>JAESFG010000008.1_pt1 | contig 1863474 bp, 1666 predicted proteins | sample 9269371 | NCBI WGS metagenome assembly JAESFG01 (sample SAMN14506227, study PRJNA617093) | algae metagenome | isolation source: Aetokthonos hydrillicola CCALA 1050 (B3-Florida) and co-occurring... | place: USA: South Carolina | collected 2013-01-01
GCACGCTGCCCGAGGGCACCGAGATGGTCATGCCGGGCGACAACGTGAAGCTCGTCGTCGAGCTGATCGTGCCGATCGCCATGGAAGAGAAGCTGCGCTTCGCCATCCGCGAAGGCGGCCGCACGGTTGGAGCAGGAGTGGTGGCGAAGATCATCGCTTGATGATCTTCGCAGCCGCTCCGTCCGCGGAAACCGCGGACGATGGCGGCGCCGGCGTGGTCGCGAAGATCATCGCCTGACCGGATTGCGGCGCCGCTTGCCCTTGGGGAGCGGCGCCGCGAAACCCCGCGTGAAGACGCGGGGAGGACTAGCCGGATCGCCGTCCAGACGGTAAGATCGAAGGCATCGTAGGGGTATAGCTCAGTTGGTAGAGCGGCGGTCTCCAAAACCGCAGGTCGTAGGTTCGAGCCCTGCTGCCCCTGCCATTCGATTGCCTCTTGTGGTTCCGGCGTAAAGGAATTAGATAGGGGTTTCCATTCGAGGGCGCTGGAGGTCACCTCCCGCGCCCGTCTGTCGTGAGCGCCGATGGCCAGCAAGACCAATCCCTTCGTTTTCTTTCAGCAGGTTCGCGACGAGGTCGCCAAGGTCACTTGGCCGACTCGCAACGAAACGCTGATCACGACCGTGATGGTCGTCATCATGGCGTTCGTCGCCGCGATCTTCTTCCTGCTGGCCGACCAGATCATGGGTTGGGCGGTGGGCCTCGTCCTCGGCATCGGCCGCTGACAACAAGACCAGAGCTTCGGGATACGAACGCGACCATGACCAAGCGCTGGTACATCGTGCATGCCTACTCGAATTTCGAGAACAAGGTCGCTGAGGCGATCCGCGAGCGCGCGGGTCAGCAGGGGCTGACGCATCTCTTCGAGCAGGTGCTCGTGCCGACCGAGAAGGTCGTCGAGGTCCGGCGCGGCCGCAAGGTCGACGCCGAGCGGAAATTCTTCCCCGGCTACGTGCTGGTGAAGATGGACCTGACTGATCAGGCGTTCCACCTGATCAAGAACACCCCGAAGGTCACGGGGTTCCTCGGCTCGGACAACAAGCCGATGCCGATCAGCGAGAACGAGGCCATGCGCATCCTGCAGCAGGTGCAGGAGGGCGTGGAACGGCCGAAGCCGTCGATCTCGTTCGAGATCGGCGAACAGGTGCGCGTCTCGGACGGGCCTTTCGCCTCGTTCAACGGCACCGTCGAGGAGGTCGACGAGGAGCGCGCGCGGCTCAAGGTGGCCGTGTCGATCTTCGGGCGCGCGACGCCGGTCGACCTCGAATACGGCCAGGTCGAGAAGGTCTGACGACCGAACCAATTTCCGGGCGCCGCGCCTTCCGCCTCCGGGCGGCCAGCGCGGGTGTTCCGGACGACTGCGGCGGGCGCCCCTCGGGGCCTCCGCCGGACCGGGAGGCCCTGGACCATGTCCCGATCGGATCCTTGCGATCCGGGCGGGACGGGCTCTGAGGGCCGAACGGATGCGCCGGCGGGTTCGTCCCGACGGCGGGCGGGAGGGGAAGCGGTCTGTCGCCGGACCGTGGACCCACACCGCCACTCCGCGCCGGTCGCCCGCGGGCGCCGGACCGAACCATGGAGAGGACTGATGGCGAAGAAGATACAAGGCTACATCAAGCTGCAGGTCGCGGCCGGGTCGGCGAACCCGTCCCCGCCGATCGGCCCCGCGCTCGGCCAGCGCGGCCTGAACATCATGATGTTCTGCAAGGAATTCAACGCGAAGACGCAGGAGATCGAGAAGGGCACGCCGTGCCCGGTCGTGATCACCTACTACACCGACAAGAGCTTCCAGTTCGAGATCAAGACGCCGCCGACGGCGTTCTTCATCAAGAAGGCGGCCAAGCTGGAGACGAAGAAGAAGCCTGGCTCCGGGTCGAAGACCCCCGGCCGGACCTTCGCCGGCGAGGTCACCTCGGCGCAGATCAAGGAGATCGCCGAGAAGAAGATGAAGGACATGAACGCGAACGACATCGAAGCGGCCATGCGCATGGTCGAAGGGTCGGCGCGCGCCATGGGCATCCGGGTGGTGGGGTAAGAGACCATGAGCAAGCCTGCGAAACGAGTGGTCAAGGCCCGCGAGGGGATCGGCCGCACCAAGCTCTACAAGCTCGAGGACGCCGTGAAGCTCATCAAGGAGCGCGCCACGGCGAAGTTCGACGAGACGGTCGAGCTCGCGATGAATCTCGGCGTCGACCCGCGCCATGCGGACCAGATGGTCCGCGGCGTGTGCAACCTGCCGAACGGCACCGGCCGCACACTGCGCGTCGCCGTGTTCGCGCGCGGCGCCAAGGCTGACGAGGCGCGCGCCGCCGGCGCCGACATCGTCGGGGCCGAGGACCTGGTCGAGCGCATCAACGGCGGCACGATCGACTTCGACCGCTGCATCGCGACGCCCGACCTGATGCCGCTCGTCGGCCGCCTCGGCAAGGTGCTCGGCCCGCGCGGCCTGATGCCGAACCCGAAGGTCGGCACGGTCACCATGGACGTGACCAAGGCGATCTCCGACGCCAAGGGCGGCGCCGTGGAATTCCGCGCCGAGAAGGCGGGCATCGTGCATGCCGGCGTCGGCAAGGCGTCGTTCACGGAAGCGGCGCTGACGGAGAACATCCGCGCCTTCGCCGATGCGGTCATGCGCGCACGTCCGTCGGGTGCCAAGGGCACGTATCTCAATCGCATCTCGATCTCGTCCACGATGGGACCGGGTGTGAAGATCGATCCGTCGACCCTGTCGGCGTCGAGCTGATATCGACTTTTCGCGCCCGGCCGGGCAACCGGCGGGCGCGGCGATGAACGGACCGTGCGGCCCGATCGGGCGGCGCGGCGGGGCGGAAGGGGGCCGCAAGGCGGCCTTTCGCCGGGAGATCCGGGGGCTTGCCCCCGGGAGCCGAGCCTGCCGGGCGAGGGGCGCGAGCCCCGGATCCGCGCGGGCTCGACCTGTCCGAGACTGCGGGTGCCGCCCATGGCGGCCTAAGCCAAGATCACTCGGGTGCGATCCGAGGGGCCTGCATGAGACGGGAAAGGACGGATTTCGTCCGGGGGCGCGAGCCCCGGGACGATCGGTTCGGACCGTTGGTCCTCGCGAGCCGTCGGCGACGGCGCTCCGAGGGGACAGGAAGTGAGCGGGGGTCCGAGACCGGCGTCTGGCCGGTGCCGGGTCCTCATCTTGCAACCCGTCTCCGGAGCGATCCGGGGACAACGAAACGAGGCAGTCGTGGATAGAGCGGAAAAGCGCGAAGCCGTCTCGACCCTCAGCGTCCAGTTCAAGTCGACTGGATCTGTGGTCGTGGCGGGCTATCAGGGACTGACGGTCGCCGACATGAACGCCCTGCGCGGGCGCATGCGGGCGGCCGGCGGCACCGTGAAGGTCGCGAAGAACCGCCTCGCCAAGCTGGCTCTTCAAGGCACTGAACTCGAACACATCGCGGCGCTCTTCAAGGGTCCGACGGTGATCGTGTCTGCGACCGATCCCGTGGCGGCCCCGAAGGTCGCGATGGAGTACGCCAAGATCAACGAGAAGTTCGTCATCCTCGGCGGCGGCATGGGCAAGTCCTCGCTGAACCCCGACGGGGTGAAGGCGCTGGCCACCATGCCGTCGCTGGACGAACTGAGAGCGAAGCTCGCGGGCATGATCAACCAGCCCGCCGCCAAGCTCGCCTCGGTCATCGCCGCTCCCGGTGGTGCCCTGGCTCGCGTGATCAAGGCCAATGCCGAGAAGGATCAGGCTGCGTGAGGCGTTCCGACGCTTCCAGGACGGGCGTGCCCGTCCCGGCCCCATCGCATACCGAAGTCCGAACCGATCAACGAAGGAACCACTGCAATGGCTGATCTGACCAAGATCGTCGACGATCTCTCCTCCCTCACCATCCTCGAAGCCGCCGAGCTCGTGAAGCTGCTCGAAGAGAAGTGGGGCGTCTCCGCCGCGGCCCCGGTCGCCGTCGCCGCCGCCGGTGGCGGTGGCGCTGCGGCTCCGGCCGCCGCCCCGGTCGAGGAGCAGACCGAGTTCACAGTCATGCTGACCGACGTCGGCCCGAACAAGATCAACGTCATCAAGGAAGTGCGCGCCATCACCGCGCTCGGCCTGAAGGAGGCGAAGGATCTCGTCGAGGCCGCTCCGAAGCCGGTCAAGGAAGGCGTGAGCAAGGAAGAGGGCGAGAAGCTCAAGAAGCAGCTCGAAGGCGCCGGCGCCAAGGCCGAGCTGAAGTGAGTGAAGGGCGGGCGGCACGCCGCTCGCCTCCTCTTCGACGCCGGACCGGCTCGACCGGTCCGGCCACCCCGCCGGGCACGGTCCGTCGGGGAGGTTTCAAGGGATCCGGGCCTCGACCGAGGCTCGACAGGCGTCGGGTGGACCCGACGACGATCCCGAACGGCACCGGGCGCGTAAGTGCCTGAAGACGAGCCGTTCCGGATTGCCGTCGGATACCCGCATGAGGAGCGACAATGGCCCAGACTTTCAACGGTCGCAGACGTGTCCGCAAGTTCTATGGCTCGATCCGCGAAGTCGCGGAGATGCCGAACCTCATCGAGGTGCAGAAGGCTTCCTACGACCAGTTCCTTCAGATCGACGAACCGAAGGGCGGCCGGGCCGACGAGGGCCTGCAGTCCGTGTTCAAGTCGGTGTTTCCGATCTCGGATTTCCAGAACCGCGCGCTCCTCGAATTCGTCCGCTTCGAGTTCGAGCCGCCGAAATATGACGTCGACGAGTGCCGCCAGCGCGGCATGACCTTCGCCGCCCCGCTCAAGGTGACGCTCCGCCTCATCGTGTTCGATGTGGACGACGACACCGGCGCGAAGTCGGTCAAGGACATTAAGGAGCAGGACGTCTACATGGGCGACATGCCGCTCATGACGGACAACGGCACCTTCATCGTGAACGGCACCGAGCGCGTCATCGTCTCGCAGATGCACCGCTCGCCGGGCGTGTTCTTCGACCACGACAAGGGCAAGACCCATTCCTCGGGCAAGCTTCTGTTCGCGGCGCGCATCATCCCGTATCGCGGCTCCTGGCTCGACATCGAGTTCGACGCCAAGGACATCGTCTATGCGCGCATCGACCGGCGCCGCAAGATCCCCGTGTCCTCGCTCCTGTTCGCCCTCGGGCTCGACGGCGAGCAGATCCTCGACACCTTCTACAACAAGCTCGTCTACATCCGGGACGGGCGCAGCTGGCGCGTGCCCTACGACCCGCAGCGCATGCGCGGCTACAAGGCGACCCAGGACCTGGTCGACGCCGACACCGGCGAGGTCGTGCTCGAGGCGGGCAAGAAGCTCACCGCCCGCCAGGCGCGCATCCTCGGCGAGAAGGGCCTGAAGGCCCTGAAGGTCACCGACGAGGACGTGGTCGGCCAGTATCTCGCCGAGGACGTGGTCGATCCGCAGACCGGCCTGATCCATGCCGAGGCCGGCCAGGAGATCAACGAGAAGCTCCTGAAGCTGTTGCTCGACAACGGCTATCTCGAGCTGACCGTGCTCGACATCGACCACATCAACACCGGCGCCTATATCCGCAACACGCTCGCGGTCGACAAGAACGTGACGCGCGAGGACGCCCTCTTCGACATCTACCGCGTCATGCGCCCGGGCGAGCCGCCGACCGTCGACACGGCGGAAGCGATGTTCCACTCGCTGTTCTTCGACGCGGAGCGCTACGACCTCTCGGCCGTCGGCCGCGTGAAGATGAACATGCGCCTCGACCTCGACGCCGAGGACACCGTCCGCATCCTGCGCAAGGAAGACATCCTGGCGGTGATCCGCACGCTCGTGGACCTCCGCGACGGCAAGGGCGAGATCGACGACATCGACAACCTCGGCAACCGGCGCGTGCGCTCGGTCGGCGAGTTGATGGAGAACCAGTACCGCGTCGGTCTCCTGCGCATGGAGCGCGCCATCAAGGAACGCATGAGCTCGGTCGAGATCGAGACCGTGATGCCGCAGGACCTGATCAACGCCAAGCCGGCGGCCGCGGCGGTGCGCGAGTTCTTCGGATCCTCACAGCTCTCGCAGTTCATGGACCAGACCAACCCGCTCTCCGAGATCACGCACAAGCGGCGTCTCTCGGCGCTCGGGCCGGGCGGCCTGACGCGCGAGCGCGCCGGCTTCGAGGTGCGCGACGTGCATCCGACCCATTACGGCCGGATCTGCCCGATCGAGACCCCGGAAGGCCCGAATATCGGCCTCATCAACTCGCTCGCGACCTTCGCGCGCGTGAACAAGTACGGCTTCATCGAGGCCCCGTACCGCAAGGTGCGCGACGGGCAGGTGACCGAGGACGTGGTCTATCTGTCGGCGATGGAGGAATCCAAGCACTACGTCGCCCAGTCGAACGCCAAGCTCGACAAGGGCAACCGGCTGACCGAGGAACTGATCGTCTGCCGTCATGCCGGCGACGTCATCATGGCCCCGGTCGACCGCGTCGACTACATGGACGTGTCGCCGAAGCAGCTCGTCTCGGTCGCCGCGGCGCTCATCCCGTTCCTGGAGAACGACGACGCCAACCGCGCCCTGATGGGCTCGAACATGCAGCGCCAGGCGGTCCCGCTGGTGCGCGCCGAGGCTCCGTTCGTGGGCACCGGCATGGAGTCCGTCGTGGCGCGCGATTCCGGCGCCGCGATCGGCGCCAAGCGCTCCGGCGTGGTCGACCAGGTCGACGCGACCCGCATCGTCATCCGCGCGACCAAGGACCTCGACCCGTCGAAGTCCGGCGTCGACATCTACCGGCTGATGAAGTTCCAGCGCTCGAACCAGAACACCTGCATCAACCAGCGTCCGCTGGTGCGGGTGGGTGACGTGATCGAGAAGGGCGACATCATCGCGGACGGTCCCTCGACCGATCTCGGCGATCTCGCGCTCGGCCGCAACGTGCTGGTCGCCTTCATGCCCTGGAACGGCTACAACTTCGAGGACTCGATCCTCCTTTCCGAGAAGATCGTCCGCGACGACGTGTTCACCTCCATCCACATCGAAGAGTTCGAGGTGATGGCGCGCGACACGAAGCTCGGGCCGGAGGAGATCACGCGCGACATTCCGAACGTCTCGGAAGAAGCGCTGAAGAATCTCGACGAAGCCGGCATCGTCTATATCGGCGCGGAAGTGCGCGCCGGCGACATCCTGGTCGGCAAGATCACGCCGAAGGGCGAGAGCCCGATGACGCCGGAGGAGAAGCTGCTCCGCGCCATCTTCGGCGAGAAGGCGTCCGACGTCCGCGACACCTCGCTGCGCGTCCCCCCGGGCGTGCAGGGAACGGTCGTCGAGGTTCGCGTGTTCAACCGGCATGGCGTCGAGAAGGACGAGCGCGCCATGGCGATCGAGCGCGAGGAGATCGAGCGGCTCGCCAAGGACCGCGACGACGAGCAGGCGATCCTCGACCGCAACGTCTATGGCCGCCTCAACGAAATGCTGTCCGGCCATGTCGGCATCTCCGGCCCGAAGGGCTTCAAGAAGGAGACGCCGATCAATCCGGAACTGCTCGACGAATATCCCCGTTCGCAGTGGTGGCAGTTCGCCATCGGCGACGAGCGGCAGATGGGCGAGATCGAGGCCCTGCGCGGCCAGTATGACGAGAGCCGCAAGCGGCTCGAGCAGCGCTTCATCGACAAGGTGGAGAAGCTGCAGCGCGGCGACGAACTGCCGCCCGGCGTCATGAAGATGGTCAAGGTCTTCGTGGCGGTGAAGCGCAAGATCCAGCCGGGCGACAAGATGGCCGGCCGGCACGGCAACAAGGGTGTCGTCAGCCGCATCGTGCCGCTCGAGGACATGCCTTATCTGGAGGACGGGACGAACGTCGACATCGTGCTCAATCCGCTCGGCGTGCCGAGCCGGATGAATGTCGGCCAGATCCTGGAGACGCATCTCGGCTGGGCCTGCGCGGGCCTCGGCAAGCAGGTGGGCAGGCTGCTCGACGCCTACCGCAAGGGCGCCAAGATCGACGAGCTGCGCGGCAGCCTCGTGGAGATCTACGGCGACAACATCAAGGGCGAGCAGCCCGCCGAATACGACGACGCCTCGATCGTCCGCCTCGCCGAACAGGTGAAGCGCGGCGTGTCGATCGCGACGCCCGTGTTCGACGGCGCCAAGGAGCACGACATCGAAGCGGCGCTGACGCGCGCCGGTCTCGCCGGATCCGGCCAGGTCGTCCTGTACGACGGCCGCACCGGCGAGTCCTTCGATCGGAAAGTGACGGTCGGCTACATCTACATGCTGAAGCTGCACCATCTGGTGGACGACAAGATCCACGCCCGGTCGATCGGCCCGTACTCGCTCGTCACCCAGCAGCCGCTCGGTGGCAAGGCGCAGTTCGGCGGCCAGCGCTTCGGCGAAATGGAGGTGTGGGCGCTCGAAGCCTACGGCGCCGCCTATACGCTGCAGGAGATGCTCACGGTGAAGTCGGACGACGTGGCCGGCCGCACCAAGGTCTACGAGGCGATCGTCCGCGGCGACGACACTTTCGAGGCCGGCATCCCGGAGAGCTTCAACGTGCTCGTGAAGGAAATGCGTTCGCTCGGTCTCAACGTCGAACTGGTGAACCCCAAGGTTCGCGACGACGGCACGCCGAGCATCAGCAACGCGGCGGAGTAACGCCGGACCTTAATCAACCCCGCGGATGGATCGGCTCGATCCGCCCGCGGGGCCAAGTCGAGTGTCAGGGCTGAATTTGAATTCTTGGGCGGGACGCGGCGGCGATTGGCCACGCGGTCGGCGACCCGCAGGAGAGACGGCCGATGAACCAGGAAGTGATGAATATCTTCAATGCGCAGGCGACGCAGACGCAGGTCTTCGACGCCATCAGGATTTCCATCGCGAGCCCGGACAAGATCGAATCTTGGTCGTTCGGCGAGATCAAGAAGCCGGAGACGATCAACTACCGCACCTTCAAGCCGGAGCGCGACGGCCTCTTCTGCGCGCGCATCTTCGGACCCATCAAGGACTACGAGTGCTTGTGCGGCAAGTACAAGCGCATGAAGTACAAGGGCGTCATCTGCGAAAAGTGCGGCGTCGAGGTCACCCTCTCGCGCGTGCGTCGCGAACGCATGGGCCATATCCAGCTCGCCGCGCCGGTCGCCCATATCTGGTTCCTGAAGTCGCTGCCGAGCCGGATCGGCATGCTGATGGACATGACGCTCAAGGACCTCGAGCGCATCCTCTACTTCGAGAACTACGTGGTCACCGAACCCGGCCTGACGCCTCTGAAGCTCAACCAGCTTCTGAGCGAGGAGGAGTTCGTCCGCGCGCAGGACGAGTACGGCGAGGACAGCTTCACCGCCATGATCGGCGCCGAGGCGATCCGCGACATGCTCGCCGGCCTCGACCTGCACAAGCTCACCGAGCAGCTGCGCGTCGAGATCGCCGAGGCGACCGGTGAACTGAAGCCGAAGAAGCTCGCCAAGCGGCTGAAGCTCATCGAAAGCTTCATCGAGTCGGGCAACCGGCCCGAATGGATGATCCTGACCGTCGTGCCGGTGATCCCGCCGGACCTGCGCCCGCTCGTCCCCCTCGACGGCGGCCGTTTCGCGACGTCGGACCTGAACGACCTCTACCGCCGCGTGATCAACCGCAACAACCGCCTGAAGCGGCTGATCGAGCTGCGCGCGCCCGACATCATCATCCGCAACGAGAAGCGCATGCTTCAGGAGGCGGTCGACGCGCTGTTCGACAACGGCCGCCGCGGCCGCGTCATCACGGGCGCCAACAAGCGCCCGCTGAAGTCGCTCGCCGACATGCTGAAGGGCAAGCAGGGCCGGTTCCGCCAGAACCTGCTCGGCAAGCGCGTCGACTATTCGGGCCGCTCGGTCATCGTGGTCGGCCCGGAGCTGAAGCTGCACCAGTGCGGCCTGCCGAAGAAGATGGCGCTCGAACTGTTCAAGCCCTTCATCTATTCGCGTCTCGACGCGAAGGGCCTGTCCTCGACCGTCAAGCAGGCGAAAAAGCTCGTCGAGAAGGAGCGGCCGGAGGTCTGGGACATCCTGGACGAGGTCATCCGCGAGCATCCGGTCATGCTGAACCGCGCGCCGACGCTGCATCGCCTGGGCATCCAGGCGTTCGAGCCGGTTCTGATCGAAGGCAAGGCGATCCAGCTGCATCCGCTCGTCTGCACCGCCTTCAACGCGGACTTCGACGGCGACCAGATGGCCGTGCACGTGCCCCTGAGCCTCGAGGCCCAGCTGGAAGCGCGCGTCCTGATGATGTCGACCAACAACATCCTGCATCCGGCGAACGGCGCGCCGATCATCGTGCCGAGCCAGGACATCGTGCTCGGCCTCTACTACCTCTCCATCATGGCGGAGGGCGAGCCGGGCGAGGGGATGGCGTTCTCGACGCTGGGCGAGCTCTATCACGCGATCGAGGCCAAGGCGATCACGCTGCACACCAAGATCCGCGGCCGCTACTTCGGTGTCGACCGTGACGGCAAGAAGTATTCGAAGATCTACGAGACGACCCCGGGCCGGATGCTCATCGGCGATCTCCTGCCGAAGCACTGGGCCGTGCCGTTCGACGTCTGCAACCAGCTGATGACGAAGAAGACCATCTCCGGCATGATCGACGCGGTCTACCGCGCCTGCGGCCAGAAGGAGACGGTGATCTTCTGCGACAAGATCATGTCGCTCGGCTTCTACCATGCGTTCAAGGCCGGCATCTCGTTCGGCAAGGACGACATGGTGATCCCGGACACCAAGGCGCGGCTGGTCGACGAGACCCAGTCGGCCGCCAAGGAGTTCGAGCAGCAGTACCAGGACGGCCTGATCACCCAGGGCGAGAAGTATAACAAGGTCGTCGACGCCTGGGCGAAGTGCACGGACCGCGTCGCCGAGGAGATGATGAAGCGCATCTCCGCGGTGCAGAAGGAGCCGAACGGCCGCCAGAAGCCGATCAACTCGGTCTATATGATGAGCCACTCGGGTGCCCGCGGCTCGCCGACCCAGATGCGCCAGCTCGCCGCCATGCGCGGCCTGATGGCGAAGCCGTCCGGCGAGATTATCGAGACCCCGATCGTCTCGAACTTCAAGGAAGGCCTGACCGTGCTCGAGTACTTCAACTCGACCCACGGCGCCCGCAAGGGCCTCGCCGACACCGCCTTGAAGACGGCGAATTCGGGCTATCTCACCCGCCGCCTCGTCGACGTGGCGCAGGACTGCATCATCACCGAGCAGGACTGCGGCACGATGGAAGGCATCCGGGTGCAGGCGATCCTGGACGCCGGCCAGGTCGTGGCCTCGCTCGGCAGCCGTATCCTCGGCCGCGTCACCGTGGAGGATCTGACCGATCCGAATACGGGCGCGCCGGTCGTGCCGCGCGGCACGCTGATCGGCGAGCCGGAGGTGAAGAAGATCGAGGGCGCCGGCATCCAGTCGGTGCGCATCCGGTCGGTGCTCACCTGCGACACCAAGATCGGCGTCTGCGTGATGTGCTACGGCCGCGACCTCGCGCGGGGCACGCCCGTCAACATGGGCGAGGCCGTGGGCGTCATCGCGGCGCAGTCGATCGGCGAGCCGGGCACCCAGCTCACCATGCGCACCTTCCACGTGGGCGGCACCGCCCAGGTGGTGGACTCGTCCTTCGTGGAATCGAACTTCGAAGGCACGGTCCGGATCCGCAACCGCAACGTGGTGCGCGACTCGGAAGGCCGCCTCGTCACTATGGGCCGCAACGTGGCGGTCGTGGTGGTCGACGCCGACGGGTCGGAGCGCGCGGTGCACCGCGTGATCTACGGCTCGCGGCTGTTCGTCGACGAGGGCGACAAGGTGAAGCGCGGCCAGCGCATCGCCGAATGGGATCCGTACACCCGGCCGATCCTGACCGAGGTGGACGGCACCGTCGCCTACGAGGACCTGATCGACGGTCAGACCATGACGGAAACGGCGGACGAGGCGACGGGCATCACCAAGCGCGTCGTCATCGACTGGCGGACCTCGACCCGCACGTCGGACCTGAAGCCGGCCCTCATCATCCGCGACGAGTCCGGCAAGATCGGCCGGCTCGCCCGCGGCGGCGAGGCGCGCTACACGCTTCCCGTCGAGGCGATCCTGTCGGCGGATCCGGGCTCGACCGTGCATGCGGGCGACGTCATCGCGCGCATCCCGCTCGAAAGCGCCAAGACCCGCGACATCACGGGCGGTCTGCCGCGCGTGGCGGAGCTGTTCGAGGCACGCCGGCCGAAGGATCACGCGATCATCGCGGAGATCGACGGCATCGTGCGCTTCGGCCGCGACTACAAGAACAAGCGCCGGATCCTGATCGAACCGGCGGACGGATCGGAGCCGCGCGAGTACCTCATCCCGAAGGGCAAGCACGTCCACCTGCAGGACGGCGACACCATCGAGAAGGGCGAGTTCATCCTCGACGGCAACCCGGCACCGCACGACATCCTGGCGATCAAGGGCGTGGAGGCGCTGGCCGCCTACCTCGTCAACGAGATCCAGGAGGTCTACCGGCTGCAGGGCGTGACGATCAACGACAAGCATATCGAGGTCATCGTCCGGCAGATGCTGCAGAAGGTCGAGGTCACCGACGCGGGCGAAAGCCCCGAGCTGATCTCGGGCGAGCAGATCGACAAGCTCGACTTCGACGCGATGAACGAGAAGCTGATCGCCGAGGGCAAGAAGCCTGCCTCCGCCGTTCCGGTTCTGCTAGGCATCACGAAGGCGAGCCTGCAGACCCGCTCCTTCATCTCGGCGGCGTCGTTCCAGGAGACCACCCGCGTCCTGACCGAAGCGGCGGTCGCCGGCAAGTCGGACAAGCTCGAGGGCCTCAAGGAGAACGTCATCGTGGGCCGCCTCATCCCGGCGGGCACGGGTTCGGTGATGACCAAGATCCGCACCATCGCCACCCACCGCGACGACCTCATCCTCGAGGAGCGCAAGGGTCAGGCCGCCCAGCCGGCCGGCGCCAACGACCAGCCGCCGGTCGCGCTGCCCGCAGCCGAGTGAGCCTCGGACGGTTGCACTGATCAAAGAGGCCGCGGAGCGATCCGCGGCCTTTTCCGATCCGGATACGGCGTCGAGTCGTGCGATCCGCGCGGGATTCGCGCCGCCTCCGGAACGCCCCGGGCACCGCCGACGCGCTCGGCGGCCTTGCCGGGAGACGACGGGCGACCGATCCTTGCGGCAAGCGCGGCGCTTGCGCACGATCCCGCAAGGTTCCCGTCCCGCCGGCGACGCCTTCGTGAAACTGTGGTAATTCGCGAAGCGGACGCTTGACGTGGCGGGGCCTTACTCATATGTTCCGCGCACTTTCGCGGCAGGCCCGTCGGAAGCCGTTTGATCGGAAGAGCCCAATGCTTCCGAACAAGGGCACCGAGACGCTCTCGCGAACTGTGACCTGGGAAAGCCGAGGATCATGACCTGGATGGTTCGCCCATCTCGGTCCTTTGACTTTTCGCGCCGACCGCGGACCTCGTGTCCCCGGTCCGGTGCTTTCGTTCGTCGTGCCCATGCCTTCGATCCGGAGGCCCGGCACCCGACGCACGAATGATCCTCCGGGATCAGGTCGCGGACGTCAGAACGGCTGGCCCACGGGGCTGATCGACAGCGGCACACGACCTTGGCCTGAAGCCGGGGCAGGGGCCGACGAGGGGTCCGGGCAGGCGGCGACGAGCCGTGTGCCCTGGCCGCGGAGACCGAACGACGCGTCCTTGGGGCGCGCGGAAACGAGGTAGGAAGACGCATGCCGACGATCAATCAGCTGATCCGCAGCCCGCGTGTGGCGCCGACCAAGCGGAACAAGGTTCCCGCCATGGAGGCTTGCCCGCAGAAGCGTGGTGTGTGCACCCGCGTCTATACGACGACCCCGAAGAAGCCGAACTCGGCGCTCCGCAAGGTCGCCAAGGTCCGGCTGACGAACGGCTACGAAGTGATCGGATACATTCCGGGCGAGGGTCACAACCTCCAGGAACATTCGGTCGTGATGATCCGCGGCGGCCGCGTGAAGGATCTTCCGGGCGTCCGCTACCACATCCTGCGCGGCGTGCTCGACACGCAGGGCGTCAAGGACCGCAAGCAGCGCCGTTCGAAATACGGTGCCAAGCGGCCGAAGTAAGGATTCAGGCGGGGCGGGGACCCGACGCTGGCCCGATGGGGCCGCCGGCCTCCGCCCTTTATCAGTTCTCCGGCCCTCGCGGGGTCGGATCGACCGAGGAACTCGACCATGTCCCGTCGTCACAGTGCCGAGAAGCGCGAGATCAACCCGGACCCGAAGTTCGGTGACATCGTCGTTTCGAAGTTCATGAACAACGTCATGCGCGACGGCAAGAAGTCCGTCGCCGAGTCGATCGTGTACGGCGCGTTCGACATCATGGAGAAGAAGTCCCGCCAGGACCCGGTCGGGATCTTCCACCAGGCGCTGGAAAACGTCATGCCGCAGATCGAGGTTCGGTCGCGGCGCGTCGGCGGCGCCACCTACCAGGTGCCCGTCGAGGTTCGGACCGAGCGTCGCCAGGCCCTGGCGATCCGCTGGATCCTCACCTCGTCGCGCGCCCGCAACGAGAAGACGATGACGGAACGGCTGTCGGCCGAATTGCTCGACGCCGCCAACAACCGTGGCAACGCGGTCAAGAAGCGGGAAGACACGCACCGGATGGCCGAGGCCAACCGCGCCTTCTCGCACTATCGCTGGTGACCGTTCCTTTCCGCTGATCTGACGAGGTTTCCCATGCCCCGCACGCACGCCCTCGAGGACTACCGCAACTTCGGCATCATGGCTCACATCGATGCCGGCAAGACCACGACCACCGAGCGGGTCCTCTACTACACGGGCAAGTCTCACAAGATCGGCGAAGTGCATGATGGCGCCGCCACCATGGACTGGATGGAGCAGGAGCAGGAGCGCGGCATCACGATCACGTCGGCCGCGACGACCTGCATCTGGAACGGCCATCGCCTGAACATCATCGACACCCCCGGCCACGTGGACTTCACCATCGAGGTGGAGCGCTCGCTGCGCGTGCTCGACGGCGCCGTCTGCGTGCTCGACTCGTCGCAGGGCGTGGAGCCGCAGACCGAGACCGTCTGGCGCCAGGGCGACAAGTACAACGTGCCGCGCATCGTCTTCTGCAACAAGATGGACAAGATCGGCGCCGACTTCGATCGCTGCATCAACGACATCAAGGTGCGCCTCGGGGCGAAGCCCGTTCCGATCCAGCTGCCGATCGGTGCCGAGTCCGACTTCAAGGGCCTCGTCGACCTCGTCCGCATGGTCGGCGTCGTCTGGGAAGACGAGCAGCTCGGCGCGAAGTTCAAGGACGTCGAGATTCCCGAGGCCCTCAAGGACCGCGCCGAGATGGCGCGTCTCGAGATGATCGAGGCCTGCGTCGAGCTCGACGAGGCGGCGATGGAGCAGTATCTCGAAGGCGTCATGCCGGACGAGGCGACCATCAAGCGCCTCTTGCGCAAGGCGGTGCTGACCGGTGCCTTCTATCCGGTTCTGTGCGGCTCGGCGTTCAAGAACAAGGGCGTGCAGCCCATGCTCGACGCCGTCGTCGACTACCTGCCGTGCCCGCTCGACCGCCCGGCGATCAAGGGCATCGACGTCAAGACCGGTGCCGAGACGGAGCGCAAGTCGTCCGACAGCGAGCCGCTCTCCATGCTCGCCTTCAAGCTGATGGACGACCAGTACGGCGTCCTCACCTTCTGCCGCATCTATTCGGGCCGCCTGGAAAAGGGCGTCACCCTGCTGAACTCGGTGCGCGAGAAGAACGAGCGCGTCGGCCGCATGGTGCTGATGCATGCCAACAGCCGCGAGGACATCGCGGAAGCCTATGCCGGCGACATCGTCGCGCTGGTCGGCCTCAAGGACACCCGCACCGGCGACACGCTGTGCGATCCGCAGAAGCCGGTCATCCTGGAAAAGATGATCTTCCCCGAGCCCGTCATCGAGATGGCGATCGAGCCGAAGACCAAGACCGACCAGGAAAAGATGGGCGTCGCGCTCTCCAAGCTCGCCGCCGAGGATCCGTCCTTCCGCGTGTCGACCGATTCGGAGAGCGGCCAGACCATCATCAAGGGCATGGGCGAGCTTCACCTCGACATCAAGGTCGACATCCTGAAGCGCACCCATCGCGTCGAGGTGAATGTGGGCGCCCCGCAAGTCGCCTATCGCGAGACGATCCGCCGCTCCACGGAGATCGACTACACCCACAAGAAGCAGACCGGCGGCACCGGCCAGTTCGCCCGCGTGAAATTTCATATCGAGCCCGGCGAAGCCAACACCGGCTTCCAGTTCGAATCGAAGATCATCGGCGGCTCGGTTCCGAAGGAATACTTCCCGGGCGTCGAGAAGGGCCTGAACTCGGTCATGACCGCCGGCCCGATCGCGGGCTTCCCGGTCGTGGACGTGAAGGTGCAGCTGATCGACGGCGCCTATCACGAGGTTGACTCCTCGGCGATCGCCTTCGAGATCGCCTCCCGCCAGGCGCTCCGCGAGGGCCTGCAAAAGGCGAGCCCGGTCCTGCTCGAGCCGATCATGAAGGTCGAGGTGGTGAGCCCCGAGGAGTATCTCGGCGGCGTCATCGGCGACCTGAACTCGAGGCGCGGTCAGATCGCCGGCACCGATACGCGCGGCAACGCGCAGATCGTCAATGCCATGGTCCCGCTCGCCAACATGTTCGGCTACGTGAACACGCTCCGGTCCATGAGCCAGGGCCGCGCCAGCTACACCATGCAGTTCGACCACTACGAAGAAGTGCCGTCGAACGTCGCCCAGGAAGTGCAGAAGAAGTTCGCCTGATCCATTCAACGACCGCGACCCGGCCGCGCCGACGAGGGCGAGGCCGGCGACCGGTGCCGGTACAGAGAACACGGAGACGATCCGATGGCCAAAGAGAAGTTCAACCGCGACAAGCCGCATTGCAACATCGGGACGATCGGCCACGTCGACCATGGCAAGACGTCGCTGACGGCTGCGATCACGAAGGTTCTGGCGGAGACGGGCGGGGCGACGTTCAAGGCCTACGACCAGATCGACGCGGCGCCGGAAGAGAAGGCGCGCGGCATCACGATCAACACGGCGCATGTGGAATACCAGACGAAGAACCGCCACTACGCCCATGTCGACTGCCCCGGCCACGCCGACTATGTGAAGAACATGATCACCGGCGCCGCCCAGATGGACGGCGCGATCCTGGTCGTGTCGGCGGCCGACGGCCCGATGCCGCAGACGCGCGAGCACATCCTGCTCGCCCGCCAGGTCGGCGTGCCGGCGATCGTGGTGTTCCTCAACAAGTGCGACATGGTCGACGATCCGGAGCTGCTCGAGCTCGTGGAACTGGAGGTGCGCGAGCTCCTCTCGTCCTACCAGTTCCCGGGCGACGACATCCCGATCATCCACGGCTCGGCCACCGAGGCGCTCAACAACGGCAACCCGGCGCTCGGCCATGACGCCGTCCTGAAGCTGATGCAGGCGGTGGACGACTACATCCCGCAGCCTGAGCGTCCGATCGACCAGCCGTTCCTGATGCCGGTGGAAGACGTGTTCACCATCTCGGGCCGCGGCACGGTGGTGACCGGCCGCGTCGAGCGCGGCATCGTGCGGGTCGGCGAGGAAGTCGAGATCGTCGGCATCCGCCCGACGCGCAAGACGACCGTGACGGGCGTGGAAATGTTCCGCAAGCTGCTCGACCAGGGCCAGGCGGGCGACAACATCGGCGCGCTCTTGCGCGGCATCGAGCGCAAGGACGTGGAGCGCGGCCAGGTGCTGTGCAAGCCGGGTTCGGTGACGCCGCACACCAAGTTCGAGGCCGAGGCCTACATCCTGACCAAGGAAGAGGGCGGCCGTCACACGCCGTTCTTCGCCAACTACCGCCCGCAGTTCTACTTCCGCACCACGGACGTGACCGGCATCTGCACGCTGCCCGAGGGCACCGAGATGGTCATGCCGGGCGACAACGTGAAGCTCGTCGTCGAGCTGATCGTGCCGATCGCCATGGAAGAGAAGCTGCGCTTCGCCATCCGCGAAGGCGGCCGCACGGTCGGCGCCGGCGTGGTGGCGAAGATCATCGCTTGAGTATCCGAGACGGCGGGACGCGGACCCTCGTGGTTCGCGCCCCGGCGACAGCCCCAGGCCAGTCGGCCGGACCCCGCCAGTCCCGAAGCCTCCGAGGTTTCTTTCTATGAACGGTCAGAACATCCGTATCCGCCTCAAGGCGTTCGACCACCGGGTCCTGGACGCTTCGACGCGCGAGATCGTCAACACGGCGAAGCGCACCGGCGCTCACGTCCGTGGCCCGGTTCCGCTTCCGACGCGGATCGAGAAGTTCACGGTGAACCGCTCGCCGCACATCGACAAGAAGAGCCGCGAGCAGTTCGAGATCCGGACGCACAAGCGGCTCCTGGACATCATCGACCCGACCCCGCAGACCGTGGACGCGCTGATGAAGCTCGACCTCGCCGCCGGTGTCGACGTCGAGATCAAGCTGTAACGGCGCGATCGACTTTTATCGTCACGCCCCCGTCGGCCTCGAGTCGTCCGGGAGCCTCTGGATACATCCGGTCTGTCACCGTCTCGTGACGCCGCAAGCAAGAGAGAACGCCATGCGTTCAGGTGTGATCGCACAGAAGCTGGGGATGACCCGCATCTACACCGATACGGGCGAGCAGGTGCCGGTCACGGTCCTGCGCCTCGACGGGTGTCAGGTCGTGGCGCATCGGACCGCGGAGAAGAACGGCTACACGGCCGTCCAGCTCGGCGCCGGCAAGGCCAAGGTGAAGAACACGACGCAGCCGATGCGCGGCCACTTCGCCAAGGCGTCGGTGGAGCCGAAGCACAAGCTCGTCGAGTTCCGCGTCGATCCGGCGAACCTCATCGAGGTCGGCGCCGAGATCACCGCCGACCACTTCGTCGTGGGCCAGTTCGTCGACGTGACGGGCACCTCGATCGGCAAGGGCTTCGCCGGCGGCATGAAGCGCTGGAACTTCGGCGGCCTGCGCGCCACCCACGGCGTCTCGGTGTCGCACCGTTCGCTCGGCTCGACCGGCCAGCGCCAGGATCCGGGCCGCACCTTCAAGGGCAAGAAGATGGGCGGCCACATGGGCGACGAGCGCGTCACCACGCAGAACCTGCGCGTGGTCCGCACCGACGTGGAGCGCGGCCTGATCCTCATCGAGGGTTCGGTGCCGGGTTCGAAGGGCGGCTGGATCGTCGTCAAGGACGCGGTGAAGCGGAAGCCCCCGCAGGGCCTGCCGCTGCCGGGTTCGTTCCGCAAGCCGAACGCGGCTCCCGCCGCCAACGAGAAGGGCGCCGAGTGATGGAGCTCCAGGTCAAGACCCTCGACGGCGGCGACGCCGGCAAGATCACCGTCTCGGACGCGATCTTCGGTCTCGAGCCGCGCGCCGATCTGATCCAGCGCGTCGTGCGCTGGCAGCTCGCCAAGCGCCAGGCCGGCACCCACAAGGTCAAGGGCCGCGCCGAGATCTGGCGCACCGGCAAGAAGATGTACAAGCAGAAGGGCACCGGCAGTGCCCGCCACGGCTCGGCCCGCGTGCCGCAGTTCCGCGGCGGTGGTCGCGCCCACGGCCCGGTCGTGCGCAGCCATGAGCACGACCTGCCGAAGAAGATCCGCGCGCTCGGCCTGAAGCACGCGCTCTCGGCCAAGGCCGGCACCGGCTCGATCATGGTGGTCGACCGGGCGACGCTCGCCGAGCCGAAGACGAAGGTGGCGGTCGCCATGCTGGCGAAGCTCGGCCTCGCCAACGCGCTGTTCATCGGCGGCACCGAGGTCGACCAGAATTTCGGCCGCGCGATCCGCAACATTCCCTATATCGACGCGCTGCCGATCCAGGGCCTCAACGTCTACGACATCCTCCGGCGCGAGACGCTCGTCCTCACCCGGGACGCCGTCGACGCCCTCGAGGCGCGGTTCCGGGTGGAGGCCTGAGCGCATGACCAATCTCAACCACTACGACGTGCTCCGCTCCCCGGTCGTCACCGAAAAGGCGACGATCGCGGCCGAGCAGAACAAGGTCGTCTTCAACGTGTCGCGCGACGCCACCAAGGCCGAGATCAAGGCCGCCGTGGAAGCGCTCTTCAAGGTGACGGTGACGAGCGTCAACACGCTCAACCGCAAGGGCAAGGTGAAGCGCTTCCGCGGCTTCGTCGGGAAGCGGGACGACGTCAAGAAGGCGATCGTCACGCTGAAGGACGGCGACCGGATCGACATCACGACCGGCCTCTGAGGATCAAGGGACAGTCATGGCGCTCAAGACATTCAAGCCCGTTACGCCGTCGATCCGCCAGCTGGTGATCGTCGATCGTTCGGAGCTCTACAAGGGCAAGCCGGTCAAGACCCTCACCGAGGGCCTGAACCAGTCCGGCGGCCGCAACAATCTCGGCCGCATCACCGCCCGCTTCAAGGGCGGCGGCCACAAGCGGACCTATCGCATCGTCGACTTCAAGCGGCGCAAGTTCGACGTGCCGGCGACGGTCGAGCGGCTCGAATACGACCCGAACCGGTCGGCCTTCATCGCGCTCATCCGCTACGCGGACGGCGAGCTCTCCTACATCCTGGCGCCGCAGCGCCTGGGCGTCGGCGACACGGTCGTCTCGGGCGCGTCGGTCGACGTGAAGCCGGGCAACACCGGCCAGCTCGCCAACCTGCCGGTCGGCACGATCGTGCACAACATCGAGCTGAAGCCGGGCAAGGGCGCGCAGGTCGCGCGCTCGGCCGGGACCTTCGCCCAGATCGTCGGACGCGACCAGGGCTACGTCATCGTTCGCCTCAATTCGGGCGAGCAGCGGCTCGTGCTCGGCACCTGCCTCGCCACGATCGGCGCGGTGTCGAACCCGGACCACATGAACACCTCGATCGGCAAGGCGGGACGTTCCCGCTGGCTCGGCCGCCGCCCGCACAATCGCGGCGTGGCCATGAACCCGGTCGATCATCCGCATGGCGGCGGCGAAGGCCGCACCTCGGGCGGCCGGCATCCGGTCACGCCCTGGGGCAAGCCGACCAAGGGCAAGAAGACGCGGTCCAACAAGTCGACGAACAAGTTCATCGTCCGCTCGCGTCACGCCAAGAAGGGTTGATCCTCACCATGACCCGTTCCATCTGGAAAGGCCCGTTCGTCGACGGTTACCTCCTGAAGAAGGCGGAGAAGGCGCGCAGCGCCGGCCGCGCGGAAGTCATCAAGATCTGGAGCCGTCGCTCCACGATCCTTCCGCACTTCGTCGGTCTGACCTTCGGCGTCTACAACGGTCACAAGCACATCCCGGTGCTCGTCTCGGAAGACATGGTCGGTCACAAGTTCGGCGAGTTCTCGCCGACGCGCACCTACTACGGTCATGCCGCCGACAAGAAGGCGAAGAGGAAGTAACCGATGAGCAAGCCTAAGACCGAACGGGCGCTCAAGGTGAACGAGGCGCAGGCTGTCGTGCGGAACCTTCGGGTGAGCCCGCAGAAGCTGAACCTCGTGGCCACCCTGATCCGCGGCAAGAAGGTCGCCTCCGCGCTCGCGGAACTCACCTTCTCGCAGAAGCGCATCGCCGGCGACGTGAGGAAGGCGCTGGAAAGCGCCATCGCCAACGCCGAGAACAACCACGAGCTCGACGTCGACAGCCTGGTCGTCGCCGAGGCCCATGTGGGCAAGGCGCTCGTCATGAAGCGCTTCCACGCCCGCGCCCGCGGCCGCGCCGGCCGGGTCGAGAAGCCCTTCTCCAACCTGACGATCGTCGTCCGCGAAGTGGAGTCCGCCTGATGGGACAGAAGGTCAATCCGACCGGGCTGCGGCTCGGCATCAACCGGACCTGGGACTCGCGCTGGTACGCCGGCAAGCACGAATACGGCAAGCTGCTCCACGAGGACTTCGCGATCCGCAAGTACCTCATGACCGAGCTGAAGCAGGCCGCCGTGTCCAAGGTCGTGATCGAGCGCCCGCACAAGAAGTGCCGGGTGACGATCCACTCCGCCCGCCCGGGCGTGGTGATCGGCAAGAAGGGCACGGACATCGACAAGCTGCGCAAGGGCGTGGCGAAGCTCACGGATTCGGAAGTCCACATCAACATCGTGGAAGTCCGCAAGCCGGAGACCGACGCCTACCTGGTCGCCGCCTCCATCGCGCAGCAGCTGGAGCGCCGCGTCGCGTTCCGCCGCGCCATGAAGCGCGCGGTGCAGTCGGCCATGCGCCTCGGCGCCGAGGGCATCCGCATCAACTGCTCGGGCCGTCTCGGCGGCGCCGAGATCGCGCGCCTGGAATGGTACCGCGAGGGCCGCGTGCCGTTGCACACGCTCCGCGCCGACGTGGACTTCGGGACCGCGACCGCGATCACCGCCTACGGCACCTGCGGCGTGAAGGTCTGGATCTTCAAGGGCGAGATCCTCGAGCACGATCCGATGGCGTCCGAGCGCAAGGCGACCGAGCCGGGCGAGGGTCGTCCGCGCAGCGAGGGCCGCGACCGCGATCGCGACCGTGACGGCGACCGCCGCAACCGCGGCCGTGGCCGCGAGCGCGCCGACAGGGACAGCGAGCGGGCCTGAAGCCCGGTCGCGTAACGAGAGAAACACGAGAGAACGACGATGCTGCAACCGAAGCGCACGAAGTTCCGCAAGCAGTTCAAGGGCCGTATCCACGGCACTTCGAAGGGCGCGACCGAGCTCGACTTCGGCGCGTTCGGACTGAAGGCGTTGGAGCCGGAGCGGGTCACCGCCCGGCAGATCGAGGCGGCCCGCCGGGCCATCACGCGCGAGATGAAGCGCCAGGGGCGCGTCTGGATCCGCGTGTTCCCGGACGTCCCGGTTTCGAAGAAGCCGACGGAAGTCCGCATGGGCAAGGGCAAGGGCGCTCCGGAATTCTGGGCCGCCCGCGTCCATCCCGGCCGCATCCTGTTCGAGATCGACGGCGTGCCGCAGTCGGTCGCCGAGGAAGCGCTCGCGCTCGGAGCCGCCAAGCTTCCGATCCGCACGCGCTTCATCGCCCGCATCGCCGACTGACGGAGTGATTGTCATGAAGGCCGCCGACCTCCGTACCAAGACGCCCGACGAGCTCTCCGACGATCTCGCCAGGCTCAAGAAGGAGCAGTTCAACCTTCGCTTCCAGAAGGCCACCGGACAGCTCGAAAACACCGCGCGCGTTCGCCAGGTCCGCAAGGACATCGCGCGCGTCAAGACCGTCATCAGCGCCAAGAGCGCCAACTCCTAAGGGGGACGAAGCCATGCCGAAGCGTGTGCTGCAGGGCGTCGTCGTCAGCGACAAGAACGACAAGACCATCGTGGTCGAGGTGGAGCGCCGCTTCACCCACCCGCTGTTGAAGAAGACCGTGCGCCGTTCGAAGAAGTACCATGCGCACGACGAGGGCAACCAGTTCAAGATCGGCGACATCGTCGCGATCGAGGAAGGCCGCCCGATGTCGAAGCAGAAGCGATGGGTCGTGGTCGGCCCGGTCGGCGCTGCCGGCTGAGCTGAACAGAACTAGGAAAGAGGTTCGGTCATGATCCAGATGCAAACTAACCTCGACGTCGCCGACAACAGCGGCGCCAAGAGGGTCATGTGCATCAAGGTCCTCGGCGGATCGAAGCGGAAATACGCCACCGTGGGCGACATCATCGTCGTCTCGGTCAAGGAGGCGATCCCGCGCGGCCGCGTCAAGAAGGGCGACGTGATGAAGGCGGTCGTGGTGCGCGTGTCGAAGGACATCGCCCGCGCCGACGGCTCGGTGATCCGGTTCGACCGGAACGCGGCCGTGCTGATCAACAATCAGAAGGAACCGATCGGGACGCGCATCTTCGGCCCGGTTCCGCGCGAGCTCCGCGCGAAGAACCACGCCAAGATCCTCTCGCTCGCGCCGGAGGTGCTGTGATGGCGGCGAAAGTCAAGAAGGGCGACAAGGTCGTCGTGCTGGCCGGCCGCGACAAGGGCAAGACCGGCGAAGTGCTCCAGGTGATGCCGAAGGAGGAGCGTGCGCTCGTCCGCGGCGTCAACATGGTGAAGCGCCACACCAAGCCGCAGGGCGTCAACGAAGGCGGGATCATCTCCAAGGAGGGACCGATCCACCTGTCGAACCTGGCCGTCGCCGATCCGGCGACCGGCAAGGCGACCCGCGTCGGCTTCAAGATTCTGGACGACGGCCGCAAGGTCCGGTTCGCCAAGAGTTCGGGGGATCTGATCGATGGCTAACGTGGCGGGTGACCAGCCGCGCCTGCGCAAGCACTACGACGAGGTGGTGCGCAAGGCGATGACCGAGAAGTTCGGGTACAAGAACCCGATGGAAGTGCCGACGCTCGACAAGATCGTCCTCAACATGGGCGTGGGCGAAGCGACGGCCGACAGCAAGAAGCCGTCGGTGGCGGCCGCGGACCTCGCGATGATCGCCGGCCAGAAGGCCGTGGTGACGCGGGCGCGCAACGCCATCGCCACCTTCAAGATCCGCGAGAACATGCCGATCGGCGCGAAGGTGACCCTTCGCAAGACGCGCATGTACGAGTTCCTCGACCGTCTCGTGACGATCGCGCTGCCGCGCGTCCGCGACTTCCGCGGGCTCAACCCGAAGAGCTTCGACGGCCGTGGCAACTTCGCCATGGGCGTCAAGGAACACATCATTTTCCCGGAGATCAACTACGACAAGGTCGATCAGGTCTGGGGAATGGACATCATCGTCTGTACGACGGCGAAAACGGACGAGGAAGCGCGGGAGCTGCTTCGGCTCTTCAACTTCCCGTTCCGCCAGTGAGCCGTTACGGCAGAGGATAGGGGCACATGGCCAAGAAGAGTTCGATCGAGAAGAACAACCGGCGCCGCCGGATGAGCGACCGCGACGAGAAGAAGCGGGGCGCGCTCAAGGCGGCCATCATGAACCGCGAGACGTCGCCGGAGGATCGCATCCAGGCGGTGATCAAGCTCGCCGAGATGCCGCGCAACGGGGCGAAGGTCCGCATCCGGAACCGCTGCGAGGTGACGGGCCGTCCGCGCGCCTACTACCGCAAGCTCAGGATGTCGCGCATCGCGCTTCGCGAGCTCGGGGCCAAGGGGATGATCCCCGGCCTCGTCAAGTCGAGCTGGTGAGGAGCGCGCCATGACGATGACCGATCCCCTTGGCGATATGCTCACGCGCATCCGGAACGCCCAGCTCCGGAAGAAGTCGAAGGTCTCGACCCCGGCTTCCAAGCTCCGCGCCAACGTGCTCGACGTCCTCAAGGACGAGGGCTACATCCGCGGCTACGCGCATATCGACCTCGACGGCAAGCCCGAATTCGAGATCGAGCTGAAGTACTACGACGGCGAGCCCGTGATCCGCGCCATCGAGCGCGTCTCGAAGCCCGGCCGGCGGGTCTATTCGTCCGTGGACGCCATTCCGCGCGTGGCCAACGGCCTCGGCGTGACCATCCTGTCGACGCCGAAGGGCGTCATGGCCGATCATTCGGCCCGGGATGCGAATGTCGGCGGCGAAGTGCTCTGCCGCGTGTTCTGACCGAGGAGAGGACAAGCACATGTCGCGAATCGGCAAGAAGGCGGTACCGGTGCCGGCGGGCGTGTCCGCCGAGGTTTCCGGCCAGGCCGTCAACGTCAAGGGTCCGAAGGGCATCCTGTCCTTCAACGTCCCCGAGCTCATCGAAGTCACCAAGACGCCGGAAGGCATCGCGGTGAAGCCGCGCAACGAGAGCAAGCAGGCGCGCTCCCTCTGGGGCATGTCGCGCACGATGATCTCGAACCTGGTGGTGGGCGTGTCCAAGGGCTTCGAGAAGAAGCTCGAGATCAACGGCGTCGGCTACAAGGCGGCGCTGCAGGGCAAGACCCTGAACCTGTCGCTCGGCTACAGCCACGACATCCTCTATCCGGTTCCGGAGGGGATCACGATCGCGGTTGCGGGCCAGAAGCAGGACCAGATCATCGTGTCCGGCATCGACGCCCAGAAGGTCGGGCAGGTCGCGGCGGAAATCCGCGAATATCGCGGCCCCGAGCCCTACAAGGGCAAGGGCGTGAAGTACTCGACCGAGAAGATCTTCCGCAAGGAAGGCAAGAAGAAGTAAGGATCGACAGCCATGGCTCATTCCAGCACTACGGATCGCCGGCGCGCTCGCGTCCGTCGCGCCGTGAAGTCGGCGGCCAACGGGCGTCCGCGCCTTTCGGTCTTCCGCTCGTCGAAGAACATCTACGCCCAGGTCATCGACGACGTCGAGGGCGTGACGATCGCGGCCGCCTCGACGCTCGAGAAGGACCTGAAGGGCACGCTCAAGACCGGCGCCGACGTGGAAGCCGCCAAGCTGGTCGGCAAGCTCGTGGCCGAGCGGGCGAAGTCCGCCGGCGTCGCCCAGGTCGTGTTCGACCGGGGTCAATACATCTATCATGGGCGCGTCAAGGCGCTCGCCGAGGCCGCGCGCGAGGGCGGCCTGGAATTCTGATTGGCTCGAGGACTTTGGGCGCGTTTCCGGATGGAGCGCGCGAAGAGGATGAGACACTATGGCAAGGCCTGACCGTGAAGATCGCGACAGCGAATTCGTCGACCGGCTGGTGCATATCAACCGCGTCGCGAAGGTCGTGAAGGGTGGCCGTCGCTTCGGCTTCGCCGCCCTCGTCGTGGTCGGCGACCAGAAGGGCCGCGTCGGCTTCGGCCACGGCAAGGCCCGCGAAGTGCCCGAGGCGATCCGCAAGGCGACCGAGGCGGCGAAGCGCGGCCTCGTCCGCGTGCCGCTGCGCGAGGGTCGCACGCTGCATCACGACGTGACCGGCCATCACGGCGCCGGCCGGGTCGTGCTGCGCGCGGCGCCGGCGGGCACCGGCATCATCGCCGGTGGCCCGATGCGCGCCGTGTTCGAGACGCTCGGCGTGCAGGACGTGGTGGCGAAGTCGCTCGGCTCGTCGAACCCGTACAACATGGTGCGGGCGACCTTCGACGCGCTGAAGCACGAGGACAGCCCGCGTTCGGTCGCGGCTCGCCGCGGGATCAAGGTGTCCACGCTGCAGTCGCGCCGCCGCGAGGAAGGCGTCGACGCCACCGCCGACGCGTGAGGCGGCCGGGCGCGCGGGGAGGGCGGTGGCCCGCCCCCCGTGCCGGCCTGAGGGTGGCCCGCTTGAACGCGGGCCGCATCGTGAATAGGTGACGGAGGCGGTGGCGCCGGCCGTCGGACAGATGGAACAGGGGTCTGACCCATGTCGACGACTTCAACCGCCGCGGGGCAGGGCAAGACCGTCACGGTCGAGCAGATCGGCAGCCCGACGCGGCGCCCGGGCGACCAGCGCGCGACGCTGATCGGCCTCGGCCTCAACAAGCGGCATCGCCGCTCCACCCTGCAGGACACGCCTGCGGTGCGGGGCATGATCGCCAAGGTGCAGCACCTCGTCCGCGTCGTGGACGGGGCTTGATCGGGCGGAGCCTATCCCCATGAAGCTGAACGAAATCAGCGACAATCCCGGCGCCACCAAGCCGAAGAAGCGGCTCGGCCGCGGCATCGGCTCGGGCCTCGGCAAGACCTCGGGCAAGGGCGTCAAGGGCCAGAAGGCACGCTCCGGCGTCGCCGTGAAGGGCTTCGAAGGCGGCCAGATGCCGCTGCACCGGCGCCTGCCGAAGCGCGGCTTCAACAACATCTTCCGCCTCGACTTCAACGAGGTGAGCCTGGAGCGCGTGCAGCAGGCGATCGACGCGGGCCGTCTCGACGGCACCAAGACGGTCGACGCGGCGGCGCTCAAGGCGGCGGGCGTGATCCGCCGGATCAAGGACGGCGTCCGCCTCCTCGGTCCCGGCGAGCTGACCCGGGCCGTGACCTTCGAGCTGGCCGGCGCCTCCGCGCCCGCCGTCGAGGCGGTCGAGAAGGCCGGCGGCAAGGTCGTGACCCCGAAGGCCGCGGAGGCGGCCTGAGTTTCGCCCGCCCGGGCCCGTCCCGGGCGACCGCGAGGGAACCTAGGGAGGCGGCGGGTTTTCGACCGGCCGCCTTTCGGCTTGCCGCGGGGGCCGTTGCGACGGCGCCCGCGCCAGGCGAGGACCGGTCCGCATGGTGCGCGTCCCTGCGCTTCATGGCGCCGGGGCGACGAGGCCGCGGTCACGGCCGGAACACGGTGACGTCACTTCGGCGCGCCGGCCCGGCATGGGATCGTCACGGCGACGCTCACCACCTGAGGGAACGAGGGCACCATGGCATCAGCGGCCGAACAGCTTGCTGCGAACCTGAACTGGGGCGCTTTCGCCAAGGCGGAAGAGCTCAAGAAGCGCATCTGGTTCACCCTCGGGGCCCTGCTCGTCTACCGGCTCGGCACCTATCTGCCGCTGCCCGGCATCGACCCCGTGGCGCTGAGCCAGGCCTTCACCCAGGCGCAGACCGGGATCATCGGCCTCTTCAACATGTTCTCGGGCGGCGCCGTCGGCCGCATGGCGATCCTCGCGCTCGGGATCATGCCCTACATCTCCGCCTCGATCATCGTGCAGCTCCTCACCACGGTCGTGCCGACCTTCGAGGCGCTGAAGAAGGAAGGCGAGAGCGGCCGCAAGCAGCTGAACCAGTATACCCGCTACCTGACGGTGATCCTGGCGCTGTTCCAGGCCTACGGCATCGCCATCGGCCTCGAGAGCCAGACCGTGCAGTCGGCCGGCCAGATCATCCCGCTGGTGCCCGATTCGGGCTGGTTCTTCCGCATCTCCGCGGTCCTGTCGCTGGTCGGCGGCACCATGTTCCTGATGTGGCTCGGCGAGCAGATCACCGCGCGCGGCATCGGCAACGGCACCTCGCTGATCATCTTCGCCGGCATCGTGGCGGGCCTTCCCTCGGCCATCGCCCATACGCTCGACCTCGGCCGCCAGGGCGCCATCTCGACCTTCACCATCCTCGCCGTGGTGATCGTGGCGGTCGTGGTGGTCGCCGCCATCGTCTACATGGAGCGCGCCCAGCGCCGGCTCCTCATCCAGTATCCGAAGCGCCAGGTCGGCAACCAGGTGATGCAGGGCCAATCCTCGCATCTGCCGCTGAAGCTCAACACCTCGGGCGTCATCCCGCCGATCTTCGCCTCCTCGCTGCTGCTCGTGCCGGCCACGATCGCCGGCTTCCAGCCGAATGCCGGCAGCTGGCTCACCACCGTGACGGCGCTGCTCGGCCACGGCCAGCCGCTCTACATGGCTCTCTACGCCGCGCTCATCGCCTTCTTCTGCTTCTTCTACACCGCGATCGTGTTCAATCCGACCGACACGGCCGACAATCTGAAGAAGCATGGCGGCTTCATCCCCGGCATCCGGCCGGGCGAGCGCACCGCGGAATATATCGACTATGTGCTGACCCGCATCACCGTGGTCGGCGCGATCTACATCACCGTCGTCTGCCTCTTACCCGAACTGCTCATTTCCTGGACCGGCGTCCCGTTCTATTTCGGAGGTACGTCGCTGCTGATCGTGGTCTCGGTGACCATGGACACGGTGTCGCAAGTCCAGGGACACTTGCTCGCCCATCAGTACGAAGGGCTGATCAAGCGGTCGAAGCTCAAGGGGGGTAGACGATGAGGCTGATTCTGCTCGGGCCTCCGGGCGCGGGGAAGGGGACCCAGGCGACGAGGCTCGTGGAGAAGCACGGGATCGTGCAGCTCTCGACCGGCGACATGCTGCGGGCCGCGGTGAAGGCCGGCACGGATGTCGGCAAGCGGGCGAAGGCGGTGATGGAGGCGGGCGACCTCGTCTCCGACGACATCGTCATCGGCGTCGTGTCCGAGCGGATCGACGCGCCCGACTGCGCCAACGGCTTCATCCTGGACGGTTTTCCGCGCACCGTGCCGCAGGCCGAGGCGCTCACCCGGATGCTCGCCGAGAAGGGCCTCAAGCTCGACGCCGTGATCGAGCTGAAGGTCGACGAGGAGGCGCTCGTCCGGCGCATGGAGAATCGGGTGCGCGAGACGCTCGCCGCGGGCGGCCAGGTGCGCGCCGACGACAATCCGGAGGCGTTCCGCAAGCGCCTCGAAGAATACCGGGCCAAGACGGCGCCGCTCTCGCAGCACTATGCGGGCACCGGCGAACTGACGGTTCTGGACGGCATGAAGGCGATCGACGACGTGTCGGCCGATATCGCGCGCGTTCTCGGGCATTAGCCCCGAGAAGAGTGCGCCGACATCGGTCGACGTGGCCGTTATTCGATATGAATCGCGGTGGGCGGTTGACGCCCGCCGGGCAAGTCATTATGTACCGGCGCTCAATCGCACGAAACTCGCGATCGGCGCCGGCACCGGAAGGGGACCGGGTCCGGTCTCGTCGTTGTGTCCGCGCGGCGCCTTATCGGGCGCCCGCAGGGTCCGGGGTCGCTCCGGGCCGACGCGGCGGGTCCGGGATCGTTCGAGGTGAGGCGACCGTCGCGACGGTCGAACTGGAGAAGAAGCCGTGGCCCGCATCGCAGGCGTCAATATTCCGACCAACAAGCGCGTCGTCATCGCGCTGCAGTACATTCACGGGATCGGGGCCAAGAAGGCCGAGGAGATCACCGAGAAGGTGCGCATCGAGCCGCAGCGCCGGGTGAACGAGCTCTCGGATGCCGAGGTGCTCCAGATCCGCGAAGTGATCGACCGCGACTACCTCGTGGAAGGCGATCTGCGCCGCGAAGTGGCGATGAACATCAAGCGCCTGATGGATCTCGGCTGCTATCGCGGCCTGCGCCATCGCCGCGGCCTGCCGGTGCGCGGTCAGCGCACCCACACCAACGCCCGGACCCGCAAGGGCCCGTCCAAGCCGATTGCCGGCAAGAAGAAGTGAGTTTCGCCCCGGCCGCGCGCGAGCGCCGTCGGGGAGGCCCTATTCGAGACAGGATGATCCATGGCCAAGGAAGCGCAGCGCGTCAAACGCCGCGAGAGGAAGAACATCACCTCCGGCGTCGCGCACGTCAATTCGACGTTCAACAACACCATGATCACGATCACCGATGCGCAGGGCAACGCCATCGCCTGGTCGTCGGCGGGTGCCAACGGCTTCAAGGGCTCGCGCAAGTCGACCCCGTTCGCGGCGCAGGTCGCGGCCGAGGAGTGCGCGCGCAAGGCCCAGGAGCACGGCATGCGCACGATCGAGGTCGAGGTGCGCGGTCCGGGTTCGGGCCGTGAGTCGGCGCTCCGCGCGCTGCAGGCCGCGGGCTTCATGATCACCTCGATCCGCGACGTGACGCCGATCCCGCACAACGGCTGCCGTCCGCGCAAGCGCCGCCGGGTCTGATCCCGTATCTCAAGGGCATGGCGCGCCGCCGAGGCCGCGCGCCGTGCCGACGAACCTTCGTGCGGGCCTGATTGGGTCCGATGGAGCGGGCGGAACCGGGAAGCGAGGGCTTCCAAGGCCGTCCGCCATGCCGTTCGAGCCGGCCCCCGCCCGTCGCGGGCGTGACCGCCGAACCTGATGAATGGGTGCGACCGTGACCATCCACAAGAACTGGCAAGAGCTCATTCGCCCGAACAAGCTCGAGGTCAAGAGCGGCGACGACGCCAAGCGGACCGCGACCGTCGTGGCCGAACCGCTCGAGCGCGGCTTCGGCCTGACGCTCGGCAACGCGCTGCGCCGCGTGCTGCTCTCCTCGCTGCAGGGCGCCGCGGTCACGGCGGTGCAGATCGACGGCGTGCTGCACGAGTTCTCGTCGATCCCAGGCGTCCGTGAGGACGTGACCGACATCGTCCTCAACATCAAGGAAGTCGCGATCCGCATGCAGGGCGAGGGACCGAAGCGCATGGTCGTGCGCAAGTCGGGCCCGGGCGTCGTGGCGGCGGGCGACATCCAGACGGTCGGCGACATCGAGATCCTGAACCCGGAGCTGGTCATCTGCACCCTCGACGAGGGCGCTGAGATCCGCATGGAGTTCACCGTCAACACCGGAAAGGGCTATGTCGCGGCCGACCGCAACCGCCCCGAGGACGCGCCGATCGGCCTCATCCCGGTCGACAGCATCTATTCCCCGGTGAAGCGGGTCAGCTACCGTGTCGAGAACACCCGCGAGGGCCAGGTGCTCGACTACGACAAGCTGACCATGACGGTGGAGACCGACGGCTCGGTGAAGCCGGAGGACGCGGTCGCCTATGCGGCACGCATCGTGCAGGACCAGCTCGCGATCTTCGTGAACTTCGAGGAGCCGCGCAAGGAGACGGTCGAGGAGCGGGTTCCCGAGCTCGCCTTCAACCCCGCGCTGCTCAAGAAGGTGGACGAGCTCGAGCTCTCGGTGCGTTCGGCCAACTGCCTGAAAAACGACAACATCGTCTATATCGGCGACCTCATCCAGAAGACCGAGGCGGAGATGCTCCGGACCCCGAACTTCGGCCGGAAGTCGCTGAACGAGATCAAGGAAGTCCTCGCCCAGATGGGTCTCCATCTCGGCATGGAGGTGACCAACTGGCCGCCGGAGAACATCGAGGAACTGGCCAAGCGCTACGAGGACCACCAGCTCTGAGGCTGACCCTCAACGCCGCCTGACCCGCCCTGGCGGGCCGGCGGCCGGACGACGGCGGAGCGATCCGCCGACAAGGACTTTTTTGAACCCGGATGTCGCATGCCCGGGGTGCTTCGGTCGAAAGGCCGGTGCTCCGGTGCGACTCCGGACCACCGGCAGGCGCCAGACGGCGTTGAAGGCAGGGCCTAAGCCGTCTGCCGATCGATTGGAGGACTAAGATGCGTCACGGCAATTCGGGCCGCAAATTCGCCCGCACCCACGAGCACCGCAAGGCCATGTTCGCCAACATGGCGGCCTCGCTCATCACCCACGAGCAGATCGTCACCACCCTGCCGAAGGCGAAGGACCTGCGTCCGATCGTCGAGAAGCTGGTGACGCTCGGCAAGCGCGGCGACCTCAATTCGCGCCGCAACGCCGTCGCGCAGATCCGCGACGAGGCCGCCGTGAAGAAGCTCTTCGAGGTGATCGGCCCGCGCTACAAGGACCGCAACGGCGGCTACACCCGCGTGCTGAAGGCCGGCTTCCGGCATGGCGACAACGCCGCCGTCGGCGTGATCGAGTTCGTCGACCGCGACGTCTCCGCCAAGGGTGCCGCCGACCGCGCCCGCGCCGAGGCCGCCGAAGCGGCCGAGTGACCGGTCGCCCTGCTCTCGACGGTGAGGGCGCATCGCCGCGAGCGAGGGGCGGGCGGCAGGCGGAGGCCTTGATCCTTCGGCCATGTTGCGCCCGACCCGGCTAACCGCCTAGAACGCTCGGGTGACGTTCGAGCGAGGCCGGCCAGCGCATGTTCCAGAAGATCCTGATCGCCAACCGCGGCGAGATCGCGTGCCGGGTCATCAAGACCGCCCGGCGCATGGGCATCAAGACCGTGGCGGTCCATTCGGACGCCGACCGCGACGCAATGCATGTGGAGATGGCGGACGAGCGGGTCCATATCGGCCCGCCGCCCGCCGCCCAGTCCTACCTGCTGATCGACCGCATCGTCGACGCCTGTGTGAAGACCGGTGCCGAGGCGGTGCATCCCGGCTACGGCTTCCTGTCCGAGCGGGCCGCCTTCCCGGTCGCGCTCGCCGCAAAGGGGATCGTGTTCATCGGTCCCAATCCGCGCGCCATCGAGGCGATGGGCGACAAGATCGAATCGAAGAAGGCCGCCAACGCCGCCAAAGTCTCCACCGTGCCCGGCCATCTCGGCATCATCGAGAGCGCCGCCCACGCGGTCGAGATCGCGCGCGAGATCGGCTATCCGGTGATGATCAAGGCCTCGGCCGGCGGCGGCGGCAAGGGCATGCGCATCGCCTGGAACGACGCCGAGACGCGCGAAGGCTACGACCGCTCGCGCGCGGAGGCGGCCGCGTCGTTCGGCGACGACCGGGTGTTCGTCGAGAAGTTCATCGTCGATCCGCGCCACATCGAGATCCAGGTGCTCGGCGACAAGCACGGCAACGTCATCTATCTCGGCGAGCGCGAATGCTCGATCCAGCGGCGCAACCAGAAGGTCATCGAGGAGGCGCCGTCGCCGCTCCTGGACGAGGTCACGCGGCGCGCCATGGGCGAGCAGTCCTGCGCGCTCGCCCGCGCGGTCGGCTACGATTCGGCCGGCACGGTGGAGTTCGTCGCCGACCAGCAGCGCAACTTCTTCTTCCTCGAAATGAACACCCGCCTGCAGGTGGAGCATCCGGTGACCGAGCTCGTCACCGGCATCGACCTCGTCGAAGAGATGATCCGCGTCGCGGCCGGCGAGGAGCTCCGCCTCCGGCAGGCCGACGTCACGCTGACCGGCTGGGCGGTCGAAAGCCGCATCTACGCGGAGGATCCCTACCGCAACTTCCTGCCCTCGATCGGCCGCCTCGTGCGCTACCGCCCGCCCGAGGAGGGGCAGTTCGGCGACGTCACGGTCAGGAACGACACCGGCGTCGTCGAGGGCTCCGAGATCTCCATGTTCTACGATCCCATGATCGCCAAGCTCGTCACCCATGCGCCGACCCGGCTCGAGGCGATCGAGGCGCAGGCGGACGCGCTCGACGCCTTCGTGATCGACGGGATCCAGCACAACATCCCGTTCCTCGCCTCGCTCATGCAGCAGCGGCGCTGGCAGGACGGGCGGCTCTCCACCAACTTCATCAAGGAGGAGTATCCGGACGGCTTCGGCCCGCGCGGGCTCGACGCCGACACCGAGCCGCTCCTCGCGGCCGCCGCCGTCGCCATGGAGGTGATTCGCCAGGACCGGCTCGAGGCGCTGCCGGGCCGGCTCCGGCCCTCGTCCGGGGCGCTCCGCGAGGAGTGGGTGGTGAAGCTCGACAAGGCCTATGTGCCGGTCAAGGTGGTCGGCGGGCTCGCCTCGCTGCCGCTCGAACTCGACGTGGCGGTCGGCGAGGGCGCGCCGGTGACCGTGCAGTCGCGCTGGGAGCCGGGCGACCCGCTCTGGACCGGGGAGGTCGGGCACCAGACCCTGTCGATCCAGGTGCGCCCCGTTCTGAACGGGGCGGAGCTGCGCTACCGCGGCATCGCCGTCACCGCGCGGGTGATGACGCCCAAGGTGGCGCGCCTCGACGCGCTGATGCCCGAGAAGGCGCCGCCGGACACGTCGCGCTTCCTGCTCTGCCCGATGCCCGGCCTCGTCGTGTCGATCGACGTGGTCGAGGGCCAGGAGGTCAAGGCGGGCGAGACCCTGGCGATCGTGGAAGCGATGAAGATGCAGAATGTGCTTCGGGCCGAGCGTGACCTAACGGTCAAGTCGATCAAGGCCAAGCCGGGCGACAGTTGCGCCGTCGATGCGGTCATCATGGAATTCATCTGAACCGAAGCGACACGCCGTCTAGACTCGGGTTGCCGCCGGTATGGCGAAGGTCGTTACCTCGCCCGGACGGGCGATGCACCGGCCACACGCTTACACAACCTCAAAATAGTTGCGCGGCCGCGTACTTTTAGTCAACTTGACGCAAGGTGCCTCCCGGCGCCTAACCAAAACGCGAAAAGCGAGTCCCCTCAGATGCGTCAAATCACCCTCAGGGTCATGGTCGACGGCGTCGTTCAAGGCGTCGGCTACCGCGAATGGACGGTCAGCGAAGCCACCACGCTCGGCCTCAACGGCTGGGTCCGCAACCGCCGCGACGGCACCGTGGAGGCCGCGGTGAGCGGTCCGACCGACAAGGTGCAGGAACTGCTCGGCCGCCTGCGCAAGGGGCCGAAGGAGGCGCAGGTCGCCGGCGTCAGCGCCGAGTCCTGGCGCGAAACCGTGGGCGACGGCTTCCAGATCGCGCCGACTGTCTGACCGGGCCGCCCGACCGGCGCCCTCTGATCGGCGCCCGGTCGAGCCTGCCATGACGAACCACCGGAAAGCCGGCGGGCGGCCTCCGCCCGCCGCTTGGCTCCGCGCGACCCCGGCCCGTCAGCCGCGAGAAGGGTCCGGCATGGCCGGTGCCGACACCGTCGGCCCGAAAATCGGCTCGAACTCTTCGCGCAGCACCATGTCGGCCTCGGCCATGCTGACCGGGAGCCCGAGATCGGCGAGGCTCGTCACGCCGTAGCCGGTGACGCCGCAGGGCACGATGCCGGAGAAATGGTCGAGCGCCGGGTCCACGTTGAGGCTGATCCCGTGGTAGCTGACCCAGCGCCGGACGCGGATGCCGATCGCGGCGATCTTGTCCTCGGCGGGGAGGCCCGGCGCCACGTCCGGCTTGTCCGGCCGCGCCACCCAGACGCCGACCCGGTCCTCGCGCCGGAGGCCGCGCAGGTGCCAGCGCCAGAGCGTGGCGATCACCCACTGCTCCAGCGCCGCCACATAAGCCCGCACATCCGGCGTGCGGCGCTTCAGGTCGAGCATCACATAGGCGACCCGCTGGCCGGGGCCGTGATAGGTGTATTGCCCGCCGCGCCCGGTCGCGTGGACGGGAAAGCGGCCCGGATCGACGAGATCGGCCGGATCGGCGCTCGTGCCCGCCGTGTAGAGCGGCGGATGCTCCACGAGCCACACCCATTCCGCCGCCTCGCCCGCCGCGATCGCGCCGACGCGCGCCTCCATGGCGGCGACCGCTTCGTCGTAGCCGACCGGCTCGTCGGTGACCGTCCAGGCGACCGGGGGCGACCCCGGCGCGGACAGGAAACCGTGGGGGAGCGTGGCGCGCGGCGTGCGCGGTGCGATCGGGGCCGCCATCTTTACCTTTCGCTAACCATCATCCGGCAGGATTTCGTTAAGGATTCGGGCGCGCCTCTTGCCCGGCGCCGCCGCCGAGGACATAGCAGATGACACCCTTCGACAACATCGCCATCGAGATCTCGGTCCTCCTCGGCACCACGACGATCCCCGTGCACCAGCTGCTGCGCATGGGCCGCGGCGCCGTGATCGAGCTCGATGCGACCGAGCTCGACGACGTGGTCGTGCTCGCGAACAATGTGCCGGTGGCGCGCGGCCAGGTCGTGCTGAAGGGCGACCGCATCGGCATTTCGATCACCGACGTGCTGTTCCGCTCGAAGACGGTGCGTCCGAAGGAGAACGTCAAGCGCATCCTGGCGGCGGCCTGACCCCCGCGACACGCAAGGCCGAATTGGGCCTTTCAGCGCTTGAACCGCCCGGGTCGATTTGCTACACGATGCGCCGGCCCGGGGGCGGTGACCCGATCCCGGGGCGGACACGATTTTGCGGTCGTGGCGGAATTGGTAGACGCGCTAGCTTGAGGTGCTAGTGGGTAACACCGTGGAGGTTCGAGTCCTCTCGACCGCACCAAAGTCCCGGCCTCCGGGCAAAAAGAAAGCGACCCCGGCGGGTCGCTTTTTTGTTTGCGGAGGCGATCCCCGGTGGATGGCCGGTGACGGCCCCCCCGGATGCGCCGGGCGCCTCAATTGCCGGCGACGCGGTCCCCGGCCGGCACGATGTGCACCACGGTGAAGCCGCGCTCGCGCAGGGCGCGCAGCAGGGGCGGGACCATCGCGGCCGTCTTCTGGTGGATGTCGTGCAGCAGGAGGATGCCGCCCTGCTTCACCTCGAGCTCGCGCAGCGACCGGGCCAGGATCTTGTCCGAACCGATCGGCGTCCAGTCGTAGCCGGTCGCATCCATGCCGAACACGCCGACGCCCAGGTCCTTCAGCCAGGCCGACAGCGGCTTGGTGGAGGCGAAGCCGGGGAAGCGGAAGAACGGCGTCACCGGCTTCTCGCCGGCATGGCCGTAGAGGATCTGGTCGACCGTCTGCCAGCCGCGGCGGATGTCGGCGCGGCCGGTCTCGTAGTCGAGCTGGTGCATGTAGCGGTGGGTGTGGGAGTGGTGGCCGACCGTGTGCCCGGCGGCCAGGATCCGCTTCAGCTGCGCCGGATGGGCCGCCGCCTGCTGGCCGACCACGAAGAAGGTCGCGCGCACGCATTCGGCGGCGAGCGCGTCCATGATCGCCTCGGTCGACTTGCCGAGCGGGCCGTCGTCGAAGGTCAGCACCACTTCCTTCGGCGCGAGCGGCAGCTTGGTCGGGTAGCTGTTCGACCCCACGAACAGGCCACGCGACGTATCGAGCGTCAGCACCCGCGACGTGCCGAGCACGTCCTTCCGGCCGTTGCAGTCGACCGGTTCCGCCGCGAAGGCGGTGGAGACCTGGGCGGCGACGAGGGCGACCGCGGCGAAGAGGATATGGTGAGGTTTCAAGCAAACGCTCCAGGGCGGTGGATTCGGGGCGATGATACGAAAAAGGGCTCCCCCACGGGGAAGCCCTATACGCCCGGGGGCGTGAAATTTCAGTTCATGGGCGCCGCGGTCACCAGAGCCCGATCGCCGAGCCGATCCCCTTGAAGGTGCTCGCCGTGGAGGAGAACCAGCCGACCTCGGCGGGGGGCGGCGCCGCGGGGGCGGCCGGCTTGGCGGACGCCTTGATCAGCGCGGCGCTGTCGTAGGTCGGCAGTGGCGCAGCCGCCGGCTTGCTGCCGTCGCGGCCCTGCGCCGCCTGGTCGATCTGGCGGCCGGCGGTGAAGCCGGCGATCTGCCGGTCGGGCAGCGGAGGCGGGGTGACGTCGACCGAGCCGGTGGTCGTGCCGGCCACGTTGATGATCGTGCCGTCGGCGAGCGGCGGGATGCCCTTCTTCGGCACCATGTGGACGATCTTGTAGCCGCGCGCCTTCAGCTCCCGGAGCAGATCGGGGAGCATGGTGGCGGTGGTGTCCTTGGTGTCGTGCAGGAGGAGGATGCCGCGGTTGCCGGCGCGCTCGATGTCCTTCAGCGCGAAGTTCATCACGCCCTTGGAATCGTAGGAGCGGATCCAGTCGTTGCCGACCGCGTCGGCGGCGAACACGCCCATGTCCATGCCGTTCAGCCACTCGTTCACCGAGCGCGAATTGAACAGGCCGGGATAGCGGAAGAACGGCACTTGCGGCCGGTCGCCGGAATGGCCGTAGACGATCTGGTCGACGGTCTGCCAGCCGGTGCGGATGTTGTTCTGGCCCCATTCGAGCGGACGCTTCACCAGGTCGAGCGGGTGCGTCATCGTGTGATAGGCGATCGTGTGGCCGGCGGCGGCGGTCTTGCGCAGCTGCTCCGGATAGGCCTTGGCCATGTCGCCGACGATGAAGAAGGTGGCCTTCAGGCATTCCTTCTCGAGCGCGTCGAGCACCCGCTGGGTGTTGCGCGGCGTCGGCCCGTCGTCGAAGGTGAGGACGATCTCCTTCTCCGCGAGCGGCAGCTGGGTGCGGTAGGTCTGGCCGAGATAGTAGCCCCCGGTCGTGTCGACCTCCATGACGCGGCTGACGCCGAGCGCGCCCGGGTTGTCGCAGGTGCCGGCATAGGGCTTGAACACGTGGTCGTGCACCGGTGGCGTCGCCTGCGCGGTGAGTGCGGCGATCGTGGCGGCGAGCCGGGCGGAGGCGGGCACCTTCTGCGCGGTGGTGACGGCCGGCTTCGGCGCGGCGGCGGTGCCGGCCGGCTTCGCCGGCTTGCGGATGGCGCCGACGGTGCTCGGCACCGGCTGGGATCCGGCCGCGGCGGGCGCGGTCTGCACGGAGCGGACGGCCGGGGCGGCGGGCGCGGTCTGGGCGGAGCGGGCGGCGGGCGCGCCGACCGGCTTCGGCGGCACCGGCACCGTTTCGGCCGCGCGCGGCACGCCGAGGAACAACGGCTGCCCCGCCTGCTGCGCTGAAAGGTTCGGCGCGGCCGTGAGAAGGGCGGCGATGCCTGCGCCGAGGCAGAGACCGGTCCGGACCTTGACGTTCATGCTCCAGGCTCCGTCGACCGGAAACGCCGGTCATTCAAGGAAACCGAATAACAGCTTGGCCGCTCCACGGGAAGCTGGGCTAATCCGCCCGACGGCATCGGTTGAGTGATCCGCGAATTTGTCGATTCTTGGATGTCACCCATCGTCAAGCGGTTCTTAACCACACTACGTGGATCTTGCTGACTGGGAGGTTAACGGCGCGTTGTGCGATCGCCTCCTTTCGACCCTTCGCCCGCCTTCGGAATCCCGTTCGTTTTACCCTTCTGTTGCGCGCCGGAACCGTCTAGACGAGGGACCGGCCGCCGCCCGCCGGCCGCGCCGGTTCCGCCCCCTTTTCGGTTCGCCAGCCTCCTTCCGGAGCCCCGCTTGAGCCTCGACGAGCGCCTCAACGACGCCGAGACCGAACCGGATCCGCCGCCGGAGGATTGGCCGCGCGACGTCCATGGGGGCCTGCGGCGCGATTTCGTCGAGGCGGTCGAGGCGGCGATCGAGCGCGAGGACGCCGCCGCTCTCGCCGAATTGACCGGCGACCTGCACGAGGCCGATCTCGGCGACCTCGTCGCGACGCTCGATCCCGAGCAGCGGCCGGTGCTCGTCCGCCTGCTCGGCGACGACTTCGACTTCTCCTCGCTGGTCGAGATGGACGAGACCGTCCGCGTCCAGCTGATCGAGGACCTGCCGCCCGAAACCGTCGCCGAGGGCGTGCGCGACCTCGATTCCGACGACGCCGTCTACATCCTGGAAGGCCTCGACGAGGCCGACCAGGAGGCGATCCTCGGCCAGATCCCGATCGCCGAGCGCCTGCAGATCGAGCGCAGCCTCGATTATCCGGAGGATTCGGCCGGCCGGCTGATGCAGACCGACTTCATCGCCGTGCCGCCGTTCTGGACGGTCGGCCAGACGATCGACTATTGCCGCGAGACCGAGGACCTGCCGGACGACTTCTACGAGATCTACGTGGTCGACCCGGCCTTCCGCCTCACCGGCGCGGTGCCGCTCGACCGGCTCCTGCGCTCGAAGCGCCCGGTCAAGATCGCCGAGCTCCTGACCGAGGACGTGCGGACGGTCTCCGCCTCCGAGGACCGCGAGGAGGTGGCGCACATGTTCGAGCGCTACAACCTCATCACGCTCGCGGTCGTGGACGGCGGCGACCGGCTGGTCGGCGTGATCACCGCCGACGACGTGGTCGACGTGGTCAAGGAGGAGGCCGAGGAGGACATGCGCGCCCTCGGCGGCGTCGGCGACGAGGAGATCTCCGACCCGGTCTGGTACACGGCGCGCAACCGTTTCCTGTGGCTGTTCGTGAACCTCCTGACCGCGTTCCTCGCCGCCGCGGTGATCGGCGCATTCGAGGCGACCATCGAGAAGATCGTCGCGCTCGCCGCGCTCGGGCCGATTGTGGCGAGCCAGGGCGGCAACGCCGCGACGCAGACCATGACGGTCGCGGTGCGCGCCATCGCCACCCACGAGGTCGGCCGCTTCAATCTCGGCCGCTTCGTCACCCGCGAGGTGCTGGTCGCCGCCCTGAACGGTCTCGCCTTCGCGCTGCTGGTGGGGCTCGCGGTCTGGGCCTGGTTCCAGGACGTGCGGCTCGGCCTCGTCATCGCCGGCGCCATGGTGGCGAACCTGCTCGCCGGCGGCATCGCCGGGGTCGCGGTGCCGCTCGCGGTGGAGAAGGCGGGCGGCGATCCGGCGGTCGTCTCCGGCGTGTTCGTCACCACGGTGACGGACTGCGTCGGCTTCTTCGCCGTGCTCGGCCTCGCCACCTGGTGGTTCGGCCTCGGCTGAGGCGCGGTTTGCGGCCGAAACATTCATCCCTTAAGACTACCCGACCGGCCGGGCTCGACTCGCGGGCTGCGGCTCCCTACATGTCGCCTCGCAACGGAGGCCGCAAACCGGCCGCCCGCGCGCCGACCTGACGCTTTCTCCCACCTCGGATAGCCTCATGATCACGATGCCGAAGACGTTCTGGTACACCCGCATGGACGACGAGGAGGACGAGGAGACCAAGGTCAAGACGCCGCAGTCGCTCCCCGTCGACAAGCATCTCTTCGACGCGCGCACCGTGCTGATCACCGGCACCATCACGCAGGAACTGGCGCGCGACGTCACCGCGCGCCTTCTCGCGCTCAGCCACGTGTCCAAGGAGCCGATCAACGTCGTCGTCTGCTCACCCGGCGGCCATGTCGAATCGGGCGACATGATTCACGACATGATCAAGTTCGTGCCCGCCCCGGTGCGCATGATCGGGGTCGGCTGGGTCGCCTCGGCCGGCGCGCTCATCTATGTTTCGGTGCCGCGCGAGCGCCGCTTCTGCCTGCCCAACACGCGCTTCCTGCTGCATCAGCCGTCCGGCGGCGCCGGTGGCCCGGCGACCGACATCGAGATCCAGGCGCGCGAGATCATCAAGATGCGCGATCGGCTCAACCAGATCTTCGCCGACGCGACCGGGCAGAACTTCGCCAAGATCGAGAAGGATACCGACCGCGACTTCTGGATGAGCCCGTCCGAGGCGATCGCCTACGGCCTCGTCAACAGCGTCGTGGCCTCCATGGCGGACCTGCCGTAACGCCGCATCCGTGCCCGCGTTTCGATCGAAGCCCTTCCGCCCCGCGGGAGGGCTTTTTTCTTGAGCCTCGGAGCGGATATGAACGACGGCGAGCCGTCAGCCCTCGCCGTCGCGCGCCATCACCCGCCGCGCCCTCGAATAATATTGCCGGTGCGCCAGCACGGCCATGATGAAGGCGGTGGTCGCCATGAACACGGCCGGGTGCAGGAACCAGCCGAGGAAGCCAATCGAGAAGAAGAGGGCGCGCAGGCCGGCGTTGAAATGCTGCGCCGCGATGATCTGCATCTCGGCCGAGCGGTTCGCGGCCGCCTCCGCCGCGGCGCGGTCCGCGAAGGGCGGCTGCGGCACGGCGCCGAGCAGGATCGCGGCGTAGTTGAACACCCGGTAGGACCAGCCGAACTTGAAGAACGAGTAGCCGTAGAGCCCGCACAGCAAGAGCACCTTGACCTCGATGTCGCTGCGCGACGCCCGCACGCCGAGCGCCAGGTCGCCGAAGATGCGCAGGAGCGCCTCGCTCTGGTTCAGGAGCGTGAAGGCGCCGCCGAGCGCGAGCAGCGATGTGGAGGTGAAGAAGGCGGTGCCGTTCTGCAGCGACGCCATGATCTGCGTGTCGATGATGCGCACCTCGCGGTCGAGCATGTGGCGCATCCAGACACGCCGCTCGTCTTCCATGATGCGGGTGAGCGAGCGGCGGCCATAGGCGCTGCGGTCGTTCAGCCAAGCATAGCCGAACCAGCAGAACCCGAACCAGACGAGGGCGAAGAAGTCGAGCGGCGTCAGCGTCAGCATGGCCGCGATGTTCGCAGGTCGCGGAAGACTTCGCCACCGGCGTGGAAACCGGCCTGCGCCGCCGCCGCGAGCACTTGCAGCAAAGTCACAGGGCGCGGGTAAAGCGCCCGCGACCGGGTCCGCGCGGCTCCCCCGGGCCGCCGCCGCTACCGCGCGCCGGGCATCCGTGAAAGGTTGCGGCGTCCCGGCTCCGCCGCCCATCGCCCCGCCTGACGGATCTCTCCCGCGCCATGTCCGCCTTTCTGACGCCGCGCGCGGCGATGACGGTCCAGTTCCTCGCCTTCGGCACCGGCGTCGGCGTCTGGGCCGGCTCGATCCCCTCGATCCTGATCGCGACCGGCATCGGCGCGGAAGCCTTCGGCCTTGCCATCACGGTGCACACCGCGGCGGTCATCCTCGCCATGACGGTCGGCGGCGCGGCGATGCGCACGATGTCGCCGAAGACGCTCATGCTCGTCTCGATCCCTTGCTTCGCTGTCACGCTGACCGCGACCGTCCTCGCCACCGATCCGGTCGCCTTCTACATCGCCTTCGTCTGCTACGGCGCCGCCGCCGGTATGGTGGACATCGCCATGAACGCGGAAGGCACGCAGGTCGAGCGGGATCTCGGCCGCCCGGTCCTCGCCGGCTTCCATGGCGCCGGCTCGGCCGGGGCCGCCGTCTTCTCGGTCGCCGCGAGCTATGCCGCGCAGACGGCCGGCACCTGGGTCTCGACCCTGTTTGTCGCGGCGACCACGGTCGCGACGCTCCTCCTCATCCTCCGCGTCACGCCGCCCCGGCGGCCGCTCAAGGGGAGCGCCGGCGCGCCGAAGGTCTCCGTCGTGAAGCCGGCGCTCGTCGTGTTCGGCCTGATCGTCGGCGTGTCCGTCGCCGGCGAGACAGCGGCGCTGTTCTGGTCCGGCCGCCTGCTCGAGGAGCAGGCGCCCTCGCTCGCCGCCTTCGCGGGCCTCGGCGGGTCCTTCTTCGCCGGCTGCCAGGCGCTGGTCCGGCTGACCGGCGACCAGTGGCGGCGTTTCGCGAGCGACCGCACGCTCGTCGCCGTCTCGCTCGCCGTCGCGGCGCTCGGCTTCCTGATGATCGGGATCTCGTCGAGCTTTCCGCTCACCGTCGCGGGCTGCGCGCTGGTCGGCGCGGGGACCGGGCTGATCGTGCCCTGCACCTTCGCGCTGACCGTCGCCGCCGTGCCGCAGGCGGGCTCCGCCGCGCTCGGCTTCGTCGCCCTCCTCGCCGGCGTGCCGCGCCTCGCCGCGCCCTGGCTGTTCGGCGCGCTGACCGAGCGCCTCTCCCCGTCCGGTGCCTATGCCGCCATGGGCGTCGCCTTCGCCCTGACCGTCATCCTCGCCGCCTGGCCGAAGCGGCGCGGCTGAGCGTCGGGCGCGCGGCGGCCTTGCCTGAGGCGGCGGCTCCGGGCAGGCTGCCGCGACACGCGAGATCTTCGGCCTTGGCAACACCCGTCGATACCAGCCTCTACGCCGCGGTCACCCTGGGGGACATCGTCGGCCGCCTCGACTCCGTCATGGCGGAGGAGGGTGGTCGCCTGCTCTTCGCGGTCGAATCCGGCAGCCGCGCCTGGGGCTTCGCTTCGCCCGATTCGGACTGGGACATCCGCTTCGTCCATGCCGGGCCGATCGAAGACCATCTCGGCCTGTTCGACCGGCGCGACGTGATCGAGCGCCCGGTCGACCGCTACGGCATCGATCTGTCCGGATGGGAGCTCCGCAAGGCGCTCCGCCTGCTGCTGTCGTCCAATCCGGCGCTGCTCGAATGGCTGCAGTCCCCCATCGTCTACCATGACGACGGGCAATTCCGTCCGGCCGTGCTCGAACTGTTCCGGCGCTATGCCTCCCGTCGCGCGCTCGCCCACCATTACCGCTCGATCACCCGGCAGCATGTGCAACGTGATGCCGCCGGATCCGAGGTCAAGCTGAAGCGCTACTTCTACATCGTGCGCGCGGTCGCGGCGCTCGATTGGGTGGTGTCGGGCAACGGGGACCTGCCGCCGATGAACCTCGCCGAACTCGTCTCGGGCCGGCCGCTGCCCTTGGCCGCGCGCCGGGACTTCGACGAACTCCTGGCCATGAAGACCGGGCTGCCGGAACTCGGGACCGGCCCGCGCCGCCCCGCGCTGGACGCCTATGTGGCACGCGTCCTGGCGGACGCCGACCTCGCCACGGTCGACGACCGCGCCGACAGCCGGGCCGACTTCGCCCGGGCGGCGGACCGCCTTTATCGAGAATTGCTCGGGCTCCGGTCCCTACCGGTCCGGGCCGAACAACGAGGATCCGACATGTCGCAGACAATCACCACCGGGGCGATGGCGTTGGTCGAGCAGGCGGAGCGCGAGATCGAGACGGTCCCCGTGGACGAGGCGATCGGGCTCGTCGGCGCCGCCGATGTGGTGCTCGTCGACCTGCGCGACCCGCGCGAACTGGAGCGGGACGGGCGGGTGCCGGGCGCGTTCCATTGCCCGCGCGGCATGCTCGAATTCTGGATCGATCCGGCGAGCCCCTACCACAAACCGGTGTTCCAGGAGGACAAGCGCTTCGTCTTCTTCTGCGGCGGCGGCATGCGATCGGCGCTCGCCGCCAAGACCGCGCAGGACATGGGGCTGAAGCCGGTCGCCCATGTGGCCGGCGGCTTCTCCGCCTGGAAGGCGGCCGGCGGCCCGGTCGACACGACGCCGAAGACCTGAGCGAAGCGATCACCGGCGAGCCTGAGCGGAGCGATCGACCGGAGGCCTGCGAGGGACCGTCCGGCCGATCGATCAATCCGGCTGAAACCGTCCGTCAGGCGAAGAGGTTGGACCCGGCCGGGCCGGCATGCGACGGTCCGGTTCCACGCGCCACGCCGACCCCGAGGACCCCCATGAAGCTCGTCATCGCGAACAAGAACTACTCCTCCTGGTCGCTCCGGCCCTGGCTCGTCGCGCGCCATTTCGGCATTCCCTTCGAAGAGACGGTGATCCCGCTCGACCAGCCGGACACGCACGAGAACATCCTCGCCTTTTCGCCGTCCGGCCGTGTGCCCTGCCTGATCGACGGCGACCTCGCCATCTGGGAATCGCTCGCGATCATCGAATACCTGGCCGAGAGCCACCCGGACCGGGCGATCTGGCCGTCCGACAAGGCCGCCCGCGCGCTCGCCCGGTCGATCTCCAACGAGATGCATGCGGGTTTCCAGTCGCTGCGCAGCGCCTGCCCGATGAATTTGCGGAAACGCTTCGCCTATCGCGACTGGGGCCGCGGCGCCGCGGAGGACGCCGTGCGCATCGTCGAATTGTGGAGCGACGCGCGGGGGCGATTCGGCGCCAGCGGACCCTTCCTGTTCGGCGAATTCTCCGCGGCCGACGCCATGTTCGCGCCCGTCGTCGCCCGCTTCGAGGGCTATGGCTGGCCGGTCGAGGCCGAGACGCGCAGCTACATGGACGCGGTGCTCGCCTTGCCCGCCTTCGCGGAATGGCGCGCGGCGGCCGAGCGCGAGACCTGGATCGTCCCCTCCGACGAGATCTGACCCGGCCCGAAAGCCCGCCCTTTCGGAGCCATGGATAAAGCGCCGTCCGCCCTGTTCCGGACCGCGCTTTGTCCTTAAGAATGGCGTCCGATGAAGCGGCTGATCCTCCATATCGGCAGCCCGAAGGCGGGCTCGACGAGCCTGCAGGGCTTCCTGCGCGACAACCGCGCGGCGCTCGCCAGGGTCGGCGTCGACGCGCCCGAATTCGGCGCGAAGGACGCCGCCAAGCAGGCCGAGCTGCGCCTCGTCCTCGGCGAGCCCGCCGGCCGCGAGCAGCGCCTCGCCGGCCTGTTCGCGCGGCTCGAGGCGCTGCCGGGCGACACGGCGATCCTGTCGGCGGAGAGCCTCGCGGCGATCCCCGAGGAGGCGGCGGCGCCCGAGGCGCTCGCCTGGGCCGCCCGCGATGCCGGCTTCGAGGTCGACGTGCTCGCCTTCGTGCGCGCGCCGCATCTCTTCATGAATTCGAGCTACGCCCAGCACACGCACAATTTCCGCGAGGACGCGCCCTTCGCCCGCTTCGTCGACCGCATGATCGACGACCGCCGGTTCGATCCCGGCCGCTGCTTCGGTCCCTGGTCGCGCGTGTTCGGCGAACGCTTCCACCCGATGCCGTTCACCCGCGCCCGGCTCGCCGACGGACTGGAGCGCGTCTTCTTCCGCGCCGCCGGGCTCGGCGACCGGCTCCTCGCGGCGGAGGGTCTCGTGCCGCTCGTCCATGCCAATGCGAGCGGCGGCCCGCTCACGGTCGAACTGTTCCGCCGCCTCGCCCCGCGCGCCCGGAGCCTCGCCCCGGCCGCGCAACGCCAGCTGCGCGGCCGCATGAGCCGCGCCGCCGCCCGCCGCGGCTTCGACCGCGACCGCTTCGTCGGCCTCGACGACGCCCTCGCCGCGCGTATCCGGGCGCACCTCGCCGCGGCCAACGAGGCCTTCGCCGAGGCGCATTGGGGCGAACCCTGGTCGGCGATCTTCGCCGCCGACGAGGCGCAGCGCTTCACCCCGAACGAGTTCAAGCCCGAGCGGGCGAGCGCGGCCGATGCGGCGGCGGTCGCCGAACTCGCCGAGACCTTCGCCGCCGAGATCCCCTCGGCGGGCTGGCCGAACCGCCTGATCGGTCTCTTCGCCAAGCGTTTCGGCTGAGCCTCGACGGGCTCTTGCCGCCGTGCCGCCGGCGCGGCTATGGGATGCCCATGCGTTCGCTCATCCTCCACATCGGCAACCCGAAGGCCGGCTCGACCAGCCTGCAGCACTGGCTCGCCGGCAACCGCGCCGGCCTCGCCGCCGCCGGCATCGACTATCCGCTGATCGGGCGCGGCAGCGACCACAATCATCGCGCCCTCGCGGTCGCGCTGGAGGGGCGGGAGGACCGTGCGACGACCGAGCAGCTCGCCGGGCACCTGCGCGCCGCCGTGCTCGGGCCGGCCGAGGCGGTCGTCATCTCGGCCGAGCAGCTCGAAGGCGCGCCGGACCGGTTGAAGCTGCCCGATCGTTTCGCCGCGCTCGCGCGCGAGGGCGGCCGCGCCGTCACCGCCGTGCTGTTCGTCCGGCCGCAATGGGCCTATGTGAACTCGGTCTATGCCCAGCATGTGCAGCGCTTCTTCACCGCCCGGCGCTTCCTTCCCTTCCAGCGCGGCGTGATCGGCGAGCGACGCTACGACTATGGCCGGCACTACAGGCAGTGGGCCGACCACCCCGAGATCCGCCTCGTCGTCGTCCCGCTCGTCGCCGCCGCGCTGACGGACGGCATCGAGGGCGCGTTCCTCGGCGCCGCCGGGCTGTCCGTCCCCGGCCTGCCGGCGTCGGCCCGGCACAACGAGAGCCCGGGACCCGCGACGCTCGAGACGTTTCGCCGGCTCGCCGGGCTCGGCGCGCGCCACCGCATTGGCGCCTATCAGCGCGGCCGCGGCGCGATCAAGTCCGGGGCCGAGAAACGCGGCTGGAACAGGCAACGGTTCTCCGGCGTCGGCGAGACGCTGCGCGGCACGATCGAGGCGCGCTTCGCCGCGTCCAACGCCGCCTTCGCCGATCGGTTCTGGGGCCGCCCCTGGGCCGACGTCTTCGCCGACGAGCTCGCCCGGCCGCTCGTGCCGAACGAATACGAGGCCGGCCGCGACGCCGCGCTCGACGCCGAGATCGACGCGATCGTCGGCGACATCCTGGAGCGATTCGGCCGGCCCGAGACGCCGTTCGAACGCATCGGGCGCGCGATCGGGCTCGATCTTGTCCGATTCCGCGGTGGGTAACGCGCCGCCCGGCGGTTGACCCGGGCGGACCGGCGCGCCTAGCGTCCCGGCATGCCAGCGGATTCGCCGTCCCCCCTGCATCTCCTGAAACTCTGCGTCGGTTGCGACAGCGTTGCCGACCTCGCCGCATGGATCGCCCTGCGCCGCGAGGAGCATCGCCGACGCGGCGAGACGGCGGTGCACATCCATCGCACGCGGCAGATGCCGAAGCGGCGCGACGAGATCGTCGACGGCGGCTCGCTCTATTGGGTGATCAAGGGCTCGCTGATGGTGCGCGAAAGCATCGTCGACCTGCGCGCCGTGGTCGACCGCTCCGGCGTGCCCCATTGCGACATCGTGCTGTCGGGCGAGCTCGTCCAGGTCGAGCCGCGGCCGGTGCGGCCGTTCCAGGGCTGGCGCTATCTCGACCACGCCGCCGCGCCGCGCGACTTCCGCACAGGCGGCGGGACGACGGCGCTGCCGCCGGAATTCGTCAAGGAACTCGCCACGCTCGGCCTGCTCTGAGCCCGCGGATCCGCTATTGCGGCCGCCGGCTTTGCCGGGACCGCGAAGCACCCTATACTCGCGGGCAGAGCCGCGGAGCCACCATGCGTCCATCCTTCCTCATCGCGCCCTGCCTCGCCGTCCTGGCGACGCTCGCGGCCGGCACGGCGCCGGTCGCGGCCGCCTGCGACACGACCGCCACCAACAACCCGGCCTTCTCGTCCAAGTCGGCCACGCGGGCGATGGACGCCTGCGACATCAGCGCCCGCGTCGCCGCCAAGCCGCCCATCAAGCCCGTGGCCCCGCCCGACCGCACCGCCAAGGCGAAGCCGAAGCCCGGCGCGGTGGCGCCGGACGGCGCGGTGGTGGAGAAGGACGAGGACGGCAACACGCTCTACCGGTACGGCGACACCACCGTGAAGGTCGGCGGCTATGTGCGCGCCGATTTCGTGGCCCAGAGCGGCGGCAAGGCCGGCACCTATCGCACGCGCAACTGACGCGGCGCGCGCCGCCGCGGAGGCAGCCGTTGATCCTGGCACCACCATGATGTCGCCTCCCACCCGAGCGGCCTGCCTTCCGCGCGCCTTGACGGACGCCCGCGCCGGAGCGAAGCGCCGCGCCGGAGACATGCGATGAGCGGCGCCGGCGACCCTCCGGCCACGCGCCCCGACGTGGCGGCGTTCCTCGAGGCGGCCAAGGCGGTCGATCCCGCGACGCGCGGGCGCCTCATCTTCGCGCTCGACGCGACGATGAGCCGGCAGCCCACCTGGGACCTCGCCGCCACCTTGCAGGCCGAGATGTTCGAGGAGGCCGGGCGGGTCGGCGGGCTCGACGTGCAGCTCGTCTATTTCCGCGGCTTCCGCGAGTGCCGGGCCAGCGCCTGGACCCCCGACGCCGCCCGCCTCGGCGCGCTCATGGCGCGCATCGACTGCCGCTCCGGCGAGACGCAGATCGGCCGCGTCCTGCGCCACGCCGCCGCCGAGACGCGCCGCCGCAAGGTCTCCGCGCTCGTCTATGTGGGCGACGCCTGCGAGGAGGCGCCCGACCGGCTCGCCGCCGAGGCCGGCGAACTCGGCCTCCTCGGCGTCAAGGCCTTCCTGTTCCACGAAGGCGGCGACCCGGGCGCGGCCGCCGTCTTCGCCGATATCGCGCGGCTGACCGGCGGGGTCGCGCTGCCGTTCGATCGCGGATCCGCCGGTCAGCTCGGCGAACTCTTGCGCGCCGTCGCCGCATATGCGACCGGGGGAATGCGCGCCCTGACGGCGCTCGGCGCAAAAGGGCAGGGCGGCGCCCGCCGACTGCTCGGCCACATCCGGATGGACAGTCGGGGTTCATGAACAGCTTCATCTTCGGCAGCGCGCTTCTGGCGATCCTGATCATCATCGTGATGGGATACCGCGCCGCCAGCCCGCGCATGCTCGCGATGGCGCTGCGCCAGGCGTTCGGCGTCGCGCTGCTCGCTTTCGCGGGCTTCAGCGCGCTCACCGGCAAATGGATCGCCGCGCTGCCGCTGCTCGTGCTCGCCGGCATCATCATGGGCTGGCGCATTCCCCGCAACGCCGGCGGCACGCCGAACGGACGCAAGCCGGATCCCGCCGGGCGGCGCTCCACCGTCCGCTCGGCCGCGCTCGAAATGGAGCTCGACCACCAGTCCGGCGTGATGAGCGGCCGCGTTCTGGCCGGCCGCTTCGAAGGCCGCGAACTCGCCCGCCTGTCGATCGCCGAGCTCGGCCGGCTCTGGCTCGACATCCGTCATGACGGCGAGAGCCGCTCCCTGCTCGAAGCCTATCTCGACCGCCGGCATCCCTACTGGCGCGACAGCATGAACGGGGAGGCGTCCGAGCGCGAGGAGTTCCGCTCGCCGCCCGGCGGCATGACGGCGGAGGAGGCCTACCAGATCCTCGGCCTCGACTTCGGCGCCTCCGAGGAGGAGGTGCGCGAGGCGCATCGCCGGCTGATGAAGTCGGTGCATCCCGACCGGGGCGGCTCGACGTTCCTCGCCGCCAAGATCAACGAGGCGAAGGACCGGCTGAGCGGCCGCAACCGGACGCGCTCCGGCTCCTGAGCCGGCTTTCCCGGCAGCTCCGGGCGGCCGTTCAATTTTTATAAGTCTTCTTCGCAAAATCGCCGGTGAAGGATGACTCCCGCTTAACGGCGGCGAGCCGAAGCTCGGCTATAGTCCGGTCGACCGCGATGGTCCTGAGCGTGGCCCAGCGCTCTGGCGACCACCCCGGCGACCGCAGATGCCTCGGATCCGGCGATGGACACGACGTTCAATCTCATCCTCCTGGCGCTCATCCTGATCGTCGTCCGCTTCCTCGCGGACGTGGTGGCCGACCGGCCCACCCCCGTGCTCGCCGGCGCGTTCGGACCGCTGCGCACGCTCCTCGCCACGGTCCTGCTCGGGACGGCCATGTTCACGGCGACGCAAGGCAAATGGACGGTCGCCGTGCCCTGCGGCGCCGCGGCCATCCTGCTGTTCCTCGCCCGTCCGCGCGGCGCCATGGCGACCGCCGGTCGGCGCGACCAGACCTGGAGCTTCGAGGACGACAGTCCGGACGACCGGGTCATGACCGGCCTATTCGAGTTCGCCCTGAACCGGCGCGGCCTGCCGGACGGTGGGCGCGTCCTGTTCGGGCGCCTGCGCGGGCGCCAGCTGGACGGCCTATCGCGCGCCATGATCGTGGAATTGTGGCTGCTGGCCGAGCGCGACCGCCGCGGCCGCGCGCTGCTAGAGGACTATATGGACCGCCGGGATCCCCTGTGGCGTGAAGACCTCCAGCACGACTCGGCAGCGCGGGAGCGCCGCGCGCCGGCTGCGGGCGCGATGTCCGAGGATCAGGCCCATCAGATTCTGGGGCTTCAGGCCGGTGCGGACGCCGCGGCGATCCGGGACGCATATCGGCGGCTGATGATGTCGGCCCATCCCGACCGCGGCGGCACCACCGCTCGCGCCGCTCTCATCAACAGTGCGAAGGACTTTCTGGTCCGGAAGCATGCTACGCGCTCCAATCACTGAATTCGTCCGCCCTCGCTCACGCCGACTTCACTGGCGCAGCGCGAGGCACTGAAAATCCTTCCGCTTCAGGCTGCGGCAGGCCTGGTCGGCCGCCGACTGGTCGACGAAGCCGGCAAAGCGCGCCCGCCAGATCGTCGCGCTGCCCTTGGTCACCGTCTCGGTGAAGGGGGAGGCGGCGCCGAGCGCGCCTCCCGCGCTGCCCTTCGCCTTGGCGAGCAGGGACTTGGCGCTCTCCTCGCTCTCCACCGCGCCGATCTGGATCATCCAGCCGCCGCGGGGCGCGCCTTGCGCGTCCGGCCGGGGCGTGACCGAGCGGGTCGTGGTCGGGTCGACCTCGCGCGGGGGCTGCGGCGCCAGCGAGGCCGTGCGCGTGTCGACGGCGGGCGCCTCGGCGCGCTTCGGCTCCGCCGCCGCCGGCTTGGCGCCGAGCAGGGTCGGCGCGGGCGGGGCGACGGGGGCGCCGACCAGCGCGGGCGGCAGGAAGCCGCCGACGCCCGAGACGGGCGCATAGCCCGAGACCACGTCGGTCGCCGCCTTGCGGACCGGCGCCGGCGGCGGCGCCGCATAGCCGGCCGGAGCCGTCGCGGCGGCCACGACGCGCGGCGCGGGCCGCGGTGCCGGCTCGGTGATCGAGGCTTCCGGCAGCAGGATCGCCTTGGCCATGGCGACGGCGGCGCCGCGCTCGAGCGGCGGCCGTTCGTCGGGCTTGGTGAGCGCGACGGCCACCTCCGCGGAGGCGATCTTGGCCGGAGGCCGCGCTTTCGCCGGGGCGTCCTCGCCGCGATCGGCGACCATGTCGGTCTTCGGGCCGCGGCTCGCGGCCGGCAGATAGGTCTCGATCAGCCGCGCCATATGGGCGTCGCGCGCCCCCGCGGTCGGGCCGCCCAGCACGGCGGCGACCACGTGGCGCCCGTCGCGGCGCACCGAGGAAACGAGGTTGAAGCCGGACGCCTGGGTGTAGCCGGTCTTGATGCCGTCGACCCCGTCGATCCGGCCGAGCAGGCGATTGTGATTGCCGATGACCTCGCCGCGGAACACGAAGCGGCGGGTGGAGAAATAGGTGTAGTAGTCCGGGAAGCGGTCCTGCAGGGCGCGGCCGAGCGTGACCATGTCCTCGGCGGTGGTGACCTGCTGGCTGTTGGGCAGCCCGGAAGCGTTGCGGAAGACCGAGCCGCTCATGCCGATCCGCCGCGCCGTGCGCGTCATGCGGTTGGCGAATTCCTCCTCGCTGCCGGCGACGTTCTCGGCGATCACGACGGCGATGTCGTTGGCCGAACGGGTGACGATCGCCTTGATGGCGTCCTCCACCTCGATGGTCTGGCCGGGCCTGAGGCCGAGCTTCGACGGCGACTGGGCGGCCGCCCGCGCGGACACCTCGAAGGTCGTGTCGAGCTTCACCTTGCCGCGCTCGAGATCCTCGAACAGCACATAGAGCGTCATCATCTTGGTCAGCGAGGCGGGGAAGCGCGGTGCGTCCGCGTTGCGCGAGAACAGGACGCGGCCGGTCTTGGCATCCACCACATAGGCGGCGTAGCGGCCGGAACCGGAAACGCTGTCGCCGTTCTCCGCCGGGGACTTGGGCGTGCGCGCCGGGCGGCGGCGGGCATCGGCGTCGGACACCGACACGGCCAGGATGAGCACCGCGAGCCCCGCCGCGAGGGCGCGGCCGCGTCCGAAAGCTTGCATCGACACCACTGTCATTCCTCGTTCAGCCGGGCGGCCGCGGCCTCCCGATGGATGAGCCGAGGCTCGAGAGCCTCCGCACACGCTCCTCATTCGCGTCGCCCGACCGACGCCTTGCCGCACGCCCTCGTCCGCCGCGACGTTGCCGGCCGTCCACGAGGTCCAGAATGCGTTCGACGAGGTTTAGAAACGGTGAATCGGATCGCAGGATTTCGGCAGCTGGAATGTCAGCTGAGCCGCAACCCCGTAGTCTTACGGATCATCCTTTCGACGGCCCCGCGGCGTGGCGCGGGCAAAGATGACGTCGAGAGGTCATTCGATGTCGGGATTGCGACAGGCTACGTGTTGCATCGCAGCATTCGCCTCTTGACGCTGCAGGGGCGCTCAATTATTTTGCAGTGCAGCAACGAAGGGCCGGTGGATGGCGCCGGCAGACGGTTGTGTGAGGCTGAACATGATGAACGTCGAAGATATGCAGAAGGTCACCAAGGACAACGTCGACAACGCGATGAAGTCGTTCGGCACCGTGTCGAAGGGCGTGCAGGCGATCGCCGTCGAAGTGGCCGACTACTCCAAGAAGTCGTTCGAGCAGGGCTCGGCCGCGGTCGAAAAGCTGTTCGGTGCCAAGACGCTCGACAAGGCCATCGAGGTTCAGTCCGACTACGTCAAGACCGCCTACGAGGGCTATATCGCGCAGATGACCAAGGTCGGCGAGATGTATGCCGATCTGGCCAAGGAAGTGTACAAGCCGTTCGAAGGCCTGGTCGCCAAGTCGACCAAGTGACTTCCCGACGCCGCGCCGCGCTGCCCGGCTCGACGCCCGGCCCGCGGCGGTTCCGGCGCGACGACTGATGCTGAAGCCCGGCCTCGGCCGGGCTTTTTGCGTTCCCAGGGGGCGGCCGCCGCGCCAGCCACCCGACTATCCGGCCTGGCCGAGGCTGCGGCTCATGCGCGTCACGATCGGGTCGAAGCGGCGCTTCTGCGCGGTCGGATAGCGTAGATTGAAGCAGAGCACGGCGGTGCGGTAGAGATTGCAGCGGGCATAGAGGATGAACCGCTCGTTCTCGCCCGAGACGACCGCGAAGCGGCGCGTCCGCCGCGTATAGTCGAGCGCCACACCCTCCGCCTTTGCCTGTTCCGCCATGCGCCGGAAGTAATCGTCGACCGACGCGGTCCCGGCCGGCGCCGAGGCGACTTCCAGGGTCACCTGCTGGTCCGCGCTTTCGAAGCGGGCACCGCGCAGGGCCTCGTCCTCCGCCTTGAGCGCGAGGAAATCCGGATAGTCGAGCCGGAGCCCGAGCGGCCCGCCGCGATAGACGTTCCAGGCCTCCGCCCGGGCCGTCGCCGGGTTCAAGGCGAGGGCGAGGCCCACCGCCAGCGCCATCCAAAACCGTCTCATGGGACCCTCCTCGCAACAAGAACCGCGCCGCGCGGCCCTCGTTCCCATACGGACGAGGCATTCGAGTGGCTGCACACAAGCTGGATTATGAATATTGAGTTGCGGCGTTACATAACACCACCAATGAGAGAAATTGCTTGGCGATGAGTACAAAACGTGATCAAGTGATGCCGTGCTTCCGCAGGGGGATGTCATGGTTCGCGGTCTTCCACTGGTCTTCGTTGTTCTCGTTGTCGCTACGTGGCTGCCGGCCGGTACGGCGGCCGCCACCTGCCGGCCGATGGTGGTGGTCAAGGACCTCACGGGCTCCCAGCCGCTCGGCACCGTCGCCGCAGCGGAAAGGCAGCGAGGCGCCGGTGAAACATCGGAAGCCCGCGGGGTTCGCATAACCGTCGATGGAAAGGTCGTGCCCCGGCCCGACGCGATCGTCGAGCTTGATCGCGGCTTGGGTCGCATCGTCTCGCATTCCGATCGGGCGGTCGCCGGCGGCCCCGCCGCACCGGCCGAGGCGCGCTGCGCGGTCGAACTCATCGCTGGCTGGGCGAGCGGGGAGGGAATGCTCGGTGTCGTTGACAGCCGCGCGAATGCCTTCCGCGTCGCCTGGCGCAGCGCCGGCGTGGCCATGGCCTGGGTCAAGGTCAGGGCCGCGGCGACGCCCGAGGAGGCCGCGCTCGTGTGCGGCTGGATGCGGCGGCTCGTGCCGGTCGCCCGCTCCACCGTGACGCGGTCGAACGCGATCGGCGAAGTCTACCTTGCCGGACTGGTCGCGCTCGCGGTCGGCGTCGGCTGCGGCGACGACGCGCTCGTCGTCGCAGGCCGCGCCGCCTTCGACGCGGCCGCCGCCGCCATCGACGAACGCGGCGCGCTGCCGGCGCTGGTGCGCGGCAACGATGGCGGATGGCGCAGCCACGCCTTCGCCATGACGGTGCTCGCGCCCATGGCCGAACTCGCCGCGCGTGAACTGCGCCAGGACTGGTGGTCGACGCGCGACGGGGCGCTGCACCGGCTCGCCGGCCTCACCATCCTCGGCGCGCGCGACCCCGCCGGCTTCCGAGCCGCGGTGGCCGAGCCGCCCGCCGCGGCCGCCGCTCCGGCCGGCGCACCCGCCGCTCCGGGACGCGGCAGCATCGAGAGGGACCGCGACCTGGACGCCGCGGCCGCCCCGATCGCGGTCGAACCCGCCGCGACCGTGCGCCGCGGCCTTCCGCCCGGCATGGCCTGGCTCGCGCTCTATGCCCGCCGTTTCCCGGACCGGGCCGTGGACCTGCCCGAATACCGCGCCTATTCGACCTGGACCGGCGGCGACCTCGCCGGCCTCGCGACCGCCTGGATCGCGCCCTGACGAGCCGGCCGAGGCCTGGCCGTTTGCGTCGGGCCCGGCCGACTGGCAGAAGGAGGAGGGCGGAGCCTCGCCCGCGGAGTGCCCCCCATGCTGCTGCTCGTCCTCGGCCTCGTCGTCTTCTTCGGCATCCACCTCGCCCCGGTCACCGGGACCCGCGCGGTGATGGTCGAGCGGCTGGGCGCCGGGCCCTACAAGATCCTGTTCGCCGTCGTCTCGCTCGCGGGCCTCGCCCTCATCGTCTACGGCTACGACGCGGCGCGGGCGGCCGGACCCGCGGTCCTATGGGAGCCGCCGGCGGCCATGCGGCATGTGGCGGCGCTCATTCTCCTTCCCGTGTTTCCGCTCCTCATCGCCGCCTATGTGCCCGGCCGCATCCGCGCGACGTTGAAGCATCCGATGCTCGTCGCCGTGAAGCTGTGGGCCGTCGCGCATCTTCTCGCCAACGGCACGCTGCCCGACATCCTCCTGTTCGGCGCCTTCCTCGCCTATGCGGTGATCGATCGCATTTCGCTGAAGCGGCGTGGCGCGCCGGTCCCGCCGCCGAGCAGTTGGACCGCGGGCGACGCGATCGCGCTCGTCGGTGGCCTCGTCCTCTACGGCCTGTTCGTCTGGCGCCTGCATCTCGTCCTGATCGGCGTGGCGCCGTTCGGCGGCTGATCGGCGCTCCGCCACGAAATCGAGCGAATTCGGCGCCAAGAGCTTGGTCGGATCCTCGGAATTGCGGCGGGGACCGGTTGGGGATAAGGTCGCCGCCCGTCAAGGCCGGCCGACCGCATCAGCTTTGCGCCGGCCGCGCGCGGCTGGACGCGGCGGTGGCGTGGCGCCGGACCGGGCCTGTCCCTCGCGATCGGGTGGTGTCGGACGGGTCTGGTCGGGCCGAATCGGCCACTCGTCGCCGCGGCCCCAGGCCCTGGTGCCGGGCAAGGGCCCCGGTGCCGGGCAAGGGCGCCGGTGCCGGGCAAGGGCGCCGGTGCCGGGCAAGGGCGCCGGTGCCGGGCAAGGGCGCCGGTGCCGGGCAAGGACTTGTACGCGCGGGGATCCGGGCGAACGTCGACGGCGCGCACAACCGGCGCGCCAGACATCAAGGCGCGAGCGACCGCGCGGAACAAGGCGGGCGCCGTGCCCGCGCATCAAGACCCGGCGGGGGGACCCGTCGGCCGCGGAGACCGAGGATCGATGGCTGATATCTTCAACGAGATCGACGAGGACCTGAGGCGCGACCAGCTGCGCAAGCTGTGGGACCGCTTCGGCGTCTATATCCTCGCGATCGCGGCCCTGATCGTCGTCGGCGTCGCCGGCTGGCGCGGCTATGTCTACTGGCAGGCGAAGATCGCCGCCGAGACGGGCGACCGCTACTATCACGCCGCCCGGCTGTCGAGCGCGGGCGACCACAAGGCGGCGACCGAGGCCTTCGCGGTGCTCGAATCGACCGGGACCGGCGGCTACGCGGCGATCGCCGCGCTGCGCGGGGCGGCCGAACTGGCGCTCGGCGGCGACACGGAGGCCGCGCTGCGCAGCTACGACGCCATCGCGGCCTCGCCGAAGACGCCGCAGACCTTCGCGGAGGTCGCGCGCATCCGCGCCGGCTACCTCGCCGTCGACCGGGAGGACCGCGCCGCGGTCGACCGCCGCATGGCCCCGCTCGCCGGAGGCGCCCAGCCCTGGCGGCACGCCGCGCGCGAGATCCAGGCGCTCGCCGCCTGGAAGGCCGGCGACGTCCCGGCCACCAAGGCGAAGGTCGAGCAGATCCTCGGCGACGCCGACACGCCCCGCGATATCCAGTCGCGCGCCGAACTCCTCCAGGGCCTGATCCAGGCCGCGACCCCAGTGGCCAAGCCGGCCGCGGGCGCGGTCACGCAATGAGGTTTGAAACCTTGCCGAAGCTCAAGAGCCTAGCCGTCCTCGCCCTGGTCCTGGCCGGCCCGCTTTCGGCCTGCACCTCGATGGACGACGTGCACGACGCGATCGAATCGGTGAACCCCTTCGCGGAAAAGCAGAAGATCCTGCCGGGCACGCGCGTCGCCGTGTTGCCCGACGGCTCGCCCTCGGCCATCGCCAAGAACCGCACGGTGACGATCCCGGGTCCGCGCGCCGCCGGCAACTGGCCGCAGGCCGGCGGGCCGGCCGCCAACAATCCCGGCCACCTGGCGCTGAACGGCCCGGCTGCCGGCCGCGCCTGGGCGGCGAGCGCCGGCGACGTGGTCGATGGCGGCATGACCCGCGCCACGATCCGCGCCTTCGCGCGCCCGGTCGTCTCCGACGGCCGCGTCTATGTGTATGACCCGGCCGGCAACGTCTCGGCCCATTCGCTCGCCAACGGCGGCCGCGTCTGGCGCGTCTCGACCCGGCCGGAAGGCTGGGACGACGACCCCTCGACCGGCGGCGGTGTCGCTTCCGACGGCGCCCGCGTCTACGCCTCCACCGGCTATTCGACCGTCGTCGCGCTCGACGCTTCCTCCGGCGCCAAGGCCTGGGAGTTCAAGCTCGGCGAACCGGCGCGCGGCGCCCCGACCGTGGCCGACGGCCGCCTCTTCGTGGTGAGCCAGGGCAACATCCTCTACGCCCTCAATGTCGCCGACGGCACCGAGGTCTGGCGCTTCAAGGGCGTGCCGGAACTGGGCGGCCTGCTCGCCTCGGCCAACCCGGCGGTCGCCGGCGGATCGGTCGTGGTGACGTTCTCCTCCGGCGAACTGGTCGCGCTCGACGTGAAGACCGGCACCGCGCAGTGGAACGACGCGCTCGCCCGCGCGAGCCGCGGCAGCGCGGTCTCGGGCCTCGCGGACATCTCGGCGAGCCCGGTCATCGACGACGGCGTCGTCTACGCCACCGGCGTCGCCACCCGCACCGTCGCGATCCAGCTGAAGACCGGCCAGCGCCTCTGGGACCTGCCGATCGGCTCGGCCCACACGCCCGCGGTCGCCGGCAACGCCCTCTTCCTCGTCGACCTCGACGACAACCTGATGGCGATCGACCGCAAGACCGGCGAGGTGATGTGGTCGAACCGGCTGCCGGTGCAGCGCGCCAAGCGCAAGCACACCACCTGGGCCGGCCCGGTGCTCGCCGGCGGATCGCTCTATCTCGTGTCGAACGAGGGCCAGCTCATCTCGGTCGATCCGGCCAAGGGCAGCGTCACCAACACGGTCTCGATCGGCGATCCCGCCATGATCCCGCCGATCGTCGCCAATGGCCGCCTCCTCGTGCTCGGCGGCAACGGCAACCTCTCGGCGTTCGACTGAGCGGATGCCAGCAACCGTCGCGATCGTCGGCCGGCCGAATGTCGGCAAGTCGACCCTGTTCAACCGGCTCGTCGGCAAGCGCCTCGCCCTGGTGGACGACACGCCGGGCGTGACGCGCGACCGGCGCGAGGGGGACGCGCGCCTCGGCGATCTCGAATTCACCATCGTGGACACCGCCGGGCTCGAGGACGCGGATGCCGACAGCCTGTCCGGCCGCATGCGCAAACAGACCGAGGAGGCGATCCGAGCCGCCACCGTCGTCCTCTTCCTGATCGACGCCCGCGTCGGCGTGACGCCGCTCGATGCCCATTTCGCCGAGATCGCCCGCCGCTCCGGCCGGCCGGTCATCCTGGTCGCCAACAAGGCCGAGGGCCGGGTCGGCGGGGAGGGCGCCTACGAGGCCTTTTCGCTCGGCTTCGGCGATCCCGTGCCGCTCTCCGCCGAGCACGGCGAGGGCCTGTCCGATCTCTACGACGCGCTGCGCCCCCATGTGGACGAGGCCGCGCGCGAGGACGCCGCCGCCGGGGCCGAGGACCCCATGCGCCCCTTGCGCATCGCCGTGGTCGGCCGCCCGAATGTCGGCAAGTCGACGCTGATCAACACGCTGATCGGGCAGGACCGCATGCTGACCGGGCCCGAGGCCGGCATCACACGCGATTCCATCGCGGTCGAATGGCAGTGGCGCGGCCGGCCGCTGAAGCTGTTCGACACGGCGGGGCTCCGCCGCAAGGCGCGCGTGCAGGAAAAGCTCGAAAAGCTCTCGGTCGCCGACACGCTGCGCGCCATCCGCTTCGCCGAGGTGGTCGTGCTCTGCCTCGACGCCACCCAGCCGTTCGAGAAGCAGGATCTGCAGATCGCCGACCTCGTCGTGCGCGAGGGCCGCGCCCTCGTCATCGGCATCAACAAATGGGACCTGGTCGAGGATCGTGCCGCGACCTGGAAGTCCTTGCGCGAGATGTGCGAGCGCCTGCTGCCGCAGATCCGCGGCGTGCCGCTGGTGCGGCTCTCGGGCCTCACCGGCGACGGCACCGACGAACTCCTGAAGGCGGTGCTGGAGGTCGAGCAGACTTGGAGCCGGCGCGTCTCCACCAGCCAGATCAACCGCTGGCTCGAAGGCGTGCTGGAACGGCACCCGCCGCCGGCGGTGAGCGGCCGGCGCATCCGCATCCGCTATGCCACGCAAGCGAAGTCGCGACCGCCCCACTTCATCGTGTTCTGCTCGCGCCCGCAGAGCCTGCCGGAAAGCTATTCGCGCTACCTCGTCAACGACCTGCGCGAGCGCTTCGAACTCGCCGGCGTGCCGATCCGCCTGACGGTGAGGGGCGGCAGCGAGAACCCGTTCGACCCAAAGGGTTGATCCGCGGTCCTCGGCCCGCCGCCGACCGCGCTGTCATCGAACGAGCGAAGCGCCGCGCTGTCCCGATCCCGGTCCCGCTGAAAGGAACCGACCATGCTGACGCTCGCCGTGGCCAACCAGATCGTCGACGCGGCGCTCGCCGAGGGGCGAAGGCTCGCGCTGGCGCCGCTCGCCGTGGCGCTTTTGGACGCCGGTGGCCACCTGATCGTCTACAAGCGCGAGGACGGCGCCGGTATCGTCCGCTTCGACATCGCCTTCGCCAAGGCCTGGGGGTCGCTCGGCATGGGCTTCGGCTCGCGCGAAATGGCCGAGCGCGGCCGGAAGAACCCGACCTTCGTGTCCGTGCTGGCGAGCGTGAGCGGCGGCCGGGTGATGGTGTCGCCCGGCGGCGTCCTCATCGCGGATGCCTCGAAGCGGATCCTCGGCGCCGTCGGCATCTCCGGCGACACGGGCGACAACGACGAACGCTGCGCGCTCGCGGGCATCGCCGCCGCGGGCCTCGTCGGCCATCCCGGCGCGGTCACCTGACCGGGCACGCCGGGCGTCCCACCCGATTCAGCCGTGCAGCGCGCGCAACTCGCGGAAGCTGATCAGCCGACGCAGCTTCTCGTCCCAGAGCGTGAGCCGCACGCAGGCGAGGCTTTCCAGGAGCGTGAGGCGGCCGACCGATTCGAGCTCGGGATGCGCGCGCATCACCTCGGGCAGCCGGTAGAACGGGATCCGGCTCGACAGGTGATGCACATGGTGCATGCCGATATTGGCGGTGAACCAGCGCAGCACCGGCGGCAACACATAGTAGGAGCTGCCGTGCAGCGCCGCCTCGTGCACGTCCCAGCCCGACGCGTCGTACCACTGCATGTCCTCGAACTGGTGCTGCACATAGAAGAGCCAGACGCCGACCGCCCCGGCGAGGATGAGGACGGGCAGTTCCACCGCCAGCACCGTGCCGAGACCGAACGCCCAGACGAGCGGCGCGGTGACCGCAACGATGCCGAGATTGGTCGCCATGGCGCTCGCCCATGGCCCGACACCGGCGGTCATGAAGCCGATCGGCAGCCGGCCTTGCAGGAAGAAGACATAGATCGGCCCGATGCCGAACATCACCAGCGGGTGGCGGTAGAGCCGGTAGGCAAGCCGGCCGCGCCATCCGAGCGCGCGGTATTCCGCGACGGTGAGCGTGCTGATGTCGCCGACGCCGCGCCGGTCGAGGTGACCCGCGGTCGCGTGGTGGATGGCATGGGCGCGGCGCCAGACGTCGTAGGGCGTGAGCGTCAGCGTGCTGATCACGCGGCCGGTCCAGTCGTTGGCGCGCCGGTCGGCGAAGAAGGAGCCGTGGCCGCAGTCGTGCTGGATCATGAAGAGCCGCACCACGAGGAGCGCGGCGGGCGGCACGAGCAGGACATAGAGCCACCACGTGCCGGTCGCGACCGCCGCGAAGAGCGCGGCCATGGCGGCGAGGAACGGCACGAGCGTCGTCACGAGCTCGAACAGGCTCCGCTTCACGCATGGCGTGCGGAACGCCAGGAGTTTCGTCTTCCAGCTCTCGATGGCCGGAAGGGTCCCCGCGGCGTGCGACGGTCGACCGGCATCTGAGTCCGCCGGAGATACAGGCATAAGCGTCATGTGGTTCTTTCTGGGAGGAACTGCGGGACGGCGCGTGCCGGCGCGGAGCCGGGGCCGTGTGCGACACCGGCGGATGGTCTGGAACCGTTATGGCCGATTGGGTGAGTCGGCGGCAATGTCTTTCGGTACCCGCACACGGATCCTTGCGCGGCGTGCCGTCGAGCCCGCGCTTGCCGCGGCTCCGGGCTCGCGCTTGCCGTGGCCCGGACGGGGCCGCGGCCGGGCGGCGCCGGAACCAACGTCCGCCGGACAAGTTGGCCTCCATCCGATCACGCCACACTGGAGGCTTCGATGAAGAGCGGATTTCCCTCGATGACGGCCCTGCTGGGACTTCTCGCGGTCGCCGGCTACCAGAACCGCGACAAGCTCGCGGAAATGCTCGGCGGCGGCACCTCCGCGGCCGGCGGCCGGCCGGGCGACGCGGCGCGGATGGGCGACGCCGGGCGGATGGGCGAGGGCGGCTACGCCGATCGCCAGGACCGCAAAGACGGCGGCCTGCTCCGTGGTCCCGGCGGCGCCGGCGGCCTCGGCGGCGGCAGTGGCCTCGGCGGCCTGCTCGCCAGCCTCGGCCTCGGCGGCCAGCAGGTCGGCGGCTTCCTCGGCAACGGCCTGTCGGAGCTGATGGATCGGTTCCGCCAGGCGGGCCATGGCGCCACGGCCGACAGCTGGGTCGCCGCGGGTCCGAACCTGGGCGTCAAGGCGGACGAACTCGAACGCGCGCTCGGCTCCGACACGGTGTCCGAGCTGGTGCAGAAGACCGGGCTCAGCCGCGAGGAGCTGCTGACCCGGCTCTCCCGCGTGCTGCCCGAGGCGGTCGACGGCTATACGCCCGACGGGCGCCTGCCGGGCTGACCGAGCGAGGAAGCCGCACCGGCGAGATTCGCCGGGGCGGCCTCTCTTGCGCAAACCGCGCGGGGTCAGACGCAAAGGACGGCACCGCTCGGCGCCGGCCCGTGCCCAGGCGGTCGCCCGGGTGTTCAGCGGTAGCCGCCGCCCGCCCGGCGTGCCGTGACCGCGCTCCAGATGAGCAGGACGAGCACGGCGCCGACGACGGCGCCGATCAGGCCGGCGCCTTGCCCGGGTCCGTACCAGCCGAGCTGCTGACCGAGCCAGGTGGCGAAGAAGGCGCCGAGAATGCCGAGGATCGTCGTCATGACGAAGCCGGACGGCTCGTTCGGCCCCGGCGTGAGGAACTTGGCGATGACGCCCGCGACGAAACCGATCAGGATCGTGAGAATGATACCCATGCGTGCCTCCCTGTGGTGTGATCGGGAGAACAAGCCGCTTGGGGCGTCGGCGGTTCCGTCGGAACCTTCGCCGGCTCAGTCCATGCGCCAGCCGTGGCTCACCACCATGGACTGGCCGGTCAGCGCGTTCGTCTCGAAGGCGGCGAACAGATAGGCGATCTCGGCCACGTCCTCGACGGTGGTGAACTCCTTGTCGACCGTCTCGCCGAGCATGACCCGTTCGATCACCTCCTGCTCCGAGATGCCGAGCGACTTCGCCTGTTCGGGGATCTGCTTGTCCACCAGAGGCGTGCGGACGAAGCCGGGGCAGATCACGTTCGAGCGCACCTTGTGCTTCGCGCCCTCCTTGGCGACGACCTTGGAAAGGCCCATCAGCCCGTGCTTGGCGGTCACATAGGCGGATTTGAGCGGCGAGCCCTCCAGTGAATGCACCGAGCCCATATAGATGATCGAGCCGGAATTCTTCGCATACATGTGCGGCAGCACCGCCTTGGTGGTCAGGAAGGCGCCGTCCAGATGGATGCGCAGCAACTTCTGCCAGTCGGCATAGGGGAATTCCTCGATCGGGTGGACGATCTGGATGCCGGCATTCGAGACGAGCACGTCGACGCCGCCATAGGCGGCGACCACGGCCGCGACGCCGTCGTTCACGGCCTTCTCGTCGGTGACGTCCATCGCCGCGCCCATGGCCGTGCCGGGGCCTTCGGCGGTGAGCTTTGCGGCGGACTCGTTGGAGCGGGCGAGGTCGAGGTCGGCGATCGCGACTTTCGCGCCGCCGGCCACGAAACGGCGGGCGATGGCGTAGCCGATGCCGGACGCGGCGCCGGTGACGATGGCGACTTTGCCGTTAAGGGTCATGGTTGGTCTCCCTTGGGGTTGGGGCGGGCGCGCAGGTGGCGCGGCTGACCGAGCGTCGGATGTCCGCGGCGCGCCGCCTGCGAGGTGACGTCGAACACCGCGACCCCGAAGTCCGGGCGCGTCCGCCGCTTCCAGGCGTCGGTCTCGATCGTGTCCGCCACGTCGAGGGCGCCCGCCGCCCAGTGTTCCAGCATGGAGACGCGGCTGAACTCGTGGTCCTTGGACTGCGTCATATAGGCGTTCCGCTCATAGACGAGCTGCACGATCGTGACGGCGCCGTCGCGGCTTTCCGCGGCGAGGAGTTCCACGTCCGGGTCCTGCGCGAGGTCGGCGGGCAGGCGGGCGATGAGGCGGGTGAGAGCGCGGCGCATGGTCTGCTCGCGCAGGAACACGTCGGTGTTGAGCCGGGTGCGGCTCGAGAAGCGGATCTCCTTCTCGCGGTGCAGCGCGTCGGCGAGCGTCTGCGGCACCGGGCCGGCGGCGCTGAAGAGGTCCATCTGGAACACGAGCGAGTCCGCGTGGGCGCAGCCGTTGTCGAGCACATATTGCAGGGGCGTGTTGGAGACGAGGCCGCCGTCCCAGAACGGCTCGCCGTCGACCAGGATGGCGGGGAGGCCCGGCGGCAGCGCGCCGCTCGCGGCGATGTGCTCCGGTCCGAGCCGCTGCTTGCGATTGTCGAAATAATCGAAGTTGCCGGTCTTCACCGAGACCGCGCCGACGCTGAGCCGGACCGGACCGTCATGGATGAGGTCGAAGTCGATCAGCTCGTCGAGCGTCTCGATGAGCGGCGCGCTGTCGTAATAGGCCGGGCTGTCGGTGCGCATGATCGGCAGCGGCGGCGGCCATTTCGGCCGGAAGAAGCCGGGCACGCCGAAGCCGAGCACATAGGAGGCGCTCGCCTCGTTGAACAAGGCGCGCGCCTGCGGATCGTTCAGCGGCGGATGGCCGGTGAGCCCGGAGGACACGCGCTCCCAGAAGGTTCGCAGCGCCCATTCGCGCTTCTCGGGCGGGTTGCCGGCGATGAGGGCACCGTTGATCGCGCCGATCGAGATGCCGGCGATCCATTCCGGCTGGTAGCCGGCCTCCGCGAGGGAGACGAAGGCGCCGGCCTGGTAGGAGCCGAGCGCGCCGCCGCCCTGGAGCACCATGACGACCATTTCCTTGTCCGTCCCGTCCGCCATGCGTCCCCTCGTTTCCGGCTCCAAAAAGGGCCGGGTCGCGATCTGGGCAGGGTACAGGCCGGAAGGGAAGTCACAAGGAGGTTATTGCAGTGCAGCATCGGCGCCGTCGAACCATCGGCGGCGCAGCAAAGCTTCGAGACGATCGAGGCCGCGGCGGCCCTCGGCGACCCTGCCCCCGCGGGAGGCGATGACCGTGCGGGTCAGGCCTTCTCGCTGATCGCGATCCCGTTGTCCTTGAGGTGCGACTGCAGCTCGCCCGCCTGGAACATCTCGCGCACGATGTCGCAACCGCCGACGAACTCGCCCTTCACATAGAGCTGCGGGATGGTCGGCCAGTTGGAATAGTCCTTGATGCCCTGGCGCAGGTCGCTCGAGGCCAGCACGTTCACGCCCTTGTAGGGCACGCCGAGGTAATCGAGGATCTGTACGACCTGCCCGGAGAAGCCGCACTGCGGGAACTGCGGCGTGCCCTTCATGAAGAGCACCACGTCGTTGGACTTCACTTCGGTGTCGATCAGCTGGTTGACGTCGGACATGTCGATCTCCTTCGCCCGGGTCAAGGGCGGGCGTCATGGGCGGATGTTGAACCTCGGGGGCGTGAAATCAAGAGGCCTCGCCCTCATGCCTCAGGAGCGCTGGTCTGCAGCGCGAGCGCATGCAGCTCGCCGCCCATGCGCCCCTTGAGCGCCTGGTAGACGAGCTGGTGCTGCTGCACCCGCGTCTTGCCCTTGAAGCTCGCGGACACGACCTCGGCCGCGTAGTGGTCGCCGTCGCCGGCGAGGTCGCGGATCGTCACCCGCGCATCGGGCAGCGCCTCGCGGATCATCGCCTCGATCGTGCGTGCGTCCATCGCCATGTCGCTCGAACTCCTCGGAGTTGGTCCCGGCCTCACTCGGCCGCGGACATGAAGGCGGGAAACCAAGTTTCGTGCGTTTCGCCGAGTTCATCAATCGAAATGGAGAGGAGGTCGCCGATCGTCAACCGATCGCCCGTCACCATGCCGATCGAGGTGGCGGGCAGCCCGGCCATCGCCGCCTCGACGATGATGCGCATGGCCTCGCCGGGCTCGGCGGTCAGCACATAGCGGCCCTGGTCCTCGCCGAACAGGAAGGCGTGCGGCGGCACGTCGCTGTCCGGCAAGTTGACGCGGGCGCCGCGCCGGCCGGCGAGCGCCATCTCGGCGAGCGCGACGGCGAGCCCGCCGTCGGAGAGGTCGTGCACGGCGGTGACGCGGCGCGTCTCGATCAGGGTCCTCACGAAGTCGCCGTGGCGCTTCTCCCGGTCGAGATCGACCGGCGGCGGCGCGCCGGCCTCGATCCCTTCCACCTCGCGCAGATAGAGCGACTGGCCGAGCCAGCCTTCCGTAACGCCGACCAGGATGAGGATGTCGGCGTCCGCCTTGAAGCCGATCGAGGCGATCGCCGCCGTGTCGGCAATGAGCCCGACGCCGCCGATCGCCGGCGTCGGCAGGATCGCCTCGCCGTTCGTCTCGTTGTAGAGGCTGACATTTCCCGAGACGATCGGGAAGTCGAGCGCGCGGCAGGCCGCGCCGATTCCGGCGACGCAGCCGACGAACTGGCCCATGATCTCCGGCCGTTCCGGATTGCCGAAATTGAGGTTGTCGGTGGCGGCGAGGGGCAGGGCGCCGACCGCCGTCAGGTTGCGCCAGGCCTCCGCGATCGCCTGCTTGCCGCCCTCGTAGGGGTCCGCCTCGCAGTAGCGCGGCGTCACGTCGGTGGTAAAGGCGAGGCCCTTCATGGAGCCTTCGAGCCGGATCACGCCGGCGTCGCCGCCCGGATGCTGCAACGTGTTGCCCTGCACATAGTGGTCGTATTGCTCGACGACCCAGCGGCGCGAGGCGAGGTCCGGCGATCCGACGAGGCGCTTCAGCACGGCCGCATAGTCGTCCGGCGCCGCGACGTCGGCTGCCGCGATCACCGGCCGCGGCGGTGTCTCGACCCAGGGCCGGTCGTATTCCGGCGCCTGGTCGCCGAGCTCCTTGATCGGCAGGTCCGCGACCACCGCGCCCTTGTGCTTCACCACGAAGCGGAGCGTGTCGGTGGTGTGGCCGACCACCGCGAAGTCGAGGCCCCATTTGCGGAATACCGCCTCGGCCACGGCCTCCTTCGCCGGGTCGAGCACCATGAGCATGCGCTCCTGGCTCTCCGACAGCATCATCTCGTAGGCGGTCATGCCCGGCTCGCGGCAGGGCACCTTGTCGAGGTCGAGTTCGAGGCCGAGATCGCCCTTGGCGCCCATCTCGACCGCCGAACAGGTGAGGCCGGCCGCGCCCATGTCCTGGATGGCGATCACCGCGCCGGTCGCCATCAGTTCGAGGCAGGCTTCGAGCAGCAGCTTCTCGGCGAAGGGGTCGCCCACCTGCACGGTCGGGCGCTTCTCCTCCGAATTGTCGTCGAACTCGGCGGACGCCATGGTGGCGCCGTGAATGCCGTCGCGCCCGGTCTTGGAGCCGAGATAGACGACCGGCATGCCGACGCCCTCGGCCTTGGAGAGGAAGATCTTGTCGGCGTCGGCGAGCCCGACCGCCATGGCGTTGACGAGGCAGTTGCCGTTGTAGCGCGGATGGAAGTTCACCTCGCCGCCGACCGTCGGCACCCCGAACGAATTGCCGTAGCCGCCGATCCCGGCGACCACGCCCGCCACGATGTGGCGCGTGCGCGGATGGTCGGGCGAGCCGAAGCGGAGCGCGTTCAGCGCCGCGACCGGCCGCGCGCCCATGGTGAAGACGTCGCGCAGGATGCCGCCGACGCCCGTCGCCGCGCCCTGGTAGGGCTCGATATAGGAGGGGTGGTTGTGGCTCTCCATCTTGAACACGACCGCCTGGCCGTCGCCGATATCGACCACGCCGGCGTTCTCGCCCGGCCCCTGGAGGACGCGCGGGCCGTCGGTCGGCAGCGTGCGCAGCCACTTCTTGGAGGACTTGTAGGAGCAGTGCTCGTTCCACATGGCCGAGAAGATGCCGAGCTCGGTCAGGGTCGGCGGGCGGCCGATCAGGTCGAGGATCCGCTGGTATTCGTCAGGCTTCAGGCCATGGTCGCGGACGAGGTCCGGCGTGATCTCGATGTCGTTTTGAAACATGCAGGCCTCGGTCAGGCGTCTTCGCCGCGCTAGCGACGGGTCCCCCAGGGGTCGGCTGTTGATAAAGACGAAGCGCGCGCGCGTAAATGCCTGCGCCACCGGCGCCTGCTTCCCTGGCCGCGGCGCGACCTGATATCCTCCCTCCCGGGAGACTGTGATGAGCGGACCAGAGCGCAATGCCGAGCGGTGGACGCTCCATGAGTTTCAGGAGATGGAGCTCAACGCACCCCCCGGCCAGCGCTGGGAACTGGTCGGCGGCGTTCTCTGGAAGATGATGACGGGCGGATCGCTCGCCCACAACGAGATCGTCTCCAACATCGCCGTCGCGCTGACCGCTGCCGTGCGAGCGAGGGGACTGCCCTGCCGCGTCTATACCGAGAATGCCAAGGTGCTCGGCGACGACCTGTCGGCCTATCCGGACGTCGTTCTGAGGTGCGGTCCGCGTGAGGCCGGGGCAACGGCGATCCGGGATCCCCTGCTGATCGTCGAGGTGATGTCGCGCAGCACCGGCGAAAAGGACCGCCACGACAAGGCCGACGCCTATTGGCGGCTGCCGAGCCTCGAACTCTATCTGATCGTGTCGCAGACCCGCATGGACGTCACGGCGCTCGCGCGCGGGGAGGGCGACTGGACCCGCCGCCGATTCGAGCGGCCGGAGGACGCGATCGCACTCGATCGGCTCGGCCTTCAACTCAGCCTCGCCGACATCTATGCCGACGTGGTCGAGGTCGGCGCCGGCGGCTGAGGCGGGAAACCGGGCGCCTGCTCGTCAAGTTTCTTGCCCGCGAGCCTCGCCGGGACTAGGGTCCGCGCCGCTTAGGAAGCGCGCCGTTCCGGAGACAGGATCATGGGTTTCATCGCCGACTCGCTGAAGCGTATCAAGCCGTCCGCGACCATCGCGGTCACCACGCGGGCGCGCGAGCTGAAAGCGGCCGGCCGCGACGTGATCGGCCTCGGCGCCGGCGAGCCCGATTTCGACACGCCGGAGAACATCAAGAACGCCGCGATCGACGCGATCCGCAAGGGCTACACCAAATACACCGCCGTCGACGGTATCCCCGAGCTGAAGCAGGCGGTGGCGGCGAAGCTGAAGCGCGAGAACGGGCTCGACTACAAGCCCTCCCAGGTCTCGGTCGGCACGGGCGGCAAGCAGGTGCTGTTCAACGCGCTCCTCGCCACCATCAATCCGGGCGACGAGGTCATCATCCCGGCGCCCTACTGGGTCAGCTATCCGGACATCGTGCTGCTCGGCGGCGGCGTGCCGGTCTTCCTCGAGACCTCGATCGAGACCGGCTTCAAGGTGACGCCGGCCGCGCTCGACCGCGCCATCACGGCGAAGACCAAGTGGCTGATCTTCAACTCGCCCTCGAACCCGTCCGGCGCCGCCTATTCGCGCGACGAGCTGAAGGCGCTGACCGACGTCCTGATGAAGCACAGCCATGTGTGGGTGCTCTCGGACGACATGTACGAGCACCTCGTCTACGACGACTTCACCTTCACGACGCCCGCCCAGGTGGAGCCCGCCCTCTACGAGCGCACGCTCACCATGAACGGCGTCTCCAAGGCCTATTGCATGACCGGCTGGCGGATCGGCTACGGCGCGGGACCCGAGATCCTGATCAAGGCCATGGCGAACCTGCAGTCGCAGTCGACGTCGAACCCCTCGTCGATCTCGCAATATGCCGCGGTCGAGGCGCTCAACGGGCCGCAGGACTTCATCCCGCGCAACAACGCCGTGTTCAAGGAGCGCCGGGACCTGGTCGTCGGCATGCTCAACCAGGCGCGCGGGCTGACCTGCCCGACGCCGGAGGGCGCCTTCTACGTCTATCCCTCCTGCGCCGGCACGATCGGCCGCACCGCGCCTTCGGGCAAGGTGATCGAGAAGGACGACGACTTCGTCAGCGAGCTCCTCGACGCCGAGGGCGTGGCGGTGGTGCAGGGCTCGGCCTTCGGGCTCGCGCCGCATTTCCGCATCTCCTACGCGACCGCGACCGAGCAGCTGGAAGAGGCCTGCCGCCGCATCCAGCGGTTCTGCGGAAACCTGCGCTGAACGCGGACGGCGCGGTGGTCGCCACCGTGCCGACACGCTGTTGCCCGGTTCTGCCGCTTAAGCTCGGGCGAATAAGCGCGGCCGGGGCCTCCTTCGCCCGCGCCGCCAGGGGGGTATCGGTCATGGTCAGGACGTCTCTCGCCGCCGCCGCGCTCGCGGTCCTCGCGGTCGCAACCGTGCCGGCGCCGGCCGCGGCGCAAGGCCTCGTCAAGATCGGGCTGCTGCGCTGCCAGATCGTCGGCGGGACGGGCTTCATCGTCGGCTCGTCGCGCGACCTCGATTGCCGCTACGAGGCGCCGAACGGCCGCCCGGTCGAATTCTACGCCGGCACGATCAACCGCCTCGGCATCGACATCGGCGTGGTGCGCTCGACCGACCTCGTCTGGGCCGTGCTGGCGCCGACCAACCGGATCGGCCCCGGCGCGCTCGCCGGCCGCTATGGCGGCGTCTCGGCCGAGGCGACGCTCGGCGTCGGGCTCGGCGCCAATGCGCTGCTCGGCGGCTTCCAGGGTTCGATCGCGCTGAACCCGCTGAGCGTGCAGGCACAGACCGGCGCCAACATCGCCGCCGGCGTCGCGGGGCTGAAGCTCGACTATGTGAGGCCGGCGCGCGGGTAGGCCGCGCCCCCGCCGCAGGGCGACGCGCTCGTCAGGAGACCTCTTCGTCCGGAATCGGCCGCGCGTCGGGCTTCTTCGAGACCAGCACCTTGTCGATGCGCCGGCCGTCCATGTCCATGACCTCGAACACGAAATTGCCGATCGTGGCCTTCTCGCCGGCGCTCGGGATGCGGTTCATCACGGAGAGCATGAGTCCGCCCAGCGTGTGGTAGTTGCCGTGCTCCAGCTCCGGCAGGTCGATCAGCCGTTCCAGGTCGTCGATGCCGGTGTCGCCGTCGAGCAGCCAGGAGCCGTCGTCGCGCCGGACCGGCCCGCCCTGCGGCGCGTCCACGTCGGCGAGGTCGCCGGCGATCCCCTCGATGATGTCGGTGAGCGTGATGAGGCCCTGCAGGCCGCCATATTCGTCGACCACGAAGGCGCAGTGGACGGTGGTGCCGCGGAAGCGGTCGAGGATCTTCAGGACCGGCGCGCTCTCCGGCACGATGACGGGTTCGCGCAGCGTCGACTTCAGGTCGAGCGCGCGGCCGGCCAGCGCGTCGGCGAGCAGGTCCTTCTTGTAGATGACGCCGGCCGGGTCGTCGATCGATCGCTCGGCGACGACCAGCAGCGAATAGGGGCACTCGGCGATCTCGCGGCGCACCTGGTCGGGCGGGTCGGACGGGTCGATCCAGTAGAGGTCCGGCCGCGGCGTCATGATCGCGCGGACCGGCCGGTCGGCGATGCGCATCACGCCTTCCAGCATCGCGCGCTCCTCCGGGCCGAGCACGCCTGCCTCCTCGCCCTCGGCGAGCACGTGCTTCACCTCCTCCTCGGTCACGTCGCTGCCGGTCGGCTCGGTCACGCCGACGAGGCGCAGCATGAGATGCGACGACCAGGTGAGGAGCGTGACGAACGGCGCGGCGATGCGGCTGACGAACTGGATCGGGCCGGCGACGAAGAGCGCGATCGGCTCCGGATTGGCGATCGCGATTCGCTTCGGCACCAGTTCGCCGAGCACGAGCGTGACGAAGGCCATGAGCACGATGACGATGGTGAAGGCCACCTCGTCGGCGGCGTCGCCGAGCGCCGGCACCGTCACGGAGAGGGTGCGGCCGAGCCCGTCGGCGAGCTGCGCGCCCGACGACGCGCCCGCGAGGATGCCGGTGACGGTGATGCCGATCTGCACGGACGACAGGAAGCGGCTCGGATGTTCGCCGAGCTGCAAGGCGCGGATCGCGCGCGGATCCCCTTCCTCGGCGAGTGGACCGAGGCGCGACCGGCGGGCCGAGACCAGCGCCATTTCCGACATGGCGAAGAAGCCGTTGACGATCGTCAGGAATGCGAAGACCGACAGTTCCAGAATGTACATCCGGCTCCCGGGCGGAGGCCCCTCCGATGGCGAGAACGGCACCTTAGCATGATCCCGCGCGCCATGGTCGAGGCCGGCGCGCGTCGGTGCCGCGCGGTCACGGCCTCTTCGGCCGTGGTTGCGCCGACCGCGCGTCGGCGGACGGCGGCGGGGCAGGGTGGACCATGCAGGCGATCGCATAGGTCTTGTCGCAAGGCCGTTCGGCGTAGGCCCATCGCGAGGCACCCTCGAGGCCGGGGTTGCCCGCAATTCCGGTTCTGATGCTGCTGCGGTCCTTCCAGTTTCCGCAGGTCTCGGCCGGGAAGGTGAGCCCCACGGTCGGATCGGCGTCACTGTCGACCGCGTTGCGCCCGGTCCAGATGCCGTAGGTGTCGAGATCCAAGGACGCGGTCCCGAAATTGGACCCGGTGATGGTCGCGCCCGTCTCTCCGTAATATCCAATCATCTTGTAGGTCACGTTCGGCAAGGGATTCTGGCAGAATCCCGGGCTGCTGTTCTCCGCTCCGACGCAGAGAAACGCCCGCACGGTCGCGGCCCTGAGCAGCCCGCGCTGGGCCGCATCCGCCTTGCCGGCCCATGGCTTGCGCGTCAGCGTGTCGAGGCAGAGCGCGTTCGCGGCCGGCAGACCATTGATTTGGCCGCTGGGAGTATCGAACGACAGGTAGCCGGTCGACTGGACGTGTCGGAGCACGAAATATCCCCCCGCGAAGCTGTCGCCGCGGTCGCCTTTCGGGCCCTGCAGGCCCGCCGGACCTTGCGGACCCGGCGGACCGGCGACGCCGGTGTTGCCCCTCGGCCCTGCGTCTCCCTTCAGACCCGGCGGCCCCGCGGGACCGGCGTCCCCTTTCGGACCCTGCGGCCCCGGCGCTCCGGCGTCCCCCCTCGGTCCCTGCGGCCCCGCGGCGCCGACGTCGCCCTTCGACCCCGGTTCGCCCGCCGGCCCCTGCGGTCCGGGGTCTCCCTTCGGGCCCGGCGCCCCTGTCGGGCCGCAGTCGGCGACGACGAGGGGGAGGGTGCCGGTGGGCGTGACGAGGTCGACCCGGCAATCGGTCGGCAGATAATCGACGATGAAGAGGAAGTCCTTGCGCGGCGTGGCCTTGGTCTTGAAGGAGGTCCGCGCGATCGCGATGTCCCGGTTGCTGCCGAGGATCTTGCCGCGGATGACGAGGCGGCCTCCGGAGATGGCGGCGCTCGTCACGTCGAGGCCCGCTTCCCTTGACCGGGCGGCCGGCCGCGCCGAGGCGGCGCTCGCGCGCGGCGAAGCCTCCGCGACGTCGTCGCCCGCTCCCTCGGCCGCCGCGCCAAGGGCGCCGGCGAACGACAGCAAGGCCGCGACCAACACTGCCGCGAAAGGCCGGAGCACTGTCGAGGAGGCTATTATTCTACGCAAGGAAGTCGTCCCTCGGCGTTCCTGCTTCAGCAAGCCACGAGAGCAGGCAAAACACAAATACATCCAATATTGGAATTCATCGCATCTGTTGGCCGACGGAGGATACGTCGATTGGCCTAGATTGAACGGACCGCCTTTCGAGCGACGCGGAGGCCGGTGGCTTCGATGTCGCGGCGACCGCACCGGACGCTACCGTCGATGACCGTCGCGCCGGCCGCGCCCTGTCGACGGAGGACCGGCACGGCCGCCACGAGCATGGCGGCAAGAAGAGTGAGCACGGACCGGTCAGGCATGGAAGGTTCCGTCGAACCACGCCGACTGTCTTGCTCCGAAACCGCAACGGACGCAAACACATGTATTTATTCAACTATTGGCACAGCGCAGGATCCGTCGGCGGGCACCTTGGCTCGCCGACGGCGCTTCGTGCCACCGGACCGAGGCGCGGCGCCGTGACCGCGCGCCGCGCCGATCGGGTCTAGCGCAGCTTCCGCGCGGCCAGCGGCGTGCCGGGGGTGGTCGCCGGGTGGACCATGCAGGCGATCTCGAGAATGCCGGCGCAGTTGTAGGTGCCGGCACTCCATCGGCCCCACTCCGTCCTGTTGGGCGCGGCGTGTGCGGCGAAGTCGTCCCGTGAACTGCTCGTCCAATCCTTGCAGGTCAAACTCGAACCACTGTTAGAGCTGGCGACTGTGCTCGGAAACCGGTCGGTCGCGGGAGGCGTGTTCGGGGCAGCGCCGCTGGCCCTCCCCGTGAACACCGAATAGAAGGCATCGTCCGCCGCGCCGGTCGAGAAGGTGTTGCCGGTCACGGTGGCGCCGGTTTCGTCAACCGCGCCGATGAGCTTGTAGGTGACCTGCGGCTTGGGATCCTGACAGGTTCCGTTGGCGCCGCCGCCGACGCAGAGAAACGCTTCGACATTCTCGGGAACCAGGATCTGCCGTTGGAGAGCTTCGGCCTTTCCGGCCCACGACCGGTTCGCCAGCGCATCGAAGCAAAGCTTGTTCGCGCCCAGGAGCCCGGTCAGGGCGGGACCGGACGACGGCCTGTAGGTGAGGTCTCCGTTGCTCTGCAGGCGTCTCAGCACGAAGTAGCCGCCGGTGAAGGCGTTCTTGCCCGCCCTGCCCGGAGCGCCCTGGGGGCCGGCCGGACCGGTTGCGCCGTTCTTTCCGTTCGTGCCGTTCGTTCCGGCGGCCCCGTCGTTCCCTTTGTCTCCCTGCTCTCCGTCGAGCCCATTCGCTCCTGCCACGCCCTGATCGCCCTTTGCGGCGAGAAGCGCCCAGACCGCGGACCCCGGTCCCGGAGCGGCTCCGGTGGAAGCGGTTCGAGCGGAGTAGGCGGTTCCCTGGAACGTCACGACGTCGGTTTCCGCGTAGTCGACCGAGGGATCCCATTCGCCACGCAGGGTGAGGCCGCGCGGCCCGGGGTCGCCCTTCGGCCCCGGATCACCCTTGGCCCCCGGGGCGCCCGGCGCGCCCTGCGCGCCGGGGACTCCGGTGTCGCCCTTCGGGCCGGTCGGCCCTGCCGGGCCGGGGATGCCCTGCGGCCCGGCAATGCCGGCGAGGCCGGGCGTCCCGGTGTCCCCCTTCGGTCCGATCGGGCCGACCGGCCCCGCGACGCCCTCGGGTCCGGCCACGCCGGCGATGCCCTGCGCGCCCTTCGGGCCGCAATTGGCGACCAGCACGGTGAGCTTGCCGGTCGGCGTCACCAGCTGGACGCGGCAGTCCGGCGGCAGAAATCTGGCGCCGATGACGAAGTCGCTGGTGGTGTCCTTGCTGCGCACCGTGAGCTTGGTACCGGCGAGCGATACGCTGCGGTTGGCGCCAAGGATCTTGCCCCTGATCACGAGCCGGCCCCCGGTGATCGCGGCGCTCGTCACGGTCAAGCCCGCGCGCCTCGAGAAAGCCGCGGGGACCTTCGGATCGGCGGCGACAGAGGGAACGCCCGACTCGTCGTCGCCGTCTTCATCGGTACTCCCCCCCGCTTGCGGCACCGCGCGCGGATCGGGGGCGGTCTCGGCGTGCGCCGCCGCCTGCCAGGCCGTCAGGGCGATGAGTCCAAGGGCGGCGGCCGTGTAAACCCGAGCGAGTTTCAGGTTTTCGACAGGATTGACCATTTGCGAATCCCCTTTGCAGCAGGAGGCCCTGCAATTCATTCGTGTGATCGAGCGGGACGACTGTTCCGCGCAGGGTGTCCCGCTTCGCCTCCGGGCGGGCTTGCCTCCGGGCGGCTCCCGCGTGACGGAGGCGAGCCTGCGGCCGATACGCGTCGCCCTCCCGGCACGGCGGCCGAGCGGTTCGCCGGCAGGATGGGTCGAAGCCGGGGTGCGCGCCGGGCAAGCGGCGGGCACCCTCGGCAGGGTGCTCGAGACGGCTCCGGCTCAAGACTTCGACGCGCGCGTCCTCGCGGCCGTGGGCGGCGGGGTGGACGGGTCACGCGGATGCACGATGCAGGCGATCGCGTACGAGTTCCCGCAACTCAACTTGCCGGAAGACCAGCGTCGGGCGTCGATCTGCGACGAATCGCCGACCGTTCCGTTCTTGGCCGTGGCGGCACTGGTCCAGTTGTCGCAGGTGTCGGACGTTGCTCTGGCGGGGAATGTGGAGCTGGAGCTCGAGCCGACGGACGCTTGGTCACGCCCCGTCCTCAGAAGATAGCTGTCCTCGTCGAAGCGCCCGGCCACGAATGTATTGCCGGTGACCGTGGACCCGGTCTGGGCGTAGTTTCCGACGAGGCGGTAGGTGACATCCGGCAGCGGGTCCTGGCATGTCCCGTTGGTGCCGCCCGTGACGCAGAGGAATGCCTTGACCTTGTCCTGGGTGAGCAGCTGGCGCTGAAGCGCGTCGGATTTCCCCGGCCAACTCCTGGACGTCAAGGCAGCGAGGCAATTCAGGTTGGCCGCCTGCAGGCCGGTGGTGCTGCCGTTCGTGATCAAGCCATCGTCGGAGTAGCGCCTCAGAACGATGTAGCCGCCGGTGAAGGTGTCCTCGCCCGCCACGCCGGGGTTGCCCTGTGGGCCGGCCGGACCGGTTGCGCCGTCCGTTCCATTGGTCCCATTCGTTCCAGGGGCTCCATCGCTGCCCTTTTCTCCCTTCTTTCCATCGACCCCATTGCTGCCCGGCGTGCCCGGATCGCCTTTGGCGACGAGAAGCGCCCAGACCGTGGGATCCGATCCCGGAATGCCCCCGGTGGAAGCGATTTGGGCGTAGTAGGCGGATCCTTGAAACGTCACGATGTCGTTCGCCGCATAGGACACCGTCGCATCCCATTCGCCACGAAGCGTCAGGCCCCGCGGGCCGGGGTCGCCCTTCGGCCCCGGATCACCCGCGCTCCCTCGGGCGCCCGGCGCGCCGTCGACGCCGGGCGCGCCCGGGTCGCCCTTCGGGCCGGCCGGACCGGCCGGGCCCACCATACCCTGCGGTCCGGCCACGCCGGCGAGGCCGGGCGCGCCGGTGTCGCCCTTCGGTCCGGCCGGACCGGCCGGGCCGGCGATGCCTTGCGGTCCGGCCGCGCCGGCGACGCCTTGCGCGCCCTTCGGGCCGCAATTCGCGACCAGCACGCTGAGCTTGCCGGTCGGCGTCACCAGCTCGACGCGGCACTCCGGCGGCAGGTATCTGGAGCGAATCAAGAACTCGTTGGTGGTGTCATTGCTGCGCACCGTGATCTTGGTGCGGGCGAGCGAAACGCCGCGGTTGGTGCCCGTGGTCTTGCCCTTGATCACGAGCCGGCCCCCGACGATCGCGGCGCTCGTCACGGTCAAGCCGGCGCGCCGGGAGAATGCCGCGGGGACCTTCGGCGCCGCGGCGGCGTCCGGCTCGGCCAGATCGGCCTCGTCGTCGGCATCCGCGTCCTCTTGCGGGGCCGCTTGCGGAGTCGCGCCGGTCTGGGCGAGCGCAGTGGTCGGCCATGTCGCCAGAGCCAGGATGACAAGGGCGGCGGCAGGCAAAGGCCGAGCGAGTTTCAGGTTTTCGGTAAGATTGACCACCTGCGAATCTCCCGTTGCATCAGGTGATCGCGGTATAATTCCCTGAAATTGGATGGTGCAAACTAATCTTAATATTCATATTCAAGTATTATGGAAAATTTTACGCCGTTCAGAGTGTTTTGAAATGTCCTGGTTATTCTTAACGCCTGTTCAGGGTAAAGGAGTTGCTGCAATCTATTCGTGTGTTTTGCATCAACAGAGAATGATCCGCGGTTGAGGTTGCGGCCCCCGCGCGGACAGGCTTGCCAGCGGGCCACATCGGAGCGACGATCATTTGCCGGCGGCAATCCCTCGCCGGCGCGACCTTCCGACCCGTCGGGCATGCTGCTCCGGCGGGTGTGCCAAGGAGCGAACATAACACGAACGGGAGAACCATCATGGGCGACGGAAACGGTTCATCAGGACGGGCGAGCGACAACGGCAGACGAGCGGGGCCCCGGTGCGTGGCGCTGGTCGGACCCTTCGCGAGCGGCAAGACCACGCTGCTCGAGGCGATCCTCGAACGCACGGGGGCCATCGCGAAAGCGGGCTCGGTCAATGCGGGAACGAGCATCGGCGACGCGGCGCCCGAGGCGCGCGAGCACCGCATGGGCGTGGAGGCGAATTTCGCCGAATGCACCTATCTCGGCGACCGCTTCACCTTCGTCGACTGCCCCGGCTCGGTCGAATATCTGTTCGAGACGGAAGCCGCGCTGGCGGGCGTCGACATGGCCGTCGTGGTCTGCGAGGCGGACGAGAAAAAGCTTCCCGCGCTGCAGCTTACCCTGAAGCAACTGGAGAGCCGCGGGGTCCCGCACGTGCTCTTCCTGAACAAGATCGACAAGGCGACGGCGGCGCTGCGCGAGACGTTGGCGCTGATGCAGACCGCCTCCACCGTGCCGCTCGTGCTGCGCCAGATCCCGATCTGGAAGAACGGCGTGGCGATCGGCTTCATCGATCTCGCGCTGGAACGCGCCCATGTCTACCGCGAGCACGCCGAGAGCCTGGTGGTGCCGATCCCCGACGAGGAGGTCGCCGCGGAGGTCGAGGCGCGCTTCGAGATGCTCGAAAAACTCGCCGACTACGACGACCACCTGCTCGAGGAGCTGCTCAGCGACATCCCGCCGCCGCGCGACGAGGTGTTCCGCGACCTCGCCCGCGAGATGGGCGACGGGCTGATCTGCCCGGTCTTCATCGGCTCGGCCGAACGCGGCAACGGCGTCGGGCGGCTGTTGAAGGCGCTCCGCCACGACTGTCCCACGATCGAGGAGACGCGCCGCCGGCTCGGGCTCGCCGCCGGCACCGAGGCGGTCGCACAGGTGATGAAGACGTTCCACACCCAGCACGGCGGCAAGATGTCGGTCGCGCGGTTGCTTTCCGGCAAGGTTAACGACGGAGCGGTGCTGTACCGCCACGACGGCGCCTCGGATCGCGTCTCCGGCCTCTACCGCCTGTTCGGCAAGGAGGCGACCAAGCGCGGCGAGGCGAGCCCCGGCGAGACGGTCGGCCTCGCCAAGGTGGAGGTCGCCGCGACCGGCGCGTCGCTCACCACCGCGAAGGGCGGCATGCCCCGGCTCGTCACGATCGAGCCGCCCGAGCCGGTCATGGCGCTCGCCGTGTCGCCGACCGACCGCAAGGACGAGGTGAAGCTCTCCGCCGCGCTCGGCCGCATCGCCGAGGAGGATCCGTCGATCCGCATCACCCACGACCCGGTGTCCGGCGAGACGCTGGTCGAGGGGCAGGGCGAGATGCATCTTCGCGTCGCCTTCGAGCGCCTCACGGGCAAGTTCGGCGTGACGCTGGAGACGCGCCCGCCGAGCGTGCCCTACCAGGAGACGATCCGCGGCAGGACGAGCGTGCGCGGCCGGCACAAGAAGCAGTCGGGGGGCCACGGCCAGTTCGGCGACGTGGTGCTGGAGATCTCCGCGCTGCCGCGCGGGTCCGGCTTCGTGTTCTCCGAGGCGATCACCGGCGGCGTCGTGCCGCGCAACTACATTCCGGCGGTGGAGGAGGGTGTGGCGGAGTGCCTGCGCCAGGGCGCGCTCGGCTTCCCCGTGGTCGATCTCGCCGTGAAGCTGGTGGACGGCTCCTACCACACGGTCGACAGCTCCGACCAGGCGTTCAAGACGGCCGCCCAGATCGGCATGCGCGAGGGCCTGCCGCAATGCCAGCCGGTGCTGCTCGAGCCGATCCTCCGGGTCGAGATCGCCTGTCCGTCGGACGCGACCGCGCGCATCAACCAGATCGTGACCGGCCGGCGCGGCCAGCTGCTCGGCTTCGACGCGCGGCCGGGGTGGGACGGCTGGGACATCGTGCAGGCGCTCATTCCGCAGGCCGACATGCAGAACCTGATCGTGGAGCTGCGCTCGGCGACCGCCGGGGTCGCCACCTTCCGGCGCCGCTTCGAGCACCACGCCGAATTGAGCGGCCACCTCGCCAACAAGGTGCTGGAGCGGCAACGGGCGGCGAACGCGGCCTGAGCGGGCCGTCGGCCTCCGGGGCGGCCGAAGCCGGCCCGGAGGCCGCCGCCGGGTCCATGCGGCCGGCCGGGCGATCACCTCTGCGTCATGCCGCCGCCGGGATGTAACGGGCGTCGGCATGACGCCGAAGTGTCTTTCCGAAGCGCGGTTGTCGCGGCAGAGTGCCGCCACGACCTCGCCGAGGAGCTTTTGTCCATGACCATCATCCGCCGTCGCCCCTGGGACCTGCCGGAGCGCCTGGCCACGCCGGAAAGCGTCTATCTGAACCGCCGCGCCGTGCTCGCCGGCATCGGTGGCGCCGCCGCCACGATCGGGCTCGGGTCGCTCGCCGCCGAGGCCGAGGACGATCCCTTGAAGACGCTGCTGCCGGCGAAGCGCAACGAGGCCTACAAGCTCGACCGGTCGCTGACGCCCGAGGACGTGAACGGGCGCTACAACAATTTCTACGAGTTCGGCGGGCAGAAAAACATCGCCGCGGCCGCGCAGAAGCTGGTCACGCGGCCTTGGGCGGTGACGATCGACGGCGAGGTGGAGAAGCCGATCACGATCGACATCGACGACCTCGTGCGCAAGATGCCGCTCGAGGAGCGGCTCTACCGGCACCGCTGCGTCGAGGCCTGGTCGATGACGATCCCGTTCTCGGGCTTCCCCTTCGCCGAACTGGTCAAATTCGCGAACCCGACCTCCAAGGCCAAGTTCGTGCGCATGGAGACCTTCGTGCGTCCCGAGCAGGCGCCCGGCCAGCGGTCGATCTGGTATTCCTGGCCCTATGTGGAGGGGCTCTCCATGGCCGAGGCGACCAACGACCTCGCCTTCCTGGCGGTCGGAACCTACGGCAAGAGCATGGCGAAGCAGCACGGCGCGCCGCTCCGGCTCTCCACGCCGTGGAAGTACGGCTTCAAGTCGATCAAGTCGATCGTCAAGTTCAGCTTCGTGGCCGAGCGGCCGAAGAGTTTCTGGGAAGGGTTGCAGGGCGGCGAATACGGCTTCTGGGCGAACGTCAACCCGGAGGTCTCGCATCCGCGCTGGAGCCAGGCAACCGAGCGGGTGCTGCATACGGGCGAGATGGTCCCGACGCAGCTCTACAACGGCTACGCCGCCGAAGTGGCCGACCTCTACAAGGACATGAAGGGCGAGCGGCTGTTCATGTGATCGCGACTAAGGGGCGGCGGGCGGCGGGCCGGCGACGCGCGCCCTGACCGAATGGTCAAAAACGTTTCGGACAAAAAGAAACCGGATCGCGGCCGCGACCCGGTTTTTTGATGAGTTGGCCTCGTCCGAGGCAGTATAGATCCAGAGGGGAGAACCGCGTGGGCCGGACCGAGGTGACGGCCGACGCACGCTCAGATTTGGACCAGCGGGGTAAACAAATAGTTAGCAAAACTGCAATGCTTCATAGCCGCGGGCTATTGCGTAAGTCGACCTGCTTATTTGACTAGTTGGTCAGAGTATAAAGAATATAACAGAAGCACATCTTTGGGATAGCTCAAGAAGGAAATGGACGCCGCACAACCGCTTGCATGCAGCAGCCATCGCCGGCTTGGGAAGACACAGCGTCAACAATCTCTGAAATTACAAGAATTCTTGGTTTTGCTCTTGTCGTATTGACTGCGGATCTCAGGCGAGGATTGGTTCCGTTGCGGCAATAACTTTGCGCCGCGTTTTGGAAACCAAAAGGATTAGGATGAGAACCGTAACGTTTGCGGTGCGGCAGAGCGTTACAGCGCTCGGAACACGTCCCCGCGCTCAGTAGGTCCAGCGCTCGGCCTTGGAGATCAGGAAGTCGCGGAACACCTTCACCCTCGCCGTGTTCCGCATCTCCTCCGGATAGACGAAGTAGCAGTCGAACGACGGCACATCCGCCTCGGTGATGAGCTGCACCAGGTCGCTCGACGGCTCGATCAGGTAGTCGGGCAGGAGCGCGATGCCGACGCCCCGCTCCACGGCCCGCTTCATCGCCACCACGTTGTTGATGCGAAGGGCGGATTTGCGCGGCTGGCCGGGCGAGCGGCCGGCCACTTCGAGCCAGTTCATGTCGCGCAGATAGGTCGGCATCTGCTGGCCGAAGGTGACGAGCCGGTGGTCGTCCAGGTCGGCCAGCACCTCCGGATTGCCGAATCGCTTCAGATAGGCGGGCGCTCCGTAGAGGTGGAAGTGCACCGTGAAGAGCTTCCTCTGGATCAGGTCCGGCTGCACCGGCTGGCGGATCCTGAGCGCCACGTCCGCCTCGCGCATGCCGAGATCGAGCTCCTCGTCGTCGAGGATGAGCTCCAGCTGCACCTCCGGATAGAGGTCGACGAATTCGTGGATGCGCGAGGTCAGCCAGGAGGTGCCGAGCCCGAGCGTGGTCGTGACCCTGAGGCTGCCGGAGGGCTTCTCCTTCGTCTCGACCAGCCGCGACTTCACCTGGTCGAGCTTGACCAGCACCTCGCGCGCCGTGCGGAACAGAAGTTCGCCCTGCTCGGTGAGGATCAGGCCGCGCGCATGCCGGTGGAAGAGCGGCACGCCGAGATCCTGTTCCAGCGCGCTGACCTGGCGGCTCACCGCCGACTGGCTCATGTCCAGCTTCTCGCCGGCATGGGTAAAGCTGCCGGCCTCGGCGGCGGCGTGAAAGATCCTCAGCTTGTCCCAGTCCAATTGAGCCCCCTTTTCGTCCGTCGTCCGGCACGGCGAGACACCGCACCTGACGGCCGCGGGTGGCCCCCTGACCCCCGCGCATGGCCGGCTACTAACATTTTAGCAACCGAAACCTTGGTTTCCACCCTCGAATGTTTGTCTTGGTTACTCGGCTGCCTCGCGATGCACGGCGATCCCGGCCAGGAACTTCTCCGCCTCGAGCGCCGCCATGCAGCCCATGCCTGCCGCGGTGACGGCCTGGCGGAACACGTCGTCGGTGACGTCGCCGGCGGCGAACACGCCCGGAATGTTGGTCGCGGTCGAATGCGGCTCGGTCCAGATGTAGCCGGACGGCTTCAGCCGGACCTGCTCGCGGAACAGCTCGACCGCCGGGCTGTGCCCGATCGCGATGAAGACGCCGTCGACGGCGAGGTCGGTGAGCGCGCCCGTCTTCACGTTGCGCAGCCGCACGCCGGTCACGCCGAGCGGCTCGCCGTCGCCGAGCACCTCGTCGATGGCGCTGTCCCAGACCACCTCGATCTTCGGATTGGCGAACAGGCGCTGCTGCAGGATGCGCTCGGCGCGGAAATGGTCGCGCCGGTGCACCACGGTGACCTTGCGCGCATGGTTGGTGAGGTAGAGCGCTTCCTCGACCGCGGTGTTGCCGCCGCCGACCACCACGACCTCCTTGTTGCGGTAGAAGAAGCCGTCGCAGGTGGCGCAGGCCGAGACGCCGAAGCCGCGGAACTTCGTCTCCGACGGCAGGCCGAGCCAGCGCGCCTGCGCGCCGGTCGCGATCACCAGCGTGTCGCCCGCATAGACCTCGCCCGAATCGCCGCGGAGCCTGAACGGCGCCGCGGAGAGGTCCGCCTCGAGGATGTGATCCTCGATGATGCGGGTGCCCACATGCAGCGCCTGCGCGCGCATCTGCTCCATCAGCCAGGGTCCCTGGATCACGTCGGCGAAGCCCGGATAGTTCTCCACGTCGGTCGTCACGGTGAGCTGGCCGCCCGGCTGGATCCCGGCAACCAGGATCGGCTCGAGCATGGCGCGCGCCGCGTAGATCGCCGCCGTGTAGCCGGCGGGGCCCGAACCGACGATCAGAACCTTGGTGGAGAGCATGGCTTCATACCCGCGAGGGACGCGCATGACGGCGCGAGTTGGGGATGGGTCGGTCCGCGTCGCTCCGCCGTCGTCAGGCCCGCGTCGCAAGACGGCGTGCGATCTCGGCGGCGATGCCGGGCGTCGCGTCCACCGGGTCATATGTAAAGCTTTCCAGCCGGCCTTCAAATGGGATTGCCACGCCGATCTTATTCATTTGTCGAATAAATGAGTTCAGTTTCCTTGGTGCGTCGCCGAGATCGGCCATGAGGAGCGGCCGCCCGGTGGCCGCCGCCTCGCTCGCCATGTTGTGGCTGTCGGTGGTGACGACGAGCGCATCGGCAAGCGCCAGCATGGCCGCGTAGGGGTTCTCGCCGAGGCCGTCCCAGACGAAGGAGGGCCTGGCGGCGACCGCCGCGGCGACCGCGCGCGCGAGGCTTTCCGGCGTGCGGCGCGAGCCGGTCACCATGAACGAGCCGGCTTCCGCGGCGAGTGCCCGGAGTTTCGAAGCGAAATCCGCGACGGCGTCCGCCGAGGGCTCGCCCGCCGCCGTGCGCCCCCCGAGCACGACCGCCACGCGCGGGGCGGGGAGCGCCGCGGCCCAGGCCGGCGGCGCAGCCCTGAGCGCGGCGAGGCGCGCCGCCGACATGCGATGCGGCGCCGTCGCGCTGACGAGGATGTTGTCCCCGCGCGGCCGGTCATGCGCCGGCACCCACAAAAGGTCGGCGCCGTGCCGGCGCGTGCGCGGGTCGCGCAGGAAGACGGTCAGCGTCGAAGGACCCGCGGCGGCCTTCAAGGCGCGGAGATAGGCGACCGCGCGCCGGCCCGTCGCGATGGCGAGGTGGGGATAAGGCGGCGCGAGGGGGCTCGCCGGGCGGTCGGGCCGGTCGGCCGGCGGCACCGGCCCCCAAGGCATCAGCCAGACCCAGGGCGCGCCGGGATGGATGCGCTTGAGGACGATCCGCGCGCCGAGCGCCTCCGCCACGCCGAGGCACGGATTCTCGTCGCCGGCCTTGCCGTCGGTGATGATCCAGGCGAGCGGGGCGGCGTCGGTCACGGCGGGGAGGGGGCCGAAGGGCGGCGGCCCTGTCAAGCGCCTATCATGGACTTGCGGGAAAATGATAAAAGCTTCCGCCGTTCCGAAAGAAAATTGCCGAACGCCACTGTTCGCCCCTGAAAGGCCGCCATGAAGATCCGCCTCGACGACATCGACTGGAAGATCCTGCGCGAGCTCCAGTCCGACGGCCGCATGACCAATGTGGAGCTCTCCCGCCGCGTCGGCATTTCCGCCCCGCCGTGCCTCCGCCGCGTCCGCGCGCTGGAGGAGGCCGGCATCATCCTCGGCTACCGCACCGTGCTCGACGAGAAGCAGCTCGGCTTCGACGTCACCATGTTCGCCTTCGTCAGCCTGTCGAGCCAGGCCGACCAGGACCTGATCGCCTTCGAGGAGCGCGTCAACGCCTGGGAGATCGTGCGCGAATGCTGGATCCTGTCGGGCGAGATCGACTTCATGCTGAAATGCGTCGCGCCCGACCTGCGGACCTTCCAGACTTTCGTGATCGACGAACTGACCAAGGCGCCGGCGGTGGCGGGCGTGAAGACGGCGCTCACCATCAAGCGGGCGAAGGACGTGCCGGCGGTGCCGCTCGCGCTTCGCTGACGCCGCGGCGGCGCCGCCCTGCCGGGACTGCTTTCGACCTTGCAAGATCTTGCCAGGTGCTTGGACGTTCAGGCCTTTTGTTTTCCGCGCCGGACATTTCGGCTTGCCGTCGCCCCGGCTCGGACGCTACCAACCAGATCACGTGTTTTCACACCGGCCCTTTTTTCGGGGAGATCCCATGCCTCTCGTTTCCATGCGCCAGCTGCTCGACCACGCCGCCGAGCACGGCTATGGCCTGCCGGCCTTCAACGTGAACAACCTCGAACAGATCCGCGCCATCATGGACGCGGCCGAGGCGACCCGCTCCCCGGTGATCCTGCAGGCCTCGGCGGGCGCGCGGAGATATGCCGGCGACCACTTCCTCCGCCACCTGATTGAAGGCGCGCTCGAGACCTATCCGGCCATCCCGATCGTCATGCATCTCGATCACGGTGCCGCCCCGCCGGTCTGCGCCTCGGCGATCGACAACGGCTTCACCTCGGTGATGATGGACGGCTCGTTGCAGGCGGACGGCAAGTCCGTGGCGAGCTACGACTACAACGTCGACGTCACCCGCCAGGTGGTCGAGCAGGCGCATGCGGTCGGCGTTTCGGTCGAGGGCGAGCTCGGCGTGCTCGGTTCGCTCGAGACCATGAAGGGCGACAAGGAGGACGGGCACGGCGCCGAAGGCACTATGACGCGCGAACAGCTCCTGACCGACGTGGACCAGGCGGCCGACTTCGTCGCCAAGACGCAGGTGGACGCGCTCGCGATCGCGATCGGCACCTCGCACGGCGCCTACAAGTTCACGCGCAAGCCGACCGGCGAGATCCTCGCCATCGACCGCATCCGCGACATCCACGCGCGCATCCCGAACACCCATCTCGTCATGCACGGCTCCTCCTCGGTGCCGCAGGAGCTGCTCGCGGAGATCCGCGAATATGGCGGCGACCTGAAGGAGACCTACGGCGTGCCGGTGGAGGAGATCCAGGAGGGCATCCGCCACGGCGTGCGCAAGGTGAACATCGACACCGACCTGCGCCTCGCCATGACCGCCGCCGTGCGCCGCGTGCTCGCGCTGGGCCGCGGCGAATTCGACCCGCGCAAATATCTCTCCGAAGGCATGAAGGCCATGTCCAAGGTCTGCGCCGCCCGCTTCGAGGCGTTCGGCACAGCCGGCCAGGCGGACAAGATCAAGGCCCTGCCGCTCACCGAGATGGCAGCGCGCTACCGCTCCGGCGCCCTGAAGCAGGTGGTGAACTGACGCGCGCCACGGCGCGCCGGGCCAGTCGCGGCCGCCCCGCGCGGCTGCCCTGACCGCCGGACCGAACGGAGCGGTTGCCGTAAGGGTTTAGCCGTCGTAGGAGGTGGTGTCGGCCGTCGGCCGCGCCCCGGAGGTTCCCATGCTCCCCGCCGTCATCGCACCGTCGATCCTCGCCGCCGACTTCGCTCGGCTCGGCGAGGAGGTCAACGCGGTGATCGAAGCAGGAGCGGACTGGATCCATTTCGACGTGATGGACAACCATTACGTCCCGAACCTTTCGATCGGGCCGATGGTGCTGAAGGCGGTGAGGCCCTGGACCGCCGCGCTGATCGACGTGCATCTGATGGTGCGCCCGGTCGACGCGCTGATCGAGATGTTCGCCGACGCGGGCGCGGACCTGATCTCGTTCCACCCGGAAGCCTCCGACCACGTGGACCGCTCGCTCGACCTGATTGCGCGGAAAGGCTGCCGCGCCGGCCTGGTGCTGAACCCGGCGACCCCGGTCGAGACGCTCGAATGGGTGATCGACCGGCTCGACCTCGTCCTCGTCATGTCGGTCAATCCCGGTTTCGGCGGGCAGGCCTTCCTGCCCTCGGCGCTGCCGAAGATCCGCCGGATCCGCGACATCATCCGCGCCACGAACCGGCCGATCCGCCTCGAAGTGGACGGCGGCGTGAAGCTCGACAATGTGGCGGCGGTCGCCGCGGCCGGGGCCGACACCTTCGTGGCGGGCAGCGCCATCTACGGCAGCGACGACTATGCCAAGGTGATCGAGGCGTTCCGGACCGAGATCGCGCGCGGTCGCGGCGAACTCGCCTGATCCGCTGCCCGGCGACGGGCGACGGGCGTCAGGCGCCGATGCCCGCGGGCGCGGGGACCGGACCGGTCCGGCCGAGTCGCGCCACCGCGTCCCACAGATCGTCGAAATGGTCGATCACCAGGTCCGGGCCGAGCTCGCGCACCGGCACGTCGGTATAGCCGAACGTGACCGCCACCACCGGCACGCCGGCGCCCTTCGCCGCGTCGATGTCGCTGCGCGAATCACCCACCATCACCGTCCGCGCGGGCGTGCCGCCGGCTTGCTCGATGGTGGCGATGAGGTGGCGCGGGTCGGGCTTGCGGGTCGGGAAGGTGTCGCCGCCGCAGATGGCGCGGAAGCGCGGGGCGAGGCCGAGCTCGTCCATCAGCCGGCGCGACAGGACCTCGACCTTGTTGGTGCAGACGGCGAAGCCCCAGCCCGCCGCCTCGAAGCGGTCGAGCGCGGCGAGGACGCCCGGGTAAGGCCGGCTTTCGCGCGCGATATTGGCCCCGTAATGGTCGAGGAAATCGGCGAATAGCCGCTTCGTCTGCGCGGCCTCCGGTTCCACGCCGTTGGCCCGGAGCCCGCGCTCGATCATCGCCATGGCGCCGGCGCCGACGAAGGTGCCGACGTCGGAGAGCGGCAGCGTGGCGAGCCCCTCGCGACGCATCAGCTCGTTCAGCGTTCCCATGAGGTCGCGCGCCGTGTCGACGAGCGTGCCGTCGAGGTCGAAGACGAGGAGGGGCTGAGGGTCGGATGACGGCACGGCGGTTCTCCAGGGCTTCCGTTCCCCTTGCCAATATCCGATATGCAGGGCGAAACGAACAGCGCCGTCGGCGGCGCGACCAACGAAGGAGACGGGGATGCGCTTCGGCCCCATGGCCTTGCCGGTCCTGCTGGCGCTCGCCGCCGGCATCGGACCCGCCAGGGCGGACTATCTTTTCTCCACGCCGCGCGCGAAGGAGCAGAACCGCGTCTATTGGCTCGACCGCTACACGGGCACGATCGGCGCCTGCGAATACCAGCCGAAGGGCACGCCGCTCGGCTCGATGAACTGCCTGCCGCCCGGCGACAACGCCAAGGGCCTGCCGTCCGGCGACTACGACCTGATGCCGTCCAACTGGGACAGCGAGTGGGGCATCTTCCGGGTGAACCGGACGACCGGCGAGGTCAGCCTGTGCTTCGTGCGCGACGAACGGGTCGTGTGCACGCCGCAGAGCATCGCCCGCTGACCGGCGTGGGGCCTTTCGGCCGCCGCGGCCGTTTTGGCCGCCGCGGCCTTTTGGCCGCCGCGGTACTGGCGCTCGACGGCAAGGCTGCTGTATGAGGTGCCGCGCATGAGGTCCCCATCCCAGGCGGGAGCCTGCCCGAATCGATGAGCGACGAACTGAAAGCGAAGGCGGCCGATGCGGCCGTCGCGCATGTCCGCCCGGGCATGCGGCTCGGCCTCGGCACCGGCTCCACCGCTGACGCTTTCCTGCGCGCGCTGGCGCGCCGGGTCGGCGAGGGGCTCGATGTGGTCGGCGTGCCGACCTCGGAGCGCACCGCCGCGCTCGCCTCGAGCCTCGGTATCCCGCTCACCACCCTCGACGAGACCCCGGAACTCGACCTCACCGTCGACGGGGCCGACGAGATCGGCCCGGGCCTCGCACTGATCAAGGGCGGCGGCGGCGCCTTGCTGCGCGAGAAGATCGTCGCGTCGGCCTCCGCGCGCATGCTCGTCGTCGCCGACGCCGGCAAGGTGGTCGACTGCCTCGGCGCCTTTCCGCTTGCCATAGAGGTGGTGCCGTTCGGCCTGGAGGCGACGCGCCGCGCCATCCTGCGCGCCGCCGCCGGTCTCGGCCTCGACGGCCCGGTGGCGCTCAGGCGCTCGGGCGGCGAGGCGGTGGTGACCGACGGGGGGCACCTCCTGTTCGACGCATCATTTCGCCGAATTCCGGATCCAGAAGCACTCGCCCGAGCGCTGGTGACGATCCCCGGCGTGATGGAGCATGGCCTGTTCGTCGGCCTCGCCAGCGCCGCCGTGGTCGCGTATCCGCATGGCGTCGAGACCCTCGCGCCTTGAGCCCTTCTCACGGAGAATTCCGATGATCCGCACTCTCTTCCGCTCCATCGCCCTCGCGGCCGCGCTCGCCGCGGCGCCGGCCGCCGCCTATGCCCAGGCGACGCCGCCGGAGCCGACCAAGGAGCACCTCGCCTCCGCGCGCGCCGCCATCGAGGCCTCGCGCGTCGCCGAGGGGTTCGACAACGTGCTCCTCAACGTGGCGCAGCAGACCAAGGCGCTCCTGCAGCGGAACAACCCGTCGCTCACCGGCAAGATCGACGAAGTGACCAACAAGGTCGCCCTTGAACTCGCGGCCAAGCGTGTCGATCTGGATAAGGACATCCAGACGATCTGGGCGCGCGAATTCACCAAGCCCGAGCTCGACGAGATCTCGCGCTTCTACAGCTCCCCGACCGGCAAGAAGCTCGCGGACTCGACCCAGAAGGTGGTCGGCCTCTCCATGGAAAAGGTGATCGGCTGGCAGCAGAAGATCAGCCAGGAGATGCTGACGCGGGTGCGCGAGGAAATGAAGAAGCTCGGCCACAACATCTGACGGCCGGCCCTCCACGGGGGCGTCGGACGGCGGAAGACGGGGCGGCCGCCCGGCAACGACGAGGCCCTCGCGTCGAACGCGCGGGGCCAAGGGGGTCTTCATGGACTTCGACTACGATCTCTTCGTGATCGGCGGGGGCTCGGGCGGCGTGCGCGCGGCGCGCATCGCCGCCGGCCACGGCGCGCGCGTGGCGGTTGCCGAGGAGAGCCGGCTCGGCGGCACCTGCGTGATCCGCGGCTGCGTGCCGAAGAAGCTGCTCGTCTATGCCTCCCGCTTCGCCGACGACTTCGAGGATTCGGTCGGCTACGGCTGGACGATCGGCGAGCCGCGCTTCGACTGGGCGACCCTCATCGCCAACAAGGACCGCGAGATCGCCCGCCTTGAGAAGGCCTATGGGGCGATGCTGGAGCGCGCCGGCGTCACGACGCTGCCGCATCGGGCGACGATCGCCGGCCCGAACCGGGTCCGCCTCGCCAACGGCGAGACGCTCTCGGCGCGCATCATCCTGGTCGCGACCGGCGGCTGGCCGGAACGCGATTCGAAGCTCCCCGGCATGGAGCTCGCGATCTCGTCCAACGAACTCTTCGACCTGAACACCTTCCCGTCCCGCCTCGCCATCGCGGGCGGCGGCTATATCGCGGTGGAATTCGCCTCGCTGATGGCCGGGCTCGGCAGCGAGGTGACGCTCCTTTATCGCGGCGACGAGATCCTGCGCGGCTTCGACCTCGACGTGCGCCGGCACGTTCATGCCGAACTGGAGCGGCGCGGCGTGACGATCCGCTGCGGCGACGTGTTCGCCTCGATCGAAAAGGGCGAGGACGGCCTCGTCGCCATGACGCGCGCGGGCGAGCGCCTCGACGTGGACCAGGTCCTGTTCGCGATCGGCCGCAACCCGAACACGCGCGGCCTCGGCCTCGCCGAAGCGGGCGTGCTGCTCGGCCCGAAGGGCGAGATCAAGGTCGATGCCGACAGCCGCACCAGCGTGCCGTCCATCTACGCGGTCGGCGACGTGACGAACCGCGTCAACCTGACGCCGGTCGCGATCCGCGAGGGCCATGCCTTCGCCGACACGGTGTTCGGCGGGCGCCCGGTGCAGGTCGACCACAAGCTGATTCCGACCGCCGTGTTCACCACCCCCGAGGTCGGCACCGTCGGCCTGCCGGAACACGAGGTCGCCGCCGCCGGCCGCGCTTACGACGTCTACAAGGCGAGCTTCCGGCCGATGCGCCACACGCTCGGCGGGCGCGACGAGCGCATGCTGATGAAGATCCTGGTCGACCATGAGACCGACCGGGTGCTCGGCGTGCACATCGTCGGTCCCGACGCCGGCGAGATGGCGCAGCTCCTCGGCATTCCGCTCCGCATGGGAGCCACCAAGGCGGACTTCGACGCCACCATGGCGGTGCATCCGACCGCGGCGGAGGAACTCGTCACCATGCGGAATCCGACGGAGCGCCATCCTGCGAAGGTCGCAGCCTGATCGGCAGGCGTCTTGGTTGCTAGGGACGCGTCTTGCTGCTATTGCCCACGCGCCCCGGACCCGGCACAAGGTGCCGGCGTCTCCGGCGGAACGGGCGCGCCGCTTCGATATTGTTTCATGCGGACGGCGCGACCATCGGGCCTTAACCGGATCCACGCACAGTCATTGCGGCACCGACCGAGCAACGGCTTCCCGAGAAGCCGCGCCGAACCTGCAGTTCCGCTGCAGCGGCGAAGGAGATGAGCGCCCATGGCGCAGGACAGCAGCACCAACGCCGCGGCCATCGCACTCGACACGAACCCGGTCGGTCCCGCTTCGGTCGGAGGCCCGGCCGCCGGGGCCGATCACGCCGCCGCGCCGTCCGACCATCTCCCCCATGCGGGCATGCTCGCCGCGCTCGGCATCGTGTTCGGCGACATCGGCACGAGCCCGATCTACACGCTCGACACCGCGCTGAAGGTCGGCGTCGTGCGGCCGGTGGAAGGCGAGATCCTCGGCTTCCTGTCGATCTGCATCTGGTCGCTCGCGATCGTGGTCGGCATCTGGTACGCGGTCTTCATCATGCGCGCCGACAACCGCGGCGAGGGCGGCATCTTCGCGCTCATGGCGCTCGCCCATAAGTCCGCGCCGCGCATGGGGGTCTGGATCGCGGTGCTCGGCATCATCGGCGCGTCGCTGTTCTATGGCGACGCGGTGATCACGCCGGCCATTTCCGTGCTCTCGGCGGTGGAAGGCCTGTCCGTCGCCGCGCCGGCGCTGTCGCCGCTCGTCCTGCCGATCGCGCTCGTCATCCTCACCACGCTCTTCGCCGTGCAGCGCGGCGGCGCCTCCAAGGTCGGCATCTGGTTCGGGCCGATCATGACCCTGTGGTTCGCCGCGCTCGCCGCGATGGGGCTCGTCCCCGTGCTGCAGCATCCGGAGATCCTGCGGGCGTTCGATCCCCGCTGGGGCCTCGCCTTCCTGGCGCATGAGGGCTGGAGCGCCTTCGCGGTGCTCGCCGTGGCGGTGCTGGCCGTCACCGGCGCGGAAGCGCTCTATGCCGACATGGGCCATGTGGGCCGCCGCGCGGTGCGCCGCGCCTTCCTGTTCATCGTGCTGCCGTCCCTGGTGCTGAACTATCTGGGGCAGGGCGCGCATGTGCTCATCGACCCGGTGAACAACACCCGCGACACCTTCTTCAGCCTGGTGCCCGGCCCGCTGCAGCCCGCCCTGGTCGTGCTCACCATGATGGCGACGGTGATCGCCAGCCAGGCGGTCATCTCCGGCGCCTTCGCGGTGACCCACCAGGCGTCGCATCTCGGCTTCTGGCCGCGGACCGACACGCGCCACACCTCGGCGGCGGAGCGGGGGCAGGTCTATGTCCCGTCCGTCAACCTCGTCCTGTTCGTCGCGGTGATCGCGGTGGTGCTGGTGTTCCAGCGCTCCGAGAAGCTCGCCGAGGCCTACGGCTTCGCGGTGACCGGCACGATGGTGGTCACCTCCATGCTCGCCTTCCTGGTCGCGCGCGGCGTCTGGGGCTGGCCGGCCTGGAAGGCGATTCCCGTCGTCGCCTTCTTCATGATGTTCGACGTCTCCTTCTTCATCGCTTGCGCCACCAAGGTGCTGCACGGCGCCTGGCTGCCGCTCGTGCTCGGCATCCTCCTCGTCGTGGTGATGGCGACCTGGCGCATGGGGCGCAAGCGGCTCGCCGCCCGGCGCCGGCACGAGGGCGTGCCGATCAAGATCGCGCTCTCGGCGCTCAGGAGCCCGCGCGTCGAGCATGTGCGCGGCACCGCGATTTATCTGATGGAGGACAAGCAGCTCGCGCCGCGCGCGTTCCTGCACAACCTGAAGCACAACAAGTGCTGCCACCACCAGATCGTCTTCCTCTATATCGAGACGGCCGACACGCCCTGGGTCGAGCCGGACAGCCGCGCCACGGTGCAGAAGCTCGGCGACGGCGTGGTGGCGATGGTCAAGGTCCGCTTCGGCTTCATGGAATCGCCCGACGTGCCGGCCGCGATCAAGGCGACCGAGGCCATGGGCATCCACATCGACAAGAAGGACCTGAGCTACTTCGTGAGCCGCGCCCATCTGGTCGAGGGCGACGAGGGCGGGGTCTGGACCTGGCTGCGCGGGCTCTTCATCTTCCTCTACAGGAATCAGGCAGATCCTGCTGAATACTATAACATTCCGCCTGGCCGGGTGGTCGATCTCGGGGCGCAGATCACGGTCTGATCCGCCTGCCGCCGCGTGACGGCTTGACCCTGGGCGCGATCCGGGCGACCTCAGCGCCTCCTACCCACCGGAGCGCCGACCCATGTCCGATCAAACCAGCATCGATACGGTCGTGTTCGACCTCGGCGGCGTGCTGATCCGCTGGGATCCGCGCTTCCTCTACGAGCGCGTCTTCGCCGATGCGGACGAGATGGAGTGGTTCCTCAGCGAGGTGACGCATCCGGAGTGGAACGGCGCGCAGGACGCCGGCCGCTCCTGGGACGAGGCCGCCCGCGAGGCGATCGCGCGGCATCCCGCCTATGCCGAGCAGATCGAGGCCTACCGCGCCCGCTGGCACGAGATGGTGCCGGGGGCGATCGAGGGCACCGTCCGGATCCTCGAGGAGCTGGATGGCGCGGGTACGCCGCTCTATGCCATCACCAACTGGGCCGAGGACACGTTCGAGGAGACCAGGACCCGCTTCGCCTTCCTGGGTCGGTTCCGCGACATCGTCGTGTCCGGCCGGGAGCGCCTGATCAAGCCGGATCCGCGCATCTTCCGTCTGCTCGCCGAGCGCGCGGGCGTCGACCTGACGCGGTCGGTGTTCATCGACGATTCCGAGAAGAACGTGCGCGCCGCCCGCGACGTCGGCATGACCGCGCTGCACTTCACCAGCCCGGAGATGTTGCGGCAGGACTTGCGCGGGCTGGGCTTCGCCATTCCGGGTTGACCGGGACTCAGCCGGTCCGCCGGGATCCGCTCATCGCACGGCGTGTACTCGGTCTGCCGCGAGGCAGGCCGGCGCGTCAGCGGATGAACACCTCCGGACGCGCATTGGCCTGCACCTCGACAAAGTGGCGGAAGCGCTCGAAGTGGTCGGAGAGGACGGTCGCGGCGGCGAGGCCTTCGCCCGTGTCGACCGCGGTCATGACCTTGCGGTACTGGTCGAGCGTATGGGTCAGGTGGAGCAGATCCGGCGGCATCACATGCAGGCAGCGGCTGATCGCGGCAAGCCCCACCTCGACCTGCTCGGCGAGCTTCGGCAGGCCGGTCCCCGCCGCGATGGTGCGATGGAAGGACTGTTCCAGGTCGGCGAAGGCGGCGGCATCGTTCGCCGCGACCGCTGCTTCCATGGAGGCGATGATGGTCTTCAGGGTGGTGATGATTTCGGGGCGGGGCGATCGCGCGAGGTTCTGCACGGCGAATGCTTCCAGCGCGGCCTGGATCGAGACATTCTCGACGATGATCGAGAGGCTCAGCCGGGTCACATAGCTGCCCCGCTGTGGCAGGATCTCGACGAGACCTTCGCGCTCGAGCCGCGACAGAGCTGTCGTGACCGGCTGGCGGGAGAAGCCGAGCGACTTGCAGATCTCGGCCTTGTCGATGAAGGCGCCCGGCAACAATTGGAACTCGACGATCGACTGTCGAATCCTGTCGTATGCGAGATCGGACTTCTTCTTCGGCTGCGAGTCCGAAGCATACGCATAGGACTCGGCGTGCATGTCCAACATGGATTCCCCCTAGCAATCCGGCAACTTATATTACGCAAGGGAAAGCCGGGCGTCTCTTGTCAAAAATTAGGATTGCTGCACTTTAAATATTCCAGTTCATGCAAGTGATAATAACATCTCAGCCGCGCCGCAGCCCCGGCGCCGAGCACGCCATGTTGAGAAACTGGCTGGAATTCGCGGGATTTGCCCGTCGCCGTGCCATGCAATCGCCCGACGAGCAGAGTCGTCGTACAAATCTCGGCCGACCAATCCGAACTTGTCCGAGGCCGGATTTGCGATGAAAGCGTGTAATATAGTTATAGAGTTGAGCGAATATTTTCCATTTTGTATAAAATTTTCGTAAACCATGTCGGTCTATACTTACCGTCAGGTTCCGATGAACTAAAATAACTGCAACCCGCGCAGAGGGGCTCCAGCTGCACCGGGCCGGTCGCGGATGCCTTCGGCGCGGCCGGACCGCGCTCCGGCCGCGCGCTCAACTCCGGCGGTGCGGCCGTCGACGCCACGGCGGCGCGACGCCGGCAAGCCGATTCGCGGCCTCGTCCCGGCGGTTTCCGAGGGGCCCGCGGGCATGGCCTTCAGCGATCGGCTTGTGTATAACGCCGGCTCTCCGGATCGCCGCAGAGCGACCCGGCGCGGGTGTCGACGAGGAGTTAAGACCATGGCGGAGATGGGGACGGGCAACGGTTGGACGCCCGGCAGCTGGCGGACGAAGCCGATCGCCCAGGCGCCGGACTATCCGGACCGGGCGGTGCTGCAGGCCGTCGAGGCCGATCTCGGCACATGGCCGCCGCTCGCCATCGCGGACGAGGCGCGCAAGCTCGAAGTGGCGCTCTCCCGCGTCGCCGAACGCCGCGCCTTCCTGCTCCAGGGCGGCGACTGCGCGGAGAGCTTCACCGAGCACACGGCGAACAACATCCGCGACTTCTTCAAGGTGTTCCTGTCCATGTCGGTGGTGCTCACCTATTCGGCGGGGCTCCCCGTCGTGAAGGTCGGGCGCATCGCCGGACAGTTCGCCAAGCCCCGCTCCTCGAACGTCGAGAAGCGCGGCGACGTCGAGCTGCCGGCCTACCGCGGCGACATCATCAACGGCTTCGACTTCACGCCGGAGAGCCGCATTCCCGACCCGAACCGCATGCGCAACGTCTACCGGCAGTCCGCCGCGACGCTGAACTTGCTTCGCGGCTTCGCGACCGGCGGCTATGCCAAGCTCGAGCGCGTCAACCGGTGGATGCTCGATTTCCTCGCCGACAGCCCGGTCGCCGAGCAGTACACCGAGGTGGCCGAGCGCATCAGCGAGGCGCTCGAATTCATGGCCGCCTGCGGGCTCACCGCGGAAACCGTGCCGCAGCTGCAGGGCGTGCATTTCTACACGAGCCACGAGGCGCTGCTGCTTCCCTACGAGGAGGCGCTGACGCGCGAGGATTCCGTCGAGGGCGGCTGGTACGACACCTCGGCCCACATGGTCTGGATCGGCGACCGCACGCGCCAGCCGGACCACGCCCATGTGGAATTCTTCCGCGGCATCAAGAACCCGATCGGCCTGAAATGCGGGCCGACCCTGACGCCCGACGGCCTCCTCGAACTGCTCGACGTGCTCAACCCGAACAACAAGGCGGGGCGCATCACGCTGATCAACCGGTTCGGCGCCGACAAGATCGGCAAGTCGCTGCCCGGCCTCATCCGCGCGGTCGAGCGCGAGGGACGCCAGGTGGTGTGGTCGTGCGATCCCATGCACGGCAACACGATCTCCTCGACGAGCGGCCACAAGACGCGTCCGTTCGGCCGCATCCTCGAGGAGGTGCAGGCCTTCTTCGAGATCCACCGCGCCGAAGGCACTTATGCGGGCGGCGTGCATCTGGAGATGACCGGCAAGAATGTCACCGAATGCACCGGCGGCGCCGTGGCGATCCAGGACGCGGACCTGGGCAACCAGTACGACACGCTGTGCGACCCGCGCCTCAATGCCCGCCAGGCGCTCGAACTCGCTTTCCTGATCGCCGCGGAGCTTAAGAAGGACCGCGCCGGCCGTCCGAGCACGCTGCTGCAGGCGGCCGAGTGACGAACGGTCGCTCCGTCGCGCGGACGGGACGGGGCGGCGGCGCGGCGGAGAGGACGGTGAGACGGTGAAACGGACGGGATCTTGTCCGAAATGCCAGGGCACCGAGGTCTTCCGCATCGCGACCGGCGCGAACGGAACCGGCCACGTCGCGGTGTTTCTCGGCGGGTTCAAGGCGATCAAGGCGACCCGCTACATCTGCGCCGCCTGCGGCTTCTGCGAGGAGTATTTCGAGGAGAGCGAGCGCCTCCGCACCGCGGCCAGCAAGAAGATCACGCGCTGGGCGCCCTGAGCCCGCGCGCGGCGGGGGCGGGCATGCGGCGGGTCAGCCCGCTCCGCGCGCCGCCAACCGTTCCTTGAGGCGCGAGACGCCCATCACGGCTCCGCCCGCGACGAGCCCCCAGAACGCGCCGCCGATGCCGGCGAAGCTCAGCCCCGACGCGGCGACCAGGAAGGTGATCACCGCCGCCTCCCGGTCGCGCGGGTCGGCGAGCGCCGCCACCATGGAGGAGGCGAAGGCGCCGAGCAGGGCAAGCCCCGCCACCGCCTCGATCAGCACCGGCGGCGTCGCCCGCACGAAGGCGGTGACGAGCCCGACGGACAGGCCAAACGCCACATAGGCGAGGCCCGACACGACCGCGGCCCACCAGCGCCGGGCCGGATCCGGATGCGCCTCGGGGCCGGCGCAGAGCGCCGCCGTGATCGCCGCCAGATTGACCGCATGGCCGCCGAACGGCGCCGCCAGCAGCGAGAAGACGCCGGTGACGGCGAACAGCGGGCCGGGATCCGGCCGGTAGCCGTTCGCCGCCAGCACCGCGGTTCCGGGCAGGTTCTGCGACGCCATGGTGACGATGAAGAGCGGCAGCGCGATGCCGATCATGGCCGGCAGGGTGAAGACGGGCGCGACCAGCACCGGCGCGGGAATGACCGCGTCGACCGTGATCGGCCCGACCTTGTCGAGAAGCACCATCATGACGGCCGCGACCGCGATCGCGGCGGGCACCGCCAGGATCCGCTTCCACTGCCCGACCAGCACCCAGGCCGCCACGATGGCGAGGCCGATCGCCGGCGAGGCGGCGACCGCGCGCGCCGGGGCGAGGCAAAGGCCGATCAGCACGCCCGCCAACATGGCGTTGGCGAGCGCCGGCGGGATCGCGGCGACCGCCCGGCCGAGCGGCTTCCACAGCCCCGCCAGCGTGAGCGCCACCGCGCAGGCGAGGAAGGCGCCGACCGCGGCCGGAAACGCGCCCTCCACCGTGCCCGTGCCGGCGAGGAGCGCCGCGCCCGGCGTCGACCAGGCGACGCTGACCGGCATGCGCGTGGCGGTGGAGAGGACGACGGCGGCGAGCCCCATGGCGATCGAAAGCGCCATCAGCCCGGACGTCGCCTCCGCCGGGCTCGCCCCGACGCCGCCGAGCCCCTTCAACACGACCGCGAAGGAACTGGCGAAGCCCACGAAGGCGGCGAGCAGGCCGGCGCTGACGGCGGCACCGGAAAGGGATGACGGCATGATGGACCTTCGCAAGGCGGGCGGTTCGCGACACCCCTTGCAACACAGGCTCGGCCGGCGTGCAATGACCGGATCGGTCGGGCGGTCGACCGGCGGTATTGTCCGCTTGCATTGAACAAACTGTCGCCCCGGCCTGCCGACGTTCGGGATTGACGAACGGTCGCGGAAGGCCGATCTGAGAGACTGGCGCGCCGTGCGATCCTGCGGAAGGCGCGAGGACCCTGATCATGACCATGCCCGCCCTGTTCGTTTCGCACGGAGCCCCGAATCTCATCCTGCGCAACAGCGCCGCGAAGGACTTCCTCGCCGGCTACGGGGCCGAACTCGGGCGCCCGCGCGCGATCGTGGTCGCCTCGGCGCATTTTGCGACCGGCCGCCCGACCGTGGTGGTCGACGAGAAACCCGGCATGATCTACGACTTCGGCGGCTTCGAGCGCGAGCTCTACAGCATGGTCTATCCGGCCCCCGGCGATCCGCTGATGGCGGTGAAGGTCGCCGGCCTGATCGACGCCGCCGGCAAGGCGCCGGCGCTCGCGCGCAACCGCGGCTACGACCACGGCACCTGGGTGCCGCTCATGCTGCTCTATCCCGACGCCGACGTGCCGGTGGTTCAGCTTTCCATCCAGCCGAACCAGTCGCCGCGCTGGCATTATGAGGTCGGTGAGGCGCTGAAGAGCCTCGGCGAGGAAGACGTGCTGGTGGTCGGCTCCGGCTCCTTCTCGCACAACCTGCACGAGGTCTTCACCGAGCGCGGCATGCGGCCGGAAACGGCGGAGACGCCCGACTGGGTCGTCGCCTTCGGCGACTGGATGAGCGCGCGGCTGCGCGACGGCGACGTGGAGGCGCTGCTCGACTATCGCGCGCAGGCACCCTTCGCCGTGGAGAACCATCCGACCGACGAGCACCTGCTGCCGCTCTTCCTGGCGCTCGGCGCCGGCGGCGCCAAGGCAGCCGAGCGGGTGCACCATTCGCACCAATACGGCGTGTTGGCCATGGATGCATTCAAATTTTAGTAAAAGAAGAGAAGCATTGCCATAATACTTGTTGTCGGCTTAACCTTGCTTGATTTTGAATATGTAAACAAATCTTCGATTTAAGGGCTTCGTCACTTTTGAATGGGCATAGTTCATGAGTTGCTCCGAGGACCCATTGGATGCTGGACCGTTTTCTGCAGATTATAGGCCTGCAGGACAAGTCGGACGATCAGGCGATCGGCCGGCTGCGCAAGCTCATGGAGAAGCGTGAGTTCCGCAGTCCGGTCGACGAGGAGGAACTGCGCCGCGCGATCACCGCCTTGGAAAGCCGCAGTGCGGCACCCGCGCGTCGGCGCGACGACCCCCTGCCGATCCAGCGTCCGGCCGAAACCGCCTATGATCCGAGCCGTGTCGAGACGCGCCCCTGGCCGGGTGGCGGCGCTGAGCGGCCGAATGTGCGCATCCGCCGCTCCGAACTCCCCATGCTTCCGCCGCTCCCGGCGCCGCCCCCGGCCGCGCCGCCGCGCATCGAGGAGGGCCTGCGCGGCGTGCCGCTGCCGGTCGCCGCGCCGCCGACGGCGCGCAGTTCGGTCGCCATCTCGATCCGCAAGGTGCGGCCGGGCGAGGCCGCCGTCGAGCCGCCGAAAGCCGCGCCGGCTCCGGCCGCGCCCGCTGCCGCCGAGTCGCAAGGCCGCGCGCCGGCGAGCGCGTCCGGGGTTGGCGACGTGGCGCCGGGCGGTGCCGCCCAACGGCGCAATCGCGCCGCGGCCTCGGTGTCGTCGACCGCCAAGAAGGTGCTGAAGGCGCGGACGCGCGGGCGCGCCGCCGCCAAGCCCTCGCTCGCCCCCACGCCGGCGCCCGTCGCCGCGGCGCCGCTGGTCGCGCTCGCCGCGCCGGCCTTGCCCGCGCCGCGTTCCGCGCGCGCGGCTCCTCCCGCCGCCGATCCGACCGCCCTTCCCATCGCCGCTCCGGCGGCCGGGGAGGCGCGGCCGGAACCCCCGTCGAGCAGGCCCGAGAGGAGCGCCCGGCGCCCGGCCGCCACCGCGGCCGAGCGGCGCGACGCGGCGCGGGGTGCTCATGCGGCGCTGAAGGAGAGTGCGTCGTCCGAGGCGCGGGCGGCCGGCCGCGCCCAGGCCGCCGCCGAGGCGCGCCGCGCCGACGAGGGCGCGGCGGGCGGACGCGCGAAACCGTCCAGGCGGTCGAGCGATGCCGAGCCGGTGCCGCATCCCGAGCCGAAGCTGGTGCCGGCGGCCTTGCCCATCGCCGACGCGGCCCCGCCGCTCCGTCCGACCGCACGGCCTCGGCCCCTCCGGGCCTTGCGCGACGAACTCCCGATGTCGGCCGGCGAGGTGGACGGCGCGGCGGCCGAGGCGCCGCCGGAGCGCCCGCTGCTTCCGCATGCCGCCGCGCCGGCCACCGGCGCGGCCGGGGCGTTGCCCGAGCCCGACGAGCTGTTCGGCGTTCCGCGGCTCACGGCCCCGTCGGAGGTGGATCGGTCGGCGCCGACCGCGCGCGGGACCGAACTCGCCGCCGACGCCGACGTGGCGCTCGGCCTTGCCCATCGCGTGCGCGCCGCGCTCATCGCCGAGCTGCGCGATGGCGCCCGCCAGCCGGACGCCGCCGACCGTCCGAACGACGATAGAGCCCCAGCCACCGGCGGCCGCGCCACCGCGCCGCTTGTTCCCCCCGACGATCGAGCAAGCATCCCGAAACCCGCGCCGGCGCCTGAGCTCACGCCCGATCCGGGCCGCGAGGCGGCGGAGCGTCCATTCTCCGCGACCGCGCCCGATCCGGCGCCCGGTGCCACGCCCGGCGCAGCCACCGACGTCGCGGCTGATCCGGACCCCGAGGCCGTGCCGGATCCGGCGTCGCCCCGACCGGTCGTGGCCGAGCCTTCGCTCCGCGCGGCGCTGGCGCCGCCGCGATCCGGACCACTGCCGTTGCCGTTCGGTTTCCGGATTCCGCTCGACAGCACGAGCTTCAAATCCGCCGCCGTGACGATGAGCTTCGGCGCCCGCCTCGGCCGGGACCTGGTCGTGCCGCCCGCGACTCTTTCCGCGCGCCCCGGCACGGCCGTCGCCGCGCCCGCGAGCCCCGGCGCGATCGGCGACGCCACGTCCCCCGCCGAGACGACCGCGGCCGCCTTCCCCGCCAAATCGACCATGACGGTCGGCCCCGACGTGCCGCGCGGCCTCGACGCCGCGCTCGGCGCCGAGCCCGCCGATGCCCCCGCGCCGGCCCCCGCGAACAGCGATCCGGACGCCGCCGCGGCCGACGGGATCGATGACGACGGCCTGCTCGACTTCGTCGATTGGGCCGAGCCGGATCCGGGTGCGACCCCCGTCGAACCGGTCCGCGCGGATGTGGATCGGCAGCGGCTGGATCTGGACCTCGAAGACTTGTTCGAGGCCATGAGCGACGCCGACCTGTTCGTCATCGAGGCGCCCGGGACGGATCGGATCCGCGCTTTGGCCGGCCCGGACGCGGTTGCCGACCCTGCCGCGCCCGGCCGGAGCGCCGACACGGTATCCGAGCGCTCCCCGCATCCGCAGCCGGAACGCCCCGGAGCGGGCGAGGGCGGACAGGTCGCAACCGTCGACATGGGGCTCGATACGGACCCGGCCGAGCCCGTGGCGCTGCTCTTCGCCATCGAGCCGCCCCCTGCCGAGCCGCCTCAAGCCCAACCGGGCCCGAACTCGCAGTCCGGGCCAATGATCGCCGCGGCCGATCACGAGACGGCGGCTTCGCTCGAGGTCGAGAGCCCTGCCGTCCAGGTGGTGAAGCCCGACGCGACCGAGGGGGAGGCCGAAGTCGACCCGGCGGCCGCACGGGACGGCACCGCCGCCGCGAAGCCTGCGTCCGACGAGGGCGATCACGATGCCGCCGCGTCCCTCGCCGTCGAAGCCGTGCAAGCCGAAACTGAGGCGGTCGCGCCGTTCGACCATGATCACGTCGCCCCTGCGTTGGACCTCGCCGACGGCCCGGACGAATCCGCCGCCGCGGCCCGGCCCATGCCCTCGACCGACCTTACGGCCGAGCTGCCGTTCGCGGTCGAGACCGAGGCCGAACGCACGCCCGGATCGCCGACGGAAGCCGATGCCGTGGCGGCGCCTCGGCCCGAATCTGTGCCCGACATCGCGGCGACGGCTGAAAGCGATCCTTTTGCACCGGCCGCGGACCCTTCGGCGCCCACGATGGATCCGGATGATGCTGTCGTTGCCGAGCACGCCGCCGGCGAGCCCCACGCCGGCCATTCCAACGATGAACCGATCCCCTCTCACCGCTCGGCGGACGAGGAGCATGCCCCCGCCGCCGTCGCCGAAGCCGTGGATACGGACGGGCGCGCGGACGGGGATCCGCTTCGGCATCCCGACCCCACCGGTGGGGCGCCGGTCGACAACCATGTGGTGGCGCTGTTCGGCCCCGCCATGGCGAACGCGCCATCCCCCCAAACCATCAAGATTTCAGTCGAGGCGCTGGAGGCGCTGACCCGCAGCGCGCTCGAAGCGGCCTTCTGGGACGATCCGGCCGACGCTTTTCCTGACCCGCAGGCCCGGGCCGACGAACCGGACGACGGGCATGTGGTGCTGCCGTTCCCGGCCGCCGATGCCGTGCCCGACGCGGCGCCGCAGGCCGCCGGAGCGTCGTCGACCGACGACCACGAGGTCGACCACCCGGCCGATCGACAGGCCGCCGACGGACGCTCATCGGAGGAGAGCGACGCCGCGCAAGGCCTGTCGGTGCCCCTCGACCCTGCCGATCCTGCCGCCGCAGGCGAGATCGCCGTGCCGGCGGACGACCCGATCGCGGCACTCCTCAAAATCAGCCGCGCCGACTTGGCGGCCAAGGCCTCGCGAGCGCGCGATGACCTTGAGACGGGTTCGCCCGACGCCGATGGCGCGCCCGGTGTTCAGGCCACCGACGAGGTGGCCGGTGAGGCGGCCGCGGCAGCCATCGACGAAGGCGAGGCCGGCGCGGCCGAAGACTTGGACGCAGGCGTCCCGGACCACGCGTCGATCGACGCCCCGGCCGGCGATGTGATCGCGGCAGCCGAGCAGGACGACGTCGCGGCCGACGACCTTGTCGCGAGCGGCCAACGCGACGAGCCGACGGACCTTCAGGTCGGCGATACGACAGATGCGGCGGAGCGCGATGATCTTGCGGTCGGTTCGGGCGGCGAAGACGCTGCGCCCCGCCTCCCGGCCCCCGACGAAGCGGTCTTGGAGGACGCGACGGGGGTCACGCTCGAGCCCGCGGCCGACGACCAAAAGGCAAGCCTGCCCCACGTCCTTGTGACGGACGCTCCCGCCGGCGATGCGACCGACGCGGACGAGCACGACGACCGCTCCGCCGGTCCGAGCGACGATGACGTCGCCGAAACGGCCCTCGATGCCGTCGACGAGGGCGATGAATTCGACCCCGGCGCTCCCTTCGTGGACGCGATGGACGCCCGGTCCGGCGTCGCGACCGACCCGACACGCGATGGCGTCGGCGAAGGGGCGAGCGAGGATGACGGCGCGGCTCCGGCGCAAGTCCCGGCCGAAGGGGCAGGGGAGCTCGCCGAGGGGGCTCGCATCGCCGGTCTGATGGATCTGGCCGAACGCGACCGGACCGACGTGGTCGGTATCGAGGCCGAGGTCACGGACGCGCCGGATGCGGAGGCGGCAGCGTCGGGCGAGGTCGCCATGGATGCAGCCTTCGCGGCCGCCGAGACCGCGGCGGTCGTCGAGGCGGAAGCCGACTTGCCGGGCGCGCCCGAATTCGAAACGGTCGCCGAGGATGAAGACGTCGACGACGCGGTGCAGCCTGTGTTGTCCCTCGAGGACGGTGCTGAGCCGGCGATGCTTCGGCTGACCGACGTGGACGATCGGCTTGTCGAGGCCGAGCCGCCCGTGTCGCCGCCGGCCGACGACCACGCGGCGCCGGAAGACGAGGCTGTCGTGCCGCCCGTCGAGGTCGAGGAGCGTTCCGCGGAGGAGGCGGACCATGGGCCGCGCGGGGACGCCGATCCCCATGGGCGATCCACGGAAACGCCCGCCGACACAGACGCCCACGCCGAGGCGGAGGGCGCGACGTCCCACGATCACACGGTCATGGCCGCGGCCGAGGTCGAGGACCGTGGCGAGGCGACCCCTGCGGATCCAACCGAGCCCGCGGCGCTCGCGCCTGATTTCGAGACGGACGAAGCGGTCGATCCCCGCGAGGGAAGCTCGTCCGGCGCGGACGAGGCACAGGCCGAGCCAGCGGCCGACTTGTCGATCGATGCTCCCGACGGCGAAGCGGACCCGGACGCCGACATCCTCGATAGCCCGGCGTGGGAGGGACCGGCCGGCCTTACGGTTTCCTTGGCGGCCAGCGAGGAAGCGCCACCCGCCGACATGGTCGATGCGGGCGACGACCTGGACCCGCCGGCGAGCCTGGACGTGTCGCCGGAGCCTTCGCCGGACGCGCCGGACGCCGGACACGCGGATGCACCGTCTGCGCTAGATTCGCCGGTGGGTGAGGGGGTTGCGCAGGAGTCCTCGACCGAAACATCCGACGCCGAAGACCGCGAGATTGCCGAGGTCGCCGATCTGCCGACCACGGACGGGGTTCCGCCGGAGCCATCGGCCGACGCCGAGATGGCCGCCGCCGATCCCGTCGTCGACGACCGTGACGAATCCGACGACCACGAGGGGCCTGCGTCCGCCGTCGCGGTCGACGCCGTCGACGTCCCGGCCGAGGCCGTCGATACCGTCCTCGACGCGTTGGACGTGCCGGACGCCGGTGACGCGGATGCCCGCGCCGCGCTGGATCGGCCGGTGGGCGAGGGGTTTGCCCAGGAGTCCACGACGGAGAATCCGGACGCCGAAGACCTCGAAGTTGGGGCGGTCGCCGATCTGCCGGCCACGGACGGGGTCCCGCCGGAGCCATCGGCCGACGCCGAGATGGCCGCCGCCGATCTCGTCGTCGACGACCGTGACGAATCCGACGACCACGAGGGGCCTGCGTCCGCCGTCGTGGCCGACGACTTCGATGTCCCGGCCGAGGCCGTCGATGCCTTCGTCGACGCGTCGGGCGCGAGCAGCCTCGACGCCGCGCGCGCCGCGCCGGACGAGACCGAGCCTGCGGTCGTGACCGAGCCGGCCGCCGAGACCGAGCCTGCCGTCCTGGCGGAGCCGCCGCCGCCCGAGCCCGCCGCCGTCGCCGAGCCGCCGCCGGCCGCGCCTCCCGCGAGCCCGCCGGCTGCGTCGGTCAAGTCGAAGGCCTCCGCGGGCTTCGCGGTTCCGGCCTATCGCAAGGTCGAGGCGCAGCGCGCCGCGGCGGCGGAGGGCCGACCGTCCCGCGCCGCGCGTGGTCCGATCGGCGTCGCGGTCGCAACCCGCGCGAAGCCCGCCGCTGCGGTCGCCGCGGTCCCGGCCGGCCCGCTCGCCCCGTCGTCCGACCCGCGCGCCGAGGTCGGCGACGTCGCCGCCGCGCCGACCGCCGCAACGGCACCGCGCGACGCCGCATCCGTCGCGTCCGAGACGCTTCCCGTGCCGGCGCTCCCGACCGACACGCTCCCCGCGCCGGCTGCCACGCCCGCGGCGGCCCCCGCGCCCGCGATCACGCCGGAGGCCGAGGCCGGCGCCCTGTCGCCGGCCTCGGCGGCGGAGAGTGCCGGCGACGAGGCGGACGAGCCGGCGGAACCGAAGCCGATCATCCGGCGCCTCTCCGGCTACACGCTGCCGGAGCGGACGCAATATGTGGCGATGGACCGCAGCGCCCTCTTGCAGGCGGGCAAGAAGTGGGACGCCGAACCCTCGCGCAACGTGCCCCTGATGCATGCGAGCGCGGTCACCCGCCAGCGCCCCGAAGCGCCGCCCGAGCCGCCCCCGCCGGAGAACCCGCGCCCCACGCCGCCCCGCCTGACCGGCCTGCGGCGCCGATCCTGAAACGGCGGTCTTTGAGGCGCGGGCCGGAAAAACGCTAACCTGGGCAAAGGCATCGGGAGATCATCCGCCGGGAAGCCCTCGGCCGGTGGCGCAGGGCCCGCGGGGCATCCGATATCGCCTGTTCCCGCTCCGCTCCGGTGAGCGGCCATCCGCGACGCGCCATCGTCCGCTTGGCACCCCCGCGCGAAGCCGCGCCCCGGTGCTCGCTCGCCCAGCGCGATCGCCCATTGTCGCGGCTCCCGGCTCGGTTTAAATCCCTGTCATGACCGACCGTCTGAAGATCGCCGTCGCGCAGCTGAACCCCGTGGTCGGCGACATCGCCGGCAATACCGAGCGGGCGCGCAAGGGCCGGGCCGAGGCGGCGCGGCTCGGCGCCGATCTCGTCGTCTTCTCCGAACTCTTCCTCGCCGGCTATCCGCCCGAGGACCTGGTGCTGAAGCCGGCGTTCCAGGCGGCGGCCATGCGCGCGGTCGAGACGCTCGCCGCGGAGACCGCCGACGGCGGGCCGGCCGTGCTGATCGGGTCGCCCTGGCGCGAGGACGACCGCCTCTACAACGCCTTCGCGCTCCTGCAGGACGGCCGCATCGAGGCGCTCCGCTTCAAGGTGGACCTGCCCAACTACGGCGTGTTCGACGAGAAGCGGGTGTTCCAGGCCGGTCCCTTGCCCGGGCCGGTGACGGTGAAGGGCGTCCGCGTCGGCGTCCCGATCTGCGAGGACATCTGGACCGACGAAGTGGTCGAGTGCCTGTCGGAGACCGGCGCGGAACTGCTGATCGTGCCGAACGGCTCGCCCTGGTGGCGCGACAAGCCGGACGAGCGGATCGAGGTGGCGGTCGCCCGCGTGGTCGAATGCGGCCTGCCGCTCCTCTATGTGAACCAGCTCGGCGGGCAGGACGAATTGCTGTTCGACGGCGCCTCCTTCGGGCTCGACGCCGACCGCCGGCTGGCCTTCCAGATGCCCGCCTTCGAGGAGGCGATCGCGCTCGTCGAGTACCGGCGCGAGCGGGGCGGATGGCGCTGCGTCGCCGGGCCGATGGCCACGGTACCGGAGGGGCCGGAGGCGGACTGGCGCGCCTGCGTCCTGGGCTTGCGGGACTATGTGGAGAAGAACCGCTTCCCCGGCGTGGTGCTCGGGCTCTCCGGCGGCATCGATTCCGCCGTGGTCGCCGCCATGGCGGTCGACGCGCTCGGCGCGCCCCGTGTCCACGCGATCATGATGCCCTATCGCTTCACCTCGTCGGAGAGCCTCGACGACGCGGCGGCTTGCGCCGAATTGCTCGGGCTCCGCTACGACACGGTGCCGATCGCGCCGGCCGTGGAGGGCTTCGAGGCGCTGCTCGCGCCGCTCTTCGCCGGCCGCGCGCGCGACATCACCGAGGAGAACCTGCAGTCGCGCACGCGCGGCACGATCCTGATGGCGGTCTCCAACAAGTTCGGCTCGATGGTGCTGACCACCGGCAACAAGTCCGAGATGTCGGTCGGCTACGCGACCCTCTACGGCGACATGAACGGCGGCTTCAATCCGATCAAGGACCTCTACAAGATGCAGGTCTATGCCGCCGCGCGCTGGCGCAACCAGGCCGGCGCGGTGGGGCTGCTCGGGCCGGCCGGCCGCGTCATCCCGGAGCGGATCATCGACAAGGCGCCGTCCGCCGAACTCCGCCCCGACCAGAAAGACGAGGATTCGCTGCCGCCCTATCCGGTGCTCGACGCGATCCTCGAAGCGCTCGTGGAGAACGAGAGGAGCATCACCGACATCGCCGCCGAAGGCTTCGATCTCGCCACGGTGCGCCGCGTCGAGAGCCTGTTGCGCGTCGCCGAATACAAGCGGCGGCAGGCGGCGCCGGGCGTCAAGATCACCCGCAAGGGTTTCGGCCGCGACCGGCGCTATCCGATCACCAACGCCTTTCGCGATCCCGGCGAGCCGGTGAGCTTCGAGGCGAAGCTGCGGCTGAAGGAGCCGCGCAAGGACGTGATCGATTTCTAGAGCCGCCGCGGCACTGTCTTGTGGGGATGGTCGCGGCCGGGGGGAGGGAACCCTGTTCGGTCCTTGCACGGGCGCCTATGTCGCCATCCTGCTCATCGCCGTCGTGGCCGGCTTCGGCGCGGTGATCGTTTGGCTCGGCTCCGCGCGGCTCGCGCGGGAGGCGAAGCATCCGGTCTGGCCGATGATCTTCGCCGCGCCGCTCTTCGCGCGGGGCCGGTTCGGCAAGGCGCTGGAGACCCCGCGTCGCCGCCTCGCGGGGCTGGCGGGCGTGGTTTTCTTCCTCGTCGCCGTCGACTTCCTGCTCGTGGCGGCTCAAGCCGCCGTCTGTCGCTGAACCACCCGGAACCGTCCGTGACCGTCACCGTCCGTTTTGCCCCGTCCCCGAGCGGCCTCCTGCATATCGGCAATGCGCGGCCGGCGCTGTTCAACTGGCTGTTCACGCTCCGCCACGGCGGCCGGTTCGTGCTGCGCCACGACGACACCGACCGGGAGCGATCCCGCGACGAACTGATCGAGGCGGCCTTCGAGGATCTCGGCTGGCTCGGCATCTCCCCGCATCTGCGCCTGCGCCAGTCCGATCGCCAGGCGCTCTACGACAGGGCGGCGGAGCGGCTGAAGGCGGCCGGGCGGCTCTATCCCTGCTACGAGAGCGCCGAGGAGCTCGACCGCCGCCGCAAGCGCCAGCTCGCGCGCGGCCTGCCGCCGATCTACGACCGCGCCGCGCTCGCCTTGTCGCCCGCCGATCGCGCCGCGCTGGAGGCCGAGGGCCGCCGCCCGCACTGGCGCTTCCGCCTCGACGGGCGCGCCGTCGCCTGGGACGACCTGGTGCGCGGCCCGCAGAGCGTCGACACGACATCGCTGTCGGATCCCGTGCTCGTGCGCGAGGACGGCACGCATCTCTACACGCTGCCCTCGGTGGTGGACGACATCGACCTCGGCATCACCCATGTGATCCGCGGCGAGGACCATGTCACCAACACCGGCGCGCAGATCGAGATCTTCGAGGCGCTCGGCGGCCCGGTGCCGGTCTTCGCCCACCACAACCTCCTCTCCACCACGACCGGCGAGGCGCTGTCGAAGCGGCTCGGCTCGCTCTCGCTCCGCTCGCTGCGCGAGGCCGGCTACGAGCCCATGGCGGTCGCCTCGCTCGCGGTGCTGACCGGCTCGGCCGAGGAGATCCACGCCTATCCGGACATGGCCGCGCTCGCCGATCACGCCGACCTCGCGCGCGTCTCGGTCTCCACGGCGAAGTTCGACCCGCACGAACTCGACACGCTGAACGCCCGCCTCGTCCACGCGCTGGACTACGCGGCGGTGCGCGAGCGGCTGGAGCGGCTCGGCATCGGCGGCGGCGAGGCGTTCTGGCTCGCGGTGCGCGGCAACTGCACCGTGGTGGCGGATGCCGAGGCCTGGTGGCGTGTGGTGGAAGGCCCAATCGAGGCGCAGGACTTCGGCGAGGACGAGCGGGCGTTCCTGCGCGCCGCTTTCGATCTCTTGCCGCCCGAGCCCTGGGACGAGACGACATGGGGGACCTGGACCGCGGCCGCGAAGGCGGCGACCGGCCGCGCCGGCAAGGCGCTGTTCATGCCGCTCCGCCGCGCTTTGACCGGGCTCGATCACGGGCCGGAGCTGAAGCGGCTCCTGCCGCTCATCGGTTTTCGTAGAACTTCGGCCCGACGACCCTGACCGGCTTGCGGCGCTCGGGCTCGCCTCCGTCCGCGCCTGCGAGCGTCTTCGGCTGCAGCGGCGCGGGCACGAAATTGGCGAGTTCGTTGAAGGCGGTGTCCGGATCCTGGTCGCGCTCCGGCTTGGCGACCGGGATCGGCAGGTCCGGCCTGACGTCGCCGACCTTGACGGTGCCCGAGCCCGACGAGCCGCCTTCCTCGCTGCTCGTGTTGAACGGCAGGAGCGAGGGGTCGGCCCGGCCGCAGCCGCAGCCCGACACCACCTGCGTGCGGTACTTCATCGCGTTCGGCAGCTTCGTGTAGGGCTCGCCGACATCGTCCGCGGAGACCGCCGTCTCGCTGTCCTCGGAGGTGCGGTGCGCGTAGAGGCGCGTCTCGGCGCCCGGGCAGCGAGCGCGGCAGAGATCCGCCTCCAGGCCGAACCGGCTGCGCGTGGTCGAGTGCGAGATCGGGAAATAGTAGCCGTCGCACATGCGCACGCACAGCGTCCGGTAGGACTGTCCGTCCTCGGGCGGACCCTGCTCGACGAAGCGCGGATCCGGATTGATCGCGTAAGGGTCCTCGCGGTAGCCGGGCGGCAGTTGCTGCGCCGGGGGCTGCTCGCCGAACAGCGTTGAGATCAGGCCGCCCTGGCGTTGCGGCTGGGGCTGCGGCGGCGCGTAGCGGGACGGCTGCACATTCGGGATCGAGGAGACGGCGACCACCCGGCCGTTCTCCTCCTCCGCATAGATCTGCGGGCCGTTGCGCGTCTGCACCGTGAAATAGCGGACATTGCCCTGCACGATCGCCGTGCCCGGCCGCGGCGCGGTCGTGATCGGAGCTTCCCCGTTGCGCGTGGCGAGGCCCGGCCCGGCCTGGATCACGCCGCCTTGCGGCGCCTGCGCGGTCGCGCCGCCGGGGCCGCAGCCGTTCTGACGCATGGCGGTGAGGATGCGCGCCCGGTCGCCGGCGGTGTTTCCGGCCTGGACGGCCTGGCCGCCGCGCTGGGTGCGGCGCTCCAGCGCGGCGAGGTTCTGCTGCATCTCGCCGATGCGCGCCTGCATGGCCGGGCACTGGGCGGAGGGGGCCGACAAGGGGAAGCCGCCGCCGCCGCAGACGCGCTGGTAATCCGCGATGCCGCGCTCCAGCGCCGCGCGCTGGCGCAACAGCGCATCGGCGAGCGGATCGAGCGCGCCGCCGGCCTTGTCGAGCCGGGCGAGCTGGGCCGCGAGGGTCTGGCACGTGTCCTGTTGGGCGTCGGCGGGGACGGCGGCGAGGAGCAAGGCCGCGAGGAGGGGGCCGGCGAGCGCGGCCGCTGTCCCGACGACGGATCGCAGGAGGCGCGCGCCACGGCGCGCCTCAGTCGAGCGTTCGCGCATGACCGGCACAGCCGTCGACATCGACCCGGATATCCTCCCGCCGCCGCTGCGGCACGCCCGACCCGTCAGCCATCGAATGCCTGAATCGGGTCGACCTGTAAACGCCGGCGGGCCAGCGAAGATCCGCCCGCGCCTTCACAATAGCGCAAAAATGGGGGACGCGCGCCGACCCGACGGCCGGCGCCGGGCCGAAAACGCCGCGGCGTGACCCTCCCGCCATGCCGCGCGCTTGGAACGTCAGCCGAAGCGGACGTGCACGACCTCGTAGGAGCGGGCGCCGCCCGGCGCCATGACCTCGACGGTCTCGCCGATGTCCTTGCCGATCAGGGCGCGCGCGATCGGCGAGGAGATCGAGATGCGGCCGGACTTCACGTCGGCCTCCATGTCGCCGACGATCTGGTAGGTCTTCTTTTCCTCGGTGTCCTCGTCGACGAGCGTGACCGTGGCGCCGAACTTCACCTTGGTGCCGCTGAGCTTGGTGACGTCGATGACCTCGGCGCGGCTGAGCTTGTCCTCGAGCTCCGCGATGCGGCCCTCGTTCAGGCTCTGCGCTTCCTTGGCCGAATGATATTCCGCGTTCTCGGACAAGTCGCCGTGGGCGCGCGCCTCGGAGATCGCATTGATGATGCGCGGCCGCTCCACCTGCTGGCGGTGCTTCAGCTCGCTCTCGATGGCGGCATGACCTGCCGGCGTCATCGGAATCTTTTCCATGGGTTCGAACCCTCGTCTTCCCTGCCGGGCGCCTCGGCCCGACCGTGACACAAAAAACAAGCCGGTTCCCGCCATGTTCCATGCGGAAACCGCCTCAGGCTAGTCGCACCGCCTCGGCGCCCTCGGGCGCGCTCCGCGTCGCGATCGTTCTTCCCAGAACCCGACGGCCGGCCGGACCTTCCGGTTCGGGCCGGATGCCGATCGGTTATCGGCCGGCCGCGAAATAGGACTGGAGCGGCCGGACTTCAAGCTCGCCCGCGGCGTAGGCCACGATGGCCTCGGCCGCGGCGACGGCTCCCGCGAGAGTCGTATAGTACGGGACTTTCTGCAAGAGCGCCGCGCGGCGGAGCGAGCGGCTGTCGGCGAGCGCTTGCGCACCCTCGGTCGTGTTGAAGACGAGCTGCACGCCGCCGTTCTTGATAGCATCGACGATGTGTGGGCGGCCTTCAAGCACCTTGTTGACCTTGGTGCAGGCGATCCCCTGCTCGCTCAGATAGCGCGCGGTGCCCGACGTGGCGATGATCTTGAAGCCAGTCGCGGCGAGCGCGCGCATGGACGCCACGATGCGCGGCTTGTCGTCCTCGCGCACCGAGACGAACACGGTGCCGCTCGTCGGCACGCGGGCGCCGGCGCCGAGCTGCGACTTGGCGAAGGCCATCGCGAAGGTCGCGTCGAGGCCCATGACCTCGCCGGTCGACTTCATCTCCGGCCCCAGCACCGTGTCCACGCCGGGGAAGCGGGCGAAGGGGAAAACCGCTTCCTTCACGGCGATGTGGCCGAGTTTCTTGCGCTCGAGCGCGAAGCTCGCGAGCGTCTCGCCGGCCATCACCCGCGCGGCGATCTTGGCGACCGGCACGCCGATCGTCTTGGCCACGAAGGGCACGGTGCGCGAGGCGCGCGGATTGACCTCGAGCACATAGATGACGTCGTCCTTGATCGCGTACTGGACGTTCATCAGCCCGCCCACATGCAGCGCGAGCGCCAGCGCCTTGGTCTGGCGCTCGATCGCCTCGATCACCGAGGGCTTCAGCGAGCGCGGCGGCAGCGAGCAGGCGCTGTCGCCGGAATGGATGCCGGCCTCCTCGATGTGCTCCATGATGCCCGCGATGAACACGTCGCGGCCATCCGACAGTGCGTCGACGTCGACCTCGATCGCGTCCGACAGATAGCGGTCGAACAGGAGCGGCGACTTGCCGAGCACCATGTTGATCTGGCCGGTCTTGTCGTTCGGGTATTTCGCGCGGACGTCGGCCGGAACCATGCCGGGCAGGGTGCCGAGCAGATACTGGTCGAACTGCGCCTCGTCGCGCACGATCTCCATGGCGCGGCCACCCAGCACGTAGGAGGGCCGCACCACGAGCGGGAAGCCGAGGTCGCCGGCGACGAGCCGCGACTGCTCGATCGAATAGGCGATGCCGTTCTTCGGCTGGCGCAGGCCGAGCTTGTCGAGCAGGCGCTTGAACCGGTCGCGGTCCTCGGCTAGGTCGATCGCGTCGGGCGAGGTGCCGAGGATCGGCACGCCGGCCTTCTCCAGCGGATCGGCGAGCTTCAGGGGCGTCTGCCCGCCGAACTGCACGATCACGCCGGCGAGCGTGCCGCGCGACTGCTCCACCCGCATGATCTCGATCACGTCCTCCGCGGTGAGCGGCTCGAAATAGAGCCGGTCCGAGGTGTCGTAGTCGGTCGAGACGGTCTCCGGGTTGCAGTTGACCATGATCGTCTCGAAGCCGGCGTCGCGCAGCGCGAAGGCCGCGTGGCAGCAGCAATAGTCGAACTCGATGCCCTGGCCGATCCGGTTCGGCCCGCCGCCGAGGATGACCACCTTCTTCCGCTCGCTCGGCCGCGCCTCGTCGGCGACGGCGCCCGCGAAGGGCAGCTCGTAGGTCGAGTACATGTAGGCCGTGGGCGAGGCGAACTCGGCCGCGCAGGTGTCGATCCGCTTGTAGACCGGATGCACGGCGAGGCGGTCGCGCAGCGCCTTGACGTCGGCCTCCGTTTGGCCGGCGAGTTCGGCGAGGCGCGCGTCGGAGAAGCCCATCGCCTTCAGCCCGCGCAGCGCGCCGGCGGTCGCGGGCAGGCCGTGGCGGCGCACCTTGGCTTCCAGGTCGACGATCGCCTGGATCTGCTCGAGGAACCAGGGATCGATCTTGCAGGAGGCGTGGATCTGCTCGTGGCTCATGCCGAGCCGCATCGCCTGCGCCACATGGCGGAGCCGGTCGGGCGTCGGCGTGCCGAGCGCGGCGCGCACCGCGTTCTTGTCGTCGCCCTGGCCGAGGCCGGGGATCTCGATCTCGTTGAGGCCGGTCAGCCCCGTCTCCAGGCCGCGCAGCGCCTTCTGAAGCGACTCCGTGAAGGTGCGGCCGATCGCCATCACCTCGCCGACCGACTTCATCGAGGTGGTGAGCTGGGTGTCGGCACCGGGGAACTTCTCGAAGGTGAAGCGCGGGATCTTGGTGACCACATAGTCGATGGTCGGCTCGAAGCTCGCCGGCGTCGCCCCGCCGGTGATGTCGTTGGCGAGCTCGTCCATCGTGTAGCCGACCGCGAGCCGCGCCGCGACTTTGGCGATCGGGAAGCCGGTCGCCTTGGAGGCCAGTGCCGACGAGCGCGACACGCGCGGATTCATCTCGATCACGACCATGCGGCCGTCCTCGGGATTGACCGCGAACTGCACGTTGGAGCCGCCGGTCTCGATCCCGATCTCGCGCAGGACCGCGATCGAGGCGTCCCGCATGATCTGGTATTCCTTGTCGGTCAGCGTCAGCGCCGGCGCGATCGTGATGCTGTCGCCGGTGTGCACGCCCATCGGGTCGATGTTCTCGATGGAGCAGACGATGATGCAGTTGTCCGCCTTGTCGCGGACGACCTCCATCTCGAACTCCTTCCAGCCGAGCACGCTCTCCTCGATCAGCACCTCGGTGGTCGGCGAGGCGTCGAGGCCGCGTTCCACGATGTCGAGCAGTTCGGCGCGGTTGTAGGCGATGCCGCCGCCGGTGCCGCCCATGGTGAAGGACGGCCGGATGATCGCCGGCAGGCCGATCTCGTCGAGCGCCTCGAGCGCCTCGGTCAGGCCCTTCGCCACATAGCGGCGCTTGCGCTCTTCCTCCCTGGCGTTCCATTCGCCCACGAAGGCGCGTTCGCGCCGCGCCTTCTCCTCCGGCGCGGCATCGGACTGGCGGATGCGCGCGATCTCGGCGTCGTAGGTCTCCCGGTCTGCCCGCTTCAGGTCGCCCGCGTCGGCGAAGCGCGCCTTCGGGGTGGCGAGGCCGATCCTGGTCATCGCCTCGCGGAAGAGTTCGCGGTCCTCGGCCTTGTCGATCGCCTCCGCCGTGGCGCCGATCATCTCGACGCCGTACTCGTCGAGCACGCCCATCTTGCGTAAGGAGAGCGCGCAGTTGAGCGCCGTCTGGCCGCCCATGGTGGGGAGGAGCGCGAATCCCTTGGCGCGGTCGCCGCGCTCCTTGGCGATGATGCGGGCGACCACCTCCGGCACGATCGGCTCCACATAGGTGGCGTCGGCCAGCTCCGGGTCGGTCATGATCGTCGCCGGATTCGAATTGACGAGGACGATCCGATACCCCTCGGCGCGCAGCGCCTTGCAGGCCTGCGTGCCCGAATAGTCGAACTCGCAGGCCTGGCCGATCACGATGGGACCGGCACCGATGATGAGGATGGTCTCGATGTCCGTGCGTCTGGGCATTGCTCGCGTCCGTCCGTGTCGCGCGCCTCGATGTCGGGGCGGGCGCCGTCGTGGCCTTAAGGGCTTCGGGGGGAAGACCGCCGGGCTTATAGGGGAAAAGGTCTCGGGCGGAAAGGGGCCGGGGCGCTCGGTCGTTTGTCGGCTCGCGCATCCGTCTCCGCCACGCCCGGCCAAGCCGGCGCGGAAATGGGCGCCGACCCTCGAATCGGCCGCAATCCGCGCGCAATCACCGCCGCGAACCGCTGAACCTTCGCCTTGACCCCGAGGACCCGCCGACCGTGGTGAACCCCGCCGAGCCGAGCCCGAGACCGGGCCTAGCCGCTCTCGCCGCGCAGTTCCTCCGCTACGGCGCCGTGGGCATCGCCGCCGCGGTCGCCCACTACGGCACGCTGATCGGCCTCGTCGAGGGCGGACTCGCGGCCGCGGTCCCGGCGGCGCTCGCCGGTTTCGTCGCCGGCGGCGTCGTCTCCTATGTGCTGAACCGCCGCTACACCTTCGACAGCGACCGCAGCCATGCGGGCGCGGTGCCGCGCTTCGCCGTCATCGCCTTCGGCGCGTTCCTGATGACCGGCCTCTTCATGCAGGTGCTGACCGCCTGGCTCGGCCTGCACTACCTCATCGCCCAGCTGATCACGACCGGCATCGTGCTGGTCTGGACCTTCTTCGCCAACCGGTTCTGGACGTTCGGTCCGCACGGCTGAAGCGGCGGCTGCCGGCGCCCGATTCCTCAGGCGCGCTGCGCCCGAAACGCCATCCGGCGCTGGTCGAAGCCGAGATTGGGGTTGAGCCGGTCGGCCCTGAAACCCGCGGCGCGCAGCCGCGCGAGGAGATCGGCTTCGCTGTGGCGGGCGAGGCCGATGCGGCCGCGCAGCTTGCGGTAGGGCGAGAAGAAGGTGGAGACGAGGCCGGCGAAAGCCTCGATCAGGAAGCCGTGGCGGGCGGCGGTGCCGAGCAGGTTCAGGATGTCGCCCTTGAGGTCGTCGTCGGGCGGGATCACGTCGGCAATGACGAGCGTGCCGGCCGGCGCCAGCACCGTCCGCGCATCGGCGAGGAGGCGGTCGAGCTCTTCGCTGGTCAGATATTGCAGGACCGAGTTCACCACCATCAGGTCGACACGGCCCGCATGCCGCTCGACCACTTGCGCCGGGGCGAGGACCTGGATGCGCGGCTCGCCGCCGAAGCGCTCGCGGAGCCGCTCCCGTGTCGCCTCGGCCGCGTCGCAGAGGATGAGCTGGCCGCAGGCCTTGGCGACATCGCGGGCGTGGAGCGCGTCGCCGCAGCCCCAGTCGGCGACGGTGGCGTCCGGCCGGGGCACGAGGCCCGCGATGTCGGCGGCGACCTTGCGGTAGTGGATGTCGCGGTGGCGCTCGTTCACATAGATCCGGTGCGAGCCGTTCCAGAAATCGAGCCACGTCTCAGCATCCGCCATGCGTCCGTCCTCCAGGATTGCGGCGCGACCTTAAGGCTTGTCGCGCCCGGACGAAATCGCCGCCGCCGCCGTGCGGAACCTCGGCGGTCCGAACCGGTTCATCAAGCGCGCGCTTCCTGACCCGCCGCGAGCGGGCTATAAGGCGCCAGGCTGGAATTGCACCAGCCAGGCAGGTCACTGCACCGGAGGTCGCCATGCGCTGGGAAGGCCGCGAGGAAAGCTCGAATGTCGAGGACCGCCGGGGCGGCGGTGGCGTCGACGACGGCGGCTCGTTCGGCGGCGGCAGCGCCGGCGGCGGCTTCGGCATGCCGATCAATCTCGGCGGCGGCGGCATCGGCACGATCCTGGTCGTGCTGGTGATCAGCTGGCTGCTCGGGGTCAACCCGTTCTCGCTCCTGTCCGGCGAGCAGGTCGGGCCCGGCCCGTCCCAGTTCGAGCGCCAGGCGCAGCGCCAGGCGCCGCGCACCAGTCCGGGCCAGCGCGACGAACTCTCGCGCTTCGTCTCGGTGGTGCTGCGCGACACGGAGACACGGTGGGAGAAGATCCTGCCCGAACAGGCCGGTGGCCTCGTCCAGCGCGCGGCCGGCACGAAATACCAGCCGCCGAACCTCGTCCTCTTCTCCGGCCGCACCGTTTCGGGCTGCGGCCAGGCGACGGCGGCGACCGGGCCGTTCTATTGCCCGAACGACCGCAAGGTCTATATCGACCTTGCCTTCTACAACGAGCTGAAAAACCGCTTCAAGGCGCCGGGCGACTTCGCGCAAGCCTATGTGATCGCGCATGAAATCGGCCATCACATCCAGAACCAGCTGGGCATCCTGCCGGCCTTCAACCAGGCGCGCGCGCGGATGAGCGAGCGGGAGGCGAACCGCGCCTCCGTGATGGTCGAGCTGCAGGCGGACTGCCTTGCCGGTGTCTGGGCGCACTACGCGCAAGCCGAGCGCGACTTCATCGAGCCGGGCGACATCGACGAGGCGCTCAACGCGGCCGCGCGCATCGGCGACGATTCGATCCAGCGCACGACGCAGGGCTATGTGGTGCCCGACAGCTTCACGCACGGCTCGTCGGCGCAGCGCCAGCGCTGGTTCAAGGCCGGCTTCGAGAGCGGGCAAATGTCGAGCTGCGACACCTTCAAGGCCTCTCAGCTCTGACGGGGCGCGCTCCGATCAGTTGCGGATGATGATCGGGCCCGGCGCCGTCACCGAATGGATGATGCGCATCTCGGCCGGCTTGCGCACGCTGCCGGTGATCTCGTTGGTGGCCGTCTGCGTCATGCGCTCCATGACATTGGCGCCGACCAGCGAGGCCACGACCATGACCACGGCGCCGAGCGCGAAGCTCGACACGACCGAGCCGATCAGCTTCTGGGGTTCACCGTTCATCGCCGCGCCTTCCCGCTTCAACACCTGGTTAACCATACGGTATAAGGGTTGACGCAGGCTTAACGGTAGGGCCGCGGCTCGGTCATTGAGACGAATTTCGATGTCTGCAGGGACGGGCGATGCTAGGCGGCCCGGCGCCTCCGTTCGATCGGCGTCCGGCCGGGTCAGCGCTCGGGCAGCGGCGCCTCGCCCTTCCGCTCCCGCACCAGATTGAGGAAGCGGGTGAAGAGATAGTGGCTGTCGCGCGGGCCGGGCGAGGCCTCCGGGTGGTACTGCACCGAGAAGACCGGCTTGCCCTTCACCCGGATGCCGCAGTTCGAGCCGTCGAACAGCGACACATGGGTCTCCTCCACATCCGCCGGCAGTGTATCGCGGTCGACCGCGAAGCCGTGGTTCATGGAGGTGATTTCCACCTTGCCGGTCGTGTGGTCCTTCACCGGGTGATTCGCCCCGTGATGGCCCTGGTGCATCTTGACCGTGGAGGCGCCGAGCGCGAGGCCGAGCATCTGGTGGCCGAGGCAGATGCCGAAGGTCGGGATGCCACGCTCGATCACCGCCTTGATCGTCGGCACCGCATAGTCGCCCGTGGCGGCCGGGTCGCCCGGGCCGTTCGACAGGAAGACGCCGTCCGGATCATGGGCGAGCACGTCCTCGGCGGTCGCGGTGGCAGGCAGCACGGTGACGCGCGCGCCCGCGTCGGCGAGGAGGCGCAGGATGTTGCGCTTCACCCCGTAGTCGATCGCGACCACATGGTAGCGCGGGTGCTCCTGCCGGCCATAGCCCTCGCCGAGCCGCCATGCGGTCTCGTCCCAGCCATAGGTCTGGCCCGCGGTCACGTCCGGTACCAGGTCCATGCCGACGAGGCCCGGCCAGCCGGCAGCCTCGGCCTTCAGCGCGTCACGGTCGAACACGCCGTCCGGCGCATGGGCGATGACGGCGTTGGGCGCGCCCTGTTCGCGGATGAGCGCGGTCAGCGCGCGGGTGTCCACGCCGGCGATGCCGACGATGCCGCGCGCCTTCAGCCAGTGGTCGAGGTGGCGCGTCGCCCGCCAGTTGGCCGGCGCGGTGATCGAGGCCTTCAGCACGACGCCGCGCGCGCAGGACGTGCCGACCATGTTGACCGCCTCGACGTCCTCGTCGTTGACGCCCACATTGCCGATATGGGGAAACGTGAAGGTCAGGATCTGGCCGGCATAGGACGGGTCGGTGAGAATCTCCTCGTAGCCGGTCATGGCCGTGTTGAACACGACCTCGCCGACTTGGCGGCCGACCGCGCCGAGGCCCATGCCCTCGATCACGGTCCCGTCGGCGAGGACGAGGAGCGCGGTCGGTCGCGGATCGGTCCAGCCGTCGTGGGCGGGATCCGTCGCATCCGTCCCGGCAGTCGCTCCGGTCATGGCCATGGCCTTCTTTTCCCGAGTCTGTTCGATTAAAGCTCGACGCCCCGGATCCGAGGCCGGTTCCCCCGGCCGTTCGATCCGCGCGCGAAGGCCCCGGCGGACCGTCGTCCCCGGGGCACGGGCTTTCAACTAGGCGCGGGTCGTCCGCCTGTCAACGCGGCGGCCGACCTCGACAAAAACGGAGACGCCTCATGCGGACGCGACTGAACGACGACCTGAAGGCCGCCATGAAGGCCGGCGACAAGCGGCGCGTCTCGACCTTGCGGATGGTCACCTCCGCCATCAAGGACAAGGACATCGCCGCGCGCGGCGGCGCCGCCGACGGGCATATCGGCGATCCCGAGATCGTCGAGCTCATGACCAAGCTGATCAAGACGCGCGAGGAATCCGCCAAGCTCTATACCGAGGGCGGCCGGCCGGAACTCGCCGAGAACGAGCGCGCCGAGATCGCCATCATCCGCGAATACCTGCCCGTCCAGATGTCCGACGACGAGGTCGAGGCGGCGATCCGCGCGGTCGTCGCCGAGGTCTGCGCCGCGTCGGTCAAGGACATGGGCAAGGTGATGGCGGCGCTGAAGGAGCGCTATACCGGCCGGATGGACCTCGGCAAGGCCGGCGGCACGGTGAAGAAGGTGCTCGGCTAGTCCGGGCCCGAAGGCAAGCCGCCGGCGCCGCGGCGAATCGGGCGCCGGCGCCGTCCGCTCATTTCAGCGTCTTGATGGCCTCTTCGGCCTTCGCGTAGAGGCTGTCGGCGATGTCCTTGCTGGATGAGAAGGCTCGGTTGAACAGCGACACCGTGGCGCCCGCCTTGGGCAGCAGCTTCTCCTTCGGCGTGGTCCGGATCAGCTTGATCAGGTCCTCGTGGTTGGTGCGCGCATTGGTGCCGGCCGGCAGCGTCTCGGGCGACTGGGTGATCAGCATGATCGGCGTCGACAAAGTCGTCACCTCGATCGCGTTCTTGAGGAGCCCCGCCTCGGTCACCGGACGGGTCTCGAGCGCATAGACGGCCTGGCCGTTGATCTGCTGGTTGACCAGCGCGCGGGCGGCGATCGGGATGAAGTTGCCCTTCTTCTCGATCACGGTCTTGAACGTGGCGTTGGTCGGGTCCGGCAACTGCACGAAGAGCGCGACCGTGTTGTCGGCGGAAAGCGCGATGTCGATCGCCTTGGCGGCGCTCTCCGCATAGGTGATCTGGCCCGGCTCGATGCGGGTGAACACGTTCGGCAGCACCTTCTTGAAGTTCTCGAAGGTCTGCGCCGCGCCCGAGGCCTGCGGCGGCAGCACGAACTTCACCCGCGTGACCAGCCGCACCACGTCGCCGAATTCGCGCAGGTTGCGCGAGACGAGATAGATGCCTTCGCTGGCGAGGTCGGCGCGGATGGTGACGAGCTTCTTCGCCTCCTCTGGGTTGGCCGCGGCCCAGTTGGCGAAGGCGTCGGTCTGCACCATGGCGACGCTGCCCGGCTCGGCGAGGACGCGCTTGATGTTGTCGAGCGACCCGGCGGTCTCCACGCAGGTCGGCGTGAAGCCCTCGTTGCGCAGGGTGTCGGTCAGGGCCGGGCAGAGCGTGCCGAAATAGGCGCCGGACTTGCCGCCGGTGAAGATGTTCTGGCCGAGCGCCGGCATCGCCGAGACGGCGAGGAGGAGGAGGGCGGTGGCGAAATGCGTCGTCCTGGACATGGAGGCGATCCCGGTTTCAAGGGTGCGGAAGGCGCGCGGCCCGGTCGGGGCGACCAGGCGCGCCGGCTCCGTCGAGAGCGGAACCTAGAGGCACCGCTCCGCTTGGCAACATCCCGCGAGAGTCCGACAGATTCGTGACGCTGCGACAAGGAGGCCGGCCGTCGAGAAGACGGGAGAACCGGCCGCGGCGGCGTGCAAGCGCGGCGCGACTCCCCTACATTGGGGTGATGAAGTTCGCCCCCAATCTGCTCGACGAGATCCGCAATCGCCTTCCCGTCTCGGAAGTGGTCGGCCGCAGCGTGCGGCTGAAGAAGCAGGGCCGCGAATATGCCGGCCTCTCGCCCTTCAACGCGGAGAAGACGCCAAGCTTCTTCGTGAACGACCAGAAGGGCTTCTACCACTGCTTCTCGTCCGGCAAGCACGGCGACATCTTCCGCTTCCTGATGGAGACGGAGGGGCTCACTTTTCCGGAAGCGGTCGAGCGGCTCGCGCGCGAGGCGGGCGTCGCCCTGCCGGCGCCCGACCGGCGCGAGGAGCAGCGCGAGCGCAAGCGCGCGAGCCTCGCCGACGTGGTCGAGCTTGCCGCGCGCTACTTCGAGGAGAGCTTCCGCCTTTCCGGCGGGTCGGCCGCGCGTGCCTATGCGGAGAAGCGCGGCCTCCGGGCAGAGACCCTGCGCGATTTCCGCATCGGCTTCGCGCCGGCCGAGCGCGACGGGCTGAAACGCCACCTCCTCGGCAAGGGCGTCGACGAGCCCTCCATGCTGGATGCCGGCCTCATCATCAAGCCGGACGACGGGCGGCCTTCCTACGACCGGTTCCGCAACCGGCTGATCATCCCGATCCATGACGAGGCCGGCCGGGTCGTCGCCTTCGGCGGCCGCGCCATCGCGCCCGAGGACCAGCCGAAATACCTGAACTCCCCGGAGACGGAGCTCTTCCACAAGGGGATGATGCTGTTCAACGCCCACCGGGCGCGCGCGGCCGCCTACGAGACCGGGACCGTCGTCGTGGTCGAGGGCTATCTCGATGCCATCGCGGTCTATCAGGCCGGGTTCAAGCCGGTCGTCGCCACGCTCGGCACCGCCTTCACGGAAGAGCAAGTGCAGCGTCTGTGGCGGCTCGCCGCCGAGCCGGTGATCTGCTTCGACGGCGACCGCGCCGGCATGAAGGCCGCCCATCGCTCGATCGACCGCATCCTGCCGCAGCTGAAGAGTGGCTTCTCGTTCAACTTCGCCTTCCTCCCCGACGGCAAGGACCCCGACGAGCTGGTCGCGCTCGGCGGCCGCGAGGCCTTCCTCGCCGAGATGACCAAGGCCGTGCCGCTCGCCGACGTGGTGTGGGACCGCGAGACGCGTGCCGCGCCGATCGACACGCCCGAGCGCAAGGCGGCGCTCGAGAAGCGGATGGAGGAGCTCACCGCGCAGATCCGCGACGAGCGCGTGCAGCGCGGCTACCGGCTGCGCTTCCGGCTCCGCCTGTCGAACCTGTTCTGGCAGAGCGAACGGGGCGAGCGCGGCCGCGGCGCCGCGCAGCCGGCGCCCGGCAGCCAGGCACCGGCGCCGGCCAAGGAGGGCGAACTCGCCGGCGTCGAGCGCATCGTGCTCGGCCTCGCCATCGAATATCCCGACATCTTCGACGGCGCGATGGAGCGCCTCATCGACCTCGACTTCGGCGTCGAGCCGCACGAGGCGTTCAAGCGCGAGCTCTACCGCATCGTGACCGAACTCAGCGACAAGTCGGTCGCCGCCTTCTACAGCGGCATGGACCAGCGCTTCTTCTTCCTCCTGAAGGAGGTGCACGGCGAGGAGACGACCGACCAACAAGGCAAGATCGTCGCCCAGCGCGGCCATCGCCTGCGCGAGCGCTTCCCGATCCTCCGCTTCCACCCCTCCGAGGACTACGTCTCCCGCTGCCTCTGGCATTTCCTCGACCGCATCGAGGTGAAGCACATGGAGCGGCATTTGGAGGCCGAGGTGATGTCGGCCGGCGCGGACATCGACGAGGCGCTGGAGACGCGCGTGCTCGAACTGTCGCGCGAGATCCGCAAGCGCAACGAGGAATATGCGCGGCGCGAGCAGGAACTGGCCGAGGAGGCGAAGCTCATCCGCGCCGCCTATGGCTCCGGACCGCCCGCCGGCACGCCGGTTTTCCTCAGCAAGAGCTGATCTTCCGCCCGCCGCGGACGCCCGCCGGCCTGCGCCTGACCGGCGGCGCGGTGGGCGAGGAGGAACTGCCCCTCGACCCAGTCGAGGCAGATGCCGATCGCGACCGCGGGCGTGAAGCTGTTCGGATTGAGCGACTTCTCGATCCACAATCCGTCCACGATGGCGAGCAGGCCGAGGGTCGTCCGCTCGATGTCGAGGTTCGTCACGCCGTATTTCTGCGCCAGCGCCGCGAGGTCGCGGCTCACCACCTCGCGATAATAGATCCAGACCGTGGATTGCTTCTCGCGCAGGCGCGGGGAGTTCGAGATCGCCGCCCAGAACACCATCCAGGCCTCGACCACTTTCCGGTCGTCGCCTTCCGGGCTGATGCAGGCGCCGCAGAACGCCTCGAGGCGCGGGCCGGGCTCCGCGCCCGCCGCCTCCAGCCGCCGCGACAAGGCATCGATCCAGCCTTGCGACAGCGTCGCATAGGCGAGGCTGATGAGCTCCTCGAGACTTTCGAAATGGTGGTTGATCAGTCCCGGCGACACGCCGGCCTCGGCCGCGATTCGGCGCACCGACGTCCCTTCGTGGCCATGCTTGGAAACCGAATCGATGGTCGCCCTGATCAGGGACTCACGCCGCACATCGGCGCCGACACGCTTGAATTTACGGTCGGTTTGAGCCCTTCGGATCTGGTCGTCCACGGAGATCCTGTTCGTGCTGTGAGCCGCGGTCCGCCACTTCCGGTCGTCGAAATGGCAGATAATTGTAATACAACTCACGACGAAAGTTCTAGTGCATGGGACTTCATGCGGCGGCACGCTTTTTCGATGTCCGCTTCGCTCGAGGCGAAGGAGAGGCGCACGAAGCCTTCGGCCGGCGGACCGAACGCATCCGCCGGCAGCACCGCGACCCCGTGGCGGCCGAGCAGGTCGAACGCATAGGCCTGTGCGTCGAGCCCGGTGCCGCGCACGTCGACCATCATGAACATGCCGGCCTCGGGCAGGAGCGGCCTCAGCCCGGGGGCCTCGCGCAGGATGCCGTAGGCGAGGTCGCGGCGGCGGCGGTAGATCTCGGCCATTTCGGCGGGCGTGTTCGAGGACCGCGTCAGAGCGGCGAGCGCCGCGGTCTGGATGAAGCTCGGCACGCCGTAGAGCATTGCCAGGGCGAGCCGCTCGGCATGCTCGATGAGGTCGCCCGGCCCGACCAGCCAGCCGCAGCGCCAGCCGGTCATGGCGAAGGCCTTGGAGAGGCTCTCGATCGTGACGACCCGTTCGCCCTCCGGGTCGAGCGCCGCGGCGGGGAGGAACGCGCCGGCATAGACGAGGCTGCCATAGACCTCGTCGGCGATCACCCACAGGTCGTGCTCGCGCGCGACCGCCATGATGGTCTCGAGCTCCGCCCGGCTCATCACGCAGCCGGTCGGGTTGTTCGGGTTGGAGAAGGCGATCGCGCGGGTCTCCGGCCGGATCGCCGCCCTCAGCCGGTCGGCGTCGACCCGGAAGCCGGTCTCCGCCGGCAGGTCCGCATAGTCGACTTCCGCGCCGGTCGACGCGAAGGTGGCGTGGTAGGTGACATAGGCCGGCTGCAGCACGAGCACCCGGTCGCCGGGGGCGAGCAGGCAGGACGCTGCGACGAACAGCGCGTTCTGCGCGCCGGGCGTCACCATCACGTTGTGGGCAAGCGTCGCCGTGCCGCTTGTGTGCGCGTGCCGCTCGGCGATGGCCGCGCGAAGCGGCGGGCGCCCGGGGATGTCCGTGTAGTGAGTGTCGCCGCCCCGGATCGCCGCGATCGCCGCCTCGCGGATGCTGTCGGGCGTGTCGAGGTCCGGGTCGCCGACGGTCAGCACGACGACGTCCTCGCCGCGCCGCTTTGCCTGGACGGCGTGGATATGGATCGCCCAGGCGTCGGATCCGCGGCCGGCGATGCGGTCGGTCAGCGGGGAAAAACGGTTCGGCATCGACGTCTCCAGCACGGCTTCGGGAAGCGGCCCCGCGGGTCGCGCTTCCCCGGTGTTCGTATCACGGGCCCTCGGACCGGGGTCCGCAGCCCCCTGCGCGGCTAGCGATCGGCCGCCATCACGTCCTGGCGGATCTCGATCAGGGTCGGGCCGGGGCGTGTCAGGGCCTCGGCCAGCGCGGTCGTGACCTCCTCGAGCCGCGCCGGACGCACGGCGGGGATGCCGTAGGCGGCGGCGAGGAGCGCGAAGTCGGGGTTCACCTGCGAGACGCCGACCTCGGGGATCCCGGAAGCGACCATGTCGTCGCGGATCTGGGCGAGGCGGTCGTTGTTCCACACGAGGATCGGCAGCGTGATGCCGGCTTCCGCGGCGGTGCCGAGCTCCTGCAGCGTGAACTGGAAGCCGTAGTCGCCGGCGAGCGCCACGACCGGGCGGTCCTCCTCGGCGAGCTTGCCGCCGATCGCCGCCGGCAGGGCATAGCCGAGCGTGCCGAAGCCGCAAGGATGGAACCAGGAGCGCGGCCGGTCGACCGGGAACACCACATTGCCCGTATAGGCGATCTGCGTCATGTCCGAGAACACGACGCCGTCCGCGGGCAGGCCGGCGCGGATCGCCGCGAGCACGCGGGCATGCAGCCTGGCCCTCTCCGGGAGCAGGGGCATGCGCGCCGCCACGATGTCCGGCCCGGCGCCGCGCGACCGGCGCCAGCCCGCCTCGCGGCGGCCCGGCTCGAACTCGGCGAGGGCGGCGGCGATCGCCTGCAGGGCGGCGCCGGCATCGGCCATGATCGAGAGCGCCGCGCGGTAGCCGTCGCCGAGCTTCGCGACGTCCAGGTCGACGCGGATGATCGCTCCGGGGAGGTGTAGCCGGTCGGTCCAGTGATCGGTCTCGGCGAGTTCGGAGCCGGCGACCAGCACGACATCCGCCTCGGCCGCGAGGTCGCGCGTCGCCTCCCAGGGCAGGGTCGAGCCGAGGCAGGCCGGATGGCCGGACGGGACGAGGCCCTTGGCGGCGACGGTCGTCACCACATAGCCGTCGAGCCGCTCGGCGATGTCGAGCGCCGCCCGTCCCGCCGCCGCGCCCGCGGCGACCGCGCCGCCGCCGAGGATGACGAGCGGCCTTGCGGCCCTGTGCAGCAGGCGCGATGCCTCGGCCGCCGCCTCCGGGTCCGGTCGCGGCCTGAGGTCGGCCGGCGCGAAGGTCTCCGGCTCGAGGTCGGTCGTCCCCGACAGGAGATCGCGCGGCACCTCGATATAGACCGGCCGCGGCCGTCCGCCGGCGAAGAGCGCGAAGGCGCGCGCGAGCGCGTCGCGGATGTCCTCGGCGGAGCGTGCCGTGACCGCGAAGGCGGTGACCGTCTCCGCCATGGCGCGCTGGTCCTTCATCTCGTGCAGCGCGCCGTGCCCCTTGCCGAGCGTCGCGGAGGCCGGCGCTGCGGCGATCACCAGCATCGGAACGCTGTCCGAATAGGCCTGCCCGATCGCCGTCATGGCATTGCCGACGCCCGGGCCCGAGATGAGGAAGCAGGCGGCCGGGCGGCCGGTCATCCGGGCATGCCCGTCGGCCGCGAAGGCCGCGCCCTGTTCGTGGCGCGGCAGCACATGCGGCAGGCCCGAACCCGGCAGGCCGCGATAAAGGTCGAGCGTGTGCACGCCGGGGATGCCGAACACGCGCGTGACGCCGTTCGCCTTGAGCGTGTCGACGACGTAGCGGCCGATCGTGCGCTCGTTCGGCGCCATGCCGTGCTGCAAGGCTGAACCCTCCGGACCGGCGGCCGTCCCCGGGATCGGGGGCCGGAGCCCAACCTACAGCCGCTCGGCGCGTCGCTGTCAACGCGGGACGGCAGCCGCGCCGTGTGTCATGACGGCGAGGGCGGGCGGCGTCGGGACGCTAATGCGTGGGCGCGCGGGCGGTTCAGTAGACGGCCGCCAGATAGTTCGCCATCGCCTTCAGGTCCTCCTCCTTGTAGGAGTTCAGGAGGTCGGTCATGAACGGGTTGTTGGCGCGCGTCTTCGAGCGGAAGTCCTGCATGGTCTTGAACAGATAGGTCGGGTTCTGGTTGGCGAGGCGCGGCACGGTCGCGTCGCCCTTGTAGCTGCCGAGATGGCAGGACTGGCAGAGCCCGGCGGTCTCGACCGCGGTGGCCGCCTTGCGCTCCTCCGGCGTCGAGTCGAACTTGGTGCCGGGCCACTTCTTCTCGGAGAAATAGGCGGCGAGCGCGCGCATGTCTTCGCGGCTGATATCGGCGAGGATCGCCTCCATCTGCTCGTTCTTGCGCACCCCGGCCTTCATGTCGCGCATCTGCAGATACATGTAGCCGTTCGACTGGCCCCAGATGTTCGGGATCTCGGCGCTGATCGGCTTTCCGTCCTCGCCGTGGCAGGCGCCGCAGGTGGCCGCCTTCTCGGCGATGTCCTGGGCGAGCGCCGCCGGAGCGAAGGCGCAGGGGGCGGTGAGCAGGGCGAGGCCGAGCAGGGCACGGCGGAGCATGGTGCTGCCGGTGAGGGCGGGGCCCGCCGATCGGTCTACAAAGGTCATCCAGGGTTCTCCGTCCGGTCTCGTCGCGCCGCGGCGCCGCGCGAGGCAGCTTGCCGCAGCCTGCCTTGCCAGTTCAAGACAAAGCGGCGGAGCCTTGTCCAGGCCCCGCCGCTCCGTGTTTCGGCCTTCGCTCACTCGGCGAGCGTGAAGGCGATGATCGCGTTGCCGCGCTTGTACTTGATCTGCACGTTGCCGCCGGCGCCGACGACCACGTACTGCTTGCCGTCGACCGTGTAGGAGGACGGCGGCGCGTTCACGCCGGCACCCGCCTGGAACTTCCAGAGGTTGGCGCCGGTCGCGCTGTCATAGGCCTTGAAGTAGCCGTTCGCCTCGCCGGTGAAGACGAGCCCGCCGGCGGTCGCCAGGATGCCGCCGATCATCGGCTGCGCGGTCTTCACCTGCCAGCGGATCATGCCGGTGTTGTAGTCGACCGCGGTGACGTTGCCCCACTGCTCCTCGGCCGGAATGACCTTGAAGGCGCCGCCGAGCCACAGCTTCCCGTTCGGGAAGGGCGAGGATTCGACGTGGTAGGTCATCGGCTGATGCAGGTTGATCGCATAGGCGAGGTTCTGGGTCGGATCCGTCGCGATCGGCGACCATTCGACGCCGCCGTTGGCGCCGGGCAGCATGCGCTTGCCCTCCTTGGTCGGCAGCACCCACATGTCTTCCTGCGGCACCATCGCCTCGGAGAAGCGGATCAGGCTGCAGTCGCGCCGGTCATGCACGTAGATGTGGCCGGTCTTGCCGGCGTGCAGGACGCCCGGGATCATGTTGCCGTTCTTGTCCTTCACGTCGACCAGGACGGGCGGGGAGACGGCGTCGAGATCCCACACGTCGTGGGCGATGTACTGGAAGTGGCAAACGTACTTGCCCGTGTCCAGGTCGACCGAGACGAGCGAATTCGTGTAGAGGTTGTCGCCCGGGCGCAGGCTGCCGTCGAGGTCCGGCGACGGATTGCCGACCACGAAGAAGATCCGCTTGGTGGCAAGATCGACCGCCGGGTTCTGCCAGACGCCGCCGCCGAGCCGCTTGTAGGGGTCGCCCATCTTGGCGAGGTTCGCCTTCTCGGCGCCGATGTCGCGCAGCATGTCGCGGCCGGTCGCATCATGGGTGGCCCACACGCCGACCGAATTCTCCGGCGTCGTGTCGAAGTTCCAGATCAGCTTGCCGGTCTTGGCGTCGTAGGCGCGGACGAAGCCGCGGATGCCGTATTCGCCGCCGTTGGTGCCGATCAGGATCTTGCCGTTGACCGCGGTCGGGGCCATCGTTTCCGAATAGGAGAGCTCGGGATCGGCGATCTGCGTCTCCCAGACGAGCTTGCCCGTCTTGGCGTCGAGCGCGACCAGCTTGGAGTCGAGCGTGCCCATATAGACCATGTCGCCATAGGCGGCGACGCCACGGTTGTTCGGCCCGCAGCAGACTTCGTAGACCGGCCCGAGCTTCTGCTTGTAGTGCCAGATCTCCTCGCCCGTCCGCGCATCGAGCGCGTAGACGTGGTTGAACGCCGTCGTGACATACATGATGCCGTTGACGACGATCGGCGAGGTCTCGAGCGACTCCTTCACCTCGGTCTGGAAGATCCAGGCCGGGCGCAGCTTCGAAACGTTGCCGGTGTTGATCTGGCGGTTCGGATAGTAACGCGTCTGCTGATAGTTGTGGTTCGTGTGCAGGAAGTTGTTGCCGTCGCCGATGGCAACGTTCAGCATGTGCTGCGATACCGTGTTGAGGTCACCCCATTTGTCGCCGGCGACGACCTCCTGGGCCAGCGCCCCGATGCTGGACGCCGCCAGTATCGAGCCCGCCAACACTGACGCTGCTGTAAATTTCTGCATAAGCTTCCTCCCGCTGCGTTCGGCACCGCACAAGCAATTTTGTGCGATAGCGAATAGTTATTCTGGTTATCCAGAGGGTGCTCGTATCGTCAGTCCCAAGTCAACGACCCTTTGGCACCGCTATCAGCCAACGGTCAGGTAAAGTGACGGAACGGCAGAACATTGCTCATGCCATAACCGCATGACTGATATGCGGTTCAGCTAGCGGGCCAGAGCGCGGCGGGTGGCGTCGTCCGCGGCGAGCGTCACGGCCGTGCGTCCCTGCAGGTCCTTCAGCCCCGCGTTCGCGCCTGCGGCAAGCAGCAAGGTCACGATTTGCGCATGCCCGGCCTCGGCCGCGACCATCAAAGGCGTCATGCCGCGCACGTCGACCACGTCGACCGCCGCGCCGCGGGCGACGAGCAGGTCGGCCACCGCGTCGCCGTCGTCCTCCGGCACGTCGTCCGAATGGCCGGCAGCCCAGTGCAGCGCGGTCAGGTCGTTGCCGAGCACTGCGTTCGGATCGACCCCGGCGTCGAGCAGCCGTTCCACGATGCCGACGAAGCCGCGCGCCACCGCATAGGCGAGCGCCGACTTGCCCGTCTCGTCGATCACTTTCGGATCGGCGCCCCGGCGCAGCAGCGAGGCGACGAGGCGGTCGTTGCCGATATAGGCGGCTGCCGCGACCGGCGTCGCGCCGGAGCGTCCGGGCTGGTTCGGGTCGGCGCCGCGCTCGAGCAGCAGTTCGGCGACGGCCGGGCGGTTCTCCGAGATCGCCACGAACAGGGCCGTGTTGCCGTCCCCGTCGCGCGCGCCCGGGTCGGCGCCGCGCTTCAACAGGAGCTCGACGATGTCGGCGTGCCCGCCCTTGGCGGCGCGCTGCAGGATCGAGCCGCCCCGGCGGTCCCGCGCGCCGACCGCGACGCCGCCGTCGAGCAGCGCCACGACCAGGGCACGGCAGCCCTTCTCGGCGCCGTTCATGACGAGCTGGCCCATCTGCAGCGGGTTCAGCTGGTCCTTCTGGGTGGTCCAGCGGAAGGTCAGGTCGGCGCAAGGGAGCCCGTCGACGTCCGCGTCCTGCGCGCCGGCCGGCGCGGCCGAGGCGAGGAGGGCGAGCAGGGCCGCGACGACGGGCGTCCTGCCGCGGCGCGGCGCATCGGCGTCCATGTGGATCTCCCTCCCGTGCCGGGCCCGCGGCTGGCCGTCGCCGCCATGCTGGCACCGCCCCCGCCGCGCGGTCAACCACGCGCCCGATACGGGCCCCGGTTGATTTCCCCGGCCACTTGCCCGAGGCTCCGGCCGCCACGGTCGAGAACAGGCGGCAAAAGCCGCGAGGACCCCGTGGGCGGGAGGATCGCATGCCCTGTCTCGACCCCGGCGCGCGCCGCGCCGTGAAGCGCCGGCCGGACCCGGTCTTCTTTGCCGCCGTGCTCCTCGCGGCGATTGCCTGGGGCGGTCCCGCCGCGCGCGCGGCGAACAGCGGACTGACCTTCGTCTCCAACGAAAAATCCAACAACATCACGGTGCTCGACGCCACCGACACGGTCGTCGGAACGTTCAAGTCCTGCGCCCGCCCGCGCGGCATCGGGCTCAGCCAGGACCGCACGCAGCTCTACGTCACCTGCGGCGACGACCAGCAGCTCGCGGTCTACGACGTCGCGACCCGGAAGATCGTCCGGCGCATCCGCGGCGTGCCCTATCCCGAGACCTACGACCTGCATCCGGACGGCAAACGCGTGCTCATCTCGAACGAGGAGGACGCGATCGCCACCATCTGGGACATCACGACCGGTGAGCGCCTCGCCGACCTGAAGACCGGGCCGGAGCCGGAGGGCGTGCTGATCGCGCCGGACGGCAAGCGCGGCTATGTCACCTCGGAGGCGTCGAACCTGCTCCATGTCATCGACATGGACGCGAAGACGGTGGTGAAGAACCTCGTGGTCGCCGCGCGCCCGCGCCGCCTCGCCATGACGCGCGACCAGAAGGAGCTCTGGGTCTCCGCCGAGATCGGCGGCGTGATCGACGTGATCGATCCGGCCGCGCTGAAGTCGGTCGGCACGATCGAGTTCAAGTTCCCCGGCTTCCGGCGCGAGACGGTGACGCCGGTGGACGTGATCATGAACCGCGACACGACCAAGGCCTATGTGGCGCTCGGCCGGGCGAACCATGTGGCGATCGTGGACGTCGCGACCCGCAAGGTCACGGACTACATCCTGGTCGGCCGCCGGCCCTGGGGGCTGCGGCTCAACGGCGACGAAAGCAAGCTCTATGTGGCGAACGGTCTCTCCGACGACGTCTCCATCATCGACACGCGCACCAACCGCGTGCTCAAGACCGTCCCGGTCGGCCAGGTGCCCTACGGGATCGTGGTGGACGATCACTAGGAGGGCAGGGGCGCTCCTGCTCGGCGCCTGGCTGTGGGTCGCGGCCGGCACGCCGACACCGGCGGCGGATCCGGCCGAACTCCGCATCGGCTATCTCGACCTCGAGGACGACCCGGCCTACCAGACCGGGCGCGGCTATGCCGGCCTCCTCGGGCTCGAACGCGGTTCGCCCAAGGCGGCCGCCCGCATGGCGATCGAGGACGTGGCGGCGATCGGCGAGGCGGTCGGGCGCCGCTTCGTCCTGGTCGAGCGCAGCCTCTCGGAAGACGACGACCCGGCGGCGGTGCTCACGGACTTCGTCGCCAGGGAGGCGCTCGACGCGGTGATCGTCGACCTGCCGCTCGACGCGACACGGGCCGCCGTGACGGCGCCGGCGAACCGCCGCACGCTCACCCTCAACATCCGCCATCGCTCCGACGAGTTGCGGCAGGAGGCCTGCGCCACCGCGCTTCTCCACGTGGCGCCGAGCGAGGCGATGATCGCCGACGCTCTCGCGCAATATCTGGCGAGCCGCAACTGGCGCAAGGTGCTGGTGCTGGAAGGGGGTGCGCCCGAGGACAAGCCGCCGGCGGCGGCCTTCCGCCGCGCCGCGAAGAAATTCGCCCTGAAGATCGTGGCGACGAAGCCCTTCGTGCTCGGCAACGACCCGCGCAAGCGCGACCAGATCAACGTCGCCCTGCTCACCGCGGACAACGACTACGACGTGGTGTTCGTCGCCGAGGCGGCCGGCGATTTCGCCCGGTCGGTGCCGTTCCAGACCTATCTGCCGCGCCCGGTGGTCGGCTCGGCCGGGCTCGCAGCGGATGCCTGGCACGTCGCCTGGGAACGGCAGGGCGCGCCGCAGCTGACCCGCCGCTTCTGGCGCACGGCGCACCGCCCCATGCTCGACGCCGACTGGGCCGCCTGGGTGGCGGTGCGCGCGCTGGTCGAGGTCTCGGTGCAGTTCAAGGAGAAGCCGCTCGCCACCGCGATCCTCGAGCAGGACCTGACCGTCGACGGCTACAAGGGGGCGCCGGGCAGCTTCCGCACGTGGGACCGGCAGCTGCGGCAGCCGATCCTTCTGCACACCGCCGACGCGGTCGTCGCCTACGCGCCGCTCGACGGCTTCCTGCACCAGGTGAACGTGCTCGACACGCTCGGCCTGGACAAGCCCGAGTTCAAATGCACGGCGAAGTGAGGGTCGCGGGCCTGCGCCCGGGTCAGGCGCCGGACGAGGCCCCGTCGAGCGCGCGCCAGCCGCCATCCGCCTCGTCATAGGCGTGCAGCACGCCGAGCGAGATGTCGAACCAGGCGCCGTGCAACGCGAGCTCGCCGCGCTCCTCGAGTGTCCGCACATAGGGGAAGGTGCGCAGGTTGCGCAAGGAATGGACGACCGACACCCGTTCGAGCAGGAAGCGGCGCTCGTCGGCGGGCATTTCGCCGTGGCAGGCGCATTCGGCGAGCGGCGCTTCCAGGAGCGAGATCCATTTGCCGATGAAGTCGCCCGGCGAGAGCGGCTCGGCATTCTCCTGCAGCGCCGCCGCGATGCCGCCGCAGCGGCCGTGCCCCATCACCACCACATGGCGCACCCTGAGGCCCATCAAGCCGAATTCGAGGGCGGCCGACGTGCCGTGATACTCGCCGTCCGGCTTGAACGGCGGCACCAGGTTGGCGACGTTGCGCACCACGAAGACCTCGCCCGGCGGCGCGTCGAAGATGAGCTCCGGGGCCGCGCGGCTGTCGCAGCAGGCGATGATCATGGTCTCGGGGCGCTGCCCGGCCTCGGCGAGGTGGCGGTAGCGCGCATGCTCGTGGGCGTAGCGGCCCATGCGGAAGCTGCGATAGCCGTCGATCAGTCTCTGCGGAAACACCTGGCGAACCCTCTGGCTGCGGCGCCGTCGCGCGGTCCGCCGCGCGGCTTGTGCACCGCGGTAGGAGCGCTCGCAAGACCCGTTCCACACCGGCGACGCCCGCATGGAGCGAGCCCGGAAGCGTGCGACCGCGCGCCCTGCGGTTCAAGCTCGGCGCCACTCTTTCCCAGGATGCATTTGAAAAGCGGCGACGAACGGTCTACTTGACTAGAACAAAAGAGAAACGAACGGCAGCGCCATGGCTTCACGATCACTCCGGGACAAGCTCGCGATCCTCAGCGACGCCGCCAAATACGACGCCTCCTGCGCGTCGTCCGGCACCGCGAAGCGGCATGCGGGGAAGGGCACCGGCATCGGATCGACCGAAGGCATGGGCATCTGCCACGCCTATGCGCCGGACGGGCGCTGCATCTCGCTCCTGAAGATCCTGCTCACCAATGTCTGCGTGTTCGACTGCGCCTACTGCATCAACCGCTCGTCGAGCAACGTGGAGCGCGCCCGCTTCACCGTCGAGGAGGTGGTCGGCCTGACGCTCGACTTCTACAAGCGCAACTATATCGAGGGGCTCTTCCTCTCCTCCGGCATCATCCGCTCGCCCAACTACACGATGGAGGAGATCCTGCGCGTCGCCCGCAGCCTGCGGCTCGACCACGATTTCCTCGGCTACATCCACCTGAAGGCGATCCCGGGGTCCGACCAGGCGCTGATCGACGAGGCGGGCCGGCATGCCGACCGCCTGTCGCTCAACATCGAACTTCCCATGGACGAGAGCGTCGTCCGCTTCGCGCCGGAGAAGAAGCCGCCGGTCATTCGCCGCGCCATGGGGGCGCTCAAGGCGCGCATGGAGGAGAACGGCGACAAAGCGAAGGCCAGGGCAAAGACGCGCAGCTTCGCCCCGGCCGGCCAGTCGACGCAGATGATCGTCGGCGCCGACAGCGCCACGGACGCGGTCATCCTGGACAAGAGCGCGAACCTCTATGCCAGCTACGCGCTCCGCCGCGTCTACTATTCCGCGTTCAGCCCGATCCCGGATTCGACCTCCGCGCTGCCCTTGCAGAAGGCGCCCATGATGCGCGAGCACCGGCTCTACCAGGCGGACTGGCTGATGCGCTTCTACGGCTTCGACCGGCAGGAGATCGTCGCGGGCGCGGTCGGCGGCATGCTCGACCTCGAAATCGATCCGAAGCTCGCCTGGGCGCTCAGGAGCCGCGACCGCTTCCCCGTCGACGTGAACCGCGCCGACCGCGAGACGCTGCTGCGGGTGCCGGGGCTCGGCGTGAAGTCGGTCGACAAGATCTGCCGGTCGCGCCGCCATGCGCGCCTGAGGCTCGCCGATATCGGCCGGCTCTGCCGCTCGGTCGAGGCGGTCCGGCCCTTCATCGTCACCGCCGACTGGCATCCGGGCGGCCTCATCGACAGCGCGGACCTCGCCCGCCGCGTCCGGCCGGCGCCGGCGCCCCAGCAATTGTCGCTCTTCTGATGCGCCGCGTCGTCCTCGCCGACGAGACCGACTTCGACGGCTTCCGGAAAGCCGCGCGCGAACTGGCGCTCGGCGGTGCGCATCCCTCGGCGGTCGTCTTCGCGGTCGGCGACGCGCCGGGCGATCTCTTCGCCGGGGACGAGGCCGCACCCGCCCCCGCGCCGACCGGCGAATTGCGCGTGCCGCGCCATTTCGTGGAACTCGCCGAGCGGGTCATCTGCCATTCGTCGCCCGACCGCTTCACGCTCCTCTACCGCATCCTCTATCGCCTGCGGCGCACGCCGAAGCTGCTCGACGTGGCGATCGACCCGGACGTGCACGCCGCCGCCCGGCTCGCCAAGGCGGTCGACCGCGACTGCCACAAGATGAAGGCCTTCGTCCGCTTCCGGGAACTCGCGACCGAGGCGGGGCCGGAATTCGTCGCCTGGTTCGAGCCGGATCACTACATCGAGGAGCGGGTCGCGCCCTTCTTCATGCGCCGCTTCGCGCCCATGCGCTTCACCATCCTGACGCCGCGCCGCTCGATCCGCTGGGACACCGCGACGCTCGCCTTCGGCCCCGGCGCCGACAAGTCCGCGATCCCCGCCGAGGACGCGGCGGAGGCGCTCTGGCTCACCTATTTCGCCAATATCTTCAATCCGGCCCGGCTGAAGGTGAAGGCGATGACCGCCGAGATGCCGAAGAAATACTGGCGGAACCTGCCGGAGGCCGCGCTCATTCCGGACCTGATCGCCGAAGCCGAACAACGGACCGAGCACATGATCGCCAAGGCCCCGACCGAACCGCCCGTCCGCCACCGCCGCGCCGCCGCCCATGCCGCGGCGCCCGCCGCATCGACCGAGGCGCCGCTCGACGCACCGCTCGCGCCGGACACGCTGGAGGCGCTCCACCGGGCGGCGGAGTCCTGCCGGCGCTGCCCGCTCTGGCGCGACGCCACCCAGGTCGTGTTCGGCGAGGGGCCCTCGACCGCCGACGTGATGGTGGTCGGCGAACAGCCGGGCGACCGCGAGGACCTGGTCGGGCGGCCCTTCGTCGGCCCCGCCGGCCAGGTGTTCGACGAGGCGTCCGCCGCGGCGGGGCTCGACCGCACGCGGCTCTATGTCACCAACGCGGTGAAGCACTTCAAATTCGAGCCGCGCGGCAAGCGGCGCATCCACAAGAAGCCGAATGCCGGCGAGGTGGAGGCCTGCCGGTGGTGGCTCGACCACGAGGTCGGGCTCCTGAAGCCCGCGCTGATCGTGGCGATGGGCGGCACGGCGCTGCAGGCCGTGCTGCGCCGCCCGGCCAAGATCACCGAGCTCCGCGGCCGCTTCCTCGACGGCGAGGACGGCGTACCCGTCTTCGCCACTGTGCATCCCTCATACATCCTGCGACTGCCGGACCCCTTGCTGCGGGAGGCCGAGCGGCGCCGCTTCGAGGACGATCTCGGCGCCGTCGCCGGCTGGCTCAAGGCCCGCGCCGCGTGACCCTGGCGGGCGCTAGGTGTCGTCTCGCGTGAGGGGGTTTGGCGTGGGAACGTCCGCCCGCCGGGCGCGTCCCGCCGGTCACGGAACGGCAAGCGCCGTGCTCGCGTTGTCGCCAACCCAAGGGGAGGCGACATGAACGATCCGATCGACACCGACATCCGAGACCTGAGATCCGGATCGACCCCCTGGGGGCGAAACCTCGTGCCCTTGCCGCGCCGGGCGCTCGGCGGCGACGCCCGCGCCGACGTGGTGATCGTCGGCGGCGGCATCACCGGCGCCATGACGGCGGAGGCGATCACGCGGGCGGGTCGCTCGGTGCTGGTCGTCGACCGCGCCGTGCCGGGGCAGGGCAGCACCGCCGCCAGCACGGCCATGCTCCTTTGGGAGATCGACCGCACGCTCGGCGAACTCTGCGACTTCTACGGCTTCGCCAAGGGCCAGGCGCTCTACCGGCGCAGCCTCGCCGCCGCGACCGACCTCGGCCGCCTGGTGGCCGAGCTTCGCGTGCCCTGCGAATTCTCGGAACGGCCCTCGCTCTATCTCGCCGGGACAGGGGAGGATGGCGACGAGCTCGCGGCCGAGCACCGCCTGCGCGAGCGCGCCGACCTGCCGGGCGCCTTCCTCGACCGCGGCGCGCTCCGCGACCGCTTCGGCATCGACCGCGCCGCCGCCCTCGTGTCGCCTGGCTCGGCTGAGGCCGACCCGCTCTGCCTCGCCCGCGGCATGCTCGCCGTGGCGGTCGCGCGCGGGGCCGGGCTGATCGACGACGAGGTGGTCGGCTACGACCCGACAGACAAGGGCGTCACGCTGGAACTCGCCGGCGGCGCCACCGTCGAAGCCGGCCATGTGGTGCTCGCCACCGGCTATGCCATGCCGGACTTCCTGCAGCCGCCGATCCACCGCATCACGTCGACCTGGTGCCTGGAGACGCGGCCGCACGAGCCCGCCGCGCTCTGGCCCGAGCGCGCGCTGATCTGGGAGGCGGGGCACCCTTACGCCTATGCGCGCACCGTCGCGGACGGCGCGATCCTGATCGGCGGCGAGGACGAGGCGACCGGCGACGCGACCGCGCGCGAAAAGCTCGCGCCGGACAAGACCGCCCGGCTCCGCCGGAAGCTCGCCGAGATCTGGCCGGGCGCGGATACGCATCCGGCCTATGCCTGGTCGGCGGATTTCGGCGAGACCGACGACGGGCTGCCGCTGATCGGCCGCGTGCCGGGCGCGCCGCGCCTCCTCGCCGCCTATGGCTATGGCGGCAACGGCATCACCTTCAGCTACATGGCCTCGCGCATTCTCGCCGCCCTTCTCGACGGCGAGACGCGCCCCTGGTTCGATGATTTCGCGCTCGACCGGCCGTCGCCGATCGGCGCGGGCTGAGCCGCCGCGGCGGTCAGGCCGCGCTCGGCTTCCAGTGCTTGAACATGACGGCGCGTGCCTCGTCGTCCATCACCGGCTTGAAGGTGAAGCGGTCCTTCAGCGCGATCGCGCGGGCCGCGGCCGGGCGCGCGCTGATGTCGTCGAACACGCGCTTCACATGCGGGAACGCGCTCCAGGCGTCGTCGCCGAGGATGAAGGTCAGCATGCGCGCCCAGCCCCACAGGCTCATGTCGACCACCGTGTAAGTGTCGCCGATCATGTAGCGGCTGGAAGCGAGATGCTTGTCGAGCACTTCGTAGTGGCGGCGCACTTCGTACTGGTAGCGGTCGTGCGCATAGGGCACCTTCTCGGGTGCGAAATGCTTGAAGTGGACCGCCTGGCCGGAGAAGGGGCCGACCCCGGTCGCCACGAACATCAGCCAGGACAGCAACTGGCCGCGGTTGGCGGGCGTCTCGGGCGGCAGGAACTGGCCGGTCTTCTCGGCGAGGTAGAGCAGGATGGCGTTCGAGTCGAACACGGTGACGTCGCCGTCGACGATGGCGGGGACCTTGCCGTTCGGGTTGATCGCGAGGAAGTCCGGAGCGAACTGGTCGCCCTTCCGCGTATCAACGGCGATCGGCTGGTAGGTCACGCCGGCCTCTTCGAGGAACAGGGCGACCTTGGTCGGGTTCGGCGAGCCGTTGAAGTAGAATTTGAGCACGGTTGAGTCTCCATCCTGGGCGGGCGCGGCATGAAAGCGGGTGATGCGGCAAGGTCTAGCACGACGCACGGTCCGTGCCACGACGTTCGGCGCGCCGACCGGCGGGTGCGCCGCCCGATTCCACGCGGCGCCCGGCCGCCCCGGCCCGCAGAGGACCCGAAGCGATGAACGCCCCTCGCATCACCATCATCGATACCGATCCCGGGATCGACGACGCGGTCGCCATCCTGTTCGCGCTCGCCATGCCGGGCTTCGACATCCGCGCGATCACCACGCTCGCCGGCAATATCGGCCTCGACACGACCACCCGCAACGCCCTCAGGCTGCTCGCCCTGGCGGGGCGGACCGACATCCCGGTCCATCCTGGCGCGGCGAAGCCGCTCGCGCGGCCGGCGCGGGATTCCGCCGAGGTGCACGGCGACGACGGGCTCGGCGGCGTGCCGCTGCCGGAGCCGGCCTCGGCGCCGTCCGACATCCCCGCCGCGGAGGCGATCGCGCGCATCCTTGAGGACGAGCCGGAGGGGACTGTCGACATCCTGGCGCTCGGGCCGCTCACAAACCTGATGCAGCTCGTCCTCGACCGGCCGACCGTCGCCCTCAGGGTCGGCCGCATCGTCGCCATGGGTGGCGCGGTGGCGGAGCGCGGCAATGTGGGACCGCGCGCGGAGTTCAACATGGCGGCGGATCCGGAGGCCGCCCACCAGCTGTTCGGCCTCGGCCTGCCGGTCACGCTCGTGCCCCTCGACGTGACGCGAAAGGTGCGCGCCGACCGCGACTGGTGCGACCGCCTCGCCGCCTCAGGACGTTATTCCGCCGAGGCCGCGGCCGAGCTGATCCGCGCCTATTTCGACCACACTGCGCATGACGCGGCCACGAGCCGCCCGCTGCACGACCCTTGCGTCATGCTGTTCGCCGAGCGGCCCGACCTGTTCGGCCTCCGCCCCATGCCGCTCGCCGTCAATACGGGGCAGGGGACGGACGAGGGGGCCCTGATCGAGGAGCCCGGCCGCCCGCCGCTCGCCGTCGCCATGAGCGTCGAAAGCGATGCCGCGCTCGCGCTCCTCGCCGAGGGCTTGATGCGCTGAAGCCGCCGCGCGGGGCCGAAGATCTCGGCCTCAAGCGCGCAGTTCTTGACGGACGAGTTCCGTCCAGTAGCGCACGCCGGTCGGGATGGCGGCGTCGTTGAAGTCGTAGCGGCTGTTGTGGTGGAGCGCGCCGTCCTCGGCCGGCCCGTTGCCGAGCCACACATAGGCGCTCGGCACGGTGCCGAAGTAGGCGAAGTCGTCGCCCGCCGTCGAGGGTGGGAAGTCGGTGACCACGCGCGCCGCCCCGACCACGGCCTCCGCCGCCGCCCGCGCCCGCCGCGCCGCATCCGGATCGTTGACGACCGGCGGGATGCGACGCCGGTACTGGTAGTCGACCGCGATCCCGAAGGTCGCCGCGACGCCGGCGGCGAGCCGGCCGATCTCGTCCTCGAGCTGCGCGCGCACATCCGGCGTGTAGGCCCGCGCGGTGCCGCCGATCCGGACCGTGTCCGGGATCACGTTGAGCGCCTCGAAGTCGCCTGCGGCGAGCGCGCAGGCGCTGACCACGGCCGGCTGCAGCGGATCGACCCTTCGGGCGACGATTCCGTGCAGCGCGGTCAGGAATTGCGCGGCGGCGGTCACCGCGTCGCGGCCGAGATGCGGCTTCGCGCCATGGGTGCCGATGCCGCGGAAGTCCGCGAGCCAGGTATCGGAGGAGGCGAGCTGCGGCCCGGCGACGACGGCGATCTGGTCGGTGTCGAGCCCCGGCATGTTGTGCAGGCCGTAAGCCGCATCGACGGGGAAGCGCTCGTAGAGCCCGTCCTCCATCATGGCCTTGGCGCCGCCGCGCCCTTCCTCGGCCGGCTGGAACACGAAATGGACAGTGCCGGAGAAGTCGCGCGTCAGCGCGAGCCGTTCCGCCGCGCCGATCAGCATGGTGGTGTGGCCGTCATGGCCGCAGGCATGCATGCGGTTCTCCACGGTCGAGCGCCAGGGCCGGTCGGCGAGCTCGGGCATGGCGAGGGCGTCCATGTCGGCACGGAGCGCGATTCGGCGCGCGCCGTCGCCGACCTTCAGCGTGCCGACCACGCCGGTCCGCCCGATGCCGGTCGCGACCGCGAGCCCGGCGCGCCGCAGGCGCTCGGCGACGAGCCGCGACGTGCGCTCCTCCTCGAAGCCGAGTTCCGGATGCGCGTGGAGGTCCCGGCGCAGCGCGGTGAGTTCGGCGATCTCGGCAAGCGTGATGTCGTTCGGTCGGTCCATTTCGCTTGCGCTTCCCCGGCACGGCGCTTCACCCTCGCGGCGACGACGAGGAGCCTCCGCGTGCAGCCCCTTCCACCGCATCAATATTGGCAGAGGATCGAACCGGCCGGAACCGACACGGCGCCGCCCGCGCGCGGCTTCCGCGACATGTTTCCGGCCCGGTTCGCCGACGGCCGCGTGCTGCCCCTGCCGATCCGGGTCCTGCCCGGGGACGGGACGCGCGCGGTCGCCTCGCTGATCGTCAACCAGGCGAGCTTTGCCGTGCTCGACGCGCTCGCCGACGCCATGGCGCGGCTTGGCGAGGTCTCCGCCCCCGAGGTCGTGATCGGCGTGCCGACGCTCGGCCTGCCGCTCGCCGAAGGCGTCGCCCGCCGGCTCGGCCATGACCGCATGGTCGCGCTCGGGACCTCGCGGAAATTCTGGTACGACGAGGATCTCGCCGAGCCGATCGCCTCGATCACAAGTCCCGACGCGGCGAAGCGGATCTACCTCGATCCGCGCATGCTGCCGCTCCTCCGCGGCCGGCGCGTCATCGTTGTCGACGACGTGGTGAGTTCCGGCCGGTCCATGGGCGCCGTGCTGCGGCTCCTCGCCAAGGCGGAGTTGCGCCCGGTCGGCATCGTGGCCGCCATGCTGCAGACCGACCGCTGGCGCGAGGCGCTCGCGCCGCTCCTCGACGCCGATGTCGACGTGCGCGCCGTGCTGGCCACGCCCTTCCTCGTGCGCACGCCTGAGGGCGGCTTCCTGCCGGAGCGCTGATCGCAGGCCGACGGCTCGCTTAGCCGGCTATTCGCGCGGCCGGCTATTCACTGGGTTCGTGCACCGGCGCGCGGCCGCGCAGGGGCCGTTCCTCGGCGAGCGAGAGGAAGCCGACCGCGACCAGCTGGGCGATCGCGGCGAAGCCGAACAGCCAGCGGAAGGCGTCGACCGCGGCGGCGATCGACGCGGCGTCGGTCGCATGCCGGCCGGCCGCCGCCTCGCCGATATTCTCCACGACCCCGGTGCCGATCAGGATCGCGCCGAGCGTCGCGACGCCGACGACCGAGCCGAGCGAGCGCATGAAGGACATGGTGGAGGTGGCCGTGCCGAGGTCGCGCGGCTCGGCCGCGTTCTGCACCGACACGGTGGTGACCGGGAACTGGGTGCCGTTGCCGAAGCCGCCGATGAAGATCAGCACCTCGATCAGCCAGAACGGCGCGGTGCCGACCGCCGCCGCCAGCGTGGCGAAGGCGACCGCCGCCATCACGCCGCCGGCGACCCCGATCCGCTTGTAGCGCGGCGTATGCGCCATCATGCGGCCGGACGTGTTGGCGCCCGCCACGGTGCCGACCATGAAGCCGACCAGGGCGAAGCCGGCCGAGGCCGCGTCGAAGCCTTCGACCAGTTCGAGATAGACGGGGAAATAGACCGAGAGGCCGACCGACGCGCCCATGGCGAAGAAGAGGCCGGTGACGGTCGGCGCGATCACCGGGTTGCGCATCACGCGCGGCGGGATGAGCGGCTCCGGCGCGCGGCCGAGATGCAGGGCGAAGCCGGCGAACAGCAGGGCGGAGGCGCCGATCAGCGCCAGGATCTCCGTCGAACCCCAGGGGAAGCGCGTCCCCCCGAGCGTCAACGCGAACATCAGCGCCACGGTCGCCAAGACGACCAGGACGGAACCCAGCCAGTCGAGCGCGTGGTCGCGATGCACGACCGGCAGCTTGCGCAGCGCCCGCTCGGTCAGCACGATGGCGACGAGGCCGATCGGCAGGTTGATCCAGAAGATGAGCGACCAGTGCACGTGCTGGGCGAACACGCCGCCCACGACCGGCCCGGCGATGCTCGCCGTCGCCCAGACGCCGGTGATGAACACCACGTAGCGGGAGCGCTCCTTCGGCGGCACCACGTCGCCGATGATGGTCTGGGCGAGCGCCATCAGCCCGCCGCCGCCGACGCCCTGGATGGCGCGCCCGATGATCAGCGCCGCCATGCTCGGCGCGACCGCGCAGATGACCGAGCCGACGAGAAAGATGCCGACCGCCGAGAAGAGAACCGGCCGGCGGCCCTTGATGTCGGCGAGCTTGCCGTAGAGCGGCGTCACCGCGGTGGCGGTCAGGAAATAGGCCGAGATGACCCAGGAGAGCCATGCGGCGTCGCCGAGCTGCGCGCCGATCGTGGGCAGCGCGGGCGACATGATGGTCTGGTCGAGCGCGGCGAGGAACATCGAGACGAGCGCGCCGATCACGATGGATCGACGGTCCTTGTCCGTGATGGGCGGGGGCACGGGCGCGGTCATGGGATCACTCGGATGGGTTGGCGCGGGGCAGGCGCGGCCGGCGGACACATGGTCCGGAGAAGCCCTTACGCCATTTCGACGAGGGTTTCACGGTGCCCTAGCGGCATTTTACTTGATGTGACAAGTCCGTGGAGGCGCGACGGTCACGGGGCCGAGCGCGCGTCGGGCGGGAAGCTCGTCTTGCGTACGCTGTTGCGCTGCATGGTGTAGAGCGTCGCGCCGATGACGATGGCGGCGCCGATCACGGTGGTGAGCCGCGGCACCTCGGAAAACAGGAAGTAGCCGAGCGCGGCGGAGATGATGAGGCGCGAGAAATCGAGCGGCGCCAGCGCGGCGGCCTCGCCCACCTGGTAGGCCTTGGTGATGAGAAACTGGCCGCCGGTGCCGCCGAGCCCGATCAGGAAGATGAAGCCCCACTCGATCGCCGTCGGCGTTTCCCACAGGACGACGGTCGGGATGGCGAGCACGGCGAGGAACACGGCCGCCTGGTAGAACAGGATCGTCTCGGTCCGCTCCGTGCTGGAGAGCTTGCGCACCGTGATGGTGATGAGCGAGCCCGCGGCAGCACCGGCGAGCGACAGCATGGCGTAGAAGCCGAAACCGTCGCCGGTCGGCTTCAGCATCACCAACACGCCGACGAAGCCGACCAGCGTGGCGGTCCAGCGCCGCCAGCCGACCGTCTCCTTGAGGATCACGACCGCCAGCACGGTGACGAACAGGACCTGGCTGAAGCCGATCGCGGTCGCCTCGGCGAGCGGGATGTGCTGCACGGCCGAAAGCCCGGCGAACATGCCGAACACCGACAGGATGCCGCGCAGGAGCTGCAGGTCGAGCCGGCGCGTGCTGAGCGTGCTCTTCCAGTTGCCCGCGAAGGCCGGCACCAGGAGGCCGGTCATGATGATCTGCCGGAGCAGGATCACCTCGACCAGCGGCACGCGCGTGCCCATCGCCTTGACCGACACGGTCATGAGCGCGAAGGCGAAGAAGGAGGCGAGGAAATAGACCGAGCCGCGCAGATTGTCGGGCGCCGCGCGCCACCAGTCCGCCGCCCGTCCGCGATGCTCGGCCAAGCGGGCCGACAGGCGGGCACGCCGGCTCGGAGCCGTTTCGGCCGCAGCGGTCGAGGGGAGGACCGCGGCGTCAGCCTCGAGGAGCGCGGCGGCGTCCGGCGCGAGCGCTAGCGCATTTCCCGATCGGAGGGAATCATCCGATCGAAGAGGAATTGCTCTCGATTCAAGAGCTTGAGCCGGTCCTTCTCGTCCGGATCGGTTCGATCCGGACGGGACAGGCTCCAGGCCCGGCGCATCGCCTTCGGCGTCGTTCGCCGGCTTCGAGTCGTCGGCGTCCCGGACCGGCGCCTCGGCTCCCGGCGCGGGCAATTCGCTGCGATGGACGATGCGGAGCCGCGGGGCTGCCGGCGTCGCGCGCCAGGGCGCGTGATGCTCGGCCTCGTCGGCATGCCGGTCGGCGGGTTCGCTCAGGCCATGGCCGCGCGGGTCGTGGCCGGACCAGTCGGCATGGCCGTGATCGGCCGCGCCGTCCTCGCGGCTGTCATAGCCGCTGTGATCCCAGCCTTGACCGCGTTCCATAGCGGTACCTTCCCACCTCGGTTTCGGCAGTAAATTTGCCGCAATTCGGACGGTCCGACGCAGCAACGCCGCGAATGACTATCATATGATCTCTAAATGTCTGACAAATTTCGTCGCGAGGCACCGCATGGCTGCGTTGCCGGCCCGGCGGAAAACAATGTTGCGTCGTCAACCAAGCATCAAGGCTTCATCTGCTTTTCGAGGAATTCGAGCGTCCGGTCCCAGGCGAGCTTCGCCGAGGGCGCGTCGTAGCTCGCCCGCTCGTCGCAGTGAAAGCCGTGTCCGGCCGGGTAGATGAAGATCTCCACCTCGGGCCGCTTCGCGCGGATCGCCTCCACGTCCTTGAGCGGAATGCCGGTATCCTGGTCGCCGAAATGCAGTTCGGTCGGGCAGCGCGGCACCTCCGCGGCGAATTTGGCGATCTGGCCGCCATAGAAGCCGACCGCCGCGGCGAAGCCGTCGAGGCGGGTCGCGGCGAGAAAGGCGATCGAGCCGCCGATACAGAAGCCGACCACGGCGACCGGGCCGGCCGCCGCCACCGCGTCGCGCGCGGCCGCGACATCGCGGTTGAACGCGTCCCAGTCGATGTCGGCGAGGAAGCGGCGCGCACGCGCGATGTCCTCGGGCGTGTAGCCGGTCTCGAAATCGCGCTCGAACCGGTCGAACAGCTGCGGGGCGATCGCCGCGTAGCCGGCGGCGGCGAAGCGATCGGTGACCGAGCGGATGTGGTGGTTGACGCCGAAGATCTCCTGGACGACCACGACGGCGCCCTTCGGCGCGCCCGCCGGGTCGGCACGGTAGGCGCCGAAGGAATGGCCGTCTGAGGCGGTCAGGGTCAGCTTGCCCATGGGTGTGCTCCGGAAGGGTCGACGGGGACGAGGTCGGTCGCTTGGTCCTGCGCCGACCATGCCCGCGACCGCGCGCTTTCGGCAAGCCCCTGGCCGCCGGCGCGTGCCGTAACGGCGCCGCGCAGGTCAGTCGATCCGGTTCTCCTCGACCGCGTGGCAGGCGACCAGCGTGCCGCCGCGCGTGACGTGCCGCGGCGCCTCGATGCGGCAGCGGTCGGCGGCATGGGGGCAGCGCGGATGGAAGGTGCAGCCGGGCGGCGGGTCGATCGGATTGGGGATCTCGCCGGTGACCGGGCGGCGCGGCCGGCCCGTGAGGGCGAGATCGGGCACCGCGTCGAGCAGCATGCGGGTGTAGGGGTGGCGCGGCCGGGCGAACAGGTCCTCGGTCGGCGCCGTCTCGGCGAGGCGGCCGAGATAGAGCACGCCAACGTCGTCGGCCATGTGCCGGACGACCGCCAGATTGTGCGTGATGAGCAGATAGGTGAGGCCGAACTCGTCCTGCAGGTCGCGCATCAGGTTCAAGACCTGCGCCTGAACGGAGACGTCGAGCGCGGAGGTCGGCTCGTCGCAGACGATGAATTCCGGCCGCGCCGCGAGCGCGCGCGCGATCGCGATCCGCTGGCGCTGACCGCCGGAGAATTCGTGCGGATACTTGCGCCCATCCGCCGGGTCGAGCCGGACGAGCTTCAGGAGATCGGCGACGCGTGCCTCCACCTCGGCGCGGTCGGACACGAGGCCGAAGGCGGTGAGCGGCTCGGCCACGATCGCGTCCACCCGGAAGCGCGGATTGAGGCTCGCATAGGGGTCCTGGAAGATCATCTGGAAGCGCCGGCGCAGCCCCGCCACGGTCGCGCCGCCGGCGGCGAGGTCGTTGCCGTCGAACAGGATGCGGCCGCGGGTCGGCTGGATCAGCCCGACCACCATGCGGGCGATGGTCGACTTGCCGGAGCCGGATTCGCCGACGAGCGCGAAGGTCTCCCCGCGCCGGATCGTGAACGAGACGCCGTCCACCGCCTTCAGGGTGCGGCGCGGCTCGCGCTCGATGACGCGGTTCAGCCAGGGCTTCGAGACGTCGAAGGTCCGCGCGAGGTCGACTACCTCGAGGAGCGGGCGCTCGGCCGCCTCCGCGATCGGTTCGGCCGCGCTCACGGCGCGGCCCCCACGGCGCCGTCGAGAACGGCAGGCGCGCGGCCGAGGCCGAACGGATCCGGCTCGTTCAGGAAGCAGGCCGCGAGGCTTTCGCCGGCCGGCACCGGGGCGGGCCGCTCCACCACACAGCGGGCGAACACCTGCGGGCAGCGCGGCGCGAAGGCGCAGGCCTTCGGCACCTCGGAGAGCCGCGGCATGGAGCCGGGGATCTGCTGCAGCCGCTCGGCGGAGGGCGCGAGCGACGGGATCGCGCCCATCAGGCCGCGCGTATAGGGGTGGTGCGGATGCGCGATCACGTCGCGCACCGGGCCGATCTCGGCGAGCCGGCCAGCATAGAGCACGGCGACCCGGTCGGCGGTCTCGGCGATCACGCCCATGTCGTGGGTGATCAGGATGAAGGCGGTGCCCTTGTCTCGGCAGAGCCGCTTGATCAGGCCGATGATCTGCGCCTGCACCGACACGTCGAGCGCGGTGGTCGGCTCGTCGGCGACGACCAGCTCCGGGTCGCAGGCGAGCGCAAGCGCGATCACCACGCGCTGCCGCATGCCGCCGGAGAATTCGTGCGGATAGCTGCCGATACGCGCCGCCGCGGCGGGGATGCCGACGTCCTCGAGGAGCGCCACGGCGCGGTCGCGCGCGGCGCGCTCGCCGAGCGGCAGATGCGTGCGAATCGTCTCGACGAGCTGGTCGCCGATGCGCAGGAGCGGGTTCAGCGAGGTGAGCGGGTCCTGGAAGATCATCCCGATCCGCCGCCCGCGCAGTTTCCGCAGCGCCTCGGGGGCGAGCCGGTCGATGCGCTCGCCCTTCAGCCGGATCTCGCCGCCGGCGATGCGGCCGGGCGGATCGAGCAGGCCGATCAGCGCCGCCCCGGTCAGCGACTTGCCCGCGCCGGATTCGCCTACGAGCCCGAGCACCTCGCCGCCCGCGAGGTCGAACGACACCTTGTCGACGGCCGTCAGCACGCCGCGCCGCGTCGGGAACTCGACGGTGAGGTCGCGCACGCTGAGGAGGGGTGTCGTCATCTGAGCTTCGGGTTCAGCGCGTCGCGCAGCCAGTCCCCGACGATGTTGACGGAGAGCGCGATGGCGACGAGGGCGAGCGAGGGAAACAGCAGGATCCACCACTCGCCCGAGGCGATGTAGTCCTGGCCGACGCGGATGAGCGTGCCGAGCGAGGGCTGGGTCGGCGGCGCGCCGACGCCGAGGAAGGAGAGCGTCGCCTCGGTGATGATGGCGAGCGACAGGCCGAGCGTGGCGATCACCAGCACCGGCCCGATCACGTTGGGCAGGATGTGGCGCAGCATGATCAGCCGGGACGGCAGCCCGACCACGCGGGCGGCGGCCACATAGTCCTTGCTGCGCTCGACCAGCGTCACGCCCCGGACGGTGCGGGCATATTGCGGCCACTTGGCGATGCCGATCGAGAGGATCAGCACGGGGATCGCCACGTTTTCCTGCATGGCCACCGGCAGGGCGCCGCGCGCGACGCCGAAGATCATCAGCGCGATCATGATGTCCGGGAAGGTCAGCTGGATGTCCGCGACGCGCATGATCAGGCTGTCGACCCATCCGCCCCGGTAGCCGGCGAGAAGGCCGAGGCCGACGCCGAGGGTCAGCGAGACCAGCACGGAGGCGAAGCCGACCATGAGCGAGATGCGCGAGCCATAGAGGATCGTCGACAGCACGTCGCGGCCCTGGTCGTCGGTGCCCATCAGGAAGACGCGGCCGGTGAAGGCGTTCGGCTCGAGCGGCGGGGTCTTGCCGTCCATCAGGTCGAGCGAGGAGGGATCGAACGGGTTCGACGGCGCGATCCAGGGCGCGAGCGCGGCGGCGGCGGCAAGGAGCACCACGACGAGCGTCGCCAGCATGGTGAGCGGCGAGCGTCGGAACGCATAGGCTAGGTCGGAATCCCAGGCGTGCGAGAGCCGGCCCGGTGCCGGGGAGAGGGGCGCGGGGGGGAGGGAGGCCTCGGCCATCAGTGGCCCCCCTGCCGCGCCCCGCGCAGGCGCGGGTCGACGGCGAAATAGAGGAGGTCGACGACGAGGTTCACCGCCACGAAGAACACCGCCACGAACAGGAGGTAGGTCGCCATCACCGGGATGTCGACCGCCTGCACCGAGGAGATGAACAGCGAGCCGACGCCCGGCCACTGGAACACCGTCTCGGTGATGACCGCGAAGGCGACGATCGAGCCGAGCTGCAGGCCGGTCACGGTGATCACCGGCACCAGCGTGTTGCGCAGCGCATGATGCAGGTGGATCGCCCGCTGGGTGAGGCCGCGGGCGCGGGCGAAGCGGATGTAGTCGGTGCGCAGCACTTCCAGCATCTCGGCGCGCACGAGGCGCATGATCAGCGTCATCTGGAAGAGGCCGAGCGTGATCGAGGGGAGGATCAGCGAGGCAAGGCCGCTTTTGGTGAGGAACCCGGTCGTCCAGCCGCCGATCCTGACCACCTCGCCACGGCCGAAGCTCGGCAGCCAGCGCAATTCGACGGCGAACAGATAGATGAGGCCGATCCCGATCAGGAAGGTCGGCAGCGACACGCCGACGAGCGACAGCGTCATGATCGCGCGCGCCAGAACCCCGTTGCGATGGAGCGCCGTGTAGACGCCGAGCCCCACGCCGCCGACGAGCGCGAGCAGGCCGGAGACGAGCGCCAGCTCCAGCGTGGCGGGCAGCCGCTCGGCGATCAGGTCGATGACCGGCCGGCCGACCCTGAAAGACACGCCGAAATTCCCCTCCAGGATGTCGCCGACAAAGCGGGCGAACTGGACCGGAAACGGCTGGTCGAGACCGAGTCGCCGGGTCATCGCCTCCCGGTCGGCCATGCTGGCGTCCGGGCCCATCATGTTGGAGACCGGGTCGCCCATGTGGCGGAACATGGAGAAGGCCACGAAGGCGACGACGACGAGCACGATCACGGCCTCGGCCACCCGGCGCAACAGGAAGGCGAGCATCCGTAATTCAACTCCTCGACGGCTGGGGGGCGCGCGGCGGCACGGAAAGCGTGGCGCCGTCCGGGCCGGCGCCGGCCGCTCCGAATCGGCGCCCGGTCAGTCGATCTTGACGTATTTGACGTAGAGCTGGTTTTCCGGCTGCACCTTGATGGTGATGTTCTTTTTCATCGCCCAGGCGAGCAGCTGGTTGTGGATCGGGATGAACAGCGCCTCGTCCTTCGCCCAGGCGAGCACCTCGGCGAGCAGCTTGTCGCGCTTCTCCTTGTCGACTTCCGTCGCCAGAGCCTCGATCTTCTTGTCCCACTCCGGATAGGTCGTCTGGGTGGCGTTGTAGGGGCCGTAGACCTTGTCGCGGCTGTGATAGATGGACTCGAGCGTATAGGCCGCGTCGAAGGTCGCGACGCCCCAGCCGAGCATGTAGAAGTCCGTCTCGTTCTTCAGGATGAGCGGGGTGTGCTGCGCCATCGGCCGGGCGTCGAGCGAGACCTTGATGCCGATCTGGCCGAGCATGCCGACCGCCGCCTGGCAGATCTTCTCGTCGTTGATGTAGCGGTTGTTCGGGCAGTTGAGCCGCACCGAGAAGCCGCCTGCGTAGCCGGCCTCGCTCATCAAGGCCTTCGCCTTGGCGACGTCCCAGGCCGGGTACTTGTCGAGCTCCTTGGAATAGCCCGCGACGCCGACCGGGATGAGCGTGCCGGACGGCGCGGACTGGCCGCCCATGACGACCTTCTGGATCGCCTCGCGGTTGATCGCCATCTCCATCGCCTTGCGCACGCGCTTGTCGGCGAAGGGGTTCTTGCCCTTCACGTCGCTCGTCTGCAATTCGGCGGCGCCGGCATTGAGGCCGAAGAAGATCGAGCGGATCTCCGCCCCGGTCTCCACCTTCAGCCCGGCCGTGGAGCCGATCCGGTCGATATCCTGCACGGGCACGTCCTGCAGGAAGTCGATCTCGCCCGAGAGCAGCGCCGCGACGCGGGTCGCCGGCGAGGTGATGACGTTGTAGACGACCTCGTCGGCGTCCATCGGGAACTGGCCCTTGCCCCAATAGGCCTCGTTCCGCTTCATCACGGTGCGCGTGTCGGGCTCGCGCGAGGTCAGGATATAGGCGCCGGTGCCGTTGGCGTTGCGGACCGCGAAGGTCTCTTCCTTGTTCTTGAAGTCCTGCGGCCGGACGACCTTGTTCGCCTCCGCCCAGGCCTTGCTCATCATCATGATGTTGGTGAGGTTGTTGACCAACAGCGGCGTCGGCGCGTTGGTCTTCACGTGCACCGTCAGGTCGTCGACCTTGATCACGTCGGTCACGTTGGCGAGCGTGGTGCGCACGCCGGCATTCGGGTCCTGGGCGCGCTTCAGCGAGAACACCACGTCGTCGGCGCCGAAGGGCTCGCCGCCGTGGAACTTGACCCCGGCGCGCAGCTTGAATTCCCAGATCGAAGGGTCGTCCGGCAGGATGCGCCAGGAGGTCGCGAGCGCCGGGACGATCTTGCCGTCCTGGTCGCGATGGGCGAGCGGCTCGTAGAACTGATGGATCAGGCCGAAGATCTGGTTCGAATTCTCGGTGTGCGGATCGAGCGAGGGGGCGTCCTGGCCGCGCGCCCAGCGGAACGTCTTCGCGTCGGCGGCGCCGCACAGGAGCGCGCCGGCGAGCGCGGCCAGAGCCAGTGTCCTTGCGAAACGCGTCATGGGAGCTCCGTTCGTCTGCGGCTCCGCCGTCGCCGGCGGTCGCGGCTTCTATCGTGCGGGATGCTAGACCGTCGAACCGCGCTCGCACAACTCTCGCGATCCGCATTCGACAGGTTTTTGCAGGCTTGACCGAGGGAAGATCGCTTGACGGACGAAGTCGAGCGGACGAACCTGCCGGCCACACCGAGAGGGACCGTGCCCATGCCCGTCGTCAACCGGATCGCCGAAATCCTCGATGACGTGACCGCCTGGCGGCGCGACCTGCACGCGCATCCCGAACTTCTCTACGACCTGCCGCGAACGTCAGCCTTCGTGGCGGAGAAACTGCGGTCGTTCGGCTGCGACAGCGTGGTCGAGGGGATCGGCCGCACGGGCGTCGTCGGCGTGCTGGAAGGGCGTTCGCCCGGACCCACGATCGGCCTCAGGGCCGACATGGACGCGCTGCCCATGAGCGAGATCACCGGCCTGCCGCACGCTTCGCGCCATCCCGGGCTGATGCATGCCTGCGGCCACGACGGCCACACGGCCATGCTGCTCGGCGCCGCCCGCCTTCTCGCCGAGAGCCGCAACTTCGCCGGCCGCGTCGTGTTCATCTTCCAGCCGGCGGAAGAGGGCGGCGCCGGCGCCAAGGCGATGCTCGACGACGGGCTGATGGACCGCTTCGGCGTCGACGAGGTCTATGGCCTGCACAACAAGCCCGGCATCCCGCTCGGCCGCTTCGCCATCCGCCCGGGCTCGATCATGGCGGCGGCGGACCGCATCGTGATCGACATCGAGGGGCTCGGCAGCCACGCGGCCTATCCCCATGGCGGCGTCGACCCGGTGCTGGTCGGCAGCCACATCGTGCTCGCGCTGCAGTCGCTCGTGTCGCGCAATGTGGACCCGCTCACATCAGCGGTCGTGTCGATCACCCAGTTCCATGCCGGGTCGGCCGACAACGTCATCGCGCAGACGGGCCAACTGCGCGGCACGGTGCGCACGCTCGATCGCGGCGTGCGCGGCATGATCGAGACGCGGCTCCCTGCGATCGTCGAGGCGACCGCCGCGGCGTTCGGCGCCAAGGCGCGCGCGACCTACCTCCACGGCTACCCCGTCACGGTCAACCACGCCGACCAGACAAGGACGGCGGTCGCGGCGGCGGCGGATGTGGGCGGGGAGGGCGCCGTCGACGCCGACACGGCGCCGATGATGGGCGCGGAGGACTTCTCCTACATGCTGGAGAGCCGGCCCGGCGCCTTCATCTTCATGGGCAACGGCGACACCGCGGGCCTGCACAACCCGGCCTACGACTTCGACGACCGGGCGATCGCCTATGGCACGTCCTACTGGGTCCGGCTCGTCGAGCGCGGCATCGCGGCCTGAGCGGGCCGCGCGGCGTTCCCGGTTCAGCCGCTGCCCGGCTGCACGGGGGTGTCGCCGCCGTCGCCGATCTCCGGCAGGGCGCCGGAGCCGGGCGTCTTCTCCTCGTCGACGAGGCCGGGATCCGCGTGCGGCCCGGCCGAAGGCAGGTCGGCGCGCGGATCGGCTTCGCGCCCGCCGTGATCGCCGCGCGCGGATCCGGGCGCCGGCGCGGCCGAGGGCGCGTCCTGCGGCCGATCCTTCCCGGTGCGGTTCAGGGGCGGTTCGTCGGTCATGCTGGCTCCTCGGCCGGTGCACCGGCTAGCGCGGTTCGGCTCCTCGCGGCTCAGTCGGCCGGGTGCGGCACGAATTCGGGGAACGGGCTGGCCTTGCCGTCCGCGGTCGTCTCCTGGTGCGGGAAGGCGAGGCTTTTCTCGTCGAACTTGGCGAAGAACGTGTCCCAGTCGATCGCCTCCGGCACCTCGTCGTCGCCCCGCTCGGGGACATCGATGCGCAGTATGCCGGCCTCGTCGCCCTGGGCCGTGCTTTCGACGGTGGCGGGGCGGCCCCCGCGTTCCTCGACCCAGCGGCGGATGTCGTCGTGATTCGCGGCCATGATGGCTCCGTGTTCGCTCATCGCGTTCTCCTGGAAGAGGTTGGCGGTCTTGTTCGAGGGCGCGCGCCCCGCTCCCTCGGTCAATGCGCGAGGACGAGGCCGGTTCCGCCCCCCTGGCGGCCGCGCGCGGAGCGGCCTTTCGGCCGATCGGGCCGCGGGATCGGCCGGTCTCACCGTCTCGTGAGGCGGTGAAGCGATTGTTGCGGCGGCCCCGGACGGAACCGCCGAGGGACCGGGGCGTTGACCCCCCGACCGCTGCCGAGTGCGAAGGGCAGCGCCTCGACCGACCCATTCAACCCCAGAGGAGAACGACCATGGGCAGCACCACCGACAAGCTGAAGGGCATGGGCAACGAAGCCGTGGGCAACATCAAGCAGGGTGTCGGCCGCATGACCGGCGACACCAAGATGGAAGCGGACGGCGCCATGCAGGAAGTGAAGGGCGAGACCCAGCAGGCCGTCGGCAAGGCCAAGGACGGGGTGAAGAAGGTCGTCGACAAGATCTGACGCCTCTTTCCGTCGCTTGAACGAGGAAGGCCGGACCCCCGCGGGGACCCGGCCTTTTTCGTTTGCAATCCCCCCATGGCGTTGGCTTCGGCACCGGCTCAGCTAGAATGTCGCCACGGAAGCGAGGCAGGCGGGGATGGATTTGGCCGTGGAACCGGGATCGATCGATCAATTGTCGCAGGTGATCGGCCATGTGGTGGGGCCGTCCTTCCTGCTCGGCGCCGTCGCCGGCTTCATCTCGCTGCTGCTCTCCAACCGGACACAGGCGCTCGAGCGGTTCCGCCGCATCAAGGCGCTGCCGGCGGAAGAAGGGCGGTCGGGGCCCATGCCCGAACTCGCCCTGCTGCGCCGGCGCATGATGCTGCTGCACAAGGCGCTGTTGCTGGCGCTCGGCAGCGGCATCGCGGCGAGCATCCTGATCATCGCCGCGTTCGGTAGCGCCATGCTCGGGCTGCAGCACGCCTGGGGCGCCGCCATTCTGTTCATGGTCTCGATGACGCTGCTCTGCGCGTCTCTCGTCTATTTCGCCTTCGAGGTGCGCCTGTCCATGGCGAGCTGGGAGGAGTTTTGAGGCGCGGCCGCCGGCGGGACGGCCGCGCGCTCGGGCATTTCCCGATCGGATGGAACCATCCGATCGACAAGGAACCGCTCGAGAGGCCGAAGGGCGGCGTCAGCGGGCCAGGCGGATCGTCTTCAACGACCTGGCAATATCCTCGAACGCGATGATCAGCTCGGCCGAGTCGTCCGCATCCCAAGAACGCGCTGGTCCGCCCGCGCAGTCCTGGAGGAGCGCCTTCGTGACCGGGTCGTTCACCTTGAAGGCGATGGTATAGATGGCGATTTGTTTCGCCTTCACGTTGTCGCAGATGTCTTTCGTTTTCTGGTTCGGCACCGCGGGGTTCGAGGTGGCATCCCCGATGTGCTTGGCGCCCACGGCGTATCTGGAGTTCTTGCCGTCCGTCATGATCACGAGCGCCTTGAGCGGGCGCTTGTTCAAGCCGTCCGGATCGAACGGCGCGGCCGTCGACAGCGGTGCACCCGGTGTGAGCATGTTGAACGCCCACAAGAGTCCGGCCGGCAGATAGGTGTCGCCGCCCTTGGTCAGGGCGTCGATCTCGGTCTTGAGCTTGGTGAAGTCGTTGGTCAGCGGCACCAGTGTCCTGCCGCATTGCACATTCATGACCCCCGGAATCTTGGCGGACGCATCGCCGCCGGCCTCCACGTCGAGCGGGGGGTTTCTGGAGCCGACGCATCCCTCCCAGGCGGCAGGCTTCCGGTCACAAATATTGGTCGTGCCCGGAGGATACACACAGCTCCACGGGCCGTTCTGCAGCCAGAAGCCGTCCCTGTAGCCCGGCACGTACCCACAAGAAATCGGTGCATTGCTCGAGCGGCAATCCTGCCTGTCCTCCGCCTGGATATCCAGCCAGGTTGCCGCGCTGTTCTCCACCCCCACGTTGACGTGTTCGGAGAAGGGAACCAGGCTGACCTTGATCTTGTTGGCGGCATCGGCCGAAAGACTGGTCAAGAGTCGTTTCGCCGCGGTCTTCGCCGTGGCGAGTTTGTTGTCTTCGCCCATGGAGTCCGTCGTGTCGAGCGCGACGGCCACCTCCATTTCATTCGCGACGCCAAACTCGGCTTCGGACGTCACCGCGAAGCCTAGTCGATCGGCGACCAGGTTCATCAAGGTCGTGGGCGTGTAGGCTTGGACGACGATCCGGATCCGGTCGGCTGACGGAAAGGACACGGTCACCTTGTCGACGCGGCCGACCAGCTTGTTGGCCTTCTCCGCGTCGATCACGGCGTTGGCCGTCGTCCTGATCTGTTTCTGGTCCGCCTTCGGGACGAGCGCCGCGGCGAGTACGGCACGGTCCGTGATGCCCTGCAGGACGGCCTTGTCGCGCGACATGGTGGCGTAGTCGACGCTGAGCCCGACGCCGAGGATGATCGGAACCGCCAGGATACCGAACGTGACGGCGGTGACGCCGCGGCGATCGTGCCAAAGCGCGTTTCTCATGATTGGAGCTCCCCAGTAGTTCACATTCAAAAATTTTCATATTCAGCATGTTCAATTTGAACATGCGATGTGATTACTGCGATATACAAGTATAGCGATAGTTCAGGAAGGGTCTGTGATGTGAGAAATTAAAAAAGTAGATATAATGGTAAAGGCGTTAGCCCCTCGATTTATTATCGATTGACCAAAGCCAAGAAAAATATTGTTAGGGACGTACGCTCCTAACGAGCGCAAGCCGCCCGGTAAGCGTATTGGTGGTGTTCTCACCGGTCTGGTCGAAGCCCGGAGCCGCGGCTTCGTCGACACGCTTAATCGACGGACCGCGGCCGGAACTGTTCCGTCCGGGCGCGCTCGAGCCTGCCCCGTCCGGATCGTTCCGATTCGGACGGGGCAGGCTCGAGTTATTGAATCGAGAGCAATTCCTTTTCGATCGGATGCTTCCGTCCGGTTGGGAAATGCGCTAGGGCTCGGCGATCAGCGGGCGAGGCGGACCTGTTTCAGGGTATCGGCGATCTTCGAGAAGGCCGCGATCAGGCTCGCCGAATCCGTCGCGTTGAAATAGTGCTTGGTACTCGTAGCGCAGCCTTCCAGCATCGCTTTGGTGACGGTATCTGTCACCTGGAACGCGACCGTGTAGATCTCGATATTCTTTGCCTTGATGTTGTTGCAGAGATCGATCGTGTATTTGTTGGCGAGGGCCTTGTCGCTGCCGTCGTGCTTCGGGAAGGTCGGTGACTTGGTGTTCTCGCCGTCAGTCATCAAAACCAGGGTCTTGTGCGGGTAGGTGTTGCGGTTATCCGGATCGAACGCGGCCGCCGTGCTGGCCGGCGCCTTCGGGGTGAGCATGTTCAGGCCCCACATCAGGCCGGCCGGCAAATAAGTCTCCCCGCTCGCCGAAAGCGCGTCGATCTCGGACCGGATGGTGGAGACTTTGTCGGTCAAGGGCGTGATCCCTTTGGGGCCGCATGTCACGTTCATGAGGCCCGGATACTTCGTGGTCGTGTTGTCTGCCGACACGTTGAGAGGCGCATTGCGCGATCCGACGCATCCGTACCAGATCTGCTTGGTGGTGACGTTGGTACAGATCTCCTGCGGTGGGCCGAGCTCTTGCTTGCAACTCTGGTAGCTCTGCACGGAGGGGACGCCATCGGCGTAGACGGTGCGCTGCAAGGTCACGCAGTCATACTTCTTGATGACCGGCTGCTGCGTCTTGCACACTCGGTTGGTGGTGGTCGAATCCGGTTCGACGTCGAGCCAGGGCTCGTTGCGCCGGCTCCATCCGACGAGCACGTATTGGGCGAAGGGGACGATGCCGAACTTGACCTTCGACTGGGTGTCCTCGACGAGCGTCGAGACGAGGTCCTTTGTGGCGACCTTCAGGGTGGCGAGCTTCTCGCCTTGCATCGAACCCGTCGTGTCGAGCGCGAACACCACCTCCAAGCTCCCCGAGACGCCGCGGAAGGTCTCCGTCGTCACCGTATAGGCGTAGCGGTCGCTCACGATGTTCAACAGCGAGGTGGGCGTGTACGCGTCGATCTGCACGTTGATCCGGTCCTTGCCCGGAAACGTGACGGTGACCTTGTCGATCGTGTTGATCTTCGCGGCGACCTTGGCCTCGTTGATCGAGGCGTTAACGGCGGCGATGATCTGCGCGTTGGTGGCATCGAGCACGTTCGCGGCCGCGAGCGCCGCCCGGTCGGAGATATTCTGCACCTGGGCGCGGTCGGCGGACATGGTAGCATAGTCGATCCCCAGCCCGATCGCCAAGGTAATCGGAAGCGCCATGATCCCGAACATGACGGCGGTGCCGCCGCGTTCGCTCTCTCGGATGGCCTGATACATCGTCTGCTCCTCTGAACTTCCATCACATTGTATTTGTGAATGTTTGATATATGCTGATGTGATGCTGATGTATATGTATTCAGATAGAGCCGGTTTATTAACTTTGGTGAGCCGAAGACGCTAAAAGTTTGAGAGAACATTACGTAATGCTGCGGTTTAATTTCGATCCATTAAGGCGCGGTTAAGCACGTTCGATAAGAACTGTAGAAAGTTTGGCGGGTTTTCCGCGATGATCAGGGTTGAGCGACAGTGAAGCGGACGGGCCGCTTAGTGAAATTACAGTTCGAATGCAAATGGTTCCGGTAACGTCTGACGGCTCCTTCCAGGATTCGGACCGAACCGTGCCGGCGCGGCGCCTATCGTCTGCTTGCGATCCGATCCGTCCGCCGCCGATCCGAGCGGCCGCCGCGGCGTTAACCTTGCGTCAACTCTGTTCGACGGTTGCGCCCGACGGAATGCTATTGAGGGTTTCGACAGGAAATCGCGCTATGAAGTAGCCGGGTCGGCAGGGTCGAAGCCCTCGCGGTTCCGCGCGCGCGGCTCCGGTTCTTCCGTTCAAGGGCGACGAGCCCCCGAAACCGAGTTCACATGCGAAGTCCGCCCGCCGCCGCTTCCGCCGTCCCGCGCGCCCGCCACCTCCTCGGTGTGCTGACCGGCCGCGGCGACCATGCCGCGGTCTGGTCGCGCGCCGGCTCCGCCTTCGGCATCCGCGTGGCGAGCGCCGCCCTCGTGCTCCTCACCCAGATTCTGCTCGCGCGCTGGATGGGCGCGCACGAATTCGGCCGCTACGTCTATGCCTGGACCCTCGTCATCATCGTCGGCGACCTGGCGCCGATCGGCTTTCCGGCGACCGGCCAGAAGCTGGTCGCCGCGTATCGCCAGACCGGGGACTTCGCGCTGCTGCGCGGCTTCCTGTTCGCGAGCCGGCTGTTCACCGTCGGCATCGCCCTGGTGGCGGCGCTTCTGGCCGTCGCGGCGGTGCGCCTCGCCGCGCCCTATCTCTCCAACACCGATCCGCTGGTGGTCGCCATCGCCGCCATGGCGCTGCCCGCCTATGCGGTCGGCAACATGCTCGATTCCATCTCCCGCTCGTTCGACCGGGTGCATCTCGGCCTGTTGCCCGTCTATATCGGCCGCCCGCTCGCCCTGATCGGCCTGATCGGCGCCGCCCACGTGCTCGGCTTCACCACCGACGCCGCCTCGGCCATGACCGCCGCGGTGATCTCCACCTGCCTGATCTCGGCCCTGCAATACTGGCTCGTCATGCGCCTCGTCGCCGCAAACGTGCCGCCCGGGCCGCTCGAGATCCGCTTCGGCGCGTGGCTCAAAGTGTCGGCCGAGATCTTCGTCGCCTGGTGCTTCATCACGCTCTTCAATTATGCCGACGTGCTCGTCCTCAACGCCTTCGTCACCCCCGACAAGGTCGGCATCTATTATGCCTCGGTGAAGACGCTGGCGGTGACGAGCTTCATCGCCTATGCGGTCGCCGCCGTGTTCGGCCACAAATTCGTCGAGCGCCACGTGGCGGGCGACCGGGAGGGGCTCGCCGCGGCCGTCGCCTTCGCGGTGCGCTGGACGTTCTGGCCCTCGCTCGCCCTGACCGGGCTCATCCTGCTCGCCGGCCGTCCGATCCTCGGCCTGTTCGGCCGCGACTTCCAGGTCGGCTACGAACTTCTGTTCGTCCTGTCGATCGGCCTCCTCGCGCGCGCCGCCGTCGGACCGGCCGAGCGGCTCCTCACCCTGCTCGGCGAGCAGCGGCTGACCGCCGGGCTCTACGCGGTCTGCTTCCTGGTCAATCTGACGCTCGCCCTCGTTCTCGTGCCGCGCTTCGAACTGATCGGTGCCGCCGCCGCGGTCGCCGGCGCGACCTTCGTCGAGGCGGTCCTGCTCGCCGTGGCGGTGCGCCGCCGCCTCGGGCTCAGCGTCTTCGTGCTGCCGCTGAAGGCGGCGGCGTCCCGCCGGGAGGCGGTCGTGTCATGACGCAAGGTCTCGCCGCCCCGCATCAGCCTTTCGCCGTCGACGCGCCGGCCGACGATCCGCCCGCCCGCGCCGAGCCGACGGCGACGCCCCAGCCACGCGCGCCCGCGGGACCCATGTCCCGCGCCACCGCCGCGGCCCGGCCGGCGCCCTCGGAGATCCGCCCGTTCCGCGTCGGCGACGGCGAAGCGGTCGCGCGCCTGTTCCAGCGCGTGTTCAAGCATCGCGAGGGCGATCCGCCGCGCGCGCTCGTCAGCTATTTCGAGGATCTCTTCCTCCGGCTCCCCGGGCTCGACCCGGCGCGCGGGTCGCTCGTCCATGTGGATGCCGAGGGGCGCACCACCGGCTTCGTCGGCGTCCTGCCCGGCCGCTTCCGGCTCGACGGCCGGCCCGTCAGCGCCTCGATCGTGGGATCGCTCATGGTCGGGGATCCCGAGGCCGATCCGCTCGCCGGCGCGCGCCTCGTCCGCGCGGTGTCGCGTGCCGGCCAGGACATCACCTTGAGCGAGACCGCCAATCCGATCTCGCAACGGATGTGGGAGACGATCGGCGGCGTCGCCGTGCCGGGCTACAGCCTCGATTATCTGCGTCCGATCCGGCCGGTCGGCCTCGCGGTCGCGCTCGCCGAACGGGTCGGCCCGCTTCGCGCGCTGCGCCCGGTCGCGGCACTCGCGGATCGGCTCGCCCAATCGCTCGTCCCCGCGCCGGTCGTCGACGACAAGCTCCATCGCGAGCGCGACCTCTCCGCCGCCGAGGCGGCCGAGCTCGTCGTGGCACTGACCGAGGACCGGCGCTTCCGCCCGGACTGGGCCGCGATGCCGCTCGACGCCATGCTGGCGACCGCGCTCGACAAGGCGGCGGCCGGCGAGCCGCTGCTGCGCGGCGTGTTCGACGCGCGCGGCCGCCCGGTCGGCCTCTATCTCATCCATGCCCGGCGCGGCGAGATCGCGACCGCGCTGCAGGTGCTGAGTCGTCCGAAGCACGAGGTCGAGGTGGCGGCACGCATGGTCGCGGCCGCGGCGTCGGCCGGCGCGGTGGCCCTGCACGGGCGCATCGAGCCGGCCATGGCGGACGCGCTGTCGCGCACACCGAGCCTGTTGGTGCACCGCGCTTCGCTGATCGTCCACGCGGCCGATCGCGCGCTGATCGAGCCGATCCGCAGCGGCGACGCGCTCGTGACGGGGCTCGCCGGCGAGACCTGGATCCGCCTCATCGGCGGAAGCTTTTCCTGAGTGGCCGTCTACTAGAATTCCAGAACATGTTAACCATTAATCGAAATGCGTATAAAACTCAGCTGAGAATACGTTGTTATTTATTGGAAGCTAGTGATTTGCATAGATAATATCGTAAAGAAGTAAGTAACCACATCGCGTTGCGGTCCTGATCGCGCCGCGATCGTCCGGAGGCCTTCATCGATGTGTGGGATCGCGGGATTTGTCGGGCGGCCGGGCCCGGACGCGGACGACCGCGCCCTGCTGCAGGACATGATCGCGGCGATCGGCCATCGCGGCCCGGACGCGACCGGCATCGCGGCGGGCGACGGCTACGGCTTCGCGCATGCGCGCCTCTCCATCATCGACGTCGCGTCCGGACAGCAGCCCATGGCGAGCGCCGACGGCCGCTTCACCGTCACGTTCAACGGCGAGATCTTCAACTACATCGAACTCGCCGAGGAGCTCGCCGCGCGCGGCCACCGCTTCCGCACCCGCTCCGACACCGAGGTGATCCTCGAGGCCTACCGCGCCTGGGGCGAGGATTGCGTCAAGCACTTCAACGGCGACTTCGCCTTCGCCCTCTGGGACGCGCCGCGCCGGCGCCTGTTCGCCGCGCGCGACCGCATGGGCGTGCGCCCGCTCTTCCACACGACCCGCAAGGGCTGCACCTATTTCGCCTCCGAGGTGAAGGCGCTCGTCGCCGTGCCCGGCGTCGACGCCGAGCTCGACCTCGTGGCGCTCGACCAGATCTTCACCTTCTGGTTCCCGCTCGCCCCGCGCACGCCGTTCAAGGGCATCGACGAGGTCCCGCCCGGCCACACGCTGACCGTCGAGGACGGCCGCGTCGCGGTGAAGCCCTACTGGAGCCTCGCCTTTCCCCAGGCCGACGACCTCGCCGGCTATGACGGCCGCTCTGAGCCAGCGATCCGCGACGAGCTGCGCGAGCTCCTGGTCGACGCGACGCGCCTCAGGCTCCGCTCCGACGTGCCGGTCGGCGCCTATCTGTCCGGCGGGCTCGACAGTTCGATCGTGACAGCGGCGGTGAACGCGATCCGGCCGGACCGGCTTCGCACCTTCTCGGTCACCTTCGACAGCGCCGAATTCGACGAGACGCCGTTCCAGGAGAGCATGGTCCGCGCGCTCGGCACCGACCACGCGTCGATCCGCTGCGCGGCGGGCGACATCGGGGCGGACTTTCCGGCCGTGATCCGCGCCACCGAGCGGCCGATCCTTCGCACCGCGCCGGCGCCGCTCTTCAAGCTTTCCGGGCTCGTGCGCGACCAGGGCTACAAGGTGGTGCTGACCGGGGAGGGGGCCGACGAGGTGTTCGCCGGCTACGACATCTTCAAGGAGGCGAAGATCCGCCGCTTCATCGCGAGCGATCCGTCCTCCGCGTGGCGGCCGCTCCTCCTGCGCAAGCTCTATCCCTATCTGCCGCGCCTGCAGGGCCAGAGCCAGCGCTACCTCGAGGCCTTCTTCGCCACGCGCTCCGACGAGATCGGCGACCCACTCTTCTCGCATCTGCCGCGCTTCCGCACGACCGCCGCCGCCAAGGTGTTCTACTCGGAGGAAACGCGCCGCGCGCTCGCCGGCTACGACGCGCTCGCCGACCTGCGCGAGCGGCTGCCGGCCGACTTCGCCTGGTGGCACCCGCTCAACCAGGCGCAATATCTCGAATGCGTCCACCTGATGCCCGGCTACATCCTGTCGAGCCAGGGCGACCGGGTCGCCATGGCCCATGCGGTCGAGGGGCGCTTCCCGTTCCTCGACCATCGTGTGGTTGAGTTCGCCGCGCGCATCCCGCCGCGCCTGAAGCTGAGGGGCCTGCGCGAGAAGCACATCCTGCGCGAGGCCTTCGCCGACCTCCTGCCGGCCGAGATCGGCAACCGCCCGAAGCAGCCCTACCGGGCGCCCGACGCGCCGTCCTTCCTCGGCGACGGGGCGCCGGACTGGGTCGCGGAAGAGCTCGCGCCGGCCCGGCTCGCCGAGACCGGCGTGTTCGCCCCCGCCGCCGTGGCCAGGCTCCGCGCCAAGGGCGCCGCCGGCCGCGCCACCGGCTTCAAGGACAACGTGGCGCTGGTCGGCATCCTGTCGACCCAGCTCTGGCATCGCAATTTCGCGCCGGCCCCCGGCCGCTCCGCGGACATCATCCCCCTCACCAAGAGCGCCTGAACGGAGTACGACCATGGCCGATATCGAAGCCCGCATCCGCGAGTTCATCCAGGACAACTTCCTCTTCGCCGACAACCTCGACCGGTTCGCCTCGGACGCCTCGCTGATCGAGGCGGGCGTGATCGACTCCACCGGCGTGCTGGAACTCGTCTCCTTCATCGAGGCCGACTTCATGGTCCCGGTCGCGGACGCCGACATCGTCCCGGAAAACCTCGATTCCATCGCCGCCATCACCGCCTTCGTGGCCGGCAAGCTGGGCGCCCGCGCGGCCGCCTGACCTTATCCCATCATCCGCGGCGCGCCGGACCGCTCCGGCATCGCCGACCACGCGAGGACGAGCACGATGCGCGTCGAACGGTTCCTGACCTCAAGTGCGGAACGCCATCCGGCCAAGACGGCCCTCATCGCCGGCGGCCGACGGCTGAGCTTCGCCGAACTCGATCGCCTGACCGACCGCTTCGCGGCCGGGCTCGAGGCGCTCGGCGTCGAGCGAGGCGACCGGGTCGTCGTGTTCATGGACAATGCCTGGGAAGCCGTCGTCGCCATCTTCGGCACGCTCAAGGCCGGCGCCGTGTTCAGCCCGGTCAATCCGACCACCAAGGCGGAAAAGCTCGCCTTCATTCTCGGCAACTGCCGCGCCAGGGCGATCGTCACCCAGGCGAAGCTCGCCGAGACCGCCGAGGCCGCGGCCGCCGACGCCCCGTCGGTGCGGCTCACCGTGATCGCCGGCGGCCTCGACGAGGCGGAGGGGCGCGTCGCCTTCGAGGCGCTCGCGGGCGGCGCCTTCGGCGAGCGACCCCTCAAGGCGCCCGGCATCGAGATCGACCTCGCCATGCTCATCTACACGTCGGGCTCCACGGGCTTCCCGAAGGGCGTGATGATGACGCACCAGAACGTCGTCGCCGCCGCCACCTCGATCACCACCTACCTCGCCAACACGCCGGACGACATCGTCCTCAACGTGCTGCCGATCTCGTTCGACTACGGCCTCTACCAGGTGATCATGGCGATGAAGGTCGGCATGACGCTGGTGCTCGAAAAGTCCTTCACCTTCCCGGCCGCCATCTTCAAGAAGATCGATGACGAGAAGGTCACCGGCCTGCCGCTCGTGCCGACCATGGCGGCGATCGTGCTCGCCATGCGCGACCTGCAGCCGGGCGCGCATCCGTCCTTGCGCTACATCACCAACACCGCCGCCGCGCTCCCGCCCGCCCACATCGCGCGGCTCCGCGAGCTCTTCCCCGGCACCACGGTCTATTCCATGTACGGCCTGACCGAGTGCAAGCGCTGCACCTGGCTGCCGCCCGCCGAGCTCGACCGCCGGCCCGGCTCGGTCGGCATCGCGATCCCCGGCACCGAGGCCTATGTGGTCGACGACGAGGGCCGCCGCTGCGCCCCCGACGAGGTCGGCGAACTGGTCATCCGCGGGCCGCATGTGATGAAGGGCTACTGGGAGAACCCCGAGGCGACCGCCAAGGCGCTCAGGCCCGGGCCCTACCCCTGGGAGACGGTGCTCCACACTGGCGACCTCTTCCGCACGGACGCCGAGGGCTTCCTCTACTTCGTCGGCCGCAAGGACGACATCATCAAGACGAAGGGCGAGAAGGTCTCCCCGAAAGAGATCGAGAACGTCCTCTATGCGCTTCCCGGCGTGAAGGAGGCGGCGGTGATCGGCGTGCCGGATCCGATCCTCGGCGCCGCCATCAAGGCGGTCGTCGTGGTCGAGCCGGGCGTCGCGCTCGGCGAGGGCGACATCCTGCGCCATGCCGCGCGGCATCTGGAGGACTTCATGGTCCCGCGCATCGTCGAATTCGTGAACGAGCTGCCGAAGACCGACACCGGCAAGATCAGCCGCCGGCTGGTCGCCGAGGAAGACAGCCTGCGCAACCGCATCGAGGCCGCCGAATAATGAACGACTTGGCCATGCCTACCCGTCTCGCCGCCGCGCGCCCGCTCGACCCCGCCTCCGGGCGGAAATTCGGCGCCGATCTCCTCGTCCTCGACGCCGAGCGCGAGGTCGAGCGCATCGTCGCCGCCATCCGCGAGCAGGTCGGCCAGCGGCTCCGCCGCCGCGGCGCCGTGCTCGGCCTTTCCGGCGGCATCGACAGTTCGGTGACCGTCGCGCTCGCCGCGCGCGCCTTCGGCCCCGAGAAGGTGCTCGGCCTGTTCATGCCGGAGAAGGACAGCGAGGACGAAAGCCTGACCCTCGGCCGTCTCGTCGCCGAGACCTTCGCGGTGCCCGCGGTGCTCGAGGACATCGGCCCGACGCTCGCCGCCATGGGCTGCTACCGCCGCCGCGACGACGCGATCCGGCGGCTCGTGCCGGACTACGGCCACGGCTGGTCCTGCAAGGTCGTGATCGAGAACGAGGGCTTCAACGTCTCCTATCTGGTCGTGCAGTCGCCGGAGGGTAAACAGCGGAAGCTGCGCATGCCGGTCGACGTCTATCTCGGTGTCGTCGCCGCCACCAACATGAAGCAGCGCACCCGCAAGCAGCTCGAATATTATCACGCGGACCGGCTGAACTTCGCCGTGGCGGGCACGCCGAACCGGCTCGAATACGACCAGGGCTTCTTCGTCAAGAACGGCGACGGCGCGGCCGACTTCAAGCCGATCGCGCATCTCTACAAGTCCCAGGTCTACCAGCTCGCCGAACATCTCGGCGTGCCGGCGGAGATCCGCAGCCGCCCGCCGACCACCGACACCTGGTCGCTCGCGCAGACCCAGGAGGAGTTCTACTTCTCCGTCTCCTGGCGCCTGATGGACCTCTGCATGCTCGGCCTCGATACTGGCGCGCCGGTCGAGGAAGTGGCCGAGGCCGCGGGCCTCACGCCCGCCCAGGTCCGCCATGTCTGGAAGGACATCGAGGCGAAGCGGCGCGGCACGCGCTACCTGCACGAGGCGCCGCTGCTGGTCGGCTGACGGCCGGGCCGGCGTGGGTCGACCGGTCAGCGCCTGGCGACCGGCGGCAACAGCGCGGTCGGCCGCTTGTCGGGCGTGCACATGTCGTTGTCGCGCGGGCGGACACCGAAATAGAGCCCCTTTCCGTCAATGGCGAGGAGGTCGTGGTCCTCGCGACAGACCGACACCGGCTTCCATCCGGCGCAGCCGGTCTTGGAGATGTCGACCTCGACGTTCAAGGCGAGGCCGCAGCCGGCGAAGCCGAAGGCGTTGACGATCGCCGGATCGGCGGTCAGCAGCGTCACATACTTCACCTCCTCGACGAACACCGCCTCGAACGCGCCGGATACGGCCTTGGACGGGGCGCCGACCGAGTATGGACCCTTGGTGCGGAACTGGAACGTCCGCTTCGTCATCCCTTCGTCGAGCGCATGCACGAAGGTGAGGCCCCAGGTACCGCGCTCGAAGCTGAAGCTGCGCGTGCCGTAGCCGCCGTACCAGGGCTCGGGCGCGGTCGACGCATAGGTGCCGGCGAGCGCCTCGAGGTCGGCGCGCGGGCCGAATCCTCCGGCGGAGGCGGTCGCGGCGGCGGTCAGGGACAGGGCCGCGAGGAGGGCGGCGCGGAAGGTCGATCGGAACATGATGTCGGGCTCCTTGGCTTCGATCGAGGCGCCGGCGGCGCCTCACCGACATGAGCCGCGGCGAGCCGCGATTTCGACCGAGGGTTTGACTTCCGCGCACCGATCCCCGATCTACCGCTCCATCCCCATCAAAGCGCGCGCGCGCCGAGCCCCAAGCCGATGAACGCCCCCGTCGCCCTCGATCCCGTCTCCCGCCGCCGCACCTTCGCGATCATCTCGCATCCGGACGCGGGCAAGACCACGCTCACCGAGAAGCTCCTCCTGTTCGGCGGCGCGATCCAGCTCGCCGGCGAGGTGAAGGCGAAGGCGAACCGGCGCAACACCCGCTCCGACTGGATGGGCATCGAGCGCGACCGCGGCATCTCGGTGGTCACCTCGGTGATGACGTTCGAATATGGCGGGCACGTCTTCAACCTGCTCGATACGCCGGGCCACGAGGACTTCTCGGAGGACACCTACCGGACGCTGACCGCCGTCGACGCCGCCGTGATGGTGCTCGACGCCGCCAAGGGCATCGAGGCGCGCACCCTGAAGCTCGTCGAGGTCTGCCGGCTCCGCGACATCCCGATCGTGACCTTCGTCAACAAGATGGACCGGGACACGATGGACCCGTTCGATCTCGTCGACGACGTCGAGAAGACGCTCGCCATGGACGCGACGCCGATGACCTGGCCGATCGGCCGCGGCCGCGCCTTCGCCGGCACCTACGATCTCGCCCGCTCGACGATCCGGCTGAAGGACGCCGAGGAGGCGGTGCCGGTGAACGGCCCGCAGGACAGCCGCATCGAGGCACTCCTGCCGGCGCAGGATTTCGAGCAGTTCGTCGGCGAAGTGGAGCTCGCCGCCGGTGCCTCCAAGCCCTTCGTGGTGAAGTCGTTCCTGGAAGGCCACCACACGCCGGTCTATTTCGGCTCGGCCTTACGCGACATGGGCGTCAAGGACCTGATCGACGCGCTCGGCGCCTTCGCCCCGAGCCCGCGCGAGCAGTCGGCCGACGGCCGCGTGGTCAAGGCGACCGAGGACCGCATGACCGGCTTCGTGTTCAAGATCCAGGCGAACATGGACCCGAACCACCGCGACCGCATTGCCTTCATGCGCGTCTGCTCGGGCCGGCTGACGCGCGGCATGAAGGTGAAGCTGGTGCGCACCGGCAAGCCGATGGCGCTGCACACGCCGCAGTTCTTCTTCGCGCAGGACCGCAGCCTCGCCGAGGAGGCCTTCGCGGGCGACATCGTCGGCATCCCGAACCACGGCACCCTGCGCATCGGCGACACGCTGACCGAGGGCGAGGACCTCGTCTTCCGCGGCGTGCCGTCCTTCGCGCCCGAGCTTCTCCGCCGCGTGCGCGTCGCCGATGCCATGAAGGCGAAGAAGCTGAAGGAGGCGCTGCAGCAGATGGCCGAGGAGGGCGTCGTGCAGGTGTTCCAGCCCTTCGACGGCTCGCAGCCGATCGTCGGCGTGGTCGGCTCGCTGCAGCTCGACGTGCTGAAGGAGCGCCTCGCCGCCGAATACGGCCTCGAAATCTCGTTCGAGACGACCCGCTTCGCCGTCTGCCGCTGGGTGACGAGCACGGAGGCGGGCAAGATCGACGAGTTCGCAAGGCGCGATTCCTCCGCCATGTGCCGCGACCTCGACGGCGACGCGGTCTATCTGGCGACCTCGCCCTTCTCGCTCAAATACGAGCAGGACCGCTGGCCCATGCTGACCTTCAGCGACGTGAAGGACTATCAGCGGGTGAAGGCAGCCTGAGGCGGAAATGCCCCGCCGCCGCTGGGGAATGCGGGCGGAGGCGATCGGCTCCGTCGCGGCGCATCGGCCGGATGCTAGTCTCGCATATGCTGATTCGCCGATCGATGGACCTGCCATGCGCCTGCCTTTCGTCGCCGCTCCGGTCGTCGCCCTGTTCGCCGTCTTCGCCGCGCCCGAGGCGAAGGCGCGGGTGGAGAAGGTACTGATCCAGTGCGCCGAGGCGCAGTCGCTCTGCCCGTGGTACCGGCCCGGCGTGACGCCGCCGAAAGGCTGGGTGGAGGACCGGCCGACGGGCCAGGAGCAGAAGCTCGTCGTGTTCGTGCCGAGCGGCACCTCGCTCGACGAGGCGACCGCGTGGATCTATGCCCGCGCGGTTCCGAACCCGAAGCGGACCCCTCTCGACGAGGTGGTGAAGAGCGACCACGATCGCTTCCGCGAGGAAAATCCGAAGATCACCATCACGGCGCTCGACCCGCCGCCCGGCCGCAAGCCGATCCGCCTCTACGAACTGGTGGAGGAGGCCGAGGGCCTCACCACCTTCGAGCGGACCGCGACCTTCACCGACACCGACCGCGAGGGCAATTTCTACACGATCGCCCTCACGCTCTCGGCCGGGAGCCGGGAAGACCTCGACGCGACCTTCGAGGTCTTCCAGCAGGTCCTCGGCGGCTACAAATAGCGGCGCCCGCTCAGCTGAGCCCCTCGATCAGCCCGTCCGCGCCGAGCCGGATATGCTCGGCGGACGGCACCTTGGGGAGCCCCGGCATGGTCATGATGTCCCCGCAGATCACGACGAGGAAGCCGGCGCCGGCGGAGAGCCGCACCTCGCGGATCGGGATCGCGTGGCCCGTCGGCGCGCCTTTCAGCTCGGGATCGGCGGAGAACGAGGACTGCGTCTTCGCCACGCAGATCGGCAGCCCGCCGTAGCCGGCCGCCTCCAACTCCCGGAAGCGCTTCACGATCCGGCTGTCGGCGGTGACCGATCCGGCGCGGTAGATCTCCCGCGCGATCGTCTCGACCTTGGCGAGGAGCGGCATGTCGTCCGGATAGAGCGGCGCGAAGGCCTTCGGCCGCGGCCCCTCGGCGAGGCGCACGACCGCGTGGGCGAGCGCCTCCGAACCGCGCGACCCTTCCGCCCAGTGGCTGCACACGATCGCCTCGACGCCGAGCTCCGAGCGGCAGAGGTCGACGATCAGCCGATGCTCGGCCTCCGTGTCGGAGACGAAGCGGTTGATGCCGACCACCGCCGGTACCCCGAACTTCGCGACATTCTCCACATGGCGGGCGAGATTGGCGAAGCCGGCGCGGAGCGCGGTCAGGTCCTCGCGGCCGAGCTCGTCCTTCTTGACGCCGCCATGCATCTTGAGCGCGCGCACCGTCGCCACGATCACGGCGGCATCGGGCGTGAGGCCGGCCTTGCGGCACTTGATGTCGAAGAATTTCTCCGCGCCGAGATCCGCGCCGAAACCCGCTTCCGTCACCACATAGTCGGCGAGCTTCAGCGCCGTGCGCGTGGCGCGCACCGAGTTGCAGCCATGCGCGATATTGGCGAAAGGCCCGCCATGCACGAAGGCGGGGGTACCTTCCAGCGTCTGCACCAGGTTCGGCTGGAACGCGTCCTTCAGGAGCACGGTCATGGACGGCGAGGCCTTCAGGTCGCCCGCCGTCACCGAGCCCTTGCCGCGCGTGTCGGCGACCACCATGCGGGCGAGCCGCGCCTCGAGGTCGGCGAGGTCGCTGGCGAGGCAGAACACGGCCATCACCTCGGAGGCGACCGTGATGTCGAAGCCGTCCTCGCGCGGAAAGCCGTTCGCCACGCCGCCGAGCGAGGAGACGATGGCGCGCAGCGACCGGTCGTTCATGTCGATGGCGCGGCGCCAATGCACCCGGCGCGGATCGATGTCGAGCGCGTTGCCCCAGTAGATGTGGTTGTCCAGCATGGCGCAGAGCAGGTTGTGCGCCGAGGTGATGGCATGGAAATCGCCGGTGAAGTGGAGGTTGATCGCCTCCATCGGGATCACCTGCGACCAGCCGCCGCCGGCCGCGCCGCCCTTCACGCCGAAGCAGGGCCCGAGCGAGGGCTCGCGCAGCGCGATCGCAGCCTTCTTGCCGATGCGCGAGAGGCCGTCGCCGAGGCCGACCGTGGTCGTCGTCTTGCCTTCGCCGGCGGGCGTCGGGTTGATCGCGGTGACGAGGATGAGCTTGCCGTCCGGCCGGTCGCGCTGCGCGCCGATGAAGGCGTCCGAGACCTTCGCGATGTGATGGCCGTAAGGGTAGAGCTGCTCGTAGGGGATGCCGAGCTTCTCGGCGATGCGCGCGATCGGCTGGGGCGTGACGCTACGGGCGATCTCGATGTCGCTCTGCATGGATGCTTCCTCTCCCACGGTTCGGCTTTTTGCACTGTGTTAGCACGCCCCGGGCCGCGGCGCGCGCCGGACCGCCAGCCCGCCGCTTCGCCGGCGAAGGACCTCAGCCCCTTGCGCCAGTCGAAGCTTTGCGCCCGCCGGGCTGGGCTATAGGCTGGCGGGCGCCGTCACGGGACGGCGAATCCTCGAAAACGGGAGACGGCATGGCGGGTCAGGTCGACCTATCGTCGCTGAAGGACGCGATCCTGGTGCTCGGGACGGCCGGCGTCGTCGTGCCGCTGATGCACCGGCTGAAGGTGAGCCCGATCATCGGCTTCCTCGCCGCCGGCGCGATCCTCGGCCCGAAGGGGCTCGGCCAGTTCTCCGCCCAGTCGCGCATCATCGACATCATGACGGTCGACAGCCCTGACGCGATCAGCGGCATCGCCGAATTCGGCATCGTCTTCCTGCTCTTCGTGATCGGCCTCGAACTGTCGCTCGAGCGCCTCTCCACCATGCGCCGGCTGGTGTTCGGCTTCGGCGGCGCGCAGGTGCTCGTCACCACCATCGCGCTCGGCGGCCTCCTCGCCGGCGTCGGCGTGGAGCCGAACGCCGCCCTCGTGCTCGGCTCCTGCCTCGCGCTCTCATCGACCGCGATCGTCGTGGAAATCCTCGCCGAGAGCCGCCGCCTCACCTCGACGACCGGCCGCGCCACCTTCTCGGTGCTGCTGTTCCAGGATCTCGCCGTGATCCCGATCCTGTTCCTGGTCGGCCAGCTCGGCGCCACCGGGGGCACGTCGGTCTGGAGCGGCCTCGCCGGAGCCCTGGCGCTGGCGGTCGGCGCGCTCGGCGCGATCGTGTTCGTCGGGCGCCTGGTGCTGCGCCCGCTGTTCCATTCGGTGGCGGAAACGAACAACCCCGAACTCTTCATGGCGGCGACTTTGCTCGTCGTGCTCGCGACCGGCGTCGGCACACAGCTCGCCGGCATGTCCATGGCGCTCGGCGCCTTCGTGGCCGGGCTCCTGCTCGCCGAGACGGAATACCGCCGCGCCATCGAGGCCACGATCGAGCCGTTCAAGGGCCTGCTGCTCGGCGTCTTCTTCTTTTCCATCGGCATGGAGATCGACATCGTCGGCCTGCTGCGCGACCCGCTTCCGATCTTCGCCGGCGCGATCCTGCTCATGGCGGTGAAGGGCGTGCTCTCCATGCTGCTCGCCCGCCTGTTCCGCCTCAGCTGGCCGGCGGCGATCGAATCCGCCGCGTTGATCGCGCCGGGCGGCGAATTCGCCTTCATCGTGATCGGCCTCGCCGCGGCATCCGCGATCCTGCCGCCCCATGTGGCCGAGCTCGCCGTGGCGGTGGTGACGCTGACCATGGTGCTGCTGCCCGGCATGGCGATACTCGGGCGGGCCGCGGCGCAGAAATTCGCGCGCGTCGCCGCGCCCGACCCGGTCACGCTGGTGGCGCCGCCGGAGAGCGCGCCCGACCGCACCATCGTGGTCGGCTACGGCCGCGTCGGCGAGGTCGTCGCCGGCATGCTGGAACGGCACCGGCAGCCCTATATCGCGATCGATCGCGATGCCACGACCGTGACGCTCGGGCGCCGCCGCAACCGGCCGGTCTATTACGGCGACTTCACTAGCCCGGCCTTCCTGAAGGCCTGCGGCATCGACCGCGCCAAGGCGATCATCGTGACCACGTCGTCGACGGCCGCGGTCGACGCCATCGTGGCGGCGGTGCAGGCGGCACGCGCCGACATCCTGATCGTCGCCCGCGCCCGCGACGCCCAGCACGCCATGCGGCTCTACAGCCTCGGCGTGACCGACGCGGTGCCTGAGACGATCGAGGCGAGCCTGCAGCTCTCCGAGGCGGCGCTGGTCGGCCTCGGCGTGCCGATGGGGCCGGTGATCGCCTCGATCCACGACAAGCGCGACGAATTCCGCCAGCTGCTCAAGAAGGCGAAGTCGGACGGCCAGTGAGGCGCGCCGGCGTCACGGCGTCCTCGACGGCGTCGCTGCCGGCGCGCCGAATTCCATGCGGAGCTGCAGGGTTTCGAGCAGGTCCTTCAGCGTCAGGAGCCCCACGAGCCGGCCGCCCTCGACCACGAGGAGGCGGCTGTGGCTGCCGTCGCGCATGCGGTCGAGCGCCGCGACCGCGTCGTCGCCGGGCGCCACGATGAAGCCCGGCTCCACCGGCCGCATCACCTGCGTGACGGGCGTGGTCGCCCACTCCTCGCGCGGCAGCCCGTGCAGGTCGCCGACCGCGACGAGGCCGCGCGGCGCGCCGGATCCGTCGACCACCGGATAGGCGTCGTGCCGGGTCTTGTAGACCACGTTCTCGAGGAAATCGGCGACCGCCACATTCGGCCCGACGGTGACCGGCGCGGCGGTCATGAAGCGGGCGACGGTCTGCCCCGTCAGCATGCTGCGCGTTTCCAGGTCGACCCGCGAGGTCATCGCGGCGGAGCGGATGAAGAAGCCGATCAGGATCGTCCAGAGCCCGCCGCTCACCTGGCCGGAGATCACCTGCACGACGCCCAGGAGGGCGAGGCCGAAGCCGAGGCCGGCGCCGATCGAGGAGGCGACCCGGGTGGCGCGGGCGAAGTCGCCGGTCGCCGCCCACACGCCGGCGCGCAGCACCCGCCCGCCGTCGAGCGGGAACGCCGGTAGCATGTTGAACACCGCGAGCAGCAGATTGAGCATGGCCAGGTAGCGGATCAGGATGCCGAACGGGGAGGGATCCGCCGTGCCGGTCAGCCGGAACACGCCCCAAAGGACGGCCGCGATCGCGACGCTGGCGAGCGGGCCGGCGAGCGCCATCAGCGCCTCCGCCTTCGGGGTCGGCGGCTCCGCCTCCATCTCGGCGGCCCCGCCGAGCATGTGCAGCGTGATGCCCTTCATCGGGATGCCGTAGGCGATCGCCACGAGCGAATGGGCGAGTTCGTGCAGCAGGATGGAAAGGAAGATGCCGGCCACCGCCAAGATGCCCATCGCCCAGTAGGTCGCCACGCCGAAGCCTTCGTGCACGGACGGGAAGTAGCCCGAGGCGAGCGACCAGGAGATCAGGAGCGCGATGAAGGCCCAGCTGAGGTTCACCTTGATGTCCAGGCCGAAGATACGGAAAAGCGTGAGGCTCGATCCGAACATGCGTGTTTCCTCGATGGATGGCCGCGCCAGTCTATCCCTTCGCCGCGCCGATTGCGCTGCCCGCGCGGGCCGCTCTCGTCGACTGACGTTTCAGTGAACGCCGGCTTCAGGGTCGGTTGGGCCGGGGGCGTGTAGCTTGGCGTCAAGTTCGGATGGATCGAGACCATCCCGGGTCCTGAAAGGGACCTTGCAGGGCCCCGCGAGGGACCATGAAGGGTCCCGCAAGGGACCAGCGGCCGGCAGGGGCGCGGCGTCCGGTGAACGGAGGCCCCCCGCGCCCGGCGCCGGACGGAGACGCGACGATGTTACTTTCGGACCAGAGGAAGCCCGCCGATCGCAGCGCCGAACTCGACCTCGCCGCCTATGCGGCCGCGGCCGAGCGGCTGACCCGCGCTGTACGCGAAGCGGCCCGCGCCGCCCCGCCCGGTGCCCGCGGCCTCAGCGCGTGAGCGGCTTGTACTTGATGCGATGCGGCTCCACGGCGTCGGGCCCGAGCCGCCGCTTCTTGTCCGCCTCGTAGTCCTGGAAGTTGCCCTCGAACCATTCCACATGGCTGTCGCCCTCGAAGGCGAGCATATGGGTCGCGATCCGGTCGAGGAACCAGCGATCGTGGCTGATGATCACCGCGCAGCCGGCGAAGTCCTCGAGCGCCTCTTCGAGCGCGCGCAGCGTCTCCACGTCGAGGTCGTTGGTCGGCTCGTCGAGCAGAAGCAGGTTCGCGCCAGACTTCAGCATCTTGGCGAGATGCACGCGGTTGCGCTCGCCGCCCGACAGCATGCCGACATTCTTCTGCTGGTCGCCGCCCTTGAAGTTGAAGGCGCCGCAATAGGCGCGCGAATTCATCTCGCGCTTGCCGAGATAGACGATGTCGTTGCCGCCGGAGATCTCCTCCCAGACCGTCTTGTTCGGGTCGAGCGCGTCGCGCGACTGGTCCACATAGCCGAGATGCACGCTCTCGCCGACCGTGATCGAGCCGGCGTCGGGCTTCTCCTGGCCGGTGATCATGCGGAACAGGGTCGTCTTGCCGGCGCCGTTCGGCCCGATCACCCCGACGATGCCGCCCGGCGGCAGCTTGAAGGTGAGGTCGTCGATGAGCAGGCGGTCGCCGTAGCCCTTGGTCAGGTGCTCGAAGTCGATCACGTTCTGGCCGAGCCGCTCGGCGACCGGAATGATGATCTGGGCGCCGGTGTTCTGCCGCTGGTTCGCCTTCTCGACGAGCTCCTCGTAGCGCTGGATGCGCGCCTTGGACTTGGCCTGGCGCGCCTTCGGGGAGGCGGAGATCCACTCCTGCTCGCGCATGAGCGTGCGCTGCCGGGCCTCGTCCTCGCGGCCTTCCTGCTCCAGCCGCTTCTGCTTCTGCACCAGCCAGGCCGAGTAGTTGCCCTCGTAGGGGATGCCGCGGCCGCGATCGAGTTCGAGGATCCAGCTCGTGACATTGTCGAGGAAGTAGCGGTCGTGGGTCACGATCAGCACGGCGCCCTTGAAGGCGCGCAGGTGCTTTTCGAGCCAGGCGACGCTCTCGGCGTCGAGATGGTTGGTCGGCTCGTCGAGGAGCAGCAGATCGGGCTCGGAGAGCAGCAGCTGGCAGAGCGCGACGCGGCGCTTCTCGCCGCCCGAGAGCGCGGCGACGGCGGCGTCCGGCGGCGGGCAGCGCAGCGCCTCCATGGCCATCTCGACCTGGCTGTCCAGATCCCACAGGCCCTGGCCGTCGATCTGGTCCTGCAGCTTGGTCATCTCCTCCATGAGCTCGTCCGAATAGTCCTCGGCGAGCTGCATGGAGATCTCGTTGTAGCGGTCGAGCAGCGCCTTCTTGCCCGCGACGCCGAGCATCACGTTGCCGAGCACGTCGAGCGAGGGATCGAGCGGCGGTTCCTGCTGCAGGAAGCCGACGCGGGCGCCCTTGGCCACCCACGCCTCGCCCGAGAACTCCTTGTCGAGCCCCGCCATGATCTTGAGCAGCGTCGACTTGCCCGAGCCGTTGATGCCGAGCACGCCGATCTTGGCGTCCGGAAAGAACTGCAAGTGGATGTTGTCGAGGACCTTCTTGCCGCCTGGATAGGCCTTGGAGAGGCCGTGCATGTAATAGATGTACTCGTAGGAAGCCATGGGCCTCGCCGCCTCGTCCGAAGGTGTCTCGAAAATCGCGCCGGGCTCGCGGCCGCGCGGGGTCGGCGCTTATGTAGCGGCAGGCCCGATCCGGGGCAATGGCCGGGAGCCGGCAGGCGCGTACGGCGAGGCCGGCGAGGCCGGCGATGCACGCCGTGGCGCGTTGCGCTCGCGCCGGTCAAGCGTCAGGATGCGCGCCGACGCAGGGGCAAGCCGGAGGGGGCAGCGCTTGGCCGACTATGATCTCGCGGTGGTCGGGGCCGGCATCGTGGGCCTCGCCCATGCGCTCGCCGCGCGCCGCAAGGGCCTGAAGGTCGTGGTGATCGACCGCGACGCGCAGGCGAACGGCGCCTCGGTCCGCAATTTCGGCTTCGTCACGGTGACCGGCCAGGAGCGCGGCACCTGCTGGCGGCGCGCGCTCCGCTCGCGCGACGTGTGGGCCGAGATCGCCCCGAAGGCGGGCATCCCTATCGAGCACGAGGGCCTCGCCGTGGCGGCGCGCCGGCCGGAGGCGACCGCCGTGCTCGAAGCCTTCCTCAGGACCGAGATGGGCGAGGGCTGCCGGCTCGTCTCCCGCGCCGAGGCCGCGCGCGAGGTGCCGGCGCTGAAGGCGGACGGCATCGACGCCGTCCTGTTGTCCGACCACGACCGCCGTGTGGAGAGCCGCACCGCCATCCCGAAGCTCGCCCGCTACCTGGAGGAGGAGCTCGGCGTCGCGTTCCGCCGCTCCACCTTGGTCAAGGCGGTAGCGCCGCCGCTGATCGAGACGACCGCCGGCCCGATCCGCGCCGCGCGCGCGGTCGTCTGCCCCGGCGACGACTTCCTGTCGCTCTTCCCCGAGCGCATCGCCGCCTATGGCGTGACGAAGTGCAAGCTGCACATGCTGCGCGTGGCGCCGGGCCGGACCGTCCGGCTCGGCCGGGCGGTGATGTCGGACCTCGGGCTCGTGCGCTATCTCGGCTACGCGGTGCTGCCGGAGGCCGCGGCGCTGAAGGCGCGCCTCCAGGCCGAGCAGGCCGACGCGCTCGAAAACGGCATCCACCTCATCGCCGTGCAGTCGAGCGACGGCACCCTCGTCGTCGGCGACAGCCACCACTATGGCGAGACGCCCGATCCCTTCGCACCCGAAGCCGTCGACGCGATCATGCTCGACGAGTTCGACCGCGTGCTCGACATGCCCGGCCGCCGCGTCGTGGAGCGCTGGACCGGCATCTATGCCTCGGCGCCGGACCGGCTGATGTTCACCGACGCGCCGGCGCCGGACATCCGCATCGTCATGGTGACGAGCGGGACGGGGGCCTCGACCGCCTTCGCCATCGGGGAAGAAACGATCTCGGAGATGTTCGGATGACCAAACTGACCGCCGTGGTGTTCGACTGGGCCGGGACGACGGTCGATTTCGGCTCGCGCGCGCCGATGGGCGCCTTCGTGGAGGTGTTCCGCGAATTCGGGGTGACGATCTCGATCGAGGAGGCGCGCGGGCCGATGGGCCTGCCGAAATGGCATCACATCCAGGCGCTCCTCGCCGATCCGTCGATCGCCGAGCGCTGGGCGGCGGCGCATGGCGGGGCGCCGACCGACGCCGACGTGGACAAGATCACCGAGGTGTTCGTGCCGCTCAACACGCGCGTCGTCACCGACTACGCGGAACTCATCCCCGGCACCGTCGCGACCGTGGAGGCGATTCGGGCGCGCGGCCTGAAGGTCGGCTCCACCACCGGCTACACAAGGCCGATCATGGAGCGCCTGTGGCCCGCCGCCGCCGAGCAGGGCTACGCCCCGGACAACCTCGTCTGCGCCGGCGACCTCGCCGCCGGGCGCCCGACGCCGCTCATGATGTACCGCACCTTCCTCGACCTCGGCGTGCATCCCGCCTCGTCCGTGGTGAAGGTCGACGACACGGAGCCGGGCATCGCCGAAGGGCTGGCGGCCGGCACATGGACCGTCGGTGTCGCCGTGTCGGGCAACGCCATGGGGCTTTCCCGCGAGGAGCTGGAGGCACTCTCGCCGGACGAGTTCAAGACCCGGCGCGCCGCCGCGGTCTCGACGCTGGCGCGGGCCGGGGCGCATGTGGTGATCGATTCGATCGCCGACCTCCTGCCGGTGCTCGACGACTTCGAGGGCCGGCTCTTGCGCGGCGAGCGGCCCTGCTGAACCGAACGGCGCTCGGCCGGCGGTGAGCTTGCTGCCGCCGAAGCGTCAGCGCGCGACCCGGATCCCCGCGGTGCGGACGCGGGCATGGGCGCCGAGATCGAGCGCGGCGCGGGCGGCGGCGGCGCGGTTCTGGGGCATATGCGGCATGGCCTGTCTCCCGATGACAAGGGGCGTGGATCGCGGATCCACCGAACTTGATCGGGAGACTAGGAGGCTTCGCCGGAACCGGCCCTGAAGCGGCCGTTCAGCCCGGGTTCACCGCGTCGCGGCCTCGCCGAGGAGGCGGAACACCGCGGCCTCGCCGCTATCGATCGAGAGCTTCACGTCGCCCGGTTCGAGCACGAAACGGGTCGGGATGGCGCCGAGCTTCGCCGCGGTCGACGGGTCGAGGTCCTCGAAGGAGATGCGCTCCACCTGCACTTCGAGCTTGCGGCAGTCCCAGTTGTCGGTCGAGCCGCGCACGCGGGCGACCTCCTCGGGGGCGAGGCCGCAGCGCCAGTTTTTCAGCCGCTCCTCCCAGGCCGCCATCTGCAGCCGCAGCACCTCGAAGGAGTTGCGCACGGCCGAATCGATCGCCGTGTCGGTGACCGCCTCCAGGAGCTGCGCGCCGGTCGGGCCTTCGAGCGTCTTCGACCAGTCGGCGCTCGAATTCCGCCCGCTGTCGACCACCACGAACACGAACTTCTCCAGCACGATCGCGTCCTCGCGGCCGAGCGGCCGGTACGGGTCCGGCGCCGCGGCGAGCGCCACGTTGATGCCGGCGAGGCCCCAGTTGTCGGTGAGGCCGCCGTCGAGCAGCTTGATGAAGCCGACCTGGGCCACGTCGCGGTAGCGCCGGAGCGCGGTCAGATAGGCGCGCGCATTGGGCGAGACGTCGCGCCGGCGCGACAGCGCGTCGAGATGCTCGGGCAGGCGGAACCCGCATTTGTCCGCGAAGGACTTGATCACCACCGGCGCGAACACGATCGGGACCGCGGCCGAGGCGGCGACGGCCTCGGCGATCGGATAGGTGTAGAGGTCGGAGCAGATCGAGCCGAAGGTCACCGGCTCGAAGATGAACGGCGTCTTCGCCGTGATGTCGGAGGCGTTGATCCAGACGGTCGGGCGCCCGGGACGGTAGAGCTCGCGGAAGGTCGCCTCGCCGAACACGTTGGCCTTCAGCCAGGCGGGCAGGCCGGAGCGGTCGTTCACGCCGCCGTCGAGGGCGCGCGCGATGTTGCTCACCGAATAGACCTGCGTGCGCAGCGCTTCCTCGGCGTTGCGGTAGAGGAAGCGGCGTTCGTAGTCGGCCAGGATGCCCTTGCCGTGCAGGCCGAAATAGGCCGCCGTCACCGACCCGCCGGAGACGCCCGAGACGAAGCGCACCTGGTCGAGCAGCGTGCCGCCGCCGGCGAGCGGGATCTTCTCCAGGCCGCGCAGCACGCCGTAGGAGAAGGCGGAGGCGCGCATGCCGCCGCCCGAGAAGGCGAGGCCGACGACGGTGGTGCGCAGCGTGTCGTCGCCGCCGACGCTGGACATGGGCGAGATGGCCGGCAACGCGGTCGGCTGGTTCACCGGCGTGATGTCGAGCGACGCGCAACCGCCGAGGGCGGCGAGGCCGGCCAGGGCCGCGAGGCGGACGATGCGCGAGGCGAGTTTCATCGAAATGCCGATCTTCCACGGTGGGCCGAGGCGGCGCTTCACCGGCTGAAGGGACAGGGTGCGGACGATGGCCGGGTTTCGCCGACGAATGGGGCACGGGAAAGGCAGGCGGTTCCGGCAGGGGGGCCGGAGCCGCCTCGGACGGCCACGTCCGGCCGCCTCCGCGGGTGGGCGAGGGGACGCGTCACGGGACGCGCGGATGCCGGCATCCGCCAGGAAGGGAGGTCGGACCCCAGATTGTATAAAATTGGTAAACACTACTTAAAAGTGCATAATACTTAACGAGGTGTCAACAGGTCCCTCATCGCGGGCGTGTCGGCCTCAGGGCGACGCGCAGGTTCGCGAAGACGCCCGGACGAGTCCTGCGTCGAACCACGAAGACATTGGACGGCTTGAGATTTTGCGCGAGGACGCCGATCGTCGCACAGGGACGATTTGGTAACCGAAGCCTCAATCAGGGCGAACCAAAGCCGCGTCATTAGGCTTAACGCGTGATCAAGATGAACTTTCACATTCTAACATGTATATTCTTTCGTTCTGAATATAAATTCTCTGCATTGCTTGTATATATCCGGCCTTTGACGTTAGGTTCGGTCGGTGCGACGGTGCCTCGGAAACCACGATGTCTGCTCACGCGATGGCGTTACTCGACCTCTCCAGTTCGCTCGACGGCTATCTGTCGCGCAAGGTGCTGTCCCGCGACGCGGCCGACTCGCTCGTGCGCCAGCTGTGCCTGCTCATGTCCATCGCCGGCGACGGCGTGGGCGACGCGGACACCAACACCTTCGACCACCTGCTCGTGCGCCTCGTGGAGAGCGCGGAGGCCGACACGCGCGGCTTCCTCGCGGTGCAGCTCTCGGTCTCCGACCGTCCGCCGCCCGCCACCTTGATGCGGCTCGCGCGCGACACGATCGAGGTCGCGCGCCCGATCCTCGTCCATTCGGCGCATCTGACCGACGCCGACCTCGTGCGCATCGCGCTCGAAACCGGCCTCTCGCAAATGAATGCGATCGCCGAGCGGGCCGAGCTCTCCATCGAGATCACCGACATCCTGCTCATGAAGGGCGACGATGTGGTGCGGCGCGCGGTCGCCTCGAATCACGGCGCGCGCATCTCCAACGACGGCTTCCGCCGGCTCGCCAAGCAGGCGGTCGAGGATTTGCGGCTCGAAGAGGCGCTGGTCGGCCGCGAGGACGTGCCCGACCTCGTCATCCGCTTCCTGGTGCGCAACGGCGCCGGCTACGCGCGCGAGGCCTTCGCCGCCATGGAGCGCGGCTTCGCCGACATGGTGCGGCTGCCGGCGGCGAAGAAGAGCCCGCTGCGCAGCGCCGAGGCCTGGTACGGCATCTATGATTTCGAGGCCGCCGAGGTGCGCCTCGCCGCACTCGCCGAACAGGGCCTGCGCGGCGAAACGCTGCTGCTCCGGCTGATCGCGGCGGAATCCTTCCCCGAGGCGGCCGTGATGGTGTCGCGCATGTCCGGCGTGCGCGTGCAGGACATGGTCGGCTGGATGACGGCGGCCGATCCGGCGCTGTTCCTCGCCGCCGCGCGGCTCATCCCGCTGCCGCCGCGCGCCGTGTTCGGCCTCCTCAACATCGGCCCCTGGCGCCAGCAGCTCGACGGGCGCGGCCGGCAGGCGGCGATCCGGCAATACCAGTCGCTCGACCACCCCGCCGCCGCCGAACGCGTCGCGGCCTGGAGGAAGCGGTTGGTCGAGGGGCGGGAGGCGACGCAGCGCCGGCCGACGGCGTCGCGACAGGCGTGACGATGTCACGCAAGGCCACGCCCCTGACGTCAAGACAAGCCTGCACCGATCCATTTCAATCGATCCTGCGAACTGCCGGACCATCAGGTAGAAAAGATTGATAGTTTTATAATTCCTCAGAGAAAGTAAGAATTACATCTTACCATCCTCCTTGGAATGTAGTAACAACTGTTTGCAGACCGTCGGACAGTTACCTGAACCTGTCAGTAGGGTCTGTCCCACAAATATATGCCGAAATGGGTATCGGAGATGAATCTTAAGGCGGCATGGATAGGAAACATTTATTTTGTACTGAAAGCGCTGATGTGGTGTATAAGTGTCTATGCAATAATTAGACTAACAGGGTTTGTCCTTAGTCCATTTATAGATTATGGCTCAGAACTCATGGTCATAATCAATGCGCTAATCTGCGGGATATTTGCAATGATAACAAGGCGTTTCTTCAATTTTCCTTGACATCAAGGAAAGCAAGTCGCGCCGTTGCAGCAGGTGTAACGGAATCCTGAGTATGGCGCGCCGGCTGCAAGCTCGCACGGTCGGCGCCAACGCAATTGGTGTGTAGAGTAAAGGACGGCGCGTTGCCAAATGGACTGCTATCCAGCCAGGAAAGAACGGAGCTTTCAACGTCGCCGCAACCTTTCCGTTGTATAGAGCGCTTCGCATTCGTCATTTTGCGAAGGAAAGCAACGGCATGCGGATCAAGGGGCAGCGGATGATGGACTGGCCGTGGTATATGCGGCCGCTCTCGCTCGTGTTTCTCGCCGCGTCCGCCTTCGTCGTCTATGCGGCGCTGCATGCCGATCCGCGCCAGGCGATGCTCGCCATGGCGGTCGCGAGCCTTTGCGTGGCCGGCGCCGTCTATCTCGCCTATGTGGTCTTCACGGTCAGGGTCTGGTGGACGCCCGCCGGGATCGGCGCCTCGCATCCGCTCGGCCGCGCGCGCTTCCTGCGCTGGGAGGACATCCACGAAGGCGCCTATCGGCCCGGCCTGCAGGCCTTCCTGCTCGAGGGAAAGGGCGAGCGCATCTGGTACTCGCCCGCCCAGACCGGCTGGGAGGCACTGGAGCGATATCTGTCGCTGCGGCTCCGCTCGGCCGGCGTGCCCGCCTGGCACGGCGTCGAGCTGCATGGCCGCGGCTACGAGGTCGACACGCCGGACGGGCCGCGCGCCTGCGGGTTCGTGGCGCGGCTCTTCGTGCGCGATCGTTCGCTCGAGGCGGCGAAGGCGCGCGCGCTGAAGCTCGTCGCGGACCGCCCGGGCCCGGTCCGGGCCCTCGACGACGCCCGCATCGACGTCACCGTGGTGCGCAGTATGGTGCGGGTGCCGGACCTGCCGGTGATCGAGCCGGACATCCGCGGCGGGGAACCGATCATCTACCCTGCCGACGCCGAGGCGCGCCCCTGACCCGACCCTGGCGGCGCGCGTAGCGTCCCGGCGCGCCCACGCCATTCGACGCGGCCGCCGAACTTGGCTATGAGCGTCAGGCCCAGCGCCCGGTTTCGGCGCTCCGGGATCCGGCGCGCGCCCGCCGCCGGCCGGCTTCATCCCCGTCCGGACCCGGCGCCGGACCTTTTCGCGCGACGCTTCCATGCTCATCGACATCTCCGAACTGACCGCGACCTTCCCCGCCTTCCGCGTCGCCGTCGTGGTGGCGACCGATCTCGCCATCCCGCCGGAGCGGCCGGAAGCGCTCAATCGCCTGATCGCGGAGCGCGAGGCGGAGGCGCGCCGGCGGCACGCGGGGATGGAGCTCTCGCAGATCCCCGGCGTCGCGGCCTGGCGCGCCGCCTACCGGGCCTTCGGCATCAAGAAGACGAGCTACCGCTCCTCGGTCGAGCGCATCGTCAAGAACGTGATGGCCGAGCGGCCTCTGCCGCGCATCAACGGCTTCGTCGACGCCTACAACGCCGTCTCGCTCGCCCATGTGATGCCGCTCGGCGCCGACGACCTCGACCGGCTCATGGGCGACGTCGCCTTCCGCTATGCCCGCGCTGGCGACAGCTTCGTCGACATGGCTTCAGCCGAGGGGGCGTCCGCCGAGGGCGAGGAGGAGGGCGGCGCCGGCGGCCTCGTGGAGGATCCGCCGAAGCCCGGCGAAGTCGTCTTCGCCGACGCCGCGCATGTGCTCTGCCGGCGCTGGAACTGGCGCCAGGACGCGCGCTCGCTGGTGACGCCTGCGACGCGCCGCGCGCTCCTGACCGTGCAGGCGAACGGCGCCGGCGACGTGGAGGCCGCGGCGGCCGACGCGGCGGACCTCATCGCCCGCTTCTGCGGCGCCACGATCGCCGTCACGATCGCCGACGCGCGGGCGCCGAAAGTGACCCTCGCGGGCGCCTGACGCCCACACCCTGTCCGTTCGCATCCGGGAGACGGGCCGCTCCGGAAGCGCCGAGGGCGAATCCGTGGCGGCCATGAGGCCGCGCAAGCTCACTCGCAGGGCCATCGCGACGGGCGAGGGCAAGACGAACTCGCCGAAGGTTCCGAGTTCATGATCGCTCGGACTCTGCCCCTGCGCCTCACGACCGGCCCCATCCGAGCATGTTTTTGCCCGTCAGCCTCCACCATCGCAACACGAGGCACTTGGAACGGGCATAAAGATATGTTTATATCCTTCTCATGAGCTACCTCTCGCCCGTCGCCGCGCCCGATCCGTCCGACCGCCTCTCCAGCGACCAGCTGGTCGAGGTGCTGCGCGCGGCCGCCGAGCCGACCCGGCTCCGCATCCTCGTCCTCCTGCAGCGCGGCGACCTCACCGTGAAGGACCTGACCGAGATCCTCGGCCAGAGCCAGCCGCGCATTTCGCGCCACCTCAAGCTCCTCACCGAGGCGTCCCTGGTCGACCGCTTCCCGGAAGGCGCCTGGGTCTATTACCGCCTGTCGGAGACCGTCCCGGCCGTGACGCTGTCGACGGTCGTGCGCTCCCTCGTCGATCCGCGCGACGCCCGCCTCGGCCGCGACCGCGAGCGGCTCGACCAGGTGAAGCGCGCCCATGCGGACCGGGCTGCCGCCTATTTCGCCCGCAACGCCCATGCCTGGGACGAGATCCGCTCCATGCAGGTGGCGGATGCCGCCGTGGAAGCGGCGATCCTCGAGGCGGTCGGGCCCAATCCGTTCGACGCCTTCCTCGATCTCGGCACCGGCACCGGCCGGCTCATCGAGCTCCTCGACGGCCGCTGGGCGCGCGCGCTCGGCGTCGACCTCAGCCACGACATGCTCGCCGTCGCCCGCGCCCATCTCGACCGCGCCGGCATCAGCAACGTGCAGGTGCGCCAGGGCGACATCTATGCGCTGAACCTGCCGCGCGACAGCTTCGACGTCGTCACCATCCACCAGGTGCTGCACTATCTCGACGATCCCGCGAAGGCGATCCGCGAGGCCGCGCGCGTGCTGCGCCCCGGGGGCCGCCTCATCGTGGTCGATCTCGCCCCGCACGGGCACGAATTCCTGCGCGAGGACCACGCGCACCGTCGGCTCGGCTTCGCCCACCAGGAGGTGGAGCGCTGGCTCGAACAGGCCGGCCTCGTGACCGAGCGCATCACCGACCTCCCGGCGCCCGGCGCCGGCAAGCTCACCGTCACCCTGTGGCTCGCCCGCGACCAGCGGCTCCACATCGCTCGCTCCTCCAGCCGAGAGGCCGTGGCATGATGAACAAGCCGAGCCACCTCGCCGCCGTCGACGCCACCGGCATCCGCGTCTCCTTCGAGTTCTTCCCGCCCAAGACGGAGAAGATGGAGGAGACGCTGTGGTCCTGCATCGAGCGCCTCGCGCCGCTCCGGCCGAACTTCGTGTCGGTCACCTACGGCGCCGGCGGCACCACGCGCGAGCGCACCCATGCGACCGTCGCCCGCATCCTGCGCGAGACGGACCTCGTCCCGGCCGCCCATCTCACCTGCGTGGACGCGACCCGCGAGGACGTGGACGCGGTGGTGCGCGGCTATGCGGAGGCCGGCGTCCGCCACATCGTGGCGCTGCGCGGCGACCCGGCCGGCGGCGTCGGCACCCGCTACCGGCCCCATGACGGCGGCTACGCCTCGACGCCCGACCTCATCCGCGGCATCCGCGCCATCGGCGATTTCGAGATCTCCGTCTCCGGCTATCCGGAGAAGCACCCCGAGAGCCCGGACATGCCCGCCGACATCGCGCTCCTGAAGCGCAAGGTCGAGGCGGGCGCGAGCCGGGTGATGACGCAGTTCTTCTTCGACAACGACTGCTTCGAGCGCTACGTGGACCGCGTCCGCGCCGCCGGCATCGACGTTCCGATCGTACCGGGCGTGATCCCCGTGCTCGATTTCGAGCGCACGGCTGCCTTTGCCAAGCGTGCCGGCGCGAGCGTGCCGTCCTGGCTCGCCCGCCGCTTCGAGGGGCTCGAACACGACGAGAAGACCCGCCACCTGGTCGCCGCGGCGATCGCGGCCGAGCAGTGCTTCGACCTCGTCGAGCGCGGCTACCGCGATTTCCACTTCTACACGATGAACCGCGCCGACCTCGTCTACGCGATCTGCCACATGCTTGGCCTGCGCCCGGCCGTGGCCGCCGAGACGGCCCGCGCCCCGGCCTCCGCCGCGGCCTGAGCGACCCGCTCGAGCCCGACCGCCGCGCCAACAGGACATGCCCATGCCCATCACGCCCGCGCGGTCCGCCGCGCTCCACCGGCTCGCCGCCGAACGCATCCTCGTCATCGACGGCGCGATGGGGACGCAGATCCAGGACCATCGCCTCGGCGAAGCCGATTTCCGCGGGGAGCGCTTCGCGGACCACGCGCGCGACCTGCGCGGCAACAACGACCTCCTGATCCTGACGCGGCCGGATGTCGTTACGGCCATCCACGCCGCCTATCTCGACGCCGGCGCGGACATCGTGGAGACGAACACCTTCTCCTCGACCAGCATCGCCCAGGCGGACTACGGGCTCGAAGCGGCCGCCTACGACCTGAACCTCGTCGGCGCGCGCCTCGCCCGCGCCGCCTGCGACGCCGCCGAGGCGCGCGATCCGTCGCGGCCCCGCTTCGTCGCCGGCGCGCTCGGCCCGACCAACCGCACCGCCTCGATCTCGCCGGACGTGAACGATCCGGGCTACCGCGCCGTGAGCTTCGACGATCTGAAGGCCGCCTATGCCGAGGCCGCGCGCGGGCTCGTCGACGGCGGCGCCGACATCCTCCTCGTCGAGACCGTCTTCGACACGCTCAACGCCAAGGCCGCCCTCTACGCCATCGAGACGGTGTTCGACGAAACCGGCATGCGGCTGCCGGTCATGGTCTCCGGCACCATCACCGACCTCTCCGGCCGCACGCTCTCCGGCCAGACGCCGACCGCGTTCTGGTACTCGGTCCGCCACGCGAAGCCCTTCTCGATCGGCCTCAACTGCGCGCTCGGCGCCAAGGAGATGCGCGCGCATATTTCGGAGATCGCGCAGGTCGCCGACACGCTCGTCTGCGCCTATCCGAATGCGGGCCTCCCCAACGAATTCGGCCTCTATGACGAGAGCCCGGCGGCCACCGCGGCGCTGCTGGGCGAATTCGCCCGTTCCGGCCTCGTCAACATCGTGGGCGGCTGCTGCGGCACCACGCCCGCCCATGTGGCCGCGATCGCCGAGGCCGTCCGCGGCCTCGCCCCGCGTCGCGTGCCCACGCCGCCGCACCGCATGCGGCTTTCCGGCCTCGAACCGTTCACCCACGCGCCCGAAATGGCCTTCACCAATGTGGGCGAGCGGACCAACGTCACCGGCTCGGCGAAATTCAGGAAGCTCGTCACGGCCGGCGACTACGCGGCCGCGCTGGAGATCGCCAAGGGCCAGGTCGAGGGCGGCGCCACCGTCATCGACGTCAACATGGACGAAGGCCTGCTCGACAGCGAGAAGGCGATGGTGACGTTCCTGAACCTGATCGCCGCCGAGCCGGACATCGCCAAGGTGCCGGTGATGGTCGACAGCTCCAAGTGGTCGGTCATCGAGGCCGGGCTGAAGTGCCTCCAGGGCAAGGGCATCGTCAATTCGATCAGTCTCAAGGAAGGCGAGGCGGCCTTCGTCGAACAGGCCCGCAAAGTGCTGCGCTACGGCGCCGCCGTGGTGGTGATGGCCTTCGACGAGACCGGCCAGGCCGACACCTTCGAGCGGAAGTGCCAGATCTCGGCGCGCGCCTACCGCATCCTGGTCGACGAGGTCGGCTTCGACCCGGCCGACATCGTGTTCGACCCGAACATCTTCGCGGTCGCGACCGGCATCGAGGAGCACAACAACTACGGCCGCGACTTCATCGAGGCGACGCGCTGGATCCGCGCGAACCTGCCCCACGTTCATGTGTCGGGCGGCGTATCGAACCTCTCCTTCGCATTCCGGGGCAACGATCCGGTCCGCGAGGCGATGCATTCGGTGTTCCTCTACCATGCCATCCAGGCGGGCATGGATTTCGGCATCGTCAATGCCGGCCAGCTCGCGGTCTATGACGACCTCCCGGCCGATCTGAAGGAGCTCGCCGAGGACGTGGTGCTGAACCGCCGCCCGGACGCGACCGAGCGCCTGCTCGAGGCGGCGCCGCGCTTCAAGGGGGAGGGCGGCCCGAAGCGGGAGGCCGACCTCGCCTGGCGGTCCTGGCCGGTCGCCAAGCGGCTGGAGCACGCGCTCGTCGCCGGCATCACCGACTTCATCGCCGAGGACACCGAGGAGGCCCGCCGCGCCTCGTCCCGGCCGCTCGACGTGATCGAGGGGCCGCTGATGGCCGGCATGAACGTGGTCGGCGACCTCTTTGGCTCGGGCAAGATGTTCCTGCCCCAGGTGGTCAAGTCGGCGCGCGTGATGAAGCAGGCGGTCGCCTATCTGATGCCCTTCATGGAGGCCGAGAAGCGCGCCAACGGCACCGCCGGCGGCTCGTCCTCGGCCGGCAAGATCGTCATGGCGACGGTCAAGGGCGACGTGCACGACATCGGCAAGAACATCGTCGGCGTCGTCCTGCAATGCAACAACTACGAGGTGATCGACCTCGGCGTCATGGTGCCGGCCGCCAGGATCCTGGAGACGGCGCGGCGCGAGAAGGCCGACATCATCGGCCTCTCCGGCCTGATCACGCCGTCGCTCGACGAGATGTGCCATGTGGCGGCCGAGATGGAGCGCGAGGGCTTCGACGTGCCCCTCCTGATCGGCGGCGCGACCACCTCGCGCGTGCACACCGCCGTGAAGATCGACCCGAACTACCGGCGCGGCCAGGCGGTCTATGTGACCGACGCGAGCCGCGCGGTCGGCACCGTGTCGGCGCTGATCGGCGAGGGGCGCGCCGGCTTCGTCGAGGAGACGCGCGCGGACTACGGGCGCATCCGCGAGGGCCATGCCCGCGGCCAGGCCGACAAGGAGCGCGTCAGCCTCGCCTCGGCGCGGTCGAACCGCTTCGTCGCCGATTTCGCGCGCTTCCGGCCGGTGCGGCCGAGCTTCCTCGGCGCCCGCACGATCGACGACGTGCGCATCGCCGACCTCGTCCCCTATATCGACTGGACGCCGTTCTTCGCCACCTGGGAGCTGGTCGGCCGCTACCCGGCGATCCTCGCCGACCCGAAGATCGGCCTCGCCGCCAAGGCGCTCCACGACGACGCGCTATCGATGCTCCGCCGGATGGTGGAGGAGGACTGGCTTTCAGCCCGCGGCGTCGTCGCCTTCCATCCGGCGAACGCCGTTGGCGACGACATCCTCCTCTATGCCGACGAGGGTCGCGGCCAAGAGCTCGCCCGCCTGCACGGCCTCCGCCAGCAGATGGGCCGCACCGGCTCGGCGCGGCGCAATCTTTCCATCTCCGATTTCGTCGCACCGGCGGAGAGCGGCATCGCGGACTATGTGGGCCTCTTCGCCGTCACCGCCGGGATCGGCGAGGACGCGGTCGCCGCGCGCTTCGACCGTGCGAACGACGACTATTCCAAGATCCTCTCGCAGGCGCTCGCCGACCGCCTCGCCGAGGCCTTCGCCGAATACCTTCACCATCGGGTGCGGCGCGAGCTCTGGGGCTACGCGCCCGGCGAGAGCCTCGCCATGGCGGACATCATCGGAGAGAAATATCAGGGCATCCGCCCGGCGCCCGGCTATCCGGCGCAGCCCGACCACACCGAGAAGGCGACCCTCTGGCGCCTCCTCGACGCGGAGGCGCGCGCCGGCATCAGCCTCACCGAGAGCTACGCCATGTGGCCCGGCTCCGCCGTCTCCGGCCTCTACCTCGCCCACCCCGACGCCCACTATTTCGGCGTCGGCCGCATCGAGCGCGACCAGGTGGAGGACTACGCGGCGCGCAAGGGCTGGGACCTCGCCACCGCCGAACGCTGGCTCGCCCCGGTGTTGAACTACGACCCCGTGGCCTTTCGGGCGGCAGCGGAATAACAGCTTGGCTTCGTTGCGGTTTTTGTGACGGCGTGCGACGATTCCGGCCGGGTAGGAGGCCCGGCATGGAGATCACCTTTCCCCTCGAGTTCCTGGTCGAGGGCGTTCCCGCGTCCTCGCAAGCGGCTCGTGGGGCGTCGCGCGATGCCTGGAAGACGAAGGTTTCCCAAGCCTGCCATGCGGTGCTTCCGGAGGGCCATTTTCTGACACCGCCGACGACTCCCATCGCGGTGACGCTCTACTGCTTTCCGGACGGCAGATTGCAAGGAGACGTGGACAACATCCCTAAGCTGGTCCTTGATGCCATGTCGCAACATATCTACGAGGACGACCGGCAAGTCGAGCGGGTGGTTGTTCAGAAATTCGAGCAGGGGCGACGCTACGCCTTCGAAAACCCGTCGCCTTTGCTCGCGCTCGCCATGGCCCGCGAGTCGCCCGTACTCTATGTGAAGGTTACCGACGACCCGCACGAGGAGCTCACATGATCGCATCGCTCGCCGACGATCAGTTGCTCGACCTCGTGATCGAGAACCTCGCGTCCGAGGGCTACGAGATCCACAAACATCCGCCGCGCCGGATGCTGCCTGCTTTCATGAAGGACTATGTCCCGGACGCCGTCGCTCTCGGCAAGGAGCCGAAGCTCGCGGTCGAACTTGCGACCGCGCCCGGAAACGGCGAGCGGCTGAGTGAGATCGCGGGTCTCTTCACAGGCCGCCCCGACTGGCGCTGGCAGGTCATCAGTCCCCGCCCGGTCCGCACAGAGCCGGTCGCGCCCGCGTCCGACGCCGCCATCGAGCGGTCACTCGCGGAGTATCGGACGCTCGCCGGCGACGGCCGCAGTCAATCGGCATTTCTGCTCGGCTGGGCCCTCGTGGAGGCGCTCGCTCGCCGTCTTGGGCCAGAAGCGGTCACGAGACCCTTGTCCGGGCAGGCTCTTGCCGGATGGCTCATGCACGAAGGGCATCTCGACCAGGACGCCGGCCTACGGCTCGGCGACTTGAGCCGGCTGCGCAACCGGCTCGCCCATGGCGACCTGTCCGCCGAGCCACGAACCGACGACGTTGCGGATCTCGGCGCGATCATCGAGACGCTCGCCGAGGAGCGCGCGGTGCCGCCGCCCTGAGACACCGGGCTGCGAACGGCCGGGCCTTCGGTCTCACACCACCGGCACCGCCATGCCCTTCTGCACCGCCGGGCGGGCGCCAAGTTCGGCGACCCAGCGGTTCACGTGGTCGACCGGCGGCAGGCCCTCGAAGATGTGGTCCTTGAGGCCGGTGAAGGCGGAGACGACCCACGGATAGGTGATCATGTCGGCGATCGTGTAGTTGGCGCCGGCCATGTAGGGGTGTTCGGCCAACTGCCGGTCGAGCACGCCGAGCAGGCGCTGCGCTTCCTTGACGTAGCGGTTGATGCCGTAGGGGATCTTCTCGGGCGCGAACTTCACGAAATGGTTCGCCTGGCCGAACATCGGGCCGACGCCGCCCATCTGCCACATCACCCATTCCAGCGTCTTGTAGCGCTCGTGGCCGGACGGGGCGAGGAAGCGCCCGGTCTTCTCGGCGAGATAGATCAAGATCGCGCCGGATTCGAAGATGGTGAGCGGGCCGCCGGCGGCGTCGTGGTCGACGATCGCCGGGATGCGGTTGTTCGGAGCGACCTTCAGGAAGGCCGGGTCGAACTGCTCGTTCTTGCCGATGTTGATCGGCTTCACCTCATAGGCGAGGCCCATTTCCTCGAGCGCGATCGAGACCTTGCGGCCGTTCGGCGTGGTCCAGGTATAGAGCGTGATCATGGAGGGCATCCGCGTTCCGCCCCGGCCGGTGCGTCAGGATCAGCCGGGGCTCGAGGGAGAGGCGGCCGCGAGGCCGTGGGCGTGCCGACCATACTGGTTCAATAAATCCGAACAAGCGAAGCGCGGTCACGACTGCGCGATCATGCCCGCCGCGTTCGGCGGGGATCGGTCGGGTGCGGTCGCGGCGGTGGGAGCGGGAGCGGACCCCGGAAAAGAAGCCGGCCCCGCTTGGGGCCGGTCCGGATCTCGCCATCCTATCAGTCCGGGCTTTCCGCCCTCGGGTCCGGTTCGAGCCGTCCCCGATATGATTTGCCGAGCGGACGGCTGACCGTCCGCGGGAGGCCGCTTCAGAAGGCGCCGAACAGCACGGCGCCCACGAAGGCGAATGCAGCGCAGAACATGAAGACGTCCAGACCGAGTGCTTTCGTCATGGTTGCCTCCCTTGTTGGTACTGCCATGCGACAGACTACGCCGAAAACGCAGAGCAGCTAGCGAAAAAGATTGTGCGTTGCGCGCAAAGCCCGTGCGAGTCGCAAGATCATTCCTCGGACGGAAGGAAAATTCCACGAAGGGCTGTATGGCTTGGCCACGCCTGTGCACCGCACAACGGCGGGGAGGCCGCGCCGTCTACCACGGCACCGCCGCACCGTCGAAATTGACGAATCGCGGCGAATCACCCGCCGACAGCGTGTCGATCACGGCCACGAGGCCGCGCGCGCTCGTGTCCGGATCGATGTCCGCGCCGCGCCCGCCCATGTCGGTGGTGACCCAGCCGGGATGCGCCACGGCGACGGCGATGCCGTCCGCCGCGAGGTCGGTGGCGAGGCCCTGCATCGCCTTGTTCACCGCCGCCTTGGACGACCGGTAGGCGATGCGGTCGGACTTGGTGAAGGCCATCGAGCCCATGCGGCTGGAGATGGTGAGGATGCGCGCGCCCGCGGCGCGGCGCAGATGCGGCAGCAGCGCCTGGGCGACGCGCAATGGGCCGAGCGTGTTGACCGCGAAGGTCGCGAGCCAGCCGTCGAAATCCATGTCGAGGGTCGACTGGCGCGCCGGCCCGATGATGCCGGCATTGTTGACGAGGACGTCGACGGCGCGGTCCCCGAGCGCGGCCGCGAAGGCGGCGACCGAGCCGGCATCCGTGACGTCGAGCGGCAGGATCTCGATGCGCCCCGCGGAGGCCTCGGCAAGCGCGGCGAGGTCGTGGGCCTCCTCCGGCCGCCGGGCGCCCGCCACGACGGTGTCGCCGCGCGCGGCGAGCGCGCGGACGAGGGCGAGGCCGATGCCCCGGTTGGCACCGGTGACGACGAAGAGGGTCATGGCGATGTCTCACAAACCTAAAGAGTTGAGCGACGAAGGGGCGGCGTTCAGCGCCGCAGCACCCGTTCGAGAAAATGCCCCGCTTCGAGCGCGGCCTTGTCGCGTGCGAAGGGCGCGACGATCTGCAGGCCGAGCGGCAGGCCGGCCGGGTCGTGCGCGCCGGGGACGTTGACGGCCGGCACGCCCATCAGGGTCCAGAGCCGGTTGAAGATCGACGAGCCGGTGCTCGCGAGCCCCTCCGGCGCCGCGCCGGGGGCCGACGGGGTGAGCAGCACGTCGACGTCGGCGAACAGGTCCTTCAGCGCCATGCGGGCGCGCCGGGCGGTGCGCCGCGCCTCGTCATAGGCCGGGATCGGGATCGACCGGCCGCGGGCTAGCGTGTCGCGCAGGATGGCGGAGAGCCGGTCGGCATGGTGGTCGAACTCCCAGCCGAGCGCCTCGGCCGCCTGGAAATCCATGATCGTCTGCTGCGCCGAGAAGGCGTCGGCGAAGATCCCCGGCAGGTCGATGTCGACGACCGTGGCGCCGGCCGCCGCGGCGCGCCGCCCCGCCTGCTCGACCGCCTGCCGCATGGCGCCGCTCGCCTCGTGCCAGAGATGGGTGCGGGCGATGCCGATGCGCGGCGGGGAGGGGTCGGCGCCGTCGACGCGCAGGTCGCGCCCGGTCAGCCCCGCTGCGAAATAGGCGACGTCGGCGACGCTCGCGGCGAAGAGGCCGACCGTGTCGAGCGACCAGGAGAAGCACTTGACGCCGACTGTGGGCAGGAGCCGGAACGACGGCTTCAGCCCCGCGACGCCGCAGAACGCCGCGGGGCGGATCACCGAGCCGCCGGTCTGGGTGCCGAACGCGATCGGCACCAGCCCCGCCGCGACCGCCGCCGCCGACCCGGACGACGAGCCGCCGGGCGTGTGGTCGAGCTTCGCCGGATTGCGCGTCGGCCCCGGCTCCATGAAGGCGAACTCGGTCGTCACCGTCTTGCCCGCGATGGTTGCGCCGGCCCGGAGCGCCATGGCGACCACCGCAGCGTCGGCGCGCGGGCGATGCCCGGCATAGATCGGCGAACCCATCTCGGTGGCGAAGCCGGCGGTGTCGAAGATGTCCTTGATCCCGAGCGTCAGCCCGGCGAGCGGGCCGATGCCGGGCACGAGCGCGTCGGCTGGCGCCACGGCGCCGGGGACGAAGCACTGCAACAGATCGTCATGGGCGGCGATCGCCTCGCTCGATGCCGCGATGCTCGCGGCCGGGTCGGCGCCGCCGTCGATCGCGCGGGCGATGGCGAGGGCCGGGAGCGGGGCGGGGAAGCGCTGGGCTGACATGGCGGACCGTGGCGGTTGGGGCCGCACCCCGTGTCGACGGACCGCCTCAGGCGATCGCTCCGCCGCACGGGAGGGGCGAGGGGAACCCAACCCTTGTAGCGCCGCCGGCGCGGATCGCCGCAACAAAAATCCATTCACCCGTTCCGCTCCAGCGTTAACGCATCCTTTCCAAAACCCGATGCATTCTCGCGACCATGCAACGCCACGCTGTCCGTTTCGCGTTCGTGGTCTGCGCAACCCTGGCCTTGTCGGGGTGCAGCGGCTTGTTCAACTGGGGTCCCTCGCGCGAAGCCTGGCGCGGGACGGCCGAACGGCAATGCCTCAATGCCGGCCTCGTCCGGACCTCCGCCTATATCCAGCAGTTCCGCGAGGTCGACGGCCCGGCGGATTGCGGCGCCGACAGTCCGTTCAAGATCACGGCCTTCGCCGACGGGGCGGTCGCGCTGAGCGAGCCGGCGACGCTCAACTGCCCGATGACGGCGGCCATGGACGAGTGGCTGACGAAGGTGGTGCAGCCCCAGGCCATGGCCCATTTCGGCCAGCAGGTGGTCGGCCTGAAGCTGCTCGGCACCTATACGTGCCGGCGCATCAACGGCCGCAGCTTCGGCTCCATGTCGGAACACGCCTACATGAACGCGATCGACGTGGCGGGCTTCATGTTCCAGGACGGCAACGCCATCACGGTCGCGCGCGACTGGAAATCGCAGGAGCCGACGGTGGCGAGCTTCCTCCGCCTCGTCGGTTCGCAGAGCTGCCAGGTGTTCAACACCGTGATCGGCCCGGACGGGGATTCCGAGCACTGGAACCACTTTCACCTCGACCTCGCCAACCGCTCCAAGAGCGGAAGGCGCTATTGCGCGGGCGGCGGCAAGGGCGCGATGGCCTTCGCGCCGGACGAGGCCGCCGATATCGCCGGCGCCGTGATCCGCGAGCATGGCCGCGGCCCCGGTCACGACGGCCCCATCGAGGAGTGACCGCCCCCGGCCCGGCGCAGAGCCGGAGGACTGCGCTCAGCCGGACCGGCCGCGTGACAATGACGCCCGCGCCTTCTACCGTCCGACCGCCGCGGCGCGGACGGCGGCGGAGGCGGGGAGATCCGACATGCAGGTGTTCGAAACCGGCCGCGAGGCGGCGCTGAAGCTCCGTCCGGACCGGTCCGTCTATTGCTTCCGCCCGTCGGTGCTCGCCGCGGACACGGCCGCCTTCCTCAACGCCTTTCCGGGCAAGACGGCCTATGCGGTGAAGACCAACGGCGAGCCGGACGTGCTGAAGACGGTCGCCAGCGCCGGCGTCACCTGCTTCGACGTCGCCTCGCCGGCGGAATTCGCCGCGGTCCGGGCGATCGCGCCGAAGGCCGAGCAGATCTACATGCACCCGGTCAAGGCGCAGTCGGACATCCGCCTCGCGCTCGAGACCTACGGTATCCGCACCATGGCGCTCGACCATCCGGTCGAGTTCGACAAGATCAACCGCATCGTCCAGGCCTTCGACCTCAATCCCGGCGACATCACCCTGTTCGTCCGCCTGCAGACCAAGGGCACGGCCGCCTACGAACTCTCCAAGAAGTTCGGCGCCGCGCCGAAGGAGGGCGCCGAGCTGATGCAGCGGATCGACCGCGCCGGCTACAAGGTCGGCCTCTGCTTCCATGTGGGCAGCCAGGTCGAGGACGTGGAGACCTATGACGGCGCGCTCCGCATCGCCGCGCAGTTCCGCCGCGACGCCGCCGTCCCGATCGTCTCGCTCGACATCGGCGGCGGCTTCCCCGCGCCCTATGGCCGCGATCCGCGCGGCAACCAGAAGCCGGTGCCCAATCCCGTCGCGCTGATCGGCGAGATCGCGCGCGACGTCGCCCGGCTCGGCTTCGACGACGTGCCGCTCGTCGCCGAGCCCGGCCGCGTGGTCGTCGCCCGCTCGCTCTCGGTGATCGTCCGCGTCCTCTTGCGCGACGGCAAGCGGATCTACATCAACGACGGCGTCTGGGGCTCGCTCTCGGACAGCTGGACCGGCAAGATCACTTTGCCGGCGCATCACATCCCGGATCCCGCCAAGCGGCGCCGGCCGGGCAACCCGATGAAGCTCGACGACTTCCGCGTCTGCGGCGTCACCTGCGATTCGGTCGACATCCTGTCGCGCCCGTTCTGGCTGCCGGAAACGGTGGATACCGGGGATTTCATCGAAATCGGCCATATCGGCGCCTATTCGCTGGCGCTGCGGACCCACTTCAACGGCTTCTATCCGGACGACTTCGTCGAGGTGACGCATCCCTTCGAGGACGACCGCGAGGGCCTCGCGGGCTTCGCCACGGTGGAAACCTGGGGCGAGAGCAGCCCCGAACCGGTCGTCGAGGGCAGCCATCTGGTTTGAAAGCCGACGAAGCTCGTCCGCCGGCCGCGCGTGACGTGGCGAGACAGCCGGATCCGGCCGTGTTACAAATTGAAGACGTAAATGCGCCGGAGGACGCCGGCCGTTACGAGACCGTCACACAATTCTGAAACTCCGTACGTATCTTGTTTGACCGCATCCTCGTCCGCGATGCGACCCGCCTTACGATTCGGAGCCAACCTCCTTGCGCCTCGTTCGTCTACGCCCGCGCCCGCGCGCCGAGACCGTCGAATTCAGCTACGCCACCCCCGACCAGACTCCGCTCGCCAGGGCGCTGATCAAGACGGTCGAATTGATGGGCGGCCAACGCAAGCTGAAGAAGCGATACATGGAGGGGCGCGGCGCGGTCGCCCGCGGCGAGGAAGACTTCTTCGACATGGCGATCCGCATGCTCGCGATCGATGTCGACTACGACCCGGCCGCGCTCGACAAGGTGCCGCGCCAGGGTCCGGTCCTGTTCATCGCCAACCACCCCTACGGCGTGCTCGACGGCATCACCTTCGCCTGGCTCGCCCGCAAGGCGCGGCCGGACGTCAAGGTGATGGCCCACGGAGCGCTTTGCCGGCTACCGGAAATGCGCGACCATCTGCTCCCGGTCGACTTCGCCGAGACGCGCGAGGCGCTGGAGACGACGCTGCGCACGCGCGTGACCGCGCAGAAGATGCTGACCGCCGGCGGCGCCATCGGCATCTTCCCGGCCGGCGCCATCTCGACCGCCGACCGCCCGCTCAAGGGCCTCGCCTTCGATCTGCCCTGGTCGCCCTTCACGGCGAAGCTCGCGATGGTGTCGAAGGCGACCGTGGTGCCGGTCTATTTCGAGGGCCAGAACAGCCGCCTGTTCCAGATCGCCTCGCAGATCTCGCTGACCTTGCGCCTCTCGCTCCTCTTCCGCGAGACGGTGAAGCGGATGGGCACGCGCCTCGGCGTGCGCATCGGCGAGCCCATGCCCTACGAGGAATGGTCGTCCATCAAGGAACGCGACCAGCTCCTCGCCGAGTTCCGCCGGCGCCTGTTCATGCTCGCCCCGGAGGGCATGATGAAGGAGGGCCGCCTGAAGCTCGCCAAGCCGCCGCCGGTGCGCACCACGACGCTGCCCAAGGCGAGCTGACCGCCGCACTCCCGCCACGCCCCGCGATGAGCGAGATCATGGCGGGCGCCAGCTGACCTGCTAGCCATGCCCCACAACGCGCGAACACCATCGGCGCGTCAGGGAGCACGGCGGCCGTGACGGCGGGCAGGGCGGATAGGCAGGGAACCAGCACCTTCTGGCACGAGCCGGCCGCCGCGGCGTTCACGCGGCTCGGCTCGGCCGAGACCGGCCTCGGCGCGGCCGACGCCGCCGCGCGCCTCGCCGCCGACGGTCCGAACAGCCTGCCGGCCGCTACCCGACGCGGCATCCTCGCCCGGATCGGGCGGCGGCTCGTGGAACCGCTCGTTGCCATCCTGCTCGTCGCCGCGCTCGTCTCCGGGCTCACCGGCGAGTGGCCGAGCCTCGTCATCATCCTCGGCATCGTGGCGGTATCGACCGCGCTCGACGTGGCGCAGGAAAGCCGCGCGGAAGCGGCGGCCGAGGCCCTGCGCCGCTCCGTCGCGGTCACCGCGCGGGTCAGGCGCGACGGCCGGACGGTCGCGCTCCCCGTCGACATGATCGTGCCCGGCGACGTGGTCGAACTCCGCGCCGGCGACCTCGTCCCGGCCGACGGCCTCGTCCTGTCCGCCAAGGGCATGCGCGCCGACGAGGCGATCCTGACCGGCGAGCCCTATCCGGTGGAGAAGCGACCGGGCGAGAGCGGCGCGGCCGATCCGTCCGGCGCCTTCGAGGCGCTGTTCGACGGCACCGCGGTCGTGGCCGGCGAGGCGGTCATGCTGGTGGTGGCGACCGGCCCGGCGACCGCCTTCGGCCGCATCGCCCGCGCGCTCGACGCGGCCGAGCCGCCGAGCGCGTTCGAGCGCGGGCTGCACCAGCTCGGCGTCCTGATCATGCGCCTCACGGTGTTCCTGGTCCTGTTCGTCCTCCTCGCCCATCTCGCCTCGCACCGGCCGGTCATCGAATCCTTCCTGTTCGCCATCGCGCTCGCGGTCGGCCTGACGCCCGAACTCCTGCCCATGATCGTCACCGTCACGCTGTCGCGCGGGGCGATGCGCATGGCGCGGCAGAAGGTGGTGGTGAAGCGGCTCGCGGCGATCCACGACCTCGGCGCCATGGACGTGCTCGCGACCGACAAGACCGGCACGCTCACCGAGGCGCATATCGCGCTTCTCGCCCATCCGGGCCCGGACGGCATGGCCTCGCCCCGCGTTCTCGCGCTCGCCGGCATGAACAGCCGGTTCGAGACCGGCCTCAGGAGCCCGCTCGACGACGCCATCCTCGGCAGCGCGCCGGAGGCCGAGCCCGGCTGGCGGCCGGTCGCCGACCTGCCGTTCGACTTCGAGCGGCGGCGCGTCTCCGTCCTGCTCGCGCACGACGACACGCGGCTCCTCGTCGTGAAGGGCGCGCCCGAGGAGGTGCGGGCGCGCTGCATCGCCGTCGAGGCCGCGGACGGATCGACCGCGCCGATCGACCCGGCCCCGCTCGCCGCCTTCGAGGAGGCCCGGGCGGCCGAGGGGCTGCGGCTCCTCGCGGTCGCCTGGCGGGCGATGCCGGCCGACCGGGCCGCGATCGGCTTCGACGACGAGCGTGACCTCGTCTTCGCCGGCTGGTGCGTCTTCGTCGATCCGCCGAAGCCGTCGGCCGGTCCCGCGGTGCACCGCCTCGCCGCCGCCGGGGTGCGGGTGAAGGTCATCTCGGGCGATGCCGCGCCGGTCGTGCGGCACGTGGTCGAGACGCTCGGCATTCCCGCGACCGGGCTTCTGACCGGCGAGGAGATCGAGGCGATGACCGACGCGGCGCTCGCGCTCCGGGCGCCGTCGGTCGACCTCTATGCGCGCGTCTCGCCCGACCAGAAGGTGCGCGTGATCCGGGCCCTGCGCGCGGCCGGGCACACGGTCGGCTTCATCGGCGACGGCATCAACGACGCGCCCGCGCTGAAGGCCGCCGATGTGGGGCTCTCGGTCGACAGCGCGACCGACGTGGCGCGTGCCGCCGCCGACATGATCCTGCTCGACAGCGATCTCGGCGTCGTCGCCGACGGCATCGAGGAAGGCCGGCGGACCTACGCGAACATCATGAAATATGTGCGCATGGGCACCTCGTCGAATTTCGGCAACATGCTCTCCATGGCGGTCGCCTCGCTGGTGATCCCGTTCCTGCCGCTGACCCCGATCCAGGTGCTGCTGAACAACCTCATCTACGACCTCGGCGAGATCGGCATCCCGTTCGACGGCGTCGACCGCGACGAGGCCTCCAAGCCGCACGGCCTCGTCATGGCGGACGTGCTGCGCTTCACCCTCGTACTCGGGCCGCTCTCCTCGCTGTTCGACCTCGCCACCTTCGGGCTCCTGCTCTTCGTCTTCGCGGCCGAGCCGGCGACCTTCCGCACAGCCTGGTTTGTCGAATCCATGGCGACGCAGACGCTCGTCATCTTCGTCATCCGCACCGCGAAGCCGTTCTGGGCGAGCCGGCCGAACCCGATCCTGGCGGCGACCTCGCTCGGCTCGCTCGCCTTCGCGCTCCTCCTCGCGCTCACGCCGCTCGGCGAGCCGTTCGGCTTCGTCGGCCTGCCGGCTGAGCTCGGGGCCGCGATCACCGGGCTCGTCGTCAGCTATCTCCTGCTGGCGGAATGGCTGAAACGCTACGCGCTTCGGTGACGCCGGAACGCCGCTTGCGCTGCCTCGCATGCGGCGCCGTTCTCGTGTAGAGGTCGGGCCGGAACCGAGGCCGTCCATGCCGATCCGCGTCGCCACGTTCAACGTCGAGAACCTGATCCGGCGCATCCGCACGGAGCGCGACCGGCACACCGGCGAATGGCTGCCCGACGCCGCGGTCGGGCTCTACGACCATGCCAACGAGGCCGAGGGCACGCTGATCGAGAAGGCGTTCCAGATCGCCGTCTCCGACGACGTGCGCCAGATGACCGCCCAGGCGATCCGCGACGCCGACGCCGACATCGTCTGCCTGCAGGAGGTCGACGACCTCAGGTCGCTCCGCTACTTCCACGACCGCTATCTGCGCCGGGCGCTGGACGAGCCCTACGAGGAGTTCGCGCTGCTCCAGGGCAACGATTCGCGCGGCATCGACGTCGCCGTGATGGCGCGGCGCGGCTATCCGATCAAGGTGAAGAGCCACGCCACGCTCGCCTACCGTGACCTCGCGCTCTTCAACGACGACCTGCGCCATCTCGGGCTGCGCGAGGACGACCGCATCTTCAAGCGCGACTGCCTCGAAGTGGAGGTGGAGGTCGGCGACCGGATCCTCGACATCTTCGTCTGCCACCTGAAGAGCATGAACGGCGACCGCGACCGCACCATGCCGATCCGCCGGGCGGAGGCGCGCGCGGTGCGCCGCATCGTCGAGCGCAAATACGGCCCCGACCGGCAGCACGCCAACTGGTTGATCTGCGGCGATTTCAACGACTTCCGCGAGACCGTGACGGTCCGGCGCGGCCCCGGCGGCGAGCGCGAATGGACGCGGCGGACGGTCGACGCGACCGGCATCGACCCGTTCTTCGCCGACCGCTTCGCGGTCAACCTGGTCGAGCGGCTCCCCTGGGACGAGCGCTGGACGCACTGGTACGGCGAGGCGAAGGAACTCTCCCAGCTCGACTACATCCTGGCGAGCCCCGGCCTCGCCGCCGCCAATTCCAAGGCGCGGCCGGATATCGTGCGCAGCGGACTGCCCTACCGCGTGCCGACCAAGGAACGCGGCCCGGACGGCAAGCCGTTCGAGCGCTATCCGCGCGTCGGCTTCGACCGCCCTAAAGCGTCGGACCATTGCCCGGTCGCGGTCACGCTCGAACTTCCCGACGACGGCCGGAGGCCTGCTTGAGCGACCCGGCCATCCGCCGTGCCGCCGCGGTCGACCTTGCGGTGCGGCGCGAACCGCTCGTCCTCGCCGAGACGACGCGCGCGGCGGTCGACCGCCGCTGGGCGGCGGCTTCGGCCGGCAACCCGCATCTGTGGAACGGCCCGTTCTACCTGTTCGACCGCGTCGCGCAGGACGAGGAGGACGGCGGCCGGTTCACCGCGAGCGCCGCCACGACCGACTTCGCCACCTTCCTGCACTGGCGCGAGCAGGGCCTCGACGGCCTCGGCCTCGCCCACATCTTCCCCGTCGGCGCGGTGGTGACGGAGGACCGGCGGCTGATGCTCGGCCGCATGGGCCCGCGCACCGCGAATGCGGGCAAGTGCTACCCGCCGTCCGGCTCGTTCGACCCGGGCGACCTCGTGGACGGGCGCCTGCAGCCCTTCGCCAATGCCCTCCGCGAGATCCGCGAAGAGGTCGGCATCGACGCGGACGATTTTCCGGCGGATCCGGACTGGCTCGTCATTCCGTCCGGCCCGCATCGCCACGCGCTCGTGCGCGTCATCCGGGCGCCGGCCCGCGCGGCCGAGCTCGAGACCGTCGCCGCCGCCCATATCGCGGCGAGCGCGGAAGAGGAATTGAGCGGCGTCCGTTTCGTCGCCCTCGACGAGACGCTCGACCCCGCCGAAACCGTGCCCTACGTGTTGACCTTGCTCGCCTGGCTCGACCGCCACGCCTGAGCCCCGATGGAGTGATCAATGTCGCGCCGCTTCGCCATCCTGGACGTTTTCACCAAGACCCCGCTCGAGGGCAATCCGCTCGCCGTCGTGCTCGACAGCGAGGGGCTCGACACGGCGGCGATGCAGCGGATCGCGGGCGAGTTCAACCTGTCCGAGACCGTGTTCGTGGCGCCCGCCGACAACGCCGCCCATGCGGCGCGGGTGCGCATCTTCACGCCCGGTCGCGAACTCCCCTTCGCCGGGCACCCGACGGTGGGCACCGCCTGCCTCCTGGCGCAGCGGCGCTTTCCGGACCTTGCCGGCGAGATGGACGTGGTGGTCGCGCTCGAAGAGGAGATCGGCCTCGTCCGCGCCGCGGTGAAGCTCAGGGCCGGCCAACCGCCTTACGCAGAGTTCGACGTGCCGCGGCTGTCGCGTCCGTTCGAGACGCGGCTCGGCGACCGTTCCGCGATCGCCGCGGCGCTGCGACTCCGGCCGAACGACATCGGCTTCGAGAACCACGTCGCCTCGGCGCATGAGGCGGGCGTGCCCTTCGTGTTCGCGCCGATCGCCAATCTGGACGCCATGCGCCGCGTCCGGCCGGACCCGTCGATCTGGGCGGAGGCGTTCGGGGGGCACGGCCAGAGCGTCTATGTCTATTGCCGGGAGACGCTGTTCCACGAATCGAGCTTCCACGCGCGCATGTTCGGCGCCGGCTTCGGCATCCCGGAGGATCCGGCGACCGGGTCCGCCGCCGCCGCCTTCACGGGCGTGGTGCACCGGTTCGACGGCCCGCCGAGCGGCACGTTCCGCTACCGCATCGAGCAGGGCTTCGAGATGGGCCGCCCGAGCCTGATCGACCTCGAGATCGAGGTCGACGGCGGCGAGGTGACCGCGTCGCGCATCGGCGGACCGGCGGTGGTGGTGGCCGAGGGCACGCTGCGGATCTGACCGGGGCCGCCGCATCGGCGCCGCCGGCGCCCCCTCTGCCGCGGCGCCATCGAATGCGCCCTGCGCCCGGCTCAGAACGCCGCGCGCGGGTCGTGGCGGGCGAGGCGGGCGAGCAGGAAGTCCACTTCCTTCCTTGCGGTCGCACTGAGCGCGGAGCCGGGCTTGCGTTGCGCATCCGAAGCGATGGCGCCGCGCTTCTGCAGCACGTATTTGCGCACCGCGAGGCCGACGCCCTGCTGCTGCTCGTAGCGGATGAGCGGGAGATGGGCGTCGAAGAGATCGTGCGCCGCCTCGTGCTCCCCCGCCCTGGCGAGCCGGACCGTGTCGGCCAGCATGTCGGGGAAGGCGTAGCCGGTCATCGCCCCGTCGGCGCCGCGCTCCATCTCGAAGTCGAGGAAGAGGCCGCCATTGCCGCACAGGATCGAGAGCGGCCGAAGCTTGCCCTCGGCCTGCAGACGGCGGAGCGCGGAGATCTTCTCGAGCCCCGGCCAGTCCTCGTGCTTCAGCATCACGCAGGAGGCATGCGCCGTGACGATGCGGCGGATCACGTCGGGCGTCATCTGCACCTGCAGCGTCAGCGGATAGTCCTGCAACACCCAGGGGATGTCGTCGCCGATCGCCTCCACGGCGCCGGCGAAGTAGCCGGTGATCTGGTCGTCGGTGCGGAGCGAGGGGACGGGCGCGATCATCACGCCCGCCGCGCCGGCATCCATGGAGGCGCGCGCGAGCGAGCGCATCGCCGCGTAGCCGGGCGCGGAGACGCCGACCACCACCGGCACGCCGGCGCGCGCGACCACCTGGCGAACGATCGTGAGGCTCTCCTCCGGCTCGAGCTTCGGCGCCTCGCCCATGATGCCGAGGATGGTGAGGCCGGTGACGCCTGAGCCGACATAGAAGTCGGTCAGGCGGTCGATCGAGTCGGTGTCGAGCCGTCCGTCGGGATGAAACGGCGTCGCCGCGATGGCGTAGACGCCGGCGGCCTGTTCGGTAAGACGCATGCGAACCTCCTTCAACCCTTCGAGGCTTCGTAGCGAGCCTTGGTCTCGGCATTCATCGGATAGAGGCCGGGGAGGGGGACGCCGCGCTCGACCTCCTGCATGATCCAGGCCTCCATGCGCTCCTGCTCCGGCGCCTCGGCGATGACCTCGTCGAGCAGCGCCTGCGGGATCAATACGGCGCCGTCCTCGTCCGTGACGACCACGTCGTCCGGGAACACCGCGACGCCGCCGCAGCCGATCGGCTGCTGCCAGCCGACGAAGGTGAGGCCCGCGACCGAGGGCGGCGCGGCGGCCCCTTGGCACCAGACCGGCAAGCCGGTCGCGAGCACGCCGGCGAGGTCGCGCACCACGCCGTCGGTGACGAGCGCCGCGACGCCGCGCTTCGCCATGCGGGCAGAGAGGATGTCGCCATAGACGCCGGCCGAGGTGCAGCCCATGGCGTCGATCACGCAGACTGAGCCCTCCGGCATCGCCTCGATCGCCGCGCGGGTGGAGATCGGGGACGCCCAGGAGGCGGGCGTCGCGAGATCCTCGCGGGCGGGCACGAAGCGCAGCGTGAAGGCCGGACCTACGATGCGCGGCTGACCCGGCCGGATCGGCTTCGTCCCCTTCATCCAGACGTTCCGGAGCCCCTTCTTGAGGAGGATCGTGGTGATCGTCGCCGTGGTCACGGACTTCAGGATGGCGGCGGCGGATGCGTCGAAGGGCATGGGGATCGTCCTTGGCTGTCCGCGTCGCCGCGAACGGGTCGGATGCTGGGGATGAGTCCGCCGTCGATGCGGACGACGGAGCCGGTGACGGAAGAGGCCCGCGCGCCGGCGAGGAAGGCGACCACGTCAGCATATTTGTCCGGCCGGCCATAGCGCCAAGCCGGTATGGCGGCCGTGCTTTCGCGCGATGGGTTTCGATCGATCGGCGGCGGGGCACCCGAAACCGGCGGCCGGCCCCACGCGGCCCATGACTTGGCGGCCGCGCGGGAATAGGGATCGCGGGTCGAAAGTCAGGCCGGGCCGATGCCGGTGACCGCGCCCATATAGTCGCGCTTGCCGACATCGAGGCCGCTCGAGCGCAGGATCGCGTAGGCGGTGACGACGTGGAAATAGAAGTTCGGCAGCGCGAAATGCTCCAGATAGGCGGTGGCTTCCATCTTCATCGCATTGCCGCCGATCGTGAACGCGATGTCGCGTCCCGGCGCGCCCTCGATCGCCGCCCGGTCGGCAGCCTCGACGACGGCGATGGTGCGGGCGATGCGCACTTTCAGTTCGTCGATCGTGCTCTCGGTGTCGTCGAATTTCGGCGCCTCGACGCCGGCGAGCCGTGCGGCGGTGTTCTTCGCGAAGTCGCAGGCGATCAGCACCTGCCGGGAGAGCGGCAGCATGTCCGGGATGAGGCGGGTGGCGCAGAGCACCTTCGGATCGATCTTCTTTGCCGCCGCGAAGACGGCCGCCTTGTCGAGGATGGCGTCGAGCGCCTTCAGCGTGCGGACGAAGACGGGGACCGAGGCGGTGTAGAGGGTGGGCGACATCCGGCTGCACCTTGTCCTGGAGACGCCGCGCGCGCTGGCGCCACGGCCGTCCGCCGCAAAAGCGACGGACCGCAGCCCTTCGCGCTTCGCGCCTCAAAAGTCAACGCAGCGGCAGGAGAGGCGCGGCCGTCAATCGAACATCTTCACGCCGCGCTCGTCGATGATCTGGCGGCCCTTCTGGAAGATCATGTCGACCGCGTCCGTCTTCGAGCCGAACCGGTCGACGCGGATGAACTTGTATTCGCGCGGAGTGCCGTCGACCTCGCGGGCGATCAGGCCGCAGATCTGGAACTGGCCGCCTTCCTCGATCGGCGTCGCGGTGATCACGAAGCCCTTGTGCTCCGCGGTCGGGGGAGGGGCCGCCTCGCGGGGAGCGCCGCCGCCGAACAGCTTCTTCAGGAATGACATGGGGGCTCCTCCTCGGTTGTTGGCGGGCTTTAAGTAGCGCGCCGGACCCGGGACCGGAAGGGCGGTTTCAGCGCCCGAGCCGCGGCACTGCCGCGATCAGCGCCCGCGTCGCCGGCGCAGCGGGGGCGGCGAACACATGCGCCGGCTCGCCCGCCTCCACGATGCGGCCGGCCTCCATCACCAGCACCCGGTCGGCGACGGCGCGGACGACCGCGAGGTCGTGCGAGACGAGCAGATAGGCGACGCCGGTCGTCTCCTTGAGGTCGGCGAGCAGGTTGAGGATCTGGCTGCGGATCGACACGTCGAGCGCGGAGACCGGTTCGTCGAGCACGATCAGGTCCGGCCCGGTCGCGAGCGCGCGGGCGATGGCGACGCGCTGCCGCTGCCCGCCGGAAAGTTCGTGCGGCCTGCGCTCGATCGCATCCGGCGGCAGGCCGACCGCGCCGACGAGGTGCTTCACCCGTTCGCGCCGCTCCGCCGGCGACCCGCGGCCGGCGAGCCGCAGCGGGTCGTCGATGAGGCGCGCGACCGTCGCGCGCGGGTTGAGCGCGGCTGAAGGATCCTGGAACACCATCTGCAGGCGCGGCCGCACGGCGCGGAGCGCGCCGCCATGCAAGGCGAGGAGATCGACGCCGCCGAAGCGGACGGCGCCCCGGTCGGGCTCGATCAGGCGCAGGATCATGCGCGCGACGGTGGTCTTGCCCGAGCCCGACGCCCCGGCGAGCGCCACGGTCTCGCCGGCATGCACCGCGAAGGAGACGTCCTCCACGGCGGCGACCCGGCCGCGGCCGTGCCCGAACGCCTTCGCCAGACGGTGCACTTCGAGGATCGGCCCGCCGCCCTTGCCGGAACCCACTCTTGCCGCCTCGCTCATGGTCCGGCCGCCTCGTCCGCGCGCCAGCAGGCCGCGCCGTCGCCGGCCTCGCCGACCCAGGGCGGCGGCTCCAAACAGGCGTGGAGCGCGAGCGGGCAGCGCGGGCGGAACGGGCAGCCTTCAGGAAGATGCGCCGGATCGGGCGGGGCGCCGGGGATCTCGGGGAGCCGGCGCGGCCGCGGCGCGTCGATGTCGAGATGGGTCGCGATCAGCGCCCGCGTATAGGGGTGGCGCGGCGCCGCCAGCACCGCCGCGGCGGGACCGGCCTCGACGAGGCGGCCGGCATAGAGCACGGCGATCGTGTCGGCTCGCTCGGAGGCGAGCGCGATGTCGTGGGTGACGAGGATGAGGGTGAGGCCGTCCTCGGCGACGAGCCGGTCGATCAGGCCGACGATCTCCCGCTGCACCACCGTGTCGAGCGCGCTGGTCGGCTCGTCGGCGACGAGCGCCAAGGGCCGGCCGGCGAGCGCGGCGGCGAGCGCGATGCGCTGGCGCTGGCCGCCGGAGAATTCGTGCGGATAGGCGCGCGCCCGGCGCGCCGCGTCGGGAATGGCGACCCGGTCGAGCAGGCGCACGGCGTGGTCCCACGCGGCGCGGCGGTCGAGGCCGAGATGCACGGCGGCGACCTCGGCGACCTGCGCGCCGACCGGCACGACCGGATCGAGGCTGCCGCCCGGATCCTGGAACACGACGCCGATGTCGGCCCCCGCGCGCGGAGCGCGCCCGAGCGCCGGATAGTCGATCACGCCGGACGCTTGCGCCTCGGCCGGCAACAGGCCCGCCATCGCCATGGCGAGCGTCGACTTGCCCGAACCGCTTTCCCCGATGACGGCGAGCCGCGTGCCCTTGCCGACCTCGAGGTCGATGTCGGCGAGCGCCGGCAACAGGCGGCCGCCGCGCCGATAGGCGACCGACAGGCCGCGCGCGCGGACGAGGGGCGCCCCGCTCAAGGGACGACCGCCTTCACCCTGAGCGCCGCCGCCACGCCCCGCCCGATCAGATGCACCGCGAGGACGGCGACGACGAGGGCGAGGCCCGGCACGATCGACAGGAACGGCGCCGAGCGCAGCACGGCGCGCCCTTCCGCGATCATCGAGCCCCAGGTGACGTGGTTCGGGTCGGCGAGGCCGAGGAAGGAGAGCGCGGCCTCGACCAGGATGGCGCCCGCCACGATCACCGCCGAGAGCGAGATCGCGGGCGTCAGCGCATGCGGCAGCACCTCGCGGAAGGCGATCTCGACCGGCCCCATGCCGGCGACGCGGGCGGCCGCCACGAAGTCGCGCGTGCGGATCGACATCACCTCCGCGCGCGTCACGCGCGCCGGCCCGGTCCAGGCGCCGGCCGCGATCGCCGCCACGATGACCGGCCCGCTCGGCCCGAACACGCTGACGAGCGCGAGCGCCAGCAGGAAGGCCGGCACGGTCTGGAACGCTTCCGTCACGCGCATCAGCGCCTCGTCGGCGAGGCCGCCGAGGAAGCCGGCGAGCGTACCGACCGCGACCCCGATGCCGAGCGCCGCCGCGGCAGACGCGAGTGCCACGGCGAGCGAGGTGCGCGTGCCGTGCAAGAGGCCCGCGAGCACGTCGCGGCCGAGCCGGTCCGTGCCGAGCGGATGGGCGGGGTCGGCGAAGGGCTCGATCAGCGGCGCCGCCACGATCGCGAGCGGGTCGCCGGGCGCGAGCCACGGCGCCGCGAGGCCGGCTGCCACGAGCATGAGCGCCAGCACGGCGCCGGCCGCGCCCTCGAATCCGCCGAGGCGCGAGATGGGACGCCAGATCATGCCGCTTCCTCGGCGGCGGATCCGACGCGCGGGTCGAGCGCCGCATGCAGGAGGTCGACCGCGAGATTGGCGAGGATCACCATCACCGCGCTGACGAGCACGACGCCCATGAGGAGGGGCGCGTCGCGCCCCGCGACCGCCTCCTGGGCGAGGCGGCCGAGGCCGGGGATCGCGAACACGCTCTCGATGACGACGCTGCCGCCGAGGAGCGCGGCCGCCTGCAGGCCGAGCATGGTGACGACCGGCATCAGCGCATTGCGCGCCACATGGCCGAGCACGATGGCCCGGCGCGGCAGGCCGCGCGCGCGGGCGGCGCGGATGAAGTCGGCGTCCCAGAGCTCGGCCATGCCGTCGCGCATCAGTCGGAGATAGAGCGCGAGATAGATGAAGCCGAGCGCGCCGACCGGCAGCACCAGATGGCGCCCGATATCGGCGGCGCGGTCCAGCCCCTGCTTGCCCGACGCGATCGTCTCGTAGCCGCCGACCGGCAGCCAGCGCAGGTCGACCGCGAAGACGACGATGAGGACGAGGCCGAGCCAGAAGCTCGGCACCGCGTAAAGGACCAGTGAGCCGAGCGACAGCGCCCGGTCGCGCAAACTCCCCGGCCTTGCGCCCGCCGCGATGCCGAGAAGGGTGCCGAGCCCGAAGGCGAGCGCGAGCGACAGGCCCATGAGGATCAACGTGCGCGGCAGCCGTTCGAGAATGACGTCCATCACCGGCCGCCCGAACGCGACCGAGCGGCCGAGATCGAGCCGGGCGAGCGCGCCGAGATAGGCGGCGAGCCGTTCGGCCGGCCCCCGGTCGAGGCCGAATTCATGGCGGATCTCGGCCTTCCGCGCCTGATCGGCCCCGCCGATCTCCGCCACATAGGCGTCGACCGCGTCGCCCGGCGAGGCTTCGAGCAGCAGGAACGTGCCGATCACCACGATCAGGAAGACGAGCGGCGCCGCGAAGAGCCGCCGCCTCAGGATACGCCACGCCCGCTGCACGCCGCCTCGCTCCCGCCCCGTCTTCTCCCGCCCGGCCCGGCCTCAGCCGGCGAGGCTCGTGTCGCCCCAGGACGAGGTCGCCCAGCGCGGATTGTTGGAGACGCCGGCGACCTTCTCATTCGCCACCGTGATGAAGCTGAACTCCGCCACGTTGACGAGCGGCAGCGTCTCCGCCGCGAGCACCTGGAACTCCTTGTAGAGGGCGGTGCGCTTCGCCTCGTCCACTTCCGTGGCGGCCTTGGCGATCAGCGCGTCCATGGCCGGGTCGGCAAAGCCGTACTGGTTGGAGAAGGGCACGCCGGCGGGCAGCCCGCTCTGGAACAGGATCGTGGTGGAGATCGCCGGGTCGCTCCGGTAGACGGGCGAGCCGACCGCGAGGTCGAAGGCGTGGTCGGTATAGACCGCCTTCAGATGGGCGGGCGTGTCGTTCGCCACGATCTCGGCCTTGATGCCGACCGCGCCGAGCGCCTGCCGGAGGTAATCGCCGAACTGCTTCGTCTCGTTGAAGAACGGCGCCGGCAGCAGCTTCAGCGCGAAGCGCGTGCCGTCCGCCCCGCGCGGATAGCCCGCCTCGTCGAGCAGCGCATTGGCCTTCGCCGGGTCGAACGGCGTCTTCGGCACGTCCGGATTATAGAGCGCCTTGTCGGTGGTGATCACCGGGCCGGTCGCCGGCTTGGCATAGCCGAGGAAGATCGTCTTCACGACGAAGTCGCGGTCGATCGCATGGGCGATGGCGCGGCGCACGCGCACATCGGCGAGTTCCTTGCGGCGGTGGTTGATCTCGACGACGAGCTGGTAGGTCAGCGCCTCGTAGCCGTTCGCATAGACCTTGAGGCCCTTCACCTTGGCGATGCGGGGAAGGTCGGCGAGCGGCACCATCGAGAAAGCGGCGAGGTGGATCTCCTCCGCCTCGAGCGCCGCGCCGGCCGCCGCCCGGTCGGACAGGACTCGGAACACGATCTCGTCGAGGAGCGGCTCGGACTTGTCCCAGTAGTTCGGATTCCGCTTCAGGAGCGTGTACTGGCCGGGCTTCGTCTCGACGAACTGGAACGGCCCGGTGCCGACGAGATTGACGTTCGCCGGGTTGTTCATGATGTCCGTGCCCTCGTAGACGTGGCGCGGCAGCACGGCGGTCAGCGCGGGGAGCGCGTTGCGGATCAGCTGGAACGGCGTCGGCTTGGCGAACTTGAACACCGCGGTCTTCGCGTCCGGCGTCTCCACCGCGGCGAGGTCCTTGAACACGACGCGGCCGAGGTTTTGCAGCTTCTTCCAGACCTCCATGGCCGAGAAGGCGACGTCGGCGGAGCTGAACGGCTTGCCGTCGTGCCAGGTGACACCCTCGCGCAAGGTGAAGGTGACGCTGAGGCCGTCCGGCGACCCGCTCCAGGCGGTGGCGAGCTTCGGTTCCAGCCCGTCGGCGCCGGTGTAGGAGGCGTCCGCGAGCGGCTCGATCACCTTGCTCGCCACGAAGAACACGCCGTTCGAGGCGACGATTGCCGGGTTCAGGTTCTTTGGCTCGCTGTCGGCGGCGACGATCAGGCGCCCGCCGCGCTTCGCCTGCGCCCGGAGCGCGCCGGGCGTGGCGGCCACGAAGGCGCCGGCCGCGGTTCCGGCGATCAGGCTGCGGCGGGTCATGGTCAGGATCGACATCGGCTTCTCCATCGGTCGTCAGGATTGGGGGGAACCGGCGGCGACGGCGGCGATCGCGGCCGTGGTGCCCGCCGCGAGATCGACCGGGTGGCCGAGGCCTTCGAGCGCGCCGCCGAGGGCGGCGACCGCGAGGACCGCGTTCATCGGCCGCGCGGCCGGGCCCATATGGCCGATCCGGATGAGCCGTCCCGCCGTCGCGCCGCGCCCCGCCGAGACGAGCACGCCGAACCGGTCGCGCATGGCGGCGCGGAGCCGGGCGTCGTCCACATCGACGGGCAGCCGCACGGCGGTCACCGTCGGCGCCGCGATCGCCGCGTCTCGGGCCCAGAGCTCGAGCCCGAGGCCGCGGACGCCGGCGCGGGTGGCGGCTGCGGTCAGCGCATGGCGCGCCCACACCGCCGGGGCGCCTTCCGCGGCATGCTGGTCGAGCGCCGCCTCCAGCCCGTGCATGTCGGCCATGGACGGCATCACGGGAAACGGCCGCCCGGGCTCCGCCGCATGCTCCCAGTCGATGAGCGACAGGAACGAGCGGCGCGGCGCGGACGGATTGGCATGGATCCGCTCGAACGCCCGCCGGCTTGCCGCGACGAGGGTGAGGCCGGGCGGGGCGCCGAGGCATTTCGCCGGCGAGGCGATGAAGAGATCCGCGCCGACCGCCTCGGGCAGCACGTCCATGCCGCCGAAACTCGCGACCGCGTCAACGATCGAGACGAGGCCGTGCCGGTTCGCCACGGCGAGGATACGGGGGAGGGGATTGATCGTGCCCGACGGCGTGTCCAGGTGGCAGACCGCGAGGATGCCGATCTCCGGCCGCCGCTCGATCATCGCCGCCACCGCCGCCGGATCGATCGCCTCGTCGAACGGTACGGCGAGATCGATCACCTCGCCTGCATGCCGGCGCGCATAGTCGGCGAAACCGGCGCCGTAGACGCCGGAGACGAGGTTCAGCACCACGTCGTCCGGGCCGATCAGCGAGGCCGCCGCCGCCTCGATGCCGAGGATCGCCTCCGCCGGCAGCACGATCGCGCGCATGTCCGAAAGCCCCATGGCGGCCGCGAGCTTCGCCACCACCGCGGCGTAATAGGCCTGATAGCCGGCGTCCTGGTCATAGGGGATCGGCCGGGACAGGGCGCGCAGCACCGCCGGATAGGCCTCGACGGGGCCGGTCGTCAGCATCACGGGCGGCTGCATCGCGGGGTCGGTTCTCCTTCGCTCGCAGCATCTTGCGTCGGCGCGGGCCGGCGCGCAAATCGCGGCGGCGGTGGCCCGTGCCGGCGACGGTCTCGACGGACGCGCGGGCGGTGAAAACAATTCACTTAACTCAAATTGTACAAGTTTCATCGGTGCCACGAAGATATCGTCAATCTCGTCGAGCGGAAACCGGCCGACGGTCGCGTTGCGATCTTGCTGACGCTACGTCACAGAGCTAGAGGAAAGGCAGCGAATTAAGTCAAAGTCGAACGATCGGAACCACAGCATGGTCTTGTCGCGGAACGCCTGCCTGATCTCGATCGTCGCGGCGTCCCAGTTCGGCTTGTTGATGGTCATGCGGCCCGACTTCGTCACCACGGCGGTGGCGCGCATGCACTGCGAAGGGCCGACCTACAGCTTCGTGCGCCTCGTCGACCCCGGCAGCCGGGTCCGCTTCGCCATGGTCAATGTGCGAGACGACGACATGGCGGGCCTGCTCCGCGTCCGCTCGGCCGACGCGAGCGCGGCTCCGTCCTTCGCGACGCGCGTCGCGGGGAGCGCCGCCGGGGCGCTGATGGCGCTCATGGAACCCGCCGATGCCGGCGTGCCCGACTGGCTCCGGGCCGACCATCCAAATCTCCGCAGGGTCGTCAATGTGGGCTGCGTCGCCGAACTCGCCGCGCTCGGCGGCCCGATCGGGCTGATCCGTCGTCTCGAGCCAGGCACGCCCCATCGCGTCGCGATCAGTTCGGTGGTGCAACGGCCGGCCGCGGCCGATGTCGTCCCGGTCGGCTTTTCGCCCACCGCCGCCGCGGCGGAGCCCGCGTCGCTCGGCCCCGTCGATGCCGCCACCGTGGCGGTCGCGGGGCTCCTTCTCGACATCGGCGCGGTCGCGGCCGCCTGCCTGCTGTTCGGGCGCGGCCGCCGGCAGGGATCCCTCGCGGCGGCCTGATCCGGCCCGAGCGCCTGCGCAATGAAAGCATGGCGGCGCCGCATTTTTCCGCTTTGGCGCGCGCGGCGTTGCGCATAGCCTCGGGTCCGAGCGGGTGCCCCAGACGGCGCCCCGAGCGTCCGACCAAGAGGCCCTCCGCATGATTCCGACCTGGCTCCGCATCGTCGCCCTCGCGTCCGCCGTCGCCGCGTCCGGCGTGACGCCCGTCCTCGCCCAGGCGAAGAAGACGCTCACCATTTCCTGGTGGGGCTTCAACGGCGACAAGCTCGAGGAATACCTGCTGAAGCCGTTCCGGGCCGAGTGCAACTGCGACATCGTGTTCGAGACCGGCAACAACGCCGATCGGCTGAACAAGATCAAGATCCGCGGCGGCGCCGGCGTCGACCTCGTCTACCTGACCGACAGCTTCTCCGACATCGGCATCAAGGAAGGCCTGTTCCAGAAGATCGACCGGTCGAAGATCCCGAACCTCGCCGGGATCTACGACATCGCCAAGGCCCCGCAGGGCGACTACGGCCCGGCCTATACGCTCGGCCGCTACGGCATCATCTATGACGGCGCCAAAGTGAAGCCGCCGATCACCGCCTGGAAGGACCTGTGGCGGCCCGAGTTCAAGAAGAGCCTGTCGCTCCCCGGCATCTCCACCACGGCCGGCCCGATGACGGTCATCCTCGCCGGCCAATATGCCGGCACCGACGCCTTCAAGGACGCCGAGCCCGCCTTCAAGGCGATCGAGCAGCTGAAGGGCAGCGTGGTGAAGAACTACAACACCGGCTCGGAGCTGGTGAACCTCTTCTCCACCGGCGAGATCACCGTCTCGGCCGCGCAGGATTTCGTGCTGGCGCAGATCCAGAAGGCGGTGCCGACCGCGGTCTGGGCGGATCTCTCGGACGGCGCCGTCGCCACGCTCAACACGATCAACATCGCCAAGGGCGCCAAGGAGGTCGAGCTCTCCTACCGGTTCATCGACTTCCTGCTCCGCCCCGACATCCAGCAGAAGCTCGCCGAGAACGGTGTCGACGCGCCGGTCGTGAAGTCGGTGACGCTCACCCCGGAACAGGCGAAGCAGTGGACCTACGGCGCCGCCATGGTCGGCTCGCTGAAGACGATCGACATGGCCAGGATGAACGCCGCCAAGGCCGACTGGACCGACCGCTGGCAGGAGATCTTCGGCAAGTGATCCCGGTCGGCGGTCGGGAGGCGGCGCCGCTCCCCGGCGCCGCGCAGCGGGGAGGGCGCGGATGAGGCGCCTTGCCGGATGGCCGCTCGCCCTGCCGGCGACGATCGCGGTCTTCGTGTTCCTGGTCGTGCCGGTCGCCGCCACGATCGCGACGACCTTCGGCAGCGAGCGCGGCGTCTTCGCGCCCTATGTGGCGTTCTTCAACAGCGGCTTCCGCTGGGCCGTGCTGGTGCGCACGGTTGAGATCGCGCTCGCCACCACGGCGATCGCGCTCGTCGTCGGCTTCCTCACCGCCTATGTGGTCGCCCATGCGCCGAAGCGGGTGCGCGGCATCCTGATCGTCGCCGCCGTGTTCCCGCTTCTCACGGGCGTGGTGGTGCGCTCCTTCGCCTGGCTCGTCATCCTCGGCAAGAACGGCATCCTCAACAACGCGCTGATCGGCCTCGGCCTGATCGGCGAGCCGCTCTCCATGCTCTACAGCCAGGGCGCGGTGATCGTCGGCATGGTCTATCTGTTCGTGCCCCTGATGGTGCTGACGCTGACCGGCGTCCTGGAAAACATCCCGGAGGACCTGCTCCAGGCCTCCGCCTCGCTCGGCGCCGGCCGCTTCGCGACCTTCCGGCAGGTCGTCCTGCCGCTCGCCGTGCCGGGCCTCATCGTCGGCGCGGTGCTCGTCTTCACCGGCAGTTTCACGGCTTACGCGACGCCGCATCTCCTCGGCGGCGAGAGCGTCACCGTGCTCGGCACGCTCATGTATCAGCGCGCCATGGTGAGCTTCGACTGGGTCGGCGCCTCCACCATCGCGGCCATCATGGTGGTGATCACCCTCGCCATCGTGGCGCTGATGACGGCCGCCGCGCGCCGGCTCAATCCCGTGGCGGTCTGATGCCGACCCGGCTGCATCCGCTCCTCGTCGCCTTCGCGATCGCGACCTACTTCTTCCTGGTCGGCCCGCTCGTGATCATCCTCGGCGCCGCGCTGAGCGACACGACCTATCTGACCTTTCCGCCCAAGGGCCTGTCGCTCCGCTGGTTCGAGAACATCTTCGCGGTCTCCGCCTTCCGCACCACGATTCTGACGAGCCTGCAGGTGGCGACGCTCGGCACCACGCTGGCGCTGCTGATCGGCATCCCCGCCGCCTATGCGCTGAGCCGCCACCGCGTTCGGCTGCCGGCCTGGCTCTCCACCGTGTTCGTGCTGCCGATCCTGGTGCCGGAGATCGTGTTCGGCCTCTCGCTCCTGAAATCGGTCGTGGTCGATGCCGGCGCGCCGGTGTTCCTGTCGCTGGTGATCGGCCACACGCTGCTGGTCCTGCCCTATGCGGTCCGGGTGGTCGGCGCGAGCCTCGCGAGCTTCGACTTCTCCATCGAGGAGGCGGCGGTCAGCCTCGGCAGCCCGCCGCTCCGCACCTTCTTCACGGTCGTCCTGCCGAATGTGCGCTCGGGCGTGATCGCCGCCTTCATCCTCGCCTTCATCACCTCGCTGAACGACGTCTCCGTGTCGCTGTTCCTGACCGGTCCCGGCATCTCCACCCTGCCGATCCAGCTCCTCGCCTATGTGGAGCAGTTCTTCGACCCGACCATCGCGTCGGTCTCGGTGCTGCTCATGCTGTTCACCGTCGCGGTCATGGCGGTGGTCGAGCGCACGCTCGGCCTCACCGTCATCGCCCGCTAAAGTAGAAAGCCCGTCCGTCCCAGCCATGTCCGAGCCGCTCATCCTCACCGACATCAGCGCGTGGTACGGGCCGACGCCCGTCCTGGAAAACCTCTCGCTCGAGGTCGGCGCGGGCGAGCTCGTCTCGCTGCTCGGCGCGTCCGGCTGCGGCAAGACGACCACGCTCCGGGTCGTCGCCGGCTTCCTCGAACCCTCTTCCGGCAGCGTGAAACTCGGATCGCGCGACCTGACCCGGCTCCCCGCGCATCGCCGCGACATCGGCCTCGTGTTCCAGAACTACGCGCTCTTCCCGCATCTGAGCGTCCTCGACAATGTCGGCTTCGGCCTGAAGCAGCGCGGGATGGCCGGCGCGGCCCGGCACGCCAAGGCACGCGCCATGCTCGACCGGGTGGGCCTCGGCGCGTTCGCCGACCGGCTCCCCGCCGCGCTCTCCGGCGGGCAGAAGCAGCGCGTGGCGCTCGCCCGCGCCCTCGTCATCGAGCCGCCGCTCCTGATGTTCGACGAGCCGCTCTCCAATCTCGACGCCCGTCTCAGGGTGGAGATGCGCGTGGAAATCCGCCAGCTGCAGAAGGCGAACGGCACCACCTCGCTCTATGTGACGCACGACCAGGAGGAGGCCTTCTCGATCTCCGACCGGGTCGCGATCATGCAGGCCGGGCGCGTGATGCAATATGACCGGCCGGAAGTGCTCTACCGCCGCCCGGCCAACGCCTTCGTGGCCCGCTTCGTCGGTTTCGAGAATCTCGTCCCCATGCGGGTCGCCGAGCGGCGCGCCGACGGCGTGACGGCGGTCGCGGCCGGCGCTGGCGATATCCGCCTCGACTTGGCCCGCGCCGCCTATGGCGACCCGCCCGACCGCTTCGTGCTCGCCGCGCGCGCCGACGGCCTGCAGGCGACCGCCGATCCCGCCGCCCCCGGCATCCCCGCGACGCTCAGCCTGCGAACCTATCTCGGCCGCGCCTACCAGTATCAATGCGAGACGCCCGCCGGCCCGCTCGTCGCCAACGGCGCGCTCGGCGCGGAGCTCGAACCCGGCACGGCGGCGCGGCTCGTGCCCGTGCCGGAGCAATGCACGCTGCTCGCCGAGGAGCCCTGACATGGCCGCGACGCTCATCACGCATGCGACGCTCCTTCCCTGCGACGAGGGCATGAGCGTCGTCGAGGACGGCTGGGTGCATGTGGAGGGCGACGTGATCCGCGCGACCGGATCCGGCCCCGCGCCCGCGCTCGAAGCCGCCGAGGTGATCGACGCGGGCGGCGACGTGGTCATGCCCGGCATGGTCAACCCGCACTGCCACATGGCCATGACGCTCTTCCGCGGCCTCGGCGAGGACGTGGACGACCGGCTCTTCCGCTATGTGCTGCCCATGGAGCGGCGCTTCGTGACGCCCGAGATGGTGCGCGTCGGCACCCGCCTCGCCGCGCTCGAACTGATCCGTGGCGGCGTCACCACCGTCGCCGACATGTACTACTTCGAGACCGAGGTCGGCCGCGTCGTGGACGAGGCGGGCATCCGCGGCGTGGTCGGCCAGACCATCGCGGATTTCGACCCGCCCGACGCCAGGACCATCGACGACGGCTTCGCCCTGACCGACCGCCTCGTCGAGGCCTATGCGGGCCATCCGCGCGTGATCCCCTCGATCGCGCCGCACGCACCCTATTCGACCGATATCCCGGTCCTGGCCCGCGTGGCCCGCTGGGCCGAGGCGAACCCGTCCGCGACCGTGCAGATCCATCTCGCCGAGATGGACAGCGAGATGGACTGGTGCGCGAAGCATCACGGGCTGCGGCCGGTGCAGGTGGTCGAGCGGTCGGGGCTCCTCCGTCCAGGCCTCGTCTGCGCCCACTGCCTGCATGTGGACGAGGGCGACATCGCGCTGATGGCGGCGGCGCGGGTCGGCGTCGCGCACAACGCCCGCTCCAACGCCAAGGCCGGCCGCGGCATCGCGCCGGTCGAGGCTATGCGCCGCGCCGGCATCCCGGTCGGCATCGCCACCGACGGGCCGATGAGCGGCAACACGCTCGATCTCTTCTCGCAATTCGCGCCCGTGACCATGTTCCAGAAGCTGCTCGGCCACAGCCGGAAGCCCATGCCGACCGTGGAAGTCCTGCGCATGGCGACCCGCGAGGGCGCCGAAGTGCTCGGCCTCGCCGACCGCATCGGCTCGCTCGAAGCCGGCAAGCAGGCGGACCTCGTCCGGGTTTCCCTTGCCGCGCCGCGCGTGCAGCCGGTCTACGACGTCTATTCGACGCTGGTCTATGCCTCGATGCCCGACGACGTGACGGACGTGATGGTGGCCGGCCGCTGGCTCATGCGCGACCGCGACGTGAAGACGATCGAGCCGAAGCGCTGCCTGCGCGACGCCGGCCAAATCGCCATGGCGTTCAAGGCCGAGATGGCGCGCATCGACGCGGCCGGCTGAGCGCCGGGGGAGGCCGTCGCCGTCACCAGACGACCGGATGGCTCTCGCCGGTCGCCACATTGACGAAGCCGGTCGGCGCCCGCTCGGACGGGGCGACCAGCACCCAGCGCCAGGGCGCGCAGGTGAGCGTGGCGAATTGCAGCCGTTCGGGGAAGCCGGGGAACCAGCGTGGCGAGAAGGTCGGCTCGTACATCCAGTCGATCTCGCGCGCGGCGGCGTAGAGCGCCTGCATGTCGGCGTCGAGCGCCTCGGCCGGGCGGCAGGTCATCAGCCCGCCGACCTCGTAGCGCACCTCCGCGGCGATGCGCCCGCCGGTCGCGAGCGCCCAGCCGCCCTGCATGTCGGCGATGCGGTTCGCCACCGCGGCCATCGCCGCGTCGGAGGAGCCGACCACCCAGATATTGTGCTGGTCGTGCGCGACCGTGCAGCCGACCGCCGTCTCCGGGGTCCGCGGCCCGCAGCCGAGCCAGAACATGGCGCCGATCCTGCCCTCGCCGGAGTAGCGGTCGACGATCGAAAACTTGGTGATGTTGCGGGCGGAATCCCGCTCGACCGCGCCGTCGAGCACGGGGAGTGCGGCGGTCAGGAAATCGTCCGCCCAGTGGAACGGGCGGAGCAGCGCGGCCGTCACCGTCTCGCGCCCGGCCGGCGCGGCGATGCGGAAATCCTCGGCCGTCAACCGGCGCCCGACATTGACCGTGCGGGTCGCCCAGTCCGGCCAGTCGATGCGCGGCAGCGGCCCGATATAGCGCCCGCGCGTGGCGACGAGCGTGCCGTCCGCCCAGACCTCCGCGATGGAGACCGTCGCCGGGTCGTCGAGCATCACCATGTCGGCGTAGCGGCCGGGCGCCAGGCTGCCGACCCAGGGCGTCAGCCGCATGTGCCGCGCCGGATTGATCGTGACGCACTGATAGGCGATCTCGGGCGCGAGGCCGCTTTCGATGGCGAGGCGCACATTGTGGTCGGTCGCGCCCATGCGGAGCGTGTCGGAGGCGCTGCGGTCGTCGGTCGCGAAGGCGACCTGCGACCAGTCCTTAAGCCCGCGCTCGATCAGGCCGGCGATGATCTCCGGCATCGAATGCGGCCGGATTTCCAGGAAAATGCCGCGGACGAGCTTGTCCCAGGCTTCCTCCGCGGTCCAGGCCTCGTGGTCGGCGGCGAGGCCGGCGGCCGCGAAGGCGTTGATGCGCGGCAGGTCGCGCAGGCCCGCGCCGTGCCCCTCGACCACGCCGCGACGCGCGAAGGTGGCGCGGATCATGCCCCAGAGCCGCCCGTAGGAGGGGTTCGACGGCTCGGTTAGCGCCGGCCAGTCCATCACCTCGTCGAGCCCCGCGACCATCAGGCTTCGGTCGAGAAAGCCAGCCTGCTCCGCCTCGCCGAAATAGCCGCCGCCGCCCTCATAGGCGGTCGGCGGCACGGCGGAGCCGGGCAGGGGGAAGATCTTGACCGGCGAGCCGGCGCGCCGCGCGGTCAGCCAGAAGTCGAGATTGTGCGGCCCGTCCACATTGGAGAATTCGTGGCTCGCTTCGCAGGTCCAGGTGTTGCCGCGCGGCACGACCAGCGCCGCCTCGTGCTCGGGCGTCACATGCGAGCTCTCGATGTGCTTGTGCACCTCGCCGAAACCGGGCACCGCGGCGAGCCGCGAGCGGTCAATCCGCTCCGCCGCCTCGCCGGGAAAGCGGCCCGCCGGCCCCACCCAGGCGATGCGTCGGCCGAAAATCGCGATCTCCTGGTCGTGGAGCCAGACGCGGCCATGCACGTCGAGGAGGCGCCCGACCCGGATGAGCCGGTCGGCCGGGCGACGCCCGAGCGGCACGCCGATGAGCGCCTGCCGGATCGCCACCTCGTGCTCGGCGCGGATGATGAGATCGTCGGGTGGCGGAGCTGCGGTCATGCGGCCAGTCTAGAAGCTGTCCGGCCCGGATGCATCTGCCGCCGCAGCTGTCAGGGGAGCCAGGCGCGGGTCGGGAAATCCCAGACGCGGCCGTTTTCCTGCTGGGTGGCGTCGAGCAGGGGGAGGATGTGGGGGGCGAGGTCCTCGGGCGTTGCGAGAGTGGCCGGATCCTCGCCCGGCATGGCCGCCGCCCGCATGGCGGTGCGCAAGGGGCCCGGGTTGACGAGGTTCACCCGTGCCTTGGAGATCTCCAGTTCGCGCGCATAGGTGACGACGAGCGCCTCGAGCGCGGCCTTGGAGACCGAATAGGGGCCCCAATAGGCGCGCCGGTTGCGCGCCGCGCCGGACGAGACGAACACGGCGCGGCCGGCCGGGGCGACACGGAGCAGCGGGTCGAGCGAGCGGATCAGGCGCCAGTTGGCGGTGACGTTGACCGCCATCACCTCGTCCCAGGTCTTCGGGTCCACATGGCCGAGCGGGCTCAGCACGCCGAGCACGCCGGCATTGCCGACGAGCGCGTCGACGCGGCCGAAGCGCTCGTAGAGCGCCGCGCCGAGCCGGTCGAGCGCGTCGAAGTCGCGGATGTCGAGCGGCACCAGCGTCGCCGTGCTCCCGACCGAGCGGATGCGGTCGTCGAGCTCCTCGAGCCCGCCGACCGTGCGGGCGACCGCAACCACATGGGCGCCGGCGCGCGCGAGCTCCAGCGCCACCGCGGCGCCGATGCCGCGGGAGGCGCCGGTCACCACGGCGATACGGTCTGCGAAGGCTTTGTCGGTCATGGGGATCCGCCTCGGGTCATGCGCGCGGCGGAGGATTGGACCCGGACGGCCGGGCCGTCAACCGGCCGCGCCGCGGCGCGCGCGAAGCTTGTCGACCGCGAGCGAAAGCGCGTCAGCTCGCCTCCGAGACGAGGTTCAGCTGGCGCACGGCGTTGGAGCTGCGGTCGGTCAGCCGGGTCGGATAGTCGCCGGTGAAGCAGGCGTCGCAGAACTGCGGCATCTCGTTGTTGCGCTTCGCCTCGCCGACGGCACGGTAGAGCCCGTCGATGGAGAGGAAGGCGAGGCTGTCCACGTTGATGTAGCGGGCGAGCTCGGCGATCGTCATCTGCGCGGCGATCAGCTTCGCCTTTTCCGGCGTGTCGACGCCGTAGAAGCAGGGGTCGGTCGTGGGCGGCGCGGCGATGCGCATATGCACCTCCTTGGCGCCGGCCTCGCGCACCATCTGCACGATCTTCTGCGAGGTGGTGCCGCGCACGATGCTGTCGTCCACAAGCACGACGCGGCGGCCCTCGATCACGGCGCGGTTGGCGTTGTGCTTCAGCTTCACGCCCATGTGGCGGATGGCGTCGGTCGGCTGGATGAAGGTGCGGCCCACATAGTGGTTGCGGATGATGCCGAGATCGAGCGGCAGGCCGGCGCCCTCGGCGAAGCCCATGGCGGCGGGCGTGCCGGAATCCGGCACCGGGATGACCACGTCGGCTGCGGCCGGCGACTCGAGCGCGAGTTCGCGGCCGATGCGCTTCCTGACCGAATAGATGCTGGTGCCGGCGACGAGCGAATCGGGCCGCGCGAAGTAGACATACTCGAAGATGCAGAAACGGGACTTGATCGGCGCGAAGGGACGCATCGTCTCGATGCCGTCGTCGGTGATCACGACCATCTCGCCCGGCTCGATCTCGCGCAGGAAGCGGCCGCCGATGATGTCGAGCGCGCAGGTCTCGGAGGCGAGCACATAGGCGCCGTCGATCACGCCGAGCACGAGCGGGCGCACGCCGAGCGGGTCGCGCACGCCGATCAGCTTCTTTTCCGAGAGCGCCACGAAGGCGAAGGCGCCTTCGATCTGCTTCAGCGCGTCGACGAAGCGCTCGATCAGATGCGCGCCCGACGAGGTGGCGGTGAGGTGGATGACCGTCTCGGTGTCGGAGGTCGACTGGAAGATCGAGCCGCGCTTCTGCAGCTGCCGCTGCAGCGACATGGCATTGGTGATGTTGCCGTTGTGCGCGACCGCGAAGCCCCCGCCGTGGAACTCGGCGAACATGGGCTGCACGTTGCGCAGCACCGCGCCGCCGGTGGTGGCGTAGCGGGTGTGGCCGATCGCGCGCGCGCCCTTCAGCCGCTCGATCACCGCGGGCTTGGCGAAGTTGTCGCCGACGAGGCCGATATGCCGCTCCACATGGAACTGGGCGCCGTCGAAGGTGGCGATGCCGGCCGCCTCCTGGCCGCGATGCTGCAGGGCGTGCAGGCCGAGGGCGGTCAGGGCAGCGGCCTGCGGGTGGCCGTAGACGCCGAACACGCCGCATTCCTCGTGCAGGCGGTCGTCGTCGAAGGGATGGCTCGACAGCGGCTTTTCCTCGGAGGACGAGGGGGAGGCATCGGCCGCGGGGCTCGTCCGGTCGCTGAGATCCATGCGCCTCATCCCTTCCATCGCGGGAAGCTCGTCAACGCGGCGGTGCATCGCGGCGGGCCGACCCGCCGCGCCGTCGGACCGTCCCGCCCTCAGATCGTGATCGGACGGGCGGAGTCAAGGTTCAGCCGGCATCTTGGGCGCGAAGCGGGCGCAAAGCCAGCCCGCGCGGCCCGTCTCACGGCCGCGTGCTGCCGGTGATCAGCTGGTCGAGCGACTTCCGCTCGCCGGTCTTGTAGCCGGCCGCGCCGAGCGCGGGCGCGCCGCCGGCGTCGCTGCGGGTGCCCGGCGCCGGCTTCGTCTCGGTCTCCGGCTCGGTCGGCGAGGTGTCGTCGCGCTTCTTGCGCAGGAGCTTCATGATCGATTCCTCGGCATTCTCCGGCAGCGCGGCGACCAGGCGCTGGCCGAGCATGTCGAGCACCGGCTTCGACTTGGCGCCGGACACCCATTTCGGCTGCTGCGCCTCGTTCGGCGCGAAGAAGTTGAAGAACAGCATGGCGACCACGAGGAGCAGCACGCCGCGCGCCGCGCCGAACAGGAAGCCGGCCGAGCGGTCGAGGGGCCCGAGCGAGCTGTCGAGCACGAAATCGGAGATCCGCATGGTCACATAGCTGACCAGGATCAGCACGACGAGGAAGATCGAGCCCGCCGCGATGCCGAGCGCCACCGGCTTCTGCGCGATATAGGGCTCCAGATAGGGCAGCGCGAGCGGGTGCAGCTTGTAGGCCGCATAGGCCGCGACCACCCAGGAGGCGACCGAGAAGATCTCGCGCAGGAGCCCCCGATACATCGCGAGGATCGCCGAGAGGAGGACCACGACCAGCACGATGCCGTCGAGAAGTGTGATGAAATCCATCGCGCGAACTCTCGGGGAACGCCCCATCGGACCGGGTTTGGCCCGCTTCGACGGGGGCACCCGCTGCAACGGGAGTGAAAGGACGAGGGGCCGGCGAGCGAACCCGTTGAACTCTGCGAGGCGACCGCCGGGAGGCCGGCGACGCCGAAACGCCGCCAGGAGACGGCGGCAGACCTGTAGCACGATTCCCGGCGCCTTCGCGAGCCGCCACAGCCTCGGCGCAGCCATGCCGGCCGCCCGTTGCAGCCATGCTTCGGTCCCACCGCGATGCCTCGCGACCGGCGCCTTTCCGCGGTCGCGGCGGCCAGCCGCCGGGTCGCGTCAGCGCGGCCCGCGTCCCGTCTGCGCCGCGCGCGGCGGCGCCGGCAGCCGCGCCGTTGAGGCAAGCGTGGGCGGGGCGACCGCGAGCGCGGCCGGGGGCGCGCCGCGCCGGGGCCGCGCGATGATCTCCTCGGACCCGGCGGCGACACGCGCGACGAGGTCGGCGAGCACGTCGACGCCGTCGGCCGGCATGGCGGAGGACTCGTCGCCGAGATTGGCCTTGGGCACGACGGCGCGCGCGAAGCCGAGCCGCTCGGCCTCCTTCAGCCGCTGGTCGGCACGGGCGACCGGCCTGACCGACCCCGACAGGCTGACCTCGCCGAAGAACACGCTGTCGCGCGGCAGGGCGACGCCGGAGAGCGAGGAGACGAGCGCCGCGGCCACCGCGAGATCGGCCGCCGGCTCCTGGATGCGCAGGCCGCCGGCGACGTTCAGATAGACGTCGTGGCTGCCGAGCCGGACGCCGCAATGGGTGTCGAGCACGGCGAGGATCATGGCGAGCCGGCTGCCGTCCCACCCGACCACGGCGCGGCGCGGCGTGCCGAGCGAGGTCTCGGCGACCAGCGCCTGCACCTCGACGAGCAGCGGCCGCGAGCCTTCCATGCCGGCGAACACCGCCGCGCCGGGGGTGCGGCCGTCGCGCTCGCCGAGGAACAGCTCGGACGGGTTCGCCACCTCGGCGAGGCCGAGGCCGGTCATCTCGAAGACGCCGATCTCGTCGGTGGCGCCGAACCGGTTCTTCACCGAGCGCAGCACGCGGAAGCGGTCGGCCCCGTCGCCCTCGAAATAGAGCACCGCGTCGACCATGTGCTCGACCACGCGCGGCCCCGCGATCTGCCCGTCCTTCGTCACATGGCCGACCAGCACGATGGTCGCGCCGCTCGACTTCGCGTAGCGGATCAGCGCCTGCGCGGAGGTGCGCACCTGCGTGACGGTGCCGGGCGCGGCCTCGGCCATTTCCGTCCACAGCGTCTGGATGGAATCGATCACCACCAGCGCCGGCGTCGGCCCGGACTGCAAGGTCGCCAGGATGTCCTCGACGCTCGTCTCCGCGGCGAGCGCGACCGGCGCGCCGGCGAGGCCGAGCCGCTCGGCCCTGAGCCGCACCTGCGCCACCGCCTCCTCGCCGGACACATAGACGACCCGGTGGCCCTGCGACGCGAGCGCGGCGGACACTTGAATGAGCAGGGTCGACTTGCCGATGCCGGGGTCGCCGCCGATCAGGACCGCGGATCCCTTGACGAAGCCGCCGCCGGTGACCCGGTCGAGCTCGGCCAGCCCCGAGGCGATGCGCGGCGCCTCCTTCACCTCGCCGCCGAGCCCGACCAGCGGAAAGACGCGGCCGCGCCGGGCGCTGACCGACAGCCCGCGCGGCGCCGCCCCGATCCCGCCGGCCGCCTCGAAGCCCTCGGTCTCCTCCGCGATCGTGTTCCATTCCCCGCAGGCGTCGCAGCGGCCGGCCCAGCGTCCGGTGACGCCGCCGCAGTTCTGGCAGACAAATCGTGCGCCGCGCTTCGCCATGATCATCCCTTGCCGAGTCGCGCCGACTCTGCCTGAATGTTCCTGTTTTGTACAGGCTGTGCGCGTCGAATTTCAGCGCCCCGGAGCTGCCGCCGTCAGTCCCGATAGTGACGCGCGAAGCGGCGGCCGAGGCTCGTCAGCACCTCGTAGTCGATCGTGCCCATGGCGGCGGCGACCGCCGCGAGCGGCACGTTCGGGCCGATCAGCTCGACCGTGTCGCCCGGCCGCGCGGCGGGGACATCGGTGACGTCGACCGCCATCAGGTCCATGGAGACGCGCCCGACGATGGGGACGGCGGCGCCGGCGAGGAAGCCGTGGCCGCCCGGCCGTGCGTCGCTCGAGGAGGCGCCGCGCCGGTAGCCGTCCGCGTAGCCGGTGGACAGGATGGCGAGGCGGCTATCGCGGCGAAGCCGCTCGGTCGCGCCGTAGCCGACCGTCTCGCCCTCGCGCGCGCGGCGGATCGCCAGGATGGTCGCGTCGAGCCGCACCACGGGCCGCATGGGCGAGGGCTCGCCCGAGACGATGCCGCCGCCATAGAGCGCGATGCCCGGCCGCGCGAGATCGAGGTGATGCGCGCGGTCGAGGAAGAGTCCGGCCGAATTGGCGAGGCTCGCGCGAAGCCGGGGAAATCGCGAACGGACTTCGGCGAAGCGCGCAGCCTGGATCCCGTTCAGCGGATGCGCGGGCTCGTCGGCGCAGGCGAAATGGCTGATCAGGAGTTCGATGCCGGCGGCGGCCAAAAGCTCCGGCCTTCCGGCGATTGCGCGGGCCTCGCCGAGGTCGAGGCCGAGCCGGTTCATGCCGGTGTCCACAGCCAGCGCCGCGCCAGGCCGCTCGCCGGGCACGGCGGCCCAGGCCTCGATCTCCGCGATCGAGCCGAGCACCGGGGCGATGCGGTGGCGGAGGAGGGCGGCGGTCCAGTCCGGCCGGAACCCGTTCAGCACATAAACCGTGGCGTCCGGCGCCGCCGCCCGGACCACGGCGCCCTCGTCGGGCAGCGCCACGAAGAAGCTGCGGCAGCCGGCCGCCCGGAGCGCCGGCACCGCGCGGGCGGCGCCGATGCCGTAGGCGTCCGCCTTCACCGCCGCGCCGCATTCGGCCGGCGCCACGCGCGCCGCGAGATCGCGCCAGTTGGCGGCGAGCGCGGCGAGGTCGACGGTCAGCCGGGCGCCGGCGGTGGATTCGGGCGGGACGGTCGCGGACATGGCGGCATGGGCGCGCGCGGCCGCACGGCTGTCAAGACGCTCCGCGCCCGCCGAGGCGGCGTGCCGGCGCCTCTCAGCCGACCCGATGGGCCTCGATATAGTCGAGGTCGATGTCCTGGCCGAGGCCGGGCTCGTCGCGCAGATGCACGTAGCCGTCGGCGTCCATCTCGTCGTCGATGCGGCGCAGATAGGCAGGCGGGCGGTCGTAGTCGATATGCGGGTGAAGCAGGCCGCGCTCGTAGTAGGTGGTGTTCTGGATCGCGCCGCAGACGGCGAGGTTGCCGGCGCCGGTGCCGTGCACCTCGCAGCTCATGCCGAAGCCCTCGGCGAGCCGCGCGGTCTTCATGGAGGGGCCGATGCCGCCCACGTCCCAGACGCCGGTGCGCACCATGTCGCAGGCGTTCTTGGCGATCCATTCGGCGCGCGTCCAGTGCTTGCCGGTCATGGTCTCGGGGCCGAGGATGTTGAGCTTCGCGAGATTGCCGGAGAGCCACTGGTAGGACGAGATCGAGGCCTCCTCCATGGGCTCCTCCATCCACAGGAAGCCGAGCTCCTCGAGCTTGCGGCCGAGCCAGAGCGTGTCGGCGCGGCTGTACCAGTGGTTCGGGTCGAGCATCAGCGGGATGTCCGGCCCGACCGCCTCGCGCACGGCCGCGCAGGCGGCGTAGTCCGCCTTGACGTTCGGCGCGCCGGGGATCGGCGGCATCCAGGTGTGCAGCTTCACCGCCTTGTAGCCCCGCTCGTTCACCAGCCATGTGGCGAAACGGCCGTAGTCCTCGGGTGTGGCGAGGCCGTTCTCGATGTCGTCGCCGCACATGGTCGAGCCATAGGCGAGGATCTTGTCGCGGTAGCCGCCGAGCAGCTTCCAGACCGGCTGGCCCGTGACCTTGCCGACGAGATCGTGCAGCGCCAGGTCCACGGCGGTCAGCGTGCGGTCGTGCAGGCGCCAGCCGCTGCCGCGCTGCCACTTGTAGAGGCCGTACCAGAGCTTCTCGATGCGCAAGGGGTCGGCACCGATCAGCACCGGCCGCACATAGGCCTTGAGGTCGTCCTCGGGCACGTCGTTCGGGCTCGCGATGGTATGTCCGGACTGGCCCTCGTCGGTGGTGATGGTGAGGAGCCCCTGCCGCGCCTCCCGCCAGGGACCCGGATGGGTGTGGCCGTCGGTGTCCTTCACCTGGTCGGTCTGGTAGACGAAGGTCTTCACGCTGACGTCGATGATCTTCACGGGTGCGACGCTCTCTCGATCGGGAGGGGAGACGGCCGCGCGGCGGGCGCGGCCGGTCGTGATCGGGTGGGCAGGCGGCCACGCGCGCGCGGCCGCGCCACCATCAGGCGAAGTAGAATTGCTGCGGGTCCGCGTTGGCCGGGCTGCCGAACGACCATGCATGCGCCACCTTGGGCGGCACGTTGCGGATGCGGTCGGTGGCGATGCCGTAGGCGTTGACCGCGAGGCAGATGCCGATCGTCTCGAAGGCGTCGGCGCAGAGGTCGAACACCTGTTTCATGAGTTCGGCGCGCTTCGCCGGGTCGTTGGTGCCGCGCGCCTCGTCGAAGAGCTTCATGCGCGTCTTCGGGTTGTCCGGCGGCTCGACGCCGTCCTTGCCGTTCGACACGTACCAGAGCGCCCAGGGGATTGCCTGGCGCGAGCCTTGCGGATGGATCGCCACATAGTCGCGCGCGTCGAGCATCACGTCGAGGCCGCCCGGGCCGACCCAGGTGGCGGCGTCGTGGTCGTTGTTGTCGCCGCGGGTGTAGTAGAGCGATCGCTCGATCGAGTTGACTTTCATGTCGACGCCGATCGCCGCCCAGTGGCGCTTGACGAGTTCGAGCGTGTCGACCTGGTCGGGCGTCGCCGGGATGACGTCGACGGCGAGGAACACCTTCTGCCCGTCGGGCCGCAGACGGAAGCCCTGCGCGTCCTTCTTAGCATAGCCGAGCCTGTCGAGCATCTCGCCCGCCTGCTTCGGGTCATGCGACGTGAACTGGGTCGCGAGTTTCTCGTGGTACCACGGATGCTCCGGCCGTGGCCCCGTCTGCCAGGGCTTCGACTGGCCGAGATAGACGAGTTCGATGATCTCCTGCCGGTCGATGCCGAGCGAGAGCGCCTGCCGGAACTCCTTGTTGCCCAGCATGGCGCGCATGGCCGGGTCCTTGTGCAGCATGTTGAGGTAGATCTGCACCTGCTGGCTGTTGGAATTCACAAGCTCAAAAAGGCGATAGCCGCCTTTCTTCGTGTTCTGCGTCAGCGTCGGCTTGTTCGCCAGGAAGTCGATATGGCGGTCCTGCACGTCGACCTTCCCGGTCACGACGTCGAGCATGAGGGCCTCGGCGTCCTGGTAGATGGTGAAATTCACCCGGTCCACATAGGGCAGCTGGCTGCCGTTGCCGTCGACCTGCCAGAAATAGGGGTTGCGCTTCACCGAGACGCGGGTCGAGCCGCCCACATAGGGGTCCTCGATGACCCAGGCGTCGAGCGTCGGCCGCTCCGGATTGCCCCAGCGCTGCGGGATCTCCACGTCGCCGAGCTTCGCCCGGAACAGCGAGGGCCAGTCCTTCTGGCCGGCGGCGGCGAGCGCCTCGGCCATGTTCTGATTGTATTTGGGGTGGAACTTCGCGCCGTAATGCTTGGCGTAGAGCGTCGGATACTGGCCGAGGGGGGTCGCGAGCTGTTCCAGGAACGTGCCGTAGGGCTGCTCGAAGGAAATGCGGACGGTGAGATCGTCGATCTTCTCCGCCTTCGCCACCCTGTTGTTGATGACGAGCGCGCTCGGCGGCGCCTTGAAGAGTTCCGGGTTCTTGGCGACGTCCTCGATGGAGAACACCACGTCCTCGGCGCCGAAGGGCTGGCCGTCCGACCACTTCATGCCCTTGCGCAGATGGAAGGTGAACTGGGTCGCGTCGGCATTGACGTCCCAGCCCTTGGCGACGTTCGGCACCACGTCCGTGCAGGCGGCGTTCCAGCGCACCAGGCCCTGGTTGCCGATCATGCGCAGGATGCCGTTGTGGTCGGACGAACCGCGCAAGCCGCGTCGCAGCGTGCCGCCGTAGCGGCCGGCCGCCTCGAGCGGCTTCATCACGAAGGGCTCGGACGGGATGCGCTGGTCGAGCGGGGGCAGCTTGCCCTCGGCGACGAGCTTGGCGAGCTCGGGCGCCTCCTTGGCGTCGGCGGCGCGGAGCCGGCCGGGCACCATGGCGATCGCCGCGGCGCCGGCGAAACCTTGCATCAGCTGCCGCCGCGTCGGCGCGGCATGGGGGACGTCGGGTGTGCTGTGCTGGTCCGGCATGGCGATCCTCCCTGAATCAGCCAGGAACGGGATGCCGGGAGCCGTTTCTCGGCCCTCCGGCGGGGCGAAGGCTATTCCGCCGCGTTGCGCCTCGGCAGCGCGACGGTTTCGATGAGCCGGCCGAGATCATGCGCGTCGGCGGGCGTCAGGTCGAGGAGCGGCGTGCGCACCGGCCCGGCATCTTGCCCGACGATGCGCATGCCGGCCTTGACGATCGCCACCGCATAGCCGGGGCGGCGGTTGCGGATCTCCAGATAGGGCATGAAGAAGCCGCTCAGCATGGCGTCGAGCGTCGCGCGGTCCTCGCGCTGCAGGGCATCGTAGAAGGCGATCGCGTAGTCCGGAATGAAATTATAGATCGCCGACGAATAGGTCGTGAGGCCGATCGCCTTGGCCGCGGGGGCATGCACCTCCGCGGTCGGCATGCCGCCCACATAGCAGAGCCTGTCGCCGAGCTTCTGGCGCACCGCCATCAAGAGTTCCACATTGCCGACGCCGTCCTTGAAGCCGATCAGGTTCGCGCAGTGATCGGCGAGGCGAGCGACCGTGTCGGCCTGCAGCACGCAATTGTCGCGGTTGTAGACGATCACGCCGATCCCGACCGCGTCCGCCACCGCCTTCACATGCCGGTAGAGCCCCTCCTGCTCGGCGCCGACCAGATAGGGCGGCAAGAGCAGGATGCCGTCGGCGCCGGCCTTCTCGGCCGCGCGGGCGAACTCCACCGCCATGGCGGTGCCGTAGCCGACGCCGGCGACGAGCGGCATGGCGGCGGGCACCGATTCGGCCGCCGCGCGCACGATCGCCGGGTATTCGGAGAGGGTCAGCGAGAAGAACTCGCCGGTGCCGCCGGCGGCGAACAGCGCCACCGCTCCGTGCTCGGCCATGCCGGCCACATGGCGGCGATAGGGTGCCTCGTCGAAGGATCCGTCCGCCTTGAAGTGCGTCACGGGGAACGACAGGAGGCCGCCGCCGACCACCCGGCCGAGCTCTTTCGGCGCGAAGCTCATGATAAGTCTCCTAGATTTGTCATACATAGGGTTGTCATACAAATCCGGCTCGGTCAAGCGCGGCCTCCGCGCTTCACCGCCGTGCGACCGACCCGAGAGGCCCGCCCGAGTGGCGTGCGCGAGGCCTTGAGGTCGCGCGCGGGCGGCAAATCGCCTTGACGGGCCCGAGCGGCGACACCTATCATTTGGCGAGATTTCTATCATTGCGTCCTGAGACGCGCCGAGTAGAAGTGTCGAAGCTGGAGCCGCCGCGCCGATGTGTTTTGGGAGTTGGTTCATGAAAGTCATCGTGGCTGCCGCTGTCATACTCTCGACAGCTTCCAGCGCGGTCTTTGCGGCGTCCGATATCCCCAAGTCCTATACTGGAAATTTTCCCAATACACAGAACGGGTCGCGGAAGGTGAACGGGAAGTTCACCGGCAAGGAACTGGCGATCAAGTATGTTCACCCCAAGGGCGGGCCGACCAGTTTCACGGCGACCTGCACCGTCGTGGAGCCGAACAAGACCCGTTGCGCCGGCAAATACACGCTGGAACGGGGTGACGCGGTGGGCAAGGCGACCATCGACATCGTCTGGGCCGACGGCAAGCCGACCGCCGTCCGCAACCCCTGAGCCGTCAACGCGCCGAAACCGCAGGCGCTGCAGCGTTATAGGGTCTATCTGTCGGGGGACATCCGGGCAAATCCGAGTAGAGCCAAGTATAATACCGGACTGCGGTACCAGAAAAGCTCTTCTCCCTAATCTGGGGGCGATGTGCTACAACCATGTCAAGTTGTGACATGTATGCGCGAGCCCACATTGAGAATGCTAAGCAGCGAATGAATGGCTGATTCAAAGTCACTTCATGCGCTGCAGTTATGATTGCGCGGAGGCGCCTGCAGTCATAATCACGTGGTTCACCCTCGGCTTTTTCTGCTGGCCGAAAATTTTTTGGCTCTGTCCGAACGGCAGCTCCAGCCGCGTCAATGGTGCAGAGCCGGATGAGCCGGCTCTGAAACCAAGGATAGGAACGATAACATGCAGTACATGATGATGTTTTATGAAAACGAGGCCGAGGTCGCCGCCCTGCGCGACAACGCCGAACGTGCCGGACCCTATTGGGACGCCTGGAACGCCTATATGGGTGCGCTGTACCCGACAGGCATCGTTCTCAGAGGCGACGCTCTCATGCCCCCGTCGGCGGCAACAACGGTACGGCTCGAAGGCGGCAAGCGCCTGGTGCAGGACGGGCCGGTGGCGGCTACCAAGGAAAAACTGGCCGGTTATGTCGTGATCGAGGTACCGGACCTCGATACGGCGCTGTCGTGGGCGGCGCGCAGCCCTGCTGCCACCTATGGGGCCGTGGAAGTGCGCCCCGTGCTGGATCTGTCCAATCAAGGCTAAAGCGGTGGACGGCAGCCTTCATGTCAACGGGCGGCGGGCGGCGGAGAACGCTGCCCGCACCTCCTATGGGCGCCTTCTCGCCTATCTTGCGCGGCAATGGCGAGATGTCGCCGCGGCTGAAGATGCCCTCGCTGAGGCCTTTGCCCAAGCGCTCGACATCTGGCCCACGAAAGGCGTGCCGGCCAACCCTGATGCATGGCTGATGGTCGCGTCGCGAAACCGGCTGCGCGATGGCGCGCGGGCGCGGAAAACACGCGAACAAATGGCCAGCAGCCTCTTGGTGCTGGCGCAGATCGAAACCGAGGATATGCCCTTGATTGCCGACAAGCGGCTCGAACTGATGTTCGTGTGCGGACACCCGGCAATCGATGCCGCCGCGCGCACGCCGCTGATGCTGCAAACTGTGCTGGGGCTGACGGCCGAGCGCATCGCCTCTTCGTTCCTTGTTTCGCCCGATACGATGGGACGGCGGTTGAGCCGGGCCAAAGCACGCATCAAGAACACGGGGATTGCCTTTGAAGTGCCGGACGAAGACGAGCTGGGTGAGCGCATGGGCGATGTGCTCGAGGCGATCTACGCCGCTTATGGGCAGGGCTGGGACAGCACGGGCAGCGACGACCAGACGCGCAAGGGGCTGACAGAAGAGGCGATCTGGCTGGCGCGGGTGCTGGTGGAACTGCGGCCGGACGACGCCGAGGCGCTGGGCCTTCTGGCACTGATGCTGTTTTGCGAAAGCCGCAGCGCCGCGCGGCGTGTTGAGGGGCGCTATGTGCCGCTGGCCGTGCAGGATACGGCGCTCTGGAATCTGCCGATGGCGCGCGAGGCTGAGGATAAATTGCGAACTGCCGGGGGGCTCAAGCAGCCAGCGCGTTTTCAGCTGGAGGCGGCGATCCAGTCGGTGCTGGTGCAATCGCGCATGACGGGCGCGGATCTGCGGCTGCCGGCGTGGACGCTGCATGGGCTGTTGGCGCAGATGGCACCCACGATCGGCAATCTGGTGGGACTGGCGGCAGCCACGGCCGAGTTGCATGGCCCTGAAGCGGGTCTTTATGAACTGGCTCAGCTGCCCGAAGCGATGACGCGGGACTACCAGCCGTTCTGGGCACTCAAGGCGCAATTGCTGCAGAAGCTGGACACCGACCGACAAGCCACTGCATCGGCTTTCTGGCGAGCTATAGGCTTGACGGAAGACGTGGCCGTGCGCGCTTATCTCATCGGCAAGTCCAAGCAATAGACTGGTTGACCAACAGAACAGGCGATGAGTTTTCGTTCCTTCGGGTACGAGAGGGATCGATACCCTCGATTACGAGACGTATCTTTATTCCCTGATCTGCCTGACGGCCGAGATCGCCTCACATCTGCCGCTCGCCGCCCATCCGCGGCTGCGCGTCGAGGGCGAATCAATGAAGCGGCACGGCCTGTAAAGGCAAAGCCCTCGTCTACCTGTAATGAAAGCCGCCCTTGACCTCAAAAGTTTGAGTTGCGCACGTCAGCCCATCCGCGCCGGGACGTGGTCGTCGCGGATGAGGTCGGAGAAGCGCGTCACCTCGTCGGCGAAGTGGAGTTCGACCGAGCCGGTCGGGCCGTGCCGCTGCTTGGCCACGATCACCTCGGCGATGCCCTTGGCGCGCTTCATGTCCTGTTCCCACTTGAACCAGGCTTCGCCGCCCTTCTCCGAGGGTTCCCGGTTCTTGAGGTAGTATTCCTCGCGGTAGATGAACATCACCACGTCGGCGTCCTGCTCGATCGAGCCGGATTCGCGCAAGTCGGCGAGCTGGGGATGCTTGTCCTCCCGGTTCTCCACCTGGCGGGAGAGCTGCGACAGCGCCACGACCGGCACGACGAGTTCCTTGGCGAGGGCCTTCAGCCCGGTGGTGATCTCGGTGATCTCCTGCACGCGGCCCTCGGAGGCGCGCTTGGAGGAGCCGGTCAAGAGCTGCAGGTAGTCGACGATCAGCACGTCGAGCCCGCGCTGCCGCTTCAGCCGGCGCGCGCGGGCGGCGAGCTGCGCGATGGAGATGCCGCCGGTCTGGTCCACATAGAGCGGGATCGACTGCATCATCTGCGAGGCGGCGACCAGCTTCTCGAACTCCATGTCGGAGATCTCGCCGCGGCGCACCTTGTGGGACGGGATCTCGGTCTGCTCGGAGACGACGCGGGTGGCGAGCTGCTCGGCCGACATTTCGAGCGAGAAGAAGCCGACCACGCCGCCGTCCACCGTCTTGAAGGTGCCGTCCGACTGCTCCTCCGAGCGGTAGGCGGCGGCAATGTTGAAGGCGATGTTGGTGGCGAGCGAGGTCTTGCCCATGGCCGGGCGGGCGGCGAGCACGATCAGGTCGGACGGCTGCAGCCCGCCCATCATGCGGTCGAGGCTCGATATGCCGGTCGAGATGCCGGAGAGCTTGCCCTGCCGCTGGAACGCGGCCGCGGCCATGTCGATCGAGCCCTTCAGCGCCTCCGAGAAGTTGATGAAGCCGCCGTCGTAGCGGCCGTTCTCGGCGAGCTCGAAGAGACGCCGCTCGGCGTCCTCGATCTGCGCGCGCGGCGGGGCGTCGACGGGCGAATCGAACGCCACATTGACCATGTCCTCGCCGATGCGGATGAGGTTGCGCCGGAGCGCCAGGTCGCGCACGACGCGGCCGTAGTCCTCGGCGTTGATGATCGTGGTCGCGTCGGAGGCGAGCCGCAGGAGATACTGCGTGGCCGTCATGTCGGCGATCGGCTGGTCGGGCGGGAAGAACGTCTTCAGCGTGATCGGCGAGGCGACCTTGCCGGCGCGGATCAGGAGCCCGGCCTTCTCGTAGATCTGCCGGTGCGGCTCGATGAAGAAGTGGTGCGGCTCGAGAAAGTCCGAGACGCGGTAGTAGGTCTCGTTGTTGACCAGGATCGCGCCGATCAGCTGCCGCTCGGCCTCCACATTGTGGGGCGCCTGGCGGTCGAGCGCGGTCGGCTGGGATTCGAAGCGGCGGGCAGGGGCTTTCATGGCGGTCGAACGACTCCTTGATGAGTCATTAAGCCTCCCGCGATCCAGGGGGAAGGCCGCCCGGGCTTATCCCCACTCTTCCTTGCCGGACGCGCCTCGCATCACGCCGGGCTTGACGCACGCCGTTCGCGCGCGGCGGGAAATGGCGGGGAATCGCTCGTCCGGCAGGCTTCGGCCGCCGTTCGCCAGCAAAAAGGCCGGGCTCGAAAGCCCGGCCCCATGCGGTCCGACGGAACTGTCCGGAAGCTCACGCCTCGTCGTCGTCGCCGTATTCGTCCGTGATCGGGCCGACCTCGCGCTCGTAGACGTCCTGCTCGCGGACCAGCACGCTCTCGCCGCGGCCCTGGCGATCGGCCTCGTCGGGCGAGCGGGCGACGTTGACGGTGACCTTGGCCTCGACCTCGCCGTGCAGGGCGATGACCACGGTGTGCAGGCCGATCGTCTTGATCGGCGTGTTCAGCACCACCTGCGAGCGCTCCACCGAGAAGCCGTCCGCGGTGATCGCGTCGGCCACGTCCCGGCTCGAGACCGAGCCGTAGAGCTGGCCCATCTCGCCGGCCTGGCGGATCATCACGAAGCTCTTGCCGTCGAGCTTCTCGGCGATCTTGGCGGCCTCGGACTTCAGTTCGAGGTTGCGCGCCTCGAGCTGCACGCGCTGCGTCTCGAAGCGCTCGCGGTTCGCCTTGGTGGCACGCAGCGCCTTGTGGCGGGGCAGGAGGAAGTTGCGGGCGAACCCGTCCTTGACGCGGACGACATCGCCCATCTGGCCGAGCCGGCCGACACGTTCGAGAAGAATGACTTCCATGGGAGTGCTCCTGTTCTGAAGGGTAGGCTTGAAACGACGACGACGAAATCTCGCAGCCTCAGCCGGCGGGCGGCGGCGGCATCGGGGGTGGGCGCCGCCCGCCGAGCTTGCGGTCGCGGAAGCGCAGCTGCGTCTCCAGAAGGCCGAGCAGGACGAGCGGCAGGGCGAGGAACGGGAAGAAGAAGAGGACCGCATAGGCCATGCCGAGGATCAGGCCGCGCGCGCCGATCCCGAGCGTGCCCACATGCAGGACGGCGAGGCCGATCAGCACATAGACCGCCATATAGGCGCCGACGAACACGGCCGCGATCGAGCCGAGGGCACCGGGGAGGAAGCTGCCGAGGAACGCCGCGCCGAAGACGAGGGCGAGGCCTTCCGGCACGGTCACGCGGGAGAGGTCCTCCCAGGGCCGCGCGAGGCGCTGCGAGCGCCGCACCACCACCGCGCTGAGCCACAGATTGAACACCAGGATCAGCGTCCAGGTGAGCGGCATCAGATAGGGGATGACCGCGAGGATGAGGCGGAGCAGCGGCTCGAACTGGCGGCGCGCCTCCTCGGTGCCGACCTGCGCGTCGGGCATGGAGGCGAGGAAGGCCTCCGACAGGGTCGGCAGGATCGTCTCAGGGTCGAAGCCCGCATAGACCGCGAGGGCGACGGTCGCGACCGCGACGAGCGTGGCGCCGATCGCCAGCACCCGGCCGAGCGGATACCACTCCTTGACGCCTTGCACGGGCAGGCCCGGCGCCGCCGCGTCCGCCGCCGCCGGCGGCGGGCCGAAGTCGAGGATGCGGGCGAGGCCGATCTGGTGGGCTGAGACGAGCGCGGGCAGGGCGGTGAGGCAGGCGAGCGACAGGACGGCGGGGAGGCCGAGGATCAGGCCGGTCGCGATCATCGCCACCACGGCCGCCACGATGCCCGCCATGGTGCCCCAGCCGAGCGCCATGATCACCAGGGGCAGGCCGGACAGCGCCATCAGCGGCACGGCGAGCGCGGTGCCGCCCTTCAGCGAGGCGTAGAGCACCGACGTGGCGAGGCCGGCGCCGAACGCGGTCGCCAGGGTCGACACGGGAAGGGGATTGGCCGTCGCCACCATCAACACCGTCCAGCTGTCCCGCGCGCCTTGCGCGGTTAGGGGTCGCCCCCAGCCCGATCTGGTCGGCAGCCTGTCGGTCGGGGCCGGCCGCGTTCGCCCCGGGCGGGGAGCCGCTCGCGCGGCGCCCGTCCATATAGGGCGGCGGCGCGAGGCTGCCGCCCTGGTGGTCGAGGGAGAGCCGCCGGAGCGGCCCGCCCGTTCAGACGGGTCGGATCACTTGATCACGAACGGCAGCAGGCCGAGGAAGCGCGAGCGCTTGATCGCGGTCGACAGTTCGCGCTGCTTCTTGGTCGAGACCGCGGTGATACGGCTCGGCACGATCTTGCCGCGCTCGGAGATGAAGCGCTGCAACAGCTTGACGTCCTTGTAGTCGATCTTCGGGGCGTTCGCGCCCGAGAACGGGCAGGTCTTGCGGCGGCGGAAGAACGGACGGCGGGTGGGCAGCTGGTTGATGTCGACCATCAGTCGTTCTCCTCCTCGGCGGACGCGAAGGCCGGCGCGAAGTCGTCGCGGCGCGGGCCACGGTCGGGCCGCGGTCCACGCGGGCCGCGATCACGGTCGCCGCCGCGATCGCCCCGGTCGCCGCGATCACGGTCGCCGCCGCGGCCCGGACGGTCGTCCCGGTCGCCGCGCCGCTCGTCGCGGTCGCGCTTCTGCATCATCGCGGAGGGGCCCTCTTCGTGGGCGTCCACCTTGATCGTCATGAAGCGGAGAACGTCTTCCGAGAGGCGCTGCTGGCGCTCGACCTCGGCGATCGCCGCGGGCGGCGCGTCGATGTTGAGGAGCGCGTAGAACGCCTTGCGGTTCTTCTTGATGCGATAGGCCAGGGACTTGAGGCCCCAGTTCTCGATCTTGGCGATCTTCCCGCCGTGCTGTTCGATCACGGCCTTGTACTGTTCGATCATCGTGTCGACCTGCGCGGGCGACACGTCCTGGCGCGCCAGGAACACGTGCTCATAGAGCGGCATGTCTTGCTAGCCTTTCCTCGTCACTCAAAATCGGGCACCGGCGCCAAGCCTCCCGGAGCCCCCTGACGAGGAGACCGGAAAAATCGAGCTGTCGGAGAGCGGGACACGGGACGACGGATCGCTCATCGATCCTGCCGCGGCCTCGACGCTTTCGCTTCGAGGCGAGGAGCTTCCGCTCCCCTGGACGCAGCCGTCCGTTCAGCCACCGGCACGGTGCCCGACAACGAGCGGGTTCTAGCGATGCGCGCGGCCAATTGCAAGCCTCGCCGCGCGCTTCGCGCCGCTTGCCTCGCCCGCCGCTCTCCCGTACATCCTCGCGATGCACCACGAGTCCATCCTGATCGTCGATTTCGGCTCCCAGGTGACGCAGCTGATCGCGCGGCGCGTGCGCGAGGCGGGTGTCTACTCGGAGATCGTGCCCTACCAGAAGGCGGAGGCCGCCTTCGACCGGATGCGGCCCGCCGCCATCATCCTCTCAGGCGGCCCGGCCTCGACCACCGAGGCGGACAGCCCGCGCGCCCCGCAGCGCCTGTTCGAGGCCGGCGTGCCGATCCTCGGCATTTGCTACGGGCAGATGTGCATGGTCGAGCAGCTCGGCGGCGAGGTGGAGAATTCCACCCACCGCGAATTCGGCCGCGCCTTCCTCGACGTGCGCGGCGCCTCCTCGCTCTCCGACGGCCTGTGGCCCTCGGGCACCCGTCACCAGGTGTGGATGAGCCACGGCGACCGGGTGATCCGCCCGCCCGCCGGCTTCGAGGTGATCGGCACCTCCGAGAACGCGCCCTTCGCCTTCATCGCCGACGAGCGCCGCAAATTCTACGGCGTGATGTTCCACCCGGAGGTCGTCCACACGCCCGATGGCGCCCGCCTCATCTCGAATTTCGTGCGCCACGTGGCCGGCCTCAAGGGCGACTGGACCATGGCGGCGTTCCGCGAGGAGATGACCGAGCGGATCCGCCGGCAGGTCGGCACGGCCCGCGTCGTCTGCGGCCTCTCCGGCGGCGTCGACAGCGCGGTCGCCGCCGTGTTGATCCACGAGGCGATCGGCGACCAGCTCACCTGCATCTTCGTCGACCACGGCCTGATGCGGCTCGACGAGGCGACCCAGGTGGTCGAGCTCTTCCGCGGCCACTACAACATCCCGCTCGTCCACGTGGACGCGGCCGAGACGTTCCTCACCGCGCTCGAGGGCGTGAGCGACCCGGAGACCAAGCGCAAGACGATCGGGCGCCTCTTCATCGAGGTGTTCGACGCCGAGGCGAGCCGGATCGGCGGCGCCGAATTCCTCGCCCAGGGCACGCTCTATCCGGACGTGATCGAGAGCGTCTCGGCGGTCGGCGGCCCTTCGGTCACGATCAAGTCGCACCACAATGTGGGCGGCCTGCCGGACCGCATGAAGCTGAAGCTGGTCGAGCCCTTGCGCGAGCTCTTCAAGGACGAGGTGCGCGCGCTCGGCCGCGAGCTCGGCCTGCCGGAGGCCTTCGTCGGCCGCCACCCGTTCCCCGGCCCCGGCCTCGCGATCCGCTGCCCCGGCGGCGTCAGCCGCGAAAAACTCGACATCCTGCGCCAGGCCGACGCGATCTATCTCGACGAGATCCGCAAGGCCGGCCTCTACGACGCCATCTGGCAGGCCTTCGCGGTGCTCTTGCCCGTCCAGACCGTCGGCGTGATGGGCGACGGCCGCACCTACGAATCCGTCCTGGCACTCCGCGCCGTCACCTCCGTCGACGGCATGACCGCCGACTTCTACCCCTTCGACATGACCTTCCTCGGCCGCACCGCCACCCGCATCATCAACGAGGTGAAGGGCGTCAACCGCGTCGTCTACGACGTGACGAGCAAGCCGCCGGGGACGATCGAGTGGGAGTAGGGTGCTTCGGTCGGTCTATGGTTTCGAACTTGGCCTGAAAATCCCGCAGCAGGCGATGTTCAGATAGTCGGCGGTTTCCTTCGGTCCCGGGACTTCGCCGCCAAACAGCAGCGGCGTATAGAGCGGGCCGTAGAGCACCGCGAGCGCCGCGCCGACCTCGACCCCGTCGCGCAGCTCCCCCGCCGCCCTGGCTCGCGACATGCGCTCGAACCCCCAGGCGCGGCGCGGTGCGAGCCAGCGTTCGCCGAGCGCGCGGGCGAGCGCGGCGTCGGTGCGCGCGCCGCCCAGCATGCCGGCGAGCGCGCGGCCGCGCTCGCCCCGCAGCAGCTCGGCCAATTCCATAATCTGCGCGCGGAAATCGCCCTCCGCCGTGCCGGTATCGGGGAAGCTCAGCTCGGTCCGGGTCGCGTGGAAGAAGGCCTCGACCGCGAGCTCGTCCTTGGACGTCCACCAGCGATAGATCGTCGTCTTGCCGGTGCCGGCGGCGGCGGCGACCGGCTCGATCCCGAAGCCGGCATAGCCGCGCTCGACCAGCAACCGGAACGCGGCGTCCAGGATCGCCTCGCGGGAACTTTCGCTACGCGGCCGTCCCATAACTCTTGACTTGGTCATGCGATACGCTAGCGTATCGATTGTTCCACCGCAACAGGGGTCGCACCGCATGGCCGTCGTTCCGCACACGATCGACATCGTCGTCACCGATATGGGCAAGGCGCTCGCCTTCTACCGAGCGCTCGGCCTAGCCGTGCCCGAAGGGGCGGACGGCGAGGGACAGGTTCAGGTCGCGACGCCCGGAGGGGCGACGCTGGGCTTTCTCACCGAGGCGCTGATGAAGGGGCATAATCCCTATTGGGTCGATCCGGTCGGCCAGCGCGTCACCTTCGCCTGCCGGTGCGGCAGCGCCGAAGAGGTCGACGCGACCTATGCCCGCGTCACCGCCGCCGGCTTCGAAGGCCGACAAGCGCCGTGGGATTCGCCCTGGGGACAGCGCTACGCAATGCTGGGGGACCCCGACGGCAACCGCGTCGACCTCTTCGCCGCGATCGCGCCCGAGGGCGAGGAATGAGCGCCGGCCGGACGGTGCTCGTCACCGGCGGTGGTTCGGGGATCGGCGCCGGCTTGGCGGGCGCCTTCCACACGCGGGGCGCGGAGGTGATCATCGCCGGGCGCACCGAGAGCCGGCTACAGGCCGTGGCGGCGCGCCATCCGGGGATGGCAGTCGAGGTCGTCGACGTCGCCGACGCCGCGGCGGTCGAGTCGCTCGCGCGGCGGGTCGCGCGGGACTGGCCGGGGCTCGATACGGTCGTCAGCAATGCCGGCATCCAGACGCTGTTCGACTTTGCCGGCGACGCTCGCCCGGACAGTACGGCGATCGCCCGCGAGATCGACGTCAATCTGAAGGGTGTGATCCACGTTGCCGGCGCGTTCCTGCCGCTGCTGCAGCGGATGCCGGAAGCGCGACTCATCCATGTCGGCTCGGGCCTCGGCTACGTTCCGCTCGCCGCGGCGCCGGTCTATTCCGCGACCAAGGCGGCCTTGCACAGCTTCACGATCTCGCTTCGGCACCAGTTGCGCGGGACCGGCGTCCGCGTGATCGAGCTGATCCCGCCGGTCGTCGAGACCGACCTGCACCGCGGCCAGGCCCGCCGCCCGCCGCGCGCGATGCCGCTCGACGCCTTCGTCGCCGCCGCGATGGCCGGGCTGGACAGCGGCAAGGACGTGATCCCGATCGGTCTCGCCAAGGTGCTGCGCACCGGCAGCAGCATCGCGCCGGGCTTTTTCTTTCGCATCATCAACAAGGCGCGGGATCGGTGACGACCGGCAAGGCCGCCGCCACTTGGTATAATAAGGCTTGCGATGCCGAGACCGGCCGCCGCAATCTCCACAACCCCGTCGGCTGTGTTGGCCGAGACCCGGCCGCGGTCCGGAGCCTGCGAGAGCCAGTCCCGCTCGGTTCGCAAGGATCCGAACGAAAAGGACCGGCTCAAGCTCTCGCATCGGGAGCAATTCCTCGTCGACCGGATGATCCACCCGATCGGGACATGCTTTACCGGCTCGCCCCCTTGGCGGCCCAGGCGGCCATCTCCTCGTCGGCGATCGCCACGGAGACGCGCCAACGGTCGGTTTTGCGCAGGATGTAGACGTGGTCCCAGCCGGCGACCACGCCACCCGCCGCGTCTCGCATCCGGTAGGCCACGCGGGCCTGCACGACGCCCGGGACAAGCTCCGTCACCGAGACCGTCTCACCCTCCGGCCGGGCGACGCCCTGCTGGCGATAGAAGCCCATGACCCGGGCGCAGTGTTCGCGGAAGGCCGGTCGCTCCAGCGCGAAATTGCCGGTCGGCGATGGAAAAAGCCCGACCGGATCCCAAAGTTCGCTCACCGCACCGGCGTCTTCCCTGGCGAAGGCGTCCACATACTCTTGGAAAAACATGTTGATTTCAGCATGTACTGTCATGTTTGCGTCCCATGTGTTGGTGACGCATCATACAACGCCGAGCGTGAACTTGCGTGCCTTCGGCTTTCAATGATTTTCATCATGCCGTCCCGAACGCCGCCTCGATCCTCGCCAGCGCAGCGCTCAATCGCGGCGCGACGAAATCCAGGAAGGCGCGGCGCTTCAGCGGCTGCACCGGTTGCGGCTGGTGGACGAGGTTGACCGGGCTCGGGCTTGCGTCCCAGCGGGCGAGGACAGGGGTGAGCCGCCCGTCGGCGATGGCGGCGGCGACCTGGTAGGACATCAGGCGCGCGATGCCGAGGCCGGCCGCGGCGGCCTCGACCACCGCGTCGGCGGTGTTGACCGAAAAGCGCGGCCGGATCGGCACGGCGCGTTCGGCGGCGCCGCTGCCGAAGCTCCAGCGCCGGTGGCCCTGCAGGCCCTCGAAGGCAATGCAGTCGTGGTCGGTGAGGCCGTCCGGGTGTTCCGGTTCGCCGCGGCGGGCGAGGTAGTCCGGGCTCGCGCAGCAGATCCAGCGCACATGGCCGACCTGGCGGGCGATCAGCTGGCTGTCCGGCAGCCGGCCGATGCGGACCGCCACGTCCACATGGTTCTCCGCGAGGTCGACCACCTGGTCGGACAGGATCAGCCGCACGCTGACCGGCGGATAGGCGGCGAGGAAGGCGTGCACGACCGGCGCCACATGCAGCTTGCCGAACATGATCGGGGCCGCGACCAGCAATTCGCCGCGCGGCTCGCGGTATTCGCCGCCGGCCGCGCGTTCGGCCTCGCCGAGGTCCTCGAGCAGGCGCCGCGCCACCGCCGTGAAGGCCTCGCCGGCCTCGGTCAGGACGAGCTTGCGGCTGGTCCTGACCATGAGCCTGGCGCCGAGATGGGTTTCCAGATCGGAGAGGCGGCGGCTGATCGTCGGCAGGGGCACGCCGAGCGACCGCGACGCCGCCGAAAGGCTGCCGCCCTCCACCGCCGCCACCAGCGTCCGCATGGCCTCGAAGCGATCCATCATGCTTCCATAATACGGAAGAGTGGGTCTCGAAACCAGTGTCTGATGCGACGGAACGAAAGGTCCTAGATAGGGGTCACCGGCCACCGAGGCCGGCACGAAAGGACCCTCCCATGACCCGCATCCCGACCCCCGCCACCATCGCCGACGCCCCGGAAAAGTCGCGCCCTCTGCTCGACGCCGTCGTCAAGCAGCTCGGCAGCGCCCCCAACATGTTCCGCTCGATCGCGCTGAGCCCGCAGGCGCTCGAAGGCTATCTCGCCCTCAACGGCGCGCTCGGCAAGGGCGCGCTCCCGGCCGCGACCCGCGAGCGGATCGCGCTCGCCGTCGCCGAGATCAACGGCTGCAGCTACTGCCTCTCGGCGCATTCCTATCTCGGCCGCAACCTCGCCCGGCTGGACGACGCGGAGATCGCCGCCAACCGCAGCGGCGCCTCGAACGACCCGAAGGCCGACGCCGCCGTCCGCTTCGCCGCCAAGGTCGCCCGGGAGCGCGGCCATGTGACGGACGCCGACTTCGCCGCCGTCAAGCTCGCCGGCTACTCGGACGCCGAGGTGATCGAGATCGTGCAGCACGTCGCGCTGAACAGCTGGACCAACTTCTTCAATGAGGTCTTCCAGACCGAGATCGACTTCCCCGTCGTCGCAGCGACCAGGGCCGCCTGAGCGAACCCGGCACGACGACCCGGCGCCGGGCGCGGCACGACGCGCCCGGCGCCCGGCCCCTCAACCGCCCACGCCAAGAGATGTCCGATGACCCTCCACCGATACGCCAAGGTCAACGATCGCCAGGTCTTCTACCGCGAAGCCGGCGACGCGTCGCTGCCGACCATCATCCTGCTGCACGGCTTTCCGGCCAGCAGCTTCATGTTCCGCGACCTCATCCCGCGGCTCGCCGACCGCTTCCATGTGATCGCGCCCGACTATATCGGCTTCGGCCAGTCGGACGCGCCCTCGGCCGCCGACTTCGACTACAGCTTCGACAACCTCACCGACCATGTCGCCGGCCTGATCGAGCAGCTGGGGCTCACCTCCTACATCCTCTACATGCAGGACTATGGCGGCCCGGTCGGCTTCCGGCTGTTCACGCGCAACCCGCAGGCCGTCGCCGGCTTCGTCATCCAGAACACCAACGCCTACATGGCCGGCGTCGGCGAAGGGCCGGCGCAGATCTTCCTGCCGCTCTGGGAAAAGCGCGACGCCGCCAGCGAAGCCGGCGCCCGCGGCTTCCTGACCGCGGAGACGACCAGGTTCCAATACCAGGTCGGCGCCCGCTCGGTCGAAGCCGTCAGCCCGGACAACTGGACGCTCGACCAGGCCCTGCTCGACCGCCCCGGCCATGACACGGCGCATCTGGACCTGCTCGAGAACTACAAGACCAACGTCGCCCTCTACGACAGCTGGCACGAGGCGTTCCGCCAGCATCGCCCGAAGACGCTCATCGCCTGGGGCCGGCACGACCCGTTCTTCATCCCCGCGGGGGCCGAGGCCTATCTCGCCGATCTGCCCGAGGCCCGTCTGGTCTGGCTCGATGCCGGCCACTTCGTCCTCGACGAGAACGCCGCCACCGTCGCCGCCGAAATCAAGGCGAGCTTCGCCCGCCCGTGACGCATCCGCTTCCCGGCCCGAGCGCCGACCCGGCACCCGTCTGGCCGCCCCAAAGGAGATGTCCGATGTCCAAGACCTACCTGATCACCGGTGCCAGCGAAGGCATCGGTCTCGAAGTGGCCCGTCTCGCCGTCGCATCCGGCGGCGCGGTCCTGATGGTCGCGCGTGATGCGGTCCGGCTGCAGGCCGCGGCCGACACGCTGACCGGACCGATCCGCCCGCGCATCGCCGCCGTCGACCTCGCCGACGCCGCCGCGCTCGAAAGCTTCATCGCCGGGCTCGACGCCAAAGGAGAACTGCCCGACGTCCTCGTCAACAATGCCGGCCACGGCGCCTCGGGTGCCTTCGTCGCCGCCGACTGGGCGAAGCTCGACGCCATGCTGCGGCTCAACATGAATGCGCTCGCCCGGCTCAGCCATTGGGCGGCGCGCGGCATGAAGGCGCGCGGCAGCGGGTCGATCGTCAACCTCTCGGCCGCGGTCGCCACGCGTCCGACGCCCTATTTCGCCGCCTATGCCGCGTCCAAGGCGTTCGTCACCAATCTCAGCATCGCGCTCCACAGCGAACTGAAGGCGCATGGCGTCGCGGTCTCGGCGATCCACCCGCCTGCCGTGCGCACCGGCTTCGGCGCGGCGGACAAGGCCGATCTGAAGTCCACCCTGGTGCACAAGCTGTTCCCGACCGTCGGCCCGGTCACCGTCGCGCGCGCCGTGCTCCTTGCGGCGGAGCGCGGTCGGCGATCGGTCGTCGTCGGGCCGGTCGCCGGCATCGTGATGGGGACGGCACCGATCCTGCCGCGCGGCTTCGACCTCGCCTTCATGACCTTGCTGTTCAAGGGCAACCGCGCCGCCGGATGATCCCGGTCGCCCGGCGGCGCGCCCGCCTCGCCCCGCAATCCTGGAGACCAGTCATGACGCATTCCGTCTTGAACGCGAGCGCCGTCCCCGCGGCGGCCGCCGATGGCAGGCCGCGACCGAAGCCCGTGCGGGTCGCGATCGTCACCGGCGCCAGCCGGGGGATCGGGCGGGCGACCGCCGTCCGCCTGGCGCAAGATTTCACCGCGGTCGTGCCGGTCGCGCGGAGCGCCGCGGCGCTGGCCGAGACCGCGGCCGCGATCGCGGCGGCCGGGTCGAGCGCCCATCCGCTCGTGCACGACCTGCGCGATCCGGCCGCCGCCGGCTCGATCGTGGCCGCGGCGCTCGCAGCGTTCGGGCGCATCGACGCGCTGGTCAACATCGCCGGCGCCGTCCCGCAGACGGATCTGTTCCGGATGACCGATGCCGAATGGGACGATGGCCTCTCGCTCAAGTTCCACGGCATGCGGCGCCTGACGATCGAGGCCTGGGACGCCCTGAAGGCGACGAAGGGTGCGGTGGTGATCACCTCCGGGACGTCCGCGATCGCCCCCAAGGCCTCGCTCGCGGCCGTGGGGTCGATCAACGCCGCCATCTCCGCGCTGGCGCGGGCCTTCGCCGAACGCGGCGTCGGCGACGACGTCCGGGTCAACGCGATCCTGCCCGGCCCGGTGATGACGGACCGGCGCCGCGCCATGCTGCAACGCTATGCCGATGCGGAAGGGCTGTCGCTCGATGCGGCGATCGCGCGCTTCGCGAAGGAGAGCGGGATCGCGCGCTATGGCGAACCCGAAGACATCGCCGACGCCATCGCCTTCCTGGTTTCCCCTGCCGCGCGCTGGATGACCGGCAGCGCGCTGCGCGTCGACGGCGGCGAAACCCGGTCGGTCTGACCCAACAAGGAGTGTCCAAGATGACAGCGTCCAGCGACATCGCCTTCACGCCGGCCGTCAAGGCCGTCCAGGCCGCGCGCGGATCGCGCGAGGCCTATCAGCGGATGGAAGCGCGCGGCGGGTTCCGCACGCAAGTGACCGACGACCTCGCCGACTTCCTCGCCGAGGTCGACACCGCCTATCTCGCCACCGCCAGTGCGGAGGGCCAGCCCTATGCGCAGCATCGCGGCGGCCCGAAAGGGTTCATCCGCCTGATCGACAGCCACACGCTCGGCTTCGCCGACTACAGCGGCAACCGGCAATATGTGAGCGTCGGGAACCTGTCGGAGAACGACCGGGCCTTCCTGTTCCTGATGGACTATGCGCATCGCCGGCGGATCAAGATCTGGGGCCGCGCCGAGGTGAGCGCCGATCCGGCCGTGATCGCGCGGCTGATGCCGGAGGGCTATCGCGCGCGACCGGAGCACGCGATCCTGTTCCACATCGAGGCCTGGGACGCGAATTGCCCGCAGCACATCCCGCAAAAGATCGACGCAGCCGATGTCGGCGCCGCCATCGAGCGCTTGAACGACCGCATCGCCGCCCTCGAATCCGAGAACGCGGCGCTGAAGACAAGGATCGGAGACACGCCATGAGCCGCCCGCCGCTGCCGCCCTTCACCGACCAGACCGCCGCCGAGAAGGCGCGGCTCGCCGAGGACGCCTGGAACAGCCGCGATCCGGCCCGCGTGGCGCTCGCCTATACGCTCGACAGCCGCTGGCGCAACCGGGCGGAGTTCCTGACCGGCCGCGCCGAGATCGAGGCGTTCCTCGCCCGCAAATGGACGCGGGAGCTCGATTATCGGCTGATCAAGGAGGTCTGGACGCATGCCGGCAACCGCATCGCCGTGCGCTTCGCCTACGAATATCGCGACGACAGCGGCCAGTGGTATCGCGCCTACGGCAACGAGAACTGGCAGTTCGACGAGGACGGCCTGATGGAACGCCGCATCGCCAGCATCAACGAGCACCCGATCGCCGAGGCCGAGCGCAAATTCCGCTGGCCCGCGGACCGAAGGCCCGACGATCACCCGGGCTTGAGCGCGCTCGGTCTTTAGGGGCACGTGCTGCGCGAGGGCGTGGGTAGGCTTGCCGGTTGACCCGCTGCGACATCGCCGCTTTTAGGACGCGGCGCTCCACGGGTCGATCACGGCAAGGCCCGCGGCCTGGTAGGCGCTTCGGTCGCGCGACGCCACGGCGAAGCCCGCGGCGGCCGCGATGGCGGCGATGTAGCCGTCAGGGATTGGAAACCCCTTGCCCGCCTGGCGCGCCCTTACGGCGAGCTCGGCATGCCGCCGTGCAGCGAACGCATCGAAGGAGAGGATGCGGGCGGTGAAATCGTCCAACAGGCGATCGACCTGCGCGGCGAGCCGATGTTTCCGCTCGCCATCCGGAAGGACGCCGAGGCCGAACAACAGTTCCGCGACAGTGATGCTGGAGATAAACAAGGTTTCCGCGTCTTGTGCATCGAGCCACGCGCGGACCGATGCGTGAGGGAGGGGCTTCACCGCCTCCGACACGACGTTGGTGTCCAGCAGGATCACGCGAAGCGTCCCGGTATCGTCACCCCCCGCTCCGTCAATCGAACGTCATGGGCTCGGCCGGACGCCGGTCTCGATTCTCCTCGAGCGCGTGTTGAAGCGCTTCGACATCCGCGTTGGTGAGACCCAGCTTCCGGGCATTTTCCGCCAGAGCCGTCCCGAGCAGCAGCCGGCCCTCTGGACGCACGGCCGCTTCGAGGATGGCGCGCATCTCCGCCTCGGTGCTGCGGTTGTTCTGCGCCGCGCGGACCTTGAGCGCGCGATGCGTTTCCTCGGGGATATTGCGGATGGTGACGGCGGCCATGAGGGCACCCTCCTGTAGACGATTGCAATGATATCAAAGTAGATGATTTGCTATCAACTCTCAAGGCTGAGGCCGCGTTGGGTCGCCGCGAAGACTACGGGGACGCCGGTTCGAATGCCTTGCGGGGAGGGTGCTGCGGTCGGCGCACCACCCCCGCTCGCGAGCCTCGCACGCATTGACGCAGCGAGCTCGGCAGCGGATCCTCCGCCATAACATGCATGAATTCCTAATAGTCTACTGGCCCCACATCGTCGGCGCCGTGGCGCTCGTCGCCGGCACCGCCGGGTCGGTGCATGCGGTGATGACCAAGAAGGACGTGCGCGCCGCGGCCGGCTGGGCGGGCGTGATCCTCCTGTCGCCGCTGATCGGCGCGGTCATCTACCTGGTGCTCGGCATCAACCGGATCCGCCGGACCACGCTGATGCGCGGCCGCAAGTTCGACCGCGACCTGCCGGCGCGCGAACGCGACCTGCCGATCCTGGGCGACGAGGACCTGGTCAACCAGTTCGCGCCGCTGCGAAAACTCGGCGACGTGGTGGCGGGCACGCCGCTGCTCGGCGGCAATGCGATTGAGCCACTCGCGAGCGGGGACGACTGCTACGCGGCCATGCTGGCGGCGATCGACGCGGCGAAATCCTGGGTGCTGCTGCAGACCTACATCTTCGACAACGATGCGCTCGGGCGCCGCTTCGTCCAGCATCTCGCCGCCGCCCGGGGGCGCGGCGTGGAGGTGAGGGTGCTGGTCGACGCGATCGGGTCGCGCTATTCCCGCCCGCCGATCACGCAGGAACTCGCCCGCGCCGGCATCACGCATGCGCTCTTCATGGACAAGGTGCTCGGACTCCAGCTGGTCTACGCCAACCTGCGCACGCACCGGAAAATTCTCGTCGCCGACGGCGTCGGCTTCATCGGCGGCATGAACATCCGCGCCGCGTTCTCCGCGCTCGTGTCCGGCGGCGAGCCGGCGCATGACGCGCATTTTCGCGTCGAGGGCCCGATCGCCTCGGAACTGGCGCGCGTCTTCTGCGGCGACTGGCTGTTCAGTTCGGGCGAGCTGCTGCCGCCGGGCGCGCGCGACCCGCTGAGCCCGATCGGCACGCCGGGCACGCCCGTGCGCATCGTCCCGTCCGGACCCGACCGGGCGATCGAGGCGACGCACGACATGATCATGGGCGTCCTCTCGGTCGCCAAGGCGCGCGTGGTCGTGTCCTCGCCCTATTTCCTGCCGGACAGCCGGCTCATCGCCGCGCTCGCGGTGGCGGCGCGGCGCGGCGTGACGATCGACATCGTGCTGCCGGGGGTGAACAACCTCGCCCTCGTCGACTGCGCGATGAATGCCCAGCTCGACCAGGTGATCGACGGCGGCTGCCGGGTCTGGCGCTCGGTCGGGCCGTTCGACCATTCCAAGCTCCTGGCCGTCGACCGGTCCTGGGCCTATGTCGGCTCGTCGAACCTCGATCCGCGCAGCATGCGGCTCAATTTCGAGATCGACATGGAGGCGCACGACCCGGCGCTCGCCGGCTGGATCGAGGATCGCATCGACGGCCGCATCGCGACCGCCGATCAAGTCAGCGTCGCGGCGCTGAACGGTCGCCCGTTCTGGAAGCGCCTCCGCGACAAGACGATCTGGCTGGCATCGCCCTATCTTTGAGCGAGGGCGGCCAGGCTTGTCATGACCTGAAAAATGCTCAGGGCGCCGGGAAGAGCGACACCGAGGTGATGCCGCCGGCGATGTTCACGCCCGCCTGGCCCTGCACCGAGAGCGGCTGCAACGAGAAGGCGCGGGCGCTGCCGCCGACGAGCAGGTTCGCGCCCACTCCGACGCCGACGGTCGCCTCGGCGCCGACGCCGCCATAGGTGCCGGCGAGCGCGCCCTGCGGGATGCCCTGGGTGGCGGCAAACACGGCCCAGATCAGGTGGCCGGCGGCGACGCCGCCGAGCGCCACGCCGAAGTCCTCGATGCGGCCGGTGTAGCGGTCGACCGGTCCGCCCGCGTCGGACTGGAAGATGCAGTTCAAGGTCTGCTTCTGGTAGACGATGAAGCCGATGCCCGCCGACACGTCGCAGGAGAGCACCCCGACCTTCGCGCCGGACTGGGCGGCCGCCGGCGCGGCGAGGGCGAGGGTGGCGGCCGACAGCGCGGCCGCGAGGACGTGGGAGCGGCGGATCAGGGTCATGGCGGGGTCTCCTTGGCGGGCGCCGGGTCAGCGAAGCGGGGCGGCGACGCCCGACGTCGCGGCAGCGGCCCCAAAGGATTGAATTGCTTTAGCAGCGGCGTCCGTCACGCTCAAGCCCGAGGCGCGCCGCGAGCCGGCCTGAGCGCCCCGACCGCGTCACCGGCTGAGGAAGCGCGACACGGTGGTGCGCTCGCCGAGGAGGCCGTTCGGGCGGAACCGCAAGGTCGCGGCGAGCAGGATGCCGATCAGCGTGATCTGCAGCGCGGCGCCGCGCGCCTGCTGGTCGGCGGGGAAGACCGAACCGATCGCGAGGCCCGACGCGCTCCAGAGCGCCCAGACGAGCACCGCGCCCGCGATCGCCCCGCGGCTGTTGCCGGAGCCGCCCACGATGAGCATGGCCCAGACCTGGAAGGTGAGGCCGGAAAGGTAGTTGTCCGGGGCGATGAAGCCGATGAAGTGGCCGTGCACGGCGCCGGCGAGCCCCATGATCGCGCCGCCGAGCGCGAAGGCCTGCAGCCGGAGCCGCGCCGGATGCTTGCCGAGCGCCTGGGCGGCGCGCTCGTCCTCGCGGATGGCGCGGAGGATGCGCCCCCACGGCCCGTGCACCAGCCGGTCGAGCGCGACAACGAGCACGATCACGATGGAGGCGACCACGGCGAGGTTCAGGAGGACGAACAGGAGCGGCCGGTCGGCGAGGTCCCCGAACGGGCGCGGGATGAAGCCGATGCCGAAGGCGCCGCCGGTCAGCCATTGCGCATTGAGCGCGACGAGATGGATGACCACCGCGACGCCGAAGGTGGTAATGGCGAGGTAGTCCGCCCTAAGCCGCAGCGTGATCCAGCCGACCAGCGCCGAGGCGAGCCCGGCCGCCGCCATCGCGGCGATCCACCCGGCCGCGATGGGAAGGCCGAACCCGCCGAGATGGGTGTCGGACGGCGGCGTGGTGAGGATCGCCGAGGTGTAGGCGCCGGTCGCCACGAAGCCCGCGATGCCCACATTGAAGAGGCCGGTATGGCCCCATTGCAGGTTGAGGCCGAGGCAGAGGATCGCGTAGGAGAGCGCGGTCACCAGGAAGAAGCCGCCATAAGTGGCGAGGCCGATCGCGTCCGGCATCAGGCGCGCGCTCCGAACAGGCCCGAGGGCCTGGCGATCAGGATCGCGATGAGCGCCAGGAAGGCGAGCGCCGCGCGCCATTCCGCGCCGACCAGCGCGACGGTCAGCGCCTCGCCGAGCCCGATCACCATGGCGCCCGCGAGCGCGCCGGGCACGCTGCCGATGCCGCCGAGGATCGCCGCGGCGAACATGGGGAGCAGCATGTCGAACCCCATGAAGGGCCGGATCTGCACCAGAAGGCCGAGCATCAGCCCGGCGGCGGTGGCGAGCGCGCCGCCGATCGCCCAGGTGACGCGCCGGACCATCGCCACGTCCACCCCCGCCACGCGGGCGAGCGCCGGGTTCTCGCTGACCGCCCGCATGGCGCGGCCGATCTGCGTGCGCGTGAGGAGGAGGTGCGTCGCGAGCATCATCACGGCCGAGAAGCCGGCGAGCGCGCACTGGTCGGGCGTTGCGCGGAGGCCGAAGCCGATCGGCAGGGCGATCTGCAGGTCGCGGTTGAAATAGGTCGGGCTCGACGTGAACAGGAATTCGATCAGGCTCCTGAGCGCCATGGAGGCGCCGAAGCTCGCCATCACGACCGTGATGGAGGTCGCCCTCTCCCCGAGCGGGCGGAACAGGACCCGGTCGAGCGCGAGCGCGACCGCGGCGGTCACCGCCATGCCGCCGACCACCGCCAGGATCAATCCCCAGCCGAACGAGAAGGGTCCGAGGGCGGCGGCCGAGGGCGCCACGAGCGCGCCGAGGAGGCCGGCGATCAGCAGGGTCGCATAGGCGCCGGCGGTGACGAACTCGCCATGGGCGAAATTCGAGAAGCGCAGGATCGAATAGGTGAGGGTGACGCCGACGGCGCCGAGGCCGATCATGGCGCCGTCGAGCACGCCGTCGACGATGACCTGAAGCGGGATCACGCCACCGCCTCCGGCGCGCGGGCCGCGAGGCCGCCGAGATAGAGCCGGGCGATCTCCGGGTCCGATTGCAGCCGCGCGGCGGGTCCTTCGTGCCGTTCGCGCCCTTCGACCAGGATGACCCCGCGGTCGGCGATGGCGAGCGCGGCACGCGCGTTCTGTTCCACGAGCACGACGGTGACACCGGTCGCACGGATCTCGGCGAGCCGCTCGAACACCATGCCGACCAGCTTCGGCGAGAGCCCGGCGGAGGGCTCGTCGAGCATGATCGCGGAGGGCGAGACCACGAGGGCGCGCGCGATGGCGAGCATCTGGCGCTGCCCGCCGGAGAGGCGTCCGGCGGCGAGGCGATGCTGGCGGGCGAGGTCGGGGAAGAAGTCGTAGAGGCCGGCGATGCGGCCGGCGCGGTCCGCGGCCGGCAGAATGCCGGCGGCAAGGCGGAGGTTGTCGTCGATCGAGAGCGTCTGGAACACGTTCTCGGTCTGCGGCACGAAGCCGAGCCCCAGGCGGATCATGCGATGCGCCGGCCGGCCGGTGATGTCCGCGCCCTCGAAGCGCACCGTGCCCGAAGTGATCGGCACGAGGCCGGCGATCGCCTTGATGAGCGTCGACTTGCCGGCGCCGTTCGGGCCGAGCACGGCGACGATCTCGCCCGCCGCCACCTTGAGCGACGCACCGTGCAGGATCGGCGCGCCCGGCTCGTAGCCGGCGACGAGACGCTCGGCTTCGAGGATGGGCGCGGTCGCTGTGGCCCCGCTCATGCCGCGCGACCGCCGAGATAGGCGTCGATCACGCCCTCGTCCCGCGCCACCGCGTCGGGCGCGCCCTCGGCGAGGAGGCGCCCGGCCGCCATGACATAGACCCGGCCGCACAGCCGCGCGACCATGTCCATGTTGTGCTCGATGACGAGGATCGTCGTGCCGGCGCGATTGAGGTCCTTGATGCGCTCGACGATGGTTTCGAGCAAGGTCGGGTTGACGCCCGCCGCGGGCTCGTCGAGGAGCAGCACGCTCGGTTCGGCCATCAGCGCACGCGCCAGTTCGAGGAGCTTGCGCTGGCCGCCGGAGAGAACCCGCGCCGGTTCGCGGGCGAGACGCGTCAGGCCGACGAAGTCGACGAGTTCCATCGCCCGGTCGTGATTGGCCTTTTCCTCGCGGGCGATGCGTCCCGGCTGGAGCCAGTTCGGCAGGAGGCGTTCGCCCGCCTGGCCTTGCGCGCCGACCATCACGTTCTCGACCACGCTCAAGGTCGCGAAGGGGCGGGGGATCTGGAAGGTACGGCCGAGCCCGTGGGCGACGCGGCGCTCCGGCGAGAGGCGCTCGATCGGCGCGCCGTCGAGCAGGATTCGCCCGGAATCCGCCCGGTGCGTGCCGGCGAGGAGGTCGAAGAAGGTGGACTTGCCGGCGCCGTTCGGGCCGATCAGGCCGACGATCTCGCCGCGGTTCACGTCGAGCGACATGCCGTCGACGGCCGTGTTGCCGCCGAAGCGCTTCACGAGCCGGTCTGCCCGAAGGATCGCGTCGCCGCCCGCCACCACCCGCGTCCGTGCCCCCGTCCCTCGTGAACGTCGTTGCTCGCGATCGTCGTTGCTCTTGATCTTTGATCAGTGATCAAACATCGTGCCCGGACGGTACAGGCCAGCCGCACCGTCAGCAAGGCCGGAGCGTGATGTCGCAGCCCGTTTCTGACCGTCCCCCGCGTGCCGGCGGGGCCCCGCTCGGCGCCGCCGGCCTGCCGGCGCCCCGGCTCGGCGCGATCGCGCGCGAGACCGTGCAGGACCGGGTCTACCGGGAGCTCCGCCGCGCGCTGATCTACGGCCTGTTCGAGCCCGGCCACGTGCTCGGCATCCAGGACCTCGCCGACACCTTCGCCACCAGCACCATGCCGGTGCGCGACGCGCTCGGCCGGCTCGTCTCCGAACAGGCGCTGGAGGCGATGCCGAACCGCTCGGCGCGGGTGCCGCCCATCGACCCCGGCCGCCTCGACGATCTGCTGCGCGCCCGCGTGGTGATCGAAGGCGCCGCCCTAGACCTGGCCGCCGAACGCCTCACCGACGCCGACTTCGCCGCGCTCGAGGCGCTCAACGACGACTATGCCGCGGCGGCCGAGGCGCGCGGCGCGGTGCCGATCGAGGCCGAGCTCGAGGCGAACCGCGCCTTCCACTTTCTTCTCTACCGCGCCGCCGGCTCGCCCGTGCTCCTGCCGATCATCGAAAGCCTCTGGCTGCAATCGGGGCCTTGCGTCCGCGCGGCCGCCATGGCGTTCGACCCGAAGAGCGCGATCGCGGCGCCGCATTACCACGCCCTCATCGTGACCGCGCTGAAGGCCGGGGACCGGGCGGCCGCCCGCGCCGCACTCGCCGAGGACATCGGCCGCGCCTTCGCGATCCTAAAGCGGGGGGCGCCATGACCGCCGCCGCGACCGCGACCGACCTGAACCCGCCCGCCGAAGTGGACGACGGCTTCGAGCTCTGGGACCTGCGCGTGGAGGCGGTGGTGCCGCCCGGCGCCAAGGTCTATTGCGGGGCGCGCGAGGGCGACTATGCGGAACTCAAGGGCGAGATGCTGACCTTGCCGCCCGGCCAGGGCTTTTCGATCTATTCGCTCGCCGCCGTGCTGCCGCTCCTCGCCGCCAAGCAGCGGCCGACCCATCCGAACGACTGGATGACCAGCGACGCCGAGGTCGCCTGTCCGGATCCGAATTGCGGCAGCCGCCTGCGCATCCGCCGCGTGGCGCTCCGCCGCTTCAGCCACGCCGCCACAACCGCCGTGCCGTTAGCCAAGGATCGAGCCGGATGACGACGCCCATGGAAACGGTCGAACTCAGCCCCGGTTATCGGATCTCGCGCGTCATCCGCGGCGGCTGGCAGCTCGCCGGCGGACACGGGCCGATCGACCGGGCGCGCGCGATCGAGGACTTCCTCGCCGCCTTCGACGCCGGCATCACCACCTTCGACTGCGCCGACATCTATACCGGCGTGGAGGAGACCTACGGGGCGCTCCGCGCGGCGCTCGCCGAGCGGCGCGGCGCGGAGGCCGCCGCCGCCATGAAGGTGCACACCAAGCTGGTGCCCGACCTCGACGTGCTGCCGCGCATCACGAAGGCCCATGTGGAGGCGATCGTCGACCAGTCCCTGCGGCGGCTGAGAGTCGAGCGGCTCGACCTCGTCCAGTTCCACTGGTGGGACTACGCGATCCCCGGCGCGGTGCCGGCCATGGTCTGGCTCGACGAGATCCGCCGCGCGGGAAAGATCCGCCATGTGGGCGCGACCAATTTCGACACGCCGCATCTCGCCGCGATCCTCGAGGCGGGCGTCGCCCTCGTCTCCATGCAGCTGCAGTATTCCGCGCTCGACCGGCGGCCGGACAACGGCCTCGCGGCGCTCGCCCGGAAGCACGGCGTGGCGCTTCTCTGCTACGGCTCGGTCGCGGGCGGCTTCCTCGCCGATCGCTGGCTCGGCCGGCCCGAGCCGACCGGCGCTCTGGAGAACCGGTCGCTCGTCAAATACAAGCTGATCATCGACGATTTCGGCGGCTGGGCGCTCTTCCAGGAGCTGCTCTCGGCGCTCCGCCGCGTCGCCGACCGGCATGGCGTCGACATCGCGACGGTGGCGAGCCGCCTCGTCCTCGACCGACCCGGCGTCGCCGCGGTGATCGTGGGCGCGCGCGACAAGGCGCATGTGGCCTCGAACGCGGCGATCGCGGCGCTCCGCCTCGACGCCGAGGACCACGCCGCGATCGAGGCGGTGACGCGCCGCGCGGAAGGGCCGCTCGGCGACGTCTACACGCTCGAACGCGACCGCACGGGGCGGCACGGCTCGATCATGAAATACAATTTGAATGCGAAGGCCTCCTGAGGGGGCCGCATAGGGGCGCAGCCTGCGGCGCCGACGCATCGTCTGCAGGTCGATCAGAACGACGTCACGTCAGAACGACTTCAAGAAGGAGAGGGGAATGAACATCAAGCTCACGACGACGGCGGCCGCCTTGGCCCTCATCGCCGCGCCCGCGATGGCGCAGGACTGCAAGATCACCGTCGGCCTCGTCATGGAACTGACCGGTCCGGCAGGCGCCTACGGCCAGGCCGGCGCCAAGTCGGTGGAAATGGCGTTCCGCGACTTGAACGCGGCGGGCGGCGCCAAGGGCTGCACACTCGTCACCGACACGCGCGACAGCCAGAGCCAGGGCAGCGTCGCCGTCGACGTGGCGACCCAGCTCGTCCAGCTGAAGAAGGTGCCGGTGATCATCGGCGGCATCATCTCGTCGGTGTCGATCCCGATCATCACCTCGGTGACCGGCCCCTCCAAGGTGGTGCAGATGTCGCCCGCCTCGTCCTCGCCGACGCTGACCGCACTCGGCCGCGGCGGCAAGACCAACGGCATGTTCTTCCGCACCATCACCTCGGATGCGCTGCAGGGCACGGCGGCGGCGAAATACGCGCTAGACCAGGGCTTCAAGAAGATCGCCATCGTGCACGTCAACAACGACTTCGGCGTCAACATGGTGGGCGAGTTCTCGCGCGCCTACAAGGCGCTCGGCGGCGAGATCCTGACCGTCACGCCCTACAACGAGAAGCAGGCGAACTACCAGGCGGAAGTCTCCGCCGGCATCGCCGCGAAGCCGGACGGCCTCTATCTGGTCGCGACTCCGGTCGACGGCGCGACCGTCGCGCGCGCCTGGATCCAGCAGGGCGGCCCGGCCAAGTTCCTCCTGAACGACGGCATGAACAGCGCCGACTTCATCAACGCGGTCGGGCCGAAGTTCCTGAACGAGGCCTACGGCACCTCGTCGGGCACCAAGCCGACCAAGTCGACCGAATATTTCAACGCCAACTACAAGGCCTTCTCGAACGTCGATCCGGGCGCGCCGGCGGCCGACCGCGCCTATGACGCGGGCGCGATCGTCGGCCTCGCCCTCGCCATCGCGGGCGACAAGGACACCGCCGCCATCCGCGAGGCGATCTACAAGGCGACCGATCCGAAGGGCACGCCGATCTATGCGGGCAAGGACGAGTTCGCGAAGGCGCTCGCGCTCATCAAGGACGGCAAGCCGATCAAGTACGAGGGCGTGATCGGGCCGATCACCTTCGACCAGTTCGGCGACATCACCGGGCCGTTCCGCCTCTGGAAGCTGGTCGACGGGCAGGTGACCACGGTCGGCGAGATGGCGGTCGATGAGGTGAACGCCATCAAGGCGAAGATCGCGAACTGATCGTTCGCCCACGCGCATCACGGCCGGCTCCCCGCGAGCCGGCCGTTTTTCAACCGGAGACCGTCCGTGACCGATCCCGTGCCCGAGCGCTTCCGGCTCGCCCCCGACCTGGAGATCAGCCGCGTCGTCACCGGCCTCTGGCAGGTCGCCGACATGGAGCGGGACGGCCGCGAGCTCGACCGCGAGGCGGCCTCGTCGGCGCTCCTCGCCTATGCCCGCGCCTGCTTCGACAGCTTCGACATGGCCGATCACTACGGCAGCGCGGAGCTGATCGCCGGGCGCTTCCTCGCCCGCGTCCGCGACGGCGAGGCCGCCGGCCCGAACCGGCCGACGGTCTTCACCAAATGGTGCCCTGTGCCCGGCCCGATGGACCCCGACACGGTCCGCGCCGGCGTCGCCCTGAGCCTCGACCGGCTCGGCGTCGAGACCGTCGACCTGATGCAGCTGCACTGGTGGACCTTCGAGCACACCGCCTATCTCGACGCCGCCAAGGGGCTCGCGCGGCTGAAGGACGAGGGCCGCATCCGCCAGATCGGCGTCACCAACATGGACACGGACCACCTCAACGTGCTCGTGAAGCACGGTATTCCGGTCGTCTCCAACCAGGTCTCCTTCTCGCTCCTCGACCGCCGCGCCGCCGAGGCGATGAGCGACTTCTGCCTTTCGAACGGCGTGCGGCTCCTCGCCTATGGCACGCTCGGCGGCGGGCTCCTGTCGGAACGCTGGCACGGGCGGCCGGAGCCGGGCGCGGGCGATATCGCCGACTGGAGCAAGATGAAATACCGCCGCTTCGTCGAGGCGGCCGGCGGCTGGGCCGTGCTGCAGCGGCTCCTCGCTGCGCTCGACCGGGTCGCCCGCCGCCATGGTGTCTCCATCGCCAATGTGGCGACGCGCTGGGTGCTCGACCATCCGGCCGTGGCCGCCGTGATCGTCGGCGCGCGGCTCGGCGAACGGGAACACCGCGGCGACACGCTCGGCCTCGTCGGGCTCCGCCTCGACGACGACGACCGCACCGCGCTCGACGAAGCCATGGCCGGCGCCCGGCGCATCCCTGGCGACTGCGGCGACGAATACCGTCGGCCGCCCTTCCTGACCGCCTCCGGCGACCTCAGCCACCACCTGCAGTCGATCCCGAAGGTCTATGCCGCGACGCCGGTGCCGGGACGGCCGGGGCGGATGAGAGTCGACAGCGGCAGCGTCTGGGAACCGCTCTGCGGCTTCAGCCGCGCGGTCCGCATCGGCGACCGCGTGCTCGTCAGCGGCACGACCGCCACCAACGGCGCCGGCGAGGTCGTGTGTCCCGGCGATCCGGGGGGCCAGGCGACCTTCATCCTCGACAAGATCGCGGCGAGCCTCGCCCCCCTCGGCGCGAGCCTCGCCGACGTGGTGCGCACGCGCATCTACCTCGCCCGAGCCGACGACTGGGAGGCGGTCTCGCGCGTGCACGGCCGCTATTTTGCCGAGGTGCTGCCCGCCAACACGCTCTTCGAGATCGGGCGCCTGGTCGGCGACTACCTGGTCGAGATCGAGGCCGAAGCCGTGGTCGGCTGAGCCGGCCGGCCGGCAACGGGCAAGAAAGCTCGAGCTTTGCCGTCGCCGGCACGGCTGCCGTCCGCGCCACGGTGTCCGTAGGCGACTATTATTTCAATAAAGCCGACTTGCCGCATGATCTCGCCGAGACGACCGCCTTAAGGGCGACCCGCCTCATGGCCGGTTGCTCGCTTCCACGTCCTCGCAGCCCGGCTCTCGTCATGAAGGCCGAGGATCAAGTGCCGAGTCGACCATTCGAGACAAAGTATAACGCAGTCGTCGGGGAAGTCTGAACAGGACAGATCTGATGGCGCGCCCGTGCTGTGCCGAACAATGTTGCAGTGCGGTCTTCGCTTGTCGATCAATAGTCACAATCATACAAAATATTGTATCTATATAAGGCCCTGCCCTATGCTTCCTGCCGACGGCCGGGGCTTTGGGCCGGTCCGGTCTTGCACGACGCAGGCAAGACTGACCGGCTTCGACGCCTGGGGGCGGTCGTCATCCTGAAAAATACTAGGGTCCCATTGCGGGACCGGTCGAGGGGATCTCTGCCATGAAACGAAGCAGTCTCACGCTCGCCGCGCTCGCGCTGCTGGCGCCCGCGATGTTCGGCGCCACTGCCGCCGTCGCCCAGCAGCCGGCGAAGAAGCCGAACATCCTCATCATCTGGGGCGACGACATCGGCCAGTTCAACATCAGCGCCTACAACATGGGCATGATGGGCTACCGCACGCCCAATATCGACAGCATCGCCAAGGACGGCGCGCTGTTCACCGACTGGTACGGCCAGCAGAGCTGCACCGCCGGCCGCGCCGCCTTCGTCACCGGCCAGTCGCCGATCCGCACCGGCCTCACCAAGGTCGGCCTGCCCGGCGCGCCGGAAGGCATGACGGCCGAGGATCCGACCATCGCCGGTCTGTTGAAGCCGCTCGGCTACGTCACCGGCCAGTTCGGCAAGAACCACCTCGGCGACCGCGACGAGATGCTGCCGACCAACCACGGCTTCGACGAGTTCTTCGGCAACCTCTATCACCTGAACGCCGAGGAAGAGCCGGAGAACCCGGACTATCCGAAGGACCCGGCATTCAAGAAGCAGTTCGGCCCGCGCGGCGTCATCCACAGCTTCGCCGGCGGCAAGATCGAGGACACCGGCCCGCTCACCAGGAAGCGCATGGAGACCGTCGACGAGGAGGTCACCACCGCGGCGCTGGGCTTCATGGACAAGGCCGTGAAGGACGGCAAGCCGTTCATGGTGTGGTGGAATTCCACCCGCATGCACGTCTTCACCCACCTCAAGGCGGCGTCCGAGGGCAAGACCGGGCTCGGCATCTATGCAGACGGCATGGCCGAGCACGACGGCATGGTCGGCCAGCTCCTCGCCAAGCTGAAGGAGCTCGGCGTCGAGGACAACACGATCGTGATGTACTCGACCGACAACGGCGCCGAGACCTTCACCTGGCCGGACGGCGGCACCACCATGTTCCGCGGCGAGAAGAACACCAACTGGGAGGGCGGCTACCGCGTCCCGACCGTGATCCGCTGGCCCGGCGTGATCAAGCCCGGCACCGTCGTCAACGAGATCGGCGCCCATGAGGACATGCTGACCACGCTGCTCGCCGCCGCCGGCGCGCCCGACGTGAAGTCGGAACTCCTGACCGGCAAGACGGTCGGGTCCAAGACCTACAAGGTGCATCTCGACGGCTACAACCTGATGCCCGCGCTGAAGGGCGAGGCCGCCTGGCCGCGCAAGGAGTTCCTCTACTGGACCGACGACGGCTCGGTCGCGGCGCTGCGCTACGGCAACTGGAAGCTCACCTTCCTGAAGCAGAACGCGCTCGGCCTCCGGGTCTGGCAGTCGCCCTTCGAGGAACTGCGCGCGCCCTTGCTGACCAACCTCCGCATGGATCCGTTCGAGCGGGCCGAGGAGGAGAACGCCATGGGCTACCAGCGCTGGTACATGGACCGCATGTTCCTGATCGCGCCGGGCGCCGCCTATATCGCCAACTGGCTGCAGAGCTTCCGCGACTTCCCGATGCGCCAGAAGCCGGGCAGCTTCAACCTCGAGCGCGTGATGGAAGCCGTCACCCGCGGCGCCGGCGACAAGTAAGGAGCGGCGGCACCCGCCGCCTCACGACGACGACATCGGCCGGCCCTCGCGATAGCTGAGGGCCGGCCGTATCTCGTAGACCGCCGAGGGGTTCGCCTTGCGCAGCTCCCGCGCGGCCTCGATCGCCGTGTCCCGGTCCGGACAGTCGAGCAAGTAGAGGCCGAGCAGGGCTTCCTTCGTCTCGGCGAAGGGGCCGTCGATCACCGCGTTCGGGCCGAGCCCGCGCAAGGTGGCCGCCTCGCGGGTCGGGCCGAGCCGCACGGCGGGGCCGAGCCGTCCGATCGCCTCGACGCGCCGGTGCGCTTCGGCGAGGTCCGCCATCAGCGCGGCGTCCTCGGCCGGCGACAGCGCCTCGATCACGCCCTCGACGTGATAGGCGAGGATCACATAGAGCATCGGGTCGGTCTCCCTGGGGTCGCCGCGAAGGTCGCGCCGGGCGGCCCGGAGGTTCGCACGGCCGCGCGGCCGGCGGAGACTAGGTCGTCGCCGGCGGCCGGCCAACTGACAACATGTTGTCGGCGCTGCCGGAGCGGCGTCCTCGCGCCGACGGTTGCGTCACCGCACGAGGGTCGCCGCGCCGGGCTTGGCGGCCGTATTGCTGCAGCCGAGATCGCCCGCCGTGCCGGCGACGGAGCCGGCGCGCACGTAGATCGTGCCGCCATACTGGCAGCTGAGCTGGGCGGGGCGCACGACCGTGCGCGTGCCCGCAGGCGCGAACTCGATCACCCCCTGGCGCACCGCCGTGACGCGCCCGGCGATACGACCGCCCGTGACGCGCAGGTTGCCGCCCGAGACGGCGAGGCCGTCGGCGGAACCGCCCGCGATGGCGACGCCGACGAAGCTCTGCACGCCGCCGTCGAGGCTGACCGCCAGCGTCTTGGTCTGGGTGACGTTGATCTGTCCCCAGTTCGCCGAAACCTCGCCGCGGCAATCGCGCCCGCTGATGCCCATCTTGCCGCCGCCGATCGTCACCACCGCGCCGGCACCCGACGAGCTGACGAACAGGCTCGACTGCCAGCAGCCGATCGCCTGCAGGCCCGCCGCCGGAGACGTGATGGTGGTGGTCGTGGAGGTCCCGCCCGTGGTGGCGAAGATCACGCCGGTCGCGCCGCCGCCGAGGTCGATGGTCGATTCCGTGCCGCCCGTGACGGTCGCGTTGCCGATCTGCAGGAAGGACGGCCCATAGGCCGAGAACACCTTGAAGAGCCCGGGCGCCGTCGCGCTCGAATCGTAGAACTCCACATGGCCGGCCGGATCCACCCGCACGAGCGGGTGGCCGTTGGTCTGCAGCGTGCTCGAGATCGGCACGCCCGAGATGACCGCGCGGCCCTGCACCCTGAGCGCCGGCCCGGTGATGTCGGCATGGACGAGCGCCCCGGCGCCGCCCTGCGCGGTGTTGATCGCCACTTCGAGCGCGGCCGGAACGGTGATGTTCTCGGTGCAATTGCCGGTGAGGTTGAGCACCAGCTTGTCGGCGGTCGCCGCGTTGATCGCCGACTGCACCGAGCCGCCGGTCGAACAGTTGACGTTGACCGTCTGCACGGTCGCCGCCCCGGCGGGCCCGGCGAGCGCGAGGACGAGCGGCAGCGCCGCCGCGAGGCTCGCGGCGATGCCCGTCACGCGTCCGTTGTTTGCACCGATCGACACGGACGAGGCCCTCACCAGATCTTCCGGCCGTAATAGGCGTTATCGGAGAGGAAGCCGCCATAGCGGGTGTCGCGCGTCGACTTCACTTTGTCCAACTTGGTGAAGATCTGCCGGGCCGTGTCGTAGGAGCCGGCATTGTAGTGGGCCCAGGCGCGCACGACCTCGGTGCCGTAGCTCTGCTGGCCCTTGGCGGCGAGGCCGTCGAGGACCGCGCGGGCCTCGGCGTATTTTCCGGCGTCGTGCAGCGCATAGGCCTCGCGCTCCGCCGCGCTGAGGCCGCCGCCGCCCTCGCCCTGCTTGCCCTTGCCCGACCCCGTTTCCTTGCTGGCGCGCCGGGTCACCGTGCTCTTCGCCGCCGGCTTGCCCTCGAGCCAGGTGAGCGCGGCGAGCTGCGGGTAGCTCGCATAGTCCCTGGCGACCTTGCGGGCGGTCTCCAGGTCGCCGAGACGGTGCGCGGTGAGTGCGAGGCCGAGCGCTCCTTCGGCACTCGGGCCGTATTCGAGCGAGCGGGCGAAGCTGACCTTCGCCTCCGCGTCGGCGCGGCGGTTGAAATAGTACCAGCCGAGCGACTGGGCGCCGAGCGCGCTGCGCTCCGTCGGCACCGTGGCCGCGAGCTGTTGCACGATCGCCGGGTCGAGAGCCGCCGCGTTCGGGCCGCTCACCTCGGCGCTCGCCGCGTCGATGAAGGCCTTGCGGATGTCCGGTGCGAGCGCCAGGTTGGCACGCGCCAGCGCCAGGGCCTCGGTCGTCCGGTTGAGGTTGCGCAGCGCGAGGATCTGGCCCTCGATCGACTTCGGATCCGGCTTCTGCGCGGCGGAGAGCTTGAAGAAGTCGAGCGCGACCTCGTAGTTCTTCCGCGCATAGTGGTACCAGCCGAGCAGCTGCGCGTCGGCCGCGCCGTTCTTGCCCCGCGCCTGCGCCTCGAGCAGCTTCACGTCCTTGTCCGACGGGGGCTCGGCCGACTGGCCGGCCGCGAAGCTGCCGACCGCGCGGCGCACGAAGTCGAGGCGCACCGGCTCGAACTCGCCGCGCCCGTCCTGCCGGCGCTTGCCGAGTGCGATCAGCTGTTCGACCTCGGCGGGGCCGAGATGCAGCGAGGCCTTCTGCACCGTCGCCAGCCGCTCCTTCGGATCATCGCAATTGCCGATGATGTAGCGGTAGACGCCGACGGACTGGTCCTGGTCGCCGGTCTCCGCGAAGGCCTTGGCGACGCGCCAGAGCACGTCCATCTCGCGGCAGACGAGCAGGCCGTCGGTCTCCTCGGCGATCTGCAGCACCCGCTCCCAGTCGCTACCGTCGGAGGCGGCGACCAGTTCGGTGCGGGCGATGGCGCGGTCGAGCTTGCGCTTCAGGTCGCTCGACGGGCTGTAGCCGGGGTTCTCCGCCTGCAGCTGCTCGATCGTCGCCTTGGCGTCCTCGAAGCGGCCGGCGCCGAACAGGTCCCAGACCGGCTGCTCGTCGACCGTGACCGTGCTGATGAACAGGTCCTCGGGCGGCGACCACTCCGGATAGAGCGCGCGCAGCCGGGCGATCTCGGCCGCGACGCGGGCGCTGTCGCCGGTCGAGGCGTAGTAGCGCAGCGCGCTCTCGTCGATCGCCGCCTTTGCCGGAGGCTGCGCCGCGACGGCCGCGGCCGGCTTCTCCCGCTGCAGCTTGAACGGCTGGCCGAGCCCCGGCTGCGGCCGGGCGGGTTGCGCCGCCGCCGGCTTGCCGAGCGCGAGCGGGGCGGGCGAACCCTGGTCGGGACCGGCCGCGAGTACCGGGACGGTCAGGAAACACGTGCCGAGGAGGAGGGTGGCGCGCATCAGAGACATTTCCAGGACCTTTCGTTGAAGAGGACGTCGGCCAGGAGGCCGAGGGTCGCCGGGTAGTAGAGCGTGTCCGGAGCGGTGGGCAGCGGCGGCAAGGCGCGCTTCGGCCGCACGATGCGGCTCGCCAGCAGGATCACCCTGCGGTAGCCGGTCGCCGTCAGGGGCTCGACAGCGCCGCTGGTGTCGAGGTCGATCACCGCCGGGCCGACATTGGCCTCGACGCTCCAGAGCGGCGGATAGGGCCTGAGCGGATCGACCGGCGGCGCCTGCATCATCGCGAGGTAGAGCGGGACGCGGATGGCGTTGTAGCCGAACACGCGCGGGAACCCGCTCGCCGGCTTCGGCCGCTCCTCCTTCAGCGCCACCCATTCGGGCGGCAGCTTCAGGATGCCGAACTGCGCCTCCTTCAGAAGCTTCAGCCCCGACTGCGCCACCGTGCGCCAGTCCTGCCCGGGCGCGGCGGCGTCGAGCCGTTCCAGCGCGGGAAACACCCAGTAGGACGGATTGACCACCGGGCCGTCCGGCCGCTCGCCATCGCCGAAGCCGGCGACCGCGGGCAGGATCAGGCGATCCTCGCCGAACTTGAAGGTCGCCTTCTCGTAGATGGTCTTGGCGAGCGCCCGCGCGGCGACGAGGTGCTGCTCGTCGCCCCAGCGGTCATGCGCCTCCGCGAGCGCCCAGGCGATCAGGAGGTCGCCGTCGGTCGCGTTGTTGGTGTCGGGCACATGCGGAATTCCGGGCTCCCAGCGCCAGGCAAAGAGGCCGTCGTCGCGCACGCCGAGATTGGCCTTGGTCCAGCGCCAGACCAGCTTGAACGTCGCCTGGTCGCGGAACGCCACGGCGAGGAGAAGGGCGTAGCCCTGGCCCTCGCTGTGCGAGATGCCGCCATTGGCGTTGTCGACGACGCGGCCGTCCGCCATCACGAAGCGCGTCCGGTAGTTCTGCCAGGCCGGATGCTCGGCGGAGAGCGCGCGGCAGCCGCCGCCCGCGGCCGGTTCGGTGGCGAACAGGAACGCTCCGCGCGGCGGCGGCTCGGCGGCGAGCGCCGGCGGCGCCGACGCCGCGAGCCCGGCGGCGAGCGTCAGCACGGTCGCGAGCTTCATGCGCGGCGCCGCCTGAGCGACAGGAGCGTGAAGAGGCCGAGCAGGCAGCAGCTCACGAAGGTCGCGCCGAGATAGATGCTCGTGTTGCTGGAGAGCCAGCCGGCGACGACGAGCCGGGCATTGGTCGGCGACAGGTCGTTCGACACCTCGATCAGCTGGCCGCCGGCGCTGCGCTGCGTGGTGGTCTCGGCGCTGAGCTCGAACGCCGCCGAGGCGCCGTCCAGTCGTTGCCAGGACTCCGAGGCGATCGCCCGGTTCATGGCCGTCTTGAAGGTCGCGGCGTCGGTCGCGGTCAGCACCGTGGAGACGGTCGGCCGCACGTCCTGGCCGACCAGCGAGCCCCAGAAGAGGCCCCAGCGGGTCCAGCCGACCGGCGGCGACGCGGCCTGCATGACGACCAGCGCTCCGGGCGGCACGCTCGCGTCGAATTCGGTCGTCACGTCGGTCTTGAAGCCGTCGACCAGCGCGGCGCCGAACGCCTTGACGCGCGTCTTGACGGCGCCGAGGTCGAACAGGCTCGGTTCCGCCGCCACGGGCGCCTCGCCGAGCAGCTGCACCGTCTCCTCCGCGCCGAGGCTCGCGAGCTGCTTCGGCGGCGGCGGCAGCGACGGCGCCTCGACGACCTCCGCCGCACCCGCGATGGGCGTGGCCGGGCCGAGCATGGGCGCCTCGGCGGCGGGGCCGACGAAGATCGTCGAACCCTCCTCGCGCGGGGCCGCCCCGAACGCGATCCTCACCGGCAGCACCTTGCCGCGCAGCGCGGCCGAACGCACCACGAAGGCCGCGACCCCGTCGAGGAAGCGCGGATCCGCGGCCGAGACGGTGAAATCGAGCGCGCCGCCGGCCGGATCCGACGACCCGAAGCCGAGCGTGGCGCCGATGTTCGGCAGCGTGTTGGCGAGCGCGAAGCGGTCGAACTTGAGCGTGGTCTCCGGGCCGATCTGCAGCCGGGCGCCCGTGCGCGGCCGGGTCGGCTCGCAGGTCTGGTCGGCCGGGGTGAGCAGCGTCGCCTCCACGCTGACCGTGTTGGCGCCGGCCTTGAACCAGGTGTAGGGCAGCTTCAGCACCTTGCCGTCGAAGCTGGCGCCGCTCTGGCGCACGAGGCCGACGCTCGACACGGTGCGGCCGTTGACCCGCACGACCAGCCCGTTGCTCGGCAGCTGGCCGGACGCGTAGCCGCCCTGCAACGTCAGCTCGGCGCGGCCGTAGCCGGCCGGATAGAAGCCGTGCGGGAGCACCGCCCGCATGGTGGTGCGGAACAGGCGGCCGTCGAAGCCGCCCGCCTGGCCGCCGAGCTCGGCGATCGAATAGGAGCGGCCCGGCTCGATGCGCACGCCGTCCAGGTCCTGCAGCGCCCGAAGGCCCGCGGCCGAACCCTTGCGCGGCGCAGACGCCGCCTTGGCGAGCGCGGCGACCGCGGCATCGAGCTGGTCCTCGTCCGCCTCGACCACGTAGATCGTCGTCTTCTCCGCAGTCTTCTCGACCGCGACGGACTTCATCCCGTCGAGCCGCCAGTCGAGCGGCAGCGCGCGGCCGAGCTTGCGCTCCGTCGTGACGACCACCTCGATCGCCGGCGCGGTGTTCTCCTCGCCGTCGAATTCCGCCTGCGCGCGCGCCGTGCCGGCGATGAGGGAGAGGCTCTGCAGAACGGAAAGCCCGCGCTCGATGTCCCGGGTGCCGCCGACCGGGTCCCGCTGCAGGCGGAACAGGACCGGCGCGCCGGTGCCGGCGAGCGTCGCGAGGTCGGCGAGGCGGCGCGGCGGCGCCTCGCTCGCAAGCAGGAAGCCGGTCTCGTTCGGATCGATGTCGGTCCAGAGCTCGTAGGTGCCCTCGATCGAGCAGTCGACGCGGTGGCGCTGCGCCACCACCATGCGGACCGCGTTGTAGCCCTCCACCAGCAGACCCGGCGGCACGCGCAACTGCGTCGCCACCGGCTTGTCGGCGGACGCGAGCTGCACCTTGCCGATCGGCACGTCGTTGACGAGGACGGTGATCGACGAGGCCTCGGGCAGGTCCGAGATGGCGTTGATGGCGGACAGGCGGAAATTCCGCGCCGCGACCGCTTCGTTGCCGGTCAGGTAGACCGGCCACTGCCGGACCGCGGTCTCGCCGGTGAACTTGATGTCGTCGCCGAACACAGGCAGCCGGCGCAGCGCCGTCGGCGCCGGCTCCGGCTTGGCCGCGCGCCCGTCCGCCGGGCGCGCCGCATCGGCGCGGACCGGCATGCCGGTCGCCGGCGCCTGCCGGGCGATCGGCAGGATGCCTTCAGCCGAGGCGGTGCCGGCGCCGAACAGCGCAAGACCGGCGCCGAACAGCGCAAGATCGGCGCCGACGAGCGAAAGGGCGGCGAGGAGGCCGAGCGTGCCGGCCTGAGTGTGCGTCGTCATGGTCGCGCTCCGGGTCACGGTTTCAGCTTTCCTGCGGCTGGATGGCGGCCGGGCTCCGCGCCGGGGCCGGCTTCGCCGGACCGCCGCGGCGGAACACGCCGAAGAACAGGCCGCGCAGCAGATGCTTGGCGCCCCAGAGCACCATCTCGGCCGTGACCAGCACGATGAAGCGGCCGGTCTGGCGCAGCTGCCGGGCCTTGATCATGGCGCCGATGTCGGCGTAGGCGAGCGCCGCCACGACGCGGAAGCGGGAGGCGTCGAGCGAGGTGAAGCGGGCGCCGATGACGAGGCCGTCCTCGCCCATCCGCGTGCTCCGGATCGACACCGGGATTTCCTCCGGGCCGCCCGGAAGATCGAGCACCACGACCCCGTCGCGCTTCTTGGCGATGCTGCCGATCGACGTCTCCGGCGAGTTGAGCTGCAGCCCGCCGATCGACATGTCGGTGATGGAGACCGGGATGGTCGTGCCTTCGAGCCGCAGCTCGGCCTTGGCCTTGACGGCGATGCGCTGCACGCCGCGCCGCTCGCGCCGCTCGGAGACGACGCCGAGGCCGATGCAGGCGAGGACGAGGTTGAGCAGGTTCCAGGTGCCGACCAGCACGATCAGGTCGCGCAGTTCCGGCTCGTTCAGGTAGCGGTGGACGGAATAGCCGGCCGCGATCGAGAGGACGACGAAGATCACGTAGAAGGGCAGGGCGATCTCGGACAGGTGGTCGGTGTCGAGCGTCTGGCCCTTGTTGGTGACGTTGAACTTCGGTGCCTTGGGATCGACGATCACGCTGATGATGGCGCGCAGCAGATAGGGCGCCTGGACGTATTCGTAGATCTCGGAGATCCACGGCCAGCGCACGCGGCCGAACAGATGATTCTGCATCATGATCGTCGCGATCAGGTAGGTCATCGTGTAGGCGATGAACTCCTGCGAGCTCGCGTTGTAGATCTCGAGGTTGAGGAAAATGAACAGCAGCGGCGACAGCATGAACACGAAGCGCGGGATCGGGAACAGCCAGAACACGTTGCTCGACACGTAGCAGATCCGCTGCGCGACGCTCAGGCCGTCGGCGAAGAGCGGGTTCTTCAGGAGGAAGATCTGCAGCATGCCGCGGCACCAGCGCGAGCGCTGGCCGATGAAGGACGCGAAGGTCTCGGGCTGCAGGCCGGAGATCATCGGCTTGTCCACATAGACGCTGTCCCAGCCGCGCGCATGCAGTTCGAGCGCGGTCTCGCAATCCTCGGTGATGGAGACGCCTGCGAAACCGCCGGCTTCCTCGAGCGCCTGCCGGCGCAGCACCGCGGCGGAGCCGCAGAAGAACGTGGCATTCCACTGGTCGAGACCCTTCTGGATCGTCGAGTAGAACATCTCGTTCTCCGACGGCATCCGCGCATAGGTCGCGAGGTTCTTCTCCAGCGGGTCGGGATTGATGAAGGTGTGCGGCGTCTGCACGAGGAACAGGCGCGGGTTTTCCAGGAAGAAGCCGACCGTCTCGCGCAGGAAGTTGCGCGAGGGCACATGGTCGGCGTCGAACACCACGACGAGTTCGCCGCTCGAATGGGCGAGGCCGTCGTTCAGGTTGCCGGCCTTGGCGTGGAGGTTCTGCGCGCGGGTGTGATAGACGACGCCGAGATCGCGGCAGATCCGCTGCAAGGTCTCCCGCCGCGCCCTGGCGTTGACGGCCACGCGATGATTGTCGGAGTGGACCTTCTCGTCCGTGCCGCCGTCGTCGAGCAGGTGGACGACGAGCTTGCCGGCCGGATAGTCGATCGCCCTGGCGGCCGCCAGCGTGACGGCGACGATGTCGGGGCTCTCGTTATAGGAGGGCACGAACACGTCGACGGTCGGCGCCGCGTCGTCGCCGAAGGCCGGCGCCGGCGGGCGGTTGAGCGGCTTGGCGTTGACGAACAGGCTGACCGCCAACATTGCAATGCAATATAATTCGCAGAGCAGCAGCAGAATGGCCGGCACGAAGTCTTCCGGCCGGGTCACCGGTGGAAGCGTTTCGGTCACGCGCCAATAAGCGTAGCGCAGAACGATGAAGCTCCCCAGCGCCAGGTAACACTGGCGGACCAGTCCGACCGGCTTGAAAATATCGAGGATCAGCATGAAGACGAGACAGCCGCTCGCGATGACAAGCTGACTCCTCGTATCCACAGGCTGGGCGACAAGCAAAAGCATGCAAACAGCAGCTATCGCCCAGAGGGGTCTGGCCAATATCTTCATCAGGGGCACCGAATGATTATGTGAACGATCGGTTCTTCAAGCCAAACATGCATACAATTGCGCAGTCGGGTTGCCAATCCCCGCTGGTTCTTGGTTTTGCCTTATGACGGAACTCTATATGCCATTTTGTGCGAGTATCGAAAGGCTCCAAGCCCGACTGTTTCCGGACGTGGTGAATCCTGCGGCGTTCTCTAGAAGCCTGAAGTTGCGCTGCAGGCGCGCTGGATTGAGTACAGGGCTTCGCCTCGCGGCCCGATTGTCGTTTGGGCCGGCGGGCGGTTGTGGGACGGCGCGGATTTGACCGGATCGTCGGATCCGGCGTCTGAAAATGCGGCGCTGCAGCGAAAGCCATGCCGCACTGCCCGGCAAAGGATGCAACTGCGATTCAAGCCGGGGTTGGAACTGCCGTAAGGGAAGGTCGCGAATCGGATGCGTCCCGCAATCCAGGCGGGCAGGCTCCAGGCAGCGCGAAGGTTGGCGCCGGACTGCAACCCCCGGAGCAAGACTGAGACAATTTGTCGCTGTCTTGCGCCCCGGTTCGGCCTCGGTTCGGCGGGTTCCCGCAGAGGCGGAGCCGTCCTCACCGGCGATGCAGGTTCAGGGCACCAAAACGGCGTGCCTTCATCTCTTTGATGGACAATTATTTCACTATGACGGCTTCAGAAATGTCAGGGACACTTGCCGATGCGTCGAACTCGGTGGCATTCTCCAGTGCAGGAAGCGCGCGGCGTAACACATCCGTGTCGCTGCATTTCGGTCACGGGGTTGCGGCGCCGGTTGCTCGGGCGGAGTTGCTCGATCGGGCCGCTTTGATCCCGGATCGGCTCTTGGCGAACCGCCGGATTCTTGACATCCAAGGAAGCGATACTTTGCAAGTTTTGATGCGTCGCCTGACCCGAGGGGGATCCATGACCATCCGGCCGGTTCTGTCGCAAGCTGTCGCCCTCGTTCTCGTCCTCGCGAGCGCCGCCCCGGCGGCAGCGGAAGGCTGGCCCGGCGTGAAGCGGTCCGGCGACACATACTATGCGCGCTCGTGCCAGGCCGAGTCCGTCCCCGGCCTCCGACATTGCCACGCGCAGGTGCAGACGGATGTGCGCGGCGTGCCCCTCTCCGAGGCCGCTGTCCGCGCCAAACGGCCCCCGCGCGGCTTCGGCCCGCCGGCCCTGCGCTCCGCCTATCAGATCCTGCCCATCCAGCCGCCCCATGCCGCGCCCGGGCCGTCGTCGCCCGTGATCGCACTGGTCGCCGCCTACGGCTATGCCAAGGCCGAGTCGGACCTCGCCGTCTATCGCCGGCAGTTCGGCCTGCCGCCCTGCACCACGGCCAACGGCTGCTTCGCCAAATACAACCAGGTCGGCGTGGCCGGCGCCTATCCGGCTGGCCGTTTCGGCTGGTCGCAGGAGCAGGCGCTCGACCTCGACATGGCGAGCGCCATGTGCCCGAGTTGCCGCATCATCCTCGTGCAGGCGAACACCGCGTTCGATTTCGACCTCGCCGCGGCCGTCGAAACCGCCGCGACCAAGATCCGCGACGCGTTTCCCGGCGTGACGCCGCTCGGCGCGATCAGCAACAGCTATGGCAGCGACGAGTCGCTCGGCGGGTCGCCCGGCCTGGAGCCGAGCTACGACCAGGGCGTCATTCCGGTCCTCGCCAGTTCGGGCGACGACGGCTTCGGCGTCTCCATGCCGGCCTCCTATCCCACCGTGATCGCCGTCGGCGGGACGACCCTTTCTCGATCGACGGCCTTCGCGCGCGGCTGGCGCGAGACCGCGTGGTCCGGCGCCGGCAGCGGCTGCAGCGCGATCTACGCCAAGCCGGCCTGGCAGACCGACACCGGCTGCGCGCGGCGCGCCGTGGCGGACGTCTCGGCCGTCGCCGATCCGGCGACCGGCGTCGCGGTGTACGGCCCGACCTTCGGAACGACGTCGGGCTGGCTCGTGTTCGGCGGCACCAGCGCCTCGACCCCGATCATCGCCGGCATCTACGGCACGAACGGCGTCGCCAACGCCAATCCGCTGCAAGCGCTCTATGCGAGCACGAGCTTCTACGACGTCCGCTTCGGCAGCAACGGCGTCTGCGCCGTGCCCTATCTGTGCCGGGCCGGCGTCGGCTATGACGGCCCGACCGGCCTCGGCACCCCGCGCACCGCCGCGCCGTTCTGACGCGGCGGCGCGCGGGGTCGATCGTCTCGAGGCCGCGCGCCGGCGAGCCGGTGTTCAGGTCCGCCTCAGGCGTCGCTCTCGATCAGCAGGGGAACCAGCGACTCGTCCGGCCGGATCTTCTTCGCCCAGCTGAAGCCACCCCATTTCCAGCCCTCGTTGATGTCATAACTGACGTCGCGGCTGGTCGCGGAGGTGAGGTCGATCAGGATGCTCTGGCTATAGGACTGCTCGATCACCGTGCCCGTGTTGATCACATTGGTCGAGAAGCACAGCAAGACCTTCTGGATCGGCACCATCACGTTCATGTTGTTGCCGTAGAGCGGGAAAGCGCAGAGTGGTTGCGCACTGCCGGCAACGACCTCCGAGATACCGCAGGTCATTTTGGTGCTGGTCAGGTTCTCGATCGAGATCATGCCCGAGGCGCCATCCACCACGTCGCCGGTGCCTTGCGGCGTCGTCACCTCGAGCTTCTGGCCGAGGTCGATGTCGTAGGGACTGAGCCCGCCGATGGTGCCGTTCGGCACGATCTGCGAGCGCGACGTGAAGGCCTGGTACTGGATCTTCCAGTCCACATCGGTGGCGAGGCCGTACTTGTCGGTCCTGAACCAGACGAGCGGCGAGCCGCCCCCGACGGTCGTCTGCACGCCCTTGAAAGCGTAGAGAAAGTACCCGCCGGTGGACAGGCCCTGGACGGTGTCCTGCGACATCGCGATCGTCACCTTGTATCCGGTGGCGCCCAGGAGATTGCCGAGCGTTCGCGGCCGCGGGCCGAACAGATTGGGCATGACGAGCCCGCCGATCGCGGCCGAAGCCGGGACGTAGTCCACCGTGATCTTCTTCCAGCCCAGTTCGCGCCCGGCATCTTCCAGCGGGGTCGTCGCCATGTCTCCAGGTCCGGTCGCATCCACCCGGCGTGTGGACTCGACCTTCATCGTGTAGAGGGCGGGATCGTAAATGTCCGGATGTTTGGTGTTCACGCCGGCCGTCCGGATGATCTTGCGGACGTCGTCCGCAGTGAGATTGTTGCTCGTCGACTCGAAGATGTATGTCCCTGACATGGTTTTGACCCCAATGAACTTGGTTTGATCGACGGAATTCTGGGCAAGGCGCGGCACTCCGCGCCGAGAGAGGCGCGCTTTGACGGTAACCTTGGCCGCCAAGTCTCGCGAGCGCCGCTCGCTCGCCCGATCAAACTAGCGGACACGCGTCATGCGTGCAAGAAAGAAATAATACAACCTGAAAAGGTTGCCACGCGGGCGGACGCGGCGCGGCGGCGCTGCCCGGATCCCGGACGTGCGACGGGCTGGTCATGGCGCGAAGGCGTGCGGCCGATGCGGTTGGTGTCGCAAGGCGCGAGCCGGTCCGACGCGGTCCCGTGCCGCGCCCGGGCGGCGCTCGGACCGGAAGGACGTGTTCGCGGCTTGGCGCGGGCGTCGCTCCGCCTTTTGCCCGCGGCGCCCCAGCGCATCTCCCGATCGGACGCAATCATCCGATCGATAAGGAGTTGCCGCAGAATCAAGAGCTCGAGCCGGTCCTTTTCGTACGGATCCTTGCGACCCGGACAGGACAGGCTCTAGTAGGGCGTGCCGTCCTTGTGCCGGAAGCGGCCGTCCGCGTTGGCGCTCATCATGTCGACGTCGGAGCAGGTGGCGACGTCGGCGGGGACGCGCGAACCGATCTCCAGATAGAGCGCCGTCACCGACGAGCGGTTGTGCAGATGGTGGCCGTCGCCCGTGCCCTTCGGAAACGCCGCGCAGTCGCCGGCGCGGAGCGGAGTCTCGCCGCCGTCCTCGACGAGGATGAGCTCGCCTTCGAGCACGTAGACGAACTCGTCCTCATGGGAATGCCAGTGCCGCTGGCTCGACCAGCCGCCCGGCGGAAGCCGCATCAGATTGACCCCGAACTGCGTCAGCCCGCCGGCATCGCCGAGCCGCTGGCGGATCCGCTCCGCGCAAGGCGCGTCGAACGGCGGCGGATAGCCGCTCCCCTTGCGCATCGGCACCGCCGCGACGTCGATCTTCGGCATGACGTGACCCTCGCGATCGCCAGCCGCAGCGCCCGCTTCGGCCTCGATCCCGCGATCCTAGGGCATCTCCCGATCGGACGAAATCATCCGATCGAAGAGGAATTGCCCCAGATTCAATAACTTGAGCCTTTCGCATCCGGATCTTTTCGATCCGGATGCGAAACGCTCCGGGCGCGCGGCCCGCCGTCGGCCCAGTCCGCGGACATGGCGCCGCCGCCGCCGCGACGGCCGCGCGACGCGATGGTCGAGCTCAGGCGAGGAGGACAACCTCGTCCGCGCGCACGCCGAGGCGGACATCCTGGCCGGTGCTGGGGATCGAGGCGCTGTCGCGGTTGAAGCAATCGACCACGAGCACCTGGCCGTCGGCGATCTCGGCGCGCAGGCGAATGATCGAGCCGAGGAAATCGCGGCCGACCAGCTTGCCGGCGAAGCTGAGGCCCTGGGCCGCCTCGTCGGGGCCGAGCAGGCGCAGCATCTCGGGGCGGATCGCGAGCGACAGGTCCGCGCCGGCCGGCCGGTCGATCGGCCGGCCGAGCACCAGCGCGCCCGCCTTGGTGTCGACCGCGCCGGAGGCCGGCTCGCGCAAGGTCGCCGGCAGGAGGTTCAGCGCGCCGATGAACTCGGCGACGAACCGGGTCGCCGGGCGGTTGTAGATCTCGTCGGGCGTGCCGACCTGGTCGGCCCGGCCCCCGGTCATGACGACGACCCGATCGGACATGGCCATGGCCTCTTCCTGGTCGTGCGTCACGAACAGGGTGGTGATGCCCAGTTCGCGCTGGATGGCGCGGATCTCGGCGCGCAGGCTGACGCGGATCTTGGCGTCGAGCGCCGACAGCGGCTCGTCGAGCAGCAACACCTTCGGCCGCGGCGCGATGGCGCGGGCGAGCGCCACCCGCTGCTGCTGGCCGCCGGAGAGCTGGAACGGGTAGCGCCCGCCGAAGCCGGCGAGGCCGACCATGGCGAGCATCTCGTCCACCCGTTTCGCCGCCTCCGCGCGCGGCATGCCGGCGACCTTCAGGCCGAAGCCCACATTGCCGGCGACCGTCAGATTGGGAAACAGCGCATAGGCCTGGAACATCATGCCGATCTTGCGCTGGTTCGGCCTGAGCGCCGTGACGTTCTGCCCGTCGATCTCGATCTGCCCCGTGGTCGGCGTCTCGAACCCGGCGACCATGCGCAGCACCGTGGTCTTGCCGCAGCCGGACGGCCCGAGCAGCGAGATGAACTCGCCGTCGCGGAGCGTCAGGTCGAAGTTCTTCACGACCGCGTTCGACCCGAAGCTCTTGTTGACCGCGCGGATGGCGAGGAGACTCATGGGCTCGTTCCTTTGGATCGGAAGCGGAAGAACAGCCTCTCGCCGGGCTTGCGGTTGGCCGCCGCCTGCATCAGCACCATCAGGATCCAGGTCAGCGCGAAGCTCATGATGGCGAGCGCGGCCGGCTCATAGGCGCGGTCCTGCCCGAGCTGCACCATGTAGGGCCCGAGCGCCGGGCGGTTGAGCAGGCTCGCGATGGCGAAGTCGCCGAGGCAGATCGAGAAGGTGAGGAAGGCGCCCGACACGATGGCGGCCCGCACATTCGGGAAGATGATCTCCGCGACGATCCGCAGCCGCGAGGCGCCGAGGCTCTCGGCCGCTTCCGTCAGCGTCGCGATGTCGATCGCCGCCATGCCGTTGTCGACCGCGCGGAACATGTAGGGCAGCGACAGCACCACATAGCCGAACACGAGAAGAAGGTTGGTGCCGATGTCGGTGGTCGTGAGCGGCAGCCAGGAGCTGGAGCCGAACATGCGGATCTGGCCGAACACCAGCACCACCGAGGGAATGATCAGCGGCAGGAGCGAGATGAACTCGACCACGGGTCGGAGCTTCGGCAGCCTGAGCCGCACCCAGTAGGCGGTCGGGACCACGAGAGCCACGCCGAGCACGATCGCCGCGAAGGACGCTGAGATCGAGAAGAGCAGCGCGTTGACGAACACGTCGCTGCGGAACACCGAGGCATAGGCCGCGAAGGAGAGTTCGCCGCGCTTCATCTGCAGCGAGAACTGGAACGCGGCGTAGAGCGGCACGAAGAAATAGAGGAGGGCGAAGACGACGATCACCCAGGAGGCGACGGAGGCGCGGCGCTTCATTTCTGCCACCTCTCGGTGCGGCTGCGCAGGATCAGATAGAGGACGTTCGACACCATCATGATCAGCACCATGCCGAGCGCGAGGGCATAGCCGAGATTGGGGTTGTAGAGCACGTTGCCGCGGATCTGCTGGAAGAGCAGGATCGGCACCACCGAGAAGTTCGATCCGGTCAGCGCGATCACGGTCGCGAGCGTGCCGAAGGCGTTCGCGAACAGCAGCAGGAAGCAGCCGAGCACGGAGGGCGCCAGCACCGGCGCCCCGACCATCCACCAATATTGCCGGCCGCTCGCCCCGAGGCTCTCGGCCGCCTCGCGCCATTCCGGCTTCAGGCCCTCGAGCGCGGGCGTGATGACGAGCAGCATCAAGGGCATCTGGAAATAGAGATAGGTGATCGCCAGGCCCCAGAAGGAAAACAGCGTGAAACCGGTGCCGTAGAGATTGAAGCCGAGCTCGCGCAGCAGCACGGTCACGAGGCCGAGCCGGCCGAGCGTCGCGATGAAGGCGAAGGCGAGCGGCACGCCGGCGAAATTCGACGCGACGCCGGCGAAGGCGGTGAGGCCGCGGCGCAGCCACAGCGGCATGCCGCCGAGCACGAGCGCGTGGGCGAGCAGGAGCCCGGTCACCGTGCCGATCGCCGCGGAGGCGAGGCTGAGGCGGATCGACAGCCAGTAGGAGGCGAGGATCTGGGGCGAGGCGAGCCCGATCATGTTGTCGAGCGTGAAGCCGCCCTCGGGCGTCTGGAACGCGCCGACCACCAGATAGAAGACCGGCGCGATGAGGAAAAGGAATGTGAAGGCGAAGTAGGGCACGGCGCCGAGCCAGTCGAGCCGGAGCCGCGCCATGGCGGGACCCGCCGCGCCCGGCCGCGCCGTCTCCGCGCTCATCTGCTCGATCGCCGCCATGTCGACCTCGGCCTTTTCGTTCGGAGCCCGCGCCGTCGGGGCGAAGGGGAGGGCGCCGGGCTGGCCGGCGCCCCGAAGGCGTCAGTTGGCGCCCATTTCCTTCGCCCAGCTCTCGGCCGTCACCTGCTTGGCCGCGCTCTGGTCGTCGAGGGTCGGGAACACGGCCTTGGCATAGGCGTCCGCCGGCGGCAGCTTCTCCATCAGCGAGGCGGGCAGCTTGCCGGCCTTGGCCATGGCGTTGAAGCGGATCGGATGGCAGTAGCCGCCGAGCCAGCCGATCTGGCCGGCGTCGGAATAGAGATACTCCATCCACAGCTTGGCGGCGTTCGGGTGCGGCGCATAGGCCGAGATCGCCTGCACATAGACGCCGGCGATGACCGAATCCGACGGGATCACCACGTCGACGGGCGGGTTGCCGGCGAGCTTGTCGCGCATGGCGAGCAGGTTGTAGTCCCAGTCGAAATAGATCGGCGTGGTGCCCTGGGCGAGGTTCTGCGCGCTGCCGTTGACCGGCACCAGGTTCTTCGAGGCCTTGAGGTCCTTGAAGAAGGCGATGCCCTTCTTCATGGCGTCGGCGCCCTTGGCGGAGGCGTCGACCGCGAGGCCGGCCGCATAGACGCTCATCATGGTGGAGTTGCCGGTGCGCGGGTCGCCCGGCAGCGCGACCGACTGGGCGAATTCCGGCTTCTTCAGGTCCGCGAAGCTCTTCGGCGAGGTCTTGACGACGTCCTTGTTCACGCCGATCGCGAGCACGCCGTAATAGTCGCCGTACCAGTAGCCTTCCGGATCCTTCACGTCGTCCGGGATCTCGTCCCAGGTCGCGACCTTGTAGGGCTGGATCAGCCCTTCCTTCTTGGCCGCCGGGCCGAAGCTGAGGCCCACGTCGATCACGTCGGGGGCCTGCGGGCCGGTGTTGCCCTTGTTCGCCTTGATCGCCTCGATCTCGTCGCCCGAGCCGGCATTGGGGTTCAGCTCGTTGACCTTGATCTCCGGGTACTTCTTCTTGAAGCCGTCGATCACGGTGCCGTAGTCGCACCAGTCGCGCGGCAGCGCGATCACGGTGAGCACGCCTTCCTTCTTGGCGGCCGCTTCCAGGTCGGCCAGCGGCTCGACCGCAAGTGCGCCGGTCGCCGCGACGGCGACGAGGCTGACGCCCGCCAAAAGGCTCTTGAGGTTGATCATCGAAAATCTCCTGTCTCGTCCGAAGCGGCGAAGAGCGCCGATGCGCCCGGCCTGGCGTCAGCGCGCGACACGCCCCGCCACCAGTCGCGACCAGCCCCTAGAGCGTCACCGTGACGATATGGCTTCGTTTCGAGCAAAGATTTGCGACGGTCCGTCGGAGGCTGGGCGGGGCCGCGGCCGGGGACGGGATCCGGCGGTCCTCGTGCGAGCATCCCGGTGTCATCGGCTGGGCGACGACCAATATTGAAACCTATGGTCGGACATCCCGCCGGGAATGACTTGCCGGGCAGGGTTCTTCGATCGCGTCATGGGCGGAGGCACTCGATAGGCCCGTGGTCATCGTCTCGACTGCCGACAAAGCTTATTGCTGCAAGGCCGCCATGGCTTGCTGGATGACTGACGTGGCCTGGATGTTGTCCAGACACTCCTTGATGCGGTGCGATTCCTCCTTGTAGTTCGCTCCCATCTTGTCGATTTGCGTCATGATCCGGTCAGTACCCGTATTCCTGATGTCGAACACATATTCCTGTTGTTGAAAAAGTGCGGCAAGATCAGTATACTTGGCGGCCCAACCCAGTATGACCGCAGGGACGCCGCGCCTGTACGCGAATACGACTGAGTGATAGCGCGATGCCACGACATACTTAAATCGTGCTATGATATCGAGCAGCTCGGGACTCGAATATTCTCCCGTGATGACTATCACTTTATCGGAGTTGGCAATCTTGTCGAGAACACCTGCGACAAGGCTCGTATCGGCGGTGGAGGTGTTGAGGATGCACACCGTCTCGCCATTGTCGACCAGTCGTTGAAGTATTCTGCCATAAAGGTCGAGGACCGCGGAGGCGTCACCGACCCTGAACAAGTTCTGGTTGATGATGAACCCAACAGAATTGTCAGGAGGGTATTGTATGGCTTGAGCTCGCGGGTGACGAAAGATATCGATCGTCTTAGGAAACGGCTTCTCCCGGATGACCATGTCTGTCGACAATTCAACATTGTCGAGGCCCAGGGAAAGGAGGCAATCATACCCCTCCATCTCCCGCGCATATATTTTCGAAGGATAAGTCAATTCCTGTTTGACCTCTCTAAGGAAGTCCGCATCGTCTTTGTCGCCCCAGTCAAATGGACCAAAACTCTGCGGCATTAGAGCGATTTTTTTCCTATACCGACGAGCCAGTCGAATAGTTTCGAGGAGGGTCCGCCCGCTTTGCTTCGGCCAGCCGGAGCCGAGTGTGTAGCCGCTTGCGTCGAATATGGCATCCGCCTTCTGCAGTGCGTTTGCCATCTCTGGAATCGCGCCGCTCCACTTGTCGCTCTTCCTCAGTTTGTTCACGAAGTACGTCGACAATGAAACGAATAGAGGTATCTTTTCGAGGCTGTATTTAAAAACGAAGCGGGTATAGTTATCGAATGGGAGAAGTTTGAAAGTATATTGCTCCGGACGGTCATACTTGTTCGCAAAGCCGATGACCTCACAGCCCTCGTACCGAGACCTAAGATGAGCATACAAAGAGAGAAACATGGCCTGAGAGCCTTTGTTCCGCATCTGTATCCCCGTTACAATGAACGTCTTCATAAGCTCAAGCCCCCGCCTCGTTGATTGGTATCTACAAGCCTATGAGTACGCTCAAAAGACTTCAAAGTGTGGACGACCTCATCAACGACGGTCGTGGTGCATGAATGACCTTGGCTGGAGCCATGAAGCGGCAGCTGCACCCGCGCTCCCGGGACTATCCGCCGGCGATCAAAGGGCCGGCGCCCCATGGTCGGCGCCCCCGAGAACGCCGGGCCCACGTTGCAACCGGGACATGACGGCCAAGCTTTCCCCACCAGGTGCTTTTGCCGTCTCCCAAGGTGCCGGCACGAGCCGGCGTCCGGGCGGATCGGGCAAGGATCCTGGTCGTCCGAACGAGGAGGGTGCCCCTTCACTCGGTTCGATCCAACGGCCCGTACCATCGGCTGAGCGATTGGCCGCTCAGCCGCTCGATGGCCTCGATGGAAGGACTGTAGTAGTCGTGAAGGCGCTTGCGGAGCTCGTCGGTCAGCGGCGGATAGCGGGTCTTGCGCGCGATCAACCCGCGGACGGCGTCGAAGGCGGGGTTGCCTCGCAGGGGACCGACGATCGGTTTCATCCAGGCGAGATGCTTGCGAAATCGGGCCGGCACCACCGGCGCCGACTTGTCCTTGACCTTTTCCCGACTGCTGGGCGCAAGCGGGCGCGGTGGCAGGCCGAGGTGAGCCCGGACCCGTGACATCTGCGTCTCCGGGTCGTCCAGCACCCCGTCGTAAAGGAGGATCAGAAGCGGCTCGCGTCCGAACAGGTCTATATAGGTCTGCAGGTGCGAAGCGAACTTTCCGGCGACCAGGAACCGCACATTTTCCCCCGACGCCGGGTCGAGGTAGGACTCGATATCCGCACCGACCTCGCCGCGCCTGAACAGCATGCAGTACTCGGAGTATGCCCGCTCCACGGGGTTGCGCAGCTGTGCGATGAGTTTCACATGGGGCAGGTCGCGGTGGAGCCGAGCCGCGGCTTCGGGCGCATAGAGGTAAGAGTTGGATTTCTCGCCAACGGTTTTTCCGGACGCCTGCTCGCTGAACTGCGACAGATACCAGTCTCGTCCTCGGCTGTATTCCCTCGAAAAGTAGTGAGGTTCCGGGCCGGGCATATAAACGGCGGGATCCGACTGCAGCTGTGACTGCAGCCAAGTGGTGGCCGACTTCGCGGCTCCGATGATGATGAAGTCGATATCAGTGAGTTGCATCAGCTAGCTGCGCCCCCCTGATCGAGGCGCCGGCACAAGGAGACATGTAGTCGATGATGACCTTGCTCGATGTGAGCTTACGGATAGCGGAGATCTCGTCAGGCGCGGCACGCCAGTCGGATGTAGTCGTCAAGACGAACTTTAGGGTAGGTAGTCCGAATACAATGCAATTTTCAGTCGTCGCAACGAATTGATCCGTTTCCAATAAAGTCAGCATTTGGATTCATTCCCATATATCAAAACATGACAGTACCCTGTTAGGCTGCCTTAATCAAGACGCGCCGCGACCCTCCGGGCGCTTCTCCCCGATCGCGCCCGTCGGGATCGGCTGGCGGCGGCCGCGCGAACCGGCATGGACGACGACGCGACGGAGCGGATCATGACGCTCTGGGAGGCGGTCGTCCGGCGCGCCGTCGATCGCCGGCCCGGCCCGGGGCGAACCGATCCGAGGCTGTTCCCCGTCAGGTGAGACATCGCAAGCGGGGACACGGCCGGCGGGTTCGCGGTTCGGGCGAGCCTGACCGCCGACCGCCGGAGGGACGCCGCGACCACGCTGAACCCCGAGCCAAGGTCGGAGTGGAACCGGATTTACGGCTCCGTCGCTTAAAGGATGAATTGGCCCGAATAGACGAGTGCGGGATCGAAAACGCCGTTGAGCACGATCGAGTCACCTCCCGGCAGGCGGATCAGCGAATACGGGCCCTTGTCCACGATATCAATCTCGCTAAGGCTCTGGAGGTGGTAGGCCGTGAGGTCTATCAGCGTCGCATTCGGGTCGGAGCCACCTCGAAAGCCTACGATAGTGTCCTGCCCGTCGCCTGGCGCAAAGGTGAAGGTCGTGCCGAGGCCCGCGCTGAGCAGGTCGTCCCCGAGGCCACCAGCCACCGTGTCGTGGCCCTGGCCGCCATAGATCGAATCTGAACCGCTGCCGCCGCGGATCGAGTCGTCACCCGAACCGCCCGAAAGGTTGTCGGCACCATCTCCTCCGTCGATGCTGTCGCTCCCGTAGCCGCCGGAGATTGTGTCGTTGCCGTCGCCACCGGAAAGATAATCATCGCCGTTGTCACCGGCGAGCCTGTCCGCGCCTTGCATCCCCTCAATCGTGTCGGCTCCAAAGCCGCCGGCCAGCACGTCGTCGCCGGTCGTGCCCAGCAAGCTCAGTCCTGCCGGTGTGGAACCATCGAGAGGAAGCGGCGGCACCAGGTTGTCCGTCGTCAGGTGTGTGGCATCCATGTTCTCGAACACGACGAGATCGGCAGGCGCGTAGACTGTGCCGGGTCCATCAAAGTCGAGCACGAGGACTGCATCGGGGCCTCGCTGTTCGATGGACAAATGGCCCGAGCCGAACGGGTTCGCGTTCCCGTCCCAGCCGTTGAGCGAGAGAGTTTGAAGGACCGCGGAAAGGTTCAGCACATCCCCGCCCGGGCCAGGCGAGAAGTCCGTGATGTAGGTCGTCAAGATGTTGGTCGTTGACCAAAGGCCGATGCCCACCTCATCACGACCGGAACCGGTTGTGACATGCGCCCCGTATGCGGCCTGGATCGTGTCGTTGCCGGCACCGAGGTCTACTTGGCCCCCAGCATCGCGGATCCAGTCGTCGCCGGTACCGGCGTCGACGGTCGAATTGGAGGCGTAATAGATCACGTCGTTTCCGTCGCCTGCGAGGATCGTCGAATTTTCCCCCCCGCTTATCGTATCATTGCCCTCGCCAGTGTCGAAATAACCGTCCGACACCGAGCCGGAGACGGCGATGACGTCGTCTCCTGCGCCACTGTGGATCGTGTCATTGGCGTGCACATCACCCGTTTCGGATACGAGCCAGATGACATCGTTGCCAGCGCCAGTCGTGACATCGATCGAGCCATAGGTCGAATAGATATAGTTCCCGTCGTCCCCTCCGGAGATAACCGCATCGCCTTGAACTTTAAAGACGTTGTGTCCGGCGCCGCCGATCAGGATGTTGGGCGCATTCCCAAAATACACGTTGAATGTATCGTCGCCGGCGCCGCCATCGAGTGTGTTGCCGGTTCCGTATTCGATCAGAACGTCATTGCCGGCACCTCCCTCGAGATGATCGCGACCGAAGCCGCCGAGGAGCGTGTCGTTGCCGTCACCGCCGAGCAAGGTATCGGCAAAGCGCGTCCCGACGAGTTTGTCGTCCGCCGCGGTACCGACAATGCTGAAGCCGGTGAAGGTCGGATCGCCGGGGGGGATGGGCGGGTAGAAATTGTCCGACGTGAGGCGGCTTGCCTGCAGGTTGTCGAAGATCACCAGATCCCGTTGACCGCCGGGCCCGGACGGTCCGTCCAGGTCCACCCGTACGACCGCGTCAGCGCCACGCTGTTCGATCAGCAGGAAGCCCGAGGTGAAGGGATTGGACACGCCGTCCCAACCCGCCCTCGCCAGGGTGGACAGAAGCGTGTCGATGTCGAGCACGTCGCCCCCTGGCCCGGCGGTGAAGTCAGTGACGTGGACTTGGCTGTTGACCAGCGGATTGAACTTGAAGGAAAGCCGGTCGGATCCGGCTCCGGTCGTGATAGAGGCGCGGGTGTCTGTTCGGAAGTCCAGCACGAGGTCGTTGCCCGACCTGAGGTCGATCGTTCCGCCTGCGCTGGTTCCCAGCGTGTCGTTTCCGCTGCCAAGGTCGACCGTGCAGCCGACGGCGCCGTCGACCCTGTCGTCTCCGGCTCCCGCATCGACGACACTTCCACTGCTCTTGTTATAGAAGTAAATGAGATCGTCACCTCGCCCGCTGAATACTAAATTGGCGGTGCCTCCAACGGACACCAGGTCATTGCCGTTACCTGCATATACGGTGCTTGAACTAGTGTAGTCCCAGATGAGATCGTTGCCGTTGCCGCCGATCAAAGTGTCGCTGTCAGCGCCGCCAAAAATCGTGTCGCTGCCATTGCCACCCGCCAACAGGTCGCTGCCCTTCCCGCCGAGAAGCGAATCCTGACCGCCGCCGCCGTAAATCTGGTCGTTGCCCACCGCGCCATCGAGGGTATCGGCGTCGCCATAGCCGAAGAGGGTATCATCGCCCTGACCGCCCGAGATCGAGTCGAATGATGGCCCGCCGTCGAGCTTTTCGGTCTTGTGACCGCCAAAAATGCGCATAATCAAATCCTCATTAAAACCCTACTAGCTTTATTTTGCTACGTCAGCTCAACGTCAGCCCATTGTCAACCTGAAACCCAGTATTAAGCAAAAGGATATAGCTCGGCGGTCGATCAGCTTGGTCGTTAACGCACCGATACTGTCGATTTGCAGGACACCCTGATCTTCTGAGGCACCTTGAACGGCGGATCGACCTTGCTCGGTGCGTCCTACGAACGAGCCCATGGCGGTTGTCGTGCGTCAGGCGGGCCGGTGGCAACACCGGAAGCGATTACTGAGCCCCTCGTGGGGCCGCCGTAGAACCCAAGCCGATCCGGTAGCCAGACGGAACCCGGCGGGTTGATGGGTTCCCGGTCGCCGTAGCATGATACGTCCTTGATCCTATTGGTGAGCCGGGCGGGGATCGAACCCGCGACCACATGATTAAAAGTCACGTGCTCTACCACTGAGCTACCGGCCCATCGCTTCGGTGCGGCCTCAGCGCGGGTCGGCCGCGGGGAGGGGCGGGGGCGTGGCGACCCTCCGCGAAGCGCGCGGACCATAGGGGCGGGTCCGGCGGGGGTCAAGGCGCCGGCTCGCCGCAGGCTCGAGACGACGTTGTTCCGGCCGGCGAGCGGCAGGACGGCGCCGGCGACGCTTGCCCCGTTGCGGCCGCGAGAGATGCGCGCGGCCGGATGGCCGTCGTTCACACCGGTCCGGCAGACTGAGGTCTCGAGGTATCCTTGTTGGCACAACCAAGAGATGACCCGCCGCGCGAGGATTTTGCCAGGCCGACGTCTTCCGCAGAGGCGCCGGCCGATCGGGATCGCGAGGATCGCTTACAGGCGGCACCAAAAGAGATGGCCCGCCGCGCGTGGCGTGCGGCGGGCGGAATGGGGAAGAACGTCGCTGCGAACAGGGGCGGGGCCGCCTCGGCCGCCGCCGGGAAAGCGCAGCGCTGCCGCGAGCGCCCCGTGCATTGCAGCGCGACCCCCCACTGCCGTGACGACCGGGGCGCGTCAGTGGACGCCTCGGTCGTCTCGGCAAGCTCCCGTCAGCGGCAGCCGAGGTCGCCGGCGGGGCAGGGCGGGCGGCTGCCGGAGGTGCCGGCGCCACCGGTCGGGTCGATACGGCGGTTGTTGCCGGGGTCGGCGATGCCCGGCGGGCGCGGCGTGTCGAAGCGGCGCGGCTCGGCGCGCTGCGGGCCGGCATCGCCGGGGTCGGTGCGCGGCGCCGGACGGCGGGCCGATCCTTCCGGCTCGAACCGGCGCGGCTCGGCGCGTTGCGGGGCCGGTGGCGGGGTCGGGTCGATGCGCTCGGGCACGACGCGCTGCTGCTCGGCCGGGCGCGGACGCGAGTCTTGCTGGCGCGGCAGCTGGCCGGGCCGGCGCTGCGGCTCGGCGCCATCGGCGTCGGGCGGCTGGTCGCCACCGCCGACACCCGGCCGCTGCTGGCCGGCCGCGCCGCCTTGCTTCTGCTGGACGCCTTCGGCGCCGGGGCGCTGTTGCCCGCCTTCGGCGGCGGGCCGCAGCTGGCCGGGCGGGCGCTGGCCGCGCGGCGCGTCGGCGGGGGCGCCGTCGACCGCGGAACCGCGCGGGGCGCCGGGCCGGTTGCGCGGCAAGTCGGCGCCGGCGTCCTGCCCGTCGATCACCGGGCCGCGCGGCGCAGCCTGGCCGTCCGGGCGGTTGCGACCGGGTGCGCCGGCCTCCTGGCCGTCGATCACGGGTCCGCGCGGGCCACTCGCCTCGCCCGGACGCTGGCGCTGGCCGGCGGGGCCGGCCTCAGGAACTGGCTGGCCGCGGCCACGCGGAAGAGCGTCCGGTCCGCCGTCGGGGCCGGCCTGGCCACGGCCGCGCGGCAGCGCGTCCGGTGCGTTGCTGTCGCGCTCCGCGCCGCCCACGTCGGCGGGCGGGCGGCCGCCGCGGTTCGGCACGTCCTCGCCGCGCGCCGGGCGGCCGGGGGCGGCGCGCTCGCGCCGTTCGGGCTGCTCGGCGGTCGAGGCGGCGCGCCCCTCGCGGATCGAGGTGATGAGCTCGTCCTCGTCGCGGCGGTCGCGCCGGCCCTGGTTCAGCCGGTCGATCGCCTCGCGACCGTTGCCGCCCTGCGGCGCGATATAGCCCTCGCGCGCGGCGCGCACCACTTGCAGGCGCACGGCCGGGTCGTCGGCCTTGAGCCGCCCGGTCCGCACGCCCTCGACGATGCGGGCGGTGACGATCGGGGAGGGCGCGCCCGGCCGGGCCCTGACCGGCTCGTAGCGGAAGCGGATGTCGGCGCGGTCGCGGAACCCGATCGGCCGGCCGCCCGGCGCGAAGGCCACGCGCACGGTGACCGGCCGCGGCCGGATCACCACGCGCGCGTCGCGCTCGATGCGGCGTAGATCGAGAAAGGCGTTGCGCGGGCGCCCGGCGACCGGGCGGCCGGCGGGCCGCGTCACGATCCATACCTCGCGGAGGCGCGCCGGGCGGCGGATCACCACGTCGCTCAGGATCACGTTCGGCCGGCCGAGATCGGCCGCCGGCGCGAAGCTCCAATAGGCCTCGTCCTCGTCGTAGGAGGCCTCCTCGGCGCCGAGCGGCGCCCAGCCGACCACGCCGTCGCCGTAGCGCCAGCTGACCCAGCCGGGGCCCCATTCCTCGCCGGGAATCCAGATCCAGCCCCAGTTCTCCTCATAGGCCCAGCGCCCGTAATGGTGGACGATGTCGCCCCAGGCCGTGGAGGCGTCGAAATACCAGCCCCACTGGTCGGTATAGACCCAGCGTCCGTCCTCGTAGGGCCGCCAGGTGTCCTCCACCTCGGCCGGCACCCAGACCTGGCCGTGGCGGGGATGGAACGCCCAGTAGCCGTAGGGCTGCAGCTGTTCGTAGAAGGGCGAGACGTCGTAGCCCGCGTCGTAGTCCTGCGCCAGCGCCGCGGCGCTGCCGAACGGACCGGCGAGGCGGGGGCTGAGCGGGCCGCCGACGAGGGCGAGGGTGGCGACGGCGCCGGTGAGCGCCGCGGTCAGGATGCGCATCCGAGTATTCCTCCGGGACGGCGAAGCAATGAGGAAAAATGTCGAGAGCAGAGGTCAAGGCGACAACGGACGGGGCCGCCATAGGTTCGATCCTGTCGCGCCAAACTGTCGCTTTGTTGACGTGATCGCGGCCAAGTGTTGTTGCCCCGATGAACCGCCGATGAACAGGATAGAGCGGTGCTGGCGACCGTCCGATTCTGGGACAGGCGTTCGGTGGAACGCCGCGCCGGGGCGTGGCGTCACGCCGGTGGCCGGGAACGTCGTGCGGTCGCGCGAAGGTGACTTTGCCAAGCCCCTCGTGCTCGTCTAGAGCCTGTGGCGGCGCGACACCGCGCGGCCGGAGGCGGCCGGGGTGTGGCGGGGTCGGCACAGGCGGAGGTTTCAGCGCAATGGCATCGAGCGTGACGCTCGCCGGGACGGCGGGCGCCGGTCTCCTCTCCTTCCTGTCGCCTTGCGTGCTGCCGCTGGTGCCGCCCTATCTCGCCTATCTGGCGGGGGTCAGCCTGGACGAACTGCAGGGCGCCTCGCGCTGGTCGAAGGCCTGGTGGCGCACGCTCGGCGCCTCGGCGGCCTTCGTGCTCGGCTTCACCACCGTGTTCGTCGGCCTCGGCACGTCGGCCTCGGTGGTCGGGCAGGTGCTGCTGCGCTACCGCGAGGAGTTCGGCTATGTGGCGGGCGCTCTGATCATCGTGATGGGCCTGCATTTCCTCGGCGTGTTCCGCATTCCGCTGCTCTACCGCGAGGCCCGCGTTCAGGTGGAGCGGCGCCCGACCGGGCCGCTCGGCGCCTATGTGATCGGGCTCGCCTTCGGCTTCGGCTGGACGCCCTGCATCGGCCCGGTGCTGAGCACGATCCTGGCGGTGGCGGCGACGCGCGATTCGGTCCTGGAGGGGGCGGGGCTGCTCGCGGTCTATTCGCTCGGCCTCGGCATCCCGTTCATGGCGGCGGCGGTGTTCGCCGGGCCGTTCATGCGCTTCATGGTGCGCTTCCGCCGGCATATCGGCGCGGTCGAACGGGTCATGGGCGGCGCGCTCGTGCTCGCCGGGGTCGCCTTCATGACCGGGCAGATCGGCCGCGTGGCGAACTGGCTGCTCGAGACCTATCCGGCGCTGCAGAACATCGGCTGACCGGGCGGCCCACGACGGCCGTGCGCCGTCAGGGCGCCGCGGCGGGGGCTGGCTCGGGATCGGCAGCCGGGGCGGGCGGGCGCGGCCGGCCGATCGGCGCGGTGGCGAGGACGAGGCCGCCGACGATCAGGACGAAGCCCGCATAGTGGTAGGGCCTGAGCGTCTCGCCGAGGAAGATCACCGCCATGATCACCCCGGCCGGCGGCATCAGATAGGTGAACACGCTGGCGACGAGCGGCCCGAGCACCCTGAGCCCGTACTGAAAGGCCGAGAAAGCGCCGACCGAGGAGAGGAGCGCGATGCCGGCGATGGCGGCCCAGTCGCGGACGGACGTCGGCAGCGGCGCCCCCGCCGCCATCTCGAGCGCGGCCACGGGCGCGAGCAGCAGCGCGCCGGCCGAGGCGATCGCGGCGAAGAGCGGCATGGTCGGCAGCGCCTGCAGGCCCGGCCGCTTCAGGATCACCGAATAGACCGACCAGGCGATCGTGCAGGCGGCGAATCCCAGGTCGCCCGGATTGAAGCGCAGAGCCAAGAGTTCGGCGAGGCTGCCGCGCACGACGATGGCGAAGACGCCGACGAGGCCGAGCACCAGGCCCGCGACCGCGAGCGGGCGGACGCGCGTGCCGCGCACCAGATAGTCGAACAGCGGGATGAGCATCGCCGAGGTGGTGTAGATGAGCGTGCCGTTGGTCGCCGTCGTGTGGTGCAGCGACACATAGACGATGCCGCCGCAGATCCAGCAGCCGAGGAAGCCGAGCAGCCCGATCATGCGCCATTCCGCCGCGAGCGGGCGGGCCAGCAACGCGAGTTGCCGGCGCGCGATGACGATCAGCACGGCGGCCGCGATCGCCCAGCGCAGGAAAGCGAGCGTCCAGGGCGCCACGTCGTCCACCACGGCCCGGCCGATCACCAGATTGGCGGTGAACAGCCAGGGCATCGCGGTCAGCACCAGATAGGCGAGGCGCCGCTCGGCACTCGAGAAGGGCGCGGCCGGGGCGGTCGCCGGCAGGGGCGTGGAGGTCATGCGGATGCGGGGTCTCGGCGGGAGGGGCGGGCCGAAGCGTGGCCGTTCGACGATTGGCGAGCGACCCTAGCCGAACCGCGCGCGTCCCGGTACCGGCGCGGACGCTGAGGCGTATCCCGCATGGTGCAATGCAGCGCGAGGGCGAGTGCTCGCCGCCGGGGTGATCAGGGCGAGGCGGCCGGGACGGGCATGGGCAGGCCGGGCAGGATGCCGCTCGGCGGCGGCGCGCCGGCGACGCGCACGCCGGGCTGGCCGGCATAGCCCGTGGACGCGCAGCCGGGCGAGGTCCCCTTGATGGCGGCGCAGAATTTCGCCGCGTCGAGCGGCGTCGGGAACGGGCCGGCGACGAGCCGGACCTCCAGCGTGTCGCCCGTCTCGCGCAACTGGTAGAGCGGCGCCAGCTGACGCGTCACGGTGCCCCGCCGCGCCTCGATGTCGGCCCAGGTCTTGCGCAGCTGCGCGAGGCTCCGGAAGCCGCCGAGATCGACGCCGACCAGCTTCTCCTCGGCCTTGTCGGCGGGCTTCTCCGCCGCCGGCGGCTTCAGCGTGATCGCCATGGTGGGCACGCCGGCGGGTTTCGGCGCGGCCGGGCCGGAGCCGATCCCGCCCGCGCCCGCCGCGATCCCGCCAGCACCGATGGCGCCCGTCACGATCGGATCGACCGCCTTCGCCTCGGGCGGCTTCGTCATGTCGGCCTCGCCGGCGCCGGCGGCGGCGACGCGCGGCTCGGCTTCGGGCGCCTTCATGGCGAGCGTCGCGGGGGGCGCGGCGGGCGGCACCGGCGGCAGCGCCTGCGCGTCAGGGGCCTTCGGGGCCGGCTTCGGCGGGAGCTTCGCGGGGTCGTCCTTGGGCGGCTCGGCCTTCGCGATCTCCATCCGCGGCGGCTCGGGCTTCGGCGGCTCGGCCTTCGCCATCTCCGGCTTCGGCGCCTCGGGCTTCATCGCGTCGGGCTTCATCGCGTCGGGCTTTGCGGCGTCGGGGCGGTGCGGCTCGGTCTTCAGCGCCGCCATCGCCGCCTCGCGGTCGCGCGCGATGCTCGCCATGAGCACGGCCGACTGTTCCTCCAGGCCGGCGACGCGGCGAGCGATTGCCTCGTTCGCCTGGTCGTAACGGCCGAGCGTCCGCTTCAGCTCGCGCAGTTCGAACAGCACCGCGTCGAGATCGCGCTGCGTCGCGGGCGGCTCGGCGGCCATCACGGTGGTCACCCGGCCGCCGCCGACCACCCGGCTCGCGGCCGCGCCGCCCGTGCCGATCGACGCGGTCGTCTCCGGCGTGCCGCCGGCGGCGAGCACGGGCAGGCGCGGGCTCGGGCGCGGCGCATATTGCCAGGAGGCGAAACCGGCCATGAAGGTGAGCACGGCGACGAAGCCCCAGCCGGCGAGCATGATGGCGCCGCCGCCCTCGCGGTTCTTCAGGATCTGTTCGACGTGATCGTCCATGCCGCCGTGCCGCGGCCCACCGATTCGGGCCTGTGGCGAAAGAATATCATTCTTGCATGAGGGCTTGCGCGGCCGTGTCCACTAGCCGCTGACGAAATCGGCCAGAAGTTTCACGTTGAGCACGATGATCACCGCCGCGACGACCGACGCCACCGCGGTCAGCCAGCGCGGCGCCACCAGGTCGCCGAGCTTCTCACGGCTCGCCGTGAACATGACGAGCGGCACCACCGCGAAGGGCAGCTGCAGCGACAGGATCACCTGGCTGAGGATGAGCAGCCTGGCGGTGCCCTGCTCGCCGTACCAGAGGGTGACGACCGCGGCCGGCACGATGGCGATGCCGCGCGTCAGGAGCCGCCGGAGCCAGGGCGCGAGCTTGATGCGCAGGAACCCCTCCATCACGATCTGGCCGGCGAGCGTGGCTGTGACGGTGGAGTTGAGGCCGCAGGCGAGCAGCGCGACGGCGAACAGCGTCGGCGCGATGGCGGTGCCGAGCAAGGGCGCGAGCAGCGCATGCGCCTCGCCCAGCTCGGCGACCTCCGGCCGCCCGGTGGAATGGAACGCCGCCGCGGCGAGGATCAGGATCGAGGCGTTGATGGTGAGCGCGAACATCAGCGCGAGCGTCGAATCGAACGTGGCGTAGCCGAGCGCGGAGCGCTTCTCCGCGAGGCTGTCGCCGTATTGCCGCGTGCCGACGATGCCGGAATGCAGGTAGAGATTGTGCGGCATGACCGTCGCGCCGATGATGCCGAGCGCCAGATACAGCATGTCGGGATTCGTCACGATGGCCGTCGTCGGCACGAAGCCCTGCAGGATACCGGCGACGGAGGGCTGCAGGATCGCGATCTGCCCGGCGAAGGAGAGCGCCGTCACGGCGAGCAGGGCGATGACGAAGGCCTCCACATAGCGAAAGCCGATCGCCTGCAGCCACAGAATCAGGAAGACGTCGAGCGCGGTCAAAAGGACGCCGATCTCGAGCGGGATGCCGAACAGGAGATTGAGCCCGATGGCGGTGCCGATCACCTCGGCGAGGTCGGTCGCGCAGATCGCCAGTTCGGCGAGCAGCCAGAGCGGGACAGCGAGCCAGCCCGGATAGGCATCGCGGCAGGCCTGCGCGAGGTCGCGGCCGGAGCCGATCGCGAGCCGTGCGGCGAGCGACTGCAGGATGATCGCCATGATGTTGGAGAGGAGGGCGACGAACAGCAGCGCGTAGCCGAACTTCGAGCCGCCCGCGATCGACGTCGCCCAGTTGCCCGGGTCCATGTAGCCGACCGCCACCATGTAGCCGGGGCCGAGGAAGGCGATCGCCTTGCGCACCATCGAGCCGCCGACCGGCACCGCCACGGAGCGATGCACCTCGGCGAGCGACGGCGTTCCTCGTTCCTGGCGCCAAGCCATGCCTTGCTCGTTCTCCATGGTCCCGTCCCCGGACGCCAAGAAACGTCCGCCGATCAGATCCTATGGAAAGGTAGCGCTCTTGCAAATCATTTGCAAGAAGCCGAGCGTCTTATCCCTCTAGGGCTTCCGGGCCACGGACGAGGCCGGTGTGGCTCCCGCCAGTGGCCGGCCTGCAACACCGTGTTTCAATGCCGTGACGCCCGCCCGGGCGGGCCCCCCGCGCCCCCATTCCGTCACAAATGAAACCGAGCGTGACCGTCGTTCGAAAGCGCCGCGCATGCCCGAATTGGGCCGCCCGTCGCGCGGCGGCGGGGGCGGCTCGATCACGATACCCCCGGCGCTTCCCGCGACTGACGACCGGCGCCCCCGAAGGGCGAACGAGACGCCCCGGCCAACCGGGCGCAACGACAAGGCCCCGGCCAACCGGGGCGGGCGATCGGTTCGCAGGGAGCCGCGGAATGGACGCGAAAGCGCCGAGGACGTTCGACAAGTCCAAGCTGCCGAGCCGGTACGTGACCGAAGGTCCCGAACGCGCGCCGCATCGGTCCTATCTCTATGCGATGGGCCTCACCACCGAGCAGATCCACCAGCCGCTGGTCGGCGTGGCGAGCTGCTGGAACGAGGCCGCGCCCTGCAACATCTCGCTCATGCGGCAGGCCCAGGCGGTGAAGAAGGGCGTCGCCGCCGCCGCCGGCACCCCGCGCGAATTCTGCACCATCACGGTGACCGACGGCATCGCCATGGGCCACCAGGGCATGAAGGCCTCGCTGGTCAGCCGCGAGGTGATTGCCGACAGCGTCGAGCTGACCATGCGCGGCCACGCCTATGACGCGCTGGTGGGGCTCGCCGGCTGCGACAAGTCGCTGCCCGGCATGATGATGGCGATGGTGCGCCTCAACGTGCCGTCGATCTTCATCTATGGCGGGTCGATCCTGCCCGGCACCTTCCGCGGCCGCCAGATCACCATCCAGGACGTGTTCGAGGCGGTCGGCAAGCACTCGGTCGGGGCCATGTCGGACGCCGATCTCGACGAGATCGAGCAGGCGGCATGCCCCTCCGCCGGCGCCTGCGGCGCGCAGTTCACCGCCAACACCATGGCGACCGTGTCCGAGGCGATCGGCCTGGCGCTGCCCTATTCGGCCGGCGCCCCGGCGCCCTACGAGATCCGCGACCGCTTCTGCATGACCGCGGGCGAGCAGGTGATGGACCTCATCGCCCGCAACATCCGCCCGCGCGACATCGTCACCCGCAAGGCGCTCGAGAATGCGGCGACCGTGGTCGCGGCGTCGGGCGGCTCGACCAATGCGGGGCTGCATCTGCCGGCCATCGCCCATGAGGCGGGCATCGAGTTCGATCTCTTCGATGTGGCCGAAGTTTTTCGCCGCACGCCCTATATCGCCGACTTGAAGCCGGGCGGGCGTTACGTGGCCAAGGATCTGTTCGAGGCGGGGGGCATTCCGCTTCTGATGAAGACGCTGCTCGACCATGGCTTTCTACATGGCGACTGCCTGACCGTTACCGGCCGTACAATCGCCGAAAACCTTTCCTACGTATCGTGGAATCCCGAGCAGGACGTGGTGCGCCCGGCCGACCACCCGATCACGGTCACCGGCGGCGTCGTCGGCCTCAAGGGCAACCTCGCCCCGGACGGGGCGATCGTGAAAGTCGCGGGCATGAAGAACCTGCGCTTCAGCGGCCCGGCGCGTTGCTTCGACACGGAGGAGGACTGTTTCCTCGCCGTGAAGGAGCGCCGGTACAGGGAAGGCGAAGTGCTGGTCATCCGCTACGAAGGGCCGCGCGGCGGCCCGGGCATGCGGGAGATGCTGTCGACGACAGCGGCGCTCTACGGCCAGGGGATGGGCGACAAGGTCGCGCTCATCACCGACGGCCGCTTCTCGGGCGCGACGCGCGGCTTCTGCATCGGGCATGTCGGACCCGAGGCGGCGGTCGGCGGGCCGATCGCTCTTCTTCGGGACGGCGACATCATCGAGATCGACGCGGAGGCGGGAACGCTGGCCACGACGGTCCCGGACGACGAACTCGCCCGCCGGCGCGCCGCTTGGCAGCCGCGCGAGACGGACTACGGCTCCGGCGCCATCTGGAAATATGCCCAGGGCGTCGGGCCGGCGGTGAAAGGTGCGGTGACGCATCCGGGTGCGAAGGGTGAGACGAACTGTTATGCGGATCTTTGACGCCCTTCGCATAGCATGCCTCGCCGGCATGGCCTTGATCGCGACCGCCGGGGCGCCCGCCCTGGCGCTCGACCCGAACAGCACGACCAAATCCGCCGATGTGAGCCCGGAGGCCCTGTTCCGCACCGGCAAGAAGCTGCACTACGCCAACGAGACCGACGCCGCCGTGTCCGAGCTGGAACGCGCCGCCGCCGGCGGCCATGCCGGGGCGCTCTACCTGCTCGGCCGCATCTATCGCAACGGCGAGGGCGTGCCGCAGGACGACTACAAGGCGTTCCAGTTCTTCTACCGCATCCTCACCACCCATGCGGAAGATCCGCCCGGCACTTCGGACGCGGCCTTCGTTTCGGGCAGCATCGTCGCGCTCGGCGGCTACTATCTGAGCGGGATCAAGAACACCGAGATCAAGCCGGACCCGACGCGGGCGCGCGAACTGTGGAACTACGCGGCGACCTATTTCGGCGATGCCGACGCCCAGTTCCATCTCGGCCGCTTCTACCTGAACGGCGACGAGCGCGACCCCAAGCAGGCCGTGCGCTGGCTGAAGCTCGGGGCGGAGAAGCACCATATCGGCGCGCAGGCGCTGTTCGGCCAGCTGCTCTTCAACGGCGACGCCGCCATCCCGCGCAACCCGACGATGGGCCTCACGTGGCTCACCATCGCCCGCTGGCGCGCCCAGTCGCCCCAGGACGACTGGATCCGCGACCTGCAGGAGCAGGCCTTCTCGGTGGCGAGCGAGGCGGAACGCCGCAAGGCGGTCACTGCCGCCCAGGCCTGGGTGGCGAAGGCCGGCTCCAACTGAGCGCGGCCGTCGCGGCGATGGCGGTCACGCCCCCCGCGACGCTCAATGTTCGTCCGCGGCCTCGTCGTCCACATCCGGATGGCCCGGCGGAAGAGGCGCGAGGCCGGCGACCGTCATGGGTCGGCCGAGCTCGGCGGTCGGGCAGGGGACGTTCTTCGGGACCCAGGACGTGTTGTTGAGCGCCATCTCGCAGCGCGCCACCACGCTGCGGCCGTCGAGCCTGAGGCACACCGTCGCGCCGAGTTCGTGGTCCTTGCCGAAGGCGCGGCAGGTGCAGTCCGCCCGCGCCGGCACCGACGCCCCGGCCAGGAGAATCGGCAGCGCCATGGCGAGACCCGCGCATCGCCCGACCGAAACCCGCCGTCGCCCGTCGCCGCGCCGCATGGCATCCGCTCCGCCGCCGGCACCCGTTGCCGGCTCAGGACAGGAGTGTTCGCCGCGCCGTCCGCCGCCGCAACACACATGTCGGTGACGCCGCGCCGCCGCGCGGTTGGGCGCGGCCGGGCCGATCTGCTATAGCGGAGACGGACCGCAGAGGACGCGCCGATGAACCGCCCCGTGCCTTCCCGCATCGCCCACTCGGCCTGCCCGCATGATTGCCCGTCCACCTGCGCGCTCGACGTGGAGGTGATCGACGAGCGCACGATCGGGCGCGTGCGCGGCTCGGAGGACATGGACTACACGGCGGGCGTGATCTGCGCCAAGGTCGCGCGCTACGCCGAGCGGGTGCACAACCCGAACCGGCTCCTGAAGCCGCTCATGCGCACCGGGCCGAAGGGCAGCGGCCAGTTCGCCGAGATCGGCTGGACCGAGGCGCTCGACCGCATCGCCGAGGCCTTCGTCGCCGCGGAGGCCCGGCACGGATCCGAGGCCGTCTGGCCCTATTTCTATGCCGGCACGATGGGCCTCGTGCAGCGCGACGGCATCCATCGCCTGCGCCATGTGAAGCGCTATTCCGGCCAGTTCGACACGATCTGCACCAACCCGGCCTGGACCGGCTACATCGCCGGCACCGGCCGTCTCGCCGGGCCGGATCCGCGCGAGATCGCCAAGTCGGATTTCGTCGTCATCTGGGGCACCAATGCTGTCGCCACGCAGGTCAACGTGATGACCCACGCGATCCGGGCGCGCAAGGAACGCGGCGCCAAGATCGCGGTCGTCGACATCTACCGCAATGCCACGATGGAGCAGGCGGACCTGCCGATCGTGCTCCGCCCGGGCACCGACGGCGCGCTCGCCTGCGCGGTGATGCATGTGCTCTTCCGCGACGGCTTTGCCGACCGCGCCTTCATGGCTGAGTTCGCCGACGCCCCCGAGGAACTCGAGGCGCATCTGCAGACCCGCACGCCGGCCTGGGCCGCCGCCATCACGGGCCTCACCGTGGAGACGATCGAGACCTTCGCCCGCCTGATCGGGACCACGAGGCGCACCTTCCTCAGGCTCGGCTACGGCTTCGCGCGCCAGCGCAACGGCGCGGTCGCCATGCATGCCGCCGCCTCGATCGCGACCGTCGCGGGCCTCTGGCAGCACGAGGGCGGCGGCGCCTTCCACAACAACGGCGCCATCTACACGCTCAACCGCGTCCTCATCGAGGGCAGCGACGCGCGCGACCACGGCATCCGCCTGCTCGACCAGTCGCGCATCGGCGCCGTGCTGACCGGCGACCCGGCCGCGCTGAAGGACGGCCCGCCCGTCACCGCCATGCTGGTGCAGAACACCAACCCGGCCTCGGTCTGTCCGGAGCAGCGCACGGTCCGCCGCGGCCTTGCGCGCGAGGACCTGTTCGTGGCGGTGCACGAGCAGGTCATGACCGAGACCGCGCGCATGGCCGACATCGTTCTGCCGGCGACGATGTTCCTCGAGCACGACGACGTCTACAAGGGCGGCGGCCACTCCTCCATCCTGTTCGGCCCCAAGTTGATCGAGGCGCCGGGCGAGGCGCGCGAGAACCACTATGTCGTCACCGAGCTCGCCCGCCGCCTCGGCGCCGAGCACCGCGGCTTCCACATGACGCCGCGCGAGCATATCGACTGGATGCTCAGCCGCTCCGGCTTCGGCAGCCTCGCCGAGCTCGAGGAAAAGCGCTTCATCGACTGCCAGCCGGACTTCGCCACCGCCCACTACACGACCGGCTTCGCCTATCCGGACGGCCGCTTCCGCTTCAAGCCGGACTGGACCCGCGTGAAGGCGCCGAACGACGGCCCGATGGGACCCTGGGGCGCGATGCCGGCACTGCCCGACCAGTGGGACGTGATCGAGCATCCGGATGCCGAGCACCCGTTCCGCCTCGCCACCTCGCCGGCGCGCAACTTCCTCAACTCCTCGTTCAACGAGACGCCCGGGTCGCGCGCCCGCGAAGGCCGGCCGACCGTGAAGATGCATCCGGACGACGCCGGCCGGCTCGGCCTCGCGGAGGGCGCCCGCGTGCGGCTCGGCAACCGGCGCGGCGACGTGGTGCTGCATCTCGCCGTCACCGACGTGGTGACGCCCGGCGTGCTCGTCTCGGAGGGCATCTTCCCGAACGACGCGTTCGAACAGGGCGAGGGCATCAACGTGCTGACCGGGGCCGACGAAGTGGCCCCGTTCGGCGGCGTCGCCTTCCACGACAACCGGGTCTGGGTCCGTCCGGCGTGACCGTCGCGAGGGTTTCGACCAGACTTTCCGTTAACCATTAACGTTGAGGGTTAATACAGTCTTATCGTGCGCTAACTGTTATTTCATTGTCATAGATTTCATGAAGGCCATATTGCTGCCCAGGCGCAACTTCACTTGGGTCTTGAGATGGTTCAGCCTCGTGTCTTCACGGATTTCCAGCCGCGCCACGCCGATCTGTTCGGCAAGCACACGGTCGAGCTCGGCCACCGGTTCCACGAATCGCCGCTCTTCGGCGACGAGGCGCTCGCCACGCTGATCGAGCGGCTGCCGCGCGGCAGCTACCACGTCAACACGATGGACCCGCTCACCCACGACCCACGCACCCGGCGCGAGGGCGAGATCGTCGGCCTTTCCGGCCGCGAGGTGATCGAGACGGTGAGACAGGGCCGCATCTGGATCCTGATCCAGAATCCGGGTGAGGTCGTGCCGGGCTACCAGGAGATGCTCGACGGCCTCTATGGCGAATTGCACGAGCGCGTGCCGGGCTTTCGCTCCTACCGGCACAAGATGAGCATCCTCGTCTCCTCGCCGAACATCCAAGTCTATTACCACGCCGACGTGCCCGGCCAGACGCTCTGGCAGGTGCGCGGCGTCAAGAAGGTCTATTGCTATCCGAACACGCCGCCGTTCCTGCCGCAGGAACGGATGGAGAAGATCGTGCTCGGCGAGGCGCACGAGGTGAGCCTCGACTATCAGCCCTGGTTCGACGACTACGCCGAGGTGGTCGACCTCGCGCCCGGCCGCATGCTGCACTGGCCGCTCAACCGTCCGCACCGGATCGTCAACCACGACTGCCTGAACGTCTCCTTCACCACGGAGCATTGGACCGACGACCTGCGCGACGCCTATCTGGTCAACTACGCCAATGGCGTGCTGCGCCGCTTCGTCCCCGGCGCCCGCCTGTCGCCGGCGACGACCGGGCTCGCCGCCAAGGCGAAGCTCGGGCTCGCCGCCTTGCACAAGGTGGCCGGCCTGCAGAAGGCGCGGCGCAGCGGCTTCAAAATCGACTTCCGCGTCGACCCCGGCGCCCCGTTCGGGGTCCGCTCGATCCCCGCCTACGCCCTGCAGAAATGATCCAAAGCCCAACCATAGCGATGGCGAGCGTCTGGCGCCAAGCGCTTGCCGCGCTGTTCACCCGCGAGGAGGCGCCGGCGCTCGAGACGCGCGCGCTGACGACGCTCGCGGCGATCGAGGCGCTCGCGCCCGACTGGGCGGCGCTCGAGGCGAGGGCGGCGCGCCCGGTGTTCTTCCAGTCGGCCGCCTTCGTGCTCTACGCGGCCCGCCACTTCGCCGCCGACCCGGCGCGTCCCTTCGCGCCTCTGGTCGTGACGGTGCGCCAGCACGGCGCGCTCGTGGCGGTCGCCGCGCTGAAGCTCGTTGCGCGCGGGCCCGTGCGGCTCGCCCTCGACCTGACCGACCCGTTCGGCCAGTACGGCGACATTCTTTCCGCCGACACGGTCGACGCCGACGCGGTCCTGACCGCGATCGTCCGCGAACTCGCCCGGCACGGCGCGGACGGTCTCCTCTTGCGCCGGGTCAGGGCGGATTCGCCGTTCCGCCGGCCGCTCGCCGCGCGCGGCTTCCTCGCCGGCGAGAGCGAGGGCGCGCCCTTCGTCGCGCTCGGTGCATACCCGGATTTCGACGGCTTCCACCGCACGGTCAACGTTCACACGCGCAAGAACTTGCGCAACCTTCGAAACCGCATTGCCCGCGCGGCGCCGCCGGTGCACCGCGTCTATGCCGGCCCGGAACGCGCCCGGAAGCTCGAGGAGAGCTTCGAGCGGCGGCTCGAATGGCTTGCCGACCGCGGCCTCACCTCCACCGCCTTCGCCGAAGGCGGCTTCCGCCGCTTCGTCACCGGCCTCGCCGAGCCGACCGGCGGGCTCGCCCCGCGCATCCTCGCCATGGGTCTGGAAGCCGGCACGGACGTGCTCGCCCTGCAATGGGGCTTCGTGCACGGCGACCGCTACTATGCCTATCTCGCCGCCCGCAACGCCGCCTATGACGCGGTGAGCCCCGGCCGCCTGCTGCTCGAGGACGTGATGCGCACCGTCCACGCGGAAGGCCTTGCGACCGTCGACCTGCTGGCGCCGGCGGTGCCCTACAAGCTCAGCTGGACCGAGACGGTGACCGATGTCACCGACATCGCCGTGCCGTTCAGCCTCACCGGCCGGCTGGTGCTCGACCTCTGGAACCGCCGCGCCCGGCCGTTCCTGCGCCGCCGCTTCCTCGCCCTGCCGCTGCCGCTCCGCCGCGTGCTCGCCGCCCGCATCCGCGACGACGAGGCACGCCGCCCCGGGGCGCCCGACGCGGCGGAGTGACCGCCCGGCGGATCGCGCCCGGAGATCCGCCCCGCTTGCTCCCGCCCCACCCGATCGCACCATCGTCGCTCGACATCTGGCCATGCTCCTGACATGGCTTGTCACCACCCCGTGTCAGGATGCGCCGATGCAGCGGACCGAACGGCTCCTCAATCTCGTGCAGATCCTGCGCCGCCACCGGCGCCCGGTGACGGCCGCCGCCATGGCGGAGGAGCTCGTCGTCTCGGTCCGCACGATCTACCGCGACGTGGGCGACCTGCAGTCGACCGGCGTGCCGATCCGCGGCGAAGCGGGCATCGGCTTCGTTCTCGATCCGGGCTTCGACCTGCCGCCGCTCATGTTCACCTCCGACGAACTCGAAGCGCTCATGCTCGGCGCCTCATTCGTGCGCGAGCGGGCGGATCCGGGCCTGGTGCGCGCCGCCGAGGACGCGGTCGCGAAAATCCTCGCGGTGCTGCCGAGCGCGGCGAAGCCGGTCTTCCTCGACGCGCCCGTGATGGCGCCGAGCTTCCGCAGCCCGCCGGCCGACGGCATCGACCTCGCCGCGCTCCGCCGCGTGCTGCGCAGCGGCCGCAAGCTCGCCATCCACTACCGCGACGAGCAGGGCCGCGAGACCGAGCGCACCGTCTGGCCGATCGTGCTCGCCTATCTGGAGGGCGCGCGCATGCTCGTCGCCTGGTGCGAGCTCCGCGCGGGCTTCCGCACCTTCCGCGCCGACCGCATCAAGCGCATGGAGGAACTCGCCGAGCGCTGCCCGGAACGCCGCGCCGTCCTCTTCAAGCGCTGGGAGGAGGCGCGCAGGCGCGAGCGCGACGAGGCGGCCGGCGGCGCGGCGACGGGCTTCGCCCACAAGGTCGGCCGCGCCTGAGCTGAACGCCGGCACCGGCGCCGCGCGGCGACACGGACCCTCCGCGCCCCCTGGCCGGCCGGTGATGCGCGGTCCCGACCCCTGGCTCGACAGAAATCCGGCTCGACCGAGATTGCCGCGCGGAAGGCGGGACTCCGCGCGAGGACGGCGTGAGCGCGGCGCGGCCGGTGCGCTGACCGGGCGCCCAGGTCGACGCGGCCGCGAGGCGGTCTCTCCTGAACACCAAGGTTCGATAAAGAACGCGCGGCGACATGTGCCGATGAACCGCGCCACCCCAGATCTGCAGCGCTTGACCGACGGCTGAAGAAGATGAGCCGTTTAAAAATAACTTAACGTCAATGAATTGTTGTAAAGTGTTGGCAAATAAAAGGTGACGGGATGACAGCGGCGGGGCGCCTGAAGACCGTTCATGAACATATTAAAAATAGTGAGGCGAGAATGTTATACAATAGAAAGCTGGGGGAGCGATCCCTCCAGGTGGCTGCCCTGTTGGCGGCCATGTTGCTCGGCACGCCGTCCGCGGCGCTCGCGCAAAATCAGATCAACCACGATGCCGTGATCCCGATCGGCGAGATCGCCGGGCCGATCGGCAAGTATTGGCAGCCTCAGCTCAAGCTCGAAGGCAGCTGCGCGCCGTTCCCGGCCGTCGACGCGGCCGGAAACTGGAGCGGGGGCCTTCGGCCCACGGGCCCCTGGAACAGCGGTTGCGGCGTGTCCCGGCGCGGATCGAATGTCTATTACCGCTCCATGACTTATGCCGGGCAGTGCATGCTGATGTACGCGTGGTATTTCCCGAAGGACTCCTGGGTGCACCGGCACGACTGGGAGTGGGTCTCCATCTGGCTGAACCGCCCCGACTGCGCCACCACGGGGGCGAGCGTCACCAAGGTGACGACGTCCGCGCATGGCGGCGTGAGAGCCTGGCTGCCGAGCAATGTGACGTGGGACGGGTCGTCGGCGCGGATCGCGACCACCTGGGATTTCTCCTTCGCGCTGACCCCGACAAGGGCGGCCGGGGGCAAGCAGACCCTGGTGAACTTCGACTACATGCCGGGTCCCGCGAAGGCCTCGATCGACCGGGACTGGGGCAGAGCCAACTTCCCGCTCGGCGGGAACTTCATGTCGAATGTCGAGAAGGCCTATCGGCAGGTATTCTGAGCTTAGGCGCATGTCTTCGATGACGGGCGGGGCTCGCGGCGCGCCATGCGATGGTCGGGCCCCGTCGCCACTTTGGCAAGGGCGGCCTGGAACGCGCCCGAATCGCCAGGGGCCGGCGGGCCGGCGACCGGGCGACGGCCGCCGTTCCCCGGGGCGCCCGCCTGACCGAACCGTGACCGGCGGAAGGCTCGCACGTCGGCCCGCCATGCGGCGGCCGCCGTTCCACGCGCGCCCCGTTGACCGGTCCGTGAATCGGCGGCGGAGGGTCGCGCCCAGGTTCGCCTTGCGGCGAACGGCACGCACCCGCGCAGTCGTGAAGCGGGCGACCGGCGGACCCCGCAAGGTTCGGCTTGAGAAATCGTCGAGGGGCCGTTAGCCATACCGACCGGGTCGGCGGCGACCCGGTCGGAGCCACGCATGCAAAAGATTCGGAATATCTTGGGACTAGCCCTCTTTCCGCTGCTCGTCGCGGCGAGCCTGCCGGCCGCGGCGCAGGGCGTGTCCAAGGACACGCTGCGCCGCGCGCTTCTCGACCATTGCGTCTACACCGAATCCGGCAAGCCCAACGCCCCGAAAGACGACCGCATCGTCGACGCCTGCCAGTGCGCCTCCCAGCAAACCGCCCGCGCCATCCGCGACGCCGACCTCGCCGGCCTGCAGAGCGTCCGGAGCGTGCCGGACGAATGGGTCGCGGCCTTGAGGGCGAATTTCGCCAATTGCCGGCGTTGAGGGAATCGTCCTCACGCCCGTGAACCGTACCGGCCGGCCGAACAAGGCGATGCGACCTGCCGTTCGGGTCCGGAAAGGGTCGGGACCGCGCGGTCGCCGTCACGGCCGGACGCCTGCGCCGCATGGGCGCGATGGCGGCGTCGATGTCGCCTCCGATCCTGCCTGAGGTCGGTACGCCGGGCCAAGACGCAGCCGTCGCAGGCGCGGGAGAGCGGTAGATCGGATTTGATCGTGAACTGACGCCGCCGGCGAGGGATCGTTTCCGAAGCAACACGTATCAAAGTCAAGATAATTATAAGATTATGGATGTGTAAGGAAATTGTCAGGTGATCGAAGCCGTGGTAGTTTTGTTTAATTCTTGGTGATCTTCGGAGTATCGTCGTGGCCTATATCGAACTTTCCAATGGCAATGATACTGAGCCCGGCACCGTCGGCAACGACACGATCTGGGCGTTCGCGGGCAACGACTCGATTTATCAGCCCGATCTCGATATCGGCGACGATTATGTGCTGGCAGGCCTCGGCGATGATTTCGCCCGTGGCCGGAACGGCCAGGACACCCTCATCGGAGGCGTTGGTCGCGACACTCTCTATGGGGATGCCGGTTCCGATCTTCTGTTCGGTAGAAATGGTTTCGACACCCTTCTCGGGCAAGGCGGTTTCGACGCCTTCGTGGGACTTGTCGATTCCGATGTGCTCTTTGGCCATGCGGGCAACGATACGCTCTACGGCGGCGATGATGCCGATCGGCTCGACGGCGGCGCGGACGCGGACGTGCTCTTCGGCGACGCGGGCGTCGACCAACTCTTCGGCGGCGACGACGGCGATCGGCTCGACGGCGGCGACGGGTCCGACACGGTGAGCGGCGGCGGCGGCGCCGACACGCTCACCGGCGGCAGCGGCGCCGATCTCCTCGCCGGCGACGACGGCGACGACCTCTATGTCGTCGATAGCCTCGATACCGTCGATGAGATCGCGCTCGGCGGGATCGATACGGTCGAGGCCGGCTTCGACTACACGCTCTCCCGCAATGTGGACGTGCTGGTGCTCACGGGCGGCAACGGCCTCGCCGGCACGGGCAACGACCTTGCCAACAGCATCAGGGGCACGGCGGGGAACGACACCCTCTCCGGGCTCGCCGGATCCGACACGCTCGCCGGCGGCGCCGGCGGCGATCGCTACGTGGTCGACGCGACCGCGGACGTGATCATCGAGACCGAGGGCGGCGGCGACGACACGGTGATCGCCTCGGCGGACTTCACCCTCGCCGACTTCGTGGAGCATCTCGTCCTCGTGGGCGGCGACGTGAACGGCACCGGCAACGCCCTCGACAACACCTTGACCGGCAACCGCAACGCCAATCGCCTCGACGGCGCCGCCGGCGCCGACACGCTCGCCGGCGGTCGCGGGAACGATGTCTATGTGGTCGACGACGCGGACGACCTGATCGTCGATATCGGCGGCAACGACGCCGTGGAGGCCTCGATCGACTACACGCTCGGCGAGACTCTGGAACGGCTCGTCCTCCTCGGGGCAGCCGTGAAGGGCACCGGCAACGGCCTCGACAACACGATCGCGGGCAACGGCGTCGCCAACCGGCTCGACGGCCGCGACGGGGACGACAGCCTCGCGGGCGGGGCGGGCGCCGACCGCCTGTTCGGCCGCGACGGCGAGGATCAGCTCGACGGCGGTGCGGACAATGACGCGCTCGACGGCGGCGCGGACGACGACAGCCTCGCGGGCGGAGCCGGCGCCGACCGTCTGCTCGGCCGCGAAGGCGCCGACGGCCTCGATGGCGGCACCGAGAACGACACGCTCGACGGCGGCGCCGGCGCCGACACGATGGTCGGCGGGACGGGCGACGACACCTTCGTCGTCGACGACGCGGGCGACGTGGTGGTCGAGGCGGGCGGCGGCGGGACCGACACGGTGCTCGCCTCGGCGGACTATGCGCTGACGGCGGAGATCGAGGTGCTCGTCCTGACCGGGGCCGGCGCCACCGCGGGCACCGGCAACGCGCTCGGCAACGCCATCACCGGCAATGGCGGCGCCAACGAGCTCGCCGGCCTCGACGGCGACGACACGCTCTCGGGCGGACGCGGCGCCGACCTCCTCTCGGGCGGCGCGGGCAACGACCAGCTGATCGGTGGATCGGGCGCCGACGAGCTCTTCGGCGACGCCGGCAACGACCGGCTCGACGGCGGCGCCGGCGCCGACACGCTGACCGGCGGGGCGGGCAAGGACGTGTTCGTGCTGGCAAAGGGCGGCAGCGACGTGATCGCCGACTTCGAAGACAAGCTCGACCGCATCGACCTCGATGCGTTCAACACCAAGTTCAAGTCGCTCAGGTTCACCGACCTCGGCGACGACATTCGTGTCTCGGTGGGATCGGCGTCCTTCCTGCTGAAAGGCTTCGGCGACGTCGCCAAGCTCGGGGCCGCGGACTTCATGTTCTGACGCGGCCGCTCCCGGCGATGCCGGGCAGGCGAGGGGCCGGCGACGCGGCCCCTCCGGGAAAGGCGCGGGGCCCTGGCCGGCCGGCGCCTGCTTCGTCGCGCGGGGCCCACCGGCCGCGCGGCTCGGCCTTGACCACGCCCGCGCCGCGGCCGCGCGCATGGGCCTCCCCGGGCATTGCGTTCCGCTGAGGACGGCCGTGTGGCTCGGCGACGACGATACCCGCTGCACTCGAGAGATGCGGCCCATCATGGGGCGGCCCCGGCAAAACTTAATATAGAAATTTGCTGAAATAATAGATTGTAGAATTGAGTCCATGCGTCGGTCGTTTTGTATCGTCGATCCATCGAGTGTGGCTTGAAAACAAAGTCAAAGCGTTTAAACATGGTTAAGGTCGAACGCTTTGTCATGGAGATGTCTTATGGCCACCAATATCAGTTGGACCGGCACCGACGGAAACGACAGCTTTACGGCGTCTGACGGGAACGACACCCTGTCCGGGTGGGGCGGCAACGACACGCTCGACGGCGGCGCGGGCAACGACCAGATCTACGGTATGCTCGGCGATGATTCGCTTCTCGGCGGAGACGGCGGCGACCTGCTGAGCGGAGACTCGGACAGCTCCGCGCCGGCGGGCAACGATACGCTCGATGGTGGCGCCGACAACGACTATCTCTACGGCGGTGGCGGCAATGATCTGATGCGCGGCGGGACCGGCAACGACCTTCTGTCGGGCCAGGAGGGCAACGACACGCTCGATGGCGGGCTTGGTCGAGACCGACTGTACGGGGGCAAGGGCAGCGATCTCTATATCGTCGATTCCGTGTTCGAAGAGCTCGAGGAAGGCGGCAACCTCTACGATCCCGGCAACAGCGACACGGTGCAGGCGAGCGTCAGCTGGACCCTCGGGGACAATTTCGAAGTCCTCATCCTGACCGGCGACGATGCGATCGACGGGACCGGCAATACGGGCTCGAACCGGATCGTCGGCAACGGCAATGCCAATCGCCTCGACGGTGGGGAGCGAGGCGACGATACCCTGATCGGCGGCGGCGGGGACGACACCTATGTGGTCAACGACACGGCCATCCTCCGGCCCGACAGCGTGGTGGAACTCGCCGGCGGCGGCACCGACACGGTCGAGAGCGCGTTCGATTTTGTGCTCCCCGCCAATGTGGAAGCGCTGGTCCTCACGGGCGCGCTGGACCGAGCCGGCACCGGCAACGAACTCGACAACAGCCTCCTCGGTAACTCGGGCAAGAACACCCTGTCGGGGCTCGCGGGCAGCGACACGCTGGAGGGCGGCGCCGGCAAGGACATCCTGATCGGCGGCGCCGACGGCGACCGCTACATCGTCGATGCCGCCGACGTGGTCGTCGAGGACGCGGCCGGGCTCGGCCGCGACACGGTCGAGGCCGCCTTCGACTACACGTTGAAGAGCTTCGTGGAGGATCTGGTGCTGACCGGCGGGGCGGTCCGGGGCGGCGGCAACGACCTCGCCAATGCGCTCACCGGCAACGCCGTCGGCAACCGGCTGAGCGGCGACGCGGGCGACGACACCCTGTCGGGCCTCGCCGGATCCGACACGCTCGCGGGCGGCGCCGGCTTCGACCGCCTCTTCGGCGGCGCCGACGAGGACAACCTCGACGGTGGAGCGGCGGACGACCGGCTCGACGGCGGCGCGGGGTCCGACACGCTCGCGGGCGGCGCGGGCGCCGATCGCCTCCTCGGCGGTGCCGACGAGGACAGTCTCGACGGCGGGTCGGAAAACGACACGCTCGACGGCGGCGCGGGCGCCGACACGCTGGTCGGCGGGGCGGGCGACGACCGCTTCGTCGTCGACGACGCGGACGACGTCGTGTTCGAGGCCGCCGGCGAGGGGCTCGACACGGTGTTCGCCGCGATCGACTACGCGCTGACGGCGGAGGTCGAGATGCTGGTCCTGACCGGCTCCGGCCCGACCGCCGGCACGGGCAACGCGCTCGCCAACACGCTCATCGGCAATGGCGGGGCGAACGAACTCGCCGGCCTCGCCGGTAACGACGACCTGTCGGGCGGACGCGGCGCCGACGTGCTCCTGGGCGGCCTGGGCAACGACCGGCTCTACGGCGACGCCGGCGCCGACGAGCTCTTCGGCGACGCCGGCAGCGACCGTCTCGACGGCGGCGCAGGCGCCGACACGCTGACCGGCGGGGCGGGCAAGGACGTGTTCGTGCTGGCAAAGAGCGGCGGCGACGTGATCGCCGACTTCGAGGACAAGCTCGACCGCATCGACCTCGATGCGTTCAACACCCGCTTCAAGTCGCTGAAATTCACCGATCTCGGCGACGACATCCGCGTCACGGCGGGATCCACGTCCTTCCTGCTGAAGGGTCTCGGCGACGTCTCGAAACTCGGCGCGGCGGACTTCATTTTCTGACGAGGCGGCGGCGGGCGGGGGGGGGGCGGCAGGTGCCGTCCCGCGCTCCGCCGACGCGGTTCGCCCGTTCCAGCGGGTGTCGAACGGCCCGTGCCCCGAAACGCCGCCGCATCGACAACGGAGCGACCGTATCGGCCGGTCTCCGGTCTCCGGCCGGCGTCATGTTGTCGCAAGGGTCGGCATCATATGAGCCTCAAATCCAGGCCGGCCTTGGCAAGTCTCCGCGAAAGGATTGGATCAGAACCGCAGTATTCTCCAATTCATCCTTGTCAACGTCGGTCAGGAAGAGAACCGCATCCGATATCGAATATTCATTCTGTATATATAAAATGATGAATTAGTTGTTGTCGGCGAGAGTGTTGCATACAATCTGTTCGGGAGTTGAATTGCGAGGGAGTCGTCACATGGTCACGCGAACCGGTACGGATGCTTCAGAGATACTGACGGGCGGACCCGACGACGACTCTCTCTCCGGCCTGGGCGGCAACGACACCCTCGACGGGCAGGGCGGCAACGACACGCTCGACGGCGGCACCGGCAAGGACACCCTGATCGGAGGGCTCGGCGACGATCGCTATGTGATCGACGCACGGATGGATCCGACGGACATCTTCAAGGTCCTCGATTTCGATCAGGTCGACGAACGCGTCGACGAAGGCATCGACACGGTCGAGGCCGGTTTCGACTACACGCTCGGCCCCAACCTGGAAGTGCTCATCGTCACCGGCGACAGCGTCGTGTTCAGCGGCGGAAACGACCTGGCGAACACGATCGAGGGCAACGACAAGCCGAGCCTCATCAATGGCCTTGGCGGCGACGACCTGCTGGTCGGCCGTGGCGGTGGCGACCTGCTGAACGGCGGGCAAGGTCGCGATATGCTCCAGGGCGGAGCGGACTCCGACACGCTGCTCGGCGGCGCAGACTCCGACACGCTCGACGGCGGATCCGACGCGGACAGCCTGTTCGGCGACGCGGGCGACGACAGCCTCGTGGGCAGCGACGGGAATGACTCGATGTCGGGCGGCGAAGGCCGCGACACCCTCGTCGGCGGCGACGGCCGCGACACCATGGCCGGCGGCGCCGGCGACGACTACTATGTCGTCGAAGGCAATCTGTCGGGCGGTCTCTTCAGCATCGACACGGTGACCGAACTCGACGGCGAAGGTATCGATACGGTCGAGACGAGCAGTGCCCAAAATGGCCTTGGCCTGAACCTCGAAGTCCTGATCGTAACCGGCAATCTGGAAACGGCGAGCTCCGGTAACGACCTCGCGAACACGATGCAGGGTAATGATCAGAGGAACATCATAGATGGCCAAGCCGGCGACGACCGGCTCGTCGGCAATGGCGGCGATGACCTACTCCTCGGGCAAAGCGGACGCGACACCCTCGAAGGCGGCGCCGGAAACGACACCATGCGCGCCGGTGACGGCGGTGGCGATGTCCTGGTCGGCGGTGCGGGCGACGATCAGTATTGGATCGACCTCGGCGATACTCTGACCGAGAACGCTTCCGGGGGCAACGACCTGGTCCTTGCCTCCTGCGACTATACGCTCGCCGCCAATTTCGAAAATCTCGTCCTTCTATACGGTGCGACGATCGGCACCGGCAACGAACTCGACAACTCCATCGAGGGCGTCTTCCTGTTCAGCCCGAACGTGGGGGTGGACGTCGCGATCTACGGTGCCGGCGGCAACGACGCTCTCAGGAGCTTCGTTGGGCACGACACGCTCGACGGCGGCGACGGCGCCGATACCATGACGGGTCTCGACGACGGCGACCTGTTCATCGTCGACAATGCCGGCGACGTCGTCGCCTGGCAGATCGTCGACTTCGGCGGGTCCGACGGTTCGAGCACCGGCGGCGGCCGGGATACGGTCCGGGCGAGCGTCGACTACACGCTCCCCGGCTTCGTGGAGACCCTGGTGCTCACCGGTGCGGCCCGGAGCGGCATCGGCAACGACGGCGCCAACCTGATCACCGGCAACGACATCGACAACCGCCTCGACGGCCGCGCCGGCGCCGACACGCTCGAGGGCGGCAAGGGCGACGACCACTACGTCGTCGACGGCCTGGATACCGTCGTCGAACGGGCGGGCGAAGGCATCGACACGGTCGAGGCCGGCTTCGACTACACGCTCGGCGCCGATCTCGAGGCCTTGGTGTTGACCGGCGCCACCGGCCGGTCCGGCACCGGCAACGCGCTCGCCAACCGCCTCACGGGCACCTCCGGCGACGATCGCCTCGCGGGCCTCGACGGCGCCGACACGCTCGATGGTGGGGCGGGCGGCGACACGCTCGAGGGCGGAAACGGCGACGACCATTACGTCGTCGACGGCCTCGATGCCGTCGTCGAACGGGCGGGCGAAGGCATCGACACGGTCGAGGCCGGCTTCGACTACACGCTCGGCGCCGATCTCGAGGCCTTGGTGTTGACCGGCGCCACCGGCCGGTCCGGCACCGGCAACGCGATCGCCAACAGCCTCACGGGCACCTCCGGCGACGACCGCCTCGCGGGCCTCGACGGTGCCGACACGCTCGCCGGCGGGGCGGGCGGCGACACACTCGACGGCGGTAACGGTGCCGACCTTCTGGACGGCGGCGCGGGCAACGATCGATTGGACGGCGGCGCGGACGCCGACAGCCTTGCCGGCGGCGCGGGCGACGACACGCTTGTCGGCGGGGCCGGCGCTGACACGCTCGCCGGCGGCACGGGCAACGACAGCTATGAGGTCGGCGCCGGGGACGTCGTGGTCGAGGCAGCGGACAGCGGCGTCGACACGGTCTCGGCCTCGGTCGACTACACCCTGACCGCAGACGTGGAGGTGCTGATCCTTACCGGCGGCGCGGCCACGGGCAGAGGCGGCGCCCGTGCCAACACGCTCATCGGCAACGATTCCGACATTCGCCTGTTCGGCCTCGGCGGCGACGACACGCTGATCGGCGGCGGTGGCGACGACACCCTGCGCGGCGGACTGAGCGACGACCGGCTCGACGGCGGCGCGGGCGACGACCGCCTGTTCGGCGGCTCCCGCAACGACACGCTGATCGGCGGCGCGGGCGACGACACCCTGACCGGCGGCTCCGGCGCGGACGTGTTCGCCTTCGGCCCCCGCGGCGGCACCGACCGCATCACCGGCTTCGCGACCGGCCTCGACCGCATCGACCTCTCCGCCTTCGACACGAGCTTTTCCAAGCTGAAGATCGTCGACACCGGCCACGACCTCCGCATCACCCTCGGCTCCACCACGATCCTCGTCCACCTGTTCGGCCGGGACGCCAAACTCGACGCGGGGGATTTCCTGTTCTGACCGGGAAGGGTGCGAGGAGAACCGGGCGCGAGCGCCGCGACCGGCTCCGCCCTGCACATCGTCTCCAGCGCCGCCACCCCGAGCGACGGCCGCATCCTCGACGCTTGCCGACGCCCCCGCACCGCCGTTGCTTCCGGGCGCTCCGACGCAAGCCGACCGGGGGAGCTTGCAAGGCGGTGCTCGGGCGCGGACGCGCCGTTGGCGCCGTGGCGTCGCTGCCGTCTGGCTGTTTGACGCTCGCCCGCGGAACGCGCGAATTCCCATCCCGGCTGCGGCTTCGCAGATGGACCGAACCGGCACCAGATGGTGGCAGGCCGGTGGCGCGGCGGTTTTAGGATTTCTTGCGGTCGTCTGAAGAACGCCGGGGCGCGTCACCCTTGGTCCTCCGCGCCCGCGTATCCCGTCGCCCGTGTCAGCCCGCGACTGCGGTCCCGGGCATCGCGCCCCCCGTCGCCCGCGCCGTCGCGGCTCGCTTCGCCGCCCTCTCTTCGAACGGAGCCCGACGAGCGACGACGGCCCGTCTGCCGCCCGCCCGGCCGCAACCTCCGGCGGCCGCACCGCCTTCAGCCTTCCAACCAAAAGCAGGCCGTCCTCTCAGCAAAACTTACGATCTTTCAGATGTCAGCCGAATGATAAAATCCGATGTTCAGTAGACAGTGAATTTTGAACACCTCTTTCTAGAATAGTCCAGAAGAACAGATGGAGGGTCGAATGCATACATTCAATTTTCCTAGCGGTGTAACGCCCAATGCTGTGAGCGGGGCGGGGTCTATCAGCGGCACGCCCGAGGCGGACATGATCACCGGGAGCAGCGGCAGCGACGAGATCTTCGTCGATCCGGCCGATGGCGCCAATCGCAAGCCGAACGGCGTCGAGGCCCTGGGCGGGGACGACAACGTGATCGGATCCCTCGGCGCCGACACGGTCTATGGCGGCGACGGCGCCGACACGGTCTTCGGCGGTGACGGCAACGATGTCATCGACGGCGAGAACGGCGACGACGACCTGAGCGGCGACCAAGGCGACGATATCATCGTCGGCGGCGCCGGCAGCGACAGGATCGACGGGGCCGCCGACAACGACAGCCTGAGCGGCGGCGCCGGCATCGACTTGATCCTCGGCGGCACCGGCCAGGACACGCTGAACGGCGGTGACGGCGCCGACGAACTCTATGGTCAGGCCGGCGACGATTACTACGTCGTCGATGCCGGCGACTATGTCTCGGAAGCCGAGGGCGACGGTGTCGATACGGTCGAGGCCGGCTTCGACTATACGCTCGGCGCCAATCTCGAGGCGCTGGTCCTGGTCGGGACCGGCAACCTCGCCGGCACCGGCAACGCCCTCGACAACACGATCGCGGGCGCGGCCGGCAACGATCGGCTGAGCGGCGCGGCGGGCCATGACAGCCTCGCCGGCGGGGCCGGCGCCGACACGCTCGACGGCGGCACCGGAGACGACACGCTGGACGGCGGCGCGGGCGCGGACCGCATGGCCGGCGGCGCGGGCGGCGACCTCTACCGGGTCGACGATGCCGCCGACACGGTGGTCGAGGCCGCCGGCGAGGGCATCGACACGGTCGAGGCGACGGTCTCCACCACCCTCGGCGATTTCGTCGAGAACCTCGTCCTCGCCGGGGCGGCGCTCGAAGGTACCGGCAACGGCCTCGACAATCGCATCGAGGGCAACCGCGGCGACAATGTGCTCGACGGCCGCGCGGGCGCCGACACGCTGATCGGCGGGGCCGGCAACGACACCTATGCGGTCGACGACCGGGGCGACATCGTGGTGGAGACGGGCGGCGGCCTCGACACGGTGCTGGCCGCGATCGACTACCGGCTCGGCGACGGCCTCGAAGGCCTGACCCTCGTCGGCACCGCGGTGAAGGGGACCGGCAACGACGCCGACAACGTGATCCTCGGCAACGCGGCCGCGAACCGGCTCGTCGGCCGCGACGGCGACGACAGCCTCTCCGGCGACGCCGGCGCCGACCGGCTCGTGGGCGGCGATGGCTTCGACACGCTCGCCGGCGGCGCCGACGGCGACCGGCTCGACGGCGGCACGGACGACGACCTCCTCTCCGGCGACGCGGGCGCCGACCGGCTCCTCGGCGGGACCGGCGACGACACGCTCGACGGCGGCGCGGCCAACGACACGCTGATCGGCGGCGCGGGCGCGGACAGCCTCGCCGGCGGCGCGGGCGACGACCTCTACGTCGTGGATGACGCGGGCGACGTGGTCGTCGAGAACGGCGGGGAGGGCATCGACACGGTGCAGTCGTCGGTCGATTTCGAACTCACCGCCGACGTCGAGCAGCTGGTGCTCATCGGCTTCGGCCCGGCCGACGGCACCGGCAACGCCGTGGCCAACGCCATCACCGGCAATGCCGGCGCCAACCGGCTCGCCGGGCTCGGCGGCAACGACACGCTGGCCGGCGGCCGCGGCGCGGACGAGCTCATCGCCGGCGCCGGCGCCGACCGCCTCGTCGGCGGCGCCGGCGCCGACACCCTGAACGGAGGGGCCGGCAAGGACATCTTCGTGTTCGCCCCGTCCGGCGGCGCGGACGTGATCGAGGATTTCGCCGACGGCCTCGACCGCATCGACCTCTCGGCCTTCGGCACCACCTTCAAGAAGCTGACCGTCACCGATCTCGGCGCCGATCTGCGTGTGTCGGTCGGCGGGGTCGACATCCTGCTCGCCGGCTTCGCCGACGCCTCCAAGCTCGGCAAGGCGGACTTCATCTTCTGAACCGGGTGGGCGGCGGGGTCGGCCGGCCGCGGCTCAGGGCCAGAGGAACGGCGCCCCCGCCGCCGCCTCGTCCTCGATCACGACATGCTCCGAGCCGTCCGCCCGCCGTTCCACGCGCGCGCGTCCCGAGGCGACGAGGGCGAGGGCGCGCGGATAGAGACGGTGCTCGGCTTCGAGGACGCGGGCGGCGAGCGTCTCGGCGGTGTCTCCGGAGCGGACCGGGACGGCGGCCTGGCCGACCACCGGCCCCGTATCCATCGTCTGGCGCACGAAATGCACCGTGCAGCCGGCGAGCTTCACGCCGTCGGCGAGCGCGCGCGCATGGGTGTGGAGGCCCGGATAGGCCGGCAGCAGGGACGGATGGACGTTGAGCATGCGCTCCTGCCAGCGGCCGACGAACCACGGGGTGAGCAGCCGCATGAAGCCGGCGAGGCAGAGGATCTCCACGCCGTGGCGCGTCAGCTCCGCGTCGACCGCCGCCTCGAACGCCTCCCGGTCGGCGAAGCGCCGGTGGTCGAGCGCGATCGCCGGCACCCCCGCGGCCGCCGCGCGCGAAAGGCCGCCCGCCTCGGGCCGGTTCGAGACGACCACGACGATCGCGGCCGGATAGTCCGGCGCCGCCGCGGCCGCGATCAGCGCCGCCATGTTGGAACCGCCGCCCGAGATCATGACGCCGACGCGCGTCCGCCCGGCCGCCGTCACGACGCTCGCCTCGCGGCGCCCCGGCCCACCCCGCCGCGGCTCACCATGAGAGCGCGAGCGTCCCGGCCGTCTCCACGAAGGGGGCGTCGGGCGCGGTCGCGATGGCGCCGAGCCGAATCACCGTCTCGCCGTGGGCCTCGAGCAGCGCCGCGACCGCGTCGGCGCGCGCGGCCTCGACCACCGCCACCATGCCGATGCCGCAGTTGAACACGCGCAGCATCTCCCGCTCGTCGACGCCGCCGGCCTGGGACAGCCAGCGAAACACCGGCGGCACGTCGATCGCGCCGAGATCGATCACGGCGCGGGTGCCGGCGGGCAGCGCGCGCGGGACGTTCTCGACGAGGCCGCCGCCGGTGATGTGGGCGAGCGCCTTCACGGCGCCGGCGGTGGCGTCCGCGCGCAAGGCCGCCAGCACGGGCTTCACATAGAGGCGGGTCGGCTCGAGGAGGGCGCGGCCGAGCGCCGTGCCGGGGGCGAAGGGCGCCGCGTCGGCGAGGCCGAGCCCGGCCGCCGCCACGATGCGGCGGACGAGCGAGAAGCCGTTCGAATGCACGCCCGAGGAGGCGAGGCCGAGGATCGCGTCGCCGGGCGCCACGTCGGGGCGCGGCAGGATGGCGTCGCGCTCCACCGCGCCGACCGCGAAGCCGGCGAGATCGTAGTCGCCGGGCGCATAGAGGCCGGGCATCTCCGCCGTCTCGCCGCCGATCAGCGCCGCCCCCGCCTCGCGGCAGCCGCGCGCGATGCCCTCCACGACGGTCGCGGCGACCTCCACGTCGAGCCGGCCGGTCGCGAAGTAATCGAGGAAAAAGAGCGGCTCGGCGCCCTGGACGATCAGGTCGTTGACCGACATGGCGACGAGGTCGACGCCGACGAAGTCGTGGAGGCCCGCCTCGATCGCCACCTTCAGCTTGGTACCGACCCCGTCATTGGCCGCGACCAGCACCGGGTCGCGGAACTTGCAGGCGGCGAGATCGAACAGGCCGCCGAATCCGCCGATCTCCGCGTCCGCCCCGACCCGCGCCGTCGCCTTCACGAAGGGCCGGATGCGGCGGACGAGCGCGTTGCCGGCATCGATGTCGACCCCGGCCTCGGCATAGGTCAGGCGGTTGACGGGGTCGGGCATGGGCGCGGGTTCCGGCGAGAGACTATGGGGCTTGGGGATGCACCGGATGGGCCGCGAAGGCAAGGGCGGGGTGCCGGAAGCGGGTGGCGCAGAGGCATGGTGGAGGCCGGGCCGATGCCACGGCGCCGGGGATGCCCGCGGTCGTTCGGTGTATCGTGATCGCTTAAAGGATCACAGCGCGCTACCCGTACGACATATTGTCGAGCAAGATCCGGGCGTCTGTCTCATGTCACGTTCAGAATGTAGAGATCGCGCAATATCTAAGAATATTGACGTATAGATTGAAATATACTTGATAATGGCCTCAAGGCGGACAATTGAACTTGTTAACGTCTGTCGATTAGCCTCCGTCGCGGAGGCCCGATGCCGGAGCCTCGGACGCGGAATTCGGGGCGGCGACCATGGCAGAGACAGTGATCCGCTTTCCCGAGGGGACGCCGGTCGACACCAAGCAACTGACCGGCGACGAAGATTACATCTTCTCGGACGGTGAGCCCTTCAACGAAATCATCGGGGGCGACGGGGCCAACGCGATCGACACCCGCGACATGCCGACCCCGGTGGGCGTTGACGCAGGGCAAGGAAATGACCTTGTCACCGGAGGCTCCGCGAACGACACGTTACTCGGTGGCGATGGCGATGACAGGATCGACGGTTACTACGGATCGGACCTTATCGACGGCGGCGAGGGAAACGATTTTCTTTACGCCAACTTCCAGAATACTTCCTTTGATCAGGACACCCTCCTAGGCGGAAACGGTGTGGACTACCTTTATGGACAGGATGGCGACGACCGCCTCGACGGCGGCGGCGGCATGGACGTCATGGAGGGAGGACGCGGCAACGACGTCTATGTCGTCGACGACCGCGGGGACCGCATCACCGAAGACGCCACGGGTGGAACCGACACCGTCGAGTCCTCGATGAACTACACGCTCGGGGCCGACCTGGAAGCGCTCGTTCTGATAGGGTCGACCGATCGCGAGGGCATTGGAAACGCGCTCGACAACAGCATCACGGGAGGCTCCGGCAACGACCGCCTCGACGGCGATTTCGGCGACGACACGATTCGCGGGCTCGATGGCGACGACTTCATTTGGGGCTATCGAAGGGGGTCGCTGGGCGCCGACCAGGACTCGATGGACGGCGGGGGCGGCGACGACCAGATCGTCGACACCGACTTCGGCGACGATACGCTCGACGGCGGAGCGGGTGCCGACACGCTGTTCGGCGGGGGCGGCAACGACACCTATATGGTCGACTCCGATCTCGACAAGGTCGACGAGGACGTCTTCGGAAGAGAGTCCGTCGACGCCGGCGGCGTCGATACCGTGATTTCGTCGGTCAGTTTCGAGCTTCCCCGGTTCGTCGAGACCCTCGTGCTGCGGGGGGCGGCGATCGAGGGGTTCGGCAACGACCTCGCCAACACGATCGATGGCAACGGGGAGGCCAACTCGCTCGAGGGCGGCGGGGGCGACGACAGCCTCGACGGCGGCGTGGGAGGCGATACGCTCGTCGGCGGCGACGGCGCGGACACGCTGGTCGGCGGCGCCGGCGGCGATCTCTACCGGATCGACGAGCTGGACACGATCGACGAAACCGGCCTCGACGGCATCGACAGCATCGAGGCCGGCTTCGACTACACGCTCGGCGCCACGCTGGAGGCGCTGATCCTCATCGGTGCCGAGGACCGGAAGGGCACCGGAAACGCGCTCGACAACCGCATCGAAGGCTCGACCGGCGGCGACACGCTCGCCGGCCTCGACGGCGCCGACACGCTCGACGGCGGCGCGGGCGCCGACCGCCTGACGGGCGGAACCGGCGACGACCTCTACCTGGTCGACGACGCGGCCGACGTGGTGATCGAGGCGGCGAACGAGGGGACCGACGCGGTCCGGTCCAGCGTGGACATCACGCTTTTCGACCATGTGGAGGTGCTGACCCTCGTCGGCCCCGCGCGCAACGGCACGGGCAACGACCTCGCCAACTCGATCGCGGGCACCGACGCGGCGAATGCCCTCGACGGCGCGGGCGGCGACGACAGCCTCGCCGGCGGCGCGGGCGCCGACACGCTCACCGGCGGCGCCGGCAACGACACGCTCACAGGCGGCGACGGCGGCGACCTCTACCGGATCGACGCCGGCGACAGCGTCGACGAACGCGGCGCCGACGGCATCGACAGCGTCGAGGCCGGCTTCGACGTCACGCTCGGCGCCAACCTGGAGGTGCTGATCCTGACCGGCGCCGACGGCCGGCGCGGCACCGGCAACGAACTGGCCAACGGCATCCGCGGCACGGCCGGACACGACGCGCTCTCCGGGCTCGACGGCGCCGACACGCTGCAGGGCGGCGACGGTCGCGACACGCTCGAAGGCGGGGCGGGGAACGACAGTCTCGCGGGCGGAACCGGCGACGACCAGCTCGCCGGCGGCGACGGCGCCGACGCGCTCGCCGGGGAGGCCGGGAACGACAGCCTCGACGGCGGCGACGGCGACGATAGGCTCGAAGGCGGCGACGGCGCCGACACGATCATGGGAGGGAGCGGCGCCGACCGTCTGCTCGGCCTCGACGGCGCCGATGGGCTCGACGGCGGCGCGGGCGACGACAGCCTCGCGGGCGGCGCAGACGACGATCAGCTCGTTGGCGGCGACGGCGCCGACACGCTCGCCGGCGAGGCGGGGAACGACCGCCTCGACGGCGGCGACAGCGCCGACACGCTCGAAGGCGGCGACGGCAGCGACACGCTGGTCGGCGGGACCGGCGCTGACCTCATCGTCGGCGACGGGGTTTCCGCGGCCGGCGCCGGCGACAGTCTCGACGGCGGCGACGGCGACGACACGATCGTCGGCCTCGACGGCAAGGACACGGTGGCGGGCGGCGACGGCGACGACCGGCTCGACGGCGGCGCCGATGACGACCGCCTCTCCGGCGGCGCCGGCGGTGACCGGATCCTGGCCGGCGACGGCCGCGACGTCGTGTTCGGCGAGGCCGGCGACGACACGGTCGCCGGCGAGGCGGGCGAGGATTCGCTCGACGGCGGGGCCGGCAACGACAGCCTGCAGGGCGGCATCGGCGCGGACACGCTCGACGGCGGCATCGGCGCCGACACGCTCGAGGGCGGCGACGGCGAGGACACGCTCATCGGCGGCGCGGGCGACGACCTCTTCCTGGCCGACGCCGGCGACACGATCGTCGAGGTCGCCGGCGGCGGGATCGACACGGTCCTCGCCGCGTCGAGCTATAGTCTGAGCGCCGATCTGGAGGTGCTCGTCCTCGGCGGCACGGGCTCGGCCGACGGCATCGGCAACGGCCTCGCCAACCGCATCGTCGGCAACACCGCGGCGAACAAGCTGGACGGGCGGGCCGGCGACGACATCCTGACCGGCGACGCCGGCCGCGACGCCTTGAAAGGCGGGGCCGGCCGCGACCGGCTCGACGGCGGCGCGGACGCGGACAGGCTCTCGGGCGATGCCGGCAACGACACGCTCGTCGGAGGGGCCGGCAACGACACGCTCGGCGGTGGACCCGGGACGGACCGGCTGACCGGCGGTGCCGGCGCGGACGTCTTCGTCTTCGCCAAGGGCGGCGGCAGCGACGTCATCACCGATTTCCGGGACAAGCTCGACCGCATCGACCTCGACGCGCTCAACACCAGCTTCGCCAAGCTGAAGATCACCGACCTCGGCGCCGACCTGCGCGTGACCGCGGGCTCGACGTCGTTCGTGCTGAAGGGATTTGCCGACCCGGCCAAGCTCGACGCGGGCGACTTCATCTTCTGAGCGGGGAACCTTCGCCGAGGGCGCGCCGGCGCCCGCTCTCCGCGTCATGCTCGCCGCCGCGGCCACGCCGGCGAGAATGCCGGCGCGCTCCGTCCGCGCCGACCTTCTCAAGCCCTCGGCGAAGGTCCATCTTGTCGTCCATGCCGATCGAAGGGACGCGCCTGGACAGCGCCATCACCGTGCCGAACCTGATCACGATCGGGCGGCTCGTCATCGTGCCGCTGGCGGTCGCGGCGATCAGCGTCGGGCGGCTCGACTGGGCGTTCTGGCTGTTCGTCGTGGCCGGCGCGTCCGACGGGGTGGACGGCTTCATCGCCCGGCGCTGGAACCTGCGCTCCAAGCTCGGCGCCTATCTCGACCCGATCGCCGACAAGGCGCTGCTCGTCGCCATCTATGTGACGCTCGGCATCACCGGCAACATCCCGGCGCCGCTCGTCATCCTGATCGTCTCGCGCGACCTGATCATCGTCGGCGCCTTCCTGCTCGCCTGGGTGATGGGCAAGCCGGTCGAGGTGCGCCCGCTGTTCGTCTCCAAGGTGAACACCGCCGCGCAGATCTTCCTCGCCGGGTTGGTGCTCGGTGACGCCGCGTTCGCCTTGGATCTGTCGGGCCTCATCGAGCCCGCCGTCCTGACCGTGGGGGCGTTGACGGTGGTATCGGGGGCTGCGTATGTCAGGGGGTGGTTCAGGGCGATGTCGGCGCAAGGCTGACGCCCGGCCGGTCTGGAGGGACGGTTGAGCCTCGATCGACAGCTTCGCTTCTGGATCGGCGCGCTCGTCGCCCTCGTGCTCTTCCTCTGGCTGTTCAGCGACATCCTGTTGCCCTTCGTGGTCGGCATGGCGCTCGCCTATCTGCTCGATCCGGTGGCCGACCGGCTGGAGCGGCTCGGGCTCGGCCGCACCAGCGCCACGCTCGTCATCATGGTCCTGTTCCTCGCCTCGATCGGCCTTGCCTTCGCGCTGCTCGTGCCGCTCGTGATCGAGCAGGCGAACAGCCTCGGCGCCGCGCTGCCGGACCTGGTTCAGCGGCTGGAACGGCTCGCCCACGACCTGCGCGGCACCGCGCTCGGCCGCGAGGTGGTGAGCACCACGCAGGCCGGCGCGCCCGGGCGGCTCGGCACGCTCTTCACCCAGGGGCTCGGCTGGGCGACGCAGGTGCTCGGCTCGCTCTGGTCGACGGGCCAAGCGGTGTTCTCGGTGCTGTCGCTCGCGGTGATCGCGCCGATCGTCGCCTTCTACCTGCTGCTCGACTGGGACCGCATGGTCGAGCGGGTCGACGGATGGCTGCCGCTCAGGCATCGCGACACGATCCGCCGGCTCGCCCGCGACATGGACGCGGCGGTCGCCGGTTTCGTGCGCGGGCAGATCTCGGTCTGCCTCGTCATGGGCGCGTTCTACGCGATCGGTCTGACGCTGGTCGGGCTCAATTTCGGCCTCGTGATCGGGATCGTGTCGGGCATCCTCGGCTTCGTGCCCTTCGTCGGCTTCCTGGTCGGGATCGTCTCCTCGGTCGGCGTGGCGCTCGTCCAGTTCTGGCCGGACTGGCCGTGGATCCTCGCCGTGCTCGGCATCTTCCTCGCCGGGCAGATCCTCGAAGGCTATGTCTTGCAGCCGAACTGGATCGGGAAATCGGTCGGGCTGCATCCGGTCTGGCTGCTCTTCGCGCTGCTCGCCTTCGGCTCGCTGTTCGGCTTCGTCGGCGCGCTCGTCGCGGTGCCGACCGCGGCCTCGATCGCGGTCATCGCGCGCTTCGCGCTCGACCGCTATCTCGACAGTTCGTTCTACCGGCACCCCGTCGACGAGCCCTGAGACGGGCCGGGCACGAACGAGGCGATGACCGACGACCGCTCGAGCCCCCGCCAGCTGCCGCTCGCCCTCGCGCTCCCCGCGCGGCTCGGCGCGGAGGACTATGTGGTCGGCGACGCCAACCGGGCCGCGCACGCGCTCGTGGCGCGCTGGCCCGACTGGCCGTCGCGGAACCTCCTGCTGGTCGGACCGCGCGGCGCCGGCAAGACCCATCTGGTCGCGATCTGGGCGGAGCGCTCGGGCGCCCGCGTGCTACCCGCCGCCGGCCTCCCATCCGTGGATCCGGCCGCGCTCGCCGCGGCGGGGCCGGTCGCGGTGGAGGATCTCGGCCCCGGCCTCGCCGAGACGCCGCTCTTCCACCTCATCAATGCCGCCGCGGCCGCCGGGCACGGGCTCATCCTCACCGCCCGCACGCCGCCCGTCGCCTGGGGGCTCGCGGTGCCCGACCTCGTGTCCCGGCTCCGGGCGGCGACGCCGGCCGACCTCGCCGAACCGGACGACGCCCTCCTCGAGGCGGTGCTGGCGAAACTCTTCGCCGATCGCCAGGTGGCGGTCGATCCGCAGGTGCTGCGCTATGCGGCGAGCCGGATGGAGCGCTCCTATGCGGCGGCGGCCGATCTGGTCGCCGCGGCCGACCGCGCCGCGCTCGCCGCCAAGGCCCCGGTCAACCGCGCGATCGTGGCGCGTATCCTCGCCGGGCGGCCGGGCCGGGAGCCCGAATTGCCGGGGCTGGACGGGGACGGCGGAAGCGGAAACAATCTGTCATGAACAACTTGTAGAAAAGCCGCTCGCGACTTGGCCGCTGCGCCGAGACGAAAAACGACGGCAGAGGGGGCGGAGGTCATGTCGAGCGAAGCAGTGCACGCGGATTTCGGGGGCGTCGTGGAAGCGGCCGAGGCCACGGCGGGCGCCGGGCGGGTCGATCTCATGACGAGCCCGGAGCGTTTCACGAACCGCGAATTGTCCTGGCTCGGCTTCAACAGGCGTGTGCTCGAGGAATCCGCCAATCCGCAGCATCCCCTGCTGGAACGCGTCCGCTTCCTCTCCATCTCGGCGAACAACCTCGACGAGTTCTTCATGGTCCGCGTCTCGGGCCTGGTCGAGCAGTACCGCGCCGGCATCCAGGCCTTGTCCGACGACGGGCTCTCGCCGCACGAGCAGCTCATGCGCATCGGCGAATCGGTGCAGCGGCTGACCGACGAGCAGCAGCGCATCTGGATGACGCTGAAGGACGAACTCGCGGGGACCGGCATCCTGATCGTGGAGGGCGCCGATCTCGGCGAGGTGGAGAAGGCCTGGCTCGACCAGCACTTCCTCACCCACATCTTCCCCGTCGTGACGCCGCTCGCCTGCGACCCGGCGCATCCGTTCCCGTTCATCCCCAATCTCGGCTTCTCGCTCGTGCTCGACCTCGCCAAGAGCGGCGGTGCCGCGGCGATGACGGCGCTGATCCGCATCCCGTCCAAGCTCGAACGCTTCATCGAGCTGCCGGTGACGGAGGCGACGCAAGGGACCAAGCGCTTCATCAGCCTCGAAAACACGATCGGCCTGCACATCGCCGGCCTGTTCCCCGGCTATCACGTGCGCTCCAAGGGCGCCTTCCGCGTCATCCGCGACAGCGATATCGAGATCGAGGAAGAGGCGGAGGATCTCGTCCGCGTGTTCGAGACCATGCTGAAGCGCCGGCGGCGCGGCTCGGTGATCCGGCTCGAGATCGAGGCGGAGACGCCGGAGCGGCTGCGCGGCTTCGTGGCGGACGCGCTCGGCGTCGGCGCCGACGGGGTGTTCCTGGTCGACGGCCTGCTCGCCATGACCGAACTCTCCCAGCTCGTCGGCACCGAGCGGCCGGACCTGAAGTTCAAGCCCTACGAGCCGCGCTTCCCCGAGCGGGTGCGCGAATTCGGCGGCGACTGCTTCGCTGCGATCAAGGCGAAGGACCTGATCGTCCATCACCCTTATGAATCCTTCGACGTGGTGGTGCAGTTCCTGAGCCAGGCGGCGCGCGACCCCGACGTGGTGGCGATCAAGCAGACGCTCTACCGCACCTCCAAGGACAGCCCGATCGTCAAGGCGCTCGCGGAAGCCGCCGAGGCGGGAAAATCGGTCACCGCCGTCGTGGAGCTCAAGGCGCGCTTCGACGAGGAAGCGAACATCCGCTGGGCGCGCGACCTGGAGCGGGCGGGCGCGCAGGTCGTGTTCGGCTTCGTCGAGCTGAAGACCCATTCGAAGCTGTCGCTGGTGGTCCGCCGCGAGCAGGGGACGCTCGCGACCTACTGTCACATCGGCACCGGCAACTACCACCCGATCACGGCGCGCATCTACACCGATCTCTCCTACTTCACCGCCGATCCGGTGACCGGACGCGACGTCGCCAAGGTGTTCAACTTCATCACTGGCTATGCCGAGCCGCAGGCTCTGGAGCGCCTCGCCATTTCGCCTCTGACCGTGCGCAGCCGCATCGTGGAGCACATCGAAGGCGAGATCGAGCACGCCAAAGCGGGCCGGCCGGCGCAGATCTGGATGAAGATGAACTCGCTCGTGGACGCGCGCATCATCGACGCGCTCTACCGGGCGAGCCAGGCCGGCGTGAAGATCGACATCGTCATCCGCGGCATCTGCTGCCTGCGGCCGGGTGTGCCGGGCCTCTCCGACAACATCCGGGCGAAGTCGATCGTCGGCCGCTTCCTCGAGCACAGCCGCATCTTCTGCTTCGGCAACGGCCATGGGCTTCCCTCCGCCCAGGCGCTCGTCTACATCGGGTCGGCGGACATGATGCCCCGGAACCTCGACCGGCGCGTGGAGGCGCTCGCGCCCCTGCGGAACCCGACGGTGCACGAACAGGTTCTGGACCAGATCATGATCGCGAACCTCCGGGACAACCAGCAGAGCTGGCGCCTGCTCCCGGACGGTGGCCACGAGCGCATCGTGGCCGAGCCGGGCGAGGAACCGTTCAACGCCCACCGTTACTTCATGACGAACCCTTCGCTGTCGGGCCGTGGAAAATCACTCAAATCCAACTCTCCTCGATCGATCCTTCACACTCATCGATCCTGAGTTCGAAGCACCCAAGCGCGAGGCGGCCCCCGGCCGCCTGTTCGGCGTCGGCCCCATCTCGATCATCGACATCGGCTCGAATTCGGTCCGCCTGGTGATCTACGAGCGGCTCTGCCGCACGCCGACCATGCTCTACAACGAGAAGGTGCTGGCCGGCCTCGGCAAGGGCGTCGGCAAGAGCGGCCGGCTGTCGGAAAGCTCGGTCGCCGCGGCGCTCGCCGCCGTTCGCCGCTTCCGCCACCTGTCCGACCAGTCGCGCGCCATCGAGCTGCATGTGCTCGCGACGGCTGCGGCGCGCGAGGCGGTCAACGGCCCCGACTTCATCGCCGCCCTCGAGGCGATCTGCCGCGTGCCCGTGCAGATCCTCTCCGGCGCCGAGGAGGCGCGGCTCGCAGCCCTCGGCATCGTGTCGGGCTTCCACGACGCGAACGGGATCGCCGGCGACCTCGGCGGCGGCAGCCTGGAGCTGGTCGACATCCGCGGCCGCCACACCGAGCCGGGCCAGACTTTCCCGCTCGGCGGCATCCGCCTGTCCGAGGCGGCGGAGGGCTCGATCCGCAAGGCGGAGAAGATCGCCGAGGACGTGCTGCGCGGCTCCGACATCCTGGCGCGCGGCGCCGGCCGGCCTTTCTACGCCGTCGGCGGCACCTGGCGCTCGCTTGCCCGCCTGCACATGTTCCAGACCGGCTATCCGCTGCATGTCATGCACGAATATGCCATCCCCGCCGACGAGGCGCTGGATTTCTGCCGCGTCGTGGCGCGCGGCGACGTGGAGGGGCTCGACCGGATCGAGGTCGTCTCGAAGCAGCGCCGCGACCTGCTCGCCTATGGCGCCGCCGTGCTCGCGACCATCCTGCGCGTCGGCCGGCCGAGCAGGGTCGTGCTCTCGGCGCTCGGCCTGCGCGAAGGCCACCTCTACGATCTCCTGCCCGACGAGGAGAAGGCGCGCGACCCGCTCGTCGCCGCCGCCGAGGAACTCGCGATCCTGCGCTCGCGCTCGCCGCGCCACGCGGAGGAACTGGTGCCGTGGACCGCGCAGGTGTTCGAGGCGCTCGGCCTTGAGGAGACCGCGGAGGAAGAGCGGCTCCGGCACGCCGCCTGCCTCCTTTCCGACATCGGCTGGCGGGCGCATCCGGACTATCGCGGCGAACAGAGCCTCAACATCATCGCGCATGCCGCTTTCATCGGCGTCGACCATCCCGGCCGCGCCTTCCTGGCGCTCGCGAGCTACTACCGGCATGTGGGCCTGATCGACGACGCGCTGTCGCCGCGCCTGCGCGAACTCGCCTCGACGCGGCTCAAAGAGCGGGCCCGATGCCTCGGCGCGGCGTTCCGCGTCGCCTACATCCTCTCCGCCGCCATGCCGGGCGTGATCCCGCTCACGCGGGTGACCGGGGACGGCGCCGTGATGCGGCTGACCCTTCCGCCGGCGCTCGCCGACCTGGAAGGCGAGGCGGTGGTCAGGCGGCTGAAGCAGCTCGCCAAGCTCGGCGGCATGGATGCTGCGGTTGAGGTCGAGTGAGGGCGGGCGCCCGCGCGATCAGTTGCAGAGCGCGGCGAACTGCTGGAGGCTCAGCGTCGTGCCCGGCAGGCGCGTGTTGCAAGGCGCGCCGGCCTTGCACTGGTTCATGTAGGACCAGTGCGCGATGGCCGAGCTGTTGCCGGTCGACATCTGCATGGTGAACCGCCAGGTGGTTCCGGCCTGCTGTTCGAGATGCCCGAGGCCGACGATCGCATCGGCCGCGGCATTGGGATCGGACGGATCCAGGAAGGCGATGTAGACGTCGCCCTTCGGCGTGACGCTGCCCACGATCCGGGTGCAGGACGGCGGGCCGATCGGCGCGCCGGTGTCCGCGTTCTTCAACACCGCGGTGCTGGTGCCGAGGAAGTAGCCTGCCGTATAGCTCGTGATGGTCCAGAGCGTCTGGTCGACGAGCCGTGTCACCGCGCCGGTGGACGGGTCCACCTGGATCGCCGGCAGCGTCTCGGTCGGCACATACCAATAGCTGTTGTTGAGGAAGCGGTAGGGATCGGGACCCGCTTGCGCGGCCGGCGCAGCCGACAGGCCGAGGGTGATGGCGAGGGCGGCGGTGAAAGGCAGGCGCATCGAGGTCTCGTCTGCTGCGGGGCCGGAGCGGCGACGGCGGCAGACTGCGACGAAGGGTCTAAAATACCATTACGTATCGTTATTAAAAAATGACGAAGGCCACCGGCGTCGCGCGCGCGAGACGGCTTGGCGCCACCGGCCGGACCAGCGCCATTCGCCCCTCAGTCGAGCAGCGGCCCCTCGTCCTGAAAGTCCGGCAGGTCCGCGTCGAAGCCCTTCATCAGGTGGCGGCGGGAGCCGACCCAGGTGTTGCGCAGCGGCTTGACCGCGTCGGGCGTGTCGAGCGCCCCGATCGTGACGTCGATGTCCCCGGCGCCGTCATGGGCGAAGAAGAGGTTGGTGCCGCAGGCCTCGCAGAAGGCGCGCTGCGCGCCCGGCGACGAGCGGAACCAGCGCGCCGCGCCCGCCGTCACGGTCAGGTCGGCGCGGTCGACGGTCGCCCAGGCGAGGAAGAGCGCGCCGGACGCCCGCTGGCACATGCGGCAATGGCAATGCCCAACATCGGTGGGAATTCCGTTCAGCCGGAACCGCACCGCGCCGCAGAAGCAGCCGCCTTCGAGGTTCTCTTCGCTCATGGTTCGAAACCCAGCTCGATCCAGACGGGGATGTGGTCGGACGGCTTTTCCCAGGCGCGCACATGCCGGTCGGTGCCGGCCGCGGTCAGCCGGTCGGCCGCCTGCGGGGACAGGAGCGCGTGGTCGATGCGGATGCCGTCGTTCTTCTGGAACGCGCCCGCCTGGTAGTCCCAGAAGGTGAAGACCTGCTCGTCGGTGACGCTGCGCAGGGCGTCGGTGTAGCCGAGGCCGGTCAGACGGCGATAGGCCTCGCGGCTTTCCGGCTGGTAGAGCGCGTCGCCGAGCCAGTTCTGCGGCCGCTTGGCGTCGATCGGCTCGGGGATCACGTTGTAGTCGCCGGCCAGCACGACCGGCTCCTCGAGCGCCAGGAGCGCCAGCGCATGCGCCTCCAGCCGGCGCATCCAGGCGAGCTTGTAGGTGAATTTCTCCGTGCCGATCGGATTGCCGTTCGGCAGATAGAGGCCGCCGACCCGCACCACACCACCCTTCACCGAGACGACGGCCTCGATGTAGCGCGACTGGACGTCGTCCGGATCGCCCGGCAGGCCGCGCGTCACCTCGTCGAACGGGAGGCGCGACAGGATCGCCACGCCGTTGAAGCCCTTCTGGCCATGCGTCGCCACGTTGTAGCCGAGGCTCTCGATCGGCTCGCGCGGAAAGCCCTCGTCGACCGACTTGATCTCCTGCAGCACGACGATCTCGGGCGCGGCCTCCTTCAGCCACGCCACCAGGCTCTCGATGCGGGCCTTGACGCCGTTGATGTTCCAGGTGGCGATCTTCATGGGGGTCCCGGCGTGAGGCAGGGCGCCGCAAGCGCGCGGGCCGACCCCTCCGTCCTAAGCGCCGGCACGCCGGGGGGCAAGATGCGACCGCTCCGCCTGCCGCCGCATCCTGTCAGGAGAGGCGGCAGCATCCCGACGCGGAGCGGCAGGGCAGGCGGGGTGTGTCTTTAAGGGCTTCAGAGCGAGAAGCTGGTGCCGCAGCCGCAGCTGGCGGTCGCCTGCGGGTTCACCACCTGGAACGACTGGCCGATCAGGCTGTCGACGAAATCGACGCGGGAGCCGGCCATGTATTCGAGCGACAGGGCGTCGACCAGCAGCGTCGCCCCGTCGCGCTCGACGACGAGGTCGTCCTCGTTGCGCTCGGTGGTGAAGGCGAACTCGTACTGGAAGCCCGAGCATCCGCCGCCCGAGACGCTGATGCGCAGCGCCGATCCGGGCGCCTCGCCGGCGGCGATCTTGACGATCCGCCGGGCGGCGCGCTCGGTCAGTTCGAGGGCCACGGCGGGGGGCGGCGCGGCGGTGGTGGTGGAGGTGGCGGCGTCCATCGCGGTTCCCGTGGGCGGGGCGGAACCGGGCCTGTTCCGCCGTCTTGCAACTGTCTCGAGCCTCCCGTTATGTGCTCCGGGGCTCGGCCCATTGCAAGGGTCACCGATGCCCACCGAGCCGGCGGACGCCAGCATGACCACCGACCAGGTGAAGCCCATCGCGATCGGCTTCGGCGTGGAGCCGCGCGCGGCCTATGCGAGCGAACCGTCGCGCAGCCGCGGCCGGCTCGTCGCGGAGGCCGAGAGCCCGACCCGCACCCCGTTCCAGCGCGACCGCGACCGCATCGTCCATTCGACCGCGTTCCGCCGGCTCGCCTACAAGACCCAGGTGTTCCTGTTCCACGAGGGCGACCACTACCGCAACCGGCTCACCCACACGATCGAGGTCGCCCAGATCGCCCGCGCGCTCGCCCGCGCGCTCCGCCTCGACGAGGACCTCGCCGAGGCGCTCGCGCTCGGCCACGACCTCGGCCACACCCCGTTCGGCCATGCCGGCGAGCGCGCCATGCAGCGCGCCATGGCGGCCTGGGGCGGGTTCGACCACAACGCGCAGACGCTCCGCGTCGTGACCAGCCTCGACCGCCGCTACGCCGATTTCGACGGCCTCAACCTGACCTGGGAGACGCTCGAAGGCCTCGTGAAGCACAACGGGCCGCTCGCGGACCGATCGGGCGCGCCGCTCCACGCCGACGGGATCCCCTGGGCGATCGCACGCTACCAGGCCGAGCACGACCTCGATCTTGCCTCCCATGCCGGCCCGGAGGCGCAGGCCGCGGCGATCTCCGACGATATCGCCTATGACGCCCACGACATCGACGACGGCCTGCGCGCCGGGCTGATCGTGCCCGACGATCTCGCCGGGCTCCCCGTGGTCGGCGACATCCTCGCCGAGGTGCGCCGCCGCCATCCGGACCTGGAGCTCGCCCGCCTGATCCAGGAGGTGACCCGCCGCATCATCACCCGCATGGTCGAGGACGTGATCCGCACCGCCTCCGAGCGGCTCCGCGTCGCCGATCCATCCTCCGCCGACGCGGTCCGGGCCCTCGGCGCGCCCGTGGTGACGCTCTCCGAGCCCATGGCGGCGGCCGACCGCGCCATCAAGGCCTTGCTGTACGAGCGGGTGTACCGGTCGGCGGATGTGATGCGCGTCATGTGGGCGGCGGAAAAAGTGGTGGAAAACCTGCATGCCGCCTATTGCGCCGATCCGCGCGAAATGCCGCTCGAATGGCGTCGCGGCACGGACGCCTGCGACCCGGCGCAATTGGCCCGCCGCGTCGCCGACTACATCGCCGGCATGACCGACCGATTCGCGCTCGCCGAACACAAACGCCTGTTTGACGCGGCCCCGGAACTGCGTTAGCCCCTCGGGCCTACTCCGGGATGCGTCCACGTAGCTCGCCGGCCCGCAGCCGACCGCGCCCGACCGGCCTTGGCGAGCCGAGACCCCAAGGTGCCGATGAACGTCTTCGCCGATTTCACCACGCGCGTTCACGCCGCCATCGGGCGGCTCGGTCTCACCGGTCCGGACGGAGGCCCGATCGATCTCGGCCGCGTCCTGGTCGAGCCGACCAAGGATCCCTCGCACGGCGACCTCGCCACCAACGCCGCCATGGTGCTGGCAAAGCCGAGCGGCCAGCAGCCGCGCCAGCTCGCCATCGCGCTGATGGGCGAGCTCGCCGGCGACCCCGACATCGCCGAGACCGAGGTGGCCGGGCCGGGCTTCATCAATCTGCGCCTCGATCCGGGCTACTGGTCGCGCATGGTCGGCGACATCCTCCGCGAAGGCGCCGACTTCGGCCGCGGCGCGCCGCGCGGCAGCAAGGTCAATGTCGAATATGTTTCGGCCAACCCGACCGGGCCGATGCATGTGGGCCATTGCCGCGGCGCCGTGTTCGGCGACGCGCTCGCCAACCTGCTGCGCTATGCCGGCTACGACGTCACCAAGGAATACTACATCAACGACGCCGGCGCGCAGGTCGACGTGCTCGCCCGCTCGGCCTTCCTGCGCTACCGCGAGGCGCTCGGCGAGGACATCGGGCCGATCCCCGAGGGGCTCTATCCGGGCGACTACCTGAAGCCGGTCGGCGCGGCGCTCGCCGCCGCCCACGGCCGCGCGCTGCTTACCCTGCCGGAGGCGGACTGGCTGCCGGTGGTGCGGCGGGCTGCGGTCGACGGCATGATGGCGATGATCCGGGCGGATCTCGCGACCCTCGACGTGCGCCACGACGTGTTCTTTTCGGAGGCGAGCCTGCAGCGGACCGGCGCCGACCGCGTGCGCGCGGCGATCGACGCGCTCGTGCTGCGCGGCCTCGTCTATGAGGGCCGGCTGCCGCCGCCCAAGGGGCAGCTCCCGGACGACTGGGAGGACCGCACGCAGACGCTGTTCCGCGCCACCCAGTTCGGCGACGACGTCGACCGGCCGCTGATGAAGTCGGACGGCAGCTACACCTACTTCGCCTCCGACATCGCCTACCACTACGACAAGTTCCAGCGCGGCTTCCTCGATCAGATCGACGTCTGGGGCGCCGATCACGGCGGCTACGTGAAGCGCATGCAGGCGGCCGTGAAGGCGATGAGCGGCGACAAGGCGTCGCTCGACATCAAGCTCGTCCAGCTGGTGAAGCTTTTCCGCAACGGCGAGCCGGTGAAGATGTCGAAGCGCTCCGGCGATTTCGTCACGCTCGCGGACGTGGTGGAGGAGGTCGGCCGCGACGCGGTGCGCTTCATGATGCTCTACCGCAAGAACGACGCGCCGCTCGACTTCGACTTCGCCAAGGTGACCGAGCAGTCGAAGGACAATCCGGTCTTCTACGTGCAGTATGCTCATGCCAGGACGAAGTCGGTATTCCGCCAGGCCGCGGAGGAATTCCCGGGCATGGACCTCGGCGACGAGGCGCTGGCTCAGGCTCCATTAGAGTTACTCACAGATTCCGGCGAGCTCGCGATCATCCGTAAGATTGCCGAGTGGCCGAGGGTGGTTTCCGCAGCGGCCGAAACGCATGAGCCGCACCGCGTCGCTTTCTATCTCTACGAGGTAGCCAGCGAGTTGCACGCCCATTGGAATCGGGGCAAGGATTCGCCTCAATTACGCTTTGTTAACGCTACTGATGGAGCATCGTCCCATGCCCGTCTGGCGATGGTGAGGGCCGTCGCTGTGGTGCTTGCGTCCGGGCTCGCTATATTGGGCGTTACCGCGCCTGATGAGATGCGATGAACGGGTCGCGGTCCAAGGGTGGTCGTTTCTCCCGCGCCGAGTAAGCGCAGGGACGGAGGTCATCGAATCCAATGCCCGAACCCAAGCGCCACCCGAACCAGCCCGACGCTCAGGCTCATGACGACGATCCGCTGGTGGAACTCGCCCGCATCGTGAGCGAAGGTTCGCCGTTTCCGGCCGGCGGGCGCTCCAATGTCGAGCCGCATCCGGCGCTCCGCAGTGCCGGGATTCGCCCCGGTTCGCAAGGCCATTCCATGCCTCACCAGCTGAGCGCGCTCGAGCAGGAACTGTTCAGCGAACTGCGTTCCACCGTCGACACGGAGCGCCCGACGAAGCGCCCGGCGGACTATCCGACCACCAGTTCCGGCGTCGCGGCCGGCTCCTACGACCCCGCTTTCGACGACTATCTGTTCGACGAGCCGACGCTCCCCGTGCAGCAGGCGCGCTCGCAGGATGCCGCCGCCGCCGCCTACCCGGCGCAGGCCCAGCCGGTGATGAGCCGCGCCAATCCGCAGCCCGCCGCCCGCTCCGGCATGACGCTCCGGCCGGTCGTCTCGCCCTCGGGCGCGCCGCAGGCGACCCGCCCGCTCGCGCAGCGCGCCGCCGCGGTCGACCCGGACGAGGAGGTGACCATCGCGGTCTCCCGCCGCGCCAAGCCGGTGCCGTCCGCGCCGCCGCCGCCGGTTCCCGCCCAGCAGCAATATGCCGTCGACCATGCGGTCACCCGCCTGCAGGACGACCGGCGCGACGAAGCCTACGCGGACGAGACCTATCGCGCCGCCGGCTACAACGACGAGGCCGAATATGCCGGCCTCACCCGCGAGGAGATCGCCCGCGCCGCCCGCGAGGCGGAGCCGCTGATGGACGACGATCCGGACCTCGCGCCGCACGGCATGGCCGAGCAGCGCGCCGCCCGCGCCGCGCCGCAGAAGTCGCGCACCGGCATGATGGTCGCGGCCGCCTCGCTCGTCCTGTTCGTGGTCGCCGGCATCGGCTTCCTCGGCTGGCGCGCCGCCGCCGGGCCGAACGTCGCCGGCGCGCCGCCGACCATCCGCGCCGCGAGCGCGCCGCTGAAGACTTTCCCGGAGAAGATGGCGGAGGCCCCGAGCGGGCCGAAGCTCTCGGTCGACAAGCCCGAGGGTGACACCCGCATCGTCACCAAGCAGGAAGAGCCGGTCGACAGCATCAACGGCAAGCCGATGCGCGTGCTGAACGCCGGCAAGCCCGACGCGACCGCGACACCGCGCACCGTGACCACCATGGTGGTCCGTCCTGACGGCACCGTCGTCTCGGGCAGCTCGCCGACCACCACCCTGCCGATCCGCACCACGCCGGTCGGCCCGGCGAGCGGCCCGGTCACCACGCCCGATTCCATGGGGTCCTATCCCGGCACCACCGCGACGGTGCCGTCGACGCCGGCGCCGCCCTTGCCCGCGGTCGCCTCGCTCGGGGGCGCCGTGCCGTCGTCGGATCCCTTCGCCAAGGTGATGGCGCCGGCGCGCCCGCCCGAGTCGCAAGCGAAGACCGCGCTGCCGCCCCCGGCGACGCCGCCGGTCCTCGCGGTGAGATCAGCGGAGCCGCCGCCGGTGCGCCTGCCGGAAGCCCCGAAGCCGCAGGACACGATCGTCTCGAAGCCGCTGGTCGTTCCTGCGCCCGGCAAGCCGGTGGCCGCCGCGCCGCCCCCCGCGGCCGCCCCGCGCACCGCCGCCGTCCCGCCGCCCGCCCCCGGCACCAGCCAGCCGCTGCCGCTCGGCCCGATCCCGTCCGGCCCGCGCGTCGCCAGCGTCGACCCCGCCGTCCCCGCCGCGGCTCCGGCCGCCCCGCGGTCGTCCGGCTCGGGCGAATGGGTGGTGCAGCTCTCGGCGCAGACCTCGGAGGGCGAGGCACGCCAGGCGTTCCAGGCGAGCCAGCGCAAATATCCGAACCTGCTCGGCGACAAGGAGCTCGACGTGCAGCGTGCCGACCTTCCGGTCGGCGTCCGCTACCGGGCCCGCGCCGTCGCCGGGTCGAAGGACGAGGCCGCCGCGCTCTGCACCCAGCTGAAGCAGCAGGGCGCCGACTGCTTCATCGCCAAGCGCTGACCGACGCGAACGAGCGAATCGAGGCGGCCGTCCGGCGGGCGGCCGCCTTTCCCTTGACCGGACCCGACGTCCGCGAGCGCGAGGTTCCGCCTTGTCCAACGCCGCCTTCATCTCCGGCGTCGCCGGCACCGTTCCGACCGCGGACGAGATCGCCTTCTTCCGCGCCGAGCGGCCCTGGGGCTTCATCCTGTTCAAGCGGAACATCGAGACCCCGACCCAAGTCCTTGACTTGACGTCGGCTTTGCGCGAAGCGGTCGGCCGGCCGGAGGCGCCGGTGCTGGTCGACCAGGAGGGTGGGCGCGTGCAGCGGCTCGGGCCGCCCCATTGGCCGGCCTATCCCGCCGCCCGCCTCTTCGGCGAGATCCACGCTCGCGACCCGGACTCCGGCCGCCGCGCCGCCCATCTCGGCGCCCGCCTGATGGCGGACGACCTCAGCGCGGTCGGCATCGACGTCGACTGCGTGCCCTGCCTCGACGTGCCCGTCGAAGGCGCCCACGACGTGATCGGCCGTCGCGCCTACGGGCTCGACCCGGAGACCGTCGTCGCGCTCGGCCGCGCCGCCGCCGAGGGCCTCGCGGCGGGCGGCGTCCTGCCGGTCATGAAGCACATGCCGGGCCATGGCCGCGCCGGCGTCGACAGCCACCTGGCGCTGCCGCGCGTCGCGACCCCGCGCGCCGACCTGGAGGCGACCGACTTCGTGCCGTTCCGCGCCTTGCGCGACCTGCCCATCGCGATGACCGCCCATGTGGTCTACGAAGCGATCGACCCGGACCGTCCGGCGACCGTGTCGCCCGTCGTCGTCACCGACATCCTGCGCGGCCTGATCGGCTTCGACGGGCTCCTCCTCAGCGACGACGTCTCCATGCAGGCGCTCGGCGGCCGCATCGGGGAGCGCGCCGCCGCCGCGCTCGACGCCGGCGTCGACGTCGTGCTTCACTGCAACGGCGACATGGCGGAGATGCGCGAGGTCGCGCGGGCCGCCCGGCCGCTCGCCGGGGACGCCGCCCGCCGCGCCGCCGCCGCGCTCAGCCGGCGCAAGGCGCCCGAACCCGCCGACCGGGACGCGCTCGCGGCGGAGTTCGCCGCGCTCGTCGGGGCCGGCGTCTAGAGCCTGTCCCGTTCGGATCGCAACGATCCGAACGAAAAGGACCGGCTCAAGTTATTGAATTTGGAACAATTCCTGATCGTATGGTCCCATCCGATCGGGAATTGCTCCAGGCCTGGCGCGGAGAAGCCGATGAACGAGGACGCCGCCCCTCCAGCCCCGATCGGCCCGGCCTCCGCCGCGCCGGACGGCGCCCGGCCGGGCGGCCGCGACCCCTGGGAGGCGGAGCCGAGCTTCGTCCGTCCCGAGCGCTCCGACACGCTGGTGGTCGACGTGGACGGCTTCGAGGGGCCGCTCGACCTGCTGCTGGCGCTCGCCCGCACCCAGAAGGTCGATCTCGCCCGCATCTCGATCCTGGCGCTCGCCGAGCAGTATCTCGACTTCATCGACCGCGTGCTGAAGACCCGGCTCGAACTCGCCGCCGACTACCTGGTGATGGCCGCGTGGCTCGCCTATCTCAAGTCGCGCCTGCTGCTGCCGGCCGCTCCGGCGGACGCGGAGCCGTCGGGCGCCGATCTCGCCGCCGAGCTCGCCTTCCGCCTGCGCCGCCTCGAGGCCATGCGCGAGGCCGGCGCCGCGCTGATGACCCGCAACCGTCTCGGCCGCGACGTGTTCGCCCGCGGCGCGCCGGAGCCCATGGCCGTGGTCGTGCGTCCCCGTTACGAGGCCTCGCTGTTCGACCTGCTCACCGCCTATGCCGGACAGCGGCAGCGGCACATGATCGGCTCGGTGCGGGTCGCCGTGCGCAGCGTCTGGTCGCTCTCCGAGGCGCGCGAGATCCTGGAGCGGCTGGTCGGCCGGGTCGGCGACTGGACGCCCTTCCAGAACTTCCTCGGCGTCTATATGAGCCCGTCCATGCGGGCGACCGTGCTCGCCAGTTCGTTCAGCGCGAGCCTCGAAATGGTGCGCGAGGGCAAGATCGAGATGAAGCAGACCGGTCCCTTCGCCCCGCTCTATCTGCGCCGGCGCGAGGAGCCCCAGCTGTTCGAGGACGTCCCCGCCGACCCGCCGCGGGACGCGGGCGCATGACGACGGGCCTGCAGCCGCGCCTCGCCCTCGACATGCCGGCGCGCCGCGAGGCGATCCGCATGATCGAGGCCATTCTTTTCGCCGCCGCCGAGCCGCTCGACGCGGACGCCCTGCAGGCGCGGCTGCCGCCCGGGCTCGACATCCGCGATCTCCTGGAAACCCTCGTGGAGGAGTACCGGCCGCGCGGCGTCAACCTCGTCGCGGTCGCCGGCAAATGGATGTTCCGCACCGCCGAGGACCTCTCCTGGCTGCTCGCCCGCGAGGCGACGGAGACGCGCCGGCTGCCGCGCGCGGCGCTCGAAACGCTCGCGACGATCGCCTATCACCAGCCGGTCACGCGCGCCGAGATCGAGCAGGTGCGCGGTGTGCACATCTCCAAGGGCACCATCGACGTGCTCCTGGAGGCCGGCTGGATCCGCCTGCGCGGCCGCCGGCGCACGCCCGGCCGCCCGCTCACCTACGGCACCACGGAGGCCTTCCTGGTCCATTTCGGCCTCGAATCGATCCAGGACCTGCCCGGCCTCGACGACCTGAAGGGCGCCGGCCTGCTCGAAGGCCAGATCCCCGCCGGCTTCAGCATCCCGACCCCGAGCGACGCGCGCGACCTCGCCGCCGACGAGGACCCGATCGAGGATGGCGACGCCGCCGAGGCCGACGTCGCCGAGCCGGGCCTGCCGCACGACGAGGACACGCCTTGAGCGACAGCGCCACGCGCCGCCGCCGCGCCCCCTTCGCGCGCCCCAAGGCGGCCGCCACCATCGCGGCGCGACTCACCTTCGAGGCGGTCGAGCACGACTATGACGGCGTCCCCTCGGTCGGCGGCGTGTCGCTCGACATCGAGCCCGGCGAGGTCGTCTGCCTGCTCGGCCAGTCCGGTTGCGGCAAGACGACGCTGCTCCGCATCGCCGCCGGCGTGGAGCGGCCGAGCCGGGGGAGGGTGCTGATCAACGACCAGGAGGTCGCCGGCCCGGCCGCCTTCCTGCCGCCGGAGCGGCGCGGCGTCGGCCTCGTGTTCCAGGACTACGCGCTCTTCCCGCATATGACGATCCTGGCGAATGTGATGTTCGGGCTGACCGCGCTGCCGCGCGCGGAGGCCGAGCGCGAGGCGCTGCAGGCGCTCGCCCGCGTCGGGCTCGAAGGCCACGCGCTCGACTACCCGCACGAACTCTCCGGCGGCGAGCAGCAGCGCGTGGCGCTCGCCCGCGCGGTGGTGCCGCGGCCGAGCGTGCTCCTGATGGACGAGCCGTTCTCCGGGCTCGACCGGCGCCTGCGCGACAGCGTGCGCGACGAGACCCTCGCGGTGCTGCGCGAGACCCGCGCGACCTCGCTGGTGGTGACGCACGATCCGGAGGAGGCGATGCGCATGGGCGACCGCATCGCGCTGATGCGCAAGGGCGTCCTCGTGCAGGTCGGCACCGGCGCGGAGCTCTACCGCGGGCCGGTCGACCTGTTCACCGCGCGCTTCTTCTCCGAGCTGAACGAGATGGACGGCCGCGTCGCCGCCGGCGCGGTCGCGACGCCGCTCGGGGCCTTCGCGGCGCCGGGGATCGCCGAGGGCGTGGCGGTCGACGTGGCGGTCCGGCCGGAGGGCGTCGGCGTCGGGCCGCCCGGCCAGGGCGTGCCGGGGCGGGTGGTGGAACGGCGGTTTCTCGGCGAGGTCGACTTCCTCGAAGTGGTGGTCGACGGCCTGGAACGGCCGGTCAAGCTGCGCCGGCGCGGGGTCGGCGAATGGCAGCCGGGGCGCGACGTCGGACTTTCCATTGACCCAACGAACGTTCTCATCTTTCCAAAACCCGCGCGGCGGCCCATATGAGGCTCAAGAAGCCGCGAGTTGCGGGAGGGAACGGTTTTTGCCATAGTCCGCGCCGTCGAGGCGGCCGGATCGGCTCTCAGCGGAGTTGGATGTATGGGTGCCTTGAGCTGGACGCATATCCTCTTGATCCTCGTGGTCGTCCTGTTGCTGTTCGGGAAGGGTAAGATTTCCGACCTGATGGGCGACTTCGCCAAGGGAATCAAGAGCTTCAAGAAGGGCATGTCGGAGGACGACCAGGCGGCGGCGAACCCGCCCGCGGGTACCGTCCAGGGCGCCGCCACGCCGCCCGGCGGCCCGGTCGTGCACGATCCGAAGATCATCGAGCACAAGACCGTCGAGGCCGGCGGGTCGAGCTACGCGGACAAGAACCGGGCCGGCTGATCGAGGCCTCTCACCGGGCCGCACGGCCCGGTGATCGATAACGAGGGCCGCCTCGGCGGAAGCACATGTTCGACATCGCCTGGAGCGAGCTTCTCATCATCGCGGTTGTCGCCTTGGTGGTGGTCGGCCCGAAGGACCTGCCGAAGGTCCTTCGTGTCGCCGGCCAATGGATGGGGAAGGTCCGCCGCATGGCGGGCGAATTCCAGGCGCAGGTCAACGAGGCGATCCGCGAGGCGGAACTCGATGACGTGAAGAAGACCGTTGAGGACCTGAAGTCCTACAATCCGGCGACGATCCTCAAGAACGAGATCGAGAATGTCACGTCGCCGCTGACCGCCGCCGGCAAGGGCGTCGAGGACGAGTTCGCCTCGATCAAGCAGGGGCTCGAGAGCCAGCCCGGCGCCGCCGAACCCGCGGCTCCGATGGCATCGAGCGCAACCGCCGAGGCGGCCGGGCCCGCGGCTGCCGAACCGGCCACCGTGTTCGAGGCGGATCCGCTGGAACTGGAACGGCTGCGCGTCAGCCGTGATCCCGGCTCGCCGCATGTGCCCGGCGCGGTCCCCTACACCATGCCCGAACCCGCGCTGCACGAGCCGCCCGCCGCGCTCGCCGGGACGCCGCCCGAATTCGCCCCCGCCGAGCCGGTGCCGTCCGCAGGCGAGCCCTTGCGCCTCGACGCCGCGAACGCGCCGGAGCCCGAACCCGTTCCCCGCCGCGAGACCGCCAGATCATGACCGACAGGCCGGCCAGCGAGGTCGATGAGATCGAAGCCTCCAAGGCTCCGCTCATGGATCATCTCATCGAGCTCCGGGCGCGCATCATCCGCGCGCTGATCGCGCTCGTCCTCGCCTTCTTCGTCTGCTTCTATTTCGCCAAGCCGATCTACAATTTCCTCGTGTGGCCCTACGACTGGGTGATCCGCGGCATGACCGGCAAGCCGGCCGTCATGATCTTCACGGCGCCGCAGGAGTTCTTCATCACCCAGATCAAGGTCGCCTTCTACGGCGCCCTGTTCATCGCCTTCCCGATCATCGCGACGCAGCTCTACATGTTCGTGGCGCCCGGGCTCTACAAGCACGAGAAGCGCGCGTTCCTGCCCTATCTGGTGGCGACGCCGGTCTTTTTCGCGCTCGGCGCGGGCCTCGTCTATTTCATGCTGCCGTTCGTGCTCGGCTTCTTCGCGAGCATGCAGCAGACCGGCGAGGACGGTATCAAGATCGAGCTCCTGCCGAAGGTCAGCGAATATCTGTCGCTGATCATGACGCTCACTTTCGCGTTCGGGCTCGTGTTCCAGCTGCCGGTCGTGCTGACGCTGCTCGCCCGCATCGGCCTCGTCACCGCGCAGAACCTGCGCGAATGGCGCCGCTGGGCGATTCTCGTGGCAACCATCGTGGCCGCCGTCCTGACGCCGCCGGACCCGCTCTCGATGATCTCGCTCGCGATCCCCACCATCCTCCTCTACGAACTCACCATCCTGGCGGTGGTGTTCGTCGAGAAGCGCACCGCCGCCGCGGGCACGACGACCGACGTCGGATCCTAGAGCATTTCCCGATCGGATGGAATCATCCGATCGAAGAGGAATTGCTCTAGATTCAATAGCTTGAGCCGGTCCTTTTCGTCCGGATCGGTCCGATCCGGACGGGACAGGCTCTAGCCGCGGCGCCCGGCGCCTCGACGGGCGCTTCGGGCCGCGCGGCCTTACTCGACAGCCGCGGCCCGATCCTTTAATCCGACGCGCGCGCGACAGGTCCGTCGCCGGGGGCGTTCCATGTTCGACATCAGGTGGATCCGCGACAATGCCGAGGCCTTCGACCGGGCGCTCGCCAACCGCGGCCGCGCGCCGCTCGCGGCCGAGCTTCTGGCGATCGACGACCGGCGCCGCGCCCATCTGACGCGTCTCCAGGAGCTGCAGGCCCGCCAGAACGCGGCCTCCCGCGACATCGGCAAGGCCAAGGGGCAGAAGGACGAGGCGACCGCCGAGCGCCTGCTCGCCGAGGTCGCGCATCTGAAGGCGGAAATCCAGGCCGGCGAGGCTGAGGAACGCCGCATCGTCGAGGAGCTCGAGGCCCGCCTCGCCGAGATCCCCAATGTGCCGCGCGACGACGTGCCGGTCGGCCCCGACGAGAGCGCCAATCTGGAGGTCCGCCGCGTCGGCGCGCCGCGCAACTACGCGTTCGATACGAAGCAGCACTTCGAGATCGGCGAATCCCTCGGCATGATGGACTTCGCCACCGCCACCAAGGTCTCCGGCGCCCGTTTCGTGTTCCTGAAGGGCAAGCTCGCCCGGCTCGAGCGCGCGCTCGGCCAGTTCATGCTCGACCTTCACGTGGACCAGCACGGCTACACCGAGGTGAACCCGCCGCTGCTGGTCAAGACCGAATCCGCCTATGGCACCGGCAACCTGCCGAAATTCGCCGAGGACCTGTTCCGCACCACCGAGGGCCACTGGCTGGTGCCGACCGCCGAGATCCCGCTCACCAACATCGTGCGCGAGGAGATTCTCGACGAGGCGGCGCTGCCTTACCGCTTCACCGCCTGGACGCCCTGCTTCCGTTCCGAGGCCGGTTCGGCCGGCCGCGACACGCGCGGCATGATCCGCCAGCACCAGTTCCTGAAGGTCGAGCTCGTCTCCGTCACCACGCCGGAACGCTCCGTCGAGGAGCACGAGCGCATGACCGCCGCGGCGGAAGAGGTGCTGCGCCGGCTCGGCCTCGCCTTCCGCACCGTCGTGCTCTCGACCGGCGACATGGGCTTCGCCTCGCAGAAGACCTACGACATCGAGGTTTGGCTGCCGGGGCAGGGCGCCTTTCGCGAGATCTCGTCCTGCTCCAACTGCGGCGAGTTCCAGGCGCGCCGCATGAATGCGCGCTATCGGCCCGCCGAGGGCAAGGGCACGCGCTTCGTGCATACGCTGAACGGCTCGGGCGTGGCGGTCGGGCGTGCGCTCGTCGCCGTGCTGGAGACCTACCAGAACGCGGACGGCTCGGTGACGGTGCCGGACGTGCTCGTGCCCTATATGGGCGGGCTGACGCGCATCGCGCGGGACTGACGGCCGGGGTCGAACCGGCCGGCGGGCGAGGAGTGGACGAGCTTGCGCATCCTCATTACCAACGACGACGGCATCCACGCCGAGGGCCTCGCGGCGCTCGAGGCGATCGCCGCCGAACTCTCCGACGACGTGGTGGTGGTGGCGCCCGAGACCGACCAGTCCGGCAAGGCGCATTCGATGACGCTGACCGAGCCGTTGCGCGTGCGCCGGATCGACGACCGCCGCTACGCGGTGCGCGGCACGCCGACCGATTGCGTCATCATGGCGGTCCGGCATCTCTTCGCGGTGAAGCCGGACCTGGTGCTCTCGGGCGTCAACCGCGGCTCCAACGTGGCCGACGACGTGATCTATTCGGGCACCGTCGCGGGCGCCATGGAGGGCGCGATCCTCGGCCTGCCGTCGATCGCGCTGTCGCAGTCCTACGGCTGGTCGGCGGGCGACGAGGCCTCGTTCGACTGCGCCCGCGCGCATGGGCCGCGCGTCATCCAGGCGATCCTCGGCGCCGGGATCCCGGACGGGACGATGATGAACGTGAATTTCCCCAATCGCGCGCCCGCCGAGGTCGCCGGCATCGAAGCGACCATGCAAGGCGAGCGACGGAGCGATATGATCGGCGTGAACGAGCGAGTCGATGCCCGCGGCATGCCCTATTACTGGATCGAGTACCGTCCGAAGCGCCTCTCGCCCGGCGAGGGGACCGATCTCCGGGCCTTGCAGCGCGGCGCCATCTCGGTGACGCCGCTGCGCCTGGACCTGACCGACCATTCGCTGCGCCAGCGCCTCGCCCACGCTTTGGAGCGTCCATCGGATCCGCGCTGAACCGGTGCGGAAAGAAACGCGGGAATGAGCCGGAGCCGAGCTTGCTGCAATCCCGCCGCCCCGTCGACCCCGGCATCCTGGCGCTCAGCGACGAGGAGCGCGTCAGGCTCGCCCGGCTCGTCCTGGCGCTGCGGTCGCGCGGCGTCGACGACCGGGCGGTCTTGACCGCCATCGAGCAGGTGCCGCGCAAGCTGTTCGTCGCCGCCGAGGATCAGCCGCGCGCGCTGATCGACCGCCCGTTGCCGATCGAATGCGGGCAGATGACCTCCGCGCCGTCGGTGGTCGGCGTGATGCTGTCGCGGCTCGGGCTGAAGCGCGACAGCAAGGTTCTGGAGGTCGGCACCGGCTCGGGCTACGCCGCCGCGGTGATGGGCAAGGTGGTCGGCCGCGTCTATGCGATCGAGCGCTACCGCACCCTCGTCGAACTCGCCGAGGAGCGCTTCGCCGCGCTCCGCCTCGACAATGTGGCGGTGCGCGCCGGCGACGGACTGCTCGGCCTGCCCGAGCACGGGCCATACGACCGGATCCTGGTCAACGGCGCCGTCGCGGAGGTGCCGCCGGCGCTCCTGTCGCAGCTCAAATTCGGCGGCGTGATGGTGCTGCCGATCGGCCCGCCGGGGGCCGTGCAGTCGCTCGTCCGGGTAACCAAGACGGACCGCGACCCGATCCTCGAGACCTTGCGCGACGTGCGCTTCACCGCCCTCGTTCCGGGCCGCGCGGCGGTTCTCTGAGGCCTGCCGCGCCACCGGACGGGCGTTCGGCGCCGCTTTCGCCGCGAATCGCCGCGAATCGGAGCTTGGCCGTCCTCCGCCCGCCTGCGCCGAATCCGAAACGGGCCGTCGAGTCTTAAGCCTTTATAAACGTTGATGAGGCCTAATCGGACCGTTGTTAAATTCTGCGTCGCAAGTGGTGTCTCCATGCGTAACCAGTCGGCGAATTCCCGCGTTACGGTCGTGAGCCGCACGGCCATGATCGTTCTCCTGGCCGGTTCGGCCGCGGCCTGTTCCTCCGACACATCCCGTTTCATGGAAGGCCCGCTGTTCAGCGGCGGTACCGGCAACCAGCGGACGATTCTCGGCCAGCAGGGCGGTCCGGCCGACACGACCGGTTCGCTCGGCGGCCAGCCGGCGCCGGTGACGAGCTCCATCTTGCCCCCGGTGCCCGGCCAGCAGGCGGCCTTGCCGCCGGCCGAGCCCCCGCGGGCCCCCCAAGGCGGCTACCAGGCGGGCGCTTACCCCCAGGGTGGCTATCAGTCCGGCGGCTATCCGGCGGGCGGCTACCAGCAGGCGGCCGCGCCGCAGCCGAGCCGGCAGCCGGCCGCGGGCTGGCAGCCGGGTCCGGCGCCTTACGGGGCGGCCGGTCCGCGCGTCGCCGCCGCGGCCCCGGCCGTACCGCGCGCCTCCGGCGCCTATTCGACGGCGGGCGGCACTACCATCGTGCTGCAGCCGGGCGACACGGTCGAAGTCATCTCCCGCCGCTACGGCGTGCCCACGGGCGAACTGCTGGCGGCGAACAACGTCGCCGATCCGCGCACGATACAGGCCGGCCAGCGCTTCCTCATTCCGGTCTATGCGGGCGGGGCGCAGAAGCCGGTGCTCGTGGCCGCGCCGGCGCCCGCCAAGGCGGTCGCGGTCGGCGGCGCGCCGGTCGGCCCGCATGTGGTGCGGCCGGGCGAAAGCCTCGACCGCATCGCCGCCACCTACGGCGTCTCCAAGGCGCGGCTGATGCAGGTGAACGGCCTCAAGGGCGACGTCATCCGCCCGGGCCAGAAGCTGATCCTGCCGTCCGGCTCGGTGCTGCGCGTCGCCGCCGTCGAGAAGCCGGTCGAGAAGGTGAGCGCCTTCGCGCCGGCCTCGGCGCCGGTCGCCGCGCCGGCGGTCACCGCCGTGGTGGCGCCGCCGATCATCGCCCCGCCGGTCGCCGCCCAGGCGAAGCCGGGCAAGGCGGTGGTCGCCGCCGTGCCGCCGGCCGCCGCGCCGGCCGAAACCGTCATGGTCGCCAAGGATCCCGAGGTCGAGACGCAGCGCGGCGAGGCGAAGAGCGGTCAGCCTTCGTTCCGCTGGCCGGTGCGCGGCCGCGTCATCAAGGATTTCGGCACCGTCAACGGCGACCGCAACGACGGCATCAATCTCGCCGTGCCGGAGGGCACCTCGGTCAAGGCATCCGAGGACGGCGAGGTGATCTATGCCGGCAACGAACTGAAGGGCTACGGCAACCTGGTCCTGGTCAAGCACGCGGAGGGCTGGGTCACCGCCTATGCCCATGCGAGCGAACTGCTCGTCAACCGGGGCGACAAGGTGTCGCGCGGCCAGATCATCGCCCGCGCCGGCGCCACCGGCGGCGTCACGCAGCCGCAGCTCCACTTCGAGATCCGCAAGGGCCAGCGCCCGATCGATCCGAAACAGTTCCTCGCGAGCAACTGATCCATCGCGGCCTTCAAGGCCGCGACCGGGCGGCGGCGGTCCCAAGCAAGGCCTCCGCCGCCCTTTTCACATCCGGCGTTGGGTGTCAAAGCGCCTTGGCGGCCGCCAGCACGGCCTCGGCATGACCGTCGACCTTGACCTTGGGCCAGGCCGTCGCGACCTTGCCGTCGCGGCCGATCAGGAAGGTGGACCGCTCCACGCCCATGTATTTCTTGCCGTACATGCTCTTTTCCGCCCAGACGCCCCATGCCTCGAGCGTCTTGTGGTCCTCGTCGGAGGCGAGCGTCACGCCGAGGTCGTACTTCTCGCGGAACTTGGCGTGACTCTTGACGCTGTCCGGGGAAATTCCGATCACCGGAATGCCGAGCTTCCCGAACTCTTCGGCGAGAGCGGTGAAGGATTGGGCCTCCTTGGTGCAGCCGCTCGTATCGTCTTTCGGGTAGAAATAGACGACGACCGGCTTTCCGAGGTATTGTGAAAGCTTGACGCGGCCACCTTGGTCGGTCGGGAGATCGAAGTCGGGAGCGGTTTCGCCTGGGGCGAGCGGCATGGTGCCTTCCTTTCGACGGGTTTGAATGTTCAGAAAAACGCCTCGTCTTATACGGAAGCTCGGCCGGGCCGGATCGACGGAACGGGTTGGGGTCGGATTGCGGGGGCCAAGGGTCAGCAGGATGGTCGACTGAGTTCAATGGTGTCGGTCGCGCCCACGAGGGGCCATCATACCGGCGCGCGGCGCGCCGGCAATCGCCTTGGCCGCATCGCCGGGCGAGTTGCACTCGGTATTGTGCTGGCGGCTCTCGTCCCGATGGTCGCGCTGATGATCCGTCTGTCGATCGGCCCGCTGCAGCTCGACGAGGCGGCGCGCATCGCCGAACGGGTGGTCTCCGACGCGCTCGGCGGCGGCAAGGCGGCGAGCATCGCCCGCGCCGAAGTGGCGTTCGACAACGGCATCTCCATCCGCCTCGCCGACATTGCGGTCGGCAAGGAGGCCGACGGCTTTTCCATGCGCATCCCCTCGGCGCGGATCGGCCTGCAGCTGGTGCCCATGCTGATCGGCCAGTTCCGCCCGTCGAGCCTGCATCTCGAAGGGCCCGAGGTGATCGTCGACATCGTCGAGCTCGACCGCATGCGCGCCGCGATGGCGAGCGGCGGCGAGGCCCCGCTCGAGCCCGTGTCCGAGCCGGCCGCCCCGGTGCCGCCCGCCGCCGCCCCGGCGCCGCCGACCGCGCCGCCGCCGTCCGCCACGGTTCCCGACGTCGCCGGCAAGGAGCCGCGCGCGCCGCTGCGGGAAAAGTCCCTGGCGCGGCTCGAGGCCTTCGGCCAGGCGCTCGCCCGCAATGTGGAGCTGATCCGCGCTGAAGGGCTCGACGGAATCACCGCCAGCGGCGGCCGCCTGGAGATCCGTCAGCCCGAGGCGCAGGGCGGCGCCAGGACGCTCATCTTCCCCGAACTCGAAGCGTCCAGCCTGTTCGGCACGCCGGAGGCCGAGCTCGATGCCGGTCTCTCCGCGCGCGGCGAGGTCGGTCGCTGGTCGATGCGGCTCCGCCAGTTCCCCGCCGAGGGCGAGCGCGGCCGGCGGCTGGAGTTCCAGGTCGACGACGTGACGATGCGCGACCTGATCGGCTTCGACGATCCGGTGCTCAAGGTCGAGATGCCGTTCTACCCGCATGTGCAGGCGGACTTCGCCCGCGACGGCCGGCTCCGTTCCGCGCGCCTCGAGCTGCGCCTCGGCGCCGGCCTGTTCCGCTTCGGCATCGAGACCACCGACGAGATCGCGCTCGACGAGGCGCGCGTCGACATCGGCTGGGACGCGGTCGGCGATCGCTACCGGATCGAGCAGGCGACGATCGCGGTCGGGCCGACCAACCTGTCGCTGAAGGGCGAGATCGTGCCCGGCGACGCGCCGGACCAGTGGCGCTTCGCCGTGCAGCACCGCTCCGGGATCTTCGCCCCGCGCGACGTGGCCGGCGGCGGGGCGACGCTCGACAGCCTGGGCGTCACGGGCACCTGGTCGGGCAATCGCAAGCTCCTCGAATACAAGGACGCCTTCCTGGTCGTCTCGGGCGCGGGCCTGCGCTCGAACGGCTACATCGATTTCACCGGCGCCTACCCGCTGTTCGTGTCGAGCACGGCCTTCACCCCGGCCGAACCCGCCGTGATCTCGCGCCTCTGGCCGCAGTTCATGGGCGCGGGCGCGCGCCGCTGGTTCCTGAACAACGTTCAGGCCGGGCGGGTCAGCGACGTCAGCGTCATCACCCAGATCCCGCTGCTGGTCGAGCCGCCGCAATGGCCCGCCAATGCGGTGACCATGAAGGGCCGGTTCGACGGCGCGGTGGTGAAGACCTTCGGGGCGCTGCCGCTGGCGGTCGGCGGCGAGGGCCGCTTCTCGATCGAGAACCGCCGCTTCGAGGCGGTGGTGGAGAAGGGCCAGCTCGCCACGCGCTACCCGAAGCGCCCGGTGATCGCCTCGTTCCGCATGGAGGTGCCGAACAACTTCCTGCGCACCCCGCGCGGCATCCTCGACTTCCGCGTGACCGGCGACGCAGGCGCGATCGGCGAGGCGCTCAACGCGGAGCCGCTCGGCGTGCTCAACAAGGGCGGCATCAAGCCGGACGGCCTCGCCGGCACGGCGGATCTGCGCGGCCGCGTCGAGATGACCTTCGTCCCGGAACAGCCGCCGACCGACATCACCTACCGGGTGGAAGGCACGCTCGACAAGTTCGGCAGCCCGGCGCCGATCGGCGGGCGCCTGTTCAGCGACGGCCAGCTGAAGGTCGTCGCCGATCGCAAGGGCGCGACGATCACCGGCAAGGCGCGCATCGACGGCGTCGCGACCGAGGTCAAGATGTTCGAGCCCGCCGAGGGCACGTCGGCCGGCGAGCGGCGCGATTTCGCCATGGTGCTCGACGACGTGACGCGGCAGCGCATGGGGCTCGACCTCGCCGGACTGGTGGCGGGGCCGATCAAGCTCGAAGTGGGGCAGCCCACGTCCGGCGAGCAGATCAAGCGCATCACGGCGGATCTCGGCGGCGCCCGGCTGATCATCCCGCAATTCGGCTGGACCAAGGGGACCGGCGTCCCGGCCAAGGCATCGCTCGACATCGTCGAGGACGACAAGGGCTCCCGCATCGACAATTTCGCGATCGATTCGGAAGGCCTGCAGGTGCGCGGCGGCCTCATGGTCGACAAGGAGAAGCGCCTCGTCTCCGCCGACCTGCAGAAATTCGCGCTCCGCCGCGGCGACGACGCCAAGCTGAAGATGCAGCGCGGCGCCGACGGCGCGCTCGCGATCAACTTCGATGCGAGCAGCTTCGACATCCGCAGCCTGCTGCAGTCGATGAAGCGTCAGGGCGACCCGGCCGACGTCGATCCGAAGAAGCAGAGCGACATGAACATCAAGGCGCGCGCCGCCCGGCTCATCGGGTTCAACGACGTGGCGCTGACCGATGTCACGATCGAGGCGCAGGTGCGCGCGCAAGTGGTGACACGCCTGCAGCTGACCGGCCGGGCGGCCGGCGGGCGCTCGGTCGAGATCCAGATCCGTCCGGACGGAAACGGCAAGCGCAGCGTGCTCGTCTCCTCGGACGACGCCGGCGCGGCGCTCGCCTTCATGGACGTCTACGACCGCATGCGCGGCGGCGCCCTGCAGCTGGCCGCGACGCTGACCGGCCCGTCGAGCGCCGACGGGGTCGTGCGTATCGTCGGCTTCCAGCTCGCGCCTTCGAAGAACCAGAAGATCGAGAACTTCGAGACGACGAGCGAAGGCGTCCGCCAGGTGCCGGTGCGCGAGGTCCCGATCACCGACGCGCAGACCTTCGATCGCTTCTCGGTCAATTTTCAGATGCGCCGCGGGGTGATCACACTCAACGAGGGGGTCGCCAAGGGTGACGCCACCGGCGCGACGATGGCCGGCCAGATCGACCTGAACAACCAGCGCCTGCAGGTGACCGGCACCTTCATCCCGGTCTTCGCGATCAACAACCTGGTCGGCCGCATCCCGCTGCTCGGCGAGATCGCCGGCGCGGGGCGCAATGAAGGGCTCGTCGGGGTCACCTTCAAGGTGGTCGGCTCGATCGAGGAACCCGTCCTGCAGTTCAACCCGCTCTCGGCGATCACGCCGGGCATCTTCCGCAAGCTCTTGGAATATCGCGTGGAAGGCAACGCGCAGACGCCGTCCGCGGAAAGCGCCGCCCGCGCCGCCTCGAGCCAGATCAACCCGGACGCGGCCCGGTAGCCTGCGGCCGTGGCCTGGCTTCCGCCGACGGCCGCCGAATGAGCCGCGTCAGGCGGGCCACATGCGCCGGATGATCCCGTCCTTCTGCACGATCGTGTGGAACAGCGCCCCGGCGATATGGACCGTGATCAGGAAGGCGAGCGCGATCCCGAGGAAGAAGTGCACCTCGAAGAGCAGTTTGGAAAGCGCCTCGTCCTTGCCGACCAGGGCGGGCAGAGTGAAGAGGCCGAACACCTGGATCTGCGCCGGATAGGCGTTGGTGGCGACCCAGCCGACGATCGGCTGCGCGATCAGCGCCGCATAGAGCGCCCAGTGCACGGTCTCGGCGGCGAGCTTCTGGATCATCGGCATATGGGCGGGAAGCGGCGGCGGCCGATGCGTCAGCCGGTAGGCGAGACGCAGCAGCACCAGGACGAGCAGCACGAAGCCGAGCGAGCGATGCGCGTTGTAGACGGTCTCCTTGCCCGGAAAATCCTCCACGTCGGCGATCAGGATGCCGACCGGGATCATCGGGATGACGATCAGGGCCGTCAGCCAATGCAGGATCCGCGCGGGCGCATCGTAGGTGGTCTGAAGCTCCATCGTCGTCCTCCCTGAACATGACGAACGCTATCATGCCCGGTTGAGACTTCGCTCAGATGAAGCCGCCGTTACACCGGCGGAAATCATTTGCATTTTCGCCAAGGCCGCGCGGCAGGCGCGGGGCGTCCGGGGCCGCGCCGATCGGCAAGGCGACCCGGCGCCGGCGCCGCCTCCGCTCCCCGCGGCGGCGTCACGCCGCAGCGACATCACTCCGCGGCGGCGCGTTCCGCCCGGATCGCCACGACCGCTTCCTCGACCCAGTCGGCGTCGATGAAGTGCCCCGCGCGCAGCGCTTTCGTCTTCAGGTAGCCCGCATTCTCCGGGGTGACCGGCGTCTCGACCTTCTCGCGCGCGACCACGTCGAGGCCGGCGCGGCGCAGCGCGTCGGCCTTGCGCGGATTGTTCGAATGCAGGAGCACGCGCCGGTAGCCGAGGATGTCGAGCATGCGCGCGGCCTCGCCGTAGCGACGCTCGTCGTCGGAGAAGCCGAGCTGGGCGTCGGCGTCGATCGTGTCGAAGCCCTCGTCCTGCAGGCTGTAGGCGCGCATCTTGTTGGCGATGCCGATGCCGCGGCCTTCCTGGTCGAGATAGAGGAGCACGCCGCCGCCGAGCTCGCGGAAGCGTTCCACCGTGTTGCGCAGCTGGTCGCCGCAATCGCATTTGAGCGAGCCGAACAGGTCGCCGGTGAGGCAGGCGGAGTGCAGCCGGACCGGCACCGGGCCGCGCGGATCCGGCGCGCCGATCACGATCGCCACCTGGTCGTGCAGGGCCATCCCGCCGCGGAACACGACGAAGCGGGTCGGGATGTCCGGCTTCAGGGGCACGCGCGCCTGCGCCACGATGGTGAGTTCGGGCGCCGCCTCGGCGGCGAAGGAGAGCGCCGCCTCGGCCTCGACGCTCAGCATGAAGCCGGCGAGATCGTCGACCTTGCCGTTCGCGACCGGCACCACGACGGCGCTCGGCGCCAGATGGGCGATGCGGGCGAGTTCCACCGCCGCCTCGGCGAGCCGGCCGCCGGGGCTGATGACGCGATCGGCCTCGGCCGACTTCTTGCCGCCGGCGAGCCGGTCGAGCACGGCGACGTCGTCGCCGGGCAGCACCGCCGTCTCGTAGACGCGGGCGCCCACATCCGCGCTCGCGGGCGCGCCCTCGAGGCCGAGCCAGCGCGCACGGCGCGCGGTGAGTACGAGACGCGCATCCGCGCCGCCGACCGCGGCAAGCGCCGCCAGCCTGCCGTCGTCGAGGCCATCCACCGGGACCGCCATGAGCGCTGCGCCACCGCCGCGGATCAACACCGGACGGGCGCCGCGATACTCGGCCACGGCGCGCTCGACGGACAAGCGAGGACCGGCTCCCAACAGAGCCTCGACAGCGGACATATTCAACTCCCTCTCCCCCTAAAGATCATCACACGGGCTAAATGTCGGGGAGCTTTCATCCCCGCGCCGGTGGACGCCTTCCCTCGTTGGCCTTCATATACGCAGCGGATCGGCATCTGAATGTCATTCACTCAACAAAAAATCGTCAGCCGCTTTCGCTCCGGGGATGCTGCATGGCCGAAATCGACGCCTCCTGGCCGGACATCCTGGCCGCGCTTGCCCGCGGCGGACCGCTGCCGGCGGGCGCGAGCGAGCTGTTCCGGCCGTTTTTTGCGCCGGCAGAGGGGCGCCTGGTGGTCGGCCAGTTCGGCCAGTCGATCGACGGCCGCATCGCCACGCCCACGGGCGATTCCAAATATATCAACGGCCCGGACGGCCTGCGCCACCTGCACCGGCTGCGCGCCCTGGTCGATGCCGTCGTGGTCGGCGTCTCCACCGCGGTCGCTGACGATCCGGGGCTGGACGTGCGCCACTGCACCGGCCGCAGCCCCGCCCGCGTGGTGATCGACCCGCGCGGCCGCGTGCCGCCGGATCTGCGCCTCTTCCGCGACGACGGCGTCCGCCGCATCGTGCTGACCGACGGCCGCGGCATCGACGGCCTGCCGGCGGGCGTCGAGATCGTCCGCGTGCCGGCCACCCACGAAGGCTTCGACCCGGCCTCGGTGATCGAGGCGTTGGCCGGGCTCGGATTGCGCCGGCTGCTGATCGAAGGCGGCGCCTATACGGTGTCGCGCTTCCTGTGCGCCGGCGCGCTCGACCGGCTGCATGTCATCGTGGCGCCGTTCCTGATCGGCGCCGGCCCGACCGGCATCTCGATGCCGACCGTGCGGTTCCTGAAGGACGGCATCCGCCCGCCGACCCGCGTCTTCCCGCTCGGCGAGGACGTGCTGTTCGACTGCGACCTCGCCGCGCTGAAGGTGTCCTGAACCGGGCTGGCCGGCGCCCGCCGGACGCGTCGGGGGGAGGGGCGGTGCCTTGGCATCGCCTTGACATCCCGGGGGCCGCGTGCGCTTCTCCCGCCGCTTCGCGGCCGGTCGCGACGGGCCGGTTTCCTCGGGTTTTCGGAAAGACACGACCATGCATCGCTATCGCTCCCACACCTGCGGCGCGCTCGGCCAGGCCGAGGTCGGCGCGACGGTACGGCTCTCGGGCTGGGTGCATCGCGTGCGCGACCACGGCGGCGTGCTGTTCATCGACCTGCGCGACCATTACGGCATCACCCAGGTGGTAGCGGACCCGGATTCGCCGGCCTTCAAGGCGGCCGAGCAGCTCCGCGCCGAATGGGTCGTGCGCATCGACGGGCTGGTCAAGGCGCGCACGCCCGAGACGGTCAACCCGAACCTGTCGACGGGCCAGATCGAGGTCTTTGCTCGGGAAATCGAGGTCCTGGCCCAGGCCAAGGAGCTGCCGCTGCCGGTCTTCGGCGAGCCGGACTATCCGGAAGACGTGCGGCTGCGCTACCGCTTCCTGGATCTCCGCCGCGAAACGCTCCACGCCAACATCATGAAGCGGACCCGGATCGTCGCCTCGATCCGCCGGCGCATGATGGAGTCCGGCTTCAACGAATTCACGACACCGATCCTGACAGCCTCCTCGCCCGAGGGCGCGCGCGACTTCCTGGTGCCGAGCCGCATCCATCCGGGCAAGTTCTTCGCGCTCCCGCAGGCGCCGCAGCAGTACAAGCAGCTGCTCATGGTCGCGGGCTTCGACCGTTATTTCCAGATCGCACCCTGTTTCCGCGACGAGGATCCACGCGCCGACCGGCTGCCCGGCGAATTCTACCAACTCGACGTGGAGATGAGCTTCGTCACCCAGGAAGACGTCTGGGACACGATGACCCCGGTCGTGCTGGGCGTCTTCGAGGAATTCGCCGAAGGCAAGGCCGTGAATAGCGACGTGCGGCGCATCCCCTACGACACGGCGATCCGCACCTACGGCTCGGACAAGCCCGACCTCCGCAATCCGATCGAGATGCAGGCGGTGACCGGGCATTTCGCGGGCTCGGGCTTCAAGGTCTTCGCGCGCATGATCGAGACCGATCCGAAGGTCGAGGTCTGGGCGATCCCGGCCAAGGGCGGCGGCAGCCGCGCCTTCTGCGACCGCATGAACGGCTGGGCGCAGGCCCAGGGCCAGCCGGGGCTCGGCTATATCTTCTGGCGCACCGAAGGCGGCGCGCTCGAAGGCGCCGGCCCGCTCGCCAAGAACATCGGTCCGGAGCGCACCGAGGCGATCCGCCTTCAGCTCGGCCTCGGCGAGGGCGACGCCTGCTTCTTCGTCGCCGGTGACCCGGCCAAGTTCTACAAGTTCGCCGGCGATGCCCGCGTCCGGATCGGCAACGAGCTCGGCCTCACCGCCCAGGACCGCTTCGAGTTCTGCTGGATCGTCGACTTCCCGTTCTACGAATGGGACGAGGACGAGAAGAAGGTCGAGTTCGCGCACAACCCCTTCTCCATGCCGCAGGGCGGCCTGGAGGCGCTGCAGTCGAAGGATCCGCTTTCGATCAAGGCCTTCCAGTACGACATGGTGTGCAACGGCTTCGAGATCGCCTCGGGCTCGATCCGCAACCAGTCGCCGGACACGATGGTCAAGGCCTTCGAACTCGTCGGGCTCTCGAAGGCCGACGTGGAGGAGCGCTTCGGGGGCATGTACCGGGCCTTCCAGTACGGCGCCCCGCCGCATGGCGGCTGCGCCTACGGCATCGACCGCATCGTCATGCTGCTCTGCGGGGCGCAAAACCTGCGCGAGATCACGCTGTTCCCGATGAACCAGCGCGCCGAGGACCTGCTCATGGGCGCGCCGTCGGCGCCGACGCTGAAGCAGCTCAGGGAATTGCATATCCGGCTCAACGTGCCGCAAGCTTGAGGAGCGTTCGATGGTGAAGGCGATTGTCGTCCGCGCATATGGCGGCCCCGACGTGATGAAGCTCGAGGACGTGGACGCCAAGGCGCCCGGTCCCGGCGAGGCGCTGGTGCGCCACCGCGCCGTCGGCGTCAACTTCATCGACTGCTATTTCCGCACCGGCCTCTATCCGGCGCCGAGCGGTCTGCCCTTCACGCCCGGCAACGAGGCCTGCGGCGTGGTCGAGGCGGTCGGCGCCGGCGTCACGACCGTCGCGCCGGGCGACCGGGTCGTCTATGTGGTGAGCCCCGGCTCCTACACGGAAGCGCGCGTGGTGGCCGCCGACAAGCTCCTGAAGGTGCCGGACGGGATCCCCGACGACATCGCCGCGACCATGATGCTGAAGGGCATGACGGTCCAGTATCTCCTGAACCAGACCTACAAGGTCGGGCCCGAGACCACGCTCCTGTTCCATGCCGCGGCCGGCGGCGTCGGCCTCATCGCCAGCCAGTGGGCGAAGCATCTCGGCGCGACCGTGATCGGCACGGCGGGCGGCAAGGCGAAGTGCGACCTGGCGCGCCAGGCCGGCTGCGACCACGTGATCGACTACCGCGCCGAGGACTTCGTCGCCCGCGTCAAGGAGCTGACCGGCGGCAAGCTGTGCGACGTGGTCTATGACAGCGTCGGCAAGGACACGTTCCCGGGCTCGCTCGATTGCCTGAAGCCGCGCGGCTTGTGGGTGAGCTTCGGCAACGCGTCCGGCCCGGTGCCGCCTTTCCCGATGACGCTCCTGTCGCAGAAGGGCTCGCTGTTCGCCACGCGGCCGACACTCAACAATTACACGGCGAACCGTGCCGACCTGGAAAAGACCGCCGCCGACCTCTTCCGCGTGGTCGCCTCCGGCGCGGTGAAGATCGAGGTGCATCACCGCTACGCGCTCGCCGACGCCGAGGCGTGCCACCGCGACCTCGAGGGCCGCAAGACCACCGGCGCGAGCGTCCTGCTGCCCTGAGCGGCGACGGCGCGTTCGGCTTCGGCGGTCCCGTCGGAGCCGGAGTGATCGGGCGTGCGCCTGCTCCCGCGTGACGGCCCGCCTTGCCAAGCGGCATCCCGGCGGGGCATAGCTGTGCTGGTCGGGGTGCGGCATCCGAGGATGAGATGCGCGAGGCTTTGGCCGCGGCGGTGGCGGCGGAATTCGAGGGCGAAGTCGCGTTCCTGAGCGAGCTCGTCCGGTCGCGTAGCGAGATCCCCCCCGGCGATTCCACCGCTATCTCCGAACTCGTCGCCCGGCATCTGGAAGGCCTCGGCTTCGAGGTCGACCGGCATCCGGTGCCCGAACCTTTCGCCCGCCAGCATGGCCTGCGCGCCGTGGTCAACCTGCTCGTCCGCCGAACCTACGGCGAGGGCGCGACCGTGGCGCTGCAATGCCACGGCGACGTGGTGCCGGCGGGGAGCGGCTGGTCGGTCGATCCGTTCGGCGGCGCGGTCCGGCGCGACGCCATCTGGGGCCGCGGCGCCGCCGTCTCGAAGGCCTGCATCGCCTGCTTCGCCTATGCGCTGAAGGCGCTGGAGGCGAGCGGCGTGCCGCTTGCCGGCGCGGCCGAGCTGCATGTCACCTTCGACGAGGAGGCCGGCGGCCATGTCGGCCCGCAATGGCTCATCGCCCAGGGGCTGACCCGGCCCGACCTGGTCGTCGCCTCCGGCTTCACCCATTCCATCACCACCGTGCATGCCGGGTGCCTGCACATGGAGGTCGTGGTGCGCGGCCGGCCGGCTCATGCGGCTATGCCGGAGGAGGGCGCCGACGCGCTCGAAGCCGCGACGCCCGTGCTCGCCGCGCTCTATGCCGAACAGGCACGGCTCGCCGGCCTCCCGGCCACCGACGCCGCCATCGGCCGGCCGAAGCTCACCATCGGCACGATCCAGGGCGGTATCTCGGTCAATGTGGTGCCCGACCGGGTCGTGTTCCGGATCGACCGGCGCATCACCCCGGCGGAAGACGGCGAGGCGGTCGAGGCGGCGCTCGCCCGGCTGATCGAGGACGCCATGCCGCCGCGCGCCGGTGTCGAGCTGGAATGCCGCCGGCTCATGCTCGCCGAGCCGCTCCGTCCGCTCCCGGGCGTCGAGCGACTGGTCGGCGCGCTGCAAGCCGCCGCCCTCGACGTGCTGCCGCTGCCGCTCGCCGCCGGCGGCTCCGCGCTCTTCTCAGACGGCCGGCACTATGCCGCCGCCGGCATCCCGACCGTCCTCTACGGCGCCGGCCCCCGCTCGGTCGCCGAGGCGCATGCCTACGGGCCGGACGAGCGGCTGAAGCTCTCGGATCTCAAGGCCGCGACCGAGGTCGTCGCCGGCGCGCTCGCCCGCCTGCTCGGGCGTTGAGCCTTTCACAACTCGATGATGGGGGCCGGCGCCGCTGGCGGGGCCGCAAGGATCCGGGTTAGCCTTGTCGACGCCGCGTCAAGCCACCCCCGGAGGCCTCCATGACACGCCCTCTCGCCGCCGCCCTGGCCGGCACGCTCCTCGCCACCTTCGCGGTTCCCGCCGCCGCCGACAGCATCGACGGCAAATGGTGCCGCAAGGACGGCCGCCGCCTCGAGATCCAGGGTTCGCTCATCTCGACGCCGGGCGGGCAGGGCATCCAGGGCCATTACGGCCGCCACGTCTTCACCTACAAGGTGCCGGACGGCGAGGAATGGGGCGGCACCGAGCGCCAGCTCCGCCTCGTCCGCGACCAGTACATCTACGCCTATCCGTCCGACAATCCGTCCGCGCAGCCGGAAATCTGGGAGCGCTGCGAGCCGGTCGGCTGAGCCCCCGCGCTCACGCCCGCCGCGCCGCGACCACATGGGCGCGGATGCGGCCAGAGACCGGGCCGGACCCGTAGGCCTCCGCGATCGCCTCGGTGGCAAGGTCCGTCACGCGGTCCAGCGCCGCGGGGTCGCGTGCGTCGATCTCGGCGCGGAGCGGCGTGCCGGTGCAAAAGGCGAGCGCCGGCTCGCGCGCGGAGGCAGCGACGCTGCGCTTCTCCACCGTGTCGATCTCCACCCGATCGAAGCCCGCGGCGGCGAGGTGGCGCGCGATCTCGTCCTTGCGGTGGTAGCCGTGCGGCGTGCGCGCCAAAAACAGCGGCGGATCCTCGGCGAAGTGCCGGCCGGCCGCCGACGTCACCGCGCGGGCGAAATCATTCGCCTCGATCGCGTCCCACACATTGAACAGGAACCGGCCGCCCGGCTTCAGCACGCGCCGCGCCTCGCGGTAGGCGCCGACCTTGTCGGGGAAGAACATGGCGCCGAACTGGCAAATGACCACGTCGAAGCTCGCGTCCTCGAAGGGCAGGGCCTGCGCGTCGGCGACCCGCCAGGCGATGCGGGGATCCTCTCCCTGGCGCGCCTTCGCGCGGTCGAGCATGGCCGGGTTGAGGTCGGTCGCCGCGTAGCGGGCGTCGGGGCCGAGCCGTGGCGCCAGCGCGCGGGTCACGACGCCGCTGCCGGCCGCCGTTTCCAGCACGGCGGACGGGCGCGTCTCCGCCACGCGGGCGGCGAGATCTTCCGCATAGCCGGTGAAGATCAGCGGGACGAGAAGCCGGTCGTAGATCTCGGGGATCGAGCCGGCGAACACCCGGTCGAGGTCGGTCATGGCGGACCTCCTGGCTCGTCGCCGGACCGCGTCAGCGCGCTCCGGATCGACGGGGGCGCCGACCCTACACCCGGCGACCGCCCGCTCCAAGCGTATCAGCCGGCCGCCGTCCCGTGCAGGTCGTAGGCGTCGCTGCGGTCGATGCGCACCGTGACGATCTCGCCGGCGCGGAGCGGCCGGCGGGAGGCCACATAGGTAGTGCCGTCGATCTCGGGCGCGTCCCACTTGGTGCGGCCGCGCGCCACCGTGGGGCCGGCCTCGTCGATGATGACCGGCACGCGCCGGCCGACGCGGGCCTTCTGCAGCCGGTCGGAGATCGCCTGCTGGTGCTTCATGAAGCGGTGCCAGCGCTCGTCCTTGACCGCCTGCGGCACCGGCTCGGCGAGCGCGTTGGCGGGCGCGCCGGCGACCGGCTCGTAGCGGAAGCAGCCGACCCGGTCGAGCTTCGCTTCCGTGAGCCAGTCGAGCAGGAACTGGAAGTCGGCCTCCGTCTCGCCGGGAAAGCCGACGATGAAGGTCGAGCGGATGGCGAGGTCCGGGCAGGCCTCGCGCCAGGCGCGGATGCGGTCCAGCGTCTTCTCCTGATTGCCCGGGCGCCGCATCGCCTTCAGTACGGACGGGGCCGCGTGCTGGAACGGAATGTCCAGATAGGGCAGCACCTTGCCCTCGGTCATGAGGCCGATAACCTCGTCCACATGCGGGTAGGGATAGACATAGTGGAGCCGCACCCAGGCGCCGAGGTCGCCGAGCTCGCGCGCGAGGTCGAAGAAACGCGCGCGCACGTCGCGGTCGCGGAATTGGCTCGTCGCGTAGCGGGTGTCGACCCCGTAGGCCGAGGTGTCCTGGCTGATGACGAGGAGTTCCTTGACGCCCGCCTTGACGAGCCGCTCCGCCTCGCGCAGCACGTCGCCGGCCGGCCGCGAGACGAGGTCGCCGCGCAGTTTCGGGATGATGCAGAAGGAGCAGCGGTTGTTGCAGCCTTCCGAAATCTTCAAGTAAGCGTAGTGGCGCGGCGTCAGCTTCACGCCCTGCGGCGGGACGAGATCCAGGAACGGATCGTGCGCCGGCGGCACCGCGGTGTGCACCGCGCCGACCACGCTCTCATAGGCCTGCGGGCCGGTGATCGCGAGCACGTTCGGGAAGCGGTCGCGGATCTGTTCGGGCTCCGCGCCCATGCAGCCCGTGACGATGACCTTGCCGTTCTCCGCCATGGCCTTGCCGATGGCGTCGAGGCTCTCCGCCTTGGCACTGTCGAGGAAACCGCAGGTGTTCACGACGACCACGTCGGCGCCGCCATGAGACTTGGTGAGCTCGTAGCCCTCGGCGCGCAGCTGCGTGATGATGCGTTCGCTGTCCACGAGCGCCTTGGGGCAGCCGAGGCTCACGAAGGAAATGCGCGGGGCGGGGGCCGCTCCGGTGGGGGTCTCGGTCATGTGTCTGATCTCGGGCGCGGCACACGAGGCTCGCGCGGCTGTCGCGGCCGGGCCGCTCGTGGCTGAGGCTTTAGGCGGTTTCGCGGGAAATGCAATCCTCCACCGCCTCCGCCACCAGGCCCGCCGCCTCCAGATCCATGCCGATCGCGGTCACGTGATGGCGCACGAACGGGCTTTCGAGCACGAGCGTCCTGACGTCGTCGAGCGCGTGGGTGCCTTCCGAGGCGAAGAAGCCGATGACGATGTCGGGCTCGAGACGCCCGATCACCGCGTCGAAGAACGGATCCTCCTCGATGAAACCGAGATGGATCGTGCCGAGCCCGCGCGCGCCGAGGGCGGCGGCGACCGCCTCGGCGCCGAGCCGGGATTCCCGGTGGCCGGCGCCGGAGCCGTGCGCCACCATGACGATGCGCAAGTCGCGAGGGCTCCGCCCGCCCTCCATGGAGGCGAGGCGGCGCAGCCGGCGCTCGATCAGGTCGACGAGCTTCGGGTCGGTGCCGAACGGCGCGAGCCTTACGGTCTCGCCGAAGCCGGCCTCGGCGACGAGCTTCGGCAGCTTGGTGCGCACGAACCAGCCGTCGGTCATGAAGAAGGGATAGACCGCGACGGTGCCTTCCGCTGCATGGCCGAGGGCCTCGCGCGCGGCCGCGAAGGTCTCGGGCCGCTTGATGACCGCCCAGGCGACCGGCAGGTCGATGCGCCGGCGGAGGAGTTCGGCGACCGTCTGGATCGCCTCGTTGCGCCCGTCCTCGCCCCCGTCGCCATGGGCGGCGAGAAGAACGGCGGTGATCGGGGCAAGGGGCATGGCGGGCTCCGGCTCGTGCCGGCACCATATGGGCAATCCCCGGCATTTCGCCAAGGGATGCGTTGGCGGTCAAGCCGTCGCCGCCCCCGGGCTCAGACCGCCACGCCGAGCCTTCCGGCGAGGTCCTGCACGAACTGCCAGGCGACGCGGCCGGAGCGGGAGCCGCGCGTGGTCGACCATTCCAGGCTCTCCGCGACGAGGCGGTCGTCCGGATGGTCGAGCCCGAAATGCGCCGCGTAGCCGCGCACCATGGCGAGGTATTCGTCCTGGCTGCATTTGTGGAAGCCGAGCCAGAGGCCGAACCGGTCGGAGAGCGACACCTTCTCCTCCACCGCCTCGCCGGGATTGATCGCGGTGGAGCGCTCGTTCTCCATCATGTCGCGCGGCAGGAGATGGCGCCGGTTGGAGGTGGCGTAGAAGAGGACATTGGCCGGCCGCCCTTCCAGCCCGCCCTCGAGCACCGCTTTCAGCGACTTGTAGGAGGTGTCGTCGCCGTCGAAGGAGAGATCGTCGCAGAAGAGGATGAAGCGCTCCGGCCGCTCGCGCAGCAGGTTCATCAGGTCGGGCAGGCTCGCGATGTCCTCGCGGTGGATCTCGATCAGCTTCAGGGGCGCCCGGCCGGCGACGCCGTTCACCGTCGCGTGCACCGCCTTGACGAGCGAGGACTTGCCCATGCCGCGCGCGCCCCACAGGAGCGCGTTGTTGGCCGGCAGGCCGCGCGCGAACTGCTCGGTGTTGTCGATGAGGATGTCGCGCGCGCGGTCGATGCCCTTGAGAAGCGTCATGTCGACCCGGTTCACGCGCTTGACCGGCTGCAGGCGGTCGCCGGCCGGATGCCACACGAAGGCGTCGGCGGCGTCGAAGTCGGGCGGCGCGGGCGCGGGCGGGACGGCGCGGGCGAGGAGCGCGGCGAGCGCGTCGAGCTTCGCGGCGAGAAGGGCGAGGGCGGGCGCGTCGGTCACGGCGTCGTTCCGGATTGCGGGCGGGGCCACGGGCTTTAGCACGCCCGACCCGGGCTCGAAACCGGGCGCGGAGCCCGATCGGGCACGCCGTCACCCGGCGTTTGCATTCGCCGAACCGGTCGCTATAGTCCGCCGCGCTTCGGCCGGCCCCCCGGACGGCGCAATGATTTTGCTTGCAAAGGGACCGCGCTGGACCATATCAGGCGGCGGTCCCGCTGACCGACCGACGACCGCCGCGGCGGCCTCGGGGCCGAAGCCCCCGCGCCGCCGTCCCGACCGAGGAGCCCTTGATGTTCGTAACCCCCGCGTTCGCGCAAGCGGCGCCCGGTGCCGGCGGCACGACCGACCTGTTCGTCAGCCTCGTGCCCTTCGTGTTCGTGCTCGTCATCATGTGGGTGCTGATCATCCGCCCGCAGCGGCAGCAGGCGAAGCGGCACCAGGAGCTGATCGCGGCGCTCCGGCGGGGTGACCAGGTGGTGCTCACGGGCGGCATGCTCGGCAAGGTGTCCAAGGTGGTGAACGACGCCGAAGTGGAAGTCGAGATCGCCGACAACGTCAAGGTGCGCGTGATCCGCAGCGCCATCGCCGAGGTCCGCTCCAAGAGCGAACCGGTCAAGGAATGAACCCGCGGCCGGGCTCGGGTCCGGCGCCGGGGTGAGGGATCGACCACGATGCTTTATTTCTCCCGCTGGAAGATCATCGCCATCGTGGCCGTGTGTCTTGCCGGCATTCTCCTGGTCCTCCCGAACCTGTTCACCCGCGAGCAGCTCGCGGCGCTGCCGTCCTGGGTGCCGAAGAGCCAGATGGTGCTCGGCCTCGACCTGCAGGGCGGCGCCCACATCCTGCTCGAAGTCGACACCAAGACGATCGTCCGCGACCGCGTCGAGGTGCTCCGCGACGACGTGAGGCGCGTGCTGCGCGAAGGCAAGATCGCCTATACGGGCCTCGGCGTGCAGGGCAATTCGGTACAGGTCCGGATCAGCGACCTCGCCCAGATCGACCGCGCCGACACGGTGCTGCGCGGCCTCATCCAGAACCTCGTGGACTCCATCCTGAGCGGCAACCGCGTCAGCGACATCAGCGTCGACAAGCTCGACGGCGGCCAGTTCCGCCTGTCGCTGACCGATGCCGGCATCGACTACCGGACCCGCCGGGCGGTGGAGCAGTCGATCGAGGTGATCCGCCGCCGCGTCGACCAACTCGGCACCACCGAACCGATCATCACGCGCCAGGGCGCGAACCGCATCCTCGTCCAGGTGCCGGGGCTGCAGGATACCGAGCGGCTGAAGAACATCCTGCAGCAGACGGCGCGGCTGACCTTCCACATGGTGGAAGGGGCCGGGCCCTCGGTGCTGCAGCAGACGCGCGGCACCGACACCGAAGTCCTCTATACGCGCGACGATCCGCCGGTGCCCGTCCTGGTGCAGCGGCGCGCCATCCTGACCGGCGAGGAACTGGTCGACAGCCAGGCCGGCTTCGACACGCGCAACAACGAGCCGATCGTCTCGTTCCGCTTCAACACCTCCGGCGCGCAGACCTTCGCCCGCGTCAGCCAGGAGAATGTCGGCCGGCCCTTCGCGATCGTGCTCGACAAGGACGTGATCAGCTATCCGACCATTCGCGAGCCGATCCTCGGCGGATCCGGCCAGATCTCGGGCAGCTTCACGGTGCAGTCGGCGAACGACCTGGCGCTGTTGCTGCGCGCCGGCGCGCTGCCCGCCGACCTCACCATCGTGGAGGAGCGCACCGTCGGCGCCGGGCTCGGGGCGGACTCGATTGCGGCCGGCAAGCTCGCCGCGCTCGTCGGCACGATCGCCGTCATCATTTACATGATCCTCAACTACGGCCTGTTCGGCGTCTTCGCCAACATCGCGGTGGCGATCAACGTCGGCATGATCATGGGCATCCTCAGCTTGCTCGGGGCCACGCTGACGCTTCCGGGCATCGGCGGCATCGTGCTGACGGTCGGCATGGCGGTCGACGCGAACGTGCTGATCTTCGAGCGCATCCGCGAGGAGCAGAGGCTCGGCCGATCCGCCATCACGGCGATCGACGCCGGCTTCGGGCGCGCCATGGGCACCATCGTCGATTCCAATCTCACCACGCTGATCGCCGCGGTCGTCCTGTTCTTCCTCGGCACCGGACCGATCCGCGGCTTCGCCATCACGCTCGGGATCGGCATCCTGACCACGCTCTTCACGGCCGTCACCGTCACGCGGCTCATCGTCGCCCTCTGGGTTCGGCGGACGCGGCCGTCCGTGGTTCCGATCTGATTGCCGGCACAGGGACCTGACCGATGAAACTCCTGCGCCTCATTCCGGACGACACCAAGATCCCGTTCATGGCCTGGCGGGTCGTGACGTTCCCGATCACGATCGTCCTGGTCGCCGCCTCGTTGCTCTCCTTCGCCGTGCTCGGCTTCAACTACGGCATCGACTTCGCCGGCGGCACGGTGATCGAGGTGCGCTCGAAGTCGGGTGCGGCCGATCCGGCCAAGCTGCGCGCGGCGCTCGACGCGCTCAATGTGGGCGAGACCCAGGTGCAGAGCTTCGGCCAGCCCGAGGACGCGCTGATCCGCATCGGCGACAAGGAAGCCGGCGAACTCGCCCAGCAGGCGACCGTCGCCAGGGTGCGCGCGGCGCTGCAGACCGATTACGAGATCCGCCGCACGGAGGTCGTCGGTCCGCGCGTCTCCGCCGACCTGAAGCGCGACGCGGCCCTGGCGGTCGCCGTGACACTGCTTCTCATCCTGATCTATCTCTGGTTCCGGTTCGAATGGCAGTTCGCCGTCGGCGCCGTGCTCACGACGATGCACGACGTGGTGCTGACGCTCGGCGTCCTATCGGTGATGCAGATATCCTTCGACCTTGCCATCATCGCCGCCATCCTGACGATGATCGGCTATTCGCTGAACGACACCGTCGTGGTGTATGACCGGATCCGCGAAACCATGCGCAAATTCAAGCGCATGCCGCTCCCCGAGATGATCGATCTCTCGATCAACCAGACCCTGTCCCGCACGATCGTCACCTCGTTGACGACCTTCATCGCGGTGGCGGCCCTGCTCGCCTTCGGCGGCGAGGCGCTGCGCGGCTTCAACTTCACCATGCTGATCGGCATCGTGATCGGCACCTATTCGTCGATCGTCGTCGCCGCGCCGATGCTCATCTACCTCAAACTGCGCACCGGCGGCGGCGAGCCCGAGAAGGCGCAGCCCCCGAAATCCACCGCGGCCAAGGCCTGATTCGGACGGGGCGCGGGTCATGAGCGGACCGGGCCGCGGCTATTTCCCCGGCAGGGCGCCGATCGACGGCTATGGCGGCGGCGGCTTCCGCTTCGCCGGCATGAGCCACCGCGGCTCCATCCTCTGCCTGCCATCCGGCATCCGCGCCTGGGCACCGGCGGCGCCTTCCGATCTCGACGCGGAGGCCTTCGCGCTATTGTTCGCCGAGCCCGAGCCGATCGACATCCTGCTCGTCGGCATGGGCGCCGATCCGCGCCCGATACCGTCCCGCCTCAAGGCGATTTTCCGCGACCGCGGGATCCAGTCGGACGGCATGGCTACCGGTGCGGCAGTCTCGACCTATAATATCCTTCTCGGCGAGAACCGCCGCGTCGCCGGGGCGTTCCTGGCGGTCGCTTGAGGGAGGCCGCATGGGACCGCAGTCGCTCGACGACGCCTATCGGACCGCCGAGCGCGCCGTGCATGCGGGCGACCGGGACCGCTGGCTCGCGGCGCTGTTCGCGCCCGAACCGGGGCGCCGGCACATCCATGCCCTGCTCGCCTTCGCGGTGGAGATCGACCGCGTGCGCGACGTCGTCTCCGACCCGCTGCCCGGCGAAGTGCGGCTGCAATGGTGGCGCGAGGTGATCGAGGGCGAGCGGGCGGCGGAGGGGCGCAATCATCCGGTCGCCGCCGCGCTGCTCGACACGATCGAGCGCTTCCGGCTTCCCGTCGACGCCTTCAGCCGCATGATCGAGGCGCGCATCTTCGATCTCTACGACGATCCGATGCCGACGCTGAACGACCTGGAAGGCTATGCGGGCGACACCGCCTCCGCGCTGATCCAGCTGCAGGCGATCGTGCTGGCGGAGGGCCAGGATCCCGGCACCGCGGAGATCGCGGGCCATGCCGGCGTCGCCTATGCCCTGACCTCGATCCTGCGCGCGCTTCCCCTCCATGCGAGCCGCGGCCAGCTCTATGTGCCGCTCGACATTCTCGAGCGGCGGAGCCTGAAGCGCGAGGACGTTCTGGCCGGCCGGGTCTCGCCGGGCCTGCGCGGCGCGCTCGGCGACGTGCGGTTCGCCGCGCGGCGCCACCTCGCGGCGACGCGCAAGCTGGTCGACACGGTTTCGCTCGCGATTGCGCCGGCCTTCCTGCCGGTGGCGCTGGTCGAGGCCTATCTCGACCGCATGGACCGGGCGGACTACCACCCGTTCAAGCGCCCCCTGGATATCCCGCAGTGGCGCAAGCAGCTGCGCCTCTGGCGCGCCTCCCGCCAGGCGATCGCACGGGTGGAGGCGCGCGCGGCGGCGGCGAAGGGCAAGGCCTGACGGCCCGCCCCCTGGCCGGTCAGGGCAGGACGGGGGCGAGTTCCTCGCCGGCTTCGAGCCAGCGCTGCGGATTGACCGCGTCGCCGTCGACGCGCGTCTCGTAGTGGAGATGCGGGCCGGTCGAGCGGCCGGTCGAGCCGGCCCAGCCGATCAGGTCGCCCGCCTTCACCGCCTCGCCGGCGGCGACCTTGATGCGCAACAGGTGGCCGAACCGCGTGGCGATCCCGTTGCCGTGGTCGATCTCCACCATGTTGCCGTAGCCGCCCTGGCGCCCGGCCTCGCTCACCGTCCCGGCGCCGGTGGCATAGACCGGGTCGCCCGTCTCGGCGCGGAAGTCGATGCCGGTATGGATCGCCATGGCGTTCAAGAACGGATCGGTGCGGTTGCCGAAGGTGGAGGTGATGGCCGGGTTGCCCGGCAGCGGCGCGCGCACGGGCAGCGCGGCGAGAGAGCGGCGATAGCGGCCGAGCCGGTCGATCGCCTGCTCGGCCCGGGCCATCAGCTCGCCCGCGTCGAGCGCCGGCACGAACGGGCCGCCGACCCCGGCCGACGCCACGGTCTGGCGCGCGGCCGTGCCGTCGGCGCGGTCCTTCGCCTCGCCGATCGGCAGGCCGAGGCGGCCGACCGTCTTCTCGATCCGCCGCGCGTCCCGTTCGGCGAGTTCGGCGAGGGCGCCGAGCGCGGCAGCCTGGCGTCGCTCCAGGCTTTCCACCGACCGCTCCGCCGCCGTGACCCGCGCGGCCACACGCTCGGACCGCTCCTCGGGCTTCGCCATCGCGAAGAGCGGGAAGGCGCCGAGCAGCGAGGACGACTTGACGGCCGCCCCGGCCGCGGCCGGCGCGGCGGCGGGCAGCGCCGCCGGCGTCGCCGGGAGGGTCGGCAGCTTCAACCCCTGCTGCCGCGCCTTCTCCAGCACCGCGCCGACCTTCGCCTCGTGCTCGCGCAGGCCCTGCTGCTGTTCCATCACCTTGGCGATGCGCGCCTCGAAGGCCTCCTGGTCGATCAGCTGGCGCGAATTGATGCGGTCGATCTGCGCCCGGAGGCTCGCTATGCGGTCCTCATAGGCGATCTGCAGGGCGGCCTGGCGCCGCGACAGGGCGGAGAGCAGTTCGTCGTGCCAGACGAGATAGACGGTCGAGCCGAGGAAGGCGACGGCGAACACCGAGAGCGCGATCCCCGCGCCGACGAGGGAGCCGGCCCCGACCGAGACTTCGCGGGTCCCGTCCACGGTCGACAGGATGATGCGCGCATGGTCGCGCCGGCGTCCGAATGTCGGTCTCTTGGTCGTCATGCCCGAGCCTCACCACGCAACCGCCGTGACTGTCCGCCACCGCGACCTGAGGCAGTATCGACTTGTTAAGGTTAACAAATCGTCAGGCCCCAGGCGGGCCTTGCACGGGTGGGCCGGGAGCGGGGCTGGCGCGACGCGTCCCGACCCCGGGGAGGGACAGCGGCGGTGCGGACCCCGCCGCGCCCTGTTTCGTCGTGGCGAGGATCAGAGCGGATCCTTGCCGCGCAGCACGCTTTTCGGATCGGTGTCGAGCACCGGACCGCGGCTCTCGGCCTCGCCCGCCTTGCGGTCGGCCTTGCCCTTGGCGGCGAGCGCCGGATCGCCGTCCCTGTGGCCGACCGCCTCCTCGGCGCCGCCCTTCAATTGGCGCGCGGCCGCGCGTTCGTCCTTGTCCGTCGGCATGGCATCGGCTCCCTCTCCTGGTGCTAGGATCGAGGAAACCGGCGACCGGGCCGTTGCGTTCCAGCCAACATGGAGGGCCGCGTCGACCTGCCCGTTGGGATGGCGTTGCAGCCGGGCGGCAATGCCTTAAAATGGGTCCGACGCACTCCCATATGAGGTCGTGCGGGGCCTTGGAATTCGGTCGCCGGGTCCCGGTCCCGCCGGAAGCAAAGGCTCGGTCGTCGATATCCACGATCAAGCAGACGTGAAGAAAACCGGGACGACCGACCATCCATGCCATGCGCTGTGCGTCCGGACGAGGGACGACCAGACGGACCGAAACGGGACACGAGCCGAGCAGAATGAGCAAGGACACACGACGACCTGGCGAGCAGGATCCCGGCACGGTCGTGGTGACGAAGACGCGGCCGAAAACCAAGCGGCCGAACATGTACCGCGTGCTGCTGCTCAACGACGACTACACGCCCATGGAGTTCGTCGTCCATGTCCTGGAGCGGTTCTTCAACAAGGCGCGCGACGAGGCGACGCGGATCATGCTGCATGTGCATCACCACGGCGTGGGCGAATGCGGCGTGTACACCTACGAAGTCGCCGAGACGAAAGTGACGCAGGTCATGGATTTCGCCCGCCAGCATCAGCATCCCCTGCAATGCGTCATGGAAAAGAAGTGAGGTCCATACCGTGCCATCCTTCTCCCGCAGCCTCGAGAAGGCGCTCCACCAGGCGCTCCACTATGCCAACGAGCGCCGGCAGGAATACGCCACGCTCGAGCATCTGCTGCTCGCGCTCCTCGACGACCAGGACGCAGCCGCCGTCATGCGCGCCTGCAACGTCGACGTGGACGTGCTGCGCCGCAACCTGATCGAATACATCGACACCGAGCTCGAGAATCTCGTCAGCGAAGGCGACGAGGATTCCAAGCCTACCGCCGGTTTCCAACGCGTGATCCAGCGCGCCGTCATCCATGTCCAGTCCTCCGGTCGCGAGGAAGTGACCGGGGCGAATGTGCTCGTCGCCATCTTCGCGGAACGCGAGAGCCACGCGGCCTATTTCCTGCAGGAGCAGGACATGACCCGCTACGACGCGGTCAACTACATCAGCCACGGGATCGCGAAGCGCGCGGGGCTCGCCGAGAGCCGCCCGGCCAGAGGAGCGGACGACGAGATGCCGGGAGCCGAGAGCACCGACGGGCCGAAGAAGAAGACCGATGCCCTCGAAGCCTACTGCGTCAACCTCAACGACAAGGCCAAGAAGGGCAAGATCGATCCGCTGATCGGCCGCGACCAGGAGATCGCCCGCACCATCCAGGTGCTCTGCCGCCGCTCCAAGAACAACCCGCTCTATGTGGGCGATCCGGGCGTCGGCAAGACGGCCATCGCGGAGGGCCTCGCCCGCCGCATCGTCAACGGCGAAGTGCCGGACGTGCTCAAGGGCTCGACCGTGTTCGCCCTAGACATGGGCGCGCTGCTCGCCGGCACCCGCTACCGCGGCGACTTCGAGGAGCGGCTGAAGCAGGTGGTGAAGGAGATCGAGGAATATCCGAAGGCGATCATGTTCATCGACGAGATCCACACCGTGATCGGCGCGGGTGCGACCTCGGGCGGCGCCATGGATGCCTCGAACCTCCTGAAGCCGGCGCTCGCCGGCGGCACGATCCGCTGCATCGGCTCGACCACCTACAAGGAATATCGCCAGTTCTTCGAGAAGGACCGCGCCCTGGTGCGGCGCTTCCAGAAGATCGACGTGAACGAGCCGACCGTGCCCGACGCGATCGAGATCCTGAAGGGCCTCAAGCCCTATTACGAGGAGCATCACCGCGTCCGCTACACGAACGACGCCATCAAGGCGGCCGTGGAGCTCTCCGCCCGCTACATCAACGACCGCAAGCTGCCCGACAAGGCGATCGACGTGATCGACGAGAGCGGCGCGGCGCAGATGCTCGTCGCCGAATCGAAGCGCCGCAAGGTGATCGGCGTGCGCGAGGTCGAGGAGACCATCGCCACGATGGCGCGCATCCCGCCGAAGTCCGTCTCCAAGGACGACGCGGAGGTGCTGCAGCATCTCGACGCCAACCTGAAGCGGGTCGTGTACGGCCAGGAGAAGGCGATCGAGGCGCTCTCCGCCGCGATCAAGCTCGCCCGCGCGGGCCTGCGCGAACCGGAGAAGCCGATCGGCTCCTATCTGTTCGCCGGACCGACCGGCGTCGGCAAGACCGAGGTCGCCCGCCAGCTCGCCAAGCTGCTCGGCGTGGAACTCCTGCGCTTCGACATGTCGGAGTATATGGAGCGCCACACGGTCAGCCGCCTGATCGGCGCGCCGCCCGGCTATGTGGGCTTCGACCAGGGCGGTCTCCTGACCGACGGGATCGACCAGCATCCGCATTGCGTCCTCCTCCTCGACGAGATCGAGAAGGCGCATCCGGACCTGTTCAACATCCTCTTGCAGATCATGGACCACGGGAAACTCACCGACCACAACGGCAAGCAGGTCGATTTCCGCAACGTGATCCTGATCATGACCACCAATGCCGGCGCCGCCGACCTCGCCAAGGCTCCGATCGGCTTCAACCGGTCGAAGCGCGAGGGCGAGGACACGGAAGCGATCAACCGGCTGTTCACGCCGGAATTCCGCAACCGTCTCGACGCCGTCATCTCCTTCGCCAATCTGCCGCGCGAAGTGGTGTTCCAGGTCGTGAACAAGTTCGTGCTGCAGCTCGAGGGCCAGCTCGCCGACCGCGGCGTGACCTTCGAGTTGACGGAAGAAGCGACCAAGTGGCTCGCGGAGAAGGGCTACGACCCGCTCATGGGCGCCCGGCCGCTCGGCCGCGTCATCCAGGAGCACATCAAGAAGCCGCTCGCCGAGGAGGTCCTGTTCGGCAAGCTGAAGCGCGGTGGCGTGGTCAAGGTCGCGGTCAAGGAGGACGGTTCGGACCTCGTGCTCGAATCGATCCCGGCCTCGGAAGCCGCCACGGCCGCGCCGCAGCCGGAGCCCGAGGTGAAGGCGAAGAAGCCGGCCAAGCCGTCGGCGAAGAAGAAGCCCGCCGCCAAGGCCGGCCCGCCCGGACCGGCCGTGCCGAAGAGTCTGGTGCCCAAGGTGCCGCTCAGCTGAGCGATCGGCCGTCGAACGTCAAAAGCCCGCGGGTCGCTCCCGCGGGCTTTTTGTTGGGCCGGTCAATGGAGCGACGCGCGCCTCGGTGCAGCAGGGTCGCGGCCAGCCGGTCGCGGATCCGGTCCGGGTCCTCGAAGCGGGACCCGATGCCTTCCTGCAGCTTGCCGGAACGGCGATGATCTCGGCCGACGACCGTCGCGCCGGACAGGATGCTGTTCCGGCGGGCATGGTTCGCCATTGTGCTGTTGCGGCTGCCTTCTTTTGATGGAAGATCAATAGAGCCGCCGGAGGCGGCCTGTTGATAAGTCCTGCTGAAAAGAGATGCTGGGCTATACATTCGTTATTGAGTATCGATGCGGCCAAGACGCGGATGCGGCGCGAGCGGAGCCTTCGGCATGCTGATCGGGATCGACTGGGGCGGCACCAAGATGGAAGTGATCGGGCTCGACCCGGGCGGCGCCGAACTGGCGCGCCACCGGGTCCCGACCCCGCGCGAGGACTACGAGGGATCGCTCAGGGTGGTCGCCGATCTCGTCCGCCATGTGGAACAGGCGACCGGCCGGACCGGCTCGGTCGGCATCGGCATGCCGGGCAGCGAGAACCCGAAGACCGGGCTCATCCGCAATGCGAACTCCTGGTGGCTGAACGGCCGTCCGCTGCGCAAGGACCTCGAAGCCGTGCTCGGGCGGCCGGTCCGGCTGCAGAACGACGCCAATTGCCTCGCGGTGTCGGAGGCCGTGGACGGCGCGGGGGCGGGGGCGCATGTGGTGCACGGCATCATCCTCGGCACCGGCCACGGCTCCGGCATCGCGATCGATGGCCGCCCGCATACGGGCTTCCAGGGCCTCGCCGGCGAGATCGGCCACTATTCGCTGCCCTGGCCGAAGGGTCCGGAGGAGTATCCGGGCCCGGCCTGCTGGTGCGGGCGGAGCGGCTGCCTCGACATGCTCTGCGCCGGGACCGGCTTCGAACTGGAGCACAAGCGGCGCACCGGGGCGGACCTGCGCGGGCCCGAGATCGTCGCGCGCATGCGCACCGGCGACGCCGAGGCGCGCCTGACCTACGAGATCTATGCCGACCGGGTCGCCCGCTCGCTCGCCATGCTGGTCGATATCCTCGATCCGGACGTGTTCGTGCTCGGCGGCGGCATGTCGAATGTGGAGGAGCTCTACGACGACCTGCCCCGGCTCATCGCCCCTTACGTCTTCGCCGACACGGTCGCGACGCCGATCCGCAAGGCGAAGCATGGCGATTCCTCCGGGGTGAGGGGCGCGGCCTGGCTCTGGAAGGCGTGACGGCCGCGCCTGCCGCGCGGGAGGCCACCCGCCCGCGCCTCAGCGGTCGGCCGGTTCCGGGCCGTGCGAGAACCAGATGAGGCGGGGGTGCTCGGAGCGTCCCTCGGCGTGGTCGTAGATGGCGACCGTCTTGTGCGAGGGCGCGGAGAGCGCCGCGACGGCCTGCGCGTCGCGGCGATCCAGGAACCAGGCGGTGAGCGGCGCCGGATACTGGCCGGACGCATAGGGGACGAGGACGACCTCGTAACGACTGAATTCCTGCAAGGTGCTCACCGGCCCGGAGGCGTCTCGATCGTCGGTCAAGGCTCGGGCGGCTCAGACCTGCGGCGACGGCATCACCCCGAAACCTTCCAGGATCCGCAGCATTTCACGGCTGTCGTAGGGCTTGCCGATCACGTCGAAATGTTGCGCCCCGGCGAAGCGCTGGCGGATGTCGTCGGGCGCGTAGCCGCTTGCGATGATGATCGGCAGGTCGCTCTGGATCGCCCAGAGTTCGCGGGCGAGGTCGTCGCCCTTGCGGTCGGGCAGGCCGAGGTCGAGCAAAGCCGCGTCGAAGCGGGCGCCGCCGGAGGTCATCTTGCCGATCGCCTCCGTCGCCGTCGCGGCCTCCTCCACCTCGTAGCCGGCGTCCATCAGCGTATCGACCGCGATCATGCGGACGAGCGCCTCGTCCTCCACGACGAGGATGCGGGCGGGCGATTGCCTGGTGTCGAGCACGTCGCGGACCTTCATGGCGAGGTTCTGGTAGGTGAACGGCTTGGTGATCAATTGAACCCCCGGATCCAACCGTCCGCCATGGACGATCGCGTTGCGGGCATAGCCCGTGGTGAAGAGGACCTTGAGGCGCGGGCGCAAGGCCCGGGCCGCCTCGGCGAGTTCGCGGCCGTTCATGCCGCCCGGCAGCCCCACATCGGTGAAGAGCAGGCGGATCTCCGGATGCCCCTTCAGCGCGGCGAGCCCGGCGTGGCCGTTTTCCGCATCGACCACGGCGTAGCCGAGTTCGCGCAGCAGGCCGGTCGAATAGGCGCGCACGTCCGGGTCGTCCTCGACCACCAGGACGGTCTCGCCACTGTCGGCGCGCGGCGCCTTGCCGCCCTGCGGCTTCGCCTCCGCGGTGTTCCCCGCCGCGGCGAGGCGCGGGAGATAGAGCTTCACGCTCGTGCCGTCGCCCGGTTCCGAGTCTATCCTGACATGGCCGCCGGACTGCTTCACGAAGCCGTACACCTGGCTGAGGCCGAGGCCGGTGCCGTGGCCGATGTCCTTGGTGGTGAAGAACGGCTCGAAGGCCTGGGCGAGCACGTCCGGGCTCATGCCGACGCCCGTGTCCGACACGCAGACGACCACATAGGCGCCCGCGACGACGTCCGCGGCCGGGCGCGGCTGGTCCTCGTCGAGCCATTCGTTGGCGGTCTCGATGGTGAGCCGGCCGCCGTCCGGCATCGCGTCGCGCGCGTTGACCGCGAGGTTCAGGATCGCGGTCTCGAGCTGGTGCGGGTCGATCAGCGTCGGCCACAAGCCCGCCGCCATGACCGTCTCGATCGCAATGTGCTCGCCGATCGTGCGGGCGAACAGGTCCGACATGCCGGCGACCAGGCGGTTCACGTCGACGGCGCGCGGATCGAGCGGCTGGCGCCGGGCGAAGGCGAGGAGGCGCTGGGTGAGCGCGGTCGCCCGCTCGGCGCCGCGCATGGCGTTCTCCGCCGCCCGCCTGAGCCGCGCGCCGGCCGCCTCGTCCGCCTGGCCGGCATGGCGCAGGACGAGTTCGAGGTTGCCGACGATGACGGTCAGGAGGTTGTTGAAGTCGTGCGCGACGCCGCCGGTCAGCTGGCCGATCGTCTCCATCTTCTGCACCTGCCGCAGGTGCTCCTGCGCGACCTTCTCGCGGGTGATGTCGCGTCCGGCCGCATAGACGACGCCCTCGTCGCTGACCGCCGACCAGGCGATCCAGCGGAGCGACCCGTCCTTGTGCCGGCAGCGGCACTCGAAATGGCTGGCGGTCGCGCCGTTCACGAAGCGGTCGCGCTCGGCGGCCACGCTGCCGATGTCGTCGTCGCAGATATGGTCGTCGAGCCTGCGGCCGATCAGCTCCGCCTCGCTCCAGCCGAGCGTCTCGGTCCAGGCGGGGTTGACGGCGACCAGTTCGAGATCGGTGCGGCACACCGTCAGGAGGTCGCGCGACAGCCGCCAGGTCCGGTCGCGCTCGCGCGTGCGCTGCTCGACCGTCGCCTCGAGCGACGAATTGAGGCTGCGCATGGTCTCCTCCGCGACCTTCAGGTCGGTCAGGTCGAACACCACGCCGGAGAAGCCGATGCAGCGGTCGCCCTCGAACAGCGCCTGGCCGCGCGTCCCGATCCAGCGCACCTTGCCGTCCACGATGGTGCGGAACTCGTCGGCGAAGATGCCGCGGTCGCCGTGCGGGTCGACCGCAAGGGCGACGGCGCGGTCCATGCGTGCGCGGTCGTGCGGGTGGCAGCCGGCGAGAAAATCCTCATACGCGATCGGCCGGTCGCTCGGGATGCCGAACATGGCCCGGCAGTGCTTGTCCCAGTAGAGCTCGCCGGTGGTCGGATGATATTCCCAGGTGCCGAGCCGTCCGGCCTCCATGGCGATGCGGTGGCGGACCTCGCTCGCCGCGAGCGCCGCCTCGGCCTCGCGCCGGTCCGTGATGTCGGTCAGTGTGAAGATCAGGTAGAGCGGCTCGCCGCCGCCGCCGCGCACCGCGCTGACCGAGACATCGGCCCAGACCGGCGCGGCCCCCTCGGGCGCGAGCCGCTTCTCGCCGCGAAGCCGGCGCTCCGCCCCGCGCCACGGCCCCGCGCCGAGCATGTCCTCGGCCGTCTCGCCGGTAGCGAGGAAGCCGTCGAGACCGCGGCCGACGATGCGGTCGACCGGCAGGGCGAGCATGCGCGCGAAGGCCGGGTTGGCGCGTAGCACGCGGCCGTCGAGTGTCGTCTCGACGATGCCGACATCGATGCTGTCGAAGGTGATCTGCAGCCGCTGCCGGCTCTCGGTCAGAAGCCGCTCGGCCCGGCGCCGCTCGCGCCGCTGCTCGACCTCGTTCAGCGCGCGTTCGACGGCGCTCGGCAGCCGGTTCATGCGCTGCTTCAGCACATAGTCGGTGGCGCCGTCCTTCAGGGCGTCGGTCGCGAATTCCTCGCCGACGACGCCGGAGATGAAGATGAAGGGCACGTCGGGCACGCGCGCCTTGGCGATGCCGAGCGCGGCGAAGCCGTCGAAATCGGGCAGCGAATAGTCGGCGAGGATGATGTCGAAGCCGCCGCGCTCGATCGCCGCCTCGAAGTCGCGCCGCGTGGCGACGCGCTCGACCTCGTAGCGCCGCGGCAGGCGCCGCAACTGGCCGTTCAAAAGCTCCGCATCGATCGCGCTGTCCTCCAGCAGCAGAACGCGGACCGCGCCTTTTTCGACGACGCTCGGTTCGTCAACCCACATCTCGGCCTCGCGGCGGCGGCTCGTTGATGATCGCCCAGAACATGCCGAGCTCCTGGATCGCCTCGAAGAAGGCGCTGAAATCGACCGGCTTCACCACGAAGGCATTCACGCCGAGTTCGTAGGAGCGGATCAGGTCGCGCTCCTCGCGCGAGGAGGTGAGCATCACGATGGGGATCTGGCGGTGATGCGGATCGCCCTTCACATGTTCGAGAACTTCGAGCCCGTCGAGCTTCGGCAGCTTGAGGTCGAGCAGCACCACGGCCGGGTCGCCCACGGCGCGGCCGGTATGGCCGCCGCGGTGGTAGAGGTAGTCGAGCGCCTCGGCGCCGTCGCGCGCGACCACGATCTCGTTGGCGAGCTGGCAGCGGGCGAGGGCGGCGAGCGTCAGCTCGAGGTCGCGCGGATTGTCCTCGACGACGAGGATCGGTCTCAAGTCAGCCATGGCGCTCGCTCGCCTCCGCCGGCAGCCTGACGGTGAAGGTCGCGCCGCGATCGACCGCGCCCTCCGCCGCGATCGAGCCGCCGTGCCGCTCCACCACGCGCTTGGCGAGCGCCAGGCCGATGCCGGTGCCCTCGAAGTCCTCGACGCGGTGGAGCCGCTGAAACACGCCGAACAACTTCCCCACATAGGCCATGTCGAAACCGACGCCGTTGTCCCTGATCCGATAGACGGCTTCGCCTCCGTTTCGTTCCCCCGTGATCTCGATCACGGCCGGGTTCCGCCCGCGGCTGTACTTCACCGCGTTGCCGACGAGATTGAGCAGCAGCTGCCGGATCAACGCGGGATCGCCGTGGGCGTCGGGCAGGGGCCCGATCCGCCATTCGACCGCGCGACCGTCCAGATCGGGGCGCAGCGTGCGACGCACCTCGTCGACGAGCTTCGCCACGTCCACCTTGGTGTAGGCGAGGCTCATCCGCCCGAGCTGGGAGAAATGCAGAAGATCGTCGACCAGCCGTCCGGCCGAATGGGCGGACTGGACGATGCTGTCGAGATAGTGCCGGGAGGTGGCGTCGAGGGTCTTCTCGCGCGCGGCGAGCAGTTCCGAATAGCCGACGATGTGGCGGAAGGGCGCGCGCAGGTCGTGCGACACCGAATAGGAGAAGGCCTCGAGCTCGCGGTTCGAGCGACGCAGCTCCTCGGTGAGCTCGGCGCGCTCCTCGGCGCGGCGCAGCACGAAGTCGAGCACGGCGGCGCGAAAATCGCGCGCGCAGTCCACCTCAGCCTGCGTCCAGGGCCGCGAGCGGCCGCGCACCTCCTCCTTCCACGCCTCGAAGGAGAGGCGCGGATGCAGGCGCGCGTCCGGGCCGGCCGTCACCGGCTTGCGCGGGTCGCCGCCCCAGCTGACGGTCGCCACCACTTCGCGGCGGAACCAGAACACGAAGCTCGGATGGATCTGCGAGATCATCACCGCGAGCAGGCCGCTCGCCCGGTCGGCATGGCGCGCGGCGGCGGGGACAAGCTCGCCGAGCCGGTCCGTCGCGAGCATCCCGTCCGAAAGGCGGTCGACGATCCGGCCGGCGAGCGCCAGGATCGCCTCGCGCGGCGGGGTGACGCCGGCGGTCTTCAGGACGCCGTCGGCGAGCACGGCCGCGCCGTCGGCGGCGGTCAGCCCGACCAGGGCGTCGACGCCTTGGAAGAGGCCCTCCTGGTAGGTCGGCGCGCGCGCCATCAGGGTGACGATCTCGGTCTCGATGCGCCGGAGCGCGATGCGCTCGGCCGCCGCGTCGAGGCTAAGGCGTGCCGCGATCTTCTCGGCGAGCACCTGACCGAACACGTCGCAGGCCGCCCGGACCGGCGGACCGACCCGGCGCGGCGCATGGTGATGGCAGGAGATGAGCCCCCACAGCTCGCCACCGACGAGGAGCGAGATGGAGAGCGACGCCGGCGTCCCCATGTTGCGCATATAGTCGAGATGCACGGGCGACACGCTGCGGAGCGCCGCCTGCGACAGGTCGAGCGGCGCGCCGTCGACGGGCGAGAGCGCCGGCTCGACCGGCACCGGCCGGTAACCCGCGTCGGGGATGAGCCGGAGCCGGTTCGACCGGTAGAGTTCGCGCGCCTGCGCGGGGATGTCCGAGGCGGGGAAGCGCAGGTCGAGATAGCTCGGCAGGCGCCCGTTGCGGTGCTCGGCGACGACCGTGCCGTTCCAGTCCGCGTCGAAGCGGTAGATCATGACGCGGTCGAAGCCGGTCAGCGCCGCCACCTCGCGCGCCGCCACGCCGGCAAGGCGGAGGATGTCCGCGTCGCCGGTGACCGCCTCGAGGAAATCGCGCAGCTTCGGATAGACCGCGTCGAGCAGCACCGCTTCTTCCGCGTCGAGCCGCTCGAATTCGACGAGGAGGCCCTGGCCGGTGCGGTGCGCTGCGACATGGAAGCGGCCGGCCGGCAGCGTGAGGGCGGGCACGCTGACCGGCTTGCCGCCCGGCGCGAGGCTCGACAGGTGGCCCGCGAACGGGGCGATCAGGTCGGCCGCGGAGGCGCCCGGCTCAAGGCCGAGCGTGTCCGCCGCATTGGCGCTCGCCTGCAGCACGGTCATGCGCGCGGGATCGAGGACGACCAGCACCCCGTGCGGCTGGATGCCGCCGGGAATGCGGATCGGCTCGCGCGCGCAGACATCGCGATCGACGGCCTCGGGCGAGGGCGCACCGCTCATGGCGGGGCCGGCCGGGCGGTCGTCCCTTCCGACATTGGCATGCGTCACGACGGCACTCCGGCAAGCATCGAGCCGCGGGAACGCCGCGGCAAAGGACCAAGCGCGTCGGCAACGCTTGGGCCTCGCCGCCGGTTCCGGGCCGCCGGAGGACGGACGCGACGTCAGCCGGACATGGCGGCCATGACGTGCGGCGCGACCTCGATCCAGCCGCGATAGATCATGTCGGCCGCCACATAGAGGATCACGGCGAGGCCGAGATAGGCGATCCAGTGGTGCCGGTGCAGCAGCCGGGCGATCAGGCTGGCGGCGAGGCCCATCAGCGCGATGGAGAGGCCGAGGCCGAAAACCAGGACCCAGAAATGGTCGCGCGCCGCGCCGGCGACGGCGAGCACGTTGTCGAGCGACATGGAGACGTCGGCGACGATGATCTGCCAGGTGGCGGAAGCGAAGGTCTTGGTCGGGGCGCTTTCCGGGCCGGCGGCGGAGGTTCCGTCCTCCGATTCGATTTCCGGGACCTCGCCCATCGCGCCGGAGCGGATCTCGCGCCACATCTTCCAGCACACCCAGAGGAGCAGGATGCCGCCGGCGAGCAAGAGCCCGACGATCTGGAGGAGTTGGGTCGCGACGCCGGCGAAGCCGATGCGCAGCGCGGTGGCGGCGAGGATGCCGATCAGGATGGCGCGGGCGCGCTGCGCCTTGGGCAGGCCGGCGGCGGCGAGCCCGATCACCACGGCATTGTCACCGGCGAGCACCAGATCGATCAGCACGACCTGGAAAAAGGCGGCGAGCGCCTCGGTTGTGAACAGTTCTGACATGAATCGTCCTCATGGTCGGCGGATGCCGCATGCGGACGAAACCGCCCCGATCGGCGCAAGGCCGGGGGACGGAACGGCTCGGGCCGCGTGCGAATACCAGTCCGACATCGCGCGAGCCGATGAACGACTGCGCCAGAGGGGCCCGGCCTGGACGTCAACGCAATAACGCCAAACAAAGTTCGGCTCAAGTCGCGCCGGGACCCTTGCGGCGGTTGCGGCGACATTGACGGCGAGCTGACGCCCTGGCCTTCGCCCAGCGCATGGCAAACGGGACGCCGCGCCGCGTCGCTTGCGTTTCACGCTGCTCTCACGCTTGCAAGACGACCACCGGCAACAATCGACAGTTGGGGGAACAGACCGTTGCCGATCACGCGCCTGCGCGTCATTCGGACACCCCCGTGTCGGGAGGCAGGTCCGAAACACAACCAGCCGCCATCTGAGCGCGAAGCCTGCGGGCGGCAAAGTAGGGGAACTCCATGGTTGGCCTGATGACGATGAGCAATCGATTCGCATTCACAGATTTCGAAGTTCCGGATCGACCCATCTCCCCCGAGAAAGACGAAGTGCTCGAGGTCGAATATGACGGGGCCCTGCTGAAAATCTGCAATGTGGGCATGGGCGGCGGCGTGCAGGACCGCATCTATGCGCGCCGCACTCTCAGCCTTGGCGACAGCCTGACCTTCATGATGCTGCCCGGCCTGCCGGAGGGCATCGACGACGATCGCTTCTTCCCCGCGCTCGGCACGGTGGTGCTCTACGACCAGCAGCGCCCACGCCGCCTGCGCGCCGCCGGAACCGACATGATGTCCGGCGAATGCCGCGCCTGGATGCTCGACGCGGTAGAGGAAGCCTGATGTATTCATCTTTTGATACAAATTGAACCGCTTGATTTCACGCTGATTTCACGCGCTGGCCTCTACCACTGACGGAACGCCGACGAGGGTTCGGCCGTGACGTTGGAGGTAGAGGCGGCGATGGGTCTGGCCGGAAGCGATCTGCAGCGGACTTTCGCGGCCGAGCGGACATGCCCGTTCACGGGCAAGACGGCGGCGCCGCGGTCGCAGCGCGACTTCCGTAATTTCGGCAGCGCCGATCCGCTGCCCGCCGCGGACCTGCATGCGCCCGACGACGACCTGCTGCGCCTGCAGAACACGCTCCTGAAGCTCGTCCGCCGGTCCGGCGAGACGCACCGCTACCGGGACGGCGCCACGAGCCGGTCGGGCGAGCACGACAACCCCGACATTCCCTGCGGCTACACCTATCTCTCCCAGTTCGCCGCGCACGACATGGTACATTCGACCGCGACGCATGCGTCGGTGTCGACCGCGAGCCTGCTCGTCGGCGACGTCCCCCACACCAATCTGCGCGGCCGCGCCTTCGTGCTCGACACGCTCTATGGCGGCGGCCCGGAAGGTGCCGAACTCGCCTATCAGCCGGCCGCCGTGCAGGGCTGGCCGCGCGAATTGCTGCGCCTCGGCCGCGTCGCGGACGCCCGGCTGCCGGTCATCCCGGGCTACGGCGACGCCTTCAAGGAGCGCGACCTGCCGCGCGTCGACGTGAGCCGCGCCATCGGCGGGGAACGCTCGGGCGCGACCGACGCCCTCATCGCCGACAGCCGCAACGACGACAACGCCATGCTGGCGCAGGTCGTGCAGGTGTTCCACCTGTTCCACAACGCGATCGTCGCGCGCGTCACCGAGCTGTCGCCCTTCACGCCGGCGCTCGCCGGACCGGGGCTGACGCTCCGGCGCTTCGGCGTGTGCCGCCGCATCGCCGCCGCCGCGTTCCGCCGAATCGTGATCCGCGACGTGGTGGCGACCCTGGTGCGCCCGGAAATCTACCGGCTCTACGACGCCGCCGATCCGCGCCCGCTCGTCGACACGCCGGATCAGCGCGTGCCGCTCGAATACGCCCAAGGGGTCGCGCGGCTCGGCCACGCCATGGTGCGGCCGTTCTACCGCTTCAACCGGCGCTCCGAGCCCGAGGGCATCCGCGACTCGATCCGCACCAACTCGACCGCGCGGCCGACCGTGTTCCCGCTCGAGGACGTGTGGGTCGCCGAGTGGTCGAGTTTCTTCCGGTTGCCGGGCCGCCCGGCGCCGCAGGCGAGCCGCCGCATCGGCCCGTCCTACAACGACATGATGCTGTTCGACACGATCTTCCCGAACCGCTACCACGCGGAGGGCGCGGACCCGCAGCCGGACAGCCGGCACGGCGGCATCCTGCTCTGGGACCTGATCCGCTGCACCATGGGCGGCCTGCGCTCGGTCGACAGCCTGGCGGCCGCGATGCCGCCCGCCGTCCTCGCCGTGTCGCCGCTCCTCGCCGACGCCGACCATCGCCGCGCCGCGATCGCCGCCTGGCTCGAAGCCTCCGAGACGGTTCGCTTCGACGAAATCGAGATCGAGCGGCTGTCGCGCGACCCGCCGCTCGTCTTCTACCTCCTCTTCGAGGCCGCCATGGAGTGTGACGGCAAGCACCTCGGAACGCTCGGTTCCGTGCTGTGCGCCGACACCCATGTGAACCTCATCGCCTCGACGCGCGATCTCGTCGAGGACGCACCGGAACCCGCCCTGATGATCAGTTTCGACGCGTTGCTGGACGCCACGTTCGGCGGGGCGATCCCGTCCAGCATGACGGAACTGATCCTCTGGGTCGCGGACCGCTACGGGCTGGAAAGGGCGGAACCAACCTTTCTCTGACGCCCCGGGCGGCGGAATAAGCCGGCAACGGCATCATTGGGACAGGCACAGAGACACGACGAGGGAGTCACCGATGACCAAGCATCAGTACCCGGAACTGGGCGCAGACTACCTGGAGCCGATCAAGATCCTCGACTACGAATCGGCCGGCCGCCAGGTCGTCCGCTGGGCGCAGGGCAAGGACCCGCTGCCGGGCACGATGGCCGAATTCCGCGAGAAGCTCGCGGGCATCGTCCATGTGCCGGAGCGCTATCTCAGCATCTCCTTCACGCAGGGCGACGACCATCACTTCGTGATGCGCCTGCCGCCGAAGAACCAGGTTTCGCAGTCCGAGATCATCGTGAATGCGCAGCCGAAGGGCATCGCGTCCTACGACCCGCCGAAGTTCTACCTCGACATGCTGACCGCGGACGAGAACTTCGACAACATTCCGTTCTTCTACTCGCGCATCGCGGACTACACGATCCGCGGCTGCCGCTGACATCGGCCTTCGGTCCGGCCGCGCGCTGAACGGCGCCGGTCCCGACCAAGCTCGAGAGCATGTCCCGATCGGACGGACTGATCCGATCGATAAGGAACTGCTCGAAGTCACTAGCTCTACGCCGGGGAGGGGACGCCCGACAGTCACCCCCTGGCGAACGAACCATCCCTTACGGGATGTAGCGGAACGGCCGCGAGATCCGGTGGCGAGAGACCGGCCATCTCGAGGCCGTTCCGCAGTTCTTCGCGTGCGACCTTCGACGCGATCGGCAGGCTGCCGAGCAGCCAGCGCGACACATCCGCCTCGGCCGGCCGCCCTTCGCCGAACCAGTGCTCCGCGATCGTCTCGACGAAGCGCCGGCCCTCCCGCCGCCCCTCGTCGCGGCGCCCGGCGAGCGCGAGCGCGGCCGCTCGCAGCCCGCCGATATGGACGAGCGCGTCGCCGGCATTCTCCGCCGCCTCCACGGTCGCCTCGTAGTCGCCGAGCACGAAGCGCGTCGAGGCCTGGTAGGCCCAGTGCAGCCGCGAGATGCCGAGGCCGAGATCGAGCGCCGTGTCCGCGTAGCTTCGCGCCCGCTTCGCCTCGCCGCAATAGGCAAGGCCCAGCGCCGCCGAGACCAAGGTCCAGGGATCGTTCGGATTGACGTCGCAGGCGAGCTGGAAGGCAAGGCCGGCCCGGTCGCCCGACCCGTTCAGCGCCTGCGACCAGCCGAGGCAGAGCTGGCAGCGGGTATCGAGCGGGTCGAGCTGCACGGCGATCTTGGCGAGTTCCAGCGCCTCGGCATGCAGCGCCGCGTTCCGCTCGACGCCCGGATAGACGAGGTGGCGCGAATTGAGGATCCCGACCAGGCTCGCATAGGCCGGCGCGAAATAGGGCGCCTCCTCGATCAGCCCGCGGAAAACCGCCTCCGCCTTCGCCTCCTCGTCCGGGCGCCAGCGATACATATAGGCGCGCCCGCGCAGCCAGCGGTCATGCAGCGACAGGAGCGTCTCGTCGATGTCGGCCGCCCGCGCGACCCGCGCCGTGGAGAGGTTGATGTCGAGCGCCCCGGCGACCCGGCGCACCACATGGGCGCGCGTGCGCATCCAGTCGTCCGCGCTCGACACGAACTGCTCGCTCCAGAGGAAGCGGCCGTCGCCGGCGTCCTTCAGCGTCATGACGAAGCGGAGCCGGTCCTCCTCGTCGAACACGGTCGCCTCCATCCGGTAGGAATCGTCCGCATGGGAGCGTGCCACCGGATCGTCGCCGTCGATCACGCTCCAGCCGCGGAAGCAGACGAGCGAGGCGACCAGATGGTGCCGGAACGCGCGCACCAGCGCCTGGCGGTCGGGCGACAGCTGCTCCATGGCGAAGCCGGCCACCACGATCGCATGGCCGACCGCCACGCGCGCCGCTCCCTCCGGGGCGAATTCCGAGGGCCGCGCGATCGCGACCGCGTTGCGCAGGACCGGGGCCGGCGGCACCGTGCCGCGCGCATAGCCGAGCTGGCCGACCTGGCCGAGCTTCACCGCGCGGATCAGGTCCTGCGTCTTCTCGGACGGTTCGGCGTCGAAGTCCTGGTCGAGCAGGTCCCAGAGCTGGCGGTAGGCCTTCAGCGCGCCGGCGATGTCGCCGACGATGGCGCAGGCGCGGATCACCGCCTGGCAACCGACCTCGTGGGTCGGTTCCAGATTGAGCAGCGCCCCGCCGATGCGCCTGATCGTGAGCGGATCGCGCGCGCCTTCCAGAAACGCCTCGAGCCGGTTGATCAGGCGGTCCTGCAGCCGCTGCCGCTGCACCATCAGCCAGGAGCGGAACGCCGGGTCGAGATCCTCGAGGCCTTCCAGGAAGCGCTCGGCGAGCCGCCGCTCCTCCAGCAGGGGGGCCGGCAGGATGCCGTCCTCGAGCGCGTCGGTGATCTCGTTGAAATCGGTCGTGACCCGGTCCAGGTCGAGCCGCATGCCGATGCGGTCGGCGGTGAACAGCGCCGGGTCGGTCGCCTCCAGCACGCGCTTCACATCGGCGATGGTCTGGCGCAGCGACGCACGCGCCTTCACCTCGTCGTGCTCGCTCCAGAGCAGGCCGGCGACGCGCTCGCGCGTTTCGCGCCCATGCGTAACCGTCGCCAGATAGGCGATCAGCGCCTGCGACTTCCGGTTCGGCATGGCGATGTCGCCGGAGGCGGTGCTGAGCACCATACGGCCGAGCGTGGCGAGCCGCAGGATCGGTCCGGCCGGCGCGGTCCCCGGCGGATGCTCCGCGTGCGGGGATGGCCGAGCCCGGTCGGCATCGGCGATGTCCATCGTGAACTCCCAGCGACTCGCCCGCCGATTAGAATAAGTCGATCCCTCGGGACGGGGGAAGGCCGCGGCTTTGGCCGCCCTGTCCGAGCCGGCCGACTGCGACGGTGGCCGGCTGCGGCTGCAGCCCGGCGGTGACGACGCGGGCCACCGGTATCTCGAACTCGGCGCGCGTGAGATCGACCGCATAGGCGCTGAAGCCCGCCGCGCGCAAGGCCTCAACCGCACAAGCGAGACGATTCTCGTCATCCAGCCCCGCTTGGCTTGTGGATAGGTCGCCGACGCCGTCGATCGCGAGGTCGGCGAAGGCGACCTCCTCGGCGCGGCGGAGCTGCATCCGGTCGGCCGGCGACAAGGCGGCCTCGCCACGTTCGGACCGCTTGAGGCGGGCGAGATGCTGGCCGAGCTCCATCTGGGCGAGTTCCACGAGCGCGGCGCCGAGCGCGCGGGCGGGATCCGGGTCCGCCGCGTAGCCGCCCGCGAAGCCGCGCCCGTCCGCGCCGAACGAGATCGCCGCCACGACGGGCAGCGCGATCTCGGAGCGAATGTCGAGGAACAGCGTGTGCCGCCCGGTGGCGCCGGCGCGCATGGCGGCGAGGGTCTGGGTCGCGCCGGTTGCCGCCAGGGTCTCGGCCGACAGGAGGCGGGCGGGACGGTCGCCCGACCACCAGAGCGCGGCGGCGTCGCGCTCGACGGTTTCGAGCAGCGCCTTCAGCGTCGCCCGCGTCGGCGTCTCCCCCGCCGAGCATCCGTTGCCGAGAAGCACCGGCACCCGCGGCCCGCCCGGCTCGCGATAGACGAGCGCGGCCGGCAGGAAGGCCGGCGCCCCGTCGCCGAGCCGGCGCGCCGGCGTCACCGCGATGTCGGCGAGGCCGGCCGGATCGTCGAGCCCGAGCATCGCCGCCCAGAACGGCGCCGCCGCCTCGCCGCCGGCCGGCGGCCCGGCCTCGCGCGCAGGGAGTACGGGATCGCCGGGCCGGCGGAACTGGGAGAGATATTCGACGCCCTCGGCGACCGCCGCCGCGAAGGCGCGGCCGGGCGCGGAGGCGGCGCCGGCGAGGCTCGCCACGTCGTCGTCGTCCCCCGCGATCCCGATCAGGCGCGGATCCGCCGCCCCGCCCACGAAGGCGAGGCCGGGCGCGTCCGGCAAGGCGAGGCCGAACACGGCCGCCATGCGCGAGGCCGCCGCGAGGATCGCCGGCATATTGGCCGGCTCCTCGCCCGCCAGCAGGGCGGCCGGGTCGCCGACGCCGAGCCGCGCCATGAGCCGGCGCGCCGCGGCCTCCGCGGCGGGCTCCACCGGGCGCCCGGCGAGCACGTCGGACGCGATCCTGAACAGTTCCGATGCCCCGGCCATGCGCCGATCCCCCGCTTCGACCGAGTTCGCATCAAAGCCGAACAAGGGTCTGTCCGGCAAGCACTATCCTCATTCGGCCATGCGCCCGCGTCGCACCCGCCATGCGTGCCTCCGGCCGCGCCGGGCGGGAGCCTGGCCGCCCCGGATCCGCCACCCCGAAGCCGTCGTCCCGGGCGTATCAGCGGCGCGTGCCGGACATTTGACACAGGCGTGCCGGGGTGGTTCCTCTCAGGCCGAAGAAGCGGGGGAGATGCGATCCATGGCTCGGCGGTTGTTGCAGGTTCTGGTCGACGGCACGCGCGCCGTCGCGGTCGTGGAGGACGACGGGTCGGCCCGGCTCGTGAACGGCGTCGCCACCACCTACGACCTCGTCACCGCCGCCATCGAGGCGGGCCTCACCCTCGAGGCGACGATCGCCAAGGCGGGACTCGGCGCGGCGCTCGACGCCGGAAAGGCGCTCGCCGAGGGCCGGGTGCTGTCGCCGATCGAGCACAAGGATCCGGCGCATCAGTGGATGACCGGCACCGGCCTGTCGCATCTCGGCTCCGCCGAGGGGCGCGACAAGATGCACAAGGATCTCGGCGACCCGTCCAAGCTCACCGACTCCATGCGCATGTTCAAGATGGGCCTCGAAGGCGGCAAGCCGGCGCCGGGCGAGCGCGGCGTGCAGCCGGAATGGTTCTACAAGGGCGACGGCTCGACCGTGGTGCCGCCCGGCGGCGCGTTCCCCTCGCCGGACTTCGCGCTCGACGGCGGCGAGGAGCCCGAAATCGTCGGCGTCTATGTGATCGGCCCGGACGGCACGCCCTGGCGGGTCGGCTTCGCGCTCTCCAACGAGTTCTCCGACCATGTCACCGAGCGGCAGAACTACCTCTTCCTCGCCCATTCCAAGCTGAGGCCCTCCTCGTTCGGGCCGGAGATCCTGATCGGCGACCTGCCGTCCGACGTGCGCGGGATGTCGCGGCTGAAGCGCGGCGGCGCGACGATCTGGGAGAAGCCGTTCCTCTCCGGCGAGGACAATATGAGCCACTTCGTGCGCAACCTCGAGGACCACCACTTCAAGTATCCGCTGTTCCGCCGGCCGGGCGACGTGCATGTGCATTTCTTCGGCACCGCCACGCTCTCCTTCTCGGACGGCGTGAAGACCGAGCCGGGCGACGTGTTCGAGATCGAGGCGGCGCCCTTCACCTTGCCGCTCCGCAACAGCTACGCGGTCGCGCCGCATCCGATCCCCGCCGTCAAGGCGCTGTGAGGGCCGCGCCATGACGGATCGCGAGGTGATCGAGATCGCAGGCGGCGGCTACCGCGCCGTGATCGTGCCCTCGGCCGGCGGCCTGTTGCGCCGGCTGGTCGTGTCGCTGCCGGGCCGCGAGGAGGACATCCTGCATTCGCCGCCGGATGCGGTGAACTGGATCCACAGCCCGCGCTTCTTCGGCTCATGGCCCATGCTGCCCTTCGCCAACCGCGCCTATGACGCGGTGATCGACGACGGCGAGACGCGCTTCACCGTGCCGGTCAACGACCCGCCCTCGAACGGCGCCATCCACGGCTTCGGCTGGCAGGCCGCGTGGGACGTGGCCGAGCGCGGGGCGGACCGCATCGCGCTCGTGCACCGCCGCACAGAGGGGCCGGATCCCTACCGCTACACCGCCCGGCAGGAGTTCACGCTCACCCCGGTCGGCCTCAGGCTCGACCTCTCGATCACCAACGAGGCCGACCGGCCGCTCGGCTACGGCTACGGCCTGCATCCCTGGTTCACAAAGTACGACGACACGGTGCTGACGCTGCAGGCGACGGGCCATATGCGCATCGGCGAAGGCTTCCGGCCGGTCGGCGTGGAGCGGCTTCCGGACGACCTCGACTTCGCGCAAGGCCAGGTGGTGCTGCGGCCGGAGACCCTGACGGCGAATTTCATCGGCTGGGACGGCATCGCCGAGGTGGCGACCCCGTCGCGCCGCTTCGGCTACCGCATGGAGGCCTCGCCCGACATGGCGACGCCACTGCTGTGGGCGCCGGCCGGGGCCGAGTTCTTCTGCCTGGAGCCGCAGAGCCACGTGGTCGGCGCTCCGACCGACCCGGTCGCCCGCGCGGTGACGCCGCTGAAGCGCCTCGCGCCCGGCGAGACCATGGCCGGATTCATGACGCTCGCGGGCCGCGAGATTTGAGCGGGTTCCCGCATCTCGTCCTCGGCGGCGCCCGCTCGGGCAAGACGCGCCACGCGCTCGACGCCGCCGCGGCGACCGCGCTCGCCTGCGTCTATGTGGCGACCGGCACCGCCGGCGATGCCGAGATGGCCGAGCGCATCGCGCGCCACCGGGCCGAGCGCGGCGCCGGCTGGACGACGCTCGAATGCCCGCTCGCGCTCGCAGCGGTGATCGCCGAAGAGGCGCGCCCGAACCGCGTCCTGCTGGTCGACTGCCTGACGCTCTGGATCTCCAACCTGATGTTCGCGGAGCCCGGCGTCGAGGCCGACATCGAGGCCGCGACGGCGGGCCTCGTCGACGCGCTTGGCGAGGCGCGCGGGCCGGTCATCCTCGTCTCCAACGAGGTCGGGCTCGGCATCGTCCCGGACAACGCGCTCGCCCGCCGCTTCCGCGACCACCAGGGCCGCGTCAACCAGGCGGTGGCGCAAGTCGCTGAGCGCGTCACGTTCGTCGCCGCCGGCCTGCCGCTCCGGCTGAAAGGGTAGGCGCGCCCCGCCGGCGCGCGCTTGGCCGCGCGTTTACGCCCGCGCGCGTTTCGCCGCGCGGGCCAGCATGGCCTCGGGCGGCTCGGTGTCGACCGCGATGACCTTGCGGCCGTCGAAGGAGAGCGCCAGTTCGCCGCGCTTCAGCTTCAGCGCCTGCTCGCCGAACAGTTCCCGGCGCCAGCCCTTCAGCACCCCCACATCCGCGTCGTCGTCGGCCGCGACCGCCTCGAGGTCGTCGACCGTGGCGATGACTTTCGAAGCAACGCCATGGGTTTCCGCGACGAGCTTCAACAGGACCTTGAGGAGATCGACCGCCGCGCCTGCGCCGTCCGGCATGGGCTTGCCGCGCGGAATCGGCGGCAGCTTGTCGCGCGGGATGGCGAGCGCGCGGCGCACGCAGGCGACGATGTCCTCGGCCTGGCGCGACCGCTCGAACCCCTTCGACATGCTCCTGAGATTGGCGAGCGAGGCGGCTTCCGAGGGCTGCTCGGCGACGATCTCGTAGAGCGTCTCGTCCTTCAGCACGCGCGAGCGCGGCACGTCGCGGGCGCGCGCCTCGCGCTCCCGCCAGGCGGCGAGTTCCTTCAGGATGGCGAGCTCGACAGGCTTCTTCACCCGCATCTTAAGCCGTTCCCAGGCCTCTTCCGGGCGGATGTCGTAGGTGCCGCGCGAGGTCAGCACGCGCATCTCCTCGGCGACCCATTCGGCCCGGCCCTGCTCGGCGAGGCTCGCGGAGAGATAATGGTAGACGTCGCGCAGATGCGTCACGTCGGAGAGCGCGTAGGCGAGCTGCTTCTCGGTCAGCGGACGCCGCGTCCAGTCGGTGAAGCGCGACGACTTGTCGATATGCGCGCCGGAGACGCGGAACACGAGCTGGTCGTAGGAGATACTGTCGCCGAAGCCGCACACCATGGCGGCGACCTGGGTGTCGAACACGGGGGCTGGGATGAAGTCCCCCATGTTGAAGATGATTTCGATGTCCTGCCGTCCGGCGTGGAACACCTTGATCACCGCCGTGTCGCGCATCAGGTCGAGGAACGGCGCCATGTCGAGGCCGGGCGCCAGCGCGTCGACCACCACGGCGGTGTCCGGCCCGGCGAGCTGGACCACGCAAAGCTTCGGCCAGTAGGTCGTTTCTCGAAGAAACTCTGTATCGACCGCCACATAGGGATGTTGGGCGAGCCTGGCGCAGGCTTCGGCGAGGTCCGATGTCTTGGTGATCACGTGCATGGTCTTGCTCTATAGCGCGAGTCTTCGGCCTTGTCCCGCTTCACTGGCGTCCCGGCAGAGGAGCCGTTAACCGAACCCGATGAATTTTATCGATCGCCCCTGTGCTTTTTCCGGACAAGCGCTTCAACCGCCTCCCGTTCCAGCGTAAACACGACCTCCGCCTCGACCGGCCGGAAGCCGAGCCGCTCGTAGAAGCGATGCGCGCCGGCATTCGCCGCGGTCGTCTCGAGCTTGAGGAAGGCGAAGCCGGCGTCGAGGCCCTCGGCGGCCGCGGCCGCGATCAGCCTTTCGCCGAGCCGCAGGCCGCGCAAGGCCGCATCCACGTAGAGATCGACCACATAGAGGCCCTCCTGGCCGCGCCAGGTGGAGAAGGTCGGCGCCGCGACGAGCGTCCCGACGAGGCGGTCCTCCGCCACCGCGACCCAGAGAAAGAGCCGCGGCCCCGGGCCGAAGGCGAGGCGCTCGATCTCCGCGCCGGTCACGCGCGGCACGGTCGTGGAGCCGATGTCGCGGGCGAGCGCCCTCACCATGGCGGCGATCGCGTCGCCTTCGCCCGGCCGCGCCCGGCGGATCGCCGGCGTCACCGGGCGAGCCCGGCGAGGAGTGCTGCGAGGTTCGCGCCGAGCGAGGCGGAGGGATAGCCGCCTTCCTGCACCACGACGAGGGGCATGCCGAGCCCGCGGATCGCCCGCCCGATCCGCTCGAAGCCCGCGGTCGTGACCGCGAAGGCCTGGAACGGATCGTCGACCGCGGTGTCGAGGCCGCAGGCGAGGACGAGGACGTCCGGCCGGTGCTGCGCGACGCGGGCGAGCGCGTGGGCGAGGGCGGCGAGAAAGGCCTCGTCGTCCGTGCCGCGCGGCAGCGGCAGGTTGAGGTTGAAGCCGTCGCCCTCGCCGCGGCCGGTCTCGGACGCGTAGCCCCAGAAATACGGGTAGAAGCGCGCTGGATCCATGTGCAGCGACACGGTCAGCACGTCGGCGCGATCGTAGAAGATCGCCTCCGTGCCGTTGCCGTGATGCACGTCGACGTCGAGCACCGCCGTCCTGAGGCCGCGCCGGACGAGGCTCTCGGCGGCGAGCGCGCTGTTGTTCAGGTAGCAGAAGCCGGCCGCCACATCGGCCGCGGCGTGATGGCCGGGCGGGCGGCAGAGTGCATAGGCGAGCCGCTCCCCGCCGGCGACGAGGCCGGCCGCATGGAGCGCCGTCGCGGCGGAGGCGAGTGCGGAACCCCAGGTCTCGGCCAGGATGGGCGCGGAGCCGTCGCCCACATGGTAGCCGACCTGGCCGACGAGGCCGTCCGGATAGCCGGGCTCCGGCAGCGAGGCGCGGCCGATCGCATGGATGTTCGGGAGCGGATAGGCGCTCGCGCCGGGGATGCGCGCCCAGCGCTCGGCGGCGGATTTCAGGAAGGCGAGATAGCGCGGCGTGTGCACGGTTTCGAGCACGGCCTCGTCGATCGGCGGCGGCGCCTCGACGGCGGCGCCCACCTGGCGGAGGCCGTCGAGCAGCAGGTCGACGCGCTCGGGCCGCTCCGGGCTCGGCTGCAGCCGCCCGGCGACGACGAAGCCGGGCGGCACATGGGCACGGCTCCCTTCGTGGAAGACGGCGCGCATCAGCGGCGGGTCTCGCGGATTCTGAAATGCGGCATGGCGGTTTCCAGCGGTCGGGCGGAGATCATACAGTCCCGGCTGCCCCGCGCTACTCCGCGATGCCTTCGGCGTGGTCGCGCGCCAGCGCCGCGGCGATGGACGGCGCGGTGAAGACGTGCACGTCCGGCTTGCGGATGCCGAAGCGGATGAGCGATCTGCGCACCGGCCTGGCCATGGCGGTCAGCACCACCTCGGCGCCACGCTTGTGGAAGTCCGCGATGACGCCCTTCAGCGCCGCCGCGCCGGTCGAATCGACGAGCGGCACCGCCTCGAAGTCGAGCACGAGCAGGCGCGGCCGTTCGCCGATGCGGCCGAGCACGGTGCCGAGCTGGGAGGCGGCGCCGAAGAAGAACGGGCCGTTGATGCGGTAGACGACCACATCCTTGTCGGTCGCAAGCGGGTCGTAGGCGGGCGCGTCGCGGTCGTCCGCATGGTCGCGGTCGATCAGGGGCGTGTGGCTCTCGATCTCCACCGCCTCGGCCATGTGATGCATGAACAGGATCGCGGCGAGCACCACGCCGACCTCGATGCCGACGGTCAGGTCGTAGAAGACGGTCAGCAGCATGGTCGAAAGGACGACGGCGCGGTCGCCCCAGCCGGAGTTCCGGATGAGCCGCAGCACCACATGCGCCTCGCTCATGTTCCAGGCGACGATGGCGAGGATGCCGGCGAGGACGGCGAGCGGCACATAGGCGGTGAGCGGCGCGGCGACCAGCATGAAGACGAGCAGGAACACCGCATGCAGCACGCCGGAGACCGGCCCGGTGGAGCCGGCGCGGATGTTGGTCGCCGTGCGGGCGATGGCGCCGGTCGCGGGCAGGCCGCCGAACAGCGCGCTCGCCACATTGGCGTAGCCCTGCGCGACGAGCTCGCAGTTGGAGCGGTGCTTGCGCCCGGTCATGCCGTCGGCGACCACGGCGGAGAGAAGCGATTCGATGCCGGACAGGATGGCGATCGTGATCGCGTCCGGCAGCACCGCCTGGATCTTGGCGAGCGACATGGCCGGGAGTTCGGGATAGGGCGGCACGCGCGGGATCGCGCCGAATTTCGAGCCGATCGTCACCACGTCGAGCGACAGGACGGTCGTGAGGACCGCGGCGCCGACCACGGCGATGAGGAAGCCCGGCCACTTCGGTCGCGTGCGCCGGAGGTAGAGGATCGTGAAGATCGACAGGGCCGAGAGCGCGACCGCGGTCGGGTTGAGGGTCGGCAGCGCGGCGGCGAGCGCCTCGATCTTCGGGATGAAGTCTCCCGGCAGCTTGCCCGTCTGGAGGCCGAGCAGGTCGGCCACCTGGCTGACGAAGATGGTGATGCCGATGCCGGCGGTGAAGCCGATCGTGACCGGATAGGGGATGTACTTGATGTAGGTGCCGAGGCGCAGATAGCCGATCACCAGGAGCATCAGCCCGGCGATCAGCGTGGCGAGGACGAGGCCGTCATAGCCGTGCTGCTCGATCGTGCGGTAGACCACCACGATGAAGGCCGCGGTCGGCCCGCCGATCTGGAAGCGGCTTCCGCCCAGCGCCGAGATGATGAAGCCGGCCACCACCGCGGTGAAGAGGCCGCGGTCCGGGGTCGTGCCGGATGCGATGGCGATGCCCATGGCGAGCGGGAGGGCGACGATCGCGACGGTCAGGCCCGCGATGACGTCGGCCGCGAAGCGCTTCAGGTCGTAGCCTTCGCGCAGCGCTGTGACGAGCTTCGGGGTGAACAGGTCGACGAACCGGTCCTCGGGAGGACGGCGCGCCGTTTCGGTCGGCTGCATGGGGGCCAAGACTCCGGCGGGGTTGCGCCCACGCTAGACGATGGCCGTACAATATCCAACCGCCCGACGCCGTGGCCGCGACGAATGCATCGCGGAGCTGCCCTGCGGGCGGGCAAGTGTCGCACAGGTGCCATGCCGGCCAGCACTGCGGCGGGGCCAGCAGCCGGAGCATCAGTGTTTTCGCTTACAGGTCGGAGGCCTGGGGATTACTCGGCCGGCGTGGCCGCCTCCTGCGGCAGCACCAGCGGGCGGCTTTCCGGATGCGCGATCAGGCGATCGAGCGCCGCCAGGTGGCGCGGGTCGGAGAGCACGGCCATGCGCTCCTTCGGGGTCAGCCAGCGCAGCGCCTCGTCGAGCGAGGTCGCCTCGCGGATCTTCGCCTCGGCGAGAAGCGGCTCGAGCTCCGGCTTGCCGCGTTCGCGGAGCGGCATGGGGAGCAGCAGCTTCTCGTGCAGGTCGCGCAGGCGGCGCTCGGCGAGCACGGCTTCGAGCCCGTCCTCGATCTCCGGCAGGTCCTCGACCGCGCGCTCCTGGCTCTCCGCCGCGGCGGGGATGATTGCCGGCGGGCTGGTCTCCTCCGGGATGATGAGAAGTCCGGCGCGGCGGAAGGCGAGGCCGATCTCGGCCGATCCGCTCGCATAGGAGACGCCGATCGCCGCGACGAGGCCGACCAGCGTCGGCGCCATCCAGGCGAGCATGGAGGGCGAGATCGCATAGGCGGCGAGGCCCATGACGATGCCGATGATGACGTGCTGCCAGTGCTGGCGGACCACCTCGCCGAGCGGGATCCCGCCGTCGTCACGGCGCTGCGTCTTCCAGCCGGAATCCCGGCCGGACACGATCTCCAGCACGTGCCGGCTCTGGATCAGCATCATCACCGGCGCCACCATGGCGGAGAGCAGCGTCTCGACGAACAGGCTCGCGACGATGCGCGGCGCCCCGCCGGCCGCGCGGCGCACCTCGGGCCTGAGGCAGGATTCGATCGTGCCGAGCACCTTGGGCAGGAGCAGCACCACCATGGTGATGATGAAGAGCTGGATGGCGCGCTCGCTGTCGAAGCGCGGCCAGGCGGGGAATAGCGAGAAATCCTTGGAGAAGTATTCAGGCCGGATGAAGCGGGCCTGCAGGGCGAGGGCGAGGCCGACGAGCAGCAGCGCGAGCCAGATCGGCGAGGCGAGGTAGCTCATGATGCCGGTGGCGAAATGCACCCGCGAGGGCCAGGCGAGGCCGCGCGTCGTGATGATGGCGAGGTGCTGGATGTTGCCCTGCGCCCAGCGCCGGTCGCGCGCGGCGACGTCGAGCAGCGAGGGCGGGCTTTCCTCGTAGGAGCCGCCGAGCCACGGCACCATGTAGACGCCCCAGCCGCCGCGCCGCGTCAGCGCCGCCTCGACGAAGTCGTGGCTCATCACATGCCCGCCGAACGGCCGGCGGCCGCGGATGTCCGGGAGGCCGCAGGTCTCCGCGAAGGCGCGCGTGCGGATGATCGCGTTGTGGCCCCAGTAGTTGCCGTCGCGGCCGTGCCAGACGGCGAGGCCGCGCGCGATCACCGGGCCGTAGATGCGGCCGGCGAACTGGTTCAGCCGCGCGAAGAGCGTGTTGCGGTTCACGATCACGGGCAGCGTCTGAATGATGCCGGCCTTCGGATCGTCCTCCATCAGCTGCGCCATCATCACGAGCGTGTCGCCCGACATCAGGCTGTCGGCGTCGAGCACCAGCATGTGGTCGTAACGGCCGCCCCAGCGCGTCACGAAGTCGGCGACGTTGCCGGCCTTGCGGGCGGTGTTCTTGAAGCGGCGCCGGTACCAGACCGCCATGCGTCCGGCGAGGCGGTGGCGCAGGCGCGAGAAGGCGACCTCCTCCTCGATCCAGGCGGTCGGGTCGGTCGTGTCGGAGAGGATGAAGACTTCGAAATTCTGCCCGGCGCCGGCGGCGATCACCGCCTCGGCCATGGCCTCGAGCGCGCCGAAGGTGCGCGCCGGGTTCTCGTTGTAGACCGGCATGACGAGCGCCGTTCGGCTCGTCAGCGGCCGCGGCGCCGGCCGCGCCACGCCGCGCTCGGCGAAACCGGCGATGAAGCCCGCGATGCCCGACGTGCAGGACAGCGCGATCCACGAAAAAGTCATGCCGAACAGGACGATGAGCGGCCATTCCAGGCCCACGATGCCGCCCGCGCGCACCACGCCGACCATCTCGCCGATGCCGAAGGCGGCGAGCGCCACGGCGCCGCCGAACACGAAGAGCCGGGTCAAGCGCGTCCACGTCGACGGCGGCTGGTCGACCAGCCCCGGCCGCGGCCCGCTCCAGCGCCGGAGCGACTGCACCGGCATGGCGAGCGTGCTCTCCGGCGGCACCGGAGGCACGAAGTCGCCGAGGGTGACGGCGGCATCGCCGTGGGGTCGGGGGCTCTGCTCTTGCACCGTCATCGGCATGGGTCCGGCGGCCGGAGGTCAGGGAAACGCTTCGGCCTTGCGTCGCATGAGAGGGTCAGGCGGTCCACCGGTAAAGCCAGGTTTCGCTGACCGGTTTGGCGCCGTCCGTCAAGAGCACGCGCAATTCCGACAATTGCGTGTTGCGCGTATCGAGCTCGAACAGGACGCGGTAGCCGCCGCGCACCGCGTTTGGTTTCAGGAGCAGGTTGATGATGCGACCGGTCGATGCCGAGGCCTCCACCTTCACCGCGCCCGGCGCGGGCATCGGTCCCTCGAAATCGATGAGGAAACGCCGCAGCCCCGGGTTGGATCCCTGGCCCATGCGGGTGGCGCGCACGAGCCCCACCTCGACCGGCACCGGGATCGCGTTGCCCCAGTGCAGCCGGTAGGCGGCGGAGAATTCCTCGCCCGCCGGCAGCTTCGACTTCGGCCGCCAGTAGCAGATGATGTTCTCGTGGATCTCGCTCTCGCTCGGGATCTCGATCAGCTGCACCGCGCCCTGGCCCCAGTCCCCGACCGCCTCGACCCATGCGGTCGGCTTCAGGTCGAAGCGGGTCTCCAGGTCCTCGAATTCGTCGAAGGCGCGGCGGCGTTGGGCGAGGCCGAAGCCGCTCGGCCCCTGGTCGCCGAACACCGAGATCTGCAGGTTGCGCGGATTGGCGAGCGGCCGCCAGATGCGCTCGCCGCCGCCGGTCAGGATGGCGAGCCCGTCGGAGCCGTGCACGGCCGGGCGCAGGTCGTCGAAGCGGGAGCGGCTCGTCCCGTCGTAGAGGAACATGGAGGTGAGCGCGCCGATGCCCACATGGTCCATGTCCACGCGCGGGAACAGCGTCAGCTCCACATCCGTCACAGTCTCGTCGCCGGGCCGCAGCGTGAAGCGGTAGACGCCGGTGCAGGAGCGGCTGTCGAGGAAGGCGTGCAGCACGATCGAGGTCGCCTGCGCCTCGGGCCGCTCGATCCAGAACCGCTCGAAGAAGGGGAACTCCTCGCCGCCCTCGTCCGCCGTCTTGATCGCGAGGCCGCGCGCCGAGGCGCCGTAGACCTGCCCCTTGGCGATGCAGCGGAAATAGGTCGCGCCTTGGAACGCGGCGAATTCGTCCTGCCGGTCGGGCCTGTTCAGGTTGCGGCGGATCTTCAGCCCGGAGAAGGCGAGATCCTGGTTCGGCTCGGGCGGCTTCATGGTCTGCCCGTAGTCGAATAGGTCGCGGCTGAACTGGATGCGACGGGCGAGGCCGTCCTCGACCACGTTGATCTCGACCGGCTGCCGGTAGACGAAACCGGTATGCATCAGGCTGACCTGGAAGCCGCGGTTCTCGTTGCGCCACAAAAAGCGGTCCGGCCGATAGCGAATGTCGCGATACTGCTCGTAGGTGAGGTTGGCAAAGCGCTCCGGCAGGTCGAATTTCGGCTCCACCCAGGGCGTCGTGGCGCGCTTGCGGGCGTCGTCGAGCAGGGACGCGCGGGAGAAGGGCTGCGGATCGCCGGGGGCCGCGACGGCGCTGCCGAGTTCGGCGGCGAGGAGGCCCGCGAACGCCACGGCGCCGCCGGCGGCGGCGGCATGCTGAAGAAAACGGCGACGCTCCGGGTCGGGCAGGTCGTCGGCGGGGGCGTCGCAGTCGCGGTTCATGGACCGGCGTTCTCGCAGCGGATCATGGCAGGACAAGGAAGCCTTCGTGACGGCCGTGCACCCGTCCGGTCAGCCTGCCTCTGACCCTAGGGAATTCACGGTTTCTTCCTGACAGGACGATAGCGGATTTGGATTGCGAATTCAAAAACATCCAGACCCGCGGCACGATCTTCCCGCGGCCGGCGCGAAGCTATGCCGGCTCAACAGCGCGAGACCGATTGTCGCGGGGCGGGGGCGCGCGTCAGCGCGGCGCGTCGCCGTCGTCGTCGATGCCGTCGTGGAAGACGGTGAAGGCGTGGTGCACGGAGTCGATGTGGTTGCGCATCGCCGCGGCGGCCGTCTCCGCGTCGCCGCGCAGGATCGACTGGATCACCGCGTCGTGCTCGGCATGGCTGATCTTGAGCCGCCCGAGCGTGTGGAACTGGGCGCGGCGGAACGCGCTGACGCGCCGGCGCACGCTGAAGCAGAGGTCGGCCAGGAAGGCGTTGTGGCTCGCCTCGTAGAGGAAGTCGTGGAACGTGTCGTTGGCTTCCGTGTAGCCGTCGAGGTCGCCCCGCTGCACCAGATCGAGCGCCTCCGCATGGATCTGCACCAGCCGGGTCCGCTCGCCCGGCGTCATCTCGACCGCGCAGAGGCCCGCGGCGAAAGCCTCGAGCTGCGCCATGACGGCGAACATCTCCTTCAGCTTCGCGTCGGACGGCTCCGTCACCACGGCGCCGCGATGCGCCTTGTGCACGACGAGGCCGGAGGCGGCGAGTTCGCGCAGCGCCTCGCGCACCGGCGTGCGGGACACGCCGAACCGGGCGGCGAGCGAGGTCTCGTCGAGCTGCGTGCCGGGGGCGATCCGCCCATAGACGATGTCGTCGGCGAGTTCGGCGCGCAGGCGCTCCGCGTGTGTCTGCCCGGCGACTTCGCGCCGGCGCGAGATGCGGCCGTCGCCGCGCGGCGTGGTGCGCGCGGGCGGGTTCGATCCGGACTTGCTCAGCATGGTCCGCCCGATCGTCCGATCATGTCATCCCCCCTGCGGCAAAGCCCGGCCGACCCGATCCGTCGCCCCGGCCCTCTTGTTCTGACGTCAGGGCAGCAAATGTGATGCCAACGGGCATTCACCCCGGATCGCCGCCCCCGACGCGAATTTGGCACGAGCCCCGGCGAAGTCCTAGCCAAACCGCGACGACCGCGCGCCCCGGCTTGGCAGGATGCGACGGGAACGCGGAACGTCGTCCCCGTGCGGGCGGGGACGACGGCCCGATCATGACGTCACACCGTGACCGCGCTGCGGCGCCGCGCTCACTGGCGGGTCGGCGAGCACTCCGGCCGCGCATCGTTCTGCTCGCAGGGCGGCTGGCCGCGCGAATTGTCGGAGCGGGAGCGCGAATTGGTGCCGAGCGTGCTGCCCGAGGAGGTGCCGGAGGTGCCGGTCGTGCCGTCGTTGGTCACGCCGTTGCCGATGCTGCCCGTGGAGCCGCCGTTGCCACTGCCCATGCCGCCGCCGACACCACCGCCGACGCCACCCGAACCCGTGCCACCACCCGAGCCCGCGCCCGCGCCGCCGCCCGAACCGGAGCCGCCGCCGCCGGAGCCGCCGCCACCGCCCTGTGCATAGGCATCACCGCCGCCGATCAGCTTGCCGAGAGGCGTCCCGCCGGTAGGAGCCGCGAGAGCGATCAAGGTCGCGGCGGTCCCGATCATCAAGGTCTTCAACATGTGTCCGTCCCCTTCAAAAGCCCCGGCAAAAAACGCCCCGCCGATCTGGCGCGAATGCGCCTCGGTCAAGCTAAGTCATTGCGCTGTCGATCTTTGTTGACCTGGACGCGATCCCGCGTCCGTGTCTTTGGAACGTGCGCCGCCGCGATCTGTTCCCTCCCGCCCACGATCGAAGGGGGCGGCGCTATCGGCTCAGCGCGCCCTGAGCGCGACCATGAAGGGCTGGCCCGGGTCGAGCGGCACGGCCGGGATACCGGTCGGCCCGACCTGCCAGTCGCGGCCGCCGAACAGGTCCGCCCAGCTGCCGGCGAGGTCGGCGGGGAGGGAGAGCGCGGCGATGTCCTCTTCCCAGCTTTCGCGGAAACGGGTCGGCACGAGGACGAGCAGGCTCGCGCCTTCGTGTCCGCGGGTGAAGCCGACGAAGCCCGCATGGGAGGCGGCGACGCGCAGGGGCACCAGGTCACCGCGCGTGAACAGGTCGAGATTGGCGCGGCGCAGCCGCAGCAACGTCCGGGTCAGGTGAAACTTGGCGATGCCGACCTCGTCCACGCGCGGATCGTCCGCCCGGTCGCATTCATAGGCTTCCTTGAGGCGCGTCCAGTCGACCGGGCGGCGGTTGTCCGGGTCGACCAGGGTGTGGTCCCAGAGCTCCGTCCCGCGATAGATGTCGGGCGTGCCGGGCAGCGTCATCTGCAGGATCACCTGCACCAGCCCGGCGATGCGGCCGGGGGCGGCGAGGCGGGCGACCAGTGCCTCCAATTCGTCGCGAAACACCGCGCCTGCCTGTCCGGTGAGCAACGCCTCGGCAAAGGCGAAGGTGGCGTCCTCGTAGGCGGTGTCGGGCGTCTCCCAGCGGGTGTGCCGCTTGCCCTCGCGCATCACCTTCATGAGATAGGCCTTGATGCGGTCGAGGCCGATCGGCCAGGCGCCGACGAGGGTCTGGTAGAGGATCCATTCGTCGACGGCGTCCGGCGCGGCGCTGCCCTCGACGGCCCGCTTCAGGCCGGCATGCCGCCGCTGCCAGCGGCGCGCCGTGCCGAGGAAGAGATGCGGCATGCCGGAGAGGGCGGAAAGGCGCGCGCGCGTATCGGCGCCGCGCTTCGTGTCGTGGGTCGCGAGCGGCTGCAGGTCGACCCGGCGCGCCGCCGCCCGCGCGGCCTCGCGGGCGAGCACCTCGGTCGCGGCGCGGAACGGCTTCTCCAGCGCGCTGCCGACTTCGTTGACCGAGCCGAGCGCGACGAAGCGGTAGAGCTCGGTGTCCTCGTAGCCCTTCGCCATCGCCGGCCCGGTCAGCTGCTGCAGCCGGCGGCGGAACAGGGTCGCGTCCGCTCCCTCGCCGCGATCGAGGATCCCCACGATCCTCGCCGCGAGGGCACGGGTCTCCGGCGCGGCGTCCGCTATCCCGTCGAGCGCCTCGCGCCAGACCGCGCGGTCCTGGTCGCTGCCGCCCTTGGCGTCGGCATAGCTGCGATAGACGGGGAAGTGCATGACGAAGCGCATCACCGCCTCGCGCAAGGGCGTCTCGTCCGCGCCGGCGATGCGGGCGGCGAGCCGGGCGAGCGTCTCCACCTCGGCGCCGAAGCTTTCCTCCAGCATCAGCCGCTTGGCGGCGGCGAGGCGCTGCCGCGGCTCGCCCGCAAGGCCGCCTTCGCGGCGCAGATGCAGCTCGAACTGGCGGTAGCCGTTGGCATCGACCAGCAGCGACGTGATCGTGTTGAGCCGCTCGTAGCCGGTCGTCCCCTCGATCGGCCAGTCGCGCAAGCCTTCCTCGGGCCCGAGGATCTTTTCGACGAAGATCGGCACGTCCGGGCCCGCGGCGGCGCGGAGGTCGCGGCAATAGGCGGCAGGATCGGCGAGGCCGTCCACGTGATCGACCCGCAGCCCGTCGGCATGGCCCTCCGCGATCAGGCGGAGCGGCAGTTCGTGGACGAGCCGGAACACGGCCGGATCCTCGACGCGCACGCCGACCAGGTCGGTGATGTTGAAGAAGCGGCGGAAATCGAGCCGCTCGGAGGCGCGGCGGAACGACACCGGCCGCCAATGCTGCGCCTCGACCGTGCGGGCGACGTCGCGGCGCGCGATGGCCGCGCGGATCGGCTCGGCATGGACCTCCATGGCGCGGCGGAGCGCCCAGCGCGCCTCCACGATCGCCGCGTCCGTGCCGCCGCCGTCGAGCGCCCGCCAGCGGTCGGCCGCCGCGCCGAGTTCCGCGATGCCGGAGGCGGTCGCCGCCGCGCGGAGGATCTCGGCGACGGTCGCCGGACGGAGCGGCCAGCGGTTGCCGCCGTCGGTGAGGTCGATGCGGGCCGCGCTCGTGTCGAGCACGAGCGACAGGCCGCCGGCCTTCAGCGCCTCGTCGTAGGTCGTGCCCATGAAAGGAAGCTCGATCGGCGCCTTCGCCCAGTCGATGTCGAACACGTCGCTCCAGGGCGAGGCGGCGCCGAATTCGAGCGCCGACGTCCAGTAGGGGTTCTGGTGATGCGCCGCCATGTGGTTCGGCACGATGTCGAGGATCAGCCCGAGGCCGGCGGCCTTCAGCGCCTCCGACATCGCCGCGAAGCCCTCCGCGCCGCCGAGCTCCGGGTTGAGCCGGCGCGGATCGGTCATGTCGTAGCCGTGTGTCGAGCCCGGCCGCGCGGCGAAGACCGGCGAGGCATAGACGTGGCTCGCGCCGAGCGCCGCGATATAGGGCGCGAGGCGGGCGGCGTCGGTGAAGGAGAAGTCCGGCCCGAACTGGAGCCGGTAGGTCGCGATCAGCGGCTTCGTCATGGCACGTCCGCCCAGACGGCGGCCGACCAGGGCGCGAGCGTGACGGTGCCGTCCTCCTCCGCCACGGTGCCGACGGTTGCCGCGGAGAGAACCGGCGGGGCCGGGAAGCGCGCCGGCCGTTCGCCGAAATTGAGCGCCATGACATAGCCGCCGGCCGCGAACCGCCATGTCACCGCGAAGGCGTCGCGGCCGAGCACCGTCTCCGCGCCACGAAAGGCGGAAGCCGCGAGCGGCCAGACGATCCGGGCCCGGAGCCGCGCCCAGCCGGCGAAGCGCTCGCGGTGAAGCCGCGCCTCGGGCTCATCGAAATGGTCGTCCGTCAGCACCGCGGAGCGGAACGTCGCCTCGGCGTTGGGATCCGGCGGCTCGCCATCGAGTTCGAGGCCGAAGGCGCCGAAGAAGTGCAGGAACTCGGCCTTGCGTCCGCGCCGGACCGCCTCGTCGAGCGGCGGGCCGAAATCGACGAAGAACGGGAACGGCGCGGTCAGCCCGGATTCCTCGCCCATGAAGAAGAGCGGCACCTGCGGGGCGAGCATGCCGACGAAGGTGAGGAAGGCGAGGCGATCGGGCCCGACGCGGCTCGCGATGCGGTCGCCGAACGGGCGGTTCCCGATCTGGTCGTGGTTCTGCACGAAGGCCACGAAGGCGTCCGGCGGCAGATGACCCGAGCGCTCGCCGCGCGGCGTGCCGCCCCGGTGCCGGCTCGGCTCGCCCTGGTAGACGAAGCCCTCGGCGAATGCGCGCGCCATGCGCGAGGGGACCTCGTCCGCATAGTCCTCGTAATAGCCGGCCTTCTCGCCGGTCGCCGCCACGTGGAGGACGTGGTGGACGTCGTCGTTCCATTGCGCGGTGTAGCGGCGCGGCAGGCCGTCTGCGCCACGTTCGAGCCAGCGGGCGCCGTTCAGATCGTTCTCCAGCACGAGCCAGGCGTCGGGCTTCAGCGCCCTGACCGCCGCCGCGATCTCGTCGAGCAGCCGGTCGCCACCCTCGGTCACGAAGGCGTGCACCGCGTCGAGGCGGAGGCCGTCGAAGCCGTATTCGCCGATCCACTGGCACGCATTCTCCACGAAGAAGGCGCGCACGATGTCGTTGTCGAGGTCGATCGCCGGCCCCCAGGGCGTCGGCAGCCGCTCGGTGAAGAAGGGCGCCGCGACCCGGTTGAGCGCGAGGCCGGACGGGCCGAAATGGTTGTAGACCACGTCGAGCAGCATCCCGAGGCCGAGCGCGTGCGCCGCCGCCACGAGCGTGGCGAGGTCCTCGGGCGAGCCGTAGGCGGTGTCGGGGGCGAACGGGAGGACGCCGTCGTAGCCCCAGTTGCGCCGCCCCATGAAGTCCGCGACGGGCATCAGCTCGATCGCCGTGTAGCCCGCCTCGCGGAAGCGGCCGAGCCGGGACACGAGGCCGAGGAAGGTCCCCTCGGGCGTGGCGGTGCCCACATGCACCTCCGCCACGATGGCCTCGCGCCAGGGGCGGATCGCCTGCGTCGGCCGCACGCCCTCGAACGGGGCGACGACGCGGCTCCAGCCGTCGGCGTCCGCGACCTGGCCGCGCGAGGCGGGATCGGCGAAGACGAAGTCCCCGCTCACGAACCGGTAGGCGTCGCCCGCCCGCGCGCCGTCGGCGACATGCTCGAAGAACCCGTCTCCGACCGCGGACATCGGCTCGGACGGATGACCCTGCCGTTCGAGCGCGACCGCCTGGAGGCTCGGCGCCCACAGGCGGAAGCGCACGCCGGCCGCCTCCGGGGAGGCCCCGAAGTGGCGCCTCATGCACGGCTCTCCAGGACGAGGAGCGAGCGGCTCGGGATCTTCAGGGTCTCGCCCGGCGCCACTTCGGTGTCGTCGCGCTCGCCCGCCGTGTCGACCACGGCGAGCCAGCGGCCGGACTCCTGGGCGGGCGTGGTGAAGTCCACGTCGAGATGGGAGGCGTTCATCATGACCATGACCGATGTCTCGCCCGCGCCGGTCGGTGCGAGCCGAACGGTTAGGCATTTGACATGCGGTCTGTTCCATTCCTCCGCCGTCATGCGCTGACCGGTCGCGGAGAACCAGCTGACGTCGGGCTGGCCGAGCGCGTTGCGCGCGCCGGTCAGGAACTCCGGCCGGGCGAGCGCGCTCCGCCGCTTCCTGAGCTCGATCACGCGGGCGGCGAATTCCACGAGGCTGCGGTCGGTCTTGTGCCAGTCGACCCAGCCGATCTCGTTGTCCTGGCAATAGGCGTTGTTGTTGCCGCCCTGGCTATTGCCGATCTCGTCGCCGGCGAGCAGCATCGGCACGCCCTGCGAGAGAAGCAGCGTCGCGATCAGGTTGCGCTTCTGGCGCGCGCGCAGGTCGAGCACGGCCGGATCGTCCGTCTCGCCCTCGACGCCGCAGTTCCAGCTGCGGTTGTCGTCGTGGCCGTCGCGGTTCTCCTCGCCGTTCGCCTCGTTGTGCTTCTCGTTGTAGGAGACGAGGTCGTGCAGCGTGAAGCCGTCATGCGCCGTGATGAAGTTGACGCTCGACCACGGACGCCGGCGGCCTTCGTTGTAGAGGTCGCTCGAGGCGGCGAAGCGCGAGGCGAAGCTCGGGAGAAGCCCCTCCGAGCCGTTCCAGAAGTCGCGCACCGTGTCGCGGTAGGAGCCGTTCCACTCGGAAAAGCCGGCCGGGAAATTGCCGACCTGGAAGCCGCCCGGGCCGATATCCCAGGGCTCGGCGATCATCTTGCATCCGCCCAGCACAGGGTCCTGCAGGATCGCGTTGAAGAAGGCGTGGCCCGGGTCGAAGCCGGTCGGCCGGCGGCCGAGCGTGGTGGCGAGGTCGAAGCGGAAGCCGTCGACGCCGTAGACCGTCGCCCACAGCCGCAGCGAGTCGAGCACCATCTGAAGGACGCGCGGATGGTCGGTGTTGACCGCATTGCCGCAGCCGGTGAAGTCGTCGTAGTAGCGCGGCGTGCCGGGCAGCGTTCGGTAGTAGGAGGCGTTGTCGATGCCCTTCAGCGACAGCGTCGGCCCGAGATGGTTGCCCTCGCAGGTGTGGTTGTAGACGACGTCGAGGATCACCTCGATGCCGGCCTGATGCAGCCGGTCGACCGCGATCGCGATCTCTTCGAGACCGCCGTCGCCGAGATAGCGCGGCTCCGGCGCGAAGAACGCGAGCGTGTTGTAGCCCCAGTAGTTGGAGAGGCCGCGCTCGATCAGGTGCCGGTCCTGCGCGAAGGCATGCACCGGCATCAGCTCGATCGCCGTGATGCCGAGCGCGACCAGGTAGTCGATCAGGTCGGGCGCCGCGAGCGCCGCGAAGGTGCCGCGCACATCCTCGGGCACGAGCGGATGCAGCATGGTGAGGCCGCGCACATGCGCCTCGTAGATGACCGTCTTCGGCCACGGATTGCGCGGATGCCGAGTGGCGGTCAGCGCCATCGGCGCGACGACGCGCGCCTTCGGCACGAAGGCGGCCGAGTCCCGCTCGTCCTTCACCAGGTCGGCGTCGTCGCCGGCGCCGATCGTGTAGCCGTAGACCGCGTCGTCCCAGCGGATGTCGCCGACGAGTTCGCGCGCATAGGGATCGATCAGCAGCTTCGCCGCGTTGAACCGGTGTCCGGCCTCGGGCGCCCAGGGGCCGTCCACGCGCCAGCCATAGACCTGGCCGCGCCCGACGCCCGGCAGGTGGCAATGCCAGATGCCGTTGGTGCATTCGCGCAAGGGGATGCGCTCGAGCTCCTTGTCGCCCGCATGGTCGAACAGGCAGAGCGTGACGCCGGTGGCGTTGTCCGAGAAGAGCGCGAAATTGGTGCCCCGGTCGTCCGGGACGGCGCCGATCGGGAAGGGCGAGCCGGGATTGACGCGCCTCATGCGCTGATCCTCCGCACCCGGGTCTCGATCACGGTCTCGGCGCGCGGCCGCGGCCTCAGCATCGGGGTGGGCTCGGAGGTCGTGTCGGTCAAGTCGGGCTCCCGTTCGTCGATGGTCGTGCCGGTGAGGCGGGCATAGATCGCCTTGTAGTCCTGCGCCGGGCGGCCCCAGCCGAGGTCGAGCGCCATCACGTGCCGCCGCAGGGCCGCGAGGCGGACCGGGTCGTGATAGGCCTCGATGGCGCGGGCGCAGGCGCCGGCGAAGGGCTCGGCGCCGAAGGGCTGGAACAGGAAGCCGGAGACGCCGTCCTCGATCGTGTCGACGAGGCCGCCGGTCGCATGGGCGATGGGAAGCGAGCCGCAGCGCTGCGCCTGCAGCTGGGTGAGGCCGCAGGGCTCGAAGCGGGACGGCATGAGGTAGAAATCGGAGCCGGCCACGAGCCGGTGCGCGAGCGTCTCGTTGTAGCCGGCCATGAGGCCGACCGAGCCGCGGTATCGACGCGACAGGTCGAGCATCATGGTCTCGATCGCCGGCTCGCCGACACCGAGGATGGCGATCTGGCCGCCGGCCTCCACGATGCCGGGCGCCACCGCCTCGACGAGGTCGAGGCCCTTCTGGTGGACGAGGCGCGAGGAGATCGCGAAGAGGGGGCCGCGCGCATTCTGGTCGAGGCAGAGGCACTGGCGGACGAAGTCGGCGTTCTGCCGCTTGCCGGCGAGATCGTCGGCCGTGAAGTGGTAGTCGAGGCGCGGGTCGATCCTCGGGTCGCAGCGCGCGTCGAGGCCGTTGACGATGCCGGTCAGCCGCCCCTCCGCGGCGAGCGCCTGCATCAGGCCCTGCAGGCCGTTGCCGTGCGCCGGGCCGGTGATCTCGACCGCGTAGGTCGGGCTGACCGTGGTGACGTGGTCCGCGTAGTAGATGCCGGCCTTCAGGAACGAGAGATGCCCGTAGAACTCGACGCCGGCGAGCCCGAAGGCTTCGTCCGGCAGCCCGAGGGCGCCGAGCCGCGAGGGCGGATAGAGGCCGAGATGGGCGATGTTGTGCACCGTGTGCACCGACGGCACGCGCCGCCCGCCATGGGCGAGATAGGCGGCGGTCAGGCCGGCCGGCCAGTCGTTGGTGTGGACGAGGTCCGGCCGCCACGGCAGCCCCGGAACGCCGCGCGCGATCTGGGCGCCGGCGAGCGACAGGCGGGCGAAGCGCAGGTCGTTGTCGGGCCACTCCGAACCGTCCGGCCTCAGATAGGGCGTGCCCGGGCGGTGATAGAGGGCAGGGGCGAGCACCACATAGACCTTCGGCCCGTCGGGCAGGTCGAGCTCGCCGAGCAGGCACGGATCGATCTCGCCCTGGCCGGGCAGGGCGGCGACGACCGATATGGCGCGCGCATGCGCCAGCACCTCCGGATAGCCGGGCAGCAGGACCCGGCAGTCGACCCCGAGGCCGCCGAGCGCGCGCGGCAGGGCGAGCGACACGTCCGCGAGGCCGCCGGCCTTGGCGAGGCCTGCGAGTTCGCTGGTCACGAAGAGCGTCTTCATTGCGGATGTGTCCGGGCGAGCGGTCGCTGGGTCGCGCGCCATGGCCGGGGGGCCGCTGGCTCGCCTTTGCTGAACGCCGGCTGAGCCCGAACGTTCCGGCCTCGCTTGCCGTTATGCTGCATTGCGAGGGAGGCAATTCGCGAGTCGCCGGAAGAGGTTGTACGGCGACGCCGAAGCTGTCCCGCGGCCCTAGCAATGACCTTGGGATATACTTTCGGCTCGCCTTGGAGATTTTACGATCTTTGCATTAGCGGTGGGAACTCGCCTGTATTCGACGTGTTGTCGGATCACGAAGCATTTATTGCGGATGGCGGCGATGACGCAGACCACATTGAACATGGGCGTATTGGCGGTTGTCATTTCACTTCTGGGCCTGGGGATGCATGCGAAGTCGGCCAATGCACAACGGACGTTGCTCAGCACCGAAATCGCGTATGGCGTGTCGGCCCCGGCCAATGCGGCGGATGCGATGCCCTTCTGGACCAGACCGGCCGTCGCTGCGGCGCACGCCGGCCGAGCGGTCGTTCGCTGACGGCCGGGGCGCGCGCCGCTCTGGAACGTCGGACCGATCGAAAAGCGGCAGCCACGGCGCAAAAAAGCGCCCGATGAATCGCTCGCTCAGACCGAGGTCTGCAGCAGGCGGCTCATCGGGCGCCGGCACGGCGGGGAGGGTGGAACGCCGTGGCCGATCCGTGACGGCGGTCGTCGACGCGGTTGTGAAGACGCGCCGACGCCGGTCACTCACTACTCGTCGCGGGCCGCCTCAGGTCGGCAGCGGCACCCGCTTGATCATCTCCGCGTGCTTCTCGATGAGCGGAAGCATCTCGGCCGCGAAGGCCTTGAGGCTGGGATCGTCGCCCTCGGCCGCATAGGTCTTGAAGAGGTCGACGGCGCGCTGATGCACATCCATCTGCGCGCTCACATAGATCCGGTCGAAGGCTTCCGGCGAGGCGGCGGACAGCTCGTCGAGGGTCTTCTGTGCCTCGGCCGACAGGGCGTTCGTGGCGGGCGCCGACGGCGTCTCGATGCTCCAGGGCGCGGTTTTGCGCAGCGCCTCGAGCTTTGCCTTGCTCGCCGAATGGTCGCGGATCATCAGTTCGGCGTGCTGCTTGACGAGCGCGGTCGAGGCCTTGTCGAGTGCGAGCTTGCTCATGGCGAGTTCGAACGCGTCGGTCTCCTGCACCAGCCGCGCGAAGGTCGCCGCCCGGGGCCGTGCATCCGAACCCGGCGCGGCCGCGGGCGGCTGGATCTTGTCGGGAATCGGCGTGGTCTGCGCCAGCCGCAGCGTTTGCTCGCCGGCATGCGCCCCGGCCATGGGCACGAGGAGCGCCAGAACGGCTACTGCGGTGAGTTTCATGTCTCGCCCTCGCTTGGTCGCTGCCGCGGCGCGGCTCCCTGCCAAGAACCGCGGAGGCCCGGGTCGGTTCCCGGTCGACGGCCGCCTGATGTCGCGAGGGCCCGAACGCAAAGGGCCGGCCGATGGCCAGCCCGATGCGCTTCGTCGGTCCGGCGGCGCGAGCGCGCGACCGGATGGAAGGGGTCAGCGCTGGCGATCTTCCGCCGAAGGCTGGCGCCCGCCGCCATGCGAGGCCTGGCCACCCTTGCGGCCGGCCGCGGCTGCGAGCTGGCGGTTCTGCGAGAAGCTGCGCTTCTCGTCGGGAACGCTCTGGCCGCCCTTCTTGGCGATTTCACGCTGTTTGTCGGAGTCCATCGAGGCAAAGCCCCGGTTCGACGTACCACCCTTACCTGTGGCCATTTTCGTACTCCTCGTTTGCCAACAGAATTCGCTCTGTTGCCCGCTGAACTCTGCTCGCGCGGCATTGTTCCGCTCGGCGTCGACAACGCGTGTCCGGGCGCGGTGGACTTTCCGCCGCGCCGCGGCCCGAACAATTGCCAAATGCTCAGCTCGAGACGCACCTTGGCGCGAAAATGCGAACGGCCGGACGCGGGGTCCGGCCGTGCTGAAATTTTCGTGATGGCCGCGTCTTCAGCAGGCGCCGTAGCGTCGGCGGCGCCGCCTCGTCACCGCCGCGCGAGCGCGATCGGGAAGTTCGAGATCGTCGCCGGCCGCGTCATCACCGGATGCTGCTTGCCGCCGGTCAGGTCCTTCACCCGGTTCGCCACATAGGCGTCGAGCTCGGAGAGCGAGATCGAGCCGCGCGACAGGAGGTCGGCCTTGCCCTGGCCGATCGCCTCAAGGAGCGCCTTGGTGAAGGCGCCGTTGCCCCAGGCGGGATCCTCGTAGGAGACCTGCCGGCCGGTCGAGGAGGCGAAGGTGACGACGCCGTTCTCGCTCGCCGAGAGTTCGTTGACGACCGCGTTGATGTCGGTCGCCCCGCGGGTCGAGGCGGTGCCCGCCGCGCGTCCTGCGTGGCAGGTGTCGAGGAACAGCACGGCCTTGCCGGCAAGGCCCTGCAGGGTCCGCTTGATGTCGTCCTGCGACACCGCCTTGGTGCGCAGCTTCTCCGGATTGGCGTCGACGGGGAGGAACCAGTAGGAGTTCTTCTCGTCGTTGACACCGTGGCCGGCGAGGAACACCACGCCCACGTCGCGGCTGGTGACCTGGCGCTCCAGCCATTCGAGGCCTTCCAGGATGCCGTCGCGGGTGGCGTCGCGGTCGGTCAGGAGCTTCACCTCGACCCCGCCGTAGAGCCCGCCGGACTGCGCCTTCATCGTGTCGGCGAAGTCCTTGGCGTCCTTGGCGGGGAGCCCGAGCTTCAGCGACAGGTCCTGGTATTCGGCGATGCCGACCGAGAGCAGGTAGAGCTTCGGCTTCAGGATGTCGGCCGTGGCCGGCTGCTCGCCGGCGAAGGCGAGTTTGACGCGCGCCGGCTCGCTGGCGAGTTCGCCGGAGCGGGCGATCAGCGAGACTTCCACGTCGCGCTGCGGCAGGTCGACGGTGAGGCGGGCGGTCGCCGCCCCGGTGGAGGCGCCGCCGCCGGCCGGGAGCTTCGGCACGTCCGGGCGCGACAGGCCGCGGGCGACGAGCGGCCGGCCGTCGATCAGCACGTCGACGCGATCGACGGGCAGGCCGGACGGCGAGCGTACGTCATAGTCGATGGTCACCTGCCCGGCGGAGAAGCGGCCGCCCTCGTTCGGGGTGAGGATGCGCACCACCGGCGGCAGGCGCGAGGCGACCGACATGTCCGCAGCCGAGGCGCTCTTGCGCTTGGAGGTCGCGTCGGCCTGGCGCACGGCCTCGGCCTCGTCGAGCGTCTCCAGTATCTTGCGCACCACGTCGGGGCGGTTGAACGTGTCGCGGAAACGGGCGGCCGGGAAGAAGTCCGGATCCTGCTGCCAGCCGCGGTTCAGGTGCCAGCCGATCAGGTCCTCGGCGCCGGGCGAGGCGGTGTAGTAGCCGGTCGGCGTCCAGGCGACCCAGCGGCGGTCCTCGGCATGGATGAAGAGGGCGAGCAGTTCCTGCCCGTCGGCGACGCGGAACCAGCGCAGCGTGCCGTCGGCGAGCGAGGCGACCACCACCTTGCCGTCCTTCGCCATGTTGACGCCCCAGGCGACGCCCGAGAGATCGCGCGTCCACTTCTCGTTGCCGCTCGCGTCGTAGCCGTGCAGCCCGAACTCGGTGCCGAGCACGAAGAACTTGTTGTCCGGCGTGATGGCGAGCGAGCGGGAGAACTCGTACTGGCTGAGCTTCAGTGTCTTGCCGCCGAGCTTCGGGTCGTAGGTCGCGTCCCAGTCGGTCACCGGCAAGCCGGTCTGCTTCGCCTTGGCAAAGCCGGCGATCGGCTTCGGCGCGTCGGTCAGCGTGCCGGCCTGCAGGTCGAACAACACCGGGTCGGTGATGCCGTAGCCGAGGCCGAAGCGCACGCTCTGGCCGTCCGGCGAGATCGTGAAATTGTCGCCCTGCTTGCCGCGCGTGGTGATCGTAGTCGGATGGCCGAGGACGGTGACGCGGCCGTTGGGATCGACGAGGCCGAAGGCCGGGTCCTGCGTGCCGTAGGCGACGCCCTCGCCGCAGGGCTTGAAGTCCATCAGCGTGGAGGCGGCGATCGGCGTGTCGGTACCGAGCTGCTTGCCGTCCGCACCGAAGCGGCGGAAGAAGATCTGCCACTCGTCGTTGAATTTCTTCTGCGCGCGGCCGCCGGCGATGATGCGGTTCCCGCCCGGGAAGAACGCGACCTTGGAGAGGTCCCCGTCGCCGGTGATGTCGCTGGTCTGGCCCTGGGCGAGCGGCTTCAGCGTGGCGGGGTCGAGCAGGGAGACGGCCGGCGTGCCGTCATAGCCGATCGCCAGCTTCTTGCCCGCCTGGTCGATGGCGATGATGATCGGCTTGGAGCCGAGCGGCGCCTTTTCCTTGGCGACCGAGCGCATGTCCGGCGAGTAGCGGCGGATGAAGCCGTCGTAGGAGGTCGTGTAGAGCGTGCCGTCCGGGCCGAACACCGCCCCGTAGGTGCTGTCGCCGACCTTCTTGTCCGCCATCAGCACGACGCCCGAGTCGCGGTCGATCACGCGGAGCCCGTTGCCGAGGCCGAGGCCGGCGGCGATGCGCTTGCCGTCGGGCGAGAAATCCAGGTGGTTGATCACGTTCTCGGCGGTGCCGACCCGGCGCACGCCGCCGTTCACCATGTCGTAGAGATAGACCGCGTTGCCCGATGCCTTGTCGGCGTACGCGTCCCAGCCGCCGGCCGCGACGTAGCGGCCGTCGCGCGAGACCGCGATCGAATAGACCTCGCCCGCATGGCCGTCGCCGATCGGCAGCCGGAACGTGCGCAGCAGCTTGCCCTCGGGCAGCGACCAGACGCGGACCGTCTTGTCGTTCGCCCCCGTCGCGAGGATGCGGCAGTTCGCGTCGACGCCGATGCGCCGGATCGCGGCCGAATGGGTCCCGGTCTCGATGCGCAGCATCGGGTCCTGGATCGGGCAGGCGCGGACGGCGTCCTCGGTCGCCTTGCTGGCCTGCCCGTCGATCGGGCCCTGATAGCAGCCGGCATCGGTCAGCCGGTTCTGCAGCAAGCGGATTTCGTCGGGGCTCTGGGCGGACAGCGGCTTGGCCGCGAAGGCCGGCTGGACCGCGGCGAGCGCCAGTCCGGACAGGGCGAAGGCTCTTGTCATAATGGACATGGGATCACCTGAAAAAAGCCGCGGATCCTGGGATCCGCAGGGGGGGGGGGAAGACAAAGCCATCCGTTCTGCCCGGCGATTCACCGCCTTGGACAATGTTGGCGCGATGTTAACCGAAACGGAGCGGAGCGGAACAGCACCGGGCGAGCGCCGGCCTCCAATCGGATGGGAGCCCGACCGGCCACGACCGCGCTATTTGGCCGGCGGCGGCGTCGTGGGCTTGGTGCGCTGGAACAGTTTGTAGAGATCGGACATCGCCTCGTGCGAGGAGCGGTCCGTGCCGGGGGGCGCGCCGGCCTCGCCGGCCGGGGGCGCGCCGGCAAGCGCCTCCTCGGGCTTCGCGGCCTCGGGCGCGGGGGCCGCGGGCGGCGGCGCGGGTTCGGCGGCGCGCGGGGCGGGGAGGATGACGAGCGAGGCGAAGACGGCGGTCATGACGGCCACGACCCTTCCGGTGCGTTGGCGGTTGTTTGGACGGTTCGGTCGGTTTGTCTGTCGCAAGGACATGCCCCTGTTGCCTCGGTCACGCCGGCCCGGCAGGCACGCCCGCCGCCGGCCCGAAGAGGCCCGCTTCCGCGAGATCGAGCCGGAACTGGCGCAGCGCCGCGCCGTAGACCCGTTCCATCACGCCGGTCGAGCGGACGATGACGGTCCCGTAGGGTGTACGGTCGCGTTCCAGGAAGCCAGCCTCGCAGGCCGCGATGACGAGCTGCCGGGTCGTCTCCGTCGACATGGCGACGGCAAGGAAGCGGCCGAGATTGGACTGGTCGATCGAGCCGGGCCGGTCGCGCCAGGTCTGCAGGAGCCGCGGCCTGACGTCGTCGGTGAACACGGCAGCCACCAGGCGGTCGGAGCCGAGCCCGAGCCGGGCCATCTTGGCCGTGTCCCGGCTGAGCGACACGAAGTAGTCGTTGAAGCCGTCGACCAGACGGGCGAAGTCTTCCACGCTCACGATCTCGCGCGCCTTCAGCTGGAAGAAGAATTCCACGAAGCTCTGCATGGCGTCGAGCCTCAGCTTCGCCAGCACCTTCTCGTCCGGCGAACGGCACGCCGCGGCGATGCCGTCGGTCAGCCGCGCCCGGAACGCCAGCATGGCGCCGAGACAGGCGAGGTCGAGCCCGACCGCCGCCGGGTCCGCCGGCGCGCCGTCGGACGCCGCCATGCCGGCCGCGATCTCACTCTCCCGCGTTCCCTGCGCCTCCGCCATGCCCGAGGCCTCCAATCCGTTGGGAGCCCATCCTTCCGCTTGGCGGGGCCGCCGTCTACTGCGAGGCATACAAGTCCGCTAATGTCAGGCTCACGAAGACGCGGGGCCCGTAGGCGCCGCTCCACCCCATCGCACGGAGTGCGTGACGTGAACCCGATCCTGAAATTCCCCCTCGGCGGCCTCGTCCGGGCGATCGCGCTCGGCGCGGCCTTCGCCGGACCGGCCGCCGCCGCAAACGGCGCCGCCGATGTCGAGTTCCTGCGCGACCTCACCTTCGAGCAGCGCCCCGCCGTCGCCTCCATCCCATCGCGTCCCGGCGACCTGTCGGTCTCCACCTGGTTCGACCGGGCGGACGGCACCTACGCCAAGGGCGAGGGCGTGCGGCTCTTCGTGCGGGTGAACCGCGAGGCCTATGTGGCGGTGGTCAACACCGGCCCGTCCGGCAAGGTGGCGCTGCTGTTCCCCAACGCGGCACAGCGCGACCACAAGGTGCGTGGCGGCGAGACGCTCGAGATCCCGCCGTCCGCGAGCGGCGCGCGGATCTCCGTGTCGCCGCCCTACGGCGCCGAGCTCATCTCCGTCGTGGTCTCGGACAAGCCGTTCGAGCTCTTCGCCGGCACCGACCTCAACCAAGCGGGCGCCTTCGCGGCGGTCAACGGCGGCGTCGGCACATTCCTCGCCCGCATCCGCACGGTCGGCCAGCCGAACGGCGAGCGGGCGATCGCCCTGATCGACCGCAAGATCCGCACCGTCGAGACGCGCGCCGCGACCACTGCCGACGCCTCGCTGGGCTCCATGCAGACGATCGGCGGCGACGCCTCGGCGGATGCCGGCAACGGCTCCACCGCGATCGGTACGGCGGGCGGCGGCGGCGCGACCTCCGGCGGCAGCGGGGCCGGCGCCGGCACGCCGGGCGGCGCCGCGGGCCTGACGCAGCTCGTCGCGGTCGGCGCCAATGCGGGCGGCGGCGCTTCGGGAGGAGGAGGCACGGCCCAGGGCGCCGGCGCGCCCTCGGTCCCGCTGCCCAAGATCGACAACCCCTTCGCGGTCCGCCTCGAACTCGACAAGCCGACCTACCGGGCCGGCGAGGAGATGGTGATCCAGGTCACGCCATCGCGCACCTGCTACCTGACCGTCTACGAGGTGCAGTCGGGCGGCAAGGCGGCGATGATCTTCCCCAACCGCTTCGTCGCCAAGACCGGCGTCACGGCCGACGTGCCGGTGCGCATCGCCGGCGGCCAGGCGCCCGCCAAGGTGCCCGCCCGCGCGCCGGGACCCTCGCGCTTCGTCGCGGTCTGTTCCACCGACGACGCGCCGGTCACGGCGGTGGAGCGCAAGCCCGACGACGTCTTCGCCGATGTGGGCACCGCCGATACGCTCGCCCGCGACCTGGAAAAGGCCGCGTCGCGCGATGCGGGCTCGACAGCCATCGTGCAGTCGAGCTACGCGCTCAGTAATTGAGGACGGCAGCCGGGCGCTCGGCCGCCCACCAGCACGGATCGTTTCAGCGATGGCTCATCTCATGCGACGCGCGGCCCTTCTCACCCTGATCCTGTCGGCGGCCGCCACGCCGGCCGCCGCCCAGTCCTGCGAGGCGCTGGTCGGCACCTTCCAGGCGGCGATCCGCGCCAAGGATCCTGCCGCCGGCAAGACGGCGGTGGTGAAGCTCGCCGAGAGCCCCACCTGCTCGGCGCAGCTGCGCCCCGCCCAGCGCGCGCTCGCCGTCCTCAACGTCGAGCTCGGCGAGGCGCTCGCCGGCAAGCCCGGCCAGGAACGCGAGCGCGAGGCCCTGCTGGTCGAGGCGGACCGGCCCGGCGCCTCCTGGGAGGCGGCCTATGTGCTCGGCGAGTTCCGCCGGTCGCAGCGCCGCTGGGGCGACGCGGTGATCGTCTACGAGCGTGCCATCGAGATCATGAAGGACACGTCGAAGACGCCCGAGCAGCCGCCCGCGCAGTCGGTGCACTACCTCGTGTCGCGCGCGCAGGAGACGCGCCTCCTCGCCGCCAACGAGGAGAAGCCCGGCGCCACTTACGTGCGCGGCCTGCAGAACCAGCGCGACGGCACCCTCGGCGGGTCCTTCTCGCGCGACGTGCGCGGCGTCGCCATCGCCTCGGTGCCGCTGCCGATCAACTTCAAGACCAACAGCGCCGACCCGACCGCGATCGGCGAACAGGCGCTGAACGAGCTCCTCACCGCGCTCCGCGAGCAGCAGGCGACGAAGATCCGCATCGTCGGCCACACCGACGAACGCGGCGACGACGCCTACAACCTCGCCCTCTCCCAGCGCCGCGCCAAGGCGGTCGCCGACTGGCTCAAGGTGCGCAATCCGAGCCTCGTGATCGTGGTCGAGGGCCACGGCGAGCGCGACAAGCTCGACCTTGAAGGCCTCGGCACGCTGCCGCAGGAGGACGTCTGGGCGTTGCACCGGCGCGTCGAATGGCGGCGGGACTGAGGGGACGATGATGCGCAAGACAATCCTCGCCGGCCTCCTCGCCACCGCCGCCCTCGCCGGGACGGCCTTGTCACCAACCGCGGCCGAAGCCGCCCGCACGGTCAAGGCGGCGGGTAGCGGCACCGTGCGCGCGCTCGTCGCAGGCGCCGACGACTACCAGACCGTCAATCGCCTCAAGGGCGCGGTCGCCGACGCGCGCGACCTCGCCGCGACCTTCGGGGCCGCCGGCATCTCGGACATGACCGTGCTGATCGACCGGCAGCTCACCCGGGCGAGCTTCATCGCCGCCATGGAGAAGCTGATCTCGACCTCGAAGGCCGGCGATCTCGTCTTCATCACCATCGCGGGCCACGGCACGCGCTTGCCGGAACGGGTCAAGGGCTCGAGCCCCGACGGCAAGAACGAGGCCTATGTGCTGCCCGCCTACGACGTGTCCACGCCCCAGGGGCGCAACGAGCTCGTGTTCGACCAGGACCTCAAGGCCTGGCTGCGCCGTTTCGACGAGAAGGGCGTGGATGTGATCTTCGCCGCCGACACCTGCCACGGCGGCGGCCTCACGCGCGGCTGGGATCCGCGCGCCGGCGCGGTCAGCTACCGCTCGGCGCCCGGCATCAAGCTGCCGTCCTCCTCGGACCTCGCCGCTTCGGTCGGCACGCCGCAGGACGCCGTGACGCCGATCACGGACTACAAGCACGTGACCTTCCTCGGCGCCGAGGACAAGACCACGACGATCCCCGAGATCCCGGTCGTGATCAACGGCACCAAGGTGCTGCGCGGGGCGCTCAGCTACGCGCTCGCCCGCGGCGTCTCCGGCGCCGCCGACCGCGACGCGGACGGCCGCGTCACCCGCGCCGAACTCTACCAGTATATGCGGCAGGTGACCTACCAGCTGTCGGACTCGGTGCAGAAGATCGTCACCGAGCCGGAGCTGAGCCCGGCCTCCGACGGCGTGGTGATCCGGCTCGAAGGCGCCGTGGAGGCGCCGCCGCCGGTCGCCGCCGCCGCCGTCGCCCTGAAGATCGCCGCCGCCGACGGGGATCGCGTGGCGCTCGACCAGGTCGCGCGCGGCGCCGTGCCCTTCGCGGTCGTCGACAACGCCGCCGACGCCGATCTCGTCTTCGACAAGCGCGCCCGCCAGGTGCTCTACCGCGGCACGGTCATCGCCCATGACGCTGCGGTCGCCGACGTGCCCGCCATCGTCGACCGCACCGCCGCGATCGGGCGCGTCGTCAAGCTCTCCGAGGGCCGGCCGCAGACTGTGCGGCTGGAGCCGAACGGCGGCGTGCAGCGCCCCGGCAACACGGTGACGTTCCGCGCGGAAGGACTTTCCGGGCGGTTCCTGTCGGTGGTCAACATCGCGGGCGACGGCACGGTGCAGAACCTCGCGCCGCGCTTTGCCGGCGAGGAGGGCGCGCAAGGCTCCGACGGCTGGTCCTTCGTCACCACCGTGTCGCCGCCCTACGGTGCCGACCAGGTGATCGCGGTCTCCTCGTCGCGGCCGCTCGACGCCCTTGTCGGCAGCCTGCGTGGCCTCGAAGGCGCGCGCCGCCCGCTCGACCTCGTCGCGCTCCTGGAACGCGCCGCCGCGCAGGACGCCACCTTGAAGATCGGCACGGCCGCGCTGGTGACCGGCCCATGAGCGCGTGGAGAGGAATGATGCGGACGACATCCACAATCCTGACGGCGGGCCTCCTGTCGCTCGCCGCCGCCGCGCCCGCGCTCGCGCAGGGCAATACCCGCGTGGTCGGCGGCGAGCCGGCGAAGCCGGGCGCCTGGCCCTGGCAGGTGCTGATGTATATCGCCGTCGACGGCGGCAAGTCGGTGCTCTCCTGCGGCGGGTCGATCATCTCGACCCGCTGGGTCCTGACCGCCGCCCATTGCGTCACCGACGAGACCGGCAAGCCGCGCGGCCGCGAGAACTTCTTCATCGTCGAGGGCACCACGCGCAAGCTCGTCCCCGACGACGCGGTGGACGTCGCCGCGCGGGTGGAGCGAGTGATCCCGCACGAGGGCTGGAACCCGGGCACCCAGGCGAACGACATCGCGCTCCTGCGCGTCAACCGCGACCTGCGCTCCGTGCCGGTGGCGCTCGCCACGCCCGCCGCCGCCAAGCTCGCCGATCCGGGCCGCCTCGCCACCGTCACCGGCTTCGGCCGCACGGGATGGATCGGCCGCGACCCCAAGACCGGCGCGCCCACGGACGGCCTGACCGGGCGCCCGCTCACCGACGCCGAGATCAAGACCCGCTACTCGACCGACAAGCTCCTGCAGGTGGAGGTGCCGATCGTCGCCGTCGACCAGTGCAAGGCGGCCTATGACCGGGTCGAGCGCTACCGCGGCAAGGCGATCGACCAGCGCATCCTGTGCGCCGGCGTGCCCGACGGCGGGAAAGACTCTTGCCAGGGCGACAGCGGCGGGCCGCTCGTGACGCGCGACGACACCGGCTTCGTGCAGATCGGCGTGGTCAGTTGGGGCCATGGCTGCGCGGTCGCCGGCTTCCCCGGCATCTATGCCCGCGTGGCGGCCTATGACGGCTGGATCCGCGAGAAGTCCGGCGTGGCGCAGGACGGCCCGGCGACCGACGTGCCCCCGCCCGCCGTGGTCCCCGAGCCCGACCCGTCCAGCGGCGGCGGCGGCGGCGGCGCTGCGGCCGGCGGAGGCGGTGGCAACGCGCTGCCGAACACGGCCGGGCTCGAAATCGCGCTCGCCGAGGGCGGCGAGGTGAAGGTCGGCCAGTCGGTGCATGTGGCGGTGCGCACCGAGAAGCCCGGCTACCTGGTCGTGTTCGACCGCACGCCGGACGGCAAGCTGACGCAGATCTTCCCGAACGCCCGCTCGCTGCAGGCCCGGCTTGCCGGGCAGGCGAAGTGGGCGCCGCTGGAACCGGGCCGCATCCTGCTCGTGCCGAACCCGAAGAATTCCTACGAGGGCTTCGAGTACCGCATCGATCCGCCCGACGGCGAGGGCGCGCTCGTCGCCGTGCTGTTCGACGAGAAGCCCGAGGACGTGCGCGTCGCCGAATTGCCGGTGACCTTCACCAACCGGCGCCAGGCGCTCGCCGCCGTCGCCGCCGTGACGCGCGGCCTGCAGCGCGATCTGATCCCGCCGAAGGAAGACGCGGTCGGCACCGACGCCGGCGGCGCTGCCGCAGGTGGCGGGGCCTCGGGCGGTGCTGGCGCCGGCGGCGGCGCATCGGGCGGGACCGTGGCCGGCGGCGACGCGGCGCCCGACATCAAGGGGTCGATCGCCGTGTTCCCCTATCGCATCGTGAAGAAATGAGGGCCGACATGGCGCGCTCCCGAAAGTCTCTCATCGCCCGGGCGACCCTGCTGCTCCTCTGCGGGGCGGCGGTGTTCCCCGTGTCACTCCGGTCGGCCCCGGCCCAATCGGTCGTCGTGGTGCCGAAGGCGGAGGAGGGCGTGACCACCTTGCCGGCGCCGAAGGACGCGCCGTCGGTCGAGCCGGCGGCCGACAGAAAGGCGGAAGACGTGAAGAAGGCGGACGACGGGGACGCGGCCAAGACCGGCGCGGCCAAGGACGGCGACGGCAAGGCCAAGGCCGGCAAGCCCGATCCTGGGCACGCCGATGCCGAGCGGCTCCTCAAGGCGCAGACGGATCTTGGCCTGAAGCTCATCCTCCGCCTCGCCAAGGCGAATGACGGGCAGCCGGTGATGATCTCGCCCGCGAGCCTCGCGGGCGCGCTCGCCGCGATCGAGCCGGCCGGCGACAAGCAGCTCCGCCGTGCGATCGCGCGCCAGCTCGCCCTCGACGGCAAGGGTACCGAGGGCGCGCTCGAGCGCATCCGCAAGATGGCGGCCGCCCGCGGCGGGGAGGGGCCGCTCCTCACCTCCGACCTCATCCTCGTCAACAAGTCGTTCAAGCCGCTCGAAGAAGGGCTGAAGACCGCGCGCGACGCCGGCATCGAGACCGAGCTGTTCGACCCCGAGGACGCGACGCTGGTCGACCGCATCAACGCCCGCGTCGCGGAGAAGACCAAGGGCAAGATCGGAAACCTGCTCGAGTCGCTCCCCTCCGCGACGGGCGTGGTCGCGCTCGACACGCTCTATTTCAAGGACCGCTGGGCGCGTCCCTTCGACAAGAGCGACACGGTCGACGCGCCGTTCCAGCTGGTCGGCGGCGGCACGGTCGAGACCAGGATGATGCGCGCGGACGGCCGCTTCGCCTTCCGCAAGGACAAGGAATTCGTCGCCGTCGAGCTCGACTACCAGACGCCGGGCTTTTCCCTCGTCCTCGTCACCACCGCCGACGGCAAGCCGGCGTCGGCGGAGGCCTTCGCCGAGGCCGGCCCCTGGCTCGGGGGCCAAGGCTTCCGCACCAGCCCCGGCGACGTGCGTCTGCCGCGCTTCTCCATGGAGGCGAACCGCGATCTCCTGCCCAAGCTGCCCGGCCTCAACGACGGGCGCCTCGTCGCCTTCACCGAGACGCCGCTCCTGATCGCGCAGGTGCAGCAGCGCGCCCGCATCGACGTCGACGAGGAGGGAACCGAGGCGGCGGCCGCCACCGCGGCGGTGGCCACGCGCTCGCTCTCGACCGACTTCACCCGCTTCGTGGCGGACCGGCCGTTCCTCTACGCGCTGCGCGACAAGACGTCCGGCCTCGTCCTCCTCGCCGGCTATGTGGCGAAGCCGTGAGCCGGCCGACCGGTTCCTAAACCGCCCGCTTTGGGGCATGGTGCCGGCGAGGATCGGGGGGGCGGCATGACGGTCTCGGAAGCGAGTGGCGGCTCGACCGGTGGGGCGGCCCCTACCGGCACCGCGCTGATGCCGGGATCGGTCATCCGCGGCTATCGCATCGAGAGCGTCATCCGCCAGGGCGGCTTCGGCATCGTCTACCGGGCCGAGGCGGTGAGCACGCGGACCCGCGAACTCGCCAAGAGCCAGCTCGGCCATCGCCTCGCGGCGAGCGCCGACGGCAGCGTCCGGGTCGCGCTGAAGGAGCTCTTCCCGCGCGACGTGGTGGAACGCGTCGACGGCGTGGTCCGCCTCCGCGACGAGGATATCTCCCATGGCGGCGACCCGGCCGAGGCCTCGATCGCGCGCGGCTACGACAGTTTCCTGAAGGGCTTCGTTTCCGAGAGCCAGTTCCTCAACTCCTCCGCGCTCGATCACCCGAACATCGTGCGCGGCGTGGAGCTCTTCCTGGAGAACGGCACCGCCTATTTCGCCATGGAGCTGATCGAGGGCGAGCCGCTCGGCCATTATCTGCGCCAGCGCCGCCGCCAGACCGGCGAGGGCCCCCCCGAGGCCGAACTCGCCGGCATGATGGAGCCCATCCTCGACGCCCTCGAGCGGCTCCATGCGCTCGACCAGATGCATCGCGACATCAAGCCGCTCAACATCATGCGCCGGCGCGACGGCACGCTCGTGCTGATCGATTTCGGGCTGGTCGGCGAGGGGCTCGACCAGATCCGGCGCGGCGAATTCTCCTACATGGTCGGCAGCCCGCAGTATGCCCCGCCCGAGCAGTTCGGCCTGCACGAGGCGACGCTCGACGGGCGGCGCGTCAGCTTCGCCCGCCAGGGCCGCTTCACCGACATCTACGCGACCGCCGCCGTCCTCTACGACGCGATCGCCGGCAAGGCGCCGGGCGATCCGGGCGACCGGGTGCGCGCCGTCGCCGAACGCGGCTCCGGCGCGGATCCGGCCGACCTTTCGGCGCATGCGGCACGCTATTCGCCGCGGCTGATCGAGGGCATCCTCGCGGGGCTGGCACTCGATCCCGCGGCGCGGCCGCAAACCGTCGACGCGTTCCGCGAAGCGCTCGGCTGGGGCGAGGGCGTCGCGATCCCGCGCGTGGCGCGGCTCCCCGACCCGGACCCGACGCTCCGCCAGGCGGAGACGCAGGTCTACCGCGCGCCCCGCCAGGATGCGCCGGCGCCCACCCGCGACCCCGATCCGGCGCCGGATCCGAGCCGCCGCGGCGTCCTGATCGGTGCCGCCGCCGCGGTCGGCGCGGTCGCGATCGCCGGCGGGCTCTTCGTCGCCTATCGCGCGGTCTCGGGCGGCGCCGCGCCGGGCGCCCGCAGGCCTCTCGCCGTCTCGCGCGACCTGAAGACCGTGGCGACCGCCGCCGCCGGGCGCGTGCGCCTCCTCGACGGGACGAGCGGCGTCGTCGCGCGCGAGATCGCAGTGGGCGCCGGCATCCGTGACGTGCTTCTCTCGCCGGACGGGCTGAAGCTCGCCATCCTCGGCGAGGATGGCACCATCCGCCTCTACGATCCGGCGACCGGCGCGGCGCTCCGCTCGATCGACACCGGCTCGGCAACGCTCTCCGCGCTCGCGCTCGACGACCGCACGGTCGCGGCAGGGGCCGCGGACGGCGCGATCCTGACCTTCGGGCTCGGAGATGGCCGCCGCCTGCAGCGGCTCGGCGGCCACCAGGGCGGCGTCACGGTCCTCGCCATGAGCGAGATCGGGTCGATCCTGGCGAGCGGCGGCGCGGACCGGATCGTGCGGCTCTGGCATGCCCGCGACGGCCGCGCGCTCGGCGAGATCGAGTTCCACCGCGAGCCGATCGTCTCGCTCGCGGTCACCCCGCAGGGCGACATCGTGATCTCCGGCTCCGCCGACGGGGCGCTCAGGATCTCCGACCGGGAGAGCGGCGCGGTGCGCCAGAGCTTCGCCAGGGTGGACGGCGGCGTCGGCGTCATCGCCGTCTCGCGCGACGCGCGCCGCTTCGTGACGGGCGGCGCCGGTGCGTCGATCACCGTCTGGGACCTCGCCGCCGGCGCGCAGGTGAACCGGGTCGACGGCCCGGCGCCGGGCCTCGCCGCCGCGGCGTTCCCGGCCGCGTCGAACCGGCTGGTGGCGCTCGGCACCGGCGGCGACCTCGGCCTCTACGACCTCGACGCCGCCCGCCGGGACCGAACATGGCCGCCGGCGGCGTGACCACGGCAGGCACCCGGCCGGCCGCGCGGCGAACGCGAACCCTTGCGGTCCTGATGCTCCTGACGCTGCTCGGCGCGCCGCAAGGCCCGGTGCTCGGCGCGGAGACGGCGGAGGGTCCCGAGGCCACATCCGCGCCGAAGCTGGAGCCCGCGCCGCCCGATGCGCCACCGGATCCGGTCGCCGCGCCGCCGGGCGAACCGGCGGCCGGGTCCTGCAAGCGTGACGCGTTCCTGCTCGTCGTCGATGTGGGGCACACGCCCGAGGCGGTCGGGGCCCGGAGCGCGACCGGCCGCGGCGAATACGAGTTCAACCTGGCGCTGTCCAAGCGGATCGTCGCCGAGGCGCGGCGCGCCGGCTTCGCCCGCACCCAGCTCATGCTGACCCGCGGCATCGGCCGGCCGCAGCTCGAGGCACGGGCACGCCGCGCCACCGCGCTCGGCGCCGACCTGTTCGTCTCGATCCACCACGATTCGGTGCAGGACGAGTTCCTGCGCACCTGGACCGCCGGCGGCCGCACGCTCACCTATTCGGATCACGCGGCCGGCCACTCGCTGTTCGTCTCCCTCGCCAATGCGAGGCCCGAAGCGAGCCTTGCCGCCGCGCGCCTGATCGGAGAGCGGCTGCGCGCCGCGGGGCTGAAGCCGACCGCCCACCACGCCGCGGACATTCCGGGCGAGCGCCGCCCCTTGCTCGACACCGAGCGCGGCGTGCACCGCTACGACGACCTCGTCGTGCTGCGCCAGAACGGGGTGCCGGCCGTGCTGGTCGAGGCGGGCGTGATCGTGAACCGCGCCGAGGAGCGCCGCGTCGCCACCACCTGGTTCCGCACCTGCTTCGCCCGCGCCGTCGCGGCCGCGGTCGCGGACTATTGCGACGGCGTCGAGCCGGCCGCGGAGCCGGCGCCGGTCGCCGCCAAGCTCTGCGACGGCCCCGCGCCCGCGTCGCCGGCCGAACCCGGTGGGATGGAGCCGGAGGCGGGCGAGGACGCCCCCGATCCGTGAGCGCGGCCTTGTGCCGACCTTGCCCTCACGGCTTGGGCGGGGCGAAGATCGTCTTCCAGTCCCGCTTCATGTCGACCACCGTCCAGTTGTTCACCGTGGCGGCGTCGAGCGCCTTGTCGAGCCGGCCGAAGGCGGAGGCGCGGTCGTATTCGAATTCGCGCTCGCCGTCGGTGTGATGCACGATGACGCCGAGCCGGCGTCCGCCGGAGAGCGTCGCCCACTGCAGCATCTCCAGGTCGCCGTCCGAATTGCCGAAGGCCGCGATCGGCCGCATGCCGAGCTGCCGGTTGATGCCGACCGGCTTGCCCGGCCCGTCGTCGATGAAGTCCATCTCTGGCAGGCGGAACAGTTCGGGCCGGCCGTCGCGCATCTCGAAGCGCGTCTTGATGGTGGAGCCGACCACCCGGTCGCGGGTCACGCCATAGACCCGCTCGGTCCAGGGCCGCATGAATTCGACGCCGCCGCCGGAGACGATCGCGGTGGTGAAGCCGCTCGCCCGGAGATAGGCGAGCACCTCCAGCATGGGCTGATAGGCGAGGTCGGTATAGGCGCGCCCGAAGCGGGGATGGCGGGCAGTGGCGAGCCAGTCCGTCGCGACGCCGGCGAATTCGCTCGAGGTCATGCCCGCATGCGTCGCCATCACCAGGTCGGCGATGGCGTGCGTCCCGCCGCCCGCGAGCGTCTTCAGGTCGCCTTCGAGCGCCGCCTTGAACGGCTGGCGCTCCTTCCAGTCCGGATTGAGCGGCGCCAGCGCCTTCACGCGGTCGAGCGCGAAGGCGAGCTGCACATACATCGGCTGCTCGGGCCAGAGCGTCCCGTCGTTGTCGAACACGGCGAGCCGGTCGGCCGGCGCCACATAATCCGCCGAGCCCTCGCGCGTGACCGCGGCGACGAAATCCAGGATCGCCTGCTTCGCCGCGCCGTCGCTCCAGGAGGGCAGGGGATCGGCCTTCTGGGCGGCGGCCGGACCGAGCGCGAGGAAGCCCGTGAAGAGAAGGGCGAGGCCGGTCTTCAGAAGCGTCTTCAGCATGGGGTCATCCTCTTCGACGCGGGAACGGAGCCGAGGGCCCGAGCCGGGCTCCCGCCGCTCGTCCCGAAAGGCCGAGCTCGAGCCTACCCCAAGGAGACGTGAGCTGAAATATGAGGATCCCGATTCCGGAACGCTGCTGAACGCGCGACCACGTCCGACGCCGGCGCCAGGGCCGCGCGTTTCAGAAGCAGACCGTGGCGGCACAGGCGGTGGACCAGGACGTCACGGCGCGTCGACGGCAGGTCGACGGATCTCCGCGGCGACCACAATAGGCCGAATACGGGGCCGGAGCGTCAGCGCCGCGCGGCGGCCGGCGCGGCGCGATACTCGTTGAAGCGTTCGAACATCAGCCGGTATTCGGTCGGGATGTCGCGGATCGACAGGAGGCCGACCGTGCGCTCGCCGTCGACCACCGGCAGGTGGCGAAAGCCGCCCCGCTCCATCATGCCGAGCGCATCGGGGAGCGATCCGCCGACCGGGATGGTGACCGGGTCGGGGGTCATGATGTCGCGGACGAGCGTCTCCGCCGTGAGCCGGCCGCGGCAGATGCATTTACGGATCACGTCGCGCTCGCTGATGACGCCGACGAGCCGCTCGCCGTCCATCACCGCCAGCGCGCCCACATTCAGCCGATCGAGCTCATGGCAGGCGGCGCGCACGGTCACGTCCGGCGCGGTGACGGGCAGGTCTCTTCCCTTCAGCACTTCCTGGACGGTCGCGATGATCATGTGAAGCTCCTCGACGGAAGGACCCGTGTCACATAACCTTCATCGAATCGTCATGAAACGCAATGACAGCTAAGCGTGTGCAGAACAACTGTGTCAGGTGGCTGCACGAGATCGCCCGAAGCTACCCTGTCTGCCCTCCTAGAATATTGACATTCCTGCCTTGACCAAAACTCTGAAGTTCCAGCATGAGATCGCCGGCATGGCAATAGACACGCGTATCGAGCGAGCGAGCTTGCATCCTGCGTGCTGGACCATGTACGTTTGGTACTTCACCTGCATGCCAGCAATCAGGAAGTTATTTACTCAGATCAGATTGCCAAGCAAGTGCCGCGCTCCTACGCTGCTCATACTTTCAGTCTGCTTCGACAGACCCAGCATCGGTATGAACTTTTGCGCCTCACGGCTCTTTGGGACGCTCCGGCTAAAAACCGCGAAAGCATTCCGACCATCCTTGCCTACATTCGCGATGTTTCGGTGCAAGACGCGATGGAGCGCCGCTACGCGGCACAGTGGGGCCAAATTGCCGAGAATGTAGATATCCTCGGCGGGGACCACACGCCCGAGCAAGAAGCGCAGATGCGAGCCGTCATCCAGAAATCGGAAGAGGCCTACGGTCGTGCGGCGGCGGCGAAGTGCCGGCGGCAGCTGGCCTTGGCGATCAAGGCCGCCGATTCGCTCCAAGCATCGAAGCGGCTTAATTCATTAAAGGATTTTCGCAATGTAAGGCTGGCCCACAACCTCGATTCCGGTGCATCAACTGTCGCTCCCGCCGATCAAACGCGCTATGGCGACGAGCGTTTCGTTCTCGAGCGAACAATTCACATTGTTTCAGGCCTGAACATCGGAATTCGGGGCACATCGTTCGCTTGGACTGACGCTCGGCGCATTGCACAGCGTTACGCAAAGGCCTTTTGGGGAGGGGTGACGATTCAGGTGCGGGAATAAGCCGTCTATCTCGCCGTCTTGACCCCTTTTGCTGCCTTCGATACGGAGCGTTGACCGTCAATGCGCTAGTGAAGCACTCACGGGTGGTTGCGGATTAAGCTCTTGATCAAGGCGTTTTGTACAGGCGCGCCGGGCGCGCTGGCGTGCTACCGGATGGCAGTGTTTGCTGCCAGCTCAGGATCGGACCCTAGCTTCTACTTCGAGTAATTTTATCGGGGAATTTCAAAGCTTTTATATATTGGCGGCGCCGGCCGTCCCCCGAGCCCGCGGCTTGCTGGCGAGCCGGCCCGCGATGCCGGACGGGAAGAAATAGACGCTCGCCACGAACAGGATGCCGAGCCAGAGGAGCCAGCGGTCGGGGTGGATCAGCTGCGGCAGGAGCGGGATCCCTGCCGTGGCCTCGGCGCCGACGGCCATCAGCTTCTGCAGGTAGTTCTGCGCCAGGATGAAGAGCGTCGCGCCGATCACCGCGCCGTAGAGCGTGCCCATGCCGCCGATCACCACCATGAGGAGGATGTCGATCATGATCGCGAAGGAGAGCGTCGTGTCCGGCCCGGTGTAGCGGAGCCAGAGCGCGTTGAGCGCGCCGGCCGCGACCGCCATGGCGGCGGCAATGCAGTTGACCTTGGTGCGGTAGGTGACCGTCCGGTAGCCGAGCGCCTCGGCGCGGAAGTCGTTCTCGCGGATCGCCTTCAGGACGCTGCCGAACGGCGAGTTCACCACGCGCAGCGCGAGGAGAAAGATCGCGAGGGCGGCGAGGAAGACGAGGTAATAGGCGAGGATGCGGCCGTTGATCTCCAGCCCGAGCAAGGGCGTCTCGAAGAGCTTGTAGGCCGGGCGAAGCTCCGGCGGCACCCGGAAGGAGCGCCCGTCCTCGCCGCCGGTGACGTCGGAGAGCTGCGACGCGAGGATGGCGAAGGCCGAGGCGACCGCGAGCGTGATCATCGCGAAGAAGATCGCCCGGACGCGCAGCGAGAAAAGGCCGATCAGCAAGGCGAGCGCGATCCCGCCCGCGAGCGCGATGGCGAAGCCGCCCGCCGCGGCGGTCCAGGTCGCCCCCCAGCCATAGAGCGCGATGCCGACCCCGTAGCCGCCGATGCCGTAGAACATGGTGTGGGCGAAGGAGACGATGCCGGCATAGCCGATCAAGAGGTCGTAGCTCGCCACCAGCACGATGAAGACGCAGATCTTCGCCGCCGTGTTGAGCGCCTGGGCGCCGGGAAAGACGAACGGCGCGGTGGCGAGCGCCACGAGGATCACGACGAGGATCGCGACGAGGAGCGGGCCCCGTGGCGGGTCGCCGGAGAGGATCGAGACCATCGCGCGCCTCACCGCTTCGCCACGGGGTAGAGCCCGTTCGGCCGCCAGAGCAGGATCGCCGCCATCAGGATGATATTGGAGGCGAGCGCGATTTTCGGCGCGAGGAAGCCCACGTAGTTCGCCGTGAGCGCCACCATGAGCGCGCCGAGGAAGCAGCCGCCGACGGAGCCGAGGCCGCCGATGATGATGACGATGAAGACGAGCACCATCACGTCGGCGCCGAGCGACGCGGTCAGCGTCTCCCGGTAGAGCGCCCAGAGCGTGCCGCCGAGGCCGGCGAGCGCCGACCCGGCGGCGAAGACGAGCACGAACAGCCGGCGCACCCGGTAGCCGAGCGCCTCCACCATCTCGACATTTTCGACGCCGGCGCGGATGAGGAGGCCGAGCTTGGTCCGGTTCAGCACCAGCTGCATGCCGACGAACACGACGAGCCCGACCGCCACCGCGACCAGGCGGAACTTCTCCACCGCCACGTCGCCGATCAGGATGGCGCCGCGCAGCGCCGTCGGCAGCGCCATCGACTTCTGCTCGGCGCCCCAGACCACATGGATGAGCTGCTCGGCAATGATGAGGCCGCCCATCGTCACCAGGATCTGCTTCAGGTGCTGGCCGTAGACCGGCATCACGATGACCCGCTCGAAGGCGATCCCGAGCGCCGCGGTCGCCGCCATCGCCACGCCGGCGGCGATGGCGAGCGCCGCAAGGTTCAGGCCGAGGTCGTCCGCCCGCACCCAGCCGGCGAGGGCCCCGAGCGCCGTGAAGGCGAAATAGGCGCCGACCGAGATGAAGGCGCCATGGCCGAAATTGATCACGTCCATCAGCCCGAACACGAGCGTCAGCCCGGACGCGATGACGAAGATCATCATGCCCATGGCGAGGCCGGCGAGGGTCAGCGTGGCGAAGGTCACCGGATTGCCGATCAGCACGAAGCCGGCGAGCGCAAGGGCCGGCAGGAGGAGGAGCGGCAGCCGGTCGTGCGGCAGGCGCGGCAGAGCCTCGGGCGGGGCGGCGGAGGGGGTGGGAACGTCGGTCATCGCGGCCTCACGGGTGCGCCTCGAGTGAGAGGCCGAGGAGCCGCGTCTGCAGGCCTGCGTCGCCCGCCAGATCCGCCATGGGGCCGCGATGCACGATGCGCCCGTCGTCCATCACCGCGACGCCGTCGCCGAGCGCCGCGGCGAAGCGGAAATTCTGCTCCACCAGCAGGATCGTGGTGCCGCCGCGCTTCAATTCCCGGAACGCGGCGATCATGTTCTCGATGATGGCGGGGGCGATGCCCTTGGTCGGCTCGTCGACGAGGATGAGCGCCCTGGGCTCGATCACCGCGCGGGCGATCGACAGCATCTGCTTCTGCCCGCCCGAGAGGACGCCGGCCGGATAGTCGAAGAAGGTGCGGAGCGCCGGGAAAAAGCCGAACACCCAGTCGAGCCGGCCTTTATCCGGCGCGCCGTCGCGGGCGGCGAGGATCATGTTCTCGCGCACGGTGAGGTCGGCGAAGATGCCCATGCTCTCCGGCACATAGGCGACGCCGGCGCGGGCGATGTCGGGCGTCGGCGCGCCGCCGATCGATCGGCCGGCGAGCGTGATCGTGCCCCGGCTCGGCGTCCAGAGGCCCATGATGGTGCGGAGGCAGGTGGTCTTGCCGGCCCCGTTGCGGCCGAGCAGGACCGTCAGCTCGCCCTTCGGCACGGCGAGGTCGACGCCCTGCAGGATGTGGTACTGGCCGATATGGGTGTGCACGCCCTTAAGCGTGAGCAGCGCCTCGGCCATCAGGCGGCCGCCCCGGCGGAGGGCTGGACGCCCAGATAGGCTTCCTGCACGATCGGCGAGGCGATCACCGCGGCGGGCTCCCCGTCGGCGACGAGCCGGCCCTGGTGCAGCACGACGATGCGGTCGGCGAGCGAGCGGACCACGTCCATCTTGTGCTCGACGAGCAGGATGGTGCGGTCGCCGCGTGCTTTCAGGCGGCGGATCAGGTCGAGCACCACCGGCACCTCGTCGACCGACATGCCGGCGGTCGGCTCGTCGAACATGGCGACCTTCGGTTCCAGCGCCATCATGATCGCGACTTCGAGCTTGCGCTTGTCGCCGTGGCTGAGCGCGGCGGCCGGGGCGCCGCGCGCGCTTTCGAGCTTAACCTCGGCGAGCGCCGCGTCGGCCCGCTCGATCCAGTCGCGGTGGCTCGCGCGGAGCGAGAGGATCGAGGCGCCGCCGCCGGCATGGGCCTGCACGGCGAGGCGGACATTCTCGTGCACGGAGAGATTGGGGAAGAGGTTGGTCAGCTGGAAGGCGCGGCCGAGCCCGGCGCGGGCGCGGCCCGCCGCCCCGACGCCGGTCAAGTCGCGCCCTTCGAGCACGACGCGGCCGGCGCTCGCCTTCAGCTGGCCGGAGATCAGGTTGAAATAGGTCGTCTTGCCGGCCCCGTTGGGGCCGACGATCGCGGTGAGCGTTCCCGCCTCGAACGCCGCGCTGACCCGGTCGACGGCCACATGGCCGCCGAAGCGGATCGTCAGGTCGTGGGTTTCGAGCACGGCCATGGCGGGGATCCGGCGGCGCGGCCTCAGCGCTTGTTGCGGATCGGGATCGGCATGTCGGTCGCGGGTATCGTCGCGACGAGCTCCAGGAGGTCCGTGTCGGTGGCGCCGGCCTTGATGCGCCAGTGATACATCGCCTGCAGCGCCTGGTGGTCCTCGACGCGGAACGTCATCGGCCCCTTCGGCGTGTCGAAGCTCATCCCCTCCATGGCGGCGATCAGCTTTTCCGTGTCGGCCGAGCCGGCCTTGGCGAGCCCGGCGACCACCGCGGCGGCGGCCGAGAAGCCGCCGGCGACGAAGAAGTCCGGCGGCGCGTTGTAGCGCTTCTGGTACTCGGTCTTCAGCCAGTCGTTCTGCGCGTTCTTCGGAAAGTCGTAGTAATAGTAGATCCCGCCCTCGGCGCCGGCGAACTGCTTCCACGCTGCCATGGCAGGGAGAATGTTGCCGCCCGGCGCGAGCAGGATGTTGAAGCGCTCCGGCTTCATGTCGACGAATTTCGCGAGCGGATGCGCGCCCGCCCAGATGAAGCCGATGATGCGCTTGCCCGGCCGGTCCTTCAGCGCCGCGAAGAGCCGTTCGGCATAGGGCGCGAAATCGGCCGTGTTGCCGGCGGCGTACTCTTCCGCGACGATCTTCGCGCGCGGCCGGATCGCGGCGAGGGCTTGCCTGTAGGCGGCGACGCCGTCGCGGCCGAAGGCGGTGTCGAGGCCGAGCATGCCGATCGCCACGTCCTCGTTCGCCGGCACGGCGGCGGCCGCCGCATAGGCGTCCTGGGTGGAGGAGCGGCCGGTGCGGAACACATAGCGGTTCCACTTGTCGCCGGTGATGGAATCGGCGACGGCCGGCTCGACGATCAGGAGCTTCTTGAACTCCTCGGCGACCGGCAGCATGGCGAGCGCGACGGGCGACCCGGTGGTGCCGACCGCGATGTCCGCCTTGTCGTCGCCGTAGCATTCTTCGAGGAGCGACTTGCCGCGGTCGGGCTTCAGCTGGTCGTCCTTGACGATGACCGAAAGCTTGTCGGCGCCGACCTGCAGCGTGCCCTTGGTCAGGTATTCGAGGCCCATCATGAAGCCGTTCTCGGTCTGCTTCGCATAGGCCTCGAGCGCGCCGGTCTTGCCGGCGAGCAGGCAGATCTTCACGTCCTTCGCCGCGACTGGCGCCGCGAGGAGCGCGAGCGCGGCGGCGAGACCGCCCGTGAGCCAGTGATTCGACATGCTTCTTCCCCGATTGCTGCCGACCGTCGGCGCGCCCGGACCGACGACCCCGCTCGTGTCCGAAAGGCGCTCGCGGGGCCGCGTCCGCCGGCGACGCGCCCGCCCAGTGTGCACGGCCGGAGGCCCAGGCCAAGAGCGTCCGGCGCAATTCAGCCCGCGATCAAGCTGCCGGGTCCGGCGTCCGGGTCATCGGGGTCGCTGCGCGGGACCGAAGCCGACGTCGCGGATTTGGGTTTTGCCGCGGTGAGGGAGAGGACGATCGAGGTAGAAGCCGGCGCGCCGGTCCTGACTTGCGATTCGCGCCGGACGACATAAGCTCATGAGGATCGCGCGAGGGCGAACGCGTGAGCACGAAGAGGCCGATCTTCCATGCGAGCGCGAAGAGGCCGATCTTCGGTGACTGGAGCGAAAGATTGGCTCCGCGAGCAGGACTCGAACCTGCGACCATTCGATTAACAGTCGAACGCTCTACCAACTGAGCTATCGCGGATCACGCTGGGCGTGGGGGCGAGCCTATAACGGGGTCGCTCCGGATTGGCAACCCCTGTCGGCGAGGTTCGACCGAAGGGCTGGGCGTTGGGCGGCAGCTCGGCCGCTTCCAGGGCGCGGCGCCATCGGGGCGCGCTCTGAAGCCGGAGAAAGGCCCCAAAAGCAGCAATGGGGACCACTCAGGTGGCCCCCAATTGCATTTTGCGGTGTCGAATGTTCAACGACGATCAATTCAATCGGCGCGCTTGCGAAAAAGCCCGCCGCTGCATCAATCAGTTCGCACCCTGATTGGCGGTGTCGAGGGCGGAGCTGATGGCATTGAAGGTGTTCTGCAGCGAGTTGCCGACCGTGCCCGCGGCGGCGATCAGCACAACCGAGATGAGGGCGGCGAGGAGGCCGTACTCGATCGCGGTCGCGCCGGATTCGTCCTTGATGAAGCGCTTGAAGAGATTGGTCATTGTCTGATCTCCGATTGGGATAGGCATGACCGTTTTAGTTCGCCCCCTATAAAAATGAGTAAAAGAGATTGGATCAAAAGCTATTAGTCCATCAGAATAACAAATCTGTATGTAGAGATCAACGAATAACATGGAATAAAACTGAGATTTCCGAGAGAGAAAAAAGAAAACACTAAAATTACATCGTGTGTTATTATTTTAGAATGACACCGCTGCCGGCCGAGCTGTGCCGTTGCTGGCATGGTCGGCGGTTCGGTCCCGCCTTTCGCATTGAGCCGGCGGACCCCGAGGGATAGTCTCCAGCATCTGTCGGACGCCCGCCCTGCGCGACCAAGCCTCGAGGAGACCACCATGCGCCAGGACCATTTGCTCCGGTCGACCGGCCTTTCCCGCCGGTCCCTGCTCGCCGGCCTCGCCGCGGGATCGGTCGTCGTGCTGCATCCCTTCGCGACGCGAGCGGCCGCCAACCAGGCGCATTTGCGCATCATGGAGACGACCGACATCCATGTGAACGTCTACCCTTACGACTATTACGCCGACCGGGCGAACGACACTTTCGGCCTCGCCCGCACCGCCTCGATCATCAAGGCGATCCGCGCCGAGGCGGCGAACGCGATCCTGTTCGACAACGGGGATCTCCTGCAGGGCAACCCGATGGGCGACTTCGTCGCCTACGAGAAGGGCTTCAAGGAGGGCGACGTGCATCCGGCCGTGAAGGCGATGAACCTGCTCGGCTACGCGGCCGGCACGCTCGGCAACCACGAATTCAACTACGGCCTCGACTTCCTGGCGAAGGCCATGGCGACGGCCGGTTTTCCGATCACCTGCGCCAACCTCGTCGCCGGCACGGTGCTTGGCGGCGATCCGCGCAAGGACCGCACCCTGTTCAAGCCCTACGTCATCCTCGACCGCGAGATCGTCGACGGCGCCGGCACGAAGCTGCCGATCCGCATCGGCGTGATCGGCTTCGTGCCGCCGCAGATCATGGTCTGGGACGCGAAGAACCTGGAAGGCAAGGTGGCGACGCGCGACATCGTGGCGGCGGCGCGCGCCTGGGTGCCCGAGATGCGCGAGGCCGGCGCCGACATCGTCGTCGCTCTCTCCCATTCCGGCATCGACGGCGGTCCGGCGACCGACGGCATGGAGAACGCCTCGCTCCATCTCGCCGCCGTGCCGGGCATCGACGTGGTCCTGACCGGCCACCAGCACCTCGTCTTCCCCGGCCCGACCGACTTCAAGGACGTGCCCGGCGCCGACGCGGCGAAGGGGACGCTGATGGGCAAGCCGGCGGTGATGGCGGGCTTCTGGGGCTCCCATCTCGGCCTCATCGACCTCCTCCTCGAACGCGACGGATCGCGCTGGCGGATCCTCAGCCACACCGCCGAGGCGCGGCCGATCTACAAGCGCGACCAGGGCAAGATCCTGCCCCTGGTGGAGACGGAGGCGCCGATCGTCGACGCGGTCAAGGCCGACCACGAGGCGACGCTCGCCTATGTGCGCCGCCCGGTCGGCAAGGCCTCGGCGCCGCTCTATTCCTATTTCGCGCTGGTCGCCGACGATCCTTCCGTGCAGATCGTCTCGAACGCGCAGACCTGGTACATCCGGCAGATGCTGAAAGGCTCCAAATGGGAAGGCCTGCCGATCCTCTCGGCGGCTGCGCCCTTCAAGGCCGGCGGCCGCGGCGGCCCGGACTACTACACCGACGTGCCCGCCGGCCCGATCGCGATCCGCAACGTGGCCGATCTCTATCTCTTCCCCAACACCATCCGCGCCGTGGAGGTGACCGGCGCGACGGTGAAGGAATGGCTGGAACGCTCGGCCGGGCAGTTCAACCGGATCGAGCCCGGCAAGCCCGACCAATTGCTCGTCGACACGAGCTTCCCGACCTACAATTTCGACGTGATCGACGGCGTCACCTACCGCATCGACCTCGCCCAGCCCGCCCGCTACGACAAGGACGGCAAGCTCGCCAACCCGGACGCCCACCGCATCGTCGACCTCGCCTTCGAGGGCAAGCCGATCGATCCGGCCGCACGCTTCATCGTGGCGACCAACAACTACCGCGCCGGCGGCGGCGGCAATTTCCCCGGCGTCGACGAGAAGGCGATCGTGTTCGTGGGCCCGGACACGAACCGCGACATCATCGTGCGCTACATCATCGACAAGGGCACGATCGACCCGGCCGCCGACGGCAACTGGTCCCTGAAGCCGATCCCCGGCGCCTCCGTGCTGTTCGACACCGGGCCGAAGGCGAAGGACCACCTTGCCGAGGTCAAAGGCGTGGCGATCGAGCCGGCCGGGAACGGCGAGGCGGGCTTCAGCCGCTATCGCATCGCGTTCTGAGGCCTCGAACCGCGACGGCCGGTCGGCCGTAACGTCTTGCGCGGCGGACCGGCGCGCCCGACATTGGGAGGCGAGGGGAGCGGCCATGCGCCGGTCCCCGCGGGCGGATATTGCGTCCGTCGATCAGGGCCGGCGCGGCGGGGTTGGCCCGCGCCCCGGGCGAGGGGACTGGATGAACATCAACTTCATGGCCGACCTGCTCGCCTCGGTGTCGGAGCGGGGCCTTCAGCTGATCGGCCTCAGCCCGCGGCGCAAGGAGGATCTCGCGCGCGGCAACCTCGTCGGCCTCGCCGAGGACCTCGTCTCCCATCGCGGCGAGGCCTCCGGCGTGGCGCTCGCCGCGGCGATCCTCGGCCGCTATGCCGAACTGCCGCGCGAGAAGAAGATTGCCTTCCTGTCGGCGCTCGCCGAGCGGTTCGGGCCGGACGAGGAGCGGCTCCGCCGCGCGGTCGAGTCCTGGCTGACCGTGCCGACGCCGCGCGCGGTGTCCGAGCTGCATCTCGCCGCCGAGCCGCGCCGGCAGGAGCTGGCGCGGCGGCTCAATCTCGCGCCCGGCGGCACCGCCGCGCTGGTGCAGCTCCGCGCCGACCTCCTCGACTTCATGGCCGAGGCGCCGGAGCTCGCCGTGCTCGACCAGGACCTCGTCCACCTGTTCGGCTCCTGGTTCAACCGCGGCTTCCTGGTGGTCCGCCGAATCGACTGGACGAGCCCGGCCAACATCCTGGAAAAGCTCATCCGCTACGAGGCCGTGCACGAGATCCGCGGCTGGGACGACCTGCGCGGCCGCATCGCGCCGCCCGACCGCCGGCTCTACGCCTTCTTTCACCCCCAGCTCGCCGACGAGCCGCTGATCTTCGTCGAGGTGGCGCTGACCGACCACATCCCCGCGGCCATCGCGCCCCTCCTCGCGCCCGAGCGCAAGGCGACGCGCGCGGAGGACGCCACCACGGCGGTGTTCTACTCGATCTCGAACTGCCAGCAGGGGCTCGCCGGCATCTCCTTCGGCAGCTTCCTGATCAAGCAAGTGGTGGAGGAGCTGAAGCGCGACCTGCCGCAGCTCGCCACCTTCGTCACGCTCTCGCCCCTGCCGGGTTTCGCCCGCTGGCTCGATGCGGAGCTGCGCGATCGCGACGGGCTCCTCAGCGACCAGGAGGCCGATGCGCTCGCCGAGCTCGACGACCCGGACCTCTTCGACGATCCGGAAGCCGTGGCGCGTCTGAGGCCGGCGCTCGCGGTCGCGGCGGCGCGCTATCTCGTCGAGGCGCGCCGGGAGAACGGCCGTCCGGTCGATCCCGTGGCGCGCTTCCATCTCGGCAACGGCGCGCGGCTCGAACGCATCAATCCGTTCGCCGACCTCTCCGACCGCGGCATCGCCCAGGCCTATGGGGTGATGGTCAACTATCTCTACGACTTCGAGCGCATCGAGGAGAACCACGAGGCCTATGCGGAGAAGCGCAGCATCGTGGCGAGCAGCGCGGTGCGCGCCCTGTCGGACCGCAAGGGTGGCGCGATCGTGCCCCTGTTCGGCGGGCGCGCCACGAAGGCCGAGAACGCGGACGGATAACCTCGAACAGGTTCTAGGGGCGGCCGTCGCTTGAACGGCCGCCCGGGTCTCGCTTCAGCGGCGCTGGTCGCGCCTCGGCGGTGCTGGTCGCGCCTCAGTGGCGCTGGTCGCGCTTCAGCGGCGCGACCACCATCCCATCCGCTTCGGCTTCGACGGATCCATTTCGGTCGAGGCCGGCACGGCGCGCTCCACGCGCGGCGGCTCGGGTTCGGCAGCCGCCGCGGCCTTTTCCACTTCAGGCTCGGAAGCCGGACGAGGGGCAGGGGCTTCGGCGTCGTGAACGACCGGCGCCGGCGCGGCCGGAGCCTCGACCGTCGTTTCCGTTGCGGCTTCGGTCGCGATTTCGGTCACCGTGGCGTCGGCGCTCGCCTGCGACGCCTGGGCGGGCGGGATCGCGTCGTCGTCGGTCACCTTCGGCTTGGCACGGCTGCGCGTGCGGCGCTTCGGCTTCGCCTCCGGCTCCGGGGCGGCCTCGGCGACGGCTTCGGCCTGCACGGCGTCGGCGGGCGCGGCTTCCGCGAGAGGCTCGCGCGTCGTCGGCGCCTCGGCCTCCGCGCGCATCACCGCCACCTCGGCGGTCAACGTCTCGCGGTCCATCACCAACACGTCTGCGTCGTCGCCGCCGGCCGGCTCCTCGCCGCGGAAGGCCGGACGCCCGTCCGCGTCCTCGCCGTCCTCGGCCGAGCCGAGAAGGTCGCCGTTCTGGCGCTCCTCGCCCGGCTGGCCGTCCTCGCGCCGGTTGCGCCGGCCGCCGCGCCGTCCGCGCCGGCGGCGCTTGCGGTTCGCCTCCCGCTGCTCGGCGCTCTCGGTGCCGCCGGCCTCGAAGCCTTCGCCCTCGGCGCCGCCGATCGTCTCGATGCCCTCGGCCTCGAGGCCCTCCGCCTCGTTGTCGTCGGCGTCGTCCTCGTCCCCGCCCTGGTAGGAACCGGGCGCGGGGGCGCCATTGTCGTAATTGCCGTTCGGCCGGTCGCCCTGCATGCGCGGCTGGCCGTCCTCGCCGGTCCGACCGCGGCCGCGCCGACGCCGGCGCCGCTTGCGGCGGCCGCCTTCGCCTTCGACGCCCTCGGCGACCATCGGATCGCCCGCGCGCTCCGGACGCTCGCCGCGCGGTCCGCGCTCGCCGCCGTTGCGATCGCCACGATCGCCGCGGTCACCGCCGCCGCGCTCGTCGCGCCGGCCTTCGGGGCGGCCGCGCGGGGCGAGTTCGCCGCCGGCCTCGACCTCCTCCTCGTCCTCCTCCGGCTCCTCGACAAAGTCGTCCTCGTCCATCTCGACGGACTGGGGCGTGACGAGGATCGGGGCGACCACGGCGCGCGGAATGACCGGCTCGCCCTTTTCCACCACATAGAGGTGGCCGCCGGTCGAGGCGTGGTCGTCCGCGAGCACCGCGATGTCGAGGCCGAAGCGGCGCTCCAGGTCGGAGAGATGCGCGCGCTTCTGGTTCAGGATGTAGAGCGCCACCGCCGAGCGGGTGCGCACGATGAGATCATGCGTCACCGCCTTGATCAGCATCTCCTCCAGGCTGCGCAGCACATGCAGCGCGACGGACTCGGTGGAACGCACCGTGCCGGTGCCGCCGCAATGCGGGCACACCACCATCGAGCTTTCCAAGACGCCCGTGCGGATGCGCTGGCGCGACATTTCGAGCAAGCCGAAATGCGAGATGCGCCCGACCTGGATGCGCGCGCGGTCGTTCTTCAGGCAATCCTTGAGGCGCCGCTCGACCGACCGGTTGTTGCGCTTCTCCTCCATGTCGATGAAGTCGATCACGATCAGGCCGGCGAGGTCGCGCAGGCGCAGCTGCCGCGAGATCTCCTCGGAGGCTTCCAGATTGGTCTGGAACGCCGTGTCCTCGATATTGTGCTCGCGCGTCGCCTTGCCCGAGTTCACGTCGATGGAGACGAGCGCCTCGGTCTGGTTGATCACGATGTAGCCGCCCGAGCGCAGCGTGACCTGCGGGGAGAACATCGCGTCGAGCTGGCTCTCCACGCCGAAGCGGGTGAAGACCGGCGTCGGCTCCTTGTAGCCCTGGACGTTCTTGGCATGGCTCGGCATGAGCATGCGCATGAAGTCCTTGGCCTCCCGGTAGCCGTCGTCGCCGGCCACGAGGATTTCGTCGATATCCTTGTTGTAGAGGTCGCGGATCGACCGCTTGATCAGGCTGCCTTCCTCGTAGACGAGCTTCGGCGCGGTCGACTTCAGCGTCAGTTCGCGCACGTTCTCCCACAGGCGGAGCAGATATTCGAAGTCGCGCTTGATCTCGGCCTTGGTGCGCGCGGCGCCGGCGGTGCGCACGATGACGCCCATGCCCTCCGGCACTTCGAGCTCCTGGGCGATCTTTTTGAGGCGCTTGCGGTCGGTCGGGTTGGTGATCTTGCGGGAGATGCCGCCGCCGCGCGCGGTGTTCGGCATCAAGACCGAATAGCGGCCGGCGAGCGACAGATAGGTGGTGAGCGCTGCGCCTTTGTTGCCGCGCTCCTCCTTGACCACCTGCACCAGCAGCACCTGCCGGCGCTTGATCACTTCCTGGATCTTGTAGTGGCGCTTCAGCTTCGGGCCCTGGCGGCGCTCGGGCAGTTCCTCGAGCGCATCCTCGGAGCCGACCATCTCGACGGCGTCCTCGCCGTCGTCGCCATGCTCGCCCGCGTCGTCGGCCGCGTCGGCGTCATCGCCGTTCGACGCCGCGGAGGCGCGCGGGCGGCGCACCCGGCCTTCCTCGTGCCGGTCCTGCTCCTGCTGCATGCGCGCTTCCTCTTCGAGGAGCGCGCGCCGGTCGGCAGCGGGGATCTGGTAGTAGTCGGGGTGGATTTCGGAGAAGGCGAGGAAGCCGTGGCGGTTGCCGCCATAGTCGACGAAGGCGGCCTGGAGCGACGGCTCCACGCGCGTGACCTTCGCCAGGTAGATGTTGCCCCTCAGCTGCTTCTTGGAAGCGGCCTCGAAATCGAATTCCTCGACGCGGCTGCCGCGCACCACCACCACCCGGGTCTCCTCCGGGTGGGTGGCGTCGATGAGCATCTTGTTGGCCATGAATGCAAAGCTCCGCGGCCATGGTCGCAGCGTCCCAGCCGCCGGTGACGGGGCGGGGACACGGGTTGGCCGACTTGTTCGAAGGGTGAGAAAAGGGCGGTCCGGCCATCGGCGACGCGCACGGTCATCTGACGACGGCAAGCGATGCGGACGGGATCCGCTTCGTCAACCGTGGCCTGACCGACCGTCTGATACCGCATGGCGTGGACCCGACGCCCCTCATGATCGTTTCCGCGACGCCCGGTCGGGTCGCCGCCAGTCTGCACGGACGGCCGGCGACAGCGAGCCGCCATGGCCATCCGGGTGTGACCTCGCTTGATCCGGCGGCACGGTGCGGCCGGGCGAGACCGGGGACGCCCGCGCCTTGACTGCCTGGTGGACAAGTCGCAGGGCCGAACCGTGGACCGATCCGTCGGACCGGTGTTTGACCCGAGGAGCCGGACCATGGGTCCGGCCGGCGCTGGGGCCCGACGATTGGGCGCTTGACCGAGACGTCGTTTTCCGAAGACGTCGTTTCCGAAACAGGCGTTTCAGACGGAGAGCGAATTCCTTGTCCACATCTTTTAGGGATGCATGGGGTTCAATGCAAGGGAGACAAGCCCCCGCGACCGAATGGCCGCGGCCGCCCCGCAGGCCCGGAGGACCGGCCCGAAGCCGTTGACCCATCGAGGAGATCGAACATCGTGCTACGCCCGCCCGTGCTCCGCCCCGACGAACTCGACCGTTTCCTCGAACGGGAATTCCCCCAGATCCATGAAGGGGGCCGTAACTTCGTGGTGGAATCCGTCGAGCCGGGCAGGGCGCGCGTCCGATTCTCCGCCGCCGAGCGGCACTTGCGGCCGGGCGGGACGGTCTCCGGCCCGACCCTCTTCGCGCTCGCCGACCTCGCCGCCTATGTGGTGATTCTCGCCCATGCGGGCCCGGTCGCGCTGGCGGTGACGACGAGCGCCACGATCAACTTCCTGCGCAAGCCCGAGCCCGGCGATCTCTTCGGCGAGGCGCGCATCCTGAAATTCGGCAAGCGGCTGGTCGTCGTCGACGTCGGCATGCGCGCGGCATCGCAGGAGGATCTCGTCGCGCATGCGGTGCTGACCTATTCGATGCCCGACCGGGCGCCCCAACCGGGCACCGGGGGCTAGAAAATCGACGGTATCCCGCTACCGATAGTGCGGTATATTGATACCGTATTCTTTAAGTCACTGTTTGGAAATGACTTTAGGAGCCGAATGCCTCGGCGGATGCGCTTGACAAGAGCGCGTCGCGCACGTATTCCACCGGCCGAACCGCAACGGCCGATCCGGGCCGGGGCGAATGGCCGCGACCGCGGCGTCCGGTGTCGAGCCGGTGCGGCGGGCAGGCCTCATCCTCTCAGGGTCCTGAACCATGAAAACCTACTCGGCCAAGCCGGCGGAGGTCGACAAGAAGTGGGTGCTCATCGACGCCCAGGGTCTGGTCGTCGGCCGTGTCGCCTCGCTCATCGCGATGCGGCTGCGCGGCAAGCACAAGCCCACCTTCACGCCGCATGTGGACTGCGGCGACAACGTCATCGTGGTGAACGCCGACAAGGTCGTGTTCACCGGCAACAAGCGCGCCGACAAGGTCTATTACTGGCACACCGGCTATCCGGGCGGCGTCAAGGAGCGCACCGCGCGCCAGCTGCTCGAGGGCCGGTTCCCCGGCCGCGTGATCGAGAAGGCCGTGCTGCGCATGCTGCCGGGTGGCCCGCTCAGCCGCAAGCAGATGACGCATCTCAAGATCTATGCGGGCGAGACGCATCCGCATGAAGCTCAGCAGCCGGTGGCGCTCGACGTGAAGAGCCTCAACCGCAAGAACGCGAGGGTTTGACCATGGCCGAAGTCCAGTCCCTTTCCGACCTCGGCCAGGCCATGGGCACCGTTCAGCCCAAGGCGGCCGTGGAAGCCCCCGTGCATGTGCGCAAGGTCGACGCGCAGGGCCGCTCCTACGCGACCGGCAAGCGCAAGGACGCGGTCGCCCGCGTCTGGCTGAAGCGCGGCTCCGGCAAGATCCTCGTCAACGACAAGGATTTCACTGCCTATTTCGCCCGGCCGGTGCTGCAGATGCTGATCATGCAGCCGGTGCTCGCCTGCAACCGCGACGGCCAGTTCGACGTGGTCGCGACGGTCGAGGGCGGCGGGCTCTCCGGCCAGGCCGGCGCGCTGCGCCACGGCATCTCCAAGGCGCTCACCTATTTCGAGCCGGAACTGCGCGGCGTGCTGAAGCCCTACGGCTTCCTGACCCGCGACAGCCGCACCGTCGAGCGCAAGAAGTACGGCCGCCGCAAGGCCCGCCGTTCGTTCCAGTTCTCCAAGCGCTGACCCAAGCGGCTCGAACAGCCTTCCACCGATCTCCGGGGGCCGCGCCGCAAGCGCGGCCCCCGTCGTTTTCGCAAGCCCGCGCCGCCGGCTTGGTCGGCGGCCGCTTTTCCGCTATGGCATTCCCGCCCGCCGGCCCCGCGCCGGCGTCCTCGACACGAAGGCTTCGCGCAAGGAGGAGGCCCGCATGGCGACGATGACCGGCGACCCCTTGCGGCCGCGCCCGACCGACACCGCGGTGTTTGCCACGGACCTTCTCGGCGGCCGAATGGAGCCGACCTATGGCGGTGTCACCTCCTTCATGCGGCGGCGCATCACCCGCGACCTCGCCGGCGTCGACGTGGCGATCCTCGGCATCCCCTTCGACGTGGCGGTCTCCAATCGCTCGGGGGCGCGGTTCGGCCCGCAGGCGATCCGGCGTGCCTCGGCGATCTTCGAGGGCGACCCACAATATCCCTTCCACGCCGACATCTTCGCCGACCTCGCCGTCACCGACTACGGCGACGCCGTGTGGGACTACGGCCGGCCCTGGGAAGCGCATGCGCTGATCGAGGGCCAGGCGGCGCAGATACTCGCCGCCGGCTGCCATCTCTTCTCGCTCGGCGGCGACCACTCGGTCACCTGGCCGCTCATGGTCGCGCATGCGAAGAAGTATGGGCCGCTCGCCATGGTGCAGTTCGACGCGCACCAGGACACCTGGGACGACGACGGCGAGCGCATCGACCACGGGTCCTTCGTGCTGCGCGCCGCGCGGCAGGGCGTGATCGACCCGGCCCGCTCGATCCAGGTCGGAATCCGCACCCATGCCCCGCATGATTGCGGCATCGAGATCATCCATGCCCACGAGATCGACGATCTCGGCATCGCCGGCATCGCCGAGCGGATCAATCAGCGCGTCGGTTCGGCGAAGGCCTACATGACTTTCGACATCGACTGCCTCGACCCGGCCTTCGCGCCCGGCACCGGCACGCCGGTCTCCGGCGGCTTTTCCAGCCGCGAGGCGCTGGCGATCCTGAAGCGGGCTTGCGAGGCCTCGGACTTCGTCGGCGGCGACGTGGTCGAGGTCGCGCCGTCCTATGATCATGCCGACATCACCGCGATCGCCGCCTCGACCGTCGCCCAGGTCTATCTCGGCACGCTCGCGGCGAAACGACGACGCTGACCTGACCGGCTCAAGCAATTCCTTTTCGATCGGATGATTCCATCCGATCTGGAAATGCTCAAGGCGCCGCCCCCGCGCCGTCGTCCGCCCTTCGCATTCTCCTGCCATGCCCGGATCGATATGCGCCGGGACCGAGGGACCGTCATGACCGAGAAGACCAACGTCGCCATCCTGGGCGCCTCCGGCTACACCGGGGCCGAGCTCGTGCGGATGCTCCACAACCATCCGAAGGTGCGCCTCGCCGCGCTCACCGCCGATCGCAAGGCGGGCAGCACCATGGCCGAGGCCTTCCCGCAGTTCCACGGCCTCGACCTGCCACGCCTCGTCGCCATCGCCGACGTGGACTGGTCGTCGATCGGCCTCGTCTTCTGCGCGCTGCCCCATGCCACCACGCAGTCTGTGCTGAAGGACATTCCCGCGCGGATCCGCATCGTCGATCTCTCGGCCGATTTCCGCCTGTCCGACCCGGAGGCCTACGCCTACTGGTACGGCCATCCCCACCAGGCGCTCGAACTGCAGGCGGAGGCCGTTTACGGCATCACCGAGCTCGCGCGCGAGGCGGTCGCCGGCGCCCGGCTCGTCGCCAATCCGGGCTGCTACACGACCTGCGGGCAGATGCCGATCATCCCGCTCCTCGAGGCCGGCGCGATCGACCCGGACGAGATCGTGATCGACGCCAAGTCCGGCGTCACCGGCGCGGGGCGGGCGGCCAAGGAGGCGAACCTCTTCACCGAGGTCTCCGAGGGCTTCCACGCCTACGGCGTCGGCCACCACCGGCACATGGCCGAACTGGAGCAGGGCTTCAGCCGGGCCGCCGGCCGGCCGGTCGTGGTCTCGTTCACGCCGCATCTTGTGCCGATGAACCGCGGCATCCTCTCCACGATCTATGTGAAGCTCGCGGGCGGCCACACCGCCGAGGACCTGCACCGGATCCTCGGCGAGCGCTATCAGCGCGAGCCCTTCGTGCGCGTGCTCGGCTTCGGCGCCTCGCCGCAGACGCGCCATGTGCGCGGCTCCAACCTCGTCCAGATGTCCGTCGCCAAGGACCGCCGCCCCGGCCGCGCGATCGTCCTTTGCGTGCTCGACAACCTGGTCAAGGGCGCGTCCGGCCAGGCGATCCAGAACGCGAATGTCATGATGGGATGGCCGGAAACACTCGGCCTTGAGGCGCTTCCGCTGTTTCCTTGATGCAAGCTTGCGACCCTCGGCGCCAACTCGCCGTACAAGCCTGACGGTGGATTGACAGCGCGGCGCCGGCCGGTCGAAGGTCTCCTCGGCTCTGGGGAGCGTTGGGAGGGATGGATGCGGTTCTACGGTATTTTGGCGATTTCCGTCATGGCTTTGACACTCGCGGCCTGCGAGGGGAAGCCGGGCGCGCAAGGTCAGGCCGGCCCGAAGGGTGATCCGGGTGCGACCGGGGCGAAGGGCGATGCCGGCCCGGCCGGTCCCGTGGGTCCCGCCGGTCCTGCAGGCCCCGCCGGGCCGCAGGGTCCGAAGGGCGAGGTGGGTCTCGCGGGTCCGGCCGGCCCCGCCGGTCCGGTCGGCCCGGCCGGCGTGCCGGGTCCCGCGGGTCCGAAGGGCGATGTCGGCCCGGCCGGCCCCGCCGGCGCGAAGGGCGATGCCGGACCTGCCGGTCCCGCTGGCCCCGCCGGTCCTGCCGGTCCGAAGGGCGACGCCGGTCCTGCCGGCCCCGCCGGCCCGAAGGGCGACACGGGCGTCGCCGGTCCCGCGGGTCCGGCCGGCCCTGCCGGGGCCGCCGGTGCTGCCGGGATGACCTTCCGCAAGGTGTCCGGCGCGGCGACCGCCAATTGCGGCGCGGGCGAGACGCTGCTCTCCGCCTATTGCGTCGGCACCGGCACACTGACCATCGGCGACGGCGACGTCGCGGCCTGCGCGGGCGAGGGCGCCCGAACGGTGGCGATCTGCGCCAAGTGAGCGGGGCCTCGGCCCGTCGAGATCGGAGGCCGGGCGTCAGTCCGGCCTTCTTCGTTTCGGGGTGGTGCCGAGGGCCGGCGCGGCGCCGGCCGGGTCAGGACTGGACCAGCACGTAGCTGCCGGGCGCGTTCTCGATCGGTTTCAGCTTGCGGCCGCCGGGTTTGCGCGGCTTGGTGCGCTCGGGCGCGAGGCCTTCCACCCAGGCCTGCCAGTGCGGCCACCAGGTCCCCGGCGTCTCGGTCGCGCCGGCGAGCCACTCCTCCAGCGTCCCGACGGGCTTGCCGCCGGTCCAGAACTGGTATTTCGGCTTCGCCGCCGGATTGACCACGCCGGCGATGTGGCCCGACCCGGCCATCACATACTGCACCGGCCCGCCGAAGCACTGCGACCCGACGAAGACCGAGCGCGCCGGTGCGATGTGGTCCTCGCGGGCGGCGAGATTATAGACCGGAATGGTCACCTTCTTGAGGTCGAGCTGAACCTCGCCGATGCTCATGCCGCCGGTCGAGAGCTTGTTGTCCAGATAGCAATTGCGCAGATAGTAGCTGTGGTTGGCGGCCGGCATGCGGGTGGAGTCCGAGTTCCAGAACAGGAGATCGAACGGGAACGGCTCCTTGCCCTTCATGTAGTTGTTGATGACATAGGGCCAGATCAGGTCGTTCGAGCGCAGCATGTTGAAGGCCGAGGCCATCTTGCGGCCTTCGAGATACCCTTTCTGCTGCATCCGTTCCTCGATGACGCGGACCTGCTCCTCGTCCACGAACACCTTCAGGTCGCCTGCGTGGCGGAAGTCGACCTGGGTCGTGAAGAAGGTGGCGCTCTTGATGCGGTCGTCGCCGGTCGCGGCACAATAGGCGAGGGTGACCGCGAGCAGCGTGCCGCCGACGCAATAGCCGATCGCGTTCGCCTGCTTTTCCCCGGTCGCCTTCTCGATCACGTCGAGCGCGGTCAGGATCCCCTCGCGCATGTAATGCTCGAAGGACTTTTCCGCCTGGCGCTCGTCCGGGTTAACCCAGGAGACGACGAACACCGTGTGGCCCTGCGCCACCGCCCAGCGGATGAAGCTCTTCTCCGGGTTGAGGTCGAGGATGTAGAACTTGTTGATCCACGGCGGCACGATGAGCAGCGGCCGCTTCAGCACCGTCTCGGTCGACGGCTCGTATTGCAGGATCTGGCAGACGTCGTTCTGGTAGATCACTTTGCCGGGCGTGGTCGCGAGGTTTTCGCCGACCTTGAAGCGCGTCGGATCGGATTGGCGGATCTTCAGATCGCCGCCGCCGGCCGCGATGTCCTCGGCGAGCATGCGCATGCCGCGCGCCAGGTTCTCCGCGTTGCTGTTCGCCGTCTCGCGGATCAGTTCCGGGTTGGTCAGGAGGAAGTTGGTCGGCGCGATCGCGGCGGTCAGCTGCTTCATGTAAAATTCGGCCTTGTGCCGCGTATGCGGGTCGAGCCCTTCCGCTTCGTCGACCATCTCCTCGGCCCAGCGCGAGGTGAGCAGATACATCTGCTTCAGGAAATCGAAGAACTGGTTCTCCCGCCACTCGGCGTCCTGGAAGCGCTTGTCGCGCGGATCCGGCTCGATCGCGGGCTCGACCGCCTCGCCGGACATCTTCTTCAGCGTGCGGCTCCACAGGTCCATGTAGCCCGAGACGAGCCGCGTCTGCGCGTCGACGGCGCGCGCCGGGTCCGACAGCCAGTATTCGCCCACATGGGAGAGCGTCTTGAACATGCCGGCCAGTTCGTCGGCGAGCTGGTTGCTCGCCTGGCCCTGCTCGCGCGGGCGGATATAGGCGGCCGCGGCCTTGCCGGCTTCTTCCACGACGCGCGCGAGGTTGTGAGCGAAGGCCTCCGGATTCTTGACTATGTACTGTAGGAGCTGACCCTCGACTTCACCTTGCCCGGCCATCGGTGAACCACTCCCTCGCTCGATTTTTTATCGTCGTTCCGCGGACACTCTATTTGGGGTCTAGGTCCCGCGCATGACAAGCCTGACCTCCCGGTCGACGGCATATGCGTGCCCTTGGATGTCTCACTCCGGGGCGCCGCGGGCAACCGCGACTTCCGTAGCCGGGGCTCGCCCGTCGCGCGGGGCAGGCCGCGGCGCGGCGCCTCGGCCCACGGGACGGTTGCGCCGCAGGGACGCGCGGAGTAGGCCAACGCTCTGTCGCGCCGCGCCGCCGATCTGCTAGAGATCGTGGACGAGGCACGCAACCGGGAGGAGTCGCCCGCCCCTGGGGCCGGGGACCCGACCGGACTTCGGACCGACGCGGTTCGACAAGCGGGCCCAACGGTCGGGATCGGGACGAGCGAGGAAGGACAGTCTGCGATGGACGAGTTTCACAAGATCCGACGGCTGCCGCCGTATGTGTTCGAGCAAGTGAACCGGCTGAAGGCGCAGGCGCGCGGCAACGGTGCCGACATCATCGACTTCGGCATGGGCAATCCGGACCTGCCGACGCCGCGCTTCATCGAGGAGAAGCTGATCGAGACGATCAGCAAGCCGCGCACCAACCGCTATTCCGCCTCGCGCGGCATCCCCGGCCTCCGCCGCGCCCAGGCGACCTACTACGCCCGCCGGTTCGGCGTGAAGCTCGATCCGGACCGGCAAATCGTCGCCACGCTCGGCTCCAAGGAGGGCTTCGTCAACATGGCGCAGGCGATCACCGCGCCGGGCGATGTGGTGCTCTGCCCCAATCCGAGCTACCCGATCCACGCCTTCGGCTTCCTGATGGTCGGCGGCGTGATCCGTTCCGTGCCGATCGAGCCCGGCCCGGAGTTCTTCCGTGCGCTCGAACGCGCTGTCGTGCACTCGATCCCGAAGCCGCTCGCGGTCGTGCTGTGCTACCCGTCGAACCCGTCCGCGGTCACCGCCGATCTCGAGTTCTACCGCGACGTGGTGGCTTTCGCGAAGAAGCACGAGATCTTCGTCCTGTCCGACCTCGCCTATGCGGAGATCTATTTCGACGACAACCCGCCGCCCTCGGTGCTGCAGGTCCCCGGCGCGATCGACGTGACGGTGGAGTTCACCTCCATGTCGAAGAGCTTCTCCATGCCCGGCTGGCGCATGGGCTTCGCGGTCGGCAACGAGCGGCTGATCGCGGCGCTCGGCCGGGTGAAGAGCTATCTCGACTACGGCGCCTACACCCCGATCCAGGTCGCCGCCGCCGCCGCCCTCAATGCGGGCGACGAGTGCGTGACGGAGATCCGCGAGACCTATCGCAAGCGCCGCGACGTCCTCGTCGACGCCTTCGGCAAGGCCGGATGGCCCTTGCCCGCGCCGGCGGCGTCCATGTTCGCCTGGGTGCCGATCCCCGAGAAGTTCCGGCATCTGGGCTCGCTCGAATTCTCCAAGCTCCTGATCGAGAAGGCCGACATCGCGGTCGCCCCGGGCATCGGCTTCGGCGAGCACGGCGACGACTATGTGCGGATCGCGCTCGTGGAGAACGAGCAGCGCATCCGCCAGGCCGCGCGCAATGTGCGCCGCTTCCTCGATAGCGCCGACAGGACGCTGCACAACGTCATCCCGATCGCCGCGAGCGGCTGACCCGCCGCGCGCGTCCCACCTCCAAACGGATCAAGCGTTCCATGCAACCCAGTCTCCGTCTCGGCATCGCGGGCCTCGGCACGGTCGGCGCCTCCGTGGTCCGCCTGATCCACCGGCACGGCCAGGACCTCGCGCTGCGCTGCGGCCGGCCGATCGTGCTCCGCGCCGTGTCGGCGCGCGATCGGACGCGCGACCGGGGCGTCAATCTCGGCAATGTGAACTGGTTCCAGGACCCGGTGAAGCTCGCCATGGATCCGGGCATCGACGTGTTCGTCGAGCTGATCGGCGGGGCGAGCGGCGCGGCCGAGCAGTCCGTGCGCGCCGCGCTCGAAACCGGCAAGCATGTGGTCACCGCCAACAAGGCGCTGCTCGCGCGCCACGGCGTCGACCTCGCCCGCATTGCCGAGAAGAAGGGCGTCAGCCTCAATTTCGAGGCGGCGGTAGCGGGCGGCATCCCGATCATCAAGACGCTGCGCGAGGCGCTCGCCGGCAACCGCGTCGAGCGCGTCTGCGGCATCCTAAACGGCACCTGCAATTACATCCTGACCCGCATGCAGGCCGAGGGCCTGTCCTTCGACGAATGCCTGAAGGAGGCGCAGCGGCTCGGTTACGCGGAAGCCGACCCGACCTTCGACGTCGGCGGCTTCGACACGGCGCACAAGCTCGCCCTTCTGACGAGCCTCGCCTTCGGCACCGAGATCGACGCGGAGAGCGTCTATATCGAGGGCATCGCCGGCTTGAGCCTCGTCGACATCGAGGCGGCGGACGAGCTCGGCTACCGGCTGAAGCTGCTCGGCATCGCGGAGCGTACGGACAGCGGCATCGAGCAGCGCGTGCACCCGACCATGGTGCCGAAATCCTCCGCCATCGCGCGCATCGACGGGGTCTTGAACGCGGTCGCCATCGACGCGGACTTCGTCGGCAGCCTCATGCTGGTCGGGCCGGGGGCGGGCGGCGACGCGACCGCGTCCTCGGTGGTCGGCGACATCGCCGACATCGCGCGCGGCACCGCGCTCCACACGATGGGCCGGCCGTCCGAGCATCTGGAACCGTATCGCCAGGCCGACGTTCGGGCGCACCAGGGGGGCTACTATGTACGGCTCAGCGTGCACGACCGGCCGGGCGCGCTCGCCGCGATCGCCGGCCACATGGCGGGCAAGGGCATCTCGCTCGAATCCATCGTGCAGCGGAAGCGTGCGCCGCGCGCCGACGCGCCGGGCGCGGCCGCGCCGGCGGAGCCGCAGACGATCATCATGATCACCTACGAGACCACGGAAGCCGCCATCAAGGAGGCGCTCGCGCTCATCGCCAGGGACGGTCACGTCGCCAGCCCGCCGACCTTCATCCGCATCGAGGCGCTTTGAGACATCTGGGGGATTTTCGAGCCATGAACCAGCACACCGGCACAGGGCAGGATGGGGCCGGCGACGCGCCGATGTCGCGTCTCGACCGCGTTCTTTCCATGGAGCTCGGCCGCGTCACCGAGCGCGCCGCCGTGGCAGCCGCGCGGCTCCGCGGCCGCGGCGACGAGAAGGCCGCCGACCAGGCCGCCGTCAACGCCATGCGCGCCGAGCTGAACAACCTCGCCATCGACGGCACCGTGGTGATCGGCGAGGGCGAGCGCGACGAAGCGCCGATGCTCTATATCGGCGAGAAGGTCGGCACCGGCTCGGGCCCCCGCGTGGACATCGCGCTAGACCCACTCGAAGGCACCACGATCTGCGCCAAGAACCTGCCGAATTCGATCGCGGTGATCGCGCTCGCCGAGGAAGGCGCGCTTCTGAACGCGCCCGACGTCTACATGGACAAGATCGCGATCGGCCCCGGCTACCCCAAGGGCCTGATCGACATCGACGCGCCGGCGCGCGAAAACATCATGGCGCTTGCCAACGCCAAGATGGTGCCGATCAGCGAAGTGACCGCCTGCATCCTCGACCGGCCGCGGCATGCCCGGCTGATCGAGGAGGTCAGGGCGACCGGCTGCGCCATCCGCCTCATCGGCGACGGCGACGTGGCCGGCGTCATCCACACGACCGAGCCGGCGGAGACCGGCATCGACATCTATCTCGGTTCCGGCGGCGCGCCGGAGGGGGTACTCGCCGCCGCGGCGCTGCGCTGCACCGGCGGGCAGATGCTCGGCCGGCTCGTGCTCGACACGCGCGAGAAGATCGAGCGGGCCGCGCGCATGGGCGTCTCCGACCCGCGCCACATCTACACCCATGAAGAGATGGCGAGGGGCGACGTGCTGTTCGCCGCGACCGGCGTCACCGACGGCAACATGCTGCAGGGCGTCCGCTTCGGCCGCAACCGCATCGTCACCCACACGATCGTCATGCGCTCCTCGAGCAAGACGGTGCGCTGGATCCGCGCCGCGCACAACGACCCGGAGAAGTTCGAGGACTGACGCCGAGGCCCGCGAAGGCCCCGGGCGCCGCCCTCGGCGCCCCGGGATCGGCGCGCCGCGGCCGACGCGCGTCCCCGCCCGCGATCCAATCCCGCGCGGATCCGTAATGAGGGCAGGGACCGACGAGCGGCGGGAGCAGGCGTGAACGACGTCATCTGGATCACGGGCGCGAGCTCCGGCATCGGCCGGGCGCTCGCCCTGGAACTCGCCGGGCGCGGCGCGTCCGTCGCGGCGAGCGCGCGGCGGACCGATGAACTGGAACGCCTGGCGGCCGACGCGGCGACGCTGCCGGCCGCGAGCGGCGGCAAGGCGGGCGCGATCCGCGCCTTCCCCGTGGACGTCACCGACACCGCCGCCATGGCCGCGACGGTCGCGCGCATCGAGGCCGAGTTCGGGCCGATCGCGACTGCGGTGATGAATGCCGGGCTCTACCTGCCCATGTCGGGCGCCGAGCTCGACACGGCCAAGTTCGCCACCACGCTCGCGGTCAACGTGATGGGCGTCGTCAACGGGATCGCGCCGGTGACCGCCGCCATGAAGGCGCGCAAACGCGGGCGCATCGCGATCGTCTCGTCGGTCGCCGGTTATTCGGGGCTCCCCACCTCGGCCGCCTACGGCGCCTCCAAGGCGGCGCTGATCAATCTCGCCGAGAGCCTGAAATTCGACCTCGATCCGCTCGGCATTCGCGTGCAGCTGATCTCGCCCGGCTTCGTGGAGACGCCGGCGACGGATGTGAACCCGTTTCCGATGCCGTTCCTCATGAAGGTCGAGACGGCGGCCGCGCGGATCGCCGACGGCCTTGCCGGCGACGCCTTCGAGGTGACGTTCCCGCGCCGCTTCACCTACGGGCTGAAGCTCGCGCGGATCCTGCCCTACTGGGCCTATTTCCCGCTCGCCCGTCGCGCCATGGGCATCAAGGCCTGAGCGCTCTCGGGCCGGTGGCGGCGGCCGCTCAGCCCGCGCTGTCTCCGGTCGCCGGATTGGCGGCGGCGGCACGGGCATGTTCCTCGATCTCGCGCCTCAGCCGCTCCTGCTCCTGCGCGCCGATCGGGAAGTTCCACACGAGCGCGACCGCGATCAGCTTCAGGAACACCGGTACCCAGGCATAGAGGATCGCCAGCGTCCAGAGCGCCACCGGCGTCTGCTGCACGGGCTTCGATTCCGCCGAGCTTCGCTGATGCCGCTTCTTGGCGGCTTCCGCCGCGCTGGTACCGGGCGTGTCCACCGGCACGCGGGTGACGACCGTCGGGCTGTCCGGCGCGATCGGCTGGATCTGCTGCAGCGCCTCCGTGGGGCTGACGCTGTCGTTTCGCTCCACCTTGAAGCCGGAGGCGGCGAGAAGGACGAGGCTGAGCCCCAGGGCGACCGACAGCGCCACCTTGGTGGCGAGCGCCCAGATGGCGAAATAGAAGCCGGTATGCTGCTCGCCCGAGCGGGCGGTGTCGACGTCGATGACGTCCGCCTGCATGGACGGCGGCAGCATCAGGTCGGCGCCGACCGCGAGGCCGGTGAACACCATGATGACGCCGAACAGCCAGACGCTCGCCGGTCCGACCTGATGGTAGCCGAGGAACGGCGTCCACACGAAGGCGGCCGAGGCCACGATCATGGCGATGCACCAGGCGCGGTGCTTCGAGGTGCGCTTCGACACCCACAGCCAGAGCGGGGTCGAGAGCACGCCGAAGAAGAAATAGAGGAGCAGGAAAAAGCGCTGCAGCTCCTCGCCGCCATGGATGTAGTCGCGCACGAAATAGAGGATGAGCGCGCCCGGAATGCCGTTCGCCATGTAGGAGATGGCGAAGGCGGCGAGGAGCCGCAGGAACGGCTTGTTTTGGCCCATGCCGCGCAGCCCGCCCCAGAAGTCGAGCGGGTGCTGCGTCGTGTCGCGCGGCTCGGGCACGCTGAGCACGGCGATCAGCGCGAAGGCCGGCAGTGTGATGCCGACCAGGATGGAGAGGGAGACGAGCACCGGCCCGTCGCCCTTGAAGCCGAGCGTGGAAAGCACGAAGGGGAGGCCGGTGGCGACCAGCGTGCCGAGCACCACCATGACTTCGCGCGCGGCGAAGATGCGGTTGCGGCCGTAGTAGCTCGCCGAGCTCTCCGCGCCCCAGCTTTGGTGCGACAGCGACAGGGCCGTGTAGCCGACCGACAGCATGGCGCTCCACACGAAGAACCACGCGCCCCAGAACCAGGCGGCCGATTCCGGCACCTCCGGGAACGGGTTGAACACCATCAGGGCGCCGAGCGTCGTCGGTATGGCGGCGATCAGGAACCAGGTGCGCCGGCGGCCCCAGCGCGGGCGGGAATGGTCCGCCTTGTAGCCGATCCACGGGTCGAGCACCGCGTCGAGCAGGCGCACGATGAACATCAGGATGCCGACCGCGGTCAGACTGAGGCCCACGGTCTCGGCGTAGAATTTCGGTACGATGATGACGAACGGCAGCTGGAATGCAGCAACCGGCAGCGCCGGCAACGCAAAGGCCGCCAGTTTCGCAAGGCTCAGCTCTCGGGTGGCCGGGGCCGTTCCAGTCTTCGACGCCACAATATTCATCGGTCTGGATGTTTCTCTCAAGGGGCGCGCGTGTAGACGAGCTGTCTCACGTCGATGTTGCCGGACCGGAAGCCTGCCTCGCAATAATGCAGGTAGTACTCCCAGAGCCGCTTGAACCGCTCGTCGAAGCCGAGCGGGACGATCCGCGGCCAAGCCTCCCGGAAGCGATGCCGCCATTCCGCGAGCGTGCGTGCGTAGTCCTGCCCGAACACCTTCTCCGATGTCAACACGAGACCGGCCCCGGTGCCGAGGTCGGTCATGATGCGCGGCGTCGGCAGCATGCCGCCCGGGAAAATATAGCGCTGAATGAAGTCCGGGGTACGACGGTAGCTCTGAAATATCTCATCCTTGATGGTGATCACCTGCAGCCCGGCGACGCCGCCCGGCTTCAGGCTGTCGCGCATCCGCTCGAAGAACACCTGCCAGAACTTCTCGCCGACCGCCTCGAACATCTCGATCGAGGCGATGCGGTCGAACCGGCCCTGTACGTCGCGATAGTCCTGAAGGCGGATCTCGACCTTGTCGGCGAGCCCGGCTTCCTGCACGCGGCGGCTGGCGAACTCGAACTGCTCGCGGCTGATCGTCAGCCCGGTCACCTTGGCGCCGATGTCGCGCGCGGCGAATTCGGCGAAGCCGCCCCAGCCGCATCCGATCTCGAGCACGTGGTCGCCCGGCCCGATGCGGGCGGCGGCGGCGAGGCTGCGGTACTTGTTCATCTGCGCCGCCTTCAGGTCCGCCTCGTGGTCGGTGAAGACGGCGGACGAGTAGGTCATGGAGGGGTCGAGCCACAGTTCGTAGAAGCGGTTGCCGAGGTCGTAATGGGCCGCGATGTTCCGCCGCGAACCCTTGCGCGTGTTGCGGTTGAGCCAGTGGCGCGCCCGGAGCAGGAGCCGCGTGAAGGCGCCGGCGTCGAGTTCGGCGTCGCGCAGCGAATGGTTGATCGCCCAGAGTTCGAGGAAGGCGGTGACGTCCGGGCTCGTCCATTCCCCGGCCAGATAGCTCTCGGCAACGCCGACATCGGCGGAGCGCAGCGCGCGGCGCAGGAGCTTCCAGTCGTGCACGTGGATGATGCCGTGCGGACCGGGGTTCGGCGCCTCGATGCGGAAAGACCGGCCGTCGGGCGCGATCAAAGTGAACGTGCCGACCTCCAGCCCGAGCGCCATGCGCAGTCCGGCGCGCGCCACGAGGGGCAGCGACCGCGTCGCCGCCACGAAGCTGTCGCGGGTGAGGAGGATACTTTCGTCGATGGGATGCTGCATGGTCTTGAGCCTTCTCGCGGCCGGTTCGGTCGGCCTGGTGCGTCCCCATAAACGCGTCCGACCCGGTCGCGGCTTCATCGCCGCGCGCGCGGATCGCTCGTTCCTGTCCGTGAGGCTCAGGCCGTCTGACCGGACCGGGGCGCCACGTCGGCTAGGCCGGCGCCGCGGCCGGCAGTCGGCGTGGCGACCGGGTCCGCGCGGCTGCCGAAGAAGCGGACGCCTTTCAGCCAGAGGCGGAGCGCCTCCACATGAATGGCGGCCAGGATCTTGGCTCCGACCAGCGGCACCTGCCAAAAGGAACGACCGAGCGCCGCGCTCGTCAAGGGGGCGACGGAGGCGACCCAGGTGGCGGCGAGCAGGGGCCCGTCGCGGTCGGTCTCCAGGATGCGCACCCTCAGCCGCCCGCCCGGCGGGAGGACACGGAAATGATAGCGCATGTCCATGGGAATGAACGGTGAAACATGGAGCAGTTTCGCCGCGGACTGGCGGATCCCGGTATCGTCCGCCTCGCCGGGGCCGACCGGCAGGGCATAGGCGTGATGCCCGCCGAAAGTGCTGCGCACTTCGTGCACCAGCGCCACCGTGCGCCCCGCCGCGTCGAAGCAGAAATAGACGCTGATCGGGTTGAACACGAAGCCGAGCACGCGCGGCGCGGCGAGCAGAAGGACGCGCGCGGGCGGCGCGGCGAGGCCGGCGGCGGCGAGTTCGCGGTCGATCCAGCGGCGGATCCGCCCGCGGTCGCGCGACGCGTCGGCCCCGGGGCCGGCATCGGCCTCGGCGGCCGGCGCCGGGAAGCCGTGGTCGCCCGGTTCGAACGAGAAGAGGTTGAAGCGCCCGACCGAGAACAACAGCGAGAGCCGGTCGGCCTCGTCGAGCCGGTCGATGTCGATCAGGATCGAGGCGACCCGGTAGCTGAACCGGTGCGCCGCCGGCCGCATCCGCGCATGCATCACCTGGCCGTCGCACAGCATCGCGGCGCCGTCGGGCGGCGGGCCGTTCGCCGCCACCGTGGTGGTGCGGGTCGCGTCCGGCGCGCGCCTCACTCGGCCGCCTCGCGATAGCCGCCGTCCTCGGCCGCCCAGGGAATGCGCGCGCCGAGGCGTTCGGCGACGGCGAGGCCGGAGGCGAGCCCGTCCTCGTGGAAGCCGTAGCCGGTCCAGGCGCCGCAGAACCAGGTGTTGCGCCGGCCCTGGATCTGGTCGAGCCGCCCCTGCGCACGGATCGCCGCCTCGTCATATTGCGGGTGGTCGTAGACGAACCGGCCGAACACCGCCGAGGGGTCCGGCTCTACCGCCGGGTTCAGGGTGACGAACAGCGGCGTCTTGCGGTCGATGCCCTGCAGCGTGTTCATCCAGTAGGTGACGGTCACGTCGTGCTCGGCGCCCGGCCGGGACGGGGCGGTGAGCACGTTCCAGGACGCCCAGGCGCTCGGCCGGCGCGGCATCAGCCGCGGGTCGCGGTGCAGGATCGCGACATTGGGCCGGTATTTCACCGCGTCCAGGATCTCCCGCTCCGCCTCGCTCGGATCGGCGAGCATGCGCAGCGCCTCGTCCGAATGGGCGCCGAACACCACGTGGTCGAAGCGCTCCACCCCGCCGGTGCTGTCGGTGACCACCACGCCGCCCGCCTGCCGCTCGACCCTGGTCACGGCGGTGCCGGTGCGGATGTGGTCGCGGAACGGGGCGGTGAGCGCCTCCACATAGTGCCGGCTGCCGCCCGTCACGGTGCGCCAGACCGGCCGGTCCATCTGGATCAGCCGGTGGTTCTCGAAGAAGGACACGAAGGAGCGCGCCGGGAACTCGAGCATCTGGCGCGGCGGGGTCGACCAGATCGCGGCGCCCATCGGCTGGATGTAGTCGGACACGAAACGGCCGCGGAAGCCACGCTCGGCGAGCCACTTGCCGAGCGACGCGGTGCCGAGCAGGCCGGCCGCCTTGTCGGCGCGCGCCAGGCGGTTGAAACGCAGGATCTCGCGCAGCATCCACAGATGCGCCGGCGAGAAGAGGCTGCGCTTCATGGCGAAGAGGCCGGAGAGGAGCGGCTCGCCGCCCTTCCATTCGCGCCGGCCGCCTTCCACCGAGACCGCGAAGCTCATGTCGCTCGGCTGCGTCGCGACGCCGAGATGGGCGAAAAGGTTGGTCAGATGCGGATAGTTCAGCTCGTTGTAGACGATGAAGCCGGTGTCGACCGCGATGGACCGGCCGTCGTAGTCGATCTCGACCGTGTGCGCATGCCCGCCGATCCGAGGCTCCTTCTCGTACACCACCACGTCGTGGTGCGGATCGAGGGCCCAGGCGGCCGCATTGCCGGAGATGCCGGTACCGATGACGGCGATGCGCATGGGATCGAGGGCCTTTCGGATGACGTGGACGAGGTGTTCGAAACGACGTGGGCGGGAGGTCAGGCGGCGTCGGCGGATTTCAGCGCGGCGAAGGCGGCGAGCGCCCGGTCGCGCCCCGCCGCCAGGTCGACGATGGGGCGCGGATAGGTCTCGCCGAGCATCACGCCGGCCTCGCGGAGCGACTCGACCGGCGCCTCCCACGGTGCATGGATGTGACGCGAAGGCAATCGCCGGAGCTCGGGCACGAAACGGCGCACATAGGCCCCGTCCTCGTCGAACTTCGCGCCCTGCAGCACCGGGTTGAACACGCGGAAATAGGGCGCGGCATCGGCGCCGGAGCCGGCGACCCATTGCCAGCTGGCGGCGTTGTTGGCCGGATCGGCGTCGACCAGCGTGTCCCAGAACCATGCCTCGCCGTCCCGCCAGTCCTGCAGCAGGTGCTTGACCAGGAAGGAGGCGACGATCATCCGCACCCGGTTGTGCATGAAGCCGGTATGCCAGAGCTGGCGCATGCCCGCATCGACGATCGGCACGCCGGTGCGCCCATGCCGCCAGGCGGCGAGCAGCGTCGCGTCCGGCGACCAGGGGAAGGCGTCGAAGCGCGGCTGCAGGTTGACGCGGGCGAGGTCCGGCCAGTGATGCAGCAGCGTGTAGGAGAATTCGCGCCAGCCGAGCTCGGCGAGGAACTTGTCGAGGTTGCGCCGCTGGCCGCCGAGCCCGCGCGCCTCCACCGCATGGACGGCGCCGTGCCAGATCTGGAACGGGGAAATCTCGCCGAAGGCCAGATGCGGCGAGAGCCGCGACGTGGTGTCCCCGCCCGGCCGGTCGCGGGCGTCCGCGTAGCCGGCGAGCGCGGTCTCGAGGAAGTCGGAGAGCCGCGCCGCCGCGCCGGCCTCGCCCGGCGTCCAGGCCTCGCGCAAGCCCCCCGCCCAGTCGGGGCGGGTCGGCCTGAGGTCCCAGTCGGCGAGGCGGTCGGACGCGACCTTGCCCTTGAACCCGGCGACCCGGCCGGGGCGGGGCAGGGGCGCGCGGGGTTCGCCGCGGCCGAGCGCGGCGCGCCAGAACGGCGAGAAGACGCGGAACGGCTCGCCGGCCTTGTTGGCGAGGTCCCACGGCTCGTGCAGCAGGTTGGCCTGGTGACTTTTCACCGCCACGCCGCCGCCGGTGAGCGACGCCTTGAGCGCCCGGTCGATGGCGATGCCTTCGCGGTCGTAGCGGCGGTTCCAGTGCACCGAGCCGGCGCCGGTCGCCCGCACGATCTCGGTGACGACCGCGCCCGCCGCGCCCCGCCGCAGCACGAGCGGCACGCCGAGGCCTTCGAGGTCGCGGCCGATCGCGTCCAGGCTGTGGTGCAGCCACCAGCGGCTCGCCGCCCCGAGCGCGCGCGGCGCGTCCGGGCCCGTGTCGAGGACATAAAGCGCGATGACCGGCCTCCCGCTCCGGGCGGCATCCGAGAAGGCGGGATTGTCGGCGAGCCTCAGGTCGGACCTCAGCCAGACGATGGCCGGACGTTCGTCGGGGGCGGTCATGGGTGGCGGGAGACCTGCTTCTTCGCGTTCCTGCCAAGCCTTACGAGACTTCCGCCGGGCCGGATCATCGGCTCTACGCGGCGCCGACGGCGATGGTTGCGGTCCGGCCGGAAAGTCGGCAAAAGGGACCGCAAGCCGACGGTCGGGGGCGCGTAGCTCAGCGGTAGAGCGGGACCTTTACACGGTCACGGTCGGGAGTTCGATCCTCTCCGCGCCCACCAGCCGCATATCCCGCACGCAGCCCGCCGGCGGATCATCCGGGGAAGAACTGGACCGTGAAGGCGCCGCTGTTCACGACGCAATAGGCGTCCGAGGCAAAGCTGTTGATGCTGAACACGAAATACACCTTCTGCGCGCCGGGTCTCCGGTAGTTGAGCACGCGTGTGCTTCCCAGATTGACGGCCAAAAAGTTGAAGCTGCCCCGTGTTCGAAACAATCCCCTGGAAGCGATTGCCGGAGGGGCCACTCTGCGCGCCTATGACGGTCGGGGACGGGACGATCTGGGTATTGAAGTCGACAAGGCCCAGGGTCGTGGTTGCGCATCCCATCGAACCGTTGAAGGTGACGACGCCCTTGCCCGGCTTCGTTGTCGTGAATGCAAACTCCCGGATCACCACGTTCGCATTCGATACGGGATTCGTGATGAGAAGGCAGCCGACGGACTGTGCGAGCGCGCAGGACGGTTGGGTGTAGATTGTAGGAGATTGGGCCTACGCACCTGAAACCATTCCAAGGAATACAAACAACGCAAGTAAATAGTGAGCCGATCGCATCTTGCACCTCATGCCTGTTGACGAAGAGTGCCGGGATATCAAAGCCTACGCTTGAGAAGATCGTTCGAAAAGTACATAAATCGGGCGAAAATCGTAGAGAATTACTTGCATATGACGCTCGTCGGGGCGATGGAAAACGGCATTCGAGCTTGCGAAAAGTCCGGCCCGCGGCGCTCTCCCGAGCGAGCATTCGACCCTCTCCGCGCCCTCTGGCATGGGCGGTGCGCCGGCTCCTGCGGACGCCTCACTTGACCGGCAGATAGAGGACCGTGAAGGCCGCGCTCTGCACGATGCAGACCGTGGCGGGCGTCAACGAGACCTTACGGATGGCGAACGCCACCTTGTAGGACCCCGACCGGCGATAGTTGATGACGCGTGTGGTCGCGAGATTGACCGGCGTGGCCCCGGCCGCGGGGACGGCCGCGCCGAACCGATTGCTCGACGGGCCGTTCTCCACCGCGGTGGCGCCCGACGGCACGATCTGCGTGATCAGGTCGACGGTGCCGGCGCCCGTATTGCCGATGCACAGCAGCGCGCCATTGAAGGTCACCAGCGCCTTGCCCGCCTTCGGCGCGATGAACTGGAACTCGCGGATGACGGTATCGGTCGCGTTGGGGTCGAGCTGCGCGCAGAAGCCGGACTGGAGCGGGCAGGGCGGCTGCGTGAAGACGAGGGGCGCCTGGGCCCGTGCGGCGGGGACGATCGCGCACAGCGCGACGATGCCCAGAACAACACCCGCGAAACGCATCGTGCGCCCCCTGAGATTTGGCGGTAGACGTGTTGCGACGATCAATAACAGCACATTGCGAGTACAGGCAATTATATTCAAGAAGTTACTACTGAATACACGCGACGGGACGGCCAGGAAATTGTGCCTGATACGGGCCACTACTTCGGGAAGAACAGCACCGTGAAGGCCGCATTGTACACGTAGCAAGTGTTTCCGTAGTTGGTGACATTCGAGCTGTAGGCAAGCGCCACCGTCTTGGGTCCCGGACTGCGGTAGCCGATCACGCGGCTGCTGGCGAGATTGATGGCGTGTAAATTGAGCAGCGGCACGCCGTTCCTCAGCCGACTGCTCGACGGACCGATGGGGCTCGCGATCGCACCGACGGATGTCACGATCTGCGTATTCAGGTCGAGGATGCTATTTGATCCGGTGGTCTGATCGGTCTGGCACGTCATCGACCCGTTGAAGGTCACCAGCGCCGTACCGGCCTTGGCCGTCGTGAACTGGAATTCCCGAACGATCCCGGTCGGATTTGTCCGTGTGAAAATCAAGGCGCAGTAGTCGTCGGGCGGCAGAAGCGTGCAGGCCGATTGGGTGTAGATGATGGGAGCCTGCGCCATCGCGGATCCCGACGTCGCCATGCCGTTGAGAGCAATGGTCAGAGCAATGCAAGCGTACCTCATCGACCGAACTCCGTTCACTCAAATCATAGATTAAAGATTATATTATCTGTTCGAGCAACTCGAATAACACAAGAATTATAACTTGAAAAGTCATTCACAAAAATTTCAAAAAAGAGACATCTATTGCCCGAGTCGAGTGTATTACTTCGGCGCGCCTATATAGCGCGCTTGACCGGCATGGTAAGTCCGCCGCCGCAAAAAATGTCGGTCCGCCGTGTTGCACCGCGATGCCGTGGCAAAATTTCGCGGGGGCGAGGACCCAAAATATTCGCGTCGTACTATTCGTTGACATGTCGATACGGCGTCGTCAAAACGGGCAGCGGGGGACAGATTCGTCAGGGAGATTTCATGCAGAAGGTCATTCTTGCCGCCGCCGCGCTCGCGGGGGCCATTGTTGCCGCCGAGCCGGCGTCGGCCATGCCGGTCGCCCGCATCGTCGGCGACGAGGTCGGTTCGCTCGCCGAGAACGTCGCCTGGTACTGCAACGGCCGCGGCCATTGCGTGCAGGGCTATCGCTCGGGCTACGTGGTGCGCCAAGGTTGGGCGCCGGCCTGCGGCGCCGGCTACTACTGGGGCGGCTACAGCTGCGCCGTCGTGGTGCGCCGCCCGGCGGTCGTCTATCGCCCGGGCGTCGTCTACCGCCCGCGCGGCGTCGTCGTCATTCGCTGAAGAAACACACCCCGGTGCCGCCGCGCGCCGGGGTTTTCCTATGCGGCGCCGCCGCGCCCGGTCACGATGGCCAGGTCGCGGGCCAGGACGGGCGCGGCGGCCTCACGTCTTGTAGCCGGGGTCCATCCGGTCGAGCCGGCGCAGATGCGCGGCCCATTCGAGCTCGAGGTCGCCGTCGTCATAGGCCATCTGGTCGAACTGCCGCCCGACCCGCGCCGCCGTCGCCTCGTCCGGCATGGTGAGCGCAGCTCCCGTCGACTGCGCGGCGATCTGCACCTCGCAGGCGAGGTTCACATAGTACATGTGGCTGAACGCTTCGCCGACGGTGCGCCCGACGGTGAGGAGGCCGTGGTTGCGCAGCACGAGCACCGGCTTTTCGCCCATGTCGGCGACGATGCGCTCGCGCTCGTCGAGGTCGAGCGCGATGCCCTCGTAGTCGTGATAGGCGATGCGGCCGTGATACTGCATGGCGATCTGGCTGAGCGGCAGGACGCCGTCGCGGAGCGCCGAGACGGCCATGCCGGCGCGCGTATGGGTGTGGATCACGCAGACCGCGTCGTGGCGCGCCCGGTGTAGCGCGCTGTGGATGGTGAAGCCGGCCGGGTTCACCCGCTCTGGCCGATCCTCGATCTTGCGCCCCTCCACGTCGATCTTCACGAGCGAGGAGGCGGTGATCTCGTCCCACGACCAGCCATAGGGGTTGATCAAGAACTGGTCGGTCGTGCCCGGCACCCGGATCGTCGCATGGGTGTAGATGAGGTCGGTCATGCGGAAATGCGCGAGGAGCCGGTAGCACGCCGCGAGATCGACGCGCGCGGCCCATTCCTCCGCGCTGCAGAACGGCTTCCTGTCGACCACGCTCATCGCTTGCCCCCGATCTCCGCCGAGAGTGCCCGAGCCGTGCCGCGGAGGCAACGCCGCGCCGGGTGGCGTCCCGCAAGGGTTATCCACCGGCCGGCGCCGCGTCGCCGTGACTCAGTCGTGCCGCGGCGCGCCACCAGATAGTCTCCCGCCATGACCATGCGATTCGCCGAAGCCGACGAGGCGGAGCGCGCCGTGCTCGGCGTGACGCGCTCGGCGACCGGCCGCGCCTGGCGCCACCGGCTCGACGGCGCGGGCGAGACGACCGCGCTCGCGATCAGCCAGCGCCACGCCATGGACCAGGCGATCGCGCGCATCATCGCCGGCCGCGGCATCGGCCTCGACGAGGCGGCCGGCTTCCTCGACCCGACGGTGAAGGCGCTGATGCCGGATCCGTCGAGCTTGACCGACATGGACGCGGCCGCGGCGCGCCTCGCCGACGCGGTCGACCGCGGCGAGGCGGTCGCGATCTTCGCCGACTACGACGTGGACGGCGCCACCAGCGCGGCGATCCTCGCCCGCACGCTCGGCGCGCTCGGCCTGTCGCCGGTCGTCTATGTGCCCGACCGGCTGATCGAGGGCTACGGCCCGAACCCGGACGCGATCACGCGGCTCGCCCGCGACGCCACCCTGCTCGTCACGCTCGATTGCGGCTCGACCAGCTTCGAGGCACTCGGCGTCGCGCGCGACCTCGGCCTCGACACGGTGGTGGTCGACCACCACCAGTGCGACGTGGCGCTGCCCCCGGCGCTCGCCATCGTCAACCCGAACCGCCAAGACGACCTCTCCGGCCTCGGCCATCTCGCCGCCTGCGGGGTGACCTTCTTGGTCGCCGTGGCGCTCGTGCGCGAGCTGCGCCGGCGCGGGCGTTTCGCGGCGACGCGCGAGCCGGACCTGATCGGCCTCCTCGACCTGGTCGCGCTCGGCACGGTCGCCGACGTGGTGCCGCTCGTCGGGCTGAACCGCGCCTTCGTGGTGAAGGGCCTCCTCGCCGCCCGGGCGGGGCGCAATGCGGGCCTCGCCTCGCTCGCCAAGGTCGCCCGCCTCGGCGGGCCGCTTTCCACCTATCACCTCGGCTTCCTGCTCGGGCCGCGCATCAATGCGGGCGGGCGCATCGGCGACGCCGCGCTCGGCAGCCGCCTCCTCGCCACCACCGATCCTGCCGAGGCCGAGCGCATCGCCGCCGACCTCGACCGGCTCAACCGCGAGCGCCAGGCGATCGAGGCGATCATGCTCGACCAGGCCGCCGAGCAGGTGGCGGCGAAGGGCGATCCGGGACCGGTCGTCGTCACCGCCTCCGACCGTTGGCATCCGGGCGTGGTCGGGCTGATCGCCTCGCGGCTCAAGGAACAGTGGCGCCGGCCGGCCTTCGCGGTCGCGTTCGACCGCGGCGTGCTCGGCACCGGCTCTGGCCGGTCCGTCGCGGGCGTCGACCTCGGCGCGGCGGTGCGCGCGGCGGTCGCCTCGGGCCTCCTCGTCAAGGGCGGCGGCCACGCCATGGCGGCGGGCCTCACCGTCGCGGCCGACCGGCTCGACGCCTTCGCCGCCCACATGGCCGAACGGCTCGGCCCGGCGGTGGAGAGCTCGCTCGCCCGCTCGGACCTGAAGCTCGACGGCCTCGTCAGCGCCGCCGGCGCGACCGCCCCCTTCGTCGCCGGCATCGAGCGCGCCGGCCCCTATGGATCCGGCCATCCGGAGCCGGTCTTTGCGCTCCCCGCCCACCGCGTCACCTATGCGGAGGAGGTGGGCAATGGCCATGTGCGGGCGACGATCGCGGCCGGCGACGGATCGACCCTGAAGGCGATCGCCTTCCGTGCCGCGCGCGAGCCGCTCGGCGAGGCGCTGATGAAGGGACGCGGCCGGCCGCTGCATGTCGCCGGCTCGCTCGCGCTCGACCATTGGCAAGGTGATGCACGCGTGCAACTGCGCATCGTCGACGTGGCCTCTCCCCCGGGTCACGCCTTGTCGCTACACGGAAATCCGCGGATATAGCTCAGTGGTTTTTACGCATTGGTAACGACGGTCGGGTCATTTTTCAGGCCTCCAAGAATTGGATTTCATGAGGACCGAAATGGCATATCGGGGCGAGACGGCGGGTGGTTTGGCGGGCGCCGTCCAGAACGGGCCGATGGTGGAGCAGCAGGCTCCCGTGGCCCAGTCCGCGGTGATCGCGGACGACGATGTCCGGCGTGTGCGGATCGGTCTGATGGCGATCGGCTTGCTCGCCGCCCTCGACCTCGCGCTCTATCTGCCGCGCCTGTTCTGACCACATCGCCGCTGCGGCGAAAATTTCGTTTCACTCGCTCGCCAGCGCCTTAAGATCCCGGCCGCCCGAAGCTTCACCGGAGCCGCCGTGACCTCCGAACCCCCATCCGTTCCGTCCAGGGATCCGCGCGCCGTCGGCGTTTCGCCCGACCGGCTCGCGGCGTTCCTCGCGCGCGAGCGTGCCCGTTTCGCCGCGGCGCGGCCCGTCTCGGCGCGGCTTGGGCGCGAGGCGGCCGTCTCTTGGCATGACGGCGTCCCGCTGCACTGGATGAGCGACTGGGGCCTGCCGCATCCGCTCTTCCTCGCCGAGGCGGTCGGCTCGACGCTCACCGATGCGGACGGCATCCGCCACGCGGATTTCTGCCTCGGCGACACGGGCGCCATGTTCGGCCATGCGCCGGAGCCGGTGGTCAACGCCGTCGCCGCTCAGATGGCGCGCGGGACGACCGCGATGCTGCCGTCGACGCTCGTGCCCGAGGTCGGCCGCCTCCTCGCCGAACGGTTCGGCCTGCCGGTCTGGCAGGCGACGCTGACGGCGACCGACGCCAACCGGGCGGTGATCCGCTGGGCGCGCGCGTTGACCGGCCGCGACCAGATCCTCGTCTTCAACGGTGCCTATCACGGCGCCGTCGACGACGTGCATGTGCGGCTCGCGGACGGCGAACCGGTGCCGCGCGCCGGCCTGGTCGGCCAAGTCTACGACATGCGCCGGCACACGCGGGTGATCGAGTTCAACGACGTGGCCGCGCTGGAACGGGCGCTCGCCGACCGCCGCGTGGCGCTCGTCCTCGCCGAGCCGGCCATGACCAATATCGGCATGGTGCTGCCCGAGCCCGGCTATCACGCCGCGCTTCGCCGGGCGACACGCGCGGCCGGCACGCTCCTCGCCATCGACGAGACCCATACGATCTCCACCGGCCCGCGCGGCTATACCGGCGCCGAAGGGCTGGAGCCGGACTTCTTCGTGCTCGGCAAGCCGATCGCCGGCGGCGTGCCGGCGGCCGTGTACGGCATGACCGAGCCGCTCTCGCGCGCCATGTCCGAGCTCCGGGCGAAGGTCGGCGGCTATTCCGGCATCGGCACCACGCTGTCGGCCAACGCACTCGCCATCGCGGCCATGCGCGCCTGCCTCGCCGAGGTGATGACCGACGCGGCCTACGACCACATGCTCGGGCTCGCCGCGGTGCTGCGCGACGGGGTCGCCGCGGCGATCGCACGGCATGGCCTGCCCTGGAGCGTGGTCGCGGTCGGTGCGCGCGTCGAATTCCTGCTCGCGCCGGTGCCCCCGCGCGACGGCGGCGCGGCCATGCGGATCGGCGACGCCGAGGTGGAGGGCGCGATCCGGCTCGGCCTCGTCAACCGCGGCGTCGTCATCACCCCGTTCCACAACATGATGCTGGTCGCGCCCACCACCACCGAGGCGGACGTGGCGCGCCTCGTCGCCGCGCTCGACGCGGTGCTGGGCGAGATCCGTGCCTAGCGAGCCTGCCCTGCGGCCGGGAGCCCGTCGAGGAAACGGCCGAGCGCATCCCAGTAGTCCGCGTGGAGGGCGAGGTCGTTGTGGCCGGCGCCGGGGATCGCCACGAAGGTGATGCCCGGCCGGAGCGCGGCGAGCGCCCGGCCTTGCGCGAAGGGGATGACCCGGTCGCGGTCCCCGTGCAGCACCAGCGTCGGCGCGGCGACCTTGGGCAGATCAAGATCCGACCGCATCGGATATTTGAGCAGGATCGACGGCACGAACGGGTACTGCGCCGCAGCCATGGACGCGAGGCTCAGGAACGGCGTCTCCAGCACCAGCGCGGCGGGCGCGGTCTCGACCGCAAGCCGCACCGCCGGGCCGGATCCGAGCGAGCGGCCATAGACCACGACCTTGCCGGCGCCGCCGGCCCGTGCGGCGGCGGCCGACATGAAGGCGCGCGCCATGGCATTGAGCTGCGCCTCGGAGGAAATGCGGCCCTCGCTCTTCCCGTAGCCCGGATAGTCGGTCATCCAGACGTCGAAGCCGGTCCTCGCCACGAGCGCCTCGGCGACCTGGCCCCAGCCGGTCATGTTGCCGGCATTGCCGTGGAAATAGAGGATCAGGCCGCGCGGGCGCGGCGCCCGGAACACCACGCCGTTGAGCCGGCTGCCGTCGACGTCGAGGACGGTCTCCTCGTGCGGCGTGGCGAAGCTGAAGACATGGTCGGGGGCGAGCGGGGAGGGCGCGAAGATGAGCCGCTCCTGCAGGACGTACAGCAGGGCGAGCACTGCGACATAGAGCGCGACCGCGCCGGCGGCGAGGGTCGTCAACAAGCGGCGCAAGGACGGAGTTTGGACGATCGAGCCGACCTGAGGGGAACCGATGCCGGCCCGCGGCATGCTTCGCCGGCTAATGGAAGCGGCAAAGGGACCGTGCGCGGCGGCGAGAGGCTCACAGCGGCGCGGCGACACCCATGATCGCCATGACGAGCAAGCAGACCAGCAGGCCGAGTTCGAACGGACTCGGAGCCGAGATATGGCCGAGGGCGCGCTTGATCGTTTGCACGTGCGTGTTCCGATGGGAGACGGGTGGGGCCGCGGAATAAGTAGTGGCGAATTGTGACGGGAATGTAAAGTCTCCGGTGGGTGCCGCAGAAAAATTTTGCAGTCAAAACAGGGCGGTGAAGGGCATGCGGCGCGGCCCGGCCGGCGCTTCGGTTGCCCGCCGGCCGCCCGCCGCCTAGCATGCGCCGGAAGCACAATCGGAGGTGTCGCCGCATGGCGGTCGACCCGCTTTCAGCTGGGGTCCAGGCGGTGCTCAGGGCCGCCGCCGCCGGCCCCGTCGCGCTCCCGCCGAAGGGGGGAACGGTGGAGGCGCGCGTCGCCGCGGTGCTTTCCGACGGCACGCTCCGCCTTGCGACCAGCCTCGGCGAACTGACCCTCGCGCCCTCCGACGGCGCGGCGCCGCGGCTGGCGGTCGGTGACCGGCTGACGCTGACGGTCGGCGCCGCCGACGCGGCGGGCCGCACCACCGTGTCGCTCGAGGCGGCGGCCGCAGAGACGGTGACCGCGGACCCGTCGGCCGCCGCGCTTGCCCGCGCGATCGCCTCGGCCGCGGCCCGGCAAAAGGGGCTGGCGGGCGTCTTCCCCTGGATCGAGCGGCTGGCGGCGGACCCCGAAGCCGGCGCAGGACCGGCGGGCGCCGCCGCGCCGGTGCCGCCCGGCGTGCGCGAGGCCGCCGCGCTGGTGCGCCGGCTCGGCCTGAGGCTCGATCCGCCGCCCGACGCAGCCGCCGTTGCGCGGTCTGTGCGCGGCTCCGGCCTGTTCCTCGAGGCGGACCTGGCGCGCGGGCGCCCGGTGACGGGCGACCTGAAGGCCGCGCTCCTCAATCTCGCCCGCGCCCTCGATGCCTGGGCGCGGCAGCCCGGCGCCGCGCCGGGGCCGCTGGCCGGGGGCAGCGCGGATGCCGGCACGGCCGGTGCGACCGGGCGCGTGCCGGGGGCGGGGGGCGGCGCCATTGCGCCGACGCCTTCACCGGCTTCGACAGGGGGCGGGGGCGCGGCGACCCTTATTCAGGGCGGGTCGTCTGCCGGCGCCGGGGCCGCCGGCGGGCCTTTCACCGGAGGCACGTCCGCCGGCGCCGCCGCGACGGGAGGGGCGGGGTCCCCCGGCGGGTCGGATGCCGGCGGCGGTGACGCGGCCGCTGGCGGGGCTTCGGGCGCTTCCGGGCAGCGTCCACCCGCTGCGGCGGACGTCGCCGGATCGGCTGCGCGGGGACGGAACGGCGGCGCGAGCGGGGCGGTCGGCGGCGGCGCGGGCGCCGCGTCGGGCTCCTCGGCATCGGATGGGGCGACCTCGGGCAGGCCGGGAACCGGAACATCCGGCGGGCCCCTCGCAGGTCGGCCGGGATTGGGAATAGCGGACGGACCGCCGTCAGGCCGAACCGGGATCGGGGCAATGGATGCGCCGCCCTCCGGTAGCCCGGCATCGGGCGTGTCGGCGGCTGGCGGATCGGGCGACGGATCCGATGCCGGAACAGCGTCGCGCGCGCCCTCGGGCGAGCCGGGAGGCTCCGCCGGCGCCGCCGGGCCGCGGAGCGGGCCGGGCGTACCATCAGACGCCAGGATCGGCGCCGGACCGGGCGCGGATCGGACATCGACGGACCCGGCCAACGCGGCCACGGTCCCTGGCGACGATGACGCCGGAGCGACCTCGGCGCGCCCGCCGGGCGACGGCGCAGGTGGCCGTGAACTCCGTCCCGGGCTCCAAGGCAGCGCGGCAAACCCCGAGGGGTCGCCCTCGCGCGGAGGCTCGGCCGCCTTGCCGCAAGGGCCCTCCACGCCCGGCGCGAACCGGCCGGCCGATGCGACGGATCGGCCCGTCGGCGCGCCCGGCCCGGACGCCTCCGCCGACGGATCGCTGCCGGACCCGGCGCGTCCGGGCGGGGCGCAGCCGGCTTTGCAGCCGTTCGGCACGGTCGCGCCGGAGGGGTCGGCCGCCGATCGCCAGGCGCTCGCCCGCCTGCTCGGCCTGCTGCGGGAGCCCGCCGCGGGCGATGCCGCCACGCGCGCCGACCGTGCGGCCGGACGCGGCGCCGCCACGCCCGCCGAGACCGGGGCACGGCCGGAGGCCGACGGGCCGCGCCCGCCGCCGCGGCGGCATGGTCCGCTCGCCGCCGAGCCGCCGGCGCCGCGCCTTCCCGCCGACCTGCCGCTCGCCGGGATGGCGCATGTGGCGCGCCAGGAGGTGGAGGCCTCGATCGCACGCATCGTGCTCGCCCAGGTGGCCTCGCTGCCACCCGACGCGGATCCGGGCGTCGCGCCGAAGGCCGAGCCGAGCTGGACCTTCGAGATCCCGCTGCAGGCGCGCGGCGAGACCGCCGTGGCGCAGTTCCGCATCGGCCGGGAGGGCGGGCGACGCTCGGCCGCCGGCGAGCCGCTGCCGCCGGTCTGGCGCGTGCGCTTCGCCGTCGACCTGCCGCCGGCCGGACCGGTGCACGCGCAGGTGAGCCTCGCGGGCGGCCATGTGTCGATCGGGCTCTGGGCGGAGCGGCCGGAGGCGGCCGCGGCGCTCGGCCGCGAGGTCGGGCTCCTGCGCGCCGCGCTGGAAGCCTCCGACTTCACCGTCGACGACATCCACCTCGCCGAGGGGGAGCCGCCGCGCGGCGCCGCCGGGGCCGCCCCGCTGGTGGACCGCACCGCATGACCGACGAGCCCCGCGCCCCGCGCAAGATCGCCGTCGCGCTCGGATACGAGGCGCCGGGCGCGCCGCGCGTGCTCGCCAAGGGGCAGGGCGCCGTCGCCGAGGCGATCCTCGCCGCCGCGCGGGAAAACGGCGTCGCGATCGAGGCGAATGCGCCGCTCGCCGAGGCGCTCGCCCGCGTCGAGGTCGACCAGGAGATCCCCGAGGCGCTCTACCGCGTGGTCGCCGAGGTGATCGCCTTCGTGATCCGCGCCCGCGACGGGATCCGCTGAGCGGCGCCGCGCGGAACAGGCCGGGCTACTCCGCGGCGGGGCGGCTGCGCAGGGGCCGGCGCTGCAGCAGGTCCTTGAGGAAGTGCCCGGTGTGGCTGCGCGGCTCGGCCGCGATGTCCTCCGGCCGGCCCGCGGCCACGATCTCGCCGCCGCCGTCGCCGCCCTCGGGGCCGAGGTCGAGCACCCAGTCGGCGGTCTTGATCACTTCGAGATTGTGCTCGATCACCACCACCGTGTTGCCCTGGTCGACCAGCTCGTGCAGCACTTCCAGGAGCTTCGCCACGTCGTGGAAATGCAGGCCGGTCGTCGGCTCGTCGAGGATGTAGATGGTGCGCCCGGTCGCCTTGCGGGCGAGCTCCTTCGAAAGCTTGACGCGCTGCGCCTCGCCGCCCGAGAGCGTCGTCGCCTGCTGGCCCACATGGATGTAGCCGAGCCCGACGCGCGACAGGGTCTCGAGCTTCTCGCGGATCGCCGGCACCGCCTGGAAGAAGGCGACGCCCTCGTCGACCGTCATGTCGAGCACGTCGGAGATCGACTTGCCCTTGAACTGCACCTCCAGCGTCTCGCGATTGTAGCGCTTGCCCTTGCACACGTCGCAGGTGACGTAGACATCGGGCAGGAAGTGCATCTCGATCTTGAGGACGCCGTCGCCCTGGCAGGCCTCGCAGCGGCCGCCCTTCACGTTGAAGGAGAAGCGCCCCGGCCCGTAGCCGCGCGCCTTCGCCTCCGGCAGGCCGGAGAACCACTCGCGGATCGGCGTGAAGGCGCCCGTATAGGTCGCTGGGTTCGAGCGCGGCGTGCGCCCGATCGGCGACTGGTCGATGTCGATCACCTTGTCGAGCAGCTCGAGCCCTTCCACGCGGTCGTGCGGCGCCGGATTGTCCTTCGCGTTGTTGAGCTTGCGCGCGGCGGCGCGGAACAGGGTGTCGATCACCAGGGTCGACTTGCCGCCGCCGGAGACGCCGGTGATGCAGGTGAGCGTCCCGAGCGGGATCTCGGTCGTGACATTCTTCAGGTTGTTGCCGCGCGCGCCGACGATCTTCAGCGCCTTGCCCTTGGTGATCTTGCGCCGCTTCTCCGGCACCTTGATGCCGAGCACGCCGGAGAGATACTTGCCGGTCAGCGACTCCGGGTTCGCCATCACCTCCTCGGGCGTGCCTTCCGCGATGATGCGGCCGCCATGCAAGCCGGCGCCGGGGCCGACATCGACCACATAGTCGGCCGCCAGGATCGCGTCCTCGTCGTGCTCCACCACGATGACCGTGTTGCCGAGGTCGCGCAGATGCTTCAGCGTGTCGAGCAGGCGCGCGTTGTCGCGCTGGTGCAGGCCGATCGAGGGCTCGTCGAGTACATAGAGCACGCCGGTGAGGCCGGACCCGATCTGCGAGGCGAGCCGGATGCGCTGGCTCTCGCCGCCGGAGAGCGTGCCGGAATTGCGCGCCAGCGTCAGATAGTCGAGCCCCACGTCGTTCAAGAATTTCAGCCGCTCGCGGATCTCCTTGAGGATCCGCCCGGCGATCTCGTTCTGCTGCGGCGTGAGGTCGGCCGGCAGGCATTCGAACCAGGCGCCGGCGCGCCGGATCGACTGCTCGGACACTTCGCCGATATGCTTGCCGGCGATCTTCACCGCCAGCGCCTCGGGCTTCAGCCGGTAGCCGTTGCAGGACCGGCAGGGCGTGGAGGCGAAGAAGCGCTCGATCTCCTCGCGTGACCAGTCGGATTCGGTCTCGCGCCAGCGCCGCTCCAGGTTCGGGATGACGCCCTCGAAGGTCTTGCGCGTCTGGTAGCTGCGCAGCCCGTCGTCGTAGCTGAACACCACCTCCTCGTCGCCCGTGCCGTGGAGGATCACCTTGCGCGCCTGCTCGGGCAGGTTGCGCCATGGGACGGTCAGCGAGAACTTGAAATGCTTCGACAGGGCGTCGAGCGTCTGCCCGGTGAAGGGCGAGGTGGTGCGCGCCCAGGGCGCGATGGCGTTCTGCTTCAGCGAGAGGGACTCGTCCGGCACGACCAGTTCCGGGTCGATCTTCTGTTCCGTGCCGAGACCGACGCAGGTCGGGCAGGCGCCCGACGGATTGTTGAAGGAGAACAGCCGCGGCTCGATCTCCGAGATGGTGAAGCCGCTGACGGGACAGGCGAACTTCTCCGAGAAGATGATCCGGCGCGGCGCCCCCTTGTCGTCCGTCTCGCTCGCGAATTCGGCGATGGCGATGCCGTCGGCGAGCTTGAGCGCCGTCTCGAAGCTGTCGGCGAGCCTTGCGGCGAGGTCCGCGCGCACGACGATGCGGTCGACCACCACGTCGATGTCGTGCTTCAGCTTCTTGTCGAGCGACGGCGCCTCGCCGATCTCGTAGAACTCGCCGTCGATCTTGACCCGTTGGAAGCCCTTCTTCTGGTATTCGAGCAAATCCTTGCGGTACTCGCCCTTGCGGTCGCGCACAACCGGCGCGAGCAGGTAGAGGCGCGTCCCCTCCGGCAGGGCGAGCACGCGGTCGACCATCTGGCTGATCGTCTGGCTCTCGATCGGCAGGCCGGTCGCCGGCGAATAGGGCACGCCGACGCGGGCGAACAGGAGCCGCATATAGTCGTAGATCTCGGTGACGGTGCCGACCGTCGAACGCGGATTGCGCGAGGTCGTCTTCTGCTCGATCGAGATGGCGGGCGACAGGCCGTCGATCTGGTCGACGTCCGGCTTCTGCATCATCTCGAGGAACTGCCGCGCATAGGCCGAGAGGCTCTCCACGTAGCGGCGCTGGCCCTCCGCATAGATCGTGTCGAAGGCGAGCGAGGACTTGCCCGAGCCGGAGAGCCCCGTCATCACCACCAGCGAGTCGCGCGGCAGGTCGAGGTCGACGTTCTTCAGGTTGTGCTCGCGCGCGCCGCGGATCGAGATCGACTTCGACTGGGCGGGGGCGAGGCGCGGGCGCTGGTTCATCGCGGGTTCCGGTCAGGGCTCGGCGGCGGTTCGAGGCGAGGCTTAGGCGATGCGGATGCGGCGGGGCCGGCACCGCGCCCCTACCGGTCGGCCAAGACGCGCGCCGGGTCAACGGCCGGCGTGGGACATGCGGCGTCCCGCCGCGACGGGCGACGGCACCCTATGTGGGGCTGCTGACAAGATTTGTCAGCAGCGTCCGGCGCTCACCTGCCGCGCCGCGGCGGCACGGCACGGCGATGCTCACACTACGCGCGGGGCGAGGCCGTGGATCCGCGACCGGGCGGAACGGCGGCCGCGACCGGACGTCGGTCATCCACCGAATTCCGCGCCGATCGGGCCGATTCGACGCGCCGAAGCCCTTGCACCGGACCCGGACACCCTTTAGAACGGATCAGGAACACAAGCAAGCCCCCGATCCGTCGGGGCCGGCCCTTGCGAAGAAAACCTTGGATAACCCTGCGGCGCGGCGCCGTTCGGGATCCGCGGCGGCGTCGGGCGCCGGGGCCGGGGGTCGCGCGGGCGGCCGGGCAGGGGCTAGAGTGAGGCTGGCCCCACGCGGGCCGAAGGATGTCGCCGGCGCGAACGCCGGGTGAGGAGGACGAGATGGCCGGAAGCGTGAACAAGGTCATCCTGGTCGGCAATCTCGGCGCCGATCCGGAGATCCGGCGGACCCAGGACGGACGGCCGATCGTCAATCTGAGGCTTGCGACGTCGGACAGCTGGCGCGACCGGACGAGCGGCGAGCGGCGCGAGAAGACCGAGTGGCATCGCGTCGTGATCTTCAACGAGGCGCTCGCCAAGACGGCCGAGCAGTATCTGCGCAAGGGTTCCAAGGTCTATCTCGAGGGCGCGCTGCAGACGCGCGAATGGGAGGACCAGCAGGGCCAGAAGCGCTACTCGACCGAGGTCGTGCTGCAGAACTTCAACGCCAGCATGGTGCTGCTCGACCGTCCGGGCGGCGGCGCGGCCGGCGGCGAGGATTTCGGCGGCGGCGACGAATTCGGCGCGCCGAGCGGCGGCGGACGCGCCCCGGCCCGCGCGGGCGGCTATGACCGCGGCGGGTCCGGCGGCGGCTACGATCGCGGCGGCGGGTCGGGTGGCTCGCGCGGCGGGGCCCGTCCGGCGCAGCCCGCCGGCGCGGCCAACGACATGGACGACGAGATTCCGTTCTGAGCGGGTCGCCGGAGCGACGTCACCGGCCAAGCCCGGAAGCGGAAGCCGAAGCGGGGCGTCGGAAACGGTCGGCCGCGGCCTGACGGCGCCGCGCACAAGGTTCGTGCCGCGCCGCCTAAAGCTTGGCGATCGCCTTCACCCCGTCGGCGACGAACTGGACGGCGAGGGCGGCGAGGATCAGGCCGAGCAGGCGCTCGATCACGATGCGGCCGGTGTCGCCGAGCACCTTGTTGATCCGTTCCGCGAGCAGGAACACCGCCAGCACGGACAGCATCACGGCCCCGACCGCGACGAGATAAAGGCCGAGCGCCGCATTGTGCGGCGCCTGCGAGGCGGCGAGGATCGTGGCCGAGATCGCGCCGGGCCCGGAGATGAGCGGGATCGCGAGCGGGAAGGCGGCGAGATGGCGCACCTCTTCCGCCGTCATCAGGTTGGCCGATTCCGATTTCCGCTCGCTGCGGCGGGCGAACACCATCTCGAAGGCGATGAAGAAGAGAAGAAGGCCGCCGGCGATGCGGAAGGCCGGCACCGTGATGCCGAGCACGGTCAGCACGCGTTCTCCGGCGACGGCGAAGAACAGCAGGATGAGCGCGGCGATGATCACCGACCGGTAGGCGAGGCGGCGGCGCTGCGCCGGCTCGACCCGCGCGGTGAGCGCGATGAAGATCGGGGCGAGGCCGGGCGGATCGACGGTGACGAACAGTGTCACGAAGGCATTGAGCAGATAATCGCCGAGCACGTCCGGTCCCCCCCGTTCTGCGCGCAGGGTCGGCTGAAAGCGGAAGCGATGCAAGGCGCTTAGGCGCGCGATCAGTACCGCGGGCATGGTGACCGCGATCAGGATGAAGCGGGCGAGCTGATCGGCGGCGACGAAGGCGGGGTCGAAGGGCGATCGCCTTGGCCGGTTGTCAAAGCGGGCGGAAGGCGCGCGGGCTTCAAGGGGCCGCGCTGTGGCTTGGTGAGTCCGCGGCGACGTCCGCCACGATGCAAGCTTACACGACGCTGAGGCGCAGCTTCAGCTTGGCGATCGGACGATCCGGTAACCTCCGGGGCGTGGCACAAAGCCACAGGGAGAGAGCCATGAAGACCTTGATCGCATTGACTGCCGCCGCTGTGCTCATCAGCGCCTTCACCGTCGCGCCTGTTTCCGCCGCCAACAAGGGCGCGGGCATTGAGGCCGCCAAGAGCGAGCTCGTCATGCGTGGCGGCCGCGACGATGGTCCGGACGATCACGGCAATCACGGCGCCGGTCATCCCTGAGCCATGGCTTGAGTGTAGTGCGTAGGGCGCGGGCTCAAGTGGGTTCGCGCCCATTGCATTTGAAAGGCCGTCCTGAAACCGACGCGGTAGGTGGCCAAGGCGGCGAATTGTCCGACCGTTTTCCGCCCGGATGCGGGGTCCGGGCGGCGGACGGGCAGGGTGGAGCCATGCCGGACTTTTCGGCGGCTGAACGAAAGCCGGCCGCCCGCGAGGGCGACCGGCCGGAGAAGTCACGCGGCCCGAGGGGAACCCTGGCCGCGGGGCGTGGTCGTCCGCGGCTCAGCGGCCGAAAGGACGCTGGAAGCGGGCGGAACCCTGGCCGCCGAGCGAGCTGCCACCGCCGCCGAAGCTGCCGCGGTTGAACTGCTGCCCGCTGCCCCCGCCGCCGCCGCCGAAGTTGCCGCGGCTGAACTGCTGGCCACCGCCGCCGCCGTTGCCGCCGGGGCCACGGCTGAACTGTTGGCCGCCGCCGCCGCCGTTGCCGCCGGGACCACGGTTGAACTGCTGCCCGCCAGCGCCGCCGTTGCCGCCGGAGCCGCGGCTGAACTGCTGGCCACCCGCGCCGCCGCCGCCCGCAGGGCCGCTCAGCTGCTGTCCGACAGGCCCGCCGCCGCCGCCGGCGCCGCGGTTGAACGAGCGCCCAGCCGCGCCGCCGCTGCCACCGGCAGGTCCGCTGAACTGCTGGCCGCCAGCGCCACCGCCGCCGCCGACCTTGGAGACCGGCTGCCCGCCCGCGCCACCGGCGCCACCGGGGCCCTTGCTGAACTGCTGTCCACCCGCGCCACCGGCGCCACCGGCGCCACGGCCGCTGATGAACTGGCCGCCCGCGCCGCCGCTGTTGCCGGGGCCGCTCGCGCCGCCGCCCGCTCCGCCGCCGGGGCCCTTGCTGAACTGCTGGCCGCCGGCGCCGCCGCCGCCCGCCGGGCCGCCCGCGCCCCCACCGGCCCCACGGCCGCTGATGAACTGGCCGCCTGCGCCGCCGCTGTTGCCGGGGCCGCTCGCGCCGCCACCCGCGCCACCGCCGCCACCGGGGGCCTTGCTGAACTGCTGGCCGCCGGCGCCGCCGCCGCCCGCCGGGCCGCCAGCGCCACCACCGGCCCCACGGCCGCTGATGAACTGGCCGCCCGCGCCGCCGCTGTTGCCGGGGCCGCTCGCGCCGCCACCCGCGCCACCGGCACCGCCGGGCGCCTTGCTGAACTGCTGGCCGCCCGCGCCGCCGCTGTTGCCGGGGCCGCTCGCGCCGCCGCCAGCACCACCGGCACCGCCGGGCAGTCTGCTGAACTGCTGGCCGCCCGCGCCGCCGCCATTGCCCGCACCATCGATCGCCGGGCCGCCGGCACCGCCGCCGTTGCCGACGCGCGACTGGATCGGCGCACCCGCGCCGCCACCGCCGCCGGGCGCCCGGCTGAACTGCTGGCCGCCACCGCCGCCGCCGTTGCCGGCGCCGCCATTGCCGGCGCCCTGGCCGTCGACCGGGCCACCCGCGCCGCCCGCGCCGCCCGGCGCCCGGCTGAACTGCTGGCCACCATTGCCGCCGCCGTTACGCGGACCCTGGCCGTCGACCGGACCACCGCCGCCGCCGCCGTTGCCGGCATCCTGCGCGCCGCCGCGCGGACCGGCCGGTCCGCCGCGGACGCCGGGGCCCGGCCCCGCGTCGCCGCGCTGCCCCTGGCCGCGCACCGCGATCGGCGCATCGCCGTCGTGGCCGCCCCTGGAGATCTTGCGCGGCGCCGGCTCGTCGTCGGGATCGCGGTCGGCGATCCGCAGCCGCGTTTCGTAGGAGCGATTCGGGATCCGCGTGAACTCGACCACATGGGCCGGCCGGGCGAGGCGGTAGAACACCGGCTGCCCGTCGGGGCCGCACTCCTCCTCGTCGTAAACCGGCGAGAAATACTGGCCGGCATGGGCCGGGATGGCGGAAACCGCCAGGATCAGTGCGCCGGCGGCGGTCAAGACGGTCCTGTTCATTGCCCTTGTCCTTCGCGTGTCTGCTGGCACGATCCGTCCTCTGCCCGGACGCGTCGCGCCGGGCCGTCGGTGGCCATCCGTTTTCGGAGTGGAGCGAAGGTCCGAAGACCGTTCGCATCCGATGGTGAGAGAGTATTGGTCCGGCGCTGAACCTTGACTGAACGCCGCCTTCAGCTTCCGCGCCTCAGAAGATGTCGAGGCGCGGACGCTGGGCGAGCCAGGCGACACGCTCGGCCGCGATCAGCACGTCGTCGATCGAGGCGTCGGCGTCGATCTTCTGGCCGAGCGCGGCGAGGCCGCGGGCGATCGAGGCGAGGTCCTCCGGCGTCGGCGTCTCAGCGCGGCCGAGCGCCTGGCCGAGCGCCACGTATTTGTCCGGCTCGGGGGTCAGGCGCAGCGATTCGCGCGAGTCCTTGGCGGCGGAATGGTTCGGCTGCACCTGGGTGGCGACCGAGCGGGCGAGGTAGCGCGCCGAGAGCGGCGTGTCGACCTTGCCGAGCGCCCCGGTTCCGAGCACCCAGGCATAGCTGAACGCAGCGTAGGGCTCGCCGAGATCGGCCGCCTTCTTGAACCAGTTCGCCGCCGTCTTGACGTCCTTCGGCTGGCCCCAGCCGTGGAAGGCGAGGCGGCCGAGCTCGTTGGTGGCGGCCGCGTGGTCGAGCTTGGCGGCGCTCTCGAACAGGGTGCGGGCGCGCGCGTAGTCCTGCTTCACGCCGGCCCCGTCCAGATAGATGAGCCCGAGATTGTGCATGGAGTAGGGGTCGCCGAGGCGCACGCCTTCCTCGTACCAGCGACGCGCGCGCTCGTCGTCCTTCACGACGCCGTCGCCGCGCTGGAAGATCGCGCCGAGCTCGTTCATCGCGAAGGTGTGGCCCGCCTCGGCGGCGGCCATCATCAGGTCGAGCCCGCGCTTCGTGTCCTTCTCGATGCCGCGGCCGTAGAACAGCGACTTGCCCAGCGAATACTGCGCATAGATGTCGCCCGCCTCGACGCCCTTGGCGAAGGCCTCATTGGCCTTGACGTTGTCGATCACGCCGAACGCGCCGATGCCGTCGAGCGCGCCGAGATAGTAGTTGGCGCGGGCATGGCCGCCGGCCGCGGACTGGCGGAACGCCTCGCGCGCGCCCTTGTAGTCCATCGAGGCGAACAGGGCGCGGCCGATCTGCAGCTGGAACCTTGCGTTGTCGCCATATTGCAGGATGTCGGCGGCGCAGGCCGCGAAGGCCTTCTTGCCGTCGATCCCGGTCGGCAGCACGCCGCCGGCGACGCCCTGGCGGTCGAGCCGGTCGCCCGCGAGCTTGTCGCACTGGGTGATCGTGGCCTTCAGGGTGATCTCCGCCGAGGGCTCCGGCCCGCGCGGGGCGCCGTCCGAGCCGACCGCGTCGCTGGCGGTCACGCGCATGATCGCCTGCGTGTTCTCCGAGCCGACCGGCGCATCGAAGGTGAGGTCGCCCAAGCGGCGCAGCTGCAGCGTGCCGTTTGAGGCGACGCGGATGCCTTGCAGGTCGAGCCGGCCGGCGCCCGTGTTGTCCTTCAGCTCGACGCGCGCGGTGGTGCCGTCGCCGGCGCCGAGATCGGTCGTGAGATCGACGGGAATGGCGCGCGGGCCGACGCCGACCGGCACCTCCACCGTCACCTTGCGGTTCTGCCGGGCGAAGCGGTCGACCGCGCTGCCCGCGACCGCCCGCGCCTCGGCGCGCGCCCGGCGCTCGGCCTCGATGCGCACGATGTCGTCGGTCAGCTCGATCTCGATGCGGCCCTGCTGGGTGACGGTGATTGGACCCTCGATTCGGAAGGTCGCCTCGAACGACCCGGTGCGCCCGTCCGGCTGTTGGCGGAATTCAAGCCGGCCGATATCGGCGCTCGGGATGCGATCGCCCGGCCAGATCTTGCGGTCGCCGATCGCGATGTCGCCGGTCGCGGGCAGCTTTTCGAACACCAGCGCGAGGTTCGAATCATGCGGTGCGGCCGGCACGGGAATGGCGAGCAGGGTCGACGGCTCGCCGAGCCGGGCGACCAGGCGGTTCTGCGGCACGAAGCCTTCGAGGGGACGGCGCTCGGCGAGCCGAAGCTCTTCCGCGCCCGCGCCCTCGACGATCGGGCGGTCGGCGCCGCCGGTGCGGTCGGCGACCAGCGTGGCGGCGCGGTCGAGCACCTGGCCGAGCGCCTGGTCGGTGGTGCCGAGCTCCTCGACGAGCGCGCGGGTGAACGGCGAGAGCGGTTCGGCGGGCGCGCTCGAGAGCTTGCCCGGCTGCTGCGCGCTCGCCACCACGACACCGTCGGCGGCGCCCATGCGGGCGAGGCCGGGCTCGCTCGCCAGCACCTTCTCGCCGGCACCGGCGACGAAGCTCCTGCCGACCGCCCCGTTCTGGCGCGAGGCGTCGAGCAGCACGATGCGGCGCTTCACATGGGCGCGCATGGCGTCGAGCATGTTGTCGAGCGACACCGTGTCGAAGTCGAAGTCGTAGGGGCTTTCCAGCTTGGCGTCGGTCGCCATCAGGTAGTTCTTGCCGCCGAGCTGCATCGCGTGGCCGGAATAGTAGACGAGCGCCACGTCGGCGCCGTCGGCCGCGCGGTAGAAGCGCGCCAGCGTCTCCTCCATGCGCTTGCGGTCGAGATCGGTCGCCTCGATCACCTCGAAGCCCATCTGCCGGATCACCCCGGCCATGGCCTTGGCGTCGGCGAGCGGCGTCTTCAGCCTCGGCTGCACCTTGTACTGCGCGTTGCCGATGACGAGCGCGATGCGGCGCACCGTCTCCTGCGCACCGGCGGCCTGAGGGGCCGCGACGAGGACGAGGACGGCGTAGACGATCCGACGAGACATCGATCGGGGCATGAGACGGCACTCCGCAATTTATTCGGCCATGATGTCGCCATTCAGCCGGGGCAGCGCTGAACGCGCCCTGAATGGTGCCTTCAGCCAGGCGGGGCGCCGCGCGCGGCGGGCCAGCCGGGCCGCGCGGATCCGCCGGAAAATTAGCCACCGCCATCGGAATCGCCTATAGAGAAACGTCCCGAGGCAAGCCGAGAGTCCTGATCGTTGTCCGACACCGACAAGCCGGTCCCGGGCGGGGAAAACCCGTCCGATATCAAGCCGATCTCCATCTCCGACGAAATGCGCCGCAGCTATCTCGACTACGCCATGAGCGTGATCGTGAGCCGTGCGCTGCCCGACGTCCGCGACGGCCTGAAACCGGTGCATCGCCGCATCCTCTTCTCGATGCACGAGAACGGCTACGACTGGAACAAGCCCTACCGCAAGTCGGCGCGCGTCGTCGGCGACGTGATCGGCAAATATCACCCGCACGGCGACCAGTCTGTCTATGACGCGCTCGTCCGCATGGCGCAGGACTTCGCCATGCGCGTGCCGCTCATCGACGGGCAAGGCAACTTCGGCTCGGTCGACGGCGACCAGCCGGCGGCCATGCGCTACACCGAGGTGCGCCTCGCCAAGCCCGCCCATTCGCTGATCGAGGACCTCGACAAGGACACGGTCGACTTCCAGGCCAACTACGACAATTCGGAGAACGAGCCGACGGTGCTGCCGGCGCGCTTCCCGAACATGCTCGTCAACGGCGGCGGCGGCATCGCGGTCGGCATGGCGACCAACATCCCGCCGCACAATCTCGGCGAGGTGATCGACGCCACGATCCAGCTGATCGACCGCCCGACCATGACGGTCGAGGACCTGATGGAGTTCATCCCCGGCCCGGACTTCCCGACCGGCGGCATCATCCTCGGCCGCGCCGGCATCCGCTCGGCCTATCTGACCGGGCGCGGCTCGGTCACCATGCGCGGGCGCGTCAAGGTGGAGACCGTGCGCGGCGGCCGCGAGGCGCTGATCATCAACGAGATCCCCTATCAGGTGAACAAGGCCTCGATGGTGGAGCGGATCGGCGAACTGGTCCGCGAGAAGAAGATCGAGGGCATCGCCGAGGTGCGCGACGAATCCGACCGGGACGGCTACCGGGTCGTGATCGAACTGCGCCGCGACGCCATGGCCGACGTGGTGTTGAACCAGATCTACCGCTTCACCGCGCTGCAGACCTCGTTCGGCTGCAACATGGTCGCGCTCAACGGCGGCCGCCCGGAGGTGATGAACCTCCTCGACATCCTCACCGCCTTCATCGCCTTCCGCGAGGAGGTGATCGGCCGGCGCACGCGCTACCTGCTCAACAAGGCGCGCGACCGCGCCCATGTGCTGGTCGGCCTCGCCATCGCGGTCGCCAATATCGACGAGGTCATCTACCTCATCCGCCACGCGCCGGACCCGGCGACCGCCAAGGCGCAGTTGATGGGCCGCGACTGGCCGGCGCGCGACATGGCGCCGCTCATCGCGCTCATCGCCGATCCGCGCCACGTGCTGAACGAGGACGGCACCTATCGCCTGTCCGACGAGCAGGCGCGCGCGATCCTCGAACTGCGCCTCGCCCGACTGACCGCGCTCGGCCGCGACGAGATCGCCGAGGAACTGGAAAAGCTCGCCCGCGAGATCGAGGACTATCTCGACATCCTGCGCTCGCGCGCCCGCATCATGCAGATCATCAAGGACGAGCTCGCGGCGGTGCGCGACGAGTTCGCGACGCCCCGCAAGACCGAGATCCTCGACCTCGACGGCGAGATGGACGACGAGGACCTGATCCAGCGCGAGGACATGGTCGTCACCGTGACGCATGCAGGCTGGATCAAGCGCGTGCCGCTCTCCACCTACCGGGCGCAGCGGCGCGGCGGCAAGGGCCGCTCCGGCATGGCGACCAAGGACGAGGATTTCGTCAGCCGCCTGTTCGTCGCCTCGACCCACACGCCGATCCTGTTCTTCTCCTCCAAGGGCCAGGTCTACAAGACCAAGGTCTGGCGGCTGCCGCTCGCCGCCCCGCAGGCGCGCGGCAAGGCGCTCGTCAACCTCCTGCCGCTCTCCGAGGGCGAGCGGATCACCTCGATCCTGCTCCTGCCCGAGGACGAGGGCCGCTGGGAACATCTCGACGTGATGTTCGCCACCACCAAGGGGACGGTCCGCCGCAACAAGCTCTCCGACTTCGTGCAGGTGAACCGCAACGGCAAGATCGCCATGAAGCTCGACGAGGGCGAGGGGATCGTGTCGGTGGAGACCTGCACGGTGAACGACGACGTGCTGATCACGACCGCGCTCGGCCAGTGCATCCGCTTCCCGGTCACCGACGTGCGCGTGTTCAAGGGGCGCGATTCCATGGGCGTGCGCGGCATCGCGCTCGCCGACGAGGACCGCGTCATCTCCATGACGATCATCCGCCACTTCGAGGCGACCTCGACGGAACGCGTCGAATATCTGAAGCGCCGCCGTGCCATGCGCGGCGAGACGGAGCTCGAGGACGCGGTCGCGGCGGTGGACGAGCAGGAGGGCGCCGAGGGCGGCGAACTCTCCACCGAGCGCTACGCGCTGATGAGCGCGAGCGAGCAGCTCATCCTCACCATCTCGGAGAACGGCTTCGGCAAGCGCACCTCGTCGTTCGACTACCGGATCACCGGCCGCGGCGGCAAGGGCATCGTCGCCATGGCGGTGACGCAGCGCAACGGCCCGCTCGTCGCCTCTTTCCCGGTCGAGGACGGCGACCAGATCATGCTCGTCACCAATGGCGGGCAGCTGATCCGGACCCCGGTCGACGGCATCCGCGTCGCCGGGCGCCCGACCCAAGGGGTGATCGTGTTCGACACCGCCGCCGGCGAGACCGTGGTCAGCGTCGAGCGCGTGCGCGAGGACGAGAGCGTCGCCGAAGTGGCGGCGGACGCCGGCGGCGGCGCCCTGCCGGGCGACGGGTCCGGCGACGGCGCGGGACCGTCGGAGGGCGGTGACGGAGAGGCCGGGGACGATTCGGCCGGGAACGGGCCGGGCGACGAGGCGTAGGCGCACGCCGCGCCGTAGCCCTCGACCGCCCGCTGCCGCGCCGGCCAGGACCGATCGCGGCACGCGACACTTTCGTCGGCACACATAAAAGGGGCGCGTCCTTGTGGGACGCGCCCGAGTTGGTGGCTGGATGGCTAGCCACGAGAGGGTGGCCGGGACCTCGGGGTCAGCGAGGTCGGGGCCGAAAGGCATCGCCGGCTCGGATCTGCGGCGGGTCAGGCCGTCGGGATCGTCAGGCGCCGGAGTTGGAGACCGAGGCGGCGGTGGTCTGGGGGTGCGGGTAGGGTGCCGCCCCGGCCTCCAAAAGAAACTCTGTGTCGGTCGTTACGGCCGGTCGGCCGGAAAGGTTGCGCGCCGGGCGCGCGGCGCGGGGTTCAGCGGCTCGCGGTCTCGACCAGCGACACGCGGGTGACCGTCGAGGTCTGCGTGTCCCGATCGTTGGCGACCAGCGTCACGGTGGGGGCGGGGGCCGCGCCGGACTTGGCGGAGGCGAACACCGCGAAGGCGGCGGCGATGCGGTCGGCCTTGGCGATTTCGTTTGAGACGACCTTGTCGGCGGTCGGCGCCTGACGCTCGGCCTTGGCGGCCTCGAGCAGGAACGGCATGGCGATCCAACCCACAACCAACAGCGCCGGCAAAGTCTTCATCATCGTCATGGCCCCGTCTCCCAATCTCTTGTCGTCCCGGAGATCTTTGCCGATCCCCGTTGCCCCGACCTTCCCACACGAACTGTGAACGGTCTCGGAGCGCTTCGTTCAGGACGTCTTCATCTCTGATGTTGAGGACATTAACGAAGCTGCATGTCCGGTTTCTTGCGTGGCAAGGCCTAAATGGTTTCGAACCGGCAACCTGGACGGCTGTCCAGGAAACAAACCGAACGGTCAAGAAACATAATGGGGCGTTGCGGAGGGCGGCGCCCGCGTGCCGCGCTTGAAGCGGCGCGCCGCCGCCGCTAACAAGGGTGGATGACCCGCACGGCACTCTATCCAGGCTCGTTCGACCCGGTGACCAACGGCCATGTGGACGTGCTCGCGCAGGCGCTCGACATCGCCGACCGGGTCGTCGTGGCGATCGGCATCCACCCGGCCAAGAAGCCGCTCTTCGATTTCGAGGAGCGCGGCGAGATGATCCGCGAGGCGGTCGCCTCGCTCGGCGTCGCGCTCGCCCGCGTGCAGGTCATCTCCTTCGACGACCTCGTCATCGAGGCGGCCCGCCGCCACGGCGCCTCCATGCTGATCCGGGGGCTCCGCGACGGCACAGACCTCGACTACGAGATGCAGATGGCGGGCATGAACCTCACCATGGTGCCGTCGATCCGCACCGTGTTCCTGCCCGCCTCGCCGTCGTCGCGTCACATCACCGCCACGCTGGTCAGGCAGATCGCGGCGCTCGGCGGCAATGTCGCGCCCTTCGTGCCCGCGAGCGTCGCGCCGCGGCTCGACGCCAAATACCGCCGCTGACCCGCGCGGGCGCCGTTCCACCCCACACTTTTGCAATGGACCGAGGTTTGACCATGATCCGCAGGACCTTCATCGCCGTCGCGCTCGCCGCCGCCGTCGCGGTTCCCTTCGCCGCGCCGGCCGGCGCGCAAGGGGCGAAGCCCGCCGACCCGGCGAACACGCTCTATCTCGACCTGAAGGACGGCCGTGTCGTCATCAAGCTGCGCCCGGATCTCGCGCCGAAGCACGTGGAGCGGATCAAGACGCTCGCCAAGAAGGGCTTTTACGACGGCCTCGTGTTCCACCGCGTGATCGACGGCTTCATGGCACAAACCGGCGACCCGAAAGGCAACGGCACCGGCGGCTCCGATCTCGGCAATGTGCCGGCCGAGTTCTCCAACGCCCATTTCGGCCGCGGCGTGCTCGGCATGGCCCGGTCGAACGATCCGAACAGCGCGAATTCGCAGTTCTTCATCACCTTCGCGGATGCCGGCTTCCTGGACGGGAAATACACGGTGTTCGGCGAGGTGGTGAGCGGCATGGAGTTCGTCGACAAGATCAAGAAGGGCGACAAGGCCGCCAACGGCACCGTCAACAGCCCCGACAAGATCATCAAGCTGACCGTCGCCGAAGACGCCAAGTGACTTGAGACCGGCCGTTTTGCCGCCGCCGCGGTTGCGGCCGGCGGCAAAGCGGTGAATAAGACCCGCGTTTGAGGGCCGCGGCCCGTACCAACCCTTATCACAGGTGACCGAACATGGCCGAAGCGCTCGATCCCGAGAACACCCTCATCCTGGAGACGACCAAGGGTCGCGTCGTGATCGCGCTCCGTCCGGACGTCGCGCCGCTGCATGTGGAGCGCATGAAGACACTCGCGCGCGACAAGTTCTACGACGGCATCGTGTTCCACCGCGTGATCGACGGCTTCATGGCGCAGACCGGCTGCCCGCAGGGGACCGGCACGGGCGGGTCGTCCTACCCGAACCTGCGCGCCGAGTTCAACAACGAGAAGCACCTGCGCGGCACCTGCTCGATGGCCCGCTCGGCCAATCCGAACTCGGCCAATTCGCAGTTCTTCATCTGCTTCGAGCCGGCGCCCTTCCTCGACCGCCAGTACACGGTGTGGGGCCAGGTGGTCGAAGGCATGGAGCACGTCGACAAGATCAAGCGCGGCGAGCCGGTGCGCGATCCCGACAAGATCGTGAGCCTCCGGGTCATGGCCGACGCGGCCTGACCCTGATCGGGGCGCCCGCCGGGCACCCCTCATGGGACCGCGATGCGCGTCGACCTCTTCGATTTCGAGCTTCCGCCCGACCGGATCGCGCTCCGCCCCGCGAGCCCGCGCGACAGCGCGCGCCTGCTCGTGGTGCGGCCGGCCGAGACGCCTCCCTTCGGCCACGGCCAAGTCCGCGACCTGCCCGAGCTCCTCGCCCCAGGCGACGCCATGGTGTTCAACGACACCAAGGTGTTGCCGGCGGAACTTCATGGGCTGCGCGAGCGCGGCGAGGCGCGCGCGTCGGTGAGCTTCACCCTGCACAAGCGCGAGGCGCAGGACCGATGGCGCGCCTTCGCGCGGCCGGGCAAGCGCCTGCAGTCGGGCGACCGCGTCCTCTTCGGCGAGCGCGGCGACGCCTGCCTCCTCGGCGAACTCTGGGCGACGGTCGAGGCGAAGGGGGAGGGCGGCGAGGTGCTGCTCCGCTTCGATCTCGCCGGCCCGGACCTCGACCTCGCGATCCACGCGGTCGGCGCCGTGCCGCTGCCGCCCTACATCGCCGCCAAGCGTGCCGCCGATGCGCAGGACCGGGCCGACTACCAGACCGTCTATGCCCGCGAGGAGGGCGCCGTCGCCGCCCCGACGGCAGGCCTGCACTTCACCGACGAACTCCTCGACCGGCTCGCCGCGCGCGGCATCGAGCGCCATTTCGTGACGCTCCATGTCGGGGCGGGGACCTTTCTGCCCATGAAGGCCGAGGACACGCGCGACCATGTCATGCATGCGGAGACCGGCACGATCGACGCCGCGACCGCCGCGGCGCTGAATGCCGTCCGCGCGCGCGGCAACCGGATCGTCGCGGTCGGCACCACGGCGCTCCGCCTGCTCGAAAGCGCCTCAGACGAGGCGGGCCGCATCCACCCCTTCGCGGGCGATACCTCGATCTTCATCACGCCGGGCCGGCCGATCCGCTCGATCGACGCGCTCATGACGAATTTCCATCTGCCGCGCTCGACCCTCTTCATGCTGGTCGCCGCCTTCAGCGGGCTCGACACGATGCGCGAGGCCTACCGGACCGCGATCGACGAGGGCTACCGGTTCTACTCCTACGGGGATGCGTCCCTGCTGTTTCCCGCAAGGGCGCCCGGATGATCGAAGCTGCGGAGACCCCAGCCTTCGGCTTCCGCCTGCTCGCCACGGACGGCGCGGCGCGGCGCGGCGAGGTGACGACGGCGCATGGGGTGATCCGGACGCCCGCCTTCATGCCGGTCGGCACCCAGGCGACGGTGAAGACCATGTATCCGGAGCAGGTGAGGGCGCTCGGCGCCGACATCCTGCTCGGCAACACCTATCACCTGATGCTGCGCCCCGGCGCCGAGCGCGTCGCGCGGCTCGGCGGCCTGCATCACTTCATGAACTGGCCGCATCCGATCCTGACCGACAGCGGCGGATTCCAGGTCATGTCGCTCGCCAAGCTCCGGAAGCTCGACGAGAACGCCGTCACCTTCCAGAGCCATATCGACGGGCGCCGCTACGAGCTGACGCCCGAGCGCAGCCTGGAGATCCAGGGCCTGCTCGGCTCCGACATCCAGATGCAGCTCGACGAGTGCGTGGCGCTGCCGGCCGAGCGGCCCGAGATCGAACGCGCCATGCTGTTGTCGCTGCGCTGGGCCGAACGTTCGGCCAGGGCTTTCTTCGGCCGCCCCGGCCACGGCCTTTTCGGCATCGTGCAGGGGGGCGACGACGAGGCGCTGCGCATCCGGTCGGCGCGCGCGCTCGCCGGCATGGGCTTCCACGGCCACGCGGTCGGCGGGCTCGCGGTCGGCGAGCCACAGGACGTGATGCTGCGCATCCTCGCCGCGACCTGCCCGGAACTCCCCGAGGACAAGCCGCGCTACCTGATGGGCGTCGGCACGCCGGACGACATCGTCGAATCGGTCGCGCGCGGCATCGACATGTTCGACTGCGTCATGCCGACCCGCGCCGGCCGGCACGGCCTCGCCTATACGCGCCGCGGCAAGGTCAATCTGCGCAATGCCCGCCACGCCGAAGATCCGCGCCCGCTCGACGAGGAAAGCGACTGCCCGGCCGCGCGCGACTATTCGCGCGCCTACCTGCACCACCTGGTGAAGGCCGAGGAGGCGCTCGGCGCCATGCTGCTCACCTGGAACAACCTCGCCTACTACCAGTCGCTCATGGCGGGGCTGCGCGCCGCCATCGAGGCCGGGCGCTTCGCCGACCATGTGGGCGCGGTGAAGGAAGAATGGGCGCGCGGGGACCTGACGCCGCTTGCTGCCTGACCAGGTCCGGACCGCAGCCGGTGAGCCGGCCCTGCGCCTCGCGCCTCAGCGCCCGAACGGCAGCCGGACCGTCGCTGTGGCGATCGCCGCGATGCCCTCGCGGCGGCCGACGAAGCCCATCTTCTCGTTGGTGGTCGCCTTCACGCCGACGCGGTCGCGGTCGATGCCGAGGATCGCGGCGATGCGCGCCCGCATGGCCTCGCGGTGCGGCCCGATCTTCGGCGCCTCGGCGATCAGGTTCACGTCCGCATGCGCCACGACCCCGCCGCGCGCCGCCACCCGCCGCGCGGCTTCCTTCAGGAAGATCGCCGAATCGGCGCCGCGCCACTGCGCGTCGGAGGGCGGGAAGAGCGCGCCGATGTCGCCTTCGCCGATCGTGCCGAGGATCGCGTCGGTCAGCGCATGCAGCGCCACGTCGGCGTCGGAATGGCCGTCGAGCTTGTGGCTGTGCGGAATGCGCACGCCGCCGAGCACGACCGCGTCGCCCTCGGTGAACCGGTGCACGTCGTAGCCGGTACCCACGCGCACGTCGCCGAGCGCCAGATAAGCCTCCTGGGCGAGCCGGCGGTCGGCGGCGGCGAGGTCCTCGCCCGTGGTGATCTTCATGTTGGCGCTCTCTCCCGGCACGACCGCGACCTGCATCCCCGCCCATTCGGCGACCGCCGCGTCGTCGGTCAGCCCCGCGACGCCCGCCGCCGCGGCGGCGCGATGGGCGGCGAGGATCGCGTCGAATCGGAAGCCCTGCGGGGTCTGCGCCGCAAAGAGCCCGTCGCGCGGCGTCGTGGCGACCACCCGTCCGGCCGCATCGGCCCGCTTCAGCGTGTCGACGACCGGCACCGCCGCGAGGATCGCGTCGGCGGTCCGGAGCGCGGCGACGCAGCGGTCGATGAGCGCCGCGGACACGAACGGCCGGGCGGCATCGTGGATCAGGACGAAATCAGGGCGCGTCTCCGCCAGCGCCTCGAGGCCGAGGCGGACGGAGGCCTGCCGGTCCGCCCCGCCGGTGACCGGCTCGGCGAGGCCGTCGAGACCGCCGACCGCCGCGTCATAGGCCGCGCGGTGGTCTCGGCCGATCACCACCACCACCGGGCCGACGGCGGCATGGCCGAGAAAGGCGCCGAGCGTGCGCCTGAGGACCGGTTCTCCGCCGATCGCGCGGTACTGCTTCGGGAGGCCGGACGGGTCGCCGATGCGGGAGCCGGAGCCTGCGGCGACGACCACGACGGCGACACGCGGGGCCGCGCTCATGCCGTGCCCGCCCCCGTCTTGGCCGCGCCGGGCTGGCGGAAAAGACCGGACTTCGCCTGCCCCTTTGGCGCTGCTTTCGTTTTGATCACACCGCTGATCCCTTGGCGTGCGCGCGGCCGAGCGCCGGGCGGCAAGCCTCTACCATGTCGAAAGCGGGCTGAATACCGCGCCGGTTTCAACCTGTTGCGCTGCAAAAACTCCGCTTGCTCCCGTGAAAATTTCTGCCAATTATAGAGGCACGGAAACGTAGTGCACAGTGAATGAGCAACAACCAAAAACCCGACCGCCCCCCTGCCGACCTTTTCGATCGTCTCATCGCGGCGAAGCCCGTCTATCTGGCGCCCATGTCGGGCATCACCGACCTGCCGTTCCGCCGTCTGGCGGCGCGGTTCGGCTGCCCGCTGGTGGTGACCGAGATGGTCGCGAGCGAATCGCTCGCGATCGGCAATCCCGAGATGGCGCTGAAGCTCGCCGGCGAGGGCATGGCCCCGCATATCGTGCAGCTCGCCGGCCGCGAGGCGCGCTGGATGACGGAGGCCGCGCGCATGGCGGAGGCGAACGGCGCCGACGTCATCGACATCAATATGGGCTGCCCGGCGAAGCGCGTGACGCACGGCTGGTCCGGCGCCGCGCTGATGCGCGACCTCGGCCTCGCCGTCGAGCTGATCCGCGCGACGGTCCGCGCCGTCGCGCTGCCGGTCACGCTGAAGATGCGGCTCGGCTGGGACGCCGGCTCGATCAACGCGCCCGAACTCGCCCGCCGCGCCGAGCAGGAGGGCGTGCGCCTCGTGACCGTGCACGGCCGCACGCGCGACCAGTTCTACGAAGGCAAGGCGGACTGGACGGCCATCCGTCAGGTGCGCGACGCCATCACGATCCCGCTCGTCGCGAACGGCGACGTGCAGGGCTTCGCCGACGCGGACGAGATCCTCGCCCGCTCCGGCGCCGACGGCGTGATGATCGGCCGCGGCGCGCAGGGGCGGCCCTGGCTCCCCGGCGCGGTCGCTCGCCATCTCGCCGGCGAGGCGGTCCCCGAGCCGCCGCGCGGCGCCGCGCTCGCCGCCCTGGTGCTCGAGCATCACGCCGCGCTGCTCGAGCACTACGGCGAGCCGGTCGGCCTGCGCGCCGCGCGCAAGCATCTCGGCTGGTACATGGCCGCCGCGGAGGCGGAGGTGCCGGCCGCGCTCAAGGCCGCGCTGATGACGTCGCTCGACGTCGCCGCGATTCGTCGCCTGATCGTCGACGCCTTTGACCGCGCCCCGGCGAGGAGAGCCGCATGAACGTCTCGTCGAACCCACGGCGGTCCGCCACGGAGGCCAAGTTGTCCACCTCGACCTCGGTCCTCAACGCGCTTCCGAACCCCGTCGTCATGATCGGCCCCGACGAGCGGATCATGGAGGCGAACGACGCGGCGCAGAACTTCTTCCAGGCGAGCGCCGCCTATCTGCGCCGGCACGGGCTTTCCTATTTCGTGCCGTTCGGCAGCCCGCTCCTCGAACTGATCGGCCAGGTGCGCGAGCGCGGCGCGCCGGTCTCCGAATACAAGGTCGACATCGGCAGCCCGCGCATCGGCGTCGACAAGGTGGTCGACATCTATGCGGCGCCGATGAGCGACGTGCCCGGCAGCGTCGTCGTCATGCTGCAGGAGCGCACCATGGCGGACAAGATGGACCGCCAGCTCACCCATCGCGGCGCCGCCCGCACGGTTACCGGCCTCGCCGCCATGCTGGCGCACGAGATCAAGAACCCGCTCTCCGGCATCCGCGGCGCCGCCCAATTGCTCGAACAGTCCGCGGACGACCAGGACCGCGCGCTGACGCGGCTCATCTGCGACGAGGCGGACCGCATCGTGAAGCTGGTCGACCGCATGGAGGTGTTCTCCGACGAGCGGCCGATCGAGCGCACGGCGGTCAACATCCACACCGTGCTCGATCATGTGAAACGGCTCGCCCAAACCGGTTTCGCTCGCCGCGTGCGGATCGTGGAGGAATACGACCCCTCGCTGCCGCCGGTGCTCGCCAACCGCGACCAGCTCGTCCAGGTCTTTCTGAACCTCGTCAAGAATGCGACCGAGGCCCTGCACGACCAGCCGGACGCCGAGATCGTGCTGACCACCGCCTACAAGCCGGGCGTGCGCCTCAGCGTGCCCGGCTCCAAGGACAAGGTGACGCTGCCGATGGAGTTCTGCGTGCGCGACAACGGCCCGGGGGTGCCCGAGGACCTGATGCCGCATCTGTTCGATCCCTTCGTCACCACCAAGACCAACGGCAGCGGCCTCGGGCTCGCCCTCGTCGCCAAGATCGTGGGCGACCACGGCGGCGTCGTGGAATGCGACAGCCAGCCCCGCAAGACCATCTTCCGCGTTCTGATGCCGGCTTACGTGCCCGGCAAGACCCTCTAGTCGGAGACGACCATGCCCATGCCTTCCGGCAACATCCTGGTCGCGGACGACGACGCGGCAATCCGCACCGTGCTGAACCAGGCGCTCTCCCGCGCAGGCTACGAAGTGCGCCTCACCTCCAACGCCGCCACGCTGTGGCGCTGGGTCGCGCAAGGGGAGGGCGACCTCATCATCACCGACGTGGTGATGCCGGACGAGAACGCGTTCGACCTTCTGCCGCGCATCAAGAAGCTTCGGCCCGAACTGCCGGTCATCGTGATGAGCGCGCAGAACACCTTCATGACCGCGATCCGGGCCTCCGAGCGCGGCGCCTACGAATATCTGCCGAAGCCGTTCGACCTGAAGGAGCTCATCACCATCGTCGGCCGCGCGCTCGCCGAGCCGAAGAACAAGCGCGCCGCCGCCACGGAGGAGGAGGACACCGACGCGATCCCGCTGGTCGGCCGCTCGCCCGCCATGCAGGACATCTACCGCGTGCTCGCGCGCCTGATGCAGACCGACCTGACCGTGATGATCACGGGCGAATCCGGCACCGGCAAGGAGCTCGTGGCGCGCGCGCTGCACGACTACGGCAAGCGGCGGTCCGGCCCCTTCGTGGCGATCAACATGGCCGCGATCCCGCGCGACCTGATCGAATCCGAGCTGTTCGGCCATGAAAAGGGCGCCTTCACCGGCGCGGCGAGCCGCTCGGCCGGCCGCTTCGAGCAGGCCGAGGGCGGCACGCTCTTCCTCGACGAGATCGGCGACATGCCGATGGACGCGCAGACGCGCCTCCTGCGCGTGCTGCAGCAGGGCGAATACACGACGGTCGGCGGACGCACCGCGATCAAGACCGACGTCAGGATCATTGCCGCCACCAACAAGGACCTGCGCCAGCTCATCAATCAGGGGCTGTTTCGCGAGGATCTCTATTTCCGTCTGAACGTCGTGCCGATCCGGCTGCCGCCGCTGCGCGAGCGCTCCGAGGACATCGCCGACCTGGTGCGGCACTTCTTCAACCTCGCCGAACGGGAGGGCCTGCCCGGCAAGCAGGTGGAGCAGGCCGCGCTCGACCGGCTCCGCCGCTACCGCTGGCCGGGCAATATCCGCGAACTCGAAAACCTGATCCGCCGCCTCGCTGCGCTCTATCCGCAGGACGTGATCACCGCGAGCGTGATCGACCAGGAGCTGAGCCAGCCGCCGCTCGTCTCCGCGCCCGAGGAATCCAAGGGCGAGGAGGGGCTGCTGCAGTCGGTCGAGAAGCATTTGAACGGCTATTTCGGCGGCTTCGGCGACAACCTGCCGCCGCCCGGGCTCTATCACCGGATCCTGCGCGAGGTCGAATATCCGCTCATCGGCGCCGCGCTGGCGGCAACCCGCGGCAACCAGATCAAGGCGGCCGAACTGCTCGGCCTCAACCGCAACACCCTGCGCAAGAAGATCCGCGACCTGGACATCCAGGTGATCCGCAGCTCGCGATAGAGCCTGTCGCGTTCGGATCGACCCGATCCGAACGAATAGGACCGGCTCAAGCACTTGAGTCTGCAGCATTCCCCGATCGGGGCATGCGGAAGCCCCCACGCGGTTCAGCCGCGCAGGAGCTCGCCGATCGTGTCGAGGAGCTCGGTCGTCGGCATCTTCGTGTAGTCGCGGTCGATCTCGCGCACCACCACTGCCTTGAGGCTCGCCGGCATCGCGGCGCGCAGGTCGCCCAGCATCTGCGGCGCGGCCGCGACGACGAGCCGGTCGAACTCGCCGGCCGCGCGGTGCTCCTCCATCACGTCCAGCAGCAGCGCCGCGAAGGCCTTGTCGGCCTGCCGGACCGGGTCGGAGTGGTACTCCATGGACGACCGCCGGCTCCCGACCGAGGCGAAGCTGCGGCCGGGCTTGTCGGCCATGATGTCGCGCGCCTGCAGATGGGCCGAGGTGTAGACGAGTTCCGGCTCCCTCGGCGCCCCGCTCGGGGGAAAGGCGTCGCGCAGGATACGGGCGCGGCCGTCGTCGGCGACGAGGATCCAGGTTCTGGCGTGGGGCATGATGCGTCTCCCTCTTCGAAGGGAAACATGCGCCTTCGCGGGGCCGGCGCCTTGACCCGTGTCAATCGCGCCGAGCGATCACGCGCCGGCCTCGCTCTCCGGCAAATGGCAGACCGCCTCGATATTGTGCCCGTCCGGGTCGTACACGAAGGCGCCGTAATAGTTCGGATGGTAGTCGGCACGGATGCCCGGCCCGCCATTGTCGCGCCCGCCGGCCGCCAGCGCCGCCGCATGGAAGGCGCGCACCTCGGCGCGGGTCTTCGCCGCGAAGGCGAGGTGGATCGGGGAGGCGGGCGCGCCGAATTGGCCGAACCAGAAGGCGCCTTCGCCGGGCCGGCCGAGCATGGCCCAGCCGGTGTCCTCCATCAGCACGAAGACCCCGAGCGGCGCGAGCGCTGCCACATAGAACGACCGGCTCGCGGCCACGTCCTTCACGTTGAAGCCGACATGGTCCCACAGCATGGCGATCCTCCGCGTTTCCGGCCCGCGATCTCGCCGTCGGATCGCCGCTGGGCGGTCGGTCGAGGGCCGCCCTCGACCGGGCATGCGGGCGACGATCCGCCCGACCCGGCGGCCTGTCAATCCACCCGAAGCGGGGGGCGCTCCGCCCGCGTCACGCCACGCCGCGCACCAGATCGGGCGGCAACAGGCTCGACAGCGGAACGCTCGCGACCACCTGGCCCCGCTCGTCGCGCACCTCGATCGCCTGCACGCCGACCGCCTCGCGGGTCGCCATGGCGTCGGCGATCAGCTCCTTGCCGGACTGCTCCGCCTCGAGCCGGGCGGCCTCGACCGTGTCGAACTCCCCGCTCACCTCGCCGGCCGCCGCCGACCCCCGCATCGCGAAGTAGAATTTTGGCATGACCCAACTCCGTTTCGCCTAACAAGCGAAGGAAGCGGAACTGGTTCCCGACCGGGCGACCCGTCGTCATGCCCGCATACGGCCGGCCCGGCCACGGCTCAGGCGAAGCCGCCACGCTCGGCCGCCGTGCGCAGCGCCGTCGAGGCGGGGGCGGTGAGGCCCGCGGCGGCGAGCGCGTCGAGCCGGGCGACCGTCTCGGCGAGCCCCCGCCGCGCCGCCCAACGCATCGGGCCGCCGCGCCGGCGGGGGAAGCCGTAGCCGTGCACCTCGACGAGGTCGATGTCGGAGGCGCGCATGGCCACGCCCTCGGCGAGGATGCGGGCGCCCTCGTCGACCATGGTGAGGAGGACGGCGTCGACGATGTCCTCGTCGGGCCAGATGCGGTTCGGGGGAGGCGTGCCGCCGTGGAGTTCCGCGGCCGCGGCGGCGATCACGGCCTCGACCGCCGGCGAGGGCTTCGGCGTGCGGCTGCCGGGCTCGTAGTCGTACCAGCCGGCGCCGGCCTTCTGGCCGAGCCGGCCGGCCGCGGCGAGGCGGTCGGCGACCGGGGCGAACGGGGTCTCGCCGCGCGCCCGCGCCGCCTTCCGCTGAAAGGCCGCGATGTCGAGGCCGGCGAGGTCCTGCACCGCGAACGGGCCCATGGCGAGGCCGAAGCCGCCGAGCGCCGCGTCGACCGCGGCCGGCGTCGCGCCGGCGAGGATGAGCCGCTCGGCCGGCACCCGGCTCGCCTTCAGGATCCGGTTGCCGATGAAACCGTCGCAGATGCCGGCGCGGACCGGGATCTTGCCCATGGCGCGGGCGAGCGCGAAGCCCGCCGCGAGCACGTCCGGCGCGGTCGCGGGCGTCGGCACGATCTCGATCAGCTTCATCACCTGGGCGGGACTGAAGAAATGGAGCCCGATGAAGCGTTCGGGGCCGGGCAACCCCTCGGCGATGGCGCGCGGATCGAGATAGGAGGTGTTGGTGGCGAGGATCGCGTCCGGCCGGCAGGCCGCCCCGAGCCGGGCGAACAGGTCGCGCTTCACGGCGAGGTCCTCGAACACCGCCTCGATGACCAGGTCGGCATCGCCGAGCGCCGCGTGGTCGGTGGTGCCCGAGACCCCGGCGAACCGCTCGTCGGCGACCGCCGGCGAAATGCGGCCGCGCGCCGCCGCGGCTTCGTAGAGGAGGCGCAGCGCGTCGAGCGCGCGGGAGAGCGCCGCCGCGTCGCGCTCCAGGAGCACGACCGGCAAACCGGCGTCGCGGAGCGCCGCCGTGATGCCGACGCCCATCGTGCCGCCGCCGACCACCGCGGCGCGGGCGACCGGGCGCGGCGCCACGCCCGAAAGTTCGGGCGGCCGGGGCGCGGCGCGCTCGGCGAAGAAGAGATGGCGGAGCGCCGCCGCCTCGTCGGAGCCGCGCAAGCTGAGGAATGTCGCCCGCTCGAACGCCATCGCCGCATCGAAATCCGCCTCGGCGGCGCGGCGGATCGCGGCGAGGGCGGCGAGCGGCGCGGCTTCACCGCGCGCGCGCCGGCCGATGTCGGCTTCCGCACGCGCCCAGAAGCCCGGATCCGGCGCCGCGACGCTCCTGTCGCGCGCGGCCGGCGGGCGCGGTCGGGACGGCGCGTCGGCCGCGAACGCGATCGCGGTTTCGCGCAGGTCGCCGGCGACGACCGTGTCGATGAGCCCCAGCGCGGCGGCGCGCGCGGCCGGGATCGGGCGGCCGGTGGTCGCGAGCTCGATCGCCGCCTCGACGCCGGCCATGCGGGTTGTGCGCACGGTGCCGCCCGCGCCGGGCACGAGGCCGAGCGTCACCTCCGGCAGGCCGACCGACGCCCCCTCGAGCGCGACCCGCCAGCGGCAGCCGAGCGCCACCTCGAAGCCGCCGCCGAGCGCGCTGCCGTGGATCGCCGCGACCCATGGTTTCGCCGCGCCTTCGATGCGCGCGATCACGTCGGGGAGATGCGGCGGCGCGGGCGGGCGGTCGAATTCCGAAACGTCGGCGCCGGCGATGAAGGTGCGGCCGGCGCACAGGAGCACGACCGCGCGGACGCCCGGATCGGCATCGAGGCTCTCCGCCGCGTCGAGGAGGCTCTGGCGGACCGCCTGCGACTGTGCGTTGACCGGCGGATTGTCGACCGTCACGACGGCGACGGAACCTTCGCGGGCGATGTGCACGACCATGTCGGAGACCCAGAGAGGCGGCGCGGATGCGCGGATCGGCGATCAGTTGAAGACGACATCCCGGTGGACCGTCAGGCCGTCGATCACTCGACGGAAGGGCCCGGCATCACAGATATCACCACGGAGCACGACGACGGAGCCTAGGTGGTCCACACCCGGATGGCGAGTGACCGTGTTCATTCGGCGAACCTCCTCAGATGCGCCTCGATCGTGTCGAAGTGGGCTGCCAACCATTCGCCTTGCCCACGGACGAGGGCAAGCTTGGAAAATTGACTGACCGGTCGGTTTATGCAACTTGTTTCTCGCGTCGGGCGACAGCCGGGAGGAACGCCAGGATGGATCTCGAGACCGTGCTCCTGCACCGGCAGGACGGGGTGCTGCGGCTGACCCTGAACCGTCCGGACAAGCTCAATGCCTTCAACGAGGCGATGCACCTGGCGCTGCGGCGCGGCTTCGAGACGGCGCGCGACGACGCCTCGGTGCGCGCCGTGCTGCTGACCGGCGCCGGGCGCGGCTTCTCGGCGGGCCAGGATCTCGGCGACCGCGATCCGCGCCGCAATGCCGACGTGCCGGACCTCGGCGACACGCTGGAGCGCTTCTACAATCCGCTCGTTCGCCTCATCCGCGGGCTGGAGAAGCCGGTCGTCTGCGCCGTCAACGGCGTCGCGGCGGGGGCCGGGGCGAATGTGGCGCTCGCCTGCGACGTCGTCCTCGCCGCCCGTTCCGCGCGCTTCATCCAGGCCTTCGCCCGCATCGGCCTGGTGCCCGATTCGGGCGGCACCTGGACGCTCGCGCGCGCCATCGGCGAGCCGCGCGCCAAGGCGCTCGCACTCACCGCCGAACCGCTCGACGCGGAGACCGCCGCGGCCTGGGGCCTGATCTGGACGGTGGTCGACGACGAGGCGCTCGCCGGCGAGGCGATGACGCTCGCCACCCGGCTCGCCGAGGGGCCGACGCGCGGCCTCGGCATGACCAAGCGGGCGATCCACGCCGCCGCCGCCAACACGCTCGACGCCCAGCTCGATCTCGAACGCGACCTGCAGCGGGAGGCCGGCCGCACCGCGGACTATGCCGAGGGCGTCATCGCCTTCGTGGACAAGCGGAAGCCGAAATACACCGGCCGATGAGCGCGTCCGACGCGAGTCCGGCGATGTCGCCGCAGGCGCTGGCGGAAGCCTGCGCGGCCACCATGTGGGCCGCCGACAACGCCTCGCGGCAGCTCGGCATGGCGATCGAGCAGATCGCGCCGGGCGCGGCGACGCTCGGCATGACGGTGTCGCCGGCGATGACCAACGGGCTCGGCACCTGCCACGGCGGCTACATCTTCACGCTCGCCGACAGCGCCTTCGCCTTCGCCTGCAACACCTACAATCAGCACACCGTCGCCCAGCACGCCTCGATCACCTATATCGCGCCCGCCCGCCGCGGGGACCGCCTGACCGCGACCGCGCGGGAGGTCTCGCGGCGCGGCCGCGCCGGCATCTACGACGTCCGCGTCTTCAACCAGGACGGCGCGACGATCGCGGAGTTCCGAGGCCAGTCGAGGACCGTCAAGGGTCTGCATGTGGCCGTCGAGGGCTGAGGACAAGCCATCGGGGAGGCACGTCATGGAGCCGCATCGGCGTGCATGACCCGGGCCTCGTTCCCCGCTCGCGGGGCAAGGCGAAGCGTGTCGTGGACAAGCGGCCGACGCACTGACGAGACGCGGCGTCGTTCGGCGCGGCGAGAGGATGGAGACGGAATGGCCCGCACCCGTGCGATCGATTTCGAGGCAAAGCAGCGCGCCATCCTGGTCAGCGCGGCGGCGGTGTTCGCCGGAGAGGGCATGGACAAGGCGTCCATGTCGCGGATCGCGCTGCGATCGAACGTCTCGAAGGCGCTGCTCTACCATTATTATCCGAGCAAGGATGCGCTCATCTTCGGCATCATCCGCGCGCATCTTTCCGAACTCGACGCGGCCTTGGAGGCGGCCGACGATGCCGCAGCGGCGCCGGAGTCGCGCCTGCGCAGCCTGATCCGGGCGGTGCTCGACAACCACCGGGACGCCGACGACCAGCACAAGGTCCAGCTGAACGGCACCAGTGCGCTGAACGACGAGCAGAAGGACGCGATCCGCGCCATCGAGCTGCGCATCGTGACGCGCTTTTCCAACGTGCTGCGCGACCTGAACCCCGATCTCGACGACCGCGCCCGGCCGCTCCTGATGCCGGTCACCCTGTCGCTCTTCGGCATGCTGAACTGGGTCTCTATGTGGTTCCGCCGCGACGGTCCGATCACCCGCGAGGACTACGCGGATGTCGCCACGACGCTGATCCTCGACGGCATCAAGGCCGTCCGCTGAGCCGTCCCGGGGCACCGTTTCAGGCGGCCGCCGGCCGGGTCTTCGCCACCATGGTCAGCACGTCGTACAGCGCCGCGATGTCCATCACATGTGGCCTAAGTCGTCGGGGATGTCGATGAAGGTCGGATGCCCGTCGACGTCCGAATTGGCCGGCTCGAACAGCGGTCCCTTGTCGGACGGGCTCGACGCGGCGATGCGGTCCGACTTGACCACCCCGATGCTCACGCCCTCATAGCGGCGCCTATCGGTGTCGGCGTCGGGCGTCAGGCGCGTTCGATCACGATGGCGATGCCCTGGCCGACGCCGATGCACATGGTGCAGAGCGCATAGCGGCCCGCCCGGCGTTCGAGCTCGTAGAGGGCGGTGGTGACGAGGCGCGCCCCGCTCATGCCGAGCGGATGGCCGAGCGCGATGGCGCCGCCGTTCGGATTGACATGGGGGGCGTCGTCGGCCAGTCCAAGCTGCCGCAGCACGGCGAGCGACTGGGCGGCGAAGGCCTCGTTGAGCTCGATCACGTCCATGCAGTCGAGGGTGAGGCCGGTGCGCGCCAGCACCTTGCGCACGGCGGGGACCGGGCCGATGCCCATGATGCGCGGCTCCACGCCGGCCGCCGCCATGCCAACGACGCGGGCGCGGGGCGTGAGGCCGTGGCGGCGCGCCGCCTCCGCGCCGGCGACGATCAGCGCGGCCGCGCCGTCGTTGACGCCCGAGGCGTTGCCGGCGGTGACGGTGAGGTCGGGGCCGTTGACGCCTTTCAGCCGTGCCAGGTCCTCGGCGCTGGTGCCCGGGCGCGGATGCTCGTCGCGGTCGACCACCACCGGGTCGCCCCGCTTCTGCGGCAGCCGCACGGGCACGATCTCCTCGACGAAGCGACCCGCCGCCTGGGCGGCCGCCCAGCGCGCCTGGCTCCGCGCCGCGAAGGCGTCCTGGTCGGCGCGCGAGACGCCGAACTCGGCCGCGACCTCGTCGGCGGTCTCGGGCATGGAATGGTTGCCGAAGCCGGCCTTCAGCTTCGCGTTGGGGAAGCGCCAGCCGATCGTCGTGTCGTAGACCGCGTTCGACCGGGAGAAGGCGCCGTCGGCCTTGGGCATGACGAAAGGGGCGCGGGTCATGCTCTCGACGCCGCCGGCGATCATCAGGTCGCAGTCGCCGGCCCGGATCGCCCGCGCCGCCATGCCGACCGCGTCCATGCCGGAGCCGCACAGCCGGTTCACCGTTGTGGCCGGAACGCCGACCGGCAGGCCGGAGAGCAGCACGGCCATGCGCGCGACGTTGCGGTTGTCCTCGCCGGCCTGGTTGGCGCAGCCGTAAATCACGTCGTCGACGGCGGACCAGTCGACGCCGGGATTGCGCTGCATCAGCGCGGCGAGGGGGAGGGCGGCGAGATCGTCGGCGCGGACCGACGCGAGCGCGCCGCCATAGCGGCCGATCGGCGTTCGGACGGCATCGCAAAGATAGGCCTCGCTCATCGCTCGTCTCTCCGCGACCGGTTCGGGCCCGCATTCTTATCGCGACACGCTGGACGCCGCCATTCGTCGACGCGGCGTCTGCCCGGCGAGCAGGCAGGCGACGAGGTCTTGGGCGGACGGGGGAGGCGCGGCCATGACGGTCCAGACACGGGCCCCTGCGAAGGGCCTCGTCATGTCCGGCAAGAGGCGTCCCGTAGACAGGCCTACGCAGGAAAACGCAGTCGGCGCCGTCGGCTTGAGGGTCTGCCGCAGCGTCGCTCCGGCTCGAACCGCGCGAAAACTTGCGACTGTCGTCGCGGCCGGCCGTGAAATTCGAGCGATCGGTAGTCTTTGGTATGCAAGGTTATGCAATTTCTGCTATCGGGCAGTTTACGCGCGGCATTTTTGATGCCGGCTGAAACGAAAGATCGGGACAACGGCGCCTGGACGGCGTGTCCCGAACAGAACAACCAAGGAGGGAGTCATGATGTCCCAGTTGCGTGTCGGCACGGTTGCCCTGTTGTCGGCGCTCCTCGCCATGCCAAGCGGCGCCGGTGCCTTGCCGGTGGCGGCCGGCCTCACCAAGAACGTGTTCACCTCGAATGTGGACGACGTGGCGGCGCGGCGGGTGCCCCAGGGCGGCGGCGCTGCCCACCGTGGCAACGCGGGCCGGAGCACCGCCAACGTCAACCGCAACACGAACGTCAACCGCAACGCGAACGCGAACGCGAACCGTAATGTGAACCGGAACACCAATGTGAACCGGAACACGAACGTGAACCGGAACACCAACGTGAACCGCAACACGAACGTGAACGTGAACCGGAACGTCAATCGCAATGTGAATGTCCGCGTCACCAACGGCGGTTACCGGCCTTGGGTCTCGCGTCCCTATTACGGCCGCGTCGTCGCGGGCGTCGCGATCGGGAGCGTGATCACCGTCGCCGCCATCGGCGCCATCCCGACCGCGCCGTCGCCGGAGCTCTGCTGGTTCTGGTCCGACCAGCGCCAGGTGTCCGGCTATTGGGACTACTGCAACTACTGAGGCCGGCTCCCGTCGCGCCGGCGGCGGGACTTCTCCTCGACCTTCAAGGCCGCCGCGTCGAACCGGCGGCCTTTCGCGTCTTGGCGACGCGAAAGGCCTATTTCGTCTCCATGGTCGCGACCGGCCGCCAGTCCGCGAGCGGCGGGGTGGCGATGAAGCCGCGGCAGCGCGCGGCGAGCCAATGGCTCGGCCCATCCTCCGGCCGCTCGGCCAGGACCGCTTCGGCGAGCTCGACCGCCTTGGCGAAGCGCCGTTCCTCGTAATGATGCAGCGCGGCCTCGTAGCGGGCGACCCAATCGGGCGCCGGGCCGCCCTCGGCCCGGCCGACCAGGTCGTAGAGCGCGACCGGCTTGTCGCGCCCGACCACCGCCACGTCGGCGACCCGGCGCGCCAGGATCGCCGCCCCGGCCGCCTCCCGCGTCGCCTCGGAGATCAGCGCCGACGTCCCGAACACCTTGTTGGCGCCCTCGATCCGGCTGGCGAGGTTCACCGTGTCGCCGATCGCCGTGTAGTTCAGCCGGCGCGGCGAGCCGATATTGCCGACCACCGCGTCGCCGGTGTGGATGCCGATGCGCACGCCGAGCGGCGCGCCGCGGTCGTCGGTGAGTCCGGCCTTGCTGAGCGCCGCCATCGCGTCGAGGGCGAACAGGCAGGCATGCAGGGCCTGCTCCTCGTCGGCGCTGGGCGCGCCCCAGAGCGCCATCACGGCGTCCCCGATGAACTTGTCGACTGTCCCGCCCGAGCGCTCCACCTCGCTCGACATCAGGTCGAGATAGCGGCTGAGGATGTCGATCACCTGCGGTCCGACCCGTTCCGACATGGTGGTGAAGCCGGCGATGTCGGCGAACATGACGGTGAGCCGGCGCACGTCGCCGCCCGGCTCGGCGCGCATGCCGGCGGCGAGCAGGCTGCGCACCAGGTCGGTCGGGATGAACTTGCCGAAATTGGCGAGCCCGCCGGCCATCTGCGCCATGGTGGCGGAGAGGCGGTCGAACTCCTCGAGCCGGCTCGGCCGGTAGGCGATGCGGTCGAGCTCGAACTGCTCCACGTGGCGCAGGTCGCCGGCGAGCGCCGCGACCGGCTCGACCAGAACGCGGCGGGCGAGCGCGACGCCGATCAGGCCGACCAGCACGACGAGGCCGACCAGGGCGTAGCGGACGAGCGCGATGGTGCGTTCGATGTCGCCGAGGAAGTCGGCTTCCGGGATCACCACGGCGAGGCGCCAGCCCTTGAAGTAGAGCGGCGAGAGCGCGACCGAATAGGCGGCGTCGTCCACGGTCACCCTGACCGTCTGCTTGCCGTCTGGCCTGGCGGCGGATGCCGCCGCGGTCTGCCGCCCGGCCTCCACCGCGGCGACGCCGAGCTGCGGCGCCAGATAGCCCTCGGCGAGAACCGGTCGCACGCGCAGGCTCCCGTCCGGCTCCACGACGAACATGCCGCCCGTATGGGCGACCTTGATCTTGCCGAGCAGTTCGGCGAACCGGTCCATGCGCAGAAAAACGCCGAGCCGGCCTCGGCCGGGCACGTCGGCCGCAAACACGACCGAGGCGAGGCGCGACACCGGGTCGGCCGGCGCCTCGTGCCATTTGCGGTCCTCGCCGGCGGGGATCATCAGCCGGGATTCCTCCGGGCGGGCCACTTCGCGGCTATGCACCTCGCCGGCGCCGTCCCGCCACGAGACCGTGGTCCGCCCGTCGATCGCCTGGTAGACCATCGCCGAGGGCACCGCGATGGCGCGGGTGACCACCGACAGCGTCTCCGCCGCGTCGGTGCCGTCCGGCATGGCGGCGATCATGCTGTCGGCGATCGCGAAGGCGGATTCCGCCGACTGGACGTTGGTCCACCATTCCCGCTGCGCCGATTCGGAGATCTGCGCCCCGAGCGCCTCGACCAGCGCGGCGGCGTTCTGTGTGGCCGTGCGATACCACACGGCCTGCATCGGCAGCACGCCGACGAGGAGCACCGCGAGCGCCAGGAGTGTGACCGCCGTCCGAAGCCGAAGCATTCTCGCCCATCTGGTTTCGGTGGCCCGCGGCCCCGGCCGACCGCTTCGTCTGCGGGTCGCCGTACGAGGATAAGGGCTCCGGTCGAGCGACCGAAGCCCTTTCGCGCAACAGCGGCGACGCAAACGTCGACCGCGGTCGATTACATGTCTTCCGGCTCGTCCTGGTATTCCGGGGGGATCACGTCAGATGAAAGGATCACGACCTTCTGCACGCCCGGCGCCACTTCCCACCAATGGCCGTGGGTCGGTCCGAATTCCGGCGTCCATTCGCCGGCCTTGTGCAGGATCGGCACCGCGCAATGGGCGTTGTGCTCGATGATCTCGCCCTCGGCGATGTAGACGATCGAGGGACGGTCGTTGTGATAGTGGGTCGGCACGAAGCCGCCGGCCGTCAGCGTCAGCCGGCGGGTGCGCAGCAGCAGGTCGCCGACGCCGCGCCAGCCCTGCAGCTTCACGACCGACAGGGTCTCGCGGTGGATGTTCTTCTCCGGCACGTCCTCGAGCTTGCGAGGCGTGGCGAGCTCGCTTCCCTTCGGGCACTGCCCGGCGAAGGAAGGCGCCGCGAATAGGGCGGCGAGGGTGAGGGACAAAGCGGCCGTCATGGCCGTGAGGCTGAACCGGCGAACCATCGAAATCGCTCCCTTGGCAGATCAAATCCGGCGGGGTGTCCCGCGGTGGCCCCACCATCGCCGCCCGCCGGCCGCGGCGGAAATGCCCGCTCTCTATGGGTTCGATAGCGGCAAGGACGGGGCGCGCGACGGGGGCGAAACCGGCGAACGGTACGGTCGCGCCGATAGCGCCGCGCTATCGAACCGCCAGCAGGGCGATATTGGCGCGAGCGTCACAGCCGGGTCATGCTTAGGCTGAAGATGCGGGTCGTCGGCGCCCCAGGTCGGGCGCCCGGCCGGGGAGATGACGCATGACCGACGCCGACGCGATCAAGAAGCCCGCGAACCGCCGCGCGCCCGCCGCCAAGGCCGGGCCCGCGCCGGACGTGGCCGCGCCCGCCACGGTGAAGGCGCTCAACGTCGCGCTGCAGGGCGGCGGCGCCCATGGCGCCTTCGGCTGGGGCGTGCTCGACCGGCTTCTCGAAGACGAAAGGGTCGTGATCGAGGGGATCTCGGCGACCAGCGCCGGGGCGATGAACGCCGTCGTCTATGCCTATGGCAAGCAGACCGGCGGCCGCGACGGGGCGCGCGCCCTGCTCGAGACCTTCTGGCGGCGCGTCAGCGAGGCCGGCCGCACGTCCTCACCGCTGCAGGAAGGGCCGATCGACCTCTGGCTGCGCAGCTTCGGCATCAACGAGTCCCTGTCCTACCGGGCGTTCGAAACCGTCACGCATCTGTTCTCGCCCTATGAGTTCAACCCGCTCAACCTCAATCCGCTGCGCAGCGTGGTGGAGAGCGTGGTGGACTTCGAGCGCCTGCGCCTCTGCACCGACACGGTGCTGCGCCTCTGCGCCACCAATGTGCGCACCGGCCAGCCGCGCATCTTCGTCAACCGGGAGGTCTCCGCCGACGCCGTCATGGCCTCGGCCTGCCTGCCGCATGTGTTCCAGGCGGTGGAGCTCGAGGGCGAGGCCTACTGGGACGGGGGCTTCATCGGCAATCCGGCGATCTATCCGCTCATCTACGACGCGCAGTCGCGCGACATCCTGATCGTGCACATCAACCCGATCGTGCGCCAGGCGCTGCCCCGGCGCGCCTCGGAGATCCTGAACCGGGTCAACGAGATCAGCTTCAACTCCTCGCTCGTGCGCGAGATGCGGGCGATCGCCTTCGTATCGAAGCTGATCGACGCCGACTGGCTGAAGCCGGAGGCGCGCGACAAGCTGAAGCGGATCTACATCCACGCCATCCGCACCGATGACCTGATGACCGAGTTCTCCGTGGCGAGCAAGTTCAACACCGACTGGCGGTTCCTCACCCGCCTGCGCGACCTCGGCCGCAGCGCGGCCTCGACCTGGCTCGCGACCCATTACGACCGGCTCGGGCAAGCCTCGACCGTCGACATCGCGGCCGAATACATCGGCTGAGGCCCCGGACGTTTGCGCCGCGCCTTCAGGGCACCGCCGAGAGCAGCACGAACACGCCGAAGATGACGAGGTGCACGGCGCCCTGCAGCACCGTGGTGCGGCCGGTCGCGAAGGTGAGGGTGGAGACGAACAGGGTGAGGAGCAGCATCACCGTCGTCTCCGGCCCGAGTCCGAGGACGAGCGGCTGCTCGAGCGCCACGGAGGCTGCGCCGACGATCGGGATGGTGAGCCCGATGCTCGCCGCCGCCGAGCCGAGCGACGCGTTGAGGCTCGTCTGCAGCCGGTTCTTGCGCGCCGCCTTGATCGCCGTGATCCCCTCCGGCAGCAGCACCACGGCCGCGATCACGATGCCGACCACGGTCGAGGGGAGGCCCGCGGCCAGGACGGCGCTCTCGACCACCGGCGACATGGCCTTGGCGAGGAGGATCACGACGACGAGGCTCACTACCAGGAGCACGGCGCTGACGGTGGTGACCCAAGGGCCGGGCGGCTCGCCGTGATGGTCGCTGCCGTCATCGATGACGAAATCGGAGCGGTGGCGCACCGTCTGCACGAACACGAAGAGGCCGTAGAGCAAGAGGGACACGGCGCCGACGACCAGGACCTGGCTGGACGAATAGGTCGGTCCGGGCGTCGTGCGTGTGTAGTTCGGCAGCACCAGGGAGAGGATCGCGAGCGTCGCGATGACGCTCAAGATTCCGACCGCGCCCTGCAGGCGGAAGGTCTGCTCGAAATGTCGGCCCGCGCCGAACAAGAGGCAGAGGCCGACGATGCCGTTCAGCACGATCATCACCACCGAAAAGACCGTGTCGCGCGCAACCTCCGCGGCGCCGCTCGACCCGGTCGCCATCACCGAGATGATGAGGCCGACTTCCAGCGTGGTGATCGCGAGCGCGAGCAGGATCGAGCCGAACGGCTCGCCGATCTTGACCGCGAGCGCCTCGGCATGATGCACCGCCGCGAACACGGCGCCGCCGACCGCCACGATCGCGGCGAGGATGAAGGGGGTGAGGCTCGTGTCGAGGCCGAGCGCGTATTTGGCGCCGACCAGCGCGGCGGCGGCGAGCGGCGCCGCCCAGCACCACCACGGCACCGTGTTCCAGTCCTGGCCCGGATTCGACATGGATGACCGCCTCGCTCGCTCGATCGCCGCCCGACCGAGCGCGCCGAGGTTGCCTAGCGCGTCGGGCCAGCCGGGGACAAGCCCGAGACATGCCGGTTGATGAAACCGATAGTGCCCCTCAGCCGTCCAGCGCGAGCGCCGCGGCCACCATGGCGGCGCCGTAGTCGCGCTCGGCGGCCTCTCGCGTCACCTTGCCCTGGCGCAGGTCCTCGGCCAGGTGCTCGAGCGGTCGCTCGCGCGGCGGGCCGAAGCCGCCGCCGCCGAGCGTCTCGACCCGCACGGTTTCGCCCGCCTTCAGCAAGAGGCCGGAGGCCTTGGAGTGCAGCACCTCGGCCGCCGGGGTGCCGGGGTTGCGTACGATCCGCGTCACGCTCGACGGCAGGCCGCCCGCGAGCCCCGGCGCCGGGACGATATGGGCGTCGGAGCGGGCGGAGAAGACCGTGCCGTCCATCCGGATGCGGATCTGCCGGGCAATGCCGAGGCCGCCGCGATGGCGCCCCGCGCCGCCGGAATCCGGGACGAGTGCGTATTCGTCCATCAGGAGCGGATATTCGAGCTCCATCGCCTCCACCGGCAGATTGGTGGAGTTGACGGTGTGCACGTGGATCGCGTCCTGCCCGTCGCTGTCCGCGAAGGCGCCGGCGCCGCCGCCCATGCTCTCGGGATAGACATAGGTCGCATGGCGGCGCGGGTGCCAGCCGGAGACGGAGGTCGCGGAGGTGGAATCGTTGCAGGAGGCCATGGCCGCCTCGGGCGGGAGCGCCTGGTAGAGCGCGCCGAACACGGCGCCGCAGAGCCGGTTGGAGGTGACCGCGCGCGCCGCCACCGCGGCGGGCGGCCGCGGATTGACGATGGTGCCCGTCGGCGCGGTGATCTTGATCGGGTCGATGATCCCCTGGTTGGGCATCAGGCCCGGATCGAGCACCGCCTTCACGCAATAATAGACCGACGCCTTGAGCGCGCTGTCGGGCAGGTTCACCGCGCCGCGCGCCTCCGGCCCGGAGCCGGCGAAATCGAGCTCGAGGGTCTCGCCGTCGACCCGCACCGTGCAGTGGATCGGCACCAGCGGCCCCTCGAAGCCGTCGTCGTCGAGCGAGCGCTCGAAATGGTATTGGCCGTCGGGCAGCACCGCGATCGCGGCGCGCAGCCGCCGTTCCGTATAGGCGAGGATGTCGTCGATCGCCCGCTCGACCACGGGCCAGCCCATGCGGTCGACCAGCTTCACCAGCATGTCGCCGCCGCGCACATTGGTGCCGACCTGGGTCTTCAGGTCGAGGATGCGCTCCTCCGGGTCGCGCGTGTTGTGCGCGATGAGCTCGAGGAGGTCGCGGTCGATCGCGCCGGCGCGCGCGATGCGGATGACCGGCAGGCGGATGCCCTCCTCGAAGATCGAGCGGGAGGTGCCCGAAGTCGAGCCCGGCGTGCGCCCGCCGAGATCGGCGTGGTGCGCGATGTTGCCGGCGAAGAAGCGCACCACGCCGTCGTGGTGCACCGGCGTGATGATCGAGATGTCGGGGAGGTGGCTGCCGCCGGCGAGATAGGGATCGTTGCAGATGAAGGCGTCGCCCGGCTGCATCTCGTCGAGCCGGTAGCGGGCGAGGATGGTCTCGACCGCGCCGATCATGGCGCCGAGATGGATCGGGATGTGGTCGGCCTGGGCGATCAGGCGGCCGGCCGCGTCGAACAGCGCGGTGGAGCAGTCGCGCCGCTCCTTGATGTTGGTGGAGAAGGACGAGCGGATCAGGATCGAGCCCATGTCCTCCGCGATGGCGAGCAGGCGGTTGCTGAACACCTCCATCTGGATCGCGTCGATGCGCCGTTCCGGGCGTTCGGGCGCGGGTTCCGTTGCGGTCATGGCGCGACCTCCAGGATCATGTTGCCCGCCGCGTCGACCGTCGCCCGCTGGCCGGGCAGGATCACCGTCGTGGCGCTCATCTCGTTGACCAGGGCAGGGCCGCTGAACGCCTCGCCGACCGGCAGCCGCGACCGCTCGTAGATGTCGGCCTCGCGCCAGCCTTGCCGGGCGTCCACATAGACGGGACGCCGGCCAATCCGCGCCGCGGCGACGGACGGTCCGCCCGCGTGGCTTATCGCCGCCGGCTTCGGCACGCTGCCGACGGCCTGCACCCGGCAGGTGACGAACTCGATCGGCCGGTCGGCGATGAAGTAGCCGTATTCCCGCTCGTGCGCGGCATGGAAACGGCGCACGACCTCGTCGAAATCGTCCGGGCCGAGGCCGGAGCAGTCCACCTTCACCTCGAAGTTCTGACCCCGGTAGCGCGCGTCGAGGATGCGCCGCTCGGCGCGCCGCTCGCGCGGCACGGCCTCGCGGTCGAGCCAGGCGTCGCCCTCGCGGCCGAGCGCGTCGAGGAGATCGAGGATGTCGCGCCAGCTCGCCGGATCGGCGTCGCGGAAGGCGCTCCTGACATAGTCGGAGCTGAGGTCCGTGTAGAGCATGCCGCGCGCGCAGAGCGTGCCGGGCTCCACGGGCACGAGCACGGTCGGGATGCCGCATTCGATCGCCACCTCGGCGGCATGCAGCGGTCCGGCCCCGCCGAAGGCGGCGAGCGCGAAGTCGTTGATGGCGTAGCCGCGCTCGATCGAGACGGCGCGGATGGCGCGGCTCATATTGGCGTTGGCGATCTGGATGATGCCGTGCGCTGCCGCTTCCAGGCCGAGGCCGAGCGGCGCCGCGACCGTCTCTGCGATCACCCGCCGGGCGGCCTCCAGGTCGACCCGCATGCGGCCGCCGAGCAGGGCGGCGGGATCGAGGCGGCCGAGGCAGAGATTGGCGTCCGTGATGGTCGCCTCCACGCCGCCGAGCCCGTAGGCGACCGGGCCGGGCAGAGCGCCGGCCGAGCGCGGGCCGACCTTCAGGGCGCCGGCCGCGTCGACCGCCGCGATCGAGCCGCCGCCGGCCCCGATCACATGGATGTCGATCATCGGCGTCTTCACCGGATGGCCGGCGACGAGCCGGTTGCCGGTGAAGAGCGGGCGTCCGCCGTGGACGAGGGAGACGTCGGTCGAGGTGCCGCCGACGTCGAAGGTGATGAGGTCCGGAAACCCCGCCGCGACGCCGACCGCCGCGGCGCCGACCACCCCCGCGGCAGGGCCGGACACGCAGGTGCGCACCGGGCATTCGCGCGCCGTCTCGACCGACATGAGGCCGCCGTTCGAATGGATCGTGTAGGGCTCAGCCGGAATGCCGAGGCCGGCCACGCGGCGGCGGAACTCGTCCAGGTAGCGGCCCATGCGCGGGCCGGTGAAGGCGTTGACCACCGTGGTGGACATGCGCTCGAATTCGCGGAACTCCGGCAGGATGCGCGAGGAGACGCTCACATAGGCGCCGGGCATCAGCCGCTCGACGGCGCGCCGGGCGGCCTCCTCGTGCTCGGGCGCGAGGTAGGAATGCAGGAAGCAGATCGCCACAGCCTCCACGCCGGCCGCCTTCAGCGCGCCGACCGCGGCGTCGAGCGAGGCCTCGTCGAGCGGCGTCAGCACCGTGCCTTCGGGCCCGACGCGCTCCGTCACCTCCACGCGCAGGTCGCGCGGCACGAGCGGCGCGGCCTTGCGGATGCGGTAGTCGTAGATCGACGGGCGCGCCTGCCGGCCGAGCTCGAGCACGTCGCGGAAGCCGCGCGTGGTGAGGAGCCCGGTGCGCGCGCCCTTGCGCTCGATCACGATGTTGGTGGCGACGGTGGTGCCGTGGCCGAGATAGCCGACCTTGGCGGCTTCGACGCCGGCTTCGGCGAGGAGCTGCCGGAGCCCGGTCTCGATCGCCTCGGACGGGTCGCCGGGGGTGGAGGGGCACTTGTAGAAGCGCAGCGCGCCGTCGGCCTCGTCCATCAGTATGAAATCGGTGAAGGTTCCGCCGACGTCGATTCCGATCCGCACCATGCTGGGTCCCGCCGCGAGAGCCGATCACCGGCACGCGCGATGCTTGCATCGGCGGCGGCGGGGCGATAAAGCCGATCTTCCCGAAACTGCAAGATTGTTATACAGTATACATCAAACCGTGCAAGCTGCCGCGCTTCGGCGGGGCGGCGCCGGCATGCCGGTGACAGGGTCGTGGTCTCGGGCCGAAACGCGAGCGGACGGATGAGCTTGGGTTGCTTCGATGACGGCGGACTGACGGCGGCGCCGGACCCGCAGGTTGCCATGCGGACGCCGGGCGGCCTAGTCGCCCGACCGTCCGGATAGCGTGGGGCCCGGATGAATTTCGATGGGAATTTTGGAGCAAGTCTCTTGTGAGGACTGGCGCGATCGACGCAACGGAACAAGGATCCGTGGGCGAGAGTCGCGATCGACGGCGGAGGACGCTGGTCCACTGAGCGGAGGTTGGAATCTTGACAAGTGCTGCCTATCGTCTTGCCGGCCCGGTCGAAGCCTTCCCGCAGCCGAAACGCCTCCTGCTCGCCGAATCGATCGCCGATTCGATCGCGGAGGCGATCGCGGCGCGCGTGCTGATGCCGGGCGAGCGCATCGTCGAGACCACGCTCGCCGACAAGCTGAGCGTCAGCCGGGTGCCGATCCGCGAGGCGCTGAAGGTCTTGCACGCGCAGGGCATCCTGTCCGGCGGCGGGCACCGCGGCTACCGCGTCACGTCGTTCGAGCCCGAGACGATCGCTAAGGTGCTCGAGGTCCGGCTCATGCTGGAGACCTTCCTGCTCCGCGACGCCCTCGCCAACTGGCGGAGCGGCCTCGAGGATCCGGCCGACCTCAACGTCGCGATCGAGCAGATGCGCATGTCCGCGAAGGCCGGGGACGGGCGCACGTCGCTCCGCGCCGACCTGGAGTTCCACCGCACCATCTGCCGCGCCTCGCGCAACGAGATCGCCGCCACTTTGTGGAACGCCATCGCCCGGCACGTCCTCGTCATCTTCAGCCTCGATCCCTACCGGGACAAGGACCTGAACAAGGTCGCGCGGCAGCACGAATCCTTCCGCGACTGGATCCTCTCCCAGATCACGGCGAACCCGTCGGTCGACGACATCCGCACCGCGCTCGAGGATCACCTGCTGCTGGTCGCCCGCACGCGCCGCCGCGCCACCGCCTGACATCCGCCGCACGACGGCGAGGCCGCGCCGCCGGTGCCGCGGTTCGGGGGCCAGGATGCTTCGATGGACAGGGCGCGGCTCAAGGCCTACGGCTTCGCCTTCCTGGCGATGACCTTGTTCACGCTCGAGGCGACCTTCGCGCGGCTGATCGGGCCCGACATCAACGCCCCGCAGGTCGCGCTGGTGCGCTCTCTCGTCCAGTTCGGCTTCCTGGCGCTGTGGATGCGCGGCGCGCTCCACCTCGCGTTCCGCACCACGCGGATCACCCAGCATGTGGGCCGCGGCATCCTCAGCGCAATCGGCTCGGTCGCCTACTACTACGTCTTCGCGTCGCTGCCGCTCGCCACCGCGACCGTCGTGTTCTTCGGAAGCATCCTCTTCACCACCATGGCGGCCGGGCCGCTGCTCGGCGAGACGGTCGGCTGGCGCCGCTGGTCGGCGACGCTGATCGGCTTCGCCGGGATCGTCATCGTGGTGAGGCCGACCACGGTGACCTTCGACCTCCCCATGCTGGTCGCGATCCTGCTCGCCGTGAACGGCGCCGCCATCACGCTCGCCACCAAGGGGCTGACCCGCACCGAGCCGACCGAGGTGATCATGGGCTACATCGCGCTGACCACGATCGTGGTCAACCTGCCCTGGAGCCTGGCGACCTGGACCATGCCGACCGCCTGGATCTGGACCCTGACCGTGGTGATCGGCGTCGTCGGCACGCTCGGCCAGTGGGCCTCGATTTCCTCGTTCCAGGGCGCGGACGCCTCCGGCGTCGCGCAGGTGCACTACCTCCGCATCGTGCTCGCGGCCGTGATCGGCGCCTTCCTGTTCGCCGAGACGCCGGATGCCGCGACGATCCTCGGCGCCGCCCTTGTGACGGCGGCGGCGCTCTACCTGACCGTTGGAGAGACCCGCGCGGCGCCGCGCCCGACCCGCCCGGCCGGGGAAGTGCCGCCCTGACCGCGCCGGCTCAGCCCGTCGCGGCGCGGATCGCGGCCGCCACCTCGGCGATCGCCGCGTCGTCGAGATGCGGACCGATCGGCAGCCCGACGAGGCGCGCGCCGGACCGCTCCGAGACGGGGAAGCTGCCCGGGCCGTGGCCGAGATCGGCGAAGGCCGGGTGCCGGTGCAGCGGCGGCGCATAGGAGAGCGCGGTCGGCACGCCGAGCGCGAGGAGGCGCTCGCGCAAGCCGTCGCGGCCGTCCGCATGGACCACGTAGTTGCGCCAGGCATGCTCGACGCGCGGCGACGCGTGCGGCGTCTCGACGAGGCCGGCGAGCGCCGTTTCATAGAGGGCCGCGTGGCGGCGGCGGGCCACCAGGCTCTCCGGCACATCGGCGAGCTTCACCCTGAGCACCGCGGCCTGGATCTCGTCGAGCCGCTCGTTGAGGCCCTCGGTCTCGTGGTGGAGCGGCTGAAGCGGCGCGCTCCCCGAATGCCGGGCGCGCGACTGGCCGTAGGCCGCGATCATCTGCATGCGCCCGGCGAGCGCCGCGTCGGCGGTGACGCAGGCGCCGCCGGAGCCGAGCGAGCCGAGATGCTTGGTCGGCGCGAAGCTGAAGCAGGTGACGTCGGCGAGCGTGCCGATCGCTTTCCCGTCGATCCGCGCGCCGAGCGCCAGGCAGGCGTCCTCGATCACCACGAGGCCACGGTCGCGGGCGAAGGCCATGATCTCCGGCATCGCGGCCGGATGCCCGTAGAGGTCGACCGGCAGGATCGCCCTTGTGCGCGGCCCCGCCGCGGCCTGCATGGCGGCGAGATCCATGGTGAGGCTCGCGGGATCCACGTCGACGAAGACCGGCCGCGCGCCCATGAGCCGGATCGCCGACGCGCTGGCGATGTCCGTGTTGGGGACGGTGATCACCTCGTCACCCGGTCCGATGCCAAGGGCCAGCAGCCCGACCTTGAGGGCGGCCGTGCCGGAATTGGTGGTGACCGCGTGGGCGGCGCCCAGACAAGCGGCGAATTCCGCCTCGAAGGCGGGCACTTCCGGACCCCAGTCGAGCCGCCCGCTCTCCAGCACGCGGCGGATGGCGCCGTCGATCGCGTCGCGCCGGCGCCGGTAGAGGAGGGCGTGGTCGTAGAACGGGACGCTCACGTCCCGGCATCCGCCGGCCGCCGCGCCACCGCGATCGCCTCCACTTCGAGGCGCACCTCCGGGGCGCCGAGCGCCTTGATCACCACGCCGGTGTGCGGCGGCCGGTGCGCCCCGAAGAAGGCGCGCCGGATCGGCGTCACCTTCGGCGCGTCGGCCGCGTCGACCAGGTAGGTCGTCACCTTCACCACGTCGTCCGGCGTCGCGCCGCAATAGGCGAGCACGCGGCCTAGGCTCTCGAACACCGCATGTGCCTGCGCCTCGGCGTCGTTCGGGCCGATCACGCGCCCCTCGATGTCCTTCGCCACCTGGCCGGCGATGAAGATGAAGTCGCCGACGCGGGCGGCGTGTTCGTAGGTCGGGCCCTTGAACATGTCCGGGGGGCTCAGGAGTTCGATGGTCGGACCGGTCTTCTCGCTCAAGTCACATCCTCCGTCGGTCGGGACGCCGCGCCTTGACCCGGTCGGCCGCTGCCACGCCGTCGCGAACCTCTCTGGGATCGACGCCAGGCTTTTCGTCACCGGCTCCTCGGAGAGCCCGACCGCGACCGCCCGGGTGCCCGCGCTGCGCACCGCCGACCCCATCGCCGCGACGCGCCGCGAAGCCTGACGGCCTTGCGAGAGTGCGCCGCGCGGTCATGCGATGTCGTCCCGAATGCAGGCCTTGACGTGGCCCGGCGCCACCTCGCGCAAGGGCGGCACGACGCGGGCGCAGTCGTCGAGGGCGAACGGGCAGCGGGTGCGGAACACGCAGCCGGACGGCGGTGAAGCCGGGCTCGGAATGTCGCCGGCGAGGATCATCCGCCGGCGCGGCGCGTCGGGATCGGGCACGGGCGCGGCGGCGAGCAGCGCCAGCGTGTAGGGATGGCGCGGCGCGGCGAAGATCCGCTCGACCGGCCCCATCTCCATGACGTGGCCGAGATAGAGCACCACGACGCGGTCGCAGATATACTCGACCACGCTCAAGTCGTGCGAGATGAACAGCATGGCGAGACCGAACTCGCTCTGAAGCCGCGCCATCAAATTGATGATCTGCGCCTGGATCGAGACGTCGAGCGCCGACACCGGTTCGTCCGCCACGATCAGGTCCGGCTCCACGGCGAGCGCCCGCGCGATCACGATGCGCTGCCGTTGCCCGCCGGAGAATTCGTGCGGATAGCGATCCCTGTGCTCGGCGCTGAGGCCGACCCGTTCGAGGATCTCCACGACCGCGTCGGCTTTCCCGCGGCCGCGCCAGAGGCCGTGGATGGTCAGCGCCTCGGCGAGCGCGGCGCCGACCCGCATGCGTGGATTGAGGCTCGCGAACGGGTCCTGGAAGACGATCTGCATGCGCCTTCGGTAGGCGCGCAGCGCGTCGCGGCCGAGCCGCGTGATGTCGACGCCGTCATAGAGGATGCGGCCGGCGGTCGGGTCGGTGAGACGCAGCACGGTGCGCCCGATCGTCGTTTTGCCGGAGCCGGATTCGCCGACAAGGCCGAGGATCTCGCCGCGCTTCAGGCTGAAGCTCACATCGGCGACCGCCTGGATGACCGGCCGCGGCGGCCGGAACCAGGACCGCTCGCCGCCGAAATGCTTGGTCAGGCCCTCGACCGCGAGGAGCGGCGCGGCATCGCCAGGCGCCGCGCTCAGGGCCGCGCCATTGGCCGCGGCGGGGCGGTCGGCCAGGGCCTCGGTCAAATCTCCCTCCAGCGGATGCAGCGCGCGGCATGGCCGTCGCCGACCGTCTCGAGCGCGGGGGCGGCCGCCGTGCAGGCCGGCAGGGCATGGGCGCAGCGCGGCGCGAAGGGGCAGCCGGGCGGCAGGTCGAGCGGGTTCGGCACATTGCCGGGGATTGCCGGCAGCGGCAGGCGGGCGCCGTCCGGCCCGCGCCGGGCCCGCGCGATGCTGCCGAGGAGGCCGCGCGTATAGGGGTGGCGCGGATTGCGGAAGATCGCGCGCACCGGCCCGGTCTCCACCACGCGGCCGGCATACATCACCGCAGTGCGGTCGGCCATCTCGGCGACCACGCCCATGTTGTGGGTGACGAAGATGATGCTCATGCCGCCGCCGGCCTCGCTGCGGAGCCCGCGCAGCAGGTCGAGGATCTGCGCCTGGATGGTGACGTCGAGGGCGGTGGTCGGCTCGTCGGCGATCAGCACCGACGGCCGGCAGGCGAGCGCCATGGCGATCATCACGCGCTGCCGCATGCCGCCGGACATCTGGTGCGGATAGTCGGGCGCGCGCCGCTCCGGATCGGCGATGCCGACGCGGCGCAGCGCATCGACCGCGACGGCCCAGGCCTTGCGGCGGCTCTCCCCCGCATGCTCCTCGACCGCCTCGGCGATCTGGTCGCCGACCGTGTAGAGCGGGTTGAGGCTCGTCATCGGCTCCTGGAAGATCATCGCAATCTCGTTGCCGCGGATCGTGCGGAAGGCCGCGTCGTCGAGGCCGGCAAGGTCGACGACCGCGCCGGACCGGTTGCGGAACAGCATGCGTCCGGCCGCGATCCGCCCGGGCGGCTGGATCAGGCCCATCAGGCTGAGGCAGGTGACCGACTTGCCTGAACCGGACTCGCCCACGATCGCCAGGGTCTCGCCGCGGGAGAGCGTGAGATCGACGCCGTCGACCGAGCGGATCGCGCCGCGGTCGGTGTCGAAGCGCGTCTCGAGCCCCTCGATGCGGATGATCTCGTCGGCCTGAAGGCTCACTTTCGGAACCCTGTTTCGCTCGCGGGGAGCATCCGACCACGGCCGCCGCCGGGCCTCAAGCTGAATTATTAGCTTGTTATACAATTAGACTGTGGCTAGCATTTGCCACGTCGGGGTGAGCGGTCCGATCGGGACCGGCTTGCAACAAGTGTGCCTGTGCGACGGGGCCGATTCCGGCATGGCGTCACGGGCGCGGCGGCGGAGGCGGGCAGGGTGAGGCTTTCCGGAAAAGTCGCCATCGTGACGGGCGCCGGCAACGGCATGGGACGGTCGACCGCGCTCCTGTTCGCCCGCGAAGGCGCCGCCGTGGTGATCGGCGACGTCGACGCCGAGGCGGGCGCATCCGCCCTTCAGGCGATCGAGGCGGCCGGCGGGCGGGCGACGTTCCGGCGCTGCGACGTGTCCGTGGAAGCCGATGTGGCCGCGCTGGTCGCGACCGCCGAGGAGCGCTACGGCAAGCTCGACACGATCTTCAACAACGCCGGCATCGAACAGCCCGTGACGCCCTCCGACGCGGTGTCAGAGGCGCTGTTCGACCGCGTGATCGGCATCAACCTCAAGGGCACCTTCTTCGGCTGCAAGCACGCCATCCCGGCGCTCCTGCGCAACGGCGGCGGCACGATCGTCAACAACTCCTCGGTCAGCGCCTTCGCCAATGTGGGCGGCAACATCTCCTACGCGGCCTCGAAGGGCGCGGTGATGTCGATGACTCGCGTGCTCGCGATCGAATATGCGAGCCGCAACATCCGCGTGAACGCGATCAATCCGGGCGTCATCGACACCGACATGAACCGCCGCAACGCCGCCCGCTCGGCCGATCCCGCCGCGGCGGAGGAGCGCTGGCGCGCGATCACGCCGCTCGGCCGCATGGGCACCGGCGAGGAGATCGCCGAGACCGTGCTCTACCTCGCCTCCGACCAGTCCTCCTTCGTCACCGGCATCGGCCTTCTCATCGACGGCGGGAGAGTCGCCACGTGACGGGCAAGCTCGCCGGCAAGGTCGCCGTGGTGACGGGCGCGGCCCGCGGCATCGGCCGGGCGGTCGCCACGCTCTACGGCGCCGAGGGCGCCTCGGTGCACCTGGTCGACCGCCTGGCGGACGAACTCGCGGCCGTCGTCGAAGCAATCCGCGCCGCCGGGGGCCGCGCCGAGGGCCACGCCCTCGACCTCCGCTCCGCCCCCGACATCGCCGCCACCTTCGCCAGGATCGAGGCGGCGGAGGGCCGCATCGACGTGCTCGTCAACAATGCCGGCGTCATCTTCTTCAAGCCGATCGAGGCGACCAGCGTCGAGGACTGGGACTGGATGCACGAGATCAACCTGCGGGCGCCGTTCCTCTGCTGCAAGGCGGTGGCGGCGGGCATGAAGGCGCGCGGGTCCGGATCGATCATGAACGTGTCGAGCAATGCCGGCATCCGCGGCGGCATGGACGAGGCGGTCTACTGCGCCACCAAATTCGGCATCGAGGGCCTCTCGCGCGCGCTCGCCATCGAGCTCGGGCCGCATGGCATCGCGGTCAACAGCGTCACGCCCGGCCATCCCGTCCACACGCCCATGAGCGAGACGACCTACGGCGCGCCGCAGCGGGCGATCTGGAAGGATCCGGCCGAGATCGCCCCGGCCTTCGTGCATCTCGCCCTGCAGGACCCGGCCGGCATCCACGACCAGTATGTGCGCGCCTGGGATCTCGTCGTGCAATTGAAGGAGGGCGCCGCCGGATGACCGCCGCCTCCGCGCCCCGCACGGTCATCCGCGCCGGCCGTCTCGTCGACGGGACCGGCGCGAAGCCGCTCGACGGCGCGGCCGTGCTGATCGAGGGCGAGCGCATCCTGGCGGCGGGACGGACGGCGGACATCGGCACGCCGGACGGCGCCGCGGTGATCGAGGCGCCGCGGGCAACGCTCATCCCCGGCCTGATCGATGCCCATGTGCACCTCGCCTATAGCGGCGTGCCGCACAAGCGGGCGTTCCGGGCCGAACTCGTCGAGCTCTCCTATCCGGCGATCGCGCTCCGCGCCGCGTCCTATGCCCGCGAGACGCTGCGCCACGGCTTCACCGCGGTGCGCGACATGCACGCCCCCGGCGGCGTCATCATCGACCTCAGGAACGCCATCGCGGCCGGCCATATGCCCGGTCCGCGCATCAAGGCCTGCGGCCGCGGCCTCTCCGTCACCGGCGGCCACATGGACCAGCCCGGCTGGGCCGATCACACCAGTTTCCGCGACCTGACGCGGCCCTGCGACGGGCCGGTCGGCTTCCGCCAGGGCGCGCGCGAGGAGATCAAGCGCGGCGCCGACTTCGTCAAGCTGAACACCTGCGTGTCGCACTGGCGCACGCCCGGCCGGTGGTGCCGGCAGGAGATGACCAACGAGGAGATCGCCGCCGCCTGCGACGAGGCCCACATGCAGGGCTACCGCGTCGCCGCCCACACCTCCGGCGACGAGGGCCTCGCCAACACGATCCGCTACGGCGTCGACTGCGTGGAGCACGCGCATTTCTGCGATGAGGCGATCATCGAGTTGATGGTGAAGCACGGCACCTTCTATGTGCCGACGCTGCTGGTGAACGAGCGCAACTTCGACTTCACGCCCGAGGAGCAGGGCGTCTCGCCCGGCGCCTGGAGCTGGCTCTCCGCCGCCCGCGAGGCGAAGTGGACCTCGCTCGCCATGGCCCATCGCGCCGGGGTCAGGATCGGCTGCGGCACCGATTGCGGCTTCATGCTCGAGCACGGGCCGGTCAACTGGAAGGAACTCAAGCTCCTGGTTGAGGGCGGCTTGACGCCGCTCGAGGCGATCGGCGCCGCGACCGCCACCAATGCCGACCTCCTGCAGATCGACGCCGGCCGCATCGCCGCCGGCCGGCTCGCGGACCTCGTCCTGGTCGACGGCGACCCGACCGCCGACATCGCCGTGCTCGGCGAGGTCGAGCGGCTGCGCGTGTTCAAGGGAGGCCGCGAATTTCACTGAAGCGCCGGAAGAGCGCCGATCCGAACCGGCAGTCCGTGCCGCGCACCGCAATCCGAAGGGGAACGACATGACAGGAAGACGCTCCATACGACTTTCGGGAACCGTTGCCGGCACTGTGGTCGTGCTCGGACTGCTCGGCGCCGCGCCGGCGGCCTTCGCCCAGGACCTCACCGTGGTTTGGGCCGACGACAGCAACTCCGACGTGACCTACGACCCGCGCGTGACGCAGTCGCGCCACGAGGAACAGGTCATCGTCCAGGTGTTCGACCAGCTCGTCGCCTCCGACGAGAACGGCAAGCTCTATCCCGGCCTCGCCACGTCCTGGACGGTCGCGCCGGACAACAAGTCGGTGACGCTGAAGCTGCGCGAGGACGTCAAGTTCCATGACGGGACGCCGTTCAACGCCGAAGCGGTGAAGTTCACCTTCGACACGATCGCCGACCCGAAGACCGGGTCGCAGGGCGCAGTCGACATGCTCGGCCCTTACGAGGGCACGGACGTCATCGGCCCGTACGAGGTGCGCGTGCGCTACAAGCGCCCGTTCGCCGACGCGCTCTCCTCCTTCGCCGAGAACGAGCTCTCGCCGGTCAGCCCCGCGGCGGTGGCGAAGCTCGGCAACACCGGCTTCGCGCAGGCGCCGGTCGGCACCGGGCCGTTCCGGTTCGTGAGCTGGGAGAAGGGTCGCGAGGTGATCCTCGAGCGCAATCCCGACTACAAGTGGCCGCCCGAATTCTCGACCAACAAGGGCCCGAGCAAGGTCGCCAGGATCGTGCACCGCTTCATCCCGAACGCCGCGACCCGCGTCGCCGCGCTCGAGGCGGGCGAGGTGCAGATCTCCGACATCACGCCGCCGCTCGACACCAAGCGGCTCGGCGACAGCGGCAAGTTCAAGGCGACGATCGGCGTCGCGGCCGGCCTGCCCTACGGCATCCTGCTCAACACCTCGCGCGGTCCGTTCACGGACAAGAAGGTGCGCGAGGCCTTCATTACGGCGGTCGACCGGCCGAAGCTGTCGCAGAACCTGTTCTTCGGGCTCGCCAAGCCGGCCTGGGGACCGCTCGCGCCGTCCTCGCCGCACTACTGGACGGGCGTCGAGAAATACTATCCGTTCAACCGCGACGCCGCCGCGAAGATGCTCGACGAGGCCGGCTGGAAGGTCGGCGCCGGCGGCATCCGCGAGAAGGACGGCAAGCCGCTCAGCGTCTATGCGCCGTGCCTGCTCGAGCCGGACACCTGCGTGGCGATCCAGGGCGATGCCAAGCGCGTCGGGATCGACGTGAAGGTCGAGAACGTGCTGAAGCAGAAGCAGGACGAGCTGATCTTCGCCAACGACTACGACCTCCTGCCGATCCGCTGGGTGAACAACTCCGCCTCGGTGCTAACCATCCCCTTCACCAGCGCCAACATCCCGGAACCCGGCAAGTTCAAGTTCAACTGGGCGCGCTGGGCCGACCCGAACCTAGACAAGCTCCTCGCCGAGGCCGGATCGGCCACGTCGCCCGCCGAGGCCGCCAAGCTCTATGCCGACGCGCAGAAGATGATCATGGACGCGGCGATCTTCCTGCCCGTGCACGACCAGGTCCAGACCGTCGTCCATTCGGCGAAGCTGAAGGGCCTGCGCTTCGCCGCCGGCCAGTGGCAGGTGCGCCTCTACGACGTGGAGGCCGCCAACTGACCGCGCGCCGGGGCGCTTCGCGGCGCCCCGGCCACTTTCCTCGTTCCCGCCCGAGCGCGTGACCCGCCGATGGACTACATCCTGCGCCGCCTCGCCGGCATGATCCCGGTTCTTCTGTTCACCTGGACCGTCGTGTTCGTGGTGATCCAGATCATCCCGGGCGATCCGGTGAACCTGATGCTGGCCGGCGTGCCGGCCTCCGAGGAGGTGCGCGCCAACGAGCGCGCCCGCCTCGGCCTCGACCGGCCGGTGGCGGAGCGCTACGTCACGTTCCTCGGCAAGGCACTGAAGGGCGACCTCGGCGAGAGCTTCCGCACCCGCCAGCCGGTCGGCCGGATGATCCTCGAACAGGCCGGCTCCACCATCGAACTGGCGCTCGGCGGCCTCACCGTCGGGCTCGTCGTCGGGCTCCTGCTCGGCGTGCTCGCCGGCGTCAGGCCGAACACCTGGGTCGACACGCTGTGCATGACGAGCGCGCTCGTCGGCGTCTCGTTGCCGTCATTCTGGATCGGCATGATGCTGATCTATCTTTTCGGCATCGTGCTCGGCTGGGTGCCGATCGTCGGCCGCGGCTTCTCCGCGCTGATCCTGCCGTCGATCACCGTCGGCCTCTTCATCGCGGGCGGTTTCGCGCGGCTCGTGCGCTCCTCGATCATCGACGCGATGGGGCAGGACTACATTCGCACCGCCCGCGCGAAGGGCCTGTCGCGCGCCAAGATCGTGTTCAAGCATGCGCTGCGCAACGCCATGATCCCGCCGGTGACGCTGCTCGGCGTGCAGATCGGCGTGCTCATCGGCGGCGCGGTGGTGACCGAGAACGTGTTCGCGCGGCCCGGCCTCGGCACCATGCTGGTGGACGCGGTGCTCGCCAAGGACATGCCGCTCGTCCAGGCGCTCGTCGTCTACACGACCGCCGCCTACCTCCTCGTGAACCTCGCGGTCGACATCCTCTACGGCGTGATCGACCCGCGCATCCGGCTCGGGAGGGCGCCATGAGCGTCGCCGCCGTCCGCGCGCCGCTCGATCGGTCCGGCGCCTCGCGCCTGATGCGCCGCTTCGTGCGCCACCCGGGCGCGCTCGCCGGCGCCATCGTGCTCGCCGTCATCGTCGTCTCCGCGCTGATCGCGCCCTGGGTCGTGCCCTACGACTGGAACGAGACCGATCTCGGCCCGCGCCTCGGCGCGCCGAGCGCGGAATTCTGGTTCGGCACCGACCTGCACGGCCGCGACGTGTTCTCGCGCGTGCTCTATGGCGGTCGCTATTCGATCTCGGTCGGGCTCGCCACCGTGACGCTCTCGCTCGTCTCGGGCAGCCTGATCGGCATCGTGCTCGGCTATGTGGGCGGGCTAATCGACGAATGGGGCTCGCGGCTGATCGACGTGATGCTCGGCTTCCCGCAGATCGTGATGGCGATCCTGGTCGTCTCGGTGCTCGGCGTCGGCCTCGTCAACGTGGTGATCGCGGTCGCCATCGCCGGCATCCCGCGCTTCGCCCGCGTGGTGCGCGGCGCGGTGCTCGTCATCAAGGAACAGCCCTTCATCGAGGCGGCGCGCGCGCTCGGCGCCGGCGACCTCCGCATCATGCTGTTTCACCTGCTGCCGAACGCGGTGCCGACGCTCGTCGTGCTCGGCACGCTCGACCTCGGCAACGCCATCCTGACCACCGCGACGCTGAGCTTCCTCGGCCTCGGCGCGCAACCGCCGACGCCGGAATGGGGCGCCATGCTGAATTCGGGGCGCGAATATATGCGCTATGCGCCCTGGATCATGATCTTCCCCGGCCTCGCGCTCTTCCTCGCCGTGATGGCGGTCAACCTCCTCGGCGACCGCCTCAGCCAAGTGCTCGACCCCCGTTCAGTGGACCGAAAGTCATGACCATCGCCGTGCCGCCCGCCGCCCGCTTCGCCGACCGGGTAAAGATCAAGCAGTCCTCGCTGCGCACACGCATGCTGGACATGGCCGCCAAGCTGACCGACGTGATCGCGCTCGGCCGCGGCGACCCGGACCTCGACACGCCACCCCATGTCGTGGAGGCCGGGCGCGCCGCGCTGGCCGCCGGCGCCACCCACTACACCCATCCGCACGGCATGCCGCAGCTGCGCGAGGCGATCGCCGCCGCCATCCTCGCCGACGGTGGCGCGGCCTATGCGGCGGACGAGATCGTGGTCACCGCGGGCGCGCAGGAATCCATGTTCGTCGCCATGCTGGCGCTGGTCAATCCCGGCGACGAGGTGATCATCCCGTCGCCCGGCTACAACTCCTACCATCAGGCCGTGGAGCTTGCCGACGGCGTCACCGTGACGGTGCCGACCTACGAGCGCGACGGCTTCGCGCTGACCGCCGAGGCGGTCGCCAAGGTGCTGACGCCGCGCTCGCGCATCCTCTGCCTGATCAATCCGTCAAACCCGACCGGCATGGTGATTCCGCCCTCGGAGATCGAGCGGCTCGCCGCGCTCGCGATCGAGCACGACCTCATCGTGATCTCCGACGAGATCTACGCCAAGCTCGTCTACGACAACGCGCAGGTGACCCGCGTCGCCGCGCTGCCGGGCATGCGCGAGCGCACCATCACGATCGACGGCTTCTCCAAGGCCTATTCGATGACCGGCTGGCGCGTCGGCTATTTCGCCGCGCCGAAGGCCTATGCGGCGCCCATGGCCGAGATCCACCACGGCCTCGCCATCTGCGCCCCGGCGGTCAGCCAGCATGCCGCGCTCGCGGCGCTGACCGGCCCGCAGGATTGCGTCGAGGCGGCGCGCCGGCTCTACGACGAGCGGCGTCTCGACATGTGCGCGGCGCTCGACCGCATGGGGCTCTCCTATGCCCGGCCGAACGGCGCGTTCTATGTCTATGCCAATGTGTCGTCGACCGGCCTCAGCGCCTCGGATTTCTGCCTGAAGCTGCTCGAGGAGGGCCGCGTCATGATGTTCCCCGGCTCGCTGTTCGGCGACCACTGCGACGACTATGTCCGCATCTCGCTCCTGCAGCCGATCGCCAAGGTGCGCGAGGCGGCCGCCCGCATGGAGAAGGTCGTCGGCGACCTCGTCGCGGCGCGGCGCGCCGGCGCCTGACCCTCCGCCCCACCCGTTTCGAAGGAGACCACGATGAACGCACCCGTGAAGTCCGACAACCCGAACGTCATCGGCATCAAGCACATGGCCTTCGCGGTGAAGGACGCCAAGGCGGCGCTCGGCACCTATGCCCAGTTCCTCTGCGTGCCGGCCGACACGACCATCATCGAGTACGAGAAGTCGCGCAACCGCGTGGCGCTCTTCAATCTCGGCGGCATCGAGTACCAGCTGTGCGAGTCCATGGACCCGAACGGCCGCTTCGCCACCTGGATCAAGGAGCGGGGCGGGGAGGGGCTGCACCACATCTGCTACGCGGTCGATTCGATCGACAAGGCGCTCGCCCACGCTGAGAAGAACGGCGCCAGCCTGCGCCTGTGCAAGCCCTGCGGCGTCTACGGCAGCCACGCCCATCCGGAGGGCTATGTCGCCTTCCTCGACAACGACGCCGGCGGCATCGAGATCGAGTTCATGCAGGTCTACACGCCGGAAGAGCTCGAAAAGTACAAGCAGGTCAAGGGGATCTGAGCATGGATGAAAAGCAGGCGAAGACCGTCCGCGTCGGCACGGCGACGGCGGAGCCCGGCCAGGTGGCGCGCGGGGCGATCCCGGTGATGACGCTCGCGGGCGGGTCGTCGGTCGAAATCCCCGTCGCGATCGTCAACGGCGCGAAGCCGGGCCCGGTCTTGTGGATCGACGGCGCCATTCACGGCGACGAGCCGGAGGGGCCGCTCTGCTGCCAGATCCTCCTGCGCGAGGTGAAGCCGGAACATCTCTCCGGCACCCTGGTGCTGGTGCCGGTGATCAACGTGCCGGCCTACGAGGCGGCCTGCCGCGGCAACCCGCTCGACACGTTCAGCCACGACATGAACCGCATCTATCCGGGCCGGGAGAACGGCTATTTCTCCGAGCGCATCGCCTGGGCGCATGCGACCTGGATGCGCAAGGTCGCCGACATGGAGATCTCGATCCATTCGGGCGGCGCGCATTCCTACCTGGCCGAGGCGATGTTCATCGACGAGCGGCCGGAATCGGTCGAACTCGGCACCGCCATGGGACCGGGCTGGGGCTGCATCATGTCGTCGCCCAACCCGAAGGGAAATCCGATGGCCGTGATGGCCGAGGAGGGCAAGGTCGGCATCACGGTGGAGCTCGGCGGCCGCTCGGCGACGTCGCCGCGCGCCTTCGCCGAGGTCGGCCGCAAGCTCGCCGACGCGGTGCTGAACGTGCTGCGCCACTACAAGATGCTGCCCGGCGAGGCGAAATACGATCCGAACCGGACCAAGGGCTCGCAGGAGGCGCTTCTCGCGCCGGCCTCCGGCCTGTTCCTGCCCGAGCCGGGAGTGGAATTCCTCACCCCGATGAAGGCGGGCGACCCGATCGCGCGCATCGTCAACCTGTTCGGCGACGAACTGGAAGTACTGAAGGCGCCGGCCGACGGCATGTTCTTCGGCCTGCGCGCGCTGCCGAACGTCACGACCGGCGACTGGTGCTGCTTCTTCAACAAGGTAACGGGCCGCCGCACCTGACGCGGATCGCCGGGGACCTCGCGATGCTCGATACCGGTCAGGCGACCCACGACCACGCCCGCGACTTCGTCGGCTATGCCGACGCGCCGCCCCATGCCGACTGGCCGGGCGGTGCGCGGCTCGCGCTCAACTTCGTGCTCAACTACGAGGAGGGCTCGGAATACTCGATCGCCGACGGCGACGGCCGCTCGGAGACCGCGCTGACCGAGGTCTCCGCGGCGCGCGTGCCGCAGGGCGACCGCGACCTCGCGGCCGAGAGCATGTACGAATACGGCACCCGCGTCGGCTTCTGGCGCATCGCGCGCCTGTTCGCCGAACGCGCGATCCCCATGACCGTGTTCGGCTGCGCGCTCGCGCTCGAGCGCAACCCGCCGGCCGCCCGCTTCATGGCCGCGCAAGGCTGGGACGTGTGCTGCCACGGCTGGCGCTGGATCGAGCACTACCGGCTCGACGAGGCGGAGGAGCGCGCGCAGATCCGCCGCGCCGTCGCCTCGCTCGAGCGCACCATGGGCGAGCGCCCGCTCGGCTGGTACTGCCGCTACGCGCCGAGCCTCGCCACGCGGCGCCTGATCGTGGAGGAGGGCGGCTTTCTCTACGACAGCGACGCCTACAACGACGAACTGCCCTACTGGACCTCGGTCGGCGGGCGCCCGCACCTGGTCGTGCCCTATTCGCTCGTGACCAATGACGTGAAGCTGACGAGCGGCCTCTTCACCGGCGACGACTTCTTCGCGCTCCTGCGCGACGCCTTCGACGTGCTCCACGCGGAAGGAGCGACGCGCCCGAAGATGATGTCGGTCGGCCTGCATCCCCGCCTGATCGGGCATCCCGCCCGCATGGCCGGGCTCATGCGCTTCGTCGACTATGTGGCCGGGCACGAGGATGTCTGGCTCTGCCGCCGCGCCGACATCGCGCGCCACTGGATCGCGCGCCATCCGCCGATGCCGGCATGAGCCGCCCCCGACCGTGACGGATGCTCTCGTGACCGGCGCACCCATCACCGTCGCCGCGAAGGCGCCCGCGCCCCGCGGACGTTCTCAGTCGTTCGCCTCGGGCGGCAGGAAGTCCACGTCGTGCAGGGCGGAGAGGCGGACCGCCTCGGCGACGTCGGAGAGGTCGTGCAGCGCGTCGAACAGGGCTTCGAGCCGGCCGGCCGGCGAGACCCAGAACAGCGCCCGCGCCGGCTTGTCCGACTTGTTGAAATAGCCGTGCGGGATGCCCCTCGGCATGCGCACGAGGTCGCCGGCGACGGCTGTGGTCCACACCCCGTCGAGCTTCAGCGCCAGCTCGCCCTCCTGCACCAGGATGAACTCGTCCTGGGTCGGATGGATATGCACGGGCACGAACTGGCCGGGATCGCTGTTCGCTTCGAACGCGAAGCTGCTGTCGCAGGTCGCCTTCGGGAAATAGACCTGTCCGAGGATGTTCCAGGTCTTGTCGCGGTAGCCCTTGCCCGCGCGGGTGATGCCTTTTTCCAGATCGCTCATGCCCATGTCCCCTCGTGCCCGGGTCTTCGTAGGATCGCCCGGTGCGCCGAGCCTATACGAGGCGCTGCCCGAGCGGCAACGCAAGCTCAGCCGGACTTGAGCACGAGCCGGGTGACCCGGCTCGGATTGCCCTCGGCGAGGTAGAGCCGCCCGGCCGCGTCGCCCCACAGGCCATGCGCGCCGTTGAAGACCGGCCGGCAGCGCCCGCTCGCCCCGAGATCCGGCTCGAGCCGGGTCACGGTCGGGATCGCGTCGGACACATAGATGCGGCCCGCCGCGTCGCCCCAGATGTCGGACGGGCGATGGAACATGGTGAGGAGGCCGAGCGGCTCTCCGTCGGGGTCGAACACCTGGACGCGGCTGTTCTCGCGGTCGACCACGAACACGCGCCCGTCCGGCGTCACCCAGATGCCGTGCACGGTCAGGAACTCGCCGGGACGCGTCCCGACCCGCCCCCAGCGGCCCTTCGGCGCGAGGTCCGGGCCGAAGCGGTGCACGAAGCCGTTCCCGTAGCCGTCGGCGACGTAGATGTCTCCGCCGGGTGCGAAGGCGATGTCGGCCGGATGGTTGAACGGCTCCCCGGGACCCCCGGCCGTGCCGAGCGTGGCGAGGCGGCGGCCCGCGCCGTCATAGGCGGCGATCTCGTGGGCGTCGCGGTCGACCACCCACAGGCGACCTTCGTGGTCGCAAGAGATCATGTGGGCGTCGAGGATCGCCTCGCCCCAGGCGGCGACGCGCCGGCCGTCGGCATCGAACACGATGACCGCGGGCGCCGGCGCATCGACGAGCGGATCGCGCCTGACCAGCACATGGACGCGGCCGGCGCGGTCGACGGTCACGTCCGTGACCTTGCCGTCCGCCGCGGCGATGTCGCCGAACGGCCGCTCGACCGCATAGAGGTCGTCCCCGAAGGCGACGGTCAGGCTTCGTGACGGCTGCATGGGTCCTCGTTTCCGGTCCGGGGTGGAGGGGATGATCACGGCGCCGTCCGGCCGTTCCGGCGGGGCCGGGACGACAGGCGATCGGGGCCGCGGCTGGCGCGGGGTTGGGCAGTGTGCCGGCCCCGCGCGCATTGACTGTATGTTTGTTATACAATATAAACTTGGCCGCACAACGAATGTCGGCAGCTCGCTTTTCGTCCTCGCTGGCATGGCCCTTGCTGCACATGACCGGCCGGCGAGCCCGCCTTTCGGCGATGGCCCGCGGCGGGAAAACGTGGCGGCCGGACGCGGTGCCAAGACGCGGCGTCAGTCTACCGCACGGTCTTCACTTCAGGGAGGACGGCATCGATGGCTTCTGGATGCGTTGACCGGATCCCGCGCGCGGCTCTCCTCACCTCCGCCCTTGCCATCGCGGGAGCGGCGTCCATCGCCGGAGCCTCGGCCCAGACGCCCGGCGGCACCGTGGTCATCGCCTTCCCGGCGAACCAGGAACCGGCCTCGCTCGACGGGCACATCGATCCCTACCAGTCCACCTGGTTGTTCGACAGCTTCGTCGCCGATCCGCTCGTCATCCTCGACAGCGACGGCGTCTACAAGCCGGCCCTGGCGCTCTCCTGGGAGAGCACGCCGGACGGCAAGGTCTGGACGTTCAAGCTCCGCCCCGGCGTCAAGTTCCAGGACGGCACGCCGTTCGACGCGGCCGCGGTGAAGTACAATCTGGAGCGGATCAACGACCCGAAGACGGCCTCGGCGCAGCTGAAGAGCGACGTCGGTCCGTGGAAAACCGTCGAGGCGGTGGATCCGCTCACGGTCAGGATCACCTACGACACGCCGTGGGTCACCCTGCTCGACGCGCTGAGGCGCACGCCGATCTGGTCGCCGGCCGCGGCCGAGAAGTTCGGCATCGCCGCCTTCAGCAAGAATCTCGTCGGCGCGGGACCCTTCACGCTCGCCGAATGGGTGCCGAACGACCGCATCGTCTTCAAGAAGTGGGCCGACTACGGCGGCTGGAACAGCGCGCAGGCGCACAAGGGCGCGGCCTTCCTCGACCAGGTGACGGTCCGCTTCATCGGCGAGGGCGCGGTGCTCGGCTCCGTGGTGAAGAGCGGCAACGCGCAGATCGGCTTCACCATCCCGCCGCAGTACATCGACGACTACAAGACCGACAAGTCGGTCCAGTTCATCGCCAAGGACCAGTCCGGCACCGGCCTGCAGATGGTCATGAACGTGCGCAAGCCGCCGCTCGACGACCTGCGCGTGCGCCGGGCGCTGCACCATGCCGCCGACCAGGCCGCCATCAACAAGCTCCTCTACGACGGCTACTACGCGCCCTCCGAGGGGCCGCTCAACAACAACCATCGCTGCTTCTGGGACGGCGCCGGCAAGATGTACGAGCGCTCCGTCGACAAGGCGAAGGCGCTGCTCGACGAGGCCGGCTGGAAGGCGGTCGCGGGCAAGCCGGTGCGCGAGGCGCAAGGGGTCGCCGGCGTCGCCGACGGCACGGCCCTGCGCATCCGCTACAACGTGCTGCACCACAAGGAGATCGGCGAGGCGCTGCAGAGCCAGATGCGGCGCGCCGGGATCGACCTCGCCGTCGAGGTGGTGCCCGGCCCGGTGCAGCTCGACCGCGTCCGGAAGCGCGACTTCGAACTGATGTACGAGCGGCAGCGCTCGCCCGACCCGCTCATCCTCGACCAGGTGTGGAACTCCAAGTGGGACCAGCCGGGCGGCTGGGCCTGGACCGGCTACAAGAACGACGAGCTCGACGCGATCCTGAACAAGCTGCGCGCCCTGCCGTCGATCGAGGAGCGCTGCGAGGCGGCCAAGCAGGCGCAGAAGATCATCATGGAGAATGCGCTGATGCTGCCGACCCTGTCCGACCCGGTGTTCGTCGCCGTGTCGGGGAAGGTCAAGGGCTTCAAGATGGGCGCCGAGGGCAACTGGTTCTTCCTGCACGACGTCTCGGTCGAGAAGTGACGCGTCCGGTTCCGGCCGCCGGGCTAATGCCCCGGCCGCCGGATGTGCCTTTCCCCAGACGACGCCGGTAAGCCATGGGTCGCTACATCCTCGGCCGTCTCTTGCAGCTGCTGCCGGTGCTCTGGCTGATCTCGCTGATCGTCTTCATGATCATGCACGTGCTGCCCGGCGACCCGGCCGAGCTGATGCTGGCGGGCGCCGAGGGCGGCGCCATCACGCCGGAGCGGCTGAGGGAATTGCACACGGAGATGGGCCTCGACGCCCCGCTCGTCCTGCAATATCTGCGCTTCGTCGGCAACGCGCTGATCGGCGACCTCGGCACCTCGATCCGCTTCCGCCTGCCGGTCTCCGAACTGATCGGCGACCGGTTCGCCTCCACGATCGAATTGAGCGTCGCGGGCCTTCTTTGCGCCCTCCTGATCGGCGTGCCGCTCGGCATGCTCGCCGCGCTCCGGCAGAACAGCTTCGTCGACCTCGTCGCCATGGGCCTCGCCTATGTGGGCGCGTCGATGCCGGTCTACTGGCTCGGCCTCGTCTTCATTCTCGTCTTCTCCTTCGTGCTCGGCTGGTTTCCGCCGGCCGGCGGCGAAGACTGGTCGAGCCTCGTCCTGCCGGCGCTGACCCTCGGCATCGTCTCGGCGGGGCTCATCGCGCGGCTGATCCGCTCCAGCATGGTCGAGGTGCTGTCGGAGGACTACATCCGGACGAGCCGCGCCAAGGGCCTGCCCGAGCGCCTTGTCCTCTGGCGCCACGGCCTCAAGAACGCGCTGATCCCGGTCGTCACCATGGTCGGCCTGCAGTTCGGCGGCATGCTGGCGGGCGCGGTCGTCACCGAGACGGTGTTCAGCCGGCCGGGCGTGGGGCGGCTCGTGGTGAGCGCGATCCTCTCCAAAGACTATCCGCTGGTGCAGGGCTGCATCCTGTTCCTCGCGACCGTCTATCTCGCGGTCAACCTCGCCGTGGACGTGGCCTATGCCTGGCTCGATCCGCGCATCCGCTACACGGGCTGAGCGGCGATGGCGACGAACCCGGCCGCCGTGCCGCTCGACACACCCGTCCGCCGCGCCCCGCCGCGCACCCTCTGGGTGCGCCGCTTCCTGCGCAACAAGGGCGCGGTCGCCGGCGCGCTCGTGCTCGCGGCCTGGACGGTGGTGGCCCTGCTCGGGGCCCGCGCCGCGCCCTACGATCCGGCCGAGACGCTCGACCTCGCCCGCCAGGCGCCGTCGGCCGCCTTCTGGTTCGGCACGGACCTTTTGGGACGCGACGTGTTCAGCCGCGTGCTCGTCGGCTCCCAGGTGTCGCTGCAGCTCGGCTTCATCAGCGTGACGCTCGGCGCCGTGCCGGGCGTGCTGCTCGGCCTCGTCGCCGGCTATCGCGGCGGCTGGTGGGACACGCTGATCTCGCGTGTGATGGACGCGCTCCTCGCGTTCCCCTCGATCCTGCTCGCGCTCGTCGTCATCGCCGCGCTCGGGCCGAGCATCCAGAACGTGATGATCGCCGTCGGCGTCGCCACCGTCCCGCAATATGCGCGCCTCGTGCGCGGCAGCGTCCTCTCGATCAAGGAACTTCCTTACGTGGAGGCCGCCCGCGTGGTCGGCAATCCGCCGTGGCGCATCATGATCCACCACGTTCTCGCCAACGCCTATGCGCCGGTCGTGGTGCTCTCCACCCTGCAGGTCGGCAACGCCATCCTGATCGGGTCGGGCCTCTCCTTCCTCGGCCTCGGCGCGCAGCCGCCGACGCCGGAATGGGGCCTGATGTCGGCGGAGGGACGCGAGGTGCTGCGCAAGGCCTGGTGGATCTCGACCTTCCCCGGCCTCGCCATCCTGACCGTGGTGGTCGCCTGCAACCTGGTCGGCGACGGCCTGCGCTCCGCCTTCGATCCGCGTATGCGGGTGGACGGATGACCCTTTCGAGAGACGAGCCATGAGCGAAACAACCGCCCACGCCCGCGCCGGCGATCCCTTCGTGGGCATGCAGATCAGCCCGATCAGTTTCATGGACGAGGGCGTCGACGCCGTCCTCGACACGCTGCAGCACCGCGTCGGCGTCAATGTCCTGCTGATCGGGACGATCTCGTGGCTCGGCCTCAAGGTCGGCCGCCGCATCTCGGCCGAACTCGAGGGCTGGCCCGACCACGGCGTGCCCGCGCCCTACACGATGCAGGGCGGCAGCTACATCAAGGCCCGGCCGGAATACTATTCCGACACCTTCATCAAGCGCTTCGCCTCCGCCGATCCCGAGATGGGCGGTGAGGACATCCTGGAGCTCGTCGTGCCCAAGGCGAAGGCGCGCGGCATGAAGGTCATCCCGGAATTCATGGAGCCGCTCTTCAAATATGCCGGCCACGGCTCGGCCGCCGCGGTGCTTATCCCCAACATGCCCCAGTGCCTGGAGATCGACCTCCTCGGCCGCGTCGCCGGCGAACCCTGCACGTCGAACCCGCATTACCGCCGCTGGTGGCACGGCATCGTCGAGGAGCACTGCCGCTCCTATCCGATCGACGGCATCATGTGGTGCAACGAGCGCAACAGCCCGCTCGACCGCATGCTGCAGGGCCAGGCGCCGGGCTGCTTCTGCTCGCATTGCCGGCGCGAGGCGGCCGAGCGCGGTATCGACGCCGAACGGGTGAAGACCGCCTTCCACGCGGTGTGGGAGACGGTGAAGGGTCTCCGCGCGGGCCGGAGCTTCGCGGACAATTCGCTGATCGAGTTCATGCGCGTGCTCCTGCGCAATCCGGAGGTCCTGCTCTGGGAGAAGATGTGGCTGGAGCGGTCGAAGGATCTGGACCGCGAACTCTACGGCATCACCAAATGGTGCGATCCCAAGCTGTCGTTCGGCCTCAACGTCTGGAACCGCAATCACTTCAACCCGGTGCGCAAGGCGCAGTGGGGCTGGGCGGAACAGACCGACTATGCCGACTGGGTGAAGCCGATCACCTACCAGCACCAGTCCGGCCTCATCTTCGCGACCGAGATGGAGCACTACCGCAAGACGATCCTGCGCGACTTCGACGCCGGCGACTTCACGCCCGCGCTCTACGCGATCCTCGGCCTCGACGAGGCACCGTGGGACCGCGTCGTGCAGGCCGGCATGGACCCGGACACCTATGTGTACGGCCAGTGCGCCGACGCTGTGCGCGGCTGCGCCGGCAAGGCGAAGGTCTATATGGGCATCGGCGTCGACGCGCCGCGCGTGCGCGCCGACCAGGCCGTCTGTACGCCCGACATCGTCTATCGCAGCGTCCACGCCACCTACCGGGCGGGCGGGGAGGGGATCGTCTATTCCCCGAATTACGCCGGCATGAATCTGAGCAATCTCGACGGCGGCGCCCGCGCGCTGGAGGAGCTCGGCCTGAAGCCGCGCGCCGGAGCGGCCTGACCCGGTCGAAGCCCTGAACGGAGGCGAGCATGCCCGAACAAGCCCCCTGGCGTTTCCAGAAGATCATCCGCCCGATGGTCGACATCCCGGCCGACCCGGTGGTGCTGATCGGCCGCGTCCTGACCGCGGTCGGCGACGAGGTGATCGACGACGGCTTCGTCGAGACCGAGGGCCGCACCATCAAGCGCGTCGGCCGCCTCGCCGATCTCGGCGTGACCGCGGCGAAGCGCATCGAGACCGGCGGCACGATCCTGCCCGGCCTGATCCAGAGCCACGGCCATCTCGCCTGGGACGGTATCCACGATCTCGCGGCGCAGTCGATGGACGATCCGCCCGAGATCGCCGCCTACAAATGCGCCAGCAACATGCTGATCAACCTCAAGGCCGGCGTGACCACGTTCCGCGACCTCGGGGTCAACCGCACCAACCTCTTCGCCAAGCAGGCGGTACAGCAGGGCATCTTCCCCGGCCCGCGCCTCCTCGTCTGCGGCCAGGCGATCGTGCAGACCGGCGGCCACACCTACTGGTGCTGCCGGGAGGCGAGCGGGCCGGACGAGATGCGTCGCGCGGTGCGCGAGCAGGTGCGCGGCGGCGCGGACCTCATCAAGATCATGGCCTGCCACGACACGCTCGAATTCACCGACGCCGAGCTCGAGGCGGTGATCGACGAAAGCCACCGCAACCGGCTCCCCATCACCGCGCATGCGACGTATGATGCATGCATAGAACGGGTGGTCCGCTTCGGCATCGACGTGGTCGAGCACGGCGGCTCCATGAGCGAAGGGACGATCCGGCTCCTCGTCGAGAGGAAGGTTCCGATCGTGACGACCTTCGCGCCCGTCGTGGTGCAGAGCCAGCCGGAGATCGCCCGCAAGTTCAACATCCCGGAATGGAAGATCGCCGAGCGGCAGAAGGCCGTGGCCGACCCGAAGCGCTATCAGGGCCTCGTCGATGCGGCGCGCGCCGGCGTCACAATCGCGTTCGGGACCGACTGCGGCAGCCCGGCGGTGGCGCACGACGTGATCGTCCCGGAGCTCGAATTCATGGTGAAGGTCGGCGTCAAGGCGGACGCCTATGACGCGATCCGCAGCGCGACCGCCGTCGCCGCCAAGGTGAGCCGGCTCGACGCGATCACCGGCACGCTGGAGGCCGGCAAGATGGCCGACGTGATCGTGGTCGACGGCGACCCGCTCGCCGATCTCGGCGCGATGGCCCGGGTGACCATGACGTTTCTCGAAGGCAGGCGGATGGCATGACGACGACGGCTCCTGAAACACGGCTCACACGGTCGCTCTCGCGGCGCATTCGCGCCCACGACGAATCCTATCGCACGCGCATGCTGGCGATGGCGTCCGGCCTGAAGGACGTCATCGCCATGGGCCGCGGCGACCCGGATTTCCACACGCCCGCCCATATTGTGGAGGCCGCCAAGAAGGCGATCGACGCCAACGAGCACCACTACACGATGCCGGCCGGCATCCTGCCGCTCCGCAAGGCGATCGCCGACACGCTCCGCCGCGAGAACGGGCTCGACTATTCGCCCGACGAGGTGGTGGTGACCGCCGGCACGCAGGAAGCCGTCATGCTCTGCATGCTGGCGCTCGTCGACGAGGGCGACGAGGTGCTGATGCCGACGCCGCGCTTCACCTCCTACGACACGGCCGTCACGCTCTGCGGCGGCGTGCCCGTCTCGGTGCCGACCGTGGAGGCGACGAATTTCGCGCTCATCCCGGCCGAGATCGAGGCGCGCATCACGCCCCGCACCAAGATGCTCGTCCTGATCACGCCGAACAACCCGACCGGCGCGGTGACGCCGCCCGCGGCGGTGCGCGAGATCGCCGAGATCTGCAAGCGCCACGACATCGTGGTGATCTCCGACGAGATCTATGCCCGCATCATCTTCGAGGGGAGCGAGCATCTCTCCATCGGCAGCCTGCCCGGCATGCGGGAGCGCACGATCACGCTGAACGGCTTCTCCAAGTCCTATGCGATGACCGGCTGGCGCATCGGCTACATCGCGGCGCCGGCCGCCTTCGTCGCCCGCATCACCGAGCCGCGCCACACGCTCTCCATCAACGCCAACACGCCCGGCCAATGGGCGGCGCTCGCGGCGCTGACCGGGCCGCAAGGGCCGGTCGACGCCATGGTGCGCGCCTATGCCGAGCGCCGCGCCTATATGATGGAGGCACTCGACGCCCTCGGCTTCAGTTACGGCCATCCCGGCGGCGCCTTCTACGTCTATGCCAATGTGGAGCGGAGCGGCCGGTCGGCGCCGGACTTCTGCGAGCGGCTCCTCACCGAGGCGCGCGTGCTCGTCTTCCCCGGAACGCTCTTCGGCGACACGGACGACCGCTATGTCCGCTTCAGCCTGCTGCAACCGGTCGAACGCATCCGCGAGGCGATGCAGCGCCTCGAGGCGGCGAAATCCAGGATCTTCGCCTGAGGACCGGCCGCATGGCATATCGCATCCTTCAGGTCGGGCTCGGCAACCGCGGCGGCATGTGGGCGGACATCATCGCCGCCCGCACGGACGCGGTACTCGCCGGCGTGATGGACATCGACCCGCGCCGGCTCGACGCCTTCGCGGCGCGCCATCCGGCGCCGGCGCGGTTCGACGACCTCGACGCGGCGCTGGCGGCCGGCGGCTACGACGCCGTGCTGCTCGTCACGCCGCCCGACGGGCACCTCGACCAGTCCCGCGCTGTGTTCGAGGCCGGGCTGCCGCTCCTCGCCGAGAAGCCGCTCGCCACCAGCCTCGACGAGGCGGCCGCGATCGTGCGGATGGCGGAAGCGCATCGGATGCCGCTCACCGTCGGGCTCAATTTCCGCTACTTGCCGGTCACCCGAGCGATCCGCGACCTGGTCGCCGGCGAGGCCTTCGGCAAGCCGGGCTTCGGCCAGTTCACCTATCAGCGCAACCGCGACGGCCACCGTCCCGGCCTCAACAAATACCCGCTCACCATGCGCCACCCGATGATGCTGGAGCAGAGCGTGCATCATCTCGACCTGATCCGCTTCGCCTATGGCCGCGAGGTGGAGGCGGTGTCGTGCCACACCTGGAACCCGTCCTGGAGCCACTATGCCCACGCCGCCAATGTGAGCTGCCTCCTGACGCTGGAAGGCGGGCTCGAGGTCAATTACCTCGGCACCTGGACGGGCGGCTGGAACGAGCTGAAATTCGAGTGGCGCACCGACTGCGAGCGCGGCGTCATCGTGCAGCGCGAACTCTTCGCCGACCTCGCCACGGCGGCGACCGGCGACGCAGGCTTGACGCCGGTGGCGATCCCCGACGAGCGCGCCTTCATCGACGACACGGCGCATCTCCTCACCGCCTTCCTCGCGTCCTTGCGGGACGGCACGCCGCCGCCTTGCGACGGCCGCGACCACATCCGCACCCTGGCGCTCTGCTTTGCCGCCATCGAGAGCGACGACACCGGCCGCCGCGTCGGGCTCGGCGACTTCGTCGCCCGCCACGGCCTCGACGACCTGATCGGGGCGGGCGCATGACCGTGTTCGTCACCGGCGCGGCGGGCTTCGTCGGCTGCCACATCGTAGAGGCGCTGGCGCGGGCCCAACCCGGCCGCCGCGTCGTCGCCGCGGACCTGGCGGCGCCCGATGCGCAGGCCGCCGCGCTGTTTCACAGCCTGCCGCGCGTCGAACCGCTGCTCCTCGACGTCACCGACCGCGCCGCCGTCCGCCGCGCGATCGAGACGGCGCGGCCCGAGGCCGTCGTGCACGGCGCTGCCGTGACGCCGTCGCCCGTCGAGGAGGCGCGCGACCCGGCGCGCGTGCTCGACGTCAACCTCTTCGGCCTCGTCAACATGCTTGATGCCGCCGCGGCGGCGGGCGTCGGGCGGGTCGTCTTCCTCTCCTCGACCGGCGTGTTCGGCCGCCCGCCCGATGGCGGCGAAGGCCCGCAAGACGAGACAGCGGATCCGCGGCCGGAAAACCTCTACGGCATCGGCAAGCGGGCCGGCGAGGACGTGGTCCGCCGCTGGGGCGAGTTGACCGGGATCGGCGCGGCGAGCCTCAGGCTCGGCTCCATCTTCGGGCGCCACGAACGGCCGACGCCGAGCCGGGCAAGGCTCAGCGCCATCGCGCGGCTCCTCGCCGCGGGCCGTGCCGGCAAGCCGGTCCGCGTCCACGGCCATGCGGTCGAGCGCGACTGGCTCTCGGGCGACGACCTCGGCGCCGCCGTCGCCGCCGTCCTCGCCGCGCCGCGCCTGGCCGCGCGGCTCTACCACGTGACCGGTCCGCGCGCGCCCTGGTCGGCGGTCGTCGAGGCCGCCGTCGCGGCGGGGCTCAGGGCCGAATGGGTCGAGGATCCGCGCGAGGCCGACGTCGCGCTCGCCGAAGGCGACCGGCGCGCGGCGCTCTCGACGCGCCGGTTCGAGGCCGAGTTCGGGCCGATCGCCCGCACGCCGCTCGCCGCGGCGATCCTTGCCGTCCTGACGGCGGCGCGCCAGGGTGCGGACGCATGAGCGCGCTCCTCGAGGTGAGCGACCTGGCCGTGACCTTCGTCACCCAGAACGGCGCCGTCCGCGCCGTCGACGGCGTCTCCTTCACGCTGGAGCGCGGCGAGACGCTCGGCATCGTGGGGGAATCCGGGTCCGGCAAATCGGTGACGGCGCTCGCCGTCATGGGCCTCGTGCGCGATCCGCCGGGCCGCATCGCGGGCGGCTCGATCCGGTTCGAGGGGCGCGACCTGCGCGCGGCTTCCGCGGAGGAGATGCGTTCGCTGCGCGGCAACGGCATCGCCATGGTGTTCCAGGACCCGATGACCTCGCTCAATCCGGTGCTGACCGTCGGCCGCCAGCTGACCGAGGTGATGGAGGTGCATCTCGGCCTCAGTCCCGCCGCGGCGAGGCAGCGCGCGATCGAGCTCCTCTCGCTCGTCGGCATCGCCGCCCCGGAGCGGCGCATCGACGACTATCCGCACCGCTTCTCCGGCGGCATGCGCCAGCGCGTCATGGTCGCCATGGCGGTCGCCTGCAACCCACGGCTCCTCATCGCAGACGAGCCGACCACGGCGCTCGACGTGACCATCCAGGCGCAGATCCTCGAACTTCTGCGGTCGCTGCAGGCCGAGCTGGGCATGGCTATGATCCTCATCACCCATGACCTCGGCGTCGTCGCCGGCATGGCCGATCGCGTCGCCGTCATGTATGCGGGCCGCATCGTGGAGGAGGGGCCGACCGAGGCGATCTTCGAGACGCCGCGCATGCCCTACACGATCGGCCTCCTGCAATCCGTGCCGCGGCTCGACCGGCCGGAGGGCGAGCGGCTCGTGCCGATCCCCGGCCTGCCGCCGGCCGGCTCGGCGGGGCCGGGCCGCTGCAGCTTCGCGCCGCGCTGCCGCCTCGCGGCCGGCCCTTGCGCCGAGGCCGCGCCGCCGCTCCGCCCGGTCGGGACGGAGCATCGCGCCGCCTGCTGGTTCGACATCGAGGGCGCGGGCGAGGGCGCGCGCGCCGCCGTGCCCCGGGCGGTCGCCGAGGTCGCCCGATGAGCGCGCCCGCGGGCGAGCCGCCGCTCCTCGACGTGCGAGGACTGGCGGTGCACTTCCCCGTCACGCGCGGCTTCGTGTTCGAGCGGCGCGTCGGCGTCGTGAAGGCGGTGGACGGCGTCAGCTTCGTGATCCCGCGCGGCGAGACGCTCGGCCTCGTCGGCGAGAGCGGCTGCGGCAAGTCGACCGTCGGCCGCGCCATCCTGCGCCTGGTCGAGCCGACCGCCGGTCAGGTGCTGGTCGGGGGCGAGGACCTCGGCCGGCTCGATCCCGAAGCGCTGCGCCATGCCCGCCGGCGCATCCAGATGATCTTCCAGGATCCCTATGCGAGCCTCAATCCGCGCATGAGTATCGGCGACGCGCTCGCCGAGCCGGTCCGCCTGCACGGCCTCCGTCAGGGCGAGGCCGCGATCGCCGAGCGCGTGCGCGAGCTGCTCGGCCTGGTCGGCCTCGACCCGGCCTATGCGGACCGCTACCCGCACGAATTCTCCGGCGGCCAGCGCCAGCGCATCGGCATCGCCCGGGCGCTCGCCTGCGAGCCCGACCTGATCGTCTGCGACGAGCCGGTCTCGGCGCTCGACGTCTCGATCCAGGCGCAGGTCATGAACCTGCTGCAGGACCTGCAGGAGCGGCTCGGCCTCACCTATCTCTTCATCGCGCACGGCCTCAACGTGGTGCGGCAGATCTCCAGCCGGGTCGCCGTCATGTATCTCGGCCGCATCGTCGAGATCGGCGATCGCGGACCGCTCTATGGCGACCCGCGCCACCCCTATACGCGCGCGCTCCTCTCAGCCGTGCCCGTGCCCAATCCGCGGCTGGAGCGCCGGCGGCGCCGGATCATCCTGGCCGGCGACGTGCCGAGCCCCTTGCGGCCGCCCTCCGGTTGCCGCTTCCACACGCGCTGCCCGGTCGCGATCGAGCGGTGCCGGAGCGAGGATCCGCCGCTCGCGCGGCCGGCGCCGGGCCTCGCCGAGGTCGCCTGCTGGCGCGCGGAGGAAACGCCGGCCCTGCTGCCGCAGTCGGTGGCGGCCGAGAAGGAAAGCGCATGACGGCACCCCGGTTTCGCATCGGCATCGACGTCGGCGGCACCTTCACCGACTTCATCCTCGCCGACATGGCGAGCGGCCGTCTCGTCCTGCACAAGGAGCCGTCCGTGCCGGACGATCCCTCGCTCGCGGTGGAGCGCGGCGCCGCCGCCCTGATGGCGGCGGAGGGGCTCTCCGGCGACGCGGTCGAGCTCGTCGTGCACGGCACCACGATCGGCCTCAACGCGATCATCCAGCGGCGCGGCGCCCGGCTCGGCCTCGTCGTCTCGCGCGGCAACCGCGACGTCCTGGAGATCGCGCGGCTCCGGCTGCCGAGCAGCTACGACGTGACCGAGCCGCGCGAGGCGCCGCTCGTGCCGCGCGACCTCGTGTTCGAGATCGGCGCCCGCATGGCCTCGGACGGGCGCGTCATCGAGCCGGTCGATGCCGCCGAGGTCGCGGCGGTCGCGGCCCGGCTCGCCGCCCGCGGCGTCGACGCGGTGGCGGTGATGCTGCTCAATTCCTACCGCGACCCGTCCCTCGAGACCGAGGTCGCCGGGATCCTTCGCCGCGCGCTGCCGGGCGTGCTCGTCTCGGAAAGCGGCGTCGTCTGGCCGGAGGTGCGCGAATACGAGCGCTGCCTCGTCGCCGGCCTCAACGCCTATATCCACCCGCTCATGACGCGCTATTTCGAGCGCCTCGCCGCCCGCGTCGCGACGAAGGGCATCGCCGCGCCGATCTACATCACGGCCAACAACGGCGGCACGCTCGGCCTCGCCACCGCGCGCGAGCGGCCGATCGACACCGTCCTGTCCGGGCCGGCCTCGGGCGTCGTCGCCTCCGCGCGCGTGGGCGCGGCGGTCGGCCGGACGAAGCTCCTCACCTTCGATATGGGCGGCACCAGCGCGGACATCGCCATCGTCCGCGCGGGCGCGCCAGAGTTCACCGTCTCGACCTTCGTGGGCGACTTCCCGCTCATGATGCCGGTCGTCAATGTGGGCGCGATCGGGGCGGGCGGCGGCTCGATCGTCTGGGTCGACGCGCAGGGGCTCCTGAAGGTCGGGCCGCTCTCGGCGGGCGCGGATCCCGGCCCGGCCGCCTACGGGCGCGGCGGCACCGAGCCGACCGTCACCGACTGCTACCTCGCGACCGGCTGCCTCGACCCCGAGCGCTTTCTCGGCGGCCGCATGCGCCTCGACCTCGACGCGGCGCTGGAGGCGCTCGACGGCGTCGCGCGCCGGCTGGGCCTTTCCGGCCCGGTCGAGGCGGCGGAGGCCGCGCTCCGGGTGGCGAGCGCCAAGATGGCGACCGAGCTCGTCAAACTGCTCGCCACGGCCGGGGCCGATCCGCGCGAATTTGCCCTCGTCGCCTATGGCGGCGCCGGCCCGACCCACGCGGTGCTGCTCGCCGAGGAGGCCCGCCTCGACGCGGTCCTCGTGCCGACCACGCCCGGCGCCTTCTGCGCGCTCGGCGCCGTCATGGCGGATGTCCGGCGCGACTATGTCCGCACCGCCCGCAACCTGATCGGCGGGCAGGATCCTTCCGCCGCGGCCGGCTGGGCCGCGGTCGACGGTGCCGTCGCCGGGCTCCGCGCCGAAGCGCTCGACTGGATCGCCCGGGAGGGCGCGCTCGTCGGCGCGCACCGCCTGGCCGTCTCCGCCAACATGCGCTACCCCGGCCAGGCCTACGAGTTGGAGATCCCGGCGCCCGCCGAGGCGGCCGGGCCGGAGCCCTGGTGCGCCGCCTTCCATGCGGAGCATCACCGGCTCTACGGCTTCAGCCAGCCGGAAAGCCCGGTGCAGGTGACGACCGTGCGGCTCGGCGTGATCGGCAAGGTCCCGCCCGTGACGCTGCCGGCCGCCTCCGCCGAGCGGCCGGTCGCCCGCGCCACGCGCGCCTTCTGGCGCAAGGGCCGCCGCCACGACGCGGCCGTCTACGACCGCGCGGGCTTCGGCGCCGGCGCCGGGGTCAGCGGCCCGGCGATCGTCGAGCAGGCCGACACCACGACGCTGATCCCGGCCGGCTGGCGCGCCGACACGGACGCGGTCGGCACCTTGCATCTGACCCGGGAGCCGCGCCCGTGAGCCTCGACCCGATCCTCCTGGAGATCTTCTTCCACAAATTCACGGCGATCGCCGAGGAGATGGCGATCACGCTGCAGCGCTCGGCGCGTACCACCTACGTCAAGGAGGCGGGCGACTTCGGCACCGCGCTCGCCGAGCCGACCGGCCGCTTCTTCGCCTATCCGAAGGTGCTCGGCGTCTCCGGCTTCCTCGACAGCGACGTCGGCCCGACGCTCGCCGCGATCCCGGACCTGGAGCCGGGCGACGTCGTCATCACCAACCATCCTTATGCGAGCGAGGGCCTCGCCACCCACATGCCCGACCTGCATCTCGTCCGCCCGATCTTCCACGAGGGCCGGATCGTCGCGCATGCCTGGGACTTCATCCATTCCGCCGACGTGGGCGGCGGGGTCCCGTCCAGCATCTCGCCGCGCTTCTCCGACCTCTTTCAGGAAGGCTTCCAGATCCCGCCCATGAAGCTCGTCAAGGCGGGCGTCATGAATGAGGACTTCCTGACCCTCTACCGCTCCAACTGCCGCACGCCCGAGGTCAATCTCGGCGACATCCAGGCCATGCTGGCGGCGCTGCTGGTGGGCGAGCGGCGCTTGCTCGAACTGATCGACGCCCACGGCGTCGAGACCGTGATGGCGGCTGAGCGGGAACTCGTCGCCTATGCGGCCGCCAAGGCGCGTGAGGTGCAGCGGCTCATTCCCGACGGCGAGTATGTCTTCTGGGACTATCTCGACGACGACTACAATTCGCGCGTCCCCGTGCGCCTGCGCTGCCGTCTGACCGCGCGCGACGGGCACGTGCATCTCGACTTCAGCGGTTCCGACCCGCAGGTCGAGGCCGCCTACAACGTGCCGACCGCCGGCAAGCGGCATGTCTGGCTGACGCTGAAGCTGATGCATTTCGTCTACAGCCACGACAAGACGATTCCCTTGAACCACGGCCTCTTCCAGCACATCACCGTCGAGGCACCGTCCGGCAGCATCGTCAACCCGGCGCCGCCGGCCGCCGTGGGGGTGAGGGCGGCGACCGCCATCCGCATCAACGAGGCGCTGGTCGGCGCGCTCTCCACCGCGAAGGCCGGACTGATGCCCGCGCCGAGCGGTGGCATCATGATCCCCTCGGTGCTGGTCGAGCAGGATCCGGCGACGGGCGCGCGCAACGTCATGGTCCTGCAGTCGCTGGTCGGCGGCACCGGCGCGCGCGAAGGCGGCGACGGGGTGGACGGGCGCGATTCGAGCCTCGCCAACCAGCGCAACACCCCGATCGAGAAGACCGAGGAAGAGGCCGCGGCGGTCATCGTCGACTATGCGCTGCGGCCCGATTCCGGCGGCGCCGGGCGCTGGCGCGGCGGCACCGGCGTCGTGTTCAGCGTGCGCATCGTGCGCGACGGCAGCGCGGTGCTCGGGCGCGGCATGGAGCGCTTCGTGTTCCGGCCCTGGGGCCTCGCCGGCGGGCGGCCGGGCGAGGTGGCGCGGGTCGTGATCAATGCCGGCACGCCGGACGAGCGCGACCTCGGCAAGCTCGACATGCTGGTCGCCCGCGCCGGCGACGTGGTGACGATCATGACGCCCGGCGGCGGCGGCTTCGGCGATCCCCTGGAGCGGCCGCTCGACGCGGTCCGCGCGGATGTCGTCGCCGGCTATGTGTCGCGGGAGGCGGCGGCGCGCGACTACGGCGCGGTGTTCGACGGCGACGCGGTCGACGAGGCGGCGACGGCGGCGCGGCGGAGCGCCATCCGCGCGACGCGGAAGCCCTTGCAGAGGTTCGAGTTCGGGCCCGAGCGGGAGGCCTGGGACGCGGTCTTCGACGACGCCGCCATGCTGGAGCTGAACCGGCTCCTGATGCGGCTCGGCACCAGTGTCCGGAGCCGGGTCAGGCGCGACCTGTTCGAGGCGGTCGTGCCCGGCCTCGCCGCCGGCGTGCGGCCGCTGCAGGATGCGATCGGGGACATCGGCGCGGCGCGGCGGCGCCTCGCGGAAAGCATCGAGGCGCTGCGTCGCCAGGTCGGCGGCTGACAATCGCGGCGCGCCTGAAGAGCAGCCGCCAGGGGAGACGGACATGAAGGTCGGCATCATCGGAGCGAGTTTCGCCAAGGCGGCCTATCTGCCGGCGTTCAGACATGTGGAGGGGGCCGAGGTCGTCGCGATCGCCAGCGCGCGGCGATCGAGCGCGGAGGCGGCGGCGGCGGCCTTCGGCGTGCCCCACGCCTATGACGACTGGCGGCGCATGCTCGACGAGCACCGTCCGGACCTCGTCTGCATCGCGACCCCGACCGTGACGCATGCCGAGATGACGCTCGCGGCGCTCGACGCCGGCGCGCATGTGCTGTGCGAGAAGCCGACCGCGATGGACGCGGGCGAGGCGAGGGCGATGCTGGATCGGGCGGTGGCGCTCGGCCGCGTGCACATGATCGACCACGAGCTGCGCTTCAACCCGAACCGGCGGACGGTGAAGGCGCTGATCGAGAGCGGCGCGATCGGGACGGTGCGCCACGTCAACATCTCCAATGTGGTCGCCGCCTGGGGCGATCCCGCCTCGCGGGCGAAGGGCGACTGGTGGTCGCTGGCCGGCCAGGGCGGTGGCCGGCTCGGCGCCAACGGCTCGCACCAGGTCGACCTCATCCGCTGGTGGCTCGGCGAAGTGGCCTCCGTCGACGGGCTCCTGCGCACCGTCGTGCCCGATCGGCTGGACAAGACGAGCGGCGAGCCCTGGCGCGCCGACGCCGACGACCTCGCGCAGTTCACGCTGCAGATGCGGGCCGGGCCGCTGGTGCAGGTGTTCATCAGCGCGGTCGCGCGCCACGCGCTCGACAACACCACCCAGATCTTCGGCAGCGAGGGCACGATCCTGTTGCACAACACGGGCGAGAAGCTGCTCGTCGCCCGCGCCGGCGAGGCCTTCGAGGACCGACAGGTGCCGGATCCGAACGCCGCGCTCCCCGGCCTCAACCCGGGCATCTGGAATGTCTCCGTCGTCGCGCTCCTGCGCGAGATGACGGCCGCGATCCGCGAGGGCCGGGCGCCGCGCGAGGGCGCCACGTTCCTCGACGGCTGGCGCAACCAGCTCGTCCTCGACGCCATCGCCCGCTCGAGCCGCGAGCGCCGCTGGATCGACCTCTCCGACTGAAGGCGCGCGGCCGGTCGCGCCGGACCACGCCGCCCGCTACTGGCGGATGCAGGCCGCCTGGTGGCCCGGACCCCGCTCGGTCAGCGGCGGCACCACCTTGGCGCAGTCGGCGACCGCGATCGGGCATCTCGTGCGGAAGACGCAGCCGGACGGCGGGTTGATCGGGGAGGGGATGTCGCCCTGCAGGATCACCCGTTCGCGCCGGACCGTCGGGTCCGGGACGGGCACGGCGGAGAGCAGCGCCTGCGTGTAGGGGTGGCGCGGGCTCGTGTAGAGCGCGCGCGTCGGCGCGATCTCCATGATGCGGCCGAGATACATGACCGCCACGTGGTCGGAGATGTATTCGACGATGCCCAGATCATGAGCGATGAACAGCAACGTCAGCCCGAAATCCTGCTTCAGGTCCTCGAGCAGGTTCACCACCTGGGCGCGGATCGACACGTCGAGCGCGGAGACCGGCTCGTCGGCGACGAGGAACTGCGGCTTGACCGCGAGCGCGCGGGCGATGCCGATCCGCTGCCGCTGGCCGCCGGAGAATTCGTGCGGGTAGCGCCGGCCGGCGGCGGGGCCGAGGCCGACGCGGTCGAGCAGTTCGGCGATCCGCTCGGCGCGCGCGCGGCCCTTGGCAAGGGCGTGGATGTCGAGCGCCTGGCCGATGATCTCGCCGACCGTCATGCGCGGATTGAGGCTCGCGAACGGGTCCTGGAACACGATCTGCATCTTGCGCCGGTATTGCCGCATGGCCTCGGCATCGAGCCCGGTCACGTCGACGCCGTCGAACAGCACGGCACCGGCGGTCGGCTCCACGAGGCGCAAGACGGAGCGGCCGACCGTCGTCTTGCCCGATCCGGATTCACCGACGAGGCCGAGCACCTCACCCGCGCCGATCGAGAACGACACGTCCTGCACCGCGCGGACGCGGTCGACCACGCGGGAGAAGAGCCCGCCATGGACGGGGAATTCCTTCACGAGCCCGCGCACGTCGAGCAGCGGCCGGTTTGAGGCGGCGGCGGCGGGGCGGTCGAGCGGTGCCACGGCGGTCATGCGGTCGCGCCCTCCGCGTCGATCTCGCGCCAGCGCAGGCAGCGCACCGTGTGGCCGCCGCCGGTGTCCTCGAGCGGCGGCTGGGTCTCGCGGCAGGCCTCGCGCATATAGCGGCAGCGCGGATGGAAGGCGCAGCCGGGCGGCGGCCGGGACAGGTTCGGCACCGATCCCATGATGCTTTCGAGCCGCTCGCGCGCGCCGCCGGCCCGGTCGATACGCGGGATCGAGCGCATCAGCGCGCGCGTATAGGGCATCCGGGGCCGCGCGAAGATCTCGCGCACGTCGCCCTCCTCGACCACGCGGCCGGCATACATGACGACCACCCGGTCCGCCATCTCGGCGACCACGCCGAGGTCGTGGGTGATGAACAGGATGGACATGCCGAGTTCGCGCTGCAGCTTGCGCATCAGGTCGAGGATCTGCGCTTGGATGGTGACGTCGAGCGCCGTGGTCGGCTCGTCGGCGATGAGCAGCTTCGGCCGGCAGCAGAGCGCCATGCCGATCATCGCGCGCTGGCGCATGCCGCCGGACATCTGATGAGGATAGTTCGCCGCCCGGCGCGCCGGATCGGGAATGCCGACGAGATCGAGCATCTCCACCGCCGCCGCCCAGGCGCCCTTGCGGTCCTTGCCCTGGTGCAGCGCGACCGCCTCGGCGATCTGGTCGCCTATCGTCTTCACCGGGTTGAGGCTCGTCATCGGCTCCTGGAACACCATGCCGATCTCGTTGCCGCGCACGGCGCGGATCTCCGCCCCGGAGAGGGTCAAGAGGTTGCGGCCGAGGAAGTCGATGCGCCCGCCCACGATCGCGCCCGGCGGCGGGATCAGGCGCATGATCGAGAGGCTGGTCACCGACTTGCCCGAGCCGGATTCGCCCACGACCGCTACCGTCTCGCCGCGCCCCACATGGAAGCTGACGCCGTCGACCGCGCGCACGACGCCGTCCTCGGTGGTGAAATGCGTCTGCAGGTCGGTGAGCGCGAGGAGCGGCGCCGCGGCGGTGTCCGGCCGGGCCGCAGGCGGCGACAGGGAGGAGGCGAGGGTCATGGCAGGCCTCGTCTCGCAAGCATCGTGCCGGGGCCGCCGGGCGGCTGACCCGTTCCGGAAATCCCGGCCGCGCTCACGCGCGGATCTCCTCGATGGAAAAGGGGATACCGAGTTCGCCCGCGAGGTCGCGCAGGTCGTCGTGCACGGCGCGGTCGATCGGCACGCCTCGCTGCCGCTTTTCCGTCTCGCGCTTGTGCTCCAGTTCGCCCGGCACGAGGACGGCCTCGAAGCCGGGCCTCAGCCGGCTGGTGCGGATGTCGTCGATCAGCCGGCCCATGCGGTCGCGGAAGTCGGCGAGCGGCATGAACCAGTCCACGTCGAGGGCGAGGAAACTGTGGGCGACGTCCTGCCGCTTGGGATCGGAATAGGGCGCGCGGCCGAACGCGCCGCCCGAAAGGACGCCGGTCATCACGTCGGTCATCAGCGAAAGGCCGTAGCCCTTGTATTGGCCGATGCCGAGGAGCGCGCCCTGCATGGCAGCGGCCGGATCGTCGGTCTCTCGGCCGTCGGGCGTCAGTGCCCAATCGAGCGGCATCGTCAGGCCTTCCCGCTCGTGCCAGCGCATCATGCCCTTGCCGGCGGTGGTGAGCGCGATGTCGAGGATGACCGGGAAGCCGCGGCCGCCCGGCGCGCCGATCGCCCAGGGGTTGGTGCCGACCATCGGCGTGGCGCCGCCCCAGGCGGCCATTTCGGGCCCCGCATTGGTGAAGGCGATCCCGATGCAGCCGGCGTCGACCGCCTCGTGGGCATGCACCGCGGAGGAGCCGTAGTGGGTGCCGCCGCGCACGATCACCTGGCCGACGCCGCAGGCCTTGGCCTTTGCGACCGCGAGCCGCATCGCCTTGATGCCGGTGACGCTGCCGAGGCCGTTATGCGCGTCGACCAGCGCCAGGGCAGGGCTCTCCTTCACGATCTCGAAGGCGGCGGAGGGGTCGATCACGCCGCCGGCGATGCGGTCCCGGTAGGCGCGGAGCCGCCGCACGCCCTGGCCCTGGCCGGGGTGGAAGCGCAATTCGCTGTAGACGAGCGCATGGGCGGTGAGCCGCGCCGCCTCCGCGCCGACGCCCATGGCACGGAAGGCCGCCTCGGTGAAGCGGGCGAGCGCCCCGGCCTCCACGACGGCCATCGGAACCGGCGTCGGTGGCAAGCGGCTTGCATGCATTTCGGCGGGGCCGTCGGGGCGTCCGGTCGGGGTCATCCGGCGTCGGTCCTCTCGTCGCTTGGCGATTGCCAACCGGTTCGTCTGCCCATTAGACTGTAGAATTGTACTACAATGTACAAGTGGGTTCCGCCCCGGCACGGATGCCGCGGGCGGGACCGGACGGGACCACCAGAGGGCGCGGCGCGAGGGGGCGGCGGGCCCGGGCTTCTCGACCCCCGGCAGCACGGAGACGTCACGATGAAAGCTTGGTTAGCATTGACCCTCGCCGGGATCGCCTTGGCGCCCGCCACGGCCTTCGCGCAGGCGCCGGGGCCGAACACGCTGGTGATCGGCGGCGGCACCGACGCCGCCACGCTGGAGCCCGACGACATCAGCTCGCGCGACACGGCGAACATCGCCCAGCACATCTGGGGCTCGCTCTTCCAGGTCACCCAGGAAGGCAAGATCGTTCCCTATCTCGCGGAATCCTATACGGAATCCGACGACGGCACGAAGCTGACCTTCAAGCTCAATCCGGGCCTCACCTGCCATGACGGCGAGCCGCTCACCGCCGAGGACGTGGTCTACACGTTCAAGCGCGCGGCCGATCCGGCGATGAAGTTCACCGGCAACACGCCCGGCTTCGTGTTCTCCTCGCTCGGCTACAAGGACGCCCGGGTGGTGGACGACCTGACCGCCGAGATCACGATCGCGAAATACAACCCGATCGCGCTCGGCATGGTCTCCGAGGTCTACATCCACTGCAAGGACTCCTACGAGAAGATGACCAAGGAGCAGGCGGCGCAGAAGCCGATCGGCTCGGGTCCCTACAAGTTCGTCGAATGGATCCGCTCGGACCGCATCGTCCTCGAGAAGGTCCCTGGCTTCAAGCTGCGCCCCGCCAACTTCGACAAGGTGGTCTGGCGCGTGATCCCCGAGCCGTCGACCCGCACGGCCGAACTCCTCGCCGGCAACGTCGACATCATCACCAATGTCGCCCCCGACCAGATCGCCACGGTGAACAAGAGCACCAAGGCGCGGGTCGCGCCGGTGAGCGGGACGCGCCGCATCTATATCGGCTTCAACCAGAAGGACACGTTCGACAACACGCCGGGCGGCAAGGCGATCAAGGACGCCCGCGTGCGCCGCGCCCTGCAATATGCGGTCGACGTGCCGACCATCTGCGAGCAGCTCCTCAACACGACCTGCACGCGCGCGACCGGCCTCGTCAATCCGCCGAATGCCCATCCCGACCTGAAGCCCTATCCATATGATCCGAAGACCGCCGAGAAGCTGCTCGACGAGGCCGGCTATCCGCGGAAGGACGGGGTCCGCTTCGAGATCACCCTGCAGGCGCCGAACGGCCGCTACCTGAACGACAAGAACGTCGCGCTCGCGGTCGGCCAGTACCTCACCGACATCGGCGTGAAGACCAAGGTCGAGCTGATGGAATGGGCGTCCGTCTATGTGCCGCTGATCCGCCAGAAGGCGGCCGGGCCGATGTTCCTGCTCGGCAGCGGCGGCGGCACCTGGAACGCCCTCTACGACATGGCCGACCTGTCGACCCCGACGGCCGGCACGAACTACACCAACTGGAACAACCCGGAATTCTTCGCCGGCTGGTCCGAGCTCGCGGTCAAGAAGCCGCTCGAGGAGCAGCGCAAGGTGATCGACCGCATGCTGAAGATCTTCTACGACGAGAGCCCGTGGCTCTTGATGTACTTCCAGCCGGACTTCTACGGCGTCAGCACCCGCATCGACTGGTCGCCGCGCCGCGACGAGAAGATCTACATCAACGAAGCCAAGCTGAAGTGATGCCCGATCCCGGCCGCCCTCCGGCGGCCGGGCCACCCTCAGCACGGGACTTCCCCACGCGATGTGGACCTATATCGGGCGCCGCCTGATCCAGAGCGTCTTCGTGATCTTCGGCGTGACGGTGATCACGTTCGTGGCGCTGCATCTCGGGGGCGACCCGACCTTTCTGTATGTGAGCGAGCGGGCGACCATCGAGGAGATCGCCGAGACGCGCGCCAAGCTCGGCTTCGACCGGCCGCTCGTGGTCCAGTATCTGAGCTTCGCCGGCGGGCTCTTGCGCGGCGACTTCGGCACGTCGCTCACCTACAAGACCTCGACCCTCGACGTGATCCTCCTCCATTTTCCCGCCACCGTGGAGCTGACCCTGGTGGCGATCGTGCTCGCGGTCGGGCTCGCGGTGCCGCTCGGGATCCTCGCCGCGCTGAACCGCGGCACGGCGATCGACGGCGGCATCATGACGCTCGCCATGTTCGGCCAGTCCATGCCGAGCTTCTGGCTCGGCATCATGCTGATCCTGTTCGTCGGCCTCGGCCTCGGCTGGCTGCCGATTTCGGGCCATGTGCCGGTGCTCGAACCGCTCCTCGCCGGCGATGTCGGCACCGCGCTTCGCAACATTCCGGAGGCGCTGCGCTATCTCGCCATGCCCTCGATCACGGTCGCGTTCTTCTCGATCGCGCGCAACGCCCGGCTGGTTCGCTCCTCCATGCTCGAGGTGCTCGGGCAGGACTTCATCCGCACCGCCCGCGCCAAGGGGCTCGCCGAGCGCGACGTGGTCGTCTCGCATGCGCTGCGCAACGCCTGGCTGCCGGTCGTGACCATGATCGGGCTCGAATTCGGCTTCATGCTGAGCGGCGTCGTGGTGGTCGAGACGATCTTCTCCTGGCCGGGGCTCGGCCGTCTCGTCTTCAACGCGATCAACCAGCGCGACATCCCGCTCGTCCAGGCGGCGGTGGTGGTGTTCGCGATCACCTTCGTGGTGCTGAACCTGCTGGTCGACCTCGTCTATGTCCGCCTCGACCCGCGCATCCGGCTGAACTGATGACAGAAGGGCAGGGCGTGACCGCCGAGCGCGATCCGATCGACCTCGCATCCGCGCCGCCTGGCGCCGCGCCTCACGGCGCCGCCGCCGGCGTCACCGAAGCCGAGCCCGACGAACGGCGCCGCACGCTCCGCCGCGCCTGGCGGAGCCTCGTCCGCGCGCGCTGGCCGGTGGCGGCGCTGATCATCCTGATGATCGTCGGCTGCGCCGCCGCGATCGGTCCCTCGCTCGCTCCGCGCGACCCGAACCGGCAGGCGATCATGGCGCGGCTGAAGCCACCGCTCGCGCTCGACCGCCAGGGCAACGTCGAATACGTGCTCGGCACCGACGCGCTCGGCCAGGACGTGCTCTCCCGCCTCATCTACGGCGCGCGCATCTCGATCGTGGTCGGGCTCGCCGCGGTGTTGATCGGCGGGGCGCTCGGCACGGTGCTCGGCCTCGTCGCCGGCTATTTCGGGGGGTGGATCGACGATGTCATCATGCGCATCGCCGACATCCAGCTCGCCTTTCCCTTCGTGCTCTTGGCGATCCTGTTCCTGATCGTGCTCGGGCCGGGGGTGTGGAACCTGATCCTCATCCTCGGCATCGGCCAATGGGTGACCTATGCCCGCATCGCGCGCGGCCAGACCATCGCGCAGCGCGAGAAGGAGTATGTGGACGCCGCCCGCGCGCTCGGCGCCCGCACCTCGACCATCCTGTTCCAGACCATCCTGCCCAACATCCTGGCGCCGCTCACGGTGATCGCCTCGTTCAACGTGGCGAGCGTGATCCTCTCGGAGGCGGCGCTCTCCTTCCTCGGCCTCGGCGTGCCGCCGACCGTGCCCACCTGGGGCGGCATGCTGGCGGAAAGCCGCGACCAGCTGCTCGCCGGCCGCTGGTGGCTCGCCATCTTCCCCGGCGCCGCCATCATGGCGACCGTCCTTTCCTTCAACATCCTGGGCGACTGGCTGAGGGACTTCCTCGACCCGCGCCTCAAGACCATGGGCTGATCCCGATGAGCGCCGACACCCCGCCCGCCGCCACCGTCCCGGATTCGCTGAAAGACATCTTCGACTGGATCGACGCTCATGCCGACGAGGCGATCGCCGACCTGCAGGAGCTGGTGCGCCAGCCGAGCATCTCGGCCCAGAAGATCGGGCTCGAGGATTGCGCCGAGCTGGTGCTGCGGCAGATGCGCCGCGACGGGCTCGACGCCCACCTGCACGAGCTCGACGGCGGGCCGCCCATCATCGTCGGCCACATGACGACCCCGCGCTCGGCGAAGACGATGCTCTGCTACTCCCACTACGACGTGCAGCCGCCCGAGCCGATCGAGGCCTGGAGCCATGGCGGGCCGTGGTCGGGGGCGATCGTCGACGGGATCCTGTACGGCCGCGGCTCGACCGACAACAAGTCCGGCGTGCTCGCCTTCAACAAGGCCGCCAAGGCCTTCATGGCGGTGCGCGGGGAATTGCCGGTCAACCTGAAGTTCATCGTCGAGGGCGAGGAGGAGATCGGCTCGCTGCATCTCGGCCCCTGGGTCGAAAAGAACAAGGAATTGCTCGAGGCCGACGGCATGCATTGCCTCGACGGTCCCGTGGACACCTCCACCGGGCTGCCGGACATCGATCTCGGCCTGAAATCCGTGCTGTTCGTCGAACTGATCGCGCGCGGCGCCAATGCCGACGTGCATTCGCTGAACTTCCCGCTGCTGCCGAGCCCGGCCTGGGACATCGTGCGTGCGCTCAACACCATCATGGACGAGAACCGCCGCATCCTGATCGAGGGCTGGTACGAGGGCCTCTACGAGCTCGAGCCCGAGGACGAGCAGGAGCTCGTGGAGAAGGCGCGCCGGGTCAACCTCGACGACATGAGGGCGGAGTGGGGCATCGACCGTTTCGCGCTCGGCCGCGACGGGGTGGAGGCGATCCGCGCGCGCACCTACGAGCCGACCGCCAACATCCAGGGCCTCGTCGCCGGCTATACCGGGCCGGGCATGAAGACGATCGTGCCGAACGAGGCGCGCGTGAAGATGGATTTCCGGCTGATCCCCAACCTGCAGCCGGACAAGGCCATCGAGCGGCTGAAGGCGCATCTCGTCAAGCACGGCTTCGGCCATCTGGAGGTGAGCTACCGCATGAACGCGGAGCCGCCCTACAAGATCTCGGTCAAGGAGAGCATGGCGCAGGCGATCATCGCGGCGGCGACGCAGGTCTATGGCGAGTTGCCCATCGTGAACGGCGTCTCGGCGGAGGGGACGATCCTTCGCCATGTCTGGATCCCCTGCGTGCTGACCGGCTTTGCCAATGCGGGCGCCAACATGCACGCGCCGGACGAGAACATCAGCCTCGAGCACTACATCAAGGGGATCAAATACGCCGCTGCGATCATGGAGGAATTCGGCAAGACCGGCTGAGCCGGAGACAGCGCCTGCGTGCGCCGCCGCCGGCATCCGGCGTGCCCATCAGGGGATCGAGATCCCGTAGACGTCGGCCGACTTCGCGCGCAGATAGTCGATGTAGGGCCCCGGCTCGAGCGCGCGGCCGGTCGCCTTCACGAGCAGTTCGTCGCGGCTGAAGCGGCGGCCGTGCTGGTGGATGTGCTCGCCGAGCCAGGCCTGCAGCGGCTTGTAGTCGCCCGTCTCCAGCCCCGCCGCGATCGCCGGCGTCGTCTGGCGCGCGGTCTCCATCAGCTGCGCGGCCATGACGTTGCCGATCGTGTAGTTGCAGAACGTGCCGATCTGGCAGGTCGACCAGTGGATGTCCTGCAGCACGCCCTGGGCGTCGTCGGGTACGTCAAGGCCGAGCTCCTGCTTGATCGTCGCGTTCCACGCCTCCGGCAGGTCCTTCACCTTGAGGCTGCCGTCGACGAGCGCCTTCTCGATCTCGACCCTCAGCATGATGTGCACGTCGTAGGTGAGCTCGTCCGCCTCGACGCGGATGAAGCCCGGACGCGCCCTATTGACCGCACGGTAGAACGCTTCCGCATCCACGTCCGACAGCGCCTCCGGGAAGGTCTTCTGCAGTTCGGCGAAATGCAGCCGCCAGAACTGCCGGCTGCGGCCCACATGGTTCTCGTAGAGCCGCGACTGGGACTCGTGCGCGCCGAAGCTGACGCCGCCGACCGCGTAGTAGCCGACCATGTCGGTGGCGAGCGGCGTGCGCGTATAGGCCGGGTCGACGCCCTGCTCGTAGATGCCGTGGCCGGCCTCGTGCAGCGCGCCGAACAGGCTCGGCGGCAGGTAGTTGCGATAGAACCGCGTGGTGATGCGCACGTCGTTGCGCGTGAACGAGATCTCGAACGGGTGCACGGTGTTGTCGAGGCGGCCGCGTTCGAGGTCGTAGCCGATCAGCGCGGCCATCTTCAGCGCGAAGGCATGCTGGCGATCGACGGAAAAGTCGCGGCGCAGGAAGTCGTCGCGCGGCTGCTCGACGGCGGTGACCGCCTTCAGGATGGGCAAGAGCCCGGCGCGCAGCGCGCCGAACAGCCGGCCGAGGCTCTCCACCGTCTCGCCCGGCTCGTAGATCGACATGAGGGCGTCGTAAGGATGCCCGCTGTAGCCGATCGCGTCCGCATAGGTGCGGGCGACCTCCACGACCTGTTCCAGATAGGGCCGGAACAGCGCGAAGTCCTTGGTGGCGCGCGCCTTGATCCAGGCGGCGTTGGCCACCGTCTTCAGCTCCGCGCGGCGCTTCTGCAGTGCGGCCGGGATGCGCGAATGGAACGCGATCGCCTCGGCCGCCTGCTCGACGGCACGGCGCTGCGGCGCGGTCGGGTCCATCGCCTCCACCTCGCGGCGCGCCGCCTCGGTCGCCCGGCGGGTCTCGTCGGCGAGCAGCATCTCGCGCGCCGCCACGGTCAGCGTCGCGATCTGCTTGGAGCGGCTCTCCACGCCGCCCGGCGGCATCATGGTGCGGCTGTCCCACTGCAGGATCGAGATGGCGTTGAGGATGTCGTTGAAGGAGGCCATCCGGTCCGAGAACGTGGCGAGACTCATGGTGCGACCCTGGGTTGGAGGAGCGGGTTTCGATTGTATACTGTATAACAACCGCCTCGCAATGGCGCTTTCCGCTTTGTCACATAACCGTTGTGCTGCATCGCTAGGGAATTCCTCGATGTGACACTTCGGGGGACAGGCATGCTGGTCATCGACAAGCTGACGCGGCGCTTCGGGACCAAGGCGGCGGTGGACAATGTCTCGCTGCAGATCGAGCCCGGCACCTTCGTCGGCGTGATCGGTCGCTCCGGTGCCGGCAAGTCCACGCTGCTCAGGATGATCAACCGGCTGCAGGAACCGAGCGAAGGCCGCATCCTCTACGAAGGCACCGACATCACCGCGCTGAAGGGCGCGGCGTTGCGCGCCTGGCGCTCCGACTGCGCCATGATCTTCCAGCAGTTCAACCTGGTCGGCCGCCTCGACGTGCTGACCAACGTGCTGGTCGGCCGCCTCAACAAGGTGTCGACCGCCGCCTCGGTGCTGCGCCTGTGGGGCGCGGACGACAAGGCGATCGCCATGTCGGCGCTCGAGACCTTCGACATCGCCTCGCTCGCCGCCCAGCGCGCGGAGAGCCTCTCCGGCGGCCAGCAGCAGCGCGTCGCGATCGCCCGCGCGCTCGTCCAGGAGCCGAAGATCGTGCTCGCCGACGAGCCGATCGCCTCGCTCGACCCGCGCAACACCAAGATCGTCATGGATGCGCTGCAGCGGATCAACAAGGACTACGGCATCACCATCTTCTGCAACCTGCATTCGGTCGACCTGGCGCGCGCCTATTGCGACCGGCTGATCGGCATGTCGGCCGGCCGCGTCGTGTTCGACGGGCGCGGCTTCGACTTGACCGAGGATGTGACGCGCGAGCTCTACGGCCTCGAAGCGGGCGATGTGATGGACGAGGCCCCGGCCGCCCGGCAGCCCGTCCGCGAGACCGCCTGACCCTTTGTCGATCGTCGCCGCGGCTCGTGCGGGCCGATGGCGACGCGGCCAACCGCGCCGGCCGAACCGGCGCACATCCACCCCGTCGACAAACCGTCGATCACGATACCCGGGAGACTTTTCCATGTTCACGCGCCGCGCCGTCATCGGCACTCTCGCCGCCACCTTCGCCTTCGGGGCCGCTTCGGCGATCGCCCAGGATTGGAAGGCCAAGTACCCCGAACTCGTGTTCGCGGTGGTTCCCTCCGAGAACGCCGCAGGCGTGCTCGATCGTTGGGGCCCGTTCGTCGAGTATCTCTCGAACGAGATCGGAACCAAGGTCACGCTGCGCGTGGCGCAGGACTACGCGGCGGTCATCGAGGGCCAGCGTTCCGGCCAGATCCACATCGCCAACTACGGCCCGTCCAGTTTCGCCCGCGCGCTCATGACCGGCGCCAAGATCACTGCCTTCGCGATCGAAGTGTCGCAGGGCAACGTCAAGGGCTACTACTCCGTCTTCTACGTGAAGAAGGACAGCCCCTATCAGAAGATCGAGGACCTGAAGGGCAAGAACCTCGGCCTCGTCGACCCGAACTCCACCTCGGGCAACAACGTGCCGCGCTTCGCTCTCAACGCCATGAAGATCGACCCGGATAGCTTCTTCGGCAAGGTCGTCTACACCGGCAGCCACGAGAACGCGATCATCGCGCTGCAGCAGGGCACGGTCGACGTCGCCGCCAACTGGTGGAACAACGAGACCGACACGAACGTGTCGCGCATGGCCGCCAAGAACATGGTCAAGGCGGAAGACTTCCGCGTGATCTTCAAGTCGGATCAGATCGTCAACTCGCCGATGGCCTACCTGAACGACCTGCCGGACGATCTGAAGGCCAAGATCCGTCAGGCGTTCTTCGACGCCCCGACCAAGGCCAAGGCCGCGTTCGACAAGCTCTCCGACGGCAAGAACCTGCCCTGGGAGCCGGTCGACAACAAGGCCTACGACCCGATCGTCGAACTCAACAAGTTCGTCGACGACCTGCGCAAGAAGAAGGCGTCCTGATCGACGCCCGCGACGGTCGTTCGACGCCCCGTTCGGGGTGCGCCGGGCCACCGCGCGACATTCCTCAGGCGGCCGCCCGTCCGGCTGCCTGAGTTTCGTTTGAAGCCAGGCCGTCCCGCCGACGGCCGACCCGCCGAGGCCCCGCCCGCATGACCGCGACCGCCAAGTCTCCGGTGCCGCAAACGGACCCGCAGCGCCTCGCCGAACTCGCCCGGCTTTATGCCGGCGAGCAGACGGCGAAGCGCAACCGGTCACTGATCGGCGCGGCGCTCCTGGTCGCCGCCATCCTGCTCGCCGCGGTGGTGGCGGAGGTCGATCTCGGCAAGCTGTTCGGCAATCTCGGCGCGTTCGGCAAGTATCTCGGCGAGATCATGCCGACGATCCGGGCGGGCCACATCGCCGAGGACATCAGGGAGTGGTACTGGGGCTTCGCGAAGTGGTTCCGGCTGCTGCTCGAGACCCTGCTGATCGCCTATACGGGCACGATCCTGGGCTTTGTCGGCGGCTTCATCCTCTGCTTCTTCGCGGCCGCCAATATGGGCCGCTCGAACACGGTGCAGTTCGTCACGCGCCGCTATCTGGAACTTTGCCGCACCGTGCCCGAGCTGGTGTTCGCGCTCATCTTCGTCGTCGCCTTCGGGCTCGGCCCGGTGCCCGGCGTGCTCGCCATCGCGATCCACACGACCGGCGCCCTCGGCAAGCTTTACGCCGAGGTGGTCGAGAACATCGACATGAAGCCGGTCGACGGCCTCACCGCGTCGGGGGCGACTTTCGTTCAGACCGTCCGCTTCGCGGTCGTGCCGCAGGTGCTCTCCAACTTCGCGAGCTACGCGCTGCTCCGCTTCGAGATCAACGTGCGCGGCGCCGCGGTGATGGGCTTCGTCGGTGCCGGCGGCATCGGGCAGGACCTGATCGAGGCGGTGCGCAAGTTCTACTTCACCGATGTCAGCGCGATCCTGCTCATGATCATCGTGGCCGTGTTCCTGATCGACCTCGGCACCGAGCGGCTGCGCCATCGGCTCATCAGCTTGGAGGCTTCCCGATGACCAGCGCCTCGCCAAGGCCGGCCGCCACGGGGAAGAGCCCGTTCGCCGACATCGACAAGGCGCGCCTGGAGGCCGCTTATCCGGGCGCGTTCCGATCCGACCCGGTCACCCGGGCGCTCGTGGTCGGAACCACGGTCGCCCTCGTCGGCCTCTTCCTGTTCGGTCTCTACCGGCTTGAATTCTCTTTCTCGAAGATGTGGCTCGGCATCGGGCGGCTCGGCGACTTCATCATTTTCATGATCCCGCCGGATCCGGGCAGCTGGGCGCGCTTCATGCTGTTCCTGGACGCGATTGCCGAGACACTCGCGATCGCGCTGCTCGGCACGCTCGGCGCGGCCCTGCTCGGCCTGCCGCTCGGCTTCCTGGCGGCGAAGAACGTGATCCCCAATATCTTCGCCCATTTCACCATCAGGCGCGGTCTCGACACGATCCGGTCGGTCGACACGCTGATCTGGGCGCTGGTCTGGATCAACGTGGTCGGCCTCGGTCCCTTCGCCGGCGTCCTCGCCATCATCAGCTCCGACGTCGGATCGTTCGGCAAGCTCTTCTCCGAGGCGATCGAGGCGTCGGACAAGAAGCCGGTCGAGGGGATCGTCTCCACCGGCGGCTCGGATCTGCACGCGGTCCGGTTCGGCATCCTGCCGCAGGTGCTGCCGGTCATGCTGAGCCAGGTGCTCTACTACTTCGAATCCAACACCCGCTCCTCCACCATCATCGGCATCGTCGGCGCCGGTGGCATCGGCTCGGTCCTGTCCGAGACGATCCGGACGCTGGAATGGCAGCAGGTCTCCTGTCTTCTGATCCTCGTTCTGATCACCGTCGCGCTCGTCGACCAGCTCTCCGTCCGCCTGCGCTTCGCCATCATCGGCCGCCGCTCCGTCATCTGACGCCGCCCGGCGGTTGCGGCGGTCGCGCCTCGCGATCCATCGCCCCGACGATCGGAGCTCCGCCGTGGAGGCGCGGCGCCGCAGCGGCTAGCATGCGCCGACCGGCCGACTCGCGCCCGGCTTTCTCACGCGCCCGACCGGCGCGGATGCGCGCCCAGGCGGGCGAGGTGAGACAGTTGGCGAGCGGCCCGGCCCGTCCCATGCGTCGCCGGCACGAGGGTGTTCCGCCATGTCGCCTGCCTCTTCGACCCTGATCCGCGGCGGCCAGCTTCTCCTGGAGACGCCCGCGGGCCGTCGCGCCGTCGCGGCCGATCTCCTCGTCGGCGCCGGCCGGATCGCCGCGATCGGGGAGGGGATCGCCGCGCCGCCGGATGCCGCCGTGGTCGACGCGAGCGGCCTCCTCGTCGCGCCCGGGCTGATCAACGCCCATTTCCATTCGCCCGGCAATTTCATGAAAGGCATGCTCGACGGGCTGCCGCTCGAACTCTTCATGCTCTACGAGGTCCCGCCGCTCGCGAGCGGGGCGGCCGGCGCCCGGCTCGGCTATGTGCGCACCATGCTGGGCGCGCTGGAAATGCTGAAGCTCGGCGTCACTTGCGTGATGGACGACGCCTTCCACGTGCCGGTCGCCACGCCCGAGGGCGTCGACGCCATCATGGAGGCCTATCGCGACTGCGGCCTCAGGGCGACGGTGGCGATCGACCAGCCGAACCTCGTCGAATATGTGAAGTATCCCTTCCTCGAGGACCTGCTACCGCCCGCGCTGAAGCGGGAAATGGACGCGGCGCCCCGGCAGGGCGACGAGGAGCTCCTCGACGTCTACGCCCATCTGATCGGCCGCTGGCACGGCGCGGCGGACGGGCGCCTCGGCGCCGCCTTGTCCTGCTCGGCGCCGCAGCGGGTGACCGTGCCCTATCTGGAGGCGCTCGCGCGGCTGTCGCGCGAGAGGCATATCCCCTTCAACATGCACATCCTGGAGACCAAGCTGCAGCGCGTGTTCGGCGAGGAGAAGCTCGGCCGCTCGCTGGTGCGCTACGCCGACGACCACGGCACGCTGACGCCCGACACGGTGGTGATCCACGCCATCTGGGTCGACGACGACGACATCCGCATCCTCGCCGACCGGGGCGTGACGGTCGCGCACAACCCGGTCTGCAACTTGCGCCTCGGCAGCGGCATCGCGCCGTTCCGCGCCTGGCGCAACGCCGGCGTGGCGGTGTGCCTCGGCACCGACGAACTGATCGCCGACGACGGCGCCAATCTGTGGGCGGCGGCGAAGGCCGCCGGGCTCGTGCACACGCTCGCCGACCCCGATCCGGACACCTGGCCGACCGCGCCGGAGGTGCTCGACGCGCTGTGGACCGGCGGCGCCCGCGCGCTCGGCCTCGCCGGGCGCATCGGCCGCATCGCGGTCGGCGCCGAGGCGGATCTCGCGCTGATCGACCTCGACACCCTGGCCTTCACGCCGCTCAACGACCTCGAACGTCAGCTCGTCTATTGCGAGACGGGGTCGTCGGTGCGCCACGTCATGGTCGCCGGGCAATGGGTGGTGCGGGACGGCCGGACGACGCTTGTCGACGAGGCGGCGATCCGGCGCGAGGCACGCGAGATCATGCGCCTCGTCGAACCCGAGACGAGCGCCGCGCGGGCCGCCGCCGGCCGCCTCGCGCCCTACTATGCCGAGATGGTCCGCCGCGCCCATGCCCGCGACGTCGGGCTCGTCCGCCGCCTCGGCTGAACCGTCGCGCGCCGTCGCCACGGCCCGGGACGCGAGCATCGACCCGCCGGGCCTGCCCACACTATGCGCTGGGCTTGCCGGCGATCCGGTGCGAGCTTGGCCCGGCCTCGTCGCGAGGCGTGTCCCGCGCTGCAAGCCCCCGGAGATCGATCGTGAGCGCTCCCTTGAACGACCGCTACGCCTACACGCCGATCACCCGCTTCAAGGACTTCCGCTGGCCGAACGGCGCCCGGCTCGCGCTCCATGTCTGTCTCGGCATCGAGGACTACATCCCCGACGAGGGCCTGACCGAAAGCATCATCGCCGGGACGCCCAAGCCCGACTGGGTCAACCGCTCCTGGCGCGACTACGGCAACCGCGTCGGCGGCTTCCGCCTGATCGACCGGCTCGGCCAGTATGGCATCCGCCCGGCCGTGCTGCTCAACACCGACGTCTACGACAGCGCGCCCGACCTGATGGCGCATGCGCGCGGGGCCGGCGCCGAGATGGTCGGCCACGGCCTCACCAATTCGCACACGCTCGCCGGCATGCCCCCTGAAGCCGAGGAAGCCTATGTGGGCGCCGTCGCCGACCGGATCGAGCGGGAGGAGGGGCGGCGGCCGGGCGGCTGGTCGAGCATGTGGCTCGCCCATACGCCGACCACGCTCCGCTCGCTCCGCCGCAAGGGCTACCGCTACCTGCTCGACCTCAGGCTCGACGACCGCCCGGTCTGGCTCTCAGCCGGCGAGGACCGCATCCTGGCGCTGCCCTATGCGCTCGAACTCAACGACAGCTCCACCCTGATCGGCCGCTTCGGCACCGCCGACGCCTTCGCCGGCATGATCGTCGACGAGTTCGACGAGCTGCGGCTCGCGTCGGCGCGGCAGCCGCTCGTGATGAGCATCGTCGTCCATTCCTTCATCTCCGGCCAGCCGTTCCGGCTGCGCGCCCTGACCCGCGCCCTCGACCATATCCGCGCGGCTGGCGACGACGTCTTTCTCGCCACCCCGGCCGAGATCGCCGCCGTCATCGAGGCCGATCCGAGCCTCGCGCCCTGACCTCGGCGTCGGCGTCGTGGCGGCCGCGCGGGCTCCGGCCGCGACAGGGTCGACGCCCGCCGCCGTGCTCGAATGTCGGCCAAGATCTGGCGTCGAAATCCTTGGCCGCCGGCATGCCGGTGGAAGACAAACAACGCCGTTGCTGCAAAGCTTGACGGCAACCGCCGGGGTCTGCTTTCGGCTCCCGCGAGCGACTTCCATGGTTATGACATAATTTGCTGTGCGGACTGGCATGGCGGCGGACGTGTCCCTTGTAGAGCGTTCGAGAGGTAGGACACCATGCAGGACGTCAACGACCCGACCGACTATCTGCCGACCCTGATCCGCGGGCTTTCGGAAGCGATCGACCATGGGCGGAGCATGGCGGAAACCGACCTCGCGCTCGCCTCGGCGGTCGAAGAGGCGACCGTGACGATCATCGAGGCGCCTCACTATGCGCTGCACCAGTCGGCCGCCTGAGGAAGACGATCGCGGCGCCGGATGGTCGGCACCGTCAGGCCGCTGACGAGCGCGGACGCGCCGATCGTGACACCCTTCGCCGATTCGGCTCTTGCTCCTCCGGTCGCTGGAGGCGTTAGGCTCCGCCTGACACCTGTGCAAGGGAGCGGCGGATGGCCGACATCGTGAAGACGCGGTTTCGCGTGGACGGCATGGATTGCGCCGGCTGCGCCGCGAAGGTCGGCACGGCGGCGCGGCGCGTGCCCGGCGTCGCCGACGTCTCGGTCTCCGTGACCGCCGCCACCATGACGGTGACGCATCGGCCCGAGGCGGATCTCGGCGCGATCGCGAAGCTGGTGACGGGCCTCGGCTATCCGACCGCGCCGGTGACGCCGCCCCGCGACGCCGCCGGGCCGGCGGTCGGCGCGCCGGCCGCGCATGATCCCGATCATGAGCACAAGGACCACGACCACGGCGAGCACGACCATGCCCGCCATGGCGCCGGCGGGTACGACCACGACGACCACGATCACGATCACGGCGATCATGGACAAGGCGATCACGGCCACGCCCACGCGGGTGGCGGCCACGAACCCCATGCCCCGGCGCCGGCGGGCGGCTTCCACGGTCATGTGCATGACCACGGATCCCATGACGGACCTTGGTGGAACGCGCCGAAGGTCCGGCTGACCGTCGCGAGCGGCATCGCGCTCCTCGCCGCCTTCGCGCTCGCCCATGTCTGGCCGGGCATCGAGCGCTTCGCCTTCATCGCCGCGATCGCGGTCGGCCTCGTGCCGATCGGCCGGCGCGCCGTCATGGCCGCGCTGGCGGGCACGCCCTTTTCGATCGAGACGCTGATGACGATCGCCGCCGTCGGCGCTGTCGTGATCGGCGCCACCGAGGAGGCCGCGACCGTCGTGTTCCTGTTCCTCGTCGGCGAACTCCTGGAAGGCGTCGCCGCCGGCCGCGCCCGCGCCAGCATCCAGGGCCTCACCAGCCTGGTGCCGAAGACGGCGCGGATCGAGCGGAACGGCGCGGTCGAGGAGGCGGCGGCCGACACGCTCGCGATCGACGCGGTGATCGTCGTCCGGCCCGGCGACCGCATCCCCGCGGACGGGACGATCCTCGAGGGCGAGAGCGCGATCAACGAGGCGCCGGTCACCGGCGAGAGCGCGGCGAAGCGGAAGCATGCAGGCGAGCCGGTCTTCGCCGGCACGGTCAACGGCGACGGCGTGCTGCGCGTCCGCGTCACCGCGACCGCCGCGGACAACACGATCGCGCGCGTGGTCCGCCTGGTCGAGGAGGCGCAGGAGAGCAAAGCCCCGACCGAGCGCTTCATCGACCGCTTCTCCGCCTATTACACGCCCGGCGTCCTCGTCGTCGCCGCGCTCATGGCGGTCGTGCCGCCGCTCCTCGGCGGCGGCGCCTGGAGCGAGTGGATCTACAAGGGCCTAGCCATCCTGCTGATCGGCTGCCCTTGTGCGCTCGTCATCTCCACCCCCGCCGCCATCGCCGCCGGGCTCTCGGCCGGGGCTCGCCGGGGCCTCCTCATGAAGGGCGGCGCCGTGCTGGAGACGGTCGGGTCGCTCACCGCGGTCGCCTTCGACAAGACCGGCACGCTCACCGAGGGCCGGCCCGTGGTCACCGATGTGGTCGCGCTGGGCCCGCTCGACGAGCGCGCGGTGCTCGCCCGCGCCGCCGCGCTGGAGACGGGCTCCAGCCATCCGCTCGCCCGCGCCATCCTGGACAAGGCGGCCGAGGCGAAGCTCGTCCCCGTGCCCTCGGCCGAGGACGCCGCGGCGGTGCCGGGCAAGGGCCTCGGCGGACGGGTGAACGGCGAGACCCTGTTTCTCGGTTCGGCCGCCGCCGCCGCCGGGATCGCCCCGCTCGGCGCCGCGGCGGAGGCCTTCGTCGCTGCCGCGGCGGGGGAGAGGAAGTCGGTCTCGGTGCTGGTCGCCGACGGCCGGGTCGTCGGCCTGATCGCCTTCCGCGACGAGCCGCGCCCCGACGCGCAACGCGGCATCGAGGCTCTCGGCGACCTGGGCATCCGCGCCGTGATGCTGACCGGCGACAACCGCCGGACCGCCGCGGCGATCGCCGGCTCGCTCGGCATCGAGGCGCGCGCGGAACTCATGCCCGACGACAAGCTCGGCATCGTGCGCGAGATGCAGGCGCGCGGCGACCGGATCGGCAAGGTCGGCGACGGCATCAACGACGCGCCGGCGCTTGCCGCCGCCGATGTCGGCATCGCCATGGGCGGCGGCACGGACGTGGCGCTCGAAACGGCGGATGCCGCCGTGCTGCACGGCCGCGTCACCGACGTCGCCAACATGGTCGCGCTGTCGCGCGCAGTGATGGCCAACATCCGCCAGAACATCACGGTCGCGCTCGGCCTGAAGGTCCTCTTTCTCGTCACGACCATCGCCGGCATCACCGGCCTCTGGCCCGCGATCCTCGCCGACACCGGCGCCACCGTCCTCGTCACCGCCAACGCCATGCGCCTGCTCGGCTGGAAGGCGGCGGTCTGACGCCGCGCGCCCACCGTGCCGGGCGGGGTGACCGCAGGCCGGTCCGCTCGCGCCGCGTCTGCTGCGCCCGACCCGGCGCGCCCCGACCGTCAGGGCGCGGCGAGCTGGCCCTGGCGTTGCCGAAGGAAGGCGATCACGCTCGGGTCCCGCGTCGCCTCGATCGCCGCGCCATAGGCGGCGACGGCGTCGGCGATCCGCCCGGCGGAGGCGAGCAGATGCGCCCGCGCCGCCAGCGCCGGCTGGAACCGCGCGGCGACCGCCGGCTCGAGCCGGTCGAGCGCGACGAGGCCCGCCTCCGCCCCTTGCCAGAGGCCGATCGCGAGCGAATGGGCGACCACCGCGCCGGCAGACGGCGCGATCCGTAGCAGCCCCTCGTGCAGCAGCGCGATGGCAGGCCAGTCGACGCGGCCTGCCTTCAGCCCTGCCACATGGGCGGACTGGATCGCCGCCTCGATCTGGTAGCGGCCGAGCGAGCCCGCCCTGCCGGCGCGGCGCAGCAGCGCTTCCGCCTCGGCCTGCAGCGCGGCGTTCCAGAGGGTCCTGTCCTGCGCGTCGAGCGGCACATAGCGGCCCGCAGCGTCGCGCCGTGCCCGCGCGCGGGCGCCGAGATGGGCGGCGAGCGCCGCCAGGCCGAGCGCCTCCGGGTCCTCAGGGATCAGCGCCGCGAGCAGGCGGGCAAGAAACAGCGCTTCCTCGCCGATCGCCTCGGGCAGGGCCGCGCCGAGGCCGTCGATCCCGGCCGCGACCGCGCCGTACACGGCCTCGAACACGGCCTCCTTGCGCGCGGCCATGTCGGCCCGGCCGGGCAGGACGAAGGGCAGGCGGGCCTCGCGGATCTTGCGCTTGGCGCGCACGAGCCGCTGCGCCATGGCGTCGGCCGGCACGAGAAAGAGCCGCGCCACCTCGGCGGCCTCGAGCCCGAGCACGGTCTGCAGCATCAAGGGCGTGCGCACGCCCTCGTCGATCGCCGGATGCGCGCAGACGAACAGGAGCCTCAGCCGGTCGTCCGGAATGTCGTCGGGGTCGATCCGGTCCATCACCGCCTCCACGGTCTCCGCGGCCTCCAGAGGCGCCGCCAGGCGGCGTTCCGCGCGCATGGCGGCATTGGCGGCCGTGTTGCGCGCGACCGTCAGCAGCCAGGCTTCCGGCCGGTCGGGAATGCCGCGCTCCGGCCAGGTCTCGAGCGCGCGCGCGAAGGCCTCCGCGAGCGCTTCCTCGGCGCGCGCGATGTCGCCCGTGCGGGCGGCAAGAATCGCCAGGAGCCGCCCGTAGTGATCGCGGGCGACCGCGGCGGCGCACGCATGGCTCAACGCAGGCGCCACGGAAGCCCCGTCCCGGCGCTCGCGATGCCCCGGTTCACGCACATGGACGGATCCCTCCGGTTTGCCGGCGCGGGCGGGACTCGGCGAGCCCGCGCCGGCCGCGGCTCATCCCATGGCCGAGGGGCGCACCTCGACGACCCCGGCCCGCGCGGCGGGGCATTGTTCCGCGAAGGCGAGCGCCGCGTCGAGATCCGGCACGTCGATCACGTAGTAGCCGCCGATCTGCTCCTTGGCCGCCGAGAAGGGACCGTCCTGGACCCGCCGGGTCCCGTCCTTCAGCGTGATCGTGGTGGCGGTGAACGACGGCTTCAGCCAGTCGGTGGCGACGAACACGCCGGCGTCGACGAGCGCCTTGGTGTAGGCCTCGAAGGCGGCCTGGATCTCGGCCATCGCCTCCGGCGGGACATGCGCCATCGCGGTTTCGTCGGTGTGGAGGAAAAGCGTGTACTTCATGGCGAGGCTCCTTTCAGGGTCGATCAGGCGCCGCTGGCGACGCGGGACAGATTGGCGAGGCCCGTCTCGTAGGTGGAGCCGAGCATGCGGTCCATGAACAGGCCGAAGACGCGGCGCACCGGATGGGCGCCGAGATCGGCGTCGAGCGTCCAGGTCACGCGCGTTCCACCCGCCACCGGGGTCAGCGTGAAGGATTGGACCGGCTGGCCCATCGCGCCGAGGTCGAGCCGCATCGCGACGAGGGCGGCCGGTTCGGCGGCGATGATCGTCTGCGTGCCCGCGCCGGCCTTGCCTTCCCAGGCGAAGGCGGCGCCGACGCCGGCCGGCGGGCCGGAGAACCGCACCGCCAGCGCCGGATCCTCGGCGCGGAACGGATTGATGCGGTCGAACCCGGCGCTGGTCGACAGGATCGCGAAGACGGCCTCGGGCGAGGCGGCCACGACGGCGCTGCGCTCGACGCGGCCATGGTCGGGCAGGGCGAAGGGAATGGCGGCGGCGCCCGCGATCACCAGTCCGGCGGTGGCAAGCAAAGTGGCGAAGGTCACGGCTCTCTCCTCTGGGTCAATGAAGCAATCCCCTGCTTCACCGCCATGACAGGCGACCCGACCGTCGATCGACATCCGCGCCGGATTTTTTTTGGCCGGAACGGCGCGACGGCGGCAAACGTCGCGGGGGTCATCGGGACGCGACAGCGGCGCGACAACCGTCCGACCAGTCATCCCGGCACCACGGGCAAGGCGGGCTCCGGACCCGGCAGGACGGTGCTCACCGCGACCGTCGTCGTCGCAGCACACCGGCCCGTCGCAGCACGCAGCACGCCCGCTCGCAAAACCGGCTATCAGAGCGGCGGTGATTGCTTGACGACCCGAGATCCCGACCGAAGGAGGAGCCTGTCCCGATGGCGAAAAACGAGACGACGGCGACCTTCGGCTGCCGCTGCGGTGAGGTGCGGGGCACGGTCGTCCGGGCCGCGCCGGGCTCGGTCAACCGCGTGGTCTGCTACTGCGACGACTGTCAGGCCTTCGCCCATTGGCTCGGCCGGGAGGACCTGCTCGATGCCCATGGCGGCTCCGACATCGTCCAAATGGCGCCGGCCGCCACGCGTTTCACCAAGGGCGAAGACAGGATCGCCGGCGTCCGCCTGTCCGCGAAGGGGCTTCACCGCTACTATGCGACCTGCTGCAACACGCCGGTCGGCAACATGGTCGGTCCGGCGATCCCCTTCGTCGGCGTCGTCGTGGCGGCGTTCCGCGCGGACGGCCAGGACCCCGATGCGGTGTTCGGCCGGCCGATCGGCGCGATCAAGGGGGAATACGCCGTCGGCGCGCCGCCGCCCGGCTCACGGGGCATGCCGCTCGGGCTGATGGCCCGCGCCATCGCCAAGGTGTTGACGTGGCGCCTGTCCGGCCAGACCTGGCCGCACCCTTTCTTCGACCGCGCAACCGGCAAGAGCCGCTTCGCCATGACCATCATCCCGCCCGCCGAACGCGAGCGCCTGCGCACGATTTGACGGCTCCTTCCTCGCCATGGCTGAACGCGTGCTCGGCGACACGTCACTCCCGGCAGCGGACCGCAATGCCGCCACGCTCGCTCGTCATCAGCGCCGGACCAAGCTGGGGACCTTCAATGCCGGCGCCCTGCGTCGGCAAGTCGGCGGTACCCTGCACGAGGGAAAGGATATGTCCGCGGCGTGCGACGCGCTGGTCGAGGCGGGACTGATCCGCAGCACGGCCGCTCGGTCGGGCCCACCGGCAGGTCGACCGCCGGCGAACTCCGAGGTCAACTCGTTCCTGTTCCGGTGGCGGTAGGTGTCTCTGATGGTCCGCTGGTCGGATTGGGTGACGGGCGTGGCTCTGCGCCGCCGCCGGGAAGCGGCCAGTGCACCCGACGGAGATGCGCTCGGCCGGGCGACCGGGCGGAACTTGGGCGACTGGCTGCGCGGCAGCGTTACGCCGGCCGGGAACCGCGCCGCCGACGGGATTCTGCACTCGATCCTGCCCAAAACAGCAGCGCGGCGAGGCGTGGCAGCGCTTCCTCGAGACCGGATCGCGAAAGCCGCCGGGCTTCCGCCGGCGCGTCACGCCGGCGGCGCGTTCGTGGCGGCCGGCAGCCGGGCCGCCCGGTCGGGCTGCGCCGCGACCGGCACCGTGCGCTTCGAGGCGGCGTGCCCTTGGTCTTTCAGCTCCCGCTTCACCAGCGCCGGGCAGCCGTAGCAGAAGCAAGATTTCAGCGACGGATCGCGGTCGGCTGCGGACGGGTCGGAAACGAGCCGGCGCATCTGCCGGTAGGCCTCGCCGTTCCATATCTCCTCGAGCGGCGTCTCAAAGATGTTGCCCGCCTCGCGGGCGTCGGCGTGGTTGGAATACTGCCGGCCGGTACGGAAGTTGCAGCAGGGCACCACGCCGCCGTCGAACTTGATGATGAGCGACACGAAGGGCCAATGGCAGAGCGGCAGGACCCCGGCGGGCAGGGGCTCGATGATGTCGTAGAGGTCCGGATCGTCGTCGACGACGTTGTCGAGCGGATAGGGCTCGATGCGGGTGAAATGGTCGACGCCAGCCTCCGCGCCGATCGCCTTGACCCGTTCCAGCTCGCCCTCGGGATGGTGCTTGTGCGCCACATACTGGAGCTCGATCACCGGATAGGCGAGGTTGTGCGCCTTCCGGTAGCTCACCGAACGCATCAGGTTGGGGACGACCCAGTCGAACCGGCCATTGATACGGGTGCGATTATAGACCTCGGCGGATGCGCCGTCCACGGCCACGGTCAGATGCGTGACGCCGGACTCGATCAGGCCGGCAATCTTCTTGTCCGAGTAGCTGTAGCTGAAGTGGGTGGTGAGATGAACGTTGAAATTGCCGTCTCGGGCGATGCGGCAGAGCTCGAACAGCTGGGGATGGATCAGCGGGTCGCCGAAATAATACATGCTCACGGCTAGACCGCGCCCGTGGAAGGCGTCGATGATACGGCGGAACTCGTCGACGCTCATCCGGTCCTGATTGGTGAAGCGCTGCGCGGTCAGCAGCGCCTTGTCGAAGGTCTCCGGCGCGGCATGCAGGCAGACGGGGCACCTCAGGGTGCACTGGGGCGAAATGTCGACCTTGATCACCGAGGGCACCGATGCGGCACGCTCGCTCCGGCCGAGAAAGGCCCAGACATTGGCGAGGAGCGTCGCGCTCTTGGCCGGAGTCAACGCGGAAAAGAGCCATGAGCGGCGCCGCCACGCCGAGCGGGCGGTTCGAATATGCGCCATCAGCGCAAAAACCACACTCCTCAAGGCCGCTCGCTCCTGCATGTCCGGGCGGGATCCACTAAATCCAAGAGTATAGGCAGCACAGCCCGAGACATTTGCTTTTCCCGTATCAACAGGAATTGACAGGACCACAACGGTGCCAAGCTGTAAACGCGCCGCTTACGGCTTGGTAACCGGCAGCAACGCGTCGCCGCCGATGACGACAGGCTACTGTGAGCCCCCGGTGGGGAATGGGGTGGGTAAGCAGGCAAGCTTCGGAAACAAACCGACTGATAACAGAGGTTTATCAGGCGAGATTGGCGGATGCGGTGTCCGACAAGCGGTCCAATCAACCATTTGTATATTCAAGGGAAACCCGTCTCGTAGAATGATCGGTCCCAATTCCGGTCCCAAGTGACGTTGCCCCCTGAATGCCCTCGTTCATAACCGGAATCCGTTCTGGTTGTGGTCCCGTCTGGACCGGGCTGCGAACTCGTTCGGGGTGAGGCCGCCGAGGCTCGTGTGAGGTCGGTGGCCGTTGTAGTCGGCCCTCCAAGCTTCGATGATCCGCCGCGCCATGGGCAAGCCCCGGAACAGGTGCTCGTTCAAACATGCGTCGCGGAAGCGGCCATTCAGGCTCTCGACGGATCCTAGCTTCCGAGCGGGGTCATTTCAGGGGGCAACGTCAGCCAATTTCTTCGCAACGGCAGAGCATGTCACAGACTGATCGGGTTTTGCTCCAGCATAAAGGGTCTAAACTTGCTCTGCCGAGAAGCCCCCCGCTCTGAGGAGCGCTAGACCCTCGGCGGCTCAGTTCTGGAAGTAGGTGATCTTACCCTGGGCGCTCCGCTTCCACGTATACATGACGTAGTCGAGCGAGAGGCGGTCGCCCTTGCGGTCGAATGCGATGTCGCCGAGCACCGTCTTGAAGGTTATGCCAGAATGCATGGCATCCGCCATCTGCTTTGGGTCGAGGGCGCCGACCCTCTCGGCCGCCTGCTTCAAGATCTGCACGGCCGCGTAGGAGTAGAGCGTGTAGGCCTGCGGTTCGAAATTTTTTGCGCGGAACTTCGCAACCACGTCCGTCGCCGCCGGGTTGGTGCGCGGATCCGGGCCGAACGACATCAGCGTGCCAATGACGCCCTCGCCGCCGATCGTGGCGAACTTGTCGTCGATGATGCCGTCGCCGGACATCATCACGGTCTTCAGGCCCTGGTCGCGCATCTGGCGCACGATCAGGCCGCCTTCGGTATGCAGGCCGCCCCACATGAGAATGTCCGCGCCGGAGGACTTGATCTTCGACACGAGCGCCGAATAGTCCTTCTCACCGGTGTTCACGCCCTCGTACATCACTTCCTTGATGCCGGCCTTGTTCATGAAGCCGCGCGCGGCGTCGGCGAGGCCTTGGCCGTAGGTGGTCCTGTCGTGGACGATCGCGATCTTTTTGCCCCTAAAGTTGGCGACCGCGTAGTCGGACCATAACTTGCCTTGCTGGTCGTCGCGGCCGCAGGTGCGGAACACGTTCCAGAGGCCCTTTTCCGTGACGCGCGGGTTGGTGGACGACGGAGTGATCATCAGTATGCTGTTCGCGGCATAGACGTCCGAGGCCGAGAAGGTAACGCCGGAATTGAAGTGACCCACGACGAACTTGACGCCTTCGCGGACGAACTTGTTCGCGACCGAGACGCCCTGCCTCGGGTCGGACACGTCGTCTTCGACCATCAACTGCACCCTGCGGCCGAGAATGCCGCCGGCAGCGTTGATGTCCGCCACCGCTTGTTCGGCGCCGGTCTTCATCTGCGCGCCGAAGGCGGCATTAGGGCCGGTTATGGGACCCGCGACGCCGAGCAAGATCGGAGTATCGATCGGCGGCGGCGTCGGCTTCGGCTCGACAGTGGGCTTCGTCGCTGGGGGCAGGGACGCAAGCCGACGCAGTTCCGCGATCCGCGCCTGGGCCAGCGCCGCGAAGGTTCCGGACGGATAGCGCTGCAGATAGGTCTGGAGTATGGCTTCGGAACTGGTGTCCTTCACCGATTGCCAGAACAGCAGCTCCGCCTGGTCGCTTTGCGGCGGGGCGGGCTGTGGTGCCGCGGCGCTGCTCCCGAGATAGAATTCGCGGCCGCCCAGCGAGGAGTAGACGAACGGCTCCTGTCGCTGCCGGGTTTGGTCGAGGACGGAGTCGCGCACCCTGCCAAGCAGGAGACGGACTTCGAGGCCGGGCGTCTCGATGTGCTTTAGTAGCGCGGCGGCGAACGGGCTGTGGATGTCCCCGTCCGCCGCAGTAGCGCCCGCGGCGGCCGCATAGGCAACAATGGTGTTGGAGAGGCTCGTATCCACCCGGCCGAGGCCACGCCCGATTGAGCGCTGCTGCCCGGCGCCGGAGGTGATTTGCGGGGAAAACGGATTGTCGCGGCAGGCGTCGAGCAGGACGATCCGCAGCGTGCGCGCCCCGGCGATGCTGCGCATCACAAGGTCCACCGGCACCAGTTCGTAGTCGATATCGAGATCGGAACTGAGGCTCGCATCAACGGGAATGAGATAGTTCGATCCCGAGACCTCGATGCCGTGGCCCGCATAGTATACGAGTGCGACATCCGCCTTTGCGGCGTCCGCAGCGAAGCGCCGCAGCGCCTGGCGAAGGCCGTCAACCGAGAGATCGCGCTGCTGCTGCACCGCAAAGCCGATGCGCGACAAAGCGCCGGCGATCGCCTCCGCGTCGGCCGAAGGATTGGCGAGCCTTGGCGCATGGGCATATTCCGAATTCCCGACCACCAGCGCGACCTTGCCGGTCTGCGCGAGGGCGGCGCTGATCGGCGCTAGCGCGAGAAGGAGGAGCAACAGGGTAAAGTGCAGGATCCGCTTGGTCGGCATAAGCTAAGGACCCCTGTGTTGCGTGGCGGTTCGCGGCCGTCCGCCTCCCCGCAAACGGCGTCGGTTCTTGCGCAACTCTACGGTTAAGCCTTTCAACTTGCCAGATCGATGGCTGAGGATGACGGACTTCGGCGCCGCACTGCGGGTGCGGGCATCCTCGGCATGGCGGGCCCGGCACGCCGGCCACGCTGGCCGAGGCCTTGGAGAAATTAACGGTGTCTCCGGCCTGTTGGCAACGGGCCTTGTCCTTGCGCATTCCCTATAGCCCGATCTCGGCCGCGAGGTTCCGCGCGAACAGCTCTCCGTCCTGGATGTACCGCCGAAGCACCGCGTTCGGGCGGTGCCGCGTCTCTTTGGCGATGGCGCGCTCTTCGACGCCGGCAGCGGCCACCGCGGTTGCGAAGCCGGCGCGCAGCGAATGTCCTGAATACGCGCTGGGGTCGAGCCCGGCCTCCGCCGCGCGCGCCTTGAAGATGGTCGCCACCGCGTGGTGGCGGAGCCGCTTTCCGACCTTGCCGTGCCGGTTGATCGAGCGGAACAACACCCCGGCCTCGATGCCGGCGGCAGCGCATCAGGCAGCGAGCGCGGCGACGGGACACGTGTCGCGGCCGGTGCGATGCACCGCGACGACCTGGCCGGCGCCTTCCTGGTCGGTTTTCGCGTGACGGATAATCAGGCGTAGCCCCTCGTGCGCCTCGACGAGGTCCTCGACGGTGAGCGTGACCAGCTCCGACCGGCTGAGCGCGGCGGCAAGGCCGATGAGTAGCAGCGCAGGGTCGCGCAGGTCGATCAGGCGGTCGGGCGGGCCTACCAGCACGGGCGCGAGGCGGACTGGCGTCAGCGCCTCGGCATGCCGCTGGGCGGTGCCCCTGGTGCGCCCGAGCCCACGCATGACGGCGCGGATCGCCGGATGCCTGGTCGAGGCTGTGACCGGTCTGGCGGTGACACACCGCAAGCGTCGTCAGTCGCCGCATCAGCGTGGCCATCGACAACTGGGTCCCGTAGGCGGCGAGATAGATCTCGACTGTCGTTGGCGCGGCGGGCAGTGTCGACAGCGCGAGGCGCCGGCACCAGCGTTCGAAATGCGCCCAGTCCGACGCGTAGGCCCGCTCGGTGGCGGCGGCGCTGGCGGTGCCGCCGAGGTCCACGGCGCGGGCGACGGCCTCGAGCAGGTCCGTGGAGGGCAGCGAGGCGGGTTCGGCGAGGGCGGGCCGCGCGGTCATGGCGGGTCAGCTGCGGGCGCCTGACGTCCGATAACCTCTTACTATCGGACGTCAACAAGCACCATCTGCCGGCTTTAGGGCGTCCAACCCGGCGGCCAGAGATACGGATAACGGGCCTCAATCGCAGCCGCGACGCGCAAAGCGACATCTTCACGATGCGGGGCGGTAGCGACGTGGAGGCCGATCGGGAGTGCGTCGGCCGAAAGTCCTGCCGGGACGCTCAGCGCTGGGCACCATGGGACCCAGTTGAACACTGAAGTCATGTCCAGCCCCCGCTTGCGGCCATCCGGCGTCAGCGCGTGATAGCGGGCGTCATCCTCGTTCACGCCGACGGCGGGCCGCGTCATGGTGGGGCTCAGGAGGACGTCGTGCTCGCGGAAGAGATCACGCAGGGCCTCCCATTGGCGGCGGCGCAGGAGATCGAGGCGCATAATTGAAACGGCGTCGTGCCGCCGGCCCTTCTCAACGACGGCGAGCAGGCGCGGATCGACGCGGTCGGCAACTCGGTCAAGATCGTCGCCGAAGAACGCGGCGAGATAGACGTGCCAATGACGCACCCATCCGTCCGCGATGGACCGGTCCCAGTCAAGTTTCGCGCGAGTCACCCGCGCGCCGGCCGCCGCGAGCGCATCCGCCGCTTCGGCCAAGCGCCCGCGGACTTCGGGCTCGATCTCGAAGAAGCCGAGGTCGTCCGTCACCGCGATCCGAAGCCCGGCCACTTTGGCTTCGGCGTCCAAAGCTGGAAGAGCGGGAATGAAGGTGGTCGGGTCGGCCCATGTCGGACCGCAGACTGGCGGCAACGCCACCGTGAGGTCGGCGACGGTGCGGGTCAGCAGGCCGTGATGCTGGATATCGTCGACGAACGAGGGCTGATCGTCCAAAGGGATGCGTCCCGACGCCGGCTTGATCCCGACCAAACCGGTGCATGAGGCGGGAATGCGCACGGAGCCGCCCATATCGGTGCCCTGGCCGACGGCGACGCAGCCGGTGGCGACCGCGACTGCCGAGCCTCCAGAGGAGCCGCCGGGCGTCCGCTCCGGGTTCCATGGATTGCGCGTCACGCCGTGAAGGGGACTGTCGCAGAAGCTGCTGGAAGCGCATTCCGAGAGCGTCGTCTTTCCTAGGATCAGCGCGTCCGCCTCCCGGAAGCGCCGGACGATTTCGGCATCGTCGTCTGCCACCCTGCCGAAGTAGGCGAAGGAGCCGAAGCGGTTGCCCAGGCCGCGCACGGGGGTACAGTCCTTGATCGCCACGGGCACGCCCGCGAGCGGCCCAAGCTTCGCGCCACCGGCGCGTTTTCGGTCGATGGCGGCAGCCGCGGCAAGCATGCCCTCGGCGTCGATCTCGGCGAAGCAATTCAGTTCCGCCTGGACACGCTCGGCCCTTGCGGCGGATGCCTCCGCCATGGCCACCGCGGTCGTCCGCCCGCTTCGGACCGCCTCTACAATTTCGGTGACTGAGGACCAAGGTCCGACGCCGTCCGCCATCCAGCACCTGCCGAGTTCTCAGGCGGATCGGCGCCGCGCAGCGCGCCCGACCCCTCAAGCGCCTTGAAGAAACGTTTCTTTAGCTTCTCTGTCTACCTCGACACATTGTCAAGGCTCTTATATTGGCTGGGCATGAAGCGAAATGGTCGAGCCACGATCCGAGACGTCGCCGCCTTTGCCGGGGTGTCCCTGACCACGGTGTCCGACGCGCTGTCGGGCAAAGGTCGGCTCCCGGATGCGACGCGCGACAAGGTGCTCGAAGCGGCCCAGCAGCTGAACTACAGGCCGAACGCCATCGCCCGCGGCCTGCGCAGCCAGAGCCTGGGGCTTGTCGGTATCGTCATCGCTCCCGCAGAGGCCGCGACGCTGTCCTCGGTCTGGTATTGGGCTTCGATCGCCACGCACATGAGCGAGGCGATCCTGGCCAACGGCTTCGCCCCGGTGCTGTTGCCGCACAACGCCGCGACCCTGACGAAACTGCCGATCCCGCTCGACGGGGCCCTGTTGGTCGATCCACTCGATGACGACGAGGTCCTTGCCTACTTCCGGAGCGAGAATGTCAGGACGGTCACCATCGGGCGCGACATTCGAAACCCGCAAGGCCCGTGGGTCGACGAAGACAATGAAGCTGGCGTCGCGGAGTTGCTCCGTCTCACGGTCAAGCCCGGTGAGACGGTCGCGGTGGTCACACTGAGCGCACGCAAGAGCTACGTGGTCGATGGGCTGCGAGGTGCGGAGCGTTGGGCCCACAGCGTCGGATCGAAACTCGTCGAGTACCGTTGCAAGAGCTTCGACGACGCCGAAGTCGACCAGGCGCTCCTTCAGGTGCGTCAGGAGAGGGCCAAGGTCATCCTCGCGCAGAACGACCGTCTGGCCAGCAAGCTTTTGGCGCGGCTGAAGGCGGCTGGCGCCGAAGTGCCTGGGGACGTCAGACTGATCTCCGCCACCGACGCGCCGGACCTGCAACATACGGAGCCGTCCATCACCAGCTTGAAGCAGCACCCCGAGCGGTTGAGCGAGATCGCCGCCAGGACGCTCTTCGACGTCCTCCATGGCGTGCCGACGCAGGAGCGGCAGCTCGTGCCGATGGAGATCGCGTTTCGGCGCTCGGCGCCTGCGGTCGGCGACGGCTGATTGCGTGGGTGCCGCGATCAGCCCGTAATCGTCTTTCGGAAGGTGTCCTTCCGAAGTATGCGGCCTTTGCGGAACGTCAGCAGGTCAAGGCCGCGGACATCGACACGGTGGCCGTCGCCCCGGGTTCCGCGGAAGACCCAGGTGCTCAAGCCGCGGTCTCCGCATAAGCGGTGTTCCGCTTCATCCCAGCGAGCATCGGGGAAGGTCGCGAAGATCGCGGCGAAGGCACGGCCGACCGCCTCGCGTCCGTCATGGACTTCGCCATGAGGCCCGCGGCCCGCAGCAGTCTCGAAGACGCAATCCTCGGTGAAGAGGGCAAGCAGCCCCTCAAGGTCGTGGGCATTCCACAGGGCTGCGTGCCGCTCCATCAACAGAAACGCTTCCTCGTCGGTCATGCCGCCGTCTCTCGTGCTCGCGGTGGCCGGCGCAGCTCGGCGGCGCATTCGCGCACGCATTCGAGATAGCGGCCGACCGCCGGTCCCTGGTGAAGGGTGATCATGCCCAAGTGAATCGCGGCGGGCTGTGCCATCAGCCGTACGAACCAGCCGCGATCCGTCATGGCCGCCGCGACAGCTTCGGTCGCAACGCCGGGGATCCGCCAAGCCAGGATCGGCAGGTCGGGCTTGGAAACCAGCTCCACGCCGTCGATCGCCGCAAGCCCGGATTGGATCCTTTGCCAGATGCCGAGGATCTCGCCGGCGATGCGCTCGTAGCCGTCACGCCCGAGATAGCGCATCACGGCCCAGGCCGCGGCGATCGGGCTCGCCGGCTTCGTACCGGCCAATCCCACCGTCGCGTAGGACCCGACGGGCCAGTCGTCGAACTCGTAGACGTAGGAAGGCCGCCAGCACCGATGGCGGAACAGGGCCGCCGAGGCGCCTTTCGCCCCGAAGCCGTATTTGTGCAGATCGCTCGACAGGGAACGCACGCCTTCGACCGAGAAGTCGAAGGCCGGCACTTTGACACCGTGGGCGCGCAGGAAGGGCGCAATCAGCGCCCCGATGCAGGCGTCGACATGCAACCAAAGGTTATAGCGATTGGCGAGGGCCCCGATCTCCGTGACCGGGTCCACCACGCCGTGCCCGAACTGCGGTGCCGACGCGCCGAGCATGATCGTGCGAGGGCAGACCAGCGCCTCCATCGCCGCGACGTCGGCGCGGTGGTCGGCCCGGATCGGTGCCCGGATCACCTCGAGCCCGAGATAAGCGCCGGCCTTGTCGAAGGCCGGATGGGCGCTTTGGGGCACGACGACCTTGAAGATCGCGACGTCGGGCCGGCGGGCGCGCGCCCAGTCGCGGGCCGCCTTCATGCAGGTCAAGATGCTTTCGCTGCCGCTACCGGTCAGGCAACCATCGGCGTTGGGGCCGGCTTGGGTCAGGTCCAAAAGCCAATCAAGCACTTCTGCCTGGAGCCGAGCCACGCTCGGGAAGGCGGTGACGCCATGGGCGTTTTCCGAGAAGTACATGTCCGCTGCGCGCTTCGCGAGGTCGAGCACGTCATCGCCGCCGAACTGCACGTAGAGGTTCGTTCGGCCGGAACGCCAGTCGATATCGTCCGCCTTGGCGGCGCGAAGCTCTTCGAGCACCGCACCGGCCGCAGCGCCGCTTGTCCTGAACGTCGAACGAGGCATCTCAACGGCCATTGCAGGAACGTTTCTTCAAACTAACATTAAGCCGTGTGAGAGCAGTGTCAACGCCGTCGCACGCACGCGTCCGGCACCCCCCTCCACCCGTCCAAAGATCGCCGCTCATTGACAAGCCAGCTGGGCTGAATGAACGTTTCTTCAGTCGGCGGACAGAACCTGGCTGCGCTCCTGAGGGCAAGTATTCGCCAAGAGCCTTAATCGGGCCTGCGCCGTCACCTCACTTGCCTAGGTTTGCCGGGAGGGAGCATGAGCGCATCAAGCCCGTCGAAAGCGGCCAGCGTGGATTTCGTCGGCGTGTCCAAGCGCTACGGCGATGGGCCGCCCGCAATCGAGCACCTCGACCTGAGCGTCAGGCCGGGCGAGTTCCTGACGCTGCTCGGTCCCAGCGGCTCGGGCAAGACGACGGCATTGAACCTGCTGGCCGGCTTCCAGACACCGACGTCCGGGCAGATCCTGCTTGATGGCGCTGACATCGGCGCAGTCCCCGCCCACAAGCGGAACATCGGCGTCGTATTCCAGCATTACGCGCTGTTCCCGCACATGACCGTGCGCGAAAATGTGCGGTATCCCTTGAAGCAGCGGCGGATTCCTGAAGAGGAATCGCGCCGGCGCGTCGACGAAGCCATGCAGATGGTGGCCCTCGAAGGTCTCGCCGACCGTCTGCCGCGCCAACTGTCCGGTGGGCAACAGCAGCGCGTCGCGGTGGCCCGGGCGATCGTCTTCCGGCCTCGGCTGCTGCTGATGGACGAACCTCTCGGGGCACTCGACCGCAAGCTGCGCGAAAGCGTCCAGCTGGAACTGAAGCGCATCCACCGCAATCTCGGGGTCAGCATTGTCTTCGTGACCCATGACCAGGAGGAGGCCTTGGTCATGTCGGACCGGATTGCCGTATTCGACTGCGGCCGTGTCCAGCAGATCGGTTCGGCGAAGGAGCTGTACGACGAGCCGGACAACCAGTTCGTGGCGCAGTTCCTCGGCGAGTCCAATTGCTGGGTCGGGGACGTATCGGCCGTCGCATCGGGCTTCATCCGCGTGGCAGGCCTGGGCTGGAGCCATGCTGGGCTGGCCGTTCCTACGACGCCGACTGCGGGACGCGCGGCACTCATCGTGCGTCCGGAGCGATGCCGGATCGTCGCGCCGGGGTGCTCACCCGAGGAATGGAACGCCGCCCCGGGACGCATCCGCGACGTCATCTACCTCGGGTCGGCACGAAAGGTGGTCGTCGACCTGGAACTGGGAGGCGCGGCGACGGCGCTCTGCCCGCCTGATCTGGAGCTTCCGTCCGATCCGGCGGTCGAGGTCGCCTTTCCGATGGCCGTCGCGCGGGTCGTGCCGGCCAGCTCTGCAGAAAGCGCTTGACAAGGCCCGCGCCATTCGAAAGCCTAGCTTTGAAGAAACGTTTCTTCAGAAGGTTTTTCGGGTCTTCTTGAGCAAGGGAGAATGCTGATGCTGTCCTCTCGCCATCGTCATCGCCAGGCGCTGCGCCTTGGCGCCATAGCCGCGCTTGCCTTCGTCGCAGCCCACGATGCCTCGGCGCAGACGCAGCCTGACCTGCGTGGAAAGACATTCGTCTTCGGCGGCTTCGGCGGCGACCTTCAAAAGAACCAGGACGAGGCGTGGCTTAAGCCGTTCGCCGCCGCCACCGGGGTGAAGATCAGCCAGACCGACGCGCCCGACCTCGCCGCGCTGAAGACCCAGCAGGAAGCCCGCAACGTCGGCATCGATGTCGTCCAGATCGAGGCCAGCACCGTTGACGCAAACTGCGGCACGGTCTTTGCGCAGGTCAGCATCGACCGTTCCCAGCTCGACCCGGCGCTCGACTCCAACCGGTGTGGTGTTCCGGTCGTGAAATTCTCCTTCGTACTCGCCTACAACGCCAAGAAGTTTCCGACGGCCCCGACCTCGGTGGGCGACTTCTTCGACATCGCCAAATTCCCCGGCAAGCGGGCGGCGCGTTCAGGCGGCGGCAACGCAGGCATGGTCGAGACGGCCCTGCTCGCCGACGGGGTCGACCCAAAGAGCATGTCGCCGATCAACCTCGACCGCGCGCTTGCCAAGATCAAGCCGGCCAGGGGTTCGCTGGTGCTGATGGAGGCGTTTGCCCAGATCCAGGACGGGCTCGCAAACGGCGAGTTCGACATGGCCTTGCTGCCGAACGGCCGTGCCTACAACGCCGCGCGCACAAACCCGGATATCCGCGTCATCTTCAACGGCGCCGTGACCCTCTACGACAACCTCGCGGTTCCAACGGGCAGCCGCAATGTCGAGGCGGCGACGGCCTTCCTGCAGTTTGCCGCGACGCACCGCAACCAGGTCGCTCTGGCCGAACGCTTTCCCTATGGCATGGGCACCCGTGGCGAAGCGCCGAAGCTTGACGACCGGGCCCGCGCTTTCTTCCCGGACACCTACGCGTCGCAGCTGCTGATCCAGGACGCGAAGTGGTGGGGGGCGAACGAAGCCCGGGTGACCGAGCGCCTCACCGCCCTGTTCGCCCAGTAATCGCCAGGCCGCCGTGACAGTCAGCGAAACGGCGCGTTCCCTGAGTCTGGCTTCGGCGAAGCCCATCCGTCTGATGGGCCTCGCCGTCGACCAGTGGTGGTGCGTCGCGCTGCCGGTCTTCGGTTTCCTGGCTATCTTCTTCGCCTACCCGACCACACTCATCCTTTCCCGGGCCTTCACGCATTTTGACCCGCCCCAGGAAGGTGGGCTCGACAACTTGGCCTGGTTCCTGAATGGCGAGGCCAATCTTACGATCCTGATCCGCACCTTCGTGGTCGCCGCGCTCTGCACGGCGTTCACCGCCATTCTAGCCTTTCCCTACGCCTACCTGATGACCGTGGTCGGCGCGCGCGTCCGGACTTTGATGCTCGGTGTCGTGCTCGTCTCGATGTTCTTCGGTATTCTCCAGCGCAACTTTGCCTGGTTCGTCCTATTACAGTTCCAGGGGCCCCTAAACGATGCCCTGGTGGCGTTCGGGTTCGAGCGTATGCGGCTGCTGGGCACGGCTTCAGCGGTCCTGATGGGCATGACCCACGTGCTGTTTCCGATGATGGCGCTCCCGCTCTACGCGGTCCTGCGCGGCATCGACCGCCGGCTCCTCGACGCCGCCGAGAGCCTCGGCGCTACCCCGCAGCGCGCCTTCTGGCAGGTCTACTTTCCGCTCGCGCTGCCCGGCTTCTTCGCCGGCGCGCTGCTGGTGTTCGTGCTGGCGCTCGGCTTCTTCATCACCCCGGCGGTGCTCGGCTCGCCGCAGCAGTCTCTGCTGTCGCAGCTCATGTTCACCCAGTTCACCCGCGGCGCGGCGTTTGGGCGGGCGGGGGCCATGGCGTTCGTGCTGCTCGTCGCGACCTTGGCGATCGTGCTGATGGCCACCGCGCTGTCGCGCCGGGGGCGGGCCTACGAGGCCGCCGCATGACCGATGGGGATCAGGGCGTAGGAGGTGCGTCGCGCGTGGCCTTGGGCGCCGCTTGTGCGCTGATCGCCGTGTGGCTGCTGTTGCCGCTCGCGCTCATCGTCCCGATCAGCTTCAGCGCAGAGGACAGCTTCGCTTTCCCGCCCCGCACCTGGACTTTGCAACGCTACGCGAACCTGACCGATCCGGTGTGGGTCGGCGCGCTGCTCAACAGCCTTTTGGTTGCAACGCTGAGCGCGGCCGTCTGCGCCGTGCTCGGCACGCTCGCGGCCTTCGCGCTGGTGAGGAGCGAGTCGCGCCTCATGGGCCTGCTGAGGATCCTCGTGCTTGCACCACAGATCGTGCCCATCATCATCGTGGGGCTGGGCGTCTACCTCGTCTTCCTGCGCTGGCAGCTCAACGGAACCGTCTTGGGCTTCGTGCTCGCGCATTCCATGCTGTCTCTGGCCTTCGTCGTCATCCCGGTCACGGCCGCGCTTCAGACGTTCGACCGCGGCCTGGAGCGGGCTTCCGCTAGCCTCGGGGCAGGGCCGATCGCCACCTTCCGGCAGGTGACCCTGCCGATCATACGGCCCGCTGTGTTGAGCGGAGCGCTGTTGGCGTTCCTGTCTTCGTTCGACGAGTTCGTGCTCGCACTCTTCTTACAGTCGCCATCGTTCGTCACATTGCCCGTTCTGGTTTATCGGCGAATGCGGGACGTGATCGATCCGACGATCGCCGCAGTTGCCACCGTCCAGCTCGCCTGCGTGATCGCCTGTGTCCTGATCGCGCTCGCCGCGCAGTCGCGGCGAAAAATGAAACATTGAGCCGCCTGAACAAGAACCTTCGCAAACTCGAGGACACCATGACCATACTTCTTCCTCGTCCGACCGCCCTTCTGCGTCCCGGCGACCTGGAACTGGCAGAGCGTCAGGCGCGGGCGCTCGAGGCGGCCGTGAGCGAGGGGCTTGGTGGACTCATCGTTTGGGGGCGGGGCTCGACGAACTCGGACGGAAGCCAGGATCTCCTCTACCTCACGAACCACATGTCGGCCGTGAGTCACATCCCCGACAGCGCCTCGCATCGTGCGCGCGGTCACGCAGCGCTCGTCCTCGCCCCGGGACGCGAGCCCGTCCTGGTCACCGACTCCTATGACCTCGACCGCGCCGAGGTCGGCGTTCGGGAGATACGCTTGTCGACCTTTGTTGACCGCGATGCCGCGCGGACCGCGGCTGAGCTTGGACTGCGCGGGCGCCCCGTGGGCCTCGCGGGTCGGTCGGGTCTGCTTTACAGCGCCGGCGCCTGTATCGCGGATGAGTTAGGACCGTCGACCGAACTTCGCCCTGCCGACCACATCTTGACTCGCTTGCGCCTGATCAAAAGCGCGCATGAGGTGGCTCTCCTCCGAGAGGCGTCGCGGATTGGTGGCGAGTGGATGCGCGTTATGATCGAGGCAGCGCAGCCGGGGCGTACCGAAGGCGAAATCGTCGGGGAGGGCCTTCGCTGGCTCGCCGCGGCCGGCGGCTGGGCCTACGACGTCGCCATCGCAAGCGGCCCGGTCGCCCATCGCTACCGGCATCGCCAGGCCTTGCCCACCTGGGACAGCGCGCGCCGCCTCGAGGCGGGAGATATGCTTCACATCGACGCCTGGGGCCCGGTCGTGCACGGCTACTACTGCGACCTGACCCGCTCCACCGTGGTCGGCGCGCGGCCGACGGCGGCTCAGGCGAAGGTGCTGGAGGACTCCATCGCCTTTGTCGAGAGCGTCGTGTCGGAGATCGAGCCGGGACGGCAGCTGTCCGACCTCCACGCCGCCGGGGCGCGGGCCATGGCCCGGCGAGGCGGCGGCGCATCCGCCTTCTCGGCCATGATTCCGTTCATCGGCCATTCCCTCGGCCTCGATTGCGAGGCCCCCTTCATCACGGCCGAAGCCCGCGAGGTGATCGAGCCGAACATGGTCCTCGCCATTGAGTGCTTTTTCGGCGGTGAAGCACCCGACCAAGCGGCCGGCTTCGAGCATGTCGTGCATGTGGGCGAGGGAAGTGTGGAGATCCTCACATCCGGCTCACCGGCCCGTCCGTGGCTGGCTTGACGCCAATTGTGCAAGCCCGGGAAGTTGATGCTCGCCGTTCTTGCCGCCGTCGCCGAGTTCGAGCGCGACCTGATGCTCTAGCGCGATCCGCTGGCGCGCCATGGAGCGCGCACAAGGCGACGCGCGGCCGAAGGCGCTGGGTGGCGATCGTCGCTCCGGCCGCATCGAGGCGCACGCCGCGACGATCCTCGCGATGATCGAGGAAAAGCCCGATCTTACGCTCCATGAGATCAGGTCCGCTTTGGCGGAGCGCGGCATTCCGGTCGGCATCGGGACGCTGTGGCGCATCTTCGCCCGGCGCGGCGTCACGCTCAAAAAAAGACCGCGCACGCGAGCGAGCAGGATCGTCCGGACATCCTGAAGCGGCGCGAGGCCTGGTTCGAGGGCCAACTCGACCTCGATCCCGAGCGCCTCGTCTTCATCGACGAGACCTGGGCGTCGACCAACATGGCGCGGCGCCATGGCCGTTCTCGCCGCGGCGAGCGGCTGCGAATGGGCGTCCCGCACGGACATTGGAAAACGACCACCTTCGTCGGCGCGTTGACGCTGCGCGGCTTCATCGCTCCCTTCGTCCTCGACGGTCCGATCAACCGAGACGCCTTCGAGACCTATGTCGCCAAGGCGCTCGTGCCCGAACTACGGTCCGGCGACATCGTCATCATGGACAATCTCTCGAGCCACAAGGGCCCGCGCGTGCGCGCGATGATCGAAGCGGCAGGGGCCAGCCTGCGCTACCTGCCGCCCTACTTGCCGGACTTCAACCCGATCGAAAACGCCTTCGCCAAGCTCAAGGCACTGCTGCGAAAGGCCTCCGAACGCACCATCGACGGCCTCTGGAACGCCATCGGTCGCCTCATCGACCTATTCCCGCCGACCGAGTGCGCCAACTACTTCAACGCCGCAGGATATGCGCCAGACTGATCGGAAAACGCTCTAGCGCTTAATTGTCAGGCCTTCTCAAGGGTCTCCACACGGCCGTTCCCACGCCTAGCACCGCGCGGGCAAGACGGCCCTCGCCGGAGGCTTACGGTTATGGCGACGCCACTATTTTCATATGCTCGCTGCAATCCTTCGGCAGGTAGTTGTCCTTACGGAGGAAATCTCTCTATGGATATGTTTTCAACCGTCCCGGCCAATTTTAACAAGCCGTGGAGTAGGACGTCCCTGACAGTATGCTCCGTGAAAATCGGAAGGTTTATCCCGCCACTCTTCCGGGCAGACACAACTCTGCACGCATCGGCACGCTCCCGAGCAAGCGACCCGATCATCCAGCAGTATCTGTAGTCGTCAGATATTAACCCCGGGTAATGTACCTCAAGACCCACAAGATCAAAGGTCATCCCGCTATACTGCATCTCACAGTGACAATAAAAGATCCATGAGCTGGGCCTAGCCCAATGCATCACCTCTGCCGCGGCAGTTTCCAGTTCCAGCGCGGTGTATAAGACCGGATATGTGCCGTCGCCAAATCTCCGCTTTGGGTAAGGTGTCTCGTATCCGAGGCTAGGTGCAAACGAAGCCCGAATTGCCTTTTCTGCGTTGTCGGTTTGCGTTCCAACGAATGCGAGCAAAGCGCCTATATCGTCAGGTTCAACAAGTTCCGAAAGCGAAGCATTAAAATTGGTAGGGTTCACTAAGCGGTGAACTACCGAGCGAAAAGGTGTCGGCTCTGCTTCATCCAGCCACATCACCGGCCATTCACTGTTACGATAAAAACTTTTGCTCGGTATAAAAGCATGAAGCTACCGTCCAACATTAAATCAAGAACAGACCTATCGGACAATTCCTCTCTTGGATGCCTGATCCACGTTCGTTCTGCCTCCGGGTTCCGGAATAACGAATAAACACCATCATAGATTTCGATAAGGAGGCGCAATCTGTCACCTTGATCTCTCGTAAAATAAAGATCGCGGAAATGACCGCCGCTATCTAATGTCGCTCGATCCAAAATAATCTTTAAGTCATCGTCAGACAGGCCCCAGCGCTCGGCGATCTTCTTCGAAGCTTTTTCTGCTACGATAGCTGCAGAGTTGCTCGGCCGCGGCTCCGTATCAACATGGGGGGCTCGGGAGACCGTTACCTGGCCTGTAGATATAGCTTTATGAAGCCACTGCGAGACATTGTCTGTACCATGATGGTAGATGGATATCGCGTCATCGCCTCCCACACTACGCCACCAGCCTTCAGATCGTTCGTGCAGAATAAAAGGCCCCTGTGGCGCTGACGTCAGGGCGAGGTAAGCTGCACGGCGAGTTCGCTCGACCTCGGTAACAGGAGGGTTCAGGGACCGCTTGGGCTGAAGGTCAGCTTTCAACTCGGGCGCTTCGAGTTGGATTGGCGAAAGCGATATTTGCTGCATTCCTGGAAGGTTTGCATTGCGAAGTGGATGAGGGCGTGACCTGTCTAAAGCGTCTGTCATCGCGCTACCTGAAAGGCTTGGATATTTACGCCAAGCGAACTAGCAATGTCCGCTGCGACTTTAGTGACTTGGGCGAGACGCGCAGCGTGCCCGTCAGCCTTCGTCACGTTATAATCTAAGTTGATAAAAATGTCACCGAAGGAGGGGTCGCCTGCCGGTTCAATAAGAAAGGTAGCGCGATATTCGTCTGATAATATGGCGAGTGAAATCCCAGAGCCCCGAACCCCGATACCTTTCAGCTTATCGAGGAGTTCTGGCTGAATTAAGCTATTCAAGTAATTGACTGTCGTTTCTCGTCCATCTGGGCTTTTCAACCATCCCGCAATAACGTAACGGTAAGATGAATATCGCTCTTGGGCTTCACGCATATGCTCTATAGCGTCTAGCATACGATCAATATGAGACATGTCCTTAAGTTCGGACAATTTCAATTGTACGCCGAAGGAGCTGTAAATGAGTTCTGCAAGCGGATGCATAGTCACGACAAGCACTGTGTCGCCCATACTCTGGCCGGGTCTTATGCTAAAATCGTTAAGCTTTACAGGTATTAACGGCTCGAGATACTTGAACAACTGAAACGCTGACCGCCGCGGGTCTTCGGCAAACGTCAGATCTGGCCGGTGGAACGCCAGTTGTATGTCACCAATTATGCGAGTAAATTCGAGTTTCATCTCACACCAAAATTGCCAATGAAGCTCCAGCGTGCCTCCGCTAACGCTGTTTGTCAAATAGACGCGGCGTTAGCAGAAACAGTGAGGCTCGATCTCGGTGGGGCGGGCCGCGGGATAAGGAGGCATTGTGGCCGACTTCGTTTCAGTTTGAACGCCGATAAACGTTCTCTAGAGCGATTTCCGAGCTGATTGAATCGTCGGGGATTCCCAAATCATCGCAAAGCTGATTCGTGCTTCTGGCCGGGCGGAGGCCGGCCGCGCATGTCGAAGGCATTCTCGCTCGATCTGAGGGAACGTGTGTTGGCCGCGATCGCGGACGGCATGTCTTGCCGACAGGCTGCGGCTCGGTTCGGCGTCGGCGCGTCGAGCGCGATCCGCTGGCGCGCCATGGAGCGCGCACAAGGCGACGCGCGGCCGAAGGCGCTGGGTGGCGATCGTCGCTCCGGCCGCATCGAGGCGCACGCCGCGACGATCCTCGCGATGATCGAGGAAAAGCCCGATCTTACGCTCCATGAGATCAGGTCCGCTTTGGCGGAGCGCGGCATTCCGGTCGGCATCGGGACGCTGTGGCGCATCTTCGCCCGGCGCGGCGTCACGCTCAAAAAAAGACCGCGCACGCGAGCGAGCAGGATCGTCCGGACATCCTGAAGCGGCGCGAGGCCTGGTTCGAGGGCCAACTCGACCTCGATCCCGAGCGCCTCGTCTTCATCGACGAGACCTGGGCGTCGACCAACATGGCGCGGCGCCATGGCCGTTCTCGCCGCGGCGAGCGGCTGCGAATGGGCGTCCCGCACGGACATTGGAAAACGACCACCTTCGTCGGCGCGTTGACGCTGCGCGGCTTCATCGCTCCCTTCGTCCTCGACGGTCCGATCAACCGAGACGCCTTCGAGACCTATGTCGCCAAGGCGCTCGTGCCCGAACTACGGTCCGGCGACATCGTCATCATGGACAATCTCTCGAGCCACAAGGGCCCGCGCGTGCGCGCGATGATCGAAGCGGCAGGGGCCAGCCTGCGCTACCTGCCGCCCTACTTGCCGGACTTCAACCCGATCGAAAACGCCTTCGCCAAGCTCAAGGCACTGCTGCGAAAGGCCTCCGAACGCACCATCGACGGCCTCTGGAACGCCATCGGTCGCCTCATCGACCTATTCCCGCCGACCGAGTGCGCCAACTACTTCAACGCCGCAGGATATGCGCCAGACTGATCGGAAAACGCTCTAGCCTATTGATCCAGCACGAATCCCCTGGCGCGGACCTCGAGAGCAACTGGCTGCCGGCCCCGGCAGGCAAGTTTATGCTGATGCTGCGGATGTACTGGCCGAGCGAGACGGATCCGTCGGTGCTGAACGGAAGCTGGTCGGTACCCCCGGTGAAGCGAGTTTAGCGATTCTCACCAGCTGACCGCCAAGCAAAGGGAGTAAACGCACCGAGAAGGGCAGGGGTCTCGACCGGCGGATCCGCCTCATGCGCGACCACGCAGTCACCGTGACGGAGGACTTTGCCATGAGCGTCATCCGCACGGCCGATCACGAGCTTTCCCAGACGAGCGGCGCCAAGTTCCGGGCACTGACGCGCGAGATCAAGGATACGATCCGCAAGCGGTCGAGCAGGGCATAGTGGACGGCGACAGAGGGACCGGTAACGGCCGTCTCGTCACGTTCACGGTCACGGGCGCCCTGAAGGGGATCGGGCGATGGTACGATCCCGACGGCGCCTTGACCGCGGAGGAGGTGGCCGACACCCTCGTATCGGCGCTCGTCCAGGGTCTTTCGGTCCGGACGGCAGCAGGGGATCAGCGCTGATGGCAATTCCGGACCACGTGCAGAGCAGGCTCAGGATCCCGGCCATCGTCGCGCCGATGTTTCTCTCCTCCGGACCGGACCTCGTCGTGGAGGTTTGCAGGTCTGGACTTCTCGGCACGTTCCCTGCGCTGAACCAGCGAACGAGCGACGGCTATGCGGCGTGGCTGGACGAGATCGCGGAACGCCTGGCGCACCATCCCCAGGCTGCCCCCTTCGGGGTCAATCTCATCGTCCACAAGTCCAACCCCCGCCTTCAGGCGGATCTCGACACGACGGTCCGCCATAGGGTTCCCTTGGTCATCACCTCACTCGGCGCGGTGCGTGACGTGGTCGAGGCCGTGCATTCCTATGGCGGTCTCGTCTTTCACGACGTGATCAGCCGCCGGCATGCCGAGAAGGCTGCGGAAGCGGGCGTGGACGGCATCATCGCAGTCGCGGCCGGGGCGGGCGGCCATGCGGGCACGCTCAGCCCCTTCGCGCTCATTCCAGAGATCGCCTCGGTCTTTTCCGGAACGATCGTTCTCGCCGGCGCGATGAGCACCGGTCGCCACATCGCTGCGGCGCGTCTGCTCGGCGCCGACCTCGCCTATCTCGGGACCCGCTTTATCGCAACCCGCGAGGCCATGGCGCCGCAGGGCCAGAAGGAGATGATCCTCGCTGCCCGGGCCGCCGACATCGTCTACACGCCGGCCATTTCCGGCGTGAATGCGAATTTCCTCAAACAGAGCATCGTGGCGGCGGGGCTCGACCCCGACAACCTGGTCCGGCACGGCGGCCTTGACATGGAGAACGAGGCGAAGGCGTGGAAGACCGTGTGGTCCGCGGGCCAGGGTGTCGGCGCCATCGAGGACATCCCCCTCGCTGCAGACCTCTGCCGCCGGCTCGTGGCCGAATACGCGGCCGCCATGCGGTCGGCCGCCGGCGACCCCTTCGTCCACACGTTTGTCGCACGGAAGCACCGGTAGCGGTCCGGCTCCGCACGCGGTCTCGACTCTCCCCCTGGCGGCCTTGTCAGGGCGCCTCGGCCGAGCCGGTCCGCATGCGTCGCCGCGCCTTCAGCGCGGCTTGGGCATCGGGCGACCCGTCGTGCCAGGTGCCAAACACCTTGTCGAGCGGCACCAGCCCGTCACCGTAGTTCACCTCGAAGTATTTGTGATGCAGGTAGTGGCCATACGAATGGCTGTCGATCGCGAAATCCTGGCCGATCTCCATCTTGTCGAAGCCGATATGCCCCGGTATGGCGCCGAAACCCGCGAAATGTATCTGATAGATCGCCAGGACCGGGTTCGAGGGCAAGACGAGGTGCCAAAGCGCGGTTGAAAAATAGAGCAGATGCTCGACGGGATGCATCGACAGCGACGACCAGGGTGACGGGTTGATGGCCCGGTGGTGCACGCTGTGAAACCACGTATAGAGCGGACCGACATGTAGGAGGCGGTGGATGCAGTAGAAATGAAATTCGTGGATCACCGGCACGAGGAGGGCGAGAAGCCCCAGATAGACGGGGTGCTCCGCAAAGGCCAGCCACGGAACGAAGCCGTTGGCGAAAGCCCAGAGCAGTCCGACCTCGTAGGCCGTCCAGATCGGCACGCCGGTGCCGAAGCTCCGGATCATGCCGTCTATGGCTTGGTCGCCGAACAGAAAGGCACCGTTCTTCCGGTCGCCTGGAAAACGGGCGTCGTACTTGAATCGCGTCGCTTGCGCACGCTGAACATAGAGCCGCAGTTCGAAGGCGCCGTAGAACAAAAGCACGGCGACGCAATTGACCGCGAACAGCCGCAGGACCCAGCCCCACCCGAGGTCACGCATGACCTCGATGTCGGGCAGGATCCAATGCCAATAGCCGACGGCGGAGAGGGCGAAGAGCAAGTTCCACGGCAGGAAATAGCCGGGCAGCCATCGGCCAAACGCCTTGAGGTCGAAGGGCACCCGGTAGAACGGTGCGATCTCGAGCCGGACCTTCGGCGTCCAGTCGCCCCGCGCATTGCGCGATCCATAGAAAAGATCGTTCATCTCATGGTCCCGGCATGCCGACGGCAATGGTGGGCCCATCCGGCCCGGTTCCGGCGTTTGAGCCGGCTTCGCGTTCGTAGCGTAGTCCTGGTCCAGGCCGCGGTCCACCCAACGAAACGTCAGGCGGCTTGCGCCATTTCGAACGGATGGAGCCGCACCCGTTGGCCCACATAAGGCCCGGTCTCGATCGCCAACCTGACGCTGCGGATCGCCGAAATCATTATGTGCTTCAGACCGGCTGCGTCGTACTCTTCGGCCCGGTGAGCGACCTTCTGACCGACCCTCGCATTCGCGACCCCTGTGTGGGCGGCGACGAGGCTGCTTGAGGAGCCGATCCATGACCCTGCCGCTTGACCATGTGGTCATCCTCGTGAAGGACCTGGACGCTGCCCTCGCGGGCTACCGCGCGCTCGGCTTCAACGCCTTTCCAGGCGGCGAGCATCCGGGCGGGCGCTCGCACAATGCGCTAGTCGTCTTCGAGGACGGCGCCTATCTGGAACTCATCGCTTATCGCCGCCCCGCGCCCGAAGTTCGCTGGTGGCGGATGGGCGAGGCGGACGGCGAGGGGCTTGTCGACTTCGGCCTGCTGCCGGAGGACACCGGGGCCGTCGTGACCCGGGCGCGGGCGGCGGGCGTCGACGTCGAGGGGCCTCTCGAGGGCGGGCGGGAGCGCCCGGACGGCGTGCGGCTCGAGTGGCGCGTCGGCCGGCCCGCCGAGCACGACCTGCCCTTCCTCTGCGGCGACGTTACGCCGCGCGCTCATCGGGTGCCCGAGGGCGAGGTGCGCCACCACCCGAACGGCGTGGTGGGCGTGGCGGCCATCACCGTCGCCGTCGTGGACATTGCGCGTAGCGCGGCGCGGTGGCAGGCCTATCTCGGGCTCGCCGAGGCGCCTGCGGTCGAGACTCTGCCGGGCCTGGGCATCGCCACCGCTACGATCTCGCTGGTCGGCACCCGCATCGTCCTCGCCGCCGCGACCGATCCCTTGCAGGCCGCAGGGGCGGAAATATCGGCCAGCATCGCGGCGCGCGGCCAGGGCCCCTACGCTGTGGCCTTCGCCGGCAGCCCGTCATCGGCGGTCACGCTCGATCGGAAGCGGGCTCACGGCGCCCGGCTGGAGATCGTCCCCGCGAGCGTTCGCCCGCAGGCCAAGAGAGAGATCTGAAGCTTGGATGTCGATGCCGAGCTCGGCGCGTTCGGCGTCGCGGATCCGACGCGCTCCGCGCATCCTTTTCGCGAAATTGCATCTCTTCGATGATAACGGATGGTTATCAGGCGAGGTTGGCGGATGGGGTGTCCGCCAACGTGGGTGTTTCAGGTAGTCGCCGCCCATCTCATCCGATGTCAGAAGTTCATTGTTTCTCAGGGCTTTCGCGCTTTCCGCCGTTTCAATCTGCCTCGATCCGTGCCATGCAATCTCAGCGCTCTGCGGGGGTAGCTGCGGGGGTAGCTGCGGGGGGCGAGAGTTTGGCGGAGGGGTATCCACATGGCGAAGGCGCAGGCGGGGCGGCTCACGGTTCTTGACGTGAAGAACGCGAAGGCGGGGCGGCACGCGGACGGGGCGGGGCTCTGGCTCGTCGTCTCCGACACGGGCCGCAAGCGTTGGGAGTTCCGCTTCCGCTGGCGCAAGCCCGGTGCCTCAGGACCCGGCGGAGATCGGTACATGGGGCTCGGGTCCTTTCCCGCCGTAGGGCTCGCCGACGCCCGCAGGAAGGCTCAGGACGCCCGCGCCATGATCGCGCGGGGAGAGGACCCCATCGCCGCGTCCAAGGCCGCGGCGGCCCCTATTCCGACGTTCGGCGACTTCGCCATGAGCCTGATCGACGACATCGAGGACGGCTTCCGGAACGCGAAGCATCGCCAGCAATGGCGCAACACGCTCACGACCTATTGCGCCCGGTTCTGGTCGAAGCCGATCGACGCGATCTCGACCGAGGATGTGCTTGCGGCCCTGAAGCCGATCTGGCTCCCGAAGCAGGAGACCGGCTCGCGCGTCCGGGGACGGATCGAGCGGGTGCTCGACGCGGCGCGAGCGAAGAACCTCCGGAGCGGCGAGAACCCGGCGCGGTGGCGCGGCCATCTCGACAGCCTCCTGCCGAAGCGCGCCAAGCTGCAGCGCGGGCATCATGCCGCGATGCCGTTTGCCGACATCCCCTCCTTCATGGCGCGGCTTCGCGAGGCTCCCGGCGCGTCGCCGCGGGCGCTCGAGTTCCTGATCCTCACCGCGGCGCGTTCGGGCGAGGTCCGGGGCGCCGTCTGGTCCGAGTTCGACCTCAACGCCAAGGTCTGGACCGTGCCCGCCGTGCGGATGAAGGCCGGCAGGGAGCATCGCGTCCCCCTATCCGCCCGCGCCGTCGAGATTGTGGAGACGATGGCGAGCCTGCGGAAGGATGGCGCGGTCGGATCGACCTATGTGTTCCCAGGACAGAAGCCCGGCGCGCCCCTCTCCGTCATGGCCTTGGACATGCTCCTCCGCCGGCTCAAGGTCGACGTCACCAGTCACGGATTCCGCAGCTCGTTCCGCGACTGGTGCGGCGAGGAGACCGCCTTTCCGCGCGAGATTGCGGAGGCCGCCCTCGCGCACACCGTCGGCGATGCGGTCGAGCGCGCCTATCGTCGCGGCGATGCACTGGATAAGCGACGCGCCCTGATGGCCGCGTGGGAGGCGCTCTGCACGGCCAAGCCGGCCGAGGTCATTCAGCTCCGGCCGGCGCGAGCGTGAACCGCTGCGGAGCCTCAGGGCGGGCGTGGTGCCGCCTCCCCTCAATCCGGCGCCCGGCCAACGTCGCGATTGCCAGCAAGCCCCGCTGGACCAAGGGTCGGGTCATCTCGGCTCGCAGAACTCCATGACTTGGTTCGGGGTGGTTACGAACCAAATGGGGAACTGCCGCCTCGTCGGCGCCGACAGCTTCCGCCAGCTAATCCGGATCCGCACCGGCATATCCGAGCCGTGCGCCTCTGGTTGTGAGACTAGAAGGAATGTCCGGTGCTCTTTCGCCGGGATCGGAAGAAGGCTCACGAGCTCGTGGTGCCAGCTCATGGCTCCGACAAAGCCGAGTTCCTTGACCGTCTCGGCTACCTTGATCATCTGGGGCCACCGCGACGTGATCGCCCGAACGGCTATCGGCTCGTCGGAGAGATTGTCCACCCGCAACATGGCGCCGCGGGAGCGGTGCGCATCGTCGTTTGGCACTAGGTAGACCGCCGGCCGCCCTTTCCCGAACCGATCCCAGAGCGCGAATAGGCCGCCGAGCGCGCCGACGAGCTTGAACACCTCCAGAAGCCAACCCCAGACCGTCTCGGGCATGCCAGCTACCTCCGATCGCCGCCGCGCTGACAGCAACCTTAGCCCCGCCTAGCTCGGATTGGCTATAATTCCGCCGCCTCAGCCGCCTCGGTCCGCTGCGTGTAGGCCAGCAGCCGCCGCAGCGTAGCGGGGTCGTTCAGATTGGCCGGCTGCTTCGCCGCTTCCTCTAGTTCGTGGAGGCGATCTAACACGGCCTTGCGAAGCGGGATCGAATAGCCCGTGATCAGGGTCATGGTGAGGTCCTTGGGAAGCTCGAAGCACGGACGAGCCTCGCCCTTAGCGTCCCGATAGACCGACGCAAAACTGCGCTCGTCGTTTCCAAGCTGTTCCAGCATGGTGCGGACGTCTCGCATAACGTCCGCGTGCCGCTTCCCCGTCCGCTCGGCGATCTCCAAGCTCGACATGGTCGGCTCGGACCGCCCGGACAACATCGCTAGTTCGTTCATGATCCCCTCTGATGACTAAGTTGCCGGCCTTGCCTGACCTGCCGAGGGGCCCTGTCTCAGGGGACATACCGGGCCGTCGACCGCTCCAATACTGGAGGCGTCGGGCTCATCTTGGGGTGCATCCTGACGCTCCCCTGTCGTCACCACCCCTCACAAGTTGCAGAAACCGATCGGGCCCGGTCTAGCCCCGCATATGGCGGCACTTCGGTTGCAGCGGAGATCGTCGGAAACTGCGAAACTTGGCGCGGGGCCGGAACTCGGGGGAGGGGAAAAATCTGGGAGCGGTCGCACTAGTGGGGCGAAATCGCGTGGGCGGGGTACGAGCTTCACGATGACGGCGCCGTTTTTGCCCCCACCCTTCGCGGCCGCGATCGCGCTGAACGAAGGGGTACCCCCGGCCCCAGCATCTCATCGTGGCGGCGGCCGGAGGCGGCCGTAACCGATGCTGCGGGGGTCAATGCGGGGGTCGGATGGGTGCCCTCGGCTTAATGCGTAGTGAGCGCAATGGGTTAGGGTGACGCGAGGGCGGATGCACGGTCCGTCATAGCGCCGCTTCCGCTCGCATTGGGCCGGCCGGTCATCGGTGCCTTCGCTGGGACAGTTCCCCGCCCTGTGCCTCGACCCGTGCCCACCTGTGGCCCGATCATCGAGCGACGCCAGAGGCTTAGCTGTCGTCGTCCGACAGCCTGACAGGCTGTTGCCTGAGCGCCCCGGCGCCGAGGACCCGGCCGGCGATGCCTTTGGGGGCCTCCGAGCCGGGTGCGGAGGGAGCCGGCAGGGCCGGGGCCTCGCGTGGCTCGTGCTCGATTGTCAAGTTCGATCTGGGGGTTCCTTCCGGCGCGGGACCGCGGATCACGAAGACGTAGCCAGGGGTCCGCCGGAAGGGCGATGTCGTCTGATCCGCCTCCTCGGTCTCCGCGATCGTCCGAGCCGCCGCGACGGCCGCCTGCAGATTTCGGTCCTGATCGCGTAAGGCTATGAGTCTATGGATGTTTCCGGCTCGGGCGGAGGCGCGGAGCACGTGCTCTTCGGCCTTCATCGCCTTCCTGATTGCCGGCTGTCGGAGCCAATGCCGACTTGTCCGGTCGGGTATTCCGAGGGCTGCCGCGGCTTTTTGGTGAGGAAGGCCCTCCCAGACCATTTTGCCGAGCCAGGCGCGTTGGCGCTTGTTCAGAGGCTCGAGATGGGCGTCGGTCGCCGGGATTTCGTCCGGGATCGGCTCGGGTTCGTCGACGTCTGCCATGGGTCGTTTCTCTGGGATCGGGGGAGAGGGGGAGGGGCTCCGCCCCTTGGAGAGGGTGGTGCTCTTCTCCCTGTAGGGCGTGGGGAAGGGGAGCGCCTCAGACCGCGATCCGGAGCCGTGTCCGGCCGGGCGATCCCTGACAGCGAACGTGGACCCGCAGGAGACCATCGGCGAGTTCGGATGGGACCGCGGCGGTTTCTCCGCCCGCTAGGTCGCGCCACCGGCTCGCGATGACGCTCGGTCCGTACATTCGGGCCAGGATCGATTGGCCTCCAGTAGCCCCTGAAGTGTCGAGCACGACCACATAAATCGCGAGGTCGACGGTCGCGGGGTGGTCGAGCTCCACGCGAAGCGCGAGGAGGTCGTTCCGACCGCGCGCCTGTCGCTCTTCCCGCCGGCGGCGGAGATCGATGACGGCGCCGAAGGACTCCCCGACCATGAGCGGCGCGTCAAAGGCCCACTTGACGTCGCCGACCGCTTCTTCCGGCGCCGGCGGAGGCGCTGGCCGATTGGTCGGGAAGGCGTTCGCCTTTCCCGCGGGATTATGCCAGGCGGGAGCCTCGGGGGAGGGAGGGGCCATGCCCCCGATCAGGTCGGCGATGACGCGGGCCGCCGCCAGGACCTGGTCAGGGGTGCTTTCCCCGCTGTCCCTGATCGCTGTCGCCTTCACCAAGGTCTGGCGCCGCTCGAGGAGCGCCCTACCGGCGAGATCGCGCTCCAGAGCGGCGCGGGCGGCCGGTTCTCCGACGATCTCGGCCAGGCTGCGCGGCGTCAGGTCGGCGCCAATCGCCACGGCCTCGTTGGCGTCATCGGTGAAGGCGAGTCTCGAGATGAGGCGCATCTTCTTCGCGGAGATGCTGGTCACGCTGTCGTCAGTCTCGTCGGCCATGGGAGCGCTCCGTTGTTCGAACGGATCCTGACCGGCATGCCGACGACTTCACTGCACACCGGGGAAGGATTGAGGGAACACCGAGGAAGAAGCGGGGACCGGGGCGGATGGAATCGTCAATCTGCCGCGGTCGGGATCACACTCTGGTCGCGCTCCGTTCCGGCGCTTGCGCGAAGCCAAGTGCCCGCCGTGAACGCGAGCTCGGAAGGCGAGAGCCAAGCCGCTACGGGACTCGCTGGCGGCCATCTAAGCTTCGGCGCTTGGAATTCCCCGGCCTTACCGCGATTGGCCGTCTGTGGGCACCGCAGTGGGCGGAGACTCGGGTTCCGCCGCGTCCTTCGCTCGGACCAGCCTCTTCGCAGCCTTCACGGCCATGAACCCCGCGCCGACGCCGGCCACGGCGAGCACAGCCGGAACGACGACCGCGCCGGAAATGGCTGTCCCCGCCGCCGCGATCCCCATGTGCGTCCCGAAGGCGAGGCCGACGCCTCCGAGCGCGGCGGACCCGGCGGCGGCGCCCTTGGTCTCGGAGCTCGATCGCATGAATGCCCTGCCCACGGAGCCGGCGGCCTTGGCGGCCGCCTTGGAACCTTCGACCGTGGCGGCCGCGGCCAGGCCGAGCGCCTTCTTGGTGAATTTCGAGTCGACCGCCATGCATCGCCCCAGTGTCATGCCCTGAGGTCCGACGCTAGCACGCTCGACTGCCCTTACGGTATTGACGGAACGCGCAGTTCCGTCACCGGCCCGCCGAATCCGGCGCTCCTTTTTGGAATGTCCCAGCCGGCCGGCGCGTTGCCCTCGTCAGTTCGAAAAACCGCGAGCGCCGGCACCTCGACACCAGACAGCGCGCCGTGGTCGCCGGCGAAGCTTGCGAACATGCGGCAGGGCGAGCGGACTGACCTCGTGTCAGATGAAGCAAGGCGAGGCGCGGCGGCTGCGGTCGACCGTCTCGAAGGTCCTGACGCTGGTCTACGACCCGCCGGCCGACGTGCACGTCTCGCTTTACGAAGGTCTCAGGTCGGCGGTGGAACGTGAACTCGAACAAGAAATTGCGGCCATCGGCCGGGAACTGGATGCAGCTCGTCGGGGCGGTCTTGGTGCTGACCTGGGTGCGCTGGCGGCGATCGATGAGGACCTGGGCGCGCTCCGGCGACGCCTGAGGGCCTTGAGGGAAGCGGGCGGCGGGCCGGTGGCGGCCTGAGCCTCGGGGTCTCCGGTTTCCGGCACACTGGCCGGGATTGCGGAGCGTGCGGGAGCCGGCGGGGAGCGATCCTCGCCGGCGACCCGAAAGGAGAGATCATGAACGAGGTAATGAACTTTGCGGCTTCGGCCGAGCTCACAATGTCGAGCTTGGAAATTGCCGAGCTGACCGGTAAGCGGCACGACCATGTGATGGCGGACATTCGGTCCATGCTTGGCGAGCTTCAGTTACGTGCCCCGAGTTTTCGGGGCACGTATCAAGACGTGCAAGGCAAGCAGAGGCCCTGCTTCCATCTGCCGAAGCGCGAGACGCTTATCCTAGTCAGCGGCTACGACGTGCACCTCCGAGCCAGGATCATCGACCGTTGGGACGAGCTTGAGGAAAAGACGCGCCAGCATGTCATTGACGTCAACGACCCGGATCAGCTCATTCCCGTGCTGCTTGCCTATGCGAAGCGAGCGAAGAACGCCGAGACGGAACTCGTCGTAGCTCGACCAAAGGTGGCCGCGCTTGATCGCATTTCGGCGACGAAAGGTGAGTTTGTTCTGACAGAAGCAGCGAAGGTTTTGCAGAAACCTCGGCAGGAATTCATTTTGTGGCTCAGAGATATTGGATGGATTTTCCAATATGTAAAGCGCAGCGGAAAAGCGGGGCCGTGGCAGTCTGACAGTAGGAAGATCAAACAAGGGTTTCTAGTGCATCGCGTGCACACGTTTGTCAACAAACGAACAGGCGACGAAGACTGTAGTTTTCAAGTCCTTGTAACAGCCGCAGGGATTACAAAGCTGGGACTTCTGCTTGGCGTCGACGTGCGCCAGCTCAACCTAAATTTGTGAGGGGCGGCGATGTCTGGTCAAGACGATTGGGTCAAAGTCACGCTTCGGTTGCCGCCCCAGCTTCATCAGAAGATCACAGACGCGGTGGCGGTATCGCAAAATTCAAAGTCATTGAATTTGGAGATTGTGGGTCGCCTTGCAGCATCACTGATGCAGCCGCAGTTGTATACTGATTCACGATTTTCGGTCGACTTGGCAAATCCGCTTGAAAAATACTGGCTAACCCACTGCGCTTCAATGCGCATGATAGGCTCATCTCATAAAAGCTTTGAGGAGGCCAATTTTCGTGCGTGGAAAATGTCTCTTGAGAATAACGGTGCCCGAGTGAATGTATTAGAGGCTGTTATGTGGCACGAGGTGCTCGGGTTCCACAGCGGTTTCTATTCGACGGCTGCGGCAAACGGTGAGAGGAAGCGATAGTCCATGACCACATCCACGGCCGCGATCGGCCACAACTCCAAGCCGGAACTGACCGACGAGCAGCGGTCCGCGTTGTTTCTTCATCATAGGCGGGTCTACATGAACGCGCTCGCCGCGAAGAAGACCGCCGACGCGAACCTCAAGAACGCGGCGAAGCGGGCCAAGGCGGAAGGCGTCGACCCCGGCGAGATCCGCTTCGCGATCCGGCTTGAGGCCAACGCCGAGGAGGAAGAGGCGCGGCGCGGCGCCGAGGAGCGCATCGCCCGGTGGCTCCAGGTGCCCTTCGGCGAGCAGGCGAGCCTTCTCGACCGGACGCCCGGCGAGGACCGCGCCTTCGCCGAGGGCCGCAAGGCCGGCGCCGAGGGCAAGGACCGGGCGATCGAGCGTCAGGGCCGGACTTCCCTTACAAAGCGTCGCCGGCGGTCTGTCGCAACCTATGACATAGGTCAGTCAAGCGATGAAAAACTTAGCTGATCTACAGCGACCCTGCATAAGGACGCAGTGAATCTACCGTCCACACCATCCCTTCCTTCTCCATTGCGATCAAAAGATATTCGGGTGTTATTGCCGGTTTCGACAACCTATTTCTCATTGTCCTAATTGCTTCAACTGCTGGTCCTGGTCCTAAGCTTATGGTATCGGCGATGAACGCGTCAGCTGTCTTCAGCTCAATAGAGAAAGGTTTCAGGAAATCTTCAGGAAAATCTTTGACATTTTCTGTCACAAGTACATCTGCTCGTGTTTTAACAGCAGCCGCAAGTACATGCGCGTCGTTTGGGTCTGGTAGGCCAGAAAAACGAAACAAAAACTCATCTATCGGTCCAACATTTGCGTCTTCGAATGCAGACTCCATCGATGCTCTTGCTTTACGAGCAAGCTCTTTTGGGTTTATACTACCACGCTTAGAGAGAAGCGAAGCGATTGCGGTCTCAGTCTCGTTCAGAATTTCGTTCGACCATCGAACTCGGAAGAATTCTGCCTCTGCTAGCGTCAAGAGCAGGTTCCGCTTCAACGCACTTACCAGCGTACAGGCATCAATAAGTGCGGTGAAGCGGTTTGCAAACATAGTCTAGATCAGGTCCGCATCCATTGCCGCCAAGTCAGAGAGGGCATTTCTCCGCTTCTCGTCGCGACGTGCTTTGTACTCAAACAGGTCATCGGCCTTAACCCGTCGGTGGCGGCCGACTAGTTCGAACGGGATTTCATGCCCTTCTAGCAAGCCTATGAAGAACGGTCGAGAAACGTTCAGAATGTCTGCCGCTTGCTGGGTTGTCAGCATCTGACTCACTGGCACCAGGGTCACAGCCTGACCACTGCCAACGTGTCGAAGCAGTTCCATTAGCAGACCGGACAGCGCGGGCGTCAGCGTGATGTCAAGGCGCTTACCGTCATCGAAAACACCCAGCCGTGCGCCTTCCTCGCCTGCGACGACCTTCGCCGCAAGTATCTTTCGAAGCTGATTGGCCGCCGCCTTTTCCCCTGCGTTGGGAAGGCGAGCACCGAGCTCTTTTGCCGTTGCGGGCATCGTCATGTTCGCTCCCTCCAAGTAGCCAATATGGGCAATAAACGAAATAAACGCAACGGAGGAATTCCGCGTTGCGGCAAAAGTTCCGGCACCGGCCCGACCTGCCCGATCGGATACGCCACACCCGGCGCGAGGGAGGCGCCATATCTATGGTGATCACAAACTCACGTGCCGCGCCCCCGCGATTGCGCGACTGTGGCGAGGCTGCCGGTCGACAAGCCGCGGCGGATCGTGGAGGCCGGGCCCGCCGCGATCAGCGTGCGCGGCCGCAGGGAAGCCCGCTGACGGGCGTTTGAGCGTGGACGGTAGATCGTCCCGTCCCGAGGCGGCCTCGCGACTCTATGGGCTCCGCAACGGCAGGGCGCTACGCCGCAACGACGCCTGCCCGCTCGCGAAGTTTTCCGAGCATCCGAGCGATATCCCCGTCATGGCCGGTCCATGTCCTCTCGGCCGCTTCCTCGAGCGCCGCGACGATCGCTTCGGAATCTTCAGACGATATGCCGTGAGCCCCGATCAACTTCCAAGCCATTCTGCCTGGCCGAAGCATCTGACCATAGGTACCGTCCCCCTCGCGGCAGATGCCGGGGCAGATGCTCGCAATCGCGTCAAGAAGGCGAGCAACCTCTGGCTCTCTCTCTCGGGCTTGAATCGGTATTTGAGCGGTTACGCGGGTTCGGGCAGGCGCAGGTACGCGCTCAGGCGTACAGGCAGTGCCTAATCCATAATCCCTACTTGTTTCACTGTCCAAGATATACCCCGTGCCGCACGGGGTTCGGTCCGGGGTTCGGTGAAACATCTCGGCCCCCGAAACATCGTTGCGGGACTGACAAATACCTGAATTTGCATAGGAAATATCCCCTCGCACGGGGTTCGGCGACCGAACCCCGTCTGGATAGTCGTGGTTTGGCATTGAACCAGCTGTTTTCACAGCGCTTTTGTGCTCTGACACGGGGTTCGGTGAAACAGTCTTTGACCGAACGGGGTTCGGGGGGCGCCGATCGAGATCTACTCTACGAGGCAACGCAGGTATGATCCGGCGCTCACGACCGATCACGAACCCGGCCGAGCTTTTTTTCGTCCTGGTCTCTCGGATCAAGACGCCGAGGCGTTCGGCGTCGGCAATTGCTTCCTCAACCGACTTCTCCAGGCATCCAAGATCGGCAGCGAGCGCAGCATTCGAAGGCCAGGCTCGCCCTTCGGTCGCGTTAAGGTACGGCCAAATCGCATTGACGAGGCGGGCTACCCTCTGCCGCTTAAGCCGAGTAGCGTGACGCCCCGCCCGCTGTGCCCAATCGCGCCGGACGCCGCTCGGGTCACCCGGAGGCCACGTTACGGCTTCCGGTTCGAAGCTCGGGCACGAGTTGCGCCGCCGGCCACGAGGCTTAGCAGCCCCGGTGTTGCCCACTGGAGACGCCTCCGGCGTGCGATGGACAGGCGAGCTCACCCCTTGCCCCCGACGCGGCGAAGGCGAGCCTTTGGCTGCGGCGTAGTGGCGGCGGCGGCATTGATATACGCCTCGAGATCCTCCCGCCGGATCATGCGCCGGCCGGCGATCAGCACCGATTTAAGATCGCCCTGCCCGAGGATCGCCCAGACGGTGGACTGTGCCACCCCGAGGTATTGAGAAACGGACTTTACGCTGTTCATGGGGTTGAGTTCGGGCATTCGGTTTCGATCCCTCGATGATTGAGCCGGGCAATTCGCCATGGCTGCCCATCTTTGGCCGCCTCCGCCTCAATCTTCACTGCACCGCGATCTGCGCCCGCCTCCGCCTGCATCGCCGCATCGACGAAGCTTGGAGTCGCCAAATTGGCGACTTGATCGGATCTACGATCCCCACCGTGTCGAGCGCGGTGCCGGCGATCTCGGGAAGAAGGTCGCCGAGTTCTTCGGCCCGTTGTGCATCGCGTCGCACCGTGCGTTCGCTCTGCCCCGTGGCGGCCGCAGTTGCGTCGACAAAGGACCGAGTGGCCAAATTGGCCACTTGATCGGATCGTCGATCCCCACCGTGCCGAGCCTCTGGGAATAGCGCGTCGTAAAGCTCCTTCCGCCGCTTCACCTGGTGCGCTCGCTCGGCGTCGCCGAGCTCCTTGCGCATCAAGTTCACGTCGATGGTGATCAGTTCGGCGTGGAGGTCGTCCGCGTCGACGACGATGCAGGCGATCTCGTCGCGCTTCAGGACGTTCGACACGGCATCGTAGCGGTGCATCCCCGCGACGATCTCGTAGGCGTCGGCCGGCGCGCCGTTCCTGATCCGCTTCTTCGCCCGCACGATGATCGGATTGATCAACCCCCTGTCGATGATCGACTTGGCGATCTCTCTGACCTTCGACGGGTCGAGAGGCCGCATCGGCTTGACCGGCGGGTACGCGATCGCCGTCTTGATCATTTCAATCTTCATCTCGGTCATGATCTCACCCTCCCGCTTGGCGAGCGCGGGCAGGGCTCGTAAGCCCCACCGCGGCAAGAATGACGACGTCCCGGAGCGCCGGCCTGGAGCGCAGCGGCGATCGCCGCGGCCTTCGCCTCGTCGAGAGGCCGCGGCCGGTCGGGAAAGAGGCTGTCGACTTCTTGCCCCAGATCGGCCAGCGCGCCGGCCGCGTCCTTCAAAAGGTGCGCCAGCCCGCGGCACGTGACGCTGTCTTCCTCGTCCGCGATGGCATTCGCTACCGCGGTCAGGGCGTTGAGCCGCCGGCTCCAGTCGGCGAGCTGATCGCCGAGCCATCCGAGGTCCAAGGGCTTCGGACCGGCCGGCGGCTGGACGGGGCCGAGATTGTTAAGGGGAGGCATGCGGATGCTCCTTTCGGTTAGCCGACCCCGTTCCCGGACAGGCATCCGGGCTGAGGCAGACGGGGTTGGGGGATGGGGTAAGGGTCTTCTACTTCCCGGCCACGCTGCGGCCGCGCCTCTCGCCGGCGGCCAGGACCTCGTCGAGGACGGAAAGGCGGATCATCCGGCGTCCGCCGACCTTGACGTAAGCGATCGTCCCGGCCGCCATTAATCTCCAGATGCTCGCCCGAAAGACGCCGATATAGATGGCCGCCTGGTCGACGCTGACGACCGCGGGGGCGATGCCGCTGTTCTTCATGACTGGTGGGGCTCCGGGAGTTCGCTCAAGCGAGGGACCGGGCACCAAAGCGCCCGGCCCGGTGGCGTCAGTGGGCGGCGAGGACTTCGCGATAAACGCTATGCGCGCCGCGGATCCACGCGTTGAACGCGACTTCCTCGCCTTGCTCGAACCTTGCCTCATCGGGCCATTCCAAATCTGACCGGCTCTCCATTATCGCGTGCCAGTCGCCTATATCCCAGTCGTTGCTTGCCATGTCGTCGACAATAGAAAGATGGGCCCATGAAGCTTGGTCTCGCGCCCATATCATGCCGCGCACAAAGCAATCATAAGGGTGCTCAGCTTGATACTCTTTCTTCGATGCTTTCAGTCGTTCGATATAGTTGGTCACGTCTATGTCCCTCTGAGGATAAAGCTTCTCCGTCCCCGAACTCGCTTCCGGGTTGGGTCGGCTGGGTTTGTTGCTGCTATTCCGGGGCGGGCGATTTGCCGGCCGCCACCATCCGAGCTGCCCCAGAAGGGCTTCGCCGGACGAATTCCGAAGACGCCTATGCCGCGGGCGGCGTCTGAATTCCGCGTCGCTCAGATCGAGCAAGGAGCTCGTCCAGAGCGGTCTTCCGGACTAGGCGCTTGGCCCCGACTCGGGTGTATGGGAGCAGCCCACCTTTCATCAGTCTCCAAAGGGTTGTACGAGAGACGTTCAAGTATCGAGCTGATTCATGGAGATCCAATACTGGCGTCTGTTCAAATTTGGACACCGATCTATACCCTCTCGCTGGTTTCATGAGTGTTGGATAAAGTACGAGCGTTCAACCGATGATTTCGCCGCAGGCAAATGCCTGTGTATTCGTGGACCAACAGTCCTTACGCTCGGACATCACGGGAACTATATAGGCACGACAGCGGATTCATGGCAACCCGCGGAGATGATGACCAACAGCCTGGAAGACTATCCTACGCCATTGATTCTCTTTGACTGGGCGAAGCACGATGTGCATCGGTATTTATCTGGAAGCTTCGGAATTAGAGTAACGGAATCAGTGGCTTAGCCAGACCAAAAAATAATGCCGTGCCAAAGGGGTGGACCGTTGCCGAGCCGATATTCGGGATCGGGCGCGCCTCAGTTCAGGCTTCGCCGCTCCGCTGCCCGATGCTCGACGCGGTTCGCCGGAAAGCACTGAGGCGGGACGATGATCTGCGCGCTCCAGTCCCGAGGCGGCCGCCAGCCGGCCCGCCAGGCGGCGAGGAGGTCCCGCGGGCGAGGTGGGTTCGCGCCGGCGGTCATGGGCCGAACGCCCGGCGCTCGGGAACCCCGAAGGCCTCGTTGGTCGCATTCTCCGCCTCGTTGAGGATGCCCGCCGCCAACCGGGCGCCGCGGAACGCCGCGCCGAGTTTGTGGGCCAGGTTCAGCCGGCGCTGGAACTCCGGCTGAACCGGGACCTGCGGCATCACGAGGCCGGCGGGCGCGTCGTCTTCAAAAACGAGGGGCATGGTCAGGGTCCGGAGATGGCGGCGGTGCCGACGACGAAGCGGCCCTCGCCGGTCATGCCTGGGGAGAAGGGTCGTCCGCGTCGGCGGGCCAGGGCGACCGGGACCACTCTGCGGGATGATGGTTGCAGGCGGCGCTCGCGTCGGCCGCGAACATGACCGTCGCGCCCCCGGTGCGATGGAAGACCGTGGTCAAAAGCTCGGGGTTGACGCCGGAAAGCGGGTGGGTCGGGGGCAGGGCGAGGGACATCGAGTGGGCTCCTGGGTCAGCGGCCCGAATTCTTCAGGCCGTCGATGAAGGCCATCCTCTGAATGAATCCGAGCCGGTCCCAATTCGGCGGCGTCTTCCCGGCAACCGTATCGCCGCGCCCGCTGGCGTAGCCGGACCTTTTCGCTAGCAGCGCTTCGAGGGCCACCACCGACTTCGCCCCGCGGTCGAGCGCGAACAGGGCGTCGGCCAGGTCGGGACCGATCTCGGCGGAAACCGCGTTCTTGAGGCCCTCGATGCGGGCGCCCGGGTTCTCTCCAAGCGCCTTCACCTCGCCGTCTACCCAAGCCTGCATTCGCCCGACATCTGCTTCCGCGCGGCGCACTTCGAAGCTCAGGAGCTTCGAGAACTCGGCTTGCGTCAGGCCGACTTCCTTCGCGAAGGCCTTCGCCCCGTCGACGAGCGGGTTCGCCGGATCGATCTCGAACTCCATGGAGAGCTCGATGTCTTCCGGAAGCGCCACCTCGTAGCCGTCGGCGGTCTCGGGGACGGCGCGGATCCGCGCATCGTGACGGTCCCGAAGCGAGCGCAGGTCGGCCAGTTCCCGAAACATCTCGGGCTTCACCGTGCCGGCTTTGGCATCCCAGACGTCTTCGGGCACGTGCTCGGGGCGGTTCGCGCCCGGCGCGGCGGCCGCGGGGCCAGGCGTGGGCGCATCGGGGGCGGTCGATTGATCCATGGTTCAGGTCCAGTCCGCCGAGAGCCAGCTCGTCAGTGTGATCGACGGCGAGGTTCCGCCCAGGACCGCATAGCATTGCAGGTAACGGAAACAGTAAAGCCCGCTGAAGTTGCTGTGCGGAATGGAAAATCGACCGGCAAGACTCCCGGAGGGCGGTAGCGAATAGCTGGCAGGAGCGACCGTGGGCACCAGTCGGCCCGACGAAGCCGCGGCGAAATCGCGAGTGGCGAGGATTTCGACATTGCCGTTGCCGAACGCGCTGTCGTTCGACCCGAGCAGATGGAGACGGTAGGTCTCATCGCCGGCCGAAAGCTTCAGCGCGGATACGTCGAGGATCCAGTACCCGTCATGCCGCCCGCCCTGCATGTCGACTTGAGCCTGGATGTTGTTCACATAGCCGCTTGCGGTGATCGTCTGCCCACTGGCGAAGGCCATTGCCTGGTCGAAGGCCAGAATCCGGTCGAAGACGAGGTTCGTATTGCCGGTTTGCGTCAGAGGCACGGTTCGGTCTCCCTGGATTTCTTCGCGCCGCTCCTTAGAGGACCGCAACCGGACCGGTTCGAGACTGCACACGCGTCGGCCGCGCCCATGTCGGCCGCCTGATCGATCAGCGCCAGCAGGGACGATGGCTTCCGGGGTCGGGAGGCCGGTCCGCATCGGCGAAGCGGCGCGGCGATCCGCGCGCCGTCGGGCACGACAAGCCGGACCTCGACCTGCACCCCCAGCGCGCCGAGCACGAGCTCGAGGGAGAGGGGCCCGACCCCGCGGGCGCCCGCCTCGATCTTGGCGATATGCCCGTCCGGCATGCCGGCGGAGTATTCAAGATCGCTCTGGCTCAGGCCGACCTCGTAACGCCGCGCCGCGGTCAGGTCGGCGATGGCGTCGACCAGCTCCTTGGCGTTCCATGCCCGGATCGGGCAGAGGCGGGTCGGTGGACTGGGGTGCATCGGCATGCCGGCACGGATGCCCCACGGCCCCTCGCGGAACCATGCACACAGTTTTCAGGCCTCGAAACGTCGGTTCAGTGGGCCGGCGTGCGGGGGGAAATGCGGTGGTCGATCAATGCGGGCCGACTATTTCTGAAGCGAATTCAGTGGCTTAACGCAGAAAACTGGCGGATGGGGTGGGATTCGAACCCACGGTGGGGTTGCCCCCACGACGGTTTTCAAGACCGTAGCCTTAAACCACTCGGCCACCCATCCGTGCGGTGCCGAGCGCGCGGCGGCCGGGCCGGGGGCCGGGCTTGGCGGGCGCTGCGACACGGGTCGCTCGGGCATCGATTACACGAGCGGTTCGCGTCCGTCGAGGCGTCGGCTGACGCTCAGGTGTCGGTGCGGGTGTCAGGACGACACGCGTCCGGCTTTCGTCGGCGGCTGTGCGGCTCGGCAGTCGCCAGGCAACGGAGCGCGGGCAGGACCCGTCGCTGCCGGCCGGCGCCCGGCGCGGGGCTGCGGCGCGGGCGGCGGAGGGTGGCGTTCGGAGAGACGATCGTGTAAGACCCCGGCCGAGATTGCGCGGGGGCTCCGCGCAGCATACATGCGCCTCGGACCTCGGCCTTGTCTCCCAGGGCGGTCCGGGGTGATGTCGTTCGTCGTGACCTGAGGGGCCGCGCCACATGGCGTGCCCGCGGTCCATGACGCAACAAGGTCAAGCGAGCCCGAAGGGCGCCGGCACGGATCAAGATGGAAACCGTCATCATCGTCATCCACCTGATGGTCGTCACCGCGCTGGTCGGCGTGGTGCTGTTGCAGAAGTCCGAGGGCGGCGCGCTCGGCATCGGCGGTGGCGGCGGAGGGTTCATGTCGTCGCGCGGCACGGCCAATGTGCTGACCCGGGCGACGGCCATCCTCGGCGGCATCTTCTTCCTGACCTCGCTCGTCCTCGCGGTCCTCGCCGGCTCGCATCGCGACCGGCCCTCGTCGATCCTCGACCGCGCGCCGGTCTCCGGCCCCGCCACGCCGGGCACCGCGCCCGCCGCGCCGCCGGCCGGGCAGGGCGGCATCCTCGACCAGCTGCAGCGCCTGCGCCAGCCCGGCGCCGGCGATCCGGCGACCGCGCCCTCGGCGCCGCCGGCGACGCTGCCGTTGCCGGGACTGACGCTGCCGGGCGCCCCCTCGGCGCCGCTGCCCTCGGGCGGCCTGCCGACCTTGCCGATCCCGCCCGTCGCGCCCCCCGCCGACGCGCCGGCCGTGCCGCCCGCCGCCGAGCAGCCGGCCGTGGCCCCGCCCGCCGCCGAACAGCCTGCCGTCACCCCGCCCGCGGTCGAGCCGCCGGCCGTAACCCCGCCCGCCGGTGGCGAGACCGGCCAGGCGACGCCGCCGGCCACCGCGCCGGTCCCCGAGGCCGCGCCGGCCGAGCCTCCCGCGGCGCCGCCCGCCTCCGGCGCCGAGCCGACGGCGCCCGTGCCGCCGGCGCAACCCGCGCAATAACGCCTCGCGTTCGGGGCGGCCGCGTCGGACGGCCGCCGGTCAACCGGGCGCCGCGGCAGCGCGGCGCCTTTCTCGTGGATTTCGGCCGCGCGGCATGGAAACCCCATGCGAATCGCCGGCCTTGCGGTTAGGGTGAAGGCCCATGGCGCGGTACGTCTTCATCACCGGCGGCGTGGTCTCTTCGCTCGGCAAGGGCCTCGCCTCCGCGGCGCTCGGGGCCTGCCTGCAGGCGCGCGGCTACAAGGTCCGCCTGCGCAAGCTCGACCCCTATCTCAACGTCGATCCCGGCACGATGTCGCCCTACCAGCACGGCGAGTGCTTCGTCACGGACGACGGCGCGGAAACGGACCTCGACCTCGGCCACTACGAGCGCTTCACCGGCCGCTCGGCGAACCGCCAGGACAACATCACCACCGGCCGCATCTACCAGGACATCATCGCCAGGGAGCGGCGCGGCGATTATCTCGGCGGCACCGTACAGGTCATCCCGCATGTCACCGACGCCATCAAGGAGTTCGTGCTCGCCGGCAACGACGGCTACGACTTCGTGCTCGTCGAGATCGGCGGCACGGTCGGCGACATCGAGGGCCTGCCCTTCTTCGAGGCGATCCGCCAGCTCGGCAACGACCTGCCGCGCCACCACGCGGTGTTCATCCACCTCACCCTCATGCCGTATATCCCGAGCGCGGGCGAGCTGAAGACCAAGCCGACCCAGCATTCGGTGAAGGAACTCCGCTCGATCGGCATCCAGCCCGACATCCTGCTCGTCCGTGCCGACCGGGAGATCCCGGAATCGGAGCGCAAGAAGCTGTCGCTCTTCTGCAATGTGCGGCCGTCCGCGGTGATCCAGGCGCTCGACGTCACCTCGATCTACGACGTGCCGATCGCCTATCATGCCGAGGGGCTCGACGAGGAGGTGCTCGCCGCCTTCGGCCTCGGCGGCGCGCCGCGGCCCGATCTCGGCCGCTGGGAGCGCATCTCCGACCGCATCCACAACCCGGAAGGCGAAGTGACGATCGCGGTCGTCGGCAAATACACCGGGCTGAAGGACGCCTACAAATCGCTCATCGAGGCGCTCACCCATGGCGGCATCGCCAACCGGGTGCGCGTCAAGATCGACTGGATCGAGTCCGAGATCTTCGAGAAGGAGGATCCGGCGCCTTTCCTCGAGCATGTGCAGGGCATCCTCGTGCCGGGCGGCTTTGGCAAGCGCGGCACGGAGGGCAAGATCCTCGCCGCCGGCTATGCCCGGAAGCGCAAGCTCCCCTATTTCGGCATCTGCTTCGGCATGCAGATGGCGGTGATCGAGGCGGCGCGGAACCTCGCCGGGGTCGAGGCGGCGGGCTCGACCGAGTTCGGCCCGTGCGAGGAGCCGGTCGTCGGCCTCCTCACCGAATGGCTGCGCGGCAACGAGCTGGAGACGCGCGCGGCCGGCGGCGACCTCGGCGGCACGATGCGGCTCGGCGCCTACAAGGCGGAACTGGCGCCGGGCTCGCAGATCGCCCGCATCTACGGCACGACGGAGATCTCCGAGCGCCACCGCCACCGCTACGAGGTCAACAACGCCTACCGGGCGCGGCTCGAGGCGAAGGGCATGCGCTTCGCCGGCATGTCCCCGGACGGCGTGCTGCCCGAGACGGTCGAGCTCGCCGACCATCCGTGGTTCATCGGCGTGCAGTATCATCCGGAGCTGAAGAGCCGCCCGTTCGAGCCGCATCCGCTCTTCACGAGCTTCATCGCCGCCGCCATGGAGCAGAGCCGGCTCGTGTGAGCGCGCCGAACGCGGCGCTCCGGCGCTTTCCTTCCCCCCCGCCGTCCACTAGAACCAGACGCCGCGGCCTGTGCCGCGCTCACGGCGGGGGATAGGCATGGATTTCGGGATCGTCACGGAGAGCCTCAGGGGCATCGGACTCTTCGCCGCATATGTCGGGCTGTCGCTCGGCATGATCGCGGTCTACGCGGCGGTCTACACGCTCGGCACCGCGCATGACGAACTGGCGCAGATCCGCGCCAACAACCCGGCCGCCGCGCTCGCCTTCTCGGGCAGCATCCTCGGCTACAGCCTGCCGCTCGGCGCGGCGGCGCTGAACTCGGCGGCGATGGTCGAATTCCTCGTCTGGGGCGTGATCGCCATCGTGGTCCAGCTGCTCATCTACTGGTTCTTCCGGCTCCTGATGCTGCGCGACGTGAGCCAGCGCATCGATCGCGGCGAAGTCGCCGCCGGCATCCTGCTCGGCGCCGCCTCGCTCGCCGGCGGGGTCGTCAACGCCGCGGCGATGGCGACCTGAACCCGTTGCCCGGGAGGGGCCCGATGCTTGCGCGAGGGGACGAGGGCGGCCGCGGCATCGACCATGTGGTGCTGGCGGTCCGCGATCTCGACGCCGCCGCGGCCGGCTGGGCGCGCGTCGGCTTCACGCTGACGCCGACGGCGCGGCATTCCTGGGGCACGGCGAACCGGCTCGTCCAGCTCGACGGCGCATTCCTGGAAGTGCTCGCGATCGACCGGCCGGAGCTGATTCCCGAACGCGACGCGGCCCATTTCTCCTTCGGCGCGTTCAACCGCGATTTCCTGGCGGACGGGGAGGGCGCCTCCATGCTGGTGCTGGACTCGCGCGATGCCGACCAGGACATCGCGGCGTTCGGCCGCGCCGGCCTCCCGACCTTCGAGCGCTTCGACTTCGAGCGCACCGCGCGCCAGCCGGACGGCGAGGAACGTCGCGTCGCCTTCAGCCTCGCCTTCACCGAGATCCCGTCCGAGCCGCGCGTCGGCTTCTTCACCTGCCGCCATCACTTCCCGGAGAATTTCTGGAAGGCGGAGTACAAGTCGCATGCCAATGGCGCGCGGCGGTTGACGGCGGTCACCCTGGTGGCGGAGGACCCCGCCGACCATCACCAGTTCCTCACCGCATTCGCGGGCACGAAGAACCTGCGCATGACCAGCCTCGGTCTCGAGATCGTCACGCCGCGCGGCCTGATCGAGGTGCTGACGCCGGCCGGCTTCCGCCATTTCTGGGGCGCTGCGGCGCTTCCCGAGGAGCCGCGCGGGCTGTCCATCCGCGGCCTCCGCTTCGGCGTGCGCGTGCTCGGCGACGCGGCGGGCGCGCTTATCGCCGGCGGCTGCACGGTGCGCGACCAGGCGGGCCGCTTCGTCATCGCCTCGGAGCCGCTGCACGGCGTGGCGGTAGCATTCGAGCCGCTCGGCGACGATGCGGGTTGATCGCCGCGCCCGGTCCGGCTAGCTCTCCGCGGCCGAACAGCGAGGTCAGACATGAATCCCAACAGTGAAGTCGTGGTCGGGCCGGTTCGCTTCGGCAACCACCTGCCGCTCGCCCTGATCGCCGGCCCCTGCCAGATGGAGAGCCGCGACCACGCCTTCGGGATCGCCTCGGCCTTGAAGGAGTTGACCGCGCGGCTCGGCATCGGGCTCGTGTTCAAGACCTCGTTCGACAAGGCGAACCGGACCAGCGCCAATGCCCGGCGCGGCATGGGCCTCGCGGCCGCCATGCCGGTCTTCGCCGAGATCAAGGAGCGGCTCGGCCTGCCCTGCCTCACCGACATCCACGAGATCGACCAGTGCGCGCCGGTTGCGGAAGTCGTCGACATCCTGCAGATCCCCGCCTTCCTCTGTCGCCAGACCGACCTCCTCGTCGCCGCGGCGAAGACGGGCCGGGCGATCAACGTGAAGAAGGGGCAGTTCCTCGCGCCCTGGGACATGAAGAATGTCGCGGCCAAGATCACCCAGGCGGGCAACGGCAACGTGCTCCTGACCGAGCGCGGCGCGAGCTTCGGCTACAACACGCTCGTCTCCGACATGCGGTCGCTGCCGATCATGGCGGAGACCGGCGCGCCGGTCATCTTCGACGCCACCCATTCGGTGCAGCAGCCGGGCGGGCAGGGGACGTCGTCGGGCGGCGACCGGCGCATGGTGCCGGTGCTCGCGCGAGCCGCCGTGGCGGTCGGCGTCGCGGGCGTCTTCATCGAGACCCACGAGGACCCCGACAACGCGCCCTCCGACGGCCCCAACATGGTGCGCCTGCCCGACATGCCCGCGCTCCTCGAAACCCTGATGGCCTTCGACCGCATCGCCAAGGGCGGTGCGGCGTGAGATTGGCGCCGCCAGGCCACGGTCAGGGCGACGGCATGGCCTCGCGCGAAGCGTCTGCGGGGACGAGGCCCGCGCGCCGGAGCGCCTCGGCGTAGCGTCCGGCCTCCTCGGCGACGAACCGCGCGAAGTCTTCGGCCGAGCCGTCCATCACGGTTCCGCCCAGGCCGTGGATCCGCCCGGCGGTCTCCGGCAAGGCCAAGGCCTTCCGCATCGCGGCGTTGAGGCGCTCGACGACGACGTCCGGCGTCGCGCGCGGCACGCCGAGCCCGAACCAGGAGCCGGCCGTATAGCCGGGGACGATCTCGGCCATCGCGGGGACCGACGGGAGTTCGCGCGACCGCTCCGAGCCGGTGACCGCCAGGGCCTTGATGCGGCCGGCGCGGATCAGCGGCAGGGACGACGGCATCGGGTCGAACATGGCGTCGACCTCGCCGGTCATGAGCGCGTCCAGCGCCGGCGGCGATCCGGCATAGGGCACGAGCGTGAGGTCGACGCCCGCCATGGCCCTAAAGAGCTCGATCCCGACATGCTGCGGCGTGGCCTTGCCGGCGAAGCCGACCTTGATCCCGCCGGGTCGGGCCCTGCCATGCGCGACGAAGCTCGGCGCGTCGTCGATCGGCACATGGTTGCCGATCACCAGGACGAGCGGCACCGCGTAGAGCGCGACGACCGGCCTGATGCCTCCGGCGAAGCTGAAATCGAGCGCGTGGAACAGAAGATCGGCGATCGGATGGACCGGACCGCAGACGAGGATCGTATGACCGTCCGGCTCGGCGTTCACGACCGCGCGCGTGGCGAGGTTTCCGCTCTCCGCCGGCAGGTTCGTCACGGTCACCGGCACGGCGAGCTGCGCCGACAGACACTCTGCGGCGAGCCGGCCGGCGATGTCCACCGGACCCCCTTGCGGAAATCCGGCGATCAAGCGGATGGGGCGGGCGGGGAATGCCTCGGCATTTGTTTCCGCGTCGGCAGGCGCAAGGTCGGCGGGAGGGTTCGACGGTGTCGGGAAGCGATCCTCGGACGACATGACGCGCCTTTCTTCCTCGGTTGCGCTGAGCATTCTAAACCGTGGACATGACATCCGCGCCCGGATCGCCGCAGAGCGTCGCGACGACACACCCGCGCGCTTGGCTAAGCCCATGCCGCAAGCTATAAGCCGCGCGACCGATCCCTCGGGCCGGGCGCGACATCGGTCCGCCCGCCTGGAACGCGCAAGGACGAGACCCACCATGGCAATCGAACGCACTTTCTCGATGATCAAGCCGGACGCGACCCGCCGCAACCTGACGGGCGCCATCACGGCGAAGCTCGAAGCCGCCGGGCTCCGCGTGATCGCCTCCAAGCGGGTGTGGATGTCGCGCCGCCAGGCGGAAGGCTTCTACGCCGTGCACAAGGGCCGGCCGTTCTTCGACGAACTGTGCGACTTCATGTCCTCGGCGCCGACCATCGTGCAGGTGCTCGAAGGCGAGGGCGCGATCGCGAAGAACCGCGAAGTGATGGGTGCCACCAACCCGGCGAACGCCGCCGAGGGCACCATCCGCAAGGAGTTCGCCCTGTCGATCGGCGAGAACTCCGTGCACGGCTCGGACGCGCCGGAGACGGCGGCCGAGGAGATCAAGTACTGGTTCGCCGACATCGAGATCGTCGGCTGATCCGACGACCCTGTCGTCACGACCAAGAGCGCCGCCCCGTCCCGGGCGGCGTTTTCATTTGGGCCGCCGCTTTGGAGCCACTCGAACAGGCCGGTTCGCCGTCAGGCCGCGGCGAGATAGGTCGAGAGCGTCTTCGTCATCGCCTCGGCGGTCGCCCCGTGCGGGATGAGCGTCGCGAAGCTGCCGTCCGGCCGCATGAGATAGGTGAGCGAGCCGTGGTCGATCAGGTAGCGCGCCTCGATCGCGGGACCGGGCTGGAGCTTCCGCCGATGTACCCGGTAGGCCTTTGCCACCGCGGCGATTTCCGCCTCGCTGCCGGTGAGGCCGATCAGGCGCGGATGGAACGCCTTCACATAGGCCGCGAGCACGGCCGGGGTGTCGAAGGCCGGGTCGACCGTGATGAAGAGCGGCTGCACCCGCTCGGCCGCCGCGCCGAGTCCGTCGAGCGCCTCGCTCATCAGGGCGAGGTCGAGCGGGCAGAGGTCGATGCAGGACGTGTAGCCGAAATAGACGATGAGGAAGCGGCCGCGGAAATCCGTGTCGCTGACGCGCCGGCCGTCATGGGCGGTGAGCGTGAAGGGCCCACCGAATCGGCCCGCGAGCGGATCCGGCGCGTTCCCCGGCTTGGGCAGCGCCGCCACATCGTGCGCACGCGCGACGGTCGGCGCCGCCAGCGCGGCGAGGAGGAGCGGCCCGAGCGCGCGGCGGGAAAGGCCGCCCGTCACTTCTTCGGCTCCAGGCCCTTGATGCCGAGCACGCCGTCCCGGGCGATGATCGCCTCGACGGCCTTGTCCTTGCGGAACCACTCCTCGGGGGGGCCGTTCTTCGCCTGCCATTCAGCCTCGAAGGCACGTGCGGGTGCGAGCGGGCTACCCGGCGCCGCGATGTTCTGGATCTGCAGGATGGTGACGCCGGGCTTCTCGATCAGCAGCCCGTCGACCTTCACCGGCCGGCCGCAGAAGGCCTTGAGGTCCACCGCGGCCCCGGCGAAGTCCACCGGCCCCTTCACCGCGGCGCGGAGCGTGCCGTCGGCGAGGCGGAGCCCGAGCAGGCGCCGTCCCTCGCCGCAATTCGCCGGGCAGGCGCCGCCGAGCTCGCAGCCCACGTCGACCACCGTCCCTTCGAGCTCGACGATCGTCTCGCCTTCGAGGCCCAGGGGCTCGGCGGCGCGCGGCGCCGACACGCCTGCTGCGAGGAACGCCGCGCCCGCGAGAAGCAATGCCGCGGCTCGCGCGGCGTTAGAAAACTTCGCCATCGCGTCAGTTCCCGAAAGGCAGCACGCCGTAGTCGTCGTGCGTGAGGTTGATGATGCCCTTGTCGTCGGCGACCTTGTTGATGAAGAGGTATTTCACCCCGTCGCGCTCGACCAGCTCGCCGTCGACGGTGACCTGATGGGTGAGGATGGTCGCGACCTTCGGGTTCGACAGGTTGGTCTCCTCGTCTTCCACTCTAAGGACCAGGTAGTGCTGCCCGTCCTTGTCCTTGATCGAGACCGGGATGCCGCCGAGCGCGCACCACACCGCGCATTGGTGATGCGCCGTGCCCTCCGCGAACATGATGCCGGAGACTGAGCAGAAGGTGTCGACGAGCTCGCCCTCGATGCGCACGCGCTGGCCCGCGGCCGAGGCCGGCGCGGGGAAGAGCGTCAGGCCGACGAGGCCTAGGGCGAGGAGCAGGGATCTGAGCGGTCGGCGATGCATCGGCTGGAGACTCCCTCGGGCTGGCAAGGCATAACGGACCATCGTGAACCGCGTATGCCGCCGATCGCCGCCACCGCCGCCGCGCTACCAGCGGGCCACATACGGGGCGGCGAGCGCACCGAGCGCGGCGGAGAGGACGAGCGCGGCGACGTACCAGCAAGCCACGAAACCCGCCGCGTCGTCAAAGCAATGGAACGCATACACGCTCGCCACGATCGCGCCGGAGAGCACGCCGGTCGCCGCGCCGAACGAGGCGAGGTCGGTCGGCGCGCCACGCCGGCGGCACACGGTCGTGATGAGGAGATAGGGCAGCACGGCGAAGGCCGGCACCAGGATCAGGCAAAAATACCAGGTGGTGCCCATCAGATAGGTCGGCCACTCGGCGGTCGGCATCGCGCCCATGTCGCGCGCCGCCACCACCCAGACCACCGCGGCGGGGACGGCGAGCGGGATGAGAAGGCCGCGCCCGTCGGCGATCGGCGCGGCGAGGCGGCGCACCGCGATCCCTGCGAGAATCAGCGTCGAGAGCACGAACAGGGCCTTGACGTCGAAGGCGCCCGAGCCGAGCGCGGTCGCCCAGTCGGGGCGGAGGCCGATGGTTCCGATCACCGCGACGAGTGCCCACAGAAAGGCGGCGGCGGTGGCCACGAGCATGGCCCGATTGATCGCGCCCCGGTCGACGGGCCGGTGATCGTTCACGAGCGCTGCGATGAGATCATCGGTGTGCAAGCGCGTCACTCCGCGAAGAGCCAATCACAGCTGTCATTTCGCTGACGTGCGCCTGTTCGTTACCGCTTCACGAATTCGTGACACCGGCATAGCGGGCGGACACCCGCTTCAGGCCGCGGTGGATCGCGACCTTCACGGCGGACTCGGACTGGCCGGTCGCTTCCGCCACTTCGTGGATGGAGCGGCCCTCGACCTTCACCTTCTCGATCAGCGTGCGCAGCGGCGCGGGCAGGAAGGCGAGCATGCGATCGAGGTCCATGCGGTGGTCGGCGGCTTCCTGCCCGGGCATGACCTCGGCGTCGAGCGCGTCCTCGATCGGCAGGTGAATGCCGCCGCGGCCGCGCGCGCGGAGGTGATCGATGGCCTTGTAGCGGGCGATGGCATGGATCCAGGCAGTCGCGGGATAGGCGGGGTCGTAGCTGGCGAGCCGGCCGTGCACGGCGAGCAGGACCTCCTGGACGACATCCTCCTCGTCGCCGGTGCCGCGCGTGGCATAGCGGCCGAGCTGGCGTCGGAGATAGGCGCGAAGAAGCGGCGTGAGTTCTCCGAGCAACCGACGATATGCCTGCTTGTCGCCGGCCTGGGCCGCCAGCAACAATGCCTTCAGTTCCGCTTCCCGCGCGATCATGTCGATCCCCCGATCTTGCCCGGCGAGAATTCCACGCATGCGGCCGTTCCGCCAATGAATTCTGCGGGATGCCTTGTGACGTCCGCGTGAGGCGGCGCGTGACGGAAAAGCTCTTCCGCGGGACGTATGGACACGAATCCGTGATCCGGGTGACAAACCCGACTCGTCAGCGAACTCTCCCTGGACAGCATACGGATCCAAACCTTGACAATTGATAAGACGCAGGAAGCCGGCAGCGACGCGGCGAAGGCCGACGGCCCTAAGGTCAACATCGTTTCGCGGGGCGCCGACCTGATTGCGCGTCGCCTGGCGGCCGGCGGGGTGACGACCGCGTTCGGCGTGCCGGGCGGGGAGGTGCTGGCGCTGATCGACGCGCTCGGCCGCGCCGGCATCCGATTCGTGCTGACCCGCCACGAGACGGCGGCGGGCTTCATGGCGGAGGGGCTGTGGCACGCGACCGGCGCGCCGGGCCTCCTCGTCGCCACGATCGGCCCGGGCGTCGCCAACGCCGTCAATGTGGTGGCGAACGCGCTGCAGGACCGGGTGCCGCTCATCGTTCTGACCGGCGCGGTCGACGAGGCGCTGGCGGAGAGCTTCACCCACCAGGTGTTCGACCACCGCGCGTTGCTCGCCCCGATCACCAAGGCGACATTCCGTGCGCAAGCCGGCACCGAGGACCTGGTGATCGACAAGGCGCTCGCCATCGCGCTCGCCGGCCGGCCCGGCCCGGTGCATGTGGACGTGCCGATCGGCGTCGCCGAGGGGCCGGCCTCGGACCGGCCGATCGTGGTCTCCGGCGCGCGCAGCGCCGCGGTGCCGGCGACGGTCGGGCCGCTCCGGCGGCTGATCGAGGCGGCGGCCCGCCCGCTCGTCATCGCCGGGCTCGACCCGGTCGTCGAAGGATCGGGCGCGAGCCTCGACCGGTTCCTCACCGCGACCGGCGCGGCCCTCCTCACCACCTACAAGGCGAAGGGCATCGTCGACGAGCGCGACCCGCGCGTGGTCGGCGGCGTCGGCCTGTCGCCGCGCGCCGACCGCATCGTCGCGCCGCTCATCGCCGAAGCGGACCTCATCCTGCTCGCCGGCTACGACCCGATCGAGATGCGTGCCGGCTGGCGGCATCCCTGGGGCAGCGACCGCACCGTCATCGACATCACCGCCGACGCGCGGCCGCACGGCATGCACTACACGACCCATGTTGTGGAGGCGCATGTGGGCCGGACCCTCGACGCGCTCGCCGACGGCCTCGTCGCGCGCCCGACCTGGGCCGGCGGGCTGCCCGCGCGAGTGCGCGCCGAGCTCGACGCGGCTTTCGCGCCGCCGCGGCCGTGGGGACCGCATGCGGTGTTCGCCACCCTCGCCGAGCGGCTGCCGCGCGACGTCCGCGTGACGGTCGATGCCGGGGCGCACCGGATCCTCTTCTCGCAGATGTGGCGCACCTCCATGCCGCGCGGCATCGTTCAGTCGACCGGGCTCTGCACCATGGCCTGCGCGGTGCCGCTCGCCATGGGCCTCGCGATCGGGGAGCCGGGCAGGGCGGTCGTCGCGGTGGTCGGCGACGGCGGGCTCGAAATGGGCCTCGGCGAACTCGCCACGCTGCGCGATCTCGGCCTCAAGGTCATCATCCTGGTGGTGGTCGATGCCAGCCTGTCGCTGATCGAGCTGAAGCAGCGCCAGTCGCAGCTCGCCAACAGCGGCGTCGATTTCGGCCGGACCGACTTCGCCGCGATCGCGCGCGCCTTTGGCGGCCGCGGCCACACGGTCGGCGACCGGGGCGCGCTCGTCGCCGCGCTCGACGACGCGCTCGACCATGACGGCTTCACCATCATAGCCGCGGAAGTCGAGCGCCGCGGCTACGACGGAGCCTTCTGATGAGCGCCGCGAAGAAGCCGAGGGATCCGCGCCTCGACGTCTTTCGCGGCCTCACCATGTTCATCATCTTCATCGCGCATGTGCCGGGCAACGCCTGGAACGACTGGATCCCGGCCCGGTTCGGCTTCTCCTCGGGTAGCGAACTCTTCGTGTTCTGCTCCGGTGCGGCGAGCGCGATCGCATTCGGCGGCATCTTCGTGAAGCGCGGCTGGTGGCTCGGCACCGTGCGGATCCTCTACCGCGTCTGGCAAGTCTACTGGGCGCATGCCGCGCTGGTGCTCGCGCTCCTCGCCATGGCGGCGGCCGCCGACCGGCTGGCGCCGGGGCATCGCTTCTTCGACACCCAGTTCGCCGGCCTCGGCTCCGATCCGGCCGGCGGCCTCCTCGCCATCGTCACGCTCCGCTGGCTGCCCGACTATCTCGACATCCTGCCCATGTATCTCGTCATCCTCGCCATGGTGCCGCTGGTGATGGCGCTCCGCCGGGTCGCGCCGCCGCTGGCGCTCGCCCTGCCGGTGGCGATGAGCCTCGCGGTCTGGATCACGGGCATGAACTTCGTCGGCAATCCCTTCACGGGCACGCCCTGGTTCTTCAATCCGTTCGGCTGGCAGCTCGTGTTCTTCGCCGGCTTCGCCTTCATGTCCGGCTGGCTCCCGGTGCCGCCGCTCGGCGACCGCCGCCTCATGATCGCGAGCGCCGTCTTTCTCCTCGCCTGCGTACCGGTCGCCTTCTGGGGGATCCGCAACGCCGTGCCCGTGCTCGACGCCTTCCACGACCTCATCCTGCCGGGACGCGAGAAGACCGACGCGCATCCGCTCCGCCTCCTGCACTTCCTCGTCCTCGCCTATCTGGTCCTGTCGCTCGTCGAGCCCCATCGCGAGCGGCTGTCGCGCGGGCTCGGCGCCGTCCTCGTCATGGTCGGCCAGCAGTCGCTCGCGACCTTCCTCGCCAGCGTTGCGATGGCCCGGATCGCCTGGATCCTCCTCGACGTGGTCGGCCGCACGCCGGCGACGGTCGCGCTCGCCAATCTCGGCGGCTTCGCCGGCATCATCCTGGTCGCCAAGGTGGTCGGCTATGTGAAGAGCGCGCCCTGGGCGTCGTCCGGGGAGAAGCGGCCCGCGCCGCCGCCTGCCGCTGTCGGGCAGCCCGCCGCGGCGCATGGCGAGCGCGTCGCCGCCGAATAAAGTTCCGCTCACAGGCTTGTGACGAAAAGCCATGTTACCGGCGCCCGGTCCGGCGCGAATTCGTTCCTGAGAGCCGATTGAGCCTGAGGAGCCTGCCGATGTACCGGACCGACCGTCTCGGCGTTAGCCTGACCACCGAGAGCGATCTCGCGGCGCGCCACTGGAGCGACACCGTCGAGCATGTGCTGAGCCACGCCGCCGCCACGCCCGCGAGCCTCGCCGCGACGCTCGAGGCCGACCCGGACTTCGCGCTCGCCCATGCCGCCAAGGGCATCATGCTGATGACGCTTGCCCGCGGCGAACTGGTCGGCGCCGCCCGCGCCGCGCTCGCGACCGCCAGGGCCGCGGCCGCCCGCCGGCCGGTCACGGTGCGCGAGCAAGGCTATGTGCAGGCGCTCGACGCGCTCATCGACGGGCGGCCCTTCGCCGCCGCCGACCGGCTCGAGGCCAATCTGGTCGGCGCGCCGCACGACATCCTGGCGCTCAAATTCGGCCAGGCGATCCGCTTCATGGCGGGCGACCGCTCCGGCATGCTGACGGCGCTGGAGACGCGGGCCCGCGCCTTCGAGCCGGGTGTTCCGCTCGCCGGCTACGTGTTCGGCTGCCGCGCCTTCGCGCTCGAGGAAGCCGGCCGCTACGGCGAGGCGGAGGCCGCGGGCCGGCTCGGCATCGAGATCGCCCCGCGCGACGCCTGGGGCCGCCACGCGGTCGCCCATGTGATGGAGATGACCGGGCGCTTCGACGACGGCATCGGCTTCCTGAACAAGCCCTCCGCCTGGGCCCATTGCAACAATTTCGGCTCGCACATCGTCTGGCACCTGGCGCTGTTCCTGCTCGAGAGCCGCCGCATCGACGAGGTGTTCGCCCACTACGACCAGTCGATCCGCGCCGACCGGACCGACGACTTCCGCGACATCGCCAACGGCGCCTCGCTCTTGATGCGGCTCGAACTGCTCGGCCACGACGTGGGCGACCGCTGGGAGGAACTCGCCGACATCGCGGAGCGGCGCGCGACCGACCGCCGCCTCGTCTTCGCCGATCTCCACTACCTGCTCGCGCTCTTGCGCGCCGGCCGCGACGACGCCGCCTCGTCCCTCGTCCAGGCGCTGACGGACGACGCCGCCATGGGGCGCAGCTGGGACGCGGAAGCCGCCCGCCGCGCCGGCGTCTCCGCCGCCGAGGGCCTCGTCGCCTTCGAGGCCGGCGACTACGACCGCGCCGCGCGCCACCTGAACGCGGCCGCGCCGGAGCTCGGCCTGATCGGCGGCAGCCACGCGCAGCGCGACATCTTCGAGCAGGTTCGGCTCACCGCGCTCATGGAAGCGGGCCGCGGCGAGGAGGCCGAGCGCCTGCTCGACCGCCGTCTCGCCCGGCGCGGCGGCCGCAATGCTATCGCCGAACGGCTCCTGGCGGTATCGTCGCGCCGGCGCGTGCCGCTCGCCGCGCGCCTCGCCGACCATGCCGTCGTGCCCGAGCACGGGCATCGGTCGAGCCACGGCAACGGGTCCGGCCACTGACACGCATGAGGGCAGGGTGACGTCATCGGTCGGTCTGGCGGTCCTGGCGATCGCCGCGGCGCTCGGCGCCGCCACAATCGAGATCGCGCCCGCGCGCGCCGAGCCGAGCTGCACGGTGGCGGTGCCCTGCCGCGCCGGCGGCCTTGAATATGTGGTCGCGCCGCCGGCCGATTGGGACGGCACCGAGCGGATCGGCGTGGCGGTCTGGTTGCACGGATACCGGCAGCAGCCCTCCGACGTGGTCGACGACAAGCCGATCATGGACGCCTTCTCCAAGCGCCGCCTGCTGCTCGTCGTGCCCGCCGGGATCAACATGGCCTGGGCGGTGCCCGGCAACCCGGTGACCGGCCGCGACGACGTGGCGGCGGTCGCGGCGGTGGTCGACGAGGTCGCCCGGACCTACAACGTCGATTTCAGCCGCAGCGTCGGGCTCGGCTTCTCGCTCGGCGCCTCGATGCTCTACACGATCGCCTGCCAGCGGCCGGGCCTGTTCGCCCACTACGTCGCGGTGTCGGGCGGCTTCTGGCGGCCGTTCCCCGCCTCCTGCGCGCCGGGCACGGTCGACCTCGTCCATATCCACGGCCTCGCGGACCGCACCATGCCGCTCGCCGGCCGGCCGGTCGGGCGCTCCAGCCACCAGGGCGACATCATGGAGATGCTCGACTTCTGGCGCCGCACCGAAGCCTGCGGCATGCCGGAGCCGGTCACGACGGAGGTGGGGCTTTCCTGCCGCATCTCGCGCGGCTGCAGCGGCGGCGCGTCGATCAGCTTCTGCCTGCACGACGGCGCCCACTGGTACGACGCCGCCTGGATCGGCTACGGCCTCGACCGGGTGCTCGGCCAGGCTTCAGCGCAGCCCTAGGGCGCGGTTCCGTGCGCTCGCCACATGGGCGGCGAGCCGCTCGCCCGCGAGCAGGCCATCGCGTGCCTCGATCGCCTCGATGATGCCGAGGTGCTCGCGCATCACGGGCACCACATGCCCGTCGATGCGCACCAGCTCGCGCTGGATCAGCCGGATCTTCAGCGAATTGACCCGGTAGGACTTGGACACGATCTCGTTGCCGAGCGCGTCTATGATCGTGTCGTGCATGCCCCAGTCGACCATCTGCGCCTCCGCCACGAGCGCCGGCTCCGCCGGTCCGGCCTCGGCCCGTTCGAGCACCGACAGATGCGCCTGCTTCATCGCCGCGATGGCCGCAGCGGGCGCCTCGGCGGCGAAGATCGCGACCGCCTCCTTCTCCAGGAACAGGCGGAACTGGTAGGCGTCGCGGATCAGCGAGAAGTCGATCGCGGCGATCTGCATGCCCCGCTGCGGCACGGTGGTGATGAGGCCCTCCGCCTCGAGCCGCGGCACCAGTTCGCGGATCGCGCCGAGCGACATGCCGGTCAGGTCGACGAGCTCCCGCTGGCTGACGAACTGGCCCGGCCGCACGTCGCTCGCGAGCAGGTGCCGGGTGAAGGAATTGTAGGCCTTTTCCCTGAGCTTCAGGGTCTCGCGGGGCTCCGCGGGCTTCTCCATGGGGGGTCTCGACCTCCTCGGCGCGGCGCGACCTGAGCCCGCGCCGGGGACCTCTCCCGCGCGCTGTCCGCTGACTGTCCGCATATTGACATGTTACGAGGCGAGTTCTACCAACGCAAGTCGGCTCGCCCCGGCTTGCGCCTCGCCGCATCCTGGGATGAGATGCGAGAAACCGGTTTCGATGCCGGCGAACAGGACACCGGCGACGCAACGCCGGCGCACGAGAAAACGGGAGAAAACGCGATGTTCGGCAAGGGTTTGACGCGGCGTGACCTGGTCGGTGGCGCGGCCGCCGCCGGAGCCTTCGGCCTCGGCGGTTTCGGCGCCATGCCGTTCGCCTTCGGGCAGGGGACCGTCAACTGGAAGAAGTTCGCCGGCCAGGAGATCGGCGTCAATCTGGTGAAGAGCCCGCGCGGCGAACTGCTCACGAAATACGAGAAGGAGTTCACCGACCTCACCGGCATCAAGGTCTCCTCGGAGATGATCCCCGAGCAGCAGCAGCGTCAGAAGGTCGTGATCGAGCTTTCCTCCGGCAAGCCGGGCTTCGACGTGGTGCATCTCAGCTACCACGTGCAGAAGCGCCAGTTCGAGAAGGCCGGCTGGCTCGCCGACTTCTCCGGCTTCATCAAGGACCCGTCGATGACGACGCCGGACCTCGTCGAGAGCGACTTCTCCGACGCCGGGCTGAAATACGCCAGGAACGCCAAGGGCGAACTGCGCTCCCTGCCGTGGTCGGTCGACTACTTCATCCTCTACTGGAACAAGGAACTCTTCGCCAAGAAGGGCCTCGCCTATCCTGCGACCATGGACGACATGGTGAAGGCGGCCGCGGCCCTGACGGATCCGAAGGAGGGCACGTTCGGCTTCGTCTGCCGCGGCCTGCGCAACGCCAACCTGCCGCCCTACATGAACCTGCTGCTCGGCTATGGCGGCGACGCGCTCGACGCCAACGGTAACCTCGCGACCGACAGCGCCGAGGCGATCGAGGCGGCGAAGCTCTACCAGACGCTCCTCACCAAATATGCGCCGCCCGGCATCGCCGGCTTCAACTGGGCCGAATGCCAGGCCGCCTTCATCCAGGGCAAGGTCGGCATGTGGCTCGACGGCGTCGGCTTCGCCCCGCCGGTCGAGGACCCGAACAAGTCGCGCGTGGTCGGCAAGGTCGGCTACGGCGTCGTGCCGAAGGGCCCGAAGGTGCATGCCTCCTGCACCTTCGGCGACGGCATCGGCGTCGCCGAGGCGAGCACCAAGAAGGAAGCCGGCTACCTCTACTGCCAGTGGGCCGTGTCCAAGCTGATGGGCACCCGCCTGCTGCAGGCCGGCGGCGGCGTGCCGTTCCGCAACTCGGTGCTGAACGACCCGGCGATCCGCCAGGGCCTGACCATGCCGGGCGACTGGCTCGACTCGGTGATCGGCTCCGCCAAGGTGTCGAAGCTCGGCCTGCCGGTGATCGTGCCGGTCGCCGAGTTCCGCGACACGATCGGGACCGGGCTCACCGCGCTCATCGCCGGCGCCGATCCGGCGACCGAGATGAAGAAGGCGACCGAGGCCTTCCGGCCGATCCTGGAACGCAGCGAGAAGGGCTGAGCCCGCCGATGCGTGGGACCGCGCTCAATGCGCCCGCCGCCGAGGCGGGCGCCGACCGGGCCGCGCCGGCCCCCGCGACCGCGGTGAAGCCGCTGTCGCCGATCGGTTATTGGCCGTTCGTGCTGCCGGCGCTGATCGTCATCCTCGCGGTCATCCTGTTTCCCTGGGCCTTCACCATCGTGATGAGCCTGCAGGAGTGGAAGCTCGGCGAGGGCGTGTCCTTCGTCGGGCTCGCCAACTATGCGCGATTGCCGAAGGACGCGCGCTTCCTGGAGAGCTTCGGCATCACCATGTGGTACACGGCGCTCTCCGTGGTGATCCCGGTCTTCGTCGGCACCGCCGCCGCGGTGGTGTTCAACGAGAAGTTCCTCGGCCGCGGCGTGCTCCGCGCGGTCTTCATCATGCCCATGATGGCGACCCCGGTCGCGATCGCGCTGGTCTGGACCATGATGTTCCACCCGCAGCTCGGCGTGCTCAACTACCTCCTGTCCCTCGTCGGCATCGGCCCGCAGCTCTGGGTGTTCCACCCGTCGAGCGTGATCCCGTCGCTGGTCATGGTGGAGACCTGGCAATGGTCGCCGCTCGTCATGCTGATCGTGCTCGGCGGCCTCGCGGCGATCCCGACCGAGCCCTATGAGAGCGCGCTGATCGACGGCGCCACGCGCTGGCAGCTGTTGCGCTACATCACGCTTCCGATGGTCGCGCCCTTCATCATGGTGGCGGCGCTGATCCGCACGATCGACGCGGTGAAGAGCTTCGACATCATCTGGGCGATCACCCAGGGCGGACCCGGCAACGCCTCCGAGACGATCAACCTCTACCTCTACAGCGTCGCCTTCGTCTATTACGACATCGGCTACGGTTCGGCGATCGCGGTCGTGTTCTTCTTCCTCGTCGTGGCGCTGTCGGGTCTCATGGTGTTCCTCCGGAAGCGCACCCAGTGGAACGAGATGGGGGCGGCGGCATGACCCTGCGTTCCGTCCTCGACCGCGTCGTCCTGTGGTTCGCCGTGTTCGTGCTCGTCTCGCCCGCGATCCTGTTCTTCATCTGGATGCTGTCGCTGTCGCTCAAATACGAGATCGACAACGGTTCCTACCCACCGATCCTGATCCCCGAGCGGATCGCCTGGTCGAACTATTCGGAAGTCCTCAATTCGAACCGCTTCGCCACCTATTTCCGCAACAGCCTGATCGTCACCGGCGCCGCCACCCTGATCGGCCTCGTCGTCGGCGTGCCGGCCGGCTACGGCCTCGCCCGCATGAAGGCGCGGCGCACCGCGATCGTGATCCTGATCGCGCGCATGACGCCGGGCCTCTCCTACCTGATCCCGCTCTTCCTCCTGTTCCGCTGGCTCGGGCTGATGGGCACGCTCTGGCCGCAGATCATCATCCATCTCGTCCTCACCGTGCCGATCATCATCTGGATCATGATCAGCTATTTCGAGACGACCCCGATGGAGCTCGAGGAGGCCGCGGTGATCGACGGGGCGAGCCGGTGGGCGGTGTTCCGCCACGTGGCGCTGCCGATCGCCAAGCCCGGCGTGGTGGTCGCCATGATCCTCGCGATCATCTTCTCCTGGAACAACTTCGTGTTCGGCGTCGTGCTCGCCGGCCGCGACACCCGGACCCTGCCGGTCGCCGTCTACAACATGATCTCGTTCGACCAGGTGAGCTGGGGCCCGCTCGCCGCCGCCGCCCTGATCGTGACCTTCCCCGTCCTCGTCGTCACCATCTTCGCTCAGCGGCAGATCGTGGCGGGGCTGACGGCGGGCGCGGTCAAGGGCGGTTAGCCGGCCATCGTCCCGGACGCGACGGCAAATGTCGCAAGTGCCGGGGCTGGCCCGGCATGGGCCATGCATGCTGAGGGGCCCGATCCGAGGAGACCCTCATGTCCGCCGCAACCGACGTCGCCGCCCTGCCGAGGGCCGTCGCCCGCGTGCTGCCCGAGATCGCCGACATTCCGCACGACACGGAGCGGGCCGTGCTGCGCAAGCGCTCGCGGGACTTCTTCTGGTACAGCCCCATTCTCAACGAGGAACTCGCCGGGCTCGCGGCCGACCTCGTCGTCAGCCCGCGCGACGAGGCCGACGTGGTGCGCGTGGCGGCGGCCTGCGCGAAGCATCGCGTGCCGCTCACCCCGCGCGGCGCCGGCACGGGCAATTACGGGCAGGCGGTGCCGCTCCGGGGCGGCGTGCTCCTCGACATGAGCGGCCTCGACCGCGTCGAATGGGTGAAGCCCGGCATGGTCCGGACCGGCCCGGGCCTCAAGATGGGCGACCTCGATGCGGCGCTTCGCGCGATGGGTGAGCCGATCGGCGGGCAGGAACTGCGGATGCATCCGAGCACCAAGCGGACCGCCACGATCGGCGGCTTCGTCGCCGGCGGCTCCGGCGGCGTCGGCTCGGTCACCTGGGGGGGCTTGCGCGAACCCGGCAATATCGGCGCCGCCCGCATCGTCACGGTCGAGCCCGAGCCGCGCATCTTCGAACTTCGCGCCGACGCCGCGCAGAAGATCAACCGCGCCTATGGCACGACCGGGATCATCACCGCGCTCGAAATGCCGCTCGCCCGCGCCTGGACCTGGATCGACGTGGTGGTGGCGTTCGAAAGCTTCGCGGCGGCGTTCGAGGCGGGGCGCGACGTCGCGCTCGCCGACGGCGTCATGAAGAAGCTCCTCGCCCCGATCGCCTGGCCGATCCCCGCCTATTTCGGCGCGCTCCGCCCCGCCTGTCCGGAGGGCGCGGCGGTGCTCATCGCCATGATCGCCGAGCCGTCGCTCGAAGCCTTCCGGTCGGTGTTGGCGGGCCGCGGCACGATCACCCGCGAGGCGCCGACGGACGAGGGCCCCGGCGCCCTGCCGCTCTACGAATATGCCTGGAACCACACGACCTTGCAGGTGCTGAAATCCGACCGGTCGGTGACCTACCTGCAGTGCCTCTATCCGCATGACCGGCTCGGCGAGACGGTGCGGCTGATGGCGGAGACCTTCGAGGGCGAACTGATCCCGCACTTGGAGTTCATCCGCTTCGGCGGGCGCGTCACGGCGAGCGCGCTGCCGGTCTTGCGCTATTCGACGAAGGCCCGGCTCGACGAGATCATCGCCTTCCACGAGGTGCATGGCGTGATGATCGCCAACCCGCATGTGGTGAGCCTCGAGGACGGCAGCCGGCACAAGCGCGCCGACGCCGACCAGCTCGGCTTCAAGGCCGAGGTGGACCCCTACGGCCTGCTCAATCCGGGCAAGATGAAGAGCTACGTGCCCGTCGCCAAGTGAGGGGTCACTCCGCCGCGAGGATCAGCCCGCTCTCGACCGTGCCGGTCGCCGGATCCTTGTGCATCCGCCCGCCCTTCATGATCATCGCGAGCTTGTCGCGGTGCTGCAGCAGCGAGACGTCGGCGGTCGGGTCGCCGCGCACGAGCAGCAGGTCGGCGATGAAGCCTTGCCTGACCTGGCCGAGCTCGTCGGCGCGGCCCATCAGCTGCTGGCCGATCACCGTGGCCGAGCGCAACGCCTCGGCCGGGCTGTAGCCGAAGTAGCGGACGAAATGCTCGATGTCGCGCGCGTTCGTCCCCATCGGGGTGACCGAGAAGCCGTAGTCGCCGCCGACCACGACACGGATGCCGCGCTTGCGGATCTCGTGATAGGTCGCGCAAGTGGCGTCGAACTTGCGGAAAAGGTCGAGCTTCAGCGCCACCTCACGCGACAGGCCGCGTGCCTCGCCCTCCTTGGTGCAATTGTGCACGAGGCCGAAGGCCGGGCCGACGAAGCTCGTCTCCTTCACGCTTTCGAGGAGGTCGAGCGCCTCCTCGTCGGCGAAATCGCAGTGGTAGATGCAGTCGACCTTGTGCCGGACGGCCATCTTCACGCTCTTCGACGAGCGCGCATGGGCCGCGACCAGCTTGCCGAAGGTGTGGCCGACCTCGACGAAGGCGGCGAGCTCGGCGTCGGTCAGCGGCGTGATCTCGGCGCGCGCGTGGCTGACGAATTCGTCGCCCGAGATGTTGATCTTCAGCTGGTCGACGCCGTCGCGCACGCATTCGCGCGCGACCTTGCGCATCTCCTCGGCCCCGTCGGCGACGAGACCGAAGCTCTCCTGGTGGATGTGGCGCTTGCGTTCGTCGCCGAGACCGGCGGTCGTGGTCACCTCCGGGCTCCCGGCGCGCATGCGCGGGCCGGCGATGAGGCCGGATTCGATGGCATTGCGGGCTGTCACGCCCAGCATAGGCTTCGCCGAGGCCGCCTCGAAGATCGAGGTGAAGCCATGGTCTAGCAGGAGCCGCAGATTCTTCGCCGTGAGCAGCATGTGCTCCTCCGGCCCGATCAGGCCGAGTTCCGGCGGATTGGTGATGCCGGTGAAGCTCGGATGGCAATGGCCCTCGACGAGCCCGGGCATCAAGGTCAGCCCCGCGCCGTCGACGACGCGGGCGCCGGCCGCGCGATCGGCGAGCTGCCCGCGGTCGCGCGCGACCGCCGCGATGCGCTCACCCTCGACCAGGACGTCGGCCGGATAGCGATGATCCGCGACGCCGTCCCAGACCTGCGTGTTCCTGATCAGAAATCGATCCATGTCGTCCTCCCTCGGATCCGCCGTGAGCCGGCGTGACCGTCCCGCCATGGCGGGCTTTGGACGAAACGATACCGCGCCGGCGGGGGGTCGGGGAGGGGCATTTGCAGACATCGAGATTTTGAGAAGATTTTGGTCCGATGCTATGCGGTTGTCAGATTCGGCGCGAACGAGGAGGAATCCCCGTGGCGAAATACAGGCAGCTTGCGGTCGGCGATGCCGCCCCCTGGTTCCGTCAGCGGGCGACGACGAACCCCTCTTACGCCTTCGACACCGTCGGCGGCCGCTATGTGGTGCTCTGCCTGCACGGATCCGCCGCCGATCCCGCCGGCCGGTCGATGCTGCAGCTCGCCGCGATCTATCGGACGCTGTTCGACGACGACACGATCGCCTTCTTCTCGGTGAGCGTCGATCCGAGCGACGAGGCGGAGCGGCGCGTCGGCGAATCGCTCCCCGGGATCCGCGCTTTCCTCGACCATGACGGCGCGGTCTCGCGGCTCTACGGGGCGATGACCATCGACGACGACAGAAGCGCGCGCTACCGGCGCATGTGGATCGTGCTCGACCCGACCTTGCGCGTCCGTGCCATCTTCGACCCGGCCGCGGGCGCGACTGTCGACACGGTCGGCGGCTACCTGACGCGGCTGCCGCCGGTCGACCTGCATGCCGGCTTTCCCGTGCAGGCGCCGGTGCTGATCCTGCCGCGCGTGTTCGATCCGGATTTCTGCCGGCAGCTGATCGACCTCTACGACGCGGACGGCGGTTCGGTGTCGGGCTTCATGCGCGAGGTGGACGGCAAGACGGTGCCGACCCACGACGCGGGGCACAAGGTGCGCTCGGACTTCCTCGTCGAGGACGAGGCCCTCAAGGCGCGCATCCGCCGGCACATCGAGCGGGCGATCGTGCCGGAGGTGCGCAAGGTGCACCAGTTCCCGGTGACCCGCATCGAGCGGTACCTGGTCGGCTGCTACGACAGCGCCAGCGGCGGCCACTTCCGCGCTCACCGGGACAACACGACGAAGGGCACCGCGCATCGCCGCTTCGCCGTGTCGATCAACCTCAACGACGATTTCGAAGGCGGCGAGGTGTCGTTTCCCGAATATGGCAGGCGCGGCTTCAAGGTCGCGGCGGGCGGCGCGGTCGTCTTCTCCTGCTCGCTCCTGCACATGGTCACGCCGGTGAGGTCGGGGCGGCGCTACGCCTTCCTGCCGTTTCTCTACGACGACGCGGCGGCCAGGCTGCGCGAGGAAAATCTCGGCTTCATCGTCCCCGATACGGCGGCCGCGCCCTCCGGCTGAGGCTTCGGCCATGAAAGAGCCGGGCGCCCGGCCCGGCCTTTTCCGATGTGCGGTGCCGCAATCTGCCAGCGGGGGCTCGCGACACCGAGGCCGCCGGGCAAAGCTCAGCCCTTGAACGTGTTCGGATCCGCCAGATAGGCGATCTCCTCCGGCGTGCTGACGCGGCCGAGGATGGCGTTGCGGTGCGGGAAACGGCCGAACCGGCGAACGATGTCGCGGTGGCCGATCGCATGCGGCAGCGTTTCGGTGTCGCCCATCGCCTCCACCAGCGCGACGCACAGGTCCTGGTCCGCCAGATCCTCCGCATGCATGAACGGCATGATCAGGAACGCCCTGAGCTCCGGCGCGACCTGCCGGTGGTCTCCTTCGGCGATCGCGCGGCGCGCCACCGCGCGGGCGCGAGAATCGCCGGCGAAGGCGCCCGGTGTGCCGCGCCTGATATTGCGCGGGAACTGGTCGAGCAGCAGCACGAGCGCGAGCCGCCCCCCGGCGTCCTCGGCCCAGGCGTCGAGCCGGCCGGCGAGCGCCGCCTCGACCGCCGCGCCGAACCGCTCCGTGCAGGCGAGGTCGAAGCCTTCGTCCTTGGCGTACCAGCGGTCGCGCCCTGCCTCGCGCCAGAAATCGATCACGGCGTCCGGGGTCACATCCATCGTCCGGCCTCCAGGCTGTGGGGCGACCACCTATGCACCGGTTTCGGCGGCCGCTCAAACCGGTCCGAAGCCGCGCTTGCCGCCGTCGCGCCGGCGGTTGTACGGTCGCTTGGTCGGGAGCAATGTTCCAAGCGGAGAGCAGCCCAATGAAGCACCTGCATGGTCTCGTCGCCCTCGGCCTGCTCGCCCCGATCCTCGCGCCGGGCCTCGCCGCGGCCCAGCAGGCGAGCGACCAGATTGCCCCGGAACGGCCGACCGCGAAGCTCGTCGCCGGTGTCGCGCCCAAGGCGCCGGTCAAGTCGAAGACCTGGATGGTCGCCGCGGCCAACCCGCTCGCGACCAAGGCGGGCGCGGACGTGCTCGCGCGCGGCGGCACCGCGATCGACGCGATGGTGGCGGTGCAGCTCGTGCTCGGGCTCGTAGAGCCGCAGTCCTCCGGCCTCGGCGGCGGCGCCTTTCTCGTCTACTGGGACGCCGCGGCGAAGAAGCTCACCACCATCGACGCGCGCGAGACCGCGCCCGCGGAGGCGACCCCGAAACTCTTCCTCGACGACAAGGGCCAGCCGCTCGGCTTCTATGCCGCGGTGATCGGCGGCCGTTCGGTCGGCGTGCCGGGCACCCCGAAGCTGATCGACGTGGTGCACCAGCGCTGGGGCAAGCTGCCTTGGGCGGAGCTGTTCCAGCCGGCCATCGCGCTCGCCCGCGACGGCTTCCAGGTCTCGCCGCGGCTCGCTGGCGCGATCGCCGACGCCAAGGAGCGGCTCGCCGGGGAACCGTCGTCGGCCGCCTATTTCCTGCCGGGCGGCGTGCCGCTCGCTGCCGGCACCACCCTGCGCAACCCCGCCTATGCCGACACCCTCTCGGCGCTCGCCGCCGGCCGCTCGGCCGCCTACTACAAGGGCCCGATCGCCGACGCGATCGTCGCCGCCGTGCGCGGCGCCAAGAACGCGGGCACGATGCGCGCCGCCGACCTCGAAGCCTACAAGGTGATCGAACGGCCGCCCGTCTGCGTGCCCTATCGGGGCCACGACGTGTGCGGCATGGGCCCGCCGTCCTCCGGCGCGGTCGCGGTCGGCCAGATCCTCGGGCTTTCCGAACCGTTCGACCTGAAGACGCTCGGGCCGGACGACCCGCAGAGCTGGCGCATCATCGGTGACGCCTCTCGGCTCGCCTTCGCCGATCGCGAGCGCTATCTCGGCGACAGCGACTTCGTGCCGATGCCGCTGAAGGGCCTCGTCGCCCGCACCTATCTCGACAAGCGAAGCGCGCTCCTGCGCACCGACCGGAGCCTCGCGACCGTCGAGGCCGGCGAGCCCGAATGGGACCACGCCCGGCTCGATCGCGCCGACGGCGAGGCACTGGAACTGCCCTCCACGTCGCATATCTCGATCGTGGACGCGGCCGGCAACGCGCTCTCCATGACCACCACGATCGAGAACGGCTTCGGCTCGCAGCTCTTCGTGAACGGCTTCCTGCTCAACAACGAGCTGACCGACTTCTCCTTCCGCACCCAGCGGAACGGCGTGCCGGTGGCGAACCGGGTCGAGCCCGGCAAGCGGCCGCGCTCCTCCATGTCGCCGACGATCGTGCTGCGCGAGGGCACGCCGCGGCTGATCGTCGGTTCGCCCGGCGGCAGCCAGATCATCGGCTATGTGGCGCAGGCGCTGATCGCCCATCTCGACTGGGGCATGGACGTGCAGGCGGCGGTGTCGCTGCCGCATATCCTCAACCGGTTCGGCCCGATGGAGATCGAGGCCGGCACGCAGGCGGCGGCGCTGGTGCCGGACCTGCAGGCGCTCGGCTTCAAGACCGAGGTGAAGGAGCTGAATTCCGGCCTGCAGGCGATCGCCATCACGCCGGCCGGGCTGGAAGGCGGCGCCGATCCGCGCCGGGAGGGGATCGCGATCGGCGACTGAGCCGGGCGGTCGAGGCGGCCGGCGCGTTCAGGCGACGATCAGGTTTCTGTCGACGGCCCAGAGTGGCCGCCTCGACGAAAGGAACCCCTTTTTCGTGATCGCGGGGTTCAACGAGGCGTGGTCTTCGCGCCGGTGCCGCGCCGCATGGGCCGTGATCCGGCGACGCAGCAAAGGCGAGGCGCCGGCTGCATGTGAGTGCCAACCCCACGGTTGTGCAGCTCCTGATTTGAGCGGAGTTGCCGGAAAGACCACAAGATCCGTCGTAGAACGGATCTTCTGCCGGGCCGCTGCCGACCGAGACAAGTCGATTCAGATGTTTGTATATAGAATATTAAATGACGAATAATATTGCAGGACACAGAAACAGAGTTGATGTTGGCGCAGAAGTTCGAGTATACCGTCAGTCAATAAAAGACCGGTATCTGCCTGTTGGCAGGAATTAATTCGGTCTTTTGTTTTAGGCCTGCCCAGAGGTGCCGCGCCGGGATTGGGCAGGTAAATCCGCGCTGACAGGCAACAAGAGTCGCCATGACCCGCACCCTTGCCATCTTGCTCCTTGCGATCAGCGTGCACACCGCTGAGGCTTGCACACAGTATCCCGCCACCTACACCCCGCGCTCCGACGTAAGGAAAGAGGCGGTTACGACCTATCTGCAAAACCGGCTTGCCGAGCGTCCGTTCGCCACCATCGCGCTCGGCGACAGCATCATGCGCCTCTTTCCCTACGAACTCGTCGACGCCATGTGGGGCGGGCCGGTGCTCAACACCGCCATTGGCGGGTCGACCGTGCTCGACATCAATTGGCGGCTGGACCGATGGCCGTACAGCGTTCAAAAGCCCGCCGTCGTGTTCGTCGCGATCGGGACCAACGATGTGTTCCGCGGATACTGCCCCAACGTGGTGGCGTCAAATATTGTCAAGCTTTTGGTACGTCTAAAGACCATGTATCCGAATGCTCGGATCATTTGGCAAAACATCCTCGGCAGAGGTTGGAACGGAGAAGAGTTTGCAGCCGACATTGCCCGTATCAATGCAATCGTTTTAGCTCGCGCACAAGGCAGATACGAGGTCTTCGACGCGGCAACCCCGCTCAAGGAGGCTTGTCAGGGCCAAGCCCCATGCACGCTCTATTCCGACACCATACACCCGTATTACGGGGGCTACGAGGTCATCTATCGGAACGGAAAGCTTTTGCCGTGAACCACGTCTAGAGGGTGAGCACGGATCGACACCCCTTTCGGCAAGAGGTAGTCACCCATGAGACCGCTACAAACCGTCACCCATCTCTCCGGGTCGCAAAGCGCGGCTTCAAGACCGAAGTGAAGGATCCGAATTCCGGCCTGCAGGCGATCGCCATCACGCCTTCGGGGCTCGAAGGCGGCGCCGATCCGCGCCGGGAGGGGATCGCGATCGGCGACTGAGCCGGGCGGTCGAGGCGGCCGGCGCGTTCAGGCGACGATCAGCCGCGCCCCGACGACGACCAGGGTGGTCGCGAGCGCGATGCGGATCACCGCTTCGGGCACGCGGCTCGTCAGCTGGCTGCCGATGATGATGCCGGGCACGGAACCGATCAGGAGCGAGCCGAGCAGCCCCCAGGCGACCGTGCCGATCATCCAGTGGCCGAGGCCGGCCGCGAAGGTCAGCGGCACGGCATGGGAGATGTCCGAGCCCACGATGCGCTTGATCGGCAGCTGGGGGTAGAGGAGCAGGAGCGCGGTGACGCCGAGCGCTCCCGCGCCGACCGAGGAGATCGTCACGACTGCGCCGAGCACCACCCCGGTCGCGACCGTCAGGAGAGCCGTGGTGGACGGGTCGCGGTCCTCGCGCCGGTGCCGCGCCACATAGGCGGCGATCTGGTGGCGCAGGAACAGCGAGGCGGCGGTGGCGAGCAGCGCATAGCCGAGGAAGACCGAGATGGTCTTCGCCGTGTCGGCCGTGTGCCCGATCACGCTCAGCGCGGTGACCGTCGCGATCGAGGCCGGTACGCTGCCCGCGGCGAGGAGGCCGGTGATGCGCCAGTCGACGGTGCCGTTGAAGCCGTGCACCGCGGTACCGAAGGCCTTGGTGATCGAGGCGTAGAGAAGGTCGGTCCCGACCGCGGTCGCCGGATGCACGCCGAACAAAAGGACGAGCAACGGCGTCATCAGCGACCCGCCGCCGACCCCGGTCAGGCCGACCAGCATGCCGACGGCGAAACCGGACAGCGAATAGAGAGGTTCGATCGCCCCGATGGTGGTCCGCCCCTTGGATCTCGCGGCCCTACACATCACTGAGCCGGCATACGGGCCTTATGGTCGCAAACCCGTCGGTCTGGCAAGGGCCGGAGACCCCTTACCCCGCGGCATGGACTCTTGCGCCGGGCGACGAGGGGAGGGGCCGCATGGAATGCCGGCAGTTCGGCAAAACGCGTCCTCGGTCCGTGGACTCCACAAAAGAACGCTTTACTTTCAATCAGTTGCGAGATTTTGGTCGGGGCAGCAGGATTCGAACCTGCGACCTGAAGTACCCAAAACTTCCGCGCTACCAGGCTGCGCTATGCCCCGAAAACCGCCTGATGGTTAGGCGTTCCGCGCGCCGCGCGCAAGGGCCGGGACGCGCGGCGGCTAAGGCCCCATGGGACGGGCGGGGCCGGTGCCGGCGGGAGCCTCGCGGGTTGCGCCGGCGGCGTGCGCCGCGCTACGCCTGTCGCGGGATCGATGGCGCGGGAGCACGATGGAACGGTTCGAGACGAGCCTCGCCGCGCGCGTGCTACGGCACGACGAGCGCTATGGTCTTTCGACCTTGCTGTTCGCCGACGGCGAATTGCGCGTGCCGCGGACGCCGCTCGAGGTCGGATCGGCGGTGCTCGTCCGCATCGCCGCGCGCGACGTGTCCGTCGCGCTGACGCGGCCCATGGACGTGTCGATCACCAATCGCCTGCCGGGCGCCGTGGTCGAGCTACGGCCGCTGGAGCTGCCCTATTGTCTGGTCGGCCTCGACCTCGGCGCCACCCGGATCCTCGCGCTGGTGACGATGGAATCGGTCGAGCGGCTCGGGCTGGAGCCCGGCCTCCGCGCCTGGGCGATGATCAAGTCCGTGGCCCTCGACCCGGACCGCGTCAGCGTGGCGGATCCCCCGGTTCCGCGGCCCTGGCCACAGCCCCGCCGCTAGTCTTGCGCGGCCGGGCCGCGCGCGCCGCGGCATAGGCCGGATCGGCGGCCGCCCCGATCTCCTCGATGGCGAGGGCGGAGCCTGCCGTCGCCCGCCGCTCGCTCGACCGGTAGAGCGCGACGAGCCTGTCGCCGAACGGCGTCGGCGCGGCGCCGGCCGCCCGGCGGCCCGGAAAGGTCTCGATCACCCGGCTTTCGAACAGGCGGTTCAGCGTGTCGACCGCGAGCCAGGCGGTGCGGTAGGAGACGCCCACGGCCTCGGCCGCGCCGGTGATCGAGCGGAGGCGACCGATCGCCTCGACGAGCGCGATGTCGTCCGGTCCGATCGCGCCGCCGTTCGGCAGATGGATGGTGATGGCGATCCGCGGCCGCGCCGGTGCCGCGCCGGTCTTCGGCTCCTGTTCAGCGGCCATCGAGCACCGTGAAGCCTTGGCCCTCATAGGCGGGGCGCGCAGCGGCCGACGTCATGAAGGCGAGGAAGGCGGCCGCGTCGGGGCCGGCCGATGAGGTGAGGGCGACCGGATAGACGATCGGCGGATGGCTCGTCTCCGGGAAGGTTCCGACCACGGCGACGCCCTTCTCGGCGATCGCGTCGGTCGCGTAGACGATGCCGTAGGGTGCCTCGCCGCGCGCGACCAGGACAAGCGCCGCGCGCACGCTCTCGGCCTCCGCGAGCCGGCCCTTCACGCCCTCCCAGGCGCCGAGCGTCTCGAGCGCGGCCTTGGCGTATTTGCCCGCCGGCACCGAGCCGACCGCGCCGACGGCGAGCCGCCCGTCGCCGATGAGTGCCGCGAGGTCGAAGCCGGCCGCGATCGCCACCGGCCGCGCCTTGTCGGCGGGGGCGACGAGCACGAGCCGGTTGCCGAGCAGGTTGCGACGGGTCTCCGGCCGGATCGCCCTGCGCTGATCCGCATAGTCCATCCAGTCGAGGTCGGCGGAGACGAAGAGATCGGCCGGGGCACCCTGTTCGATCTGGCGGGCGAGCGCGGAGCTCGCCGCATAGGAGACGACCACCTTGCGGCCGCCCGACCGGCCCCAAGCGGCGACCACGTCGTCGAGCGCGTTCTTCAGGCTCGCGGCCGCGAACACGACGATGTCGCGCTGTTGCGCCGGGGCGGCGCCCGGCCAGACGAGCGCGGCGGACAGGAGAGCGAAAAGGGCGGCACGGCGGGCGATGCTCATGGACGTGGTCCCGGACAGGGTCAGCTATATCGCAGAGTACATAGCATCCGCGTCACTGGAAAGCCTTGTCCCCGATCCGAGCGCCCGGCATGGCCTCACGCCCGCGGCGTCGCGGCCACCAGGTCGCGCACCACGACGGCGAGGCGTTCGGCGCCGAGCGCGGGATCGCCGACATTCTGGATCACGACCAGGTTCGGCACCGCCGGCAGGGATTCGACGGTGCGGGAGAGCCGCGCCGCGATGTCGGCCTCGCTCTCGCGGCCGCGACCGGCGAGGCGGGCGGCAAGCACGTGGTGCGGGGCGGTGACGAGGACGACGGTGAGCCGGGCGTAGCGGGCGAGCGCCTCGGCAATCACCTGCCGGGAGACGTTCACCACCACGGTCGCGCCGCGCCGGATCGCCGCGTCGGCCGAGCCCGGGACCGCATAGCCGAGGCCGTGGGCGCGCCAGTGGAGCGCGACCGCGCCGCGCGCGACCATCGCCACGTAGTCCGCCTCGTCGACCGCCTCGCTCGCCTCCGTCGCGTCCGGCGCGCGGGTGATGAGGCGGGTCGGAAAGACGACCGCGGGGTCGTCGGCGAGCATGGCGCGGGCCATGCCGATCAGCGTGTCCTTGCCGGCGCCGGACGGCCCGACCACCAGGACGAGCGCGCCCGGCCCGATCCGTTGGCCCTCCGTGCCGCCCATCCGGTCGGCGGCGCTCTGGCTCAGGGCAGGCGGTCCGGACATGGCGGATCCTCGTGGGCGGGAGCGGCTTGCGGTGCGGGCGACTCCGTACCCACCCGGTCATTCGAGCACAATCCAGTTTTCGTGACAGGACTGCGACAGCCGCGCCTCAGCGCGGGCTCGGCGCGGTCGCCTGCTTGGCCGCGACCCCGTCGAGGCCGAGCCGGCGCTCGCGCAGGATGATGACCGTGCCGGCGGTGATCACGACGAGCGAGCCGATCAGCACGGTCACGTCCGGGATCTCGCCGAACAGCCAGATGCCGAGCAGCACCGCCCACAGCATGGAGGTGTATTCGAGCGGCGCGATGGTCGAGATGTCCGCATGCGCGTAGCTCTGCGTCAGCATCAGCTGGCCGATGCCGCCGAGGAGGCCGGCGGCGATCAGCGCGGCGAGGTCGAGCGGCTCAGGCGCCACCCAGCCGAACGGCGCGGTCAGGAGCGCGAAGGCGGCGCAGCCGATCGAGAAGTAGATGACGATCGCTCCGGTGCGCTCGGTCATGGTGAGCCGGCGCACCTGGATCGACGACACCGCCATGAAGAAGGCGGACAGGAACGCGAGCATCGCGCCGAGCGCCGCCGTGTCCTCGAAGAAGTGGCCGACGTCGCGCAGATGCGGCGCGAGCATCAGGAGCACGCCGCCGAAGCCGAGCGCCACGGCGGTCCAGCGGTAGAGCCTCACGCGTTCGCCGAGAATGATGCCGGCGAGCGTCACGGTGATGAGCGGGGCCGCATAGGTGATCGCCAGGCCGTCGGCGAGCGGCAGCCGCTGCAGGCCGCCGAACCACAGGAACATCGCCATCACGCCGAGAAAGGAGCGCGCGAGGTGGCCGCCCGGCCGGTCGGTGCGGATCGCCGACAGGATGTCGCCGCGCCAGGCGAGGAACACGACCACCGGCACGACGGCGAACAGCGAGCGGAAGAACACCATCTCGCCCGCGGGCACCCGCAGCCCGATATTCTTCAGGAGCACCATCATGATGGCGAACACCATGGTGGACCCGACCTTGAGCGCGATGCCATGCATCGGCCGCCGCCGCGACCCGCTCGCCGCGCCGCGCCCGGGCGCGTGGGCGGGTGTCGCCGCCGGCCCGGCCTCAGGCGTCGTGGGCGGGCCGGCGGCGTGCCCGGCGTGGTCCTGCAACATCCTCGCGGCATCGCTCCCGGCGAAAAGGCCACTTGGCCGCAGCCTCGGCGGAATGTCCAGCGCCCCTTCGGCAGGCCACGAATGACGAAACCGCGAGCCTCGTCGGCCCGCGGTTCCGGATTGGTCGACCGATCGGGGATCAGCGCGCGGCGCGGATCGCCTCCCAGACGCGCAGCGGCGTCATCGGCATGTCGAGATGCTTGATGCCGTAGGCGCGGTAGAGCGCGTCGTTGACCGCGTTGGCGACCGCCGGCGTCGCGCCGATCGTGCCGGCCTCGCCCGCGCCCTTGATGCCGAGCATGTTCGTGGTCGAGGGGATGTTGCGGGTGTTGAAGCTGATCGAGGGCACGTCGTCGGCGCGCGGCATGCCGTAGTCCATGAAGGTCGCGGTCAGGAGCTGGCCGGAGCCGTCGAACACGGTGTTCTCGGTCAGCGCCTGGCCGAGGCCCTGGGCGATGCCGCCATGCACCTGGCCGGCGAGCAGGATCGGGTTCACGGTGACGCCGAAGTCGTCCATCACCGTATAGGCGATGACGTCGACCTTGCCGGTCTCCGGGTCCACCTCGACCTCGCACACATGCGTGCCGTTCGGATAGGTGCACTCGTCCTGCACGAAGTTGCCGTAGCCCTTGCGCGCCTCCTCGTCGGGCGCCGCCTTGGCGACGTCGGCGAGCTGGATGGACTTGTCGGTCCCGACCACGCGCACCGCGCCGTCAGCGAGTTCGAGGTCGCCCGGCGAGGCTTCGAGCTTGTCGGCGGCGAGCTGGCGGATCTTCTCGACGAGCACCTTGGAGGCGATGTCGACCGAGGCGGCGCCGAGCGGGATCGAGCGCGAGCCGCCCGTGCCGCCGCCGTTCTTCACGAGGTCCGTGTCGCCCTGGACGGTCTTCACCTTGTCGATGTCGACGCCCAGATAGGCGGCGATGATCTGCCCGTAGGCCGTAGCGTGGCCCTGGCCGTTGGTCTGGGTGCCGATATAGAGGGTGAGCGTGCCGTCGGTGTTGAGGACGACATTCGCCTCCTCCGAGCCCGGGAAGGCGCAGGCCTCGATATAGGAGGCGAAGCCGATGCCGCGTGCCTTGCCGCGCGCCTTGGACTCCGCCGCGCGCGCCTCGAAGCCGGCCCAGCCGCCGATCTCCAGCGCGTCCTTCATGTGGCCCGGGAAGTCGCCCGTGTCGTATTTGCGGCCGGTGGCGGTCACATAGGGGAGCGACTTCACGAAGTTGCGGCGGCGCAGCTCCTCGCGCGGCATGCCGAGCTCGATCGCCGCCACGTCCATCAGCCGCTCGATCAGATAGGCCGCCTCCGGCCGGCCGGCGCCGCGATAGGCGTCGACCGGCGTCGTGTTCGTGTAGACGCCGAGCACGGTCACCGCGAGCGCGGGGATGTCGTAGAGGCCGGTCGACATGGTGACGCCGACCCAGGGGATGAACGGCGCGTACTGGCTGAGATAGGCGCCCATATTGGCGATGAGGTTGACGCGGTAGCCCTGGATCCGGCCGTCGGCGTCGAACGCCATGTCGGCGGTCGTGATGTTGTCGCGGCCCTGCGCGTCGGCGAGGAAGTGCTCGGTGCGCTCGCCGACCCACTTCACCGGGCGGCCGAGCAGCTTCGACGCATGGAGCACGAGCGGATATTCGGAGAAGACGAAGCTCTTGGTGCCGAAGCCGCCGCCGACGTCCGGCGTGACGACGCGGAGCTTGCCGGCCTCGAGCTTCATCATGCCGCGCAGGATCTCGCGCATGCCGTGGCCGCCCTGGGTGCCGGCGGTCAGCGTGTACTTGCCCGTGGCGGCGTCATATTCGCCGATCGCCGCGCGCGTCTCCATGTAGTTGGTGACGAGGCGGTTGTTGTTGACGCTGAGGCTGACGACACGGGCGGCGGACTTGAACGCGGCCTCGGTCTTTTCCTTCTCGCCGAGGAAATACTCGAAGGCGAGGTTGGTGCCCTTTTCCGGCCAGACGATCGGCGTCTCGGCGTCGAGCGCGGTGGCGGTGTCGACCACCACGTCGAGCGGCACGTAGTCGACGTCGATCATCTCGGCGGCCGACTTGGCGAGGTTGACGCTGTCGGCGACGATGAAGGCGATCGGATCGCCCACATGGCGCACCGTCGAAGGATTGAGGATCGGGCGCTTCGGGATCCAGGGATACTGCCCGTTCGTCTCCTTGACGAGGCCCTTGCAGGGGATGTCGCCGAGCTCCTCGATGTCCTCGGCGAGGAGCACGAGATGAACGCCCTCGGCCGCGCGCGCATCCTCGACGCCGGTCAGCGTGAAGCGGGCGTGGCCCATGGCGGAGCGCAGCACGAAGCCGTGCACGGCGCCGACCGGGGCGATGTCGCTCGTGTAGCGGCCATGGCCGGTGATGAGACTCTGGTCCTCGAGGCGCTGCACGGAGGCGCCGAGCCCGAATTTGGCCGGTGTTGCGATCTCGTTCATGGGGCTCTCCCGTCTGGCTGTGCGCGCGCCGTTCGATGCGGCACGGCTCGTCGTCGTTCGCGCGCACTCTAGCGGCCCCGCGTGACGCTCGCTAGCGCGTCCGGCGGCGCAAATGTCTGAGGAGTCATGCATCCGCCGCGGAGCGACGCTATGGCGCGGGCTCAGCCCGCCCGCTCAGGCCGCGGCGGGACCGCCGCCGAGGGCCCGCAGCGTCTCGACGAGCCCGGCGGTGGAGGCGTCGAGCCCCGCCGTGTCGGCCTCGCCCTTGACCACGGGCAGAAGGCCGTTCGCGAGCTGCTTGCCGAGCTCCACGCCCCACTGGTCGAACGAGTTGACGTCCCAGATGGCGCCCTGGACGAACACCTTGTGCTCGTAGAGCGCGAGCAGGCGGCCGAGCGTGTAGGGCGTGAGCTTCTTGTAGAGGAGCGTGTTCGACGGGCGGTTGCCCGGGAACACCTTGTGGGGCGACAGCTTCAGGACGTCGCCGTCGTCGAGCCCGGCCGCCTTCAGTTCCGCGCGCACCTCGTCGCCCGTCTTGCCGCGCATCAGCGCCTGGCCTTGCGCGAAGCAGTTGGCGACGAGCTTGGCGTGGTGGTCGGAGAGCTGCTCGTGCGGCTCGGCCGCGACGAGGAAGTCGACCGGGATGATCTCGGTGCCCTGGTGGATCAGCTGGAAGAAGGCGTGTTGCCCGTTCGTGCCGGGCTCGCCCCACACGACGGGGCCGGTCTTCATCTCGACCGGGCGGCCGTCCTTGCGCACGCTCTTGCCGTTCGATTCCATGTCGAGCTGCTGCAGATGCGCGGGGAAGCGGGCGAGGCGCTGGTCGTAGGGGATCACCGCCTGGGTGGCGAATTCGAACACGTCGCGGTACCATACGCCGAGCAGCGCCAGGATCACCGGCATGTTGGCCTCGAGCGGCGCCTTGCGGAAATGCTCGTCCATGGCATGGCCGCCGGCGAGGAACTCCTCGAAGCGCTCGGCGCCGATCGCGATGGCGATCGGCAGCCCGATCGCCGACCAGACCGAATAGCGGCCGCCGACCCAGTCCCAGAAGCCGAAGATGCGGTCCTCCGCGATGCCGAATTGGGCACAGCGGGTGAGCGCCGTGGAGATCGCGGCGAAATGGGCGGTGACCGCGGCCTCGCCGAGCTTGGTCGAGACGAAGGCGCGCGCGGTCGCCGCGTTGGTCATGGTCTCCTGGGTGGTGAAGGTCTTCGAGGCGACGATGAAGAGCGTGGTCTCCGGATCGAGCCCCTTCAGCGTGTCGTGGATATGCGCGCCGTCCACATTGGAGACGAAGTGCACGCGCGGGCCGGTGTGATAGGGCGCGAGCGCGAGCGTCACCATGGCGGGGCCGAGGTCGGAGCCGCCGATGCCGAGATTGACCACGTCCGTGAAGGCCTTGCCCGTATGGCCCTTGATCTCGCCGGAACGGACCGCGTCGGCGAAGGCGCCCATGCGGGCGAGCACCTCGAAAACGTCCGCCATCACGTCGCGGCCGTCGACCATCACGGCGGTGCCGGAACGGTTGCGCAGCGCCGTGTGCAACACGGCACGGCCCTCGGTGGTGTTGATCGGCGCGCCGGCGAACATGGCGTCGCGCTTCGTCTCCACCTCGGCGGCGCGCGCGAGCGCGAACAGGTGGTCCATCGTGCCGGGCACGATGCGGTTCTTCGAATAGTCGAGGAGGAGATCGTCGACCTTCAGCGAGAAGCGCTCGAACCGGCCCGGATCGGCGTCGAACAGGTCGCGCATATGCAGCGGCTCGACCGCGAGGGCGTGATGCACCAGGGTGGCGAGGGCTTGGTCGACGGCATCGGGCATTTCGAACAACTCGGCTCTGAGGGCTGCGAGCGACATCATGGCGGAACCTCCCGTAAGGGTCGAGCTTCCGCCTGACCTTCATGGGGAAGGGGGCCAAAAGACGCAGCGGCCGGGGTGACTCCGTGGCCAGGCCCGGGCAATCGCGGCGAAAATCCGATCGCCCCGTTGCGATGGCGCCGCGTCAGAACGCCTTGAAGGTGATGAGCGTCTTGGTGTCCTGGATGTCCGGGATGAGGTGCACCTTCTCATTGACGAAACGGCCGATATCCGTCTCGTCCTCGACGTAGAATTTCACGATCAGGTCGTGGTCGCCGGCGATCGAATAGATCTCCGAGGCGATCTCCGCGTCGGCGAGCCGCGTCGCCACCTCGTAGCTTTTGCCGAGATGGCATTTGATGAGCACGAAGAAGGGTTTCATGGCCGGATCCGGATGAGCGATGGCGCCGCCGCGCGACTGGCGCGCGCGGACGTTCGGGGCGCAATCCATCAGATCGGGGAGGGCGAGGCAAGGGCCGGGAACGCGTGCGAGCCGCGAGAACGAAGCTCTCGCGGCGGGCATCGCGGCTTTCAGGAAGAAGCGAGAGTTGCCGGGGGCGCTTGCAAGCGAGTGGACGTCCACCACCCCCGACGGAGCCGTCTCGTTCTGCTGCCGGTACATCCGCGGTCAACCGAATTCGACGCTCTTCGGCGCAGGGCCCGTCAGCTCCTTGGAGCGACCGGCCGCGCCGTCTCGACAGCTGATATGGGGTCGCCCGATCCGGTTGCAAGGGCGAAGGACAATAATTCGCCCCCGAACCGCCTGGCGGCGTGCCGCCGCGCGGGCTTGCCAGCCCGGAGGCGAGCGCCTATCTCTAAGCCGTCTCATGGGGGTGCCCGGGGCGCGACGCGCGCGGCCGGGCTGAGAGGCGAGAGTGCCAACCCCTTGAACCTGATCCGGGTCATGCCGGCGGAGGGATTGAGATGCCGGCATCCTCGCATCATAGCGTCATAGCCTGCCCGTCCGTCCGCGCCGAAAGCGGGCGCGTCGGCCCTCCTGTCGCGGCGGGCGGCTGACATGGCGACGCGCTTCGACCTTTCCCTCTACCTGGTGACCGACCGCCGCCTCGCCGGTCCGCGCGGCGTGATCGAGACGGTCCGGTCGGCGCTCGCCGGCGGCGTCACGCTCGTGCAGCTGCGCGACCCGGAGGCAGAGACGCGGGCGCTGGAGGATGAGGCGCGCGCGCTGAAGGCGCTGCTCGCGCCGCACGGCATTCCCCTCGTCATCAACGACCGGACCGATGTCGCCCTGTCGGCCGGCGCGGATGGCGTGCATCTCGGCCAGGACGACATGGATCCGCGCGACGCCCGCCGCTTGCTCGGCCCGAATGCCATCATCGGCCTCTCGGTCGGCTCGCCGGCCGAACTCGCGGCGTCGGCGCAGACGCTCGGCGCCGTCGACTATCTCGGCACCGGTCCGGTGAACGCCACCGCCACCAAGGCCGGGGCGGGGGATGCCATCGGGCCGGCCGGCGTCGCCGCCGTGGTCGCCCGCAGCGCCCTGCCGGTGGTGGCGATCGGCGGCATCGGCGCCGGCCATGCGGCGGCCGCGATCGAGGCGGGCGCTCGCGGCATCGCCGTCGTCTCCGCCATCATGGCCGCGCCGGATCCCGAACGGGCGGCCCGCGACTTGCGCGCGATCGTCGACGCCGCGCGCCGCACGGCGGGTCGCCGATGAACGCGCCTCGTCCGACCGACCTCCTATCCGCCGACGCCGCGACCGCGGACCACGCGGCCGGCCTCATCGAGCGCCTGCGCGCGGCGCGCCCGCGCGTGCACGTGCTCACCAACCCGGTGGCGCAGGCCTTCACCGCCAACATGCTGCTCGCGCTCGGCGCGGAACCCGCCATGACCGCAGCACCCGACGAGATCGCCGACTTCGTGGTCCGCTCCGGCGCGCTCCTCGTAAATCTCGGCATGCTCGACCAGGCCAGGCGCGAGGCGAGCGAGGCGGCGATCGACGCGGCGCGCGGCGCCGGCGTCCCCTGGGTGCTCGATCCGGTCAAGGCCGAGCTCTCGCCGCGCCGCAAGGCCTTCGCCGAGGCGCTCGCCGCGCGGCGCCCGGCCGTCGTGAAGGTCAACCGCGGCGAACTCGAAGGGCTCGCCGGCGCGAGCGACGCGTCCGCCGCCGGCGCCTATGCGGCGCGGCTCGGCGCGGTCGTCGCCGTGTCCGGCCCGGTCGACCATGTGACGGACGGGCGGCGCGCCGTGGCCATCGCCAACGGCCATCCGCTGATGGACCGCGTCACGGCCATGGGTTGCGCGGCCGGCGCCGTCGTCGCCGCCTTCACGGCGGTCGAGCCCGATGCCTATCTGGCCGCCGCCGCGGGGCTCATCCTGTTCGGCATCGCCGGCGAGATCGCCGCGGCACGGGCGGCAGGGCCGGGGAGCCTCGTTCCCGCATTGCTCGACGCCGTCTATGCGCTCGACCGCCCCACCATCCTCGCAAAGGCCAGACTGTCATGACCGCTTCGCCCCCGGGATCCGCCGCGCGGCCGGCCCCGGCGACGCCGATCGCGCTCACCATCGCCGGGTCGGACAGCGGCGGCGGCGCCGGCATCCAGGCCGATCTGAAAACCTTCTCGGCGCTCGGCGTCTATGGTGCGAGCGTTTTGACCGCGCTGACCGCGCAGAACACGCAAGGCGTGACCGCCATCCACGACGTGCCGCCCGATTTCGTGACGGCGCAGATGGACGCGGTCTTTTCGGATCTGGCGGTCTCGGCCGTGAAGATCGGCATGCTGTCGCAGAGCGCCGTGATCCGCGCGGTCGGCCAGGGGCTCGACCGCTGGGCGCCGGCCGGCTCCGGCCCACCGATCGTGGTCGACCCGGTGATGGTCGCCGCGAGCGGGGCGACGTTGCTGGCGCCGGATGCCGTCGCGACCGTGCGCGAGGTGCTGTTTCCGCGCGCCGCCGTCGTGACGCCGAACCTGCCGGAGGCGGCGCGCCTGCTCGACCGGAGCATGGCGGCGAGCCACGCCGAGATGGTCGACCAGGCGCAGGCGCTGCTCGCCTTCGGCCCCGGCGCCGTGCTTCTGAAGGGCGGACACGGCACCGGCAGCGAGAGCGCGGACGTGCTCGTCACCGCAGCGGGCCTGCGCTGGTACAGCGCGCCGCGCCACCCGACCACCAACACGCACGGCACCGGCTGCACGCTCTCCTCCGCCATCGCCGCGGGCCTTGCCCGGGGCCTTCCGCTGCAGGAGGCGGTTGCGCGCGCGAAGGACTATGTGAGCCGCGCCATCATCGCGGCCGACCGGCTAAAAATCGGGCACGGGCACGGTCCCTTGCACCATTTCCACGCCATCTGGGCGCCGGAGGAGGCCTGACTTGACCACCACCTTCACTCGCCGGGCCGCGCTCGCCGCCACGGCGGCGGCGGCCGCCGCTCCGCTCGCTACGCCCACGCTCGCCGCCGGCCGCGCGGAATGGAAGATGGTCACGTCCTGGCCGAAGAACCTGCCCGGGCCCGGGCTCTCCGCCGAGCGCCTGGCGCAGTCGATCGGCCGGCTCTCCGACGGCCGTCTCACCGTCAAGGTCTTTGCCGCCGGCGAACTCGTGCCCGCGCTCGAAACCTTCGACGCGGTCGCGGGCGGCACCGCCGAGATGGCGCACACCGCCGCGCTCTACTGGCAGGGCAAGATCCCGGCCGCGCCCTTCTTCACCACGGCGCCGTTCGGCCTCACCCCGCTGGAACACATCGTCTGGATCGAGAACGGCGGCGGCCAGGCGCTGTGGGATCAACTCTACCGGCCGTTCGGCCTGCAGCCCTACATGGCCGGCAACACGGGCTTCTCCATGGCCGGCTGGTACCGCCGCGAGGTGAGGAGCCTCGACGACATGGCCGGCCTGAAGATCCGCATCGTCGGGCTCGGCGGCGAGGTGCTGCGCCGGCTCGGCGCCACCCCGGTGTCGCTGCCGACCGGCGAGGTCTATTCGGCGCTGCAGTCGGGCGTGGTCGACGCCGCCGAGGTGCTTGCGCCCTATTCGGACGCGGCGGTCGGCTTCCAGAAGATCACCAAGCTCTATTACGGGCCGGGCTTCAACAAGCCGAACGGCACCGGCGAGGCGATCGTCTCGCTGAAGGCGCTGGAGGCGCTGCCGCCCGACCTGAAGGCGATCGTGGCCGAGGCCTGCCGGCTCGAACACGGCCGGGCGCTCGCCCAGGCCGAATGGAACAACGCCGCGAGCCTGGAAGCGCTGGTGCGCACCAGCGGCGTCACCGTGAAGCCGCTCCCCGCCGACGTGCTGGCCGCCGCCGCGAGGATCGCCGAGGAACTCTACGGCGAGATCGCCGCGCGCGATGCGACCTCCGCCGAGGTGATCGCATCCTATCGCGCGACGCGCGCCCGCATGGGCGAATGGATGCGCATCAGCCAGTCCGCCTTCCTTGAGGCGCGTGCCTGACGGCCGGTCAGGCGTAGTCGATCACGCCGTCGAGCGCCACGTGCTTCACCGTCTTGCGGTTCTCCGCGAGCGTCTCGATCGTCGGCTCGCCGTGCACGGCGCGATAAAGCGCGAGGCGGGTCGCCTCGTAGTTGGTGCGGTAGAGGTCGTAGCGGTCGAGGTTCGGGTCCTCGGCGGCGCGCGGGTCGAGCCACACCGTGATGATCATGCAAAGGTCGTCGATGACGGCGCCGGCGAACACGCCTTCCATCACGCTGTCGAGGATGGCGTCGCCGAGCGCCGCCTGCACCACGCCGCCGAAGAGTTCCGCATATTCCGGCGTCTGGATCGTCACCCGGCTGGTCATGAGCGCCGGCGGGCGCACCATCTCGTTGAGGTCGCGCAGCACGAACAGCCGGGTGTGGCCGGCGCTCTGGCCCATCAGCGTGGCGAAGGCCTGGCCGACCGGACCGCGCACGGAACCGAGCAGGATCTCGGGCATCGCGTCGGTCGCCTGGCCTTCGGAGGCGAGGACGGTGGCTTGGCCGGTCCGGAACCAGAGTTCGGTCATGAGGGATCCCGCAGCTGAGCCGGCTCGTGTCCGGTCTGTTCTGGAACGCCTCTAGCAGACCAGCGCTCGGCTTGCGAGGGTGACGCGGCCAAGTCGGAACACTGCCGCCCGGCCGCGCGTCGCCGGGACGGGTCAGCCCTGCCGGCAGTGGGCGACGAGGTTCGCCAGGAACCGCTCGCATTTGTCGAGCTCGGCGATCGCCACGAACTCGTCCGGCCGGTGCGCCTGCTCGATCGAGCCGGGGCCGCAGACGACCGACGGCACGCCGCCGAGGTCGGCGAAGAGCCCCGCCTCGGTGCCGTAGGCGACCTTCGCCTGATCGTTGCGCGCGGCGAAGCGGCGGGCGAGGCGGGCCGGCTCGGCGTCGGGCGGCGTGTCGAAGCCGGGCGTTCCGCTGGTCAGCTCCATCACGATGCCGGTCTCGGGCGCACGCGCCTTCATGTCGGCGTCGAGCCGGGCGACCAGCGCCCGCATCTCGGCCTCGTATGGTGCGTGATCCTCGCTGGCGATCATGCGGAACTCGAATTCCACCACGCAATGCTCAGGCACGATGTTGAGGATCGTGCCGCCCTGGATGATGCCGGTATGGGCGGTGGAGAAGGGCACGTCGTAGAGCATGTCGCGCGGCGCCTCGGGGGCGGCGAGGCGGCGGGCGATGTCGCGCACCGCCATGACGATCTCGGCGCCCACGTCGACCGCGTTGACGCCGTCCGGCGCCCGCGAGGAATGGCAAGGCCGGCCGTGGATCGTGACGCGGTAATTGTACTTGCCCTTGTGGCCGATCACGACCTGCAGGTTGGTCGGCTCGCCCACGAAGGCGGCGCGCGGCTTCACCGGGGTGAGTTCGTCGATGCGGTGGAGCATGGGGCGCACGCCGATGCAGCCGATCTCCTCGTCGTGGCTGAAGACGAGGTGGATCGGCGCGGAAAGGGGCGCCGCCAGCATGGCCGGCACCTCGGCGAGGCAGCAGGCGAGGAAGCCCTTCATGTCCGCCGTGCCGCGGCCGTACAGTCGGCCGTCGCGCTCGGTCAGGACGAACGGGTCGGTCGACCAGTCCTGGTCGTCGACCGGCACCACGTCGGTGTGGCCGGAGAGCACGTAGCCGGGGCGGTCGGCGGGTCCGATCGTCGCCCACAGATTGGCCTTCGCCGGGTCGTCGCCGTAGATGCGCGTCGAGGCGACCCCGAGACCGCCGAGATAGTCCTCGACCCAGCCGATCAGGTCGAGATTCGAGTTCCGGCTGGTCGTGTCGAACGCCACGAGGCGCGCCAGGATCGCCTTGGTCTCGTCTTTCATGCTCGCTCCGGAAGGCCCGTCTCGGCCAGAAGAGGCGGTGCCGCGAGGAACCGGGCGCCGCCGTGCCGATCAGAACCACGTTTCGTGCCGGCGGTCACCACGGCCGATCCGCGCATCACGGCTTCATGCCGCGAAGCTGCGCCAGGGCGCCCGCGAACGGGTGGAAGCTGAAGCGGACCACGTGACGCCCGGCCTCGACCGGGACGGCGCGGAAGATCGCGTTCGCCTTCAGGATCGGCACCGCGCGGCCGTCCACCTCCGCCCGCCACCAGGGGTGCCAGACGTCGTTGAGGACGAGGTAGCCGGGCCGCGCCGCGTCGACGGCGATCTCGACCGACGTGTTGTGATAGGCGGTGATGCTCGCCGTCCCGGCCGGGCCCTCGCCGGGCGGCCGCGCGGTCGCCCGGTCCGCCTCCAGCACGACCTCGCGGCGCGGGTCGAAGCGCTCCGGCCAGCGGCCGTCGGCGAGGAGGGTGGAAAAATCGGCCGGCTTGACGCCGTCGACGAAGAGGACGCGGGGGAGGGCGCCCTTGTTCTCGTAGATCCAGCGGTCGCCGAGCCATTTCGCCTCGACGATGCGGTTCGGATCGAGCCGCGGGTCGATCGTGGTGAGCGGCACGCTGGAGGCGATCCAGCGCAGGCCGAGCAGATCCGCCATGGTCGAGGAATAGCTCGGGAACAGCGGCGAGAACTCGCGCTGGTCGGGCAGTGCCACCGTGTCGCGCGCGCCGGTCGCCTGCTGGTAGGTGGCGAAGCGGAGCGGATTGTAGCCGAGCACGTTCTCGAGCCGGTGCACCATGCCGGCATTCGGCCAGTGGAAGCCGAGCCCGGTCAGCTCCACCCGGTCGCGCCGGTCGCCCTTGGCGTCGGCGGCGACCCGCTCCTTCAGGAAGGTGACGACCGGATCCCGGGTGTCCACGCGCAGCGAATCATAGACCTCGGGCGGATAGGCGGTCGATTCGTTCGGGTAGTTGTTCCAGTGCAGGTCGAACGCCGTGAAGGCGGCGGCGAGCGCGACCGCGGCCACCGTGCTCCGCTTCGCGAGCGGGCGGAGCGCCGCGAGCACCGCCACCGCGGCCGCCGCGAAGGCGATGCCGACGAGCATCGGCTTCGCCGCCTCGGCGAGCCGGTCGGCGCGGAGCGCGAAGGCGATCGGGATCGCGATGAGTACGGTGGCGGCGATCGCCCATTGCAGCGCGCGCACCACCAAGGACGCCGGTGCGCTCGGGACGGTGATCCAGCGATGCACCAGATAGCCGCCGATCAGCGCGATCTCGAAGCCGATCATGAAGGTCGCGTCGGCCGGGCGCCGGTAGAGCTTCACGCCCGGCAGGAGGTCGTACATCCAGTGGAACACCGGCGTGTACCAGCCGATCGCGTAGAAGATCGTGAGCGCGGCGAAGATCGTGAAGAACAGGATCTCGCGGCGGAAGAGATCGAGCCGGGCGACGCCGCGCAACAGGATCGCCCAGACCGGCAGCGCGCCGGCATAGAGCGCCACCATGTTCTGCGCCAGGAAGAGATCGGTGACGCCGAAGGCGACGCTCGGCGGCCCCCAGAAATGCACGTCCGGATCGCCCTGCCCGAACAGGTCGGAGATGACCGCCGTGATCAGCGCCTGCGGCGGCAGCGAGGCGCGGCCGGCGCCCTCGAAGTCGATCGTCGGCCGGTTCGAGTCGCCCGCCAGGAGGAGCGTGAGCACGACCGGCACCGCCACCACCAGAATGCCGCCGACAGCGCCCGCGCCGAGCGGCAGGATCGTGCCGCGCAGGGCCGCGAAGGGCTTCGGCGCGGAGAGGAGCCGCACCGCGGTCCAGCCGGCGAGCATGTAGATCGCGAGGAGCGCGATCTGGTCGCGGCCGAGCGCCATGAAGCCCGCCACGAGGCCGGCCGCGAGCCCGTAGCCGACCGAGCGCCGGTCGAGCGCGCGGGTCAGAAGCAGGAGCACGATCGGCACCAGCGCGTAGCTCAGCACCTGGCCGGTGTGCTGGATGCGCCAGGCGGCCGATCCGCCGAACGCGAAGGAGAGCGCGGCGACGGTGCCCGCCGCCACGTGCCAGCCGCGGTCGCGGAAGAAGAGGAGGAGCGAGATCCCGCCGAGCACGAGCAGCCCGTAGAGCGTCGCGTCCATGGCGACGAAGCTCGGGTTAGGCTCGACCAGCGCGAGCGCCAGCATGACGGGCACGAAGATGAGCGACTGCGGGTCCGCCACCTGCGGCCAGCCGGCGAAGATGTAGGGGTTCCAGAACGGCGATTCGCCGGCCCCGATCGACTGGGCGAGGAACGACAGCTGCGGATAGAAATGCGCCTTCGCGTCCCACGGCACCGTGACGGCGCCCGACAGCCACGGCCAGGCGATCGCCACCGAGGCGGCGACGACGATCGCGAGCGTCAGCGCCAGATGCGCCGCGCCGCCCCGACCGGTGGTGCCGCCGGCACCGCCGGAAAACGGCTCGGTCATGGAAAGATCTCGGTGTCGCCGGCAAGCGCCCCGCCCGCCGCCCGCTCGCCCGCCGCCCGCTCGGCCGCGGGTTTCTCGGCCGCGGGCTTGTCGGCGAGCGGGCGCGCGGCCGGTGTGCTGTCGTCGAAGCCGGCGGTCTCCTGGATGAGGTAGAGCGGCCGCCGCTTCACCTCGGAGAAGACGTGGCCGATATATTCGCCGATGATGCCGAGGCCGATCAGCTGGATGCCGGCGAGCAGCATGATGGCGACGATGATGGACGGATAGCCCGGCACGTCGGCGCCGAAGATCAGCGTGCGGACGAACACATAGGCGCCGATCGCGAGCGCCAGCAACGACATGAAGCCGCCGATATAGGTCCAGATCCGGAGCGGCAGGGTTCCGAACGAGGTGATCGCGTTCATCGCGAGCCGGGCGAGCTTGAGGAAGCCCCACTGGCTCGCCCCGGCGGCGCGTTCGCCCATCTCCACCTCGACGGTGCGCGACTTGAAGCCCGCCCAGGCGAGCAGGCCGCGGTTGAAGCGGTTGCGCTCCGGCATGGCCAGGAAGGCGTCGACCACGCGGCGGTCGAGCAGCATGAAGTCGCCGGTCTCGCGGTCGATCTTCACCTCGCTCATGAGGTCGAACAGGCGGTAGAACGTGCGCGTCATCGCCTTGCGGGCGAAGCTGCCGCGGTCGAGGCCGACGCGGCGGGCATAGACGATGGAGACGCCCTCGTCCCGCCAGGGCGCGATCAGGGCGGGGATGCCCTCGGGCGAATGCTGCAGGTCGGCGTCCATGATGATGATGGCGCGGCCGGACGCCTTGGCGAGGCCGGCGGTGACGCCGATCTCCTTGCCGAAATTGCGCGACAGGCTGACCACCTTGAGGCCCGGCACATGCGCCCGGGCGGCCTTCAGCCGTTCCAGCGTGTCGTCGGTGGACCCGTCGTCGACCGCCACGATCTCGAAGGCGAGGTCGAGGCCGGTGAGCACGGGCACGAGCCGCTCGAACAGGCGGTCGAGCCCGCGCGCCTCATTCTTCATCGGCACCACGACGCTCACGATCGGCGCCCGCATCGCGCCGGGCGTCATGTCGATCGGGTGCAGCGTCATGATAGGGTCCTCTGAGGTCGGCGGGGGAGCGGGTCCGGAGGCCTCTCGGCCTCCCGCCCGGCTCGCCCGCGCCGGTCGGTCGTCAATGGCAGAAATCAGGGATGCTTGACAAGACGAAGACCCTCGCGATCTGCGCCGACGATTTCGGCTTGTCGCCCGGCATCGATCACGCCGTCGTCGATCTCGCGCTGCGCGGCCGGCTGTCGTCCACCAGCGTGATGGTCGGCGGCGCCAGCTTCGTGCGCGACGCCCCCGGCCTGCTCGGGCTCGGCGACCGCATCGAGGTCGGCCTGCACCTGACGCTGACCGATCTCGCGCCGCTCGGCCCGATGCGCCTGTTCGCGCCGCACGGCCGGTTGCCGACGATCGGCCGGGTCATCGCCGACGCGCTCGCAGGCCGTATCGACTACGCGGAGATCGCGGCCGAGTTGCGGCGGCAGATCGCGCGCTTCGAGGACGTGATGGGCCGCCCGCCGGCCTTCGTCGATGGGCACCAGCACGTCCATGTGCTGCCGACCGTCCGCCGCGCGTTGCTCGACGTGCTCGCCTCGCATCGGCTCGACCCGGCGACGACCTGGATCCGCAGTTGCGAGGAGCCGCCCGCGGCGGTCTTCGCGCGCCGTGTCGAGGTGCCGAAGACGCTGTTCATCGCCGGGCTCTCGGCGGGCCTCGGCGCGGCGGCCCGGCGGCGCGGCGCGCTGTCGAACGACAGCTTTCGCGGCGTCACGGGCTTCGAGCCGGGCGGCGACGTCCGCGCGGTGATGCGCCGGTTCCTGACGGGCCGCGGCCGGCGCGCGCTCATGATGTGCCATCCGGCGACCGATCCCGCCGACGCCGATCCGAGCGACACGATCATGCCGGCAAGGCTTCGCGAATATGCCTATTTCGCAGGCGATGATTTCGCCACGGACCTGGAGGCGGCCGGTCTCCGCGTCGGCCGCTTCGCGGGACTGCCCTGAGCGCCGAACGAGGGCTCGGCCGCGCGTCCAATTCGCATCACCCCGGCGACAAAAGCCGGCGCGGCGCGGCGACCTGATTCCGTTCGCCGGAAATCCGCCTTAAGGACTATCGTTTGTCGGCCCGGAGGGCGCGGTGGCGGCGGAACCCAACAGGACGGTGGCATGACGAGGGCAGCATGGCTCTGCGCGCTCGGATTGGCGTTGACGACGGCGACGGCGGGCGCGAACACCGCGCCGCCGAAGCCGGAGGCCGATTCCCGCGCCGAGCCGCCGCTCGCCGCCGAAAGCCGGCCGCGCGTGGCGCAGAACATTCCGAGGCCGGGTGACGCGCGCGCGCCGCGCCGGGTCGAGATCGCCAAGACGCCGGCCAAGGGCACCACGGACGCGCCGGTCGTGGACGAGACGAAAAGCATCCCGGCCGCCCCCGGCGCGACCCGCGTCGAGCCGCCGCGTCCCGCCGCCGCCCCCGACCTCGCCATCGCCTCGCAGTACGAACTCACCGAGGCGGGCGGCAAGACCGTGTTCCTGCTCTCCCTGTCGCGTCCGGTCGCGATCGAGGCGTTCGGCCTCGCCGATCCCTACCGGATCATCGTGGAACTGCCGGAGATGGCGTTCAGCCTGCCCAAGGAAGCCGGGCGCGAGCCGGTCGGGCCGGTCGTGTCGTGGCGCTACGGCCTGTTCATGGCCGGCCGGTCGAGGCTCGTCTTCGATACGAGCGGCCCGGTCGCGATCGCGGCCGCCCGCACCGAGATCGACCCCGCGCGCGGCACGACGCGGCTGCGGCTCGAACTCACGCCGACCACCCGCGAGGCCTTCGCCGCGACGACCGCGCTGAAGCCGCGCGCGCCGGTCCTGCAGGAGGGCGCAGGCATCCTGCCGAAGGGCGACCGGGAGGCCCCGCGGCCGCCGCGCGCGAAGCCGGTCGTGGTGCTCGATCCGGGCCACGGCGGCATCGACGCGGGCACGCGCAGCCCGGCGACCGGCACGCTCGAAAAGGGCGTCGTGCTCGATATCGCGAAGCTCCTGAAGCAGAAGCTCGACGAGACCGGCCGCTACGACGTGCGGCTGACCAGGGCGGACGACACCTTCGTGCCGCTCGCCGACCGGGTGCGCATCGCCCGCGCCGCCCATGCGGACCTGTTCCTCTCGATCCATGCCGATGCCGAATATGATCACGGCGTGCGCGGCGCCACCGTCTACACGCTCGACGATCGCGCCTCCGACCAGCAGGCGGCGGCGCTCGCCGCCAAGGAAAACGAATCGGATGCGCTCGCCGGCGTGCTGCCCGAGCAGACGCCCGACGAGGTGGCCGACATCCTGATCGACCTGACCGTGCGCGAGACGAAGCGCTTCAGCCATGCGCTCGCCCGCAACCTGATCGAGGACCTTCGCCAGAACGGCAAGCTGGTGAAGGGCAATCCGCTCCGCTCGGCGAATTTCCGCGTGCTCAAGGCGCACGACATTCCCTCCGCGCTGGTCGAGCTCGGCTTCCTCTCCAACAAGGAGGACGAGGCCTTGATGAAATCCATCGAGTGGCGCAACAAGACGACGGCGGCGCTGGTCGACTCCATCGACAAGTTCTTCCGCTCCAAGATCGCCGACGGAGCACGCTGAGGGGCGTTTCGGACGACGCGGCGCGGCTTGTCCGAAACCGTTGAGTTCGCTCGATTTTCGGCGGCGCCGCAGCTTCGCCACAAAGCGGCAAGAGAAGTGGTCGTGGAATCTCGGAAGCACCGCGCCGTCCCGTCCGGGGCCCGGCGCGGATCGGGTGAGGCGGGGGCTAGAGCCGGCTTTCATGTTCATTTTCCGTCTGTTCGGCTATCTGTTCGGCCTCGGCGCCGTCCTGCTCCTGGGTGGCGCGGCGGCGGCCGTGGTCGCCTATCGCTATGTGGCCGAGGACCTGCCCGACTATGCCGGGCTGAAGAACTACGCGCCGCCGGTGATGACGCGCGTGCACGCCTCCGACGGCGCGCTGATGGCCGAATACGCCCATGAGCGGCGGCTGTTCCTGCCGATCCAGGCGATCCCGGCGCTGGTCAAGCAGGCCTTCATCTCGGCCGAGGACAAGAACTTCTACGCCCATCGCGGCGTCGACCCCGAGGGCGTCATCCGCGCCGTCTACACGCTGGTGAACGACCGCCTGCGCGGCTCCAACCGCCGCGCGCAAGGCGCCTCGACGATCACCCAGCAGGTCGCCAAGAACTTCCTCTTGACCAACGAGGCGAGCTTCGAGCGCAAGGCCAAGGAGGCGATTCTCGCGCTCCGGATCGAGTCGAGCTTCCAGAAGGAAGAGATCCTCGAACTCTATCTGAACGAGATCTATCTCGGCCTCGGCGCCTACGGCGTCGCCGCCGCCTCGCTCCTCTATTTCGACAAGTCGGTGCACGAGCTGACCATCGCGGAGGCCGCCTATCTCGCCGCGCTGCCGAAGGCGCCGAACAACTACCATCCGTTCCGCTTCCCCGAGCGCGCGGTCGGCCGCCGCAACGACATCATCGACCTGATGGCCGACAACGGCTACATCACCCGTGAGGACGCGGTCGCCGCCAAGAAGCAGCCGCTCACGGTGACGCGCCGGCAGACCGGTCCGCATCTCTTCGCCTCGGAATACTTCGCCGAGGAAGTGCGCCGCGAACTCGCCGAGCGTTACGGCGAGAAGGGCCTCTATCAGGGCGGCCTCTCGGTGCGCACCACGCTCGACCCGAAGATGCAGGTGCTCGCGCGCAAGGCGATCCAGAAGGGCCTCGTCGACTACGACCAGAATCAGGGCTGGCGCGGGCCGGTCGGCAAGATCGACCTGCTGCTCGGCGACTGGGGGCCGAAGCTCGCCGATGCGAAGTCCTTCTCCGACGTGCCGGAATGGCGCCCCGCCGTGGTGCTGACCGCCGGCGACCAGGAGGCGCAGATCGGGCTGCAGCCGCCCAAGCTGTTCGGCGGCGCCGTGTCGACCGAGCGCGAGCGCGGCGTGATCCCGCTCGACCAGATGAAATGGGCGCGCTGGGCCGAAGGTCCGAAGAAGGGCGTGCCCGTGAAGACCACCAATCAGGTGCTGCAGCCGGGCGACGTGGTCTATGTGGAAAAGGTCGCCGGCGGCGCCGGCGAACGGCAGACCTACCGGCTCCGCCAGTACCCGGAAGTGTCCGGCGCGATCACCGTGATGGATCCGCACACCGGCCGCGTGCTGGCGGTGGCGGGCGGCTTCTCCTTCGCCGAAAGCGAGTTCAACCGCGCCACCCAGGCCTGGCGGCAGCCCGGCTCCTCGTTCAAGCCCTTCGTCTATGCCGCCGCGCTCGACAACGGCTACACGCCGTCGAGCGTGGTGGTGGACGGCCCGATCGAGATCTCGCAGGGCAACGGCCAGGCGCCGTGGCGGCCGGAGAACTATTCCGGCAAGTTCTACGGCCCCTCGACGCTGCGCATCGGCATCGAGCAGTCGCGCAACACGATGACCGTGCGGCTCGCCAAGGACATGGGCATGCCGATCGTCGTCGAATACGCCAAGCGCTTCGGCATCTACGACGACCTCTTGCCCTACCTGCCGATGTCGCTCGGCGCCGGTGAGACCACCGTGCTGCGCCTGACCGCGGCCTACGCGACTATCGCCAATGGCGGCAGGCGCGTGAAGGCGACCTTTATCGACCGCATCCAGGACCGTTACGGCAAGACCATCTTCAAGCACGATCCGCGCCTCTGCCAGGGCTGCGAAGTCTCCGCCTGGGCGAACCAGGACGAGCCGAAGCTGATCGACGACCGGGAGCAGGTGCTCGACCCGATGACCGCCTACCAGATCACCTCCATGATGGAGGGCGTCGTGCAGCGCGGCACCGCGACGGTCGTGAAGGAGGTCGGCAAGCCGGTCGCCGGCAAGACCGGCACGACCAACGACGAGAAGGACGTGTGGTTCGTCGGCTTCACGCCGGACCTCGTGGTCGGCGTCTTCATGGGCTACGACAAGCCGCGCCCGCTCGGCTCCGGCCAGACCGGCGGCCATGTGGCGGCGCCGATCGCCAAGGACTTCCTGGTCGACGCGCTGAAGGACAAGCCGGCCGTGCCGTTCCGCGTGCCGCAGGGCGTGCGCCTCGTGGCGATCAACCGCAAGACAGGCCTCAAGGCCTCGCCGGGCGATCCGGACACGATCATGGAAGCCTTCAAGCCGGGCACCTCGCCGCCGGACAGCTACTCGATCATCGGCTACGAATCGGGCGACTTCTCCCGCGCCAAGAAGGTGACGCCGGAGCAGGAGCGGGCGCTGCAGCCGGGCGGCCTCTACTGAGGTCGTCGTCCCGGCCGGGGAGGCCGGAGACAGGCGTCCGCCCCGCTCAGGCTTGACCCGGCGGTCCGTGCCGTTGAGTCTGGCCGGCACTGTATCGGGCAGGGGGCGGACTTCATGGCGCGCGACGAGGCCGGGCTCAGGGAGGCGATCTGCCGGTGGGGTCGCTCGATGTTCGAGCGCGGCCTGACCTCGGGCTCGTCGGGAAATCTGAGTGCACGGCTCGACGACGGCTTCCTCGTAACGCCGACCAATGCCTGCCTCGGCTTACTCGAACCCGCCCGCCTCGCCAAGCTCGACCCGACCGGCGCCTGGGTCTCCGGCGACAAGCCGACCAAGGAGGTGCCGCTGCACCTCGCCGTCTATGAGGGGCGTCCCGCGGCGGAAGGCGTGGTGCACCTCCACTCGACCTATGCGACCGCGCTCTCCTGCCGGACCGACATCGACCCGCATGACGTGATCGTGCCCGTCACGCCCTATGTGGTGATGCGCGCCGGCCGCATGCCGCTCCTTCCCTACACGACGCCGGGCAGCGCCGACATCCGGCCCTACATCCTCGCCGCGATCCCCCATGCCGCCGCGGTGCTCCTCGCCAACCACGGACCGGTGGTGAGCGGCCCGAGCTTCGAGGCGGCGGTGTTCGCGGCCGAGGAGGTCGAGGAGGCGGCGCGCATCGCCTTCCTGCTCGAAGGCAGGCCGCACCGGGCGCTGACCGAAGAGCAGCTCCGCCCGCTGAGGCCGAGCTAACGAAGCTTGGGCCGGCCTGAGCCGCCGCGGGCGAGGTTGACACCCGCCGGTCGCGATGCCTTATCGACGCTTCCCTTTTTTCCGCCGCGCCTGAGCCCATCCCGCGCGGTCAGCACGCTTGTGGACCGGACGACCATGCTGGAGAAGACCTTCGAGGCGGCCGAGGTGGAGCCGCGCATCGCCGCCCTGTGGGACCGAGCCGGCGCCTTCAAGGCTGGCGCGGGCGCGGCTCCGGGCGCCGAGACCTTCACCATCGTGATCCCGCCGCCCAACGTCACCGGCTCGCTGCATATGGGCCACGCGCTCAACAACACGCTGCAGGACGTGCTCGTCCGCTTCGAGCGCATGCGCGGCAAGGACGTGCTCTGGCAGCCCGGCACCGACCATGCCGGCATCGCGACCCAGATGGTGGTCGAGCGGCAGATGATGGAGCGCCAGGAGCCCGGCCGGCGCGAGATCGGGCGCGAGCAGTTCCTGGAGAAGGTCTGGCGCTGGAAGGCCGAATCGGGCGGCATCATCGTCAACCAGCTGAAGCGCCTCGGCGCCTCCTGCGACTGGTCGCGCGAGCGCTTCACCATGGACGAGGGCCTGTCGCGCGCGGTCCTCAAGGTGTTCGTCGAACTCCACCGCAAGGGGCTGATCTACCGCGACAAGCGGCTCGTCAACTGGGACCCCAAGCTGCTCACCGCCATCTCGGACCTCGAAGTGCAGCAAGTCGAGCTGAAGGGCCATCTCTGGCACTTCCGCTATCCGCTCGCCGACGGCGCCACCTTCGAGATGCCGGTCGAATTCGACGAGGCCGGCCGCCCGACGGCCTATGAGACGCGCGACCACATCGTCGTCGCCACGACACGGCCGGAGACGATGCTCGGCGACACCGGCGTCGCGGTGCACCCGGATGACGAGCGCTACCGGCACCTGGTCGGGCAGGACGTCATCCTGCCGCTCGTCGGCCGCCGCATTCCGATCGTCGCGGATGCCTATTCGGACCCGGCGAAGGGCTCGGGCGCGGTGAAGATCACGCCCGCCCACGACTTCAACGACTTCGAGGTCGGGAAAAGGCAGGGCCTCGCCGTCATCAACATCATGAACGCCGAAGCTGCCCTCGTGCTCGCCGGCAACGCCGAGTTCATGAAGGGCGCCGGCGGCGACGACCTCGCCGAGGCGATCGAGCGGCTCGATCGCCAGGACCGCTTCACGGCGCGGAAGCGCGTCGTGGAGATGCTGGAGGCGCGCGGGCTCCTCGAGAAAATCGAGCCGCACACCCACATGGTCCCGCATGGCGACCGCGGCGGCGTGCCGATCGAGCCCTATCTGACCGAGCAGTGGTACGTGGACGCCGCGACGCTGGCGAAGCCGGCCATCGCGAGCGTGCGCGAGGGGCGCACCAGCTTCGTGCCGAAGGGCTGGGAGAACACTTACTTTCACTGGATGGAGAACATCCAGCCCTGGTGCGTCTCGCGCCAGCTCTGGTGGGGCCACCAGATCCCGGCCTGGTACGGGCCTGACGGCCATGTCTTCGTCGAACTCTCTGAAGCCGACGCCGAGGCCGCCGCCGCGCGGCACTATGGCCGCCCGACCGCGCTCACCCGCGACGAGGACGTGCTCGACACCTGGTTCTCCTCCGCGCTCTGGCCCTTCTCGACGCTCGGCTGGCCCGACGCGACGCCCGAGCTGAAGCGCTACTATCCGACGACCGTGCTCGTCACCGGCTTCGACATCATCTTCTTCTGGGTCGCCCGGATGATGATGATGGGGCTCGAATTCATGGGAGAGGAGCCGTTCCGCGACGTCTACATCCACGCGCTCGTCCGCGACGAGAAGGGCGCCAAGATGTCGAAGTCGAAGGGGAACGTGATCGATCCCCTCGACCTCATCGACGAGTTCGGCGCCGACGCGCTGCGCTTCACGCTCGCCGCCATGGCGGCGCAGGGCCGCGACATCAAGCTCGCCAAGGCGCGCGTCGCCGGCTACCGCAACTTCGCGACCAAGCTCTGGAACGCCGCCCGCTTCGCCGAGATGAATGGCTGCGCGCTGGTGCCCGGCCACGGCCTCTCGGGCGCCAAGGAGACGATCAACCGCTGGATCGCGGTCGAGGCCGCGCGCGCCGTCGCCGAGGTGACGGAAGCCATCGAGGCCTATCGCTTCAACGACGCGGCGGGCGCCGCCTATCGCTTCGTCTGGAACACCTTCTGCGACTGGTACCTGGAGCTCGCCAAGCCGATCCTGCAGGGCGAGGACGGCCCGGCCAAGATCGAGACGCGCGCGGTGACCGCCGCCGTGCTCGACGAGATCCTGAAGCTCTTGCACCCGTTCATGCCCTTCATCACCGAGGAGCTGTGGGCGCAGACCGCCGCGACCGCGGGTGTGACGCGCGAGGCGCCGCTCGTCCTCACCCGCTGGCCGTCAAGGGCCGCCGGGGCCGACAGCGCGGCCGACGAGATCAACTGGCTGGTCACGCTGATCTCCGAGATCCGCTCCGTGCGCACGGAGATGAGCGTGCCGCCCGCGACCCAGCTCCCCCTCGTCGTCTCCGGCGCGGGCGAGCGGACGCGCGGCTGGGCGACGGTCCACGCCCCGGCGATCGAGCGCCTCGCCCGCGTCAGTGCCGTGAGCTTCGCGGAGGCGCCGCCCCGCGCCTCGGCGCAGATCGTGGTCGGCGACGCCACCGCCTCCCTGCCGCTCGAAGGCATCATCGACGTGGCGGCCGAGAAGGCTCGCCTTTCCAAGGAGCTGAAGAAGCTCGGCGACGAGGTCGGCCGCATCGACGCCAAGCTCGGCAACGCCCAGTTCGTCGCCAAGGCGCCCGAGGAGGTGATCGAGGAGAACCGGGAGAAGCGCGAGGATTATCTCACGCGCCGGGTCAAGGTCGAGGAAGCGCTCGCGCGGCTTGGGTGAGGGGACCCGCATGTCGGGACTGGTCGAGCACCTGAAGGACATCGGCGACGGCCTCGGCCTCTCGTTCAAGCGCATGTTCGGCGGCCAGGGCGTCTACCGCGACGGGCTCTTCATCGGGCTCATCGCCGACGAGGTGCTCTATATCCGCACTGATGACCTGAACGTCGCCCGCTTCGACGCTGCCGGGCTCGGCCCGTTCAGCTACCACGTGGCGGCGAAGGCAAAGGACGTCGTGCTCGCCCGCTACCGCCGCGCCCCCGACGCCGCGCTCGAGGACCGCGACGAGCTTGCCGAGTGGCTCCGGCTCGGCGACGAGGCCGCGGCGCGCTACCACGCCGCCAACCCGAAACGGCCGGCGAAGCCGAAACGCGCGGCCGCGCCGCGCAGGCGAAACACGGGTTCCGTCTGAGCCTCCGCACGGCGGGCGACACGATGGCGCGAGACCGCCGCCGGCGCTAAGCATCCGGTACGGCGTGACGGGAGCAATGGGCTGGATGGCGGACGGGGAGGGCGAAGGGCAAGCGACCGAACGGGCCGCCGTGTGGTTCTGGCGCGGCGTCGCCCAGACCGCCTCGGTGCCCGCCCTGATCCTCATGGCCGCGATGGTCGGGTTCGCCGGCCTTGCCCGCGACAGCGGGATCTCCCTCGTCCATGCCATGACGATGACGCTGCTCATCTGGGCGCTCCCGTCCATGCTGGTGCTGGTCGGCGCCATCAAGGCCGGCGTCGGGCTCCTGCCGGCGGCGATCGCGGTCGCCCTCTCGGCGGTCCGGCTGATGCCCATGGTGATGGCGCTCTATCCGATCCTGCGCGACCGGCGGTCCTCCTACTGGGTGCTCGTGCCGCTCTCCCATTTCGTGGCGGTGACCGCCTGGGTGTTCGGCATGCTGCGGCTGCCGGCGCTGCCGCGTCCGGTGCGGCTCCCCTACTATGCCGGCTTCGGCATCAGCCTGACCCTCGCCAACACGGCGGTGACCGGCGTCGCCTATGTGGCGGCCGGCGCCTTCCCGCCGGTGCTGAACGCCGGGCTGACGCTGCTGACGCCGCTCTACTTCACCTGCGCCATGTGGGCGGCGGCGCGGCTCCCGGCGGACCGGCTCGCGCTCCTCTTCGGCGTCATGGCGCAGCCGGTGATCCACCGCGTCGCGCCCGACTACGAGCTGATCTGGGTCGGGCTCGTCGGCGGCACGGCGGCTTATGCGGTCGGCCGGGTCGCGCGGCGGCTGAAGGGCGGGAACCGCGACGCATGACGCTCGGCTTTCACGACCTCGACACCTGGTGGTGGCCGTTCGTCTACATCCTGGTCGCCGGCGCGCTTGCGACCGACCTCTGGCGCGTGCTCGGCGTCTTCTTCGCCGGGCGGCTCAGCGAGAATTCCGAGCTCTTCGCCTATGTGACGGCGGTCGCCACCGCGCTCGTCGCCGGCGTGATCGCGCAGCTCCTCTTCTTCCCGACCGGATCGCTCGCCGCGACCCCGCTGTGGCTCCGCCTCGCCGCGGTCGCGATCGGCTTTGCCGCCTTCGAACTCCGGCGCCGCAGCGTCCTCACCGGCGTCGTCGCGGGCGAGGCGGTGCTGATCCTCGGCATTCTTCTCGGCGCGTGAGGCCTTTCGCGGCGCGCGCCGCTCGGCGATAGTCCGGCGCGGAGGTTCCATGGACGGGGCATTGCGCGACGAGGGAAGCGAGGGAGCGGCCGGGGCGGGGCGGGTCGAGCCCGCCCGCGTCTGGCTCCGCCGCGGCGTCGCCTCGGTCGTCTCCGGCACCACCGTCGTGCCGATCCTCAACTACATCGCCTTCGGCACACTCGCCCGCGAGGCGGATTTCTCGCTCGCGCTCCTCGTCCTCATCGTGATCGGGGTCTGGTGGGTGTCCGGCCAGGTGGTGCTGGCGACCGGCTTCGCGCACAACATGATGGTCGCGCCGACCGCGCTCTCCGTCACGCTCGCCGGCATCCCGCTCTTCCCCATGGTGCTCTCGGTGATCCCGCTGTTCGGCCGGGCGCGGCGGCGCTGGTTCGTGGTGTTCCTCGCCCATCTCACCAACAACCTGCCCTGGGCCTTCGCGCAGTCGCGGCTGCCCGACGTGCCGGAGCCCATGCGGCCCTATTTCTTCGGCGGCTACACCGCGGCGCTGATGACGATCTGCGTGACGACCGCGGTGATCGCCTTCGAGACCGCGGCGCGGCTGCCGCCGACCATCGCGGCGCTGCTCATCTTCGTGCTGCCCCTGCATCTGCTGCTGACGCTGGCGGGCTCGGCGCGCACCGCCACGATCTGGCTCGCGATCCTGGTCGGCCTCGTGATCGGCCCGCCGATCCACCGCATGGCGCCGGATTTCGCGCTCCTCATCAGCGGCCTCGTCGGCGGGACGCTGACCTTCGTGGTGTCGCGCGCGGTGAGAAAGAGGATCGGGCGATGATGGACGACATCATGGTCCACGCCCGCGACGTGGCGCCGCTCGCCTATGTGCTCCTCGCCGGCGTGCTCGCGACCGGCGTGTGGCGGGTCGCGGCGCTCGCGGTCGGCGGCACGATCCGGCCCGACCACGGCCTGTTCGAATGGGCGCGCTGCGTCGCCGCCTCGATCGTGGCGGCCCAGTCGGCGATCCTGGTGGTCGAGCCCATGGGCGTGGTCGCGACCGTCGCGCTCGGCTGGCGCGTGGCGGCGGTGACGATCGGCTTCGCGGTCTACCACTTCACCGGCCGCAACGTGCTGCTCGGGGTGGCGACCGGCGACGCGGTCGTGCTCGCGGCCCTCCAGATGACCTGATCGGAGCCTGTCCCGTTCGGATCGCAAGGATCCGGACGAAAAGGACTGGCTCAAGCTCTAGACTCGACTGCCGAGCGCCGCCTTCAGTGTCTCGGCTTGCGCCGCGAGAACGGCCTTGTCGGCGAACGGCCGGGGCAGGGGGCGGACGCGGTCGCCCGCCCGGCGCGGGATGACGTGGAAGTGCAGGTGGAACACCTCCTGGCCGCCCGCCTCCTCATTGTACTGCTGCACGGTGACGCCGTCGGCGCCGAACGCCTTCATGGCCGCGCGCGCGATCGTCTGGGTCGTCGCGATGACGGCCGCGAGGTCTTCCGCCGGGCAGTCGAGCAGGTTGCGGCAGGCCGCCTTGGGGATGATCAGCACATGCCCGTCGGTCGCCGGCATGATGTCCATGAAGGCGAGCGTGCGCTCGTCCTCATGGACGCGGTGCGCGGGCAGTTCGCCGCGCAGGATGCGGGCGAACACGTTCGTGTCGTCGTAGGTCGCGGCCATGGCTCTCGTCCGGTTCGATCCTCCGCGCATTAGACGAGGGGCGGAAAGCCCGTCAAGGCGCCGGGCAGACGGCCCCGCTCAGAAGCCGTCCTCCAGGTCGCGCCGATAGGGCGCGTGCTCGTTCAGGATCTCCTGCGTATAGGCGACTTCGCGGCGTTCGCGGGCGAGATAGTGCTCGACCGCCGCGCGGAATCCGGGATCCACGATGAAGTGCGCCGAATGGGTCGTGGTCGGCAGGTAGCCGCGCGCGAGCTTGTGCTCGCCTTGCGCGCCGGCCTCGACGCGCTGCAGCCCGTGACGGATCGCGAAGTCGATGGCGCGGTAGTAGCAGACCTCGAAATGCAGGAAGGGCTGGTCCTCGACCGCGCCCCAGTAGCGGCCGTAGATCGCCTCCGCCCCGATCAGGTTGAGCGCGCCGGCGAAGTAGCGGCCGTTCCGCTTCGCCATGACGAGGAGGATGCGGTCGGCCATGCGGGCGCCGATGAGCGAGAAGAACTTGCGGTTGAGGTAGGGCCGGCCCCATTTGCGGCCGCCGGTGTCCATGTAGAAGGCGTAGAAGGCGTCCCAGTGCGCCTCGGTGATCGCCGCGCCGGTCAGTTCGTCGATCTCGACACCGCCGGCGAGCGCGTCGCGCCGCTCCCGCCGCACCTGCTTGCGCTTGCGGCTCTGGAAGGTCTCGAGGAAGGCCTCGAAATCGGTGTAGCCGCGGTTCGGCCAGTGGAACTGCTGGTCGGTGCGCTGCAACCAGCCGGCCTCGTCGAACGCCGCCCGGTCCGCCTCGACCAGGAAGGTCGCGTGCACCGAGGAGGTACGCGCCTGGCGGGCGAGCGTCTCGAGCCCGGCGATCAGCGCGCCCCTCGTGCCGGAAGCGTCCGCGTCGGGGGCGACGAGGAGGCGCGGGCCGGTCGCGGGCGTGAACGGCACGGAGACCTGCAGCTTCGGATAGTAGCGCCCTCCCGCCCGTTCGAGCGCCTGCGCCCAGCCGTGGTCGAACACATATTCGCCCTGGCTGTGCGACTTGGCGTAGCATGGCACGATCCCGGCGGCGCGTCCGCCGGCCCCGCGCACGACCAGATGGGTCGGCGCCCAGCCGGTCCGGGCCGTGGCCGAGCCGGACTCCTCGAGCGACCAAAGGAAATCGTGCGACACGAATGGGTTGCCGGCCGTCCCCGCGCCCGCGGCATCGGCCGTCGCGCGCGGCTGCGCCGCGTGGTCCCAATCGTCCCGCTTGATGTCGGCGAGCGTGGAGAGGACTTCCACGACCACGTCACTGGACTTCTGAACGGGCATGGGACCATCGGGCTCGGGAAAGGTCACCGGCAGGATAAGGCTTCGGCCGGCCGGGGCAACCCGGCATGCCGCGGCGCGGCATGAAGAAGCAGGCCGTGCGCCAACGGGGACGACCGGGCGAGGGCCGCCCGGGCGCGCCGGGCAGCCTTCCGGGCAAAGAAAAAGGCCCGGTCGCGAGACCGGGCCTGAGGATCGACGCCGCGGCGGCGCGGCGCCGGTGAGAAAGCGCAGTCAAGAACAGGCGGAAGTCCGGAACGGAAGATCAGAGGCAAAGTCAGGGATGGTGAAACCAATGGTCGAAACGCGGGAGGGTGCGCGGCCGCTCGGGCCGCGCGGCCGGATCAGTAGCAGATACGCTTGACCACGGTCCGGTACGCGCCGTAGTGAACGCGCTTGACGCAGCCTGGGCCCCAATAGCCGACCGGCCGATAGGCATAGCGCGGGCCGTAGTAGTAGCCGTAGCGCGGGCCATAGTAGTAGCCGTAGCCGGGGCCGTAGTAGCCGTGCGCGGCGACCGCGCCGCCGATGATGGCGCCGCCGACAAGGCCGGCAACGAAAGCGCCGCGCGGGCCCGCCTGGGCTTCGCCGGTGGTCGCGATGGAGGTGGTCGCGATGCTGGTGGCGGCAACGGCCGCCAGGGCAAGATTCCGGATCATGGCTCTTCCTGGATTGATACGACACTGCAGGTCGCGGGGAGGGCTCGTGTCCCGTCGATGGCGCGACCATGCCCGAGCCCGGATCAACCGAACCCGAACGCGCCGTTCAGAAACCGTTCATGTGGGAAAAGCGCGATCACACGGCCGTGAAGGGCGCGCCGCTCAGGCTTTCGGATCGCTTGGGCTCACGGCCCGCTCACGCTTCCGGATCGAAACCCTCGAAGATCATCTGGTCGGCCTCGCGCGCGGCGACCGCCCGGTCTTCGGGCGTGCGGACCGTCCAGGTGAGGAGCGGCAGCTTCAGCACCTTGCGCGTGAAGGTGGGGCCGAGCGAGGGCAGGCGCTTCACCCAATAGGCGACGAAGTGCGGCCGCGTGCGCGGGATGTGCAGGAGATGGCGGAGCGACGCGCGGCCGAGCTTGCTCACGCCCGGATAGTGCACCGGATCGCGCGCGTCGTCGGCAACGATGCCGCGCATCAGGTCGGGCGCCGCGCGCTGCAGCGCGATCAACACATTCGGGTCGAACGACATGCAGGCGACCGGGCCGCGATAGGCCTTCAGCACCTCGGCCGTGCGGCGGGCGAGCCGGTCGTCGGGCACGCGCGGATATTCGCTCTTGATCTCGATGACGAGGGTGGAGCGGCCCTGCACCGCGTCGAGCAGGTCCTGCAGCGTCGGGATGCGGTCGTCGGTCGCCTTGAAGCGGATGTCTTTCAGTTCGGCGGCGGTGCGGGCGTCGAGCCGGCCCGTCTCGGTGGTGAGCCGGTCGAGCGTCTCGTCGTGGAACACCATCGCCTCGCCGTCGCGCGAGAGCTGCAGGTCGACCTCGATGGCGAAGCCGCGCTCCACCGCGGCGCGGATCGCCCCGAGCGTGTTCTCGATGCGCCCCGCGCTCGCGTCGTGGTAGCCGCGATGGGCGACCGGGCGCCGAACGAGCTCCGCGCGATCCATGCTCACGTCCCCCGTTTCGCGGCGCCGTCCGGCTCAGGCGATCTCGAAGATGCCCTCGACCTCGACCGCCACGCCGAACGGCAGGGCGGCGACGCCGACGGCGGAGCGGGAATGCTTGCCCGCCTCGCCGAGCACGTCGACGAGGAAGTCAGAGGCGCCGTTGACCACCTTCGGCTGGTCGCCGAAATCGGGCGTGCAATTGACGAAGCCGGTCAGCTTGACCACGCGGACGAGCTTGGCGAGGTCGCCCGCATGCGCCTTCACCTGCGCGAGCAGGTTGATGGCGCAGAGCCGCGCGGCGGCGCGCCCGACCTCGATATCCGCGTCCGCGCCGAGCTTGCCGACGAATTCGACGCCGTTCGGACCCATCGGGATCTGGCCCGAGACGAACAGCAGGTTGCCGGTCCTGACCGCGGGGATGTAGTTCGCCGCAGGCTTGGCGGGCGTCGGCAAGGTGACGCCGAGGTCGGCGAGGCGCTGGTCGATCGTGCTCATGGCGCTTGCTCCGTGGCCGGTCCGGTGAGGCTTCGTTCCATGGCCGAAAAGGCCGCCCTTGGCAATGACGAAACCTTGCGCGCCGCGGAGTCGCGCGAAAGCCGGAAAAAGGCTAGCGATGGAGCACATCGCGGCGCCGGCCTGATCCGGCGGGTCGCGCTTTGGCCGAAATCCGACGTCAGCCTGAACGGCTGAAGAAACCGAGGACAGACATGGCACGCCTCTTCACCCTCAACGCGGCCCCGCGCGCCGCCCGCGTCCTCATCGCGGCCCTCGCCGCCGGTCTCGCCGCCGCCGGAGCGGTACCCGCCGCCGCGCAGGCGCCCGCGGCCGGCGACCCGCCTGTGTCGGAGACGGTCGCCGGCCTCCGGCCGCACCGCGCGATCTACGAACTGAAGCTCGCCGAGCGCAGCGAGAAGTCCGAAATCGCCGCCGCCTCCGGCCGGCTCGTCTACGAATTCGTCGGCTCCCCCTGCGACGGCTATTCGACGCAGTTCCGCTTCGTGACGCGGCTCGAAAACACCGACGGCAAGTTCAAGCTGACCGACATGCGCACCTCGTCCTTCGAGGACGCAGCCGGCCGCCTCTACGAGTTCCTCAACCAGAACTTCGTGCAGGAGGTGATGACGGAGGAATCGCGCGGCACGGCGAAGCGCGAGGACGCCAAGATCGTGTCGGCGCTGACCCGGCCGACCGACCGCAAGATCGACGTGCCGAAGGACGCGAATTTCCCGACCCAGCACATGGTCAAGATGATCGAGGCGGCCAAGCGCGGCGAACGCATCGCCCAGGTCAGGCTCTATGACGGGTCGGAGGGCGGCGAGCGCCTCTACGACACGACCGTGATCATCGGCACGCCGCAGGAGGGCGCCCCCGACCTCGGGGACGAGACGGCGGCGGACAAGCCCGAACTCGCCAAGGTCAAGCGCTGGCCGGTCAGCATCAGCTACTTCGACCCGAACAAGAAGGAGCGGGGCGAGGACACGCCGGAATACCAGCTCGGCTTCATCCTCTACGAGAACGGCATCAGCCGGAAGCTCCGCCTCAACTACGGTGATTTCAGCCTGCAAGGGCGTTTGAGCGAACTGCAGCTGATCGACTTCACGCCCTGCAAGTGATCGGCGGCTAAGGTCGGCGCCGGCGCGGCGCCGCGAAGGTGAGGCCGGTCTCGACCGCCACCGTGCCGAACCTCTCGCGCAAGGCGTCGATCGCCCGCTCGGCGGCGGCGCGGCGCGCGGCGGCCGGGTCGACCAGGTCGGGCGGATCGCAGCGGTCGGGCGGGACAAGGTCGGTGACGCCGATGCCGATCAGCCGGAACCGGCGGCCGTCCAGTTCCGGTTCGAGCAGCTGGCGGCCGGCGGCGAAGATGCGGTCGGCGAGCTGGGTCGGGTCGGCGAGCTTGCGGTTGCGCGTGGTCTGGCGGAAGTCGGTGGTCTTCAGCTTCAGGACGACCGTCTGCCCGCCGAGCTCCGCCTTCTTCAGGCGCGCGGAGACGCGCTCGGCGAGCCGGCGCAGCACCGGTTCGAGATCCTCGCGCCGGTGCATGTCGGTATCGAAGGTCGTCTCGGCGGAGACGCTCTTGGTCTGCCGGTCGCTCGACACCGAGCGGTCGTCCTCGCCGCGCGACAGGCGGGCGAGGCGGCGGCCCATCACGCCGTAGCGGCGCATCAGGTCGGTCTCGTCGCGCTCCTGCAGCTGGCCGATGAGCCTTATGCCGTCGCGCTCGAGCGCGGCGGCGAGCGCCTTGCCGACGCCCCAGATTAGGGTGACCGGCTTGCCGGCGAGGAAGCTGCGCGCCTCGGCCGCGCCGATCACCGCGAAGCCGCGCGGCTTGTCGAGGTCGGAGGCGACCTTGGCGAGGAACTTGTTCGGCGCGAGCCCGACCGACACGGTGATGCCGATTTCGCGCTCCACCCGGGCGGCGAAGCGGGCGAGCACCATGGCCGGCGCGGCGCCGTGCACGCGCTCGGTGCCGGAGAGGTCGAGGAAGGCCTCGTCGATGGAGACCGGCTCGACCAGCGGCGTCAGCGCCTCCATCATGCGCCGGACCTCGCGCCCGACCCGCACATACTTGTCCATGTCGGGCTTGATCACCACCGCGTCCGGACAGGCGGCGAGCGCCTTGAACATGGGCATGGCGGAGCGGACGCCCTGGATGCGCGCCAGGTAGCAGGCGGTCGAGACGACGCCGCGCTTGCCGCCGCCGATGATCACCGGCCGGTCGCGCAAGGACGGATCGTCGCGCTTCTCCACGCTCGCATAGAAGGCGTCGCAGTCCACATGCGCGATCGCCAGGGCATCGAGTTCCGGATGCAGGACGACGCGCGGGCTGCCGCAGGCGGCGCAACGCAGCCGGCCGGCCGCGACGCCGGCGAAGCAGTCGCGGCAGAACCCTTCCGAACGGGTGGAGGCCGGCGGCATGGTGGCGTTCCAATGGCCCCGCGAGAGTAGGGCGTCGGCGTCTCGATGGCAACGGATCGGGAACAGAGGGGTCAGGGCGCGGCGATCACGTCCTGCACATACCGCGCCACGTCGGGCCAGCGGTCGGTCTTCAGGCTGGTGCCCGGCACCGGTTTCGCCATGCGCGAGAAGCGCGGGTCGGCGACGAAATGGATCACATGCGCCTCGGGAAGCGTCTGCCGCACGGAGGCGAGGTTGGTCGGGCTGTCGTCGATGAAGAACACGGGCCCGACCGCGCGCCGCGCGAGCCGGGCAAGGGCAGGGCCCTTCGGCCCGTCGTTGGTCAGGACCGGATAGCCGAGCCCGACCGCGGCGAGCGCCATCCGGCGCGTCTCCCGGTGCCGGTGCGGCGCGTTGGTCAGGAGCACCACGTCGCACAGGGCGGCGATCTCGCCGAGCGCCTCGGCGACGCCCTCGACCGTCTCCTGGCGGTGGATCTCCGCGTCGAAGAAGCCGTGGATGAGGGCGTGGACTTCCTCCTTGCGCGCCGCCAGGTGGGTGTCGGCACGCTTGATGTTGCCGGTCAGGCCGTAGGACGTGGCGTCGAGCCAGAAGCCGTTGCGCGTGAGATAGGCCTCGAACGGGCGCACGAAATGCACCGCGACCTCGTCCACGTCGGAGACGAACAGCGGCCGCCCGCCGATGGCGAGGGCGTCGATCGCCGCATGGATCTCGTAGCTGTCGTCCGGACCGGTCATGCTCGTCCTTGTTCGGGTGCCGTGCCGGAGCCGGTCCGGCCGTCGATTGTCGCGGTGAGAGACGGGGCGGTCGAGGCCCATGACGCGATCCGCCGCGCCGTGCCGCCATCGCGCCGCCGTGATCCTCCCTCAAGGTCCAGGTTGACCGGTGAGGGTCGACATGCGTCAACGATCCGGCGCGCCGCGGTCCAGCCGGTGCCGGGCGACCGCGACGAGCGTCGGCCGGATCCGTTTGTGTTCGACGAATGTGAGTAGAAGCGTTTCATCGGACATGACAAATTCCAGCACCCCCGCCAGGAAGCCAGGATCGCTCGCGGCCGTGCGCAGCGTGTCCGGGCCGATGCCGGTCTCGGCCAGGAAGCGGGCGAGATATTCCGGTTCGCCGGCCATGAAGCGCAACGCGTCGATGGCGAGGCCTTCCGCCTCGTCGGTCGACAGGGCATCGCGGGACTGTGCTGACATATTGCCTCCGAGATTTGCCAATGTGAAACCAATTGTCTTTATCTTGTCCACGCGTCGGACGGCTGATGTTAGCGTTGCGTCCGAATGCCGTCTGGTCGTGTCCGAAATCGCGGGGCCTGGGGCGGAACGCGCTGAGTGTACGCCGGAGAGCGAGGTCGCATGTCGAAGACCGTCCTGATCGTGGAGGACAACGAGCTCAATATGAAGCTCTTCAACGACCTCCTCGAGGCGCACGGCTACGCGACCCTGCAGACGCGGAGCGGGCTCGAAGCCATGGAGATCGCCCGCGCGCACCGGCCGAACCTGATCCTCATGGATATCCAGCTGCCCGAGGTGAGCGGCCTCGAAGTCACCAAATGGCTGAAGGAGGACGACGAACTGAGGTCGATCCCGGTCATCGCGGTGACCGCCTTCGCCATGAAGGGCGACGAGGAGCGCATTCGCCAGGGCGGCTGCGAAGCTTATATCTCGAAGCCCATCTCGGTGGCGCGCTTCCTCGAAACCGTCCGATCCTATGTGGGCGACGCCTGAAGGATAGACGGATGCTGACCGTTTTCTCGGGGACCGGAGCCACATGACCGCGCGGGTCCTGGTCGTCGACGACATCCTCGCCAATGTGAAGCTGCTCGAGGCGCGGCTGACGGCCGAGTATTTCGAGGTCCTGTCCGCCATGACCGGCATGGAGGCGCTGAGCCTGTGCGAGCGCTCGATGCCGGACATGGTGCTGCTCGACGTGATGATGCCGGGCATGGACGGCTTCGAAGTGTGCCGGCGCATCAAGTCGAATGCGCGCACGGCGCATATTCCCGTCGTGATGGTGACCGCGCTCGACCAGACGAGCGACCGGGTGAGGGGCCTCGAAGCCGGCGCGGACGATTTCCTGACGAAGCCCGTCTCCGACATCGCGCTCATCACGCGGGTGAAGAGCCTGACGCGGCTGAAAATGCTGACCGACGAACTGCGCCTGCGCGCCGGCATCGGCGTGGAGGGCGGCCACGACGAGGGCCTCGACATCGACCGGCTGGTCGGCGTCGGCCGCGGCAACATCCTGATCGTCGACGACCGCCGCTGGACGGTTGAGAAGCTGCAGGCCGCGCTCGCGCCCTACCACGACGTGACGGTCGAAACCGACCCGCAGGACGCGCTGATCAAGGCGGCCGAGAACGCCTATGAGCTCGTCATCGTGAGCCTCGGCCTCGCCAACCACGATCCGCTCCGCCTCTGCTCGCAGATCCGCTCGCTCGACCGCACCCGGCTCCTGCCGATCCTGCTCGTAACCGATCCGGACGACAACCAGCGCCTGATGCGCGCGCTCGACATCGGCGTCAACGACTACATCGTCCGCCCGGTCGACCGGCAGGAACTCTTGGCGCGCGTGCGCACCCAGGTGCGCCGCAAGCGCTTCACCGATCATCTGCGCGAGAACGTGCAGCAGTCGATCGAGCACGCCGTCACCGACGCGCTGACCGGGCTGCACAACCGTCGCTACATGACGACCCATCTCGCCGCCATGGTCGACCAGGCGGGCGAGCGCAACCGGCCGCTCTCGGTGCTGATCCTCGACATCGACTACTTCAAGTCGATCAACGACACCCACGGCCACGACGCCGGCGACATGGTCCTGAAGGAATTCGCCGACCGCATCCGCTCGAATGTGCGCGGCATCGACCTCTGCTGCCGGTTCGGCGGCGAGGAATTCGTGGTGGTCATGCCCGACACGGATCTGGACCTCGCCTCGGTCGTCGCCGAACGGCTGCGCAGCCGCGTCGCCTCCGAGGCCTTCACCATCTCGCCCGCGCGGCAGCGGATCGACGTCACCATTTCGATCGGCATCGCCACGATGCTGCAGGGGCGGGACACCTCGGAAAGCCTGTTGAAGCGGGCCGACGTCGCCCTCTACGAGGCGAAGCGGAGCGGCCGCAACCGGGTCGTGGCGGACGCCGCCTGAGCGCCGCGCCGCGCCCCGTAAGCCGCTTGACATCCAAGGATTGTAGAAATCCGCATGGGGTGTGACCGGCGCGCCGCAGCCGGGCCGGCCAAAGGCTTGTACCAATAGACTTGCCGATTCAGGCAATTGTCCGGGGGACTGCCATGAGGCCCATGTTCGCGCTGTTCGCCGTCGCGACGCTGCAGTTGGCCACGGCCGCGCGCGCCGAGGACGCTCCGCCCGCCGCGGCGAAGCCGCCGGTCGTCTCCGCCTCCGCGCCGACCCATGCCGTCGGCACCAAGAAGGGCGCGAAGCCGGTCGATCGCGTCGTCACCGGCGCGCTCACCTCGGTCCCGCCCGCGATCGCCTTCAAGCCCTCCATCGACCTCGTGAACTGGTACGAAGAGCGCGGCGGGGTGACCTTCCCGTCCGGCGACCGCATCGTCTACTGCCACGGATTCGGCTGCGAATTCCGCACCGCGATCCCGATCGACGACGCCGACAAGGCCGAACTCGCCGCCATCTTCGCCAAGCATCAGGACAGCGCCAAGGCGGAACGGGAGGGGATCGACCTCGCCGTGCAGTGGTGGGAGAAGAAGGCGGCGCCGCTGCTCGGCGGCAAGCCGGACATCCGCGGCTCGGAATACTGGCAGGCGCATCAGCGCGGCCAGACCGACTGCCTGGACGAGGCGACGAACTCCACCACCATCCTGATCTATCTGCAGCGCCAGGGGCTGTTGCGCTACCACCATGTGATGCGCCCGGACAGCCGCGGCGGCTTCTTCTACGCCCATGCGACGGCGGTGTTCCACGAAAAGGGCGGCGAGGACTGGGTGGTGGACAGCTGGATGCGCGATTCCGGCGACCCCAACGACGTCATGACCTGGGCGGAGTGGTCCTCGCACTGGTGAGGGAATACCTCCACCTTATTCAGAAACGGCGGGTCGTGCCTCCAGGCGACGGCTGCCGCCATGTCGAGTCGTTCCGGGTCATGGTTGAATATTTTTCGAAGCGCGTGGAAGGGATTTGCGCAATAGCGATGATGTCGACGATCATGTCATCTGGCAAGACGAGATGACGTCCTTCATCAATACTTAAAAGAATTGAATTTTCAAATAAATCTCTAATATTCAAAGCCAAATTGTTCTTGTAATCGAAAAATCGGCACCAACGGAAGATAAAAGGTTCGCCCATTCTCTTTGGGATTGTAGAACTCTAGGTGTCGCTCGTCCTTAACCAACTTTCTGGAACAGGCTTGGCAAGCGGCACAACCTTCGGTTACTCTGTTATCGTTTTGTTAACGGAGAAACTTTTCATGTTTAAGCGATTGTGTAAGGGAATGTTAGCAGCCACGCTGATCCTAGGGACCAGTAGTGCAGCCAATGCCGCCTGTTCGGTCAGCAATCTTGCCGGAAAATGGGCCGTCTACATCAACACAGCCCAGGCACCCGGATGGGTCGTGTGCACCATCAATGTGAGCCCGACTGGTTTGTTCAGTGGTATCTGCCAAGCGTTCAACAACAATGTCTCTACCATATCGGGTGGCCGATTTGGTTTCTTTAACCGAAGCATCTGCATGTTCAATGCGACGTTCATTGCCGGAGGAGTTCCGACAAGGATAGACGCCGCCAATCAGTCTGGCGGTACCCTGACTGGAGCTATGGAGGATGCCTACTCGTTCTACTACACATTCAATGCTGTAAAGATACCCTCCGCCGTTCGGGCAGCGACCAAGCCGGCTAACCCGGAGGTAGAACCCGAATTCAGTGGATTCAAGGGAACTGAGATCACCTCGGGAGGCTTTGCGGCAGTGTTGGCGGCCAAGCCGAAGACCTAACTGGCCAGGACGGTACGGCTGGATTGGGCCTTGGAGGCGGGCCCAATTCAGTCCTGCCGTGTCCCCCTATCTTATGCCTCGATCTGCCATTATCGTTCCGTGGTCATCAACTCCGATCTTCACTCGGAAGATCCGAGCGGGGTCGTCATAAAGAAGAAACGGCCGCTCCCCCCTGTGCCCGTTCACGCGCGCACAGACTGGCTCGGGCTGATCACTTGAAGGAAGTGACTTGAACTGGGCTTCGAGCGGATTACGCTCCGCAACTGTCTTTGATCGCTTAACCGGGCTACCGGAAGGGCTCAGGGCATGCGGTGGGCGTCCGCTCTCTTTGCTGAATTTTTCATGCTGGAGACCGTTCTGTTCGCGGATCTCGGCCTGGCCCATGACGCCCCGTCAGGCTGGCCCTATCCGCCCGACTGCTGCAACGGACAGGATTGCTACGAGATCAGTAGCGACGAGGTTGAGCTGCTTCGAGACGGGAGTTATCGGATCCGCGAGACGGGAGAGATCTTCTTCAACCCTTGGTCAGTCCGATCAGGACCAGGGCAGCGCATCTTCCGTTGGTCGCTGGACACGAACTTCCACCGATGCAGTTGGAAAGGCGAGAGGAGCTATCCCACCCATTGCCTCTTCGTGCCATCCCCGCCGAGCTGAGGCGCCACTCGTCTGCGCGAAGCTCAAGGTATTGGCGACCACGCCTCGTGCGAGTTCCGTCGTCGGGTCGCTCCCGCTCCTTTGGAACCGTGGTGGCCGAGGGCGGGGGAGACACCCGGAAGACCCCACTGAGACATCCCATGGCAGTTGCGACGGTCGAGTAGTGGAAAGAGATCAGAAAGTTAGTCGCAAAATCAAACGCCCGCCGGGGGGGAGGACCCGGCGGGCGTTCGATGCTTCGGCCCCGGCTTGGGAGGAAGCCGGGCCGGCAAGGGCCGACGCGTGGGAGGAGAACCGCGCCGGACCCGTCTACGTCGGTCGCCGGACCGGGAGCGGGCGCTCTCCGGGAGGAAGAGGCGACCGTGTCCCTGTCGTGCGGCGGCGGCGCGGTTCCCGATCCGGACCTCGGCCCGGACGGCCGTCGCACCGTGTGTGCCGACCATGGCCTCTAGATAGGGCAAGCAGGCTGACCTTTTAAGCGGCGGCCGCCACATATCCGGCATGCGGATTGTGCAACGCACAACGACGCTCACGTCCCGCGCCGGAGCGCCGCCAGATCCGCGCGCAAGTCGGCGACGGCGCGCCACAGCACCGGCACCAGCTGATCCGGGCGGATCCACTGCCGGCTGTCCGGATCGGCCGCGTCCATGAGGCCCCAGGCGCCGAAATCCACGCCGAGGTCGTCGAGCGCGGCCTTCAGGTCCTGCGCGCGAAAGCCCGCATGCTGGCGGCGGCCCGGCCGGTCGCGCAGGACCGGTTCCCCCGCGGCGCCGGGGGCTTCCGCCACGTCGCGGCCGCCGACCGTCCAGCGGAACAGGATCGGCGCCAGGCGGTCGACCAGACCGCCGGCGAGATCGGAACCGAGCGGCCGGATCTCCGCCTTGTCGCGCGCGTCCGAACTCTGGATCGTGCCGTTCACCGCGAACACCGTGCCCCAGCGGCGGGTCGACGTGCCGAGCGCCATGGCGTTGTCGACGCCGGGCCTGAGCGCGGTCGGCTCGAGGGTCAGCCGCGCCACATAGTTGCAGCAGAGGCTCCAGCGGGTCGCGGCATGGTCGTAGAAGGCGAGGGGGCCTGTCGCCACGCCCTGGGCGTTGGCGGCGAGGATCGAGAAGGTCGCCGCGGTGGCGCCGTCGACGGCGTTCGCGTGCTGCAGCAGCGTCTGCGCCTGGGTCCCGAGCGCGGCAGGTCCGCGCAGGCTCACGGCCGCCGCCGCGCCGATCCCGGTCGCCGTATACTCCACCGCGAGGGTCGGCGAGGCGCCCGCGACCGCCAGGTCCGCGCGCGGATCCGCCGTGCCGATCCCGACCCTGCCATCCGCCTGCACCACCACGGCCTCCTTCCAGGCCGCGCCGTCGGCGCTGGTCTTGATCGCGAGCCGGTCGGCGCCGGTCGTGCCGATCTCGGCCCGGCCGGAAAAGCCGGTCTGGAACACCAGGCTCGCGGTCTGCGCGGGATCCGCCTTGTTGAGCTTCAGCCGCACGCTGCCCTGACCCGGCGTGCCGTCGTCGCAGGAGAACAGGACGGCCTCGCCCTTCGCCGCGAGCCGGTTCACCGCGTCCGGGCGGGTCCCGATCCCGAGCCGCGGCACGGTGTCGCCGGTATTCGCCCGGCCCCAGCCGGATCCGTCATGCACGACGAGGAGCTGTTCGGCCGCGATCCAGGCGACCCAGCCGGCACGCGGGGTGAAGAACGCCCAGGCGCCGTCCTGATAGGCCGCGACACGGCCCGCCTTGCCGGCCCAGGCACCGGTCGCGCCGGCCGCGACGATGTAGCGGTCGCCGTCGGCGGGCGCGGCGGGCGGGGCCTGGCGGTCGCGGTCGAGCACGGCGAGCTGGACGAGGCCGTCGAGCGCGCGGATCGCCTCGTTGTGGGTGACGTGCTTCATCGCTTGCGCGGGCGCGATATAGGGCAGGGCGAGGTTCGGCGTCGCGGCGCCGGTGGCAGCGGGCATGTGGGGTCTCCGTGGCGGATAGCGCGGCCATCATGCAGCCGATCGGCGACCCGGAGGATGTCCCTAGGCACAATCCCGCATGCTCTTGCGGTGGGCAAGGGATGCCTTACTGTGGACAAGGTATAGGCATTAGCCTAAGTTTCACACGGGTCAAGTATTGCGGTGTCTGTCGATCGAAAACACATGCGGCTTGCCGGCATGTTAGCTGGACGAGCCGACTGCCGGACGGGTGTGCCGCGCCGGTTTCGCAACAGGCGCCCTCGGGCGTCCGAAGGAGCAACGGAAACATGATGAAGACCATTCTGGCGCTGGCCGGCGCCGCATTCGCGCTCACCGTCGGCGCCGCCTCGGCGGCCCCCGTCTCGCCGCTGACGCTGCCGGACAAGGCCGTGGAGAGCCAGGTCGTGACCGTGCAGCAGAGGCGCGTCGTCGTCCGCGGCGGCGGCGGCGCGTATCGCGGCGGGTACCGGGGCGGCTATCGCGGTGGCGTCGTCTATCGCGGCGGCGGCTACTACTATCGCGGCTATCGCGGCTACGCCTATGCGCGTCCGGGCTACCGCTATTACGGCGGTTACTATTATCCGGGCGCCGCCTTCGGCGCCGCCGTGGTCGGCGCGGCCGTCGGAGCGGCGATCGTCGCGGCGCCGCCGCCGCCGCCGGCCTATGCGGTTCCGGTCGGGGATGCGCATGTGCAGTGGTGCCTCAGCCGGTACCGCTCCTACGACCCGGGCAGCGACACGTTCCAGCCCTACGACGGGCCGCGGCAGCGCTGCGTTTCGCCCTACTGACACGATCCGATTTCGCGCGATGACAAGGGCCGGGGCGGCGACGCTCCGGCCTTTTGCGTTGTGGCGGGAGCCCATCCGGACAGCAACCGGATGCCCGATGCCGGCCTCGTCGAGATCAATCGACCGCGACGCTCGGCCGGACCCTGCGGCAATTCCCGAGGGCGCGGGAGAAGCGGAGCAATAATTCGCCGCTGGCGCGTGGATGAACTCGTTGTAACGGAATCGTTTGGAACCATCGCTGACCGCTTCTGTTGAGAGGTATGACCGCCGAAACGTGCCGGACCGAGGCATGTGCGGCGGATTTGGCCACGCCGAGGCCGAATGTCTTTCAAGGAGCTACCCATCATGAAAAAAATCATCCTGTCCCTGACCGCGGCGACCTTTGCCTTCACCCCGATCGCCGCGAGCGCCGCCCCGTCCACGCCGCTCATGCTGCCGAGCACCGCCATGGAGCCGAAAGCGGAGACGGTGCAGAACCGCCGTGTCGTCGTGCGCGGCAACGCCGGCGGAAATGTCGGCCGCAACTGGGCGCGGGGTCCGAATGCGGGCCGCAACTATGTCCGCGGCCCCGGCTACATTCGCCACGGCAACGCCTGGTACTATCGCGGCCATCGCGGCTACGCCTATGCCCGCCCAGGCTATCGCTACTACAACGGCTGGTGGTTCCCGGCGACCGCCTTCGCGGTCGGCGCGGCGGTCGGCGTCGCGGCCACGGCGCCTTACGGCTACGGCTACGGCTCGGGCTACTACGGCGGCAACGACAGCACGAACATGGCCCCCTACAACAACGGCGTTCCGCTCGAGGCGGCGCCGCAGGGCATACGCACCGGGTCGGCCGACAGCCACACCCAGTGGTGCCTCAGCCGCTACCGCAGCTACGACGCCTACACCGACACCTTCCAGCCGAACAACGGCCCGCGCCTGCGCTGCATGTCGCCGATGTAAAGCCGCGCACCATCCGAAGCCGGCAGAGCCGGGCACGCGAGTGTCCGGCTTTTTCATGCCCCTTACGGTCGGCCGGGCATCCGAGGGTGGTTCACCGCGCAATCCTTGTGTCGTTCATCTATAGTATATAGAAATATAAATGTATCGTCAGCACAATGTGACTTCAGACGATGATTTGACGAAGAGGTCGGTCGGCCTTAATTTAAATCCGAGTGCTACGAAGGACTGAGATATTCGGTCTCGAATATTTGTAGCGATCGGGGTAAAATTTCAATGTTTTTGCGTCACCTCGCCGGAAGTCTGTGCGCTCTCGCGTTGCTGATCGGCCCGGCCGTCGCCGAGACGCGCTGTCCGGAGGGCGTCGAACGGATCGACGAGGTGGTCGCCGAAGCGGCCGGGCTGACCGTGGAGCGGCTCAACGCGGTGAAGGTCGCGCGCTCGCTCGACAACGACGACGTCTGCACCATGCCGCAGGCGAAGCTCGACCGGGCACTCTTCCGGCTCGACAACCCGATGCCCGACCATCCGGGCGATTGGGCGAAGTTCCGCGCCAAGCAGCAGGCCGACGAACGCGGCGTCGTGGCGCCGAACGGCCTCGTCCGCGCCATGGAGGCGCGCCGGCGCATCGTGGGCGAAACGCAGAAACGGCGCGCGGCCCGCGGCGCGGCGGCCGGGCTGCGCGACCCGTCGCCCGTCTGGACCCCGATCGGCCCGACCAAGGTCGGCGGCCGCGTCCGCTCGATCCTGATCCACCCGACCAATCCCTCGCGCATGTGGACCGGCAGCGTAGCCGGGGGGCTCTGGACCACGGCGGACGCGGGCGGCTCCTGGACGCCGGTGAACGACTTCCTGCCCAATCTGTCGATCTCGTCGCTCGTGATGGCGCCGAACGATCCGAACACGATATATGCCGGGACGGGCGAAGGCTACTTCAACGGAGATGCGGTGCGCGGGGCGGGCATCTTCCGGTCCACCGACGGCGGCGTGACCTGGACGCAGATGTCCTCAACCAATCCGGCGCTCAACGCGGACTGGTTCTACGTCAACCGCATCGCGATCGCACCGGACAACCCGCAGGTCATGCTGGCCGCCACAAGGGAAGGCATTTACCGCACGAAAGACGGCGGCGCGTCATGGGCCAGGACGACCCTGAACTGGTATGGCGACTCGCTAGGTGATGTGGACTTTCATCCAACTAACGGCAACCTGGCGGTGCTGGCCGGCATGCGGCCTGACAGTTCGTACGCGACAGGGGGCGCCTGGTATTCTACGGACGGAGGCCGGACGTGGCTAAAATCCGATCTGCCCAGCTTTGGCCGAGCCGAGATCGCGTGGAGCAGGTCCTCGCCCAACGTGCTCTTCGCGTCCGTCGACGAATATCTCGGCTATACGGGGGGCATCTTCAAATCCATCAACTTCGGTGCAAACTGGACGCTCGTCAGTACCGTCGGACACCTAGGCAACCAAGGTTGGTACGATAATACGATCTGGGTGGACCCGACCAACGCCGATCACGTGATCATCGGCGGCATCGATCTCTACCGTTCCACGAACGGCGGCACGAGCTTCACCAAGATCTCGGCGTGGTACGAACCGAACTCCGTCCACGCGGATCACCATGTGATCGTCGAGCATCCCGGCTACAACGGGACGACCAACAAGACCGTCTATTTCGGCAATGACGGCGGCGTCTACCGGGCGACCGACATCTCGGCCGTCGCCGTCACGCAAGGCTGGACCAATCTCAACAACGGCCTCGCCATCACCCAGTTCTACAGTGGCGCGGGGCACAACGGTACGAACGGACGCATCTACGGCGGCACCCAGGACAACGGCTCGCTCGTCCTGGAACTCGGCGGGGAATGGACCACGGCCTACGGCGGCGACGGCGGCGCCTCTGCCGTGGACCCGACCGACGGCAACTACATCTTTGGGGAATATGTCTATCTGCAACTGCACCGCTCAGGCAACGGCGGCCTCTGGACTTACGACATCTACCAAGGCATTTCCGATGCGGGCGACTACAGATTCGCCCTTTTCATCGCGCCCTTCGCGCTCGATCCGAACAACCCCCGCACGCTCTTTGCGGGCGGGCGAAGCCTTTGGCGCAGCACGAACGCGAAGGCAAACGCTGTGTCCTGGTCGCGCATCTTTGACCCCCCGTCGGGGCGTCTCAGTCAGATCCACGTGGCGGAGGGCAATTCGAACGTCGTCTGGTTCGGGACCGAGTTCGGCGATCTCTACAAGAGCACCAACGCCACCGCGGGGTCGCACACCTTCGCCGCGGTCACGTCGCCCGTGTCCGGCCGCATGGTGCTCACCCTGCTCGTCGACAAGGACAATGTGAACCGGGTCTATGCCGGGTTCGGCGGCTATTCGCGCGACAATCTCTGGCGGACCGACAATGGCGGGACGACCTGGACGAGCATCGGCACCGGGCTGCCGGAATCGCCCGTCCGCTCCATCCTGCGCCATCCCTACAACCCGAACTGGCTCTATGTGGGGACCGAGGTCGGCGTGTTCACCTCGGAGGACGGCGGCGCGACCTGGAGCGCCACCAATGACGGCCCGGCCAATGTCTCGACCGACCAGCTCTTCTGGTACGACAAGGTGAACCCGACGCTGGTCGCGGCGACCCATGGCCGCGGCATGTTCATGGCACGCCTCGCCGACCCGCGCCTGACCGTCGCCAAGGCCGGGTCCGGCGGCGGCACGGTCGTCTCGAACCCCGAAGGACTGAATTGCGGCGCGACCTGCGCGGCGGTTTTCCCCAATGCGGTCCCGGTGACGCTGACCGCGAGCGCCGCGACGAATTCGCGCTTCGACGGCTGGTCCGGCGGCTGCAGCGGGACATCGCCCACCTGCACCCTGTCCATGACGAGCCCGACGGCGGTCACCGCCACCTTCGTAGCGACCCGGGCGTCGCTGACCGTGGTGAAGAGCGGCACAGGCGCAGGCACCGTCACATCCGCGCCCGGCGGCATCGACTGCGGGCCGTCCTGCAACGGCCTCGTGGACATCGGCGCCACCGTCACGCTGACCGCGACGCCCGCCGCCGACTCGTCCTTCGCCGGCTGGACGGGCGCCTGCGCGGGAACCGACCCGACCTGCACGCTCACCTTCACCGCCGCGACCACGGTCGGTGCCGCTTTCTCGATCGCGAAGCAAGTCCTGACCGTCGCGCGGTCGGGCGACGGGGCCGGTAGCGTCACCTCGACGCCGGCCGGCATCCTGTGCGGAGAGGATTGCGGCGAGCCCTTCGATGTCGGCACCACCGTGACGCTCACCGCAACGCCGGCGCCGGGTTCCGTGTTCGCCGGTTGGTCGGGCGCCTGTCAGGGCACCACCCCGATCTGCGGTGTCACCGTCACGACGGCCGCCTCGGCCGTCGCCACCTTCGCGCCCGCTACGTTCGCGGTGACGGTCGCCAGGACCGGCTCGGGACGCGGCACCGTCGCGTCGGACCCGGCCGGCATCGACTGCGGAACCGACTGCGGCGGCGACTTCCCGACGGGGTCCACCGTGACCCTGAGGGCGACCGCGGCGAGCGGCTCGATCTTCACGCGCTGGTCGGGCGACTGCAGCGGAGAGATACCGACCTGTGCGGTGGCGGTGAACCGCGCTCTCGCCGTATCGGCCGACTTCGCCGTCCTGAAGACCAAGCGCCTGACGGTCACCCGCAAGGGCAGGGGCATGATCGTGTCCTCGCCGGCGGGAATCGAGTGCGGCACCAAGTGCAAGGTCTCGTTCCCGGTCGGGCGAACCGTCACCCTGACGGCCAAGACGTCGGGCTCGCGCTTCTCCGGCTGGAGCGGTAGCTGTTCCGGTGGATCGTCAAAATGTAAGCTCACGATGTCGCGCGACCGGAAGGTGACCGCCACCTTCACGACGCGCCGTTGAGGCCGCCGTGGGTGCCCCCGTCGAGACGGCGATCCGCCGCGCAGTCTGAAGAAAGGGCGACGTCATGCGGGCTTCCCGATGGTCTCGCGGAACGATGAGCGCGCTCCTGACGGTCGCCACGGCCCTGTCCGCGTCGGCCCCGGCCGTCGCCGAAACGCCGAACCTGACCGGCACCCTGTCCCTCGCGGCGGGCCCCTGCGGCAACCAGCCGCGGCTCGGCGCGCCCTGCCTCTCGCGCCGCGAACCGGCGAGCGGCGCGCGCATCACGCTCGCCCGCGACGGAGACGCCGCCCGCGACCTGACGCTCGACAGCTCCGGCCGCTTCGCCGTGACGCTTCCGCCGGGCGTCTGGCGGATCGCGCTCGCGCCGGGCCAGCCGGCGCTGCGCATGGCGCCGCGCGACGTCACGATCCCGGCGGACGGTGCGGTCAGCGTCGACATCGACGTGACCGCGCTCCGGCCTTAGAGCCTGTCCCATCCGGATCGCAAGCATCCGGACGAACAGGACCGGCTCAGACGATCGACCCCGGGGCATGTCCCGGTCGGATGCTGCCGTCCGATCGGGAATGGTCTCGCACGACCGGTCACCCGCCGGAGGCCTCGGCCGCCGCCAGCAATTCGCGGGAGTAGGGTTGGGCGACGTCGCCGGCACGGAACTGCGGGAGGGCAGTGGGCCATGAGCCAAACCCGGCCGCCGGGACCCGATCACGCGAGCCCATGAGGTCCATTCGCATAAGATGGATTATGGAACCGAAATCGATACCCGGTTCCCTGCGCGCTAGGCGCCGGCGCGCGGTCCGAACAGGATGACGGCGGCGGCGATCAGGGCGAGCCCGCCTCCGGTCAGATCCCAGATGTCCGGCCGGCGCCCCTCCACGACCCACAGCCAGGCGAGCGAGGCCGCGATATAGACGCCGCCATAGGCCCGCATAGGCGCGGCCCGCATGGTCGCTCGGCGCCATCGTCAGGAGCCAGGCGAAGGCAATCAGCGCCGGCACGCCGGCGATCGCCCAGAGCGGCGATCGGTCCATCCGGAGCCACGCCCAGAACGCGAAGCACCCGGCGATCTCGGCCAAGGCCGCGCCGGCATAGATCAGTGTTGTCGCGACTTGGACGGGCATGCGGCGGTACCGGTCGGGACACTGAGGCCGGCTCGACGTTGCCATCGTGTCCGGTCTCTCGCGAGCCATCCTGCCATTGAATCGGCGCTGCGGGTTCTCGCTGTGGCTATGCAGCGAAGCGGCGCGATCGGTCGATCCCGGCGGCGATCATCGTGACGGCTGCGGCCACGACACGCGCGCCGCGGCCACGTCGACGCATCGCGGCGGCTTCGCCGAGTCCGGGTAAGGCACCGGCCATCGGTTGCATGCAACCATCTGAGAAAGCCCATTTCATACGCAGCGGCCCGGTGGATCGCCAGCCGCGGCGTAGCGCTGATTAAATATTAAGCACATGCCGCATATTCGGCGTCGGGCCGCGCGCCGGCACCGCCGACGAGCGCAAAAAGCCTCGAAAAGGTCCCGTTGCATGTATCCGGCGACACTTGGCACCGCTCTTGCGAGCCACCGGGCGTCCGCGAGCCCTGTCGTCGCGGTCGACCCGCGCGGCGTCTGCCGCCGCGCTCAGTTGGGGGAACGAAACCAATGAAGTTTACGTCCACCGCGGCCGGTCTTGCGGTCGCCGGATCTCTCGCGCTCGGCACCATGACCGCATCCGCGCAGGAGACGATCAAGGTCGGCATCCTGCACTCGCTGTCGGGAACCATGGCGATCTCCGAGACGACGCTCAAGGACACGGTGCTGTTCCTGATCGACGAGCAGAACAAGAAGGGCGGCGTGCTCGGCAAGAAGCTCGAGGCCGTCGTGGTCGACCCGGCCTCGAACTGGCCGCTCTTCGCCGAGAAGGCGCGCGAACTCATCACCAAGGACAAGGTCGCCGTCGTGTTCGGCTGCTGGACCTCGGTCAGCCGCAAGTCCGTGCTGCCGGTGTTCAAGGAGTTGAACTCGATCCTCTTCTACCCGGTCCAGTACGAGGGTGAGGAATCCGAGCGCAACGTGTTCTACACGGGCGCCGCGCCGAACCAGCAGGCCATCCCCGCGGTCGACTACCTCCTCTCCAAGGACGGCGGCGAAGTGAAGCGCTGGGTGCTCGCCGGGACCGACTACGTCTATCCGCGGACGACCAACAAGATCCTGGAAGCCTACCTGAAGTCGAAGGGTGTGGCCCAGGAAGACATCATGATCAACTACACGCCGTTCGGTCATTCCGATTGGCAGACGATCGTGTCGGACATCAAGAAGTTCGGCTCGGCCGGCAAGAAGACCGCCGTCGTATCGACCATCAACGGCGACGCCAACGTGCCGTTCTACAAGGAACTCGGCAACCAGGGCATCAAGGCGACCGACATCCCGGTCGTGGCCTTCTCGGTCGGTGAGGAAGAACTCGCCGGCATCGACACCAAGCCGCTGGTCGGCCACCTCGCCGCCTGGAACTACTTCCAGAGCGTCAAGGATCCGGCGAACGAAGAGTTCATCGCCAAGTGGAAGGCCTACACGAAGAACCCGAAGCGCGTCACCAACGATCCGATGGAAGCGCATGTGATCGGCTTCGACATGTGGGTGAAGGCGGTCGAGAAGGCCAAGTCGACCGACGCCGACAAGGTGATCGACGCGATCGTCGGCATCGAGGCGAAGAACCTGACCGGCGGCACCTCGGTGATGCTGCCGAACCACCACATCACCAAGCCCGTCCTGATCGGCGAGATCAAGGGTGACGGCCAGTTCGACGTGGTGTGGCAGACCAAGGGCCTCGTCCCGGGCGACGCCTGGACCGACTTCCTCGAAGGCTCCAAGGACCTCGAGGCCGACTGGGTCACGCTGAAGTGCGGCAACTACAACAAGGTCACCAAGAAGTGCGGCTGACGCCGGGCTTCCTCTGACCTCGACCTCAAGGGGAGGCGCGACCCGCCTCCCCGTCTCGCCTCCCCGGGCCGCCTCGGCATCCGCGCGGACCGGCGGCCATCGCTTCGACACCGAAGTGCTTCCCGGCACGCCTACCGTGCCTCCGTCCCCGGCGAGCGGAAACATACCCATGCGGTCTCTGATCAGCCTGATCGCCGCCGTTCTGGCGCTGAGCCTGACCCTTTGGCCCGCGGCCCCGGCGAGCGCCCAGTCCGCGCCGCCGAACATCGACGGCGCGCTCACAAAACTCCTCGGCGACAGTTTCGCGGACACCGACGCGGCCATCCAGGAGCTCGCCACCAGCGGCCATCCGCGCGCCGCCGACATCGTCCGCGCCATCCAGGACGGCAAGCTCGAATTCTCCGCCACCGCCAAGACCGTGGTGATCCGCACGGACGCCGGCCTCGTCGACCCGGCGACCGGCGCCGTCGTCGCCGCGCCGCCGCCCGGCCTTTCGCCCGTGCGCGTCAACAACCGCGTCCGCCGCGCCATCGAGGCGGCCATGGGCGCGCTGACCCTGCTCAATCCGGATCCGGTGAAGCGCCGCGAGGCGGCCGACGCGGTGTTTCGCTCGCGCGACGCCAACGCGCTCGGCGCGCTCGACCAGGCGATCGCCAAGGAGACCGATCCGGGCGTGAAGATCGCCTTCGCGGCCGCCCGCGCTGCCATCGTGCTGACCAAGCCCGACGCGCCGGTCGCCGACCGCGTCGCCGCGGCTGCCGCCATCAAGCTGCGCGGCGGGCAGGACGCGGTCGCCCTCCTCCGCGCGCTGCCGGCCGACACGCCGCCCGAGGTGAAGGGCGCCGCGCTCGAAGCCGCGACCTCCATCGAGAACACGCTCGCGCTCTGGAACAACGCGCAGAACGTGGTCTACGGCATCTCGCTCGGCTCGGTGCTGCTGCTCGCCGCGATCGGCCTCGCCATCACCTTCGGCGTCATGGGCATCATCAACATGGCACATGGCGAGATGGTCATGATCGGCGCCTATACGACATTCGTCGTCCAGGAGGTGATCCGCGCCAAGGCGCCGGGCCTGTTCGACTGGTCGCTCGCCTTCGCGATCCCCCTCGCCTTCCTGACCTCCGGCCTCGTCGGCGTCGTGCTCGAACGCACCGTGATCCGCTGGCTCTACGGGCGCCCGCTCGAGACGCTGCTCGCCACCTGGGGCATCTCGCTGATCCTCATCCAGGCGGTGCGCACCCAGTTCGGCGCCAACAACCGCGAGGTCGGCGCGCCGTCCTGGATGTCCGGCTCGGTGGAGCTCGGCCATCTGACGCTGACCTGGGGCCGGCTCTGGATCATCGTCTTCGCGCTCGGCGTGTTCTGCGCGCTGATCCTCGTCCTGAAGCGCACGCCGCTCGGGCTGCAGATGCGCGCGGTGACGCAGAACCGCGCCATGGCGAGCGCCATGGGCATCCGCACGCCCTATGTGGACGCCCTCACCTTCGGCCTCGGCTGCGGCATCGCCGGCATCGCCGGCGTGGCGCTCAGCCAGATCGACAATGTGAGCCCGAACCTCGGCCAGAGCTACATCATCGACAGCTTCATGGTCGTGGTGTTCGGCGGCGTCGGCAATCTCTGGGGCACGCTGGTCGGCGCCATGACGCTCGGCATCGTCAACAAGTTCCTCGAACCCTACGCGGGCGCCGTGCTCGGCAAGATCATCGTGCTCGTCTTCATCATCCTCTTCATCCAGAAGCGTCCGCGCGGGCTCTTTGCGCTGAAGGGACGCGCGGTGGAAGCATGATCACTTCGTTCCTCCTGAACGGCCTCGACCGGCGGGTCTCCATCGCCGTCGTGATCCTGGCGATCATCGGCGTTGGCGTGCCACTGCTCAACCTCCTGCTGCCGCTATCGAGCCCGTTCCACGTGCCGACCTATCTCGTCACGCTCTGGGGAAAATACGCGGCCTATGCGCTCCTCGCGCTCTCGCTCGATCTCGTCTGGGGCTATTGCGGGATCCTGTCGCTCGGCCACGGCGCCTTCTTCGCGCTCGGCGGCTACGCCATGGGCATGTATCTGATGCGCCAGATCGGCACCCGCGGTGTCTATGCCAATCCGATCCTGCCCGACTTCATGGTCTTCCTGAACTGGAAGGAACTGCCGGTCACCTGGTGGGGCTTCTCGTCCTTCCCCTATGCCATGCTGATGGTCGTGCTGGTGCCGGGGCTGCTCGCCTTCGTGTTCGGCTGGTTCGCCTTCCGGAGCCGCGTCACCGGCGTCTATCTCTCGATCATCACCCAGGCGATGACCTACGCCCTCCTCCTCGCCTTTTTCCGCAATGACATGGGTTTCGGCGGCAACAACGGGCTGACCGACTTCAAGGACATCCTCGGCTACAATGTGCAAGGAGCCCCGACGCGCGCGGCGCTCTTCGCCATCACCGTCGGCGCCGTCATCCTCGGGCTCCTCGTCGCCTCGGCGATCGTCAATTCCAAGCTCGGCAAGGTGCTGCTCGCGATCCGCGACGCGGAGAGCCGGACCCGCTTCATCGGCTACCGGGTGGAGACCTTCAAGGTGTTCGTCTTCACCGTCTCGGCCTGCATGGCCGGGATCGCCGGCGCGCTCTATGTGCCGCAGGTCGGCATCATCAATCCGAGCGAGTTCCAGCCGGCCAACTCCATCGAGGCGGTCATCTGGGTCGCGGTCGGCGGGCGCGGCACGCTGGTCGGCGCGATCGTCGGCGCGGTCGCGGTCAACTGGGGCAAGACCTGGTTCACCGGCGTGCTGCCGGAATACTGGCTCTTCGCGCTCGGCCTCCTGTTCGTGCTCGTCACGCTTTTCCTGCCGCGCGGCATCGTCGGCACGGCGTCCGAATGGCTCGCCCGCTCCCGCCGCGCCACCCCCTCCCCGCCGGCCGGCGCGCCGGCAGCCCATCCCGCCGAGTGAGGCCATGGACGTCGCCCGCAACTCGATCCTCTATCTCGACGGCGTGAAGGTCTCCTTCGACGGCTACAAGGCCCTGCGCGGCCTGTCGCTAACGATCGAGCCCGGCGAGATGCGCGCCATCATCGGCCCGAACGGCGCCGGCAAGACGACCATGATGGACGTCATCACCGGCAAGACCCGGCCGGACGAGGGCGAGGTCCTGTTCGGCGGCATGACCGACCTCACCCGGCTCGACGAGGCGACCATCGCCGAGCTCGGCATCGGCCGAAAATTCCAGAAGCCGACCGTGTTCGAGAGCCAGACCGTTCGCGACAACTTGCTGCTCGCGCTGAAGGCCGACCGCGGCGTCTTTGCGACCCTGTTCCACCGTCAGACCGCCGCCGAGGCCGCCCGCATCGACGAACTGCTCGAGACGATCAAGCTGCAGGACCGGCAGAAGGAGCTCGCCAAGAATCTCAGCCACGGTCAGAAGCAGTGGTTGGAGATCGGCATGCTGCTCGCGCAGGAGCCGCAGCTCCTGCTGGTCGACGAGCCGGTCGCCGGCATGACCGACGCCGAGACCATGGAGACCGCCCATCTTTTGCGCCGCATCAACGAGACGAAGTCCGTGGTGGTGGTCGAGCACGACATGCATTTCGTGCGCGAGCTCGGCGTCAAGGTCACGGTGCTGCACGAGGGCGCCGTCCTTTCGGAGGGCTCGATCGACCATGTCGCCGCCGACCCGAAGGTCATCGAAGTCTATCTGGGGCGCTGAGACATGCTGGCGGTCAAGGACATCGACCTCTACTACGGCGCCGCCCAGGCGCTCCGCTCCGTCTCGGTCGAGGCCATTCAGGGCGAGATCACCTGTGTGCTCGGCCGCAACGGCGTCGGCAAGACGTCGCTGCTGCGTGCCGTGATCGGCCTTGCGCCGATCGCGCGCGGCTCGATCACGCTCGACGGCATCGATCTCGGGCCGTTCCGCCCCTATGACCGCGCCCGCCGCGGCGTCGCCTTCGTGCCGCAGGGCCGCGAGATCTTCCCGCTCCTCACCGTCCGGGAAAACCTCGAGACCGGCTATGCCTGCCTGCCGCGCTCCGAGCGCTACGTCCCGGACGAGATCTACGACCTCTTCCCTGTCCTGAAGGACATGCTCGGCCGACGCGGCGGCGACCTCTCCGGCGGCCAGCAGCAGCAGCTCGCGATCGGCCGCGCCCTCGTCACCCGCCCGCGCCTCCTCGTCCTCGACGAGCCGACCGAGGGCATCCAGCCTTCCATCATCAAGGACATCGGCCGCGCGCTCGACTATCTGCGCGGCAAGGGCACCATGGCGATCCTGCTCGTCGAGCAATATTTCGACTTCGCCCGCGACCTCGCCGACCGCTACGCGGTCCTCGACCGCGGCGAAGTGGTCATCGCGGGCACGAAGGATACGGTGGATCCGGACGAGGTGAGAAGGCGGATCCAGGTGTGAGCGGTCCTCACGACTCCTCTCGCGTCTCGGGATGTTCATCGTCGCGCCAAGGGCGGCATGCGACGTTTTGCAACCATAGCGCGTCGCGGATGTCGTCGGGCCAATACTATAAGTATTCTGAATATATCTGATGTAAAATGGCGATCCTGAGCCGCCTCTGTCGATCGGATGGACATACTCCAAAGTCGTTCCCGCTCTACTGGAAGCTTTACACGAGACTTAAGTCGCGCTGTCCGACGCGATAAGAAGGCGGGACTGGTACATGCATTTTCTCTTATGTCTTCTTCCACCACCGTGACCTTGGCGGTTTGACCGTGAGTCCGGTGCAGGGTCAACTGGTCCGTGCTGGGAACACTCCGCCGCCCGTGCAGCCTGCGTCGAAGACGTCGCGTTCGGGCGGGCCCCAGGTCACGAAGATCGAGGTTCTGGCAGGGTCGGCCGGGTCGGCAGGCAAAGGGGCCGAGTCTGGCCCTTGAGCTTGTTGCGACGCCGCAGGCACCGCAGAACTGTATTCCCAAGTCTTCCTCCGTGGAACCGCAAATGCGATGAGCGACCGGCGTCGCGCCGCCAAATTCTTCGGGACGAATTCTTGCAATCCAATATTTGCATTAATTATCCGACTGCTTGGAAACCCCATCAAGCGGCGCCGCCAGCTCTGGCATCGGAGCCTTAGATACAATAACACTCAAGGTGCTTGGGTCACTGCCGCCCTCAAGCTACCCTTCCTGGCCTTCAACCGCTCCGAGACAAAAGGGACCGCATTGCGCAGGCCCGGAAGTTCCGACAGTTGCGAGCAGCACCGGAGAAGCACCGTGAGCGTTCCTACCGTATTCATCGTCGGCGCCGAGAAGGGCGGGACCGGAAAAACAACCACCAGCAGGGTTCTGCTTGATTATCTGGCGTCCAAGAACGTTCTCGCCCGAGCCTTCGACACTGAACATCCTTCCGGTAGTCTGCAGCGCTTCCATCCTGAAGTGACGCGCGTCGTGGATCTGACGGAGACCTCTGACCAGATGGTCGTGTTCGACACGCTCGCTACGACCGAGACAAAGGTTACGCTCCTCGATCTGCGTGCCGGCACTCTGATGTCGACCCTCGAACTCCTCGAGACGATCGGCTTCCTCGACGGTGTGCAATCGGGCTCAGTCAACTGCACGCTCTTTCACGTCCTGGGCGCCAATGCGGCCTCCATGGCCGAGATCGAGTCCATCAAACCCTATCTCGGCGCCGTCGATTATGTTGCGGTGCGGAACCGCATCAACAATGCGACCTTTTTCGCGAACGAGAAGGGGCTCGTCGGGGCAATGAAGGGCATCGAAGACAGGCCGACGATCGATCTGCCCAACCTCAAGGAGATGGCGTTCGAGGCTGTCGAGGCGGCCGGAGCGAGCTTCCGCGACTTCGCAGCGGACAAGGACGCCGACGGGAAGCCGGCCGGCAACTCCTACGTGCTGCGCGGCATCGTCAAAGCCTGGCTCTCGGGCTGCACCTCGGAACTGGACCGCATCGGCGTTCTCGGCCGGATCGCCATAGACGAGCGGCGCAAGGCGCGCCGGTGAACCGCCAATCCGCCGCCGTAATCGGAGACGGCCTGCATGGGGCTGCCGTTTTTGTGGCGGCGGCATCACCTGGCGCGGGCGTCACGACCCTCGCCCGGGCTTTTTTCTGGTTCTTCTCGGAGCGGGCGCCCGTCGCATTCTTCCGGGTTCGTGGAGGCCCGCCCGACGACGAGGGGGGCGACGTCGGAGATCCTCGGACGATTGAGGGACTACAGGCCGTTTGTGATCGTCTCCTTGCCAAGGTACGTCCTGGGCCCGACGGTTACGGGGCAGCCGTCGTTGACGTTTCGTTCGACAGAGCCGAGGAGTTCTTCGACGCCGCCGTTACGATCGACTTTTTTGGCGAGTGCCGCAGGCGCGGCATCGCTCCCGCCGCCGTGTTTCTCGACCTCGGCGACGAGAGATCGCGCCGCCTGGGTCTGCGGCTTTTCGACGGCGGCCTGCCGGTCGGCTGCGCAGTCTCCCACGCCGCCCGGACGCCGCCGGATCCCGAGCGTCTCGGCTTTGCGACGTGGCCATTCCGCGTGCACCCGATCCGGGAACAGGACGCCGACCGTTTGACCTTCGAAGGATTGTCCGCAGACCGCGGCCTTGCCGGCTACGCTCTCACGTTCCGTCGGTCAGCTACGGATTTCCTCTTTGCGAGCGTGCTCCACGCCGTAAGCAGGATCTGAACACGAGTTCTTGGTCCGTGGCGGGGCGCGCGAGCTTCGGACTTCACTCGAGCTCGGACCTTGATCCGCCGGTTCCCGGCGACGGTGATCTTCTGGCCGTCGACTTCGAGCTCTTCGGCGCGTTGGATAATCTCGCGGATGGGCTAGGCCGCCATCAAAACGCCTTGCCCTCAGCATCCCTCAAACTGCTGAGTTATTGGCGACCCCGGCACGATTCGAACGTGCGACCAACAGCTTAGAAGGCTGCTGCTCTATCCCCTGAGCTACGGGGCCGTGAGGGTGGTTCTAGCGCGTTTCGCGCGTGCGGCAAAGGCATGGGGATGCGTCGGTCGAGGGCGTTCAACAGTGTGTGGCGCGGGGCGCGGCAAAGACCCCCGGAGGCGTGCCGCCTCCTGTCCCGGCTGGCCGGCGGGTGGGCGCGACACGCCCTGGCGGCCCCCGAACGGCGTGCGCCGCCTCAGTGCGTCCAGGTGCCGATGCGGCCGTATTTGAAGTTGTCGGAGTAGGACATCACCTTCGTGGTCTTCGTCTGCGGCTCGATCACCCGGTAGGCGATGCCTTCCTTGGTGCAGTAGGCGATGGCGTCATCCTTGGTCTCGAAGAAGAGGCGGATCTGGCTCTTCATGTCGCCGGACGACGTCCATCCCATCAGGGGTTCGGTCACGCGCGGCTGCTCGGCCTCGAAGTCGAGGCACCATTGCTTGGACTTCGCCTGGCCGGACTGCATGGCCGTCTTGGCCGGACGATAGATGCGCGCCACCATGCTGACCTCTCCGTCGAAAAGCGCCCAATCAGCGTTCGGGCTGAAGCGCCGTACCGGCGGAGCCCGCTCCCGCGGGTCCCGCGCCTGCCCGGCTTCGCTATGCCTCTACACCGTCGACCCTTGCACCGCCAGTGGGTCGGGCGACCGAACCGTCCCGTCCCGGAGGGTGCGACGCCGCGCCGCCGGCCTGGCGCCGTGAGAGGCGTGCGGCCGGCGACGTCGTCGAAGGCGATCGCGGATACTTGTTTCGGCGCGCTGGGAGAGAGACGCCGCGGAGCACCGGCGCCGCTGCGTCCCGGGCCCCGGACAAGGGCCTCAGCTGTGCGGCGGGACGTAGCCGGTCTGCGTGTCGTGCGCCTTGGCCATGGCCTGGCGGGCCTCCTCGCTCGTCAGCAGGGGGGTCGTCTCGAAGCGCGAGAAGCCGCCCGAGGCGGCCGCCGTCATGGAGCAGGCGGCCACGGCGACGTTGTCCGGGAATTCGACGATCCCGATGCCGTCATAGTCCCCGAAGGCGAAGTAGTAGGCGTGTATCTTGCCGCCGAAGCCTTCGATCAGCTTTCGCGCCGGACCGATCCGGTCGATCGGCTTGGCGATCATGGACTTGGCGGATTCGACCGTGAACTGCCACGAAAACAGATAGTGTGCCATGGGGATGGCCTCCCTTGCCCGGTGTTATGGTCGGCCGGCGGCCGCTTGTCCGGACAGGGTCCAGCCTAGGCTTCTTGCTCGAACTGGGCAATCTTCAGAAATATCAGTGGCTCGCCGAGCCTGCCGTCGACTCCGGTGCGCCGGTCAGCCGAACACGTCGAGCCCCTGGCTCCAGAAATCCGCCTCGAGCCGCGCGGCCTGGCCGAACACGGCGGCGAGGTCCTCGAAGCGGGCCTCGGTCAGGGCGCGCTCGGCCAAGCGGTCGAGCGTCCGGCGCGCCTCGAAGGCGAGGTCCTGGTAGGCGAAGCCGGCATATTCGGCGATCCAGGGCGCGTAAGGGTTCGACGGGGTGAGCGCGCCCCGCTCGGCGAGCGCGCGGGCGATCTCCGCATAGCCGATCACGCAAGGGGCGAGCGCCACATGCAGGTCGAGCAGGTCGCCGCGCAGCCCCGTGTCGAGCACGTAGCGCGTATAGGCCGTGGTGGCGCGCCCCTCCGGCACGGTTTCGAGCACGGCGGGCGCGAGGCCCCAGCCCGCGCAGAGCCGCACATGCAGGTCCATCTCGACGTCGAGGATGGCGGCGAGGCTCCGCGCGGCCGAGCGCATGTCGTCGAGGTCCCGGCCCTTGTAGACGGCGAGCGCATAGGCGCGGGCGAACTGGATGAGGAAGAGGTAGTCCTGCACCAGATAGGCGCGGAAGGCGGCGGGCGGCAGGGTGCCGTCGCCGAGGCCGTGGACGAACGGGTGCTCCACATAGGCCCGCCAGTCGTCGCGCCGGGCAGCCACCAGGCGCTCGAACAGGTCCATCCTCAGTGCGCCGGCGCGGGCGCGGCGCCCCCGGCCTCGGCCGGCTTCAGCGAGACGGATTCGCCGCAGCCGCAGGCGGAGACCTGGTTGGGGTTCTCGAACACGAACTGGGCGGCGAGCTTCGACGTCTTGAAGTCCATGACGGTGCCGAGCAGGAACAGGGTCGCCTTCGGGTCCACATAGACCGTGACGCCCTTCTCCTCGACCACGTCGTCCTTCGGATCCGGCGTCTCCACATAGTCCATCGTGTAGGCCATGCCGGCGCAGCCGCCGTTCTTCACGCCGACGCGCAAGCCCGCGAGAGGCTTCTCCGCATTGGCGATGATGTCCCTGACCCGGTCCGCCGCGGCGTCGGTGAGGGAGATGACCTTCAGGCCGGCAAACAGTCCCATGGTTCGTCCTCAACGGCCCGGTGCGATCGGGCTTCGGCCACCCCGCATTGCGCGGGCGGCCCTCGGTATCGGTCGCTCAGTACCAGTCCAGCGCCACGCGCGCCTCGTCCGACATGCGGCTCTGGTCCCACGGCGGGTCGAACACCATCGCGACCCGGACCATGCCGACGCCCGGCACGGCGCCGACCGCGTTTTCCACCCAGCCCGGCATTTCGCCGGCGACCGGGCAGCCCGGCGCCGTCAGCGTCATGTCGATGTCCACGTTGCGGTCGTCGTCGATGTCGATCTTGTAGATGAGGCCGAGCTCGTAGATGTCGGCCGGGATCTCGGGGTCGTAGACCGTCTTCAGCGCGCCGATGATGTCGGCGGTCAGGCGCTCGGTCTCCTCGGGCGTCAAGGCGCCGGCGGCGAGGCCGTCGCTCTCGCCGCCCGCGACGGCCGCCGCGGCACCGGCCGTGCCGGTCGTCGAAGCCTTGTCGGTCACCTCAGCGTCCATGGCCATCGGCCCCTCGTTCCCCGCCTCGTCGGCGTCCGCCGCCCCGCCGTTCCGGCCGAGCATGCCGGAAAGGCGATCGAACATGGTCTCGTCAGACAAAGAAGTCATGAGCTTTCTGAAGGGCTTCCGCAAGCCGGTCGACTTCGTCGCGGGTGTTGTACAAGCCGAATGATGCACGGCATGTGGAGGTGACGCCATAGCGCTTCAAGAGCGGCTGGGCGCAATGGGTGCCCGCGCGCACCGCGACGCCGTAGCGGTCGAGGATGGTCGCGACGTCATGGGCGTGCGCGCCCTCGAGTTCGAAGGAGACGATCGCGCCCTTGCCCGGCGCCGTGCCGAAGATGCGCACGCGGTTGATGCGCGACAGGCGCTCCTGGGCGTAGTCGCGCAAGCCCGCCTCGTGGGCGGCGATGCGCGGCCGGCCGACGCCCTCGATGTAGCGGAGCGCCGCGCCGAGGCCGACCGCCTCGATGATCGGTGGCGTGCCCGCCTCGAAGCGATGCGGCGGCTCGCCGTAGGTGACGTTCTCCATCGTCACGTCGCGGATCATCTCGCCGCCGCCGAGGAAGGGCGGCATGGCGGCGAGGAGTTCCCGCCGGCCGTAGAGGACGCCGATGCCGGTCGGGCCGTAGAGCTTGTGGCCGGTGACGCCGTAGAAGTCGACGCCGAGATCGATGACGTCGACCGGCAGATGCACCGCCGCCTGCGCCCCGTCGACCACCACCTTAGCGCCCACCGCATGGGCCGCGCGCACGATCTCCTTGATCGGCGTGACCGTGCCGAGCACGTTCGACATGTGCGTGATCGCCACCACCTTGGTGCGCGGGCTCAAGAGCTTCTCGAATTCCTCGAACAGGAACGAGCCGTCCTCGGCCACCGGAACCCACTTGATCACCGCGCCCTTCCGCTCCCGCAGGAAGTGCCAGGGCACGATGTTGGAGTGGTGCTCCATGATCGAGAGGATGATCTCGTCCCCCTCCCCGATCGACTGGCCGAGCGAGTTGGCGACGAGGTTCAGCGCCTCGGTGACGGACTTCGTGAAGATGATCTCGTCCGTGGAGGCGGCGCCGAGATAGGCCCGCGTGATCTCGCGCGCCTCCTCATAGGCCTCGGTCGCGGCATTGGCGAGGTAGTGCAGGCCACGATGCACGTTGGCGTATTCCGAGGTCATCAGCTTGACCATGCGGTCGATCACCGCCTGCGGCTTCTGCGCCGACGCGCCATTGTCCAGATAGACGAGGTCGCGGTTGTTGACCTTCATGGAGAGGATCGGAAAATCCCTCCGGATCGCCTCCACGTCGTAGGGGATGCCGTCGTAGGTGGTGCCGTCCGTATGGATGTTCACCGGTCCCGTCCTCTCCTCGCCGTCACGTCCCGGCCCGGCGGTCGAGCCACAGGTCCACATGGCTCGCCACGGCCTCGCGCAGCGCCTCGTTCTCGATCGCGTCGATCGCCTCGCCGAGGAAGGCGACGATCAGGAGCTTCTCGGCCTCCGGGGCGGGGATGCCGCGGCTCATGAGATAGAACTTCAGCCGCTCGTCGATCTCGCCCGTGGTCGCGCCGTGGCCGCACACCACGTCGTCGGCGAAGATCTCCAGCTCCGGCTTGTTCATCGCCTCGGCCGCCTCCGAGAGAAGGATGGCGTTCGACGACATCTTGCCGTCGGTCTTCTGGGCGTGCTGGCGCACGATGATCTTGCCCTGGAACACCGACCGGCCATCGCCGTCGACGACCGCCTTGTACTGCTCCCGGCTCGTCCCGTGCGGCACTGCGTGGTCGACCACGAGCGTCGTGTCCGCGTGGCGGCGGCCGTCGAGCAGCGTGGCCCCGCGGGTGCTGAGCGTCGCGTGTTCGCCCGCATAGGTCACGAACAGCTGCGAACGGGCGACCGACGCGCCGGCGCCGAGCGCGAAATGGTCGAGCGCGGCCTTCTCGCCGAGTGAGACGACCAGCGTCGAGAAATGCGACGCCGCGAAGGCCTCGGTCTGCAGCTTGACCCAGGTCACCTTGGCGCCGTCTGCGAGGCGGAGCTCGGTCATCGCATTGGTGTGATAGGCGCTGCCGGCCGGGCCCTGGAAGGTCTCGAGGAAGGTCACCTCGGCGCCCGCCTCGACCTCGATCACATGGCGGAGATGCGAGGCCGCGGCCGGACCGGCGGCGGCGTGGACGAGCTCGATCGGCGTCGCGATCTTTTTGCCCACGCCGACGCGGATCACCGCGCCGTCGGTCATGAAGGCCGTGTTGAGGCCGACGATCGGGTCCTCGTTGGCGAGAGGCGAGATGCCGAGCCGCTCGCCCACCACGAAGCCGTGCGCCAGCACGGTCGCAAAAGGATGTAGCGTCACGCCGGCTTCAGCGCCGTCCGACAGCGCCTCGTGGAGCCGCCCGTTGACGAAGACGAGCCGGCGGCGCTCCACCGGCGCGAGCGAGGCCGGCGACACCGAGGCGGCGAGCGCGACGTCGAAGCCGACGGGCGCCGGCGCCGGCGGCATCTGGCGGAGGAGCGCGCGCAGGTCCGTGTAGCGATAGGCCTCGACCCGGCGATGCGGCAGGCCGGCCTTCTCGAAGCGCGTGAAGGCCTCGGAGCGCAGCGCCGCGATCGAGCCGGAATCATGGGGATGCGCGGCCGCGAACCGGTCGAGGATGTCCTTCTCGGCCTGGGTGCGCAAAAGGCGCGGTTCCGCCGTCATGGTCGCCCCCTCGGCCATCACGCCGCCTCGCCGACATAGTCGGCGTAGCCGCGCGCTTCCAGTTCCAGCGCCAGTTCCGGGCCGCCCGAGCGGACGATCCGGCCCTGCGACAGCACATGCACGAAGTCCGGGCGGATGTGGTCGAGCAGGCGCTGGTAGTGGGTGATCACCACGAAGGACCGGTCCGGCGAGCGGAGCGCGTTGACGCCCTCGGCGACCACCTTCAGGGCGTCGATGTCGAGGCCGGAATCCGTCTCGTCGAGGATGCAGAGCTTCGGCTGGAGCACCGCCATCTGCAGGATCTCGTTGCGCTTCTTCTCGCCGCCGGAGAACCCGACATTGACCGGCCGGCGCAGCATGTCCTGCGTGATGTTGAGCTTGTCGGCGGCGGCGCGGACGAGGCGCATGAAGTCCGGCGTCAGGATCTCCTTCTCGCCGCGCGCCTTCCGCTGCGCGTTCAGCGCCGCCTTCAGGAACGTCATATTGGCGACGCCGGGGATCTCGACCGGATACTGGAAGGCGAGGAACACGCCGCGGGCGGCGCGCTCGTCGGCCCCGAGGCCGAGCAGGTCCTCGCCGTCGAGCGTGACGCTGCCGTCGGTCACCTCGTAGTCGTCCTTGCCGGCGAGCACATAGGAGAGCGTCGACTTGCCGGAGCCGTTCGGCCCCATGATGGCATGCACCTCGCCGGGCTTCACGGTGAGCGTCAGCCCCTTGAGGATCTCACGGTCCTCGTCGGCGATCTTCACGTGCAGGTCGTTGATCTCGAGCATGGTCTCAATCCGTTCAGAAGCGGCGCATCGAGGCGCGCGAATGTCGATTGGAAACGGGCGGAACGGGGCCGATGCTCAGCCCACGCTCCCTTCGAGGCTGATGCCGATCAGCTTCTGCGCCTCGACGGCGAACTCCATGGGGAGCTGCTGCAGCACGTCCTTGACGAAGCCGTTGACGATCAGCGCGACCGCCTCTTCCTCGGAGAGGCCGCGGCTGACGCAGTAGAACAGCTGGTCGTCCGAGATCTTCGAGGTGGTCGCCTCGTGCTCGACGATCGCCGAGGCGTTGCGCGTTTCGATATAGGGCACCGTGTGGGCGCCGCAGTCGTGGCCGACGAGAAGCGAGTCGCAGTTCGTAAAGTTCCGCGCGTTCTCGGCCTTGCGGTTGATCGAGACGAGGCCGCGATAGGTGTTGTTCGACCGCCCGGCCGAGATGCCCTTGGAGATGATGCGGCTCGACGTGTTCTTACCGAGATGGATCATCTTGGTGCCGCTGTCGACCTGCTGCCAGCCGTTCGAGATGGCGATCGAGTAGAATTCGCCCTGGCTCTCGTCGCCGCGCAAGATGCAGCTCGGATACTTCCAGGTGATCGCCGAGCCGGTCTCCACCTGCGTCCAGGAGATCTTCGAGCGGAAGCCCCGGCAGTCGCCGCGCTTCGTCACGAAATTATAGATGCCGCCCCGGCCGTTCTTGTCGCCCGGATACCAGTTCTGCACCGTGGAATACTTGATCTCCGCCTCGTCGAGCGCGACGAGCTCGACCACGGCCGCGTGCAGCTGGTTCTCGTCGCGCTGCGGCGCGGTGCAGCCTTCGAGATAGGACACATAGGCGCCCTTCTCGGCGATGATCAGGGTGCGCTCGAACTGGCCGGTGTTCTTCTCGTTGATGCGGAAATAGGTCGAGAGCTCCATCGGGCAGCGCACGCCCGCGGGGATGTAGACGAAGGAGCCGTCGGAGAACACCGCGGAATTCAGCGTCGCGTAGTAGTTGTCGGTGACCGGCACGACCGAGCCGAGATACTTCTTCACGAGCTCGGGATATTCCCGCACCGCCTCGGAGATGGCGCAGAAGATCACGCCGTGCTTCTTCAGCTCCTCGCGGAAGGTGGTGACGACCGAGACGCTGTCGAACACCGCGTCGACCGCGATCCGCGCGCCCTGGACGCCCGCGAGCACTTCCTGCTCCCGGAGCGGGATGCCGAGCTTCTCATAGGTGCGCAGCAGTTCAGGATCGACCTCGTCGAGGCTCTTCGGCCCCGCGGTGCCCTTCGGCGCGGCGTAGTAGTAGATGTCCTGGAAGTCGATCTTCGGATAGTCGACGCGCGCCCAGGTCGGCTCCTCCATGGTGAGCCAGCGGCGATAGGCGGCGAGCCGCCATTCGAGCAGCCACTCCGGCTCGTCCTTCTTGGCGGAGATGTAGCGGACCGTGTCCTCGGAGAGGCCCTTCGGCGCGCGCTCGGACTCGATGTCCGTCTCGAAGCCGTACTTGTACTGGTCGACGTCGATCGCCAGGACCTGGTCGACCGTTTCCTTGACTGCCGGCATTTCTCTCTCCCCCGACGCGGTTTCAAGGACCGCCGGATCAAGACATCAGGATCCGAAGCCATAAGCCCCGGACGGGTTCCACCTTAGCACTCACGCGGCCCGACCGGAACGCGAAGTTCGCAGCCGAGGCATGACCTTCCGGGCGATCTCGACGAAACGCTCGACATCGTCTCCGGTCGTCGACCATCCGAGACTGATACGCAAGCCCCCGCGCGCCAGATCGTCGGCGAGGCCCATCGCCCGGAGCACCGTCGAGGCGGAGACCTTGCCGGACGAGCAGGCCGAGCCGGCCGAGATCGCGACGCCTTCGAGATCGAAGGCGATCACGGCCGTCTCGGCGGCGACGCCCGGCACCGCGAAGGCCAGCGTGTTGGCCAGGCGATCCGCGCCCGCGCCGATGATCGTCATCTCCCCGCATATAGGGCGGAGCGCCCCCTCCAGCCAGTCCCGCCGCGCGCGCAAGGCGTCCATGCGGCCAAGATCGGCGAGGGCGGAGGCCGCGGCGGCGCCGAAGGCGGCGATGGCCGGGCCGTTCTCCGTCCCGCCCCGCCGGTTGGCCTCCTGGCCGCCGCCCGGCAGGAGCGGCGCCGGCGCGAAATCCGGGTCGGCGAGGACGAGCGCGCCGGCGCCCTGGAGGCCGCCGAGCTTGTGCGCCGACAAAGCGATGCTGTCGGCGCCGAGGCTCGCCAGGTCGAGCGGCAGCCGTCCGGCGGCCTGCACCGCATCGCAATGGAGCCGCCCGCCCGCGCCGCGAACATAGGCGGCGAGCTCGGCGATCGGCTGGATCACCCCGGTCTCGCCGTTGGCGAGCTGGATCGCGACGAGGAAGCTTCCGCCCTCGTTTTGGCCCGCCTCGATCGTCTCGCGCAGGGTCGCGATCCGGACGATGCCCTCGCAGTCAACGGGGACCGTGCGAACGAGGTCGGGGGGAAACTGTCCGCCCTTCAGGACCGACGGATGCTCGACCGCCGAGACATAGAGCCGGTCGAACCGGATCTGCCGGGAACCGGTGCCCCACACCCGCTGCAAGGCCGTGACATTCGCCTCGGTGGCGCCGCTCGTGAACACGACCCCGCCCGGCGTCGCCCCCGCAAGGCGCGCGACCGGCGCGCGCGCCGCCTCGATCCGCCGCCGTGCGGCGCGGCCTTCCTGGTGCACCGACGAGGGGTTGCCGCCGGCGCGCATCGCCTCGGCCGCCGCCTCGAAGGCCTCGGGCCGGACCGGCGCGCCGGCATTGTGATCGAGATAGATGCGCAACCCCGTCCGCTCCCGTCGTCCCGTGCCCGGCCGCCCGTGCGATCGACACCCATCGAAACCCTTGAAATCGCACCCTGCGATCATGATACAAGGGCCGACGATCCACCGGCCGGTTCCGCGAACCGGCCGAACTTGCGCAACCGCCGGGCAGACGCGACCGAAACGATGTTCCAGCCGGGCCGGCGCCGCCCGACTGGAGGCGTCGTCCGTCCCTGCCATCCGGCCGCCGGACCGCCCCTGGCGGCCGTCGACTCAGAGGACGAACGAGACCCATGCCCGAGGTGATCTTCAACGGACCGGCAGGACGCATCGAGGGTCGCTTCCAGCCCGCCAAGGTGCGCAACGCGCCGATCGCGCTCATCCTGCATCCGCACCCGCAGTTCGGCGGCACGATGAACAATCAGGTCGTGTACCAGCTGTTCTACATGTACGCCAAGCGCGGCTTCGCGGTCCTGCGCTTCAATTTCCGCGGCGTCGGGCGCAGCCAGGGCGAGTTCGACCACGGCGCGGGCGAGCTCTCCGACGCCGCCGCCGCGCTCGACTGGGCGCAGACCGTGCATCCGGACGCGCGCTCCTGCTGGATCGCCGGCTTCTCCTTCGGCGCCTGGATCGGCATGCAGCTCCTCATGCGCCGGCCCGAGATCGAGGGCTTCATCTCGATCGCCCCGCCGGCCAACCTGCACGACTTCTCCTTCCTCGCCCCCTGCCCGTCCTCGGGCCTCATCATCCACGGCGACGTGGACAAGGTGGCGCCGCAGAAGGACATCCAGGGCCTCGTCGACAAGCTGAAGACGCAGAAGGGCATCGTCATCGACCAGAAGATCGTCGAGGGCGCGAACCACTTCTTCGAGAACAAGATCGAGGAGCTGATGGAGAACTGCGAGACCTATCTGGACAAGCGGCTCGCCAAGTCGAACGCCGCCTGAGACGGAGCCTCGATCCATGGTGGATCCGGTTTGCCAGGCGATGCGGATCTACACCGGCGAGGCGGGCGAGAGCTGCTTCGGCACGCTGGACATCCCGCTCGTCGAGCGCCCGTTCGCTCCGCCCGCCCCGCCGCTCTTCGTCAGCGCCGCGCGCGAGGCGGTGGGCTATGTGGTGATCGAGCTTCCCGCCGGCTGGGGCGGCGGGAAGCCGCATCCGTCGCCGGCGCCGCATCACCTCGCCTGCCTTTCCGGCCGCTTCGCGGTGACGTCGAGCCGCGGCGAGACGCGCAGCTTCGGGCCGGGCGACAGCCTCTTCCTCGAAGACACGACCGGGAAGGGCCATGTCACCGAAGTCGTGTCGGCCGAGCCGGTGCGGGCCGTGATGATTCGGCTCTCCTGACACCGGCCGCCGGGGTGTCAACGCGTCGCCCGAATGCTAAGGGATGCCGGAGGTGCCGCTTGCCGGCGGCCGTGAGATGACCGGTGATTCCATGAGCGCTTTCAAGTCCGATTTCCTGCGCACCCTCGACCAGCGCGGCTTCATCCACCAGATCTCGGATCCGGAGGGACTCGACGCTGCGGCCTCCAAGGGCGCGATCACCGGCTATATCGGCTTCGACGCGACGGCCACGAGCCTCCACGCCGGCTCGCTCATCCCGATCATGATGCTGCACTGGATGCAGGAGACCGGCCATCGCCCGATCGCGCTGATGGGCGGCGGCACGACCATGATCGGCGACCCGTCCTTCAAGGACGAATCGCGCAAGCTCCTCGACGTCGCCGACATCGCCCGCAACCTCGAAGGCATCCGCCGCATCTTCGCGACCTTCCTCGACTTCGAGAGCGGCCGCGCGCTGATGGCGAACAACGCCGACTGGCTGCTCGGGCTCAACTATGTGGAGTTCCTGCGCGACGTCGGCCGGCATTTCTCGGTCAACCGCATGCTCAGCTTCGAATCGGTGAAGCTCCGGCTCGAGCGCGAGCAGTCGCTCTCCTTCCTCGAATTCAACTACATGATCCTGCAGGGCTACGACTTCGTGGAGCTGTACCGGCGCCACGGCTGCATCCTGCAGATGGGCGGGTCGGACCAGTGGGGCAACATCGTCAACGGCCTCGAACTCGGCCACCGCATGGAGAACGTGCAGCTCTACGCGCTGACGAGCCCGCTCCTCACCACGTCGTCGGGGGCCAAGATGGGCAAGACCGCGTCCGGCGCGGTCTGGCTCAACGCCGACCTCCTGTCGCCCTACCAGTACTGGCAGTACTGGCGGAACACCGAGGACGCCGACGTGGAGCGCTTCCTGAAGCTCTACACGGTCATGCCGCTCGACGAGGTCACCCGCCTCGCCGCGCTCGACGGCCAGGAGATCAACGAGGCGAAGAAGGTGCTGGCGACGGAGGTGACCGCGCTCGTGCACGGCCGCGCCGCCGCGGCCGAAGCGGCGGAGACGGCCCGGCGCACCTTCGAGGAGGGCGCGACCGACGCCAACCTGCCAACCATCGAGGTGCCGTCGGCCGAGATCGACGGCCTCGGCGTGCTCGCCGCCTTCGTGCGCGCCGGCCTCGCCGGATCGAACGCCGAGGTGCGCCGGCTCGTCTCCGGCGGCGGCGTCCGGGTCAACGACCAGGCGGTCGGCGACGAGCGCGCGCGGCTTTCCGGCGCCGACCTCAAGGACGGCGTGATCAAGCTCTCGCTCGGCAAGAAGAAGCACGTGCTGCTGAAGCCGGTCTGATCGGATCCGGGGGCCTTGTGCCGGGCCCCCGGCCCCGGCCTCAGCGATAGGCGGCGGCGATCGCCAGAAGGTCGGCGGCCTTCAGGCTCGCGCCGCCGACGAGCGCGCCGTTCACGTTCGAGACGGAGAGAAGCTCCTTCGCGTTCGACGGCTTCACCGAGCCGCCATAGAGGATGCGCACCCCCTCCCCGTCCTGGCCGAGCGCCTCGACGAGCCGGGCGCGCAGGAAATCATGCACCTCGGCCACGTCCGCCGGCGTCGGGGTGAGGCCGGTGCCGATCGCCCAGACCGGCTCGTAGGCGATCACCACCGTGTCGGCCGACGCGCCTGCCGGCAGCGAGCCGGCGAGCTGGCGGCGCACCACGTCGAGCGTCACGCCGCCGCGCCGCTCGGCCTCCGTCTCGCCGAGGCAGACGATCGCCACGAGCCCGGCCCGGAGCGCGGCTTCCGCCTTGGCTTTCACGACCACGTCGGTCTCGCCATGGTCCGTGCGCCGCTCGGAATGACCGACGATCACGGCGCGCGCGCCGGCGTCGCGCAGCATCTCGGCGGCGATGTCGCCGGTATGGGCGCCGGAAGCCTTCGCGTGGCAGTCCTGGCCGCCGATCAGCATGCCGGACCCGGCCGCGATCTCCGCGAAGCGGGCAATGAGGGTCGCGGGCGGGCATACGGCGAGGTCGGTCGCGGCTTCGAGTGCGTCGTCGTAGCCCGCGACCATCGCCCGGAGCTCGGCGGCCGAGGCGGAAAGCCCGTTCATCTTCCAGTTTCCGGCCACCAGCGGCTTCGGCATGAAGCGTTTCCTTTGCTCGTCCCGCATTTCTGCGTTAGTGAGCCCCCCGATAGCAGATCCGCGGGCGGCGATGAAGCGCGGTTGCCTCGCCGTCGCCGCCTCCCTATGATCCGCCGCCTTTCGGGGGGCGGCGCTGCGGCGATCAACTCACGCGGCCATGCGGCCGCACAACAGGGACTTCGGCCCGCATCATGCTCGACACCATGCGCCGTGGCGCATCCACCTGGGTCTCGAAGTTGCTTCTCGGCCTGCTCATCGTCAGCTTCGCGCTCTGGGGCATCCCGAGCGTCTTCCGCGAGGCGGGCTCCACCGCGGTCGCGACCGTCGGATCGCGCACCATCACCGCGCAGGAGTTCCAGCAGCACTACGCCCAGGAACTCGACCGGATCTCGCGCCAGATCGGCCGGCCCGTCACCCGTGAACAGGCGCTGCAGGCTGGCTTCCCGGAGCGCGTCCTGAACCAGATGGTCGAGGATGCGCTGCTCGACGAGGCGGCCAACCGGATCGGCACCGGCGTGTCCGAGGCGGAACTCGTGCGCATGATCCGCGAGGACCCGGCGTTCCAGAACAACGGCCAGTTCGACCGGCAGCTGTTCAGCTACCGCCTGCGCGAGAACGGCTGGACCGAGGACAAGTTCATCACCGTCCGCCGCGACGCGGCCGAGCGCGACCAGGTGGCCGACGCGGTCGCCGGCGGCTTCCAGGCCCCGCAGGTGTTGATCGAGGCGACCGACCGCTACCGCAACGAGGAGCGCGTGGTCGACTATGTGGTGGTGACGCCGGCCGTGCTCGGCACGATCGAGGATCCGTCGCCCGAGGTGCTCGCCAAGTTCTTCGAGGAGCGCAAGGCCGCCTTCCGCTCGCCCGAACTGCGCAAGGCGCAATATCTGCCGCTCACCGTCGAGGCGATCGCCAAGCCGGCCGACGTGACCGACGACGACGCCAAGGCCGTTTACGAGCGCTCCGGCAGCCGCTTCGGCGCGCCCGAGCGGCGCCGGGTCGACCTCGTCGGCTTCGCCAAGAAGGAAGACGCGGAGGCCGCCGCCGCGAGGCTGAAGGAGGGCACGAGCTTCGACGACCTCATGGCGCAACTCAACGTGAAGCCCGAGGATGCCGACCAGGGCCTCAAGGGCAAGACCGAGTTCCTCGATCCGCGCATCGCCGAGGCGGTGTTCGCGCTCGGCAAGGTCGGCGATGTGAGCGGCGTGGTCGAGGGTCGCGTCAACCGCGTGCTGCTGCGCCTGACGGAAACGACGCCTGCCGGCATGAAGCCGTTCGACGAGGTGAAGGGCGAGCTCAAGGACGAGATCGCGCGGAGCCGCGCCGAGACGGAGATCACCGACCTCTACAAGCAGATCGAGGACGCGCGCGGCGCCCGCACGAGCCTCCCCGAGATCGCCAAGCACTTCTCGCTCACGGCGGTGACGATCGAGGCGATCGACCGCCAGGGCCGCGACGCGAACGGGGCGCCGGTCTCGCTGCCGGACCGCGGCGCGCTCCTGAAGGCGCTGTTCGAGAGCGACGTGGACGCGGACAATCCCGCCCTGCAGCTCGGCCAGTCCGGCTATCTCTGGTTCGACGTCTTGGCGATCACCCCGCCGCGCGACCGGGCGCTCGACGAGGTGCGCGACGCCGTCGTCGCCCAGTGGAAGGCGGAGCAGACGCGCATCCGCCTCTCCGCCAAGGCGGCTGAGATGCTGGAGCGGCTGCAGAAGGGCGAGAGCCTCGAGGACGTGGCTAAGTCCGCCGAACTCGAGGTGAAGACGTCGCCCTCGTTCAAGCGCGGCCAGCCGGTCGACGGCCTCGGCTCGCCTGCGGTCGCGGCAGCCTTCGGGGGCCCCGACGGGCATGTGGCGACCTCGATCGGCGAGGGCGATAGCCGCGTCCTGCTGAAGGTCACCGAAGTGACCGAGCCGGTGTTCTTCGCCGAAGCGGAGACCGCCAAGGCCGCGTCAGAGCAGCTCTCCAACGAACTCCGCCGCGGCGTCGCCGACCTCTACATCGCGGAACTCCGCCGCCAGATCGTGCCGACCGTCGACCGCGCCTTCCTGGCGCGGCTGGTCGGCCCGACGTCCAATACGTTGCAGAACTGAGCGGAGCGGGAATGCGCGTCGAACCGTCCGAACCGGCGTTCCTCGGGGACTATGCCGAGGGCCGCGCGAGCGTCGTCTGGACCACGCTCGTGGCGGACCTGGAAACGCCGGTCTCGGCCTATCTGAAGCTGTGCGACCGGCGCGACCATTGCTTCCTGCTCGAATCGGTCGAGGGCGGCGCGGTGCGCGGTCGCTATTCCATGATCGGCCTCGATCCCGACCTGGTGCTGCGCGCGACCGGACCGCGCGCCGAGGTGAACCGGCGCTTCGCCATCGACCGCGATGCCTTCGAGCCCGTCCCGGAGCCCTCGCTCGAGGCGATCCGCCGCATCATCCGGGAGAACGAGTTTCCGCTGCCGAAGTCGCTGCCGCCCATGGCGGCCGGCATCTTCGGCTATCTCGGCTACGACATGGTGCGCCAGATGGAGGCGCTCGCCGAGCCCAATCCGGACCCGGTCGGCCTGCCCGACGCGGTGCTCGTCAGGCCGCGCACGATCCTCATCTTCGACGCGGTCAAGGACGAGATCACCGTCGTGACGCAAGTACGCCCGGACCCGGCCGTGAGCGGGTCGCTCGCCCACACCCGCGCGGTCGAGCGGCTGACGCAAGTGGTCGACACGCTCGACCTGCCGCTCGACAAGAAGGCTTATGAGATCGGCGACCTGCCGCTCGACGTGCCGATGGCCTCGAACACCTCGGCCGCCGAATATTTCGCCATGGTGGCGCGGGCGAAGGAGTACATCGCGGCCGGCGACATCTTCCAGGTGGTGCTGTCGCAGCGCTTCGAGGCGCCCTTCGCGCTGCCGCCCTTCTCGCTCTACCGCGCTCTCCGGCGCGTCAATCCCTCGCCGTTCCTCTATTTTCTCGATTTCGGCAGCTTTTCGGTCGCCGGCTCCTCGCCCGAGATCCTCGTGCGCGTACGCGACGGCGAGGTCACGATCCGCCCGATCGCGGGGACGCGCCGGCGCGGCGCCACGCCCGCCGAGGACAAGGCCCTCGGCGAGGAACTGCTCGCCGACCCGAAGGAGCGCGCCGAGCACCTGATGCTGCTCGATCTCGGCCGCAACGACGTCGGCCGCGTCGCCGAGATCGGATCGGTCAAGGTGACGGACCGGTTCTTCCTGGAATTCTACAGCCACGTCATGCACATCGTCTCGAATGTGACGGGCCGGCTCGACACCGCCCACCACGACACGCTCGACGCGCTCGCCGCCGGCTTCCCGGCCGGCACCGTCTCGGGCGCGCCGAAGGTCAGGGCGATGCAGATCATCGACGAGCTGGAAAAGGAGAAGCGCGGCCTCTATGCGGGCTGCGTCGGCTACTTCTCCGCCGACGGCGCCATGGACACCTGCATCTGTCTCCGCACCGCCGTGGTGAAGGACGGCCGCATGTATGCGCAGGCCGGCGCCGGCATCGTGGCGGATTCGGTGCCCCAGTCCGAGCAGGACGAATGCGCCAACAAGGCGCGCGCGCTCTTCCGCGCCGCCGAGGAGGCGGTGCGCTTCGCAAGCGCCGCCGGGCGTCGCCAGTAGCGGCGGTCGCGGGAGCGCGTCAGCTCGCCGTCGCGGCCGCCGGTTCCGGCGCGTGCCCTTCCTCCGCCACGTCCGTATCCGCCACCGCGTCGTCGGCCATCTCGTTCTCGCTACGCCGGCGCCGGACGACGGTGACGGAGCAGAGCGCTTCCGCCACCACCTGCGCCGACACGCTGCCGAGATGGCGGCGCAGCGCCGAGGATCCGCGCGCGCCGAGCACGATGTGGTCGATCTTGTTGCGCGCCGCATAGGCGAGGATGGCGGAAGCCGGGTCGACCGCCTCGACCACATGGTAGCTGACCTTCTCCTCGTCCAGGCCGAGCGGCCGTGCCCAGTCCTTGAGCGCGACGAGGCGGCCCACATAGACCGAGCGGCCGGCCGCGTCGACAGCCTCGTCCTCGCCGGCGATCTTCACCTTCAGCACGGTCAGGCAGGCGAGCCGCGCGCCGGGCGCCTGGTCGAGCACGCGGGCCACATGCCCCCTCACCTCCTCGGCGAGCGCGTCGGCGCCGGCGGAGAGATCGACCGCGGCGAGCACCACGGAGGCGCCGGCAAGGCGCGTGGAGAGCGTCACGGTGAAGGGCGGCGCCTTCGGCTTCCGCGCGAACAGCGCCTGCCAGATCCGCCCGCCGATCCCCTCGGGCCGCGCGCGCCTCGCACCTTCCGTCAGAACCACTTGGGCGGGATTGTTGAGGTCGAACATCAGCTGCGCCGCGGAGGCGTAGCGGCGCGCCGGGTCGACCTCCATTGAGCGCAGGATCACCTCCTGCAGCCAGTAGGGACAGTCGCGCGAGAGGCTGCGTGGCGGCGCCGGCGCCTGGTAGATGCGCCGTTCGAGCCCCGCCTTCGTGGTCGGGTCGCCGAACGGCCGCTCGCCGGTCGTGAGCTCGTAGAGGATGCAGCCGAGCGCGAAGAGGTCGCTCGCCGGGTTCGAACGGTCGCCGAGCACCTGCTCGGGCGCGATATAGGCCGGCGTCCCCATGGGCCTGACGCTCTCCTCGCCGAACAAGTCCGGGAGCTCGTCGTGGCGCGCGAGCCCGAAGTCGATCAGCACGGCGCCGCGCTTGGCGAGGATGACGTTGCCCGGCTTCAGGTCGAGATGCACCACGTGCTGGCGGTGCAGGCTGTCCAGCGCCGAGGCGACCTGGCAGCCGAGAATCGCGACCGTCTGCCAGGAGAACGGCCCGCGCTCGACCTCGTCCTTCAGGTTCTCGCCCTCGACGAACTCCATGGCGATATAGGGGATGGCGTCGAGGTCGCCGGAACCGGCGAAGCGCGGCACATGCGGGCCGGAAAGCCGCTTCAGGATCATCTCCTCGACCTCGAAGCCGATGATCGTGGAGACGTCCTCGCCCGGATCGAGGAACGGGATCTTGAGGATGAGCGGATAGCCGATGCCCGGCTTGGTCGCCCGCCAGATCGAGCCCATGCCGCCCGCCGGCAACCGCTCCACCAGCGTGTAACCGTCGATCAGGGATCCGGGCACGAGCGGGGCGGCGGGCATGGACGGGTCCTCGGGATGCGGCGAGGGTCAGCGGCCCTCGTAGAGACGCCTGCCTAGCCAATCGGCGAGCCCGGCGTCCTTGATCTTGCGCACGGTCGCGTCGATGTCGTAGGCGGCGCGCAGCATCGTGACCGAGCGTTCCTCGATGTCGTGCAGAGCCCAGCAGGCCGCGGGGTTGCGGTCGCGCGGCTGCCCGACCGATCCGACCACGACGGCATAGCGGCGCGCCGAGGAGAACGGCACGGGTTTGCCCGGAAGCGGGATGAACAGGTCGAGGTGCTTCGGCCGGCCGCCGCCGCCGACGGCGAGGCCGTGGAAGATCACCGGCACATGGGTGTGGCCGCAGAAGACGAGCCGCGCGTCGGTCGCGGCGAGGCAGCGGCCGGCCTCGTCGAGGTCGGTGAGATAGTGCCACTCGGCCGGCGCGCGCGCGCTCGCATGCACATAGAGGATCTCGCCGTCGCGATGCTGCAGCGGCAGCGCGGCGAGCCAGGCGCGACGCTCCTCGTCGAGCGCGGCGCGGGTCCATTCGAGCGCGCGGGCGGCGTGATCGGCCATGCCGCGCGTGCCCTTCTCCATCGCCTCGTCGTGATTGCCCTTGATCACCACGGCGCCGGCTTCGGCGAGCGCGCGGCAGCGGTCGACCACATAGGCGGGATCCGGGCCGTAGCCGACCAGGTCGCCGAGGATCACGATACGATCGGCCCCCGCGGCCTCGACCGCCGCCAGGCAGGCGTCGAAGGCCTCCCGGTTGGCGTGGATGTCGGTCAGAAGCGCGATGCGCAAGTCTCGGGTCTCCGGGGCAGCGGTCGCGCGAGCTTATCGGGTGAGCCGGCCAAGCGTCCATGCGCCGGAGTGGACGCGGCCGGCGGCGCTCAGTCGGTGCCGCTCGGCTCGATGCCGTCGTCCTCATGCGCCTTGCGCCAGCCCGCCCGCCGCCGCTCGTCGTAGAAGGTGGCGAGCACGAAGCGCAGTTCGCCCGGCAGGTCCTCCGCGATGAGGCCCGGCCCGGCGCGCCGGCCGCACTCGCCGTGCAGCCAGACGGCGGCGGCCGCGGCCTCGAAGCCCGGCAGGCCGCGTGCCAGGAGGCCGCCCACGATGCCCGCGAGCACGTCGCCGGAGCCGGCGGTGGCGAGGTCCGGCGGGGCATTGTCGTTGATCGCGGCGGTGCCGCCCGGCGCGGCGATCACCGTGTCGGCGCCCTTCAGCACGACGACGGCGCCGGACCGGTCGGCCGCCTTCAGCGCCTGCTCGGTCTTCGGCGCGGTGCCGGCGGCGAGGTCGGGGAAGAGCCGGGCGAACTCACCGCCATGCGGGGTGAGCACGACCGGCCGGGACGAACCGCGGATCGCGTCGAACAGGGTGTCGGGCGTCTCCGCGAAGGCGGTCAGCGCATCGGCGTCGAGGACCGCGGTCGCGGACGTGGCGAGTACCGCGCGGACGAGCGCCCGCGTCCCCTCGCCGGTCCCGAGCGCCGGCCCGATCACCACCGCGTTGAGCCGTCGGTCCTGCAGCATGGCCGACAGCCCCGCCGCGTCCTCGACGGCGCGGATCATCACGGTGGTCAGGTGATGGGCGAGGACGGGCACAGCGTCGGGATGGGCGGCCATGGTGACGAGGCCGGCCCCGGCGCGCAGCGCCGCCGCTGCGGCGAGCCGTGCCGCGCCGGTCCGCTCCGCCGGGCCGGACACCACGACCGCGTGGCCGCGCGCATATTTGTGATCGGCGAGCCCGGGCGGCGCCAGATGCTCGGTCCAGAGCGCCGGCCGATTTTGATAGAGGGTCGGGCCGATCTCGCGCAGCGTCCAGGCCGGGATGCCGATGTCGGCCACGATGGTGGCGCCGCAATGGACCCGGCCGGGCAGGAGCAGATGGCCCGGCTTCAGGCGGAAGAAGGTGACGCTCGTCTCCGCCAGGATCGCCGTGCCGCGCACCTGGCCGGTCGCCCCGTCGATGCCCGAGGGCAGGTCGACCGCGACGACCGGCCGGCCCGAGCGGTTCACCGCGTCGACCGCCGCCGCCGCGTCGCCGTCGAGCGGGCGCGTCAGGCCGGCGCCGTAGAGCGCGTCGACCACGGCGCCGCACCAGTCGAGCGAGCGGACGAGCGACGCCTGGGTCGCCGGCTCGACCGGCCCGGTCCAGGCCTCGGCCGCGCGGCGCGCGTCGCCGGCGAGCGCCGCGCGTTCTGCGAGGAGCGCGACGCGGACGCGGTAACCGCGGTCGACCAGCACCTTGGCCGCCACGAAGCCGTCGCCCCCGTTGTTGCCGGGACCGCAGAGGACGAGGACGCGGGTGCCGAGCGGATGCCGGAACGCGACCGCGTCGGCGACCGCCCGCCCGGCGCGCTCCATCAGCCGGAACCCGGAGGTGCCCGCGTCGATCGCGAGCCGGTCCGCCATGCCCATCTGGGTCGGGGTGAGGAGCTCGATCATCGCGGCCCGCCGATCCCCGGTCCCGGACGCCCCGCCGGCGGGACCGGGCAAGCGACACCCCTGCCCTGCCGCGGCGCCCCCTGGCGATCGCTCGGCCGAACGGCGGCAGGGCCGCGGGCGGTCGTGGCGGATCCCGTCATTTCAGGTGCGCCGCGATCCAGGCCGGCACGCGCAGAATCGCGTCGGCGCGCGCCGCCGGGTCGGTCCCAGTATGCGCCGAGCCGGTGCCGGAACCGGTGAAGGCGAGGCCCTTCACCACATGCACGGGCAGGCCCGGATGGTCGAAATCGTGATAGGCGCCCGGATAGGTCTTCAGCGTCACATGCTCGGGATGCGCCGCCGCCAAGGCTCGGCAAGGTTCGGCCGGCGTCCAGTCGTCGGCCTCCCCGATCAGCAGGAAGAGGTCGAGGCGGGTCGACCAGCGGGCATTCTCGGCCGAGACGCGGCAGCCGGGATAGAACGCGACCGCGGCGCGGAAATCCGGCGCCCCGCCGGCCGGGGCGGCGCGCGGCCTGACCGTGTTGAGCACGGTGTTGCCGCCGTTCGACCAGCCGAGCAGCACGACCGCGTCGGGCTTCACGTAAGGCAGTCCCTGCAGATAGGCGAGCGCGGCGACCGCGTCGGTGATGCGTTCGCGCGAGGCGCGGGCGACGCGGTCGTCGTCGCGGCACTGGCTGCCGGTCGCGCCGCGCGAGCCGAAGCTGTCCGGCATCACGACCACGTAGCCGAGCTTCGCGAGACGCTCGCCCCAGTCTTCGTGGCGGTCGCTCGGCACGCCCGTCTTGTCCCAGAGCCCCGCGCAGCCGTGCAGCGCCACGACGGCCGGGAACGGGCCCGGCCCCTCGGGGCGGTAGAGCGCCGCCTGCAGTGTCGCGGCCCCGGAGGCGGGATCGCCGTCGAAGCTGACGAGTTCGAAGGACGGGCGGCCCGCGCCGCCCTGGCCGGCCGCGCGCGCCGGGATCGCGCCCGCGACAGCCGCGCCAGCGAGGATGCAGAAGACGGAAACCGATAGCCACCGCACGCTTTTGCCCTCCAGGGAAGCCGCGAGCCTATACCCATCGCGCTGCAGGCTGAAGCGCGTCTCGCTGAAAAGTGACGGTGCGTCAGATCCTTGACACGATGCGCTGTCGGCGTTGGCCGGACCGGCCCGCATCCGGAAGCTCAGGCGAAAAGGCCGTTTCCCCACCGCCGCGCTTCGTCTAGCCTCGCACCGCCAACAAACCGGGATCCTGTCCATGCGCTTCAAGACCGTCGCCCTCTGCGTCGCTTTCGCCGCCCTGACGGTGTCCGAAGCGGCCCGCGCCGCCGAATGCGACGTGCGCGAGAGCTATGTGGCGCGGCTCGGGCCGGCCGATCATTTCAACTCGAACGGCGTGCGGCTCACCTCGCCCGCCGCGATCATCCGTCAGGACCGCGCCAACTTCCACGAATTCGGCGTGCGCGATCCGGAGGACGAGAGCGACCGCTTCTTCGCCGCCAAGTCGAACCGCGCACTGATGGAGCGCTACCTGGAGAGCGGTTCGGTCTCGCGCGGGGCGCTCGCCGCGATCGTGAACGGGCAGCCGCTGGTCGTCGTCACCGTGTGCGGCGGCCCGTCGGGCGAATTCATCGACGTCAAGGTTCGCTGACCCTGCCTGCCGCTTGGGCGCGCGCTGCCTCATGGCGGCCGCGCCGCGCCCGTTCGCCGGGCGCCCCGAGGGTCGAGAGCGCCGGAAAGCCCGGGCCGGGATGCCGGAACGGACAAGGTGCCTGACCCTATTCTGTGCAATTGCTCAAAACCTCGGCTATTGTGCGAAGCTCATGGCGCGAGGATCCCGACGGGATGAGGGATCCTGCGCGATTTCTGAGCGAAACGGCATCTTCGCTTCCCTATGGCACGGGGCGTGCTAATGACGGGCGCGGATCGGTTTCGGCCGGTTTCACAGAATCTTCGGAGTGTCGGAGGCGATGAAGAAGATCGAGGCGATCATCAAGCCCTTCAAGTTGGACGAGGTGAAGGAAGCCCTGCAGGAGGTCGGCCTCCAGGGCATCACCGTGACCGAGGCGAAGGGTTTCGGGCGGCAGAAAGGGCACACGGAACTCTATCGTGGCGCCGAGTACGTCGTGGACTTCCTGCCCAAGGTGAAGGTCGAAATCGTCCTCCCCGACGAGATGGTCGAAAAGGCCGTCGACGCCATCCGGAAAGCGGCCCAGACCGGCCGCATCGGCGACGGCAAGATCTTCGTCTCCAACGTCGAAGAGGCGGTGCGCATCCGCACCGGCGAGACCGGCTTAGACGCCATCTGAATCCCAAGACCGCGGCCGGGTTCCTCGGAACCGGCCGTCCCGCCAGAAGGCCCGACGCCACGCTCCGGCCGATCCATACAAATGCACGAGAAGGGGACCGTCCCATGAAGACCGCCAAGGACGTCTTGCAGTTCATCAAGGACAATGACGTCAAGTATGTCGATTTCCGTTTCACCGATCCTCGGGGCAAGTGGCAGCATGTGACGTTCGACGTCACCATGGTCGACGAAGACATCTTCGCCGACGGCACCGCGTTCGACGGTTCGTCCATCGCCGGCTGGAAGGCGATCAACGAGTCCGACATGATGCTCATGCCGGATCCCGAGACCGCCTGCATCGACCCCTTCTTCGCCCAGACCACCCTGTCGATCGTGTGCGACATCCTGGAACCGTCGACCGGCGAGCGCTACACGCGCGACCCGCGCGGTATCGCCAAGAAGGCCGAGTCCTACATGAAGTCGCTCGGCGTGGGCGACACGATCTATGTCGGACCGGAAGCCGAATTCTTCATCTTCTCCGACGTGAAGTACTCGGTCAGCCCGTACAAGACCGGCTTCCAGGTCGATGATCCGGAGCTGCCGATCAATACCGACACCGACTACGACGGCGGCAACCTCGGCCATCACGTGAAGACCAAGGGCGGCTACTTCCCCGTCCCGCCGATCGACTCCTGCCAGGACATCCGCGGCGAAATGCTCGCCATGATGGCCAAGATGGGCGTCACGGTCGAAAAGCATCACCACGAAGTCGCCTCCGCGCAGCACGAACTCGGCATGAAGTTCAACACGCTGACGCTGATGGCCGACCAGATGCAGATCTACAAGTACTGCATCCACCAGGTCGCCCAGGCCTACGGCAAGACCGCGACCTTCATGCCGAAGCCGATCTTCGGCGACAACGGCTCGGGCATGCACGTCCACCAATCGATCTGGAAGGCCGGCAAGCCCATGTTCGCGGGCAACCAGTATGCCGATCTCTCGGAGACCTGCCTCTACTATATCGGCGGCATCCTGAAGCACGCCAAGGCGCTCAACGCCTTCACCAACCCGTCGACCAACTCATACAAGCGCCTGGTGCCGGGCTACGAGGCCCCGGTCCTGCTCGCCTATTCGGCGCGCAACCGTTCCGCCTCCTGCCGCATCCCCTACACGACCTCGCCGAAGGCGAAGCGCGTGGAAGTGCGCTTCCCCGACCCGACCGCGAACCCCTATCTCGCCTTCGCAGCGATGCTGATGGCCGGCCTCGACGGCATCAACAACAAGATCCATCCCGGCCAGGCGATGGACAAGAACCTTTACGACCTGCCGCCGAAGGAGCTGAAGAAGATCCCGACCGTGTGCGGCTCGCTGCGCGAAGCGCTCGAGAGCCTGCGCAAGGACCACGCCTTCCTCACCGCCGGCGGCGTGTTCGACGCCGACTTCATCGAGAGCTACATCGAGCTGAAGTGGGAAGAGCTGATGCGCTACGAGATGACCCCGCATCCGGTCGAATACGAGATGTACTACAGCGTCTGATCGGACAGTCTCCGGATCCGACCACGAAGGGGCGCCCCGCGGCGCCCCTTTTTCTTGTGCGGGCCTCAGCCGAGCACGCGCAGTTCCTCGAAGCGATGCATGTCCTCGAAGCGGCAGAAGGCCGGCGGCCGGAGCGCGATCTCGGGCGCGGCGGCCTGCAGTTCAGCGAGGCCCTCGTCGAAGAAAGCGGTGATCCCCGCCAGTTCCTCGTCGGGCAGCCAGCGGATGAGATAAGCGAAGGTGATATGGAACTCGTAGGTGTCGTGGTCGGGGTGCCGGTAGCCGAACACGTCGGCGAGCCGGTCCCGCCCCGCCGCGAGAGCGGCCACGTCCTCCGGCCCGACGCCTGCGACGGTGAGCCCGGTCGGCACGGCGTCGGTCGCCTTGATGCGGAACGGCGGCAGCGGCGGCTGGTCGCCGAGGCGCTCCAGCATCATCGCCGTCATGGCCTCGATCGGGGTGTCGAGCGGCACGCCCGGCAGCCAGTAGCCCTCCGCCCGTCGCGTCTCGATGATGCCCTGGAACAGCGTCATGTGCAGGCTGGTCGGCGCCGTGAAGGCGAGATGGCGGGCGAAGGGCTGCGCCGCCGCCCGGTTGCGGAAGCCGAGCACCGCGTGGGCCGAGGCCGAGCCGTCGACCAGATGGCAGACGATCGTGTTGCCCGGCTCGGGCAGGAACCGGCCGGTCGCGTCGTAGCGGCTCCCGAGCGATTTCGGCGGCACGGTGTTTCGGCTCGCGGCATAGACGTTCAAGCGCTGGTCGGCGGGCACGGGCGGGGCTCCTTCGCGGGTGTCGGTCGTCCCGTCTGCCGGGGCTTCGTCTCAGGATGATGACGGCCGCCGTAGCGTCACCCGTGTCTGTGTCCAACGCGCCGGATGGCGGATTTCGTGAACGATCACCGTTCAGCATCCCACATCGTTTCGTCAATGCGCCGTGAACGGTCAAGTTTTCGTCATTTGCTGCGAGCCCCTCGCATTTTCTACGGTGCGCCCGGGCGGTCGACGGCTCGGGGGAGCCAAGCGTCCCGTCCGCTCGTCGGGAGGAATCCACTCATGAAAATCACCAGCATGCTCGCCCTTGCCGTTGTCGGCGCCGCCTCCGTCGTGGCCGCTCCGGCCATGGCGCAACAGGCGCAGGCGACCTTCTTCGTCACCAGCGTCGGCCTCGGCAAGGGCGCCGATCTCGGCGGCCTCGAGGGCGCGGACGCCCATTGCGGCCAGCTCGCCGCCGCCGCCGGCATCACGGGCAAGGCCTGGCGTGCCTATCTGTCGACGCAAGCCGTCGGCGGCGCCCAGGCGGTCAATGCGCGCGATCGGATCGGCAAGGGTCCCTGGGTCAACACCAAGGGCGAGGTCATCGCCAAGGACGTGGACGATCTGCACGCCAAGTCGGCGAACCTGACCAAGCAATCCTTGCTCAGCGAGAAGGGCACGCCGATCAACGGCCGCGGCGACCAGCCGAACACGCACGACGTGCTCACCGGGTCGACGGCGGACGGCCGCGCCTTCCCGCCGGGCGAGGACAAGACCTGCGGCAACTGGACGAAGAGCGGCACCGAAGGCGCCGCCATGCTCGGCCATTCGGACCGCCAGGGCCTCACCGACGACGAGGTCGCCCGCTCGTGGAACTCGACGCATCTGACGCGCGGCGGCTGCAGCCAGGACGCGCTGAAGAGCACCGGCGGAGCCGGCCTGTTCTACTGCTTCGCGGCCAACTGAGCCGCACCGGCGCGGACGGCCTCGGGTCGCCCGCGCCTCTTCCGATCCTGCGGTTCAGGAGCCCTTGACCCAGTTGGGGGCGCGGAAACCGGCCGCGATCGCCTCCGCCTCGTCGCAGAACCAGCGCTCGCCCTTGCTTTCGTCGACGCGCGTCTTGGCGTACCAGGGCGACCAGGGCGGATGGTAGATCTGCTCGCCCTTGGCGGTGATGTTGCCCTTGATCGGGCAGCCGCGCGGCGCCGACCCCGCCGCCTCGGCCCAGCGATGGGCGCGATAGTCCCAGGCCGGCTCCGCCGTCCCCGACCAGATCCCGATCCTTGCTGCCCGCGCCGCGTCCTCGCTCGACGCATAGGTCGTCGAGTAGCGGCGGAACGCCCAGGCGAGCCCCTCCTCCACCATCACCCGGTCGATGTCGCGCCCGTCCACCCGGCAGGTCGCGACCAGCCGATGGTAGGGATCGACCACCGCGCCGTGGCAGGCGACGGCGCGTCCCTTGATCAGCGCCGCGAGGCGGTCCCGTGCCGCGCGCCCGCAGGCCCAGGCCTTGCCGGCGGCGTCGCGGCAGGACTGGCCGATCTCGGGCGCGTCGATGCCTTCGAGCCGGATCGTCTCCGCGCCGACGCGCAGCGTGTCGCCGTCGATCACCTCGGCCGGCCCGGCGACCTCCCTCGCCGCAAGCGGCGACGAATTCGTCAGCGGCGACAGGGTCGCGAGAAGCACGAGGGCCGCCATCCGAATCATGACTTCGCTCCGCCTAGACGGAACGAAGTATTCATATAAGAGCAGGCTAATCAATCAAAAGAAGGCGTAGTCGACCAATACAACCTGTAGCAAATGGCCGCGCCTGGAATCGTCCTGGTTGTCTTTCGTCTCCTGCCGATCCCGTTCAGCCGGGCGCCGTGCCTTCCCCATAGGCGAGCCGGCGCAACCCGTCGGCGATGGCGCGGAAGCCGGCCATGGCGGCCGCGCTGTGGTGGCGCGCGCGCATGTAGCTGTGCGCCAGCGCCGGTTCCACGCGCAGTTCGGAGGCGACGCCCGCGGCCCGCAGCCTTTCGTGGAAGGCGACGCCGTCGTCGTGCAGGGGATCATGCGCGGCGACGCTGATGAAGGCCGGCGGCAGGCCGCCGAGATCCGCGGCGAGCAAGGGAAACGCCGTCGGGTCGGCGCGCGCGGGCGAACCTTCGGGCCCCGCGAAGGCGCCGATATAATAGAGCATGTCGGCCCGGTTGAGGCACGGCGCCTCGGCGTTGACGCGGTAGGAGCGCGTGTCCGTGTCGACCCCGAGCACGGGATATATGAGCAACTGCCCGGCCCATGACGCGAGGCCGCGGTCACGCAGGGCGAGCGCGGCGCCCGCGGTGATCTGCCCGCCCGCGCTGTCGCCGCCGCCGAGGATTCGGGCGGGATCGATGCCGTGGGCGTCGCCCTCTTTCCGCAAATAGGCGAGGGTCGCGAGCGCGTCCTCGACCTGGGCGGGATGCGGATGCTCCGGCGCGAGGCGGTAGTCGACCGCGGCGACGACCACGCCGGCGGCGAGCGCCAGTTCGGCGCACATGTCGTCATGGGTCTCGAGCGAGCCGAGCACCCAGCCGCCACCATGGCCGTAGACTAGACCCGGCCGCAGCCCCTCCCCGGCCGGCCGGTAGACCCTGACCGGCACCGCGCCGCCGGGACCGGGGACGAGGATGTCGGTGACCTCGACCCCGTCCGGGCGCGGCGCGCGGAAGAGGCGGCAGACGTCCTCCCAGACGCGCCGCTGCTCGGCGAGCGGCCAGCCGTAGCTCTCCGGCGGCGTCCGTTTCGACAGTTCCTCGTTGAAGCGAATCATGCCCGGGTCGAGCGGTGCGCGCGCCAAGACGGGCGAAGCCATTGCTGAAATCCTTTCGATCCCTCGGCAAAAATGCGCCGCCAGCCACAAATTCATAACGGACCAGATGAACCGCCCGGTCGAGTTTGTTGACGCAACGGCTGCTTTGGTGGCAAAAAGCGGGCGGACGATCAAGACCGATAAGGCTGCGTCCGGCCGGGAGAACAACAGGCAATGACGATCCGCCGGTACGGACATCCCGCATCGCGCCCGTCCCTGCGCCGGCGCCTGCTGCAGGCGCCCGCCCTCCTCGTCGCGCTTCTGGTGCTGCCGGCGATCGCCTTCGTGGCGAATGCCGTCGACTACACCACCGCCGAACTGACCAAGGCCGACCTGCAGGAAGCGCTCGACGCGGCAGCCGTGACCGTGCTCGCCGAAATCGACATGAAGAGCGACGACGAGGTCCGCCACAGCCTGGTGCAGCAGATCGAGAAGCGGCTCTACACGGAAGAGGACGTGAAGACCCTGACGGTCTTCATCGATCGCAAGAGCCGCCGAGTCACCTGCCGGGCGACCGTCCGGGTCGAGGCGACGCTCGCGGGCCTGATCGGCGCCGAAGCCGTCGACGTCTCCGCCATGACGGAAAAAACCGCGCTCGGGCAGTATTGAGGGCCGGACGGCCGCCGCTACGCCCCGTGACGCCCCGCGAAAACGCCGATCCCCCGGCACGGCGTCACTGGTTGGCCTGCTTCTCGAACTCCCCGCGCCGCTTCCAGAGATCGACCGATTTCTCCACCACGTCGAGGACGTCCGCGTCGCTGCCGCCGAGCGCGCAGGCGATCGCGGCGCGCATGGCGTGCTCGGAGAGGCCGTGGTGCTCCTTGCCGAAGCCGGTGGTTCGAACGAGCGTGTGGGGAACGCCGCGTTCGGCCAGTCGGCGGGCAAAGGCCTCGGCGACGCCGACCGGGACCACGGTGTCCTTCTCGTCGGCGAGAAGGAACAGGCGCAAGGACGACCGGCCGCGCAGCAGGTTCACCTGGTCGTAGGGATCGGCGATCTTGTCGCGCCACTCCGCGGGAATCGGCCCTTTCCAATTCCGCGCCTTCAGGAGGACCTGCTGGGCGAGGCTCCCGGAGCCGGATACGGCACAGCCGACGTCGCGCCGCTTCGAGGCGAGATTGAACGCGAGACCGCCGCCGCCCGACTGGCCGGTCACGTGAAAGGTCCGGATACGGTGCCGCATGCGCATCTCGTCGAGCGCGGCATCCATCAGGGCGACCTCCCGCTTCGTATGCCGGATCTCGATCTCGTGCCCCGACGAGCCGAGCAGGCCGGGCCTCGCGACGATGATCACCGGGCCGCCGAAGGCACGGGAGAAGGTGTCCGCCTGATTGTCGAAGGTGGCCGCGCTGAAGCGCGTGGCGCTGTCGACCGGCGTGATCTTTCCGTCCTCACCTTTCTTCGTGACGTCGCCCGGGAAATACACGATGGCGTCCGGCCCGCGGCCTCCGGCATCGGAATAGAAGTAGCGCACGCAATCCTGGCGACCCTCGACCGTGACCCAGACGGCGGTCGCGTAGGTCTCGCAGCGGGCACGATCGGCCTTGATGCCCTCGACCGCGTCCTTGATGTCGGCCGGGTCCGTCGCCTCGAGTTTCGACGTTTCCGCCGAACCGCCGGCGCGCCGCGGCGGGTAGATCGTGCGCGGCGGCGCTTGCGGCAAAGTGTCGACCGAGGCCCGGGACCGGAAGTCGCGGATCTCCGCCACGATCGCGTCGGTCGGCCGGCCGTCCATGCAACCGAACACCGCCCGCAAGGCGTGTTCGAAGAGATGAAGACGGTTCGGGTCCGGCGCCGTGGCCTCGATCCGGGTCACGGGAAAGCCCTTGGTTTCCGCGTAGGCGAAGAAGGTTTCCTGGGACGGCACATTGAGCCCGTCGGCTCGCCTGTCGACGAGATAGAAGAAGCGAAGGTCGCGGTTGAGGGTCTTGCTGGCGAGCACGTCGATCGGGTCGTTCAGGCGGATGTCGAAGAAGCCGTCGTAGTTCTCGTTGCGGCCGAGCCAGTATGGCTTGACGGCGAGGAAGCTGCTCGAGGCCGCGGCACAGCGCACGTCGGGCCGCTCGGCCGCGAGCGTCGCGACGACCGCCCCGCCTCTCAGATGCCCGGCGAGGCCGATGCGGTCGAAGCCATGCCTGAGCTTGATGGCGTCGATCGCCGCGCCGAGCAGCTTCACTTCCCGTTTCGAGTTTGCATAAGCCGTCGCGACGCCGGATGAACCGAACACGCCGGGCCTCGCCAGATAGACGAAGGGGGCTTTCGAGATGTTGGACACCGTCTTGGCCGTCCCCTCGATCACGCTGGGCCGTTCACTCTCGTAGCCTGCGTAAACCTCGTAGTGCGCCCCGTCCCTGCTGAAGACCCTGTCGTCATGAACGTAGAAGGTCGCGTTCTTGGAAACGCCACCGCTCTCGTCGGCCAGGCGATAGCTGATACAGGCCTCGTCGCCGTTCACGCTCACGAACACGGCGGAAGGGTCTGCATCGCATTCGGCCCGGGAGACCTGTTTGCCGAGAAGAAGGTCGTCCTTGTAGTACCTGTCGAGGACGCTCGTTTTGGCAGCGCCGACGCCGGTCTGAACCGTGGGTTCCGCGGCCTGCAGGGCGCCGCTCAGGCCCAAGATGAGGAGGACGGCGGCCGGGAGGCGAAACCGCCGGAATGTTTTCGGGGCCATGCGTTACCTTAGCCGATTTGACAGTCGAGCGACAGTCGCGCTTGTCAGCGTCACGGTCAAGAGTCAGTAGAATATTTGTCCGAAATGTAGAGGCATTCACCTATTCTGAATTCGATTATTATAAGATTTATCAATGTGCCTGCCTAAACTGTCGATCCGGCCTGCATGACGCCGCCGATCGGCGTCCCCACGCCGTCGCCACTCGTCCGAGCCAGGACCCGACGATCGTCTCGCACGGCCCGCCCCCCCTCCACCGCGCGCGTCGAGGTCACCGCTTGATCCCTCGCGTGAATCCTGCTCTCCCTCCGCCCATGCGCCCCGCCATCCTCGATCCCCAACACGTCGTCACTCGACGGCCCGCTTGTTGAACTCCCCTCGCCGGTCCCAGAGATCCACCGACTTTTCGACGATATCGACGACCTCGGCGTCGCTGCCGCCAAGCGCACAAGCGATCGCGGCGCGCGTGGCATGTTCGGCGAGGCCATGACGCTTGGGGCCGAAGGCCGTGGTGCGAATGAGCGTGTGCGGGATTTTGCGATCGGCGAGCCGACGGGCATAGGCCTCCGCGACGGCGATCGGGACCATGATGTCCTTCTCGTCGGCCAGAAGGAACAAGCGCAAGGACTTACGGCCGCGCAAGGCGTCAACCTGCTCGTATGGATCGGCTATCTGGTCTCGCCAGGCGGCCGGCACCGGTCGCTTCTCCCGGTATTTCTCCACCAGGAGCCGCAGGGCCACGTCCCCAGAACCAGACACGGCGCAGCCGACGTCGCCGCGCTTCGAGGCGAGATTGAGCGCGAGACGGCCACCGCCGGACTGACCGGCCATGTGAAAGGTGCGGATGCGGTGTCTCATGCGAATTTCGTCGAGCGCGGCGCCGACGAGAGCGACTTCCCGCTTGGAGTAGCGGATGTCGGTCTCGTGTCTCGGGGAGCCGAATAAGCCGGGTCTCGCCACGATGATCACCGGACCGCCAAAGGTACGCGAATACATGTCTGCGTCGGCATCGAACGTGCCTGCATGCAGGTTCCGGGTACCGTCGACGACTTTGATCTTTCCATCCTCACCGAGCCTCGTTAAGTCGCCCGGAAACTGGACGATGGCGTCCGGCCCGCTGCCACCGGCATCCGAATAGAAATAACGCACACAGTCCTGGCGACCCTCGACCGTGACCCAGACGGCCGTGGGGTAATTCACGCAGCGGGCACGATCTGCCTTGATGCCCTCGACCGCGTCCTTGACCTCAGTCGTTCCCATGTCTTGCGGCTTAGATGACACCTCCGAACCGTCCGCGGGTCGCGGCGGATAGATTGTGCGTGGCGGCACGAACTCCAACGGGCCGGGACCCGGTCGCGTAAGCATGGCGCGGACAAGGGCTGAAATGTCTTCCGTCGGTCGACCGTCCATACAGCCGGAGACCGCCCACAAGGCCTGCTCGTAAAGATAATGGTGATCCGGGTCTGGCGCGTCGGCCTCGATCCGCGTCACCGGAAAGCCCTTGGCTGCCGCAAGTGAGAAATAGCTCTCCTCGGAGGGTACATTCAGCGTTTCCGCAAGCTTATCGCTGACATAGAAGAAGCGCAGGTCGCGATTGAGGGTCTCTTTGGCGAGAGCGTCGATCGGATCGTTCAGCCGGATCAAATCGAAGGTATTGTAATCCGGATTGCGGCCGAGCCAGAAGTTCTTAACGGCGAGGAAGCTGCTCGAGGCCGCAGCACACCTGACGTCGGACCGCTGTGCCGCCAGCGTCGCGACGATCGCCCCGCTTCTCGAGTGCCCGGCGAGGCCGATACGGTCAAAGCCCTGCTCACGCTTGATGGCATCGATCGCCGCGTCGAGAAGTTTCACTTCCCGTTTCGTGTTCGCATAGGTCCTGGCGGAGCCTGATGAGCCGAATACCCCCGGCCTTGCAAGATGGATGAACGGAGATCTTGATATTCTGGAAGCTCTGGAGGCCTCCCGCCAGATCGAATAAGGGCTCACGTTTTCGTATTTGGGGACCGCCTTGAAATTGATCCCATCCGCGGTAACGATCTTATCGTCATGAATGTAGAAGGTTGCGCTTTTGGAAGTGCCGCCGCTTTCGTCGGCCATCCGATAGCGGATACAGGCCTCGTCGCCGTCTACAGTCACAAAGACGGCGGGTGGATCCGCGTCACATTCGGCCTTGGAGACGGTCTTGTTGCCGAGTAGTGCTTTCTTGGAGAACCAGGAGGACAACGTGTAGGAAGGGGAGTACTGCGCGCCGTTGACCACGTCCGTACCATACTGCGTGGAATCTGAGGCCTTTAGGGCGCCGTTGACGACGACCGCTCCATGATACTGCATGGCGTCTTCGGCCTGTTGGGCACCATGGACGGCAATCGGATCGATCTTGATGGGCTCTGCGGCATGCACTGGACCGGTCCGACTCGCGTGAAAGAGGGCGATCACAGCGAGTCCCAGCTGGCATACGCATTGCCTGAACATCAAAGATTTCCTTCCCACCGAACAGTGGGGAGACAGTCTTCGTTGTTCATGTCAAGGTCAAGGCAGAGACGACAATCCTGAATTCATTAGTCGCATCGCTCTATTAGAAATATTAGAATTCTCATTTATTACAACGTAATTTTCACCGAGCCGGCATTTGTCAGTCGCGTCTCATTTGAGCAAAGGCAGCCACGCCGTCGGCACTCATCCGAGCCGTGACCCGGCGATCGTCTAGCACGGCGCGTCCTCCCCCGCGGCGAGCGCCGCGCTCACGGCTTGATCCATCGCCTGAAAACTGCTCTCCCTCCGGCCATGCGTCCCGCCGTCCTCGCTCCCCTGTTCGCGTCGGTCGCCGGCCTGCCCGGGATCGGGCCGAAGCTCGCGACCGTGATCGAGCGGCTCTTCCCGGCCCAGCCGGACCGGCCCGGCGCCCGCCTGATCGACCTCCTGTTCCACCTGCCGACCGGCGTGATCGACCGCCGGCTCCGGCCGGGCGTCGCGCGCTCGCCGGAAGGGGCGATCGTCACCCTCGACCTGCGCATCGACCGCCATCGCGCGCCGCCGCCGGGCAGCCGGGCGCCCTACAAGGTGTTCGGCCAGGACGACACCGGCGAGATCGCGCTCGTCTTCTTCCACGCCCGCGGCGACTGGATCGAGAAGCAGCTGCCGGTCGGCGAGCGGCGCGTCGTGTCCGGCCGCGTCGAATGGTTCAACGGCGCGCCGCAGATGGCGCATCCGGACCATGTGGTGACGCCCGAGGCGGCGGCCGACCTGCCCGCCTTCGAGCCGGTCTATCCGCTCACCGAGGGCCTCTCGGCGAAGATCCTCGCCCGCGCGATCGGCCATGCCATCGCCCGGGTGCCCGCGCTCGCCGAATGGCAGGACCCGAGCTGGCTTGCCGCGCGCGGCTGGCCGGGCTTCGCCGAGGCGGTCGCCCTGGTGCACCGGCCGGACGGCCCGCCCGAGACCGGCCCGCATCGGCTCGGCCTCGACCGGCTCGCCTATGACGAACTGCTCGCCGGCCAGCTCGCCCTGCAACTGATGCGCGGCGAAGTCAGGCGCGGCACCAAGCCGCCGCGCAAGGGCACCGGCGCGGTCAAGGAGCGCGTCCTCGCGGCGCTGCCGTTCTCGCTGACGGGATCGCAGCGCCGGGCGGTCGAGGAGATCGAGGCCGACATGGCGCGGCCGGAGAAGATGCTGCGGCTCCTGCAGGGCGATGTCGGCGCCGGCAAGACCGTGGTCGGCCTCCTCGCCGCCGCCCGCGCCGCGGAAGGAGGCGGCCAGACGGCCTTCATGGCGCCGACCGAGCTCCTCGCCCGCCAGCACCTGCGCACGATCGAGCCGCTCGCCCGCGCCGCCGGCCTCGAGGTCGCGATCCTGACCGGCCGCGAGAAGGGGCGCGACCGGGACGCGGCGCTGGAGGGCCTGGCGAGCGGGCGCGTGGCGCTCGCGGTCGGCACCCATGCGCTGTTCCAGGGGCCGGTCGTCTTCGCCGACCTCGCGCTCGCGGTGGTCGACGAGCAGCACCGCTTCGGCGTGCACCAGCGCCTCGCGCTCGCCGAGAAGGGCCGCGCGGCCGACCTCCTGATCATGACCGCGACGCCCATCCCGCGCACGCTGATGATGAGCTATTTCGGGGATGTCGACGTCTCCCGCCTCACCGACAAGCCGGCCGGCCGCAAGCCGATCGACACGCGCCTCGTCTCGCTCGACCGGCTCGGCGAGGTGGTCGCCCGGCTTCGCCGCGCCATCCAGGACGGCGCCAAGGTCTACTGGGTCTGCCCCTTGGTCGAGGAGAGCGAGCAGATCGACCTCGCCGCCGCGACCGAGCGCGCCGAGACGCTGCGCCAGGACCTCGGACCGGTGGTCGGTCTCCTGCACGGGCGCATGAAGGGGCCCGAGAAGGACGCGGTCATGCGCGCCTTCAAGGAAGGCGAATCGCGCGTCCTCGTTGCCACCACGGTGATCGAGGTCGGGGTCGACGTGCCGGACGCCACCATCATGGTGATCGAGCATGCCGAGCGCTTCGGCCTCGCCCAGCTGCACCAGCTGCGCGGCCGCGTCGGACGGGGCCGCGACGCCTCCACCTGCCTCCTCCTCTACAAGGGCCCGCTCGGGGAGACGGCGCGGTCGCGCCTCGCGGTGATGCGCGACACGGAGGACGGCTTCGTCATCGCCGAGGAGGATCTGAAGCTGCGCGGCGGCGGCGAGATCCTCGGGACGCGCCAGTCCGGCCTCCCCGGCTTCCGCCTCGCCCGGCTGGAATGGCACGCCGAACTCATGGAGGCCGCCCGCGACGACGCCAAGCTGGTGCTCGCGCGTGATCCGGACCTGAGGTCCCCACGCGGCGAGGCGCTGCGGCAGCTGCTCTACTTGTTCGAGCGCGACGAGGCGGTCAGGTTGCTTCGGGCCGGTTGAACGGCACGACGCGGCCGTGCTCGGGGCTCTCGGCGGCGGCCGGCTTGAACTCCGGCACGACGAGGCCGCCGGAGATGACGAGCTTCGCCGCATCCTCGATGGGCATGTCGAGCAGCACCACGTCCTTGCGCGGCACGAACATCAGATAGCCGCCGGTCGGGTTCGGGGTGGTCGGGATGAACACGGTCATCCAGTCCTGCTCGGTGCCGAGCCGCGCGGTGACCTCTCCGCGCGCCGGGCCGGAGACGAACACGATCGTCCAGATGCCGGGCCGCGGCCACTGGATCAGCCCGGCCTGCGAGAACGAGTTCTCCCGGTTGGAGACGATCGTCTCGAACACCTGCTTGATCGTCTTGTAGACCGGCCGGACGAAGGGCGTGCGGTCGACCAGCTGCTCGCCATAGTCGAGGATGGCGCGGCCGACCAGGCTCGCGGTCAGCGCGCCCAGCATGGTGATGAGGATGAGCGCGACCACGAGGCCGAAGCCCGGCACCGCGAAAGGCAGGTAGCTGTCCGGGTTCCACGCCGCCGGGATGAGCGGCTTGACGTTGGAATCGACCCATTCGAGGAAGGCGCGCGCCAGATAGACCGTGATGGCGAGCGGCCCGACCACCACGACGCCGGTGACGAAGCTGTTGCGCAGCTGCGCGATCGCGCCCGATTTTTCCCGATCGTGTTCGGGTTCAGCCGCCATGTGATCCCATCCAGAGGCTCGTCCGACGGGCGTGACAGTAAACCTGTCGCGCTGCAGCATAAAGACGAAAGCGCGAGCAACCCGCGCCGACCGCCTGTCCCGGGCCAACGCGCCGCGCCGACCGTCGTTCGTGGTTCATCAAAACTTGCCGAAGCGGAGATAGGCCTCCTGCGGGTCGACGCCCGAAAGGATGGCGCTGCGCACCTTGTTCTCCGTCGCGATCGCGCCGTCCGCCTTCGCCACCACCTCCTCCGCGAGGCCGGCCGGCACGCGCAGGAGCCCGTCGCGGTCGCCGAGCAGGAAGTCGCCCGGCTGGATCACCACGTCGCCGATGCGGATGTCGATCTCGGTCGCGGCGGGCAGCCAGTGCCCGACGATGTCGCGCGGCGTGAAGCCCCGGCTCCAGCACTGGAATCCGATCGCGAGTAGGAAATTGGTGTCGCGCACATAGCCGTCGGCGACGCAGCCGCGCACGCCCTTGTTCTTCAGCGTCTCGGCGGAGAGTTCGCCCATATGGGCGACGACGCGGTCGTTCGGCTGCGAGGTCCAGATCGAGCCGGCCGGCGCCTTGGAGAGGAGGCCGGTCCAGGCGAGCAGCGTCTGGTGCGCGTCCGCGTCCCAGTCGACCTTGCCGTCGATGGTGAAGGCCGGGCCGGCCATCGCCCGCTCCGGCATGAGCGGGCGGAGTTCGGCCGGAAGCGTGAAATCCTTGAGGCCCATGCCGCGCATGACGTCGTGCACGACTCCCGTGTAGCAGGCCTCCAGGCGCTCGGTGATCGACGGCATGGGGTTCTCCGGGCTCAGGCGGCGCGGCCCGGCAGGCAGGCCGGGCCGATCGGTTCGAAGCTCTTGTAGGTCAGCACGAATTCCCGGTGGCCGAGCGTCTCCGACCGGGTCCGCGCCCCGGCCGCGACGGCGAGGATGTGCTCGTAGATCTCGTGCCCGACGCTGTCGACCGTGCCCTGCCCTTCCAGGATCCGGCCGGCATCCACGTCCATGTCGTCGGCCATGCGCCGGAAGGTGTGCGGGTTGGCGCAGACCTTGATGACGGGGGCGAGCGCGGAGCCGACCACCGAGCCGCGGCCCGTGGAGAACAGGATCACGTGGCTGCCGCAGGCGATGAGTTCGGCGATCTCGGCATTGTCGTTGATGTTCGGGAAGCCGAACCGGACCGGGCCGTCGGGGATCACGTCGAGGAGATAGAGACCGCCGGCGGGCGGCACGTCGCCCGGCTTGACGAGCCCGGCGATCGGCGACTGGCCGGACTTGGCATAGGCGCCGAGCGACTTCTCCTCGATCGTGGTGAGCCCGCCGTCGGCGTTGCCGGGGGCGAAGCTCGCGTGTCCGAGGGTCGCGTAGTATCGCGCGGTCTTCTCCATGCAGGCGAGGATCTCACCGGCGAGCGCGGGCGTGGCGGCGCGCTGCATCATCACCCGTTCGAGCCCGATGAGTTCGCCGGTCTCCTCGAAGATCGCCGTGCCGCCTTGCGCGACGAGGAGATCGAAGGCGCGGCCCATGGCGGGATTGGCGGTGAGGCCCGAGGTCGCGTCGGAGCCGCCGCAGATGGTGCCGACGATCAGCTCCGACGGCGCCATGGCGACGCGCGGCACGCTCGCGATTTGTGCGAGTGCCTCGCGCACGAAGCCGCGGCCCTCCTCCACCGACCGGCGCGTGCCGCCCGCCGCCTGGATGCCGATCAGCCGCACCGGCCGGCCCGAGGCGGTGATGGTGGCGTGTAGGCGATGCCGGTCGAAGCCCTCGCAGCCGAGCGAGACCATCAGCACGGCGCCCACATTGGGGTGCGTGCAGAGCTTCTCCAGCATGGCGAGCGCATAGGCGTTCGGATAGCAGCCGCCGAAGCCGATCACATGGACGTCGTCGTCCTCGAACGGCGCCGCGATCTGGCGGGCCACGTGATGGGCGCATTCGACCAGATAGACGACCGCGACCGTGTTGCGCACGCCCTTGCGGCCGTCCTCGCGCAGATAGGCATGGATCACGGGCGTCCCTCCGGTGCACCGGCGCCGCCGGGATCGAGCGTGTAGGTCGCGATGTAGTCGCTCGCGAGATTGTGGGTGTGCACATAGGCGCCGGGCGCGATCGCGGCGGTCGCGGAGCCGATCGGCGTGCGGTATTTCACGATCTTCTCGCCCGGCGCGATCGGGCGCACGGCCACCTTGTGGCCGGTCGGCGTGGCGCGCTCCAGCGTCAGCGCGACGCCGTCAACGACCACGACCTCGCCGGCCGCGAGGTCTGAGGCCGCGACCGCGATATTGTCGGCGGCATCGAGTCGTAGGAGCCTGGGGATCTCGGCCAAGGGCCGCCCTCCGCATTGGGGACGCCCTCAGTCGTAGCAAAGCCGGCCGGCTTGTCCAGCGATGCGAGGCCGCCGGACGAACCGCCGGGGATCAGCCCGGGCCGAAGCCGCCCTCGAAGGCGAGTTCGGTGATCGGCCGGCGTCCGTTCGGGGTCTCGCCCGCCCAGAAGCGCTCCGCCAGGATCTCTTTCGGTCCGGCGCGGCCGAGCGCCAGCACCATCTCGATCTGGTGGTCGTCCGGCACCTTCAGCGCCTCGCGGGCGCGCTCGACGTCGAAGCCGCCCATGCCGTGCGCAACCCAGCCGAGTTCGTGTGCCTGCAGCGCGAGCGACATCCAGGCGGCGCCGGCATCGAAGGAGTGGCTGCGCGAGAAGCGCGCCTCGGTACGCCCCGGTGCCGTGAAGTTCTTCGCCGAGACGACGAAGACCAGCGCGCCGGCATGCTGCGCCCAGTCCTGATTGTAGGGAATGAGCAGGTCGAGGAAGCTCGCGAAATGCGGCGAGGAGCGGCGGGCATAGAGGAAACGCCAGGGCTGCGAGTTGGAGGCCGAGGGGGCCCAACGGGCGGCTTCCAGGACGCTCATGAGGTCGGCCTCGGAGACCTCCTCGCCGGTGAAGGCGCGCGGCGAATGGCGCGTGAGGAAGCGGGGATCGATCGGATGATCGGGCTTGCGGACGTCGAGGTCCTTGATGTCGGCGATGGCGGTCATGACGGTTCCTGCTTGTTCGGCACTGCAGCATATAGGTGGCGCGGCGCGGCACCGGAAGCGGCGCTTTCGAGCCGCAATTCCCCCGATTGCCGGCGGTCGCGCCGGCCGGCGCCGTTAAGCCCCTGTTCATCCTCGGGAAAACATTCCACCCGGCGGCCTCGCGACGGCTCGGTACGAAACATCGTTCCGAGCATCCGCAAGAATTTGGTATGCCGTTCTCCAAGGACGAAAAGAGCGGCATTGACATTGTCGACTATATCAGTTGGGATTGTCGGGTAAACCGCCAACGGAGTCCGCCCGTGTTCCACGACCTCTCCGCTGCCGCCGCCGAGGCGGCGTTCGACGAACGAGATCACGCTCCCGCCGACCGTCCCACGTTCCGCTGGAGGACGGCCTGCGACATCCTCATGGTCGCCACGGCCTTCGCGATCGTGGTCGGCGCCGCCTTCGCGGCCCATGCCCAGGCGACGCTGTTGAACGTCTCCTATGACCCGACCCGCGAGCTCTACAAGGAGTTCAACGCGGCCTTCGTGGCGGAGTGGAAGGCGAAGACCGGCGAGACGCTCACCATCCGCGCCTCCCATGGCGGCTCCGGCGCCCAGGCCCGCGCCGTGATCGACGGCCTGCAGGCCGACGTCGTGACCCTCGCGCTGGCGAGCGACATCGACGCCATCGCCGAGCGCTCCAAGAAGATCGCGCCCGACTGGCAGTCCAAGCTGCCGAACAAGGCCGCGCCCTACACCTCGACGATCGTCTTCCTCGTCCGCAAGGGCAATCCGAAGGCGATCAAGGACTGGGACGACCTCGTCAAGCCCGGCATCGCGGTGATCACGCCGAACCCGAAGACGTCCGGCGGCGCCCGCTGGAACTACCTCGCCGCCTGGGCCTTCGCGTCGAAGAAGTTCGGCGGGGACGAGGCGAAGGTGAAGGAATTCGTCACTTCTCTCTTCAAGAACGTGCCGGTGCTCGACACGGGCGCGCGCGGCTCCACGACGAGCTTTGCCCAGCGCGGCCTCGGCGACGTGCTGCTCGCCTGGGAGAACGAGGCCTATCTGGTGTTCGACGAATTCGGCGCCGACAAGTTCGAGATCGTCGTGCCGTCGCTCTCGATCCGCGCCGAGCCGCCGGTCGCCGTGGTCGACGCGGTGGTCGACGCCAAGGGGAACCGCAAGGTGGCCGAGGCCTATCTGCAATATCTCTATTCGGACAAGGGTCAGCAGCTCGCCGCCAAGCACCACTACCGCCCGAGCCGGCCGGAAGTCGTGGACAAGGCCCTGATCGACGTCTTCCCGAAGCTCGAACTCGTCGACATCGACAAGGATTTCGGTGGTTGGGCCAAGACGCAGCCGCTGCATTTCGGCGACGGCGGCGTGTTCGACCAGATCTACAAGCCGAAGTGACCTGATCTCCGATCGCGAGCCTGCCCCACCTCGAGTCCCCGCCACGGCGGGGATCTTTTTGATCGGACGTCGCCCCCGCGGCGGGGGACAGCTCGCAAGCGGTGCTCCGCTCCCGCCTACCCGGTCGCCCCTTCCTTGGCGGCCGCCCGCGCGATCTCGCGGCCCTTCACCCGTTCGCGCTGCATGATGTAGAGCGCCGAGGCGATGATGATGACGGCGCCGGCGACCACATGGATCTGGACCGGGTCGCCGAATACCGCGACGCCGTAGATCAGCGCCCAGATCAGCATCGTGTACTGCATCGGCGCGACCGTCCCGACCGGGGCGCGCCGGAACGCTTCGAGCGTCATGAATTGCGCGGTGCCCATGATGCAGCCCGAGCAGAAGGCGAGCCCCACATCGGCGAGCGCGGGCGGGCGGCCGACCATCAGGGCCGCCGGCACGCTCACCGTGAGGAGCCCGACCAGCACGGCCATCACCATCACGCTGCGCTCCTCCGTCCGGCCGATCGAGCGGATCACCAGGATCGTGGTGGCGCTGGTGAGGACGGCGAAGAAGGCGGCGAAATGGCCGAGCGAGAGCGGCTCCACGCCCGGACGGACCATCACCAGCACGCCGGCGAAGCCGGTCGCGACCGCGGCCATGCGGCGGACCCCGACCTTCTCGCCGAGCAGCGGGATCGAGGCGAGCGTGACCACCATCGGGGTGCAGAACACGATCGAATAGAAGGTCGCGAGCGGCATCAGCGAGATCGCCGTCATGCCGCCGATCGTCCCGATGCCGGCGGTGAGCGCCCGCAGCAGCACCATTTTCGGGTTTTTAACGCGCAGACGGGCGAAGCCGCCGGTGCGCCAGACGACGAGGGTGAGCGGGATCGAGGCGAAGATCGCCTGCATGGCGATCACCTGGAACACCGGATAGCGCTGGGTGAGCGACTTGGCGATCGTGTCGCTCGTGGAGAACAGGAAATTCCCGAACACCGCGAAGAGGATGCCGGTGACCGCGGGCGTCGCCCAGAGCCAAGCGGTCCGCCGCTCGTCCATGTGGATCACCAGTGCCAGAGGGTCCCGTCGAGGAGACGGTTCACGGGCAGGTAGGCCCGCTCATAGGGGTAGCGCGCCGCCAGGGCCTCGTCGATGTCGACCCCGTGTCCCGGCGCGTGGCCCGGATGCAAGTGCCCGTCCGCGAAGCTCCAGGCATGCGGGAAGACCTCGAGCGTCTGGTCGGTGTAGCCGGAATATTCCTGGATGCCGAAATTGGGCACCCACAGGTCGAAGTTCAGCGCCGCGCCGAGGCAGATCGGCGACATGTCCATGGCCCCGTGGCAGCCGGTGCGCACATGGTAGACCGACGCGTAGTCGGCGATACGGCGCAGATGCGTGATGCCGCCCGCATGCACCACGGTCGCGCGGATGAAGTCGATCAGCTGCTCCTCGATGAGCGTCTTGCAGTCCCAGATCGTGTTGAAGATCTCGCCGACCGCGAGCGGCGTCACCGTGTGCTGGCGGACGATGCGGAAGCCTTCCTGCAGCTCGGCCGGCACCGCGTCCTCGAGCCAGAACAGGCGGTAGGGCTCGAGGTCCTTGCCGAGCCGGCCCGCCTCGATCGGGGTCAGGCGGTGATGCACGTCGTGCAGCACCTCGATCTCGCGCCCGTGCGCGGCGCGGACTGCCTCGAACAGCCGCGGCACGGTGTCGAGATAGCGCGAGGTGGACCAGGCTTCCTCGCGCGGCAGCCCGTCATGGGCGGCGTCGTTCGTCTTCGACTGGTCGCCCGTGCCGTAGATGTTGGGGAGCCCCGGAATGCCCGACTGGGCGCGGATGGCGACGTAGCCCTCGTCCTTCTTCCGCCCGACCGCGTCGACCGCCTCCTCGACCGTGGTGCCGGTGGCGTGCGTGTAGCAGAGCACACGCTCGCGCGAGGCGCCGCCGAGCAACTGGTAGAGCGGCATGCCGGCCGCCTTGGCCTTGATGTCCCAGAGCGCGGTGTCGATGCCGGCGATGGCGCACATCGTCACCGGGCCGCGCCGCCAATAGGCACCGCGATAGAGATACTGCCAGATGTCCTCGATGCGGCTCGCATCGCGGCCGATCAGGCAGGGCACCACATGCTCCTTAAGATAGGCGACGACCGCGGTCTCGCGGCCGTTCAGCGTGGCGTCGCCGACGCCCGTCAGGCCCTGGTCGGTGAAGATCTTCACCGTCACGAAGTTGCGACCGGGACAGGTCACGATGATTCGGATGTCGGTGATCTTCATCGGCTGCATGGGGAATCCTCCGGCGCGGCCGCTTTCTCAGGCCTTGCCGGTGATTTTAAAGCCGATCTAGACTTGTCAGGCAACGCAGAGCAGCCTTGCCGGCCGGTGTTGCACTCTTCCGCCGAGGCAGCGACCGGCCTCTGCCGGCCAAATCGTTCAGGCGGCGTCGGTCGCGAGCGCGGCCTTGGCCGAGAAGATGCCGAGAATGGCGCGGCGATCCTCGGCGGAAAATCCCTGGCCGGCCTCCACGCGGTCGATGATGTCGCGAAGGCGCATGAGGTCGGCACGGTCGATGGATGAGAAGAGCGTCTTCCATTCCTCTACAGACAACTGATCCACGTCCGCCATCCCAGGGCCCCCGTCTTCTGTGACCCCAGTGTGCGACGAAAATGGTTAACGGCATGTGCTGATACAATCGAATATCATAAAGCTTGCGCGCCCATGGCCTTGCGCACGGCGGCTCGGAAGGCCGCAGTGTGGATGGGCTTGCCGACGATCGCGGCCTCCGGCCAGAGCTGTTCCACTTCGGTCGCGCTGGCGGTGACGAAGACGAGCGGAACCGCTCCGCCGGCCAGGATCCGGCGTGCGGCGTCGACGCCGTTGCCGCGCTTCAGGCGGAAATCGGCGGTGACGAGATGGAAGCCGCCGCGCGCGGCTTCCGCGACCGCCTCGTCGGCGGTCGGCACCACGATCGTCTCGTCGAAGCCGAGCTCGCCGAGGAGATCGGCGACCAGCATGGCGGCGAGGCCGTCGTCCTCGATGATGAGTGCCCGCATGCGCCCCTCGCGCCCGCCGCCCGCTTCGAATGCGAGCCTCGCATACGGAGCAGTCGTTGCACAGGCTGATCGGCCGGCCGGTGCGTTGAATCTCTGCCAAATCGCGCCGGTCGGTGCCCGACAGTAAGGTCAGCCCCCGTTGCGGCCGAGCCGAGACTTCACGTCGTCGATCCGCCGCGACGCTTCCGCCTTGGTCAGATCCTCGGCGAAGGCGTCGGCCTCGCCCGCCTCCTCCGACAGCGTCTTCAGATAAGGGGCCTGCGCGCCGGTCATGGGATCCGCGCCGGAGACCCAGTCCTCCGGCGCCTTCTCGGTGTTGGAGGGCGGATCGGGATCGAGCTTCGGATTGTGGGTGGCATCGCTCCGCTGCGCCATGCTGCGCTCCGTTCTTGGAATATTCAGGGGACGAACGCCCGGGACCGTCGCCGGGTTCCGCCTCCGGCGCCTGTGCCGTGACGCCTCGGTTGCCCCGATCGCGAAAAAGGCCCCGCTGGTGGGCGGGGCCTTCGCTTAGAGCAGGGCTACCGGCTGATTACTGGATCACCTCGACGACCCGGCGGCTGTCCGGATCGACGATGACCACTTCGTTCTGCAGATAGACGTAGCGATAGGTGCGCAACTGCGGCACCTCGCGGACGATGGTGTCCGGGACCGCCTCGAGCTCGATGTCCTCCGGCACGTCGTCGCCTTCGCGCAGCGTGATCTGCCGCTCGACCACGCGGGCGCGCGGCCGGAGATCCCGCTTGATCACCGAGAACTTCGCGCGATCGATGACGAGCGACGCGTTGCGCCGTCCGCCGCCTCCGGCCTCGTCCTCGGGGATGATCTCGACGATCCGGTAGGTGTCCGGCTCGATGATGAGGATCTCGTTCTCGACGATCACATAGCGATAGCTCCGGTATTCCGGCACGTCGCGGATGATCACGTCCGGGATCGGGTTGAGCGTCACGCTGCGCGGCACGTTGACGCCGACATCGATGCGGAAATCGGCGCGCGGCAGCGGCTTGGCGCGTTCGCGGAACGACACGACCACCTTCTCGCGCCGCGGCGCGTCGAGCTTGGTCACGATGTTGACCGAGGATTTCACCCGGACATTGGTGCGGTCGCCGCCGCGGTCGGCCTGGTCGCGGTTGCGGTCGCGGTTAGTCGTGTCCGCCTGGTCGCGTTCACCCTGCTGATTGCGGCGCTGCTGATCCTCCGCCTGGCCCTGCTGGTTGCGGCGGGGCTGCTGATCCTCGGCCTGGCCCTGCTGGTTACGGCGCGGCTGCTGATCCTCCGCCTGGCCCTGCTGGTTGCGGCGCGGCTGCTGATCCTCGGCCTGGCCCTGCTGGTTGCGGCGCGGCTGCTGATCCTCCGCCTGGCCCTGCTGGTTACGGCGCGGCGGCTGGTCTTCGGCCTGGCCCTGCTGGTTGCGGCGGGGCTGCTGATCCTCGACCTGGCCCTGCTGGTTGCGGCGCGGCGGCTGCTGATCCTCGGCCTGGCCCTGCTGGTTGCGGCGGGAGCCCTGGTCGGCGTCGGGACGCTGCGCGTCCTGGCCGCGGTTGCGCTCCTGGCCGCCGGCGTTGCCGCCACGGTCCTGTGACTGTCCGGCAGGCGGACGGCGCAGGGTGGGATCCTCGTTCTGGGCTTGGGCGGTCGCCGCCCCGGCGACGAGCGCCACCACGGCGGTTCCGGCTAGAAGAAGATTGCGCATGGTCTCATTCGCTCCTGCGTGCTCGCACGGCAGCCGCGCGCGGCCTCGCGGCCACCCGGCAAATCCGGCGCTGGACTCGAAAGGAGAGCTTCGCTGCGAAGCCCTGCCTGCCACCGGGGAGAGACCGTGTCGCGTGAGGATCGGCGTCTCGGCAGTGGCGGTACGGGCTCACAACGCCGTGACGTGCTCTCGGTTCCCCGCGTCGAACTATCGGGAAAGAACATCCACGCGCGGAGCTTGCGAAGATTACATGAGCATGAACGGACGTGTAAGCTTACGATGTCGCTTTGACTGCAAAGGTCCGGCCGGGGGCAGCAGTAGGCACGCGGCCTCATCGCGCGAACAGTCTACGAAAACGGTCAGGAACGCGGCCAAGCGGAAGCTTGACCTTGAAGCTTCGCTTGAGACACAGAACGGGCCGCGCCGGGGTGCGGCGCGGCCCGATTCGAGGGGTGCCGGACGGTGTTCGTTCAGACGCGGTCGTTCACGCGGATCGGCTCGGCGCCGGCCACGTTCTGCGTCGTCTTCGCGCGCCGCACCGAGAGCTTGTTGAGTGCCGCCACATAGGCGCGGGCGGAGGCGACGAGCGTGTCCACGTCGGCGCCGCGCCCGGTCGCGATCTTGCCGGCTTCCTCGAGCCGCACCGACACCTCGGCCTGTGCGTCGGTGCCCTCGGTGACGGCGTGCACCTGGTAGAGCGACAGCTTCGCCTCGTGCGGCCAGATCGCCTTGATGGCGTTGAAGGTGGCGTCGACCGGGCCGGTGCCGTTCGCCTCCTTGGTCACATGGGTGCCGTTGACGTCCATGGTGATGATCGCCTTCTGCGGCCCGCCGGTGCCGGCGATGACGGTGAGCGCCATCACCTTGACGCTCTCGCCCGCCGCCGAGATCTCGTCCTCGACCAGCGCCTCGATGTCCTCGTCGTAGACGTGCTTCTTGCGGTCGGCGAGGTCCTTGAACCGCTTGAAGGCGTCCTCGAAGGCGTTCTCGCCGAGCTCGAAGCCGAGCTCCTTCAGCTTCTCGCGGAAGGCGTGGCGGCCGGAATGCTTGCCCATGACGAGGCTCGTCTCGCGCACGCCCACGTCCTCGGGCCGCATGATCTCGTAGGTCTGGGCGTTCTTCAGCATCCCGTCCTGGTGGATGCCGCTCTCATGCGCGAAGGCGTTCTTGCCCACGATCGCCTTGTTGTACTGCACCGGGAAGCCGGAGACCGACGAGGTCAGCCGCGAGGCCTGCAGCAGCATCGGGGTCTTCACATTGGTGTAGTAGGGCAGGATGTCGCCGCGCGTCTTGATCGCCATGACGACCTCCTCCAGCGCAGCGTTGCCCGCCCGCTCGCCGAGGCCGTTGACGGTGCATTCGATCTGCCGGGCGCCCGCGCGCACGCCGGCGAGCGAGTTGGCGACCGCCATGCCGAGGTCGTTGTGGCAATGGGTGGAGATGACCACCTTGTCCATGCCCGGCACGCGCTCGAGCAGCATGCGGATCAGGTCGTAATACTCCTCCGGCGTGGCGTAGCCGACCGTGTCGGGGATGTTGATCGTGGTCGCGCCCGCCTTGATGGCCGCCTCGCAGACGCGGCAGAGATAGTCGTGCTCGGTGCGCGTCGCGTCCATCGGCGACCATTCGACGTCGTCGGTATGGCTGCGCGCCCGCGTCACCGAGGCGACCACGCGCTCGAACACCTGCTCCTGGTCGAGCTGCAGCTGGAACTGGCGATGCAGCGGCGAGGTGCCGATGAAGGTGTGGATGCGCCGCCGGGCGGCGTGCTTCAGCGCTTCCGCCGCGCGGTCGATGTCCATAGCGCTCGCCCGCGCGAGGCCGCAGATCACGGCGTTCTTGGCGATCTTGGCGATTTCCGAGACGGCCTCGAAGTCGCCGACCGAGGCGATCGGGAAGCCCGCCTCGATCACGTCGACGCCCATCTGGTCGAGCAGTTCGGCCATCTGGAGCTTTTCGTCGAAGGTCATCGAGGCGCCGGCGGACTGTTCGCCGTCGCGCAGGGTCGTGTCGAAGATCACGACCCGGTCTTTCTCGGATACGGTACGGATGGGATTCTGCATGGTCTCGTGTCCTGGCTGTCGCGGTCTCCGACGGCGTCTCAGCGCCTGTCCCGAGCCGCCGATCGATGGATCGGGCGTTCAGTCCTTCGATCCCCTGAGAGCCCGGCCCGTGCGGGGCCAGCCGGCGCTCAGGGGCCGGTAAGGAGAAGAAGCGAGGAGCGGAGGAGCGGGGCGCGACGGGTTCGGGCGCTCCGCGGCGTCGCCACGGCGCAAGGGTCCGCGACAGCCGCGCCGAACGGGCTCATCGCAGTCTCGTGCAGGTGGTCGGACGCGACCATGGGAGCCGAACGCCTTTCGGAAGCCGGATCATCCGGCCCTGTCGTCGAATAGCTTCGACGAGGGACCTTGGCAAGAGGTTAATGGCGCGGCGATGGAACGGGACCGGCGGGTGGTCTGTCCCCCGCGCCTTGCAGAAATCGCGGTCAGGGGCATGCGCCGGCCCACCTGTCGCCCGGGCAACTTGATGTTAAGTTCGGGAAATTCCTCGAATCGCGGGGCGGCGCGATGGCTCAATCGCCTTTCGACACCCACGATGTCTACAACCAGCCGCCGCCGATCCCGGCGCGAAACCTTTTCGAGACCGACCCCATCCTGTACGGCGCCATGGAGCCCATGCTCGACGCCGCGATCGAAACCTCGCTCGGGGCCCATGGCGCCTTCTGGGGCTCGCCCGAGGCGCGCGAACTCGCTCGCCTCGCCCATGCGCATCCGCCGCTCCTGCGCACCCACGACGCCCATGGCCGGCGCATCGACACGATCGAGTATCACCCCGCCTACCACGCCATGATGCGCCGCTCCGCCGAAGCCGGCCTCGGCTCTTCGCTGCGCGAGACCGACCGCCCCGAGGAGGACGGCCGACGCGCGGTGCTCCGTGCCGCCCGCCTCTATCTGACGGCGACGGTCGACACCGCGCATCTGACCGCGTGGTGCCACACCTCGGCCGGGGCCGGCGTCCTCGCCGGCGAGCCCGATCTCGCCGCGCAATGGCTGCCCGGCCTGCTCGGCCGCCGCTACGACCACCGTTCGGTGCCGATCGGCGCCAAGTCCGGCCTCTCGCTCGCCATCGCGCTGACCGAGAAGCAGGGCGGCCCCGCCGTCACCGACACCACCACCGCCGCGCGCCAGATGCCCGACGGCCACTACCGCGTGGTCGGGCACAAATGGTTCGTCTCCGCGCCGACCGCGGACGCGCTCGTGACGCTCGCGGAGACGCGCGGCGGGCCGACCGCGTTCCTGGTGCCGCGCTTCCGGCCCGACGACACGCAGAACCGCGTCCGCTTCCAGCGGCTGAAGGACAAGGCCGGGCACCGGGCGGCCGCCGCCGTCGAGCTCGAACTCGCCGACGCCGAGGCGATCCGGATCGGCGCGGAGGGCGGCGGCGCGGCGCTCCTCGCCGCGGCCCAGCAGGAACTCGCCATGGACGCCGCGACGCTCGCGGCCGGTCTCGCGCGCGGCGCCATGGCGCATGCGGTGCATCATGTGCGCCACCGCGCGGTGGGCGGCGCGCGGCTCGCCGACCAGCCGCTCATGGCACGCGTCCTCGCCGACGCCACCCTCGACGTCGCCGCCGCCACCGCGCTGGTGATCCGCCTCGCCGAGGCGCGCGACCGCGCCGCCGAGGATCCGGCCGAGGACGCCTATGCCCGGCTGATCGCGCCGGCGGCGAAATACTGGATCGCGAAGCTCGCCCCCGCGCTCGTCGCCGAGTGCCTCGAATGCCTCGGCGGCAACGGCTATGTGGAGGACCTGGAGCTCGCCCGCTTCTACCGCGACGCCCCTGCCCTGTCGCTCTGGGGCGCGCCCGGCAACGTGCTGGCGCTCGACCTTCTCGCCATCCTCGACGCGGCGCCCGAGGCGCTCGACGGGGCGCTCGCCGAGATCACCGGCGACCTCGGCAAGGAGGCGGGGCTGACGGTCGAGCTCATCCGCAACGCCTCGCTGGCCTGCCAGGACGATCCCGGCTCCGGCCGTATCCTGATCGAGCAGCTCGCGCTCGCCTCCGCCGCCGCGGCGCTCCACCGCTTCGCGCCGCGCGCCATCACGGACGCCTTCCTCGATACGCGCCTGACCGGCGGCTGGCGCACGAGCTACGGCATGCTGGACAGCCGGTTCGACGCCAAGGGCATCGTCGACTACGCGTTCCCGCCGGGCTGACCGGCGAACCGGATCAGATCGCCTGCCGCCAGGCGAGGCGTACCATGGCGGCGCCGACGAAGGCCGGCACCATCACCGACAGCACCGATCCCACCTCGGACGAGAAGCTGAGCGGCCGGCCGCTCGACAGGTCGGGCACGATGTCGAAGCCCGCGAGCCCGGTCCCGACCACGATCAGATAGAGGAGCCAGCGCGTCGGATCGATGGCGGTCGCGAGCGCCACCCCGAAGGCAACGGGCAGCACCACCGGCTGCATGGTCTCCGCCGGGCTCGCCAACATGCCGCCGAGCAGAGCCGTCCCGAAAGCGAGGGCGAGCGCCCCTGCCCGGCGTGTGGAAGCCGTCATCATCTCAAGGTCCCGCGTCCGGCTCCCCGACGACCCGGCCAACGCCGGCCCAAGCAGGGACACCGCATCAATAAGTTGGAGCCGGGGCCCAACGCACAACCAGGAGGGGTCCGACCAGTGATCGGATACTGTTTTGTGAATTCGACCTGAACAGGGCGTGCGGGTGACCGATCGGGGCGCCCGGAGTCCGGAATACAGGCGGCATTGGGGCGTAGCAGGCTTGCGTCAGGGGGCGACGGCGAGGCTGTGACGGCCCTCGGCCCGTCCCGTCGGGCGTCGCCGGGACGTCTGCGCGGTCAGGCGGGCGGGCCCTTGCGGCGTGGCAGGGCGGCATCGTTCTTCTGCCGCGTCGCCTGCATGGCCGCTTCCTCCTGGGCGATGTCGATCAGATAGGCGAGGAAGGGCATCTCGCTGCGGCGGGCCAGAATACTGAGTTCGCGCATGACTTGTTCGATATAGGCGGCGGTTTCCGCAGGGACGGTCCCGCCATCGGTCGGCCGAGGCATTGTGCACTCCCGCTGGACGTCCACCATTGCATGCGACTATTCGCATTATATTATCTGTATGTCTGCTGGCGGCGTCGTGTTTTGCATGGATAGACGATCCTAGTGCTTGTTTCTAGTGCGTCTATCTCTCAAAGGTTGTAAATTTAGCTTGCACCTAGCCGAGCGGACAGTCGCCCGCCGAGCCGGAATCGCCGGGGCCGAGACTTGACCCGGAGGTCCGGGCCGTCCAATTGAAGGGGCTGACTCGTACCTCCCCCGAAGGCAGGCCATCGGATACGGTCACGAACCGTGGCGCATGCGTCTTGCCATGCAGACTGAACCGTCCCCCGAGATCATCGACGAGAGCCCATGAACGTCGTCATCGTCGAATCGCCCGCCAAGGCGAAGACCATCAATAAATATCTCGGCAAGGACTATACGGTCCTGGCATCCTACGGGCATATCCGCGACCTGCCGGCGAAGGACGGTTCGGTTCGACCGGACGAGGACTTCGCGATGGACTGGGAGGTCGACGCCAAGGCGTCGAAGCGCCTCGCCGAAATCTCGCAAGCGGTCAAGACCGCCGACCTTCTGATCCTGGCGACCGACCCCGACCGCGAGGGCGAGGCGATCTCCTGGCATGTGCTGCAGTATCTGAAGGAGAAGCGCTCCCTCAAGGCGCAGCCGGTGCAGCGGGTCGTGTTCAACGCCGTGACCAAGCAGGCCGTGCTCGAGGCCATGCGGCATCCCCGCGCGGTCGACGCCGACCTGGTCGACGCCTATCTGGCGCGCCGCGCGCTCGACTACCTGGTCGGCTTCACGCTCTCGCCGGTGCTGTGGCGCAAGCTCCCCGGCGCCCGCTCGGCCGGCCGCGTCCAGTCGGTGGCGCTCCGCCTCATCTGCGACCGCGAACTCGAGATCGAGACCTTCGTCCCGCAGGAATACTGGACCATCATCGCCCGGCTCGCGACGCCGAAGGGCGAGGAGTTCGACGCCCGCGTGGTCGGCTACGAGGGCCGTAAGTTCGGCAGGCTCGACATCCACGAGGGCGGCACCGCCGAGCGCATCAAGGCCCTGCTCGAACGGTCCACGTTCCGCGTCGGCGCGCTCGAATCGAAGCCGGTCCGGCGCAATCCGTTCCCGCCCTTCTCCACCTCGACGCTGCAGCAGGCGGCGAGCTACGCGCTCGGCCTCTCGGCGGCGCGCACCATGCAGGTGGCGCAGAAGCTCTATGAGGGCATCGACGTCGGCGGCGAGACGGTCGGCCTCATCACCTATATGCGCACCGACGGCGTGGAGATCGTGCCCGAGGCGGTGCAGCAGATGCGCTCCGTGATCGGCCGCGACTTCGGCGACAAATACCTGCCGGAGAAGCCGCGCCAGTACACCGCCAAGGCGAAGAACGCGCAGGAAGCCCACGAGGCGATCCGCCCGACCGACTTCACCCGCCGCCCGAAGGACGTGGCGCGCTTCCTCGACGCCGAACAGGCGAAGCTCTACGAGCTGATCTGGAAGCGCGCCGTGGCGAGCCAGATGGAAGCCGCGGTGATGGAGCGCACCACCGCCGACATCGTCGCGACCGACGGCAAGGAACGCGCCGAGCTGCGCGCGGTCGGCAGCGTCGTCCGCTTCGACGGCTTCCTCGCGCTCTATTCGGAAGGGCGCGACGACGAGGAGGACGAGGAGAGCCGGCGCCTGCCCGCCATGGCGGTCGAGGACCCGCTCGCCCGCCGCCGCGTCACCGCCGACCAGCATTTCACCGAGCCGCCGCCGCGCTACACCGAGGCGACGCTGGTGAAGAAGATGGAGGAGCTCGGCATCGGCCGCCCCTCCACCTATGCGGCGACCCTGCAGGTGTTGCGCGACCGCGAATATGTCGTGCTCGACAAGCGCCGCCTGATCCCCGAGGACAAGGGCCGGCTGGTCATCGCCTTCCTCGAGAGCTTCTTCCAGCGCTACGTGGAATACGACTTCACCGCCAGCCTGGAGGAGAGCCTCGACAAGATCTCGGCCGGCGAACTCTCCTGGAAAGAGGTGCTGCGGCGCTTCTGGCAGGACTTCTCGCAAGCGGTCGGCGAGATCAAGGAATTGCGCGTCGCCGACGTCCTGGAGGCGATCGACAAGCTGCTCGCTCCGCACATCTTCGCCCCGCGCGCCGACGGCACCGATCCGCGCGTCTGCCCGACCTGCGGCAACGGCCGGCTCTCCCTGAAGCTCGGCAAGTTCGGCGCCTTCATCGGCTGCTCGAACTATCCCGAATGCCGCTATACGCGCCAGCTGCAGGCCTCGGGCGCCGAGGACGGCGAGAACGGTGCGGCGGCGGACGGCGTGCGCGTCATCGGCAAGGATCCGGTCACCGACCAGGACGTGACGCTGCGCGTCGGCCGCTTCGGCCCCTATGTGCAGCTCGGCGAAGGCGAGAAACCGAAGCGCTCCAGCCTGCCGAAGGGCTGGGAGCCGGCGACGCTCGACCTCGAACGGGCGCTGGCGCTGCTCAACCTGCCGCGCGAGGTCGGGGCGCATCCGGAGACCGGCAAGCCGATCACCGCGGCGATCGGCCGCTACGGCCCGTTCGTGCTGCATGACGGCACCTTCGCGAACCTCGCCTCCGCCGAGGAGGTGTTCGACATCGGCCTCAACCGCGCAGTCGCCCTCATCGCCGACCGCAACAATCGCGGCCCCCGGGCCCGCGCCACCCCGGCCGCGCTCAAGGAGCTCGGCGAACACCCGGTGCTCGGCGGCGCTGTGACGGTCAGGGACGGCAAATACGGGCCCTATGTCAGCCACGACAAGGTCAATGCGACCCTGCCGAAGGGCATGGACCCGCAGACCGTCACGATGGACGTCGCCGCGGCCCTCCTCGCCGAAAAGGCCGGAAAGGCGCCGGTGAAGCCCGCCCGTCGCGCCGCCGCCAAGCCCGCGGCCGGCAAGGCCGCTGCCGCGAAGCCGGCCGCCGCCAAGGGAGCCGCCGCCGGCAAATCCGCCGCCGCGCCGCGCAAGGCCGCCGCGGCCGGCGCCGCCGAGGCGCCCGTGGCGCGCGCCGCCAAGGCGAAGCCGGCGGCGAAGGCGAAGCCCGCCGCCAGGACCAAGGCCGCCGCCAAATCGTGACCGCGGCCGCGCCTGAGCGACCGCGGAAGGGGGCCGACGCCGCGAGCCCGGCCTCGATCGCCGCGGCCACGAGCCTCGTGACCGAGCGTCAGGCCAGTGAAATAACGGATGCGTACAATTCTACATATTCTTTCAGGTAGATTTGAATAGATCCCTCGCATAGTTCGCTGGCAATGAGTCAGCGCGCCACAGATCAACCGGGTCGGATGCCGGCTTTCTTTCCTACGCTCGTCGACAGGGCCGAAAGGTCCGTCTGGCGCCAGATCGCCCTGTCGGCCGCCGCGGGCGCGATCTTCGGCGTCTTCCTGGAGGTGATTGTCCATCGCTTGTCCGGCGGCGCGCTCGTGGAATTGCTCGCCACCGCGCTGTGCGCATCCGCCGCCGCGGCCTACATGACATGGCGGTACAGCTTCGCCTGGCGCCAGCTCTACAGTGTCGCGCGCGACCTCGAGGAGGCGGCGCGGCGCGACCAGCAGACCGGGCTCCTCAATCACAGTGCCTTTTTCGACGCTGCCGCGGCGGCGATCTCCACCATGCCGGCCGCCTCGCTGCTGGTCGTCGACATCGACCGTTTCAAGTCCGTCAACGACAGCTTCGGCCACCTCGCCGGCGACACCGTGATCGCCGAAGCGGCCGCTCGTCTGCGCACGGCGTTCCCCCCCGAAACGATTCTGGGACGCATGGGCGGCGAGGAGTTCGCGGCCCTCATGCCGTTGACGGAGCGCGAGGCTTTCGCCCTCGCCGAGAAGTTTCGAAAGGTCATGGACCGCGAGGCGATCATGGTCCGCGCCGACGCCTTGCGCGTGACGGTGTCGATCGGCGTCGCGCAGATGAACCAGACGGGCACGATCAGCCCGTGCGACGCGTTCAACCGCGTCTATGGCGAGGCCGACCGGGCGCTCTACATCGCCAAGGCGGCCGGGCGGAACCGCACCGCCATGGCGAGCGAGGTCTCCGCCGTGTTCGAGCCGAACGAGCCGGACATCGACTGGGCCGGCAGCGAGGAGCGGCTGAGCGCCAACGGCTGACCCCGCCGTCCGGCGGGCAAGCCATGAGGCGACAGGGCACGCGGAACCGGCTATCGTCCCGGCTCCCGTGAAAGCCCGGACCAACGCATTGCCACGCCTCAAGAAGCCTACGCCGACCGATGACCCCGCGCGGCCGCCGCGTGCCGCGGGCACCTTGCCGACGCGCGAGGAGATCCTCGCCTTCGTCGCCGAGCATCCCGGCCAGGCGGGCAAGCGCGAGATCGCCAAGGCGTTCGGCCTCACCGGCGGCGCCAAGATCGCGCTGAAGCGCATGCTGAAGGACCTGGAAGGCGACGGCGTGGTGGAACGCCGCCGCAAGCGCCTCGTCGCCGCCGGCACCTTGCCGGAGGTCGTGGTGGTGGACGTCGGCGAACGCGACCAGGACGGTGAGCTGATCGCGACGCCCGACGAATGGGACGAGGAGGAGCAGGGCCCCGCGCCGCGCGTCCTCATCCTGCCCGATCGCGCGCGGCGCGGCCCGCAGGCTGGCGTCGGCGACCGGCTGCTCGTGCGCATCCAGGAACGCCCGACCGACTTGCCCCGCGACGTCGCCTATGCGGCCCGCGTCATGCGCGTCCTCGACAAGAAGCCCGCGGCGGCGCTCGGCGTGGTCCGGCTCACGCCCGGTGGCGCCCGCATCATGCCGATCGACAAGCGCTCCAAGGAGTTCGTGGTCGGCGAGGCGGACCTGAAGGGCGCCCGCGACGGCGACCTCGTGGCACTCGACGTGATGCGCACCGGCCGCCTCGGCCTGCCGCGCGCGCGGGTCCGCAGCGTGATCGGCGACCTCGCCTCCGAAAAGGCGGTCAGCCAGATCGCGATCTTTGCCCACAATATCCCGCATGTCTTCCCCGCCGCCGTGCTCGCCGAGGCGGAGCACGCCGCGCCGGTCCCGCTCGGCGACCGCGAGGATTGGCGGAAGCTCCCGCTCATCACGATCGATCCCGCCGACGCCAAGGATCACGACGACGCGGTGCATGCGGAACCCGACCGCAACCCGGACAATCCGGGCGGCTTCGTCGTCACCGTCGCGATCGCCGACGTCGCCGCCTATGTGCGCCCGGGCTCGGCCATGGACCGCGAGGCGCTGCACCGCGGCAACTCGGTCTATTTCCCCGACCGTGTCGTGCCCATGCTGCCCGAGCGCATCTCCAACGACCTCTGTTCCTTGCGCGAGAAGGAGGACCGGCCGGCGCTCGCGGTGCGCATGATCTTCGCCAAGGACGGCCGCAAGGCGAGCCACACGTTCCACCGCGTGACCATGCGGTCGGCCGCCAAGCTCTCCTACCAGCAGGCCCAGGCGGCGATCGACGGGCGCACCGACGACAAGACCGACGCCCTGCTCGGCCCGGTGCTCCGCCCGCTCTGGGACGCCTATGCCTGCCTGAAGCACGGCCGCGACCAGCGCCAGCCGCTCGACCTCGATCTGCCCGAGCGCAAGATCCTGCTCACCCCCGACGGCCATGTGGACCGGGTCATCGTCCCGGAACGCCTCGACGCGCACAAGCTGATCGAGGAGTTCATGATCCAGGCCAATGTGGCGGCCGCCGAGACGCTGGAGAAGCATCGCACCCCCCTCCTCTACCGCATCCACGACCAGCCGAGCCCGGAGAAGATCGAGGGACTGCGCGACTTCCTCGCGACCCTCGACATGAAGTTCGGCATGAAGGGCGGTATCAAGCCGGCGCAGTTCAACCATATCCTGGCGAAAGTGGCGGACACCGCGCAGGCCGGGCTCGTCAACGAGGTTGTGCTGAGGAGCCAGGCGCAGGCGGAATACGCGCCGCTCAACATCGGCCATTTCGGCCTCAATCTGCGCCGCTACGCGCATTTCACCTCGCCGATCCGCCGCTATGCCGACCTGATCGTGCATCGCGCGCTGATCCGCGCCCTGCGGCTCGGGCCCGATGGCCTGCCCGACGCGATCGACGACAAGCTCGAGGCGATCGGCGCGGAGATCTCGGCGGCGGAACGGCGCGCCATGCTGGCCGAGCGCGACACGATCGACCGGCTCGTCGCGCGCTGGCTGATGGACCGGATCGGCGCTTCGTTCCGCGGCAAGATCTCCGGTGTCACCAAGTCGGGCCTGTTCGTGCGCCTCGACGAAACCGGCGCGGACGGCTTCATCCCGGCTTCAACCATCGGCGACGACTACTATGTATACGATGAGAAGGCGCGCTCCATGACCGGCAGCCGCACCGGCGAGACCTACCGGCTCGGCGACCGCGTGGAGGTGAAGCTCGTCGAGGCGCAACCCTTCGCCGGCGCGCTCCGCTTCGAGCTCCTGAGCCCCGGCAGCATGGAAAAGCCGGCCGGCCGCCGACCCACGGAACAGACGGGCCGCCGGCGCACTTATGGGCCGGACCGGCGCGCGACGGGCCGGCCCGGACGCAAGTCCTGACGCGCCGCGCCGGGACCCGAACACCGACAGGACGCATCATGCCGATCGAAGACCAGATTGCCCGCGCCGGCCGCCCGGCCGCCGAACGCCCTCGCGAGGCGGCGGAACCGCGCTCGGTCGCCCGCGCCATGCGCCTCGGCTTCATGGGCCGCTGCCCCAACTGCGGCGAGGGCAAGATCTTCGCCGGCTATACGGCGATCGCCGACCATTGCGACAGCTGCGGCCAGGCGTTCCACCATCATCGCGCCGACGACCTGCCCCCCTATCTGACCATCCTGATCGTCGGCCATATCGTGGTGCCGCTCATGCTGTTCGTGGAGCGCACCTGGCGGCCGGAGATCTGGATCCACATCGCGCTCTGGATCCCGCTCACCCTCGGGCTCACCCTCGCGCTCTTGCGCCCGATCAAGGGCGCGGTGATCGGCCTGCAATGGGCGCTGCGCATGCACGGCTTCGACGGCGGCGCCGAGGATGCCGCCATGCCCGAGCCGCGCGTCGCCCCGGTCAAGGTGACGAGGCTCGGCTGATGGCGGACGGGCTCGACCGGGCGGCGGGCGCGGCCGACCCGATCGCGGCGCGTCTCGCCTCGCTCGCGGAGGCGCGCGAGACGGCCGATCATCCGAACATCCGCCCCTCCGACGCCGCGACCGTCCTCATTCTCGACCGCGCCGCGGGCGGCCCCTGGCGCGTGCTCATGGGCCGCCGCCACCAGCGGCACCGCTTCTATCCGGGCGCCTATGTGTTTCCCGGCGGTCGTGTCGATCCGGAGGATGCGCGCGTGCCGCTCGCCGCCGCCTATCATCCGGACGTGGCGGCAAAGCTCGTGAAGACGCTCCGCGGCGCCTATGCGGCGGCGCGGGCGCGCGCCTTCGGCGTCGCCGCGGTGCGCGAGACCTACGAGGAGGCCGGGCTCTTCATCGGCGCGCCGCCGCCCGCGCCGCTCCGGCCGGGCAAGGGCGACTGGGCCCGCTTCCACGAACGCGGCCTCGCGCCCTCGCTCGCCCCGCTGCGCTTCGTCGCCCGCGCCATCACCCCGCCGCGCCGCACGCGCCGCTTCGACACGCGCTTCCTCGCCTGCTTCGGGGCCGACATCGCCGATCGCCTGGCCGAGGGCGTCGGCCCGTCGGGCGAACTGGAGGACGTCGCCTGGCTGACCTTCGCGGAGGCCAAGGCGGCGCGGATCCCGCACATCACCGCCGCCGTGCTCGACGAGATCGCCGATCTCCTCGCGGCGGATCCGGCGCTCAGGCCCCCGCCGGCCGTCCCGTTCTACCGCCACAAGGCCGGCCGGTTCATCCGCGACCTCCTCTGACGTGCCGCCGGCAGGCCAGCCATGGCGCCGCGGGGGATGACGAAGGCCTGACACTCGCCTAGGGTCGCGCCGGCCGGACCGACCGCCGGGCAAGGACACGACCACAGCCGCCATGGACGCCAAGACACCCGCCGCCGACCGGGAGGCCCCCCTCGATCGCGGCCGCGTCGCCGCCCTCGCCGCCATGATCGCGGCGGCGGGCGCGTTCGGTGCGGGGCTCTCGCTCGGCCTGCCGCTCCTGTCGCTGGTGCTCGAATCGCGCGGCGTGTCCGGGTCCTGGATCGGCCTCAACACGGCGATCGCCGGCCTCTCCGCCTTCGTGGTCGCGCCCATGACGACGCCGCTCGCGCGTCGCTTCGGCACCGCGCGCGTGCTGATCCTGTCGCTCGTCGTCGTCGCGGTCTCGTTCCTCGGCTTCTATGCGGCGCCCGCGTTCTGGATGTGGTTCCCGCTCCGCCTCGTCTTCCATGGCGGGCTCGGCCTCGTCTTCATGCTGTCCGAGTTCTGGATCAACTCGCTCGCCCCGCCGAGCCGGCGCGGCTTCGTGCTCGGCATCTATGCGAGCGTGCTCTCCGCCGGCTTCAGTGTCGGCCCGCTCGTCCTGAGCCTGATCGGCAGCCACGGCTTCACCCCCTTCGCGGTCGGTTCGGCCGTCCTCCTCCTCTCCATCCTGCCGATTCTCCTCGCGCTCGGGCAGACGCCGGCGCTCGAGGAGCGCGGCCATCGCTCCGTGTTCGGCCTCGCGCTGACCGTCCCGGTCGCCACCATGGCGGCCTTCTCGTTCGGCGCGGTGGAATCCGGCGGCCTCGCCATCCTGCCGATCTACGGCCTCCGCGTCGGCTTCACCGAGAACGAGGCGGCGCTGCTGGTCACGGCCATCGCGCTCGGCAACCTCCTCATGCAGATCCCGATCGGCCTCGTCGCCGACCGCATGGCGAAGCCGCGCCTCCTCGCCATCCTGACCGTCGGGGGCGTCCTCGGCGCGGCCGCGTTGCCTGTCATGCCGGGCTTCTGGCCGACGCTCGCCGTCCTGTTCGTCTGGGGCGGGATGATCGGCGGGCTCTACACGGTCGGCCTCACCCATCTCGGCGCGAAATTCCACGGCGCCGACCTCGCCGCCGCCAACGGCGCCTTCGTGGTGATGTACTCGACCGGCATGCTGGTCGGCCCGCCCGCGATCGGCGCCGGGCTCGACGCCTTCACGCCCTATGGCGCGCCGGCCGTGATGGCGCTCTTTTTCGTCGTCTATCTGGCCGTCCTCGCCGTCTCCGCGCGCCGCGACCGCGCCTGACTTGTCAGCGCCGCCTTGACAACGACCGGGCCTTGTCGCAAGGAACCGGATGAACACGCTGGGGGCCTGCCGGATCGGCGGGCCTTCAGCGTTGCAGCAACGCGGGGCGCCTGGCGAAACCGCGACGCTCGGTGAAACAGCGGGCCGGCACGGCCTCTTCGCGCTAAGGACGACCGACCATGGCCAAGGCCACCACCATCAAGATCAAGCTCCTCTCCACCGCCGACACCGGCTTCTTCTACGTGACCAAGAAGAATTCCCGCACCATGACCGAGAAGATGTCGGCGCGGAAATACGACCCGGTCGCGAAGAAGCACGTGGAATTCAAGGAAGCCAAGATCAAGTGATCGGCTGACGCAATCCGTCCGGCCTGATCGATGAAGCCGCCCTACCGGGGCGGCTTTTTTGTTTTCGGGTACCGGGCCGTCGCGGCGAGCGTCACCCGGGCGTCCGGCGCGCCACATAGACCCCGGCCGCGATGATCAGCAGGATGCCGGCGGCGGTGAAGAGGTCCGGCACGTCGCCGAACACGAGGAGGCCGAACAGGGTGGCGGCGATGATCTGGGCGTAGCTGAGCGGCGCGAGCAGATGCGCCGGGGCGAGCGCGAAGGAGCGGGCGAGGAACAATTGGCCGAGGCCGAAGGCGACGCCCATCGCGAGCGCGAGCCCGAGCGCCGCGCTACCGACCGGCGGCCAGTTGGCGATCGCGAGCGGTACGCTGACGAGCCAGCCGACCAGCAGCGTCCAGGCGAGCGTGACATCCGGGTCCTCGCCGGCGGTCGCGAGCCGGCGCGTCATCAGCTGGAACACCGCGTAGAAGACCGCGCCGACGGCCGGGAAGATCGTGTAGCGGGTGAGCTCGCCGAAGCCCGGCCGCGCCACCAGCAGCACGCCCAGGAAGCCGACCACGACCGCGATCCAGCTGTGCCGCGACACGGGCTCGCCGAGCAGCGGCCCCGACAGGGCGACGACCAGGAACGGGCCGGCGAACAGGATCACGGTCGCCTCGGCGAGCGGCAGATAGGTGACCGCGACGATCATCGCGCCGCCGATCACCAGCGGCGCGGCGCCGCGCAGGATCTGGAGCCCCGGCCGCGCCGTTCGGAGCAGGCCCGGCCATTTCTGAGGCCGCGTCGTCATGAGCAGGAACGGGACCGAGAAGGCGTAGCGCGCGAGCATGATCTGCTCGAACGACTGGTCCGCGGTCAGCATCTTGCTGATCCCGTCGACCGCCCCGAACAGGGACACGGCGGCGACGCAGAGGAGGATTCCCTTCCACGCGGTCGCCTTGCCCGGCTCGTCCGTTACCATGATCCGCCCTTGCCGCTCGCCCACCGCACCTGACGCGGAATCAGGCCTTGCCGCAAGCCGTCGCGGATGCACTCGAGCCTCGCGCAGTGCGACGCCCAGGCGGCCGAAGGCGGCCGGTGCGGTCCGGACCTCCACGACAGCGTCATCCGCCGGCGCTATCGAACCCCGGTCGCCGCCAAGGCAAGCCGCCAGCGGCGGGACCCGGGCGGGCGAAGCGGATAGGCGCGCGCTATCGACATGCTAGCCAGTCGGCATTTCAGTTCGGCCCAGGCTTCGCCGATGCTGTCGTATGAGCCGGGAGCCGTCGGCGCCCCGGCCGCAACGCGAACCGCTCAGGTTGGACCCACGGGGACAACTCGCCATGAGCATGACCGCATCGCCCCGTCGCCGCATCCGCGCGACCACCGTCGCCGCCTGCCGCCCGCTCTCCCCGTGCCGTCTCCGGCTCCCTTCCACCGATCTGTGGCCCGACGCGATCGACCTCACGATGTGACCCCGCGCCGACCGTACCGCCCCGCAAAGGGTGCCCCGGCGTGGCCGCGGGCGCCCTTTCTTCGCTTTGGAGGATAAACCATGACGACGCTCACCCTCGCTGAGGGCCCCGATCCGGTCGGCGCCTCCGCCTGGCGCCGCCACGCGGTCATCGCGCTGATCGCCTTCCTGACCCTCGTCGATCTGTTCGCCACCCAGGCGATCCTGCCGGCGCTCGCCGCCCGCTACGGCGTCGCGCCGGCCGCCATGGGCCTCGCGGTCAACGCCTCGACGCTCGGCATGGCGGTGGCGAGCCTCGCGATGGCCTTTCTCAGCCGCCGCATCGACCGCCGCCGCGGCACCGTGATGGCGCTCGCAATCCTCGCGATCCCGACGCTGCTCCTCGCGCTGGCGCCCGGGCTCGCGAGCTTCGCGGCGCTGCGCATCGTACAGGGCCTCCTGATGGCGACCGCCTTCACGCTGACGCTCGCCTATCTCGGCGAGACCATGATGGGGATGAGCTCGGCCGGCGCTTTCGCCGCCTATATCGCCGGGAACGTGGCCTCGAACGTGTTCGGCCGGCTGATCGCCGGCGGCGTCGCGGATCATTTCGGCCTCACCACCACCTTCATGGTGTTCGCGGGAATGAACCTCGCCGGCGCCCTCCTTGTCCGCCTCGCCTTCGCCGGAGCCGGCCGGCCGGCCCTTGCGGCGGCGCCGCCGGCCTTCGCGGCGCTCAAGGCCGAACTCGCCAATCCGCGCCTCGTCATCGGGCTCGCGATCGGCTTCATGATCCTGTTCGCCTTCCTCGGCACCTTCACCTTCGTGAACTTCGTGCTGGTGGCGCCGCCGCTCGGCCTCGACGTCATGGCGATCGGGGTCGTCTATCTGATCTTCCTGCCCTCGATCCCGACCACGCTCCTGGCCGGCCGGGCAGTCGCCCGGTTCGGCACGCGGGCGGCGCTGGTCGGCGCGCTCGGCGTGGCGCTCGCCGCCTTGCCGCTGCTCGTCCTCCCCTCGCTCCCGCTGGTCGCCGCCGGCCTGACGCTGGTGGCGGCGGGTACCTTCTTCGCCCAGGCGGTGGCGACCGGCCATGCGGGCCGCTCGGCCAAGGGCGACCGGGGCGCGGCGAGCGGGCTCTACCTCGCCGCCTATTTTACCGGCGGCCTGGTCGGGACGGCGATACTCGGCTTCGTGTTCGACCGCTTCGGCTGGCCGGCCACGGTCGCGGGCGTCGGCGGCGCGCTCTTGGCGGCGATCGTCCTGGCGCTCCGCCTCGACGAAACTGAGCGGGCCGAGGCCCGCTGAAACGCGACAGCGGGCGGATCGCTCCGCCCGCTCGCCCGGTTATCCGATCAATTCCGGCAGGATCAGCGCCGTGACGCCTCCAGCCGTTCGAACACCGCAGCGGCGACCGCGCCGTAGATCACATGGCCGACGAAGCTCATGTAGGAGAGTTCGCCGCCCTCGCCGAGCAGGTAGAAGCTGAGGCCCCCGAACACCGGGGCGAAAAGGCCGAGCGCGTTGAACCAGGTGAAGTTGCCCCAGCTGATCATGTCGGCGAGGAAGGCGCTGCGGTTCCAGAAGCGGCTCGCGATGAGCGCCACGACCGCGGTGTAGAAGATGAACATCACCGGCGTCGCCGTGCCGGAGACGACCCGGGCGCCATAGGCCGCGGTGAAGGTGAGGAAGACGACCGCGTCGAGCACCACGCCCCAGCGCGGCAGGTTCCGCGAGATCACGAAATAGGCGACCGGATAGCCGACGATGCCGACGAGGTAGTGCAGCGTCTCGCGCAGCAGATAGGGCACCTGCAGGCCGAACATGTGGTTGGCGATGGCGTCGATCAGGCCGGCCGGCTCGAGCGGGTAGCCGAGCACGGCCTTGGTCAGGATGCGGGCCCAGAGTTCCCAGATGAACAGCCCGGCCGCGCCGCCGACGAACAGGCGGACGAGCGTGGCGCGGACGGGAAGGTCGAGGCCGGTGAAGCGGATGGTATGGGCGGCAGACATGGGGTTCTCCATCAGTTCCGATGGTCGGATCGTGCCACCGCCGGGTCCATGCCCGCCAATATCGGCTGGTCATCGGATCCAAAGCCGGGCGCTATGGTGGCGCCCACGAAAAAGGCCGGCCCCTCGCGGAGCCGGCCCGGTCGCGGCGCGCTTCGCGGAGCGCCGTCAGAGCTCGACCATGGTGGCGCCGTGCTGCAGTTCGTGCAGCACGAAGCCCTCGAGCGCGTCCACCTCGCCCTCCCAGGGCATCTGCCTGAGCGCGTCCATCGTGTCGCGGTAGCCCGCCTCGCGGCGCGCGCGGATCCCCTTGGCGCTGAAGTCGACGTCCTTCGTATGGTCTTCGCCGTCGAGGCTCGGGGCGAGCAGCCGCACCACATGCATGCGCGTGAGGCAGCCATAGGCGGCGAGTTCGCGCACCGCGGGCGTGTCGCGCTCGGCCTCCGGGATCCGCTGGACCAGTTCGGCGATGACATGGCGGAGCCGGTGCAGCTGCCGCTGGCGCTTGATGTGGGAGGCGGCACGGCTCGAATACTGCACGTCCTTCTGCCGGTTCATGACCTGCCGGATGGTCTCAGGCTCGGATCCGTTCGGGTTCCAGATATGCACCGCGAAGACGAGCGAGTTCTTGCGCGGATTGTCGTCGAACACGGCCTCGACCGGCGTGTTCGAAAGGATGCCGCCGTCCCAGTAGAGTTCGCCGTCGATGCGGATCGCCGGGAAGGCCGGCGGCAGCGCGCCGGAGGCCATCACGTGTTCGAGCGCGATCGATCCGTCGCGGCTGTCGAAATAGCGCATCTCGCTCGTGCGCACATTGGCGGCGCCGACGGTCAGGCGCGTCGGGCCGCTTTTGATCCGCTCGAAATCGATGAGATGCGCCAGGGTGTTGGCGAGCGGGCGGGTGGAGTAGTAGCCGGCGCCGTCCGGGGCGAGCGGCACGTCGAGGCCGAGGAAGGCGAGCGGATTCGGCCGGAAGAAGCCTGAAATGCCGTAGGTCACCGTCGCCCAGTTGGCCATGGCCGGGCCGACGCCGGCGATGCCGCCGAGCGCGGCGAGGCTCGGCAGCTGCTGCACCTTGCGCCAGAAGGCGTCGAGCTTGGCGAGCCGGTCCTCCGGAGCGTTGCCCGCGATGATGCCGGCATTGATGGCGCCGATCGAGGTGCCGATCACCCAATCGGGCTCGATCCCGGCCTCGTGCAGCGCCTGGTAGACGCCGACCTGGTAGGCGCCGAGTGCCCCGCCGCCCTGCAGCACGAGCACGAACTGGCCGTGGCGCGCAGCCCGCCGCGCCCGTTCGGCGAGCGAGGCTTCGGCCCCTTGCCGCGACAGATCGGGCAAGCTCGCGTCGCCCGGCGCGACGCTTCCCGCCTGGGCGGGGCCGGTGGTCTTCTTGACGACTTCGTTCATGGTGTCCTCCCGGGTGTTCAATGGGCCGTCCAGCCGCCGTCGACCGGCAGCGCCGTGCCGGTGATCGAGGCGGCGGCTTCGCTCGCCAGGAACGCGGTGACCGCGCCGATCTCGTCGGTGGTGGCGAAGCGCTTGTTCGGCTGCTGGGCGAGCAGGATGTCGCGCACGACCTTCTCGGGCGGGATGCCGTGCTCGCGCGCCTGACCGGCGATCTGCGCCTCCACGAGGGGCGTCAGCACATAGCCGGGGCAGACCGCGTTGCAGGTGATGCCTTCCTCGGCCACTTCCAGCGCGATCGTCTTGGTGAGGCCGAGGAGCCCGTGCTTCGCCGCCACATAGGCGGACTTGAACGGCGATGCGACGAGGCCGTGCGCCGAGGCTATGTTGATGATGCGGCCCCATCCCCGCCTCCGCATGCCGGGCAGCGCCAGGCGCGCCGTGTGGAAGGCGGAGCTGAGGTTGATCGCGAGGATCGCGTCCCATTTCCCGGTCGGGAAGTCATCGATGCGGGCGACATGCTGGATGCCGGCGTTGTTGACGAGCACGTCGACCGTGCCGAGCCGCTCCTCGACGGTGGCGATCATCGCCTCGATCGAGCCGGGGTCGGCCATGTTGGCGGCCACGAAGGTGGCGACGACCGAATGGGTCTCGGCGAGGTCGGCGGCGAGGCGCTTGCCCTCCTCCGGATCGGCGAGGCCGTTCAGGACGACCGCGGATCCGGCCGCCGCCAGCGCATGGGCGATGCCGAGACCGATGCCGCTCGTCGAGCCCGTGACGACGGACACGCGCCCCTGTAGACTGGGACCTGACTGAAATGACTGTTTGCTGACTTCGATGTTCATCGTCCGGCTCCTGAAACCAATAGGCCGGCCAGCCGAATTCCTGGGTGGCCGATGTGCGGACAACGTGCCGGACCGGATTTTCGAACGGAAATACCGCTTCTCTACGTTTTCGATAGGGTACCGCTATGGAGATGCATCAGGTCCGCTACTTCCTCGCCGTGGCCGAGACGCTGAACTTCACGCGGGCGGCCGAGAAGTGTCATGTGGCCCAGCCGTCCCTCACCCGCGCGATCAAGTTGCTCGAAGCCGAACTGGGCGGGCCGCTGTTCCACCGCGAGCGGCTGAACACGCATCTCTCCGAGCTCGGCCACATGGTGAAGCCGCATCTCGAGCAGGTCTACGCCCAGTCGCTCGCCGCCCGTTCGGCGGCACAGAGCTTCGCCAAGGCGGACCGCGTGAGTCTCCGGCTCGGCGTCATGTGCACGATCGCGCCCGACAAGCTGATCGAGCTCGTCTCCACGCTGCATGCCCGCTACCGGCACATCGACTTCGAGATCGTCGACGCGGCCGGGCGGGAGCTGCATGAGCGGCTCATCGCCGGCGACCTGGAAGTGGCGGTCTATTGCCGGCCGGGCCTCGAGCCGGAGGAGCGGCTGCACGAGATGCCGCTGTTCGCCGAGCAGATGATGATCGTGATCCCGCCCGATCACCGGCTCGCCCGCCAGAACATGGTCGAGCTCGAACATCTCGACGGCGAGCACTATCTGGAACGGGTCAATTGCGAATTCGGCCTGCTGCTCGACCGGATGTTCACCGAGCGCGGCGTCAACGACACGACCGTCTATCGCAGCGAGCGCGACGACTGGATCCTCGCCATGGTGGCGTCCGGGCTCGGCTATGCCTTCATGCCCGAGGGCTGCGTGAAGCACGCGCAGGTGGTCGCCCGCCCGCTGGTCAATCCGGAGATCTGGCGCGAGGTGAGCCTTGTGACCGTGCGCGGACGGCCCCATTCGCCGGGCGTCGGCGCGCTGGTGCGCGAGGCGATGCGACTGCGCTGGAACGGCGGGCCGGCCCTCTCCGTCGCGCGCCTCCACGTGGAGGCGGCCGGCGAGGAGGCCTGAAGGCCGCAATGTGAGGCGTGTCCGGTTCATTCGCCCGGGCTCGCATGCATCAGCGCCTCCGCCCGGTTCGGCGCCTCCGGATCCATCGCCTCCATGGCCGGCATGCGCGAGCCGGTGATGCCGGTGATGAGCCGCGTCCCGCCGTGGAAGGTCAGGTAGCTCCAGATCCAGTTCATCACCACGGACAGGCGGTTGCGGAAGCCGATCAGATAGTAGACGTGGACGAGCGACCACAGCACCCAGGCGACCGTGCCGGTGAATTTGAGGCCGAACAGTTCGGCGACCGCCCGCCGCCGCCCGATCGTCGCCATGGAGCCGTAGTCGCGATACTTGAACGGCGCGATGGCGCGGCCGGCGAGCCTTGCACGAATGAGCTTTGCCGCATATTCGCCCTGCTGCTTGGCGACCGGCGCCACGCCCGGAAGCGGGCGGTCGTTCGGCCCCGCCGCGCTCGCCGTGTCGCCGAGCACGAAGATGTCCGGATGGCCCGGCAGCGTCAGGTCCGGGCCGACGGGAACACGGCCCGCCCGGTCGGTCGCGACGCCGAGCCAGCGCCCGGCGGGCGAGGCCATGACGCCGGCCGCCCAGATCACCGTGCGGGCGTCGATCCGCTCCGCGCCGAGCGAAACGCCGCCGTCGTCGACACCGGTCACGGGCCGGCCGAAGCGCGTCTCCACGCCGAGTTCGGTGAGCGCTTTGCGCGCGGCTTCCGACAGCGACGGATCGAACGGGGTCAGCACCCGGTCGGCCGCCTCGACGAGGAGGATGCGCGCCGAGCGGGGATCGATCGCGCGGAAGTCGCGCGAGAGTGCCCGCCGCGCCAGTTCGGCGATCGCCCCGGCCATCTCGACGCCGGTCGGGCCGCCGCCGATCACCACGAAGGTGAGGAGCGCCCGCTGGGCGTCCGGGTCCGGCTCGGTCTCGGCCTTCTCGAAGGCGAGCAGGATGTGCCGCCTGAGCACGGTCGCGTCGTCGATGGTCTTCAGCCCCGGCGCATGCGCGGCCCATTCGTCGCGGCCGAAATAGCCGTGCCGCGCCCCGGTCGCCAGGATCAGCGTGTCGTAGGGAATGCGGCGGCCCTCGGCGACCACCTCGCGCTGTGCCGTGTCGACCGAGGAGACGTCGGCGAGCACCACAGAGGCGTTCTTCTGGCGCCCGAGGATCGCGCGGATCGGCGAGGCGATGTCGGCCGGCGAGAGCCCCGCGGTCGCAACCTGGTAGAGCAAGGGCTGAAACAGGTGATAGTTGTGCCGGTCGATCACCGTCACGTCGACGGCCGCCCCGTCGAGCCCGCGCGCCGCGGAAAGCCCGGCGAAACCGGCGCCCACGATGACGACCCTCGGTCGGCCTGCCGATGGATGTTCGGGCATCTTGCGCTCCTGCGTGCTGCAGGACACACATAGGGACGCCGGCCTGCTGGGGGAAATACCGGTCCCCTATGACGGCCATAGCCGCAGCGCATGACGCGGCCCGTGGCGCGCAGCCGGGGCCTTCACAAGCGTTTCGCGGACACCCTGTCGGTGCCGTCGCCGTGGCGTTCGGCGAGGACGTCGCCGGTCGGCTCCCCCGCCGGGTGGCAGGCGACCGGCCAGGCGCCGCCGCGCGGATCGAGCACGGGCACGACGGTGCGGCAGCGCGGCTCGACGATCGGGCAGCGCGGATGGAAGTGGCAGCCGGGCGGCGGGGCGAGCGGGCTCGGCAGTTCGCCCTTGACGGCTTCCCGGCGCGAGCGGCCTGCGCCACCGACGACCGGCACGGCCTCGATCAGCGCGCGCGTATAGGGATGGCGCGCGCTGGTGAAGAGGTCCTCGGTCGCGCCGGTTTCCACCACCTTGCCGAGATACATGACCATGAGCCGGTGCGACACATGGCGCACGAGCCGCAGGTCATGGGTGATGAAGACGAGGCTGAGGCCGAGCCGCGACTGCAGTTCGAGGAAGAGGTTGACGATCTGCGCCTGCACCGAGACGTCGAGCGCGGAGACCGGCTCGTCCGCGATGATCACAGCCGGTTCCACCGCGAGCGCCCGTGCGATGCCGATGCGCTGCCGCTGGCCGCCGGAGAATTCGTGCGGGTAGCGGTCGGCCGCCTCGGGCGGCAGATGGACGAGGTCGAGCAGTTCGGCGACGCGCGCGCCGACCGCGCGGCCGCTTGCAATCTTGTGCACGACGAGCGGCTCGGCGAGCGTCTCGGCCACGGTCTTGCGCGGATTGAGCGAGCCGTAGGGGTCCTGGAACACCATCTGGACCTTGCGGTTGAAGCGCCGCCGCGCGTCGCCGCCGAGCGCCCGGACGTCCTCCCCCTCGAAGCGGATCGTGCCGCGGTCGGGCTCGTAGAGGCGGACGAGGCAGCGCGCGAGCGTCGACTTGCCGCAACCGCTCTCGCCCACGATGCCGAGCGTCTCGCCGCGGCCGATGGCGAGGCTCACCCCGTCGAGCGCGCGCACCACCTGCGGCCCCCGCCCGGCGAGCCGATCGGCGAAGGTCGCCTTCAGCGCGAAGAGCTTGGCGACGTCCTCCGCCTCGAAGATCGGGGCCGCCCCGAACATCGGCGCCGCGCTCATGCGGGCGCCCTGGCGGCGAGCCGGTCGGCGGCGTAGCAGGCGGCCGTGCGGTCCGGCCCGGTCGGGGCCATGGGCGGCATCGCCTCGGTGCAGCGCGCCTCCACATAGGCGCAGCGCGGCGCGAAGGGGCAGCCGGGAATCGCGCGGTCGAGCCGCGGCGGCTGGCCCGGGATCGGGCGGAGCGGCTCGCGCGCCGGGCCGCCATGCGGCATGGAGCGCAGCAGCGCGTCCGTATAGGCGTGGCGCGGGGCCGCAAAGACGGCGCCGACCGGCCCGTTCTCCACGACCCGGCCGGCATACATCACCGCCACCCGGTCGCAGGTCTCGCTGACGACGCCGAGGTCGTGGGTGACGAGGATCATCGCCATGCCGAGTTCGCGCGAGAGGCGCATCAGGAGCTTCAGGATCTGGTCCTGGATGGTCACGTCGAGCGCCGTGGTCGGCTCGTCGGCGAGGAGCAGCTTCGGCTCGGCGGCGAGCGCGATGGCGATCATGGCGCGCTGGCGCATGCCGCCGGAAAACTCGTGCGGATAGCCGGCGAGCCGTGTCTCTGCCGACGCGATGCCGACGAGGTCGAGCAGCTCCGCCGCGCGGCGGCGCCGTCCGGCCGCGTCGAGATTGGTGTGGGCCTGAAGCGTCTCGTCGATCTGCCGGCCGATCGACAGGACCGGATTGAGCGCCGTCATCGGCTCCTGGAAGATCATCGCGATCTCGGCGCCACGCAGCTCGCGCAGGTCCCGCTCGGAGGCGCCGAGGAGGTCCCTGCCCCGCCAGTTGACCCGGCCACCGACGCTCGCATTGGCGCGGAGGAGCCGCAGGATGGCGCGCAGCGTCACGCTCTTGCCCGACCCGGATTCGCCCACGAGACCGAGGATCTCGCCGGGCCGCACCTTGAGGTCGACCGCCTCGACCGCCCTGACCGTCCCGCGCGGCGTCGTGAAGGCGACACGCAGGCCTTCGACCGCGAGGATCGGCTCGCGCGCCTCGCTTACGACGGCGGCGGAGCGGTTCATCGCTTCACGTCCAGGATCTCGGCGAGGCCGTCGCCGGTCAGGCTGAAGCCGGTGCCGCACAGCACGATGGCGATGCCGGGAAAGACCGCGATCCACCACGCCTGCGAGAACAGGTTCTTGCCGTCCGCGATGAGCACGCCCCATTCCGCCTGCGGCGGCTGCGCGCCGAGGCCGAGATAGCCGAGGCTCGAGCCGAGCAGGATGGCGAGCGACATGTCGGTCATCCAGTAGACGATGATCGGGCGGATCGCATTCGGCAGGATATGGCCGAACAGGATGCGCGGTTCCGAATAGCCGAGCACGCGGGCGGCCGAGACATAGTCGTGGTGGCGGATCACCAGCACCTCGGCGCGCATGAGCCGGGCATAGAACACCCAGCCGACCACGCCGATCGCGATGTACATGTTCACGAGCCCCGGCCCGAGCACGGCGACGATGGCGATGACCAGGATCAGGAACGGGAAGGTCACCACGATGTCGACGAGGCGGCCGAACAGCACGTCCGCGATGCCGCCATAGGTGCCGATCAGGAGGCCGATCAGGCTGCCGGCGACGAGCGGGCCGATCGTGGCGAAGAGCGCGATCTGCAGGTCGATGGTCGAGGCCGAGATCGTGCGCGAGAGGATGTCGCGGCCGAACTGGTCGGTGCCGAACCAGTGCTGCGCGCTCGGCGGCTGCAGCAGCGCGCCGTAGTCGAAAGCGATCGGGTCGAAGGGCGCGATCCGGTCGGGAAAGATCGCGCAGAGCGCGAAGAAGGTGAGGATCGCCGCCCCGGCCAGGAACGAGGCGGGCAGCCGCCGCGCCGTGGCGCGCAGGCGCAGCGCGACCGACCCGCCGCTCATCGGCCCACCCGCGGATCGAGCCACATCTGCACCAGATCGGTGACCAGCAAGACGATCGAGACGATGACGGCGAGCACCAGGGTCAGCGCCTGGATCACCGGATAATCGCGCGCGAAGATGCTGTCGACCATCAGCCGCCCGACGCCCGGCACGGCGAACACGCTCTCGGTGATCACGGCGCCGCCGAGCAGCGTCCCGGCATGGAGCCCGACCAGCGTGACGGTGGAGATGAGCGCGTTGCGCAGAACGTGCCGCCCGAGCACGACCGAGCGCGGCAGACCCTTGCTCCGCGCGAAGTCGACGAATTCGGCGTTGAGCACGTCGAGGATGGAGAAGCGCAGGCTGCGCATGAGGACGGCCGCGAAGCTCAGCGCCAGCGTCATCGCGGGCATGATGAGGTGCCAGAGGATGTCGAGGAAGCCGTCGCCGTAGCCGCCGACCGGGAACCAGCGGAGCCAGGCGGCGAACACGGTGAGGAGCACGAGCCCGACATAGAAGACCGGCGAGGACAGGCCGACCTGGAACACGAAGCGGATCGCGTAGTCGGGCCACCGGTTGGCGTTGAGCGCCGCCACGAAGGCGAGCGGCACGGCGAGGAGCAGCGCGAGCGCGGTGGCGAGCCCGGCGAGCGCCGCGGTGACCGGCAACCGTTCGCCGATGAGCGTCAGCACCGGCACCCGGTAGGCGGTGGAGCTGCCGAAGTCGCCGGCGAGAGCGTTCTCCACGAAGATGAAGAACTGGGTGACGATCGAGCGGTCGAAGCCGAGCTGGTGGCGGAGCCGCTCCACCGCCTCGTCGGTGGCGCGGTCGCCGAGGAGCGCGCTCACCGGATCGCCCGGCAGGAGCCGCGCGAGCACGAAGACGAAGACGCCGATGACCAGGAAGGTCGGCACGATCTGCAGGAGACGACCGACGATCAGACCGGTCCGGTGCAAGGGCGGGCCTTTCGGGATGACGACGACAGCGATGGACACGCAAGAAACGGGCCCGACCGGCCCGCTTATCGAGCGACCAGCCGCCGAGGCCTGGCCCCGGCGGCCGAACGGTCAGGCCACGGCCCGCGGCAGGCGCCGGGGCCGGTCGCCCGTCACTTCTCGACGAATGCCGCCTCGAACAGGTTGTTGCCGAGCGGGATCTGCACGAAGCCCTTGGCGTTCTTGCGGAACGCGACCGGATAGGGGGTCTCGTAGAGATACAGGATCGGCGCCGAGTCGTTGTAGCGCTGCTGGATCTCGCGATACTGCTCGGCGCGCACCTTGGCGTCGCTTTCCTGCTGGCTCTTCTCGAACAGTTCGTCGACCCGCTTGTCCTGCCAGTTGGAATGCAGCGAGTGGATGTTCGGCCAGTAAGCGAAGTAGGACGTGATCTGGCTCGGATCCGAGATGTCGTTGGTCCAGGCCGAGGTGCGCATGGCGAAGTTCTCTTCGCGGTAGCGCGCCGTGCGGGTCGGGTTGTCGACCTGGTCGACGCGCAGCTTCACGCCCACCTGTGCCCACATCTGCTGCACGGCGGCGACGTCGTTGGCGTCGTCACCGTTGCCGGAGAGCGAGTAGATCTGCGTCTCGAAGCCGTTCGGGAAGCCGGCCTCGGCGAGCAGCGCCTTGGCCTTCGCCACGTCGTATTTGTAGAGGTCCTGGCCGACGAACAGCGGCGTCGTCGCCGACATGAAGGAGCGCATCGGCTTGCCGAGGCCGAGCGTGGTGATCTGGATGATCGCGTCCTTGTTGACCGCGTGGTTGAGCGCCTGGCGCACCTTCACGTTGGAGAGCGGGTTCGGCTTGCCGTCCTTGAAGGTCGGCCCGCTGTAGAAGGTGAAGTAGCGGACGCGCGTCGAGGGCCACAGCTCCATGCGCAGGTTGGAGTCGGCCTGCAGTTCCTTCACCCGGGCATAGGGAATGAACTCTGCGCCGTCGAGCTCGCCGGCCTTCAGCTTGAGGATGCGCGTGGCATCGTCGGGGATGATCTGGAACTCGAGCTCGTCCAGATAGGGCAGCGGCTTGCCGTCCTCGCCCGCCTTCCAATAGTAGGGATTGCGCTTCAGCGTCATGGAGACGCCGCGCTTCCAGCTGGTCATGAGGAACGGGCCGGTGCCGACCGGCTTCTCGGCGAAGGCCTTGGCCTTGTCCTCGGGCGTCGCACCGGGCGAGGCCTCGAACAGCTTCTGCGGCAGGATCGCGCTGTTGAAGGTGGCGAGCGCCGGGACGAGCGTCGGGTCGGCGTTCTTCAGCTTCAGGACGACCGTGTCGACGCCCGCGACCTCGATCGTGTCGATCGAGGCGAGCGATGACGACCAGGCGCCGGCCTTCGGGTCGCGCGCGCGGTCGAGCGACCACTTCACGTCCTGCGCGGTCATGTCCGAGCCGTCGGCGAACTTGACGCCCGAGCGGAGCGTGAGGGTGAGGCTCTTGCCGTCCGCCGCGGTCTCCCACTTGGTGGCGAGGCCGGGCTGCACGCCGGTGCCGTCGGCGGTCGGGGCGAGCAGCGTGTCGTAGAGGTTGGTCAGCACCCAGATGTCGACATTGGCGTCGTTCAGGACCGGGTCGAGGAAGAGCGAATCCGCGTAGCGGGCATAGACCATCTTCCCGCCGCGCGTGGCGGCGTCGGCCGCCGCGCCGAGCCCGAGGATACCGGCCGCCACCATCAGGGCGCCGAGACTGACCTTCAAAGACGAGCGTCGCATGGGTTTCTCTCCAGCCTATCCACCGTACTACGATGCTAGGACGCTCGGGCCTGAAACGTCAATGCGAAACCACTGGTCTTTGCCGCCGCTTGGCGTAGATTGATCGGAATGCGCCCGACTGTACCAGCTGCCTAGAACAGATGCCGCCTGCCTCATTGATCAGCAATCTCTCCGGCGCGCTCGACAGGAGCCTGCCCGTGCCGCTCAGCGTCCAGTTGAAGGGGCTCATCGAATACGGCATCGCCTGCGGCGAACTGCCGCCCGGAACCCGGCTGCCCTCCGTGCGCGAGCTGGCCGAGGCCGGCGGCATCGCGCCCATGACGGCCGCCGCGGTCTACCGGGAGCTGCGCGAAGCCCGGCTCATCGTGACCCGTCCCGGCTCCGGCACCTATGTGGCAAAGGGCGCCGGCTCCGGCGCCGCGCTCGTCACCCGCATCCAGGCGCATCTCGATGCCGCGCTGGCGGAGGCCGTCGCGGCCGGGCTTCCCGCCGCCGACGTCGCCTCGCTGCTCGCCGCACGCATCTCGCGGGACCGCGCCCGCGAGCGCCGGCCGCTCCGCCTCGTCATGGTCGGCGTCTTCCCGGAGGCGACCGCGGCCTATGCGGAAGACATCGCCGGGCAGCTGAAGCCCGGCGACACGATCCATCCGGCGACGCTCGAAGAACTCAAGGGCGTGGTCGCCGCAGGCGGCGTCGAGGCGCTCGGGGCCGATCTCTTCGTCACGCTCGCCAACCGCAAGGCCGAGGTCGAGGCGCTGGTCGGCGCCGCCTTGCCCGTGACGAGCGTCAGCTTGATGCCGGCGGAGGCGACGCGCGCCCGCCTCGCCGCGCTCGATCCGATGACCCGGCTCGCCGTCGTCTCCGTCTTCCCCGAGTTTCTCGCGCTGATGAAGCCGGGCGTCCGGAGCTTCGCGCCGCATGTCCGCAGCGTCGCCGCCACCGTGCTGGACGACCCGCAGCTCGCGGACATCCTCGCCGCCGCCGACGTGGTCGTCTACGCGACCGGCGCCGAGGCCGCGCTCCGCTCGGCGCCCGCAGGCGTCACGGCAATCGAATACCGCCACACGCCGGATCCGCACGCGGTCCAGGACGAGCTCCTGCCCTTCGTCGAGACCCTGCGCGGCGCGCCCCCGATGCGCCGGCCCGCCTTTGAACCGCAAGCGCCCGACGGGGCGGTCGCCACAGCGAGGAGAGAGGTCCCATGAGGATCGCCGAGACGAACTGGATGCAGGTGGAGGACTATCTGAGGCGCGACGACCGCTGCGTGGTGCCGCTCGGCTCCACCGAGCAGCATGCGCAGCTGAGCCTCTCGGTCGATTCCATCCTCTGCGAACGGGTCGCCGCGGAGGCCGCCGAGCCGCTCGGCGTGCCGGTCTTCCCCGTCCAGGCCTACGGCATCACGCCCTATTTCATGGCTTATCCGGGCACCGTCTCGCTCCGGCTCGCGACCTATGCGGCGCTCGTCCGCGACATCCTCGACAGCCTCCACCGCGCCGGCTTCCGCCGGATCTTTCTCTGCAACGGCCACGGCGGCAATTCGCCCGCCCAGACCGTCGCGATCGAATGGATGGGCGACCACCCGGACGCACGCGTCCGCTTCCACAACTGGTGGAATGCGCCGCGGACCTTCGCCAAGGTGCAGGAGACCGACCCGGTCGCCTCGCATGCCTCCTGGATGGAGAACTTTCCCTGGACCCGGCTCCCCAACATCCGCGGGCCGGAGCACCAGAAGCCGATGACCGACCTCGACCTGATGCGGCTCAAATCCCCGGCCGGCGTGCGCGAGCAGCTCGGCGACGGCAATTTCGGCGGGCTCTACCAGCGCAGCGACGATGACATGCTGGCGATTTGGGCTGTCGCCGTCGCCGAAACGCGGTCGCTCATCGAAGGGCCCTGGGCATGAGCGCGGCGGCCTTGTCTCCCCCCGTCGCGGCGGACGAGCCGATCGTCATCTGGGGCGCCGGTGCGATCGGCGGCACGATCGGCGCCTACTGGATCCGCTCCGGGCTCCCCGTCCTGTTCGTCGAGCGCGATCCCGACCATGTCGCCGCCATGAACGCGGACGGCCTCACCATCGAGGGGCCGATCGAGGCCTTCACGGTGCCGGCCCGCGCGGTTGTTCCCGAGGCGGTCGAGGGCGTCTACCGGCGCGTCTGCCTCGCCGTGAAGGCACATCACACCGACGAGGCGGCGCGCCAGATCGCCCCTCACCTCGCCGCCGACGGCTACATCGCCTCGTTCCAGAACGGCCTCAACGAACTCGCCATCGCCGAGGTGGTCGGCCGCGAGCGGACGCTCGGCGCGTTCCTGAATTTCGGCGCCGACTATATGCGCCCCGGCGTGGTGCAGTTTTCCGGCCGCGGCGCCGTGGTGATCGGCGAACTGGACGGCCAGCTCACCGAACGGGCCGGCGGGCTCTACGCGCTCCTCCGGCGCTTCGAGCCGAACGCGATCCTGACCGAGACCATCATGGGCTATCTGTGGGGAAAGCTCGGCTACGGCGCGCTCCTGTTCGCGACCGCGCTCACCAACGCCTCGATCTGCGAGGCGCTCGATGCGCCCGCCCCACGGCCGCTCTTTCGCCGCGTCGCGCGCGAGGCGACCGAGATCGCCGGCCGGCTCGGCATCGTGCCTCTCGGCTTCAACGGCTACGAGCCGGCCGCCTTCGCCCCCGGCGCCGAGGCGGCCGCGGGGGAGGCCTCCTTCGCCGCCATGGTGGCGCACAACGCCAAGTCCTCGAAAACCCATTCGGGCATCTGGCGCGACCTCGCGGTGCGGAAGCGCCGCACCGAGGTGGACGCGCAGCTCGGCCCCATCGTGCGCTTCGGCCGCGAGGTCGGCGTCGCGACGCCGGCGACCGAGGGCATCATCGACATGATCCACGCCATCGAGGACGGCCGCCTGCCGCTCGACTGGGCGAACCTCGACACGCTCGCCCGCCGCGTCGGCATCTGAGGAGAAGTGCCCCATGCAGATCGCCTTTGACGGCCGCAAGGCGCTCGTGACCGGCGCCGCCCATGGCATCGGCCGCGCCATCGCGCTCTCACTTGCCCGTGACGGCGCGAGCGTCGTCGGCACCGACATCCTCGCCGACGAACTCGCCACGCTCGTCGACGAGCCCCAAGGGGTGAAGCCGGTCGCCTGCGACCTGACCGACGGGGCGGCGGTCAAGGCGCTCGTCGCCGCCGAGGGCCCGTTCGACATCGTGGTGCACAGCGCCGGCGGCGTCTGCGGCCAGGTCGGGCGGCCGCTCGACGAGGTGCCCGAGGCCGACTGGGATCGCATCGTCGCGATCAACATGAAAGCCGGCTTCCTGATCGCCCAGGCGGTCGTGCCCGGCATGCGCGCGCGCCGCTACGGCCGCATGGTGCTGATCTCGTCGGGCGCCGGCCTCGGCGTCAGCCTGACCGGCATCCAGGCCTATGCGGCGGCGAAGGCGGGCGAGATCGGCCTCACCCGGCAGCTCGCCCACGAACTCGGGCCGCACGGCATCACCGTCAATTCGGTCGCGCCCGGCTTCGTCCGCTCCAACCCGACCACCGAGCGGCAATGGGAGAGCTACGGCGCCGCCGGCCAGGCGGCCCTGCTCGACCGCATCGCCATGCGCCGCACCGGCAGCGTCGACGACATCGCCGCAGCGGTGCTGTTCCTCGCGAGCGACGCAGCCGGCTGGATCACCGGCCAGACCCTGTCGGTCGACGGAGGCAAGTGACATGGCCGAGGGAAACGAGATGGCCGATCCGGTCGAAGCCCGCCTCGCCGGCGACCTGCCGCGCCATATCGACATCCTGAAGCGCTTCGTCGCGATCCCGAGCGTCTCCACCGACCCGGCCTATCGCGCCGGCATCGCCGCCGCGGCCGCGTTCGTCGCCGGCCGGCTCCGCGAGAGCGGGCTCGACGAAGTGGAGATCCTGCCGACCGGCGCCCATCCGGTGGTGACCGCCGCCTGGCGCAAGGCGCCGGGCGCGCCGACCGTCCTTGTCTACGGCCACTACGACGTGCAGCCGCCGGATCCGGAAAGCGCCTGGGCCTCGCCGCCGTTTTCGCCGGAGATCCGCGAGGGCCGCCTCTACGCCCGCGGCGCCTCGGACGACAAGGGGCCGATGCTGATCCCGATCGCGGTCGCGGAAGCTTTCCTTGCCGTCGACGGCCGCCTGCCCGTCAACCTCGTGTTCCTGTTCGAGGGCGAGGAGGAGGTGTCGAGCGCCCATCTCGAGGCGCTCGTCGCGGCGTATCGGGAGCGTTTCGCCGCCGACTTCGCGCTCTCCGCCGACGGCGCGCAGTGGCGTGCCGACCTGCCGAGCGTCACCGTCGCCTCGCGCGGCATCTGCGCGCTCGAAGTGACCGTCGCCGGCGCCGGCAAGGACCTGCATTCCGGCCGCCACGGCGGCGCGGTGGCGAATCCGATCGCTGTGCTCGCCCGCCTCGTCGCCTCGCTGCACGCTCCCGACGGTTCGGTCGCGGTGCCCGGTTTCTACGACGAGGTGGAGCCAGTGCCGGCCGAGGCGCTCGACGCCATCGCGGCGATCCCGTTCGACGAGGCCGCCTATCTCGCCTCGATCGGGGCGAAGCCCGGCGGCGGCGAGACGGGCTATACGCTCCTGCAGCGGAACTGGGTGCGCCCGACGCTGGAACTGAACGGCATTTATGGCGGCTACACCGGTCCGGGAAAGAAGACCGTCATCCCGAAGGAGGCCTCCGCCAAGATCACCTGCCGCCTCGTCCCCGGACAGACGCCCGAACACGTCGTCGCCGCGATCACCCGCCATATCGAGGCGCTTGCCCCCGCCGGCGTCACGGTGACGGTCGCGCCCGAGGAAGGCGGCACGCCGGCCTACGGGCTCCGCGCCGATCATCCGGCGCTCGCGCTCTCCGAGGACGTGCTCGAAGGCGTGCTTGGGAGCCGGCCGGTCCGCGTGCGCATGGGCGCGACGATCCCGATCGGCGACATCTTCCACCGCGTGCTCGGCATCGACACGGTGTTCTTCTCCTTCGCCACCGCGGACGAGGACTACCACGCGCCGAACGAGTTCTTCCGGCTTTCGAGCTACGAGCGCGGCCTCGTCGCCTGGACCCGCTTCCTGCGCCGGTTGCCGGAGGTCTGGCGCGGTTGACACGGCCGTCGGGGCGCGTGTCCCGGCGCGTCCGATTCGGTGCCCCTCGGCGACCGTCGTTTGCAGCGCTCCGGCGCCTCAGCGCCAGGTCGCAGGCGAAAAGTTTCCCACCACAACTAACGCTGACGGAATGTGATCCTCTTGCCTCGGTGCCCGATGATTCGGCGCCCGTACGTCCGGCCGAGTGGCCGAATCGGTATCGATCGGCGATTTCAAGTCCTAACATTCGGTTAATTGCTCCACCGAGGAATGCCGGATGTTCGCCTGGTTCAAACAACGGCCCGAAGCCGAGGACGCCTTCATTTCCGAGCTGCTGGCGGCTGCGGCGATCGGCGATCACGTGACGCGCATCGGGGACGCCTTGCGGTCGATCCGGATCGCGATCTCGCCGGGCCAGGACAAGGCGGACTATGCCGGCGAGGCGGCCTCGCTGCTGGTGCGTCGCCTGGAGCGCGACATCGAAGGGCCTGCCGCCGGATCGGGCGAACCGCTCGCCGCCGCGGTGCTCGGGCTGATCGTCGGGCGCCACTTCGCGAGCCGGCTCGGCGTCGATCCCGGGGCCTGCGCCGCCCGCGTCGTCGCCGCCGCGTCGAACCGCCGGCTCGACATGACGGTCGCCATGGAGGCACATGACCGGCTCGCGCGCACCGGCACGCTCGTGGCCGGGCTCGTCGAGTTGCTCGGCCGCTGGGTCGACGCGCCCGAGCCCGCGAATTACTCGCGCCTCATCGCCGGCAGCCGCATCCTGCGCGAGAAGCTGCGCATCGAGCCGACGCTCAAGATGCCGCCCGCCCCGCTGCACCGCCCGGTCGCCGCCTTCGAGCAGGTGCGCTGACGCATCGCCCGCGCCGGAGCGGCTCGACCGGCGAAGACGTGATGGCGCGGCCGCTGGAATAACGGGACGCGGCCATGGCACTCTGAGCGGGCAAGCAACCTTCCCGCGAGGCCGCGCCATGAGCGAGATCGACGCGATCCGGACCCTGCTCGGCTCCAAGCCGCGCCCGCATGGCTGGGCGGAGCGGCGCGCCCGCATCGAGGAGGTCGGCGCGGTCGATCCGCCGGCGCCGGACATCCGGCTCGAACCCGCCGACCTCGACGGCGTCCCTTGCGAATGGTCGATCGCGCCCGGCAGCGACCCGGACCGGCTGCTCGTCTTCTTCCATGGCGGCGGGTTCTGTTCCGGCTCGATCCTGAGTCACCGCCGCCTCGTGACCGAGGCCGGCCGTGCGGCTGGATGCCGCACGCTCGCGGTGGCCTACCGGCTCGCGCCCGAGCACCCGTTTCCGGCCGCGCTCGACGACGCGCGGACGGTGTGGACCGCGCTGACGGGGCGTCTCGGCTGTCGTCCGGAGCGGGTCGTCGTCGCCGGCGACAGCGCGGGCGGCAATCTCTCCGTCGCGCTCGCCAACGACCTCCGCGGCGCCGGACGTGAAGCGCCGGCCGGGCTCTGGCTCCTCTCGCCCTGGACCGACCTCACCATGTCGGGCAACACGATCAAGGCGAACGACGCGGTCGACCCGCTCATCCACGCCGGCTATCTGGAGGAACTCGCCTCGGCTTATTGCCCGCCCGGGAAGGACCGCAGGGATCCGCGGGTCTCGGTTCTCTTCTCGGACCTCGCCGGGAGCCCGCCCATGCTGATCCAGGTCGGCGCAGCGGAAACGCTGCTCGCCGATTCGGTGCGCCTCGCCGAGGCGGCGGGCCAGGCGAATGTGCCGGTCACGCTCGAGATCTGGCCGCACATGATCCACGCCTTCCCGCTCTGGAACGCCCGCCTCGCCGACGGCCGCCGCGCCATCGCGCGCGCGGCGGCGTTCATGCGAAACGCGACGGCGCCCGCCTGAGGCGGAAGCAAAAATTCCTGGTGTGTAGCGGGTGAATTGACCGGTCGAATCCTGCCCGGGCGCAGTGCAGCCGCGTGGTCGATCCTGTGATGCAGAATCGACACGGCCGCTCACCTCGCGCATCTCTCGCGCTTGATGGAACGGCCGCCCCGCAGTACTCAACTCATAGGCTCTACGGGGCGACCGTGTTCTTCCAGGGGAGCTGTCAGAACATGGCCATGATGCTGCCCGTATGGTTCATATTCGGTAAACGCGAACCGTAGCTCTTCATGTTCGTACGCCGTGGCCGCGTCCATCATCGGAGCGGCCACGGGCGTGACCGGAAAAGCTCACGGATGGTTGCCGCCTTGATGGTTGCCGCTCTGGCCGCCGCCGTGATCGTCCGCGCCGTTGTCGGTGTCGTTGTGAGAATCGGGGCCGTTGTGAGAATCGGGGCCGTCGTTGTTGCTGTCGTGATGGCCGCCGCCCGGATTGCTCCCGCTGTCGCTTTCGCCGCTCTGGCCGTGTTCGCCGTTCGGGCCGTGCCCGGACGACCGGTCGTTGCGATTCTCCGAGCCATGGCCGACGCCGTGGGCGGACCCGGCCGCATGGCCGCCGTGATGGCCACCGGACCCGCTCGCGAGCGCGGTGGTGGTCGGCAGGGCGAGCGCGAGGAGGGCGGCGGCGAGGACTGTGGTCTTCATGGTGGGCTCCTTCGGGTTGGTTGGTCGATGCGCCGACCATAGCGAGCGGCCGCCACGTCTCCCTGATCCGCAGCGTCAGCGTCACGTCAGCGCCCGCCGCCCGCGCGCGCCTCCCGATCCGGCGGCGGTGTCGCCGCGAGGAGACGCAAGGTCGCGCTTGGCGCTGGACCGGGGCCGCACTCCTCTGCCACCCTGACGCTTCCGCCTTCGAGCCCCGGGAGCCGCGCCATGTCCCCTCACCTCTCCACCCGCCTCTTGATCGGGGACGCCTTCGTCGACGGCGAGGGCGACGCGGTCGCGGTGATCGACCCGCGCCGGGAGACCGTGCTTGCCGAGGTGCGCGAGGCCTCGGCCGCGCAGATCGACGCGGCGGTGATGGCGGCCTCGCGCGCCTTCGCCGGCTGGGGCCGCGAAAGCCCGGCGGGCCGCTCGGCACTGCTCCTGAAGCTCGCCGACGCGATCGAGCGGGAGGCGGAGGCCTTCGCGGCGATCGAGGCGCTCAACTGCGGCAAGCCCTATCCGGCCGTCCTGCGCGACGAGATCCCGGCGATCGTCGACTGCTTCCGCTTCTTCGCCGGCGCGGCGCGCACCATGCCGGGCCTCGCGGCGGGCGAGTATCTGCCCGGCTTCACCTCCATGGTCCGGCGCGACCCGATCGGGATCTGCGCCCAGATCGCGCCCTGGAACTATCCGCTCATGATGGCCGCCTGGAAGATCGCGCCGGCGATCGCGGCCGGCAACGCGGTGGTGCTGAAGCCGTCCGAGATGACGCCACTCACCACGCTGAAGCTCGCGGAGGTCGCCGCCGGCATCCTCCCGCCGGGCGTCCTCAATGTGCTGAACGGCCGCGGCGACAGCGTCGGGAACGGCCTCATCCGGCACCCGAAGGTCGCCATGATCTCGCTGACCGGCGACATCGGCACGGGGCGCAAGGTGATCGAGGCGGCCGCGGGCACGATCAAGCGGACGCATCTCGAACTCGGCGGCAAGGCGCCGGTGATCGTGTTCGACGACGCGGACATCGCCGCGGTGGTCGAGGGCGTGCGCACCTTCGGTTACTACAATGCCGGCCAGGACTGCACCGCCGCCTGCCGCATCTATGCGGGCGCCAAGGTCTACGAGCGCCTCGTCGCCGACCTGTCGAGCGCGGTGGCGACGATTCGCTTCGGCGAGGCGGACGACGCTGTCAACGAGATGGGGCCGCTCATCTCCGCCCGCCAGCGCGACCGGGTCGCCGGGTTCGTGGCACGCGCGGGCGAAGGCCGGCACGTGGAGATCACCGCGGGCGGCAAGGCGGCGGCCGACAAGACCGGCGGGCGCGGCTTCTTCTTCGAGCCGACCGTGGTCGCCGGCGTCACCCAGGACGACGAGATCGTGCGGCGCGAAGTGTTCGGGCCGGTCGTCTCGGTCACGCGCTTCACCGACCCGGACGAGGCGATCGGCTGGGCGAACGACAGCGACTACGGCCTCGCCTCGTCGGTCTGGTCGTCGGATGTGGGCAAGGCGATGGCGACCGCCGCGCGGCTTCAATACGGCATCAGCTGGGTCAACACCCACTTCATGTTCTGCAACGACATGCCGCACGGAGGCATGAAACAGTCCGGCTACGGCAAGGATCTGTCGATGCTCGGGCTCGAGGACTACACGGTCGCCCGCCACGTCATGGTCAAGCTCGGCTGAATGGCCGAGCCCGACCTCCGACTTGGAACCGCCCGGCCCAAACGGCTGGGCGGAAGGGAGATCGCCGACCGATGCGCACCCCTACGAGGAGGCTACTCGGTACGCACCGGCCGGCGACACCGCGACGGATCGGGTATTGCGGCGGCCCGACCCGGCGGATGGTGAGTACGACGGGTCCCTTGTCCCGAAACGGGAGGACCCGCGTACGTCAATATGGATGCCGTCAATCATCCCCCGACGATGACGGTCGGCAATCTGCTGCGGCCTGTCCAGTCTAGCTTCGACCAACCAACCGCGTATGCTTTAAAAACCACTGCCTGAAAGCCAGCCCAAGGTGGCTTAAACGAATTCGGATAGCAACATCTATTCGCCGTCCAGCGAATTGGATCAAAAGTGTTAGTGAACAGGTAAGGTTAATTTGGCCTGCGGCACCTGATCGTCCGGACAACTCGGAACCAGGCCGGGACTTGCTTGGCGGCCTTTCCGCCGCGCCCGCGCCGAGGCTCGCGGCGGCGAACGAAACACGAACGAAAGACTCGCGTCATGGCGCCGGTCATGCGACCATGGGGGCCGAATCGCCAGGGTTCAGGGAGGCCATGGCGCGTCCGCCCGCCGCCGTGGCGCTCTTGCTCTTTTCCGCGAGGGCCGGACGCCTTAGAGCAATTCCCTGTCGATCGGACGGAATCATCCGATCGACGAGGAATTGGCCCAGGTTCAATAGCTTGAGCCTGTCCCTTTCGTTCGGATCGTTTCGATCCGAACGAAAGGGACAGGCCCTAGACACGGGCACACGAAAACACGGGACACGATGGCCAAACCGCAAGACCTCTTCGCCAAGCTCCCCGACCAAGCCGCGCCGCGCCGCCCGGCCCCGGCGGCGGAGGTGGCCCGGCCGCAGCCGCGCGTCGTGCCGCCCGCCGCGCCCCGCGTCATGCCCGGCGAGGCGGACTACAACGCCTCCCACATCGAGGTGCTGGAGGGGCTGGAACCGGTGCGCCGGCGGCCCGGCATGTATATCGGCGGCACCGACGAGAAGGCGCTGCACCATCTCTTCGCCGAGGTGATCGACAACGCGATGGACGAGGCGGTCGCCGGCCATGCGAGCTTCATCGACGTCAACCTGGCCGCCGACGGCACGCTGACCGTCGCCGACAACGGCCGCGGCATCCCGGTCGACCCGCATCCGAAATATCCCGGCAAGTCCGCGCTCGAAGTCATCATGACCATGCTGCATTCGGGCGGAAAGTTCGACGGCAAGGCCTACGAGACCTCCGGAGGCCTGCACGGCGTCGGTGTGTCGGTGGTCAACGCGCTGTCCGAAAGCCTCGAAGTGGAGGTGGCGAAGAACCGCCGCCTCTATCGCCAGCGTTTCTCCCGCGGCCAGCCGCTCGGCGCCATCGAGGAATTGGGCGAGGTGATGAACCGGCGCGGCACCACCGTGCGGTTCCGCCCGGATCCGCAGATCTTCGGCGCCGAGGCGCGCTTCAATCCGGCGCGGCTCTACCGCATGGCGCGGTCCAAGGCCTATCTGTTCGGCGGCGTCGAGATCCGCTGGACCTGCGCGCCGGATCTCCTCGACGGCGCCGAGGACAAGGTCGCCGACAAGGCGGTGTTCCGCTTCCCCGGCGGCCTCAAGGACTTCCTCGCCGAGCGGCTGAAGGACGAGCGCCTCGTCGTCGACGACGTCTTCGCCGGCAAGACGGCGAATACCAGCGGCCATGGCGCGGTCGAATGGGCGATCGCCTGGTTCGCCGGCGACGGCTTCGTCTCCTCCTACTGCAACACCGTGCCGACGCCCGAGGGCGGCACCCACGAGCAGGGCCTGCGCATCGCGCTCCTGCGCGGCCTGAAAGCCCATGCCGACCTGATCGGCAACAAGCGCGCCGCCGTGCTGACCACCGACGACATCATGACGACCGCCGGCGCCATGCTGTCGGTGTTCATCCGGGAGCCGGAATTCGTCGGCCAGACCAAGGACAAGCTCGCCACCGCCGAGGCGAGCCGGATCGTCGACAATGCGCTGAAGGACGCCTTCGACCACTGGCTCGGCGCCTCGCCGTCCCAGGCCGGGCGGCTGCTCGACTGGTCGATCGACCGCGCCGAGGAGCGGCTGAAGCGGCGCCAGGAGAAGGAAGTCCTGCGCAAGACCGCCGTGCGCAAGCTGCGCCTGCCTGGCAAGCTCGCCGATTGCTCCGACAGCGCCGCGCAGGGCTCCGAGATCTTCATCGTCGAGGGCGATTCGGCCGGCGGCTCGGCCAAGCAGGCGCGCGACCGCCGCTCCCAGGCCGTGCTGCCGCTGCGCGGCAAGATCCTGAACGTCGCCTCCGCCGGCCGCGACAAGCTCGCGCAGAACCAGCAGCTCGCCGATCTCGTCCAGGCGCTCGGCTGCGGCTCGGGCAAGACCTACCGGGAGGAGGAACTACGCTACGACAAGGTGATCGTGATGACCGACGCCGACGTGGACGGCGCCCACATCGCCTCGCTGCTGATCACCTTCTTCTACCGCGAGATGCCCGAGCTCATCCGCAAGGGCCACCTGTTCCTCGCCGTGCCGCCGCTCTACCGCATCACCCACGGGGCGAAGACCGTCTATGCGCGCGACGACGCCCACAAGGACGAGCTGATGGCGACGGTGTTCCGCAACAAGAAGCCGGATATCGGCCGCTTCAAGGGCCTCGGCGAGATGATGCCCATGCAGCTGAAGGAAACCACCATGGATCCGAAGTCGCGCACGCTGCTGCGCGTCCAGGTGGTCGAGGGGGCGGAGGAGCCGACCCGCGACGCGGTCGAGCGCCTGATGGGCAACAAGCCGGAGGCTCGTTTCGCCTTCATCTCCGAGCGCGCCGCCTTCGCCGACGACCTCGACCTGGATATCTGACGCCGGCAAAACATTTGGGAACCGGCCGCGGCGGCTGCGGGCGGCCTAGCCCTCGAGCCAGTCCGCCATCGCGGCATTGACCGCGTCGGGCGCCTCGATCGGACTCAGATGCCCGCTGTCGGGCACGATCGCGAAGCGGCTGCCGGCGATCCCCTGGTGCATCTCGCGCGCGGCGTCGACCGGGGTGATGAGGTCCTGGTCGCCGACGAGGATCAGGGTCGGGATCGAGATGCCGGCGAGGTCGGGGCGCGAATCCGGCCGCTCCAGCACGGCAACCTGCTGGCGCAGGAACGCCTGCAGGCCGGTGGCGGCGGCCATTCGGTGCACGATTGCGACGAGGCGCGGTGCCTGCTGATGCGCGGGCGTCAGGAGCTTCGGCATCTGCAGGGCGGGGACGCGGGCGAAGCCGCCCTTGCGCGCGACCTCCATCACCCCGAGCCGCGCCTCGCGCGCCTCCGCGCTCTCCGGACGCGCCTGCGTGTCGATCAAGGCGAGGCGGTCGACCCGGCCGGGCGCCTGGCGCAGGATCTCGAAGGCGAGATAGCCGCCCATGGAGAGGCCGGCGAGCGCGAAGCGCGGCGGCGCCTCCGCCAGGATGGCGGCCGCGATCGAGCGCATGCTCGGCGTCCCCTCGCCCGCCGCCGGATCCGCCACCATCACGGCCCGGCCGGCGCCGAGTGCGTCTATCTGCGGCAGCCAGAGCGTCGCGGTACAATTCAGGCCGGGAATGAGCAGCAACGGCAGCTTCGTCACGGTCGGGCCTCCTGGTGGGCGGGGCGGTTTCGGCCACGCCACGAGCGTTCGAAATCTTCAGCTGATCTTGACGTTCGCGATCAAATTAACACGAGCGTCATTGACATTGGCGCGAGCGTCCGTATGTTTCGCGGGCATCTTCGCATTGCACAAAAAGAGTCTGCGCACCCCTCATCCCCTTTGCGAACGGGGTTCCCAACGGCTTCCCGAGAAGCTTGATCGTCGGGTACCGAGGTTTGGTCCGCAGCGACGGACACTATGACCGACACAACCAAGAACAGCACGCCGCTAGACCTCGTGGTCGACGCTTCCGCTTCGATCGACCCGACGACGGTCGACGAAAACCCAATAGTTTCAAGGCCGGGCGCTGACGCGGCGGACGCATTGGCGCCGCCGGTCGCCGCATCGGAGCCGGCGCCCGCCGTGGCGGCCGCCCCGGAGCCGGAGGTCGAGGAAGGCTTCGAGCCGATCCCGGACCATTATTACGACGACTATGCAAGCCCCGCCAAGGAGCCGCCCGCGAGCACCGAGGGGGTCCGCTTCGACCAGCTCGGCCTCTCAGAGCGCGTCCTCGCCGCCGTCGTGGCGGCCGGCTACACGGTCCCGACGCCGATCCAGGCTCAGGCCATCCCGGTCGTGCTGCGCTCCAAGGACGTGGTCGGCATCGCCCAGACCGGCACCGGCAAGACGGCGAGCTTCGTGCTCCCCATGATGACGCATCTGGAGCAGGGCCGCGCCCGCGCCCGCATGCCGCGTACCCTCATCCTGGAGCCGACGCGCGAACTCGCCGCCCAGGTCGAGGAAAACTTCAACAAGTACAGCATCAACCAGAAGCTGACCGTGGCGCTTCTGATCGGCGGCGTCTCGTTCGACGACCAGATCAAGAAGCTCGACCGCGGCGTCGACGTGCTGATCGCGACGCCCGGCCGGCTGCTCGACCATTTCGAGCGCGGCCGCCTCTTGATGAACGGCGTCGAGATCCTCGTCATCGACGAGGCGGACCGCATGCTCGACATGGGCTTCATCCCGGACATCGAGCGGATCTGCAAGATGATCCCGCCGAGCCGGCAAACCCTCATGTTCTCCGCGACCATGCCGCCGGAAATCCAACGCCTCGCCGACACCTTCCTGCGCGCCCCCGTCCGCATCGAGGTGGCGAAGCCCTCCTCCACGGCCGCGACCGTGACGCAGCGCCTGGTCGCGTCGGGCCGCGAGGCGCACGAGAAGCGCGACGTGCTGCGCGACCTGATCCGCGGCGCCGCCGACCTGAAGAACGCGATCGTGTTCTGCAACCGCAAGCGCGACGTGCAGATCGTCTATCGCAGCCTCGAGAAGCACGGCTTCAATGTCGGCGCGCTGCATGGCGACATGGACCAGCGCGCCCGCACCGCGACGCTCGATTCGTTCCGTGCCGGCAAGCTCGCCGTGCTGGTGGCGAGCGACGTGGCGGCGCGCGGCCTGGACATTCCGGATGTGAGCCACGTCTTCAACTTCGACGTCCCGGTGCATGCGGAGGACTATATCCACCGCATCGGCCGTACCGGCCGCGCCGGCCGGTCGGGCACCTCGGTGACGATCGTCACCGACCTCGATTCCAAGCATCTCGCCGCGGTGGAACGCCTGATCCAGAAGGACATCGAGTGGATCGGCGAGGAACTGCGGCCCGGCGCCGGCCGGCCGTCCTCCCGTGGCGGCGACTCGCGTCGTGAAGGCCGTTCCCGCGGCGGCGACGAAGGCCGCCGCGAACCGCGCCGCAGCGAATCCGGCCGCGACGAGAGCCGTGGCGACCGGCCGCGCCGCGACGACGCCCGCCGCAGCCGCGGACCGCGCGAGGAGGTCGCCCGCGACGGCGCCGAGCCCCGCGCGTCCGCGCCCCGCGGCGAGGCACGGCCGCCCCGTGTCGCGCCCGAGCGGTTCGCCGAGCCGCGCCCCGACGCCGATCGCGGTGCCGACCGCAACGCCGGCCCGGTGCGGCAGGGCCGCGACCCGTCGCGCGACCGCCGCCCCGATCCCCGCCCCGCCCCGGCCGCCGCCGCGCCCTCGCGCGGGCCCGATCCGCACCGGCGCGATCGCCGCCGCGAAGAGGCGGAGCCGGAGATCGTCGGCCTCGGCGACCATGTGCCGGCCTTCCTGCTCCGCCCGACCCGGCCCGTACGCAGCGCGGGTTGAGGGCCGCGAGGGCCGTCGCGGCGTCGCCGTGACGGTCCAGATCGCCACCTGGCTTTGCCGCAAGGTCCGGTTCGTCGTTGTGACGGACGCGCGTGGTCCTAGCCAAAGCGGATAGGCGCTTCACTAACCTAGCGTTAGGGTTGTAAACAGGCTTAACTAACATTTAAGGCGGACGCGATACGTTAGCTCTATCCAGGGTTTAGGCTGCAAACGGGAAGATGCGAAAGCACGCTCGGGCGGGCCAGGGGTGAGCAATGAGCGAGATCGATGATTTCCGTCGGACGATTGTCTACGGCGAAGCGGCGCTGGGACATCTGAAGAAGAACGAAGTTCCTGCCTATCCGCGCCATTACGAGCTTTGGTATACTTACACGGCGGGCTTTAATCACGCCCTCAATAAAGCCGTCAACAAAATCCTGCGGTTGCGCGGCAAGATCAGCGCTGCCGAGGTGTCGCGCGTCTACGATCAGTTCGTCTCGCCGAGCAGGCTCGGAGAGCGAATCGAGGAAGTCGGCGGTCGTCTGTCGACCGAAATCGGCCAGGTCATGGGCATGTTGGACTCGTCGATCGAATCGACGTCCGGCTACCGATCGTCCCTCGACGACGCCACCCGCGAACTTGCCAAGGACGTCGACCCGGTCAAGGTCCGTGCCATCGTCGATCAACTGATCGCCGTCACGGGCACCACCGAGAAGACCAACCGGCAGCTGGAGAGCCAGCTCGCCGACAGCCGGCGCCAGATCGCCGAGCTGCAGGAGAGCCTCGAGGCGATCCGCTACGAGAGCCTCACGGACGACCTGACCACGCTCGCCAACCGGCGCCATTTCGATCATTCGATCGACCGGGCCATCATGGAGGCCGAGCAGAGCGGCGAGACCTTCTCGCTGTTGATGACCGACATCGACCACTTCAAGAAGTTCAACGACAGCTTCGGCCACCAGACCGGCGACCAGGTGCTCCGCCTCGTCGCGCTCGCGGTCAAGCAGAACGTGAAGGGCCAGGACATCGCCTGCCGGTACGGCGGCGAGGAGTTCGGCGTGATCCTGCCGCGCACCAATCTGCGCCAGGCGGTCGTCGTCGCCGATCACATCCGGCAGTCGGTCATGTCCAAGGAGCTGGTGAAGCGCTCCACCGGCGAGAATCTTGGCCGCATCACCATCTCGATCGGCGTCTCCTGCTGGCGCCGCGGCGACACCCAGCAGTCGATCATCGAACGCGCCGATGCGAGCCTCTACGCCGCCAAGCGCGGCGGCCGCAACCTCGTGCGCTGCGAGAGCGACCCCGACGTGTCCGGGACGGTCAGCGCCAACGTGGCCTGACCGCCTCCCCTTCTCGACAATCCGATCCGAACAAGCCGAGGCCCAGCCGCGATGTCGTTCGCGGCCGGGCCCCGGTCGCCGTCAGAAAGACTGGGCCCAGCCGCGATGTCGTTCGCGGCCGGGCCCCGGTCACCGTCAGAAAGGCTGGGCCCAGCCGCGATGCCGTTCGCGGCCGGGCCTCGGTCATGTTCAGGATATGGCCTCGCCGGCGCCCGCTCAGGGCGTCGCGGGCGGGGCCGGCGGCGGCGCGGCCGGGGCGGCGGGAGCGGGGAAGCCGTTGCCCGTGGCGGCGGCGACCGGTTCGATGACATTCTGCGACCGGTAGCGCTCCATCGCGATCCGGGCGCGCGGACCGGAGCCCGGCAGCCGCGTGTCGGTCACGTAGTCGGGCCAGAAGTCGATCGTCTGCGCCACGCGGTTCGCCGCGACGGCTTCGCCGAGTTCCGCGGTCACGGTGTCGCGCCGCTCCAGATAGGGGTCGGCCGCGCAGGCCGAGAGGCCTGCCGCCAGGGCGGCGGCGAGGACGAGATCAGCGCTTCGCGACACGGGTGCCTCCCTTGGGGCTGTCGATGATGTGGCCGGTCAGGCTCGTCAGTTCCCCGCCCTTCTCCACGAGGCGCAGCTGTGCGGCGGAGAGTTCGCCCCGGCCGTTGACGAAAAGGTCGACGTCGTTCGCGGGTTTGAGCGTGTCGAGCGGCGTCTTCAGCACCTGTCCCGGCACGACCGGCCGGACCAGCCGCGGCGTCACAATGATGACGAGCTCGGATTCGTGCTTCTGGTAGGTCGACGAGCGGAACAGCATGCCGAGCACCGGCACGCCGCCGAGCCAGGGATACTGGTTGACCAGCGAGGACGCGTTCGACTGCAGCAGTCCCGCGATGGCGAAGCTCTGTCCGTCGCGGAGTTCGATCGACGTGTTCGCCCGGCGCACCACCAGCGAGGGGATCGAGGTGCCGGCGAGCGTCAGCGGGTTCGAATAGTCGAGCTCGCTTACCTCCGGCACGATCTTCAGGTTGATCAGGCCGCGGTCGAGCACGGTCGGCGTGAAGGCGAGGCCGACGCCGAACTGCTTGTAGTCGATCGTGACGGTGCCGTCCTTGGAGGCGATCGGGATCGGATATTCGCCGCCGGCGAGGAAGCTCGCCGTCTCGCCGGAGAGCGCCACCAGGTTCGGCTCGGCGAGGCGCCGCGCGATGCCGCGCTCCTCGAGGCCGCGGATCAGCACGTCGGCCGCGATGCCGTTGCCGAGGATCTGTGCCACGGCGACCCCGAACGGCGCATTGCCGGACAGAAGCTGGCCCGCCCCGGCGAACACGCCGCCATTCGTCTGGTTGTTCGGATAGGAGATGCTGCCCGGCCCGAAGCCGACGCCGGGCTGGTACTTCACGTCGGTCGAACGGATGCCCCAGTTGATGCCGAGGTCGCGGCCGGCATCGCGCGAGGCCTCCACGAAGCGCACTTCGAGCATGACCTGCTGGGCCGACCCGACCGTCAGCGAATTGATGACCTCCGGCCCGAATTGCCTGGCGATGGTCACCGCGCGGTCGACCGAGGGCGCGTCGCGCACCGTGCCGGACAGCATGAGCTTCCCGTTGACGGTGGAGACGCTGATCTGCGAGGCGGGCAGACGCTGCGCGATCTCGGCCTGGAGCCGGGCGGCGTCGAAGCCGACCTCGATGTCCATGATGCCGATCAGCTGCTTCTTCGCGTCGTAGACCGACACGTTGGTGCCGCCCACGGCGCGGCCGAGGATGTAGAAGGAGCGGTCGGTCAGCGGCACCACGTCCGCGATCTCCGGATCGCCGACCACGAGGTCCGCGAAGGGCACGTCCACCCGCAAGGTCTCGGATTTGCCCCGCGCGACGCTGATCGCGTCGACCTTGCCGCCGCCCACCCGCACCACGCGCTCGGCGCTGTCCCGAACCACGCGCCCCGCGCCGGGGCGAACTCCGTCGGCCGCCTGAGCCGGGGTCGCGCCGGGGATCACACCCGCCGCGAGGGCGAGAAATCCGGCAGCCGCACCCGCAAGGAGGGACCGCTGCACGGTCATCGACTTCAACATGACAACACCCTTGTTATGTCCGTTCTGGAAGGCCGGGCCGGGCCGTCTCTGCGGACGGCCCCGGCTCGGCTGGGCTCCTGCCCCGCGCCGCCGCCTCAGCGCCGGCGCCGTTCTTGACGCTCGCCCGGATGGGCGCGCTCCCCAAAACCTTTCCGGCCACGGTCACTCGACCGTTTCGGACCGGACCGCGTATTCCTGCCGCCGGCCAGCGCGCGAGACCGAGACGGTCGACTGGCGCGCGCGGCTGGCGGGATCGATGGCGACCTCGGCTTCGCCGGAGCGGCGCAGCACGAGCGAAATGGTGCCGACGGAGGACGCGAAGGCGACCTTCTGGGCAACCGCGCTCTCGACTTCGAGGGTCACGGCCTTGGGCACCGAAGGCTTCTCGGCGCGCTGGTCGAAGCTCTGGTCGACCGCGAGGACGCGGGCGCGCTCCACCAGCACTTCGGTGATCGCCTGGCCCTCGTCCTGGCGGCGCGTCAGCAGCGCATCCACACGGTCGCCCGGCAGCACGAAGCCGGCGACGCCGTTCACCTCGTCGACCCGTACGGTCACCGCCATCATGCCGGCGCCGATCACGGCGCTGAGTGTCGCGCGCTGGCCCGGACCGGACAGCTTGGTGACGAGGATCGGCTCGTTCGCCTCCATGGAGCCGAGCGCGACGCGCTTGCCGCCCTGGGCGAACACGTCGCCGATCTTGGCGAAGGCGCCCGCCGGCACCGCCGTGGTCGGCCACGGGATTTCCTTGAGGCTTGCCGGCGTGACCTCGGCGCCGAACTTGATCGGCGTCGCCGCCACGACCAGCGTCGCGGTGCTCACCGGCGCGGGGGCCTGCACCTCGACGTCGCGGCTCTTCCGCTCCGCCTGCCGGTCGAGCCAGGACTGCGACACGAACACGGCGATGCCGCCGAACAGCAGCGCCAGGCCGAACATGATGATGGTGCTTGCACGCACGGGCTATGCCTTATTCCGTCAATTGCATATTGAGACGAGACTGCGGCCCGTCATATTGACAAAGGTTTAAGTCTAAGATGCCACGAAGATCGATGGTTAACACAAGGATGACGACTGATTGACAAACGATAAAGGATTGAGAACACGTGGTGTCATCGATCACCTTGGTAAATCGTCAGATTGCTTTAACCACATCCTTAAATGCAGCCTTCAACATGTGTTGTCATCATCCCCGTAAGCCGTGAGTGGCCTTTAGGGATGCGACAGTGCAACTCGGGAAGACGACGAAGGACCTGATGACCACCGCGGCGGCGACCGCCCTGGTGGTCGGCGTGACAATCGGCTGGATCTATGGCGGGCGTTCCGCCAGCGCCGCGGGGCGCCTGCCCTCGGTCATGACCACCGCCGCCATCCCGACCGAGCCGGCGTTGCGCCGCGAGCCGAACCGGCGCGCGCAGCCCTCGCCGATCGCGGCCGGCGAGATCACGCTGCCGGCGCCGACCGTGAAGACCGTCGCCCTGTCGTTCCGGCCCTGGAGCGAGAGCGACCCCGACGCCCCGACACCAGGCCGCTTCGATCCGGGCGGCGCCCCGGCGCTCGCCCTCTCCGTCGAGACGCCCGAACCGCGGACGCCGTCCGGCGCCGCGCCGCGCGATCAGGAGATGGCGGAGGACGCCGACGCGGCCGCGCCGATGGAGCGGGACCGCGTGTTTCCGCAGGTGACCGTCGTCGACGGCCGCACCGTCCAGGCCGGCCGCCTGCGCATCCGGCTCGCCGGCGTGGCACTCGGCCGCGAGGACGAGCCCTGCCCCATGCTCGACGGCACGCCGGACACCTGCCGGAACCGGGCGAAGACCCATCTGGAACTGTTTCTGAGGCACCGCGCGATCGTCTGCCGGCTGCCCGAGGCGGCGAGCGGCGTCGTCGAAGGCCGTTGCCGGGTCGGCGGCAGCGACGTCGCCGCCGTGATCGCGCGCGTCGGCCTCGCCCGCGCCGGCGCCAAGGCGGATCCGATCGTGATCGCCGGCGCCGCCGAGGCGCAGCGCCGCAAGCTCGGCCTCTGGCGCTGACGCGGGCGGGCTCCCGGACCCGTCACAAGAGATCGTCCGCGGCCCCTCCCCCGCATCATCGCGCGCACGGCGATCGGCCCTTCCCGCCGAGGGGCGACAGGCCGTAGGCTCTCTCCCAATCACAAGGGGGAGGACGGCATGCCGGATCGGTTTTCGCTCCACGGGCGCGTGGCGCTCGTGACGGGCGCGTCGCGCGGGCTCGGTTACGCGGTGGCGGAGGCGCTCGCCGAGCATGGCGCGACGGTGGTTCTGAACAGCCGCGACGGCGCCAGCCTAGAGGCGAAGCGCGCGCTCCTCGCCGGGCGCGGCCTCGCGGTCGACACGGCGGCCTTCGACGTCGCCGATGCGGCCGAGGTCGAGGCCGGCTTCGCCGCGGTCGTCGCCCGGCACGGCGGGCTGGATATCCTCGTCAACAACGCGGGGATCCAGCACCGCAGGCCGGTCGAGGAATGGACCGACGCCGATTTCGAGCGCGTCGTCGCGGTCAACCTCACAGCCTGCTTTCGCCTCGCCCGGCTGGCGACCGCCGCCATGCGGCCGACGGGGCGCGGCCGCATCATCAACATCGGGTCCGTCGCCGCCATCCTCGGCCGCCCAACCATCCACGGCTATGTCGCGGCCAAGGCGGGGCTGCACGGCCTGACGCGGTCGCTTGCCGCCGAACTCGGCCGCACCGGCATCACGGTCAACGCGCTCGCACCCGGTTATTTCGCGACCGAGCTCAACACCGCGCTGCTCGAGGACAAGGCCTTCACCGCCTGGGTCGAGGCGCGCACGCCGGCCGGCCGCTGGGCGGACCCGAAGGAACTCGGCGGCGCGGCCGTGTTCCTCGCCTCCGACGCCGCGGCCTATGTGAACGGCCACGTCCTGGCGGTCGACGGCGGCCTCTCCGTCAGCCTGTGACGGCGGCGCTCAGGCCGCGCCGACCGACCGCAGCACCTTGCTGAGCGATCGGCCGAAGATGTCGGCGATCTCGCCGAGCTCGTCCTCGCTCGCCACATAGGGCGGCGACAGGATGACCGTGTCGCCGGCGACGCCGTCCACATTGCCGCCGGAGGGGTAGCAGATCAGCCCGTCCTCGAAAGTCTGCTGCCGGATCCGGAGGAAGAGCTTCAGCGCTGGGTCGAACGGGGTCTTCGTGTCCTGGTCGCGCACGAGTTCCACGCCGAGGAAGAAGCCGCGCCCGCGGATGTCGCCGACCGCGTCGAGGCCGGCGGTCGCCTCGCGCAGCATGGCCAAGAAGACCGGGCCGAGGCGGTTCACCCGCTCCACGAGGCCGTCGCGCGCGACGATGCGCTGCACGGCGACGCCGGCCGCGCAGGCCGCGGTGTGGCCCGTGAAGGTGTGGCCGGTGAGCGGCCCGCCATGCCGGGCGTCGAGCACCGCGCCGATGCGGCGGTGGAACACGGTCGCGCCGAGCGGCAGGAAGCCCCCGCCGAGGCCCTTGGCGATCGGCATGATGTCCGGCACCACGCCGTCGTGTTCGAGCGCCCGCCAGGTGCCGCAGCGGCCCGACCCGCACATCACCTCGTCGGCGATCATCAGGACGCCGTGGCGGTCGCAGATGTCACGGACGGCCGCGGCATAGCCCGGCGGCGCCGGCACCACGCCGCCGGCCGCGCCGACCACCGGCTCGAAGATGAAGGCCGCGACGCGCTCGGGGCCGAGGCGGAGGATCTCGGCTTCGAGTTCCCGCGCGCAGGCCGCGCCCGTGTCTTCGGGCCTGACGCCCGGCGGCGGCCGGTAGACATTGGCGGGCGAGAGGAACGAGGCCTCGACCAGCGCGCCTTCATAGGGTGCGCGCCGCTCCTGGAAGCCGGAGACGCCGAGCGCGCCGAGCGTGTTGCCGTGCCAGGAGCGCTGCCGCGAGATGAAGCGCCGGCGCCCCATCTCGCCGCGCGCGGCATGGTACTGCAGCGCGATCTTGAGCGCGGATTCGACCGCCTCGGATCCGCCGGTGACGAAGATCATGCGGTCGAGCCCGTGGCCGGCGCGGGCGGCGACGATCGCGGTCAGCTCCTCGAGCGGGTCGGAGGTGAAGGTGTAGCGGTAGCCGTGGGCGATGCGGTCGAGCTGCGCCGTGATCGCCGCGTTGACCTCGTCGTTGCCGTGGCCGAGGCAGAACACCGCCGGCCCGCCGGAGCCGTCGATCCAGCTGCGCCCGTCCGCGCCATGCACGCGGCAGCCGCGGCCCCAGGCAACCTTGGGCAACGCGGCGGCGACGATGGAGGTGCTTTCCGGGACAGCCCTTGACATCCGACGACCCCTTTCAAGGGTGTCATCCGAGCATCATCGCGCGGGAAATGCCAGTGCCGAAATGCTGACGTCCTCGCCACATTTTGCAAGCGGCTTTGCCTCAATCCCGCCCTGATTCCGCCTTGATCGGCCGGACAAACGTGCTTGCGATCCTGATTTGCCTATAAGGGAACCCGAAACCGAGAGTCTATCGTCAAGGTCGCGGCGACGACGGCCTGCAACCGCCACCCAAAGCTGCCGCATGGTCCGGCTCGGGGCCGGACGAACAAGCCGCGCCCGCCTGTCGGGCGGAGCGCGGCCGGGCCGGAAGTGCCAAGCTGGCGAAGGGCTTCGGTCAGTGCGATGAAGGAATGTGCGAACCGGAGTCGGGACGGATCTCCGAGGCCATCAGGCCCTTCGGCCCCTCGCCGTAGCGCACATAGACGACCTGTCCGGGGCGCAGCTCGGCGATGCCGTAGCGCCGCAGCGTCTCCATGTGGACGAAGATGTCGGGCGCGCCCTCGCCGCAGGTGACGAAGCCGAAGCCCTTGACTCTGTTGAACCATTTGACCGTGGCCTTCTCCAGGCCGCTGGTCGGGGTGATCTGCACGTGGGTGCGCGAGGGGGGCATCTGCGAGGGATGCACCGCCGTCGATTCGTCCATGTGAAGGATGCGCAGGGCCTGCAACCCGCGCGGCCTGTTGAGCACTTCCACCACCACACGGGCTCCCTCGTAGGCGGTGTGGAAGCCGTCGCGCCTGAGGCAGGTGACATGCAGGAGAATGTCGGGAAGGCCGTTGTCGGGAATGATGAAGCCGTAGCCCTTGGCAACATCAAACCACTTGATGGCGCCCGCGACCTCGATCACGTCGACGATCTGGTCGTCGACGGGATTCTCGAGAGTCCGAGCGTCCGGTGTTGACTTGCCTCCCATTCTTATACCCCCAAAATTCACGCCATCCGCCCCGATTCGCGTTGCCGCGCAGGCGAAGTATCTGGAAACCAACAGGAAACGACGTTTCCGATCGATTCTGAAGAAAAGGATAACATCGACCCGGAAGGGAGCCAGAGCTTTCGCCCGGCCGACCGTAATTTTGCCCCGATTTCTGCAAACCGTTGCATTCAAGACAATTCGAAGTCCGCCTCCATCGAAGGCCGGGCCCGGCATCCCTCGCAAGGCCGCGCCGAACCACCCGGACGCTCGGGAAAGCCGGCCCGACGACCCCTCGTTTTGCGCTTGTCGGACAGGCCGCCGCCGGGTCAACCGGGCGCACGAATCCGTTGTGCCGGGAGGGTTCCCCCGTGCGGGGTTCACGGCGCGTGACGCACCCTGGGCGGCGTCCGCGCCCGCGCCTCACGCGAAATCGCCTTTCGCCCACCCGCCCCGAACGATATGGAGGAGACCCAACGCGAACCCTGGAGGACAGGCCTTGCGCTATTTGCACACGATGGTGCGCGTCCGTGACTTGGACGAATCGCTGGATTTCTGGGTCGGCAAATTCGGTCTCGTCGAGGTGCGCCGCAGCGAGAACGAGAAGGGCCGCTACACGCTCGTGTTCCTCGCCGCCCCGGAAGACGTCGAGGCGTCGCGGACCACCAAGGCGCCGCTCGTCGAACTCACCTACAACTGGGACACCGAGGACTACGGCAGCGCGCGGAATTTCGGCCACCTCGCCTATGAGGTGGACGACATCTATGCCACTTGCGCCAAGCTGCAGGCCGCCGGTGTCACGATCAACCGCCCGCCGCGCGACGGCCGCATGGCCTTCGTCCGGTCACCGGACCTCATTTCCATCGAGATTCTGCAGAAGGGCGACGCCCTGCCCCCGTCCGAGCCGTGGCTCAGCATGGGCAACACCGGCGTCTGGTGAGGTGGTGAACAGCAACCGGCGGCGCGCGCGGCGCTCCGCCGGCCCGTCGTCGATGCGATAGTCGATGAGGCGGCGGCCGGACGGCCCGTAGCGCCAGACGAGCATGAGCACGATCATCGCGCCGAGCGCGGTGAAGAGCGCGATCGGCAGGCCCGAGACGATCAGCGCCGCCGTCGCCGCCCAGCACACCGACGAGAGCGCCTCGGCGACGGTCGCGATCCGCGAGGACACCTGCCGGCGCGAGAAATGGCTGCGCTTCGCCTGGCTGCGGAAGCAGAGCTGGATGAAGGTCGCCGATCCGGCCGACACCATGGCGCCGAGGATGGTGCCGATGCCCGCGACCGGATTGAACAGCGACAGCGCCAGGGCGAGCGGCACGATCGGCAGCGAGGCGGCGACGATCACCGCCTCGATCTTCGCCTGCAGCACGGCGCCCGGCGCGAGCGGCGCGGTGGCGATGAGGTCGGGCGCGTCCTCGCCGGAGATCGCGAGCCAGGCGAGCCCGCCTGCGAGCTGTCCCGCCGCCATCACCACGACCGGCACCACCAGGAGGCCGGAACCCGCGGTCGCCACATGGTCGCGCCACAACAGTACCGCCGGCGGCACCAGATAGATCATCTGCATCAGCGTCTGCGAGACGAGCCACGGGTCCCGCTTCAAGAGCATGAGCTCCTTGCCACGCAGCACCGCATTGGTGCTGCGCGGCTTCCAGAGTCGCCTCGGCGCCGCCGCCGGCCGGTGCACCGCGCCGAGCGTCGAGGCCGCGAGCACATGCGCGCCGAACCGTCGCGACACGCGGTCGACCGCGAGCCACAGGAGCCCGAAGCCGGTGAAGGCCACGATGAACAGCGGCCAGGGGTCGCCGAGGAAGGCGCGCGCCGGGAACCACACGAAACTGTCCGGCGGCGGCGCCATAGCGAGCGTCTCGGGCGCGGTGAAAACCTTGGCGCTCGACATCTGGCCGGTCTGCACGATCGCCCAGATCTGGATCCCGATCAGGAAGCCGCCTCCGACGATCGCGCCGAGCACCTGCGCGGCGAGCCGGGTCCGGCGCGGGCCGACCAGACGGAACAGGAGGGCCGCGAGCGCCATGCCGGCGGCCGCCGAACTCGCCCCGATCGCCAGCACGACCAGATAGATGCCGAACCAGCGCGGACCGCCGTACCAGGCGAGCATGTTGACGAAGGCGGCCGAGAGGACGAGCGTCATCAGAACCGACGTCACCGCCACGCTCGTCAGCCTGACCGCGAAGACGGCGCGCTGCTCGATCGGCGAGGACAGAAGCAGGTCCACGTCGCCGCGGGCGTAAAGCACGCGGGTGACGGATTCGAGCGCCTGGCTGAACATCAGGAACCAGCCGAGCAGGCCCGCCCCGGTGAGCGTCAGCAGCACCTGCAGGTCCGCGCCGGGGCGCTCGCGGGCGAGGTCGGCCATGAAGCGCGCCGAGATCCAGTGGAGGCCGACCGTCATGACCGCGATCACCACGAGCACGCGCGGCAGGCGCTCCGGCTTGCCCGCGGTCATGATCGAGACCCAGTCGCGCAGCGCCAGTCGGATCTCGTGCCGGGCGAAGAAGGCGAGCGAGGGCCCGCTCACGCGGCGACATCCGCGTGGGTCGCGTGCTCGGCCGCGACGAGGCTGAGGAAGACGTCCTCCAGCGTGCCGCCGTTCTTGCCGGCCTGGTCGCGCAGCGCGTCGAACGTGCCCTCCGCGATCAGTCGGCCGCAGGCGATGACGCCGATCCGCTCGGCCATCCGTTCGGCCACGTCGAGGATGTGGGTGGTCATCACCACGGTCGCGCCGGCTTCGACCCGGCGGAGCAGCACGTCCTTGACGATGCGCGCGGAGGCGGCGTCGAGGCCGGTCAGCGGTTCGTCCAGGATGATCAGGCGCGGATTGTGCACCAGGGCGCCGCACAGCGCCACCTTCTGGCGCATACCCTTGGAAAACCCGTCGCAGCGGTCGTTGGCATGGGGGCGGAGGCCGAGCGCGTCGATGAGCTCCTCCGCCTCGCGGCGGGCGCCGCGCGGCTCGAGGCTCCATAGCCCGGCGACGAATTCGAGATATTCGAGCGGCGTCAGCTTGTCGTAGATGAGCGGCTCGTCCGGCACCCAGGCGGTCACGCGCTTCGCCGCGACCGGGTCGGCGATCGCGTCGTGGCCGAAGATCGAGACGCTGCCGGCGTCCGGCGTGGTGAGGCCCGCGACCATGCGCAGCGTCGTCGTCTTGCCGGCCCCGTTCGGCCCGAGCAGGGCGAAGAAGCAGCCGGCCGGCACGGTCAGGTCGAGCCGGTCGACCGCCGGCGCCTTGAAGCGCTTCGAAAGGTTTCTGACGATGAGCGCGGGGGTTTCTACCGACATGGCGTCGACGCGACCTTCCGTTGGGGCACAGCGGAAGTCAGACTAGCAAGTGTCGGTTCAATCGGGGTGAATGGGGATGTCGCGCGGGCGCGGGGCCTGCCGTTACGGCTAAGAAAGCGTTCAGGCCCTGCGCCGCTTCACTCCACCGTGACGCTCTTCGCCAGGTTGCGCGGCTGGTCCACGTCGGTGCCGATCACCACGGCGGCGTGGTAGGCGAGGAGCTGCACCGGGATCGCATAGACCATCGGTGCGACGGTCGCCGGCATGTCGGGCATCACGATCGTCTCCACCGCGTCGATCGAGGCCTCGGCGGCGCCGCGCGCATCGGTGACGAGGATGATCCGCCCGCCGCGCGCCGCCACCTCCTGCATGTTGGAGACGGTCTTGTCGAAGATCCGGTCATGCGGCGCGATCACGATGACCGGCATGGTCTCGTCGATGAGCGCGATCGGCCCGTGCTTCAGTTCGCCCGCCGCATAGCCCTCGGCGTGGATGTAGGAGATCTCCTTCAGCTTCAGCGCGCCTTCGAGCGCGATCGGATAGCTGGTGCCGCGGCCGAGATAGAGCACGTCCTTCGCCTTCGACAGGGTGCGGGCGAGCCGTTCGATCTGCGGCTCGACGCGCAGCGCCTGGGCGGCGAGGCGCGGCACCTCGGCGAAGGCGCGCACGAGGTTGTGCTCGTCCTCCGCCGAGAGGTTGCCGCGCGCGCGCCCGGCCGCGACCGCGAGGCAGGCGAGCGTCGCCAGCATGCAGGTGAAGGCCTTGGTCGAGGCGACGCCGATCTCCGGCCCCGCCTTGATCGGGAACACGACGTGGCTCTCGCGCGCGATCGTCGACGTGGTCACATTGACGATGGCGGCGATGTGCTGGCCCGCCTCCTTGCAGTAGCGCAGCGACGCGAGCGTATCGGCGGTCTCGCCCGACTGGGACAGGAAGATCGCGAGCCCGCCCGGCTGCATCGGCGCCTCGCGGTAGCGGAATTCCGAGGCGATATCGACGTCGCAGGGAAGCCGCGCCAGGCGCTCGAACCAGTATTTCGCGACCAGCGCAGCGAAATAGGAGGTGCCGCAGGCGCTGATCGTCACGTTGCCGAGCGCCGTCCACTCGAACGGAAGCTTGCCTTGCAGCCGCGTCGTCTCCGCCGTGAGGTCGAGATACTGCGCGAGCGTGTGGCCGAGCACCTCCGGCTGCTCGTGGATCTCCTTGGCCATGAAGTGCCGGTAGTTGCCGCGGTCGACCAGGAAGGCCGACGCGGCGGAGATCACGGTCGGGCGGCTCGCCGGCCGGTCGTGCTCGTCGAAGATCGCCGCCCCGGCGCGGGTGACGATCACCCAGTCGCCCTCCTCCAGATAGGTGACCCGGTCGGTGAAGGGCGCGAGCGCGATCGCGTCGGAGCCGAGATACATCTCGCCCTCTCCCCAGCCGATCGCGAGCGGCGAGCCGCGCCGGGCGCCGATCAGGAGATCCTCCTCGCCCGTGAACAGGAACGCGAGCGCGAAGGCGCCGGTCAGCCGCTTCAGCGTGGTCGCGACCGCATCCTTCGGGGAGAGGCCCTTGTCGAGATAGTGCTCGACCAGATGGGCGATCACCTCCGTGTCGGTCTCCGAGCGGAAGCGGCGGCCTTCGGCGAGCATCTCCTCCTTGAGGACGCGGAAGTTTTCGATGATGCCGTTGTGCACGACCGCGACCTTCTGGGTCGCGTGCGGATGCGCGTTCATCTCGGTCGCCGCGCCGTGGGTCGCCCAGCGGGTGTGGCCGATGCCGATATGGCCGTCGAGCGGGCGCTCGTGCAGCAGACCGTCGAGGTTGCGCAACTTGCCGACCGCGCGGCGGGTGGCGAGGCGGCCGCCCGGCTCGAGGGTCGCGACGCCGGCGCTGTCGTAGCCGCGGTATTCGAGGCGCTTCAGCGAATCGACGAGCAGGGGCCCGACCGGCGACTTGCCGGCAATGCCGATGATTCCACACATCAGGGCGCACTCCGTCGCGAACCGTTCCTCGAAAAATACCCGACGTCGCGTCCCGCCGCACAATCAAATGCGGTTTCATCGCGTATCAATATTGTTTCTAAACCTTACCACGTTGCCCGCTGGACCGGTATCAGCGCGCCTTCAGCGCCTTCATGCGGGCGCGGAACGCCTGCGCCCAGCCCGACTTCACCACCTGCCGGCCGCGCGCGACCGCAAGCGAGTCGTCGGGGACGTCGGCGGTGACCACGCTGCCCGAGCCCACATAGGCCCCCTCCCCGATCCGGATCGGCGCCACCAGCGAGGAGTTGGACCCGACGAAGGCGCCGCGCCCGATGTCGGTGTGGTACTTGCCGAATCCGTCATAGTTGCAGGTGATGGTACCGGCGCCGATATTCGCCTTGGCGCCGATACGGGCGTCGCCGATATAGGCGAGATGATTCGCCTTGGCGCCCGCCTCGACGACGCTGTTCTTGATCTCCACGAAGTTGCCGATATGCGCGTCCGGCCCGATGTCGGCGCCCGGCCTCAGACGCGCGAAGGGGCCGACGATCGCCCCGCCCGCCACCCGGGCGCCCTCCAGATGCGAGTAGGCGCGGATGCGCGCGCCGCTCTCGACCGTCACGCCCGGCCCGAACACCACATGCGGCTCGATCACCACGTCGCGCCCGATGCTCGTGTCCGCGGCGAAGAACACGGTCTCCGGCGCGATCAGCGTGGCGCCCTCCTGCATCACCGCGCGGCGGCGGCCGGCCTGGAAATGCGCCTCGCAGGCGGCGAGCTGGGCACGGTCGTTGACGCCGAGAAACTCGCGCTCGTCGCCCTCCACCGCCCGCGCGGTGAGGCCGCGCGCGACCGCGATCTCCACAGCGTCGGTCAGGTAGTACTCGCCCTTGGCGTTGGCGTTGCCGATGGCGTCGAGCACGGACAGCACGCCCGCGCCGCGGAAGCCCATGATGCCGGCATTGCAGAGCGTGACCTCCCGTTCCGCCGGGCTCGCGTCGCGCTCCTCGCGGATCGCGACGAGCCGGGCGCCGTCGGTCAGGAGCCGGCCATAGCCGGTCGGCGCCGGCGTGCGGAAGCCGCAGACGACGATGTCGGACCCCGCCGCGAGCTCGTCGCGCACCCGCCGCAGGGTCTCGGGCGTGACGAGCGGCGTGTCGCCGAAGAGCACCACCACGTCGTCGGCGCCCGCCTCGATGGCGGCGCGCGCCTGCAGCACCGCATGCGCCGTGCCGAGCCGGTCCTGCTGCACGAACACCGCCGCGTCGCCGCCGCGCGCGGCCGCCGCGCCGACCTTGTCCATGCCCGGTCCGACCACCACGGCGAGCCGGTCCGCACCCGACCGCCGCGCCGCGGCGAGCACATGGTCGAGCATCGCGCGGCCGCCCACTTCGTGCAGCACCTTCGGGGTGGCGGAGCGCATGCGCGTGCCCTCGCCGGCGGCGAGCACGATCATCAGGCAGGATCTCGTCACGGGGGCACCTCCGGCATGGCGCGAGCGTCCGGACCCGAGGCGACGTCGCTCGGCGACGCACCCGCCCGGATCCGCAGGTGAGCGCAGCTTGAACATTCAGGCGGGGCGCCGGTCAAGGCCGGCCTTCGCGGCCCGGTCCGTGCGGGGCCACGCCGGGCCGCGCGCAAACGAAAAAGCCCTGGCCGGTGGGCCAGGGCTCGATCGCCCGATCGTCGGGGGGGAACTCAGCGCATGAAGGGAGCGATCAACCGTCCGATCGGCCCGGTGAGGCGAAGCGGCGCGTCGGTGACGGCGAAGCAGAGGCAGTCCTCGCCGAGATCGGCGACCGGGCGATGGTCCACCTCGTCGTCCGCGAGCGCGATCTCGCCGCGCACATAATGGCCGTCGCTGTCGGCGAAGCCGCCTTCGATCACCAGCGTCAGCTCGGTGCCGCCGTGGGTGTGGGAGGGCAGCGGACGGCCGGCGCGGATCCAGTAGAGGCTCGCCGCGCAGCCTTCGTCCTCGGCGAAGCGGAATTCGCGCACGCCCGGCAGCAGGGTGCGCCAGCGAACCGCATCCACGTCGTGGCCGAGATAGCGCCGGATCGAGGGCGGCAGCCGTCCGCCCGCCGTGGCGACCGGCGCGACGGGGCGGACGATCGGCTCGTCGGGCAGCGCGAAGATGCGGGCGAGCATGCCGTCGCGATCGGCGAAGCGGACCGGCTCGATCCGCGCGAGTTCCGCTCCGGCGAGCGATTCGAGCCCGTCCACGAAGGCGCGATTTCGGGACGACATCTCGAGATGCGCGGAGACGAGCACATGGGCCGGTGCGGGCAAGGTACCGGCGACGTATTCGGCAAGGACAGCGTCAAGGGCGCCGGTCGTCTCAGTCATTCTCGTCTCTGTCGGTCTCGGTTGATTGTGCTTGACTGTACGTCGTCCCGAAAGCGCCGGATCACTCGCCGGATGAAACTTGGCGCGAAATGCGGCGCGAGGGCTTGATCGAACCTTTCGCCGCAGAAGATGGCCAAATCCGCGCCCGCGAACAAGGGGGCCTCGCCGAGCTTTGCGGCAAACGCCCGCCCGATTTGCGCCGGAACAGGGCAAAATGCTTCGCCGGACGCGGATTTCCGCGCGACGGGGTGCCTTGATCGGGCCGGCCTGACGGTCCAGTGTCCGCGGCATGTTGGCAACAGGGTGAAGGGCCGATGACCTTCGACGTGAAATCCGATGTGGTGTCCGCGATCGGCGGCACACCGCTCATCCGCCTCGGCCGTGCATCGGAGGCGACCGGATGCGAGATCCTGGGTAAGGCCGAGTTCATGAATCCCGGCCAGTCGGTGAAGGATCGCGCGGCGCTCTTCATCATCCGCGACGCCATGGACCGCGGCCTGCTGGAACCCGGCGGGCTGATCGTCGAGGGAACCGCCGGCAACACCGGCATCGGCCTCGCGCTGGTCGGCAACGCGCTCGGCTTCCGCACCGTGATCGTGATCCCGGACACGCAGAGCCAGGAGAAGAAGGACATGCTGCGGCTCTGCGGCGCGGAGCTGATCGAGGTGCCCGCGGTGCCCTACCGCAACCCGAACAACTACGTGAAGGTGTCCGGCCGGCTCGCCGCCGAACTCGCCAGGACGGAGCCGCATGGCGCGATCTGGGCGAATCAGTTCGACAACCGCGCGAACCGCGAAGGCCATGTGCGCACCACGGCGCCGGAGATCTTCGAGGGGACGCAAGGCAAGGTGGACGGCTTCGTCGCCGCCGTCGGCACCGGCGGCACGCTCGCCGGCGTCGCCGAGGGGCTGAAGGCGCGCAATCCCAACATCAAGATCGCCCTCGCCGACCCGGAGGGCGCGGCGCTCTACAGCTACTATACGACAGGCGAATTGAAGGCGGAGGGAAGCTCGATCACCGAGGGGATCGGCCAGGGCCGCATCACCGCCAATCTGGAAGGCTTCACGCCCGATTTCGCCTACCGCATCCCCGATGCCGAGGCGATCCCGCATGTGTTCGACTTGCTGGAGCACGAGGGGCTCTGCCTCGGCGGCTCGTCGGGCATCAATGTCGCCGGCGCCGTGCGGCTCGCCCGCGAGCTCGGCCCGGGCCACACGATCGTGACGATCCTCTGCGACTACGGCACGCGCTACCAGTCGAAGCTGTTCAACCCGACCTTCCTCGCCTCCAAGGGGCTGCCGGTTCCCCACTGGCTCGAACGCCGCTCGACCATTACGGTGCCGTTCGAAGCTGTCTAAGGACGACGGGGCGCGGCGGTCCGGAGCGGCGACGGCGGGGAAGAGGGTGATCATGACCGAGGCGGTTTTCCGCGAAGACGCCTATCGCGACCGCCTCGACGCGGTCGTGACCGCCGTCACCGAGCGCGGCCCGGTGTTCGACCGCACCATCTTCTACGCGACCGGCGGCGGCCAGCCGGGCGACACCGGATGGATCGAACTCGCCGACGGCACCGCCCTCCCCGTCACCACCGCGACCTATGCGGACGCCACCAAGACGGGAATCATTCACGAAGTCGCCGATCCCGCCGCCAGCCCGTCTTTGGGCACGAAGGCGACGCTCGTGCTCGACTTCCCGCCGCGGCTCCGGCGCATGCGCATGCATACGGGCCTGCATCTCCTCTCGGTCGTGCTGCCCTATCCGGTGACCGGCGGGGCGATCGGCGACGCCGAGGGGCGGCTCGACTTCGACATTCCCGACCCGAACCTCGATCGCGACGCGATCCAGGCGGCGTTCGACGCGCTCGTGGCGGGCGATCATCCGGTCACCTCGGAGTGGATCACCGACGCGGAACTCGACGCCAATCCGGGCCTCGTGAAGACGATGAGCGTGAAGCCGCCGCGCGGCTCCGGCCGGGTCCGGCTCGTCCGCATCGGCGGCGCCGACCCGGTAGACCTGCAGCCCTGCGGCGGCACGCATGTGCGCTCGACCGCCGAGGTCGGCCGGCTCGTCGTCACCAAGATCGAAAAGAAGGGCAAGCTGAACCGGCGCGTCCGCATGGCCTTCGCCGAGGACCTTTGAACCGCACGGGCCACCGCACGCCCCAAGCCGCCGCGCGAAACTCACAACGGACGGAGGAAACCATGCCCGCGGATCGCTCCAACTGGTTCGTCAGCACCGAATGGCTGGCCGAGCACCTCGACGCCCCGGACGTGGTCGTGGTCGACGGCTCGTGGTACCTGCCGCCGCAAAAGCGCGACCCGGCCGCCGAATACCGCGCCGGCCACATCCCCGGCGCCGTGCGCTTCGACATCGACGCGATCGCCGACACCAGTTCGGGCCTGCCGCACATGCTGCCGAGCGCGGAGGCCTTCGCGGCGGCGGTCCGGGCGCTCGGCATCGGCGACGGCATGCGCATCGTCGTCTATGACGGCGCCGGCCTCTTTTCGGCGCCGCGCGTCTGGTGGACGTTCCGCGTGTTCGGCGCGCCGGATGTGCGCATCCTCGACGGCGGCCTGCCGAAATGGGTCGCCGAAGGGCGTCCCCTGGAAACGGGAGACGTGACGCGGCAGCCGCGAACCTTCACCCCGCGCGTCGACCGCGGCATGGTGCGCGACCTCGGCGACATGCGCCGGGCGATCGCGGAGGGCACGGCAAAAATCGTGGATGCCCGTCCGGGCGACCGGTTCCGCGGCGAGGCGCCCGAGCCGCGGCCGGGCCTCGCCTCCGGCCATATGCCGGGCGCGCTCAACCTGCCGTTCTCCTCGATCATCCGCGACGGCCGCATGCTCGACGCGAGCGCGCTGAAGGAGCTCGTCGCGGAGGCCGGCATCGATCCGGCGAAGCCGATCGTGACGAGCTGCGGGTCCGGCGTCTCGGCGGCGAGCGTGTGGCTCGCGCTCGAAATGGTCGGCGCCAAACGGCTCGGCCTCTATGACGGGTCATGGGCGGAATACGGGGCGCTATCGGATGCGCCGGTGGAGACCGGGCCGGCGCGGAGCTGAGTTCGCGCCGCCGTGTCGTTCCGGTAAACCGCGCGGCCAGCCTCGCCCGCGGGCGGACCGGCCTTCGTTCCGCCGACGCGGGCGAGAGCGGCTTCGGGAGGGCCGGCCGGGGACATCCGCCCCGGCCGTGAGGCTCAGTGCAGGATCTGGCTCAGGAACAGCTTCGTGCGCTCGTGCTGAGGGCGGTGGAAGAACTCCTCCGGCTCGTTCTGCTCGATGATCTGGCCGGCATCCATGAAGATGACGCGGTTGGCCACCTGGCGGGCGAAGCCCATCTCGTGCGTCACGCACAGCATGGTCATGCCGCTCTCCGCGAGGCTGATCATGACTTCCAGCACCTCCTTGACCATTTCCGGGTCGAGCGCCGAGGTCGGCTCGTCGAACAGCATGATCTTCGGATTCATGCAGAGCGAGCGCGCGATGGCGACGCGCTGCTGCTGGCCGCCGGAGAGCTGGCCCGGATATTTCTTCGCCTGCTCGGGGATGCGCACCCGCTTCAGGTAGTGCATCGCCACCTCCTCGGCCTCCTTCTTGGGCATCTTCTTCACCCAGATCGGCGCGAGCGTGCAGTTCTCCAGGATGGTGAGGTGCGGGAAGAGGTTGAAGTGCTGGAACACCATGCCGACGTCGCGGCGCACCTCGTCGATCCGCTTCAGATCGTTGGTGAGCTCGATATTGTCGACGACGATCTGCCCCTTCTGGTGCTCCTCCAGCCGGTTGATGCAGCGGATCATGGTCGACTTGCCGGATCCGGACGGGCCGCAGATGACGATCCGCTCGCCCTTGTTGACCGTCAGGTTGATGTCCTTCAGCACGTGGAAGTCGCCGTACCACTTGTTGACGGCGGCCATCTTCACGGCGACCTCGTTCGACACCTTCATCTTGGAGCGATCGGCTTGAAGGTCGGTCGGCGGAACGGCGTTCTCGGTCATGGTTCAAGTCCCCGCGGTCAGCGCTTGTGGCCGGTGTTCAGGCGGCGTTCGATATAGATCGAGTAGCGGCTCATGCCGAAGCAGAAGAGGAAATAGACGATCGCGGCGACCAGGTAGCCGGTCGAGGCGGTCGAGGGCGCGGCCCAGTTCGCGTCGGTGCGGCTCGTCTGGATGATGCCGAGGAAGTCGAAGATGGACACGACCGACACGAGCGTCGTGTCCTTGAAGAGCGCGATGAAGCTGTTGACGATGCCCGGGATGACCAGCTTCAGCGCCTGCGGCATGACGATGAGGCCCATCATCTTCCAGTAGCTGAGGCCGAGCGCCATGGCGCCCTCGTACTGGCCCTTCGGGATCGCCTGCATGCCGCCGCGCACCACCTCGGCCATGTAGGCGGCCGAGAACAGCGAGACGCCGATCAGCGCGCGCAGGAGCTTGTCCACGTCCGTGCCGGCCGGCATGAACAGCGGCAGCATGTTGGAGGCCATGAACAGCACGGTGATGAGCGGCACGCCGCGCCAGAACTCGATGAAGATGACGCAGAGGATCTTGATCACGGGCAGCTTCGAGCGCCGGCCGAGCGCCAGGAGGATGCCGAGGGGCAGCGAGGCCACGATGCCGGTCACCGCCACGACGAGCGTGACGAGCAGGCCGCCCCAGAGCTGCGTCTCCACGAGCGGGAGCCCGAACACGTCTCCGATCAGCAGCACATAGGCGACGACCGGGAACACGACGAGCGCGAGGATCACGTTGAGGCGCTTGTACGGCGCCTTCGGGATCATCAGCGGCACGAGCAGGAGCGCGAACAAGAAGAAGACAATGTTGACCCGCCAGCGCTCCTCGATCGGGTAGCGGCCGTAGATGAAGAACTGGTTGTAGGCGGCCACATAGGGCCAGCAGGCGCCGGCGTCGGGCACGCGGCAGGCCTCGCCGCTGGTGCCGGTGAACACCGCCCTGAAGACGGCGAAGTCGAGCACGCCCCAGATCAGGTAGCCGCCGATCAGGGCGCCGACGAGCGTCAGGATCGTCTGCGGGATCGAAGAGAACAGCTTCGATCGGGCCCATCCCACGGCCCCGACGGTCGAGCCGGGCGGCGGCTCGGCCTGGGCGAGGGTGCCGCGGACGAAGGCGATGCCGTTCGAATGTGCGACGTCGGCCATGGCCTCACCTCTCCACGATCGCCATGCGGGCGTTGTACCAGTTCATGAACAGCGACGTGGCCAGGCTGATGCCGAGATAGACGAGCATCCAGATCGCGATCACCTCGATCGCCTGGCCGGTCTGGTTCAGCACCGTGCCGCCCGTATAGACGAGGTCCGGATAGCCGATCGCCACGGCGAGCGAGGAGTTCTTGGTGAGGTTCAGGTACTGGCTGGTGAGTGGCGGCGTGATCACCCGCATCGCCTGCGGGATGACCACGAAGCGCAACGTCCAGCCCGGCTTGAGGCCGAGCGACATGGCCGCCTCGGTCTGGCCGTGGCTGACCGAGAGGATGCCGGCGCGCACGATCTCGGCGATGAAGGAGGCCGTGTAGATCGAAAGCGCGAAGACGAGCGCGACGCATTCCGGGATGACGCGCGTGCCGCCCGTGATGTTGAAGGTCGACTTGTTCGGCGGGGTCAGCTCGAAGCCGAAGCCCGTCACGATCATCCCCAGAAGCGGCAGGCCGAGGATCAGGCCGAGGAAGACGAGGCCGGAGGGGAACTGCTGGCCGGTCGCCTCCTGGCGCTTGCGCGCCCATTGGGCGATCGCCAGGCCCGCGGCGATCGCCAGCACGATACCGAGGAGTATGCCCCAGGAGGTCGCCGACGAGACCTTCATCTCCGGCAGGACGAGGCCGCGGTTGTTGATGAAGACCCAGCCGGTGACGGGCTGCAACGAGTTGCGCGGCGCGGGCAGCACCTGCAGCACCGCGAAGTACCAGAAGAAGATCTGCAGCAGGAGCGGAATGTTGCGGATCACCTCGACATAGAGCGTGGCGAGCCGCGAGATCACGAAGTTGCTGGAGAGCCGCGCGATGCCGATCACGAAGCCGAGCAGGGTCGCGAAGAAGATGCCGATACCGGCGACCAGCAGCGTGTTGAAGATGCCGACCCAGATGGCGCGGCCGTAGCTGGCGTCCGGGGGATAGGCGATCAGCGACTGCGCGATGTCGAAGCCGGCGGTCGCGTCCCAGAAGCCGAAGCCCTGAGCGATGTTGCGCCGCTCCAGGTTGACCGCCGTGTTGTGGATGACGCCCCACACCAGGAACACGATGATCGCGAAGGTGACGATCTGATAGACGGCGCCGCGCAACGCCGGATCGTAGAGGAGCGACCCGCGCGGCTGTTCTGCTCGCGGCGCCCCCGCCCTTGCTGCATCCGCCATCTTGGCTCACCCCGCCCTTGTTCTTGTGTCGCCACTCTGTGCCGCCCGGCGCGCCGGCGGCACAGGCGAAATCGAGACCCAGTCCTCCTAGCGCGGCGCCGGCATACGGCGTCGCGTCGTTCGGCGTCGGCGCGCCGTCGCGGGGAACGCGCGGGGCCGGAAGCCGGCCCCGCGGGATCGATCAGCGGATCGGCGGCGCGTACTGCAGGCCACCCTTCGACCACAGCGCGTTGACGCCGCGCGCGATCTTGAGGGGCGAGCCCTGGCCAACGTTCTTCTCGAACATCTCGCCGTAGTTGCCGGTGGCCTTCACGATCTTCACGACCCAGTCGTTACCGACACCGATGCCCTCGCCGAACTTGCCTTCCTTGCCGAGCAGCCGCTTCACTTCCGGGTTCGCCGAATTGAGCTGCTCGTCGACGTTCTTCTGGGTGACGCCGAGTTCCTCGGCGTTGAGCAGCGCGTAGTAGGTCCACTTCACCACGTTGAACCACGGATCGTCGCCTTGGCGCACGACCGGGCCGAGCGGCTCCTTGGAGATGATCTCCGGCAGCACGAGGTGGTCGTTCGGGTTGGTCAGCTTGACGCGCTCGGCGTAGAGGCCGGAGGCGTCCGTCGTATAGGCGTCGCACCGGCCGGAATCATAGGCCTTCAGGACTTCCTCGTTCTTCTCGAAGCTGACCAGCTCGTACTTCATGTTCTTCGAACGGAAGAAGTCGGCGAGGTTCAGCTCGGTCGTGGTGCCGGTCTGCGTGCATACGGTGGCGCCGGAGAGCTGCAGGGCCGAGGTCACGTTGAGGCTCTTGCGAACCATGAAGCCCTGGCCGTCATAGTAGGTGATGCCGGCGAACTTCAGGCCGAGCGACGTGTCGCGCGACATGGTCCAGGTGGTGTTGCGTGACAGGATGTCGATCTCGCCGGACTGCAGCGCGGTGAAGCGCTCCTTGGCGGTCAGCGCCGTGAACTTCACCTTGTTGCCGTCGCCGAAGATCGCCGCCGCGACCGCGCGGCAGAAGTCGACGTCGATGCCGGTCCAGGCGCCCTTGTCGTCCGGCTGCGAGAAGCCGGTCAGACCCTGGCTCACGCCGCACTGGATGAAGCCCTTGGCTTTCACGTCGTCGAGCGTGCCGGCAAAGACCGCCGTCGAGGCCAGGCCCATCACCGCACCAGCCGCAATGGCCAACATTCTGTTCTTCATGGTCTAGTCCTTACTCTGTTTTTGACCGTACATCGGCTATTGACCGTATTCTGGCGCTCGACCGTCCCATCGACCGCGCCATCCGGAACCCGGCCTCGCGTGCCGCCGCTCGTGCGACGGCCTCGCGGAGCCTCAAACGTCTTGGCGACATCGCCTCCCGGTTCGACGACACCCAGGCGACCGAACCTGTCCGGCCACTGACGCACGCTTGCGCGGCTTGCACATCTCAGGCCAATCGCTATCACCGGTCAAGGGGTGCAGCCATTCCGACGGTGGAACTCTCCGCCCGCGACGGCCATCCGCTCGCAAGCATATTTCGCCGCAGCTGTTTTCACCGAGCAAAGACCCATCATGAACGACAAGACCGGGAAGAATCCGAACCACAGCCTCGCCACCCGCCTAACCCGGGTCGGCCGGCCTTTCAACGACGAGCACCGCTACGTCAATCCGCCGGTGATCCGCGCCTCCACGGTCCTCTTCAAGGACCTCGACGAGGCGACCCGCCGGCCGGCGAAATATGTCTACGGAAGGCGCGGGACGCCTACTTCTCGGGCATTGGCCGAGGCGGTGTCGGAGCTCGAAGGCGCCGAGGGCACCGTCATCTGCCCGTCCGGTCTCTCGGCCGTCACCACCGCCGTGCTCGCCTTCGTGAAGAGCGGCGACCATGTGCTGATGCCCGACAACGCTTATGAACCGACCCGGATCTTCGCCGACAAGGTGCTGTCGCGCTACGGCGTGGCCGTCAGCTACTACGACCCGGCCGCGACGATCGAAGACCGGTTCCGCCCCGAGACCAGCGTCGTTTTCGTCGAGGCGCCCGGATCGCTCACCTTCGAACTGCCGGACGTGCCGGCGCTCGTCGCCGCCGCCCACCGGCACGGCGCCCGCGTGGTGATGGACAACACCTGGGCGACGCCGCTCTTCTTCCGCCCGCTCGACCACGGCGTCGACGCAGTCGCCGAGGCCGGCACCAAATATTTCGGCGGCCACGCGGACCTGATGATCGGCACCATCTCGGCGAGCGGCGAGGCCTGGCGCGACATCCTCGCCTTGCACGGCACGCTCGGCCTCTTCACCGGGCCGGACGACATGGCGCTCGCGTTGCGCGGCCTGCGCACGCTCGCGCTGCGCATGGCGCGCCACCAGGCGAGCGCCATGGCGGTCGCGACCTGGCTCGAGGCGCGGCCGGACGTGGCGAAGGTGCTCTATCCCGCGCTGCCGAGCCATCCGCAGCACGCGCTCTGGACGCGCGACTTCACCGGCGCCTCCGGTCTGTTCGGCTTCGTGCTCGACCGGCCCTATCCGCGCGCCGCGATCGCCGCGATGGTGGACGGGCTCGAACTGTTTGGCATCGGCGATAGCTGGGGCAGCTACGAGAGCCTGATCACCGTGCCCAACCCGGCGCGCATCCGCACCGTCACCGAATGGGCGCCGCCCGGCCCGGCCTTCCGCGTCAGCATCGGCCTCGAGGATCCGGCCGACCTGATCGCCGACCTCGCCGCCGGCTTCGACCGGCTCCACGCGGCGGCCGGCTGAGGCGCCGCTCCAATCGTGCCGTTCATTAAGCGGCGCGCTTCGGCTATGACGAGGAACCCGGCCGCGGCCTGCGCGGCCGCCGGTGGTCCGCCCGCCCGCACGAGGTGTCCATGATGCTGCGCACGCTCCTCCTCGCCGCCCTCGTCGCCGTCCCGCTCGGCGCCCGAGCGAACGATTCGACCGCGCAACTCGGCGCCGGCGGCCTCGTCCTCGTTCCGAACGCGGGCGTGACGATGGTCCGCGAGGACTTGTTCATCGCGCGCGAGGGCATCCGCATCACCTACGAGTTCGTCAACACGACCGGCAAGGCCATCACCACGCTGGTCGCCTTCCCGCTGCCGCCGCTCGCCGGCTACGACGGCGATTTCCAGTCGACCTTGCCGAAGGCCGACGACGCGCAGAATTTCGTCGGTTTCCAGGTGCTGGTCGACGGCAAGCCGGTGACGACGCAGGTCGACCAGCGCGCCTCCATCGCCGGCATCGACATGACCGACGCGCTCAAGGCCGACGGCGTGCCGATCAACCTTTTCGTCACCCCCGCCGCCGAGGCCATGGCGAAGCTGCCGCCGGAGCGCCGCCGCTTCTACGAGACGCGCGGCATGATCATCCCGTCGCCCGACGGCAAGGTGGAGGGGCTGATCTGGGACGTGTCGACGGTGTTCTATTGGGAGCAGACCTTCCCGCCCGGCCGCACGGTGGTGGTGCAGCACGCCTACCAGCCGGTCGTCGGCCAGGGGCTCATCACCGAGGCGACCCTCAAGGAGCCGGCCGAGCTTGAGCGCTACCGCACCAGCTATTGCCTCGACAAGGCGACCGAGGCGGGGCTGCGCAAGCTGATCGCCGCGCGCCGCAAGGCGAGCAAGGGCGAGGCCGACTCCCTTTTGGAAAGCCGCGTCGACTACATCCTGAAGACGGCGCGCAACTGGGGCGATTCGACGATCGGCACGTTCAAGCTCACGATCGAGAAGCCGCGCCCGGAGACGCTCATGTCGGTCTGCTTCACCGGCGCGCTGAAGAAGACCTCGCCCACGACCTTCGAATTCACCGCCAAGGACTTCACGCCGGACCAGGACCTGTCGATCCTGTTCGTGTCGCCCGACCAGGACCCCTGAGGCGGCGCACGAGCTGGCGCGACGCGCCGACGAGGGTGGCCACGGCGTCGCGCGGCAGGTGCCGGGCGGCGCGGCGGGGGCGGCGCAGCGCAGGCGGCGCGCCCGCGGCGGCGCGGAACACCCAGGCCCGCCGCGCGAGCGCTCCGGCGAGGCCGAGCGACACGGCGGCGCCGAGCCCGAGGCCGGCGATCACGTCGGAGACATAATGGGCGCGGATCCCCGCGCGCGTCGCCGCGATGCCGATACCGATGCCGAGGATCGGGAACCGCCAGCGCGGAAAGACGAGCGCGAGCGCCACGGCCGCCGCCCCGCAGGTCGCCGCGTGGCCGGACGGCCAGGACGCATAGGCGCTGTCGAAGGCGAAGGGATGCAGGCTCAGGATCCCCTCCGCCTCGGAGAGCGACGGTCGAGCCCGGCCGACGCTGTTCTTGACGAGCGAGGCGAGGAGGCCGGCGAGCGCGGTCGCGACGAAGACATAGCCGGCAGCCCCCGCGGCGGCGCTCCAGGCGACGCGCAGACGCCGCTCGGGCGCATGCGCGGACCGGTAGGCCGCCAGCGCGAACAGCACGGCCGCGATCACCAGGATTTCCACGCCCTCGCCGAACCGGGTGAGGCCATAGAGGCGGGAACGCCAGACCGGCGGGATCGACCGCGCCGCCTCGACCACCGATCCGTCCAGCACGAGGCCGGCCGCAACCGACAGAAGAACGGTCGCGGCGAGAAGGACGAGTGGCTGCGAGACGGTCCTAAACATTATGATATTCGCACCCTTGTTCGACTGCTACCATACATCGCGGCTGCGAATCACTTTCTGGAATGCCACGGACTGCATGTGACTCCGAGTGAGATTCGGCCGGCACGATGGCACATTGCCGCAGGCAGTGCGCTCGTCGCGCATCACCGGACGGGTGTGAAAAGCGGAGCAGGACGAAGTTTTTGGGGGCACGAGACGGACTCAGGGGCTGAAAACAAGAAAAAATGCGCGCTTACCCTGCGGCAGGTTGACGCACCCGAAGGTTAAAATTGGACCGTTCGGAGTCACGCTTCGAAGGCTGACATGAACCATGCGTTCCGGGCCCGCCCTGTTGAACGGACGGTCAAGAGCGAACCTTCCCTTAGGTGAACTCATTTTTTTAGATCTGGCGATGTGACCAATCGATCAAAAGCGAAGATTTTCGTGCGATCGCTGTTCATCTGACAATTCCCGTTGAGGCTTGGCACCACGTCTTGCCTAACTTCGATATTTAGATCCGTTTCAAGTCCCAAAGTGTCCCAGGATATATTTTCACATCCTAGATGATACGCTTGCGTGAGCTTTAAAGATTGCGAGCTTTCATCGTCTGTCAACCGACGCGGCGTTAATCGAACGAATCAATGCTGCCCGGCAATCCTGTAATAAATGCGAATAGCGCTCCGCCGCGTTCGTGTCATCTCTTGTGGTGTGGAGCCCAGAGGCGTCGGTGCCTCAAAAGCTTCGCGTTAAGCGAAAGTTGCGACTTTGCAGCTTTTGCTTTACCCTACGGAAGGTCGTCGCCGTAAATGGCGACTTATGGGGGGTCGATTCTGCGTGCCGTTCGAATGTCGGGCCGACCGGCGCGCCTTGTCGAAGTTCCATCCTTTCGGTCCTTGCGGCCGGCTTCCCCCGGAGCCGGTAGTGGAACGGAGAAACATGATGGCTGCCTACTCGACTGCTCTGCAGACGTCCGACGAGGAATACCTGCCGAAGACCGTGACGAGCGATTCTTCGGCCATCACCGCCAGTGCGCGCGAAGCGAGCGATCTTCTCAAGGCTCTCGCGCATGAGGGTCGCCTGGTCATCATCGCCCTTCTCGCCGAGCGCGAGCGGTCGGTGACGGAACTCGAAAATCTTCTCGACCTGCGGCAACCCGCCGTTTCGCAGCAACTCGCGCGCCTCAGGGCCGATCATTTGGTCACGACCCGCCGCGAGGGCAAGTTGATCTACTATTCGCTGGCGAGCAACGCAGCCGCCGATCTGGTCAATCTTCTGGCCAAGATCTATCCGGCGAAGTGATCGGCGATCATCGGGCCGCCCTGTCGTGGTGGTTCAGGCGACGGTAACGATCCCTATGCCGCCCTGACGGCCAAGGGGATTGCGGGCATCCGGCCAGCGAGTTCATGCGCGCCGGATGCCTGCCGCCTATTGAACGTCCTTGCCGAGCCGCACGCTCGCTTCGAGCAGTTCCAGATTCGCATCCACGGTCGGGTTGTCGGGGTCGCGGCGCTTGGCGGCGAGGAATTTCGCGCGGGCGGCCTTCACATTGCCGCGCAGCAGCTGCGAATAGCCCTGGTTGTTGAGGATCACCGCCGTCTCGCCGCCGATCCGAACGGCCTGCGCATAGGCGCGATCGGCGAGGTCGAAGCGGTTCAGGCGGTCATAGGACGCGCCGAGGCCGATCCAGGCCTCCACGTCGCGTGGGCCGGTCTCGACCGCCTTGCGGAAATCCTGCTCGGCAAGCGCATAGCGGCCGGCGCGAAAATTCCGTTTCCCCGACGCGACCGGGTCCCCCGACCCGGCGCCCGTGAGTTCGTCGTCGATCGGCGCCGCCGCGACGGCTTCGGCCGGGCCCGCGCCGCCGGTCCCGGCGGTCACGCCGGGGTCGACGCCCGGGGTCGTGCTGCAACCGCTGAGCAAGACCGACACGAGCACCGCCACGACCCGCGACCTTGCGCCTTCCATCACCCGAACTCCCGATGCGCGCGTTTCACAAGGTCCGGCTGCCGCGAATCCCGTGAACTCGTCTTCATATATTCGGATGACATCACATAAACGTTAAGGCTCTTCCACCGCCGCAACCAAGACGTCAGGGCCCGTAACCTTTCAGCCGGATATAGACCGGCATCATGGTGACCACGAGGAGGATCGGGAACACGAAGAGCCCGAGCGGGATGACCAGCTTGGCCGGCAGGGCATAGGCCTTTTCCTCCGCCCGGCTGAGCCGCTGGTGGCGCATGTCGTCGGAATAGACGCGCAGCGCCTCGGTGAGGCTGGAGCCGAGTTCCTCGGATTGCTGCAGCAGGGTCGCGAAGGCGCGCGCCTCCTCGATGGCGAGCCGCTCGCCGAGATGATCGAGCGCCTCGCCGAGCGTCCGCCCGGCGCGCATCTCCAGGACCGCCATGCCCAGATTGCCCGAGAGCGAGGGATAGCTGATCGCGAGCTCGCGCCCGACCCGATCGATCGCGCTTTCCATGGAGAGGCCGGAATCGGCGCAGACCACCATCAGGTCCATGAAGTCCGGAAAGCCCGCCCGGTGTTCGTCGCGATTGCGCCCGATCCGCTTCCTGAGATGCAGGGGCGGCAGCACATAGCCGAACAGGCCGGCGCCGGCCGTGGCGATCCAGCGCGCCTCGATCGAGACCGTGAAGGGCACGATGCCGACCGCCGCGAAGGCGAGGCCGGCGAGCAACAGCGCGAGGCCGAGCCGCGCGCCGAAATACCAGCCGACCGCGCTCGGCTGCAGATAGCCGGCCTGGACCAGCTGGCGCCTCAGCCGGGCGACTTGCTTCTGGTCGTCGGGCACGAAGTTGCGCGTCACATAGTCGGTGAGCTTGCGCGAGGCGGCTTGGCTGTCGGCGAGCGGGGAACGGGCGTCCCGCGCGCGCAGATCGATGTCGATCACGCCCACATGGGTGGCGCGCTTGCGGATGTCGCCGCGCGACTGCACCGCGAGGCCGATGCCGAAGGTGACGGCGACGACCGCGGCGAACAGGAACGCGCTCGGCAGCATCGGGCCGGCGGCGCCGGCGAGGATCGTCTGGAGGAAGCTGTCCACCGGCCGCGCGCCTCTCAGATCTTGAAGTTGATCATGCGGCGCATGATCAGGTTGCCGATCAGCATCCAGCCGAGGCAGCAGCCGAGCGCGATCTGCGTCACCCGGTAGTGCATGATGTCGCCGTAGAAGCCGGGGGACATCAGGCTGATCGCGCCGAAGAACAGGATCGGCATCGCCGTCAGCGCCAGCGCCGAGAACCGCCCCTCGGAGGAGAGCGCCTTGATCTTGCGGCGCATCTTGAAGCGCTCGCGGATCACCCGGGAGAGATTGCCGAGAATCTCCGAGAGATTGCCGCCGGTCGCGCCCTGGATCGCCACGGCGGTCACGAACAGCGGCAGGTCCTCCTGGCCGACGCGGAAATAGAGGTTGCGCATGGCCGTCTCCAGGTCGGACCCGTAGGTGACCTCGTCGGCGAGCATGCCGAATTCGGAGCCGACCGGATCGGCCATCTCGCGCGCCACCATGGAGATCGCGATCGGCACCGGATGGCCGGCCCGGAGCGAGCGGACGATGATGTCGATCGCATCGGGAAACTGCTTGCCGAACTTCGCCTTGCGGCGGTTACGGAGGTAGCGCAGCACCCACAGCGGCAGCGCGAGACCGAGCGCCGGCGCCGCAGCGATCGCCTCGAACGGCTCGCGCCGCACCACCAGCACGGCGACGAAGGCGAGCACGAACAGCGCCGCCATGATGCCGACCACCTTGTAGATGCCGAGCGTGGTGCCCGACTGCAGCACCAGCCGGTTGAACGCCTTGGCCGGGATCAGGTAGAGCCCCTCCCCGGTCAGCCCGCGCTCGCGGCGGAGCGTGACGAGGGCCTTCTCCCGGTCCGGCTTGTCGAGCAGGATCCTGAGGCGCCGGTTGACCCGGTCGCGGTAGGTCTCACCGGTGAAGACGAGCAGATAGACCGCCTCGACGAGCAGCACGACCGCGATCGCCACGCATGCGACGATGACGAACTTGGTGTTGACGTCGCCGATGACGCTCAGCATGCGGGCCTCACAGGGGCTTCGCCGGATCGAAATGGCTGCCCGGCAGGCTGACGCCTTTCGATGTGAGCTCGGTCAGGAAGCGCGGGCGGACGCCGGTCGCGACGAAGTTGCCGTGGATGGTGCCGTCCTCGTCGGTCTTGGTGCGCACGAATTTGAAGATCTCCTGCATCTGCAGGATCTCGCCCTCCATGCCGGTGATCTCGGCGATCGAGGTGACGCGGCGCCGGCCGTCGCTCAAGCGCGAGAGCTGGATGACGAGCCGGATCGCCGCGGCGATCTGCGCGCGCATGCTCTGCACCGTCATCGGCATCGCCGACATGCCGAGCATCTGTTCCAGGCGCGAGATGGCCTCGCGCGGATTGTTGGCGTGGATCGTCGCCATCGAGCCTTCGTGGCCGGTGTTCATGGCCTGCAGCATGTCGAAGGCCTCCTCGCCGCGCACCTCGCCGAGGATGACGCGGTCCGGGCGCATGCGGAGCGCGTTCTTGACGAGGTCGCGCTGGCGGATCTCGCCCTTGCCCTCGATGTTCGGCGGGCGTGTCTCCATGCGCGCCACATGCGGTTGCTGCAGCTGCAGTTCGGCCGCGTCCTCGATGGTGACGAGGCGCTCGTTCTCCGGGATGAAGGCGGAGAGCGCGTTGAGCATGGTCGTCTTGCCCGAGCCGGTGCCGCCGGAGATGACCGCCGTCACCTTGCACTTCACAGCCGCGGCGAGCACCTCGGCCATCTGCGGGCGCAGCGCATTCACCTCGACGAGCCGTTCGAGCGAGAGCTTCTTCTTCGAGAATTTGCGGATCGAGACGAGCGGGCCGTCCACCGCCACGGGCCGGATCGCCACATTGACGCGGCTGCCGTCGAGCAGGCGCGCGTCGCAGAGCGGATGACTTTCGTCGACCCTTCGGCCGATCGCCGAGACGATCTTGTTCACGATGCGCAGGAGATGCGCCTCGTCCTTGAACCGCGTCGCGGTGCGCTCGAGCATGCCGCGCCGCTCGACATAGACGCATTCGTGGCCGTTGATCAGGATGTCGGCGATGGAGTCGTCCTTGAGGAGCGGCTCGAGCGGGCCGAGCCCGGTCATCTCGTCGATGATCTCGACGACGAAGTTGTCGAGTTCCTGCGAGTTGAGCGCGATCCGCTCGCCGTGGACATATTGCGAGACGAGCGTGTGCACCTGCCGCTTGATCTCGGCCTCGGGCAGCTTTTCGAGCGCCGAGAGGTTGATCTCCTCGATCAGGCGCCGATGCAGCCTCACCTTGGCGTCGAGCAGCTTGGCGGAGAGCTTGTCGCTCTGTTCGAGCGCCCCCGCGCTCGGCTGCTGGGCGGCAGGCGCGGCCGCGACGACTGGCGGCGCGGCGACGAAGGGCGGTGGCGGCGGTAACGCAGGCTCGGGCGGGACGGCGCCGTCGGCCGCGGCTGCGGCGGCCTCGGGCTCCAGGTCCGCCGGCGGGAACGCCGGTGGCGCGAGCTCCGCGGCCCCCGCCGCGAAAGCCCGCGCCACCTCGCCCTGCAGAAGCGCCGGAAGCGGGGGTGGTGGCGGCGGCGGCGCCGGAGGCTCGGCGCCGGCAAAGGCCGGCGGAACGGCGCGGCGGGCGGTGAAGCGTCCGATCATCGGTCCGAACGTCTCCCTCGGGCGGTCACTTGGCGTCCGGGAACAGGAGCTTGCGCATGTCCTGCACGACGTTGTTGGCGGTCTTCACCTCCTCGATCGGCACGCCCCGGTCGATCGCCTCGCGCACCAGGCGGTAGTTGTTGGAAACGGTGCCGGCCAGCATGGTGCCGAGCGCGGCCTCGATGTCGGAGCGGCGCAGGCCCGGGCCGAACAGGCGCTGCTCGAAGCGGTTGACGATCGTCTTCGGCGTCGCCTCGTCGCCGAGCCGCTCGCGGATGGCAAGCGCGAGCCTTCGTGCGAGGCGCAGGCCCGGCACGGTCATCTCGGTGACGATGAAGAAATGGTCGGAGCCGACGAGCACGTCGTCGGTCCAGGGGAACCAGGTGCGCGGCAGGTCGATCACCACATGGTCGAACCGGGTGGAGACCAGGTCGAGCAGCCGCGTCACCACGGCCGGCTGAAACACGCGCATCTCGGCCGGGCGGTTCGGCGCCGCCAGCACCGCGATGCCGGAGGTGTGGTGCGACAGCATGATCTCGAGCAGGTGGTCGTCGAGCCGCTCCGGATTGGGCGTGATCTCGTCGAGCGCGAGGCGCGGCTCGAGGTCGAGGTGATCGGCGCAGGCGCCGTTCTGGAAGTCGAGATCGACCAGGCAGGTCTTCTTCGCCCCCTTGCCGTCGCGCTGCAGGATGAAGGCGGTCTGCACCGCGAGCGTGGTCACCCCGACGCCGCCGGCGGCCGGCAGGAAGGTGTAGATCTCCGCGTCTCGGGTCTCCCCGCCCGGAACCGCGGTGATCGCCTTGATCACGGTCTGCACCAGTTCGTTCGGCGCGATCGGCTTCCTCAGGAAGTCGGTCACCCGGATCTGCAGGAACCAGCGCGCGAGCGCCTCGTCGAACCCGTCCGTGACCACGATCACCGGCAAGCGCCCCCCGGCGCGCGCCATGAACCGCTGCAGGGCGACGAGTTCGGCCCGTGCCGCCGTGTCGAGGAAGACCACGGCGGCGGCGAGCCCGTCGATGGCGAGACGCGGCTCCGCCCGCTCGATGCTGTCGCCGACGAAATCCACCTGCGCCCGCGCCGCCGAGGCGAACGCCATGGCGAACGGCTTGCCGGCCTCCACGTCCGGCGACACGATCAGGACCTTCAGAGCTGCGACGGCGTCTTTGGTCGGGGTACGGCTCAAAAACATGGAATGCGACATCCGTTCGGGTTCGGGCTCGAAGCCCCCCTGCCGGTCCGCGTGCCGGCTAGAATGCCATCAAATACGAACGCTCATTAAGATGGACTGAAATATCGCATGCCCGGATCAGCAAGCATTTTCGTTAGTTAAGTCGGCATGGGGAAAATCGGAGACAATTGAATCGAATTCACCTGCAATGACACGCAGAAGACCATTCTATCCTGTCGGAAACCTCTACTGATCTCCAACTTGCATTCGAATATCTATATTTCTTTGGCCTACACGATGCCTACGCGGCCATGGGAGGCGATCGGGCCGACACCCTGTCCGTTAACGCGAGCGCGCCCCGGCGGCGGCGCGCACACCTGTCCGCCCGTGCCGGCGCTGGCCCGCGCCAGGGGCTGACAAAGGCCGGTTCGGCTCGCCCGACCGCCTGATCAGTCGATGTCGGCGACGGCCGCGTCGCTGCCGCTCACGCGGGCGGCGAGCGAGGCTTCCATGAAGGGATCGAGGTCGCCGTCGAGCACGCGCGCCGGGTCTGTGGAGGTCACGCCGGTGCGCAGGTCCTTCACCATCTGGTAGGGCTGCAGCACATAGGAGCGGATCTGGTGGCCCCAACCGATATCCGTCTTGGAGGCGGCCTCGGCCATCGCCTTCGCCTCGCGCTTCTGCAGCTCCACCTCGTAGAGCCGCGCGCGCAGCATCGCCCAGGCGGTCGCCCGGTTCTTGTGCTGCGAGCGCTCCGCCTGGCAGGCGACCGCGATGCCGGTCGGGATATGGGTGAGGCGCACGGCGGAGTCCGTCGTGTTCACGTGCTGGCCGCCCGAGCCGGACGACCGGTAGGTGTCGACGCGCACTTCCGATTCGTTGATCTGGATGTCGATGCTGTCGTCGATCACCGGATAGACCCACACGCTCGCGAAGCTCGTGTGCCGGCGCGCGTTGGAATCATAGGGCGAGATGCGGACGAGCCGGTGCACGCCCGATTCGGTCTTCAGCCAGCCATAGGCCTGCGCGCCCTTGATCAGCAGCGTCGCACCCTTGATGCCCGCCTCCTCGCCGGCGGAGTATTCGATGATCTCCACCTTGTAGCCGCGCGCCTCGGCCCAGCGCATATACATGCGCATCAGCATGTTGGCCCAGTCCTGCGATTCGGTGCCGCCGGCGCCCGCATGCACTTCGCAATAGCAGTCGTTGCCGTCCGCCTCGCCGGAGAGCAGCGCCTCCACCTGCCGCTTGGCGACGTCGCGCCCGAGATGGCGCAGCTGCTCCTCCGCCTCCGTCACCGTGTCGGCGTCGTCCTCGGCTTCGCCGAGTTCCAGAAGCGTGAGGTGATCGTCGAGTTCGCGCCCGATCGCGGTGACGACGGCCACCGACTTCGCCAGCTGGTCGCGCTCGCGCATCAGCGTCTGCGCCGATTTCGGGTCGTTCCAGAGCGAGGGGTCCTCGGACTTCGCGTTCAGCTCGTCGAGCCGCTTCAGCGCGACATCCCAGTCAAAGATGCCTCCTCAGCAGGCTGAGCGCCTGCCTGATCTCGTCTACGATCGTTTCGATCTCGGCTTTCATCGTCACCGGTCCTCGCGTGGGGGCGGACCATAGCCACCGGGTTTCCCGCTGTAAACGCGTCCCGCGCTGTAAACGCCCGCGCGGGCGGTCGCGCGTCGATGCCGGCCATGCAGGATGCGTTGAACCGCCGCGCTCGTCCGTGCTTATCTCAGGCCGCTGAGCCGCGCGCACAAGACCGCGGCCGGGGGAGGACCACGACGATGCGCTTCGCACCGTCCGGCGGGGGATGGCCGTTCGGCGTCGCCGACGGCGAACGGCTTAAGCGCCGCGGCTACAGCGTCGCCGCGATCCGCGACCTCGCCCGCGCCGGCCTGCCGCGCGCCGTGTTCGACAACGCGGACGGCGGCGCCGAGACCGAGGCGACGCTTCGCCGCAACGAAGAGGCGTTCCAGGAGGTCGAACTCCTGACCCGCGCCCTCGACGGTTCGCCGAACCGCGACCTGTCGGTCAACCTGTTCGGCCACCGCCTCGCCATGCCGGTGATGATCGGCCCGACCGGGCTCGCCGGCCTGCACTGGCCCGACGGCGAGATCGCCGCCGGCCGTGCCGCCACGGCGGCGGGGGTCGGCTACTGCCTCAGCCACGCCTCGGTCTGCACCATGGAGGACCTGGCGGCGGCCGAGGTCCGGCCGCGCTTCATGCAGATCTTCGTCTATCGCGACCGCGGCTTCACCCGCGCCTTCATCGACCGCGCCAGGGCGGCGGGCTACGACGGCCTCGTCCTCACCATCGACAACCAGGTGACCGGCAACCGCTGGCGCAACATCGTCAACGGCTTCACCATCCCGCCGACCTTCGGCCCGCTCGACTATGCCGGCATGGCGCTGAAGCTCCCCTGGCTGCTGCGCATGCGCAAGGCGCTGCCCGGCCTCACCTTCGGCAACTACGTCGAGCCCGGCCGGGCGAACGACATCGGCAGCCTCGCCGCGCGCATGAACGAGATCCTCGATCCGAGCCTCGACTGGTCGGACGTGGACTGGATCCGCAAGGCCTGGGACAAGCCGTTCCTGCTCAAGGGCGTGCTGCATCCCGCCGAGGCCGCCGAGGCGATCCATCGCGGCGTCGACGGCGTGATCGTGTCGAACCACGGCGGCCGCCAGCTGGACGGCGCCCCGGCCTCGCTCGACTGCCTGCCGGGGATCGTCGAGGCAGTGGAGGGCCGCATGCCGGTCATCCTCGACGGCGGCGTCCGGCGCGGCGTCGACGTGGTCAAGGCGCTCGCGCTCGGCGCCGCTTGCTGCCTGATCGCGCGGCCGCATCTCTGGGGCCTGTCGGTCGCCGGCGAGGCCGGCGTCGCCCATGTGCTCGGCCTCTATGCCCGCGAGATCGACCGCGTCATGGCGCTCCTCGGCGTCCGCCGCGTCGCCGAGATCGGACCCGACCATCTCTTCCGCCCGGCCTGGAGAACGCCGCGGCGCTGACCGCCAGGGAGCCTGCCATGCCGAACTTTCCGATCATCGACAGCCACGTGCATCTCTACGACGTGCAGCGCCTGAGCTACGGCTGGCTCGCGTCCGTCCCGCCGATCAACCGCACCTATCTGGTCGAGGATTTCGACGCGGCGCGCGGGCGGGTGGAAGTCGACAAGTTCGTGTTCGCCGAGGTCGCGGTGGATCCCGGGCTGCATTTCGAGGAGGCAGCCATGATCCAGTCGCTCGCCGACAAGGATCCGCGCCTCGCCGGCATCGTCGCCCATGCGCCGGTCGAGAAGGGCACGGCGGTCGCCGACGACCTCGCGCGGCTCGCGCAGAACCGCAACCTGCGCGGCATCAGGCGGCTCATCCAGGGCGAGCCGGACCCCGCCATGTGCCTCGCCCCGAACTTCCTCGCCGGCGTTCGCACCTGCGCGAAGCACGGGCTCCCCTTCGACATCTGCGTGAAGGGCTTCGCGCTGATGTACGGGGTCGAGCTCGCGCGCCGCTGCCCGGAGGTGACCTTCGTGCTCGACCACATCGGCAAGCCGGACATCAAATACGGCCTCTGCGAGCCGTGGTTCTCAGAGATCACCGAGCTCGCCCGTATGCCGAACGTCTACTGCAAGGTCTCCGGCGTGATCACCGAGGCCGACCATGGCTCGTGGACCAAGGAGCACCTGAAGCCCTACATCATGCATGTGATCGAGAGCTTCGGCTTCGACCGCTGCCTTTATGGCAGCGACTGGACCGTCTCGGAATTGACCCACCGCTACCCGACCTTCGTCGAGATCCTCGACGAGTTCATCGCCGGGAGCAGCGAGGAAGAAAAGCGCAAGCTCTACCGCGACACGGCGACGAAGGTGTACCGCCTCTGAGCCGCCGGTCGCGGGACGCCGAGTAGGATCAGTCGATCTCGCGGATGCGGCCGGCCGCGTAGATCGACTTGATGAAGTCCGGCATCTCCAGCCCGGCCTTCACCTTGGCCTCGAGCGCGGCCTCCGCGGCGCGGATGAGCGCGAGCCGCTCGATCACCCGGTCGATTTCGGCGCGCGGCACCACGACGACGCCGTCGCGGTCGCCGATCACGATGTCGCCGGACTCCACGCGCACGCCGCCGACGATGATCGGCTGCCCGACCGTGCCGGGGCCGTTGCGGACCGGCGAGTTCGGCGTCACGGCGGCGGCGAAGCACGGCAGGCCGACGCCTTCGAGGCCGGGGATGTCGCGCACGGCGCCGTCCGTGACGAAGGCCGCGATGCCCCGGTTCTTCATCATGCCGAGCATCAGGTCGCCGATCACCGCGACGCCGATATAGCCGTCGGCCGCCGCCACGACGACATCGCCCTTCTCCGCCGCCTCGAGCGCGCCGAACGCCGCGAGATTGTCGCCCGGCCCGCAATGGCAGGTGATCGCTACGCCGATGAAGGATTGGTGCGCCGCGAGGATCGGCTTCACCGCCGCGGCGAGCGCGCCGAGGCCGTCGCGCGCGTCGACCACGTTGCCGGTCGGCGCGCCCCGAAGCGCCGCAACCTGCTCGGGGCTCGGCCTGGGAAAGCGGCGGCGGACGGTCAACAGCGGCGGATCTTCGATCACGGGCGTCTCCTTATGCGGACCGCATGCATGGTTCATGGGGCGGCGGGACACGGCGCCCGCCTAGGTCCCGGTTCTAGCACGGCCGCGGGCGCGGACAACGGCCGGCCGGCCCGGGACTGGTCCGCGCGCCGCGCGCCCCGTCAATGATAGCCGCCGTCCGCCGTCACCTTGCCGCGGAACGTCCAGTAGGCGAAAGCCGTGTAGGCGAGCACCACGGGCAGGAGGACGAGCGTGCCGACGAGCGAGAAGCCCTGGCTCGCCGGGCTCGCCGCGGCGTCCCAGAGGGTCAGCGAGGGCGGCACCATCATCGGGGCGTTGGAGGCGGCGAGCCCCGCATAGCAGAGAAGGAAGATGCCGATCGTGCCGAAGAACGGCGTCCGCTCCGCCCCGCTCGCGAGGCCGCGGAGGACGAGGAGCCCCAGGAGCGCGGACCCGACCGGCAGCGGCCAGAGCATCGCGGCGTTGCGCCAGTCGAACCAGCGCTCGGCGATGCGCGCATTGCCGAAGGCCGTGTAGGCGCTGACGAGGACGGCGAAGAGCGCGAGGCCGACCAGCAGCGGCCGCGCCAGCCGCCGTGCCCGGTCGGCGAGATGCCCGTCCGCCTTCATGACGAGCCAGGTCGCGCCGAGCATGGCGTAGCCGGCGACGAGGCCGAGCCCGCAGAGGAGCGTGAACGGCGTCGCCCAATCGAAGTCGCCGCCCGCATACTGGCCGTGCTCGACGCGGACGCCCTGGATCAGGGTGCCGAGGATGACGCCCTGCGCGAACGCCGCCGAGACCGAGCCGCCGATGAAGGCGGCGTCCCACAGGCTGTGATCGGGCTTCGCCGCCCAGCGGAACTCGAACGCCACGCCGCGGAAGATGAGCGCCAGGAGCATCACGATCGCCGGCTCGTAGACGGCGGGCAGGATCGTCGCATAGGCGAGCGGAAAGGCGACCCAGAGCCCTGCCCCGCCGAGCACCAGCCAGGTCTCGTTGCCGTCCCAGAACGGCGCCACCGTGTTCATCATCTGGTCGCGCATCCGCTCGTCCTCGACGGCCGGGAAGAGGATGCCGATGCCGAGGTCGAAGCCGTCGAGCACCACATACATGGCGACCGCGACGGCGATCAGCGCGGCCCAGATCACAGGCAACCAGAAGGCCTGATCCATGTCACTCTCCCGCCGCCGCCTGGCCCGCCGCGTCCATCGAGGCGGAGAGCGGGCTCGAGGGGACGCCGTGCTCGGGCCGCGCCAGCGTGGCGGACGGGCCCTTCACGATCATCCGGTTGATGTAGAGGATCCCGGCCGTGAAGACGAAGCCGTAGACGACGACGAACAGGGCGAGCGAGAAGAGCACCCTCCCCGCCGAGATGGGCGAGGCCGCGTCGACGGTGCGCAGGATGCCGGTCGCGATCCACGGCTGCCGCCCGATCTCGGTCACCATCCAGCCCATGATGATCGCCACGAAGCCGAGCGGCCAGGACCACGACGCGGCGACGAGGAAGCCGCGCGCCCGGTCGAGGCTGCCGCCGAGCCAGTGCCAGCCGCCCCAGACCGCCAGCAAAATCATCAGAAGCCCGATGCCCACCATGGCGCGGAACGCGAAGAACACCGGCACGACCGGCGGCCGGTCGCCCGCCGCGAAGTCCTTCAGGCCCTTGAAGGTCCCCTCCCAGTCATGCGTGATGATCAGGCTGCCGAGCTTCGGGATCGCGACCTCGTAGTCGTTCCGCTCCTCGCGGGCGTTCGGCCAGGCGAAGAGGACGAGGGGCGCCGGATGCGCGCCGTCCCAATGGGCCTCGATGGCCGCGAGCTTGCCCGGCTGGTGCTCCTTGGTGGAGCTGCCGTGCAGGTCGCCGATCACCGCCTGCAGCGGCGCGAGCAGGATCGCCATGCCGAGCCCCATGCGCAGCATCACCCGCGCCTCGTCGGCGTAGCGGTAGCCGAGCATGTAGCGGGCGCCGACCGCCATCACCACGATCGAGGTGGTGAGATAGGCGGCGGTCACCATATGGGCGAAACGGTAGGGGAAGGTCGGGTTGAACACGACGGCCCACCAGTCGACCGGATAGGCGATCCCGTCCGTGACCGCATGGCCGGTCGGATACTGCATCCAGCTGTTCGCCGACAGGATCCAGAACGCCGAGAGGAGCGTGCCGAGCGCGACCATCAGCGAGGCGAGGAACATCAGCCGCGGCGACACGCGTGTCCAGCCGAACAGCATGATGCCGAGGAAGGTCGCCTCCAGGAAGAACGCGGTCAGCACCTCGTAGCCGATCAGCGGCCCGATCACATTGCCGACCGTCACGGCGAAGCGGCTCCAGTTGGTGCCGAACTGGTAGGAGAGCACGATCCCCGACACGACCCCCATGGCGAAGGAGATGGCGAAGATCTTGGTCCAGAACCGCGCCAGCCGGTGAAAGACATCGTCGCCGCTGATCAGATGGCGGGCATGCAGCGTCGCCACGAAGGCGGAGAGCCCGATCGTGAAGGCGGGGAACACGATGTGGAAGGTGATCGTGAAGGCGAACTGGATGCGCGCCAGGAACGTCGCGTCCCATCCCTCGAACATGGCCGCCCCTCCGCCCGGGCGGCTCGGTCGCGACCGCCCGGTCGACGGCTAGCTAAGCATGAAACATGCGACTTGTTCGAGACGTCCGCACCGCGCGGGGTGCGGGCACACTGGAGCCGCGCCCTCGCCGCCTCAGCGCGCACCGAGCCAGGCCCGCCAGCCGCCATGGACCGAGACATCCCGCGCCCCGGCGAGGCCCGCCTGCTCGCAGAGGAACCCGGTCGGGCGGCGGCCGTCCTCCAGCACCACGGTGCCGAGGCCGAGCGGCGGCGGGATTTCGGCGAGGAGCCGCCCGAGCCCGTCGGGCGGCATGGCCCAGAGTTCCCCGTCGATCGCATGGCCCTCCCCCGCCGCGACCCGGATCACGCCCGGCCGGGCCGGCGCCGCCTCGTCCAGCTCGTAGAGCCGGTAGGATCGCTCGGTGCGCACCGGCCCCACATAGGAGCCGCCGAGATCGAGGATGCGATGGTTGAGCGGCAGCCCGGACATATGCGCCCCGAACAGCACCACCGGCAGCCCGGTCCCGTCGAGCCCGCCGGCCGGGGGGCCGAGCTTCGGGCGCGGCTTGCCCGTGGCGCCGAGGGTGAGGCCGCTGCCCCCCTCCACCACGCGCCCGATGCTGGCGAGATAGCCGTCGCGCCCGCCCGGCGCGATCAGCGTGATGCCGGACGGCCGCCCGTCCGCGCGCAGGCGCTCCGGCACGGCGAGCGCGCAGAGGCCGAGCAGATTGACGAAGTTCGTGTAGGTGCCGAGCGCCGAGTTGGTCGCGATCGGATCCGCCTCCACCTCGGCGAGGCTCCAGATCCGCGGCACGGTCGGCACGACGAGGGCGTCGACGCGGCGCCAGACCGGCTCGGTCAGCCGCTTCAGCTCGGCGAGCCGGTACTGCGCCTCGAACGCCTCGACCGCGCTCCGCCCGCGCGCGGGCTCGATGATGGCGCGTGTCACCGGATGCAGCGCGTCGGGCCGCTCGGCGATAAAGGCGGCGATCGCGGCATAGCGCTCGGCCACCCACGGCCCTTCGTAGAGGAGCCGCGCCACCGCCAGGAACGGCTCGAAATCCACCTCCACGAGTTCGTAGCCGCGCGCCGCCAGTCCCGACAGCGCGGCCGAGAAGGCGAGCTCGCCGTCCGTGTCGCCGAAGAAGCGCCGGTCCTTCGCCCCCGGCACGCCGAGCCGCGCCTGCGCGGGCGGGGCACCCGGCCGCACCAGCGGGATCGGCCGCGCATAGGCGTCCGTGGCGTCGAAGCCGGCCGCCACTTCCAGCACCGCGAAGGCGTCGTCGACGGTGAGGCCGAAGATCGACACGCAGTCGAGGGTGCGGCAGGCCGGCAGCACGCCGGTTGTGGAGACGAGGCCCGGCGTCGGCTTCAGCCCGACCAGGTTGTTGAGCCCGGCCGGGATCCGCCCCGACCCGGCGGTGTCGGTGCCGAGCGAGAAGCTCGCGATGCCGGCCGCCACCGCCGTCGCCGAGCCGGAGGAGGACCCGCCCGGGATGATCGACGGATCGAAGCTGTTGCGCGGCACGCCATAGGGCGAGCGGACGCCGACGAGGCCGGTCGCGAACTGGTCGAGATTGGTCTTGCCGACCATGATGGCGCCGGCCGCCTCGAGCCGGTCGACCACCGTGGCGGTGCGCGCCGCGACGGCGGCAAAGTCCGGGCAGGCGGCCGAGGTCGGCAGCCCGGCCACGTCGATATTGTCCTTCACGACGAAGGGGATGCCGTAGAGCGGGAGGGCCGCGCGATCGGCCGGTCCGGCGAGCGCCAGGCCCTCGGCGCGAAGGTCGAGGTCCGCTTGGCTCGGCCGACTGATGAACAGCGCCGGGTCGGCATGGGCCGCGATGCGGCGGCCGACCTCGGCGACGACGGCGCGCGGATCGAGGCCGCCCTCATAGGCGGCGCGCAGCGCGCCGAGGTCGAAACTGTCAGGAACTGCCGTACCCATCGTCGTGCCCTCGCCCCGCCCCTTCGTCATGGCCGCGCCCGCGCCGGCACGGTTGGGCGCGCATCTGCCGTGCGCGCCGCCTTTTGTCGTCCGGCACCGGTTCCGTGGCGCCCCGGCGCCGCCCTTGTCATCAGCCGAGCGTTAGCAACCGTCGTGCCACCGTCGCAGGATTGCATACAATCCATGGAAGGCGGCGGGCCCGCTCGGTCACGGCGACGCCAGCCGTCCCCACGGCGGTAGCCTTGAGTGCCTAAGAATGAGGCAGACGCCGGCGAAATCGGGTCGAGTGCCCTGCCGCCAAACCGGGCATGGTCGAAAGATCGGGCAGATCGCCCGCCGGATCGCCCGCGAAATGCCGCGCCACGGCGACGAGGTCTGCGACATCGCCGGGCCCGAGCCCGGAAAACCGGTGCAACGGCTTGCCCCGCCCGCTCAGCGCCGCATTGCAAGGCCGCGTGCACCCGTCGAGACAATCCACCCGCAGCAACTGCACCCCGCCCCCGGCTGCCGCGAGCGACCGCTCGACCGCCAGCGCCAGCCGCGCCCCGCGCGAGGGCTCGGCGGGCGTCGCGTCACCGGACGGCTCCGCCGTCGCCTCGTCCGCGCCCGCGAAGCGATCACACGTTATGCACAAATGCAGCGTCCCGCTCATCCCCGCCCCGTTCCTCGCCCGCCTCCGGCCCCGTCCGACACCGTCGCAATGCCCTCAACGGACCGGAAGGATCATCGGCTCCCTGCACCGGACAGACCGTGTGCTCCCTGCCCCGCCAGGAAAACCTGTTGCATGCCAGCGCGCCTGTCGCTATACGGACCGCACTTTCGCGCAAGGCCCCTTTGGCCCTCCGCCGCGAGGGCGCGTAGCTCAGTTGGTAGAGCAGCTGACTCTTAATCAGCGGGTCACAGGTTCGATCCCTGTCGCGCCCACCAAAGACCCTCAAGCAGACGAGATCCACCGACCGCGCGTGAAATCCGTTCGGCCGGCTCTGAAAGGGCGCTTCGACCGGATGCCTCTGCAAGCCGCCGCGCTTCAGCGGACCACCGGGGCTTCCACGGTCGGGCCGACCAAACCCACCCGGCCGCTCTCCCCGTATCTCGAACACCCGCGCCTTCACCATATCGTCGTGCAACTGTTTTCCAGGCTTCACAGCCGGTCCGCATAGCACGTTCGGTGCATGTGATCGGCAGGGCTCATGGCCGGGATCGAAGTCGACGGGGTGGTCAAGGCGTTCGGCGCGACGCGGGTGCTGAGAAGCGTCTCGCTCGCCGTGGCGGAGGGGGAGTTCGTCTCGCTGGTCGGCCCGTCGGGCTGCGGCAAGACCACGCTCCTGCGCATCGTCGCCGGCCTGGAGACGGCGGATGCCGGCCGCGTCGCGATCGGCGGCCGCGATGTCACCGGCTTGCGCGCGGCCGACCGCGACGTCGCCATGGTCTTTCAGAACTACGCCCTCTACCCGCATCTGACCGCGCTGCAGAACATCGCCGTCCCGCTCGTCATGCGCCGGCTCGGTACCGTCGAGCGCTGGCCGCTCGCCGGGCTGTTCAGCGCCGCCACGCGGGCGAAGCGCGCCGCCATCCAGGCCGACGCCCGCCGCGTCGCCGAGCTGCTCGCGATCGGCGGGCTGCTCGATCGCAAGCCGGCTCAGCTGTCCGGCGGCCAGCGCCAGCGCGTCGCCCTCGGCCGCGCCATCGTGCGCGACCCGAAGGCCTTCCTGATGGACGAGCCGCTCTCGAACCTCGACGCGGCGCTCCGCGTGACGACGCGCGCCGAGATCGTCGCGCTGCACCGCCGCATCGGCGCCTCGACCGTCTATGTCACCCACGACCAGTCCGAGGCCATGACCATGTCGGACCGCATCGCCGTCATGCTGGACGGCGACATCGTGCAGGTCGGCACCCCGGAGGCGATCTACGCGGATCCGCAGGACCTGCGCGTCGCCGCCTTCATCGGCTCGCCCGCGATCAACCGGCTCGCCGCGGAGGCCGGCGAGGACGGGATCGTGCGCGTCGCCGGCAGCGCGACCGGCCTCGTCACCGCGGCACGCGGGCCGCTCGTCCTCGCGGTCCGGCCCGAGGACGTCGCGATCGCCGGGACGGGCCTCGGCGCCCGCGTGGAGCACCTGGAATTCCTTGGCGAAAGCCTGCTCGTCCATGCCCGCACCACCGAAAGCGGCGAGGCGCTGGTGGCGCGGCTCCCGCCCGAGGCGCGGCGGGGCATCGCGCTCGGCGACGTCCTCCGTCTCGCGATCGACCCGGCGCGCGCGCTCCTGTTCGGCGCGGATTCCCGGCGCATCGCCGCCGGAGCCGAACGGCGGGAGCGGGTGCATGGCTGACGCGGCGCTCCCTGCCGGGGCTTCGCTCGAGGCCGGCCGCCCCCGCGCGGCGACCGGCGAAGCCGCGGTCGCCTGGCTGCTCGCCCTGCCGGCGATCGTCAGCTATCTCCTGATGATCCTGCTGCCGCTCGTCGCCGTGCTGGCGCTCGCCTTCACCGACTACGAGTTCGGCCGCCAGGGTTTTCGCTTCGTCGGCCTCGACAATTTCGCGGATCTCTTGACCGACCGCACCTTCGTCGCCTCGATCCGCAACACCGCCGTCTACTGCCTCTTCGTCGTGCCCCTCTCGATCGCGATCGCGCTCGTCCTCGCCGTGCTGATCGAGGCCGGCGCGCGTGGCCGGGCCTTCTTCCGGGCGGTGTTCTTCCTGCCGGTCGTCTCGCTGACCGTGGCCATGGCGACCGCCTGGCAGTACCTGCTCCACTACAATATCGGCCCGGTGAACGCGCTCCTCCGCGCACTCGGCCTCGGCGCGCCGAACTGGCTCGGCTCGTCCGAATGGGTGATCGTCTCGCTCGGCTTCATCGGCGTCTGGGAGAATGTGGGGTTCAACCTCGTCCTCTTCCTCGCCGGCCTCACCGCCGTGCCGCGCGACCTCTATGCCGCCTCGGAGATCGACGGTGCCCGCAGCCCATGGTCGAAGTTCTGGCTGGTCACCTGGCCGATGCTCGGCCCGACGCTGCTGTTCGTCGTGATCATCACCATGACGCGGTCGATCCGCGTGTTCGACACCGTCCAGACGCTCACGCAAGGCGGGCCGAACAATGCTTCCGAGGTGCTGCTCCGCACCATCTACCAGGAGGCCTTCCACTATTTCCGGTTCGGCTATTCCGCCGCGATCACGCTCGTCTTCCTCGCCATCGTGCTCGGCCTGATGCTGGTGCAGACGCGCCTGATCGACCGGCACATCCACTACGGATGAGCCCCGTGCCGACGCGCCCGCTCCCCGCCGATTTGCCGCGCCTCGCGATCCTGACGCTCGCCGCCCTCGTGGTGCTCGCGCCCTATGTGTGGATGGCCGCGGTCTCGGTGAAGCCGCAGGACGAGGTGTTCCGCGCCTCGCTGTCGCTCATCCCGGAGAAGTTCGCGCTCGCCGCCAACTACGGCAAGGTCCTCGCCACGATTCCTGTCGGCACCTATCTCTTGAACGGCCTGATCGTCTGCGCCGGCATCCTCGTCTTCCAGATCCTGTTCGCCGTGCCGGCCGCCTATGCGCTGGCGAAGCTGCGCTTTCCCGGCCGCGACATCCTGTTCGGCTTCGTCGTGCTCGGCCTCCTCGTACCCTACCAGACGACCGCGCTGCCGCTCTATCTCGGCTTCGCCGCGACCGGGCTCCTCGACAGCTACACCGCGCTGATCGCGCCCTTCACCTGCTCGGTCTTCGCCATCTTCCTGTTCCGCCAGTTCTTCCGCGCGCTGCCCGACGACCTCATCGCGGCCGCGCGCATCGACGGCATGGGCGAGTTCTCGATCGTCTGGCGCGTCGTGCTGCCGAATGCCTGGCCGGCCGCGACCGCCTTCGCGATCTTCTCGGTGGTGGCGCATTGGAACGACCTGTTCTGGCCGCTCATCGTCATCCAGAAGGGCGCGCTCTACACGCCCGCCATGGGCATCCTCGCCTTCCGCAGCGTCGAGGCCGGCGAGGACTACGGCGCCCTGATGGCCGCCGCCATGCTGGTCACAGCGCCGCTCGTCATCGCCTTCCTGTTCGCCCAGCGTCGCTTCATCGAGGGCATCACCATGACCGGCCTCAAGGGTTGAGCCGGCCCGACCAAGGAGTGGAACCATGCAGCAGCAAGGCATCAGCCGTCGCCAGGGTCTCGCACTGATGGGGTCCGCCGCCGCGGGCGTCTTCATGCCGGCGATCGCCCGCGCCGCCACGACCGAGATCGTCGCGCATTATTCCATGCCGGCGATCTTCAAGGACGCGCAGGACGCGATCCTCGCCGCCTTCTCGGCGAAGCACCCGGAGGTGAAGGTCACCTACGTCAACCCGACGCCCACCTACGAGGACGGCGCCCAGCTGATCCTGCGCAACGCCACCACGAACAGCCTGCCGGACGTCTCGTTCCAGGGCCTCAACCGGCTGCGCCTGTTCGCCGAGCGCGGCATCGCGATCGACCTCGCGCCGCTCCTTGCCCGCGAAGGCGACCTTTCCAAGCTCGGCTATTCGAAGCCCATCCTCGGTCTCGGCTATCACGCCAACCTGCAGTGCGGCCTCGCCTTCGCGACGTCGAACCCGATCAGCTACTACAATGTCGACCTCTACAAGAAGGCCGGCCTCGACCCGGCGGCGTTCCCGACCAACTGGGACGGCGTCATCGCCGGCGCGCAGAAGATCCGCGCGCTCGGCGACGGCACCGAAGGCATGTTCTTCCGCTGGCCGGGCGACGACTGGATGTTCTCCGCGCTGCTCTACGGCCATGGCGGCCGCATGCTGACCGAGGACGAGAAGGACGTGGCGTTCAACGGGCCGGAAGGCCTCGCGGCGCTCCGCCTGCTCGACCGCATGGTCAAGGAAGGCGGCATGCCGAACTATGCCGGCACCGCCGACCTGCAGGCCTTCGCGGCCGGCAAGCTCGGCATGATGTTCCGCACCACCGCGCAGGTGCGCTCGATCTCCAACTCTGTCGGCAGCAACTTCGTGATGCAGACGACGCTCCTGCCGGTGATCGACCCGGTGAAGGGTCGCCTCCCGACCGGCGGCGCCGGCGCCATGATCACCACCAAGGACCCGGCGAAGCAGGAGGCGGCCTGGAAGTTCGTCAAGTTCGCGACCTCGCCCGAGGGCACGAGCATGATGGTGAAGAACACCGGCTATGTGCCGTGCAACCAGATCGCCATCGACGACAAGAGCTATCTCGGCGACTTCTACGCGCAGAACCCGCTGTTCCAGGCCGCGACCAGGCAGGTGCATCTGATGCAGCCCTGGTACGCGTTCCCCGGCCAGAACTCGGTGCGCGTCACCCAGGTGATGGTCGACAACCTCGCCCGCATCGCCGAGCAGAAGGCGACCCCGGAAGTGGTCCTCGCCGACATGGCGACGGAAGTGCGCCGGCTGATCCCGCGGCCCTGAGTTCGTTCGACGGCTGACGGCGCGGCGGGGGAGACCCGTCGCGCCGCTCGGGGCCCGGACGGGCGAGCGGGCTCAGCGCGCCGCGCGCAGTGTCTCCTTGGCGACCTCGAAGAGGCCGGTGGCGAGCGGCGAGCGGCGGTCGCGCGGGCCGACGGCGAGATGCAGCTTCTGCGTCATGCCCGCCTCGCGGAAGCGCAGGGCATGCGCCTCGCGCAGCTCCACCTGGCCGACGCTGCCCATGATGCCGATGCCGCGGCCGGCCTCGACGAGCGCGATCATCACGTCGAAATTGTCCACCTCCTGCAGGATCGAGATGGCGACGCCGAGCCGCTTCGTCTCACGCTCGAAGGTGAGCCGCGTCTGCGCGGTGCGCTTGGCGATGAGGATCGGCTGTCCCTCCAGGTCGCGGAGCGAGATCTCGCCGGCACCACGCCAGGGATGCTTCTCGGCCACATAGGCGAGCACCGGATAGGTGCCGATCTCGAAGGCGTCCACGTCGGCGGCGTCCTCCGGGACGGTGAGCATGCCGAAGTCGCAGGCGCCGGTGACGAGCCCGTCATAGACCTGCCGGCTCGCCATCATGCTGACCCGGACATCGGCGAGGGCGACGCGGCCGCAGATCATCTCGATGAAGCTCGACAGCTTTTCGTTGCGCACCGAATAGACCGAGAGTTCCGAGCGCGCGCGCATGCGCAGATAGCCGTCCGCCTTGTCCAGTTCGTCGAAGGCGCGCCTCGCATAGTCCTGCAATTGCGTGCCGGCCTCGGTCAGGCGCACGCCCCGGCCCGAGCGCTCGAACAGCTTGACGCCGTAGCGTTCCTCGAGCTCGCGCACCTGCCGCGTCAGGGTCGGCTGTGCGATGCCGTGGCGGGTCGCGGCCGAAGTAAACCCGCCGCATTCGGCGACCGCGAGGAAAGATCTCAAGTTTGTGACATTCATCCGCATGTGGGCCCGACCCATAGCAACTTGCTATTTGAGATCGCCCCCACTCCAGCACAGGTTCACGTCGATAGAACGACTGTCGCGCAGCCTCGCGGCGGCCGGGCTCCGGCAATCCGGGACCGCGCCGCTCGCGGCGGCGTCGCGCCGGTCGTCGACCGCGGGCCGATCGGGCCCTGCCGTCCGACCATCGTCGCTCCGGGAGATCACCATGACGCTGCCGTTCAACCGCCGCCAATTCCTCGTCGCCGGCGTCGCCGCGCCGCTCGTCGGCCTCGCCGCGCCCGCCGTCTGGGGCCAGGCGCGCCGGCCGGACCTGCGCATCGCGGCGAACGGCATCCGCAACACGCTGGAGCCGATCAACGCCATCTCGAATGTCGGCGTCCGCCAGGTCAACGCGGTGTTCGACAAGCTGATCGCCCGCGACTTCTTCGCCAACGGCGCGCCGGGCAACGCGACCGCGCTGGCGCCCGGCCTCGCCACCGCCTGGACGCGCGAGAACGACCGCTCGGTCGTGTTCACGCTCCGCGAGGGCGTGAAATTCCACAACGGCCAGGAGATGACCGCCGAGGACGTCGCCTTCTCGTTCTCCGAGGAGCGCGTCTGGGGCGACGCGGCGCTGAAGACCATCCCGTTCGGCCGCGCCTTCTCGCCGAAGTGGCAGGAGCCGGAGGTGCTCGGCAAATACTCCGTGCGGCTGCACACGCGCGTCCCCTCCCCGCTGATCGAGCTCTTCGCCGCCTCCTGGATCGGCTGGATCGTGCCGCGCGACTACTACCGGGAGCTCGGCGCGGAAAAGTTCGGCCTGAAGCCGATCGGCACCGGCCCCTACAAGTTCGTCGAGATGCGCGCGGACGACCAGGTCGTGCTCGAGGCCTTCGACGGCTACTGGGGCGAGAAGCCGACCGCCGGCACGATCACCTTCAAGTCGGTGCCCGAACCGGCGACCCGCGTCGCCGGCCTGATCAGCGGCCAGTACGACATCGCCACCACGCTGACGCCGGACGATGCGAACCTGATCAACACGCGCAACGGCTATGAGAGCCGCGGCGTCGTGATCGAGAACGTGCACCTCTTCGTGTTCAACCAGAACGACCACGCGGTGCTGCGCGACGCCCGCATCCGCCGCGCCTTCTCGCTCGCGATCGACCGCAAGCTCCTGAACCAGACGCTGTGGAACAACCAGGCCGACATCCCGAACGGCTTCAACGCCAAGGTCTACGGCCAGAGCTACGACGCCGATCGCGCCGGCTTCCGCCACGATCCGGAACTCGCCAAGAAGCTTCTGGTCGAGGCCGGCTACAACGGCCAGCCGATCGTCTATTCGACCACCAGCTACTACGCCAACGCGGTCAACGCCCTCCTCATCATGCAGCAGATGTGGAAGGCGGTCGGCCTCAACGTGGTCGCCAATGTGGGCGCGAGCTATCCGTCGGCGAAGGAGACGCAGGTGCGCTCCTGGTCGAACGGCTTCGCCATCCCCGACGCGATCGCCCCGATGGTGATGGAATACGGCCCCGGCCGGAACGCCCAGACCAACTACGGCTGGAAGGCCCCGGACGGCTTCAACGATCTCTGCAACGAGGTCGAGACGCTGGCGAACGGCCCCGACCGCATGGCCAAGCTGAACAAGATCCGCGACGTCCTCGACGAGGAGATGCCGGTCGTCTGGATGTACCGGCCGTTCGACGTCTATGGCGTGCGCAAGGGCATTTCCTGGCGGCCGGTCAGCTTCGAAATGATGGAACTGCGCTCCTTCAACCTGAAGTTCTGACGACACCGCGGAAGACAAGGGCGCCGGCCGCGCGCGCGGCTGGCGCCGAGCATCGAGGTACCATGCCGGCTGCCGACCTCACGTCCCTCGCGCCCCAAGTCGACCGCGCCGCGCCGGACCTCGTCGAGGTGCGCGGGCTCGCCGTCGCCACGCGCGGCGAGCGGCCGGCGCGGCTCGTCGACAACGTCTCCTTCTCGCTCCGCCGCGGCGAGGTGCTCGCGATCGTCGGCGAGTCCGGCTGCGGCAAGACCATGACCTGCCTCGCCCTGATCGGCCTCCTGCCGGCCGGCGTGCAGTTGCAGGGCGGATCGGCCCGCTTCGACGGGGTCGAGCTGATCGGGCGCCGCGAGCGCGACCTGCAGGCGCTGCGCGGGCGCCGCATCGCCATGATCTTCCAGGATCCGGGCTCGGCGCTCAATCCGGTCCACCGCATCGGCGACACGCTCGCCCGCAGCCTGATGCGGCACCGCGGCCTCGACCGCGCGGCGGCGGACGCGGAGGCCTGCCGGCTGCTCGACCGGGTGCGCATCCCGCGGCCCGAGACGCGCATGCGCGCCTTTCCGCACGAACTCTCCGGCGGCATGAACCAGCGCGTGATGATCGCCCTGTCGCTCACCGGCGGTCCCGACCTCCTCATCGCCGACGAGCCGACCACCGCGCTCGACGTGACCATGCAGAGCCAAGTGCTCGATCTCCTTGCCGAGATCCGGCGCGACACCGGCTTGGCCATGATCCTGATCAGCCACGACCTCGGCGTCGTCGCCGAGATCGCCGACCGGGTCGCCGTCATGTATTGCGGTCGCCTCGTCGAGGAGGGCCCGGCCCGGGTCCTGTTCGGCGCGCCGGCGCATCCCTACACGGCCGGCCTCGTCGCCTCCATGCCGCCCGATCCGCGCGCCGAAGTGATCCGCCCGGCGCCGCCGATCCGCGGCAGCGTCGCCCGCTTCGCGGACCTGCCGGCCGGCTGCCACTTCCATCCGCGCTGCGACCACGCCGCCGAACCCTGCCGGCGTGCTGTGCCCAATCTCGTCGCGCTCGCGCCCGGCCGCAAGGTACTCTGCCACAACCCGATCGGAGGGTACCCGCCCGGCCAGCGCGTCGATCGGGCCGAGGAGTCCCAGACGGCGCGGCGCGCCGTTCCGGCCGGAGCGCTCGTGCCGTGATCGTGGAAACCGTCGGCCTCAGCCGCGCCTTCCGCCAACGCCGCGGCCTGTTCCAGCGCCCCCGCCTGATCCGCGCGGTGAACGAGGTCGACCTCGCGGTCGAGGCCGGCTCGTGCCTCGGCATCGTCGGCGAATCGGGCTGCGGCAAGTCCACGCTCGGCCGCCTGTTGCTCGGCCTCCTGAAGCCGAGCGCCGGCTCGGTCCGCCTGTTCGGCCGCGACATCGCCGGGCTCGCGCCGGAGGAGCGGCGCCGCCTCCGGCGCGACATCGCGCTCGTACAGCAGAATCCCCGCGCCGCGCTCGATCCGCGCTGGCGCGTCGGGGCGCAGGTCGCCGAACCCATCGCCATTCACGAGCCCGGGCGCGACCGTGCCGGGCGCGAGGCCGCCATGCGCGAAGCGTTCGAAGCCGTCGGGCTCGACCACGACCTCGCCGCGCGCTACCCGCACCAGATCTCCGGCGGCCAGCGCCAGCGCGTCGTGCTCGCCCGCGCCCTGGTGCTCCGGCCGAAGCTCGTCGTCATGGACGAGCCGACCTCGGCGCTCGACGTCTCGGTGCAGGCGCAGGTCATGCAGGTCATCGCCGATCTGCAGCGCCGCTACGGCCTCGCCTATGTGTTCATCAGCCACGACCTCCGGAACCTCAGGCGCATCGCCGACCGCATCGCGGTGATGTATGCCGGCCGCGTGGTCGAGGAGGGCCCGGCCGACCGCGTCTGCCGCTTCCCCTTGCACCCCTACACGAAGACGCTGCTCGCCGCCGTGCCGAGCCTTACCGAGCGGAGCGCGGCGCCGGTGGCGCAGGGCGAGCCGCCGGATCCGGGCGCCCTGCCCTCCGGCTGCGCGTTCCACCCGCGCTGCGCGCTGGCCGTGGACATCTGCCGCGCCGGCGTGCCGGTCGCGCGTGCCGTCGGCGCGTCGCGGGTCGCCTGCCATCTGGCGGCGCCGCCGGCGGACGCGATGCCGGCGCCGCGCGAACCGGAGGTGGTGGCATGACGCGCTTCGTCACCGTGCGCCTGATCCGCGCCCTGCTCACCCTGCTGCTCGTCTTCACCTTCACCTTCTTCGCGCTCCGGGCCGGCACCGACGTCGCCAACCAGGTGCTCAACTGGCAGGGCTCGAAGGAGGCGGTCGCCGCCTTCAACGAACGCTGGGGCCTCGACCGGCCGCTGATCGAGCAATATGTCTCAACGCTCGCCGCCATGGCATCCGGCGACTTCGGCTACTCGTTCCGCGACGGGCGACCGGCGATCGACTGGGTCGCCGAGCGGCTGCCGCGCACCGTGCTCCTCACCGGCTCCGCCCTCGCGCTGACGGTCCTGATCGGCATCCCCGCCGGCATTCTCGCCGCCCTCAACCGCGGCCGGCTGATCGACCGCGCCACCATGACGCTCGCGACGATCGGCTACAGCCTGCCGAGCTTCGTCTACGGCCTCGCGCTCATCTACCTCTTCGCCGTGTTCCTGCAGGTGCTGCCGAGCTCGGGCTACGGCGACGCCAGCCAGATGGTGATGCCGGTGACGGTCGCCGGCACGATCGGCGCCGCGGCGCTTGCCCGCTTCACCCGCTCCGCCATGCTGGACGTGCTCGGCCAGCCCTACATCCTCGCCGCGCGCGCAGGCGGCGTCCCCTCGGCCGAGCTCATCTTCCGCCATGCCCTGCCCAATGCGGCGATCCCGATCGTCACCTATCTGGGCTTCGCGGTCGGCGCGCTGGTCGGCGGGGCGATCGTGATCGAGACGGTGTTCGCCTGGCCGGGCCTCGGCGCCGCGCTCTCCGAGGCGGTCGGGTCGAGCGACCTCACCATCGTGCAGACCATGGTGCTCTTGTTCGCCGCCATCATGGTCGCCGCCAATTTCGCGGTGGACGTCGCCTACGGGTTCCTCAACCCGAAGATTAGGCTGGTCGCCCATGACGACTGACGCGGAGTCCGACCCCGCGGCGCTTGCGATGCGCCGCCGCCTTCGCTGGCCGGGCGCCACCGCCGTGGCGGTCGGTCTCGCCGGCGCCTGGCTCGCTCTGATGCTGGTCGCGGCCCTCTTCGCCGATCAGCTCGCCCCATTCGACTATGCCGCCCAGCAGCCGCTCGCGCGCTTCTCGCCGCCTTCGTTCCTCGGCGGCAAGCCCGAATTCCTGCTCGGCACCGACGCGCTCGGCCGCGACCTCTACAGCCGGCTCCTCTACGGCATCCGTCTCTCCATCGCGGTCGCGGCACTCGGGACCCTGATCGGCGCACTGGTCGGCACCACCTTCGGCGCCGTCGCCGCCTATGCCCGCGGCCTCGTCGACGACCTGATCATGGGCCTCGTCGACGCCCAGGCCTCGCTGCCGCTCGTCATCTTCGCGCTCGGCCTCATCGCCGTGTTCGGCACCAACCTCGTCCTGTTCGTCTTCATCGTCGGCATCTCCGGCTGGGAGCGCTATGCGCGCCTGACGCGCGGACTGATCCTCGACGCCACCACCTCCGGCTATGCGGACGCGCTCGTGAGCCTCGGCGCCGGCCCGGTCCGCACCTTCGTCCTGCACATCCTGCCGAACATCGCGAGCGCGCTGATCGTGCAGATGACGATCAACTTTCCCGAGGTGATCCTGCTCGAGACCGGCCTCAGCTTCCTCGGCTTCGGCATCCAGCCGCCGCTGTCGAGCCTCGGCACGATGGTCAGCGACGGACGCATCAACATCTACCTCGCCTGGTGGATCGTGTTCTTCCCCGCCCTCGTGATTTTCCTCACCACCCTCGCGGTCAGCGTGATCGGCGACGCCGCGCGCGACAGGATCGACGCCACCTTGCGCTGACTGATCCCATACCCAACGGAGACTGCCATGAGCCGCCCCATCACCATCGCGACCTACAACATCCAGTACACGCTCGGTCGCGACGGCCGCTACGACCTCGAACGCATCGTCCGCGAGATCGGCGCCGCCGACGTGATCGGCTTGCAGGAGGTGGAGACGCACAATCCGCGCTCCGGCGACATCGACCAGGCGGCGGCGATCGCCGCGCTGCTGCCGGAGCATCACTATGTGTTCGGCCCCGGCGTCGACGTGGATGCCTCCCACCGCGACGGCGAGGGCCGCCTCGTTCGCCGGCGCCGCCAGTTCGGCAACATGCTGCTGTCGCGCTTTCCGATCCTCTGGTCGAAGAACCACCTCCTGCCCAAGATCGGCACCGTCACGACCGCGAGCCCGCAGCGCGCCATGCTCGAATGCTGCCTCGATGTGGACGGCCGGCCGCTGCGCGCCGTTTCGGTCCACTTCGACCACTGCGACGCCGAGACCCGCCTGCCGCAGGTGCGCTACGCCCTGCAGAAGCTGATGCTCGACCACGCCTCGGACGGCGCGACCTGGTCGGGCCCGGCCAAGGACGCCGGCTGGGCGGCGTTCGGACCCTCGCTCTCGACCCGCGCCGTCGTGCTGATGGGCGACCTCAACTTCGATCGCACCAGCGAGGAATATGCCCTCTTCGTCGGCCGGATGAGCGAGAACTACGGCCGCCTCAACAACCGCAACGGCTTCGCCGACGCCTTCGTGGCGGGCGGCCACGACGAGACGAGCGGCCACAGCCACGAGAACGGCCGCCGCATCGACCACATCATGGTCTGGGCGCCGCTCGCCCGCGCGGTGAAGCGCTCCTGGATCGACAACGAGGCGGCCGGCTCGGACCACATGCCGGTCTGGATGGAATTCGACGCAGCGCTGCTGCCGGAAGCCGACCGCTTCTGATCGCGGCACCGGGCGGGGATTTCCCCCGCCCGCCGGGACCGCACGGCCGCCCGGCGATGGTCGGGCGGCATCAGACCGCCCGGCCGAGGCCGCCCTCCGCCAAGGCCGCGGCGCCCTCGCCGGCATAGTCGTGGATATAGGCCTCTTGCAGCCGGCGGCCGCTCTTCGGGTCGAACAGGTGGACGTCGCGCGCCAGGACCTGCAGCCTGAGGCCGGCCCGCGGCGCGAAGCCGTGCACGTCGCGGGCATGCACCACGATCGTCTTGCCCGCCAGCTCCGCATGCACCATCTGCGCGGCGCCCATCTCCTCGGCGAAGTCGAAGGTGGCGCGGATGCCGCTCGGATCGTCGACGAGCTCGATCGTCTCGGCACGGATCCCGGCCGTCACCGGCCCGTCGGTCACGGTCGAATAGCGGCGCCGGTCGAGCGGCAGCGCCTGGCCGTCGGCGAGGAGGACCCGGTTCGCCGCCGTCTCGATCACGCCGTCGACGAAGTTCATGCCCGGCGCGCCGATGAAGCCGCCCACATAGGTGGTGGCCGGCCGCTGGTAGATCTCGCGCGGCGGGCCGACCTGGTCGATCGTGCCCTTGTTCATGACGACGATGCGGTCGGCGAGCGTCATCGCCTCGACCTGGTCGTGGGTGACGAACACCGAGGTGGCGCCGAGGCGCTGGTGCAGCTTGCGGATCTCGATGCGCATCTGCACGCGCAGCTTGGCGTCGAGGTTCGACAGCGGCTCGTCGTAGAGGAACACCTTCGGCTCGCGGATCATGGCGCGGCCCATGGCGACGCGCTGGCGCTGGCCGCCGGAGAGCTGGCCGGGCCGCCGGTCGAGGAATTCGTCGAGGCCGAGCGTGCGGGCGACCTCGGCGATGCGCCGCATCCGCTCCGCCTTCGGCACGCCCGCGACCTTCAGCGCGTAGCCGATATTCTCGGTGACCGTCATGTGCGGATAGAGCGCGTAGTTCTGGAACACCATGGCGCAGCCGCGCTCGCGCGGTTCGAGCCCGTTGACGACCGTGCCGCCGATCGCGATCTCGCCCGCGGTGATCTCTTCCAGCCCGGCGATCATGCGCAGGAGCGTGGACTTGCCGCAGCCGGAGGGGCCGAGGATCACGATGAACTCGCCGTCCTTGATGTCGAGGTCGACGCCGTGGACGACGGCGTTCTTGCCGTAGCTCTTGTGCACGCGACGAAGCTGGATGTCGGACATGGATCAGATCCTCACTTCTCGGTCGCGACCAGGCCGCGGACGAAGTAGCGCTGCATGAAGGCGACGAGCAGCAACGGCGGCAGCATGACGATGAGGCAGGCCGCCATGCTTACATTCCAGTCCGGCGTTCCGCCGCCGGTGCTGGCCACGGTCGGCGACAGGAGCCGCAGCTCGACCACCGCGGTGGTGCCGAAATGGGCGCGATCGGGCGTCGCGATCAGCGGCCAGAGATACTGGTTCCAGGAGGACAGGAACATGATGGTGAAGAGCGCCGCCATGTTGGTGCGGCTGAGCGGCAAGAGGATCTCGCGGAAGAAGCGAAGCGGTCCGGCACCGTCCATCTTGGCAGCCTCCAGGAGTTCGTCCGGGATCGTCAGGAAGAACTGGCGGTAGAGGAAGGTGCCGGTCGCGGTCGCCACGAGCGGCAGGATCAGGCCCGTATAGGAGTTGAGCAGGTTCCATTCGAGCTTCACCTCGATGCCGGTCAGCCACTGCCAGAGGGCCGACAGGCCGGTCACGTCGAGGATCGCCTGGAACGGGTAGAGCGCGTTGGCGGCGACCGCGTAGGTCGGCACCATGCGCACCTCGAGCGGCAGCATGAGCGTCATGAAGATCGCCCAGAACACCAGGATGCGGCCGGGAAAGCGGAAATAGACGAGCCCGTAGGCGGTCAGCGCGGCAATCGCGACCTTGCCGCAGGCGACCCCGAGCGACATCACCATGGAGTTGAAGAGCCGGCCGCCCAGCACGCCGCGCCGCCAGGCCTCCTCGATGTTGGCGAGGAACTGGGAGCCCGGAACGAGGTGCAGCTCGGCGGTGTTGATCTGTTCGATGCTCAAGGTGGCGCCGACGAACACCAGCCACAGCGGGAAGGCGACCATCAGCAACGCGACGATCAGCGCCACATGGGTGAAAACATTGAGGATCGGCGTGCGTTCGATCATCGGAAGGCCTCTCTCGTCCGCTCAGGTGTAGTGGACGCGCTTCTCGATGAAGCGGAACTGCAGGACGCAAAGGATGACCATGATGGCCATGACGATCATGCTCTGGGCCGCCGCGCCCGAGTAGTCGAGCCCCCGGAAACCATCGAAATAGATCTTGTAGACCATCAGCTCGGTGCCCTTCGCCGGGCCGCCGGCGGTCATGACGTCGACGATGCTGAAGCTGTCCTGGAAGCTGTCCGTGATGTTGAGGACGAGCAGGAAGAAGATCGTCGGCGTGAGCAGCGGCAGCTGAAGGTCGAACACACGGCGGAGCGGCCCCGACCCGTCCATGGCGGCCGCCTCGATGAGCGAACGCGGGATCGCCTGCAGGGCGGCCAGGAAAAAGATGAAGCTGTAGGCGATGTGTTTCCAGGAATAGCAGACGATGATCATGATCATCGCATGGGCGCTGTTCTGCGACGGGTTCCAGAACTGCGGGTTGTCCCTGACGAAGGGCGCGAAGATGCCGGCTTCCGGCGCGAAGATGAATCGGAACGCGAGCGCGGCCGCCGGCGCCACCACCGCGTAGGGCCAGACCAGGACGGTTTGATAGAACGTATGGAAGCGCAGTTGCCGGTCGCACAGCAGCGCGAAGAGCCCGCCGAACACCAGGGCGATGACCGTCACGGAGCCGGTGAAGATCAGGTTGCGCCAGATCGCGGCCCAGTAGGCGCTGTCTTTCAGGACGTCCCTGAAATTGTCGAAGCCGACGAATTCGGCGCCGCCGCCCCAGGGCCGCTCCAGCGTGAAGGCCCACACCATGGCAGCCGCGGTCGGCCAGTAGAAGAACACGAAGACGAGCAGGATCTGCGGCAGCACGAACAACAGGCCGATGCCGAGAGCCTTGAACTTGACGCGCTTTTCCATTCGACGTCCCTCGGTCCTCGCCGCATTGTCAGGCCCGGGCCGGCGCTGTCCGCGAGGCGGGTCCCCGGGGGACTGGCCGCACGGCCGACCCGGCCGCGCGACTGAACTCATCGAACGCGAGTCGGGGACGGGCCGGCGCGGACGCCGGCCCGTCCCGGTTCGGATCAGGGCAGGGCCTTGCCCGCGTAGGTCTTCTCGAAGCGGCGCAGGACCGCGTTGCCGCGCTCCACGCCGGCGTTGATGCCGGCGTCGACCGACACCTTGTCGGCGAAGATCTCGGTCAGTGCGTCGCGCATTTCCTTGCGGATCTGCACGAAGCCGCCGAGGCGGATGCCGCGGGTGTTCTCGGTGACCGGCGAGGCGGTGAGCGAGGCGATCGCCAGTTCGCGGCCCTTGTACGGAGCCTTGTCGTAGAAGCCCTGGGTCTTCATGTACTCGAAGCCCGACTTCGTGACCGGGATGTAGCCGGTGCGGGTTGACCAGAACAGCGCCGATTCCGGCTTGGCGATGAAGTTGAAAAAGGCCGCGGCGCCCTTGTAGTCATCCGCCGACTTGCCCTGCAGCACCCACAGCGAGGCGCCGCCGACGAGGCTGTTCTTGCGCTCTGTGCCGGCATAGACCGGCAGCATGGCGACGTCCCAGTTCATGCCCTGCTTGGCGGTGCGGCCGAGCGTGCCGTGGTCGGCGATCGAGGACATCATCATCTGGCAATCGCCGGCGCCGAACGCCTGCACGATGGTGGCGCCCGTCTCCGGCACCTTGATCTTGAGCTCGCCGCGATCGTACATGCCCTTGAGGAGCTTCACGAAGTCGACGAACTTGGTCTTGTTGACGGCGAGTTCGGCGTCGAGGCCCTGGTAGCCGTTGCCCTTGGTGGCGATCGGCAGGTTGTGGATCGCCGAGAACTGCTCCATCGACTGCCAGGTGTCGTTGTTCCAGCCCATGGCGCAGTCGTAGCCGGCCGCCTTCAGCGCCTTCGCCGCGTCGACGACCTCTTCCCAGGTCTTCGGGGCTTCGGTCTTGCCGATCTTGGCGAACGCGTCCTTGTTCCAGTAGAACATCGCGGTCGAGGAGTTGAAGGGGAAGGAGTAGAGCTCACCCTTCGAATTGGCATAATAGTTGGAGATCGACGGGATATAGTCGTCCCAGTTGATCGTATAGCCGTTCTCGGCCATCAGCTTACGCGCCGGGACATAGACGTCGGCGAGCATGAGGTCGAGCGTGCCGGCATCGAAGATCTGCACGATGGTCGGGTTCTTCTTGGCACGATAGGCGGCGATCGCGTTCTGCAGGGCGTTGTCGTAGGAGCCCTGGGACGTGCAGACGATCTCGAATTCGGTCTGGCTGTCGTTGAAGCGCTTGCACACTTCGCCGACCGCTTCGCCGAGGTCGCCGGTCAGGCCGTGCCAGAGTTCGAACGTCTTGCGGGTCTGCGCCTCGGCGGCGCCGGCGACCGCGCACAGGGCGACGGCCGACAGAAGGAGTTTACGGATCATGAGCGAGACTCCCGAAGAGGGGATTTCCGCCGCGAGGACCGCGTCGGCCCCGCTCGTTTAGCGGGCGCGCATGACATATTTTTCCGATCTGGATGACGGTTCGATGATGGTGAGGCGTCGAACGAATTGCCGCGCCGACGGCGCCTGCGGGCGCGTTCGATCATCCGTATGCGTTTTGGCCGATTTATCGCCCGTGCCGGCGATCGTTCCCCGGCGCGCATCGCCGAACCCCTCGCCGCCATTCGCCTGAAAAGCCCAACGCAAGGCCGCCCCGGCATACGTCATCGCTCCGTCGCCGTGACGTCGTCAGCCTGTCATCCGGTCGAACCAGAGATGGCCTCCCGACGCCGGGAGTGCCGGCTCGAACGACGGAGACCATCATGCGCACGTCGCTGATCGCGATCATTGCTTGCCTCGCCGCGGGCCCCGCGCTCGCCCAGTCCGAACCGCCGGTGTTCAAGTCGACGCTGCTCGGCCACGCCATCCTCCCGGCGGAAAGCTTCGTCGATGCGCCGGCCGACGCTCCGGACGACCTGAAGACCGCGGCCAAGTTCACCCAGAACGGCGGCCGTCGCGTCGATGCGGTGGGCAGCGTGATGGGCATGGACGGCGTCCGCCCGACCGGCGTCAAGCTGCCGTTCAAGGGCCAGGCCGTGCAGGGCTTCTCCGGCATCCGCTCGCTCGGCAACAATGAGTTTCTCGTGCTGACCGACAACGGCTTCGGCTCGAAGGCGAACTCCGGCGACGCCGCGCTGATGGCGCACCGCCTCAAGATCGATTTCGCCACCGGCAAGGTGGAGCGCCTGTCGACCACCTTCCTGTCCGACCCGGACAAGAAGGTGTTCTTCCGCATCCAGAACGAAGGCACCAAGGAGCGCTACCTGACCGGCGCCGACTTCGACATCGAGTCGATCCAGCCGATCGGCGACAAGCTCTGGTTCGGCGACGAGCTCGGCCCCTACCTCATCCGCACCGACCGCAACGGCAAGGTCGAGGCCGTGTTCGAGACGCTCGCCGACGGCAAGCCGGTGCGCTCGCCCGACCACTTCGCCGTCACCACCCCGGCCGCCCCGACCGGCGCCGCGGTGTTCAACGCCCGCCGCTCCAAGGGCTTCGAGGGCATGGCCCAGTCGCCGGACGGCAAGTTCCTCTATGCCATGCTCGAAGGCCCGCTCTGGGACGCCGACAAGAAGGCCTACGAGACCGAGGGAACGGAAGTCCTGCGCGTGCTCGAATTCGACGTCGGCGCGGAGAAGTGGACCGGCCGCTTCTGGAAGTACCCGCTCGCCGCCAACGGCAACGCGATCGGCGACTTCAACATGATCGACGGCACCACCGCCCTCGTCCTGGAGCGTGACAACGGCGAAGGCACCGCCGACAAGGCCTGCCCGGCCGGCGAGAAGAAGCCCGACTGCTTCGAGGACGTGGCGAAGTTCAAGCGCGTCTTCAAGGTCGAGTTCTCCGACGCCAACCAGGGCGGCCAGATGCGCAAGGTCGGCAGCATCGACCTCCTCGCCATGTCGGACCCGAACGAGAAGGCCCGCCAGGGCGGCAAGGGCGGCAAGCTCGACTTCCCGTTCGTGACGATCGAGAACGTGGACGTGGTCGACCGTGCCAACGGCATCATCATCGTCGGCAACGACAACAACCTGCCCTTCTCGGCCGGCCGCCAGCCCAACAAGGCGGACGACAACGAGTTCGTCCTGCTCGAAGTCAAGGACCTCCTCGCCGCCAAGTGAGGCGATCGAGGCTGCGCGGGGCCCCGGTCCCGCGCCGCATGCCCGACATTGACGATCGACGTCCGCCGGAATGCCTTTCCGGCGGACGTTCGGTTTACCGCCGCGCCGCGGCGACCGCGAGCGCGATGTCCGGCCGGTCCGTGGTGAAGCTCGCGACGCCGAGCGCGAAGCAGGTCTCCGCCGCCCTGCGGCTGTGCGCCGCCCAGGCGTGAACCGTGAGGCCGGCGGCGCGATAGCGGGCCATCGACCCTTCGTCCAGATCGGCGATGCGGAGCCCGATCTCGTCGAGGCCATGCGCCCGCGCCACGGCGATGACACCCTCCGGCCCGCAGCAGCTGAGAACGACCTCGGCAACCAGCCAGAGATGCCCGCGCAGGGCTTCGCCCGGCCGCAGCGCCTGACGGAAGCGGAAGAGGTTCGAGGCGTCGAAGCTCGTCACCAGCGTGCGCGCCAGCATGGCCTCGCGGCGAAGCAGGTCGGCGACCTCGGCCTCGATGCCGGCGTAGCGCGCCATCTCCGGGCCGTTCTTCAGTTCGAGCCTCAGGTCGACCGGGCTCGGCCGGAAGATCGCCACCACCTCCTCGAGCGTCGGGATCCGCTCGCCGGCGGTGCCGAGGATCAGCGCCTCGCGCAGATCCGCGAAGGTCATGTCGCGGATCGCGCCCTTGGTGTCCGTCATCCGGTCGATCGTCGCGTCGTGGTGCACGACCAGGACACCGTCGGCGGTGCGGTGCACGTCGAACTCCACATAGTCGACCGCCAGCGCCGCCGTGTTGCGGAAGGCGGTCGGGCTGTTCTCCGGCCACAGATGTGTGCCGCCGCGATGGGCGGCGATCAGGGTCCGCGCGGGCTCGGTCATGGCATCCTCATTTCAGGCCACCGAGACCGGCGCCTTTCGACAGGTGGCGTTCGGCGAACACGAAGGCGACCAGGCCGGGCGCCAGCGCCACCATGCTGGCGGCGAGGATCAGCGGCCAGTCGGTGAAGGGCTGCTCGCGCTCGTAGCTCTGCAGGTCCGCGAGCCCGACCTCGACGGTGCGCCAGGCGCCGTTCAGCACGATGCGCGGCCACAGATAGGCGTTCCATTCGGCGATGAAGGCGAACAGAGTCATGGAGGCGATCGCCGGCCGCGCGATCGGGACGACGACGTCGAACAGGATGCGCAGCCGCCCGGCCCCGTCCATGCGCGCCGCCTCGTCATAGGCGAGCGGAATGGCGCGAAAATGCTGGCGCAGGAAGAAGGTGACGAAGCCCGAGGCGAGCGCCGGCAGGATCGCTGCCCAATAACCCGGGATGAGGTTGAGCCGCGCCATGAACAGGTAGTTCGGCACGATCGAGATGATGTTCGGGATCATGATGGCGCCGATCACCAGCGCGAACAGCACGCCCCGACCGCGGAACTCCATGCGCGCGAAGGCATAGGCCGCGAGGATCGAGGTCGCCATGGTGCCGGCGGTCGACACCGCGGCGATGATCGCCGAATTCACCAGGTAGCGCCCGAACGGATAGCCGGCGAAGACGCGCGCGTAGTTGTCGAGCGTGACGAGCGACCATTGCGGCGACCGCGCCATCACCTCGGAGATCGGCAGCAGGGAGGAGACGAGCCCGATGCCGAACGGCAGCAGGATGGCGAGGCCGAGCAGCGCCGTGGCGGCGAGCGCGACGGGCGCCGGGCGGCGGTCAACCGAGCTCATGCACCACCTTGTCGCGGCCGATGCGGAACTGCAGCACGGCGAGGCCGATCAGGATGACGAACATCAGCATCGCCACCGCCGAGCCCGACGACACGTCGAACAGCACGAAGCTCAGGTAATAGAGCTGGTGCATCAGCACGTTGGTGGCGCCGGCCGGGCCGCCCTGGGTGATGATGTTGACCAGCGTGTAGACCTGCAGGCTCTGGATCACCGAGACGAGCAGCAGGAACAGCGTGGTCGGCGCGACGAGTGGGATCGTGATGTCGAAGAAGCGGCGCCGCGCCGTCGCCCCGTCCATGGCGGCCGCCTCGTAGAAGCTTCCCGGGATCGCGTTGAGCGCGGCGACATAGAGGATCACATCGTAGCCGAGCTGCTTCCACACCGCCACGATGGCGATCGCCACGAGCGCCCACTGGCCCTGCTGCAGCCAGGGAATGCGCGGTCCGCCGAGCGCCTCGACGATGTTGTTCACGACGCCGAGGTCGGTGTTGAACATCCAGCTGAAGATGACCGAGATGGCGACGCTGCTCGTCACGTAGGGAAGGAAATAGGCGCCGCGCAGGATGCGGCCGAACACCCGGTCGCCGCGCACCACATGGGCGATCAAGAGGGCGAGGACGAGCCGGGCGGGCACCGAATAGAGCGTGAAGAGCAGCGTCACGCGGAGCGAGGACAGGAAGGTCGGGTCGCCGAGCAACGTCTCGAAATTGTCGAGCCCGACGAAGGCCGAGCGACCGCTGAGAAGATTCGTCTTGTTCACGCTCAGGAATGCGCTGAAGGCGATCGGCCAGTAGGTGAAGAGGACGAGCAGCAGCACCGCCGGAAACACATAGGCGTAGGGCGCGAGCCTCCGGGCGAGGACGAAGGGCGCCCGCGATCGGGGCACGGCTTGGCTTGTCGGCGCGGGCAAGGGGAACGCGATGCTCGATCGGCTGGACAATGCGACGATCCCTCGGCGGGTCGGCGACGGCGGTCGGGCATCAAGACATCGCTTCGACGAACCTGAGATGACAGTAACGCTACGGGTTTCATGGCAGCGTCATCCCGCCGTGCGAGACGGGGGCTCCCTTGCACAGAGGAACGCCCGCCATGAAAAGACTGTCCGCCGCGCTGGGCCTCGGACTGGCGCTCGCCTGCGCCACGCCGGCCGCCGCCGAGCCCGTCACCGTGACGCTCTGGCATTCGCTGAACGGCAACGGCAACAAGCTGATGGCCGATCTGGTCGAGGGCTTCAACAAGAGCCAGACCCAGTACAAGATCGAGTCCTCCTTCACCGGCGGCTACGAGGACACGGTCGTCAAGCTGCAGGCAGCCTTCCCGGCGCGCCAGCAGCCCGACCTGATGATGCTCGAAGTGACCCGCTACGGCTTGTTCGCCGGCAACGGCGTGCTCGAGCCGCTCGACGGCTATCTCGCCAAGGAGACGGCGGCCTTCCGCGAAAGCTTCTTCCCCTTCGCGCTCGACGCGGCGAAATATCTCGGCAAGTCCTATGTGCTCCCGTTCAACGTCTCGACCCCGGTCCTCTATTACAACAAGGAAGCCTTCGCGGCCGCCGGCCTCGACCCGGAGAAGCCGCCGAAGACCTGGGACGAGCTCCTCACCTATTCGAGGAAGCTCACCGTTCGCGACGGCGACACGGTGAAGCAATGGGGCATCGGCCTGCCGGCCCAGTTCGCGCGCTGGGGCTTCGTGCGCCAGGCCGGCGGGGAATGGGTCGACGCCGACAACAAGGTGACGATCGACCAGCCCGAGGCGATCGCCGCCTATCGCTGGCTGACCGACCTCGTCACCGTCGAGAAGGTCGGTTCGTCGGAGGCCGCGATCAAGGAGAACGTCGCCAAGCAGCTTTTTCTGAGCGGCCAGGAGGCGATGAATTTCGGCTCCACCGGCGATCTCGGCGACGTGCGCGGCGCGATCAAGTTCAAGTTCGGCGTGGCGCCGCTCCCCTGCGGCAAGGTCTGCGCGGCGCCGATCGGCGGCGCCACCTTCGGCATCGCGGCGGCCTCCGACCAGGCGAAGAAGGACGGCGCCTGGGCGTTCCTCAAATATCTGTCGCAGCCCGCGGTCAACGCGCAGGTGTTCGCCAGGACCGGCTATCTGCCGATCCTCAAGGGCACGGCGGACGAACCCGTCGCCAAGGCGGCGATCGAGGCGGAGCCCGGCTACCTGGTCGCGGTCAGCCAGCTGCCGGTCGCCTTCGCGCGCGCCCGGCCGCCCGCCATGGCGGCGATCCGGGTGCGTGAGAACCAGGTCTGGGAAGGCATCGTGCTCGGCCAGCAGACTCCCGAAGCGGCGCTGAAGGCCTTCGGGGTCGAGATGCGCAAGATGATGACGCTGCCCTGAGGCCGTCGTCTCGTTCCGGGCGGGCCGACCGAGGCCCGCCCGCGAAGATCCGGCCCGGCGCCGAGCCTGTCTCTCCAGTCAGCGCGCCGAGACCTGTTTGCCGGCTCCTGACGCGGCTCTCTCAGAAATACCCTTCCCGCTTCTTCTGTTCGAGCGTGCCGCCGTCGTCCTTGTCGATCAGGCGGCCCTGCCGCTCGGAGGTCTCGGCGGTCAAGGTTTCGAGCGCGACGGCCTCGAGCGTCGTCGCGTCGGAGAGGATCGCGCCGGTGACGGGCCAGCAGCCGACGGTGCGGAAGCGGACCCGGCGCGGGACGGGCTTCTCGCCGGGCCGGTACGGGTAGCGGTCGTCGTTCACCACCACGAGCGCGCCCTCATAGGTGACGACGGGCCGTTCGGCCGCGAAGTAGAGCGGCGCGATCTCCAGGCGGCGGGCCGCGATATAGGTCCAGATGTCGCCCTCGGTCCAGTTGGAGAGCGGAAACACGCGCATGGTCTGCCCCTTGGCGAGGCGGCCGTTGTAGAGGTGCCAGAGTTCGGGGCGCTGGTTGCGCGGGTCCCAGCCGTGGCCGGACGAGCGGACCGAGAAGACGCGTTCCTTGGCGCGCGTCTTCTCCTCGTCGCGGCGAGCGCCGCCGAGAATCACGTCGAAGCCGCGCCGGTCGAGCGCGGCCTTGAGCGCCTGGGTGCGCATCACCTCCGTGTAGACGGCCGAGCCCTGCACGAACGGGCTGATGCCTTCCGCCCTCCCCGCCTCGTTCGCCTCGACGAGCAGTTCGAAGCCGTGCCGGCGGGCGAAAGCGTCGCGGAAGACGAGCGTCTCGTCGAATTCGAAGGTCGAATCCACATGCAAGAGCGGCATCGGCGGCGGCGAGGGCCAGAACGCCCGGACCGCCAGCTCGGCGAGCACGGTGGAATCCTTGCCGCCGGAAAAGAGCAGCACCGGATTGGTCGAGAACGCGATCGCCTCGCGGATGATGCGGATCGAGTCCGATTCGAGCCGCGCCAGATGCAGGCCGAGCGGTCGGCGGGCGGGCGCTTGCGAGGACACGGGCGCGGTTTCGAGCAAGGTCACGCCGCCACCTCGACGTTTCGGCCGACGCCGGCGGAACGGCTGTTCGTCCGGCAGGCCTCGGAGGCACGGCGCGCGGTGATCGCGGTTCGCCCGGCGGGCGGCTGCGGGCTGTGAAGCAGGGAATCCATCGGGGTCTCTCCGAACGAGCGGCCGCTACCTTAAGTCAGGCGCCATCATCCGGTAAAATAGAGAGATTGCGACGTATCCTTCGCTTTTATGCAAGTGAAGCGCGGCCGCACCGCCGGGCCCCGCCCTCGCTCGCGGCGCGACCTACAGGAGAATTGACCGGCTTCCCGGGTCCGGGGTCTTGCGAGCCACGGGACTTGCGGGCGAAATTCGTCTCAAGGACGCTCGACACGACGAACCAGGGCGCCGCAGAAGCGCCAGCCGGGAGGAACGGCCTTGACGGGACTTCTCACCGCAGGCGAGACGCTCGCCGCGCAGGCGCGCCTGCAGCCGAACCGCATCGGCGCGCGCGACCTCGAACGCGCCATGACCTTCCGGGCGTGGAACGAGCGCTCCTGCCGCCTCGCCAACGCCCTCCTCGTGCTCGGCCTCGCCAAGGGCGACCGGGTCGCCGTGTTCGCCTACAACCGGGTCGAATGGGCGGAGATCTATGTGGCGGCGGCCAAGGCGGGGTTGATCGCCGTGCCGGTCAATTTCCGCCTGACCGGCCCGGAGGCCCGCTTCATCTGCGAGGATTGCGGCGTCTCCGCGGTGATCGCCGAGGAGGCCCTGCGCGGCCTCGTCGAAGGCTTCCGCGACGCGCTGCCGGTGCCGGCCGACCGCTACCTGCTGATCGGCGGCGCGCCCGCGGCGGGCTGGGCGGCCTATGAGGGGCTGATCGCCGCGGCGCCGGCGGACGAGCCGAGGGTGCCCGTCGCGCCGGACGATCCCTGGTGCCTGATGTACACGTCGGGCACCACCGGCAACCCGAAGGGCGCGATCCGGAACCACCGCGGCATGACCATGCTCGCCTATATGACGGCCGTGGAGCTGAAGCTCGGGCGCGGCGACGATGCCCTGCTGGTCATGCCCATGTGCCACGCCAACTCGCTGAACTTCTTCACGAGCTTCCTGCATGTGGGGGCGACCGTGACGGTGTTCTCGCGGGCGAATTTCGACGCCGCCCTGTGCCTCAGGACGATCGGCGCGCTCGGGGTGACCTTCACCTCGCTGACCCCCACCCATTTCATCATGATGCTCGACGTGCCTCCGTCCGAGCGCGGCGAGGCCGGCTTCAGCCAAGTCGAGAAGCTGATGATCTCGTCGGCGCCGGCGCGGGTGGAGACGAAGCGCGCCGTGATGGCCATGTTCCCGAATTCCGGCCTCTACGAGCTCTACGGCTCGACCGAGGCCGGCTGGGTCACCATGCTGCACCCGGACGAGCAGTTCGACCATCTCGGCACGGTCGGCCGCGAGGTGGTCGGCTCCGCGCCGATCCGCCTCCTCGACGAGGACGGCCGCGAGGTGCCGGACGGCGAGCCGGGCGAACTCTATTCCTGCGGCCCCTATTGCTTCGAGGGCTACTGGAACCTGCCCGCCAAGACCGCCGAGGCGTTCCGCGGGCCCTATCTCACCGTCGGCGACATGGCGCTGCGCGACGCCGACGGCTTCATCCGGCTGATCGACCGCAAGAAGAACATGATCATCACCGGCGGCGAGAACGTCTATCCGACCGAGGTCGAGGCGGCGCTCGGCCAGCATCCGGACGTGCGCGACGTGGCGGTGGTCGGGATCCCGGACGCGAAATGGGGCGAGCGGGTCGCCGCGGCGGTCGTGCTGCGCGACGGCGCGGGGGCGACCGAGGCCGACCTCATCGCCTTCACGCGCGACCGCCTCGCCGGCTTCAAGCGGCCGCGCGCCGTCGTCTTCCTCGCGCAGGACGAGATGCCGCGGAACGCCACCGGCAAGATCCTGCATCGCGTGCTCCGGGACATGCTGCGCGACCGCGGCGACTGACGCCGCCCGCCTCGCACGGACGGCCGCCGACAACGACGAGATCCGAGGAGACGCCCATGCCCGCCCAGCAGGATCTGAACCGCGACGAGGACAGCGTCGCCGCCTGGATCGCCCATGTGCTCGAGGCGCGCGGCGTCGACCGCATCTTCGGCCTGCAGGGCGGCCACATCCAGCCGATCTGGGACCATGTGGCCCGCCGCGGCATCCGTATCGTCGACGTGCGCGACGAGGGCGCGGCGGTGCACATGGCGCACGCCCATGCCGAACTGACCGGCGGCCTCGGCGTCGCCATGGTGACGGCCGGCCCCGGCGTCACCAACTGCGTCACCGGCATCGCCAACGCCTCGCTCGCCCGCGTGCCGGTGCTCCTGATCGGCGGTTGCACGTCGCGCCCGCAGGCCAATATGGGCCCGCTGCAGGACATCCCGCATGTGGAGATCCTGCGCCCGGTGACCCGCTATTGCCGCACCGCGCGCGTGGCCGACCAGGTGATCCGCGAGCTGGACGAGGCGATCGCAAGAGCCGAGGGCGACATGGGCGAGCCGGGGCCGTCCTATATCGAGGTCCCGACCGACGTGCTGCGCACCCGCGTCGCGGCAACTCTCATCCCCGCCGACTGGATCGCCGCGAAGCCGCCGCGCCGGCCCATGCCGGATCCGGCCCGCGTGGCGGACGCGGTTTCGGCGATCCGGGCGGCGCGGCGGCCGCTCGTCGTCTCCGGGCGCGGCGCGCGTGGCGCCGGGCAAGCGCTGGTGCGCTTTCTCGACGCGACCGGCGCGCTCTATCTCGACACGCAGGAAAGCCGCGGGCTCGTGCCGGCGGAGCATCCCGCGGTGGTCGGCGCGGTGCGCGCCGCCGCGATGGCCGAAGCGGACCTGGTCGTGACGCTCGGCCGCAAGCTCGACTACCAGCTCGGCTTCGGCTCGCCCGCCGTCTTCCCCCATGCCCGCTTCCTGCGCATCGCCGACACGGCCGGCGAACTCGTCGACAACCGGCGCGGCGAGCCGGAGGTCCTCGCCGCGGTCGACCGCGCGCTCGACGCCATCGCCGACGCGCTCGGCAACGATGCCGGCGCGCGCGACGAGGCCTGGGCCGAGGGCCTCCGGGCGAAGCACCGCGCCCGCATCGAGAAGGGCGCGGCGAGCTCGGCGCCTCAGCGTGGGCCGGACGGCAAGATCCACCCCATGGCGATCTTCGACGCGCTGAAGCGGGTCGCCGACCCGGACTACATCGCGATCGCCGACGGCGGCGACCTCCTGAGCTTCGCCCGCGTCGGCCTCGCGGCGCGGACCTACATGGATGCCGGCGCGTTCGGCTGCCTCGGCGTCGGCGTGCCCTTCGCGGTCGCCGCCGCCCTCGCCTTCCCCGGCCGTCAGGTGATCGCGGTCAACGGCGACGGTGCCTACGGCATCAACGCCATGGAGATCGACACGGCGGTCCGGCACGGGGCGAAGGCGGTCTTCATCGTCTCCAACAACGCCGCCTGGAACATCGAGCGCTTCGACCAGGAGGCGAATTACGGCGGCCGGGTGGTCGGCACCACGCTCCGCCACTCCGACTACGCCGCCATGGCGCGCGCGCTCGGCGCCCACGGCGAGCGGGTCGAGGACCCGGCCGACCTCGAATCGGCGCTCCGCCGCGCGCTCGCCAACGCCCCGGCCGTGGTCGACGTGGTGACGTCGCAGGCCGTGGTCTCGTCGGACGCCGAGAAGGGGCTCGGCTTCGTGCCGGACTTCCAGGCGCTGACCGCCTGGGACGACGCGGAGCGCAAGCGCCGCGGCCTCCTATGACCGCGCCGGCAAAGGGAGCACGCGCCATGGAGATCACGCTCGCCGGCAAGCGCGCGCTCGTCACCGGGGCGTCGGGCGGGCTCGGGCTTCATTTCGCCGGCGTCCTCGCCCGCGCCGGGGCAGAGGTGACGCTCGCCGCGCGCCGGCTCGACAAGGTCGCGGCCGCCGCCGAGGCGCTCCGCGCCGGGGGTTTTTCGGCTGACGCGGCCGAACTCGACGTGACCGCGCCCGCGAGCGTCACCGCCCTGTTCGAGCGGGCGGCACCCTTCGACGTGCTCGTCAACAATGCCGGCATCAGCGGCTCGGGCGCGGCGCTCGACATGGGTCTCGACGCCTTCCAGGCGGTGGTCGACACCAACCTCACCGGCGTCTTCGCGGTCGCCCAGGCGGCGGCCCGGTCCATGAAGGCGGCCGGCGGCGGGTCGATCGTCAACATCGCCTCGATCCTCGGGCTCCGTGTCGCCGGCCATGTGGCGGCCTACACTGCCTCCAAGGCCGCGGTGGTGCAGCTCACCAAGGCGCTCGCGCTCGAATGGGCGCGCCACGGCATCCGCGTCAACGCGCTCTGCCCCGGCTATATCGAGACGCCGATCAACGCCGACTTTTTCGCCACGGAAGCCGGCGTCGCGCTCGTCCGCCGCATCCCGCAGCGACGCCTCGGCCGTCCGGAAGACCTCGATGCGCCGCTCCTGCTGCTCGCCTCCGACCGCTCCGCCTACATGACCGGCGCCGTGATCGCGGTCGACGGCGGCCACCTCGTATCGGGACTTTGACCAGCATGGATTTCACCGTATCGCCGCTCGTCGCCGACCTCCGCGACCGCATCGCCGCCTTAGTGGAGGCGCATGTGCTCCCGCTCGAGGCGGACCCCGCCGCCTATGACGCGCACGAGAACATTTCCCCCGAGGCGCTCGCGCGGCTGCGCGCCCGCGCCCGCGCCGAGGGGCTGTGGTGCCTGCAGCTGCAGCCGGAGAACGGCGGCAGCGGGCTCGGCAAGGTCGGCATGGCGGTCTGCTACGAGGCGATGAACCGCTCGATCTTCGGGCCGGTCGTGTTCAATTCGGCCGCGCCGGACGACGGCAACATGATGGTGCTCGAGGCGCTCGGCACGCCCGCGCAGAAGGAGCGCTGGCTGAAGCCGATCGTCGACGGCACGGTGCGCTCCGCCTTCGTGATGACCGAGCCCGCGCCCGGCGCCGGCTCCGATCCCGGCATGATGCGCACCGTGGCGACCCGAGACGGGAAGGACTGGGTCGTCCACGGCCACAAATGGTTCATCACCGGCGCCGGCGAGGCGGCGCATTTCATCCTCATCGCGCGCACCTCGGACGATCCGCGCCGCGGCCTCACCGCCTTCCTGTTCCACCGCGACGATCCCGGCTGGGAGATCGTCCGGCGCATCCCGATCATGGGGCCGGAGGAGCATGGCGGCCACTGCGAGCTCCGCTTCGACGGATTGCGCATCCCCGCGGAGAACGTGCTCCTCGAAGAGGGCCGCGGCCTCAAGGTGACGCAGACCCGGCTCGGGCCGGCGCGCCTCACCCACTGCATGCGCTGGCTCGGCCTCGCCAAGCGCTCCGTCGAGATCGCGCAAGCCTATGCGGCGAGCCGCGAGGGCTTCGGCATAAGGCTCGCCGACCGCGAGAGCGTGCAGGTGATGCTCGGCGACCTCGCCATGCAGATCGAGATCGGCCGCCTCCTTGTCATGAAGGCCGCCTGGGAGATCGACCGCGGCGGCCATGCCCAGAAGGAGGTGTCCATGGCCAAGATCCATGTGGCGAACCTCCTCCACCGGGCGGCCGACACCGCGATCCAGATCAACGGCGCGCGCGGCTACTCGAAGGACACCGTGCTCGAATGGATCTACCGCTACGCCCGGCAGGCGCGGCTCGTGGACGGCGCGGACGAGGTGCACAAGATGCTGCTGAACCGCCACCTGGAAGCCCAAGGCGCTGCGTTCTGGACCTGGGAGACGGGTGCGTGAGCGACGTCGTCACGGTCGGCCCGGTCGATTTCGACGTCCAAGCGCTCCGCGCTGTGCTGGAGCCGGCGCTCGGTCCGGATCGCGGCGTGTTCCGGCTGACACGGATCGGCGGCGGGCAGTCGAACCCGACCTATTTCCTCGACCACGCCGACCGGCGGCTCGTGCTGCGCAAGCAGCCCGCCGGGCCGATCCTCCGCGGCGCCCACGCGATCGACCGCGAATACCGGGTGCTCGCCGCGCTCAGGCCGGCCGGCGTGCCGGTGCCGGCACCTGTCCTCTATCATGCCGACCCGGCCGCGATCGGGACGCCCTTCTACCTGATGGAACGGGTCGACGGCCGCATCTTCACCGACACCTCGCTCGCCGACCAACCGCCCGCGGAGCGCCGTGGCATCTGGATGGCGGTCGCCGACGCCATGGCGATGATGCATGCGGTCCGCCCCGACGAAGTGGGCCTCGCCGACTTCGGCAGGCCCGGCAACTATTTCGAGCGCCAGATCGGGCGCTGGGAGACGCAGTACCGCGCCTCCCCGTCCGGGCCGATCGAGGCGATCGAGCGGCTGCACGCCTGGCTCGCCGCGCATCTGCCTCCGGACGACGGGGCGGTCTCGATCTGCCACGGCGACTTCCGGCTCGGCAATCTGATCTTCCATCCGACCGAGCCGCGCGTCGTCGCGATCCTCGACTGGGAGCTCTCGACGCTCGGCCATCCGCTCGCCGATCTCGGCTTCTGCGCCATGCCCTGGCACACGGCGCCGGACGAATATGGCGGCCTCCTCGGCAAGGACCTCGAGGCCTTGGCGCTGCCGACCGAACAGGCCTTCGTGGACCGCTACCGCGCGGCGCGCCCGGACACGGCGCCGCTCCTGCCGTTCCACCGCGCCTTCGCGCTCTACCGCTTCGCCGTCATCTTCATCGGCATCGCCGACCGTGCCCGGACCGGCAACGCCGCCGACCCCGAAGCCGCCGCGCTCGCCCCCCTCGCGCTGCGCTTCGCCCTGCGCGGGCTCGAGATCGCGGAGGGCCGGCCGCATGCGCTCTGAGGCTCTGGTTATCAGCGCAAGGCGCAGGGGCGCCTTGGACGGAAGAGCTGTCCGCGACCTGACATTGCCCCCTCTGCACATGTGGTGTAGCAATGGGTTGCAGGGCCCGGCCTTGCGGAGATCGGCATGACGGCTTCGACCAATGCCTTGATCGAGACGGTGCGGCCGGTGTGGCGGAGCCGCGGCATGCCCGACTGGCTGGTCGCCTATCTGTTCCTGGCGCCCGCCGCCGCCGTGTTCCTCGGCCTCATCACCTATCCGGTGCTCGACGGCATCCACGCGGCCTTCACCGACCGCAGCATCGGCCGCCCCGGCAACTTCGTCGGCTTCGCCAATTTCGGCACGCTCCTCGCCGACCCGGTCTATCTGCGCGCCGCCGCGAACTCGCTCTTCCTCACCCTCGGCGTGGTCGCCGCCAAGCTGGTGATCGGCATCGCCGGCGCTCTGGTGCTGAGCCAGCCGATGCCGTTTCGCGGCTTCTTCCGCGCGCTCGTCTTCCTGCCCTGGGCGGTGCCGGGCCTGATCGCGGGCCTCTCCTGGAAGTGGCTCTACGACGAGACCTCCGGCGTGCTCGGCTATGTGCTGCTCGCGAGCGGCCTTATCGACCGGCCGGTCTATTTCCTGTCCGACCCGCAGATCGCGATGTTTTCCATCGCCATCGCGATGATCTGGCACGGCTTGCCCTTCTTCATCATGATGTTCATCGCCGGCCTTTCGGCGATCCCGGCCGATCTCTACGAGGCCTCGGCGATCGACGGCGCCGGCATCCTCCACCGCTTCTGGTATGTGACGCTGCCGCAGCTCCGCGAGATCATCACCATCACGGTCATGCTCTCCTCGATCTGGACCTTCAACTCGTTCCACATGGTCTTCATCCTGACCAATGGTGGGCCGGCCATGCGCACCCAGATCCTGCCGACGCTCGCCTACGAATACGGCATCAGCCGCACGCAGCTCGGCCTCGGCTCCTCGGTTCTCGTCTCGGTCGTGCCGGTGTTCGTCGTGCTGATCTTCTTCCTGACGCGGCGCATGCTGCGCGACAAGATCTGAGGCGGCGATGGTCACGGACGCCAAGACCCGCATCATCACCGGCACGCTCACCGCCATCGGCGTCGCGCTGCTCGTCGCCTGGTCGCTCGGCCCGATCTACTGGGTCGTGGTCACCTCGCTGAAGGGCGCCAAGGAGATCTACGCCTTCCCGCCGACGCTCTGGCCGACCACGGTGACCTTCGCGAACTACTGGGATGCGATCTACACCTGGGGGTTCCTGCGCTACATCCGCAACAGCGCCGTGATCGCCGTGACCGTGACCGCGCTTTCGGTGGTGATCGGCGCGCTCGCCGCCTATCCGATCGCGCGGCTCAAGTTCCCGGGCCGCGCGCTCGCCGCCCGCGCCATCATCGTCTCCTACCTGCTGCCGCCGTCGCTCCTCTTCATCCCGCTCTTCATCGTCCTGTCGCAGCTCGGCCTGATCGACAGCAAGCTCGGCCTGATTGTCGCCTATCTGACCTTCACGGTGCCGTTCTGCACCTGGCTGCTGATCGGCTATTTTCGCACCATTCCCGTCGAGCTCGACGAGGCCGCGCTGATCGACGGGGCGACGCGGGTGCAGATCCTCCGCCACGTGATCCTGCCGATCGCGCTGCCCGGCCTCGCGGTCGTCGCGCTTTATGCGATGACGAACTCCTGGAACGAGTTCCTCTACGCTCTGGTCTACGTCAACTCCGCCGACGCCAAGACCTTCACGGCCGGGCTGACCGGCCTCGTCATGGGCGACACCTTCATCTGGGGCCAGCTGATGGCGAGCTCGGTGATCGCCATCCTGCCGGTCCTGGTCGTCTATCTGTTCGCCCAGCGCTACCTCGTGGAGGGTCTCGCAGCGGGCAGCGTCAAGAACTAGCGCCGCTCGCGCCCGCGATCGGGCGGAGGCCGGCGCGCTCAAACCAGGGCCGTCAGAGCCCCGGGACGACAGCGTCCGGACGGCCGGACGCGACACGAGGGAGAGAAAACGATGAGGAAAGCTTGGAGAAGCGTGCTCGGGTCGGCGCTCTTGGCGCTCGGCCTCGGCCGCGCGGAAGCCGCCGACCTGACCGTGTGGGGGCTGCAGGCCTTCAATCCGGCCGCCGACGCCTATATCGGCGAGCTGGTCAAGGAATACGGCAAGTCGAAGAACATCAGCGCCGAATACGTGGTCGTGCCGGCCAATGTGCTGAACGACAAGCTCGCCGCGGCCTTCGCGGCCGGCGCGCCGCCGGACGCCTTCATGAATGTGAGCGCCCAGGGCCTCTACTACATGTCGCAGGGCCTGACCGCGCCGCTCGACGACGTGCTCGCCGACATGCGCAAGGTGCCGGGCGGCATCTACGAGAACACCATGCCCCAGGCGATCTTCGAGGGCAAAGTCCAGGCGCTGCCGATCGAGGTCGACGTCTCGCCGATGTATGCGCGCAAGGACCTGCTCGCCAAGGTCGGCCTGCCCATGCCGCAGACGCTCGACGAGTTGCGCGCCGCCGCCAAGGCGATCCTGAAGGCCGACCCGACCATCCAGCCGTTCGGCCTGCCGGTGTCGAGCGCCAATGACGCGGAAGGGCAGATCCGCCAGATCATCTGGGCCTTCGGCGGCGCCATGTTCTCCAAGGACGGCCAAACCGTCACCTTCAACTCGCCCGAGGTGATCGCCGCCTACCAGTGGATCGCCGACATGTTCGCCGAAGGCACCATCCCGCGCGCCGCGCTCTCCTGGGACGATGCCGGCAACAACAATGCCTACCAGACCGGCCGCTCCGCCTTCATCATCAACCCGCCGAGCGTCTATTCCTGGCTGCAGGCGAACGACAAGACGCTGCTCGCCAACACGGTGCTGATCAACCTGCCGAAGGGTCCCGGCGCCAAGGGCCGCGTCGCGGCGAGCATCGGCTCCTGGCTCTGGCTGGTGCCGAAGTCGTCGAAGCAGATCGACCATGCCAAGGGCTGGCTCCGCTACTTCTTCGAGCCGACGCGCTACCAGCAGATCATCGAGAAGGTGGGCGGCCGCTGGCTCCCGATCTATCCGTCCATGATGTCCATGCCCCTTTTCAAGGACAACCCGGACTACGCCAATTTCGGCGACATGGCCGCGAGCGGCATCATCGACGGCTACGAGGGACCGCCCTCCGCCTGGGCCTCCAAGGTGAACAACGCCAAGGTGGTCACCCAGGTCATGCAGAAGATCCTGGTCGACCGGCTCTCCGCCAAGGACGCGGTAGCCTGGGGCACCGCCGAGATCGAGAAGCTGAAATAGTCACGAGGGCAATGATCGCCCGGCGGCGGCATCCCGTCGCCGGGCGGCACGGAACGAGGCAAGCGCTCGCAGACGGCGCCGGGAGGAACCATCGATGCTTGAGATCGCCGAATTCATCAATCCGACGCCGTCGCCGCTGTGGAAGCTCGCCAAGCAGGCCGGCGTCGATCTCGCGGTCGGCGGCCTGCCGTTCGACAGCGTTCAGGCCGGCGAGGCGCCGTGGGACCTCGCCCCCCTGCGGCGGATGAAGGCGCGCTACGAGGAAGGCGGCTTCCAGCTCGTCGTGATCGAGGCGCGCCCGCCGCTCAACAAGGCGAAGCGCGGCCTGCCCGGCCGCGACGAGGAGATCGCGACGGTCTGCACGCTCCTCGAGAACATGGGCAAGCTCGGCATCCCGGTCTGGTGCTACGAGTGGATGACCGACTTCAACTGGGTGCGCACCAACAAGGCGACGCCCTCGCGCGGCGGCTCCGTGGTGACGAGCTTCGATGCCGCCGACCTGCCGCCCGGCCAGTCCGAGGGCGGGCCGCCGATCAGCGAGGAGGAGCTCTGGGTCAACCTGGAATACTTCCTGAAGAAGGTGCTGCCGGTCGCCGAGAAGGCCAACGTGAAGCTCTCCATGCATCCGGACGATCCGCCGCTCTCGCCGATCCGCGGCGTCGGCCGCATCATGCGCAGCGTCGAGAACTACCGGCGCCTCGTCGAGATGATGCCGAGCCGGCACAACACGATAACGCTCTGCCAGGGCAACTTCACGCTGATGACGGACGACCTGCCCTCGGTCATCCGCAAGTTCGGCGAGAAGATCTCCTTCGTCCATTTCCGCGACGTGCGCGGGGTCCCGTCGCGCTTCGAGGAGACCTGGCACGACGCCGGCAAGACCGACATGCTCGCCTGCATGCGCGCCTACCGCGACATCGGCTTCGACGGCGTGCTCAGGCCCGACCACGTGCCGACCGTCGAGGGCGACTCAAACGAGAACGCCGGCTATTCCTCCTTCGGCCGGCTCTACGCGATCGGCTATATCCGCGGGCTGCACGAGGCGGTGTACCGGGGCTAGCTCCGATCGGAGACTGTGGTGGTCCGGCGAACCGTCTCGGGCGCGCCTTATGGTCGGGCAGCGTGGGTGAGCCGCGGATCCGTCCGGGTCAGGCCGGCTCCAGCCTCACCACCAGCCCGGTCGCCGCGTCCACCGCGCCTCGGGAATAGAGGAGCGGCCGGTACTCGCGCGCCGCCCAGGCCGCGGCGAGGTCGTCATAGTGGGGCGAGCGCGGGTCGCCGGACTGGCCGGGCGTGTTGATGAAGACGCTTTCGTCCCAGGCGCCGACGTCGATCACCGCCCGGAATGAGGCGCCGGCGACGGCGCGGAAATCGCCCGGCCGATAGCGCGTGTTCATCACCGTCGAGCCGGACCCGCCGAGCGGGAACGGTCCGACCGAACGGAGCCGCCCCTCCCCGCATCCGGCGGCGGCGAGCGGATGCTCGAAGAAGCCGTGATGCAGGCGCCCCCAGGCCCAGCCGGCCGGGTCCGGACCGAGCCGTCGCGCGCAGTCCTCGAAGGCTTTGGCGAGCGTCCAAAGGATGAGGGCATCGCGCTCCGCCTCGCGGTTAAGCCACGGGAACCGGCCGGGCGTCTCCAGCGCGTCGAGGATCGTGTCGTGATCGCCGGGCGGCAAGAGACGGCGGACCGCCGGGTCGGGCGCGGCGCGATCGAGCAGCGCGGGCTTCAGATGCGCCATCCACCAGATCTCGAACAGCGCCGCCGCCGCGCTCCCTTCATGGAGCCGCCCGTCCCATCGGGTGAGCATGGCGAGGCCCGGGCTCTCGGGCGCGCGCGGCAGGAGCCGCAGGATGCGTTCGGCGGGGACGGAAAGGTCGTCCGTCTGAAGCGCCGCCGCCGCGGCGACGGAATGCCGGCCGTCGGCGTCCAGCACCGACCGGATCCGCCGCGCCCGCGAACTCTCGGAGAACTCGAAGCCGAGTTTTGCCGCCTCGTTCGGACAGCCTTCGGGGATGTTCATCTCGTTGGCGGTCGCCACGTAGCCGCCGGCGGGGTTGACCATGCGCGGCAGGTCCGCCGGGTCGGTGAAACCCGCCCATTCGTAGCGCCCGTCGCCGGGCACGGGCAGAAGGCCGTCGAAATTCGGCCGGCGCGGGACCTTGCCGGCGACGAACCAGGCGATGTTGCCGTCCGTGTCCGCATAGACGTGGTTCGCCGAAGGCGCGCCCCAGCCGGCAAGCGCCGCCCCGTAGGCGGCCGGCGTCGTCGCCGCCATGCAGGCGATCCCGGCCACATAGGCGGCCGTGCCCGGCTCGAACCAGACGCTCCTGACCGCCACCGCCCGGTTGCGCGCCGGATCGGCGGCGATGACCGGGCCGTGGCGGCTAAACCGGAGCTCGGCCACCTGGTCGGGCGCCCCGCGCACGGCGATCGTCTCGGTCACGACGGAGAAGCGCTCGTAGCCCTCGCCGTAGCGGTAGCGGCCGGGATCCGACGGGTCGGTCCCATAGACGACCAGGTCCTCCTGGTCGGCCGGGAAGATCGTCATGGCGAAGGCGGCCTGCCCGTTGTGGCCGAAGGAGACGCCCGGCAGGGCCGGTTCGCCGGCGCCGATCACGTCGAGGCCGGGCGCGCTCAGATGTACGACCGAGCGGATCGACGGGAGCTGGTAGACCCGGTGCGGGTCGGTCGCGAGGATCGGCCGCCCCGTCACGCTTCGTGCCGGCGCCACGGCCCAGTTGTTGGAGCCGTCCTCCGGCGCGGCGGCGAGCACTTCGCCGAGGTCGGAGACCTTGCGCCAGCGCCGCGCCTCGTCGAGCCGGGCGGCGAGGCGCTCGGCCGAGAAGGTCACGGGCGCGGTCGCGAGCTGGAACACGTCGAGGACGTCGTCGGCGATGTCGGCCGGGTCGAAGCCGTCCGGCACCTCGATGTCATGCGGAGGGTCGATCGAGCGGCGCACGAGATCCGTGTCGAGATCGGCGCGGGCGAGGACGCGGGCGCGCGCCGCCTCGGAGAGGACGTTGCTGACGAGCGCATGGCTGCGGATGCGCAGCACGTCCTCCGCCATCCACCGCTGCGGCCGCGTGCCCATCACCTCGAATTCGGGCGGCAGCAGCGCCGATTCCCGCTCGCAAGCATCCACATAGGCGTTGATGCCGGCGACGAACCGCTCGACGATCTGGCGCAGATCCGCGATGCCGTAGGCCGCCCACTCGGCCGCCATGTCGCCGCGATAAAGGAAGAGCCGCGCGGCGCGGTCCTGCTCCAGGTAGCCCGGCCCGAAATCCGCGGCGAGCAGGCCGAGCCCGCGTTTCCGCCAGAGGTCGATCTGCCAAAGCCTGTCACGCGCGGCGTTGAAGCCCTGCGCGAAGAAGAGGTCGTCCCGGCTCGTCGCGCGGATGTGCGGCACGCCCCAGCGGTCGACCCGGATCTCGACCGGCGCGCCGAGCCCCGGCAGCCGGTGGACGATGCTGTTCGGTGCCATGGTGCCCTCCCCGGTCGGCGGTCCGCGCGCGACGTCGCCGGGCTTCAGCATCGGTCGGCGAAGGCTGGGGATCCAGTCAATTCGCATCCGGGCGCGAGCCCTCGGCCCCGCGCCCGGATGCGGCGGCCGGCTACTTGATGGTGCCGTTCAGCATCGCCGGGAAGAAGCCGAAATTGTTCGGCGCGCCGCCCAGATAGACGATCTGCAGCACCTGCGCGGGGGTGCGGCTGTAGGCGAGGCCGTTCACGTCGGTCGGGACGATGTTGGCCTCGCGGCCGCGGCGGATCGCCTGGTCGCGGTCGCCCGGGCCGTCGAGCGCGTCGCGGGCGTCCGAGATCTTGCGCGTCTCGGTGAAGAGGCCGCGGCCGTAGAGGAGCGTGCGGATCTCGCCCGCATGATAGGCCTCGACCGCCAGGATGCCGGCGGCGGCCTCCAGCACGTCCTTGTCGGTGATGAACCGGGCGGCCCCCTTGTAGGCCGTCACGCCCACGTCCTCGAAGATGAAGGCGGCGAGCAGGAAGTTGGTCTCGTTGGCGAAGGCATCGAAGGCCTGGTTGGCCGAGACGAGACCGGCGGCGCGCGCCGCCGCGGTGAAGCTCGCCTTCAGATCGATGCGCGGCCGGGCGACCGCCGCCCCGCCGAGCGCGCTGCGCAGGAACCTGACATGCGCCAGCTCGTCGCCGGCGATCTCCTCCGCATAGGCGCGCACCGTGGCATTCGTGAAGGGCACGCGCGAGCCGCCCACCACCACGCCCGGCGTGCCGGTGCCGCCCACATCCGCGTTGCCGAGGCCGCGGTTGAAGGCCGCGCGCAGATAGAACTCGGCTTCCAGATATTCGAGGTTCAGGGCGAAGTTCAGGATGTCGGCGTCGGTCAGCGCCTGCGCGGCCGCCGGCGTCGCCGCGAAGCCGCCGCCGAGCGCCGCGATGCCGGCGGTGAAGAGGCCGGCGCTGCGCAGGAAGGCCCTGCGGCCCGCCTCAAGGTCGAGCAGGCGAGGACTGCCGTCGGTCTCCTTCGAGGCGTTGGTCTTGATCGTGGTCATGTGTTGGCTGCCGTTCGCGCCATCGAGGCGCGGGCGGGGAAACGGAGGCTTTCGAAAAAGAGTTGCGGGAGAATGCGGATGCGATTTGTCGCCCGGGACGGTCGGCAGCCGCCTTATGCGCCGTGCCGGGTCCCGGTCGACACCGCGTCGGAGGACGATCGCGTTGAAGCCGCGACGGCACTCGGGGCCCGACGCAGGGGACGATGCGGCGGGGTTTCAACCTCCGGCCGACACGCTAATGTGAAGTCGGCCGCCACGCCGTACCGAGAGCTCCGCCATGCATGATCCCTGCATCATCTGCGTCGCCATCACCGGCAGCCTGCCGACCAAGGCGGACAATCCGGCCGTGCCGATCACCGTCGCGGAACAGGTCGAGAGCACGCAGGAAGCCTTCGAGGCCGGCGCCAGCATCGCCCACTGCCACGTGCGCGACGCGGAGGGAAAGCCGACCGCCGACCCGGAACGCTTCGCCCGCCTCAAGGAAGGCCTCGAAAAACACTGCCCCGGCATGATCGTGCAGCTGTCGACCGGCGGGCGCTCCGGCGCCGGCCAGGCACGCGGCGGCATGCTGCCGCTGAGGCCCGACATGGCGTCGCTCTCGGTCGGCTCCAACAACTTCCCCACCCGCGTCTACGAGAACCCGCCCGACCTGGTCGACTGGCTAGCCGCCGAGATGCTGCACTATGACGTGAAGCCGGAGATCGAGGCCTTCGATCTCTCCCATATCGTGCAGGCGACCCGCATGGCCGCCGACGGCCGGCTGAAGGGGCCGCTCTATGTGCAGTTCGTCATGGGCGTGAAGAATGCGATGCCCGCGGACGAGCCGATCTTCGACTTCTATATCGCCACCCTGAAGCGCCTCGCGCCGGACGCGATCTGGTGCGCGGCGGGGATCGGGCCGAGCCAGATCGTCATCAACGAATGGTCGATCGCCAAGGGCGGCCACACCCGCACCGGGCTCGAGGACAATGTGCGGCTCGACCGCACCACCCTCGCCCCGTCGAACGCGGCGCTGGTCCGCCGCGCGGCCGCGATCTGCGCGAAACACGAGCGGCCGGTCGCCACCTGGCGGCAGGCGCGCGAGATCCTCGGCCTCCGCGCCCCCGCCGCCTGAGCGGCCGGCAGACCACCCGGCGCCGCGACGTTCAGGCGCGCGGCAAGAGGTGCAGGCGCATGACGATGTCCTGGTTGTGGTTGCCGAAGCCGCGGCCGAAGATGTTGACGCCGCCGGGATGCGCCGCCTTGTCGTCGATGCCGACGCGTAGGCGGATCGAATGGTGCTCCGGCAGCGCGAGATCGGCGAGCGTCACGTCGGAGAGCCGCTCGTCGCCGAGAAACGTGCCCCGCTCGGTGACGCGCCAGCACGTCAGCACGCCGTATTGCGAGCCTTCGAGCTTCCACCAGCGGGGCGTGAAGGCGCCCCGCCGGTCGCCGTAGTCGCCGGGCGACGTCCAGGTGCCGATCTTGCGGCCGTTCACCCAGAGGCTGATGTCGGACGGCCAGTTGGTGTTCGTGCCGGGCACCTCGGAGGAGAGTTCGAGCGCGAACTCAAGGGCCGCCACGGCAGCGTTCAAAACCTTGGCGTTGTTGGGGAATTTGTACTCCACATAGCCGCGTCCGAACCAGACGAGCGCGGCCTGCACGCGGCACGGATCGAGGAAGAGATCCGGCACGTCGAGCACGCCCATGATGCTCGCGGTCGAGCAGAGCCCGCAGGGGGCGGACACGTCGTAACTCGTATAGAGGCCGAGCGGCATCTCGACCTCGATGACGTTCTTCTCCCGCGTCGCGTCCTCCGCGTCGAGGCGGATCACGATCTCGTCGAAGCGCGCCGAGCAGATCTTCTGCTGCCCCTTCGCCGCCTTGCCGATCTCGGTCGCGATCAGCTCCACCTCTTCGAGGATCTGGATGTTGGTCGCGATGGTCGATTGCGGCAGGCCGAGGGTCTCGGCGATCTGGTTCACGTTGAGCGGCCCGCGCTTGCGGAGCAGCCGCAGGATGCGGATGCGGACCGGCGAGGAAAGGCCACGCACCAGGTCGAACTGGCGCTCCGGATTGACGATCAGGAAGCTGCGGCCCTTGCGGTCCGTCTCCTCGCCGCCGCTCGGCGCGGCGGCGCGGTTCGTCGTCGCCAGTCTCGGTTTCGCCACGTCGCGTCCCTGCCCTCACCCGCGCTCGAGCCTGAGTACCGTCCAGGACGCCGGCTTCAGCGTCGCCCGCACATGGGGGCCGTCCACCCGCGCGCCCGCATGCGCCCGCGGCTTGATCCGGTCCGGCGCGGTCTTGCTGTTGATGGCGCCGAGATCCGCGTCCTGCAACTCTTCCGCATGCACGATGCGGAGCCCCTCGAAGCCGCGCGCCTCGACGTCCAGGTTCATCTCCTGGCTCAGATCGCGGTTGAGCAGGAAGAGCGACAGTCCCTTGTCGTCCGCCACCGCGGACAGCTTCAGATACGGCACGCCCGACACGGGATAGTAGAGGTCCTGCGGGCCGCGCGGATCGTAATAGGTGGCCTCGTAGCTCTCGCTCTCCACCCGCGCCTTCAGCGTGCGGCCGCGGCCGAAGCGGGTCATCTGCGCGAAGGGGAAGAAGATCGTCTGCCGCCAGGCCGGCCCGCCGGTCTCCGTCATGATCGGCGCGATGGCGTTGACGAGCTGTGCGAGGCAGGCGGACTTGACCCGGTCGGCGTGGTTCAGGAGCGAGATGATGGCGCCGCCGAAGGCGAGCGCGTCCTCCATCGTGTAGACCTCCTCGAGGATCGGCGGGGCGATCGGCCAGCCCTCCTTCACCCGGTCGGCGCGCACCCGCCGGGTGCGGTACCAGACGTTCCACTCGTCGAAGCTCATCATGATGCGCTTGGTCGAGCGGCGCCGCGCCGCGACCCCGTCGGCGATGGCGACCACCTCGTCGATGAAGCGGTCCATCAGGTCGACCGAGGCGAGGAAGTCGGGCGTGCTCTTGGCGTAGTTGTTGAGATAGGTGTGCAGCGAGATGTATTCGACGTGCTCGAAGGTGTGCTCGAGCACCTCGTCCTCCCAGCGCCCGTAGGTCGGCATGTTGCGCGCCGAGGAGCCGCAGGCGGCGAGCTCGATCCTGTTGTCGATCCAGCGCATCATCTTGGCCGCTTCCTTGGCGACCATGCCGTACTGGGTCGCGGTCTTGTATTCCATCTGCCAGGGGCCATCCATCTCGTTGCCGAGGCACCAGAACTTGATGTCGTGCGGCTCCGGCCAGCCGTGCTCCTTGCGCAGTTCCGACCAGTGCGTGCCGCCGGGATGATTGCAGTATTCGACCAGGTTGCGCGCGGCGTCGCCGCCGCGGGTGCCGAAATTGACGGCGAGCATGGGCTCGATGCCGGCGGCGCGGCACCAGTCGACGAATTCGTTGGTGCCGAAGGTGTTCGGCTCGGTGGAGTACCAGGCGAGGTCGAGCCGCTTCGGCCGCTTCTCGACCGGGCCGACGCCGTCCTCCCAGTTGTAGCCGGAGACAAAGTTGCCGCCCGGATAGCGCATGATGGTCGGCCCGAGCTCCTTGACGAGCGCCAGCACGTCGCCGCGAAAGCCCTTCGCGTCGGCGGTCGGGTGGCCGGGCTCGTAGAGGCCGCCATAGACGCAGCGCCCGAGATGCTCGACGAAGGCGCCGAACAGGCGCGGATCGACGTCCCCGACGGCGAAATCGCGATCGATCAGGACTTTGGCTTGGCGCATGGTCGGTCTCCGGCGGCGTGTGGCCCCGATCGGGGCGTCGGGTTGAAGGCTCAGGTTCAGACGGCGGGCAGGCTTTCGGCGGGGCTTTCGGTGGGACCCTCCGAGGCCAGCACCGCGTCGCGGAGCTGGCGGGAATAGGGATGCTGCGGCGCGGCGAGGACCTTGCGGGCGTCGCCGGCCTCGACCACTTCGCCCCTCTGCATGATGATCAGCCGGTCGCTGATCGTGTAGGCGGTGGCGAGGTCGTGGGTGATGTAGATGACGGTGAGGCCGAGCTCGTCGCGCAGGCGCCGGAACTCGTTGACGATCGACATCCTGAGCGAGGCGTCGACCATGGAGACGGGCTCGTCGGCGACGATCATGCGCGGCTTGGAGATGAGCGCGCGGGCGATCGCCACCCGCTGCAGCTGGCCACCTGACATTTCGTGGGGAAACCGGCCCGCGACCTCGCGGAGCGAAAGGCCGACCTGGCGGAGCGCCACGTCGGAGGCCGCCTCGGCCGCCGGCTGGTCCGCGGCCCCGCCGAACCGGCGCGCGGTCATGTAGAGGTAGCGGTCCATTTTCTTCAGCGGGTTGAACGCCTCGAACGGGTTCTGGAAGATCGGCTGCACCTGGCGCATGAAGGCGGTGCGCGCCGCGCCGCGGCCGATGCGGGCGACGTCCGTGCCGGCGAAGTCGAGGCGGCCGGAGGTGGGCGGCACGATGCCGAGGATCATGCGGGCGAGCGTCGACTTGCCGCTGCCCGACTCGCCGATGATGGTGAAGATCTCCGGCTTGTCCGCTTCCAGCCGGAAACTCACGCCCTTGACCGCCTGCACCCGGCGGCCGGGCAACAGGCCGATGCGGCCGTAGGTCTTCGTCACGTCTTCGAGTTCGAGGAGCGCGCTCATGCCGCCGCACTCCCCGCTGACGCGCCGGCCTCCACGCCCGCCGGGCCGTTGACCGCATGGCAGGCGACGCGCCGGCCAGGGGCGGCAGCGAGCATCGGCGGCACCTCGACGCTGCACACCGGCATGGCGATCGGGCAGCGCGGATGGAAGCGGCAGCCGGGCGGCGGGTCGGCGAGGCTCGGCGGGCTACCCTCGAGGCCCTGGCGCGGGCGGTCGTCGCCGATGCGCGGCAGGTTCTCGATCAGGTGGCGCGAATAGGGATGCAGCGGCCGGGCGAACACCGCGCGGGTCGCCCCCTCCTCGATCAGGCGGCCGGCATACATGATGCCGAGCCGGTTGGTGAGATGCGCGTGCACGCCCATGTCGTGGGTGACGAACAGCACCGAGGAGCCGATCTCCTGCTGGATGCCGCGGATCATCGCGAGCACGTCCTTCTGGACGATCACGTCGAGCGCCGTGGTCGGCTCGTCGGCGATGACGAAGTCCGGCCGGCAGATCGTGGCGAGCGCGATCGTCACGCGCTGGCGCATGCCGCCGGAGAGTTCGTGCGGATAGGAGCCGAGGATAGCCGGGTCGAGCCGGACGCGGGCGAGGTGCTCGGCGACGGCGCCGGTGAAGGCGCGGTCCGAATGGCCGAGGCCGGGCGCCATGTGCCGCCAGGCGAAGTCGCGGAAGATGCTGCCGATCCGCCTGAGCGGATTGAGCACATTCATGGATCCTTGCATGATGTAGGAGAGGTGCCGCCAGCGCACCCGCGCGATCTCCTCCGGCGGCGCGGCGAAGAGGCCCGGATAGCCGGGCAGGAAGCTGAAGGCCGCCTCCCCGCCCAGCACCTTGAGCGGCGGCTTGATCGCCCCCGCGATGGTCTTGATGAGCGTGGTCTTGCCCGAACTCGATTCGCCCGCGAGGCCGTAGATCTCGTTGGGGCGAACGTCGAAGGTGATGCCGTCGACCGCCTTCACGTCGCGCCGGACGCCGAAGCTGTTCAGCACGAAATGCGCCTTGAGGTCGCGCACGCGGAGGACCGGCGGCACGGCCGGGCCCTTCGCGGCGCCGCCCGGCGTCGGTTCGTCCGGCGCTAAGACCGGGCCGATCACGCTCACGACGTGCCTCCCACCCGCGCGAGCCGGCTGCGCGGATCGATGAATTCGTTCATCGACACGGCGAGGAGGAAGAGGCCGACGAAAGCCATGACCAGGAAGCCGACCGGGAAGGCGAACCACCACCAGATGCCGGCCACCATGGCGGTGTGCTGGTTCGCCCAGTAGATCATGCCGCCGACCGTCGGCGTCTCGATGTCGGTGAAGCCGAGCACCGAGAGCGTCACTTCGAGCCCGATCGACCAGTTCATGTTGTTCATGGTGGTCGAGAAGACGATCGGCATCACGTAAGGCAGATGCTCGCCGATCAGGATCTCGCGCATGGTCATGCCGGAGAAGACGCTGGTCTCGGTGAATTCGCGCGTCTTCAGGCTCATCGCGACGGAACGGATGAGCCGCGCGTCGTAGGACCAGCCGAGCGAGGCCATGATGAGCGCGAGCAGGCCCCAGGACATGCTGTCGCGCAGCACGAAATAGAACAGCACCAGAACCGGGAAGAGCGGGATGATGATGAAGGTGTCGTTGATCGACATCAGCACCCGGTCGACCCAGCCGCCGCGATAGCCCGCGATGAGCCCGATCGCGAGCGACAGGATGCGGCTCAGGATCGCCACCACGAAGCCGAACAGCAACGTGTTCCGGAGCGCCACGGTGAGTTGCCAGAACACGTCCTGGCCGCGCGAATTGGTGCCGAACCAGTAGGTCGCATTGGGCGGCACGTCCGGCGGCACGACGAAGGTGTCGATCGCCGGATAGGGCGACACGAAAGAGAGGAGCGCGAGCGCGAGCACGGTGCCGGTCAGCGCGAGCCCGATGCGGAACTCGAGGTTGTATCTCAGGAGGTCGCGCAGGATCGCAAGCATCAGCCGACCTGCACCCTTGGATCGAGCAGCGGATAGAGAAGGTCGATCACGAAGACGCCGATCGAGACGCCGAGGATCGAGACGGTGGCGACGCCGAGCACGAGCCCGTAGTCGCCGGCATAGACGCCGTCGACCAGGAGCGTGCCGAGGCCCGGATAGCCGAACACCTTCTCGGTGATGATGGCACCGTTGAAGATGCCGCCGAGCGACATGGCGAGGCCGGTCACCTGCGGCAGGAGCGCGTTGCGCATCACATAGGAGCCGAGGATGCGGCCGCGGTCGACCCCGCCGATCTCGGCATAGACCACATAGTCCTCGGTCACCACGTTCGACACGAGCGAGCGCATGCCGAGGAACCAGCTGCCTATGCCGATCAGGATCAGCGACAGCGCCGGCAGGATCGAGTGCTTCAGCACGCTCGACACATAGTCGGCGGTCCAGCCTTGCGTGACGTTCATCTGCGAGCCTCCGCTGATCGGCAGGATCGGCCAGACGAAGCCGAACAGGATCAGGAGCAGCAGCGCGACGATGTAGTAGGGCATCGGATGCAGGCCCATGGCGAGGACACCGAGCGCCTTGAAGGCGCGGTTCTTCTGGTAGTAGCCGGCGAGCCCGCCGAGCAGGTTGCCGATCACCCAGGTGACCACGGTGGCGGTGCAGAGGAGGCCGATCGTCCAGGGCATGGCGCGGCCGATCAGGGTCGACACCGGGGTCGGGAAGGCCGACAGCGACGGCCCGAAATCGGCGCGCAGGATGCGCGACCAGAAGCTCACATATTGCTGCCACCAGGTCCCCTGCAGCCCGTAGAGCTCCCTGAGCGACTGGCGCATCTGCTCGATCGCGTCGGGCGCGGTCGCGCCGAACGAGGTCGCGACCGAGATCGACTGCTCGACCGGGTCGATCGGCGTCACATGGGTGATGATATAGGCGAGGTTGATGCCGACGAAGACGACGAGCACGAACTGGCCGAAGCGGCGGGCGATATAGGCGAGATACTGGCTCATGGCGCACCCGGAGGCGGACGCGTCGGCTAAGGGCCGGAGGCCCCCGCCATCGTCCGGTCATCGGCAGGCGAGACGCGGCCGGTCCCTCCGGAAGTCACCCCGGAGGGACCGGCCGGCCGGTCACTTGGTCGGCTTCAGGCGGACGAACATGGCGCGGCTGTTGCCCCAGTTCGGCACCGGATCCGTGTAGGGATCCTCGGCGGTCGGGTAGCCGGTCCAGTAGGTCGTATCCATGGCGGTGAAGACGTTGTAGGCCATGAGCGGGATGGTCGGCATCTCGCGGGCGGCGAGCTTCACATAGTCCTTGCCGAGTTCGATGCCCTGCGGGTCGTCGAAGGACACCGTGCGGATCTTCTCGATGATCTGGTCGAGTTCCGGGTTCGACCACCGCTGCCAGTTGCGCAGCGGCTGCGGCTTGCCGGGTTCGGCGACGAAGGCGGAGTGCCAGCTGTCGAGGAAGTAGCTGAGGTCCTGGTGGCCGCCCCAGGTCTCGACACTCCAGCCGATGAAGCTGTCGAAGTCACCGGCGGCGCGCCGCGTCGGCAAGGTGCCCTGCGCCACGTCGACCTTGGCGTCGATGCCGGCCTGGCGCCACTGCTGCACGATCATCGAGCCGGCACGCGTCATGACCGGCCTCAGATCACCTTCGACCATGAGGCGGATCGAGAAGGGCTTGCCGTCCGGCGTCATCCACTGGTTGCCGCTCTTCTTGTAACCGGCCTTTTCCAGGAGCTCCGCCGCCGCCTGCGGGTCGGCCTTCCACCAGCCGCGGCCGAAGGCCGTCGCGATCTCTTTCGGGTCGGACGGGATCGCCTCGCCCATGGAGGGCCGCAGCAGGTCGGCGATCTGCTTGCCCATGGTCGGATCGTAGGGCTTCACCTTGCGCTTGCCGGTGTCGACCTCGAAGTCCTTGAGCCAGGCTTCCATTGGCTCGTGATAGGTCTGCGGATGCTGGCCGGTCGGCGGCACGCCGATCGCCGAGATGGTGGCGGCGCCGCGATAGGACGCCATCGCGACAGCCTTGATGTCGATCAGCAGGGCGAGCGCCCAGCGCACGTCGCGATTCTTCAGGTTTTCGTTCTGCGTGTTGAAGATGACCGCCGGCAGCGTCGGGTCCGGATGGCCATAGGGGAAGCCCTTGAACCACGCCTTGGTCGAGGGGCTCTGCTTGGCGAGGGTGAACATGCCCTCCGGCGCGATGTCGTGGATGACGTCGAGCTCGTGGTTCAGCTGGGCGATGACGCGCTTGTCCGGCGGGCCGGGATCCACATAGGCGAGATATTTCGGGCCGGGCGTGCCGAACCGGGCGATCGAGGTCCGCTTCCAGTCGTCACGCAGCTGCCAGATGTACCACTTGCCGTCCGGATCGAAGCTCTTCACCGTATAGGCGCCGAGCGTGACCGGCGGGTTGAAGTCGAACTTCACCGGATCCGCCACCTTCTCGAACACATGCTTGGGCAGGATCCAGATCGCGCCCCAGCGCACCGTGAAGTTGGCGTGGAAGCGGGAATTCGGCTTCTTCAGCTTGAACACGACCGTCTGGTTGTCCGGCGTCTCCACCGAGGCGACGTTGTTGATCAGCACGGCGCTGAAGCGCATGCCGGGGTTCTTCATCTGGATCTCGACCGTCGCCTTGACGTCCGCGGCGGTGAATTCGACGCCGTCGCTCCAGAAGATTCCCTTGCGCAGTTTCGCGGTCATCTCCGTGAAGTCGGCGTTGTAGATCGGCTTCTCGCTCGCGAGCGAGTTGTCCCAGACGCCCTCCAGGCCCTTGTCGGGATCGATGTACCAGAGCGCGTCGAGCCCGGCCTGCTGCAGGCCGTTCGACTGGGAGCCGGCATTGATGGCCCACATGTTGAACCAGCCGGCATTCTTGATCGTGCCCTCCGGGTTTTCCAGGATGAGCAACTCGTTTCGCGGTATATCTTTAGGTATTCCCTGGGCTTGGGCATTCGCCATCAGGGCCAGCATACTTGCGCCGAGGGCGCAGGCAGCCGTCAGCAACGCACGGGTGCGGCTCATGTGTTTCCTCCTGGTGCGGGGATTTTTGCATCCCCTTCGTTAGGCGCGAGGTTAGCTCGCGCCGCCTCCCACAACAACGGCCAATCGGATGTGTATCCGGAGATCCGATATGGTCCGCCGCGCCGGGAAGCCGACGCCTTGGTCGCGGTTAGCCGGCGAGGATCATCGCGGCGCATTTCCAGCCGATCAGCATGGACGGCGCGTTGGTGTTGGCCGAGGTGTTGTCCGGCATGATCGAGGCGTCGGCGACGCGCAGGCCCCGGATGCCGTGCACCTTCAGGTCGGGATCCACCACCGCGCGTGCGTCCACCCCCATGCGGCAAGTCGAGGTCGGGTGGAAGAAAGTATGCACCGCGCTCGCCGCGAAGGCGGCGAGGTCGGCATCGCTCTTCACGTCCGGCCCCGGCAGCACCTCGCGGCCGCGCATGTCCGCGAAGGCCGGGTGGGCGCCGATCTCGCGCGACAGCTTCACGCTGGCGAGCAGCGCCTTGCGGTCCTGCTCCACCGACAGGTAGTTCGGGTCGATGATCGGCGGCACGTCGGGATCGGCGGAGGCGAGCCGAATCGAGCCGCGGCTGTGAGCGCGGGCGAGGCCCGGCACGATCGTGTAGCCGTTCTCGATCGGCCCGACCGGCGGCACCGCGAAGACGCGGCTGTGGTGATGCACGAAGAGATCGGGCTGGAGCAGCCCCGGCTCCGAGCGGGTCCAGAGATAGACCTCGGAGTGGTTGTAGTTCGACGGCGGCTGCGGGGTCCTCCCCTCATAGACGATACCGCCGACGAGCAGATGGTCTTGCAGGTTCTGTCCGACGCCGGGGAGGTCGACCAGGGACACGATGCCGAGCGGTGCGAGCTCCGCGGCCGGGCCGATCCCGGACAACATGAGGAGGCGCGGGCTCTCGATCGCCCCGGCGGCGAGCACGACCTCCGTCGTGGCGCGGGCCAGATGCGGCCGCCCGTCATGCAGGTAGCTGACGCCGACGCATCGGTCGCCCTCGAAGACGAGCTTCAGCGCCGGCGCGTCGGTGAGCACGGTGAGGTTCGGCCGCGTCAGCGCCGGCTTCAGGAAGGCGACCGCGGCCGACTGGCGCCGGCCGTTCAGGATCGTGAGGTCGGCCCATCCCGTGCCCTCGAGCGTTCCGGAGTTGAGATCGGGCGTCGAGGGAAAGCCCAGGTCCTGTGTCGCCGTCTCGAACGCCACCGCGCCCGGATGCCGGCGCCCCGGCTGCGGCGTGGAGACGTGAAGCCGCCCGCCCGTGCCGCGATAGGCGCTCGCGCCGCCCTCGAAATCCTCCATGGCCTTGAACATCGGCAGGAGCGACGCGAAGTCCCAGCCGCGCGCGCCGAACGCCCAATGGTCGAAGTCGGCCTGGTGCCCGCGCACGAAGATCGAGACATTGAGCGAACTCGATCCGCCGATCACCCGGCCGCGCGGCCACAGATGGGTGCGGCCGGCCGTGTGGCGCTGCGGCGTCGTCTCGTAGAAGCGGCAGGCCTTGCTTTCCAGCGCCTCCACCCAGCGCTGCGGCGTGTGGATCGCCTCCACGTCGTCGTCGCCGCCCGCCTCGAGCAACAGCACCGACGCGTCGCTCCCCTCGGCGAGCCGGCTCGCCAGCACCGATCCGGCCGAGCCGCCGCCGACCACGATATAGTCGAAGGCGGCGCCCGGCGGCTGCATCCGCGTGGTCGATCCGATGCGACCGGCCGCCTCCGGCACGGAGGCGAGCGTGGCATAGGGAGTGGCGCCGGACGCGCCCTCCCCCGGAGAAGTCTCGTTCGCCATGGCGTTTCCCTCACTGTCGTTCTTCGTTTGACGCCATGGTACGGCAAACGGGCGCGGCGCCAAGGGTCCCGAGGCGGTTTCATCGCGATCGATCAAGCAAGAGGATTGGCTGGCATCTTCTTAAATGTCAGTCGAGGCAACCAGTTGACGGCCCGCACGTTGGTGAGGACTGGCGGACAAGCCCCGCAGCGTCGAGACCGCAAGGAAAGGCTGAGGGATGTCCCCACGGAATTGAGCTGGCCGAAATGCCAACAGATCGGTATTTCTCTCTCTGTGAATCATGCGGTCAGCGCCGTTTCCGCCGACCGGGTCCCTGGGCATCGCAGGATGTCGCTCGATCCGGAGCCGCATCAACCAGAAGACGCTCGGGAGAAAAGTCATGAAGTCTCTGATGCTCGCCGCCTCGCTCGCCCTCGGCTTCGCCGCCGTGACCCCCGCCTCCGCGGCCATGCCGTCGACCGCCCCGCTCTCCAAGGAAGTCGGCTCGCTGGCCGAAACCGTTGCCTGGTACTGCAATGGCCGCGGCCATTGCGTGCAGGGCCCGCGCGCCGGCTATGTGGTGCGCAATGGCTGGGCGCCCGGCTGCGTCGGCGGCCTCTACTGGGACGGCTATCGCTGCGCCCGCCGCGGCGCCGTCGTGGTCGCCCCGGGACCGGCGGTCGTGGTCGCCCCGCCGAAGGTCGTCATCCGGCCCTGAACCGAGTCTTCCCGACAACCGCGATCGACGGGCGGGCAAACGTCCGTCGGTCGCCGTTTGGCCTAGCGCGATGTCGGCGGCGCCCGATCCATGCGAACCGGCTCACTCGGCAGGCATGGGGCTGGCGCCGGTCGATGCCGGGACGTCGTGCCGGAACACCAGGTAGGCGAACAGTCCCATGGCGACGATCACCACCAGGGACGAAAGAGCCGCGATCGGTTCGGCAGACTCCCGCCCGCTGGTGACGAGCCCGACGCCGACCGCCTGGACCAGGACTGCCAGGATCCACACCCAGACCTGGATGCGCGCGAGACGCGACCGGTCCACCGCCGGATGCATTCGGTAATAGATCCCGAACAGAAACAACGACACCCACCCGAGCAGGTTCAGATGCGCATGCGCCGGCGCCGTCGCGTGGTTGCCGGATGCGGCCATCGCCATGCCCCAAGTCATGCCGGCGAGCACCAGCAGAACGGCGGCGCGAAAACTCAAGGTCGATGCGGTCATGTGTCCCTCCACAGGCCGTGCCTGACGCAGGCCGGCCGATTCCGACGGGCGCGCGCCCGATCGGCGCGGCGACTTCTAGGCCGAAGCGACAAGCCCCACAACATGCTCCGCGCTCGCCAGGGTTTCATTGCGACAGTAAATTGTGCTGAAATCAGAATGTCTTCGGTCCGGCGCGGAACTTTGATGTCAGGGCGCCTTGAGCTGCACGGCGCGCCTCGTCCATTCTCCGGGTCCGGTCCATGGTGAGAAGGTCGTCGATGAGTCGCCTCGAGAGCAACATCCACCGCATGGTCGCCCAGCGGGACATCCTCGACAGGCTGTGCCGCGAGGTGGCAGAACTGCCCGGCCCCATCTTCGAGCTCGGCCTCGGCAACGGCCGCACCTACGACCATCTGCGCGCCCGCCTGCCGGGACGACGCATCATCGCCTTCGACCGCGCGGTCGGCTCGCATCCGCAATCGACGCCGGAGCCGGCCGACATGGTGCTCGGCGACATCCGCGAGACGGCGGCCGCCATGGCCGGCGCCGGCGGGGCGCTGGTGCATGCCGACATCGGCACCGCCTATCCGGAGAAAGACGCCGTCACCATCACCTGGCTGCCGGGCGTCGCCGCGGGCCTGCTCGCGCCGGGCGGCCTGGCGGCGAGCGGGCTGCCGCTCGACCATCCGGGCCTCGAGCCCCTCCCCCTGCCCCCGGGCATCAACCCGGGGCGCTACTGGATCTACCGGCGGCGCTGACGCAGTCGGGCCGCCGGCGGTCCGGCCGGGCTCGGCGATGCCGCTTCCCGCGCCGCGCCTCCCGCGCCACTATGCGCGGCAACCAGGATCATGGATCGGGCATCATGGCGGCTGACAGGGACTTGCAGAAAAGGCATTCCGATCGGCCTCGGCCCGCCGAGGGTGCTGCACGGCCATGAGCGACCTCACCGCGCTCCTGCCGCGGGCCGATCGCCTCCTCGCCCGCGCCCGCGCCGCCGGCCTGATGATCGCCACCGCGGAATCCTGCACCGGCGGCCTCATCGCCGGCGCGCTGACCGAAATCCCCGGCTCGTCCGACGTGGTCGACCGCGGCTTCGTCACCTATTCGAACGCCGCCAAGTCCGAGATGCTCGGCGTCCCCGCGGACCTCATCGCGCGGCACGGCGCGGTCAGCGCGGAGGTCGCCCGCGCCATGGCCGAAGGTGCGCTGGCACGCTCGAACGCCGGGCTGGCGGTGGCGGTGACGGGCGTCGCCGGTCCCGGCGGCGGATCGATCGAGAAGCCGGTCGGCCTCGTCTGGTTCGCCGCGGCGCGACGCGGCGGCGAGCCGGCGGCGACCGAGCGGCGTTTCGGTGCGATCGGCCGCTCCGCGGTCCGCCTCGCCACCGTCGCGACGGCGCTGGAGCTGCTCGACGGCCTCCTCGACGGCGCCGCTCAGGCGGGCCGGTAGACCGCGTCCGCCCGCTGCTCGAACGCCTCGGCGAATTTGCGGAAGGCGCGATCGAACACCGCGCCCATCAGCGCGCCGAGCGCCCGGCTCTTGAACTCGTACGAGATGGCGAAGCCGATCTCGGAACTCGCGTCGTCGATCGGCGTGAAGGTCCAGCGGTTCTCCATCTGGCGGAACGGACCTTCCAGATATTCGACCAGGATCTGCCGCTTGTCGGGCAGCAGCGTGACGCGGCTCGTGAAGGTCTCGCGGATGAACTTGTAGGCGACGGTCATGTCGGCGATCAGGATCGTGCGCCCGTCGGCTTGCGTCTCGCGGCCGCGCACCCGCAGCGACTGGCAGAGCGGCACGAATTTCGGGTAGTTCTCCACATCCGCCACGAGGTCGAACATGTCGGAGGCCGGATGCCGCACGCGGCGGCGGGTCTCGAAACTGGGCATAGGGCGGTCGTGGCTCCGGCTCGTCCGCGTCGCGACGCGGGCTGGTTCGTGGCGCTGGTCAGCTTAGGCCCGCGGCAGGGCCTTGAGATAGATCGACGTCTCGCGCGGGCTGCGCAGAACCGTCACGTGGGCGTGCGCCGCTCCCTCCGCAAGCGCTGCGACAATGCGCGGCTTCACCTTGGCCGGAAATGTCCAGACATAGCGGAGAAAGTCCATATCGAGCTTCTCCGGTCAGCCCGGCGCCATGTCGGGCCGGACCCGTCCATGCCAGCGCGCGACGCGCTGCAGCACGCGCCTGATGCAGACATGGCGCGGATAGTCGAGCCACAGCACCGTGTCGGCGCGCCGCAGCCGCTCCGGGATAGTGCCGGTGTAGTTGCCCTCGATGATCCAGCGCTCGCCCGCCGTGGCCTCGGCCACGAGCCGCCGCCATTCCGCCGCCTCCGGCTCCCGCCAGCCGGGCCGCCAGTGCAGCCGATCGAGCGAGACGAGCGGCAGGCCGAGCCGATCCGCCAGGGCGCGGCCGAGCGTCGACTTGCCGGCCCCGCTCGAGCCGATGATGAGGACGCGCCGCACCGCCGCCCTCCGTCACGCACGCGCCGCGCGGGCTGCCCGGAGCCTTGCGAAGTCATCGCCCGCATGATGCGACGAGCGGGTGAGCGGGCTCGCCGAGACCATCAGGAAGCCCTTGGCGTAAGCGACCGTCTCGTAGGACTTGAACGCCTCGGGCGTGACGAAGTCGATCACCGGATGATGCTTCTTGGTCGGCTGCAGGTACTGGCCGATGGTGAGGAAGTCGACCTCGGCGCTCCGGAGGTCGTCCATCAGCTGCAACACCTCGTTCCGCTCCTCCCCGAGCCCGACCATGATGCCGGACTTGGTGAACATCGCCGGGTTCAGCTCCTTCACCTGCTGAAGCAACCGGATCGAGTGGAAGTAGCGGGCGCCGGGCCGGACCTTCAGATATTTGGACGGGACGGTTTCGAGGTTGTGGTTGAACACGTCCGGCCCCGCCGCGACCACGATCTCCAGCGCGCCCGGCTTCCTCAGGAAGTCCGGCGTCAGCACCTCGATGGTGGTGCCCGGCGAGCGGGCGCGGATGGCGCGGATCACCGCGGCGAAATGGCCGGCGCCGCCGTCGTCGAGGTCGTCCCGGTCGACCGAGGTGATCACCACATGGGAGAGGCCGAGCTTTCCGACCGCGTCGGCGACCTTCTCGGGCTCGGCGCGATCCAGCGCCTCCGGCATGCCGGTCTTCACATTGCAGAACGCGCAGGCGCGCGTGCAGGTGTCGCCCATGATCATGAAGGTGGCGTGCTTCTTCGACCAGCATTCGCCGATATTCGGGCAGCCGGCCTCCTCGCACACGGTGACCAGACCGTGCTCGCGCACGATCGCGCGCGTCTCGTTGTAGACCGGCGAACCCGGCGCCTTGACGCGGATCCAGTCGGGCTTGCGCGCGATCGGCTGGTCCGGCCGGTGCGCCTTCTCGGGATGGCGCGGGCGAAGGCCGTTCGAGGTATCGAGGACTGTGACCATCGTGGTCTCCCCGCCGGAGCGCCGGCGTTCGTCGTTATGCCTGGCCGATGCCGGCCCGCCGGTCCACCCCTACGATGGGTGGCGTGGAGGAGATGCGGACAGGCCGTACCCTTCTACGGCCGGCCGGCCGATCAGTTCACGCGCTTGCCCTCGACGAAGCGGATCGGCGCGACCGGGCGGCCCTGCGGCCCGAGCTCGATCGCGACTTTCGTCTCGGTCGAACCGGCCGGCGGCTCGGCGAGCGTGATCGTGCCCTTGAAGCCGGCCTGCTCGTAGGCGAGCGGCACGGGGCCGCCCTGCCGCGCGTCATAGGCGAGGTTGGAATAGCCCTTGGTCGGGATGATCCTGACCTGCCAGACCGTGCCCACCTCGGCGCCGCAGTCCGACTTCGCCACCTCCCAGTCGGTGCCGCTCGACCGGCCCTTGGCGGTGATCTCGGTCGGACAGACGCCGCCGACGCCCCACCATTTGATGATCGGGGGCGAGACGATGAACACGAGCGTTGCGACCGCGAAGACGCCGACAATGACGCGGTTGCGCCAGCGGCGCGACGCCTCCATGGCCGCGCCCGCCGCCGGAGCGGAGGACGGGGCGGGATCGGTAGGCGGCGCCGGCTTGCCGGCGTCGAGTGGGTCGGGTGACGTCAACAGAACGGCTCCTCAGGCGATGATCCGCGCCAGCAGCACGACCACGATCGCGCCGACCGCCGAGACCAGGATCTGCTCGACCAGCTGGTTGCCGAGGCCGAGCTTCAGGCCGAGCGCGCTGAACAGGAAACCGCCCACGAACGACCCGATCAGGCCGGTGATGATGTAGCGGACGAGGCCGCCGCCGCCCACGACGAAGCTGGCGAGCCAGCCGGCGACCAGCCCGATGAGAATGAAGATGACGATGTCGCGTGCGTTCATGACCAGTCTCCTGTTCGCCTCGATCGGTTCCGCTCGGCTTGGGCGCCACGCTTTCTTGCCACAGGATCGGCGCCGCTGACATGACAGCCGCGCCGAAGCCGACGATGGCCCCGGAGACCGCGCGAGCCGGCGTCCCGGCCGCGCGGGCGTCGCACCGCGTCAACCCGGCGCGCCCCCGAGCCTACATATGGATAACCCGACCCTCGCTGTCCAACACGCTCTCGTGCATGGTCTCGGAGAGCGTCGGATGCGGGAACACCGCGTGGATCAGGTCCTCCTCGGTGGTCTCGAGATTCATGGCGATGACGAAGCCCTGGATCAGCTCGGTCACCTCGGCGCCGACCATATGGGCGCCGACCAGCCGGCCGGTCTTGCGGTCGAAGATCGTCTTGACCATGCCGTTCGGCTCGCCGAGCGCGATCGCCTTGCCGTTGCCGATGAAGTTGAAGCGGCCGATCTTCACGTCGAGCCCGGCCGCCTTGGCTTTCGCCTCCGTGAGCCCGACCGAGGCGACCTGCGGGCTGCAATAGGTGCAGCCGGGGATCATCGCCTTGTCCATGGCGTGGACGTGCTTGCCGGCGATCGCCTCGACACAGAGCACGCCCTCGTGCTCGGCCTTGTGCGCGAGCATGGGCGGGCCGGCCACGTCGCCGATCGCGTAGAGGCCGGGCACGTTGGTGCGGCCGAGGCCGTCGGTCACCACCGTGCCGCGGTCCATCTTCACGCCGAGCGCCTCGAGGCCGAGATTCTCCACATTGCCGACGACGCCGACCGCCGAGATCACCCGGTCGACCTTGCGAGTCTCGGTCTTGCCGTCCTTGAATTCGAGCGTCGCCGTGACCCCGTCGGCCGCCTTGTCGAGCTTCACTACCTTGGTTTCGGTGTGGATCTTCATCCCCTGCTTCTCGAACTGCTTGCGGGCGAGCGCGGCGATCTCGTGGTCCTCCACCGGCATCACCTGCGGCAGCACCTCGACCACCGTCACCTCGGTTCCCATGGTGCGGTAGAAGCTCGCGAATTCGATCCCGATCGCGCCCGAGCCGACGACCAGGAGCGACTTCGGGATCGCGTCCGGCACCATCGCCTCGAAATAGGTCCAGACCTGCTTGCCGTCCGGCTCAAGCCCCGGCAGCACGCGCGGCCGCGCGCCGGTCGCCACGATCACATGCTTCGCCTGGTAGTCGCCCGCGCCGAGCGCCCCTCGCGGCGGCGGATTGGGCTTGCCATATTCGGTCTCGGCGGCCGGAGCGACCGTGACCTTGCCGGGCGCCGGGATCGTCGCCTTGCCCCAGATCACGTCGACCTTGTTCTTCTTCAAAAGCCCGCCGACGCCGGCATTGAGCTGGCCGGACACGCCGCGCGAGCGCTTCACGATCGCGGCCGCGTCATAGCCGACCCCCTGGGCGGTCAGGCCATAGGCCTCCGGGTGCTGGAAGTAGTGATAGACCTCGGCCGAGCGCAGCAGTGCCTTGGTCGGGATGCAGCCCCAGTTGAGGCAGATGCCGCCGAGATGCTTGTTCTCGACCACCGCCGTCTTGAGGCCGAGCTGGGCGGCCCGAATGGCCGCCACATAGCCGCCGGGCCCTGCCCCGATCACGATGACGTCGTACTGCGACATGCTTCTTCTCCAATCGTGAGCGGGCGGCACATTGTGGAAAACGAGCCGTCAGGCACGGAACGACGAACAATCGACCTAGAGCGGCCAGTCTCCGTCTCGTCGTGACCGGCGAATGCCGTATAAGGGAGAGACGATCGCCCGGCTCAGGTCCCGTTCGACGCGAGCCGATCGACCAGTGCGTTGAACTCGGCTTGCATCCTTTCGATGTCTGCGGCATTCCGGCGGGTCAGACCCATCGTGTAGTTGAAATAGCCTTCGTGCGCTTCCATGCGCGACAACAAGCCCTTGAACTCGGTGCTCACATCCTCTTTCAACGACTTCAGATCGCGTTTCACGTCGGCTACGTCGGCCTGCAATTTCTGCAGGATCGGCACCACGATATCGGTTACTTCGGACATCTTGCATGTCTCCATCGCGTTACAGGAGACCATACCGTGAACATCTGCGTCAGACAAGCATGCTCATCGGCTTCTCGATGAAGCCCTTGAAGGCCGCCACGAGTTCCGCGCCGAGCGCGCCGTCGACGGCGCGATGGTCGGTCGAGAGCGTGACGCTCATCTGGTTCGCGACGACGATCTGCCCCTTGCGCACCACCGCGCGCTCCTCGCCGGCGCCGACCGCCAGGATGGTCGCATGCGGCGGGTTGATCACCGCGGCGAAGTCCTTGACGCCGAACATGCCGAGATTGGAGATCGCCGTTGTGCCGCCCTGGTATTCCTGAGGCATCAGCTTGCGGGCGCGGGCGCGGGCGGCGAGGTCCTTCATCTCCGCCGAGATGGCCGAGAGCGTCTTCGTCTCGGCCTTGCGGATGATCGGCGTGATCAGGCCGCCGGGGATCGCGACCGCGACGCCCACATCCGCATAGCGGTGCTTCAGCATGCCGCCTTCCGTCCAGGAGACGTTCGCCTCGGGCACGCGCATCAGCGCGAGCGCCATGGCCTTGATGATGAAGTCGTTGACCGACAGCTTGAAGAGCGGCTTGCCGTCCTTCTGCGGCGCGCCCGTGTTGATCTCCTCGCGGAGCTTCAGGAGCGCGTCGAGGTCGATGTCGACGGTCAGGTAGAAATGCGGCACCGTCTGCTTCGATTCCTGCAGGCGGCGCGCGATCGTCTTGCGCATGCCGTCATGCGGCACGATCTCGTAGCTGCCCGGCTGGAACAGCTTGAGGACCGCCTCGTCGGACGGGCCGGCCGGCGCCTGGCGAGGCGCCGGGGCCGGCGCGGGCGCGGCGGCGGGCTGCGGCGCGGGAGCGGGCGCCCCGGCCTTGGCGGTGCCGGCGGTGGCGGCCGCCTCCACGTCGCGCTGGATGATGCGGCCGTGCGGCCCGGTGCCGGTGATGCGCGAGAGGTCGAGCCCGCGCTCCTTGGCGATGCGGCGGGCGAGCGGCGAGGCGAACAGGCGGTTGCCGCCGGGCTCGTGCCCGTTGCCCGCATGCCCGTTCGACTTCGGCGCCGCGGCGGTGCGGTCCTCGGGGATCGGCGGGGCGCCGGCCGCGACCGCCGGCTTCGGGGCCGGCGCCTCGGGCGCGGGGGCCGCCTTCGCGGGCGCGGCGGCGGCCGAAACGTCCTCGCCCTCGGCGGCGATCACCGCGATCGGCGTGTTGACCGCCACGTCGGCGGTGCCCTCGGGGATCAGGATCTTGGCGAGCGTGCCCTCGTCGACCGCCTCGACCTCCATGGTCGCCTTGTCGGTCTCGATCTCCGCGATCACGTCGCCGGACTTGACCGTGTCGCCTTCCTTCTTCAGCCACTTGGCGAGGTTGCCCTTCTCCATCGTGGGCGACAGGGCCGGCATCAGGATGTTGGTCGGCATCGGTTTCCCCCTCGGCTTGTCGTTGGCGTCCGGCCCGGCGGGCGCCCCGCTCACGGGGCGCGGACCCGCAGGGCAAGGCTCAGCGGTAGGTCACGGCGCGGACGGCGTCGATCACTTCCTGCACGTTCGGCAGCGCGAGCTTCTCGAGATTGGCCGCATAGGGCATCGGCACGTCCTTGCCGGTCACCTTGAGCACCGGCGCGTCCAGATAGTCGAACGCCTCGGAGACGAGCCGCGAGGCGATCTCCGAGCCGATCGAGCCTTGCGGCCAGCCTTCCTCGACGGTGACGCAGCGCCCGGTCTTCTGCACCGAGCGGATCACGGTCGCGATGTCCATCGGGCGCAGGGTCCTCAGATCGATCACCTCGGCGTAGATGTGTTTCTTGGCGAGTTCCTCGGCGGCCTTCAGCGCATAGGTCATGCCGATGCCGAACGACACGAGCGTGCAGTCGTTGCCCGGCCGCACGATCTTGGCCTTGCCGATCGGCACCAGATGGTCGCCCTTCGGGACCGGCATGGACTGGCCGTAGAGGATCTCGTTCTCCAGGAACACGACCGGGTTCGGGTCGCGGATGGCGCTCTTCAGGAGCCCCTTGAAGTCGGCCGCCGAATGCGGCTGGACCACCTTGAGGCCGGGGATCATGCTGTACCAGGCGGCGTAGTCCTGGCTGTGCTGGGCGGCGACACGCGCGGCCGCCCCGTTGGGCCCGCGGAAGACGATCGGGCAGCCCATCTGGCCGCCGGACATGTAGAGCGTCTTGGCGGCCGAGTTGATGATCTGGTCGATCGCCTGCATGGCGAAGTTGAACGTCATGAACTCCACGATCGGCCGAAGCCCGGTCAGCGCCGCGCCGACGCCGAGTCCGGCGAAGCCGTGCTCGGTGATCGGCGTGTCGATCACCCGATCGGCGCCGAACTCCTGCAGGAGCCCCTGCGTGATCTTGTAGGCGCCCTGGTACTCGGCGACCTCCTCGCCCATCACGAACACGGTCGGGTCGCGCCGCATCTCCTCGGCCATGGCGTCGCGCAGCGCCTCGCGCACGGTCTGCGTCGCATATTCGGTGCCCGCCGGCACGTCGACGTCGGCGATCTCCTCGATCATGCGCGGCACAGCCGGAACGCTCGCCGCCGCCCCCTCGCCCGCCTTCGCCTCGGCCGGCGCGGCGATCGGCTTGGTGTCGACCACGGCATGGGTGTCGCTGTCGGCCGGCGTGCCGGCGTCGAGCGTCTCGCCCTCGGCGGTGATGACGGCGATCGGCGTGTTGACCTTCACGCCCTCGGTCCCGGCCTCGACCAGGATCCGGGCGAGCGTGCCCTCGTCGACCGCCTCGACCTCCATGGTCGCCTTGTCGGTCTCGATCTCGGCGAGGATGTCGCCGGACTTGATCGTGTCGCCGACCTTCTTCAGCCACTTCGAGAGCTTGCCCTCCTCCATGGTGGGGGAGAGCGCGGGCATCAAAATCTGCGTAGCCATCGTGTTGTTTCCCCCCGGCTCACTTCACGATGTCGGTCCAGAGCTCCGACACGTCGGGCTCCGGGTCGGTCTGGGCGAAGTCGGCCGCCTCCTGGACGAGGTCGCGCACTTCCGCGTCGAGCGTCTTCAGGTCCTGCTCGGTCACCGCGCCGGAGGCGAGCAGACGGGCGCGCACCTGCTCGATCGGGTCGTGCTCGGTGCGCATCTTCTGCACCTCCTCCTTCGACCGGTACTTGGCCGGGTCGGACATGGAGTGGCCGCGATAGCGATAGGTGAGCATTTCCAGGATGTAGGGGCCCTTGCCCGAGCGCGCGTGGTCGATCGCGCGCTGGCCGGCCTCGCGCACGGCGCGCACGTCCATGCCGTCCACCTGCTCTCCCGGAATGTTGAAGGAGGCGCCGCGCTTGGAGAAGTCCGACTGCGCCGAGGCGCGGTTCACCGACGTGCCCATGGCGTATTTGTTGTTCTCGATCACATAGACGACGGGCAGGCTCCAGAGCTCCGCCATGTTGAAGCTCTCGTAGACCTGGCCCTGGTTCGCCGCGCCGTCGCCGAAATAGGTGATCGAGACGCGCCCGTCCTTGCGGTAGCGGTTGGCGAAGGCGAGCCCGGTGCCGAGCGACACCTGCGCGCCGACGATGCCGTGGCCGCCGTAGAAGTTCTTCTCGATGCTGAACATGTGCATCGAGCCGCCCTTGCCCTTGGAATAGCCGCCGCGCCGTCCGGTCAGCTCGGCCATGACGCCCTTGCCGTCCATGCCGCAGGCGAGCATGTGGCCGTGGTCGCGGTAGCCGGTGATCACCTGGTCGCCTTCGTTCATCGCCATCTGCATGCCGACGACGACGGCCTCCTGGCCGATATAGAGGTGGCAGAAGCCGCCGATCAGGCCCATGCCGTACATCTGGCCGGCCTTCTCCTCGAAGCGCCGGATCAGCAGCATGAGGCGGTAGGCCTTGAGTTCGTCGTCGGTGGTGAAGGGCTGCGGGCCGGCTTCGGCCTTGGGCTTGGTCGCGGTCCTTGGCATCGCGTTTCTCCGGGCTCCGCTCGCGGCAGGGTTGGGTCGCGAGGATAGACGAGCCGTCGGCTCAATCAAGTGACCGTTTCGGCCTCGATTGTGCAGTGCAAACCTCTGGAAAATAATGCAGACCGGCTAATTAACCGGAATCTGGTCAACCAATGGGAATCAACTCATTTCTTGTTGACGGGCGCCGGCAGCGACGCGGTCGTCGCGGCACGGTAGACCACGATCTCGTCGCGCTGGGCAAAGCCCAGGATCTCGCGCGCGCGCTCGTCGAGCATGTCGCTCTCCAGGCTCTGGGCGCGCAGGAGCGAGACCTTGCGCTCCAGGTCGGCGCGCTCCTTGGCGATCGCGAGATGCTGTTCCTTCAGCCGGGCGAAATCGGCGTCGAGCTGGCGGCGCGCCTCGATGCCGAACGAGCCGTGCCACCCGTGCCACGCGAAATAGCCGGTGAAGCCGAGGGCAATGAGCGGAATAACCAACGGACGGATATAGGACTTCTTACGCTGTCTGGTGGACATCGACCGATCACGCGCCACTGCCTGTTGACCGCCCGGCGCAACCGCCCGACATCCGCCATGTGACCACGTCGAGGTTAACACTCCATTCCCGCGCCCTCGTTGCATCGGCGCCGCACCGCCGCCGCTCAACCGTGCTATGGACGTCCTTTCGGGCAAAGCGTACTGCCGGTCGAGCCTCCATGCTGCATCTCGTCACCAAGGCACCAGCGATCCGCGAGCGGAGCGGCAACGGATTCTTCGTGCCCGCCCATCCCGAGCCGCTCGACAGCCGCGGCAGCACGCTCGACATGATTCTGAGGGCGCGGCGGGACCTGCTCTCGATCTGGACGAAGCGCGACTATCGCACCCGGGTCGGCGCGGTGCGCCTGCTCGGCCGCCAGGTCGTGCTCGTCAATTCGCCGGCGGCGGTGAAGCACGTGATGGTCACCCGCCACGAGAACTACGAGCGCAAGAGCCCGCAGATGCGGCGCGCGCTGCAGCATCTGCTCGGCGACGGCCTGTTCATCTCCGACGGCGCCACCTGGAAGTCGCGCCGGCCGCTCGTCACCGACATCGTGCACAAGAACCGGCTGCCGACCTTCGGCAAGACCATGCAGGCGGTGACCGCGGACACGACCGAGCGCTGGTCGCGCGAGCTCGTCGCCAAGCCGTTCAACATGCTCGGCGAGATGGCCGAGCTGACCGCCGAGATCATCGCCCGCACCGTGTTCGGCAACGAGCTCGGCGCGGCGGCGGCGCATGAGGTGATCGCCGGCTTCTCGCGCTACCAGAGCCTGATCGACAGCGTCAATCTCGGCTATTTCCTCGGCGCCGACGAGGGCTGGCGCGTGCTGCGCGGGCCCCGCCTCGGCCAGGCGGTCGGGCGCGTGCACGGCGTCATCGACCGCGTCATCGACGACCACCTCGCCGGCCGCGGCGACCACGACAGCATGGTCGAACTGCTCGTGCGCCGGCAGAAGAAGAGCCCTGAGCTCGGCCTCGACCGCACGGCGCTGCGCAACGAGGCGGCGACGATCTTCATGGCCGGCCACGAGACGACCGCCGCGACGCTCACCTGGGCCTGGTACCTGCTCGCCAACAGCCCCTGGGCCGAGGCCGCCGTCCATGCCGAGATCGCGGCCGTGTGCGGCGACCGGGTGCCGACCGTCGACGACGTCGCCCGGCTCGACTATTGCCGCGCCGTGATCGAGGAGACGTTGCGGCTCTATCCGCCGGTCCCGTTCCTCACCCGCCAGGCGCGCGACACCGACATGATCGGCGACATCGCGGTCGACCCCGCCGCGCTCATTCTCGTCGTGCCGTGGCTCCTGCACCGGGCGAGCGACCTTTGGGTGCATCCCAACCGGTTCGAACCGGAGCGCTTCCTGAAGGATCGTCCGACGCCCTACTCCTATGCCCCCTTCGCGCTCGGTCCGCGCATCTGCGCCGGCCTCGCCTTCGGCCTGACGGAAAGCATCCTGTGCCTCGCGGTCATCGCGCAACGCTTCCGGATCCGCGTCGTCGAGGGGCACAAGGTGGAACCGATCTGCCGGCTGACGCTGCGGCCCAAGGGCGGGCTGCCGGTCACGATCGAGCCGCGCTGAGCCGGGCGCCGGACGTGTCGACGACGCCCGCGCCGGAGGACCGGACCTCAGCCCTGCCGGAGATCCCGACGCCGGGCTTTGCGGATTTCGTCGCGGGCGGCGAGCGGCGCAAGGCGGCGCTCGCCCACCTGAGGATCTGGCTGCGCGACCGCGGGCTGCACACCCTGTTCGGCCTCCTGCCCACGGCGGCGACGTCCTGGCTCGGCGGCGAAATCGGCCGCCGCATCGGTCCGCGCCTCAATCCGAAGGTCGAGGAGCGCCTGAGGCGCAATCTCGTCTTCATCGAGCCGCGCCTGACGCCCGCCGACATCGACGCCATGATGGCGACGAACCGCGAGCATCTCGGCCGCTACTTCGCCGAATTCGCCGTCGCGCACCGCTTCCTCCGCGAGGGGCGCGTGACCATTCTCGGCGCAGAGCACCTCGACGCGGCTCAGGCGCAGGGTCCGGTCATCGTGGTCGGCGTCCACACCGGCAACTTCGAGGTGCTGAAGGCGATCCTCGGGCGCCGGCCCGGCAGCTGCGGCGACATCTACGCGCCGCCCGACAATCCGGTGCGCCACCGGATCGCCCGCGAGGTGCGGCTGCGGCTCGGCGTCGACCCGATCGCCCCGCAACCGGACGGCGCCTGGCGGGCGATGCAGCGGCTCCGCGCCGGCGGCACCGTCCTCATTTTCTGCGACGAGGTGGCGGAGAACCGGGTGGTCGGCCCCTTCTTCGGCCGCCCGCCGCACCGCGAGGGCAATACGAGCCGGGTCGTCCGCCTCGCCCGCGACACCGGCGCGCTGATCGTTCCGGCGCAGGTGGACCGGCTCGACGGCTGCCGCTTCACCGCGACCTTCTCGGCGCCGCTCGTCCTGTCGGAGGGCCTGCGCGGGTCGGCGCGGCTCGATCGCGACATCGTCATCCTGAACGACGTCGTCGAGGCCATGGTGCGCCGGCAGCTGGCGCAATGGTACTTCCTCGACAATCGCATGACATGACGCTACGGAAGCAGCGTTCGGGTTTCGTGCGTGAGGGGCTGTTGGCGGAATGGCGGAGGGCGGAACGGAGCCGCGAGCGAAGCCGCGCGGATATGTCGCCGTCTTCCTGCGGGAAACCCCTGTCGGACGGCTCCGTCTCGCCCGCATCTATTGCAAGCGGTCCAACTGGCTGAAGCCGATCCTCGGCACCGGTCAGAACCGTCGTGCGGTGATCCGGCGGCGCCTCGCGTTGGACCGCGTGATCACCGTCAGCGACGGCAGGGAAACCGTCGCCATCCTCGGCTTCTGGATGGACGGGCGCGGCGCCACCGAGATCCGCGCGGCCGACCTCTTCGACCGCGCCGCGATCTGGTCGTCATTGCTGCGGATCCTGCTCTTCCGTGTCGCCACCTCGCATCTGAAGCGCGGCGAGGTCTATGTGGAGAGCCTGTGGGTCAAGCCGAGCCACCGCCGGCTCGGGCTCGCCCATCGCCTGATCGAGCGGCTGGAGGGGCGCGCCCGCGAGGCGCGCCAGTCCCGCATCCGCCTCTATGTGGATCCCGCCAACGACGTGGCCGTCGCGCTCTACCGCTCCTGCGGCTTCGCGGAGACGCAACGCTTCAACCTGCCCGTCGTCGGCCGCGTGCTCGGCTACGAGCGGCTGGCCGTGCTGGAAAAGCCGCTGCCGGTCGCGCCGGCGACAGCTCAGCGCAAGATCGAGCGGCCGGCATAGCGCGCCGCCACGTCGAGGTTCTCCTCGATGCGCAAGAGCTGGTTGTATTTGGCGAGCCGGTCTGAGCGGGCGAGCGAGCCGGTCTTGATCTGCCCGCAATTGGTCGCGACGGCGAGGTCGGCGATGGTCGCGTCCTCGGTCTCGCCGGACCGATGCGACATCACCGCCGTGTAGCCGGCCTTGTGCGCCGTCTCCACCGCGTCGAGCGTCTCGCTCAGGGTGCCGATCTGGTTCACCTTGACGAGGATCGAATTGGCGACGCCGAGCTCGATGCCGCGTTCGAGCCGCGCCGTATTGGTGACGAACAGGTCGTCGCCGACCAGCTGCACGCGGTTGCCGATCAGGTCGGTCACGCGCTTCCAGCCGTCCCAGTCGTCCTCGGCCATGCCGTCCTCGATCGAGATGATCGGATAGTCGGCCGAGAGCTTGGCGAGATACTCCGCCTGCTGGCCGGGATCGCGCACCGTGCCCTCGCCCTCGTAGCGGTAGGCGCCGTCCTTGAAGAACTCGGTCGCCGCGCAGTCGAGCGCCAGGAAGATGTCCTCGCCCGGTCGGTAGCCGGCCTTCTCGATCGCCATCATGACGAAGTCGAGCGCGGCGGTCGCGGAGGAGAGGTTCGGCGCGAAGCCGCCCTCGTCGCCCACATTGGTGTTGTGGCCGGCATCCTTCAGCGCCTTCTTCAGCGTGTGGAACACCTCCACGCCCATGCGCAGGCCCTCCGAGAAGGTCGGCGCGCCGGCCGGCATGATCATGAATTCCTGGAAGTCGATCGGGTTGTCGGCATGTACGCCGCCGTTGATGATGTTCATCATCGGCACCGGCAGGAGCCGCGCCGAGGCGCCGCCCACATAGCGGTAGAGCGGCAGGCCGACCGCGGCGGCGGCCGCCTTGGCGGTGGCGAGCGACACGCCGAGGATGGCGTTGGCGCCGAGCCGCTTCTTGTTGGCGGTTCCGTCGAGCTCGATCATCGCCTGGTCGATCTCGATCTGGTTCTCCGCGTCCATGCCGGAGACGGCGTCGTAGATCTCGCTGTTGATGGCGTTGACGGCGCGCATCACGCCCTTGCCGAGATAGACGTCCTTTTCCCCGTCGCGCAGCTCCACCGCCTCGTGGGCGCCGGTCGAGGCGCCCGAGGGCACCGCCGCGCGGCCGAACGAGCCGTCCTCCAGCGTGACGTCCACTTCCACGGTCGGGTTGCCGCGGCTGTCGAGGATCTGGCGGCCGACGATATCGACGATGGCGGTCATGGAAAGCACCTCTCGGGTGGCGACGTTGTTGCGGCGAGCCGTCGCGCGCTCTATAGCCGAGCACCATCACAATTCCTAGACGACCCCGCGTCCGAGACGGCGCCCCATCGCCCGCTTCGCGGCCATTCGGCGACCCGGCAGGCGGCGGCAAAGCCGGACGGCGACCAGCGCCGCGAGCCCGCCCATGACAAGCTTCGACCCGTCCACGCTGCAGCTCGGTCACGAGACCGTCTATCCGAAGTCGCCCGAGGAGGCCCGGCTCGACCGCGTCCCGAACCCGCAGCACGACACGCTCTACTGCGCCCGCTTCACCGTGCCGGAATTCACCTCGCTCTGCCCGGTCACCGGCCAGCCGGACTTCGCCCATCTCGTCATCGACATCGTGCCGGGGCGCTGGCTCGTCGAGTCGAAGAGCCTGAAGCTCTACATGACGAGCTTCCGCAACCACGGCGCCTTCCACGAGGACTGCACGGTCTCGATCGGCCGCCGCCTCGCCGAGGTGATCGAGCCGCACTGGCTCAGGATCGGCGGCTACTGGTATCCGCGCGGCGGCATTCCGATCGACGTGTTCTGGCAGTCCGGCGAGGCGCCGAAGGGCGTGTGGATCCCCGACCAGGGGGTCCCGCCCTATCGCGGGCGCGGCTGATGTGAGCGGCCGGCGGGTCGCCGCGGCCAGCGCCCCATGCTAGAGGATGCGCCGACGTAAGGTCACCGGCGGCCCTTCCGCCACCGCGCCGCGGCCCGCGCCGGGGACGGTTCGGGGGCTGGGCGAGGTATCGCCAGGATGCGCTTTTTCGAGCCAGGAGACAGGTCCTTGATGAAAACGATGGCGTACACGCTCACTTCGTCGCTCGCGCTCGTTGCCGCCGGCGTGGTTCCCGCCTCCGCCGCCGCCACCCCCGAAGAGGCCCGGCGCCTCGTGTCCGTGTTCGAGACCTATGTGGGGCGTCCCGCGAGCGGACAGCCGAGCGTGGTGACGGTCGAGCCGCGCGGCGACGGCTACCGCATCGCGGTCGATATCGGGCGGCTCGCGAAGCCGCTCGAAGCCTTCGGCGTCACGCTCGGCGCCGCCACGCTGGCGGGCCTCGCCGCGCCGCTCGCCGACGGCACCTGGAAGGTGACCAACCTCGAATTCCCCGCGCTCGACCTCGCGGTGAAGGAGCAGAAGACGAGCCTGCGCTTCGAGGGGACGAGCTTCGAGGGCGTCTGGGATCCGACCATCTACGCGTTCCGCACCTCGCTCTTCAAGGTCGCGCGCACCTCCTCGTCCTCCTCCGACGCGTTGACGACCTCAAACCGCACCGCGCGCAACACGGTCGTCTCCAGCACGTCCGAGAAGATCGCCGACGGCGTCGCGACCGCGCGGGTGCAGCAGAGCGAGGCGGAGATCCAGCAGACGACCTCGATCGACCTCGGCACCGGCGCCCCGATCGACCTCAAGGCGACCGCACCGACGAGCCAGATGGACACCAGCGTTGAGCGATTCCGCACGCGCGCCTTCATGAATGCCTGGGCGTTCTTCGTCGCCAATCCCTCGCCGGATCTCCTGAAGGCGAAGCAGGGCGAGCTGAAGCAGGTGCTGCGCGAAGTGCTGCCGCTGTTCGAGCGCATGGGCGGCACCGCCAAGGCGCCGAAGCTGTCGGTCGAGACGCCTTATGGCAGCGGCTCCGTCGGCCCGGCCTCGTTCACGGTCGACACGACCGGCCTCGTCCGCGACGGGCGCTTCGGCTTCCGCCTCGACTATGCGCAGCTCGCGCTGAAGTCGGCCTGGGTCCCGGCCTGGGCGGTCCCGCTCATCCCGACCGAGTCGGTGCTCGACGTAAAGGCCGAGGGCTACGACGCGCAGACGCCGGCCGAGCAGGCGATCGACCTCTTCGACGCCACCAAGGTGCCGCCGATCTCCGACGCCGACGGCACCCGGCTCCTGGCGCTGATGATCCCCAAGGGCGGCGTCGACGTGACGATCAATCCGACCCGCTTCAAGGCGCCGCTCTACGAGGTGACGGTGGACGGCCAGGGCTTCGCCGGCCCGCTCCCGACCTACAAGGTCACGGTCAAGGCGAAGGGCCTCGACCAGGTGATCAAGTCGCTGCAGGGGGTGAAGGGCGTCAAGGGCACCGCCGAGACGGTGGTCGGCCTCTACGCGGCGAAGGCCCTGTCGAAGCCGCAGGGCGACACGGACGTGTGGGTGCTGGAGCCGGGCCCGAACGGGTTGCCGCTCGTCAACGGCAAGCCGATCGGCGGCTGACCGGCCGCCGCGAATGCCGAAAGGCGGCTGCGTCCAGGAGGACGCGCCGCCGAAGGTGACGCAGGACTGAAGTGTGGGACGAGGCCCGTACGGCAGACCGGTTCGGGCGACGTCGGGAGCCGATCGGCCGCGATCGCCGATGGATCGGAAAAGCGGCAGGACGCACGGCACCGCGGACCGGGCGCGAGGGCGCGCCCGTTACATCAACCGAGGGAAGTCCCGATCAATTCGCCGCGGACTTCGGCGCCGCCAGGGCGGGCGCGCCGTCGGGCGTGTTCACGAGCTTCAGTTCGGCGGTCTCGCCGTCGCGCTCGCGCACGGTGAAGCTCGGGATCACCGCGTTCTTCGCGACGACCGTGGTGTTGTTCACCGGGTCGGAGCGATAGACGAGATTGCCGGACGGATCGCGGAACTCGACGACCGTGCCCTTCGGGCCGATCAGCTCGACGTGGCTGACCACGCTCGCCGGATCGATGTCCGAATAGGTGACGGGGGCCTTGACGGCCGCGGAGATGCGATCCCCGCGATAGGCCTGGAACGCATTCATGCCGGCATTGACAGAGGTGAGAGCGATCACACCCACCACGGCACCGGCGGCGAATCCGGCGACCATCATCTTGTATTCACTGCGCATGCTACGCCTCCCTCGGTTCTAGACCTCGGGGCGGAACCCTGTCGCGACACGTCTGGTTGAGGTGCTCGTCCGACGTTCCTATCCGTCGGGCGGCGGCGTGTTCGCTATCCGCTCTCTCGATGCCGGCACTATAACGCGTTCCCATTACGTTTAGTTTGCTCGGAGCCATTAAAATGTTTCAATGTTGCGTGAGAAATTGCTTGACCGGTCCCCGATGGTAACATTTTAGTTCGCGCCAGCCATGCAGGGTTTTGCAACTGTTTAGTTTGCAACCAGCGCGAGCCGCTCATGTCCGGCTAACTTGACGGCCGCGCATGGTTTCGTCCAATCCTAAGCGCCCCAGACGGGCGGAGGATCCCTGGCATGTTGCGATCGGTCGTCATCGCCGCCCTTCTCGCCCTCGCGAGCGTCGCGGCGGCGCCGCGCGACGGGGTGGCCGAGGCGGGCGAACTGCGCGCCGCCGACACGCAGGCCTTCGACTATCCGACCGTGCAAGCGCTGCTGCGCATGGGCGCGATCGTCGAGGCGCGTACCAACGGGCGCTACACGATCAAGGTGTTCCACTCCCGCCAGCTCGGCGAGGAGAAGGAGACGATCGAGCAGACCCGCGTCGGCGCGATCGACATCAACCGGTCGAGCGTCGGGCCGTTCCAGAGCTTCGTCCCCGCCGCCGGCGTGCTCGCCCTCCCCTTCCTGTTCCGCTCGCCGGACCACCTGCACAAGGTGATCGACGGCCCGATCGGCAAGGAGATCCTCGCCGCCTTCGAGCCCTACGGCTTCATGGGGCTCGCCTATTACGACGCGGGCGCGCGCTCGCTCTACAATTCGGTCAGGCCGATCCACGACCTCGAGGACCTGAAGGGCCTGAAGATCCGCGTGCAGCAGTCCGACCAGACGATCGCCGCCATGGAGGCGCTCGGCGCCGTCGCGGTCGCCCTCCCCTACGGCCAGGTGCAGACGGCGCTCGTCACCGGCCTGGTCGACGGGGCGGAGAACAACTGGCCCTCCTACATCTCCACCGACCACTACAAGGCGGCACACTATCTGACCCTGACCGAGCATTCGATGAGCCCGGAAGTGGTCGTGATGTCGCTCAAGGCGTGGCACGCTCTGTCGCCGACCGACCAGACGATCTTCCGCGAGGCCGCCGAGGAATCCGCGCGCTTCATGCGCGCCGAATGGGAGGCGCGCGAGGCGACCGCGCGGCAGACCGCCGCCGAAGCCGGCGTCGCGGTGGTCGAGACCTTCGACAAGAAATCCTTCGCCGCGGCGATGCAGCCGGTGTACGACAGGTTTGTAACAGATCCCGTGCTGAAGGATCTGGTCGAACGCATCCGCAAGGTGGAGTAGCCGATCGGCATGCGTGAGGTGGCGAGTAAGGACGTGAGGCCCGCGCCGGGAAAGGCTCGGCTGAAGCCGACGACGGACACGTCCTGGACGCGTCTCGTGCGCGCCTTGCCGATCAGCTGGCGCGTGTTCTCGATCGTCCTCATCAACGCCATCGGCGTCGCGGCGCTCGGCACGCTGATCTTCTCCGGCGCGCAGGCGGTCACGTCCTCCTGGGGCGAGGTCAACCGCATCCGCTCCTACGACCGCCTGCTCGTCGAGGTCGACAGCGAGGCCGGCCGGCTGCAGAGCCTGATCCACCGCTACTTCAACCGCCCGACGCCGGACGTGCTCGCCGAGATCGTGCGCCGCCAGGACGAACTGCTCGCCCGCATCCGCGACGCCCGCGTGGAAGAGCCGGACATCGCCAACGAGCTGCAGTCGATCGCCGACATCACGCGGCGGTTCCTCGCCGGCTTCGACGCGCTGCGCGAGGTGAACGACCGCATCCGCTTCGTCTACGAGGACGAGTTCCTCAAGGTCGCGACCGACATGTCGGGCCTCTACGCGATCATCGACAGCGCCACCACGAACCACAAATCGCTGATCTGGCCGGCGCTCGGCAAATCGCGCGAGTCCTTCTCGCAGACCCTCGTCGACAGCAACGCCTATTACCTGTCGCGCGACCCGGACGCGCTGAAGGCCGCGCGCGAGCACCTCGCCACGATCGAGCGCACGCTCCCGGTGATGCTCGACCTCGCCGAGGCGCCGCTGCAGCGCGACGCGCTCGGCAAGCTGGTTCCGCGCGCGGTCAGCCTGCGCGAGGCGCTCGACAAGCTCGCCTCGAGCTTCGACCAGCAATCGCGCTTCCTCGGCGCCGCGATCGACGGCAACCAGGCCGCCATGGCCGCCACGATCGACCGGCTCTCCACCCGCATCCGCGGCCGCGAGGCCGCCGCGCAGGTGAAGTTCGACACGACACTCCTCACGGTGAACCGGCGCGTCCTCCTGATCGGCCTCGGCTTCCTGGCGATCAGCCTGCTCGCCAGCTGGGCCATCGCCCGCTCGATCCGCGGCCCCTTGCGCGAACTGCGCAACACGATGCGGGCGATCGTCGAGGGCGACTACGAGCGCCACATCGCCGGCCTCGACGCGCGCGACGAGGTCGGCTCGATGGCCCGTTCGGTGGAGATCTTCCGCGAGAACGTGATCGCCCGGCGCGAGGTGGAGATCGAGCGCGACGCGCAGGAGCGGCGCTGGCGCAACATCCTGGAGACGAGCCCGATCGGCATCTCGATCGTGTCTGCCGACGGCGGCGAGCGCGTCTACCAGAACGACAAATACAGCCAGCTGTTCGGCCTCGTCGCCGCCATGGCGCAGTCGCGCCGGCTGTTCCACGAGAACTTCGCCTTGCCCGCGGACGCGGTCCTGCTCGCCGACGAGGTGCAGAGGAACGGCCTCGTGTCCGGCTGGGAGGTGCGCATGCGCCGCTCGGGCGGCACCACATGGTGGTGCCTCATGGAGGTCCGCCCGATCGAATATGACGGCCGGCCGGCGCATATCTTCTGGCACTACGACGTGACCGACCGGCGCCGCACCGAGGACGAGCTGCGCGCCGCCAAGGAGGCGGCCGAGACCGCGCTCGCGGAACTGAAGCTCGCCCAGAAGAGCCTGGTCGAGGCCGAGAAGCTCGCCGCCATCGGCGGCCTCGTCGCCGGCGTCGCCCATGAGGTGAACAACCCGGTCGGCATCTCGCTGACCGTCGCCTCCTCGCTGGAACGGCGCTGCGAGGCCTTCGAGGCTGAGCTCGAAAGCGGCCAGCTGCGCCGATCCCGCTTGACCGATTTCCTTGCCGGGGCGAAGGAAGCGGCGGGCCAGCTCGTCGCCAACCTGTCGCGCGCCGGCGAGCTGGTGCAGAGCTTCAAGCAGGTCGCGGTGGACCGGACCCATGCCGACCGGCGCAGCTTCGACCTGCGCGGCTCCACCGAACAGATCATCGCGAGCCTCAAGCCGACGCTCAAGAAGACCCGCCACAGCCTCGACGTGAACATCGAGCCGGACATCGAGATGGACAGCTACCCCGGCCCCTACGGCCAGGTGATCACCAATCTCTTCATGAACGCCCTCGCCCATGCCTTCGACGAGGCCGAGGAAGGCCACATGGAGATCATCGGCCGGCGGGTGGCGAACGGCATGGTGGAGATCGTGTTCCGCGACGACGGCGCGGGCATGAGCGAGGAGGCGAAGCGGCGCGCCTTCGAGCCGTTCTTCACGACCAAGCGCGGCCGCGGCGGATCCGGGCTAGGCCTCCACATCATCTACAACATCGTCAACCACCGGCTCGGCGGGCGCATCTCGCTCGAATCCGACCTCGGCCACGGCACCACCTTCCGCATCGTGCTGCCGATCGTGACGCCGGTCGACGAGGACGACGAGGCGGACGACGTGGTCGCGGTTCCGGCCGCAGCCGCGCGCGACGAGGCTGCGATCGAGGTGGGCGACCGGCGCCTGGCCGCCGCCGCCGCGGCTGAGGCCGGCGTGGACGACAGAGTGAGGGCGCATGGCTAGCGACGACCTGGTCGTATTTCTCGAGGATGGCGAGGAGATCGGTCGCCCCGCACCCGACCGGGTGTGGAAGATCGCCATCATCGACGACGAGCCGGCCGTGCATGACGGCACCCGCTTCGCGCTCTACGACTATGTCCTGCACGGCCAGGGCCTGGAGATCCTGTCGGCGCACTCCGCCGAGGAGGGCAAGCGCCTGATCGTGGACAACCCCGACCTGGCGGTGATCCTGCTCGACGTGGTGATGGAGACCGACAGCGCCGGCCTCGACCTCGTCGAATACATCCGCAACGTCGCCCACAACGACATGGTGCGCATCATCCTGCGCACCGGCCAGCCCGGCCAGGCGCCCGAGCGGCGCGTGATCGTCGACTACGACATCAACGACTACAAGGCGAAGACCGAGCTCACCGCCGACAAGCTGTTCACCGCGCTGACCGCCGCGCTGCGCTCCTACATGCAGCTGCAGCGCATGGAGGAGACGCGCCGCGGCCTCGAGATCATCATCGACGCGGCCGCCAAGCTGTTCGACCTGAAATCCATGCAGCGCCTCGCCGAAGGGGTGCTGACCCAGATCGGCTCGCTGCTCAAGGTCGAGTGCGCCGGCATCCTCGTGTTGCGCGAGGCGGCCGAGACGCCGCGCGCGAACGGCTTCTCGATCGTCGCCGGCTCCGGCGTCTATTCCACGCTCGCCGGGCAGACCGAAGGGCTCAACGCCGAACTCCGCACACTCGTGCAGGAGGCCTTCGCGCTGCGCCGCCACCAGTTCCTCGACAAGCGCTGCGTGCTCTATCTGCGCACCGCCGGCGGACGCGAGGTGGTCGTGGTGCTGGAGGCCTCGAAGGACATGTCGACCACCGACCAGGCGCTGGTCGAGGTGTTCTGCGGCAAGCTCTCGATCGCCTTCGACAACGTCATCCTCTACGAGCGGCTCGCCGAGGCGAACGCCATGCTGGAGCGGCGCGTGATCGAGCGCACCGCCGCGCTCACCGAGGCGAACGAGCGGCTCGCCCTGCAGCGCGAGATCCTGCGCCGCGCCAATCGCTTCAAGTCCGACATCCTGGGCATGGTGGCGCACGACCTGAAGAACCCGATCAGCGTCATCCTCGGCCGTTCCGAGATCATCGGCGAGCTGACCGAGCGGGACCCGCCGCCGGCCGAGATGATCCGCCAGCAGGTCACCCGCATCGTCGAGCCCGCCCAGGCGATGACGCGGATGATCGAGCAGCTTTTGACCGACGCGATGAACGACACGCTCGACATCCAGCTCAGGCCGACCTCGCTCGACATCGCCGCGCTGGTCGGGGACGTGATCGAGACCAACCGCGAGATCGCCCGGCGCAAGAACCAGACCGTCGACTACGCCCCCGACCAGCGCGTCGACGTCATCGGCGACCCGGACCGGCTGCGCGAGGCCTTCGAGAACGTGCTGTCGAACGCGATCAAGTATAGCCCGATCGGCGCGCGCATCGCGGTCAGGGTCGCGGTCGCGGACGCGGTCGTGTCGATCGCGGTGGAGGACGAGGGGCCGGGCCTCTCGCCCGAGGACCGCAGCCGGCTGTTCGGCCGCTTCCAGCGTCTCTCCGCCAAGCCAACCGCCGGTGAGGGCTCGACCGGGCTCGGCCTCTCCATTACGAAACACATCGTGGCGTTGCATGGCGGCAGCATCGACGCCGCCAGCGACGGCCCCGGACAGGGAAGCATCTTCACGCTGCGTCTGCCGACGCGCGAGACCGACAGGGACGAAGCATGACGCAGGCCTCCCTCATCGCCGTCGTCGACGACGACCGCGCCACGCGCGAGACCGTCGCCGACTATCTGAAGCTGCACGGCTACGACGTGGCGCCGCTCTCCGGCGGGCAGGCGCTGCGCGAGCATCTCACCAAGAAGCTGCCGGACCTGATCGTCCTCGACCTCAACATGCCCGAGGAGGACGGCCTGTCGGTGATCCGGTCGCTGAAGGAAAAGAACATCCACGTCCCGATCATCATGCTGACCGCGACCGCGAGCCCGGTCGACCGGATCGTCGGGCTGGAGCTCGGCGCCGACGACTACATCGCCAAGCCGGCGGAGCTGCGCGAACTCGTGGCGCGCATCCGCAGCGTGCTGCGCCGCGCCGCCTCCACGCCCAAGGAGCCCGAGAAGCAGCGGCCGCAGGAGGTCCGGTTCGGCACCAAGTGGCTGAACCTGGAGACCCGGCATCTGCGCGGCGGCAACGACGACAGCCTGATCACAACCTCGGAGTTCAACCTGCTCAAGGCCTTCGCGGAAAACCCGAACCGCGTCCTCTCGCGCGAGCGCCTGCTCGACCTCGCCAATGCGCGCGACCCGGACGCCTTCGACCGCGCCATCGACGTGCGCGTCACGCGCATCCGCAAGAAGATCGAGCAGGATCCGGCGAACCCGAAGGTGATCCGCACCATCCGCGGCGCCGGCTACATGTTCGTGCCGGACGGCGATCAGCAAGGCTGAGCCACCCGGCGGTCGAGGCCCGCGCACGGCCTCGAAACGTCTTGAGCTTCATCGTTCAAACTATTGAGCGATAAAGCTTACGTTCGTTCCGCGCCGGCCCTCGACGTCACTTCCGGAACGCCTCGAAACCGATGTCCGGCGCCGACGTGTTGTGCGTCGAGGGCACGCTGCGGCCGAACACCACCGAGGCCGCCTTGCCCGACTTGTAGTCGATCACCGAGGTGCGCGAGAGCGGGCCGCCCGGCTCCGCGGTCGTCACGACCTCGGCCGTGTCCGCATGGATCGGATCCACATACATGGAGCGGACCGCGGTGAAGGGCAGCTTGCCGTCGAGCGGCGGGTCGAAGGCGATGTCGAGCGCGGCCCGGTCGACATCGAGCTCGGCGATCCGCACCGTCGCCTTGCCGCCCTTCTCGAATTCGAGGTTGAAGGTCAGCGTCTCCGGCACGAACTCGACCGACTTGTAGGCGGTGAACGGTCGGGTCGATTCCTCGACCGGTCCGACCAGGAAGGACGACCCGTAGGTGACCTCGTGCAGGCGGAACGGCGGCAGCGGCTTCAGGCGCCAGTAGCCGTCCTGCGGATACATGACGAGGAATTCGAGCGGTCCGCCGGCGGTCTTCTTCCACACCTGCACGAGATGCAGGAAGTTCTGCTTCAGGTTGCCGACGGTGACCGGCACGACGCTCGGCCGCCAGAAGTCCGGATAGACGACGCCCTTCACGATGTACTGGTCGTCCTCGTAGAGGACCGCGGTCGGCGGCACATAGGGCTTTTCGTAGGGCTTCGGCGGCGCCGGCTTCCACCAGGGGCAGCCGGAGAAGTCGGGCGCGGTGATGTCGCGCATCATGGTCGGCAAGTAAGAGGGCGACTCGGCGGTGAGGCGGAAGCCGGCGATCTTCTCGGCCGAGAAGGCATAGAAGACGTTGTCCTCCTCGGCGCATTTGGTCGGCGTGGACTTGTTCGCCACGTCGACCGCGATCGGCGTCTGCGCCACGGCCGGCCCGGCCATCAGCAGAAAGGCCGCGAGAAGTCCGAATGCCCGTTTCATCCCGTCACTCCCGTCGCGCGCGCGTCATCCGCCGCGATCGCATAGATATCACCCGAGTTAGCTAGGGCGGGCAGCGCGTCCAGCCAGCGCGCGATCGCCGCGGCATCGACCGCCTCGCCGAAGACGAGCCGGTGGCTCTCCCCGAGGCTCGCGTCGAACCGGCGGAAGCCGAGCGCCGTCAGCCGGTCGAGGCAGCGATGCGCCACGTCACGCTGGATCGTGGTGAACTCGAACGACAGCGCGGGCGGCGCGAAGGACAGCCCGGCGAGCACGTCGGCCTCGAAGCCTTCCACGTCGATCTTGACGAAAGCCGGGCGCCCGTGGCGGGCGATCAGCGTATCGAGCGTGGTGACCGCCGCCTCGACTTGGCCCGACCAGCGCTGCCCCTCCCAGCCGGGCGCGCCCGCCGCGGCATCCACGAAGGCGCGCGACGCGGTGGTGACCGTGGGGTTCGCCTCGTTGACGAGGAGGTCGATGCGGCCGGCCGTCGCCCCGACGGCGGTCTCCTCGACCATCACCGCCCCGTCCGCACCGTAGCGCCGGCTGAGATAGGCGGCGAGCGCGGGCTGCGGCTCGCAGGCGACGACCCGGGCGCCGAGGCGGCGGAAAGAGGCGATGCGATCGCCCACATGCGATCCGATATCGAAGGCGAGGTCGCCGGGCCGCAGGAAGCGGCCGTAGAGCCGGTCCATCGCGGCGCCATGCGCGGGGTCGCCGTAATAGATCGCGACCGAGCGGCGGATCGCGGGATCGAGCGCCTCCTCCTCGCCCTCGTCGCTCATGCACGGCCGGTCGCGAGCGCGATCGCGGTGAGGCCCATCGGGGCGAGCTCGGCCGGCACGTCGATCTCCTCCGGAATGCGGCAGAGGCCGATCCGGATCATCAGGCGCCCGAAGGCCGGCGACGAGGTGAGCGTGGCGAACGGCACCGCCACGAGGAGCCCGAGATAGACAGGGGCTGCATAGAGCGGCGCCAGCGGGGAGAGGAATGCGAGCCCGATCGCGGCGGCGAGCCCGACAAGCGTGTGCGGCCAGAAGCGGCCGAGCGCCTCTCCGAACGGCACCGAATGGGCGTCCCGGTTCTGCGCCGTCCACCCGACCGACCGGCCGAACAGGAGCGCCGTCATCATGATCGTGTGGCTCAGCATCGAGATCGGGGTCAGCAGGAAGGCGAACAGCGTCTCGGTCACGAAGCCGATCGCGAAGCGGACCCCGCCGCCGAAGCTCAGCCTCCCCTCGCGCGACAGGAGCACGTCGACCGCGGTCGCGATCTTCGGCGCCAGCATCAAAAAGGCGACGGCCGCGATCAGCGCATAGGCGGGGCCGGGATCGATCCAAGTCTCGCCGCGACGCAACAGCGCCAGGGCGAGCGCCAGCGACCACATCAGCACATAGGCCGGCGAGGCGACGAACATGACGACCGCGACGATCAGCTGGAACCGGCTGGTCGGCAGGATGCCCGGCATGCCGAGCAGCTTCCAGTACTGCATGTTGCCCATGCACCAGCGCATGTCGCGGCGGATGAACTCCACGAGCGTGGTCGGATTCTCCTCGAAGCTGCCGCCCTCCTCCGGCACGACGCGCACGTCGTAGCCGGCCTTGCGCATCAGCACCGCCTCGACCTGGTCGTGGCTCATGATGTCGCCGCCGAGCGGCGGGCCGCCGGGCAGCTTCGGCATGTGGCAGGCGGCCGTGAAGGGCGCGAGGCGTATGAGCGCGTTGTGGCCCCAGTAGGGACCGCAGTCCGCGTGCCACCAGGCGCTGCCGAGCGTGTAGGAGCGCATCCCGAGCCGCATGCCGAACTGGAACAGGCGCGCGAGCGGGCTCGTCGACGGCAGGCCGACCGTCAGGCTCTGCAAGATGCCGAGCTTCGGCTCCTCGTCGGCGATCCGCACCATCCGCAGGATGCGCTCGGCCGACATGTAGCTGTCGGCGTCGAGCACCACGGCGAAGACGTGCCGGTCGCCCCAGCGCTCGCAGAAATCGCGGATGTTGCCCGCCTTGAAGCCCGGATTGGTCTCGCGCCGGCGGTACACGACGCCGCCGATGCGGCCGGCATAGCGGCGCTCCAGCGCGGCGGCGGCGGCTTCCTCGGCGGCGCCGATCTCCGGCCGGTTGGAGTCGGAGAGGACATAGACGGTGAAGCGCTCGGCCTCGCCGCTCCGGTCGAGCTGGTCGAGCATCAGGCCGAGATTGCGGAAGACGCGGTCGGTGTCCTCGTTCCTGACGCACATCAGGATCGCCGTGTCGGACGCGACCGGCGCGCGGCTGCCGAGCGCGGCCGGCGGACAGGTGAGCGCGAGCGGGTCGCGCGCGAAGCGCATGATCAGGAAGCCGATGAAGGCGTTCCAGAATCCGAACAGCGACCAGGGCAGATAGAGCCCGAACAGGACGAGAAGGACGACGTCCGCCAGATCGATCCCGCCCGGCGCCAGCATCCGCGCGGTGAGCAGCATTAGCCCCGCCCAGCTCAGCCCCACGAGCAGCGCGAAGACCAGCCGGCGCCGGCCGGCCGGGTTGCGTTCGGCCGCGCGGGCGGCGGCTTCGGGAAGCGTGTCGGTCGAAAGCGTCATGGGAACCGGTGGCGGAACGATCGGGCGGGCGCTAGGACATAGACGACTTGGGCGAACTACGCGAGATGGCGCGTGTCGGATCGGACGGGCAAGCCCGATCGATCCGGCGCCACGATCTTGGCGGTTTCGCGAAAGGGAAACGAAGCGAGCCCGATGCCGCAGGACAGCGACGCCGCCGAAGCCTTCTGGACCGTCGCGCCCGGCCGCGGCGCGATCCTGCCCGCCGTCGCGCCGCCGCCCGGCCCCGGCGAGGTGCGGGTCCGGACGCTCGTAAGCGGCGTCAGCCGCGGCACCGAGAGCCTCGTCTTCGCCGGCCGTGTGCCGGAGAGCGAGCACGCCCGCATGCGCGCCCCGTTCCAGGAGGGCGATTTTCCCTTTCCCGTCAAATACGGCTATGCGGCGGTCGGCATCGTCGAAGACGGCGAGCCGGAGCTCGTCGGCCGCGCGGTGTTCGCGCTCTATCCGCACCAGACCCGCTTCACCCTCCCCGCCGCCGCCGTCACGCCGCTTCCCTCCGGCCTGGCGCCCGCGCGCGGGGTGCTCGCCGCCAATATGGAGACGGCGCTCAACGCGCTCTGGGACGCGGGCGCCGGTCCGGGCGACCGCATCGCGGTGGTCGGCGCCGGCACGGTCGGGACGCTCACCGCCGCGCTCGCCGGCCGCATCGCCGGCACGGACGTGACCCTCGTCGACATCGACCCCGCCCGCGCCGAGGCCGCCCATGCGCTCGGCCTCCGCTTCTCGCTGCCGGACGACGCGCCGGGCGACGCCGACGTGGTACTGCACGCGACCGGCCATGACGGCGGCCTCGACACCGCGCTGCGGCTTGCCGGCGACGAGGCGACCGTGGTGGAGATGAGCTGGTACGGCGACCGGCCGGTCCAGGTGGCGCTCGGCGGCGCGTTCCATGCGCTGCGGCTCCGCCTCCTGTCGAGCCAGGTCGGCCGTGTCTCGGCCTCGCGCCGGACCCGCTGGAGCTACCGGCGCCGGCTTGCGAAGGCGCTCGACCTCCTCGCCGACGACCGGCTCGATGCGCTGATCGGCCCGGTGATCGACTTCCACGCCATGCCCGACCGCCTGCCGCCGCTCCTCGCCGAGGCGCGGCCCGACCCCGCCGTGCCCGCCCGGCCGGTCCACACTGTCATGATCCGGTACCCGGCTTCGCCGTAGAACGCCTGCATCCTGCAATTCGAGGAGAGTCCCCCATGTTTTCAGTCGAGGTTCGCGACCACATCATGATCGCGCATTCGTTCCGCGGCGCCGTGTTCGGGCCGGCGCAGGCGCTGCACGGCGCGACCTTCGTGGTCGATCTCGGCTTCTACCGGCCGGAGCTCGACGCCAACGGCATCGTGGTCGACATCGGCCTCGCGCATACCGCGCTCTCCGGCATCCTGAAGCCGCTCAATTACAAGAACCTCGACGAGGTGCCCGACTTCACCGGCCGCAACACCACCACTGAGGTGCTGGCGAAGCACATCTTCGACCGCATGGCGGCCGAGATCCGCGCCGGCAATCTCGGCGAGGACGGCCGCAACATCACCCGCCTCAAGGTCACGCTGCACGAGAGCCACGTGGCGCGGGCGTCCTACGAGGCGGATCTTGGCTGACCGCCGGCTCGCCTTCGCGATTCCCGGCGACATCGACCGGCCGACCGGCGGCTACGGCTACGACCGCCGGCTGATCGCGGGCCTCCGCGCCATCGGCTGGACGGTCGAGCACCTCGCGCTGCCGGGCGACTGGCCCTGGCCGACGGAGGCCGCGCGCGCCGCGACGTTTGCCGGGCTGGAGGCCTTGCCGGCGGGGGTGCCGGTGATGATCGACGGCCTCGCCTTCGGGGCGATGGAGCGCGAGGCGAAGGCGATCGCCCGGGTTCGCCCCCTCGTCGCCCTCTGCCACCACCCGCTCGCACTCGAAGCCGGGCTGCCGGCGGACAGGGCCGACGCGCTGGAACGCTCCGAACGTGCCGCGCTCGCCGCCGCCCACGCGGTGGTGGTGACGAGCCCGGCGACCGGGGAGACGCTCGTTGCCCGCTTCGGCGTCCCGCCGGACCGCCTCACCGTCGCGGTGCCGGGCACGGACCGCGCCCCGTTCGCGCGCGGCTCGGGCGGGCCGGAGACGCGCCTCCTCGCCGTCGGCACGCTCATCCCGCGCAAGGGTCACCTCGACCTCGTCGAGGCGCTCGCCCGGATTTCGGCGCTGCCCTGGCGGCTCGACCTCGTCGGCGACGCGACCGCCGACCCTGCCCATGCGACACTGCTCGCCGGGCGAATCGAGGCGCTCGGCCTGACCTCCAGGATCACGCTGATCGGCCCGCTCGACCGCCCGTCCCTGGAACGCTTCTACGACGCGGCCGACCTGTTCGTGCTGGCGTCCCACTACGAGGGTTACGGCATGGCCTATGCCGAGGCGATGGCGCATGGCCTCGCCGTCGTCGGCACCACCGGCGGCGCGATCCCCGGCACCGTCGGCGCCGCCGGCGACCTCGTGCCGCCCGGCGACGTCGCCGCGCTCGCTGCCGTGCTCGCCCGCCTGATCTCCGACCCTGAACATCGCGCCGGGCGGGCCGCGGCGAGCCGCCGCGCCGCCGCCGCCCTCCCCGATTGGCAAGCGACGGCCCGGACGGTCGCCGCCGCGCTCGAGGCCCTGTCATGAACGATTTCACCGCCGATTGGCTCACCTTGCGCGAACCGGCCGACCGGGCGGCACGCAACCGCGTCCTCAGCGGCCGCCTCGCCGGGCTGTTGCAGAACCGCCCGTCCGTGACGGTGGTCGATCTCGGCGCCGGCACCGGCTCGACCGCCCGCGCGCTCGCGCCCGACCTGCCCGGCCCGCAGACCTGGCGCCTCGTCGACCACGACGCCGGCCTCCTCGCCGCCGCGCGCGACCGCCTCGCCGCCGTGACCGATCGGGACGGACGCTCCATCGCGGTTTCGACCGTCGTCGCCGACCTCGCCGCCGGGGTTCCGCCCGAGGCGCTCGACGGGGCGGACCTGATCGCCTGCTCGGCCTTTCTCGATCTCGTCGGGCGCCCCTTCATGGACCGCTTCGCCCAGGCCGCGAAGAATGCCGGCGCGATCGTATACTGCGCCCTGACTGTCGACGGGCGCCTGTCCGCGACCCCCGCCGATCCGCTCGACACGGCGGTGTTCAAGGCCTTCAACGTGCATATGGGCCGAGACAAGGGCTTCGGGCCGGCGCTCGGACCCAAGGCGCCCGACATGATCGTCCATATCCTGCGCATGCGCGGCTACCGGGTCGAGGCCGGCCACTCGGACTGGACCGTCGACGCCGCCACGCCCGAACTCGCCCGCCGGCTCGTCGGCGGCTGGGCGGGGGCGGCCGGCGAGACCGGACTCGTCGACGCCGAGGCGCTCGCGCGCTGGACCGAGCGGCGGCTCGGCGAGATCGACGCCGGCGAGGCCACCTTCGTGGTCGGCCACCTGGACATCCTCGGCATCCCGGTCTGAGCAGGGGCCTGCCTGGATCCTGCAGCCGCCACGGGCGGTTTCCCTCCCCGCCCGACTTGCACTAAGCCTTGAGGCCCCATCCCCGCCACGAGTCCGCGTCCCCATGCCCGATCTGACCGATGCGAGACAGGTGCTGCGCGACGTGTTCGGCTTCGCCGATTTCCGAGTCGGACAGGACGAGATCGTGGCCGCGGTGCTGGCGCGCGAGAACGTGCTCGCCGTGATGCCGACCGGCAGCGGCAAGAGCCTCTGCTACCAGCTTCCCGCGCTCCTCCTCGACGGCGTCACCGTGGTGGTCTCGCCGCTCATCGCGCTGATGCGCAACCAGGTGGCGCAGCTCGCCGCCAACGGCATCGAGGCGGCGAGCCTCAACTCGTCGAACCCGCCGGAGGAAATCCGCGAGACGCTGAAGAAACTGGACGCCGGCACGCTGAAGCTCCTTTACATCGCCCCGGAACGCCTCGCCAAGGACGATACCTTGCGCCGCCTGACGCGCGCCCGCGTGGCGCTCCTCGCCGTCGACGAGGCACACTGCATCTCGCAATGGGGCCACGACTTCCGCCCCGATTATCTGGAGCTCGGCCGGCTGCAGGAGGCGCTCGGTGGGGTGCAGACGATCGCGCTCACCGCCACCGCCGACGCCGCGACCCAACGCGATATCGCCGGCCGCCTCTTCCCCGCGCCGCCGCGCCTGTTCGTGCACGGCTTCGACCGGCCGAACATCCGCCTCGCCATCCGCCCGCGCGAGAACCGCCGCCGCCAGCTCGAAGCCTTCCTCAACCGCCACCGCGGCGAGAGCGGCATCGTCTATTGCGCGACCCGCAAGGACACGGTGGAACTCGCCGAGGCGCTCACCGCCGGGGGCTATCACGCCCTGCCCTATCATGCCGGCCTCGAACAGAAGGTGCGCGCGAGGAACCAGGACGTCTTCCTGCAGCAGGACGGCGTTGTGGTGGTGGCGACCGTGGCGTTCGGCATGGGCATCGACAAGCCGGACGTGCGCTTCGTCGCCCATGCCAACCTGCCGAAGAGCATCGAGGCCTACTACCAGGAGATCGGCCGCGCCGGCCGCGACGGGCTTCCCGCCGACACGCTGACGCTCTACGGCCTCGACGACATCCGCTTGCGCCGCCAGCAGATCGACCAGAGCGAGGCCTCGCCGGAGCAGAAGCGCATCGAGGTGCAGCGCCTCAACGCGCTCGTCGCGCTCTGCGAGAGCCCTCGCTGCCGGCGGCAGACGCTGCTCGCCTATTTCGGCGAGGAGACCGCGCCCTGCGGCAATTGCGACGTCTGCCAGGACGGCGCCGGCGCGGTGGAGGCGACGGTGCCGGCGCAGAAGGCGCTCTCCGCGATCGCGCGCACCGGCGAGCGCTTCGGCATGGAGCACCTCGTCTCCATCCTGGTCGGCGAGGCGACCGACAAGATCCAGAAATTCGGCCACGACAAGCTGCCCACCTTCGGCGTCGGCCGCGACCTGGAGAAGGGCCTGTGGCGCGGCATCTACCGGCAGCTCTACGCGCTCGGCCTCGCCGACATCGACACCGAGGGCTACGGCCGCTGGACCGTGACCGAACGCGGCTGGACGGTGATGCGCGGCGGCGCGCCCGTGGAGCTTCGGCTCGACCAGCCCCGGCCCGAGCCGCGCGCCAAGCGCGGGGAGCGCGGCGCCGCGCGGCCAGCGCTGCCGACCGACCCGGCCGACGACCGCCTGCTCGCCGCCCTGAAGCAGCGGCGGACCGCGCTCGCCCAGGCCCGCAAGGTGCCTGCCTATGTGATCTTCGCCGACCGCAGCCTCGCCGAGATGGCGCGCGACAAGCCGACCACGCGCGAGGCGCTCGGCCGGGTGCACGGCGTCGGCGCGGCGAAGCTCGCCGCCTATGGCGACGAGTTCCTCGGCGTGATCCGCCCCTTCGCTGAAGCAGCCGAATGACGGGCGCGCCCGAGGATACGGTCGGATGCGTCGTGGTCGGCGCCGGCGTGGTCGGCCTCGCCGTCGCCCGGGCGCTGGCCGGGGACGGGCACGAGGTGATCGTGCTCGAGGCCGCCGGCAGCTTCGGCACGGAGACCTCCTCGCGCAACAGCGAAGTGATCCATGCCGGCATCTACTACCCGGCCGGCAGCCTGATGGCGACCTTGTGCGTCGAGGGGAAGGCCCGGCTCTACGCCTATGCCGAGGCGCGTGGCGTGCCGCACCGGCGCTGCGGCAAGCTGATCGTCGCCTGCGACGCGGCGGAAGCGGAGCGGCTCGAAGGCATCCGCCTGCGCGCCGCTTCGAATGGCGTGACCGACCTGACGCTCCTCTCCGGCGCCGAGGCCCGCGCGCTGGAGCCGGCGCTCCGCGTCGAGGCCGCGCTCCTGTCGCCCTCGACCGGCATCATCGACAGCCACGCCTACATGCAGTCGCTCCTCGCCGACGCCGAGGCCGCCGGCGCCGTCGTCGCCTACCGGAGCCCCCTCGAAGCCGCCACGGTCGGCGCGGACGGCTTCACGCTCAGGGTCGGCGGGGCGGAGCCGACGACGATCCTGGCACGGCGCCTCGTCAACGCCGCGGGGCTCAACGCCCCCGCCCTCGCCCGCCGCATCGAGGGCCTCGACCCTTCGTCGATCCCGACGCCCTATCTGTGCAAGGGCAATTATTTCGCCCTCGCCGGCCGCTCGCCGTTCCGCCGGCTCATCTATCCGGCGCCGGTGCCGGGCGGCCTCGGCACCCATCTGACGCTCGACATGGCCGGCGCCGCCCGGTTCGGGCCGGACGTGGAATGGATCGACACGGTCGACTACGCGGTCGACGCCCGCCGCGCCGCCACCTTCGAGGCGGCGATCCGGCGCTGGTGGCCGGGCCTGCCGGACGAGGCGCTGCTGCCCGCCTATGCGGGCCTCCGGCCGAAGATCGTCCCGCCGCAGGTCGCCACGCAGGATTTCCGCATCGACGGTCCGGAACGACACGGCCTCGACGGCCTCGTCAATCTCTATGGCATCGAATCGCCGGGTCTCACCGCGTCGCTGGCGATCGCCGAGCGCGTCCGGCTCGCATTCAAGTCCGGCTGACATTATCTCACGGAAGGACTCGAACCTGTCAGGAAGCTTACCTATATTGGGTTCAACGCCGCACCCTCGCGGCGACAAAGGAGACACGATGAGCACTCAGCGATCCGGCAAGACCAGGCTCGGCGTCACCGCGCGCCTCGCAGCCGTCATGGCGCTCGCCATCGCCGTGACCGCCACGCCCGTCCTTCCGATCGGCGACGCGGACGCGGCCGCGCGCGGCGGCTTCGGCGGCCGCGGCACCAAGACCTTCCAGGCGCCTCCCTCCACCCCCACCGCGCCGGGCAGCCCCCGGGGCATCGACCGCACCACGACGCCGCGTCCGGCGCAGCCGGGCGTCGGCGCCCCGGGCACCATCGGGCAGCCGGCGGCGCGTCCGGGCGGCCTGTTCGGCGGCTTCGGCGGCGCGTTGCTCGGCGGCCTCGCCCTCGGCGGCCTGTTCGGCCTGTTGTCCGGCGGCGGCTTCGGCGGCCTCGCGGGCTTCTTCGGCCTCCTGCTGCAGGTGGCGCTGATCGCCGGCGTCGTCATGCTGGCGCTGCGCTTCTTCCGCGGCCGCAGCCAGCAGCCGGCCTATGGGTCGGCCGCGCCGCATGAGCGCACCGGCGACCCGACGGGCCCCACCGGCCCGGCCGGCCCGCTCTCCGGTGGCCTCGCCGGCCTCGGCGCGAGCCTCGGCGGCCTCGGCCAGCGACCGGCCGCGCCCGCGGCCGGACCGTCCGACGAGATCGGCCTGAGGGAAGCCGACTTCAACACCTTCGAGCGCCTGCTCGGTGAGATCGAGACCGCCTACAGCACCGGCGACGTCGGCAAGCTTCGTGAGATCGCCACGCCGGAGGCCGCCTCTTATCTCAACGACCAGATCGACGAGAACGAGGCGAAGGGCGTCGTCAACGACGTGCGCGACGTGAAGCTCCTGCAAGGCGACCTGGCCGAGGCCTGGCGCGAAGGCCCGCTCGAATACGCGACCGTCGCGCTGCGCTTCTCCATGATCGACGTCACCCGCGACAAGGCGACCGGCCGCATCCTCGACGGCGACCCGGTGAAGCCGACCGAGCTGACCCAGGTCTGGACCTTCGTGCGCGAACCCGCCGCCGTCGGCACCTTCGACCAGTGGCGCCTCTCCGCGATCCAGGACACCTGATCGCCCGCCACCATCCTGCACAAAGAAAGGGGCCGTTCGCGCGGCCCCTTTCGAACCTTCGAAGAACCCCGTCGCTCGCGGCGGTGTTTTTCGTTTGGCCGGGTCCGGGACGGTCCCGGCTCGCCTTGACAGCGGATCTGTAACCGTCTTTATCTGTTTAATGGTTACTTACGCGCTTGCCGTTTCGCCCGTCGGTCGCTGGCAGCCCGAAAACTTCGTCGCGGGGGATCCCGCCTTGGAGCTCGCCAACACGATCTCGCATCGCCGCGACCCCGCGGGTGTGGACCGGATCGCCGCTCCGGACGACTTCCGCGACTGGCTGCAATCGCTCGGCCTCGCCGCACATTGCCGCGCCCCCACCACGGAGGACATGGCCCGCGTGGCGGAGGTGCGGGAGGCGGTGTTCCAAGTCTTCGCCTGCCGCGCTGAACGGCGCGAGGAGCCGCGCGGCGCCGTGGCACTGCTGCTCCGTGCCGCGGCCGAAGGCTTCGAGGCGTCACCGCCGCCGTCGCCGCAGGCCTATCTCGCCTGGTGCGCGGTCAAGGCCATGGCGTGGCTCCCTGCCCATCGCATCGGAGCCTGCCCGGCTTGCGCCTGGCTCTTCTACGACAACTCGAAATCCGGCCGGCGCCGCTGGTGCTCGATGTCGACATGCGGGACCGTCGCCAAGGTCCGTGCCTTCCGGCGCCGGCAAGGACAACTCTGATGCTGGCCGGTCTCGTCGCGGGCATGTCGGCCATCGCGATCTATGCGGGCATGTTCGCGGTCGGCCGGCACGGTGCGATGCACGGCTTGAACGGCTTCGACCAGACCGCGATCCGTTTCGCCGTCTCGGCCGTCATCGTCCTGCCGTTCGCCTATCGTTGCGGTCGGGACGCCGTGGCGAGACTGGGCGCGCGACGGCTCGCGACACTGTTCGTGCTTGGCGGCGCACCCTACAGTGTCGTGTTCCTCGGGGGGCTCGTATTCGCCCCGGTCGCGTTCGGGGCCGCTCTCGTGCCCGGCCTCCAGCCCGTGGCGGTCATGGCGGTCATGCGTGTGTGGTCGGGACAACGACCCGACCCGGCCCGTGCCCTCGGCGCAGGCATATGCCTCGCCGGCCTTCTCACCATGCTGATCGGGGCGAAAGGGAGCTCCGGTCCCGAACTCTGGATCGGGATTGCCCTGTTCCTGGTGGCCGCGGCCCTGTGGGGCAGTTACGCCGCCGCCCTCAAGATGTGGGCGGTCGACCCGACCGAGGTGCTCGCGACCACGGCGCCGCTCTCGGCCCTGGTCTACCTGCCCGCCTATCTAGTCTGGCGCGGCCTCGGGCCGATCGAGACGGCGCCGCTCGACGCTCTCATGATCCAGGCCGTCTATCAGGGCTTGTTCGTGGGCGTGATCGCGCTCGTGCTCTACGCGCTGGCAGTCAAGATCGCCGGCAGCACGACAATTTCCTCCATCGCACCCGCCATGCCCTTGCTGGCAACCACGATCGCCCTGGTCTTCCTCGACGAAAGGCCCGGCATCGCGCAATGGATCGGGCTCGGCATCGTCACGCTCGGCCTCTTCGTCAGCGTCGGATGGCCGCTGCTGCGTGACCGGATGCGGCTCGTGCCCGACGCCGCGAAGTGACCTTGCGGCGGTTACCGAACGGGGCCTAGCCCCGGCCGGGACACTCGGATTCACGCGGAAGCCGACGATGCTCCGGCCGGTTCAGTCAGGCCCGGGCGAGGCCGGTCACTGCGACTTCGGGGCGTCCTGCAGCTTCTTGCTCGCCTCTTCGGCGCGCTTCTTCAGCGCGTCCTGCAGTTCGGCGGAGGGCTGCGACGGGTCGGCGCCCGGCTTGGTCGGGTCGATGCCCGGGCCCTCATAGGCGGCCTTGAAGCCGGCGAGGCCGAGCGGGAACGCCGCCTGCTTGTCCTGCAGGTTCAGCGCGGTGATCACCAGCACGCGGCCGGTCTTCATGCTGTTCACGAAGGGGTCGGGCACCTGCAACTCGGCATAGCAGGCATTGGGGAAGCAGATCGTGTACTTGCCCTCCTCCAGCTTGCCCTTGTCGACGCCGACGCGCAGGCCCGGCTGGATCAGGAGCAGCGGCGGCACGGCGATCAGCAGCATCTTCTTCGGGTCGCCGGAGATCTCGCGCAGCGCCACCGAGGCGACCACCTGGCCGTCCTGGGTGCGCAGTTCCTGCGCGATCAGGCAGATCTCGCGCTGCTGCGGATCCTTCGAGCAGAGCTTCACCCACGGGTTCGGCTGGCCGGGCTGCAGCTCCGCCGGCGGCAGCGCGGCGGCGCCCTTGTCGGCGGCGGCGCCCTTGTCGGCGGGAGCGGCGGGCGCGCCGGCCGGCGGCTTGGCGGCGGCGGGCGGCTGCGCCGGGCGGACGGCCGGCGGCGCCGCGGGCTTCGTCGCGGGCGGGGCGGCGGGCGGCGCGGCGGGCGGGGTCTGGCCCTGGGCGATGCTGCCGGACGCGAGCATGACGCTCAGCGCGGCGCCGACCACAGCGGCCGCAGACCCGGCCTTGCGCATGGAATAGTCAGTCATGGAGCCAATCCTCGACCCTTGCGGCAGCTCGACCGCTCCGGCCTGTCGGGCGGATCTGCACGGTGAGCCTTCTAACATCCAGCTGTCCACTGGTCGGCAAATGCGGCTGGAGCGTGATGCCGCGACCCGGCCCGTGCACGCTCCGTCCAAAACGTCCGCGCGGCTCTCGGCCGACGGGGCCCGAGATCAAGCGGAACGCCGCAGTTCCTTAGACGTGTTCGCCGCCGATTTCCAGTCGGCATTCATACGCGCCGGATGTCCCTTGCGGCCGCTGTGCTATGTTCGCCGCGCCCTGATCTTCGGAGGTTCCGCAGCGTGCCGTCCCGTTTGAAGCGAATCAGCCGAGCGGCGAGCGCCGCGCTCCTCAGCATCCCCCTCGCCGCCTCCGTCGCCGCCGCCGCCGAGCCCTCGCACGCCCTCGCCATGCGCGGCGAGCCGCTCTACCCGGCCGACTTCAAGGCCTTCGCCTATGTCAATCCGGATGCGCCGAAGGGCGGCCGCGTCACCTATGGCGTGCTCGGCTCGTTCGACAGCCTCAACCCCTTCACGGTGCGCGGCGAGGCGGCGCGCGGCATGCGCGACGGCGGGCACGAGAACTATGTCATCGAGAGCCTGATGACGCGCGGCCTCGACGAGGCCTTCACGCTCTATTGCCTGCTCTGCCGCACCGTGGAGGTGCCGGACGACCGCTCCTGGGTGGAATTCAAGCTGCGCCCCGAGGCGCGCTTCTCCGACGGCGCGCCGGTCACCGCCGCCGACGTCGCCTTCTCCTTCGAGGTGCTGAAGGAGCACGGCCGCCCGAATGTGACGATCCCCTACAAGAAGGTGGTCGAGGTCGCCACGCCGGATCCCGAGACGGTGCGCTTCGTGTTCAAGGATGGCAGCGACCGCGAGCTCGCCTTGATCATGGCGAGCATGCCGGTCTTCGCCAAGCACAAGATCACCCCGGACGAGTTCCCCAAGGCGAGCCTGACGCCGCTCACCGGCAGCGGCCCCTATGTGGTCGGCCAGGTGGAGCCGGGCGCGCGCGTCGTGCTGAAGGCCAATCCGGACTATTGGGGCCGTGCGCTCCCGGTCAACCGCGGCTTCAACAACTACGACGAGATCCGCTTCGACTATTATCGCAACGACAACAGCCTGTTCGAGGCGTTCAAGGCGGGCCTGATCGACGTCCTGCCCGAGGGCGACCCGTCGCGCTGGACCACGCGCTACGACTTTCCCGCCGTGCAGGACGGCCGCGTCGTCAAGGACTCGTTCGAGACGGCGCTGCCCAAGGGCATGTACGGCCTCGTCTTCAACACGCGCCGGCCGATCTTCGCCGATGTCCGCGTGCGCGAGGCGATCGCCATGCTGTTCGACTTCGAGTGGGTCAACAAGAACATCTATTCCGGCCTCTACCGCCGCACCGGCAGCTATTTCGAGGGCTCCGCGCTCGCCTCGCCGGGCCACCCGACGGATGCGCGCGAGCGCGAGATCCTGGCGCCGTTCCCGAACGCCGTACGCGCCGACATGATGGCCGGGACCTGGCGGCCGGTCGCCACCGACGGCAGCGGCCGCGACCGGCTGGTGCTGCGCAACGCGCTCGCCCTGTTCGGCGAGGCCGGCTGGAAATTCGACAAGGGCGCGCTGCGCAACGCCGCCGGCGAGGCGTTCTCGTTCGAGCTCGTCGTTGCCACCCAGGACCAGGAGCGGATCGCCACCGCGTTCCAGCGCAACCTGAAGCAGGTCGGCGCGGACGCGCGCATCCGGCTGCTCGATTCGGCGCAGTTCACGCGGCGCTGGCAGACCTTCGACTTCGACATGATGCCGTGGTCCTACACGGCCTCGCTCTCGCCCGGCAACGAGCAGCTGCAGCGCTGGAGCGTGCGCGCGGCCGAGACGCCCGGTTCGTTCAACCTCGCCGGCGCCGTGGACAAGGCGCAGGACGCCACCATCGAGGCGATGCTCGAGGCGAACACGTCAGAAGGTTTCGAGGCCGCCACGCGCGCGCTCGACCGGGTCTTGTTGTCCGGCTTCTATGTGGTGCCGCTGTTCCACAAGCCGGACCAGTGGATCGCACGGTGGACGCGAATCGCCAGACCTGAGAAGACTGCGCTCTGGGGCGCCGTGATCGCGTCCTGGTGGGTCAAGCCGACGCCCTGACCAGGCGCGCGGCGCGACCATTCGGAGCCGACATGATCGTCACCAGCGAAGAGGCGAGCCGCGCCCATATGTCGACCGGAGTCTGGGGGCGCGTCACGCTCGACCATGTGCTGCGCAAGACCGCGGTGAGCGCGCCGGATCGCATCGCGCTCGCCGATTTCGCCGACCGCGCCGCATGGACCAGCGGCGAGCCGCTGACGCTCACCTATGCGGCGCTGAACGACCGGGTCGAGGCGCTCGCCTCCTTCTTCGCCGGCCTCGGCATCCATCCCGACACGGTGGTGGCGACCCAGATGCCGCCGACCTCGGACGGCGTGGTGGTGCTGCTCGGTCTCATCCGCGCCGGCCTCGTCGTGGCGCCCTTGCCGCTCGCGCTCCGCGAAGCCGAAACGATCGGGCTCCTCACCGCGCTCGGCGCCAAGGCGATCGTCACCGTGGCGGAGACGGTCGGCGAGCAGCACGGCGAGCGCATGCGCGACGTGGCGGCCGAATTGTTCCAGATCCGATTCGTGTTCGCCGCCGGCAACCCTGTGCCGGACGGCCTGATCCCGCTCGACCGCGTCTTCGCCGAGGCCGAGGCGCTCGGCGCCGCCCCCGACGTGCCGCGCAAGGGCAACCCGGCCGACCATGCCGCGACGATCGCCTGGAGCGCCGAGCCGGGTCCGGGCGGCCGTCCCGTGCAGCTGCTCCGCTCGCACAACCACTGGATCGCCACCGGGCTCATGACGCTGCTCGAGGCGGGCATCGAGCAGAAGGCGACGATCGTCTCCCCGCTCGCGCCCTCGGGCGTCGCCGGCATCGGCTGCGGCATCGTGCCCTGGCTGCTGTCCGGCGGCACGCTGGTGACCGGGTTGCCGGGGTCGGTCGATCGCCTGGTGGAGGAAGCCGCGCGGTTCTCCGCCGGGCACATCCTGGTCCCCGCCCGCTTCGCCCGAAGGCTCGCCGAGCGGCTCGACGCGCATCGCGTGGAAGCCGCGCTGCTGGTCGTGAACCACGACCGGCGCGTGCCCGAATCGCTGCCGCGTGGCCATCGCGCCGTGGACCTGACCACGCTCGCCGAGCGCGCCGTGATCGCGCGGCGGCGCAAGGACGGCGCGCCGCCCGAGCCGATCCGCCTCGGCGCGGTCTCGGCGCCGGCCGATTCGGAGCTCGGCCCGACCCTCCTGGAGCTCCGCCTCAAGGCCGAGCCGCGCAAGGGCGGCGCCGACGTGGTGCAGGGCGAGTTGCAGCTGCGCGGCGCCATGGTGCCGAGCACGGCGACGCCGCGCGGCGCCGACGGGCCGGTGCGCAGCGCCAAGGATCCGGCCGGCTGGGTCGACACGGGGATCCTGGCGAAATGCCACGACGCGCATCCCGGCGTGGCCGAACTGAACGGACGCGGGCCGGATCTCTTCGGCGGCGGCCCGATGGAGATCGCGCTCGCGGAACTGGACGTCGCCCTGCAGGCGTGCGGCGGCGTGGTCGACGCGGCGGCCATCCCGTTCTCGGACGGCTGGGGCGCCGGCGAGATCGCCGCGGCGGTGGTGCCGAAGCCCGGCACCCGCTTCGACGACCGCGCCTATCTGGCGGAGCTGGAAGCGACGCGCCTCGGGTTGCACCGGATGCCGAGCCGCGTCATCACCGTGCCCTCGATCGCGCGCGCGCCGTCCGGCCGTGTGCTGCGCACCGGCATGGCGATCCATCTGATGCGCGCGCGCTGACCGGAACCGAGCAGTTAACGTTTCGGTAATGACCTCACGTCAGCCTTAACGTTTGAGAACGGCCGATTCCTCGTGGCTGCCGGAGATTGCCAGGAATGCAACGCGGTCGGATCCTCGTCGTCGAGGAGAATGCGCTGGCGGAAACGGACCGGCTCTGGGACCGCGTGCGCGAGGAAGGCTACGGCGTCACGGTGAGCGGCCTCGAAGCGACGCCGAATGTGGTGCGCGGCGGCTGCCGGCCGGACGTGGTCATCCTGAACTTCCTCGCCGCCGATCATGCCGGCGGCGACCGGGTCTATGTGGAGGCGGCCGAGCGTCTCGCCATGGCGGCGGGACGGCGGCGCCTGCCCGTCATCGCGGTCGGCCATCCGCGCGGCGGGCGGCCGATGGGCGTCGCCGACGTGGTGGCGGCCCCCTATTCGGCCGCGCGGCTGGTCGCGCGCATCGCGGCGCTGTCGCGCCTCGCCACCATGCAGGCGGAGATGCGCCGGCGCATGGAGACCGCCGCCGAATTCGGCGTGGACGCCCCGGAGGCGAGCGCCCCCGCGATCACCAACGACGCCAATGTTCTGGTCGCCGGCTCCGGCCGTCGCTTCATGTCGATCGAGACGGCGCTCTCCCGCGCCGCCGTGATCGTCGGTTCGTTCAGCCGCAACACCGCGCTCGACTATCTGTCGCGGCGCGACTTCGATTGCATCGTGGTGAACCAGCGCGCCGACCTCGCCCAGGACTTCGTGCGCGATCTGCGCCGCGACCCGGGCTTTTTCACCGTGCCGCTGATCGTGCTGCTCGACGAGCGCGAGGCCGATCATGTCGACCGACTCTATGCCGCCGGCGCGACCGAGGTGGTGTTCGATCCGCACATTGAAATGGACCTCGCCCGCGCGGTGCAGACCGCCGTGGCGGAGCACCGCTTCCGGCTCGCCCTGCAAAGCGTCTATGCCCGCGGCCGCCAGCTGGTGATCAGCGATACGCTCACCAATCTCTACACGCGCGGCTTCTTCCTCGCCCACCTGACCCGCATGCTGGCCGAGGCCGAGACCTCGGGCGAGCCGGTCGCGGTCGCAACCGTCGAGCTCGCCGATCTCGGCACGGTCAACGCCATCCACGGCCATGCCGCCGGCGACCACGTGATCCGCCAGGCCGGCCTCTGCATCGGCCGCCTCACCCGCGGCGAGGACGTGGCCGCGCGGATCGGCGGCGCCCGCTTCGCCATGATGATGCCGAATACCGCGGCGGACGAGGCGGAGATCGCCATGCGCCGCTGCGTGGCGGTGATCGGCACCACCCGCTTCGCGGTGCCGGGCAGCCTCGCCGCCGCCGACGTGCATCCGTTCGGCCGGGTCGCCGAGGCGCGGCCGGGCGACACCGCCGAGGCGATCCTGGAACGCCTCGCCGCGCCGCTCTGAGGCGCCTTGTCATTTCGCCCGCGCACTCTCGCAAGACGGCCGGGAAGCGGCTATATGGGCGCGATCCGACCCGCGTCCGAGCGGCCGGACCGGGAGGCGGCGATGGCCGGCGTGACGCTCAAACTGGACGTCGTCAGCGACGTGGTCTGCCCGTGGTGCTACATCGGCAAGCGCCGGCTCGAGCGCGCGGCCGAACTCGTCCCGGCCGTGGACCTGAAGATCCGCTACCGCCCGTTCCAGCTCGACGCCGCCATCCCGCGCGAGGGTCTGGAGCGCAAGGCCTATATGGAGGCGAAGCTGGGCGGACCGGCCGCCGTCGCCAATGCGCATGAACGTATCGCCGAGATCGGCGAGGAGCTCGGCATCCCGTTCGATTTCGCCGCCATCACCGTCGCCCCGAACACGCTCGACGCGCATCGCCTGATTCGCTGGGCGGGCGAGGCCGGGGTCGAGGCGGACGTGGTCGAGCGGCTGTTCCACGCCTATTTCGTCGACGGCGAAGACATTGGCGACGCGGAGGTGCTCGCGGATATCGGCGCGGCGGCGGGGCTCGACCGCGACGAGGTGGCGCGCTGGCTCGCGACCGACGCGGACCGCGACGACGTCGCCGCCGAGGTCGCGGAAGCCCAGCGGATCGGCGTGACCGGCGTGCCCTGCACCATCGTTGAGGGCCGCTACGCCGTGATGGGCGCGCAGGAACCCGCCGCGCTCGCCCGCGCCTTCGCCGAGATCGCCGAGGAGAAGAATTTCGGCGTCAAGTCCTGACCCGACGCCCCGTTGCCGTGACGCCGCGTTCCCCGCAATTTGGCCAAGGACCTTGGCTAGAAGCCAGCCGTTCGACGGTCTAAGTCGCACCGTCATCCTTTTCTCCGCAGAAGCACAGGACCGTCCATGAACGCCAAGACGCTCGGCCTCGCGGCCGCCCTCCTCGCCTCCACCTTCGTGGTCGTCCAGCCTGTCCAGGCCCAGTCGGTGCGCGACCGCATCGTGGCCATGATCAAGGACGGAGCGACCGCGGCCGGCGCCAAGGACGTCACGGTCAACAACGTGACCGGGGACGACAGCCGCTTCACCATCGGCGAGACCACCGCCACGACGGAGACGGACGGGCGCACCACCACCTTCACGGCCGGGCCGACCACCTATGTGGGCGCCAAGATCGCGCCGGACGGCGGCTATACGATCAACCAGATCGACGCGACGGACGTGAACATCGAGGAGGAGGAGTCGAGCTTCTCGATCGATGCGGTGAAGGTCACGAACTATCTCGGCCAGGCGCTCGACAAGGCGCGGGCCAACAACTTCATGGGCGACCGGTTCGACCGGCTCGAAATGACCGGCATCAGCCTGGAAGAGGCGAGCGGGCCGAACATCACCGCGCAGTCGCTCGTCATGACCACCGGCGGCGACATCGGCGGACTGCCCTCCAAGGGCAGCCTAGAGGTGAAGGCGATCGTGCTGCCGGTCGACGAGTCGAACGACCAGCAGAAGGCGCTCGCCGACCTCGGCTACAAGGAGCTCAACATCGATCTCTCGGCGTTCGGCAGCTTCGACGAGAAGTCGAAGCGGCTGTCGCTCGACAACCTCCTGATCGGCGGCCAGTCGGTCGGCAAGTTCAGCCTGTCGCTCGCCTTCGGCAACGTCACCGCCGACGCCCTGCAGCAGCTGCGCGCCGCCCAGGACGACAACGCCAAGCAGCTCGAAGTGATGCAGGCCTTCACCCTGGACGGCCTGACGATCCGGCTCGAGAACGACTCGATCGTCGACCGGATGCTCGACAACCAGGCGAAGCAGCAGGGCGTGGCGCGCGCCGATCTGGTCAAGGGCCTGAGCGAGGGCCTCGGCCCGATGCTCGCCGCGATCAACAATCCGGCCACCAGCCAGAAGGTGCAGGCCGCCGTCGACGCCTTCCTGAAGGCGCCGAAGTCGCTCTCGGTCTCGATCAAGCCGGCCAATCCGGTGCCGTTCGCCCAGCTCGTCGCCGTCGCCGGCGTGGCGCCGCAGACACTGCCGGACCTTCTCGGCTTCGACATCGTCGCGAATCGCTGAGCCGGCAACCCGCGCGGCACCGTCGCGGGCCGCGCGGGTCCGACCCAAATGCTTGAAGACATTTTCATTTCTCAAGACGTACCGCGGATTCGCCGTAGCGCTTGCGTGACGGCTTGGCCGCTGTAGAGTGCCGGTCTCGCCGTTCCCCCGCGGCGCGCAGCATGTCTTCATCCGTCGAACCGAAAGCAGCCATGCATCGTTTGGTGATGCCTGTTCTGGTCGGACTCGCAGGCTGCGTCGCCACGGCGCTCGCCGTCGCGGTGCTGGTCGACCACGGCACGCCGAGCCCGGCTGATGCGTCCGCCCCCGAACTCGGCCGCACCTTCGCCGGCATCGGCCTGCGCGACACGCTGACCGGCCTCGACCTCGACCGCCCCGTCGTCGAGGACACGCCTTTCGTCGACGGCGCGCTTCTGACCGATGCGCTGCGCGGGTCCACGCTGCCCGCCGCCGCGCGCAGCAAGGTGGACCGCCTGCCCATGCCGGCCGCCAGGCTCGGCAGCGCCGCGCAAGCCGGCGCGGCGGCGCACGGCCTCGGCGGCGGCGTCACCATCAACACGCGCCTCAACAACGCGCCGGTCTCCATCGCGATGCCGATCCTCGCCTATGCGGCGGTCGATCCGGACGCCGGCCTGCCGTTCGACGCATTGCTCGGCCCGGCGTCGCGCGGCCCGGCGCCGTCGCCCCCCGCGACGCTGCCGCCGCCGGTTCCCGAGGAGGACGGCGACGTGGTCGAACTCCTGCCCGTGCCGCGGCCGAAGCCGAAGCTCGGCGACGTCGTGGCCTCGCTTCCCGCCAATCTGCCGGTTCCGCGCGGCCGGCCGCTGGTCGGCCTGCCGCCCGCGAAGCCGGATCCGGCGCCGACGGCGGCGCAGGTGCCCGGCGCGGTCGAACCGGGCGCGATCGCCCCTCCGGTGCCGGTGCAACTGCCGCCGTCGACCGCCAACGGCGAGACCGTGGTGACCGCGTCGCTCGGGCCGCCGAAGATCCCGGACTCGAGCGGCAGCAGCCTGTTCGACCGCTTGCTCAACAAGCCGCCGGAGACGAAGCCCGGCATCCCGACCAAGACGCCGTTCGGCGTTCCCTTCGTGCTGCAGACGCAATCGGTCGAGACCGCGTGCCTGCGGCCCGAACTGGTCGAGATGCTGCGCACGATCGAGACGCATTACGGCAAGAAGGTCGTGATCACCTCCGGCTACCGCGACCGCGGCGATTCGGGCTCCCTGCATCGCCGCTGCGCCGCCGCCGACATCATCGTCCCCGGCGTCGAGGCGAAGGCGCTCGCGGTCTATGCGCGCACGATCCCGAACATGGGCGGCGTCGGCACCTACTGCCACCCGAGCATGATCCATGTGGACGTCGGGTCCGCGCGCGACTGGAAATACGGCTGCGGCAGCTACTTCGCCATGCGCGACCACTCCGCCGGCTGGGGCAAGCCGCCGCAGGACGAATGACGGCCGCCCCGCCGCCGGCGCTTCGCTCTCTCTCACCGATGGCGTAACGGCCGGCAGGCGTTGAGACACGCTGCGCCCGGGCGGTCGATCTCGCTCGCCGCTACGGCCGATAACGCGCGCCAAGCAACGACTTACCGCCCTTTCTTCCCCATCGACGTGAGCGAGGGATAGCGGCCGCGCTTCACCGGCGGTGGCGGCGCGGGCGGCGGGGTCGGCTTCAGGTGCAGCCGCTTCATGTCGCCCGCCTGGACGCCGCCCGTGTCCTTGCCCTCGGCGATGCGGACGAGCTGGGTCAGCACCACGGCGGTGCCCTTCAGGCGCTGGTCCGCATCCGGCCAGTCGCGCGACAGCACGATTTTCTGGTCGGGCCGGATCTTGGCGAGCGAGCCCTGCTCGGCGATGTAGCGCACGAGCCCGGCCGGATTGGCGAAGGTGTTGGCCCGGAAGGCGATGACGATGCCCTTCGGCCCGGCGTCGATCTTCTCCACATGGGCTCGCCGGCAGAGCGACTTGATGTAGACGATCTTCAAGAGCTGATCGACCTCCTCCGGCAGCGGGCCGAAGCGGTCGATCAGTTCCGCGCCGAAGGCGTCGATCGCCTCGGTCGTGTCGAGGTCGGCGAGCCGGCGGTAGAGGCCGAGCCTGAGCGCCAGGTCGCCCACATAGGTCTCCGGGATCAGCACTGGCGTGCCGACCGTGATCTGCGGCGACCACTGGTCCTCGGTCTCCTCCACCGAGCCGGACTTCAGCGTCGCCACGGCCTCTTCGAGCATCTGTTGGTAGAGCTCGTAGCCGACCTCCTTGATGTGGCCGGACTGCTCGTCGCCGAGAAGATTGCCCGCGCCGCGGATGTCGAGGTCGTGGCTCGCGAGCTGGAAGCCCGCGCCGAGGCTGTCGAGCGACTGCAGCACCTTGAGCCGCCGTTCCGCCGGCGTCGTCAACGGCTTGGTCGCCGGCACCGTGAAGAGTGCATAGGCGCGCAGCTTCGAGCGCCCGACGCGGCCGCGCAGCTGGTAGAGCTGGGCGAGGCCGAACATGTCGGCGCGATGCACGATGAGCGTGTTGGCGGTCGGGATGTCGAGCCCGGATTCGACGATCGCGGTAGACAGCAGCACATCGTACTTGCCCTCGTAGAAGGCGTTCATGACGTCCTCCAGGTCGCCCGCCGCCATCTGCCCGTGGGCCACGCAGACCTTCACCTCGGGGGCGATCTCCTTCAGGAATTCCCGCCGCTCCGCGAGGTCGGCGACGCGCGGCACCACATAGAAGCTCTGGCCGCCGCGGTAATGCTCGCGCAGCAGCGCCTCGCGGATGGTGAGCGGATCGAACGGCGTGATGAAGGTCCGTACCGCGAGGCGGTCGACCGGCGGGGTGGCGATGATGGAGAGTTCGCGCACGCCCGTGAGCGCGAGCTGCAGCGTGCGCGGGATCGGCGTCGCCGTGAGGGTCAGGACATGCACGTCCGCCTTCAGCTCCTTCAGCCGCTCCTTGTGCTTCACGCCGAAATGCTGCTCCTCGTCCACGACGAGGAGGCCGAGGTCGCGGAAGGCGATGCCCTTGCCGAGAAGAGCGTGCGTGCCGATCACGATGTCGACGCGCCCGTCCGCCAGCTCCTCCTTGGTCCTGGCGAGGTCCGCCGCCGGCACCAGGCGCGAGGCCTGGGCGACACGGAACGGGAGGCCGCGGAAACGGCTCTCGAAGGTGCGGTAGTGCTGGCGCGCCAAGAGCGTGGTCGGTACCACGACGGCGACCTGCTTGCCCGATGCCGCCGCCACGAAGGCCGCGCGCAAGGCGACTTCCGTCTTGCCGAAGCCGACGTCGCCGCACACCAGCCGGTCCATCGGCCGGCCCGCCGCCATGTCCTCCATGACGGCTTCGATCGCCGCCAGCTGGTCGTCCGTCTCGTCATAAGGGAAGCGCGCGGCGAATTCGTGCGCGAGGCCTTCCGGCGGGGTCAGCACCGGGGCCGGCCGGGTCAGCCGTTCGGCGGCGGTGCGGATGAGCGCGCTCGCGATCTCGCGGATGCGGCTCTTCATCTTGGCCTTGCGGGCCTGCCAGGCGACGCCGCCGAGCTTGTCGAGCTGCACCTCGGCGTCGTCCGAGCCGTAGCGCGTCAGAAGCTCGATGTTCTCGACCGGCAGATAGAGCTTGTCGTTGCCCTGGTAGAAGATCTCCAGGCAGTCGTGCGGCGCGCCGGCGGCCGTGATGGTCTTCAGGCCCGAGAAGCGGCCGATGCCGTGATCCACATGGACGACGATGTCGCCCTCGTTGAGGCCCGCCACCTCGGTCAGGAAGTCGGCGCCCTTGGCGCGCTTCCGCTTCTGGCGGACGAGCCGGTCGCCGAGGATGTCCTGCTCGCCGACGACGGCGAGGTCGTCCGTCTCGAAGCCCTGCTCCACGCCGAGCACGCCGAGCCCGATCATCCCCTTGTCGAGCGCGGTCAGTTCCGGGAAGGTGGCGACGCGGTGAAGCCGCTTCAGCCCGTGGTCGGCGAGCACCTGAACGAGCCGGTCGAGCGCGCCCTCCGACCAGCCGGCGAGCAACACGCGCTTTTTCGCCCGAAGCTCGGCGAGATGGGCGATCACCGCGTCGAACACGTTGACGTCGCCCGCCGCCCGCTCGGCCGCGAAGCCGCGGCCCTGGCGGCCGCCGAGGTCGAACACCGTGCGGTGGTCCTCGGGCCGGGCGAACGGCGTCATGTCGGCGGTCGGCCGGTCGGCGAGCCGGGTCGTCCATTCCTCGCGCCCGAGATAGAGCGCCGACGGCTCGACCGGCTTGTAGGGCACGGCGCCGGAGCGGGCCTCGTTCATCTGCTCGCGGCGGGCCTGGTAGTGGTCCTCGATCAGCGCGATGCGCTCGCCGAGCGCCTCGTCGACCTGCGCGTCGAGCATGACGGGCGCGTCCGCCGCGTAGTCGAAGATCGTCTCCAGCCGGTCATGGAAGAGCGGCAGCCAGTGTTCGAGGCCGGCATAGCGCCGCCCCTCACTGATCGCCTGGTAGAGCGCGTCGTCCTTGTTGGAGGCGCCGAAGCGGGCGACATATTCGCGTCGGAACCGGCTGACCGTGTCGGGGACGAGCGTCACCTCCGACATGGGTACCCATTCCAGCCGCTTCAGCTGGCCGGTGGTGCGCTGCGTCTCCGGATCGAAGCGGCGGATCGATTCGAGCGTGTCGCCGAAGAAGTCGAGCCTGACCGGCGCCTCGGCGCCCGGCGCGTAGAGGTCGAGGATGCCGCCGCGGACCGCGTATTCGCCCGTGTCGCGGACCGTCGCGGTGCGGGAGAAGCCGTTGTTCTCCAGCCATTTGACGAGATCCGCCATGTCCACGCGGTTGCCCGGCGCGGCCTGGAAGGTTTCCGCCGCCACGAGCAGGCGCTCGGGGATGCGCTGCACGGCGGCGTTGACTGTGGTGAGCAGGACGAGCGGCTTGTCCGCCTTGGCGGGCTTTACGAGCCGCGACAGGGTCGCCATGCGGCGCGCCACGATGACGCTGTTGGGCGAGACGCGGTCATAAGGCGTGCAGTCCCAGGACGGGAACGTCATCACCGCCACGTCCGGCGCGAAGAAGGCGAGCCCCTGTTCGAGCGCCGCCATGCGGCTGCCGTCGCGCAGCACGACGAGGAGGCTCGGGCGACCGTCGCGGGTACCGCGCCGGCGCGCCAGGTCGCCGACCACGAGCCCTTCCAGGCCGTCCGGGACGCTGGTCAGCGCCACATGGGTGGCGCGGGCGAAGAGATCGGGGATCGGCTTCATGCGGGGATCGGCTTCATCCGGGATCGGGTTCAGGGGGTCGTCCGGCGCGGCGGTCCGCCCCTCGTTCCGCGGCGGGGCTCGTCAGGCGAACGATCGGCGCGCGCTCAGGCGCCGCCTCCAAGATGGAACGCGCGGACGCGGCGGAACACGGCCGTGTCGTAGTTCTGCGGCGTTTCCTCCCGCCCGATCAACCAGGCGAAGAGATCGCGGTCCGGCACTTCCATCAGCAGTTCGAAATCGCCGAACTCGCGCTCGTCCAGGTCCTGGATATGCGCGTCGGCGAAGCGGCCGAGCAGCAGGTCCATCTCCTTGGTGCCGCGGTGCCAGGCGCGGAACAGCGCCTTCTTGCGCACCGCGGGCAGGCCGTCGCTCGATCGCTGGGTCCCCGACATGTGGCCTTCTTCCCTCACCACGGCAAGCGGCGCCGGATCCGTTCGGGAGCCGTCGCGCGCGCGGCGGACACCGGTCCACCCGCTCCTCTCCTAGCGCGTTCGGGCCGCCTTGTCAGTGCGACTTCGTTTCCGCGCCGAAGCATCGGCCGATGCGCCACACCCCGGCGCATGGCGCAGCGCAGGCTTTGCTGCGATGCACGCATTCGTGACCGGCGCGCCGGGATCCCGCTTCCCGCCGGCACGTTTTGAGCCGAAGCAGCAGGGCGGGCGCGGCGGTGGCACGACGGATCGACTCGATCGACTTCTGGCGCGGCTTCGTGCTCGTTTGCATCTTCATCAACCACATCCCCGGCAATTCGCTCGGCTATCTGACCCCGCGCAACCTCGGCTTCTCCGATTCGGCCGAGGCCTTCGTGTTCCTCGCCGGCGTTTCCGTCGTGCTCGCCTATGCGCGCCGCTTCGCCGAACAGGGGCCTTTCGCGGGTGCCCGGCCGCCGCTCGTCCGCGCGGCGCGGCTCTATGTGGTTCACATCGTCGTGTCGATCGCAGGCTTCCTGCTCTTCGCCGGCGCCGCCTATCTGGCCGACCTGCAGGCGCTGCTCCTGGAGGACGGCCGCTCGCTCATCCTGGAGGACCCGTCCGCGAGCCTCTCGGCGCTGTTCTCGCTCGATCTGCAATTCGGCTTCTACAACATCCTGCCGCTCTACATCGTGCTCCTCGTCGCGACGCCGCTGTTCCTCTCCGCCGGGCTCAGGAGCCCCGTGGGCATGCTGGCCGGCGCCGCCACGCTCTATACGCTGACGCGCGTCGCCGGGCTCGGCTTGCCGACCAACGGCCTCGCCTGGAGCTGGTATCTCAATCCGCTCACCTGGCAGCTGATGTTCGCGTTCGGCGTGATGACGGCCTTCGCGATGAAGAACGGCGAAGTACCGGTCAACCCGGCGCTGACCCGGATCTCCCTCGTCTATGTCGCGGTCTCGGGCGCGATCGTATCGAACATGCTCGGGCTCGCGCCTGGCCTCGTCGACGACGTGGGCGTCTATCTCGACTGGGACAAGGGGCAGCTCGGCACGATCCGTCTCGTCGACTTCCTGCTGCATGCCTATGCGGTCTACGCGCTCGGCTTGACGGCGAAGCTCAGGCCTTTTGCGTTTTACCAGCCCATGGCCAAGCTCGGCCGCCATTCCCTCGTCATCTTTTGCTGTGGTAGCTTGCTGAGTTCGCTCGGCCAGATCCTGACGGAGATCTGGCCAGGGTCGATCGTCTTCGATATCGTCTTCGTCGGAGCAGGCGTCGCGGTCCTGCTGACCCTTGCGAGCTTTATTGAATGGCAACGCCGACCCGTCGATCAGCAAACCGCCTGACCATCGCCCTCGCCTGCCTGTCCGTGTTCCTCGCCACCGTGGCCGCCGTCGCCGGATCGGGCAGCCCGGCCGAGGCCGGCCGCTCCAAATGCATCTCGACCTCGATCCGGTTCCCGTCGGGCGGCGCGCTGGAACGCACCGCGGCGCGCTTCGCCATGCATGCGCCGGTGCGCATCCTGGCGATCGGCTCCTCGTCGACCGCCGGCATCGGCGCGTCGGCGCCGAGCTTCACTTATCCCGCGCAGCTCCAGGCCGCGCTGCAGGAGCGCTTCCCGGGCACGCCGGTTGAGGTCGTCAATGCGGGGATCGGCGGCGAGACGGCGATCATGACGCTCGCCCGGCTCACGCGCGAACTCGACCGGCTGAAGCCCGACCTCGTCCTCTGGCAGGTCGGCACCAACGACGCGCTCATTCCGACCATCTCGGAGGCGGATTTCGAGACCGTGGTGGAGCGCGGCGTCGCCGCGGTGGCCGCCCACGGCGCCGACATCGTCATGGTCGACCAGCAGTTCTTCAAGAAGGTCAAGGATCCGGCTCGCTACGAGCGCTTCGTGGCCGTGGTCGAGCGCGTCGCGCGCGAGCGCCGCATCTGCCTCTTCCCGCGCTACCGGATCATGAAGGACTGGGACAAGCCCGTGGCCGCCCTCCCGTCCGCGCCCGCCATCGCCGACGGCGACAGCGACCCGGTGCAGCTCGACGCCATGCTGTCCGCCGACGGCTTCCATATGAACGACCGCGGCTATGCCTGCGTGGCGAATTTGATCGCCGACGAGATCCAGGACCTGGTCAATGGCGCGGAGCCCTGAGGTTGGCGGTCAGCGAGCTGCATCCGATCAGGTCGCATTGCAGCTTGCCCCGCCGAAGCCGTTGGCAGATCTGAGCGGGCAAAAGTCGCTGAGGAGGTCGATGTCTTATTTCTTTTCAGCAGGGGGGATGGCTAAGAATGCATGTTAGCCGCCGAATGCGAGTTGAGTTCAGCGATCCATGCGGGGGTGTAAGGGATGCCGTCGACGGAAACAATCCAGCTCGACATCACCTCAGCCTCGAACAGGGACGATCCGGGCCAAGGCGTCGCGTTGAAGCGCTGGCCATCGGGCAGCGTCATCCATCCGTCGCTCGAAACGGTGTAGCCCTCGTTGAGGAGCAACCGGCCCAAGGTCCAGACCTCCGCCCTGTAAAGCGTAAGGTATTTGGCGAGAGCTGGTATCCCAGCGCGAACGATAGAATAGCGCTCACGGCCCGTTCGCGCGTCAGAGAACAGAACTTGAATCGGCGTGTCCTCAAGTGAAGCCTTGACTGCGCCGGTTCGCGCTCGAACGAGCACAGCGTCGGTCCCGCGCTGCTCCACAATGCAGCGGTCAAGTCTTAGTACATCGGCAATGGCTAGCCATTCGCCGTTGTCAGACAATACCTGATGGCCTGGGGTCATCCTCAGACCTCGGAGATTTATGACCGACTTAGCGACCTTTCGAAACAGTCTCGTTACCCTTCTAGGCTGAAGGTTGCTCAAACCTTGAGCTTCGTGGCCATCGAAGGCCATCACATCATCACCAACTTGAATATCTTCAATGCGCTTTTCTGTACCGTCCGCCATAAGAATCCGCGTCCCAGCAAGGAAGCATTTTGGCGGCTTTTCTGTTATATCTGTGAAATCCTCGATCGCCTCAATCAAATTGCTACCACCAATCGATATTGTCTTCCCGTTGACCGTCACACGACCAATCTCTATGGTCTTATTCTTTCGATTCGAATTAAAGTATGCGACCGGATCAATAACCCCTTTTATCTTCCCGGCTAAGAGCGTCTTGATATCAATTATCTGAATGTGAACGTGATAATCCTTTATAGTTGGTCCAGTTTTTATAATTGGTCCACTTTTTCACATTGTGCCAACCTGGACACCAGGAGTGACGACTTGACCTTGCGTAACCAATATTGTGTCCATATGCAATATTTGGAGCTGAAGACCGTCGTCCATCAAAATTGAAACCAAGCCCCATTCGGGTGATATCCCATCAACCTTGCCTGCTACGGGTGAATACACTGGAGGATTGGTAAGATTAATTCCTCCTTGCCCCAGACCATTGTTATAGTTGAAATCAACCCCAAGATGAGGAGAGCTTCCGCTTTTCCGTTCACGACCAAATTCACTTGTGACATGCGGTCCAACACCGTCAATTGGGTGCAAAGTGTCGTTCATCACCTGATTCCAGTCCATCTCCAGCACTCCGCCGCTTTCAGGGGTTGGTGTCCAACATCTCCACAAGCATCCAACATTCTCGAATTTGGCTAAACGTATAAACGAATGTAACATCAGAGTCCGGAACACCCACCACAACCTTAGGTGAAATTCCCTCGCTTAAAATAGTTTGAACAAGCTCATCACCGAGTCTCGCGCTCTCATTAGGAAATAAAAACTTACCCCTGAATATTGGAAGTTCCTTAATACTATAGACTTGCATATGATTTAAAAATGGCAGACCTGTATCTTCTTTCCAGTTAACAAAACTAAATGTAAGGGGCCACTTAGTGTATCTTCTTTGTACATCGACACTTTCCGAGAAAACCCTCAAGAACTCGCTAAAGGTATTTGCTGGGCATCGCACGCTACTTGCTTGAGCTGACGCCAGGTCCCCACAGCAAAGAAACAGGCTTAGAATAGTGATACAAATTAATTGCCTTCTTAAACTGGCGATTAATTTACAATTAAGTAGTGATTCAGGGCCATTGAATCTTTTATATTTCATTTTTCTTAGATCACACTCCTAAATGAGAATATGTGATGTGTTACCATCAACAAGCTTATTTTTTGCCAACGCGAAGGTCAATCTTTTTATGGAAATTTTCAAATAGCGAATGATCTGTTTGCTCTCGCAAAAACATTATGTACTAATGTTATTGTAGTATCTGGAATGCATTGATATTTCGGTCAAGTAATACCCAACTAGAAATGGATTAGATTAAATCTAGTTACTGCCTGCCGCCTCGAAGTCGTCTTCGAAATTTGTTGAAGAAGATGCCAACGATGGGACCGATGGACGCCCGGAGCCGATGAGAATATACGCTAAAGGCCTAGGACAGCGCCTAAAGCGTATCCGTTGGCCTTCGGCCGGCAAAATCCAAAGCATTCCCCTCCAGTTGTGCGGAACGCCTACGGTTACAACAGCTTCGGTCCAGCTTCCGCGCAGCATCCGGGCGAAGCCTCGCCCAACGAGCCCTTCTGTTGCACCATGACGCCTACAAAATCCGATGCCAGCCGAACCGGAAGGACCGGTCCCCGCCGCCATCGCGGCAAGGACCGATCGGTCGATCCGATCAGGCGTTGACCGCGTCCTTCAGGCCCTTGCCGGCCCGGAACTTCGGCGACTTCGACGCGGGGATCGCGATGGACTCGCCGGTGCGCGGGTTGCGCCCTTCCGAGGCGGCGCGCTCGGCGACCGCGAAATTGCCGAAGCCGGCGATCTTCACTTCGTCGCCCTTGCCGAGCGCCGAGGAGATGACATCGAACGTCGCCTCGACAGCCTTGCCGGCCTCAGCGCGGCTGAGCCCCGTCTTGGTGGAGACTTCGGCGATCAGATCGTTCTTGTTCATGCCTGTCCAATCCTTCTGTCCAGTCGGGCCGCCCTCTTGAAGGAGCAGGCCGCGGTTCATTGCCCGGAGGCATCGGTCCCGGCCCGATGTCGATCCTCCCGGCCGCGCTTCGATCCGGACCGCGCACGAAACCCTCGAGTTCGCCCGCCGGTTTGCGCCGATCTCCCGGATTTCCGCCGAGTCGTCGCCGCGCTGGACCGTGCGAGCCCAAAAGCCTTGAAAATCCAAGGTTCGCAAGTGGCGGACGGCCACTTCCTGCGGTTTTCCCGCAGAAATCGGCCATTTTCTGAGCCACGCCCCGGAATTCCGGGTGCTTCGGACGAAAAAAAGGCCCCGCTGCGCGTGGCAACGGGGCCCTGGTCGTCGCGATCGAGGATCGTCAGTGCGCCGTGATGCCGGGCACTTCGTCGTCGGCGGGGTTCGCCGGCGTACCGGTCGGCTCCTCCCACTCGATCGGTTCCGGCACCCTCAGGAGCGCGTGGCGCACCACCTCGTCCATCCGGCTGACCGGCACGATCTCCAGCCCGCTCTTCACGTTCTCCGGGATGTCCGCCAGGTCCTTGGCGTTGTCCTCGGGGATCAGCACCTTCTTCAGGCCGCCCCGCAGCGCCGCCAGCAGCTTCTCCTTGAGGCCGCCGATGGGCAGCACCCGGCCGCGCAGCGTGACCTCGCCGGTCATGGCGATGTCCTTGGAGATCGGGATCCCGGTCAGGACCGAGATGATCGCCGTCGCCATCGCGATGCCCGCGGACGGGCCGTCTTTCGGCGTCGCGCCCTCGGGCACGTGGACGTGCACGTCGCGCTTCTCGAAGAGCGGCGGCTCGATGCCGAAGTCGATCGCACGCGAGCGCACATAGGACGCCGCCGCTGAGATGGACTCCTTCATCACGTCCTTGAGGTTGCCGGTCACCGTCATGCGGCCCTTGCCGGGCATCATCACGGCTTCGATCGTCAAGAGCTCGCCGCCCACCTCGGTCCAGGCGAGGCCGGTGACGGCCCCGATCTGGTCCTCGCGTTCCGCCTCGCCGTAGCGATAGCGCGGCACGCCGAGATAGTCCTCGAGCTGCTTCTGGTCGACGCCGACCGACTTCGTCTTCTTGAGCACGAGGTCCTTCGTCGCCTTGCGGGCGAGCGACATGATCTCGCGCTCGAGGTTGCGCACGCCCGCCTCGCGGGTGTAGCGGCGGATGATCTGCCGGAGCGCGTCGTCCTCGAGCTTGAACTCCTTCTCCGCCAGGCCATGGTCCTTCATGGCCTTCGGGATCAGGTGGCGGCGCGCGATCTCGACCTTCTCGTCCTCGGTGTAGCCGGCGATGCGGATGATCTCCATCCGGTCCATGAGCGGGGCCGGGATGTTGAGCGTGTTCGCCGTGGTCACGAACATCACGTCCGAGAGGTCGTACTCGACCTCCAGGTAGTGGTCCATGAACGACTGGTTCTGCTCCGGATCGAGCACTTCGAGGAGCGCCGCCGACGGGTCGCCGCGGAAGTCCATGCCCATCTTGTCGATCTCGTCGAGCAGGAAGAGCGGGTTGGACTTCTTCGCCTTGCGCATCGACTGCACGACCTTGCCCGGCATGGAGCCGATATAGGTCCGCCGGTGGCCGCGGATCTCCGCCTCGTCGCGCACGCCGCCGAGCGACATGCGCACGAATTCGCGGCCCGTGGCCTTGGCGATCGACTTGCCGAGCGAGGTCTTGCCGACGCCGGGAGGGCCGACGAGGCAGAGGATCGGCCCCTTCAGCTTGTTGGCGCGCGACTGCACGGCGAGGTACTCGACGATGCGTTCCTTGACCTTGTCGAGGCCGAAGTGGTCCGTGTCGAGGACCTCCTGCGCGAGCGGCAGGTCGTTCTTCAGCTTCGACTTCTTGCCCCAGGGGATGCCCAGGAGCCAGTCGAGGTAGTTGCGCACCACGGTCGCCTCGGCCGACATCGGCGACATCTGCCGGAGCTTCTTCAGCTCGTTGCCGGCCTTTTCGCGGGCTTCCTTGGAGAGCTTGGTCTTCTTGATCCGGTCCTCGAGTTCGGCGAGCTCGTCGCGGCCGTCCTCGTTGTCCCCGAGCTCCTTCTGGATCGCCTTGATCTGCTCGTTGAGGTAGTACTCGCGCTGCGTCTTCTCCATCTGCCGCTTGACGCGGGAGCGGATACGCTTCTCCACCTGGAGCACGGAGATCTCCGACTCCATGAAGCCGAGCACCTTCTCCAGCCGCTGCGCGACCGAGATGATGGCGAGCAGTTCCTGCTTGTCCGGGATCTTCACGGCGAGGTGGCTCGCCACCGTGTCGGCGAGCTTCGAATAGTCCTCGATCTGCGTCACCGTGCCGAGGACCTCGGGCGACACCTTCTTGTTGAGCTTCACATAGTTCTCGAACTCGGACACGACCGAGCGGGCGAGCGCCTCCATCTCGACCTTGGTGCCGACCTCTTCCTCGAGCGGCGTCACCTCGGCCTCGTAGAGGTCCTGGCGATCGGAGAACTGCACGATCTCGGCGCGCGAGGCGCCCTCGACCAGCACCTTCACGGTGCCGTCGGGCAGCTTCAGGAGCTGCAGGACGCTCGCGAGCGTGCCGACCCGGTAGATCTGGTCGATCGCCGGATCGTCGTCGCCGGCGTTCATCTGCGTCGCGAGCAGGATCTGCTTGTCGGACCGCATCACCTCCTCGAGCGCGCGAATCGACTTCTCGCGACCGACGAAGAGGGGAACGATCATGTGCGGAAACACGACGATGTCCCGGAGGGGGAGGACGGGGAACATCTCTCCGGAACCGCCGGTCTTGCGGGGAAGGTCCGTCATACTCTTCTGTCCTTTCTCGGCTCACCCCGCGGCCGATCTCGTCGCGAGCCCCGGCAGGGGTGGGACCCGCGGCGGTCCGGCATCGCCGAGCCCACGGCCACGGCCGTGGCGGGTTCGGGGATGACGTCTGTCTTGGCGCGACCGGCCGGCGTCCTCCAGGGAGCCACGCCACCGAACCGCCGATGAGACCACATCAGGTCCCTATTAGGTGGCGTTCGACCGGGAGGGTGTCAAGGAAAAGCCCCGGCTCGTCACGGCAATTGTGAATGACTACAATTCCAGTTGGATCACAAAGACTTAACTGGAATGCGCGCGGCGCCGCACAGGGCCGTGGCCTACGCCCCCGCAGGAAGCTGCCCCGCGTTGCCGGCGGGCACCACGCCGACGCCCTGCCCTAGCGGCGCCAGCGTCGAACCGGAAACGTCCCGCGCCGGCCAGATCGACCGGCCCGGGACACGAAAAAGGCCCGCCGGGGCGGGCCTCGAACCGTTCGTTTCGGAGGAGCGTCGCGACTCAGGCGGAGCTCGCCTGCGCCTGATCCTCGTAGGTGTAGAGCGGGCGCGCATTGCCGTCGACGACCTCGCCGGAGATCACGATCTCCTTCACGCCCTTGAGGCCGGGCAGGTCGAACATCGTGTCGAGCAGGATGCCCTCCAGGATCGAACGCAGGCCGCGGGCGCCGGTCTTGCGCTCGATCGCCTTGCGGGCGATCGCCTTCAGCGCCTCCTCGTGGAACACGAGTTCCACGCCTTCCATCTCGAACAGGCGCTGGTACTGGCGGGCGAGCGCGTTCTTCGGCTCGGTCAGGATCTTGACGAGGGCTTCCTCGTCGAGGTCCTCGAGCGTCGCGATGATCGGCAGGCGGCCGATGAATTCCGGGATGAGCCCGAACTTCAAAAGGTCCTCCGGCTCCACCATGCGGAAGAGCGTGCCGGTGCGACGGTCCTCCGGCGCCGCGACGCGTGCCTTGAACCCGATCGAGGTGCCCTTGCCGCGCTCCGAGATGATCTTCTCGAGCCCGGCGAAGGCGCCGCCGACCACGAACAGGATGTTGGTCGTGTCGACCTGCAGGAACTCCTGCTGCGGATGCTTGCGGCCGCCCTGCGGAGGCACGGAGGCGACGGTGCCTTCCATGATCTTCAGGAGCGCCTGCTGCACGCCCTCGCCCGACACGTCGCGCGTGATCGACGGGTTGTCGGACTTGCGGCTGATCTTGTCGACCTCGTCGATATAGACGATGCCGCGCTGCGCGCGCTCGACATTGTAGTCGGCCGCCTGCAGGAGCTTCAGGATGATGTTCTCGACGTCCTCGCCGACATAGCCGGCCTCGGTGAGGGTGGTCGCGTCCGCCATGGTGAAGGGCACGTCGAGGATGCGGGCGAGCGTCTGCGCGAGCAGCGTCTTGCCCGAGCCGGTCGGCCCGATCAGCAGCACGTTGGACTTCGCCAGCTCCACGTCGTTGTTCTTCGAGGCGTGGTTCAGGCGCTTGTAATGGTTGTGGACCGCCACCGAGAGCACCTTCTTGGCGTGCTCCTGGCCGATCACGTAATCGTCGAGAACCTTGCGGATCTCCCGAGGCGTCGGGATGCCGTCGCGCGACTTCACCAGCGAGGACTTGTTCTCCTCCCGGATGATGTCCATGCACAGTTCCACGCATTCATCGCAGATGAACACCGTCGGACCGGCGATGAGCTTGCGCACCTCGTGTTGCGACTTACCGCAGAACGAGCAGTAGAGGGTGTTCTTGGTGTCGCTTCCGCTGACCTTGCCCGTCATCATCGTCTCCGTGGGGCCGACCGCCCTCCCCGCGGCAAGACACCGGGGGCCTGACGACCGCACCTCGCTCCAGGGGCCGCTGCCTCGCTTCAGACACCCTCACGGAGACCCCGCGGCGGGACGCCCTTGTCGAGCCATCGACCGAAAGCCGGACGGACCGGCCTCCATTCGAACCATCGGCGCCGGCCGAAACCGGACACCGCCACCCCGGGAACCAATGCAATCATGCTAACCGGTCAGAGATCAAGGTTGTCTTAATGTCTAACCGGCTCAACAGTCGTACACGGCTTCCCGGCAACAGTCACGAGACGCGGCAACGTGTCACTGATGCAACGCCAAGTCTGCAACGCCTTTCCGCGAGGATCGCCGCCGGACGGCGGCAAAGCTGCGGTCGTTCTCACCGAACCCCGGCCTCGGGGCCCGGCGGTGCCCGGAAACCGGCCACCGCCTCGCTACACACAGGAACGCGACCGTCGCGCCCGCCGGACCGAGGTTTCAGCCGGCGATGGCGTCGATCGACGCCCGATTCGAGATCACGTTGTCGATCAGTCCGAACTCCTTGGCACGGTCGGGCGTCATGAAATTGTCGCGCTCCAGCGCGGTCTCGACGGTCTCGAGCGGCTGGCCCGTATGCTTCACATAGATGTCGTTGAGCCGGCGCTTCAGCGCCAGGATCTCCTGCGCATGCAGCGCGATGTCGGTCGCCTGGCCGCGGAAGCCCGCGGAGGGCTGGTGCAGCATGATGCGCGCATTGGGCAGCGCGAAGCGGGCCCCCTTCTCGCCGGCGCCGAGCAGCAGCGCGCCCATCGAGGCGGCCTGGCCGATGCACAGCGTCGACACCTGCGGCTTGATGAACTGCATCGTGTCGTAGATCGCGAGCCCCGCCGTCACCAACCCGCCGGGCGAGTTGATGTACATGGCGATCTCCTTGTTCGGGTTCTCCGCCTCGAGGAACAGGAGCTGGGCGCAAACCAGCGTCGCCATGTAGTCCTCGATCGGACCCGTGATGAAGATGATCCGTTCCTTGAGGAGGCGGGAATAGATGTCGTAGGCGCGTTCGCCGCGGTTGGTGGTTTCGACCACCATGGGCACCAGCACGCTGGCATAGGTCTCGATGGGATCCCGCATCTAAGGTCCTTGGTCCTTCCTGGCGCCGGCCTCTCGGACCGGATGACATCGACTCCGGATCGGCGGACCGCCGATCGCCTCCGGAGTCGCTGCTTCGTTTCGATACATATTGCATGGAAACGGCTAGCGAAAGGGGCGGAGCCTCGCGCTCCCCAGACGGCTGCCGGTAACGTGAACGGTGGAGGGCGGCGAAACGGCACCGCCGGACCCGCGCGACGGGCCTCGCCGACCCCCCGCGAATCGAACGGCCCGCCCGGGGATCGGGCAGGCCGCGCTGAAGTGGTCGTTCGGAGCCGGCCGGTCAAGAGGCCCGCGACGGGCCTCCCTGTGGCAAGGTCAGGCGGTGGCCGCGCCCGCCTCGGCGGCGGCCGCGTCGCCCTCGGCGTCGGGATCCTTGAACAGATCCTCCTTGCTGACCGGCGTCTCGGTCACGGCAACCTTGCCGAGCAGGAAGTCGACCACCTTCTCCTCGTAGAGAGGCGCCCTGAGCGTCGCCATCGCCATGGCGTTGTTGCGGTAGTAGTCGAACACCTCGCGCTCCTGGCCGGGGAACTGGCGGGCGCGCTCGACCAGCGCGCGGCCGATCTCGTCCTCGCTCACCTGCACGGCGTTCTTCTCGCCGATCTCGGAGAGGACGAGGCCGAGCCGCACGCGGCGTTCCGCGATCCGGCGGTAGTCGGCCTTGGCCGCCTCCTCGGTCGTCTGCTCGTCCTCGAAGCTCTTGCCGGCCTGCGTCATCTCGTCGGTGACCTGCTTCCAGATCTGCTCGAACTCACCGTCGACCAGCTTCTCCGGCAGGTCGAAGCGGTAGGCGTCGTCGAGCTTGTCGAGCAGGGCGCGCTTCGCCTTGGCGCGCGAGGCGGTGGCGAACTGCGAGCGGATCTGGTCGGCGATCACGCCGCGCAGCTTCTCGAGCGTCTCCATGCCGAGCTTCGACGCCCATTCGTCGTCGACCTTCATCTCGCCGGGCGCTGCGACCGCCTTCACGTTCGCCTTGAACTCGGCCGCCTTGCCGGCGAGGTGCTTCGCCGGATAGTCGTCCGGGAAGGTCACCTTCACGGTCACCTCGTCGCCCGCCTTGGCGCCGACGAGCTGCTCTTCGAAGCCGGGGATGAAGGTGTTCGAGCCGAGCGTCAGGTCGACGCCCTCCGACGTGCCGCCCTCGAAGGCGACGCCGTCGATCGTGCCGACGAAGTCGATGGTGAGCCGGTCGCCGGTCTCCGCCGCGCCGTCCTTCGGCTCGTAGGTGCGGTTCTGCTCGGCGATGCGGTTGACCTGCTCGTCGATCTCCGCCTCGCTCACCGTGGCGACGGGACGCTCGATGGTGATGCCGGCGAAGTCCTTCAGCTCGAAGTCGGGCAGCAGCTCGTAGGCCGCGGTGAAGACGAGGTCCGCCTCGCCGGCGACCAGCTTCTCGGCGTCGATCTCCTGGGCGAGCGAGACCTCCGGGTTGAGCGCGGGGCGCTCCTTGCGGTCCTCGACCACCTTGCGGATGGATTCGTTGATCGTCGTGTCGATGATCTGCGCCATCTCCGATTTTCCGGCGAGGCGGCGGAGATGGGCGACCGGCACCTTGCCGGGTCGGAATCCCTTGATCTGGACCCGATCCTTCATCTCGTTCAGCCGCGCGTCGAGCTTGGCGGCGAGGTCGGAGGCCGGAACGACGAGCTTCAGTTCGCGCTTCAGCCCCTGCGAAAGGGTCTCGGTCACCTGCATGGGAAGCGGATTCCTTCGAATCGAATCTACAGCGAAGGGCGCGGTCCAATGTCCTGCCGCCGGCCGTCCCGCGCCCGGGCCGAGCCCAACGCCGAGGGACCGACGGACGCGCGGGCGCCCCGGTTCGGAGCGCCGTCATAGTCGCAGTCCCGCCGCTTGGAAAGCGAAAAAGCGCCGGGTGGGCCGGAAAGCCGCCCCGGTCGGGACCGTGACGGCTTGGAATTTCATCGCCGGTCGGCTTAACCTCGCGGCCGCGCGGCGCAGCCCGCGCGGCCGCCTGCGCCGACCCGGTTCGGCCCGTCCTCCGGAAGCCGAACCACGAGGATCGCATGAGACCCCTGCCGCGCCCATCCCGCGCGCTCCGCGCCGTCGCCGCGACGCCTGGCTTGGCCGTATCGAGGCTCGCCGCGGCCGGCCTCCTCCTCCTCGCCGCAGCGCTCGGCCCGGCCGGCGTTGCCCGCCGGGCGGCGGCCGCCGAGGCCGGCCGCTTCGACGCCCTCATCGGCACCTATTCGGTCGGCGCCTTCGACCTGATGACGGCCGGCAAGCTGACCGGCTGCGCCATCGAGTTCACCACCGTGTTGAAGCAGTCCGAGGGCGGCACCGCCCGCTATCTGCGCGTCTCGGGCGACCTCTCGGTCAGCACGGTCGGCAACACCGTCGGGCCGTCGATCCGGATCGCCGCGGACGACATCTCCGACGGCGTCAACGCGCTGCCCTTGGCCCAGAAGCTCGCCTATCTGACGCTCGGCCGACGCGACACGATCGACGACATCGAGGCGGCGAGCCCGACCGACGCCGCCGGCGCGGTGACCTACCGGCTGAATTCGCAGGCCCTGCTGCTTCTCCTGGAGGGGATCGCGGTCAACCGCATCCGCCTCGGCGTGCTCGTCGAGGGCGGCGCCGCGCTCGACACGCCGCTCGACCTCGACGTGGTGGAGACCAAGCCCGACGGCGCCAAGACGCGCGACCCCGGCCGCGTGCAGCGCCAGTTCAACGGCTGCACGGCGCGCCTCAGCAAGGGCGGCAAGTGACCGGTCGAGCCGGGTTCGGCCGCGGATTTCTCGCCGAAGCGCCGCGGACTGGTGCGGGTGAAGGGACTCGAACCCCCAAGGCTTGCGCCGACGGAACCTAAATCCGTTGTGTCTACCAGTTCCACCACACCCGCATGTGCGCGGACCATAGGCGGACGAAACCGCACCGGCAAGCCTCGCGCGCGCCGCCCGCGCGAGCGATCGAGCTGGCGCGTCCGCACAGCCGACGGGCGCGCCGGAAACGACGAGCATGGACGGCGACGCGCCCGGACGGCGCGGATGACAAGTGCGCCCTTTCGCTCTATTGCTGCGCCGACATCCTGGGAAGCGCCGCCATGTTCCTCGTCATCGATAACTACGACAGCTTCACCTACAACCTCGTCCACTATCTCGGCGAGATGGGCGCGGCGCTGAAGGTCGTCCGCAACGACAAGATCGCGGTCGAGGAGATCGCCGCCCTCGCCCCCGAGGGGATCGTCCTGTCGCCCGGGCCCTGCACGCCGAACGAGGCCGGCGTCTGCCTCGACGTGATCGCGAGGCTCGGCGCAACCATGCCCATCCTCGGCGTCTGCCTCGGCCACCAGGCGATCGGCCAGGCCTATGGCGGCCGGGTCATCCGCGCGCCGCAGCTGATGCACGGCAAGACCTCGACCATCCGGCACACCGGCCGGGGCGTGTTCCGCGGCCTCAACAACGACTTCACCGCCACCCGCTACCACTCGCTGATCGTCGAGGCGGCGAGCATGCCGGCGGCCCTGATCCCGGTCGCGTCGAGCGAAGAAGGGCTCGTCATGGGCGTGATGCACGAGAGCCATCCGGTGCACGGAGTGCAGTTCCACCCCGAATCGATCGCCTCGGAGAACGGCCACCAGATCCTCGGCAATTTCATCGCGATCGCGCGCGACTTCAACGACACGCGCCGGGCGCGCGCCGCCTGACCGCCGGAGCACGACCATGTCCGAGTTCAAGGCGTTGATCGCCAAGGCCGCCGCCGGAGAGCCGCTCACCCGCGCCGAGGCCCGCCAGGCCTTCGACGTGATGATGTCCGGCGAGGCGACGCCGGCCCAGATCGGCGGCTTCCTCCTGGCGCTCCGCGTGCGCGGCGAGACGGTCGACGAGATCACCGGCGCGGTCGAGATCATGCGCGAGAAGATGCTGCGGGTGACCGCGCCCCACGATGCGATCGACATCGTCGGCACCGGCGGCGACGCGTCGGGCAGCTACAATGTCTCGACCTGCTCGGCCTTCGTGGTCGCCGCCTGTGGCGTACCCGTCGCCAAGCACGGCAATCGCGCGCTCTCCTCGCGCACGGGCGCCGCCGACGTGCTGCAGGCGCTCGGCGTCAAGATCGACCTCGCGCCCGACGCGATCACGCGCTGCCTCGGCGAGGCCGGGCTCGGCTTCATGTTCGCCCCGGCGCACCACGCCTCGATGAAGCATGTAGGCCCGGCGCGCGTCGAACTCGGCACGCGCACGATCTTCAACCTGCTCGGCCCGCTCTCCAACCCGGCCGGCGTCCGGCGCCAGATGGTCGGCGTGTTCGCGCGCCACTGGGTGGAGCCGATCGCCGAGGTGCTCGGCCGGCTCGGCTCGGAGCGCGTCTGGGTCGTGCACGGCTCGGACGGCCTCGACGAGATCACCACGACCGGTACGACCGCCGTCGCCGAATGGTCGGACGGCCGGCTCACGAGCTTCGAGGTCTCGCCCGCCGCGATCGGCCTGCCGCTCGCCGCCCCGGCGGCGCTGAAGGGCGGCGACGCGGCCCAGAACGCCGCCGCGCTCCGCGCCGTGCTCGCCGGCGAGCGCTCCGCCTTCCGCGACATCGTGCTGATGAATGCCGGCGCCGGCCTCGTCGTCGCCGGCCGCGCGAAGGACCTCGCCGAAGGCGCCGCGCTCGCCGCGGAGGCGATCGACGGCGGCGCGGCCGAGGCGCGGCTCGAGGCGCTGGTGCGCGTTTCCAACGCCGAGACCGCGTGACCGCCATGGCCGACACCCACACCGCGACCGCTCCCGCCGACGATATCCTGAAGGCGATCGAACGCTACAAGCGCGTCGAGATCGAAGCCGCCAAGGCGGCCGTGTCGCCGGCCGAGATGGCCGCCCGCGCCCGCGCCGCCCCGCCTCCGCGCGGCTTCGCCGCGGCGCTCCGGCAGGCCCGCAAGGACGGCCGCTACGGGCTCATCGCCGAGATCAAGAAGGCGAGCCCGTCCAAGGGCCTGATCCGGGCCGACTTCGATCCCCCCGCGCTCGCCCGCGCCTATCGTGTAGGCGGCGCCGCCTGCCTCTCGGTGCTGACCGACGCGCCCTCCTTCCAGGGCCATCCCGACTATCTTGCCGCCGCGCGGGAGGCGTCCGGCCTGCCGGTGCTGCGCAAGGACTTCCTGTTCGAGCCCTACCAGGTGGACGAGGCGCGCGCCTGGGGCGCCGATTGCATCCTGATCATCATGGCCTCGCTCGACGACGAGGCAGCCCGCGCGCTCGAGGAGCGCGCCTTCGCGCTCGGCATGGACGTGCTCGCCGAGGTGCACGACGAGGCGGAGCTCGACCGCGCGCTCCGGCTCTCGACACCGCTCATCGGCATCAACAACCGCAATCTCAAGACCTTCGAGGTGACGCTCGCGACCTCCGAGCGGCTCGCGCCCCTGATCCCCGCCGACCGCCTGATCGTCGGGGAGAGCGGCATCTTCACGCCCGCGGACCTCGCCCGGCTGGAGCGCGTCGGGATCGGCACGTTTCTCGTCGGCGAGAGCCTGATGCGGCAGGCGGACGTCGCCGAGGCGACCCGCCGGCTCCTCGCCCGCGACGGCGCGTCCGCCGGCTGACCGGCCGCGCGCGGGCGATCCGTTTCCGGCGCCCGCGCGTTCCTCTGGAGCCTGTGCCGTCAGGATCGAACCGATCCGGACGAAAAGGACCGGCTCAAACGATTGAATCTAGGCTCGCCCTGCAGCCCGGAGGCGCCACCCTTGAAGCTCACCCATCTCGACGAGACCGGCGCGGCCCATATGGTCGATGTCGGCGACAAGGCGGCGACGACGCGCATCGCGGTGGCGGAAGGCCATGTGGCCATGCGCGCCGAGACGCTCGCGCTCATCCGCGACGGCCAGGCCAAGAAAGGCGACGTGATCGCCACCGCCCGCATCGCCGGCATCATGGCCGCGAAGCGCACGCATGAACTCATCCCGCTCTGCCATCCGCTCCTCCTCACCAAGGTCGCGATCGAGATCGAGGCCGACGCGGACCTGCCCGGCCTGCGCGTCACCGCGACGACCCGCGTCACCGGCCAGACCGGCGTCGAGATGGAGGCGCTGACGGCGGTCTCCGTCGCCTGCCTCACCATCTACGACATGGCCAAGGCGGTCGACCGCGGCATGCGCATCGGCGGCATCCGCCTCGTGGAAAAGCGCGGCGGCAAATCGGGCGACTGGCGCGCGGGCGACGACGACGGGAGGCCCTGACCCATGGCCGAACGCCTCCTCGCCGTCGCCGAAGCACAGGCGCGCCTGCTCGACGGCGTCGTCCCGCTCGGCGCCGAGACGGTGCCGCTCGCCGACGCGAACCACCGCATTCTCGCCGCACCCCTCGCCGCGCGCCGCACGCAGCCGCCGTTCCGCGCCTCCGCCATGGACGGCTACGCGGTGCGCGCGGCCGACATCGCCACGGTGCCGGCCCGCCTCGCGGTCGTCGGCGTCGCACCGGCCGGGCGCCGCCATCCGCATCCGATCGGCCCGGGCGAGGCGCTGCGAATCTTCACCGGCGCGCCGGTGCCGGACGGCGCCGACACGGTCCTCTTGCAGGAGAACGCCGAACCGGGGCCGGACGGCAGCGTCCTCGCGCTCGACTCCGCCCCGCCCGGCCGCTTCATCCGCCCCGTCGGGCTCGATTTCTCGGAAGGCGAGACGCTGCTCGAGGCCGGCCTGCGGCTCGACTGGCGCAGCCTGTCGCTCGCCGCCGCCATGAACCACGCGACAGTGCCCGTCGTCCGCCGCCCGCGGGTCGCGATCCTCGCCACCGGCGACGAGCTGGTTCCGGCCGGCTCGGAGCCCGGCCCCGACCAGATCGTCGCCTCCAACTCGGTCGGCATCGCCGCCATGGTGGCGGATGCCGGCGGCCTGCCGGTCGACCTCGGCATCGCGGCCGACACGGAAGCCTCGATCGCGGCGGGCATCGCCGCGGCACGGGCGGCGGGCGCCGACATTCTCGTCACCCTCGGCGGCGCCTCGGTCGGCGACCTCGACCTGGTGCGCGCCACGCTCGGGGGCGCCGGCCTCGACCTCGGCTTCTGGAAAGTCGCCATGCGGCCGGGCAAGCCGCTCATGTTCGGCCGCCTCGACGCCATGCGCGTGCTCGGCCTGCCCGGCAACCCGGTCTCCGGCCTCGTCTGCGCGCTCCTCTTCCTGAAGCCGCTCGTGCGCGCCCTGCTCGGCGCCGCGCCGCTGTTCGATCCCGAGATCGACGTGGTGGCCGGCGCGACCATCCCCGCCAACGACCGGCGGCAGGACTATCTGCGCGCGCGTCTCGAACCCCGAAGCGAAGGTCCGCCCGCCGCGATCCCGTTCGACCGGCAGGATTCGTCAATGCTGAGCCGTCTCGCCGGCGCCGACCTCCTCGTGATTCGGCCGCCGCACGCGCCGGAGGCCCCCGCGGGCGCCCCGCTCAAGGCAATTCGGCTCGGCTGACGCAGCGTCGGCAAGCCCCTGGCCTTCGTTTCGACGCTCGAATTCTTCGTTCCCGCTCCGTTTTCCGGCTTGAAGCCCTTGCGGAACAGGGGGCGAACCTGTAGGTTCAGTTCGCGGTTTGTACACCTTGTTTGCGGTTGTGGTTGGACCCGGCGTCGCTGGCGGGTCACCTTGCCGCCAGCCAATCGGGACGACGTGACCATGCTGACCCGGAAGCAATACGAGTTGTTGATGTTCATCCACGAGCGCCTCAAGGAGGCGGGCGTGCCGCCATCCTTCGACGAGATGAAGGACGCCCTCGACCTCCGCTCGAAGTCGGGCATCCACCGCCTCATCACGGCGCTCGAGGAGCGCGGCTTCATCCGCCGCCTGCCCAACCGGGCGCGCGCGCTCGAAGTGGTGAAGCTGCCGGACTCCGTCTCGCCCGGCCTCGCGGCCACGGCGCGGGCCGGAGGCGGGCGCGGCTTCGCGCCCTCGGTCATCGAGGGCAGCCTCGGCAAGATGCGCAGCGTCCCGGGCGAGGACACGAAGGCCACCATCGTTTCGGTGCCGGTGATGGGGCGGATCGCCGCCGGTACGCCCATCTCGGCGATCCAGAACTACACCCACGCGATCTCGGTGCCGATCGAACTCGTCAGCGCGGGCGAGCACTTCGCCCTTGAAGTGCGCGGCGATTCCATGATCGAGGCCGGCATCCTCGACGGCGACACCGTGCTGATCAAGCGCTCGGACGCCGCCGATACGGGCGAGATCGTGGTCGCCCTCGTCGACGAGGAAGAGGCGACGCTGAAGCGGCTGCGCAAGCGCGGCGCGTCGGTCGCGCTCGAGGCCGCCAACCCGGCCTACGAGACCCGCATCTTCGGCCCCGACCGGGTGAAGATCCAGGGCAAGCTCGTCGGCCTCATCCGCCGCTACTGACGATCGGCCGTTACGGCGGGCCGGGATCGGCGCCGTCGGACGGTTCGACCTCCACAGGCATTGCCGTGCCGGGCAGGCGCGCCGACGGCTGACCGCCGCTGCGAGGCGGCGCCGGACTTGCGCCCCGCGATGAAGGCGGGTCGCCGCCTCGCGGTGGCGTGAGCGGCACGAGGGCGGTGCGCGGGTCCGGATCCGGCACGGCGGGCGTCCAGAGGCGCCGCGCCTCGGGCAAGGCACGGCGGCCGAGCGTCTCGACGGCACGCCCGGGCGCCGCCGCGTCGATCTCCGCGAAGGTGAGGTCGATCGCGCCGGCGCGCGCGAGCGTCTCCCGGTCGGCGACGAGGGCGCGCGCGGCGCAGCCGGGCGGCGCTGTGAGCCGGCTCACCACCAGGCGGGCGACGCGGCAATCCTCCTCGAAGGCGGCGGCGTTGCGCACCACGGCGATGCGCGCCGGCCCGGTCGCGAGGTCGAATCCGGCCGCGCAGCCGAGGGCGTCGCAGCGCCAGGCGCCGCCGAGCGACGGATCGTCCGTCTCGCGTGCGTCCGCGTCCGCGACCAGCAGGGTTCCGGCGGCGAAGCGGGACGAGCGGGCGTCGAGGAGCGCGAGCCTGCCGTCCTCGCCGCGCACCGCGACCGGGGCGCCGCCGGGCGCGATCACCACGTCGGGCATGCGGGCGAAGGGCGCGACGAGCAGCGCCGCGGCGATCGGGGCGAGCCCGAGCAGGCGCCAGCGCGAGCGCCAGAGGCAGAGCCAGACGAGCCCGATCACCGCGAGCGGCTGGGTCGCCGGATGGATCCGCCCGACGATCCCCGCCCCGCCCGGCCATCCGGCCACCATGCGGGCGATGCCGGTCATGGCGTCGATGCCGAGGCCCATGACCGCGAGCGGCAGCGCCTCGAGGCCGAACGGCATGGCGAGGACCGCCGCGACCGCGAAGGGCATGACCATCACGCCGACCACCGGCAGCGCCAGGAGGTTGGCGACGAGACTGTAGGGCGAGGCGCGGTGGAATTCCGCCGCGATCACCGGCGCCGTGGCGAGGCCGGCGACGACCGACGAGAAGGCGAGGCCGAGCACATGATTGCGCGCCCAGACGAGGCCGCGCCGAAGCCGTCCGGGCGCCTCCGAGCCGTCGGGCTCGGGCCGGATCTTCTGCCAGAGTTCGTAGGATGCGACGAGCGAACCGACCGCCAGGAACGACATCAGGAAACTCGGATCGAGCACCGCATGGGGCGTCGCCGCGAGGACGAGGAGCGCGGCGAGGCAGACGGTGCGCAGCGTGACCGCCGGCCGGTCGACCAGCACGGCAAGGAGCGCCACCGAGAACATGATCCAGGACCGGTTGGTGGCGACGCCGCCGCCCGAGACGAGCAGATAGAACGTGACCGCCCCGAACGCCGCGACCGCCGCCCATTTGCGCGTCGGATACCGGAGCACGAGCGCGGGGACGAGCGCGAGCAGGAAGCGCAGCGCCGCATAGACCGTGCCGCCCACCAGCGTCATGTGCAGGCCCGAGATTGAGATCACATGCTGCAGGCCGGAAACACGCAGCCAGTCCGTCACCTCGGCCGGGATCGCCCGCGCCTCCCCGACGATCAGCGCCGCCGCGATCGCCCCGCCCGCGCCTGGCAGCGCCGCACGGATGCGCTCGGCCATGCGATGCCGGAGGTCGGCCAGGGCGGCCGCGGCGCGAAGGCCGAGCGGCGCCTCGCCGAGGTCGACCGGCGTCGCGCGGCCGAGCGCGAAGCCGGACGCGCCGCGCCCCTCGAACCAGGCCCGCCGCGCGAAATCGTAACCGCCCGGCATCACCGGGCCGCTCGGCGGGGAAAGCCGCGCGAGCATCTGCAACCCGCCGCCGATCGTCATGCCCTCGGCCCGGCCGGCGCCGATCGTGACGGTGACGCGGCGCGGCGGCGCCTTCAGGTCGCGCTCGCCCTGGCGCATGGACCGAACCAGAAGGACGACCCGCGTGCCGCCGGTGGCGGTCGTTTCCGCCTCTTCCACGAAGCCGGCGACCGTGACGGTGCGCTCCCGGTCGAGCCGCGGCGCCGCCACGAGATGCGCCTCGACCGCGCCGGCGAGGAGCCCGATCGAGACCGCCGCCGCCACCAGCCAGACCCGCGCCGGCCGCCCGGTGTGCCGGCGCTGCAACGCCGCCGCGGCGAGGCCGAGCGCGACGAGTGCGAGGACCGGCGCCGAAGGCTCCGCCGGCAGTACCAGATAGAGCGCGGCGCCGAGCGCCACCGCGACGACCAGCCAGTGGAAGCCGTGCCCGGCCTCCAGGTCCCGTTCGAGCGACGCCCGCGCCCAGACATGGAAGCGGTCGAGGCGGGCGCCCCAGCCTCGGCTAAGGCCGGCCGGCTCGAAGCGCCGCAACGCCGGCGGCAGCCGGAGCGCCACGCGGCCCGGCGCCACGCGCAAGGGCACGGCCACGCCCGGCCCGGCCGAACCCGGTCCCGCCCCGGGCGCATCGCCGCCCTGGCCGCCGCCGCGCGGCTTGGACGCCGCGCCGCGACCATCGTCGCCCCCACTCGACACTCGGATACTCGCGGTCATTGGGATTTCGAGGTGGCCATGCTACAGGAACCGCCCTCGATTGCACCTCCGCCGCCGAGCCCTCGCCGCCGCGGCGCACCGCCCGCTCAGCCTTGCACCGGTCCTCATCCATGACGCTTCGCGACCCCGACCCCGCCGCCGCCCCCGCGCCGCACGACCTCGCCGCGGAGCGCCCGGTCGTCACCCGTTTCGCCCCCTCGCCGACCGGCTTCCTGCATATCGGCGGTGCCCGCACGGCCCTCTTCAACTGGCTCTACGCCCGCCACACCGGCGGCAAGATGCTGCTGCGCATCGAGGACACCGACCGGGAGCGTTCCACGCAAGCCGCGATCGGCGCGATCATGGACGGCCTCGCCTGGCTCGGGCTCGACTGGGACGGCGACGTGATCTTCCAGTTCGCCCGCATGGAGCGCCATGCCGCGGTCGCGCGCCAGATGCTCACCGCCGGCCGCGCCTATCACTGCTATGCGAGCCAGGCCGAACTCGAGGAGATGCGCGAGACCGCCATGCGCGAGGGCCGCCCGCCGCGCTATGACGGGCGCTGGCGCGACCGCGACCCGAGCGAGGCGCCGCCCGGCGTGAAGCCTGTGATCCGCCTGCGCGCGCCGCTCGACGGCGAGACGGTAGTGGACGACATCGTCCAGGGCCGCGTCGTGTTCCGCAACGACAATCTCGACGACCTCGTTCTCCTGCGCAGCGACGGGACGCCGACCTACATGCTCGCGGTCGTGGTCGACGACCACGACATGGACGTGACGCACATCATCCGCGGCGACGACCACCTGACCAATGCCGCCCGCCAGATGCTGATCTACCAGGCGATGGGCTGGCGGGTGCCGAAGATGGCGCATATTCCGCTCATCCACGGGCCGGACGGGGCGAAGCTCTCCAAGCGCCACGGCGCGCTCGGCGTCGACGCCTACCGGGCGATGGGCTACCTGCCCTCGGCGGTGCGCACCTATCTCGCCCGGCTCGGCTGGAGCCACGGCGACGACGAGCTCTTCTCCACCGAGCAGGCGATCGCCTGGTTCGACCCGAAGGACATCAACAAGAGCCCGTCGCGCTTCGACTACGCCAAGCTCGAACATGTCAACGCGCTCTATATCCGCCAGACCCCGGATGCCGAGCTGCTCGACGCCATGATCGCGCTCCTGCCGCACCTGCCGGAGGGCCCGGCGGTTGCCGCGAAGCTCACGCCCGCGGTCCGGGCGCAGCTGCTCGCGGCCATGCCGGGCCTCAAGGAGCGCGCGCGCACGCTACTCGAACTGATCGACGGCGCCCGCTTCATCTTCGCCGAGCGCCCGCTCGTCCCCGACGAGAAGGCGGCGGCGCTGCTCGACGCCGCGGGCCTCGCCGTGCTCGCAGGCCTCGCGCCGCGGCTCGCGGCGCTCGACGCCTGGTCGGCGGAGACGACCGAGGCGGCCGTGCGCGCCTATGCGGAAGCCGAGGGGCTGAAGCTCGGCAAGGCGGCGCAGCCGCTCCGCGCCGCGCTCACCGGCCGCGCCACGTCGCCGGGCATCTTCGACGTGCTCGCGGTGCTCGGCCGAGAGGAAAGCCTCGCCCGCATCCGCGACCGCCTCCCCGGCTGAGCCCTCGGCCGTCCGCAAGCTGTCAAAAGGCTGACGATCTCCGCTTAATGGCTGATCCTGCAGTGCACAATCGTGCTGGCGGCGGACCTAAAACCGGCTACACTCGACACGAACCCGCCTCATCCCTTGGACGTGCGGGCAACCGCCCGATCCCTTGCGCCGAGGAACAAGGGACGGGCCGGCCGCCGCGTCCGAAGGCCGATCCGCCACATCGCGGATCCCCCTTCCGGACCGTCCAAGCGCCTGAGCGGACAAGGAAACCCAGGCAGACACTCCGGGGGTAGTCGCATGCCAGACAAGTCCGCCAGCCTCGTGCTCGGCAACGAGACCCATTCGTTCCCGGTGAAGAACGGCAGCATCGGGCCGAGCGTGATCGACATCTCGAAGCTCTACGCCGCTTCCAAGATGTTCACCTACGACCCCGGCTTCACCTCGACCGCGTCCTGCGAGTCCAAGATCACCTATATCGACGGCGACGAGGGCGTCCTGCTCTATCGCGGCTACCCGATCGAGCAACTCGCCGAATACGGCGACTTCCTCGAGACCTGCTACGTGCTCCTCTACGGCGAACTGCCGACCAAGGCCGAGAAGGAAGACTTCGACCTTCGCGTCACGCGCCACACGATGGTGCACGAGCAGATGAGCCGCTTCCTCACCGGCTTCCGGCGCGACGCGCATCCGATGGCCGTCATGGTCGCGACCGTCGGCGCGCTCTCGGCCTTCTATCACGACAGCTTGGACATCACCGATCCGCACCAGCGGATGGTCGCCTCGATCCGCATGATCGCCAAGATGCCGACGATCGCCGCCATGGCGTTCAAATACTCGATCGGTCAGCCTTTCGTCTATCCGAAGAACGACCTCGACTATGCGGCGAACTTCCTCCGCATGTGCTTCGCGATCCCCTGCGAGGACTATGTGGTCGACCCGGTCCTCGCCAAGGCGCTGGAGAAGATCTTCATCCTCCATGCCGACCACGAGCAGAACGCCTCCACCTCGACGGTTCGCCTCGCAGGCTCCTCCGGTGCCAATCCGTTCGCCTGCATCGCGGCCGGCATCGCCTGCCTGTGGGGTCCCGCCCATGGCGGCGCCAACGAGGCGGCGCTCGACATGCTGCAGGAGATCGGCTCGCCCGACCGCATCCCGCACTATGTGGCGCGCGCGAAGGACAAGAACGATTCGTTCCGCCTGATGGGCTTCGGCCACCGCGTCTACAAGAACTACGATCCGCGCGCCAAGATCATGCAGCAGACCTGCCACGAGGTGCTCGCCGCGCTCGGCCATCCGGACGATCCGCTGCTCCACACCGCCATGGAGCTCGAGAAGATCGCGCTGCACGACGAATACTTCATCGAGAAGAAGCTCTATCCGAACATCGACTTCTATTCGGGCATCACCTTGAAGGCGATGGGCTTCCCCACCTCGATGTTCACCGTCCTCTTCGCGGTCGCCCGCACGGTCGGCTGGATCGCGCAGTGGAAGGAGATGATCGAGGATCCCTCCCAGAAGATCGGCCGTCCGCGCCAGCTCTACACCGGCGCGGCGCAGCGCGACTACGTGCAGATGCCCCAGCGCGTCTAGGGCTTTCCCGTCCGGATTGAACCGATCCGGACGAAAAGGACCGGCTCGATCTATGGACTCTGGAGCAATTCCTCTTCGATCGGATGATTCCGTCCGTCCGGGAAATGCTCTGAGTGAAACGACTGACGATCGATGGAACTGCCGAGGGGCCCGATCGGGCCCCTTTCGTTTGGCCGCCCGTTTCCCCTCGGCCCGACGCGGCCGGTCTCAGCCGCGCGCCGGATCGTCGAGGAGATCGAGCACCGCCGCGGCCGCGGCCTCGCCGGGCGGCAGCGATCCGGCCGGCCGCATGGCGTCGAGCACCTTGTCGAAGAGGCGCAGCTGCCGCTCCCGCGCCGGCCCGCCGCGCAACAGCGCCTCGGTCAACAGGGCGATCTCCTCGGGCCGGCAGGCGTCGTCGATCAGGATCGGAACCGCCTCGTCGGCGCCGATCACATTCGGCAGCACCGCCGAGAGCACCGGAACCACGGTTTCGAGCCCGGCCGGACGGCGGATGAAGGGCTTGACGCGGCGCCCGAGCCAATCGAGCCGGTAGGCCGTGACCATGGGCACGGCGGCGACGGCGAGTTCGAGCGTGACCGTGCCGGAGGCCGCGAGCGCCGCGTCGGCCGCGCGGAACGCCGCATGTTTCGCCGCGGTGCCCCTGACGATCCGCGGCGCGACCGGCCAGCGGGCGGCCTCCGCCTCGACCGTCGGGGCGACATGGTCGACCGCCGGAAGCACCAGGTCGAAGGCGCCGATCCGGTCGCGCAGAAGGCCGAGCGCCGCGCCGAACGGCTCCATCAGCCGCGTCACCTCGGAAAGCCGGCTTCCCGGCAGGACGACCAGGTTCGGGCGACGGCCCGCGGCGAGCGGCGCGGCGCCGCGGCCGTCGGCGGGGCGGAGGTCGCCGATCGCATCGAGGATCGGATGGCCCACATAGCGCGTGTCCGGCCCGCCGAGCACGCGGTGCACCTCCGGCTCGAACGGCAGGAGCGCCAGGAGCCGGTCGGCGAAGCCGGAGAGCCGCCGGGCGCGGCCGGGGCGCCAGGCCCAGACCGTCGGCGACACATAGACGGCGATCCGGGTCGCCGGCCGGGCGGCCTTCAGCTTGCGACCGACGCGCTTGCAGAAGTCCGGGCTGTCCACGAGGAGGACCAGGTTCGGCTCCGCCGCCAACGCGGCGGCGGTCGTCTCGCGGATGCGCCGCAGGATCAGGGGCAGCCGGGCCACCACCGGGCCGATGCCCATGACGGCGATGTCGCTCATGGGAAAGAGGCTCGAGAGCCCCTCCCCCGCCATGGCCGACCCGCCCACACCCGTGAAGCGGACGCCGGGCCGCCTGGCGCGGAGCGCGCGCATGAAGGCGGCGCCGAGCAGGTCGCCGGAGGGCTCGCCGGCGACGATGAAGACCGTACCGGGGTCACCTGCCACGGCCGGCGCCTTGCTCGGCCGCGGCCACATTGTCGGGGAGGTTGAAACCGAGCAGGAAAAGGCCGAGCCGGTCGGCCACCTCGGTCGCGATGTCCGGGTCGATCAGGAGCGTGCGCCCGGCCTCGATGCCGACGCCGGCGAGGCCCGCCGCCGCCGCATTGGCGATCGTGGCGGGGCCGACCGCCGGCAGGTCGAGCCGCGGATCCTGGCCGGGCTTCTGGCATTTGACCAGGACGCCGGACCGCTCCGCGGCGCCGCCGGACCGCCTCAGCTTGGCCACGTCGGCGAGCATGGCGTCCGTGCCGCGGCCGTCCTCGAGCTTGATGGCGACGCCGCCGTCGGCGACCGCGGCTTGGCCGACGTCGCGCCGGCCGAGCGCCTTGGCGGCCTGGAAGGCGGCGAGCACGTCGCGCAGATCCGCCTCGTTCGGGCGCACCGAGCCGTAGAGACCCGTGCCGGCGACGAGCCCGGGTGCCACGTCGCCGGGCCCGACCACGCGAAAGCCGTTCCGCTCGATGATGCGCGCCACCCGGCGCAGCACGCTGTCGTCACCATTGGCGAGGAGGTCGCGATGGCGGATCACCTCGTAGAGGCCGCGCCAATCGACCTCGCGCCAGGTGGGCATGCGACGATCGAGCACATGGCCGAGCAGCAGCATGTCGCGCGCGCCGAAGCGGCGGGAAAGAGAGAACAGCGCGCCGAGCTGGCCGCGCTTCACCCAGCAATGCGGAAAATCCTCGATGCCGGGCGAGGCCTCGCCCTCGATGCCGGCGATCAGCACCTCGCGGCCGCCCGCGATCGCCTGTTCGGCCGCGAGCAACGGAAAATCGCCGCCACCCGCCAGGATCACCACCGGCGGCAGCGCCGGCGGCGCGTCGGCCGCCGCGTCGCGCCGGCCCCTCGGCCTGTTCCGATCCCGCCGTTTCGCCATGGCGGCTCAGGCGTCGCGCCCGGGGCGCGGCATGCAGAGCGCCCGATCGCCACCCTTGCGGACGAAATCGACCACCTCCATGACCAGCTGATCCTTGGCGAACATGACTTCCACGTCCTGAACCCGTTCGAGCAGCGTGCCCTCGTCGGAAAACAGCATCCGGTAGGCGGCGCGCAGCCGATGGATTCGATCGCGTTCGAAGCCGCGCCGCTTCAGCCCGACGATGTTGAGGCCGCCGAGGCGCGCGCGGTCGCCGAGCGCGGTGCCGTAGGGAATGAGGTCGTTTTCGAGGCCGGACAGGCCGCCGAGGAAGGCATGCGGCCCGATCCGCACGAACTGGTGCACGGCGGAGAGCCCGCCGAGGATGGCATAGTCGCCGATCGTCACATGGCCGGCGAGGGTCGCGTTGTTGACCAGGATGACGTGGTTGCCGATCCGGCAATCATGCGCCACATGCGCGCCGACCATGATCAGGCATTCGCGGCCGATCGAGGTGAGGAGTCCGCCGCCCTCGGTGCCCGGATTGATGGTCACCTGCTCGCGAATGATGGTCCCCTCGCCGATCTCCACCCGGCTCGGCTCGCCACGATATTTCAGATCCTGCGGCGGATGGCCGATCGAGGCGAAGGGATAGACCTTCACCTTCGCGCCGAGCGTGGAGGCGCCGACCACCGAGACGTGGCTGACCAGTTCGACGCCGTCGCCGAGCTCCACCCCGGCACCGACCACGCAGAACGGGCCCACGACCACGTCGGCGCCGAGCCTGGCGCCGTCCTCGACGATCGACGATGGATGGATGCGACTCATGTCAATCCTTTGCCAGCATGGCGCTCACTTCCGCTTCGGCGACGAGAACGCCGCGCACCTTCGCCTCGCAGCTGAACCACCACATGTTGGAGCGGCCGCGCAGCTTCTTCACGTGATATTCGACCGTGTCCCCGGGAACCACGGGCCGGCGGAACTTCGCCTTGTCGATCGTCATGAAATAGACCGAGCGCGGCGCCTCCCCGTTCATCGCATGGGCGACGCAGAGCGCGCCCGCCGTCTGCGCCATGCCCTCGATCAGGAGCACGCCCGGATAGATCGGGCGAGTCGGAAAGTGGCCCTGGAACTGCGGCTCGTTGATGGTGACGTTCTTGATGCCGATGCCCGACCGGTCGCCGTCCATCTCGATGATGCGGTCGATGAGCAGGAAGGGGTAGCGGTGCGGCAGGAGCTCGTAGAGCCTTTGGATGTCCGCCTCGCCGAGCGTCAAGTTGTCGTTGTCGTCGGACATCGCGCTCACCCCTCCTCCTCGTTCGAGACGTCACCGGCCCCCCGGCCGCGCCGTTCCGCCAGCCGCTTCAACACGGCGATTTCCCGCGCCCATTGCACGATCGCGCGGGACGGCGAACCACCGACCCGTGCCCGGGCGGGCACGTTGTTCATGACCCCGGCCTGCGCGCCGATCTGCGCGCCCGACCCGACCTCCAGATGCCCGGCGAGCCCGGCCTGGCCGGCGACGACCACGAAGTCGCCGAGCCGCGTCGACCCGCTGATGCCCACTTGGGCGACGATGACGCAATGGCGCCCGATCGTCACATTGTGCGCGATCTGCACCAGGTTATCGATCTTGGTCCCCTCGCCGATCACGGTGTCGCGGTTGGCGCCCCGGTCGATCGTCGTGTTGGCACCGATCTCGACGTCGTCCTGGATGATGACGCGGCCGATCTGCGGCACCTTCTGGTGGCCGCGGGGGCCCATGGCGAAGCCGAAGCCGTCCTGGCCGATGCGCGCGCCCGCATGCAGGATGACCCGGTTGCCGATCAGCGCATACAGGATGGTGACGCCGGACCCTACATGGCCGTTGCGGCCGATGCGGACGTCGTGGCCGATCACCGCCTGGGCGCCGATGACCGTGCCGGTGCCGATCTCGGCGCGCGCCCCGATCACCGCGCCCGGCTCCACCGTGACGCCGGGTTCCAGCAGGGCGGTCGGATGCACGTGCGCCGCCGGCGAGACGAGGCCGGCGTCCCCGCCGAACGGACCGGCGAGCTTCAGCGCGGCGGGATAGAGCTTTGCCGTGACGGTCGCGAAGGCACGGTAGGGCTCGCTCGTCTCCAGCGCGGCGCAGGTCGCGGGCACCCGCCCGACCAGGCGCGGATGGACGAGGCAGGCCGCGGCCTTGGTCTCGGCGAGCTGGCCGGCATATTTCGGATTGTCGAGGAAGGTCAGGTCATCCGGTCCGGCCGCGTCGAGCGGACCGACGCCGCGGATCACCGCATAGGCCTTGGTGTCGTCGACGAGCCGCGCGCCGCTCCAGGCGGCGACCTCCGCCAGCGTGGCGGGCCTCGGCGTTTCGAAGAAGGTCGGATCGGACATGGGGGACCAACAAAGAAAAAGGCCGCCGCGAGCGGCGGCGGCCTCGGATGGATGCGCGCGACCTTATCAGAACTGGGTGCCGCCGGAGAAGCGGAACACCTGCGTCTGGTCGCCCTTGCCCTTGGTCAGGGCGAAGCCGAAGTCGGCGCGGAGCGGACCGAACGGCGAGCGCCACACGATGCCGACACCCACCGACGACCGGATCGCCGAGTCGTCCGCGATCGTGAAGGGGCCGACCTGCGGGCCGCAGCCGAGCGGATTCTTGGCGGTCGGCTTGTAGGTCCGGCCGTTCGGGCAGTCGCCGACCAGCTTCTTCACCGAGTCGTCGACGCCGTAGAGCGTGCCCGCGTCGGCGAAGGCCGCCACATAGAGGCCGAACTCCTCCGGAGTGAAGGGGAACGGCATCATCGCTTCCGCCGTGCCCGCCACATAGGTGGTGCCGCCGAGCGACTCGTCGATCCGGTAGTTCGGCTGCTTGCCGGCGAGCACCCTGGTGATGTCGCGGGCGCCGATGCCCGAGGGCGCGAAGCCGCGGATCGTCTCGCCGCCGAGGAAGAAGTTGTTGATGATGCCGAGGCTGCCCTGGGTCGGGGTGATGTAGCCCGCCTTGCCCTTCAGCATGCCGATGACGTTCCAGTCCGGATAGAGCTCGCGATAGTAGCGGGCCTCGCCGGTGAAGCGCAGGAAGTTGGTGTCGCCGCCGAGACCGGCGAAGTCGGTCTGGAACTTGGCGTAGACGCCGGAGCGGGGGAACTGGATGTTGTCGACCGTATTGTAGACCACGTTCACCGACGGCATCGAGGTCAGCGCCGTGCGATGGCAGCTGTTGGCCGAGGGGCACGGATTGAACGGGTTCGACGGGTTCAGATACTGCTTGTAGGCGAGCGACGCCTCGCCGCCGTCGTTGTAGCGCCCGTCCACCTGGCTGCGGGCCAGCATCACGTCCTGCTGGTAGATCGAGTAGCTGACACCGAAGGTGAAGCTGTCGGTCACCGGGAAGCCGGCGCGCAGGGTGAGGCCCGTGGAGTCTTCCTGGTAGGAGCGGAAGTAGGTGTCCTCGTAGTGCGTCGTATAGATGTCGAAGCCGGCCTGGATGCGGCGGCCGAGGAAGTAGGGCTCGGTGAAGGAGAGCGAGTAGCCGCGCTGGGACTCACCCACCTGGATCGACGCCTTCACCATCTGGCCGCGGCCGAGGAAGTTGCGCTCGACCAGCGACAGGTCGCCGATCACGCCCTCCGCGGTCGAGTAGCCGACGCCGAAGCCGAGTTCGCCGGTTGACTGCTCCTCAACGTCCACATTCATCACGACACGGTCGGGCGAGCTGCCCGGCTCGGCGGTGACCTTGACGCTCTTGAAGAAGCCGAGGCGGTTGAGCCGCCGCTCCGCCCGGTTGACCCAGGCGCGGTTGTAGGCGTCGCCTTCGGACAGCTCGAATTCGCGGCGGATCACATAGTCGCGGGTGCGGATGTTGCCGCGGATGTTGATGCGCTCGATGTAGACGCGCGCGCCCTCCTCCACATAGTAGGTGAGCGTGATCGTCTTGCCCTGGTAGTCGCGGATGGCGCGCGGGCGCACCTGAGCGAAGGCGAAGCCCTGGCGGGCGGCCTCGGTCACGATCGCCTCGATCGACTTGTCGATCTCCTCGGCGTTGTAGGGCGCGCCGGACCGGGTCTCCACGACACGGGAGAGCTGGCCGACATCGAGGCCCTCGAGCGACGACTGCACGTCGACCGGGCCGTAGGTGTAGAGATCGCCCTCGTCGACCGTGAAGTTCACGAAGAAGACGTTGTTCTCGCGGTCGAGGTCGGCCGAGGCCGAGACGATGCGGAAATCGGCGTAGCCGTTGCGCAGGTAGTATTTGCGGATGAGCTCCTGGTCGGCCTGGAGACGGTCCGCGTCATAGGTGTCGGTGGTGCGCAGGAAGCCGAGGAGGCCGGTCTCGCGCGTCTTCACCACGTCGCGCAGGCGGCCGTCCGAGAACGCCTTGTTGCCGGTGAAGCTGATCCGCGAAACGGGCGTCTTGTCCCCTTCGTCGATCTCGAAGACGAGGTCGACGCGGTTCTCCGGCAACTGGATGACCTTGGGCTCGATCACGGCGCGGAAACGGCCCGAGCGGCGGTAGACTTCGAGCAGGCGCTGCACGTCGCTCGCCACCTTGCCGCGGCTGAGGAAGCCGCGCGGCCGCGATTCGACGACCGAGTCGAGCTGCTCCTTGGTGAGGCGCTTGTTGCCCTCGAAGTTGATCCGGTTGATCAGCGGGCTTTCGGTGACGCGGACGACGAGGCCGCCGCCTTCCCGGTCGATCTGCACGTCGGAGAACACGCCGGTGGCGTAGAGCGCCTTCAGCGACTCGTCGACGTCGGCGTTGGAGAAGCTCTTGCCCGGCTTGATCGTGAGATAGGACCGGACGGTTTCCGCCTCGATCCGCTGGTTGCCGCGCACGGCGATCGAGGAGACGACCTCAGCCTGAGCGGCGCTGACGCCTACAATGTCGGAGCCGATCCCCAGGAAGGGAAGCAGGCTCATGACCGCGGCGGCGAAAGCGGTCCTGCGGACGACGGTCGTAAACGCTCGCATCGATTGAGGGCCCTGTTCTTTCGTTGGTCCCGACGCACCGATGCGCGAGCGGGGGCGTGGATTCCCACTGTCTTGATGACGTGTTGTACAGGCTTTTGGAGCCCCCGCAAGCAGTGGCGCCGGGCCTCCGCTGCGTATCTCCAGCGACCGTTGCGTTCGCGCAACTGCTTCGTCAGCTTGCAAAATCGTCATTCTGCGTGCCATCCGATCGAGGCTGTCCGATGCGTCGCGGCGGCGGTTTAGACCCGCCGCCGGAGGGGTCGCCGGGGCTCAGCCGCCGGGTACCGCCAGCCGGAAGAAGTGCATCACGTCGTTGCCGTTGGCGACGATCATGAGCATCAAGACGAGGGCGAGACCGATACGGAAACCGTACTCCTGCGCCCGTTCCGGCACCGGCCGGCCGCGCAGGGCCTCGATCGCGTAGAAGACGAGGTGGCCACCGTCGAGCACGGGAATCGGCAGGAGATTGAGGATGCCGATCGACGTGGAAATGAAGGCGGTCCAGACGATCAGCGAGACGAGCCCGAGTTTCGCGGTCTCGCCAGACGCCTGAGCGATTCGCCCGAGCCCGCTGATCTGGTCGATATTCTCACGGCCAGTGAAGAGGCGCCCGAAGAAGCCAAAGGTCTGCTCTGCGATCAGCCAGTTTTGCTTGGCGGCCTCGCCCACCGCCTCGAGCGGCGTGTAGCTCAGCGTCTCGACTTTGTCGGGGGCGCCGCGGATGCCGATCAGGCCACGCCGCTGCACGCCGAGGCTCGTCTGCTCGGCGCTCTGGCGCGGCGTCAGCGTGACCTGCAGTGTCTCGCCGCCGCGCTCGAGGCCAATCGTCATGACCTGGCCGGCGCTGCCGACCACGCGCCGCACGATCTCGTCGAAATAGGCGACCGGCTGCCCGTCGACCGAGACGATGCGGTCGCCAGCCTTGATGCCCGCCGCTTCCGCCGCGCTGTTCGGGATCACCTCGGCCACGTAAGGCAGCAGCACGCGCCGCCCCTCGCCTGCATAGACGGCGGCGAAGATCGCGATAGAGAGGATGAAGTTCGCGAGCGGGCCGGCCGCCACCACGATGGCGCGCTGCCACACTGGCTTGCCCTGGAAGGTGCGGCCGCGCTCCTCGGGCGTCAGCGCGTCGAGAGCGGCCCGGTCGGGCATGCTCGCCGCGTTCTCGTCGTCGACGAACTTCACATAGCCGCCGAGCGGCAGGGCGCAGACCTTCCAGCGCGTGCCCCTTCGGTCGTTCCAGCCGATCAGTTCCGGGCCGAAGCCGATCGAGAAGGCGCTGACGTCGATGCCGCAGGCGCGCGCCGCAAGGAAGTGGCCGAGCTCGTGGATGAACACCACGATCGTCAGCACGACCAGGAACGGCACGATGTAGGTCCAGAGGCCGCCGCCGATCAATCCGATATAGTCCATGAACACCTCGCACGCGGCCCCTGAGCACGGCCAGTTAAGGATGCGACTCGTGAATCTTTTGCTAGTGGGACGCTAGCCCCGCATTGCGGCAAGACCGGGAACGCGCTCGCTCGCCAGCCGGCGACCGACGCGGTCGATATGGGTCGCTTCCTCCAGGCTGCCGGGATGCCCGGCGAGCGACGCCCGCTCGATCGCGTCGAGCGTCGCCTCGGCGACCCGGGCGATGTCGAGGAACCCGATCCGCCCCGCCATGAAGGCCGCCACCGCGACCTCGTCGGCGGCGTTGAGCGCCGCCGTCGCCCCGCCGCCCGCCGCGAGCGCCCGGTAGGCGAGCCCGAGCGCGGGGAAGCGGCCGAGGTCGGGCGCCTCGAAGGTGAGCGCGCCGAGCGCGGCGAGGTCGAGCGCCGGCGTCGGCGCCGCGCCCCGGCCCGGGTGATAGAGGCAGTGGGCGAGCGGGGTGCGCATGTCCGGATTGGCGAGCGCGGCGATCACCGTGCCGTCCGCGTAGGTGGCCATGCCGTGCACGATCGACTGAGGGTGCACCAGCACCTCGATGCGGTCGCCGGCGAGGTCGAACAGGTGATGCGCCTCGATCACCTCGAAGCCCTTGTTCATCAGCGTCGCCGAATCGATGGTGATGCGCGGCCCCATCGCCCAGTTCGGATGCTTCAGCGCGTCGGCCGGCGCGGCGGCGGCCATGCGCTCGATCGACCAGGTGCGGAACGGCCCGCCGGAGGCGGTGAGCGTGATCGACCTGAGACCATCCCGGCCGGCGGCGCCGAAGCACTGGAACACCGCGTTGTGCTCGGAATCGACCGGGAGCAGGCGCACGCCCTTCTGCCGCGCCCGCGTCATGAACAGGCGCCCGGCCAGCACCAGGCATTCCTTGGTGGCGAGCGCCACGTCGCGCCCTTCCTCGATCGCCGCCATGGTGGGCGCGAGGCCCGCCGCGCCGACGATCGCCGCGACGACGAGATCGGCCTCGTGCCGCGCCGCCTCGATCACGGCCTCCGGTCCGGCGGCGGTCAGGATCCCCGTGCCGGCGAGCGCGGCTTCGAGCGCGTCGCCCCCGGACGGGTCGGCGAGAACCGCGAGGTCCGGCCGGAACCGGCGCGCCGCTTCCGCGAGCGCCGCCACGTCGCGGCCGGCGACTAGGGCGGCGGTCGAGAAGCGGTCCGGGTCGCGCGCGACGAGGTCGAGCGTGGAGCGCCCGATCGAGCCGGTGGCGCCGAGCACGGTCAGCCGGCGATGCCCGCCCGGAGCCTCGGCCGCCGCTACCATGAAAGCAGCCCGGCGGCGGGGACGCCCTGCCCGTTGCGCAGCGTGCCGATCATGAAGGCGATCACGGCGGCCGCCACGAGCCCGTCCACGCGGTCCATGACGCCGCCATGGCCGGGGATGATGTGACCGCTGTCCTTGGCGCCGAACCGGCGCTTCAGGCCGCTCTCGAACAGATCGCCGAGCTGGCTCGCGACCGACAGGGCGGCGGCGACGAAGAAGAGCGGCCCGAGCCGCGGCACGCCGGCGTAAAGGCCGACCAGCGAGCCCGCGAGCATGGCCGCGACGAGGCCGCCGAGCGCGCCCGACCAGGTCTTGTTCGGCGACACCGAGGGCCACAGTTTCGGCCCGCCGAGGGCGCGGCCGGTGAAATAGGCCGCGATGTCGGTCGACCACACCACCGCGAACAGGAACAGGATCGCCATCAGCCCGATCTTGTCGTCGCCGCGCAGCGCGACCAGGGCGAGGCCGGGGACGGCGGCGTAGATCGGGCCGTAGTAGAGCCAGTTGCGCACCGCCGGTTCCTCGGCGTGGCCGTCCACCAGCGCCGCCAGCATCAGCGCCAGCATGATCATGCCGAGCGTCACCGTGGAGGCGCCGGTCGGCCCGCCGATGATGGCGCCGCCGATCAGCACCGCCGCGGTGATGGCGACGCCGCTCGGCGCGCGGTGGCGCACCATGCTCTGCCATTCGAGGAGGACGAGCGCGGAGACGATGCCGATCAGCGCCGCGAAGGCGTAGCCGCCGAACGCGGTCGCGACGAGCACGGCCGGGACCATGACCAGCGCGGAGAGGACGCGGAGTTTCAGGTTGCTCGGGCCGGCCGGGACCGCCGGCGCTGCTTCGGGCGCCGCGGCGTCGTCGCGCCCGAGGGACCCCGTCATGTCGACGAAGCCGGCCGGTCGCCCGTCGCCCGCCGGACCGGCGGCCGCTCCCCTCGCCTCGCCCGCGCCGTCGGGGCGACGTCCGGGTCGCGCGCCCGACGGCGACGAAGGCTTGCCCTTGGCCATCAGGCCCCCTTGGCGGCGCCGAGCCCGCCGAAGCGGCGCTCGCGCGACCGGAACACCGCGACGGCGCGGTCGAACTCGGCCGCGTCGAAATCCGGCCAGCACACGGCCGGGAAGACGAATTCCGCGTAGGCCGCCTGCCAGAGCAGGAAGTTCGACACGCGCAACTCGCCGCTGGTGCGAATGACGAGATCCGGATCCGGGATGCCCACGGTGCAGAGATGCCGCTCGAACAGGGCGGCGTCGATCGCGCCCGGCTGCAGTTCCCCGCGCGCGACCCGCTCGGCCACGGCCTTGACCGCCATGACGATCTCCTGCCGCGCGCCGTAGTTGAACGCGATCACCAGGGTGAGGCCGGTGTTGCCGCGGGTGAGGTGCTCGGCGTCGGCGAGGAGACCGAGAATGTCCGCCTCGATGCCCTCCCGGTTGCCGATCACCCGGATGCGCACATTGTTGCCGTGCAGCGTCGCGAGGTCGCGCCGGATGAAATACTTCAGGAGCGACATCAGCATGGAGACTTCGTCGGGCGGTCGCGACCAGTTCTCGGTCGAGAACGAGAACAGCGTCAGGAATTCGATGCCGATCTCGCCCGCATGGCGCACGATCTTGCGCACCGCCTCCACGCCCGCCCGGTGGCCCTCGGTGCGCGGCAGCCCGCGCGCGGTCGCCCAGCGGCCGTTGCCGTCCATGATGACCGCCACGTGCCGAGGCAAGGCCGCGCCGCCGGCCGCCTGCCTCTCGTCGAGCGTCGCCTCGCGTTGCGGCATCAGCCTCAGACCTTCGTGATGTCCTGTTCCTTCGCCGCCAGGAGCTTGTCGATCTCGGCGATGGTCTCGTCGGTCAGCTTCTGCACGCGGTCCTCGGCGCGCTTCTCCTCGTCCTCCGACATGCCGTCCTTGACCGACTTCTTCAAGGCGTCGATGCCGTCGCGGCGCACATGCCGGACCGCGACGCGCGCCTGCTCGGCATATTTATGCGCGACCTTGACGAGTTCCTTGCGCCGGTCGGCGTTGAGCTCGGGGATCGGCACCCGCATGGTGGCGCCCTCGACGATCGGGTTGAGGCCGAGATTGGCCTCGCGGATCGCCCGGTCGACGGCGGAGACCATGCTGCGGTCCCACACCGAGACGACGAGCATGCGCGGCTCGGGCACCGACACGGAGGCGACCTGGTTCAGCGGCATGCGCGCGCCATAGGCCTCGACGGTGATCGGCTCGAGCAGGTTGGTGGAGGCACGGCCCGTGCGCAGGCCCGCCAGTTCGTCCTTGTAGACGCTGACCGCCTGCGTCATGCGGCGCTTCAGGTCGTCGATGTCGAATTTCGCAGCCATGGAAATCCTCGGTGGTCAGAACCGGCGCGGCGCCGGACGGCCCGCGCACCGGGGAAGCGTTGGGGCGGGGGTCGGAGCGGAACGCGCGCGCCCCGCGCCCGGCCCCGCCGTCGTGCGTCCGAGGGCCGGCCGGTCAGCCGGCGACCAGCGTCGCCCTGCCCCGGCCCGACAGCACCTCGACGAGCGCCCCCGGTTCCTGGATGGAGAACACGATTATCGGAATCGCATTGTCGCGGGCAAGTGCGAAAGCCGCCGTATCGAGAACGCGCAGATCGCGTTGAATCGCTTCGCCGAAGGTGAGCCGGTCGTAGCGCCGCGCCGACAGGTCCTTCTTCGGGTCGGCCGTGTAGATGCCGTCCACGTTGGTCGCCTTGATCAGCGCGTCGCACCCGAGTTCCGCTGCCCGGAGCGCCGCGGTCGTGTCGGTGGTGAAGAACGGGCAGCCGGTGCCGCCCGGAAACAGCACGATGCGGTCGGCGGCCATGCGCTCCTTCGCCTCGCGCTGGGTGAAGGTGGCGCAGACGGTCGGCACCGGCAGGCCGGAGAGCGCGCTCGCCTTGACCCCGCGCGCGGCCAGCGCCTCCTTCAGCGCGAGCGCGTTCATCACGGTCGCGAGCATGCCCATGTGGTCGCCGGTGACCCGGTCGGTGCCCTGCTTTTCCAGCCAGGCGCCGCGGAAGAGATTGCCGCCGCCGATCACCACCCCGATCTCCGCGCCGAGCGCGCGGGCGGCGACGAGGTCGTCGGCGAGCCGGCCGACCATCGCGGTGTCGATGCCCATCGGCTGCGACCCGGCGAGCGCCTCGCCGGAGAGCTTCACCATCACGCGTTTGAAGGGAAGGTCGGCCATGCGGGGCTCCGGGTGGCGGCGAAGGCGGCGGGCCCGAAGCGTCCGGCCCCTCGCGGGAGACGGAGCCCTTCGGCGAACGACCCCGCGAATACACGAAGGGCACCGGCCTGTCACGGCCGATGCCCTTCCGCCGCGTGTCTGTCAGCCACGGCCGCAAGGGCCGTGCCGGTTCACTTGGTGCCGGCCGCCGCCGCGACCTCGGCCGCGAAATCGGTCTCGCCCTTGTCGATGCCTTCGCCGATCACGTAGCGGACGAAGGCCTGAAGCGTGATCGGCGCGCCGACCTCGGCCTCCGCGGCCTTCAGCGCCGCTTCCACCGTCAGGTCCGGATTGACGACGAAGTGCTGCTTCAAAAGCGTCACCTCCTCGTAGAACTTGCGGATGCGGCCCTCGACCATCTTCTCGATCACGGCCTCGGGCTTGCCGGTCTGGCGCGCCTGGTCGGCGAAGATCGCCCGCTCGCGCTCGACCAGCGCCGGATCGATCTCCTCCGTCTTGACCGCGACCGGGGTCGGATCATGCGCCGCCACATGCATGGCGAGCTGGCGGCCGAGCGCGGCGAGCTTCGCCTTGTCGCCGGTGGAGGCGAGCGCGACGATGACGCCGATCTTGCCGAGGCCGTCGGCCACCGCATTGTGCACGTAGCTCGCCACCACGCCGTCGGCGACCTCGAGATAGGCCGTGCGGCGCAGCTGCATGTTCTCGCCGATCGTGGCGACCGCCTCGGTGAGGCGCTCGGCGACCGATTTGCCCGCGCCCGGGAACGGCATCGCGGCGAGCGTCTCCACGTTGCCGCCGGCGCCGAGCGCGAGATCGGCGATGGTCTTCACGAGACCCTGGAACTGGTCGTTGCGGGCGACGAAATCCGTCTCGGAGTTGACCTCGACGAGCGCCGCGCGGGTGCCGCCCGAGCCGATGCCGACGAGGCCCTCGGCGGCGGTGCGGCCGGACTTCTTCGCCGCCTTGGCGAGGCCCTTCTTGCGCAGCCAGTCGATCGAGGCCTCGACGTCGCCGTTGTTCTCCGCGAGCGCCGCCTTGCAGTCCATCATCCCCGCGCCGGTCTTGTCGCGGAGGTCCTTCACCTGGGTCGCCGAAATGATCATGGGTCTCTCTCAGTCGTCGGCCCCGCCCGAGCGTCCGGACGAGGCGGTCGATCACGGTGGGCTACTCGTCGCGCGGTCCGCCCCGAACCGTCCGGGGACGGCACGGCCCGCCACACGTGCGGACCGCTCGCCGGCCGAGCGGAATCGGCCCGCCGCGGATCCGCGATCCGCCATTGATGCCGGACGCGGCGCGAAGGCTTCGTGACGAAGCCTCGGCGCCGGTCGGGGCTCGCGCCGCGCCGCCCGGGGCCGGGCGGGCGGCGGACTTACTCCGCGGCCGCTTCCGGCAGCAGCGCCGGCTCTTCCGGCGGCACGTCCTGGGCGCCGACATCGATGCCGACCTCGCCCTGGGCGCGGCCGATGCCGTCGATCGCGGCGCGCGCGATCAGGTCGCAATAAAGCGCGATGGCGCGGCCGGCGTCGTCGTTGCCCGGGATCGGGAACGAGATCCCTTCCGGATCGCAGTTCGAATCGAGCACCGCCGCCACCGGAATGCCGAGGCGCTTCGCCTCCTGGATGGCGATCGCCTCGCGGTTCGTGTCGATCACGAAGATGAGGTCGGGCAGGCCGCCCATGTCCTTGATGCCGCCGAGCGCCTTTTCGAGCTTCTCGCGTTCGCGGTCGAGGGTCAGGCGCTCCTTCTTGGTGAAGCCGTGGGCCTCGCCGGAGAGCATCTCCTCGAGCTTCCGCAGCCGCTGGATCGACTGGGAAATGGTCTTCCAGTTCGTCAGCATGCCGCCGAGCCAGCGGGAATTCACGAAATACTGCGCCGAGCGGCGCGCCGAGTCGGCGACCGACTCTTGCGCCTGCCGCTTGGTGCCGACGATCAGCACGCGGCCGCCGCGGGCGACCGTGTCGGACACGACCTTCAGCGCCTGGTGCAGCAAGGGCACCGTCTGGGCGAGGTCGATGATGTGGATGTTGTTGCGGACGCCGAAGAGGAACGGCTCCATCTTCGGGTTCCAGCGATGCTTCTGGTGGCCGAAGTGAACGCCCGCTTCGAGCAGCTGACGCAAATTGATATCGGGCAGCGACATGCCTGCCTGTCCTTTCTTGACCGGTTCTGCCTCCGCGGGGCTGCATTTCCTCGGGAATGATCCCGGGAAACACCGGAAGGACGTCTCAGGCGGGATCGCTCCCGCTCGGACGCCCGGTCCCGCGTGTGGAATGCGGCGTGTATAGGAGCGCCGCCCGTCTTTTGCAAGCGCGTGTCCGGATGTGGGATATGGGATTGCCGGCCCTTGAGCGGCCAAGCAGTCCGCCGGCCGAACGTCAACCCAGCCGTCGCGCGACGCGGGAGAGCATCAGTTTCAGAAACAGGCTCAGATGGCCGGGCTCCGGAAACCCGATTTCCGCGCTCGTCCGCGACCACAGCGCCTCCAATTCGTCGTCGCCGTATCGGCCGTCCAGCACGTCCTTCAGAAACCATTCGAGCCGACCAAGCTCCGCATCGCCGAGATCGTAAATCGCAAAATCGACGAGATCCTCCGGCGTGGCGGCCACCAGGTCATAGTCCTGGATAATATTCCGGCAGACCGCTTTGAAAACAGCCGGACACTCGATCCCGGTCATCATGGGTTCCTCGGATCAGCGGTGACTATTCGGTACCCTCTTGGGGAAGCTGGATCGTGCGCGATCAAAGCACCGACACCATAGGTTGTCCTCACGTAAGCTTGGGAGCGGGGCGATCGAGGGTATGCGGATGGTCGGGCCGATGTCGGGCGCCGGTCGGCCCCTGAGCGGGTCGGCGGGTTCGGGTCGAAGGGGGTGGCGACCGCAGCCGTCCGCCTTGCCAGCAGGCGGGCGATCGCGTAGGTAGCGCGCCCCGACGATCACCGGACGCGACCCATGGCCCCCGACGACGTCGTCCTCGGCATCGACTTCGGCACGACCAACACCGTGCTGGCGCGCTCCGGCGGCGGCGGGACCGACGGAGTGGTCCGCTTCGCCGCGCCGGAGGGGCGCGCCGAGACCGCCTACCGATCCGTGCTCTGCGTGTGGCAGGCGCTCGCCGGCCGCGCGCTCGAACGGCGCGTGGAGAGCGGCCCATGGGCGCTCGAGCGCTATGTGGCGGATCCGCACGATTGCCGCTTCCTGCAGAGCTTCAAGAGCTTCGCCGCGAGCCGGGCGTTCGTCGACACGCTCGTCTATGGCCGCCGCATGCGCTTCGAGGACCTGCTCTCGACCTTCCTCGGCTCGCTCGCGCAGCATTACGGCGCCGCGCTGCCGCCGCGGCGGGGCCGCGTCGTGGTCGGCCGCCCGGTCACCTTCGCGGGCGCGACGCCGGACGACGGCCTCGCCATGGACCGCTACGACCGCGCCTTCGCGGCCGCCGGCTTCGCCGACGTCGCCTATGTGTACGAGCCGGTCGCCGCCGCCTTCTTCTTCGCCCAGCGCCTCGTGGAGGATGCGACCGTTCTCGTCGCCGACTTCGGCGGCGGCACCAGCGACTTCTCGATCATCCGCTTCGAGCGGCGCGGCGGCCGGCTCTCCGCGCGGCCGCTCGGCGCCTCGGGCGTCGCCGTCGCCGGCGACACCTTCGACAGCCGCATCGTCGACCGCGTGGTCGGCCCGCTGGTCGGCAAGGGCTCGGACTATGTCTCGTTCGGCAAGGTGCTGCCGGTGCCCGCGCACTATTTCGCCAATTTCGCCCAGTGGCACACGCTCTCGCTCCTGAAATCGGCCGCCACCTTGCGCGAACTCGCCGAGCTCGCCCGCACGGCGCCGGACCCGACCGGCCTCCTGCGCTTCGTCACCATCATCGAGGAGGACCTCGGCTACCTGCTCTACCGGGCGGTCAGCCAGGTCAAGACGCGCCTCTCCACCGAGGAGAGCGCGGAATTCTCCTTCCGCGCCGGCGCGATCGACATCCGCGCCGAGGTCACGCGCGCCGACTTCGAGAGCTGGATCGCGCCCGACCTCGACCGCATCGACCGCGCCGTGGAGGCCGCGCTCGCCGCCGCCTCGCTCGGCGCCGGCGACATCGACCGCGTGTTCCTGACCGGCGGCACCTCGCTCGTGCCCGCCGTCCAGCGCCGCTTCGCCGACCGCTTCGGCGCCGAACGGCTGGAGACCGGCAATGAGTTCGACTCGATCGCCGCCGGCCTGGCGCTGATCGGCCGCGAGGCCGAGATCGAGCCCTGGTGCGTGCCCAGGGCCGCCTGAGGGGCGACGGCCCGGCCGCGCTCCGGGCAGGTGTCCTCGGCTATACCATCTGCACCTGGACGACGCCCGGCACGGCCTTCAGCGCGCCGGCGACCTGCGGCGAGACGCGCCAACGGCCGGGCAGCTTCACCTCGACCTCGCGCTCGCCGGCCCCGAGCATCAGCACCACCGAGACCTCGCCCTCCCCGCGCGGCTCGAGCTGCCGGCCGAGGCTCTCGATCGGCCCGGAATCGCGCAAGAAAACGCGCAGGCTCTGCCGGCCGCCCGCCGCCACCGCCTCGAGCGGCTCCACCTTCTCGATGCGCACGCTGATGCCTTCCGCGCGCTCTTCGGCCGTCGCGTAGAGGACGATCGACTGGCCGGGCTCGAGCAGGTCGCGATAGAGCGACAGCCCTTCGGAGAACACCACCGCCTCGTACTGGCCGGTCGGGTCGGACATGCGCACGATGCCCATCTTGTTGCCAGTCTTGGTGCGCCGCTCCTGTCGGCTGGTCACCGTGCCGGCGAGCCGGCCGAACGCCGCGCCGCGCTTCACGCCCTCGGAGAACTCGGCCCAGAGCTGCACGCGCAGCTTCTCCAAGACGGCGCGGTATTCGTCGAGCGGATGCGCCGAGAGATAGAAGCCGACCGCGGCATGCTCGCGCTGCAACTGCTCGGCCGGCGCCCAGGCCGGCGCGTCGGGGAGCCGCAGGGCTTCGCCCCCGCCGCCGCCGAACAGGCCGCCCTGCCCCTGGGCGGCGTCGTCCCTCGCCCGGCTCGCCGCCGCCATGACATGTTCGAGGCCGGCGACCAGCCGCGCCCGGTTCGGCTCGATCGTGTCGAAGGCGCCCGCCGCGGCGAGGCTTTCCAGCGTCCGCTTGTTGACGATGCGCGGATCCATCCGCCTCGCAAAATCCGCCATGTCGGCGAAGGGGCGATCGCCGCGCGCGCCGACCAGATGCTCCACCGCCTGCGAGCCGACGCCCTTGACCGCGCAGAGCGCATAGATGATGCGCCCTTCGTCCACGTCGAAGGCCGGCCCCGAGCGGTTGATGCGCGGCGGCGTCACCTCGATGCCGAGCCGCATCGCCTCGCGGCGGAAATCGTTCAGCTTGTCCGTGTTGGACATGTCGAGCGTCATCGACGCGGCGAGGAACTCGACCGGATGGTTGGCCTTCATATAGGCGGTCTGGTAGGCGACCAGCGCGTAAGCCGCCGCATGGCTCTTGTTGAAGCCGTAGTCGGCGAATTTGGCGAGGAGTTCGAAGATCGTGTCGGCCTGCGGCTTGGCGAGGCCGCGCTCCACCGCGCCGTCGACGAAGCGCATGCGCTGCGCCTCCATCTCGGCCTTGATCTTCTTGCCCATGGCACGGCGCAAAAGGTCGGCCTCGCCGAGCGAATAGCCGGACAGGACCTGGGCGATCTGCATCACCTGTTCCTGGTAGACGATGATGCCGTAGGTCTCCTTCAGGCTCGCCTCGAGCAACGGATGGATGTAGTCGGGCCGCTCATGGCCGTGCTTGCGCGCGCCATAGACCGGGATATTCGCCATCGGGCCCGGCCGGTAGAGCGCCACGAGCGCGATGATGTCCTCGAAGCGGTCCGGCTTGATGTCCGCGATCGCCTTGCGCATGCCCTGGCTTTCCAGCTGGAACACGCCGACCGTCTCGCCCTTGGCGAGCTGCTGGTAGGTCTTCGCGTCGTCGAGCGGGAGCGCCGAAAGGTCGATCGCGATGCCGCGCCGGGCGACCAGCTTCACCGCCGTCTCCAGCACCGTCAGGGTCTTGAGGCCGAGGAAGTCGAACTTCACGAGGCCGGCGCTCTCCACCCATTTCATGTTGTACTGGGTGACCGGCATATCCGAGCGCGGGTCGCGGTAGAGCGGCACGAGCTCCTCGAGCGGCCGGTCGCCGATCACGATGCCGGCGGCGTGGGTGGAGGCGTGCCGGTAGAGGCCCTCGAGCTTCATGGCGATGTCGAGGAGGCGGTCGACGATCGGCTCGGCCTCGCGCGCCTCCTGCAGGCGCGGCTCGTCCTTCACGGCCTGCGCGAGCGTGACCGGATTGGCCGGGTTCTGCGGCACCAGCTTGGCGAGGCGGTCGACCTGGCCATAGGGCATCTGCAGCACGCGGCCGACATCGCGCAGGCAGGCGCGCGCCTGCAGCGTCCCGAAGGTGATGATCTGCGCCACCTGCTCGCGGCCGTATTTCCGTTGCACGTAGCGGATCACCTCGTCGCGCCGGTCCTGGCAGAAATCGATGTCGAAGTCCGGCATCGACACGCGTTCGGGATTGAGGAAGCGCTCGAACAAGAGGTCGAAGCGGAGCGGATCGAGATCGGTGATGGTGAGCGACCAGGCGACCAGCGATCCGGCGCCGGAGCCGCGCCCCGGCCCGACCGGGATGCCCTCCCCCTTCGCCCATTTGATGAAGTCGGCCACGATCAGGAAGTAGCCGGGGAACTTCATGCGCTCGATGATCGAGAGCTCGAAGGCGAGCCGGCTGCGGTAGTCGTCCTCGGAGAGGCCCGGCGCGGTGCCGTGGAAGGCGAGCCGTGCGGCGAGCCCCGCCTCCGCTTGCGCGCGCAGTTCCGCCGCCTCGGCCGTCTCCGCGTCCGCCCCCGCGCCGGCGAAGCGGGGCAGGATCGGCTTTTTCTTCAGGGGCCGCGCCGAGCAGCGCCGCGCGATCTCGATCGTGCCGGCGAGCGCCTCGGGCAGGTCGGCGAACAGCGCCGCCATCTCGGCGCGCGACTTGAAATGATGCTCGGGCGTCAGCCGACGCCGGTCCTCCTCGGCGATGACGCGGCCCTCCGCGATGGCGATGAGCGCGTCATGTGCCTCGAAGTCCTCCCGCTTGGAGAAAAACGGCTCGTTCGTCGCCACCAGCGGCAGGCCCATCCGGTAGGCGAGATCGACCGCAAGCGCTTCCGCCGCCCGTTCCGTGTCGAGGCCGTGGCGCTGCAGCTCCACATACAGGCGGTCGCCGAACAGGGCCGCGAGCTTTGCCGCGCGCGCCGCCGCGAGGTCCGGCTGGCCGGCGAGGAACGCCCGGTCGAGCGGTCCGCCCGGGCCGCCGGTCAGCGCGATCAGGCCGTCGGTCAGGCCGTCGAGCGCGGCGACCGGCAGGAACGGATCGTCGGTCCCCGCCGTCTCCATGAAGGAGCGCGAGACCAGGCGGACGAGATTGGCCCAGCCCGCCTCGGTCGCGGCGAGGAGCACGACGCCGGGGCGCTTCAGGGCGATGCCGGGCCGGCGCCCCGGCTCCTGCGCCTCGCCGAATTCCAGCGCGACGGTGCAGCCGACGATCGGCTGCAGGCCCTTCTCCACCGCCTTCTCGGAGAATTCGAGCGCTCCGAACAGGTTGCCCGTGTCGGCGAGGCCGAGCGCGGGCTGCGCGTCGGCCTTGGCGAGGTCGAGCAGCCGGCCGAGCGGCAGGGCGCCTTCGAGCAGCGAATAGGCGGAATGGCACCGCACATGCACGAAGCCGACGCTCGCACCCTCAGCCATCGTGCCGCCCTCCGCCCCGCGCGCCTGCTCGACCGCGCCGCCGGCCGCGAGCGACCGGTCCGCCACCTCGCCACCCGGCCGCCGGCGGGAGCCCGACTCGCGACGGTCACGGGGTGAGGACCCTGACGGCTCAGGCCCCGGCGCGCAACGAGCGCCCGCCTTTCTCCACAGCCAGCCGATCCCCCGATCGTCTGGCCATGAAATCGTTTATGTTTTGTTCCAGGTCAAAAACCGGCGCGGGAAATCACATCGGCCCACACCACCACCATGGTGATGAAGGACAAGAGCGCGCCAACCGAAGCGACTTCCCGAATGAGACCTGCCATGTGAGCCTCCCGCAACCGCCGTTCTACGATGATCCCTATATGTTCCGTTCTTGTTCCCGCTGTCAAGTCCTGTGGATAAGTTTCAGCTTGAGACCTCCCGGATCCCGCCCGGTGACGCGCGGCCGGCCGCCGTTCCAACGCTCCCGCTTCGCGCCCGCGTCCGGCCGCACCGGACGCACCCGGCCAAAGGCGCGCCGAGGGCGTCGCCGAGGTGGCGTCCACGGCCGTTTCGCCGCAGCCGCAATCTGTCCGGGCCGGCTTGCCCGTCCGCGCGAACCCGCCTATAACCCCGCCCGGTTCGCGCCCTTCGTCTATCGGTTAGGACGGCAGCCTTTCACGTTGCAAAGACGGGTTCGACTCCCGTAGGGCGCGCCAATCGCGCATAAATCCACGAACCACCGGACGCCCGGTTTCCGCAGCCGCGATCGCGACTTCGAGCAGGCGTTTGTCTCCCGCGATGCGGATCCGATGGTCGTCAACGTCGATCCGTTGAATCACCGACTTTCGGTAGGCCTCGCGGCTTTCGATGTCGGCCTGTCGAAGCGATCGCGCATAGACGCGGCGAAGCGCTGGATCCGCTCGGGCATGACGTGTGCCGAAGCGGTGGCCTGATCGGCGAGACGATCCAGCGTAGCCCGGATGAGGTCACGTTCCGCATTCGCTATGGAGCCGGACGATGAAGCGAACCGTTTCCGCCTCGACCGGATCGACTGCGAGCCGATTCTTGACCTTGGATCCGCATCGCCCGGCCTTCGCCGTCCGACAGCATGAATTCACCGTCGAGAAATCGGGCGACAAAGCCTAGGCGTTCCTCCATCACGGAACTCACATTCCACGACATCGACAGTTTCCCCTCGCGATCGCAAGAGGGAAACCGTCACCGGTGTCTCCGGCGCGATCTGCCAACCTTTCGTCCAAATTTACATATGAAGTAATGAATATTTATTTTGCCGTCGAGTGTGCAAACAATGTATTGACAACAGCTCAATTAAAATAATATTTGAGACTTGAACCGACCGTGGTGTCATCCGTCTCCGGAAAGGGTGTCGCCCCCGTCGCATTTCTGACGGGTTACTATGGACCCTCAGCACAGTAGTCCCAAGCTACGACCTGTGGATGTCATATGCGTAAGCGTCGAGTTTTCTTCAGTAGGCGACATCATACGGTGCGCTTCGGCTTGAAACGTCGTTCTCTGACGACTTTTTGCTCCGCGCTTGGATTGGCCGCGCATCTGTTTCTCGGCATCGGCAGTGCGAGATGCGCTGCTGCGCAGGACAGCGAAAGCGTGGATCCGCTGGACCGCAGGGTCGACATTCGAGCGACGTCGCAAGACCTCAAGACCCTCCTTGCCGACCTCTTCGAAGGCACTGGCCTGTCTTACGAGCTCGTCGGTGACTTCAAAGGTCGCGTCGCCATGGAGTTCAGCAGCAAAACGACACTCAAGGACAGCCTGGTTTCGCTCGCGACAACCTATCGGCTCTGCGTCTACTATGACGGCGCTCGCGTGATGGTCTTCAGTCCGACAAGCATGGTGAACACGCTCATCCGGACCGAGGCGGACGAAAGGGGAATCCGGGATGCTGTCAGCATCATCTATCCCTGGTATTCGCCGAACACGATCAAGTACAGACCTTTGCTATCGGCAGTGTCCGTTTGCGGCCCCACCGATGTGACCGACCGAGTCAAAACCTTGGTACAATTGCTACCCACAAGGAAAGTGAAAATGATCCGCTACGGGCATGTAAGCGAAATTTATCCGTCTCGATAAAGCTTTGCGTCACCAAGATTGATTGGAGCCACAAGGGCGAAGCCGATCGACAGGTTGTTGAACATCCGGCCGTGTTTTGCCTCCTTTATTGGTTCTGAGCGCTTTCGGATCAAAGGCTGAGGCTGGCCAATGTCCGTCGGGAGAACCGGCGGGTGACCTTCGTCCGAATGCCGATCCGTAAGCCGTGAAGCTCGGCGGCGCGCAATCCAAAGATTGCATCGAGGATCCCGCAACTGTCGGTCGGCGCCCCCAAAGTATCCCCAAAACCCGCGGCGGCGTCATCGGCCATCGAACTTTCCGCAAGTGTAGCCCTCCACCACCCCCCGGTTGGAACGGGAAATCGTTCGGACCGACATGGTTTCGCGGGTGGCGCAAAAAGGTGGTCAGCCCCTGTTGTTGAGGCATCGGGCGACCACGGCGAAATGAACAGAGGGAATGGGCTCCCCGACGGGAATGGGCGAGAGGGCTTCCGCGGCCTCCACATCGAAGACCACGGGAACCTTGAGCGCCCTCGCGGCATCCACCAGGTCCTTGCCGGACGGCGCTTTCGAGACGGCCTGGATGTAGGGCGGTTGCATCACTTGCGGATCGAAGCTGAGGGCGACGGCGCCTTCCAAGTTCCAGATGACGACCGTTGCAGCCTTCACACCGCCGATCGTCGGTGCCTCCGCGATCTCGCGGGCGAACGCATGCTGTTCCGACTTTATCTCCGGAGCGCCGTGAATGTCGCGACGCTCACGCTTGAGGTCGGAATGAGACATCCGGTTGCTATGAGCGAACAGAAGGCGTGAAATCTTCAGGTCGGCCAACCCCGATACAAACAGAATAGCGACGAGCGGGATCGAGAAGAGCTGCAGCTGATGAAGGAAATTCGCCAATTCGCAAGCTGCTCCGCAGGTCGGCGCCCATACCATGTCTTGAGCCGTGATTGCGACGATCACGACAGCTGACGCACCGGCCAAGACGAATTTCAGAAGGTTGCGGATCAATTCGGTCAGAGCATCGAGCCCGAACTTGTTTCGGATGCCTTCAACGGGATTCAGGTGGTCGATATTCGGCTTCAGTCGCTCGAGATTGAGGACAATGCCGCGGCTCTCGACGACGGCCACGGCGACGTAGACCGCCAAGGCGGCGAACGTCACTTTCGCTGTCGCAGGGGCGATCAACAAGAAGGCTTCGTGGAGCTGTGACCGCCAGGACGCTGCTCCGTCCCACTCCAACGACCGCTTCATGGCGCTCAGCACGCCGTCATGGAGTTCGCCGGCCACGTTCCACAGGACGACCACGACCGCGATGGTCGACGCGGCCGCACGGGTCTCCTTGGCGATCGGGATCTGTCCGTCTCGGCGAAGCCGCCGCAAGCGCTGCTCGGTGGGCGGAAGCTGCTTGTCAGCCTTGTCATTCATTGGTCCAACCCCAAAAGGCGCAGAATGCCGACCACGAAGTCTTTCATCACGATATTCGCGTAAGTATCGAAGAACATGAAATAGAGCGGCAGGCAGGCCACCACCACCAATGATTTGAGCGTATTGGTGAGGTCGACGAGCGAGATGTTCTGGGCGCTGCGCGAGATCGTTCCCGTGATGACGTCGACGAGCACGAGCATGATCAACAGCGGTCCGGCCACGACGATTGCCGCCTCGATCATGCGGTCCACCAGGAGGCCAAGCCGCAAGGCTTGGTCCTCGAAACGGGGAACGAGTTCGCCGATCCTCCAAACGGTGAAACTCTTGTAGACCAGCCCGAACAGAACGACCGGTCCATCGACGAAAACGAACCAGGAGAGGGCCATGGCCGTGAACAGTCGACCACCGGGCGTTTCCTCGGCCGCGTTGATAGGGTCGAACTGATCGGCCGCCGCTCCGCCTCGATAGAACTCGATCATGTCGCCGCTGGCTTGCATCGCCCAGATCGGCAACCCCAGGGCCAAGCCGAGAACGCATCCAAGAGCGAGTTCCTTGAGGACCAGGGCGAGTACCACCCAGGTATTCGAAGCCAGGTCGCCGCCCGGGAGAGCCGTCAGGGAGAAGACCGGCAGGGACAGTGCGATGGCCAGGCCAAACCGCAAAATGCCGCCGAGTTCAAGAAAGGTGAACAGTGGAAAAATGAGAAGCAGCCCGTACATACGGGCGAAGCCGGTAGCCAAGGTCATGACGACGAGGAAGACGTTCTCGATACTCTGATCCATGGCTAAAGACCGAGCCGCGCGAAGTCGAGCGCTCTGCCAAGAACGGCATCGAGGGGTTGCCCGAGAGCCGCGCCGGCCAGGACCATCAATATAGCCACGACAAACAGCTTTACTACTTGTGGTAGAGTCTGATCCTGGATTTGGGTCGCGGCCTGCACGATGGCGATTGTCAGGCCCACGATCGCCGACAGCACAAGGGGCGGCGTCCCGAGCACGGCGGCGGCCATGAAGGCATCGTTGAAAAACTCCGCGAAGCCGCCCATGGCCGGTTCATCCCGTATAGGACAGGAGAAAGTTCTGCAGCATGCGGGTCCACCCTTCCACGGCGACGAAGGCCAGGATCTTGATGGGCGTCGAAATGGTCGTGGCCGACATCATCTGCATGCCCAATGCGATCAGGATGGCACTGACCACAAAGTCGATCAGGGCGAGCGGGACGTAGATCATCAGTCCGATCTTGAAGGCTCGGGTCAATTCGTCGGCCAGGAAACTCGGCAGAAGGACCGAGAAAAAATACTTCACGTCGCCGGGCCCCTTGGTCTCGACTTTGGCCGCTTCGCCGAAGAGTGACTTCGTCCGGTCGGACGCGCGCAGCTCCAGGAAATCGCTGAGGGGCTCGAGCGCGGCGATGGCGGCTCTCTGCAGATCGGCGAGGCTGTTGGGGTCGATCGACAACGCCTGGACCCGCTCCCAGCCCGCAACACCCACCGGCATCATGATGTGGGCGGAAAGGATGATGGCGATGGCGTAGATGATGATGTTGGGAGGCGTCTGCTGGATCCCGAGCGCGTTCCGAACGATCAGAAGCGTCACGGCGATCTTGCTGAACGACGTCGCGACGACCGCCAAGAAAGGGATCGCCCCGACGAAGAAGATCGTCGCGAGGATCGGCGTCAGCTGCTGAGCATTCATACGCGGTTGATCCGAACGATCCGGACGCCCGGCATCCCGTCGATCTCGACCAGTTCGCCCCGGCCGATCCGGCGGCCACCGAGCATCAGATCGACTTCCAGGCGCTCCCGGTCGGGCACATGGAAGATGTAGCCGGGTGCCAGCGACTTCAGTTCCGCAAGGGAAACGTCGACATGGCCGAACTCGAAGATGACGCGCACGGGCGCGTCCTCGAGCAAGGTGTCAACGGGTGAGGAGGGACTGTCGGATCCTGCGCGGGCCATGGTGTCGTGTTCCGGTGAGGGGTCGGTCGATGTGAACCGATCGAGCCTCACGGAGAAGCCGGCGCCCCACGGCGCGGTCGTCCAGAGTCTCGAACCGATCGAGATGGTGGGCTGAACGGCGCCCTCGGCCTGCCGGTCCAGGAGGAGCACGTCGCCCGGCGCGGCCGATCGAAGGTCCCGGATCGGAACCATCGTCGATCCGAGCCGGCCAAAAACGCGCAAGGGATCGGGGAGGCCGTTGTCCCGCAAGGGCCAGGTCTCGAGGAGTTCCCCGAGCCGGGCGGCTGCGCTGCCCCGATCGAGGACCACGGCCGCGCCGCTGACCGGTCCGCACGTCCAGCGGGCGGCGAAACAGGGTTCCCCGGCGCCTGCCTCGGCGTCGAACTCCAGGAGGCAGTTCGCGTCCGAGGCTTCCTCCGAGGCGAGCGGCCCGGACAACAGGCTGGCCGACGTCAGGGTTTCCACAAGATCGAGCACGGGGAGGACGTCGGTCCGCAGAAACGGATGTTGGGCGCCGATCAGGTCCCGCACGTCGTCGCGGTCGCAGATGAGGAAGCCGACGAGGCCGTCCACGCGGGCGCGGAAGGGCACCGGCGTCTTGATCGCGCGCCTCGCCTCGATGATCGAGCAAGGCGTGACGCCGATCTGGAGGCGATTGACCCTGACGGTCAGCGCTTCGAAGCTTCTGCTCAAGCGGCGGTCGAGGGCAGCGGCACCTTGCGACAGTTCGAACAGGCTTACTGGGCTTGGGACGGACCGGGACTCCGCTTTGGTGGTCGTCATGGCTCGACCCACGAAGCCCGAGCGGAACGGAGCCACGACGCAGCCTCGCTGCGCACGGCATGACGGCGTTCGCACGACCGGAGATGTCGGGCAGCCTCCTCCAAATTCGACTCTGCCTCTTCTCGGAGCAGATGAGCGTGGCGCTCACGACGCCGCAGGTCGTCCTGCAGCCGCTCGCTGTCGAGGCCTGGGAAAGGTCCGGCGACCCGCTCGGACATCGGCAAGGCGGACAGGGCGCTCTCGGCCTCCACCACACGCTCTTCGCAGGATGCCATATCCTCGGCCGCTCGCGCGCTTCGGCGGCGCATCTCTTCATGGGTGCGCCGGGCTTTCCGAAGCCGCTGGTCGCTGAGATACAGCAAACGCCCAATGACGACTGTCACGCGACCGCCTCGTGCAAAGCTTTGAGCGCCGTCGAGAGACTGCTCGTCTCCGCGGGGGCCTGGCGGAATACGCTTTTTACGCGGGGCAACCGGTCGAGAGCCGCGTCGGTCGCTGCGTCGCCTCCCCGCTTGTACTCGCCGACCCTCAACAGGAACTCGACCTCGCGGCACAGAGCGAGGATGGACCGGGTGTTCGCCGCCAGCTGCTGATGCTTGGCATCGGCAATGTCGGACATCACGCGGCTCTGGCTCGCAAGAACGTCGACGGCCGGTCGCTGACCCGATTGCAGCAAGGCGGAGCTGAGGAGGATATGCCCGTCGAGCAGGGAGCGGCATTCTTCGACGAGCGCGTCGGGGACATCAGGGTCCTCGGCGAGAACGGTGTAGATGCCCGTCATCGATCCGGACGTGGTCAGACCCGCTCGCTCGAAGAGCGCGGGCAGAAAGGCGAGGACCGACGGCGTCAGGCCGGTCCGGGTCGGGACCTCGCCGGACGCCAGACCGATCTCGCGAACCGCGCGGGCGGCCCGCGTCACGCTGTCGATGATCAGAAGGACATCCTGGCCGTTGTCGCGGAAGTATTCGGCGATCGCCGTGGCGGCGAAGGCGCTGGTGATGCGCTCGAGCGGCGGACGGTCGGACGTGGAGGTCACGATCACGCAGCGATCCATCATCGACGCGTCCTGGAGCCGGGCAACCATGTCCCCCACCTCGCGGCCCCGCTCGCCGACGAGCCCGATGACGACCACGTCGGCCCTGCATCCCTGGGCCAGATGGGTGACGAGGGTGGACTTGCCGGTCCCCGCGGTGCCGACGATTCCGATCCGTTGTCCGAGCCCCACCGGGGTCATGGTGTCGACGACACGGATGCCGGTCGCCAACTGCCGCTCGATCCGGCGGCGGGCGAAAGGCGGCGGAGCCGCCGCCTCGAACGGACTCCAGCGGGGCGGCTGATCCGGGAGCGTCGAAAGCATGACGCGCCGGACGACGGTGCCGAAGGCATCGAGAACCGCGCCACACAGGGATGGCGACACCTGAAGTCCGGCGCGCCGCCGCAAAGGACGCAATTGAGTGCGGGACGACAGGCCGGCCGTGCCGAAATAGGGAGCGACGAACGTCACGGCCTCCGTGAAAGCGGTGACCTGGCCGAAACCCACGAATCCTTGGCCAGGCTCATGGAAGGAGCACATCTCCCCGATGGAGCATGACGGAAGCTGCGCAAGGACGAGAGGTCCGCGCACTTCCCGGATCGGGGCCCAGACCGGACGCGGATCGGCTTTCAGCAGCCGATCACGGACGCCGTCTAGGGAAGAGCGAAGGCCCTGGTGCAGGTCGGACGTCACCCAATCGGTCATGCCTGGGCTCCGTTCGGACCGTTCAGCGTATTCATGATCTGGAGAAGCTGGTCCTGAAGGCCGATATTGATCTGCCCCCATCTCGTCTCTAAGTAAAACTCACCGGGTCGCAGGACGTCGACGACCTCGACCTCCATACCGCATCCGAGATCCTGCAAGGCCTTTCGCGCGGCCGGCGCCTCGCCTGACGATACGTGCAGGACCGCGGGGTCGGCGCTATCTCCATCCCTCAGCGCCTTGGCGACGGCCTCAGCCAATACCTGCTCTGGCGGGAGCACCCCCACCATGTCCTTGAGGACCGTCTCGACCAAGGTCTCGACGCCGGATTCGAGTTCCTTTTCGAGACGTCGGAGTTCATCGTGCAGCTGAGCGAGCGCGGCCGCCAAACACTGCCGGGCAGCCTCCATCCCGTCCTCATAGCCTTGCCTGAAACCGTCCTTGTGGTTTTCGAGCGTCTGCCGCTCCAGAGCGCGCTGAAGCTCTTCCTCCGCCCTGCGGCGGCGGTCGCGGTCTAGGATGGCTTCCACGTCGGCGGCGCGCAGCAGGGTCATGGCCGGCTCCCGCCGACCTGCCGCCAGAACGCAAAGGCCCGTTCGCTCACGTCCGACGCCTCTTGGACCCGCACCCTGGCCGCTCCCGGAGCGGGGAGCACCATGGCACGCCAGGCGTCCAGGTCGGGCGCGACGGTCTGGATCCATCGCGCTATCGCGGCTGCGCCGCGGGCTTCCGCCTCCTGCCGATCGCGCGGCGGATGGTCCCAAGCGAAGGTCGAGACGATGCTCCTCGACTGCATCGCGAACGTGGCGGCGAACGGCCCGAACGTCGTGCTCAGGGTCATAAAGGCCGCTTTGGACATCGCCGCGGGGACGCTGCCCGCCGACAAGGCGAGCCCGGCCGCCGCGGCGATCGGATCCCGATGACCGTGAACGTCGAACAGAAGTTCGACCAGGTCCCGAGCCGGATGAAGGGCGGGATTGACGAGGCGATCGCGAACCAGCGTGAAACGGAACAGATTGGCGCGCGCCGCCGCCGGCGCGCCAGACGGCACGCGAAGCGCGCCCGCGGGATCGAAGCTGTCGCGACCGCCGCGGTAGAGGGCATCCGCCGCGATCTCCTCGAGATGCGCTGAAGCAAGAACAGGCGCGTTGCCGGAGCCGCGGACGCTAACTTGGGTCTCCACCGCGGTTCTACCTTTCCGTCTCGGCTTTGCTTGTCGTGAAGGAACCGTCGACGGCAATGACATTGACGTCCTTGTAATCGAGATTGGGAACGCCGTTGGAGACCAGCATCTTGATGTGAGGCACGATCAAAGTGACGTCGGCGGCCGGTTTGATCCGAACGGCCACGGACGCGGTCGTCTTCCCGATGGGAGCGCCCCGCAAGTCGCTTTCGGGAACGGAGACGTGGACCCGGGCGAAGGTCACGCCGTCGATCGCCATGACGCTCTTGGCGAGGTCCTGGTTCATGGCAAATCCCAATCTGGCCTTCTGCTCGAGCGGGGTCGAGATCAGCTTGTTTGGAGGGAAGATCTCATCCAGGGACTTGAAGGCCTCATGAGGGAGGCCGGCCGCGCTGGTCGCGCGGACAGCCCGGGCCATGTCGTCGCTGTCGACCATCACGCGGTAAGATGTTCCGTCCTTCTCACGCTCCGCCTCGATTCCGGAGTCGGACAGCACGGCGACCATTTCATTGGCCTCCCGCTGGGTCAGGCCCTGATACAGTTCTTTCTTGCACGCTCCGAGAGCACACATCAGCATGAACAACAACGAAAGACGTGCAAGCATCACCAGAATTACCCCCTATTGGCCCTGCTGCAATCGCTTGAACGACGACGAGGCGGTCGTAAACAATGCGACCGCCGCACTCGATACGGCCGCGATATTTGCTGCCGCTTCGTACTTGGCTAGCGCCTCGTCCACCGTTCTCCGGGAATCATCGGGACCTACCTTCAATGTCCGTTCCGACGGCTCGAACCCGACCAGCCGGATCCGACCGTCATGAGGCCCCGGCGTGCCGGGGGCCAAAGTGTTCGTGGTCGTCTGCAAGAGGGTGTTGGCGAGCGTCACGAACGAAATATCGAACACCTGATCATTCCTCGTTCTCGAAGTCCGACAACTTCTTCCAGTCTTCCGCCTGCTGCATCAGCTGTGGCCCGAGCGTCGACACAATCATATTGGCGAACGCATCCGACAGCATCTTCTGTTCTTCGGGCGTGTAGTCCTTCTTGTCCTGGGTCGTGTTGGCGAGTGGATTGTTCACGGGATCGATCATGGCTTTACTCCGCTGCGATGAGGGTTGTGGCTGTTTCGGGCTCGGGCAGGATCGTCGGCGTCAATCCGGCCATCCGCGACGCTTCCTGCGATGTGATGACGATCATGGTCCAGCCTTCCGCCAGCATGACCGAAGCGGTTTCAAACCTGAGGTCCTCGTCCACGATCAGCAGATCGTAAGTATTGCCGGACAGGAAAACCCGCAGATGATCGAGGAACTGAGCGTATCGCTCACGGTTTTTCTGCCACTCTTCGAGGGTCCGCGCCGACTTCGACATGGCCTGAAGGCGCGCCTGGGCGGTTCGCGAGAGGGTCAGGACCCTGAGCGACGCGGCCGGCGTGAGCGTTCCGATGATCTGCTCGGCCGCGGCCTTTCGGGCGGCCTCGACGTAGTCGCGGGTCTCGGATCGGCCGTTGTTCTGGTACGCCTGCACCAGCTGCTCGAGAACCGGCCTCGCGAAGCGAAGCGGTATCGTCTCCATCATCAGGCGCCGAACGATCTCGACGAGCTTGGCCATGGGTATCTCGCGCGTGGCCGCGACAAGAGACGGGTACCGCTTCTGGACATCGTTCAGCCACTCGTCGACGTCATCCGCCGTCAACCGCCGAGCGAAGGCGTGACTGACATGGCCGACGAGAGCCCGGATGGCCGTCGAGATCTCGGCCTGTCCGGCAAGGGGGACGACCGCCCGGTGGACCCCCTCGACCCGGAGCACGAGTGAACCCTCCTCCACGCTTTCGTCGTCCTGGAAAACGACCAGTGGAATGGCGAGGCCGCAGGTCCGCGCGGCCTGCTTGGTTTCGGTCTCCAAAAGCTCAGCGGCACCATCGGCATTGAGCTTGGCCACGGTCTTCGGATGGGCATGGCACACATAGGGATCGGAACTGCGCGCCATGTCCAGTTGGCGCTCCCCATTCCCCGATGCGGTCGACCGCATCTTGGACGCAGAAGCCGGCTGCCTCACCATGCGCCAGCGGGCGAGCAACTCCGGCGCCGCGAAGAGTCCGGCGATCAAGAGGCAGACGACCGTCGGAAATCCGGGGACGATGGCGAGAAGGCACAGTCCGGCGGAAACGATGAGGAAGCTCTGACGTTGCTCGACGAGGTCCTCGGCAATACGGGAGGCCACGTCATTGTTGTCCGCACCGGCACGGGTGACGAGAATGCCGGCCGCCACCGACGACAGCATGGACGGGATTTGCGCGACGAGCCCATCGCCGACGCTGAGCACGGAGTAGAGATGCCCGGCTTCCTCCAGCGACAGGCCGCGAACGCCGACGCCTATGGCGAGGCCGCCGAGGAGATTGACGAAGACGATCACGAAGGACGCGATACTGTCGCCCTTGACGAAGCGCATGGCGCCGTCCATCGCGCCGATGATCTGGCTCTCGTGGCGCAGGGCATCCCGGCGGGCATTGGCGACCTCGCGGCTGATCGATCCGGCTCTGGCATCGGCCTCGATCGCCATCTGCCGCCCCGGCACGGCATCCAGCGTGAACCGCGCCGTGACTTCGGCGATCCGCTCGGCCCCCTTCGTCACCACGATGAATTGCACCAAAGCGACGATCAGAAAGATCGAGAGGCCGACGATGACGCTGTTGCCGACCACGAAATACCCGAACGCGCTGACGATGGAGCCCGCGTCGCCATGCGCCAGCACGCCGCGCGCCGTCGCGACGCTGACCCCCAGGCGGAACACGGTCGTGATCAGCAGCAAGGTCGGGAACGTGGACAGATCTTCGATCCGTTTGACGTTGATCGTCACGGCCAGCAGCAGGACCCCGACCGCGATGTTGACCGCGACGAAGGCGTCGAGCAGCAGCGGCGGAACGGGAATCACGATGAGAACGAGGAACATGAAGATCAGGCCGGCGACGCTGACGCCGCGCATGGACCTGCCGCTCAGCGCGAACATGCTCTGCTTCATGGAACTCAGTCGAGTAGCGCGAGCCATGACTAAAGATGCAAGAGGCGCGTCTCCACGCCTCGCCTCAGGTGAACGCCATCCGCCCTGATCGCCTCCAGGATCCAGCCGTGGGAGACCTCATCGCCGGGCCTGACCTTTCGGCCATCGACAAGAATCGCCAAGGGGCTGGGCTGGACGAAGACCGACCTGAACTTGATCGAAGGCTCGGCCGGTGCGGGCGGGGCTCGCCCCGCGACCGCGACGCCGTAGCGCGCCGCGATGGATTGCGTGAGGTCGACGGCCGGGCCCGACTTCGCAGCGGCGGAGTCGCCGACCACCTCCAGGCGGCCCGGCCCCGCCGGCCTGGCCACAAGTTCGAACCCCAGCCGACGAAACGCGCCGGTCAGGGCTTTGCTCGCCTCCACTTCCGCGGGTTGCTCAGGCGCGGCGGCCGCTGTCGGCAGCGGAGCCGGCCCTGCCGTCGCCTTGCTCATGGCGGGAAGGACCGCCTTCGCATTCAGTTGGCTGAGCCCGCTCGCGAAGACGAGCGCGAGACCCACGCCGGTCGCCGACATGACGACCATCGCGAGCCGGGCATTGGGTCGGCGCAGAACCGTACGGCCGCATCCGATCACGTCGAAGAAGCCGAAAGGCGCGGAGACTCCCTCGGGAAGAGAACGGCCGTTGCGGCGGATGCCGGGCCCGAGAGCGGTCACGCGGAAGCGCCCGAGGCGACCCGCGTCGATGACCGCCATGGGCCTCTCAGCCTCGCCCGGCAGAACGACATCCGCGTGAAGGGAGCCGCCCAGAACGGTCGGACCCAACGCAAGCCTGAGCCGCGTCGACGGGCTTCCTTCGGCCTTGAAGGACACCACGCCGAGACGTTCCTCGAGCCACGCCCTGATGCGTTCGTAAGTATCCATCAACAGACTCCGAGCGGTTGCGTCGGGGCTTGATGCCCGACGCAACCGCGACAAGGATGGATGCGGACCGGATCCTGTGGCGGATCGCCGATCAGCTGCCCTGGATCTTCTTGATGGTGCCCTGGACGCCGTTGATCCTGGTGGTCTCGGTCGCGACAGCAAGGCTGTTCACGGACGCTTCGATAGCAGCCTGCCTGTACGACTCGATCGCATTCTTGACTTCTTGGTTGAGTCCGGGATTCAAGAAAGAATTATCGGCCATTTCAAGTTCTCCAGTTGACGGTTAACCATACAAACAGCGACCACGCGGTCGCCATGACATGCGACCACTCGGTCGCTTCCGTATTGTTAGCTAACTGTTAAGACAGTTTTATGTCCAGCGACTGTGAATTTGTTTTGGACTTCCGTAGAGTAACACGATCAACTCTGGACCCTCACCCGTCCGGATTGCGAGGATCCGGACGGAGAGGACCGGCTCGAGCACGTGAGTCGAGGGGAATTCCGCTCCGATCGGAGGCGCCCGTCCGATCGGAAAAGCCTCAGTAGCCTCCAGAGATCACCTTGTCCTTCAGCTCCTGGTATCGAGGATTGCCGGCAAAGGCCCTGTCGGCATCCTCGTACCAGTCATCCCCCAGTCTCCCCCTCCGGATGCCTTCCAGGGCGACTTGGCCGAGGAGGAAGCCCAGCCCAAGGACGGTGCCGACCACGCCCGCATAGGCGCCGACCACGCCGAGCCACATGCCCGACGTGGCGCCCCACGAGCCAAACAGGGCAAAGGCCCGAAGCCCGACCCCCGCCAACTCCATGAAACCGCCCACGGTGGAGATCGCCCCGGTGGCTGCGGCCCCCGTATCCATGGCGCCCTTCCACGTATCGCCGCTCTTGAAGGCCTTGTCGGCGCTGATCGAGGACAGCACCGTGCTGACCATGTCGGCGGGCACCGACAACAACTTGAAGAAAAGATCGGGCGTGAGCTCGGCAATGAGCTTGATTTTGGCATTCGCGTCCGCCAGTTGTTGTTTCTTCATCGGGTCAAAGTACTCTTCCCAGTCAGCACGAATTTGACCCGGTGCGTCAGACCAATAATCAACCTTTTGTTTATAGGCTTTCTCGATAGGATCAATCCATTTGGCCTCCAAATCTTTAGTCCAAACCTTCTTGTAGTTGCCGTTCTTGTAGATCGCTTCCAAGATATTTGAAGTCGTGCTCATCACGATGGCCGCGAGCTGAGCCTTTTCCGCGGGCGTTGAGACCCCCTTCCAAAGCCTCGCAACCAATGCGGCGCCATTGTATACGGCGTGGGCGGCGTGGAAGTAGCCCTTCTTGTACCAATCAATCATATTTTGTCTGAATTTACTCTCATCGAATACTTCCTTCTTACCGTCCACTAATTTCTTCCAGTCACCCGTTTCAATCAATTTGTTCTCGACAAGTTTCATGAAGGCGTCGAAGTTCTTGGCGATCGCGCCGGGCCCTTTCTCCAGGATCTTGAACATATCGATGGACATCTTGAAAATTTCGACAATATTCTCCTTGCTCACGCCGGTTGTCTGGGACAAGCTTTCGGCCATCTGCTCGATCATAAAATCGAGCGCTTCTTGAAATCCCGGATCGCCTGCCGCCTTTTTGGCCGCATAGTCGTTGATCACTCCGGTCGCATCGTCGGAGAATTCCTTGAACTCCTCCCGGTGCGTCTCGCCCGCGAGGTCCTTCAAGCCGGCGATCCGCTCCGAATATGCCTTGACCACCTCGATGGCGTCCTTCTTGGTGCCGTCAGGATCGATTTCCTTGATCAGTTTTTCGGCGAAGGCTTCGCCGGAACCACCCACGTCACCGGTCAAGGCATCGAACGCCAACTTCCAGAGGCTTTCACGCGCCGTCGATCCTTCGGGCGCGACCGAATTCAGCGCGCCCTTCAACTGTTCGTTGATCCATGCCTGGGTGTCCGGATCCTTGAGGGCCTCCGCTATCAGCTTTTGGGCCTCTTCGTTGAGTTGCTTGTCCTTGAGAATGGCGTCCATGTTGCCGCCCAGTTTGCCTGGACCGGTCTTGAGCAAGGTCGCCTGCTCGGTGCCCAGCCAGAACTTCTGGAGGTTGGCCTTGATGGCGGGGTCGAGATTAGGATCATCAATTCCCCGCTTCACCACGTCCATCAAGAGCGCCTGTTGAAATTCCAAATAGGAGAAGTCCTTGCCGGCGCCCGCCATTTTCAAAGTCTTGGTCCCAACGATGCCGTCGGCATCATCCATCCAGTTGAACTGGTTCGTCCCCGTGTCGATCTTGCTGAAGAGCCAGTCCGACGAACTGAAAAGCTGCGCGGCGGACTTGAGCTGCGGCGCAAGATCCGGATTGCCGGCGAGGCTCTTCAGGTCGCCTCGTCCGAATCTGTCGTCGTCCTTGCCGCCCGAGGCCACGTCGACCACCTGGCGGTTCATGATCAGCAAGGCCAGCATCTTGTCGAGCCACTCCTGTTCCTTCGTGATCCCAGGCGTTTTCTGCTTGCCTTCCAACCACTTGGAACCGTCCTGCATCTCCTTGAACATGGCCTTCGTGACACGGCCGAGGTCGTTGAAACTGATCTTGCCGTCGACTTTCCCGTTGCGATTTCCTCCATCGTACATCTGGAATACGCTGGGATTGTTCTTGAGATAGGTTAGTGCCGATCGAAGATCGGCCGGCAGCGTCGGGTTTTTCAGCGCGGCCTCGATGTCAGCCATCGTCAGAAGTTTGCCTGACTTCTTCAGATCGTCCCAGTAAACCCTGAGGACGATGCCGACCTGGAGAGGCGCCAGCACAGTATCTGCGTCTCCGACCCCGTTTTTGATCCGATCGCGCAACTCATTGTATTTTTCCCTGCCATTCGTCTGATCTGCGTCTGTGGAAAACAGATTGTTCAACTCTTCTTCGAATCGACTGTCAGACAGCATCCCGAACATGTCGGCGATCGTGGGAGCCGGAGGCTCGGTACGAACACTGCCAGGCGGCGGCGGGGGAGGACTCACGATGTTCCCGTTCGCATCAACCCTCCAAGTCCCGTCCCGCAGATAATGACGAGTGGCGGGATCGTTATAGTTCACTTGATCTCTCGGGATGATGATCGTCATCTGCTTGACCCTTCTGATTTGGTTCGAGACACCATTACTGAACACCTGTGTATAGGCAGGTCTGTTCGTAATAGTATGTGAGTTACGTCACTCGTATTCCGTAGTTTGTGTAAGTGAACCCTAGGAGCCGCCGATTGGAGCAACCGGAGCGGGCATCGCAACGTCGGCACTTGGGCCTGAGGACGGAGGCAGAGCAGAACTAGGATCGCCCCCTACGAGCGCACCAGGATCAGAAGGTGAGTTCAAGGTCTCATACATATCGTGATAAGTAATTGTGTTTTCTTGAAAACCGAATGTGTTCGTGTACTCGGTTACGCACATATGCTTGACCCTTATCATATGGTGTAAGGATCTATTAACCGAACACTTGTGACGCACTGATGACATGAACCTGACCAACCACATGTTGCAAGGCTATGCTTAACTGCCGTTAGGTCAACCACGGCTGCAGCGCGGGGCTCGGAACCGGCGCGGGATCAGGCCCACCATCGTTCGCGACAGCCTGGGCCGGCGGGCGATGGCCCACCCTCCGAGCCGCCGGCGGGCGATGGCCCGCCCTCCGAGCCGCCGGCGGGCGATGGCCCGCCCTCCGAGCCGCCGGCGGCCGGACCCGTCGACGGCGGCCCCGGTCCGGGGCGCCGTGGCGCAATTTCACATTCGGGGGCTTTCCAGCTCCGGCCGTTCAGCCCCGCGGCGGCGCTCCGCCAGCCCTCACCCGCCGAGCACGAAAGCGTCCGGGATCTCGTAGCGTTCGCCCGGTCCGATCCGGATGATGGCGTCGTCGCCTGCGCGGGTCGCCTGCATCGGGGCGTCGGCGTCGGTGCCGCTCGGCCGGCCGGCCTTGAAGAAGATCCGGCGCCGGGCGCCGTCGGCGATCTCGATCTCGACGGTCGCGTCGCCGGCGCCCTTGCGGATCACGCCGGCCTTGCAGCGCGTCTTGGCCGCGCCGGCCGCGAGGATGCAGGGGACCTCGGCGGTGGCGTTGTAAGGGGTGCCGGCCACGAGCGCGTCGCCGCCGGGGCTCGCGGGCGAGGCGGCGGCGGGTCCGCCGCCGAGGCCGATCGTGAGCCGGTAGGTCGAGGCCTCGTTCCGTCGCGCGGCGTTGCGCATGAGATAGACCTGCACGACATAAGGCCCCGCGGCGGTCAGGGCCGACGAGCGGAAGCGGTTGCCGGAGGTCGACCCGATGAAGAGCGCCGTGTCCGCCCCCGGCGCGGTGACGTTGACATAGGCCGACCGGTTGCTCGGCTTGAAATCGACCGTCAGGATCTGCCCGGCGCGCGCCTCCACCCTGTAGCTATGGTCCCGGTCGCCCCGGATGCTGCCCTTGAAGGTCGCGCGGCTCGCCCCGGCGGCAAAGCCGACCTTGGTCTGCTCCTGGGCCCAGGCCGGCTGGCCGATCAGGAGACCGGTGGCCAATGCGGCGGCGGCGAAGCGTCTCGACATGGGCGGACCTCGGCGGAAGGGCGAACGGTCGGGGCGCTGCCCGGCCTGGGTCACGCGAGGACCATCGCCGCGATCGTCGCATGCGAGTGCTTGTCTACCTCAAATCCGGCGTGCCGATCCATCCCATGAACACGGCGTGGATCGGAGGGAGCCCCGCCGCGGCGCGGCGGCCGCGAGGGGCGGCCATCCGAGAGGCCGCGTCCCGGTTCAGGCCCGCGCCCTCCCCCTCAGCGCGGCGTCGCGCGCCGTGCCCAGACCCTAAGGTCGGCCATGACCTTGACGGTGGCGATGAGGACCAGCGCGCTCAGGGCCACCTTCGAGACGGTCTCCATCGTGCCCTCGATGAGCAGGCCGTGGGCGACGGTGGTCCCCACGATGATCGCGGCGAGGAGCGTGTGGGCGATGCGCCAGAGGCGCGGGCGCAGGCGCAAGGGGCGGCGGAGCGCGGCGAGGAGCGCGGCGGCGAAGACCGCCCACATGGCGATCACGCCCCAGGCGGAAAACGGCGTCGGCGAGGTGAAGAGCAGCGCGTCGACCACGTCGGGCGGGCTGGTGATCCAGAGGCCGCCCACATGGACGAGCACCAGCACGACGAGGAGCGCGCCGATCAGGCGATGCAGGCGCCGGCCGCGATAGGCGGCGAGGCCGGGCAGATAGCCGCCGACCAGCAGCGGCTGCACCAGCATCAGGCCGAGCCCGAGGATCCCGGCGAAGCCGGCCGCGATATAGACGGGGCCGCGCCAGGCGAGGAGATCGCTCGCCGCCGCCGCCGCGACCGGCACGCCGAGCGCGAGCGCCAGCGCGGCCCAGATCAGGGCCGCGCGCAGGCGCGGCGTCGGCGTCCCTACCAAGGCGCTCACACGGGCTCGAGCACGAAATGCGCCTCGAGGCTGGTGAGTTTCGCGTTCGGCATCACGGGGCGCAGGAACACGGTCTTGAAGGCGCCGCTGTCATAGGCGAGGTGGCCGTGCGGCTGGCCGAAGGCGGGGATGATCTGCGGCATTTCGAGCCGGAACACGCCGTCCTTGTCGGTCAGCGTGGCGCCATGGCTCTGCGGGTCGGTCTCATAGCCTTCGGTCGTGTGCGCCCAGATCTGGATGCGCTGGCCCGCGAGCGGCGCCCCGTCGCCGGCGCGCCTCACCGTGCCGGTCATCCAGAAGCCGCCGCGGCCGATCCGCTCCACGACGGGGGCGTTGGGGCGGTAGTTGTTGGCGCCGCCCGGCATGGTCGGGGTCGGCGCGATGCCGGCCGCGCGCGCGGGCACGAGGAGGCCGGTCGAGCCGGCGACCGCCGCGACGCCTCCGGCGGCCAGCACGGCGCCTCCGGCGGAGAGGAGTGCACGGCGATGAAGGATGACGGCGGTCATGGGGCATCTCCGGTCGAGCGGGCGGACCCCGTGCCGAGGCACGGATCAAGCATCATACGATAGCGTCGAAGCGGCGGTTTCCCAACCGGGTCGAAAGGGTCGGCGCGATCAACTGCGACCACGGTTTCGCGATGAGCGGCCGCGCCGCCGGCGCTGCTTCCCCCCTCGGCCCCGGTGCCCGCCCGGTCCCTCGCTCAGCGGCCCAAGCCGCCCGCGTCGAAGGCGTGGATCCAGCCGAAGTCGTCGGGGAAGCGGGCGAGGCGCCGGTCGCGCGCGGCGGTCGCGGGGCCGTCCGGCAGATGCAGGGCGGTGTTGGTCGCCCAGGAACTCCGCTGGATCGTGCGGGTGCGCGGGCGCCGGGCGTCCTGGTAGCGGAGAAACAACTCTTCCGGCCGCTCCGCGCCTCCCCGCGCGAGGGCGTCGGCGAGCGTGATCGCGTCCTCGATGGTCGTGTTCGCGCCCTGCCCCTGATGCGGCAGCATGCCGTGGGCGGCATCGCCGAGGAGGACGGCACGGCCGCGGAACCAGCGCCGCGGCTGCGCCACGACGAAGAGGCCCCAGCGCTTGTCGACCCACCCCTCGCCGATCATTTGCGTGACCGCCGGATGCCAGCCGGCGAAGGCCGCGAGCGCCTCGCCAGGGCCGGCCGGGGCGATCCATTGCTGGCTCGCCCAGGCGCTCGGCCCCTCGACCACGGCGAAGAAATTCACGTCCTCCGCCGCCGGCCCGATCGCGTAATGGAGCAGATGGGCGTTCGGCCCCATCCAGAACTGCAGGGCCTCCGGGTCCGGCAAGGCGGAGAGCCGGGCGGCCGGCACGATGCCGCGGAACGCGCTGGTGCCGGAATAGATCGTGCCCGGGCGGCCGGTCATCCATCGGCGGACCGGGGAGCGCACGCCGTCGGCGCCGACCAGGATCGAGGCCTCGACCGTTTCGCCATTCTCGAAGCCGACGATCAGGCGATCGGCCCGCTCCTCGATGCTCTTCAGCCGGTGGCCGAGATGAAGGCCGTCGGGGCCGTGGGCGCGGCTCAGCGCCTTCTGCAGGCTCGCCCGGTGGATGCCGAAATAGGGTGCGCCGAAGCGGGCGCGATAGGCGCCGTCGAGCCGGACCGGATGAGACGCGATCCGGCGGCCGTCGCGGCCGTCGCGCCAGATCAGTTCGGTCGGCTCGGTGGCGGCGGCGGCGATGTCGGGAAGAACGCCGAGCCGCTCCAGTTCGCGCGTCGCATTGGCCGAGAGCGCGACCGCGGCGCCGATCTCGGCGAGTTCCGTCGACTGCTCGTAAAGGTCGACCCGCAGGCCGCGGCGGCGCATGGCGAGCGAGAAGACGAGGCCGCCGATGCCGGCCCCGATGACCATGATGCCGGGTGTGTCAGATCGATGATCGGCCAAGTGTTTCGCCTCCGCCGGCCATGACTTTACAGGAACGGTTTCGGCGGTAAAGGCTCGGCCGACGGTCCGACGCGGCGGGCGTAGACGATATTTCAGAAGGCGACGGAAGAGATCGATCCTGTGGATGCTGGAAAACGGCAATAGAACGAAGATCAGTCCGCGGCGCCGTCGCCTAGTCTTCGCTGCGTCCTGTTTCTTCGCGGTCCCGTTCGTAGTGCCGCTTCAGCGGAAACGGCGGCAGCCAGGATTCGCGGCGGATGACCCAGTTCTCGTAGGTGGGCACCAGCTGGTTCGGGGCATCGAGGGCGCCGAGGCTCACCTCGGTTTCGTCCCCGCTCCGCGCGAAGACGGACGAGCCGCAGCGCGGACAGAAATGCCGCCCGGCATAGTCGCGCGTCTCGCCCGCGACCGTCACCGCCGCCTTGGGAAAGATCGCCGAGGCGTGAAACGGCGCGCCGGTGTGCTTGCGGCAGTCGAGGCAATGGCAGAGGCCGACCCGGTACGGGCGCCCGGACGCCTCGATGCGGACGCTGCCGCAGAGGCAACCGCCGGTCAGACGATCCATAGGGCCCCTCCCCTGGGCTGTGGCGACCCGGTCGGTTACAACGGACGCCGACCGCATGACAAGGCGCCGGGCCAGCCGGGCCGCGCCGCGTCTACCCCGCGCCGCCACGTTTCCGTGCCGGTGCACCTGTATCAGACGTCGAGGCCGATCGGACGAAGGACTACACAGTGGCGATGGACGCCTACGAGGACCTGCTGAAGACCTTGGGCGCGCGCTTCGCTGCCAACATGCCCCGCCATCCCGGCCTCGCCTGGGGCGACGTGGAGGCGCGGCTCCGGGCGCATCCGGACAAGCTGCGCGTCCTCGCCGAGATGGAGCGGACCGGCGGTGAGCCGGACGCGATCGGCGCGGGGGCGGCTTCGGGCTCGGTCGTCTATTGCGACTGCGCCGCGGAGAGCCCGGCCGGCCGGCGCAGCCTCTGCTACGACCGGGCGGCGCTCGACGCGCGCAAGGAGAACAAGCCGCGCGGCAGCGCCATGGAGATGGCCGCGGCGATCGGCATCGAGATCCTCGACGAGGCGGCCTATCGCGAATTGCAAACGCTCTTCGCCTTCGATTGCAAGACGTCGAGCTGGATCGCGACGCCGGCGGCGATCCGCAAGAAGGGCGGCGCGCTCTTCTGCGACCGCCGCTTCGACCATGTGTTCGTCTATCACAACGGCGTGGAGTCCTATTACGCGGGGCGCGGGTTTCGCGGCCGGATCGAGATCTGAGCACGCGGGCTGCGGCCGGGCGCCGACGCGCCCTTGACCGCGGCGGCCTTCTGCTGCAGTGACGCGCCGGCGGCCCCTCATGCCGCAACGCAGCGAAGGCCTCCCCGCATGATCCGCCTCGATTCCGTCAGCAAGCAGAATGCGAGCCGCATCCTGTTTCTCGAGGCCTCGGCCGCGCTGCAGCGCGGCGAGAAGGTCGGCCTGGTCGGGCCGAACGGCGCCGGCAAGACCACGCTCTTCCGCATGATCACGGGCGCCGAGGCGCCGGACGAAGGCCAGGTCTCGGTCGATCGCGGCGTGACGATCGGCTATTTCGACCAGGATGTGGGCGACATGGCCGGCCGCAGCGCCGTCGCGGCCGTGATGGAGGGCGCCGGCCCTGTCAGCGAGGTCGCCGCCGACCTTCGCGCGCTCGAAGCCGCCATGGCCGACCCCGACCGCGCCGGCGACATGGACGGGATCATCGCCCGCTACGGCGAGGTACAAGGGCGCTTCGAGGAGCTCGACGGCTATGCGCTCGAGGGCCGCGCCCGCGAGGTGCTCGCAGGCCTCGGCTTCGACGAGACCATGATGGACGGCGACGTCGGCGCGCTCTCGGGCGGCTGGAAGATGCGCGTGGCGCTCGCCCGCATCCTGATCATGCGGCCGGACGCCATGCTGCTCGACGAGCCGAGCAACCATCTGGACCTCGAAAGCCTGATCTGGCTCGAGGATTTCCTGCGCGGCTACGAGGGCGGGCTGATGCTCACCTCGCATGACCGCGCCTTCATGAACCGCGTCGTCGGCAAGATCATTGAGATCGACGGCGGCGCCCTCGTCACCTATTCGGGCGACTACGAGTTCTACGAGCGCCAGCGCGCCGAGGCGGAGAAGCAGCAGCAGGCGCAGTTCGAGCGCCAGCAGGCGATGCTCGCCAAGGAGATCAAGTTCATCGAGCGGTTCAAGGCGCGCGCCTCCCATGCGGCGCAGGTGCAGAGCCGGGTGAAGAAGCTCGACAAGATCGACCGCGTCGAGCCGCCGCGCCGCCGCCAGACGGTCGCCTTCGACTTCCGCACGCCGCCGCGCTCGGGCGAGGACGTGATCACGCTCCGCCGGGTCGCCAAGCGCTACGGCAGCAAGGTGATCTATGACGGGCTCGATTTCGCGGTGCGCCGGCGCGAGCGCTGGTGCGTGATGGGAGTGAACGGCGCGGGCAAGTCGACGCTCCTGAAGCTCGTCGCCGGCGCGGCCGAGCCGGACGACGGCTCCGTGGTGGTCGGCGGCAGCGTGCGCATGGGCTATTTCGCGCAGCACGCCATGGAGGTGCTGGACGGCGACCTGACCGTCTTCGAGACGCTCGAAGCGGCCTTCCCGCAGTCCCCGCAGGCGCCGCTTCGCGCGCTCGCCGGCTGCTTCGGCTTCTCCGGCGACGACGTGGAGAAGCGGTGCCGGGTCCTGTCGGGCGGCGAGAAGGCACGCCTCGTCATGGCGCTGATGCTGTTCGATCCACCCAATCTCCTGGTGCTCGACGAGCCGACCAACCACCTCGACATCGCCACCAAGGAGATGCTGATCGCCGCGCTCGCGCAATACGAGGGGACGATGCTGTTCGTCTCGCACGACCGCCACTTCCTCGCGGCGCTGTCGAACCGCGTGCTGGAAGTGACGCCGGACGGCGTGCATCAATATGGCGGCGGCTATCTGGAGTATGTCGCGCGGACCGGCCAGGAGGCGCCGGGGCTGCGTCGCTGATCCGAAGCGGGCGGCCCGGCGCCGGCCCGCTCAGCGGCGGCGCGGCGGGGGAGCCGGCGGAGGCGGAGGCGGCAACCGTCCCGGACCCTGATAGTAGCCGGGCCCGCCGGCCGCCTGGCTCGCCACGCGCTGGTCGTTGCTCTCGTTCGCCGATACGCCGGAACCCGCCAGGGTCGCGATCGCCGCGCCCGCGCCCAGCACCAACTTGACGATCCGTGCCATCCGCAGCCCCCGCGCTGAAATGTTTGATGATGGCTGACATGGGAGCCGACCGGGCAAAGGCAAGGCCGTACGGCTGCTCGCCGCGCTCACGTAAGCGTGCGGACAACGGCGCGGGTGTCCGCCTTTGATGAACGCGGCTGACATGGGTGCGCGGCAGACCGCCACAAGAGCGCACGGCCGGCTTCCGCTCGAGCGCTCGTGTGGGCCATGCGAGCGATTGGCGCGGCGGCCTTGCGGTTTTTGCCGGCGCGACGGATTGTCGACGCCGCCGCCGCTCTCGTGCGATCGGGCGGGCCTCGACCGGAGGAGATGAACACGCATGATCGAGGCCGCCATCGACTGGGACGCCCTCCCCGTCCGCGAGGTGATTCCGGGCTTCCACGGCCGCTTCGCCCATTCCTCGCGGATGACCTTCGTGCTTTGGGAGATCGACGCCGGCGCGGTTCTTCCCGAGCACGATCATCCGCACGAACAGGTGGCGCAGGTGCTCGACGGGCAGTTCGAGATCACCATCGAGGGCGTGACGCGCCTGCTCGGGGCCGGCCAGATGGGCGTCGTCCTGCCGAACCAGCGCCATTCCGGCCGCGCGATCACCGCCTGCCGGATCCTCGATATCTTCGCGCCGGTCCGCGAGGACTACCTGCCCGGCGCGACCGCCACGGTGCTCGGAACCGCGCTCGACCGCTGAGGCGGCGTCGCACGTGACAAACATTTCAGGCACACTCCCCGTCGCCAACGGGGAGCCCGCCATGACCGATCCGAAGCCATTCGCCATCGCCGCCGCAGCCGCGATCCTCCTTGCGACCCAAGTCCCCGCCCTCGCCCAAGCCGTCGGCAAGGCCGACCGGGTCGAGGCCGAGGTCACCGCCGAACAGCCAGGCAGCGTGCGTCCGCTCAAGGCCGCGGACTATGTGCTCTACCGGGACGCGCTCGCGACCGGCAAGGCGGCGCGGCTGCTCGCGACGCTTGAGGACGGCACCCAGCTGACGCTCGGGGAGAATGCGCGGCTGACGGTCGACCGCTTCGTCTACGACCCGGCGCGCGGCAAGGGCGAGCTCGCCCTCGCCGTCACCAAGGGCGCGTTCCGCTTCGTCGGCGGCAACATCGAATCGAAGCCGGGCGCGGTGGTGTCGATCCGCACCCCGGCCGCGACGCTCGGCGTGCGCGGCACGACCGTCTGGGGCGGCCAGATCGACGGCGGCTTCGGCGTGCTGGTGCAGTCGGGCGAGGTGTCCGTCACCGCGCGCGGCGGCACGGTGGTGCTGAAGGCCGGCCAGGGCACGATCGTGCGCGCCGGCCGGCCGGACCCGGTCGCGCCCTGGGGTGCCGACCGGACCCGGCGGGCGCTGGCGACGATCGCCTTCACCGGCCAGAACTGAGCGGTTTTGCGCCATCTCGTTGAGACAGAACATCAGAAAGCCGCTACAACCACTTGAATTACGACGCGTCGCGGAGATTGCCCCGCGACGCTCCAACAGGCGACCCAAACTCAGGCGGCGAGCGCGTGGGCCTTCAAGAGGCCCTGCATGTAGCCGATGGCATGCGCCCGCCCGCGATGGTTCCAGTCGGTGTCGTCGTCCATGTGCGGCACGTGGTCGTCGAGCAGGAAGCCGGTGAAGCCGTTCTTGATCAGGAGACCCATCACATAGGCCGGGTCGAAATTGCCCTCGCCGATGAAGCATTCGGTGAAGTTCGGCACGGTGCCCTGCACGTCGCGGAAATGCACGTAGAAGATCCGGCCCTTCGGCCCGAAGAACTCGATCATCTCGTGCACGTTCGCCTTGCCACCGGGCATTTCAGAACAGCAGCCGAGGCAGAGGTCGAGGCCCCAGGCGGGGCTCGTGGGATTGAGCTCCCAGGCCCGCTTGAAGCCGGCCGGCTCGCGGAAGATGCGGGCGACGCCGCCGAGGACCGGCACCGGTGGGTCGTCCGGATGCAGCGCGAGCTTCACGCCCGCCTCCTCGGCGACCGGCAGCACCGCCTTGATGAAATAGGCGTAGTTCTGGAACATCTGCTCCTCGTCGACGATCGGCTCGTCCTTGGCGCGGAGCGGCATGGTCGACTGCCAGCCGAGCGAGGTCGGCAGGAACTGGCGCAGTTCGTCGACGGTCGTCTTCGCCTCGACCTCCGCCATGTCGAATTTGGTGCAGCCGGCGCCGCCGCGGCCGGGCGCGAGCCGCTCGGTGCGCCAGACCGAATTCGGCATGAAGTGAAAGCCGAGCACGGGGATGCCGGCGCGGCCGATGTTGCGGATGGTGGTGCGGTAGTTCTCGATCTGCTCGTCGCGCCCGGGCAGGCCGAGCATGGCCTTGTGATAGAAATGCGTCGGCACGTTCTCGATCGCCTCGAGGGTGAGGCCGTGTGCCTCGGTCTTCTCGACCAGCGCACGCAGGTCCTTCTCTTCCCAGAAGGCGTCGCCGGGCAGCTTCGGCGTGTTCATCTGGATGCCGCCGACCCCGATCTGCTTGGCGAATTTCAGCTTCTCGTCGGTCAGCTCGTTGAACTGCCCGACCGCCACGCGGATGCCCTTCTCGCTCATCGTCGTTCCTCCCGGCCTGTTGATCTTCGGCCCGCGGCCGCCACCGGCGCGGCCCGGACCGTCGGCGCGGCCTATCCCTTGACCGAGCCGCTGGTCATGCCCTGCACCATGAAGCGCTGGGCGACGAAATAGAGGATCATCAGCGGCAGCGAGGAGAGCACGGCCCCGGCCATGAGCGGCCCCCAGGGCAGTACGTCGCTGGTGATGAGGTAGTTGAGCGCGAGCGGCGCGGTGCGGACGGACTCCGACGAGGTCAAGACCAGCGCCAGCAGGAGTTCGTTCCACGCCCCCGTGAAGGTGAAGATCGCGACCGCGGCGAGGCCCGGCGCCGAGAGCGGCAGCACGATGCGCAGCAGCGCCCCCATGCGGGTCAGGCCGTCGATCATGCCCTGCTCCTCCAGCTCGCGCGGCACGCTGCGGAAATAGCCCTGCAGCAGCCAGGTGGAGAGCGGCAGCGAGAAGGTCAGGTAGACGAGGATCAGGCCTTCCAGCGAATTGCCGAGGCCGAGCCGCGCCATCACGATCGAGAGCGGGATGAACAGGAGCGAGGTGGGGGTCAGATAGGCGAAGAGGATCAGCCGCCCGATCAGGCCCTTGAAGCGATAGCGGAAGCGCACGATCGAATAGGCCGCGAAAGAGGAGATGACGAGCGAGATGAGTGTCACGATCGAGGCGACGATCAGGCTGTTGCGGATGTTGAGCAGGAAGCCCTTGTCCTCCAGGAGGACGCGGTAGTTGTTCGAGGTGAACACCTGCGGCCAGAGCGAAGGCACCCGGTAGATCTCGCGCGGCAGCTTCAGGGACGTGATCACCATCCAGTAGATCGGGAAGAGGACGATCAGCACCGCCACGCCGAGCAGCAGGTAGGAGCCGAGCCGGGCGAGTCGCTCGCTCCGCTCGACCGAAGCGAGCGTCGGCATGTCGACGGCGGCACGCGAGGCGCTCATTCGTCGTCCTTCTGCATCATGGCGGTCGCCGCGAAGACGAGCACGGCGAGCACCGGCAGCATGGCGACCGACACCGCCGCCGCCTCGCCGAGCCGCTGCGTCTGCATGCCGAAATAGGCGAGCACCGGGAACACGACGGTGGCGTCGGACGGCCCGCCCTGGGTCAGGAGCCACACGCTCTCGAAGGAATTGGCGGTCCAGATGGAAGAGAGCAGCACGGTGACGATGATGACCGGGCGGATGCTCGGCAGGGTCACGTGCCGGAAGCGCTGCCACACGGTCGCCCCGTCGACGCGGGCCGCCTCGTAGAGCTCCTGCGGGATCGTCTGCAGGGCGGCGAGGAAGCTCACGAACCAGAACGGAAAGCCGCGCCAGACCGAGGCCGCGATCACGGCCGGCATGGCGGTCGAGCGCTGGCCGAGCCAGTCGACGATCTCCGGATAGATCCCGGTCCCGGTCAGCAGCAGATTGATGCCGCCGCCGATCGGCTGGTACATCACCCGCCAGGCGAGGAAGGCGACGAAAGCGGGCATCGCCCAGGGCAGCATGAGGAACGAGCGGAACAGCCCGCGGCCGGGGATGCGCTGATTGACGAGGAGCGCGAGGCCTAGCCCGATCACGAGCTTGCAGATGTCGGAGACGACGACGAGCACGATCGTGTTCCAGATCGCGCTGCCGAAGACGGGCGAGTTGGCGAGATAGCGGAAGTTGCCGAGGCCTATGAACGCGCCGTCGTTGCCGACCACCCGGTTCGTGAAGCTCACCCAGATCGCATAGAAGAACGGATAGGCGACAAGCGCCAGCAGAAGCAGCACCACCGGCGCGACGAGCCCATAGGCGAACAGCGATTGCTGGACCTCGGCGGTAAACCGCGGGGCCTTCGCCGGATGCTTGTCCATGCCTTTGGGGCCTGCGCGTCGGAGGAGAGAGGGCGGGGCCGCGCGGCCCCTGCCCCGGATCGGTGCGGACTTACTTGTACTTGTCGTAGATCGACTGGATCACGCCCTGCGCCTCGTCCATCGCCCGGTCGAGGTCCCAGTTGTCGATGACGACGCGCTGGATCATCTTCGGCACGACGAAGTTGTTGTAGGCGTCCGCGTAGGCCGCGTTGTAGACGTCCGGGAAAGCCGGCGCCGTCCCGCGCTGCACGAGGTCCAGGAGGCCGCCGAGGATCAGGTTCGACCCGGTATAGGCGGCGAGCTTCGCCTGCCCCTGCAGCACCGGGCCGTAGATCGCCTCGGCATAGTAGGCGTTCATGAACTCCGGATTGGCGAGGTGCTCGATCAGCGCCTTGGCGGCTTCCGGGTTCTTCGCCGTCTTCGGGATCGAGCGGTACTGCACGTTGATCGCCGAGACGGTGCGGACCGGGCCGGCGGGCAGCGAGGAATAGCCGGTCGACTGGAACAGTTCCGGATCCTGCGCCCTGGCCGCGATGCCGACCGAGCCGGTGTTGGCGATGAAGGCGCAATTGCCGGAGAGATAGGCCTGGTTGTCGCCGGCGCCGTCCCACGTGGTGTTGCCGGGCGGGAAGATCTTCTTGTCCCAGGCGCCCTTCACCCATTGGAGATAGGTGCGCGTGGCATCCGACTTGATTGCCGCCTTGGTGCCGGTGTCGTCCGCGATGCGCCCGCCATAGGACTGCAGCACGCCGACCTGCACATTGCCGTCGCCCACATTGGAGAGCGCCAGGCCGAGGCCGAACAGCGGCGGCTTGGTCACCGCGACGGACTGGGCGACGAGCTCCTCCCAGGTCGCCGGCGGCTTGGTGAAGCCGGCCTTGGTGAGGAGGTCGGTGCGGCGCAGCAGCAGGTTGCCGGAGACGCCGAACGGGATGCCGGTCCGCCCGCCGAGGCGCTTCGCCTCGGAGGCCGTCTCGACCGCCTCGAACCAGCCGCCCTGCGCCTTGCCGATGCCGTTGTAGAGGTCGTCGAGCGGCAGGAACTGGCCCTGGCGGGAGAGCAGGATGAGCAGGTCGAGGTTGAGGTCGAGCGCGTCCGGCATGGTGTTGGACGCGACCGCGGCCGAGACCTTCTGCACGGTCTCGTTCTGGTTGATCATCACCACTTCGGTCGCGACGCCGTTCTTCGCGCCCCAGGCGTTGATCGTGTCGACGAGCAGCTTGTTCGCCTTGTCGGAGAAGATGAGACCGCCCCAGTAGGTGAGCTTCGTCCCCTTCAGCACCGCCGGCTGGGCGAGCGCCGGGCGAATGCCCGTCCCGGCCAGCGCCGCGGCCGCCGCCGACGCGCCGAGCACCCGGCGCCGCGTCCAATGTCCCTGATGTGCCACGCGCTTTCTCCCTCGCTGGCCGTTTCCCCACCACGTCTTTTCGTCCCGGCGCGCCGCGAGCGACGCCCGGAGGCGGTCCGCACGCGGTCCTGCTGCTGTGCCGCAGCTTGGCCAGATCCCATCTAGACCATGGATTGTCGATCCATCGGAAGCAGGCTGTCAAGCAGCGCCGCGCCGGCCGGTCGACCGCCCGGGCCGCGCCGCCGGCGACGAAAAGCGCGGGAGCGGATCAGCGTGCGGGTGGCCCGTTAGCGCACGCGCACCAGCCGCGCCATGGCGGCGACCACGACGAGGGCGGCGGCGAGCAGGCCGAGCGCGACGCCGAGCGTGGTCGCCTCCGCGACCTGCCCGATCAAGACCGGTCCGACCAGGAAGCCCACATAGCCCATCGTGGTCATCGCCGCGATGGAAAGGCCGGGCGAGCGGCCGGGGATCGAGCCGGCGGCGCCGAAGATGACCGGCACCACATTGGCGACGCCGAGGCCGGCGAGGAGCAGGCCGCCCATGGCGAGGCCCGCGGACGGCGCCAGCACGAAGAGCCCGACGCCCGCCGCCGACAGCCCGGCGCTCACCGCCACGAGCGGCACCGCGCCCGTGCGCGCGCGGATCAAGTCGCCGGAAAGGCGCCCGGCCGCCATGGCGGCGGCGAACACCGCGAAGCCCGCCGCCGAGACCGACGGCGTCGCGCCGAGCACGCTGCGCAGATAGATGCCGCACCAGTCGACGATCGCCCCCTCCGACATGAGCGCCAGGAAGGCGAGCGTGCCGAGGCCGAGCACGGCCCGGTCCGGCATGGCGAGGAGCGGCCCGCCCGCCTCGGTGTCGACCGAACCGTGCAGCAGGAACGGGGCGAGGCCGAGGGTCAGGAGCGCCATCGCGCCCGAGACCGCGAGGACGAGGCCGACCGGCCCGGCCGCCGGCATGATGAGGGCGCCGGCGGCGGCGCCGAGCAGCGCCCCGACGCTGTAGAGACCGTGCAGCGAGGACATGATCGGCCGCTTCAGCCGCGTCTCCACCGCCACCCCATGGGCGTTCATGGCGACGTCCATGGCCCCGTTCGCCATGCCGAACAGGAACAGCGCGACGACCAGCGTCGGCAGTGACGGCGACGCGACGGGGAGCGTGGCGGCGAGGCAGTCGCCGAGCGCGGCGGCGACCGTCACCGCGCGGCTCCCGACCTTCGTCACCATGAAGCCGGCGAGCGGCATCGCGGCGAGCGCGCCGGCCGCCATGGCGAGGAGCGCGAGCCCGAAGGTGCCGTGGCCGACCGCCTGGTAGGCCTCGACGGAGGGGATCACGGCCGCCCAGGCGCCGATCAGCGCGCCATTCACCAGGAAGGCAGCGGCGATCGCCCAGCGGGCGGCCTCGGTCTCGCGCGCGGTGGGCTTGTCGGTTTCAACGGCGATGCTGATGACGGCCTCCCTCGGATGCGGGGCGCAGGAAGCCTTCCCGTCAGCCGGCTGTCAACGCATGTCCGGCTTGCCGGATTGGGCGAGCCCCGATGCCGCCTCCGGGCGTTGCATCAGGTTCCGGCTTCCTCGATCGCCATCATCCGCCGGAACGCGGGCCGCTCGCGGCAGCGGTCCAGATAGGCGGTGAAGTTCGGGCGCGGGTCGACGATCTTGAACAGCTCGACGCCGAAGCGGAGATCGCTGCCGATCATCACGTCGGCGGCTGAGAAGCGCTCGCCGAGGATCCAGGGGCCTTGCGCGAGGGCGCCGTCGAGCACGTCGACGACCCGCTCGTAGGTGCCCCAGCCGGCCGAGGAGACCGGCAGCTGGAGCCCGGTGAATTTCTGCGTGTAGGCGGGCTCGATGCAGCTGCCGGCGAAGAACAGCCAGTGCAGATAGGCGCCGCGCAGCGGATCGCCCGGCGGCGGCGCGAGCCCGGCGGCCGGCGCCCGCTCGGCCACATAGGCGCAGATCGCGGCGGATTCGGCGACCTTCGCCTCGCCGTCGACCAGCGCCGGCACCTTCATCATCGGGTTGATGGCGCGATAGGCCTGGGTCGACTGCTCGCCGTTGCGGATGTCGACGAGCACGCGCTCATAGGGGAGCCCGGCCTCCTCCAGCATCCAGACGGCGCGGGACGAGCGGGTGCGTGGCGCCCAGTAGAGCTTCATGGTGACGACCTCGGAGAATGACGCCGAGAACGTAGCAAGAACAGGCTCGTCCGTCCAGTCGCGCCGTGCCGATCGGTCACTGTGGAGGGTGCGTTTTCCCGTCCGGCGCGGCTCAGACGAAGCGGAGCCCGGCGAGCTGCGCCCGCTGCCAGATCACCTCGGCCTGACGCTTGTGCCCGGCGAAATTGATCTGCACATGCTGCGGGATCGGAGTCGGCGTCGGCAATTGCAGACGCAGACCATGGTCGGAGACGTTGCGGACCACCACGTCCATGGTCGAGCAGCCGCTGTTGAACACGAGCGTGCCGCTGAGCAGGACGCGCCGGCGGTCCTGGCTGCGCTTGTTGTCGGTCTCGGTGGTGGCGAGTCCCATTCCTGCCTCGAAGCGCCGGTTTTCCGGCAATGGCGTCGTCCCTGTTCGGACCTCAAGTCAAACACGGAACGTCTAACAAAGCGCAAATATCCGATCTGTGCATGACTGTTTTGGTCAAGCTCTCCGCCGCAGCCGGACGGTCATTCGCGGCTCTGACATTTCAGTAGCGCGGAGGTCGATACGGCGCGGCCCGAAACGGGCGCGGCCTGTAAACCGGCCCCGTCAACCGCCGCGCTGGGCGGGATCCGGATCCGGGATGATCGACACATGCGCGGCCACGACGCGCCAGCCGACCACCGTGCGGATCCAGGTCTGTTGCTGCCGTCCGACCTTGCCGGGGGAGCCGGGCCGGCGAAACAGGGTCGAGCACACGCCCATGTCGCGGCCATAGGTGGTGACGACCGTGCGGTCGAGCGTGCGCGCGAGGCCCGCGGAGGAGCGCGTCGCACGGAACTGCTGGATCTCCCCATAGCCGTAGAGGTTTTCCCCGCCGCCGAAGCGGACGGTGGTGGGCGCGTCGAGGAACAGCGCGTCGAGCACGGCCACGTCGTTTTCCACGAGCGCCCGCTCGTAGATCTCGAACATGGCTTCGAGCTCGGCCTTGACCTCGGGGATGTCGATCTCCATCAGCGGGGTGGTCACGGCATCACCTCCGCGACCGGGCTCCGCGCCACGCCCTCCGCCTCGAGCGCCGCGGCCACGCGCAGCGCCACGTCCTCCCGCCACGGCGCCGCGATCACCTGCACGCCGATCGGCAGGCGCGACCCTTCGAGCCAGACCGGCACGGTCACGACCGGCAGGCCGATGAAGCTGATCGGCTGGGTGAAGACGCCCATATTGGGCCGGAGCGGCAGTTCGACGCCGTCGAGCACGAGCGTCTTCTGCCCGGACTTCGGCGCGTAGCAGGGCGAGGCCGGGGCGAGCAGCACGTCCGCCTCGCGGAAGAGTTCGAGCGCGCGGGCACGGAACCAGGCGCGCAGCTTCTGCGCCCGGGCGACCCAGAGCGCGGGCACCATCGTCCCGGCGATGAAGCGGTCGCGCGTGTCCGGGTCGTAGTCCTCGGGGCGCGTGCGGATCTGGGCGAAATGCAGCTCGGCGCCCTCGCTGGCGGTGATCACATAGCCGGCGGCGCGCGCCCTTGCGGCCTCGGGCAGCACCAGTTCGCGCGCGGCGCCGAGCGCCCTTGCCACCACCGCCACGGCCTCGAAGGCTTCCGGATAGCCGTTTCGCTTGAAGTGGTCGCCGAGCACGGCGATGCGCAGGCCCTCGGCGCCGGTGGCGAGGTGGCCGACGGTCGGCTCGATGGCGCGCCAGGCGAGGTGATGGTCGAGCGGGTCGCCGCCCTGCATGGCGTCGTAGGCGAGCGCCAGGTCGAGGGTCGAGCGCGCCATCGGCCCGAGATGGTCGAAGCTGCCGACGAACGGGAAGGTCTTCGCCCGCGACAGTCGTCCGTAGGTCGGCTTCAGGCCGAACAGGCCGCAATGGGAGGACGGGATGCGGATCGATCCGTTGGTGTCGGAGCCGAGCGCGAGCGGCACCATGCCGGACGCGACGGCCCCGCCCGATCCGGACGAGGAGCCGCCGGTCATGCGGCTCGGATCGTGCGGGTTGAGCGCGTTGCCGTCGTGCACGTTCTCGCCGGTGAAGTCATAGGCATATTCGCCCATGTTGAGCGCGCCGACCAACACGGCGCCGGCGCCCTCCAGCCGTTCCACCAGCGTGGCGTCGGCCGTCGCGGGCGGCCGCTCGCGGTTGATCTTCGAGCCCGCGCGCGTCGGCAGGCCCTTGACGTCGAACAGGTTCTTCACGGCGAAGGGGACGCCGGCGAGCGGCGGCAGCTCCTCGCCGAGCGCCCGGCGCCGGTCGATCGCGGCGGCGGTGCCGAGCGCGCGTTCGGCGGTGAGATCGGTGAAGGCGCGGAGCTTCGGATCGAGCGCCTCGATGCGCTGCAGTGCCAGAGTCGCGATGTCGAGCGCGCTCGCCTCGCCGGTCCTGACCAGGCGGGCAATCTCGGCGGCCGTGCCGAGCGACGGATCGAAGGCGCTCATGGCACGTAGACCGGCGCGGGCTCGACCCCTTCGGGCAGGTCGAACGTCATGACGAGATCGCCCGCGCGCGCGATCGCGGCGAGATGCGCGATCACCACGGGCCGCCAGTCCGGCTCGATCGTCAGCCCGAGAGCCGTCTCCATCACGGCCACATGCGCCGCCGCGTCGAACTTCGCTTCCACCATGCTTGCCCCCCGGCTCAGCCTATCGCTGTCTCGAGCGTCGCGAAGGTCGTGGTCCAGCCCACGATCCCGCCCTGCGCACGTATCATGTCGATCACGGCCGTTTTGAAGGCAGGGAAGTAACTTTCCGTGGCATCCTCCACGAGCAGGCAGTCGTAGCCGCGGTCGTTCGCCTCGCGCATCGTGGTCTGCACGCAGACCTCGGTGGTCACGCCGGCCAAGACGAGGTGGGTGATGCCTTTGAGCCGGAGGATCTCGCCGAGCGCGGTGGCGTAGAAGGCGCCCTTCCCCGGCTTGTCGATGACCACCTCTCCCTCGACGGGCGCCACCTCGGGGAGGATGTCGTTGCCGGGCTCGCCGCGCACCAGGATGCGGCCCATCGGCCCGGCGTCGCCGATCCGGAGCGTCGGCGCGCCGCGGTCGCGCTTCGCCGGCGGGCAGTCGGCGAGGTCGGGCGCGTGGCTCTCGCGGGTGTGGATGACGAGCCAGCCCTTGGCGCGGAAGAGATCGAGCAGCGCGCGCACGGTCGGCACGATGGCGGTGAGGCGGGAGACGTCGTTGCCGAGCGTCTCGCCGAAGCCGCCGGGCTCGACGAAGTCGCGCTGCATGTCGATCACGATCAGCGCCGTCCGGCCGGGCGGCAGGCTATAGGCGAAAGGCTCGGCCGGGACTTGGATCGGCGGCTGCATCAGTGGCTCCCCGCCATGGCGTGGCCGATCGTCTGGCGGTCGGTCTCGCCGATCGGCGCCTGGTAGCTGATCCGCCCCTCCGACATCACGGCGACGCGGTCGGAGAGTTCGAGGATCTCGTCGAGGTCTTCCGACACGAGGAGGACGGCGGCGCCGCGGTTGCGCTGCTCCATGATCTGGGTGCGGATCTCGGCGACCGACGCGAAGTCGAGCCCGAAGCAGGGATTGGCCACGATCAGCACGTCCACGTCGCCGGAGAGTTCGCGCGCCAGCACCGCGCGCTGGACGTTGCCGCCGGAGAGGTTCTCGATCGGCGTCTCGGTCGACGGCGTCTTCACCCGGTAGCGGGCGATGAGTTCGCGCGCGGCCTTGCGCATGGGCGCGGGCGACAGCCACCAGCCGCCCTTGGAGATCGGCGGCCGGTCGAAGTCGCGCAGCGCCATGTTCTCGGCGACCGACATGCGCGGCACGGCCGAGTTGCGCAAGGGCTCCTCCTGCAGCGAGAAAACCTTCAGCGCCGCCATGGCGCCGCGCTTCGGCTCGAACGGCTTGCCGCGCACGAAGATGCGGCCGTCGTCGAGGTCGCGCTGGCCGCTCAGCACCTCGACGAGCTCGGATTGCCCGTTGCCGGAGACACCCGCGATGCCGACGATCTCGCCCGCCTTCACCTTCAAGTCGACGGACTCGATAGCCGGCAAACCTTCGTCGTCGGAGGCGAAGAGCGCGGTCAGTTCCAGGAGCGTGTGCTGGTCGTTCCGCTCGACGCGGGTGGCGCGCTCGCGGATCTGCGTGTCGCCGATCATCATGCGCGCCATGTCGTCGCGCGAAAGCTCGCCGACCTTGCCGCCGCCCACATAGCGGCCGCGGCGCAGCACGCTGACCTCGTCCGCGTAAGCGGTCACTTCGCGGAACTTGTGGCTGATCATCAGGATGGTCAGGTCCCCCGCCTGCGTCATGCCGCGCAGAAGGCCGAGGATCTCGTCGGCCTCGCCGGGGGTGAGCACGCTGGTCGGCTCGTCGAGGATGAGGAAGCGGCGGTCGAGATAGAGCTGCTTCAGGATCTCGAGCTTCTGCTTCTCGCCGGCCGAGAGCGAGGAGACGGGCGTACTGAGCGGCACCTTGAACGGCATCTTTTCCAGGAAGGCCTCGAGCGCGGCGATCTCGCGCGGCCAGTCGATCAGGTCCGGGCAGTCGGTGCGCGAGACGACCAGGTTCTCGGCGGCGGTGAGCGAGGGCACCAGCGTGAAATGCTGGTAGACCATGCCGAGCTTCAGCTTCATGGCGTCGCGCGGGTTCTTCGGCGTCGTCTCGGTGCCGTCGACGATGAGCTTGCCCCGGGTCGGCTGGTAGAAGCCCATCATGCATTTGACGAGCGTGGACTTTCCGGCGCCGTTCTCGCCGAGGAGCGCATGCAGCGTGCCCGGCTTCACCGCGATGGAGACGTCCTCGAGCGCGACCAGCGAGCCGAAGATCTTGGTCATGCCCACGGTCTCGACGCCGATCGCCTTCATGGTCTCGCCCATAGGCTCAAGCCCTTCCCTGAAAGTTCGGCCCGGTCACAGCGCCGCCAGGAGCGCGGACGAGGACGCCACGGCGCCGAACACCCCGCCCTGCATCTTGACCATGTCGATCGCCGCCAGATGGTTTTCGTACTTCGTCGCGCCGCAGCAGTCCTCGACCAGCAGGCATTCGAAGCCGCGGTCGTTCGCCTCGCGCATGGTGGTGTGGACGCAGACATCGGTGGTGATGCCGGTCAGCACGATGTTGCGCAGGCCCGCGAGGCGCAAGATCATTTCGAGATCGGTCGCGCAGAAGGAGCCCTTGCCGGGCTTGTCGATGATCGTCTCGCCCGGCAGCGGCGCCAGTTCCGGGATGATCTCCCAGCCCGGCTCGCCGCGCACGAGGATGCGGCCGCACGGCCCCTGGTCGCCGATGCCGGCGCCGATCCGCTGCGAGCGCCAGCGCTTGTTGGCCGGCAAATCGGAGAGGTCGGGCCGGTGGCCTTCGCGCGTGTGGATGATCGTGTAGCCCTTCGATCGCATTGCAGCGAGGAGCCGGCCGATCGGCTCGATCGGCGCGCGCGTCAGCGAGATGTCGTAGCCCATGCTGTCCACATAGCCGCCCGGCCCGCAGAAATCGGTCTGCATGTCGATCACGACGAGCGCGGTGTTGGCGGGCCGTAGGTCGCCGTCGAACGGCCAGGCATAGGGCTCGGAGGCCACGTGGCGGGCGCTCGGGACGGCTGCGGCGGCGACACGCTCGTCGAGGCTTGCGGTCATCCGCCCTACTCCGCCGCGTCGGCGAGCGTCGTGCCGCCATAGACCCGGGTCGGCGCCGGGTAGCCGCAGGCCGTGCCGTCCTTGTGCACGACCGCGTCCTCCCAGGGGAGGCGGTAGCGCCCCGCGACCATGTCCTGCATGAAGGTGTAAGGGCAGTCCTGCGCGCCGCCCTTCACCGCCACATAGCCGCGATGGCCGAGCTGGTAGATGTTGTTTTCGACCCCCCAGTGGATGCGCGCCTCGCGCACCAGGTCGGGCCGGACCTCGGCGGTGATGATCTCGTCCGCGCGGCCGGTCGTGCCGTGGGCGATCACCGAGCCGTCGAAGTTCACGATCATCCCCTCGCCCATGCTGTCGAACATGCCGTCCGACCCACACATGCAGACATTCGCCGTGACCATCAGGTTCTGGAAGGCGTTCGCCTGGTTGGTGAAGCGCCAGCTCTCGCGGATCGGCGCGGTGTAGCCGGCCGTACGGAGCATGATCTCGGCGCCCTTGTAGGCGCATTCCCGCGCCATTTCGGGGAACATGCCGTCGTGGCAGATGATCAGCGCGATCTTCGCGCCCTTCGGCCCCTCGATGACCGGGATGCCGATGTCGCCGGGCTCCCAGGGCTCGACCGGGATCCAGGGATGCAGCTTGCGGTAATAGAGCTTGATCTCGCCCTGGTCGTCGATGATCAGGCCGGAATTGTACGGGTTGCCGGCCGGATTGAACTCCATGATGGAGAAGCAGCCCCAGATGCGGTTGGCCACGCAGGCCGCCTTGAACGCCGCCACCTCCGGCCCGTCGAGCCGGCACATGATCTCCGGGTCGGTCGCCATGGACAGCCCGTGCAGGGCGTATTCCGGGAACACGACGAGATCCATCGTGGCGAGGTTCTGCCGCGCCTTGCCGACCATGCGGACGATCTTCTCGGTCTGCGCCGCGAGCTGCTCCTTGGTCGCGACCACGGGCAACTGCAGCTGGACGAGGCCGATCACCACGCCGTTCGGAGACTTGTTGAGACCGCCGAGCCCGTTCATCGCGCTCTCCCGTGCTTCACTTCATGAGGGACAGTTCGCCGGGCGCGCCCTTCAGCGACCGCTTCGGCGAAATGGAGAGGATCATGATGACGAGGGTCAGGATGTAGGGCGCCGCATTGAAGAAGTGGTAGCCCTGGCTGATCCCGACCGACTGCAGGGCCGGCCCGATCGCCCCGGCCCCGCCGAACAGGAGCGCCGCCACGAAGCAGGCGAGCGGGTTCCAGCGCGCGAAGATGACGAGCGCCACAGCCATCAGGCCCTGGCCCGACGAGAGCCCCTCGTTCCAGCTGCCCGGATAGTAGAGCGACAGGAACGCCCCGCCGACACCGGCGAGGAAGCCGCCGACCGTGGTGGCGAGGAGGCGCACCATGTCGACCGAGTAGCCCATCGCGCGGGCGGTCGCCGAACTGTCGCCGGTCATGCGCACGATCAGGCCCCAGCGCGTGTTGCGGAACGCCCACCACAGGACGACCGCGATCACGATGCCGACGAAGAACAGCGGGTTGACCTGCAGCGCGTTCTTCACCTGCGGGCTCTCCGCCCAGAAGCCGAGGTCGATCGACGGGAGCCGCGGCGCGGTCGGCTGGATGTAGGGCTTGCCGAAAAAGAAGGCGAGGCCTGTGCCGAACAGCATCATGGCGATGCCGATCGCCACGTCGTTCACGCGCGGCAGCTTGCACACGAAGCCGTGGAAGGCGCCGAAGCAGCTCCCCGCGATGCCGGCGAAAAGGACGCCGATCCAGGGATTGCCGGTCTGGTAGGAGAGCGCGTAGGCGGTCATCGCGCCGAACACGAGCGTGCCTTCCAGGCCGAGATTGATGCGGCCCGACTTCTCGGTCAGGCATTCGCCGAGCGAGACGAACAGGAACGGCGTGGAGACGCGGATCGCGCCGGCGAACATGGCGAGGAGCACGGTGGCGAGCGCGTCGTTCATGGTCTCGCTCCTGCGGCGCGGGCGTGCATCAGCGGGCTCCCGGATCGAAGATCTTGAAGCGGCCGTAGAGCGTCTCGGACACGAGCAGCACCACGAAGATGAGGCCCTGCAGCACCAGCACGGTGGCGTCGGGGAGGCCCATGCGGCGCTGGATCAGGCCGCCCGCCGCGGCGAGGCCGCCGAACAGGATCGCCACGACCGGGATCGCGATCGGGTTGTGGCGGGCGAGGAAGGCGACCAGGATTCCGGTGAAGCCGTAGCCGGCGATGAGCGATCCGTTCGCCTTGCCGAGCACGGCGGCGACCTCGAAATAGCCCGCGACCCCGGCGCAGGCGCCCGCGATCATGGTGGCGGCGACCATCAGCCGGCCGACCGGAAGGCCCTGCGCGCGCGCCGCCCTGACGTTGCCGCCGGTCACCCGCGCGGCGAAGCCGAAGGTGGTGCGCGTCATCAGGATGTGGAGGAGGATCGCGGTGACGATGCCGAAGACGAGGCCCCAGTGCACCGAGATGCCGAGCCAGTCGTTCAGCCAGGGGATCGGCCCGACCATGTTGGCGGCGCCGATTGGGGCGGTCGAGGGCTTGTTCGGGTCGCTCGGGTCGCGCAGCATCCCCTCGACGAAGAAGTTCAGGATCGACACGGCGATGTAGAACATCAGCAGCGAGGCGATCGTCTCGTTGATGCCGCGGTAGTGGCGGAGCGCGCCGACCGCGCCGATCCAGAGCGCGCCGGTCACGAGCGCGGTCAGGAACATCAGCGGCATGACGAAGAGCGGGCTCGCCCAGCCGATGAAGGGCAGCGCGATCGCCGCGCAGGTGAAGCCGGAGAGGACGAGCGCCCCCTCCCCGCCGATGATGACGAGGCCGAGCCGCGCGGGAATCGCCACGCAGAGCGCCGTGAACATCAACGGCGCGGCACGAACGAGCGTGTTCTCCCAGGAGAACACCGTGCCGTAGCCGCCGCGCCAGAGCAGTTCGAAGAAGGTCTGCGGCGAGCGGCCGAGCGCCAGCAGAAACAGCGAGAAGAGCGCGGCGGACACGGCGAGCGCGAACACCGGGATGACGATGTATTCGGCCGAACGCCGGGCGCTGCCGATCCAGTCCGTGAAGGACGAAGTCCGGTCGAGATCGGAGGGGACGGTCGTTTCAGCCACGTCGCACCTGCGTTCCATCGAGGCTTGCCGGGCCGGCTCGGCCCCCCCGGCCGTGGCGCGACGCCACGGCCTGTCTTTACTCAAAGGGACCGTGGCGCGACGCCACGGCCTGTCTTTACTCAAGGGGACCGTGGCGCGGCGCCACGGCCTGTCTTTACTCAAGGGGACCGTTGCGCGACGCCACGGCCTGTCTTTCGTCAGGAGGCCTGGCGCAATGCCACGGCCTTCGGCGACCCGCTCAGGTGAGCGAGCCGGAGATGCCCTCGACCAGATAGTCGGTCGTCTCCAGGAAGCCGTCGTAGTTGTCGATGACCTTGCCGGCCGCGACCACTTCCTTGCCCTTGTTGTCCTTGATCGGACCGGCCACGTAGGGCTTGTTCGCCTTCAGGTCCGCGATCGCGGCGGTGGCCGCGGCCTTCGCCGCGTCGGTCGCGCCGGCGCCGAAGGCGGTGTTCTGCACATAGTCCTTGTCGTAGCCGCCGCGCTCGAAGTTCGGCAGCTTCTGGCCCTTGGCGAGCAGGTCGGCGAAGGACTTGTAGATCGTCTCCCACTTGTATTCGGCGCCGGTGATGAAGCCCTTGGGCGCGAGCGGCGCCTGCGAGGCGTTGTGGCCGCACGACTTGATGCCGCGCTTCTCGGCCGTCTCGATCACCACCTTCGGGCTGTCCACATGGCAGGTGAGCACGTCGCAGCCCGCATCGGCGAGCGCGTTGGCGGCTTCCGCCTCGCGCACCGGGAGCGCCCAGTCGCCGGTGAAGATGAGCTGCACGGTCGCGTTCGGGTTGACCTTGCGCACGCCCATGGCGAAGGCGTTGATGTTGGTCAGGACCGAGCTGATCGGCTTCGCGGCGATGAAGCCGATCTTGTTCGACTTGGTGGAGAGACCGGCCGCGATGCCGTCCACGTAATGCGCCTGGTGCAGGTAGGCGTAGTAGGAGCCGGCGTTCTTCGGATGCTTGTCCGCCTGCCACAGGCCGATCGCATGGCGGAACTCGACGTCCGGATATTTCTTCGCCATCTCCAGCATGTGCGGGTCGAAATAGCCGAAGCTGGTCGCGAAGATGAGCTTGGCGCCGTCGAGCTTGATCATGGATTCCATGGTCTTCTGCACGGCGATCGTCTCGGGGACGTTCTCCTCCTCCACGACGGTCACGCCCGGCACGGCCTTCAGCGCCTTGGCGGCCACGGCATGCGCCTGGTTCCAGCCGAAGTCGTCGCGCGGGCCGACATAGATGATGCCCATTGTGAGGCCGGCGGCGCGCGCCTCGCCGAAGCGGCCGAGGCCGGGAATGACGCCGGCGGCGCCCGCGGCGGCGGCGGTGGTGAGGAGCGTACGGCGGTTCAGATGCAGCTTGGACATGCGGAGCCTCCCTTGGGGTCGAGCCTCAGGCTGCATTGCATGCAATCCCGTCGGCGCTCTCCGTCCTTCTGGCAATGGCCGTGCCAACCGCGACGGTTGCCGCGCCCCGCCGCGCCGCGCGATCGGGCGGCGCGGCGGGAACCTCAACCTTTGCGGCGGTTTCGGCGGGACGCGGGCCGTCCGCGGGCGGGTGAAATCCGCGAAGGACGCGACCGCCAGGCTACCGGACAAAACCTTCTCACGGCCAGGACGGCCGTCGTCTGTGCGCATTGTATGCAGCGCTTGCCGCAGGGCCGCTCAGTGCACATTAAATATGCAGGGATTTGACCGCGATCGACCGTTCCGGCGCCGGGGCACTTGCGCTAAGCATGCGCCGATCGGCGTCGCGAGAGCGCCCGACAGCGGGAGGCCAGCCTTGGACGCGACCGAACTTCACCTGAGGCGCACGATCATCGCCGCCTGCCGCGGCATTAACGCGTCGGGCCTGAACCAGGGCACGTCCGGCAACATCTCGGCCCGCCACGCCGGCCGCATGCTGATCACGCCCTCGGCGGTCCCCTATGACGAGATGGAGCCCGAGATGCTGGCCGCCATGCCGCTCGACGATCACGAGGGGGGCGACGACGGCGCCTGGACCGGGCCGCTCCGGCCCTCGACCGAGTGGCGCTTCCACCGCGACATCCTGCGGCGGCGGCCGGACATGGGGTCGGTGGTCCACGCCCACTCGCCCTTCGCGACCGTGCTGGCGATCGCCCGCAAGCCCATCCCCGCCTGCCACTACATGATCGCCGCTTTCGGCGGCATGGATGTGCGCGTGGCCGACTATGCCACCTACGGCACGGCCGAACTCGCGCGCCACGCACTCGCCGCGCTGGAGGGTCGCCACGGCTGCCTCCTCGCCAATCACGGCATGATCGCGCTCGGCGAGACGGTCGAGAAGGCGATGTGGCGGGCGGTCGAGCTGGAGACCATCGCCCGGCAATACTACCACGCGCTGCTGATCGGCGGCCCGGTACTGCTCGGCGAAGCCGAGATCGCCGAGACGATGAAAGGCTTCGCCACCTACGGCTTGCGCGACAAGGCGCCGGGCTGAGGCAGCGGCGTCGGCCCGTCTCACCCGCCGCTGATCGCAGTCAGCACAAAGACCTCCGTGCCCGGCGGGATCGGCGTCTCCAGCCGCGCGCGCTCGCCGAGCACGAACACGTTCATGTGGCGGCGCACCGCCGGGGTCTCGTCGCAGATGCGCGCGCGCATGCCGGGCCAGAGTGCGTCGAGCGCGTCGACCATCTCGCCGACCGTGCCGGCACGGACCTCGAGCCGCCGGGGCGCGCCGGGGAAGAGGTTCACGAGGCTCGCCGGCAGCCGCACCTGCACGGTCGCCTCGCTCATCCGTCGAGCACCATGGTCTCGACCGAGGAGATGGTGGGCAGGTCGCGGGCGATGCAGGTCCAGCTGTCGCCCTCGTCGGCGCTCGCATAGAGCGCGCCCATATTGGTGCCGAAATAGACGCCGGCGGGATCGAAGCGGTCGGTCGCCATCGCCTGCCGGAGCACGCCCACATAGGCCTTCTCCTGCGGAAGCCCGCGGCGGAGATCGGTCCAGGTCTCGCCGCCGTCGCGCGTGCGCCAGACCGCGACCTTGGCGTCGGGAACGTAGCGGCCGAGCGAATCCCCGTTGAGCGGGATCAGATAGGCGGTGGCGGGATCGCGCGGATGCGCGGCCGCCGGGAAGCCGAAGGTGGACGGCAGGCCCTTCTCGATGCTGACCCAGCTCACGCCGCCGTCGTCGCTCCGATACATGCCGCAATGGTTCTGCTGGTAGAGCCGGTCGGGCATGCCGGGCGCCATCACGACCGAATGCACGCACTGGCCCCATTCCGGATAGCGCATGTCCTCCGGCATGAAGTCCGCCCGCGTCCCCTTGTTGCGCGGCTCCCAGGTGGCGCCGCCGTCGGCCGAATGGAACACGCCGGCGGTGGAGATGCCGACCCAGATCTGGTTCGGGTCGCTCGGATGCGGCACGAGCGAATGCAGGATGAGCCCGCCGCCGCCCGGCTGCCACTGCGGCCGCGAGGGGTGGTCGCGCAGGCCCTCGACCTGACGGAAGCTCTTGCCCCCGTCCTCGCTGCGGAAGAGGCCCGCCGGCTCGACCCCGGCATAGAGGCCGCCATGGGCGGGCGCGAGGCTCCAGACGGTCTTCACCGGCGTTTCGCCGGCCGCATAGGAGAGGCCCTCGCTCGAATGCGTCCAGGTCGCGCCGAGGTCGTCGGACTTCCAGACCGCCGGCCCGAACCACTCGTTGCCGGCGCCCGCATAGATCGTGCCGGTCGCCGGGTCGCCGACCACGTGGTTGGTCGGCCAGGTTTCGCAGAACGGACCGCGCAGCTGCCACGAGCGGCGCTCCGCATCGCTCTCGGCGATGAAGGCACCCTTCTTGGTGCCGACCAGGACGAGCACTTTCTTGGCCATGACGGTCCTCCCCGATGGCTCGATCGCGTAATTAACCGGATGGTTTAATACCGCCGCCCCACCGCCCGGTCAAGCGGAGACGCGGCGGTTCGCGGCGGCGCGATAGCCAGATGCTATCGAACAGCGCTCTTGTCTCGCGACGGCGGCGAGGCGATCCTCCGGTCCTGCGAAGGGCGCCCGACGGCGGCCCGCGAGGAGACCGAGCGATGACGACACGAGGCTTCACCGGCCGCGGCCGGTCCGACGCGGCGGAAGCGGGCCGCTTGCCGCCCGGGCAATATCTGACCGAGGATTTCCCCGTCCTCTCCGCCGGGCCGACCCCGCAGGTGAAGCCAGCCGACTGGGCCTTCACCCTTCAGGTCGGGCCGCGGCCGATCAAGCGCTGGACCTGGGACGAGTTCTCCGCGCTTCCGCAGACCAAGTTCACGCGCGACATCCATTGCGTGACGAAGTGGAGCAAGTTCAACACCGCCTGGACCGGCGTTCTGATCGACGACGTGCTGGCGGACGCCGGCATCGAGCCGCCGACCGGCTTCACGCTCGCGCATTCCTATGACGGCTATTCGACCAATGTGCCGGCGGCCGATCTCCTCGGCGGCAAGTCCATGGTCGCGCTCGCCTATGAGGGCAAGCCGATCACCGCCGACCATGGCGGCCCCGCCCGCCTGCTCGTGCCGCACCTCTATTTCTGGAAGTCGGCCAAATGGCTGAAGGGGCTGCAGTTCACCAACCGCGACGAGGCCGGTTTCTGGGAGCTGCGCGGCTACCACATGTATGGCGACCCGTTCCGCGAACAGCGCTTCACGGGCGACTGAGCGATGCTTCAGGAGGAGACGCCGGGGCGCCTCGGCCCCGGCCCCTGGCAGACCGCGCGGGTCGCCGCCGTCGCCGCGCTGACGCCCCGGCTGAAGAGCTTCCGCCTCGTGCCGGAGCGGCCGTTCGCCTTCCGCGCCGGCCAGCACGTGGACATCCGGCTGACCGCGCCGGACGGCTACCAGGCGCAGCGCAGCTATTCGATCGCCTCGGCGCCCGAGAGCGCGCCCGAGCTCGAACTCGGCATCGAACGGCTCGACGACGGCGAGGTCTCGCCGTTCTTCCACGACGTGGTCGAGGTCGGGGATACGATCGAGCTGCGCGGCCCGATCGGCGGGCATTTCGTGTGGGAGGCGGCCGAGGGCGTGCCGCTGCTCGCGATCGGCGGCGGGTCCGGCGCCGTGCCGCTCGTCGCCATGGTCCGGCACCGGGCGCTGAGCGCCGCCGCGGTCCCGGCCGCGATCCTCGTCTCGGCGCGCACGGAGGCGGATGTGCCCTACCGCGATGAACTCGCCGCGCTCGCCGCCTGCGGCGACGGTCTCGCCGCGCGCTTCGCCCTGACCCGCGAGGAAGCCCGGCGGCCGGAGGATTTCGGGCGCAGGATCGACGCCGCCATGGTCGCCGACATGCTCGCCCGCCATCCGCTGATGCGGCCGCGCGTCTATGTGTGCGGCTCCAACGCCTTCGTGGAAGCCGCCGTTGCCGCCGTGCTCGCCGCCGGGATCGAGGCCGGCGCGGTCAGGACGGAGCGCTACGGCGAGTGACGAGGGATGGGTGACCGGCGCGCCGGCGGGCTTGTCAGGCCGCGCGCGGTGGCAGACTGTCGGCGGTGAAGCCGTTCCAGCCGCCGAGTTTCCCATGCCCGCCGAAGTTCTCGTCGCCGAAGCTCCGCTCAAGGCCGTCGTCGAGGCGATCTTCGCCGCGGCGGGATGCGGGCCGCGCGAATGCCGCCTCGTCGCCGATCATCTGGTCGAGGCCAATCTGCGCGGCCACGACAGCCACGGCGTCGGCATGATTCCGGCCTATGCGGAAAACCTGCGCGCCGGCGAACTCGACCTCGCCGCCACTCTCTCGGTCGAGGTGGACACGGGACAACTCCTCGTCTGCGACGGGCGGCTGGGGCTCGGCCAGGTGATCGCCCACGACGCTGTAGCCCTGGCGATCGGGCGCGCCCGGCAGGCCGGCACCTGCATCCTCGGTTTGCGCAACGCCCACCATATCGGCCGCATCGGCCACTGGGCGGAGCAATGCGCCGCGGCCGGCCTCGTCTCCATCCACTTCGTCAACGTCATCTCCGACCCGGTCGTCGCCCCGTTCGGCGGCAAAGCGGGCCGCATCGTGACGAACCCGTTCTCGGCCGGCATCCCGCGCGAGAACGCGCCGCCGGTGATCGTCGACTTCGCCACCAGCCGGCTCGCGGCCGGCAAGGTGCGCGTCGCCTACAACAAGGGCGTGCCCCTGCCCGACGGTGTCCTCCTCGACGGCGCGGGCGAGCCGACCACCGACCCGGCGGCGCTGTTCGAGGCCGACGCCGAAGGCCGGATCGGCGCCATCCTGCCGTTCGGCGAGCACAAGGGCTGGGGCCTCGCGCTCGCCTGCGAGCTGATCGCCGGTGCGCTCACCGGCGGCGGCACGCAGTCCGGGCCGCGCAAGCGCCCGGCCATCGTCAACAACATGCTGTCGGTGCTGATCGCGCCGGACGCGCTCGGCACCCGCGAACGTTTCCAGGCCGACATGGAGGCCTTCATCGCCTGGGCGCGATCGGCCCCCTCCGACGATCCGGCCGGGGTCCGCATCGCCGGGGACCCGGAACGCGCCTCGAAGGCGCTGCGCGGCCGCGACGGCATTCCGGTCGACGCGACCACCTGGGAGCAGATCCTGGCGGCCGGGGACTCCGTCGGCGCGGACAGATCCCATCTGCTCCGCCTTGCTGAAATTTCATAAGTAATCCATCGGACGCTGCGGAAGACACGGATACTTTACCAAATTCGTATTTGTTTACCTCGATGTCACAGTTCGGGGTCCGTTCCATGTCTCTCTCGATCAAGCACAAGCTGGCCATCGTCGTCGGCCTCTTGTTGGTGCCGATCGTTCTGCTCGGCTATCTGTTCGTGGCGCAGAGCAGCAAGGACATCGCCTTCGCCGACAAGGAGCGCGAGGGCGTCGTCTACCTGAACGCGGTCTGGCCGCTGATGGTGGCGATCGCCGGCGAGCGCGACCTCGCCGCCGGGGCGGCCGATGCCGTCGCCGCGGCGAGCCGCCGGTTCGATGACGCCTTCGGCGCGGCCGAGGCCGCGAAACCGGTCCTGGCCGCCGGCGGATCGGCGCCCAAGTCGGCGGCCGACCGGCTCGAGCGCGTCTCGGACCTGCGCGCGCTGATGTCGAAGGTCGGCGACGGATCCAACCTCACGCTCGACCCGGACCTCGACAGCTACTACGTGATGGATGCGGTGGTGGTGAAGCTGCCCGAGACGCTCGATCACCTCGCCGGCGCCTACGCCATGGCGCGCGGCCTCGGCGCCGGCAAGCCGAGCGAGCGCGACCGCACCGCCTTCGCCATCAAGGCCAACCGGGCCGGCATCGCCGCCGAGAACATGCTCGGCTCGCTGCAAAGCGCCGTCGGCGGCAACGCGGACGGATCCGTGAAGGCGGCCCTCGATCTGCCGCGCCTGGCGTTCCAACGCGCCAACGAGGCCTATGCCGGCCAACTCGCCGCCGTTCTCGAGGCCGCGCGCACCGGCGCCGCGATCGCCCCGAAGGACCTCGACGCGCTCGGCCAGTCCTTCGCGGCCGTGGTGACCGCGTCGGACGCGCTCTGGCTCCGTGCCGCCGAGGAGCTCGACCGGCTGCTCGCCGCCCGGCTCGGCGGCTTCTGGAGCTACCTCTATCGCCTGACCGGCATCGCTTCGCTGGTGACCCTCGGCGCGGTGGTGGTGGCGACGCTGATGATGCGCTCGATCATCGCCAATATCCGCGCGCTCGACCACGGCATCCGCGACCTCGGCGACCGCGACATCGGCGCCGAAGTCCCCGGCGCCGCGGGCACCGACGAACTCTCGCAGATCGCCAAGGCGGTCGTGTATTTCCGCGACCGCACGGTCGAAAAACTGCAGACGGCCTATTCGACCGATCGGCAACGCGAACTCCTCGCCTCGGAGCGGCGCGCCATGCAGGGCGTCGCCGACAAGGTTCGCCAGTCGGTCGGGTCCATCATCGAGGCCCTGCGCAACCTCGCCGGCGCCATCGACGGCTCGGTCGCGAAAGTCGCAGCCAATGCGGGACGGACGCGCGATGAACTCTCGGTCGCGCTCGCGAGCCTCAACACCGCCGCCTCCGACGTGGGCGTGGTGGTCGGGGCGGTCGCCGAGATGTCGAAGTCGGTCGGCGAGATCGCCGAGCGCGCGGCGCAGTCGGCGAGCGGCAGCGCCGCCGCCGGCGAACAGGCGAGCGCGGCGAAGGGCATCGCCGATCGCCTCGCGGTATCGAGCCAGAAGATCGGCGAGATCAGCGGGTTGATCAGCTCCATCGCGGCGCAGACCAACCTGCTCGCCCTCAACGCCACGATCGAGGCGGCGCGCGCCGGCGAGGCGGGCCGCGGCTTCGCGGTCGTCGCCAACGAGGTGAAGCAGCTCGCCACCCAGACCGCGCATGCGACCGCCGAGATCGAGCGCCAGGTGTCGGACATCCGCGCCGCCTCCGCCGATGTGCTCGGCTCGATCGAAGGCATCGGCTTCGCCATCGGCGAGGTGACGAGCTCCACCACCGCTATCGCCGGCGCGGTCGAGGAACAGAATGTGGCGACCAGCGAGATCAACAGCAGCCTGCGCCGGGCGACCGGCGACACGCAGTCCGCCACGACCTCGCTGAACCGCCTGCCCAAGGTCGCGAGCGAGACCGAAGCGGCCGCCGGCACGCTCACCGACTTGTCGCGCAAGCTGATGCACCAGGCCGAGGCGCTCGGCCAGGAGGTCGACACCCTGCTGATCGAGCTGACCGACCGGCGCGCGGCGGACCGCTACCCGGCCGCCACGATGATCGATCTGCGCTGGCACGGCGAGAACACCCGCACCCAGATCCTCGACGTGTCGGTAAAGGGCATCCGCGTCAAGCGGGTGCGCGGGGTGCCGCTCAACGTGCCGCTCGACGTCGCCTTCCCGGACGGCCGCACGCTCAAGGCCGAGGCCATGTGGCAGAGCGAGGATTCGCTCGGCCTGCGCTTCGAGAACGGCGTCCTCAGCGACGAGGACGTGACCGAATACGCCTCGGGCAAGAAGCGCCAAGCCGCCTGAACGCCGGCCGCTGCGCCGCCCGCGGCGGAGTGTCCGCCGTGCGCGGCTCCCGCCGGCGGATTCGAGACCTTCACGCCCGCGGGCAGGCGTGAAGGCGGCGGACGTCAGCGCCGGACCTTCACACCAGCCAGGCCTGCCGGTGGTCCCGCGCATAGTCGACGAAGCGGCGCGGCGCGGTCCCGGTGATCGCCTCCACATGCGGCGTCACGGGCGACGCGTAGCCGGCCTTCAGCATAGTCAGGATGACGATCATGAAGGCGGCGTAGTCGGCCGGAAGGCCGGCGGCGAGGAGGCCCGCTTCCATCGCCTCGGGCGTGATGTCCTCGTAGCGGATGTCGCGCCCCGTTTCCTTCGACAGGATGGCGGCGACCTCGTCGTGGTCGAGCGCCTCAGGTCCGGTGAGGTCGAACGCCTGACCCGCGAGGTCGTCGCGGGTCAGGAGCGACGCCGCCACGGCGGCGATGTCGCGCGCGTCGATGAAGCTCGCCTTGCCCCGGCCGGCGCTGAGCAGGATCTTGCCCTGGCGGCGGATCGCGTCCACCCAGTAGCTGTTGAAATTCTGCATGAACCAGTTCGGCCGAATGACGGTCCAAGGCAGGCCCGAGCGCTCCAGGTGAAGCTCGACCTGGCGGAACGGCGCCTCCTCCACCGCATTGGCGCCGAACGCGGTCATCAGCACGACGCGCCGGATGCCGGGCTTCGCCGCCGCCGCATCGATCACCGGCTTCAGGAGCAGGTCCTGCCGGGTATGGCCGGGCGGCGCGAGCAGGAACAGCTTCTCGGCCTTGCCGACCGCCTCCGCCACCCCCTTGCCGCTGACGAGATCGGCCTCGACCTGGTCGGCCGCCTCGGCCGCGCGGCTGGTCGCCCGCAAAACGGTCTCGCCCTTCTCGGTGATAAGCTTCGCCAGCGTGGAACCGACGGTTCCGCTGGCGCCGAAGATCAAGGTCTTGGACATGCCGGTCTCCCTTTCGTCCGGTTGATGCGGTGAGTTGAACTGATCCGGGCTGGACGAACCATGGTCTTTCGTCCGATAATCATGTCCGAACGTACAGGGCTTGGCCGATGGACCTCCTCACCGACCTTCTCCGCCAGGCGGGCCTGCGCCGCCGCTTCCTCGACATGCGCGGGCTGTCGTCGGGCGCGGCGCTGCGCTTTCCCTGCGAGCGCAGCATCGGCCTTCATGTGCTGGTGCGCGGACGCGCCTTCGTGCATGCGCCGAAGCTGCCCACCCCGCTGGCGCTGGAGCCGGGCGACGTCGCGGTGATGGCGCGCGGCTCGACCCATGTGGTGAGCCCGCGCGCCACGCTGCTCCCTTCGGAACCGGTCGTCCTGGTCGCCCCGCGCGACGCCGAGGACCATGGCGGCGAGGCGGAGACGGCGCTGGTGAGCGGCGCCTACCAGCTCTGGCAGGACCCGGCGCATCCCTTCTTCGCGCAGATCCCGGACTGGATGGTGCTGCGGGCGAGCGCTTACGGCGCCGAGAGCCCGCTCGGCCTGACCATGCGCCTGCTGCAGGGCGAGATCGACCGGCGCTCGCTCGGTTCGGAATCGGTGCTGAACGGTCTCTTCGACGCGATCCTCACCTATGCGCTGCGCGAACTCGTGGAAGGCGAAGGCCGCGCCTGCCCCGGCTGGAGCCTGGCGGTGAGCGACCTCTCCATCCGCGCGCTGATCGACGCGCTGCACGAGGACATGGCGCGCGACTGGACGCTGGAGGCGATGGCCGAGGTGGCCCGCCTCTCCCGCACCGCGCTCGCCGAGCGGTTCCGCAACGCCATGGGCGAACCGCCGGCCGCCCATCTGCGCAGCATCCGCGTGCAGAAGGCCATGCAGCTCCTGAGCGAGACGGCGCTGAACCTCGACGAGGTCGCGCTCCGCGTCGGCTACCAGGACGCCTTCAGCTTCTCCAAGGTGTTCAAGCGCGCGACCGGCCTGACCCCCGGCACGTTCCGCCGCCGCGACCGCGAGGACCGCGCCAACCCGATGCGCATCCCGGCGGAGTGAGGCGATGCGGGCGGCTCGGCTCGCCGCAGCGCCGGTTCCCGGTCACCCTCGACGGTCGGCCGCACACCCCCGGACCTTGTCGCTCCGGGGGTGGTCCGCGTCTCACCGGGTCAGCCGACGAGCGCGTTGTCCTCGCGCTTGATGGCGATGATGGAGGAGCGCGGAAGGCTGTTCGGGCCGTCCGGGAACGGCGCGTCCGGGTGCTGGATGCCGACGAACATGGTGCGGCGGTCGGACGACCAGGTGAGGCCTGTCACCTCGGAGCCGAACGGACCGGTGAGGAAGCGGCGGATCTCGCCGGTCACCGGGTCGCCCGCGAGCATCTGGTTGTTGCCCATGCCGGCATAGTCGCCCTTGTTGTTGTCCTCGCCGTCGGTCTGGATCCACACGACACCGGCGGTGTCGATCTGCATGCTGTCGGGCGAGTTGAACAGGTTGCCGGCGTTGATGTTGGGCGAGCCCGCATTGGGCCCGGACGTGTGCACGGCCGGGTTGCCGGCCATGACGAACAGGTCCCAGCCGAACTTGGCCGCGCCGTGGTCGTCGTTCAGCGGACGCCAGCGCACGATCTGGCCATAGTTGTTCGCCTCGCGCGGGTTCGGCCCGTTCAGCGCCATCGGGTCGCCGCCCTCGTTGGTGCGCAGCTTGCCGTTGTCGGCCTTGGTGCCGCGCCGGCTGTTGTTGGTGAGGCAGCAATAGACCTCGAAAGCGCGCGGATTGACCGCGATCCATTCCGGGCGGTCCATCGTGGTGGCGCCGACCTTCGACCCGGCCATGCGGGTGAAGATCGCGATCTCGGCCGCCGTCATGCCGGTCGCCGCCGGGGTCAGCGCGACCCATTCGCCGGTCTGGTCGTCGTTGAATTTGGCGACCGAGAGCTGGCCTTCGGAGAGCAGCGTCGAGGTGTCGCCGCCCGGCACATAGACGTCGCGCGAGACCCAGCGATAGACGAATTCGCCGCGCTCGTCGTCGCCCATGTAGACGACCACGTTGCCGGCCGGCGTCAGCGCATAGGCGGCGTTCTCGTGCTTGAAGCGGCCGAGCGCGGTGTGCTTGACCGGCTTCGAATCCGGCCGGGACGGGTCGATCTCGACCACATAGCCGTGGCGATGCGGCTCGTTCGGGTTCTTCGACACGTCGTACCGGGCATCGAAGGGATGATAGTTGTAGCCGACGCCCTTCTCGTTGATGCCGTAGCGCTTGAAGCCGGCCTTGAGGACGGCGTTGTCCGGGAAACCGGCGGTGGCGCCGAAATAGCCGTTGAAGTTCTCCTCGCAGGTCAAATACGTGCCCCACGGTGTGCGGCCGGAGCCGCAATTGTTCGAGGTGCCGAGCACGGCCGTGCCGGTCGGGTCCGCCTCGGTCTTCAACAGGTCGTGGCCGGCCGCCGGACCGTCGAGGACCATCGGCGTGTTGTTGGTGATGCGGCGGTTGTACGGGCTGTCGATCACGACCTTCCAGCCGCCCCGGCCCTCGGCGATCTCCATCACCGTGACGCCCTGGAAGTTCTGCAGGCGCAGCACGTCCTCGGCGGAGGCGGCGACGCCGTCCTTGGTGTGGGCGAGGTTGGTCTTGAAGTTCACATACTCGTTGTTGACGACGAGGATGTCGCGGCCGCCCACATTGAAGATCTCCATGCCGTCGGTGTTCTCGCCGAACACGCGATCGGAGCCCTTGGTCGGGATGCCGAGCGCCGGATCGAAGGCGGGGGCGTCGGAGAAGAGCGGGTCGCCCCAGCGGACGAGGACCTTCCAGCTGTAGCCCGGGGGCACATGCACGGTGCCGTCCGTCTGGATGCCGATCGGCTCGAAGGCGAAGCGCGAGGCCTGGCGCGCCTCGGCCGGGCCGGCCTTCAGGAAGGCGCTGCCCATCACGGCGGCGCCGGACCCGAACACGAGCGCACCGCCGAGAAAGCCGCGGCGCGAGATCGCGCGCTCGACCACGCGGTCGAATTCCTGCTCGGTCGGACGCGGGAAATTCAACTCGTCCCACTCGTCGGCGGACATGGTCGGAAGGCGGTCGGTCATGGTTCAAAACCCTTCGGTCACGGGGGACAGCCCGGATCGGCCGGTCCCTCTGGGCGCAGACCGGGGGTTTCTAGGCAGCGAACCTGACAGTAAGATGACAAAAAGCTGTCAAGACGCGCCGCCCTCGGCACGCTTCCGCCACCGCGCCCGGTCGCCACGCGCCAGTCGTGACCGTGGGCTTCAGATGTAGGCGATCTCCGGTGTGGCCTTGGTCACCGGCACTGCGGCGTCGAGGACCGGATCGCCGTCCGGGTCGAGCCAGACCACGAACTGGACCTTGCCCACCCCCTTGTCGTCCTCCTGCAGGTCGAAGTCCTTCGACCGGCCGCCCTTCCCGATCGTCTCGCGCTTCAGGGGGGGCGATTCCGTGTTCTCGCCCAGGTCCGTGACGGTCACGGTGATGGGCGCGGCGCTGTTGTTCTTCACATGGGCGGTGATGGTCACGCGCAACCTCCCTTGATTGTCCTCGCTCCCGGCGACCACCGGCGGCGCGCCGATCAGTTCCATTCCGCCTTCGCCTTCAAGAGAACCGATCCGTATTTCGGCAGGACCTTGACCATCGTCATGGTTTGCGCGGCGGCCATCCGCCCCGCCGCGGTGTCGCTCGGATAATGAAAGCCAGCGACTTCCCTCAGCCACGAGATGCGCTCGGCAAGACGCACCAGGGCCTCGCGCATCTCGGGGTCGCCGACCGCGTCGGCCGCGGCGAAGGCGAGCATGAACGAGATCGTCGCATGCCCGCTCGGATAGGCGGCGTGGCCGGCGACGTCGAAGGGCGGCGCCAACGGCGGGTAGAGCTGGGACGGACGCGGCCGGTCGAACAGCAGCTTCTTGGCCGACATCACCGTCTCGCCGATCCGCGCCGCGATCTTGAGCAGCAGATAGGTCGACGGGTGCGAACCCTTGCTGATGTTGAGCAGCCCGAGGAAGAACAGCGGAAAGCGCTCGTCATGCGCCTGGATCTCGCGGATCACCTTCGGCCGCACGGTCTGCTTCCATTCATAGAGCTTCCGCAATTCGTGCTCGACGACTTTGTCGCCCGGAAATTGCGGCAATATGATCTGCTCCCGCCAGTCGGGAAATTTCCTGGTGAACTGGTTCAGCGCATCGAGGCACTCGAAGTCGGCACCCCATTTGCGGCGGGGAAAGCCCTTGACGTGCCAGCGAATGAGCGAGGGATCGAACGGCTGATTGTCCTCCGGGACCGGCTCGCTCGTGTAGTCGTTCGTCTCATAAGGATCGACCCAACATGAACCCATGGGCGTGTTCCCCCCTGCCCCGACCTATCCCGGCAGACCCGCCCTTGCGAGCCGCTCGAGGAAGCGCTGTCGACGATCCGGATTTTCGAACGGGCATATCCGCGCATAGGCGCGGAGCGTGAAGCCGGGCTGCACGACGAGCAGGCGCCGCGCCACCGCTTCCGCCTCGGCGATGCGGCCGAGCGCCACGAGGCTGGCGGCGAGCACGCGCAGATTGGCCCTGAAGCTGTCCCGGCGCCCCATCGCCCGATAGCCGAGCCGCACCGCCTGCTCGTAGTCGTCCGCCGCGTAGCAGGCCATGCCCAGATTGTGCAGGTAGAAGTAGTCGAGCGGATCGAGCGGCGTCAGGCGCAGCGCATGCTTCGCCTTGTCGACCGCGGCCGCGGCCTCGCCGAGATAGGCGCTGGTGCAGCTGCTGAGCGTCCAGGCGAGCGCCGAACTCGGGCCGGCGGTGGTGGCGCGGTCGAGATAGGTGGCGCCGCCCACATAGTCCTTCATCAGGAAGGAGAGCGCGTGGCCGTAGATCGCCAGGGCGTTGGCGTCGTAGCGATCGAGCTCGATGGCGGCGGCCGCGAGCGCGGCGGCCTCCCGCCCGTCCGCCTCCGGATCCGACGACCAGCCCTGCCCGACCCGGAACGTGTGCCACTGGGCGGCGCAGGAATAGGCCGGCGCATAGCCGGGTTCGTGCGCCATCGACTGCTGCAACAGGCCGCGCGCCCGCGAGAAGGCCTCGAAATCCATGCGATAGAGCAGATCGAGCGCCTGCAGCACATAGTCGTAGGCGGTCATGCTCTCGGGATGCTTGCGTAGCGCCCGCTTCAGTTCCGCCTCGCGGACCTGCGGCGCGAGGATCGCCACGATATGCAGCGAGATCCGGTCCTGCAGGGCGAACAGGTCGCCGAAGGCGCCGTCGAACCGTTCGGCCGCGAGCACGGCCGAGGTCTCGGTGTCGCTGAGGATGGTCTGGATGCGCAGCTTGCCGAGGGACCGGCTGATGCCGCCGTGGAGCACGTAGCGGACGCCCAGTTGCCGGCCGAACGCGACCGGGTCGGTCGCCCGGCCGCCGGCGGTCAGGGACGACCCGCGCGATACGACGACGAGTTCCTTCAGGCTCGACAGGCTGCGGATGATGTCCTCGATCACGCCGCCGGCGAGGTAGCCGTCGGCCGCGCCTTCGTCGCCGACGGCGAACGGCATCACCGCGATCGACGGACGCGCATCCGGGGCCGCGGCGTCCGCCTCGACCGGGCCGGCCGCGTGGGCGCGCAGCGCAAAAGCGGGGACCGGGCGCTTGATGTTCTTCAGGTGCAGCTCGCCGAGGTCGCGCACCGGCCCCGTCGCGACCGTCGACGCGGCGGCGAGAACCGCGGCGGAGGCGATGATGCCGTCCGGCTCCGCGAGCGCCTGCAGCCGCGCCGCGATGTTGACGGTCTCGCCGTAGATGTCGTGCTCCTCGCGGATGACGTCGCCCACATGCACGCCCATGCGCAGCCGGATCGCGCGCCCCGCCGCCGCGCTGCTGCCGCGGCGGGCGATCTCGTCCCCGATCGCGAGCGCGCAGGTGAGCGCCGCCCCGGCGCTGTCGAAGCTCGCGATGAAGCCGTCACCGGTTTCCTTCACCACATGCCCGCCGTGGCGGACGACGCCCGGTCCGATCACCTCCAGACGCAGCCCGTGCAGGCGCTTGTAGGTGTCCTCCTCGTCCTCTTCCATCAGCCGGGAAAAGCCGACCACGTCGGCGACCAGCACCGCGCAGGCGCAGCGGGTGAGCACGAGGGGCTCCGCGACCTGCATCACCCTCTCCGTCACGACCACGCCGCCAGGAGCGTGGCGCCGTCGACCACGCCGAGGCCGGTGCAAGGGTCCCAGCCGACGCGGCTCGCATAGCCTGGCGCCATCGAGAAATTGTTCGCGCCGGGGTCGGCCACGTCCCGGAACACGGCCGCCGGCGTCAGGGTGCGGTCATAGAGCGGCTCGCTCACCGCGCCGACCCGTTGCCGCGTGCCGGCCGCGGCGCTGAGCGCCTGATCGATCAGCGCGAAGAGGCCGGCGTAGAGCGGCGCGGTCGCGCTGGTGCCGCCGATCACCTTGTCTTCCTGCGCGCCGCCGACCGGCGTGAACTTGATCGGGAAGCCCAAATCGGCGAAGCCGGCCACATCCGGCACGCCGCGGCGGGAGAGGCCGTCATTGACCGACAGGACCGTGTTGAAGCCTTGCTGCCAGACCGGGAGGGCGAACACGTCGCTGATGCCGCCGCCGGTCGAGGGCCACAGCCGGTCCGGCTCGCCGAGCGCCCCGATGGTGGTGCCGCCGCAGGCGAGCACGTGCGGATCGGAGGCGGGGTAGAGCACATGCGCACGGCGGTCGGACACCCCGCAGGCGCTGCCATGGTCTCCGCTCGCCGCCACGACGGTGATGCCGAGGGATCCGCACGCCGCGAACTCGGCGGCGAGCGCCAGCATGGTGGCGCGGGTCCACTGGAAACTGTTGAAGGGCTTGGTCTCCGGCATGCCCCAGCTGATCGAGACCACGTCCGGATCGAGCCCCCGCACGGCCGTGAGCGCGCCGAGCCAGCCGGCCTCGGTGCGCGGCGCGCTGATGACGACGAGGTCGGGGTTCGGGACGATGGCGGCGACGACGTCGATATCGAGCGTCACCTCGACGTCGAAGACCGTGTTGTCGCCGCGGACATAGGTCGCGCCCGGGAGGTCGAGCTGCGTGATCTCGGCGAGCGGCGCGCCGCCCGTGGCGACCAAAAACGCATCGATGTCCGGGCGCCAATAGCGTCCGCCGAATTCGAGGACGGCCACCTTGGGCCGCGGGCCGGCGGGGATCGGCGGGGGGAAATTGTACTTGGCGGCGATCTCGGAGGGCTTGAAGCTCGCCGCCGCGCTCACCTTCGGCAGCACGGCCGGCTCGCCGAGCGGCCGCTCGTCGAGGCCGATCACCGCCTCGACGGCACCGGCGAGTGCGGGCGGCACGAACACCGGGCCCTGTCGGCAGAGAACCGGCCGAGCCCCGTCGAGGCTGACCATCCGGAGCCTTGCCGCGAAAGCCCGGCCGAAGTCCTCGGCGGTGCCGTTGAACAGGATCTTGCGCCGATCGAGGGCGGCGTTCTCGCGCTTGTCGTCGACATTGTAGCCGAAGTCCACCCGCTTCAGGCCGTAGGCTTGCGCGTGGTCGATCACGGCCTTGAGCCGCTCGGCCGTCACCGGACCAGGCGTCGCCGTGGCGAAAGGATCGGGTCGATCGGCCTTGCCGAGCCCGCCGCGCTTCAGGCGCGGCGTGGGCGCCGGCTTGTCGTCCGGATCGGCGGGAAGGAGGACGAACACATCGAGGCTGCCCGGAAGCCGGGCGTCCACCACCTCGGCGCCGGGCGGCAAGGCGATGTCCGATCCCGGAAGGGCGACCCAATTGGTGGCATCGGCAGCCATTGGCACACTCCTCGGGCGGGAGGCAACCAGACGCAGAAACACGACACGCCGAATTCGCCGCGGCCCCAGCATGGGCGTTGGTCATCGCCATAATGATCGCGGGTCGTGAAGTGTCAAGCAACGGCCACCCGTGCTGATCCTGACAACCACTTAGGCGCGAAGACTTCCAAGAACGAAACTGAGCAATATCCGTCATCAACCGAGCCAAGGCACGAGGACAGCCATGCCGTCGCGCCTGCCCGACGGTGTCCTGCGCGGGTGGCCGACAGGCGACAACGCGTTGATCCTGAAGAATTCATGCGCGGATCGACTGGTATTTCATATGATGGTCGGCGCGATTGCCGCGCCACCGTCCGGCTCTCGCCGGCGCGGCGCGGGCGGTGAGCCGGAGGCCCGCGTCCTCGGGTCACATCGCGGCGAAGTCGGTGTCCGAGGCGCGACGGCCCGGCGGGCCATCGCCCGGCCATATTCCGAAGACAAGGTTCCGCAGTCGGCCGCGCCTGCCGGCGTTCCGCTTTGGAAAGCGCCGGCCTGGACCGTTTTCGCTCGCGCCGGGCAACCTTGAGCGCCCCGCCTGCGTTAGGGCCGCGCGCGCCGCCCGCTCGCCGCGTCGGAGGCCCCCATGTTCCTGCCACACTGCCCGTTTCCGAGCCGTGCCGCGCGCCGACGGGACCCGACGCGACGCATCCGCACGGCACTCGCCGCCGGCCTCGCCCTGTTTGCCATTCTGACGACGGCCGAGGCCGGCGAAACCCCGCTCGTCACCGGCAACGGCTTCGGCTACGGCGTGATCGACCCGGACACGGGGGAACTGACCAGCTTCTATGCCCATCCCTACCGCTACATGGCGCCGAACGGCGAGGATTCGGCGGTCGAGGGCGAAACCACGCGCAGCCTAGTCGACGCCGCGACCTGGGGCCGCGACGTCGTCCACACCCGCTATCTCGACCAGTCCCACATCGTCGAAGCGAAGACCGCCGACGGCTTCCGTCAGTATGCCTTTTCGCCCTTCGCGCTCCAGCGCAACGTGGTGGTGCTGGCGACCACCGCGCCGGCGCCCCTCGCCTGCCTGACGGTCGACTGGGCGCATCCCCTTGCTGGCGGCTTCCCCCAGTCGCTGCCGGCGACGGGCGGCGGCACCCCGCCCGGGGCCAGGGCGGCTCTCTACGCTTTCGCCGGATTGCCCGAGCGGGTCGTCGCCGTGCCGCTCGGCGAGGCGGAGGAGAGGCCCGATTGCCGCTTCGCCGGATCGGCATGGGCCTTCGCGGTCGCCGATGCGTCCGAGGACGCGGCCGCGATCGCCGCGGCGCTGCGCGCCTGGGCCGGCGGGCGCCCGGTCGCGCGCCTCGTCGGCGACGAGGCGGAGGCCTTCGAGGCCTGGCGCAAGCCGCCGCCGGTCTGCTTCGCCGACGCGCTCGAACGCCGCACCTGGCGGCAGAGCGAGACGGTGTTGCGCATGGCGCAGATCCGCGAGCGCAAGGGCCACTCCCACGGGCTCATCAATGCGAGCCGCCGGACGGCGAATGGTTCCTCCCCTGGACGCGCGACATGGCCTACGCGATCGTCGCGCTGCTCAAGGCCGGCCACGCCGCCGAGGCGCGCGCCGCTCTCGACGGTCTCCTCAATGCCCGGCCGGTCGGCAAGCTCAACGACGAGGCGGGCGGGCTCGACTACCAGGTCTCGACCGTCCGCTATTTCGGCGACGGTTCGGAGGAGAACGACCATTCCGGCTTCGCCGAGCCGAACCTGGAATTCGACAGCTGGGGCCTCGCGCTCTGGGCCATGGGCGAATATCTGCGCACGACCGGCGACCGCGCCTGGCTCGACCGCGCGACCTATCGGGGCCGCGTCTACGACACGATCCGCGATTTCGTCGTCCGCCCGCTCCTCGCCAATCTCGAACCCTTCGGCCGCGGCCTGATCGTCGCCGCCGACAGCTCGGTCTGGGAGCAGAACGACGCGCCGCGGCTCCACTACGCGGCCTCGACCATCGCGGCGATCGCCGGCCTGCAGCGCTTCGTCGATCTCGCGCGCGCGGCCGGGGACGCGGCGGCCGAACGCGAGGTTGAGGAGAAGATCGCGCTCCTGCGCGCCGGCCTGCGCGACGCCTTCGTGCGCGACGGCCATCTGGTCGGCACGCTCGAGCCGAGCCCGCGCAACGAGGTGGACGGCTCGGTGCTGGAGGCGATGAATTTCGGCCTGCTCGAAAATGTGAGGGTCTCGGACGCGACGCTCGCGCGCATGGCGCGGCTGAAGGTGCGGTCCGGCGGATTTCGCCGCGTGACCGGCTCGAGCCACTACGAGCGGCAGGAATTCCTGTTCGTCAATTTCAACTTCGCGCGGGCCCTGCTCCGCCGCGGCAAGCTCGCCGAGGCGGAGACGATCGTGCATCGCATGCGCCAGGCCGCGGCCGGTGACGCCCACGTCTTTCCGGAAATGTACCTCTCCGAACCCGACCCTGATGCGGACCCGGACAGCGACTATGCGGGCGAGATCGGCCGGCCGATCGGCGCCCGGCCCATGGTCGGTTATGGCGCTGGCGCTTATCTTCTCTATCTCGCGGAACGCCAGGAACTCGTAGGGTCGGCCTGCTCCTCCGCATCCGTCTTGCCGCCGCCCTGAGCAGGCCGGCCTCGGCCTCTTGGCAATCGGTGGAGCGCGGTGTCCTGTTGCCGGCCGTCGTGGCGATCGAGGCCCGTCTCGTCCCGTATCCGGAGAACCAGCATGTCCGACCCCGCCGCCACCGCCGAGGCCTTCTCCGGAGCGCGCATCGACCGGATTCTCACCGGCTACTATCGCGTGCCGCTGCCGACCGTGCTGACCGACAGCATGCACGGCGTCATGAAGGACTTCGAGATCAACACGATCCGCGTGCGCGACCGCGACGGCGCCGAGGGCATCGGCTACACCTTCACGGTCGGCCGCAACGGCGCCGCCATCGACACGGTTCTGGCGCGCGAACTCCCCGAGATCATGCAGGGCGAGGACGCCGGCGCGATCGAGCGGCTGTGGACCAAGGCCTGGTGGGCGCTGCATTACGGCGGCCGCGGCGGGCCGACCGTGCTCGCGCTCTCCGCCTTCGACATGGCGCTGTGGGACCTGAAGGCGAAACGCGCCGGCCTGCCGCTCTGGCGCCTCCTCGGCGGCAACGATCCGCGCGTCCCCTGCTATGCGGGCGGCATCGACCTCGACCTGCCGCTCGACGCGCTCCTCAGCCAGACCGACGGCAACCTCGCGCGCGGCTTTCGCGCCATCAAGATGAAGGTCGGCCGCCGCAACCTCTTCGAGGATGTCGAGCGGGTGAAGGCGATGCGCGCCCATCTCGGCGAAGGCTTCCCGCTGATGGTCGACGCCAACATGAAGTGGAGCGTGGACGAGGCGATCCGCGCCTGCCGCGCCTTCGCGCCGTTCGACCTCACCTGGGTCGAGGAGCCGACCATCCCGGACGACCCGGCCGGCCACGCCCGCATCGTGCGCGAGGGCGGCCAGCCGATCGCGGCCGGCGAAAACCTGCGCAGCCTATGGGAGTTCAAGACCTATATCGCGATGGGCGCGGTCACCTATCCGGAGCCGGACGTGACCAATTGCGGCGGCGTCGGCCCGTTCATGAAGATCGCGCACCTCGCCGAGGCGTTCAACCTGCCGGTGACGAGCCACGGAGCCCACGACGTGACCGTGCACCTGCTCGCGGCGGCGCCGAACCGCTCCTATCTGGAGGCGCACGGCTTCGGCCTCGACCGCTACATCGCCGAACCGCTCCGCATCGAGGACGGCGTCGCCGTCGCGCCGGACCGGCCTGGCCACGGCATCGACTTCGACTGGTACGGGCTCGACGCGATCAAGGCCTGAGCGCGGCCGGCGCCCTGCGCGCCGACCGGAGGAACGGGCGGCGGACCCATTCGACGACATCGTGATGGGCGGGGGCTCGTCCTCATCCGTCGCGGCGGCGCGGCGCGTCACCGCCGGCGGCGCCCGCGTCCTGCGCATCGAGGCCGACCGTCACTTCGGGCCGCATCCGCCCACCAGGAGGGTCAGGGCCCGGGCCGCAGCGATGACCGAACGTGTCGTCCGCTCGACAAAGGCGCTGTCGACCCTCACCGTTGGCCCCGACACCGACAATCCGCCGATCGGCGCGCCGAACTCGTCAAAGACCGGTGCCGCGATGCAGCGCATGCCCAGGTGACGTTCTTCGTCGTCGAGCGCATAGCCGCGCGAACGCGTCTCCGCGAGATCGGCCTCGAGCTGGCCGACCGTACACAGGGTCTTGGGCGTAAACCGTTCGAGCGAAAGACGATTGAGAAGCACGCGTCGCTGTTCGTCGGCCATGAAGGCGAGCGCCGCCTTTCCGATCCCCGACGCATGATAGGGACTCCGCGTGCCCGGCCTGAAGAAGGCCCGGATCGGCTCGTGCGTTTCCGCTTGCGTGACGAACACCACGCCTTCGCGCTCCGTCAGCGCGATGTTCGCGGTCTCGCCGGTCTCCACCATGAGCCCCTGAATGATACTGTGCCCGCGCTCGGAAAGCTTGCGGCGGCGGAGAAAAGCCGAACCGATCCGGAATGATTCCACGCCAACGAACCAGAGCTGGCTGCTCTCCTCGAACTCCGCGAACCCGCTCGCCTGCAAGGTCGTGAGCATCCGGTAGGTGGTCGACGGCGCCAGGTCGGCAAGGCGCGCGACCTCGGTCAGGGAAAGACCGTCCGCCTCGGCGATCGTCCGCAGGACGGCGATCGCGCGCTCCAGGGACTGGACCGAGCCCGCATCTTGCGCCGACGCGTTCGTCCTCGGTCGCCCACGCATCCGTCGTTCGGTCATGTCGGGCATCCCCGCTGAAGCCTCGCGCGCATCAAACAACAGCCCGTTCCCTACTTTGAAAATCAATTCTGTCCAATGGAAAATAACAGACCATTGAAAACGCTGTGTTTTATGCATTTTGAGAAATAATGAAAAACTTTTCCAAAAAAATTGTGTCGACGTGGGGGCTGTGCGAGAGTCGCCCTCGACACGGTCTACCGACACCCAGGGAGAACCAACATGGCGCGGATGCGGGCAGTCGATGCTGCGGTGCTGATCCTCGAGAAGGAAGGAGTCACTTGCGCCTTCGGAGTGCCCGGCGCGGCGATCAATCCCTTCTACTCGGCGATGCGCCAGCGTGGCTCGATCCGGCATGTGCTGGCCCGCCACGTCGAGGGCGCGTCGCACATGGCGGAGGGATACACGCGCGCCAAAGCCGGCAATATCGGTGTCTGCATCGGCACGTCCGGACCCGGCGGAACGGACATGGTCACCGGCCTCTACTCGGCGCAGGCGGATTCCATCCCGATCCTCTGCATCACGGGCCAGGCCCCGCGCGCCCGGCTCTACAAGGAGGATTTCCAGGCCGTCGACATCGAGTCCATCTCGAAGCCGCTGACCAAGATGTCGGTCACGGTCCGCGAACCCGCCCTCGTGCCGGGCGTGTTTCAGCAGGCCTTCCACCTCATGCGGTCGAGCCGCCCCGGTCCGGTGCTCGTCGACCTTCCGGTCGACGTCCAGACGGCCGAGATCGAATTCGATATCGACGCCTACGAGCCGCTCGCGCCCTACAAGCCCGCCGCCTCGCGCAAGCAGGCGGAAAAGGCGCTGGCCATGCTCAACGCGGCCGAGCGTCCGTTGATCGTCGCCGGCGGGGGCATCATCAATGCCGATGCATGCGAGGAGCTCGTCCGGTTCGCGGAGGTGCTGGGGGTGCCCGTCATCCCGACGCTGATGGGCTGGGGCTCGATCCCGGACGACCACCCGCTGATGCAGGGCATGTGCGGCCTGCAGACGTCGCACCGCTACGGCAACGCGACCATGTTGCGCAGCGACTTCGTCATCGGCATCGGCAACCGGTGGGCGAACCGGCATACCGGCTCGGTGGAGGTCTACACGAAGGGGCGGAAGTTCGTTCACATCGACATCGAGCCGACGCAGATCGGCCGCGTGTTCGGCCCGGACCTCGGCATCGTGTCGGATGCGAAGGCGGCGCTGGTCCAGCTGATCGCCGTGGCGACCGAATGGAAGGCCGAGGGAAAGCTCAGGGACCGGACGGCGTGGGTTGCCGAATGCGCCCATCGGAAGGCGGCGATGCAGCGCAAGACCCACTTCGATCAGGTGCCGCTCAAGCCTCAGCGCGTCTATCAGGAGATGAACGAGATCATGGATCGTGACACCTGCTATGTCACGACCATCGGCAACTCGCAGATCGCCGGCGCCCAGTTCCTGCGCGTCTTCAACCCTCGCAACTGGATCAATTGCGGCCAGGCTGGGCCGCTCGGCTGGACGATCCCGGCCGCGCTCGGCGTGCGCGCCGCTCTCCCCGACAAGAAGATCGTGGCGCTCTCCGGAGACTACGATTTCCAGTTCCTGATCGAGGAACTGGCCGTGGGCGCGCAGCACAAGCTGCCCTACCTCCACGTCGTCGTGAACAACTCCTATCTCGGCCTCATCCGCCAGGCCCAGCGCGGCCTGCAGATGGACTTCGAGGTCAGCCTCGCCTTCGAGAACGTCAACGCGACCGGGGACGACGGTCTGCCTGCCGGCTATGGCGTCGACCATGTCGCGGTGGCCGAGGGGCTCGGCTGCAAGGCGATCCGCGTCACGAGCCCCAACGAATTCAAGGAAGCCTTCGCGAAGGCGGAGGCGCTGATGGCCGAACATCAGGTGCCGGTGGTGATCGAGTTCATCCTCGAGCGCGTCACCAACATTGCCATGGGCACGGAGATCAACGCCGTCAACGAGTTCGAGGACATCGTCTGCTTCGACCCGACGCTGAAGGCGGAGAACGAGTGGGTGCCCGCCGCGCTGGATGAAACGCCGCGCGAAGTGGAACCGGCCTGAACCGACGCGACGCCTCAGGCCCGATGAACTGCTCCCCGGCGTGGGTCGCCTGGCTGGGGTCTCGCCTCGTTCCGAAGCCGGGCACGGTTCACACCCGCATCGGCCTCGACGACGCCCGGCTGAAATGTTACGCTTTCAAAGAAATTGATACTGATGTCGATCTGGACCGGTCTTGACGAGGCGGAGGTTTAGCGCCCCTGTCGAGCGGATAACGATCCTATAGTTATTGCTGTGGGAGGATGTCATGTCTATTGCTAAAGTGTTTTCAATCGTCGCATTTGCTATCGCGGGTTTCTCATCGGCCGCAATGGCCCACGACACGCTCTCGGATATTGGAGGTAGCCTCGACAGAGGTGCGGTCAACAACATAACCGGAAGCGGTGGGTTGTTGAATACAGCGCTACCATGGGTGCGAAAATACTATAGCCCGGCGGGACAGTGCTTACATTTCGAGATAACACAGGTCGATCCGCCTGCTGATCTGAAAATGGTCGTCATCGCACCTCGAGCAGACACTCGGTATCGAGACGACGACTCCGGATCCCTCTGCACCAATTGCCCCAGGGTCAATATTCCTGTTACGCCCGAACGCGGCTTCTATACCGTCGTGGTCAATCACTTTGCCGGCGGGTCGGTCAATTCCAGCTTTCTCCTGAGTTTCAGCCGGGCGGCCGCGAACGCTCCTGTGTGCTCACCAGCCACGACGGACATCATCACCCGTTGAGCAAGATTGCGGAGGGACTCAAGATGTTGAAATCATGGATGAGAGACGGTCTCTTGGTCTTGTTGGCCCTTGCAGCGGCAACACCCGTTCAGGCCCAGGCACTCGATGCAATTTATCCAAATCTGAAGAAATGCACGACGCTCAACTGCGAGGCCGTCGCTTTCCGAGCGAGGATCAATGGCTTCGACACGAACATCGATCCGTATCTGGCGATCGTGGGCGTTTCGGCGGTGGGTTGTTTGAGGGTTCAAGTGACCCAGGCCACGGCGGATCTGCAACTGACCGTCGTCGCACCGAATGGGCTGACGTATTTCAACGACAATCAGGGATCGAGCGCCAATCCTCTGGTCGTCATCCCCCTGACCCAGGCGGGACAATACACGATCGCGCTGAGCCAGACGGCCACCACCGCCATCGAAGCCGGGGCGTCGGTCAGTGCGGGATGGTATACGCCCGCATCGAACCGGAACTGCTTTCCGCGCAGTCTCGGCCGATAGGTGAAGTCAAGATATTGGGCCGGTGCCGGGCGCAGGTTATTCGAAAGGGGGCAAGCTCCGACGGTCCCTATGGCGGGCACGACTCTGACGTGACCGGCGCCGTTTTCGGGATCGATCGCGAGATCGATTGCGGAGGGCCCGACGAGCGGCGGTCGGATGAGGTCAAGACGCACTCGCCGATTTCAGCTACCGTCGGGGTCCCTCGAGTGGAGCGACGCGGTGCCACCCAATGGGCCTGAGACAAGCAGGACCCCAGAAGACGAGGCCTTGGAGCGGCGACTAGGGCGCGTACACGCCCGGCAGCGGCTCGGCATCGAAAGCGCACACGAGGCCCAGATTTTCGGCCAGGGACTGAACTTCTTTCACATCGAAAATTGGTATTCGATACACGGCATGATCCGGATGGCGCTTCGGGCTGTAGGGCTTTACGGCCGCGGCCAGCGCAATGCGGCCGACGTGCACCTCGTCGGCAACCGTATCGTGTCGCCGACTTTACCTCCGGCCTTCGACGGCTTCCGAATTCTTCACCTCTCGGACCTCCATGCCGACATGAGCCGTGGCGCCATGAAGCGCGTTCGGCAACTCGTCGGTGACCTCTCCTATGACCTGTGCGTCTTCACGGGCGACTACCGGGGCAAAACCTTCGGCTCTTTCGAGGCAGCGCTCGACGGTGTCGAGGACGTGATCGCGGCCCTGAAGCCGCCCCTTCTCGGCGTGCTGGGCAACCACGACACCGTCCGGATGGTGCCCCGCCTTGAAGCCATGGGAATGCGCATGCTGATGAACGAGGCGGTCGTGCTGGAGCGGGGTGGCGCGCGCATCCACGTCGCCGGCGTCGATGACCCGCATTTCTTTCGGGTCGACAACATCGAAAAGGCCACGGCCGAAATCCCGGACGATGCATTTTCCATCCTGCTCTCGCACACGCCCGAGATCTACCGCCAGGCGGCGCACGCCGGCTTCGCCGTCATGCTCGCCGGCCACACGCATGGCGGCCAGATCTGCCTCCCCGGAAAGATACCGCTGACCCTGGATTCCGCGCTGCCGCGCCGGTACGGAGCCGGAGCCTGGCGCTACCACGGCATGACGGGCTACACGTCGGTGGGGGCAGGATCCAGTGTGGTCGCGGTGCGTTACAATTGCCCGCCGGAAGTCACGATCCACGAGCTCCTGTGCGGACCTGTCAATACGGCCGGTCCCTGATGCTCAGGGCAAAGAGGACGCGCGAAAGGACGACTTCGCCGATCCAGAAGGCGGCGACGCCGACAACGACATCCGCTGTGCTCAATTGAAGCCTGTCGGCGATGGCGACAAGGGGAAGGAGCGCCTCCGGCACTTGGTCCAGCCCGGGCGCCATGCTGCTGGGCTTCAGCCCCAGTCGCCGCTTGGTGAAGCTGGACACCAGGTCGCCCACCATCGCGGCCGCGCCCGCGACGGCTCCGGCCGCGAGCCCCAGGCCCATGATCGCCGAAGTAAGGGCGGCCGTGACCATTGCCAGCAGGAGCCCGCGGATCGTCTTGGATTTGCCGAAGAGGGGTTCGCCGTCCCATAAGCGAAGGCCTGCATCGAGCGGTTGTGCGCAGCGATCGCCGAGCCAAAACTTCGCGAGTATGGGCGTTCCGTTAGCCACCGCGATGAGGACAAGAGCCTGCAAGAGCCGCCAAAGGTGGAGGTCCTCCATGCGGAACCGTCCCAGATTGCACGATCGGATCCAGCGTCAACTTTGATAGTATGTCGAAAACAACAGCAGCCGCGCAGCCAATTTCTCGTTCGCGGCCAACCTGTCCGCCGAGAGGTTGCCGCCGAACCGCGGCACGACGGTTCCCTCGACATCGAACTCGACGACCAGAACGGCGACGAAGTATCGAAAACAAGGTCTGTAGGGCATTCTTACCCGTCTTCGCCGGCATGCCCGCGGCCTTGAATCGGCGCCGGAACATCGCATCTAGATGATGGGACCGTGTGCCGCCGGCACGTGGTCAAGGCCGCCGCGTGCTTCCCCGCTCCGCAGGGCGGAACGGATCCGAGAAAGCCTTGGGACCCCATGGACGACGCGGGAAAACTCTCGAAGCTGACACAAGTCGCCGACCGCACCCGTCGGCCTTACCTCCCTTGGATTGCCGGCATCCTCATTCTTCTTGTCATGGCCGGTGCCGCCGCAGGACCCATCATGAGTCGCGTCGAACAACCCGAATACAAGATTGAAGCGTCGGACGGTGCCATCGAGATCCGCTCGTACGGACCGACGATCGCCGCCGAGGCCGTCGTCGAAGGCGAACGCAAGGCGGCCATCAACGAGGGCTTCCGACTGATTGCCGCCTACATCTTCGGCGCCAACAAACCGAATGCCAAGATTGAAATGACCGCCCCCGTCCTTCAGCAGAAGCAGACCATTGCGATGACGGCCCCGGTCACGCAGCAAGGGTCGGGCGCGGCCTGGACCGTCCGCTTCATCATGCCGAAATCCTGGACCATGGAGACGCTGCCGATACCGACCGACGCACGCGTCAGCCTGAGGCCGATCCCGGCACGCCGATTTGTCGCGCTGACCTTCTCGGGGATCGCAACCAACGAGGCGATCGAGAAACGCACCGAACAAGTGCGCCGCTATGCCGCCGACCATAAGCTCAGCGCGATCGGCGAACCCTTGCTGGCTTTCTACAATCCGCCGTGGACATTGCCGTTCTTCCGTCGAAACGAGGTCATGCTCGAGCTTGCCGGCTGACTTTTCCCGCGCGCGACCGACGGCGGATCGCCGCGGCGAAGGTCCAGTCCGGCGTCCCTGGCGTATCCAATCCATGATTATGACCACGAATGAGACCGCATCACCTTCAGGCAACACTTGCGACCCGGCGGCCGAGGAGAACCTGACGGTCTATTTCGACGGCTCGTGCCCGCTTTGCTCGGTCGAAATCGGCCACTACGCGGGGCAACGCGGCGCCGACCGGTTGTGCTTCGTCGATGCGTCCGACCCGACCGTGCCGACCGGTGCCGATTTGCCGCGCGACGCGGCGATGCGCCGCTTTCATGTGCGGCTGGCGGATGGCCGGCTTCTCTCCGGCGCGCGGGCCTTCGTGGCGATCTGGGAAACGCTGCCCGCCTGGCGGCGGCTCGCCGTCCTGGCGCGGCTCCCGGGTATCATCAGCCTCCTGGAGGGCGGCTACCGGCTGTTCCTGCCGGTCCGCCCGCTGCTGTCGCGGATCGCCGCGGCGCTCGGCGCGCGCCCTCGCGGCGGCGCCGCCGGAGCGGCGAGAGACGCGGCCCGCTGAGCCCCGCCCGTTCGACCGCGCGAATGGATCGGGCTCTGGCCTGCTCGCTGCCATCGCCTACGGGCGAGGCGTCAGTGTTCCGCCGGCCTGCCGGGGCGGAAACTCCTCGAGCGACTTCTGATGCTCTTCGAGCAAGTCGCGGACCATTCCACCGATAAAGGTCTTGCGCATCGCTACCTGGTTGGACTTGTGGCCATCGCGTTGCTCGAAGGGATCCATCCGCAAGTTGAACATCAATGTGCTCTCGACGAAGGGATCGAAGAAGCCATTGCGGGTCTTGAAGTGTGTCTTCCAGGGCCCGAAGCGCATCGCTGTCAATTCGTTTTCATTATACATGATGACGTAGTCTCGATTGGAGGCCGTTTCGCCGCGCCAGTGCGACAGGTTGTCTATCCCGTCGATCTTGACCTTGTGGCTCTTCAGGAGATCCGCGCGGACATCCTCCACGCCGGCGGCATGCGCCAGGGTGGTGAAAAGATCCATATGCGTCTGAATTCCGTTGGAGACCGTGCCCGGCTTGATGGCGGCCGGCCAGCGGATCAGCAGCGGCACCCGCACCCCGCCCTCCCAGGTCGTCGCCTTCTCCGAGCGGAACGGCGTCGTCCCCCCGTCCGGCCACCATGCCGACATGGCGCCGTTGTCGGTGGTGAAGATAACGATCGTGTTGTCGCGGATGCCGAGGTCGTCGATTTTTCTGAGGATCGCCTCGACCTGGCGGTCGAGTTCGATCATGCCGGAGCCGTAGATGTCGTCTCCCGACGAGTAGGGCTGAGCCAACAGCCGGCTTTCCGGTCGGAGGTAGGTGTAGATGTGCATGCGCGTCGGCGCATGCCAAATGAAGAACGGCTCACCGGCGGCGGCGGCGCCATCCATGAAGCTCAGCGAGCGGGCGAGGAACTCGTCGTCGACGGTTTCCATGCGCTTGCGCGTCAGCGCCCCGGTGTCGATGCAACGCTGCCTGCCCCAGGGCCCGAAGCGGGGATCGGGCGCGTCGGGGTTCTCCGTCGCGGTCGCCACGCAGTCGAGCACGCCGCGGGGGCGCCAGCGCGCGTTGAACCGGGCATCGCGAGGCCAGTCGGGATCCTCCGGCTCGTCCTCCGTGTTCAGGTGGTAGAGGTTGCCGTAGAACTGGTCGAAACCGTGCAGCGTCGGGAGATGGGCGTTCCGGTCGCCGAGATGGTTCTTGCCGAACTGCCCGGTGCGATAGCCGAGCTGCTTCAGCACGTTTGCCAGAGTCGGATCGCGCGCGTCGATGCCGATCGGGGAGCCGGGTCCACCGACGGTGGTCAATCCGGTTCGGATCGGCATCTGACCGGTGATGAAGGCGGCGCGGCCGGGCGTGCAGGTCGGCTCCGCATAGTGGTCGGTGAACAGCATCCCTTCCTTGGCCAACCGGTCGATGTTCGGCGTCGGTACCATCATGCCGTGGGAATAAACCCCGACATTCGTGATGCCGACGTCGTCCGGCATGATTACGATGATGTTCGGCCGGCCTCCGGCCGGGACGGCGGCCGCCGGCTCCTGGGCCGCGGCGGGGCCGACGAGCGACAAGCCGGTGGTGAGGATCGCCAGAAGATTGCGCATGACCGGGATCTCCATGATGGGGAAAGTGGGGACGCCCCTGCTCGGGCGCCGCGTGGATCCGTCGCCGGGTGGGACGCCCGTCAAAAGCGGGCCGACAGCAGCAACCCGGCGCCGTACCAGGTTCGTGCCTCGATCCCCGGCAAGGATGTGAGGCCGCGCCCGGGGACGGCGGCCGAGGCCCACACGCCGGTCGCGACGGCGGGGGACCACAGATGGGTCCATTCGCCATAGAGTTCGCTGGCGAGCGGCCACTTCTGGACGCCCGTCGTGATCGTGAGCCCGCCCGCCCGGATCGTGGGCCGGGCCGCCTGTCCGAACTGGATCGGGCTGTTCAGTTCGTCCGTGAATGAGGTGACATACTGCGCCTTGAAAAAATCCCGCTCGCCGAGGGTGAGATTGAGGCTCAAGCGGTGATGGCGCACGTTCGAATTCAGAAAAGCGTAGGCGCCATTCGCGCCGAACCACCAGTTGTCCAGCCCGTTCCCATAGTACAAAGGATCGAAGCGTTCGTATTGACGGGTCCGCGGGTCGTCGCCGCTGAACGAAGCGAAGCCGTAGGCGAGGGTCGGGCGCAACGGCAGGCGATTGAACGCGTATCCGATCTCCGCGTAGTAGGCGTCGGCCTGCATGGAGATGCGGTCGTTTTCCTCCCGGGCGTATTCGGCACGGATCCAGCCGCCCGGCAACCCCACATCCGTGCCCTCCAGGCGGCCGTAGACCTGCATGGCGGTGAGGCCGTCGCGTCCCTTGGGGATCAGCAGCGGCAGGGTCGGCAGCGGATAGACCTGATCCGATTGCAGCACTTTCAGCACGGTGCCGCCGAGGCGCGAACCCGAGCCGTAAGAATAGTCCACGACGGTCCCGGCGAGCCTCGTATGCGTGTCGTTGGAGGAGAGTTCGTCCGGATCGAGCAGATAGCCCTCGACTTTGAAACCGCCGAAACTGGCCCGGGCCACCGTGGTATTCGCCCAGGCGGTGCGGGGCAGGAGGTTGCCGGCGCCACGCTCGAAGCCATTCCCTCCGCCCTGCCAGATCAGCATGCCGGTTCCGATGCCATAGTCCTGGCGGCCGGTGGACAGATCCAGGTTGAAGCCCTCGGCGGGATTGGTCGTGCGAATGCCGGCATAGGCGTTCTCCATGCGGAGAGCGCCCTTGTCGCGCTGCGCAAAGGCATCCGAACCGACGGTTTGGGAAAAGCCGGCACTGAGCCCGCCATAGAGTTCGAAGCCGGGGCCGACCCGGTAGCTGACCGTGACTCCCGGCTCCAGCCATAGTTCGGCCCATGACCGATCCGCCCGGTATCGGGCCGGGCCGAGCGAGGCCAGTCCGTACCATGTCCCCGTATAGGCGAAACCGCCGGCAAGCGCCTCGAGGCGGGCTTTCACCCGGAGCGTCCCGTCGTCCACGATCACGAGGGGATCGGGCGGCGAGGGCTGCGCCGGCGGCTCGCCGGCGATCGAGGTCCCACCGACCGCCGCGGGTGCACAAGCGAGGGCAAGCAGGAGGGGAGACGGTCTCATCCGGGCCTCGTCAGCAAGGGTACCCTATTCGAGCAAGCCATCGGGGTAAGCGGCGAAGTATCGGAGGCCTCGATCTTCCAAGTATTACTGATATTCTCGTCGAGCGCGGACAATCCAATTTGACCGATATACCAATGCCGGGGACGACATCCTTGATGCCAAGAAGAATATAGTTCGATCATGTCGCGCACACTGATGCACTCCAGCATTCATGTCGGCCGGCCAAAGGCCGACACAGCCGCGAGATGTAGACAAGCGACCCAGCCATAATTGATGAGGCAGTCACGACAATGGGGCCGGATGGCGAGGAAACCCTTGGAACTGCAGGTGGTGCAGTGAGCGATTGAGAGGCCGCGTAAGAAGAGGTAAAAACCGTCCAACCGGCGGCAAGGGCGAACTGCGCGCAGCTTCGCGACATCCCGGCCATTTGTTCCTCCCAGTCCCGTCGGAACTCAGAAAAACACGGCGACACTTGGCTGTAAACGTTTCGCTTACGCTTTGGCAATTATCGGGAATGAGGCGTCCCGGCTGGTCTCGGACCGGTGAACTGGCAATTGGCTGGGGGGACACATGGGGGGAAGCCGGCGGCCGCCTCGTCGAATAAGCATTTCAGAACAAAGAAATACGACACAGAATTGGCGGAGTCGGAGGGATTCGAACCCTCGATACGGGTTTAAGCCCGTATGCCGGTTTAGCAAACCAGTGCCTTCAGCCACTCGGCCACGACTCCGACGCGGATTTGTCTAGGCCGACCCAGGGGTGCGGGTCAATCCCGCGCTCGCAGAATCCGCCCGCGACGAGCGCGAAGGGATGCGGCGACGCCGTGAGGTCGGCACGGACCGGACCGGCCGGACGCTCGCCTTCGGACCGGGGCGAGATCCCGAGCGTTCGATCAGGGAACCGGATTGATGGCCCGAGCGGTCCGCGGCAGGGCGGCATTTGAGGCCGGCGGCCGGGCAATACCCTCACGCGCCTTGGCGGCTGCGCCCAAGGGCGCGGCGCGGTCCTGACGCCCCTGCGGGCGACGGTCGGCTCAGTGGCTGCGGATCCATTCGCGCGCCTGGCGCTGTGCCTCGGCGACCTCGGCGGCGCTCATCTCGCCGGCGATCTCCTGGCGGTAGCGCATGGCTTCGCGATTGCCACGGGCGGCGGCGAGGTTGAACCATTTGTGGGCGGCGACCCGATCGGCGGCGACGCCGCGGCCGACCGAATAGTTGATCCCCATCTGGAAGAAGACGTCGCCGGAGGCGTTGTTCTGTCCCATCGCCGCCTTGTCGCTTTCGTGAACTTCGAAACGAGCCATGACTATGCACCTCGGTTTTGTCATCGCTCGTTCGGATCGTCGACCCTTGAGCGATTAGCGTGTTGTCGAGGTGAAATTTGACGATACCCGCTGAATTCGCAGTTAAGGGTTTTGATTAACAAGAAAAGAACTACCCAAAAACACTTTATTTACTTAAGTGTTCATTCACGACAATAGAGCAGATTCCGCAATGGAATCAATGCGAACCCGTCTTTCGCAGGGGTTTCGCCGCAAGGGTTCGTTCACCATGACGACAGGCAGGAGACGCTGTCGCACGCCGGCACCGCTCGCCCGCCGCAGGGGCGCAGGCCGGAGCCGGGCCGCCCGCGGGCCGCGGCCGTAGACCCGCCAAGGCGGCGTCGGGCGGTCAACCGACAGGATGGCCGGCCCGTTTCAGCCGCATCACCGCGACGTCCAGCGCCGACAGGAAGGCCGACCGGTCGCGCGGGCGGAACGGCGGCGGGCCGCTCGTCGTGGCGCCGGCGGAGCGGAGGTCGGCCAGGAGATCGCGCGTCGCGAGCGCCATGCCGATCGAGGCGTCGGTGAAGGCCCGCCCGGTCGGCCCGATCACGCTCGCGCCGGCCTTCACCGCGCGGGCGGCGAGCGGCACGTCCGCGGTCACCACCACGATCCCGGGCCGCGCCCGCTCGGCGATCCAGTCGTCCGCCGCATCGGGCCCTTGCGGCACGACCACCCGGCGCACGAGCGGATCGTCCGGCACGCGCACGCCGCTGTTCGACACGACCGAGACCTTCAGCCCGTAGCGATTCGCCACGCGGTAGACCTCGTCCTTCACCGGGCAGGCGTCGGCGTCGACGAGAATCTCGATGGCGGGGCGGTTCGGCGGCGCGGCGGGATCGGGCATGCGCCCATCAACACCGCCGGAGGGCGCAAGACAAGCGGGCGCGCGCCCCGCGGGCGATGGTGTCGCGGCCGCCTCCATTGACGGCATTTTTAGGTGGGATTTAATCTGCCGCATGGTGACTCCCGTCGTTTCCCTCCGCCCTCGCCTCCCCCTCTCGGGCATGTCCAACCGGATCGCCAGCGGCGTCGTGCGCGAGACGGTCAATGCGGTCGGGCTCGCCATCGTGGCGGGCGAGTATCCGCCGGGCGCCGTGCTGCCGCGCGAGCAGGACCTCGCCGAGCGGTTCCATGTCGGCCGCAACGGCTTGCGCGAGGCGATCAAGGTGCTGGTCGGCAAAGGGCTCGTGCGCACCGCGCGGCGCTACGGCTCGCGCGTCTGCGAACGGTCGGAATGGAATTTCCTCGACCCCGACGTGCTCGGCTGGCACCTGCTCGACGCCCGCGCCTTCTCCCAGTTCCTGCGCCATATGGCCGAGTTCCGCTCCATGATCGAGCCGGCCGCCGCGCTCCTCGCCGCCGAACGGGCGACGCCCGAGGAGCGGAACCGCATCTACGCCATCGCCAAGGCGATGGAGACGGCGAGCCCTGAGGCCGCGATCGACCTCGACGTGGACCTGCATCTCGCCGTCATCGACGCCACCCACAACCCGCTGCTGCAGAGCTTCCGCCGCTCGCTCGAGGTTCTGCTGCGCGCGAATTTCTCCACCACGCTGACCGCGCTCGAAGGGGAGGAGCGCTATGCCCCGAACCCGCCGATCCATGTCGCCTATGCGGATGCGATTCGCGGCGGCCGGCCGCAGGAGGCGCGGCTCCTGGTCGAGGCCATGCTGACCCGCTCCCATGTGGCCGCCGCCGCGATCGACGCCGGGCGCGGCACCACCTGGGTCGGCCCGACCGCCATGGCCGGCATCGCCAAGGATCCAGCGCCGATCAACGCCGGGGCGAAGCGCCGGAAACCGGGGGTCCGATGAAGATCACGGCCATCAAGGCCTACCCGGCATGGATCGGCATCCGCAACCAGCTGCTCGTGAAGGTTGAAACCGACGCGGGTCTCCACGGCTGGGGCGAATCCGGCCTCTCCGGCCGCGAGAAGGCCGTGGCGGGCGCCATCGAGCACTATGCGGCCTTCCTCGTCGGCCGCGACCCGAGCCGGATCGGCGCGCTCTGGCAGGAGATGTATCGAAGCCAGTATTTCGAGGGCGGGCGGGTGCTGACCGCGGCCATCTCGGCGATCGACATCGCGCTCCACGACATCAAGGGCAAGGCGCTCGGCGTGCCGGTCTACGAACTGCTCGGCGGCCGCCAGCGCGACCGCGTGCCGACCTTCGCCACCACCTCGGCGCCGCCCGGGCCGGAGATGATCGAGCAGGGCCGCCGGCTGATCGAGGCGGGCTGGACCTGCTTCCGGCTCTCCTGCGCCGATCACGGGGAGCGCGCGGTCTACGAGCCGCGCGAATCCATCGCGGTGACCGCCGAATGGTGCGTCAAGGCGCGCGAGGCGCTCGGGCCCACCGTGGTGCTCGGGGTCGACTACCATCACCGGCTGAGCATCGCGGAGGCCGCGAGCTTCTGCCAGAAGATGCCGCGCGGCACGCTCGATTTCGTCGAGGAGCCGATCCGCGACGAAACGCCGGAAGCCTATGAGGCGCTGCGCCGCCTGACCGACATCCCCTTCGCGATCGGCGAGGAGTTTTCCTCCAAGTGGCAGTTCCTGCCCTACATCGAGCGTGGCATCCACCAGTTCAACCGCATCGACATCTGCAATGCGGGCGGCTTCACCGAGGCCATGAAGGTCGCCGGGTGGAGCGAGGCGCACTACGTCGACCTGATGCCGCACAATCCGCTCGGCCCGGTCTGCACCGCCGCCTCGGTGCATTTCGCCGCCGCCACGGCGAATTTCGCCTGGCTGGAGTGCCGGCAGTCGCCGGCCGAGACCGACCTCGGCTTCGACGACGCGGACGTCTTCCCCGTGCAGCTGAAGCTCGACGGCGCCGATTACCCCGTGCCGCACGGCCCGGGCCTCGGCGTCGAGGTGGACGAGGAGCGCGTGAAGCGTGAGAGCTTCCGCTTCTGGGAGGCGCCGCATCTCAGCCGCCGCGACGGGTCCTACACCAACTGGTGAGTTTCGGCCCGGCTCGGGCCGATGGGCAGTTCAGTGCCGCGCCCTGAGGATCGCCGGGATCAGCGGCCGCGCGCGACCCGTTCGATCTCGGCGCGCACCATGCGTTCGACCATCGTGGGCAGGTTCTCGTCGAGCCAGGACTTCAGCATCGGACGCAGCATCTCCTGCACCAGGTCCTCGATGGTGCGGGCATTGCGGCTGACCACCATGGAGCTGAGGCTGCCGAAGGCGTGCTGGACCGCCTGGTCGGTCGCCGCCGAGATGAGCCGGTCCGCCTCGGTCGGGGCGGCCGGGCGGCGCGGCGGGGGCGGCGGCACCGGGTCGGGGCGCATCACCGGCTTGGCCACCGGTTTCACTTCCTTGAAGGAGAGGTCATCGTCCTCGTCGTCCTCGTCGGGCGCCAGCATGTCGATGTCCGGCGCGATCGCCTCTTCGGTGAGTTCGAGGACGTCGTCCTCTTCGCCGTCGGAGGGGGACGCGAAAAGCTTGTCGAGGTCGTCCTCGGAGACCGTCTCGGACGGTTGGATCGGCTCCGGCTCCGGCTTTTTCGCCGGCTTATCCTCGTCCGCGATGATCCGCCGGATCGACGCCAGGATCTCCTCCATGGAGGGTTCCTGCGCTTGGACCTTGGCCATGAACGACCCCTGTGCACTCATCGACGCGCGGAGCAGCCCGACGCCACCTCCGAACGCGACCGCCGGCGAGCGACCTGCCGGGCGATCCGTCCCGAATCAACGACTTTGCGTCGATTCGGGAGTCGCACGACTATAGTTCGGCGCGCTCCCCGTCGATACCGGGCTGCCGACTTATCCCCGCCGCCCGCCGGCGCGGCGGCGGAAGCCCTCGGCGTGCTGTCGCGCCGCCGCAACGGCGGGGCGAACCCGACACGACAAAGCCGCCGGGCGGGTGCGCGGCGGCTTTGGCTCAGGCGGGAAATGAAACGTGCGTCAGCGGCCGTCCGGCGTGCTGGTCCCGATCCACTTGTCGCGGACCTGGTCGTAGTGCTCCTTCGGATCGTAACGCGCCACGCGCAGATTGAGGCTCTCGGCATCGAGACGGCCGAGGCTCGCCACCAGCGCGAAGGCGGCGACGATGCGGTTGCGCTCGGCATTGGCGAGCGTGATCTGGGCGTCGGTCAGATCGCTCTGCGCGTTCAGCACGTCGAGCGTGGTGCGCTGGCCGACCCGCTGCTCCTCGATGACGCCGGACAGCGCGAGCTGCTGGGCCGCCACTTCGGCGCGGGCCGCCGCGATCGACGCGATGCTCGCCTCCAGGATGCCCCAGTTCGACCTGACCGCGGCGCGCACCTGATCGCGCACCACGTCGACCTGGATACGGGCCGTTCCGAGCTGCTCCTTGGCCTGGCGGATGCGGGCATATTCCTGCCCGCCCTGGTAGATCGGGACCGTCAGGTTGAGCCCGACCACCGCGGTGTTCGTGGACGCCGTCGAGCCGCCCGGTTGAAGCGTCCGCTGCAGCGATCCGCTGAGGTTGAGCTGCGGCAACAGCTCGCCTTCCAGGATCTTCACGTTGAAAGAGGCGACGTCGATGTTGTTCACGGCGGCCATGATGGCCGGGTGTGCGACCTGGGCGAGTTCGAGGCCGGTGCCGACCGACTTCGGGATGCTGCGCTCGATCGGGAAGGAGCCGCTCAGCCGCTTCGCTTCCACGCCGACGATGCGCGCATAGACGGCGCGACTGGTGGTCAGGTTGGACCGGGCGGTGTTCAGCTGGGCGATCGCCTGCTGCTGCCGCGCCTCGGCCTGGGCGACGTCGGTGCGCGTGCCCTCGCCCACATTGAAGCGGTCGCGGGCGGCACGCACCTGCTCGGTGAAGAATTTCACAGCGGTCTCGCGCAGCCCCGCGACGGCGCTGTCGCGCACCACGTCCATGAAGGCGGTCGCGGCATCGAGCAGCACCGACTGTTCGGTGTTGCGCATGGTCTCCCTCTGCGCCCTCACCGAGGCCTCGGACTGCTTCACGGCATTGACCGTCTGGAAGCCGTTGAAGAGCGGCTGCACCAGGTTGACGGCGATCGTCGAGGGATGCGTCACTTCGTTCGTCTGGAACACCGCTTCGACGGTCTTACCGTTCGGTTTATTCTTGAAACCTGTCGTCCGTGTATCGACGGACCGGATGTCATAACTCGCTGAGCTGGTGATCTGCGGGCGGAAGCCGGAAATGGCGATCGCCACGCCTTCGTCGGTGGCCCGGGTCGTGGAGCGTGAAGCGTTCAGCGTCGGGTTGTTGACATAGGCGAGGGAGAGGGTGTCCGACAGCGTCTGGGCGTCGGCGGTCGAGACGGCGGTCGTGATCACGGCCAGCGCCACGCCCCCCATCCACCCCGATCGTTTACGAGACCGCATATTTCCCCTCCGGAGACGACTCGACGCGAACTGCAGCACGGCAATGCCACGAACAATGCCGCAGACTGGCCTGACATCGGCTTACTTTGGAAGCGCCGATGGGTGCCGGCGCTGCGTTTGTCTCGAACTGAGGCAGCGGTGCTACAGGCTTCCCGCGTCGCCGATGTCGCGCCCTGCCCGCCCTCGACGGGGCACGAGCGAGCATGCGCGTTCACGGCGAAGCCGGTGGCCTGCCGCCGCAAAACCGCCGCAGCGCAGGGACGGCGGACTCAGAAGATGAAGGCGGGGGCCTTGCGGAAGCCCGGCAGGAGGCGCGCGGGGCAATTGAACACGGGGCGGCCGGACACCTCGCCGCCGGCGCGGCGGTAGAGCGTCGCCTGGCCGGCGAGGCCCTCGCCGTCGACCGCGACGAGGCGGCCTTCGGGGGCGAGCTGGTCGGTGACGGCGGTCGGCAGTTCCTCGATCCCGCCCACGATGAGGATCACGTCATAGGGCGCCCCGGCGCTCCACCCGGCTTCGAGCAGCCCCTCGACCACCTCCACATTGTCGGCATCGACCGCCGCGAGCGCGGCGCGCGCCGTGGCGACGAGGTCGGGCTCGCAGTCGAGCGCCACGACCGAACCGGCCAGCTGCCCGACGATGGCGGCGGAATAGCCCGTGTCGCAGCCGATCACGAGCACCTTGTCGCTCTCGACGATCTCGGCGAGCTGGACGAGCTTGGCGAAGGGCGCGGGCTTCATCATGAAGCGCGCCGGATGCCCGCCGGTCGCGGACTTCACCAGCAGGTTCTCGTCGATATAGGCGAAGGCCTTCAGCGCGTCCGGGACGAACAGCTCGCGCGGCACGACGGCAAAGGCGTCCACGACACGGTATTCGGTGACGTCATGGGTGCGGATCTGGTTGTCCACCATCTGCCGGCGCGCGCCTTTGAAGTCCATCGGTCACCCCCGTCGATCCCTGCGGCCCGCGATCGGCCCCGGGCCTCGGCCCGTCTCTTCGATGCCAGCCCGCCGACGCGGGTTCTAGCGCCCGCCCCTTCCGGAAACAAGGGACGCGCGCGAGGGCGCGCCGGCGCATGACGCAGGGTCATGCTTCCCGCAAAGCATGAGGTTCCGTGTCCAAACGATTTCGGTGAACCTCAAATATCGGTCTCGTCCATCGAAGCGTTTCGGAACGGCATTGGAATCCCGACGCACTGTTGCGGCGCGGCACAACCCAGAATGCCGGATCGGGCCGCACGGCAGCGGTTCGGGCCTTTCGGCGGGAGAATCAGCGAACGGCCATGTCTCCGCGGGGACCCCGTCGCCGACCGGAGACGGGGCGAGCCGTCAGCCCGCGTTCGGCCGCATCAGCGGATGGACGAGCTTGTCGCCCGCCTTGAGCCCGATCCGCTTCGCCGTCCCCGCCACGACCTCGAGCACGAACCTGACCGGCGCGCTCGACGGCACCGTCGCCTCCGACAAGGGCGTGGTGTTCTCGGCGACGTTGACCACCGTGCCGTCGGCCCTGACGAAAATCATGTCGAGCGACACATAGGTGTTGCGCATCCAGAAATAGACCTGCTGCTCGCGCTTGAAGTCGAACAGCATGCCGTAGTCGGGCTCGAGCTTGGTGCGGAACATCAGCCCCTCGGCCCGCTTCTCGTCGTCCGCGGCGATCTCGATGTTGAAGCTGTAGCGGCCGGTCTGGGTGACGATGTCGAGCTTCGGCACCGCCGTCGCCTGCTGGGCGGCGACCGGCTGGACGAAGGCGGGCGTCGCGCAGGCGACGACCACGGCGGCGGCGAGGGCGAGGAGGGCGTGGCGCATGGGCAGGATCGGCAGTCCGGGCTTGGGCGGTCGGGCATGATCTAGCATGGAAAATGCGGCGCGGAAGCCGTCGGCGATCACGATCGCGCCGGATCCATGCCTCAGCCGCCCCAGTCGAGGCGGCAGAGTTCGGCCGAGCGCCCGGCGAAATTCCAGTTGCGACCGAAGGCGCGCATGCGGCTCTTCTCCGCCTTGGCGACGGTGACGTCCGGGGCGATCCAGTATTGGCTGTTGCTGATGCGGACAGGCTCGCCCTTGTCCTGGCCGACGATCGGGCTCACCACCCCGTCGACCACGTCCTTGATCTGGAAGCGGCGCGTCTCGCCTTCCACCTCGTAGCTGATCGGCGCCTGACGCACCCCGAGAAACTGGCCGACCAGGATCGACAGGAGCCCGGTCGTGCCGCCCGCCTTGCCGGTGAAGATGCGGGTCAGCGCCTTCAGCTGGTAGATCGAGGCCGTCTCGTCGACGAACACGCCGGCGGTCCAGTTGCCGCGCGCCATCAGGCCCGGGATCTCCATGACGAGGCCGACCTTCAGGCCGTCGAGCTCGACGTCGCCGAGATGGCCGCGGTCGATGCGGATGCCGGCCCAGGTCTGGCAATAGCCTTCCGTCGGCGGATGCTGGCCGAGCGACAGGACGCAGGGGCAGAACACCGTGCAGTTGCAGGAGAGGACCAGCTCGCCGTCGAGCTTCCAGTTCGGTCGCGCCACGTCCCCTCCCCCCGTCCGCCGTCACGCGGCCCCGCCGTCACATCGCCCGGCCGTCACATCGCACCCAGCAGGCGTTGGCCGGGCGGGGACGCCGCCAGCATGGCGAGGCCCCACACGACCAGCGCGGCGCCGATCACGCGGCTCGGCCACGGCCCGCTCGTCGCCTTCTCCACTGCCATCGCCACGCCGATCAGCGCGATCCAGACGAGGTTCATGACGCCGACCGCGAACATCACCGCCATCAGCGCCCAGCAGCAGCCGAGGCAGTTGAGGCCCTGCTCGAGGCCCTGACGATAGACCGCCGCGGGCGCCGTCGTCCATCGGGCGAAAAAGTAGGAAAACGGCGCGCGGCAGCGTGTCAGGCAGGCGTTCTTCATCGGCGTGAACTGGTAGAGCCCGGCGGCGACGAGGGTCGTGCCGGAGAGGACGAGGCTCGCCGGGGCCATCGCGGGGGTGACGAGGCGGAGCTCGATCAGCCCCCATTGCGCGGCGGTCGCGAGGACCGCGAAGCCGATCCAGACGGTCAGGTAGCCGGCGGCGAGCACCAGGACGGGAACGGCGCGCTCGCCCTTGCGGGCGGCCGTCTCGGCGATGTCCGCATAGGTGCGCAGCATCGGCGCGGCGGTCGGGAGCATCATGGCGAAGGCCATGGTGACCCACATGGCGGCGACCAGCGCCAGGTCGGATGCCCCCCAGGCCGCGCCGGTCGACGGCAGGCAGAGCGCCTTCAGGCCGGCGCGGATCGGCTCGGGCAGGCTCGCGAAACCGGCGATGGCATCGAACACGCCCATGCCCGGGCCGAGCGCCGCGAGGCCCCCGCCGCCGGCCATGCCGCCGCCGGCCACCATGGCGAGGAGCGCCGCCCAGCCGAGGCCGGCGCCGACCAGCACCGTCGCCCATAAGGCGTGGCGCGGCCGCGCCGCGAGCCAGGCGAGGCCGCGGTCCGGCGAGCTGAGATGGGGATGGCCGGTCTCGGTCATGCGCCGCATGGTTACAGGCGCGGCGGCGGCACGCCAAGTCGGGGAGACCGCTGCGGCAGGGCGTCGCATGCGACCCCGGCGCGGCGTGCGCAAGCCCAGGCCGCGCTCTATATCAGCGCGAGCGGGAGGAAGACGCATGAGCGAACCGATCAACATGGACGTCGCGGTCGTGGGCGCCGGCCCGTCCGGGCTGATCGCCGCCATCCTGATCGCCGGCCAAGGCTTCCGCACCGCCCTGGTGGCGCCGGCCGCGCCGCCCGAGGACTGGCGCACCACAGCCCTCTTCGGCGGCTCGACCGCTCTTTTCGAGGCGATGGGGCTCGCCGACGCGCTCGCCGCGGCGGGCACGCCGGTCACCACCATGCGGCTCGTCGACGTCACCGGCCGGCTGATCCGCGCCCCGGAGGTCACCTTCGAGGCGCGCGAGACCGGCCGCGACGCCTTCGGCTTCAACATCCTGAACCGCGACCTCACCCGCATCCTCGCCGAACATGCGGCCGCCACCGCCAACCTGACCCGCATCGAGGCGAGCATGGCGGCGGCCGAGCCGGGCGAGCGCGCGATCAAGCTCGTGCTGGACGACGGCCGTTCGATCGTCGCCGATCTTGCGGTGGCCGCGGACGGCCGCCATTCGGCCTTGCGCACGGCGGCCGGCATCAAGGCGCGCACCTGGGACTATCCGCAGTCCGCGCTGGTGCTGAACTTCGAGTGCCAGGTGCCGCATGAGGGCATCTCGACCGAATTCCACGGCCCGGCCGGCCCGTTCGTGCTGGTGCCGCTCGGCCCGCGTAAGGTATCGGTCGTGCTGGTCGAGACGCGCGCGACCGCCGAGGCGCTCGCCGCGCTCGACGACGACGCGCTCGCGCTCGACTGCGAGCGGCGCTGCCATTCGCTCCTCGGCCGTCTCACAGTGGCGAGCCCGCGCCAGATCTATCCGCTCTCCGGCCTCGCGGCCGAGCGCTTCGGACGCCACCGCGTGGCGCTGGTCGGCGAGGCGGGCCACGTGTTTCCGCCGATCGGCGCGCAGGGGCTCAATCTGTCGCTGCGCGACGTCGCCCATCTCGCCGAGGTGCTGGTCGACGCCCGCCGGCTCGGCGCCGATATCGGCGGCGCGGAGACGCTGGAGCGCTACGACCGCGGCCGCGCCCCGGACGTGCGCAGCCGCACCGTCGCGGTCGACCTGCTCGACCGTTCGCTCCTCTCCGACGCGCTGCCCTTCCAGGTCGCCCGCGGCGTCGGCCTCGCACTCGCCGAACGGGTCGGGTCGATCCGCCGCCTGATGATGCGCGAGGGGCTGGCGCCGAGCCTGGTCACGCCGCGCATCATGCGGCGGTAGTTTTCCGCGCGCCGTCCCAGCGGCGAAGCAACGCTCAGCCGCCGGATGGCCCGAACAGGCCCCGGGCGAAGAAATGCGGGTCCGCCGCGGCCTCCTCGAAGGTCGCCACGATCGTGGCGCAGCAATCCGCCGCCGCCAGGATCGGGCGCCACGCCGCGGCGGTGCGCTCGCGCATCCGCGCCGCCACCGCGGCGCGCGTCGCCTCTGGGTCGGCGGCATCGTCCCGGAGGTCCGGCGGCAGGCCGATCGCGTCGGCGAAGGCCTGCCAGAACTTCTCCTCGAGCGCCCCGACCGCCACCAGCCGGTCGTCCGCCGTGGCATAGAGCCCGTAGCGCGGCAGCGCGCCGGTGAGCATGGCCGCGCCCGAACCCGGCACCGCACGGCCGGCGAGCGCCTCGGCCTCGGCGAAGAGCAGGAACGGCGCCACGCCGTCGGCCATGGCGATGTCCAGATAGGCGCCCTCCCCGGTCCGCTCGCGGCGGATCAGCGCCAGCGCGATCCGGATCACGGCGGGCAGGCTGCCGCCGCCGATGTCGGCGACGAGCGCGGCCGGCAGCGTCGGGCGGTCGAGCGGCCCGTGCGACTGGGCGAGGAGCCCGGTGACGGCCTGGTAGTTGAGGTCGTGCCCGGCCTCGAGCGCGCGCGGGCCGGTCTGGCCGTAGCCCGTGATCGAGGCGTAGACGACGCCCGGATTGAGCGCACGGACCGCCGCGTAGCCGTAGCCGAGCCGGTCCATCACGCCCGGCCGGAACTGCTCGACGACCACGTCGGCCGCTTTCAGCAGGGGTTCGAGCGCATCGCGCGCTCCGGCGTCCTTCAGGTCGAGCTCGCGGATCTCCTTGCCTCGGTTGAGCAGCGCATGGACGGCCGCGGTGCCGTCCGAGAGGCGCGGGCCGAGCCGGCGCATGTCCTCCCCGCCCGGCCGCTCCACCTTGACGACGCGCGCGCCCGCCTCCGCCAGCATGCGGGTCGCGAGCGGTCCCGGCAGCAGCGTGGTGAAGTCGACGACGAGAAATCCGTCGAGCGGCCTGGCGGACGGCATTGACGGCACCACGGTCCCTCCGCGGGTCGAGACGGAAACGGCGAGACTTTAGCGCCACCGCGGCGCCCGCGAAACGAAGCGCTAGCGGCCGAACATCGTGACAGGCAGCAGGTCCTGCGCCACCAGGTAGAGGAACCCGGTGACCGTCCCGACTGAGAGGAGCGTGCCGATCAGCACGCCGGTGGAGGCCCGTTCCACATAGACGTTGTATTGCTGCGCGATCACGAAGGCGTTCATGGCCGGCGGCAGGCAGGCCATCAGCACCGCCGTCTCGACCCAGATCTTGTCGAAGCCGCCGATATAGGCGAGGAGCACCAGCACGAACAGCGGGTGCAGCACGAGCTTGATCACGAGAATGAGCGGCAGCTCGAACGGCACCTCCCGGATCGGCCGGAGCGCCACCGTGACGCCGAGCGTGAAGAGCGCGCAAGGGGCGGCCGCGCCCATCAGCCAGTTCAGCATCTTTTCCACGAACAGCGGCGGCTGGAAGCCGACCGCCGCGGCGGCGATCCCCGCGGCGGTCGCGACGATGAAGGGATGCAGCAGGATGCGCTTCACCACCGTCAGGAAGAGGCCGCCCATGCTCTCGTGGCGCTCGCCGCCGATCGCCATCAGGAGCGGCGTGACGGTGAAGAAGAACGTGCAGTCGAAGCAGAAGATGAGCGCCGTCGGCACCGTCGCGGCCGGCCCGAGCGCCGCCATGGTGAGGCCAGGCCCCATGTAGCCGACATTCGAGTAGGATCCGATCGTGGCGATGACGGCGCTTTCGCGCACATTGCCCTTGGTGGCGAGGATCCCGGCGAGGAGCGCGAAGGTGAAGGCCGTGTAGGTCGCGAAGGTGGTCGCGGCGACGAAGCTGAGGTTCGCCAGCTGCTCGATCGGCGTCTTCGACAGGAGTTGAAAGAAAAGCGCCGGCAACGCCACGTAGATGATGAAAAAGTTGAGCCAGGCGAGGCCGTCGGGCGGCAGGCGGCGAATCTTGCCGCAGGCGAAGCCGATGAAGATGAGCCCGAAGAAGGGCAATGCGAGGGACAGAACCTCGTTCATTCGGGAACAGTCATCCTGGCACCGGACGGCGCCGGGTTGCGTCGGGAAAGGGCATCCGATATTGGGCGGGACCCGTAACCCGTGCCCCCCTCGGGGTCAATGCCGGATCGCCAGCGTGCCGAGCGAGCTGCCGGAAGCCGTCGACACGACGCGCGACGACGCCCCCGACATGCGGCGGCCGACCGTCGCCCATCGGCTCGAAGCCTTCGGGCTCCGGCTGGTCGAGGGCATCATCGGGCTGATCGGCATCGATCGCGCCTCGGCGCTGAGCGGCCGCCTGTGGCGCCTGGCCGCCCCGCACACACGCCGCCACGCCCGCGTCCTCGCCCATCTCGCGATGGCGATGCCCGAGACCACGCCCGCCGAGCGTGCCCGCATCGCCGACCGCGTCTGGGACAATCTCGGCCGGGTCTTCGTCGAGGCGCTCGATCTCGGCACGATCGTGGAGGATCCGGGCCGGATCGCCTATGGCGACATCGACGTCGTCCGCCGCGTGGCCGGCACGGGCCGCGGCGCCGTGCTCGTCTCGCTGCATCTCGGCAACTGGGAGCTCTGCACCTCGGCGCTGATCAAGCTCGGGCTGAAGCCGGCCGCCGTCTACCAGGAGCTGAGCAACCCGCTCGTCGAGGCGCGGCTCAGGGAGGCACGGCTTCCCTGGTATCCGGGCGGCCTGCATGCGCGCCGCAAGTCGGGCAACGATGTCGCGCGGAAGCTCCTGAAGCACGTGCGCGACGGCGGCGTCGCCACGCTCCTCGCGGACCTGCGCGACGGCAAGGGCGCGCAGGTGCCGTTCTTCGGCCGGCTCGCCTGGGCGACGCTCTTTCCCGCGACGGTCGCGCGCAGCCTCGGCGTGCCCCTCGTGGTCGGCCGCATGGTGCGCGCCGACGGCGTCAGCTTCCGGCTCGACGCCATGGAGGTCCCGGTCGCGCGCACCGACGACCGCGACGCCGACATCCTCGCCGCCACCGTCGCGCTGCACGAGGTGTTCGAGGCCTGGATCCGCGAGCACCCCGAGCAATGGCTCTGGACCCACCGCAAATGGGCCCCGCCGGGCGACAAGACGCGGCTCGTGTGAGTGCGATTGCCCCCGTGACCGAGAAGGGTAAGTCGATGGACGACCGGCGGCGAGTGGACGCGGACATAGCCTAAGCGAATGAAATATGCGGTGATCTTCGCCGCCGTTTTCGTTCCGGCCACCGGTCTGCTATAAAGGGGACTGTGCTCGAAGGATGTGCTGATGTCAGCTCCGACGCGGTTCGAAGGCCAACGGCAAGGCGAAGAGGACCAGATGGCTCGTCACGGCGATGTTGACGCCGGATCGGTTCATTCGGTCGGCCCCGGCACGCCTCGGAAACAGCTCAACGACACGTTCCGCGAGGCCGGCGTCGACTATCAAGTCGCTGCTGACGGCGACGTTGACTTCGAGGCTCTGGGGCATGCCCTCGGCAAGCGATATCCTCGCATCACTCGATACCTCGCGGAGTGAACCGCGCTGGCTGGGGTCCACCGACGTGGCGGCGCTCCATCGGTCCCAGTCGGACGCCCTTTTACGCGAGCCCGGCATCCTGGACGGGGCCGTCGCCTCACCGCGCATGCTCTACCACTACGGTGACCATCCGGACCTGATCGCGCTCGCCGTGAGGATGATGCTGCGTATAGCGCAAGACCATCCCTTCATCGACGGCAACAAGCGCGCCGGCTTCTACAGCGGCCTCGCTTTCCTGCTCGTGAACGGCGTGAGCGTATCGTTCGAGGACGTGGTCGACCCGAACGGGCGGTTGTTCAAGGACGCGGTCACCGGAGACGTGACCGAGGCTAGCTACGCGCAGTGGCTCCGCTTGACTGTCCTCGGCACGATGGTGCTGGCCGGCGGCCGGGCCTCATCGCCTTCCGAATGACCTCGCATCCGCCGGGCGAAAGGACCGGAACCCGCCTTAAGCCGCATGGCATCGGCGCCGTTCGCAGTGCAACATGGAGCCGCCGCAGCCGACGGGAGGGTTCATGAAGTCGCCGCGTTCGTTCTACAAGCCGCTCGCTATCGGCGCGCCGGAGCCCTATCGCGAGCTTCCCGTGCGGATCGAGCGCATGATCCATTTCGTGCCGCCGCATATCGAGAAGGTGCGCGCGAAGGTGCCCGAGCTGGTCCGCCAGGTGGACGTGGTGCTCGGCAACCTGGAGGACGCGATTCCGGCCGACCAGAAGGTCGCGGCGCGCCAAGGCTTCATCGCCATGGCGCGCGACGTGGACTACGGCGCGACCGGGCTGTGGGTGCGCATCAACGGCCTGAATTCCCCCTGGGTGCTCGACGACCTGACCGAGATCGTCGCCGCGGCCGGCGACAAACTCGACGTGGTCATGCTGCCGAAGGTCGAGGGTCCCTGGGACGTGCACTATCTCGACCAGCTGCTGGCGCAGCTCGAGGCGCGCCACGGCGTCGGCAAACCGATCCTGATCCACGCGATCCTGGAAACCGCCGAGGGCGTCAAGAACGTCGAGTCCATCGCGCTCGCCTCACCGCGCCTGCACGGGATGAGCCTCGGCCCGGCCGACCTCGCCGCCTCGCGCGGGATGAAGACGACGCGGGTCGGCGGCGGCCATCCGGACTATGTGGTGCTCGCCGATGGAAAGCCCGGCTCGGGCCGCACCGCCTACCAGCAGGATCTCTGGCACTACACCGTCGCCAAGATGGTGGACGCCTGCCAGTCGGCCGGGATCAAGGCCTTCTACGGCCCGTTCGGCGACTTCTCCGATCCCGAAGCCTGCGAGGCGCAGTTCCGCAACGCCTTTCTGCTCGGCTGCCTCGGCGCGTGGTCGCTGCATCCGAGCCAGATCGAGATCGCCAAGCGGGTCTTTTCGCCCGATCCGGCCGAGGTCGCCTTCGCGCGGCGGATCCTCGAGGCGATGCCCGACGGGACCGGCGCGGTGATGCTCGACGGCAAGATGCAGGACGACGCCACCTGGAAGCAGGCCCGCGTCATCGTCGACCTCGCCCGCCTGGTCGCCGCCAAGGATCCGGAACTCGGCGCCTTCTACGAGCTGTGAGGGCGGACCGGGGCGGGCCGCAGCCCCGTCGCCCGATCCGGCCGGCCGTCGGCGCTTGACAGCGCTGGTGGGCCATGCATTTTCCCGATCAATGGCCAGAAAGAAGTCCAAAAGTCGGGTCGGAGCCCGCATGCGAAACGCAAAGTTCCGGATCGGTCAGGTGGTGCGGCACCGTATCTATCCGTTCCGCGGCATCATCTTCGACGTCGATCCCACTTTCGCCAACACGGAAGAGTGGTGGCTCGCCATCCCGGAAGACATCCGGCCGCGCAAGGATCAGCCCTTCTACCATCTCTATGCAGAGAACGCCGAAACCGAATACGTGGCCTATGTGTCGGAGCAGAACCTCGTCCCCGACGAATCGGGCGAGCCCTTGCGCCATCCGCAGATCGAGGAAAGCTTCGTCGAAGGCTCCGATGGCACGCTGAAGGCGCGCGAGCGGCGGTTGAACTGATCAGCGCCCGCCGCGCGCCTCGCGACAGCGGGATTTGATGCCTCGCCCGCGGAGTGCTATCGCGGGACCTATGACCCATGCCTTACCGAAACCCGTCCATGTGATCGGCGGCGGCCTTGCCGGCTCGGAAGCCGCCTGGCAGCTCGCCCGCCTCGGCGTGCCCGTCGTGCTGCACGAGATGCGCCCCGTGCGCGGCACCGACGCGCACCAGACCGACGCACTCGCCGAACTCGTCTGCTCCAACTCGTTCCGCTCCGACGATCGCGAGACGAACGCGGTCGGCCTCCTGCACGAGGAGATGCGCCGGGCCGGTTCGTTGATCATGCGGGCGGGCGACGCCCATCAGGTGCCGGCCGGCGGCGCGCTGGCGGTCGACCGCGACGGCTTCGCGGCGGCGGTGACGCGCGCGCTCGAGGCCGAGCCGCTCGTCCGAATCGAGCGCGGCGAGGTCGCGGGCCTGCCGCCGGAAGACTGGGACAGCGTGATCGTCGCGACCGGCCCCCTCACCTCGCCCGCGCTCGCCGAGGCGATCCGCGGCCTGACGGGCGAGGCGGAGCTCGCCTTCTTCGACGCGATCGCCCCGATCGTGCACTACGACAGCATCGACCTCGGCAAGGCCTGGCGCCAATCGCGCTACGACAAGCCGGGCCCGGGCGGAACCGGCGCGGACTATCTCAACTGTCCCATGGACAAGGCGCAGTACGACGCCTTCGTGGACGCGCTTCTCGCGGGCGAGAAGACTTCGTTCAAGGAGTGGGAGAAGACGCCCTATTTCGACGGTTGCCTGCCGATCGAGGTGATGGCGGAACGCGGCCGCGAGACGCTGCGTTTCGGGCCGATGAAGCCCGTCGGGCTGACCGACCCGCGCAACCCGACCGTGAAGCCTTACGCCATCGTGCAGCTCCGCCAGGACAACGCGCTCGGCGCCCTGTGGAACATGGTCGGCTTCCAGACCAAGCTGAAATATGCCGAGCAGGCGCGGGTCTTCCGCATGATTCCCGGCCTCGAAGGCGCCGAATTCGCCCGCCTCGGCGGCCTCCATCGCAACACCTATTTGAATTCGCCGAAGCTGCTCGACGCGACGCTCCGCCTCAAGGCCCTGCCGCGGCTGCGTTTCGCGGGACAGATCACCGGCTGCGAGGGCTATGTGGAGAGCGCCGCGGTCGGCCTCCTCGCCGGCCGCCTCGCCGCCGCCGAACGGCTCGGGGTCGCCTCCGAGCCGCCGCCGCCCACCACCGCCATGGGCGCGCTGCTCGGCCACATCACCGGCGGGCATATCCTGGTCGAGGGCGAGGCCGGCGCGTCGCCGCGCTCGTTCCAGCCGATGAACGTGAATTTCGGGCTCTTCCCGCCGATCGAGGCGCCCACCTCGAAGGACGGCAAGCGGCTGCGCGGCACCGAAAAGACGCTCGAGAAGAAGCGCCACCTCTCCGCCCGCGCGCTCCGCGACCTCGACCGCTGGCTCGGCCGCGGCACGGCGGTCGCCGCCGAATAGCCGCCCCCTCCCCTTGCGAAAGCGGTCATGCGACCGCGGCACGGTCACGATCCTGTAGGATCGTGAAGAGAGAATCGCAACCGTCGGCGTGACCGCGCCGTATCAGCCACCGACCGTTCGATTGACGAGGCCTCGATTTGGCGACGGCGCCCGACGACATCGACCGATTGATCGCACGCACGGCGAAAGGCGACCGCAAGGCGTTCGGCCATCTCTATCTGCAGACCAAGTCGAAACTTTTCGGCATCGTGCTCCGTATCGTCAAGGATCGGGCCCGTGCCGAGGAGGTGCTCCAGGAGGCCTATCTGCGGGTGTGGCGCAACGCGCAGAAATACGAAAGCTCGGCCGGCCGGCCGATCCCGTGGATGGCCGCGATCGCGCACAACGCGGCGATCGACGAGGTGAGGCGCGCGGGCAGCGGCCGCACGCTGTCGCTCGACGAGGACGGCGCGGTGCCCGAGCTGATGGACCCGCTCGTCGCCGCAGACGCCGTGGAGATGAAGGCCCTGCAGGACTGCCTCGCCGCGCTCGATCCGGAGCATCGGCGCTGCGTGCTGCTCGCCTATTACGAAGGCTATTCGCGCGAGGAACTGAGCGAAGTGTTCGATCGACCGGTCGGAACCATCAAGTCCTGGCTCCACCGCGCCCTATCCACCCTGCAGACCTGTCTGGGGATCACGTGACGCCCGAGGAGCTGACGCGCAAGGCCGGTGAATATGTGCTCGGGACCCTGACGGTCGCCGAACGCCGGGCCGTGGAGGACGAGCGCCGCTCCGATCCGGAGCTCGATCGCCGCATCCGCGCCTGGGAGGCCCGGCTCGTGACCCTGACCGACCGGCTCGCGCCCGCCGAACCGTCGGACGCGGTCTGGTCGCGCATCGTCGACGACCTCGACAGCGGGCGCGCCGGCGGCGCGACCGAGGACCAGATCGTGGTTCGGCTGGTCGAGCGGGCGCGCCGCTGGCGCAATGCCTCGCTCGGCCTCGGCGCGCTCGCCGCCGCGCTCGTCGGCTTCCTCGTGTTCGACCGCACGCGCGTGCCGTCCGAGCCGGGCGGCCGCTACATCGCGGTGATCAACCGCAGCGCGGAGGAGCCGGCGCTGATCGTGCGCGTCGACACGGCGACCGGATCCGTCTCGGTCCGGCCGGTCACCGCTGCGGCGCCGCCCGACCGGACCTTGCAGCTCTGGTACGCCGACCGCGGCGAGAAGCCGCGGAGCCTCGGCCTGCTCGACCAGGACGGCCGCCCGCTCCGCGCCAGCCTCGATTTCGGGCGGGTCACGCCGGAGGCGCATTTCGCCGTCTCGGTCGAGCCGCCGGGCGGATCGCCGACAGGGCAGCCGACCGGCCCGGTCATCTACCAGGGCAAGATGATCCGCGAATAAGGCCGCAGGCGCGCGGCCGGACCGCGCATCCTGCCGCCGCGTTGGTCTCCGTCATCAAGAGGAGACCGCCATGCAGCCGCGCCGCGACAGGCCGAACGACATCGCCGCGGATCCGGACACGACCGGCGCCGACCTCGATGCCGAGGTGGGCTTCGCCGATCGGCCCCTCGTCGAGACGCCCGGCGGCCGCGCCGACGAGGACGACGGCCTCGACGGATCCGAGCGCCTCGCGGCGGCGGAGATCGAGGACATCGCGATCGGCGCCGTGCCGCTCTCCGAAATCACCGCGAACGGCGATCCCGGCTCTGCCCCCGAAACCATCGACGGCCTCGATCCGCTCGAGGAGGAGGTCCGCCGGCAGGCCGAGGACGTGCCGACGCCGGGCCGCATCGACGATTGAGAGGGCCGGAGGTCACGCACTTCACGCCGGCAGACTGGACGCCGGACGGGCAAGGCGGCGGCTGGGGCCTGCGTGTTTTCCCATGCTGGGCCGGCCGTCTAGCAAAACATTCGAAAGTTATTCCTCAGTATGGATTGATCTAGAATAATAGTATCTTCAAGTATTGTATAGTTAATAGAATATGAATTACATTGTCGTCCGGCTTGGTCTTTGGTCTATCATCGTTGCGCTGATTCGATGATACGACGACGGAGCTGAATGTGCTGAGAAGCGTCAGGTCATTGCTGGCTTTGCGGCAGGAAACGCCGGTGTCTCCCGAACTGCTGAAAGTGCCGATCCATCGCATCGCCTCGGTGCTCGGCCGCCCACCGTCCGCGGTGGCCGGCGCGGAGGCGCCCCGGTCGACGTCGCCGGCGGTCCAGGCCTTGCACGCCGGTTCGGCCGCGCTGACGCAGTCCACCGCGCAGGACTCCCGTGCCTCGGGCGCCGGCCGAATCGTCGACATCCGCCGCGCCGCCCCGGTTCCTCGGCTGACGGCGATCTACGTCACCGAGGCCGCCCTGGCGTCGGCGGACGACGCGGACCTGCTCGACGGGGTCGCCATGCTGGTGCGCCGGCTCTGCATGACGAGCGGCTACCGGCTCGACGAGTTCCCGCCCGCCGCCGCCATGGCCTATGCGGTCGATCTCTACCGCCGGCAGGTGCGCGACGGCGGCCATGCGAGCTTCGCCGGCGCGCCGCAGCGGGCGGTGCTGGACTACTTCACCCGTGAAGGGCTCGCCGCGCTCGGCCTCGACCGGCACCGCGCGGTGTTCGACGAATTCCTCCTCGCCGTCGGCGGCGACGCACAGTTGTCCGATGCCGACCTCGAGGCCATGCTGGCCGACCTCGACCGCGCCTTCGAGGCGTTCGACGCGGATTGGCCCCTGGTGCCCCGGCTGGCGCACTGGCTCCGCGAGCAGCCGGACCTCGCGGTCGTCTCGCCCGAGGTGCTGGAGCGGACGCTCTCGATCATCGAATCGCTGCCGCCGGTCCTCGTCCGCCAGCGGCTGGAGCGCGAGGCGCTGCTCGCCGAGGCGATGACCGACGCGTCGTTCCGGCTCGGCTACTCGATCTGCGCCAAGGCCGGGCGGGCGTTCGAGGGCTGGGTCGGCCACGGGCCGTTCGCCGCCCCCGGCCAACGCGTGTGCGAGGCCGACTTCATGGCGACCGATGCCGGACCGGCGGCGATGCTGCGCCGCGACACCGGCCTCTATGAGCTGCACGACACGACGACGCGCGCGCTCCTCGCCAAGCTCTCCGTCATGGAACCCTGGGCGAGCGACCCCTGGCTCATCGACACGGCCGGGTAAATCAGGGCCCGGCCTGCCGCGCGACGCGCGGTGAGCCGGTTACTCCAGGCGCACCCGCACGCTCGCGGTGGCGCCGCGCGCGTCCATCACCGAGATCTGCGCGAAGCCGACGCCGTCCGGTTGCCATTGCGCCGTGCGGCGAAGATCCGTCGTGGTGATCGGCACGCCGTTCACGATCCAGATCAGCGGCGGCTTGCCGCCGAGCGCCTTCAGCGCGAGCGGCCCGACCTCGTCGCGCGGCAGCTTGCCGAGGCCGAGATCGATGCGCGCGCCGTTCGGCGGATAGGAGATCTGCAAGGTCGCCTCCGCCGCGGCGGCGAGCGACTTCGGCACGTCGCCGCGCAGGTGGCGGAGCGGCGGCGGCAAGGTGGCGCTGGTGGCGAAGAACACGCCGGGCGGCATCGGGATCGGCTCGGGCTCGGTGCCGAGCCGGCCGAACGCCTCGAACAGCAAGGGCGCCGCGACGAGGCGGCCGACCAGCCCCGGCACCGGCGCGCCGTCGGGCCGGCCGACCCAGACCGCGATGGTCCAGCGCTTGTCGAAGCCGATCGCCCAGGCGTCGCGATAGCCGTAGGAGGTGCCGGTCTTGAACGCGAGCCGGCCGCTCGGCGCGTTGGTCGGCGCCGGCGCGCCCCTCAGGATGTCGGCGATGTACCAGGCCGAGACCGGGTCTGTGAGGCGGCGCGACTCGCCGGCGCCTGGCTCGCCGAGCCGCCAGGTGAGCGGCACCGTCTCGCCGCCCCGCGCGAAGCCCGTATAGAGCCGCGCCAGGTCGACCAGCCGGACGCCGAGCCCGCCGAGCCCGATGGCGAGGCCGGCGGTCGAATCCTTCGGCATCTCGACCTCGGCGCCCGCCTGCTTCATGCGCGCGACGAGCCGCGCCGGCCCGACCGCTTCGAGCAGTTCCACCGCGGGCACGTTGAGAGACTGTTGCAGCGCGCGCCGTGCCGTCACGGTGCCGTGGAAGGTCTGGTCGAAATTCTCCGGTGCCCAGGCGCCGTAGCGCGCCGGCCGGTCCTCCAGCACGGTCTCCGGATGCGCGATACCGTTCTCGAAGGCGAGCGCGTAGATGAACGGCTTCAGCGCCGAGCCGGGCGAGCGGAACGCGGCGGCGAGGTCGAGCGAGCCGGCCCGTTCGAGCGCGAAATAGTCGCCGCCACCCACATGGGCATGCACCTCGCCGGTGGCGTTGGCGACCACCAGGACGGCGGCGTTGATCTTCTGGCCGAGCTTCTCCGTCCGTTCGTGGACGAGCTTCTCCAGCGCCGTCTGCAGCCGGCCGTCGATGGTGAGCCGATGCAGCTTGGCGTCCGGCCGCTCGGCGATCATGGTCTCGGCGATCTGGGCGGCAACGACCGGGAAGGTCTGCCGGCCGGTCGGCACCGGCTCGGTCTTCGCCTCGGCCGCCTCGCGCGCGCTGATCACGCCCTTCTCCTCGGCGCGGTCGAGCACGCGGTCGCGCGCCGCGCGGGCGAGGTCCGGCCGCCGGTCGGGGCGACGCGCTTCGGGGGACTGCGGCAGCGCGACGAGCAGGGCCGCCTCCGCATGGGTGAGCCGGCGCGGCTCCTTGCCGAAATAGGCGTAGCTCGCCGCCCGCACCCCCTCGATGTTGCCGCCCTCGGGCGCGAGCCGGAGATAGAGCGACAGGATCTCCGCCTTGGAGAAGCGCCGCTCCAGTTCGAGCGCCCGGCCGATCTGGCGCAGCTTCGCGCTCACATTGCGCTCGTCGCGCGGCTCGAGCAGGCGGGCGACCTGCATGGTGATGGTCGAGGCGCCGGAGACGACGCGGCCGTGCAGGACGAGCTGCAGCGCCGCGCGCGCCATCGCGGCCGGATCGACGCCGCGGTGCTTCAGAAAGCGCTCGTCCTCGTAGGCGTAGAGCATGGCGAGGTAGCGCGGATCCACCTCGTTCGCCTCCAGCGGCAGCCGCCAGCGCCCGTCCTCGGTGGTGAAGGGCCTGAGCAGCGCGCCCTCGCGGTCGACCACGATGATGGAGCCGTTGTCGGCCGGGCTCATGTCGAGCGGCCCGAGCCCGTCGATGAAATCCTTCGCGCCGACGAAGGCCCCCGCCGCCATGACGAGCCCGACCAGCGTCACGCCCGCGAGCGGTGGCACGAGGCGCCCGAACATCCGGCCGAGCCCGCCCGCGGGCGATGGCGCGCGCATCGGCTAGGCGGCGGCGGGAAGGACGCGCCGCTCGGGCCCCGGGGTCGGGCGGCGCGTCGTCATGGCTTCACCGGCACCACCTCGACCGTGCCGAAGGCGGTGCGGCCGTAGCGGTCCGGGCGGTACATGTCCTCGACCACCGCCGGCGGATGCACATAGGTCCCCGGCGCCACCGCGCGCACCTGATAGGCTACATGGAAGAAGGCGGACTGACTGGTGTCGCGGTCGAAGGCGGCGACGAAGCGGTCGTCGCGATACTCGGTGTGGACCGGCTCGACGCTGCCTTCGAGCCACTCGAAGCTCGCATTGTTGGCGCTCGACACGAGCTTCGGGTTGTCGATCTCGAAGCCCGCCGGCAGATAGTCGACGAGCAGCAGGCGCGCGTCCTCGGCCTTGTCCTCGGTCACCTTCAGCACGACGACGAAGCGGTCGGTCTGCTTCACTTTGGACGGGTCGATCTTGTTGCCGTCGAAGTCGTGATAGCTGCGCTCGATCGTGTAGCCGGAGGAGATCGCCGGCTCGGGCTGGATCGGATTGCCCTGCGCGGTGACGACGAGTTGCACGGCCGCCTGGCCGGCATTGGCGATCGTGACCGGCTTGGTGTCGAGCGCGAGGCTCCGATAGGTGCGGTAGAGCGCGCCCTGATGCGGCTGGCCGTTCACGGTCAGCGACAGCCGGTCCGTGTCCTTCAGCATCGCATGGGCGGCGAGGACCATCCAGGACTGCTCCTGTGTCGAGGTGTAGGTCCGCTTGCCGCGCACCTCCTCGATCACCGCGGCGGCGCGCAGGAAGGTCGTCTGGGTGAAGCCGTTCTCCGCCATCATGGCGATGATGCCGGCGCCGTCGCGCAAGGTCGAGCCGTAGTCGGGACGGTAGGCGAGGCTCGCGCGGGTGGCGACGAGCCGGTCCATCGCGCCGTCGAAGAGCGGCTGCGCGCGGCTGCGGTCGCCGAGCATGGCGAGCGCCGCGGCGATCTGCGCACGGGCGAGCGGCGTCTGGAACACGTCCATCCGCGTGTCGGCGAGATAGCGCAGGTCGCCGATCACCGGCCGCCCGTTGCGGGCGAGCACATAGGCCGCATAGGCGAGGTCGGACGCGTTCTCCGGCTTCGGGTCGGTCGTGTTGGCCACGAAATTGCGCAGCCGGTCGAGCGCCTGATCGAAGGCGAGCTTCGGCACCTCGAAGCCCTTTTCGCGGGCGCGGGTGAGGAAGTCGGTCGTGAAGGCGTTCAGCCAGTCGTCGTCGCCGCCGGCCGACCAGAGGCCGAACGACCCGTTCGTCCCCTGCCGCGCCAGCACCTTGTCGATCGCCTCGCGCACCCGCGCGTCGATCTTGTCGTCGAGCGAGAGCTGCTCCTCGGAGGCGAGCTTGTTGGCGTAGAGGAGCGGCATGGCGCGGCTCACCACCTGCTCGGTGCAGCCATAGGGATAGCGGTCGAGCGCCTTCAGGAGCGCCGGCACGTCGAAGGCCGAGATGGGCGCGACCGTGACCGAGAGCGCGCCGGTGCCGCTGACGAAATCCGCCAGCACGTCGGAGCTGAGCGTGACCGAGGCCCCGCCGGCGAGCGGCCGCACGGTGCGGCGGGTGAGCGCGGGCGTGCCCGGCTGCACCTTGACGATGAGCGACTGAGTGAGGTCGAGCCCTTGGCCCGTCAACCGCACGTCGACCACCGCGGTGCCGATGCCGGCCGCCGTCACCGGCAGCGCGATCTCGGTGCGCCCGCCCTTGGCGAGCGTCACGCGCGAGCGGAGCGCGTCGGCCGGCACCACGATCGGCCCGTGCAGGTCGAGATCGACGACGTAGTCCCCGGCGGGCGCCTCCACGTTGTCGACCGCCATGTGGAAGCGGGTGCGGTCGCCGAGATTGAGGAAGCGCGGCAAGGTCGCCTGCACGACGACCGGGTCGCGCACGATCACGTCCTTCTCGGCGTGGCCGACCTTGTCGGCGGTCCAGGCCATCGCCATGACCCGCACCGTACCGTTGAAGGCGGGAAGGTCGAACGCCACCGTCGCCGTGCCGTCCGGCCCGACGCGGACGACGCCGGAATAGCGCGCGAGCGGGGCTTCGCGCGGCACCGCCGCGTCCCCCTCGCCGCCGCCGTCGCCGCCGGAGCGGATCTGGCCGCGCGTCCCCTGCATGCCGTCGATCAGATAGCCGTAGAGGTCGCGAAGCTCGGCGCCGAGCTGGCGCTGGCCGAAATAGAAGCCGTCCGGATCGGGCGTCTTGTACTGGGTGAGATTGAGGATGCCCACGTCGACCGCGGAGACGACCACCTGCGCACTGTCGCCGGGCGAGAGGCCGGCGAGTTTCACCGGGATCGTCAGGGTGCCGCGCGGACGCACCAGGTCGGGCGTCTGCAGCTCAACGCCGAGGCGGCGGACGTCGCGGTCGATCTCGAACCAGGCGAGCCCGATCGCGCGGCCGGGCATGCGATGCGCGGCCACGTCGAGCGGCCGGTGCGCCAGCGCCACCAGATAGGCGCCCGCCCCCCAGCCGGAAGCGACCGGGATCTCGACCGTCGTGCCCTCGCGGGAGACGTCCACGGTGCGGATCACCTCGACCTTGTCGGAGACCACCATCACGGTCGCCTTGCCGTCGAAGCGCGGCGTCAGGCGGACTTTCAGCGCCTCGCCGGTCAGGTAGCTGGTCTTGTCGAGCTTCACGTCGAGCACGTCCGGCGTGTCGACCTTGTCGGCCCCGCCCCAGCCGACCGAGAAGGTGAGCGAGGTGTGCGCCCCGCCGGCGTCGCGCACGTCGAGCCGGTAGGTGCCCCATTCGACCGGGAACGAGATCCGGCCCGGATCGGCGGCGCCCACGTCGAGCCGGCCGTCGGCGACCCGGCGCGTGGACTTGATCGCCTCGTAGTCCCAGCGGCCGTCCGAATTGTACCACTGCCAGCGCTTGGTGACCCTGGAGAGCTCCCAGGCGAGGCCCTGTTTCGCCCGCTTCTCGCCGTCCGAGGTGACGAACACCACGTCGAACTCGGCCCGGCTCCCCTCCTGTAGCGCGTTGTCGTCGAACCGCTTCCTCACCGCCACGATGCTGCCCTTGGGCAGGATCGGCGCGGTGACGACGCGCTCGACGGCGCGGCCGCCCGATTCGGAGACGCGCAGCGCCATCTTCACCTGCACCGGCCGGGTCGTGTTGTACTCCGGCACGGGCACGGAGACGCTCGCCTCGCCCTTCTCGTCGGTGGTGGTGGCGTCCTCGATCTCCTGGCTGATCTTCTCGAAGGCCTCGTCGTCGAGGCCGATCGCCCAGCCCTTGAGGCCGGGGATGCCCGGATCGTCGGTCACGTCGACGCCGATCTCGCCGGCCACGTCGAGGTCCGCGCCCGGCGCGCCGTAGAGATAGCGCGCGACGAGGTCGACCGCGAAGGGCTCGCCGGCACGGAGCCGCTCGGCCTTCGCCTTCAGCGTCACCTCAATGCGGTCGGGCACGTAATCTTCGAGCAGGAACGTGACGTCGTTGAGCGGCGGCCGGCGCGGATCGGCGAAGACCTCCACCGTCCAGGTGCCGGTCGGCAGGCCGGAGATGAGCGGCAGCGGCCAGGCGCGCCCGCCCTCGCCCTGGTCCTCCACCACCTGGCGTCGGTATTCCACGCCGTCCGGCCGCTTGGCGACGAGGGTCAGCGGCACGCCGGTCGCGGCGATGCCCTTGGCGTTGCGCAGGAGCGCGGTGACATAGACCGTCTCGCCCGAGCGGTAGACGCCGCGCTCGGTCGCAACGTATGCGTCGAGCACGGCCGGCGCCTCGCGGCCGGCGACGCCGCGGTCGGTCAGGTCGAAGGCCTGGCCGGAGAGATCCAGGAAGCCGTAGTCGCCCTTGCCGTCGCTGACCACGACCATGCCCGGCTGCATGCCGCCGGCGCCGCGCGCGAGGCCCGGATCGAAGCGGGCGACGCCGTCGCGGTCGGCGACCGCCGTGCCGAGCACCTCGTTGTTGCGCGCGACGAGGCGCACCTCGGCGTCGGCGACCGGCTCGGCGCTCGCGAGCGACCGGACCAGCACCTGTACGCCGTCGCTGCCCTTCAGCGCGGTCAGGCCCAGATCGGAGACGATGAACCACTGCGTCGCGCGCGCCCCGTAGTCGTCCTCGTCGTAGTCGGTCTCCTCGGTGTCGTCGGCGCTCGCCTTCCTCGGCGCCTTCTCGGGCTTGTCGCCCTTGTAGGGCGCGGCGGACATGATGTAGACGCCCGCCTCGATCTTCTTCAGCGCCTCCAGCACCGGGAAGGCGGTGACCACGTCCTTGTTGAGCTCGGTCTCGCTGTCGAGCGTGCCCTTCCAGACGCGCTGGCCGGTGTCCTCGGCGATCTTGCGGGTCTGGTACTGGGCAAGGCTGTCGAGGAACAGGTTGCCGCGGATGGTCGGCATCAGGTTGCGGTCGCCGATGCGGAAGATCTCGATGCCGACCTTGGGCGTGTTCACCGTGACGATCGGGAGGCCTTCCTGGCCGGTGCGCGGCAGCACGTAGTTCTTGCCGGTGAAGCGCACCTGCGGCGAGCGGTCCTGCACATAGATGTCGTAGTCGGCCGCCGCGAGCAGGTCCTCGCCGACCGCCGAGGGCACGCCCTTGCGGATCACGATGCCGTAGCGGCGGCCGTGTTCGAGGCCGTCGACGCAGAGCTGCTGGCCCTCGGCGCTGACCGCCGGGCTGGAGATGCCGGACACGACCACAAAGGGGCTGAAGTCGACCTTGCCGCGCGCCAGGTCCTCGGTGAACTCGAAGCAGACGCGCGCCGACGCCGCGTCGCTGTCGACCTTGTAGTCGCCGAGCCGGAAGCCGTGCTTCTCGCGCAGGTCCTGGTAGATGGCGCGCACCTGCGCCACCTCGGCGACCGCGAGGCTCGCCCGGTAGGCGTTGAGCGACGGACGCCAGGATTCGTCCTGGGCGTAGGCGTAGCCGAGGGTCGCGAGCGCGGCCGCCTCGTCCGGCTTCGCCGCGGCGCGCTGATAGGCGGCATAGGCCGCGGCGGCGGCGTCGGAGCGGAGCGTGTAGCGGTCCGAATAATTCTCCCGGTAGGCGCTCGCGGCGGCGCGCGCATAACGGTTCCAGAACGACCAGTCCTTCGGGTCGAGCGCGATGGCGCGCCCGTACTGGTCGAGCGCCACGTTCCAGTCGCTGCGCGAGAACGCGCTCTCGGCGTCGCGCTTCACCCGGTCGAGCGGTGCGCTCGGACCCTTGTAGGTGGTCTTCAGCTTCGCCTCGAGGCGGACCGCGTTGGAGGCGAGGTCGTCGTTGACATAGGGCTTCTGTTGCGCGCCGGCCGGCCCGGCGGCGAGGCCAAGGACCAGGAGAAGGGCAAGGACCGCTCTTGAAAACAAAGACATGCGGACGTCTCCCTGGCGCCGGCGCCGCGCTTCGCGCGCCCAAGCTTTATGAGCGGACTGTTTCGCCGCGATGTCGTCGCGGGGCCCCGGCCGACCAAGCTTCGCGACCGGACTGGGGCCGATTCGTGGCATGGCCGCAAGCCGCCCGGCGGGCCCCTCGACTGCGGCGCGTGCCTCTGCGACAGTCGCGACCGGACAAGCTTGGGAGAACCGCATGGCGCGCTTCGGTGGTGATCGAATTCGCTCCGCGCAGGCGTGGGCGCCCGCCCGTCCGCCCGCGCTCGCGCTGCTCTTCGCCGGCCCCCTCCTCGCGGGCCTCTTCGCCGTCGTCCCGCCGGCCGCCGCCCAGATCGCGCCCGCCGAGGTGCCGGCCGCCAGGAAGGTGACGCCGCTGCCGGTCGCCAAGCCCACGCCGACCGGGCGCCCGGCGGCCGCGCCCGCGGCGCCGCCGGCCGCCAATCCGCTCATCGAGGCCGCCCGGCCCGTGTTCGAGGCGCTGCCGCTCGAGACCCGCAAGGCGATCCAGGACGCGCTGGTCTGGGCCGGCGACTACCAGGGCAGCGTCGACGGCGCCTTCGGCAAGCTCACCTTCGACGGCATCCTCGCCTTCGAACTGAAGAACAAGCTCGCCGCCGACGGCATCCTGGACGACAAGGAACGCGCCGCGCTGCTCGCCGCCGCGGCCAAGCAGCGCAGCGCGTCCGACTTCAAGACCGTCGTCGACCAGCGCACCGGCATCCGGTTCGGCCTGCCGGGCGCGCTCGGGACGGGCAAGCCCGCGCTCGCCGGCGCGCAATACCAGAGCGCCGACGGCAAGCTGACGCTCGCCACCGAGGCCTTTCAGCCCGGCGAGGCCGACCTCGCGGGCCTCTACGAGAAGCTGAAGACGCTGCCGGATCCCGGCCGCAAGGTGACCTACAGCGTGCTCCGCACCGACTGGTTCGTGGTCGCCGGCGAGACCGCGACGCGGCGCTTCTACACCCGCTTCGGCACCGGCCCGGACGGCCTGCGCGGCTACACCTTCGGCGTCGACAAGACCCACCCGAACGCCGACCGCTACACGGTCGCGATCGCCAACGCCTTCGAGCCGTTCCCGTCCGCCGCCGCAGTGGTGGCGGCGCCGGGGGCCGCGAAGCCGCCCGGCCAGCAGGCCGAGCCGAAGCCGGTCGTGCGCGCGGCGAGCGGCCTTATCGTCGCGCCCGGCAAGGTCGTGACCGTTTCCAGGGCACTCGAGGGCTGCACCGCGCCGGCCGTCGGCGGCAAGCCCGCCCGCGTGGCGGCGACCGACGGCGCCACCGGTCTCGTCCTCCTCGACGCGGACGGCGCCAAGGGCGGCGCGCCGCTCGCGCTGCGCTCCGCCGCCCCGGGCACGGACGACGCACTCGTTGTCATCGCGGTCGGCGAGGCGGGCGGCCTCGTCGTGGCGCCGGGCGACGCGGTCGCCGCCGCCGACGGCACCCGCGCCGGCTTCCGCATCACCACGCCCCTGCAGCGCGGCGGCACGGGCGCGACCGTGATGGACCGCAGCGGCGCGGTCGTGGCGCTCATCGGCGCGCCCTCCCAGGCGATCCGCCAGATCGCCGGCGTCGTCCCCGCCGCCCCCTACGACGTCTCCGCCGGCGTCGACCTCGCCGGCTTCCTCTTCGCGCAAGGCCTCGCCGCGACCGGCACGCCGACGCCGGGCGGCATGCTCACGGCCGGGGCGCTGGCGACGGCGATGAAGGGGAACGTTGTGCAGGTGAAGTGCGGGGGGTGATGGGCGTTAGCCGTTTCGTCCCCGAGCCGCGCGGATCTGCGAGCCGGTTGGAGGCCTCGTCCGGATTCGAACCGGAGTACACGGATTTGCAGTCCGCTGCGTAGCCACTCCGCCACGAGGCCGCCCGGCGGAGATCCATAAAGAGCGGCAGCGGGATACGCAAGAGGCGGCGCGGACCGCCCAAGGCTTTTGCGTAATTCGATCCGACTCCGTTTTGCGTAACTGGTTCTGCGGACGTTCTTGCCAAGGCTTCGGCGGTCGAGCGGGTGCGACGAGACGTCTTGAGAAATCCCCCGCCACTTTCCCCCGCAACCTCTCTGAAATGTCTTTGACAGCCTGCTCGACGCTGCCGGAGTGCTTTTGCAGCACGGCGGTCACGGCACGCACGCCGCGCCGCCCCTATGACAGGATCAACCTGTGCGCCAGCAAACTGCGGCGCCAGTCACCAACGGCACTTTTGAGTCGGACGTTTTCGTCCGATAGAAGATTTACGATCGGACAATTTTGTCCGATATTTGCCTTATCGGAGAGGGGGCGCTGATGAACAAGCGGGACAAGTTCATCGCCGAACTCCGTAGCGAAGCGAAGGCCAGGAACCTGACGTTCCAGGTGACGATGGGAAAGGGCAAGGGAGGACATGCCATGGTCTGGGTGGGTGACAAAGTGACCACCCTTCCCAGTCGTGACATCGATCCGATAACGGCGGGTAAGATCAGGAAGGCTCTGGGGCTCTGAGCCACTGGATTTTCCTTGCTCGCTGTAGACAAACCAATAACAAATCGGCAGAGGTTTAGCAGCTCATGAGGACCTTTACCTATGGCGCCCTTCTGGAACCGGGGGAAGATCGGCAAATCGTGGTTGTGACGTTTCCCGATGTTCCGGAAGCCATCACGGAAGGCGACGGGCGCGCGCACGCGCTTGAACAGGCCGAGGAAGCCCTCGGTCTCGCGCTGCTGTCCTACCCGAAACGGGACCGACCGCTGCCACGGGCTGGAGAGATAGGAACAGCTCTGGTGCCGGTGACGGTCGCGCCCGAAGTGGCCGCGAAGCTGGCGTTCCTGGAGGCCTTCAGGGACGCCGGCATGAGCAAGACCGAGCTCGCGCGCCGGTTGGGCAAGGACGAGAAGGAGGTCAGGCGCCTTCTTGACCCGATGCACCCGACCAAGCTGCCGACGCTCAACCGCGCGCTCGGCGCGCTCGGCCAGCGACTGGTGATCGGCGTCGAGCCGATCGCTGCAACGGCGTGAGACGGGAGGGCGCTCCGAGGTCGCGGCGGGGCCTCCAGCTCGTTGCGCCAACATTCGATCAACGCGGTTCACAATTGGACCTACGCCCTATTCCCTCAAATCCACCCCGTCGAAAGGGTGCCGCCCCAGCGGGTCGATCTTGAACCCGACGACCTCCTTGCGCACCGCCATGAAGACGACCGAGTGGGCGATCGGGACCCAGGGGGCCTCGCGTTTCACGATCACCTGGGCGTCGCGGTAGAGGGCGGCGCGAGTGGCCTGGACAGGGGTGCGCTTCGCCTTGAGGACGAGGTCGTCATAGGCGCGGTCGCACCATTTGGCGATGTTGTTGCCGCCGGGGCGGGCCGAGGTGCAGCCGAGCAGCACATCGAGGAAGTTGTCCGGGTCGCCGTTGTCGCCGGTCCAGCCGTAGAGCGCCATCGGCGCGTCGCCGGCCTGCAGGCGGATGCGGTACTGCCCCCATTCCTCGGTCATCGGCTTCACGCGGATGCCGATGCGGGCGAGGTCGGCCTGGATCATCTCGGCGATGCGCTTGCCGTTCGGGTTGTAGGCGCGGCTGACCGGCATGTACCAGATGTCCGTCTCGAAGCCGCCCGGATGGCCGGCCTCGGCGAGGAGCTTCGCCGCCGCGTCCGGATCGAACGGATAGTCCTCGACCGCGTCGTTGTAGGCCCAGAGCGTCGGCGGGATCGGGTTCTTCGCGACCGTGCCGGCCCCCTGGTAGACCGCGTCGACGATGGCGCGCTTGTCGATCGCCATGTTGATGGCGCGCCGGACGCGCGCGTCGTCGAGCGGCGGCTTGGTCGTGTTGAGTGAGAGATAGCCGATGTTGAAGCCTTCCTGCTTCAGGAGCTTCAGCGCCGGGTCCTCCTCGATCTTCTTGACGTCTGCGGGGTTCGGGAACGCCATCACATGGCACTCGCCGGCCTTCAGCTTGGTGAGCCGCACCGCCGGGTTGGGCGTGATCGAGAAGACCAGCGTGTCGATCGGCTGCCGGCCGGCCCAGTGTTCCGGGAAGACGCGGTAGCGCACCGCCACGTCCTTCTGGTAGCTGACGAGCGACCACGGCCCGGTGCCGATCGGCCGGGTGTCGAGATCCTCCGGGCGCCCGGCCTTCAGCAGCTGGTCGGCATATTCGGCCGAGAGGATGACGTTGAACGGCATCGCCAGATTGGCGAGGAAGGTCGCGTCCGGCCGGGTCAGAAGGATCCGCACCGTCATGTCGTCGACCCGCTCGATCGCTTTCAGGACCTCGTCCATGTCGAGGTCCTTGAAGTAGTCGTAGCGCCCGCCCGAGACGCGGTGATAGGGGTGATCCTCCTTCCACTGGCGGTTGAGCGAGAAGAGCACGTCGTCGGCGTTGACCGTCCGGGTCGGCGTGAAGGCCGCGTTGGAATGGAAGCGGACACCCGGCCGGATCCTGAACGTATAGGCGGTGCCGTCCTCCGAGACGGACCAGGTTTCGGCGAGGCCGGGCACGATCTCGGTGGTGCCGGGGGCGAATTCGACGAGGCTGTTGAACATCGGCCGCGCCGCGTTCATGCCCGTCGTGGTGGTGACCAGTTGCGGGTTGAGCGCTTCCGGGTTGCCTTCCGAACAGAATACCAGGGTCTTGGCGTCGGCGGGGCCGGCGAGGACGATCGCGAGGAGCGCGGCGGCGACGAGGCGTTGCATCGGAAACCTCCGGATGGTCAGGCGACGTTCTGGGCCGGCGTGGCCTCGCCGAGGCTCGCCGGCAGGTCGATGGTGAAGCGGGTCCCCGCGCCCGGCGTGCTGTCGAGCTGGATGCGGCCCTCGAGCGTGCCGGTGACGATGTTGTGCACGATGTGCAGGCCGAGCCCGGTCGAGCCGCGCTCGCGGCCGGTCGTGTAGAACGGGTCGAACACCTTCGCCTGGTGCTCCGGCGGGATGCCGACGCCGTCGTCGGCGAAGACGAGGCGGATCGCGTCCGGCCGGGTCTGCGTCACGTCGAGCGTCAGCCGCCCGTGGCGCCCGTCCGGATAGGCGTGGTCGCGCGCGTTGGTGACGAGGTTGGTGATCACCTGCGCGAGGCTGCCCGGGAACGTGTCGAGGACGATCCCCTCCGGGCAGTCGACCAGGATCTCGTGGCCGGAGCGGCGCAGCACGGGGCTGAGGCTGACGAGCAGTTCGCGGATCCAGCCCTTCAGCTCGAAGGCACGCCGCTCGCCGCTGGCACGGTCCACCGCCACCTGCTTGAAGCTGTGGACGAGGTCGGCGGCGCGGTTCAAGTTGGCGAAGAGGAGCCGCGAGCCCTCGGTCAACCGGTCGACCGTGCGGCTCAAGTCGGAGCGGCGCAGGCTCCCGCTCTCCGCGCCCTCGCGGAGGAGCCGCACCTCCCCGTCGAGCGCGGTCGAGGTGGTGAGCGCGATGCCGACCGGGGTGTTGATCTCGTGGGCGACGCCGGCGACGAGCTGGCCGAGCGTGGCGAGCTTCTCGGCCTGGATCAGGCTCGCCTGCGCGTCGCGGAGCTCGTTGAGCGCCGCGTCGGCGCGCTCCTTCTGGCGCCGCATGTCCTGCTCGCGCCGGGCGATCTCCGAGACGAAGAAGTTCGCCGCGCGCGCCATGGCGCCGAGCTCGTCGCGGCGGCGGTATTCGCCGATCGTGCCGGCATTCGGGTTGGCGGCGAGCTCGATCATGCGCGCCTGCAGCCGCTGCAAGGGTTCCGTGATCGAGCGCGCCACCTGCCAGGCGACGAAGCCGCCGACGAACAGGCCGAAGGCGGCGCCGAGGATCAGCACGGTGCGCACGAAGCTGTCGATCCGGTCCGCATTGGCGACGAACAGCCGGTCGAGCTTGCGCGCATTCTCGATCATGTCCTCCGCGGTGCCGTCCATGAGCGAGGCGATGCCGTTCTGGATCTCGAGGCCCTTGGTGGTGGTGGCGAGCCGCTCGCTCCAGGCATTGAGCTCGTCGAGCATCTCCGCCTGGATGAGCGGGGAGATCGGCAGCGTGCCGATCGTGTCGGCGAGCGCGCGGCTCTCCCGGTTGATGCGGTCGAGGGCGGCCACGTCGCGCGCATCGAGCGCGGTCGCGGTGCGGCGGCCGAGCTTCAGCGTCGCGATGGCGATGTTCTGCGTCGCCTGCTCGGTCTCGGCCGCCTGCACCGAATAGGTGAGGAGCTGTGACACCTCCTCGTGCAGGGCGCGCTGCTCCGTGGCGTTGATCTTGATCAGCCGATCGAGCCAGGTCGAAAAGCGCTCCGCGGCCGCCCCGCCGCCGCGCGCGATGTCGCCCTTCGCCGCCGCCGCGAGCCGGCCGAGTTCGTCGGCCTCAGCGGCCTTGCCGAGCGTCTTCAGGTAGTCGGCGAGATCCTTGAGCGTCGCCTCGGCGCGCGCGGCGCTGGCATGGACGACCGGTTCGCGCGCCCCGGCGTCGGCCTCGGGCACGCGCGTCGACGCGCCGTCGATCCAGGCCCTGAGCACGGCCGCCTGGGCGTCCCGCGCCCGGTCGACCACCTCGCGCGCCTCGCGCAGGCGCCGGTCGCCTTCGGTGATGGAGGCGATGATGTCGGCGTTGGAGGCGTGCTGCCGCTCGCGCGCCTTGTCGGTCAGCTGGATCAGCTCCTCGGCGCGCGCATTCATCTCGGCGACGAGCCGGTCGTTGCTGACGGTCGCGTCGACGAGGTCGAGCATCTGGCGCCGATAGGCCGCGAGCGCGTCGGACGCCGCCGTCGTCGCCGTCGCCCCTGCCGGATCGCCCGAGCGGCCGGCGAGGCTCGCAAGCTGCGCGGCGGCGCGGTCGGCGGCGGCGGCGAAGCGCTTGTCCTCCTCCGGCCGGCCCTGCGACTGCGCGCGCATATAGTCGTTGCGGCTGGTCATCACCTCGGCGAGGTCGCGATAGGCCGCCCCGGCGATCAGCGCGGCGCCGCGGGCGCGTTCCGCAGAATCGAGCAGGAGCCAGGCCACGAGGGCGATGAGGGCCGCGATCGTGATCGGGATCCCCCCGACCAGCGCCACCTTGGATCGGATCCGCATGCGTCTCCCTGGCGAGGCGGGCACCCGACCCGCACCGGGCCCCGCCAGATCGCATGTATAGAGGCACGGGACGGCAAACTGAAGCGCCCGCTTGGGCTCACCACGCCGTGCGCGGATCCGCTTCCACGATCAGCGCCACCGGGCCGCCGCCGTCCGGCCCCTGGTGCTCGGCGCCGCCGGAGACGAACAGTTGCGCGTGCCCCACGAGGGCGCCGAGCGCGCCCGCCACGAAGCCGCGCGCGTGGCGGGTGGAGGCGATGTCGCTGTCGTCCAGCATCGTGTGCCGATGCCCGCGCAGGCGCCCGTCCGAGGAGGCTTCCGCCTTTGCGAGCAGTGCCTTCAGGCGCGGGCGCTGATCGGGAGGGAGCTGCCCCGGATGGCCGAGGCCTAGACGGGCGAGCGCGGCGCGCACCGGCTCGACGTCGAGCGCGTCGGCCATCACCGCGTGGTCGATGCGAAGCGGGCCGCTCCAGCGCGCGCTCATGCCCATGACGAGGATCTCGTGCGCCATCAATTCGACGCCGGCCGAGGTGGAGGCGCGGGTTGAGAAGAGCGCACGGTCACTGCCGATCGACCGGTCCGTCACCGCGTCGTCCGCCACCTCGCCGAGCGCCAGCGCGACGCCGAGCGCCGAGGCACCGCGCGACAGGCCCATGGATTTGAGCGCGTCCGTCGTGGCGGCCGCGCTCCCCCGCTGCCGCGCATCCGCCACGCGTTCGGCGGTCAGGAGCGGGCATTTGATCTGTACGAAATGGACGTTGGCCGGATCCTCGATGCCGATCCGCGCCATGGTCTCTCGCACCGCCGCCGCCACCACGTCGGCCTGCGCCCGCCGGCCGATCTCCTCCGGCACGAGGTCGCGGGTGATCGCCTGGCCGAGCGCGAGCGCCGGGCCGCTGTCTTGGAAAGGCTCGCCGGGATCGTCGCCGGCGCGCGCCTCGAAGACGAGCCAGTGCGGCGCGAGGCCGCCCTCGGTGCCGCCGCTCATGACGAGCGCCACACGCCCGGCCGCGTCCGGGCCGAGATGGCGGGCGAGCAAGGCCCGGCACGACTGCACCGCATAGCCGCGCGTGAAGTCGTTGACGCAGCCGTTGCCCTCCGTCTTGCCGAGGATCGCCAGGATGGCCGAAGGGTCGATGGCGCCGTCGCGGATGCCCGCCTCGATCGGCGCCACGTCGTCCGGGCCGCGCATGGGGAGGCGATGGACGCGCGCGTGGGGCATCAGCAGCAGCCGAGCCGGTCGCGGTAGAAGCGCGCGAGCGCCGGCTCGATCGCCGGCCAGGCCTCGAGGAAATCCGCGCGCTCCGGCAGCCCGGCGCGGCATTCGGCGCGGATGCCGGCGTCCAGCGCGGAAAGATCGAGCCCCGGCAGCGCGCCGTCGGCCACGACCGTGCGGCCGGCGACGATGAGCTCGGCGATCAGTTCGCGCCGGCCGCGCGCCATCAGGAGTTCGAGCGGGTCGATCGGTAGGAGCCCGTCGCGGTCGAGACGGTCGAGGTCGAGGATGAGGAGGTCGGCCGGCTCGCCGAGCGCGATCGCGCCGGCGCCGGCGAGGCCGAGCGAGGCGCGGCCGTTGCCGCAGGCGAAGCCGAGCGCGCGCGGCGCCGTCACCACGTCGTCGAAGCCCCAGCCCTGGTGCAGGTGCTTGAAGAGCCGGACTTCCCGGAGCGCGTCGTCGTCCTCGTCGAAGGCCGCGTTGTCGAGCCCGACCGCGACCTTCACGCCGACGTCGAGCATGGCGGCGACCGGCGCGATGCCGGATTTGAGCGCCAGATTGGAGCTCGTGTTGACCGAGATCGTCGCCCCAGCCTCGGCGATGAGCTCCAGTTCGTCCGGCCGCGCCCAGACGCAATGGGCGAGCGTCAGGCGCGGCGACAGGAGGCCGAGGGATTTCAGGTGCTTCACCACGCCGCCGGGATGCGCCTGATCCGCCCAGGCGCGCTGGTAGCGGGTCTCCAGGAGATGCATGTGCACGCGCCGGCCGGTCGTCGCCGAGGCCTCGGCGATGGCGCCGAGCAGCGCGTCGGAGCACCAGTGCACGCCGTTCGGCCCGAACTGCACCGAAAAGCCCGGCCTTTCCACCGCGGCGGCGATGTCCTCGATCCGTTTCACCCACTCCGAAGGCTTGACTGGCGGCAAGGAAAAGAGCCGTTCGACCACCTGGCGCGCGGAAGCGTCGAGGCCGTCGGTGACCGTCTCGCTCGGCGCGTAGACGAGCGGGTTGCGGTCGCGCACCGCCGCCGCATAGGCGACGTTGACGCCGACGGTGGCGGCCGCCCGCGCGATCACGCCCACCTCCTCGGCGAGGCTCATGCGGCCGGAGGCACGCGTGTGATGCATCATGATCGAGCCGACGCCGCCGAGCGCCGCATGGGCGAAGAAGGCGGTCGCGGCTGCTTCAGGGTCGATCGCGGGGATCGCGGCGAGCCGGATCAGCCAGGATTCGAGCGGTTTCGACTGCGCCGCGAAGGAGGTGGTCGAGATCGGCCGGCCGTGGTTGTGCGCGTCGGCGAGCGCGGGCGCCGCGAGGAGCCGCCGACCGGCCGGCACCTCCGCGAGCGGCTCGACGGCGGTGACGATGCCGTCCGTCACCTCGATCGCGACCGGTCCGGACGACCGGTAGTCCGCGCCGAGGATCGCCGCCGCCGCCAGGATTCGTCTCGACCCCATCCCCGCATCCTCCTCGGTCCGCCCGAGGTTAGCCGCGACGCCCTGTTCGCGCAGCCTCGCGGGCGCGCAGCGCCTGCCCAAATTGACGTCAGCCGCGCGCGCTCACATCCATTTCGGCACCGTGATCGCCTCCGCGGCGGCGAGCCGGTCGAGCATGCGCCCGGTCTCGGGCTCCAGGATGAGCGCGCCGCGGTGGGCGGCCGGCAGGAAGCCCTCGGCGATCATGTGGTCGACGAAGGCCATGAACGGGTCCCAGAAGCGCTCGATGTCGTAGAGGCCGAGCGGCTTGTCGTGGTCGCCGAGCTGGTTCAGCGTCCAGATCTCGGCGAATTCCTCGAGCGTGCCGACCCCGCCCGGCAGCGCCACGAAGGCATCCGCGAGCTCGGCCATGCGCGCCTTGCGCTGGCGCATGGTCGGCACCACTTCGTGGGAGGTCAGCCCCGGCTGCAGCTGGCCCTTGTCGCGCAGCCGCTCGGTGATCACGCCGTGCACGCGGCCGCCGGCTGCGAGCGCGGCATCGGCGACGACGCCCATCAGCCCCTTGTGCGTCCCGCCATAGACGATCTCGATGCCGCGCCCCGCGCATTCCCGGCCGAGCGCGGCGGCGCCCGCCGGATAGGAGTCGCTGCGGCCGAGATTCGAGCCGCTGAATACCGCCACACGCTTCAGATTGCGCAAAGTCATCACACCGTTCCCGCCCGATCCCCCGGCACGACCGAAAATCCGAGCCGTTTCTTTACCCTGACGGACTTAAGGTGTAGCTGGAAGGGGTTTGAAGGATTCCTTGTTCGCATGATCTCGCAGAAAGCCCGGTACGCCTTCAAGGCTCTCATCGCGCTCGCGCGCGACCCCGGTGAAAGCCTGCAGGCTCGCACCATCGCGGTCGCCGAGCAGATCCCGCAGAGCTTCCTGGAGCAGATCCTGCTGGAACTGAAGCGTTCCGGCATGGTCGGCAGCCGGCGCGGCCGCGACGGCGGCTATTTCCTCATCAAGCCGCCGGCCGACATCTCGTTCGGCCAGGTGCTGCGCCTGGTCGACGGCCCGGTCGCCCCCCTGCCCTGCCTGTCGCGCACCGCCTATCGCCGCTGCGACGATTGCCACGACGAGGCGTCCTGCGAGGTGCGCCGCGTCTTCGCCGGCGTCTACGACGTGCAGGTCGAGGTGCTCGACAAGACGACCATCGCGGACGCGCTCGCCGCCCCCGCGCCGACGGTCCTGCCGCATCGCCTGGAACGCGCCGGCTGAGCCGGGCGAGAGGAGCGTCCTTGCGCCCGATCCTGCCGACCGGCCGCGCCGCCTTGTTCCTGAAGCGCGCCAGCATCGTCTCGGGCATGACCATCCTGTCGCGCGTGACGGGCTTCCTGCGCGACATCGTGATCGCCAACCTGCTCGGCGCCGGCGCGCTCGCGGACGCCTTCTTCATCGCGCTCCGCCTGCCGAACCATTTTCGCGCGATCTTCGCGGAAGGCGCCTTCAACGCCGCCTTCGTGCCGACCTATGCGGGCACCCTCGTCGGCGACGGCCTCGAGGCGGCGCAGCGCGCCGCGAGCCGCATCGTCTCGGCCTTGATGGTCGTGCAGATCGTGATCCTGGCCGCCGCCGAGATCTGGACCTCGGGCCTCATCGATCTCCTCGCCGCCGAATACGGCACCGGCACGCCCTATGCCGAGCTGACCGTGGCGCTGACGCGCATCACCTTCCCGTATCTCGCGCTCGTCACCCTCGTCACCGCCATCGGCGCGGTGCTGAACGCGCATCAGAAATTCGCCGCGGTCGCGGTCGCGCCGGTGCTCTTCAACGTCGGCATCGTCGCCGGCCTCTTCGCCGCGCCGATCTTCCCGACGCCCGCCCATGGCGCCGCGGTCGGCGTGACGCTCGCCGGCGTCGCGGAGGTGCTGGTGGTCGGCTGGGCCGCGTGGCGGCAGGGCGTGTTGCCGGGCTTCGCGCTGCCGCGGCTCGATCCGGCCGTGCGCACCTTCCTGGTGCGGCTCGGGCCGGCGGTGATCGGCTCCGGCGCCTCGCAGATCGCCATCTTCGCGGACACGATTCTCGCCGCCTCGCTGCCGACCGGCGCCGTCTCGGCACTCTATTACGCGGACCGCATCTATCAGCTGCCCGTCGGCGTGATCGCGGTCGCGCTCGGCACGGTGCTGCTGCCGGAACTCTCCGAGCGCTTCGCCCGCGGCGACATCGCCGGCGCCCGCGCGGCAAGGCGGCGCGCCCTGATCGTCAGCGTCATCGTCACCGCGCCCTTCGTGCTCGCCTTCACACTCTTCGCCGACGACATCATCCGCCTCGTCTTCGCCCATGGGGCGTTCAAGCCAGAGGCAGTCGCGCGCGCCGGCGACACGCTCGCGGCCTACGGGCTCGGCCTCCTGGCGGTGGTGATGCTTCGACCGGTGGTGAGCGGCTTCCAGGCGCGCGGCGACACGCGCACGCCCATGCTGGTCGGCCTCGGCGTGCTGGTCGTCAACGTTTCGCTGAAGATCGCCCTGACCGGCAGCATCGACGTGCAGGGCCTCGCGCTCGCCACCTCGGCCGCCGCCTGGTGCAACCTGGCGATCCTGTGGGTGCTGACGCTCCGGATGGAACAGTCCGTCGCCGTCCCGCCGCCGAAGCCGGACTGAGCGCGTGGTACGGTCGAAAGCGGCCGGTCACATGTTGAGGTAGAGGATCGCGGCGTTGAGGACGGACGCGAAGCTGACCCAGGCCACATAGGGCGTGAACAGCCACATGGCCGGCCGGTCGACCGGCGCGGCCTTGACGGTCGTCGTCACCACCGCGACCCAGAACGGCACGATGACGATGAGGCCGAGGAGCGGGCTCTGCATAGCGAAGAAGGCCGGCGACCAGGCCCCGTTGAGCACGATCTGCACCCACCACCACTTCAACGCCGTGGACCGCGCGGGCGACGGCGGCGCCTTCCACAGGCGATAGCCCGCATAGGCGATCATGCCGTAGAGCACCATCCAGACCGGCCCGAACACCCAGCTGGGCGGGTTGAACCAGGGCTTGCGGAGGCCAGCATACCACGTCGGGATATTCGGCGTAGTGGCCAGCCCGGCGAGCGCGGCCAACCCGTAGCAGACCGCCACGAAGCCGCCGAGGACGATGAGGTCGCGGTTGGCGGGGAGCGCGCGGCGCCGGGGCATGGGAAGATCGGACATGAACGGGCCTCCTCGGCAGATGCGTGATTTCAATGCAAGAACGAGGCGGATGATCCGAAAGCGGAAGCCTGGCGGCGATCAAAGGGGCGTGAAGCGGCCCTAACATCGCGGCTGGTCCAGGAAGACGGCGCGTCAACGCGCCACGGTCCGGATCCAGTCGCGGAACCGGATCGCGCTCTCCGACAGGGGCATGTCGGTCGGATGCACGAGATAGAAGGCGTTGTCGGAGACGAGCGAGGAGGCGATCGGCCGGATCAGGTCGCCGCGCGCGATGAAATCCTCCGCGAGCCGCTGGCCGCACAGCGCGATGCCCTCGCCGCGCAAGCACGTCTGCAGCAGGATCAGGTAGTTGTCGAAACTGAGCGAGCGCCGGGTCGGGACCATGCCGACGCCGAGCGCCTTGAACCAGGCGTCCCAGGTGACCCAGTTGCGATCGAATGCGCCGAGATGCAGGAGCGTCTCGTCGAGCAGGTCCTCGACCCGCGCGAGGCGCCCGCGCCCGGCCATGTAGGAGGGCGCGCAGACCGGATAGATCTCGTTGCCGAAGAGCCGCTCCGCCGCCACGCCCAGCCATTGCCCGGACCCGTAGCGGATCGCCACGTCGATGCCGGCCGAGACGAGGTCGGAGACCGGCGCGGAGGCGACCAGCTTCAGGTCGATGTCGGGATTGGCCGCGCGGAACTCGCCGAGCCGGCCGACCAGCCAATAGCTCGCGAAGGTCACCGAGGAGGAGACGGTCAGGTCCTTCGGCCCGCGCCGCCGGCGGATGTCGACGCAGACGGTCGCGATATATTCGAGGCCCATGGTCACGGCCTGGTGCAGGCGCGAGCCGTCCTTGGTCATCACGAGGCCGCGCGCCTGGCGCTGGAACAGCGGCCCGCCGAGCGAGGCCTCCAGCGCCTGGATCTGGCGCGACACCGCCGCCTGCGTCAGCCCCAGTTCGCCGGCCGCACGGGTGAAGTTCAGGTGCCGCGCGGCGGCCTCGAAGATCACCAGGCTGTTGACCGGCGGAAGCGTGCGGCGGAGCGAGGCCATGGATCTCCAGGAACGGGGCGGCCCGGTGAACGGGCCGCGTCAGGCGAGTTCGACGACCTTGCCGTCCTCGAGCGTGATGCGCCGGTCCATCAGGCCGGCGAGCTCCATGTTGTGGGTCGCGATCAGCGCGGCGAGCCCGGAGGCGCGCACGAGCGCGGCGAGCGCCTCGAACACGTAATGCGCGGTCTTCGGATCGAGATTGCCGGTCGGTTCGTCGGCGAGGATCAGGCGCGGCACATTGGCGACGGCGCGGGCGATGGCGACGCGCTGCTGCTCGCCGCCGGAGAGCTCGGACGGGCGGTGCTCGGCGCGGTCCTTGAGCTTCATGTAGTCGAGGAGCTGCAGCGCGCGCGCCCGCGCGGTCGGCCGGTCGAGGCCGCGGATCATCTGCGGCAGCATGATGTTCTCGATCGCGGTGAATTCCGGCAGCAGGTGGTGGAACTGGTAGACGAAGCCAATCTCCAGCCGGCGCATGCGCGTGCGCTCGGGATCGCCGAGCCGCCCAGCCTCGCGGCCGCCCACATGCACCTCGCCGCCGTCCGGCTTTTCGAGGAGGCCCGCGATGTGGAGGAGCGTCGACTTGCCGGCGCCCGACGGCGCGATGAGCGCGACCACCTCACCCGGCCGGATGGTGAGGTCGGCGGCGCGCAGCACTTCGAGGAAGCGCTTGCCCTCCGGGTAGCGACGGCTGACCCCGACCAGGCGCAGCGCCGGATTCGGGTCCGGATCGGTCCGGCGCAGGTCGCCGGCGAGCCGGCCGTCGTTGCCGTCGGCCATCATTCGTACCTCAGCGCTTCGACCGGATCGAGCTTCGCCGCCTTCCAGGCCGGATAGATCGTCGCGAGGAGAGACAAGGTCAGCGCGAGCAGCACGACCGAACTCGTCTCGCCGGTCTGCATCACGGCGGTCATCCGGGTCAGGAAGTAGATCTCCGGCGGATAGAGCTGGGTGTTGAGGAGCCAGGAGAGGCCCTGCCGGATCTGCTCGATGTTGCGGCAGAGCAGGATGCCGAGGCCGAAGCCGGCGAGCGTGCCGAGCGTGCCGATCGAGGCGCCGGTGATGAAGAAGATGCGCATGATAGAGCCGCGCGTCGCCCCCATGGTGCGCAGGATGGCGATGTCGCGGCCCTTGTCTTTCACCAGCATGGTGAGGCCCGCGATGATGTTGAGCGCGGCCACGAGCACGATCAGCGTCAGGATCATGAACATCACGTTCCGCTCCACTTCGAGCGCGGAGAAGAAGGTGACGTTCCTGAACCGCCAGTCCTGCACATAGACCGAGCGCTGCGCCGCGATCTCGATCGGCTTCGTCAGCGCGCCGACCGAGTCGGGGTCGTCGACCGACACCTCGATGGCGGTGACCTGATCGTCCATGTTGAACAGCGACTGCGCCTCGGCGAGCGGCATGAACACGAAGGCGTTGTCGTATTCCGACATGCCCATCTGGAAGATCGCGCCGACCGGGAAGGCCATCACCCTTGGCGTGACGCCGAACGGCGTGACATTGCCGCGCGGGGTCACGAGCGTGATGCGGTCGCCGATGCGCAGGCCGAGATTGGCCGCGAGCCGGGAGCCGATGGCCACGCTGCGGGCGGTGTCGAAGCCGTCGAGCGAACCGAACTTCACGTTCGAGGCGATCAGCGAGATCTTGTCCAGGTCCTCCTTGGTGACGCCGCGCGCGAGCACGCCGAGCGCGGTCTTCGGGTTGGGCCCCGACGAGAGCGCCTGCCCCTCGACGAAGGGGATCGCGTACTTGACCCCCTTCACGAACGAGATCCGCTCGGCCACCTCGTTGAAATCGTTGAATTTCTGGTCGGTCGGGAAGATGATCATGTGGCCGTTCAGGCCGAGGATCTTGTTGAGCAGCTCGGCGCGGAAGCCGTTCATCACCGCCATCACGGTGATCAGCGTGGCGACGCCGAGCATGATGCCGATGAAGGAGAAGCCGGCGATGATGGAGATGAAGGTCTCCTTCCGGCGCGAGCGCAGATAGCGCGAGGCGATCATCCACTCATAGGGCGAGAACGGCCGCGTGCCCGTCGGCTCGCCGGCGGACGGCCCGGTCGCCGGAGCCGTCGCCGGGCCGGGCTTCACGGCCTCTGCCACGGCCGGGCCGGCCGGTTCGGTTGGCTTCGCCGTCTCGGCCGCCGTGTCGGTCGCCATGAGCCGGGGTCTCTCTCTCTAAGTTCGGGTCAGCTTGTCGATCGCGGCGGCCGGCGACAGAAGCTCGCGCTCGCCCGTGGCGCGACGCTTCAGTTCGACCTTGCCTTCCGCCAACGACTTCGGTCCGACGATCAGCTGCCAGGGCAGGCCGATCAGGTCCATGGTGGCGAATTTCGCCCCCGCGCGCTGGTCGGTGTCGTCGTGCAGCACGTCGAGCCCGGCGCGGGTGAGCGCCCGGTCGAGCTCGCCGGAGGCGGCGTCTGTCGCGGCGTCGCCGGGCTTCATGTTGATCAGGCCCACATGGAACGGCGCCACCGAATCGGGCCAGACGATCCCCGCCTCGTCGTGGCTCGCCTCGATCAGGCCGGCGACCACGCGCGAGACGCCGACGCCGTAGGAGCCCATATGCACGACGCGCTCGGTGCCGTCCGGCGCCGAGACCTTGGCGCCGAGCGGCTCGGAATATTTCGTGCCGAAATAGAAGATGTGACCCACCTCGATGCCGCGCGCGGTGACGCGCTGGTCCTCGGGAATCGCCGCGAAGGCCGCCTCGTCGTGCTTCTCTTCGGTCGCCGCATAGGGCGTGGTCCAGGCCTTCACGATCGGGGTCAGGTCGGCCCCGAAGTCGGTGTCCTCGCCGGGCACGGGCATGTCCAGGAGATCCCGGTGGCAGAACACCTGACTCTCGCCGGTCGATGCGAGGATGATGAATTCGTGGCTCATGTCGCCGCCGATGGGGCCCGAATCGGCGCGCATCGGAACCGCCTTCAGCCCGAGCCGCGCGAATGTGCGCAGATAGGCGACGAACATCTTGTTGTAAGCGTGGCGCGCGCCTTCCTGGTCGAGGTCGAACGAATAGGCGTCCTTCATCAGGAATTCGCGGCCGCGCATCACGCCGAAGCGGGGACGCACCTCGTCGCGGAATTTCCACTGGATATGGTAGAGGTTGAGCGGCAGGTCGCGGTACGAACGCACCGCGCTGCGGAAGATGTCGGTGATCATCTCCTCGTTGGTCGGGCCATACAGCATCTCCCGCTCGTGGCGGTCCTCGATGCGCAGCATCTCCTTGCCGTAGTCGTCGTAGCGGCCGGATTCGCGCCAGAGTTCGGCGGGCTGGATGGTCGGCATCAGCACTTCGAGCGCGCCCGCGCGGTTCTGCTCCTCGCGCACGATCTGGCCGACCTTGGCGAGGACGGCCTGGCCGAGCGGCAGCCAGGAATAGATCCCCGCCGCCTGCTGGCGAATCATGCCCGCGCGCAGCATCAGCCGATGCGAGACGATCTCCGCCTCTTTCGGATTCTCCTTGAGGATGGGCAGGAAGTATCGCGACAACAGCATGTGGGCCTCGGGCACGGCGGAAACGAAGCGGCGCCGGCGCTGCCGGCTGGCCGACACAGAAACCCGATGGGCCGGCAAAAGACAAGGGCGGCGCCCTCGGATGGCCGCGCCCGGCGCTGTCCCGGCCCGCTCAGGCCGGCGCGCGACGGCGCGGCCGGGCGCGCCGAAAGGGCTCGCGGCGGAGCCGCCGCGCGGGGTCGTTGGCGCTGTCAAGAAAACGCAAAAAACATGGGCTCGCGTTGCACAAAATGATGACAAACGTAGTTTCGCTCGATATGGTCCAGTCCATAAGACCTGGGTCCGCCAGGGAGGTTCAACCTCCCGGACAGACGAGACCCAAAGAGGCATCGCGGTCTAAGTCTTGGGAGGAAGGGTTCCGGGCGCACCTTAAGGCTGCCGCCGCTCTTTCGATAGCTGTCAGGGGCTGTCGCTGGAGACAAGGAACCAAGACGCGCAACTCAAGAAAAGCAAGGCGGAAACGCCTTGCTTTTTTTATTTGCCGGCTAGCCCAATAAGGCCAAGCCCTTCTGATTGATCGGTAAGTTCAGCCGCCCGGCGCGCCCGGTCGCGGGCGGATGTGTTGCGGGGCGTTCCGCATTCAGAACGGCGCCCCGAGCAGGGGGATGTCGGAAAGCTTCAGCCCCGAGTTCCTCAACCACAAGAATGCCAGGAACACGAGCCCCGAAATGATCGTGGTGACGAGCGCCTTGCGCACCAGCATGGGCCGCGCGGGCGCCGCGCCCTCGGTGCCGGGCGTGACCTCGCCCTCCTCCTGCTGGGTGCGCACGCCGAACGGCAGCACTGTAAAAAGCACGATCCACCATATGATGAAATAAATGGCAATTCCGGTTCCGATCGTCATGTGACCTCGTCGCCCCTCGGGCCAGTCGCCTCGGCCTCGACGCCCCTCGTCGGTCGCCACGGAACCGCCGCATCGTCCGACCGCCCGCCGCCTCCCGTGCCGAGTTGAAGGCGGCGCGGCGGCGGTCCGTCAAGCCTGTTCGAGTTCAACCAGCGTGCCGCAGAAATCCTTGGGATGGAGGAACAGCACCGGCTTGCCGTGGGCGCCGATCTTAGGCTCGCCGCTGCCGAGCACCCGCGCGCCCTCCGCCTTCAGGCGGTCGCGGGCGGCGATGATGTCGTCCACCTCGTAGCAGATGTGATGGATCCCGCCGTCCGGGTTCTTGTCCAGGAATTTCGCGATCGGGCTGTCGGCGCCGAGCGGCTCCAGGAGCTCGATCTTGGTGTTGGGCAGTTCGATGAACACGACGGAGACGCCGTGGTCGGGCTGCGGCGTCACCGCCGTCACGGTCGCGCCGAGCGTGCCGCGGTAGACGGCCGCCGCCGCCGCGATGTCCCGGACCGCGATGGCCACATGGTTCAGCCGTCCGATCATCGAGGCCTCCTCGCTTCGCCGCCGCCGCGACCGTCGCGGCCGGGCGGGTCCCAAGGTCTAGGCGACGCGCTGAAAAGCGGCAACCCGGCCGTTCGGCGAAGTGGCGCGGCGCTTGCGCGCAAGCAGGGCACTGGCCGGCCGCGCTATTCGGTCTCCAGGATGAGCACCTCGACGATCGGCTTCTTGCCCCAGCGCTCGTTGACCGCGGCGCGCACCGCCCGGGTCACCGCGTCGGTGACGAGGTCGAAGTCGCGCCGCTTCGGCCGCGGCAGGTTGTCGAGCGTCTGCTCCACCGTGTCGCCCACGATGTCGATGAAGAGCGCCCCCGAGCGGTCCCGCTCCGGAATGCCGATCAGCGCCACTTCGGGCTCGGACGTGATGCCGCCTTTCACGTCGAGGCTGAAGGCGACCGCGATGGCGCCCGCGAAGGCGGATTTGCGCCGCTCCCGCACGCCGGACTCGTCGGGCTTCACGAGCAGGCGCCCGTCGCGGAAGAGGCGGCCGGCGGCGACCTCCTCGGTCAATTCCGCGCGGCCCGGCGCGAGCCGGACCATCTTGCCGTTGCCGCCGACCACCACCTCGCGCACGCCCTGCGCGGCGGCGAAGCGCGCATGGGCGGCGAGGTGCAGCGCCTCGCCATGGACGGGAATCGCGACCTCGGGCCTGACCGCCTCATACATCATGGCGAGTTCGCCGCGGCGCGGGTGACCCGACACGTGAACGAGGGCGTCGCGGTCGGTCACGATCGTCGCGCCCTGCTTGGCGAGCCCGTTCATGACCGCGTTCACCGCCTTCTCGTTGCCGGGAATCGTGCGCGAGGAGAAGATGACGATGTCGTCCTTGGAGAGCGCCACGTTGCGGTGCTCGTTGTTGGCGACCTTGGCGAGCGCCGCGCGGGCCTCGCCCTGGCTGCCGGTCATCAGCGCCACGACCTTGTCGCGCGGCAGATAGCCGAAGGCGTCCTCGCCGAGCACCTCGGCCATGCCGTCGAGCAGGCCGAGCTCGGTCGCCACGTCGATCGAGCGGTGCATCGCCCGACCGAGCACGACCACATGGCGCCCGTTCACCCGCGCCGCGTCGGCGACCGCACGGATGCGGCCCACATTCGAGGCGAAGGTGGTGACCACGACGCGGGCCGGCGCGTCGCGCACGATGCCGGCGAGCGAGGCCGCCACCTCGCGCTCGCTCGGCGAGATGCCCTCGCGCACCACATTGGTCGAATCGCAGACGATCGCGCGGACGCCCTCGTCGCCGAGTTCCCGGAAGCGCTGAAGGTCGGTCGGCGCGCCCATCACCGGCGTCTCGTCGATCTTCCAGTCGCCCGTGTGCACGACGAGGCCGAGCGGCGTGCGGATGGCGAGCGCGGTCGATTCGGGGATCGAATGCGCCACATTGATCGCCTCGATGTCGAACGGCCCGAGCGTCCAGCGGTCGCCCGCCTGGAACGAACGCACCTCCACATCGGGCTTGCCCTGCTCGCCCTCCGCCTTGGCGGCGAGCAGACCGGCGGCGAAGGGCGTCATGAACACCGGCACCTTGAGCCGCGGCCACAGGTCGAGCAGCGCGCCGAAGTGGTCCTCGTGCGCATGGGTGATCACGATGCCGAGGAGATTGCGCCGCTCGGCCTCGATGAAGCCGATGTCGGGCAGGATGACATCGACGCCCGGCTCGTCGAATTCGTTCGCGAAGGTGATGCCGAGGTCCACCATCAGCCACTTGCGCGCGCCCTTCGGGCCGAAGCCGTAGAGCGACAGGTTCATACCGATCTCGCCGACCCCGCCGAGCGGCAGGAAGACGAGTTCGTCGCCGTCGCGTCTCTTCACCATACTCAGGTCCTTCACCGGCGCCGCGCGGCGCCGCCATCCACAAGGGTCCCGGCTTTAGGCCAAAGTCCGGCGGCGGGAAAGGTCGCCGGAGGAAATGACAGGGCCGTCCGGGGACGTCCCTGCAAAGGCGCGGCCACGGCTCAGCCGAGCGGCGCCGACGCAAAATGCACTTCGCCCGCGGCGATCAGCCGGGCGGCGCCGTCGGGGGCGCGGAGCACGAGGCGGCCTTCGGGGTCGATCGTCTCGAACACGCCGGTCACCTGATCGCGCCCGATCGTGACCGAGACGGGACGGCCGACACCCGCGGCACTGGCGCGCCACTCGTCGAGGATGCGGTCGAGCCCCCTGCCCTCGTCCCAGTCCGCATGCACAGCCACGAAGGCGTCGGTCAGCCGCGCGAACACGGTGGCGGCGTCCGGGGCGGCGTCGGCGCCCGCGCCCAGGGCCGCGAGCGAGGTGGCCGGATAGGGCAGCCCGGTCGGGGCGGTGGCGACATTGACCCCGATCCCGACCACGACGGCGATGCGGCCGCCCGGCAATTGCTCCGCCTCGAGCAGGATGCCGGCGAGCTTGGCGCCACCGGCGAGGAGATCGTTCGGCCATTTCAGCCTGAGATCGTCGGCGCCGTCCGGACGCGCCGCCGCCATGAGCGGCGCCACGGCGCGCCGGAGCGCGAGGCCTGCGACGAAGCCGAGCGTCGCCGCCACCGCATGGGGCACGCGCGTCACGGTGAGGAGGCTCGCCGCCACATTGCCGGGCGGCGTCGACCAGCTGCGCCCGCGCCGGCCCCGACCCGCGGTCTGCTCGCCGGCGAACACCCAGAGGCCGCCCGGATCGCCGGCGCGGGCGCGCTCCATCGCTTCCGTGTTGGTCGAGCCGATCCGGTCGAAGGCGGCAAGGCGATAGCCGGCGGCGAGCGCGCTCTCGCCGAGGGCGATCCCCATCAGAAGAGGCTCTTCGCCGCCGCGCCGGCGGCGACGGTGAGCGGGTGGCCGAAGAACACGAAGGTGACGACGAACACGCCGGAGAGCGCGAGCACGACCCGAAGCTCCATCGCCATGGGCGTGAAGGCGGGCTTCGGTTCGTCGAAATACATGAGCTTGACGATGCGCAGGTAATAGTAGGCGCTGACCACGCTGGTGACGGCGCCGATGACCGCGAGGGTGTAGAGCCCGGCCTGCACGGCGGCAAGGAACACATAGAGCTTGCCGAAGAAGCCGGCGAGGATCGGAATGCCGGCGAGCGAGAAGAGCAGCATGGCGAGCGCGGCCGCGACCATCGGCTGGGTGCGGCTGAGGCCGGCCAGTTCGCCGATCTCCTCGACCGGCCCGTCGGCGCGGCGCATGGCGAGGATGCAGGCGAAGGTGCCGAGCGTCATGGCGAGATAGATCGCGACATAGATGATGACGCTCTCGACCCCCTGCTGGGTGCCGGCGGCGAGGCCGACCAGCGCGTAGCCCATGTGGCCGATCGACGAATAGGCCATCAGCCGCTTGATGTTCGACTGGCCGATCGCGGCGAAGGAGCCGAGCACCATCGAGGCGATCGAGATGAACACGATGATCTGCTGCCAGTCCTTCGTCACCGGCCCGTAGGCGTCGATGACGAGGCGGGTCAGGAGCGCGGTCGCGGCGATCTTCGGGGCGGCGGCGAAGAACGCGGTCACCGGCGTCGGCGAGCCCTCGTAGACGTCGGGCGTCCACATGTGGAACGGCACGGCGGAGATCTTGAAGGCGATGCCCGCGAGCACGAACACGATGCCGAAGGTGAGGCCGAGCGAGGAGCCGTTCTGCTGCACCGCGGTGGCGATGCCGAGGAAGGTCGTGTTGCCGGTGAAGCCGTAGGTGAGCGACGCGCCGTAGAGCAGCATGCCGGAGGACAGCGCGCCGAGCACGAAATATTTGAGGCCCGCTTCGGTCGACCGCACATTGTCGCGGTTGATCGCGGCGAGCACGTAGAGCGACAGCGACTGCAGCTCGAGGCCGAGATAGAGCGCGATCAGGTCGTTCGCCGAGATCATCAGCATCATGCCGGTGGTGGCGATGACGATCAGGATCGGGAACTCGAAGCGGTCGAACTTCTCCCGCTCGGCGAAGTCGACCGACATCAGGATCGCGAAGCCAGAGCCAATCAGGGTCAAAAGCTTCATCATCCGCGCGAACGGATCCATCACGAAGGCGCCGCCGAAGGTGGTGCCCATGCTGGGTGCCAGGAGCACGACGAGGAAGACGACGAGCACCAGCGCGCCCGACAGGATCGCGATCAGCCGGCCCGACCGCTCGCCGATGAAGACGCCGAGCATGAGAAGCGCGAGCGCGCCTCCGGCGAGCAGCATCTCCGGCAGCGCGGGATGGAGGTCATGGACAGGCATCACGGTCGTCATTCCTTCGAAGGGCCGCGGCCGGTGCCGCGATGGATCGTCGTGGTCGAGGGACGGCGCGCCCGGCCCGTCACGGCGCGAGCATCGCCGTCTTGGTCGCCGCCTCGAGGGCCGCGTGATACTGGGTCAGGAGCGCGTTCACCGAGGCAGCGGTCGTGTTGAGGATCGGCTGCGGCCAGACGCCGTAGAGGATCGTCACCACGACGAGCGGATAGAGGATCGCCTTCTCCCGCAGGTCGAGGTCGAGCATGCCCTTGAGGCTCGGCTTGTCGAGCACGCCGAACACGACCCGGCGATAGAGCCAGAGCGCGTAGCAGGCCGACAGGATCACGCCGGTGGTGGCGAAGAAGGCGACCCAGGTGTTGGTCTGGAACGCGCCCATCAGCGTCAGGAACTCGCCGACGAAGCCGGACGTGCCGGGCAGCCCCACATTGGCCATGGTGAAGACCAGGAAAGCCACCGCGTACCAGGGCATGCGGTTCACGAGCCCGCCATAGGCGGCGATGTCGCGCGTGTGCATGCGGTCGTAGATGACGCCGACGCAGAGGAACAGCGCGCCCGACACGAAGCCGTGGCTGATCATCTGGTAGATGCCGCCCTGCACGCCCTGCTGGTTCGCCGCGAAGATGCCCATGGTCACGAAGCCCATATGGGCGACCGACGAATAGGCGATCAGCTTCTTCACGTCCTCCTGCATCAAGGCGACGAGCGAGGTGTAGATGATCGCGACGACCGAGAGCGTGAAGACGAGCGGCGCGAAGTCCGCCGAGGCGAGCGGGAACATCGGCAGCGAGAAGCGCAGGAAGCCGTAGCCGCCCATCTTCAGGAGGATGGCGGCGAGCACGACCGAGCCCGCGGTCGGCGCCTCCACATGCGCGTCCGGCAGCCAGGTGTGCACCGGCCACATGGGCATCTTCACCGCGAAGCTCGCGAAGAAGGCGACCCAAAGCCAGGCCTGCATCTCGGCCGGGAACTTGTGCGTCAGAAGCGTCGGGATGTCGGCGGTGCCGGCCTGCCAGACCATCGCCAGCATGGCGATGAGCATCAGGACCGAGCCGAGCAGCGTGTAGAGGAAGAACTTGAACGAGGCATAGACGCGCCTCGGCCCGCCCCAGACGCCGATGATGATGAACATCGGGATCAGGCCGGCCTCGAAGAACACGTAGAAGAGCATGAGGTCGAGCGCGCAGAAGACGCCGATCATCAGCGTCTCGAGCACCAGGAAGGCGATCATGTATTCCTTCACCCGATGCTCGACGCTCTCCCAGCTGGCCAGGATGCAGAACGGCATGAGGAAGGTGGTGAGGATGACGAAGAGCACCGAGATGCCGTCGACGCCCATATGGTAGTTGAAGTAGCCGCCGAGCCATTCCGTCTTCTCGGTCAGCTGGAAGCCCGGATCGGAAGGGTCGAAGCGGGCGAGGATCAACAGTGAGACGAGGAAGGTGAAGGCCGTCGTCATCAGCGCGATGACGCGGATGTTGCGCCGCGCCACCGCGTCGTCGCCGTCCACGAAGGCGATGAAGGCGACGCCCACCAGGGGCAGGAAGGTGACGATGGTCAACAGGGGCCAGCCAGCCATCAGCGCGCTCCTCCGAACATCATCCAGGTCACGAGCGCGGCGACGCCGATCATCATGACGAAGGCATAGTGATAGACGTAGCCGGTCTGCAGCCGCACCACGCGGTTGGTGATGTCGACGACCCATTGCGAGACGCCGTCCGGCCCGAAGCCGTCGATCACCTTGCCGTCGCCCTCCTTCCACAGGAAGCGGCCGAGCCACATGGCCGGGCGGACGAACAGGAAGTCATAGAGCTCGTCGAAGTACCACTTGTTGAGCAGGAACTGGTAGAGCCAGTCGTAGCGCGCCGCGAGCCGGGCCGGGATCGAGCGGTCGACCACGTAGAACTGGTAGGCTGTGACGAAGCCGATCGCCATCATGATGAAGGGCAAGGCCTGCACCAGCCCGGGCACGTGGTGCATCGTCTCGATGATCCGGTTGTCCTCGCGGATGAACAGCGAGCCCTTCCAGAAGTGGTTGTAGGCGCCCGAGATCTCCTCCCAGCTGTGGCCGTGGCCGAGGAAGCTCGCGGTGAACAGCATGCCGGCGAAGACCGCGCCGAAGGCGAGGATCATCAGCGGCACGGTCATCACCGGCGGGCTCTCGTGCACGTGGTCCATCACCTCCCTGGAGGCGCGCGGCGCGCCCCAGAAGGTGAGGAAGATCAGCCGCCACGAGTAGAACGAGGTGAACAGCGCGGCGACGGCGAGCAGGAAGAACGCATAGCCCGACATGGCGTTGGTCGCCGCATAGGTCGATTCGATGATGGCGTCCTTCGAGTTGAAGCCCGCGAAGCCGATCGGCCCGAACGGGATGCCGAAGCCGGTCAGCGCCAGCGTCCCGATCACCATCATGGCGTAGGTGAGCGGGATCTTGTCCTTGAGCCCGCCCATGTGGCGGATGTCCTGCTCGTTCGAGACGGCGTGGATCACCGAGCCGGCGCCGAGGAACAGGAGCGCCTTGAAGAAGGCATGGGTGAAGAGGTGAAAGATGCCGGCCGAATAGGCACCGACGCCGAGCGCGGCGAACATGTAGCCGAGCTGCGAGCAGGTCGAATAGGCGATCACGCGCTTGATGTCGTTCTGCACGAGACCGACGGTCGCGGCGAAGAAGGCCGTGGTGGCACCGACCAGCGTCACCACATTGAGCGCGAAGGGCGCGTGCTCGAACAGCGGCGACAGCCGCGCGACCATGAACACGCCGGCCGTCACCATGGTGGCGGCGTGGATGAGCGCGGAGACCGGGGTCGGGCCCTCCATGGCGTCGGGCAGCCAGGTGTGCAGCAGGAACTGCGCGGACTTGCCCATCGCGCCCATGAAGAGGAGCAGGCAGACCACCGTCAGCGCGTCGAAATCGCCGCCGAGGAAGTGCATCGGCTTGCCGATCACCGCCGGCACATTGGCGAAGATGGTCGCGAACTCGACCGAGTTGAACAGGGCGAACACGCCGAAGATGCCGAGCGCGAAGCCGAAGTCGCCGACCCGGTTGACCACGAAGGCCTTGATGGCGGCGGCGTTCGCCGAGGGCTTCTGGTACCAGAAGCCGATCAGCAGATAGGAGGCGACGCCGACGCCCTCCCAGCCGAAGAACATCTGGACGAGGTTGTCGCTCGTCACCAGCATCAGCATGGCGAAGGTGAAGAACGACAGATAGGCGAAGAAGCGCGGCCGGTGCGGGTCGTGCGCCATGTAGCCGATCGAATAGACGTGGACGAGCGCCGACACGGTGTTGACGACGATCAGCATGACGCAGGTGAGCGTGTCGATCCGGAGCGCCCAGTCGACCGAGAGAGCGCCCGACTGCATCCAGGTCATCACCGGCACGCGGATCGGGTCCGCCGCCGGGCCGAGCGCATAGGTGACGAAGGCGACCCAGGAGAGCAGCGCGGAAACGATCAGGAAGCCCGACGTGACCCACATGGCGATGCGGTCGCCGGGCGCGTCGGCGTGATGGCCGTGCCCATGCCCGTCGTGCCCGTGGTCGTCGTGGCCGTGATGCGCGTGGTCGCCGTGGCCGTGACCATGGCCGGAGAGCCGCGCGGCGCCGGACGGGGCGGTCGGATGCGAGAAGAGCGCGATCGCGCCGGCGATGAGCGACCCGATCAGCGGCAGGAAGACGATGGCGAGATACATGAGCCGCTCAACCCTTCATCATGTTGATGTCTTCCACCGCGATCGAGCCGCGGTTGCGATAGAAGACGACGAGGATGGCGAGCCCGATCGCCGCCTCGGCGGCCGCGACGGTGAGCACCAGGAGCGCGAAGATCTGCCCGACGAGGTCGTTCAGGAAGACCGAGAAGGCGACGAAATTGATATTCACGGCGAGCAGGATGAGCTCGACGGACATCAGGATCACGATGACGTTCTTGCGGTTGATGAAGATGCCGAAGATGCCGATCGTGAACAGGATCGCGGCCACCGACAGGTAGTGCGACAATTGCAGTTCCATGGCCTACCCCCGTGCGGCGATCGGTGAGGATCGCCCGGCTTGTCCCGTCTCTTTTTCGCGTGGCGTCGCCGCCGGCGTCAGATGCCCTTGCCCGTCTCGACCTTGACCACCTCGATCGCCGTCGCCGGCCCGCGCGCGACCTGGCGCGCGATGTCCTGCCGCTTCACGCCGACCTTGTGGCGCAGCGTGAGGACGATCGCCCCCACCATCGCGACGAGGAGGATCATGCCCGCGGCCTGGAAGAAGAAGACGTATTTCGTGTAGAGCACCATGCCGATCGCGCGCGTGTTCGACATGTCGGCGAGCGCCGGGATCGGCTGCACCGGCTTCGCCAGCACGCCCGGCTGGATCGCCCATCCGCCCAGCACCATCATGAGTTCGACGAGCAGGATGGCGCCGATGACCGCGCCAATCGGCAGATACTGCAGGAAGCCGTGGCGGAGCTCGGTAAAGTCAACGTCGAGCATCATCACCACGAACAGGAACAAGACCGCGACCGCGCCCACATAGACGACGACCAGGATCATCGCCAGGAACTCGGCCCCGATTAGCACGAACAGGCCGGCGGCGTTGAAGAAGGCGAGGATCAGGAACAGGACCGAGTGCACCGGGTTCCTGGACGAGATCACCATGAACGCCGACGCGACCGTGATCGCGGCGAAGATGTAGAAGAATACGACTTGCAGGCCCATGGTCATCCCCGGATCCCCCTGGCCGGAGCCGGGGAGTTCGTTCCAATCCCGTTGCGCCGCCGGGCGGCCTGTTCTCGAGGAACGGCGGCGGCCCGGCAATCAAGCTTCAATCCCGCGTCGCGGTCGGGGCCGCGCCGCCCTCCGGCTCAGCGATAGGGCGCGTCCTGCGCCAGCGAGCGGGCGATCTCCCGCTCCCACCGTTCGCCGTTGGCGAGCAGCTTTTCCTTGTCGTAGTAGAGCTCCTCGCGCGTCTCCGTGGCGAATTCGAAGTTCGGCCCCTCCACGATGGCGTCGACCGGGCAGGCCTCCTGGCAGAAGCCGCAATAGATGCACTTCACCATGTCGATGTCGTAGCGCGTGGTGCGCCGCGTGCCGTCGTTGCGGCGCGGCCCGGCCTCGATGGTGATCGCCTGCGCCGGGCAGATCGCCTCGCACAGCTTGCAGGCGATGCAGCGTTCCTCGCCGTTCGGATAGCGGCGCAGCGCATGCTCGCCGCGGAAGCGGGCCGACACCGGATTCTTCTCGAACGGGTAGTTGATGGTCGCCTTGGGCTTGAAGAAATACCGCATCGAAAGCGCGAACGCCGACACGAACTCCTTCAGGAACAAGGCCTTGGCAGCCTGGTCGAGCCTCATTGAACCCTATCCCTCCTGAGCCCGCGTCATCCGCCGATCGAAGCCCCGAACCAGTAGCCGAGGCCGGCGAAGACGAGGCAATTCACCACGAAAACCACCTTCAGGATCGCGTCGAGGCTGGCCGGCGCCGCCCCGGAGCCCGGCGCGCCGGACGCGCTCCGCTTCTCCATGGCGCGCCGGATCAGCATGGCGACGAGCCCGTAGTCGATCACCCCGACCACGACCCCGACCGCGGCGCCGATCAGGCCCGGCAGCGACAGCTCCATCGCGATCCCCTCCCCTCAAGGCGCCCAGCCCGTCGCCTTGAGGACGCCGGCGACCACCACGACGGAGGCGAGCGAGATCGGCAGGAAGACCTTCCAGCCGAGCCGCATCAGCTGGTCGTAGCGGTAGCGCGGCACGAAGGCCTTGACCATCGCGAACATGAAGAACACCAGGAGGCACTTCGCCAGGAACCAGATGACGCCCGGGATCCAGGTGAAGGGCCACAGCCCGATCGGCGCCGTCCACCCGCCGAGGAACAGGATGGTGGTGAGCGCGCACATCGTGCCGATCGCCACATATTCCCCGAGCATGAACATCATGTAGGGGGTCGAGCCGTACTCGACCATGAAGCCCGCCACCAGCTCCGATTCCGCCTCGATCAGGTCGAAGGGCGGCCGGTTCGTCTCCGCCAGGGCCGAGACGAAGAAGATGATGAACATCGGGAAGAGCGGCAGGAAATACCAGTTGAGGAAGGTCAGCCAGGGCAGCCCGATCAGCGTGGCGAGGCCGCGCGTTTCCTGCGCGAGCACGATCTCGGAGAGGTTGAGCGAGCCGGCGCAGAGCAGCACCGTGATGATCACGAAGCCGATCGAGACCTCGTAGGAGACCATCTGGGCGGCCGAGCGGAGCGCGGCGAGGAACGGGTATTTCGAGTTCGACGCCCAGCCGCCCATGATCACGCCATAGACGCCGAGCGAGGAGATCGCGAAGATGTAGAGAATGCCCACATTGATGTTGGCGATCGCCCAGCCGAGCTGCACCGGCACCACCGCCCAGGCGGCGAGCGCGAGCACCGCGGTGAGGAGCGGCGCGAGCAGAAAGAGGCCCTTGTTGGCGCCGGCCGGGATCACCGGCTCCTTCAGCACGAATTTCAGAAGGTCGGCGAAGGACTGGAACAGGCCCCAGGGCCCGACCACGTTCGGCCCGCGGCGGAGCTGCACTGCCGCCCAGATCTTGCGGTCGGCATAGAGGATATAGGCGATCACGATGAGCAGCAGCGCCATCAGCAGGAACGACTGCGCGACCATCACGATGAGGGGCCAGAGATAGAGGGACCAGATCTCGCTCATGGGTGTCTCGGTCCCCTCATTCCGCCGCCGCGGCGGTCATGCGCTGGCGCGCGAGCGCCGAGCATTCGGCCATGGTGGCGCTGGCGCGCGTGATGGCGTTGGTCAGGTAGTAGTCGCCGATCGGGCTCGCGAAAGGCCGCCGGTCCATGGCGCCGCCGATCGCCGCGACCCGTTCGAGATCGGCCGCGTCGCCGTGGATGCGCTGGTCGATCGCCGCGAAATGCGGGTGGTCGGCGTAGAGCGCGCGGCGGAGCGCGGTCAGGCTGTCGAAGGGAAGCCGCGCGCCGACCACGTCGGAGAGCGCCCGCAAAATTGCCCAGTCCTCGCGCGCCTCGCCGAGCGGGAAGGCCGCGCGATTTCCGAGCTGCACGCGGCCCTCGGTATTGAGATAGGTACCGGACTTCTCCGTATAGGCCGCGCCGGGCAGGATCACGTCGGCCCGGTGCGCGCCGGCATCGCCATGGGTGCCGAGATAGACAACGAAGGTGTCGCCGAGCCGGCTCAAGTCGATCTCGTCGGCGCCGAGCAGGAAGAGGACGTCCGTGCCGCCGCCGAGCATCGCCGCCGTGTCGAGCCCGCCCTCGCCCGGCACGAAGCCGAGGTCGAGCGCGCCGACCCGCGCGGCCGAGGTGTGCAGCACCGCGAGGCCGTTCCACTCCGCCGTGGCCGCGCCGACGTCGCGGGCGAGCTTCGCCACTGCCGAGAGGATCGCAAGGCCGTCCGGCCGGGCGAGCGCGCCCAGGCCGAGGATGATCATCGGCCGCTTGGCGCCCTTCAGCGCATCGAGGAAGCCGATCGCGCCCGCCGCGAGCGCCTCGAGGGTCTCCGGGCCGGCGCCCAGATAGGTGACGTCGTAAGTGAGGTCGGCCGGCTCGCCGATCAGGCCGATCGGGAACTGGCCCATACGCCAGCGCTTGCGGATGCGGGCGTTGAGCACGGCCGCTTCCTTGCGCGGGTTGGAGCCGACGATCAGGAGCGCGTCCGCCTGCTCGATCCCCGCGATGCCGGGGTTGAACAGATAGGCGGCGCGGCCGAGCGCGGTGGTGAGTGCGTTCGGCTCCTGGCGCGCGTCCATGTTGCCGCTGCCGAGCCGCGCCATCAGGGCCTTCAGCGCGTAGAGCTCCTCGACGCTCGCGAAATCGCCCGCGATGGCGCCGATACGCCCCGGCGCCGCCGCCTTCACACGCGCGGCGACCGCCGCGAAGGCCTCCGGCCAGGAGGCCGCCTTGAGCTTGCCGCCGACCCGCACATAGGGCCGGTCGAGCCGCTGCGTCTTCAGGCCGTCGACCACGTGGCGGGTCTTGTCGGAGATCCACTCCTCGTTCACCGCCTCGTTGAGGCGCGGCAGGATGCGCAGCACCTCGCGGCCGCGCGTGTCGACCCGGATCGCCGAGCCGACCGCGTCCATCACGTCGATCGATTCGGTCTTGGCGAGCTCCCACGGCCGCGCCATGAAGGCATAGGGCCGCGAGGTGAGCGCGCCGACCGGGCAGAGATCGACCACGTTGCCCTGCAGCTCGGACGCCATCGCCGTCTCGAGATAGGTGGTGATCTCCACGTCCTCGCCGCGGCTGATCAGGCCGAGATCGCCGACGCCGGCCACTTCCGCCGTGAAGCGCACACAGCGCGTGCACTGGATACAGCGGTTCATGATCGTCTTGACCAGCGGGCCGATATACTTGTCCTCGACCGCCCGCTTGTTCTCGGCGAAGCGCGAGGCGTCCACGCCATAGGCCATGGCCTGGTCCTGCAAGTCGCATTCGCCGCCCTGGTCGCAGATCGGGCAATCGAGCGGATGGTTGATGAGCAGTAATTCCATGACGCCCTCGCGGGCCTTCTTCACCATCGGCGTGCGCGTGAAAACCTCGGGCGGCTCGCCGTTCGGGCCGGGCCGGAGGTCGCGCACTGACATGGCGCAGGAGGCCTGCGGCTTCGGCGGGCCGCCCTTCACCTCGACGAGGCACATGCGGCAATTGCCCGCGATCGACAGCCGCTCGTGGAAGCAGAAGCGCGGCACCTCGGCGCCGGCCGCCTCGCAAGCCTGCAGGAGCGTCGCCTCCGGGGCGATGTCGATCTCGTTGCCGTCGATCTTGATCTTGGCCATCTCTCCGCCTCAGACCTTCTCTTCCAGCCGCTTCAAGCGCTCTTCGAACTCGTCCAGTCGCTTCTGCACCGTGTCATGCCGGACATTCGCATGGGCAGCCATCCCGAGCGACGTGAAGAGGCTCTCGTGGACTTCGTCGAAGCGCTGGAAGACCTGCTCGAACAGCTTGGTGTGATCGCCCTGGGCGCGGCGGATCTCCGCTACGTCGTTCCGGACCTCCCGAAGCAGGCGCTCCATGAACTCTCCGCGATCCTCGGCCATCCCGTCCCTCACTCCGCCGCCACGTGACTGCAGGCGCGGCTCCGCCAAAGCTGTGCCTCCGCCACATGGCTCCAGCCGAACGCCTCGTCGCTGTCGCCATTCGCGCGAAGATGGGCGAGCCGGCCGAGCGCCTCGTCGAGGCTCGGCCGATGACCCTCCGGCACCCACCACATCACGAAATGCTGCAGGCCGAGCACCTCGAACCACTCGGCGCGGCGCTCGTAGAACTGCCGGTGCACCGTGTTCCAGACGAAGTTTTCCAGCGACGCCACGTCTTCCCAGACCGTCAGATTGGCGACGAACAACGGGTCGCCGTCGATCTTCGTCTCGGTGTTGCCGGTATCCGGCGCGCCCGAGCCTTCCATGATCCAGACGAAGCCCGGCATGCGCTTGTCGAGCCCGTTCACCCGGTCGAGCGCCTTCATGAAGTCGGCGAGGCGCGGATCGTCGGAGGGCGCGAGGAAGCGGCCGACATTCAACTGCGCGAGGTGATGGCCCGGCCGCTCGATCATGCGCTCACTCCGCCGCCGCCAGCGGCCGCTCGGCGGCGAGGCGCAGGGCGATGCGCTCCTCCATGACCGGCCGGAAGTGGCGGATGAGGCCCTGGATCGGCCATGCGGCGGCATCGCCGAGGGCGCAGATCGTGTGGCCCTCGATCTGCTTCGTGACGGTGAAGAGCGTGTCGATCTCGCGCACCGTCGCCTCGCCGCGGACCATGCGCTCCATCACCCGCCACATCCAGCCGGTGCCCTCGCGGCACGGCGTGCACTGGCCGCAGCTCTCGTGCTTGTAGAAATAGGAGAGCCGCGCGATCGCCCGGATGATGTCGGTCGACTTGTCCATCACGATCACGGCGGCGGTGCCGAGGCCCGAGCCGAGCCCGCGCAGCGCGTCGAAATCCATCGAGGCGTCGATGATCTGCGCGGCCGGCACGACCGGCACCGAGGCGCCGCCGGGGATCACCGCGAGGAGGTTGTCCCAGCCGCCGCGGATGCCGCCGCAATGCTTCTCGATCATCTCGCGGAAGGAGACGCCCATCTCCTCCTCGAAGGTCGCCGGCCGGTTGACGTGGCCGGACACGCAGAAGAGCTTGGTGCCGGTGTTGTTCGGCTTGCCGAGGCCGGCGAACCAGGCGCCGCCGCGGCGCAGGATGGTCGGGGCGACGGCGATGGATTCCACGTTGTTGACCGTGGTCGGGCAGCCGTAGAGGCCCACATTGGCCGGGAACGGCGGCTTCAGCCGCGGCTGGCCCTTCTTGCCCTCGAGGCTTTCGAGGAGCGCGGTCTCCTCGCCGCAGATATAGGCGCCGGCGCCGTGGTGGACGTAGAGGTCGAACGGCCAGCCGTTGACGTTGTCCTTGCCGATCAGCCGCGCCTCATAGGCCTCGTCGACGGCGCGCTGCAGCGCCTCGCGCTCGCGGATGAACTCGCCGCGCACATAGATGTAGCAGGCGTTGGCGCCCATCGCGAAGCTCGCGATCAGGCAGCCTTCGACCAGGTGATGCGGATCGTTCCTGAGGATCTCGCGGTCCTTGCAGGTGCCCGGTTCGGATTCGTCCGCGTTCACGACCAGATAGGCCGGGCGGCCGTCGGACTTCTTCGGCATGAACGACCATTTGAGCCCGGTCGGGAAGCCGGCGCCGCCGCGCCCGCGCAGGCCGGACGCTTTCATCTGGTCGATGATCCAGTCGCGCCCCTTGTCCAGGATCGCCTTGGTGCCGTCCCACGAGCCGCGCGCCATCGCGCCCTTCAGGCTCTTGTCCTGAAAGCCGTAGATATTGGTGAAGATGCGGTCCTTGTCCTGGAGCATGCGCCTCACGTCCTCAAGACAGCGTCACATCGACGAGACCAAGCCGGCGCTCGATGCGCTCGACACGATCCTCGAGGGTTCCCAGTCGTCCGTAGATGTTCGCGATCTCGGTCTGGGTCCCGAGCATGTGGGTTCTGATTCCTTGAAGCTCCTGCTTCAGGTCGCGTTGACCGTCCTCGATGCGGCCGAGCCGCGCCTGGATGGATTTCAGGACCTCGTAGATCAAGTCGCTGGTGACATGACCGTCGGTCATTGCGGCTTCTCCCCGATGTCCGAATTGGGACGCCAGCCGGCGGCGAGCTTCTTCGACTGCTCGATCCACTTGTCGCGCAGGGCGCGGCCGCGGAAGGCGCCGAGATGCTGGTCGATCCAGCGCAGATTCATCTCGTCCCAGGAGGCGATCTGGTCGAAATGCCAGACGCCGAGCTTGTGCAGCAGCGCCTCGAGCTTCGGACCGACGCCCCAGATGAGCTTCAGGTCGTCGCCATTGCCCGCGCGAGGGGCCTCGAGCAGCGCCGGCTTGTAATCGTCGGCGATGCGCTCGGCGGCCGCCAGCGGCTTCACCGAGGCGGGCGGCGGCGGCTCGTCGATCGGCGCGGGCGTCGGCGCCGGAGCGGCCGCGACCACGGGCGCCGCAGCCGGAGCGGCAGGCGCCGGAGCGGCGGCGGGCGCCGGAGCGGCCGGCTTCGCCTCGGCGACCGGCTCGGCCGCCGGCGCCGGCTTCGCGGCCGGTTCGGCCGGTTTCGGCGCGGCAGGTGCCGGCGCGGGCGGCGGCGCCACGGCGACGTCGCCGTCCGGCGGCGTCAACGCGATGTTGACGCGGTAGCGCCCGTCATAAAGGCCGGGATCGGTGAGGGTCAGCGCACCGCCCTCCGGCTCGGCGCCCGTCCTGCCGTTCTGCGGACCCGGCTTCGGCTTCTCGCCACGGGCAAAAGCATCGAGCACCGCGCCGAAGCTCTCGACCGTCAGGTCCTCGTAGCAGTCCGACCAGACCTGCACCATCGGCGCGTTCACGCAGGCGCCGAGGCACTCGACCTCTTCCCAGGAGAAATCGCCGTCGGCGGAGAGTTCGTGCTGGTGCGGCGCGATGCGCGACTTGCAGAGCGCGATCAGGTCGTCGGAGCCGCGCAGCATGCAGGGCGTCGTGCCGCACACCTGCACATGCGCCTTGCGGCCGACCGGCGCCAGCTGGAACATCGTATAGAAAGTCGCGACCTCGAGCACGCGGATGAAGTTCATGCCGAGCTTCTCGGCCATGAACTCGATGCAGGCGCGGCTCACCCAGCCCTCCTGCTCCTGCGCGCGGAAGAGAAGCGGGATGATCGCGGATGCCTGCTTGCCCGCCGGATACTTGGCGACGGTCGCCTCCGCCCACGCCGCGTTCTCGGGCGTGAAGGCGAAGGAGGCCGGTTGAACCTCGTCGGGGGCCAGTCTGCGTACAGCCATCGCGTCGATGCCCTAAACGTTCAGTTGAGCGGCCAGCACGGCGTCACCGCCGGCTTGGCCTTCGGGTCGGAATAGCCCGCGCCGCGGAACTCCACGAGCGTGCAGGCATAGTGCTTCGCGTCCTTCTTCAGGAGCGTGACGACCTCGCCCGGCCGGCCGTTGGTCGAGGTCGCGACGATCGTGAAGCCTTCGCCGAGGAGGTCGGCGATCGGCCTTGTCGGCTGCTGGTCGAGCGCCTGGCCGAAGGCGGGCGCCGCGGCGAGCGCGAGCGCGGCGGCGAGAACGAGCCTCGATGTCACCGGTCCACCTCCCCGAACACGATGTCGAGCGAGCCGAGGATCGCCGAGACGTCGGCCAGCATGTGGCCGCGGTTCATGAAATCCATGGCCGAGAGATGCGCGAAGCCCGGCGCGCGGATCTTGCAGCGATAGGGCTTGTTGGTGCCGTCGGAGACGAGATAGACGCCGAACTCGCCCTTCGGCGCCTCGACCGCCGCATAGACCTCGCCGGCCGGCACATGGAAGCCCTCGGTATAGAGCTTGAAGTGGTGGATCAGCGCCTCCATCGAGCGCTTCATCTCGCCCCGCTTCGGCGGCACGACCTTGCCGTCGCCGGAGCTCACGGGCCCGCGCCGCTCTGTCGAAAGGAGCCGCTCGCAGCACTGCTTCATGATCCGCGTCGACTGGCGCATCTCTTCCATGCGGATCAGGTAGCGATCGTAGCAGTCGCCGTTCTTGCCGATCGGGATGTCGAAGTCGAGTTCGGGATAGCACTCGTAAGGCTGCGACTTGCGCAGGTCCCACGGCGCGCCGGAGCCGCGCACCATCACGCCCGACATGCCCCAGTTCCACGCCTCTTCCAGGCTGATCACGCCGATGTCGACGTTGCGCTGCTTGAAGATGCGGTTCTCGGTCAGGAGCTCGTCGAGGTCGCGCACCGTGTTGGGGAACGTCTCGCAGAACCGGGCGATGTCCTCGACGAGCGCGTCCGGCAGGTCCTGGTGCACGCCGCCGACGCGGAAATAGGCCGCGTGCATGCGCGAGCCCGACGCCCGCTCGTAGAACATCATCAGCTTCTCGCGCTCCTCGAAGCCCCAGAGCGGCGGCGTCAGCGCGCCAACGTCCATGGCCTGCGTGGTGACGTTGAGAAGATGCGACAGGAGCCGGCCGATCTCGGCATAGAGCACGCGGATGAGCTGGCCGCGCTTCGGGATCTCGAGGCCGAGCAGCTTCTCGGCGGCGAGGCAGAAGGCATGCTCCTGGTTCATCGGCGCGCAATAGTCGAGCCGGTCGAAATAGGGGATCGCCTGCAGGTAGGTCTTCGCCTCGATCAGCTTCTCGGTGCCGCGATGGAGGAGCCCGATATGCGGGTCGACGCGCGTCACGACCTCGCCGTCGAGCTCGAGCACGAGGCGCAGAACGCCATGCGCCGCAGGGTGTTGCGGCCCGAAATTGATGTTGAAGTTGCGTTCGTGAGCTTCAGCCATGCCGGCGCCGCCTCAGTTCGCTTTGGGTTTCTCGTCGCCCGGCAGCACGTATTCGGTGCCTTCCCAGGGCGAGAGGAAATCGAAGTTGCGGAATTCCTGGTTGAGCCGCACCGGCTCGTAGACGACGCGCTTCTGCGCCTCGTCGTAGCGCACCTCGACGAAGCCGGTGAGCGGGAAGTCCTTGCGCAGCGGGTGGCCGTCGAAGCCGTAGTCGGTGAGGATCCGCCTGAGGTCCGGGTGCCCGGAGAACAGGATCCCGTAGAGGTCGTAGGCCTCGCGCTCGAACCAGTCGGCGCCCTTGAAAAGGCCCGTCGCGGAAGGAACCGGGGTCTCCTCGTCGGTCATGACCCGCACCCGGACGCGCGCGTTCAGGCTCGGCGACAGGAGGTGGTAGACGACGTCGAAACGCTTCTCCCGCGCCGGATAGTCGACCCCGCAGATGTCGACGAAGCTGATGAAGCGGCAGCCCGCGTCGTCGCGCAGGAAGGCGAGCACGTCGAGGATCGTCTCCGGAGTCGCGTCGAGCGTCGGCATGTCGACGCCCATCGACCAGCCGGTGATCCTGGCGCCGAGCGACGTGGCGATATGCTCGCCGAGAGAAGGTTGGCCGCCGTCCATGGGTTCGTCCTGTCGAGGGATTGGCGCCGGGCCGGACGGCTCAGCGCTCGATCGTTCCGGTCCTGCGAATCTTCTTCTGCAGCAGCAGCACGCCGTAGAGCAGCGCCTCAGCCGTCGGCGGGCAGCCCGGGACATAGATGTCGACCGGCACGACGCGGTCGCAGCCGCGCACCACCGCGTAAGAATAGTGATAGTAGCCGCCGCCATTGGCGCAGGAGCCCATGGAGATGACGTAGCGCGGCTCCGGCATCTGGTCGTAGACCTTGCGCAGCGCCGGGGCCATCTTGTTTGTGAGCGTGCCGGCGACGATCATCACGTCCGACTGGCGCGGGCTCGCGCGCGGCGCGAAGCCGAACCGCTCCGCGTCGTAGCGCGGCATCGACATCTGCATCATCTCGACCGCGCAGCACGCCAAGCCGAACGTCATCCACATGAGCGAGCCGGTGCGCGCCCAGTTGATCAGGTCGTCGGTCGCCGTGACGAGGAAGCCCTTGTCGGCGAGCTCGGCGTTGACCTCCAGGAAGAACGGGTCGTTGGCGCCGACCGGGCGGCCGGTGTTCGGGTCGATGATGCCCTTCGCCGCAGGCGCGACGGCGGGGCGGCCCGGCTCGATCAATCCCATTCGAGCGCTCCCTTCTTCCATTCGTAGATGAAGCCGATGGTGAGGACGCCGAGGAACACGATCATCGACCAGAAGCCGTACCAGCCGAGATCGCCGAACGCGATCGCCCAGGGGAACAGGAACGCCACTTCCAGGTCGAAGATGATGAAGAGGATGGAGACCAGGTAGAAGCGCACGTCGAACTTCATGCGCGCGTCGTCGAAGGCGTTGAAGCCGCATTCGTAGGCCGAGAGCTTCTCCGGGTCCGGGTTCTGGTAGGCGACCACGAAGGGGGCGACTAGAAGCGCCACGCCGATGAAGCCGGCCACGCCGATGAACACCAGAATCGGCAGATATTCGGCGAGTAGGCCTTGCATGTCCGTCGACCTCTTTCGTTCGGTCCGGCGCGGCTGCGGCGGCGCACGCTAACCGCGCCATCGAACCGGGCCGTCAGACCGCGCGTCCTAGCACGGCCATGTGTCAAACGATCCTCTGGACGGCCCAGGGCGAGCCGCCGGCGTGACGCGCGATCACAGTGGCTTCGGAGATCCGCCGGGGCGCCGAAACGAGCGTCACGACCGTCACATGCGGCACCGCAACCGAGGCACAGGTAGCCCACCCGACCGGCTTACGCAAGCGGCGCAAGGCTGCACTTTCGGCGCGGGGGGACGGGCTCGGGCGGCGCCCTCGAACGCGCTTCCGTGGCCTCGCGCAAGCGCTGCCGGCAGCTTGGCAATTCGTGATCGTGGCCGCGCGCGGCCGGGTCGCGGGGCCGGCAGCGCCGCCCTTCGGCCCCGGCTCGCATGCCGCGCCGCAGCGCAGCGGCGCGGAAGAGAATCGCCCGCTGCGGCGGGCGCGAAGATGCTTGACTTCCCTTAGCCCCACCCTTAAACGACGCCCACCCCGGCGCGCCGCCGTGCCGACGGGGTCCTTGCGGGGGCGTAGCTCAGTTGGTTAGAGCGCCGGCCTGTCACGCCGGAGGTCGCGGGTTCGAGCCCCGTCGCTCCCGCCATCCCCGCCCGATCCTCTCCCGACCCTGACGACGGCACGAGCCCCTTGCAGCCGCGACGTCGTGACGCTTGCCGCGTCGGCGGCGTGTTGCCGCAGGGCGACGGATCGCGGCCGTTTCCGGCCGGCACGACCGATCGGCTCTGGGCTTCCTGCAACATATGTATAATTTCTTAACCGCGGCCTCGGACTCGCCCGCGGCGTCCAACTTTTCGACGCAAACCGCTCCTAGAGCGAGCGCAACGAAGGTGCCGGCGACGGCTCCGCCCTATGGCGACGCGCAAGGCGGCGTCCGGGGCGAGACCGCGCCGGCGGGGCTAGACACGTTCGAGGGGCACGGCATGCGTTTCGGCTATTATGTCGCGTTCGGGTTCATGGCCGCGGCCGGCGTCGCCGGCGCGGTGCTCGCGCTCGCGGGGCCGGCGCCGCGCGGCGCGAAGACCCCCGCCGTGCCGCACGCCGCGCTAGCCGCGGCACCGCCCGCGACGCCCGCCCCGCCCACCGATCTCGGCCCCAAGGTCCGCCTCGTCAAAGGCGGCTGGACCGGCAACGCCCCGACCACCCGCGTCGACCAGCCGGCGGCCGAGCCGGCCGCGCCAGCCGACGGCGCGGCCCTTGCGGCCGCCGCGCGGCCCGTCGCGAGCCTCGCCGCGGCCGGCCTGCCGCCGGCGAGCCCGGCCGGAGCCGGTCAGCTCGCCTCGAGCCCGGCCGGTGCCGGCCAGCCCGCCCCGAGCCCGGCCGGAGCCGGTCAGCTCGCTCCGAGCCCGGCCGGTATCGGTCAGCCGATTCTGCTGCAGCCCGCCGTCACCGTCGATGCGGCCGGCGCCGCGCCGGCGACCCCCGTGGCGCTCACCACCCCGCGCGAGGATCCGGCCGGGGCGGACCGCCGGACCGCCATCGACATCAACACCGCCTCGCTGGAAGAGCTGAACGCCATCCCAGGCGGCGGCCTGATCGGCCGCGCGATCATGCGCGGGCGCCCCTACAGCTCCATCGCCGACCTGCAGGCGAAGCGCATCCTGACCCGCGACACGCTGGAACGGATCAGGCCTTACATCGCCGCGCAGTAAAAGGGTCGCCCGTCCGGGCACAGGACCTGGCCGCCCATCCGCCGAGCACGAGGACCGACCGGCGCCGATGCGATCCGAATCCGACGACGCGCCGCCGGCACCGGACAGAATCCGGGCGATCGAGGCTGCCGTCGGACCGGCCTTCGCGCTTCTCGCCGGCATGCAGCTCGGCCTCTTCACCGCGCTCGGCGGCGAGACCTTGACCGCCGAGACCCTCGCCGCCCGGCTCGGCCTGCCCGCCCCCCGCCTCCGCCGCCTGCTCGACGCGCTCGTCGTCGCCGGCCTCCTCCTCGCCGAGGGCGATGCCTACACGAACGGCGCGGAAGCGCGCCATTTCCTCGACGAGACGAAACCCGGCAGCATCGCCGGCGAGCATGCGCTCCTCGCCATGCTGTGGCGCGCCGATCTGATGACCGCCGAATCGATCCGAACCGGCCGTCCCGCCGCGCTGCACGACTACCGTTCGGACGATGTGGCCGGCGCGACGGCGTTCTTCGGCAGCCTCGCTGCCGGCGCGCTCGCCTTCGGCGCCGAACTGGCGCGCGAGCGCCTCGACGGCGTCGCCACGATCCTCGACGTCGGCGGCGGCGCGGGCCATACGGCGCTCGGCATGCTGCGGGCACGGCCGGCCTTGCGGCCGACCGTGCTCGAACTTGGCCCGACCCTCGACGTGGCGCGCGCGATGCTCGCCGCCGAGCCCGACGCCGCCGCCATACGGCTGCAGCCCGACGACATTACGGTGGCGGCCCCGGCGGGCCGCTTCGACGCGCTTCTGATGAAGGCGTTCCTGCAGTGCCTCGGCCCCGACGAGGCGCGCCGCGCCGTCGGCCATGCCTATGCGTGCCTCAGGCCCGGCGGCCGCATCTTCATCGCCGGAGCGGGCATCCTTGATGACGGCGGTCGCTCGCCCGCCGGCGCGGTGTTCTTCGATCTCACCTTCATGAACATCTATCCAGCCGGCGCCTCGCACCGGCGGCGCGACTATGTGGACTGGCTGGAGGCGGCCGGGTTCGGCGAGGTCGACATCTCCGCCCTCCCTTCCGGCACGCTCGTGATCTCGGCGCGGCGCCCGCTCGCCCCGACGGCCTAGCCGCACACCGGCCTAGTCGTCGAGCCCGCGGCCGCGGCCCGACTTCACTACGCCGCGGCGCTTCTTCTCCGCGATGCGGCGTTCCTTCGAGGCCTTGGTCGGGCGCGTCGGGCGGCGCGGCGGCGGGGGCGGCGCGGCGGCGCGGCGGATGAGCTCGAAGAGGCGCTCGCGCGCGTCCTCGCGGTTGCGCTCCTGGGTGCGGAACCGGTCGGCGCGGATGACGAGGACGCCCTCGTTGGTGAGCCGCCGGCCGGCGAGGCCGACGAGGCGGTCGCGCACCGGATCCGGCAGGTTCGGCGAGGCGACGTCGAAGCGGAGCTCGACCGCGGTCGAGACCTTGTTGACGTTCTGGCCGCCCGGACCGGAGGCGCGCATGAAGGTCTCGACGAGTTCCCGCTCGTCGAGTTCGATGCGCCCGGTCACCGGGATCATGCGGCCTTCGGCCATGCTCCGCCCTCGTTCGCGCCGGGGGTTATGCCGGCGAAGCGCCGCGCCTCGGCACCCCGTGGCGGCCCGGCCGCGGCGGTGCTAGGCATGGTTCGCCGGCCACGGCCCGTCAAGCCCCGCGCACCGCGCGAAAGCCCCCGCTCGAGAGCCGTTCCATGACCCCATCGCGCGACATCGCCCGGCTGATCGAGATCATGGCCGCCCTCCGCGATCCGGAGACCGGCTGCCCCTGGGACGTCGAACAGGACTTCCGGACGATCGCCCCCTACACGATCGAGGAGGCCTACGAGGTCGCCGACGCGATCGAGCGCGGCGATCCGGACGATCTGCGCGACGAGCTCGGCGACCTCCTGCTGCAGGTCGTCTATCACGCGCGCATGGCCGAGGAGGCCGCGACCTTCGACTTCGGCGCCGTGGTGGAGGCGATCACCACCAAGATGATCCGCCGCCATCCGCATGTGTTCGGCGACGAGGAAGCCCGCTCGGCGCGCTCCGCCAAGGGCGCCTGGAACCGCATCAAGGCGGAGGAGAAGGCCGAGAAGGCAGCCCGGCGCGCCGCCCGCGGCGTCGCTGAGCGCCCGCGGAGCCTGCTCGACGACGTGCCCGTCGGCCTCCCGGCCCTCACCCGCGCGGTGAAGCTGCAGGAGAAGGCCGGCACGGTCGGCTTCGACTGGAACGACCCGCGCGCCGTCATCGCCAAGATCCGCGAGGAGCTCGACGAACTCGAGGCCGAGCTCGACCGGCCGGTGCGCCAAGCGGAGACCACGGCCGCCGAGTTCGGCGATGTCGCCTTCGCGCTCGCCAATCTCGCCCGCCACCTGGACGTCGATCCGGAGCAGGCGCTGCGCGGCGGCTGCGAAAAATTCCGCCGCCGCTTCGCGCATATCGAGTCGACGCTCGCCGCGCGCGGCGTGACGCCGGCGGAGGCGAGCCTCGACGAGATGGAGGCGATCTGGCAGGCGGCGAAGGCGCTGGAATAGGGCCTTCCCGCTAATCCGGGCGGCGCGCGCCGGTCACCCGGCCTTGCGCTTGCCCCTCGTGGCGTCGGCGATGTAGCGGCCGGCGCGGCGGCGGAACACGTCGAGGCTCTTCTCCGGAACACGAACGGCGAGCTCGATCCGGTCCTCGACATCCTTGCGCGCCAGCACCTCGGCCGACCGGTAGAGCCAGGCGGCGAGTTCGCCGTCGGCCGCCGGCACCGAGAGCCGGAACACGGCGCGGTCCTTGTTGAGCTTGTCCTCGATGAGGTCGAGCAGGCGGTCGAGGCCCTGGCCGGTCAACGCGGAGGCCGGCACGGCGGCGGGCGCGTCGCCGGCGGCGCGGGTGCCCTCCTCCATGAGCCGGTCGCGATGGTCCGCGTCGAGCCGGTCGATCTTGTTCAAGACCTCGATCACCCGCTCCGGGTCGCGCACGTCGACGCCGAGGATCCTGAGCACGTCTTCCACGTCGCGCGCCTGCGCGGCGGTGTCCTCATGGCTCACGTCGCGCACATGCAAGATCAGGTCGGCCTCAATCACCTCCTCGAGCGTCGCCCGGAAGGCGGCGACGAGGTGGGTCGGCAGGTCGGAGACGAAGCCGACCGTGTCCGACAGGATCATCTCGCCGCCATGCGGCAGTTTCACCCGGCGCAGCGTCGGGTCGAGCGTCGCGAAGAGGAGATCCTTGGCGAACACCTGCGCCTCGGTCAGCCGGTTGAACAGCGTCGACTTGCCGGCGTTGGTGTAACCGACCAGCGCAACGACGGGCTGCGGCACCTTCTTGCGGTTCTTCCGGTGCAGCTCGCGGGTGCGCGTGACGGAGGCGAGCTCGCGTTCGAGCTTGGCGATGCGCTCGGTGATCACACGCCGGTCGGCCTCGATCTGGGTCTCGCCCGGTCCGCCGAGGAAGCCGAAGCCGCCGCGCTGGCGTTCGAGATGCGTCCAGGAGCGGACCAGCCGGCTCTTCTGGTAGTTGAGATGGGCGAGCTCGACCTGCAGCCGGCCCTCCTTGGTGCGCGCGCGCTCGCCGAAGATCTCCAGGATCAGCCCGGTGCGGTCGAGCACCTTGGCGTTCCAGGCCTTTTCCAGGTTGCGCTGCTGGATCGGGGAGAGCGGATGGTCGACGATCACCAGTTCGACCTCGTCGGCCTTCACCGCGACGCCGATCTCGTCGACCTTTCCCTGGCCGATTAGCGTCGCCGGCTTCGGCTCCGCCACGCGGATCAGGTGGATCGCGACCACGTCGAGCGAGATCGCGGCGGCGAGGCCGACCGCCTCGTCGAGGCGCGCCTCGGGAGAACGGCGCGGGCGCGGCCCGTCGTTGCCGTCGGGCTCGCGCTCCTCCGCACGCCGGTCGGTGCGCAGCGGCACCAGCACGATCGTGCGCGTCGGCTCCCGCTTGCGCGACACGCTTCTGCGCATGTCGCGCTCCGCGGCCGGCGGGGACGCGGCCGTGTCCTCGGCCTCGCCGGACTTCGAAGAGCGCTTCTTGCGCTCGATGGGTTCCAACGTCTTATCCTGCCCGTTCGCTCTCGTCGGGTTCGAACAACTGCAACGGAGCGCCAGGCATCACGGTAGAAATCGCATGTTTATAAACGAGCTGCGAATGACCGTCCCGGCGAAGAAGGACGCAGAAGTTGTCGAACCAGGTCACGACGCCCTGCAACTTCACTCCATTGACGAGGAAGATGGTCAGAGGCGTCTTGTTCTTTCTCACGTAGTTCAGGAACGTGTCCTGAAGATTCTGTGCGCGGTCCGCCATAGATTTATCGACCTTTATGTTATGGTATAGTGTGGGTCGTGCTTTTGTGCAGGTCGCACTCGGATCGACTGGCCATGGTTCAGGCACGGACAGTCTAGCCGGTTGAGGATCATAACGGGACAACGCGCGGTCCGTCTACCGCGTGTCGACGTTTCCGGGAGACCTGGCGGCGCGCTCATTGCTGCGTTGCAGCATTGTCGCTATCGGCGGCGCGGCGAGAGCACCGGGTGGAGTTCCGCGAGCTCGTGGTAGAGCGCGCGCAGCCGGCCGGCCACCAGGCCGGGCGCGCCGTTGCCGACCGGCTTGTCGTCGATCCGGGTGACCGGCATGACGATCTGGCCGGCGGAGGTGATGAAGGCCTCGCGCGCCGCCTGCGCCTCCGCCACGGTGAAGCCGCGCAGCTCGACGCGGATCCCCTCCCGTTCGGCGAGAGCCATGGCGACCTGGCGGGTGATGCCGTTCAGGATGGCGTGGTCGTGCGGGCGCGTGACGAGCACGCCGTTCCGGTCGACGATCCAGGCATTGGAGGATCCGCCCTCCGTCACGAACCCGTCGCGGCCGACGAACCAGGCCTCGCGGGCGCCCGCCTCGCGCGCCCGCTGCTTGGCGAGCACGTTCGGCAGGAGCCCGACCGTCTTGATGTCGACGCGGCCCCAGCGGTCGTCCGGCACGGTGACGACCGCGATCCCCTCCTCCGCCCGCTTCGCGTTGAGCGAAGGGTCGAGCGGCCGGGCGGTGACGACGAGCGACGGCCGGACCGCGGGGGTCGGGAAGTAGTGGTCGCGCCGGGCGACGCCGCGCGTCACCTGCATGTAGAGGACGCCGTCGGCGATGCGGTTGCGGCGCACCACCTGGCCGAGCACCTGGGTCAGAGCGGCGCGGCCCATGGGCGCCGCGATCGACAATTCGCCGAGCGACCGGTCGAGCCGGTCGAGATGGCGGCGCAGATCGACGATCGCCCCGCCGCGCACCTCGAAGGCCTCGTAGACGCCGTCGCCGAACTGGTAGCCGCGGTCCTCCACATGCACGCTGGCGGCCGCGTGCGGCACGTAGCGGCCGTTCACATAGGCGACGCGGGGCATCAGTTGACCCCGAGCGACTTCAGCTTGCGGTGCAGCGCCGAGCGTTCCATGCCGACGAATTCGGCCGTGCGCGAGATGTTGCCGCCGAACCGGTTGATCTGCGCCACGAGATATTCGCGCTCGAAGATCTCGCGCGCGTCGCGAAGCGCGAGCGACATCAGATGCTCCCCGCCCGTGGAGGTCGGCAGGGTCGGCAACAGGGCGCCGACCTCCGCCGGCAGCAGGTCGGCCGTGATCACCGCCTCCGGGTCGCCACGGGTCAGGATCATCAGCCGCTCGACATTGTTGCGGAGCTGCCGGATGTTGCCCGGCCAGTCATGCGCCTGCAGCACCGCCATGGCGTCGTCGCCGATGCGCCGGATCGGCAGGCCGGTCGACTTGGAGATCTGTTCCATGAACTGGGCGACCATCATGGGGATGTCGTCGCGCCGCTCGGCGAGCGCCGGCACGCGGATCGGCACCACGGCGAGGCGGTGGAACAGGTCCTCGCGGAAATGCCCCTCCTGGATCTCGCGCGGCAGGTCGCGCGCGGTCGAGGAGACGATGCGCACGTCGACCTGCACCTTGGTGGTGCCGCCGACCCGGGTGAAGGCCTGGTCGACCAGCACGCGCAGGATCTTGTTCTGCGTCTCGCGCGGCATGTCGGCCACTTCGTCGAGATAGAGCGTGCCGCCATGGGCCTCTTCCAGCGCGCCGACCTTGCGCGCCTTGCCGTCGGTCGGCTCGGTGCCGAACAGCTCCATCTCCATCACCTCGGGGGTGATGTTGGCCGCGCTCAAGACCACGAAGGGCCCTGCCGCGCGCGCGGAGTTCTGGTGGATCAGCCGGGCGACCAGCTCCTTGCCCGCGCCGGACGGGCCGGAGATCATGATGCGGCTGTTGGTCGGCGCGATGCGTTCGATCAGCTGGCGCAGCTGGTTCATCACGGTCGACGCGCCGATCAGCGCCGAGGTCTCGCCGGAGCGCTCGCGCAGCTCCTTCACCTCGCGGCGGAGCTTGGAGGCTTCGAGCGCGCGCTCGGCGACGAGGACCAGCCGATCGGCCTTGAACGGCTTCTCGATATAGTCGTAGGCGCCGCGCTTGATCGCCGAGACCGCCGTCTCGATGTTGCCGTGGCCGGAGATCACCACCACGGGCAGGTCCGGGTGCTGGCCCTTGATCACGTCCAGGAGGGCGAGCCCGTCGAGCTTCGACCCCTGCAGCCAGATGTCGAGGAAGACCAGGGACGGCCGCCGCTTCTCCACCGCCGCCAGGCATTCGTCGCTGTTGCCCGCCGTGCGGGTGCCGTGGCCTTCGTCCTCCAGGATCCCGGCCACCAATTCGCGAATGTCGCTCTCATCGTCCACAATCAGGATATCAGACGCCATTGGGGCCCCGCCGCTCGGTTGCCTTCAAGAATACTCGTCGCACGCCACAAACGCCCGACGCCGCTCGAGCCGTAAACCGGCTACGATGCGGCGACGCGGGCGGCCGTCAATTCCGCTTGCCGGCGATCCTCGACCCCCGGATCGTGCTCGCCGGACGCGCCGGCCTCGGCGCCGGCGGCCTCGTCGAACACCGGCAGCACCAGCCGCATCATCGCGCCGCGCCCGCCCTGCTGCACCGCCGGCGCGTCGAGCAGCTCGATCCGCCCGCCATGGTCCTCCATGATCTTGCGCACGATGGCGAGGCCGAGGCCGGTGCCCTTCTCGCGCGTCGTCACATAGGGTTCGAGCAGGCGGTTGCGGTTCTCGGTCGGCAGCCCGATGCCGTTGTCGATCACTTCGACGACGATCTCGTCGCCCTCCTGGCGCGCCACCACGTCGATGCGCTTCGGCTCGCCCTCCGCGAAGGTGGCGGCGCTGATCGCTTCCGTGGCGTTCTTCACCACATTGGTGAAGGCCTGCGACAGGAGCCGCTGGTCGAACCGGCCGTTCAGCGGCTCCTCGGGCAAATGCGACACGAATTCGATGTCGGGATTGGCGACCGAGATGAGGAACACCGATTCGCGCAGCGCCTCGACCACGTTGCCGCGCACCTTCTGCGGCTTCGGCATGCGCGCGAAGGAGGAGAACTCGTTGACCATGCGCTCGATGTCGCCGACCTGGCGCACGATCGTCTCGATGCACTGGTCGAACACCTGGCGGTCGTCCTCCACCCGCCGCGCATAGCGGCGCTTGATGCGTTCGGCCGACAGCTGGATCGGGGTCAACGGGTTCTTGATCTCGTGCGCGATGCGGCGCGCCACATCCGCCCAGGCGGAGGAGCGCTGCGCGTTGATCAGGTCGGTGATGTCGTCGAGCGTCACCACATGCCCTTCCCCGGTCGCGTCCGAGGTCTCGGTGGTGATCCGGACCGCGATGGTGCGCTCCTGGCCGGCGCGGCGGAGCGTCACCTGCACCGGGCGCGGCGCGCGGCCGGAATGGCTGTCGCCGAGCGCCTCGGCGAGCGCGGGCGCGAGCTCGGGGATCGCGTCCTGCAGGCGCTTGCCGAGCAGATTGGCCTCGGCGGTGTTGAGGAGGGTGAGCGCGAGCCGGTTGGCGAGCGTGATGCGGTTCTCCGCGTCGATGCCGATGACGCCCGCCGTGACGCCCGCGAGCACGGCTTCCGTGAAGCGGCGGCGGCGGTCGATCTGGTCCTTGGCGGCGATCAGCTCGGAGCGCTGCGTGCGCAGCTCGGCCGTCATCGTGTTGAAGGTCTCGCCGAGATGGGCGAGATCGCCCTCCTTGCGGCGGACCGGCACCTGCACGGCGAGATTGCCCTTCGACACATAGTCGGCCGCCAGGATCAGCCGCCGGATCGGCGCCACCAGGCGGTTGGCGAAGCCGATGCCCGCCCAGATGGCGCTCAAGAGCAGGATCAGCGTCACCCCGATGAAGATCAGCGCGAAGGCGAGCTGCGCGCTCGGCCGCGCCTGTTCGAGCTGGCTGTAGTCGGACGAGGCCTCCTCGGAGAGGCGCACCTGGTCGAGCACGCGGCCGTCCATGGGCCGGGTCGCATAGAGATAGAGGTCGTCGTAGTCCTTCAGCTTGATCACCGCGCCGACCTGGTTCGACTGGCCGGGCGCGATCACCAGGGGCTCCTCGCTCTCCACCTGGGCGAGCGAGTTCGGCGGCGGCATCAGGATCTTTTCCCAGGTCTCGTCGAGCTTGACCGAGGTGATCACCGTGCCGTCCGCCTTGAGAAGGAAGGCGGCCGGGATCTGCCTCAGCGAGCATTGCGCCTCGAGGAAGCGGTCGAAGCGTTCCGGCTCGAAGTCGAACAGCGGCTTCGCCCGCTCGATGTCGGCGCCCATGGCGATGGCGTCGCCGCGCAGCACGCGCGCATGCTCCTGCAGATAGGCCTTGCCGACCTGCGCGGCGTTCTCGACGATGGTGCGCGTGCGCGTCTCGAACCAGCGGTCGAGGCCGCGGTCGAGCGTGATCGAGGCGAGCACCATCACGAGCACCGCCGGGGCGGCGGCGATCAGGCTGAACAGCGCGATGATGCGCCAATGCAGCCGCGCGGCGGCGCGCCCGTCCTTCCAGGCGATGTAGAGGCCGACCAGTTCCCAGCCGATCAGGCAGCTCAGCGCGACGAGCAGGAAGCCGTTCACCGAGAGCGCGATCTCGACCGATCCGGGGCTCGGCGTCCAGGGTGTCTGGCCGGTCAGCATCAGAAAGGACGTGACCACCGAGACGATCGACAGAAGCACGAGGACGAGGCCGATCATGCGCACCTTGCGGCCGCCCTCGCCGATCGGCGCGGCCACATGTTTCGGCAAGGTCATGATCAGCGGGGTTTCGGACATGCGATCTCCGACCGGTCGAGTCTGCGACTTAGCACGGCTCGACGGGATCTCTCCGCCCTAATTGTTGCCGATTTGCGGCAGTGTGGCGACTATGGCACAGGCGCTTGGCCTTGCGGCAAGAACGCGTCGGTCCAGATGACCCTCGCGGGAGGCGGCTGACATATTCATGGTCTGATCTCCGAATATTCGGCCTATGATCTCACGTATTCAAATTTTTGCAGTCCTATGTCGAACAATGGTTGAACAATTGCTCGAATTTGAATGACTTTTTGCCCACGGACCGTGCCATCTGTCGTAACCATAACAAACCCTACGTAACCGCCCTGCTCAGCAATGTTCCGCCATGTTCACGTTGCCTTCCTCTAATGTGCTAAACGCTTTCGCATGTTAGAATATACTAACAAATGTTGAACCAAGACGGGAACATCAGGAATTGCAAGTGATTCTGGAATCTCGATTCTTGAATTACATCGCGACCGGTTCGTCACGCCGCCGGCGCCGACCATTCGAGCCCGTCGCGGCCCGGCTCCACATGCGCCGGCAGCCTCGCCTTCAGCAGGCGGAAATCGAGATCGATATGCATGTGGGTGAGAATCGCCCGCCGGGCGCCGACCTTCGCCACCCATTGCAGCGCCTCGTCGACGGAGAAGTGGCTCGGATGCGGGTGGTAGCGCAGCGCATCCACGACCCAGACGTCGAGGTCGGCGAGCGCGGGCAAGGATTCCGGCGGCACGTCGCTCACATCGGGCGAATAGGCGACCGCGCCGAAGCGGAAGCCGAGCGAGCGGATGTCGCCGTGCACCTGTTCGAACGGAAGCGCCGTGACCGGCCCGCCCGGCCCCTCGATCGTCACCGGCCGCAAGGGCTCGAGCCGATGCTCGGTGCAGATCGGCGGATAGCTCGAATGCGGCGGCGACACGAAGCAGTAGCCGAAGGCCTGGCGCACCCGCTCCGACGTCGCCTCGTCCATATAGACGTCCACCCGACGGCGCCGGTTCAGCACGAAGGCGCGCAGGTCGTCGATACCGTGCACATGGTCCGCATGGGCGTGGGTGACGAGCACGCCGTCGACCCAGTCCACGCCCGCGTCGAGCATCTGTTCGCGCAGATCCGGCCCGCAATCGACGAGCACGCGCGTGACGCCGCCGGAGCCATGCCGCGTGACGAGGAGGGACGCGCGCCGGCGCCGGTTGCGCGGATCCTTCGGATCGCAGGCCCCCCAGTCGCCCCCGATCCGCGGCACACCCGGCGAGGAGCCGCAGCCGAGGATGCGGAAGGTGAGCGTGTCGGGGGTCGGGTCGCTCATGCGGCGCCGCGCGGCACTTTCCGGAACAGGCGGTGGAAGTTGTCGGTCGTGATGCGCGCGATGGCGTCGGCGTCGACGCCGCGCACCTCGGCGAGCACCGCCGCGGTCTTCGCCACATAGGCCGGCTCGTTGCGTTTTCCCCGGAACGGGAGGGGCGCGAGATAGGGCGCGTCGGTCTCGACGAGGAGCCGGTCCTCCGGGACGTCCGCCGCGACCGCCCTGATCTCGGCGGCCGACTTGAAGGTGAGGATGCCGGAGAACGACACATAGGCCCCGCAGGCGACGCCGCGCATAGCGAGGTCGCGGCCGGACGAGAAGCAGTGCAGCACCATCGGGAATTCGCCGAGCGCCGTCTCCTCCTCGAGGATCCGCGCCACGTCCTCGTCGGCCTCGCGGGCATGGATGACGAGCGGCAGGCCGGTCATCCGCGCCGCCGCGATATGCCGGCGGAACCCAGCTTCCTGCACCTCGCGCGGGCTGAAGTCGTAGTGGTAGTCGAGCCCGGCCTCCCCGATCGCCACGCAGCGCGGATGCTCGGAGAGCCGCGCGAGGTCCTCGGCGGTGACGTCCGGCTCCTCCGCCGCGTGGTGGCAGTGGGTTCCGACCGAGCACCAGACCTGCGGGAAGCGCTCCGCGATGGCGGTGATCTCGGCAAAGCGGCGGACCCGCGTCGAGATCGTCACCATCCTGGCGACGCCCGCGGCGCCCGCCCGCTCGACCACCTGGTCGATCTCGGCCGCGAAGTCCGGAAAATCCAGGTGGCAATGACTGTCCACCAGCGAAGCGGTCATCGGCGGCTCCGGCGCTCGGGGGATGCGGCCGCCGCGCGGGCGGCCGCCCTGTCGTGAGGAGCCGTCACGCGGTCGCCTCGGCGTCCGGCTCGACATATTTCGGGAACACCGGCGCCGGCGGCGGCAGAACGAGGCCGGGCGCGATGCTCGTCAAAAGATGCGCGAAGTCGCGCGCCGCTTCCGGCTGGCCGAGGCTGTCGAGCAGCAGGCCGGCCGATCTCGGCATGATCGGCTGCACCAGGATCGAGACGATGCGCAGGACCTCGGCGGTGACCCACAGCACGGTCCCCATGCGGGCGGGATCGGTCTTGCGCAGCGCCCAGGGCGCCGCCGCGGTGAAATAGCGGTTCGTCTCGGCGACCACGAACCAGATCGCCTCGAGCGCCCGGTGGATCTCCTGCGTGTCGAACGCCGCGCGCGCGGCGCCGAGCAGGCCGCGCGCCTGGGCGAGCAGCGCCTCGTCCTCGGCCGTGAGGTCGCCCGGCGTCGGCACCGCGCCCTCGAGGTTCTTGGCGATCATCGAGAGCGAGCGCTGCGCGAGATTGCCGAGGTCGTTGGCGAGGTCCGCGTTCATGCGCGCCACGATGCTCTCGTGGCTGTAGCTGCCGTCCTGGCCGAACGGCACCTCGCGCAGGAAGAAGAAGCGCACCTGGTCGACGCCGTAGGCACGCGCAAGGTCGAACGGGTCGACCGTGTTGCCGACCGACTTCGACATCTTCTCGCCCTTGTTGAAGATGAAGCCGTGGGCGAACACCCGCTTCGGCAGTGGCAGCCCCGCCGACATCAGGAAGGCCGGCCAGTAGACCGCGTGGAAGCGCACGATGTCCTTGCCGATCACATGCAGGTCGGCTGGCCAGAAGCGCCGCCAGGCCTCCGACGTCTCGTCGGGAAAGCCGACGCCGCTGATATAGTTGGTGAGCGCGTCGATCCACACATACATCACATGGCCGGCGTCGTCCGGCACGGGGACGCCCCAGTCGAAGGTGGTGCGGCTGATCGACAGGTCCTCGAGCCCGCCCCGGACGAAGCTCGTCACCTCGTTCCGCCGCGTATGCGGCCCGATGAAGTCGGGATTGGCGTCGTAGTGGTCGAGCAGCTTCTGCTGATAGGCGGAGAGGCGGAAGAAATAGGTCTCCTCCTCGGTCCATTCGACCGGCGCGCCGGACGCGGTCGCGCGTCGCACGCCGTCGTCGCCGACGGTCGTCTCGTCCTCGCCGTAATAGGCTTCGTCGCGGACCGAGTACCAGCCCGCATAGGTCGACTTGTAGATGTCGCCGTTCGCCGCCATGCGGCGCCAGATCTCCTGCACCGAGGCGTGGTGGCGCGGCTCGGTGGTGCGGATGAAGTCGTCGTAGGCGACCCCGAGCGTCGCGTCCATGTCCTTGAAGACTTGCGAATTGCGGTCGGCCAGCGCGCGCGGCGTCATGCCCTCGCGCTCGGCGGTCTGCAGCATCTTCAGGCCGTGCTCGTCCGTGCCGGTCAGGAAAAAGACGTCGTAGCCGTCGAGGCGCTTGAAGCGCGCGATCGCGTCGGTCGCGATCTTCTCGTAGGCATGCCCGACATGCGGCCGGCCGTTCGGATAGTCGATGGCCGTGGTGACGTAGAACGGTGTCCGGGTCATGGGGTCCTCGGGCGACGGCGCGCCCATCAGCGGGTCCGCGCCGTGCCCGTCTCGATTACTCAATTCCGCGCGGCTTCCACAAGGGTGCGCAGCAGCGAAACCACCGTGGCGCGGCGGTCGAGGTTGAGCGCCTCGTTGGTCCCGACGGTCGCGCCGATCGTCGCGAAGGCCTCCGCATAGGCCGCGGCGCGGGCACCGTCGCCCGCCTCCGCCGCCCGGCGCGCCGCCTCGGCCGCGTGCCCCTGCAGGAACTCGACCGCCACCTCGAACACGTCGTCGGCCCCCCTGGCGGTCACGATGTCGGCGAGCTGGTGCATCGCCTTGACGTCGAGCGCCGGCAGGCGGTTCGCGATCGTCTCGACGCGCCGGTGGATGGCGACGCCGTCGTTCTCGATCATCAGGATGGCGCGGCGCAGGCTCCCGTCCGCGATGCGCGCCGCCGCGTAGAGCGTGGAGTGGTCCGTCTTGGCCGCGAAGCCGAGCCCTTCCAGGCCGGCCACCAATGTCGGCTCGTCGAGGGCCTCGAGCGCGAGCCTGCGGCAGCGCGAGCGGATCGTCGGCAGGAGCCGGCCGGGCTGGTGCGACAGGACGAGGATCAGCGAGCGCGCGGGCGGCTCCTCGAGGATCTTTAGCAGCGCGTTGGCCGCGCTCGCATTCATGTCGTCGGCCGGATCCACGATGGCGATGCGCCAGCCGCCCTCCCCGGCCGTCTGGCCGAAAAAGCCGACCGTGCGGCGCACCTCCTCGACCGTCACGTCCTGCTTGAAGCGCTTGCCCTTCTCGTCCCACGGCCGGCGGATATGCAGCAACTCGGTATGCGCGCCGGAAGCGACCTTGCGGAATGCCGGATGCTCGGGATCGACCGAGAGATCGGTCGCGCGCGCGACCGCCGGCAGGCGCGGATCCGGATGGGCGAGTACGAAGCGGGCGAAGCGGAACGCGAGCGTCGCCTTGCCGATGCCCTTCGGGCCGCCGAACAGCCAGCCGTGATGGATGCGGCCGGAGCGATAGGCGTCGAGCAGCGTCGCCTCCGCCTCCGCCTGGCCGAGCAGGCCGACCTGCTCGCGCGGCAGCGGCACGCCCTCGATGGCGTCGACCTCCGGTGTCGTCTCGACCAGGGTGGCGGCCCGCGCCAAGTCAGCTCACCCGTCCGGTGGATTTCGGCTTGCGCGGCAGCGCGATCGTTACGTCGTCGTCGGGCGTGGAGGCTTCCGGCTGGGGCGCCGGACCATCGGCCGCGGATGCGGAGACGCCCGGCGCGGATGCGGAGACGCCCGGCGCGGGTGCGGAGCCGCCCGACACAGGCATGGCCGCAGTGGCCGGCGGGCTGGCCGGTGCGCGGCCGGGAGCCGCCGGACTCTTCGGCGCGACGCCCTGGCCCGCGACGGGCGCGAGGAGCTGGGCCTCCACCACCGCCCAGATCGCGTCGGCGACCTGATCGGGCGGTAGGGCGGCGTCGATCACCGCGACCCGCCGGGGTTCCGCGGCGGCGATTGCGAGAAAGGCCTTGCGGCGCCGCTCGTGCACGTCGAGCCCGTCGCCCTCGAACCGGTCCGCGCTGCCGGCGCCGCGGCGGCGCGAGGCGCGGGCGAGGCCCGTCTCGGCGTCGATGTCGAGCAGCAGCGTCAGGTCGGCGGCGACGCCGTCGAGCGCCACCTGTTCGAGCGTCGCGACGAGGCCTGGCGAGATCTGCCCCTCCCCGCCCTGGTAGACGCGCGTGCTATCGGCGAAGCGGTCGCACAGCACCCATTCGCCGCGCTTCAGCGCCGGGCGGATCACCTGGTCCACATGGTCGGCGCGCGCGGCGGCGAACAGCATCGCCTCCATGTCGGGCCCGAGCGACTTAGCCGCGCCGTTGAGGAGCACGTAGCGCAAGGCCTCGGCGCCGGGCGAGCCGCCCGGCTCGCGCGTCATCACGACCGGGATGCCGTGCTTTTCGAGCCGTTCGGCGAGCCGGCGTGCCTGCGTCGATTTGCCGGCGCCCTCGCCGCCCTCCAGGGTGACGAACCGGCCGCGCGGCGCTCCGGATCGCGTCGGCGCCATGTCACTTGAACCCCACCTTGTCGCGGATGAAGCCGGTGACGAGCTCGCTCGCCGCGTCGAAGGCGCGCCCCTGCAGCGACCCGACCGGCACGTCCGCGTCGGTCACCAGCGCGGTCTCCTGGATCACCTTCTCGTCGCGCAGCACCTGCAGCTTGCCGAGCTTCTGGCCCTTCTCGACCGGCGCCTTCACCGGACCCATATAAACGACCCGGGCGCGCAGCTTGTCGCGGTTGCCGCGCGGCACCAGGACCTTGATGGCGCGCTCGCCGACCAGCGGCACGGAACCCTGCGCGCCGCCATAGACGCTCGCGTCGCCGACCTTCTCGCCCTCCTTGTAGAGCGTGATCTGCTCGAAACTGCGGAAGCCCCATTCCATCAGCTTCTTCGCCTCCTCGCCGCGCTCCTTCTCGCTCTTCATGCCGCCCATCACCAGGATCAGGCGCTGGCCGTTCTGCAGCGCCGAGCCGACGATGTTGTAACCGGACTCCTTGATGTAGCCGGTCTTCAGCCCGTCCGCCCCGATCCCGTCGTTCAGGAGCGGGTTGCGGTTGAACTGGCGGATCTTGTTGAAGGTGAATTCGGGCTTTCCGTAGATCTTGTAGTACTCGGGATGGGTCGAGATCATGTAGGCCGCGAGCTTGGAGAAGTCGCGCGCGCTGATCTTCTGATCGGGATCGGGAAGGCCGGTCGCGTTGCGAAAGAACGTCTTGGTCAGGCCGAGATCCCGCGCCTTCTTGTTCATCATGTCGGAGAAGGCGAGCTCCGTCCCCGCCAGGCCCTCGGCGACCGCGATGGCGCCGTCATTGGCCGACTGGATCATGATGCCGTGCAGCAGGTCCTCGATCTTCACCTTGGAATTGATCGGCGCGAACATGGAGGACGTTCGCGACGGCGCGCCGCCGGTCCGCCAGGCGTGCTCGCTGATCGAGAACTCGGTGTCGAGCGTGAGCTTGCCGGCCTTGAGGTCGTCCATCAGGACGGTGACCGTCATCATCTTGGCGAGGCTCGCCGGGGGAAACTGCTTGTCGGGGTTCTTCTCGAACAGGACCGTGTTGGAATCGTAGTCGATCAGGATCGCCTGCTCGGCCTTGGTCTCGAAATTCTGCGCGGCGGGCTGGGCCAGGAGCGGGGCTGCCGGCAACAGCGCCGCGAACAGCACGGCCGCGAACGGAACCCGTCTCAGCGCGGCGGCGAGCGACGGACCGCTTCGCCGGAACAGCCGGCCGACGCCCGAGATCGATCGCATCGAGATCATCCTCACTCCATTCTTCGCCGGTCCATCCCGCGGACGGCCATCGCCCGGCCGGGCCGCGCGCCGCCCCGCGCGCGGAGGACCGGTCGACGCCATTGTAACGATTCCGCGCCGCTCTTGCGCGTGATTCGAGCGCCGCGCTAGCCGATTACGATGGCGGAACGACGGCCGTTGCGCGGCCGGACCGCCTTCACGGTCGTTTGACCGCCCCCGCCGCTGCCCGTGCCTCGGCGCCGATGCCGGCGTCACGGGCAAAGGCGAGAAGCGCCGCGGTGCCGCGCGCCTCGACCTCGACCCTGAGCGCCACGCCGCCCGGGAAGGGACGCGCCGTGACCGGCCCGAACGCCTCGAGCAGGGCTCCGAAGCGACGCGCCTCGGCGGCGGCGACCGGACCGACATCGACGGCGACCAGGGCCGCGTCCCGCTCGGCACCGGCGGACGCAGCCGCCGCGATGCCGGCGTCGGGCCGTTCCAGCTTGGCGAAGATGGCGTCCGCGGCGGCGGCGCTCGCGGAGGGCGAAACCGGCAGGAACGAACTCCGCGTCGTGCGCGGATCCGGCGGCGTCAGGGTGCGATAGACGGAGGGCTCGACCAGCGGCGTCGCCCGCGAGCGCAGCGGCACCGGCTGCAGCAGCTCGGGCGCGAGCAGGTTCATCGGCGGGCCGTCGGCGGGCGGCAGGTCGCGCGCCAGGATCTCGGCGACCGAGGAGGCCGGCTTGCCGCGCGGCGCGGGCTTCGGATAGGAGGCCTCGACGAGATAGGGATCCTCGACCGCCCCGCGCAGGCCGGCCGGTGCGGCGGCGGGCCGCTCGGGCGCCATCGCGGTCACGACGGGCTTCGGCTGCGGCGCCTCGAAGCTCGGCAGCTTCGGCACCAGCGCGCCGAGATCGGCGACCAGCGTCGGCCGCGCCCCGGTGCTCGCGGGCAGGTCCGCGCGGGCGACCAGGATGCGGTCGGCGGCGGGCGACGGGGTGCCGTCCGAAAGCGAGGCGAGCAGCTGCTTCTGGTCGGATCCGGCGAGGCCGGCCCGGCCGACATACTGGACGCGCACCTGGGTGAGGCCGCGACCCTTGAATTCGAGCAGTTCGGAGACGCGTTCCGACAGGTCGATCTCGCGGTTGCCCGCAAAGGGGCCGCGGTCGTTGACACGGACGATGATCGACTTGCCGTTCGCCAGGTTGGTCACGCGCGCATAGGACGGCAGCGGCATGGTGCGGTGGGCGGCGGAGATCGTGGTCTTGTCGTAGATCTCGCCGTTCGCGGTCAGCCGGCCGTGGAAGTCGCTGCCGTACCAGGAGGCGACGCCGGCCTTGTCGTAGGCCGCGTCCTCGCGCGGCACATAGGTCTTGCCGGCGACCTGGTAGGGCTTGCCGACCTGGAAGCGGCCGCCGCCCGGCGGGATCGGTTCGCCGTCGGCGACGACGCGCGGGCTGGCCGCCACGCCGTAGCGGTTGTCGGCGGAGCCGCCGCGATAGGGCTGCGACGAACAGCCGGCCGCGACCAACAAGGCGGCAAGGCTCGCCGAGGTCATCAGGACGGCCGCAGGCCGGCGGCGTCCAACGGCTTCGTCTGTCATCGGCCTCGCCCTTCGCCGGTCGATCCGGCCCGGTCGTGAACTCAAGGGCGAAGGCAACCCCGCGCCCGACGCGTCTTTTCGCCCGCGCGCAAGCGACACAAGGCGACGGGAAACGACAGTCGCAGCGGAGGGTTAATGGAATGTTAGTGCGATCGCAGAAAGCGGCCCTCCCGGCCCGAGGGATGTTCCTGTCCGTGAGCCGCCGGGCGCGCGGCCATGGTGGCGCCGCGCCCCGGTGGTGTCGCTCAGAGGGCGCGCTGGCCGAACAGGATCTTCTTCGCCTCCGTGTCGTCGGTCAGTTCGCGCCGGCGCTCCTGCCCGACCGCGAGGCCGCGGATCACCGCCGGGCGCGCCATGAGCGTGGCGAACCAGCGGCCGACATGCGGGAACTCGGCGAGGTCGATCGCTTGCCGCTCCCACTGTTTGGCCCATCCGACGATCGCCATGTCGGCGATCGAATAGTCGCCCGCGACGAAGTCCCGGTCCGCCAGCCGCCGGTTCAGCACGCCATAGAGCCGATGCGTCTCGTCCTGGTAGCGCTTCGTCGCATAGGCAATCCGCTCGGGAGCGTAGTGGGTGAAGTGGTGATTCTGTCCGAGCATCGGGCCGAAGCCGCCCATCTGCCACATCAGCCACTGCTCGACCTCGACCTTGGCGCGTTCCTCGGCCGGATAGAAGCGCCCGAATTTACGGCCGAGATAGAGCAGGATCGCGCCGGACTCGAAGATCGAGATAGGTTGTCCGTCGGGCCCCTCCGGATCGACGATCGCCGGCATCCGGTTGTTCGGCGCGATGGCAAGGAACTCCGGCCGAAACTGTTCGCCGCGTCCGATGTCCACAAGCTTCAGCTCGTAGGGCACGCCGAGCTCTTCCAACGCTATGCTTATCTTCCATCCGTTGGGTGTCGGCCAGTAGTGAAGCTCGATCGGCCTCGACTGTGAAACAACCATGCTCGGCTCTCCTATATCGATCTGGATGGTTGCGAGAGTGCCCCGAGCATCGGCGCCGCGCAATGCCCGATCGGCGCGCCGCGGACACTTCGCGAAGGTTCGGCCACAGGATCGACATTTTGCCCGATGCAAATCAAAAGTCGTATATTAGGACGGTTCGACGATTCATGACTTGGAGATGACATCGAGCCGTGCCCGAACCCTTGGGGGAACCAATGAACATCCTTCGCATTCTTGTTGCGACCCTTGCGTTGTCGCTCGCCCTCCCGCCGGCCGGGGCGTTCGCCCAGGCGACGAAGCCGCCGGCCACGGCCCCCGCCGCGCCGGCCAAGGCCGATCCGAAGAAGGCCGCGACCCCGGCGAAGGCCGCGGAAGAGGACGACGAGCCGTCCAGCGCCGACGCCAAGAAGGCCTGCGACGCCAAGTGGAAGACCGAGAAGGAAAAGACCGGGGCGAAGGGCTGGAAGGCCTATTTCACCTTCATGTCCAAGTGCCTCTGACGATCGACAAGCCGGGCGGCCGAGCGCCGCCCGTCCCTCGAACCGGAAACCGAGAGTTCGTCATGTCTCGCTATGACCACATCGTCATCGTCGCCGCGGCGCTCCTCGTCGGCGCCGCCTGGCCCGTCGCCGCGCAGACCGTGCCGTCGCCGTCCGCCGGCGGGCCGCCCTCGATCTCCGACCAGGACGACTACTACAACGACATGGACGACCAGACGATCGGCGACGAGAACGGCCAGCCGCCGCAGCTCGCGGCCCAGCCCGGCGACGCCGGCGCCGTGTCGCGCCCGCGCAAGGAACGCGACGTTCCCGAGGACGTGATCAAGGCGCACAAGGCGGTGCGCAGCATCTGCCGCGACCAGATCGCGTCGAAGACGCTGAGCCGCGAGGACCAGAAGACCGCGGTCAAGAGCTGCATCAAGGAGACGCTCAGGCCGTACCGGCGCGCCTGTGTGCAGGATGCGCGCGCGAATGGTCTCACCCGCCAGTCGGACGGCTTCCGCGAGACGGTGAGCGCCTGCCTGTTCCGCGGCTACGCGGCGAACCCGAAGAACCCGCCGGCCAACTCGCTCTGAGCGGAGCGGTCTTCCGCCCGTCGCGCGTCCCGCGCCCGGTCAGTCCGCCGGCATGTCGAGCTTGAGCTTGAAGCCGGTATGGCTCTTGGCGAAGCCGAGCGCCTCGTAGAAGCGATGCGCGTCGCGCCGTCCGGCATTCGAGGTGAGCTGCATCATCGTGGCGCCCCGCGCCCGCGCCGCCTTTATGGCGAGCGCCATCATGGCGCGCCCGAGCCCCTGCCCGCGCAAGGCGCCGTCGATGCGCACCGCCTCGATCGTGGCGCGCACCATGCCCTTCTGGGCAAGCCCGGGCGTGATCGTGAGCTGGAACGTGCCGACCAGGCGGCCGTCCTTCTCCGCCACATGGATCGCGGTCGACGGCTCGGCGGCGACGCGCTCCAACGCGGCCCTATAGACGGGTTCGGTCTCCGCCGTGAGGCCGTCGCGCGAGGCGCCGTACTGGTCGTCGGCATAGAGCGCGATCAGGGTTTCGAGGTCGTCGGGGGTGGCAAGTCGGATGGTGAGGTCGCTCATCCGCGGACCTTAGCAGTGCGGGGACGGTTTGCCACGGCGCCTGGCGCCGTCACGCCGCGGCGGACAGGAACTCCTTCGGCAACGCCTCCTCGGCGACCTCGAAGTCGTGCGTGTTCGCCTCGGGCCCCTGATTCGTCTGGCGATCCGTTCGGCGTGCAGCCGGTGCCGGGGCCGGCCGGCGATGTCTCAGCGATCCGACCCGTAGGGCGCCGGTGCCGGCGCGGCGGGTCGCGGCGGGGCGACGCGCAGCAATTTGCGCGGATCGCCGGATGCCGCGCCGCCCTCGCCGGAGATCGAGCGGCACAGGTCGGCGATGGAGTCGAGGTTGTGCAGCGAGCGGAACTCGTCCACATGCGGCAGCATGAGCCGCACGCCGCGCGCGCGCGCCTCGAAGCCCTCGAAGCGCAGGAGTGGGTTGAGCCAGACGAGCTTGCGCGCCGAGCGCTTGAGCCGGTCCATCTCGCGGCCGAGATCCTCGTCGGAATCCCGTTCGAGCCCGTCGGTGATGAGGAGCACGATCGGCCCGCCATTCATCACGCGGCGCGACCAGAGCCGGTTGAAGGTGGCGAGCGCGGTGGCGATGCGGGTGCCGCCCGACCAGTCGGCGACCGCGCCGGACGCCGCCATCAGCGCCTCGTCCGGGTCCTTCATGCGCAACTGCCGCGTCACATTGGTGAGGCGCGTACCGAACAGGAAGATGTGGATGCGCCGGCGCCGCTCCGACAGCGCATGCAGGAAGTGCAGGAAGACGCGGCTGTACTGGCTCATCGAGCCGGAGATGTCGAGCAGCGCCACGATGGGCGGATGCACGATCCGCTTCTGCCGGTAGCGCAGCGCGATCATGCCGCCTCCGGCGCGGAGCGAGGCGCGGAGCGTTCGGCGCGGATCGATCATGCGGCCGCGATTGGCGGCCTTCAGGCGCCGGATCGTGACCTCGTCGTCGGGCAGGACGAGCCGCTTCAGCGCCTCCTTGGCGCGCGCGATCTCCTCCGCGCTCATCTGCGCGAAGTCCTTCTTCTGCAGCACCTCGCGGTCCGACACGGTGAAGCGGGCGTCGACCTCCACCTGCGGCTGCTCGATCACCTTGGAGGGTTCCCGCCCGCTCATCATCGAGGCGGCGACGCGCGCCGCGCCCGCCTTGGGCGGCTCGGGCCGGCCGGCCGGCATGGCGACCGGCGACAGCATGGCGAGCATCTTCTCGACCAGGTTGCGGTTGCGCCAGAACAGGCGGAACGCCTCGTCGAACACGGCGCGGTGCTCCCGCCGCGTGACGAACACGGCGTGGAGCGTCCAGTAGAAATCCTCGCGCGACGAGATCCCGGCCGCTTCCACCGCCTCGATAGCGGCGATCACGGTCGCAGGGCCGACCGGCAGGCCGGCCTTGCGCAGCATGCGGCCGAAGAAGAGGATGTTGTCGGCCATGCGGCCGGCGCGCGCCTCCGCGACGCCCTCCGGGCCGCGCCCCGCCCCGCTCACGCGCCCCTCCGGACCGCCGGCATCCTCAACGGCGCGCCTCCTGGCGGATCTCGTCGATGATGCGGCGGGCTTCCGAGCCCTGGATGCGGCCGATGTCGTCCTGGTACTTCAGAAGCGCGCCGAGCGTGTCGGACACGACCGCCGGGTCGAGCGCGAGCTGGTCGAGTTCGGTCAGCGCGGTCGCCCAGTCGAGCGTCTCGGCGACGCCGGGCGACTTGAACAGCTCCATGGCGCGCAGCTTCTGCACGAAGGCGACCACTTCGCGGCTGAGCCGCTCCGGCGCGCCCGGCACCTTGAGCCGCACGATCGCGAGTTCGCGCTCCGCATCCGGATAGTCGACCCAGTGATAGAGGCAGCGGCGCTTCAGCGCGTCGTGGATCTCGCGCGTGCGGTTCGTCGTGATCACCACGATCGGCGGCACGGGCGCCTTCACCGTGCCGATCTCGGGGATCGTCACCTGCGCGTCGGCGAGCACTTCGAGCAGGAACGCCTCGAACGCCTCGTCGGCGCGGTCGAGCTCGTCGATCAGGAAGATCGGCGCGCCGGCCACGTCCGGCTCGAGCGCCTGCAGCACGGGGCGCTTGATCAGGTAGCGTTCGGAGAAGACGTTCGCCTGCAGCTCCGCCCGGTCGACCGCGCCGGTCGCCTCGGCCATGCGGATCTCGACCATCTGGGCGGGATAGTTCCACTCGTAGACGGCGGTGGAGACGTCGAGCCCCTCGTAGCACTGCAGGCGGATCAGCTTGCGGCCGAGCGTCTGCGACAGCACCTTGGCGATCTCGGTCTTGCCGACCCCCGCCTCCCCTTCGAGGAAGAGCGGGCGCTGCATCTTGAGCGAGAGATAGAGCACCGTCGCGAGCGCCCGGTCGGCCACATAGCCGCCGTCGGCGAGCAGTGCCTGCGTCGCGTCGATCGAGGCCGGCAACGCGGCGGGTCGGGACTTGGCCTCGGCGACGGTCATGCGGTCGGCTTCCTTCTTCTTCTCCCCGGGCAGACGGGCGCCGGGCGGACTGGCGTCATGTAGCGTGCGGGCCGCGGCTCGGCAAACCGCGCGGTCCGCACAGGTCAGGGGTCGAGCGTGTGATAGTGCCGGTCGAGATAGATGAGGGAGCCGCCGGCCCCGCCGACGCGCACCGCGATCACCGCGCCGATCAGCACCGTGTGGGTCGCCACCTCCATCATGTCGACGACCCGGCAGTCGAGCGCCATGCGGGCGCCGGCGAGCACCGGCGCGCCGGTGACGAGGCGGTCCCAGTGGCCTGCGACGAAACGCTCGGCGCCCGAGAGCCCGCGCCGGCCCGCGAAGGTCTCGGCGATCTCCTCGGCCCCGGCCGGCAAGGTGGAGACGGCGAAGACGCGGTTCTCGTGCACCAGCCGATTCGTGCTGGAGCCGCGGTTGAGGCAGACGAGCACGGTCGGCGGCTGGTCGCTCACCGACGCGACGGCCGTCATGGTGGCCCCGCCGCGCCCGGCCCGGCCGTCGGTCGTCAGCACGTGCACCGCGCTGCCGACGCGGCTCATCGCGTCGCGGAACGCCTGCCTGTCGACCGCCTGGGCCTCGCCCGCCGCCCGGTCCTCGGCCCCGACAGGCCCTGCCATGAACACCGCCACTCTCTTGTCGCTCCGGACCGCGTTGCCGGCGGCTCCCAATGCCCTACCCATGCCGCAATCCGAGCGGCAGCGAAACCCTACGGGCTCGACCGACCGTGCACGGCACCCCCGGCAAGGCCGATTCCGGCCAATGCCGGCCCGATCCGACCCGACCGTCATCCTACGCGCCACGACCGGCGCCGGATCCGACGGACGCAAACTTACCCCCGCGCGGCGCTCCGTCGCAGACCATATGGTCGCAGATCGGCACGAAAAAAACCTTTCGCTCCCTCTTCCCTTGCGCTCGGCCCGGGTTCCGTACTGAAATGAACTCCGCTGGCGGCGGAAGAAGGAATGTTCTGCCCGGGACGCAAAGCCGGAACGATCCGGTTTTTGTGGGGATCCGGCGCAGAAGGGAATTGTTTCGCGTTGGTGAGGTTGCTAAGCATGGCGAAATACGGGCATCAGACCCGCGTCAGGCGAATGCCTTTCGACGCATACACAGAAAAGAAAATGCGGGTGACGCGATGGATGCTGTTTCGCTGTTCGGAGACTTCCCCCTCCCGGAATTCGCGCAGCAGGTCATCAACGGCATCACGCTCGGTTCGATCTACGGTCTCATCGCGATCGGATACACGATGGTGTTCGGCATCATCGGCATGGTCAACTTCGCCCATGGCGACGTGTTCATGGTCTCGGCCTTCCTCGCGCTGATTGCCTTTCTGATCGTCACCACGGTGCTCGGCATCGGATCCGTCGCGATCGCGCTGATGGCCATGCTGCTCGTCGCCGTGCTCGGCACCTCGCTGTGGAACTGGTCGATCGAACGCGTCGCCTACCGGCCGCTGCGCGGGTCGTTCCGCCTCGCCCCGCTCATTTCGGCGATCGGCATGTCGATCCTGCTGCAGGGCTTCGTGCAGTCGAGCCAGGGCCCGCGCGTCAAGTCCGTGCCGGCGCTGATCGACGGCTCGATCGAGGTGTTCCGGGTCGGCGCCTTCGATGTGCGGCTCTCCTACAAGGACCTCACCGTCCTGATCACCACCGTGATCATCCTCGCGATCTTCTGGTACCTGGTGCAGAAGACGCCGCTCGGCCGCGCCCAGCGCGCCTGCGAGCAGGACCGCAAGATGACCGCGCTGCTCGGCATCAATGTCGACCGCACCATCTCGCTCACCTTCATCATGGGCGCCGCCATCGCGGCGGTCGGCGGCGTGGTCTACCTCGTGAAATACGGCTCGGTGCATTTCAACGACGGCTTCACGCCGGGTATCAAGGCGTTCAGCGCGGCCGTGCTCGGCGGCATCGGGTCGCTGCCCGGCGCGGTGGTCGGCGCGCTCATCATCGGGCTCGTCGAGACACTCTGGGCCTGGCAGTTCGGCTCCGACTACAAGGACGTGGCGGCCTTCTCGATCCTCGCCATCACGCTCATCTTCCTGCCGCAGGGACTGCTCGGCAAACCTGAAGTGGAGAAGGTCTGATGGCGAGCGTGACCGACCGCGCGGCGCCCGCCGCCGCGACCGACCTCGCGGGCGACATGCCGGCGATCGGCGGCATCATCCGCCGCGCGCTGCTCACCGGCCTCGTCGCGCTCGGCCTGCTCGGGCCCTTCGTCGGCCTCCTCACCACGCAGAACATCCGCAACCAGCTGATCATCGAATCCCGCCCGCTGCTGCTGGCGGTGCTGATCGGGATCATCATGGGCATCCGCGTGATGATCGACCTGCCGCTGCGCCAGCGCGGCTACGCGCTGATCGCCGGCGCCTTGGTGCTCTTCGCGGTCGGCGCGATCTACCTGTTCGGCTCCGCCGATGCCGCCGCCGGGCGCGAGCTCGGCTTCCTCTACGCCGTGTTCGGCGTCGTCGTGCTCGTAATCGGCCTATCGGTCTCGGTCTACCGGCCGCAGGCGCGCGCGCTCGCCGGCCAATTCGCGACGCTCGCCGGCACGCGCGGCTTCGCCTTCTTCCTGCTCGGCCTGGCGCTCGCCTATCCGCCCGCCGTGCTCGGCTATTTCGGCCCCGGCGGCGCGCTGAAATACATCGACAATTTCGGCATCCAGGTGCTGATCTACGTGATGCTCGGCTGGGGCCTCAACATCGTGGTCGGCCTTGCCGGCCTGCTCGACCTCGGCTACGTCGCCTTCTACGCGGTCGGCGCCTACACCTATGCACTGCTCGCCAAGGAGTTCGGCCTGTCCTTCTGGCTGCTGCTCCCGGTCGCCGGCACGCTCGCGGCGCTCTGGGGCGTCATGCTCGGCTTCCCGGTGCTCAGGCTGCGCGGCGACTACCTGGCGATCGTGACGCTCGCCTTCGGCGAGATCATCCGCCTCGTCCTCGTCAACTGGATCGCCTTCTCGAACGGCTACGAGGGCATCCAGTCGATCCCGAAGCCGAGCTTCTTCGGCATTCCGTTCAACGCCACCGACCAGGGCTTCGCGGCCGTGTTCGACCTGCCGCAGAGCTCGGTCTGGTACAAGGCCTATCTCTACTACATCATCCTCGGGCTCTGCCTGTTGACCGCCTTCGTGACGCTGCGGCTCCGGCGCCTGCCGATCGGACGCGCCTGGGAGGCGCTGCGCGAGGACGAGATCGCCTGCCGCTCGCTCGGCATCAACACCACGACCACCAAGCTCACCGCCTTCGCGCTCGGCGCCATGTTCGGCGGCTTCGCGGGCGCCTTCTTCGCCGCGCGCCAAGGCTTCGTCTCGCCGGAAAGCTTCATCTTCCTGGAATCCGCGCAGATCCTCGCCATCGTGGTGCTCGGCGGCATGGGCAGCCTCGCGGGCGTGGCGATCGCCGCCTTCGCCATGGTCGGCGGCTTCGAACTCCTGCGCGAGCTGACCTTCCTGAAGATCCTGTTCGGCCAGGACTTCGACCCGAACATCTACCGCGGGCTCATCTTCGGCGCCGCCATGGTGCTGATCATGCTGTGGAAGCCGCGCGGCCTCATCTCCACGCGCGAGCCGACCGCCTTCCTCAAGGAACGCAAATCCGTGTCAGGATCCCATGTGAAGGAGGGCCACGGCTGATGCGCTGGCTCTCCGCGCCGCTCCTCCGCGTCGAACATCTGACCATGCGGTTCGGCGGCCTCATCGCCGTGAACAACCTGCATTTCACCGTCGGCGAAGGCGACATCACCGCGCTGATCGGTCCGAACGGCGCCGGCAAGACGACGGTGTTCAACTGCATCACCGGCTTCTACAAGCCGACCGAGGGCCGTATCGCGTTCCGGCACGGCGACCTTTCCGCCTGGGACCGGCTCGACGCGGTGACCAACAAGCCCGGCCGGCGCTTCGACGACGGCTCGAACGCGCTCTTCCTGCTGGAGCGCATGCCCGACTACGAGGTCGCCGCCCAGGCCAAGGTGGCGCGCACCTTCCAGAACATCCGCCTGTTCTCCGGCATGACGGTGCTCGAAAACCTGCTCGTCGCCCAGCACAACGCGCTGATGCGGGCGTCGGGCTATTCGGTGCTCGGCATCTTCGGCGTGCCGAGCTATCGCGCCTCCGCGGCGCAGGCGACCGAGCGGGCGAAATACTGGCTCGACCGCATCGGTCTCACCGAGCGCGCCGACGACCCGGCCGGCGACCTCCCCTACGGTGCCCAGCGCCGGCTCGAGATCGCGCGCGCCATGTGCGCCGGCCCGCATCTCCTCTGCCTCGACGAGCCGGCCGCCGGCCTCAATCCGCGCGAGAGCGGCGAGCTGAACCGCCTGCTGCAGGGCATCCGCGAGACCGAGAAGACCTCGATCCTGCTCATCGAGCACGACATGTCCGTGGTGATGGAGATCTCCGACCATGTCGTCGTGCTCGACTACGGCACCAAGATCTCCGACGGCACCCCGGACGAGGTGCGCAACGATCCGAAGGTGATCGCGGCCTATCTGGGCGTCGGCGACGACGAGGTGGAGGCCGCCGAGGCCGAGGTGGCTCAATGACCGGCGAAGCGCTCCTCACCGTCCGCGGCGTGAAGACCTATTACGGCAACATCATCGCGCTGAAGGGCGTCGACATCGACGTCAACAAGGGCGAGATCGTCACGTTGATCGGCGCCAACGGCGCCGGCAAGTCGACCCTGATGATGACCATCTTCGGCAACCCGCAGGCGCGCGAGGGCCGCATCGTCTATGAGGGGACCGACATCACGCGCATGCCGAGCCACGAGATCGCGCGGCTCCGGATCGCCCAGTCGCCCGAGGGCCGGCGCATCTTCGCCCGCATGACGGTCCTGGAAAACCTGCAGATGGGCGCGCAGATCAACGGCTTTGCCCATTTCGACGAGGATCTGCAGCGCGTCTTCACCCTGTTCCCGCGGCTCAAGGAACGCGTCCAGCAGCGCGGCGGCACGCTGTCGGGCGGCGAGCAGCAGATGCTGGCGATCGGCCGCGCCCTCATGGCGCGTCCCCGCCTGCTCCTCCTCGACGAACCGTCGCTCGGCCTCGCGCCGCTCGTCGTGAAGCTGATCTTCGACGCCATCCGCGAGTTGAACCGCACCGAGGGGCTGACCGTCTTCCTCGTCGAACAGAACGCCTTCCACGCGCTGAAGCTCGCCCACCGCGGCTATGTGATGGTCAACGGCGTGATCACCATGAGCGGGTCCGGCAAGGAACTCCTGCAGCGGCCGGAGGTGCGCGCGGCCTATCTGGAAGGCGGGCGGCATTGAGCGAGGGACGGCCATGAGCCTGCACGGCATCATCTACGAAGAACAGAGCTTCGTGCTGTTCTTCCTGATCACCTTCCTGATGGGCGGCTGGGCCGCCTGGATGACCGGCCGCGCCTGCGCCTCCACCTGGCGGCCCTATCTGGTGCTGGTGTTCTATCTGACCGTGCTCACCGCCGCCGTGCGCTTCATTCATTTCGCGATGTTCGGCGGCACGCTTCTCTCGCTCCACTACTACGTGGTCGACTGGCTGGTGATCCAGGCGTTCGGCGCCTACGGCTACCGCAGCACGCGCGTGACCCAGATGGTGACGAAATACAGCTGGCTCTATGCGCGCGACGGCCAGCTCGCCTGGAAACCGCTCACCGACGCCCGCTGACCGTCGCGGCGCGCGGCGCAAGGCGCGCCACGACCGCGGTGAAGTCTGCGCGCCGGGGCGGCCCCCCACGCCCGCCGCCGCAAGTGGGCTTGCAAGATTCCACGTGCCAAGCGGGTAGTTGCAGCTGGCGCGCCTTGGCATTGAGCGCAGGGAAATCGACGCGGGTTCTTGCTAAGGTCCGTGCAGCCAGATAGATGTATTGGATCCGTTACCCGCCTAGAGTCTCGGTTGAATGTTTCGATCGGTTGAACATGACCCGCAACACTGGTTGGCCTTAACGTCAGCAAGGCTGGCGTCGGCGGCCGAGGGTGCACCGGGATCATCGACGCCTTGACACGATCCGAGCGTGAAACGGGTGCGAACGGCAAACCGCCTGGACGACAACGGGGAGGACCGGATGCCCGAGCAAAGTCGAGCATCCGATCCGATTTCATCGTTCCGGACGACAACGAACCAGACGACACGAAGACTGTGGTGAGGAGAATCGCACGATGAAGAAATACTGGTTGACCGGCGCCCTGGTGGCTGCCTCGATGGCCTTCGCCGGCACCGCCAGCGCCCAGATCAAGATGGGCGTCGCCGGTCCGATCACCGGCCCGAACGCCGCCTTCGGCGCGCAGCTGAAGAACGGCACCGAGCAGGCGGTGGAAGACATCAACGCCGCCGGCGGCATTCTCGGTCAGAAGATCACGCTTTCGGTCGGCGACGACGTGTCGGATCCCAAGCAGGGCGTCTCGGTCGCGAACAAGTTCGTCGGCGACGGCATCAAGCTGGTGGTCGGCCACTTCAACTCGGGCGTCACCAACCCGGCCTCGGACGTCTACGCCGAGAACGGCATCCTGATGATCACCCCGTCCGCCACCAACCCGCGGATCACCGAAAAGGGCCTCTGGAACGTGTTCCGCACCTGCGGCCGCGACGACCAGCAGGGCAAGCTGTGGTCCGACTACGCGGTCGCCAACTTCGCGGGCAAGAAGATCGCGATCGTCCACGACAAGACGACCTACGGCCAGGGCCTCGCCGACGCCGCGCGCGGCTTCATGAACAAGGCCGGCATCAAGGAAGTGATGTACGAGGGCGTGAACACCGGCGAGAAGGATTATTCGGCGCTCGTGTCGAAGATCAAGTCCTCCGGCGCGGACATCCTCATGTGGGGCGGCCTGCACACCGAAGGCGGCCTGATCGTGCGCCAGATGCGCGACCAGGGCCTGAAGACCGTCATGATGTCCGGCGACGGCATCACCGACGACGAGTTCGCCTCGATCGGCGGCGAGGGCGTGATCGGCACGCTGATGTCGTTCGGCCCCGATCCGCGCACCAACGAAGCGGCGAAGGACGTGGTCGCGAAGTTCCGCGCCAAGAACTTCGAGCCGCAGGCCTACACGCTCTATTCCTACGCGGCCGTGCAGATCATGAAGCAGGCGGCGGAGAAGGTCGGCTCGGTCGACCCGAAGAAGATGGCGGAAGCGATGCATTCCGGCATGACCTTCAAGACCGTGCTCGGCGACATCGCCTACGACAAGAAGGGCGACCGCACCTCGGTGGACTACGTCATGTACACCTGGAAGAAGAACGCCGAAGGCAAGATCACCTACGTTCAGAACTGATCGGCGAGCCGGCGCGAAGCGTTCCCTCGACCGCCGGCGCAAGGATCCACCCTGAGCTCGAAAGCCGCCGCGGGGCCCTCGCGGCGGCTTTTTCGTGACCCGGCGCACCCGGACCCCTCGTCGACCCGCCTGCCGTCGACCCGCGCACCATCGACCTCGGGGCCGATCGCGCCGATGATGCGCGATCCCCGCCGGAGGCCGACGCCATGCACCATCACGGTCCGACCAACTCACTCGTCGATGTCGCCGGCCTGAAGGTCGGCCAGGCCGAGGACCTCCGGCTGAAGTCGGGCGTCACCGTGGTCATCGCCGACGCGCCGGCGATCGCCTCCGTGCATGTGATGGGCGGCGCGCCGGGCACGCGCGAGACTGACCTGCTCGCCCCGGACCAGACCGTCGAGCGGGTCGACGCGCTCGTCCTGTCAGGCGGCTCCGCCTACGGGCTCGACGCCGCCTCGGGCGTGCAGGCGTGGCTGCGCGAACAGGGTCGCGGCTTTCAGGTCGGCCCGGCCACGGTGCCGATCGTGCCCGCCGCCATCCTGTTCGACCTCCTCAACGGCGGCGACAAGGACTGGGGCCGCTACCCGCCCTATCGCGAGCTCGGCTATGCGGCGGCCGCCGGCGCGAGCCCCGGCCGCTTCGCCCTCGGCAGCGTCGGCGCCGGCACCGGCGCGACCACCGCCACCCTGAAAGGCGGGCTCGGCAGCGCCTCGGCGGTCCTATCCGACGGCGCCACCGTGGCGGCGATCGTGGCGGTCAACGCACTCGGCTCCACCCTGATCGGCGACGGACCGCATTTCTGGGCGGGCGGCTTCGAGATCGCCGGCGAATTCGGCGGCCTCGGCCATCCGCCCGCCCTGCCTGAAGGGAGCACCCATGCGCGGCTGAAGGGCGCGCGCGAGCCCTCCGCCAACACGACCATCGCCATCGTGGCGACCGACGCCGCGCTCACCAAGGCGGAGGCGAAGCGGCTCGCCGTGATGGCCCATGACGGCTACACGCGCGCCATCTATCCCGCCCACACCCCGTTCGACGGCGACCTGATCTTCACCCTTTCGACGGGACGGCACGGGCGGAGCGAGGATCCGCGCAGCCTGGTCGAACTCGGCATCGCGGCAGCCAACGTGCTCACCCGCGCCATCGCCCGCGGCGTCCACGCCGCCCGCCCCGCTCCGGGCGACACCGTGCCGACCTGGCACGAGCGGTTCGGCGGCCACCGGCGCGGCTGAACCTCTGCGCCGGAGCAGGTCCGACGCGACGCCGCGGACCGCGCCGGAGCCGGAGAGGCGGATGTCCGCCTACTCCGCCGCCGCCAGCGCCGCCGGCGCAGGCTCGGCGAAGCGCTTCAGAAGCCCGTCCCGCCGCGCATCCGCCTTCGCCATATTGGCGAGCTTGACCGGCCCGTAGCCGCGCACCAGGTCCGACACCTTGGCGATCTCCACCGCCAGCGCGTGATTGTCCCGCGTCAAGCGCCCGACCAGCATCTCGATGTCGGCGAAGGTCCGCTCGCGCAGGGCACGCTCGGCCTTGCGCTCGTCAGTCAGTCCGAACGGATCGAGCCGGGTGCCGCGCCAGCCCTTGAGGCGGGCGAGCAGGCGGAAGGCGGGGAAGATCCACGGCCCGAACGCCATCTTGCGCGGCCGGCCGGTCTCCGGGTCGACGCGGGCGAGGAGCGGCGGCGCCAGCATGACCTTGAGCTTGGCCCCCGCCTCGAACTGCGCGGCGAGCTTCGCCTCGAAGGCCGGATCCGTGTAGAGCCGGGCGACCTCGTATTCGTCCTTGATCGCCATGACGCGGTAGAGGCTCTCCGCCGCCGCCTTGACGAGGCGGGGCTCGCCCGCCCCCATGACGCGCCGCTCGGCCTCCGCCACGCGGTCGACCAGCGCCCGGTAGCGCGCCGCATAGGCCGTGTCCTGATAGCGCACGAGTTCCTCCGCGAGGAAGGCGATGCGCGCGTCGAGCGGCATCTCGACGACCTCCGCCTCGCCCTCGACGAGGCGGCCGAGGGCAGACGGATCGCCCGCCATCACGCGGCCGGCGGCGAGCGCCTCGAGATTGGCCGAGACGGCCGCGCGATTGAGCCGGATCGCGGTCTCGATCGCCGCGAGCGACACCGGCAGCCAGCCCTTCTGCAGCGCGAAGCCGACCAGCATCATGTTGGCGTAGATGGCATCGCCGAACAGCCGCTCGGCCGCCGCCGCCGCGTCGAAGGCGTCGATCGAACGCGAGGCCTCGCGCAGGGTGCGCAAGAGCCGCGCCTCGTCGAAGTTCTGCACCTGCCGGATCGCGAAGTCGGCGGTCGGCGCCACGCGGCTGTTGGCGATCGTGCGGGTGCGCTCGCGGTTCGTCATGGCGAGCGCCTCGGCCCCCGCGGCGACCAGCATGTCGGAGGCGAGCAGCAGGTCGAGCGAGGCCGTCGGCACGCGTGGGCCCTCGATCACCTGGTCGAGGCGGGCGAAGCGCACATGGCTCGTCACCGGGCCGCCCTTCTGGGCAAGGCCGGTCATGTCGAGCGTGAGCGTGTTGAGCCCGTCCACATGCGCCGCCATGGCGAGCACCGCCGCGACCGTGGTGACGCCCATGCCGCCGATGCCGGTGACGAGGAGGTTGAGCGGCCCCTCGAGCCCGGCCTTGGCCGGCGCGGGGAGCGACGCCGCGAGTGCGCTCGGCGCGGGGCCGCCGGCCGGCGCCTTCCTCGGCGCGGCGTCGTCCACATAGACGAAGGACGGGCAGAAGCCGGCGACGCAGGAATAGTCCTTGTTGCAGCTCGACTGGTTGATCTTGCGCTTCCGCCCGAACGCGGTCGCGAGCGGCTCCACCGAGACGCAGCTCGACTGCACCGAGCAGTCGCCGCAATCCTCGCAGACCCGGTCGTTGATGAAGAGGCGCCGCGCCGGATCCTCGTATTCGCCGCGCTTGCGCCGCCGGCGCTTCTCCGCCGCGCAGGTCTGGTCGAAGATGAGCACCGAGACGCCGTCATAGGCGGCGAGGTCCTTCTGCACCGCCATCAGCTCGTCGCGGTGGAGCACGGGGGCGCCGGAGAGGCCGGCGAGCAGTTCCGGTCGCTCGGACAGGACGACGATCCGGGCCACGCCCTCGGCGGCGACCTGCCGGACGATCTTCTGCACGTCGAGCGGGCCGTCGTGATGCTGCCCGCCGGTCATGGCGACCGCGTCGTTGAAGAGGATCTTGTAGGTGATCGGCACCTTGGCGGCGACCGCCTGGCGGATCGCCAGGCTGCCCGAATGGTAGTAGGTCCCGTCGCCCAGATTGGCGAACATGTGCCGGTCCTTGGCAAAGGGCGCCTGGCCGATCCAAGGCACCCCCTCGCCGCCCATGGAGGTGAGGCCCTCGGTGGTCCTCTCGGAGATCTCGGTCATGGCATGGCAGCCGATGCCGGCCATGGCGCGGGCGTTGTCGGGCACCTTGGTGGAGCTCGAATGCGGGCAGCCGGAACAGAAATAGGGCGAGCGGCGCGCGTCGGTCGCGTGGCCGGTCGCCCACATCGCCTGCTCGATCAGCCGGTCGGCGACCGCCCGCATGCCTTCGTCGCGCGCAGCGCCGGGAAGCACGCTCAGCAGCGCCGGCACGATGTCGGCGGCGGAGAGTTCGCGGATCGCGGAGAGGAACGGCGCGCCCTCCGGCGTGGTCTTGCCCCAGATCGGCGGCCGCTTCACGTCCGGCCAGCCATAGAGGAGTTCCTTGATCTGCGGCTCGATCAGGCCGCGCTTGTGCTCCACCACGACGAGCTTCTCGAGCCCGCGGGCGAAGTTCGAGATCCCGATCGGCTCGATCGGCCAGCTCATGGCGACCTTGTAGATGGCGAGGCCCATCGCCTGCGCCCGCGCCTCGTCGACGCCGATGAGTTCCAGCGCCTGGCGCAGGTCCCGGTAGGCCTTGCCGGTCGACACGATGCCGATGCGCGGCCGCGCCGAGCCGAAGCGGATGCCGTCGAGGCCGTTCGCGCGCACATAGGCCTTGGCTGCCGGCAGGCGGATCTCGCGCACCGAGCTCTCGATCTCGAGCCGGGTCTTGAGCAGCACCGGCTTGTTGAAGTCGCCGCCGGCGCGCGGGTCCTGCAGCTCCTTCGGGCGCAGGAAGCGCAGCCGGTTCGGATCGACCGAGACGATGCCGGAACTGTCCATCGTGTCGGCGAGCGCGATCATCGCGATCCAGAGCCCGGCATAGCGGGAGAGTTCGAGGCCGTGCAGGCCGTAGTCGAGCACGTCCTGCAGGTCGGACGGGTTGAGGACCGGCATCTCCACGTCGACGAAATGGAATTCCGACTGGCAGGCGAGCGTGGAGGACTTGGCGAGGTGGTCGTCGCCCGCGACCGCCAGCACGCCGCCGTGGCGCGCGGTGCCGGAGGCGTTGGCGTGGCGGAACACGTCGCCGCAACGGTCGACGCCGGGCGCCTTGCCGTACCAGATGCCGAACACGCCGTCCTTGGTGGAGCCCTGCCCGCCGAGCGCGACCTTCTGCGTGCCCCAGACCGCGGTCGCGCCGAGTTCCTCGTTGACCCCCGGCACGAAGTGGACGTCGTGGGCGAGGAGCTCATGGGCGGCGGCTTCCAGCTGCAGATCGTAGCCGGCGAGCGGCGATCCGCGATAGCCCGAGATGAAGCCCGCCGTGTCGAGCCCGGCGCGCCGGTCGAGCCGGATCCGGTCGATCGGCAGGCGCACCAGCGCCTGGATCCCGGTCATGTAGGCGAGCCCCTGTTCGAGCTCGTATTTGTCCGTGAGGGTGATGTTGCGCGGCACTTCGGTCATGCGCCCCTCCCGACGGGGTTTGTTCGGCGCCGCCGTCGGCTCGGCCCGTCGGGCGGGAGCGCAGTCATGCGGCACGCACATGCTGAGAAAGATATAATGCAAGGCTCTTGCAGCGATTTCCGTGCTATTTGACCGCCTGAACCGATCAGATGAACCTCAAATTTCCGGGAATGACGGGGTGGTGGAAAAATTCTTGCTCGACCCCGGTGACGTTCGGATCCTGCGCGTCCTGCAGGAGGACGCCTCCCTGTCGATCGCCGAGGTGGCGCTCGCGGCGGGCATGAGCCAGACGCCGTGCTGGCGGCGCATCAAGCGGCTGAAGGAGGCCGGCGTGATCATCCGCATCGCCGCGCTGGTCGACCGCGAGAAGGTCGGGCTCGGTTTCGCATCCTACACGTTCGTGAAGCTCGCGCTGCCCTCCACCGAGAACATGCAGGAGTTCGACCGCCTTGTGAACCGATGGACGGAAGTGGTTCTGTGCGAACGGATAACCGGCGCGGTCGACTACATGATCAAGGTCGTCACCGACGACATCAAGGGCTACGACGACTTCCTGCGCCTGAAGCTCCTGAACTCGACGCTCGTCTCCGACGTGCAGTCCCGCATCGTGGTGGCGACCGTCAAGGACACGCCGAGCCTGCCGCTCAGCGACGGCTGAGACCGCCGCGCGGTCAGTGCCGCGAGATGGCGGCGACCGCGGAGACGATGTCGTCGAACCGGAACACCCCATCCGCCCTCACCCACTCCACGGTGCCGTCGTCGCGCAACCTGACGGGCCAGCCGCCCGCCGCGGCGAAAACCGTGCCGAGGGCGAGCTTGCTGGAGTAACGCCGGAACAGGTAGGCGTGTTCGGGGTCGGTCACGAGGTCGGCCAGGGAGGCCTCGCCGGCGGCGCCCTCGATCCGGACCGGCACCAGTTCGCCGTCCGGATCCGGGATGAAGGAGCGGCCGAACAGGTCGATGAGGAATTTCGATTGGGACTGCGGCGCGAGGCCCGCGGTGCGCGGATCGGCGAACAAGGCGCCCCAGTCCGGATAGATGCCGGTTTCGCCGCCATGTTCCAGGAGGATGCTGCCGTCGGGACCGAGCACCGCGCCGCGTGTGCCGATCACCGCGAAGGTGGCGCCCTCCGGCTCGGCCAGTTCCAGCTCGGTCGCGCCGGGCGGGAAGCTCGGATCGAGCACGAAGGACCGGTAGTCGGGAAAATCCTTCCAGCCGTTCTCGAACGGCACCGAGATCCCGTTCGGCGAAAGCGCGACCTGTACCCCGGCCACCACGCCGGGCATCGGATCCGCCTCGGGCGGTCCCGACGGCGCGGCGGATCTCTCGTCGTCACCATCGCCGGAGTTGGCGAGCCCGACCGCCAGGATCAGCGCCAGCAGCGCCAGGAAGACCACGAGCGGCCCGCGCGGCACGCCGAGGCCGTAGCCGTGAAACGCGACCGAACCGGCGAGCGCGGCGGCGAGGACGAGGAACAGGGCGGCATAGCGGATGGAGCGCATGGCCAAGCCGGTCACCTCACCAGGAAGCGCTCGGCGCGGAACGGCGACGGATCCACGAAGGGCGTCTCGCCGACCACCATCTCGGCGATCAGCCGACCGGACACGGGCCCCTGCGTGAAGCCGAGATGGCCGTGCCCGAAATCGAGCCAGAGGCCGGGATGGCCGGGCGCGGGACCGATGATGGGGAGACTGTCGGGCAGCGCCGGGCGGCGACCGAGCCACGGCTTCTCGTCGCGCTCCTCGGCGAGCGGAAACAGCGCCCGCGCGATCGGCTTCAGCTGCTCGATCTGGCGCGGCGTCGGCGGCGCGTCGCGGTCGGCGAACTCGACCCCGGTGGTGAGGCGGATGCCGCGCTCCATCGGGGTGAGGCAGAAGCCGTTCTCGACGTCGACGATCGGCCGCTTCAGCCGCGCATTGCCGGCCGCGCCGAAATGCAGGTGATAGCCGCGCTTCGGGGCGAGCGGCACGTGGAGGCCGAGCGGCCCGAGCACGTCGAGTGCCCAGGGGCCGAGCGCCACGACCACGTCGCGCGCCTCGACCGTGCCGATCGCGGTCGCGACCCGCCATCCCTCCGCCGCGCGCGTCAGCGAGCGCGCCTCGCCGAAGGCGAAGCGGCCGCCGAGGCGGCGGAACAAGTCCGCATAGGCCTTCACCAAGCCGCCCGGCCACGAGACCGTGTCGCATTCCGGCCAGAGCACCGCGCGATGCACCCTGGCGAGCGAGGGTTCGAGGTCGGAAAGGTCCGCGTCGCTCAGCACCTGGTAGCGCGCGCCGTAACGGTCGGCGAGCGCATGCAGCCCCGCCGCGCCGGCGAAGCCCCGCGGTGTGCGGTAGATCCGGATCCAGCCGTCGGGCCGGACGAGACGCTCGGCCACCGCGCCCGCCTCCGCGGTGAGCGCGCGATGCTCGGCGACGGCGTGGCGGCAGAGCCGGTCGTTCGCCGCCGCATAGGCCTCGATGCCGGCGTCGTCGGAATTGCGGCGGAGCGCCAGGAGCCAGGGGGCCACCTTCGGCAGATGAAAGAAGTGGTAGTTCGCCTCCGGCGCGAGGTTCAGGCCGTAGCGGACGAGCGCCTTCAGGTCGCGGGGGAAGCCGACCGGGACGAAGCCCTCCCGTTCGATCACGCCGGTGTTGCCGAAGCTCGTCTCCTCGCCCGGCTCCCGCCGGTCCACGAGCAGGACGTCGCGACCTTTCTTGCGGAGATGCAGGGCGGCCGACACGCCGACCATGCCCGCCCCCAGCACCACCACATCCGCCTTGACCGTCGCCACCGCCTCGCTCGTCACCACCGCTCCCGTGCCTGCCATGCCCGACCGGCCCCGCCAGCCCGCCGCGTTCGGTCGATCGCATGATTGTGCCGAGCTGGACAGTAGTAAACGCCCGACCGCCTCGCTAGGTCGCGCACTGTCATTCGCCTGCAACGTTCGAAACTTTGCAAGGGTCGCGCCGGCGCGGCGACGGAGCCTCACGCAATTGAGGCGGTCCCTGCCCTCTGCTATGGATCGACCTCATTCTCCCGAAGGACGAGCGATGATCCCGCGTTACTCACGCCCCGAGATGGTCGCCATCTGGGAGCCGGCCACACGCTTCCGCATCTGGTTCGAGATCGAGGCGCATGCCACCGACGCGCTCGCCGACCTGGGCGTCGTGCCGAAGGAGGCCGCGCGCACCATCTGGGAGAAGGGCTCGGCCGCCGTGTTCGACGTCGCGCGCATCGACGCGATCGAGCGGGAGACGAAGCACGACGTCATCGCCTTCCTGACGCATCTGGCCGAGATCGTCGGCCCGGACGCCCGCTTCGTGCACCAGGGCATGACCTCGTCGGACGTGCTCGACACCTGCCTCTCGGTGCAGCTGACGCGCGCCGCCGACCTGCTCCTCGCCGACCTCGATGCGCTCCTGGCGGCGCTGAAGCGGCGGGCGATGGAGCACAAATACACCCCCGCGATCGGCCGCAGCCACGGCATCCATGCCGAGCCGGTGACCTACGGCCTGACGCTCGCCGGCTTCCACGCTGAATTCACCCGCGCCCGTGAGCGGCTCGTTTTCGCGAGGCGCGAGATCGCCACCTGCGCGATCTCGGGCGCCGTCGGCACCTTCGCCAATATCGATCCGCGCGTGGAGGCCCATGTGGCCGAGAAGCTCGGCCTCGCGGTCGAGCCGGTCTCGACCCAGGTGATCCCGCGCGACCGGCACGCCATGTTTTTCGCCGTGCTCGCGGTGATCGCCTCCTCGATCGAGCGGCTCGCCACGGACATCCGCCACCGGCAGCGCACCGAGGTGCTCGAGGCGGAGGAGTATTTCTCGCCCGGCCAGAAGGGCTCCTCGGCGATGCCGCACAAGCGCAACCCGGTCTTGACCGAGAACCTCACCGGCCTCGCCCGCATGGTGCGCGCCTATGCCCTGCCCGCCATGGAGAATGTGGCGCTCTGGCACGAGCGGGACATTTCCCACTCCTCGGTCGAACGTATGATCGGCCCGGACGCGACCGTGACGCTCGACTTCGCGCTCGCCCGGCTGACCGGCGTGGTCGAGCGCCTCGTAGTCTACCCCGAGCACATGGCGAAGAATCTCGACCGGCTCGGCGGCCTCGTCCATTCCCAGCGGGTGCTGCTCGCGCTGACCCAGAAGGGCGTCTCGCGCGAGGACGCCTACCGGCTGGTGCAGCGCAGCGCCATGCGGGTCTGGGCCGGAGAAGGCGACTTCCTCGCCTTCCTCATCGCCGACCCGGACGTGACCGCACATCTGAGCGTGGCGGAACTCAAGGAGAAGTTCGACCTCGCCTATCACTTCAAGCATGTCGACACGGTGTTCGACCGGGTGTTCGGCCCGGCCTGACCGCGCCGACGCCGCTCAGCCCCTGACGCCCGCCAGCATCGCCTTAACCCCGGCGCCGAGGACCGCGCTGTCCGTGCCGACCGCGATGATGCGGTAGCCGAGCGCCGCGAAGGCTTTCGCGCGCGCAGCCGACTGGGCGAAGATCGCCGCGATCTTGCCGTGCCGGAGCGTCGCCTCGGCGATCGCCGCGATCGGCGCGTCGGTGATGGCGTGGTCGCCGTCCACGAAGGCACCGTCGGAAAAGGTGAGCGACAGGTCGGACGGGCCGACCAGCGCGCCGTCGATGCCGGGCACGGCGAGGATCGCCTCCACATTGTCGAGCGCCTCGCGGGTCTCGATCATGGCGAGCGCCAGCGTTTCCCGGTTCGCCGTCTCCGGATAGCCCGCCGCGCCGCCGCCCTGCAGCTGGAACGCACGGGTCGGGCCCCAGCTGCGCTTGCCCACGGGCGGGTATTTCACGAAGGCGGCGAAGGCCTCGGCGTCCGCGACGGTGTTGACCATCGGGGCGATGATCGCCTCCGCCCCCATGTCGAGACCGCGGCTCGCCATGGCGAAGTCGCCGACCGGGATGCGCAACAGGGCCGACTTGCCCGCCCCCGCGATGCCGGTGATCGCGCGCATGGCGGAGACCGGGTCGTGCAGGCCGTGCTGCATGTCGACGGCGACTGCGTCATAGCCCATGCGGGCGAGCGATTCGGCGATGAGCGGCTCGGGAAGGGCCGTCCAGCCGATGAACAGGGTTTCGCCGCCGCGCACGCGGCGGGCAAGGCTGAAGGCGTGGCTCATGCGATGGATCCTCCCGGGCGGCCCGTCCGGCCGCTCATGCAGCATCGGCCCCCGTGGCCGCGCTCTTTTGCCGGCCGATCCTAGAGCATTTCCCGATCGGATGAAATCATCCGATCGAAGAGGAATTGCTCTAGATTCAACAGCTTGAGCCTGTTCGGGCCGGGCGGTATCGCTCTGCGGGGGCGCCCTCGCGCAGAGGCGGGGCGAAACGGAAAAGGCGCCAAGCCGTCCGCGCGGACCGGCATGACGCCTCGTCTCGAAGCCCCCAGATCGGCACCGCCGACGTCGGAACCCCGCGGATCCTCGGACCCGCCGGATCCTTCAATCAATAGCAGACCCGGTATCCGTGCCGCCAATAGCAATCGTCGTAGCGGTACGGGTTGTAGTAGCGGTAGGTATAGTAGGGCTGATAGTACGGACGGTAGTAGGGCCTGTAATAGGGCCGGTAAGGCCGGTAGCCATAACCATAGCCGTAGCCGTGGCCGTAGCCGTACCCGTTGCCGTTGCCGTAGCCGTGACCGTAGTAGCCCTGCGCTTCCGCCGGCGCCGACATCGTCAGTGTGCCTGCTCCGAGGGCACCGACGGCCGCGACGGCCAAAGCGAGATTGCGGACCATGATCGTCGTCTCCTCCGTCGACCTTGCCGGCCGGGATGACCGGCTCGAAGTCGAGGTGTGACGATAGCCTGACGCGCACTGAACGAGGCCTGAGGGCGCTGTTGTCTGGCGTTCATCGACGTGGCGAAATCATGGCGACATCCCCGTCTGCGGGGTCCTTCGACGCAAAACGGCCCCGCGCGCCGGGGCACGCGGAGCCGTCGATCCTGCGGTCGGCCGAAACCTCAGCCTTCGGTGCGGACCTGCTGCACGGCCGAGCCCATCAGCTCGTCCATGGTGCGCCGGATCTGGTGATCCGACTGGGCCACGCCCGCATCGTCGAAATCCTTGCGGATCTTGCGGAAAACGTCGTCGTCGCCGGCTTCCTCGAAATCGGCGCGCACGACTTCGCGTGCATAGTCCTGCGCCTTCTCGCCCTCGAAGCCGAGTTTCTCCGCGGCCCACAGGCCGAGAAGCTTGTTGCGCCGGGCCGTGGCCTTGAAGCGAATTTCCTCGTCGAGGGCGAACTTCTTTTCGAAGCCCTCCTCGCGCTTGTCGAACATGCTCATGTCGTCGCGCTCCTTTGAACGAAAGCGTGCGTCGCTTATATGGATCCTCGTCCCGGATTGCATAGCCTCCTGCCGAGGCGAGTTCAACGGAGACGGAACGCGGCGGCGGCAGAGCCGCCGATCCCTGGCGGTTCGCCGCCGACTTGGGTGGTTTTGACGGATGAGTTCACGCCGCGGCGAGGCCCGCCCAAGCCGGCTCCGTTCAACGACGTTGTGGTGGCTTGAGGATTCGGCTAGTGTCCCGGCTTGCGCGCGCGGGTTCCGTGGATGAGTCCATGGCCCGCGCGTCGTCCTTCGAAGCGTCCCTCGAACCTCCGCAAGGATGCGGCGGGGACGGGGCTCGACTGGGGGCGCGGAACGATGCCGGACGGACTGGACCGGGCGAGACGGCGCGCGGCGGAGGCGGCGCTTCTCGCGGTTCGGCCCCGACGGCGGCGTGGCGGCATCCGTGCCCGGTCGAGCCACCCGACCCTTGGAATCCCATAAGCCGGAAGGCCGCTGTCGCGGCCGAGTGACGTTCGGAGACGCTGACTTCTGATGGATTTCCTCAAGACCTCACGGTACATACCCATGAATCGTCGCCGTCGCATCTACGAAGGCAAGGCCAAGATCCTCTACGAAGGTCCGGAGCCGGGCACCCTCATCCAGCACTTCAAGGATGACGCGACCGCCTTCAACAACAAGAAGCACGCGGTCATCGACGGCAAGGGTGTGCTCAACAACCGAATCTCCGAATATATCTTCACGCAGTTGAATTCGCTCGGTGTTCCGACGCACTTCATCAAGCGTCTCAACATGCGCGAGCAGCTGATCCGCGAAGTGGAGATCATCCCGCTCGAAGTGGTCGTGCGCAACGTGGCGGCGGGCTCGCTGTCCCAGCGCCTCGGCCTGCCCGAGGGCACCGCGCTCCCCCGCTCGATCATCGAGTTCTATTACAAGAACGACGAGCTCGGCGACCCGATGGTCTCCGAGGAGCACATCACCGCCTTCGGCTGGGCGAGCCCGCAGGACATCGACGACGTGATGGCGCTCGCCATCCGCGTCAACGACTTCCTGTCCGGCCTCTTCCTCGGCGTCGGCATCCGCCTCGTCGACTTCAAGATCGAGTTCGGCCGCCTGTGGGAAGGCGACATGATGCGCATCGTGCTCGCCGACGAGATCTCCCCGGACAGCTGCCGCCTGTGGGACCAGTCGAGCGGCGACAAGCTCGACAAGGACCGCTTCCGCCGCGACCTCGGCGGCATGCTGGAAGCCTACCAGGAGGTCGCCCGCCGGCTCGGCATCCTGAACGACAACGAGCGCACCAACACGACCGGCCCGACGCTGGTGCAGTGACGGGGCGTTGACGCGGACGCCGCGCCCATTGCGGCCCGCAACCTGAAATATCACTCGTCGCGATTCGGATATGCTAGGCTGAGGCACGCTTGGGAAACCGGCGTGCCTTTTCCGTTTTCGGACGGGGTCGCTCGATCGCCGGGCCTCGACGGCGCCGTTTGCGGAGCCGTACGACGACTAGCGAGCGAACGGCCGCGCTCGAGCCAATCCGCGGAATTGCCGATGCTCCTGCGTTTCTTCTACCGTGCCGGCGCCGCCGTCCTCCTCGTCACGCTCGCGGGCGTCCTCATCGGTCCCGCGCATGCTTTCGACAAGACGTGGGAAAAGGTCAGGAGCCCTTCGGGGGGGAACATCCTCGTCTGCCGCGCCCCGGCCTGCGCGGGCTCGTTGGTCATGTACCGCGCCCATCTCGGCAACTTGTTCGGCAGCATTGCGACCTTCCGGGCGTCTCTCAACACCACCTTTGCGGATATCATCGCCGGGGGGAGCGACGTTGCACGGGAACCGGCCCGCGAGAGCACGACCGGCGGCTACCGGCATTTCCGGATGGTCGTCCGCGATGTGACACGGTCGACCGGCAAGGTCGCGTTCACCGTGGTCGGCGCACTGGTCAGTCCGACAGTGTCCTACACCCTTGTGAGCATCGCCCCGGACCGCGCCGGCGCGGAGAGACATTACCGAGAGCTCATCGATCACGTCCGCGGCGTGAAAGCCGACGCCAGTGCCCGCCGCTGATCAGGCCCTGGCGAGCCGACATCCCCGCAAGGATCGCTTCCCCGCCGAAGCCGCCGTGACGGGCTCGCTCTCAACCTAAAATATCACTCAGGCTCAATCGGAGATGCTAGAGTTGAGCTGAGGAGCCGGCGCGCCTCGCCGGTCCCTGGTCGCCGCGCGGCGCAGCGACGGGTGCTCGACGGCTGTCCGAATGCGCCATGACGCATTCGATGCGTCGGCAGCGTCCGAAGCGGCGGCGGCCCATCGGCGGCGTTGCCGACTTTCCGTGGGGGTGCCGATGGTGCTCACGTTCTCGCCCCTGCTCCGGGCGACTTTTCTCGCCCTCGCGCTTTCGGTCGTCCCCGCGGTGCCCGCGTCGGCGTTCGATAAGTCGGCGTGGGAACAGTTCACGCGCGAGACCGGGACGACATTTTTCCGCTGCCGCGTCCCGGCCTGCGCCGGCTCGCTCGTTTCCTATCGCAAGCAGGTCGGCAACGTGATCCGGAGCAGCGCGGAGTTCGTTCGCTTCCGCAAGGAACGCGATGCCGCCATCTCGGTGATCGGCGTCAAGGCGACGCAAATCGAGATCCGGACGACGAAAGTCGGGCCCTATCGGCATTTCCAGGCGACCAATCGCCTGGTCGACGCCTCCGGCAAGGCCGAGTTTCAGGTGGGTGGCGTCCTCGTCGGCAAGTCCGTCTCCTATTCGATGGGGAGCACGAGCCCGGACCGCGCCGCCGCCGAGAAGAACTACCGCGACCTTCTCGCCCTCGTCCGCCGCCTGATGGACGGCCCCGGCATCGACATCTGACCGCGCCGTGCCGGGCGCACCGGCATGGCGGCGCGACTCGCCACGACCTCGGCGAATTCCTGCAGAGCCGCCTTGGCGGTCGCCCGCGGGTTCGCCCTCCCGGCCGACGAGCGCGCTGACACGACCGTCCCGGCCTCGGTGCGGTGATGGGTGTGCGGCAACGCGAATGGGGCGATCACAGCCCGCAATCTGAAATACCACCCGGCGCGATGAGGAGATGCTAGCGTGCAGCACACCGCGCCGGCGGGAAGCCAGTCCGCTGGCGGGTTACCTGCATCGGGCCGCTGTCCACCGCGGAGTCGTCCATGAGCGCCAGACTCGCCTTTCGCCTTCAACTCGGCGCCTTCATGATGGCGCTTCTGGCCATCACGGCATCCGCTGCGTCCGCGTTCGAGGCACCGGACTGGGAACGGCAGACGCGGGGGCCGGGGACGATCCGTTTCGAATGCCGCGCGCCCTCCTGTAAGGACACGTCCGTCTCCTATTCCAAGGAAGCCGGCAACATCTACATGGACCGCGCAGGCTTCAGGCGCGTGAAGAAGGGGACGGAAACCGTGCGCGGCGTCGTCTACGACTTCGTCCGCGTCGTGGCGCTGGAAAACAAGATCGGACGCTACACGCACTTCCAGACGACCGACCGGATGGTATTCCGCTCCTCGGGTAAAGTTCAATATATCCTGGTCGGTCTGCTCATCGGTCAATCCGCGTCTTACGGGCTGACCAGTTCAAGTCCGGACCGCGCGGCAGCCGAAAGGAACTATCGCGAAGTGCTCGGCATCGCCCGTGGCCTCCTGGACCGCGCGGGCCCATAAGACCGAGCAGCCTGCGCGGGACACGGACCGGCGATCGCGACGATCCCCCGCTTGCCGCTTGCCCCGGCGGACACGCGCATGCTACGGCCCCGGCTGACATGGCGGAGCCGCGAGCCGGCCGCCGCAGACGAGGGTCGTCCATGAAAGCCCGCATCACCGTCATGCTGAAGTCCGGCGTGCTCGATCCGCAGGGCAAGGCGATCCAGGGCGCGCTCGGGAGCCTCGGCTTCGCGGGTGTCGAGGACGTGCGGCAGGGCAAGGTCATCGAGATCGAGCTCGCCGCCGCCGACGAGTCCGCCGCGCGCGCGTCGCTCGACGAGATGTGCCGGAAACTCCTCGCCAACACCGTGATCGAGACCTACCGGATCGAACTCGTCTGACCCGTCCGACGCGCCCGCGCCGGCCACAGCGGAAACGCCCATGAGATCCGCCGTCCTCGTCTTCCCCGGCATCAACCGCGAGCGCGACATGGCGCATGCGCTCGAGGTCGTGACCGGCCGCCGGCCGCACATGGTCTGGCATGCTGAGACCGAGCTTCCGCCCGTCGACCTGGTGGTCGTGCCCGGCGGATTCTCCTACGGCGACTATCTGCGCTGCGGCGCGATCGCGGCGCGCTCGCCGATCATGGCGGCGGTCGGCCGGCATGCGGATCAGGGCCGCCACATCCTCGGCGTCTGCAACGGCTTCCAGATCCTCACCGAGGCCGGCCTCCTGCCCGGCGTGCTGATGCGCAATGCCTCGCTGAAGTTCCTCTGCCGCGAGGTGCGCCTGCGCGTGGAGGCGACGAACAGCGCCTTCACCAGCGCCTACGCGCCCGGCGAGGTCATCCGCGTGCCGGTCGCCCATGGCGAGGGCAACTATTTCGCCGACGCGGAGACGCTCGCCCGGCTCGAAGGCGACGGCCGGATTCTCTTCCGCTATTGCGACGCGGCCGGCGCGGTGACGCCGGAGGCGGATCCGAATGGGTCGATCAACCACATCGCCGGGGTCCTCAACGAGCGCGGCACCGTGCTCGGCATGATGCCGCATCCGGAGAACCTGGTAGAGCCCGCCGAGGGCGGCACCGACGGGCGCGGCCTGTTCGAGAGCCTCCTTCGCGCGATCGGCTGAGCGCGCGGCCCCGAGCGCCCGGTTCGCCTCACCCCAGGGTGACGCTGCCGCCCGGCGCCGGTGTGTGGACGCGGACGCCCGAGCCCTGCATGGCGGCCACGAAGGCGTCCGGCGACTGGTCGAGCAGCCCGAACGTCATGTAGTGGCAGGGCAGCACGTCGGTGAAGCGGAAGAACTTTTTCGCCGCGAGCGCGGCCGAGCGGGCGCCCATGGTGAAGCGGTCGCCGATCGGCAGGATCCCCACGGTCGGGGCATAGAGCTCGGCGATCAGCGCCATGTCGCCGAAAATGTCCGTGTCGCCCGCATAGTAGAGGGTCGGCCCGCCGGCGGCGGCGATGACGATGCCGTTCGGGTTGCCGAGATAAGCGAAGGTGCCGTCCCCGTTCGACTTGGCCGAGGAGTGGTGCGCCGTCGTCAGCGACACCTTGAAGGCGCCGAGATCGACCGTGCCGCCCGAATTCATCGGGTTGATCGCCTCCACACCGTTGGAATTGGCGAACATGCAGATCTCGAAATTCGCCGTCACCGTGGCGCCCGAGGCGCGCGCGATCGGCAGGAGGTCGCCGATATGATCGTCGTGGCCGTGGCTGACCAGGATGTGGTCGAGCCCTTCGGCCGCGGCCTCCACGGTGGTGGATGCCTTCGGATTGCCGTTCAGGAAAGGATCGACCAGGATCTCGACCTTGCCCTTGGCGTTGTCGGCCGGCAGCTCGACGCGAAAGCAGGAATGGCCGTACCACGTGATCTTCATTGCGACGCCCCGACTGTTGTTCCGCTGTTGGGCGACGACTATAGCGGCCTCCGCCCCGGCGTCGAGAGCACCGCGCCGCTCGCCTGCGGCACGCTCGCGGGCCGAGGCGTGAGGGTGTAGAAGGCGCCATGGCCAAGGATCCCGCCCTCCCCCTCGCCGACCTGGTCGCCGCCCTCCCCGCGTCGAGCCGCCTGATCGGCGCCGACCTCGGCACCAAGACGATCGGCCTCGCCCTCTCCGACCTCGGCCGCCGCATCGCGACCCCGCTCGAGACGATCCGGCGCGTGAAGTTCGGCCAGGACGCCGCCGCGCTCTTGCGCCTCGCCGAGCGGCACGGGATCGGCGGCCTCGTCATGGGCCTGCCGCTCAATATAGACGGCAGCGAAGGCCCGCGCGCCCAGGCGACGCGCGCCTTCGTGCGCAATCTGGCGCCGCTCGCCCCGTTCCCGATCGCTTACTGGGACGAGCGCCTCTCCACCGCCGCGGTGACCCGCACGCTGATCGAGGCGGATGCGAGCCGCGCGCGGCGCGCAGAGCTCGTCGACAAGATGGCCGCCGCCTACATCCTGCAGGGCGCGCTCGACCGGCTGAACCGCGAGGCGCGGCGCGAGGCCGGGCTCGGCGGCTGACGCGCGTGCGAGGACCTGCCCCGGCGCTCACATCAACAGGCTCACATGTCCCGAGCCGTGCCGCTCGATGCGGCCGGCAAGGTCCAGTTCGAGCACGATCACATGCACCACGCCGGCCGGCAGGCCGGTCGCGCGGATGATCTCGTCGATCGGCGTCGGCGTGACCCCGAGCGCCTCGACGACGAGGTCGCGCGCGCTCTCGCTCGCCCGCTCGAAGTCCTCCGCCTCCGGCTCGTAAGCGCGCGGCGCGGGCGGTGGCCGGCCGATGAGGGGCGCCAGCCCCTCCAGCACATGCTGCACGGTCGCCACCAGCGTCGCGCCGCCGCGGATCAGGTCGTTGGTGCCCTCGGCGCGTGGATCGAGCGGCGAGCCCGGCACGGCGAAGACCTCGCGGCCCTGCTCGGCGGCGAAGCGGGCGGTGTGCAGCGAGCCCGAGCGCGCCGCCGCCTCGACCACGATGACGCCGAGCGCGAGGCCGGAGATGAGCCGGTTGCGGCGCGGGAAGTCCCTTGCGCGCGGCTCCCAGCCGAACGGCATCTCCGACACGAGCGCCCCGCCCGCCACCACGATGCGGCGGGCGAGCGGCTCGTTCTCCGGCGGATAGAGGCGGTCGAGCCCGCCGGCGAGCACCGCGACGGTGCCGGTGTCGACCGAGGCCTCGTGCGCCGCCGCGTCGATGCCGCGGGCGAGGCCGGAGACGACCACGAAGCCCGCCTCGCCGAGCCCGCGGGCGAACTGGGCGGCGATCTTGCGGCCGGCGAGCGAGGCGTTGCGCGAGCCGACGATCGCCGCCGGCGGCCGCGCCATGACCGCGGAGGCACCCTCGACCGCGATCACCGGCGGCGCGCCCTCCACGGCCAGGAGCGGCGCCGGATAATCGGGTTCCGACCAGGTCACGAAGCGCGCGCCGAGCCGCTCCGCGGCGGCGAACTCGCGCTCGACCTCCTCGATCGTGGCGACGCGGACGCGGCTCGCGCCGCCCTTGCGGGCGAGTTCCGGCAGCGCCTCGATCGCGGCGGCGGCCGAGCCGTAGCGGTTGATCAGCATGCGGAAGGTGACCGGGCCGACATTCTCGGAGCGGCTCAGCCGCAGCCAGTCGCGCCGCTGCTCTTCGGTGAGCCGGAGGCCGGAAGAACCCTCGCGTCGGCGGTGAGGCGTCATGGCACGCGAACTCGTCGCAACGGCGCCCATGCAAACGGTAAGATGCATACGCAAGCGCCGCCGGTCACGTCAGTTTCGCCTCCGAGCGACGAAAGCGCAACCCAAGATTACGTATTCGTCTCTGTGCTATCTTTATTGTGCGAACCGCCGATCTTGCTTTCCTTGCCAGCGATCAAGCGGCGGATGTTCTCGTGATGCTTGAGGAAGACGAGCGCGGTCATCGCCACGACGGCGAGGCCGAAGCCTTGCGGGACACGCGGCAGCGCGGACGGTGCGATGGCTTCGACGGCAAGCGCCGCGGCGGCCACGACCGCGGTCGCGGACAGCGCAGCAAGTGAGGAATACCGACTGATCCGGGCGACCGACAGCCAGACCGCGGCGAACAGGAGCACGGCCGGCCACCACAGGCCGAGCAGCACGCCGATATAGGTCGCGACGCCCTTGCCGCCCCTGAAACGGAGCCAGACCGGGAAGAGATGGCCGAGAAAGGCCGCGAAGCCGCCGAGCACGGCCGCCTCCGGCGCGATCAGGCCGCCGGCCGCCACGCCCGCGGTCCCTTTCAGCGCGTCGGCGAGGAGCGTCGCCGCGGCGAGGCCCTTGCGGCCGGTGCGCAGCACGTTGGTCGCCCCGATATTGCCCGAGCCGATGGCGCGGATGTCGCCGAGCCCGGCCATGCGGGTGATGAGGAGGCCGAACGGGATCGAGCCGAGGAGATAGCCGATCGAGAGCGCGGCGAGGCCCGCGATGCCCCAGCTGGACGGGTCGAAGACGGACATTCAGAACGGCCCCCCGGCGCGCGACGCGGCCTCAGGCGTCACGGTATTCGTGCACCGTCTCGCCCGCAACGATGGTGCGCAGCACGCGGCCCTGGAAGCGGGCGTCCTCGAACGGGGTGTTCTTCGAGCGCGACAGGAGCGCGTGGCGGTCGAGCACCCAGGAGACGTTCGGGTCGATCACGATGATGTCGGCGGCGGCGCCGGGCCGGAGCGTCCCGACGTCGAGGCCGAGGCGCTCGGCCGGCCGCGTCGCGAGCGCGGCGACGAGCTGCGTCCAGGTGATCTCCTCGGCGTGCAGGAGCCGCAGCGCCGCCGGCAGCAGGGTTTCGAGGCCGACCGCCCCGTCCGCGGCTTCGGCGAAAGGATGCCGCTTCATCTCCACGTCCTGCGGGTCGTGGCTCGAGACGACGAAGTCGATCGTCCCGTCGGCGAGCGCGGCGACCATGGCGCGGCGGTCGTCCTCGTCGCGCAGCGGCGGCGAGAGCTTCAGGAACGACCGGTAGGTGCCGATGTCGAGTTCGTTCAGCGTCAGATGCGCGATCGAGGAGGCGCAGGTGACGTCGAGCCCCCTCGCCTTCGCGGCCCGCATCACCTCGACCGAGTCCGAGGTGGAGACGAGCGCGGCATGATAGCGTCCGCCGGTCAGCGCCACGAGGCGCATGTCGCGCTCGAGCATGATCACCTCGGCCTCGCGCGGGATCCCGGGCAGGCCGCGCCGCGAGGCGAACTCGCCCTCGGTGGCGACGCCGACCGCGAGTGTCGGCTCCTCCACGTGATGCACGATGAGGGCGCCGAAATCCTTCGCGTAGGTGAGCGCCCGGCGCATGACGAGGCCGGAGGCGACCGAGCGCCGCCCGTCGGTGAAGCCGACCGCCCCGGCCTCCGAGAGGAGCCCGATCTCGGTCATCTCCTGGCCGAGGCAGCCCTTGGTGAGCGCGGCCATGGGATGCACCCGCACCTTGGCCGTGTCGCGCGCGCGCCGCAGCATGAAGTCGACCAGCGCCGGGTCGTCGATGACGGGATCGGTGTCCGGCATGGTGACGATGGTGGTGACTCCGCCCGCCGCCGCCGCCCGGCTCGCCGAGGCGAGCGTCTCGCGGTGCTCGTGGCCGGGCTCGCCGACGAAGACGCGGGCGTCGACCAGGCCCGGCGCCACGACGAGGCCGCGGCAGTCGACCAGCTCCCAGCCTTCCGGCGCGCCCTGGTTCATCACCTCCGGCCCGGCGGCGAGGATGCGCCCCTGCCCCACGATCACGCTGCCGACCGCGTCGACGCCGCGCGACGGGTCGACGATGCGCGCATTGGCGAGCACCAGCGGCCGCGTGTCGTCGGCGCGCCGCGCCGTCATGGTCTCGATCCGGGCCATTTTCCGCGCCTCTCAGGTCAGGCGTTGGGCAGGTGTTCGGCGAGCGCTTCCAGCACGGCCATGCGCACCGCCACGCCCATTTCCACCTGCTCGGCGATCAGACTCTGCGGCCCGTCCGCGACCTCCGGGTCGATCTCGACGCCGCGGTTCATCGGGCCGGGATGCATCACCAGCGCGTCCGGGCGGGCATGGTCGAGTTTCTCCTGGTCGAGGCCCCAGTGATGGAAATATTCGCGCACGGACGGCACCATGGAGCCGTTCATCCGCTCCCGTTGCAGGCGCAGCATCATCACGATGTCGCAGCCTTCGAGCCCCTCGCGCATGCGGGTATAGACCCGGACCCCCATCCGCTCGATCCCCTTCGGCATCAGCGTCGAGGGCCCGACCACGCGCACCTCCGCGCCGAGCGCGTTGAGGAGAAGGATGTTGGAGCGGGCGACACGCGAATGGGCGATGTCGCCGCAGATCGCGACGGTCAGGCCGCGGATGTCGCCCTTGTGGCGGCGGATGGTGAGCGCGTCGAGCAGCGCCTGGGTCGGATGCTCGTGCGCGCCGTCGCCCGCATTGACGACCGAACAGCCGACCTTGCGGGCGAGGAGATGCACGGCGCCGGCGGCGTGGTGGCGCACCACCAGGATGTCGGGCCGCATGGCGTTCAGCGTCTGCGCCGTGTCGATCAGCGTCTCGCCCTTCTTCACCGAGGACGAGGCGACCGACATGTTCATCACGTCGGCGCCGAGCCGCTTGCCGGCGATCTCGAAGGAGGACTGGGTGCGGGTCGAGGCTTCGAAAAAGAGGTTGATCTGCGTCCGGCCGCGCAGCACGTTCTTCTTCTTCTCGACCTGCCGAGAGACCTCGATCGCTTGTTCGGAGCGGTCGAGCAGAGCCACGATATCGCTCGGCGCGAGATCCTCGATGCCGAGCAGGTGTCGGTGCGGGAAGGTCGGTGCCTGGACGAGGGTGGGTATGGTCATTAAAGCCGTCGCTATAGGCGGAGTCGCGGCGCGGGGCAAGCGACACCCGCGCGAGAATCGCGGACGCGCCGCCTGTGGGGAGGCCGGCGAGCGGGCACGCCGAGTTCACCCGACGCTACGGAATGTCAGTCGAGCCCGTTGATACGGCTCGTCTTTGTCGCGAAGGGCCAGAGAGGGAGAACGGCATGGCACTGTTGCAGGACGTGCGCGTGCTCGATCTCACGAATGTGTTGGCGGGCCCTTTCGCCTGCTACCAGCTCGCCCTCGTCGGTGCCGACGTCATCAAGGTGGAGGTGCCCGGCTCGGGCGATCTCGCGCGCGAGCTCGGCGCCGACCCGGAGCTGAACCGCCGCCACATGGGCGCATCCTTCCTCGCCCAGAACGCGGGCAAGCGGTCGCTCACGCTGAACCTCAAGACCCCCGCCGGCAAGGCGGCGTTCGAGCGGCTCGTCCTCACCGCCGATGTGGTCGTGGAGAATTTCCGCCCGGGCGTGATGGAGCGGCTCGGCCTCGGCGCCGAACGGCTCCGGGCGCTGAAGCCCGAGCTCGTCTATTGCGCCATCTCCGGCTTCGGCCAGGACGGGCCGCTCCGCTTCGATCCGGCCTATGACCAGATCGTGCAGGGCCTCGCCGGCGTGATGAGCGTCACCGGCGACGCGGCGTCGGCGCCGCTCCGGGTCGGCTACCCGGTCGCCGACACGATGGGCGGCATCACCGCGGCCTTCGCGATCGTCGCGGCGCTCTACCGCCGCGCCCGCTCCGGCGAGGGCGAGACGATCGACGTCTCCATGCTGGAGGCGACCATCGTCTCCATGGGCTGGGCGGTGTCGAATTGGCTGACCGCCGGCGTCGCCCCGGTGCCGATGGGCAACGAGAACATGACGGCGAGCCCGTCCGGCGCCTTCAAGACCGCCGACGGTCTCCTCAACATCGCGGCCAACAAGCAGGAGCAGTTCGAGACGCTGTGCGACCTCGTCGGCCGGCCGGGCCTGAAGGCGGATCCCCGCTTCGTCCACCGCGAGGACCGCATCCGGAACCGGGCGGCGCTGAAGGCGATGCTCGAGGACGCGCTCGCCGCCGGCCCGGCCGCGGACTGGGCGCGGCGCCTCAACCGGGCGGGCGTGCCGGCGGGCGAGGTGCTGAGCGTGCCGGAGGTGCTGGAGCACCCGCAGGTGACCGGGCGCGGTCTGGTGAAGCGCTTCGAGGACGCGCCCGGCGTCGACAGGCCGGTCGCCGTGGTGCGCTCGGGCTTCCGGCTCGGCGGCGGCGATCCGGCGCCCGGCCGCCCGCCGCCGGTGCTCGGCGCCGACACGGACGCAATCCTCGCCGAACTCGGCTATACGGCCGACGCGATCGCGGCGATGCGCGCGGACGGCGCGGTCTGAGCGAGCGTCGGCCGTCGGCTCGGCCGCCTGCACTCTCTCGGCGGATGCACCGAAGCGTCGCCCGAAGATCCTCAGGCGTCGCCCGGCACATGCTCCGGCCGCGGGCGCAGCATCAGTTCGTAGATCTTCGGCGCCACCAGGGCGAGCGCGGCGAGCGCCAGCAGGCTGGCGGACAGGGGCCGCGTGAAGAACACGCTGAAATCGCCGGCCGAGATGGTCAGCGCCTGGCGCAGATTCTGTTCGGCGAGCGGGCCGAGGATCATGCCGATGATCACCGGCGCGGTCGGGAAGTCATAGCGCCGCATCAGATAGCCGGCGCCGCCGATGATGTAGAGCAGGATCAGGTCGACCGGCGACTGGCTGATCCCATAGGTGCCGATCGTCGCGAAGACGAGGATGCCGGCATAGAGAAGCGGCGCCGGGATCCTCAGCATCTTCACCCAGATGGCGATCATGGGCAGGTTCAGCACGAGCAGCATCACGTTGCCGATGAAGAGCGACGCGATCAGTCCCCAGACGAGCTTCGGCTGCGTCTCGAAGAGGAGCGGCCCGGGATTGATGCCGTAGCTCTGGAACGCCGACAGCATGATGGCGGCGGTCGCCGAGGTGGGCAGGCCGAGCGTCAGCATGGGCACGAGCACGCCGGCGGCGGACGCGTTGTTGGCCGCTTCCGGGCCGGCCACACCCTCGATCGCGCCCTTGCCGAACTCCTCGGGGTATTTCGTGAGCTTCCGCTCGATGTAGTAGCTGAGGAAGGTCGGGATCTCGGCGCCGCCGGCCGGCATGGCGCCGATCGGGAAGCCGAGCAGCGTGCCGCGCAGCCACGGCTTCCACGAGCGCGCCCATTCGGTGCGCGTCATCCAGAGCGAGCCCTTGAGCGGCACGATCTCGTCGTTGCCGTATTTGTAGCGGGCCGCCATGTAGAGCGTCTCGCCGACGGCGAAGAGCCCGACCGCCACGACGATCACGTTGATGCCGTCGAGCAGTTCCGGCACGCCGAAGGTGAAGCGCGGCTGGCCGGATTGCAGGTCGATGCCGACGAAGCCGAGCACGAGGCCGAGGAAGAGCGCGGTCAGCCCGCGCACCGCCGAGGAGCCGAGCACGGCGGAGACGGTGACGAAGGCGAGCACCATCAGGGCGAAATAGTCGGCCGGGCCGAAGGCGAGCGCGACGTCGACCACGAGCGGCGCCAGGAAGGTGATGCCGAGCGTGCCGATCGTGCCGGCGACGAAGGACCCGATCGCGGCGGTGGCGAGCGCCGCCCCGCCGCGCCCGGCGCGCGCCATGCGGTTGCCCTCGAGCGCGGTCACGATCGTGGCGCTCTCGCCCGGCGTGTTGAGCAGGATCGACGTGGTCGAGCCGCCATACATGGCGCCGTAGTAGATGCCGGCGAACAGGATGAAGGCCGCGGTGGCGTCCACGTGATAGGTGATCGGAAGCAGAAGCGCGATGGTGAGCGCCGGGCCGAGGCCGGGCAGCACGCCGATGGCGGTGCCGAGCGTGACGCCGACGAGGCTCCACATCAGGTTGGCCGGCGTCAGCGCGACCGTGAAGCCGGTCATCAGGTTATGCCAGGAGTCCATGGCTCAGCCCCCCTGCCCGATCAGGCCGAGGATCGCCGCCTCGACATAGCCGCGCCCGATATCGATCCCGAGCCCGCGGGCGAAGCCGAAATAGGCGAACACCGCGAGGATGAGCCCGAAGCCGAGGTCGCGCAGCAGGCGGCGCGACCCGAAGCCGCGCGCGATGCAGGCGAACATCAGCGTCGAGGCGAGCGTGAAGCCGAGCGGGCCGATCAGCGTCACATTGAGCAGGAGCCCGAATGCGACCCAGGCGAAGGCCGGCCAGTCCTGCACGACCTCCTTCTCCTCCTCGGTCTGCCAGCCGCCCCGGATCGCCTGGAACAGGAGCCCGAGGCCGAGACCGAGAAGGCCGATCCAGGCGAGCGTCGGCCCGACGGTCGGCCCCACCCGCGCATAGAGCGGCGACACCGGGATCTCCTGGGTCTGCCACAGGGTGAGCAGGGCCAGGACGATCACGCCGAGCGCGATCGCCAGCTCGCCGGGCGCGACGCGGATCGCCGCGCGGGCGGGGTTCTGCCTCTCGGCCGGGTCGGCGGACGGCGTTCGGTCGGACATTGGGGGGCCTTGGGGCGCGCGCGCGGGGAAACGAGGGGGACGGCAAGCGAGATGCTTGGCAGGCAGGATGGGCGCGCCGGTCAAGCCCCGAAGCGACGGCGGCCCGGCCGGCCCCGCAAGGAGGAACCGGCCGGGCCGATCTTGCGAGATCAGGCGAGGCCGAGATCCTTGAGGATGCCCTCGATGCGGGTCGTCTCGGAGACCACGAAGGCGGCGTAGTCGTCGCCCGTCAGGGTGATCGGCAGCCAGCCCTTGTTCTTGCAGGCCTCGGCCCAGGCGGGCGATTGCGCCATGTCCTCGACGAGCTTGGTGAGCGCGCCGATCTGGTCCTTGTTCAGGCCCGGCGGCGCGAACACGCCGCGCCAGTTGAAGAGCTCGATCGGGACGCCGGCCTCGCGCAGCGTCGGGGCGTCGATGCCTTCTTCCCGCCGGTCGCCGGAAATGGCGAGGCAGCGCAGCTTGCCGGCCTTGATCTGCTCGGCGAACTCGCCGTAGCCGGAGATGCCCGCCGCCACCTGGCTGCCGAGCAGCGCCGCCGTGGCGGGGCCGCCGCCCGCGAAGGCGACATAGGAGACCTTGGTCGGCACCACGCCGACTTCCCTCGCGATCAGGCCGGCGAGGATGTGGTCCGAGCCGCCCGCCGAGCCGCCGGCGATCGGAACCTTGGCCGGATCCGCCTTCAGCGCGGCGACGAAATCGGCGACGGTCTTGAACGGCGAGCTCGCCGGCACGACCAGGGCGAGGCTCTCGCCGGTCAGGCGGGCGATCGGCGTCACCGCCTTGAGGTTGACCGGCGCCTTGTTGGCGATGATCGCGCCGACCATCACCATGCCGCCGACCATCAGCGATTCCGCCTGGCCCTTCCACTGGTTGACGAACTGCGGCAGACCCACGACGCCGCCCGCGCCCGGCACGTTGGTCACCTGCACGGACGACACGGCGCCGTTGGCGCGGAGCACCTGCTCCATGGTGCGCGCGGTCTGGTCCCAGCCGCCGCCGGGCGCCGCCGGCACGAACAGCTTGAGCGCCACCGCGGCCTCGGCGGAGCCGGCGCCGAAGAGCGACAACGGCAGCGCGCCCGCGCCCGCGAGGGCGGCGGTCGTCAACAGGAATTCACGGCGACTGGTCATGCGAAGAACCTCCCAGATGTCTCGTATCGGCGGCGGCCATTCCGGCCGTCCGCGCACTCGTCCGGACCTCGGCGCCAGCCGGGCATCGCCGCCGCTCATCCGCCCGCGCCGGGCGAGCAACACGAGCGTCGCGACAACACCTTGAGTTCTCTCGAACGTGCGGCGCTCAGCAAACGGTCAGGTGGAAGATACGTCGATCCGCGCCGCCATTGCAATCCGGCGCGGAGGCGCCATTCCGCTGCGGAAATTCGGCCGCCGTCCCCGCCCCCCGCATCGCCGGCTTCAGAGGCGATCGCGGCGGCGCGTAACCGGCACGACGCCTCGGCGATCCACGCCATGCCGTAAGAACTCCGACCCCGAGCAGCGGCAATCCCGCGACGAGACACCGACGCGACACCGTCCGGCGGGCGGACCGTCGCGGGCGGGACACTTCATGCTCGACCGCAAGCGCGGTCAGGACAAGACCGCCGGCGCTTGGCATCCTCGCGGGCATGGACGCCCCCGCCCCTCGCCCCGCCCGCCTCTCCGACACTTTGCAGTGGATCGAGGCTCGCCTCGACACTCCGCTGACGCTGGAGGCGATCGCCGCCGAGGCCGGGCTTTCGCCCTGGTACCTGTCGCGGATGTTCGCGGCGGCGTTCGGGCTTGGGGTCACCGCGCATATCCGCCGCCGCAGGCTCGCGCGGGCCGCCTTGCGCCTCGTCGCCGAGCCGGACCTGCGCCTCGTCGACCTCGCTTTCGACACCGGCTTCGAGTCGCAGGAAGCCTTCACCCGTGCCTTCGCGCGCCAGTTCGGGGTTCCGCCCGGACGCTTCCGCGAGGGTGTTCCCTTCCCTCCCCGTCAAGGATCCTCCGCCATGGCAACGACCGACACCGCCCGCGTGACTTTGCTCCCGGACCGCGCAAGGCGCGACGCTCTGACCATCGCGGGTTTTTCGGGCCGCTTCGACGAGGCCAGCAAGGCGACCATTCCGGCGCTCTGGGCGCGCCTCGTGCCGCTCCTGCCCTTTCCCGGTCAGCGCCGCGAATGGGCCACCTACGGCGTCGTCTACGACTTCGAGCGCGAAACCGGCACCTTTCGGTACATCGCCGGCGCGGCGCTTCTGCCGGGCGCGGTGCCGCCGGACGGCTTCGACACGCTGGAACTGCCCGCCGGCACCTATGCGGTCTTTCGCATCGTGCTCGACGGCGGCCCAGTCCATCCCCAGATGGCCGCCGCCATGGCGGTGATCTGGGGCGATCTCCTGCCCGCATCCGGCCTTAAGACGACCGAGGGTCCGGACTTCGAACTCTATGACGGGCGGTTCACCCCGGACCGGCCGGGCGCGGTGATCGACTTCCACATGCCCGTGGAGGGCTGAGGTCGCCCCCCCTGAAGCGGATGCGAAAAGGCCCGCCGGAGCGGGCCTTGCCGACATTCGGGCGCGAGCGCCTCAGTTGTCGAGGAAGCTCCGGAGCTTCCGCGAGCGGCTCGGATGCTTCAGCTTCCTGAGCGCCTTCGCCTCGATCTGGCGGATGCGTTCGCGCGTCACGGAGAACTGCTGGCCGACCTCTTCGAGCGTGTGGTCGGTGTTCATGCCGATGCCGAAGCGCATGCGCAGCACGCGTTCCTCGCGCGGGGTGAGCGACGCGAGCACGCGCGTCGTCGTCTCGCGCAGGTTCGACTGGATCGCCGCGTCGATCGGCAGGATCGCGTTCTTGTCCTCGATGAAGTCGCCGAGATGCGAATCCTCCTCGTCGCCGATCGGCGTTTCGAGGCTGATCGGCTCCTTGGCGATCTTCAGCACCTTGCGCACCTTCTCGAGCGGCATGCCGAGCTTCTCGGCGAGCTCCTCGGGCGTCGGCTCGCGGCCGATCTCGTGCAGCATCTGGCGCGAGGTGCGGACGATCTTGTTGATCGTCTCGATCATGTGGACCGGGATGCGGATGGTGCGCGCCTGGTCGGCGATCGAGCGGGTGATCGCCTGCCGGATCCACCAGGTGGCATAGGTCGAGAACTTGTAGCCGCGGCGATACTCGAACTTGTCCACCGCCTTCATCAGGCCGATGTTGCCTTCCTGGATCAGGTCGAGGAACTGCAGGCCGCGGTTCGTGTATTTCTTCGCGATCGAGATGACGAGCCGGAGGTTCGCCTCGACCATCTCCTTCTTCGCCTGCCGCGCCTCGCGCTCGCCCTTCTGCACCATGTGGACGATGCGGCGGAACTCGATCGTCTCGAGGCCGGTCTCGGTGGCGAGCGTCTGGATGTCCTGGCGCAGGTCCCGGATCGTGTCGCCCTCGCTCTTGACGAATTCGCGCCAGCCGCGCGTGCCGAGATTGGCGACGCGGCGGAGCCAGTGCGGGTCGAGCTCCGAGCCCTGGTAGTGCTTCAGGAAGTCCTCGCGGCCGACGCCGTAGCTCTCGGCGAGGCGCAGGAAGCGGCCCTCGAAGCCGATCAGCCGCTTGTTGATGTCGTAGAGCTGCTCGACCAGGGCGTCGATGCGGGCCTGGTTGAGCGACAGGCTCTTCACGTCTCCGATCAGGTCGTCCTTCAGCTTCTTGTAGCGGCGCTCCTGCGAGGGCGAGAGCGCCTCGTTCTTGAGCGCGCCCTCCACATGCTGCTCCTGCAGCTTCCTGAGCTTCTTGTACTGGTCGGCGATGCGGTCGAAGGTCTCGACCACCTTCGGCTTCAGCTCGGCCTCCATGGCGGAGAGCGAGACATTGCCCTCCATGTCGTCGTCCATGTCCTCGCCGAGGTCGCCCTCGGGCAGGTCGGCCTCGGCCGCGGGCGCGCGCTCCTGCTCGTCGAGCGGCACCATGGGCGGGCCGCCGGCCGGCGCCTTGCCGTCCGGACCCGCATAGGTCGCCTCGAGGTCGATGATGTCGCGCAGCAGGATCTTCGCGTCGTTCAGTTCGTCGCGCCAGATGATGATCGCCTGGAAGGTGAGCGGGCTTTCGCAGAGTCCCGCGATCATCGCCTCGCGGCCGGCCTCGATGCGCTTGGCGATCGCGATCTCGCCCTCGCGCGACAGGAGCTCCACCGAGCCCATCTCGCGCAGATACATGCGCACGGGATCGTCGGTGCGGTCCGCCGGCTCGCGCGTGGCGGTCTGGCGCACCGGCGCCGTGCTGGTCGCCTCGACGAGGTCGCCGCCCTCGGCTTCCTCCTCGGCGGCGCCCGCCGCCTCTTTCTCGCCGCCGCCTTCGCTGTCCTCGACCTCGTCGGTCTCGATGACGTTGATGCCCATCTCGTTGAGCATCGCGAGGATGTCCTCGATCTGCTCGGAGGTCACTTCCTCGGACGGCAGCACGTCGTTCAGCTCGTCATAGGTGACGAAGCCGCGCTTCTTGGCGAGCTTGATCATCCTCTTGACGGCGGCATCCGAGAGATCGAGAAGGGGCCCGTCCTGCGTCTCCGGGGCCTGGACTTCGGCTTCTTCCTGCTCGGCAGCCTTGGTGGCCATGTAGTCAGTTCTCCTCGCTCGCGGTCCGGGCAAAGCCGGTTCCGGGCGTCGATGCCGCCTCACCGGCCGCGCACACCGTTCGACGTCCCGCGTCGGGCCGAGCCCGGACGGAGGACGCGATTCGCCGATGTGCCGGCCGCGTCATGGTCTTCGATACCAGTCCGGGCCTTAAGTCCCGCTTAACCAAGCGGGCAACGAACCCCACCCCTCATGCCGCCGGGTACCGCTTCGGACGGTCAAGTCCCGATGGGCACACGACAATGCTCCCCCGGAGGACGGAGGAACGACCGGCCGGCAAGGGGCCGTTTACCGCCGGGTTGGCTCTTGGCCGTGGGCGAGGCTCGTCGGCGCTCGATCCCTGTCCCGTCCTGGCACGGTTTGCCGGAGGACGGTTATGTAGCGGCGCAAACGGAATACGCAAGGGTGATTCGTGTGGGAAATTCGGCACATCGGCCCGGATTGCGCCGACTTGTCGCCGGTTTCGCCCTTCCGCAGGCGACGACGGGCCCCGCCTGCCCCATGGGCACGCTTTCCGACGGGCACCCCGCCGGCGGTGGCTCGGCAAAAAGACGGCGACCGCGACGCCTCTGCCGCTATGATGGCGGCCGCGCCGCCAACCGTCCGCCGGGAGCCCCGATGACCGACCCGTCGCCCGCCGCCTCGCCCGCCCCTCCCCCGGCCGCCCCTCGCCCTTCGGACGCCCCGCCTCCGGCGCAGCCGCGCGGGGAACTGACGGTGCGCACCATCGCCATGCCGTCCGACACCAACGCCAACGGCGACATCTTCGGCGGCTGGGTGCTGTCGCAGATGGACCAGGCGGGCGGCATCGCCGGCGTGGAGCGGGCGCAGGGCCGCGTCGTCACCATCGCGGTGGAGGCGATGACCTTCATCCGCCCGGTCAAGGTGGGCGACGTGCTCTGCGTCTACACGGAGGTGGAAGCGATCGGCCGCACCTCCATGAAGATCCATATCGAGGCCTGGGCGCGCCGCTTCATGACGCACCACCGGGAGAAGGTGACCGACGCCACCTTCACCTTCGTGGCGATCGACGATGACGGCCGCCCGCGGCCGATCCCGCGCGAGGCGCCGGGAACCGTTCCCGACGCCCCGCGTTCCTGAACGGTCGGACGCGGTGGCAGCCGCGCCTCGGCCCTTGTGGACTTGGCGGATTTTAGTTCTGCGCGACCCTCACGTCGCCGACGCGCTCGACCCGGACCTTCGCGAGGCCGTTGCCGATGAAGCCGAGCTCGGCGGCGGCGCCGCGGCTGACGTCGATGATGCGCCCGCGCACGAAGGGACCGCGGTCGTTGATGCGCAGCGTGACGGACTTGCCGTTGCCGAGATTGGTGACCCGCACCTGCGAGCCGAGCGGAAGGGATCGATGCGCCGCCGTCATGGCGTTCTGGTTGAAGCGTTCGCCGGAGGCCGTCGGCCCGCCGTGATGGGATCCACCGTAGAAGCTCGCGACCCCGACCGTTTCGGCCGAGGCGGAGGCGGTGAAGACGAGGGACGAGCCGAGCCCGAGAAGGGCGGCGGCGATGCTGGTCTCTTTGGTCTTTTTGAAGATCACTATGCTACGACTCCATTGTGTTTTTCGGTCGGGCCAGAACATTGTCGCTGTTCTTGGAAGTGCCCGGTCCCGTCGCCGCGCACGGCACGGCGACACCCGTTCCCGCACCCGGCGATCGGCCGGCGGCGGGTTCGACGACGTCTTGTCCTCGTTAGGATCTCAGGACGCCGATCCGTCGGGGCGGGCGCTCATTGCGCGGCCCCGGTCAGGATTTCGTATGTGGCAGTGACGCTCGCGGTGAGCCGGGTCTCGCCCGGCTCGACCGGCGGCGCGGCGGAGGCCGCTTCGAAGCGCACGGACGGGTTCGGCAGCACCGGCGGTGCCGAGACGCCCTCGCGCAGGTCCACGAGGCGGCCGAGCCGCACGCCCGCGGCGCCGGCGAGGAGTTCGGCGCGCGCCCTGGCGTTCCTGGTCGCGTCGATACGGGCCTGGTCGAGCCGCTTCTCCGCGTCGCTCACCTCGAAGGTGATGCTGTCGATCGCATTGGCGCCGCGCCCGACCAGCACGTCGATCAGCGGCCCGGCCCGCTCGATCGGCCGGATGCGCAGGGTCAGCGAATTGGTGACGGTGTAGCCGGAGATCTCCTGCCGCTCGACGCCCTGGTCGGTGCGCGTCGCGTAAGTGGGCGAGATCGCGAGCCGCGTCGTGGCGATGTCGGACTTCGGGATTCCGGCCGCCTCGATCTCGGCGATCATGGCGGACGCCGCCTTGGCGTTCGCCGCGAGCGCCACCGCGGCGGTCTGACCCTCGCTGGTCACCCCGATCGAAAGATTGGCGATGTCCGGCACCGCCGTGACCTCGCCGCGCGCCGTGACCGTGAGGGTCGCGAGTGTCGGGGCGGGCGGGGCCGCGGCCGGAGCGGGAGCGGGTGCCGGCGTGGCGATCGCCGGCCCATGCCCGGGCGGCGGCGACGGCGTCGCCGGAGAGGGCTGGGCGAAGACGGGCGCCGTGGCGAGGCCGATGAGGCCGGCCGCCATCAGCAAGGCCCGCCCGGCCCGGACGGCGCGGGAGCGGAGCGAAAAATAATCCGCCGCGGCACCCCGAGCCGGCGTTTTCACCGTGGCCGCGCCATGCCGCACTGCAGCATCAACCCCGTCGAGGCGTCCCGCGCCACCCTCGTCCTGAAGCAAATTTTCGTTCCCCGCCAAAAGCTTGAGCGCTGAACCCAAAGGTTCGTGGCGGGCAACTTGTCGGCCGAAGGTGACCAGAATGCGGCGCGTCTTGTGCCCGCCCGGGCGCGATGCTACTCGAACCCAACCCCCGACACCCCGTCCCGGCCCCGCGCCGAGGGTCGTCCCGGGCCCGTAGCTCAACGGTTAGAGCTGGCCGCTCATAACGGTCTGGTTGCTGGTTCGAGTCCGGCCGGGCCCACCATCCGAACAAGAATTTCTGCAGCGAAGCGTACCCTTGACAGAGACCCCGGTGAGGCCGTCCGCCAATCTTGGGCCTTGCGCGGCCCATGCGTTGCCGGCGCCCACCCCCTCATCGGGACCGGGCGCTGCCAGCCGGGCCGTCACGGACTCCCGCCCGCCGCCTCCGCTCAGGCCAGTCCGTGCACGCGCGCGAGCCCGTTCAGATAGGCGAGGCCGCGATCGAGGATCTCGTAGCGATCCTTGGCGACCGAGCGCCAGACCGAGAGGGCCGAGGCGATCTCGGGCGGGAGCGTGACGAAGCTCTCGATCACCAGGTCGCCTTCGAAACCGCTCGACGCGATCGCGCGGAACGTGTCGTCCCAGTCGATGGTGCCGGTCCCGGGCACGCCGCGGTCGGACTCGGAGAGGTGGATGTAGCGGCAGTGCCGGCCGGCCTCGACGATGCCGTGGCCGATCCCCTTCTCCTCGATGTTCATGTGATAGGTGTCGAGATGGATCGTGACATTCGGCTCGCCGATCCGGTCGATCATCGCGAGGGACTGCGCCGCGGTGTTGAGCAGGTGGGTTTCGTAGCGGTTGCAGGGCTCGATACCGAGCAGCATGCCGTATTCGGCGGCGCGGCGCGCGATCGGCTTCAGCGCGCGGGCGATGTTGGCGAGCTCCGCCTCCTCCGGCGGCCGGCCGGAGCGCCAGCCGAGCGTGGAGTAGGTCACGCCGCACAGGATGTTGCAGCCGAGCGCATGGGCCGTCTCCAGGGCACGCTGGAGAAACCGCTCCGCCCGGGCGGGATCGAGCGCGGCGTTGTCCTCCATCGGCAGGCAGAGCGACGCGGTCGGCTCCACGCCGAACTCGCGGAACAGCCCGAGCGAGTGGTCGACGTCGACCGTCTCGGGCTGCAGCAGCGCGATCTCGATCACCTTGAGGCCGTAGCGCGCGGCTTCGGGAATGAGCATCTCGGCCGCCTCGCGCGTCCAGCTCGCGGTCCAGAGAGACGAATGCATGCCGATCCTGATCATGGGCTTTTCCTAGCGTGTCGGAGGCTGTGGAGACGACGGGCGACCGCCGGGGCGGCGGATTTTGCGGCCATGACGACGATCAGGGTGAGGCCCCAGATCGCGAGCGTCAGATGCTGGCTGAGGCCGAGGAGATTGAAGCCGGACGAGATCACCTGCAGCACCGCGAGCGCGACGAGGAGGCCCGAGATGCGGCCGAAGCCGCCGAACGGATCGACGCCTCCGAGCACGGCGGCCAGGATGGTGATGAGCAGGTAGGATTCCGCGTAGCCCGCGCTCGCCGAGTTGAAGCGCGAGAGCATGATGCAGCCGGCCAGGAACGCCAGCAGGCTCGACACCGTGTAGACGCCGACCGTGACGCGCTTGATGTCGATGCCGGAGAAGCGGGCCGCCTCGGGGTTGGAGCCGACCAGGAACACGGCCTGCCCGAACGGGGTGCGCGACAGCACCAGCGCGATGCCGAGCGACGCCGCGATCAGGATTATGAAAGGGAGCGGCACCCCGGCGACGATCCCGTTCCCGACCACGAGGAAGGGTTCGGGCACGCCGGATATGACGGTACCGCGCGTGAGGTAGATCGAGATCCCGTTGACCACCGACATGGTGCCGAGGGTCACCAGGATCGGGTGGACACCCATGTTGGCGACCAGGGCACCGGTGACGAGCCCGATCAAGAGCGCGAGCAGGAAGCCCGCCGCGAGCGCGGCGAGGATCGCCAGCGCCACGACCGAGCCCGAAGCGCCGGCGGGCGCGAGCAACTTCATGACGAAGGCCATCAGCAGGGCACATTGGTTGGCGGTCGCGATGATGGCGAGATTGATGCCGCCGGAAATGAGCGGGATCGCCATGGCGAGCGCCAGCATGCCGAGCTCGGGCAACTGGAACATCATGGACTGCACCGTGCCCCAGGTGCCGAAGCGGCCGGGAAGCAGCACGGTGTTCAAGGCGACGAGCGCCACGAGCAGGAGCGCGAGCCCGCGGGTCCCGCCGAACGGCTCGCGCGCCAGGCGGACGATCCCGGAAAGGCCGGCTTCGACGGCGTGGTGCCGGGTCTCGTCAGCCATGGGAGACCTCGCGTTGCCGGCGGCGCAGGGGACGGCTGGCGAGACCGGTGATCGACGTCGAGACCAGGATGACGAGGCCGATCACGATGGGGAAGAAATACGAAGACCAGCCGAGCAGGTTCAGCCCGTTCTGCAGGATCGCGAGCATGAACAGGCCGAGCAGCACCCCGCCGACGGTGCCGATGCCGCCGGTCAGGCTCGCGCCGCCGAGCACCGCGGCGGCGATCACGTTCAGCTCCTGCCCGACCATGGCATTCGGGACGCTCTGGCCGACGCGGTGCGCCTGGACGAGGCCGGCGACGCCGGCCATCAGGCCGAGGAAGCCATAGGCGAGAAAGTGCATCCGGGCGATGCCGATGCCGAGCCGGCGCGCCGCCTCCGGATTGCCGCCCATGCAGTAGAGCTGCCGGCCGGCGGCGGTATGGTTCATCATGAGCAAGGTGCCGATCACCGCGGCGGCCGCCACCACGATGGGCAGCGTCACGCGGACGAGCGATCCGTCCGTCGCCTCCGTCTGGAAGAACACGATGCGGTCCGACCACCAGTCCGGCAGGACCGGGATGAGCTTGCCGCCGGTCCACCACATCAGGAGCGCGAAATAGAGGCTCTGCGTCGCGATCGTGACGATGATCGAGGTGATCGCGACATAATGGATCAGCGCCGCATTGAGGAGACCGAGCAGGAGCCCGACGGCGAGGCCGAGCGGGATCGCCGCATAGAAGGGCCATCCCGCCTCCGCCGCCGCATAGGCCGCCGCATATTGCGCGACCGAGGCGGTCGCCGCGAAGGAGATGTCGATGCCGCCGGCGACGAGGACGACGAAGACGCCGAGCGCCAGGATCGTGGTCACCGACCAGGTCTCGACGATGTCGACCATGTTGGGGAGCGTCAGGAAATAGGGCGTGAGCAGGCTCCAGAGCGCGCCGAGGAGAAGGATCGCCACGGCGAGCCAGCCCTCCGTCCCGAACCGGCGGGTCCAGTCAGGCATAGACGGCCTCCTCGATGGTTCTCTCGTCGTCGCGCCCGGGCACGTAGGACCCGACGAGCCGGCCCGCGCGCATGTGAAGGACGCGGTCGGCGTTGAAGTAGACCTCGGGAATCTCGTCCGAGATCATCAGGATGGCCACGCCGTCGTCGGCGAGCGAGCGCACGATGCCGTAGATCGATTGGCGGTTGCCGACGTCCACGCCGACGGTCGGGCTGTCGAGGATGAGCACGCGCGGCTTGGTGGCGAGCCATTTGGCGATGACGACCCGTTGCTGGTTGCCGCCGGACAGCTGGCTCACCGGGCTGCCGAGGCCCGAGATCTTGATCTTCAGCCGCTCGACCCAGCTCGCGGCCGTCGCGGCGAGGCGGCGCATGTCGATCAGGCCGAACCGCCCGACGAGCTGGTCGAGCACCGAGCCGACGAGGTTCGTGCGCACCGACTGCCGCATGTCCAGCCCGAGCTTCAGCCGATCCTCGGGAACATAGGCGATCCCGGCAAGGATCGCTTCGCGGTTGCGGCGGGCGAGCAGCGGTCGCCCGCCGACGCGGATCGTGCCCGAATCGGGCGGCGCCATGCCGAACAGCGACAGGGCGAGCTCGGTGCGACCGGCGCCGAGGAGGCCGGTCAGCCCGACGACCTCGCCCGCCCGGACCGTGAAGGACACGTCCTCGAACTCGCCGAGGCGGGTGAGGTTCTCGACTTCCAGCACGGGAGGCGCGCCGGCGCGGTCGCGGGCGGAGAGCTTTGCCTCGAACCGCAGGCCCGTCATCAGCTCGCCGATCCGCCGGACGTCGAGCTCGCGGGCGGGCCAGGTCCCGACCTTGCGGCCGTCGCGCATCACGGTGACCCGGTCGGCGATCTCGATGACCTCTTCGAGGCGGTGCGAGACGAACACCACGGCGACGCCGTCGGCCTTGAGCCGCGCCACGACGCCGATCAGCGCCTTCACCTCCGAGCGGGTCAGCGAGGCGGTCGGCTCGTCCATGAAGAGGAGCCGCGCCTCGGCGGCGAGACCGCGGGCGATGGCCACGATTTGGCGCTGGGCGATCGGGAGCGACGCCACCGGGGCGCCGAGCGGCAGCGCGAAGCCGAGCCGCTTCAGGATCTCGCCGGCGCGCCGGCGCATGCGGCCACGCGCGACCGGCCGCACCAGCCGCCCGAGGGTCTCGTCGACCGCGATGTTCTCGGCGACCGAAAGGTTCGGAAACAGCGACAGGTCCTGCCAGATGACCTGGACGCCGAGCGCCTTGGCCGCGTGCGGGTCGAGCCGCTGGTGGACCTCGCCGGCGACTTCCAGGGTCCCGCCCGGCTCGGGCGCGTGGACGCCCGCCACGATCTTGATCATGGTCGACTTGCCGCAGCCGTTCTCGCCGACGAGGCAATGCACCTCGCCCGCCTCGACGTCCCAGTCGACGCCCGACAAAGCGACCACGCCGCCGAAGCGCTTGGACACGTTGGTCAGTCTGAGGAACGGAGCCATGAGACCTGCCGCTCGCGTCGTGGCCATGCGGACGCCGCCGCCGGGGCGGGGGCACGGATCGGGCATCGGGACCGACGTCCGGCCCCGGCCGAACCGGTCCGGCACCCCTGAGGAGCGCCGGACCGGACGCGGCTCAGAGGCCGATCTTCACCAGCTCGTCGATGGTGTCCTTGTTGATGGGCTGGAGCTTCTGCGCCAGGATCTGGCGCTTCTCCTTGTCCACCGCGACCTTGCCGAGGCCGGGCAGTTCCATGCCGTCGGTCGGCTGCTGGCCGGAGGCGAGCATGTTGCCGACGCGCACGATGGTCTCGCCCGCCAGCATCGGGTTCCAGATGAAGCCTTCGCGGATGGCGCCGGACTTGATGAACTTCGCGCCCTGGCCCGGCGAGAACGGACCCACCACGGCGACCGAGCCGGCCTTGCCGCGCTCGTCCACCGCCCGGGCGGCGCCGATCGGGCCCTGCGAGCCGAAGGCGAGGATGCCCTTCAGGTCGGGATTGGCGCGCATCTGGTCGAGCGCGGTCTTGTAGCTGTCGTCGAGGCTCTCGGCGACGCCGAAGCGGTCGGCGACGAGCTGCATCTTCGGATATTTGGCCTTCTGCAGCGCGATCGCGGCGTCGGCCCACTTGTTGTGGAGCGGCACGGTCAGCGACCCGACATAGACGATGTACTTGCCTTCGCCGCCCATGGCTCTGGCGAGGCCTTCCATATGCGTCTCGCCGAAGCCCGCGACCGTGGTCAGCTCGATGTTCCAGTCGTTGAACTTCTGGTCCGGGCTCTCGTGGGTGATCACCTTGATGCCCGCTTCCTGCGCCCGCTTGAACACCGGCTCGAGCGCCGTCGCGTCGTTCGGCACCACGCAGATCACGTTGACCTTGCGGGCGATCAGGTCTTCCACCGCCCTCACCTGCTGGGCGGCGTCGGCCTGGGTCGGGCCGATCATCCAGGCTTCGACCCCGAGCTCCGTGCCGACCTTCTTGATGCCGACTTCCATGGCGTTGAACCACGGAATGCCGCCGATCTTCACCACCGTGGCGATCTGGGCCTTGGCCTGCGCCATGGCGGACGCGCCGCCGAGCATGAGCGCCGCAGGCGTGGCCGCCGCCACCTTCAGGAGCGAACGCCGATCGATCCGATACTGCATGATGGTCCTCCCTTTATGAACCACGCGCTCCGGCGCGTTTCAGCTGCTGACCCGGCTGTGCGCCGGGTAACGCACCGACAGCCCGGGTGGACTGGCGGATCTCGAGCGCGGCCGCGAGCGCCAGCCGGAGCGGCGGCGCTTCGCTTCCGCGGATACGGTCGAGCAGGCAGCGCCACGCCTCGGTGGCCATCGCGTCGACCGGCTGGCGAACCGCCGTGACGGAGGGACTGCAGGCCAGCATCCAGGCATAGTCGTCGAACCCGACGAGCGACACGTCGTCCGGGACGCGAAGCCCGGTGCGATGGAAGGCGGCGAGCAGCGCGAGCGTGGTCTGGTTGGTGAGGGCCACGGCGCCGCTCGGCAGCGGACCGGTCGCCACGCGCCCGGCCATGCGGGCGGCGGCGCTCTCGAAGGTCGGTCCGAGCTCGATCAGTTCCATCACCGCGCCGGGGACCGCGGCAAGCGCGGCCTCGACCCCGGCGCAGCGCTCGCGGATGTTGGCGAGCGCGAGCGAGGAGGCGGCCACCAGGATATGGCGGTGGCCGAGCCCGAGCAGGTGTTCGGCAGCGGTCCGGGCGGCGGCGCGGTTGTCGAGCGCGACGGTGTCGGCCTCCCCCGCGACGGCGACGCGGTCGACCACCGCATAAGGGAGGCGCTCGGCCGCGATGAGACTGCGGCTCGCGAAGGCGTCGTCGCACGGGATCACGATGACGCCGGTCGGCCGCCAGGCGAGCAGCGCGGCAAGGCGGCTCGCCTCCACGTTCGGCACGTCACCGCTGGAGGCCACGATGAGCTCGTAGCCGTCGGCGCGGGTGCAGCGCTCCATCGCCGCGACGAGGGCGGTGAAGAACGGGTTCTCGAGGCTCGGCACCAGCATCGCGACGATGCGCGTGCGTCCGCTCCTCAGCTGCGAGGCGGCCCGGTGCACTTCGTAGCCGAGTTCGGCGGCGGCGGCGCGGACACGTTCGGCGAGCCCCGCATCGACCGCCCGACGGCCGCCGAGAACGTTCGAGACCGTCGCCGGGGAAACGCCGGCGAGGCGGGCAACGTCCTTGATGGTCGGTTGTGCGCGCAAATGCTCCCCGTCCGGCGCCGATGGGCTCGGTCGCCGGTCCCTCCCCTGGTACCGCCCTGTCGCCGCTGCTCTCGCAGCAAGCCGGACGGTTGTTATTTCAACGCTTTAGGCCTGCGGACGACGCGGCCGCACCGACATTTGGCCGACAATTCAACCTCGGATCGGCGCTCGCCGGCACGTTCGTAAATCGTTTTACGACGCTTTCGACGGCTGTCAATGGGGTGGCCAGCCGATCAGGGCGCGGGCCGCCGCGAAGGCGGCCGGCGTGCCGGCGAGCAGCGGGCCGCCGCGCTCCAGGCGATCGGGCCCGCCGAAGGCCACCATCGCGCCGGCCTCTTCGGCCATGACCATGGCGGCGAAACAGTCCCACGAGCGGATGTCCTGGTCGAAGTAGCCGACGAGCCGGCCGGCCGCCACGGAGGCGAGCATCAGCGCACCGGATCCGTTGTGGTAGGGCACGCCGCCGGCATGCATCAGCCGGGTGACGAGCGCACCGGTCGCGTCGGCGCCCGCCCGCAGGCTGCCGCCGAAGGCGAACATCCCGCTGCCGAGGTCGGCCGTCGGGTCGACCGCGAGCGGAACGCCGTCGACCGTGGCCCCGAGCCCCTTGCCGGCGCGCCATGTCTCGCGCCGGCACGGCGCCTCGATGACGCCGATCAGCGGAACGCCGTCGCGCGCCACGGCAACCGAGACGCACCAGTCGGCGAGACCGTGCAGGAACGGCGTGGTGCCGTCGATCGGGTCGATGACCCACAGATGCCCCGAGGCACCGGGGCTCGCGCCCAGCTCCTCGCCCAGGATCGCGTCGTCGGGAAATTCGGACGTGATCCGCGCGCGGATCAGCGCCTCGACCTCCCGGTCGGCCTCCGAGACACGGTCCTGCGCACCCTTGGCGGTGACGTCGAGGCGGTCGCGGCGGGCGAAATAGTCGAGAGCCAGTCGGCCCGCCTCGCGCGCGATGCGCTCGGCCGCGGCAAGGCGCCGGTTGAGCGCCTGGTCCTCGCTTGCCTCCGCCATGGAACCCTCCGATCGGCCGCCGGTCCGCCGGCGGCATGCGACGACGACCACGTCGCCGACGACCTTACAGCTGCGTGCGTGCCGACGCACATGTTGACTAGCTGGTTTTACATCTGTATTCAATCCGCCGCCCGCCCAATCACGGACCGCCCTAGCCGATGAGCCGCGCCGTTTTCCTGCATGGCCCCTTCGACGCCCGCGTGGCGCCGGTCAACCTGCGGGAGGGCCAGCCCGACGAGGTGCTGCTCGACGTCGCCGCGGTCGGGCTCTGCGGCAGCGACCTCCACTATTTCAAGGACGGCGGCATCGGATCGGCCACGATCAAGGCGCCGTTCGTGCCGGGTCACGAATTCGGCGGTTACCTCTGCGAGGACGCGGAAGATTTAGGGCTCGAACGCGGCGCCTTGGTGGCGGTCGATCCGAACCGGGCTTGCGGCCATTGCGAGTGGTGCGAGGCCGGCCACGCGAACCTCTGCCCGAACGTGAAGTTCATCGGCGCCCCGCCTTTCGACGGCGCCATGACTGACCGGATCTGGGTGCCGAAGTCGCAGGTCGTGGCGTTGCCGACGGGCTTCGATCCGCTCGAGGCGGTCATGCTGGAGCCGCTCGGCGTCGCGATCCATGCGGTCGATCTCGCCAAGCCGCGGCTCCTGGAGCGCGTCGCGGTGCTCGGCGCGGGGCCGATCGGCCTCCTCGTGCTGCAGGTTTTGAAGCTTGCCGGCGCCGGCGAGGTCTACGTGGTCGATCCGCTCGAGCACCGGGGCGCCATGGCGGCGAAGCTCGGCGCCACCAAGGTCGGCACCACGGTCGCCGAGATCGTGGACTGGACCTCCGGCGGCGCGCCGCTCGTCCTCGAATGCACCAATTCGCCGGCCGGCTTTCGGGAGGCCGTCTCGGCCGCCCGCATCGGCGGGCGGATCGTGCTCGTCGGCATCCCGGACGGCGACACCTATACCCTGCCGGCCGCCGATGCGCGGCGGCGGGCTCTCAAGATCAAGTTCGCCCGTCGCATGGGCGAAGTCTATCCGCGGGCGATCGACCTGGTCGCGACCGGCAAAGTCGACGTCGCCCGGATGGTCACCCACCGGGTCGACCTGGAGGAGACCCCGGAGGTTTTCCGACATCTTGCGGAGAACCGTCCGGGATACATCAAAACATTGATCTATCCGAACGGACAAGATCAGGAGCGGAGGAGGAAAGCATGAGAAAGCTTCTTATCGCAGGCATCAGCGCGCTCGCCCTTACGGTCGGCATGAGCACTGTCGCCCCGACCCCGGCGGCCGCCCAGTGGGCGGTCGAAAAGGCGGCGGCGCCGTTCAAGGGCACCCAGCTCAACGTCATTTTCCTTGATCGGCCGGGCTATCGCGCGGTGATCAAGCTGCTGCCGGAGTTCGAGAAGCGGACCGGCATCAAGGTCAACTACGAGATCGTGCCCTACGAGAACACCCGCGAGAAGCAGGTCTTGAACTTCAACTCCAAGGGCGACCTCACCATGGCGCTCGTGGACCTCGTCTGGATCGGCGAATTCGCCGAGAACGGCTGGATCGTGCCGATCGACAAGTTCTCGTCCGACGCCGCCATCACGGATCCGAACCTGAACCTCAAGGGCTTCTTCCCGCTGCTGCTCGACGCCTTCGGCTCCTGGGGCGGCAAGGTCTACGGCCTGCCCTTCGACAACTATTCGGGCCTGCTCTTCTACAACCAGTGCATGCTGAAGTCCGCCGGCTTCGACAAGCCGCCGGCGACCTGGGACGAAGTGCTGAACGTCTACGCGCCGAAGCTCACCGACGCGAGCAAGAAGCAGTATGGCTTCGCGCTCCAGTCGCTGCGCGGCGAGACCCAGTCGGCCGACAGCTTCATGCGCGTGCTGTGGCCGTTCGGCGGCTCGCTGCTCGACAAGAACTTCAAGTCGAACCTCAACTCGAAGGAGAGCCAGGCCGGCCTGAAGTTCCGCCAGGACCTGATGAAGTACATGCCGCCGGGCGTCGTCTCCTACGACCATGCCGAGGCGGTCAACGCCCTCGCCCAGGGCCAGGTCGCGATGATCTCCGAGTGGTCGGCCTTCTACGGCACGCTCACCGACCCGAAGACCTCCAAGCTCGGCGACTGCCTCGGCGTCGCGCCCGAGCCGGCGGGTCCCGCCGGACGCCTCCCGGCGCTCGGCGGCTTCTCGCTGGCCGTCGCCTCCCAGGCGACCGAGGCGCAGCAGAAGGCCTCCTGGATCTTCATCCAGTGGGCGACCTCGGAGGAGATCGCGCGCGCCTATGTGGAGGCGGGCGGCGTCTCGGGCCGCACCTCGATCTACGAGCAGGCGGACATCAAGGCGAAGTACAAGTTCGTCGAGCCGATGGTCGCCTCCTGGCAGAAGGGCGTGCCGGAATTCCGTCCGCGCTTCCCGGCCTGGCCGGCGATCTCCGAGATCGTGGCCGAGTGGGGCTCCAAGATGCAGCTCGGCGAGGTCTCGACCGAGGAAGGCGCCAAGCAGATCGGCACCCGGATGGAAGACATCCTGAAGAAGGAAGGCTACTACGACGGCAAGAAGGCGCTCCGCCAGTAACCGCCTGGCCCGCCGGTCCCCTCCCGCTCGCCGCGAGGGGACCGGCGGCCCGACGTGAAGCCCAGCGCCGCTTTCCGCTCCCCAAGGGTGTCCGGCCATGACCAGTCTCTACCGTGCCGCGCTCGACGAGCTCGGCGCCGTGTTCGATCGCATCGACGAGGGCGCGGTCGACCGCGCGGTCGCGGAGATCGCGGCCGCGCACCGCATCGCCTGCTACGGCGTCGGGCGCGAGGGCCTGCAGATCAAGGGCCTCGCCATGCGCCTCCACCATCTCGGCCTCCGGGTCGCGATGGTCGGCGACATGACGACACCGCATCTGGGGGAAGGCGATCTCCTCATCGTCTCGGCCGGTCCCGGCTGGTTCTCGACCGTCGCGGGCCTGATGGGCGTGGCGCGGCGCGACGGCGCGCGCACGCTCTGCGTGACGGCCCAGCCGGACGGCGAATGCCCCCGCGCGGCCGACGTCGTGCTCCCGATCCCGGCGCAGACCATGGCGGACGACACCGGCCCGGCCACGTCGGTTCTGCCCATGGGCTCGCTCTTCGAGGGCGCCCAGTACATTCTGTTCGAGGTGATGATCCTCAAGCTGCGCGATCGCCTCGGCGTCACGCCGGACGCCATGCGGGCGAACCATACCAACCTGGAATGAGCCGATGACGAGCCTCGGGACGGATCTGGGCGGAGCGGCGGCGGGCGGCGAAGACGCCGCGTCCCGGCGCCGCCACCATCCGGGCTATGGCCGTTTCACGCCCGCGCTCTTCCTGGCACCGGCCGTGCTGGCGCTGCTCGCCGTCGGGATCTACCCGACGCTGTTCGCCGTAGCGACCTCGTTTCGCCGCTACAACATCACGCGGCGCGCCGACCTGCTCGACGGCTACCCCTTCGTCGGCCTGGACAACTACCTGAAGGTTCTGTCCGACCAGAGTTTCTGGGACAGCCTCCTCCTGACCTTCCAGTTCTACCTGATCGTGGTGCCGCTGCAGGTCGCCCTCGGCGTCGGCATCGCGCTCATGCTGCACCGTCCGGGGCTCGGCTTCCTGCGCACGCTGACCCGGGTCTCGCTCGTCGTGCCGCTCGCCACGACCTATGCGGTGGTCGGCCTGATCGGTCGGCTGATCTTCAATCGCGACTTCGGCGTCGCCAACCAGTTCCTCGGTTGGCTCGGCCTGGGCTCCTCGGACTGGCTCGGCAACCCGACCGGCGCCTTCTTGGCGATCGTCACCATGGACATCTGGCAGTGGACGCCCTTCGTGGCGCTCATCTTCCTCGCCGGCCTCTCCATGGTGCCCGTGGAGATCGAGGAAGCGGCTAGGCTCGAGACCAAGAGCCACTGGGCCATGCTGCGCTACGTCCAGCTCCCCTATCTGTTGCCGGGACTGACGGCGGTGTTGATCCTGCGCCTCGCCGATACGCTGAAGCTGTTCGACATGGTGTTCGTGATGACGCGCGGCGGGCCGGGCTCGGCCACCGACCTCGTCTCCGTCTATGTGCAGCGGGTCGGGTTCAAGGTGTTCGACCTCGGCCTCGCCTCCGCCCAGGCGATCCTGTTGCTCGTCATCACCATCGTGCTGAGCCGGATCTACATCCGGGTGTTCTACCGGGAGATCGAGGCATGAGGCGCGTCTCCGTCGCGACGATCGCGCATGCCGCCGGCCTCGTGGCGGTGCTCGCCTTCGCGCTCTTCCCGACCTACTGGATGGTGACTTCGAGCCTCAAGGAGCAGACCGAGCTCCTCGCCTCCCCGCCGGTCTGGTTCTTCCGGCCGACGCTCGCGAACTACGAGGACATCTTCGCCGACACGAAGGTGGTGACCGCCGTCATCAACTCGCTCATCGTCGCATCGGCCACCACCGCCCTTTCGGTGCTGCTCGGGACGCCGGCGGCCTTCGCGCTCGCCCGCTTCGAGTTCCGCGGCAAGGCCGACCTCTGGTTCTGGTTCATCTCCAACCGCATGATCAGCCCGATCGTGCTGGCGCTGCCGATCTACCTCCTCTCCCGCGAGGTCGGGCTCCTCAACACCCACCTCGTCCTGATCCTGATCTACCTGACCTTCAACCTGCCCATCGTGGTGTGGATCTGCACCGATCAGTTCCGCTCGATCCCGCCCGAACTGGAGCAGTCGGCGCGGCTCGAAGGGGCGAACCAGTTCGACATCTTTTGGCGGATCTATCTGCCGCTCGGGCTACCGGGCGTCGCCGTCTCGGCGATCTTCGCCTTCATCTTCTCCTGGAACGAACTCCTCTACGCCCTGGTGCTGATCACCAGCCAGGGCCTCAAGACCGCGCCCGTGGTGGCCACGAACTTCATGTCGGGCTACGAACTCCCCTGGGGAAAGATCATGGCGACCGGCACGGTGATCGTGCTGCCGGTCACGGTGTTCGCATTGATCGTCAGCCGCCACATGGTGCGCGGCCTGACCATGGGGGCGACCAAATGACGACGGCCGGCTCGTCGGCGATCCCGCTCGGGATCAACCTGTCCTTCGCGGTCAAGCGTTGGGTCACGCCCGAGCTCTGGGCTCCGCTCGTGCGCGAGCGGCTCGGCCTCGATCTCGTGCAGTTCAGCTACGACCTCGTCGACCCGACGTGGCCGGACGACCTCGTCGTGGCGCTCGCCGCCGACGTCCGGCGCCGAGCCGCGGCCGAAGGCATCCTCATCCACAGCGCTTTCATCGGCCTCGCCCATTACACCTACAGCCAGATGCTGCATCCCGACCGGCGCGTGCGGGACGTCGCGGAGGCGTGGCTGAGGCGGGCCTACCGGTTCGCCGCCGAGGCCGGGATCAAGGGTGCCGGCGGCCCGCTCGGGGCGGTTGCGTCGCGGCCGGACGGCTTCGAGGCCGACGCGCTCGACGAGGCCGACTATGCCGACCTGATCGAGCGGATGCACCGGCTCGCGGCGGCGGCGGCCGCCGAGGGCCTGACCGAACTCTATGTCGAGCCGACGCCGATGCGGCGCGAATGGCCCTGGACGATCGACCAAGCGCGCCGCATGACCGACGATCTGCGCGGCACGGCCGTGCCATGGAAGTTGTGCCTGGATTGGGGTCACGGGACGTTCGAGCCCCTCTACGGGCGCGACCGCGCGCGCATGGACGGCTGGTTCGCCGCGTTTCCCGACGTGGTCGGCGCGGTGCACATCCAGCAGACCGACTACCAGTACGACCGCCATTGGGACTTCACCGTCGACGGCGCCGTCCGGCCGGAGGAGGCGGCCGCGCTGCAGCGGCGCTGCGGCCTCGGCGACCGGCCGGTGTTCCTGGAGGTGTTCTACCCCTTCGAGCGCGACGACGCCTCGGTCATCGATGCCGTCGCGCGCTCCATCGCGATCCTGAAACCCGCCTTCGCCTGAGGACCCCGTGGACGAACCCGCTGAAGAGCCCTTCTCGGAGGTGGTGCCGCTCGGCGAGTTCGGCGATGCGCAGCTGCAGGCGCGGGCGGCCTGGTATTATTACGTCGCCGGCCTCACCCAGCAGGAGATCGCCAATCGGCTCGGCCTCACGCGGCTCAGGGTGAACAAGATCGTGGGGCAGGCGCGGGCCGATGGTCTCGTGCGCATCGACATCCGCCTCCCGCTCGCGCGCTGCGTCGCGCTCGAAGAGCGGCTCCGCCTGCGCTTCGGTCTCGATGCCGCGGCCGTGGTGCCGAGCGTGCCGGACCCGGACACCCTGCAGCAGGTGATCGGCGAGGCCGCCGGCGTGATGATCGGCACCCTCATCGAGGACGGCATGGGAATCGGCGTCGGCTGGGGGCGGACGCTCCGCGCCGCCGTGCAGCGCGTCGGACCGCGCCGCCTTCCGTCGTGCTGGGTCACTGCCCTGATGGGTGGGCTGACGCGCGGCTCGGGCACCAACACCTTCGAGGTCTCGACCGAGTTCGCCCGCGCGCTCGCGGCCGAGTGCTACTATGTGGCCGCGCCGATCTACTGCCCGTCGATCGAGAGCCGGTCGACGCTCCTCACCCACTACGGCCTCGCCGAGGTGATGCGGCGGGCGCGCGGGGGCCATGTGGCGCTGGTTTCGGCCGGGGACCTGACCGGCCGTTCGCTGCTCGCGAGCACCCACATCGTCAGCGAAAACCTCGAGGACCTGAAGCGCGCCGGCGCCGTCGGCGACCTCCTCGGCACCTTTCTCGACGAGTACGGCCGTCCCGTCGATCACCCGCTGAACCATCGGGTCATGGCGCTCAGCCCGCAGGAGCTCAAGGCCTATCCGGTTTCCGTACTGGCTTCGGGCGGGCTGCCGAAACTCAAGGTGATCCGCGCCATCCTCAACGCGCAATATGTGCGGCGGCTCGTCACCGACGAGGACGTCGCCGAGGCGCTGCTTCGATGACGAGGCCCGATCCGCATGTGCTGGCGATCGACGTCGGCACGTTGTCGGCACGCGCCGGCGTGTTCGACACGGCGGGGCGGCTCGTGGCGGTCAGGAGCGCGCGGTTCGAGCTGCGGCATCCGGCGGAGCACCAGGCGGTCTACCGCATGGACGACATCTGGCGCGCGGTCCTGGCGGCGGCGCGGGAGGCGTTGGCCGCCGCACCGGAGGCGGCGCGCGGCATTGCCGGCATCGCGGTGGACGCCACCTCCTCCACCTATGTCGAGGCGTCCGGCGCCGCGCCGCTCGACGGCGACGCCGACGTCCTGTGCTGGATGGACCATCGGGCCGAGGCCGAGGCGCTCGCCATCGACGCCACGCGGGACCGCTATCTGGACTATCTCGGCGGCAGCTGCTCGCCGGAGATGTATCTGCCGAAGATTCTGTGGCTGAAGCGGCATCGTCCGGAGACCTGGGCCCGTGTCACCGCCGTGCGTGACCTGTCCGACGAACTGTCGCGGCGGCTCTCCGGCGTCGACCGTCCGTCGCTGTGCGGCCTCGCCTGCAAGTTTCCGTACCTGCCGGCCGAGCCGGATCCCTGGCGCCGCGACTTGCTCGCACGGCTCGACCTCGCCGAACTGCCGCGCCTGGGCGCGCTCGGCGTTCCGCCCGGCCGCGTCGGCAGCCGGCTCGGCGGGCTCGCGGCCGAGCCGGCGCGGCTGCTGGGCCTCTCCCCCGACGTGCCGGTGGCGGTCGGCCTCATCGACGCGGAGGCCGGGGCGCTCGGCGTGCTCGGGCTGGGCTTCTCCGGGCGGATGAACCGCACGCTCGCGTTGATCGGCGGCACGTCCACGAACTACATGGCCTTCGCGCCGGACGAGCGGCTCATCCCCGGCGTCTGGGGTCCGTTCCGCGACGCGATCTTTCCCGGCCAGTTCATGCACGAGGCCGGGCAAAGCTTCGCCGGCGCGGCCCTCGACGCGGTCCTCGACCAGCATCCGGCAAGCCCGGGCCCGGCATCGGCAGCACGGCACGCCGAGACCGCGCGGGCCGTCCTCGCGCTCCTCGACGAGGAGGGTCCGGCCTTCGCGGCGCGGCGCCATGTGGTTCCCGACTTCCTCGGCAACCGGTCGCCGCTCGGCGACGGGCAGGTTCGCGCGCTGCTGTTCGGCGTCGGCACGGAGCAGGGACGCCGCTCGTTCCTGGAGCACTATTTCGCGGTCGCGCGCGGCCTCGTCCTGCAGAGCCGCCAGATCAAGGTGCACTTCAACCGCCACGGCTACGCCTTCGACCGGGTCACCCTGTCGGGCGGACAGCTGCGCAACCCCCTGATGCTCCGGCTCTTCGCGGACGCGCTGGACGCCGAGGTCGTGGTGTCCGACACGGAGGAGCCGGTGTTGCTCGGCACCGCCATGGTGGCGGCGACGGCGGCCGGCCTCGCCGAGGACCTCTTCGCGGCGGTCGACGCCATGGCGCCGGCGCAACGCCGGCTCGAGGCGGATCCCGCCGCCGCCCGGGCGCACGACGCCGCCTACCGCATCTACGAGCGGCTGTTCGACCTGCGCAACACGCTCGACGCCGAAGCCAGGGCGATGGCCATCGCCGCAATCGAGGAAGGGGTTCACCCGCCATGTCGTTCCTGAAGCTCGACAAGGTGATGAAGCGCTATGGCGCCGCCACCGTGATCCACGGTGTCAGCCTGGAGGCGGAGAAGGGCGAGTTCGTCGTCTTCGTGGGGCCGTCCGGCTGCGGGAAATCGACGCTGCTGCGGATGATCGCGGGTCTCGAGGAGGTGAGCGGAGGCGACGTCTCGATCGAAGGCCGCGTGGTCACCGGCGTTGCCCCGGCGGACCGGCAGGTGTCGATGGTGTTCCAGTCCTACGCGCTCTACCCGCATATGAGCGTCTTCGACAACATCGCCTTCGGCCTCAAGATGGCGCGCATGCCGGAGAAGGACATCCGCGCCCGCGTCGACGAGGCGGCGCGCATCCTGCAGATCGAGCCGCTCCTCGGGCGCAAGCCGCGCAACCTCTCCGGCGGCCAGCGCCAGCGGGTCGCCATCGGACGAGCGATCGTGAGGAAGCCCAAGCTGTTCCTGTTCGACGAGCCGCTGTCCAACCTCGACGCCGAGCTGCGCACCCAGATGCGGGTGGAGATCGCCAAGCTGCACCGCGACCTCGGCGTGACCATGGTCTACGTGACGCACGACCAGGTGGAAGCGATGACGCTCGCGGACCGCATCGTGGTGCTGCGCGGCGGCCTCGTCGAACAGGTGGGCACGCCGACCGAGCTCTACGACCATCCCGCCAACCTGTTCGTCGCCGGCTTCATCGGGTCGCCCAAGATGAATGTCCTGTCGGCCAAGGCCGTGGGGACCGGGCCGGACGGCGTGACCCTGGCGCATTCCGCCTTCACGGACGGCACCTTCACGGTGTCGCTTTCCGGCGACCGCAAGATCGAGCCGGGGGCGCCGGTCACGGTCGGTCTCCGCCCGGACAACCTCGAGATCGGCGGCGCCCGGCCCATCCTGCGATTGACCGCGGATTTTTCCGAGAATCTCGGGGGTTCGATGCAGATCTACGCGACCGCACCCGACGGGACCGGCGTCGCCATCCTGGCCAATGGTCGCCCGCGCATCGAGCGCGGCGAAGTCCTGCCCGTCGGGCTCGGCCGCGGCCGCGTCTACCTGTTCGACGCCGAGGGCGCGGCGCTCTGAAGGACGAAGCGGCATGACGACCTATCTCGGAATCGACATCGGCACGTCCTCGGTCAAGGCCGTGCTCGTCGACGCGGCGCAGCGGCTCGTCGCCGAGGCCTCCGCCCCGCTGGTCGTGGAGCGACCGCGGCCGCTCTGGTCGGAGCAGGATCCGGAATCCTGGTGGCGCGCGACGCTCGACACGGTCGCGCGGCTGCGAGCCGCCGCGCCGGAGGCCTTCGCCGGGCTCGCCGGCATCGGTCTTTCCGGCCAGCAGCACGGGGCGACGCTCCTGGACGCGGCCGGCGAGGTGCTGCGCCCCTGTATCCTGTGGAACGACGGGCGTTCGCTGGCGGAGTGCCACGAGCTCGAGCGGCGTGTCCCGGACTTTCGCAAGCGCGCCTCCAACATCGCCATGCCGGGCTTCACGGCGCCGAAGCTGCTGTGGGTCGAAAGGCACGAGCCCGAGATCTTCCGCGCGACCGCCACGGTGCTGCTCCCCAAGGACTACGTCCGGTTCCGCCTGTCCGGTCGGCGCGTCTCCGAGTTCTCCGACAGCGCCGGTACGCTCTGGCTCGACGTCGCCGGCCGTCGCTGGGACGAGACGCTGATCGAGGCCTGCGGCCTGCGGCTTCGCCACATGCCGACGCTGGTGGAAGGATCGGCGGTCTCGGCCGAATTGACGCCGGCCCTCGCGGCGGACTGGGGTCTCGCCGGTCGGCACGTGCCGATCGCCGGCGGCGGCGGCGACAACGCGTCCTCGGCGGTGGGGATCGGCGCGACCAGGGAGGGCGACGGTTTTCTGTCGCTCGGCACCTCGGCCGTGATCTTCGCCGTGACGGACCGCCCGGTCGCGCTTCCCGACCGCACGCTGCACGCCTTCTGCCACGCCCTCCCCGGTCGCTGGCACGGCATGGCCGTCGCGCTTTCGGGCGCCTCGGCGCTCAGCTGGGTGGCGCGCCTGACCGGCCACGGCGACGACGTCGGCGCGCTTCTGAAGGCCGCGGAGGCCTTCGCGGCCGACCCGATGCGACGCGACCACGCTCCGGTCTTCCTGCCCTACCTCACCGGCGAGCGGACGCCGCACAACGATCCGCATGCGACCGCCCAGTTCGCCGGCCTCACCGCCGAGCACGACGCGGCGGCCCTTGCCTATGCGGTCGTGGAAGGCGTCGCCTTTGCGCTCGCCGAATGCCACGACGTGCTTGCCGAGGCGGGGGCGTCACCGACATCGACCATGCTGGTCGGCGGCGGGTCGCGGAGCAGCTTCTGGGCACAACTCATCGCCGACGCGACCGGGCTCGAGCTCCGCCTCCCGGTCGGCGGCGAGATCGGGGCCGCGTTCGGGGCCGCTAGGCTCGGCATGCTCGCCGCCGGCGCCGCGGAGGCCGACGTCTGCACCAAACCGCCGCTCAGGGGCACCGTGTCGCCCCGGTCCGAACAGGCGGCCGCGCTCGCCCCCCGACGCAAACGGATGCGCGCGCTCTACCCTGGTCCGGTGAGCTGACCCGCGTCGCTGCGCGCGCAGCCTAAATCCCCTCCCCGCTCTCTCTTCGGCGCTGCTGTCGACGGACGACGCGGCGGCGCGCCAGGAGAGATTCGACGTTGGTGGCGTTTGCCGACCGGCGTCTGCAATCCGATCCGCCCTCGAAAATTGGACGCAAAGCGCGCGGACGCCGATCCGGCGTTGCAGGAGCCGCCTGCAAGGCACATCGAGCCCCTTTGCCGACGGCCTCTGGTTGAAAGTTTCGCTTGCAGCTTCGCCATTGCCATGCATGATGATGCCGGACCGGAATTGGCTCCCAATACTCGGGACTTCCAGCAACGTCGGTTCAATTCGACGTATCGACTTGCGACAATTTAGCCGGCATTTGAGGGCGGCCTGCCCCTACGACAAGCAAAGCATCCATCCTGCGACCTCAAGTATCGATTGTTCACGGGAGCAAGCTTTATGGCGAGGACGCCGAGACCATCCTTCGTCGCGGAAGGCACCCTTGGCGCTGACGAGGATGAGGACGGCTGCCTCTGCGGGACGTCGCTCGCCAGCCTGACGATGCTCGGCGACGAATCCTTGCCGGAGGCCTGGGGCGGTGTCGCGGGTGAGGACGATCCCGTCGCGGACGATGATGCGATCGCCGGTTGCGAGGCCTGGGTACCGGGCGACGTCTTCACGCCGGACGAGAACCTGCCGCAGGCGACGGGAGGCGTAGAGCCATGAGCTTCGCCCTCACCTGGCTTCCGGAAGTCCTGCTCGGAGCCGGCCTCAAGGTCGCCGAGCAGCCCGGATGGCGAGACCGCGGCCGCGCCCAGATGGGCAAGGTCGAAGGCGTGATGTGCCATTTCACGAATGGCCCGGCGCAAGGCAACATGCCGACCCTGCGGGTGCTCATCGAGGGCCGGAGCGACTTGCCCGGGCCGTTGTCGCAACTCGGGCTCGGCCGCGACGGCACCTTCTACGTGATCGCCGCGGGAAAGTGCAATCACGCCGGCATCGGCGAATGGCAGGGCATCACCACCGGTAACACGAGCTTCATCGGCATCGAGGCGGAAAACACGGGGTCGGAACCCTGGCCCGACGTGCAGATGGATGCGTATCGGCGCGGGGTCGCGGCGATCCTGAACTTCGCCGAGCTTCCCGCGAGCCGCTGCTGCGGGCATCGCGAATATGCCAAGCCTAAAGGCCGGAAGGACGATCCGGACTTCGACATGGACGACTTCCGCGGCCAGGTCGACGCCATCATGGCGGGCCGGGGCGTCGTCCGCGCCATCATCCCCAAGCGCGACGAGACCGGGCGACCGACGCAGCGGCGCGGATCGGTCGGTTTCCTGGTCAGGCAGATCCAGGTGCAGCTCGGCGAGGTGGCCGACGGCCTGTTCGGTCCGGCGACGGAGGCGGCCGTCCGGCGCTACCAGCGCGCGTCAGACCTCGTCCCGGACGGGATCGTCGGCCCGAAGACCTGGGCGGCGCTGGACCGGGACGCGCTTGCGGCGCGGCGGGAGGCGCCGTCGGCCGACCTGCAGACCTTGCTGACGATCGCCGGGCAATCCCAGATCGCCCGTTACGACTGGAACAATCGCGGACGCGCGCCGCTCGGCTACGTCAAGGGCGTGGCCATCATGTTCGCCCGCCTGCATGCGCGGCTGGCCTCGGGCGACCCGATCGCCAAGGCGATCGCGAGCAAGGCCGGCACCCCGGCCAAGGACGCGCTCGGCTGGTACGCCGACGTGTTCCGCTCGGTCGGAATGGTGAACGAGATCGACGGCCCGGATACGCTTCGACACGTCTTCGTGCTGCTGCTCGGGCTCGGCATGCGGGAGAGTTCCGGGCGCTTCTGCGAGGGGCGCGATCGCAGCGCCAACAATACGAAGGCAGAAACCGCCGAGGCCGGCGTCTTCCAGACCAGCTTCGACCTGATCGGCGCGGATCCGCTGCTCTCGACGATCTTCACGGCCTATCGCCGCATGCCGCCGCAGCTGAAGAGCGTCTTTGCCGAGGGTGTCCGCCCCAAGCCCGACGAACTGCAGAACTTCGGTGACGGCGACGGACGCGACTTCCAAGAACTTTGCAAGAATTCTCCGGCCTTCGCCGTGGAACTCGCCGCTCTCGGTCTCCGCCGCCAACGCAAGCACTGGGGGCCGATCAACACCCTCGCCGCCGAGGTGAGGCCGGAAGCGGACGCGCTGTTCCGGGATATCGCCGACGCCATCGACCGCAATCCGGACCTCCGGTCGGCGGTCCTCAACGGCCGCTCGCCCTGAGGCCCGCTTGAAGGTCTGACGGGCGGACCGCGAGCGATCGACGATCAGACGGGCGCTCGCCGAGGCGCCGATGCCACCGAGCCGACCGCAGGGGCCGGCTCCTTCAGACCGCCGTAGGGCATGTCCATGGTGACGGTTGAGACGAGCGACAGCCTCGAGACCGTGCCGCCGGGCGAAGCGGCGGCGACCGCCTTCATCGTGGCGGAGGCCGAGCGGCGCATCCGCGCCGCCGCCCAAGCGGCGCCCCCGGCCCGGCGCGATGCGCATCCGAAGCCCCATGGCATCGTCAAGGCGACGTTCCGGGTGCTCGACGGTATCCCGGCGCCGCTGCGTCACGGCGTGTTCGCCGAGCCGCGCGTGTTCGAGGCCTGGATCCGGTTCTCCAACAGCTCCGAGACCCCCGGCCCCGACGCTAGCGGCGACGGGCGCGGCATGGCGATCAAGCTCCTAGGCGTGGCGTCGAGCCCGAGCGGCACTCAGGACTTCCTGCAGATCAACTTCCCCGCCTTCTTCGTGAAGGACGCGGAGGACTACAAGGACTTCTCGGCGGCGACGTCGCAGATCCGCTTTTTCTTCCCGAGCCTCAATCCGTTCCGCTGGCGGCTCCGCGAAGCGCTGATCGGGTTCCGCATCACCCGCCAGCCGGCCAGGAACCCGCTCGACCTGCAGTACTACACCATGGTGCCGATCCTGTGCGGCGCCGTCGCCTGCAAGGGGTCGTCGCGCCCGCTGCCGCCGCTCTCGCCCCACCAGGCGGCCGACGGCCCGAACTTCCTGCGCGCCAACATGGCGGCGCATCTCGCCGAGGCCCCGGCCCGCTTCGAGTTCCTGCTGCAGGCCCAGGCCGATCCCGAGGCGCAGCCGGTCGAGGATCCGCGCATCATCTGGGACGAGCGCCGGGCGCCCTTCGTGGCGGTCGCCGAGATCACGATCCCGGCCCAGCGCTTCGACACCCCGGCTCGCAACGCGTTCGGGGAGAACCTCTCCTTCACGCCCTGGCACTGCTCTCCCGAGCATCGTCCGCTCGGCGGCATCAACCGGGTGCGGCGCACCGTCTACGAGGCGATCTCGACGCTTCGCCATGAGCTGAACCGCGCGCCGCGCGCGGAACCGCGCAGCACATCCGAACAGGACTGAGGGGAGGACGCACGATGAGCTGGTTCGCACTAAACATCATCAAGCCGGTCGGCGATGCGATCGACGGGATCGCCTGGGTGGACGGCATCGCCACGCATATGGTCGTGAACGGCGTGGTCAACTCGACGCGGGCGCGGCCGCATCCCTGGAGCACCTACAGCGACTACATCACCTGGGACGGCCTGACCGACCGAACCTACCTCGCCCGCCACCTGCCGCCGTCGACGGTGGATCCGGCCACGCTTCCCGACTGGACCGAGGTGCAGAAGCTGTTTGCCCGCCCGGCCGGCGGACAAAGGATCTCGCGCAAGTCGACCTGCCTCTTCCCCGCCTTCGCGCAATATCTGACCGACGGCTTCATCCGCACCATGCCGACCGATGCGAAGCGGACCACGACGAACCACGAGATCGATCTCTGCCCGCTCTACGGCCGGACGCGGGCGCAGACCGACGCGCTGCGGGAGAAGGACAAAACTTTCGGCCGCCGGGGCCGGCTGAAGACCCAGTCGATCGGCGGCGAGGACTATGCGCCCTTCGTGTTCGAGGACGACGGCCGGACGATCAAGGCCGAGTTCCAGGCGCTCGACTTCCCCCTGCTGACCCACGGCCAGAAGACGCCGCCCGAAGGCGCATGGCCGCCGGCGGGGGTCAAGACGAAAACGCTCTTCGCGTTCGGCGGCGACCGCGCCAATTCGACCCCGTTCACCGCGATGCTGAACACGCTGCTCCTGCGCGAGCACAATAGGCTGGCGGGGGAGCTCGAAAAACAGAACCCGACCTGGAACGACGAGCGCGTGTTCCAGACCGCGCGGAACATCACGATCGTCATGTTCATCAAGCTGGTCGTCGAGGAATACATCAATCACATCACGCCCCTGCCGTTCAGCCTCGGCGCCGACCCCTCCGTCGCCTGGACGGCGCGCTGGAACCGGCCGAACTGGATCACCGCCGAGTTCAGCCTGCTCTACCGCTGGCATTCGCTGATGCCGGACGCGATCCACTGGGGCGCCCGGTCGATCCCGGTCCGGGAATTCACGCTCGACAACGAGCCGCTCCTGTCGGTCGGCCTCGACAAGGCGTTCGAGTACGCGAGCGCCGAACGGGCGGCCCAGCTCGGCGCCTTCAACACGGCCGACTTCCTCCTCACGATCGAGGAATTCGCGGTGAAGCAGGCGCGGCTGAACCGGTTGGCGAGCTACAACGACTACCGCGTCGCGTTCGGACGCGGCCGCGCCGCGAGCTTCGACGAGATCAGCAGCAACCCTGCCGTGGTCAAGCTCCTGTCGAGCATCTATCCGACGCCGGACGACGTCGAGTTCTATCCGGGCCTCTTCGCCGAGGACACGGTGGAGAACGGGGTGCTGCCGCCGCTCCTCATGACCATGGTGGCGGTCGATGCCTTCAGCCAGGCGCTGACCAATCCGCTCCTGTCCGAGCACGTCTGGACCAAGAGCCCGCCGGAGCGAGGCTATCCCGATGCCTTCACCGACTGGGGCCGCGACGAGATCGCCCGGACCAAGAAGCTCGTCGACATCCTCAGGCGCAACGTGCCCCAGCGCGGACAGGGCCGCGTGGACATGACGGCTGCGGACTGGAGCTACGGCGTCTAGAGCATTTCCCGATCGGAGGGAATCATCCGATCGAAAAGGAATTGCTTTAGAGTCAATAGCTTGAGCCGGTCCTTTTCGTCCGGATCCTTGCGATCCGGACGGGACAGGCTCTAGCCACGCGGCACTGGGGCGGCGCCGGCGCCGATTTCGCATGCCGTGGCTCGGAGCGCGATCAATCGCCGCCAAGTGTCGACAAGCAGCATGGGCAGTCCAGAATCGGGGCGGATGATGAGCGACAACGGCGGACCGCATGACACCCGAAGCAATCCCTTGTCCTTCTTGACGGAATGGGCAAAGGCAAATCCCCAGGCCGCGCCCATCGTCATGGGAGCGATCGCCTGCTTTGCCGCGGCCGCCGTGATCGGGCAGTTCGGTATCGATCTCCAGGCAAGTATCCCGAACGTGTTCTACATCCTGGGGATCGGCGTATTCCTGCTGGTCCTGGCACGCGTCGTGAGCAATGAACTCATGATGCGGGCCCTCGCCTGGTTTCTGTTAGGGCTGGTCGTGTGTTGGATCCTGGCGTTCATCATTCATCGCTCGGCTCCAATCTCGGTGACGTCGCGACAGCAACTCGGCTGCGTTGTCTATTTCTGGAAAGATTGCGTCACGGTGGCCGACAACGAGGCCCAGCGCACGGCGCCGGCCCCGTCAGCCGCAGGTCCTCTTGCGGCACCGGAGGCAGGCACGGACGTGGATCCCCGGCGGTACACCGTCTTCGTGCAGTTCGCCGGCAGCCTCCAGCGTGACGCGGTCCGGTCCCTGATGCAACAGCTCCAAAGCCAGGGATGGAAAGTCCAAGGCGTGGACGGCGGCGGCCAACGCACGGCGGCGGCGGCGGGCTTCTCCGAAATACGCTATCCGCCGGGGAACGAGGCAGCCGCGAAGGCACTCGCCGCGGTGGTCCAGTCGTCGAAGCTCTCCGCACGACCAATCGGACTATCGCCCAACAGCAGCATCCTGAAGGATGTGCTCGAGGTCTGGATCAGCCGCTGAAACCCCTTCGAGCACCAAGGCGGCTTGAGACCTTACAAGTATGGGCGTCGCGAGGCCTGAAACAAGCAGATCGCAAGGCCGCATGGCCGACGGATTTCGTCGCGACAAGCTTTGGACCAGGACCGGAAGTTTGCCGAGTACGATCCTTGTGCAGTCGAGCAAGTATTTACGAATGGACAACCTGTCGAGCGATGCAAACGGAACACGTGAGGGGCCTCATGACTGCCGCCGAAAGCAGAACTCGAGACGCAGCGTCACAAGCCCTTCTCGAGTGCGATATCGTGATGGCCGGGGGTGTGACCAGCGGACTCATCTACCCCGGTGCCGTTGCCATGATCGCGCGCCGGTACAGGTTCCGTTCGATCGGCGGCACGTCGGTTGGCGCCATTGCCGCGGCGGTGACGGCGGCCGCGGAGTATGGCAGGCAGACGGGACGTAATCCGACAGCCTTCGAGGACTTGTCAAGAATCCCGAGAAGCCTCGGGGCTGTCGCATCCGACGGTCATTCTCGCCTGTTCCACCTCTTCACGCCCGAAGCGTCGACCAAGCCATTGATGAGACTCGTCGCGCCGTTGCTCGGACAGACTCGCCGGCAGGCGCAGATTGCCAAGATATTCATGTCGAGCCTGTCGTTCTGGCAAGTTTTTCTGCCGGTTGTGCTGACGGTCCTGGCTGCTTCTCACGTCATGGTCACGCTTGTGCGCGAGCAAGACCTCGCCCGCGCGGTCGTGGCCTTTGTGACGGGCTTTGCCCTCTTCGCCATCGTCTGGATCGGATCCATGGCGCGGATGCTTGCTTATCAGTGGCTTCCAGCCTGGCGAAACAACGGCTACGGGATTTGCACCGGCCTCGCGGCTCCCGCCCTCGACCCGCTCGACAACCAGGCCGGATTTGACGGCCTGACGAATTGGCTTCACGCCACGGTCCAGACGGCGGCCGGGCGAGCAGCGACGGATGCGCCCCTCACCTTTGGCGATTTGTGGACGGCCGGACCGCCCTCTGCGACCGGTGCCCCGGAAGCCGACCCGAAAGCGCCGCGGGCCATCGACCTTTTCATGATCGCAAGCGACATCAGCCGCAACCGGACCGTCCAGCTCCCCTTCATGGAAACGCCGTCGCCGCTCTATATCGAGACGTCCGTGCTGGAGCGCTATTTCCCTAACGTCATTCTCGATTGGATGAGAAGCAAGGCGGGGCTCTACGACAGTTCGGTGGAGCAGCGCACCGATGTCACCAGGCTTCCATTGCCGCAGGATCTTCCGATCGTGTTCGGCGCGAGACTGTCCTTGAGCTTTCCCGTTCTCCTCTCGGCGGTGCCTTTATTGACGCCCGACCTCGCCAAAGGAGTGAACGGCACGGGTAAAATTCCGCTGAGGCGCGTGTGGTATTCCGACGGCGGTTTGACATCCAATTTCCCGGTCCACTTCTTTGACAGCCCGATACCAAGCCGGCCGACATTCTGTCTGAACCTCGTGGATTTCGACGAGGAGGCGCCGAACCTCTCGATTGCCGACGTCGGTGTGGATGACGAGTCGGCGGCGTCGAATGCCGAAAAGCCAATCGCTCGTCCGAGATCGCCGTCTCGCACAGCTCAACAGAGGCCGGCGGAGGCCCCGGCACGGGATCCCGAACCCAACGAACCCGTCTGGGGCTTCGTTTCGATGGTCGAAGGCCATCGCTCCGCACCAGCACCGTTTTCCGCGTTCGACACGGCTCCCGGCACGGGTCTTCTGTCCTTCGCCTCGACGCTGATCTCGACCGCGCGGTACTGGAGCGACAATCAAATCCTCATAGCCCCGGGCGTGCGCGATCGGGTCGTGAACATTGCGCTTCGCGATGACGAGGGTGGCCTGAACCTCGATATGAGCCCGAGCGTCATCTCCGACCTCGATTGGCGCGGGAGAGCCGCCGGCCTGTTGATCGCCGCCCGGTTCGATCCCACGGCGACGGTCGATCCCGAAACGGGCGGTCCGAATGTGAACGCTTTCGCGAGTCACCGATGGGTTCGCTATCGCAATTTCATGGCCTCGTTCGAAGATCTGTCGCGGCGCTTCGCGAATGCGCGCCGCGCCTCCGACGCCGCCGCTGCGGCTCGCCAAGAAACACCGCTCGACGGCATGATCAGCGGTTCAGCCAAGGAGAAACTGAGTTATCCGGCGCCGGATGTCGCTCGGGGATATTACCGAAAGGTCACCGAGGACCTCGAGCAACTTGCGATGACAATGGCAATGGAGACCCGGTCCAACGAGAATGCCACGTTTGACTGCAGCGACACATCCGGAGGCGGGGCAGCACCGAGACCGCCAATGCGCCATCGGCTGAGACCTTTGGCCGACAACGATCCTCGCGCGGAATTGGCGGACCTGCCTGTTCCGAAAGATCACATCGGTTGAGAACCTGACGCGTTCGACCGAAGCCGGCTTCGTCCCTGCTTGCGACCCGCATTTGGACTGTGCCGAGCGTTCGTTCGCCACTCCTGCGCCGGAGCATCGACCGTCCACAGCCACGGGCCGGAGTGTCCACGTGCCGTCGAGGTCAGCCGCCGGGAACGCGGCGGCGCTGCGCCGTGGCTGTTCACGGCGACAGGATGAGCACGGGGTTCGCCGCCTTGGCCGAGCCGGACGCCACCAGCGGAAACGCCGTCGCCTCCGTCGAGGTCACCGCCGCCGGTCCAAAACCGTCGCGCCGGCCAATCGCCGCACAGCCCGTCATGGCTGCCATCCCCCGTCGTCGCGCCCTCACGCGCGGTAGGCTTCGAAGTCTCGTCGCGTCGCGCGGCTTGCCGCCTCGGCGGCATCGGCGAGCCAGGACGGCTTCCGCTTGGCGAGTTCGGCCTTGATCAGCGCACGACGCTCGGGATCGGCGGCATGGATGGCGCCGATCTCCGCGCCCATGGCGCTCAGCATCCTGGCGCTGAGGAGAAGGTCCGCGTCGCCCTTCAGCTCGATCTTGCGGCTGTTGGGCGAGAGCCTTCGCACGACGAGACCCTCGTCGACCCGGACATGCGGGTCCGGCGACCGCTCAGGCCGGGAGGCCAACGCCTCGATGCGGATGTCCGGACGGCCCCGACCCTCAGGCAGCGTCCAGGCAGAAGGCAGCACGGCCTTCGCTTCTCGGACGATCGGGCCGCCATGCCAGGTTGCCGAAGCGATATAGCGGGGCCGGCCGAGGCTCCCGGTTCCGGCCGTTCGCGGCGCCATGTCGGGCATGAGGCCGTCCGGCAGGCTGCGCCCCAGGCATCGGCGGAAGCGCGCGGGTGGGTCCACGCCGACGGGGCGTCGGTCGACGAGCTCCTCGATGTCGCGCCAGAAGGCGTCGCGCTCGGCACTTCCGATCATCACCGCCTCGCGCAACCAGCGATTCTCGCGCTCGAGGATGAAGGGCACTCTCTCGGACAGGCCCTGCCGATACCCGTCCAGGATGGCCCGGCCGACATCGGCCGCCTCGGGCCGGCTGCGCCCCGGCGCCAGCAAGGCGCTTGCCGCGAGACGGATCAGGTCGAGTGAAAAGGGCATCTCGGCGGCCTCGTCGCAGTCGTTGACACCCCAGACCAGCCGCCCTTCGACATCCCTCCACGTGCCGAAATTCTCCAGATGCGTGTCGCCCACGGAGAGAACACGGACGAGGTTCGCCTCCTTCGGGAGCACGTCGAAAATGATCTCGGCCCAGCGCCAGTAGGTCGCCCGCAGGAACGCGAAGGCGGTCTTCTCCATCTTGGCGTGCTTGCGCTCGAGGTCTTCCAGGACGAGCTCAGACCCAAGTTGTGCGCTCATCCAGGCTTCGTAGCGCGCGATGGACGTTGCGAATGTCGTCATGGGGCGCTTCCTTGTCGCCTCGGGCCGCAGTGTGAGCAATGCGAAGCGTCCCGGATCGAAACCGGCGGTCGATGAACGACACGCTGAAGTTTTGATCCATGCTTCCGGCCGGGCTCCTGCGACCGCCGGTCACTCGGACGCCAAGCCTTTCGCGAAGCGCTTGGCGAACCATCCTTGCGACTCCCTACCGCAAGAGTTGCGCCGCAGATACAAGCGCCGCGGATACGGGCCATGAATTGACTATGGGCGATCGATCGACGCGAGCCGACGGACATCTTGCCGGGTCCTGGCCGCGTCTGCGCCCCGATCGGCGCAGAACGCCGGCCGCGCGCCCTGCGCTGTTCGCGGCGCCACGGCGTGCTAGGCTGGCGGGACTGGAGGCGTGTCATGAGCGATTGGCCGGAGATCCCCTTTCCGCCCTGGCGGGAGACCGCGGCGGCGCTGCATCTCTATCTGCAGGTGATCGGGAAGTACCGCCTCGCCCGCACACCCTGGCTCAACCACAGCTGGCACGCCACGCTCTACCTGAACGGTCGCGGGCTCACCACCTCGCTGGTGAGCGACGGATCGCGCGGCGTCGAGATCGCCGTCGACCTGATCGACCACGCCGTCGTCGGCACCGCGACGGACGGGCGCCGGGCCGCCTTTCCGCTTCGGGCGATGTCGGTCGCCCGCTTCCACGCCGAGACCCTCGACCTGCTCCGGGCGCTCGGCGCCACGCGGGATTTCGACGGAAAGCCGAACGAGGTGCTCGACCCGGTCCCGTTCGCCGAGGACACCACGGAGCGCCCTTACGACGCGGCGGCGGTAACGCGCTTCTTCCACGCCTTGGTCGCCACCCAGCGCGTGCTCGAGCGGTTCCGCTCCGGCTATCTCGGCAAGGTCAGCCCCATCCACTTCTTCTGGGGCAGCTTCGATCTCGCGGTGACGCGCTTTTCCGGCCGGCCGGCCCCGCTCCATCCCGGCGGGGTTCCCGCCCTGCCCGATCCGGTGGCGCGCGAGGCCTATAGCCACGAGGTCGCATCCGCCGGGTTCTGGCCGGGCGGCGGGCTGAGCGGCGTCGAGATGCCGGCCTTCTACGCCTATGCCTATCCGATGCCAGCCGGCTTCGCCGAAGCCCGGGTGGAGCCGGCCGAGGCGCGCTTCGACGCGCGGCTCGGCGAGTTCCTGCTGCCCTACGACGCGGTCCGCACGGCCCCCGATCCCGACGCCACGCTGTTGCGGTTCCTCGAAAGCACCTACCGGGCCGCCGCCACGAACGCGGCCTGGGACCGTGCCGCGCTCGAATGCGACTACGGCGTCCCGCGCCGCCCCCGCTCCGTCTAGGCTTGAACGGCCCCAGCGGAGGGCGCCGCCGGGGGCGGCATCCGCGATCCCGACGGCGTCAAGGTCGAGCCGGTCGACCGGGTGGACCTGCGCGCGCTCGCCTGAGAGCTAACCCGGAGCCTGTCCCGGCGCGTTCCGTGGCGCCGCGGTCAGCGGACGACGAGGCGGTGCGGCAGGATCGTTTCCGGCGGGACGGCCTCCGGCGCGCCCTGCAAGGTCGCCACGATGGCGGCGCCGAAGCTCTCGTAGGGGATGCGCACCGAGGTCAGCCACGGGGCGATCCAGTCGTTGAGCGGGCTGTCGTCGAAGCCGGTGACGAGCACGTCGCGCGGCACCGCGACGCCGGCGTCGACCAGGGCGCGATGGACGCCGAAGGCGATCAGGTCCGAGAGGCAGACCACCGCGCGCGGGCCCGGCGCTTCGAGGAAGCCCGCGGCGACGAGGTCGGTGGCGGCGGCGCGGCCGATGCGCAGGTGGTCGAGGCCCTCGCCGGTGCCGACCGTCAACCGGCTGGCGGGCGCGAGCGCGGCGAGTTCCGCCCGGAAGCCCTCGATGCGGTCGGCCGTCGCCGAGGATGTCCGCGCGGCGTGGACGAGCGCCACGCTTTGCGCGCCGCGGCCGGCGACCCACCTCGCCACGGCGGCGCCGGCGACGCGGTTGTCGATGCCGACGAAGGGAGCCGGCACGCTCCCTGATCCACCGGTCGGGTCGCGGCGGTTGACGAAGACGAGCGGCTCCCCTTCGCGGCGGAAGGCGTGCAACTGCGGGCTCTCAACGGCACCGAGGAGCACGATCGCGCGGGCGAGCTGGGCGCGCATCTCCAACAAGTATTCGTCCTGCAGGTCGGGCCGCTCGTGGGTGTCGCACAAGACCATGACGAGCCCGGCCTCGCGCAGCGCCACCTCGACGGAGGCGGCGATCGCGGCCATGGCCGGGTTCGCCAGATTGGCGGCGAGCACCGCGACGAGGCGGCTCTCCTGCCGGCGCAGCGCGCGGCCGACGCTGCCCGGCCGGTAGCCGAGCTCCTCGATGGCCCGGCGGACGCGCGCCACCGTCTCGGGCGAGGCCTTGTTGGCGACGCCGTTCACGACGCGCGAGACGGTCGCGATCGACACGCCGGCCTCGGCGGCGACGGCCGCGATCGAGGCGGCGCGGGGCCGCGGGCCTCCCCTCGCCGGCGCGGACTTCGGGCTCAAGCGACACCCCGGCGCATGGCCGGCTCCTCGGACGAGAGAAAGGGACTTGCCGGCTGGAGCATAGACGAGTAACCTATGAGGGTAAACGTTTTCCCATCCCTCGGACGCCGGCCTCCGGCGCACTTCCCGGGGACCGGAGAAAAGGCGTTCCGGGAGGATTTGTCATGGCTTCCAGCACATCCCATCGCGTCGTTCCGATCGCCCTCGCGCTCTACGGCGCCTTCGTCGTCCGCGCCTCGGCCCAGGAGCTGGTCATCTGGCACGACCTTGGCGACAACGGCATCAAGTGGTTCGACGCCGTCGGCAAGGAATTCGCCAAGACCCGGCCCGGCGTCACCGTACGGTCGGTCAACTACCCGACCGACCAGTGGTTCGGCAAGGTGATCGGCGCCCTCAACACCGACACGGCACCCGACCTGATCTTCAACAACTACGAACGCGTCATCCGCATCCAGGCGCAGACCGACAAGGTCTCCGACCTCAAGGGCGAGCTCGCCAAGGTGACCGACAAGGGCTTCCTGTCGGAGGACGACCTGCGCGTCGCCACCTATGGCGGGCGCATGATCATCCTGCCGGTTCAGCGCGTGCAGATGGCCTTCGGCGTGCGCAAGAGCTGGCTCGACAAGGTCGGGGAGCCGTTCCCGGCGACCTGGGCCGACGTGCAGCGCGTCGCGGTCAAGTTCAAGACCGACGACCCGGACGGCAACGGCAAGGCCGACACCTTCGGGCTCGCCCTTCAGGCCGCCAAGCCGCGCGACCTCATCCACATGCTCGACTTGTTCACCTTCGGCTCGGGCCTGCGCAACACCCTGATCGACGCCAAGGGCACGATCATGGTGGACGAGCCGGCGCATGCGCAGGTGCTCGAGGAGTTCCTGAAGACCTACTCGACCTACGGCTACGTGGCGCCCGACACGGTCAACCACTCCTTCACCGAGATGTACCAGGTGATCGAGGGCGGCCGCGCCGGCATGTTCCGCGTCGGCGACTGGAACGTGAAGAAGTGGGACTCGGTCGCGATCAAGGGCGACTACGTGGTCGGACCCTGGCCGGCTTTCTCGGCCGACCGGCCATCCGCCGTGGTGATCGGCGGCATGCGCGGCGTGGCGGTGCCGGCGAACGCGCCGAACAAGGAGCTCGCCAACGAATTCGCCCGCTTCCTGCTGACCAAGCCGGCGCAGCAGCTGAGCCTCGAGATGGTCGGCTCGGGCGTGCGGACGGACCTCGACGGTTCGGCGCTCGGCGACCGGGCGCAGAAGTTCGTCAAGGCCGACTGGCGGCTCACCGCCTACGACTTCCCCGAGTCCGTGGTCGCCTACTATCCGGAACTGGAGGCGGCCTATCACCGCAAGCTCCTGTCCGGCATCACCAATCCGCCGGCCGACTGGAAGGCGTTCATCCGCGAGACCGCCGACGAGATGCGCGACCTCGCCAAGAAGCTCGCCGCCAAGTGACCTGATCCCGATCGCCCCCGGGGCCGGCAGGCCCGCGAGCCGTCGCGCGCGCCTCCCACGCGCGGCAGCCGGGCGCCGGCCCGGGGGCGGCCCCCGGGGCGCTCCACGTGCCGCGAACGGACCAGAGCGCCCCTGCCCTGCCCGCCGCCGGCGAACGCCCGCTCAGCCATCCGCCGCCAAGGTGCGGCGCGGAGGATCGTCATGTCGGTCACGGCCGTGATCGCCGAACCGTCCCGCACGGCCGGACCCTCCGGGCTCGGTCTCCACCGGCGCGCCGTTTTCTACCTGTTCGCGCTGCCCTTCGCGGCGCTGACGATCGTGTTCGGGCTCTGGCCGGTGCTGCTCTCGATCGAGGTGTCGTTCACGAGCTCGGCGACGGCGCTGAAGCCGTCGCCGACCTTCGTAGGCCTCGCCAACTACGCCAAGGTCCTGACTGACCCGCTGTTCCTCGCGAGCCTGTGGCGGACCGTGCTCTACACCGTCCTGGCGGTCACGGCGAATGTCGGCTTCGCCCTCGCCTATGCCATGCTGCTCCACTCCGCGCTCCTGAAGCGCGGGCGCACCCTCTTCAAGGTGGCGGTGTTCCTGCCCGTGGTGACGCCCGACGTCGCCGGCTACGTGGTCTGGCGGTGGATCTACGACCAGAGCTTCGGCGCGCTCAACGCCGCGCTCGACCTCGCGGGGCTGCCGCATTTCGGCGGCATCGCGTCCACCTCCACGGTCATGGTCGCGATCCTCCTCGCCGAACTCTGGCACCATGCCGGCTTCTACGTGGTCATCTTCCTCGCCAACCTCGCCATCTGCGACAAGAGCCTCGAAGAGGCCGCCGACATCGACGGGGCGACGACCTGGCAGAAGCAGGTCCACGTGATCCTGCCGCAGCTCCGGCCGGCGATCCTCATCAACACCGTCTACGCGGTCATCCAGTTCCTCAAGACCTTCACGGTAATCGTCGTCATGACCAAGGGCGGGCCGAACGACACGACCAACTTCGTCAGCTTCTACGCCTACCAGCTGTTCGACCAGGGCCGCTACGGCGAGGCGACCGCCATGGCGACGATCCTCTTCGTGATCGTCGCGCTCTTCGCGGCGCTGACCTTCCGGCTCAACGCGCGGGGGACGCCATGAGCGCCGAGACCGTTGCCCGCCGCCCTGCCGCGACCGCGCTCGCCTATCTGGTGGCCGGCACCGTGAGCGCGCTCTTCCTCTACCCCTATCTCTGGATGGTGAGCGGCGCCTTTCGCTCGGCCGAGGACGTGCTGACGGCGCCGCTCCGGCTCTGGCCCGAACGCCTCGACCTCGCGGCTCTGGAGTCGATCGCCTCGATCAGCGGCGTGCCGCTCTGGCGCTACCTCGTGAACTCCGTCGTGATCACCACGGCGTCGACCGCGCTCGCCGTCTTCGTCACCGCGCTCGGCGCCTATGCGCTGTCGCGCTGGCCGGAGAGCTGGGCGTTCAAGGCGCTGCGCGCCGGCTTCCTGCTCGCGATCATGTATCCGGCGACGCTCCTGGTGATCCCGGTCTACATCGTCATGTACAAGCTCGGCCTCCTCGGCAGCTACACCGGCATCGTCCTCTTCCTGGCGCTCGGGCCGATCCAGTTCTTCCTGTTCGACCAGTTCTTCCGCGCCATCCCGGCCGAGGTGGTGGAGGCGGCGCTGATCGACGGCGCGAGCGAATGGCAGATCTTCCGCCGGGTGGTCATGCCCATGGCCATGCCGGTGGTGGCGACCGTGGCGATCATCACCTTCCTGCTCAACTGGGCGCAGTGGTTCCCGATCCTCGTGGTCTCGCGCTCGCCCGACACCTACACGCTCCCGGTGGCCCTGCTGTCGCTCAACGGCGAGCTCGGTTCCGACTTCCAGAACATCATGGCGCTCGCCACCCTCACCACCATCCCGGTCACGCTCGTGTTTCTCGTGGCGCAGCGGCGGGTGATGCAGGGCATGGCCGAGGGCGCGGTCAAGGGCTGATGCGATGAACGAGGCATTTCGCGACCACGCGCTCGCCGAGAGGGTCGAGACGGCGCGCCGGCTGACGCTCGACTGGCTCGCCACCCTCGACGCGCCGGGCGAGCCGCCCGGCGTCTCACTGATCAGCGCGGCGCACGATCCGGCGCGCTGGCCGAGCATGCTGCTGCCCGGCACCTACAACGCCCTCATGTGCCGCGACCTCCTCGGCGGGCTCGACGACCTGTCGGCGGCCGAGCGGGCGGGACTGGCGCACTGGCTTCTCGGCTTCCGGCGCGACGACGGCGTGTTCCGCCTGCCGCAGATGACGGACGCGACGGTCTACAAGAAGGACGACCGCGCCGAGACCTGGCGCTACATCGACTTCCACGTCACCAACTACAGCCTCGGCGCCGTGCAGGCGGTGGCGCCGGAGCGCGCGGCCGTGCTCGACTTCGCCCGTCCCTATCTCGATCCGCTCGTGCTCAAGGCCTGGCTCGCCGACCGCGACCTGCGCGACCCCTGGCAGGAAGGCAACAACATCGTCAACCTTGCGAGCTTCCTCCTCCTGATGCGCGAGGCCGGCGACCATGTCGCCGCGGTGGACCGGGCGCTCGACATCCTGTTCGCCTGGCACGATCGTCTGCAGGAGCCGGAGACCGGCTTCTGGGGGGTCGGCCAGGGGCTCGACCCGCTGCGCCGGCTGCACGCCATGGCCGGGTCCATGCACAACTTCCACATCTGGTACCGGCTCGGGCGGCCGCTCCCCTACCAGGACCGCGCCGTCGACTACGCGCTCTCCCGGCCGACCGGGATCGACAGCGCCTGCATCGACGTCGACCTCGTCGACCTCCTGGTCCACGCCCACGGCATGATCCCGCACCGGCGGCGCGACACGGTCGCGTGGCTCAGGGAGAAGCTCGCCGCGCTGCTCGCCTTCCAGAGCGCGGACGGCGGCTTCATGGACGAGCCGGCCGGGGTCAGGCGGCAGGACGGCTGGGTCGGCGGCTATGCCGAGCCGCAGGGTCTCTCGAACACGTTCGCGACCTGGTTCCGCTGGATCGCTATCGCCATGATCGCGGACCTCCTGTGGCCGGGCCGCTGGCCCTGGCGGTTCCGGCGGATGATCGGCATCGGCTATCGCGGGCCCGTCCGGCCGTGACGCGCGCGCCCTCGAACGAGCCCGACGATCCGTTCGCGCATCTCCACCGGGAGGACTATGCGGCGGCCTTCGAGGGCCGGCGGGCGACCGCCGCCACGATGATCTTCATGGGCGGGCGCTCGCGCGTCCCGCTCGACGGGCCGTGGAGCTTCACGCCCGACCTCTTCGACGAAGGCCTGCGCCAGGCCTGGTTCGCCGACCCGGCGGACGACCCCGCGGGCTGGACGAAGCCGCGCGACCACGATCCGGACGGCGTCGCGTCTATCGCCGTGCCGTCGTGCTGGACCTGCGTGCGGCCGGAATGGACCCATTTCGAGGGTGGCGCCTGGTATGTCCGCGATCTCGACGTTCCCGACCCGCGCGACGGCGAGCGCCTTTTCCTGCGCGTCGGCGCCGCCAACTACGCGGCAAGGATCTTCTTCGGCGGGGCCTTCCTCGGCTCCCATCGCGGCGGCTCGACGCCCTTCTTCGTGGAGCTCCCGGCCGGGCGCGGACGGCTGATGATCAACGTGGACAACCGTCGCGCCGCCGACCGGGTGCCCATGCATCACTTCGACTGGTTCAACCACGGCGGCCTCTACCGCGAGGTGGCGCTGATCCGCGTCCCGGCCGTGCATGTGGCGGATTTCGGCGTGGCGCTGGTGCCGGACGGGACGTTCTCGCGGATCCGCGCGGACGTCACGCTGTCGGCCGCCGTCGACGCAACGGCGCGGCTGGAGATCCCGGGCCTCGGCGTCGCGGCCGACGTGCCCGTCAGGGCAGGGCGCGGCGCCGTCGAGATCGAGGCGGCGCCGACGCTCTGGGCGCCGGATGCGCCTCGGCTCTACGACGTGACGCTCGCCTGCGGGGCCGACCGGGTGAGCGACCGGGTCGGCTTCCGGGAGATCCGCCGCGACGGCACGCGCCTTCTCCTCAACGGGCGCGACCTGATCCTGCGCGGCGTCTGCGTGCACGAGGACGACCGGATCCACGGCAAGTCGACCGACGAAGCCGACATCCGCCGCCGCTTCGCCCATGCGGCCGAGCTCGGCGCGAACTGTCTGAGGCTCGCGCACTATCCCCATCACGAGCGGGTCGCCGAGATCGCCGATGAGGTCGGGATGCTCCTCTGGAGCGAAATTCCGGTCTACTGGGCGATCGACTTCGCCAACCCGGAGACCTATGCGGATGCCGAGAACCAGCTCCTCGAACTGATCCGGCGCGACCGTAACCGTGCCTCGACGGTGATCTGGGGTGTCGGCAACGAGAATGCGGACACGGACGCCCGCTACGCCTTCATGGCGCGCCTCGCCGCGGCGGCGAGAGCGGCCGACCCGACGCGCCTCGTGGCCGCCGCCTGCCTCATCAACCGGGAGGCGTTCCGCATCGAGGATCGCCTCGCGGCGCATCTCGACCTGATCGGCCTCAACGAATATTTCGGCTGGTACGAGCCGGACATGACAGGCCTCGAGCGGCTCCTCGCCAATTCGTCGCCGGACCGCCCAGTCGTCATCAGCGAGACGGGGGCCGACGCCGTCGCGGGCAAGCACGGGCCGGCGAGCGAGCTCTTCACCGAGGAACGGCAGGCGGAGCTCTATCGCCGCCAGTTCGAGGTGCTCGCCGCGGCGCCCTGGATCCGCGGCTTCTTCCCCTGGCTCCTCTACGACTTTCGCTCCGAGCGGCGCCAGACGCGGTTCCAGCGCGGCTTCAATCGCAAGGGGCTCATCGCCGACGACAAGGCGACGCGCAAGCTCGCCTTCGACGTCATCGCGACCCACTACCGCGGCGCCGAGCCGCCGTTCGGTCAGGAGAACGCCGGCGCGGAGGACACCACCTCCGCCGGAGCGTGACCCGCGCCGCCCGTCACGGACCACGGCAATTCGGGAAAAGGCCGTCGCCGTCCAGGGCGGCCGATGCGTCGCCGCGCCGCTCCTCGCGGCAACCCGGCCGTACGGGCCGACGCGGCCGCGGCTTCGGCCCTGGCGGGAATGGTCAAGCCCCCAGCCTGATCCATCAAGGGAGAACCGCGGCGGTGGGCGATCATGGCGCTGGAAACGCAACGGGAGCCGGGACGTCGACCGAGCTTCCGAGCCCCCGGAAGGGCAGCGCCTCGAAGCTGTCGCTCGTCGATTGGGAACAGAGGGCCGGCGGCCGCTTGCGGTGTCGGCACTCGAACGAAGAGCTGCAAAGCCATGACGCCGGACGAGAAACGTAAAGCGCTGGTCGGGTGCTACATCACCATTCCGACGATGTTCCGCGATCCGGACCTCGAGGTCGATTGCGGGGCGATCAGCCGGCATGTGGACTTCCTGCGCCGCAACGGCGTGACCGCCGGCAACGGGGTGCTGCTCGCGGGCGGCGCCGCGGGGGACTTCTCGGCGATGACCTTCGACGAGCGGGTGCTCGTCGCCGAAACCGTGCATGCCGCCGCCGGGGGAGCCCTGCCCCTCGCCATGGGCGCGCAGACGACGAGCACGCGCGAACTCGTCCGCCTGGCCAAGGCGGCCGAACGCATCGGCTTCGACTACATACAGGTCTCCTGCCCGTTCTACTTCAACCACACCGAGGGCGACTTCCTCGACTATGTGAAGGCCGCCGCCGAGGCCGCGGATATCGGCATCATCATCTACAACACCTTCTGGACCAGCGCGGCCGTCTCCTTCCGCACGGTCGAGAAGCTGGTGGAGATCCCGAACGTGGTCGGCCTGAAATGGGCGACGCCACGCACCGACGCCATGGAGTTCGAGGACGTCGTCTCGACCTTCCACAAGCGCGTCTCGATCATCGACAACCACCTGATGTTCCCCTTGAGCCACGCGCTGGGGGCGCGCGCCTTCGAGGTGCATCTCTCCAACTACTGGCCGGAATGGGGGATCAACCTCTGCCGACGGCTCGACGAAGGCCAGTATGCCGAGGTGCAGCGGTCGCTCGTGACCGAGGCGATGCCCTTCTACAAGCTCTGGATCGAGATCGAGCAGGGCTTCACCAGCGGCGACGGCTATCTCGACAAGCTGTGCATGGAGCTGATCGGCCTCGATTCCAGCCGTTGCCGGCCGCCCACGCGGGATGTGCGGCCGCTCTACCGCGAGAAGGCGCGCGCCATGATGCAGGCCACGGGCGTGCCGCGGCTGCTTACGGCCTGACGGCGCCGAACCACGTGCCTACCGCGAAGTCGCAAGAGGAACGGATACGTCCATGACGCGCATCGCCGACGTGACCCATCACGACATCTTCCGCCACCCGGAGCATTGCATCAACCAGATCGCGACCCGCCTGGTCGCCTCCGGCGAGATCATCGCGGTCTACAACGAGGAACGGTTTCCCTATCACCACGATTCCGGCCAGACCCTGCTCGCCCGGTCGCCCGACGGCGGCGTGACCTGGTCGGCGCCCGAGGTGGTGCTGCCCTGGACCGACACCACGGGCAACTGGGACTGCGGCTTCTGCGAGACCGCCGACGGCACCTGGATCGTCAACATGACGATCACCGGCTTTTTCAAGCGCGGCGTCCGGCCCGACGGCGTGTCCTGGAGTTCGCATCCGATGACGGCGGAATGGGGCGACTGGACCTGGGCCTACAAGACGCAATCCTGGCTCGGCACCTATGTGGTGAAGTCGAAGGACCGCGGCGCGACCTGGTCGCAGCCGATCCCGGTCAATGTGCGACCGCTGAAGCACGGCGGCTGCCGCTCGGGCTGCTGGGAGCTGCCGAGCGGATCGCTGCTCATGGGCCTCTACGGCCGTATCCACGGCTACGAGGAGGAAGGCGAAGGCGAATCCACCCGCTCGGCGCTGATGCGGTCGGACGACGGCGGCGACAACTGGGAATACTTCTCCACGCTCGCCTATGACCCGGCCTCGATCGTCGACTACGAGGAGCCGTCCATGCTGCGGCTGAAGGACGGCCGGCTGGTCTCCTTCCTGCGCACCCACGTCAATCCCTCGGGCGACGCCAGGAACATGGTCTTCGTCGTCTCCGACGACGACGGCTTCACCTGGACGCCGCCGAAATGGACCAAGATCTGGGGCTATCCGGCCGAGACGATCCCGCTTCTCGATGGCCGCTACCTGATGATCTACGGCTACCGCCGCCCGCCCTACGGCGTGCGCGGGGTCGTGTCGGACGACGGCGTCACCTGGGACGTGAAGAACGAGTTCGTCATCCGCGAGGGTGGCGTGCCCGGGCGGAGCATCTCCGAGCGCCCCGGATCGAGCCGCATGAGCCCGGCCTCGGGCAAATACGGCGGCGGCGCGATCGACTGGAACAACCCCGGCGTCTACCAGCACATCGGCTATCCGAGCGTGGTGCAGATGCCGGACGGGACGATCGTCGCCTCCTATCACGAATGGAGCGAGGACGAGCGGCCGCTGCAATATTGCCGCGCCACCCGCTTCCGCCTCGCCGACTGACGGGCCCCCCATGCGGACCGCCGGCGACCAGGCCGTACTGATCCGGGACGAGCACTTCTACCATGCGCATCCGCACATGGCCGTGCTCGGCTCCGGCTCGTGGCTGCTCGTCGCCAACCGGGCGCCGCGGCGGCGGGTCACCATGCATCCGCCGCAGGACCCGGACTTCGTCAATGTGCTGATCCGCTCCGACGACGAGGGCGCGACCTGGTCGCCGCCGGCGATCGTCCCCGCCTATGGCTGGACCGGCATGGAATGCGCCGGGCTGACCCCGCTCGGGGGCGCGCGCGTGCTGATCAACCAGTGGCGCTTCCGCTGGTACCCCTATACCGCGGCGCCGTCGCGGGCGGACGAGCCGCTGCTCGTGACGGCTGCGGAGCTGAAATCCGGCCTCCTCGCTTCGACCGAGATCGCCGATCCGCGCGTCGCCGACGTGGCGCCGGAGCGGCTGATGCCCTGGGCGCGCGGCGGCGGCGCGACCTTCGCGCATGTGAGCGCGGACGCGGGCGCCACCTGGTCGGCCCCCGCCGAGATCGCCACGGCGCCCTATGTGGGCGGCTACGGCATGCGCGGCGGGATCGTCGTCGACGGCGAGATCCTGCTGCCGCTCTCCGACATCCCGCACTATCGCGACGTGTTCCTGGTGCGCTCCGGCGACGGCGGGCGGACCTGGGGACCGCCGCGGCCGGTCGCGGCCCTGCCGGCTTGCGAGTTCGAGGAGCCGGCGCCGCTCCTCCTCGCCGACGGCACGATCCTGCTTCTTCTGCGCGAAAACGTGTCGCGCACCCTCTTCGCGGTCCGCTCGGGCGACGCCGGACGCACCTGGTCGGCGCCGCGGCCGACCGGCATGGACCTCTATCCGGCGCATCTTCTCGCGCTGCCCGACGGGCGGATCGCCGCGGTGGTCGGGCGCCGCCATCCGCCGTTCGGGATCGAGATTCGCTTTTCCCGCGACAAAGGCGCCAGCTTCGATCGCGAGAGCCCCCTCACCGTCGTGACCGGGCTGCCCAACAAGGACCTCGGCTATCCGACCGCGGCGCTCCGTTCCGACGGCACGCTGTTCGTCGCCCACTACCACCGTGACGCCGAGGGCGTGACGGGGATCCACGCCACGCTCGTGGCGCTCTGAACCGGTCTGGCCCTGCCGGACGAAACGATCCTGCGCCGGGGCCAGACGCGCAAGGACGGGGGAGAAGACGATGTCGAACGTGACGAGACGTACGGTTCTGGCGGGCGGCGCCGCGGTGGCGGGAAGCTCCGTGTTCATGCCCTATGTGGCGCGCTCCGCGCCGATCGAGATCGTGCACTGGAGCTGGCTCGCCGCCTCGGACGGCGAGGTCTGGCAGAAGATGATCGACGCCTTCAACGCCGCCCACAAGGACGTCCAGATCAAGATGGAGCTGGTGCCGGAGGAGCAATACACGACCAAGGTGCTCGCCGCCGTGGCGACCGGCCGCGGCCCCGACTTCGGCTGGGGCACCGCCGGCCAGCGCGCCAAGATGGCCAAGGACGGCGTGGTCGTCGCGCTCGACGACACCGCCAAGAAGGTCGGCCTCGACCTCGCCGACTTCGACACCTTCGCGCTCAACGCCGCGCGCTATCCGAAATACGGCAATGGCCTCTTCATGATCCCGATGGACCTGATGAGCCTGCAGCCGGAGGTCAACATCGACATCGCCAAGGAAGCGGGCCTCGACGTCGCCAAGTTCCCGGAGGACGGCGCCGGCCTGATCGAATGGGCGAAGGCGATGACCAAGCGCGAGGGCGACAAGGTCACCCGCTCGGGCATCATGATGACCGGCTCCGGCGTTCAGCCGACCGTCACCTGGGGCATCGTGGCGGCCCAGATGGGCTTCGAGCGCGCCTCGGCCGACCTGAAGAAGGCCGCGGTCAATCCGGCCGCGGGCATCGCCGCCATGAACTGGGTGCTCGCTTTGTTCGACACGCTCAAGGTTTCCACCCGCGACGTGACCGACCGCTACAAGGCGTTCGGCACCGGCCAGGGCGGGATCTTCTGGACCGGACCCTGGACGATCAACGGCTATATCGGCCAGAAGCTCAACTTCGCCACGCGCCTCTTCCCGAAGATCGGCGACAAGCGGGTCACCTATTTCGAGGAAGGCGGGCTCGAACTCTACCAGCAGCGCGACAAGGGCCGCTACGAGGCGACCATGGCGGCGGTGAAGTGGCTCTCCGACAATTCCAAGCTCTGGACTACGGTCGGCCGCGGCGCCTCGCCCCGCAAGTCGATCCTGGCGCTGCCCGACTACAAGACGGCGGGCAGCCCCTGGGACGTGCGCGGCGCCTTCGTGGAAGGCATGTCGTTCGCGACCGAAGGCGAGATCCCGGTCCAGTCGGGACCGGACTTCACCATCTATTCGGGCGGCAACTTCCTCGCCAAGACGCTCGAGACCGTCTGGTCGGGGACGACGAAGCCCGAGGAGGCCATGGCGCGCATCACCGAGACCTGGCAGAAGGGCCTCGACGCCGGCTGACCGGCCGTTCGGACGCAGATCAGCGAGGAACGGCCCCTTGGCCATGACCGACACCCGACCGGCGGCCGTGCCGCTCCATCCGGTCGACCGCGCCCCGGTCGACTGGGTCGGCTACGTGTTCGTCGCGGCCTTCGTGCTGCCGTTCCTCGCCTTCAACGTCGCCCCGGTCCTGTTCGGCGTCTATGTGAGCTTCACCGAGTGGAGCATCATCGGCGACCCGGTTTGGGTCGGCCTCGGCAACTACCGGGAGGCCATGCGGGACCCGTTCCTCAGCATGGCCTTCCTCAATATCTTCCTCTATGCGCTGATCATCGTGCCGGGCGTCGTCGTGCTCGGTCTCCTGTTCGCGCTCTATGTCAACCAGGACTGGCCGCTGTCGACACTGGCGCGGACGATCCTGTTCACGCCCAACGTGGTCTCCGCGACCGTGATCGGGCTCGTCTGGGTCTGGGTGCTCGACACCCAGTTCGGCGTCCTCAACCACTATCTGGGCCTACTCGGCATCTCAGAGATCCCCTGGCTGACCAGCACGCGCTGGTCGCTCATCGGCGTCTCGATCGCCTCGATCTGGTGGGACCTCGGCCTCGCTTTCGTGCTCATCCTCGCCGCGCTGCAGGACGTGCCGAAGGACCTCTACGAAAGCGCCGAACTGGACGGCGCCGGCCCCATCGCCAAGCTCCGCCACATCACGCTGCCGTGGATCCGCCCGACCATCAGCATGGTGGTGACGCTGCAGCTGATCTCGACCATGCGCATCTTCAGCCAGGTCTATGTGATGACCGGCGGCGGACCGGCCGGGTCCTCGCTCTCGGTCATCGTGCACATCTACCAGACGGCGATCGTCAGGAACCTGCTCGGCTATTCCGCCGCCATATCGGTGCTGCTCTTCTTCGCGGTGCTGGCCGTGACCGTGCTGCAGCGCTTCATCCTGAAGGAGCGGCTCGGTGGCTGAGGGCCTCACCTGGCTGAACCGCCCGATCCGCGGCACCGGACTGCGGGTGCGCGACGTGCCGACCTGGCTGATCGGGCTTTTCTTCGTGGCGATCTGGGCGGCGCCCTTCGTCTGGATGGTCTCCACCTCGTTCAAGCCGGCCTCGCAGGTGATGACCCGCGACGTGGAGTGGCTGCCGCGCGAATGGACGCTCGCCAACTACCAGAAGGTGCTCGGCAGCTACCCGGTCGGCACCTGGGCGCTCAACAGCCTGATTACCGCCTCGGTGACGACCGCGCTCTGCGTCCTGTTCGGCGCCATGGCGGGCTACGCGCTGGCGCGGCTGCGCTTTCCCGGCCGCGACCTGATCTTCTGGATCCTGCTCGGGTCGATGATGATCCCGCCCGAGGTCGGCATCGTGCCCCTCTTCATCGCCATGCTGCAGCTCGGTTGGGCGTCCACCTATCAGGGGCTGATCCTGCCGGTCGTGGCCAATGTGATGAGCGTCTACATCTTCCGCCAGTTCTTCCTGACCTTTCCGCGCGAACTCGAGGAGGCGGCGATCGTGGACGGCGCCGGGCCGTTCCTGATCTTCTTTCGCATCGCCCTGCCGCTCGCGCGGAGCCCGCTGATCGCCGCGACGGTGATCATCTTCACGCTCAACTGGAACAACTTCCTCTGGCCGCTGCTGATCACCTTCGACGAGGACATGAAGACGCTCCCCGTGGGCATCGCCGCCTTCGCGCCGGTGGTCGGCACGCGCACCCAGCTCGAAGGCTACGCGACCGCCATGGCGGCGGTGACGCTCCTGTGCATCCCGTCCGTCGCCATGTTCGTGCTGCTGCAGCGCTATTTCATCAAGGGCATCACCGCCGGCGGCCTGAAGGGCTGACGGCCTCAGACGCGAGGGCGGCATGGACGCGAGCGGCCATTTCATCGACGGAGCCTTGGTGAAGGGCACCGACGGCGCGAGCTTCGACAGCGTCGATCCCTCCACGGAGGAGATCGCCGGCCGCCATGCCCGCGGCAACGCCGCCGACGTGGACGCGGCCGTCAGCGCCGCCGAGCGCGCCCGCCATGGCGCCTGGGCCGAGATGACCCCGGCCGCGCGCGGCGCGATCCTCTTCCGCCTCGCCGACCTCTGCCTCGCCGACAAGGACCGGCTCGCCGCGCTCGAGACCGCGGACATGGGCAAGCCCCTCAAGGAGTCGCGCGGCGATGTCGACGGCGTGGCGGCGACGCTCCGCTACAATGCCGGCGCCGCCGACAAGCTCGAAGGCGCGACGATCCCGCTCGGCCCGGCCTTCGTCGACTTCACGGTGCTCGAACCGGTCGGCGTCACGGCGCATATCGTGCCCTGGAACTATCCGCTCGGCATGGCCGCCCGCTCGCTCGCCCCGGCGCTCGCGGCCGGCTGCACCGCCGTCTTGAAGCCGGCCGAGCAATCCCCGGCGAGCGCGCTCCGCTTCGCCGAACTGGCGCTCGCGGCCGGGCTGCCGCCGGGCGTCCTCAATGTGGTGACGGGCTTCGGCGAGGAGGCCGGCGAACCGCTCGTGCGCCACCCCAAGGTGCGCTCGGTCACCTTCACCGGGTCGGTCGAGACCGGCCGCCGCATCATGGCGGCCGCGAGCCCGGGGCTCAAACCCGTGGTGCTCGAACTCGGCGGCAAGAACGCGCTCCTCGTCTTCGCCGATGCCGACCTCGACCGCCTGGTGGAAGACATGGCCGACGCCGCCTTCGGCAACACGGGCCAAGTCTGCTCGGCCTGCTCGCGCATCCTCGCCGAGCGGCCGATCGCCGCCGAACTGGCCGAGCGCCTCGCCGCGCGGGCCCGCACCATCACGGTCGGCCCCGGCCGCGACGATCGCGATCTCGGGCCGCTCGTCTCCCTCGAGCAATATGCCAAGGTGACCGGCCATATCGGCGCGGCGATCAGCGCCGGCGCGCGGCTCGTCTGCGGCGGCGGGCGGCCGGCCGGGCTCACGCGCGGCTACTTCGTCGAGCCGACCGTGTTCGTCGACGTCGACCCCGCGCTGCCGATCGCGCGCGAGGAGGTGTTCGGGCCGGTCCTGACCGTGACGCCGTTCGACACGGCCGACGAGGCCGTCACGCTCGCCAATGCACTCGACTACGGGCTCGTCGCGGGCGTCTACACCCGCGATATCTCGCGCGCCCTGTCGCTGTCGCGGCGACTGGAGGCGGGCTCCATCTGGGTCAACGGCTGGTTCATCGGCGGCCAGCAGGCCCCGACCGGGGGCATCAAGGCGAGCGGCATCGGCCGGGAGCGCGGGCTTCCGGGCTTGATGAACTACGTCTCGATCAAGAACATCGGGATCCGGATCTGAGCGGAGCCGCGCCGGCCCTTGTCGCAAATCGTCAAGGCAGCGACCAGAAAGATCAAGTTCGCACTCCCGATCGCGGTTAGGCTCGACCCGTTCCGGACGAACCGAGGCCTGTCCGCGACAGGGCGAGGACGGTCCGGCAGGAGCGTTCGGCCATGCAGAGCCTCCCCGTCAACCTCCTGCGCCTCGATGCCGGCGACACGGTCGGCGTGGCGCTCAGGGACCTGCCGGCGGGCACCGAGGTCGCGCCCGGCGTGCGCCTCGCGAGCGACGTGCCGCGCGGCCACAAAGTGGCGCTCGCCGCCGTCGAGGCCGGCCGGCCTGTCACGAAATACGGCGCCGTGATCGGCCTTGCCGCCGCGCCGATCCGCGCCGGCGACCATGTGCATCTGCACAACCTCGCCTTCCGGCCCGCGCCGGCGGAACGCTCCATCCATGCGCGCCTGCGCAACGCGCCGCCCGAGGCGCCGGCCGACGCGGCGAGCTTCGAGGGCTATGTCCGGCCTGACGGGCGCGTCGGCACCCGCAACGTCCTCCTCGTCCTCGCGACGGTCAATTGCTCGGCGACGGTCGCCCGGCGCATCGCGACGGAGTTCAAGCGGCGGAACGACCTCGCCGGCCATCCGGGCATCGACGACGTCATCGCGCTGACCCACCAGCACGGCTGCTCTTTCCGCGCCGACGGTCCGGGCATGGACGTGCTGCGCCGGACCCTCGGCGGCTATGCCAAGCACCCGAACGTGGCCGGCACGGTGGTGGTCGGGCTCGGCTGCGAGGACAACCAGGTCGACGAATTCCTCGCCGCCGCCGGGCTCTACGAGTCCGACCGCCTGAGGCGCCTTGTCATCCAGGAGAGCGGCGGGACGACCGCGACCGTCGAGGCGGGCGTGGCCGCGCTCGCCGCCCTGATGCCGCTCGCGAGCGCCGCGCGGCGCTCGACCGTGCCGGCCGGGAAGCTCGTCGTCGGTCTGCAATGCGGCGGCTCGGACGCATTCTCCGGCATCACCGCGAACCCGGCGCTCGGCGCCGCGGTCGACCTCTTGGTCGCCGACGGCGGCACCGCGATCCTTTCCGAGACGCCCGAGATCTACGGCGCCGAGCAGCTGCTGCTCGACCGCGTGGCGCGGCCGGAGGTCGGCGAGAAGCTCATCGGGCTCATCCGCTGGTGGGAGGATCACGCCCGCGCCGACGCCGGTTCGCTCGACAACAACCCCTCCTCCGGCAACAAGGCGGGCGGCATCACCACCATCCTGGAAAAGTCCCTCGGCGCCGTCGCCAAGGGCGGCTCGACGCCGCTGCAGGGCGTGTTCGACTATGCCGAGCCGATCGCCGAGCCCGGCCTCGTGTTCATGGACTCGCCCGGCTATGATCCGGTCTCGGCGACCGGCCAGGTGGCCTCGGGCGCGAACCTCATCTGCTTCACCACCGGCCGCGGCTCCTGCTACGGTTGCGCCCCCACGCCGTCCCTGAAGATCGCCACCACCACCGCGCTCTACCGGCGCATGGCCGGCGACATCGACCTCGACGCCGGCACCATCCTGGACGGGATCGAGACGCCGCAGGACGTCGGGCGCCGCCTCTACCGCCTCATGCTGGACACGGCGTCGGGCCGGCGCACGACGAGCGAACAACTGGGCTACGGCGAGGAGGAGTTCATCCCCTGGGCCATGGGCCTCACCTACTGACCGGAGATCCGCCGTGCCGCATCGCTATGACGACCTCGTCGCCTATGCCGAGCGCCTGCTCGCCTCGGCCGGTCTGGACGGCGACAAGCCGCGGGTCGTCGCCGAACTCCTGGTGACCGCCGACGCCATGGGCCACACGACCCACGGCCTCGCCCAGCTCGCGGACTATCTGGAGGAGATCGAGACCGGCGCCATGGCCAAGACCGGCGAGCCGGAGGTGCTGTCGGACCGCCCCGCCGCCGTGGTCTGGGACGGCCGTCGCCTGCCCGGCGTCTGGCTCACCGCCAAGGCGCTCGAACTCGGCATCGCCCGGGCGCGCGAGTTCGGCTCCTGCGCCATCTCGATCCGGCGCAGCCATCACATCGCCTGCCTCGCCGCCTTCCTGCCCATCGCCACCGATGCCGGCATGATGGCGATCGTGGCGAGCAGCGACCCCTCGGCCGCTCATGTGGCGCCCTATGGCGGGACACGGGCCGTGTTCACGCCGGATCCGATCGCGATCGGTATCCCGACCGGCGCCGCGCCGATCCTCGTCGACATCTCGGCCTCGATTACCACCGCCGGGCTCTCGGGCCGCCTGCGCAAGGCGGGACGCCGCTTCCCCGGCCCCTGGGCGATCGACGCGGCGGGCCGGCCGACCGACGACCCCGGCGTGCTCGCGGCCGATCCGCCCGGCACGCTGCTGCCGACCGGCGGCACCGACCACGGCCACAAGGGCTACGGCCTCGCCCTCATGATCGAGGCGCTGACGCAGGGCCTGTCCGGCTACGGCCGCGCCGACGGCGAGACCGGCTGGGGCGCCAGCGTGTTCATCGACGTGTTCGACCCCGCCGCGTTCGCCGGGCGTGCCGAATTCGAGCGGCAGACCGCCCATGTCGCCGAGGCCTGCCTCGCCAATCCGCCGGTCGACCCGGCACGCCCGGTCCGGCTCCCGGGCGGCGCCGCGCTCGCGGGGCTCGCGCGGGCGAAGCGGGACGGGCTCGACTTGCATCCGGGCATCCTCGAAGCGCTCGCCCCCTTCGCGGCGAAGCTCGGGGTCGCCCAGCCTTGAACGGGAGGGATCCGCCATGCTCGGAAATCCGAGGCACATCCACTTCCTGCTGCTGCCGGACTTCCCGCTCTATGCGCTGATGCCGGCGGCGGACGCTCTGCGCATCGCCAACCAGAATGCCGGCGAGAAGCTCTACGACTGGACCTTCGTCTCGGCCGCCGGCGGCGCCGTGCCGGCGAGCAACGGCATGGCGGTGGAGGACACGGTCGCGATCTCGAAGGCGCTCTTGCCGGACTGCGTGATCGTGTGCGGCGGCAACGAGCCGACCGCCCATCTGTCGCGGCCGCTGCTCAGCTGGATCCGCCGCATCGCCGCCCATGGCGCGGTGCTCGGCGCGCTCGACACCGGCGCCTTCGCGCTCGCCGAGGCGGGCGTCCTGTCGGGCTTCCGCGTGACGCTCCACTGGGAGGCGATGCCGGTGTTCCGCGACGCCTATCCGGACATCGAGGTGGTCGAGCAGATCTTCGTCCTCGATCGCGACCGCTGGACCGCGGCGGGCGGCACCGCGTCGCTCGACATGATGCTCGCGCTCATCGTCCGGGCGCATGGCGAGGATCTCGGCCAGATCGTCGCGAACGGCTTCGTGCACGGCCAGCCGCGCCCGGCCGAGACGCCGCAGCGCCTCGGGGGCGTAGCGAGCTCGGTCGACCAGGCGCAGTTCAAGCGCGCGGTGGCGCTGATGGCCGACACGATCGCCTTCCCGCTCAGCGTCGACGCCCTGAGCAACCGGCTCGGCATGTCGCGCCGCCAGTTCGAGCGCCTGTTCAAGCTGCATTCCGGCAAGACGCCGGCCGCCTTCTATCTGGAGATGCGCGTGGAGGCGGCGCGCGACCACCTCTTCTACAGCGCCCATTCGATCAGCCACATCGCCGAGGTGACCGGCTTCCAGTCCCACGCGCATTTCTGCCGCGCCTTCAAGGCGCATTTCCAGGACGCCCCGACCGCAGTCCGGCGCCGCTTCGAAAGCCAGCAGCGCATGCGCTTCCACCCGGCCGGCTCGCGCCTGACCCCACCCTTGCCGCGCGAGCGCTTCGCCCCCGACGCGCCGGAACCGCGGCCCTGAGGCCGCGGCCGTAGCGGGGTTCTCGAGGGGCCGGACCGGCTCAGCCCGCCGGCGGGTTGAGCGCGATCCAGATCGTCTTCGTCTGCAGATACTGGTCCATCGCCTCCGCGCCGTTGTCGCGGGCGAGCGAGCCCGAGCGCTTGTAGCCGCCGAACGGCGTCTTGATGTCGCCCTCGGTGAACTTGTTGACCGAGACCGTGCCGCAGGGCAGACGGCGCGCGAAATGGAGCGCACGGTCGATGTCGCGGGTGAACACGGAAGCGTGCAGCCCGTAGTCCGTGTCTCGCGCGACCGCCAGCGCCTCCTCGATGCCGTCGACCGTGATGACGCCGAGGACCGGGCCGAAGATCTCCTCGCGCGCAATGGCCATGGCCGGCGTCACCGCGTCGAACACCGCCGGCGCGACCCAATAGCCCGGCCGGTCCGGCGCCGCGGCACTGCCTTCGCTCAGCCGCGCGCCCTCGGCGAGCCCCTTGGCGATATAGCCGAGCACGCGCTCCTGGTGTTCGCGCGAGATCATCGACCCCATTTCGGTCGCCGGATCGAGCGGGTCGCCCACCTTGAGCGAGCGGACCTTGTCGACGACGCGCGACAGGAACTCGTCCTTCACGGCCCGGTGCACGATCTGGCGCATATTGGCCGAGCAGTTCTGCCCGCCGTTCCAGCAGGCGGCGCTCACCGCATTGGCGATCAGGTCGTCGTCGATGGTGGCGTCGTCGAGCACGATGAGCGGGCTCTTGCCGCCCATTTCGAGCCCGATCGGCTTCAGGTTGCTCTCCGAGGCATAACGCAGGAAATAGCCGCCGACCTCGGTGGAGCCGGTGAAGGAGACGAGGTCGATGTCGGGATGCCGGCCGATCGCCTGGCCGGCGGTCTCGCCGTAGCCCGGCAGCACGTTCAGCACGCCCGGCGGCACGCCCGCTTCGGTCGCGAGCTCGGCGAGGCGGAGTACCGAGAGCGGCGTCTGCTCGGCCGGCTTGACGATCGCCGAGCAACCGGCGGCCAGCGCCGGCGCGAGCTTCCAGGCGGCCATCAGCAGCGGGAAATTCCAGGGCAGGACGAGGCCGACCACGCCGATCGGCTCCTTGACGATGAGGGCGAGCGCGTTCTCGCCGGTCGGCGCCACCTTGCCGAAGCTCTTGTCGATGAGCTCGCCGTACCACTGGAAGAAGTTCGCCACTTCGTGGCCGATCTCGTTCAGGCAGTCCGTGATGGTCTTGCCGCTGTCGAGCGATTCGAGCGTCGCCAGTTCGTCCTTGTGGGCGCGCACCAGGGCGGCGAGCTTCAGGAGGACCTCCTTGCGGGCTTCCGGCGCCGCGCGCGACCAGGCGCCGTCGTCGAAGGCGCGTCGCGCGGCGGCGACCGCCAGGTCCACGTCGGCGGCATCGCAATGAGCCACCGTGCCGAGGATCGCGCCGGTCGCGGGATTGCGGTTCTCGAACACCCGTCCGGACACGGCCGGGCGGAACGCGCCGTCGATGAAGGCCTCGCTCGGGAAGGCGAGGCGGGCGGCGATGTCGTGGTAGCGGACAGCGGTCATGGCTCACTCCTGTGACAGGTGAGGGAAACGGATCACCGCCGCGTGCGGCGGCGCTGCGAGAGGTCCCAGGGGATGACGAGGCGTTCCACCAGCGTCACGGTGCCGAACATGGCGAGGCCGAGCGCGGTCAGAAGGAAGATCGCGGCGAAGGCGAGGTCCGCCCGCATGTTGCCGGTCGAGATCTGGATGTAGAAGCCGAGCCCCTGGTCGCTGCCGATGAACTCCGCGATCGTGGCGCCGACCGTCGCGTTGATCGCCGCATATTTGAACCCGACGAAGATCTGCGGCAGCGCCGCCGGCAGCCGCACCTTGACGAAGACGCGCCAGGGCCCCGCCCCCGTCGACCGGCAGAACCGGGTCAGCTCCTCGCTCAGCGACGAGAAGGCGAGGATCGCGTTCAGCACGATCGGGAAGAAGCAGACGAGAAAGACGATGATGATCTTCGGCAGGAGGCCGAAACCGAGCCACGAGATGAAGAGCGGCGCGAAGGCGATCTTGGGCGTCATTTCGATCGAGACGCAGAACGGATAGAGCGTCTGGCGCAGCCACCATGAGAACGCGATGGCGAGGCCGATCGGCACGGCGAGGACGACCGCGACCGAGAACCCGATCACCGTCTCGACCGCCGTCACCCAGGTGTAGGCGAGGAGCAGCGGCAGGTCGGCCCGGGCGCTCGACAGGATCTCGGACGGCGCCGGCAGGATGTAGCGCGGCACGCCGAAGAGCGGGATCGCGGCTTCCCAGAACAGGAACAGGAACAGGAAGAAGCCCGGCATCACCCAGCTGCCGCGCCAGGCGGAGGCGCCGCCGGTTCCGGCCGCCGCGCTCTCGGGCGGTTCCGGCGGCACGGCAGGCTCGGCGGCGCGGCTTTCCACCATCGTCACAGCACTCCGTAGCGATGGAAGATGCCCTGGATCTCGGCCACATGGTCCATGAAGGCGGCGCTCCGCTTCACTTCGAGGTCGCGCGGAAAGGGCAGGTCCACGTCGATCACGCGCTCGATCCGCCCCGGCCGCGGCGTGATCACGCAGATGCGCGAGGAGAGCTGCACGGCCTCCTCGATCGAATGGGTGACCATCACGACGGTCGGCCGCGAGGCGAGCCAAAGGGCCTGCAGGTCGCGCCGGATCACTTCGCGGGTCATCGCGTCGAGCTTGCCGAGCGGCTCGTCGAGGAGGAGCGTGTCGGGGCGGTGCACCAGCGCCTGGCAGAGCGCGGCGCGCTGCTGCATGCCGCCGGAGAGTTCGTAGGGCGGCTGGCTCGCGGCGCCCTCCAGCCTGACGCTGCGCAGGAGGTCGTCGATGCGCGACCCGTATTCGGCCGGCGAGACGCCGCGCAATTCCAGCTGCAATTCGATGTTGCCGCGCACGCTGCGCCAAGGCACCAGCGTGTTGTCCTGGAACATGATGCCGATGTCGGTCTGCGGCTTGTCGACCGGCGTGCCGTCGATGGCGATGGCGCCGGCGCTCGGCTCCAGGAGGCCGGCGATCATCAGGAGCAGCGTGGACTTGCCGCATCCGGAGGGGCCGAGCAGCGAGACGAACTCGCCGGGGCGGATGACCAGATCGGCAGGGCCGAAGGCGGCGACGCGGCCGGGACCCGACCCGAACACCTTCGTCGTTCCGCTGACCGCGATCTCGGATGCCATGCTCGCGTGTTCGCCTCGGCTTCGCGCTCAGCCTCGTTCGCCGGCGAGGATCGCCGGGAACGGCCGGGGCGGCTCGGGGGACGAGCCGCCCCGGGACGGACCTCAGGGGAGAAATGCGTTCGTGTAGAAGGCGCTGGCCGGTTTGTCGGTCTTCAGGCCGTTGTAGGTCTTCATCAGTTCGAGCATGTCGTTCCAGTCGGACGCGACGTTGAGGCCGAGCTTCTTGTCCTTGTTGGCGGCCGAGTAGAGCACGTCGAGGGTGACCTTGAGCACGGCCGACGCCTGCTCCTTCCCCTTGTCCTCCGCCATGGTGCCGCCGACGATGTCGGCCATCGCGCTGATCGCCGCCTTCGGATCGGCCTCAGTCGCCTTGTAGGACTTGATCGTCGCCGCCACGAAGCGCTTCACCAGGTCCGGCTTCTCCGCGACCGTCTTGGTGTTGGCGACGACGCAATAGCCGACCTGGTTCACGCCGAAGTCCGAATAGGCGAAGGTCACCGGCTGGGCGCCGCCATTGGCGAGGATCTCCGCCGGCTTGTCGTCGAGGCCGCCGAGCATGCCGACCGTGCCGCCGGCGCCTTGCAGATAGGACGAGACGAGCGCGCCGTCGGCCACGTTGATCAGCTTCACGTCGTCCTTCCCGAGACCGGCCTTGGCCAGCACCAGCGGGAAGAAGGTGTTGACGCCCGCATTCGCCGTGGTCAGGAGCGACTTGCCTTTCAGGTCGGCGATCGACTTCACGCCGGCATCCGGGCGCACGATCACCGCCTCGGTGCCCATGGCGTCGATCACCGCGACCGACACGAGCGGCGCGCCCTGTGCGGCGAGGTTGGTCATGGAGGCGCAGGAGCCATACGCGAAGGTGCTGTCGCCATTCGCCACGAGCCGGTTGGCCGAGCCCGATCCGTTGCCGGAGCGGATGTCGAGGTCGATGCCGGCCTCCTTGTAGAAGCCCTTGTCCTTGCCGAGGGCGAAGCCGGCGTGGGACCCGTAGTACATCCAGTTGAGCCGCAGCCGCACGTCGTCGGCCGCCTGAGCGACGCTCGACCACAAGGCGGAGAGGACGAGGGCGGCGGTCGCCGTCTTCATGAGCGGAGCGGTCCAAGCCCGCGTCACATGGTTCAATTGCGTCTTATCGTTCATGAACACCTCCCGCCTGTCGCTCGTCATAGCGCGCCTGACAGCGGCGCTCCGCCCCGGCGATCGTAGCACCCGAGAGCCGCCCTGGTCCGGCGACGCCGCGGTCCGCCGCCCTTGGCGAACGGTCCCAAAAGCTCGTTGTCGCCCGCAAGAACCGGCCGATCCGCTGTCACTTTGTTCTCACACGCGCACCGCCTCGCACGTTGATCATCAACGCGCCGGGCTTGACCTTTTGCGGCGGCGGTCAAAGCCGTCGCGGCATCCGCGCCGGTGGCGCGACGCAGGGATCCGCATGCTCGGCGGGTTGCCCGGCGATGGCCACGGCCCTCCCCCGGTGCGCTGGCCGACGCACGGCCTTCCGTCCGGCGCACACCGGGAAAACGGCCCGCCAGAACCGGCCGGCCAAAAAATTCGTCGGCCCGCGGAATAAACCGCGGACGTCGACGGTCCTGTCGACCATGCGGCCACGAACGGCCGCGTGGGAGAGCGACATGGACAAGGACACGCGAGACATCACCCAAGGCGCCGACGGCATCGACCGGCGCGGCTTCCTCGAATGCATGACCTGGGCCGGCACGGGCGTGCTCTGGAGCATCGCCGGCGGCCTGCCGCAGGCGGTGGCGCTCGGCCGGGCGGAGGCGGCCCCGGCGCCGCTGTCGCCTTTCACCTTCCTGCAGATCAGCGACAGCCATGTGGGCTTCGACAAGGCGGCCAATCCGGACGCGCTGGCGACGCTGAAGGTGGCGGTCGACCGCATCAAGGCCCTGCCCGCCAAGCCCTCCTTCATCGTCCACACCGGCGACATCAGCCATCTGAGCCGCGACCGGGAATTCGACGACGCGGAGAAACTGCTCGGCGAAATCGGCCTGCCCATCTTCTACGTGCCGGGCGAGCACGACCTGCTCGACGACGAGCAGGGCAAATCCTACCGGACGCGCTTCGGCAAGGGCTCGCGCGGCGCCGGTTGGTACAGCTTCGACCACCAGGGCGTGCACTATCTGGGGCTCGTCAATGTGGTAAACCTACAGGCGGGCGGCCTCGGCAATCTCGGCCGCGACCAGCTCGACTGGCTGCAAGCCGATCTCGCCGGGCTCGCGTCGAGCACGCCGATCGTGGTGCTCGCGCATATCCCGCTCTGGTCGGTATATCCCGAATGGGGCTGGGGCACGTCGGACGGCGCGGAGGCCATCTCCCTGCTCCGCCGCTTCGGGTCGGTGACGGTCCTCAACGGCCACATCCACCAGGTGATGCAGAAGGTCGAGGGCAATGTCGCCTTCCACACCGCCCGCTCGACAGCCTTCCCCCAGCCGGTGCCCGGGACCGCACCTTCCCCCGGCCCGCTCAAGGTGCCGGCCGGCGAACTGCAGAAGCTGCTCGGGATCACGAGCGTGAACTTCGTCGCCGTCGGCGAACCCCTCGCCGTGATCGACCGGCCGCTCGCCGGCTGACTCGCCCGGCCGCGGCCCATTTTTCAGAAAGGCATGAGCCATGACCTGTCCGACCGTCGCGCGCCTCCGCGCCACCGCTCCGCTCGCCGGCATCGCCGTCGCCACCCTCCTGAGCCTCGCCCCGGCCGCCGCCGAGACCGCGCCGGGGCTCCGCACCGGCGTCGAGCGGCGCGCGGAAGCGACCGTCCGCATCGAGAACTTCACGTTCGATCCGCCCGAGATCACCGTGGCGCCCGGGACCACCGTCACGTGGATCAACCGGGACGACATCCCCCACACGGTCGCCGAGACCGGCCGCCGGTTCCGCTCCAAGGTGCTCGACACGGAGATGAGCTTCTCCTTCACCTTCGAGACGGAAGGTGACTACGCCTATTTCTGCTCCCTCCACCCGCATATGACGGGCGCCGTGAAGGTGCGGCGGAACGCGATGGAAAGCCGAGTGCCGTGGCAGGAGCATCCTTGAGGCCCCGGGCGGGCGCCCGCGCCGCCGGCGTCCGGCTGTCCTCTGCCGCCGCGGCTCTCACTGCGGTGGCAGCTCGGGCGGCGGGGCCGGCGCTCGAAAACGTGATGGCGCGTCTCGTCACCGCCGCGCCGGTCGTGGCGAATATCAACAGAGTGGCGGGGCCGCGCGGCCGTCGGTCGGTCGACGCGGCAGAGCCAGGCGGGAGGCCTACGTGACGAGCAACGTCCTCCGAGCGCCCGACGTCGCGGCGGCTCCCGGATCGCGATGGCCGCGGCCGGACCGCCTTCTCGGGTGGCTGATCCTCGTCGGCGCCGCCGTTTACCAGGTGACCGCGCCCCTGCTCGGCTGGCGCGCGGCGGGGAAGCTCGGCGCGCGCCGGACCGAGGAGGACGCCGGCCGTGCCGCGCGCGGCCGGTTCGAGGAGGTCGTGCTCCCGCACCTCGACGCGGCCTACAATCTCGCCCGCTATTTGAGCCGCGACCCCGACGCGGCCCGGGACATCGTGCAGGACGCCTATCTGCGCGCTTTCCGCGCCTTCGCCGATTATCGCGGCGGCAATGCCAAGGCGTGGATCCTCGCCATCGTGCGCAACCGCCACCTGAGCTGGCGCGAGGAGCGGAGCCGCGGCGCGGCCGCCACCGCGCCCCTCGACGAGGGCGACGAGGACCCCGTCGCCTCGATCCCCGACGAGGGCGACCCGGAGCGCGCGCTCCTCGCGCGCCACGAGGCCGAGGCCGTGCGCGGCGTGCTCGAGACGCTCCCCGAGGCGGCCCGCGAGATCCTCGTCTTGCGCGACTTCGAGGACCTCTCCTATCGCGACATCGCGGCCGTGCTCGACCTGCCGCTCGGCACCGTCATGTCGCGGCTGTCGCGCGCCCGCGAACTCTTCGCGGCGCGCTGGCGGGCGCTGGACGCTCCCGAGGAGAGCCGGACGCCATGAGCCCGGACGCCACGCCCGACCCCTGTGCCGGCCGGCTGCCGCTGCTCTCCGCCCTGCTCGACGGGGAACTCGACGCAGCAAATGCGCTCGCCGCGGAAGAGCACCTCGCCGCCTGCCCGGCCTGCGCGGCGCGCTTCGCCCGCCTCGAAGCGGCGCGCGCGCGGCTCGCCCGTCCCGATGTCCGCCACCCGGCGCCGCCCGGGCTCCGCGCCGCCATCCGCCTGGAACTCGCCGCGGCGCAACAGCCGGCCGGACCCGCCGGCGGCCGGCCGGAGCCGGGCCGGATCGGCCGGCTCGCGGACGCGCTCGGCCGCTGGACGCTGATCCCCTCCTTCGGCGCCCTCGCCCTGGCGATGGTCCTCGTGCTCGGGCGTCCACCGGTCGACGCGTCGCTCGAACTCGACCTGGTGACGAGCCATATCCGCTCGCTGCAGGCGAACCACCTGACCGACGTGGAAACCTCCGACCGGCACACGGTGAAGCCCTGGTTCAACGGCCGGGTCGATTTCTCCCCGCCCGTCGTCGACCTCGCGGGGCGCGGCTTTCCCCTGGTCGGAGGCCGGCTCGACTATGTGCACGGCCGCCCCGTCGCCGCGCTCGTCTATCGGCGCAACAAGCACGTGATCAACCTGTTCGTCTGGCCGGACGCCGGCGCGGCGCCACCGGCTTCCGCCCGCGACGGCTTCAACATCCTCGGCTGGACCGAAGCCGGCCTCGCCTTCCGCGCGGTGTCCGACCTCAATGCCGTCGAGCTTTCGGAATTCCAGCAGGACTTCGTCGACGCCCTCGAAAAGTAGGTGGTGGACGCGTTCGCGCTCGCCCGCCCGCGGCGGATCCTCGCCGCGGGAACCGCCGTGCGGGCCTCCGGTGGCGCGAGGCAGGTCCGAGCGAGCGGCCGGCCGCTGGGTCCGCGGCTTGCCCAAACCGACACACGAGCTCGCGGTCGCGATCGCTGCCGGGCCGGCCGGATCGACACGTGTCGCGCAAGCCGACGGCAGTCGGCTGACGTCGACCCGGCGCGGGCGGGCTCCATGTCCGGCACCCTCCGATGCATGTTGACACTGTCAACCGACGTCGATAGGTAGACGGTGTCAACCTATCGGAGCCTTGCCCATGCCGCGACCCAACGCCGACTTCACGACCACCTACGGCCCTTGGGCGCTGGTCACCGGCGCGTCCGACGGGATCGGGCGCGCCATGGCCAAGACGCTGGCGGGCCGCGGCCTCGGCGTCGTCCTGGTGGCGCGGCGCGAGGATCGCCTTCAAGACGTGGCGCGCGAGATCGAGGCCGAGCATCGGGTCGCGACCCGCGTCATCGCCGCCGACCTCGCCGAACCCGGCGCCGCGGCCCGCCTGATGACGGCGACCGGCGACATCGACCTCGGTCTCCTCGCCGCCTGCGCCGGCTTCGGCACGGCCGGGCCGGCGCTCGCCATCCCGATCGAGGACGAACTCTCGATGCTCGACGTCAATTGCCGCGCCGCCTTCGCGCTGACCCGGCTCTGCGCCGAGCGTTTCGCGGCGCGCGGCCGCGGCGGCATCGTGCTGATGAGCTCCATCGTCGCCTTCCAGGGCGTGCCGCACGCCGCCCACTACGCCGCGACCAAGGCCTATATCCAGGCGCTGGCGGAGGGGTTGCGACCGGATCTCCGCAAAGCAGGCGTCGACGTGATTGCCTCGGCGCCCGGGCCGGTGAAGAGTGGGTTCGGCGCCCGGGCCGGGATGAATCTCGGCGCCGCCGACACGCCCGAAGCCGTCGCGGCCGAAACCATCGCCGCGCTCGGCCGGACGACGACGGTCCGGCCAGGTCTCATGGGCAAGCTGCTCGGCTGGTCGCTGGCGGCCCTGCCGCGGTTCGGGCGAACGCTGGTGATGGGGACGATCATGAAGGGCATGACGACGCATCATGAACGATGAGGCCGGGAAACCGCGCGACAAGGCCCCCGATCGGACGCTTTCGGTCAAGGAACGTTGCCTCGCGGAAGCCTTGCGCATCATCGACGAAGGCGGCATCGAATCCCTGAGCTTCCGGGAAGTCTCGCGCCGCGTCGGCGTCTCCCACCAGGCGCCCTATAAATATTTCGAGAGCCGCGACGACATCCTCGCCGAACTCATGACGCGCGCCTTCGCCGAGTTCGCCGATCACCTTCAAGGGCGGCCGGCCTCGGCCGATCCGACGGACGACATGCGCGCGATGGGCCTCGCCTATTTCGACTATGCGCGGCGCCACCCGCTGAAATACCGCCTGATGTTCGGCACGCCCATGCCCGATCCCGAACGGCACCCGGACATGATGGCGGCGGCCCGCCAGGCCTTCGACCTGCTCAGGGCCCGCCTCCGCGCCATGCCGGTCCGGCCGGCGACGGGCGCGGCGGCGGAGATCGACCTCGACGCCCTGTTCGTCTGGTCCGCCATCCACGGCCTCGCGAGCCTGATGGGGTCCGACGTCCTCCCCACGCTCGGCTTCACCGAGCCGCAGATGCACGCCGCCATCGCCCATTGCCTCGCGCGGATCGGCGCGGCCCTGCAGCCGGCACCGCCGGAGGCGAGGCCGAGCGTGTGAACCAAGGGTCGCGCGGCGATGGCCGGCACGGGCACCGACAAGACCTTGAAGCCATCCGGGCTCAACAAGATTGCTGCAACGCCTCCTTCTCATGACCGGCGAGAGCCTTGCCTCGCCTTGCTTCCCGTGACGCTTCGGCCGCCCTTCGCCTCGCGGAGCGCGGTCTGCACATAGGAGAGGAAGAGGCGCACGCGGGGCGGAAGTTTCCGTCCGACCGGATAGATGACGGAGATGTCGACCTCCTCCAGGGTCCAGTCCGGGAGCACCTGCACCAGGGTTCCGTCGGCCAGTTCCTGCCGCGCCAGGATCAGCGGGACCTGGCCGATGCCGGCACCGGCCAGGGCGGCGATCTTGACCACCGCCGGATCGCTCGACATGAGCCGCGGCGGGCTCGTCACCACCTGCGTCACCGCCCCCCGCGTGAGCTTCAGCGCGGAGGCCTGGCGCGGACTGCCGATCAGCAACAGCGCGTGCTGTGCGAGGTCCTCGACCTCCGCGAGCTTCGGGCATTCGGCGAGATAGCCGGGGCTCGCGCACAGCAGGAGCGGATTGCCCATCAGCCGGTGGGCGACATAGCCACCGGGCGGCGTGCCGATCCGGATCGCGAGGTCGTAGCCTTGCTCGGCGAGGTCGAGATTGCGCGAGGTCAGCTCCACCTGCAGGTCGATCGCGGGATAGGCCCGCAGAAACCCGGGCAGGAGCGGAGCGAGAAACGTGACGCCGAACGTGTAGGGCGCCGTCAGCCGGACGACGCCGGCCGGCGCTGCGGCCGACACCTTCACGAGCGCCACCGCGGCCTGGATGTCTTCCAGCAACTGCCGGGCCGGGCCGAGGAAGACGCGCCCCTCGTCGGTCAGCGCCATGCCCTTCGACGACCGGTCGAGCAGCCGCGTCTGCAGCGACAATTCCAAGTCGTGCAGCAACCGGCTCAGGCTGGACTTCGGAACGCGCTCCACCCGGGCCGCGGCCGAGAGTGATCCGAGTTCGGCGCAGCGCACGAAAGCCCTGATCTGGTCGATCTGCATGGTCGCCTCCTCGTTCCAAAACCGGAACGCGACGTTCGCCGTCCGACCGCTATCACGAACGATCGAAATGGGCGAGGCTTCGCCGCGACAGCGGAGGAAAGCCCATGACGTTCGAAACCGATGTCCTCGTCCTCGGCGCCGGTCCGGTCGGGTTGACGCTCGCCAACGAGCTGACGCGCCACGGCGCCGCGTGTCGCATCGTCGACAAGGCACCGGGGATCCGCGAGGTCTCCAAGGCGATGATCCTGCATGTGCGGACGCAGGAGGCGCTGGCGAAGGTGGGCGTGGTGGAGCGCTTGCGCGGCGAGGGCCAGCCGCTCACCGAAGTCGTCGTGCATGCCTATGGCAAGCATATCGGCTCGTGGGACCTCGACGGCATCGACAGTCCGTTCCCCTCCCCCGTCATCCTCGGGCAGAACCGGACGCAGCATGCCTTGCTCGACCATCTGGCCGGCCAGGGTGTGGCGCCCGCCTGGAACACCGAGGCCGTCGCCGTCGCGCTCGATGCCGACGGCGTGACGACGACGCTGAAGGGGCCGCCGTCCGGCGCCGACGCACCGGCAAGCACCGTCCGGTCGCGCTATATCGTCGGCTGCGAGGGCTCCAACAGCCTGGTGCGGCGCACGCTCGGCTTCACCTTCGAGGGCGAGCGCTATGCGGGCGAGCAGTTCATCCAGGCGGATTGTCGAATCCGCTGGGCCCTGCCGAAAGGTCGGTCCTACCTGTTCCTGACCGCCGTCGGCTATCTGATGGTGATCGAGTTTCCGGACGACGTGGTCCGGATCTTCATCTCGCTGCCGGACGACAAGCCCGCGGGACAGGGCGCGCAGGAGGCCGCGCGGCAGCTCGGCGCAGCGGAATCCTCGACCGAGCAGCCGACCCTCGACGAGATCGCCGCGCACCTCACCGAACTGACCGGCTTCGCCTGCGCACTGACCGATCCGATCTGGCTCGCGCGCTATCGGACCTCGCACCGCTACACAAACCGGTTCTCGCAGGGCCGTGCCTTCATCGCCGGCGACGCCGCGCATGTGCATGTGCCGATCGGCGGTCAAGGCATGAACACCGGCATCCAGGATGCCTTCAATCTCGGCTGGAAACTGGCCGGCGTCGTCAGGGGGGCGCTGGCCCCCGCCGTGCTGGACAGCTACCACGCCGAGCGTCACCCGGTCGCCGAAAGCCTGATCCGCGGCACGGACTTCGCCTATCGCGGCATTCTGGAACCGAGCGAAGCGCGCCAGCGCGCCGCCCGCATGTTCGGCCCGTTCCTGATCCGCAATGAGCGGGTGCAGGACTTCATGCGGAGCACGCTCGAGGAGCTGACGATCGCCTACCCCAAATCGCCCTTGAACCTCGACCTCCACGGCGCCAAGGGGCCGAGGCCGGGCGAGCGGGTGCTCGATGCCACACTGGTCCGCGCCGCCGACGGCGCGACCGTCACCCTCGAGGCGCTGACGCGCTCGACGTCCTGGACGCTGCTCCTGTTCCACGGGTCGGAGCCCGAGGGCCGCAGCGAGGCCGATCGTCTCGCGGCCGAGGTCGGCAACCGGTTCGGCGGCCGGGTGATGGTGCATGCGATCGACAAGGGCCCCGCCGTCGCGCTCGGCGAGGTTGCCGGCGCCGGCCGTCTGCTCGATGTGCTCGGCCTGGCGCACGACCGCTACGGCGTCACGTCACCGGCCTTCTACCTGCTGCGGCCGGACACCTTCGTGGCGGCCCGGGGCCCGGTCGCCGCATCGGGTCCGTTGCTCCAGCATCTCGGTGACATCTTCGCCCGATCGCCAGCGTGAGCCTCGCGGTTCAGGAAGGAAAGGACCTGCCATGACGCCGGACGATATCCAGAACCCCGCCTTTCGCGCCGTGGTGAAGAACACCTTCGCGGCCGACGCGGCGCTCGACGCGGACGGCTTCGTCGCGAAGCTGTCGCCGGGCGCCTCCTTCAAGCTCGGCGGCAGTCCGGCCGTGGTGGGGCGCGACGCGATCCGCGCCGAGGTCGCCCGGACCTTCGCCGCCTTCCGGTCCATCCGGCATCGGCTGGTCGAGGCGTTCGAACAGCCCGGCACGCTCGTCTACGAGGCGGAGGTGACCTACACGCTCCCCGACGGGCGGACCCTGACGGCGCCCTACGTCAATATCCTTCGCTTCGACGGCGAGGAGGTCAGCGACTACCGGATCTATCTCGACCTCTCGGTCATGCAGCGCCCGGCAGCGCCGTGATCGGCCACCGGGTGGCGCGAGATCAGAGCCAGCGGGCCACGCGCTCGCGGGTGCTGGCGTGGTCGGCGCCGAAGCGGGCCGCGAGGGCGCGCTCCTCGGGCATGATCTGGAATCGCGTGATGTAGAGCACGAACAAGGGCGGTCCGAGCAGTGGCGCCAGCGTGCCGAGCCAGGCCGCCCAGCTCGCCAGCAGCAGCGCCATGGAGACATACATCGGGTTGCGCGTGCGCGCGAAGATCCCCGTCGTCACGAGTTCCGACGCGCGTTCGATGTGCACCGGGTCGATCGTCGTGCCCGCGCGGGCGAAGGACCGGATCGCCGTTGGGCCGAAGACGCCCGCCGCCACGAACAGGACCGCGGCCGCCGCGGTGCGCCACGGCCAATCGATCACGCCCGGACCCGACGCATAGCCCGCCGCCGCCATCAGTCCGGCCGAGATCAGGGCCACCAGCGGCGGCGGAATGCGGTTTTCGAGCCAATTCATCGGCACCCTCCTGCCTGGACGTCGTCGCGTCGCGGGGCGTTGGCCGACGCCCGACTTCCGGTTGCGCCGCTTCGCGCGGTGACGGCCGATCGCTCTCGACGGCCGGCCCCTCGAAGGCCCGCCGCGGCCGGTTATGCAGGTCTTCCTCACCCTTTGACACGCGGATCACGCCGGTGGCGGACCACCTGCACGACCTCGGGAAAGGGTGCCCGCCGGGGGAGAGACCACCGCCATCGTGCCGAGCGGCGACGAACCGGCGACGAGCCTCACGGCGGGACTGGCGCGCGGGCTCCCTTACCCTGACTTAGCCTCACATCGCGGCGAATTGGCGCTCGACCGCCTTGTGGTCCTCACGCCAGGCGGCATAGAACCGCGCCGACATCGGGTCGGGGAAGATGTCCTCGCGTCCGGCCGCGATGCCGGCGACGATCGCCTCGGCGACGTCCGCGGGGCTCGTCTTCGGGATGTCGACCGCCGCGAGCATGTCCGTGTCGACGGCGGCCGGGAAGACGCCGATGACCGCGATGCCCCGCCGGCCGAGCGAGGCGCGCAGCGACTGGGTCAGCGACCAGGCCGCCGCCTTCGAGGCGTTGTAGACGCCGAGGCCCGGCATGGAGGCGAGCGCCACCAGCGTCAGAATGTTCACGACGGCGCCGCCGCCACGCGCCTCGATCACGGGCGCGAAGGCGCGGGTCGCGTTCAGCGTGCCGAAGAGATTGACGGCGAAGTTGCGCTCGAACGCCGCCGGTTCCGCGTCGAGCACGTCGCCGAAGTCGAGCACGCCGGCATTGTTGACGAGCAGGGTGACGTCGGCCGCGCGGGCGGCGAGCGCGTCGACGGCGGCGCGATCGGACACGTCCGCCTGCAGCGGGACGACCCGCGCGGGGTCGAGGCCGACGGTGGCGCCGAGTGTCGCGGCGTCGCGCGCGACGGCATAGACCTTCGGGGCGCCGGCCAGAAGCAGCTTGGCGACGATCTCGCGGCCGATGCCGCGGTTGGCGCCGGTGACGAGCGCGACGGTGGACTTGAGGTTCATCGGGCATCTCCGCATCGTTCGCCGCTCCGACGGGAGCGGCCACGCCATCGATACCTTTCATTTTTCGGTGGAAAACGGGGCTGGGCGGCACTATGCCTTTGCGCTTGACGCAAAAGCGGAAGGCGTGCGCGTGCAGATCGAAGCGCTGCAGATCTTTGCCGAGGTGGCGCGTCAGGCGAGCTTCTCGCCGGTCGCGCGCGACCGGACCGTCGAGCCGTCCTCGATTTCGCGCAGCGTCGCGGCGCTCGAGGCCGAGCTCGGCATCCGACTGTTTCAGCGCAGCACGCGCAAGCTCACGCTGACCGAGGCCGGCGCGCTCTACCTGGAACGGATCGAGCCCTTGCTGGACGCGTTCCGCGAGGCGGGTGACGAAGCGCGGTCGCTCGGCCAGAGCCCGACCGGGACCTTGCGGCTGACCGCGTCGGTCGCCTTCGGCCATGCCTGGCTGACGCCGCTCTTGCCCCGGTTCCGTGCGGCGTTCCCCGCGCTGAAGCTCGAACTGCTCTTGACCGACGCCAATCTCGACCTCGTGGCCGAACGGATCGATCTCGCCATCCGGCTCGGCCAGGCGGTGACCGGCGACCTGATCGGCACCAGGCTCTTCCCCACGCGCTACGTGGTCTGCGCGACCCCGGCCTACCTCGTCGATGCGCCGCCGCTCGCAGGGCCGGCCGACCTCGGCACGCATCGGTGCCTGAGGTTCACGTTTGCCGACTACCGAACGCGCTGGCTGTTCAGGCGGGACGGCAACGTCGAGAGCGTCGATGTGGACGGCGACATCGTGGCATCGAACGCCCTCACCTTGCGCGACTGCGCGCGGCAGGGCCTCGGCCCCGCTCTGCTGCCCGACTGGTTGATCGGCGGGGATCTCGCGGCGGGCCACCTCGTCGACTGCCTGCCCGGTTACCAGGCCGCCGCCACCGGCTTCGACACGGCCGCGTGGCTTCTCTATCCGAGCCGCCGGCTGCTGCCGCGCAAGGTCCGGGTCGCCGTGGATTTCCTGCGCAGCCAAGCAGGCCCGCAGGCGCGGTCCTAGAGCATTTCCCGATCGGATGGAATCATCCGATCGAAGAGGAATTACTCTAGATTCAATAGCTTGAGCCGGTCCTTTTCGTCCGGATCCTTGCGATCCGGAAGGGACCGGCTCGAGGTCTGCCGTCAAGTCTGCGGCGTCGCCGCGGCGGCTCAGCGCTCCGCGGCGGCCGCCGACACGCCCGCCAGCACCGCGCCGACGAGCCGCGTCCTGACCGTGTCGTCGAGGATCGAGCGCGCCAGCGTCACGCCGCCGGCGAGAAGCGTCAGGACGGTCCAGGCGCGTCGCTCCCGGTCGGCCAGGTCCGGCCCGGACAGGCCGTCCGCCATCGCGTCGACGACGCGCGCAAGCTCGGCCTCGAAGGCGGCCCGCGTCTCCTCCGGCGCCCGCGCCATCTCGGGCGCGAAGCTCGGCAGCGCGCAGACATTTTCCGGTTGGTCGAGCTTGGGCGGCCCCAGATAGAACCGGGCGAAGGCGTCGAGCCATCCTTCGCCCTTCTCGCGCCGGAACCACTCGATCCCCTGCCGCAGCTCGACGAGGCCGCGGATCGCCACCTCGCGGAAGGCTTCCGCCTTGGTCTCGAAGTGGCCGTAGAACGCGCCGTTCGTCACGCCGGCCGCCTTGGCGAGGCCGTCGATGCCGAGGCCGTTGTAGCCCTCCGCCCTGAACCGGCGCGCGGCCGCATCCAGAATCTTCTTGCGCGTCAGTTCCTTGTGCTCGGCGGAATAGCGCATCCCACGACCTTCCCATTTTTAAATACCGACCACTCTCTTTCAGGCTTGCATAGAGAGCGACTCCTCGCTATGAAAGAGAGCGAACGATATCTAACCCGATCGTTCGCCGGATGCAAGCCTGGCCGGGCGCCGTTCGCGTGCCGACCTCGCATCCGGAACCGGCCGGCGGCGCGCGAGGACGCCGGCCCGGATCTATCAGTCCCCCTCGCCTGTGATTGAAGGACCCGCGTCATGAAGACCAGCTTCCTCCGCATGACGAGCGCCCTGGCGCTCATCCCGGCGCTCACCCTCCCGGCGCTTGCCGAGACGAGCCGGCAACTCCTCCTCGATGTCGATTTCGCCCCGCGCGACGTCGTCCAGGTCGAGATCGGCGATTTCCATTTCCGCCCCGGACAGAAGGCGCCGGTGCACACGCATGCCGCTCCGGCGATCGGCTATGTGTCGAAGGGCACGATCTACTACCAGGTCGAGGGCCAGGCGCCGCAGATCCTGAAGGCCGGCGACGCGTTCTTCGAACCGGTCGGCCCCAAGATCCTGCATTTCGACAATGCATCGGCGACCGAGGAAGCGGTGTTCACCGACTTCAACCCGGAACAGGCGCGCGAACCCTTCATCGTCTTCGAACATCCGCCGACCGAGGCGATCGACCGTCGCGCCTTCGAGACCGCGCCGATCAAGGCCGCCGGCGTGAGCAAGGCCGTGGCGGTCTCCGAGCGCCTGCCCGGCGGAAAGCCGATCACCTGCACCGAGGCCGACCCCGTCGTCGGCTATGTCGCCGACGGCAGCCTCACCGTCGACGTCCAGGGCTCGGGGCCGCGCAGCTTCGCTAAGGGCCAGACCTTCCACGCGGACGCGGGCAGCGTCGTCCGCTATGCGGCGGACGGCGCCGGCGCCACGATCGTGAGCTTCACGCTGAGGCGCTGACGCCGACCCGGCGCGCCGCTGCGGGGTCGGTCGGCAAGCCCGTCCCGCGGCGGCACCTCCCCCACCAACTCAGGAGACCTTCGATGCCTCTCGTCAGGATCAGCCATGCCGCCGGCCACGACGACGCCTTCTCGTCCGCTTTGTCGCAGGCGGTGCATCGGGCGATGGTCGCCACCTTCAACGTACCGGCCGACGACTATTTCCAGATCGTCACCGACCATCCCCGCAAGGTGGGGATCGTCACCACCGCGGAATTCCTCGGGATCACCCACACCGACGACGTCGTCTTCGTCCAGATCACCTGTTCGGAGGGTCGGTCCCTCGAGATGAAGAAGTCGCTCTACCGGGCGATCGTCGACAACATCGCCGCCGCGACGACGATCCGCCGCGACGACGTGATCATCAACCTCGTCGAGACGAAGCGCGAGAACTGGTCCTTCGGCAACGGCCTCGCCGCCTATGCCTGACGGGGCGAAGGTCGGCTCGGTCGGCGCTCACGGCCGGCGGTCCTGCCCGGCGCCGGGCGGGATCCGCCGCTCGAGCATTTCCCGATCGGATGGAATCATTCGATTGAAAAGGAATTGCTCTAGAATCAATAGCTCGAGCCGGTCCTTTTCGTCCGGATCGGTTCGATCCGGACGGGACAGGCGCTATCGGCTCTTCCGGCGCCGCAACTGGTCGAGATAGACGATCACGATGATCAGGCCGCCGGTGATGATGTATTGCCAGAAGGAGTTGACGTTGAGGAGATTGGCGCCGTTGCGGATGGTCGCGAGGATGAAGGCGCCGAGGAGCGGGCCCCAGATGGTGCCGACCGCGCCGAAGAGGCTCGTGCCGCCGATCACCGAGGCGGCGATCGCCTGCAGCTCCCAGCCGTTCGCCTGCGTGGCGTTGCCCGTGCCGGTGCGCGAGGCGAGCATCACGCCGACGATCGCGGCGCAGAGCGCCGACAGGATATAGGCGGTGTAGATCACGCGCGCGACATTGACGCCGGAGAGCCGCGCGGCTTCCGCGTTCGACCCGACCGCGAACAGGTAGCGGCCGAACCGGCTCAGATGCAGGTAGACATAGCCCGGCACCGCGACCGCGACGACGATCCAGAACAGGTTCGGGATTCCGAGGAACGCGCCGCGCGAAAAGCTCGTGAAGTCGTCGTTGGTGATGTTGATCGTCGAGCCGTTGGTGATGAGCAGGCCCGCGCCCTGCAGCGCGGTCAGCGTGGCGAGCGTGATGATGAAGGGCGGCAGGCCCATGCGCACGATGCCGAAGGCATGGAACGCGCCGATCGCCACGCCGCCGAGCAGCGTGATCAGGATCGCGACGGAGATCGGAAGGCCGTTCTGGATCAGGAGCGACACGATCACGCTCGAAAAGCCGGCGATCGAGCCGACCGAAAGGTCGATGCCGGCGGTGATGATCACGAAGGTCTGGCCGACCGCGAGGATCGCGAACATGGCGCCCTGGCGGGCGAGGTTCGAGATGTTGTTCGGCGTCGCGAAGGTGTTGGTCGAGACCGCGAGGATCAGGAACATCGCCAGCAGCACGGCGAGCAGGGAGAGCCCGAGCAGGTTGGTGAAGTTGAGCTTGGTGCGGGCCGATGGCTTGCCCGCCGTGCTGATCTCCTGGCTCATGGACGGCGCTTCCCCTGCATCGGTCGTGTTCTTGGTCGGATCGGCCGGACGGCTCAGACGCCGATCGCCTCGCTCAGGATCTGTTCGTGGTCGACGGCCTTGAAGCCGTGCCGGGCGACCTGCCGGCCGGCGCGGAAGACGTGGAACTCGTCGGCGAGCTCGTACACCTCGGGCAGGTAGGACGAGATCAGGATGATGCCCGCGCCCTTCGCCAGCAAGGCCGAGAACAGCCGGTAGATCTCCGCCTTTGTGCCGACGTCGACGCCGACCGTCGGTTCGTCGAAGATGAAGAGCTTGGCGCCGTGGTTCAGCCACTTGCCGATGACGATCTTCTGCTGGTTGCCGCCCGACAGGCTGAGCGCCGGGGCGCCCTGGCTCTCGGTCTTGATGCGGAGGTCGCCGATCTGCCGGTCCGCCGCCTCCCGTTCGAGCCTGCCCGAGATGGTGATGCCGCGCGTCAGCCGCTCATAGACCGCGAGGTTGATGTTGTGACCGACGCCGAGATTGAGGCAAAGGCCCTGGTCGCGCCGGCTTTCGGGGGCGAGCGCGATGCCGAGGTCGATCGCGTCCCGTTCGCTGCGGATCGCGACGGGCTTGCCCTGCCACAGGATCTCGCCGGCGCGGACGGGATGCCGGCCGAACACGCTGGTGACGAACTCGCTCCGCCCGGCGCCGATCAGGCCGTAGAGCCCCACGATCTCGCCCTCGTGGACGGTGAGCGAGACGTCCTCGAAGCCCTCGCCCGAAAGGTGCCGCGTCTCCAGGATGGGCGCGCCGCGGACGTGCTGGTCCTTGTGGTAGATCTGCTCGATGGTGCGGTTGATCATCAGCGCGATCAACTCGTTCTCGTTCGTCTCGCCAATTTTGCGCGTGCCGACGAGCTGCCCGTCGCGCAGGATCGAGACCCGGTCGGCGAGCTCGAACACCTCCTCCATCCGGTGGCTGATATAGACGATCGTCACGCCCTCGGCCTTGAGGCGGCGGATCAGCGCGAAGAGCTGCGCGGCCTCCTGGCGGGTGAGATAAGCAGTCGGCTCGTCGAAGATCAGGAACTTGGTGCCGCGCGTCGCCGCCCGCGCGGTGGCGATCAGCTGCTGCTGGCCGATGGTCAGGTCGGAGAGCAGCGCCTCGGCGGGGAGGTCGAAGCCGAGGTCCTTCAAGGTCCGGCGCGCGGCGGCGAGCATCTCGCCGCGGCGGAGCAGGCCGAAGCTCGTCTTCTCGTCGCCGAGGAACATGTTGGCGGCGACCGAGAGGTGCTGGCACAGCACCACCTCCTGATGCACCGCGTTGATGCCGAGTTCGATCGCCTCGTGCGGCGTGGCGAGCGCGACCGGCGCGCCGCGCCACAGCACCTCGCCGGCCGAGCGGGTGTAGACCCCGGTCAGGAGCTTGATCAGCGTCGACTTGCCGGCGCCGTTCTCGCCGACGATCGCGTGGATCTCGCCCGGCTCGAAGGCGAGGCTCACGGCCTTCAGCGCGTGCGTGCCGGTGAAGCGCTTGTCGAGCTGGCGGAGCTCGAGGATCGGGACGCCGGGCGCGAGGCCGTGGCCCGCGGGCGGGCGGGCGTCGGGGGCGGCGGCCGCGGACACGGCGCCGGAAGCGGTCGAACCGGTCATGAATTCCATCCCGAATGGGAGGCCGGCGCGCGCGGGCGGCGGCGCCGGCCTCGAATCAAGCGTCGATCACTTGACCTTCGGGTTCAAGAGCTCCTGCGAGCGGGGCTCCTTCATGTTGGCGGTGGTGATGAGGTTCGCACCGGTGTCGACGAAGGCCTCGACCTTTTCGCCCTTCGACGCCGCGAGCGCGGTCTTCACGCCGTCATAGCCCATGCGGAACGGATCCTGCACGACGAGCGCCGAGATGACGCCGTCGCCGAGGAACTTCACGAGCTTGTCGTCACTGTCGAAGCCGACCAGCTTGACCTTGTCCTGCGCCTTGTTCTCGGCGACGGCCTGGCCGGCGCCCTGCGCCTGGATCAGGTTCGAGGCGAAGATGCCGCGCAGGTTCGGGAAGGCGGTCAGGAGGTCGGTCGTGATGTTGAGGCCGCCGTTGGCGGAGCCGTCGGAGACCTTGTCGGCGACAAGCTTCAGGCCGGGATATTTGGCGGCAAGCTGCTCCTTGAAGCCCTTGGCGCGCTCGTCGAGCGAGCCGACGCCCGGCAGATGGGTGATGAGCGCCACTTCGCCTTCCGCCTTGCCGTATTTGGCGGTGATCGCCGCGGCGAGGCCGTCCGCCGCGATGCGGCCGCCCTGCACGTTGTCGGTGGTGAGGAACGAGGTGAAGGCCTTGGAATCGGCGGCGCTGTCGATGCCGATGATCTTCACCGACTTGGCCGCCTCGTCGATCGGCTTGCCGAGCGCGGCGCGCTGGGTCGGGGCGATCACGATCGCGGCCGGCTTGCCGGAGACGGCGTTCTCCAGGATGGAGATCTGGCCGTTGATGTCGGCCTCCGACTGGGCGCCGAGTTCGGGCACCTTCACGCCGAGGTCGGCGCCGGCCTTGCGCGCGCCCGCGAGCACGATCTGCCAGTAGAACGAGGTCGTGTCCTTCACGATGATCGGGATCGTCTCGCCGGCCGCGAAGGCGGGCTGGCCCGAGGCGCCGCCCACGAGGGCGATGGCGGCCGCGCCGGCCATGAGGCCGAGGGCGCGCCGGCTGATGCTGGACTTGATCATGGCATATCCTTCCCTGGACGATTGTCGATTGGCCTTGGTCGTTCGAGCCCGGCGATTTTTATCGGTTTTGAACGACAGGGCGGCCAATTAGCCATACCCGGCGAGGCTGCGCAATAGCGAAGCGCGGCGGCCGCCGCGAGCCCCACTCGAAGAGTACCGAGCCCGGCTAAAGGCCTCGGTGAGGCTTCATCATGCCCAATTACGAGGCATGGCGAAATAACCGCCGCTCCGGCGCCGAGGCTCGGCTTTCGGCATCCTCGCCGCGAGCGTGACGAGCCTTGCGGCAGGTGATGCATCTTATCTATAAAATGCCAGCCGGTGGAGAAGCGGGCGGCGCGACGGGCGGCCGTCGCCGAGGACCGCGCGGGACGGCGACCGGATGGGCAAGCCCAACACCCTCTTCAAGCGCGCCTACAACGCGGCGCTCGACCTCGCCGGGGACAGCGGGAGCCTGCCGTCCGACGCGGCGCTCGGCGCCCGGCTCGGCGTCAGCCGGACCACGGTGCGTGGCATCCTCGCCCGCTTTGCGGCGACCGGCGTGGTCGGCCCCGAGCCGCGGGCGCGGACGGTGCTGAGGACGCCGGAGCCGGCGGACTATTTCCCCGACGCGGAGACCGACACCGTCTCGGCCGTGATCGAGCGCGCCTTCCTCGCCCGCGTCTTCTCGGCGGAGGCGCAGCCGGGCAGCCAGCTGAACGAGGCCGACCTCGCCCGCGAGATCGGCGTCAGCACCTCGGCCCTGCGCGAATTCCTCATCCGCTTCAGCCGCTACGGGCTGATCGAGAAGAAGAAGAACCGGCACTGGGTGCTGAAGGGCTTCACCGAGGCCTTCGCGCTGGAGCTTTTCGAAATACGCGAGATGTTCGAACTGCGCTCCGCCCGCGCCTTCCTGCGCATGCCGGCGGGCCATCCGTCCTGGGAGGCGCTCGATCACCTGGAGGCGGAGCATCGCATGCTGCTCGGCCGCGTGGGCGAGCGCTACCGCGAGTTTCCCGACCTCGACGACCGCTTTCACCGCCTCGTCCACGCGGCCTCGCGCAACCGCTTCATCATCGACTTCCACGACGTGATCTCGCTCGTCTTCCACTACCACTACCAGTGGAGCCGGCAGGACGAACGGGAGCGCAACCGGGTCGCCATCACGGAACACCTCAGCTACATCACGGCGCTGAAGTCGCGCAGCGACCTCGACGTCGAGTATTTCTGCCGCAAGCACCTCGCCTCCGCGAAACAGACCCTGCTCGCCGCGCTGCGTCACGCCGGCAACGGGGCGTCCGAGGAGCGGTAAGGCCAGCCTCGGCGCCGGCCGAGCTTCGGGAATGGTCGGCTTGCGCCGCCGCGCCACCCCGCGATGCCGCTCAGCGGACCTCGTAGGTGGTGTCCGACGGCCCCGTGCCGCTGATGATCACGGTCGCCCCGGCGTCGCCCGTCTCGGCGAAATGCGGCATGTCGGACGGCTCCGTGTAGGCGCTGCCGGGCGGCAGGCTCTCCAGCGCGGCGGCGGATGCGGCGGGGCCGTAGCCGAAGCGCCACTCCCCGGCGACCACGACGGCGGTGCGGTCGTCGCGGTGCCGGTGCGCAGCGATCCTGGTGCGCGCCGGCACGGTCAGCATGATCGTGTAGGGTCCGGGACGCGCCGGATCGCCGAACAGGACGCGGGTCTCCAAGCCCGGCACGCCGGACGTGCCCGGGGCGGCGGCCGGGGCGAGCGCCGCCATGGCGGCGGGGGTGAGCCGGTTCGGCCCGAGGCCGGCGCGCAGGAAATCGCCGACGAGCGCGACGGTCGCCGCAGGGTTCTCCTCCATGATCCAGTGGCCGGCGTCCGGCACGACGCCGCCCGTCACCGACGTGGCGGCGTACCCCATCACCTCGGCCATGCCGAGCCCGAACGACGTCTCACCGCCGAGCGCGAGCACCGGCATGGCGAGCTTGCCGGCGGCCAGGAAGGCCTTGTTGTCGATCGCGTCCCGGTCGAAGGCGGCGAATTGTGCGAAGCCCGCATGCATCGCGCCCGGCGCCGCATAGAGCGCGGCATAATGGGCGCGCGAAGCCTCCGTGAAGCGGTCCGGATGGGCGGAGAACTCGTTCCAGAAGCGGTCGAGATAGATCCGTTCCCGGCCCGCCACGAGCCGCTCCATGTCCGGCCCGCCGAAGCGGAAATGCCAGAGGAGCGGGTTCTTCAGGATCTCCTCCCACGGGCCGACGCCGGGGAGCGGCGCGTCGATCAGCACGAAGCGGCGCACCGCGTCCCGGTGCTCCGCCGCAAAGGCGTAGCCGACCATGTTGCCGATGTCGTGGGTGACGAGGTCGACCCGGTCGATGCCGAGCGCCTTCAGAACCCCGGCGATGTCCTCGGCTTGCGTCTTCTTGTCGTAGCCCCCGGCCGGACGCGCCGAGAGGCCCATGCCGCGCAGGTCGGGCACCACGACCCGATGGTCGCGCGCGAGGTCGGCGGCGAGCGGCGCCCACATGTCGCCGGTCTCGCCATAGCCGTGCAGGAGCACGACCGCGGGCCCCTGCCCGCCCGTCCGCACATGCAGCGTCGTGCCGTTGGTGTCGATCCGGGCGATGGTGAAGTCGGCCGGGAAGGTGAGGCCGTCGGCGCCGGCCGGGCCGGCGAGGACGGTCGCGGCTGCGAGAACGGTCATGGTGGCGGTGACGAGACGGTGCATGGCACGGCTCCGGTTGAGGGACGGGACACTCGACGCCAGCCTGCGCGTCCGGCAGATTTCGGAAAAGCCGCCGCTCGGCGTTTCGAATTTCCGGAAAGAACGAACGATGCTGAAGTTCGAGGGTCTCGCCGCCTTCGTCTCGGTCGCGGAGACCGGATCGATCACCGCCGCCGCCCAGCGCCTCGGCCTGCCCAAATCGGTCGTCAGCGAGCGGCTTGCGGAGCTGGAACGCCGGCTCGGCGCGCAGCTCGTCCAGCGCACGACGCGCCGCTCGAGCCTCACCGAGAACGGCCGCACTTTTCTCCTGCGCGCCCGCCGCCTCCTCGCCGACGCGGACGACGCGGTCGCCGAACTCGCGCAGCGCGGCGGCGCGCTCGCCGGCCCCTTGCGCCTCTCCGCGCCGGTCAGCTTCGGCATGCTGCATCTGGCCGACCCGCTGTTCCGGTTTCTCGCGCTGCATCCGCGCATCGAGCTCTCGCTCGACCTCGACGACCGTTTCGTCGACCCGGCCGCCGAGGGGTTCGACGCCGTGATCCGGCATGGGCCGGTGCTCGACCGCCATCTGATCGCGCATCGGCTCGCGGCGAGCACGCGCCACCTCGTCGCCGCGCCCGACTATCTCGCCAGCGCGGCGCCGATCCGCGGCGTCGAGGACCTCGCCGCCCACCGCGCCATCCTGTACAGCCGGCGCGAGGGCGACTGGCGGTTCGACGGGCCGGGCGGGACCGTGGTGATCCGGCCGGCTTCCGCGATCCGCCTCAACAACGGCCTGATGATGCAGTCCGCCGCGCTCGCCGGGCTCGGCATCGCGCTTCTCCCCCGCTTCATGGTGCACGAGGACCTGCGCGCCGGCCGCCTGACGATCGTCGATGCCGGCCAGCCCGCCCAGGGCGCGGCCCTGTTCGTCGCCCATCCGCGCGACAAGGGCACGTCCGGCAAGATCCGCGCGCTGGTGGCGCATCTGCGCACGGCCTTCGGCGAGCCGGCCTTCTGGGAGCTGCCGACCCGGACCGACTGACCGCCGACGGCGCCCCCTCGGGATAATCCATTAGCATTGACTCATGCATTAGTCTACGCTAATGACTCCGCATGAACGCGGTTTCACCCCTCGACGCCGTCATGCAGGCCCTCGCGGTCCCGACCCGGCGCGTGCTGCTCGAACGCATCGCCGAGGCCGGCGAGATCACCGTGGTCGAGCTCACGCGCGGCAGCGGCGTCACCCAGGGCGCCGTCTCTCAGCATCTGAAGCAACTGAAGGAGGCGGGCTTGGTCGCGGAGACGAAGCGCGGGCGGAACGTCCATTACCGAGCCCGGCCGGAGAGCCTCGAGCCGCTTGCCGACTGGATGGACCACTACGCCGCCTTCTGGCGCGACCGCTTCGCCGCTTTGCGCAACCTGCTCGGGGAGATCGACCCGTGACCGCAGCCCTGCCCGAGACCCACGAGATCGTGGTCGAGGACACGTTCCCCCATGCGCCGGAGACGATCTGGCGGACGCTGACCGCCGGCGACCTGATCGGCCGCTGGCTCATGGTGCCGACCGGCTTCGCGGCGGTCCCCGGCATCCGCTTCACCTTCCAGACCAAGCCCGGCGGCGCCTGGGACGGCGTCATCCACTGCGAGGTGATCGAGGTGGTGCCGCACCGGCGGTTCGCCTACACTTGGAAGGGCGGCCATCCGGACAATGACGGCTACGGCGCCCCGCTCGACACGGTCGTCACCTGGACGCTGACGCCGGTGGCCGGCGGTACCCGCCTCCGCCTCGTCCATGCCGGCTTCGCGCTGCCGCGGAACCGCTCCGCGCTGGAGACCATGGGCAAGGGCTGGCGCACGGTCCTCCCCCGCATCGGCGGCCTCGCGGCCGAGGAGCCCTGACGCGAAAACTTCGCCCGGCGCCCGGCCGCGCCGGACCCGAGCACTCGCAGCATCCTTCACGATCCATCAGAGGAGAGACCGATGAGCGACGCCTATACGGGCGGCTGCGCCTGCCGCGCCATACGCTATGAAATCAAGGCCGAGCCGGTCTTCATGAACCACTGCCAGTGCCGCGACTGCCAGCGGGCGAGCGGCACCGGCCACGGCTCCTACCTGACCTTCGCGACGCCCGGCGCGGTGACGCTCACCGGCGAGGCGACCCGCCACACGCTGACCGCCGACAGCGGCGGCGTGAAATCCCACGCCTTCTGCCCGGCCTGCGGTGCGCCGGTCTACTTGACCTTCGCCGCCATGCCGGCCCTCTTCACCGTCCACGCCGCCAGCCTCGACGACCCCGCCCGCTTCAAACCCCAGGTGGTCACCTACGCGTCCCGCGGCCAGCCCTGGGACACCCTCGATCCCACCCTCCCCCGCTTCGACACGATGCCGCCGGGGTGAGGCGCCGGGCGCTTCTCCTGGGCCAGGTCGGTCGCGGCTTCACGCAAGGGGCGGCACCCCGGCGGCCGACCAAGACTCTGTGCCGCCGTCCCGGCTCAAGACTTGGGCGCCGGGGCGGGTCGCACGACCTCCACCCCGGCGCCTCGGTTCCTCACGTCGTCAAATCACTCCGGGACGACGTTCGCCTCGAGGTAGTCCCGGTTCATCTGGATGCCGAGGCCTGGGGCGGGGTTGAGCTTGAGGCTGCCGTTCGAGTTGTCGAGCGGCACGTCGATCAGGTGATCGTATTTGGAGAGGTTCCACTCGGAGGTTTCGAGCTTGTAGAAGTTCGGCACCGTCATCATCACCTGGGCGCCGGCCACCACGTTGATCGGTCCGGCCGCGTCATGCGGCGACACCGGGATGAAATAGGCCTCGCACAGCGCGGAGATCTTCTTCAGCTCGGTGATGCCGCCCGTCCAGGTCACGTCGGGCATGATGTAGTCGGCGAGCTTGTTCTCCAGGATCGGCACGAAGTCCCACTTGGTGTGCCCGCGCTCGCCCCAGGATATGGCGGCGTTGACCTTCTCCCGGACCTGCTTCAAGGCATTGAAGCTCTCCGGCGGGCACGGCTCCTCGAACCAGTCGATGTTGCCGGCCTCCTCCAGCGAGCGGCAGAGCCGGATCGCGGTCGGCACGTCGAAGCGGCCATGGGCGTCGATCAGGATCTCGATGTCGGGGCCGGTCGTCTCGCGGATGAGCGCGGTCAGCTCCGCGGCCGCCCGCTCGTCCTTCCGCGTCATCGAGCCGTCCAGATAGCCGTCGCGCTGCTCGCGCGCGATGCCGTCCACGGAGAGGCCCTGCTGCGGGAAGGGATCGAATTTCAGCGCCGTATGGCCGGACTTCACGATGTCCCGGATCTCGGCGACGACCGCTTCCTTGCTGGTGAATTTGCGCTGGTCGGGATGCGTGTAGAGCGGGATGTCGGCGCGCACCGGCCCGCCGAGCAGCTCGTAGATCGGCTTTCCCAGCACCTTGCCGCGAATGTCCCAGAGCGCGATGTCGATCGCGCTCAGGCATTCGACCGCCGCGCCGCGGCTCCCCATATAGGTGAAGCTCCGGAAGAGCTTGTGCCAGAGGCGCTCGATCTGAGCGGGATCCTCGCCGACCATCATCTTGCTGATCTGCCGGAGCATCGCGGTCAGCGCGCGATTGGCGATCTTGGTCGTGGTGGTGATCTCGCCCCAGCCGGTGACGCCCTCGTCCGTGGTGACTTCGACGAACAGGAACTCACCCCAGTAGGAAGCCTTCGAATTGATGAGCCACGGTGTGATGCCGGTGATTTTCATTGTTCTGTTGTCCCTGTGATCCCGTGAAAGACGTCGACGCAGGAAGCGAAGGCTTCATACGGCGTAGGCGGCCGCCATGGCCCGCATATGCTCCAGGATGTGGAGCCCGGACCCTTCGACGTGGCGCGCCACGAGCTCGGCCGCCAGGTCGGCATTGCCGGCCTTGATGTGGGCGATGAGCTCGCGGTGGTCGCTGATGATCTGCGCGCGGCGCGCGAGCGTGAAATCGAACCGGCGGCTGACCGCGCGCAACACCTCGCGATGCTTCCACCACAGCTCCGCGGCATGCCGGTTGTAATGCCGCTGGTAGATCAGGGTGTGGAATTCGGTGTCGAGGTCGCTGTGCCGGATCTGGTCGGCGAAATTGTTCGCCTCGATCTGGCTCTGGATCCATTCGAGCCCGGCGATGTCGGCCTCCGTCGCCATGCCGACGAACCAGCGCGTCAGGGCCGGCTCGATGAGGACGCCGATCTCGTAGATGTCGCGGATGAAGTCCCGGTCGATCGGGCGCACGCGCGCGCCGCGGTTGCGGGTGAAGATGACGAAGCCCTCGCCGCGCAGGAGCTGCAGCACCTCGCGGACCGGAGTGGTGGAACTGCCGTGGCGCTTGGCGAGGTCGGCGACGACGAGGCGCTGATTCGCCTTCAGCCGTCCCGAGACGATGTCTTCGCGGATCGCCTTGTAGAGCTGGGCCGTGCTCTCGGTCGAGGCGCCGATCGGATCGATGCCGACGGGCGGTGCCGCCCGGTATTCGCTCACCGCTCCCAATCCGGCCTCCCAAGATCGGATCATACGCGAACTTGCCCAGACAATATACGATCCGGCGCGATTGACATGCAAGTCGCGTTCTGCAACCGTCAATTCGATCGGGGCACCGTCACAAAAAGCCCCGGACCAGGTGGAATCCCAGGGGCCCGCGCCAACCGGCGCCGGCAGATTTTGGAGGGTATTCATGTCGAGTCTTGATCTCGGCCGCGCGGTGCGTCGCGGTGTTTCGACGACCGCCATCGCGGCCCTGCTGATGTCCTCGTCCGCGTTCGCCGCGCCTCCGGTCGATATCACCAAGTGGTCGCCGGAATATGTGCGTTCGATCGCGGGCACGAAGGAGTTCGACACCGCCGCTGACTGCGGCAAGGTCACGCCGCTCGACTACAAGGGCCGCCTGACCTTCTGGTACCAGGGCGCCTTCGAGGGCGACCCGGATATCCTGCGGCAGTACTACAAGGACTTCTTCGCCGCGTTCCGGAAGACCTGGCCCAACATCGAGCTGGTCGACCAGGCGCTCACCTACAACGACATGCTCGACAAGTTCCGCACCGCGCTCCTCGGCAATGCGGCGCCGATGGCGATCCGCCTGCAGATCCTCGGCGGCGTCGAATTCGCCTCCAAGGGCTACCTGCAGGAGCTGAAGCCCGAGGACGTCGGTTATTCGACCGAGGATTTCTGGCCCGGCGCCATGAAGTCGGTCACCTGGAAGGGCAAGACCTACGGCGTCCCGACCAACAACGAGACGATGGCGCTCATCTGGAACGCCGACATCTTCAAGCGGGCGGGCCTCGACCCCGACAAGCCGCCGGCGACCTGGGACGACGTGGTCGCCTATTCAAAGCAGATCAAGGACAAGCTCGGCATCGCCGGCTACGGCCTCGTCGCGCGCAAGAACGCCGGCAACACGCCCTACCGCTTCATGCCCCAGCTCTGGGCCTATGGCGGCGGCGTGTTCGACGAGGCCGGCAAGTCGCCGACCTACCAGCAGCTCCAGTTGAACAGCGCGGCGAGCAAGCGCGCGCTGCAGGCCTCCTACGACATGTATGTGCGCGACAAGTCGGTGCCGGTGTCGGCGCTGACCAACCAGCAGGCCGACAACCAGCCGCTCTTCCTCGCCGGCCAGCTCGGCATGATGATCTCGCATCCGTCCGACTACGACGTCATGCAGGACCTGAAGAAGAAGGCGACCGGCAGCGACCTGGAGAAGGCCCAGACCGTCATCGACAACATGCGCTACGGCCTCATCCCGACCGGACCGGACGGCAAGCGCGCCGTCGTGTTCGGCGGCTCCAACATCCACATCCTGAGGCCGGAATACGTGGACGGCGGCAAGGTCGACCTGCCGGCCGCCAAGGCGATGGTGTGCTTCTGGACGAGCCCGGAATGGTCGCTGAAGATGGCCTATGCCGGCTCCAACCCGGGCAACCTCAACGGCTTCAAGACCAAGTGGATGAAGGAGCGCCTCGAGAAGATCAGGTTCCTCGACGTGACCACGTCGATGCTGCCCTACGGCATCCCGTTCCCGACCATCCCCGAGACCCCGGAAATCATGAACATCGTGATCCCGGACATGCTGCAGAACGTGCTCACCGGCTCCATGACGGTCGACCAGGCCGCCGAGGACGCGACCAAGAAGATCAAGAACATCCTGAGCGGCGGCAAGCTCTGACCAGAGTACCCCGTGGGACCGGCGGCGACCGTCGCCGGTCCAACTTCCATACCGTAAAAGGGCGCCTCGATGACCACGGCGACAGGCCTGGCTGACGATCCTGCGCGAGCAAAAACGGAGCGTTCGGGCCTCCTTCAAAGAGTCTGGCATCATCGCACCGACTACTACTACGTGATGCCGGCCCTCGTGGTCATGCTCGTCGTCATCGGATACCCGGTCTACTACACGATTGAGCTCTCTTTCTACAATACGCCTCCAAGCCTTCAGCTGCGCGACAAAGAATATATCGGCTTCGAGAACTACGAGATCATCCTGCAGAGCGAAGTGTTCTGGCGCGTCACGGCGAACACCTTCATCTGGACCATCGCCTCCACGCTGTTCGCCTTCGTGTTCGGCTTCGGAACGGCGCTCGCCCTCAATCGCGAATTCATGGGCCGCGCGGTGTTGCGCGCCATCTTCATCATCCCCTGGGTGATCAGCGCGGTCGCGGCATCGTATATCTGGAAATGGATCTTCCACTCGAATTTCGGTGTTATCGGCGCCGTTCTGGTCGCCTTCGGATGGGCCGACCGCCCGCCCAACTTCATCGACAACGTGAACACGGTCCTGCCTTCGCTGATCGTCGTCAATGTGTGGCGCGAGTTTCCCTTCGCCATGATCATGCTGATGGCCGGGCTGCAGACGGTCCCGGATCAGCTCCTGCGCGCCGCGAAGGTCGACGGCGCGAGCGCCTGGCAGCGCTTCTGGCACGTGACCTTCCCGCACATGTACGGCGTCTCCACCGTGACCATCCTGTTGCTCGCGGTGGCGAACTTCAATTCCTTCATCATCCCCTGGATCATGACCGGCGGCGGCCCGGCGAACGCCTCGCACATCTGGATCACCCACATCTACGAGCTCGCCTTCGGGCGCCAGCGCTGGGGTATCGCGTCGGCCTATTCGGTCTTGCTGTTCATCATCGTGATGACGCTCGGCTACTTCTACGTCCGCGCCCTCAGCGGCGCCGAAAAGCAGGACCGCGGGACATGAGTGCGATGATCCCCGACCGCGCGACCTCGAAACCCCGGTCGTTCGACGGCTGGCGGTGGGTCGGGCGCGTCTTCCTCCTGATCATGCTGTTCTACACCGCCGTGCCGATGATCTGGATGCTGCTGACCTCGATCAAGTCGGGCTTCGCGGCCATGCAGATGCCGCCGCAATGGTGGCCGAACGAACCGACGCTCGCGAGCTATACGAAGCTGCTCGACCCGACCAACAGCGTCGGGCAGGACTTCCTGCGCTTCTTCTGGAACAGCCTGTTCGTCTCGGTCGCGACGACGATCCTCGCCGTGATCGTCGCGGTGCCGGCGGCCTATGCCTTCTCGCGCTTCGATTTTCCGGGCCGGAAGTTCCTGTTCTTCGCGGTCCTCCTGCGCAACATGTTCCCGGCCGTCATCTTCCTCGTGCCGCTGTTCATCCTGATGCGGCTCCTTGGCCTCGTGAACACGCACGGATCGCTGATCCTGACCTATCTCACCTTCGGCCTGCCGCTCGCGATCTGGCTCCTCAAAGGGTTCTACGACAACATCCCCTACCAGCTCGAACAGGCCGCGCGCATCGACGGCGCGACCCGGTTCCAGGCCTTCGTCCTCATCGTGATGCCGCTGTCGGCGCCGGGGATTATCGCGACCGCGATCTACTCCTTCATCGGCGCCTGGAACGAGTACATCTTCGCCTACACCTTCATCAACAAGAACGAGCAGCTGACGCTTCCGATCGGTATCCAGCGCTTCTTCTCGGAGAACACATCCGATTTCCCGGGACTGATGGCCGCGAGCTTCATGATGAGCGTGCCGGTCGTGGTGCTGTTCCTGCTCTTGCAACGCTACTTCGTCCGTGCCCTCACCGAAGGCGCCGTGAAACACTAGGCTATCGCACACCAGAGGGTAGGTTTCATGGCCCACGTGGTCTTGAGAAATCTCGTGAAGACCTATGGCACGTTCAGGGCCGTCAACGACGTGTCCCTGACGGTCGGCGACGGCGAGTTCGTCGCGCTGGTCGGTCCGTCCGGATGCGGCAAGACGACCACGCTCAACCTGGTCGCGGGCCTCATCGAGGTGACCTCCGGCGACATCCTGATCGGGGACCGGGTGGTCAACAACATCGACCCGAAAGACCGCGACATCGCGATGGTCTTCCAGAACTACGCGCTTTATCCGCAGAAGACGGTCTACAAGAACCTCGCCTTCCCGCTGCAGATGCGCAAGCTCCCGCGCGAGGAGATCGACAAGAAGGTCCGGGAGGCCGCGCGCGTTCTCGACATGACGCATCTCCTGGAACGTAAGCCCCGCGAACTCTCCGGCGGCCAGCAGCAGCGCGTCGCGCTCGGCCGCGCCCTGGTGCGCGACCCGGCCGTGTTCCTGATGGACGAGCCGCTCTCCAACCTCGACGCCAAGCTGCGCGTGCAGATGCGCTCCGAGATCAAGCGCTTCCACCAGGACCTGAAGGCCACGATCATCTACGTGACGCACGACCAGCTCGAAGCCGTGACCATGGCCGACAAGATGGCTGTGATGAACGGCGGCTTCCTTCAGCAATATGACGCGCCGGCCAAGGTCTTCGCCAATCCGGTCAACATGTTCGTGGCGAGCTTCATCGGCAGCCCGGCGATGAGCCTGATCCCGCTCGAAGCCTCGACCGTCGACGGCCGCACCGTGCTGACCGGCGCGGAAGGCTGGGCGATGTCGCTGTCGCCGCTGAACGCCCGCAAGGTGGAGCGCGCGTCGAGCAAGAAGATCGTGCTGGGGGCGCGCCATTCCACCATCAAGCTCAGCAAGGAAGCGAGCCCCGGCGCCGTGCCCGCCAAGGCCTATACGGTCGAGCCGACCGGCGACGTCACCTTCGTCCAGGCCTTCCTGTCCGGCGCCATCGTCAATATCAGCGTGCCGCCCACCATCGCGGTCGCGCCGGACGAACCGATCTGGCTCGAATTCGACCAGGACCGCATGCATCTCTTCGACGGCGCGACCGAAATGGCCCTGAAGGCCGACTGAAGGCCCGAGCAACGGACGCGATCCGGGAGCCCCCATGACCGAAAAACTGAAGATCACGGCGATCAAGCCCTATCCCGTCTGGGTCGGGACCCGCAACCAGTTCCTGGTCAAGGTGGAGACCGACCAGGGCGTGTTCGGCTGGGGCGAGAGCGGGCTGAGCGGCCGTGAAAAGGCCGTCGCCGGCGCCATCGAACACTATCGCGAGTTCCTGATAGGCCGCGATCCCATGCAGATCGGGCGGATCTGGCAGGAGACCTATCGGAGCCAGTATTTCGAGGGCGGCCGCGTGCTGCAGGCGGCGATCTCGGCGATCGACATCGCCCTCCACGACATCAAGGGCAAGGTGCTCGGGGTTCCGGTCTACGAACTGCTCGGCGGCAAGCAGCGCGACCGCGTGCCGGCCTTCGCCTCGACGGGCGACGAGGCGGAGGGCGACGTCGCCGTCGAGCGCGCCCGCGAACTCATGGCCGAGGGCTTCCAGGCGATCCGCTTCTTCCCCGTCGGCCAGCGCAGCAAGGACATCTTCGAGCCGCGCGAGTCGATCGGCCCGACCGCGCGCATGCTGAACCGGGCGCGCGAGGCGCTCGGCGGCGACGTGGTGCTCGGCATCGACTACCACCACCGGCTTTCGGTCGCCGAAGCCGCGAGCTTCTGCCAAAAGCTTGGCCGCGGCGTCCTTGATTTCCTCGAGGAGCCAATCCGCGACGAGACGCCGGAGGCCTATGAGTCGCTCCGCACCATGACGGAGATCCCTTTCGCCATCGGCGAGGAATTCGCCTCGAAATGGCAGTTCCTGCCCTACATCGAGCGGGGCATCCACCAGTTCAACCGCATCGACGTGTGCAATGTGGGCGGCCTCACCGAGGCGATGAAGGTGGCCGGCTGGAGCGAGGCCCACTACGTCGACCTGATGCCGCACAACCCGCTCGGCCCGGTCTGCACGGCGGCCTCCGTGCATCTCGGCGCCGCGGTCGCCAATTTCGCCTGGCTCGAGACGCGCGCGCCCGAGCGCAAGCTCGGCTTCGACAACTCCGAATACTTCCCCGTGCAGCCGCGGCTCGAAGGCGCCGACTACCCGGTCTCCGACCTGCCGGGGCTCGGCGTCGAGGTCAACGAGGCGGCGATCCAGAAGCAGAGCCTGCGCTTCTGGGAAGCGCCGCATCTGAAGCGCCGCGACGGTTCCGTCACCAACTGGTAAGTCCCGAACATCGAGGTTCAGACCATGACCCATACGCCCGGCATCGTGAGGCCGCCCAAGGAATTGATCGACGGGCTGAAGGAAATCGGCGCCGCGACCGTCGCCGGCACGCTCGGCCACATGGGTTATCGCAACCCGCACATGGTCGGCCCGCTCGCGCAGAACCACGGCAAGTCGATCGTCGGGCCGGCGCTGACCTTGCAGTTCATGCCGCAGCGCCCGGACCTCTTCAGCGAGGGCGAATATGCCGATCCGGAGACGCAGCTGCACCGTCACGTGCTCTATCACGTGGAGGCGGGCGACGTGGTCGTCGTCGACGCGCGCGGCGACATGAGTTCGGGCGTGTTCGGCGACATGATGTCGACCTACTTCAAGGGCCGCGGCGGCGCCGGCATCGTCATCGACGGCTGCATGCGGGACAGGCCGAATGTGGAGAAGCTCGACATTCCCCTGTGGCTGCGCGGCTGGACGCCGAACTACCACGTGCAGACGAGCATCTTCCCGATGGCGGTCAATGTCCCGATCGCCTGCGGCGGCGTCACCGTGATCCCCGGCGACATCATCGTGGCCGACGACGACGGCGTGGTGGTCGTCCCCGTCGCCATGGCGGCGAAGGTGATCGCGGAGAGCCAGAAGCACGCCGAGTGGGAAGTCTTCTCGCGCATGAAGCTCATGGAGGGCGCGCCGCTGCAGCGCTACTACCCGCTGCACCCGGATGCGAACGACGAATATCTCGAGTGGCGCAAGACCAACCCGAAGGCCTGATCCGCGCGGGTGGACGCGTCCGCTCAGGCCGCGTCCGCCCTGCCCGGTCCGCGAAAGACCACGGCGAAGGCTCGGGATCCGCTTCACATCCTTGGCCGGTTGCTTTGCCGTCGTCGTTTCGACCGTGAAGCGTGACCGCCCCGGTCCGAATTCGGCAAACCCTCTCCTTTGACGCGACAGGACAAGCGATGAAGATCGTGGACATCAAGACGGCCGTCGTCGCCTATCACGGCAAGGCGACCCTGGTCAGGATCGACACGGACGCCGGGGTGACCGGCTATGGCGAGGCCAATCCGGATGCCGGCGCGGCGGCCATCGTCGGCCTCATCTCCGAGCTGAAATCCGAGCTGATCGGCGAGGACCCGCGCAATGTCGACGCTCTCTGGGACAAGATCCGGCGCAAGCACGTCTTCTCCGGCGCGCAGTCGGGCGTCTTCCTGATCGCGCTGAGCGGGCTCGAAATGGCGCTCTGGGACGTCGCCGCCAAGGCGGCCGGCCAGCCGCTCTACCGCATGTTCGGCGGCAAGTACCGCGACAAGGTCCGCCTCTACGCCGATTGCGGCGACGGCGACGACCCGTCGGGCTCGCCGGAAGGCTGCGCCGCCCGCGCGCGCCGCATGGTGGCGGAGGGCTTCAACGCGCTCAAATTCGACATCGACGACCTGAACCACCCGGCCAAGTTCGACCGCGTGAACCACACGATCAACGGCGCGGAGCTGCGCTTCATGGTCGACCGCGTCGCCGCGGTCCGGGAGGCGGTCGGGCCGGACATCGACCTCTGCATCGACCTCCACGCCCGCTACGACGTGCTGAGCGCCTGCCGCATCGCCGCGGAGATGGAGCGCTTCAACCTCCTCTGGCTGGAGGAGCCGATCCCGGCCGAAAACGTCGAGGCCTTGAAGCAGATCCGCATGCGCTCGCGCACCCCGATCTGCGTCGGCGAGAACCTCTATCTGCGCTGGGGCTTCCGCGAATTGTTCCAGCAACAGGGCGCCGACGTGGTGATGCCCGACGTGCCCAAATGCGGCGGCCTCTCCGAGAGCCGCAAGATCGCGCAACTCGCCGAGGTCTACTACATCCCGTTCGCGCCGCATCTGGTCTCGACCCCGCTCGGCACCATGGCGACCGCCCATGTCTGCGCCAGCGTGCCGAACTTCCTCGTGCTCGAATGGCACGCGCTGGAAGAGCGCGAGGTCTGGGACAGCTACGTCCACGTCCCCGACGGCAGCCGCTCCATCGTCCGCGACGGCCACATCGCCATCCCCGACACCCCCGGAATCGGCGTCGAGCTGGACATGGAGGGGGTGCGGAGAAACGCCGTTGCGGGGTACGGCATCTTCGCGTAGCGGAGCCCGCTTCCGCGCAGCGCAAGGAAGAGACTCTAAATCCCGGCTGCGTCGGGAACGGAGCGGCTGCGTCGATCGCCGCAAAGAGCGCCGTGCGTCATCGGATCGCGGTGTCGTGCAGCCTGCTGGCGACCGGACTCTCTGCTGGCGCGCCGACGGTCTCCGCGACCTCGTCGGTCAGATCGGCGATCCACGGCGGCCGGCGGCGCGGCAATCGCCAGGCTCGCGGAGGTCGCCGCAGCCGACCGGCGCTCGCCGGTTTTCGGCTCCGGCAATACGGGCCTCATCGCCCGCGACGGCCGCCTCGTCCGCGGCGAGGCCCCCTGGGTGGCGGGACGGTCGCCTGGACCCGACGATGCCGGAAGACGGGCATTCCGGATCGTCGGTGGGGGGTCGGCGTCCGTTACACTGCGCCCGTGCGAGCCCGGCGGGCTCCCGAACGGCGTTCGTCGGGGCGGCGCATGCGAAGACGAAGGCCGTCTGCCCCGCTCCGCCCGCTCCTCCTCGCCCAACGCGCCGCATCCAGCGGCCGATCCACCACATGCCCGTGGAGCCCGTGGGACACGCGTGAGGCGTTGAAGCATGCCTTCGATGCATTACTTTGCATCGACTGTCAGCGTCACGAAATTTGAGTAGCCAACATTACTCAAGAGAAGGATAGTAGCCGTCTTTTGCCCGTTTTGTTTAATAATATTGACCCAATCCGATAGATCATCCACTGATGATACGCTCTGACCGTTAATTGATTTGATGGTCTCGCCGGCTTTAACTCGCCTCTCGGCAGCCTCCGAATTCGGTTCGACTTCCGTGATGACGACTCCGGTCTGAACCACATTGAATATGTTGAACTTGCTGCGGCTCGCTTGATCCAGCGGCACAACCGAAAGACCCAGTATCTTTCTCGGCGGCTTCGACGACAGGTTCGCTGTCGCCACGCCCGAAGCGGACGTCTGCTTATCTCGATCAGCAAGGGAGCGTTCCCGAAGCGCGATGTTGCTTTCGCGAGCCGAGACCATGTCCTCCTTTGCCTTCGCTTCCAACTCCCTCCCGGTAAGGTTCGCGCTTCGCCTGTCCAAATCCTTCTGCGCTTCCGACAGGCGTGCTTCTCGCGAGGCGAGGTCGTCTTCCCGGCTCTTCAAATCGGTTCCGGCCGCGGCGAGTTGCTTGTCCCGGTCGGTCAGGGCGCGTTCCCGAAGCGAAATGTTGCTTTCGCGAGCCGAGACCATGTTCTCCTTTCCCTTCGCTTCCAGCTCCCTCCCGTCAAGAGTCGCGCTTCGCTTGTCCAAATCCTTCATCGCTTCCGACTAGCGCGCCTCGCGTGAGGCGAGAGCGGCTTCTCGCGTCTTGAGGTCGGTCTCGCGTGTGCCGAGTTCGTTCATGTAGGCGCTCAGTCGATCATAGGCATCCTTGCCGGCGTCGCATCCCTGAAAGGCAAGGGCTTGGTTCAGCAAGGGTGCGAACTCGGTGCCCGTCGCCGCGGCTTTTGCCGAGGGAGAGGTCCAGCACTTGGCTTTCTCATTCACCAGCATGCCCGCGGCGAGGCTCGCCACAGCCGTCACCAGGACGGCAACCCCCGCGGCGAGAACCGTTTTTCGACCCGAGGATCGAGGAGGCGATGCGGATTCGACCCTTGTCGTCGGAGCGTCATCGGCCGCGTCATCGGCACTCCAGCCCAGCAGCGCCCGGAAGTCATCGATGCTTTGCGGCCGATCCTCATAGTCCAACTGAAGGGCTCGCTCGACGCCGGTCAGAAGACGGTCGCTGTAGAGGCCTTGCGTCTGCTCGTTCTTCAGCGGCACGAGCGGGTCCCGGCCGACCAACCGCTTGCGAACCTCGAAGATCCGAACCAGGGCGTTGGGCTGCGGGGCGCGGCCGGTGATGGCGAAGTAGAGCGTCGCGCCGAGGGCGAAGATGTCCGTGTATCGGCCCTGCACGAAGGAACCGGTCAGTTCCTTGGCATCGATGAGCTGCTCCGGCGCCGCGTAACTCGCGGTGGCCATCTGCGTCGTGTAACGCTCGCGGCCGAAGCCCATGCCGGACTGGCCGAGGTCTATGATGACGGCGCGGCCGTCCGGCCGAATGATGATATTGTCCGGTTTGATATCCCGGTGCATATAATCGTTTTCATGTAAATACTTTACGCCGTCCAGGATCTGGCTGAATATGTCCTTGATCTCCTTCTCGGATGGAAGCTCTTCCTTCTTCTTTCGCCAAGTCTTCAGCGTGTCGCCCTCGATGAAGCGCATGACGGCGTAGACGGTGTTATGGGCCCGTACGAAGTTTTCACCCTCGACCACGTTCGGATGATGAAAGCGGGCCGCGATCAGTCGGGCTTCCTTCTCGAAATTCGCGATGATGTCATTCAAGGCCTCGACTTGGTCCGAGACCGGAACAACCGAAACACCATCGCTCGCACGGACCACGTGGTCGCGCGGAAACAACTCCTTGATCGCGACCCTGCGGTCGAGTTCGACGTGCACCGCCGCATAGGTGATGCCGAAACCGCCTTGCCCAAGGACGGACTCGATGCGGTAGTGTCCGACATGGGTCCCGATGGGGAGGGAACCCGGCCATTCCACGGGCACTCTCGTCGTGTCGTCCAAGGCCATGTCGAGCCCTCGCAAACCGGATCCCGCCACCAGGCACGATAGCCTTGGCCGCCGTGGATACGGCACAGGATCAGCCAGGCGGATCGGACAATCAACTCAGGCATAGCGACCAGGCGCAGAGCCGGCCGGCGCGCGGGTCGCCGGGCATCCTGGGCTCGTCGCGGTTTTCCCTTCCAAACGTCCGTGCGCTTCGCGCAACGGCATCGACTTCACCCGCCCCAATTGTCTGAGAATTGAATTGAAAGCGACTCCGGCCTGTGGTTCGCTGTGGTCGCAGCCTCGGTTACGAGGGGCGCGGCCGCAGCAACCGGGTGCGCTTCCAGGGGGATTACGCAACGTCATCTTCCATCGGTCTGTAGAAACCTGTCAGGTCCAAGAACCTGACCAGCAAAAAATTGGGAGGACACCATGAAGCATGCCAGCATCAGCGCTATTGCGCTTGTCGCCACCATGGCCTGGGCGGGCGCCGCCGAGGCGCAGTCGAAGAAGACGCTCGCTTTCGTCGTCAACGGCGCGTCCGACTTCTGGAAGGCGGCCGAGGCCGGCGTCAAGAAGGCGCAGGCCGAGTTGCCGAACTACACGCTCGTCTTCAAATATCCCGAGCAGTCCTCGGCCGCGATCCAGATCCGTCTGCTCGACGACCTGGTCGCCTCCGGCGTCGCGGGCATCATGGTCAGCGCCGTCGATCCGAAGACCTCGAGCGACTCGCTGAACCGCATCGGCAGCCAGGTCGCGCTCTTCACCACCGACAGCGACGCGCCGCAGACGAGCCGCGTCGCCTATATCGGCTCCTCCAATGTGGACGCCGGCAAGCAGGCGGGCGAACTGGTCCTGAAAGCGCTGCCCGAGGGCGGCAAATGCATGGGCTTCGTCGGCCTGCTCGGCGCCGACAATGCGCGCGAGCGCATCCAGGGCGTGCGCGACGTGATCAAGGGCTCCAAGGTCGAGCTCGTCGACGTGCGCGGCGACGACATCGACCAGACGCGGGCGAAGCGCAACGTGGAAGACACGCTGACCGCCAACCCGAACATCAACTGCATGATTGGCTTCTACTCCTACAACACGCCGCGCATCTACGAGGCGCTGAAGGAGGCCGGCAAGCTCGGCCAGATGAAGATCATCGGCTTCGACGAGGATCCGATCACGCTCGGCGGCGTCAAGGAAGGCACCATCATCGGCACCGTCGTGCAGCAGCCCTACGAGTGGGGCTACCAGGGCATGAAGAACATGGCGAAGTTCCTGGAGGGCGACAAGTCGTTCATCCCGGCGAACAAGCTCATCATCGTGCCGACCAAGATCATCGAGAAGGGCAACGTCGACGCCTTCTGGGCGGAGCTGAAGCAGCGGCAGGGCAAGTAAGCGCCCCTGCCCGCAAGGTCTCCTCGCACGTCTCCCCGCACTGGCGCCCCCGCGGCGCCGGTGTTCTCACGTGCCCCGCCGCCGGCCTGTTCGGCCGGGGCGGTGACCCCTTCGCCACGGAAAGCCGCCGATGTCCGCGCCGATCATGGAACTCAGAGGCATCAGCAAGATCTATCCGGGCGTCGCCGCGCTCTCCGCGGTGAGCTTCGACATCCGGCCGGGCGAGGTGCTCGGCCTGATCGGCGAGAACGGCGCCGGCAAGTCGACGCTGATGAAGATCATGGGCGGCATCGTCGCGCCGACCGCCGGCGTGATCCGCGTCGACGGCGCCGAGCATGCGGCCCTCAGCGTCGGCGAGGCCACCCGCGCGGGCGTCGCCTTCGTGCACCAGGAACTCAACCTCTTCGACAACCTGACCGTCGGGGCGAATGTGCTGATCGGCCGTGAGCCGACCCGCGGCGGGCCGCTCCGCCTCGTCGACCGCGCGGCGGTCTCCCGGCGCGTGGCGCCGATCCTCGCCCGGCTCGGCGCCTCCTTCGGCCCGGAGACGCCGCTCGCGGATCTCTCGCTCGCCGAACGGCAGCTCGTGGAGATCGCCAAGGCGCTCTCGCTCGACGCGCGCATCCTGATCCTCGACGAGCCGACCTCGAGCCTCACCGTCGCGGAGACCGCGCGGCTGCTCGATCGCATCGCCGAGCTGAAGCGCGCCGGCGTCAGCGTCGTCTTCATCTCGCACCGCCTCAACGAGATCGCGGCGAGCGCCGACCGCGTGGTGGGCCTGCGCGACGGCCGCGTCGTCGGCGAACTGTCGGGCGCGGCGATCGAGCACGACGCCATGATCCGCCTGATGATCGGCCGCGACCTGCGCTCGCTCTACATTCCGCCCGCGCGGCCGCCGGGGACGCCGGCGCTCCGCATCGAGGGGCTCGTCACCAGGGCGCATCCGCGCCGCGCCGTGTCGCTCGACCTGCGCCAGGGCGAGATCCTCGGCTTCGCCGGCCTGGTCGGCTCGGGCCGCACGGAGATCGCCCGAGCGGTGTTCGGCATCGACCGCCCCGTCGCGGGAGAGGTCCGGGTCGGCGACGCCGTGCTCGAACCCGGCTCGCCGCGCGCGGCGATCGAGGCGGGCGTCTTTCTCATCCCCGAGGACCGCAAGCGCTCCGGCCTCCTCCTCGACGTCAGCATCGCGGAGAACATCACCCTCGCCGACCTCGACCGCTACGCCCGTTTCGGCCTGATCGCGACCGACCGCGAGGACGAAGCGGCGGAGCGGCTGCGCCGCCGGCTCAACATCCGCACGCCCGACACCAAGGTGCAGGCCGGCTCGCTCTCCGGCGGCAACCAGCAGAAGGTCGTGCTGGCGAAATGGCTCGCCCGGACGCCGAAGGTGCTCATCTTCGATGAGCCCACGCGCGGCATCGACGTGGGGGCGAAGAGCGAGATCTATGCTGAAATGCGTGCGCTCGCGGACCAGGGAGTCGCCATCCTGATGATCTCCAGCGACATGGAGGAGGTCATCGGGGTGTCGGACCGCATGGCCGTGCTGTGCGAGGGCCGCATCGCCGGCTTCCTCGAACGGCCGGACTTCAGCGAGGAAAACGTCATGCGCCTGGCCGTCGGCCGGTCGCTTCACTGATCGGGGACGGCGGGACGCGACGATGCTCAAGAAGGACCTCGGCCTGCTGCTCCTCATCCTCGTGGTGAGTGCCGTGGTGGCGACCATCAATCCGCGCTTCATCTCGCCGATCAACCTTTCCAACACGGCCAATCTGGTCGGGCTCTACGGCCTCTTCTCGCTCGGCCAGGGGCTCGTGATCATCACCGGCGGCATCGACCTCTCGGTCGGCTCGATCTTCGCGCTGCTCGGCGTGATCTTCATCGACCTGCTGGTCGGCCATCAACTGCCCTGGCCGCTCGCGATCGCCATCGTGGTCCTCGCCGGCGTCGGGCTCGGGACGATCCACGCGCTCCTGGTGACGCGGCTGAAGATGCAGCCTTTCGTCGTCACGCTGTGCGGCCTCCTCATCTATCGCGGCGTCGCGCGCTGGTACACGGACGACGGGACCGCGGGGTTCGAGTTCGGGCAGAGCTTTCCCTGGCTCGAATGGCTGACGGTCGGGCGCAGCTACGGCGTGCCGCACAGCTTCATCGTGTTCATCCTGACCGCGCTGGTGCTCGGCGTCGTCCTGCACCGCTCGGTATTCGGCCGCTATCTCTTCGCGGTCGGCAAGAACGAGGAGGCGGCGCGCTATTCCGGCATCAACACCAACCTGGTCATCGGCGCGGCTTACGTGATCTGCGGCGGCCTCGCCGGCCTCTCCTCGATCTATCTCGCCATGTACACCCGCTCCATCTCGCCGGCGAGCCACGGCAATTTCTACGAGCTCTACGCCATTGCCGCGGCGGTGCTCGGCGGCTGCTCCTTGCGCGGCGGCGAGGGCTCGATCCTCGGCATCGTGCTCGGCGCGATCCTGCTGCAGGTGCTGCAGAACCTCGTCAACCTGCTCGGCATCCCGAGCTCGCTCAATTTCGCGGTGATGGGTGGGGTGATCCTCGTCGGCGTGATCGCCGACCAGCAGCTGATCGCCTACCGCAAGCGGCTCTCGGCGCGAAAGGCGGAGCGGGTGCGGGCCGGCGACGAGGCGCCCGCCTGACCGGAACGGTGGGTCTGTCGAGAACGGCCGCCCGCCGATGCCCTACTTCGCGTCGCCGAGCGCGCGCAGCACCGCCTCGGTCGGCCAGCAATCGACCTTCAGCCCGGCCGACTTCTGGTAGGCGCCGACCGCCGCGCGGGTCAGCATGCCGGCCTTGCCGTCAATCTTGTCGCGATAGAAGCCGAGCCGGGTGAGCTGCTGCTGCATGGCCTCGACCGCCTGCGTGCGGAGCTGTGCGGTCGCCGACCAGGGCGTCGCGAAGGGCGCCCCGTCCCCGATCCGGTCGGAGAGATGACCGACGAAAAGGACATAGAGGTCGGAGAAGTTGTATTCCTTGATCACGAAATAGTTCGCGGTGGTCAGGAAGGACGGGCCGTAGATGCCCTCGGGTTGCAGGAGCGAGGCCGGTTCGGCGCGCTCGGCGGCGGAGACGGCGCGGCCGCGCACGGGCACGAAGCCGGCGTCGATCCAGGCGCCGATCGGCTCCTTGACGCCCGGCACGCCGCGCGTGCAGTCGACGCCCGACGGCGCCTTCACCTCATAGGCCCAGCGGAGACCCGGCTTCCAGCCCTTGTCGGCGAGCTGCTTCGCCGCCGAGCCGAGCGCGTCGTCGACCGAATGCCAGAGGTCGACCTTGCCGTCGCCGTCGCCGTCGACCCCGTGCTTGAAGTATTCCGAGGGCAGGAACTGGGTGAGGCCGGTGGCGCCCGCCCAGGACGAGCGGAACTCGCTCCGCTTCACCAGCCCGCCGTCGAGAATTTTCAGCGCGAGCACGAATTCCTTGCGGTACTGGTCCTTGCGCCGGCCCACATAGGCCTGGGTGGCGACCACGCGGAGAGCGTCGCGGCGGTCCGTGCCGCGCCCGAAATCGCTCTCGCGGCCCCAGATCGCCAGCACAACGGTCGCCGGCACGCCGAACCGCGCCTCGATCCGGTCGAGCGCGGCGCGGTGATCGGCGAGGAGCTTGCGTCCGTCGCGGGCGAGCCGGACGATGCTCGCCTCGCGTACATATTCCGCGGGCGTCTGGACGAATTCGGGCTGCCGCGAGGCCCCGCTCGGCGGGCGCCCGGGCAGGACGAGGTCGGGCAGGCCGTAGTCCGGCTCCAGCCCGCGCGTCTCGCGGTCGAAGGTCTCGCGCGAGACGCCTTCCGCCTGCGCCTCCGGCCAAACCGACGCAATGAAGCTCGAGAAGCCGGCATCCGCGGCGCAGACGGGCGATATGGCGCCGAGGGCCAGGACGATGACGGCGAAGGCGACGGGGAGGCTCGGGAATCGCAAAGGGCATCCATCTCCGAATTTTCGACGAGGGAAAAGGTTAGCACGCCGCGCACGGGGCGAGAACGCGACGCCTTGGTGCCGTCCGTTCAAGTCAAGATGGCACGTGGCGCCCGGTCACCACGGCGAGCGTCCCTTAGCCGGCCAGCTGGTCGGCTCAGCTGACGGTCACGGCCCAGGGCCCCTGCGCGGTCCGGCTTTCATGCGGCCCGTCGTTTTCTTTGGCACTCCGGGCGCGGGAGTGCTAAGAAGATGTCCCATCCCTCCCTTCACCGGTTTCCGGGCGCCGCACGCGGCGCGGCATCGGGCCGAGGGTGATACAACCAAGGATTTAATCCATGACCTTTCGCCCCTTGCACGATCGCGTCCTCGTCGCCCGCATCAAGGCCGAGCAGAAGACCGCCGGCGGGATCATCATCCCGGACACCGCGCAGGAGAAGCCGCAGGAAGGCGAGATCCTCGCCGTCGGCCCCGGCGCCCGCGACGAGAGCGGCAAGCTGGTGCCGCTCGACGTGAAGGTCGGCGACCGGATCCTGTTCGGCAAGTGGTCCGGCACGGAGATCAAGGTCGACGGTCAGGACGTCCTGATCATGAAGGAGAGCGACATCCTGGGCGTCATCGACGCCGTGGCGAAGGCCAAGAAGGCGGCCTGACGGCCGAACGCTCCCTCACCTCATTCTGAAATCCATTAGGAGACCATCCCATGGCTGCCAAAGACGTTCGCTTTTCCATCGACGCGCGCGACCGCATGCTGCGCGGCATCGAGACCCTCGCCAATGCCGTCCGCGTCACGCTCGGCCCGAAGGGCCGCAATGTGGTGATCGAGAAGTCCTACGGCGCCCCGCGCATCACCAAGGACGGCGTCACCGTCGCCAAGGAAATGGAGCTCGAGGACCGGTTCGAGAATATGGGCGCCCAGATGGTGCGCGAAGTGGCGACGAAGTCGAGCGACGTGGCCGGCGACGGCACCACGACCGCGACCGTGCTCGCCCATGCCATCGTCAAGGAAGGCGCCAAGTCGGTCGCCGCCGGCATGAACCCGATGGACCTGAAGCGTGGCATCGACCTTGCGGTCGAGGCGATCGTGAAGGACCTGGAGAAGCGGGCGCGCAAGGTCACCTCGAATGAAGAGATCGCCCAGGTCGGCACCATTTCGGCGAACGGCGACACCGAGATCGGCCGCTTCCTCGCCGAGGCGATGCAGAAGGTCGGCAACGAGGGCGTCATCACGGTCGAGGAGGCGAAGAGCCTGGAGACCGAGCTCGACGTGGTCGAGGGCATGCAGTTCGACCGCGGCTACATCTCGCCCTACTTCGTCACCAACGCCGACAAAATGCGCGTGGAACTCGACGACCCCTATATCCTCGTGGTCGAGAAGAAGCTCGGCAGCCTGCAGGCGATCCTGCCGCTCCTCGAAGCGGTGGTGCAGTCGGGCAAGCCGCTCGTGATCATCGCCGAGGACGTGGAAGGCGAAGTGCTCGCCACGCTCGTCGTCAACAAGCTGCGCGGCGGCCTGAAGATCGCGGCCGTCAAGGCGCCCGGTTTCGGCGATCGCCGCAAGGCGATGTTGGAAGACATCGCGATCCTGACCAAGGGCCAGGTGATCTCCGAGGACCTCGGCATCAAGCTCGAGAATGTCACGCTCGACATGCTCGGCCGCGCCAAGCGCGTGATGATCGAGAAGGAGAACACGACCATCATCGACGGTGCCGGCGCCAAGCCCGACATCGAAGGCCGCATCGCCCAGATCAAGGCGCAGATCGAGGAGACCACCTCGGACTATGATCGCGAGAAGCTGCAGGAGCGTCTTGCCAAGCTCGCCGGCGGCGTCGCCATCATCCGCGTCGGCGGCGCGACCGAGATCGAGGTGAAGGAGCGCAAGGATCGCGTCGACGACGCGATGCATGCGACCCGCGCCGCGGTCGAGGAAGGCATCCTGCCGGGCGGCGGCGTCGCGCTACTGCGCGCGGTCGCCTGCCTGAAGGACGTGGTCGCGGCCAATGCCGACCAGAAGACCGGCATCGACATCGTGCGGCGGGCCCTGCAGGCTCCGGCACGCCAGATCGCCATCAATGCCGGCGAGGACGGGTCCATCGTGGTCGGCAAGATCGTCGAGAGCAAGGACCACGCCTTTGGCTGGAACGCGCAGACCGGCCAGTACGGCGACATGTACAAGTTCGGCGTGATCGACCCGGCCAAGGTCGTGCGTGCCGCGCTGCAGGGCGCGGCGTCGGTCGCCGGCCTCCTCGTGACCACCGAGGCGATGATCGCCGAGCGGCCGCGCAAGGACGCGGGCGCCCCCGGCGGCATGCCGGGCGGCGGCATGGGCGGCATGGGTGGCATGGACTACTGACCGGCGCGTCCGGTCTCACCGCCTGAAACGAAAGAAGCGCGGCCCGGTGCCGCGCTTCTTGCGTGTCGAGGGGGCCGGAGATCCCGATCGGCGGGCTCGACCGCGACCCCGTCAGGACGCCGGTTCCGGCTCCCGCTCGATGCGGATCTCGATCGACAGCCAGTCCTTGGCGCCGAAGCCGGTCACGTCGTCGAGGGCTTGCTCGATCGCCCGCGCCACGGCGCTCATGTGGCGGACGCTGCGCGAAACCTCGTGGGTCTGCCTCCGCGCATCGTCATAGGCCGTCACCAAAATCTTCATGCTGCATCCCGTCGGTCGTCGCTAGAGCAATTCCTCTCCGACCGGAGAGGAATTGCTCTAGACTCAGGTGCTTGAGCCGGTCCTTTACGTCCGGATCCTTGCGATCCGGGCGGGACAGGCTCTAGTGCCATTCCGCCGGCGTCAGGCCCTTGGCGAGCACCTCGACGTGGCGGGCGCCGGACACGGCCTCCACCTCGGCGCCGATCATGATGCCGAGGCGGCGGCCGTCCTCGATCACCACCGCGACGTCCTTCCGCCCCACATAATCGTCGAGCGAGCCGCCGGTGGCGCAGAGTTCGCCCGAGGCGAGGACGAATCCCTGCTTGGTGCGGAAGCCGTCGAGCTCGTAGGCGACCGGCTGCATCGGCAGTTCGGCGCTGACGAGCGATCCGACGCCGACGAGCTGTCCGAGATAGATCATGTGCATCACTCCTTGCGGCCGCCTCGGCCGCGTCTCGGCCGCGGCCGGCGATTGCGCCCCCGCCATCGGAGGCACCCGGGGCGGTGATCAGCCCTTCTTCTTCGGGCTCGACGCGCCCGCCATGGCGGAGGTCACGGTCCCGGTCGGCACGGCCGCGGCCGGCTTCGGCTTCTTGGGCTTGCGGGCTTCCTTGTTACCCTTCGATAGACCCTTGGCCATGCGATTGCTCCCTAGCGTGAAGGCGCCCGGCCGTGTCGCGACCGCCGCCCCGCGTGGCGCGGGACCGGCGATGCCGCGCCCTGAACCGGCAAGGCGCTCTTCTTCCAAATGGGAATTTTCAAGCCTGTTTCAAGGAAAATCGGGCCGGAGATCCGGAGCCGCCGAAATAAAGCCGATGAAAATCCGAGCGCTCTCATTAGAAAATCACGTCAGGAGCACTGACTTATTGTGGTGCGGAACTCGAAAAAGGACAGTGATCCATACCGCTCGACTCAAGCGTGAACTCGGCCGTGATGCCGGCAATTCCGTTGCGGCAATTAGCGGCCCACGCCCGGATCCGCCCATCACCCCGGATCAGGCCGGCCCGAACGGCCAGTCCACGAGGCGCTCCACCTCGCGGCTGTCCTGCAGCACGAGGGTCGCCTCGCTGAAGTCGTCGGCGGCGCTGTAGAGGCTCGGCACCGCGACGACCGGCAGGCCGGCGGAGCGCGCGGCCCGGACGCCGTTCCAGGAATCCTCCACCGCGACCGCCTCGGCCGCCTCGATCCCGAGCGCGGCGAGGACCGCGAGATAGAGGTCGGGCGCCGGCTTCTTGCGCCGCACCGTGTCGCCGGTCGCGATCGTGGCGAACCAGCCGATGGACTCCCGCCCGAACCGCGCGGTGAGCAGCGCGTCCACATTCGGCCGGCTGGTCGTGGTGGCGATGGCGATGACGAGGCCGCGCCGGCGGGCGTCGAGGATGAGCTCCGCCATGCCGGGCCGGAACTGGATGTCGCCGGCGGTGACCCGCGCGGTATAGACCGCCGTCTTGCGCCGGTGCAGGTCGTCGACCAGGCCTGACGGATGCACCACGGGCTTCGGCCGGTGATGCTTGATGAAGTGTCGGATCCGCTCCTTGCCGCCGGTGACCTTCAGCAGTTCACGGTAGAGGTCGCGGTCCCAGTACCATTCGAGCCCGGCGCCCACGAAGGCCTCGTTGAAGGCGCGCCGGTGCAGTTCCTCGGTCTCCGCCAGCGTCCCGTCCACATCGAAGATGATGGCGCGGAGCGGCCGGCGGGCGACCGGAACGGCGGACGAAGGTTCGAGCGGCTGCACCGTCATGACGTCAGGCTGCCTCCCCGATCCGCGAGGAAGCCCGCTCCGCCGCGGCACGGATCGCCGCGATGTTGGCGCCGTAGACGTGCGGCGCGCGCACCGACCCGCCCTTGAACACGGCCGAGCCCGCGACGAGCACATCCGCCCCGGCCGCGGCGACGAGCGGCGCGGTCTCCACCGTCACGCCGCCGTCGATCTCGATATGGATCGGCCGCTCGCCGATCATGGCGGCGAGGCGCCGGACCTTGTCGACCTGTGCGTGAATGAAGCTCTGGCCGCCGAAACCGGGATTGACCGTCATCACGCAGACGAGGTCGATGCGATCGAGCACATAGGCGATGGCGCTTTCCGGCGTCGACGGATTGAGTGCCACGCCCGCCTTGCAACCGAGCGCGCGGATCGCCTGCAGGGTGCGGTCGAGATGCGGGCCGGCCTCGGCATGGACCGTGATCACGTCGGCGCCGGCCTTGGCGAAGGCCTCCACGTAAGGGTCCACCGGCGCGACCATCAGATGGACGTCGAGCACGGTCGAGACATGCGGCCGGATCGCCGCAACGGTGGCCGGGCCGAAGGTGATGTTGGGCACGAAATGCCCGTCCATCACGTCCACATGCACCCAGTCGCAGCCCTCGGCGACGATCGCCCGGCACTCCGCGCCGAAGTCGGCGAAATCGGCCGAGAGGATGGACGGCGCGATTTTGATGCGGCGTTCGACGCTCATGGCTTGCTCCCTGCGGCCTTGCGGGCGGCGGCGACGTCGACGGCGAGGCCGCCCGCGAAGACGCGGCTCGCGCGGATGTCGCTTTCCTCGATGGCGGAGAGTTCGGCGGCGCCGAGCGGCCCTTCCGCGGTCTCGAACAGGCGGTTCGCCTGACGGAGGCGCGCGCGGTCGAGCGCGTTGCGGATCGACCGCGCATTGGCGAAATGCGGCTGGGTCCGGCGCGCTGCCACATAGTCGCGAAAGGCCGCGCGCGCCTCCGGCGTCAGCGTGTAGCTCTGCCGCTCCAGCATCATCTCGGCGATGCGCAGGAGTTCCTCGTCGGAATAGTCGGGAAACTCGATGTGGTGGGCGATGCGCGAGCGGAAGCCCGGATTGCTCTCGAAGAAGCGATCCATCCGGTCGGCATAGCCGGCGAGGATGACCACGAGGTCGTCGCGGTTGTTCTCCATCACCTGCAGCAGGATCTCGATCGCCTCCTGCCCGTAGTCGCGCTCGTTGTCCGGCCGGTAGAGGTAATAGGCCTCGTCGATGAAGAGGACGCCGCCCATCGCCTTCTTCAGCACTTCCTTGGTCTTCGGGGCGGTGTGGCCGATATACTGGCCGACCAGGTCGTCGCGGGTCACCGTGACGAGATGGCCCTTCCGTACATAGCCGAGGCGGTGCAGGAGGTTCGCCATCTTGAGCGCGACCGTGGTCTTGCCCGTCCCCGGATTGCCGGTGAAGCTCATATGCAGCGTCGGCGTCTCGTGGCTGAGGCCGAGCTGCCGCCGCGCCCGCTCCACGAGGAGGAGCGAGGCGGTTTCGCGAATCCGCTGCTTCACCGGCTGCAGGCCGATCAGCTTGGCGTCGAGTTCCTCGAGAACGGCGCGGACGCCGCTCTCCTCGAATTCGCGTTTCAGGTCGATCCGGGCGGGCGCCGGCGCTTCGGCGGCGGCAGCGTCGGCGGTCATGGCATGGTCCTCGGTTGCCCGCGCTTCGAAAGCGGAGCCGGGTTCAGTAGCGCTGGCCTTCCGGGCGATCCGTCGCATAGGAGCGGATCGTGTAGCGGACCGAGCGGCCCGGCCCCTCCTGGCGGTCGAGGCGGAAGCCGGGCTCCTCCTTCGGGCGGTTCACGATGAAGCTGAGGCGGATCGACTCCCAGCCGCTCGTGGCGTCGAAGGCCATCACGCGGATGTAGCGGTCGCCGTAGGTCTTGCGGCATTCGTTGAGTTCGAACAGGAGCGCGGCCGCGTCCGGATTGTCGAACATCGGATGGCCCCACATCTCCCAATAGGCGTTGCGGGGATGCGGGTCGTCCGTCCATTCGAGGCTGACGGCCCAGCCCTTGTCGATGCAGTACTGCACCTGGGTGTGGATCTGCTCGTCGGACAAGTCGGGCAGGAACGAGAAGGCGCCTTGGGTCACGCGCATGGGGGCCGGTCCTTCAGAGGGGGGTGGCGGTCGGAACGAAATCGGGGCTGTCCGTCGACGCATAGTCGAAGGTGACGTTCTTCCAGGTGTCGAGCGCCTGGCGGAGCGGCGTGCAGGTGCGCGCCGCGTCGGCGAGGATGTCCGGCCCTTCGGCGAGATAATCGCGGCCCGCGTTGCGGGCATAGATCATCGCTTCCAGCGCCACGCGGTTCGCCGTCGCGCCGGCCGCGATGCCGTAGGGGTGGCCGATCGTGCCGCCGCCGAACTGGAGGACGACGTCCTCGCCGAGATGGTGGATGAGCTGGTGCATCTGGCCGGCATGGATGCCGCCGGAGGCGACCGGCATGACGCGGTTGAGCGAGGCCCAGTCCTGCTCGAAGAAGATGCCGTTTTCGAGCTGCATCGGGTTCTTCTCTTCGCGGCAGATGTCGTAGTAGCCGCGCGTCGTGTTCGGATCGCCTTCCAGCTTGCCGACCACGGTGCCGGCATGGATGTGGTCGACGCCGGCGAGCCGCATCCACTTGGCGATGACGCGGAACGACACGCCGTGGTTCTTTTGCCGCGTATAGGTCGAGTGACCGGCGCGGTGGAGATGCAGGATCATGTCGTTGCGGCGCGCCCACTTGGCCATGGACTGGATCGCCGTGTAGCCGATCACGAGGTCGATCATGACGATGACCGAGCCGAGTTCCTTGGCGAATTCGGCGCGCTCGTACATGTCCTCCATGGTGGCGGCGGTGACGTTCAGATAGGTCCCCTTCACCTCGCCGGTCGCGGCCACCGCACGGTTCACCGCCTCCATGCAGTAGAGGAAGCGGTCGCGCCAATGCATGAAGGGCTGCGAGTTGATGTTCTCGTCGTCCTTGGTGAAGTCGAGCCCGCCCTTCAGCGCCTCGTAGACGACGCGGCCGTAGTTACGGCCCGAGAGGCCGAGCTTCGGCTTGACGGTCGCGCCGAGCAGCGGCCGGCCCCAGCACTGCAGCCGCTCGCGTTCCACCACGATGCCGGTCGCCGGACCCTGGAAGGTCTTCACATAGGCGACGGGCAGCCGCATGTCCTCGAGCCGCAGCGCCTTCAGGGGCTTGAAGCCGAACACGTTGCCGATAATCGAGGCGGTCAGGTTGGCGATCGAGCCGGGCTCGAACAGGTCGAGGTCATAGGCGATGTAGACGAAGTATTGGCCGGGCGTGTTCGGCACGGGCTCGCAGCGATAGGCCTTGGCGCGATACTTGTCGCAGGCCGTCAGCCGGTCGGTCCACACCACCGTCCAGGTCGCCGTGGAGCTCTCGCCGGCGACCGCCGCGCCCGCCTCGATCGGATCGACGCCGTCCTGCGGCGTGATGCGGAAGAGCGCGATGATGTCGGTGTCCTTCGGCTCGTAGTCCGCGTCCCAGTAGCCCATCTTGCGGTATTCGAGGACACCGGCGCGGTAGCGGTCCTGGCCGGAGAGCTTGGTCGGTTGTTCGGTCATGGGTCGTCTCCTGACGGGCAACTCTTGGGGTTCGGGCGGTTCAGCCGATGGCCGAGCGGGCGGCGGCGGCAACCGCCTCCGGGGTGATCTGGAAATGGCGGTAGAGGTCGGGCGCGGGGGCGGAGGCGCCGAAGCCGGTCATGCCGACGAAGCGGCCGCCCTCCCCGATCCACCGGTCCCAGCCCATGCGGATCCCCGCCTCGACGGCGACCCGCGGGGCCGAACCGAGCACGGCCGCCCGCTCGGTCTCGGGCCGCGCCTCGAAGCGCTCCCAGCACGGCATCGAGACGACGGCCGCGCGGATGCCCTCGGCGGCGAGAGCGTCCGCCGCCGCGACCGCGATCTCGACCTCGGAGCCGGTCGCGAGCAGCGTCACGTCGCGCCCGCCCGCCGGCTCGACCAGCACATAGGCGCCGCCGGCCGAGAGGTTCTCCGCGCCGTGCTGGCGGCGCAGCACGGGCAGGTTCTGGCGCGACAGGGAAAGGACGGACGGCGTCGTCTCGGATTGCAGGGCGGCGAGCCAGCATTCCGCCGTCTCCACCGCGTCGGCCGGCCGGAACACCTGCAGGTTCGGCGTCGCCCTCAGCATGGCGAGGTGCTCGACCGGCTGGTGCGTCGGCCCGTCCTCGCCGAGCCCGATGGAGTCGTGCGTCATCACATAGACGACGCGGAGCCCCATCAGGGCGGAGAGGCGCATGGCGCCGCGCGCATAGTCGGCGAAGCAGAGGAAGGTGCCGCCGTAAGGAATGAAGCCACCATGCAGCGCGAGGCCGTTCATGGCCGCGGCCATGCCGTGCTCGCGGACCCCGTAATGGATGTAGCGACCGGTCATGGCGTCGGCGCCGACCGAGCCGAGGCCCTTGGTGACGGTGTAGTTGGAATGGGTGAGGTCCGCCGAGCCGCCGACGGTCAGGTACGTCGCCGCGTTGATCACGCCGAGCGTGTTCTCCGACGCCTTGCGGGTGGCGATCTTGGGCGCCGTCTCGACCAGTTCGGCGCGCATGGCGTCGATCCGCTCGACGACCACCTCCGGCAGCGCGGTAGCCTGGCGGGCGAGGAATGCCGCGCCGTTCTCCGAGCGGGCGACGCGGCCTTCCCAGTCGCGCCGGGCGGCGGCGCCGGTCTCGGCGACGCTCCGCCAGGCGGCGAGGATGTCAGCCGGAATCTCGAAGGGCGCATGGGGCCAGTCGAGCTGGCGGCGGGCGGCCGCGACCTCGTCGGCCCCGAGCGGCGCGCCGTGGCTCGTCTCGCTGCCCTGCTTGTTGGGCGCGCCGAAGCCGATGATGGTGCGGCAGGCGATCATGGACGGGCGGTCGCCGACGCCGCGCGCCGCGGCGATCGCATGCTCGACCGCCTCCGGATCGTGGCCGTCGACCGCCTGCACGTGCCAGCCGCTCGCGGCGAAGCGCGCCATCTGGTCGGTCGAGGTCGAAAGGCTGGTCGGCCCGTCGATCGAGATGCGGTTGTCGTCCCAAAGCACGATCAGCTTGCCGAGCTTCAGATGCCCAGCGAGGTCGATCGCCTCGTGGCTGATCCCTTCCATCAGGCAGCCGTCGCCGGCGATCACATAGGTGAAGTGGTCGACGAGCTCGTCGCCGAAGCGCGCGTTCAGCATCCGCTCGGCGAGCGCCATGCCGACCGCGGTGGCGATGCCCTGGCCGAGCGGGCCGGTGGTCATCTCCACGCCGAGCGCATGGCCGTATTCCGGATGGCCGGCGGTGACGGCGCCGAGCTGCCGGAACGACCGGATCGCATCCATCGTCATGTCCGGATAGCCGACCAGGTGATGGATCGCATATTGCAGCATGGATCCGTGGCCGGCGGAGAGGACGAAGCGGTCCCGGTCCGGCCAGTCGGGCTTCGCCGGATCGATGCGGAGGAAGCGGGCGAAGAGCACCGTCGCGACGTCCGCCATGCCCATGGGCATGCCGGGATGGCCGGACTTCGCCTTCTCCACCGCGTCCATGGCGAGCGCGCGGACCGCATTGGCCATCCGGCGGAGCGCGATCGGCGTGCCGGCGACCGGCGGCGTCGCGGCGACGGGCAACGTCGCAAGGGTGTTCATCGGACGGACCTCACAAGGAAACGGTCAGCGGGCGGTGCGCGCGCGCTCGACGAGGCGGATGATCATGGGGGTGAGGATCAGCTGCATGGCGAGATCGAGCTTGTCGCCCGGGATGACGATCGAGTTCGCCCGGCTCATCCAGCTGCCCTGGATCATGGTCACGAGATAGGAGAAGTCGATGCCGCGCGGGCTGCGGAAGCGGATCACCACGATGGATTCGCCCGCGGTCGGGATCCACCGGGCGATGAACGGGTTCGAGGTGTCGACCGTCGGCACGCGCTGGAAGTTGATGTCGGTCTCGGAGAACTGCGGGCAGATCACGTTCACATAGGCGTGCATGCGCCGCAGGATCGTCTCGGTGACCGCCTCGGTCGTGTAGCCGCGCGAGGCCCGGTCGCGGTGAATCTTCTGGATCCATTCGAGATTGATCACCGGCACCACGCCGATCTTCAGGTCGGCGACGCTCGCGATGTCGTGCTCGGGCGTCTTCAAGGCGCCGTGCAGGCCTTCGTAGAAGAGCAGGTCGGAGCCTTCGCCGAGGTCCTTCCAGTTTGTGAACTTGCCGGCCGGGACGCCGTGAAGTTCGGCCTCCTCGTTGTTGTGCACATAGGTGCGGGCGCGGCAGCGACCGGTCGCCGCATAGGTGCGCATCTGCCGTTCGAGTTCGTCGATCTCGTTCGCCTCGATCGAGAAGTGGCTGAACGTATTGTCGCCCTGGCTCTGGCGCCGCTGCATCTCGGCCTTCATGTCGGCGCGGTCGAAGCGATGGAAGGCGTCGCCCTCGATCATCGCGGCCTCGATGCCCTCGCGCCGGAAGATCTGCTCGAAAGTGTGCTTGACGGTGCTCGTCCCCGCGCCCGAGGAGCCGACGACCGAGATGATCGGATGTTTCACGGACATGGCGCGCTCAACCCCTGAACAGGCCGCGGCTCGCGAAGAGCGGCGCGCGGGAGCGTTCGAAAGCGGGATCATTGTGATAGCTGCGGATGCGGCCGACCTTCTGGGCGGAGCCGAAGATGAGCGGCGTGCGCTCGTGCAGGCTCGCCGGCACCCGGTCGAGGATGCGGTTGCTGCCGTCGATCGCGAGCCCGCCCGCCTGCTCGACGAGCAGCGCCATGGGCGCCGCTTCATAGACGAGGCGGAGGCGCCCGTGCTCGTAGCCCTTGCGGCGGTCGGCCGGGTAAAGGAAGACGCCGCCGCGCGAGAAGATGCGGTGCGTCTCCGCGACCAGCGACGCCACCCAGCGCATGTTGAAGTCCTTGCCGCGCGGGCCTTCCGCGCCGGCCACGCAGTCATCCACGAAGTTGCGGACCGGATCGTACCAGTGCCGGTAGTTCGAGGTGTTGATGGCGAATTCGCTGGTCGCCGCGGGAATCGTGACGCGCGCCCGGGCGAGCTCGAAGCGCCCGGTGTCGCGGTCGTGCACATAGAGGTCGACGCCGTCGAGCAGCGTCAGCACCAGGGCCACATGCGGGCCGTAGACCACGTAGCCGGCCGCGAGCTGCTCCGAGCCGGGACGGAAGAACGACGCGGTGGCGCCGACCGGGTCGGCGCGGTGGATCGAGAAGATGGTCCCGATCGAGACGTTGACGTCGATGTTCGAGGATCCGTCGAGCGGGTCGACCGCGACGGCGAGGAGGCCGTTGCGATTGAGGGTGAGGATCGCGTCCTCCTCCTCGGAGGAGAGATAGGCGGTCGGGCTCCGCTTCAGCGCGTCGATGACGATGTCGTTCGCCACCACGTCGAGCGTGCGCTGGGTGTCGCCGTCCGTGTTGGCCTTGCCGACGGACGCCGCGAGCGCGCCGGCGAGCGGGCCGCGCGCCACGATGCGGCCGATCTGCAACGCCGCGTCGGCGAGCGACTGGACGGTGGCGGCAACCGCCGCTTCCTCCGGGCCGCGCGCCGCATGGGCGCGGAGGCGCTCCTCGAGCGACACGGGTCGCCCGCGCTCACTCTGTCCAGCCATGTCGTTTCCTCCGGCCGGCTCTCGAACGGCCGGCTCGAGGGAGACGATTTCACGGCCGGACGCAAAAACAAATTTAATAATCGCGAAGCCGGATGTAGATAAATTAAATGACCGACTTTCGGGCCCTCTCCCTGAAGCAGCTTCGCGCCATGGCGAGCACGGTCCGCCACGGCTCGGTCACCGGCGCCGCGCGCGACTTGAACGTCACCCCGCCTGCGATAACAACGCAGCTGAAGATCCTCGAGGGGAGCGTCGGCGCACCCCTTTTCGACCGGTCGGTGGACGGCTTCGTACCGACCGACATCGGCCGCGAGGTGCTCGACCTGGCGATCGCGGTGGAGAAGCTGATCGCCCGTTCGGACGACCGCATCGGCGCGCTGAAATCGGGCGCGTCCGGCACCGTCGTGCTCGGCGCAGTCAGCACGGCGAAATATTTCGTGCCCGCCATCGTGGCCGCCTTCCAGGCCGCCAATCCGGGCATCCGCGTCAAGCTCGTGATCGGCAACCGCGAGGACATCGTGCTCGGCCTGGAGCGGAGCGAATACGACCTCCTCATCATGGGCCGCCCGCCGGCGCATCTCGACCTCCTCAGCGACCCGCTCGGCGACCATCCGCATGTGCTGATCGCCCCGCCCGGCCACCGGCTCGCCGCCGACACGGACATCACGCCCGAGGACCTGCTCAGCGAACGCTTCCTCGCCCGCGAGCCGGGGTCGGGCACGCGCTCGCTGATGGACCGCTTCCTCGACCGGCTGTGGCAGTCGCAGCGCTTCGAGGTGGTCGAGATGGGCACCAACGAGACGATCAAGCAGGCGGTCATGGCCGGGCTCGGCATCGCGCTCATCTCGGCGCACACCTGCCTCGCGGAGCTGCGCGAGGGCAAGCTCGCGGCCCTGCCCGTGGTCGGCCTGCCGCTCGTCCGCCAATGGTTCCTGATCCGCCGCGTCGATCACCGCCTGACCAAGGCGGCCGAGGTGTTCCGCGACTTCGTCATCTCGCGGAAGCAGCAGCTCATTCCGCACTACGCGCCGGGCGAGTGAGTGGACGGCGATCCGGCGCGGAAAGCCTTTGCAGGTCCGGACGCGCAACAGATAGCCGCCCGCGAGCCCCCTTGTGTCGGGATCGACGAGGGCCGTACGTCCTCCTGACCGCACCGGCGGCGCCGCCGGGAGGATGGCCGTCACCGGTCACCCCTCGCCGATCGCGCCGCCGCCCTTTCATGGATCAGGAGGCCCCCATGCCCGGCACCGTTCATCTCCACCGCGTCCTGGCGACCAAAGCGGAAAAGATCTATCGCGCCTTCATCGAGCCGGACGCGCTCGCCAAGTGGCTGCCGCCGAACGGCTTCACCTCGACGGTGCATCACCTGGAAGCGAGCGTCGGCGGCAGCTTCCGCATGTCGTTCCGCAACTTCACGACCGGCGACAGCCATGCCTTCGGCGGCACCTTTCACGAACTCGTGCCGTTCGAGCGCATCCGCTACACCGACCGCTTCGACGACCCGAACCTTCCCGGCGAAATTGAGGTCACCGTGACGCTGAAGACCGTCATGGTCGGGACCGAGCTCACCATCACGCAAGAGGGCATCCCGGACCCGATCCCGCCCGAGGCCTGCTACCTCGGCTGGCAGGAATCCCTCTACAACCTCGCAAGACTGGTCGAACCCGACATCCGGCAGTAGCCGCCCCTCGCGCCTGCCCGCGCCCGGCCCGCCCGCCACAGCTTCGGCCTTCGCCTTTCGCAAAGGTCCGCTTTCGAAACCGATAATCGCCGGTTTCGAAAGCAAATGCCAAGCCAATGCAAAGCCGCTCCAAGCATCGGCCGGCTCGTGCAAGCACTCGTGACGGTCGGGCGAGCCGCAGAACCTCGCCTTTGCGCAGAATCAGGGCATGATCGCCAAAGTTCGGGCAGTCGCTTCGTTGACAATGGACGAGGGATTCAATCTCTTGTCATTTGTCCCCTTTCGCAAGCGATCGTGGCCGGCAGGGGCTCCCCTGAACATGGCGGGCGCGGTTGCAACCGGGGAGGACACCGCATGGGCGTGACCATCGTGAAAGGCGGCATGCTCGTGACGCCCGAGGGACGGGTCGAGGCCGATGTCCTCGCCCGCGACGGGATCATCCAGGCGATCGGCCGCGACCTGGCCATGCCGGCGGATGCTGAGGTGATCGACGTGGCCGGGCTCGCCGTATTGCCGGGCATTATCGACTGCCATTCCCATCTTTGGGAGCTCGGCTTCATGTCGCGCGACGACTTCGAGGATTCCACCGCCTCGGCCGCCGCCGGCGGCATCACCACCGTCATCGACATGCCGCTCACCACGCCCGAAGTGCTCGACCGGCCGTCCTTCCGGACCAAGGTGGCGCTCGGCGAGAAGACCTCGCACACCGACTTCGCGCTCCACGGCGGCGTCAGCCCGGACCGCTTCGACCATCTCGAGGAGCAGTGGCGTGAGGGCGCGACCGCCTTCAAGATCTTCACCTGCGACACCGGCTGCGCCATGCGCGGGGTGATCGACGACGCCGACCTCGTCGAGGCGATGACGCGTATCGCGCGCTTCGACGGCCTCGCGATCTTTCATGCGGAGAACGAGGAACTGCTCGTCGCCAACAAGCGCCGCCTTCTCGCCGCCGGGCGGCGCGACAACGCGGCCTTTTCCGAATGGCGCAGCGAACTCGTGGAGCTGGAGGCGATCAACCGCATCCTGTTCTACGCGGAGCGGCTCGGCACCCGGGTCAACATCGTCCATGTGACGTCGCCGAACGGCATCGCCCTCATCGAAGCGGCGCGCGGGCGCGGGGTCCGCGCCACCGGCGAGACCTGCCCGCACTATCTCTACTTGACCGAGGAGGACATGCTGCGCGACGGCCTCTGGGCCATGTGTGCGCCGCCGGTGCGCGGCGCCGACGCCCGCGCGGGCCTGCGCGCGATGGTCGCGAGCGGCGCCGTCACCACGATCGGCTCCGACCACGGTCCGGTCGACCCGGATCTGAAACGGCGCGGCGACAACGACATCTTCGCCGGCCAGTTCGGCCTGCCCGGCAACGAGACCATGGTGCCGCTGCTGCTCAACCTGGTCGCCGAGGGCGTCTTCCCGCTGGAACGGCTCGCCGCGGTCGCCTCGGAGGCGCCGGCGCGGCTCTACGGGCTCTACCCCAGAAAGGGCGCGATCCGCATCGGCAGCGACGCGGATTTCACCATCGTCGACGCGGCCGCCCGCTGGTCGCTCGCCGCCGCCGACCTGATCGGCAAGTCCGGCTGGATCCCCTATGAGGGCATGGCCGTTCAGGGCCGCGTCGCCTTGACCGTCGTGCGCGGCCGTGTCGTCGCGCGCGACGGCCGCCTCGCCGGCCCGCCGGGCACAGCCCGCTTCATTCCCCGCCAAGCCGCTTGACCCGCCCCGGAGCCGATACCATGCCCCCGCTGCCCTCGACGCCCCTCCTCGCCGCGGAGTCTCCGCTCGACGCCCATGCGCGCGGCCTCGTCGCGGAGCTCTACGCCAAGGAGCAGGCGAAAGCGCTGGCGCTGCCGACCGACGATCCGCTCGATCCCAAGCGCCGCCGCCGGGTGGAGTTCACCCGCACCGAGATGTGGCAGCAGCCGTATTGCATCGCCGCCACGCTGGCGCTCGAAGGCGCCGCGATCGGCGAGGTCGCCGCCGCCATGGCGCGGCGCCCCATCGACCGCGTCGTGATGGTCGGCTGCGGGGATTCGCTCGCCAGCATGATCGGCGTCAGACGCCTGTTCGAGAGCCTGACCGGCCTCCCTTGCGAGCCGGTGCAGGCGCTCGATTTCGCCTACTATGGTGCGGAGACCGTGGGGCCGGGCACGCTCGTCGTGGCACTCAGCTCGAGCGGCGTCACGGTCCGTACCGTCGAGGCCTTCCTGCTCGCCAAGGCGCTCGGCGCCGTCACGCTGGCGCTCACCAACACGCGCGGCTCGGCGCTGATGAACGAGGCGGACGGCTGCATCCTCATCCATGCGGAGCGAAAGGGCTGGCCGACCCAGGCGAGCACGGCCGCCATGGCGGCGCTCGCCCGCTTCGCGATCGACTGGGCGAAGCTCCGGCCCTCCCCGCGAACCCACCGCATCGACGCCGCCGAACGGGCGCTCGCCGCCGTGCCGGGCCTGATCGGCGACGTCCTCGCCGCGAACGAGGCGACGGTGCGCGCGCTCGCCGAGGCGAATGCGGCGCGCACCGTGTTTTTGAGCGCGGGTGGCGGGCCGTCGCTGGCGGCGGCCATGTTCGGGGCGGCGAAGATCAAGGAATGCACGCCCGACCATGCCATCGCGATCCCGCTCGAGGAATTCCACCACTACAACTCGCAGAAGGCGGGCGACCCGCTCTGGCTCGTGGCGCCGGCCGGCCCGACGGTCCCGCGCGCGGTCGACACCGCCGCGGAGGGTCGCCGCTGGGGCGGCAAGGTCTATAGCGTGGTGACCGAGGGCGAGACCGCGCTCGACCGGGATTCCGACGCGGTCCTCAGGCTGCCGGCGATCGAGGAGGCGCTGTCGGCGCTCGTCTATACGGTGCCCTTGCAGATGTTCGCCTACGAGGTCGCAATGGCGAAGTTCGCCGCCGCCGAGCGGGCCGGTTCGGAGCCGGCCTGATGGGCGCGCCGCCGCTCGTCTGCCTCGGCAACCTGACAGTCGACGACGTCGTGCTGCCGAACGGCACGGAGCGGCCCGGCTGCACGGGCGGCGACGCCTTCTATGCGGCGCTCGCGGCAAGGCTCGCCGGGGTCGCGGCCGAGATGGTCGCCCCGCAAGGGCATGACCTGCCGGCCGCCATCCGCGACGCCATCGAGGCGGCCGGCCTCTCGACCGAGGGCCTCCCCGAAAAGCCGCGGCCGACGCTCCACAACCGCGTCGTCTACGACGCCGCGGGCGGCCGCGTCTGGACCCTCTATGCGAGCGGCGACGACTTCGAGGTGCTCTCGCCTCGGTGGCCGGACGTGCCGCCGGCCTGGCGCGCGGCCCCGGCGTTCCTGATCCTCGCCATGACGCTCGCCGCGCAGGAGGACCTCGTCGCGGCGATCCGCCGCGAGACCGGCGCCTTCGTGGCGCTCGACCCGCAGGAGGACTACATCCGCGGCAACGAGGAACGGCTCACCGCGCTGATCGCCGCCGTCGATCTCTACATGCCGAGCGAGGAAGAGGTGCGGCGCCATCTCGGCCACGAGGACTGGGAGCGCGCGGCGCGGCACTATGCGGCGCTCGGGCCGCGCCTCGTCGTGATCAAGCGCGGCGCCGACGGCGTCCTCGTCCACGATGCCGCCACTGGCACGACCCTGGCGTTTCCGGCCCATCCGGCCGATCCGGTCGACACGACCGGCGCCGGCGACAGTTTCTGCGGCGCCTTCGTCGCCTCCCTGATCCGGGCGCCCGGCGACGTCGCGGCGGCGGCGCGGGCCGGCGCGGCGGCGGCCTCCTTCACCATCGCCGGCTACGGCGTCGACGCGCTTCTCGCGGCCGATGCCAGGAGTTTCGCGGCCCGGCGCGGCGGCTGAACCTTCGATCAGGCGGCCGGGGCGAGAATGTCGACCAGCACCTCGGTCGGATACCAGCCGGCGGCGTTGTTGAACTCCTGCGGGCAGGCCGAGATCGCGATGATGCAGTCGATCCAGGCCTTCAGGATCACGTGGTCGCCGGGCTTCGACGGGTTCGGCCCGTTGACCACGCTGCCGTCCTGGCCGACCGGGCAATACATGAACATGTTGAAGGGCTGCGGCACGAACAGGTTGCGGCTCTCGAAGTAGCGCGACACGGCGAAGCGCAGGTTGCCGGCGCAGCTCGGATGGTCGCCCTGCACGCCGTAGAGGCGATAGCGATGCTCGTCGCAGGAGGCGGTCAGGAGGTCGTGCACCCCGCAGGTGTCCGCGATCATCTGCAGGATCGGCCGCCGGTGGTTGGTGTGGAAGGACTCGCCCGGCACCGGGCAGAGCTTGTTCACCCACACCCGCGTGTGCATCGCGGAGAGATGCTCGCTCGGATCCGCCGCGTTGAACGCCCAGAAATCCGCCGCCTGCTTGCCGCGCGGATCGGTGACGCGGATGAACTGGCCCGCGGCCAGCTTGCCCGCCCATCCGGTCTTCGGGGCGATCACTTGGCTCTCGACGATGTCGAGGGCGAGCGTCGCCTTGCCGTTGAGATCGACGTCCACGGTCATGCCCCTGTCTCCCCTCACACGTTCCGCGCCGCATCCATGAAGCGCGCGACCTTGTCCTCGTCCCATTGCACGAGCTCGCCCGGCGCCGCCTTGCGCTTCAGCGCGCTGCTGACGATCACGCCGTCGGCCTTCGCCAGCGCGGCGGCGACGTTGCCCGCGTCCACGCTGCCGCCGATCAGAACGGGGCGGGCGAGGCCGGCCCGGCGGGCGGCCTCGATGCGGGCGAGGCTGTCCTCGAAGGTCGAGCCGGTCAGCACCACGGCGTCGGCGCCGACCGCCTCGGCCCAGAGCGCGGCGCTCTCGTTCGGCACGCCGCCGAGCGGGTAGCATGTGCGGTCATGGGCGTCGGCGAGGATCGCCACATGGCCGGCCCCGATCGCGTCGCGATACGCGACCGCCTCCACGCCGAGCGCCTCGCGCAAGCCATCCGAGGTGACGGCGGCGCCGACGAACACTTTCAGGCGCACGAAGGCGGCGCCGCAGGCGCGCGCCACCGCGATCGGGCCGACCGGGTCGTGCGCCTGCAGGATGATGCCGAGCACGAGGTCGGGGAACTCCGCCCGGATCAGACGGCCGAGCGACGCCATGGTGGCGACGGTCGCCGCCGGCGCGCGCCCGGGCTCGCGCGTCTCGTCCTGCAGCTTCACCGCCGGCACGCCGGCCCTGGCGAACACGGCGCAGTTGGCGAGCACATAGTCCTCGAGCTCGGCCTGCGAGGGCGAGGCGGCGCGCTGCAGGGGCGGCAGGTGGAGGGCGGCGACGACCAGCGGCTTCCGGTCGAACAGGCCTGTCGGCGGCCGTCTCGTCATGGCGATCATCCGGTTCCATGGAGGTGGCAGGCGGCCCGCTGGCCCGGCGCGACGGTCGCGAGCCGCGGCTCGACCTCCGTGCAGACGGGCATCACATGCGGGCAGCGGGTGCGGAAGCGGCAGCCGGACGGCGGCCGGGTCGGGCTCGGGATTTCGCCGGCGAGCGGCACGACCACGCGCGCGGCCTCGCGCGCAGGGTCGGGGATCGGCACGGCGGCGATCAGCGCCTGGGTGTACGGGTGCGCGGGCGCGGAAAACACCGCGGCGGCGGTGCCCTCCTCCACGATCTTGCCGAGATACATGACGGCGACCCGGTCGGCGGTACGCGCGACGAGGGCGAGGTCGTGCGAGATGAAGAGATAGGTGAGGTCGAACCGCTCCCTCAGTTCCTCGAACAGCGCGAGGATCTGCAGTTGCAGCGAGACGTCGAGCGCGGAGAGCGGCTCGTCGGCGACCACGAAGGCGGGGTTGACGATGACCGCCCGGGCGATGGCGACCCGCTGGCGCTGGCCGCCGGAGAATTCGTGCGGATAGCGCGAGGCCCATTCCGGCCGGAAGCCGACCATGGCGAGCGTGGCGGCGACACGCTCGGCGAGTTCGGCGCCGCGCGCGAGCCCATGCACTTCGAGCGGCTCGGACACGGTCTCGCCGATCGTCATGCGCGGATTGAGCGAGGCGAAAGGATCCTGGAACACCATCTGCATGCGCCGCCTGAGCGGCCGCAGGGCGCCCTCGCCGAGCGCGGTCAGGTCGCGGTCCTCGAACCGGACCGTGCCGGCGGTGATGTCCACGAGGCGCAGGAGCGCGCGTCCGGCCGTGCTCTTGCCGCAGCCGCTCTCGCCGACGAGCGCGAGCATCTCCCTCGGCCGGATCGCGAGGTCGATGCCGTCCACCGCCCGCGCGGCCGGCTCGGGAGCCCCGAACAGCGGCCGGTGGCCGGCGAAATGCACGGCGAGGTCGCGCGCTTCGACGAGGACCTCGCTCATGCGACCGCCTCCGATGTCGGGGGCGCCACCTCGCCGGCGCGCCAGCAGGCGACGCGGACGCCGGAGCCCTCATCGGCGAGCGGCGGCACCTCGCGCCGGCAGCGCTCGACCGCGAGCGGGCAGCGCGGGGCGAAGTCGCAGCCGGGTTCCCGTGCGAACGGGTCGGGCGGCGATCCGCCGAGCGCGCGGACCGGGGCCCGGCCGGGGCGATCGATGCGCGCGATCGAGCCGAGCAGGCCGGCGGTGTAGGGGTGGCGCGGCCGGGCATAGAGTGCCACGGCGGGCGCGTCCTCCACGATCCGGCCCGCATACATGACGACGACACGGGAGACGATGCGGGCGAGCAGCGCGAGGTCGTGGGTGACCCAGACCAGCGCCATCCGCTCGTCCGCCTGCAGCCGCTTCACCAGTTCGACGATCTCCATCTGGATGGTGACGTCGAGCGCCGTGGTCGGCTCGTCGGCGATGAGGAGGCGCGGGCCGCCGGCGAGCGCGGTCGCGATCATCACCCGCTGGCGCATGCCGCCGGAGAACTGGTGCGGATACTGGCGAAGCCGCGCCGCGGCATCTGCGACGCCCACGCGGACGAGCAGGCGCTCCGCCTCCGCGGTCGCCGCCGCCGCCCCGAGGCCGCGATGCCGGCGCAGCACTTCCGTGATCTGGCGGCCGACGGTCAGGACCGGGTTCAGCGCCGTCGCCGGATCCTGGAACACGAGCGCCATCTCGCGGCCGCGGATGTCGCGCAGCGCGGCCTCGGAGGCCGCGGCGAGGTCGCGCCCGTCGAAGGCGAGCCGGCGCGCGGCGATCCGTGCCTCGGGCGGCAGCAGGCGCATGAGCGCCAGCATGGCGACGCTCTTGCCCGAGCCGCTCTCGCCCACGATGCCGACCGCCTCGCCCTTCGCGACCTGGAGCGAGACGCCGCGGAGCGCCTCGAGCCGGCGGCCGGCGACGTCGAAGCCGACCGAAAGGTCCTCGATCTCGACGAGCGCGCTCATGGCCGGAGCCTCGGGTCGAGCACGTCCCTGAGCGCATCCCCGGCGAGGTTGCCGCCGAGCACGGTCAGCGCGATGGCGACGCCCGGAAACGTGGCGATCCACCAGGCATCCTGCAGATATTCCCGGCCCTCGCTCAGCATCGTCCCCCAGGACGGGGTGGAGGCGTCGACGCCGACGCCGAGGAAGCTGAGCCCCGCCTCGGCGAGGATCGACTGCGCCATGGAGAAGCTCGCCACCACGATGATCGGGGAGAGCGCGTTAGGCAGCACGTAGCGCCCGAGGATCCGCCATTTCGGCACGCCCACCGCGCGCGCGGCCGACACATAGTCCTGCGCCCGCACCGCCATCACCTGGCCGCGCACGATGCGCCCGTAATTGACCCAGGTGGCGAGCGCGAGCACCAGCACGACCGGCACGAAGCCGCCGCCGAAGGTCGCGAGCAGGAAGATCGCGAGGAGCGTGAAGGGAAACGACAGCTGTACGTCGATCAGGAACGACAGCACCCGGTCGACCCAGCCGCCGAAGAAGCCGGCGAGGAGGCCGACCGAACTGCCGATCAGCGCGCCCACCACCACCGCGCCGAGCCCGACGGAGAGCGACACCCGGCTTCCCCAGACGATGCGGCTCAGGATGTCGCGACCCACATTATCGGTGCCGAGCAGGAATTCGAGGCTCCCCTCCTCCGTCCAGGCCGGCGGCTTCAGCCGCGCCAGGAGGTTGATCGCGAAGGGATCGTGCGGCGCCACCCAGGGCGCGAAGAGGGCGACGAGCGCCGCCCCGCCGAGCAGCACCGCGCCGGCAAGCCCCGCGAAGGAGGTGAGGAAGCGCCAGGCCGGGTTCATCGGAGCGTCACCCGCGGATCGATGCGGGTGTAGAGCCAGTCGACCAGGAGGTTGATCAGCACGAAGCCGCAGGCGGCCACCAGCACCACCCCTTGCAAGACCGGGAAGTCGCGCTGGTAGACGGCGTTGACGGCAAGCCTTCCGAGCCCCGGCCAGGCGAAGATCGTCTCGGTGATGAAGGCGCCCGAGATGAGATCGGCGAGTTCCAGCCCCGCCATGGTGACGACCGGGATCAGCGCATTGCGGAACGCATGCACCCACAGCACCGAAGAGCGCAGCAGGCCCTTCGCGCGGGCGGTGCGCACATAGTCGGAACCGAGCACGTCGATCATGCTCGAGCGCATCAGCCGGGTGATGCGCGCGGTGGACTGCAACGCGAGGGTCAGCGCAGGCAGCACGAAGGAGGCGGCGCCGTCGTAGCCGGAGACCGGCAGCAGGCGTAGTTCGACCGCGAAGACGATGACGAGCATCAGCCCGATCCAGAAGCCCGGCGCCGCCTGACCGAGCATGGCGAAGCCGGTGATGACCACGTCCCAGATCGTGCCGCGCTTCAGCGCGGCGAGCATGCCGAGCGGGATGGCGAGGACGAGGCTCAGCACGAAGGCGACCAGCGCCAGCTGGAGGGTGGCCGGGATCCGCTCGGCGACGAGCGTGGCGACGGGAAGCTTCTGCACATAGGAATAGCCGAGGTCGCCGGTCAGCGCGCGGCCGAGGAAGCGCAGATACTGTTCGATCACGGGCCGGTCGAGGCCGAGATAGACGCGCAGTTCTTCGCGCGCCGCGCGCGAGGTGTTCTCGGGCACCAGAAGGGTGATCGGGTCGCCGGTCAGATGCGCGACGATGAAGGTCACGAACGAGACCCCGATGACCGTCAGGACCGCCTGTCCCACCCGCTTCCAGAAATAGGACCGCATCGTTCCTCGTTCGGATCTGCCAGCGTTGCCGCGAGCCGGGCCCGCCGCGGCGCGGGACCGGAACGCGGGAGCCGGTGGAGGGACGGATCGCCCGCCCCTCCCCGGGCGTCCTACTTGAACTTCACCAGATAGGGCTCGAAGTAGTTGTCGGCGCGGAACTTGTAGTCGACCCGGCTGGACACGCCGTAGTAGTTCGGCAGGCGCCACAGATAGAGCCAGGGCGCATCTTCCCAGATGATCTTCTGCGCCGCCATCTCGATCGGCTTGCGCTTCGCATCATCGAGCGTCGACGCCGCCTGCTTCACCAGCTTGTCGTAGTCCGGGTTGCAGTAGCCGCTCGAATTGTCCACATGGCCACAGGTGAGGATGACGAGTTCGACCGACGGATTGATCAGCGCCGCCCAGCCCTGGAAGTAGATGCCCTTCAGGCTCGCCTTGCCGAGCATGGCGCGGAACTGGCCGAGCTCCACCGCCTCGAGCGTGGTCTTGATGCCGACCTGCTGCAGATAGGCCGCGACGGTCTCGGAGACTTCCTTGCCGCCGGAGAAGCGCGTCGACCACTGTATGGTGAGCGGGAAGCCGTTCGCGAAGCCCGCCTCGGCGAGCAGCTTCTTGGCGAGCGCCGGGTCATAGGCGAGCGGCTTCAGCTCGGGATTGTTGTTGGGCGGATTGACGATGCTGAGAAGTGGCGAGGTCGAGCCGCGCATCAGCGTCTTGATGATGGTCGGCACGTCGACCGCATGGTTGAGCGCCCGGCGGACGCGGGGATCCTTCAGCGCCGGCTGCTCGCCGAGGATGGAGATGCCCATATGCATCTTGCGCAGGCCTTCCACCACGGTCACGCCCGACACGTCGGACTTGGCCCGGTCGGCGCTGTCCGGGGTGAGCCCGACCGCGATGTCGACGCTGCCGGCGCGGAGCTCGTTGACGCGCGAGGAGACTTCGGGGACCGCGCGGAACACGACCTCCTTCACCGGCGGCGCGCCGCCCCAGTAGTCCGGATTGGCGGCGAGCGTCACCCGGTCGCCCTTGCGCCATTCCGCGAGCGTGTAGGGGCCCGAACCGACCGGCTTCACGCCGACCTCCTCGGGCTTCGTCTCGGTGATGTATTTCGGCGCGGCGATGAACGCTTCCGCCAGCCAGTAGAGCATGTTGATGGTCGGTTCCTTGGTGGTCAGCTCGATCGTGTAGTCGTCGACCACCTTGACGTCCGTGAGCCCGGTCTGCTCGTGCAGCTGCTGCACGGCGTTGTAGGGCGCCTTGCCCATGCGCTCGATGTTGATGCGCACGGCTTCCGCGTTGAACGGCTCGCCATTGGTGAACTTGACGTTCTGCCGGAGCTTGAAGCGCCAGGTCAGGTCGTTCACCCGCTCCCACGACACGGCGAGGCGCGGCACCGCCTCGCCGTCATAGCCGCGGCGGACGAGGCTGTCGAAGATCGACCAGATCACGCTGCCGGTCGGGTGGTTGCTGTCGAGCAGATGCGGGTCGAGGCTGGTGATGTCCTCCGAGGAGGCGACGACCAGCGGCTTCGCCTGCGCCCACGCGCCGGTCGCCGGGATCGTCAGCGCGCCCGCCCCGGCCGCGAATGCGGCGAGGCCGGCGAAGAGCATGCGTCTCGTCCAACTGAACCTTGCTGGCATGGTCACCTCCTGATGGCACGGACTTCGGCGCCTTCGGCGCGGAGCGGATAGGTCGGGGGAAACAACTGGGCCGGGTCGCGCGCGAGGCTGTCGCGCTCGCGGTAGGCCGCGGTCAGGCGTTCGAACAGCGCGGCGACGCGGGGCGCCGCGGCTGCCTCGTCGAAGCCGAGAACACGACCGTCCGCGACGACACGGCGCCCGGCGACGAACACGTCGCGCACGCGCCGGCCGGTCGGCGCCAGAAAGAGCGCCTGGATCGGGTCATGCAGCGGGAGAACCGCCGGATCCGCGAGGTCGAACACGGCGATGTCGGCCTGCGCGCCCGGTGACAGGCGCCCGAGATCCGGGCGACCGAGCGCGTCGGCTCCGCCGAGCGTGGCGGCGTTGAGGTAGTCGGCCGGGCTCGTGGCCGGGTCGAGCATGCGGCCGGTGATCAGGCCGGCCTGCAGGTTCATCAGCATGTCGGGCGGCGCGGTGTCGGTGCCCATGCCGATGCGGGCGCCGCGCGCGCGGAAATCGCGGAAGGTGTGGAGCGCCCGCCCGGAGCGGCCGATCACGAGCGGGCAATGCACCACCACGGCGCCCGAATCCGCGAGCCGGGCGCGGTCCTCGTCCGCCAGCGCCGGGTCCTCGTCCGGGCCGCCGAGCACGACCGCGTGCGGCAGGAGCGCCGCGGGGCCGAGCACGCCGAGCGCGTCGAGATGGCCGATGGAGGTGCGGCCGGTGGTGCGCCACACGACCTCGGCCTCGCGCTTCGACTGGCAGGAGTGCAGCCGGAACGGACGGCCGAGATCGCGCGCCGCGGCGGCAGCACGCGCGATCAGCGCCGGCGCGCAGGTCTCGATCGTGGAGGGCACGATGAGCGCGCGGATCAGGTCGCCGCCGCGCCCGTCCCAGGCGCGGGCGAAGCCGAGCGCGCCGTCGAGGCCGGCCTCCCCGCGCGCCGCGTCCTCGAGCTGGCCGAACGAGCCGTCCGGCTCGATCACGTTGACGGCGGAGCGGAAGCTCGGGCCGAGATAGAGCCGGATCCCGAGCGCGAGCCCGGCCTCGGCGATGGCGGCGAATTCTTCGGCGTCCTCCGCCCAGGCGCGCGCCAGGAGCGAGGTGACCGGCAGTGCCGTGGTGATGCCGTTCCTGAGGCACTGGGCGAGCGCGAAGGTCGCGCCGAACACGCGGTCGTCGCGGTCGAGCACCTCGCGGGCGCGCTCCGCATAGGCCCGGCTCCAGGTGAGGCCCGGGCGGGTCTCCGGCGGGATCGAGAACGAGAGGATGGTCGTGTCGATGTCGCCGAGCGCGTTGAGATCGACGAAGCCGGGCGCGATGAGGCAGCCGGGATAGTCGTGCAAGGCGTCGACCGGGCCGTCGAAGCCGGCGCCCACATGCAGCACGCGGCCGCCCCCGACGACGACGGTCGCGTCGGCGTCGCAGAGGAGCCTGTGGCCGCCCGCCTCATGGGCGAGAACCCACTGTGCCGTCAGCCGCGTCGGCATGAGGACCGCTTTCCTTTGTGCATGACGGCAAGGTTAGGGGCAGTTTCGCGTCCGGCGCAACGGTTTTCTTCCTTGATAAAGTTTCCGAAAGCAATCGAAAGAACGTGCTTTTGCTTTGGCGATCGAAGACCCGTGCCTGCTGGCGCCGATACGCGCCGGAAAACCGCACTCCTGCCTGAAAAGACGGCAAGAGCGATCGCCCGGGCGCGATCGCTGCCCGCAATCGGGGCATCCGCCCAAGGTTTCGTTTCGACAGGAAAACTTGTGAAAGCTTTCGATACCGGTCAGGCCAGGATCACCTCCAGCCCGGCCTGGCGCAGTTCCTTGACCACCTCCTGCGGCGCGGCGGTGTCGGTGATGATGGCGTCGGCCTCGGCGATGTCGGCGATGCGGGCGGTCGCGACCTGGCTGAGCTTGCCGCTGTCGGCGACGAACACGATGCGCCGCGCCGAGCGGATCATGCTCTTCTTGATCTCCGCCTCGTCCCAGTTGCCGTTGGTGAAGCCGCGCTGCAGGTCGATGCCCGAACAACTCATGAAGGCGAGGTCGGCGTTGACCTCGCGCAGGAGGAGCTGGCCGAACGGCGAGACGAGGCTGTCGAGGCTCGGCAGCAGCGTGCCGCCGGTGAGCATGACGGTGACGCCCGGATGCCGCTTCAGCTCCTGCGCGATGGCGAGCGAGTTGGTCACCACCGCGATGTTGCGCAAGGTGGTCGGCAGCGCCCGGGCGATCGCCGCCGTGGTCGAGCCGGTGTCCATGATGATCGTCTCGCTGTTGCGCACCATCCGGGCCGCGACCGCCGCGATGCGCTCCTTCTCCTCGCTGCGCGTCTCCATCGCGGCTTCCAGCGGCCGCTGGTAGCGGCTCGGCCGGAGCGCGATGGCGCCGCCGCGGATGCGCCGGAGCGCCTGCTCGCGTTCCAGTTGTTCGAAATCGGCGCGGACGGTGACGGTCGAGACGTTGAGCGACCGTGCGATGTCGCTGGTCGTGACGCGGCCGAGACTGCGAAGGGATTCCAGGATGAGCTTCTGCCGCTCATTGGCCTTGATGGAGGTCATTGCCTGAACCGCGCGAGGACATCACGGCCAAGATGCCTTTCCGGTCTTGTCTTGTCACGCTCGCATGTTCCCTTCAAAACCGGACGTCTCGACAATACGAAAGGGCGGCCGGGGCGTTCACGGCGGGAGGTGGGGATGCGCGATCTCGTCGGTTACGGGTCGAGGCGGCCGGACATGGCCTGGCCGAACGGGGCGCGGCTCGCCGTCTCGGTGGTGGTCAATTTCGAGGAGGGCTCCGAGCTGCAGGTCGGCGACGGCGATCCCGTCTCCGAGCGCCTCGGCGAGGTGGTCAGCGTGGTCGCGCCGGGAACGCGCGACATCGGCCAGGAACAGATCTTCGCCTATGGGATGCGGGCCGGCCTCTGGCGCCTGCTCGACGGGCTCCGCGCCCGCGCCGTGCCGGCGACCTTCTTCGTGTGCGGCCGCTCGGCGGAACGCGTGCCAGCGCTCCTCGCGGAGGTCGCCGCGCAGGGGCACGAGACGGCGGTGCACGGCTGGCTCTGGCGCCCGCACGCCGACTATCCCGACGAGGCCACGGAGGCGGCCGACATCGACCGCTGTTTAAGGGTCATCCGCGACGCGACCGGCCGCGCGCCGGTCGGCTTCTTCTGCCGCGGCAGCGAAAGCGGGGCGACGCGCCGGCTCCTCGCGGAACGCGGCTTCCGCTACACGTCGAACGGCTTCGACGACGACCTGCCCTACTGGGACACGAGCGGCGCGACGCCGCTCCTCGTCGTGCCCTACGCGCTCGACACGAACGACATGAAGTTCTTCCATCCGAACGGCTTCGTCCGCGCCGGCGAGATGGTCGACTATGTGGGCGACGCGCTCGCCACCCTGCTCGCCGAGGCGCGCCGGGGACGCCCCGCGCTCCTCAACATCGGCTTCCATCTGCGCATCGCCGGCAGGCCCGGCCGCTACCCGGCCTTCGCCGGCATCCTCGATCTCCTCGGCCGGCATCGCGACGAACTGTGGATCGCCCGCCGCGACGCCATCGCGGCGGCCTTCGCGGCGGCGGTCCCTCCGCGCTGACGCGGCGTGGTCCGACGCGGGGCGGCGGCCCGGCGGATCGATCGCGCCGCCCTGCCCCGAACTCGCCCGTGGTCGGTTGAGTTGCCGGCGATCAATCGCGCAGCAGGGTCCGCTTCTTGAAGTCAAGCTACGCCATCGGCGACCGTGCCCATGAATGAGGCAAGCTTTGCCGAAATCGAGCCCACTCGAGATGACGCAACGTCGCCTTCTCATCTCGCCTCGCCTTGGGCATGACGTGCGGCGGGATTGAAAATTATTGTCCGTTTCGAACCGGACAGCCCTTTTCACGCTCCCGTCAAACTGTTTCGCTCTAGTCGCCAGTGTCGATGCGTCCGGCTCGCCGGGCACGCAATCGGCGCGGTGCCGCCGGCGAACCTTTCCCCGCCGCGCCGGACCCGACCGCAACCCGAGCAAGGCAAGGACCCGAGACCCATGAGCACAGGCTTCGTGACGACCAAGGACGGGGTGGAGATCTTCTACAAGGACTGGGGTCCGAAGGACGCCCGGCCGATCGTGTTCCATCACGGCTGGCCGCTCTCGTCGGACGACTGGGACACCCAGATCCTGTTCTTCCTGTCGCACGGCTACCGGGTCGTCGCCCATGACCGGCGCGGCCACGGGCGCTCGACCCAGGTCGACAGCGGCCACGACATGGACCACTACGCCGCCGACGCCTCGGCGGTCGCCGAGCATCTCGACCTCAGAAACAGTGTCCATGTCGGCCATTCGACCGGCGGCGGCGAGGTCGCCCGCTATGTCGCCCGGCACGGCGAGCCGCAGGGCCGCGTCGCCAAGGCGGTGCTGGTCAGCGCCGTGCCGCCGATCATGCTGAAGACCGAGCGCTATCCGGGCGGCCTCCCGATCGAGGTGTTCGACGGGCTGCGCCAGGCGCTCGCCGCCAACCGCGCCCAGTTCTTCATGGACCTGCCCTCCGGCCCGTTCTACGGCTTCAACCGGCCGGGCGCGAAGGCCGACCAGGGCGTCGTGATGAACTGGTGGCGGCAGGGCATGATGGGCGGCGCCAAGGCCCACTACGACGGCATCAAGGCCTTCTCCGAGACCGACCAGACCGACGACCTCAAGGCGATCTCCGTTCCGACACTCGTGCTGCACGGCGACGACGACCAGATCGTGCCGATCGCCGCCTCGGCAGAGCAATCGATCAAGCTCCTGAGCCAAGGCACGCTCAAGGTCTATCCGGGCTTCTCGCACGGCATGCTGACGGTCAACGCCGAGACACTCAACGCCGACCTGCTCGCCTTCGCCAAGGGCTGAGCGGAGTCTCGACGGGTCTGGCCGGCGGGCGGCGCACGAGACCCCTCCCGCAACATCATCGAAGCGACGGCGGTCGACCCGCCGCCGCGCGGGCGCCCGCCGCGTCCGCCGCCGCGCCGTTCGGGCTCGATCCACCAGATCCGGCGCTACGTGAAGTACGGCCATTGCGCCGGGCCGGCCGGACGCTGACGGGCTGTCGCCCCGCTGACCGGAGAGGCGGCTCGACATCCGTCCTGCGGTCTGCCTCAATGCGGGCCTTGGCAGGGAGGGCCGGCGGGGGCGATGATCGCGGCGCGGATCGAGCTCAGGCACCTCGCCCATTTCGTGGCGGCCTGCCAGAATCCGACCATCTCGGACGCCGCCCGCGAGCTCGACATCGCCCCGTCCGCGCTGAGCAGCGGCCTGCGCGCGCTCGAGCAGGAACTCCAGCTGAAGCTGTTCCTGCGCCGCGGCGGGCATATCTCTCCGCTTCCGGCCGCGTTCTGGCTGTTCGAACGGGCGCTCGAGACGCTCCACGCCGAGGAGACCCTGCGCCAGCTGTTCCGGCGCAAGGCCTTCGCGCCCGCCCGCCTCACGGTCCGGCTCGATCTGAGCCTCACCATCGGCCGCGTCTCCAAGGCGATCAACCGCGCCATCGCCGACATGGCCGAGTGGGATCCGGGCGCCGTGGTGGAGCCCCGCTTCGTGCGCCGCGGCGAGGCGCCCGCCCCGCCCGAGGCGACAAAGTGCGCGGCGGAGGCTGGCGAGACGCGAATCGACATCGGCTACTGCCCGCCTTCCGGCGAGCCCGGCGCGGGCATGGAGCCGTTCCATGACGACGCCTGGTTCTCCGTCGGCCTCGCCGACCGGCCGAGCCGCGACGACGGATCGTCCGTGCCGCTGATGCTGCCGGACATGCGGCCGATCCTCCTCGACGACATCCGCCGCCACGCCCTCGTGCACGGCTTCGCGGAGCGGCTGAAGCCGGTCGACGGCGAGCCGGCCGACCTCGCCCGCCTCCTCGCCGCCTATCCGCAGGCCCGCTTCCTCATGCCCGGCAGCATGATCGCCGAGCGGCTCGGGCTCGTCCGCCTGCACGCGGAGCCGCTCGATCCCCCGCTCGTCAGCCGCATCGGCGCCCGCGTCAGTGGCCCTGACGCCGCGCGGGCCCGGCGCTTCGTCGCCCTCCTCCGCGCGAGGCTCGAGGGCGAGGAGGCCAACACCGTGTTCGCCCCCCGCCTCACCGCCCGGCAGATCCATTACTTCAACCTCGTGCAGCGCTGCGGCGGCATCTCGGCGGCGGCGCGGGTCGCCAATGTCACCCAGCCCTCGATCTCCTCGCAGATCCACAAGATGGAGGAGGCGCTGGTGGAACCGCTGTTCGTGCGCCACCGCGACGGCGTCGCGCCGACGCCCGACGGCCACCACCTCTATCGCCTCACCCTCACGCTGGAGGAGAGCCTCGACCGCATCGGCAAGGCCTCGCGCGACATCGCGGCGCACCAGCAGTCCATCATCGCGATCGGCACGCTGCCGAGTTCGGGCCACGACAGCGCCATGACGGACAAGATCGCCGAGGCGCTGACCCTGGTCCGGGCGAGCCATCCGGCCTCGCTCCTCCGGGTCGTGGAGGCGACCAACGCGGTGCTGCACGAGCGCGTGCGTGCCGGCGACCTCAACCTCGCGGTCGTCGGCGCCGTGCTGCCGCCGATCGCCCGCATCCCGCTCGGCCGGGCCGAACGGCTCTCGGTCGTCGCCCACCCCGCGCTGGGGCTCGGCGGGCGCGCGGAAATCTCGCTCGAAGAGGCGGTCCGGCTGCCGCTGGTGCTCGGCGCGCGCCATCTCAGCATCCACCAGGCCTTCGTGGCGGCGGCCGAGGCGCGGCACTTGGGCGTCGAGCCCGTGATGGAGGCGAGTTCCCTGCCGCTCGCCATCGCCATGGTCCGCCGCGCGAGGATCGCGACCGTGCTGCCGCTCTCCTCCGTCCGGCAGGACCTCCGCGCGGGCCGGCTCACCGCGACGCCGCTCGCCGACGACGTGGCGGCGGGCAAGATCGCCGTCATCTTCTCGCCCGAGCGCGAACTTTCGGAAGCCGAGCGCGCCGTGATCCAGGCGCTCACCGCCGCCTTCGCCGAGGCCGACCCTGCGCGGTGAGGAACCGCCTGCGGTTTCCCCTATCCCCGCCTTCAGCATTTCCGATCTACCCAGGCCTCCGCGTGTCCCGGATAGTCTGGCGGTCCCGTTCCCGCTCCGACGGCGTCCCGCCGCCCGCGCGAAACGGTCGCCAGGAGATCCTTCGATGCGGCAAGCGGGCGGCACGGACCAATCCTGCCGGACCATGCTGGCGGACCTCGACCGGCGCGGCGAATTGATCGTCGTCGCCGAGGAGGTGGACAAGCGCTTCGACGTGTCGGCGCTGCTCTCGCTGGTCGACGCCAAGGCCGCGGTACGCTTCGACCGGATCAGTGGCCACGCCATGCCGGTGTTCGGCAACATTCTATCGAGCCGCGAACGGATCGGCATGGCGCTCGGCGTGCCGAAGGAGAAGATCCAGCAACAGCTGCTCGCCGCGATCGCCCGGCCGGTCGCGCCCGTCTTCGTCGACGCCGCCCCGGTCCAGGAGGTCGCGGTGACCGAGGGCATCCTCGACCGCCTGCCGGTGCCGACCTTCTTCACCGAGGAGACCGGCCCCTACATCACTGCCGGCCTGATCGTCGCGCGCGATCCCGAGACCGGCCTCGGCAACGCCTCCTATGCGCGGCTGAAGATCACCGGCCCGAACGAGGCGATGATCGGCATCGCGCCGAACCACCATCTCGGCATCATTTCGCGGAAGGCCGCGGCGCGCGGCGAGGCCTTGCCCTTCGCGGTCGTGCTCGGCGCCCATCCGGCGATCCAGCTCGCCGCCTGCCTCTATCTCGGCCTCGGCGACGACGAGATGCATTGCGCGGGCGCGCTCCTCGGCGAACCGGTGCGGCTCGTCCGCTGCCGGACGAGCGACCTCGCGGTGCCGGCCGAGGCGGAGATCGTGCTCGAGGGCCATATCCACGGCACCGAGCCGATCGTCGAAGGCCTCGTCTCCGAATATCACGGCATGTACGAGAACTACGGCTCCGGCGTCCGCGCGAGCTTCGCCTGCATGACGCACCGGCGCGACGCCATGCTGCAGGTGATCGAGCCCGGCTACCACCGGGAGCATCTCTATCTCGGCGCCGTGCCGATCGCCGCGGGCCTGCGCGCCGCGATCTCCCGCTCGATCCTCAATGTGGGCGAGGTGGCGGTCACCATGGCGGGCGCCGGCCGCACCGACGTCGTTGTCCAGATCGACACGCCGCGGCCGGGCCAGGCGCGCCGGGCCATGGCGATCTGCTGGGGCGCGGTCAGCATCGTCAAGAACGTCACCGTCGTGGACGCCGATGTCGACCCCTGGGACGTGGCCGCGGTCGAGCGCGCAAAACTCTCCCGCATGCGCGCCGACCGCGACATCCTGATCGTGCCGGGCCTCCCCGCCGACCGCTCCGAGCCGCAGGAGGACGGCAGCGTCATCGCCAAGGTCGGCTACGACGCCACCTGCCGGGCGGGCGACCGCAAGGAAGGCTTCGCGAAAGCCGAGCCGCCGGCGGAGGCCTATGAGCGGATGCGCGCCGTGCTCAAGCGGATCCGGCCGGAGTTCGCCCCGTGATCCGGCTGATCGTCGCCATCACCGGCGCCTCGGGCACGATCTACGGGATCCGGGCACTCGAAATGCTGCGCGAGCTCGGCGGCGTCGAGACCCATTTCGTCGTCTCGCCCGCGGCGCTGCGCACGGCGGCCTCGGAGCAATGCGGGCGGAGCCCGGACGAGATCCGCGCCCTTGCGACGCATGTCTACAGCCACAAGGACATCGGCGCCTCGATCGCCTCGGGCTCGTTCCGCTCAGACGGCATGCTGGTCGCGCCCTGCTCGATCAAGACCCTGAGCGGCATCGCCCATTGCTACGCCGACGATCTCGTCGTGCGCGCCGCCGACGTGTGCCTCAAGGAGCGCCGCCGGCTCGTCCTGATGGTGCGCGAGACGCCGCTCCATGCCGGGCACATCGCCCTCATGGACCAGGCGACGCGCAGCGGCGCGGTGATCATGCCGCCGGTTCCCGCCTTCTACACCCTGCCGAAGACGATCGACGAGCTGGTCGACCAGACGGTCGGCCGCGCGCTCGACCAGTTCGGCATCCATCACCCCGTCGTGCGCCGCTGGACCGAGCCTGCCGACAGCTGAGCCCAGCGCCGGCGAGGAACGACCGAGCGTCCGCGGTTCGGGCGCATGGAAGAGCCGACGAGCCGCAACAGCCCCGCACGGGGCTCGTCAAGGGAGACAGGGCCGATGTCACGCAGAGTTCGCCGACCAAAACTCAGCCGCCTCATCCTCGGCGCCGCGGCCGCGCTCGCCCTGACCGGCGCCGCGCTCCTCGCTCCCGCGCCCGCCCGCGCGCAAGGCCCGGCGCCGGTCAGCGGCGGCACCATGACGATCATCAACGGGTCGGACATCAACAGCTGGGACCCGGCCATCACCGCCGGCACATTCCCGGGCGGCCCGATGGACGTGCTCGACAGTGTCTACGGCTTCATCGTCTACATCAACACCGACGGCAAAGTGGTTGGCGGCATGGCGGAAAGCCTGACCAGCACCGACGCCGTCACCTGGACCCTGAAGCTGCGCAAGGGCGTCACCTTCACGGACGGCACGCCCTATGACGCGGAAGCCGTGAAGTTCAACTGGGAGCGCGCGGCGAACCCCGACACGCTGGCGCCGACGCGCGGCTGGATCGCCACCTGGAAGGACGGCATCACGGTCGTCGACCCGCTCACCCTCACCATCAAGCTGCCGGCGCCGAACGCCAACTTCGCCGCGCAGGTCGCCGAGCTCGCCCCCTTCATCGCCTCGCCGGCCGCGCTCAAGGCGGCGAAGCAGAAGACCGACATCAAGCCGGTCGGCGCCGGCGCCTATACGCTGACGAGCTGGAACCAGGGTATCGGCATGACCATGACGCGCAATCCCGGCTACTGGGATCAGCCGCGCCCCTATCTCGAGACGCTGAAATTCGCCGTCATCCCCGAGACCAACGCCCGCATCGCCACCGTCGTGCAGGGCGGCGCCACCATGATGGCGGGCTATCTCTACCAGTTCGGCAACAACGCCACCGCGCCCGGCGTCGCCACGCACAAGATCCCGATGCGCGGCATCTACCGGGCCTATTTCAACCAGGTGAAGGGTCCCTTCACCGACGTCCGTGCCCGCGAGGCCTTCTACAGCGCGATCGACCGCGCCCGGCTGATGAACGCCTATACCCAGACGGCCGGCTATGTGCCGCCGGTCAATTTCTTCGGCACGGCCTCGCCCTATTTCGACGCGACCGACAAGCTCCCCGGCTACGACCCGAAGAAGGCGCAAGCGCTGTTCGACGCGCTGAAGGCGGAGGGCAAGCCCTTCGACATCAAGGTCGTCACCTACACCAACTCGGACCTGAAGCGCCTCGCCGCCTATGTGCAGCAGGTGCTCACCGCCTATGACGGCGTGAAGGTCACGCTGGTCGAGGTCGACCAGGCGAACCTCAATCCGCGCTGCAAGGTGCAGCTCGACTTCGACATCTGCTTCGAGGGCGGCGTCGTCGTCTCGAACGGCCCGGAACCGCTGATCTCGAACCTCCTCAGCTCGACCGGCAGCTTCAACTGGGGCCAGTACAAGAACCCGGCCATGGACGCGGCGCTCGCCGAGGCGAACTCGACGGTCGATCCGGCCGGCATCAAGGCGGCCTACGCCAAGGTGCAGAAGCTCTTCGCGACCGAGATGCCGCTTTACATCTTCGGCGAGGAGACCCGCTTCCTGCTCATCCGCAACAACACGGCGGGCATCGTGCCCTCGAACGGCGGCATCCTGCAGAAGCAGTTCCTGTTCGTCTGCCCGGACGCCTGCGCGAAGTGACGAGTGCCCCGGCGGCCGCCCGCGCCCGGGCCGCCGCCGGCCTTCCCCTCCGCGCCCGGCGGAGACCGGACCATGCGGGCCGCGGCACCGAAAGGTTGAAACCATGCTCGACAGACGGCAGAAGACGACCTTCCGCGAGGTGGTCTCGCAGGGCCAGGTGTTCACCCCTTGCGTGTGGGACTGCTACTCGGCCAAGGCGGCGGAGATGGCGGGGTTCAAGGCGATCCTTCTCTCCGGCGCCTCGCTCGGCTTCTCCATGTCGGGCGTGCCCGATCTCGGCCTGCACAACCAGGAGGAGCTCGTCTGGGCGACCGACCGGATCGCCGACTATTCGCCCCTGCCGCTGGTGATCGACGCCGACGACGGCTTCGGCGACGTGGTGCAGGCCTACCGCACCTGCCGCCGCCTCGCCAAGGCGGGCGCCGCGGCGATCCTCATCGAGGACACGCCGAACGAGCGCGGCTTCGCCCGCTTCGGCCGCGCCATGGAGGCGGCGACGCTCGCCGGCCGGGTCGACGGCAACGTGCCGCACGAGGTGGTGCCGCAGGACCTCTGGCTCGCCAAGATCAAGGCGTCGATCGAGGCCTGCGCGGGCACCGACTGCGTGGTGATCGCGCGCACGGAATCGAAGCTCGAAAAGGGCCTCGACGATGCCATCGAGCGCTGCGTCCGCGCCGAGGCGCTCGGCGCGGAGATGACCTATGTGCACGGGCTGCGCACGCTCGACGAATGCAAGAAGGTGGCGGCGGCGCTGCCGGGCTGGAAGATGTTCGGCGACGTGGCGACCGTGAACGGCGTGCCCTTCGTCGAGCTCGACGACATCGCGGCGCTCGGCTTCAACCTCGTCACCATGCACTATCTCGAGAAGGGCTCGATGTACGGCATGATGGACTATGGCCGCCGCGTCTTCGCCGACCGCAGCACGCGCTACGCCGACGAGCACACGATGGGCGGCCTCAGCAAGGCGGAGCAGCGCGCGGCGCTGGAGCGCGACCGCGGCTGGCTCGACGCCGAGGACGAGTGGAAAAAGCTCTGACGCGTCGCGGCGCCGGGCGGACGCGATCGGGCGGGACCGACGAGGGGAAGGAGGCGGGCGAGTGATGAGCAGGACCGGCGTCTCCTACCTCGCCGCCGTCGCCAAGCGGCTCCTCGCCGGCATCCCGGTGTTCCTGCTCGTGACCTTCCTCGCCACCGCGCTGTCGGACCTGACGCCCGGCTCGGCCGCGCAGCTGATCCTCGGCGAGAACGCGACGCCCGAGCAGATCGCAAAGCTCAACGCCGAATACGGCTACGACCTGCCGGTGATCCAGCGCTACTGGAACTGGCTCGAACGGCTGCTGCACGGCGACCTCGGCCTCACCCTCTACAGCCGGCAGTCGGTCGCCGGCCTCCTGGTCGACCGCGCCGCCGTCACCTTCGAGATCGCCTTCCTGGCCATGGGCGTGTCGCTCCTCGCCGGGGTGCCGCTCGCCATGCTGACGGCGAGCCGGCCCGGCGGCGCGCTCGACACCGTGCTCCGGGCGGTCTCCTCCGTGATGCTGTCCGTGCCGACCTTCGTGCTCGTCGTGCTGTTCGGCTTCGTCTTCGCGATCGTGCTGCGCTGGCTGCCGGCGACCGGATGGGTGCCCTTCTCGGAGGACCCGATCGGCAATCTGCGCACGGTCGCGCTTCCCGTTCTCTGCCTCAGCGTGCACCAGGCCGCCTCCTTCTACCGGATCAGCCGGAGCGAATTCGTCGCGGTGCTGCAGGAGGACTATGTGGTCGTCGCCCGCGCCAAGGGCCTGCCGACCGGCTACATCCTCCTCCGCCACGTGCTCCGCCCGGCCCTGCCGCAGGTGCTGACGGTCATGGGCCTCTCCATGACCTATCTGCTCGGCGGCTCCTTCATCGTGGAGAGCTACTTCGCCGTCCCCGGCATCGGCTGGACGGTCCTGAGCGCGGTGACGAGCCACGATCTCCCCGTCATGCAGGCGATCCTCTCGCTGACCGTCGTCATCTTCGTCGTGATCTTCATCCTGGTCGATCTCGGCTATGCCCTCGTCGATCCGCGGGTCGAGGTGTCATGACGGCGCCGGCGCCCTTTCCCGGCGGCTCCGCGCCGCTCGGGTCCCCGGTCTCCGACCTCGTCGCCGGCGCGCTGCCACGCACGGCGCGGCTCGCCCTGCCGCGGCTGAAACCATTCGAATGGTTCGCCTTCGGCTTTCTGGTGCTGCTCGCCGTCGCGTGCCTCGGCGTCGACTTCATCCCCGGCCTCGCGCGTCCGAACTTCCCCTATGGCGACTTCTCGCAGGCCCCCGAATGGAGCCTCAACGGCCTCCTCGGCACGGACGCGCTCGGCCGCAGCATCCTGTCGCGCGTGCTGCATGGCGGGCGCACCTCGCTCGCCATCGTGGCGGTGGCAACGAGCATCTCGCTTCTCGCCGGAATGGCCTTCGGCATGATCGCCGGCTTCTATCGCGGCCCGGTCGAGCGGCTCGTCGACCTCTATGCCAACACCATGGCGTCGCTGCCGCCCATCATGGTGATCCTCGCGCTGATCGCGGTCGTCGGCAATTCCGTGCTGACCATGATGCTGGCGCTCGGCATCCTCGACATCGGCATCTATGCCCGCATCGCCAAAGGCGGCGTCATCGCGCAGAACGACCGCGACTATGTGCTCGCAGCGCGCGCCATGGGCGCCTCGGACGGCCGCATCCTGATCCGCGAGATCCTGCCCAACCTGGTGCCGGCGCTGACCGCCATCGTGCCGCCGCTGATGGCCGGGCTCATCATCACGGAAGGCTCGCTGAGCTTCCTCGGCTACGGCATCCCGTCGCCGGCGCCGAGCTGGGGCGGCATGATCGCGAGCTCGACCGATCTCCTGAGCCGCTTCCCGCTGCTCGTGTTCGGACCGATCCTGGCGATCGTGCTCACCGTCTATTCGCTCAACACCGTCGGCGACGTGCTCGCCCGCCGCCTCAACAACCGCCAGAGGTAGCTGTGACGTGACCGCCGCCGCGCCCCTTCTCGACTGCGAGCGCCTCACGTGCGACTTCCCCTCGCCGCGCGGCCCCTTGCGCGTGCTGCATGGGATCGACCTCCGGCTCGCGCCGCGCACCGCGCTCGGCATCGTGGGCGAGTCCGGCGCGGGCAAGTCCATGCTGGTGAAGACGATCATGGGCCTGAACCCGGCGGGCTCGCGGGTCACGGGCCGCATCGCGCTCGACGGCGTCGATCTCGCCGGCCTCGACGAGCCGAGGAAGCGGGCCTATCTCGGCCGCAAGGTCGGCATGGTGTTCCAGAACCCCATGACCTCGCTCAATCCGTTCGTGCGCGTCGGCCGGCAGATCGCGGAGGCGAGCCGCTTCCATCTCGGCCTCGACGCCAGGGCCGCGCGGGCACTCGCGATCGACCTCCTGGACAGCGTCGGCATCCCCGACCCGGCGGCTTGCGTCGGCGACTATCCGCACCAGTTCTCCGGCGGCATGAAGCAGCGCATCATGATCGCGACCGCGCTCGCCTGCCGGCCCGACCTCCTCATCGCCGACGAGGCGACCACCGCGCTCGATGTGACGGTCCAGAAGGACATCCTCGATCTCCTGCAGGTGATCCAGCGCGAGCGGCGCATGTCGATGATCCTCGTCACGCACAATCTCGGCGTCGTCGCCGGGCGCACCGACGAAATCCTCGTCCTCTATGGCGGCCAAGTGGTCGAGCACGGCCCGACCGAGGCGGTGTTCGCTGGGCCGCGCCACCGCTATACTGCCGCCCTCCTCGCCGCCATCCCGCGCATGGACCAGCCGGCGCATACCCGCCTCGCCACCATCCCCGGCCCGCCGCCGGACCTCGCCCGCCAGCCGGCCGGATGCCCCTTCGCGCCGCGCTGCCCCGCCGCGGAGGACCGCTGCCGTGCGGTGATGCCGCCGATGACATGGGGCGCGGACGGCCGGCACGGCTTCGCCTGCCATGTGCCCGTGCCGCTTGCCCCCGACGCCGCGCGGCCGGACGCCGCCCGCCCGCAGGAGGTCGCCCGATGAGCGCTCTCCCCGCCCCGGCCGCCGAGGCGCCGCTCCTCATCGTCGACCGCCTGACCGTGACCTTCGAGCGCGGCAGGGTGAGCTTCAATGCCGTGGAAGACGTCTCCTTCGCGGTCGCGCCCGGCGAGACGCTCGGCCTCGTCGGCGAATCCGGCAGCGGCAAGACGACGATCGGCCGCGCCATCCTGCAGCTGCTGCCGCGCTCCGGCGCCACCGCGTCCGGGTCGGTCCGCTACGGGACCACGGACCTGTCGACCCTCTCCGCCGCCGCCCTGCGGAAGGCGCGCGGCGAGTTGCAGATGATCTTCCAGGACCCGGTCTCCTCGTTCAATCCGCGCCGGCGGGTCGAGGACATCGTCGGCGAGGGGCTGGAGATCCAGGGCGTGCCCAAGGCGGAGCGGCGCGGGCGCATCGACGCGGCGCTCGCCGATGTCGGCATGAGCCGGCCGGCGGTCGAGGGCCGGCGGCCGCACCAGTTCTCCGGCGGGCAGTGCCAGCGCATCGCCATCGCGCGCGCGCTGGCGGTTGGGCCGAAGCTGATCGTCTGCGACGAGCCGGTCGCCTCGCTCGACGTCTCCGTGCAGGCGCAGGTGATCAACCTGCTGCAGGACATCCGCGCGGCGCGGCAGCTCGCGCTTCTCTTCATCTCCCACGACCTCGCCGTGGTCCGGAACGTGAGCGACCGTGTCGCGGTTCTTTACATGGGCCGCATCGTCGAGATCGGCGACGGCGACGTCATTTACGGCCGGCCGGCGCATCCCTATACGCGCATGCTGCTCGACGCCGTGCCGGTTCCCGACGCCGGCCGACGCATCGTCCCGACCGGCCGCGTCGCGAGCGAAATGCCGTCGCGCATCAAGCCGCCCTCTGGCTGCCGCTTCCGCACCCGCTGCCCGCGCGCCGAGGCGCGCTGCGCGGAAGTCCCGCCGGAGCTCCGCCCGATGCCGGGCGGCCAACGCGCCGCCTGCCATTTCCCGCTCGACGCGCCGGCCCCGGCCGCCGCCATGGCCGGAGGCTAGGCCGATGGCCGCCGCGCCCGATCGCTCCTCCGTCCCGCCCACTCCTGCCGCCGGCCGCCGCGCCTTAGCGGCCGCCTCCTGGGACCGCATGGTCGCGCTCTACGGGGTCGCCGGCATCGGCCCGCTCTGCCTCGGCCTGCAGGACCGTTACGGCGCCGACGTGCCCCTCCTCCTCTTTTTGGCGATCGCCGACGAGGCGGGCCACGGCCTCGACGCCGCCGGCGAGCAGGCGGTCGTAGCGGCCGCCGCCGCGTGGCGCCGGGCGAGCGTGACGCCGCTCCGCGCGCTCCGCGTCGCGCTGAAGGACCTCTGCGTCACGCCGGACGAGCTCATGTTCCGCGCGTCGGTCAAGGCCGTCGAACTCGAGGCGGAGCGGCTGCAGGTCGCCCGCATCGCCGCCGCCTTCGTCACCGCCGCCGACGGTACGATCACGGGCGGCGCGGGCGCCGGCGGCCTCGCCGCTCGCCGCCTCGCCGCGCTCGGCGTGCCGGCCCACGAGGCCGACGCCGCGCTCCAGGTCATCCGTGCGGGCTTGGCGTCGCTGCCGCCGCGTGCTTCACCGGACCCGCACGACCCATCGTCCGAACCGCAGAAAGATCCGAGGACATCATGGCCGACTTCGACAGCGTGATCACGGGAACCCTTGTCACCGAAGAGGACGTGGTGCCGAACGGCTACCTCGCCGTCGCCGGCGGCAAGATCGCCGCGATCGGGACAGGCCCCGCGCCCGCCGCCCGCGAACGGTTCGACTATGGGACGAGCCTCGTCCTCCCCGGCGCGATCGACGGGCAGGTGCATTCCCGCTCGCAGGCGAACCAGGAGGACTTCGTCTGGTCGACCCGCTCGGCCGCGGCCGGCGGCGTCACCACCATCGTCGACATGCCCTACGACGCCGGCAGCCTGATCTGCACGCCGGAACTTCTTACCGCCAAGGCCGAGAGCGCCGGCGCCCAGGCGCGCGTCGACTTCGCGCTCTACGCGACGATCCGCCCGTCGGACGGCGTGAAGCACATCGCCGGCCTCGCCGATGCCGGCGCGGCGGCCTTCAAGTTCTCCACCTTCGAGACGCATCCGGACCGGTTTCCGCGTATCTCCACGCCGCTCCTCTACGAGGCCTTCGCGGAAGTGGCGAAGACCGGGCTGATGGCCGGCGTCCACAACGAGAACGACGAATGCGTGCGCGCCTGGTCGAAAGCGGTGAAGGAGAGCGGCGTCACCGACTATCGCGCCCACGGCGCGTCCCGGCCGCCCATCTCCGAGACGCTGGCGATCGCAGAGGTCTACGAGATCGCGGCCGACACCGGCTGCCGCGGCCATATCGTCCACTGCTCGGTCGGGCGCGGCTACGACCTCGCCGCCGCCTACCGGGCGCAGGGCGTGACCGCGACGATCGAGGCCTGCATCCACTATCTCGTGCTGAGCGAGGAAGACGACGTCGCCCGCCTGCTCGGCCGTGCCAAATGCAACCCGCCGATCCGCGCCCGCGCCGAGCGCGAGGCGATCTGGGCGCATCTCGCCGCCGGCAACGTGACGATCGTGTCGACCGACCACGTCTCCTGGAGCCTTGCGACCAAGTCCTCGCCGGTCATGCTGGAGAACGCCTCCGGCATGCCCGGCCTCGAAGTGATGGGCGGCCTCCTCCTCGACGGCCTGACCGAGCGCGGGCTCCCGCTGACCCATGCGGCGAAACTCCTCTCCGGCAACCCGGCGCGCCTCTTCCGCCTCGCCGACCGAAAGGGCGCGCTCGCGATCGGCCTCGACGCCGATGTCGCCGTCTATGCCGAGCGCCCGGCCCCTTACGATCCCGCCGCGAGCGGCCACAACGTGGTGGGCTGGAGCCCCTATGAGGGTCGCGTCATCCGCCACCGCGCCGTGGCCACATTCCAGCGCGGCAATCTCGTCTTCGACGGCAAGGACGTGCTCGCCGAGCCGGGCGCCGGCCGGTTCCTGAAGCCCGACCGCGCCCTCTCCGTCCCCGCCGCGCCGGGACGCGCCGCATGACCGCCGCGGCCGACACCGCGCCGCTCCGCATCGACCGCGCCGCCTTCGCGGCCGACATCGAGGCGCTCGCGGCGATCACCGAGCCGGACCGGCCGTGGACGCGGCGGTCCTTCTCGCCGCGCTTCCTCGAAGGCCGAGCCTTCCTGGCGCGCCGGTTCGAGGCGGCCGGGCTCGACGTCCGCATCGACACCGCCGGCAACCTGATCGGCCGCTGGGCGTCGGAGCACCCGGCGGCGCCCGTGCTGATGACCGGCTCGCACAGCGACACGGTGCCCGACGGCGGCCGCTTCGACGGGCCCGCCGGCGTCCTCGCCGGCCTCGCGGCGATCCGCGCGCTCCGCGCCGCCGGATATCTTCCGCGCCACACGCTCGAACTCGTCGACTTCCTCGCCGAGGAGCCGAGCGAATGGGGCGTCTCCTGCGTGGGCAGCCGCGGCATGGTGGGCGCGCTCGGCCCCAGGGAACTCGCCATGACCGGCCCCGGCGGGGAGACGCTCGCCGCCGCGATCGACCGGGTCGGCGGGTCCGCCGCCCGCCTCGCCGAGGCGTGCCGGAGCGACGTCGCCGGCTATGTCGAACTGCACATCGAGCAGGGTCCCGTGCTCGAGCGGGAGCGGATCCCGATCGGCATCGTCTCGGCGATCGTCGGGATCGGCCGCGTCCGCGTCCGTTTCGAGGGCGCGGCCGGCCATGCCGGGACTGTTCCGATGGCCGGGCGCCAGGATGCCGGGCTCGCGCTCGCCCGCTTCGCGCTCGACGTCCGCGACGCCGCCCGCGCGGTCACGGGCGAAGGCCACTTCAACGCCACGATCGGCGTCATGCGGATCGAGCCGGGCGGCGCCAACGTGATCCCGGGCGCGGCGGAGGCGCTCGTCGACATCCGGGCCGAACAGGACGCGGCGATGGCCCGCTTCATCGAGGCGCTGCCGGCGATCGCCGGACGCGCGGCGGCTTCGGAGAACTGCCGCGTCCGGTCGGTCGACACGGTGAGCCGCACGACCTCGGCCCATTGCGACGCGGCGCTTCAGGCCGGGATCGCCGCGGCGGCGGCAAGCCTCGGCCTCGCGTCGCGCCCGCTCGCCTCGGGCGCCGGCCACGACGCCGCCTTTATGGCCCGCATCGCGCCCTCCGCCATGCTGTTCGTGCCGTCGAAGGACGGCAAGAGCCACTGCCCGGAGGAATGGACCGACCCGGACGCGCTGGCCGACGGCGCCGACACGCTTTTGAACACGCTCCTCCGCCGCGACGGCGCGGCCCCGGCGCGCTGATCTTTGACGCACCGGATCGGCCGCGCTCCGGCCGTCCCCATCCCCCGCGAGGACCAACCCCATGCAAACCATCCGTCTCGACGGCGACAGCCTCACGATCGACGACGTCGTCGCCATCGCCCGCCACGGCGCCAAGGTCTCGGTCGGCGACGCGGCGCGCGCCGAGATCGTCCGCGTGCGCGCCTATATCGAGGAGAACTGGCTGACCGAGAACGCGCCGCCGACCTACGGCTTCAACACCGGCGTCGGCAAGCTCAAGGACTATGCGATCAGCCAGGCCGACAACGAGGCGTTCCAGAAGAACATCGTGCTCTCCCATTGCTCGGGCGTCGGCGAGCCCGCCTCGGAGGAGATCGTGCGCGCCATGATGGCGGTGCGCGTCAACGCCTTCTGCCTCGGCGTCTCGGGCCTGCGCATGGAGGTGATCGACCGGCTGGTCGAGATGCTGAACCGCGGCGTGCATCCGGTCGTGCCGATCCAGGGCTCGGTCGGCGCCTCGGGCGACCTCGCGCCGCTCGCCCACATGGTCTCGGTGCTGATCGGCTACGAGGAGGCCGAGGCGATCGTCGAGGGCGTCCGGATGACGGCGCCGGCCGCGCTCGAAAAGGCCGGCATCGCGCCGGTCGCCTTTGCCCTCCAGGCCAAGGACTGCCTCGCCCTCATCAACGGCAACAGCCTCTCCGCCGCCATGGCGGCGCTCAACCTCCACGATGCCGAGCGGCTGATGAAGATCGCCGACACGGCCGGTGCGCTGAGCCTCGAGGCGATCCGCGGCGAGCAGGCGGCGTTCGACCCGCGCATCCAGGCGGTCCGCAAGCAGCCCGGCCAGATCGCGACCGCCGAGAATGTCCGGCGCATCACCGCCGGCAGCCGGCGCACCACCAAGGCGGCCCGCGCGGTGCATCTCGCCGACGACATCCTGCATCCTACCCATACGGCGCGCGTGCAGGACCAGTATTCCTTCCGCTGCCTGCCGCAGGTGCACGGCAGCTGCCGCGACCAGCTCGACCACTGCAAGGCGATCGTCACGCGCGAGCTGAACGCGGCGACCGACAACCCGCTCGTCTTCTGGAACGAGCTCGGCGCGCTAGAATTCCTGTCCGGCGGCAACTTCCACTGCGAGCCGGTGACCTTCGCCATGGACATCCTGACCATGGCGCTGGTGGAGATCGGCAACATCTCCGAGCGCCGCCTCTTCGCGCTCTGCGACACGACGCTCAACTACGGCCTGCCGCCGAACCTCGCGGGCAAGCCGATCGGCCTCAACTACGGCTACGGCATCATCTCCACCTCGGCCGCCGCGGTCGCCTCGGAGAACAAGACGCTCGCCTTCCCGGCGGTCGCCGACACGATCCCGACCAAGAGCAGCCAGGAGGACCACGTGTCGATGGCGCCATGGGCCTGCCGCAAGGCGCGCCAGGTGATCGACAACATGCCCAAGATCCTGGGCGTCGAATGCCTTCTCGCCGCGCGCGCCATCTATCTGACGGAGCCGGCGCTCGGCGAGTTCCGGCTCGGCACCGGCAGCCAGGCCGTCTATGATGCGCTGCGCGCGCGGATCCCGTTCACGCAGGGTGACAGCTACATGCAGAAGCAGATCATCCCCGCGCTCGACGCGGTCCGCAGCGGCGCCGTCCTCGACGCGGTGGAGCGCAGCGTAGGCCCGCTCAACTAGCCGCCGTCCGCACCACTGAGGAGAACCTCCCCATGCTCGGCTCGCTCTCGATGCCGCCGCCCGACAAGATCCTCTCCCTCATGGCGCTGTTCCGCGAGGATCCGCGTCCGGGCAAGATCGATCTCGGCGTCGGGGTCTATCGCGACGCGACGGGCGTGACGCCGGTGCTCGACACCGTCAAGGAGGCGGAGCGCCGCCTGCACGCCGCCGAGACGACCAAGACCTATGTGGGCCCCGCCGGCGACGTGGCCTTCACCGCGCTGGTCGCGAAGCTCGTGTTCGGGGCCGCCGCGCCGTTCGAGCGGATCCGCGGCATCCAGACGACCGGCGGCGCCGGCGCGCTCTCCGTGATCGCCGGCCTCGTCGCGGCGGCACGGCCGGGCGCGACCGTGCATGTCCCCGACCCCACCTGGCTGAACCACGCGGCGATGCTGGAGGACCACGGGCTCCGGCTCGCCGTCTATCCCTATTTCAGTCCCGGGATCGAGGGCCGCATCGACATCGACGCCATGGCGGCCCATCTCGCCGCCGCGCCGCGCGGCGACGTGGTGCTGATGCACGGCTGCTGCCACAACCCGACCGGGGCCGACCTGTCGCCGGGACAGTGGGAGCGCATCGCCGGGGTCGTGGCGCGCGCCGGCCTCGTGCCCTTCGTCGACCTCGCCTATCAGGGCTTCGGCGACGGCCTCGACGAGGACGCCGCCGGGGTTCGCCTGCTCGCCACCCTCGTACCGGAGATGATGGTGGCCGTATCCTGCTCGAAGAATTTCAGCATCTATCGGGATCGCGCCGGCGCGGCCTTCGTGCTCGCCGCCACGGCGGAGGAGGCCGCGGTGGCGCAGAGCCACATGGTGGTGCGCGGGCGCATCGCCTATTCGATGCCGCCCGACCACGGCGCCTCGATCGTGCGCATCATCCTGGAGGATCCCGCCCTCGCCGGCCGCTGGCGGCAGGAGGTGGACGCCATGCGGGGAAACGTGAAGGCGCTCCGCCAGTCGCTCGCCGACGCGTTCCGGCGCCTGTCGAACCGGGGCGATTTCGACCACCTGACGACCGACAAGGGCATGTTCTCCCGGCTCGACCTGACGCCCGACGCGGTGAAGCGGCTCCGCGAGGCGCACGCGATCTACATCGTCGAGGACGGCCGCATCAATGTCGCCGGCCTTCGCGCCGAGGAGGTCGACCGCTTCGCCGCCGCCGTGCTCGCCTGCCGCGCAGCCGCCCGATGACCGCCCGCCGACCGACCCCAAAGCGCGGTTGACACTGTATCGTTAAAGTGCACGAATTGGCCGGTCGCCCCGGGAGGCCGCCGTGCCCGCTCACCTGCGTCGCACGCGCCTCAGATCGGCCAAAGCCGGCATCTCCCGCGCAGGCGTCGATGGGAGAACGCCATGCGGGTGACGGCGATCGAGACCGTGCGCACGAACGCGCACGACAACCTCCTCTGGGTCCATGTGGAGACCGACAGCGGCCATCGCGGCTTGGGCGAGACCTTTTTCGCTCCGACCGCCGTGGAGACCTACATCCACGAAACGGCCGCGCCGCAGCTCCTCGGCGGTGACGCCACACGGATCGAATACTGGCAGCGCAAGTTCATGCGCCACCCGGTCGGCTACGGCTCGTCCGGAGCGGAAGTGCGCGCCGCCTCCGCGATCGACACCGCGCTCTGGGACATCCTCGGCCGCTCGACCGGCCTGCCGCTCTGGCGCCTCCTCGGCGGCCTCGTGCGCGACCGGATCCGCGTCTACAACACCTGCGGCGGCCCGCATTACGCCACCCGCTACGTGCCCGACCTGAAGACGCGCTTCGGCATCGACCACGACGCCGTGAAGGACCTCGACGACCTCAAGGGCTTCCTGCATGAGCCGGTCCGGCTCGCGGGCGACCTCCTCGCCGAAGGCATCACGGCGATGAAGATCTGGCCGTTCGACTTCGCCGCGGAGGCGAACGGCGGCACCGCCATCACGGCCGCCCAGATCGAGGAGGGCGTGCGGCCGTTCCGCCTCATCCGCGAGGCCTATGGGGACCGCATGGACCTGATGGTCGAGCTGCACGGCCTCTGGGACCTGGAAAGCGCCAAGCGCATCATCGCCGCGCTCGAACCCTACCGGCCGGCCTGGTTCGAGGACCCGATCCGCATGGACGACGCGGAGGGCCTCGCGGCGCTCAGCCGCTTCACCCGCTTCCCGATCTACGGCTCGGAATCGACCGGCAGCAAGGAATCCTTCCGCCGCCTGATGGAGCAGCGTTCGGTCGGGATCGTCTCCTTCGACATCGGCTGGTGCGGCGGCATCACCGAGGCGAAGAAGATCGCGGCGATCGCCGACAGCTACCAGATCCCCATCGCCCCGCACGACTGCACCGGCCCGGTCGGCTATGTGGCCGGCGCCTGCATCGCACTGACGAGCCCGAACGCGTTCATCCAGGAGACCGTCCGCGCCTATACGCGCGGCTTCTACAAGGGCGTCGTCACGGCCATCCCGGCCATCGAGAACGGCATGCTCTCGCCCCTCCCCGGCCCCGGGCTCGGCTTCGACCTGAAGCCCGAATTCCTCGCCGATCCCGGCACGACCCGCCGGCGCAGCGCGCTCACCTGAACCCGAGGACCGTCATGCCGCACCACGCGCTCGCCGACATTCGTTCGACGCTCTTCACCGCCGTCCTGTCCGACTGTCTGGACCAGGTCGGCATCATGGACCAGGCGCTCCCCTCATCGATCCGGCCGCTCGACGACGGGCTCGTCATGGCCGGGCGGGCGCGCACGGCGGCCTTCATGGAGGTCTACCATGTGCCGGCCGGCTCGAACCCGTACGAGCTGGAGATCGCGCTGATCGACAGCCTGGAGAGCGACCAGATCCCGGTGTTCGCCTGCTCCAACCCGGCCCGCATCGCGCCCTGGGGCGAACTCCTCTCGACGACGGCGAACCACCGCGGCGCCGCCGGCGCGCTGATGGACGGCTGCGTGCGCGACATCAAGGCGATCCGGGCGATGAAATTCCCCGTGTTCCACGGCGGCATCGCCCCGCTCGACAGCCGCGGCCGCGGCAAGATCATGGCGATCGACGTGCCGATCCATTGCGGCGGCGTGAAGGTCGCGCCGGGCGACCTCGTCTTCGGCGACGCCGACGGGGTGGTGGTCATCCCGCAGGCGGTGGAGGCCCAGGTGCTCGACCTCGCCTTCGAGAAGGTTTCCGGCGAGCGCAACACGCTCCGCGACCTGCAGCGCGGCGACAAGCTCGCCGACGTGTTCGCCCGCTACGGCATTCTCTGACGGCGCGAGGAGACCGGGATGATCGTCGACTGCCACGTCAACATCTATGACGACGACCAGATGCTGCCGCTCTACGCGGAGCTCGCGAGCCGCTCGCGGCCGGGCGGCTTCCCGCTGAAGAGCAACTGCGAGGACGTGTTCGCCGCCATGCAGGACGTGGACAAGGCGATCATCTTCTCGCTCCGCTACAAGGATTCCATCGGCATCGACGGCGACGACGAGGTCACCGCCCGTGCGGTCGCCAAGCACCCCGACAAGTTCATCGGCTTCGCCTGCATCGACCCGCGCATGCCCGACTGCATGGACCTGCTCGTCCACGCGATCGAGGACCTGAAGCTGAAGGGCGTGAAGTTCGGGCCGATCTACAACGGCGTGTCGCTGCTCGATCCGCGCCTCGTGCCGGTCTACGAATACCTGCAGAAGAACAACCTGCCCCTCACCATGCATATGGGCACGACCTACGGCACCAACGCGCCGATCCATTGCGGCCGCCCGCTCGACGTCGACACGATCGCGCACCGCTACCCGGACCTGAAGATGAGCATGGCTCATATGGGCCATCCCTGGTACGAGGAATGCATCGTCGTCGCGCGCAAGAACCCCAATGTCTATTGCGAGGTCTCGGCGCTCTACTACCGGCCCTGGCAGTACTACAACATCCTGATCTGCGCCCAGGAATATCTCATCACCGAGTGGAACAAGATCTTCTTCGGCACGGACTTCCCCTTCACCACGGTGAAGGAGTCCATCGAGGGGCTGCGCACGATCAACCGCCTCGTCGAGGGCACCGGCCTGCCGCGCGTCGCCGAGACCACGATCGAGCGCATCATCCATTCGAACCCGCTCGAACTCTGGTGGCACGGCGGCTATCCGGGCTGAGGCGACACCGACGAGAGAGGAGACCGCCATGGCCGACGACGAGGAGAAGCCGCTCCGCTCGCGCGAATGGTTCGCCCGGCAGGACTCCTACGGCTTCATCTATCGCTCCTGGCTGAAGAACCAGGGCCACGCCGCGCGCATGTTCGACGGCCGCCCGGTGATCGGCATCTGCAACACCTGGTCCGACCTCACCCCCTGCAACGGCCATCTGCGCGGCCTCGCCGAGCATGTGAAGCGCGGCGTCTACGAGGCCGGCGGCTTCCCGCTCGAATTCCCGGTCATGTCGCTCGGCGAACCGCTCATGCGGCCGACCACCATGCTCTACCGCAACCTCGCCAGCATGGACGTGGAAGCCTCGATCCGCGCCAATCCCATGGACGGCGTGGTTCTTCTGGTCGGCTGCGACAAGACCACGCCCGCCTGCCTCATGGGCGCGGCGAGCGTCGGCCTGCCGACCATCGTCGTGTCCGGCGGCCCCATGCTTTCGGGCCGCTGGGAGGGCCGCCCGATCGGCTCGGGTACCGACGTGATCCGCTTCAAGGAGGCGGTGCGCGCCGGGACCATGACGGTCGAGGCCTTCATGGCCGCAGAGGCCGCCATGTCGCGCAGCGCCGGCTCCTGCATGACCATGGGCACGGCCTCCACCATGGCGAGCCTCTGCGAGGGGCTCGGCGTGTCGCTGCCCGACAACGGCGCGATCCCGGCCGTGGACAGCCGCCGGCAGGCGCTCGCCTTCGAGAGCGGACGGCGCGCCGTCGAGATGGTGCGCGAACAGCTGACACTGCCGAAGGTGCTGACCCGCGACGCCTTCCACAACGCGATCGTGCTCAACGCCGCGCTTGGCGGCTCGACCAACGCGGTCGTGCATCTGATCGCACTCGCCGGCCGGCTCGGCGTCGAGCTCGACCTCGACGACTGGGACCGCTGGGGCCGCGAGATCCCCTGCCTCGTCAACCTGATGCCCTCCGGCCAGTATCTCATGGAGGACTTCTACTATGCGGGCGGCGTGCCGGCGGTCCTGAACGCGCTCCGGTCGCGGATCGCCGAGGGCCAGGTGACCGTGACGGGCAAGCCGATCGGCGCCGTCAACGAAGGTGCCGCGATCCACGACGCCAAGGTGATTGGCAAGATCGAGGCGCCGTTCAAGCCGCAGGGCGGCATCGCGGTGCTGCGCGGCAACCTCGCCCCCGGCGGCGCCGTGCTGAAGCCATCGGCTGCCTCGCCCGCGCTGATGCGCCACCGCGGCCGCGCCGTCGTGTTCAAAGGGCCGGACGATCTGAAGAAGCGCATCGACGACGAGGCGCTCGACGTCGACGCGTCGAGCGTGCTCGTGCTGCAATATTGCGGGCCGGTCGGCTATCCCGGCATGGCCGAGATCGGCAACCTGCCGATCCCGCCGAAGCTGCTGCGTGAGGGCGTCACCGACATGGTGCGCATTTCCGACGCGCGCATGAGCGGCACCGCCTACGGCACCGTCGTCCTCCATGTGGCGCCCGAGGCCGCGGCCGGCGGCCCGCTCGCGCTGGTGCGCGACGGCGACATGATCGAGCTCGACGTGGCCGCCCGCCGCCTCCACCTCGATGTCGCCGACGAGGAGCTCGCCCGCCGCCGCGCGGAGCTTACGCCCTTCGTCTCGCCCTACCGGCGCGGCTGGGAAAAGCTCTATGTGGAGCACGTGCTGCAGGCCGACCGCGGCGTCGACCTCGACTTCCTGGTCGGGTCGAGCGGCGACGGCGTCGACCGGGTGTCGCACTGATGCCCTCGTCCCGGGAAGCGGTCCGCAAGGAGGCCGCGCTCGACCCCTTGCGCGGCCGCGCCACCTTGCGCGACGTCGCCAAGCTCGCCGGCACGACGCCGATGACGGTCTCGAACGTGGTCAACGGCCGCGCCGGCCAGGTGGGTGCGGAGGTGGCCGCGCGCGTCCGCGCCGCCTGCGAGCGGCTCGACTACCGGCCGCATGCCAATGCCAGGCGGCTGCGCACCAACCGGCGTCAGGCGGTCGGCGTCGTCATCGTCGACCCCTCGCCCTTCTACGTCTCCGACCCGCTCACCGCCGCCATGCTGGCGGGGCTCACCGCGCGGCTCGGCAAGCACGGCTACAGCACCGTGCTGCATGGCGTCTCGCCCGACGAGCTCGACGCCGCGCCGCTCCTTCGCCAGATCGAGAGCGACGGCATCTGCCTCATGCTGTCCGGCTCCGCCTCGAAGCGCCGCGCCGCGCTCGACCGGGTGCGCGCGCTCGGCCAGCCGCTCCTCCTCCTGCAGGAGGAACTGCCGGCCGACCTCGCCGACGCCGCGAGCATCATCCAGGACGACGCCGGCGGGGCCGCCGCGGTCGCGACGCATCTCCTCGACGGCGGCATCGCGTCCGCCGTCATGCTCGTGCCCGGGCAGGACTGGCCGGCGATGGAGCGGCGCGAGGCCGGGATCCGCGCCGTGTTCGAGGCGGCGCCCCGTCCGCCGCGCTTCGACGTCGTCCGCTGCGGCGACGAGGGCTTCGACTCGACCGCCGCCGCGCTCGCCGCCCATCTCGACCGCCACGGCGTGCCGGACGCGGTAATCGGCGGCAACGACCAGATGGCGATCGCCGGCATGAAGCTCCTGCAGGCGCGCGGCCTCGACGTGCCCGGCGATGTGCTGGTGACCGGCTTCAACGGCCTCGACTTCTGGCGCTACGCCACCCCGGAACTCACCACCGTCTTCTCGCCCGCCTATGCGATCGGCGAGACCGCCGGCGAGGCGATGCTGAACCGGCTGAGCTTCGGCGCCTTTCCGTTCAGAAGCCGCGTCCTGCCCGTGCGCCTCGCGCCGCACGGGTCGTCGCTGCCGCTTCCCAATTCCGCCCCTGCCGGACAGGCCGGCGGATCTCCGGTCGACCGACCGTCAGCCACCTCGTCACAGGGGGAATCATGACCATGCGCAGGATCAGGACCACTGCTTCCGTCCTCGGCGGCCTCGCCGGATGTCTCATGGCCGGCGCCGCGATGGCGCAAGGCGCGTTCGAATGCCCGCGCAAGGGCGGCGACCTCGTCTTCGCGCTCGAGGCGCGCGTGCCCGGCCTCGACCAGCACGCGTCCAACTCCTCGGCGACCCGCAACGTCGCCATGAACATGTTCGAGACGCTGGTCACCCGCGACGAGGCGATGAACCCGGTCCTCGAACTCGCCGAGAGCCTGACAGAGAGCCCGGACGGCCTCGCCTACACCTTCAAGCTCCGCCAGGGCATCAGCTTCCACAACGGCAAGCCGATGACCTCGGCCGACGTCGCCGCCTCGTTCGACCGCTACAAGAAGATCGGCGTCGACCGCTCGATCCTGGAGCCGGTGGAGAAGTGGGAGACGCCGGACGCCTTCACCTTCGTCCTGCGCCTGAAGGAGCCGCGCCCGACCTTCATCGAGCAGCTCTCCGCCTTCACGGTGCCGGTCGTGATCATCCCGTCCGAGAACGCCGACGCCGCCGCCCAGCAGCTCCCCATCATCGGCACCGGCCCGTTCCAGCTCGACGAGTTCAAGCCGGACAGCTACGTGAAGCTGAAGCGTTACGCCGGCTACAAGCCCGACACCCGCCACGCCACGATTTCGGGCTTCGGCGGCAACAAGCAGGCCTGCCTCGACACCGTCACCTTCCGCATGATGACCGAGCCGGCCGCCCGCACCGCGGCGCTCGAAGTGGGCGAGATCCACGGCGTCGAGGACGTGCCGGTCGCCTCGCAGAAGCGGCTCGCGGGCCTGAAGGACATCAAGCTGTCGCGGCTCGAGACCTTCACCATGAACGTGACCTACCCGAACGCGTCCTTCCCGCCGACCGACAACCCGAAGGTCCGCCAGGCGATTCTCGCCGCCATGGACTTCGAGGAGATCATGGAGGCGGCGAGCGACGGGCAGTACAAGCTCAACAAGGGCTTCCAGTTCCCCGGCATGAACTACTACAGCGAGGCCGGCGCCCAGAACCTCAACCAGAAGAATCCCGCGAAGGCGAAGCAGCTCCTCGCCGAGGCCGGCTACAAGGGCGAGAAGGTGACGCTCCTCACCAATCGCGAATTCCCCTACATGTACAACACCTCGCTGGTGATGGCCGAGCAGCTGAAGGCGGCCGGCATCAACGCGGAACTCCTCGTGCTCGACTGGCCGGCGGCGCTGCAGAAGAGCATCAAGGAGACCGAGGGCTGGAACTTCTTCTACACGGGCTGGATCACGGTCATCGCGCTCGGCGGGCCGCAGACCATGCGCCAGCTCGCCCCGCCGGCGAATGTCTGGAAGCCGAAGGAGACCGACGCCGAGTTCCTCGCCGCCTTCAACGCGCTCGCCGCCGGCAAGTCGCTCGACGACCGCAAGGCCGCCTTCGCCAAGGCGCAGGCGCGCGCGCTCGACCAGGTGATGGCGATCCCGTTCGGCGCCATGCCCAAGGTGCAGGCGGTCCGCGCCAACGTGGAGAACTTCAAGCCCTACTACATCCCGCGCATGTCGGGCGTCTGGCTGAAGGGCTGAGCGAACCCGGATCCGCGGCGGCGCGGTTCCCCCGCGCCGCTCCCGTTTCCTGAAGGCGGCGGCGCGGCTTCTCCGGCCGCCCGCCGCCCCGGACCTCACCGATGGCCCGCTACGCGCTGAAGCGCCTCCTGCAGATCGTGCCGCTCCTCCTCATCGTGAGCCTGATCGCGTTTGCGCTGATCAAGCTCGTGCCGGGGGACCCGGCCGTGGTGATGGGCGGGTCCAACGCCACGCCGGCCGAGATCGACGCGATCCGCAAGAATCTCGGCCTCGACCAGCCGCTCCACGTGCAGCTCCTCTCCTTCTACGGGAACCTCTTGCGCGGCGATCTCGGCCGCTCGCTGCTGCTCGGCCAGCCGGTCGCCGAGGCGCTCCTCGAACGCGCGCCGGTCACCCTCTGGATCTCGCTCTACGCGCTCGTGCTGACCGTGGTGTTCGGGCTCCTCACCGGCATCGTCGCCGCGCTCCACCACAACACCTGGATCGACCAGGCCGTCTCGATCTTCGCCCTGATCGGCGTGTCGCTGCCGAATTTCTGGCTCGGCCTGATGATGATCGTGCTCTTCTCGGTGTGGCTCGGCTGGCTGCCGACCGGCGGCTATGTGGCGCCGGGCACGGACCCTGTCGGCTTCCTCAAGACCGCCACGATGCCGGCGGTGGCGCTCGCGCTCCTGCAGATCGGGCTCCTCACCCGCATCACCCGCTCGACCATGCTCGAAGTGCTCGGCCAGGACTATATCCGCACCGCACGCGCCAAGGGTCTCCCCGAGGCGACCGTGGTGATGAAGCACGCGCTCGCCAATGTGATGATCCCGGTCGTCACCGTGATCGGCCTCATCCTCTCGGTGCTGATCTCCGGCTCGATCATCGTGGAGACCATCTTCAGCGTGCCGGGGATCGGCTCGCTCCTCGGCAATGCCATCCTGAGGCGCGACTATCCGATGATCCAGGGCGGGCTCCTGTTCGTCGCCGCCGGGCTCATGCTGCTCAACCTGGTCGTCGACCTCCTCTACGGCCTGTTCGACCCGAGGGTGCGCGTCGATGGCCGCGACTGAGGGCGCCGAACCCTTGCGGCCGTCGCTGATGGCGCGGCTCCGGCCCGGCCGGACGCTCCGTCGGCTCCTCGCCAACCGCGCCTTCGTGGTCGGTCTCGCTTTGTTCGGCTTCGTGGTGATCGCCTCGCTCGCCGCCCCCTGGCTCGCGCCGGGCGATCCGAACCGCATGGCGATCCGCTTCCGCTTCCGCGAGCCCTCGCTCGACTTCCCGTTCGGCACGGACAATCTCGGCCGCAACATGCTGAGCCGCGTGCTCTATGGCGGCCGCCTCAGCCTGGAGATCGGTTTCTGGGTGGTAGCCCTCAACGCCGTCTTCGGCGTCATGCTCGGCGCCGCGGCGGGCTATGTGCGCCGCCTCGACGGGCCGCTCATGCGCCTTTCCGACGCGCTCATGGCCTTCCCCTCCGTGCTTCTCGCGATCGGCATCGCGGCGGCGCTCGGGCCCTCGGTCACCACCGTCGTGATCGCGCTCGCGGTCGTCTACATCCCGCGCACCGCGCGCGTGCTGCGCGCCTCGGTCCTGGTGGTGCGCGAGCTCGACTATGTGCAGGCGTCGAGGGCGTGCGGCGCCGGCGACCTGCGCATCCTCTTCCGGCATATCCTCCCCAACGCCATGGCGCCGCTCATCGTGCAGCTCTCCTTCGTGTTCGCCTATGCGGTCCTGTCTGAGGCGGTGCTGAGCTTCCTCGGCCTCGGCGCGCCGCCGACCACGCCGAGCTGGGGCATCCTGATCGCCGAGGGGCGCGGCTATATCCGCGAGGCGGCATGGCTGACCGCCATCCCCGGCCTCGCCATCGCGATCACGGTGCTCGGCCTCAACCTCCTCGGCGACGGCCTCCGCGACGTGCTCGACCCGCGCCTCAACCTGGACACCGCCCGGTGAGCGCGCCCCTCCTCAGCGTGCGCGACCTCACGATCGCCTTCCGCGGCGAGCGGGGCGACCAGGTGGCGGTCGACCATGTGAGCTTCGACGTGGCGCCCGGCGAGGTGCTCGGCATCGTTGGCGAGAGCGGCTCGGGCAAGAGCGTGACCGCGCTCGCCGTCATGGGCCTCCTCCCCCGTCCGGGCGGACGCGTCACCTCCGGCGAGATCCTGTTCGAGGGCGAGGATCTGCTCCGGCTCCCCGAGGCGCGCATGCGCAGGATCCGGGGACGGCGGATCGGCATGATCTTCCAGGAGCCGATGACCTCGCTGAACCCGGTCTTCACCGTCGGCGACCAGATCGTGGAGACCATCATCCATCACGAGCGGATCGGCCGGGCGGCCGCGCGCGAACGCGCCGTGAACGGGCTCGCCCGCGTCGGCATCGCCTCGCCGCGAAGGCGGCTCGACGACTACCCGCACCAGCTCTCCGGCGGCATGCGCCAGCGCGTGATGATCGCCATGGCGCTCGTCTGTTCGCCGCGCCTCCTCCTCGCGGACGAGCCGACCACCGCCCTCGACGTGACTATCCAGGCGCAGCTGATCGACCTGCTACGCGACCTGCAGGCGGAACTCGGCACGGCGGTCGTGCTGATCACCCACAATATGGGCGTGATCGCCGAATTCGCCGACCGGGTCGGCGTGCTCTATGCCGGCCGCATGGCGGAGACCGCGTCCACCGAGACGATCTTCGACCGGCCGTCGCATCCCTATACGCGCGGCCTCCTCGCCTCCACGCCCGGCCTCGACGACGACGCGTCGCGGCTCCGCGTCATCCCCGGCATGCTGCCCGCTCCGGGTGAGCTGCCGCCCGGCTGCCGCTTCGCGCCCCGCTGCGGCTGGCGCATCCCGGCCTGCGACGCCGGAGAGCCGCCCTTCCGCGCGGTCGGCCCCGGCCACGCCGCCGCGTGCCTCCGCGCCGACGAGGTGGCGGCGAGCGCCGATGCGCTGCCGGCCGTCGCGCCGGTCGCGGAACCGGAGGACGCCGCGTGACCGCGACCGACGCCGCGCCGCTCCTCGAAGTGTCGGGCCTCGCCAAGCACTTCCCCATGCGGGACGGGCTCCTGATGCCGCGCCAGGCCGGCATGGTGAAAGCCGTGGACGATGTCTCCTTCGCGATCGGACGCGGCGAGACGCTCGGCCTCGTCGGCGAATCCGGCTGCGGCAAGTCGACCACCGGCCGGCTCGTGCTCCGCCTCATCGAGGCGAGCGCCGGATCGGTCCGCTTTGAAGGTCGCGACGTGCTGGCGCTGCCGCCCGCCGAGCTCCGGGCGCTCCGGCGCTCCATGCAGATCGTGTTCCAGGATCCTTATGGGGCGCTCGACCCGCGCATGTCGGTCGAGGACATCATCCTCGAGCCGCTCGACGTGCAGGGGGTGCTCCGCCGTGGCGACCGCGCCCGGGAGGCGCGCCGGCTCCTCGACCTCGTCGGCCTCTCCGCCCGCCACGCGACCCGCTACCCGCACGAATTCTCCGGCGGCCAGCGCCAGCGCATCGGCATTGCCCGCGCCATCGCGCCCTCGCCGAAATTCGTCGTCTGCGACGAGGCGGTCTCCGCCCTCGACGTCTCGGTGCAGGCGCAGATCGTCAACCTGCTGCAGGACCTGCAGCAGGAGCTCGGCCTCTCCTACCTCTTCATCGCGCACGACCTCGCGGTGGTGAAGCACATCTCCGACCGTGTCGCCGTCATGTATCTCGGCAGCCTCGTGGAGATCGCCGCGAAGCGCGACCTCTATGCCGCGCCGCGCCACCCCTATACCCAGGCGCTCTTGGCCGCGATCCCGGTCCGGCATCCGCGCCTGCGCAAGTCCCGCGCGCGGCTGTCCGGCGAGATCCCGAGCGCGCTCGCTCCGCCGGCCGGCTGCCGCTTCCACGGCCGCTGCCCGATCGCGCGGGAGCGCTGCGCGACCGAACGGCCGGCGCTCCGCGAGATCCTGCCCGGCCACCAGGTCGCCTGCCACTTCGCCGAGGAGACGGGCCCGCGCCCGCCTGCCACCCTCGTCACCGCCTCATGAACGCCAGCAGCGCCGGAGCTTGCCCATGAAGATCACCGAGGTCGAGCCGATCCTCCTGAAGGGCGAGGACCGCTACGGGTCGACCGCCGGCGGCGCCGAGGCGACCGACAACGGCGACTGGCAGCTGATCGTCCGCGTCGCCACCGACGAGGGCCTGGAAGGCTATGCCGACGTGGAGACGCTCGCGCCGCCGGCGGTCGCCATCATCTCCGGCCCCGGCATGGGCGTGAAAGGCTTCAAGTCGCTCGGCGAACTCCTCGTCGGCGAGAACCCGCTCGAGGTCGAGCGGCTTTGGGACAAGCTCTATGTGGGGAGCGCCTATTACGGCCGCCGCGGCATCGCCATGCAGTGCATCTCGGCGATCGACAACGCGCTCTGGTCGATCCGCGCCGAAGCGGCGGGCGTGGCGCTCGCGACGCTGCTCGGCGGCCGGCGCCGCGACCGCATCACCGCCTATGCGTCGACGCTCTTCCGCGAGACCCCCGAGGGCATGGCGGAGGCGGCGCGCGGTTATGTGGCGCTCGGCTTCCGGGCGGTGAAGTTCGGCTGGGGGGTGTTCGGCCGCGACCCCGGCCGCGACCGCGAACTCGTCGCCGCCGCCCGCGAGGCGCTCGGCCCGGACCGCGCGCTGCTCGTCGATCCGGGCTGGTACGCGGCCGGCTACGAGCACGAAGGTCCCTTGCGCTCGCGCCGCGAGGCGATCGCGCTCTGCGAATGGCTCGCCGACTACGGCGTCGGCTGGGTGGAGGACTTCATTCATCCCGAACACCTCGACGAATATGCCGAGGTCCGCGCCGCGAGCCCGGTGCCGGTCGCGGCCGGCGAGCAGGTCGCGACCGTGTGGGATTTCGAGCGCTTCATCCGTCAAGGCTGCGTCGACGTGATCCAGCCGGATCTCTCCCGCTGCGGCGGGCTGACCGTCGCGCGCCGCGTCGCCGATCTCGCCGAGGAGGCCGGCATCGACCTCGTGCCACATTCCTGGCTGACCCATCTCCTGACCGGCTACAGCCTGCAGCTGATCGCCAGCCTGCCGCGCGCCCGCTTCGTCGAGTTCAATGTGAGCCAGAGCGCGCTCACCCGCGGCGTCACGAAGGGCTCGCCGTTCCGGCTCGAGCCGGACGGCACCGTCGCGATCCCCGACCGGCCCGGCATCGGCGTCGAGGTCGATCCCGACTTCATCCGCGCCCACCGCGTCAACTGACCCCGGAGCCCGCCATGCCGGAAGCGCCCGCCAACCGCCCCGACCGCATCATCGTCCGCCCCGCCGGGCTCGACCTCGAAAGCCCCGGCCGCCGCGACTACTCCGTGGCGCTCGAACACGATTCCATCTGGGGCGACCATCTCGTCCCGCTGACCGTATTCGTCGGCCCCGAGGCCCGACCCGGCGAGGGCCTCGTCGCCTTCGGCTCCAACCATGGCAACGAATACGAAGGTCCGGTGGTGATCCGCCACCTGATGGACGAGATCGACCTTGCCGCCGTGCGCGGCCGCATCATCCTCGTGCCGATCCTGAACGTCGCTGCCTTCAAGGCCGGCACGCGCGACTCCACCCTCGACGACCGCGTCAACCTCAACCGCGCCTTCGTGGCGGGCGCCGGCAAGGTGCCGGGCATCGCCGGCATCACCCACCGCATCGCCGACTTCGTGCGCGAGACGATCTGGCGCCACGTCCATGTGGTGATCGACCTCCATTCCGGCGGCCTCGTCGCCCGCTACGCGGCCTGCACGAGCTTCCACCCGATCGCCGATCCCGAGCAGAGCCGGCGCATCGAGGAGACCGCGCGCTGGTTCGGCACGCCGCTCGTCGTCACCTACCAGAACGAGACGCCGGGGCTTCTCACCAGCGAGGCGGAGCGGCTCGGCAAGATCACGGTCGGGTCCGAGCTCGGCTTCGGCGGCGCCGTTTCCCACGAAGGGGTCCGCTACGGCAAGCAGGGCTTGCGCGCCGCGATGATCCATCACGGCCAGCTCTCGGGCAGCATCGCCCCGATCGCCCACCACGCGGACGGCTCGCAGCGCATGGTCGCCATGGTCGACCGCGACTGCTTCACGGTCGCCCCCTTCGCGGGCCACTATGAGCCGCTCATGGCCTGCGGCGCCCCCGTGAAGGCGGGCGAGCCGGTCGGCCTCCTGCACGATTTCGACCGCATCGACCTGGCCCCCTGGCCCGCGCGCGCCGGAGTCGACGGCATCGTCATCGCGCAAGCATGGTCGGCGCCGGTGCTGCAGGGCCAGCATATCGTCGTCACCGGCCGCGTAATCGGCTGAGGCCGGGCCTCCGGCCCCACACCCTTAAGGAGAAAACGAGCATGATCGGTTTGCAGATCCTCGCGCGGAAGCGTCGCGTGTCCGACGACGCGGTCGCCCGCTTCGCCGGCATCGCGGTCGCCAATGTGAGCGACGCGATGATGCGCATGACCGCCGGCGGCCCGCGCCTGCGGCCCATGCATGCGGGCGGGGTGCTCGCCGGCCCCGCGCTCACGGTGCGCACGCGGCCGGGCGACAACCTGATGATCCACAAGGCACTCGACATGGCCGAGCCGGGCGACGTGATCGTCGTGGACGCGGGCGGCGACCTCACCAATGCGCTGATGGGGGAGATGATGCTCTCGATCGCCGAGCGGAAAAGGCTCGCCGGCGTGGTCCTGAACGGGGCCTTGCGCGACAGCGCGTCGGTGCGCGCCAAGCGCTTCCCGGTCTTCGCCGCCGGCGTCACCCATCGCGGGCCCTACAAGGACGGCCCCGGCGAGATCAACGTGCCGATCGCGCTCGACGGCATGGTGATCGAGCCCGGCGACCTCGTGCTCGGCGACGACGACGGCCTCCTCTCGGTCCCCTTCGACGCGGTCGAGGAGGTCTATGCCGCCGCGCTGAAGAAGCAGCAGGACGAGGAGAAGCAGATGGCGGCGATCCGCGCCGGCACCAACGACCGCAGTTGGGTCGACGTGGCCCTCGCCAGGGCCGGCCTGCAGCAAAGCTGAGTCTTGCCGCACGCGCCTCCACGGCGACGGCGCGGCCTCTCGCCCTCGACGGGGACGCCGCCGCCGCTCAGACGCGCAGCGAAGCGAATCGGCCGATCCGCGCGCCCGCCCCCGTCGGCGACGGCTGAGCGGCGAAGCCGCGGCCGTCCAGGAAGCCGCATTCCGGGCGCAAGGGCGCGGCCACCGCGAATTCACCGGCGGCCGGGCGGCCGGGCGACTTCGCCTCGGCGAGCTTCAGCCGCCGCTTCAGGCGGCCGATCTCCGCCTCGAGCTCGTTGAGGCGGCCGACCCCGTCCGGGGTCACGCCCTCGAACCGCTTGCGCCAGCGGTAGAACGTCCGCACCGTGACATGCGCCGCGCGGCAGATCTCCTCCACGTCCACGCCGCGGCGCGCTTCGCCGAGAAGCGTCAGGATTTCCGCATCGCTGTGCTGAGATCGTCTCATTCGATCGCCTCCCGAAGTGACGCAACCGTCCGGCCTGCCCTGGCGGGCGCCGGTGCGACGAGGTGGATGCAAACGGCATGCCTCGGCGCCGCGCTTCGCGCGCGGCATGACCGCACGCCGATTTCCTTGTAGAGCGACAGAATTGACGTAATGGGCCGGGCCTGCCCAAAAGAAGATCAATTGCTCTCTGCAATGGATATTATTTGGAATTGAAACAGAGGCTCCCGAAGCGGAACCTCCACCTACCATAATGAGGGGTAGGTCCAATGACCAAGCTGACACGTCGTCGTTTCATGCAAGCTGCGGGACTGGCCGGTGTCGGTCTCTCTATGCCGTCGATCATCACGCGCGCGAACGCGGCCGGGACAGTAAAGCTCGGATGTCTCTTCTCGTCTTCTGGCACGATGGCCAATCTCGAAGGCCGCCTCAACTGGGTCGTCAAGATGGCGGCCGACGAGATCAATGCGGCCGGCGGCGTCAACGGTCGCACCATCGAGGTGTTGACGTCCGACCCGGCGTCGGACTGGCCGCTCTATGCGCAGGTCGGCAAGCAGATGCTGCAGCAGGAGAAGGTCGCAGCCATGTTCGGCTGCTGGACCTCGGTGTCGCGCAAGTCGGTCCTGCCGGTGGTCGAGCAGAACAACGGCCTCTTGTTCTACCCGCTCCACTTCGAGGGCGACGAGAACTCCAAGAACGTCGTCTACGTCAACTCGCCGCCGGCGAGCTCGGTGCTGCCGGCCGTCGACTACCTGATGTCGAAGGACGGCGTCAGCGCCAAGCGCTTCTTCATGATCGGCTCCGACTATGTCTGGCCACGCACGATCAATAAGCAGCTGAAGGGCTACTTTGCCTCAAAAGGCATCGCGCCGACCGCCTGGAAGGAGGAGTACGTTCCGCTCGGCTTCTCCAACTTCCAGACGCTGGTGAACCAGATCCGCGCCTTCGCCGACGCGCCGGGCGGGCCGCCCGTCGTGGTGCTGACCGTGGTCGGCTCGTCCATCCCGGACTTCTTCCGCGAATTCATCAACCAGGGCATCAAGGCGACCCAGGTGCCGATCCTCGGCCTCGACGTGGTGGAGGCCGATCTCGAAGGCCTCGACACCGCGCCGCTGGTCGGCCACCTCAACTGCTGGGCCTATCTGCAGGCGGCGGACAATCCGGCCAACAAGAAGTTCCTCGCCGACTGGGGCGCCTATGTCGCCAAGAACAAGATCCCGTTCAAGGGCGACGTCGCCATCGACCCGATGGTCTCCTCCTACGATGCGGTGCATCTGTGGGCGAAGGCCGCGGCCAAGGCCGGCTCCTTCGAGGTTCCGGAGGTCACCAAGGCCTTCGCCGGCATCAGCTTCGACTGTCCGTCCGGCTACAAGATCTCGATGAGCGCCGAGAACAACTACGTCTCTCGCGGCGTGTTCATCGGCTCGGTCAACGAGGCGCAGGGCTTCGACATCCTGTGGCAGTCCAAGGACACGCCGAAGCCGGTGCCCTTCAGCCCCTACGGCTGAGACCGGGGCCATCGAGGCCGGACGGACGGGCGCTGCCGTCGAGGCGCGCCCGCCCTGCCCCACCCGCCGCCCGGGCCGGGTCCGGCGGCCGACCATCGACCTCGGCGGAGGCTCCTTCCGCCGACATCGCGACAAGCTTGGAAAAGGGCTCATGGGCAAGCTTCCGATCGCCGCCGTGCTCGCCTTCGCCGGCGGCCTTCTGGCGTGGATGCCGGGCCCGGCCGCGGCGCCGCTCGACCGGGCCGCGAAGGTCAAGGCGCTGTGCGGCGACGCGTCGAGCGCCGGCGAGGCGGCCGCGGGCCTCATCGCCGGTGCCGCCTCGGTCACGCGCGAGGACGCGGCCTTCGCCGCCGCGCTCGTCGAGGCGATGCTCGCCAAGCGGCTCCTCTGCCCGGCCGAGCCGGGCGAGCCCGTGACGGTCAAGGCCGGAACCGCCGTCGTCGACGCGGTCACCGGCGCGCCCGCCACGACGCCGCCGCGCGCCAAGCCGCCGGTCGTCAGCCTGAAGAACCGCGCCGCCTTCGAAACCCTGGGCGCCGCCTACGGCCTGCTGGCGAGCCCCGATCTCGCGCAGCGCGCCGGCGCGCTCGACACGCTCGCGCGCAAGCCCGATGCCCTGCCCGCCGGATTCTTCGAGCGCGCCGCCGAGGCCGAGAAGGACCCCGCGCTCGCCGAGCGGATCGGCCGCGTCGCCGAACTCGCCGCGCTCTCCTCGCCCGACCTCGCCAAGCGCATTCCGGCGATCGAGCGCCTCGCCGCCAATCCGAACCGCCGCACCATGACCGTGCTCGACGAACTCCGCCGCGAAGCCCCCGGTACCGGCGACGCGCGCTACATCGCGGCCCTCGACGCGGCGAGCGCCAAGGTCGGACGCGCCATCCTGGCCGGCGACGCCCTGTCGACGCTCTACAACGGGCTGAGCTTCGCCAGCATCCTGTTCATGGCCTCGATCGGGCTTGCGATCATCTTCGGCCTGATGGGCGTGATCAACCTCGCCCAGGGCGAGTTCATCATGATCGGCGCCTATGTCACCTATCTGGTGCAGGAGGCGCTGCGCCTCATGGGGCCGGCTTACGCCGAGTGGTACCTCTTCGTCGCGATCCCCTTCGCCTTCGGCGTCACCGCTCTGGTCGGCATCGCGCTCGAGGCGACGCTGATCCGGCATCTCTACCGGCGCCCGCTGATGAGCCTGCTCGCCACCTGGGCGGTCAGCCTCGCCCTCGTCAACCTCGTCCGCATCGGCTTCGGCACGCAGAACCTGCAGATGATTACGCCCGCCTATGTGAGCGGCGGTATCCCGGTCGTCGGCGACTTCCTGATGACGTGGAACCGCCTCTTCGCCATCGGCTTCGCCGCGGTGACGCTGGCGGCGACCTTCGCGCTCATCCGCTTCACCGGCCTCGGCCTCGACATCCGCGCGGTGACGCAGAACCGCAGCATGGCCGGATGCATCGGCATCCCGACCCGGCGCGTCGACATGCTCGCCTTCGGCTTCGGCTCCGGCCTCGCCGGCCTCGCCGGCCTCGCGCTGTCGCCGATCTACAACGTCAATCCGCAGATGGGCACGCAGTTCATCATCGACAGCTTCATGGTGGTCGTGCTCGGCGGGGTCGGCTCGATCGCCGGGACGGTCGTGGCGGCGTTCGGCGTCGGGCAGATCAACGTGCTGATCGAGCCGATCTGGGGCGCGGTCGCCGCCAAGGTGATCGTGCTCGGGCTCATCATCGGCTTCCTCCAGTGGCGACCGGAAGGCCTCTTCGCCATCGCGGGACGGCGGCGATGAACCCGCGCTGGCTCGTCTCCGATCCGGCCTTCGCGGGGCTCCTCGCCCTCGTCGCGGCGACCGCCGTGACGATCGGCTTTTCCCTCGCCGGCCATGGCCCGTCCGTGCTGACGACCAACATCGTCGGCCAGCTCGCGGCCTTCGCGATCCTGGCGCTGTCGCTCGACCTCATCTGGGGCTATCTCGGCATCCTCAGCCTCGGCCACGGCCTCTTCTTCGCGATCGGCGGCTATGCCGTCGCCATGCATCTCCTGAAGCATTCCTACGAGGTCACCGGCACGGTGCCGGACTTCATGCAGTTCATGGGCTGGCGCGAATTCCCCGCCTATTGGACCGGCTTCGGGTCGCCCCTCTATGCGGCCGCCGCCGTGGTCGTCGTCACCACCGCGGTCGCCTTCGTGACCGGCTGGGTGTCGTTCCGCTCGCGAGTCGGCGGCGTCTATTTCGCGATCATCACGCAGGCCCTCGTCTATGCCGCCATGCTCTTGATGTTCCGCAATGATTCCGGCTTCGGCGGGAACAACGGCATGACCGGCTTCACCGTCGTGTTCGGCGTGCCGATCGGCTCGCCCGCCGCGGTGAACGGCATGGCGCTCGCCTCGGTGCTCGCGCTCGGCGTCTCGCTCCTCGTGGCGCGGCGGCTCATCGCGGGGCGCTATGGCCGGCTGATGGTGGCGACCCGCGACGACGAGGTGCGGCTGAAGTCGCTCGGCTACGACACGAACCGGCTGAAGGTCGCGGTCTGGTGCCTGTCGGCCCTCTTCGCGGCGCTCGCCGGCATGCTCTATGTGCCGCAGGTCGGGATCGTGAACCCGCGCATCCTCTCGCCCGAACTGTCGCTGGAGATCGCCGTCTGGGTCGCGATCGGCGGCCGCGGCTCCCTGACCGGCGCGGTGATCGGCGCGATCCTCGTCAATGCCCTGAAATTCTGGCTTTCCTTCGCGGCGCCCGAGCTCTGGCCCTTCATCCTCTCGGGCCTGATCGTGCTGGTCGTGCTGGTGTTCCCGAACGGCCTCCTGGACATCGCCCGGTTCAAGCTGAAGCGGCCGTTCGGCCCCGCCGCCCTCGGCATGGGCGACACCGTCGGGGGCCGCTCGTGACCGCCGCCCTCGTGATCGACGACCTCGTCGTCGAGTTCGGGCGCTTCCGCGCCATCGACAAGCTCTCGCTCGCGATCGATTTCGGCGAGATCCGCGGGCTGATCGGCCCGAACGGCGCCGGCAAGACGACCGTGCTCGACGTCGTCTCCGGCATCACCCGGCCGAAATCCGGCGAGGCCCTGCTGAACGGTTCGCTCGACCTGACGCGCGCCGGCGAGAGCGCGATCGCGCGCGCCGGGCTCCGCCGCAAGTTCCAGAAGCCGAGCGTGTTCGACGCGCTGACCGTCGCCGAGAACATCGAGATCGGCGTCGACGCCGGCTTGCGGCCGCGGCTTGCCCCCGCCGAGACGAAACGCGCCGTCGAGCGCGTGCTCGCCGAGATCGGCCTTGCCGCGGACGCGGGGCGGCCGGCCGGGGAACTGGCGCACGGCCAGAAGCAATGGCTCGAGATCGGCATGGTGATCGCCTCCGAGCCGAAGCTCATCCTGCTCGACGAACCGGTCGCCGGGCTCTCGGACGAGGAGACCCGTCACACCGCCGACCTCGTCCGGCGCCTGCGCCGGCCCGACCGGGCGATCGTCGTGGTCGAGCACGACATGGAGTTCGTCGAGACGATCGCCGACCGCGTGACCGTCCTGCACGAGGGACGCATGCTGTTCGAAGGGTCGATGGCGGGCGCGCGCGCCGATCCGCGCGTCGTCGAAGTCTATCTGGGGCGCTGAGCGATGGATCTGGTCGTGGACGGGCTGGACCAGCACTACGGCAGCGCGCAGGTCCTGCGCAATGTCGGCTTCACGCTGCCCTCCGGCGGCTGCGTCGCGGTGCTCGGCCGCAACGGCGCCGGCAAGACGACGCTGCTCAAATGCCTGACCGGCGTGATCGCGCCGACCCGCGGGTCGGTCCGCCTCGCCGGCGAGGAGATCTTGCGCCTGCCCTCCTACCAGCGCTCGCGCCGGGGCATCGCCTATGTCCCGCAGGGCCGCGAGATCTTCGGGGAGCTGAGCGTGGCCGACAACATCCTCGCCGCCGCCCGCGCCCACGGCACCGCCCGCGACGGCGTGGTCGAGGAGGCCGTCGCCCTGTTCCCGATCCTCGGCGAGATGTGGCGCCGGCGCGGCGGCCAGCTCTCGGGCGGCCAGCAGCAGCAGCTCGCCTTCGCCCGCGCGCTCGTCACCCGCCCGCGCGTCCTGCTGCTCGACGAGCCCACGGAAGGCATTCAGCCCTCGATCGTCACGCTGATCGAGACGGTGATCGCGAGCCTCAAGGGGCGCCTGTCGATCCTGCTGGTGGAGCAGTATCTCGACTTTGCCCTCGGCCTCGCCGACCGGGTGGTCGTCATGTCGCGCGGGGCCGTGGTCGAGGTCGCCGAGCGCGACGCCATCGACCGGGCCGCCGTGTCCCGCCACATCTCCCTGTAGACCATTGCCCGAACCCCGACCGAGAGCGCGAGGAGAAACCATGCCGCGTCACCACGAGATCCCGGCCACCCCCGACGTGATGGTCTGGGGCTACATGGACAGCACGACCAAACCGGTGCTCCGGGTCGCGTCGGGCGACACCGTGACGCTGCACTCGTTTCCCGCCGGGGGCATGGAGACGCTGCCGCCGGACCGCTCGACCGTGCCGGCCGACTACATGGCGGCGCTCACCACCATGGCGCAGGGGCCCGGCCCGCATTTCATCACCGGCCCCGTCCATGTGGAGGGCGCCATGCCGGGCGACGTCCTGCAGATCGACATCCTCGACGTTCAGACGCGCATGGACTGGGGCTTCGTGGCGATCCTGCCGCTGCTCGGCACGCTGCCGGACGAGTTCACCGACTACGAGACGGTGCACCCGACCATCGACCGGGAGCGCGGCGTCTGCCGCATGCCCTGGGGGACCGAAATCCCGCTCGATCCCTTCTTCGGCATCATCTCGGTCGCGCCGCCGCCGGCCTGGGGCCGGGTCGGCTCGCCGGTGCCGCGCAGCTTCGGCGGCAACATGGACAACAAGGAGCTGAAGCCCGGCACCACGCTCTATCTGCCCGTCTACAACGAGGGCGCCCTGTTCTACGCGGGCGACGGCCATGGCGTGCAGGGCGACGGCGAAGTGTGCATCACCGCGCTCGAGACCGGCGTCACCGGCACGTTCCGGCTGACCGTGCGCAAGGACCTCGGCTATCGCTGGCCCTTCGCCGAGACGGCGACGACGCTCATGTCGATCGGCCTCGACGAGGACCTGGACGACGCGATGAAGCAGGCCGTGCGCGAGATGGTCGCCCATGTCTGCGCCCGCACCGAGCTCACCCGCAACCAGGCCTACATGCTCTGCTCGCTCGCCGGCAACCTGCGCATCACCCAGACCGTCGACGGCAACAAGGGCGTCCACATGCTGATGGAGAAGCGCTTCCTGGAGCGGAGCTGAGCCGCGCGTCGCAGGCTCAGCCCAGGATGCCAGCGAGGAACGCCTTGGCGAGGTCCATGTCCGGCCGGGTGAGGCCGTGCCCGGTCGGCAAGGTGCGGTGCTCGACGCGGGCGCCGGCCTTGGTCAGGATCGCGGCGAGGCGCGCCGCGTTCGCGGCCGGCACGATCGGGTCGGCCGCGCCGGAGACGATCAGGACCGGCTTGCCGGAAAGATCGGCGGCGGGCGGATCCTGGAGCGGCACCATGGCGCGCAGCAGCACCGCGCCGGCGAGCGCCTCGGGCCACAGTTGCAGGATCGCGGCCGCAATATTCGCCCCGTTGGAGAAGCCGACCGCCACCGGCGCGTCGAGGCCGTAGGCGGCGCGCGCTTCGGCGACGAAGTCGGCGAGCTCGGCGGCACGCAGGCGCACATCGGCCTCGTCGAACACGCCCTCGCCGAGCCTGCGGAAGAAGCGCGGCATGCCGTTCTCCAGCACCTTGCCGCGCGGCGACAGCACGGCCGCGCCGGGGGCGATGAGTTCGGCGACAGGCAGGAGGTCGTCCTCGTTTCCGCCCGTCCCGTGCAGGAGCAGGAGCGCCGGGAGCCCCGGCGCGGTCGCGGGCTGAAATCGATGCACGAAGGAAAGCTTGGTTTCGGCGGCCATGGTTCCTCCTCGACGGTCCGTCCGATGCCGCCCCGAGACCACGAAGGAGGCGGAGACCTCGGCCGCGATCGATCGGCCGGCAAGCGACCGGTCTCGACAGTCGGGCCATCGTCACCGTCTGGCAAGGCCTTGCGCCGGAGCGTGGGCGAGGCCCAGACGCCGCGTCCGGACAGCCGGTGACGCCCGCGGGCGGGCGATGTGGTGATCTTGCGCCTCAAGGATTGAGCCGGCAAAAGACGCGGCGCCTGTGGTCAGCTACCCGTCGGCGCCTTGACAATAATTCGGGGGGTGCCGCTAATCATTCGCAAGCACGCCATCGGAGCAGGGGTACGGATCCCGTTCCCGTGGCCACGTCCGCGCAGACGGGCAGTCAAACGGGAGACAACGCCATGCAGGCCCTCAAAATCGCCACCGCCGCTCTCTTTGCCGGCTTCGCGCTCGCCGGCAACGTCGCCGTCGCCACCGCCGAGGAGGTGGTGGTGAAGCTCTGGGCGCGCGCCGACCGCTCCGGCCCGCTGCGCGCCGGCAACATCGTCGCCGCCGCCGAGACGCTGAACGCCGCCCTGAAGGCCGCCGGCTCGGACAAGACCGTGAAGGTCGACGTCTTCGAGGGCCCTGCCGCCGGCTATGACGCCGACGCGCTCGACATTCTCAAGGCCTTCGCGGTCGACAAGGGACCCGACGTCTATGTGGCCGCCCACGAATGGGTCGGCGAATTCGCCAAGTCGGGCTACGCCATGGACCTCGAAAGCTTTGTGCAGAAGAACGCCTGGGCGTTCTCCGACGTGATCCCGGTCCTGTGGGAGTCGACCCGCTACAAGGGCAAGATCCACGCCGTCCCGCAGGACAGCGAGATCCGCATGTTCTTCTACAACAAGGATATGCTGCGCAAGATCGGGAAGGACGAGGCGTTCATCGAGGGTCTGCCGGCGGCCGTCGACAAGGGCGAGTTCACAATGCAGGACCTGTCGAACCTCGCCAAGGAAGTGGTCGACAAGGGTGCCGCCACCATGGGCATGGTGCACCGGCCGAATGCCGGCCCGGACTACCTGATGGTCTTCTCCGCCTTCGGCGCGAAGTGGATCGATCCGGAGACCGGGCAGCTGCTGCTCGCCAAGCAGGAGATCAAGAAGGGCCTGGAATGGTACGCGTGGAATGCCGCCAACGGCGTCACGCCGAAGAACAACACGTCCATGCAGTGGGACGAGATCCAGGGCGCGTTTAAGACCGAGAAGGCCTTCATCTATCACCAGGGCGTCTGGGCGGTGGCCGAGTTCCAGCTGGGCGACGCGAAGGGTGCCACCTGGCCGAAGGACAAGGCCGGCTACTTCAAGAAGGTCGGCTGGATCCATGCACCGGCCGCGGTGAAGGGCGGCCAGCCGGCGAACCTCTCGCACCCGATCGTCTATGTGGTAAACCCGAAGTCGCCGCGCGCCGAACTCGCCGCCATGCTGGTCGCCTACGCCACGCTGCCGGCGCTCAACAACAAGCACGCGGTCACCACCGCCCACACGGCGGTGACCAACGGCCAGAAGGCGATGCCGGACTATATCAACGCCTGGTACCTGGAAGCCGCCACGCCGATGCTGGCGCGCTCGACCTTCATCCCCAACCACCCGGATTTCGGCCGCTACAACGGCATCCTGTTCAAGGCGCTGCAGGGCGTCGAGACCGGCCGCCTCACCCCCGACAAGGCCATCCTGTTCCTCGAGGACGAGATGACCAACGAGCTCAAGGGCTCGGTGAAGATCGTCGACAAGCTCAACTGATCCGGACCGGGGCGGCGACCGGGAGGATCGGGGCATGGCACCCTTGCGGCATGCGCGACGGCAATGGGTGGACCGTATCCTCTTCCTGGGTCCGGCCACCGTTCTCCTGATCCTCTTCTTCGCGCTGCCCGTGCTGGTCGACATCGCGATCGCCTTCACGGATATGGGCCGGAACCTCAAGGTCACCGGCTTCACCACCGAGAACGTCCAGCGCATGCTAGGCGGCGACGCGCGCCTGACCGGGGTCATCTCGGTCACGCTCGTCTATGTCCTCGCCACGCTCGCGATCTTCAACGTGGGCTACGGGCTGCTGCTCGCCCTGATGACCACGGCGCTGCCAGACCGCGCGGGAAGTTTCTTCCGCGCGATCTGGTTCCTGCCGCGCATGAGCCCGTCGGTCGTCTATGCGCTGCTCTGGAGCTGGGTGGTCGCGCCGACCGACTACGGGCTCCTCAACCAGATCCTCGCCGGCGTCGGCTTGTCCGCGATCGATCCGAAGAGCGACGCGCCCATGCTGGTCATCGTGCTCGCCAACGGGTTCATTGGCGCGAGCTTCGGCATGATCATCTTCACGAGCGCGATCCGCTCGATCCCGGACCATCTCTTCTACGCCGCCAGGGCCGACGGCGCCGGGGGGCTCGCGATCATCCGGCATGTCACGCTACCGGCGATTCGCTGGCAGCTGAGCTTCGTCACCATCTACCAGGCGCTCTCGCTCCTGGTCAGCTTCGAATATATCTGGCTCATCACCAATGGCGGGCCGTTCTACGACACCACCGTCTACGCCCTCTACATCTACCGCCGCGCCTTCGAGAACGGGCAATATGCCTATGGCGCCGCGCTCTCGCTCGGCCTCGTCGTGATCGGCATCGGCGTGTCGCTGCTGCTCTGGCGCTTCTTCGACATGCGCGCCCTGCTGCAACGCCCGCGCATCGAGGTGAAGTGATGGACGCCGCGATCGCCAAGCCGGCCGCGCGGACCGATTGGGCCGACCTCGCCGCCCGCGCGCGCCGGAGGCGGGGCTGGTCGACCGCATTCCTCTATGGCGTGCTGGTGCTCGGCTCGCTTCCGATCGTCGTCCCCTATCTGTGGCTCTTCACGGTCGCCTTCTCGGGGCGCACCGGCGCCACCACGGTCGTGCTCTGGCGCACCATGGCGGTGATCATCCCGGCGCTCGTGGCCTGGTCGGTGCTGCGGGTCGTGTTCCAGGACGCCCGCGGCTCGCGCAAGGCCGAGATCGTCCTCCTCGCCGGCACCCTCGCCGCCGTCGCCGCGCTGACCGGACCCTATCTGCACACCGACAACTGGCGCTTCCTGTGGAATCCCAACATCGCCGACACGCTCAAGGGCGCCTCCGGCGTCGGCAACAGCTATCCGAGCGTCTGGCTCGCCTTCCGCAACTCGCTGTTCCTCGCGCTCACCCAGATGGTGCTCGTGGTGACGGTCAGCACGCTCGGCGGCTACTACCTTTCGCGCTTCGATTTTCCCGGCCGCGCCGGCTACCTGAAGGGGCTTCTGGTCCTGCACGCCTTCCCGGCGATGACGCTGATCATCCCGATCTTCCTGATCATGTACTGGATCGGCCTGCTCGACACCCTGACCGGCGTGATCCTGGTCGTGGTGGCGCTCGAACTGCCCTTCGCGATCTTCGTCATGAAGGGCTTCTTCGACGCAGTGCCGTGGGATATCGAGATGAGCGCCATGACCGACGGGGCCTCGCGCCGGCAGGCCTTTCTGCTCGTCGTCCTGCCGCAGGTGAAGGTCGGCATGATCGCGGTCGGCGTCTTCGCCTTCCTGCGCGGCTGGGAGGAGTATGTGTTCGTGCGCACGCTCCTGTTCGAGAAGTCGAACTGGACGATGAGCCTCTATCTTTTCTGGATGTACGAGGACGTGATGGGGACCGACTACGCGCTCGTCTCCGCGATCGGCGTGTTCTACGTGCTGCCCTCCATCGTGCTCTACACGATCTCGCAGAAATACCTCTCGCAGATGACGATCGGCGGCATCAAGGGTTGAGGATGGCACGCATCGAGCTGAAGTCCGTCGCCAAGCGCTGGGGCCCCGTCACGGCCGTGCAGCCGACGGACCTTGCCATCCGCGACGGCGAGTTCGTCGCCATCCTCGGCCCGTCGGGCTGCGGCAAGTCGACCACGCTCTTCATGCTCGCCGGAATCTACACGCCGAGCGAGGGCGAGATCCGCTTCGACGACGCCGTCGTCAACGAGGTCGAGGCGCGCGACCGTAATGTCGGCATCGTGTTCCAGTCCTACGCGCTCTACCCGCACATGACGGCGCGCGAGAACATCCAGTTCCCGCTGCGCTTCAAGGCAATCCCGCGCGAGGTGGCGAAGCGGCGAGCCGAGACGGCCGCGCGCCTCGTCCAGGTGGAGGACCTGCTCGACCGCAAGCCGGGCCAGCTCTCCGGCGGGCAGCAGCAGCGCGTCGCGCTCGCCCGCGCCCTCGTCAAGGAGCCGCAGCTCCTGCTCCTCGACGAGCCGCTCTCCAACCTCGACGCCTCGCTGCGGCTGACCATGCGCAGCGAGATCCGCGGGCTGCAGAGGAAGCTCGGAGTCACCACGATCCTGGTCACCCACGACCAGATCGAGGCGACCACCATGGCCGACCGGATCATCTGCATGAGCAAGGGCCGCATCGAACAGATCGGCACGGCCGAGGACCTCTACCACCGGCCGAACAGCCTGTTCGTCGCGAGCTTCATCGGCTCCCCGCCAATCAACGTGCTGCCCGGCACCGTCGCGGGCGGCGTCATGACGCTCGGCGGGGCGGCGATCCCGGTCGAGGGCGTGCCCGACGGCGGCGCGGTCCTGGCGATCAGGCCGGAGGCCGTGGTGCTCGGCAGCGGCCCGTTTTCCGGGCGCGTCACCGACCTCGAACCGCACGGGCGCGAGACGATCTACCACCTCGACACGCCGCTCGGCGTCGTCCGCGCGCTGGAAGCCGGCGCGGTTGCCCGCCACGCGCTCGGCGACAGGCTGCCGTTCCGCCCGGACGGCGCGCTCCTGTTCGACGCGGCCACGGGACGCCGGCATGATGGCGCCCGTATCGCGCCGCCTGTGGGACAAGTCGCATGACGCGGACGCCGCCGCGGCTCAAATGGCACATGCTGCGCCGCCGCAAGGCCGAGCCCGCGCATCAGCGCGAGGCGCTCGCCGCCGGGCTCGAGGCCGGCGCCGCCGCCGAGGTGGACGTGGTCTTGACCCGCGACGGCCACGCGGTCTGCCTGCACGACCTGACGCTCGACCGCGAGACGACCGGCAGCGGCCCGGTCGCCGCCGCAAGCCGCGCCGAGATCGAGCTTTTGCGCCAGCGCGGACCGGACGGGACGGCGCTCGCCACGGCGCCGCTCTTCCTCGACGAGGTGGTGGCGCTCGTCGCCGCAAGGGCGCGGCCGGACGGCGGGCTGATGCAGCTCGACGTGAAGGAACCGGCCGCCCGCCTCGACCGGGCGACGCTCGACCGGTTCGGCACCCTTCTCGGGGAAGCCGCCCCGCGCTTCGTCGCCGGCGGCACCGACTGGGCCGCGGTCAAGGCTCTCGCGGCGGCGGCGCCGGGCCTGAAGGCCGGCTTCGACCCGCTCGACTTCTACGGCCGCAAGCTGCCCGGCGAGCCCGCCTGGTTCCGCGCGCTCGGCGACTTCACCTATTGGACCGCCCCGGACGCCGCGATCTTCTACCTGGAAGCCCGGCTCGTCCTCGCCGGCCTCGATGCCGGCGTCGATCTCGTGGCGCTGGTGACGCGCTCCGGCGCCGAGGTCGACGCCTGGACGGTGGACGCGGACCGTCCCGACCTCCGCCGCACGCTCGAACGGCTCATCGCCGTCGGCTGCCGGCAGATCACGTCCAACGACCCGGAGGCGCTCGCGCCCCTCATCCAGGAGATCGCCGCGTGCTCGTGACCAGGACGACCGATCGCCTCGACCTTCCGAGCCTCGCCGCCCGCCAGGCGATCATCGACGGCCCCGTCACCGCCGAGGACTTCGAGCGCGCCTTCGCGGCGACCGAGGTTCTGCACGTGGTCGAGACGCGCCCGCCGCCGCGCCCGGCCGCGCCCGTCGAGAGCCTCCGCGTCGTGTTCTGGAACGCCGAGCGGCTGAAATTCGCCGAGGCCTCGGCGGTGCTCATGACCGGCTTCGACGTGGCCCTACTGTGCGAGCTCGATGTCGGCATGGCGCGCACCGGCAACCGGCACACGGTCGCCGATCTCGCCGAGGCGCTCGACGCGGGCTTCGTGTTCGGCGTCGAATTCCTCGAACTCGGCCTCGGCGACCTGCGCGAACGCGCCTGGCACGCGAGCGAGACCAACGCCGCCGGCCTGCATGGCGGCGGCTTCGTGTCGCGGCTGCCGCTCGACCGCTCGGCGCTCGCCCGGCTGGAGACCTCCGGGCGCTGGTTCGACGGCGCCTTCCACGAACGCCGCGTCGGCGGGCGCATCGCCATGCTGGCCGAGGTGACGGTCGCCGGCACGCCCGTACTGCTCGCCTCCGTCCACTACGAGAGCCACACCGACGCCGACGACCGGCTCCTGCAGACGGAGGTGATGCTCGACGCCATCGACCGGCACGCGCCCGGCCGCCCGGTGCTGATCGGCGGCGACTTCAACACGGCGACCTTCGACCGGCTCGACAAGAATGACCCGGCGGTGACCGGCCCGGCACTCGCCGCCGATCCGGACCGGCTCGTCCGCGTCATGCCCTACGAGCCCATGTTCGAGCTCCTCGAGCGGCGCGGCTACGACTGGGACGCCTGCAACGTGATGGCGCCGACGCAGCGGACGCGGCCGGACGGCACGCCCGCGCCACCGTTCGGCAAGATCGACTGGCTCTTCGCACGCGGCCTTGACTGCTCGGACCCGCGCATCCTGCCCGCCGTCGACCGCGACGGCACCGCCATCTCCGACCACGAGGCGCTCGCCGTGACGATCCGCCCTGCGCGGAGCGGCGGGACGGAAGCGCGCCGCTGACCGGCGCCGCTCCGGCTGGCATCGCCCTTGCGACGGCCCCGGCCCGCTCTCCTCGCGACGGACGACGCCATGCCCCTCAGGATCGGAATGCTGACGCCCTCCTCGAACACGGTGCTGGAACCGGTCACCACGTCCATGCTCGCCGGCATGCCGGACGTGACCATGCATGTCTCGCGCTTTCGTGTCACCGCGATCGGGCTCGACGGGGCGGCGCGCGGGCAGTTCGACGAGGCGCCGATGCTCGCCGCCGCAGGCCTCCTCGCCGACGCCAAGGTCGACGTGATCGCCTGGAACGGCACCAGCGCGAGCTGGCTCGGCCTCGACGCCGACCGGCGCCTCGCAGGGCGCATCGCCGAGACGACCGGTATCCCGGCCTCCACCTGCGTGCTCGGCCTGTTCGACCTCTTCGCCCTCGAGGGCATCGCCTCGATCGGCCTGGTCACGCCCTATACGGACGACGTGCAGGCACGCATCACGCAAGTCTACGGCGCGCAAGGCATCCGCGTCGCCGCGGAGAGCCATCTCGGCCTCAGCGACAATTTCAGCTTCGGAACCGTCACGGCCGCGACGCTCGACGCCCAGGTCGCCGCGGTCGCCGCGGCGGGGGCCGACGCGATCGTGATCCTCTGCACCAACCTCGCGGGCGGCCCGCACGTCGCCCGTTGGGAGGCACAGCATGGCGTGCCGGTCATTGATTCCGTGGCGGTGACGCTCTGGGCCGCGCTCCGGGCTTGCGGGCGGGCAGGCCTTCCGGACGCGCGCCACGGCCGGTTCCTCGCCGCCTGAGGCGGCGCGACTGGCGAACAATTGGACAATCGCCCAACTCCGCGCCACCGCTTTGCCGAAGCTTGGCAGGAAACCCGGCAACGTGGCCGGCGAACCGGGTGGCACGTCGCTTGCAAACCCTCTGACCAGCGCAGAGCGTAACGCTCTTTCGGGTTGGCGTGCCCATCGTCGGGATCCCGTGAGGGGCATCCGGCCGGGACATGATGTGGTTCCGGGCGGCGTGCCTCGCCGGCTCAACGGTGTGGTTCGAGCCAGGCGGGGTCCGTTCGGTTCCAATAGGACCGGAGGGGACCATGTGCGATCGTGATGGGACTTTTTATCGGAATTTCTCCAGGCGCAACTTCCTGAAATCCACGGCCGCCGGCGCCCTGACCGTCGCGGTCCCGGCCCATATCGCGGCCCTCCTGGCGCCGAAGCCGGCCTTCGCCGCCACCACCGTGAAGGCCACGCACGGCTCCGGCTTCTGCAACATGGGCATCTTCCTCGCCAAGGAGCGGGGGCTGACCAAGGCGGACGGCGTCGAACTCGAATTCGTCGTGACCCCGTCGAACACCGAGATCACGACGATGTTCGGCGCCGGGCTCGTCGACATCTCGATGATCCCCTACTCGAACTTCATGACGCTCTACGACGCCGGCGCGCCGGTGAAGATCGTCGCCGGCGGCGGCGTGCAGGGCTGCATCATCGTGGCCAAGGAGGGCATCAAGTCGGCGGCCGACCTGAAGGGCAAGACCTTCGGCACCTTCCAGGCCGACACGCTCGAAGTGCTGCCCTACGACTACCTGAAGAAGGCCGGCCTGACCTTCAAGGACGTCCAGATCAAGTATCTCGACACCTCGCCGGAACTGGCGCAGGCCTTCCTCGCCGGCGCGCTCGACGCCATCTGCCACATCGAGCCCTACGCCACCCAGTGCGTGATCGGCCGCAAGGGCGCGACCGTCCTCTCCGACGGCACCGACCTCTACGGCAAGGGCTATTCGGACTGCGTGCTCGCCGCCCGCACGCCGCTCATCGAAAAGAACCCGGCCGCGGTCAAGGCCGTGATCAAGGCGCTCATGGTCGCCCAGTCCCAGGCCGAGGCGGACAAGACCGCCGCGCTCAAGGACACGGTCGGCAAATACTACAAGACCTCCATGGAAGCGGCGATCGACGCCTCGGCGAAGCAGCCGATCGTGGTCGACCAGCGCAACCAGACCCAGTTCATCATCGACCGCGGCGTGTCGATGCAGGAACTCGGCTATGTCAAGAAGCTCCCCGACAAGGGCGCGTTCGACTGGACGCTGCTCGAGGCGGTGATCGCCGAGAACAAGGCGATCTATGACGGCCTGAAGCTGAAGTCGGCCTGAGCCGCGACGACGGGCGGGGGCGGTCGCCCCTGCCCGTTCCGACGAGACCGGCCCGTGACCGACGCGTCGAGGACAGCATGACCATGAACGCACCCGTCCCGGCCGGCACGGCCGGCTCCGCCCCGATCGCTCCGGCGGCGACCCTGCCCGGCCCGACCGCGCCCGCCGCCTCCGCGATGCCGGTCGCGGCGCCCGATGCCGTGATCGCCGCGGCCGCGCCGAAGCCCGCCGGCCTGTCGCCCGCGACGCGGCGGCACCTCGCCGCGATCGGCTGGGGCTTCGTGTCGATCGGCCTCTTCGCTGGGCTTTGGGAGCTTCTCTGGTACTTCGAATTCGTCAATCCGCTGCTCTTGCCGCCGCCGCACCTGTTCCTGCAGGACATCCCCGGCACGCTCAAATATTTCGACCGCTCCAACAAGATCGGCTCGGTCGGCTCGGGCGGCGGGCTGCAAGCGCTGCTCATCACCATGGGCTGGACGACGTTCCGCGTGTTCGTCGGGCTGACGCTCGGCTTCGTACTCGGCACCGCGGTCGGCGCGCTCATCCACTACGTGAAGATGTTCCGCAACCTCGTTCTTCCGACGGTGCTTCTGCTCGCGCCGATCTCGCCGGTCGCGTGGTTGCCGGTGGCCATTTTCGTGTTCGGCATCGGCGACGTGCCGGCGATCTTCCTCGTCTTCATCACGGTGTTCTTCGCCATCGTCCTGTCGACCGGCGCGCAGATCGCGAGCGTGCCGAAGACCTACATCCATGTCGCCCGCATCATGGGCGCCACCGACCGCCAGACCTTCTGGCGCGTGATCCTGCCCGCCATCCTGCCGAGCCTCTTCATGACCATCCGGCTCAATCTGTTCGGCGCCTGGATGGTGGTGCTGATCGCGGAAGCCGTCGGCGTCGGCACCGGGCTCGGCCAGATCACCTCCATGGCGCGCGCCACCTTCAACGCCAAGCTCGTCTTCTTCACCATGGCGATCATCGGCGTCCTTGGCTTCCTGTCAGACTGGGCGCTCCGGCAGGTGCAGGCCAAGATGCTGTGGTGGGTCGCGCCCGGCCAGGGAGCCTCCCGATGAGCCGCCCCGCCGTTTCCATCCAGAACGTGTCCAAGATCTGGACCCCCGAGGGCCGCTCGCCGGTCGAGGCGATCCGCGGGCTCGACTTCGAGGTGGCGCCCGGCGAGTTCGTCGTGCTGCTCGGGCCGTCCGGCTGCGGCAAGTCCACGCTCCTCTACATGATCGCCGGGCTGGAGCCGGTCTCCGGCGGCACCATCCTGTGCGACGGCCTGCCCGTGGTGGAGCCCTCCGCCGAGCGCGGCCTGATCTTCCAGGAGGCCTCGCTGTTCCCCTGGCTGACCATCGCCGACAACGTCGCCTTCGGCCTCTCCATCCAGGGCGTCGCCCCGCTGCGCCGGCGCGAGATCGCCGTGGAGATGCTGAAGCGGGTCGGGCTCGGCGACATGCTGGACAAGAAGCCGGACGAGCTCTCCGGCGGCATGCGCCAGCGCGCCGCCTGCGCCCGCGCGCTCGCCATGAAGCCGAAGGTGCTGATGATGGACGAGCCCTTCGCCGCGCTCGACGTGCAGACGCGCTCGCGCATGCAGGACTTCCTGATGCAGATCTGGCGCGACAGCGGCGCCTCGATCCTGCTCGTCACCCATTCGATCGACGAGGCGATCTCGCTCGCCGACCGGGTCGTCGTGTTCACCGCCCGCCCCGGCAAGGTGAAGACGATCGTGCCGATCGACCTGCCCCGGCCGCGCCCCTCGCGCGACCCGCGCTACCACGAATACCGGGACATGTTCACCGAGCTCCTCGCCGACGAGGTCGACCGCGCCTTCGCCGAGCAGGAAGCCGCTTGAGCCACGCGTCATGACCGAGACCATCCGCATCGCCGCCCTCTCGATCGGCCCGGCGAATCACGGCTACGCCCCGATCATGGCCGAGGCAGAGCGCGGCATCCGCCGGGCGGCCGCGGCGGGCGCGCGGCTCGTCGTGCTGCCGGAACTGTTCGCCTGCCCCTATGTGGCCGCCGAGGACCCGGCCCGGTGGCCGCATCTCGCCGAGCGGCCGGACGGCCCGACAGTCAGCGCGCTCTGCGCGATCGCCGAGGAGGCCGACACCGCCATCCTGTTCGGCCTGCCGCTCAGGCTCGGCAATGGCCTGCCTTACAACGCCGCGGTGCTCGCCGCGCCCTCGCGCCCGCCCGCCGTCGCGGCGCTGAAGGCGCATCTGCCGCCGCGCGGCCCCGCCGACCGCTTCGGCGAGGCCGATCATTTCACGCCGGGCGCGACCCACCCGATCGTGCTGCGCATCGGCGAGGCCCGCCTCGCCACGCTCGTCTGCTACGACCGCCGCATCCCGGGCGCCTGGGAGAACATCGCCGCGGCCGGTGCCGACGTGGTGGCCGTCCTCATCGCCGGACCCGCCCCCGACGACCCGCCCGGCCACGACCTCGCCCTTCTGGGGGACGCGGCGCGCCGGCACGGTCTGGCGGTGATCGCGGCGGCGCGGACGGGCACCGAGACCGTGACCGGCCGTCCGGTCCGCCACGACGGCGTCACCGCGGCGATCGCGCCGGACGGCACCGTCGTCGCCGTCGCCGAGAGCCGGCCGGGCGCTATCGCCACTCTGGACGTCACGCCGCACCACCTGTCCGGCCTCTACCCGCCATCCCGCCGCGACGGCCCATCCTGGCGCCGCGGCGGCGCCGAGACCAACAAAAGGAGCGACCCATGGGAGAACTGATCGTCCAGGCCCGCTATCTCGTGACCGGCGTTCAGGACCGCCACACCCCGATCGTCATCGAGGACGGCGCGTGCCTCTCGCGCGACGGGGTGGTGGTGGCCACGGGCAAGCTGGAGGAGATGCAGCGCCTCGCCCCGTCCGCTCCGGTGACGAAATATCCGAAGCACGCCATGCTGCCCGGCTTCGTCAACAGCCACCACCATGTGGGCCTGACGCCGCTGCAGCTCGGCTCGCCCGATCACCCGCTCGAACTGTGGTTCGCGAGCCGCCTGCCGGCGCGGCGCATCGACCTCATGCTCGACACCCTCTACTCCGCCTTCGAGATGATCGCCTCCGGCATCACCACGGTGCAGCACATCCACGGCTGGATGCCGGGCGGCTACGACGCCATCCACGGCGCGGCCACCAAGGTGCTGAACGGCTACCGCACGATCGGCATGCGCGCCTCCTACTGCTACGCGGTGCGCGAGCAGAACCGGCTCGTCTACGAGGCCGACGAGACCTTCTGCGCGCGCCTGCCGAAGCCGCTCGGCGACGAGCTCCTCGCCTATCTGCGCTCGCAGTCGATGCCGTTCCCGGACTTCCTGAAGCTCTTCGACGTGCTCACCGCCGAGAACGAAGGGCAGCGGCTGACCCGGGTGCAGCTCGCGCCGGCGAACCTGCACTGGTGCACCGACGACGGGCTCCTCGCGCTCAACGAAAAGTCGCGCGCGGCCGGCGCGCCGATGCACATGCACCTCCTGGAGACCGCGTTCCAGAAGGAATATGCCATGCGCCGCACCGGCAAGACCGCGGTCCGGCATCTCTACGACCTCGGCGTGCTCGGCCCGCACATGACGCTCGGCCATGGCGTGTGGCTGACCGCCGAGGACATCGACATCGCCGCCGACACGGGCACCTGCATCTGCCACAACTGCTCGTCCAATTTCCGCCTGCGCTCCGGCCTCGCACCGCTCAATGTGTGGGAGGCGAAGGGCATCAATGTGGGCATGGGCCTCGACGAGGCCGGCATCAACGAAGACCGCGACATGCTGCAGGAGCTGAAGCTCGCGCTGCGCGTCCATCGCACGCCCGGCCTCGACGATTCCGTGCCGACCCCGACGCAGATCTTCCGCATGGCGAGCGAGGGCGGCGCCAAGACGACGGCGTTCGGCGCGAGCATCGGCCGGCTCGATCCAGGCCGCTTCTTCGACGCCGTGCTGATCGACTGGGAGGCTGCGACCTACCCCTACCAGGACCCGGACATCCCCATGCTCGACGCCCTCGTCCAGCGCGCCCACAGCCGGCACGTCTCGGCGGTCTATGTGGACGGCGAGATCGTCTACCAGGACGGCCGCTTCACCAAGGTCGACCGGGACGCGGTGCTGGCCGAGATCCACGACCTCCTCGCCAAGCCGCGCACGCCCGAGGAAGTCGCCCGCCGTGAGCTCGGCCATGCGGTGTTCCCGCATGTGAGGGCGTTCTACGAGGGCTATATCCGCAAGGACCAGCCGACCACGCCGTTCTACGCCGGCTCCTCGTCCACCTGAGGCCGGGGCTTGGCGTGCGGGCCGGCGAGCCGCCCCGCACGCCGGCTCATGGAAAAGCGGTGCGGCCGAGGCCGACCGCTGGCGACGGTATCCGGCGTCGGGCCAACGCGCCGAACGCCGCCGGACTTCGATTTCATTCGACCGTCACGCAACAGGCCGGCCGTCACCGACCCTCGCCGCCCGGCCGGCGGCATCGCCGCGCGCCCTGTTCGAAGCCCCGGCTGTTGCATGAAAGGTGGGCTTGAAAACGCGGCGGACCGGTCGCTCCGCGCTGCAAGCAATCCAGCAAATCCGATTTCGCTGCCCTGCATAGCTTCGCGTTTGATGCAAGCTTGCGGTATGTGCTGGCGCTCCCGATTGTCGATGCCCTTTGTATTGTCGTCGACCCGCGCCTGCGATCCATAAGGCGGCGCCCGCCGCTCGACCCAGCCGCCCGGCAGAGCGCCGGATCGCCGGTCCGGATCCGCACTGCCTACTCGCCTCAAGGGGTTCGCGCTTGTCACGCCTGTCGCCGATGATCCTCGCGGTCGCCCTGTTCATGGAACAGATGGACTCGACCGTGATCGCCACCTCGCTGCCGGCCATCGCGGCCGATCTCGGCACCTCGCCGATCGCGCTGAAGCTCGCCGTCACCACCTATCTGGTGGCGCTCGCGATCTTCATCCCGATCAGCGGCTGGATGGCGGACAAGTTCGGCGCCAAGAGGATCTTCCGCATCGCCATCCTGATCTTCATGGCGGGCTCGGTCGCCTGCGCCTATTCGGACAGCATCCTGACCTTCGTCGTCTCCCGCTTCATCCAGGGGCTCGGCGGCTCCATGATGACGCCGGTCGGCCGGCTCCTCCTGGTGCGCGGCACGCCCCGCAGCGAACTGATCAGCGCCATGGCCTGGCTCAGCATTCCCGGCCTGATCGGCCCGGCGCTCGGCCCGCCGGTCGGCGGCTTCATCACCACCTTCTTCAGCTGGCACTGGATCTTCTTCATCAACATCCCGATCGGACTGATCGGCATCGCGCTCGTCACCAAATTCCTGCCGGACGTGCCGAGCCAGACGCCGAGGCCGATGGACTTCACCGGCTTCTTCCTCTGCGCCGCCTGCTTCTCCGGGCTCGTCTTCGGCCTGTCGGTGATCAGCCTGCCGGCGCTGCCGCTCGCCTACGGCTATGTGGCGGCGCTCGCGGGCCTCGCCGCCGGCGCGGCCTATCTCAGGCATGCGGCCCGCGCCGAGCACCCGCTGCTCGATCCGCGCATGATGCGCCACCCGGCCTTCCGCGCCTCGGTGCTCGGCGCGTCGAACTTCCGCATCGGGCTCGGCGCCATGCCGTTCCTCTTGCCGCTCATGCTGCAGCTCGGCTTCGGCATGACGCCGTTCCAGTCCGGCATGATCACCTGCGCGTCGACCATCGGCGTCATCATGGCGCGCTTCTTCGCTCAAGCGATCTATCGCGCCTACGGCTTCCGGCCCGTGCTCGTGACCGCCGTCGGCACCTCGACGGTGCTGCTCGCGGCGAACGGCCTCTGGACGCCTGCGACGCAGACCGCGCTGATCGTCGGCTGCCTGCTCGTCGGTGGCGCGCTCCGCTCGCTCGCTCTCGCCGGCGTGAACGCGATGTCCTATTCCGACATCGAGGACACCGAGGCGAGCCAGGCCACCTCGATCAACTCGGTCGCCCAGCAGATCTCCGCGGCGCTCGGCATCGCGATCGCCGGCGCCTCGCTCGACCTCTCCAGTTCGCGCCATGGCGGGGAACTGCATCTGATCGACTTCCACATCGCCTTCTTCGTCGTCGCGGCGATCTCCGGGCTCTCGATCGTCACCTTCGCCCGGCTCCCCTCGGACGCGGGCCACGCGCTGACGCACCGCGCCTGAGCGGCGCCGGCGAGAGGGCTCGCTTTCCTGATCGGAACAAGCCGCGCGAATTTTTTGCGACGCCTGTCGAAAGCGGCCGGGTCGGGGGCTCTTTGGGATGTGGCCGGGCATTCGCCGGGCCGCTCGTCCCAACCGAGGATCTGAAATGACTGCCACTGCCTCGACTGCCTCCTATCTTCGTCCGAGCCGTATCGCCGGCATCCTCGGCGTTGCCTGGAATCTGTTCGGCATCGTCCAGTTCGTCCGAACCGTCACGGCGTCGCGGGAGGCGCTGATCAGCGGCGGCATGACGCCGGTGCAGGCGGAGATCTATGCGGGCCTGCCGTTCTGGATGGACGCCGCCTTCGCGATCGGCGTGTTCGGCGGCCTCGCGGGCAGCGTCCTGCTGGTCGTCGGCCACCGCGCGGCGGTGCCCGTCCTGGCGGTGTCGCTCGTGGCCTATTTGGTGCTCTATGCCGGCGACATCGCGCTCGGCGTCTTCGCCGCCTTCGGAACCCCGCAGGTGGCGATCCTGACCACGGTCGTGGCGATCGCGGCCGCCCTGCTCGGCGTCGCCCTCAAGGCCCGCGCCGGCGCCGCCGACTGACCGGTCCGCCCGCCCCGCTACCCGCGGCCTGCGATGCGGGCCGAGAGGGCCGGCGCGAGGCCCGTGCTCGCCTTGGCGAGCGGCCGCCGGTAGGTGCCGGCGGTCGGGCGCGCGGGGGCGAGCGTCACCAGCGCCTCGGCCTGCTTGACCGCGGCCACCATGGCGTCGACGCAAGGGACCGGGATGCGGTGCTTCACCCGGCCCGCTAGGCCGGCGAGCGGCGCGCCGCCGAGCACGATCACGTCGGCGCCGTCCTCCTGCACCGCGCGGCGCGCGAGCTCGACGAGCGTCTCCTCCATCTCCTCCTGCACGCGCTCCAGCGCGGAAAAGCCGCGATCGGCGCAGCGCACGCCGGTCGAGCGGGACGTAAGGCCGTAGGCGTCGATCGTCTCCTGGTACCAGGCCTCCAGCGCCTCCGCGAAGGTCACGACCGCGAAGCGCCGGCCGAGCATCAGCGCGCTCACCATGGCGGCCTCCGCATAGCCGACGACCGGGATGTCGAGGAGCTCCCGGGCGCCGCCGAGCCCCGGATCGCCGAACGCCGCGATGATGGCGGCGTCGCATCCGGCCGATCGCTCGATCAGGCTCTCGATCACCACCGCCCCGGCGATCTGCGCCTCCGCCCGGCTCGATATGTAGGGTACGCCGCGCGGCGCCGTGTGGCCGACGAGCTCCGTGCCCGGCGCCACGGCGGCGCGGCCGACCGCGACCAGCCGGTCGGTCACCGCTTCAGTGGTGTTCGGATTGGCGACCAGGATCTTCATCGGCGGCGGAACTCCTTCAGGCGGCAAGGCGGCGGCGCATCCTCGCGACGCCGCGGGGATCGAGCAACCGGCATGCCATGTCTGAAGCCGCGGACAAGCGCCGGCTTCGCGCTTCCCCGCAAGAAGCCACCGGGCGAGCACGCCCCGGTTGCCCGATCGGAGGCGGACGGCCCGGCGCCTGCCTGCTTTTCGCGCAATATTTTCCGGTGCCGAAAGCTTGCCCACCCCTCCTCTCCGATTGCCCGTCCCGCCCGCGGTGCGCCCGCCCGCGCCCGCGCCGCGTTCCGCGAACCGGCATGCTTCTTGAATTGCGCCGCCTAATCCGTGTTTCCACGAAGGGGCTTCGCCATGCTGATCCGCCGTCTCCCGATCCTTGTCTTCGCCGGGGCCCTGCTGGCCGGGGCATCCGCGCCGGCGCTCGCCGGCGGGACGCTCCGCATCGGCATGACGGCGTCCGACGTTCCGCTCACCACCGGCCAGACCGACAATGGCGGCGAGGGCATGCGCTTCCTCGGCTTCACCGCTTACGACAGCCTCGTCGAGTGGGACCTCACCGCCTCGGACAAGCCCTCCGTCATCGTGCCCGGCCTCGCCACCTCCTGGGCGGTCGACGCGACCGACAAGACGAAATGGACGTTCAAGCTGAGGCCGGGCGTCAAGTTTCACGACGGCAGCGACTTCACGGCGGACTCGGTCGTCTGGAACCTGGAGAAGCTCCTGAACAAGGACGCCCCGCAGTTCGACCAGCGCCAGTCGGCGCAGGGCCGATCGCGCATCCCGGCGGTCGCGAGCTACAAGGCGGTCGACCCGCTCACCGTGGAGATCGTCACCAAGACGCCGGACGCGACCCTGCCCTACCAGCTCGCCTGGATCATGATGTCGTCCCCGGCCAACTGGGAGAAGCAGGGCAAGAGCTGGGACGCGGTCGCTAAGGCGCCGTCCGGCACCGGCCCCTGGAAGATCACCGCCTTCGTGCCGCGCGAGAAGGCCGAGATGGTGCCGAACCCCGACTACTGGGACAAGGCGCGCGTGCCGAAGCTCGACAAGCTGATCGTCGTGCCGCTTCCCGAGGCGAGCGCGCGCGTGGCCGCGCTGCGCTCCGGCCAGGTCGACTGGATCGAGAACCCGGCACCGGACGCGGTCGCATCGCTCAAAGGCGCCGGCTTCAAGATCGTCACCAACGCCTATCCGCACAACTGGACCTGGCACCTGTCCCGCGTCGAGGGCTCGCCCTGGAACGACATCCGCGTGCGCAAGGCCGCGAACCTCGCGGTCGACCGCGAGGGCATGAAGGAACTCCTGAGCGGGCTCATGATCCCGGCGGAAGGCTTCCTGCCGCCCGGCCACCAGTGGTTCGGCAAGCCGACCTTCAAGCTGAAATACGATCCGGAAGCGGCCAAGAAGCTGCTCGCCGAAGCCGGCTACGGGCCGTCCAAGCCGCTCGAGACGAAGATCCTCATCTCGCCCTCGGGCTCCGGCCAGATGCTGCCGCTGCCGATGAACGAATTCGTGCAGCAGAACCTCGCCGAGGTCGGCATCAAGGTGACCTTCGAGGTCGTGGAGTGGAACACGCTCATCAACATCTGGCGCGCCGGGGCGAAGCACGAGAGCTCGAAGGGCGCGACCGGCATGAACTACACCTACTTCATCCAGGACCCCTTCACCGGCTTCATCCGCCATCTGCAGTCGAACCTCGCCCCGCCGGCCGGCACCAACTGGGGCTTCTACTCGGATCCCGAGATGGACAAGCTGTTCGACGAGGTGCGCTCGACCTTCGACCCGGCCGCGCAGCAGAAGACGCTCGAGAAGATCCATGAGAAATACGTCGACGAGGCGCTGTTCCTGATGGTCACCCACGACGTCAACGCCCGCGCCATGTCGCCCAAGGTGAAGGGCTTCGTGCAGGCGCAGAACTGGTTCCAGAACTTCTCCTCGATCAGCATGGACTGATCCCCGGCCCGACGCCTGATCGCACTCACCCTGGGGCCGCGCCCCGGCCCGTCCGCCGCCCGTCGCGGCGGCTGGACCGGGGCCATGAACCGGACGAGCCACGCCGATGTTCGCCTATGCCGTGAAGCGCATGCTCTACATGGCGCCGGTCGCCCTCGGGGTGAGCCTCCTGTGCTTCCTGCTCGTGCATCTCGCCCCCGGCGATCCGCTCACCTCGATCCTGCCGACCGACGCCTCGGCCGAGATGCAGGCCGAGATCCGCAAGCTCTACGGCTTCGACCAGCCGCTGCCCCTGCAATATGTACTGTGGCTCGGCCGGGTCCTGTCCGGCGATCTCGGCGTCTCCATCGCGACCGGACGGCCGGTGGCCGCCGAGGTCGGCCGCGCGGTGGTCAACTCGCTCATCCTGGCGGCGGCCGCGACCGCGATCGGCTTCTTCTTCGGCGCCCTGTTCGGCTTCGTCGCCGGCTATTTCCGCAACACCTGGATCGACAAGCTGGCGAGCTTCATCGCCGTGATCGGCGTCAGCGTGCCGCATTACTGGCTCGGCATGGTGCTCGTCATCGTCTTCTCGGTCATGCTCAACTGGCTGCCGGCGACCGGCGGCGGCCCGGGCGGGTCCTCCGACGCGCGGAGCCTCGACTGGGACTATCTGCGCTTCCTGATCCTGCCCGCCATCACCATGTCGGTGATCCCGATGGGCATCATCGCGCGCACGCTGCGCGCCCTCGTCGCCGACATCCTCGCCCAGGAATTCGTCCAGGGCCTCACCGCCAAGGGCCTGCTCGACCGCGGCATCTTCCTGCATGTGGTGAAGAACGCGGCGCCCACCGCCTTCGCGGTGATGGGCCTCCAGCTCGGCTACCTGCTCGGCGGCTCGATCCTGATCGAGACCGTGTTCGCCTGGCCGGGCACCGGCTTCCTGCTCAACACGGCGATCTTCCAGCGCGACCTGCCGCTGCTGCAGGGCACGATCCTGATGCTCGCCATGTTCTTCGTCGTGCTGAACCTCGTGGTCGACATCGCCCAGGCGGCGGTCGATCCGCGCGTGCGCAGGAGCTGAGCCCATGGTCTCGCTCGCCATGCCCGCCGCCGGCGTTCCCGTCGTGGTCCGCTCCCCCGGCTACTGGCGCGGCGTGTTCGGCCGGCTCGGCCGCGACCGCATCGCCATGCTGGCGCTCGCCGTCATCGTCGTCATCGTGCTCGTCGCCATCTTCGCGCCGGCGCTGGCGCCCGCCGACCCGTCCAAGGCGACCATGCTGCGCCGGCTGCGCCCGATCGGCACGCCCGGCTATCCGCTCGGCGCCGACGAGCTCGGCCGCGACATGCTCTCCCGCCTCATCTACGGGGCGCGGCTCTCGCTCGTCATGGGCGTGACGCCGGTGCCGATCGCCTTCGTGATCGGCACCGTGCTGGGGGTCACCGCCGGCTATGCGGGGGGCTTCGTCAACACGATCATCATGCGCACGGTCGACGTGTTCTTCGCCTTCCCGTCCGTGCTGCTCGCCGTGGCGCTCTCGGGCGCGCTCGGCGCCGGCCTCCTCAACGCCATGGTGGCGCTCACCATCGTGTTCGTGCCGCCGATCGCGCGCATCGCCGAGAGCGTGACCACACAGGTCCGGAGCCTCGACTATGTGGAGGCGGCGCGCACCAGCGGCGCCGGGGCGGCGACCATCGTGCGCTTGCACATCCTGCCGAACGTGCTCGGCCCGATCTTCGTCTATGCGACGAGCCTCATCTCCGTGTCGATGATCCTCGCCGCCGGCCTCTCCTTCCTCGGCCTCGGCGTACGCCCGCCCGAGCCCGAATGGGGGCTGATGCTCAACACGCTCAGGACCGCGATCTACACCCAGCCGGCCGTCGCGGCGCTCCCCGGCGTGATGATCTTCATCACCTCGATCTCGTTCAACATGCTGTCGGACGGGCTCCGCTCCGCCATGGACGTGAAGTCGTGAGTGCCGCCGATCCGTCCCTCGTCGATCCGGGCCTCGCCGCGCCCGCCGCGCGGGCCAATGCCGAGGCGGTTTGGCCGCCGGAGGTCTGGCGCGCGCCGCCGCGGCCGGTGACGGCCCCGCGCGGAAAACTCGATCCGCGCGACCGCGGCGGCCCGGCGCAGCCGCTCCTCACCGTCGCCGGCCTGGTCAAGCACTTCCATGTGGGCGGCTCGCCGCTCGGCGGCTCTACCGTGGTGCGCGCGCTCGACGGCGTCGACTTCGAGGTCCTGAAGGGCGAGACGCTCGGCATCGTCGGCGAGAGCGGCTGCGGCAAGTCGACCACGGCCCGGCTCCTGATGCAGCTGATGCGGCCGGATGCCGGCACGATCCTGTTCGACGGCGAGGAGCTCGGCGGCGACCTCGCGCTCCGCGACTATCTGCGCCAGGTGCAGATGGTGTTCCAGGACAGCTACGCCTCGCTCAATCCGCGCCTCACCGTCGAGGCCTCGATCGGGTTCGGCCCGCGCGTGCACGGCCTCTCCGCCCAGGCCGCGACCGCCCGCGCCCACGACCTCCTCGCCCGCGTCGGGCTCGAACCCGCCCGCTTCGCCGGCCGCTTCCCGCACGAACTGTCAGGCGGCCAGCGCCAGCGGGTCAACATCGCCCGCGCGCTCGCCATGGAGCCGCGCCTCGTCATCCTCGACGAAGCGGTCTCGGCGCTCGACAAGTCGGTCGAGGCGCAGGTGCTGAACCTGCTCATGGACCTGAAGCAGGAGTTCGGGCTCACCTACATCTTCATCTCGCACGACCTCAACGTGGTCCGCTTCATGGTCGACCGCGTGCTCGTCATGTATCTCGGCAAGGTGGCCGAGATCGGCGGCCGCGACGCCGTGTTCGACGCGCCGCGGCATCCCTACACCGCCGCCCTGATCGCCTCGATGCCGAGCATGGACCCGTCGCGCCGGGTTACCGAGGCGCCGCTTTCGGGCGACCCGCCGAACCCGATCGACCCGCCCCCGGGCTGCCGCTTCCATCCGCGCTGCGCCTTCGCCGAACCGGTCTGCGCGAAGGTCGAGCCGCCCATGGCGCCGGCCTCGCCCGGCCACGGCGCGGCCTGCCTGATGGCCGAGCCCGGCTCCGGCCATTCCCGCGCGCCCGCCCGATCGGAGGCCGTGCCGGCATGAGCCCGATGATCGAGATCGAGCATCTGAGCGTCACCTTCACCGGCCGGGGCAAGCCGGTGCGCGCGGTCGACGACGTGAGCCTGACGGTCGGCGCCGGCGAGGTGGTGGCGCTCCTCGGCGAGTCCGGCTCGGGCAAGAGCGTCACCCTGCGCTCGCTGCTCCGGCTGCATCCGAAGGGCCGCGCCACGATGGAAGGCGCGATCCGCGTCGACGGCACGGACGTGCTCGCGCTTGGGCCCAGGGCGCTCGCCGACTATCGCGGCCGCAAGGTCTCCATGATCTTCCAGGATCCGGGCCTGGCGCTCGATCCGGTCTATACGGTCGGCCGCCAGATCGTGGAGACGATCCGTCGCCACGAGGGGGTGTCGCGCGCCGAGGCGGAGGCGCGCGCCCTCGCGCTCTTCCGCAAGGTGTCCATACCGGCGCCGGAACGGCGGCTCGCCGCCTTCCCGAATTCCATGTCCGGCGGCATGCGACAGCGGGCCATGATCGCGCTGGCGCTCGCCTGCAACCCGAAGGTCCTGCTCGCCGACGAGCCGACCACCGCGCTCGACGCCACGGTGCAGATCCAGATCCTGCTCCTCCTGCGCGGGCTGCAGCGCGAACTCGGCCTCTCGGTCATCTTCGTGACGCACGACATCGGCGTCGCGGTCGAGGTCGCCGACCGTATCGCGGTGATGTATGCCGGCCGCATCGTCGAGGAAGGCCCGGTCGCCGCGGTGCTCGCCGCGCCGCGCCATCCCTATACGCGCGGCCTGCTCGCCTCGCGGGTCGAGCATGCGGCGCCCGGCACGCGCCTCGTCACCATCCAGGGCGCCCCGCCGGACCTCGGCAACCTGCCCGACGGCTGCGCCTTCCGCGACCGCTGTACCCTCGCGATCCCCCGCTGCGCCGCCGAGCGGCCGCCCTTCGTCCGCCACGCCGAGGCCCGCGGCGACGCCTGCCTGCTCGCCGGCTGACGGCGGCGCGGCGTCGGACCCTGCCCTTTCCGCATGCGGCTCAGCCAAGCGCTCGGTTGATCCGCGCCAGCAGGGCGACGAGCGCCTCCGTCTCGGCCGCATCGAGGTCGGCGCGGACGCGCGCCTCGTGGCGGGCGACGAGCGCGAGGGCCTCGTCGAGAAGGCGGTGCCCGGCCTCGGTCAGTTCCAGCGCATAGGAACGGCGGTCGACCGCGGAGGGGCTGCGGCGGGTGAGCCCCCGCCCGTCGAGCGCCTCCATCATGGCGACGAAGTTCGGGCGCTGGATGCCGAGCGCCTCGGCGATGTCGGATTGCTTGCGCCCGGGATTGAGCCGGATCAGCAATAGCACGCTGAACTGCGCCGGTCGCAGCTCCAGGGCCGCGAGCGTCGCGATGAAGTCGGCGAAGACCGCGACCTGGGTGCGCCGGAGCGCATAGCCGATCAGGCCCGGCAACGGGCCGAGGTCGAGCCGGTCCGCCGCGGCACCGGCCTCCGTGCCGCTCCCGTGCCGGCCGTCGGGCGGGCCGTCGGACGGGCTGTCCGGCTCCTCGTCGAGGAGCGGCGAGGTCGAGGCTCGGGGGCGCTTCATGCGGGCGGCGGATCCTCGCAAAAGGGGCCGGAGGCCACGCCGGCGGGCTTGCCGGCGCGGAGGGAATAGTTATACCTTATACCTAATTCGACGGCTCTGGGAGGGGCCTGCCCGGCAAAAACGAAGCCGGGCGACCAAGGCGGGAGGCCCTGGTGGACGGGACGATACTGCTCTTCCTCATCCAGGACGGCCTCACGAACGGCGCCATCTATGCGCTGCTCGGCTTCGCGCTGGTGCTGGTCTTCACCGTCACGCGCATCATCTTCATCGCGCAGGGCGAGTTCGTCGCCTATGGCGCGCTCACCTACGCGGCGCTGCGCGCCGGCCAGACGCCCGGCACGGTGCGGCTCCTCGTCGTGTTCGGCGTGGCCGCCTTCGTCGCCGGTCTCTGGGCGCGCCGCTCGGCGCCGAGCCTTCGCGGCACGGTCCTCGACGCCGCGGCGACGCTCGGGCCGCCCGCTTTCGTCTTCGCCGCGGTCGCGGCGCTCCACGGCGTCGAACGGCCAGCGTTCCTCGACGTGGCGCTCACCATCGCGATCGTCGCGCCGATGGGGCCCTATCTGCACCGCGTCGCCTTCGAGCCGCTCGCCGAGGCGTCGATCCTCACCCTCTTCATCGCCGCCGTCGCGGTTCATCTCGCCATGACGGCGCTCGGCCTCGCCTTCTTCGGCGCCGAGGGCCAGCGCGCTCCGCCGCTCGCCGAGGGCGGCGTCACGCTCGGGCCGGTGCTCGTGACCGGGCAGAGCCTCGCGGTCTATGCGGTCGCGCTCGCGCTGTCGGTCGGCCTCTGGCTGTTCTTCGGCTTCACGCTCGCCGGCAAGGCCTTGCGGGCAACCGCCGTGAACCGGGTCGGCGCCCGGCTCGTCGGCATCGGCCCGCGCCTCGCGGGCGGCTTCGCCTTCGCGCTCGCTGCCACGATCGGCGCCGTCTCGGGCGTGCTGATCGTGCCCGTCACCACGATCTACTACGACACCGGCTTCCTGATCGGCCTCAAGGGCTTCGTCGCCGCCATCGTGGGCGGGCTCGGCAGCTATCCGGCGGCCGGCATCGCCGCGCTGGCGGTCGGCCTCGTCGAGGCCTTCGCCTCCTTCGAGGCCTCCGCCTACAAGGAGGTGATCGTGTTCGCGCTGGTCATCCCGGTGCTGCTGATCCGCTCCCTCGGCGCCGCCCATGCGGACGAGGAGGAGGACTGAGCATGCGCCGTCTGCCCCTCCTCGCCTTCGTCGCGGCGCTCGCGCTCCTGCCCTTCGTGGCGCCGCCATTCTGGCTGACGCTCGCCAACAATATCGGGCTTGCCGCGCTCGTCGCCATGGGCCTCGTTCTGCTCACCGGCGTCGGCGGCATGACGAGCTTCGGCCAGGCCGCCTTCGTCGGCTTCGGCGCCTATACGACCGCAGTGCTGACCACCCAATGGGGCCTCAGCCCCTGGGCGACGCTGCCCCTCTCGCTCGCGGTCACCGGCCTCGCGGCGTTGGCTCTCGGCCTCCTCACCGTGCGCCTCGCCGGCCACTACCTGCCGCTCGGCACGCTCGCCTGGGGCCTCGCGATCTACTACCTGTTCGGCAAGATCGACGCGCTCGGCCGCCACGACGGCATCGTCGGCGTGCCGCCTCTGACCCTCGGCCCGCTGAGCCTGATCGACCCGGCGGCGATGTACGGCGTGATCTGGGCGGCCGTGATCCTCGCGGCGATCGCGACCGGCAACCTGCTCGACAGCCGCACCGGCCGCGCCATCCGGGCCTTGCGCGGCGGCGGGATGGCGCAGAGCTTCGGCGTCGACAAGCCGCGCACCAAGCTCCTCGTCTTCGTCTATGCGGCGCTGCTGGCCGGCCTCTCCGGCTGGCTCTACGCGCATCTGCAGCGGACCGTGAACCCGACGCCCTTCGGCGCGCTCGCCGGCATCGAATATCTTTTCATGGCGGTCGTGGGCGGCGCCGGGCAGGTCTGGGGCGCGGTGCTCGGCGCCGCCGCGGTGATCATCCTCAAGGACGTGCTGCAGCGCGTCACGCCCGGCCTGATCGGCAGCGACCTGCAGCTCGAATCCGTGGTGTTCGGCATCGTCGTGGTCGCCATGCTGCAGGTCGCCCGCACCGGCCTCTGGCCGCGCGTCGCCGGCCTCTTCGGCGCGACGGGGAACGCGCCGGCGGCGGATCCCGTGACGGCCGAGCCGCTCGACCGGCGCGCGGCCGGCGACGCGACCGGCCCGCTCCTCGAGGTGGAGGCGGCGGTGAAGCGGTTCGGCGGCCTGACCGCGGTCGACAAGGTCGGCTTCACGGTCGGGCGCGGCGAGATCCTGGCGCTGATCGGCCCGAACGGCGCCGGCAAGAGCACAACCTTCAACCTCATCACCGGCGTCCTCGCGCTCTCCGCGGGCGACGTCCGCTACGACGGCGCCTCGATCGGCGGCGCCGGCCCGGCAAAGATCGCGGCGCTCGGCATCGGCCGCAGCTTCCAGCATGTGAAGCTGGTGCCGGACATGAGCGTGATCGAGAATGTGGCGCTCGGCGCCCACCTGCGCGGGCGTGCCGGCGCGATCGCGAGCCTCCTGAGGCTCGACCGCGCCGACGAGGCGCGGCTCCTCGGCGAGGCGGCGCGGCAGCTCGCGCGCGTCGGGCTCGCCGAGCATGCGGCGAAGCCGGCCGGCAGTCTCGCCCTCGGCCAGCAGCGCATCGTCGAGATCGCCCGCGCGCTCGCGCTCGACCCGCGCCTCCTCCTCCTCGACGAGCCGGCGGCGGGCCTGCGCCACGCCGAGAAGGCGGCGCTCGGCGAGCTTCTCCGGCGGCTCAAGGCCGAGGGCATGAGCGTCCTCCTGGTCGAGCACGACATGGGCTTCGTGATGGGCGTCGCCGACCGCATCGTGGTGCTCGACTTCGGCGCCAAGATCGCGGAGGGGCGGCCCGAGGCGGTCAGGCGCGACCCGGCGGTGATCGAGGCCTATCTCGGAGGCGCGGCATGAGCGGGCCCCTCCTCGGTCTCGCCGACATGGCGGTCGCCTACGGCCATGTGCCGGCCGTCACCGGCGTGTCGCTGACGCTCGCGCCGGGCGAGATCGTGACCGTGATCGGCGCGAACGGCGCCGGCAAGTCGACGCTGCTGAACGCCGCCATGGGGCTCATCCCGTCCGAGGGCCGCATCGATCTCGACGGCGCCCCGATCGGCGGCGTCTCGGTCGAGGAGCGGGTGCGGCGCGGCTTGTCGCTGGTGCCGGAGCGGCGCGAACTGTTCGGCTCGCTCTCTGTGCTCGACAACCTCGTGCTCGGCGGCTTCAAGACGGACGCGGCGCGGCGCCGGCGCGGCCTCGACGGAGTGTTCGCCCGCTTCCCGCGCCTCAAGGAACGCCGCGGCCAGACCGCCGCCACGCTGTCGGGCGGCGAGCGGCAGATGCTCGCCATGGGCCGGGCGATGATGGCGGAGCCGCGTGTGCTCATGCTCGACGAGCCGAGCCTCGGCCTCGCGCCGCGCATCGTCGCGGAAATCTTCGCCATCATCGCGGAGCTGCGCCGGACCGGCGTCGCCATCCTGCTCGTCGAGCAGAATGCGCGCGCCGCGCTCAAAGCCGCCGACCGCGCCTATGTGATGGAGCTCGGCCGCTTCACGCTCGAAGGGCCGGCCGCCGCGCTCGCGGAGGATCCGCGCGTGGCGGGCGTCTATCTCGGGCTCGAAGGGGTCGCCTCATGACGTGGCGCGCGCCGGTCGACGACATCCTCTTCGCGATCGAACGGATCGCCGGCCTCGACGGCGGCGACCCGGCCGACCGGCGCGCGATCCTCGAAGCCTCCGCCCGGTTCTGCGAGGCGGAGATCGCGCCGCTCGACCTCGCCGGCGACCGGATCGGCGCGCGGCTGGAGAACGGGTCGGTCGTCTCTCCGCCCGGCTGGGCCGCGGCCTACCGGGCCTGGGCGGCGGCGGGCTGGAACGGCGTCGCGCTGCCGGAGGCCCATGGCGGGATGGGCCTGCCGGTGCCGCTCGGCACCGCCGCCATGGAGATCCTGACCGGCGCCTCCATGGCCTTCGCCACGCTGCCGGTGCTGACCCACGGCGCCGTCGCGGCCATCGCGGCGCATGGCGACGCGGCCTTGCGGGCCGCTTACCTCCCCCCACTCACGAGCGGTCGCTGGACGGCCGCCATGAACCTGACCGAGCCGCAGGCGGGCTCCGACCTCGGCCTCGTCGCGACCCGCGCGGTCCCCGCCGGCGACGGCTCGTACCGGGTCACGGGGTCGAAGATCTTCATCACTTTCGGCGACCACGACCTCGCCGAAAACATCGTGCATCTGGTGCTCGCTCGCCTGCCGGACGCGCCCGCAGGCACGCGCGGCCTGTCGCTCTTCCTCGTGCCGAAGCACCTCCTCGACCCGGACGGGCGACCGGGCCAGCCGAACGGCGTCACTTGCGTGGGCCTCGAAGAAAAGCTCGGCATCCACGGCAGCCCGACCTGCGCCATGCGCTTCGACGACGCGGTGGGCTTCCTGGTCGGCGAGCCGCATCGCGGCCTTGCCGGCATGTTCACCATGATGAACGAGGCGCGGCTCGCGACCGGCCTGCAGGGCGTCGCGGTCGGCGAGCGCGCGCTGCAGGCGGCGGAGGCGCATGCCCGCGACCGGCGCCAGGGCCGCGCGCCCGGCCACGAGGGGCCGGCGCCGATCATCGATCATCCGGACGTCCGCCGCATGCTCGGGCGCGGCCGCGCGCTCGTCGCCGGCGCCCGCGCGCTCGCCTATTTCGCCGCCGGCGCGATCGAGCGATCCCGGACCGGGGCGGACCCGCAGGCGCGGCATCGCGCCGGGCTGCAGGCGGATCTCGTCACGCCGATCGTGAAGGCCTGGTGCAGCGAGGCCGGCGTCGAGGCCGCCTCGCTCGCCATCCAGGTGCATGGCGGCGCGGGCTATGTGGAGGCGACCGGCGTCGCCCGGCACTGGCGCGACGCTCGCATCGCCCCGATCTACGAAGGCACCAACGGCATCCAGGCGATCGACCTCATCACCCGCAAGCTCGCGCGCGACGACGACGCCGCCATGACGGCGCTCGCCAAGGAACTCGCAGAGGCGCTCGACGCCGCCGTCCTCGGCGACACGGCTGCGCGGCGCCTCGCCGACGCCTTGAACGCGCTCATTGAGGCGACCCGGCGCGTCACGGTCCCGGCGCGCGACGAGGCGGCGCGGCTCTTCGCGGCGACACCCTATCTCCGCCTCGCGGGCAGCGCGCTCGCAGGGGGACTGCTGGCGCGTGGCGCGATCGCGGCCGCACGGGACGCCGACCGCCACGCCGCCCGCCACATCGCCCTCGCCCGCGTTTTCGCCGAGGAGTTCGCCGGCCCGGCCGCCGCCCTCCTGGGCGCGATCGGGGACGACGCCGTCGCCGCGCCGGACTGGGGCGCGGCGCTGGGGATCGACGACTGATCCCGTCGGCACCTGCAGCCGGCAGCCGTCAGCCGGGTCGGAGCGCCTTCTTCATGAACCAGCGCCGGTGCGTCTCCGGCCGCTCGCCGGGCGCATTTTCGAGGACGCCGAACGGGGCGTAGCCAAGCCGCTCGTAGAAGGCCCGCGCGGCCGGGCTCGACGTATCGAGCCAGGCGGCATGGCAGCCGATCGCCCGCCCGCGCGCCTCCGCCTCGGCCATCAGGGCACGACCGAGCCCGGTGCCGCGATGTCCCGGGCTTATCCACAGGATCTCCACATGAAGCCAGCCATAGGCGGTCGACGCCGCGAGCCCGCCCGCGACGCGGCCGTCCGGCAGCGTCGCGGCGAGCGCGACGCGGCGGTTCTCCGCCTGGGCCAAGTCCGCGCGCAGGGTGGCGAGCAGTTCAGCCTCGAGCCACGCGCCGAACCCGTCCGTCGCGTCGCCGATCACCACGGCCGCCGGCGCCGCGCCGCCGGCCGGACTGTCGCCTTGCGTCACTTGATCAGGACGAAATTGCCGTCCTTGACGGTGAGCAGGATGCGGGCGCGGGCGTCGACGCCGAAGCGGTCGGTCTCGGTGAAGTTGAACACGCCCTGGCTCGCCGCGATCTCCTTCTCAGTCAAGAGCGCGGCCCGCAAGGCCTCGCGGAATTCCGGCGTGCCCGGCTTCGCGGTCTTCAGCGCCACCGGCACGATCCGTTCCAGCACCTTCAGCGCGTCAAACAGGTGGGCGCCGAACTGGGTGCGCGTGTCCTTGCCGTATTTCGCCTCATAGGCATCCACATAGGCCTGGCCGGGCGCCTTGGTGAGCGCGCCTTCCGGCTGCAGTTCCGGGGCCATGACCGGGCCGGAGGCCATCACGACGCCCTCGGCCGCCTTGCCGGCGATGCGGATGAAGTCCTTCGTCACCGCGCCGTGGGTCTGGTAGATCGGGCCGGTATAGCCGCGCTCCTTCAGCGCCACCTGCGGCAGCGCCGCGCCGGTGCCGGACGCCGCGACGAGGATCGCGTCCGGCCGCGCCGCGACGAGCTTCAGGGCCTGGCCGGCGACCGAGGTGTCGGCGCGGGCATAGCGCTCGTCGGCCACGAGCTTCAGCCCCTTCGGCTCGGCGATCTGCTTGAAGGCGTTGATCCAGAGATCGCCCCAGCTGTCGGCGAAGCCGATCATGCCGACCGTCTTCACCTTGTTGGCGACCATGTGGTCGAACAGGCCCTCCGCCATCAGCCCGACCGGCTGCGGCATGATCACGGTCCATTTCTCGCGGCCGGGCTGGAAGGCGATCGGGCCGAGCCCGAAGTGGGGCACGCCCGCCTCGAAGGCCACATTGGCGACCGCGATGGTCGGCGGCGTGGTGGACGAGCCGAGGATCACGTCGACCTTGTCCTCGGTGATGAGCCGCCGGGCGTTGGTGGTCGCGGTGGTCGGGTCACCCGCGTCGTCGAGCTGGGTGATCTTCAACGGCAGCCCGGCAATGTCGGTCGGCCACAGCGGCAGCGAGTTCTTCTGCGGAATGCCGAGCGCGGCGGCCGGGCCGGTGGTCGAGATCGTGATGCCGATCCTGAGCTCCTGCGCGCTCGCGCCGAGCGGGCCGACGAGGCCGAGGGCCAGGAGGCCCATGGCGCAGGATGCGAGATGCTTGGCGATGCGGAACGTCATGGCAGTCCTCCCCTTATCATCGTTGTCGTCGGCACGGCCGCCTCACGGGCGGCGCGCCTCAAGCCTCCTCGAAGCGGTCGATCACCTCCTGCGGGATCGGCTTCGACTTGATCGCTTGCTGGTCGTCCGGGTGGCGGCCGACCCAGACGCGCGTCTCCCACGCCTCGATGGCGAGCGCCTCGCCCTTCAGGACGCGGTGCTCCACGTCGAAGCTCGACCGCCGCCAGGCCGCGACGCGGCTCTCGATGACGATGTCCTCGCCGTGGCGCGACGGGATGATGAACTTCGCGCGGGTGTCGACCATGGGAAAGCCGACCATGTCGAACCGCTTCTGCAGCTCGGGCTTCGGGAACCCCGCCGCCTCGAAGAGACCCGCCGTCGCGGCGTCGAAGAAGCCGAAATAGCGTGGATACCAGACGATGCCGGCGGGGTCGCAGTCGCCCCATTCGATCCGGACCTGGCGGCGGTTGACCAGCATGGCGCGCCCTCAGCTCCTGCCGGCGGCCGGCGCCGCCTCGTTCTCGATCAGCATGGCGATCCCCTGCCCGCCGCCGATGCAGGCGGACGCGATGCCGTAGCGCAAGCCCGACGCGGCGAGTTCGCGCGCGACGGTCAGCGCGAGCCGGATCCCGGTGGCGCCGAGCGGATGGCCGATCGCGATGGCGCCGCCGTTGACGTTGACGCGCGCCTCGTCGAGGCCGAGTTCGCGGCAGCAGGCCATCACCTGCGCGCCGAACGCCTCGTTGATCTCGAACCGGTCGATCGCGCCGACCGCGAGCCCGGCCGTTTCGCACACCGCCCGGATCGCCGGGACGGGGCCGATGCCCATGATCTCGGGCGGCACGCCGACCGCCGCCACCGCGACGAGGCGGGCGAGCGGCTTCAGCCCGTGCCTTGCCGCATAGGCCCGGCTCGTCACCACGGCCCCGGCCGCGCCGTCGACCACGGCGGAGGAATTGCCGCCGGTCTGCACGCCGCCGAAGGCCGGGCGGATTTTTGCGAGAACCTCGACAGGCGACGGCCGCACATGGCTGTCTTCCGTCACGCGGTCCCCACGGCCCTTCAGCCGGATGCCGCGCGGACGCAGGCCCTCCTGCTCGAACACCTCGTCGGCGACGGCGACGATCTCCTCGTCGAAATAGCCGCGCGCCCGCGCCGCGAGCGCGCGCTCGAAGCTCCGCGCCGCATAGGCGTCGACCTCCGCCCGGCCGATCTGGTAGCGCCGCGCCAAATTCTCGGCGGTGCCGCCCATGGTGACGTCGGCGGCCGGGTCGAGCAGCGCCTCCCAGAGAAAATCCTTGAATTCGACCTGGCCCATGCGGAAGCCGGCGCGGTGGGTATAGGCGGCGACCGGGTTGCGGCTCATGGATTCGGTGCCGACGCAGAGCGCCGCCTCCGCCCGCCCGAGCGCGATGGTGTCGGCCGCCTGGGCGATAACCTCGACGCCGGTGCCACACACCCGCTGCACCAGATGCGCGGGAACCTCGGTCGGCACGCCTGCATAAAGGCCGATATGGCGCGGCGTCATGTAGGCGTCGTAGCTCGCCTGCGCCATGGAGCCGGCGATCACCGTGCCGATATCCTTAGCCGGCACGCCGGTCCGCTCCAGCGCGGCGCGGGCGGCCTTGATGCCGAGATCGATCGGGGAGACCGGCGAGAGCGCGCCGTTCAGGTCCGTGAAGGGCGTGCGCGCGCCGCCGACGAGGACCACGTCGGACCAGGCTCCGGTCAGCGCATGGGAATGGCCGGTCATGCCCTCACCCCCTCTTCGGCACGGATCACATGGGCGGGCGCCGGATCGGCGTAGAGGTCGGCGACCAGAGCGGCGCGCGCGGCGAGCACGGCGCGCTGGTTGATCGAGCCCTTGTCCGTGACCTCGCCGCGATCGATCGACGGCGGCTCGGCGAGCAGCGTCAGCCGCGCGACCCGCGTCGAGGATCCGGTCGCGCCGGCCGCGAAGGCGGCGAGGCGCGCGGCGAAGAGCCGGCGGACATCCGGGTGAGCGAGGACGTCCGCAGACCCGGCGACGGGCCCGAGATGCTCGCGGCAGCGCTCCTGGTCGGGGAACACCAGGACGGCGATGTCGTCGCGGTCGTGTCCGGCGATCACCACGTCGCGGACGAGCGGCGAGAAGGCGGCGAGGAAGGCGGCGCGGAGCGGCCCGACGCTGACCCAGGTGCCGGTCGCGAGCTTGAAGTCCTCGGCGATGCGCCCGTCGAACAGGAACCCGCCCGCCGCGTCGCCCGGCACCGCATAGCGGACCGCGTCGCCAAGCCGGTAGAAGCCCTCCTCGTCGAACGCGGCGCGCGTCAGGTCGGGGCTCCGCCAGTAGCCGGGCGTGACGCAATCGCCGCGCACACGCACTTCGAGCTTGCCCTCCGCCGGCACGAGCTTCATCTCCACCCCGACCATCGGGTGGCCCATATTGCCGGGCTCGTCCACGTCCATCAGGTTCATCAGCGCGGACGGCGCCGTCTCGGTCGCGCCGAGGCCGGTCACGAACGGGATGCGTGCGCCGGTGGTCGCCACCGCGAGGCGCTGATAGGCGTCCCAGACCGGCTTCGACAATCCCGCGCCGGCGTAAAAGAGCATGCTGAGCCGGCTGAAGAACGTCCGGCGGAGGCTCGCGTCGCGCTCCAGATGCGGCAGCAGCGCCTCGTAGCCCTTTGGCACGTTGAAATAGGCGGTCGGCGCGATCTCGCGGAGATTCGCGACCGTCTCCTCCACGCCGCCGGGCATCGGCTTGCCGTGGTCGATATAGAGCGAGCCGCCGTGGACGAGCGTCATGCCGAAATTGTGGTTGGAGCCGAAGGTGTGGTTCCACGGCAGCCAGTCGACGAAGACCGGCGGGGCGGCTTCGAGGAAAGGGAAGCACTGCGCCAGCATGGCCTGGTTGGCCATGAGCATGCGCTGGGTGTTGATCACCGCCTTCGGCTGCCCGGTCGACCCTGAAGTGAGCAGGAATTTCGCGATCGTGTCCGGCCCGACCTTTTCGCGCGCCGCCGCGACCGCGGCGGGGTCGGCCGCCTCGAGCAGGGTCTCGAACGGGGCGGCGCCGATCCGGTCCGCGCCGTGCGTGGCCACGCGCACCGCGCCCGCCGCGCCGATCGCCTCCAGCGCGGGCGCGAAGGCGGCGCCGTCGGGCACATGGACGAGGCCCGGCGTGAGGAGGTCGAAGGCGTGCCGGAGCTTGCCGAAGTCGCGCGACACCAGCGAATAGGCCGGCGAGATCGGGCAATAGGGAACGCCGATCGCCATGGCGGCGAGCGCCAGCAGCGCATGTTCGAGGTCGTTGCCGCCGAGGATGGCGATCGGCCGGTCGGGCGAGAGATCGAGGCCGAGCAGCGCCGCGGCGATGCGGCCGACCCGCTCGGCGGCCTCGCTATAGGTGAGCGTGCGCCACGGCCGGCGCGCCGTCGGGTCGGACGAGGTCCCGGCGGGCGCCCGTTCGGCGAGGAAGACGCGGTCCGGCGCGGCGCGCGCCCAGTCGTGCAGGCAATCGGTGAGCCGCGTCCGATAGGGCGGCAGGGGCTCGGACGCGCGCACGAGGGTGGCGCCGTCGGCCCGATGCTCGACGACCGGGTCGAGACGGCCGAGCGGCCAGGGACGGCCCGTCTCGGCGGCGGATGCGCGCATGCCCGTCCTCCCTCTCCGCCCCGCCGTCCGGCGGCGCGGCTTTTCGCTTCCCCTCCGGCGGCCTCGCGGCCGCTGGCGGCCTTCAGGGCCGCCCTTGGCCTTTGGGCCGCGCGCGGCCGTTCAGTCCGGCCGCTTCACCTTGTCGGCCTTCTTGTCGAGGAAGGCCCGAATTCTTGCTTTCGCCTCGCGGTCGCTCTGCGCCACGGCGGCGGCGAGCGCCTCGGTGATGTAGCCCGCGGCTGGATCGGCCTCCGCGATGCGCGGCAGGGCGTGGACCACGGCGAAATTGGTCATGGGCGCGTTGCCGGCGATCTTCGCGGCGAGCTCGAGCGCCTTGGCGAGGCCGGCGCCGTCCTCGACGAGATATTGCGAAAGCCCGATCGCGAGCCCCTCCTCGGCCGAATAGGCGCGGCCGGTCAGCATCATGTCGGCCATGCGGGCGACCCCGATCAGGCGCGGGATGCGCACCGATCCGCCGCCGCCGACGAAGATGCCGCGCTGGCCCTCCGGCAGGGCATAGAAGGCGCTCCGCTCGGCGACGCGAATATGCGCCGCCGCCGCGAGTTCGAGCCCGCCGCCGACCACCGCGCCCTTCAGCGCCGCCACCACGGGCACGCGGCCGAACTGGATCTTCTCGAAGCAGCGGTGCCAGAAGCGGGAATGCATCACGCCTTCGGTCGCGTCCCGCTCGGCAAGTTCGGAAAGGTCGAGGCCGGCGGAGAAATGGTCGCCGAGGCCGTGGACCACCACCGCGCCGATGCCGGGGTCGAGCTCGGCCAGGACCTCGTCGAGGCGCTCGATCGTCAGGTCGTTCAGCGCGTTGCGCTTCGCCGGCCGGTTGATCGCGATCGACAGGACCGCGCCGACCCGCTCGACCACGAGCGGATCCGTCGCCGTCTCCCTCTCCGCGCGCTTGCCCACAGGCTGCATGGCGACCGCCCCGTTCCGATGAATTGATTATGAAACATAACTAAATCGCGGTCAATCGCGCCGGAGGCGGCGACCCGGCCAGGCGCGGCGCCTTCGGCGGCCCCGCCCTGATCAAAGCGCGGGCGATTCTGTGCCCGATGGGCGGGCAGCGTGGCTAAGCAAACCACTTGCGGATTGGTTTGTACGGAGGCTACGGTCTGACGGCACCAGAGGCCGAAAGCCGAGCCGAAAGCTTGGCAGCACCGGACCCGAACGAGCAACCATGCGACCGAGAGGTTCGGCCTTGACCATGGCGGCCGCGCGCGACGACGGCGAGGAGGTGGCGCTCGACGATCCGGCGCAGGGGGGCACGTCGAACTCGGTCGCGGCCATGGCGCGGCTGCGCGAGCGCATCGAGGAGGCCGTCCGGGCGGGACAGCGCCAGCTGCCGCCCGAGCGCCAGCTCGCCGCCGAACTCGCGGTCGGCCGCGGCGCGCTCCGCCGCGCCCTCGAAGTGCTGGAGGCCGAGGGACAGATCTGGCGCGTGCAGGGCAAGGGCACCTTCCTCGGCGCCCGGCCGACCACCAGCGACGGCCTCGACGCGCTGCCGAGCCGCACCAGCCCGACCGAGATGATGGAAGTGCGCCTCGAAGTAGAGCCGGCGCTCGCCCGGCTCGCCGCCATGCGGGCAAGCGCCGAGGACATCGAGATGATGCGCCGCCTCGCCCGCCGCATCGCCGCCGCGGCCGACGCGGAGGCGCGCGAACTGTGGGACAGCGCGCTGCACCACCGCATCGCCGAGGCTGCCGGCAACCGCCTCTTCGTCGGCATCTTCGAGCTCGTCGACCGGGTCCGGCAGGACGCCTCGTTCCAGTCGCTGCGCGAGCGGGCGCGGTCCGGCTCCGTGCAGCCGATCTTCGTCGCCCAGCACGACCGCATCATCGAGGCCATCGCGGCGCGCGACGCGGCCGGCGCCGAAGCCGCCATGCGTGACCACCTGGAGACGGTCGGAAGCCGCCTCGCCACCGCCATGGGCGGCCGCGCCGCGCCGCCGGCCTCGGCCGCTTCGTCCGCCGCCGACCGCCGAGCCGCGCCCGCCGACCCGGCCGAGATCGCGCGGGAGCCGTCCCATGGCTGAAGCGGCGGCGCGCAAGGCCCCTCTCCCGGCGCCTGAGCCCACGGCCGCCCCGGCGCCGATCCTCGACGTGGCGTCGCTCTCCATCCGCTTCGCCGGGGCCCCAAGCGACCTCGACCTGATCGACGACGTCGGCTTTTCGGTCGCGCCCGGCCGCACGCTCTGCATCGTCGGCGAGAGCGGCTGCGGCAAGTCGGTGACCGCGCTCGCCCTGATGGGTCTGCTGCCCAAGGCCGCCACGGTCACGCGCGGCAGCGTCCTGTTCGAAGGCCGCGACGTGCTGCGGCTCTCCGAGCGCGAGCGGGCGGACCTGCGCGGCGACCGCATGGCGATGATCTTCCAGGAGCCGATGACCTCGCTCAATCCGGCCTTCACGATCGGCGACCAGATCGCGGAGGGGATCCTGCGCCACCGCGGCGGCACCGCCCGGGCGGCGCGCGAGCGGGCGCTGGAGCTGCTCCGCCGCGTGCGCATCCCGGCGCCGGAAAAACGCCTCGACGCCTATCCGCACCAGCTCTCCGGCGGCATGCGCCAGCGCGTCATGATCGCCATGGCGCTCGCCAACGACCCGCGCCTGCTCATCGCCGACGAGCCGACCACCGCCCTCGACGTGACCATCCAGGCGCAGATCCTGACCCTCATCAAGCGTTTGCAGGAGGAGACCGGCACCGCGCTCGTGCTCATCACCCACGACCTCGGGGTGGTCGCCGAGGTCGCCGACGACGTGGCGGTGATGTATGGCGGGCGGATCGTCGAGCACGGCCCGGCTGAGGCGATCTTCGCTGACCCGCAGCACCCCTACACGATCGGCCTGATGGGCTCGGTGCCCTCGGTCGGCCGGCGCACCGCCCGGCTTGCGACCATCGCCGGCACCGTGCCGCCGCCCGAGGCGATGCCGCGCGGCTGCCGCTTCGCCACGCGCTGCCCCTTCGCGGACGCGCGCTGCGTCGCCGAGGCCCCGCCGGCGCGCGTCTTCGCCGCGGGCCACAGCGCGCGCTGCTGGTACGCGCCGCTCGAACAGAGTTTCGGAGGCGCGGCATGAACGCCCCCGCCGCCGCCGCGCCACCGGCCGAGCCGATCCTCGCGACGCGCGGCCTCAGGAAGCATTTCGGCGGCGGCCGCGCGCTGTTCCTGAAGACCCCGCTGATCCGCGCCGTGGACGGCGTCGACCTCGCCGTCATGCCCGGCGAGACCTTCGCGATCGTGGGCGAGAGCGGCTGCGGCAAGTCCACGCTCGGCCGCCTGCTCGTGCGCCTGCTCGACCCGACCGAGGGCTCCGTCGCCTATCGCGGCCGGGCGCTCGACACCGTACCGGACGAGGAGATGCGCAAGCTCCGGCGCGAGCTGCAGTTCGTGTTCCAGGACCCCTACGCGGCGCTCAATCCGCGCATGACGGTCGGCGGCATCATCGGGGAGCCGCTCTGGCTCGACGGCGTCGCCCCGGCCGAGCGGCGCGACCGGGTCGGCCAACTGATGCGCACGGTCGGCCTCCTGCCGAGCCACGCCGATCGCTATCCGCACGAATTCTCCGGCGGCCAGCGCCAGCGCATCGGCATCGCCCGTGCGCTCGCCGGTTCGCCCAAGGTGATCATCGGCGACGAGCCGGTCTCGGCGCTCGACGTGTCGATCCAGGCGCAGATCGTCAACCTGCTGGAAGACCTGAAGGCCGAGTTCGGCCTGACCCTGGTGATCGTGGCGCACGACCTCGCGGTGATCAGGCACATGTCCGACCGCGTCGCCGTCATGTATCTCGGCCGGATCGCCGAGACCGCGCCGACCGACGCCCTCTTCTCCGCGCCGTTGCACCCCTACACACAAGCGCTCACCGCCGCGATTCCCGTGATGCAGCCGGGCGCCCGGCCGGTCCGCGTGCTCCTGCAGGGCGACGTGCCGAGCCCCGCCGCGCCGCCGTCCGGCTGCCGCTTCCACACCCGCTGCCCGCATGCGCGCGAGCGCTGCCGGAGCGACGAGCCGGGGCTCGAACCCGCGGGCGACGGCCGCCACGTCGCCTGCCACTTCTGGCGCGAGATCGCCGGCGCCGGCGCGAGCGCGCTCGCCGCCGTCACGCCGAGCCGGGCCTTCGCCGCCCGCCTCGACCTCTATCGCCGCGGCCGCCCGGCCGGGGCCCCGAGCCTCTCCAATCCGATCGACGAACCGCCGGTGCGGCGGACCAACGAGGAGCACACGCGATGAAACGAGCATTGGCACTCTCGGCCCTGGCGCTCGCCATGACGGCGGGCACGGCCTCCGCGCAGAACCTCCGCATCGGCCTGCAGGAAGACCCGGACGTGCTCGACCCGCACCGGGCGCGCACCTTCGTCGGCCGCATCGTGTTCACCTCGCTCTGCGACAAGCTGATCGACATCGACGCCAAGCTGCAGTTCGTGCCGCAGCTCGCGCAGAGCTGGGGCTGGAACGCGGACAACACCGTGCTCACCTTCAAGCTGCGGCCCGGCGTGAAATTCCACGACGGCGAGGCGATGGACGCCGCGGCCGTGAAGGCCTCGATCGACCGCGCCCGCACCCTGCCGGACTCGCTCCGGAAGAGCGAACTCGCCTCGGTCGCCTCCGTCGACGTGGTCGATCCGCTCACCGTCGCGCTCAAAGTGTCGAGGCCGGACGCCACGCTGCTCGCGCAACTCTCCGACCGCGCCGGCATGATCCTGTCGCCGAAGGCGATCGCCGCCGACTTCGGGCAGAAGCCGGTCTGCGCCGGGCCCTACAAGTTCGTCGAGCGCGTGCAGAACGACCGCATCGTGCTGGAAAAGTTCGCCGACTACTGGAACCCGGGCCCTTACGCGTTCCAGCGCGTGACCTTCCTGCCGATCCCGGACACGACCGTCCGCCTCGCCAATCTGCGCGCCGGCGACATCGACATCCTGGAGCGGCTGGCGCCGTCGGACGTGAAGTCGGTCAAGGCCGACGCCAAGCTGAACCTCGCGGTGATCGGCGGCCTCGGCTACCAGGGCATCACCATCAACGTCGCCAATGCCAAGCGCGGCGAGACCGGGCCGTTCAAGGACAAGCGCGTCCGCCAGGCGCTGCAATATGCGATCGACCGGGACGTGATCAACCAGGTGGTCGGCGAGGGCATCTTCCCGCCCGCCCAGCAGCCCTTCCCGGAGGCGAGCCCCTATTTCTCCAAGGCCTATCCCCCGCTGAAGCGCGACCCGGCGAAGTCGCTCGCGCTCCTGAAGGCGGCCGGGCTGACGCCGCCGGTGAAGTTCGAGCTGATGTTCGGCAACGCGACCACGACCCAGCAGATCGCCGAGCTCGTCCAGGCGATGGCGATCGAGGCCGGCTTCGAGATCGCGCTCCGCCCGACCGAATTCGCCGCCTCCCAGAAGGAAGCCCAGCAGGGCAACTTCGACGCCAACATGATCGGCTGGTCCGGCCGCGTCGATCCGGACGGCAACATCCACCAGTTCGTCACCTGCAAGGGCGGCCTCAACGATTCCAAATACTGCAACGAGGAGGTCGACCGGCTTCTCAACGAGGCGCGCACCGTGCCGGACCAGGAGAAGCGCATCGGCCTCTACGAGGCGGCGCAGAAGATCGTGCAGGACGACCTGCCGATCATCTACGTCTACTACCAGCCCTGGCCCTTCGTGACCGCCAAAAAGGTGCAGGGCTTCACACCGCTGCCCGACGGCATGATCCGCCTCGCCGGCGTGAAATTCGCCAACTGACGGGGAGACCCGCCGGGCGGTCCGCCGCCCGGCGCCGATCGATCGCCACGGACGAGGAGGGATCCACGCATGCTCGCCATCATCGGCAGACGGCTGCTCGTCGCGATCCCGACGGTGATCCTCGTCTCGATCCTCGCCTTCACCCTGCAGAAGCTCCTGCCGGGCGACCCGATCCTCACCATCGCCGGCGAGGAACGCGACCCGGCGGTGATCGCCTTCCTCCGCGAGAAGTATCGCCTCGACGACCCGCTCCCGATCCAGTACTTCGCCTGGATCGCCCAGGTCGTGCGCGGCGACTTCGGCATCTCGCTCCGCACCGACCTGCCGGTCCTCACCCTGATCCTGCAGAAGCTGCCGGTGACGATCGAGCTCGCCGTCTTCGCCATGATCTTCGCGATTCTGATCGGCGTGCCGATGGGCATCCTCTCGGCGGTGAAGAAGGGCAGCATCTTCGACTACGTCGCCAACATGGTGGCGCTGTCCGGCCTGTCGATCCCCAACTTCTGGCTCGGCATCCTCCTGATCCTGCTCGTCTCCGTCCATTGGGGCCTGCTCCCCGCCTCGGGCTACGTGCCGCCCGGCGAGGACCTGTGGCTGAACCTGAAGACCCTGCTGATGCCGTCCTTCGTGCTCGGCAACGCGCTCGCCGCGTCGCTGATGCGGCACACCCGCTCGGCCATGCTGAGCGTGCTGCAGTCCGACTATATCCGTACCGCCCGCGCCAAGGGGCTGCTCGGGCCGGCGGTGATCCTGAAGCATGCGCTCCGCAACGCGCTGATCCCGATCGTCACCGTCTCGACGCTCCTCTTCGGCGAACTGCTCGGCGGCGCCGTGCTGACCGAGCAGATCTTCACCATCCCGGGCTTCGGCAAGCTGATCGTCGACGCGGTGTTCAACCGCGACTACGCGGTCGTGCAGGGCGTGGTCCTGTGCACCGCGATCGGCTTCATCGGCATGAACCTCCTCGCCGACATCCTCTACATCCTGGTCAATCCGCGGCTGAGGCACGGCTGATGTCGAGCGCCGCCACCCTCGCCGCCGCCGATGCCGCCTCCCCGAAGCGGCGCGGCCGCATCCTGACGAAGCTTCTCCGCAACGGGCCGGCGCTGATCGGCGGCGTGCTCGTCGTCTTCTTCGTGACGGTCGCGCTGTTCGCCCCGCTGATCGCGCCCTACGATCCGCTGAAGACGAGCTTCCTCGCCATCCGCAAGGCCCCCTCCGCGCTCAACTGGCTCGGCACCGACGAACTCGGCCGCGACATCCTCTCCCGCGTCCTCTACGGCGCGCGCGCCTCGCTGATGGCGGGCGTCGTCTCGGTCGGCATCGCGGTGGCGCTCGGCGTGCCGCTCGGGCTCCTCGCCGGCTACTACCGCGGCCTCATCGACGGCGCCATCTCGCGCGTCACCGAGGCGATGCTGTCGATCCCGTTCCTGATCTTCGCCATCGCGCTCGCCGCCTTCCTGGGCCCGAGCCTCACCAACGCCATGCTGGCGATCGGCCTCTCCGCCATGCCGATCTTCGCAAGGCTGACGCGCGGCCAGGTGCTCACCGTGAAGGCGGAGGATTTCGTGGAAGGCGCCCGCGCGATCGGCCTGCCCGACCGCTGGATCATCCTTCGCTACATCCTGCCGAACGTGATGCCGCAGGTGCTCGTGCAAGCGACGCTCACCATCGCGACCGCGATCATCGCGGAGGCGAGCCTCTCCTTCCTCGGCCTCGGCCAGCAGCCGCCGAGCCCCTCCTGGGGCTCCATGCTGAACACGGCGAAGAACTTCATGTCGCAGGCGCCGTGGATGTCGCTGACGCCTGGGATCGCGATCTTCCTCGCCGTGCTCGGCTTCAACCTGCTTGGGGACGGCCTGCGCGACGCGCTCGACCCCAAGGAAAACTGATTGTAACGACCAGGGATTGGAACCGCCGTGTTCACCACCAGACCGGAAATTCAGGGCACGTTCGGCGTCGTCGCCTCGACGCATTGGCTCGGCTCGCAGTCGGGCATGGCCATGCTCGAGCGCGGCGGCAACGCCTTCGACGCCTGCGTGGCGACCGCCTTCGTGCTGCAGGTGGTCGAGCCGCATCTCGTCGGGCCGGCCGGCGACGTGCCGATCATCCTGCATTCGGCGAAGACGGGACGGACCGAGGTGCTGTGCGGGCAGGCCCCCGCCCCCGCCGGCGCCACGATCGAGCACTACCGCGCCGAGGGCCTCGAGGTCATCCCCGGCAACGGCCTCCTCGCGACCGTCATCCCCGGCTCGTTCGACGCCTGGATGCTGATGCTGCGCGACCACGGGCGGCTCCGCCTGCGCGACGTGCTGGAGCCGGCGATCCACTACGCCGCGCACGGCCATCCGCTGCTCGCCCGCGTCTCCTCAGCCATCGCGGGCGTCAAGTCGCTGTTCGAGACCGAATGGACGAGTTCGGCCGAGATCTACCTGCCGGGCGGGCGGCCGCCCGTGGCCGGCGCGCTCTTCCGCAACGAGCCGCTCGCCGCCACCTGGCGGCTGATCCTCGACGAGGCGGAGGCGCCCGGCCGCTCGCGCGAGGCGGAGATCGAGGCGGCGCGCGCGGCCTTCTACAAGGGCTTCGTCGCCGAGACGATCGAGCGCTTCGCCACCAGCTTCGAGGCGATGGACCAGTCCGGACAGCGCCACAAGGGCGTCATCACCGCCGCCGACATGGCCGGGTGGCAGGCGCACTACGAGGAGCCGCTCGGCTACGACTACGGCGACTACCGCGTCCTGAAGATCGGCCCCTGGGGCCAGGGACCTGTGTTCCTGCAGACGCTCGCGCTGCTCAAGGGCTTCGACCTCGCCGCCATGGGGCCGAACAGCGCGGCCTTCATCCACACGGTGACCGAGGCGATGAAGCTCGCCTTCGCCGACCGCGAGGCCTATTACGGCGACCCGGACTTCGTCACCGTGCCGATGGAGCGCCTCCTCTCCGACGCCTATGCGGACGGGCGGCGCGCGCTGATCGGTCCGCGCGCCTCGCGCGAACTGCGGCCCGGCCGCATCGCGGGTTTCGAGCTGCAGGTCGAGCGCACGCTGAGAAACCTCCGCGAGATCTCGTCGGCCGACGGGTCCGTGCAGAACGCCGAGCCGACCATGGCGGAGATCCGCTCAGCCCGGCGCGGCGACACGGTGCATATCGACGTGATCGACCGGGAGGGCAACATGGTCGCCGCCATGCCGTCGGGCGGCTGGCTGCAATCCTCGCCGGTCGTGCCCGGGCTCGGCTTCCCGCTCAACTCGCGCGGCCAGATGTTCTGGCTGGAACCGGGCCTGCCGTCCTCGCTCGCGCCCGGCAAGCGGCCGCGCACCACGCTCACCCCCTCGCTCGCCCTGAAGCACGGCAAGCCCTACATGGCCTTCGGCTCGCCGGGCGGCGACCAGCAGGAGCAGTGGCAGATGCTGCTCTTCCTGCGCCACGTCCATCACGGGCTGAACCTGCAAGAGGCGATCGACCAGCCCATGTCGCACACCTCGCATTTCCCCTCCTCGTTCTATCCGCGCGAGCAGAAGCCCGGGCATCTGATGGCGGAGGAGAGCTTCGGCGAGGCCGTGCTCGACGATTTGCGCGGTCGCGGCCACGACGTGGAGGTCGCGCCCGCCTGGACGGTCGGACGGCTCGTCGCGGCGCGCAGGCGCGAGGACGGCGTGCTCTGCGCCGCCGCCACGCCGCGCCTGATGCAGGCCTATGCGGTCGGCCGCTGAGGCCGGCCTTTCTCCCGAGTAACGTCCTGAGGACACAAGCATGACCTGGTCCATCATCGCGCGCGATCCCGTCACCGGCGATCTCGGCCTCGCCGTGACGACGAAGTTCTTCGCCGTCGGCGCGCTCTGCGCCTATGGCCAGGGCCGCGTCGGCGTCGTGGCGACGCAGGCCTTCGTCAATCCGCTCTACGGTTCGGACGGGCTGCGCCTCCTCGCCGAGGGCCGCCCGCCCGAGGAGGTGCTGCCGATCCTGCTCCGCGACGATCCCGGCGCCGGCTCGCGCCAGGTGCACATCCTCTCGCCCGACGGCCGCACCGCGCGGCACACGGGCGGCGACTGCATCGACTGGTGCGGCCATGTCAACGGCGAGCAGGTGTCGGTGGCGGGCAACATGCTGGCCGGCCCGACCGTGGTGCAGGCGACGCTCGACGAATTCCGGGCGCGTCGCGACCTCCCCTTCCCGGACCGGCTGATCGCGGCGCTCGACGCGGGCCAGGCGGAGGGCGGCGACAAGCGCGGCAAGCAGTCGGCGGCGCTGAAGATCTGGCGGAGCGAGCCCTATCCGATCCTCGACCTGCGCGTGGACGACCACCCGGAACCGCTCGTCGAGCTCCGCCGCCTGCACGAGGTCGCCTATGAGCGCTTCGCCGCCTTCATGGAGGCACTGCCGAGCCGCACGCGGCCGGGCGGCAACCCGGACCGGTCCTGGGTCGATCAGCGCGCCCGCGACATGCAGGCGGAACGGGCGAAGCTGCGGGGCGCTTGAGGCCGTCGTTCCGGCCCCGCGAGCCTCACATCGGGCGGTCATACGCGACGCGGAAGCCCGTGTGGCCCGTGGACGTGTCCGGCGCGCGCCCCATGCGGGCGGCGATCCGGTAGCGATAGCAATAGGATATGTGGCAGAGATACGACCCGCCCTTGAGCGTGCGCTCGCGCTCGGCGACCGCCATGCGGTCGCGTTCCTTGCCCGCGCGGCCGAGCGAGCGGACGCGGAACGGGTCCTCGCACCACTCCCAGACATTGCCGCTCATATTGTGGAAGCCGAGCGGGTTCGGCGCGAAGGCATCGACCGGCGCGGTGCCGCGATAGCCGTCGGCGCCGGTATCCAGGTCCGGGAAGCGGCCCTGCCAGATGTTGCAGAGGATCCGGCTGTCGCTCGGCTCCTCCTCGCCCCAGGGGAAGCGCCGGTCGGCGATGCCGCCGCGCGCGGCGTGCTCCCACTCGGCCTCGCTCGGCAGCCGCCCGCCGCACCAGGCCGCGAAGGCCGCCGCGTCGTTCCAGGAGACATGCACGACCGGGTGGTCGAGGCGCGTCTCGATCCCCGAGCCCGGTCCCTCCGGCATGCGCCACGACGCGCCGTCGACGCCGCGCCACCAGGGAAGCCCTTCCGGCACGGGCGCATCGAACGCCGGATCGAGCAGGCTGTGGAACACGTAGCTCCAGCCGAAGCGCTCCGCCTCGGTCACGAAGCCGGTCGCGGCCACGAAGGCGGCGAACCGGCGGTTCGTGACCGCGAAGCGCTCCAGCGCGAAGCCCTTCAGCTGCACCCTGCGCCGCGGCCCCTCGCCGTCCGCCTTGATCGCCGGGCGGTCGGTCCCGACATGGCTCGCGCCCGGCGGAAACCAGACCGCGTCGGCCCGCCGCCCGGCGTCTGGATCGATGCCGAGGGACTGCGCACCGGCCGTGACCGGTCCGGCGCCGGCCGAGGCCGGGCGCATGGCCGGATCCGCCCCGCGCGCAAGCCCGCCGCAGCATCCGGCGGCACCGGGCGCGTCGTCGCGCTCAGCCATGCCGTGGGGGTCCGCCTGCGATCGGGTGCTCTTCGCGGGATCGAAGCATGGGCCGGGTGGCCGGCGCGACGGGCCGGCGCATCGTCAGCCGCCCGAGGGTCGAGGCCTCAATCGACGATGCCGGCGCGGCGCGCCGCTTCGGGGGCGAGGAGGTCGATCGTCCCTTCCGCCCAGCCGATGCTGCGCAGGACCGCCTTCGCGCCCCTGAGGTCGGGGACATCGAGGCTGAACAGATCGTCGGCCATGAGCTCGACCAGATAGGACTTGCCATTATCCACTTGCCGCGTTGTGCCCGCGTTCTCGATCGTCTTCAGCATTGCCGCCTCCCAAGACTGCGGTGAGACCATGTCGCAGCCGAGCGCTCCGGTCAATTCACGACCGGAGCGTGCCGACATTTTTGATCGGGAGCCTTAAGGGCGGCGCGCCACCTCGCTCGCGGCCGCACCCTCCCGGCCACCGCGGAGGTGGCGCGGGAGCCCGTCGCGCCAGCGTGGGAGCTTCGCCTTCGGTCGACTTGAGGCGGGGTATCGCGGTCGCTAAAGTCGCGCTCCCTCCAGATGCGGTCCGAGCCGGCCCGAGCGAGCAAAATCATGGACACGACACGGCCGGGCGGGCGCGCCCGCTTTTCCCTGACCGATCAGGAAGCGCTGCAATTCCACTCCCAGGGCAAGCCCGGCAAGCTCGAAATCGTCCCGACCAAGCCCATGGCGACGCAGCGCGACCTGTCGCTCGCCTATTCGCCGGGCGTCGCCGTGCCGGTGAAGGCGATCGCGGAGGATCCGGCCCGCGCCTACGACTACACCGCCAAGGGCAACCTGGTCGCCGTCATCTCCAACGGCACCGCCATCCTCGGCCTCGGCAATCTGGGCGCGGCGGCGTCGAAGCCGGTGATGGAAGGCAAGGCGGTGCTGTTCAAGCGCTTCGCCGACGTCGATTCCATCGATCTCGAAGTCGGCACCGAGGATGTGGAGGAATTCATCCAGGCGGTGCGCTATCTCGGCCCCTCCTTCGGCGGCATCAATCTGGAAGACATCCGTGCGCCGGACTGCTTCATCATCGAGCAGCGCCTGCGCGAGCTGATGGACATCCCGGTCTTCCACGACGACCAGCACGGTACCGCCATCATCGCGGTCGCCGGCCTCATCAACGCCATGCATCTGACCGGGCGCGACATGCAGTCGACCCGGCTCGTCTGCAACGGCGCCGGCTCGGCGGGCATCGCCTGCATCGAACTCCTGAAGGCGCTCGGCTTCAAGAACGACAACGTCATCCTCTGCGACACCAAGGGCGTCGTCTACAAGGGCCGCGCCGAGGGCATGAACCAGTGGAAGTCGGCCCATGCGGTGGAAACCGACGCGCGCAGCCTCGCCGACGCCATGCGCGGCGCCGACGTGGTGTTCGGCCTCTCCGCCAAGGGTGCCTTCACCGAGGCGATGATCCGCTCGCTCGCGCCGAAGCCGATCATCTTCGCCATGGCGAACCCGGATCCGGAGATCACGCCCGAGGAGGTCGCGCAGATCCGCGACGACGCCATCATGGCCACCGGACGCTCCGACTATCCCAACCAGATCAACAACGTGCTCGGCTTTCCCTACATCTTCCGCGGCGCCCTCGACGTGCGCGCGAGCCAGATCAACGACGCCATGAAGGTCGCCGCGGCCGAGGCGCTCGCCAAGCTCGCCCGCGAGGACGTGCCCGACGAGGTCGCCGCCGCCTATAGCGGCATGCGCCCGAAATTCGGTCCGGACTACATCATTCCGGTGCCGTTCGATCCCCGCCTCATCTCGGCGATCCCCGTCGCGGTCGCGCGCGCGGCGATCGAGTCCGGTGTCGCGCGAAAACCGATCGACGACCTCGAAACCTACCGCAACCAGCTCTCCGCGCGGCGCGACCGCACCGCCGGCACGCTGCAGCGGATCTTCACGGAACTCCGCGCGCATCCGAAGCGCGTCGCCTTCGCCGAGGGCGAGGAGGAGCAGGTGATCCGCGCCGGCGTCTCCTTCGCGTCGCAGGGCCTCGGCACGCCGGTGCTGATCGGTCGCGAGGACCGCATCAAGACGCTCGCCGCCCAGGCCGGCATCGATCTCAAAGGCGTCGAGATCCACAACGCCGCGCTCTCCGCCCGCAACCGCGACTACGCGGACTATCTCTATGGCCGCATGCAGCGGCGCGGCTGGCTCTTCCGCGACTGCCAGCGGGCGGTCAACCAGGACCGCGACATCTTCGCGGCGCTGATGGTCGCGCTCGGCGACGTGGACGCGATGATCTCCGGGGCGACCCGGCACTATGCCTCCGTGCTCGCGGATGTGCGCCGCGTGATCGGCCCGAAGACGCGTCAGCGGGTGATCGGCGTGTCGCTCGTCATCGCGCGCGGCCGCACCATCGTGGTCGCCGACACCGCCGTGACCGAGATGCCGAGCGGGGAGGAACTGGCGGATATCGCGGTCAGCGCGGCGCACGCGGCGCGGAAGCTCGGCTACGAGCCGCATGTGGCGCTGCTCGCCTACTCCACCTTCGGCCAGCCGCCCGGCGAGCGCTCGGCCAAGGTGCAGGAGGCGGTGCGCATCCTCGACATGCGCGACGTCGACTTCGACTACGACGGCGAGATGTCCGCCGACGTGGCGCTCGACCCGGAGAAGATGGCGGCGCATCCGGTCTGCCGGCTGAAGGCGCCGGCCAACGTCCTGGTCATGCCAGCGCTGCATTCCGCCGCGATCTCGACCAAGATGCTGCAGGAGCTCGGCGGCTCGACCGTGGTCGGCCCGCTCCTGTTCGGCCTGGAAAAGTCGGTGCAGATCGTGTCGCTCGGCGCCAAGGACAACGACCTCGTCAACATGGCCGCGCTCGCCGCCTTCGGCGTCGACGCCTGATCGCGAGGCGGCTGCCGGCCGAAATCGGCTCCCGCGCCGGCCGCGCCGTCACATCGGGGGCTCGACGCCGTTCTTGGCGACCGTGATGCGGTTCGCCGCGTAGCTGCCGTCGGCCTGCTTGGTCGCGCGGCCGATGAACACCTTCGCGCCCGGCTTCAGGTCGGAACGGTCGGCCGCCGCGGGCGTCACGATCGGCGCGTCGGCGGGCACGAACACCGGCTGCTCGGACCCCTTGTACTTCACCGTCAGGGTGGCGCCGTCGACGCTCGCGACCGTGTCGGCCACGGTGGCGTTGGTCATCGTGCTCTCGGGCAGGAGATCCCAGGGGCCCTGCCCCTCGCCCGCCCCGCGCAGCGCCTCCGGGAAGATCAGCACCTCGACGGCGCGGAGCCGGCCGCCCTCCATCGGGACACCGACGATGCCGACGAAGCTGTTCGGCCGGATGTCCGCGAGGCTCGCCCTGGCGAGGCTGCCGACCCCGGTCTGCTCGGCGAGCTTCACCGTGATCATCTCGCCGTCGCGCGTCGCCACCGACATGTCACTGGCGGAAACCGCATGGATCGTACCGCGCACGCGCAGCGTCTCCTGCGCCGAGGCGCCGGCGGACGACGCGGCGAAAACCGCCGCGGCAATCGCCGCGAGCACGGCATATCTGAGCGTTATCATCGTCTTCCCCCCAAGTTTGACGCTCACCATAACGGCGCGGGCCGCGCGGACGGGAATCACGCCCGCGTGACCCCGCCCGGTCTGCGGCGCGCCCTCAGCCCTGCGCCGGGCGGTCCAGGATGTCGCGGATGGCCGCGCCGAGGTCGTCGACCGAGAAGGGCTTGGTCAGGATGCGCATGCCGGGCTCGAGAAAGCCGTTGCGGATGACTGCGTTCTCGGCATAGCCGGTGATGAAGAGCACCTTCAGGTTCGGCCGGATCGCGCGGCCCGCATCGGCCACCTGCCGCCCGTTCAGGCCGCCCGGCAGGCCCACATCGGTGACGAGCAGGTCGATCGGCCCATTCGCCTGCATCAGCCGCAGGCCGCTCGGCCCGTCGGCGGCGACGAGGGTCTTGTAGCCCGCGTCCTCCAGCACCTCGACGATCAGCATGCGCACGGTCGGCTCGTCGTCGATCACGAGCACCGTCTCGCCGTGCCCGTCATGGTCCCGCGACGGGTCGGCCTCAGCGATCTCGGGCACTTCGAGCTCGCCGAAATGGCGCGGCAGGTAGAGGCAGACCGTACTGCCCTGCCCGACTTCCGAATAGATCCTGACCTGCCCGCCCGATTGGCGCACGAAGCCGTAGATCATGGAGAGGCCGAGCCCGGTGCCCTCCCCGAGCGGCTTCGTGGTGAAGAACGGGTCGAAGGCGCGCGCGATGATCTCCGGGGTCATGCCGCAGCCCGTGTCCGTGACGCAGAGCGAGACATACTGGCCGGGCGGCAATTCGCGCTCGCGCGCGGCGCGCTCGTCGAGCCAGGTGTTGGCGGTCTCGATGGTGAGCCGGCCGCCGTCCGGCATGGCGTCGCGCGCATTGATGCAGAGGTTGAGGAGCGCGTTCTCCAGCTGGTTCGGATCGACCCTGGTCGGCCACACGCCGGCCGCGCCGACCACCTCGATGTCCACGCTCGGGCCGACCGTCCGGCGGATCAGGTCCTCCATGTCGAGGATCAGGCGGTTCACGTTGATGGCGCGGGGATCGAGCGTCTGCCGGCGCGAGAAGGCGAGGAGCCGCTGGGTCAGCGCCGCGGCGCGCTTCACCGCCGCCTGCGCGGAGGAGACGTATTTCGGCACCGCCGCGAGCCGGTTCTGCTGCACGCGCAGTTCGAGGAGTTCGAGGCTGCCGCCGATGCCGGCGAGCAGGTTGTTGAAGTCGTGGGCGATGCCGCCGGTCAGCTGGCCGACCGCCTCCATCTTCTGGCTCTGCCTCAGCGCCTCCTCGGCGGCCATCAGCTTCTGCGTCCGCTCCGCGACCTGGATTTCCAGCGTCTGGGTCAGGTCGCGCAGCGCCTCGGCGGCCGCCTTCTGGTCCTCGATGTCGGTGTTGGTGCCGAGCCAGCACTGGATCGCCCCGGTCTCGGCGCGGAGCGGCACGGCGCGTCCGATATGCCAGCGATAGACGCCGTCGGCGCGGGCGAGCCGGAACTCGACCTCGTAGGTGCTGCCGCTCTGAAGCGCCGCCGCCCAGCGCTCGGCCGCGACCGGCGCGTCCTCGGGATGCACCATGCCGACCCAGCCGCTGCCGAGCAGGTTGTCGGGCGGGCGGCCGCTATACTCGGTGATGCGGCTGTTCAGCCAGTTGAGCGCCCCGTCCGGGTCGGCCATCCAGACCTGGTTCGGCATCGCCTCGGCGAGGATGCGGAACTTCGCCTCGCTCTCGCGCAGGGCCGCGACCGCGTCGTGAGCGGAGGTGACGTCGATGCCCTCGACGAAGATGCCGACCACGGCGCCGCTCGCGTCGCGCATGGGCTGATAGACGAAATCGAGGAACCGCTGCTCCGTCGGGCCGCCGCGCACGCGGTGCAGCGCCACCGGCATGGACTGGCCGACGAAGCTGCGGCCGGACTGGTAGACTTGGTCGAGCAGCTCGTAGAAGCCCTGCCCCTCTATCTCCGGCAGCGCCTCGCGCACGGTGAGACCGAGCACGTCCCTGTGCCCGATCACCTGCAGATAGCCGGAATTGACCAGTTCGAACCGGTGCTCCGGACCGCGCAGCACGGCCATGAAGCTCGGCGACTGTTCGAACAGCTGGCGGAGCCGCTCCATCTCGCGCGCGTCTTGCGCCTGGGCGTCGACCACCGCGAGAGCGCCGGCGACCTGGCCGGCGATCAGTTCGGCGAAGCCGACCACCTCCCGGTCGGTCTTGCGGTAAGGGTTGCAGCCGAGCACGAGCGCGGCGACGGGCGCCTCCTGGCCGGTCCGGGTCACCGCCACGATGAGCGCCTCGGCCGGCGGCACAGTCCAGGCGCCGGTCGGCGGGTCGACGAGGAGGCCGTCGAGCGGCACGACGACCGAGGTTCGATGCGCCGCAAGCCGCTCGAACGGCCAGGGCACCGCGGCGAGGCGGTCGGCCGGTTCGGGTTCGTCGTCGAAGAAATGCAGCCGCGCGAAAGGAAAGTCGCGCGCATCCGTGCCGAGCGCGTCCTGGACGGCCGCCCGGATCGCCGCGCGCGTTCGCACCGGCACGAGCGCGCTCGCGAGGCGGCGGAGAACCTCGATGCGGCGCTCGCTGAGGATCCGCTCGGTCTCCTCGGTGACGACACACATCAGCCCTTCGGTCGCGCCGGCATCGCCGCGCAGCGGGCTGTAGGAGAAGGTGTGGTAGGTCTCCTCCGCATAGCCGTTGCGCTCGAGGAACAGGAGCAGCGCCTTGTCCCAGGTGGCGACGCTGCGGTTCATCACGCTGTCGATACGGTCGGCGACGGCGTCGAACACCTCGCGCCAGACCTCGCGCATGGGTCGCCCGAGCGCGTTCGGATGCTTGGCGCCGAGCGTCGGCACATAGGCGTCGTTGTAGAAGAAGGCGAGGTCCGGCCCCCAGCCGAGCCACATCTCGAAGCGCGACGTGAGCATCATGCGGAGCGGCACCTTGAGCCCTTCCGGCCAGCCGTCCGGAGGCCCGAGCGGGGTCGCCGCCCAGTCGTGGGCGCGCATCAGCGCGCTCATGGTCGTGTCGCCGGGAAAGGTCTGGGCGAGCTCGCCGAAATGCTGGTTCAAGGGTGAGGTGCTCGCATCCGGAAATCCATAGTCGACACCCACTAGCCCTGCTAATCCGAAGACACCGCGCGGGTGCAGGATCGAGGCCTCGGCCGCGGCTGACCGGTTCCCAGAGGCCCGATCCAGGCCGGCGAGCATGCCTTTGCCGGGACTTCAACGCGCAGGCGACGGTTCGGATCCACGGCCTCTTCCAAAAGGCACCGGTGGGCCGATCCGTGCAGCTTTGCAACACCGGCGCGACAGGACGAAACGTCACCCGTCTCTGTCCTCACAAGCTAAGCATGGCCGTATCCTGACATGCCAGTCTCGCCTTGCAGTGCCGTCACGATGGCGACGGACCTGTCCGTTCCGTGAGATCCGCCGGCACCGGGCGTGCCGGCCAGGCCGGAGGTGCAGCGATGTTCCTGACGTTCGCCCGTGCGATTCTGCTCGCCCTCGCCGGCTTCGGCCTCACCCATGCGGCTCAGGCGCAGGAAGCGGCGGCGCCTTCGGCCGAGCTGGACACGCAGAAGAAGCTCGCCAACCCGGTCTCGTCGCTGACACTCATTCCGTTTCAGTTCAACTTCGACCGCAATATCGGGCCGAAGGGCGAGGAGAAGGGCTGGCGCGTCACCACCAACATCCAGCCGGTCGTGCCGATCAAGCTCGGGCCCGACTGGTCGCTGGTGGTGCGCACGATCCTGCCGGTGATCGACCAGCACCGGATCTTTCCCGGCGCCGGCTCCCAGTTCGGCCTCGGCGACACGACGCAGAGCTTCTTCTTCGTGCCCAACACGGTGAACGGCTTCACCTGGGGCGCCGGTCCCGTGTTCCTCTACCCGACCGGTACCAGCACCTACCTGACGCAGGACCAGTGGGGCGCCGGTCCCACCATCGTGGCGCTGCAGCAGACCGGACCGTGGACCGCCGGCATCCTCGCCAACCACATCTGGGGCAACGGCGCGAAGTTCCGGCCGACCGTGGACGCGACCTACCTGCAGCCCTTCGTCGCCTATGCGGCCGAGGGCGGCTGGACCTACACGCTCAACACGGAATCCACCTACAACTGGACCGCCAAGGAGTGGACGGTCCCGATCAACGCCATGGTGTCGAAGCTCACCAGGATCGGCGAGCTGCCCGTGTCGCTGCAGGCGGGCCTGCGCTGGTACGCGGCCTCCCCCGATGTCGGCCCCCGCAATCTCGGCGGCCGCCTCGCCGTCACCTTCATCGTGCCCTGACCGCCGCGGCGGCGCCTCACCAGCAGGTGTAGCCGCCGTCCACGAGCACGATGCTGCCGGTCATCAGGCTCGACGCGTCGCACGACAGGAAATGCACCACCGAGGCGATCTCGTCGCTCTCGCCGAGCCGCGCCATGGGCGTGCCGCCGATCCAGGCGTCGTACATGGCCGGGTTCTTCTTCACGAAGGCGTTGAGCGGCGTGTTGATGTAGGTCGGCGCCACCGCGTTGACGCGCACGCCGCGGGTGCCCCATTCGGCGGCGAGCGACTTGGTCAGGTGATGCACCGCCGCCTTGGAGGCGTTGTAGTAGGCCTGCGGCTGCGGCTTGTTGACGATGAAACCGGACATCGACCCGACATTAACGATGGCGCCGCGGCCCGCCGCCAACATGTGCTTGCCGAAGGCGCGGCAGCACCAGAAGAGGCCGTTGAGATTGACGTCGATGACGTTCAGCCAGTGCTCGTCGGTGACGTCCTCCGCGCGCGTCTCCGAGCGGGCGATGCCGGCGTTGCAGACGAGGATGTCGACCCGGCCGAATTCGGCGACGGTCTCGTCGGCGACGGCGGTGACGCGGGCGCTGTCGGTGACGTCGACGATCTTGACGGCCACGTCGTAGCCCTTCGCCTTCATCTCGGCCTGGCCCTTGGCCGCCACTTCGGCGTCGCGGTCGGCGATGATCACGCGCGCGCCGGCTTCCGCGAGCGCCTCGACGCAAGCGAGGCCGATCGCCTGCCCGCCGCCGGTCACCACGGCGACCTGGCCCTTCAGGCTGTATTTTTCCAGGTACATGGTCTGTCTCCTGAGCGTGGCGGTCAGCTCATCCAGTTGCCGCCGTCGATGTTGAAGGTTTGCGCGACGACATAGTCGCTGTCGGAGGACGCGAGAAAGACGGCCGCGCCGGTGTGGTCCTCCGGCCGGCCCATGCGGCCATAGGGCACCGCCTCGCCGACCAGGCGCTTCTTCTCGCCGAGCGGCCGGTTTTCGTAGCAGGCGAAGAGCGCGTCGACCTGGTCCCACATGGGCGTGTCGACCACGCCCGGCGCGATGCCGTTGACGTTGATCCTGTGCTTGATGAGGTCGAGCCCGGCCGACTGGGTGATCGAGATCACCGCCGCCTTGGTGGCGCAGTAGACCGACACGAGCGCCTCGCCGCGCCGGCCCGCCTGCGAGGCGAAGTTGATGATCTTGCCGCCGCGCCCTTGTGCGATCATCTCTTTCGCCACCGCCTGCAGCGTGAAGAACAGCCCCTTGGTGTTGATGGCGAACTGCCGGTCCCAGCTCGCCTCGGTCACCTCCACGATCGGCGCCATGTCGAAGATCGCGGCGTTGTTGACGAGGATGTCGATGCCGCCCTGGCGCGCCACGACCGCGGCGACCATGGCGTCGATCGACTCGCGCCTGGTCACGTCGAGCGGCACCGCGAAGGCCTTGCCGCCGAGCCCCTCGGCAACGCGCGCGGCCTCGTCGGCCAGGATGTCGGCGATCGCGACGGTCGCGCCCTCCGCCACATAGGCCTCGACCACGGCGCGGCCGATGCCGCGCGCCCCGCCCGTGACGATCGCCGTCTTGCCCTGAAGTTTCATGTCCGGATCGCTCCGCCCTGCCGGTCGAACAAATGCAGCCTCGCCTCCTCCGGCCCGAGGAAGACGCGGTCGCCCGGCTTCAGCCCGGCCTCGCCCGGCAGCCGCACGGTCATCTGGCCGATGCCGTCGGCGTCCGCATAGAGGAAGGTGTCGGAGCCGAGATGCTCCGCGACCGAGACGGTCGCCGGCCATTCCCCGGCGCTCGTCGAGATCGCCATGTGCTCGGGCCGGATGCCGAGCGTCTCCGCGCCGCGCTTCGCCGCCGAGGGCCCGGTCACCAGGTTCATGGTCGGCGAGCCGATGAAGCGGGCGACGAACAGGTTGCGCGGCCGGTTGTAGAGTTCGAGCGGCGAGCCGACCTGCTCGATCGCGCCCTTGTTCAGGACCACGATCTTGTCCGCCATGGTCATCGCCTCGACCTGGTCGTGCGTGACGTAGACCATCGTGGTGGCGAGGCTCTGGTGCAGCCGGGTGATCTCCAGCCGCATCTGCACGCGCAGCGCCGCGTCGAGGTTCGACAGCGGCTCGTCGAAGAGGAACGCCGCAGGCTGGCGCACGATGGCGCGGCCGATCGCGACGCGCTGGCGCTGCCCGCCGGAGAGCTGGCGCGGCTTGCGGTCGAGATAGTCGGTGAGGTTCAGGATGCGCGCGGCGTCGGCGACCTTGCGGTCGATCACGTCCTTCGGCTCGCCCGCCATTTTCAGCGCGAAGGCGATGTTGCCGCGCACGCTCATATGCGGATAGAGCGCGTAGGACTGGAACACCATGGAGAGGCGCCGCTTGGCCGGCGGCACGTCCGTCACATCCTGGCCGTCGATCTTCACATGGCCCGAGGAAACGTCCTCGAGCCCGGCGATGAGCCGCAGAAGCGTGGACTTGCCGCAGCCCGACGGCCCGACGAAGACCGCGAACTCGCCGTCCTCGATCTTCAGGTCGACCCCCTGGATCACGGTCATCGTGCCGAAATCCTTGGCGACCTTCACCAGCTCGATACTGCCCATGGCGGCGTCTCTTCCCCGTTCGTTGTTACTTGACCGCGCCGAAGGTGAGGCCGCGGACGAGCTGGCGCTGCGAGAACCAGCCGAGGATCAGGATCGGCGCCACCGCGAGCGTCGAGGCGGCGGAAAGCTTCGCCCAGAAGAGGCCCTCGGGGCTCGAATAGGAGGCGATGAAGACGGTGAGCGGCGCCGCCTTCGAGGTGGTGAGGTTCAGCGTCCAGAACGCCTCGTTCCACGACAGGATGATGGTGAGGAGCAGCGTCGAGGCGATGCCCGGCACCGCCATGGGCAGGAGCACGAACACGATCTCCTTGGCGAGCGTCGCCCCGTCCATGCGGGCGGCCTCCAGGATCTCGCCGGGGATCTCCTTGAAGTAGGTGTAGAGCATCCAGATCATGATCGGCAGGTTCATCAGGAACAGCACGACGGTGATGCCGATGCGGCTGTCGAGCAGGCCGGCGTCGCGGAAGAGGAGATAGATCGGGACGAGCACGCCGACGCCCGGCATCATCTTGGTCGACAGCATCCAGAGCAGCACGTCCTTGGTGCGCTTGGTCGGCGCAAACGCCATCGACCAGGCGGCCGGCACGCCGACGAGGAGGCCGAGCAGGCTCGACCCGAGCGCGAGCACGATCGAGTTCCACGCAAAGGCGAGGTAGTTCGAGCGCGACTGCACCTCGGCATAGTTTTCGAGCGTCCAGTCGAAGGCGAGGAACTTCGGCGGCGACGCGAAGGCGTCGAGCTCGGTCTTGAAGCTGGTCAGGATCATCCAGAGGATCGGGAAGAAGATCGCGAAGCCGACCGCCCAGGCGAGCGCCGTCATGCCGATCCTGCGTCCGAGCGGAAGCTTCCTCGCCATGCCTCAGCCCTCCAGGTTCTTGCCGATCATGCGGACGAGGAAGAAGGCGACGATGTTGGCGAGCACGACCGCCACGATGCCGCCCGCGGATGCGCCGCCCACGTCGAATTGCAGGAGCGCCTGGGCATAGACCAGGAAGGCGATATTGGTGGTGGCGAGGCCCGGGCCGCCGTTCGTCGTGACGAAGATTTCGGCGAACACCGACAGGAGGAAGATCGTCTCGATCAGGATGACGACCGTGATGGCGCGCGCGATATGCGGCAGCACGATGTAGAAGAAGAAGGAGAGCGGCGGCGCGCCGTCCATCTGGGCAGCCTCCTTCTGCTCCTCGTCGAGCGACTGCAGCGCGGTCAGGATGATCAGCGAGGCGAAGGGCAGCCACTGCCAGGCGACGATGATGATCACCGCCATCATCGGGTAATTGGTGAACCAGTCGATCGGGGTGAGGCCGAGGAGCTTCGCCGGATAGGCGAGGAAGCCCGAGACCGGATGCATCAGGAGGTTCTTCCAGACCAGCGCGCTGACCGTCGGCATGATGAAGAACGGCGCGATCACCATGAGGCGCAGCACGCCCTGGCCGAAGATCGGCTGGTCCATCAGGAGCGCGACCAGGATGCCGCCGCCGACGCTGATCACGAGCACGGAGCCGACCAGGACGAGCGTGTTCCACAGCGCCTCGAAGAAGGCCGGGTCGGTCAGGAAGTATTGGTAGTTGAGGAGTCCGACGAAGGCTTCGGTGGACGGATCGAGCAGGTTGTAGCGTAAGAGCGAGAACCAGATCGTCATGCCGAGCGGCACGATCATCCACAGGAAGAGCAGCAGGATCGACGGCGCGACCATGACGCGGCCCGCGGCCGTGGTGTGCTGAGCCGCCATGACGTGCCTCCCTCGGCGCGTTCGTTTCTCGTTGTCGTCGGGAGAAAGGGGCCGACGGCGTCAGCCGCCGGCCTGAGTTCGGTCTCGTCGTCGAGGCCCGGGAGGAGAGCATGAAGGGTCGAGCCCGCCCGCGGGGCGTGCGCCGCATGTAGCGGCGCGACTGCGCTGCCGTCCCCCGGTGGGCCGCGACCGAGGCCGGGGAGGCCGGAAGGAGGTCGGCGCGAGCCGCCGAGCTCCTTCCGACGATCGATGCCGTGCCGGGCCGGCGGACCGGCCCGCGGTCAGCCCGGTCTCACTTGATGTAGCCGGCCTTGCGCATCTCGCGGTCGGTCAGCTGCTGGGCGTTGGCGAGGGCCGCGTCGACGGTGGTGGTGCCGGCGAGCGCCGCGGAGAACTGCTGGCCGACGCTGGTCCCGATACCCTGGAATTCCGGGATCGCGACGAACTGGACACCCACATAGGGCACCGGCTTGACGGTCGGCTTGGTCGGATCGGCCGAGTTGATGCTGTCGAGCGTCATCTTGGCGAAGGGCGCCGCCTTCAAATATTCCGGGTTGTTGTAGAGCGAGGTGCGGGTGCCGGGAGGCACGTTCGCCCAGCCTTCCTTGGAGGCGACCAGCGCCGTGTAGTCCTTCGAGGTCGCCCAGGCGATGAACTTCTTGGCCGCGTCAACCTTCTGCGAGCCGGCCGGAACCGCGAGCGACCAGGCCCAGAGCCAGTTGCCGCGCTTGCCGAGGCCGTTGTCCGGGGCGAGCGCGAAGCCGACCTTGTCGGCGACCTTGGATTCCTTCGGGTTGGTCACGAAGGAGGCGGCGACGGTGGCGTCGATCCACATGCCGCACTTGCCGGCGTTGAACAGCGAGAGGTTCTCGTTGAAGCCGTTCGAGGAGGCGCCCGGAGGTCCGGCGTCCTTCATCAGGTTGACGTAGAAGTCGAGCGTCGACTTCCATTCCGGCGTGTTGAACTGCGGGTTCCACTTCTCGTCGAACCAGCGCGCGCCGAACGAATTGGCGGTGGCGGTCAGGAACGCCATGTTCTCGCCCCAGCCGGCCTTGCCGCGCAGGCACACGCCGTAGACCTCGTTCGCCTTGTCGGTGATCTTGCGCGCCGCGTTGGCGACGAACTCCCAGGTCGGGGCCGCGGGCATCTCGATGCCGGCCTTCTGGAACAGGTCCTTGCGGTACATGACCATCGAGCTCTCGCCGTAGAACGGCGCGGCATAGAGCTTGCCGTCGACGGTCAGGCCGGAGCGGATCGCGGGCAGCAGGTCGGCCGCGTCGTAGGTCGCGCCGAGGTCGTCGAGCGAGACGAGCCAGCCCTTCTGGCCCCAGATCGGAACCTCATAGGTGCCGATCGTGAGCACGTCGAACTGGCCGCCCTTGGTGGCGATGTCGGTGGTGACGCGCTGGCGCAGGACGTTCTCTTCCAGCGTGACCCAGTTGACCTTGATGTCCGGGTTCTTCGCGGTGAATTCGTCCGTCAGCTTCTGCATGCGGATCATGTCACCGTTGTTCACGGTGGCGATGGTGAGCGTGGTCTGGGCCGTGGCGGTCACCGACCAGCCGGCGAGCGCGATGGCTCCCAGCGCAAGGCGCGTGGCAAATTTCATTGGTTCTCCTCCCATGAACAAGCGGCTGAGCATTTGCCATATGTTCGGGCAAATGTTCGACATGAGGGCGCGCCGAAGTCAAGCCGGATTCGTTGCTGCAGCGCACCTAACGCGCCGCAGCAATCCTGCAAGCCGTTGAAATGATTGATACCCGCTCAGGCGGCTGCTCAGCGGCGCAGAAGATGCTCGGCGGTCTGCTCGTCGGTGACGAGCCCCGACAGAAGCCCGCCCGCGACCGCCGCGCGGATGGCGGACCGGCGCGCGGTGCCGCGCGCGACGCCGATCACGAGCCGCCGCGCCGGCCGCTCCAGCGGCACGCTGGCGACGCGGGTCGTCACCTCGTCCTCGATAAGGCGCCCCTGGGCGTCGAAGGGCCAGCCGGCGATCTCGCCGATCGCCCCGTCCCGGCGCAGCAGATCGAGCTCCTCGCGGGTGAGGAAGCCGTCGACAAGGAGCGGGGCGTTCTCGCCGATCTCGCCGATGCCCACGAAGGTCACGTCCGCCCGCCCGGCGAGCGCGCGCACATGCCGCACGGACTCCTGTCCGATCATGAGGAGCTTCTCCTCGACCGAGCGCGCCACGACCGGCAGCGGCAGCGGATAGTGCGGCGCCCGGGCGGTGTCGGAGACGCGCACGACCGCATCGAAGAACGAGGCCGAGCCGTCCGCCTTGGTGTTGCCGACCAGTGCGACGATCTTGTGCTGCGGGCACTCCATGGCGGGGAGCTGGTCGGCGACCGCGCGCATGGTGCGGCCGGTGCCGATCGCCATCACGATCGGCGTCTCGGAGCGCAGCCAGCGCTCCATCTCGGCCGCCGCCACCTCGGCGATGCCGAGCGTCAGCGAGGTCGAGGCCGGGTCGGTCGGCGCGATCTCGCAGAATTTGAGCCCGAATTTGGCCGCCAGCGCCGCGCCGAGTTCGAGGCAGCGCGCGATCGGGTGGTCGAGGCGCACCTTGATCAGCCGCTCGCTCATGGCGAGCGAGACGAGCCGCTGCGCCGACTGGCGCGAGATGCCGAGCTTGCGCGCGATCTCGTCCTGCGTGTTGCCGGCCACATAGTAGAGCCAGCCGGCGCGCGCCGCGTCGTCGAGCCGGCTCGTCTCGGCGTCGGAGACCTTCGCCATGTCAGCGGCGCCCCGGTTCGGCGGCGGCGGCCGGCGCGCGGCGCGGCGCGATCATGTCCGGCAGGTCCTCCATCGCGTCGAAGACGCGCGCGGCACCGGCCTCGATCAGCCGGTCCCGCTGCATGGTTCCGGCGAGGTGGCTGCCGCCGGTGAAGCCGAACACGGTGATGCCGGCGGCGACCGCGGCGCGGACCCCCATCACGCTGTCCTCGATGACGAGGCAGTCCGCCGGCGCCGCGCCCATGGCGGCGGCGGCATGCTCGAAGAGGTCGGGGAACGGCTTGCCGCGCTTCACCATGGTGGCACTGAAGATGTGCGGCTCGAACAGTTCGCCGTAGCCGACGATCTCGAGAGAGCGCCGGATCCGCTCCGGCGTGCTCGACGAGGCGACGCAGACGCTGACGCCCAACGCTGCGAGCAGCGGCCGGATGCCGGCGATGCCGCGCAACTCGTTCTCGAAGCGGCCGAGGATGGCGGAGGTCAGGTCCTTGTGGAAGCTGCCGGGCAGGCTGCGGCCGATGTCGGTCTCCGCGCTCGCGATCAGGCTCGCCGCGCTCACCCCCAGGAACCGCTCGCGCACCTCGTCGAGCGTCAGCGGCAGGCCGGCCACTTCGAGCGCGCTGCGCGTCTCTTCGAGGCTGATGATCTCGCTGTCGACGAGGACGCCGTCGCAGTCGAAGATGATCACGTGAGGCCAGGTCATGCGGTTCTTCCCGTCGCGCCGGCGCTCCGCCCGCTCCGTGCGGGCGTCCGCGTCGAGGCGGACCTGCCCGCGGGCAACGCCGCGGAGCATGGCGGAAACTTGTAAACATTCGCCCGTATGCTGGTCAATTACTCACGTTCCCGCCCGCGCGCTTGCGCCCCCATGAGGCGGCGGAGCCGGCCCTCCGTCGCCTGCAACGCCGCATAGGCCTCCGACTTCGCCGCATGCAGCGCCGCGACCGCGCCGCCGGCCGGCAGGTGGCGGCCGCCGAGGCCCGCCATGGTACCCATCGCCCCGGCGAGGCTCGTGTGTCCCGCCGCGACGGCGCCGAGCATGGCCGCGCCGAGCAGAACCGGCTCGGTCGTGGCCGGCACGCCGATCATCTTGCCGGTGGCATCGGCCACGATCTGGCGCACGAGCGGGCTGCGGCTCGCCCCGCCGCTCACCACCAGCATGTCGAAGGCGTAGCCGGCGCCCTCCATCGCCGCGATCACTTGGGCGAGCCCATAGGCGAGGCCACACACCGTCGCCACGTGCCATTCGGCGAGGCTCGCGGCATCGTCGCGGAGATCGAGGCCGACCACGGCGCCGCGCATGTTCGGATCCGCCAGCGGCGAGCGGTTGCCGATCAGGTCCGGCAGCACATGCAGGTGGCGGGCGAGTTCGGCGGCGGCGGAGAGCGAGCCGGCGCGCGCGACGATGTCCCGTTCCAGCCGCTCGAAGCCGCCCTCCCCGCCCGCCCCCGATGACGCGAAGGCTGGATGCCGGCGCAGCATGTGGTCGATTGCGGCGCCGAAGGCGGACTGCCCGCCCTCGATCAGCCAGGTCCCCGGCGTCAGCGCGGCATAGTAGGGGCCCCAGAGGCTCGCGACGTAGCGAGCCTCGTCGGCGAGCGCCATGCAGCAGGCCGAGGTGCCGAGGATGAGCGCGAGGCGCCGGCGCGGATCGACCGCCTCTCCGCCCTCCGATCCGCCGAGCGTGCCGATCGCACCCGCATGGGCATCGATCAGCCCGGTGCCGACCGGCGTCCCCGGACGAAGCCCCATCGCCGCGGCGGCTTCGGCGGAGAGCCCCTGCCCGACCGCCCGGCCGGGGTCCTGCATGACGCGCCCGATCCGGGCAAAGTCGTCCTCGGCGAGCAGGCCGAGGCCGATCCTGCGAAAAAACTCCGCAGACCAGCGGCCCTCGTGGGCGAGATAGGTCCATTTGCAGGTGACGGTGCAGAGCGAGCGGACGCGCGAGCCGGTCGCCCGAAAGGTGAGGAAATCCGCAAGGTCCATGAAATGGCCGGCGGCCCGCATCGTGTCGGGCCGGTGCTCGGCGAGCCACAGGAGCTTCGGCGGCTGCATCTCCGGCGAGATACGCCCGCCCACATGGGCGAGCACGGGATCGCGCGTGGCGTTGATGCGGTCGGCCTGGTCGATCGCGCGGTGATCCATCCAGACGATGACGTTGCGCGCGGCCTCCCCGCTCGGGCCGACCGCGAGCGGCCGCCCCTCAGGGTCAAGCACGACGAGCGAGCAGGTAGCGTCGAAGCCGACGCCCGCGATCGCGTCCGCCGGAAGCCCTGAGAGCGCCACCGCCTCGCGCACGACGGCCGTGGCGGCATCCCAGATGTCGGCGGAGGATTGTTCGACGATCTCGCCGGGCTCGTGCCAAATCGCGATCGGGCGGCGCGCCGAGGCGATCAGCGTGCCGTGGGCGTCGAACACCCCGGCCCGCGCGCTCCCCGTGCCGACATCGACCCCGACGAACGCCGACGCCATCCCCGCCCCCCGTTTTCCGAAAGCGGTAGCGGGTCGCGGCCACGAGGGCAACCGTCCCGTGCGGGCGACCGGCCGAGGCCGCCCGCCCGCCGGACCGGCCTTACTGCAGCGCGATCGTCATGCCGCTGAGGTCGACGGAGAATTCGAGGCCGGACTGGGCGCCCTGCACGTCGAGCACCACGCCCTTCTCGTTGCGCAGCCGCACCGCCTTGCCGCCGGTCGCGACCGCCGCGCCGGTGGTCACGGCCGCATAGGCGCCCTCGATGTCGCGCGGATTGTTGATGTTCTGCACGGTGCCCGCGAGCCGCGCCTCGGAGGCGCCGATCGTGGCGCCGAGGCTGACGCCGCCGATGCTGACTCGGTAGCTCTTGCCGCCGAGGGTGAGGACGCCGCTGCCGCCGCTCACCCCGACGATCAGGCCGGCCTTGGCGACGGTCATGCTGATGCGGCCGGTGCGCGCGTCCGCCGGTCCGGCGAAGGCGGCGAGCCCGATGGCGGCGCCGGTCAGGATGCTGAGAAAGGTCTTCATGGCTGTCCCCTTTGCGATCGTCGCCAGGCGCGGCCCGCCGCCCCCCGGCCGGCCATCCGCCTGTCGATGCTTCGCTCAGGGCAACGCGCCGCCGCCCGCACCGTTCCGGGGCGCGGGCGGATCGACGGGTCGGTCGGGGTCCGCGCCGGCGATCACCGGCGCGGGGCCCGACCGGACCGGGTCAGATCGCGCCGGACTTCATCTGGTCGGCGAGATAGTCGGCCTGGCGGATCGCCAGCGCCACGATGGTGAGCGTCGGGTTCTCCGCGCCGCCGGTGGTGAACTGGCTGCCGTCCGACACGAACAGGTTCTTCACGTCGTGCGTCTGGCCCCATTTGTTGACGACGCCGTCGCGCGCGTTCTCGCTCATCCGGTTGGTGCCGAGATTGTGCGTGGACGGATAGGGCGGCGTCGGGAAGGTGCGGGTGGCGCCGACCGCCTCGTAGATCGCGGCGCCCTGCTTATAGGCGTGGTTGCGCATGGCGACGTCGTTCGGATGGTCGTCGAAATGCACGTCCGCGACCGGCATGCCGTACTTGTCCTTGACGGACGAGAGCGTGATCCGGTTCGTCTCCTGCGGCATGTCCTCGCCGACCAGCCACATGCCGGCCATATTCGAGTAGCTGTCGAGCGCGCTCGTGAATTCGCGGCCCCAGGCGCCCGGATCGAGGAACGCGGCCATGAAGGGCAAGCCGAGCGCCAGCGTCTCGATCTCGTAGCCGCCGACAAAGCCGCGGCTCGGATCGTGCTTCGCCTCGTCGCGGATGATGCCGGCCATGGTGGTGCCGCGGTAGAAGTGCACCGGCTTCTCGAACACGCCGTAGACCGAGCCGGTCATGTGCCGCATGTAGTTGCGGCCGACCTGGCCGGACGAGTTGGCGAGGCCGTCCGGGAACTTCGCGGACGCCGAGTTGAGCAGGATGCGCGGGCTTTCGAGCGAGTTGCCCGCCACCGCCACCACGCGCGCCCGCTGCCGCTGCAGCGTCCCGTCCTTGTCCGCATAGACGACGCCGGTGACCTTGCCGGCCGCGTCATGCTCGACCTTGAGCACGTGGCTCTGCGGCCGGACTTCCAGCTTGCCGGTCGCCTCGCCCTTCGGGATCTCGGTGTAGAGCGTCGACCACTTGGCGCCCCACTTGCAGCCCTGGAAGCAGAAGCCGGTCTGCTGGCAGGAGTTGCGCCCGTCGCGCTCCTCCGAATTGATCGCCATGTTGCCGGTGTGGCATTCCTTGTAACCGAGCTTGTCGGCGCCGGCCTTCAGGATCTTGAAGTTGTTGTTGCCGGGGAGCCCCGGGCGCTCGCCCGTGCGGGTCACGCCCATCTTGTTCTCGGCCTTGGCGTAATAGGGCGCGAGTTCGGCGAGCGTGATCGGCCAGTCGAGCAGGTTGGCGCCGGGCACGCGGCCATAGGTCGTGGCCGTCTTGAACTCGTGCTCCTGGAAGCGCAGCGACGCGCCGGCCCAGTGGGTGGTCGATCCGCCGACCGCCTTCACGATCCAGGCCGGAAGCCCGGGGAAGTTCTTCGCGACCCGCCAGGAGCCCGACGTGGTGCGCGCGTCCGTCCAGGCGAGCTGCGAGAAGCTCGCCCATTCGTCGTTGATGAAGTCTTCGTATTCGTGCCGGGCGCCGGCTTCCAGGATGACGACCTTGACGCCCTTCTGCGCCAGTTCGTTGCCGAGCGTGCCGCCGCCCGCGCCCGAGCCGATGATCACGACCACGCTGTCGTCGTTCAGGTCATACTTCGCTGCCATGGTGGTTTCCTCGCCGAGTTCGGCTGAAATGTTCTTGGTGCTTGCGGGGCTTGCCGGCGTCAGAGCCAGTCGATGTCGTCGAAGCCTCGCTTGATGTAGCCGCCCTTCGAATAGCTCTCGCCCTCGTAGCCGAAGATCGGCCAAAGGTCTTGCTGGTTGTAGAGCGAGACGACGAGTCCGGAGCGCACCGTCTCGAACATCGGCGACGAACTGATCGTCCTCAGCAGCGCCACGCGCTGCGCCTCCCATCCGATCCCCACATAGCCGCCCGGCCCCGCCGCGGCGTCGAGCGCCGCGATGCCGGTCTCGATCATCGCCTTCACGGCCGGGTCGGCCGCCGCCTTGTCGTCGTAGGGCTTCACGGCGATGGCGTAGAACCGGTCCGGCACGCGGTCATGCGGATAGATGTCGCGCGCCATGAGGATCAGCGTGCGCATCGTCTCCGGCTTCAAGGCCTTCACCTCGAGGCCCCAGGCCTCCGCCGAGTTGAGCAGCGCGCCCGCGGCCGTGATCGTCACGGCCGCCGCGAAGGTCATCTCGGAGGAGCGCTTCAGGAACGTCCGGCGGCTCATGCCGGGGGACGGCTGCCCGCGACGGCGGCCGTGGTGGTCGCCGTCGTGGTGATGGTGGTCGTGGTGGTCGGTGGACATGGGCGTTTTCCTTGACTGTGTCCGGCGGTTCCGCGGCGGGTCCGCCTGTTCTGTCGCATGCGATGCGGATGAAATTACCGGTAGCGGCCGTGCCGCTGCAGCACTTCGATCTTGTAGCCGTCCGGATCCTCGACGAAGAAGAACCGGGCGAGCAGGTCGCCTTCCTTCTTGAAGTCCACGATGTTGCGCGGGTTGAAGCCGAGCTCGCCGAAGCGGCGGTGCTCGGCGTCGAGGTCGTCGACCACGAAGGCGATGTGGCCGTAGCCCGTGCCGAGCTGGTAGGGCTCGGTCTGGCCCTTGTTGATGGTCAGCTCGACCTCGAAATCGGCCTCGGCATTGCGCAGATAGACGAGCGTGAAGGTCGGGAAATCGAGCCGGTCGGCCACGTCGAGCCCGAACGCCTTGCTGTAGAAGCCGACGGAACGCGTCTCGTCGAGGACGCGAATCATCGAATGGATTGCCTTCGCCATGAAACTCCCCTCGCTCCGCGGCCCTCGGCCGCCGATCGAATGGGCTGACGATAGCGCTCCCGCAAAGGTACTGGTGTTATGGGGCTACTACGCGTGCATTCCCGCGAGCGCCACGGGGCGCGCCGGCCCGGTTGGCGAGCCGGGCTGCCCGGTCGTCGGACAAGGCGGATTGCGTCAGGCCGCCTCGGCGGTGGAGACGTCCGGCCGGATCAGGTTTTTCTCCAGCGCCAGGAGGCAGATGCAGCGCAGATGCGAGGTGAAGTTCGCCGCCTCGCCCCAGAGCGTCAGCACCTCGTTGTGCAGCTTGGAAATAAAGCGCGGAACCGACAAGCCTTCGCGCGCCGCGATCTGCTCGAGAATGGTCCAGAACACCTTTTCCAGGCGGATGCTCGTGCTTTGGCCGTTGAGCCGGATCGAGCGCGTCTCGAACGCGTAGCTGGCGGGTGGCTGGCTGGCGAAGAGGTGACACATGACGCTGTTCCCTAGGCCGAAGGGCGATGCGAGGGTGGAAAGGGCGACCAGACCGGCGCGGCGACGGAAGCGCGCCGTCCCGAAATCGGCCGGGCGCGTCGCCCCGTCAGGCTGCGATGACGCATCGCAGCCTGACGGCACGGTATTGCACGTCAGCCGGCTTGCCAATCGCCGTTCGGCGCAAAGTCCGCCGGTCGCACCCGGCGCGCGGGCGAAAATCCTAGCGATAGAGGTCCTCGCGCGTCGGCGGCAGGCCGGACGGGCCGCGTGCCCGCTTGGTGGCGACGGTCTGGAAGATCGCCAGGGTGCCGGCCCGGAAGGCGAGCGACACGCCGGCGAGGTAGAGGATCCAGATGCGCGTGCGCGCCGCCCCGGCGAGCTCCACCGCCCGCTCGCGCTCGGCCATCAGCGCGCGCGCCCAGAGCTCGGTGGTGCGCGCATAGTGCTCGCGCCAGCCCTCCACGTCGTGCACCTCGAAGCCGTGCGCCTCCAGGCTGCGCAGCGTCATGCCGATATGGTCGACCTCGGCGCCGGGGAAGATGTAGCGCGTCATCGCCTCGTATTCGGGCCGCTTGCGCATGAAGTCGCGGTCGGTCTTCTTGCCGCGGCGGACGATGGCGTGGTGCAGGTAGACGCCGCGCGGCACGAGCAGGCGCCGCACGGCGGCGTAGTAGGCGTCGTGATTGGCGATGCCCACATGCTCGAACATGCCGATCGAGGAAACCTTGTCGAATTCGCCCTCGAGCGTGCGATAGTCCTGGAGTTCCACCCGCACCTTGTCGGCGAGCCCGCGCTCGGCGATGCGGCGGCGCGACAGGTCGAGCTGCTCCTCGGAGAGCGTAATGCCGAGCGCGGTGGCGCCGTAGTGCTCCGCCGCGTGGCAGACGAGCGCGCCCCAGCCCGAGCCGATGTCGAGCAGCCGGTCGCCCGGCTTCAGCCGGAGCTTGCGGCAGATCATGTCGAGCTTGTCGCGCTGCGCGGTCGCGAGGTCGTTCCCCCAGTCGCGGAAATAGGCGCAGGTGTAGACCATGCGCGGATCGAGGAAGAGTTTGTAGAAGTCGTTCGACACGTCGTAGTGGAAGGCGATGTCCTTCACGTCGCTGCCCTTGGCGAGCGTCGCCTCCGCGCCGCCGTCGAGCCCGCCGCTTTTCGGCAGGGCGCGCGGGCCGAACAGGAAGGGCAGCGTGTGGCGGGCGAGCGCCCAGGTGCCGGACGAGCGCAGCATGTCGCGCGTGCGGACCGCCGGGCGCTTCTCCGCGAGGTCGAACAGCGTCCCGCCCCGGAGGTCGATATGGCCCTCGGCATAGAGGTCGATCAGCGTCGAGGCCTTCGGCCGCCAGATCAGCCGCGACAGGGCGGCCTCGTGGGCGATGACGATGCGCAAGCCGTCCGCGGGCGTGTCGGCGGGGATGCGGCGTCCGTCCCAGAGTTCGAAGCCGAAGCCGAGGCCGAGCCGGGCATGCAGCGCGGTGAGAAGGGCGGTCGCAGCGTCCAGGCGCCGGTCGGTCGACATTGGGGGCACCCGCTTCGCCATCGATCGGTGGCCGGCATGGAGCACGCGTCGCGCCCGCGCGCAAGGGGCCTTGCGCCGCCTGCCCGTCGGCCGCTCGGCCGGCACCGCGGCCACGACCGGCGCGCTCCAATTTTTTGCAAGACCCCGTTGAACCGGAAGCGGAGCCGCTGCGTACCCTCCGCGTCGTAACCTGACCGGAGCATGACCATGCGCAGAGCGGCCAAGACCACCCTCGTTGCATTTGCCGCCGGCGCGGCCCTTGCCGGATCGGCATCCGCCACCGGGGTCCAGCTCGAAGGCGCCAGGCTGAAGCAGGCGATCGCGGGCAAGCGCGTCTATCTGTCGGTCCCGCTCGGCGGCGAGTTCCCGTTGTTCTACCGCGCCGACGGACAGGTGGACGGCTCGGGCGAGGCGCTCGGGCTCGGCCGCTATCTGAAGCCGAACGACACCGGGCGCTGGTGGGTGGACGGGTCGAAGCTCTGCCAGAAATGGCGCACCTGGTACGACGGCCGCGCCTTCTGCTTCACCGTGCACGACATGGGCGGCAACCGGATCGCCTGGGCGCGCGACGACGGCACGACCGGGACGGCGCGGATCGGCGATTGACCGGCGCGCGCTAGCGCTGGCCCGAGATCTCGTTCAGCGCGGAACTGCGCACCTTGTGGAAGAAGATCGCCTTCTCGGCCGTCGGCCGGTCGAGCTTGCGGTACTCGTACACCATGGCGTCGCGCTGCACGCTGTTGAGGCGCAGCCGCTCGCAGCGCAGCGCCGAGAGCCGCTCATAGGTGGCGGTCGTCAGGCCGACCGTACGGCAGACCACCGCGATGCCGAGCGAGTTGACCTTGTGCAGCACGTTGACCGCGTGCGATTCGGGGATTCCGGCGAGTTCCGCGAGTACGAAGGCGATGTCGAGCACACGCTGTTCGATGATCAGGTCCTCGATGGCGGTGTCGAGCTTGCAACGGCCCGCGCGCACATTGGCGACCAGCACCTTGGCCTGAAGGCGGGCGTTGCGGCTCTCGCTGCGGCTGCTCGCGAGCAGTTGCTGTGCTTCGCCGACGATCTCGGTGATCTGCGGGTCGGGCGAGGCGAGGAAGAGTTCGAGCCGCCGGCGCCCGGCCGGGCCGAGCACGGCGACGAGCTTGGCGGCCACGTCGGAGGGAATGTCGGAGCGGCGCGCCAGCGCATCGCCGAGCGCCGCGTTCTCCGTCGCCTGGTCGACCAGCGTCTCGAGCCCCTGGCTCGACAGCTGCGCGCCGGGATTGCCCGCGACCGTCTCCAGCACGGCGCTGTTGCCGCGCTCGATCAGCACGTCGGTGACGTCCTCGCTGAGCGCGCGCCGACGGGAAATGGCGAGCAGATGGTCCTGGCTCTGCGTGCGGGCGAGATCCATGACGTCGGAATCGGTCAGCACCGGCGACCGGCTCAGGACCGGCGCCGCCACGGCCGCGACGTCGCCAGCGAGCCGCAGCGCCAGGTCGCGCGGCGTCTGCGCGAGGTCGGCGACCCGTTCGGAAACAGCGACGCGGTCGTCGACCGGCGCCTGTTCGAGCAGGCGGTAGAGCACGTCGCCGAACAGGAGAATCTCCCGGTCCGCATAGGCTTCGGCGCCGTCCGCGAACAGGGTGGAGATATCGCGCAGCAGCTGCCGACGATCCTCCGGCGAGTTCTTGGACGCCAATTCGATCAGCGGTGAACGCATCGTCCGGTCCTGGTCGGCCGCTCTTGTCAGCCTCAGGATATATAGCAAGGCGCTTACACAAGCCTTAACGGCCTAGAATTCCAAATGCATATAATTCCGTAGACATTAATTGATATCGTATTGATCGAAGCGACCGAGCGCTCTTGTGGAGCCGGACTATTTCACGTTCTTCGACGCCGAAGCAAAACGATATGGACAGGTCTCGCCAGGTGTTTCGTGCTGCTTGATCTCGACATGCCGCAGGGGAACAGACCCCTCCCCGATCCGCCTCACCGGGGCAAGGACGGCGTCACCTCGAACAGCACCGGCCCCGCGACAGGTCCTCCGGCGTCGTCGGCGAAGAGATAGGCCTGGTAGCGGCCGGGCTCCAGGCCGCCGGTGTAGAGCTGGGTCTCACCCGCCCGCTGCGCCGCGGGCACCCAGTAGTTGAGCCGGTCCGCCGTTTTGCGCGAGAGCAGGCGCGACGCGGTGCCCTCGACGAAGACGCCGATCCAGGCCTTCGCCGTCGAGGCCGTGTCGGGCAGCCGGTAGGCGATGGCGATGTTCGACCCTTCCCGAATGGAGTCCGACCGGCCGACCACGTCGAGGCCGACCGCGGCGGGAAGCGCCGGCTGGATCGCGGCCATCAGCGGCGCGCGATGCGGTGGAGCGCCCTTGCGGGCGAGCCAGACCGCATAGGTGCCGGGCTTGAGCTTCTCCGTCGCAAAGCCGACCCGGCGGCGCCCCGGCAGGAGCGTGGCGGTCGCGAGCGGCGGCCGCGCCGCGTCGGGTGCTTCGCCGAGCGGTCGGAGGGTCAAAGTGGCGCCCGCGCCGAGGTCGCCGGGGACGTCGAAGCGCAAGGGGTCGCCGATGCGGGCGCGCGTCGGCACCGTCACCGTGCCGAAGGCGTCCCCGATCGCGCCGAGCAGCCGGTTGCGCGGCGACGGCCGCGGGTCGCGCATGGGCGCCGGGCTGCCGGTCGCAAACGCCGCGTCGAGCGGCGTGGCGTAACGGTCGAAGCGGCCGAGCGAGGGCAGGCCGAAGGCGTCCTGGGTGGTGCGCAGCACGCTGTAGCCGTCATAGTGCTCGGACAGCGTCGCCCCGGCGCGCAGCAGACCGGGCGAGCCGACCAGCACCGTGGCGATGCGGTTGTCCGGCCAGCCCCAGCCGGCCGACTCGTCCCAGGTGACGACCAGCAGCGAGCGCGACGCGCGCCAGGCCGCGGACTGCAGCAGCGGCCCGAAGGTGCGCGACAGGAAGGCGTCCTGCTTCTTCACCGAGAACGGGATGTTCTTCTTCTCCTCCCAGGCGCCCTCGCCGTCCCACCAGCCGTCGGCGGCGATCCAGGCGTAGTTCGGCAGCGTCCCGGCCTTGATGTCCGCCGCGAGGTCCTTGAGGTCGCGCAGATGCGCGATGCAGCGCGGCTTGTCCTCGATCACATTGAGGAAATGGGCGAAGGGCTGGTCGTCCGGCGCATACCAGTCGACGGTCTTCAGGTTGCAGGGCGTGCCCATGTTCTGGACATAGGCCTTCCAGGTGAGGCCGGCATTCTCCAGGAGATCCGCCACGTGGTTGTCGGTGAGGCGGTACTGCGGGAAATAGACGGGGCCATATTTGTAGGTGTCGCCGGCGACCATCGCGACGTAGTTCTGGTCGCTCGGGTGATAGTTCGCCCACATCTCGTTGAACGCCACGCCCTGTCGGATCAGCCCCTGCAGGAACGGCGCGTCGGCCGCGTTGCCGGCCAGGTCGGCGAGGTTGGTGTTCTCCATCATGACGATGAAGAGATGGTCGAGCGGCGGGACCGCGGAGGGCGGCGGCAGCAGCGGCGCCGGCGCGAGCGGCGCGGAGAGGCCGTCGATGGTGAGCGACAGGTTGTCCGCATAGGCGTTGTGGAAGGAATTGCCCCCGGTCAGGAACGCCGCCGTCACCACGATGCGGCGGGTGCCGAGCGGCACCGCCCCCTGCTTGCCGCGCGCGACCATGGCGGTCTTGCCGCCGCGTCCCCGCGGTCCGGGGCTGCCGAGCTGCACCGGGGCGCCGGTCGCGTGTCCCGCGGCGTCGAGGAACACCGCCGTCACGAAAGCCCGCTCGTCCCGGTCGCGCCAGCCGCCGAGCCAGGCCGAAAGGGTGAACCGCGCCCGGCCGGCGTCGATGTCGGCCGCCGCCGGCGCCACGTCGACCGCCTGCTCGATCGCCGTGTCCGCCCCGGGCGAGCCGAACAGCGCAGGCCCCGCCGCGGCGCGGTCCGGCACCGCGATCGTGTCGCCGGAATGGTCGAAGGCCGAATAGCAGAGGACGCTCGCCGCGCCGCGCAGCACCGTCCAGCCGGGCACCGGCGTCTGCGCCGACCAGTCGTCGGTGCAGCGATGCGCGTCGGCATCGCCGTTGGTGAGCAGGTTCGGCGACTGGGCGGAGAGGGCCGCCTCCGGGCTCGCGAGGGCGATGAGCAAGGCCGCGGCGGCGCTGGCGAAACGGGACATGACGGAACCTCGGCGTCGGATTGGCGCTCTGCGCAGGCCCGTCACGCTCTCCGCGATCGGTTACGTGGAAATGACAAGGGACTCTGAATTTGACGACTGCATACGTAGTCAATAACATGCCCCTCGACGCTGCCCAGGCACGGGAGAGACGCGCGATGCCGGACATCCATCTGGAGAACAAGAAGACCGCCCGGCGGCTCCTCCACACCATCGCGGACGCCTCGCCTTCGACCGTGCTGCAGAGCCTGGAGGCGGCCTATCACCCGAATGCCGAGTGGCGCGGCTCGCATCCCATGAACGACGTGAGAGGGCCGGAGGCGATCGCGGCGGTCGCCTGGCGCCCGCTCCTGGAGGCGATGCCCGATCTCGAGCGGCGCGACGTCATCCTGCTCGCCGGCCATTGCTACGGCACCGACCTGGTCGGCGCGGTCGGCCATTACTGCGGCACCTTCCGGCGCGACTGGCTCGGCATCCCGGCGACCGGCCGCCCGCTCTATCTGCGCTACGGCGAGTTCCACCACATGGTCGACGGCAAGATCGCCCAGTCGACCGTCATCGTCGACGTGCTCGACGCGATCCGCCAGGCCGGCTTCTGGCCGGTCGCCCCGAGCCTCGGCGTCGAGGAGCAATGGCCGGCGCCCTTCACCGCGGACGGCATCCTGTTGACCGAGCAGGACCCTGCGGAAGGCGCGGCGAACCTCGCCCAGACCCTCGCCATGCACAAGACGCTCGGCGACTTCAACGACCACGAGGCGCTGTCGCGCGAGAACCTCCTGGCGATGCCGCAGAAGATCCACTGGCACCCGAAGATGATGTGGTACGGCCCGGCCGGCATCGGTACGACGCGCGGTCTTGCCGGCTTCGTCGACCACCACCAGCTGCCGTTCCGCGCCGCCTTTCCGAACCGCCGCGCCGGCAACCACTACACGCGCATCGGCGACGGCGCCTATTCGGCGACGGGCGGCTGGCCGAGCATCCACGCGGAACATCTCGGCGGCGGCTTCATGGGCCTGCCGCCGACCGGGCGCTCCGTCACCATGCGGGTGATGGACTTCTACCTGCACCACGAAGGGCTCATCCGCGAGAACTGGGTGCCGATCGACATCCTGCATCTCCTGAAGCAGATGGATTTCGACGTGCTCGCCCGGCTTCGGGAGGCGATGCGGCGCGGCTTCTAGGCGCGCCGGAGCGGGCCGGCACGGGCCCGAAACTTGCCTCCGAAAAGCGCTTGCATGACTGCCGGACCCATGGTCTAAATTTTGAATTCGTATGCAAGGCGCGTGAGCCGATGGCCGAGCTGGTTCTCGAACATGTCACCAAGCGCTGGGGCGCCTTCGTGGGCGTGGACGACTTCCATCTTGCGATCGCCGACCGCGAATTCCTGGTGTTGCTCGGGCCGTCCGGCTGCGGCAAGACCACCACGATGCGCATGATCGCCGGGCTCGAGGACCCGACCGGCGGCACCATCCGCATCGGCGCCCGGGTGGTGAACGACCTGGAGCCGAAGGACCGCGACGTGGCGATGGTGTTCCAGAGCTACGGCCTCTACCCGACCATGACGGTCTACGAGAACATCCGCTTTCCCTTGAAGGTGCGCCGCATCCCGGCCGGCGAGCACGACGCGCGCGTCCGCCGGGCGGCCGAGATGGTCGAGCTCGGCCCCTATCTGGAGCGCCTGCCGCGCGAACTCTCCGGCGGCCAGCGCCAGCGCGTGGCGCTCGCCCGCGCCATCGTGCGCCAGCCGACCGTGTTCCTGATGGACGAGCCGCTGTCGAACCTCGACGCCAAGCTCCGGGTCTCGACGCGCGCGCAGATCAAGCACCTTCAGCACGACCTCGCCGTCACGACCGTCTATGTGACGCACGACCAGATCGAGGCAATGACGCTCGCCGACCGGGTCGTGGTGATGGAGAAGGGCGTGATCCAGCAGGTCGGCCGGCCGGAGGAGATCTACAACCGGCCCGCCAACCTGTTCGTCGCCGGCTTCATCGGCTCGCCCGCCATGAACCTGATGACCGGCACCCTGCAGGACGGCGCCTTCGCGGCCGACAACACGGCGATCCGCGGCCTCGCCGCCGCACCGCCCGGCCCGGTCACGCTCGGCTTCCGCGCCGAGGACGCGAGCATCGGGGCGCCCGACGGCGCGGCCATCGCGGCGCCGGTCTACGCCTTCGAACTCCTCGGCGACGCCACCATGGTGACGGTCAAGGCCGGCGGCGCGCTCGTCGCCGTGAAGGCCGGCAAGGACTTCCGCGCCGCCATCGGCGACCCGGTCGGGATCCATCTCGATCCGCGCCACTGCCACCTGTTCGACCAGAAATCCGGCCGGCGCATCGACGCCGGTCATTCGGCGCGCTGAGGCCCGGCGCACCGAGGCGAAGAGCCAGTCGGGGCCATCGATACAGGGCCGGTCCGGAAACGGCCGGCCAAGCCAACGGAGGGGAATCCGATGTCCTTCTTAAAGACTGCCGCCGTCGCGTCCGCGCTCGTGCTCGCAGGGTCCGCCGCCGCCTCGGCCGCCTGCTCGTTCAAGAACGAGGTGCCGCTGAAGTCGCTCACCGCCGGCTTCCAGGCCTGGAAGTCCGTCACCAGCGCGATGGCCGAGTGCGGCAACTTCCAGCCCGAGCTCGACCAGGACTTCGCCAAGAAGCAGGCGGCGGCCTTCGCGGCCAAGCCGGCGCTCTACCAGATCGGCGGCATCGCCACCGAGACCGTGGTGCCGCTGCTCAACGCCGGCACGATCCGCCCGCTCGACGACCTCGTCGCCAAGTACGGCCAGAAGCTCACGCCGAACCAGCTGATCAAGGTCGACGGCAAGATCATGGCGATCGCCATGATGGTCAACGCGCAGCACCTCATGTACCGCGCCGACATCCTCGACAGCCTCAAGATCCCGGTGCCGACCACCTGGGCCGAGACGATCGCGGCGGCCGAGAAGATCAAGGCGGCGAACGCCGTCCCCTACCCGCTCGGCGCCACGATGCGCACGGGCTGGAACCTCGCCCAGGACTTCGTCAACATGTATATGGGCTTCGGCGGCCAGTTCTTCGGTCCGGACAACAAGCCGGCCGTGAACAACGCCAATGGCGTGAAGGCGCTCGAGACCATGAAGGCGCTCACCGCCTACATGGATCCGGAGTATCTCACCTCGGATTCGACCTTCGTGCAGAAGCAGTTCCAGCAGGGCAAGATCGCCATGGCCAATCTGTGGGCCTCGCGCGCGGGCGCCATGGACGACAAGGCCGAGTCCTCGGTGGTCGGCAAGGTGAACATGGCCGCCGCCCCGGCCGCGACGCCCGGCGGCAAGCCGGCGACGACGGTCTGGTGGGACGGCGTGGTGATCGCCAAGAACATCACGGACGCCGAAGCGGATGCCGCCTTCCGGCTCGCCATGCAGGGCCTCTCCAGGGAGACGGTCGAGAAGAACCCGGATGACGCCGTCTGGCTGATCGAAGGCTACAAGCCCGGCCGCCTCGCCGAGGGCGCGCTGAAGTCGCTCACCGGCGGCGCCCCCGCCTACCCGGCCTCGACCCAGATGGGCATCATGCAGACCGCGCTCGGCAACAACCTCTCCGACTACTTCACCGGCAAGGTCACCGCCCAGCAGGCGCTCGCCAATGTGGAGGCCGCCTACACGACCTCCGCCAAGGAAGCCGGGCTCATCAAGTAAGCGGCCCCGGCACGATCCACCGATACCGAAACTAGGGAGGGCGCAATGAAAGGCAGGACTTTCGCGGCGTTCGTCGCGCCCTCCCTCGTCATGATGCTCGTCTTCATCGCAGCCCCGCTCGCCAGCGTCTTCCTGCAGAGCTTCCAGAACGAACGGACGCTCTACCGCCAGGATGTCAGCGAACGCTGCACGCCGGGCTTCCCGAACCCGATCTGCACCACCGAGACCCGCACCATCCCCGTGCTGCGCCCGGACGGCTCGACCGCGACCGAGATGGTCTATGTGGGGATCGAGAACTACCGCACGCTGCTCGATCCGGCCGGGGTCGCCGAGGCGATCGCGACCGGCGCCTACGGCCGCCTCTTCTCGATCGACTTCTACAAGGCGCTCGCCTTCACGCTTCTCTTCACCTTCGTGACGCTGCCGCTTGTGCTCGGCCTCGGCCTCGCCTTGGCGCTGGCGCTGAACAGCACGCGGCGGTCGTGGCGGGGGCCGATCATCTTCGTCACCCTCCTCCCCTTCATCATCACGCCGGTGATCGGATCGCTCTCGATCAAGTGGCTATTCGCCGGCGACGGGCTGATGACCGCGGCTCTGCAATGGATCTCCGGCACCAGGATGTCGCTCCTGGCGGACACGTCCTCGCTCGCGCTCCTGATGACCTTCTACCGAGTATGGCACGTGGCGCCTTTCGCCTTCATCATTTTCTACGCCGCGCTACAGAGCCTCAACCAGGACACGATGGACGCCGCCACCGTCGACGGCGCCTCGCGGTACGAGCGGCTGCGCTACGTGATCGTGCCGCATCTGAAGCCGCTCATCGTCTTCGTGGCGCTGATCCACCTGATGGACACCTACCGGGTGTTCGACGAGATCGTCGGCTTCTCCAGCCAGGCGCACATCATCTCTCTGCAATGGCTGACCTTCGACCTGCTCAACCCCGACGCCACCGGCAACCGGGCGATCGGCCGCGCCTCGGCCTCCTCCATGCTGACCATGATCGGCATCGTCATCCTGCTCGTGCCGCTCATGTGGAACGCCTGGCGCGACCGGAGGATCGGCGGATGAGCGCGAGCCTCGCCGCCTCCGAAGCCATGCGCGAGCCGGCCGGCCTGAAGGCCGCGCGCATCGGCTTCCTCACCGTCTGGCTCCTCGTCGCCACGTTCCCGTTCGCCTGGATCGTGATCATGTCGGTGAAGCTGCCGGTCGACGCGCTCGCGACCGACCCCTTCACCGTGATCCTCGGCCCGCGCACGCTCGCGGCCGACGGCGGCCTGACCCTCCTCGACATCGGCCTCGGCCTCGCCGCCCTGCTCCTCTTCCACCGCGTCGTGTCCCGCCGCGCCGGGGCGCTCGCCCGCGCGCTCGCGATCGGCGACAGCCTGGCGGCCGGCTGGTTCCTCGCCGCGATCGTGATCGTCCTCGCCGCCGTGATCGGCTTCGGCGTCGTGCTGGTCGGGATCCTGCGCGTCCTCGACGGCTGGGTCGCCGGCGTGCCCGGCCTCGGCCTCCTCGCCACCCCGGTGATCGGCTTCACCGGCCGGCACTATGCCTCGGTCTGGTTCGGCCGCGGCTTCTACCGCAACTTCGTCAACTCCATGATCATCACGGCGGGCGTGGTGACGATCTCGCTCACCGTCGGGACGCTCGCCGGCTATGCCCTGTCACGCTTCAAGTCGAGCGTCGCCTTCGTCGTGCTGATGGTCGCGCTCATCTTCCGCGCGCTGCCCCACTCGGTGCTCGTCACCGGCTATCTGCCGCCCTTCATCCACAGCCGCGAGATCCTGATGCCGCTCTGGCAGGCGCCGGTGATCGGCCCGATCCTGCAGCTCTTCTCCGCCGCCCCGCCGACCCTCTACGGGCAGCCGCTGGCGGTGATCGCGGTGCTCGTGGCGATCAACCAGCCCTTCACGATCTGGATGCTCAGAAGCTTCTTCCAGACCGTGCCGACGGAGCTCGACGAGGCGGCGCGAGTCGACGGCTGCTCCCATTTCGAGGCGTTCCGGCGCGTGATCATGCCGGTCATGTGGCCGGGCGTGATCACCACGGGCCTCTTCAGCTTCCTCCTCGCCTACAACGACTATCTCGTCTGCGCCCTGCTGCTCGACGCGCAGTCGCACACCATGGTCCCGGCCATCACCCAGTATTTCAACCGGGACACCACCTCCACCGACCAGATCGAGGCCGTCGCCGCCGCCGTGTCGATCACCGCGCCGCTGTTCGTCCTCGTCATGGTCTTCCAGCGACAGATCGTTTCCGGCCTCACCGCCGGCGCCGTGAAGGGATGATCGCCATGAAGGGATCGAGGCCGGAGCAGGCCGCTCTCACCAGGAACAACGACCGCACCAAGACGGAGGCCACGCGGAGCGTGGTCGAGGGCATGGTGGACGGCCTCAACGACCATGTCATCGACGGCATCGGCCGCTATTTCGCGAACGATTTCCGCTGGATGGGCAATGCCGGCTGCGGCACCAAGAACGGGCTGAAGGAGTTCCAGGACAACTGGCAGCGCCCGTTCCAGGCGGCCTTCTCCGACAAGGTCTGCATCGACGAGGCGCGGCTCGCCGAGGGCGAATGGATGGCCGCCTTCGGCCGCCAGGAGGCGACCCATTCGGGCGAGTTCATGGGCATCGCGCCGACCGGCAAGCGGGTGATCATCCGCTACATGGACTTCTGGAAGGTGGTCGACGGCAAGATCGTCGACAACTGGGTCATGGTCGACTTTCCTTTCGTGATGCAGCAGCTCGGCGTCGACCCGTTCAACGGGCACGGCTGGGAGGCCTATGACGAGGGCCGCAAGGTCCCGCCGCGGCCCGCCCAGGCGGCGGAGTGAGGGCGATCCCATGGCACGCTATCTGAAGCATGGCCGCGATGCGGAGGCGGCGGCCGCCGCCGACGCCAAGGTCCGCGCCACCGTCGAGGCCGCGCTCGAGGACATCGAGCGGCGCGGCGACGCGGCGGTCCGCGAAATGTCGGTGAAGTTCGACGGCTGGGACCGCGAGGACTTCCGCCTTTCGGAGGCCGAGATCGAGGCCTGCATCGCGGAGCTGACGCCGGACAACCTCGCCGACATCCGCTTCGCGCAAGCCCAGGTTAAGAACTTCGCCGAGATCCAGATGGCCTCCATGCAGCCGGTCGAGCGCGAGACGCTGCCGGGCGTCGTGCTCGGCCACAAGCACATCCCGGTCAACGCGGTCGGCTGCTATGTGCCGGGCGGCAAATATCCGCTCCTCGCCTCCGCGCATATGTCGGTCGTCACCGCCAAGGTCGCGGGGGTGAAGCGCATCGTCACCTGCGCGCCGCCCTTCGAGGGCCGGCCGGCGCCCGCCATCGTGGCCGCGCAGGCGCTCGCCGGCGCCGACGAGATTTATGTGCTCGGCGGCATCCAGGCGGTCGGCGCCATGGCGCTCGGCACGTCGTCGATCACGCCGGTCGACATGCTGGTCGGCCCCGGCAACGCCTTCGTGGCCGAGGCGAAGCGGCAGCTCTACGGCCGCGTCGGCATCGACCTCTTCGCCGGGCCGACCGAGACGCTGGTCATCGCCGACGAGACGGTCGACGCGGAAATCTGCGCCGTCGACCTGCTCGGCCAGGCCGAGCACGGCCCGAACTCGCCGGCCGTGCTGCTGACCACCTCGGAACGGCTCGCGCGCGAAACCATGGCCGAGGTCGAGCGCCTGCTGGACCTGATGCCGACCGGCAAGATCGCCCGCCAGGCCTGGACGGACTACGGCCAGGTGATCGTCGCCGAGGACCACGACGACATGCTCAGGAAGGCCGACGAGATCGCGTCGGAGCACGTCCAAGTGATGACCGACCGGGACGACTGGTACCTCGCCAACATGACCAACTACGGCGCGCTCTTCCTCGGGCCGCGCACCAATGTCTCGTTCGGCGACAAGGTGATCGGCACGAACCACACGCTGCCGACCATGAAGGCGGCGCGCTACACCGGCGGGCTGTGGGTCGGCAAGTTCCTCAAGACCTGCACCTATCAGCGCGTCCTGACCGATCAGGCGAGCGCCATGATCGGCGAATACTGCTCCCGCCTCTGCATGCTCGAAGGCTTCGCCGGCCACGCCGAGCAGGCGAATATCCGCGTCCGCCGCTATGGCGGCCGCAACGTCCCGGCCTATCAGGCGGCCGAACGCATCGAGGCTGCCGAATGATCGACCTGCCGACCACGCCGAGCTTCCGCCTCGACGGCCGCCGCGCGCTGGTGACCGGCGCCGGCCGCGGCCTCGGCCTCGCCATGGCGACGGCGCTCGCGGAGGCCGGCGCGGCGGTCTGGCTCGCCGCGCGCACGGCCGCGGACGTGGAGGCGGCGGCCGCGGCGCTCCGGGCGAAAGGCCTCGCGGCCGAGGCGGCGCCGGTCGACGTGACCGACCGGGCGGCCTTCGGCGCGCTCGTGGAGCGGCTCGGCCCATTCGACGTCTTCGTCAACAATGCCGGCGGCAACAAGCCGACGCCCTTTCTCGACATCGACGAGGCGACCTACGACGCCGTCACCGATCTCAACGTGAAGGCCGCCTTCTTCGCCGCCCAGGCGGTCGCCCGCCAGCTGGTCGCGGCCGGCCGGCCCGGATCGATCATCAACATCTCCTCGCAGATGGGCCATGTGAGCGGGCCGAAGCGCTCGCTCTACTCGGCGACGAAATTCGCCATGGAGGGCTTCACCAAGGGCATGGCGCTGGAGCTCGGGCCGCGCGGCATACGCGTCAACACGATCTGCCCGACCTTCATCCTGACCGACCTGACCCGCGCCACCTTCGCCGACCCGGCCATGGCCGCGATGATCGTGGAGAAGATCGCGCTCGGCCGGCCCGGCACCATCGAGGACGTGATGGGCGCGGTGGTGTTCCTCGCGAGCGACGCCTCCGCGATGGTCACGGGGTCCGCGCTCATGATCGACGGCGGCTGGACGGCGGCGTGAGGACGGCGGGCATGGTCTCCTCTCTCGACGTCGCCAGGAAGGCCGGGGTCAGCCAGTCGGCGGTGAGCCGCGTCTTCACGCCGGGCGCCTCCGTGTCGAAGCGGATGCGCGACAAGGTCATCGCGGCGGCGACCGAGCTCAACTACCGGCCGAACGTGCTCGCCCGCTCGCTCATCACCGGGCGGAGCAAGATCATCGGCCTGATCGTCGCCTATCTGGACAACCAGTATTACCCGCTGGCGCTGGAGAAGCTCTGCCACGCCCTGCAGGCGCGCGGCTATCACGTGCTGATCTTCATGGCCGGCCAGTCCGGGGCGGATGCAGGTTCGGTTCTCGCCGAGATCCTCGACTACCAGGTCGACGGCATCGTGATGGCCTCGGTCTCCATGTCGTCGGACATCGCCCGGCGCTGCAGCGACGCGGGCGTCCCGGTCGTCCTCTTCAACCGCATCCAGGACGGCGGCGGCTTCTCCTCGGTCACCTCGGACAACTGGCGCGGCGGGCGAAAGCTCGCGGAGTTCCTCGTCGCCGGCGGCCACGAGCGGATCGCCTATATCGCCGGTTGGGAAGGCGCCTCGACGCAGCGCGACCGCGAGGCCGGGTTCCGCGCCGGGCTCGCCGCGCTCGGCCACGACCTCCATGCGCGCGCCGACGGGGAATACAGCTTCGAGGGCGCGAAGGCCGCGACGCGGCGCCTGTTCGCCGGGCCGGACCGGCCCGACGCGGTGTTCGTGGCGAACGACCACATGGCCATCGCCGCCATGGACACGCTGCGCTACGAGCTCGGCCTCAAGGTCCCGGACGACGTCTCGGTCGTGTCCTACGACGACGTGCCCCAAGCCGCCTGGCCGAGCTACGGCCTCACCTCGGTCAGTCAGCCGACCAATCTGATGGTGAAGGGCGTCGTGGACGCCCTGATGGCGCGCATCGAGGAGGACGACCCCGTGCCGCGGCACGTGTCGTTCGAAGGACCGCTCGTCGTGAGGACCTCGGCCCGCAGACCGGAAGGATGGGACGATGAAGGGCTTTGACCCGAAGTTCAAGGATCTGCCCGACTACATCTTCGGCGTCACCAAGGAGATCTGGGAAGACCGCGGCATCGGGACGCTGCGCCGCTACTACGCGCCGACCATGCCGGTGCGCGCCCCCGCCTCCGTGGTCGTCGGCAACGAGAACGTCATCGCCGCCACCATGGCGACGCTCGCCGAGTTCCCGGACCGGCAGCTCCTCGGCGAGGACGTGATCTGGTCGGGCGACGAGGAGACGGGCTTCCTCTCCTCCCACCGCCTGCTCTCGACCGCGACCCACAGCCATGACGGCGTCTACGGGGCGGCGACCGGCAAGGCGCTCGTCTACCGGATCATCGCGGACTGCGCCTGTCGCGACAACCAGATCTACGACGAGTGGCTGGTGCGCGACCAGGGCGCGATCATGCGCCAGCTCGGCGTCGAGCCGAAGCGCTACGCCGCCGACCGCATCGCCATCGAGGGCGGCCCGGAGCGTTGCGTCCGCCCGCTCACCCCCGCGACCGACGTCGCCGGCGACTACAAGGGCCATGGCAACGACCACCCGGTCGGCCACCGTTACGCGGAGATCCTGAGCCGGCTCATGGCCGCCGATTTCAGGGCGATCCCCGAGGTCTACGACCGCGCCGTGCAGATCGAGATGCCCGGCGGCGCGACCGGCCACGGCTGGGGGGCGGTCGACGGCTTCTTCCTGCGCCTGCGCTCGGCCTTCCCGAACGCGACCTTCCGCATCGACCACCGGATCGGCCGCGAGGACCCGGCCATGCCGCCCCGCGCCGCGCTCCGCTGGAGCCTCCACGGCAAGCACGAAGGCTTCGGCGCCTTCGGCGAGCCGACCGGCGCCGAAGTCTATGTGCTCGGCATCAGCCACGCAGAATTCGGACCCTGGGGCCTCCGCCGCGAATGGGTCCTCTACGACGAAACCGCGATCTGGAAACAGATCCTCATGAAGACGGGATGAGACCATGAGCCCTGAAGAGATGGAACGCCGCATCGTCCGCTATGGCGAGCTGAGGCCGTGCCGCACCGCCTTCATCGACGCCCATACGCCCGGCTCGAACCAGAAGGAGAACTTCACCATCATCGGCGGCGGCGTCTCCGAGAGCCCCGACCAGCATGTGCATATCCGCGAGACGCCCGGCTTCAACATCGGCGCCGCCGGCCAGCCGCCGCGCTGCCGCAACTCGCTGCATTCCCACCGCACGGCGGAGGTGTTCTTCGTGCACAAGGGGCGCTGGCGCTTCTTCTGGGGCCTCCACGGCACCGCCGGCGAGGTGGTGCTCGAGGAAGGCGACATCTTCGACATCCCGACCGGCATCTTCCGCGGCTTCGAGAATGTCGGCACGGACTACGGGATCATCATGGCGATCCTCGGCGGCGACGACGCCGGCGGCGGCGTCATCTGGGCGCCGCATGTGATCGAGGAGGCGCGCGCGCATGGCCTCGTCCTCTCCGAGAAGGGCCGGCTCTACGACACCAAGAAGGGCGAGCGCCTGCCCGACGGCGTCGGTCCCATGCCGCTCCTCACCTCCGAGGAGCTGAAGGCCTTCCCGGAACTCGGCGTGGAGAACGTCGTGCCGGCCTATGTGGGCCGCTACCAGGACATGATGGCGCTCGCCGGCAAGGCGCCCGCCCGCGTGATCGGCGGCAACGGCGCCATCATCGCCGACCGGCCCGGCTTCGAGGTGGAACTCCTGGCGCGCGGCTCGATCCCGGCCGACCCGTATACGACGGAGCGTCACGAGGTGCTGATGATCCACCGCGGCCATTGGCGGCTCGGCTTCGACGGCGGCGAGGCCGTCCTCGCGCCCGGCGACACCTGCGCGGTCCCCCCCGGCCTGACGCGGAGCCTCGCCCCATCGATGACGGGCGAAGCCTCGCTGTTCCGGGTGCGCAACACCGACGACCCGGCCGGCCCGACCCGTCACTGAGCGGCCGCCCACGGCCACGGCCGATCCGGAGAGCGCGATGTCGCCCGCCCGCAGCATCGTCCCCTACCCCGATCCACGCCTCGAACAGAAGGCGGCGCCCGTCGCCGTCTTCGACGCCGACCTCGCCACCCTCCTCCGCGACATTCTCGACACGATGGACGCCGTGCAGGCGGTCGGGCTGACCGCGGTCCATATCGGCGTGCCGGCGCGCCTCGCGGTGATCCGGCTCGATCCGACAGGGGCGCCGCTCGTCGTCGTGAACCCGGAGGTGGTCGAGGCCTCGGCCGAGACGGCGAGCCACACCGAGGGGAGCGTCTCGCTGCCGGGCGTCGCCGCCGCCGTGACGCGGCCGGCGCGCATCCGCCTGCGCTATCGCGACCCGGACGGCACGCCCCGCGAGATGGACGCCGAGGGCTTCCTCGCCGCCTGCCTTCAGCACGAGATCGACCAGCTCGACGGCGTGTTCTGGCTCGCCCGCCTGTCACGGCTGAAGCGCGACCGCATCCTCAAGAAGCTGCAGGACACCCGGCGCCGCTCCCGAACCGGCTGATCCGGCTCCGGCCCGGCAACACTTCGAAAGGCGGCGATTTGTCCGCCATTCCGGCGTCACGCAATCCATGCAAGGAGTGGCATAGTCAGAGCTGACCAAATGGTAGACACTCGGTTTCCTGGAGGATCCATGCCTAGCGGCCAGGGATTGTTGTCGATCGGCGGAGCATGGGTGATGGCGGCGGCCGCGCTCGCCGGCGCCGGCTTCGCGGTGGCGGCCTATTTCAACTGGCAGAGCGGCATCGCGGGCGAACCGGGCACGATCCTGGTCATCGTTTCCTCGCTGCTCATCGCCCTCGTCGCCGTCGCGAAGGCGCTCGACCGTCCCGCCGGTGGGTTCCTGCGCGGCCTCCTCTCGGTCGCCACGCTGCTCGGCATCATCGGCACGGCCTCCGCCGCCTATCTCCTGCACAGCGAGGCGCTCCTCGCCTGCATGGGCGTCGCGGCGGCCGGGTGGCTCGTCCACCATTTCGGACGTCCGAGCCGGTTCTGACGCGAGGCGAGAAAAGGTGACCGCCATGTGGAAACGATCGATCGCGCCGCTCCTCGCCGCCCTCGCCGCCGCGCTGCCGCCCGGCCCCGCGGCCGCCGAGGATCCGACCTGGAGCACGTTCAACGGCGATCTGCGGGCGCAGAAATTTTCGCCGCTCGCCGACATCACGCCGGAGAACGTGGCCGGCCTGCAGGTCGCGTGGCGCACCCGCACGGGCGATTTCACCGGCGGCGGCCCGCCGACCGTCGGCATGCATATGCGCGCGGACATCACCGGCCGGACCCCGAAGACGCTGCCGCCGACCGTGTGGTCGGCGACGCCGCTCTTCGTCAACGACACGGTCTATCTCGGCACGCCGTTCTACCGCATCTTCGCGCTCGCCCCCGACACCGGCGCGGTCAAGTGGACCTACGACACCCGCGCGGTGCTCGAAGCCTTGACCCAGCCGGACCTGAAGAACCGCGGCGTCGCCTACTGGCAGGCCGAGGCGCCGGTCGCCGGCGCGCCCTGCCAGAAGCGCGTCTATATCGGCACCATGGATGCGAAGCTCCACGCGGTCGACGCCGACACCGGCAAGCCCTGCGCGGATTTCGGCAAGGACGGCATCGTCGACGTCAACCAGTGGAACACCAAGAACGCCAAGTGGCCGCTGTCGCTCCTGCAGCCGCCGACCGTCTACAAGGATGTCCTGTTCCTCGGCTGGGCCGGGCGCGACTGGACCGACGCGGTCGATCCGCCCGGCACCGTGTTCGCGCTCGATGCCCGGACCGGCGCGCCGCGCTGGACCTTCAACGTGATGAAGCCGGACGAGGCCGACAAGAGCGGCACCGCCAATGTCTGGGCGAGCATGTCGGTCGACCCGGACCGCAACCTGCTCTACCTGCCGATCAGCTCGCCGAGCCCCAACTTCTATGGCGGCGACCGACTCGAACCGCTCGAACTGACCACCTCGGTGACCGCGCTCGACATCGCGACGGGCCGCGTCGTGTGGAGCCGGCAGCTCGTCCATCACGACATCTGGGACCTCGACACCAACGCGGCGCCGACCCTCGTCGACATCGAGAAGGACGGCAAGCGCATCCCCGCCCTGGTGCAGACCTCCAAGCAGGGCTTCCTCTATGTGCTGAACCGGGAGACCGGCGAGCCGGTCTATCCGATCGAGGAGCGCCCCGCCCCGCCCTCCACCGTGAAGGGCGAGGTCGCGTCCCCGACGCAGCCCTATGTGGCCCTTCCGAAGCCGGTCGTGCCCGACCGCTTCCCCGGCATCTTCTGGCTCGCCGACACGGCGAGCTTCGGCTACTGCTCGAAGACGCTCGCGGGCTTGCGCTACGAGGGCCGCTTCACGCCGCCGAGCCTCGAAGGCTCGCTCGTCTATCCGGCCACGATCGGCGGCATCGAATGGGGCGGCGGCGCGGTCGATCCGCGCAGCGGCATCTTCGTCGTGAACTATTCGAGCGCCGTGCAGATCTACAAGCTGATCCCGCGCGCCGACTACGAGGCGGTGAAGGCGCGCGGCTCGGAGACGGGCGGCTTCTTCGCCCAGGCCGGCGCGCCCTACGGCGTGCAGCTCACCACGTTCCTCAATCCGCTCGGCATGCCGTGCTGGAACCCGCCTTACGGCTCCATGGCCGCCTATGACCTGAAGACCGGCCAGCAGCTCTGGGACGTGCCCTTCGGCGCGGTGCAGCGCTACGGCTTCTACATGCCCGACAGCTGGGGCTCGATCACGATCGGCGGGCCGGTCGTCACCGCGAGCGGCCTCGTCTTCATCGGCGCCTCGATGGACAGCTATGTGCGCGCGGTGGACATCCGCAACGGCCGCGTGCTGTGGAAGCACATCGTCTCGGCCCCCGCCGTCGCCCTGCCGGCGACCTATCGCTACAAGGGCAAGCAATATGTGGTGTTCGCCGCCGGCGGCAATTCGATCCTGACGCCGCGCGTCTCCGACGAGATCGTCGCCTTTGCGCTGCCGAACTGACGGGGCGCCGGCTTTGCCGGAGCGAGCGTCAGTGCGCGGCCGCGCGCGGCCCGGCGCCGACGATATCGAGCGTGACATTGGCGCCGATGCCGAGCGCCACGAGGCAAAAGCCGAGGATGAACAATCGGCACGAGCGGTCGTAGTGGCTGAGAATGAGCGACTTCGTCGACAGGAGGTCGAACAGCGCCTTCGCCTGTACCGCGATGCCCAGAACGAGCGGGACCGCGGCGGCGATGTCGTAGCGGCTCCAGTCGATCGGGCTCGACACCCACTGGTTCAGGAAGCCGAGCGAGAAGGCGAGGATGACGCCGACCGCCGTGACCGAGCCGTTGCGGAAGGTCGAATCGATGCGCGCTTCGGGCTCTTCCGCCGGTCGAGGGTCGTCCGCCATGCCGATCGTCCTTTTCACGTGTCGGCCGGAGCCGTCCGGTGTCTTGAGCCGTCCGGGCGGGCAGGCCCGTCATTGAAGGCGAAAATCGCTCGCGCTTCCGCCCCCGACATGGAATCATGCGGACGGGCGCGGCTTGTCAATTCGCAACGCCGCGGCGTCGGCGACGGCGCCTCCGATTTTCGCTCTTCATTGAAATTCGATTGTCGCTATAAGTCTTGCCGGACAAGCGGCCGAGCCCAAGGCGCGAAGCAAGGGGATCTTCTGACATGCTGCGTAAACTCTCCGTCGTCGGTGCGACGATGTTCGCCCTCCTCTGCGGCGCCTCCCAGGCACAGACGATCAAGACCTATGCGACGCCGACCCTCGACGCGGTCAAGGCGCGCGGCAAGGTCGCCTGCGGGGTGAACCAGAACCTGCTCGGCTTCTCGGCGCAGGACGCGTCCGGCGAATGGCGCGGCTTCGACGCGGAGTTCTGCCGCGCGGTGGCGGCGGCGGCGCTCGGCAAGCCGGAGGCGGTCGACTTCATCCATGTGGACGGCACCGAGCGCTTCCCGGCGCTGCAGAACAAGACGATCGACCTCCTCGTGCGCAACACCACCTGGACCATGCAGCGCCAGGTCGAATACGGCTTCGACTTCGTCGGGGTGAACTATTACGACGGCCAGGGCTTCATGGCCCATGCGGACGAGGGCCTCGTCACCGCGCAACAGCTGACCGGCCGCCCGGTCTGCGTGCTGGCCGGCACCACCACCGAGGCCAACATGGCCTTCTACTTCAAGTCGGTCGGCGTCACCGCCACCGTCAAGACCTACGACAGCCGCCGCAAGATGCTGGACGACTACAAGAAGGGCGACTGCGGCGCCTATTCGGCCGACCGCTCGGCGCTCGCCGCCGACCGGGCGAGCTTCGACAACCCGACCGAGCACACGATCCTGCCGGAGGTGATCTCCAAGGAGCCGCTCGGCCCGGCCGTGCGCAGCGACGACCGCGCCTGGAGCGAGGTGGTGCGCCTCACCCTGATCGGCCTCATCAATGCCGAGGAGATCGGGCTCAACCGCGAGGCGGCCACGTCCGGCAAGCCGCTGGCGGCCGACCTGCAGCGCGTCGTCGACGGCGCGGACCTCGCCGGCACGCCGGTCGGCCTGCCGAAGGGCTGGCTCCTGAAGGTGGTCGGCGCGGTCGGCAACTACGGCGAACTGTTCGAGCGCAATCTCGGTGAAAGCGGCCCGGTCGGCATCCGCCGCGGCCTCAACGCGCTGTGGAAGCAGGGCGGCATCCTCTACGCCCCGCCGCTGCAGTAACCCGCTCGCGGCCCGGGCACCTAGGCCTTCCCTGTCGAAATCCTGACAACTTTTGTCAGCAGGCGGCTTGGCAAGGCACGACCGCGCCTGTATCCGCATGGGCCCGCGGCGGAGGGCCCATGCGATGACCATCCAGACGAACTCGACGGCCGGCGCGCCGTCGGGTGTCGGCACGCCGCCGGGTGCCGGCGCGGCGACGGCCGCGGCGCCCGCGATCCGCGTGCGCGGCCTCGCCAAGCGCTTCGGCGACGTGGTGGCGCTCGACCACATCGACCTCGACGTGCCGCGCGGCATCATCTTCGCGATCCTCGGGCCGAACGGGGCCGGCAAGACGACGCTGATGCGCGTGCTGGCCACGCTCGCCCGCGCCGACGAAGGCACCGCCACCGTGATGGGCCACGACGTCGCGACGGCGCCCGACGCGGTGCGCGCCGCCATCGCCATGACCGGCCAGTTCGCCTCGCTCGACGAGGACCTGACGGGCCGGGAAAACCTGCTCCTCCTCGCCCGGCTCTGGGGCTTCCGCGGTCGCGCGGCGGGCAAGCGCGCCGACGACCTCCTCGCCGCCTTCGATCTGACCGACGCCGGCCGCAAGCAGGTGAAAGATTATTCCGGCGGCATGCGGCGCCGGCTCGACATCGCCGCCTCGCTGGTGGTGACGCCCGAGGTCCTCTTCCTCGACGAGCCGACCACCGGCCTCGACCCGAACGCTCGGCAGGGCGTCTGGAGCATGATCCGCGGCCTCTCGGAGAGCGGCGTCACGATCCTGCTCACCACCCAGTATCTGGAGGAAGCCGACCAGCTCGCCTCCCGCATCGCCGTGATCGACCACGGCCGCAAGATCGCCGAGGGCACCAGCCGTGAGCTGAAGGCCGCCACCGGCTCCGGCTACCTGCATGTGGCGCTCGCCGATCCCGCCCGCCTCGACGACGCCGCGCGCCTCCTCGAAGCCGCGCTCGGGACGAAGAGCCAGCGGAGCGCCGAGGGCACCCGCCTCACCATCGCGGCGCCGAGCGCGGGGAGCGCCAATGCGGCGATCGGGGCGCTCATCGCCGCCGGGATCGAGCCGTCCGACTTCGCGGTCGGCAGCCCGAGCCTGGAAGAGGTCTTCTTCGCCCTCACAGCCCGCAAGCCGGAGTGACCGTCATGCAGGACGCGACCCCCGTTCTCCGCCGCGACCCACCGCTCGCATATGCGGCCCGGCCGCTGCGCCCCTCGGCGCTGTCGAACTCGCTCGTGTTCGGCTGGCGCGCCGCGCTCAAATTCCGCCACGTGCCCGAGCAGCTGTTCGACCTCGTCATGACGCCGATCATGTTCACGCTGCTCTTCACCTTCGTGTTCGGCGGCGCGCTCGCCGGGTCGCCGGCGGCCTATCTGCAGTTCTTCCTGCCCGACATCCTCGTCCAGACCGTCTGCTTCAACGCGGTCTATTCGGGCATGGGCCTCTGCACGGACCTGTCGAAGGGCCTGTTTGACCGGTTCCGCTCGCTGCCGATCTGGTCGCTCGCGCCTTTCGCCGGCCTGATGGTCGGCGACGTTCTGCGCCACCTGATCGCCGCCTCGATCATCCTGGCGATCGGCCTCCTCATCGGCTACCGGCCGGAGGGCGGGGTCGTGGGCGTGGTGGGCGGCTTCGCGCTCCTCATCGCGATAGGCTTCGGCATGGGCTGGGTCTTCATCGTGCTCGGCCTCGTCAACCGCTCGCCCATGACGGTGATGACGTTCGGCTTCACGGTGCAGTTCCCGCTCATCTTCGCCTCCAACATCATGGTGCAGCCGGAGACCATGCCGGGCTGGCTGCGCGCCTTCGTCGAGGTCAATCCGATCTCGCTGATGACGACCGCCATCCGCGGGCTGATGGCCGGCACCGCCACCGGCGGCGAGGTGGCCGTCGCCCTGATCGCCCCGGCGCTGCTCACGCTGCTGCTCGCGCCGGTCACGCTCATCCTTTACCGGCGGCAGGCGTGACGCCGCGCACCATGCGTCACAGCGTGCGCGTGATCTTTTCGAGGTACGGCGGCCGGTCCGGGTCGAAGCCCTTGGCGCGCGTCGCCGCCTCGATCGCCCGGTAGGCGGGAATCAGCATCGCGACCGGGTCGATGACCGGATGGCCGTCGCCAATCCAGGGCAGCGTCGAGGCCGGGCCGCCGGCGACGAACACCGGCTCGCCGTCGGCCGTGAGATCCGCCGCCAGCGCGTCGACGGTCGCCGCCGTGCCGTCGTCCTGGCGCAATGCGAGCACCGGCGTGTCGGCGGCGATCGCGGCGCGCGGGCCGTGCCGGAGTTCCGCCGCGCTGTAGCCGAGCGCGGGGAGCCGCACGGTCTCGGCGAGCTTCAGCGCGATCTCGCGTGCCGGCCCGAAGCCGTAGCCGCGCGCGGCGACGAAGGCGGCGCGCGCCGTGGCGAGGCTCGCGCCCCAGGCCGACCAGTCGAGGCCCGCCGCGGCGGCGAAGCGGTCCGGCGCCGCGGCGCAGGCGTCGATCAATTCCTGATCTCCGACCACCTCGGCGACGAGGCGCGCGCCGGCGAGCATGGAGGCGACCACCGACTTGGTCGCGGCGACGGACAGTTCCGGGCCGGCGGCGAGCGGCAGCACGATCGACGCGGCGCGCGCGACGGCGGACTGCGTCACATTGACGAGCGCGAGCGTCACGGCCCCGGCCGCGCGCGCGGCCTCGGTGGCGGCGACGAGGTCCGGCGATCCGCCCGACTGGGAGACGACCACGAAGAGCGCGCCGGCGAGCGCCGAGGGACGCCGGTAGCTCGTGACCACGGACGGAGCGGCGGCGGAGACCGCGATGCCGAGATAGGTCTCGATCAGGTAGCGCAGATGCACGCCCGCATGGCCCGAACTGCCGCGCCCGCAGATCACCGCGAAGGGCGGATCGGCGGCGCGGATCGCGGCGGCGACCCTTGCGAAGGGCGCCGGGTCGGCGAGGAGCCGCCGTGCCGCCTCCGGGATCTCGGCGATCTCGGCCGCCATCAGGCTCGGCGCAGTCGGGCCGGGCCCGGTCACCGCGCGGCGTCCTCGGCGCGCGAGCCCGGATCGCGCACTTCGGTGACGAAGTCGTAGCGGTCGCCGCGATAGGCCGAGCGGGTGAACTCCACCGGCGCGCCGGTGGCGAGGAAGCTGCGCCGCTCGATGCGCAGGATGGCGGCGCCGACCGGCACGGAGAGGAGCTGCGCCTCGGCGGGCGTGGCGAGCGACGACTGCAGACGCTGCAGCCCGCGCACCGGCCGGTTGCCGCGCCGCCCGAGCGCGGCATAGAGCGAATCGCCGATCTCCTCGACCGGCGGCAAGAGATGCGCCGGCACCACGGCCCGCTCGATCGCGAGCGGCTCGTCGTCGGCGGTGCGCACGCGGGCGAGCCGCACCACGATCGCGTCGGGCGCGACCGCGAGCGTCATCACCTCCTCGGGCGTCGGCGAGCCTTGCGTCTTCTCGATCCAGATCGAGCCGGGGCGGCTGCCGCGGTTCTGCATGTCGGCGCTGAAGCCCGCGAGCAGCGAGGCCGGCTGCTCGATCCGCGTCGCGATATAGGTGCCCGATCCCGGCCGGCGCGACAGCATGCCCTCCCGGAGAAGCGTGTCGATCGCCTTCCTCACCGTGACGCGCGAGATGCGCGTCATGGCGCTCAGCTCCCGCTCGGAGGGGAGCGCCTCGCCGACGCGCAGGGCGCCGCCATTGATCATGCCGCGCAGGTTCTCGGCGAGCTGCAGGTAGAGCGGCGTCGGGTTCTGAGCGTCGACCGAGATGCGCGACGGGTTCAGCATCGCTCGCCCCCGCCACCGCCCCCGCCACTGCCACCACCACCACCTCGGCCGATCGCCGCGAGCGCGGCGCGCAGGATGCCGCGTTCGCGCGCGAGCAGGTCCGCCGCCTGGCGCGGCGACTGGCCCTCCACGATCAGCACCGCGGCCTTGACGTTCCAGGCCGCCGCGCCGAGCGCCTCGACGGCCCGGCCGTGGTCGCAGCCGGTGATGCGCGCGACCATGTCGGCGGCGCGGCGGTGCAGCTTCGCGTTGGAGGCGTGCATATGCACCATCATGCCGCCGTGGACGCGGCCGAGCCGGATCATGATCGCGGTCGAGAGGAGGTTCAGCACCACCTTCTGCGCCGTGCCGGCCTTCATGCGCGTCGAGCCGGCGACCACCTCGGCGCCGGTCTCGGCGAGCACGGGAAAGCGCGCGGCGGCGAGCAACGGCGCCTCGCCGTTGTTGGCGATGCCGACCGTGACGGCGCCCCGCTCCGCCGCGCGGGCGACGGCGGCGACCGTGTAGGGCGTCGTGCCGCTGGCGGCGATGCCGATCACCACGTCGTCCGGGCCGACCGCGGCGTCGTCCATGGCGCGGGCGCCGGCCGCCTCGTCGTCCTCGGCGCCCTCGGCGCTGCGGATGAGCGCGCCCTGCCCGCCCGCCATGGCAAAGACAAGCCGGTCGAACGGCCAGTCGAAGGTCGGCGGCAGTTCCGCGCCGTCCTGCACGCCGACGCGGCCCGACGTGCCCGCCCCCACATAGACGAGCCGCCCGCCGCGCCCGAGCGCCTCGGCGCCGGCCTCCGCGGCGGCGGCGATCACGCCGAGCGCGGGGCGGACGGCGGCGACGGCGGCGAGCTGCGCCTCGTACATGGCGTCGACCGCGTCACGCGTGGGCCAGCCGTCGAGATCGGCGAAACGGGCGCTGACGTCTTCGGTGGCCATGCTGTCCTCGGGCGTCTCCGCGACGCTGGTCATAATACCGGTTTGACGCCAGTCTAATGCCATTCCCGCCAGCTGGCAAAGCACCGGCGCCGCGTCCTCAGGCCGCCGCGGTCTCGCGGGCGAGGCGGATCGCCCCCGACACCGCGTCACCCTCGACCGGCTTCAGCCGCCGCCGCACATCCGGCGCGAGCCAGGGCTCGATCGCGCTGGAGAGGCCGCCGATCAGCGCGATGCGCGGCGCGCCGCGTTCGACGAGCGCACGGACGAGCCCGTCGATCTGCTCCGCCGCCCCTTGCACGATGCGGCGGCCGACCGGGTCGCCGTTGTCGGCATGGCGCATCACGAGGGGCGCGAAGGTCGCGTAGTCGGTCGCCGAGGCGCGGTCCATCCAGGCGACCGCCTCGAACGGGTCGTCGGCGAAGCGCGCGAGCACGTCGGAGAGGAGCGCGGTCCGGTCGATGCGGCCGTCGAGCGCGCGCAGCGCCAGCCGGATCGCCTGCAGGCCGAGATCGGCGCCCGAGCCTTCGTCCGAGATGGGAAAGCCGTAGCCGCCGACGCGCAGCTCGCGCCCGGCCACGCGGGCGAGGCCGAAGCTGCCGGTGCCGACGATCACGATGCCGCCGTCCGCGCCCTGATGGGCCCCGATGCAGGCGACGAGGCCGTCGCTCGCGAACGCGATCGAGGCAAACGGATGCGGCCGCGCCTCGAGCGCCTCGCGCGCACCCTTGCGGCCCATCCCGGCGAGGCCGATGCCGCAGCGCACATGGGCGGCCGTGTCGAACGACAGCCCGGCCTCCGCGAGCGCGCCGAGACAGGCGGTCTCGACCGCCGCCATGGCCTTCTCGATGCCGAGCCGGGTGGTCGCCGGGCCGGCGATGCCGGAGCCGAGCACGGTGCCCTCGTCGTCCTCCACGCGGGCGCGGCAGCCGGTTCCGCCGCCGTCGACGCCGAGATAGAGCGGCCGCGCGGAGACCGGCCCGGCCATCAGGCGTCCTCCCGTCGGATGCGCGCGCCGCAGCGGACGAGCTTGCGGTCGAGCGCCTCGTAGCCGCGGTCGAGGTGGTAGACGCGGTTGACGATCGTCTCGCCCTCCGCCGCGAGCCCGGCGAGGACGAGGCTGACCGAGGCGCGGAGGTCCGTCGCCATGACCGGCGCGCCCTTCAGCGCCTTGACGCCGCGCACCAGCGCCGAGGTGCCCTTGAGCGTCACGTTGACGCCGAGGCGGGCGAGCTCCGGCACATGCATGAAGCGGTTCTCGAACACGGTCTCGCGGATCAGCGAGGCCCCGTCGGCGAGCGCCATCAGCGCCATGAACTGCGCCTGCAGGTCGGTCGGGAAGCCCGGATAGGGCTCTGTCGTGATGTCGACGCCCTTGAGCGGCCCGTCGCGGGCGACCATCAGGCCGCGGTCGGTCGGGAAGATGCTGACGCCCGCCGCCTCCAGCGCCGCCGCCACGGCGGCGAGCTGTTCGAGCCGCGCGCCGGTCAGCTCCAGATGGCCGCCGGTGATCGCCGCGGCGATCGCATAGGTGCCGGTCTCGATGCGGTCCGGGATGATCTCGTGGCGCGCGGCGCCGAGCCGGGCGACGCCGCGGATCAGGATCCGGTGCGTGCCGGCGCCCTCGATCACCGCGCCCATGGCGACGAGGCAGGCGGCGAGGTCGACCACCTCCGGGTCGCGTGCCGCGTTCAGGATCTCGGTCTCTCCGCGCGCCGTGGCGGCGGCCATGAGCGCGGTCTCGGTCGCGCCCACCGACGGCGAGCCGAACACGATGCGGCCGCCGACGAGGCCGCCCTCGGGGGCCCGCGCGTCGATCGTGCCGCCGTCGAGCGTCACGGTGGCGCCGAGCGTCGCGAGTGCCTTCAGATGCAGGTCGACCGGCCGTGCCCCGATCGCGCAGCCGCCCGGCTGCGACACGCGCGCATGGCCGAAGCGGGCGATGAGCGGGCCGAGCACCAGGATGGTCGCGCGCATGCGGCGCACCACGTCGTAGGGCGCCTCGCGGTTCTCCGCCCCGCGCGCGTCGAGCGTCACCGTCGCATGGCTCGGCCCGGTGACGGTCGCGCCATAGTGCTGCATCAGCGTCAGCATCGAGCGGATGTCGGCGAGGTCGGGCATGTTGGTGAGCGTCAGCGGCTCGTCGCTGAGGAGTGCGGCGGCGATCTGCGGCAGCGCGGCATTCTTGGCGCCGCAGATCTGCACGGTGCCGACGAGCCGGTGTCCCCCCTCGATGACGAGCCGTTCCATGCCGGACCTCCGGGTCGGCGCTTCGCTTGAAGCGCTCCAACTGGTGCTATACTGGTCTTCATCAGCCTATGCCAATCCGGGCGCCGCGCCAACGCCGCGCGAGGGGGACCATGCAGGCGATCCGGGCTCCGCAGCTGTTTGACGGCACCGCCATGCGCGCGGACGCGGGCGTCCTCGTCGAGGCCGGCCGCATCGTCGGCGTCGGCGCGGCGGGCGAGGTCCCGGCCGGCGTCGAGGTGCTCGATCTCCCGCCCGGGACGCTGCTGGCGCCCGGCTTCATCGACGTGCAGGTGAACGGCGGCGGCGGCGTCATGCTGAACGACCAGCCCTCCCCGGCCGGCGCCGCGGCTATCGTCGCCGCGCACCGCCGGCACGGCACGACCGGGGCGCTGCCGACCCTCATCACCGACCGCCCGGCGGTGCTCGCGGCGCTCCTCGACGCGGCGCCGGCGATCGCGGCCCTCCCCGGCGTGCTCGGGCTGCACATCGAGGGGCCTTTCATCAATGCGGTCCGCAAGGGCGTGCACCGCGCGGACCACATCCGCGTGCCCGGCGCCGCCGACCTCGCGGCGCTCGCCTGCTTGGCCGGCGCCGGCCGCTCGCAGGTGACGCTCGCGCCGGAATGCATGCCGCAGGGCTTCGTCCGCGCGCTCGTCGAGGCGGGGGTGCGGGTCTCGATCGGCCATTCGGAGGCGAACGCCGAGGACGTCGCGGCGGCGGAGGCGGACGGGGCCACGGCCGTGACGCATCTCTTCAATGCCCAGTCGCAGATGCAGGGCCGCGCGCCGGGGGTGGTCGGCGCGGCACTCGCCTCCGACCGGCTCTTCGTCGGCATCATCGCGGACGGGCTGCACGTCCATCCGGCGAACCTCAAGGCCGCGTTCCGCGCGATCAGGCCGGACCGGCTGATGCTCGTCACCGACGCCATGTCGTCCGTCGGCGCGGCGACCGACCGCTTCCTGCTGATGGATCGCGAGGTGCGCCTCGTCGACGGCCGCCTCACCACCGCCGACGGCACGCTCGCCGGCGCCCATCTCGGCATGAACCTTGCCGTCCGCAACGCCGTCGCCATGATGGGCGCGAGCCTCGCCGACGCGCTCGTCATGGCGAGCCGGACGCCCGCGGCCTTCCTGGGCCTCGGCGACAGCCACGGCCGCATCGCGCCGGGCTTCGCCGCCGACCTGGTGGCGCTCGGCCCCGACCTCGACGTCATCGGCACCTGGATCGCCGGCGCCTACGAGCCCGCCGCGCCCTTGCCGTAGAAGACGAAGGAGCGGTTGCGTCCCGCGAACTCCCGATCGTAGGCGCGCAGCAGCTGCCAGCCGCGCGCCTCGTAGAAGCGCCGCGCCGCGTGATTGTCGCGGAAGCATTCAAGCGTCGCGACCCCGCGCGCCTCCGCCTCGGCGAGCAGCGCGGAGCCCGCCCCGCTCCCTTGAGCGCGCGGATCGACGAACAGCATGTCGAGATGGTTGCCCGTCGTCTTGGCGAAGCCGAGCAGCGCCCCCTCGGCCTGCGCGACCGTCAGGGCGGCGAGCTGCGTGGCGAACCGGCCGGCGAAGAAGGCGCGGTCGTAGGTCGCGAGCGTCTCCGCCTCGAGAATCCCGGCGAAGCCTTGCACGTAGGCGGCCGCCGCGATCTGGGCGAGGCCGTCGATGTCGCCGGCGGCGGCCGGCCGCACGATCACGGCGTGCCCTTCAGCCGCGGGTCGAGCCGGTCGCGCAGCGCATCGCCGAGCAGGTTCAGGCCGAAGGCGAGGAACAGGATGGCGAGGCCGGAGAAGATCGCGCTCCAGGGCGAGAGCATGAGGAAGTTGCGACCCTCCGACAGCATCAGCCCGAGCGACGGCGTCGGCGGCTGCGTGCCGAGGCCGAGGAAGGAGAGCGAGGCCTCGACCAGGATCGCGGCGGAGAGGAGCAGGCTCGTCTGCACGAGGACGACGCTCGCAAGGTTCGGCAGCACATGCAGGAACAGGATGCGCGCGTCCCCCGCCCCGATCGCGCGGGCGCCGAGCACATAGTCGCTCTCGCAGACGACGAGCGCCGGGCCGCGCAAGAGCCGCGCGAAGATCGGCACATAGACGATCGCGATGGCGATCGCCGCGGTGGAGGCGCGGGGCCCCAGCACCGCCACGATGCCGATGGCGAGGAGCAGGACCGGGAAGGCGAATAGCACGTCCATCGCCCGCATCAGGAGCCGGTCCGTCCAGCCGCGGTAGTAGGCCGCGACGAGGCCGATCGTGCCGCCGACCAGCAGCGCCGCCAGCACCGCGCCGACCGATACGCCGAGCGAGGCACGGCAGCCGTGGATGATGCGCGAAAGAACGTCGCGCCCGAACTGGTCGGTGCCGAGCCAGTGCGCGGCGCTCGGGCCTTTCAGCCGCGCGAGCACGTCCTGCTGCAGCGGATCATAGGGCGCGATCCAGTCGGCGCCGATCGCCAGCACCACCTGCGCCGCCACGAAGGCGACCGCGAAGGCGAGGAGCGGATGGCGCCGGAGCGAGGTCATGCGCGCACCCTGGGGTCGATCGCCAGATAGAGCAGGTCCACGACGAAATTGACGAGCACGAAGCCGCAGGTGACGACCAGGATGGTCGCCTGCAGGAGCGGATAGTTGCGCTCCGCGATGGCGCCGAGGATGAGCCGGCCGAGGCCGGGGATCGCGAACACCTGCTCGACCACGATGGCGCCGCCGAGCAGGTAGCCGGTCATGATGCCGACCGAGGTCACGAACGGGATGAGCGCGTTGCCGAGCGCGTGCCGGTAGAGCACGGCTCGCTCGCTCGCCCCCTTCGCCCGCGCGGTGCGGATATAGTCCTGCCCGAGCGCGTCGAGCATGGCGGAGCGGACGAGCCGGCACAGATTGGCGAGGATCGGCAGGCCGAGGGCGAAGGCGGGCAGGATGAGGCGCGTGATGTTGCCGAGCGGATCCTGCGTGAAGGGCACATAGCCGAGGAGCTGCAGCGACGGCGCGAAGGTGGCGAGCGCCAGGATCATCACGATCCCGAGCCAGAAGGACGGGATGGTGAGGCCCGCGACCGTCACGACCCGGAGCGCGCCGTCGGCGAAGCGCCCCCGGAGCCGCGCCATGAGGACGCCGGTCGGCACCGCGAGGCCGGCGCCGATCACGAGCGCCAGAAGGGTCAACTGCACGGTCGGCCAGACATGCTGGCCGATCTCGGCGATGACCGGGCGCCCGGTCCAGAGCGAGGTGCCGAAGTCGCCTGTGAGCGCCCGGCCGAGCCAGCCGACATACTGGACGGGGATAGGCAGATCGAGCCCGATGCGCTGGCGCAGCTCCGCGATCCGCTCGGGCGTCACCTCGGTGTTGGCGCCGAGCATGATCGCGACGGCGTCGCCGGGGATCAGCCGGATCATGAAGAACACGATCAGGCTGACGCAGAAGAGCACGACGACGAGGTCGAGAAGCCGCCCCAGGATCAGCCGGCGCAGCGTCATGGCGCGGCGCGGCCTCTAGAGGACGACGCGGCGACCCCGCCCGACGCGGCCGCGATCACTTCGCGCTGGTCTCGGCGAGATAGGAGAGCGACCGGTTCGCCACGATCTCGAAGCCCTGCACGTTGCCGCGCATGGCGGTGAAGAGCTGGCCGTAGGCGAGGTGCACGATCGGCCCCGAGCAGGCGAGCGTCTTCTGCACCGTGGTGTAGTCGGCCTTGCGGGTCGCCGGATCCATGGTGGCGCGGCCCTTGTCGAGCAGCGCGTCGATCTCGGGGTTCGAATATTTGAACACGTTGGTCGAGCCGCCGGTGCGGAAGGTGCGGAAGAAATAGTCGTCCGGGTCGGGGCTGCCGGCATTGGTCGAGGCGAACAGGTCGAAGGCGCTGTTGCGCCAGTCCTGGATGAACTGGCCGAGCTCCGGCGTCTTCAGCTCCACCTTGAAGCCGACCTTGTTCAGCTGCTGCTGGACGACCTGCGCGATGTCCTTGATGTCCTGGCGCGGCAGCACATGCATGGTGACCGTGATCGGCGTCGCCACGCCCGCTTCCTTGAGGAGCGCCTGCGCCTTGGCCGGATCGTGCTTGTAGCAGGGGAAGTCCGCGACCGGGACGGCCCAGTCCTTCAGGGCCGGCGAGAGCGGCCCGCCCGGCACGCCCGCGCCGAACAGGGCAGCGGCGACGATCTCGTCGCGGTTGACGGCATAGTTCACCGCCTCGCGCACCTTCGGATTGTCGAAGGGCGGCTTCGACGTGTTGAGGCCGATCAGCGTGTAGGCGAGCTCAAGCGTCTCGGCGAGGCGCACGCCGGGCTTCCCCTTCAGCTGCAGCGCGGTCGCCGCGTCGATATTGGGCAGCATGGCATATTGCCCGCTGGAAACGCCGACCTGGCGCGTCGCCGATTCCGGCACGATGTTGAACTTCACGCCGTCGAGCTTCGGCAGGCCCTTCTGCCAGTAGCCCTCGTGCTTCGCCAATTCGATGAAGCCGTTCGGCTGCCATTCCTTGAACTTGAACGGCCCGGTGCCGACGGGAAGCTTTTGCAGCCCGTCCTTGTCGGCCTCGAAGGCGCGCGGCACGATCGCGATGGTGGCGAGCGAGGTGAGGAGCGGCGCGGCCGGCTCCTTCAGCTTCAACTCCACCGTGTCGCCCGAGGCCGTCACCGTCTCGACCGCGGCGAGCCGGCTCGCGAGCGGCGAGGCGATCTCCTTCGACAGGACCCGCTTCAGCGAGGCGGCGACGTCCGCCGCCTCGACCGGGGCGCCGTTGTGAAAGGTAGCGCCGGAGCGGATCTTGAATGTATAGGTCTTGCCGTCCGGCGCGACGGTCCAGGACTCGGCGATGCCCGGGCCGACGCGCAGGTCCTTGTCGATCGCGGTCAGGCCTTCGTAGATGGTCCGGTTCACCACCATGTAGGAGGAGAAGGCGGTGATGATGTGCGGGTCGAGGCCCGCCGGCGACTGGTCGATCGCCACCTCCAGAACCTGCGCGGACGCAGGCATCGCCACCATGGCCAGGGCACCGGCGAGAAGCATCGAACGGAGAGTCCTGGCGGCCATGGCGGAGGTCCTTGTCTTTGTCTCTGGTATTGTCCGACACTATGCCGGTACAATACCAATTGCAATCCATTCGCCCGGAAGCGACGCGGAGAAAACCCATGTCCAGCGCCCCGATTGAGACCGCCGTCGGCGCGATCAGCGGCACGTCCATGGACGGCATCGACGTGTCGCTGGTGCGTTCCGACGGCCGCGACCTGGTCGAGCCGGGCCCGGGCCGCACCTATGACTATCCGCCCGCGCTCCGCGCCAGGCTGATCGAGCTGATCGCCGATCCGGTGCGCGCCGAGACCGATCCGCTGACCGCGCTCGAAGCCGAGGTGAGCGACGCCCACGCCGCCGCGATCGCCGCGTTCCTCGACGACTTCGCAATCGAACGCGCGACCGTCCGCGTGGTCGGCCTCCATGGGCAGACGGTCTGGCACCGGCCGGAGCGCCGCTTCACCCGCCAGCTCGGCGACGGGCCGCGCGTCGCCCGCGCGCTCGGCGTCGACGTGATCAACCGCTTCCGCCATGCGGACGTGGCGGCGGGCGGCGAAGGCGCGCCTTTCGCACCGCTCTATCATCGCGCGCTGGCGAGCGCGCTGCCCCAGCCGGTGATGGTGCTCAATCTCGGCGGGGTCGGCAATGTGACCTATATCGACGGCGACACCGTCATCGCCTTCGACACCGGCCCGGCCTCGGCGCTCCTCGACGACTTCGTGCTGAAGCGCCTCGGCCGCCGTTACGACGCCGACGGCGCGCTGGCCGCGTCCGGCACGCCCGACAAGGGCCTGGTCGAGCAGCTCATGCGCCACCCCTATTTCGCCCGCCCTGCCCCGAAATCGCTCGACCGCAACGACTTCCACGCCTGGGCGGCGGCCGTCGACGGCCTCTCGGACGGCGATGGCGCGGCAACCCACGCCGCCTTCACGGTCGCCTCCGCCGCCGCCGCGCTCGACCACGTGCCGCGCCGCCCGCTCCGCTGGCTCGTCACCGGCGGCGGCCGGCTGAACGGCCATTTCATGCGCCTTCTGCGCGAGCGCCTCGGCGTGCCGGTCGATCCGGTCGAGGCGGTCGGCTGGAACGGCGATTTCATCGAGGCGCAGTGCTTCGGCTATCTCGCGCTCCGCTCGCTCGCCGGCCTGCCGCTCAGCCTGCCGAGCACGACCGGCGTGCCCGCGCCGATGCCGGGCGGCGAACTCTGGAAGGCCGCGTGACCCGTCCGACCGCCGCGGCGGCGGCCTGGGGCCGGCTGGACGAGGCCCGGTCGGCGCTGCGCATGGAGGGCCTCTCCGTCGCGGTCGGCGACCGGCACCTCGTCGAGGACGTGTCGCTCGCGATCGCGCCCGGCGAGATGCTCGGCCTCGTCGGCGAATCCGGCTGCGGCAAATCGGTGACCGCCCTCTCCGTCATGCGCCTCCTGCCGCCGCCCGTGCGCATTGTCGCCGGCCGCGTGCTGATCCACGGCGAGGACGTGCTGACGCTCCGCGACGCCGAGCTCCGGGCGCTCCGCGGCGACCGGGTGTCGATGATCTTCCAGGAGCCGATGACCTCGCTCAATCCGGTCATCAGCATCGGCGCCCAGGTCGCCGAGGTGCTGGAGATCCACCGCCGCCTCGGCCGCGCGCAAGCGCTCGACCGCGCCGCCGATCTCCTCGCCCTGGTCGGGCTGCCGGCGCCGCACGAACAGCTCGGCCGCTATCCGCACCAGCTCTCCGGCGGCCAGCGCCAGCGCGTCATGATCGCCATGGCGCTCGCCAACGAGCCGGATCTGCTCATCGCCGACGAGCCGACCACCGCGCTCGACGTCACCGTGCAGGCGCAGATCCTGGCGCTGATCGACCGGCTCCGCCGCAATCTCGGCATGGCCTGCCTGCTCATCACCCACGACCTCGGCGTCGTCTCCGAAGTGTGCGACCGCGCCGCCGTCATGTATGCCGGCCGCATCGTCGAGGAGGCCCCGGTCGGCCGCCTCTTCGCCGCGCCGCGCCACCGCTACACCCGCGCCCTCATCGACACGATGCCGGCCATGAACCCGCCCGGCGTGGAACTCCCCTCGATCGCCGGCATGGTGCCGCCGCCCGGCGCGCGCGGCGAGGGCTGCGCCTTCGCGCCGCGCTGTGCCGCGGCGGTCGAGCGCTGCCGCACCACCCGGCCGGAGCTCGTCGGCGACGACCATCGCGCCGCCTGCTGGAACCCAGCCGCATGAGCGCCCTGCTCGATGTCCGGGGGCTCACCAAGCATTATGCCGGCGCGAACGGCCGCACGCTCCATGCGCTCGAGGACGTCAGCTTCACGCTCGAGACCGGCGAGGTGCTCGGCATCGTCGGCGAAAGCGGCTGCGGCAAGACGACCCTCGGCCGCGCCGTACTGCGCCTCGTCGAGCCGACTGCCGGCGCCGTGCTGTTCGACGGCGTCGACCTCCTCCGCCTCTCCTCCCGCGCCTTGAAGAAGCGCCGGCGCGACCTGCAGGTGGTGTTCCAGGACCCGTTCGGCTCGCTCAATCCGCGCCACACGGTGAGGACGCTCATCGGCGAGCCGCTCGTCGTCCATGGCGAGCGGCGCGTCGCCGAACGGGTCGCCGAGATGCTGGCCCTGGTCGGCCTCCCCGCCGACGCCGCCTCCCGCTATCCGCACGAATTCTCCGGCGGCCAACGCCAGCGCATCGCCATCGCCCGTGCGCTCGCCCTCTCGCCGCGGCTTCTGGTGGCGGACGAGCCGGTGTCGGCGCTCGACGTCTCGATCCAGTCGCAGATCATCAACCTGATCGCCGACCTGCGCCGCCGGCTGAAGCTCTCCATGCTGTTCATCAGCCACGACCTCTCGGTGATCCGCCATGTGAGCGACCGGATCGCCGTCATGTATCTCGGCCGCATCGTCGAGATCGGCCGCGCCGAGGACCTGTTCAAGCGCCCCTTGCACCCCTACACGCAGGCGCTCCTCTCCGCCGTGCCCGGCCGGCCGGGCACGGGGCCACGCGACCGGATCGTGCTCGCCGGCGACCTGCCGGATCCCTCCGACCCGCCCTCCGGTTGCGCGTTCCACGGACGCTGCCGCCATGCCATGCCGGTCTGCTCGACCGAGCGGCCGGCGCTCGTCGCCCGCGCGGCCGCGGCCGCCGGGGGGGCTCCGCGCGACACCGCCTGCCACCTCTACGAACCCGTCACCACGCCGGGGAAGCCCGCGGAGGCCTCATGACGACCCTCGACCGGCGCGCCGACCGCGCCTTCGTTCCCGTCATGGAGGCGATCGAGGCGGGCCGCATCCCGGGCGCCGTCCTCGGCCTCGTCGCGATCGACGGAAGCCGGTCCCTTCGCGCGGCCGGTGCCGCCCAGATCGAGCCCGGGCGTCTTCCCATGCGCGCCGACACGGTGTTCGACCTTGCCTCGCTCACCAAGGTGGTGTTCACCACCACCGCGATCCTGCGGCTCGTGGAGGACGGCCGCATCGGCCTCGACGACCCGCTCGCGAGCGCGATCCCGGACCTCCGCCAGTATGACGTGGCGCACGCGCCGGAGCGCCGGCTGACCTTCCGCCAGTGCCTCACCCACCAGACACATCTCCCCGCCGTCGAGCCGCTCTACACCTACGGCCAGGATCCGGCCACCCTGCGCGCCTTCGTGCTGCAGCGGGAATGGACCGCCGGGCCGCCGGTCTATTCCGACATCAACTTCATCCTGATGGGCATCGCCATCGAGCGGCTGACCGGCCGCCCGCTGATCGATCAGCCGCTCCCCGCCGGCTTCACCTTCCGGCCCGACCCGGAACGATGCGCGGCGACCGAGCGCTGCACCTGGCGCGGGCGGGTGATGCGCGGCGCGGTGCATGACGAGAACGCCTTCGCGCTCGGCGGCGCCTCCGGCCATGCCGGCCTATTCGGCGACGCCGCCGCGCTCATGGACTTCGCGCAAGGCCTCCTCGCCGGCACCCTCCTCTCCAACGCCTCGCTCGCCGAGATCCGTGCCCGGCAGGCGCCGACCCGCACGCTCGGCTGGGAGATCGCGCATGAGGGCTGGTCGGGCGGCGACCGCGCGCCGGAGGGCACGATCGGGCACACCGGCTTCACCGGCACGGGCCTCTGGCTCGACTTCTCCGAAGGCCGCGCCTGGACGCTCCTGACCAACCGCGTCCACCCCTCCCGCCACACCGACAGCGGCATCCTGGCGCTCCGGCGCGCCGTGGGTGACGTGATTTGGCGTGAGCCGTGACGGGGGAACGCGGGCTGATCGACCCTCAAGGATCGCTACGGGTCATTCCTTGAAAAGGTCGGCATGGGTTCCGGTGGCAGCGAGTTCCAGCCGATCGCCTTCGATTCGGTAGAGCAAAAGCCAATCCGGATCGAGGTGAAGGTCGCGCCAGCCCTTCCAGTTGCCCTTGAGGGGATGATCGAGATAACCCTCGGGCAAGGGTGCCCCCGCCAAAAGCAAGTCGATCACTTCACTGAGTTTTTGCAGGTCTTTTCCGCGCTTCGCGGCGCGCTTCGCGTCCCGCCTGAAGCGGCGGGACGTCGCCAGGTAGCGCATTAAAGGCCGAGATCCTTGAACATTTCGGCAGTGCTGGCGTAGGTCCTGCCTTTCCCCGCCTCCAGTTCAGTCATGGCTTGGCGGGTGGCGGCATTGGGAACCTTCACCTCGAAGGGAAGGCACTTTTCGTCCGCGATGCGCAGCATGAGCAGGCGGATCGCGTCCGACACCGACAAACCCATCTCTGCCAGAGCCGCGCTTGCGCGCTCCTTCGTGTCGTGGTCGATCCGGGCGCGGACGATTTCGGTTGCGGCCATGTCGGCGGCTCCTCATGTAGCTCTCTTGTAGCTACATAATGCACGAATCCCGAGAAGGCAACGACGCGACGGCAGTGCTTCTGTGCGCCAGGGACCGGCCGGATCCTTGCGCCGCCAACATGATACCAATTGCAAACCGGACATTGACCGGTCTCGGGGATTTGCTCTAGCACTAGCCGACAAGGACAGGGCTTCGAGCCCCCATGTCCAGGGAGGAACCGGACCATGAAGAGCCTGAAGATCCTCGCCGCCCTCGCGGCGGCCACGTTCCTGTCGCAGCCGCTCGCGGCGGCGGCCGGCGACCTTCGCTTCTGGTCCTGGCGCAACGAGGACAAGGCGGCCTATGCGGAGTTCTTCAAGGACTTCAACAAGCAGTATCCGGACGTCAAGATCACCTTCGAGGCGTTCGAGCCGCAGAACTACCCGACCGTCCTTTCGACCGCGCTCGCCGGCGAGAAGGGCCCGGACGTGATGATGGTGCGGGCCTACGGCGCCTTCGAGGCCGTCGCCAAGCCGGGCTACCTGCTCGAACTCAACGACGCCAATGTCCCGGGGCTCTCCAAGCTGCCCGAGGCGGCGCTGAAGGGCCAGACGCTCCGCTCCGACGGCAAGATCTACGCGGTGCCTTTCGCCACCCAGACCATGCTGATCATCTACAACACCGAGGTCTTCCAGAAGGCGGGCGTGACGCCGCCGGAGACCTGGGACGAACTCCTCGAAGCCTGCAAGAAGCTGAAGGCCGCCGGCTTCATCCCCTTCGCCAACGGCGTCGCCACCGCCTGGCAGAACGAGACGCTGGTGAGCGCGCTGCTCTCCAGCCAGATCGGCAAGGACTTCGAGGCCGACATCGTCGCCGGCAAGGCCGACTTCACCGACAAGCGCTTCACCGACGCGCTCGGCCGGCTGGAGGCGCTCGCCAAGGCCGACTACCTGTCGCCGAGCTTCCAGGGCATCGACTATCCGACCTCCCAGCAGCTCTTCTCCTCCGGCCAGGCGGCCATGTTCGCCGGCGGGTCGTTCGAACTCGCCCCGTTCAGGAAGGCGAACCCGGCGCTGAAGCTCGACGTGTTCGCCTCGCCGGTCCTGAAGAAGGGCGATCCGCGCCTCGTCGGCGTGTTCCTCGACGGCGGCTATGCGGTGAACGCCCGCTCGGCCAACAAGGACGACGCCGTCAAGCTGATGCGCTACCTCGCCAGCAAGGACTTCGGCGACAAGTTCGCCAACACGCTCGGCAATCTCTCGCCGATCCCGGGTGTCGCCTTCACCGACCCGCTCATCGGCAAGGTCGCGGAGCTCAACAAGTCCTCGATGTCCTACATGATGGCGGTGCATTTCCGCTATCAGGAGCCCTCGGGCTCGGTGCTCCTGCAGTCCAACATCCAGAAGATGCTGGCCGGCAAGGCGACCCCGGCCGAGGTCGGCGCCGAGGTGACGAAGGGCATCGCGACCTATTACGCGCCCTTCAAGAAGTAAGCCCGCCGATCCCGGACGCCGCCCCGGCGCGGCGTCCCCTCATCCCCACGGAGCGGCCATGAGTCCTTCGCAGAGGGCGACAGCCGGCGATCTCGAATGGCCGATCGGGCGCAGGCTCTGGGTCGCGTTCCTGATCGTGCCGCCGCTCGCCTTCATGGCGACCTTCGTGGTGATGCCGATCATCTCGGCCTTCGTCTACGCCTTCTATGACTGGCAGGGCCTGAAGCGGGTCGACTTCGTGGGCCTGCGGAACTTCCTCGACGTGCTCGTGCGCGAGCCCTGGGCGCCGGTCACCTGGCGCGCCTTCGGGCACAACGTGTTCGTCTTCGTCGTGCTGATGATCATCCAGAACGGCGTCGGCTTCCTGCTCGCCTATGCCCTGTCGCGGCAATTGTGGGGCCACCGCTTCCACCGCGTCGCGGTCTTCCTGCCGGTGATCCTTTCGACCGTCATCGTCGCGCTCGTCTGGAAGCAGTTCCTGCATCCGGTGTTCGGGCTCTTCAACAAGACGCTAGGGCTTCTCGGCTTCGGCCTCGTGACGACGCCCTGGCTCGGCCTGTCGGAGACGGCGCTAGGCGCGCTGACGCTGGTCAATGCCTGGCACTGGGTCGGCTTTCCGACGCTCGTCTTCCTCGCCGGCATCCAGCGCATCCCGCCCGACATCATCGAGGCCGCGCGCATCGACGGCGTCGGCGAATGGCAGCTCGTGCGCAAGATCATCTGGCCGCTGGTCGCCCCGAGCGCGACGGTCACCTTCATCCTGCTCTTCATCGGCGCGTTCAACTGGTTCGAGCTGCCCTATCTGATGGTCGGCCTCGAAGGTTCCCCCTACGGGTCGACCGACGTGCTCGGCCTCTATTTCTACCGCACCGCCTTCGGCAACCAGAGCTCCGGCACGCAGGACTTCGGCCACGGCTCGGCGCTCGCGGTGCTCATGTTCCTGTTCGTGGCGGTCGTTTCGGCCTTCTGGACGGTCAGGCTCCGGCGGCGGGAGATCGAGCTCTCATGAGCGTCGCGACCGCCGACGCCGACTTGTCCGAGAAGCGGGCGCTGACCGCCGGCGGCTCGGTCTCCGACCTGCTGCTGCAGATCCTCCTGATCGGCAACAGCTTCATCATGCTGTTTCCGATCCTGATGATGGCGGCCTGGGGCTTCAAGAACACGGCCGAGATCTTCGGCAAGCCCTTCGCGATCCCCGACTTCACCAACATTGCCAATTTCGCGATGATCCTGGCGGAGACCAACTTCTTCACTTACTTGAGCAACTCGCTGCTGATCACGGGCGGGTCGATCCTCGCGATCCTCACCCTCGGCACCATGGCGGCCTATGGCGTCGCCCGCTATGTCTTCCGCGGCAGCGTGCTCGTCTATCTCTTCTTCCTCGCCGGCCTGATGGTGCCCCTGAAGCTCGCCGTCATTCCGCTCTTCATTCAGATGCGCGACCTCGGCCTGCTCGACAGCCGGCTCGGCCTCGTCGTCATCTACACGGCGATGGGGCTCCCCTCGACGGTTTTCATCATGACCGGCTTCCTGCGCACACTGCCGAGCGAGCTCGAGGACGCCGCGCGCATCGACGGCGCCTCGGATGCACGGATCATGTGGTCGATCATGCTGCCGCTCGCCCGCCCCGCCATGGTCATCTCGGCGATCCACAATGCGGTGCCGATCTGGAACGACTTCTTTTTCCCGCTCGTCTTCATCCAGACCGACGCACGCAAGACCCTGCCGCAGGGACTGACCGCCTTCATGGGCGAATTCACCACCAACTGGGGCGTCCTCTTCGCCGGACTGACCCTGTCGGCGCTGCCGATCACCATCGTCTACATCCTCCTCTCGAAAGTGTTCATCCAGGGCATGACCTCGGGGGCGGTGAAATGAGGGCGATCCCGCGCGGCGCCCTCGTCGTCTCCTGCCAGGCGCGCGAGGACAACCCGCTACACGGCCCGGTCTTCATGTCGGCCATGGCGCGGGCCGCGCGCGACGGCGGCGCCGGCGGGATCCGGGCGAACGGGCCAGCCGACATCGCCGCGATCCGCGCCGCGGTCGACCTGCCGATCGTCGGCATCTGGAAGCGCTTCCGGGAAGCCGTGCCGGTGGCGATCACGCCGGATTTCGCGAGCGCCGAGGCGATCGTGGCGGCCGGCGCCGACATCGTGGCGCTCGACGCGACGCCCCGCGACCGGGGCGGCGAAGACCTCGCGGGCCTCGTCGCCGCGATCCGCGACCGCCTCCGCCGTCCTGTGTTTGCCGACGTGGCGACGCTCGCCGAGGGCCTCGCGGCGGATGCGCTCGGCGTCGACTATGTGGCGACGACGCTCTCGGGCTACACCGCGGAGACGGAAGCGAGCCGGGCGGCCGGTCCGGACCTCGCGCTCGTCGCCGCGCTCGCCGCCCGTTGCCGCGCGCCCGTCGTCGCCGAGGGCCGCTTCGACACGCCGGACCTCGCCGCCGCCGCGCTCGCCGCCGGGGCACATGCGGTCGTGGTCGGCACCATGATCACCAATCCGCGCGAGATCACCCGCCGCTTCGTCGCCGCGACGGAGCGGCGCTGATGGCGACGCCCGGCAGCGAGCGCTTTATCCCGCGCCGTGGCCCTTTGCGCGACGGAGCAGCGCCGATGCCTCCCCCCACCACCACGCATGCGGTCCCGGGTGCCCCTGCCGTGCCGGCGGCTTCATGCTGACCCTCGGGATCGACGCCGGCGGCACCGCGACCCGCTACGTGCTGCTCGACGCGGCGGCGGACCGCATCATCGCGCGCGGCGAGGCGGGCGGCTGCTCGGGCCACATCTTCGACCCGGCGGTGCGCGCTCGCGCCACCGCCGCTGTCGCCGCGATCACCACGGCAGCCCTCGGCCACGGCCGGCCGGAGCGCATCGCCGGCGGCATCACCGGCCTCGGCGGCGGCACGCCCGAGGCGGCCGAGATGGGCGATTGGCTCGCCGAAGCTTGTCGCCTCCCCGCCTCGGCCGTGACGCTCGGCGACGACATGTGGATCGCGGCCGCCTCGCTCTTTCCCCCCGGTGGCGGCGGAATCCTCTACGCGGGCACCGGCTCGGTCGGCTACGCGATCGACCGCGACGGCCGCGCGGTGAAGGTCGGCGGCCGCGGCGTGGTGATCGACGACGCCGGCGCCGCCTACTGGATCGCCGCCCAGGGCCTCCGCGCGCTTCTCCGTGAGGAGGACGAGGGGCGCGGCATGACCGGTCCGATGGCGGAGGCGCTGGCCGAAGCGATCGGCGCGGCCGACTGGCCGACCATCCGGGTCGCCGTCTACGGCGCCGATCGCGGCGGCGTCGCGGCGCTCGCCCCCTTCGTCGCGCGCGCGGCGGAGGCCGGCGACCCGGCCGCGCGCGCGATCCTCGCCCAAGCCGGTCGCGAACTCGCCCGCCTCGGCGCCGCGCTCGCGCGCCGCTTCGGCCTCGCCCGCCTGGCGCTCCTCGGCGGCGCCTTCCGGCTCCATCCGCTGATCGCCGAGACGCTGAAGGCCGCCCTGCCGCCCGGGGTAGCGGCGGCGGAAGCCGAGATCGACGCGCCCTTGGCCGCCGCCCGGCTCGCGGCCACCGGCGCGGTGGCGCCGGTCGGGACCTGAGCCGGTTCCCGGTCCCGCGCGGCGTTCAGTGGAAGTAGATCTTGAAGGCCGCGCGGATCTTCTCGTCGATCTCCGGCTCGATCTGGCACTTCGCGCGCGCCAGGATCTCGTTCTTGCGCGCGATGGCGCGGTCGAGCAGCTGCGGCTTGCCGGCCTCGATCCATTCCTTCGGGCTCATGCGGTTGCCGACCGCCGGATAGATGTATTCGGTCTGCATGAGTTCGAGCGTCTGCTGCGAGCCGAGATAGTGCCCCGGCCCGCCGAGGCACACTTCCTTCATGGCCTCGATGCTGGTCGTCTGGTCGTTCACGTCGATGCCGCGCACGGTGCGCAGCACCTGGCCGAGGATGTCGTCGCCGAGCACCAGGCTCTCCAGCGAGAAGCCGAGCAGCGAGGCATGCATGCCGACCGCCTCGTAGACCATGTTGAGGCCCGCGAGGCCGGCGAGCGTGTTGGTGATGCCCTGCTCCCAGCCGGCCTGCATGTCGGGGAGCTTGGAATCCGAGATACCCGCGGCGGCGCCGCCCGGCAGGTCGTAGAAGCGGTGCATCTGGGCGCAGCCCGCGGTGAGCAACGCCTGCTCCGCCGAGCCGCCCGACATGGCGCCGGTCCTGAGGTCGGAGACGAACGGCCAGGTGCCGAAGATCGCCGTCGCGCCGGGCTTGATGGCGTTCACATAGACGACGCCCGCGAGGCATTCGGCGACCGCCTGCACGATCGCAAGCGCGATCGGCGCCGGCGCCGTGGCGCCCGCCTGGCCGGCGGAGAGGAGCAGCATGGGCATGCCCGCGCGGATGCAGGCCTCCAAGGTGATGCAGCTTTCCTCGGCGAATTTCATCGGCGGCACGACGAAGCAGTTCGAATTGGAGACGAACGGCTTCTCCCGCCACGCCGCCTCCCCGCCCGCCACCATGTGCAGGAGGTCGAAGCAGCCCTTCACATGGGACGGGTCGCTGAAGGACGTGCCGACATGCTTCTTGGTGCCGGCGAGGCACGCATAGAGCGTGTTGATGTCCATGTCGAAATTGTCGGGGACGTCGCGGCAGACCATGGTGCGCTGGAAGAAGTGCACATTGTCGAGGTTCTGCACCAGGCGCGCGGCGTCGTAGAGATCCTGCGCGGTGGAATCGCGATACTCGTTGTGCTCCAGGTCGACCACATGCACGGCCGCCCCGGCGGTGCCGAAATGCACGTTGGTGCCGGAGAGATGCAGGTCGTATCTCGGGTCGCGCCCGTGGAGCGTGATGTCGCGCGCCGCGATCGCCAGCATGTCCTCGACGAGCGCGCGCGGGAACCGGATGCGGCCGTCGTCGCCCTGCACGGCGCCGGCGCCGGTCAGGATCTCCACGCCCGATTTCGGCGCATTCGAGAGGCCGATGACCTCGAGCGCCTCGAGCGCGCTCGCATGGATCTTGGCGACGCCCGCCTCGGAGAGCGGCTTGTACTGCCCGCCCGGCAGGCCCGGCCGCACGGGCCGGATGTTGTCGGCGAGCGGCGCCGCGCGCAAGGCGACCCGGCTCGCGCGCCCGCCGGAGCGGCGCGCCCGCTGCGGCTGGCAGACCTCGCCGATCTCCGTCGTGTCTTCGTTCACGCTCACCTCGGTGACCTTTTTGTTGGCTTTCCGGGCCCGTCGATCGCGGGACCGGGTCGGCAGTGTGGCTCGGGCGGGAACCTTAGGGCATGCCAGTCTGCAGGGACAAGCCGAGGCGGGGTATCGCCGTCCCGACATGATTGGCTCAATCCGGGCGGTCAGGCGACGGCCCGTCACCGATCCGGTCCACCCTCCGCCTCCGGGCGGACTTGCCTCCGGTGCCGGCGCGGGGTGAAATACGACCGGCGGAGGCGCTGGGCCGCGCCGCAACCGGGAGGCCGACATGGACACGAAAGGACGCGTTGCGGTTCTGGCCGAGGCCTACAAGGTCTGGAACGACACAAAGGGGGCGCGGAACCCGTTCCTCGATCTCCTCGCCGAGACCGTCCGGTGGCGCTCGCTCGCCGACGGCGTGCCGGCGATCGAATTCGCCAAGCCCGGCTCGACCAAGGACGACGTCCGCCGCTATTTCGAGAAGCTCGGCGAGGACTGGGCCATGAACCACTTCGTCGTCGACCGCTTCGTCGCCGAGGGCGACGACGTGGTGGCGATGAGCCGGGTCAGCTGGACCAACCGGCACACCGGCAAGACCGCCGAGAGCCTGAAGGTCGACATGATCCGCTACGAGGGTGACCGGATCGTCGAGGTGACGGAGTTTTATGACACCGCCGCCGCCCTCGCAGCCGCGACACCCTGACGGCGCGCGGATCGACATCCCAAGGTTTTGCAGCCGAACGAGCGCTGGACGCCGCCGCCCCGGAACCAAGGCTACGGAGCGGCGCGCCGTCTCGCCTCAGCTCTTGTGGTAGGACGGCTGCAGCGCATAGACCGGGGTCGGGATGCCGACCTGGCGGGCCTTCAGCTGCAGCGCCAAGAACTGCGAATAGTGGCGCGACTGGTGCAGGTTGCCGCCGTGGAGCCAGAGCCCCTCCTGCTGGGTCGGCTTCCAGATGTTGCGCTGTTCGCCCTCCCAGGGGCCCGGATCCTTCGGCGTGTCGGAGCCGAGGCCCCAGACCTTGCCGACCTTGTCGGCGAGGTCCTGGCCGCAGAGATCGGCGACCCAGCCGTTCATCGACCCGTAGCCGGTGGCATAGACGATCACGTCGGCCGGGATCTCGCGTCCGTCGGCGAGCTTCACGGCATTCTCCGTGATCTCGGTCACTTGCCCGAAGACATGCTTGATCTTGCCCTCGATGATCAGCTGCGAGGCGCCGATGTCGATGTAGTAGCCGGAGCCGCGGCGCAGATACTTCATGAACAGGCCGGAGTCATCCACGCCGTAGTCGAGCACGAAGCCGGCCTTCTCCAGGTCCTGGTAGAACTTGGCGTCGATCTCGCGGATCTTGTCGTAGACCGGCTTCTGCAGCACATGCAGGATCGCGTAAGGCAGCGAGGCGAAGATCAGGTCGGCCTTGGCGGTGGTCATGCCGGCCTGCACCGCGCGCTCCGAATAAAGGTCGCCGAGGCCGACCTCCATCAGCGTGTCGGAGCGCACCACATGGGTGCTCGACCGCTGGATCATGGTGACGTCGACGCCGGCCTCGTAGAGCGCGGCGCAGATGTCGTGCGCCGAGTTGTTCGAGCCGATCACCACCACCTTCTTGCCCTTGTAGCCGTCCGGACCCGGATGCCGCGAGGAATGGTGCTGCTCACCCTTGAACCGCTCGGCGCCGGGGAATTTCGGGATATTGGCCTTGCCCGACATGCCGGTGGCGAAGACGAGCTGCTTCGGCCGGAGCACGATCTCCTTGCCGCCGCGCTCGACCACCACGGTCCATTCCTTCTTGGCGTCGTCCCACTTGGCGCTCTTCGCCGTGGTGCTCGTCCAGTAGTTGAGCTCCATCACCTTCGTGTACATTTCGAGCCAGTCGCCGATCTTGTCCTTCGGCGAGAACACCGGCCAGTTCTTCGGGAAGTCGAGATAGGGGAGATGGTCGTACCAGACCGGGTCGTGCAGGCAGAGCGACTTGTAGCGCTTCCGCCAGCTGTCGCCCGCCCGCTCGTTCTTCTCCACGATGATGGTCGGCACGCCGAGCTGACGCAGCCGCGCGCCGAGCGCGATGCCGCCCTGGCCACCGCCGATGATGACGCAATAGGGCTGTGTCTCGAAGCCGAGCTTGGCGACCTCCTCGGCGCGCTCCTCCGCCCAGGACTTGGCGCCCGGATTGACGCCGTGCTTGGCGCCGAGCGGACGGGTGAAGCCCGCCTTCTCCTCGTGGCCCTTCAGCTCGACCATAGTGGTGAGCAGCGTCCAGATCAGGCCGTCCTTGATGCGGATATGGCCGTAGCCGCGCGCGACCTCGGTCTCGAAGCTGATCCAGGCCTCCAGGATGCCGCCGCCCTCGGTCGCTTCCTCGCCCTCGGCGACGCGGAAGCCGTGCGGCTTCACCTGCGGAAGGCAGGCCTTGAGCATGTCGCGGATCTGGTCGCGCCCCTCCAAGGTCTTGATGTTCCAGGTGAAGCTGATGAGGTCGCGCCAGTAGCCGTCCTCGCCGAACATCGCCACGACGGCCTCGATGTCGCCGGCCTGCAGGGCCTCGTCGAAGCTTGCGAGAAACGCGGATGCGCGCGCGGTGGGGGTCTTGTCGAGCATGGTGTCACTCCTTGTCGTTTCCTCGTCGCGCGGCCTTCGGGGGCCGCGTCGCGGGCGGCCCGGCGGCGCGCCTCGCTTGTTCTCGTCGGTCGGCCGTTCGACCGTCCCGCCGCGAATGCTACGGTAGGGAAGCTCGTGGATTCAACGCCCAACTGCGCGGAGCTGGTGCGTCAATCTTGCCCGGCCGCAAGGGCATGCCGTTCACCGTTCGGGCGCAATGGCGTGCAGGTGGCGGCGCGGCCGCCATCGAAGCATGCTGGTCGCGGCGCCGCCGCAACTTCATGCAGATCGCGGCGGCGCCGCAACTTCATGCGGGTCGAGGCACAGCCGCAACTTCATGCAGGTCGCGGCGGCGCCGCAACTTCATGCAGGTCGCGGCACAGCCGCTCAGGCGAGCGTCGCCCCACGCTCTTGAAGAAGCGCGCGGAGCGCGGAGCGATGGCAGCGGTCCTCGTTCTCGCAATAGCAGCCGACCGAGAAGTCGGCGTCGTGCGACAAGGCGGCGAAGACGTCGAGCGTGCGGCGCGGCGCCGGCTCGTCCATCTCGGCGCGGAAGGCCTCGAGGAAGGCCTGCCATTCGGCGTCGGTCGCGGCGGCGCGCGCCTGATGCATCAGGGGCAGGCTCGGGGCGAGCTCCGGATACCACACGTCGAACCAGTTCTCCGCCGCATAGGCCTCCTTCCGTACCCCGCGCGGCACCCGCCGGACCGTGCCGATGCGGGTGCCCTCCCCGGCCAGCCGCGGTGTGCCGAGCCTCACGATGCGGATCGCCATGCCGCGTCCTCCCTTAATCCCGTGAAGGAATCGTAGCGGAGGCGGTCCGGCGACGCGAGGCCCCTGGGCCGCGCGTCGCCGGATGTGTCAAGGCGCGCCTTCAGGCCGTCTGGCGGGTGCGCCAGCTGTCGGCGTAGCTCTCGCGCGCGTCGCGGGAGTAAGGCACCGGCGCGACCTTGACGCGGATCTCGGTCTGCTTGTGCCGCTCCACGGTGGTCTTCTCCGTCCCGCCGTTCTCCTCGCCCCAGACGAGGGTCAGCACCTCGCCTTCCTTGATGTCGGGGTCGAGCACGCCGAGCGACAGCATGGAGCGCTCGTTGTCGCTCTGGCCGGAGAACATGGAGAGGCCGACCACCTTGCCGTCCTTCATCACCCGGTCGAAGCTCGACGAGGAGTAGTTGGCGTTCGGGATGTCGATCGCCTTGTAGTTCTCGATGCCCGGCTCCAGGAACGAGCGGAACACCTTGGCGACGTCGTCGGCGTTCCACGCGAAGGTCACCTTGCGGCGATGCGGCTTGCCGGCCTTCTTTTCCAGCGCCTCGCGGCCGATGAAGTCATGGTCGAACTTCACGAACGGGCCGTAGCCGAGCTCGTAGGGCGTCAGATAGTAGTCCTCGATATTGCTCGACACGAAGCTGCCGCCGACCGAGCAGGTCGCCTCGTAGCTGTCCGGCCCGAGCCACTCGCGATAGGCCCGCATGCCCTCGCCCGTATAGACCGCCGGCAGCGGCGACGGGATCCAGCCGGACTCCAGCGTGTTGGTCGCATAGGCGCGCGCGCCGACCGGCACGATTCCGAATTCCGCACCCGCCTCGAGGATCGCCGAGCGGATCTCCTCGCCCTCCTCGTAAGGCCCCCAGATCTCGAGGCCGGGCGCGCCCGACATGCCGTGGCGCAGCGTGCGCACGATCCGCTTGCCGATGCGGATCGTCCCCATATGGAAGAACTTCACCTCGGGGATCGGCCCGCCGTTCAGCTTTTCCAGGATCTTCCAGGCGTTCGGCCCCTGGATCTGGTAGCGGTAGCGCTTGCGGGTGACGGGCTTCCCCATCGGCCGCGACGGCGAGCGGTCGTCGCGGTCGAGCCTCACGTCGTAGCCGCCGGTCAGGCCGTTGAACTGAACCCAGTTGATGGTCGGCGTGCGGCCGACGATCAGGAACTGGTGCTCGGCGAGATGGAACAGGATCACGTCGCCGATCACGTAGCCGTCCGGGCTGCAGGGAACGAACTGCTTCGCCCGGTCCACGGGGAAGCTCGCGAAACTGTTGATGCCGAGGCGGGACAGGAGCTTCAGCGCATCCGGTCCCTCGATCATCAGTTCGGCCATGTGGTGCGACTGGTCGAACAGGACGGCGGTCTGCCGCCAGGCCCGCTGCTCGTCGCGCCAGTTGGTGAACTCGGAGGCGACGACCGGATACACATAGGCGCCGATCTTGGAATTGCGCAGCATGGCGACCGTGTCGCGCTTCTTGTCGAGGATCGTCTGTAGGTTCTCGCCCATGGCGGTTCTCCCTGTTGTCCGATGGTTCTGCTTGCGGGGCGCGGTCCCGCCGAGGGCCTGCCGCGGCGCCGCATCCGGCTCATACGCGGCGCGGCCGGCGGGGCCGGCGCCCGCGCGCCGCCCTCCGGTCCGTCGCCCGTTGCCTCGTCGCCTTACGGTTGCTTGGCGGCCTTGACCGGGTCCTTGACGTCCCGGATCGTCACGAACTCCACGTTGTAGAGTTCGCCGTTCACCTTCTCGACCTTGCGGATATAGATGTTCTGGATGATGTCGCGGGTCTGCGGGTCGATCGAGACCGGGCCGCGCGGGCTCGTCCAGGCAAGCCCCTTCATGGCGGTGACGAGCGCCTCGCCGCCCTGGCCGCCCGTCTTCTTCAGCCCTTCGTAGATGGCGTGCATGCCGTCATAGCCGCCCATCGCCATGAAGTTCGGGCGCATCCCGTCATTCGCCTTCTTGAAGGCCTCAACGAAGGCCTTGTTCTCCGGGCTGTCGTGGGCGGCCGAATAATGGTGCGTGGTGATCGCGCCGAGCGCCACGTCGCCGATCCGGTTCAGGATGTCGTCGTCGGTGACGCTCCCCTCGGCGAGGAGGCGGATGCCGCTCTTGTCGAGGCCACGCTCCACGAACTGCTTCATGAAGGGCGCGCCCACGCCCGAGGGCACGAACACCAGGAGCGCGTCCGGCTTGGCGTCCGCCACCTTCTGCAGGAACGGCGCGAAGTCCGGATTGGCGAGCGGCACGCGCAGGTTTTCGACCGTCCCGCCCGCCTTGGTGAAGGTCTCCGTGAAGGACTTCTCCACGTCGATGCCGGGGCCGTAGTCCGAGACGAGCGTGACGACGCGCTTCAAGCCCTCCTTGGCGGCCCACTGGGCGAGCGGCACGGTCGCCTGCGCGGCGGTGAAGCTCGTCCGCACGATGAAGGGCGACTGCTCGGTGATGATCGACGTCGCCGCCGCCATGACCACCTGCGGCACCTTCGCCTGCGTGGCGAGCGGGGCGGTCGCGAGCGCGAGCGGGGTGAGGCCGAAGCCGGCGAGCACCGTCACCTTGTCGTTGACGATCAGCTCCTGCGCGATGCGCTTCGTCGCGTCCGCGACGCCGGTGTCGTCGCGGACGATCAGCTGCACCTTCTTGCCCGCGACGGTGTCGCCGTTCTGCTGCATGTAGAGCTTCGCGGCCGCCTCGATCTGCCGGCCGGTCGAGGTGAACGGGCCGGTCAGCGGCAGGATGAGGCCGATCTTCACGACCTCCTGGGCGAGCGAGGATCCCGCGGCGGCGAGGCTGAGGGCGGCGGCGGCCGCGGCCTTGAGAAGCGAACGTCTGAGCATGCTTGGTCCTCCCATCGGGTCTTTTGTTGCGCGTCGTCAGCCGGCCTGGCGTTTGCGGATCAGCGCCGAGCCGGGCACGAGTTCCATGATGCGGTGGTTGGCGAAGGCCTTTTCCATGTTGCGATGGGCGATGCGCGCATGTTCGCGCATGATCGCCTCGGCGCGCGCCCCCTCGCGCCGCTCGATCGCGGCAAGGACGCAGCGGTGCTGGTCCTGCGCCACCGAGAGGATACGCCGCGCCTCGTCCTCGCCCGACTGGACCAGCACCATGGCGCTCGGCGAGGCGAACGGGAGCGCGCTCGCCCGCTGCACCTGGCGCGCCAGCGCCTCGCTGCCGGCAAACGCGATGACGATGTCGTGGAAGCGGGCGTTGTGCTCCACATAGGCCGAGAGATCGACCGCGGGCCGAAGCGCCCGGTCGAGCGCGTCGAGGACGAGGCCGGCCCGCTCGGCGTCGGCCCGGCCGATGCCGCGCTCGGCGGCGAGACGGGCGGCGAGCCCTTCCAGCGTGCCGCGGATCTCGATCGCCTCGTAGACCTCGCGCTCGGAAAACGCCTTCACGGCGAAGCCGCCGGACGGCAATGCGTCGAGCAGGCCCTCCTCCTCGAGCCGGACGAGCGCCATGCGCACCGGCGTGCGCGACACCTGCAGGCGGTCGACCATCTGCAGTTCCGACACGCGCTCGCCGGGCGCCAGTTCGCCGCTGACGAGCAGTTCGCGCAGCGCGAGCTGCGCCCTCAACGTCTGTGACGGGGACCGGTCGCCGGCCTTGTCGGTGGTGGCGAGGGTATCGCCGGCAGCCATGATCGGGTTCCGTGCCGAGGCTTCAGGATCGCCAGACTGTATACAGGGCGATCGGCGATGCAAGCCAGAGCCGCCGCAATTCCATGCTGCACCGCGATACGAACAAGGCTCGATCGCCTGTTCTGTATACAGGCGGAGCGGTATGCTCAGCCGGTCCCGACCGCCGCGGTGGTGCTGCGGATGACGAGGCGGGTGTCGAGGACCGTGCGGACGTCGGGCGCCTCGCCGCTCGCCAGCATGTCCATGAGCAGCGACAGCGCCGCCTTGCCGGCTTCGTCGCAGCGGTTCGACACCGTGGTGAGCGCCGGCCAGGTGGCGGCGCCGAGCACGTCGTCGCAGCCGACCACACTCACCGCGCGCGGCACGGCGACCTCCCGCTCGATCAGGCCGCCGAGCACGCCCTGAGCCACGAGGTCGTCGAACGCCACCGCCGCGGTCGCGCCGGCGGCGAGGATCGCCTCGACCGCCGCGCGGCCGGCCTCGGCGGTCGGCGTGCGCGGCGGCAGGACCATGACCTCGATCCCGTGCCGGCGCGCCGTCCGCTCCACCGCCGCCCGCCGCTGCCGGTTCGACCAGGAGCCCTTCGGCCCGCTGATATAGGCGATGCGCCGGTGGCCGAGCGCGGCGAGATGGCCGACCGCCTCGGCGACACCGGTCGAACTGTCGATCAGCACGCGCGGGATGCCGGCGACGTCGCGGTTGATCAGCACGAGCTTCCGACGCGCCGCATGCTGGCGGATGCGCTCGTCGGACAGCCGCGACGAGGCGAGGACGAGGCCCTCCACCTGGCCGGCAAACCGGCTCACCAGCCGGTCCTCCTGCGCCGGATCCTCGTCCGAGTTGCCGAGAAACACGCAGAAGCCATAGCGGTCCGCCTCGACCTGCGCGGCGCGGATGAGCGGGGGGAAGAACGGATTGGCGACGTCCGGGACGATCAGCGCCACATTGGCGTGGCGGCCGGTGGAGAGCGCACGGGCAGTGTGGTTCGGCACATAGCCGATGCGTTCGGCGACCGCCACGACGCGGGCGACCGTCTCCCCGCTCAGCATTTCCGGCCGGGTGAAGGCGCGCGACACGGTCGCCCGCGAGACGCCCGCGGCCTCCGCCACCTGGCTGATCGTCGGCGCCGCCCGCGGCGGGCTGTCTTCCAGGCTCACGCTCCGCGGCTCCCCTTGCGGACGGCTTTCCTCGTGGCGGATCGGCCCTCAGGGGCGCGATCGGGGCCGGCGCACCGGTCGGGCGGATTGTCCCCCGGCGCTGCTTGACACGCAACCGGTTGCACAAAATAGTCGCAAGGCCCCCGTGCACCCGCCAGGAGATCGCCGTGCCGACCGCTCCGATCAGGACCGCCCGCGCCGGGTCGCTCGAGGTCGCGACCTTTTCGACACGCGCGGCGATGGGCGAGGCGGCAGCCCGTGACGTCGCCGAAGCGCTTCGTGCCCGCCTCGCTTCCGCGCCACGGGTCCGCATGATCTTCGCCGCCGCGCCGAGCCAGCAGGAGATGCTCGCCGCCCTCGTCGCCGCCCCGGACATCGACTGGGGTCGCGTCGAGGCGTTCCACATGGACGAGTATATCGGCCTCGCGGACGGGGCGCCCGAGCGGTTCGCCTCCTGGCTCGACCGCCAACTCTTCGCCCGCGTGCCGTTCGGCCGCGTCCACCGCATCGAGCCCGGCCGCGACCAGGACGCGGCGGCGCGCGCCTATGCGGCGCTGCTCGCCGAAGCCCCGATCGATTTCGTCTGCCTCGGCATCGGCGTGAACGGTCACCTCGCCTTCAACGACCCGCCGGTCGCCGACTTCCGCGATCCGCTTGACGTGAAGATCGTGGAACTCGACGCGGTCTGCCGCCAGCAGCAGGTGGACGACCGCTGTTTCCCGAGCCTCGACGCCGTGCCGACCCACGCGATCACGCTGACCATCCCGCGCCTCCTGAAGGCCGACCGGCTCTTCTGCGTGGTCCCCGGCCCGGCGAAGCGCGCGGCGGTCGCCGCCACCTTGCACGGCCCGTCGGGCGAGGCCTGTCCGGCCACGTCGCTGCGAAGCCATCCGGACTGCACCCTCTATCTCGACGCGGAGTCCGATCCCGATGCCTGACGCCGACGCCCTCTGCCGCGGCTATCTCGACAGCGCCCACGTGCTGATGACGCGGATCCTCGAGGAGGAGCGCGAGCCGACCATCCAGGCGGCGCGCCGCGTCGCCGACCAGGTCGCGGCCGACCGGCTGGTGCATGTCTACGGCCCCGGCGGGCACTCGAACCTCGCCGCGCAGGAGATCTTCTTCCGCGCCGGCGGCCTCATGCATGTCTCCGCGATCCTCGACGAGGGCACGCTCCTGTCGAACGGCGCGCTCCGCTCCATGGCGATCGAGCGGACGCCCGGCTACGGCAAGATCGTGATCGCAGACCGCCGCCTCGGCGCCGACGACCTGCTCATCCTGGTCAACGCCTACGGCATCAACGCCGCCCTGATCGACGCCGCGCTCGAGGCGAAGCGGCGCGGCGTGTTCCTGATCGGCGTCTCGTCCAGGGCGCATGCCTCGAACACGGCGCCGGAGCATCCGGCGCGCCACCCGACCAAGTACAATCTCCACGACCTCGTCGACATCGCCATCGACACGAAGATCGAGATCGGCGACGCCGTCGTCCAGGTGGGCGGCATGAGCCAGCCGATCGCCGCGCTCTCCACCTTCGCCAACGCCTTCGCGCTCAACTGCCTCGTCATCCGCACGGTCGACGAGCTCGTCCGCCGCGGCATCGAGCCGCCGGTCTGGCGGAGCGGCAACGCGCCCGGCGGCGACGAGGCGAATGCGCGCTTCCTCGCCCGCTTCCGCGACCGCGTGAGGACGCTGTGAGCCCTCCGGCCGCGTCCCCTCGCCTCCCCGACGGCGTGCGCCCGTTCGAGGTCGCGGGCCGCGACCCGATGACCGGCGAGGGCTACAAGATCAAGGTCGCCGGCGGCCGCATCGTCGGGGTCGACGACGCGGAGACCGACGAGGAGCGCTGGCTCTCGGTCGGGCTCATCGACCTGCAGGTGAACGGCTTCAACGGGATCGACCTCAACGACGGCAAGCTGACGCCGGAGCGGGTCGCCGCGCTCGGCCAGGCCATGCTGGCGAACGGCGTCACCACCGTGCTGCCGACCCTCGTCACCGCCGCCGAGGCCTCGATCGTGGCAGCGCTCGAGGCGATCGCCGCGGCGCGCGCGGCCGATCCGCTCGTCGCCCATATGATGCCCTTCGTGCATGTGGAAGGCCCGTTCGTGTCGCCGGAGGACGGGCCGCGCGGCGCGCATCCGCGCGACCATGTGCGGCCGCCCGACCTCGCCGAGGTCGACCGCTGGCAGGCCGGCTGCGGCGGGCTCGTCGGCCTCGTGACGCTGTCGCCGCACTGGCCGGCCGCGCCGGACTTCATCCGGGCGCTCGTCGCGCGCGGCATCCGCGTAGCGATCGGCCATACCGGCGCCAGCCCGGAGGAGGTCCGCGCGGCGGCGGATGCGGGCGCGACCCTGTCGACACATCTCGGCAACGGCTGCGCCGCAACCGTGCCGCGCCACCCGAACTTCCTCTGGACGCAGCTCGCCGACGACCGGCTGAGCGCGAGCTTCATCGCCGACGGCCATCACCTGCCCGCCGATGCCTTGAAGGCGATGATCCGCGCCAAGGGCATCGAGCGCGCGGTGCTCGTCTCCGACGCGGTCGCGCTCGGCGGCCTGCCGCCCGGGATCTATGACCAGCCGATCGGCGGCCGCGTGGAACTAAGCCCAGACGGGCGCCTCAGCCTCGCCGGCACGCCCTATCTCGCCGGCGCGGCGCGCCCCCTGAAGGACGGCGTGGCGCTCGCGGCCGAGATGGCCGGGCTGACGCTCGGCGAAGCGCTGCGGCTCGCGACCGCCAATCCGGGCGGCATCGTCGGCTGGCGCGGCGAACTCGCCTTCGAGTCCCCCGCCGACCTCATCCTCTTCAGGTGGAAGAAGGGCGACCGCACGCTTCTCATCGAGCGAGTGATGGTGAACGGCCAGTGGCAGACCTGACCATGCTGGCGGGCGCGGCGATCGTCGACATCACGCCGCCCGCCGGCTTCGCCATGGCCGGCTTCGGCGCCCGCACCGAACCCTCGCTCGGGGCGCATGATCCGCTCACGGTCCGCGCCCTCGTGGTCGACGACACGGCGCTCGTCGTCGCCGACGTGATCGGCCTCCACGAGGCCATGAGCAGGCGCGTGCGCGAGCGCTCAGGGCTCCCCGCCGATCGCGTCGTGCTCGCCGCCCTGCACACCCATGGCGGGCCGGCCACCATGGCGGGCCGCATCGGCGGCGGCGCCGATCCGGCGTTCCTGGCGCGACTCGGAGACGCCTGCGTCGAGGCGATCGACCGCGCCGCCGCCGCGGCCCGCCCGGTCCGGATGACGGTCGCCATGGGCGCCGATCCGGGCGTCGCGAAGAACCGCCGGCATCCGGGCGGCCCGGTCGACGGCGCCCTCCCGCTCATCCTGTTTCATGGGGAGGACGGCGGCGTCGTCGCGGCGGTCACGAGCTATGCCTGCCACCCGGTCGTGCTCGGTGCCGACAACCGGCTGTGGACCGCCGACTATCCGGGCTTCGTGCGCGACAGGATCGCGGCGGCGCATCCGGGCGCGGTCGTCCTCTTCGCGACCGGCTGCTGCGGCGACGCCAACACCGGCCATTCCGCGCAGGCCTCCATGCGCCTCGACGCCGATCCGGCCCGAACCTTCGCGGCGGCCGAGGCCTATGCGGCGCGCATCGCGGCGGCCGCGTTCGCAGCGAAGGAGCACGCGGCAGGAGACGGCGTCGCCGCTGCCTCGACCGAACGGCGGCTCGATTTCGAGCGCCGCGAGGCCGCCGCGCCGGCCGAACTCGCCGCCCGCTGGCGCGCCGAGCGGATCGCCGCCGCGCCCGCCCGCGCCGTGGTGCTCGACCACTGGATCCGCTGGGCCGACGCGATCGCGCCGCGGCCGCTCGAACCGTGGGTCGCGCGCGTCTCGCTGCTCGCCTGGGGCGGCGTCCCGGTCGTCGCGCTGCCCGGCGAGATCTTCGCGGAGAGCGCGCTCGCGATCCGCCGCCGGCTCGGCGGCCGGCCGGCGCTCGTCCTCGCCTATGCGGAGGGCAATCCCGGCTACATCCCGCCCTTGAACGAATTCGCCCACGGCGGATACGAGGTCGACGAGGCGCATCGCTATTACGGCCTGCCCGCCACCTTCGCGCCCGGCTCCGCCGAGGCGCTGGTCGGCGCCGCGATGGACCTCCTCGACGCACTGCCGGACGCGCCGGCCCCCTGACGCCGCAGCCCCGCCGCGCCGGCCGAACTGCTTGACACGCAACCGGTTGCACCTCACGCTGCGAGCCCTTCAGCCCGCCGGAAACCGAGGAAAAGCCCATGCAAGAGGTCGTCGCCGCCACCCCTGGTGCAACGCTCGAGGCCGAGGCGCGCGCCCTGCCCTCGACCCGGCTCGCCCACACCGTCCTCGGCCGCGCCGCATGTGCCTTGACCGCCGCCTCGGCCGGCCTGCTCGCGGGCCTCGCCCCGGCGTCGGCGCAGAAGATCACGGTGTGGAGCGGCTATCCGGAGATGGCGCCGTTCTACCAGCATGTCGCCGACGGCATGAAGGCGAAGTACCCGGACCTGCAGGTGGGCGTCGAGGCGATCCCGCTCCGCGAGCACGAGAAGCGCGTGGCGCTCGCGCTCTCGTCCGGCTCGGGCGGCGCGCTCATCGTCGAACTCGCCGGCTCGACCGCCAACCGCTATCTCGGCAACGACCTCCTGCCCAAGGCGCCCGCCCCCGTCGCGGCTTTCGTGTTGGATCCGAAGAACTTCGACAAGTTCTTCGTGGAGTCCTCGAGCTACGAGGGCGCGGTCTATGGCGTGCCGCTCTTCCGCGGCCAGGGCGCGCTCTACTACAACCTCGACATGTTCGAGAAGGCCGGCCTCACCAAGCCGCCGGCGACCATGGAGGACTACACGGCCTATGCCGAGAAGCTGACCCAGCGTGACGCCTCGGGCAAGCCTGTCGTGTCCGGCTGGAGCATGCGCCTCTCCGGCGGCGGCCAGGGCATCGCCGAGAAGTTCTGGATCAACATGTTCCAGTACGGCGGCAACTTGCTCGTCAACACCGGCGGCGACAAATGGAAGGCCGCCTTCGCCAACGAGGCCGGCCGCAAGGCACTGAAGCAGTATCTCGTCAACGTACACAAGCTGAAGACCGTCACGATCGAGATGCCGGCCGACGCCGACGCCTTCGAGCGCGGCCAGACCGCCATGTTCATCCGCGAAAGCTGGGTCATCGCCGACATCGCCAAGAAGGCGCCGACGCTCCGCTACGCCACCGCGCCGCTGCCGCGCGGCTCGATCGGCCTGCCGACCAATCTCTATGTGTCGGCCAAGGGCAAGGAGGCGGAAGCCGCCTGGGCCTTCGCGCTGGCCGCCAACGAGCCGGCGAACCTCAACTGGCTCCTGAAGAATGTCGGCTGGCTGCCGAACCGCACGGGGGTCGACTATTCGGCGATCACCAAGGAGATCCCGGCCTTCGCCGCCTTCGTCGACTATCCGAAGGGCTACGACTTCTTCACCTTGCCGGCGATCGGGCCGATCGAGGAGATCCTCACCCGCGTCGCCGCCAAGCTGACCGCGGCCTACGCCAATCCGGCGCTCGCCGACGACGACAAGGCAATCGACGCGGTGCTCGCCGAGAGCGAGAAGGAAGTGAACACGATCCTGTCGCGCGAAGGCATCCTCGGCAAGTGACGCTGGGCGGCGGCGCCCGCGGCGCCGCCCCTTTCGCCCGAACCCGAGACAGAGGGATCTGACGAAAGCCGGTCGGATCCACATCATCACGCGTTTCCGTGGGGGACCGCCTCGACATGCCGAACGCCGATGCCCCGCGGATCTCGCGCACCGCGCCGCGGCCGGCCGCGGCGGGCCGCCGCCCGGCAAGCGCACGCGACCTGTCCTTGGCCGGCATGCTTCCCGCGGCGAGCGGAACCGTCCGGAAGAAGCCGGCCTGATGCGATCCTTCGGCTTCCAGCGCAGGCTGTGGATCTTCGCCGTCGTGGCGATGCTGCCGACGCTCGCCATCTATGCCTGGGTCAGGATCTATCCGATCGGCGAGATCCTGCGGCTCAGCCTCTACCAGTGGAACCTCCTCTCCAAGCGCAAGCCCTTCGTCGGCCTTGCCAATTTCGAGGAGCTGACGACCGACCAGCTGTTCCTCGACGCGATCGTCAACACGACCGTGATCGCCTTCGGCGTCCTCCTCGTCACCGTGCCGCTCGCCCTCGTCCTCGCCGCGCTGATCCATCACCGCACGCGCTCGCGCTTCGCCGCCTTCTACGAGACGGCGATCTTCCTGCCGCACGTGGTCTCGCTCGTCCCCGCCGCCATGGCCTGGAAGTGGATCTTCGACGCCCGCCTCGGCCCGCTCAACGCGGTCATCGTCTGGTTCGGCGCGGAACCGAAGTCCTGGCTGTTCGATCCCGTCCTGGCGGTCGTCTGCCTGATCGTGCTGTGCAGCTGGCAGGCGCTCGGCTATGCGGTGCTCATCTACATCGTCGGCTTCAAGAACCTGCCGCTGTCGCTCTACGAAGCGGCGGAGCTCGATGGCGCCAGCGCCTGGCAGAAGTTCCGCTACATCTCGGTGCCGCTCCTGAAGCCGATCACGCTCTATGTGTCGGTCGTCACGCTCGTCTCCGGCTTCAACGTCTATGCCCAGGCCTTCGTGCTCGCCTCCGACATGCAAGGGGCGCCCGGCCGGCAGGTGCGCGTGCTGGTGCTCGACATGCTGGAGAACAGCTTCCGCAACTACCGCATCGGCTATGCGGCGTCCGAGGCGGTGGTGCTGCTCGTGATCGTGCTCGCGCTCACCTTCATCCAGTTCGCCCTGCTGCGCGACAGGAGCCGCGCATGACCACGGCCGGGGACGCGGCGGCGGCAGGCAAGGAAGCCACGGAACCGGGGCGGCGCCGCGCCGTCGATTACCTGATCGACGGGGTGCTCCTCCTGTTCAGCCTCGCCATGATCCTGCCGCTCGTCCTTTTGGTCGGCAACGCGTTCAAGACGCCGGCCGAGATGCTCGTCTGGCCGCCGACCGTGGTCCCCGCCGACCCGACGCTCGACAATTTCCGCGCGGTGCTGGCCGAGACGCCGCTCCTCACCTGGATCGCCAACAGCTTCCTGTTCGCCATCCTGTCCACGCTCGCGATCCTCGCCACCTCGTCGATCGCCGGCTATATTTTCGGCAAGTTCCGCTACAGCGCCTTCAACCTCATCTTCGGCGTGATCCTGGCGACGGCGATCGTGCCGTTCGAGGTCTACATGATCCCGCTCTATTTCCAGGTGAAGGATCTCGGCCTCCTCAACACGACCGGCGGCCTGCTGGTCGGCTACCTGGTGATGAGCTTCGGCATCTTCCTGATCCGGCAGAACGTGATCCATTCGATCCCGGACGAGCTGCTCGAGGCGGCGCGGATCGACGGCGCGGGCGAGTTCTACATTTTCGCCCGCATCGTCCTGCCGCTGTTGAGAGCCCCGCTTGGCGCGCTCGCCGTCCTCGCCTTCTTCCAGGCCTGGACCGCCTTCGCCTGGCCGCTCATCGTGGCGGCGACGCGGGAGAGCTACACGATCGAGGTCGGCCTCGCCTTGTTCCAGACCGGCTTCACGGTGGATCTCGGGCGGCTCAGCGCGGCCTCGGCGATCGTGCTGCTGCCGAGCGTGTCGCTGTTCGTGTTCCTCCGCCGCAACTTCGTCCAGGGCGTCGCCGGCACGGGCCTCAAGGAGTGACCATGGCGACGGTCCCCGATCCCTTCTTCGCCGAGGCGCGCCGCCGCTACGAGCAAGCGAATGCCGGGACGCTCCGCTGGATGCTCGCCCGCCCGACGCTCGGCGACGGCTTCGTCAACACCAAGCAGAACAGCATCACGCTCGCCGACTACGGCCCCGAGGACGGCTGGCGTGGGCCGGGCTTCACCTATGGCTGGATCCAGGGCCGCGCGCTCGAAGCGCTCGTCACCCACGGCGCCTTCTTCGCCGCCGAGGACCCGTCGCTCGCAGAAGACCTTCCCGCCGCTGCGGACGCGCTCAATGGCGGACTCGCGCGCCTCCGCGACCGCCAGGGCCACGTCTCCTTCTGCTACGACGCCGCGATGGCGCCGGTCCGCCCCGGACCGGACGGCGCCCCCGTCCCCGAGGACCGGCCGGCGCACATCTTCACCTATGCGGACGCCTTCGCGGCGAAGGGCCTCCTCGCCGCCGCCGCCCGCTTCGCGCCCGGCGACCTCGACCGCCGCCGCGCGGACCTCGCCGCCGTGATCGCCGCCATCGAGGAAGGCCGCTTCCTCATGGACGAGCGCGGCCCGGCCGACGACGCTGCGCTCGCCGCCGAAGCGGACGACTTCGGCCCGCGCATGATCCTGCTCGGCGCCGCCGGCCTCCTCGCCCGGCTCGGTCTCGGCGCCGACGCCGCCTTCGCCGACCGCTTCATCGCCCATGTGCTCTCCCGCCACCTGGACACGGGCTCCGGCCTCCTCGTCAACGTGCCGGGCGAGGACAGCTGCAATGTGGGCCACGGCATCGAATTCGTCGGCTTCGCGCTCGAACACCTCGGCGCGGACGCCGACCCGGCGCTCGTCCAGACGCTGGAGCGGATCCTGATCGAGAGCTTCGGCCGCGGCTTCGTCGGCCCGGGCATCGCGCTCACCGTGTCGCGGGCGAGCGGCGCCGCGACGAGCCGCTATTGCCCGTGGTGGTCGCTTCCCGAGACGATCCGCGCCGCGGCACTCGTGCACGAACGGACCCGCAGCGCGGCGAGCCTGCTCGTCTGGCAGCGCGCCGACGCGGCCTTTTTCGGCCGTTACTGGCGCGGCGAGCCGGCGATCGCCTACCAGACCATGACCGCCGAGGGCCCGGTCGACTTCGTGCCCGCCACGCCCGACCTCGACCCCGGCTATCACACCAGCCTCAGCCTGCTCGGCGCCGTCGAGGCGATCGACCGCATCGGCCGCTGACGCACCGGCGCGGCGCATCGGTCGTGTGGTCAGGCGCGGACCTCGTCGAGCTCGGGCAGCAGCACGACGCTCTCCTGCTCGTTCGGATCCGTGCGCGCGATGATCGCCACGCAAGGCTCGGTGTCGCTCGCATTGTAGGGCAGATGCGGCACGCCGGCCGGGATATAGAGGAAATCCCCCGCATTCGCCTCGACATGATGTTCGAGCCGGTCGCCGTACCACATGCCCGAGCGCCCGCTCAGCACATGCAGCGCCGTCTCGTGCGCCTCGTGCTTGTGCGCCTTCGCCTTCGCGCCGGGCGGGATCGTCACGATCTGCAGGTGCAGCCCGGTCGAGCCGACCGTCTCGGCGGAGATGCCGGGCTGGTAGCGGAGCGCCTGCTTGCCGGTGAACTCGGCGGCGGCCTTCACCACCGCCACTTGCGGTGCGGGCGGCCGTTCGGTCGTGGCCATGATCCGGTCCTCCGTGTCGATGATGCCGGAGAGGGTCGGCCCCGGTACGGCGGTCGTCAAGCGGCGCCGGTCACGCGGGGTCGGTAGTCGTCTGCGGATAACGCGGGGCGCCCGCGCTGATCGCCTCGGCGAGCGCCGCGCTGCTGTAGGCGGGATCCTGGGTGATCTCGAGACCGACCCAGCCGGGCTTCTCGAAGGGCTCGTCCGCGCTCGCCAGTTCGATCTCGGCGATGACGAGGCCGTCGAGCGCACCGGTGAAGACGTCGACCTCCCAGGTCTTGCCGGCATGCTCGACGAAGTGGCGCGTCTTTTCCAGATGCGGCCGGAGGCAAAGCTTGTCGAGCATCTGGTCGGCGTCGGCGAGCGGAATCTCGTACTCGAATTCGAGCCGCGAGATGCCGTCTTTCTGGCCTTTGATGGTGAACCAGGCCGTGTCCGGGGCGCGGCGGATGCGCAGCTTGCCGTAGTTGAGCGGCGCCAGCAGCCCCTCGCGGTAGTGCGTGGAGCGGACGACGCCGTCCTTCCAGGCCGGCGAGGCGACGAGATATTTCCGTTCGATTTCGATAGCCATAAAGGACCTTGGTCGGTCTTCGTCGTTGTCGTGTCAGAACCGTAAGAATACGGGCGATCAGCCGTCCGCCTCGCTCGCCTGATAGGTCGCCCGTTCGAGCCAGGCGGGATTCGGCGCGATCCCCCAGCCGGGATCGTCGGGGATCCGGACCTGGCCGTCCCGGACCTCGAGCGGGCGGTCGAGCAGGCCCACTTCCCAAGGATAATAGTCCGGTCCCTCGATGGAAAACTCCACATAGGGTCCCGCATTGGCGATCGCGCCCATCAGGTGCAGCGTGAACACCGTGACGAGCGACTGGTTGGCGGAATGCGGGGTGACGAGCATCCTTTTCTCGGCCGCCATCGCGACCACCGCGAGCGTCCGCTCGATGCCGCCGAGATAGCAGACGTCCGGCTGCGCCACGTCGACCGTGCGGTTCTCCAGCATGTAGCGCCAGAGCGTGAGGTCGCAGTCCTGTTCGCCGCCGGTGACGTCGAGCGACAGCGCCTCGGTCACCTGCCTGGTCCAGTCGTGCCGCCAGTAGGGACAGGGCTCCTCGAAATGGGCGACGCCGTGGTCCTCCAGCATGCGGCCGACCTCGATCGCCTTCGCCGGCGAATAGCCGCTGTTGGCATCGACCAGGAGCGTGACGTCGTCGCCGAGCGCGCGGCGCACCTGCGGCACGATCGCGTCCGTGCGGCCCGGCCACTCGTCCTCGTCGTGCCCGCATTCCTTGCCCACGCGGAACTTGAAGGCGCGGTAGCCGTATTGGTCGCGCAGGCGGGCGAGCCGCACGGCCTCGTCCTCGGGCGTGATCTCGCCGCGCTTCATGCTCGATCCGTAGACCGGGAAAAGCCGCGGCGTCCCGCCCAGCATGGCGCAGACGCTCAGGCCCTCGCGTCGGCCGCGCCAGTCCCACAGCGCCGTGTCGAGGCCGACCAGGGCGCGGAACAGATAGGAGCCGGGAAATTTGTGCTCGCGCTCGGGGATGGTCGCAACCAGCCCGGCGATGTCGTTGGCGTCGTGGCCGAGCGCCCAGCGCGCCACCTGGCGGTGGAACACCAGCGCGGTGATGTCCGCGCAATAGGGCGACAGCTGACCCCAGCCCTGGCTGCCGTCCTCGGCGGTGACGCGGACGAACCCCACGTCCGGGGTCGAGAAGGTTTCCAGCCGCTTGATCCGCATGGCCCGACGCGTCGACGGTTTTCTGATCGGCAAGGCCGCCCGCACAAAATTTCGACGGACCGTCCTTGCGGACGACCGGCGAACCTATGCCAGCGATCGTTACGTCAGCCGAGCACGCGCACATGTCATCGTCAAGCGCCGCCGGCCATGAGAGGCCGCGACGGCCGGCAGCGCCGGTCTCGCGCATGAGGCAGGAGCCGACCGCGCCGCGCATCGATCGGCGAATCAGAACCGCGGCCGCCGGACCTGCCGCGCCGAGCCCGCGACGGCGGACGTACGACCGGATTTCCGGGGCTCCGGGCGCACCGAAGCCGTTGACGGTCGGCGCACTGTCGCGTCACTGTCACGGTGTGGATCGATGGTTCCGTGGCGATGAAACGGCTAGCCGGTTCATAGTCTCCCATGCAGCCGGTAAGGCCGCTCGGGGCCGCGCGGGCCAGGACACTCACACAAAAGAGGATATCAAGATGAAGCGCTTCAAGGGTTTGTTGGCCGCGGCGCTGTCGGTCGCGGTGGTCGCGGGCGCGACGCCCGCCGGCGCCGAAACGCTCCGCCTTCTCACCTGGGGCGACTACGCGCCCGAGGCAGTGGTGAAGGCGTTCAAGGCCGAGACGGGCATCGACGTCGAGATCACGCTCTCCAACAACGAGGACATGATCTCCAAGCTGCGCGCCACCGGCGGCGCCGGCTTCGATCTCGCCCAGCCGAGCCAGGACCGCATCGCCGGTCCGCAGGCCGAATTCGGCATCTACAAGCCGCTCGACCTCAGCAAGATCAAGGCCGACCTGTTCGTGGCGCCGCTGCTCGAAGCCTCGAAGAAGAACACCACGATCGACGGCAAGGTCTACGGCGTCGCCCATCTGTGGGGCACGTCGGGGCTCGTGGTGAACAAGGGCAAGGCCGCCGACATCAAGGACTTCGCCGACATGTGCGGCGACAAGTACAAGGGCAAGGTGTCGATGCGCCTGAAGCGCACCGCGCTGCTCCAGGCCGCGCTCGCCAACGGTGACGATCCCTTCGCCGCCTATGGCGACAAGGAGAAGTACCGCGCCATCATCGAGAAGGCGGCCGACAAGCTCGCCGCCTGCAAGGCCAATGTGAAGGCCTACTGGTCCGGCTCCGACGACCTCCTCAACATGTTCCGCTCCGGCGAGATCGTGGCGTCCGAAGCCTGGGACTCGACCGGCTTCAAGCTCAACGGTGAGAACGCCGAGATCAACTTCGTGCCGCCGGCGACCGGCGCGCTCGGCTGGATCGACACCTTCGCGCTGCCGGCCAAGGGTCGCGCGGACGAGGCCGCCTACAAGTGGATCAACTTCGTCATGCGTCCCGACATCGCGGCGCAGATCGTGGAATCCTCGGGCAGCTTCGCGGCCTCCAAGGGCTCCGACGAACTCGTCTCGCCGAAGCTGAAGAAGGCCTTCCAGGAAGCCTTCACCCAGGCCGCCATCGCCAACATCAAGTGGTTCCCGGCGATCCCCGCCGGCCTCGAGGAGATGGAAGGCAAGGTGCTGGACCGCGTCGCGGCGAAGTAACCGATCACCCTGCCGCCGGCCGCCGCGCTTCGCCGCGGCGGTCGCGCGCCGATGAAGACGACAACCGCCGCGGCCTTGCGCGGCGGTCGCTTCGCGCCTATGCCGGCCGCCGCGCGATGCCCGGGATCCGGGCCGGGACACCGCCTTCCCGATCCGGCGCCTGGCCAAGACGAAGCATTGATCGACCGAGGGATCCGGTTCAGGCGATGACGCACGACCTTGAATGCCGAGACGTCGTGAAGACCTTCGGCGACTTCGCCGCGGTGGACGGCGTGTCGCTGCAGGTGCCGCAGGGCACGTTTTTCTCCATCCTCGGCCCGTCCGGCTGCGGCAAGACCACGCTCCTGCGCATGGTCGCCGGCTTCGGCGCGCCCTCCTCCGGCGACATCCTGATCAAGGGCGCCTCGGTGCTCGACACGCCGCCGAACAAGCGGCCGGTCAACATGGTGTTCCAGCACCTCGCGCTGTTCCCGATGATGACCGTCGCGGAGAACATCGGCTACGGCCTGCGCCGCCGCAAGCTGCCGCGCGAGGACATCCGCCGCCGCGTCGACGCCGTCTTGGCGCGCATCGGCATGAGCGACGCCGGCCCGCGCCGGATCGACCAGCTCTCCGGTGGCCAGAAGCAGCGCGTGGCGATCGCGCGCTGCATGGTGCTGGAGCCGACCGTGCTGCTTCTCGACGAACCGCTCGGCTCACTCGACCTGAAGCTCCGCGAGCACATGAAGATCGAGCTGAAGGCGCTGCAGAACCAGTTCGGCACCACCTTCGTCTACATCACCCACGACCAGTCCGAGGCGCTCGTCATGTCGGACCAGGTGGCGGTGATGAATGCCGGGCGGTTCGAGCAGGTCGGCTCGCCCCAGGAGCTTTACTACCAGCCGCGCACCGGCTTCGTGGCCGGCTTCGTCGGCGACAGCCATTACTGGCGCTGCCGCGTCGAAAGCCTGTTCGCCGGCCGGCTCGCCTGCACCACGCTCGGCGGGCTCGCGCTCAGCTGCGTGACCGGTGCGGGCGCGCTCGAAAAGGGCGGCATGGTCGACGTGTTCGTCCGGCCCGAGGCGATCATGATCGGGCTTCCCGGCACGCTGCCGCCCGCCGAGCCGGGTTTCAACGTCTCGTCCGGCCGGCTGGAGACGCTGCTCTTCAACGGGGCCGCCAGCCGCGCCATGGTGCGGCTCCCCGACGGCGACCTCGTGGCCGTCGCGCTGCCGCCGGCCGCGACGCTGCAGGGCCTCGTCGAAGGGGCGGAGGTCGACCTGCGCTTCGCCGCCGACCAGGCCCTCGCCTTCCCGGCCGCGGCCCCGGCCAAGGGAGCGGTGGCGTGACGGCGGGGGCGGCGGACCGGCGGCGGCTCGCGCTCGCGCTGGTCATCACCCCGTTCCTGCTCTGGGTGCTGCTCCTGGTGGTGATCCCGCATGTGGATCTCCTGATCCTGTCGCTCCGCGAGAAGCTGGCGCCGCGCGTCTACCAGGCCGGCCTCGGCAACTACCGGGAGTTCTTCGGCGAGCCGCTCTATGTGGCGACGCTGATGCGCACCGTCGTGCTGTCGATCCTGGCCACCTTGCTGACCTTCCTCGTCTCCTTCCCGGTCGCCTACTACATCGCCAAGCTCGCGCGCGGACGGGCGCGCGGCGCGCTGTTCATGGCCTGCCTGCTGCCCTTCTGGGTCAGCGAACTGGTGCGCGTGTTCGGCTGGATGATCATCCTGCGCGAGACCGGGCTCCTCTCCAACCTGTTGCAGTGGAGCGGCCTCGTCACCGGGCCGGTCGAGTTCCTCTACAACGACGCCGCCGTGATGATCGGCCTCGTCTACACGTCCATGCTGTTCATGGTCGTGCCGCTCATCTCCACGCTCGATACGCTCGACGACGCGCAGGTGGAGGCGGGCTACGACCTCGGCGGCAACGGCCTCGCGGTCTTGCGCGAGATCGTCCTGCCGCATGCCACGCCGGGCATCGTCGCCGGCTCGATCATCGTGTTCATGCTGACGCTCGGCAACTACCTGACCCCGACGCTGCTCGGCGGCAAGAACGGCCAGTGGTTCACGGCGCAGATCTATGCGCAGTTCATCACGCGCTTCAATTGGGAGACCGGCTCGGCCTTCGGCTTCGTACTGCTCGTCACATCGAGCCTCATCGTCTGGCTCGCGCTGCGCCTCACCGGCCAGTCGCTCGCCTCCACGGTCGGGCGGAGCTGAGCCGATGCTGAACTCGATCCCCCGGAGCCGCGTCCTCGACGCCGTCTACGTCGCCTATATCGGCCTCTTCCTCGTCTATCTCGCCGCCCCGCTCGTGGTCGTGGCGGTGTTCGCCTTCAACGACAGCCTCGCCCCGGCGCTGCCCTGGCGCGGCTTCACGCTCGACTGGTTCTTCGGCACGCGCGAACCGAAGCTCGGCCTCTTCCACGATCGCAACATCATGCGCGGCATCGGCAATTCGCTGATGGTCGCGGCCGCCGTCACGGTCCTGTCGGTCGCGGTCGGCACCACCACGGCGTTCCTGTTCGAGCGCTACGAGTTCCGCTTCAAAAGCCTCGCCTATATGCTGATGCTGGCGCCGCTGGTCATTCCGGGCGTCATCCTCGGCATCTCGATCCTCGCCTTTTCGAGCACGCTCGCCAACGCGATCGACGACGGGCTCGGCCTCGAGGTCGCGGCGCTCCGACCCGGACTGACGCTCGTCGTGCTCGGCCAGTTTTCCTTCATCGCCACCATCGCCACGCTGGTCATCGCCGCGCGGCTCAGGACCTTCGACCGCTCGCTCGAGGAGGCCGCCGCCAATCTGGGCGCCACCGATACGGAAATCCTGGCGACGGTGACCCTGCCCTATCTGAGGCCGGCGCTGATCGGCTCGGCGCTGGTCGCGCTCTTGATCTCGTTCGAGAACTTCAACACCACCTTGATGCTGGTCGGGTCCGACCCGCCGCTCACCATCACCATGTTCGACCGCATGAAGCAGGGCTCCACGCCGGTCCTCAACGCCGTCTCGCTCTTCCTGATGATCGGCTCCGGCCTGATCGGCCTCGTCAGCATCCTGGTCCAGCGCGGCAAGCGGGACTGAGGGTCTGTCCCGTTCGGATCGCAAGAATCAGGACGAAAAGGACCGGCCCAAGCTATTCAATCGGCTTTGCCAGGATGCCGTGGAGGACGAGGTCCACATGGGCGGCGAGGAAGCGGTCGGCGGCGATCGGGTCGACGCGATCGAAGGTGAGCGCCCAGATCGTCGCCATGACGGCGGGCGCCATGATCACGATGGGCAGGTCGGTCGCCGGGCCGGCGCGCAGCTCGCCCCGCTCGACGCCGCGCGCCACCACGGCGGAAAGCAGCTCGCGGCCGCGGGATATGACCTCGCGGTGATACATCTCCGCGAGCGTCGGGAAGGCCGCCCCCTCGCCGACGATGATGCGGAGCAGGACCTTCAGGTCGGATTCGACGAGCCGCGCATAGAGCGTGCGGATCAATAGCCTGATCAGGTCCTCGGTGGAGCCCGGAAAGGCGAGCACCGTGCCGCGCATGTCGGCGAGCGTCGGGCTGATGCGCGAGCGCACGGCGGCCATGAACAGCGCCTCTTTGTCCTCGAAATAGCGATAGATCGTGCCCTTCGCGGCGCCGGCACGGCGCGCCACGTCGTCGAGGCGCGTGGCGGCGAAGCCGTGCTCGGCGAATTCAAGAAAGCCCGCCTCGATCAATTCCTGCGGCCGTGCCTCCTTTCGCCGACGGCGCCCTTCCGTCACGATGGCGTCCTGGTCCGGCATGTCTCCTCCCTCGCGCCCAGTTGATGACTTTTCGGTCATTATCTGTTGCAGGGCTTACGGTGACATGATAATGACTTTCCGGTCAATTACGAAGTGACGCGAGAAGGAGCAGGCCATGTCGACGGGTGCCGTCGTCGATCCCCCGGCGGGCGAGCCCGGCAAGGCTGCCACTCCGCAGGCGGATCCTGAAGCCGGGCGGCATCTGCCGCTCGCCGTGGTCGACCGGTCCGCCTCGACCGCGCTGACCGTGACGAGCGAGCGCCGCCGCGGCCTCTTCCGCGTCCTACGGGTCCTGCCGCTGATCCCGCTCCTGCTCGTCACCGGGGGCGTCATCGGCCTCTATTTCCAGCCGCCCGGCGTGCGCAAGGCGATGGAAGTGCTCGGCCTGCAACCGGGCGGAGGCACCTCCATGCCGATCGCGGTGCCCGCCCCGCCGCGCCCGCCCGCCGGCGCCGCCACCGCCGAGCGCATCGTGGTCGGCCTCGGCCGCATCCTGCCCGAAGGCGAGGTGATCACCATCGCGCCGCCCTACGGCGCGGGCGACGCGCGCATCGCGAGCCTGCCGGTGAAGGAAGGCGACAAGGTCACGCGCGGTGAGGTGCTGGCGCTGCTCGACAACGAGGCGCCGCTCAAGGCCGCCGTGGACGGGGCGCGCGCCACCGTCGCCTCGCGCGAGGCGGCGCTTGCCCAGTCACGCGCCTCCGTGCAGGCGAGCCGGATCGAGGCGGAGGCGGCGGTCGCGCGCGCGGAGGCGACCGCCGAGAACGCACGCAAGGAATACGACCGGGTCGAGCCGCTGCGGCGCAGCGGCACCGCCTCGGAGGCGACGCTCGACCTGAAGCGCTCGGCGCGCGACGAGGCGCTCCGCGAGGTCGACCGCACGCGCGCCACCCTCTCCCGCTATGCCGGCGACCTCGACGCGCAGCCCGACGTGGTCGTCGCCGCGCGCAGCCTCGATGCCGCACGAGCCGAGCTCGAGCGCGCCGAGACCGACCTGCAGCGCTCCCGCGTGCTCTCGCCGATCGACGGCACGGTGCTGACGGTGAACACCCGCGCGGGCGAGAAGCCGCCCGCGAGCGGCATCCTCAATCTCGGCAATCTGGACCGCATGACCGCCGAGGTGGAGATCTACCAGACGCAGATCGGCCGCGTGGATGTGGGCCAGCCGGTCGAGATCTCCGCCGAGGCGCTGCCGCGCAAGCTCACCGGCACGGTCGACAAGGTCGGGCTCGAAGTGCGCCGGCAGAGCCTCGTCGACGCGAACCCCGCCGCCAACACGGATGCACGGGTGGTGCGCGTCACCGTCGCGCTCGATCCCGAAAGTTCCGCGATCGCGCGGCGCTTCACCAACCTTCAGGTGATCGCCCGCATCAGGACCGGAGCGGCGTCATGACCGAGTTGCTCGGCCGCCTCCTCGGCCGGCTGCCGATCGGCTGGCTGCAACTCACCCACAGCAAGACGCGGCTCGCCGCGGCGCTCGCCGGCGTCGCCTTCGCCAACATCCTCGTCTTCATGCAGCTCGGCTTCCTCGGCGCGCTCGTGGAGAGCATCGGCCTCCCCTACCGGCAGATGAACGCCGACCTGATCATCTCCGCATCCGACATGAATACGCTCGCCGACGGCAGCCCGCTCCCCCGCCAGCGCATGTTCGAGGCGCTCGCCGTGCCGGGCGTGAAGAGCGCGACGCCGCTTTACTATGGCAAGATCGACTGGAAGCAGCCGGACGGCACCATCCGCCAGCTCGACACCTTCGGCATCGACCCGCAGGCGGAGGCCTTCACCATCCCGGCGATCCTCGCCGCGCGCGAGGACCTGACCATCTCCGACCGCGCGCTTCTCGACGCGAAAACCCGCAACGTGCCGCCCGCCTTCTTCGCGGCGATCGAGGCGGGCACGCCCTACAGCTTCGAGGTGAAGGGCCGCACCCTGACCGTGAACCACACGTTCGGGATCGGCGGCGGCTTCGCGGCGGACGGCTACATGGTGGTGTCCGACCAGACGTTCCTGAAGCTCTTCCCGACGCGCGTGCCCGGCGCACCGAACCACATCCTGGTCAAGCTCGAGCCGGACGCCGACCGCCGTGCCGTCCTCGCCTTGCTGCGCGCCTCGCTGCCGGCCGACGACAGCGTCGTGCGCACGCTCGACGAGACCATCGCCAAGGACCAGAGTTTCCAGACCACGCAGCGGCCGGTCGGCCTCGTCTTCGGCTTCGGCATCGTGATCGGCGTGCTGGTCGGCATCATCATCGTCTACCAGGTGCTCTCGACCGACGTCGCCGACCACATCCGCGAATACGCGACCTTCAAGGCGATCGGCTACGGCCAGGGCTTTTTCCTCGGCGTCGTGTTCGAGGAGGCGCTGATCCTCGCGCTCCTCGGCTTCGTGCCCGGCTTCGTCTTCAGCGTCGGCATGTACAAGGTGCTCGCCGCGCTCGCCGGCCTGCCGCTCGCCATGACGGCCTGGCGGCCCGTCCTCGTCCTCGCCGGCACGATTCTCATGTGTGCGCTCTCCGGCGCGGTCGCGACGCGGCGGCTCGCCCGCGCCGATCCGGCCGACCTCTTCTGACCGCGATGGAGACCCCCGCCCCCGACCGGCCGGGCGCCGGATCCCTCGTCGCCCTCGCCGGCGAGCCGCCCATCCGGGTCACGCATCTCGACCATTTCTTCGGCGAGGGTGAGGCGCGCAAGCAGGCGCTGTTCGACGTGAACCTCACCGTGGCGCGCGGCAGTCTCACAGTGCTGGTCGGCGCGTCCGGCTCCGGCAAGACGACGCTCCTCACCCTCGTCGGATGCCTGCGCAACGTCCAGGCCGGCAGCGTGGTGCTGCTCGGCCAGGAGCTCAACGGCGCGTCGGAACGCACGCTCGTGGCGAGCCGCCGCCGGCTCGGCTTCATCTTCCAGGCGCACAACCTGCATGACAGCCTGACCGCCCTGCAGAATGTCCGGATGGGCCTCGAAGTCCACGGCCGCGCCGCCATGACGCACTGGCGCGAGGCCTCCGCGCATCTCCTCGACATGCTCGGCCTCGGCCACCGGATCGACTATTTGCCGGCTAATCTCTCCGGCGGCCAGAAGCAGCGGGTGGCGATCGCCCGCGCGCTGGTCGGCAATCCGGACGTGGTGTTCGCCGACGAGCCGACGGCGGCGCTCGACAAGGAGAGCGGCCACGAGGTCGTCGCGCTCCTGAAGCGGCTCGGCGCGGAGCGCGGCACCACCACGCTGATGGTGACGCACGACCCCCGCATCCTCGACATGGCCGACCGCATCGTCACCATGGAGGACGGTCGGATCGTGGAAACCGTTCAGTAGATCACCACCGACCGGATCGACTTGCCCTCGTGCATCAGGTCGAAGGCCGTGTTGATCTCGTCGAGCGGCATGCGGTGGGTGATCAGGTCGTCGATGTTGATCTTGCCCTCCATGTACCAGTCGACGATCTTCGGCACGTCCGTGCGGCCGCGCGCGCCGCCGAAGGCCGTGCCCTTCCAGACCCGGCCGGTGACCAGCTGGAACGGCCGGGTGGCGATCTCCTTGCCGGCCTCCGCGACGCCGATGATGATGCTCTCGCCCCAGCCCCGATGGCAGCATTCGAGCGCCTGGCGCATCACGGTCGTGTTCCCGGTCGCGTCGAACGAGAAGTCCGCGCCGCCGCCGGTCAGGTCCACCACCGCCTGCACGACTTTGTCGGCGCCGACCTCGTTCGGATTGATGAAATGCGTCATGCCGAACTTCTCGGCCATGGCGCGCTTGCCCGGATTGACATCGATGCCGATGATCTTGTCGGCGCCGACCATGCGGGCGCCCTGGATCACGTTGAGCCCGATGCCGCCGAGGCCGAACACCGCCACATTGGCGCCCGGCCAGACCTTCGCCGTGTAGATGACCGCGCCGATGCCGGTCGTCACCCCGCAGCCGATGTAGCAGACCTTGTCGAAAGGCGCGTCCTCGCGGATCTTCGCGAGCGCGATCTCCGGCAGCACCGTGAAATTCGCGAAGGTCGAGCAGCCCATATAGTGGAACACCGTGCCGCTGTCGCAGGCGAAGCGGCTCGTTCCGTCCGGCATCAGCCCCTTGCCCTGTGTGGCCCGGATCGCCGTGCAGAGGTTGGAGCGGCGCGACAGGCACGTCTTGCACTGCCGGCATTCCGGCGTGTAGAGCGGAATCACATGGTCGCCGGGCTTCAGCGTGGTCACGCCGGCGCCGAGCTCGCGCACGATGCCCGCGCCCTCGTGGCCGAGAATGGCCGGGAAGACGCCCTCCGAGTCCGCGCCCGAGAGCGTGTACCAGTCGGTGTGGCAGACCCCGGTCGCCATCACCTCGACCAGCACCTCGCCGGCCTTCGGTCCCTCGATCGTGATCGTCTCGATGGTCAGGGGGGCGCCCGCCTTCCAGGCCACTGCCGCGCGTGTCTGCATGGTTCGGTCTCGGTCTCGGGTTGGCCGCGCGACACCGTCGCCGCGCGCTCGGCGCCATGTCTAGCGTGCTTCCCGACCGCCCGACAGGCCCTTTCCCGCCCTTGTCGACCGAGCCCCCCGCGACGCGTCGCCGCCGCGAATTCCACGCTCGTTACCCCGCTCGTTTCCACAGCGCCGTCCTATCCATGAGCATCGGCCGAACCGGCCATGGTTCATTTCAAGGAGAATTTCGATGACCGACATTTCCGCTGACCACCTCGCCCGGACGGGCGCGTCCCCGTCCCTCCGCAAGCCCTTCGGCACGCTCCTGCGCGCGGCCGGATCCGCCTTCTACGCGGCGCTTCGGGCCCACCGCGTCCGGCGCGCCGAGCAGATGCTCGCCGAGATGTCGCCGCACATGCTGAAGGACATCGGCATCGGCCGCTCGGAGATCCGCCACAAGCGCCTCAGCACGATCATGAAGGACGAGGCTCTGGCGCTGCGCGCGGCCGACGTCGCGGCCTAATTGCAGGGACCTACCTCGGGCGCGCGGGCGTCGGCGCGACGGCGATCCTGCCGCGCCGGGAGGGCACGGCTCATCTCAGCGCACCAGCACCTTGGCGGCCACCTTGGTCTTCTCCACCGCGCCGCCGACCTGATGCACCGCCGCCGTGATGCCGCCGAGCGCGCTCGACACGAAGGAGACGCCGCTGGCGGCCGACTGCATGTTCGAGGACATCTCGCGCGTCACCGTGCTCTGCTCCTCGACCGCGGCGGCCGAGGCGGTGACGTTGCCGCGCACCGTCTCGATGGTGGTGCGGATCTCGCCGAGCGCGCCCACCACGTCGCGCGAGATGGCCTGGATGCCGTCGATCTCGCGCGCGATCTGCTCGGTCGCCTTGGCCGCCTGGTTGGCGAGGTTCTTCACCTCGTTGGCGACCACGGCGAAGCCGCGCCCCGCCTCGCCGGCGCGCGCCGACTCGATCGTCGCGTTGAGCGCGAGGAGGTTGATCTGCCCGGCGATCGACTGGATCAGCCCGACGATGCCGCCCATCGCCACCGCGGCCTGGGTCAGTCGCTCGGTCGACCCGCCGGCGCGGCCGACCTGGTCGAAGGCCGTGTCGGTCGCGCCGCGCGAGCGCGCCATGCTCTCGGAGATCTCGGCGACCGACGCCGCCAGCTCTTCCGCGGCCGACGCCATGGTCTGCACGTTGCTCGACGTCTCGCCGACCGCGGTCGCCGCCTCGTGCGAGCGCAGGCTCGACGCCTCCAGCGCCTTGTCGATCTCGCCGAAATTGGTGTCGATGATGGTCTTCAGCGACTGCAGCAGTTCCACCTGCTTGGTCACGTCGGTGGCGAACTTCACCACCTTGTACGGCCGGCCGTTGAGGTCGAGGATCGGGTTGTAGGAGGCCTCGATCCAGACCTCGCGGCCGTTCTTGCCGAGCCGCTTGTACTGCCCGGACTGGAACTCGCCGCGCCGCAGTTTGCGCCAGAACTCCGCATAGTCCGCGCTCTCCGCATAGGCGCGGTCCACGAACATGCGGTGATGGCGGCCCTTGATCTCGTCGAGGCGGTAGCCGAGCGCGTTCAGGAACGCCTCGTTGGCCTCGAGGATGTTGCCGTCGAGATCGAAGGCGATGGTCGCCTGCGACTTGTTGATGGCGTTCACCTGCCCGAGCAGGTCGGCATAAATCGCCTTGCGCTCCGACACGTCGGCGGCGAACTTGACGACGGTGGTGGGCTTGCCGGTGCGGTCGAGGATCGGATTGTAGCTCGCCTCGATCCAGACCTCGCGGCCACCCTTGCCGATCCGCTTGTATTCGCCCGCCTGGAACTGGCCGTCGCGCAGGTTCTGCCAGAAGCGCTGGTATTCGGCGCTGTCCCGCTCCGCCGGCGCGACGAACATGCTGTGGTGCTTGCCCTTGATCTCCGAGAGCGTGTAGCCGAGCGCGCGCAGGAAGTTCTCGTTCGCGGTGACGACCATGCCGTTCATGTCGAATTCGATGACGGCCTGGGAGCGGTCGAGCGCCTTCAGTTTGGCCTCGTGATTCGCCGATCCGCCGCCCAGCTTCAATCCGAACATCCGCTCCACTCCCGTATGCGCCGGCGATACACTCGCCCTGCACAAAGAGTGTGCATTTTATGGTTAATGATTTGTATACACCCTCGTAAATATTACCATGTACCGCGATTTGACGGCTTCTCGACAGGTTGTGAGCTTCCTTGCACGTCAATTTTGCAAAAGTTGTCTCTGGTGAAAAAAGACGAGGTTTGCCATCCAGATCATGACCACGCCGATGCCGAAACGAACTGGTTTCGGCATGGCTTGCGCCGTTTTACTGTTTGGTCTAACGGCAAGACTTCGTGCCGCGCAGGGTGCGCAAGGGGTCGCGCCGCCCGGCGGCGTCACGGGTCCGACCGTCGAGGCGAAGGGCGTGCGCCGGCGCCTCAGCCGGCGAGCTGCGGGCGGAAGTCGGCCGGGTCGATGCCGGCGACCACGACCGGCTTCTTCATCGCGTCGCGGCGGAAGGGTTCGCCGAGCTCCTGGTTGAGGATGACCTCGATGAAGGTCGTCACGCCGCGCTGCTGCGCCGCGCAGGACTCGGCGAGCGCGGCGGTCAGTTCAGCCTGCGTACGCGCCACCACGCCCTTCAGGCCGCAGCCCTCGGCGACGCGCGCGTAGCTCAGATGCGGGTCGAGCTCGGTGCCGACGAAGTTGTTGTCGTACCAGAGGATCGAGTTCCGCTTCTCGGCCCCCCACTGGTAGTTGCGGAAAATCACCATGGTGATGCCCGGCCAGCTGTCACGCCCGATCGCGCTCATCTCGCTCATGGAGATGCCGAACGCGCCGTCGCCCGCGAAACCGACGCAGGGCCGGTCCGGATTGCCGATCTTGGCCCCGACGATGGACGGGAAGCCGTAGCCGCAGGGGCCGAACAGGCCGGGCGCCAGATAGCTGCGGCCGCGCTCGAAGGTCGGATAGGCATTGCCGATCGCGCAGTTGTTGCCGATGTCGCTCGAGATGATCGCGTCGCGCGGCAGCCCCGCCTGGATCGCCCGCCAGGCCTGGCGCGGCGACAAGCGGTCGGCGTCGCGCAGGCGTGCGTCGTGGTTCCAGGTGGTGCCGGGATCGTCGTCCTCGTGATCCATCGACGAGAGCGCCTGCAGCCAGGCGGACTTCGTCTGGTGGATGAGCGCCTTGCGCGCCTCGCGCCCGGCGTCGCCGGCGGTCGGCGACAGCGCGGCGAGGATCTGCCGGGCGACCTTCTTGGCGTCGCCGCAGATGCCGACCGCGATCGGCTTGGTCAGGCCGATCCGGTCCGGGTTGATGTCGACCTGGATGATCTTCGCCGTCTTCGGCCAGTAGTCGATGCCGTAGCCGGGGAGCGTGGAGAACGGGTTCAGCCGCGTGCCGAGCGCCAGCACCACGTCGGCGCGGGCGATCAGCTCCATGGCGGCCTTGGAGCCGTTGTAGCCGAGCGGTCCGACGGCGAGGCGATGGCTGCCCGGAAAGCTGTCGTTGTGCTGGTAGTTGTTGCAGACGGGCGCGTCGAGCCGCTCGGCGAGCGCGACGCAATCCGGGATGGCGTTGCCGAGCACCACGCCGGCGCCCGAGAGGATCACCGGGAAGGTCGCGCCCGACAGGAGTTCGGCCGCCGCTGCGATCGCCTCGGCGCCGCCGGCCGGCCGCTCGAAGTCGATCACCGGCGGCAGCGTGATGTCGATCACTTGCGTCCAGTAGTCGCGCGGCACGTTGATCTGCGCCGGCGCGGAGAGCCGCTTCGCCTTCGAGATGACGCGGTTCAGGACCTCGGCGATGCGGGCGGGATCGCGCACCTCTTCCTGGTAGCAGACCATGTCGCGGAAGAGCGCCATCTGCTCCACCTCCTGGAACCCGCCCTGCCCGATCGTGCGGTTCGCCGCCTGCGGCGTCACCAGCAGCAGCGGCGTGTGGTTCCAGTAGGCGGTCTTCACCGCGGTGACGAAATTGGTGATGCCGGGGCCGTTCTGGGCGATCGCCATGGCGATCTTGCCCGTCGTCCGTGTGTATCCATCACACATGTAGCCGCCGTTGCACTCATGCGCGACGTCCCAGAAGGTGATCCCGGCTTTGGGGAAAAGGTCCGAGATGGGCATGAAGGCCGAGCCGATGATGCCGAACGCATGCTCGATTCCGTGGCGCTGCAGCACCTTCACGAAGGCCTCTTCCGTCGTCATGCGCATCGCCACGTCTCCCCTCGTCCATGTCGCCGCGCCTTTTTCGGTGAGCGCTGGCAAAGCTGCGGATCCTGTTGCCTGTTTTCTAGTCAGACCGCCGGGCGGTCCGCTCGACCGTCTGCACGGCCGCGCCGCACGTTGGCATGCCGCGCGAGCGCCGTCGAGGCGGAGCGCGCGTCGCCGGGCGGCCCTGGCCGCGCCCGCCCGGTGCCCTTCCGGGACGCAAGACAGGCCTCGGGGCACAGCTTTCCGCGACCCAAAGCGCGCTTAGGCGAAACTTTTTCGAAACTGAGGCGAAGCTCGGCACCAACGGCCCTGTTCGGCGTCGGAGGGATGTGCATGATGCCGTCGCGGCGACTGGCCCGTGGCGTGCATAGGCGCACCCGCGTTGGGCCATGGCCCAAATGATGGGAGTTCGGCATGACGAAGAGTTCTTCGGGGAATGAGACCACCGCCACCTTGCTCGCGGCCCGGCGCTTCACGCGCCGCACGGTCCTGAAGGGCGCCGCCGGCGCGGGCGCCGTGGCGAGCATCGGGCCGTGGTACGTGAAGGACGCTCTGTCGTCCTCCGGCACGCTCAATCTGATCCACTGGGACGACGAACTGCCCGATCCGGTGATCCCGGACTTCGAGAAGAAGACGGGCATCAAGATCAACTCCACCCCGTTCTCGCAGAACGAGGAGCAGATCAACAAGCTGCAGGCGACCGGCGGCGAGGGCTTCGACCTCTGCCAGCCGACCCACGACCGCTCGCCGCAGTTCAAGGACCTGGCGATCCTGCAGCCGCTCGATCCCAACAAGATGGACCTCGACAACATCCTGCCGTCGATGCTCGCCACCTCGGCGAAGAACTGGACCTGGGACGGCAAGCTCTACCACACGCCGCATATCTGGGGCTCGGAGGCGATCTCCTGGCGCACCGACCTGACCAAGCTCGACTACAAGACGCTGAGCTACGGCAGCCTCTGGGAAGACCAGTACAAGGGCAAGGTGCAGGGCCGGCCGCATTCGCTGCTGCTCGGCATCGGCCTGTGGATGGACGCCACCGGCAAGCTGCCCTCGAACCGCATGGTCGACGCCTACAAGGACGAGGCGACCATGAAGAAGATCTACGACCAGCTGCTCAAGTTCGCGATCGAGAAGAAGCCGTGGATCAAGCAGTTCTGGGATTCGGCCGACAACACCAAGTCGGGCCTCCTGGAGAACGGCGTGGTGATCGGCCAGACCTGGGACGGTCCGGCGCTGAGCCTCAAGAAGCAGGGCAAGCCGGTCAGCTACATGGCGCCGCAGGAAGGCGCGATCGCCTGGCTCGACGGCTGGTCCATGCCGATCGGCGCCAAGAACAAGGAGCAGGCCTACGAGTGGCTGCGCTACGTCCACGACAAGGAAGTCTCCGCCAAGGCCGCCGACGGCTCGGGCTACAACCCGATCTGCAAGGGTTCCGACGCGTTCCTCTCGGCCGAGGCCAAGAAGAACTTCCTCGAGGCCTATCCGGGTGACGCGCTCGAGAAGCTGTGGAGCCGCGTGCCGGAGCCGACCTGGTTCGCCGAACTGCGCACCCAGTACGCCGAGAAGTTCAAGGCCGCCTGAGCCGCGCCTTCTGAAGTCGGCCGGTCGCCCGCGGGCGGCCGGCCCCCTCCTTCGCGTGGCTATCGTTTCACTCCCGAGTTCGCACCCCCATGACAGCAGCCGTCGTGCTCGACCGCGTCAGCGTCCGCTTCGGCGATTTCACGGCCGTGGACGGGGCCTCGCTCGACATCGCGCCGGGCGAGTTCTTCTCCTTCCTCGGCCCGTCCGGCTGCGGCAAGACCACGCTCCTGCGCACCATCTCCGGCTTCATCGACCCGTCCGAGGGCCGCGTCCTGATCGGCGGGGCGGACGTGATCGGCAAGGGCCCGAACGAGCGGCCGACCGCGCTCATCTTCCAGAACCTCGCGCTCTTCCCGATGATGTCGGTCGCCGAGAACATCGGCTACGGCCTGCGCGTGCGCGGCGTCGGCCGGGCGGAGCGGAAGAAGACCGTCGACCGCCTGCTCGACCTCATCGCGCTCAAGGGCCAGGGCGACAAGCGCATCGACGAACTCTCCGGCGGCCAGAAGCAGCGCGTCGCGATCGCCCGCGCCCTCGCCGTCGAGCCGCAGGTGCTGCTCCTCGACGAGCCGCTCTCCGCGCTCGACCTGAAGCTCCGCCAGCACATGCGCAACGAACTGCGCGCCATCCAGCGCCGCGTCGGCATCACCTTCATCTACATCACCCACGACCAGGGCGAGGCGCTCGCCATGTCCGACCGCGTCGCGGTGATGAACCGCGGCGTGATCGAGCAGATCTCGGACGCGCGCACGCTCTACCACCACCCGCGCACGGCCTTCGTCGCCGCCTTCGTGGGCGAGAACAATGCGCTTCCCGGCAAGGTCGCGTCGGTCGACGGGGACCTGGCGCAGGTCGCGACCACGCTCGGCACGCTCGCGGGGCGCAATGCGCGCAAGCTGATGGCCGGCTCCGACGCCGTCCTGTTCGTGCGCCCTGAGGCCTTCCGCATCGCGCCGGCGTCCGCCGAGGGCATCCCCGCCCGCGCGATCGGCGCCTCCTTCGAGGGGACGGTGACGCAGGTGACGGCGGAAGTGGCGACCGGCCAGGTGCTGACCGTCACGGTCGCCGGCGAGGCGGCGCGCAGCGTGCCGGAGCCCGGCGCGGAGATCCGCCTCGTCTATGCGGCCGAGGACGCGATCGTGCTGCCGCCGCAGGGGCTCGGCGATGCATAGTTCGGTCGGGCAGTATGTGATCTACGCGATCCCGGTGCTGGTCGTGCTCGGCTTCGCCGTCATCGCCCGCTTCGACCGCCGGCCCGTCGTCAACCGCGCCCGCGACGGCTTCTTCGAGCGCAACGGCTGGCCGGTCGCGATCTATCTTCTCGTCGCGGTGACGCTCTGGTCGGTCTTCATGATCGTCCTGCCGCTCCTCTCCATGATCGACCTCTCGTTCCGCCCCAAGCTGCCGCCGCCGCAATGGGGCAGCCCGCGCGACATCTACACGCTGGAGAACTACCGCTACTTCCTGTTCGGCTCGACGACCTCCACGGACAGCTGGAACGTCACGCATCTGAAGGCCTTCGGCCTGACCATCTTCGTGTCGATCGTCATCACCGTCCTCGACTTCGTGATCTGCTATCCGATCGCCTATGTGATGGCCAAGGTCGCGAGCCCGAAGGGCGTCCGGCTGATGCTGCTCCTGCTCATCATCCCCTACTGGGTGAACGAGATCCTGCGCGCTTTCGCGTTCCGTATCCTGTTCTCGAGCGGCGGCCTCATCAACTTGGCGCTCCTCAAGCTCGGCGTGATCGACCAGCCGGTCGACTTCATCGCCGCCGACGTGGCGCTCTATGCCGGCCTCGCCTACGCCTACCTGCTGATGATGATGTTCGCGCTCTACAACGCGATCGAGACGCTCGACCGCAACCTGATCGACGCGGCGCGCGACCTCGGGGCGCCCTGGTGGCACATCCACGCCTTCATCGTGATCCCGCATGCGAAGCCCGGCATCGCGTCGGGCGCGACGCTCGTCTTCATGCTGACCGCCGGCTCGCTCGCCGCGCCGCTCATCCTCGGCGGGCCGCGCACGCTGTGGTTCACGCCGATCGTCTATGACCGCTTCTACCAGGCGTTCAACTGGCAGCAGGGCGCGGCCTATGCCCTCATCCTGCTGGTCGCCTGCGTCGCCTTCGTGCTCGGCGTCCTGAAGCTGTTCAACCTCCGGCTCGGGGAGATCGCGCGATGAAGTCCGCGACGATCCTGCGCGCCCTGATCGGCTTCTATGTGCTGCTGTTCTTCGCCTATCTGTTCGCCCCGCTCGTGATCATGAGCATCACGGCCTTCAACACCCCGGCGTTCCCGCAGGCCTTTCCGTTCGAGAGCTTCACCCTCGACTGGTTCTCCAAGCTCGCCAACGACAAGGACCTGATGTACGGGCTCGGCAAGAGCCTGTGGATCGGCTTCCTGGTCGTGTCCGTCTCGGTGCCGGTCGGGCTCGCCGGCGCCATGATGATGTCGCAGGTGTACGACCGGGCGCGCTCGTTCTACTATCTCGTCGTGGTCTCGCCGGTGCTGACGCCGGGCGTCATCATCGGCATCTCCACCGTCGTGTTCTGGCGCCAGGCGACGCAGGCGACGGGCCTCCGCTTCATCTATGACGGCACCGTGCTGACCGTGCTCGCCCAGTCGAGCTTCATCTCGGCCTATACGATGCTGATCTTCCTCGCCCGCCTCGCCCGCTTCGACCGCACGCTGGAAGAGGCCGCGCTCGACCTCGGCGCCTCGCGCCTGCAGGTGTTCCGCGACATCTTCATCCCCTTCATGATGCCGGCGATCGGGTCGGCCGCGGTGATCGCCTTCCTGTCGAGCTTCGAGAACTACAACACCACCACCTTCGCCATCCTCGCCGACAAGACGCTGACGACGGTCCTCGCCGGCCGCGTACGCCAGGGCACGACCCCGGCCTTGAGCGCGCTCGCGGTCAGCATCATCGCCGTGACGATCGTCGGCGCGGTGCTGTACGAATGGGCGAAGCGCCGCGAGGCGAGCCGTGCCAGGATGCGCGCGCGCACCGCCGACCGCGCCGAGCAGGCCGACCTCAGCGGCATGCCCGCTCCCGCCCCCGCCTGACGCCCGGCCGCATCCCTTCGCCGAACCGCTCAAGGCGCCGACTGAACGACCAACCAGCACGAGACCGCTCCATGCTCGCCAACTCGCACGACCTGATCGACCGCGCCTCGCTGGTGCACCAGCAGACCGACCTGAAGACCTACAAGGAACAGGGCGGCACGCTGATGAAGCGCGGCGAAGGCGTCTATGTCATCGACGAGGCGGGCAACCGCTATCTGGAAGCGATGGCGGGCCTCTGGTGCGCGTCGCTCGGCTTCTCGGAGAAGCGCCTCGCCGAGGCCGCCTACAAGCAGATGCTGGAGCTGCCCTACTACCACACGTTCTTCCACAAGGGGAACGTGCCGAGCGTCGACCTCGCCGACCGCCTCCTCGCGATCGCGCCGAAGGGCCTCTCCAAAGTGCTCTTCCAGTGCTCCGGCTCGGAGGCGAACGACGCCGCGATCAAGCTCGTCTGGTACTACCACAACGCCATCGGCAAGCCGCTCAAGAAGAAGATCATCGGGCGGGTGCGCGGCTATCACGGCAACACGGTCGCGTCCGTGAGCCTCTCCGGCCAGCCGCACATGCAGGCCGATTTCGACGTGCCGCTGCCGATGTTCAAGCACGCCGACAACCCGCACTACTACCGCTTCCACCATGACGGCGAGACGGAGGAAGAGTTCTCGTCCCGCATGGCCGAGAACCTCGAGAAGCTGATCCTGGCGGAAGGCCCGGAGACGGTCGGCGCCTTCTTCGCCGAGCCGGTGCAGGGCGGCGGCGGCGCCATCACGCCGCCCGCCGGCTATTTCGACAAGATCCAGCCGATCCTGAAGAAATACGAGATCCTGTTCGTCGCCGACGAGGTGATCTGCGGCTTCGGCCGCACCGGCAACATGTGGGGCTCGGAGACCTACAAGCTCGAGCCGGACATGCTCTCCTGCGCCAAGGCGCTCTCCGCCGCCTACCAGCCGATCTCCGCGCTGATGATCTCGGAGAAGATCTACGACGCCATGGTCGACCAGTCCGGCAAGCTCGGCACCTTCGGCCACGGCTTCACCTATGGCGGCCATCCGGTCGCCTGCGCGGTCGCTCTCGAAACCCTGAAGATCTACGACGAGCGCGACATCGTCGGGCATGTGCGGAGCGTCTCGCCCTTCATGCAGGACGGGCTGAAGGCGCTCGAAGCCCATCCGCTCGTCGGCAATGCGCGCGGAATCGGCCTCATCGCCGGCGTCGAGATCATGGCCGACAAGGCGAAGCGGACGCCGTTCGACGCCTCAGCCAAGGCCGGGGTCGTGGTGATGGACGAATGCCAGAAGGCCGGCCTGATCGTCCGCGCCATCGGCGACCGCATCGCCTTCACCCCGCCCCTCGTCATCACGAAGAGCGAGATCGGCGAGATGCTGGAGAAGTTCGAGAAGGGCCTCGACGCCGCCCTGGAGCGCCTCAGGCCGGCCTGATCGCGCGATCGACCGGCGCGCGACGCGCCGGCCCCGTCCGAACCTCTTCCCTCAAAAAAACCCGGCAGCGCCGCGCGGCACCGCCGGGTTTTCAGCTTTGAGACTCGGTCGGGATCAGCCGAACCAGCCCTTGACCGTGCCCCAGACCGACTTCTTCGGCGGCTTCGCTTCCGCGCCCGCGGGTGCGCCGCCGGAGGCGGAGGCCGAGACGGTGCCGGGCTTGGCGATGTCGCCGGAGCTGAGCGGCGGCAGCGGCTGCATGTCCGGGAGCACGATCGAGGCTTCGGCGCGCTTCACCACTTCGGGCGTCATGGTGCCGGCGAAGGCGGACATCTTGGCGAGCGTCTCCGGGCCGGCCATGCCGTCCGCGTCGAGCCCGTTCTTCTCCTGGAACGCCTTCACGGCCGCCGCGGTGCCGGGGCCGAACTTGCCGTCGGCGGTGACGCCGAGCGCCGTCTGCAGCGACTTCACCGCCTCGCCATGGGTGCCGACCCGGAGCAGGATCAGCTCCGGCAGGCCGAGCTTCACGAAGGTGTCCGGGCCGGCGATGCCGTCCGCCGCGATGCCGTGCTTCGCCTGCGCCTCCTTCAGCGCCTTCTCGGTGCCCGGGCCGAAGCTGCCGTCGGCGGTGATGCCGAGTTTCTCCTGCAGGAGCTTCACCGGCTCGCCGCTGACACCGCGCTTCAAAATGGACATGCTGTCGCCTCCCTGATGGAATTTTCCCAGTCTCCATATCACAACATGAATGTAAGGTCGGCGACAAAGCTGTGCTCGCCCGCCGTCAAAGACCGATGCGGCCGAGCGCCCGTTCGGCCTGCGTCCGCCGCGGCGCGGGCGCGAACGGGAACATCTGCAGGAAATGCGCGCCCGAAAACGCCGGGTTGACCCGGCGGATGGCGGCGACGTGCTCCTCGGCCCGCGTCCGGTTGCCGTGGAGCTCGTTCAGGATCGCCGCGATGGCGAAGATCTGCACATGCGCGTTGGGCGAGCGCGCCGCCGTCTCCGCCCAGGCGACCGCCGCCTCCCCGTCGCCGCCCATCCAGTGCGCGAGGCCGCGGGTCGCCAGCATGGCGTAGTTCAAGGGATCGATCGGGCTCAGTTCGATCGCCTTCACGACGCGCCCGTCGCTCGCCTCGCTCTCGCCGAGGATCGCGCCCACCAGCGCGCTGTTGTAGATGGCGAAGGCATAGTTGGGGCTGAGCGAGACGCTGCGCTCCATCCAGGGGAGCGCCGTCTCCGGATCGCTCGCGAGCCAGGCGGCGCGGCCGACCGTGAGGTTGACGAAGGGATCGAGCGGGTCGAGTTCGAGCGCCTCCTGGGCGCGCCGGCGGGTGAGCGCGATCTCGGCCGGGCGGTCCGGCCCGAACCCCAGGAACGCGTTCTGGAAATGGGTGAAGGACAGGCCCGCATGGGCGCGCGCGAAGCGCGGATCGAGCCGCACCGCATGGTCGAACAGATGGGTGGCGCGGTCGTTGTCGCGCTTGTTGAATCGGAACATGTGCCAGAGGCCGCTGTGATAGGCCGCCCAGGCGTCGAGCCGCTCGGTCGGGAGCCGCGCCGCCCGGAGCGCCTCGGCGAGCTGGATGCGCGGCTCGAGCGCGCCGACGATCTTGCCGGCGAGCAGCGTGCGCATCTGCATCAGGTCGTCGGCCGGCACCACGAAGCGCTCCGCCCAGACCACGTTGTTGTCGGGCGCATGGCAGAGCTCGATCGCGACCGCGTAGCGGTCGGCCTCGGCGAGGATCGTGCCGGTCACGAAATAGGTCGCGCCCAGCGTGGCGGCGGCGCGGGCGAGGTCCACCTCCTGGCCGCGGAACTGGAACGACGAGCCGCGCGCGATCACGAACATGGAGTGCAGCCGCGACAGTTCCAGGATCACCTCCTGGGCGATGGCGTCGCCGATCAGCCCGACCTGCGGGTCGGCCGAGAGGGGATGCAGCGGCAGGACGGCGATGCGCGGCGGGCGCGAGGCGTCCGGTTCGGCCGGCGGCGCAAGGGTTTCGGCGATCGCCCGCGCCGGCGCGGCCGCCTCGCGCGAGGCCGCGACCGGCGCGGCGAACAGGAAGCCGCGGCCGCGCACCGTGCGGATCAGCGCCTGTTCGCGGCCGGTGTCGCCGAGCGCGCGCCGGAGCGACTTGACGCAGCTGTCGATGGTCGCCTCGGAGACGGCGCGGCCCCTCCACACCCGCTCGATGACGCGGTCGCGCCCGACCACCTCGCCGGCATGCTCGACCAGGAAGGCGAGCAGGTCGAACACGAGCGGTTCCAGATGCACGTCGCCGCCGGACGAGGTCCGGAGCGCGAAGGTGCCGGTGTCGAGTTCGAAGGCGTGGAAGCGGTAGAGCATGCGGCCTTGCGGTCTCCTCCGGGTCCCGTCGTGTCGGCCCGCGAGACGCCGGCGAACCGGCACGGTTCCCCCGGCAATCTCCAGCCGTTCCCCCCGCAATTCCCGGCCGCCACTCAAGCACAGGCGCCCGGTCTTGGCGATACCTCGCCCATCGGGCCGCGCCCTCGCGCCGGCCTTCGCTCCGAGGAGATGACGCATGACCATCGCCACCAAGGCCGATTTCACGCCGGACTACACCGCCATCAAGGCGAAGCAGAACGCCGCCTGGGCATCGGGCGACTACGGCCGCATCGGCGTCACGCTGCAGATCGTCGGCGAGATGCTCGCCGAGGCCATGGACCTGCCGGCAGATACGACCATCCTCGACGTGGCCGCCGGCAACGGCAATGCCACGCTCGCCTTCGCCCGCCGCTTCGGCAAGGTGACCTCCACCGACTATGTGGGGCACCTGCTCGACCAGGGCCGCGCCCGCGCGGAGGCGGAAGGCCAGGACGTGACCTTCGAGGTCGCGGACGCGGAGAACCTGCCCTATGCGGACGGGTCGTTCGACGCGGTGGTCTCGACATTCGGCGTCATGTTCGCACCGAACCAGACAAAGGCGGCGGCCGAGATGCTGCGCGTCTGCCGGCCGGGCGGGCGCATCGGCATGGCGAACTGGACGGAGGACGGCTTCATCGGCCAGGTGTTCCGCACGCTCGGCCGCCACCTGCCGCCGCCGGCCGGCGTGCAGTCGCCCGCGCTCTGGGGCCGGGAGGCCTGGCTCGCGGAAACGTTCGGGCCGGGCGCGCTGAGCGTGAGCGTCACGCCGCGCCTTTTCAACTTCCGCTACCGCTCGCCGGACCACTTCATGGCGGTGTTCCGCACCTATTACGGCCCCGTCCACAAGGCCTTCCTGGCCCTCGACGAGGCCGGCCAGGCCGCCCTCGCCGACGCCATGATCGAGACGATCGGCCGCTTCGACCAGGGCGCCGGCCGCGGCATGGTGGTGCCCTCGGCCTATACCGAGGTCGTCGTCGTCAAGGCCTGACCGGCGGCGGCGATGGGATCAGGTTCCCGGCGGCACGGCCCCGGGGACCCGACGCGGCGGCGTGTTTCGGCTGGCGTGCAATTGCGTCGACGGAACAGCATTACCGAGCTTTCACCGTTTTTGTTTGCCACGATACATCCATGCATCAGTATATTCGAGAAGAAAATCTTCAAGAAATGCCTCTAACGTTAGGGCACCTTCCTCAACGAGCAAAGCCCGCATGGCGGTCGGATCGTCCCTCGCAGCCTGCCTGACTCGCCTGACCGTCGACCGGTCGGCGGCGAGCGTGGCCATCATGGCCTTGACCATGCCGGTCGGCGTTCTGGCGGCCTTGGGATCGCTCAATGTCAGCCTGACCTACGCCGACGAGATACAGTTGCAGAGCGTCGCCGACGCCGCCGCGATCGGAGCCGCCAAGGAACTGACGCTCGGCCGACCGACCAAAGGCGAGATCGTCGCCATCGTGGAGAGCTATGTGCGCGCCAAGCTGCCGGCGAACGACACCCGGCGCGTCGTCGCGAAGCTGGTCGACCGCGACACCGGCGTGTCGGTGGAGATCACCCAGACCGTGAAGGGGACGATCTCGGTTCCGGGCCTGGCCAAGATATGGGACTCCCGCGCGATCTCGGTGGCGCATGTCACCTCCGGCCCGCCGATCTGCCTGATCGCCCTGGAACCCGTGGCGCCGAAGGCGATCGTGCTGGAGGAGAACGCGCGCATGGATGCCAGCAACTGCGCCGTCTATTCCAATTCGACCCACAAGAACGGCCTCATTTCCGTCGACGAGGCGGCGTTGACCGCCAGCATGATCTGCACCGCGGGCGGCAAGCTCGGCAACCGGGCAAACTTCAACCCCGACCCGATCACCGATTGCCCGGTGCTTCCCGACCCGCTCGCCGAGCGCCCGGCCCCCAGCGTCGACGGCTGCACCGAGGTCAACAAGATTGTGCGCAAGGGCGCCGTCACCTTGCGTCCCGGCGTCTATTGCGGCGGCCTGAAAGTGGCCGGATCGGCCGTGGCGACGCTGCTGCCGGGCAACTACATCATCAAGGACGGCCCGCTCTCCGTCACGGACAGTGGCACGCTCGAAGGGGTGAACACCTCCTTCTACCTGACCGGCAACGACGCCCAGCTCAACTTCACCAAGGGCTCGACGATCAACCTCACCGCGGCCAAGACCGGCCCCCTCGCCGGCTTCCTGTTCTTCGAGGACCGGCTCGCCCCGTTGCTGCGCGAGCACCGCATCGCCAGCGACAACGCCCAGACGCTGCTCGGCACGATCTATCTCCCGCGCGGCCGGCTTGTCGTCGACAGTTCGAAGCCGGTCGCCGCGAGGTCTGCCTTCACCATCATCGTCACCCAGCGCATGAAACTGTTCGCCGGTCCGAACCTCATTCTCAACACCAACTACGACGGGACCGACGTGCCGGTTGTGCCGGGCATCGGCAATCTCGGCGGGAGGGTGATGCTGACCAACTGACGGCGAGGCGGCGGTCGCCGCGACACCGCCGGCCTCAGGCGGCTTCGGCACCCCGGTTCGCCTGCCGCCGGGCTTCGATGTCGGCCGCCGGCATCGGCTTGGCGAAGTAGAAGCCCTGCATGTAGTGGACGCCGGCCTCGCTCAGGAGGTCGTGCTGCTCGGCGCGCTCGACACCCTCCGCGACGATCGTCATGCCGATCGCGCGGCTCATGGAGATGATCGCCGTCACGATCGCCGCGCTGTCGGTGGACCGGTCGAACTTGTCGACAAAGGTCCGGTCGATCTTGATCTCGTCGAAGCGGAACTGCTGCAGATAGGAGAGGTTCGAGAAGCCGGTGCCGAAGTCGTCGAGCGCGATGGCGATGCCCGCCTGGCGCAGCGCCTGGATCTCCCCGCGCAAGGTCTCGCTGTCGCCCGCGAAGGCGCTCTCGGTCAGCTCCACCATCAGCCGGTCGGCCGGAAAGCCTTCCGCCTGCAACGTCGCGAGCACGCGCCGGGCGAAGCCGGCGGACTGGAACACGATCGCGGAGGCGTTCACGTTGACCGTCAGTTCCGGCCAGGCGAGCGCGTCGCGGCAAGCTTGGCGCAGCAGGACCGCGTCGAGCTTGCCGATCAGGCCCGTCTTCTCGGCGAGCGGCACGAAGTCTCCAGGCAAAACAAAGCCCTGGCCGGGCTTCTTCCAGCGGACCAGCACCTCGACGCCCGCCATCACCGTGCCGGTCCGGTCGAAGATCGGTTGGTAGAACGGGATGAGTTCGCCGGCATCGATCGCCGCGGAGAGCGCGCGCGCCTCCTTGGAGGCGGCGAGCGAGCGGACGCTGGTGAGGAGCGCGATGACCGGGTCGAGCAGCTGGCGGCGGAACTGGCCGGCGACCGAGACGCCGATGCCGAGCGAGATCAGCGCCGCGATGAAGAGCGAGGCGAGCGCCGTGGTCAGCGGCGCGAACAAACCCTCGGTCTCGGCGAGCAGCACGAAGCGTCCGACCGGTTCGCCGCCGTCCCGGATGATCGCCGAGGCCTCGATGGTCCGGCTGCGCATGATCGCGAGGACGCCCTCGGTGACCAGCGTCTCGTCGAGGCGCGCATCGCTCGACAACTGCGGGACCACGCCGATCGAGGCGAGCACGCGCCCGCCGGTCTCCACCCGCGCATGCACCACGCTCTCGATCTTGCCGATGGCGCGGATGGCGCGCAGCACCTCCCCGGTATCGCCCTTGCGCGCGCCGGGCGCCGCCACGGAGGCGAAGATCTGCGCCGTGGCGACGAGCCCCTGCTGCTTCTGCTCCACGTAGCGGGACAGAGACTGCATGCCGGCGAAGCTGCCGAGCGCCACGAGCGACACGGCCAGCGACACGCTGGTCAGGACCGTGATGGTCCGGCCGATCGAATGGCTCGTTGGTGACGCGTCCACGGGACCCTCTTTGTCCGGGATCCTAAGGATTGCGCCATTAAGATGAAGCTAATCGTGCAACATGCATCCGACGAGCGAAGGAGCCCTTGTCCGCTTCGTTTGACCTGCCGACTTGCTGCCACATCCTTCACGACAGCGCCTATGAATTAAGATGGCCTTAGGTACGACGCACTAACATTTTAGTTCGTCTTGCCGACCTCAAAGGTTTCGGCTTCGGACCGTGCCGGCGACCGCACATGCGGTCGCGACGAGAACAGCGCAGCCGCGATTGTCACGTCGTCGAGCGTCCACTAGAATGGACAAATGGACGCCATTATGGACGATACGACCACCCGCATCGCGCAGCGGCTCCGCCTCGAACGGGAGGCGCGCAGCTGGTCGCTCGCCGATCTCGCCGCCCGCTCGGGCGTCGCCAAGGCGACGATCAGCAAGATCGAGCGCGCCGAGACGAGCCCGACGGCCGGCGTGCTGGTCCGCCTCGCCGGCGCCTTCGACCTGACGCTCGCCGGCTTTCTCGTCCGCGCCGAGGGGGCCGCCGACCGGCTTTCCCGCGCGGCCGACCAGCCGGTCTGGCGCGACCCGGCGACCGGCTATGTGCGGCGGCAGGTGTTCGCGCTCCCCGACCATCCGGTCGAACTCGTCGAGGTGACGCTGCCGGCCGGCCGCTCGGTCGACCTTCCGGCGTCGTCCTACGCACGCATCCGCCAGATCGTCTGGGTCCGCGCCGGCGCCCTCGTCATCCGCGAAGGCGGCGCCCGCCATGGGCTCGACGCCGGCGACTGCCTCGGTTTCGGACCACCCGCCGACGTGACCTTCGCCAACGAGACCGAGGAGCCCTGCCGCTATGTCGTCGCCCTTGCCCGGGACTGACCCCGCGCCCCCGTTCCGCATCGAGGCGCTGCGGCCCGGCGCGGACGTCCTCGCCGCGCTCGCCGCCTTGCTGGTCGAGGTCGTCGCCCATGGCGGCTCGGTCAGCTTCATGCATCCGCTCGCCGAGGCCGACGCGCGCGCCTTCTGGACGGGGTCGCTCGCGGCGGCGGAACGCGGCGAACGGATCGTGCTCGGCGCCTTCCTGGACGGCGTCCTCGCCGGCACGGTGACGCTCGTGCTCGACTGCCCGCCCAACCAGCCGCATCGCGGCGAGATCGCCAAGATGATGACCGCCGTCGCCCGGCGCGGCCGCGGCGTCGCCTCGGCGCTGCTCGTCGAAGCCGAGCGGCGCGCGGCCGAGCACGGCCGCACCTTGCTCGTCCTCGACACGGCGACCGAGGGCGGCGCCTCGCGGCTCTACGAGCGGCACGGCTACCGGCTGACGGGCGAGATCCCGGACTTCGCGCTGAAGCCCCATGGCGGGCTGACCGGCACGCGCATCTACTGGAAGCGGATCGGCGCGGCGCGACCCGACGGATGACCGCGCCGGTCGACCCCGCCGACAGGCGCCACGATGACATCGGCCTCACCGCGTCGTGACTTCTGGCCTGAACCGGCGCGGTGATATCGCTGGCCGGACGACGACAAGGGGCAGCGCCGCGACGGCGCCAGGGGAGACGACGATCATGGAGACGAACCGACGCATGCTGGCGTTCGACCGCCGCAGCTTCCTCGCCGCCGCGGCCGGGTTCATCGCCGCCGGCGTCCTGCCGGAAAAGGTGCTGGCACTCGCGCAGCCCTTCACGCTGAAGCTCGGCGCCGCCGAGGCGACGGTGGTGAGCGACGGCCTGCTCGTGTTCCCGGCCGAGATCGTGGCCCCCGAGGCGCCGCCCGCGGAAATCCGCCGCCTGCTCGGCCTCGCATCGGACGCCAAGAACGCCGAGATGGCGGCGAATGTCCTGCTGCTCCGTTCCGGCGGCGAAGTGATCCTGTTCGACACCGGATCGGGACCGGATTTCCAGCCGAGCGCCGGCAAGCTCGTCGAGACTCTGCGGCTCGTCGGCGTCGCGCCCGAGGTGGTGACCCGCATCGTCTTCACCCACGCGCACCCGGACCATCTCTGGGGCACGATCACGGCCGCCGGGCAGCCGGTCTTCCCGAAGGCCGTCTACCATGTGGGCGAGACCGAGTGGGGCTTCTGGACGGATCCCGGGCTGCTCGCCAAGCTCCCCGCCGACTTCGCCCCCTTCGTGACGGGCGCGCAGCGGCAGCTCGCGGCGATCAAGGACCGCGTCACCCTGTTCAAGCCGGGCGCGGACATCGTGTCCGGAGTCAGGGCGATCGACCTCGTCGGCCACACGCCGGGCCATGCCGGCTTCGAGATTTCCGGCGGCGACGGCCTCATCGTGTCCGCCGACGTGCTGCCGAGCGAGCGCACCCACTTCGCCAATCCCGGCTGGAGCTTCGGCTTCGACGCGATCCCCGACGCGGCGGTCGCCACCCGCAAGGCGTTGCTCGACCGCGCCGCCACGGATCGGACGCCCGTCCTCGGCTATCACTGGACCTATCCCGGCATCGGCCGCGCCGCGAAGGCCGGCGCCGGCTATAAGTTCGAAGCGCTCTGACGCGGCCGCCGCGCCCGCCGGCCGGCCTCAGCCGGCGGGCCCGAGCTTTCGCATGTTCTCCCGGATCTGTTCCGGCGTGAGCCGCTGCTTGTGGGTGGCGAGCGACCAGCTGTGCCCGAACGGGTCCTTTAGCGCGCCGTAGCGGTCGCCCCAGAACTGGTCGGCGACCGGCATGGCCACAGTGGCGCCGGCCTCGACGGCTCGGGCGAAGGCGGCGTCCACGTCGGGGACGAAGATGTGGATGGTCACCGGCGAGCCGTTCAGCGAGGTCGGCGCGAGCGCGCCATAGTCCTTGTACTCGTCCATCAGCATCACCGTGGCGCCGAACACCCGGATGGTGGCGTTCATGACGCGCCCGTCGTTGTCCGCCAGGGAATGGACCACCTCGGCGCCGAACGCCCGGCCGTACCACTCGATCGCCGCCGTGGCGCCGTCGCAGACGAGATAGGGTGTGAGGACGTTCATCCCCTCGGGCACGAATGCGGTCATGCGTCTCTCCCTTGTGCCAAGCCGGCCTTGTCCGGCTGTCGGCGCCGAGACGGTTCTCTCCGCGCGCCGTGCCCTAGGACGCGCGTCCCGTCGTGGCGCCGACATGGCTTCGTGCTGAACAAGTGGTTAAAATGTTGGTACGCCTCGACAAGACATTTCAGATGATGCGCGACCAAGGTATCGCCGACCTAGCGAGCCTCCGATCGACGAGCCGCACACAGGCTCGAATAATCAAAATCCAAAATTCCACAAACCGCCAGAAAAATCGAAGTATTTTGCATGTATAAGAGACATCGAGCATATGTAAATTCATGCCTGACCGGCTGGAATAGGGAACGTTTAGGAGAATATGCTTTTAAGACATATTCGAATATTAATTTTTATAAAAATCACGGCCTCATGTTAAGCCTTTTTTCGAACTAACATGCCAGACTTTTGGCATTGGGATTACAGAATATCCCAAGAAACGGAGGCACTGAAATGTCCAAGCTCCTCGCCATCTGGAACGACGAGTCCGGCGCTACGGCCATCGAATACGGCCTGATCGCCTCGCTGATCGCCATCGCGGTGATCGCGGGCGCGTCCGCGCTCGGCAGCACGCTCAGCGACTCCTTCAACTTCATCGGCGGCAAGATCAAGACGTCCTGAGCCGGCGACACGCCCGGCTCCGAGGAGGCCCGCGCATCGGAGCATCGTCCGGCGCGGGCCATCCGCTGTTCAAACGGCGCGCCGACTCGCCCTTGCGCGGTTCCCGGGGCGCGCCTGATGCGCGAGGCCATACCCTCGCGGCGAAACTGGTTCTAGAAAGGCGTGGCGCCCAAGCCGGCGTCGCACCCGCTCGAGGAACCGCCATGTCCCGCCCCACCGCCGCGCGCAAGGTCGTCATCACCTGCGCCGTCACCGGTTCGATCCATACGCCGTCCATGTCGCCGCATCTGCCCGTCACCGCCGACGAGATCGCGGAGGCAGCGATCGGTGCGGCCGAGGCCGGTGCCGCGATCGTGCATCTGCATGCGCGCGACCCGAAGGACGGGCGGCCGGACCAGAGCCCGGACGCTTTCCAGCCCTTCCTCGCCCGCATCAAGCAGCAGAGCGACGTGGTGGTGAATCTCACCACCGGCGGCGCCGCCACCATGACCATCGAGGACCGTGTACGCCCGGCCGCGACCTTCAAGCCGGAGGTCGCCTCGCTCAACATGGGCTCGATGAATTTCGGGCTCTACCCCATGCTGGCGCGCTTCAAGGACTTCGCCTATGACTGGGAGCGGCCCTATCTGGAAGGATCGCGCGAGCGCATCTTCAAGAACACCTTCGCCGATATCGAATATATTCTTTCCACCTGCGCGGCGAACGGCACCCGGTTCGAGATCGAGTGCTACGACATCGGCCATCTCTACACGCTCGCGCATTTCGTCGACCGCGGCCTGGTCAAGCCGCCGCTGTTCGTGCAGAGCGTGTTCGGCATCCTCGGCGGCATCGGCGCCCATCCGGAGGATGTCGCCCATATGCGGCGGACCGCCGACCGGCTGTTCGGCGACGCCTATCAATGGTCCGTGCTCGGCGCCGGCCGCAATCAACTTCCCATCGCCGCCCTCGCCGTCGCCATGGGCGGCAATGTGCGGGTCGGGCTGGAGGATTCGCTCTGGGCCGGCCCCGGTCGCCTCGCCGCCTCTAATGCCGAGCAGGTCACTGCGGTCCGCCGCCTCATCGAGGGCCTCGGCCTCGCCGTCGCCACGCCCGCCGATGCGCGCGCGATCCTCGGCCTGAAGGGCGGCGACCGGGTCGACTTCTGACCGTCGCCGCCGGCGCCCCTCCCCGCGCGGCGACTGCTTAGGCTCAGTGCGGCTTCGGAGCCGCCTCGGCCGCCACCGCCGGCTCCGTGCCCTCGGCCGCCTCGGCCTTCGGCGGCGCGACCTCGGCGTGCTTGCGGCGCGGCGCGATCCTCAGCACGAGGCTCTGCAGCGTCTCGTAGAAGACCGGGGTCAGGAACAGGCCGAAGATGGTGACGCCGAGCATGCCGGCGAACACCGCCGTACCGAGCGCCTGGCGCATCTCGGCGCTCGGACCGGTCGCGATCACGAGCGGCACGACGCCGAGGATGAAGGCGAAGGCGGTCATCAGGATCGGGCGCAGGCGCAGCCGGCAAGCCTCGACCACCGCCTCGAGCGGCGTCAGCCCTTGCTTCGCCTCCGCCTCGCGGGCGAATTCCACGATCAGGATCGCGTTCTTGGCGGCGAGGCCGACCAGCACGACGAGGCCGATCTGGGTCAGGATGTTGTTGTCCATGCCGCGCGCCATGACGCCGATGAGCGCCGCCAGCACCGCGAGCGGGACGATCAGGATGATGGCGAGCGGCAGCACCCAGCTTTCATATTGCGCCGCCAGGACGAGGAAGACGAACAGCACCGAGAGGGCGAAGATGAAGATCGCCGTGTTGCCGGTCTGCCTCTCCTGGAAGGCGAGTTCGGTCCATTCGAAGCCGAGGCCTTGCGGCAGCACCTGGCGGGCGAGCCGCTCCATCGTGTCGAGCGCCGTGCCGGACGCGACCCCCGGCGCCGCGTTCCCCTGCAGCGGCACGGCCGGATACATGTTGTAGCGCTGCACAAGGTTCGGGCCCGACGTGTCGCGCACCTCCACGAGCGTGCCGAGCGGCACCAGCGCGCCGACCGAGGAGCGCACGCGCAGGCGATTCAGGTCCTCCTGGTCGACGCGGAAGCGCTGGTCGGCCTGGGCGCGGACCTGGTAGACGCGGCCGAACACGTTGAAGTCGTTCACATAGGCCGAGCCGAGATTGACCGACAGGGTTTCGAAGATGTTGGCGATCGGCACGTTCAGCATGCGCGCCTTCTCGCGGTCGATCTCCAGATAGACTTGCGGCGAATTGGCCGTGAAGGTCGTGAACACGCCGACCAGCTCGGGCGTCGTCTGCGCGCGGCCCATGATCTCGTAGGCCGCGCCGAGCGCGCGGCGGATGTCGTCGCCGCCGCGATCCTGCACCATCATCTTGAAGCCGCCCTGGTTGCCGATGCCCGGCACCGGCGGCGGCGGCACCGCGATGATGAAGGCCTCCTGGATCGGCTGCATGCGCTGGAACACGTCGGCGATGATCTTGTGCGCGGCGAGCCCCTTCGGCAGGCGCACGTCGAACGGCTCGAACGCCACGAAGATGACCGCGGCGTTGGAGGCGTTGGTGAAGGTCGCGCCCGAGAAGCCGGCGAAGGCGACGGCGTTCTTGATGCCCGGTGTCTTCAGCACGATGTCGGTCGCCCGCTTCACCACGTCGTCGGTGCGCGACAGCGACGCCCCGTCCGGCAGCTGGATGACCACGATCGCGTAGCCCTGGTCGAGCGTCGGCACGAAGCCCCTGGGCACCCGGTCGATCAGATAGACGGTCGCCGCGATCATCACCGCGTAGATCGGCCACATCAGGAGCCGCCGCTGCACGATCGCGCGGACGCTCCCCGCATAGCCGTGCGACAGCCGGTCGAAGCCGCGGTTGAACCGTCCGGCGAGCGCGGCGCCGAGCCGGCCGAGGGCGGTGCGCGGCGGCTCGTGGCTGTGCGGCTTCAGGAGGATGGCGGCGAGCGCCGGCGAGAGCGTCAGCGAGTTGAAGGCGGAGATCAGCGTCGAGACCGCGATCGTCACGGCGAACTGGCGGTAGAACTGGCCGCTGATGCCGGGAATGAAGGCGGTCGGGATGAACACCGCCGCGAGCACCAGCGCGATCGCCAGCACGGCGCTGCCGACCTCGTCCATGGTCTCGTGGGCGGCGTCGCGCGGGCTCATGCCGAGCGAAATGTTTCGCTCCACGTTCTCCACCACGACGATGGCGTCGTCGACCACGATGCCGATCGCCAGCACCATGCCGAAGAGCGTCAGCGTGTTGATCGAGAAGCCGAACGCGGCGAGCACCGCGCAGGTGCCGATGAGCGAGACCGGGATCGCCACCACCGGGATGATCGCCGTGCGCCAGCTCTGCAGGAACACCACGATGACCAGGATGACGAGGATGATCGCCTCGAACAGCGTGTGGTAGACCGCCTCCACCGACGAGGCGATGAACTCGGTCGGGTTGTAGACGACCGTGTAGTCGATCCCCGGCGGGAAGTTCTGCTTCAGCCGCTCCATCGTGCCGAGGATCTTTTTCGCCGCGTCGAGCGCATTGGTGCCCGGCCGCTGGAAGATCGCGAGCGCCACCGCCTGTTTGCCGTTCAGGTAGGAGTTGGTCAGGTAGTCCTGCGCGCCGAGTTCCACGCGCGCCACGTCGCCGAGCTTCACGAGCTGCCCGTCGGCGGTCGCCTTCACGATGATGTCGCGAAACTGGCGGGTCGTCTCCAGCCGCCCTTGCGTCCGGACCGTCAGCTGGAAGGCGGTGTCGGTCGGGGTCGGCTGCTGGCCGAGGGTGCCGCCGGAGACCTGGATGTTCTGCTCCTGCACGGCCTTGACCACGTCGCCGGGGCTCATGCCGAGTGTCGCGATCTTCTCCGGGTCGAGCCAGATCCTGAGGCTGTACTGGCGCTCGCCGAAGATCGAGAGGTCGCCGACGCCGTCGAGCCGCAGGAGCTCGTCGCGCACGAAATTGCGCGCATAGTTCGAGACATAGAGCTGGTCGTAGCGGTCGTCGGGCGAGAGCATGTGCACGACCATCATGAGGTCGGGCGAGCTCTTCAGCGTCGTGACGCCGAGCCGGCGCACCTCTTCCGGCAATCGCGGCGTGGCGATCGAGACCCGGTTCTGGACGAGCACCTGCGCGCTGTCGAGGTCGGTGCCGAGCTTGAAGGTGATGGTCAGCGACATGTTGCCGTCGCCGGTCGAGTAGGACGACATGTAGACCATGTCTTCCACGCCGTTGATCTGCTGCTCGAGCGGTGTCGCGACGGTGGCGGCGACCGTCTGCGCGTCGGCGCCCGGATAGCTCGCCCGGACCACGATGGTCGGCGGCGCGATCTCCGGATATTGCGCGATCGGCAGGCCCACGAAGGCGATCGAGCCGACGATCGTGATGATGATCGACAGCACGGTCGCGAAGATCGGCCGGTCGATGAAGAAATGCGGAAATTGCATGGCCGCCCCCGCTGCCGAGTGTCCTTGCGGACCGGGCCTCGGCGCGCGTCACGCGCCGACGGCGGCCGGCCGGTCGATCCAGGTCAGTTCTGCGCGGTCCTGACGAGCGGCAGCACGATGCTCTGCGGCATCACCTTGACGCCGGGCCGCACGCGGGTGAGGCCGTTCACGACGATCGTCTCCGAGCCGTCGAGCCCCTCGCGGATCACGCGGTAGCCGTCGATGCGCGGGCCGGTGCGCACCGCCTTCGTGCTCACGATGTTGTCCTTGTCGACCACATAGACGATGCGCCGGTCCTGGTCGCTGCCGACCGCCTCGTCGGGCACCAGCACGCCCTGGTATTCGCCTGAGCCGATGATGCGGATGCGGCCGAACTGGCCCGGCGTCAGGCCGAGATTCTTGTTCTCCACGATGGCGCGCCCGCGCATCGTCCCCGACGCGGCGTCCATGCGGTTGTCGACGAAGTCCATGCGCCCGACGATCTCGCCGGCCGCCCGGTTGTCGACGGTGATGCGCACCGGACCGTCCGGGTTGCCGCCCGGCCGCCTCCCCTGCAGCGCCTGCTGCACATAAGCGAGGTAGGACCGCTCGTCGGTCTCGAAATAGAAGTAGATCGGATCCTGCGACACCACATTGGTGAGCACGGTCTCGTTGGCATTGACGAGGTTGCCGACCGAGACGAGCCGCCGCGACACGCGGCCGGCGAAGGGCGCGCGGATCTCGGTGTATTCCATGTTGAGCTCGGCCTGGCGCTGCGCCGCCGCGGCCCGGTCGTAGTCGCCGCGCGCGCTGAGGAAGGTCTGCTTGCGCTGATCCACGACCTGTTCGGAGATGGTGCCGTTCTTGCGCAGTTGCTCGGCGCGCTCGAGGTCGCTCTGGGCGAAGTCGAGCCGCGCCTTGGCCGAGGCGATCGCGGCGCGCGCATCCTCGAGCGCCGCCTGGTAGGAGCGCTGGTCGATGGTGAAGAGCAGGTCGCCCTCCATCACCTGCTCGCCGTCGGTGAAATGGACCTTCTCGATGTAGCCCGGCACGCGCGAGCGGATGTCGACGCTGTCCACCGCCTCGAAGCGGCCGATGAACTCGTCCCATTCGACGATCGGCTTCACCACCGGCCGTGCCACCGTCACCGGCGGCGTCCCTCCGGTCTGCGCGAGGGCCGCAGGCGCTGCCATGACCGCCGCGAGGCCGAGTGCCATGGCCATCGTCCGGAACGAGACGAGACCTTTTGCTTTTCCCCGGACCATCGCACCCCTCCTTCGACCGTACGGGCAAACCCTACCCGCTGAGCCGAGCGCGATGCAATGCAGCATGGAAGAGGGTGACGGGCAAGCCTCCGGCCCCTGCCCAACGGGGCAGCTGTCGCGGTGCCGCGAAATGGTCTAGGGCGTTTTGCCCTACGGATGAAAACATCCGATCGATCAGGAATGGCCCCGGGATCAACGGCTTGAGCGCGTCCCGTCGGGATCGATCCGATCCGATCGGGACCGGCGCTAACGGCGCCGGTTGACCAGCACGATGCCGGTGGCGACCAGGGCGAGCGCGACGACGAGCGTCCAGCCGACCGGCTCGCCGAGCACCAGATGCCCGAACAGGACGCCGAACATCGGGGTCAGGAAGGTGAAGCCGCTCAACACCGGCGCCGGATAGCGGCCGATCATTCCGAACCAGACGAGATAGGTGATGACCGCGACCCAGACCGACTGGAACGCGATCACGCCGAGCCCGAACAGGGAGAGATGCGCCGGCGCCGGCTCGCCGAGCAGCACGACCGCCGCGGCGGAGACCGGGATCGACACGACGAGCTGGTACCAGAGCACGCTCATCGCGTCGGTGCGGGCGAGGCCGGTCCGCTTGATCACGATCGTGGTCGCCGCCCAGGTCGCGGCGCCGAGGATGGCGAGGCCGTCGCCGATCAGCGCGGAGGCCGGCGCGCCGCCGGCAAGCCCGTCCGCGAAGGCGATGAGCACGCCGCCGAAGGCGCCGGCGAGGCCGATGAGCTGCAGCCGGCCGAGCCGCTCGCCCGGCAGGAAGACGAGCGCCATGGCGGCGACGAAGAACGGCATCGTGTAGGTGAAGACCACGGTGCGGGCGGCCGTCGTGAAGGCGACCGCGCCGAAGATCATGAGGAATTCGACCGCGAACAGGAAGCCGACGACGAGCCCGGCGGCGAGCGTCCCGTCCCGCCCCGGCAGCGGCCGGCCGCGCGCGAGCATCACGGCGGTGAGCACGCCCGAAGCGATCACGGCGCGGATCAGGGTCTGGTGCATCGGCCCGATCTCGCCGATCGCGAGCTTCACGCTGACCGGGTTCAGGCCCCAGGTGGCGGTGCAGAGGATCAGCAGCAGGACGGCGGCCGGCGGCAGGATGGAGCCCCGCAGGCGCGCGGGTTCCGGTGCCGGTGCCGGCGCGGTGGCCTCGGCCGGCACGGCGCGATCAGTCATGGTGATGGTGTCCGCAAGGCCCCTGGTGCGCCGATGGCGCGGTCGCGCAGGCGGCGCAGAGGCCGCGCAGCTCCACCGTCCGCGTCTCCACCGCAAAGCCGCGCGGGCCGGCGCCGCGGGCGATCGCCGCGTCGACCTCGCCGCTCTCCCATTCTTCCACCCGGCCGCAGCAGCGGCAGAGCGCGAACACCGCCTCGCCCTTGTGCGGGTGGCCATGGCAGGCGAAATAGGCGTTGAGCCGCTCCAGCCGGTGCACCTGGCCGGACCGCTCCAGCCGCTCCAGCGCGCGGTAGACGACCGGCGGTGACTGCACGCCCTGCGGGCGCAGCGCATCGAGCACCTGATAGGCGGTGAGCGGCGTCGCCGATCCTTGCAGGAGCGTCAGGACGGCGCTGTCGGTGCCGGAACGCGGACGGGGCATGCGATCTCTGCTCGAGGGCCCGAAGGCGCGGACCGGACGGGTTTGACCATAGGCGACACGGCGCCGGCCGTCACCCCGCCCCGGACCGCCGCGCCGGGGCAGCCGGGAGACCCTCAGTCCTCCGAGAACGTGTCCTCGGTCACGGTGCAGGCGGGCGGCTTGCCGCTGATCTTTTCGAGCTTGCCGCTCTGCCGGTCGAGCCGGAACGCGGCCGTGATGTCCTTCGCCGGCTGCCCGACCTTGCCGGATTCGTGGTAGATGAACGTGAGCTGGCCCTTGCCCTTCGCGTTGCCCGGGCAATTCTGCGTGAAGGAGGCCTCGGATCCGATCTTGGCGCGCGCCGCCGCGGTCACCTTCCATTCGCCGTTGACGCGATCGATCGCCTTTTCGAGCCGCCAGACGACGAGCGCGCTCTCGCCATCCTTCGACAGCACTTCGAGCCGGAAGGTCGGCCCGCTCCCTTCGCCGGGAATGTTGCGCGGGGGGTGGATCGCCTGATAGCCGAGGCCCGCCACCATCGGATCGAGCTCGGCCTCTTCGTCCGGCTGCAGCGACAGGGTCGCCGTCTTGCCGATCAGCTCGCGCGCCGGATCGGCCGCCGCGAACGCCGCCTTCGCCCCGCCGACGGCGAGGACCGCGCCCACCAGCACCGCCACTGCCCTCTTCGTGTAGACCGCCATGACGATGCTCCCGTTCGCTCCCGTGGCCCCGATCATAGAAGATTTCGCCCGCCTTAGAAGCCCGGGAAAGGCGGCGAAGCGGCGCCTTTGCGGCACCCTGTCGCGAAAAAGCGGGCGAACCCTTCCGCGCGCAAGGCCACAACCGGCACCACCTCACCTTGCGGTCGTCACAGGCCTGCCATCCGGTGCGGCTAGCGTCCCGGCGAATTCAGCGAAGCGAACGGTCTTGATCCCGAGCACCGGGATTCCGATTTGCTTCTTCCGTCCATCGCCTGCCCGAAAGCGGGCCGGCATCGTCCCGACCCGCGGGCGGCAGGCCGGGACCGAACGGCTCGAAAGGAGAGACCCATGAACCTTGCCTCGACGCCGGGTGACGACCGCCGCTGCGCGCCGGACTGGCGCGATCCGGCCGCGGAGCCGCGCCTCGACGACATCCTCTCCGATCCGGTCGTCCGGCTCCTGATGCGGCGCGACGGGCTCGATCCGGCCGATGTGCGGCGCATGATGGTCGCCAAGGCGGCCGACCTTCGCCTGGAAGCCGCCCTGCGCGTCCGCTGACGCCGCGCCTGCGGCCCAGCCGAAAGCAGCAAAAAAACCCGCCGCGCATGCGCCCGGCGGGTTTTCGTTTGGTCGGGAAGCGGCGCGATCGCTCGCGCGAAACCGGTCAGCGCGAGTAGAACTCGACGACCAGGTTCGGCTCCATCTTGACCGGATAGGGCACGTCGCCGAGGCCCGGCGCGCGGCCGAACTTGGCGGTCATCTTGCCGTGATCGACTTCCAGGTAGTCCGGCACGTCGCGTTCGCCCGACTGGGAGGCCTCGATCACCAGCGCGAGCTGCTTGGAGGCTTCCTTCACCTCGATCACGTCGCCCGGCTTGCAGCGATAGCTCGCCACATTGACGCGGCGGCCGTTCACCTTGATGTGGCCGTGGTTGATGAACTGGCGGGCCGCGAAGGGAGTCGGCACGAACTTGGCTCGGTACACGACCGCGTCGAGCCGGCGCTCCAGGAGGCCGATCAGGTTCTCCGACGAGTCGCCCTTGAGGCGCATGGCCTCCTGGTAGACCTTCTTGAACTGCTTCTCGGAAATGTTGCCGTAGTAGCCCTTGAGCTTCTGCTTCGCCTTCAGCTGGGCGCCGAAGTCCGAAACCTTGCCCTTGCGGCGCTGGCCGTGCTGGCCCGGGCCGTATTCCCGCTTGTTGACCGGGGACTTGCCCCGGCCCCACAGGTTTTCACCCATGCGGCGGTCGATCTTGTACTTAGCGCTATGACGCCTCGACATCGCGTTCTCACAAGTTGTCCGGCCCTGGCGGACAGCGCCCCATGCGCCGCCCGGCCATCGGCCGAGGTCTGACGTGAAACGCGCCCTCCTCTGCCCTTGCGGGGCCGACAGGACCGGGTTTCGTGCGTTGAAGCCGGTCCACGGGTGCGTGAAATGGCTTCGCGGGCCGTTGGGCCCGCGAAGTGGCGGTTGTGTATGGCGGCGGGGACCGGAAGTCAAGCCGGGCAAGAATCGGCGCGGCGCCCGGCTCGAATGGAAAGGTCGCCGGGCCGGAGGCTCGCGCGAACCGGGGCGCCTCAGCCGGCGAGGCCGTGGCGGGCGAACAGCGCGGCGAGCGGCGCCGGCGGCATGCGGCCCGAGGTCAGCGCGAAGCGGCCGAGCCGCGCCGCCGCCGCCTCGGCCGCCGGCCCGGTGAAATGGACGACGCGCCGGGCGATCGCGGGCGCCGGATCGATCCAGGTGACCGGCCACGGGCACAGCCGCTCGAACCGGTCGAGCAGGAACGGATAATGCGTGCAGGCGAGCACCACCACGTCCGTCGCCCGCGCCCCGTCGCGCACGAAGCACGGCGCGATCTCGGCGGCGACGTCGGTGTCGGAGACGTGCTCGCCGCGCATGGCGGCCTCGGCGAGCGGCGCGAGACGGGCGGAGCCGACCAGCGTCACCGCGGCTGACCCGGCGAAGGTGTCGATCAACGCGCGGGTGTAGTCCCGCTTCACCGTGCCGGGCGTCGCCAGCACGCTCACGAGCCCCGTCCGCGTCGCCGCCGCGGCCGGCTTCACCGCCGGCACGGTGCCGACGAAGGGCAAGGCGTGGCGCGCGCGCAGCGGCGGCAGGACGAGCGTTGAGGCGGTGTTGCAGGCGATCACCACCACGTCGGGCCCGTGACGGTCGATCAGGCCGCCGATCACGTCGACCACCCGGTCGGTGAGCGCGGCCTCCTCCCAGGCGCCGTAGGGAAAGCCGGCGTCGTCGGCCACATAGAGGATGTCCGCGTCCGGGCGCGCCGCCCGGACCTCGGCCAGCACGGACAGTCCTCCGATCCCGGAATCGAAGACGAGCAGCCGTGGAGCCGCCAGGGCCGTAGCAGATGATGTCGCTTCGACAGTCACGGCCTCGGCCGAGCCCCAGTCAGTCATTGCTTACGAACAGCCGAACCCGCCGGCGGGTCATGATCTGATGCGCGAGACTACTCTCGGCGAGGCGATGCGGCTCAAACGAAGGCTCGGACGGGACGCAATACCTTACACCGTCCGGCCTGAGACAGGTTATGGGCCCGTCAGGGTTAAGACGGAGTTTCGAAGCGCCCGGAGCGTGAGAAAAATTCCAGTAGGTCACGATCCGTCGCCCTCCTTCGGCGGCGCGGCGCCGGTCTTGGCGTCGAGCCGGGTCGGCCGGCGCTCCAGCGCCGCCAGCATGCCGCGCAGGCTGCGCACCTCTTGCGAGGTGAGGCGCGCCTTCTGGAAGATGCTGCGCAGGTTGCGCACCATGTGCTGCCGCTTTTCCGGCGGGCGGAAGAACTGCACCTCGTCGAGCGCCGCCTCCAGATGCCCGTAGAAGGCGAGCACCTCCTCCTTCTCGGCCTGCGGCGAGCGCTGCTTTTCCGGAAACGGCGTCCAGTCCGCGTCACCGAGCACCGCCTTCCGCCACTCATAGGCGACCACGACGAGCGCCTGCGCGATGTTGAGCGAGGCGAACACCGGATCGACCGGCAGCGTGAGGATCTCGTCCGCGAGCCCGACCTCGTCGGAGGTGAGCCCCCAGCGCTCGCGCCCGAACAGGATCCCGACCCGCTCGCCGCCGCCGATCGCGGCCCGCATGTCGCTCGCCGCGCGGGCGGGCGAGACGACGGGCTTGGCGATGTCGTGCGGCCGCGCGGTCGTCGCATAGACGAGGTTCAGGTCCGCGATCGCCGCCTCGGGCGTCTCGTAGAGCCGCACCGCATCGATGATCGTGTCCCCGCGCGAGGCGGCCGCGCGCGCCTTCTCGTTCGGCCAGCCGTCGCGCGGGCGGACGAGCCGCAGCTCGCGCAGGCCGAAATTGGCCATGGCGCGCGCCGCCGCGCCGATATTCTCGCCCATCTGCGTCTCGACCAGGACGATGACGGGCGCGTCCGCGCGTTCGGCGCCGCTCACGCCGCCCGCTCCGCCGGAGCGGCGGCGCGCCATCGCCCGTCCTCGCGCGATCTCGTCATCAGGGGCTCCCGTTCGCCGTGGCCTCAGTCGATGCACCGCGGCGCGCTCGGATGCAAGGTTCGGCGCCGGCAAAACGCTTGGTGCCCGCGTCCGGCGCGGTGCAGGCTATGGCTTAAGAATAGCTTTTCGCCCGCCCCGACGCGGGTTATAGAGCCTCACCCCCTTTCGCGAACCCGCGGATGCCTGTCCGGCACGGGGCCGGACCGACGCGGGGCGCGCGCGCGCCCGAACCCGGGGCGCCTGAAGCCGAGGATGTGAGATCATGGCGAAGATCAAGGTTGCCAACCCCGTCGTCGACCTCGACGGCGACGAGATGACCCGGATCATCTGGCAGGCGATCAAGGACAAGCTGATCTTCCCCTATCTCGACTTGCCCATCGAATACTACGACCTCTCCGTGGAGAACCGCGACGCCACCGACGACCAGGTGACGATCGACGCCGCCCACGCGATCAAGAAGCACGGCGTCGGCATCAAATGCGCCACGATCACCCCGGACGAGGCGCGCGTCGAGGAATTCAAGCTGAAGCAGATGTGGAAGTCGCCGAACGGCACGATCCGCAACATCCTCGGCGGCGTTATCTTCCGCGAACCGATCATCTGCCGCAACGTGCCGCGGCTCGTGCCCGGCTGGACGCAGCCGATCATCGTCGGCCGCCACGCCTTCGGCGACCAGTACCGCGCGACCGACTTCGTCGTGCCGGGCAAGGGCAAGCTGACCATCACCTTCGTCGGCGATGACGGCCAGAAGATCGAGCGCACCGTGTTCGACTTCCCCGGCGGCGGCGTCGCCATGGCGATGTACAACCTTGACGACTCGATCCGCGAATTCGCCCGCGCCACCTTCAACTACGGCCTGATGCGGAAGTATCCGGTCTATCTGTCGACCAAGAACACGATCCTGAAGGCCTATGACGGCCGCTTCAAGGACCTGTTCCAGGAGATCTTCGACGCCGAGTTCAAGGCCGACTACAAGGCGAACAAGCTCACCTACGAGCACCGGCTGATCGACGACATGGTCGCCTCCGCGCTGAAATGGTCGGGCGGCTATATCTGGGCCTGCAAGAACTACGACGGCGACGTGCAGTCGGACACGGTCGCCCAGGGCTTCGGCTCGCTCGGCCTGATGACCTCGGTGCTCGTCACCCCGGACGGCAAGACCGTGGAGGCCGAGGCCGCCCACGGCACGGTGACCCGCCACTACCGCGAGCACCAGAAGGGCAACGCCACCTCGACCAATTCGATCGCCTCGATCTTCGCCTGGACGCGCGGCCTCGCCCATCGCGCCAAGCTCGACGGCAACGAGCCCCTCGCCCGCTTCGCCGCCACGCTGGAGACCGTCTGCGTCGACACCGTCGAGGCCGGCTACATGACCAAGGACCTGGCGCTGCTGGTCGGCGACTCCCAGACCTGGCTCTCCACCACCGGCTTCCTGGAAAAGATCGCCGCCAATCTCGAAGCCGAGATGGCGAAGTGGTGATCGGCCGCGCCTGAGGCGGTTTGGGCCGCCCGGCGGCCCGTCGGATCGCCGCCCTTCTCAGGCTCGGCGCTCGCATCCGGTCCCGAAGGGCCGGCGCCCGCATCCGGGCTTCGGATGCGGGCGCCCGGCCTGTCGGCCCTCGGCCGCCTGCGCTTCATCCATCCGCCACGATGCCCCGTCGCATCAGCCGGCCGTGCCGCTTCGGTCCGGCTCACAGCGGTTCCGGCGGTTCGCGTGGCCCCTTGCGGGACCGGCGGCTGCGAAGCTTCGACACAGCCCCTCGATCGGCCGATGCGCCGGCGGCAGTTCAAGCAGCGCCGCCTTCACCTTCGATCAGTCGTCCGGATCCCGCTCGGCCCCCTTCAGTTCGGCGACGGCGATGTCGCCATGCGGCGTCACCACGTCGTGGCCGACCCGCTCGCGCGCGACCGCGCGGATATGCCGGGCGATCGCTTCGTTCTTCCCCATCAGCTGGTGCAGGTCGCGCGCGTCGAGCAGCAGCAGCCGGCACATGGTGAGCGCCACCACGTCAGCCGAGCGCGACGCCTTTCTCAGCACCGCGATCTCCCCGAAGAAGGAATTCTCGCCGAGCCGCACCCGGCCGCGCGGCAGGTCGATCTCCACCGTCCCGGACTGGATGAAATACATCGTGTGGGCCGGATCGCCCGCCCGCGTGATCACCGTGCCGGCCTCGACCACCTGCGTGAAGAGGAGCCGCGTCACCTCCGCGATCTCGGCCGCGCTCAGTTCGGCGAAAAGCGGCACGCGCGCCACCATGCCCCAGCTGACCACGAAGTCGCGCTGGTGGATTTCGCGTGCGAAGGCCGTGGCGATGATGCCGACCGGCAGGGCGAACATGCAAAAGCCGATCACCATGGTGATCCCGGCGAGCACCTTGCCGGCGGGCGTGACGGGAACGACATCGCCGTAGCCGACCGTGGTCAGGGTCGTGACCGCCCAATACATCGCCTGCGGGATCGACCCGAACCGGTCCGGCTGCACCGAACCCTCCAGCATGTGCATGAGCGACGCCGCGGTGAGCAGGATGCCCGCCATCAGGATCGCCGAGGCGATCAGCGCGCGCCGCTCCGACGCGACCGCGTTGAGGAGCGACTGCATGCCGGGCGAATAGCGGGCGAGCTTCAGGAACCGCAGCAGCCGGAACACGACCAGCACGTCGAGATTGCCGAGCCCGAACAGGAAGCCGACCAGGCTCGGCAGGATCGCCAGGGCGTCGATCACAGCCCCCGGCCGCCGCAGATAGTGGAGCCGCGCGCCGACCGATCCGAACCGGCGGAGCGGCGGATGCAAGTCGGCGACCCAAAGCCGGATCCCGAACTCGATCGCGAAGATCGCGACCGTCACCACCTCGACGATCGTGAAGAACCGGACTTCGCCGCGGTATTCCGGCAGGGTTTCCAGCACGGCCGCCGCGAGGTTGGCGACGATCAGCACGACGATGATGCGCGACACCCAGACGGAGACCGGATCCGACGGCGCGTTGACCTCGAGAATGTCGAACAACCGCCGCTTCGTCCGGCCGACCCCGTCCTCCACGCTCCCGCCTTCGCGACCCGTCACCGCTCACCCCTCGGCCGAACCGCCCAACGGGCGCCGGCCCCGTCGTTCACGCCCCTGCCGTTGCGACCCTTCACCGCTCACCCCTCGGCCGAACCGTGTTCCGCGCGTCGGCTCCATCGTCCGCACGCCTGCCCCGGGTCAAGATGCTCCGATGGGGGCTCACGGTCCATTGTCCGCGCGGGTCAGCCGAGTCGCGTTCCGTCCGGACCCGGATGGAGCGAGAACACAAGGCCCGGGCTCGCACGCGCCCTGAAGCGCGGCGGATCGCAGCCCGCCACGCCGGCCACACGCGTAACCGAACCTCCGGTCGGCCGCCATCCGGGCCTGCGCAACGCCCGAGCGTCGGCCACCGCCGCGGCAAGGGCAAGTCCCGGCTTCCCGGCTGGTGCTGACCTGCTGCCCGTTTCCTGGAATCGGCCCGGGCGGGCGGTCCAAGGAAGGGTAGCAGCTCAGTGCAGCCCGCAGGTCGACCGGGCCGACGAGGCCGCCAATCCCTCACCTGACCGCCCCCGCGGGGACCGGCGTCCAAGCCGAACGTTTCGACGGCTCGGTCGCAACCGACAAAAGCCTCAGGGCCGCCGGTCGGCCGCCGCTCAGACCGCCTCCAGCGCCGCGGCGACCGCCGCGACCGCGGCCTCCGCCTTCGTCCCGTCGGGGCCGCCCGCCTGGGCCATGTCCGGCCGGCCGCCGCCGCCCTTGCCGCCGAGCAGTTCGGAGCCGATCCTGACCAGGTCGACCGCGCTCACCCGGCCGATCAGGTCGTCGGTCACGCCCACGACGATCCCCGCCTTCCCGTCGTCCGACACCCCGACGATGGTCACGACCCCCGAGCCGACCGCCTTCTTGGCATCGTCGACGAGGCCCTTCAGGTCCTTCGGCGCGACGCCGGTGACGGCGCGGCCGAGATAGCGGATCGAACCCACCGTCCGCACGCCGGCATCCGGCTCGCCGCCGCCCCCGCCCATGGCGAGCTTGCGCCGCGCCTCGCCGAGGTCGCGCTCGAGCTTCCGCCGCTCTTCGACAAGCTGCTCGACCCGCCCGAGAAGTTCGCCGGGCTGGCTCCGCAAGGCGCCCGCCACGGCGCGCAGGCGCCGATCCTGTTCGGTCAGGTATCGGCGCGCGCCGACCCCCGTGAGCGCCTCGATGCGCCGCACGCCGGCGCCGACCGCGCCTTCACCCAGCACCGTGACGAGGCCGATGTCGCCGGTACGCGACACATGGGTGCCGCCGCACAGCTCGACCGAATAGGTGCGGCCCGCGCGATTGCCGTCCTCGTAGCGGCCCATGGAGACGACGCGCACCTCCTCGCCGTATTTCTCGCCGAACAGGGCGCGCGCGCCCGACGCGATCGCCTCGTCGACCCCCATCAGTCGGGTCGACACCTCGCCGTTCTGCAGCACGATGCGGTTGGCGAGCTCCTCGACCTCTGCCAGCTCATCCGGACTGATCGGCTTCGGATGCGAGAAGTCGAACCGGAGCCTCTCATCCGAGACGAGCGAGCCCTTCTGCGCCACATGCTCCCCGAGCACGTCGCGCAGCGCCTCGTGCAGTAGATGGGTCGCCGAATGGTTCGCCCGGATCGCCGACCGCCGGGCGTGATCGACCACGAGCCGCGCGCCGGCGCCGACCGTGAGCCGCCCCTCTTCGACCGTGCCGCGATGGACGAACAGTCCGCCGCCGTGCTTCTCGGTCCCGGAGACGCGGAAGCGGAAGCCGTCGCCCTCGATGACGCCCGTGTCGCCGACCTGGCCGCCGGATTCGGCATAGAACGGCGTCTGGTTCATCACAACCGCCGCATCCGTGCCGGCCTCGACCGCGTCGAGTTCCCGGTCGCCCGCGACGATCGCGGCCACCACGCCCTCCGCCCGTTCCGTGTCGTAGCCGAGGAACTCGGTCGACCCGACCCGCTCCTTGACCGCATACCAGATGGCGTCGGACGTCGCCTCGCCGGATCCGGTCCAGGACGCGCGCGCCTCCGCCTTCTGGCGCGCCATCGCGTCCTGGAATCCGTCGAGATTGACGTGGATGCCGCGCGGCCTCAGCGCATCCTGGGTCAGGTCGAGCGGGAAGCCATAGGTGTCGTAGAGCTTGAACGCCGTCTCGCCATCCAGCATGTCGCCTTCGGCAAAATCTCGCGTCGCCTCGTCGAGAAGACCGAGCCCGCGTTCGAGCGTGCGCCGGAAGCGGCTTTCCTCGAGCCGGATCGTTTCCGTGATGAGCGGCTCGGCACGCGCAAGTTCCGGATAGGCTGACCCCATTTCGCGCACGAGCACCGGCACGAGGCGATAGATCACCGGATCGCGCGCGCCGAGGAGATGCGCATGCCGCATGGCGCGTCGCATGATGCGTCGCAGCACATAGCCGCGCCCTTCGTTCGAAGGCAGCACCCCGTCGGCGACGAGGAAGCTCATGGCGCGCAGATGATCGGCGATCACGCGATGGCTGGCACGCCGCTCACCTTCCGCGGGCGCGCCCGTCAGGTCCACGGAGGCGCGGATGATCGCGCGGAAGAGATCGATCTCGTAGACGTCAGGAACGCCCTGAAGAACGGCGGCGACCCGCTCGAGGCCCATGCCGGTGTCGATCGAGGGCCGAGGCAACGGCGTGCGGTCCCCTCCGACGAACTGCTCGAACTGCATGAACACGAGATTCCAGATCTCGACGAACCGGTCGCCGTCCTGCTCGGGAGAGCCGGGCGGCCCGCCCCAGATATGGTCGCCGTGGTCGTAGAAGATCTCCGAGCAGGGCCCGCAGGGTCCGGTGTCGCCCATCTGCCAGAAATTGTCCGAGGTCGGGATGCGGATGATCCGATCGTCGCCGAGGCCGGCGATCTTGCGCCAGAACCCGTGCGCCTCGTCGTCGTCCACATAGACGGTGACGAGCAGGCGCTTGGGATCGAGGCCGAATTCGCGCGTGACAAGCGTCCAGGCGAGCTCGATGGCGCGTTCCTTGAAGTAGTCGCCGAACGAAAAATTCCCGAGCATCTCGAAGAACGTATGGTGACGCGCCGTGTAGCCAACATTGTCGAGGTCATTGTGCTTGCCTCCGGCGCGCACGCATTTCTGCGCCGTCGCCGCCCGCACATAGGGTCGGCGCTCGACGCCGGTGAACAGGTTCTTGAACTGCACCATGCCGGAATTGGCGAACATCAACGTCGGGTCGTTGCGCGGCACGAGCGGGCTCGAGGGCACGATCTCGTGCCCCTCGCGGCCGAAATAGCTGAGGAAGGTCGACCGTATTTCGTTGACGCCGCTCATGGACCTGACAAAACCTTCTAAGCCTCAAGGGAACCGCAGCGTTTTAGCCGCGCCTCCGCGGCCTGTCCACACGTTGAACCGCCCCTCGACCGGCCACCGAAGTGCCTCGGACCGACCGACTGTAGCCCAGCCGCCCGACGGGCAACTTGCCGCCGGCAGGTCCCGCAGCCCCGGCCGGGAGCGACCCAGCCGGGAATCCGTGCCGACGGAGCCAACGTCAGTCGGTCACCGGCCCATCCTCGTCCTCGGCCGTCCCGGTCGGGATGATCTTGTCGGCGATCAGGCCGGCATTCTGCCGGATGCCCTGCTCGATCCGCGCCGCGATGTCCTTGTGGTCCTTCATGAACTGCTTGGCGTTCTCGCGGCCCTGGCCGACCCGCTGGCTCTCGAACGAGAACCACGACCCGGACTTCTCGACGATGCCGGCCTTCACGCCGAGATCGACGAGTTCGCCGACCTTCGAGATCCCCTCGCCGTACATGATGTCGAACTCGACCTCCTTGAACGGCGGCGCGAGCTTGTTCTTCACCACCTTCACGCGGGTCTGGTTGCCGACCATCTCCTCGCGATCCTTGATGGCGCCGATCCGCCGGATGTCGAGGCGCACCGAGGCATAGAACTTCAACGCGTTGCCGCCCGTCGTCGTCTCCGGATTGCCGAACATCACGCCGATCTTCTGGCGGATCTGGTTGATGAAGATCACCATGGTGCGCGACTTCGAGATCGAGCCGGTGAGCTTGCGCAGAGCCTGGCTCATCAGCCGCGCCTGCAGGCCCGGCAGGGAATCGCCCATCTCGCCCTCGAGCTCGGCCTTCGGTGTGAGCGCCGCCACCGAGTCGACGACGAGGACGTCGACCGCCCCGGATCGCACCAGCGTGTCGCAGATCTCCAGCGCCTGCTCGCCCGTATCCGGCTGCGAGACCAGGAGATCGTCCAGGTTGACCCCGAGCTTGCGGGCATAGATCGGGTCGAGCGCATGCTCGGCATCCACGAAGGCGCAGACCCCGCCCTTCTTCTGCGCCTCGGCCACCGTGTGGAGCGCCAGCGTTGTCTTGCCGGAGGATTCCGGACCATAGACTTCGACCACCCGCCCGCGCGGAAGACCGCCGATGCCGAGCGCGATGTCGAGGCCGATCGACCCGGTCGACACCGTCTCCGTCTCGACCACCTTGCCCTGGCCGAGGCGCATGATCGAGCCCTTGCCGAAATTCCGCTCGATCTGCGTGAGCGCCGCGTCGAGTGCCTTGCCCTTGTCCATGCCGTCCCCGTTCACGAGGCGAAGTTGTGCCTGTGCCATCTCATGTCGCTCCTTATGTCATGCGCCCGACGCGCATACAAACCGACTTGACGTGCCTATTTTGTTCCATATAGTCAGGACCAAGTCAAGCGTCTGAGACAAATAGATGTTTTTGCTAATGTTCTTCGCCTGTTCCGTGACCGTGGCCCTCGTTTTGGCGGGGCTTGCGGGGGAGCGCCGGCGCGGAATCGCACAAAGCGTCACCCTTGCGCCCGGGATCCCCACCGACGAGAAGAAAGAAGCATCGCTGAGAGAGGCGAAGTCCGATGACGACGACAAGGCAGACGGCGACACAAGACGGACAACACAGCCGCAGGCCGTCGTTTCGCCTCACCGACGAGGTCGCCGCCGCGCTCGCCGCCGGGGCGCCCGTCGTCGCGCTGGAATCAACCATCATCGCCCATGGCCTGCCGTGGCCGCAGAACCTCGCGGCCGCGCGGGACATCGAGGCGGCCGTGCGCGCCGGCGGGGCGGTCCCGGCGACGATCGCGGTGATCGAGGGCGTCCTGCGGATCGGCCTCGATCCGTCCGCGCTCGACGCCTTGGCGCGCAGCCGCGACGCGATGAAGTTGTCTCGGGCGGACCTCGCCTTCGCCATGGCGACGGGCCGAACCGGCGCCACCACCGTGGCGGCGACGATGATCGCCGCCGCGGCGGCGGGCATCCGCGTCTTCGCCACGGGCGGCATCGGCGGCGTTCACCGCGGCGCGGCGACGACATTCGATATCTCTGCCGACCTCGAAGAGTTCACCCGGTCGCCCGTGACCGTCGTGTCGGCGGGTGCGAAGGCCATCCTCGACCTGCCCAAGACGCTGGAAGTGCTCGAAACGAAGGGCGTGCCGGTGGTCGGCTGGCGCACGCAATGGTTTCCCGCCTTCTGGTCCCGGCAATCGGGGCTTCCGGTCCCGTTGACGCTGGAGGACGCAGCGACTTTCGCCCGCTTCGAGGCCGAACGGCGGTCGCTCGGCTTGCAGGGCGGGATTTTGCTCGCCAATCCGATCCCGGCCGAGCACGAGATCCCGGCGGACATCATGGAGGCCCATGTGACGACCGCGCTCGACGAGGCGGAACGAGCGCGGGTCACCGGCAAGGACGTGACGCCGTTCCTGCTCGCGCGGATCCTGGAACTGACCGCCGGCCGCAGCCTCACAGCCAATCGAGCGCTCATCTTGAACAATGCCGCTGTCGCCGCGGAGATCGCGACGGCGCTTGCCCGGCTCGACGCGAAGCAGGCCTGAACGCCATCGCGCCTCTCGTCTCGCCGCTACAATTCCCACTCGACATTGAGGCGTTGCACGCCACGGAAGTGATAGCTCGGCCGCCAGCGAAGATCGTTCGAAAGGCGCAACGCCGGGAGCCGGCGAAACAAGGCCGGGATGGCGACCTGAAGTTCGAGGCGGGCGAGCGGCGCGCCGACGCAAAAATGAATGCCGGCACCGAAGGCGAGATGGGCGCCGGGCTCGCGTTGAGGGTCGAACCGGTCGGGTTCCGGGAAACGCGCTGGATCGCGACCGGCCGCCGCGAGCAGCAGGCCGATCCGGTCGCCACGGCGGAAGCGATGGCCGGCAAACGCGAGGTCGTCGAGGGCGTAGCGGGTGAAAAGATGCAGCGGAGGGTCGAAGCGGAGGCATTCCTCCGCCAAGGCCTCGCCGTTCTGCACGGCCGTGACGTCCGCTCCGCTCGCGAGGACGGCGTGGACGCCGTTTCCGATCGCGTGGACGGTCGCTTCGTGCCCGGCATTCAAAAGAAGGATCACGGTCGCGGTCAGTTCATCGTCGCCGAGCCGGTCGCCGGCATCGCGGGCGGCGATCAGGTCGCTGAGCAGGTCCGCCCCCGGCGAGCGCCGCCGCGCGGCGATGAGGTCCGCGACATAGTTCGAAAACGCGCGGGTCGCGTCCGAGGCCGCCCTTTCCACCGCCTCGTCGCGCCCGAACTGGTACATGGCGACCATCGCGTGCGACCAGGCGAGCAACCGGTCGCCATCGCCGAGCGGTACCCCGAGAAGCCCGCAAATCATGGCGAGCGGGATCGGTGTCGCAAAGCTTTCGATGAGGTCGGTCCGGCCGTCGGCCTCGAACCGGTCGATCAACCGGTCCGCCAGGCTGACGACATCCGCGCGCAGGCGCTCGACGTTGCGGCTGACGAAGGCGCGATTGACGAGGCCACGAAGGCGCGTATGGGCCGGCGGCTCGCGCTCGAGCATCGAGTGCCGTTCGAGCGCATAGAACGGAGCGGCCGCCTCCGACACGGGCGGCCAGCCGAGGTCCTCGCGGGTGGCCACGTGCAGCACCTCGCGGCCGAAGCGTCGGTCCTTCAACGCTGCGGCGACCACGTCGTGGCGGGCGCTGCAGGGGAATCCATAGTCCTCCCAGATGAACAGGGGTCCCGCGGCGCGCATCTGCCGATAAGCCGGGTAGGGATCGGCGTAGAAGGCAGGGTCACCGGGAGATTGGCGGATGAGCGGCAGCGGCGTCATGGCGGCATTCCGTCGAAGGCGCCTCGGGCTTGCCTGCACCAAGCGCGGATCGCGACCTCTCTCGGCCGGGGCCGCCTCGCGGAGGCGCCGCCGTCACGGCTTTCCGAGCGCTTCCTTGACGGCGGTGGCGAGCTGTTTCAGCGAGAACGGCTTCGGCAGGAAGCTGAACACCTCGCCCTCCGGAAGGTTACGGGCAAAGGCATCCTCGGCATAGCCGGACACGAAGATGATCTTCAGCTCGGGCCTCGTCTTGCGCAGTTCGCGCAGGAGCGACGGGCCGTCCATTTCCGGCATGACGACGTCGGAGACGACGAGGTCGATCTTGCCGCCCGCTTCCTCCATGACGGCGAGCGCTTCGGTGCCGGTCGACGCTTCGTGGACCGTGTAGCCGCGCGAGGCGAGCGCACGCGAGGCGAAGGCGCGCACCGCCTCCTCGTCCTCCACGAGCAGGATCGAGGCCGAACCGGTCAGATCGGCGACCTGCGGCTGGCCTTCGGCTTCGGCCTTGGCCTGCGCCTTCTCGGCGGCGGTCTCCAGGTGGCGCGGCAGCAGGATGTGGAAGGTCGTGCCCAGTCCGATCTCGCTCGAGCAATAGACGAAGCCGCCGGTCTGCTTCACAATCCCGTAGACGGTGGACAGACCGAGCCCGGTGCCCTGCCCGATCGGCTTCGTCGTGAAGAACGGCTCGAAGATCTTCTCCATGATGTCCGGTGCAATGCCGGTCCCCGTATCGGCCACGTCGATCGTGACATAGTCGCCCTGGGTCAGGCCCGGAGCCCGATAGGGAAGCCTGTCCTCAGCGGCAAGGTTGCCGGTCGTGATGGTGAGCCGCCCGCCCTTGGGCATGGCGTCGCGCGCATTGACCGCGAGGTTCACGATCACCTGTTCGAGTTGGCTGGTGTCGGCCTTGATCGGCCAAAGGTCGCGCCCGTGCACCACTTTGAGCTCGATCTTCTCGCCGAGCAGGCGGGCGAGCAGCATGTGCAGATCCGCGAGCGTGTCGCCGAGCCTGATCATCTCCGGGCGCAGGGTCTGCCGGCGCGAGAAGGCGAGCAGTTGGCGCACCAGCGCGGCGGCGCGGTTCGCGTTCTGCTTGATGTTCATGATGTCCTGGAAGGACGGGTCGGTCGGCCGGTGCGAGGCGAGAAGCAGGTCCGAGAAACCGATGATCGCCGTCAGCACATTATTGAAGTCGTGCGCGATGCCGCCCGCGAGTTGGCCGATCGCCTGCATCTTCATCGACTGGGCGAATTGCTGCTCGAGCTCCCGCTGCTGCGTCGTTTCGAGCGCATAGACGATCGCCGCCTCGCCATCCCCCTCGCCTTCCTCAACCGCCGAGACGTAGAACCGGACCGAACGGTTGCGCGCCGGATCGCCGGCGAGTTCCGCCTCGACCGGCTCGATGTCGCCGCGGCCGAGGGACGCGGCCTCGACGGCTGCGGCGAGATCGGCGCGCCGCCCCTCGACCACCGCGTTGACGAGGCGAACGCGGTCCTCCCTGCCGACCGGCCGGACCCGGTCGCCGAACAGTTTCAGGAACGGCGCATTGGTCCGCCCGACACGCCCGTCCTTGTCGACGGCCGCGATGGCGATCGGCGTGTTGTTGAAGAAGCGCGCGAAGCGGACTTCGGCCGCGCGCAGCGCTTCCGACACATCCTCGCCGGGCGAGCGGTTGAGCACGAGGGTACGGCTGTCGCCGGCGACGCCGGTGGTGGAGATCGGCACCTTGTGCAGGAGGCGGACCGGCAAGCTCTGCCCGTTCCGTTTCACGAGGTCGAGGTCGATGATGCGGGTCTTGGTGTCCTTCCCGACCGCGGTCGCGTCGGCGAGGAGCGCGACGCCCTGGCCCTGGACCACTTCCTTGAGCGTGAGCCGGCCGGGTTCGAAGCGGGCGAGATCGTAGCCGAGCCAGTCGGCGAGCGTGGCGTTCAGGTAGGAGATGCGGCCGGTCGGATCGGCGGAGAAGAAGCCGGCCGGGGCATGGTCGAGGAAGGTCACCACCTGCTGCAGTTCCTGGAAGCTCGTCTCCTGCTCGGCGCGGTCGCGCGTCACGTCGGCGATCTGCCAGACCGTCAGCGGCGTCGAACCGCGGCCCGATTCCGCCGGCATGTCGAGCGGCCGGACGCGCACCTTGTACCAGCGCGGCCCGCCGTCGGAGCGGCCGAGCGGGCTCAGGGTCCGGATTTCCTCGGCGAGCGAGCGCCGCTCGCGCACGGCTTGCGACAGGCGGAACATGGGCTCGGCGGCGTCCGGGTCGCTCGCGAAGATGCGCTCGGCGGTGCGCACGTCCTTCGCGACATCCGCGCGGATCAGGTCCGCATAGGCGCGGTTGGCATAAGTGATCCGCCCCTCGCGGTCGGTGACGACCACGCCTTCCTGGGTGGTGTCGAGGAAGAGCTTGGAGACGGAGTGCTGCAGGGGCCGCGTCCCGAACCGTACCAGGCCGATCGCGCCGGCGAAGAGGGAGAAGACGCCGATCACGGCGAGGATGCCGAGCAGGATCTGGACGTAGATCGCCGCGTCTTCGCGCTTCATCAGGGCGAGCACGATCGCCGCCCCCACGAGGCCGACCGCCAGGGCGAGCAACAGGCCGATGCTGCCGGAGCGTTCCGCCCGGTCGATGATCGGCTCGGTGCCGGTTTGCCCTGCTTCCACTTCCGCCATGTTCCGATTCCCCGACTGCGGCGAGAATATCGCAGGATCCGTCGCGGGCGTGGTTTTTTTCGAGCCACGAGGTGGCCCATACGGCGGCCGAATGCCGACGCGGCGGCCGTTCGGCGGCGCTCGTCAGTCCGGCCGCCAGCCCTTGGCCTTGTCGAGCCGCATGACGTAGCCGACCACTTCGGCGACCGCCTTGTAGTGCTCCTCGGGGATCTCGCCGTCGACCTCCACGGCGGCATAGAGGGTGCGCGCCAAGGGCGGATTCTCGACGACGGCGACGTCGTGAAGACGCGCCACCTCGCGGATCCTCAGCGCCACGTCGTCGGCGCCCTTGGCGACGCAGACCGGCGCGCGCATGCCCTGTTCATATTTCAGTGCGACGGCAAAATGGGTCGGGTTGGTGACCACCACGGTGGCGCTCGGCACGGCGGCCATCATCCGCTTGCGCGAGCGGGCCTGGCGGATCTGCCGGACCTTCGCCTTGATCTCGGGGCTGCCTTCCTGCTGCTTGAACTCCTCCTTCAGTTCCTGGCGGGTCATGCGCAGGCGCGACATCCAGCGATGACGCTGGAACAGGTAGTCGAGCGCGGCGACGATCCCCATCACGATCAGGACGGCGATCATCACCCGGACCGCGAGCCGCTGCGTGACGGCGAGGAGGCCGATCGTGTCGGTCGCCACGATCGTGTCGAGGCGCCGCAGCTCCGGCGCGACGGCCATGACCATGGCGGTGCCGACCACGACGATCTTGACGATGCCCTTGACGAAGGTCGACAGGCTTTCCGCCGAAAAAAGGCGTTTCAGCCCGGCGAGCGGCGAAACTTTCGAGAGCTTCGGCATGATCGGCTCGGCGGTCCAGACGAGCCGGTGCTGGATCATGTTGCCGGCGATCGCGGCGACCATGAAGACGAGGAGCGGCAGGCCGAGCACGGTCGCGACGATCTTGGCGAGACCCACATAGACGCCGATCAGGCTCGTCCGGTCGAACGCGATCTGGTGCGCGTGGTCGAGGAAGGCGGCGAGCGGATAGGCGAGGTCGCGGCCCATGCCTTGCGCGAAGAGCGCGATGGTGAGCGTGGCGGCGCCGAGCACGAAGAAGGACGACACCTCCTGGCTCTTCACCACGTCGCCGCGCTCGACCGCGTCGTCGAGCTTCTTCTGGGACGGTTCTTCTGTCTTGTCGCCTTCGTCCTCGCCGCCCTCGGCCATCGCTCAGGCTCCGAACAGGCGGCCGAAGCCGTCGCGCACATGATCCATGTACCAGAGCATGATCGACCCGACGACGAGCGCGAGCAGGGCGAAGCCGGCGATGATGTTGAGCGGCATGGCGATGAAGAAGATCTGGAACTGCGGCATCAGCTTCGCCAGCACGCCGAGCGCCAGCGAGAAGACGAGGCCGAAGGCGAGGAACGGCGCGGAGATCTGCACGCCGACCTTGAAGCTCTCCGCCGTCAGCTTGACCGCGGCTTCGGCGAAGTCGCCGACCGGCATCCAGTCGCCCGGCCGGAACAGGCCGTAGCTGTTGGAAAGGCCCATGATGGCGAGATGGTGCAGGTCGGCGACGAAGACCAGCGTGATCGCGACGACCCCGATGAAGTTGCCGACCACGACGCCCTGCTGGCCCTGCGCCGGATCGACCGCCATGGCGAAGCCGAGGCCGAGCTGGTTGGCGATGGTGGTGCCGGCGACCTGGGTCGCCGCCATCACCATGCGGGCGGCAAGCCCGATGAAGAGCCCGGTCGCGATCTCGCCGGCGAGGAACACGCCGAGCCGGGCCGGGTCGTTCGCGAGATCTTGCGGATAGAGCCGGACCACCGCGGGATAGAGGACGAAGGTGACCGCGAGGGCGAGCACAAGGCGCTGGCGCGTCGGGATGGCGCTCTCGCCGATCGCCGGCATCAGCATGACGATCGAGCCCATGCGCGCGAAGACGAGCAGGAACAGGACGGCGATGCCGGGCAGGAGCGCGATGTTCATGGCCGCTCAGCCGCCGATGATCCGCTCCATCACCCGCCCGGTATAGGCGCCCATGATCGAGCCCATGAACGGAAACGCGATCACCAGGGTGACGAAGATGGCGAGGATCTTCGGCACGAAGACGAGCGTCGCTTCCTGGATCTGCGTCAGCGCCTGCAGGAGGCCGATGACGACGCCGACCACGAGGCCGACCAGCATGGGCGGCGCCGACACGAGGACGAGCGTCCACATGCCGTCGCGCGCGAGGTCGAGCACTTCGGCTCCGGTCATGGCCTGTCCCTGTTGCCGCGCCCGCCGTCAGATCGGCATGCGCATGATTTCCTCGTAGGCCGAGATGACCTTGTCGCGCAGCGACACCATCGTCTCGAGCGCCACCTCGGTCTCGGCGACCGCCGTCACCATGTCGACCACGTCGGTCTTGCCGGAGGCGAAGGAGCGCGCCTTGGCGTCGGCCGCGCGGCCCTGGTCGATCACGCCGCCGAGCGCGTCGCGCACCATGGCGCCGAAGTCCGGCCCCTTGGCGGCACCGGGAGCTTGCCCCTGATCGTTCCGATTCGCGAGCCCCTGGGCGATTCTGTAGGCGTTGGCGGCGAGCGCGGAGGTGGCGGTCATCTAGGGGCTCCAGGTCGAAGAAGGGACCGGCGCGCCCGCGGGCGGCACGGACCGAACGGGTCAGGCGCGCAGGATGTCGAGCGTTTTCAGGATCATGCGGCGCGTCGCGGTGACGATGTTGAGGTTCGCCTCGTAGGAGCGCTGCGCCTCGCGCAGATCGGCCGTTTCGATCAGGGCGTTCACGTTTGGATATTTGACGTAGCCGGATGCATCGGCCGCCGGGTGGCCGGGCTCGTAGCGGGTGGTGAAGTCCGACCGGTCCGGCTCGACCTTGCCGAGGCCGACGGTCTGGGCGGCGAGTTCGCGGTCGAAGCTCGAGACGAAGGTCGCGACCTTGCGGCGGTAGGGATCGCCGCCGGGGGTGCGCGCGGTCGATTCCGCGTTGGCGAGGTTCTCGGCGATGACGCGCATGCGGCCCGACTGGGCGCGCAGCCCCGACGTGGCGATGCGGAGGCTCTGCAGGAATTCGCTGCCCATGAGGCGTCTCCGTCAGGCGCGGCGGCCGAGGGCGGTGCGGATGGTGCCGAGGCTGCGCTGGTAGAGCGACGACACCGCCTGGAAGTCCATCTGGGTCTCGGCCGCTTTCAGCATCTCGTCCTCGAGATTGACCGAGTTGCCGTTCGGCGTGACCTCGAAGCCGCTGCGCCCGTCGGTGCGGAAGCCCGATCCGGAGCCGACCGGGCGGCCCTCGATATGGCCGGCGGCGGTCACCGCGACCCCGAAGGCGGGCGCTTCCGGCTGGCGCAGGCCGGACGGGTCGAAATTCGGCTTCTTCAGGTCCTTGCCGCGGAAATGCGGCGTGTCGGCATTGGCGGTGTTTTCCGACAGGAGACGCTGGCGCGCCTGGTTCCAGCGCATCTTCGTCTTGAGCACGTCCATCAGAGGCAGATCGCCGATCGCCATGCCGTCCCTCCCGCCGCCGGCGCGCCCGGTCGCGCGCTTTCGCGACGCCCGGAGCGGCCCATGTCCGACATCGGGACGGCACGCCGGCCCCGACCACTGGGCAGGATTTTCCCCATTCATGGTTAACAATGCATTAAGCCGCTGCATCGTCCGGGGACGCCCGGCTGGGGCGCGCAAGTTTTTCGCGCGTTTTGCGTGAAGGCTTGGTAAAGAACGCCAGATTCCCCCGGCAAGGTTTGCCGGGCTTGGTTAGTATCCGGAGCAATCCGGCGGATTCGCCCGCCGGCGCCTTGGTTCGGCCGAAAATATCGGCCCGATGGCGCGGGCGGGGGACGAGGCGCCGTGCCCGCGCCGCCGGGACGGGCCGGTCGACCGCACGCCGGCGTCGGCCGGTCCGCGCGGCGCGGCGGCCGGGACCCGCGTCGCCCGCGAGGGTGTTGCCCGGGCGGACGGCGGCATGCCGCCGTTCGCCCTTCGAGGAGTTGCCCGCATGCGGGAATGGTTGAACAGCATACTCGGCAGTCCGGACGCGGGTCGCGCGGCCCAGATGGTGCTCGCGCTCATCGTGGTCGTGGCCTTGATCCTGGTGTTCGCCTGGGCGCTCCGCCGCATCGCCGGGCCGCGCGGCGACGGCGTGCCGCGCGGCGGCCAGCGCCAGCGGCTCGCCGTGCTCGACGCCGCCAACGTGGACGGACGCCGCCGGCTGATCCTGCTGCGCCGCGACGACGTGGAACATCTCGTCATGGTGGGCGGGCCGAACGACATCCTGGTCGAGAGCCGCATCGTGCGCGGCGCGACGCTCGCCGCCCGGCCAGCGCCCGCGCGCGCCGAACCTGTTCTGCAGGATCCGCAGATCGCCCCGTCCGCGGCCCCCGCCGCGGTCGCGGCGGCGCCCGGCCTCTCCTCCCCGCCGCGATCGAGCGCGGTCGCGGCCGATCTGAAGGCGGCGCTGGCGGAAAGCCGGCGCCGGCAGCAGGCGGATGCGGCGCACGAAGCCCAGCGCGCCGCGCCGGCGCAGGAGCAGGCGGAGTTCCAGCCCGAGCCGCCGCCGCGCCAGCCTCGCTTCGAGCCGCCGCCCGAGCCGCGCGCGGAGCCGAGGGGCCCCGGCCGCGACGAACTCGCGCGCGATCTCATGAGCCGCGACGCGGTCGGCCGCGACGCGCTCGCCCGCGGCGCCAAGGTCGGCGGCGGCGCCTTGCCCGCCGAGGACGACGAGCGGCTCCGCGAGGAGCCGACCGTCATGCTCGAACGGCGGCCGCGTCCGGACGCCGCGCCGGCACCGCAACGCGCCATGGAGCCGCCTCGAGGACCCGAGCCCTCGCGCCTCCCCGAACCGTCCCGCGCGGCCGGGCCGCCGCGCATGCCGGAGCCGTCGCGCGAGGCGGCGGAGGAGCACCGGGCCGCGCCGCCCGAGCCCGAGTCCGCGCCGGAGCCGGATCCGGAGGCGCTGCATGCCAGCGTGGCCGGCGAGATCGATCGGGCGCTCGCCGACCTGACGGTCGACTTCGTGCCGCCGCGCGAGGCGCAGCGCCAGCCGGCGCCGCCGCCGAGCCAGCCGCCCGCCCCGGCCCCGCCCTCGATGCAGCCGCCGGCCGCCATGCGGGCGCCCGCGGCGCTGCGCCCGGCGCCGCCACAGGCGCGCCCGGGCCAGCCCTCGACCGCTCAGCCCCCGGGCCTCCAGCCCCCGATGGCCCGGCCCGCGATGCAGCCGCCGGCACAACGGGCACCCGAAATCGCGCGCCCGCCCGAGCCGGTGCGGGCCGCCGAGGCGATGCGTCCGCCCGAGCCGCCGGCCGAGATGCGGCGCGTCGTCGAGCCACCCCGCCCGGCCATGACGCCGCCGAACCGGCCGCCGGCGGATCTCCGCCCGGTGCCGCCGAGCCCGAGCTCACCCACCGTGCCGCCCGGCGCCGCGCCGCCGGGCGCCGCGCAGCGTCCGATCCGCGCGCCGCAGCCCGTGGCGTCGCCGCCGGCCGCGCCGCCTCCGCCCCCGGCGCCGCCGGCCTCGGCCATCGCGGCGCTCGCGCAATTCGCCAATGAGCCGCGCGCCCCGCAGCGGCCGCCGCGCGTGGACGAGCCGATCACCGGCCCGCGTCCGGCCGCCCCGCCGCCGCCCGGCCCGGCGGCCGCCTTCGCGCCGCCCGAAGCCCCGCGTCAGGCGCCGCCGCGCGGACCGGATCCGGCGTCGGCCATGCGGCCCGCCGCGCGGCCCGACGGCTTCGCGCCGCGGCCGCCCGCCGCACCCGTCGCCGCCGCGCCGCCGCCGCCCGAGCCGGCCCCTCCGCCGCCGGCCGCGCCGCAGCGCTCGCCCGCCGACGAGCTGGAGCAGGAAATGGCGAAGCTCCTCTCCGAACTGTCGGGGCCGCCGCAACGATGACATTTGGCGCGCCGTCGAGGCGCCCGCGCGCAGTCTGGTTCCGCGTCACGCTCGGTGCGATCCGTTACCTCGCCGCAGGCTTCGCCCTGGCGGCCGTGCTGTTCGTCGGCGCCGCCCTGTTCGGCGGCGCGGCGCTCGCGCAGGACATCTCGATCAATTTCGGCGCCGGCACCACCGTCACCGAACGGGCCGTGCAGCTCGTCGCGCTGCTGACGGTCTTGTCGCTCGCCCCCTCCGTGGTGGTGATGGTGACGAGCTTCACCCGCATCGTGGTGGTGCTGTCGCTGCTCCGCTCGGCGATCGGGCTCCAGACCGCGCCGCCCAACGCGGTGATGATCAGCCTCGCCTTGTTCCTCACCGCCTTCGTGATGGCCCCGACGCTGAACCAGGCCTATGACGAGGGCATCAAGCCGCTCACCGACGGCACGATCGAGCTCGACCAGGCGATCGAGCGCGCCGCCCTGCCGTTCCACGTGTTCATGCGCCAGCATGTGCGCGAGAAGGATCTCGAACTGTTCATCGACCTCGCCAAGGAGCCGCGCCCGGAGAAGCCGGAGGATATCAGCTACCGCGTGCTGATCCCCTCCTTCATGATCTCGGAACTGAGGCGCGCCTTCGAGATCGGCTTCCTCGTCTACCTGCCGTTCCTGATTATCGACCTCGTCGTCGCGTCCGTGCTGATGAGCATGGGCATGATGATGCTGCCGCCGGTGACGATCTCGCTGCCGTTCAAGCTGATCTTCTTCGTGCTCGTGGACGGCTGGAACCTGATCGCCGGCTCGCTCGTGAAGAGTTTCGGATAGCGCGCCGGCCGGCTGCGGGGACCGCGCCCGAGAGACCGGTCGAAGGGGTCAGTGCGCGGCGGCCTTTTCGTCCTTCGCGTCGCCGTGATCGCCGCCCTTCGCCTCGCCGCCGGCGTCGGCCTCCTTCGGCGCCGTTTTGGCGTCCTTCGGTTCCGCCTTGGCGTCCTTTGCCTCGCCCTTCGCCGGCTTGGCCGGGGCGGCCTCGGCCATCTTCATGGCCGGCTTGCCGGCGTCGGCGGAGGGTTCGGGCTTGCCGTTCGGCGCCTTCTCGTCAGCGGGCGCGCTCGGCTTCCCCGAGAGATACTGCGTGCGGTACTCGTCGAGGAAGGTCTTCAGCGTGTCGACCGAGGCGATCTCCTTGGCGATCTGGCGGAAGTCGCTGCCTTGCGTCTGGATCGAGCCGGTGACAACGTCGAAGGTCGCCGCGTTCGGGCTGTCCTTCATCTTCGGCCCGAATTTTGTGCGCAGGCGGTCGAGCGCGAGCTGGTCGTTGGCGAGCGCGAAGGCGACGCCGGCGCGGAGCACGTCCTGGCGCTCCTGCAGGTCGAGCGGGGTGCCGTCGCTCCAGCGGCCGGCGAGCATGGTCTCCAGGCGGTCGCCTGCCTCGTGCCAGCGCTTCGCCCTCCACAGGATGTCGGCCTTCAGCCGGTCGGCGTCCGAGCCGGAGAGCGGCGCGATCAGTTCGAGCGCGAGGTCGCTGCGGCCGGTCTCCGACAGGGCGCGCGCCTCCACGATGCGGCGCTGCCGCTCGACCGAGGCCGGCAGCTGCGGCTGGCGCGTCTTGTTGATCACGGCGAGCGCCTGCTCGGGCTTGCGGTCGAGCAGGTGCACGACCGCGAGGTCGGCGGCCACCCGGGCGCGGGCGGCGCCGCGCAGGCGGTTGTCGATCTGGTGGGTGAGGAGTTCGGCCGCCGGATCGAGCAGGTCGACGGCGACGAGCCGGTCGGCGAGCTTGCGCACGATCTGGTCGCCGAGCTGGGAGATCGGCATGAGGTCACGGAAGTCGTAGTAGAGCGCGAGCGCCTGCACCGGCTCGAGCCGATCGGCCTTCCCGTCGAGATACAGCGAAATGTATTCGCGTTGCATCTCGTCCTGCAGGAGCCGCGTCGTCTCGGCGTCGGGATTGATCATCAAGGCCGAGCGCATGTTGTTGAAGGCATCGCGGAAGCGCCCGGTCTGCGCCTGCAGGTTGGCGAGGAAGCGCAGCGTCTTCAGCTCGATGTCGTTGCCGCGCCAGCCGAATGCGAGCGACTGAAGCTGCTCGATCGCATCCTCCACCTCCATCGTCTTGTCGCGGACGCCCATGCGGATGCGGCGGTATTCGGCTTCGGCGGCGGCGGCACGGTCTCCGGTCTCGGTCGCGCGGTCGAGATGCTGCAGGGCGTCCTCCCCACGGCCGGCCGCGTCGGCGAGCCGCGCCTTCAGGAGTTCGTAGCGGGCACGCAAGTCGGGAGCGATCTCCTCCGGAGCGACTTCGGCGACGCGCGCCTGCGCGCCGGCGAAGTCGTTCAATTCGGTCGACGCCTCGGCCGCGGAGATCGCGAAGAGGGCCTGCACATCGGGGGGATAGCGGCTGTCGGCCGAGCCGGTCTTGACCGCGGCCTCGCGCGCCTCGTCGAACCTGGCCGCGCCGTTCGCCGCGACCGTCCGCCACAGCGCGGCCTCCGGATTGTCCTCCACCTCGGCGCGGGCGAGCGCGCGGCGGGCCTCCTCGTTGCGGCCGAGCATCGCCTGCGCAGCCGCGTTGAGGATGATGAAGCCGGGGTCGCGCTCCACGCCCGGCTCGTCGTTGGCGACGAGCCTCAGCACGCCGAGGGCCTCGGGGGCGAGCCGATGAGCGATGTAGAGTTCGGCGAGTTGGAAGCGCGCCGCGTTCTTCTGGCCGGCGTCCGCGCGGGTGATCGCCTCGGTGATCTCGCGCACCTTTCCGGTGAACTCGGCCGGATCGCGGGCGGCGAAACTGTCCGCGCCGCCCTCCTGCCGGCGCGCCTTCAGGTCCTTGCGCGGCACGGTGAGGCGGGCGGGATCGAGCGCGCCGGTGGAGAGGGTGAGGCCGCGCTCGCGCGAGATGACGACCTTTTCGAATTCGATCTGCACCTTGAGGTCGTCCACCCGCGGCACCACCGCGAGGCCGTGCGCGGCGGGGAGCGAATCGAGCTCGGTGAAGCTGTAGGTCTTGATCAGCCCGCGCGGCGGACCGAAGGCGGTGACCGCGAAGATCTTGTCGCCGACACGCGGATCGTCGAGCTCGTGCAGGGCACCGGCGTCGGCGAGATCCACGATCAGCTGCGACTGGCCGGACTTGCGCACGTTGCGGGTCATCTGCAGCGGCCTCGCCGGTTCCAGGACCAGCTCGCCGACGGACAGGATCCAGGAATTGCCGTCCGCGCCGAGCGTGGTGAGGAGCGGTTGCCCGAGCTCGATCCGCAGCGCCTGGCCCTGTCCCGATGGCTGCACGCCGAGCGAGCGGGCGAGCGGGCCGAGCGCGGTGGCGACCGCGCTGGTGTCGAGCGGCAGGGCACTGTCGAACAGCACCCAGAGCACGTCGTCGCGCTTGAACGCCGCGCTCGAGACCCGACTGGGGAAGGGAAACGCGATCCTGACGATGTTGCCGATCCGCTTTGCCTCCACGCGCACCGCGCCGGCGCCCTTGTCGTTCGGGTCGCGCATGTCCGGACGGGCGTCCATGCCCGCGGGCGGTTCATCGCCGCCTGCGCGGTTCTCGCCACCCTGCGTGGGCGGGACCGCGTCCTCGTCGTGATCCGGCTGCGCGGCTTCCTTCAGAACGGCGGCGGCGCCGGGGGCCGCCACCGGGGGAACCGGGGCCGGCTTCGCGACGGCCTGCGGATCGGAGGGCTTCGCGGCCTTGGCGGGCGCCGGTCGCGCCATCGCCTCCTTCGCCGGGGCGGCCACGCCATGCGGGTCGGCGGGCTTGGCTGCCGCATGGGCCTCCGGGCCGTCGGCCGCAGGCTCGGCGCCCGGCGAAGGCGCGGGAGCGCCGGGGGCGACCACCCTCTGGCGCGCCCCGGCCGGCATCGCGTCGGCCTGTCCGGTCGCCTTGCGGGCGGCGGCCTCAAGGGGATTGGCGGGCGGGCGCGGCGTGCTGAGGTCGACGATGTAGCTCTGCTCCTCGCGAAAGCCGCGGACGTCGGCATCGGGCGCGATCACCATCACCACGCGCATCCGCCCCTCCCCGGCCTCCTCGGCGGAGATCTCCTTCAGGGTCGGTGGCGGATCGACCACGATGGGCGCGAAGTCGATCGCGGCGATGCGGTTGAAGGTGAGTGTGACGCGTTCGCCCTCGCGCGCCATCTGGGTGTCGAAAGGCACGTTCCAGGTGAAGGCGAGCCGGGCGAAGGTCGGGTGGCGCCCGACCGCGAAATCGACCTTCGGGTTGATCTTCAGGCCGAAGCGCTGCGTCTCGGCCTCCCGCTGCGCCTTCAGCGCCGCGTCCGCCCGCTTGGCGAGTTCGGCGACGATCGTGTCGGGCAGCGGCGGCGGCGGACCCTGCCAGGTCGCCGGCAACAGATCGACGAACAGCCGTTCGCCCGCCTCCATCGTGTTGACCCGGACCTGGCGGGCGAGCGCGAAGCGGAGCGCCTGCCCGTCGGCGTCGCGCCGCGCGATGTTGACGAAGGCCGGCAGCGTCTGCGGCACCCGGTCTACCGCGACCTGCACCGGCTCCCCGAACTGTAGGACGAGGACGCCGTTGTTGAGCTTGGAGACGAACTGGGGCAGCAGCATGCGGTCCCGGAAGGTGATCACGATCCGGGCGAAGCCCTTCTCGAGCTTGGCCTCGATGTCCGCCTTGGCGGTCTGCGCGCGCGCCGGCGGCGCGGCGAGAAGCCCGCCGAGCAGCGCCACGAGGGCGACCAGGACGCGAAACGCCCGAGCGAGGGGCGGGACCGTTCGGCCGCCGCCGAAACACAGGAATTGATTACGCAAGGTTGGGGACCCGTCCATCGACGCCGGACACATTCCCGAACGCTAATGGATCTGGCTGAATGGGCCGTTAAGACTCATGGTCCTGCGGGGCCGCAACGGCTGCCGCAGGGTGCTGCGAGGCGCGCGCGCCTCAGCTCTTGCCGCCGATCTTCGGCAGTTCGCGGCCGGGCGGCATGGCCGCCTCGGCCGGCTTGCGGTTGGCGAGTTCCACGGTCAGTTTCTCGGCCGCCTCGGGCGCCATCTTGGAGACCACGTCGCCGAGCTTCTTCGGGTTCATCTGGCGGGCGATGTCGACGAGGAGCTTGGTGTCGAGGCGGTCGAACACGCGCGCCGCGTCCTTCGCCTTCATGGTCTCGTACATCTTCACGAGATCGGCGAGCTCCTTGCCCTTGTCGGCCTCCTTCTTGACCGTGTCGCCGCCGATCTTGTTCTCGATCGTCTTCAGTTCGTCGACGCGCTGGCCGAGCTTGTCCTCGGTCGCCTTCAGAAGGTTCTCGCGCATCTCGAGCTCCTTCTCGCGCTCCTCCAGCGCCTTCCGGCGGGCGTTCAGCTTCTGCAGGATGGCGATCTCGGAGAGGAGTTCCTGGCCGGGCGGCGGCTGGGCCTCCTTCGGCTTCTCGGTGGTGATGTCGACCTTCGGCGCCGCCGGCTTCATGCCGTCCGAGTCCGCGGCTTTCGCCTCCGGCTTTTCATGCCCGCCCCCGCCCCCCGCCGCGCCGGTCACGATCGGATCGACCGGGTCGAGATCGAACGGATCCATCAGCGCCTTCAGCCGCTCCGACACGGTGGGCGACGGACCGGCCTCCATCACGGCGCGCGGCCGGCCGTCGCGGGCGAGGTCGATCGCCTTCAGGCCGAGCAGCGCGGCTGCCGCGATCGCGACCGCCGGGATGAGCCGGAGCGACGTCACGCCGCCTCGCCTTCGACGGTGCGGCGAAGGCTCGCGAGCCGCTCTGTCGCCTCGGCGGCGCGGGCGCGCAGATCGGCGGCGGCGGTGATGCGCCGTTCGGGCAGCACGGCGGGCGCCGGCTCCCCGACCTGCCGTTCGGCCGCGGCCGCGATGCGCGGCGCCGACCGAGTGACCTCCGGCGCCGGATCGGAGAGCGGATGGCCCGGCCGCGCGGCCTGGGCGATCTGCATGATGCGTTCGAGGACGCGCTCGCCCTCCCCGATCTCGCGGGCGATCTCGATCGAGAAGAATTCCGCCTCGCGCACGCGCTTGGCGAGCGTCTTGTCGCATTCGCTCGCGGCCTGCTTCAGCCCGCCGATCGCTCGCTCGGCGATGCCCGTGGCGGTCACGAGTTCGCCGATCGTCGCGCGCAGCAGCGATTCGTCGGCGCGCAGCCGGCGCAAGCGGCTGTTGAGCACGATGCAATAGCCGATGGTGATCGCGAGCAGGACGGCGACCAATCCCTCGACGGCGAGGCCGATCATGCTGCCTGTCATGGCGCTTGGACATCCTTCTGCGAGGCCGCTTTCTCGAAAGCGGCGAGGGTCATGCGGGGACGCTTCAACTGGCGCGACACGCGGACCGAGATGTTCTCGCCGACCCGGCCCATCTGGCCTTCGGTGAGGAGCACGTCGCCGCATTTGACGGTGACCGGGTCCTTCGGTCCCACATCGAAGACGAGCGTCTGGCCGACCTTCAGGTCGAGCACGTGGCCGAGCGACATCTCGCGCTCGAACAGGACGGCGTCGACCTCGATCTCGGCGCTGTAGATCTCCGTGGCGAGGTGGCCCTCCCAGATCGGGTCGCGGCCGAACTTCTCGCCCATGAACATCTGCAGGAGCAGTTCACGGATCGGCTCGAGCGTCGCGTAGGGGATCAGGACCTCGATCTTGCCGCCGCGGTCCTCCATGTCGATGCGGAACTCGGCGAGGATCGCCGCATTGGCCGGGCGCGAGATCGCCGCGAAGCGCGGATTGGTCTCCAGCCGCTCGAGGTTGAATCGCACCGGCGAGAGCGGCGCGAAGGCCTGCTCGGCGTCGGCGAGCACCACCTCGATCATGCGGCGGACGAGGTTCGTCTCGATCGTCGTATAGGGCCGGCCCTCGATGCGGATCGGCGTCGTGCCGCGCCCGCCGCCGAGCAGCACGTCGATGATCGAATAGATGAGATTCGAATCGACCGTGACGAGCCCGAAATTCTCCCATTCCTCCGCCTTGAAGACGCCGAGGATCGCCGGCAGCGGGATCGAGTTCAGATAGTCGCCGAAGCGCACGGAGGTCATGCTGTCGAGCGAGACCTCCACATTGTCCGAGGTGAAGTTCCGGAGCGAGGTCGTGGTCAGCCGGACCAGCCGGTCGAACACGATCTCGAGCATCGGCAGACGCTCGTAGGAGACCATCGCCGAGTTGATCAGGGCGCGGATGCCCGACTGCTCGGAGGCGATCGTGTCTTCCAGGTTGAAGCCGAGGAGGTTGTCGATCTCCTCCTGGTTCAGGATGCGGTCGCCGCCGCGCGTCGCCTGGTCGAGATCGAGCTCGTCGTCGTCGCCGCCCCAGGCGGCCGCGAGCGAATCGGCGCCTTCGACGCCCTGCTCGGCGAGCGCGGCGCCCCATTCGGCGGCCAGATCCTCGCCGCCGTCCTCGGTCTTCTGCTCCGCCAACGCGGCGCCCCATGCCGCGTCGATGTCGCCGAGATCTTCTTCCGGTCCGGCCATGATCGCTTCGCGCTATTGGATGAGGAGGTCTTGGATCAGCACGGCGTCGACCCGGGCCGGATAGATCGCGACGTTGATGCGCTTCTGCAGCTCCTCCTTGACGCGGAAGAGGCCCGCCGAACCATTGAGATCGGAAGAGCGGAGCTCGCGCAGATAGATCTGGAACGCGTCGATGACGCGCGGCAGCACCGGGTTGATCTTGTCGATCGCCGCCTTGTCGCTCACTTCGAGCGCGATCTTGAGCTTGAGGAAGGTCGCCCGGCTGTCGGCGGTCGAAAGATTGACAGTCATGTCCGGCAGGTTGACGAACACCGCCGTCTTGGCCGGCGCCATCGGATGGCCGGCCTCGGCGTGCTCGTCCTTCTTCGGCGAGAACACGCCCATGAAATACGCGCCCGCGCCGCCGCCGAGGAGCACGACGACGAGCGCGGCACCGCCGATGATCATCATCTTCTTTTTCTTCGCCTTGGCGGCGTCGTCCCCTTCCGCCGGGGCCGCCTCGGCGGATTCCTTCTTTGCCGGCTTCTTCGACATCGAATACCTCGATCCACCCGCTCCAAATCGGTTCGACGGATGGAAATATCTTAAGACGTCAGAAGTTAACGACCGGTTACCATTAACCTTCTCGAAACCTGGGTAAACCCTTCCGGGCGCTCGGCCACGTCGGCAGTTTTTGCCGGGCCCGGTCCTGAGGGTCCCTTCTTAAGCCCTTGATAAGGTTAACGGGCCGTCGTGGCACGGGGCTCGCATTAACCCTGTCGGCCGCCGCGGCTGGGGAGCTTACCGGCGGCCACTGGGGATACGGACCATGGAAAACGCACAGCTCGTCGGGCTGTCGCGTCAGGTGACGCTGCATCGGCAGATGGACCTGATCGCGAACAACCTCGCGAACATCAACACCAACGGCTTCAAGGCGCAGAGCCTGCTGTTCGAGGAGACGCAGGTCGGCGAGGCGAGCAACAACGGCTTCCTGCTGCCCGACCGCCGGCCGAAATTCGTGATCGACGACGCCAATCTCTACGACCTGCAGCCCGGCCAGATGGTCACCACCGACAACCCGACCGACGTCGCCATGGACGGGCGCGGCTGGTTCTCGGTGCAGACCCCGCAGGGCGAGCGCTACACGCGGAACGGCTCCTTCGCGGTCGACACGACCGGCCAGCTCGTCACCCGCGACGGCAATCCGGTGCTGACCGAGGGCGGCCCGATCACGCTGCCGCCCTCCGAAGGCGCGATCTCGATCGCCAAGGACGGCACCGTCTCCACCCAGTCGGGCGTGAAGGGCAAGCTGAAGATCGTCGACTTCCAGAACGCCGGCGACCTCACCAAGGTCGGCGAGACGCTGTTCGACGGCAAGAACCCGCAGCCGGCCACCCTGCCCCGCGTGGTGCAGGGCCAGATCGAGAAGTCCAACGTGCGCGGCGTCGTCGAACTGTCGCGCATGATCGCGGTGGAACGCGAGTACCAGCGCCTGACCAGCTGGCTGCAGGCCTCCGACCAGCTCCGCCAGACCGCCATCGAGCGGCTCGGCACGGTCGCGTGACAGGGAGGATCTGACCCATGAAAGCCCTGCACATCGCCGCCTCGGGCATGCTCGCCCAGGAACTCAACGTCGAAGTCATTTCGAACAACATCGCCAACATGCGCACGACCGGCTTCAAGCGCCAGCGTGCCGACTTCCAGGACCTGCTCTACCAGAATCTCCGCCAGGTCGGATCGCAGACCTCCGACAGCGGCAACGTGGTGCCGACCGGCGTGCAGATCGGCTCGGGCGTGCGCACCGCCGCGACCCCCCGCATCATGTCGCAGGGCACGATCGAATCGACCCAGAAGGAGCTCGACGTGGCGATCCGCGGCGAAGGCTTCTTCCGCATCACCATGCCGGACGGCCGCACCGGCTACACCCGCGACGGCTCCTTCGAGCGCGACGCGGCCGGCACGATCGTGACGGCCGACGGCTATCCGATCGACCCGGCCATCACCGTGCCGGGCAACGCCTCGGGCCTCACCATCAACGCCCAGGGCGTGGTCTCCGCCGTGGTCGGCAATGCGTCGACGCCGACCGTGCTCGGCACGGTGCAGCTCGCCCGCTTCGTCAACAAGTCCGGCCTCGAGCCGATCGGGCAGAACCTGTTCCTGGAGACCGCGTCGTCGGGCCCCGCCCAGGTCGCCAATCCGGGCGACGAGGGCTACGGCACGCTGCTGCAGAACAACCTCGAAGCCGCCAACGTCAATCCGGTCTCGGAAATCTCCGACCTGATCGCCGCCCAGCGTGCCTACGAGATGAATTCGCGCGTCATCCGGGCGGCGGACGAGATGATGTCTTCCACCATCCAGTTCAAGTGAGGATGCGACCCTTGCGCACATTCGCTCCAGCCCGGCCCTGGGACCGCGCGATCGCGGTGCTCAAGGCGATCCGGCGCTACACCGGCGCCGCGCTGTTCGGCCTCGCCGTGGTCGGCCTCATCCTCTATCTCGCCGTCTCCGCCAAGGCGGCCGAGCCGTCGCCGCGGCTGCGCGCCGAGGCGCTCGTCGCCGGCGACCTCGTCACCATCGGGGACCTGTTCGAGGATCCCGGCCCGCTCGCCGGCAAGGCGATCTTCCGCGCGCCGGATCTCGGCACCACCGGCAACGTGCCGGCCTGGCGGGTCATGGCGGAGGCGCGCGCCGCCGGCCTCGTCGGGGCGCGCGACGGCAACATCGTCGAGGTGGTGGTCACGCGGTCCGCCCGCGAAGTGCCCGGCCGCGACATCCAGGACGCCATCACGAGCGAACTGGCGATCGCGCTCGGCGGCCTCGACCGCAACGACCTCGACGTGACCTTCGACCAGCCGCTCGAACCGCAACTCGCGGACAGCCGCTCCCGCCAGCCGGCGCGGGTGACCGGCGTCAGCCTCTTGGCGCAGAGCCGCTTCGAGGCGACGGTGGTGATCGACAAGGGCGCGGGCCAGGCGGCCGACCGGCTGAAGCTGCGCGGCCGCTATGTGGAGACGGTGTCGACCCTGGTCCTCACCCGCGCCCTCGCCCGCAACGAGGTGGCGCGCGCCGAGGACCTGAACGTGGTCAAGCTGCCGAAGCGCCAGGCCGGCACGGCGCGCTCGACCGAACCCTCCGAGATCGTCGGGCTCGCGGCGAAGCGGGTCTTGCGCGCCGGCCAGCCCGCGCTCGCCGCCGACTTCTCCGCGCCGCTCATGGTCGGACGCGGGGACATCGTGACGCTCGTCTACCAGATGCCCGGGCTGATGCTGACCACGCGCGGCCAGGCGCTCGACCAGGGCGCGATCGGCGACCTCGTCACCGTGCTGAACCAGCAGAGCAAGCGCACCGTCAACGGCGTGGTGATCGGTCCCGGGCGCGTCAGCATCACGACCGGCAGCGCGCCGGCACCGGGACGGACCTGATGCCCGCCCGCCCCGCTCATACCATCGACCTTCGCCCGGCAGAGAGAGCCTTATGATGTATCGCGTCGCCCTTCTCGTCCCCGCCCTCATCGCCTTGTCGGGCTGCACCGCGATCGACCGCCTCGCCGCGGTCGGCACCGCCCCGCCCCTCTCGCCGATCTCGGATCCGACCGCGCAGGCCGGCTACAAGCCGGTCAGCCTGCCGATGCCGGCGCCGACCCCGACCGCCTATGCACCGAACTCGCTCTTCCGCAACGGCGCGCGCGGCTTCTTCAAGGACCAGCGCGCCAACAAGGTGGGTGACATCCTGACCATCAAGGTCACCATCACCGACAAGGCGGAGTTCGACAACACGACCAAGCGCAGCCGCGCCGCGGAGGACACGATGTCGATCGGCGGCGTGCCGGGCAAGATCATCGACAAGGCGCTGCCGAACGACCTCAATGCGAGCCCGCTGATCGGCACCTCCGGGACCTCCAGCGCCGAGGGCTCCGGCTCGGTCAACCGCGCCGAGACGCTCACCACCAACGTGGCGGCCGTGGTCACCCAGACGCTGCCGAACGGCAACCTGGTGATCGAGGGCCGGCAGGAGGTGCGGGTCAATTTCGAGGTGCGCGAGCTGATCGTCGCCGGCATCATCCGGCCCGAGGACATCTTCAACGACAACACGATCGACAGCGCCAAGATCGCCGAGGCGCGCATCTCCTACGGTGGCCGCGGCCAGATCACCGACGTGCAGCAGCCGCGCTACGGCAACCAGGTGCTCGACATCCTGCTGCCGTTCTGACCGCCGGCCGAAGCTCATTTCACTTGGGCACGGCCGCCGGCTCCCCAGCGACGGCCATGCCGACGAGAAGGCGCGGGTCCACTCCCCAGGGACCCGCGCCTTTTTTCTCCGGCGATCGCGTGGCAGGGCCACGGGATCTGGGTCCGTTCAGTCGTCGCGATAGACCCGCTCGCGCCGCTCGTGGCGCTCCTGGGCTTCGATCGACAAGGTGGCGATCGGCCTTGCATCGAGGCGCTTCAGCGAGATGGGCTCGCCGGTCTCCTCGCAATAGCCATAGGTTCCGTCGTCGAGCCGCTTCAGCGCCGCATCGATCTTTGCGATCAGCTTGCGTTGACGGTCTCTGGCCCTCAGTTCGATTGCCCGGTCAGTCTCCGAGGACGCTCGATCGGCGAGGTCGGGATGGTTCTGGCTCTCGTCGGCCAAATGCTGCAGGGTCTCCTTGGACTCCCGCAAGATATCATCCTTCCAAGCGAAAAGCTTCTTACGGAAATATTCGCGCTGGCGATCGTTCATGAAGGGCTCGTCTTCCGACGGGCGATAATCTTCAGCGATTTCGACCGACATTCTGCTCCCTTCCAGACTCCCATAACCCCCCTCGCGAGGCGGGCGGAATATAGACACAGGGACAGCCGCTTACAATCGCATCCTGACGACGATTGCGTGACAAGGCGGTGACGCGTTTCGGGCCTCGGAAACCCCTCCCGAGCCCGTCCGCCGCGCCGATTCAGTCGGGAAATCGGCCGAGTTTGGCGAGTTCGACGCGCGCGCGGAGCTCGATGTCGTCGATCAGCGCGGCGATCCGCTCGTCCTCGCTCGGCGCCTTGTCGCCGACGAGACCGATGAGGCGCTCGAGCCGGTCCGGCCCGATCGCGCCGCCGAGCAGGTCGAGGCGAATCTCTTCGAGCGTGTCGAGCAGGGCGAAGCCGCGCTTCACCGCCCGCCGTCGCCGCTCCAGCGGCCCCTCCACCGACTGCAGCGCCAGGAGGGCGGAGACGTCGTAGGCGCCGGCGGGGGCGGCCGTGACCGGCGCGCGGCGGGCGGCGCCGGCGTCGGGCAGCGAAAAGCCCGAGGACGCGCCCGGGCGTCGGGTGCCGCTTCCCTGACCGATCGGTCCGCCGCGGCCTGGTCCGTCGATGCGCATGGCTCCTCCGAGGGTTCGATCCGAGCGACAGCATCGCCGAACGAACATCCTTGAATGCGAGAATTCGTCGAGATGGTTAACGGAAGCTTAATCCGCCCGGCAAGTTTTGCCGCGCGGCCGGTCGTGCCCTGTCCCCCATGCCGGAACAGACGGACGCACCTCTGGCATTTTTCAATGTTTTCAAGGAATGCCGCTCTCCCGGCCCGCTGGCACGGCTCTCGCAAGCGGGTGATCGAGATTTGGGGAGATCTCGCAAGATGGTCATTCGACTGGCGCGGCTCGTCCTTGCCACCGCCCTTCTACTCGGCCCGCACGGCCCGGCGACCACGCCGGCGGCCGCGGCCTCGCGAATCAAGGATCTCGCCGCCATCGAGGGCGTGCGCGAGAACCAGCTCGTCGGCTACGGCCTGGTGGTCGGCCTCAACGGCACCGGCGACAGCCTGAACAACACGCCCTTCACCAAGCAGTCGCTGACCGCGATGCTGGAACGGCTCGGCGTCAACACGCGCGGCGCCAATCTGCGCACCGCCAATGTGGCGGCCGTGATGGTGACGGCGAATCTGCCGCCCTTCGCCACGCAGGGGAGCCGCGTCGACGTCAACATCTCCGCGCTCGGCGACGCCAAGAGCCTGCAGGGCGGCACGTTGATCGTGACGCCGTTGATGGGCGCCGACGGCGAGGCCTATGCGATTGCGCAGGGGCCGCTCACCGTCGGCGGCTTCGTCGCCAAGGGCGACGCGTCGAGCATCACCCGCGGCGTGCCGACCGCCGCGCGCATCGCCTCGGGCGCCATCGTGGAGCGAGAGATCGACTTCCGCCTCGCCACCATGCAGTCGCTCCGGCTCGCGCTGCGCAACCCCGACTTCACCACCGCCCGGCGCATCGCCGAGGCGATCAACGACCTTATCGGCCAGCCGATCGCCGAGCCGACCGACCCATCCACCGTGCGCCTCGTCCTGCCGCCGAAGTTCAACGGCAACATCGTCGACCTCGTCACCGACATCGAGCAGCTCGCCGTGCAGCCGGACCTGCCGGCCAAGGTGGTGATCGACGAGTCGACTGGCGTCATCGTGATCGGCCAGGAGGTGCGCGTCTCCACCGTGGCGATCGCCCAGGGCAACCTCACCGTCACCGTGACCGAGGAGCCGCAGGTGAGCCAGCCCGAGGCCTTCTCGCGCGGCGAGACGACGGTCGTGCCGCGCACGCAGGTGACCGTCGACACGCAGGAGAAGCGCCGCCTCGGCATCGTGCGCGAGAGCGTGTCGCTGAGGGAGCTCGTGGACGGGCTCAACGCGCTCGGCGTCGGCCCGCGCGACCTCATCTCCATCCTGCAGGCGATCAAGGCGGCGGGCGCGCTGCAGGCCGAGATCGAGGTGATCTGATGGACCTCTCGATCCTCTCCCGCGAACCGCCGCTGCACGTCCTGCCGGATCCGGCCAAGGCCGCCGCCTCGCCCAAGGAACGCCTCAAGGGCGTCGCCCGCGAATTCGAGACGGTCTACCTCAACACCATGCTGTCGCAGATGTTCGCCGGCCTCCCCACGGACGGCCCGTTCCATGCCGGCCAGGCGGAGGAAACCTGGCGCGGCATGCTCGTCAATGAATACGCCAAGGGCATCAGCCAGCGGGGCGGCGTCGGGGTGGCCGACGCGGTCTATCGCGAACTCATCCGCATGCAGGAGGGCGCCGCATGATCAGCGTGCAGGACGAGGCCGACCACGACGCCGCCGACGAGGCGGCGATCCTGGTCATGACGCCGGGCGGCGCGGAAGCGATCCTGAACGAGCTGCAGGTGACGATGGAGGGCCTCATCGCCGTCATCGAGGAGGAGACGCGCCTGATCCGCTCCGGCGCCCTGCTCAAGGCGGCCGAGATGGAGGCGGAGAAGTCGCGCCTCTCCGGCGCCTATATGCGCGTGCGCTCGCGGGTGAAGGCGAACGCGGTCGCGCTTGCCCGCCACGCGCCCGACGCCGTGCAGGCGATGCGGGGCCGCCACGAGGAATTCGCCGCGCTGCTCAGGGTGAACCTCGCCGTCCTCGCCACCGCCCGGGAAGTGGCCGAGGACATCGTGCGCAACGTCTCGGTCGCGGTCGGCCGGCACACGGCGCCGAAGACCTATGGTCAGCATCCGGGCCAGGCGGCCAACGCCTATGCCGGCGCGCGCGGCATCGCGGTCGACCGCAGCCTCTGAACGTTTCGGATGCGATGGTCATCGCGACCCTTGCGAGGGTCGACCGCATGTCTCCATCTGAAATATCAATCGACTTCGATGTACTCCTTAGGCGAATACTGGAGCGACGATTCCGCGACGGAATGCAGGCTCGGCCGTATTTAGTTTGCAAGGACTCGCGCCGTGATGCCGATACATCGGAATCGCGGGCGGCATCTTAACGCTTGATTCAAACGCATGCGCTAAGGTTCAAGCTGTAGGAAGGGGCCAGGACGGCCCTCAGGAGACCAGCCATGGACGTCGGGATCGCCAGACCCGTCGGCCCGGCGGCGCAGGCCACCGTCAGGACGACGGATGTCACGACCGCCCCGACGAAGACCGACCTGCCGCCGCAAGCCGCGGTGCAGCAGGGTAGCGAATTCAATGCGTTGGCCGATCGCGACCCGCGCGACATCAGTGCCGAGCGCCGCGCCAGCGCCGTTGCGGCGGACCAGCGCCGGCGCCTCGTCGATCGCGACGCCGCGACCGGCCTCACCGTCATGAAGGTGATCGAGGAACGCTCGGGTCAGGTCGTCGACCAGATCCCGGCGGAAAACTACCTGCGCATGAAGGTCGCGCTGAAGTCCGTCCTGGACGGGATCCAGGGCCCCTCCTCCGCCGAGCGCGACTGACGAATTCGCCGAGGCTGCTGTCACGTGACCTCCCGCCCGACCGGCGCGGAGGCATTCGTCGTTGGCGCATCACCTTGGCGGCAAGCACCGGGCAACCCTCGGGACGGCCCTCCCCTTCGATGCGGCGCGGCGGCCGACCGCTTGCGTCCGGCGCGCTCGTCTGCCGCCCGCACTGGGCGCGTTCGGATCGGTTGCCCGGCCTCCAAGCGCTTTCGAATCGGCCCGCCCGGAAAAATTCTCGCCTGCCGTGAAACTTCCGAGATGCGATTAACCCCGCGTCAAGATGCGAATGCTTGAATGCCCTCGCTTCCTCAGGACGAGGAGGCGCGTTCAGTTACCCAGGATGGGAGTACTACAATGGCTGATATCGTTCTTTCCAAGGGCATCCGCAACAACCTCCTGCAGCTCCAGAATACGGCTGCGAATGCTGCGCTGACCCAGGGCCGTCTCGCCACCGGCAAGAAGGTCAACTCCGCCCTCGACAATCCGTCCAACTTCTTCACGTCGTCGTCGCTCAACAGCCGCGCCAACGACCTGTCGAACCTGCTCGACAGCTTGTCGAACGGCATCAAGGTGCTCGAGGCGGCCGACAACGGCCTGACCGCGATCACCAAGACGGTCGAATCCCTGCAGTCCACCGTCCGCCAGGCCCGTCAGGACAAGTCCAACAAGACCGCTTCCTACGACCTGAGCTCCGGCATCTCGACCTCGGTCGCCGCCAACGTCACCTTCTCGAACGGTGCCGTCGCGTCGTCCACCACGGTCGCCCTGCAGTCCAAGACGGTGGCCGGTGCCGGCACCTTCGACACCTCGTCGGCGGCTGGCTCCTTCACGATCCAGGCGGCGAACCTCAACGGCAACTCCGCCGTCACGATCAACTTCGCCCAGAACGACACGATCCAGACGGTCGTCAACACCATCAACTCCACCCTGTCGGCCCAGTCGGGCGGCAACGGCGGCGTGACGGCGACGGTCAGCTCGGGCCAGATCGCCCTGACCACGGCGAGTGGCGACAGCGTCACGCTCGCCGGCACCAACCTCGCGGCCGTCGGCCTCGACTCGACCGCCACCGCGACCTATGCGGCGAAGTCCGTCGACCAGCTCGCGGCCGACATCAACGCCAACACCACCCTCCAGGGTGCCGTGCGCGCCTCGAACGACAACGGCAAGCTGCGCGTCGAGAACATCTCGACCGCCGACCTGACCGTCGCCGGTTTCGACAGCGCGGGCAAGATCGACGGCTCGTCCGGCACCAAGACGATCGGCGCCAACGATGTCCGCAAGAACCTGGTCACGCAGTTCAACGACCTGCGCAACCAGCTCGACAAGCTGTCGGACGACGCGTCGTTCAACGGCATCAACCTGCTGCGCGGCGACAAGCTGAAGCTGAACTTCAACGAAACCTCGACGTCGACCCTCACCATCCAGGCGAAGGATGCCAAGGGCAACGCCAGCGAAGTCTCCAACGCGAAGCTCGGCATCACCGCCGCCACCAACAAGGAATTCGAGAGCGACACCAGCCTCGATGCCCGCCTCGACAGCCTGAAGACCGCGCTCGACACGATCCGCTCGCAGGCTTCGAGCTTCGGCTCGAACCTCTCGATCGTGCAGAACCGTCAGGACTTCACGAAGTCGACGATCAACACCCTGAAGACCGGCGCCGACAACCTCGTCCTCGCCGACCAGAACGAAGAAGCCGCCAACCTGCTCGCCCTGCAGACGCGTCAGCAGCTGTCCCAGACCGCTCTGTCGCTCGCCAACCAGGCCGACCAGGGCGTGCTCCGCCTGTTCTGATCCGCGCCGGCGGCTCGCCGCCGGACCGGCTTCGAAGACACCGAACGGCGGGGGGCCTCCCCCCGCCGCTTTCGGCGTTAACGAAAAAACATCGAAAAACCCGATTAAACACTTCATTAACCTTAACCATGCTTAATCTTCTCATCTCGGGGTCGGCGACTCGGGTCGACCTGCGCGCGAGGGAAGGTTAAGATGTCCGATATCGTACTCTCCAAGGGTATTCGAAACAATCTCTTGCAGCTGCAGAGAACCGCGGACAACGTGTCGTTGACGCAGGGCCGCCTCGCCACCGGCAAGAAGGTCAACTCGGCCCTCGACAACCCGACCAACTTCTTCACCGCTTCGTCGCTGAACGGGCGCGCCACCGACCTGTCCAACCTGCTCGACGGCTTGAGCAATGGCATCAAGGTCTTGGAAGCGGCCGACAACGGCTTGAAGTCGATCACCAAGACGATCGAATCCTTGCAGTCGACCGTGCGCCAGGCGCGCCAGGACCGCACCTTCAAGACGTCGTCCTACACCTACAGCCCGACCTCGATCACCTCGGCGCAGAACCTCACCTTCAGCGGCGGCCAGGTCGGATCGGCGACGACGGTCGGGATCCAGCAGGAGGTCTATACCGGGACGGCGGCGACCGCGGTCGGCGCGACCGGCGGCGGCGACCTCGACATCACCATCGGCAGCGGATCGCCGATCACCGTGACGATCCCGAACAGCGCCACCACCGACCAGATCGTCGCGGCGATCAACGACAAGCTCGACAGCCAGACCGGCGGCGATCTCGGCGTGACCGCGTCGAACTCGGGCGGCACGCTCGTGATCAAGAGCGCCCATGGCACCGCCGTGACCTTCGCCGACAATGCCACCAGCGGCAACGGCATCAGCGCCTCGCTCGGCTTCACCTCGCCGACCAACACCCAGACCGGCAAGACGCTCGACACGCTCGTCGACGACATCAACAACACGCCCGGCCTCACCGGCAAGATCCGCGCGACGGTCGACAACAACAAGCTGCGCATCGAGAACCTGTCGACCGCCGATCTCACCATCGCGGGCATCTCGGCCGCCGGCGTCGACGGCTCCGCCACGACGCAGTCGATCGGCCCGAATGACGTGCGCCGCAACCTGGTCACGCAGTTCAACGACCTGCGCAACCAGCTCGACAAGTTCACCGACGACGCCCATTTCAACGGCGTCAACCTGCTTCGCGGCGACCGGCTGAAGCTGTTCCTGAACGAGAACTCGACCTCCACCCTCGAGATCCAGGCGAAGGACAATCAGGGCAACGTCCGCGAGATCACCAACAACAAGCTCGGCATCGTCGCGGCGACCGACCAGGAGTTCGAGAACGACGGGGCGCTCGACTCGCGCCTCGACCAGCTGAAGACGGCGCTCGATACGATTCGCGCCCAGGCCTCGAACTTCGGATCGAACCTGTCGATCGTGGAGAACCGCCAGGACTTCACCAAGGCGACCATCAACACGCTGAAGACCGGCGCCGACAACCTCACGCTCGCCGACATGAACGAGGAATCGGCGAACCTGCTCGCACTGCAGACCCGCCAGCAGCTCTCGCAAACCGCCCTCTCCCTCGCCAACCAGGCGGACCAGGGCGTGCTGCGCCTGTTCGGCTGATCGGTCCGCCGCGCCGGGCGGACGGCGTCGAAGCCCATGCGCCTTGGCCGGACGCATGGGCTTCGACGTTTTCCCTGTTACGATGCGCGCCTGGAATCGCCGGTTCACCTGCGGTCTTAACGGATTGTTGGCCAACCGACCCTAGATTGCTGCGAAGGGAGCCGCGCCATGGCCTTGAAGGTCGAGCTGAAACCCGGCGAACGAATCATCATCGGCGACTGCGTCATCACCAACGACAATCAGAGAACAAAGCTTTTCATCGAGGGCGACGCGCCGATCCTGCGCGAAAAGGATGTCCTCAAGCCAAAAACTGCCGATAGTGCAGCAAAGAGAATTTATCTCTCTGTGCAGCTCATGTATCTAGCGCGAGATACTCAAAAGTTCTGGTTCGATTTTCAGATTCTCAAGACCGATTTTCTTTCGGCAGCTCCGTCAGCCAAGCCGATCATGGATGATATCGAAAAACAAATATTAACCGGGGCTCTATATAAAGCGATGAAGGCGGCCAAGGCGCTGATCGCCTTCGAAGAGGAATTGCTCGGTCATGCACAACGCAACGTCGGCCTACGCGAAGACCGCCCAAAAGACGGCAAGCCCGCGTGAGCTCGAAGCGCATCTGCTCCTGAAGGCCGCCGCGCGCATCCAGTCCGTGATCGACGGCACCATCACCGACCTGCCCGGCGCGCTCGAGGCGCTTCGCTACAACCGGCGCCTGTGGACTATCCTGCTCGGCTCGATCACCGACCCGTCGCATCCGATGCCGGTGGAGATCCGCCAAAACGTCGCCAATCTCGGCATCTTCTCGGTCAGCCACACGCTGGCCCTCGAGATCGAGCCGGATCCGGAGCGGATGGGCGTGCTCGTCAACATCAACCGCCGCATCGCCGAGGGCCTCAGGGCCTGACGCCGGCCCGCGCGGTCTCGTCCGCGCCGATCGGCCCCGGTCGCGCCCCGGGGCATCGCCGAACCAAGTCGCCGCGCCCGCCCGTACCCGTGACTATCCGGCAAGGCCGACGACCGGTCCCGCGCGCCGGCTCACATGTAGTCCGTCAGCGACATCTTGTAGAGAATGCTGGTCGCCTGGTAGCTCGCCTGCATGCGCGTCTGCAGCGCCACGAGCTTGGCCGCGACCTCGTTCTGGTCGATGCCCTCGACCCCTTCCACGAAGGTCGTGTAGGTGCCGGCGTTGAGCTTGTGCCGCTCGGCCGCCTGGTCGGCGACCTGGTTCGCCGAGGCGAGCTCCATGCCCACATTGGCGAGCGACTGGACGCCGGGCGGCGGCGACAGATTGGTGCGCAGCCGGTCGACCAGTTCGCTGTAATAGGCCTTGTCGGAGGCGGTGCCGCCCGAGACGTCCGCGACGGTCAGGATCGCCATCTGGCGGACGTTCCAGCTGAACGCCTCCTCGTTGGCGCGCATCCCGTAGCGGACCTCCACCGCGCTGTCGACCTTGGTCGTCATGTCCTGGCGCGGGCTCCAGCCCGGCCCCGGCGCGGCGGTGTTCTCGCCCTTGTACCAGCCGACCGTGTTGAGGTCGGTGCCGGCGATCTGCGCCGTGGCGGTGTCGAAGGGCGGGCCGTCCACCCGCATCGGCGGCTGGCCCTCGGCGGTCGCGAAGAAGTCGCCGCTCGCCGCGACCGCCGAGGCCGCCTTCAGCGCCGTGCCGGCATGGTCGAGCAATTGCTGGTTCAGCACGCTCGCGAAATTCGCCGCGGTGTCGTCCACCGTCGCGCCGATCGCGAAAGTGCCGCCGGCCGCGTCGGTCACCGTGCCGGCATGCAGCTCGATCACATCGGTCGAGCCGTCCGGCAGGGTCATGGTGAGGCGGAGGCTGTCGCCGGACTTCGGCTGGCCGGCGCTGAAGTCGACCGACAGCGCGGGCGGCGTGCCGGCCGGCGGGACCACCACCGCGTTGGTCAGCGTGGAGGTGACGCCGCCGAGCTTGAAGCCGAACGGATGCGTGCCGTCCTCCGCGAGGCTGACCGAACTGGTGGTCGGCTGCGCCACGGTCAGGCGACCCTTGAGGTCGGGCCCGAGGTCGGCCTGCTGGCGCTCCTGCATCACCTGCTTGAAGCCGGCCTGGTTGCCGGTGCCGTAGAGGATCTCGTCGACCGGCCCGACCGGGTCCTTGTCGGTCGCGCGCCCGCCGAACAGGCGGAAGCCGGCGACCGAGGTGTTGAGCAGGTCGACGAACTCCTGCAGGCCGGTGCGCGCGGTCGTCTGCTGCGCGGTGCGCCCATCGGAAAGCAGTTGGAACTGATTGGGATCGAACGCGCTCTTCACGTCGCGCACGAGGTTGGTCATGCGCGTGATCGTCTGGTCCGCGACCTTCAGCCGGACGCCGATGAGGTCGATCGCCTGCTGGTAGGTCTCCGTGCTCGCGAGCTTCTGCCGGAACGAGAGCGACAGCGCCCGGTCCGCGCCGAGCCCGGCATAGGTCTCGGCCTTGCGGCCCGATCCGAGCTGGCGGACGAGGTCGTCGAGACTGCCGCGCAGATCGCCGAGCTGGCGGATCGCGAAGGACGAATAACCGCTCGATTGCTTGATATCCATGGCCCGCCTCAGACGTTCATCAGGGTCTGCAGCATCTCGCGCACGGTCTGCATGACGCGCGCATTCGCCGAATAGGACGATTGCAGCTGGATCAGCCGGGCGAGTTCCTGGTCGATGCTCACGGTCGAGGATTCCTTGTAGCGGGCGTCGATATTCGCCTGCATCGTGTCCTGGGTATCCTTGGCCGCGCTCGCCTCCTCGGCGACGGCACCCCAATGGTTGATCATCGAGTCCGCGAAGCCCGAGATCGTGGCGGTGAAAGAGGTGGTGCCCGCCACGATGCCGGTGTCGGCGCCATATTCGAACTGCGTGGTGCGCAGCCGGTCGAGCAGCGCGTTCGGCCGTGTCGGATCGCCGGCGAGCGTCGCAGGGCCGTTCCAGGTGACGAGCAGCGAGGGATCGGCGGCGATCGCCGGGTTGACCGCGATGCGCCCCGCGAAGCCGCGCAGTTGCGGCGGATCGTCGAGCCGCCCGGTGTAGAGCGTGCCGCCGCCGCCGTCGGTGAAGAGCGGAAGCCCGGAATCGCCGGTCGTGCCGGCGAGCGTCACCCGCGCCCCGAGCGACTTGATGTCGACCCGGTTGGTCGCCCCGTCGTCGAGGATCTGCACCGTCTGCCCGGACGGGTTGGCGACCGTGAAGTTCGGCCCGAGCGCGTTCTGGATCTGCGTGACGACATTGGCGAAGCCCAGCGAATAGTCGAGGCCGACCACCCGGTCGTCCGGATTGGCGGTGACCTTGCCGTCGAGCGGCAGCGACGCCGGGTCGTTCACCCGGATGAAGCTCACCGTCTGGTCGCGGCCGGTCGCCGCGTCGCGGTAGGTGAGCGACATCACGTTGCCGGGCTGCAGCCCGGTGAGGTCGAGGTCGAAGCCCTGCTGGGCGCCGGAGGACGCGGCGGTGCTGGCCACCGGCTTGTCGGAGAGCGCGCTCGCGAGCGAGGCGGCGAACTGGTCGAGCTGGTTCTGCGCCTCGACCAGCATGCGGTCGCGCGCGTCGACCAGCCCGGCGATCTCGCCCGACCGGAAATAGCCGTCCGCGATGATGTCGACCGGCGAGCTGGACGCATCTCCGACCGTGATGGTGCCGACCATGCGCTTCGACGGATCGGTGTCGTAGAGCGTGTTGGCGGTGAGCGTGCCGGTCTGGTCGAAGCCGAGCTTGATCGCCTGCGCGTCGACCAGCGTCAGGCCGGACTTGGTGAAGACCGTCATCTGCCCGTTCTTGGCGACGCGCGTGTCGATGTCGACCAGCGTGGCGATGTCCTTCACCGCGAGGTCGCGCGCGTCCTCGAGCGCGGTCGTGTCCTGGCCGGCCGCCTGCTGGGCGACGATGCGCTCGTTGTAGCCGGCGACCGCGGCGGTCTGCGCGTTGAGGCGATCGACGCTGGTCGCGATCTGGCCCTCGATCTGGGTGCGCATCTCCTGCACGTCGCTGGTCATCTGGTTGAGCCGCGACGCCATGGTCTGCGCCTGGTTCGACGCCTGCAGGCGCGCGGTCAGGCTGTCCGGGCTGGTCGCGAGCGCCTGCAGGCTCTCGATCATGGCGGAAAGGCTGCTCGCGAGCGACGTGGAGGCGCCGGGCGCGCCCATCAACTGGTCGAGCCGCGAGGCATAGCGGGACTGGATGCCGGCATAGCCGGTCGCCGGCAGCGTGCCGACCACCTGGCGCTGCACCTCCAGGTCGACCTCGCGCTGCACCACGCCGCGCAGGCCGATCGTGCCGTAGTTGCCGACGAAGTCCGCGCTGATCAGGCGCTTGCGCGTATAGCCGGCCTGATCGCCGCGGGCGATGTTCTGCGAAACGAGATCCGTCTCGCGCTGGTTGAGCGCGAGACCGGAGGTCGCGATGTTGATGGCCGAGCTGAGACCCATGACTTAAACCCTGCTCGAGACCGGCGGGATCCGCCGGCGCCTTACCGGACGATGTTCAGGATGTCCTGCATCATCGAGTCGGCGGTGGTGATGATCTTGCTGTTGGCCGAGTAGGCCTGCTGCGTGACGATCATCTTGGAGAATTCCTCGGCGATGTCGGTGTTGGAGCCTTCGAGCGCCTGGCCGGTGATCTGGCCGTTCGTCATCATCAGCGCCGTGCCGGACTCCCGCGTCGCCGCGAAGGCCCCGCCGTCGAGGCGCTTCAAGGCGTTGTCGCCGTTGAACTGGAACAGCGGCACCTCCGCGACGTCGATCTGCTGGCCGTTCGTGTAGCTCGCCGTGATGCGCCCGCTGTCCCCGACGCCGACCCCGATCAGCGAGCCCGAGGCATAGCCGTCCTGGTCGAGCAGCGTGGTGGCGACATCGCCTTGCGCGGAAGCATATTGCGTCAGTCCGTTACCGCTGAACTTGAACTCGATGTCGCCGAGGTTGCGGCCGTCGATCGTCATGTTGGGCAGCGTGATGCTGGTGGTCGACGGCGAGACGAGCTTGCCCGAGGCGTTGAAGACAAAGTCCTGGCCGGCATTCTGCCAGGCGACCTGCGAGCCGGTGGCGTTCGGGTCGGCCTGGTAGAACAGGTTCCAGGTCTCCGGCGAATTGTTCGTCTTGCCCCAGCGGAACTGCACGTTCACCGCGTTGCCCTGGGAGTCGTAGAGCGTGGTGGAGCCGCCTTCGAGCGACTGCTGGCGGAACGTGGAGAAGTCGGAGGCGACCACGGTGCCCGTGCCCGCCGACACCGCGTCGACGCCCGAGGCGGTCCCGCCGGTGCCGAAGCCCAGATCGGGGGCCGTCGCGATCACGCCGGTACCGCTCACGGCGATGTTGGCGACGGTGATGTTCTCGGTCGACCCGGTGCCTGTCGAGGTGAATTCGAGCTTCGAGCCGTTCGCCGCCACGGTCATGGGCAGGGACGCGGCGGCGAGCTGCGTATTGATCGAGGCGACCGCCTCGTTGATGTCGATCATCAGATCGCCGCTGGTGTCGTCCGCCTGCGTCAGCGTGATCGGCGTGCCGTTCACCGTGAAGGAGAACTGATTGTCCGGATCGGCGGACAGATCGATCGTGTTGAAGTTCGCCGAGCCGGTCAGGACGGCGGGCTGGGCCGGCAGCGCCGGGCCGAGGGTCGGATTGACCGTGTAGTTGGTCGGGTCGATGTTCTCCACCCGCGGCGTCGCCGGCAGGTTGGCGTTGTAGTCGATGACGGTGGAGGCGCGCGCCTGCAGGAAGCCGGTCGACAGCTGCAGCATCTGGGCGACGTCGCCGGCGCGGTTGCCCGTGGACGGGTCGATCGGGATGCCCATCAGATAGTAGCCGGAGCCGTTCACCAGGTAGCCTTCGCGGTCCATCACGAAGTCGCCGCGCCGCGTAAAGACATTGGCGCCGGAGAACTGGGCGGTGCCGTCGGTCTCGCCGATCTTTTCCTGCACCTGGAAATAGCCGTCGCCGTTGATGGCCATGTGGGTGTCGACCGACGAGGCCTGTACCGGGCCCTGCAGCGTGTTGGTCGGGCGCGACATGGCCATCACCGAGCCGGAGGTCTGCCGCGACGCCGCCTGGCCGACGCTCATCACGATGTCGGCGAACGAGGTGTCGACGCGCTTGAACGCGGTCGTCTGTGAGTTGGCGATATTGCCCGAGATGTTTTCGAGCGCGTAGGACTGCGCCTGAAGTCCGGCCACGGCCGTGGTCATGGCACCGAAAATACCCATTGCGAACTCCCGCGAGACTTGGCCGGGCCCCCGCCCGGTTCGAGACGGGAGGAGCACGCCGCGTGCCAGTCAAAAACGCCTGATTTCGTAATGGATTCAGTTGTTTACTTGTTGTTTACCAAGGCCGGACCGGGCAGAAACCGGCGCCCCGGGCAAAAACTGCCGGGCCGGGGCGCGAACCGGTCTTCCTTGCCGCCCTCCTCCCGCCAGCCTTGAGCCAGGCTCAAGCGACCGACTGCGGAGCAATTCCCGATCGATCGGATGATCCCATCCGATCGGGAAATGCTCTAGTGTCGGGCGGGAAACGCGAGGACGGGCATGCGGTTCGAAGGCACGAGCGACTATGTGGCGACCGAGGACCTCCGGGTCGCGGTCAATGCGGCGGTGGCGCTGGAGCGGCCGCTGCTCGTCAAGGGCGAGCCGGGCACCGGCAAGACGGTGCTCGCCCGCGAGGTCGCCCGTGCGCTCGGCATGAAGCTCATCGAATGGCACGTGAAGTCGACCACCAAAGCGCAGCAGGGGCTCTATGAATACGACGCGGTGTCCCGCCTCCGCGACAGCCAGCTCGGCGACGAGCGCGTGCGCGACGTGCGCAACTACATCCGGCGCGGCAAGCTGTGGGAGGCGTTCGACGCGGACGAGCGGCCGGTCCTGCTCATCGACGAGATCGACAAGGCCGACATCGAGTTCCCGAACGATCTCCTGCTCGAACTCGACCGCATGGAGTTCCACGTCTACGAGACCGGCGAGACCATCAAGGCGCGGCGGCGCCCGGTCGTCATCGTCACCTCGAACAATGAGAAGGAGCTGCCCGACGCGTTCCTGCGCCGCTGCTTCTTCCACTACATCCGCTTTCCCGACGCCGAAACCATGCAGGCGATCGTCGCGGTGCACTTCCCCGACCTGAAGAAGCGCCTGCTCGCCGAGGCGCTGAAGGTGTTCTTCGAGATCCGCGAGGTGCCGGGCCTCAAGAAGAAGCCGTCGACGTCCGAACTGCTCGACTGGATCAAACTCCTCGTCAACGAGGACATCGACGAGACCGCGCTGCGCGCCAGGGACTCCAAGTCGCTGATCCCGCCGCTACACGGCGCGCTTCTGAAAAACGAGCAGGACGTGCATCTCTTCGAGCGGCTCGCGTTTATGGCGCGTCGGGAAAATCGCTGAAAAACCAATTGCATGCATAGACTGGAGTTCGGCTTCGCCGGGCCAGTATCGGCGAAGACGTGGCCGCGAAGCCAACTAGGGCGCGCGACCAGCACTGCTGTTGCGCATTTGCCATAGCGTCAAGTAGTCGAAAGCGTGGCCGGGACGAATGCGGCTTTTTCATTTTGCGTAAATTCCAGGCATGCATGATTATGTTCAGGCGACGAACCGGTTGGCGAGTCGCTGCCCTTCACCGGGCGTTTCCTCCCTCGACTTCTGCTGGGCCGCCGACCTGTTCGACGGCCCTTTTTTTCGCGCCTGTCGCCGCCCGGTCGCTGGCCGGCCGCCGCGCCTCAGGTAATGTCCCTCCCGTCGAACCGCGCGCCGCAAGGGCGACGAGCCGGCCTCCGGCCGGATCCCCGGCGGCGGCGCGGGCGCGAGGACCGCCGCGGCTTCCTGTCGCGCACGGAGGAGGACGACGCGTCGCATGCCCCGCCTGTTGTTGCTCCGCCATGCCAAGTCGTCCTGGGACGATCCCGACGCGGACGATTTCGACCGTCCCCTGTCGAGCCGGGGCCGGCGCGCCGCCCCGCTGATGGGGCGGCACATCGCCGAGCACGGGCTCCTGCCGCAGAAGATCCTCTGCTCGACGGCGCGGCGGACGCGCGAGACGCTCGGCGGGATCCTGCCCTATCTGGCGGCCGACATGGACGTGCGGCTGACGCGCGATCTCTACGAATCGTCCGAGGACCGCTACATCGACCTCATCCGCGCCTATGGGGCGACGGCGCGCTGCGTCATGCTGATCGGCCACAATCCGTCGATCCAGCAGGCCGCCCTCGCCCTGATCGGATCCGGCAATCCCTCGCTCGTCGAGGAAATCGAGGCGAAGTTCCCGACCGCCGCGCTGGCCGTGCTCGACTTCGAGGCGCGCCGCTGGATCGACATGGAGGCGGCGACCGGCCGGGTGGTCGCCTTCTTCCGCCCACGCGAATTGCGCATCGTCGGCGAGCCCGGCGACGAGGCGGACGAGTAGCCGCCTCGCTCCTTCGCGGTGATTCGCCCACCGCTCGCCGCGCGGCTTCGAGCCGCGCCCGGACGCCTCACCCGAGCGGGTCGGGGCCGAACCGATTCGGCCCTTGCGTGCCTTTCATGAACCAGATTTCGATCACAACCCAGAAGTTCACGAGCGGGATCAGGCTGAGGAGCAGGAACCAGCCGCTCCGGTCGCGGTCGTGCAGCCGCTTGATCGACGCGGCAAGGGATGGGACGATAAAGAACAGATAGACCACGAGGAGCACGCCGAGCACCACGTAGTTCGGCTCACGGGTCGGATCCAGCGCTCCGGTCAGCCCGGCGATGATGTTGAGGATGATGTTGATCGCGAAGATCGGCAGCGCGTAGACGAGCCAGTAGGTCTTGCGCGAGATGCGCCCCCGGAAGCTGAACCAGCCCGACGCCTCGTAGGGCGCCTGCACGGTTCCTTGCTGGTAGGTCGGCTGGTAGTTCGGATCCCCGCCCTGGACGAGCGGCTGCTGGTAGGCGGGCTGCGCATAGCCGGCCTGGCCCCCGGCGGGCTGGCGCACGTTCGGCGGCGGCACCGGCGCGGCCGCCTCGTCGACGATGTGGACGCTCTCGATCGGCTGCCAGTCGGCCATGCCGTCGCGCCAGACGAGCGTGCCGCGCGGCAGGATTCGGTCGGCCAGCATCTGCTGCACCTGCCGCGTCCCATAGGGACCCTTCTGCTCTCCATTGGAGGCCAGATACCATTCAGCCATTTCGGCCCGTCTCCCTCGAACACCCCCGACCCCCCGACCGCAGGCAACAGCGATCCGAAGGCACCCCTGCCGGATGGGCAGGCCCGCGACCATTTCTGCCCGACCCGCGTTCGAATACAAGCCCGTCGAGAAAGCCATTTCGGCATGTCCCGACATTTCCGGACTTTCGGCGTTTCCCCCGCATCACTACATGCGGACGGGCACGCTTCCCCGCCGGGACGCGCGCCGCCGAGGACCGGATGCGACTGACAACCCTCACCGACGAAGCTCGCATCGCCTTGGCCAATATGGCCGATTTCGCGCGCCGCACCGTCTCGCCCTCGGTTCGCCTGGGCGTGACGGGGCTGTCGCGGGCGGGCAAGACCGTGTTCATCACCGCGCTTGTCCATAACCTGATCAAGGCCGGCCGGCTGCCGCTGTTCCAGGCCGCGGCCGAAGGGCGCCTCGCCCGCGCCTATCTGGAGCCGCAGCCGGACGACGACGTGCCGCGATTCGATTTCGAGCGGCATGTGGAGCGGCTGGTCGACGAGCGGCTGTGGCCCGAATCGACCCGCCGCATCTCCGAACTGCGCGTCACCATCGAGTACGAATCGGCGAGCTTCCTCACCCGCCAGCTCGGGCGCGGGCGGCTGCATCTCGACATCGTCGACTATCCCGGCGAATGGCTGCTCGACCTGCCGCTGCTCGCCAAGGACTACGCGGCGTGGTCGGCCGAGGCCCTCACGCTCGCCCGCCTGCCCGAGCGCGCGGCGCTCGCCGGGCCCTGGCTCGCCGCGCTCTCGGCCGCCGACCCGGACGCCGCCGAGGACGAGACCGCCGCGCGCGCCCTCGCCGCCGCCTTCACCGCCTATCTCGCGGCAGCACGCGCGGACGAGCATGCGCTCTCCACCTTGCCGCCCGGCCGCTTCCTCATGCCCGGCGACCTCGACGGCACGCCCGCCCTCACCTTCGCCCCGCTCGACCTGAAGCCCGACGCGACCCCGGCCGCGCGCAGCCTCGCCGCCATGATGGAGCGGCGCTACGAGGCCTACAAGGACGTGGTCGTCCGCCCGTTCTTCCGCGACCATTTCGCCCGGCTCGACCGGCAGGTGGTGCTGGTCGACGCGCTGCAGGCGCTCAATGCCGGGCCGGCGGCGATCGCCGATCTCGGCAAGGCGCTCTCCGACATCCTGGAATGCTTCCGCCCCGGCCGCGCCTCCTGGCTCGCCTCGGTGATGACGCGGCGGATCGACCGCATCCTGTTCGCCGCCACCAAGGCCGACCACCTGCACCGGAGCAGCCACGACCGGCTGGAGGCGATCCTCCGCCGGCTCGTCCGCCGCGCCATCGACCGCGCCGCCTTCGCGGGCGCGGAAGTCGACGTGGTGGCGCTCGCGGCAGTGCGCGCGACGCGCGAGGGCACCGTCACACGCGAGGGCGAGACGCTACCGACCATCCTCGGCGTGCCGCTGCCCGGCGAGCGGGTCGACGGCCGCGTCTTCGACGGGCAGCGCGAGATCGCGCTCTTTCCCGGCGACCTGCCGGAGGATCCGGAAAGCCTGTTCGACGGCGCCGGGGCGGACGCGGCAGGCGACCGGATCGATGAATCAAAATCTGACCAAATCTTCGCAAACGCCTCGCCCGACTTGCGTTTCCTCCGCTTCCGGCCGCCCCGGCTCGAACGGGACGCGAGCGGGCTGACCCTGTCGCTGCCGCATATCCGGCTCGACCGGACGCTCGAATTCCTGCTCGGAGACCGGCTCACATGACCGAGAAGCGCCGCCGCCCGGCCGCGTTCCACCTCGACGAGACCGGCCCGGACCGTGCCGTCGCGGGCGCCGCGCCCGTCATCGTGGTCGAGGAGCCGGCCGAGCCGATCGCGCTGCCCGCGGTCGCCGCCGAGACCCTGCCGCCGCCGCCCGGCCGCTTCACCTGGCGCCGGCTCTTTTTCGGCGCCGCGAGCGGGCTCGTGACGCTCGGCATCGGCCTCTGGCTCGACGGGCTCATCCGCGACCTGTTCGCCCGCGCCGACTGGCTCGGCTGGCTCGGCCTCGGCTTCCTGGCGCTGGCGCTCCTCGCGGTCGCGGTGATGGCCGGCCGCGAGATCGCGGGCGTTCTGCGGCTCCGCCGCATCGACGGGCTGCACCGGGCGGTCGCCGACGCGGCGCTCGCCGACGACGAGCCCGCCGCCCGCCGGCTCGCCGCCGATCTCTCCGCCTTCTATGCCGGCCGCGCCTCCACCGCGCGCGGCCGCGCCGCGCTCGCCGCCCATATGCGCGAGGTGATCGAGGGCCGCGACCTCCTCGTCCTCGCCGAGCGGGAGTTGCTCGCCCCGCTCGACGACACGGCCCGCAGCCTGGTGCTGGAGAGCGCCAAGCGCGTCTCCGTGGTCACCGCGATCAGCCCGAGGGCCATCGTCGACCTCCTCTTCGTCATCGTGGAGAACCTCCGCCTCATCCGCCGCCTCGCCGACCTCTATGGCGGCCGGCCGGGCACGCTCGGCTTCATGGGCCTCGCCGGCCGCGCCGTCACCCATCTCGGCGTCACCGGCGGCATGGCGATCGGCGACACGCTGGTGCAGCAGCTGGTCGGCCAGGGCCTCGCGGCGCGGCTGTCGAGCCGGCTCGGCGAAGGCGTGGTGAACGGCCTCCTCACCGCCCGCCTCGGCCTCGCCGCGCTCGACCTCGTCCGGCCCATGCCCTTCCTCGCCCTGCCCCGGCCCAAGATCGGCGACATCGTCGGCGAGCTCACCCGCTTCTCCTCCGCACCGGAAAAGCCCGCCCGTGGCGGCGATTGACCTGCCTCAACGCGCGACGCTCCCCCGCTGCTAGAATTCCAAGGGCAGAGAGGGAAACGCCATGTTCAAGAAGATCCTCGTCCCGATCGACCCGAGCGAAGTGGAGTTCGGCCGCGAAGCCGTCCGCTATGCGCGCGGGCTCGCCGAGCCGTCCCGTGCCGCGGTGCGCCTGCTCGCCGTGATGCCGGTGATGGGCGGCTATGTGACGGAGTATTTGCCGGCGGATTTCGAGGAGAAGGCCGAGCAACAGGCGCTGCAGGACATGCGCAAGCTGGCGGCCGACGCCGGCATCCCCGAGGCCCAGGTCGAGGTGGGCTCCCGCCTCGGCGGCGTCTACCACGAGGTGGTCGACGACGCGGCCGACTGGGGCGCCGACCTGATCGTCGTGTCCTCGCACCGGCCGACCATGTCCACCTACCTGATCGGCTCCAACGCCGCGCGGATCGTCCGCCACGCGCCTTGCTCGGTCATGGTGGTGCGGCCGCCCGCCTGACCGGGGCTCGCCTCTAGCGGGCGAGTTCGCGCACCGCCCGGTCGATGCCCTCGATCGTGAGCGGAAACATCCGCTCGCCGACGATGTCGCGGATCATCGAGATCGAATGGGTGTAGGACCAGTGCCGCTCGGGCACGGGGTTCAGCCACACGGTCTTCGGATAGACCTGGAGCACGCGGCCGAGCCAGACGGCGCCCGGCTCCTCGTTGAAATGCTCGACCGACCCGCCCGGATAGGTGATCTCGTAGGGGCTCATGGAGCCGTCGCCGACGAAGATCACCTTGTAGTCGTGCGGATATTTGTGCAGCACGTCCATCGTCGGGATGCGCTCGGCTTGGCGGCGGCGGTTGTTCGTCCACACCGTCTCGTAGAGGCAGTTGTGGAAATAGAACCACTCCATGGTCTTGAACTCGCTCCTCACCGCCGAGAACAGCTCCTCGCAGACCCGGACATGCTCGTCCATCGACCCGCCCACGTCGAAGAAGACGAGGAGCTTCACCGCGTTGCGCCGTTCCGGCCGCATCCGGATGTCGAGATAGCCCTGCTCGGCAGTCGAGCGGATCGTGCCGTCGAGGTCGAGTTCGTCGGCCGCCCCCGTGCGGGCGAAACGGCGCAGGCGCTTCAGCGCCACCTTGATGTTGCGCGTGCCGAGCTCGACCGTGTCGTCGAGATCCTTGAAGTCGCGCCGGTCCCAGACCTTCACCGCGCGCTTGTTGCGGTTGGCCTCCTGGCCGATCCGCACGCCTTCCGGGTTGTAGCCGTGGGCGCCGAACGGCGAGGTGCCGGCGGTGCCGATCCATTTCGAGCCGCCCTGGTGCCGGCCCTTCTGTTCCTCGAGCCGCCGGCGCAGCGTCTCCATCAGCTTGTCGAAGCCGCCGAGCGCTTCGACCAGCGCCTTCTCCTCGTCGGTCAGATGCTTCTCGGCGAGCTTCCTCAGCCATTCCTCCGGGATCATGGCCTCGAGCGCCTCGGCGGTCGCGGTGACGCCCTTGAAAACCTGGCCGAACACGCGGTCGAACCGGTCGAGGTTCTTCTCGTCCTTCACCAGCGCGGCGCGGGCGAGGAAGTAGAAGTCCTCCACGCGGCTGTCGGCGAGATCCCGCTCCATCGCCTCCATGAGGAGGAGATATTCGCGGAGCGACACCGGAATGCCGGCCGCCTTCAGCTCCCCGAAGAATTTCACGAACATGGCGGCCTCCCTGCCGGGGGCATCCTGCCACGCCGCGCCGTCGGCCGGAACCGGCGCCGGGCTCCGCGACCGCCGGCGGGCGAAGATCAGCCCTACAAGGGCAGCCGGTCGGTGCTCCGGGCCCCGAGCCGCTAAGCCGCGTTCGGCGGGCTCTCGCCGCGATAGGCCGGGATGCAGAAGAGGAAGATGAGGCCGAAGAAGATCCAGGCGGTCAACGGCTGCACGGCCGTGCTGCCGGCGGTGCCGACCAGCTCCGTCACCCGCAGGAAGAGCTGGCTCGTCTTCTCGAAGATCTGCCCGAGGCCCGCGAGATCGGCCGCCCCGGTGCCGATGATGCCGCCCATCAGCATGACGAGAAGCTTGTCCGGAACGAAGTAGAGCATGGTCCCGCCGAACACGACGCCCCAGATGGCGGCGATCAGATACTGCAGCACGGGCCCGGTCACCAGCCAGACGAGCCCGGCGGAGACCGCGAGCGCAACCACGACCGCCCCGATGAAGACGAGGTCGGTCGATTGCGAGCCGCTGCCGGCGGTCATGATCGCTCGAGGCCGGTCGGCTCCGCCGGTCCAGCGGGCGAGGAAGGACGCGAAGCGATCGCGGCGGTTATCCATGGCTTCCACCTTCCTGAGGGTCAGAGTGGCTGCAAGGTCAGCTGGCAGGTCGTGTCGGCCCAGTCCTTCACCGCATCCGCGAAGATGGCGATGCCGGTCGGGCCGTTGACGGCGACCAGCATCCCGAACAGGGCGTAGTCGCCGTGCTGCAGGTCGTGGCAGACCCAGGCGCCGCTGTCGCCCGGCAGCGGCCGCGGCGCCAGCGCCTGCGCCACGCGGGCCGGCAGGGACGACGGGTTGCGGTGAGCCGTGAAGTCGAACAGGCTGGTGAAACAATATTGCTGCCCGGTGCCGGCGAGCCCGATCCGCACGGTGACGCCATAGCCACCGATCGCGTAGTCGGCGACACCGGAGACCGCGCCGGCCATGCGCAGGACATTGCCGGAGCCGAGCTGGAAGCGGTCATAGAGGGCGGTGACGCGGCCCACATGGCGGACCGTGTCCTGCGGCGCATGGGCCGGATCGAGCCGGATGAGCGCGACATCGACCGAACTGTGCGCGACACCGACGAAGGGATTGCACAGCGCCGACGTCGGGCTCGGCGAAAGCTGCGCGAAGTTGCTGTGGATCACGGTCCCGGCGTGGCGGACCACGGTGCCGTTCACGTCGGGAAGGGCGAAGGCCGCGTTCACCGTCGGGGCGACATGGCCGCATGTGACCCCCCAGACCTCGCCCGACTGGTCGCGGAGAAATCCGCCGAGCGTTCCCGGTCCGGACGCGTCCACGCGGATGCCGCCCTCCACATTCAGCGCCAGCATCGCTTGAGGGGTTTCCACAACGGCCGCGAAGAACGGCTGCTGTCGGACATAGGCTTCCACGGCGCGCCGTGCCGGAAGTGTGGCGGGCGTCGCCGGTAGAACCTGAACGCGCACGAAAAACGGGGATTCCTGCTTGCCGCTATGCTTGCAGAATTCAAGCCACTGCTGGGGCTTCTCTGCAAGGTCGTAGACGCCACCTTGCACCGGGTCCAGCTCGCGCCCGGTGGTCAACGGAAAGTCTTCGGATCCAGTCAGGCGGCGACCGTCGCTGAGCGTGCGGAAGAGCGGATGCACGTCGATGAAGACGCCGTGCACGAGGGCGCCGGACTGCGGGGGGAGCCTGTTCAGGCCTCTCATGAAGTCCTGAAAATCGGGGCTTCCGGCAAAATCGATCTGCTCGCGCATGACCTCGCCCTCCCGGGCGGATCCTGCCGCAAGCGACCAAGCCGCGCAACCTTTGATCGCGAGGACGCAACCGGCCGAGGTAGACCCTCGCGCGCGACTCGCGGGAGCGTCAGGCCTTGCGCAAGCCGAGCGTCACGAAGGTGACCGGCTTGCCGCCGGCCGTGCCGGTGAGCTTCAGGTCGATCGCCCGTTCTCCCGAGAGCTGCAGGACGAGCCGGCTGACCGAGCCGTCCTGGGCGGTCACCTGCATGGAAAGCGTGTTGCCGGCGAGCTTGCCGGAGAGCTTCGCAGTTCCCGTCTGCGTGCCGCCGAGGAACTCGCCGACGAACTGCTGGGTCGGGTCGTTCCAGCGGAGCGCCACATAGATCTTCGCCCCGCGCGCCGCGCCGTCGCAGGCGCCGTTGAAGTTGACCGCGTCGCCGGCGATCGCGCCGTCGAGCCGGCAGTTGGTCGGCCCCGGCGCCGCGCTCGCGTCGGTCGTGATCGTGCCGCCGCCCTCCCAGGTGCCGGCGAGCTTGGCCACGAACGCCTTCGGGTCGTCCGCCGAGGCCGTACCGCCGCCGGCGAGCAGCATCGCCAGGGCCGTCGTCGCGATCATACGCATCACATCCCTCCGCTCCGCCGCGAGCCCATTTCGCAAAAGCTCCACCGCACGGCATACTGGACCGGGACCATAGCTTCCCTTACGTCAGGCGCCAAGGCTAAACCCTTCCGAGGCGCGAAACCGGCACGGACCATGACCGAACAAAAGCCTTCCTATCCCACCGGCGATGCCGACACCGCCACCTGGCTGCGCCACCACCGCATCGACGAAGTGGAGTGCCTCGTCCCCGACATGAACGGGATGATGCGCGGCAAGATCGTGCCGCGCGAGGATTTCATCCGCGCCATCGACGGCGGCATCCGCCTGCCGGAATTCATCTTCTTCCAGGCGGTGACGGGCGACACGGCGGACGAATCGGCCGTGGTCAACCCGCTCGACCGCGACGTCCGCGTCGTGCCGGACCTCTCCACCTTGCGCATCGTGCCCTGGTACGAGGAGCCGACCGCCCAGGTCATCTGCGATTGCCGCTTCGCCGACGGAACCCTCGTCGACTTCGCGCCGCGCTCGGTGCTGCGCCGCGTGGTCGAGGCCTACCGGGCGCGCGGGCTCGTCCCCGTGGTCGCGCCGGAGGTGGAATTCTACCTCGTCGCGCGCAATGACGATCCGGACCTGCCGCTCGGCGTGCCGATCGGCCTCTCCGGCCGGCGCGAGAGCGGGCGGCAGGCCTATGGCATCGAACACGCCAACGACTTCGACCACGTGGTCAACCTGCTCTACGACTACTGCGAGGCGAGCCGCATCGAGATCGCCACCATGGCGCATGAATCCGGCCCCGCGCAGCTCGAGATGAACTTCCGCCACGGCGACCCGATCGAGCTCGCCGACCAGACCTTCCTGTTCAAGCGCACCGCCCGCCAGGCCGCCCGCCGGCACGACATGGTCGCGACCTTCATGGCGATGCCGCATGTGGGCGAGCCGGGCTCGGCCATGCACATCCACCAGTCGGTCGTGCGGCTCGACGACGGGCGCAACATCTTCGCCCATGAGGACGGCTCCGACGCGCCGGCGCTCCTCCACTACATCGCCGGCCTGCAGACCTATGTGCCCAAGGCGATGAGCCTCTTCTGCCCGAACGTGAACTCCTACCGGCGCATCCGGCTCGAATCGGACGCGCCGATCAACGTCCACTGGGGCCGCGACAACCGCACCTGCGGGTTGCGCGTGCCGGATTCCGGCCCGGAGGCGCGGCGCGTGGAGAACCGCGTGATCGGCGCGGATTCCAACCCCTATCTCGCCATGGCGGCGACGCTCGCCTCCGGGCTGATCGGCCTCGACGAGGCGATGACCCCGGCGCCGGTGGTGACCGTCGACGCGCACCAGCTCGGCGTCTCGCTCCCCGCCCACCTGCAGGACGCGCTGACCGAACTCGCCCACTGCGAGCCCCTGAAGGAGAAGCTCGGGCCGCGCTTCGTCGAGGCCTTCATCGATGTGAAGCAGCTCGAATGGCGGCTCTACAACCGCGTCATCTCGAGCTGGGAGCGCGAGTACCTGCTGCTCAACGTGTGAGGCCCGGCGCCGTCCATGACCCGACGGTGCGGCCATGCCAACATCGCGATGAAACCGATTCGGAGCCGTCGCGCATGACGATCGTGGCCAAGACCCTGCACCTCGCGACCGTCGGCACCGCCGTGCGCCTGGAACTCGACAGCGCCCAGCCGACCCAGGCGCTGATGATCAATACGCTTTCGCATGGAAAGAGTTACGAGGCTCAATTCACAGATTTGATGATCCGTATCCTGGCGCCCGGCGACGCCATGATCGAGGTCGGCGCCCATGTCGGCTATGTGAGCGTGATCGCCGCCGCGCTGGTCGGCGCGGCCGGGCGGGTCGTCGCGGTCGAGCCCAATCCGGCGAATTTCGCGCGTCTGGCCCATCACAAGACGCTGAACGGGCTCGACCAGCTCGTCCTCCACCACGCCGCCGCCAGCGCGAGGGTCGGCGAGGCCACCTTCCACCTCAACGCCGACAACGACGGCGGCCATGCCTTGTGGGACGTGCGCCGGCATGCCGACAACGCCAAGAGCCGCGCCGCCCCGCAGGCGATCACGGTGCCGACCGTCACCGTCGACAGCCTCGCGGCCGAGATCGGCGCGCGCCGGCTGCGCCTGATCAAGGTCGACACCGAAGGGGCCGAGCACCTTGTTCTGTCCGGCGCACGCGAGACGCTCGCCGGGGCGCGCGATCTGCTGGTCGTCGCCGAACTGAACGACCTCGGCCTCAGGCTCCTCGGCGAGGACCAGGTGTCGCTGCGCTCCTTGATGCGCGGGCTCGGCTACCAGACTTTCCGCATGCCGATCGGCGCTGACCTGCCGGTCTGGATCCCGGACGCGACCGCGATCCTCTCCGATTTCGTGGAGAACCTGCTGTTCGCCCGGCCCGAGACGATCGGGAGCCTGTGGCCGACAATCAAGATCTGACGCGCGGCCGAGGCTCGTCCGCCGTGATCAGGCGACGCCGAGCTTCTTCTGCAGGCTGGTCGAGCTCGTCGTGTACTGGAACACGATGCGCTGGTCCGGCGCCACGATGCGCTTCGCCGCCTGCGCCATGAGCGCCACCTCGTGGAAGCCGGACAGGATCAGCTTCAGCTTGCCCGGATACCAGTTGATGTCGCCGACCGCGAAGATGCCCGGCTCGGAGGTCTGGAACTTTTCTGTATCGACCTTGATCAGGTTCTCATGCAGGTTGAGGCCCCATTCGGAGATGGGTCCGAGTTTCATGGTCAGGCCGAAGAAGGGCAGCATGCGCGTCACCGGGATCTCGATCTGGGTGCCGTCGTTGCTCTTCACCGACACATGGTCGAGCTGGCCGTCCTTGCCGGAGAGGCCGACCACCTGGCCGAGCCGGAGGTCCATCTTCTCCTCGGCGACGAGGCGGCGCATCTGCTCGACCGAATGCGGGGCGGCGCGGAACTCGTCGCGGCGATGCAGCAGCGTGACGCGGCGGGCGATCGGCTGCAGGTTCAAGGTCCAGTCGAGCGCGCTGTCGCCGCCGCCGACGATCAGGATGTCCTGGTCGCGGAACGCGTCCATCTTGCGCACGGCGTAGTGGACCGACCGGCCTTCATAGGCCTCGATGCCGGGCACGGGCGGGCGCTTCGGCTGGAACGAGCCGCCGCCGGCCGCGATCACCACCACCTTGGCGTGGAACTCCTCGCCCGCGTCGGTCGCCACGTGGAAGGTCCCGTCCGGCTGCTTCTCGACCTTCTCGACCATGCGCGCGAGGTGGAACACCGGGTTGAACGGCTTTGCCTGCTCCATCAGCTTGTCGACCAGCTCCTGCGCGCCGACGATCGGGTAGCCGGGAATGTCGTAGATCGGCTTCTCCGGATAGAGCTCCGTGCACTGGCCGCCGGGCCGGTCGAGGATGTCGATCAGGTGGCATTTGAGATCGAGCAGGCCGAGTTCGAACACGGCGAAGAGGCCGACGGGGCCCGCCCCGATGATGACGACGTCGGTATGGATGATCTCGGTCATGGGGCTCGGCCGTTTCGATCGCGCGTTGGCGCCCGGTCGACGGGCGCTGGGAGAGGGCCGCGCACGCTCCGCCCGCAAACGGGGCGCGCCGGTGCAGGCCGTCGCGAGGATATAGCGGCGTTCCGGCCGCCACGCGAGGCAATCCGCCATCGCCGAGGCGCGCCGGGCTGAAATGCCATTCCGCCAGCGGCCGCTTCGCCAGCGCGGCTTTGCCGGCTCAGGCCTGGCGCTCGGGCACGCGCACGACGAGGCCGTCGAGCTCGGACTTCACCTTGATCTGGCAGGAGAGCCGCGAGGTCGGGCGGACATCGTAGGCGAAGTCCAGCATGTCCTCCTCCATCGGCTCGGGATTGCCGACCTTCGGATACCAGGCCTCGTCCACATAGACATGGCAGGTGGCGCAGGCGCAGGCGCCGCCGCATTCGGCCTCGATGCCCGGGACGGCGTGCCGGACCGCGTTCTCCATCACGGTCGAGCCGTTTTCCGCGTCGACGGTGAAGCTCCGGCCGTCATGGGCGATGTAGGTGATCTTGGGCATGCGGGCCTCGGTGGCGAACGCGGGGGGGTTGGGTCCGGCGCTACCAGGGGCGTGGCGCCGCTGCCGACATACCCTCTCCCCTCGCCGCGTCAAGCCTGCCAAGCGACGCAAGGTGGCGCTTCGCCGCTAAAATCAGCGCTTGAACACGTTCTGAATGTAGAGATTGGCCTCGTCCACCGCGGCCTCGAGCTCGGCGAGCAGACCATGCACCTGGCCGGGGACGAGGCCGGCATGCTCGACCGCCTCGGCGAGCCGCGCCACCTGCCATGCGCCGACGCCGCGCGCGGAGCCGCGCATCGTGTGGGCGGCGCGCCGGCGCTCCTCGCTCGTCTGTCCGACGAGGATCAGGCGCAGCAGCTGGCGCGACTGGATCTCGAACAGCTGCAGGATCTCGATCTCGAGCGCACGGTTGCCCATGGTCTGGCGCGACAGATGGGCAAGATCGACCGGCTTGGGCGGTTGCTCAGGCTCGCGCGCGGAAAGATCCTGCGGCCTCGCGGGGGCCGGGCGGGAAGTGCTCCGATGCGGTTCCGTCATCGCAACCACCGATGCATGCGAACTCCTATTCCATGACGACGGATTGTTGCTCAGGAATGTTTAGAAAGGGTGGCGATCGGCGCCCAGAACTCTGCGAAGGTAGTAAACGAATGACTTCGCAAGCCGCGATCCGCAAAATCCACAGGGATCGACACGACGCGCCGGACGATATGCCGGCGGAATGCTCCGAAATGGCACAGGACGCCGCCGCGAGCACCGAAACACCTGCGCCGAGGCCATGATTTCGCCCCAGCGAAATGTCAGTCGAGGCCACGGAATCCTCAATCTTTTTCCCGAAAGTCCCGGCCGGCGCGGCTGTTAGCTTCGCCCCGACCGAGCCTCTGGCGGGAGGGCCGAAGGGCATGAACTTGCATTAACGATGTTTCAGGAAAACCGGGTGGCGATGTTCCAACTTCGTTAATGAACCTTTAACATCAACATGCGGCGAACTTACGAGGGGGCTGCGTCTGGACGGGACCCCGACCCGTCCGGCGGCCTTGTCCGGTAGCCCGCTTCCAACGCGCGGAGGCGGGGTGTCATCCCGGCTTGAGGCCTCGTCCGAGGCCGCTGTCCCGGGTTCTCTGACGGTACGAGAGTACGGACGCGAGGCGACAGAACTCATGGCGACCAATCCCAACAAGCAGATGGATCCGGCGGAAGCAGCCCTCTCGGCAGTCGAGGAGGCGCTCAAGCTGGACTTCGGCGGACCCGACGAGGCGACACCGGCCGTCCAGCCGGCGGCGCAGCCGACCCCTCCGCCCGCTGCTCCCGACGCCAGGAAATCCGAGCCGGGGCCGGTCCGCCGCGCTTTCGGCCGCAACGCCAAGCCCGAGCCGTCCGTCGCCGCGGAGGAACCGACCGCGCTGATCGAGCCGCAGCCGCGTCCCGCCGAGCCGATCGCGCCCGTGCGCGCCGCCAAGCCGCCGGCGAGCCCGGCGAACGACGACACGCTCGATCCGGGCGCGTTCATCGCCAGCGTCAACCGCAAGCCGTCGGCGGCTCCGTTCTGGATCGCCGCGGTCGTGTCCGTGCTCTGGGTCGTGCTGTCGGTCGGCCTCGCCGTGCTCGCCGCTCAGAGCGGCGCCGTGTCGCTCGGCTTCGCCGACATCCTGCGCTCGCCCATGCTGGTGTGGACGGTCGCCGCCACGATCGTGCCGGTCCTCTTCTTCTTCGGCGTCGCGCTGATGGTCTGGCGCGCCCAGGAGATGCGCCTCGCCTCCCGCGCCATGACCGAGGTCGCGCTCCGCCTCGCCGCCCCTGAGGCGACCGCAAAGGACGCGGTCGTGTCGATCGGCCAGGCGATCCGCCGCGAGATGGCCGCGGTCGGCGACGGGCTCGACCGTGCCGTCGCCCGCGCGAGCGAGCTCGAGGTGCTCGTCCACAACGAGGTCTCCTCGCTGGAGCGCGCCTACAACGAGAACGAGCTGAAGATCCGCAGCCTGATCGAGGAGCTGGTCAACCAGCGCGAGGCGATCACCAACAACGCCGAGCGCGTGCGCCATGCCATTTCCGGCGTGCACGAGAACATCACGGGCGACCTGCGCCTGACGCGCGACCGCATCGCCGAGACCGTGCAGGAGGTGTCCGCCAACCTCGCCTCCACGCTCAACTCGAAGGGCGCCGAGGTGACCGATCGGATCGACCGCGCCACGCTCGGCCTCGTCGACGCGCTCGCCCAGCAGGGCGGCCAGGTGGTCGACCGGCTCGCCGCGACCGGCCGCGAGGTGACCGACAACCTCTCCGTGGTCGGCTCCGACGTCGCCGACCGCCTCGCCTCGACCGGCCAGATCGTCGCCGAGACGATGACGCTGAAGGGCAACGAGGTCTCCGAACTCTTGAACCGCACCGGCGGCGAGCTGATCGAGACCGTCTCCTCGCGCAGCCTGACGCTGACCGAGACCGTCGCCCGCATGAGCAACGACATCGTCGGCACGCTCACCACGCGCAGCGAGGACCTGACCGAGACGCTGACCCGCACCACCAACGCGCTCGTCGAGACGGTGGTCGACCGCACCAACTACGTCACCGCCACCTTCAACAACACCGGCACGACGCTGATCGACACGCTGACCGAGCGCTCGACCAGCATGAACGAAACGCTGCAGCGCACCGGCGCGTCGGTGGTGACGCGTCTGTCCGACACGGGCGAGACGCTGATCTCGACGCTCAACGAGCGCAGCGCCTTCTTCGCCGACCAGTTCCAGTCGACCGGCACCAACCTGATCGACGCCCTCACCGAACGGTCGACCAATGTCAACGAGACGTTGAGCCTGACCGGCGCGACGCTGATCGACACGCTGACGGAGCGCAGCCGCGCGGTCACCGACACGCTCTCCACCACCGGCTCGAGCCTGATCGACAAGCTGACCGAGCGCTCCACCTCGGTCGCCGAGGCGCTCACCGCGACGAGCGAGACGGTCATCTCCACGCTGACCGAGCGCTCCATGGCCGTGCAGGAGGCGCTCGCGCGCACCGGCGACACGCTGGTCGACAGCATGGTCGATCAGTCCAAGGCGCTGACCGACGCGCTCTCCTCGACCGGCGGCAGCCTGATCGAGACGCTGACGCGCGAGAGCAAGCAGCTGAACGACAATTTCGGCGTCACCGGCCGCACCCTGATCGAGACCCTTTCGGAGCGCTCCACCGCCCTCAACGACACGCTGAATCGCACCGGCGACACGCTGATCGGCACGCTGACCGTGACCGGCTCCTCGCTCACCGAGACGCTCGCCTCGACCGGCACGCTCATCACCGAGACGATCCTGACCCACGGCCGCGAGGTGAACGACGGCCTCCTCAGCCACGCGACCGAGATCGACCGCACGCTGTCGAGCACCGGCCGCGAGATCGTCGACATGATCTCGCTGCGCGGCGGCGAGGTGACGACGTCGCTCGCGCGCGCCGCCGACGACCTGAACCAGCTGTTCCTCGGCCGTTCGCACGACGTCGCCCAGACCATCGGCGAGACCGGCAACCGCATCGTCGAGGCGCTCACCACCCGCTCGACCGAGGTCACCGACGCGCTGCGCGGCACCGGCCAGTCGCTCGTCATGGACTTGAGCCTGCGCGGCTCGGAGATCACCGAGCGGCTCGACGCCACCGGCACGCGCATCGCCGAGACCCTGTCGGTCACCGGCCAGGACCTCACCCAGAACCTGGAGACGACCGCCGACCGCATCGCCTCGATCATGTCGAGCGGCGGCGACGACGTCACCGGCAGGCTGGAGACGACCGCCGCGCGCATCGGCGCCGCGCTCTCCTCGGGCGGCGAGACGATCACGATCCGCCTGGAGACCACCGCCGACCGCATCGTCGACACGCTCAACGTCGCCTCCGACCGCGTCGCCCAGCACATGGACGGCACGGCGAACCGCATCGTGGAGACCGTCAACGGCAGCGCCGAGACCGTGACCGAGCTCGTCCAGTCGGTCACCGGCCGCCTCGCCGAGACGATCACGGTGAGCGGCGAGGCCGTCACCACGCGCCTCGACGTGACCGCGACCCGCATCGCCGAGACGCTCGCGTCGAGCGGCGAGACCGTGACGCTGCGCCTCGACGACACGTCGAACCGCATCGCCGAGGCGCTCGCGGCCAACACCGACGAGGTCACCCGCCGCCTCGACGCCTCCACCGGCCGCATCGCCGGCACCGCCGAGGCGCTGACCGAGAAGATCGAGACCACCGCCACGCGCGTGGCCGAGCAGTTCGCCACCAGCGGCGAGGCGGTCACCGGCCGGCTCGACCAGACCGCGAGCCGCATCGCCGAGACGATCAGCGTCGCCGGCGGCGGCCTCGCCGACCGCATCGACGCGACCAGCGAGCGCATCCACGAGGCGATCGTGGAGCGCGGCGGCCAGCTCGAGCAGCGCCTGTTCGACGCCGGGCGCACGCTCGACGTCATCATCGAGACGCGCGCCTCCGACTTCCGCGAGAGCCTCGAAAACACGCTCTCCGGCGTCGCGGGCGAACTCGCGACCCGCACCACCGACCTCGCCGAGCGGCTCGGCCGCGCCGGCTCGGAGGTCGCCCGCCTGGTGCAGAGCCAGGGCGACCTCGTCACCGAGCGCATGGCCAATGTGGGGGGCGTGTTCCTGACCACGCTCACGACCCGCGGCGAGGAGGTCACGACCGGCCTCTCCGAGCGGATCGCCACGCTCGAGACGATCGTGAACGACCGCGCCGGCAGCGTCGTCGAGGTGCTCGGCCAGCGCACCGACCAGATGCGCGAACTGCTCGAGACCCGCCTCGGCGTGGTCGACGAGACGCTCACCAAGAAGACCGAGGCGCTCGCCGACGCGCTGCAGGGCCGCACCGACGAGCTCGCCAACACGATCGAGGCGCGCACCATGTCGATGTCGGCGGCGCTCGACGACAAGCTCGCCTATTTCGGCAATTCCCTCGACGCCAAGGCCGACGAGGTCGGGCAGATCCTGTCCGGCCGCGCGGTCGAGTTCGAGCAGACCGTGGCGACCCGCGTCGACAAGGTCGCGGCCACCTTCGCCGAACGCACCGACGCCTTCAACGAGACGATCCGGCTCCGCACCGAGAAGATCGAGGAGGCACTCAACCAGCGCGCCCGCCAGATCAGCGAGACGCTGATCGACCGCACGCGCGACATCGCCCGCACCTTCGTGGAAGGCCAGGCCTCCGTCACCGCCGCGTTCGACACGCGCATGACCGAGATGACCGGCGCGCTCGGCCGCAAGGCGTCCGACGTGGCCGAGCAGATCGGCGGCCGCGTCAGCGAGATGAACGCGGTGCTCGGCAACCGCATGACCGAGTTCGTGGAGACGGTCGGCGAGCGGGCGAGCTTCTTCGACCGCCTGCTGCAGGAGCGGCTCGGCTCGATCGGCACCACGCTCGGCGCCGAGACCGACAAGGCGCGCCAGATCATCGTGCGCTCGGTCAACGAGGCGTCCGGCGAGATCCTCGTGAAGAGCGACGACCTGCGCCGCAACCTGGTCGCCACCGTCGAGCAGGTGACGCAGCATCTCGACCAGGAGGGCCGCCGCGTGGCGACCAGCGTCGCCGACGATCTCGACGGCGCCACCCGCCGGCTCGGCGAGACCGCGGACGGCATCGCCCGCCGCCTCGGCGATGCCACCGCGGAGATGGAGTCGAGCGTGCTCGGCCGCGCCGACGCGGTACTCGGCTCGATCGACCGCCAGACCGGCGAACTGGCGGCGCTGCTCGACGGCCGCGGCAACCAGTTCGTCGCGCTCCTCGAGACCCGCACCACCGAGTTCGGGACCAAGATCGGGGCCGCCCAGGCGAGCCTCGACGGCAACCTGGAAGCGCGCATCCGCGACATGGTCGGCGCCCTCGGCTCGGCCCGCGACCAGCTCGGCGGCGTGCTGGAAACCCGCGTCCGCGACCTCGCCGGCCAGATCGAGGCGGCCGAGCGGTCGCTCGCCGACCTGCTCGACCAGCGCTCGGTGTCGATCGCCGGACGCTTCCTCGACACCAGGGACCAGGTGGCGGGCACCCTCGACGCCCGCGTCGCGGAACTCGCCGACCGCATCCTCGGCGCGAGCCGCAGCCTCTCCGGCGAGCTCGCCGCCCGCTCGACCGACCTCGTCGGCGAGATCAACGCCGTGCACGACGCCCTCGCCCGGGCGCTCGACAGCCGCCAGGCCGAGATCGGCCAGCGGCTCGTGGAGGCGCGCGACGGCATCAGCGACGCCATCGACGGCCGCAGCGCGGAGATGTTCGGCAAGCTCGTGGGCATCCACGAGAGCCTCGTCGCCACGCTCGACAGCCGCCAGAACGACATCGCCGACCGCATCACGCTCGCCCGCGACGGGCTCGCCGACGCGCTCGACACGCGCACCGCGGAGATGTTCGACAAGCTCTCGGGCGCCCACGACACCCTCGTCGGCGCGCTCGACAGCCGGCAGGCGGAGATCGCCTACCGGCTCGGCCAGGCGCGCGAGGCGATCAGCGAGGCGATCGACACGCGCACCTCGGACATCTACGGCAAGCTGACCGGCGCGCATGAGAGCCTGGTCGGGGCGCTGGACAGCCGCTCCGCCGACCTCGCCGGCAAGTTCACCCATGCGCGCGACCTGCTCGTCGAGGCACTCGACCGCAAGGGCCGCGACATCACCGAGGCGGTCGCCCGCCAGGGCATCGACACGACCCGCGCGGTCGGGGCGCTGCGCGGCGACCTCGTCGAGGTGATCGAGACGACCGGCCGCGAGGCTTCCGGCCTGATCGGCGATGCCCATGGCCGCATCAAGGACGAGATGGTCACGCTCGTGGAGCGGCTCAACAACTCGAACAACCTGCTGCAGTCGATCATGACGCGCGCCGGCGAGAGCCTGCGCGAGATCGAGGCCTCGGTCGATCGCCAGACCGGCGAGGTGAAGGGCGTCGTCGACGAGTCCGTGTCGAGCACCCGCGCCGCCAGCGAGGCGATCAGCTTCCATGTCGGCACGCTGCGCGACCTCTCCTCGGTCGTCTTGAAGGACGTCGGCCAGATCACCGAGCGCTTCGACAGCCAGGCCGACCGCCTGCAGGAGGTCGCCCGCGAGATCGAGGCGGCGAACCGCGCCGTGGAACGCACCATCGACGAGCGCCGCAAGGCGATGGAGGCGCTCGCCGGCAACCTGGTCGAGCGCACCGAGACCGTCGAAGGCCTCATGCGCTCGTTCTCCAACATGATCGGCGACACGCTGCAGTCGGCCGAGACCAAGTCCCGGGAGATCGGCGCCTCGCTGACGCTCTCGGCGGAAAGCGCGGTGCGCAGCGTGCTCGGCCAGCTCGACGTGCTGCGCGACACGGCCTCGACCGAGGGCACCCGTGCCGGCGAGGCCTTGCGCGCCGCGCAGGAGGCGATGATCGGCGAGATGACGCGGGCGGTCGGCGAGACCACCAACCGCTTCGCCGACGCCACCGAGAAGATGCGCACGGCCGCCAAGATGATGCAGGCCGAGCTCGAGAAGACCCGCGAGGAGCTGCATCGCGGCGTGTTCGAACTGCCGAAGGAAACGGAGGAATCGACCGCGCAGCTCCGCCGCGTCGTGACCGAGCAGCTGAAGGCGCTGAACGAGCTGACCTCGCTGGTCGGCCGCCAGAACGCGACCTGGGACGTGTCCCGGCCCCGTGGCGCCGAACCGGCTGCCCCGCGCCGCGGCGGCGCCGTGACCGCGGCGGCGTTCGAGCGCCAGCCGGTGGTCGACCGGGTGCACGGTGCCGAGCGGCAGCCGACGGCGGAGCGCCAGCCCGTCGAACGCCCCGCTCTCGAGCGCCCTGCCCTGGAACGCCCGGCCGCGGAACGTCCCGCGCTCGAGCGTCCGGTCGTCGCGGAGCGCGCGCAGCGGCCCGCGGCGGTGCCGCCCGCCCTCCCCGAGGCGCGCCGCCCGGTGCAGCCGGCCCCGGCCGGCGACGAGCCGCAGGCGCAGTCGAAGGGCTGGATGGCCGACCTCCTGCGCCGCGCCTCGCGCGACGAGGAGGCGGCCGAGGACGGCGGCGAGGCCGCCGCTCAGACGCCTCGCGCGCCCAACACGATCGTCGACAGCCTCAATTCGCTGTCGGTCGACATCGCCCGGGCGATCGACCACGAGGCCTTCCTCGACCTCTGGGAACGCTACAAGCGCGGCGAGCGGAACGTGTTCACCCGCCGGCTCTACACCCTGCAGGGCCAGCACACCTTCGACGAGATCCGCCGCAAATACACCCGCGACGCGGAGTTCCGCGGGGCCGTCGACCGCTATGTCGGCGACTTCGAGCAGCTTCTCTCCGAGGTGGCGCGCACCGACAAGGACAATGTGCTGAGCCAGTCCTACCTGACCTCCGACACGGGCAAGGTCTACACGATGCTCGCCCACGCCGCCGGCCGCCTGGAGTGATCCGCCGGCCCCGGCCCCCGATCACGGCGCGGAGCGATCCGCGCCGTTTTCGTTGGCGGGACGGCGTTGGCGCTTGGCCCATGAGGACCGGCGCCGCGCCTCAAGCCGGCGCGTGCTTCGCGGACGCGTCCCTCGCGGACTTGCGCTTCGCCGACGCGTTCGCCCGCACGTCGACGTGCCACCAGCGCGGCCGCCCGGAGCGGTAGGAATGAGCGGTCGGCATCAGCGCCTTCACGGCCGGTCGGTCGAACACGCCCGTGAGGAGCCCCACGGTCGGGGCGTCGTCGATGGCGCCGAGGCTCGAGCCGCAGGCCGGGCAGAAGGCGCGGCTCGACCAGTCCGACGACCGGTAGGTGGAAGGCGCCCCGCCCGGCCCCACCCACCGGACGGCCGCCTTGGGAAACTCGACCCAGACGGCGGTGAGCGCGCCCGTATGGCGCCGACATAGGCCGCAGGAACAGGTGTGCGGCTTCAGCGCCGGCGCGTCGGCTTCGAAGCGGATCGACCCGCACAGGCAGCCGCCGGTGAACCCTCGCGTGTCGCTCCGCTTTCCCGCCATGGACGACCGCTCCCCTCTGCACGGACGGCCGTCGGAAATGCGGCCGACCGGCGATATGGCGCCAGCGCGGCGGTCTTCAAGCGAGGTAACGGACGCCCGGCCACCTGGAACGCGCGCTCGGCTGACGGCGCCGTCGATCCTCGACCGCGCCCGCTCCCGCGCGACCCGCGCCGGCCCCCGCCCTACCCCGGCACCCGCAGTACGGCGCGCAGGCCGCCGAGCGCGCTCTGTTCGAGGCGGATGTCGCCGCCGTGGCCGCGGATGATGTCGCGGGTGATGGCGAGGCCGAGGCCACTGCCGCCCTGGTCCTGGTTGCGCGACGTGTCGAGGCGATAGAAGGGGCGGAACACGTTGTCGCGCTCGCCGTCCGGGATGCCCGGGCCGTCGTCGTCGACGCTGACCCAGAGATAGCCGCGCGCATGGCGGGCATGCACGCGCACGCGGCTCTCGCCGTAGCGGCAGGCGTTGCCGACAAGGTTGCCGATCGCGCGCTTGAACGCGTTGGGGCGGACCGTGACGGTCGGCTCGCCGTCGAAGCGCTGCTCGATGGCGAAGCCCGCGCGCTCGGCCTGGCCTTGGATCGAGCGCAGCATCTCGGCGATGTCGGTCGGCACCGCCTCCTCGTCGCCGTCGCCGCGCGCGAAGGCGAGATAGGCCTCCAGCATCGCCTGCATCTCGGCGATGTCGTCCTCGAGCCCCTCGATCTCCGGGCCGGAGCCGAGGAAGGCGATCTGCAGCCGGAAGCGGGTCAGGACCGTGCGCAGGTCGTGGCTGACGCCGGCGAGCATGGTGGTGCGCTGCTCGATCTGCCGCTCGATGCGCCGGCGCATGTCGAGGAAGGCCTCCGACGCCTTGCGCACCTCGCGCGCGCCGCGCGGGCGGAAATCGGGCACGCTGCGCCCCTTGCCGAAGCTCTCGGCCGCCTGGGCGAGCTGCTGGATCGGACGGATCTGGTTCCTCAGGAACAGGATGGCGATGGAGAGCAGCACCACCGAGGTGCCGACCATCCAGACGAGGAAGATATGCGAGTTCGACGCATAGGCCTGGCCGCGCCTGGCGAACACGCGCAGCACCTTGTCCTGCAGCTGGATGCGGATTTCGATCAGGTCCGACTTGCCGACCGTGTCGAGCCAGAACGGCCGGCCGATCAGGCGCACGATCTCCTCGCTGAGCGCGGTGTCGAGCAGCGAGAAGAACGGCTTTTCCGCCGGCGGCGGCAGCGGATCGGGCGGCAGCACGGAGATCGACAGGTTGAAGTCGCGCCGCGCGATTTCCGTCAGCCGGTCGTAGTTCGGGTCGTTCGGATAGGTCTCGATGATCGCGATCACCGCGGCGATGTCGCGCGTCACCGCCTCGGACAGGCGCCGCGTGACGAGCTGCCAGTGGCGCTCCATGAACACATAGGCGACGACCGACTGCAGGATGATCATGGGCAGGACAACGATCAGCGCCGACCGGGCATAGAGGCCCTTCGGCATGCGGTCGGCGACCGCGCGGGCGAAGTCGCGCCAGACGTCGCGCAGGCGCGCGAGCGGGCCGGGCCGCCGGTCCGGCGCGATCGCCTTGCCGTCGTCGCCGATCACCGCCATGCGGACTAGTCCGTCTTCAGCCGGTAGCCGACGCCCCGCACCGTCTGCAGGTAGAGCGGATTGGCCGGATCGGTCTCGATCTTGCGCCGGAGGCGGTTCATCTGCACGTCGGCGGTGCGGTCGCCGAGCGCGTTGTCGGAGCCGACGATCTCGTGGCGCGGGATCGTCTCGCCCGGCCGCTCGCAGAACATGCGGACGAGCTGCTGCTCGCGGTCGGTGAGCCGCACGATCTCGTCGCCGCGGCGCAATTCCTGCCGGTCGATGTCGAACACGAACGGCCCGAAGCGCACCTCGGACGCCTTCGGCTTCGCCGGCCCGCCGCGCTTCAGCACATTGTTGATGCGCAGCACGAGTTCGCGCGGATCGAACGGCTTGGCGAGGTAGTCGTCGGCGCCGAGTTCGAGGCCGCGGATGCGGCTGTCCGTCTCGGTGCGCGCGGTGAGCATCAGGATCGGCACCTGCGAGGTCGCGCGGATCGAGCGGGTCAGGTCCATGCCGGTCTCGCCCGGCATCATCACGTCGAGCACCAGCAGGTCGAAGTCGAAGGCGTCGAGCTTCTTGCGCGCCTCCGAGGCGCTCTCCGCCACGGTGACGCGGAAGCCCTGGTCGCCGAGAAAGCGGGAAAGGAGCGTGCGGATGCGGTTGTCGTCGTCGACGACGAGCAGATGCGGCGCCTCGTCGGGCAAGGGCTGGCCCGCGTTCCTCACCTGTTCGGTCATGCTCACGGTCTCCCGGCGAAGCGGGCCGTCGCCGCCCGCTCGCTCTCGTTGACCATCAGGCGCAGGAACTCGCGCGCCGCCGCGGCTCCCTCCGGCCCGAGCGCGGCGAGCGCCTCGCGGATGCGGCGCGACTGCGGCTCGGCGAGCCGGAGCGCCAGCGCGCGGCCCTTCGGCGTGGCGAACAGGAGGCGCTGGCGGCGGTCCGCCTCGCCGGTCTGCTGCTCGACGAAGCCGTCGTCGATCAACTCGCGCAGGACGCGGCCGAGGCTCTGCTTGGTGATCTTCAGGATGTCGAGGAGCTCGGCCACCGCCAGCCCCGGATTGCGATTGACGAAATGCAGCACCCGGTGATGCGCGCGGCCGAAGGCGTATTCGCCGAGGATCGCATCGGGGTCGCTGATGAAGTCGCGGTAGGCGAAGAACAGGAGCTCGATCATTTCGAACAGCGGCGGCTCCGTCGCCGGGGGCCGCGCCGACGCCGGGCCATGCGATTCGGGCATGGATCCGATCGGGCCCGCCATGCCGGCGGTGGGGAGCTCGGCCGGTCGGCCGGGAGAATTTATGTCAGCCATGTTGACTTAGTTGTTCCGATCGTTACAACGAAGGCCGTCTCGACGAAAGGATCGTTCCCGGCGCCGCCCCTCCTCCTGCATCCGCTCGACCGACGAGGGACAGGGGGCGCGAGGGTCCGGCTGGTGCGGTCGTCGTCGAGGGTGCAAGATATCGGTTGAAGCGCCGCAAGGCAAAACGTCCGCGGACAGGCCGTCCGACGGACCTTCATCGGCCCGGCGCCCCGAAGGGCGCAGCGACGCGTGACCGTCGGAGCGGCCAGCGAACAAAGGGCGGCCGGCACGCGGCCGCGGCAAGTCCGGAGAGGAACCATGGCTCTGCCATTCGATCAGCGCGACGGCGTCATCTGGTACGACGGGACCTTCGTCGACTGGAAGGACGCGAAGGTGCACGTGCTCACCCACGGGCTGCATTACGGCTCATGCGTGTTCGAGGGCCAGCGGGCCTATGGCGGCGTCGTGTTCAAGCAGACCGAGCATCACCAGCGGCTGCACCGGTCGGCCGAGCTGCTCGGCTTCAAGATCCCCTACCCGGTCGCCGAGCTCGACCGCGCCTGCGAGGAGCTGCTCGCCCGCATGGGGCTGGTCGACGCCTATCTGCGGCCGGTCGCCTGGCGCGGCTCGGAGATGATGGGCGTCTCGGCGCAGCACAACACCATCCATGTGGCGATCGCCGCCTGGGAATGGCCGAGCTACTTCAAGCCGGAGGAGCGCGCCAAGGGCATCCGCCTCGACGTCGCCGAGTTCCGCCGGCCGGATCCGCGCACCGCGCCGTGCAAGTCGAAGGCCGCCGGCCTCTACATGATCTGCACGATCTCCAAGCACGCGGCGGAGAACAAGGGCTACGCCGACGCCATGATGTGGGACTACGAGGGCTACGTCGCCGAGGCGACCGGCGCCAACGTGTTCTTCGTCGAGGACGGCAAGCTGCACACCCCGCTCGCCGACCGCTTCCTCGACGGGATCACGCGCCAGACGGTGATCGGGCTCGCCAAACGGCGCGGCCTCGACGTGATCGAGCGGCGCATCAAGCCGGAGGAGCTCTCCGGCTTCACCGAATGCTTCCTGACCGGCACCGCCGCCGAGGTGACCCCGGTCGCCGAGATCGGCCCCTACACGTTCAAGCCGGCCGAGATCTCGCTCGGCCTGATGAACGACTATCTGGCCGAGGTGCAGCCGAAGCGCGCCGCGGCCGAATAGCCGCCGCGCCCGATCGGCACAGCGCCGCAGAGCCACCGCAGGACCATCGCATGGGCATCGGTCTCGACGTCCGCATCGAGCGCTTCCCGATCGCCGGGCATTTCACCATATCGCGCGGCACCCGCACCGAGGCCGTGGTGGTGACCGCGATCCTCGCCGACGGGGCGCATCGCGGGCGCGGCGAATGCGTGCCCTATGCCCGCTACGGCGAGACCGTGGACGGGGTCGCGGAGGCGATCCGCGGCCTTCAGGGCGCGTTCCGGGACGGGTCGATCGCGAGCCGCGCGGCGCTGGCCGCCGCGCTGCCGGCGGGCGCCGCGCGCAACGCGCTCGACTGCGCGCTGTGGGACCTGGAGGCGAAGCGCGCCGGGCGGAGCGTCGCCGAACTCGCCGGCCGGCCGAGCCTCCACCCGCTCGTCACCTGCTACACGCTGAGCCTCGGCAGCCCACAAGCGATGCACGACGACGCCCTGAAGGCGGCCGCCCGGCCGCTCCTGAAGGTGAAGCTCGGCGGCGACGGCGACGCCGAGCGCATCGCCGCCGTGCGCGAGGGGGCGCCGGCCGCTCTGCTCGTCGTGGACGCCAACGAGGCCTGGCGGGAGACGAACCTTCCGGCCAATCTCGAGGCCTGCCGGCGCGCGGATGTGCGCCTCATCGAGCAACCCCTCCCCGCGGGCGCGGACGACGCGCTCGAGGGGCTCGCCTCGCCGGTCCCGCTCTGCGCCGACGAGAGCCTGCATGTCGCCGCCGACCTCGCGGCGCTGAGGGGCCGCTACCAGGCCGTCAATGTGAAGCTCGACAAGACCGGCGGGCTGACCGAGGCGCTGGCGCTGGTCGCCAGGGCTCACGAGCTCCGGCTGAAAGTGATGCTCGGCTGCATGGTCGGCACGTCGCTCGCCATGGCGCCCGCCATCGTGGCGGCGCAGGGGGCAGACTGGGTCGATCTCGACGGCCCGCTGCTCCTCGCCGAAGACCGCGTGCCCGGCCTCGTCTACGAGGGCTCGACGGTCTATCCGCCCGAACCGGACCTCTGGGGCTGAGAGGCGACCGGGCCACTCGCCGCCAGTGCGAACCCCACCGCCGCGATGCCCGCCATGACGAGGAAGCCGCGCGCGCCCGCCGCCGTGTAGAGCGGCCCGGAGACGAGGGTGACCGTCGCCAGCGCGAGGCCCGACGTGGTCACATAGAGCCCCTGCGCGGCGCCGCCCCTATGGTCGGGCACGCGGCGCGCGATCGACTGCATGGTGCCGAGATGCACCGCCGCGAAGCTCAGCGCATGGAGCGACTGCAGGACGAGCCAGGCGAGCGCAGTGGTGGCGAAGGCCGAGGCGACGAAGCGGACGACCGCCGCGCCCGCGCCGATCAGCACGAGCCCGGTCGGGCCGAACCGCCGGGTGAGCGCAGTGCCCTTCAAGAACAGCGTGATCTCGGTCAAGACGCCGATCGCCCAGAAGACGCCGATCTCGCCCTGGCCGAAGCCTTGCGCGGTCCAGGTGAGCGAGCCGAACGCGTACAGCATGGCATGGCTCCCGTTCACCAGCGCGACCGCGGCGAGGAGCAGGATCAGCCCCCGGTCGGCGAGGAGGTCGCGCATGCGGCCGCCGCGCGGACGGGCGTCTTCCGCCGCGCCGGCGTCCTGGTGCCTGATCGAGGGGGCGAGGAAGGCGGCCGCGGCCTGCGCCGCGAAGGCGGCGAGCAGGATCCAATAGGTGGCGCCGTTGCCGAGCCGGGCGACGACCAGGCCGGCGCCGACCGTGGTGCAGAGGAACGCGATCGAGCCCCACACCCGCATCACGCCGTAGTCGCCGAGGCCGCGCCGGGCGAGCGACAGCGCCATCACGTCGCTGATCGGCGTGATCGCGTTCCACGGCGCCGCGGTCAGCGCCATCACGGCGAGGATGGCGATGAAGCTCCCGGCCAGCCCGAACAGCGCGAAGCCCGCGAGGGCGGCGACCGCCGCCGCGACGAGGACGGGCTTGCGGTCCGGCGCGAGATCCGCCAACCGACCGATCGTGGTGGCGAGCGCGACGCGCAGGATCATAGGCACCGCCATGACCATGCCGATCTCGCTCGCGACGAGGCCGCGCTCGACCAGCAGCAGCGGGAAGAAAGGCAGATAGGCGCCGAGCGAGGTGAAGCCGGCCGCAAACACGATGGCCATTCGACGGCTCGGACTTACACAAATTCGCATTATTGCTCTGGCAGCGGTGTCAACCTAAACTTGGCTTAAAGATTCGGCGCCTTACAACTTCCGTATGGTGATGGGCGTCCGCATCCCGCCCCGCACAGACCACATTCGCCGGGCACGGGAAAGTCCCCACATGACGACCGACCTCGCAAGGACGAACGCGCTGCAGGAGGACTTCGACGCGATCGAAGCCGCCGTCATGGAGACGGAGCGCGGCCGCTGGTTCCTCGCCGAGCACGCCCGACGCAACCGGCATGCCGACACGCTGGAGATCGTCTCATCGATCGAGCGGCTGGAAAAGGTGATCCAGCGCGAGCGGGCCGTGCCGGACATCGACCGGATCCGCCTCGACCTCGCCGACATGGCCGAGGCGATCGCGCGCACCAAGCAGGAAATCTTCCAGATGAAGCACGAGACCGAGGACGGCGGCCGTTTCGCCGACGCCTCGCGCGAGCTCGATGCCATCGTCAACCAGACCGAACGGGCGACCAACGAGATCCTGCTCAACGCGGAACAGATCCAGGAACTGGCCTGGCTGATGCGCGAGGCGAAGGTCCCGGACGAATACTGCGACAAGCTCGACAATCATTCGACCGACATCTACACGGCCTGCTCGTTCCAGGACCTGACCGGCCAGCGCACCCGCAAGGTGGTGACGGTGCTGCGTTATCTGGAAAGTCGCATCAACGCCATGATGGGCATCTGGGGCGTCGAGTTCATGGACGCCACCGTGACCATGCCCGACGGCTCGACGGGGTCGGCCAATTTCGAGGATACGCGGCCGGACGCGCATCTCCTCAACGGCCCGCAACTCGAGGGCGAAGGCATCAACCAGTCGAGCATCGACGACCTGATGAACGGCGAGCTGGTCGAGGGCGACGATCTCGCCTTCCTCGACGAGGCCGCGCTGCAGGCGCTCGGCGTCGAACTGGCCGCGCCTCCCGACACCGCCGGCGTCGATGCCTCCGCGCACGTCCACGACGACCTCACCCTCGTGGAACGCGACGCCGACGCCGTTTTCGCGGCGGTGCGTTCCGAACTGATGCCCGAGCCCGCGGCCGACGTGTTCGCCGCGCCGGAGGCGAAGGGCAAGGCGAAGCCGGCGCCGACGCCCTTCGCGGACCCGGCGCTGTTCGTCGAGGCGGACGTGTTCGTGAAGCCGGCCGAGGCGGGCTCGATCGCGCCCGCCCCGAAGCCGAAGCGGCGGCGGAGCGACGGGCCGGCGCCCGCGGACGCGAAACCGGTGAAGCCGGCCGTGGTCGGCAACACGGCGCTCGCCGTCGCGCCCGAGCCGGCCGCCGAGCCGGAGCCGGTCCTCGCGGTGGTCCCCGCCGACGACCCGATCGCGGCCCTGAGCGCGCGCGAAAAGCTCACCCTGTTCGGCTGACGTCCGGCCCGTCACGACCGGCGAAGCGGCGAGGCGCCTAACCGCGCGGTCAGTCGATCGCGCGCGCCAGCATGGCCGGATCCACGTTGCCGCCCGAGACCACCACCGCCACGACCTTGCCGGCGAGATCCAGCTTGTTGTTGAGCGCGGCGGCGAGCGCGACCGCGCCGCCCGGCTCCACGACGAGCTTCAGCTCGCGCGCCGCGAAGGCCATGGCGTCGAGCGCCTCCTCGTCGGTCACGGTGAGGCCCTTGGTGACGCGAGGGCGGTTGATCTCGAAGGTGAGCCGTCCCGGCGTCGGCGCCATCAGCGCGTCGCAGATGGAGCCGCTGACGCGCGCATTGCGCAGCCGTTCCCCCGCCGCGAAGGAGCGCGCCTGGTCGTCGAAGCCGGCCGGTTCCACCGTGTAGAGTTCGGCCTCCGGCGCCTCGTGCGAGATGGCGAGCGCGATGCCGGCGGTGAGCCCGCCGCCGCCGCAGCAGATGAGCACCACCTCCGGGCCGAGCCCGCGCTGCCTGAGCTCTTCGAGGATTTCGAGGCCGACCGTACCCTGCCCGGCGATGACGCCCGCGTCGTCGTAAGGATGCACCAGCGTGCCGCCCGTCTCGCGCACCAGCGCGGCGGTCATGGCGTCGCGGTCGTCCTCGTTGCGGTTGTAGGCGACCACCTTGGCGCCGAGCGCCTCGGTGCGCGCCTTCTTGATGGCGGGGGCGTCGTCCGGCATCAGGATCGTGGCCGAAAGCCCGTGGATCCGGGCGGCCGCGGCCACGCCTTGCGCATGGTTGCCCGACGAGCAGGCGACCACGCCGCGCGAGCGCGCCTCCATCGGGATGCAGGAGACCGCGTTGAAGGCGCCGCGGAACTTGAACGAGCCGGTACGCTGCAGGCATTCCGGCTTGACGAACACCTGCGCGCCCGTGATGGCGTCGAGCGCTTCCGACGTCATCAGATGGGTGCGGACCGCCTCGCCCTCGATGCGGATGGCAGCGGCAACCACGTCGTCGAAGTCGGGCAGCGTCTCGAGGTCGAGCATGTTCGGTCTCTGTCGGTTGATCTCGGATGCGACAAGAGGACCAACATGCGGCAAGACGGGGGCAGTGTCACCCGGCCTTCACGCGCCGCGATTGGGCGCGGGTGATGTTCGCGAGAAACTGGCGGGTCGCGCGCTCCCAGGTGAAGTCGCGCGCGCGGGCGAGCGCCGCCTCGCGCGGCACGTCGAGCGCGCCGAGCGAGGCCTCGCGCAGATCCTCGGAAAGCACGCCGGCGCCGGTCTCGCCGATGATGTCGAGCGGCCCCATCACCGGGAAGGCGGCGACCGGCACGCCGCTCGCCAGCGCCTCGATCACCACATTGCCGAAGGTGTCGGTGAGCGAGGGGAACACGAACACGTCGGCCGAGGCGTAGTGCGCGGCGAGGTCGTCGCCGGTCTTGGCGCCGAGGAAATGCGCGTCCGGATAGCGCTTCTTCAGGTGTTCGAGGCGCGGGCCGTCGCCGATCACCACCTTCGAGCCGGGCAGGTCGAGATCGAGGAAGGCCTCGAGGTTCTTCTCCACCGAGACGCGGCCGACATTCATGAAGATCGGGCGCGGCAGGTCGAGCACGCGCTCCTGGCGCGGATAGTAGATGTGCTGGTCGACCCCGCGCGACCAGGTCATCAGGTTGCGGAAGCCGCGCGCGTCGAGGTCGCGCTTCAGCGACTCCGTCGCCACCATGCAGCCGAGGCCGGCATTGTGGAAGCGGCGCAGCCACGCATAGGTCATGCGCTGCGGCACCGGCAGCCGCGCCGAGAGATATTCCGGGAAGCGCGTGTGGTAGCTCGTGGTGAAGCCCGGCCCGTGGCTGTTCACCGCCTTGCGCGCCATCAGGCCGAGCGGCCCCTCGGTGGCGATGTGCACGTAGTCCGGCTTGTACGCGTCGATCCGGCGGCGCACCGCGCCGGTCCAGGTGAGCGCGAGCCGGATTTCCGGATAGGTCGGGCACGGCAGGGTGCGGTATTCCGCCGGGGTGAGGAAGTCGACCTCCTCGCCGGTCTTGGTCAGCTCCTGGCCGAGCCGCTCCAGCGAGCGAACCACACCGTTGATCTGGGGCTTCCAGGCATCCGTGACGATCAGAATTCGGCTCATGCCACGGCGTCCGCCGGCGTCAAGGCGGTGGCCGCGCTGCGCGGCGCCATCGGCCGCGTCCAGGCGATGATCTGGAAGCGGCCGTCATGGTCCTCCGCGACCGCCGTGCAGCTCTCGACCCAGTCGCCGGTGTTCACATAGGTGAGGCCGAAGCGGTCGTGGATGGTCGCGTGGTGGATGTGCCCGCAGATCACGCCGTCCGCCCCTTGGCGCTGCGCCTCGCCGGTCAGCGCCTGCTCGAAGGCGCCGATGAAGCTGACCGCGTTCTTCACCTTGAGCTTCGCCCAGGCGGAGAGCGACCAGTAGTGGAAACCGAGCCGGCGGCGGACGAGGTTCAGCACGGTGTTGGCGTTGAGCGCCAGCGTGTAGGCGCCGTCGCCCAGATAGGCGAGCCACTTGGCATGCCGCACCACCACGTCGAACTGGTCGCCGTGGATGATCAGGAAGCGGCGGCCGTCGGCGGTCTCGTGCAGGATCTGGTCGACCACCTCCACGACGCCGAACTGCGACCCGAGATAGTCGCGCATGAACTCGTCGTGGTTGCCCGGCAGATAGACGATGCGCGAACCCTTGCGGCCCTTGCGCAAGATCTTCTGCACCACGTCGTTGTGCGACTGCGGCCAGTACCAGGCGCGCTTCAGCCGCCAGCCGTCGACCACGTCGCCGACCAGGTAGATCATCTCGGCGTCGTGGTGGCGCAGGAAGTCGAGCAGCAGCTCCGCCTGGCAGCCGCGCGTGCCGAGATGGATGTCGGAGAGGAACAGCGTGCGGTAGCGGCGGCCCTCGGGCTCGCGCTGATCGGCCTCGCTCTGGTCGGTCCCCGACGACAGCGCCGCGGCAATCGCGCCCGCCCCCGGGCCGGTCAGGCCCGTGGCGGAAGGCTCACGGCGTGCGACGGGTTGCGCCGTCATTTGTCGTCTCCAAGCCATCAAGTCGGTGCGTCTCTGTGACCGACTCGCGTCTCGTTTTGATGACAGCGCTTTTTGAAACTGAGGGTTTGGTTGGCAAATCGTCGCCTCAGGCTTTCGGCGGACGCATGGCCCGGGGCTCTTTCCGGCTTGCGAGCGAGCGTCGCGGCAGCCATAGTCCGCCGCCGAATTGTCAGACAAAAATGGGAGGCAGGTTCATGAAACTCGTCCGTTTCGGGGAGAAGGGCGCCGAGAAGCCGGGCATCGTCGCGGCCGACGGGTCGATCCGCAGCCTGTCCGGCCGCGTGCCGGACTACGAGGGCGAAGGCGTCTCGGTGGAGGCGCTGGCGCGCATCCGCGCGATCGATCCGATGAGCCTGCCGAAGGCGCCGGACGGCGTGCGCATCGCGCCTTGCATCGCCCGCATCGGCAACTTCATCGCGGTCGGCCTCAACTACAAGGACCATGCGGAGGAGACCGGCGCGGCGATCCCGAGCGAGCCGATCCTCTTCAACAAGGCGCCGAACTGCCTCGCCGGCCCGAACGACGACGTGGTCGTGCCGCCCGGCTCGATGAAGACGGACTGGGAGGTCGAACTCGCCGTCGTGATCGGCAAGCGGGCCTACCGCATCGAGGAGAAGGACGCGCTCGCCCATGTGGCCGGCTTCGCCGTGTGCAACGACCTCTCCGAGCGCGCCTGGCAGACCGAGGGCACCGGCCAGTGGGTGAAGGGCAAGGCGGCGCCGGGCTTCGGCCCGCTCGGCCCCTGGCTCGTCACGCCCGACGAGGTCGGCGACGTGCAGGGGCTCGACATGTACCTCGACCTCAACGGCAAGCGCGCCCAGACCGGCAACACCCGCACCATGATCTTCGGCGCGGCCTACTGCATCGCCTATATCTCGAAGTTCTGGCAGCTCGACCCGGGCGACGTGATCACCACCGGCACGCCGCCGGGCGTCGGCATGGGCATGAAGCCGCCGCTCTACCTGAAGGGCGGCGACACGATGCGTCTCGGCATCGCCAAGCTCGGCGAACAGCACCAGCGCGTCGTGCAGGGCTGAGGTCTGACGGACCGGTCTATTCGTCGTGGGCGGCGCGGTGCCGCCCGCGGCTACGCCGCCCGCTCGGCGATTACACCGCCACCTTGGCGGCGATGTGCGGCCAGGGGTCGTAGCCCTCGAGGGTGAAGTCCTCGTAGTCGAAGCCGAGCATGCTCTTGACCGAGGGATTGAGCCGCAGCGTCGGCAGAGGTCTCGGTGCGCGTTTCAGCTGTTCGCGCGCCTGGTCGAGGTGGTTCAGGTAGAGGTGCACGTCGCCGAACGAATGCACGAAATGGCCCGGCTTCAGCCCGGTCACCTGCGCCATCATCAGGGTCAGCAGCGCGTAGCTCGCGATGTTGAACGGCACGCCGAGAAAGACGTCGCCGGAGCGCTGGTAGAGCTGGCAGGAGAGCCGGCCCTCGGCCACGTAGAACTGAAACAGCGCGTGGCACGGCGGCAGCTTCATGCGCGGGATGTCGGCCGGGTTCCAGGCCGAGACGACCAGCCTGCGGCTATCCGGGTTCCTCCGGATCTCGGCCTCCACCCAGGCGATCTGGTCGATCGTGCCGCCGTCGGGCGTCGGCCATGAGCGCCACTGGTGACCGTAGACGGGGCCGAGCTCGCCGTCGGGGCCCGCCCATTCGTCCCAGATGCGCACGCCCCGCTCCTGCAGCCAGCGCACATTGGTGTCGCCGCGCAGGAACCAGAGCAGCTCGTAGATGATCGATTTGAGGTGCAGCTTCTTGGTGGTGACGAGGGGAAAGCCCTCGGCGAGGTCGAAGCGCATCTGATGGCCGAACACGGAGCGCGTGCCGGTGCCGGTCCGGTCCCGCTTCTCCACGCCCTCGTCGAGGATGCGGGTCAGGAGGTCGTGATAGGTGCGCATGTCGTCCTCATCGCCGAGCGGGCCGGACGGCACCGAATCCGTCCGTCCCATCCGGCCTTAGCACACCCGGCGAGGCGATCCACCCCGCCGAAACCCGTCCCGGCGCCGGTTTCCCCCGCCAAGTCGCGCGGCTGCGCGGCCGTGGGCGACGGGAGAGGAAGCGGATCGCATCATAGGATATAGTATTATTTATGTAAAAGAATGTATATCTGTACAGTACAATAACATTCAACTAATAGCATATAGATAAATGTCAAGACTGACGCAATAACGTCATGAAGGAAAGCATAATGGCGGGTGATGTTTTACCTGATCCCGAGGCCTCCCGTCATGCTGCAGCACCGTCACTCGATCGCCGCCCTCGCCCTGTCTTGCGCCATCCTCGCAACACCGCAAACCGGACTGCAGGCGGCGGAATTGCCGAACGGGATCGCGTCCGGCGACGTGACGGCGACCGGCGTCGTGCTCTGGGCCCGCCCGGCCGTCGCCGGCGCGGTGACCTTCACGGTCCGCCCGGCCGGCCGGCCGCTCGCCCCGGCGATCAGCCGCCGGATCGTCGTGGACAACCCCGACATCCCGGCGAAAGTGGTGCTGCGCGGCCTGAAGCCCGGCACCCGCTACCGCATCGAGGGCAAGGATACGGCCGGCAACCGGAGCGTCGGCTCGTTCAGGACGCTCGCCGACGCCTGCACGACGGCGCCGGTCCGGTTCGGCGTCACCGGCGACACCCGCGGCGAGCTCGCGCCCTTCCCGTCGATCTCCAATGTGCGCGCCCGCAAGCTCGATTTCCTGGTCAATCTGGGCGACACGATCTACGCGGAACGCTATTCGGGCCCGACGCAGCCGACCGCCACGACGCTCGCCGACTATCGCGCCCGGCACCGCGAAATCGTGACGGCACGGTTCGGCTCGAATGTCTGGGCCGACGTGCGCGCCAACACGCCGCTTTTCGCCATGATCGACGACCACGAGGTGATCAACGACTTCGCGGGCGGCGCCCCGCCGGCGTCCGACACGCGGTTCGACAACACCGGCCGTTTCATCAATGAGACCAACCGCTACAAGGCGGGACTTCAGGCCTTCGTCGAGGCCATGCCGATCCAGTCGCGGACCTGGCGCGGGCGCGGCGCCGTGTTCGACGGCAAGCCGCAGCTGTTCCGCAACCGCGACCTCGGCCGCCTCGCCATGTTCGCGATGGTCGACGCGCGCTCGTTCCGCGACGCCCCGCTCCCCAGCGTGACCGACCTGACCAGCCCGACCGCGATCGGCACGTTCCTCGCCACCTCGCTCGGCAACGTGAACCGGACCTTGCTCGGCCTGACGCAGTTCGCGCGTCTCCAGGCGGCGCTGCTCGACGCCGAGACCCGCGGCGTCGCCTGGAAATTCGTCTTCCTGCCCGAGCCGGCGCAGAATCTGGGCGTCCTGTTCGCCGCCGACCGCTACGAGGGCTATGCCGCCGAGCGCAACGCGCTGCTCGCCTTCATCAAGGAGAAGGGCATCAAGAACGTGGTGTTCGTGACCGCGGACCTGCACGGGACGCTGGTCAACAACCTCACCTACCAGACCGCGGTCGGCGGGCCGCAGATCCCGGTCGACGCTTGGGAAATCGTCACGGGCGCGGTCGCCTTCGAGGAGCCCTTCGGCCAGACCGTCGCGCAGCTCGGCGCCGGCGCCGGGCTGATCACCGCCCCGCAGAAGCAGTTCTACGACAGCCTGCCGGTCGCGCCCGACAACGACCAGGTGGTCAACGACAAGGACGCCTTCATCGAGTCCGTGATCAACGGCCAGCTGACCGCGCTCGGCTACGACACGCTCGGCCTCGCCGGTTCCGGCATCCCGGCGACGCTCCTGCAGGGCGGCTATCAGGTCATGCACAGCTACGGCTGGACCGAGTTCCGCATCGATCCGGCGACGAAGGACCTGACCGTCACCACCTGGGGCGTTCCCGCCTACACCTATGCCGATATCAAGGCCGATCCCGACGCGGTGAAAGCGCGCGTACCGGCCGCCTTGTCGAAGTTCAAGGTGGCCGCCGTCGGCAGCTACGGTGCCTGCGCCCCCTGACGGGCCGTGTGGCGCGGCGCGGGCGGACCAGCGAGCCGCCCGCGCCGAGGCCTGTGGCTCAAGCCGCCATGGTGGCGAGCGGCTCGCTCGCGAAGCTCTGGCGGATGTGTTCGGCGAGCGCGTCGAGGGCCGGGCCGGTCGGGCGGGCGGTGACGCGGAGTTCGATCTCGTAATGGCCGATCGGCGGCAGGCCGCGGTCGTCCACGCGCACGAGGTCGCCGGTGATCAGGCTCGCCGGTAAGGGCGCGACCGCGAGGTCGGCGAGCACCGGGGCGAGCTGGCCGACATAGTGCTGGCTCGTATAGGCGACGCGATAGTCGACGCCGACCCGGTCGAGCGCGGCGGTCGACTGGCTCCGCCAGCAGCAGAGCCCGGACGATACCGCGATCGGCATGGGGCGGCGCTGCCAGGCGGTACCGTGGCGCAGGCCCGCCCAGACGAGCGGCTCGCGATGGACGAGCACCCCCTCCCCGTGGCCGCTAGCGCCGCGGCTGACCAGCGCGATGTCGAGTTCGCCCTGGTCGAGGAGGCCGATGAGCTTGCTGCTCGACAGGCAGTTCACGTCGACCTGCACGAGCGGATGGCTTGCCGCAAAGCGGCCGAGGATGCGCGGCAGGAACACGGTGGCGTAGTCGTCCGGCGTGCCGAGGCGGACGACGCCCTCGGTCGCCTGGCAGCGAAAGCGGGCGAGCGCCTCGTCGTTCAGCTGCAGCATCCGCCGCGCATAGCCGAGCAGTGCCTCGCCGTCGGTGGTCAGCACGACGCCGCGGCCGTCCTTGGCAAAGATGGCGCGGCCGACCAGGTCCTCGAGCTTCTTCATCTGCATCGACACCGCCGAGGGCGTGCGGAACACGGCCTTGGCGGCGCGGTTGAAGCTGCCCGTCGACACGATGGCGACGAGGGTGCGCAACAGGTCCACTTCGAGGACCGCCCCACCGCCGAAACTCACCTCGTTGTCCGGTCCCGCGAGCGCCATGCCGCTCCCTCCACCATGCAGTTTCACTGACGAGTACGTTTAATCCTTCTCGTTTGATTGATCAATAGGCCGGGTGCAGGATGCTTCCAGACGCGATGCCCGAGGGCCTCGGCGCACCGACCAACGGCCGGCGCACCCTCGGCCTGGAATTCGAGCTTGATCGCAACCAGCACGGCGAAGCCCTTCCGAGCGAAGCGGTTTCGCCGAACGGGAGAGTGTTATGCGCGAAGCAGCAGAACTGATTGCCAGTCAGACCGACGGCTACCAGAAGACGGTGGTGGCACGGATCGCCGACCTGCTCTGGTCGCCCGTCGCCGACTTGAAGCGCCGGGCGAGGAATCGCCGCGTGGCGGCGCGCCTCGAGTTGCTCGACGACCACCTGCTCGACGACATCGGCCTGCGCCGCGCGGATGTGGAGCTCATCCGCGACCAGGGCATCGCGGCGGCGCGCACGCGCCACCCCGACGAACGCTGGCCGCGCCGCTTTCTCTGAGGCGGCGTCTCCACTGAAGGAATGGCGGCGGAAGGCCGGCTTGACTGAGATTTCATCCCATCGTCATCCGAGCAACTTATCGATTGGCGGCTTTGCTCGAAATGCCTTCGGGGGGAACTCTTTCATGACGCCGTCCTTGTCTGTCGCCGCGCGCCGCGCCGCCACGCTTTGCTTCGCCGCGGCCCTGACCGCCACGCAGGTCCCGACCGCCGGAGCGGCGGAATTGCCGAACGGCGTCGCCGCCGGCGACGTCACCTCCGGTTCCGCCATCCTGTGGGCGCGCGCGGCCGTATCGGGCGCGGTGCGCTTCACCATCACCGAACCGGGCGACGCCGCCGGCCGCGCCAGGCGGAGCCGCAACGCGAGCTTCGCGGTCACCGTCACGGACCCGGTCATTCCGGCCAAGATCGGGCTGAACGGCCTGCGCGCCGGCCGCGACTATGTCTACAGCGCCACCGACGCGGCCGGGAACACGAGCACCGGCCATTTCCGCACCCTGCCGGAGGCCTGTTCGCTGAAGCCGGTGCGCTTCGGCGTGTCGGGCGACTGGCGCGGCGAGCTCGCGCCCTATCCGGCGGTGCGCAACGCGGCCGGCGCGGATCTCGATTTCTTCGTCAAGCTCGGCGACACGATCTATGCCGAGAAGTATTCGCTGCCGGGCATCCCCACGGCCGCGACGCTGCCGGAATACCGCGACCGTCACAACGAGGTCCTGTCCGAGCGCTTCGGGCTCAACACCTTCAAGGACCTGCGCGGCGCGACCGCGGTCTTCTCCATGATCGACGACCACGAGGTGATCAACGACTTCTCCGGCGGCGCCGCCCCGTCGAGCGATCCGCGCTTCGACAACACTGGCAACTTCATCAATGAGACGAACCGCTACAAGGCGGGCCTGCGCGCCTTCACCGACTACATGCCGATCGCCGCGACGACGTGGCCGGCCTCCGTGTCCGCCCGCTTCGCCGGCAAACCGCTGCTCTACCGCGCCCGCCAGATCGGCCGGCTCGCCATGGTGGCCATGGTCGACGCCCGCTCGTTCCGCGACGCGCCGCTTCCCGAGGTCACCAATGTGGCCAACCCGCAGGATGTCGGCCGCTTCCTCGCCGCCTCCTTCGACCCGACTCGGACGCTGCTCGGTGCCGAGCAGTTCGCCCGCCTGAAGGCCGACCTGAAGCGCGCCCAGGACCAGCGCATCTTGTGGAAATTCGTCCTGGTGCCCGAGCCGATCCAGAATCTCGGCGTGCTCGCCGCCTCCGACCGGTTCGAGGGCTATGCCTACGAGCGCGCGCAGCTTCTGAAGTTCATCAAGGACAACGACATCGAGAACGTCGTCTTCATCACGGCCGACCTGCACGGGACGATGGTCAACAACCTCACCTACCAGGACGGGCCGGGCCTGCCGCAGATCCCGACCAAGGCCTGGGAGATCGTGACCGGCTCGGTGGCGTTCGACGCGCCGTTCGGTCCGACCATCGCGGACCTCGCGGCCGGCCTCGGCCTCGTCTCGCCGCAGCAGAAGGCGTTCTACGACAGCCTGCCGGTCGCCGGCGACGCCGACGCGATCCCGAACGACAAGGACGACTTCATCGCCGCGCTGATCAACCAGCAGGTGACCGCGCTCGGCTACGACCCGCTCGGCCTCGCCGGCTCCAACGTCCCGGCGACGCTGCAGGTGGGCGGCTACGAGGCCATGCACACCTTCGGCTGGACCAAGTTCGAGATCGTGCCCGCCACCGGCGCGCTGACCGTGACCACCTACGGCATCGCGCCCTACACCTATGACGACCTGCAGACGGATCCGGCCGCGATCGTCGCCCGGCAGCCCGCCATCGTCTCGAAGTTCACGGTCGCGGCGAGCGGCGCGCCGGGCACCTGCCCGCGCCGCTGAGCCGCTGCCGGATCGCGAGAAAGGCCTCGCGCGCGGCGCGGGGCCTCTTTTCGTCGCGCCCGCGAAAGCCTATATTCGCGATGCCGACCTTCGGGACGGCTATGGCGATAAACGGGCGTTGGAATAAGCCTATCGGACCCGGGGGCAGTACCCGGCGCCTCCACCCGAGCCCACGGCCCGCGACGGCCGCGGGCTCCGGCGGGGGCGAACTAGGATCGACGAGGGTCTAAAGAGCGTTCTTTTGCCCGGCATGGTTCCGCCGTCATCGGGCCAATTCATAGTTGCCAACGACAACTATGCTCCGGTTGCGGTGGCCGCGTAAGCGGTTTCTGACACTGGGATCAAGTCCTAGCGGGTAGCACCGTTCAGGCGGGGTTCGGAGGCACCTGGCAACAGAAGCCTCCACTTTCGCCAAGCATGCAGGGATGAACCGAAGCCTTGTCGACTCCTCCCGCCCCGCCGCAAGATCTCATCCGCTACGACGTTCTCGTGCAGGAAGCGCTGCGCGGCGTCGTGCGCAAGGTGCTCGCCGAGGTGGCCAAGACCGGCCTGCCCGGCCAGCACCATTTCTACATCTCGTTCGACACCCAGCATCCGGGCGTGCGGCTCTCCACCCGCATGCGCCAGCGCTATCCCGTCGACATGACGATCGTGCTGCAGCACAGCTTCTGGGACCTCGCCGTCACCGATCACGCGGTCGAGGTCGGCCTCTCCTTCAACAACGTGCCCGAACGCCTGCTCATCCCCTTCTCCGCCATGAAGGCCTTCGCCGACCCGTCGGTACCCTTCGAGGTGCATTTCGAGGTGGTGCGCGAGGCGCCCGTCGCCGAGACGCCGGCAGTCGAGCCGCCGCGCATCGCCGCGGCGCCGGCCGCCCTGCCGAAACCCGCCGAAACCCCGCGGAGCGCCGCGAAGGCGACCGCGGCCGAGGGTGAGGCGGCCGCCGAGCCGGCCAAGGACACCGCCGAGCCCGCCGACGGCGCGGCGCCGGGCGGCGCCACGGTCGTGTCGATCGACGCCTTCCGCAAGAAGGTCTGACGAGCAGGACGCGCGGCATGGCCGAGGTGATCAACCTGAACCGCGTCCGCAAGGCCCGCGCCAAGGCGGACCGCGAGGCCGAGGCGAGCGCCAACCGGGCGAAATTCGGCCGCACCCTCGCCGACAAGCGCCGCGACCGTGACGAGGCCCGCCGCGCGGCCGAGGCGCTGGAGGCACATCGCCGCCCCGCCCCACCCGCCGACGCCGCGCCCGCGCAGGCCGAGACCGGCGTCGTTCCCGCCGCCCCGCTGGCGGAGCGCGCGCGGCCGGCGGACGACTGACGCGGAGGCGGTCCGATCACCCTCGACAAGCGCTCCCTGACCATCGCCGGACATCGCACCAGCGTCGCTCTGGAGGCCGCGTTCTGGCAGGGCCTCGAAACCGTCGCGGCCGCGCGCGGCACCACCCTCCCCCGCCTCGTCGCCGAGATCGACCGCGCCCGCGGCGGCGTGAACCTCGCCTCCGCGCTCAGGCTCGAAGTCCTGGCGCATTACCAGAAGGCGCGCTCCGTGCCCGACCGCCCTCCCGAAGCCGGCGCGGCCTGACGTCCCCGCCGACCCTGTCCGGTTGGCGGCACGGCACGCCTGTCGCGAAAACGGAAAGTCTCGAGCCATCGATCGAGAGCGGCCGCCAACGCGATCGGACGAGCCCACCCGGCTACGACACGATCCGGGCGCGCGGCCGTCGCCTCAGGGGAACAGTCGCAGCGGCGCGTTCGGATCCATGATCGCCGGCGGGTTCGGCACGATCACCGGCGGGGCGAGCGAGGGCACCGCCTGCGGGCGCGGCAGCGAGGGCCCGCCGGGGGCGACCGTCGTGGCGCCGTCGGTGCCCGGCGCCGATTCGCCCTTGCGGCGCGCTTCCTCGGCGCGCCGGCGGAAATCCTCGAGCCGGCGCTGGACCTCCGCCTTCCGCCGCTCCTCGTCGTCGAGTTGCCGCTGCGCATCCTGCCGGCGGCGCTCCTCGTCCGCCTTGCGGGTCGCCTCGGCGTCCTGTCGGGCGCGCTCGTCCTCGGCGCGGCGGGCGGCGTCGGCCTCCACCTTGCGGCGCTCCTCCTCGATGCGGCGCTGGATCTCGGCCTCCTGCCGGCGGCGATCCTCCTCGGCCTTCCGCGCCTCCTCCGCCTTGCGGGCCTCGTCGGCCTTGCGCGCTTCGTCCGCCTTCCGAGCTTCCTCGATCTTGCGCACTTCCTCCGCCTTGCGGGTCTCCTCGGCCTTGCGTGCCTCTTCCGCCTTGCGCGCCTCCTCGACCTTGCGCGCTTCCTCCGCCTTGCGGGCGTCCTCGGCCTTGCGCGCCTCCTCGATCTTGCGCGCCTCCTCGGCGCGCCGGGCGTCCTCGGCGCGGCGGATCGCCTCGGCCTCGAGGCGGCGGCGTTCCTGCTCGGCGCGGCGCGCGGCGTCGGCTTCGAGGCGCCGCCGATCCTCCTCCGCCTTGCGCGCGGCCTCGTCGGCCTTGCGCTTGTCCTCCTCGGCCTTGCGCGCCGCCTCGGCTTCGAGGCGTTTCCTGTCCTCCTCGGCCTTCCTCGCCTGCTCGGCCGCCTCCTGCTCGCGACGCAGGCGGCGCAGTTCGCGGTTGAAGCGGTCGCGCTCCATCTGGTCCTGCTGCAGGTTCTCCACCCGCGTCACCTCGCGCTCGAAGGCGCGCAGCGTCAGGAAGGCGTTGAGCGGGGCGATGTCGAGGCTGCGCTCGGGCCGGTCGATCGGGCCACGGATGAGCACGCCGACCTGCGGATCCGCCCCGGTGACGGCGTTCTTGCCGGCGTCGACCCGGACCGTCCAGTCCGCCTCCATCGTGTAGCGGCCGAGGTCGAAGGCGGCCGAGCCGGAACTGCGCGCCCGCGCGCTTTCGACCGCCATCTCGCGCAGCCGCACCACGCCGCCGCCGATGGAGAAGACCCCGTCCGCGCGCTCGTAAGGCAGCGTGCCGGAATCGAGGTAGCTCTGGAACACCGCGCGGATGCGGTCCTCCTTCAGTTCGAGCCCGCCGTCGGTCGCCACGATGATGGCGTTGAAGGCGTCGGCGTTCACGTAGCGCACCTGCCCCTGGCGCAGCGACACGGCGCCGCCGCCGTTGAGCGAGGACACGATCGCCGCGATGGAGCGACCGGCGCCGTCGAAGGTGGTGGTGAGGTCGAGCCGCCCGGTCGCGACGGGGCGCCCTTCGCGACGCCACACCAGTTCCTCGAGCGCCGCGCCGGTCAGCTTGAGGTCGCCCGAGAGGCCGATCTCGCCGCCCGCCTGCCGCTTCAGCCGGAGCCCCGCCTCCACCTTGCCGCCGGCGAATTCGCCGGTGACGCGCTCGATCGAGACCTCGGTCGGCCTGAGGCGCAGGTCGAGGCGGGCGCGGCCGATGCCCTGCCGGTCGTTGAGGGCGAGGCGCTCGGCGGTGACCGCGAGGTCCGCCTGCACGCCGGCCACGATCGGCCCGCCGAGCGGCTGGGTCGGCCACGGGTCCGACGGCTTCGCCGGCGGCGTCGCCAGCGCATTGGCGCCGAGGCCGAGTTCGGCGAGGTCCTGCAGGTCGAGCTGGGCGACGTCGAGCCGGCCGGAGATCCGCGGCGGCTCGGCCGTGCCGTCGATTTCGCCGTCGCCGCGCAGCGCCACGCCGGCGACGCTGCCCTGCAGCCGCTGCACGGTCAGCTTCGGCCAGCTGCCGGAAAGGTCGGCGGCGAGGTCGACCGGCAGGCGGTCGGCGAGGCCGGGGATCGGCTGGCCGAGCGCGAAGGCGATCGGCGTCACGTCCTTGGACGCGAGCGAGCCGCGCCCGGTGAAGTCGATGCGGCCGTTCTCGCCGATCGTCGACTGCCCGGAAAGCGTGCCGGCCGTCCCCGCGATGTCGAAGGCGCCGCGCGAGTCGAGGCCCTTCGCCGGCACGCCGGTCAGGTCGATGCGCGCCGAGCCGCCGACGCCCTTGGCGGAGAGCGCGTTGATGCCGAGCTGGCGCAGGATGCGGCCGCCGTCCGGGCCGTCGAGCTTGGCCGTGAGGTCGAGCTCGCCGTCCTTCCAGCGATCCGGGCGCCCGGCGAAGCGGGCATCCACCTGCAGCGCGGAGCCCGCCACGGTGCCGTCCATGGTGAGCCGCATGTCGCTCCGCTCGGCGCCGGCGAGGCCGGTGAGCCGGCCCTTGAGCTCGACGGGAGCGAGGAACGGCGCCGCCCCGGCGATGCGGCGCATCACCGCGTCCTCGCCGAAGAGGCCGGTGGCGAGGCGGACGAGGCCTTCGAGCTTGTCGGCCTTGATCTCGGCCTCGAGCGTGCCGTCCGGCGTGGTGGAGGCGCGGTCGATGCGGCCCTGCAGGCTGAAGGCGGCGCCCGCCGCGTCCTTGACCGCGAGCCGGTCGACCGAGACGCGGTCGCCCTCGATGGCGAAGCGCGCCATCACGCCGTTCGCGACGACGCCGCTCGCCACGATCTGGCCGGCGTCGAGATCGACCTTGGCGGAGGCGAGCCCGCCGGAGCCGGGTTCCGCCCCGAACAGGGCGGCGAGGCCGCGCAGCTGGTCGAGGTCGAGGCGGTCGGCGGTCAGGCCGGTGGCGAGCCGCGCGCCCTTGGGCGGGGCGCCGGGGGCGTCGCTGCCGGGCGTCCACTCGATCCATCCGCGCGCCTGCGCGGTGCCGATGCGGGCGAGCACCTGGTCGGCCCGGACCGTGCCGCCGCCGATGCGCACCGAGGTGTCGACCGTGAAGGGGTCGAGCCTGACCGGGCCGCGCCCCTTGCGGAACCAGGCGGCGAAGTTGCCCGGCTGCTCCGAGCCGATATAGAGGCGGCCCTCGAAGCCCGGCTCGCCGGCGATGCCGAGCCGGCCGGACGCGGAGACGCGGGTGCGGCCGGGCAGCCGCGCTTCCAGTTCGTCGACCGTGAAGCCGCCCGGCCGCGTGCGCACGACCGCCTTCACGTCCTGCAGCACGCCGCCGCCGAGCACGATGCCCGGCACGTCGAGGGCGAGACGCCCGTTCATCTCGATGAGCGGCAGTCCGAGCACGGCATCGATGGTCCGGTCGAGCGCCAGCTGCAGGTCGACCGCCTCGCCGACCTTGGCGATCAGCGCGCGGTCGAGATCGATCTGCTTGGCGGTGAGCGCCGCGTCGAAGCCGAGCCGGGCGCCGAACTCCATCTTGCCGCTGCCGGCGAGCGTGTAGGAGCGCTCCTCCGGCCCGAACGAGACGGCGAGCTGGTCGAGGTCGGCATGGGCGGCGTCGGCCACGAACTTCGCCTCGACCCGCCAGGGCGTCGGGCCGAGTTCGCCGCGGTCCTGCTTGACGCCCGTCTCGATCACGCGCGAGAGGGCGACGGTGCCCTGCGCGCGCGGCTTCATGCGCCCCTCGGCGCGGCCGAGATTGACGTTGGCATCGATCGCCACCGCGACCGGGTCGTTCGCCGGCAGGATCTGCGCCTTGACCGCGAAGCCGCCGTCGGCCGCCGCCTTGCCGGTGGCGATGCGGAACGAGACCGGATTGCCGCCGAACGATCCGCCGCCCTCGAACTTCACCGGCCCGGCAAGTGAGCCGGCAGTGAGCGAGCCGCCGATGCGGTCGACCGTCATGGCCCGTCCGTTGCGCTCGTCCGTCAGCGCGATGCGGCCGTCGACGATCTCGACCGATTCGAGCGTCGCGTCGCGGAGGTCGAATCGCTCGGCCGGTCCTTGCCCCGGCAACTGCACCGTGCCGTCGCGGCCGATCGCCAGGTCGAGCGCCGGGCGTTCGAGCTTCAGGTCGGAGACGCGGATCTCACCCTTCAGGAGCGGGGTGAGCTCCATGCGCATGTCGAAATGGCCGATCGTCATGATCGGCTTCTCCACGCCGCCGATCACCACGTCGCCGAAACTGAGCTTCGGCGCCGGCAGGATGCGGGCGTCGATCGATCCGAGGATGGTCACGCGGGCGCCGAACGCCCGTTCGGCTTCCTGCTCGAAGGTCGAGCGCCACGCCGTCCAGTCGACGAACAGCGGCCCGACCAGCGCCGCCACGAGCGCCAGAATGATCGTGACCCCGATGCCGATATAGATCGAATTCAATCGAGTGCTCCGATGACAGGCCCCCCGAACAGAGCGTGCGTCGCCGATCCGGCGACCGCAGTCTAATCTAGCGCGCCGACGTCAGCGCAGTGCAACAATCTTGCCCGGGTTGAAAATATCGTCGGGATCGAGCGCCATCTTGATCGACCGCATGAGCGCGACGCCGCCGGCGCCGTGCTCGGCCTCGAGATACTTCATCTTGCCGGAGCCGACGCCGTGTTCGCCCGTGCAGGTGCCCTCCATGGCGATCGCCCGCTCGACCAGGCGCGAGACGAAGCCGCGCGCGCGCTCCACCTCGTCGGGATCGTCCATGGCGACGAGCGGCTGGACGTGGAAATTGCCGTCGCCCACATGGCCGACGATCGGCGCGAGGAGCCCGGTCGCCTCGATGTCGCGCGCGGTCTCGGCGATGCATTCGGCGAGCCGCGAGATCGGCACGCAGACGTCGGTCGCGACCACCCTGGCGCCCGGCTTCATCGGCAGCACCGACCAGTAGACGTCGTGGCGCGCCTGCCACAGCCGCGAGCGCTCCTCCGGCCGGGCGGTCCAGGTGAACGGACCGCCGCCGTTCTCCTCCGCGATCTCGCCGAATCGGGTCGACTGCTCGGCGACCCAGGCCTCGGTGCCGTGGAACTCCAGCATCAGGAGCGGGCTCTCGGGCAGCGTGAGCTTGGAATAGGCGTTGACCGCCTTCACCTGCAGCGTGTCGAGGAGTTCCATCCGCGCGACCGGGATACCGGACTGGATTGTCGCGATGACCGCGTCGGCCGCCGCCTTCACGCCAGGGAACGGGCAGATGCCGACGGCGATCGATTCGGGGATGCCGGCGAGGCGCAAAGTCACGCGGGTGATCACGCCGAGCGTGCCCTCGGATCCGACGAAGAGGCGGGTCAGGTCGTAGCCGGCGGAGGACTTCCGCGCCCGGCTCGCCGTCGTCACCACCTCGCCGTTCGCCGTCACCACATTGAGCGAGAGCACGTTCTCGCGCATCGTCCCGTAGCGCACCGCGTTGGTGCCCGAGGCGCGCGTCGCCGCCATGCCGCCGATCGACGCGTCGGCGCCGGGATCGATCGGGAAGAAGAGGCCGGTGTCGCGCAGATGCTCGTTCAGCTGCTTGCGCGTGACGCCCGGCTCCACCACGCAGTCGAGATCCTCCGCATGCACGTCGAGGATCCGGTTCATGCGCGACACGTCGACCGAGATGCCGCCTTGCGCCGCGTTCAGGTGACCTTCGAGCGAGGTGCCCGTGCCGAACGGGATGATCGGAGCCTTGTGGGCGGCGGCGATGCGCACGACGTCCTGCACCTCGGCCTCGCTCTCGACGAACACCACCGCGTCGGGCGGAATGTTCGGCAGCCAGGTGAGCGTGCTGCCGTGCTGCTGGCGGAGCGCCTCGGAGGTCGAGACCCGCTCGCCGAAGCGCTGCTGCAGGACGGCCACCGCGGTGGCGATGCCCGCGCGCCGATCGGGAATACCCGGCACCGTCTTGTTCATGGAGCGGTTCCTCGGTCCACGTCGTTCTGATCTTCGCCCCTTTTTGCGCCGCCCGCAGGCGTCGGGAAAGGGGCTTTACGCGATTGTGTGCCGGCCGGGCGCGGATTGCCAGAAGGCCTCGCGCGCGGCGCTTCCGCAGACCGCCGCGTTCGGGCCAAATGGCGAGGCCTGCAAACCCCGGAGCCGCCGTGAGCCCTGCCCCGTTTCTGTCCCCCTTGATGCGGGTCGAACCCGCCTGGATCGACTATAACGGCCATCTCAACATGGCCTATTACAACGTGCTGTTCGACCGCGCGGCCGATGCGTTCCTGGCCGACGCCGGCCTCGGCCCGGACTATGTGGCGACGCGCCGGCTGAGCTACATGACCGCCGAGATCCATGTCTGCTACCTGCGCGAGATTTTCCTGGAGACCCCGGTCGTGGTCGCGGTCAGGGCGCTCGACGTGGACGAGAAGCGGCTCCACGTCTTCGCCGAACTCCTCCATGCGGAGGAGCGCTGGGTCTCGGCGACGAGCGAGCAGATGTACCTGCATGTGGACCTCACCACCCGCCGCACCGCGCCATGGCCCGCCGACGTCCGGCCCGCGCTCGACCGGATGAAGGCCCTCGCCGATGCGTTGCCGCGACCCGCCGAGGCCGGCCGCGCCGTCGCGATCCGCCGCAAAGGCTGAACCGGCCGCCACCTCGGGGATTTGGGCCGAATCGCGACCGGCCCAGAAGTCTTCATGATCCGGTCTCGAAGAAGTCTCATTATTTTCGTCAGTTCTTTTTAAGAATCACCGACGTAAGCATGTTCGCGACGGATGAGGTGCGCCGACATGAATCTCGACAGGACCTCGAATCAACTAAAATTACAGTTCGCCGATACATTGCCATCTCAACAGATGACAAGAATTGCATTTCAACGCTTCGGCATGGGACCGCGGCCGAGCCTCGCCGGGCGGTTCGGCGCGGGCGACCAATCCGCCCTCGCCGCCTGCCTCGCCGAGCTCGAGGCGCCGGCCGACGCCTTGATCGTCGATGACGGCCTGCCGAGCTACCGGGAGGCCTCGGCGCGCGGCGTCGCCGACAAGGGCATGGAGGACGAGGTCTGGAAGCGCGAACTGCAGGCGCGCATCGCCAAGCACCGGCGCGCGGGCATCGGCTTCGTCGAGCGCCTCGTCCTGTTCTGGTCGAACCACTTCTCCATGTATGTCTACAAGAACAACACGGTGCGCTGCACGATCGGCCACTTCGAGCGGGCGGTGATCCGCAAGCACGTGCTCGGCACCTTTCCCGAGATGCTGAAGGCCGTCTACCAACACCCTTCGATGATCACCTATCTCGACAACCAGCGCTCGTTCGGCGCCTATTCGGTGATCGCCAAGCAGGAACGGGTCTCCTACAACGAGAACCTCGCGCGCGAGTGCCTGGAACTCCACACGGTGAGCGGCGCCGCCGGCTACACCCAGGCCGACATCATCAATGTCTCCAAGATCCTGACCGGCTGGTCCTTCGTCGACAGGGACCAGGCGAAGGAGCGCAAATGGGGCGGAAACCCGGGCAATGCCGGCCAGTTCCTCTACCGCGACGACGGCCACGACCCGGGCGCCTTCGCGGTGCTCGGCAAGCTCTACGACCAGCCGCGCCAGAGCCAGGGCCTCGCCTTGCTGCAAGACCTCGCGCTGCATCCGAGCACGGCGGAAAACCTCGCCTATAAGCTCCTCCTCCACTTCGTCACCGACACGCCGACCCCGGAGATGGTCGCCGCCCTGAAGTCGACCTATCTCGCCACCAACGGCGACCTGAAGGCCGTCGCGCAAGCGCTGATCGGCCTGCCGGAGGCCTGGTCGACGCCGATGACGCGGCTGCGCACCCCCTATCTGTGGCTGATCGGCGCCTTCCGTGCGCTCGAGACGCTGCGCATCAGCGACGACGACCTGAACGATCTTCTCTACATCCTCTCCACGCTGAACCACGCGCCCTGGGGCTACCTGACGCCGGACGGCTTCCCCGACGAGGACTACTACTGGATGAGCCCGGACGCGATCCGCGTGCGCGAGGACGCGATGCATCATCTCGGCTGGATGTATCGCGATCGCTACAAGGGCCCGGCGATCCGCCAGGTGGCGGCGCGGCTCTTCCCCGGCGCCTTCAGCGAGGCGTCCAACAACGCCGTCTGGATCTGGCCGGACGTCCAACGCGCCATCACCGTGCTCTTCATGACGCCCGAATTCCTGCGGAGGTGACGGTCATGTCCGACGATCATCAGCCGATCGACCTTCGCGTCGAACAGGCGGCCCTCGCGGGCTGCGAGGAGGCGCGGACGCTCGTCAGCCGCCGCGCGGCGATGGGCATCACCGCCGGCTTCTTCTCCTGGGCCTTCGCGCCCGGCTTCGCCGAGGCCGGCACGCGCAAGGACCCGCGCCTCCTCGTCGTGGTGCTGCGCGGCGGGCTCGACGGCCTCAACACCGTCGTCCCGCTCGGCGATCCCCGCTACGCGCCGCTCCGCGCCGACCTCGCCATCGACAAGAACCAGACCCTGGCGCTCAGCGGCATGTTCGGGCTGAACAACGCCATGAAGAAGTTCCACGGCCTCTACAAGGCCAAGCAGGCGGCCGTGGTGCACGCCACCTGCGTGCCGCTGCGCGTCCGCTCCCATTTCGAATGCCAGGACAATCTCGAGAACGGGCTGCCCGGCGAAGGACCTACGGTCGCCCGCTCCGGCTGGCTCAATCGGGTGATGGCGGCGCTGCCGGCGGGGAGCCCGGTCAACGCGGGCGGCGCCATCCAGATCGGCGGCGCGCCACTCATCCTGCACGGACGCGCGCCCGTGCTCGGCTGGTCGCAGACCTGGTTCGGGCGGCCCGAGCCGCTCGTCGACAATGTCCTCACCCAGCTCTATGCCGAGACCGACGCGGCGCTCCTCGACCAATACCGGAAGGGCCTCGCCGCCAATGCGCTGGCGACCGGCAGCGACGCCGGCGACGGCGGCGGCGACTCCACCCTGCAGCGCACCTTCAGCGGCGCGGGGCGGCTGATGAAGGCCGCGAAGGGCCCGCGCGTGGCGGTGATCTCGGTCGGCGGCTTCGACACCCACACCAACCAGGTCGGCACCATGTCCTACCTGCTCGGCGATCTCGACGCCGCGATCGACCGCTACCGGCAGGCGATGGGTCCCGCCTGGAAGCAGGCGGCGGTCGTCTGCGTGACGGAATTCGGCCGCACCGCCTCGGTCAACGGCACCTACGGCACCGACCACGGCACCGGCACGGTGGCGCTCCTCGCGGGCGGGGCGATCCGCGGCGGACGCGTGTTCGGCAAGTGGCCGGGGCTCGCGAGCCGCGACCTGCTGGATGGCCGCGACCTCCGCCCCACGACCGACCTCCGCGCCGTGTTCAAGGGCCTCCTCGCCGACCATCTCGGGCTCGGCCGCGCCACGCTCGACATCGACATCTTCCCCGGGAGCCAGGACGTCGCGCCCATGCGCGGCCTGATCCGGGGGTGAGCGGGGCGTGATCCGCCGGGCGCGGCCGGGGCTCGTCCCGCGCCGCGTCAGCCGGCCGGCCGCCGCCTGAGGTCGGGCAGGAACCAGGCGAGGACGCCGATCGCCGGCAGAAACGCGCAGAGATTGAGCATGAAGGAGAGGCTGGTCGCGTCGGCCAGATGGCCGAGCGCCGCCGCCCCGACCCCGCCGAGCCCGAAGGCGAGGCCGAAGAACAAGCCCGCGACCGTGCCGACCCGCGCGGGCAGCAATTCCTGCGCATAGACCACGATCGCCGGGAACGCCGACGACATGATGAGGCCGATGAACACCGTGCAGGCGATCGCGCCGACGAAGCCCATATGCGGCAGCGCCAGCGTGAACGGCAGCACGCCGAGGATGGAGAACCAGATCACCGCCCGGCGGCCGAACCGGTCGCCGAGCGAGCCGCCGAACAGCGTGCCCGCCGCCGCCGATGCGAGGAAAACGAACAGGCAGATCTGCGCCTGGCCGATGGTCGCCTGAAATTTCTCGATCATGTAAAAGGTGAAGTAATCGTTGAGCGCCGCGAAGTAAAAATATTTCGAGAAGCACAGCGCGCAGAGGACCGCGACGGCGCGGATCACCACGCCGCGGGGCAGCGCCGGCGAAGCCGCCGCGGCGGGCCGGCCGGCGGTGGCGCGGCGATGCTGCCGGTACCAGAAGCCGACCCGGCCGAGCACCATCATGCCGATCACGGCCATGGGCGCGAACCAGACGACGGCGCCCTGTCCATGCGGCAGGACCAGGAAAGCGGCGAGCAGCGGACCCGCCGCCTGGCCGGTGTTGCCGCCCACCTGGAACAGCGACTGGGCGAGGCCGTGCCGCCCGCCCGACGCCATGCGGGCGACGCGGGAGGATTCCGGATGGAACACCGCCGAGCCCAGGCCGATCATCGCCACGGCGACCAGGATCGCCGTATAGTCAGTGGCTTGCGAGAGCAGCACGACGCCCGTCAGCGTGCAGCCCATGCCCGCCGCGAGGCTGAACGGCTGCGGGTGCCGGTCGGTGTAGATGCCGACGATCGGCTGGAACACCGAGGCGGTCAGCTGCCACACCAGGCTGATCGTTCCGACCTGGCCGAAGTCGAGACCGAACGCCTGTTTCAGGATCGGATAGATCGACGGGACGAGCGACTGGATCACGTCGTTCATGAAATGCGCGGCGCTGATCATCACCAGGATGCCGTACACGGTGGTGGGATCAGCCGGCCGGGACTCCGGGCCGGCCCGGGTGGTCGTGACGCTCAAGGGACGGTCCGATCATCGAATTTCAGGTCGGGCGGTAATATCGCATTGACCACCGCGACAGCCAACCTTCCCGAACGTCATTCCGTCAACTGGAACCCGGGATTCTTGCCTTATATTCCAATCGACAGTGATCCGGGTCGGAACGGGAGATCGTCGATCGCATGAAACTCGCTCTCCAACCATCCACGAGCATGAATACTTTGTCGCCCCAGCAAAAGGCGCGCATCGCCTTCCAGCGATTCGGCCTCGGGCCGCGGCCCGGCGGTCCGGCGGCCATGGGCTTTCTGCCGAACTCGGCGCGCGACGCCTGCCTCGCCGAGTTGGAAAACCCGGCGGCTGCGCTGATCGATGACGCGGTGGTGCCGAGCTACAAGGACGCCTGCGCGGTGATCCTGTTGAACGTGAGCCCGGTGAACGTCCGGTGGACGAGATCCCAGGAGTTTCTCGCTCAAGAACTCACCGCGCGCTTCGCCAAGCAGATCCTGGCGCCGGTTGGTTTCCTCGAGCGCCTCGTCATGTTCTGGACGAACCATTTCTCGACCAATCGAAACAAGAGCGACTATCAGCGTGCCATAAGCGGTCACTTCGAGCGGACGGCGATCCGGAAGAACGTGCTCGGGACGTTTCCCGACATGATCACGGCGGTCTACCAGCATCCGGCGATGATCGAATACCTGGACAATGGGCTCTCGTTCGGCAAATATTCCGACTATGGCCGGAGGGAGACCGTTTCTTACAATGAGAATCTTGCGCGTGAGTGCCTGGAACTTCATACGGTCGGTTCGGAGGCGGGCTACACGCAAGAAGACGTGAGAAGCGTCTCGAAGATCCTGACCGGCTGGTCGATGGTGAGCCGCTCGCAGGCCGAGCAACGCAAGTGGGATGGCTCGCCCGACAATGCCGGACAGTTCATCTTTCGCGCGGGTGGACACGAATACCCATACGACTTCACCGTGCTCGGCAAAACCTACCCGGCGAGCTTCCAACAGCAGGGGTTCGATATGCTGCGCGACCTCGCGCTGCATCCCGCGACGGCCGAGCATATCGCCTTCAAGCTGGTCCGGCATTTCGTCATGGACAGACCGCCGCCGGCCATGGTCGACACGCTCGCCAAGGTCTATCTCGACACCGGAGGCGACCTGAAAGCCTTGGCCGTCGCGCTCATCGGCCTCGACGACGCCTGGCTCACGCCGTTGCGGCGGGTGAAGACCCCTCAGGTCTGGATGATCGGCGCGCTCAGGGCGACCGGCAGAACCGTGCTCAGCAGCTCGAATCTGCAGACCGTGAATGACATCCTGGCAAGCCTGAACCACGTGCCCTGGGGCTACATCACGCCGGACGGGTTTCCGGACGAGGATTTCGCCTGGATGAACGCGGACGCGCTGCGCATGCGCGAAGAAGCCGCGAACCATTTCGCCAGTAACGTGTATCTTCTTTCCGGCACGGCGGCGCAGCTCGCCTCCGACCTGTTCCCGGGCGTGCTGAGCAAGGCCTCCTACAGCGCGGTCAACAGCTGGAAAGATTACCAGCGCGCCATGACGGTGCTGCTCATGACGCCCGAATTTCAGCGGAGGTGACAAGCATGTCGCACGAACTCGATCCGGCCGAGCTGCGCCTCGAGGCCGCCGCCGCGGCGGGCTGCGAAGAGTCGCGCCTGACGCTCAGCCGCCGCGCCGCGATGGGACTGACGGCCGGCTTCTTCTCCTGGGCCTTCGCGCCGCGCTTCGCGGAAGCCGGCACGACGAACGACCCGCGCTTCCTCGTCATCGTCCTGCGCGGCGGCATGGACGGCATCAACACGGTCGTGCCCTATGCGGACCCCCGCTACGAGGCGCTCCGGACCGGGCTCGTCCTCCCCCCGGTGTTCGACCGCGCCTACAACCTCGTGGACAACGACAACGCGCTCCTGGGCAGCGACAGCCTGCTCAAGATCGACGGCACATTCGGCTTCAATCCCGCGCTCTATCTGTTCAACGCCATGTACCAGAATGGCGAGGCCGCGGTGGTGCACGCCACGGCGCCGCCCTTGCGCTCGCGCTCGCACTTCGACTGCCAGGACAATGTGGAGAACGGATTTCCCGGCGAAAAGGCGGTCGTCGCCCGCACCGGCTGGCTGAACCGGGTGATCACGGCGCTCCCCACCGGCCACCCGGTCAAAGTGCGCGGCGCGATCCAGGTCGGCGGGGCGCCGCTCATCCTCGTCGGGCCCGCGCCGGTGCTCGGATGGTCGACGAGCGCCTTCAAGCGCCCGGACGCGACGGTCGACGGCTCGATCATGACTGTCTACGCGCAGGCCGACAAGGCGATGTTCCGGCAGTTCCGGCGCGGCCTCGACGCCAATGCGAAAGCCTCGGTGGCCACCCCCGACGTGACCTATGCGCGCGACGCGCGCGAGAAGCGGTTCAATCGCGACATTACAACGCTGCAGAAGAATTTCCGAGGCGCCGGCCGGCTCATGCGGGCCGACAACGGTCCCCGCGTCGCGGTGATGTCGGTCGGCGGCTTCGACACCCATGTCGGCCAGAACGGGATCCTGGCAGGACAGCTGAAGGCGTTCGCCGATGCACTCGACGACTTCCGCGTCACCATGAAGGAGGCGTGGGCGCAGACCGCGGTCGTTTGCGTCACCGAGTTCGGCCGCACCGCCGCGGTCAACGGCACGTCGGGCACCGACCACGGCGTCGGAACCGTCGCGCTCCTCGCCGGCGGCGCCATCAACGGCAAGAAGGTCTACGGCGACTGGCCCGGGCTGACCAACCTGCAGGATGGCCGCGACCTGCGCGCCACGACGGATCTCCGCGCCGTGTTCAAGGGCCTCCTCGCCGACCACCTCGGGCTCGGCCGCACGACCCTCGACCAGGTCATCTTCCCCGAAAGCGCGGACGTCGCCCCGATGCAAGGGCTGATCCGGTCGCCCACGCCGACCGTGACCGCCGAGGCGCCCGTCGGGAACCGCACGGGGATCGCCGCCTACCGGAGGGAGGAGGCCTCCAGGCTCGCCTGACCGGCCGACCCTCCCCGCCGCGGTCCGCCGCGCGAACGATCCGATTCGTCGCGGCGCCGCCGGCGTCTACGCTGTGCCGAAGGCCCCCTTCGGCGCCCGACGCCCCACCGGCCGCCGCCGAACGCCCCACCCGGCCGCGTCCGTCCGGGCTCTGCCCGGCTTGACAAGGTCGACGACTCGTTGCCCCACCGCCGCCGCAAGCTTGGTATAGTGGCGATGAGAACGAGTCGGAAACATCCATGGCATCTGGCAAGTCGGTTCCCCGTCCCTCCGCGCCGTCCGTCCCCTCCGGCGCGGACGACCGTTTCGACGATCCCTTCGCGGACGCGCCCTTTCCGGGCGATCTGCCGCTCCCCGTCGACGCGGTCGCGGCGGATGACGAGCCGCCGTTCGACGCGATCCCGTTCGACCCGAAGGGCCGCGGCGGTCCGGGCGCGGAGGCCCGTCCGCACGATGTCGACCGCGCGCATCGGCCGAAGGCCGGCGGCATCGCGGCGCGCGCCACCGCCGCCGCGGCGCCGCCGCGCACCGTGCCGGCGGGCGATTACCTGAAGGGCCTCAACCCCGAGCAGCGCGACGCGGTCCTCTCGACCGAAGGCCCCGTCCTCGTCCTCGCCGGCGCGGGCACCGGCAAGACGCGGGTCCTGACCACGCGCATCGCCCACATCCTGGCGACCGGCCGGGCGCGGCCGAGCCAGATCCTCGCCGTCACCTTCACCAACAAAGCGGCGCGGGAGATGAAGAACCGCATCGGCCGCCTCGTCGAGGACACGGTCGAGGGCATGCCCTGGCTCGGCACGTTCCACTCGATCGGCACCCGCGTGCTGCGCCGGCACGCCGAACTGGTCGGCCTCCGGTCCGACTTCACCATCCTCGACATGGACGACCAGATCCGGCTGATGAAGCAGCTGATCCAGGCCGAGGGCATCGACGAGAAGCGCTGGCCGGCCCGGCAGTTCGCCGCCTTCGTGGACGGCTGGAAGAACAAGGGCCTCGGCCCCGGCGAGATCCCGCCGCTCGAGGCCAAGGCGTTCGGCAACGGCAAGGGCGGCCAGCTCTACCGCGCCTATCAGGACCGCCTGAAGACGCTCAACGCCTGCGACTTCGGCGACCTCCTCGTCCATGTGATCCGCATCTGGCGCGAGCATCCGGACGTGCTCGCCGACTACCAGCGGCGCTTCCGCTACATCCTGGTCGACGAGTACCAGGATACCAACGTCGCCCAGTATCTCTGGCTGCGGCTGATCGCGACCGGCTCGAAGAATGTCTGCTGTGTCGGCGACGACGACCAGTCGATCTACGGCTGGCGCGGCGCCGAGGTCGACAACATCCTGCGCTTCGAGCACGATTTCCCCGGCGCCAAGGTGATCCGGCTGGAGCGCAACTATCGCTCCACGACGCATATCCTGGCCGCCGCGTCGCATCTCATCGCGCACAACGAGAGCCGGCTCGGCAAGACGCTGTTCACCGATTTCGACGATCCGGTGGCCGAGAAGGTCGGCGTCGCCTCCGCCTGGGACAGCGAGGAGGAAGCCCGCTCGATCGGCGAGGCGATCGAGGCGCTGCAGCGCCGGGGCCACGCGCTGAACGAGATCGCGATCCTGGTGCGTGCCTCCTTCCAGATGCGCGAATTCGAGGACCGCTTCGTCACGCTCGGCCTGCCCTACCGGGTGATCGGCGGCCCGCGCTTCTACGAGCGCCAGGAGATCCGCGACGCGCTCGCCTATTTCCGCGTGACCTGCCAGCCGGCCGACGACCTCGCCTTCGAGCGTATCGTGAACGTGCCGAAGCGGGGCCTCGGCGACGCGACGCTGCAGCAGCTGCACGGCATCGCCCGCGCCCGCGGCGTGCCGCTCCTGCAGGCGGCGACCGAGATGGTCGAGACCGAGGAGCTGAAGCCGAAGCCGCGCTCGGCGCTGAAGGCCCTGACCGACAGCTTCGCCCGCTGGCGCGCCGAGCTGCAGGCGATCTCGCACACCGAACTCGCCGGCATCATCCTCGACGAGGCCGGCTACACCGAAATGTGGCAGCAGGACAAATCCGCCGAGGCGCCGGGGCGGCTCGAAAACCTGAAGGAGCTGCTCCGCTCGATGGAGGACTATGAGTCGCTCCCCTCCTTCCTCGAGCATGTCTCGCTGGTGATGGACGCCGACAGCCAGGCGGAGGTCGACGCGGTCAACATCATGACGCTGCATTCGGCCAAGGGGCTCGAATTCGACACCGTCTTCCTGCCCGGCTGGGAAGAAGGCCTCTTCCCGCACCAGCGCGCGCTCGACGAGAGCGGCAAGTCCGGGCTCGAGGAGGAACGGCGCCTCGCCTATGTGGGTGTGACGCGGGCGAAGAAGCGCGCGCTGATCTGGTTCGCCTCCAACCGGCGCATCCACGGGTCTTGGAACTCGTCGATCCCGAGCCGCTTCCTCGACGAACTCCCCGAATCACATGTGTCGATCGCGGAGACCAAGAGCAACTACGGCGGCTACGGGCAGAGCCGATTCGACCGGGTCGAACCGTTCGGATCGACCTATGCGACGCCCGGCTGGCAGCGGGCGCAGCGTCTCAAGACGGGCGGATGGGGCGAGGGAGCGGACGATTACAACCAGGATCCGGACCAAAGGCGCGCCGGCTCCTTCGCCGAAAGCCAGCAAAGCTATAGGGGAACGTCGCAACGTTCCGCGATTGCGCGTGACCGTTGGGGTAATCCGCTTATGGAGCGCCGGGCTGGCAAAGTCATCGACGGGAGCTTGATCGCCAAATCCTTCGAGACCGGCGAACCCACATTCAAGGTAAACGATCGGGTATTCCATCAGAAGTTTGGCGGCGGGTCGGTGGTCGAAGTGGAAGGCAACAAGATCTTGATCGATTTTGATCGAGCCGGCCGCAAGCGCGTTCTCGACAGCTTCATATCAGCTCACCCAAAACCTGATAATTGACCAAACGGTATATGCCAATTTTTTACGTATCAGAAAATGCTAATTGACGAAATGCGGGCATTTAGCCAAGGCTTGACGTGTCAGGAACGTGTCGACTTTGCGGTGCGGGTCGGCGTGTCCCCGAGGGCCCGGCATGGTAACTCCCAACATCAGGAATGCGATGACCACGGCGAGGCGGCCGCCAGACCGCTTGCTGGCTGTCGTATCAAACAGCAAGTCTGACCGGCTGCACCCGCGCGTCACCCGGCAGACGATCGGGCCGGACGCGGTGCCGCCGGCCGAACCGGACGCCGTCACCTCGGCCGCGAACGGTCCGCTTGCCGTGCTCGCCCGCCCGTCCGACGGGCCGACCTGCCCGTCGCCGCCGGATCTCTTCGCCACGTTCGATACGGCCTCCTTCATGCGCGCCTTGACGCGCCAGGCTGCCGACCTGCCGGTCCGGCGTCGCCGGCAGACGGTTGCCCTGCCGGACGGCCATGCGGTTCTCGCGTTGCAACAGCAGGTCGCCGCGCCCGCGCCCCCCGACAAGGCGGTCCTGCCGCGCTGGTGCCGCCGCAGCCGGCCGTCGGGCGAGACGGAGCGGTTGCGCTCCGAGAACGCGCAACTGCGGAACCGCAACGCCGAACTCGAAAGGCTCAACGAAAGGCTGCGCCAGTTCAACCGGATCGCCGCGCATGACCTCATGGACCCGATCGCCAAGCTCATGCGCGGCGTCGCCATCCTGCGCGACGCAGGCGAGCGCGGCGAGGCGCTCGACACGACTGCCTTGTCGATCGTCGCCGTCGCCGCGAACCGGGTGTCGACCCAGGTCGGCGACCTGGTCGACTATTGCTCCGTGTCCGAGGGGCCGATCGAGCGCGCGGCCCTGATGCTCGCGCCCCTGCTGCAGGCGCTGGCGACCGAGGCCGGGACACCGCTGGACCTCATCTTCGACGTTCCGGCCGACCTCGCTCTGCGGGCGGATCCCCGCCTGGCGCGCCAGATCTTCCTCAACCTGATCAGCAATGCGGTGAAGTTCAGGGACCCGGACCGTCCCCTTCGCATGCGGGTTTCGGCGACCCCGGTCGCGGGAGGCTTCGAGGTCCGCATCGAGGACAACGGCATCGGCTTTCCGCAATCCTCCGCCGATGGCCTGTTCGCACCGTTCCGTCGCCTTCGCGGCGGCGCAAACGTTCCCGGCCGGGGGCTCGGCCTTCCCATCGCGGCGACGGCGGCCGTGCGGCATGGCTGGTCGATCCGGGCCGAAGGCCATCCGGGTGAGGGCGCGAACTTCGCGGTTCTCATTCCGGACCGGGACATCGAGCGCGTCGGGCATCAGCTGTGCTTATAGTTGGATATATACATAAGGTTCTTGGGTCTTGTGCTTCGTGCAAAGGACGGTGAGGCTCAGGACCGTGCGGGGTGTTATTTCGGGTCGTGCGCGAAGCGAAGGGCAAAAGCCCCTAGGCGGGCGGCCCAGACTGGAGACGCAGGATGTCGTTTAACGACCTAACCGGTTCGGCCCGCGAGAACCCGGCCAATGACCAGGGCGGCGGGTCCGGGCGGACCGTCGTTCCGTTCGTTCGTCCCACCGCTCAGCCGCGCGGAAAACTCGCCGGCACGCTGCGCGTGCTCCTCGTCGAGGACGACGAACTCGACATCAGGCTGTTCGTCATGGTCGCCGAGCAGCTCGGCCTCTCCGCCGCCAATATCTCGATCGCGCGCAGCATCGCCGAAGCTCGTGCGCTCCTCGCGAGCGAGACCTTCGACCGACACGTTATGGATTATTGGCTCGGCGTGGACACCACCGACTCGCTCATCGCGGAGGTGCTCGGGGTCCCGCAACGCTCGGTCATCGTCGTCTCGAACTTCGCCAGCGTGGAGTTGCGCGCCATCAAGGGGCCGGCGGACCGCCTGCGCGTCGTCCCGAAATGCGAACTGACGGTGTCGTCGCTCGCCGAGGCGCTGGGGGTTCCCCGGCCGGACGGTTCGAGGCCCGATCCGGTCGATCTCGACATGCCGTTGAGCGCCTTCGCCCTTGCGAACCTGAAGGACGATCTCGGCCATCTGCGCCGGCTCGCCGAGCGGATCGCCATGACGCTGCGCCTCGCCGACAGCCATCTCTGCGAGGGCGAGAACGAGGAGGCGCATATCTTCATCGTCGAGACCATGAACCTGCATCGGCGCGCCGAGGCAAAGCTCGACGGCATGGAGCGACAGATCATGCGCAAGCTGCAGCCGGGCCAATCCTGACACCCCTCGCCTGTCGCGGACGGGGCGAAACGTTTCGGCCCGGCGACTTGGCGCTTGCGCCGCCGGCCACGTTGTTGGCATGGAAGCAGTCCGCCACCGGCGCGTTCCCGCCGGCGAGGACCCTGCCGCCTCCATGCCCACTTTCGTCCTGACCCTCGACGGCCCGGAAGCGCTCGCGACCGCCCTCGCCGACGCGCTGGCGGAGGGCGAACCGATCCAGGCGGACGCCGCCGGCGCCTTCGCGCTGGGCGACGGCCGCTGGCGCGCCGAGGCCTACTTCCCCTTCGCGGTCGCCGTGCCGGCGCTCCTCGCCGACCTTCCCGCCACGCTGAAGGCGCGCGGGACCGCCACCCGCGCGGGCGACTTCGCGAGCCTCGCCATCCGCCCGCTCGACGGCACGGACTGGTCGGCGATGGGCCTCGACGGCATCCCGCCGATCGCGGCCGGGCGCTTCCGCGTGTTCGGCGAGCACAATCGCCCGGCCGCCGCCGGGTTCCGCCGCCGCGACCTCGTCATCGAGGCCTCGACCGCGTTCGGCACCGGCGACCACGCCTCCACCTATCTGGCGCTCCTGGCGCTCGATCGCCTCATGAAGCGGCGTCCCCGCCCCCGCCGCGTCCTCGACGTCGGGACCGGCACCGGCATCCTCGGCCTCGCGGTCGCGCGCGCGGCGCCGGGGGCCCGGATCCTCGCCTCCGACATCGAACCTGTCGCCGTGCGCATGGCCGAGGCGAACCGGCGCCTCAACGGGGTCGGCCCGGCGTTCCGCACGCTCCTCGCCGACGGCCTCGACCGCGCCCGCTTCCACCGCGAGGGGCCCTACGACCTCGTCCTCGCCAATATCCTGCCCGACCCGCTCACCCGCCTCGCCGGCCGCATCGTCGCGCTGATGGCGCCCGGCGGCACGCTCGTCCTCGCCGGCCTCCGTATCGGCGAGGCGGCGCGGCTCGAGGCGGCCTATCGGGCGCACGGCCTCGGGCTCCGCGCGCGCCTCGCCGCCAAGGAATGGGCGGGCCTCGTCCTCGACAAGCCGGGAGTTCAGCGCTGATGCCCACCGTCCAGGTCCGCATGAAGGGCACCCAGGAGGCCGCCGGCCTCCTCGCCCGCCTCCTGGAAGCCGCGTTCGAACCGGAGGGCGCGCCGGTCGGCGAGGAGGAGACGCCGGCCTATAGCGGCGTGTGGACCGTCGACGTGATCCTCGAGGACACGGAGGTCGACGAGGCGCTCGCGCGGGTGCGCGAGGCACTCGGCCCCGCCCTCGCCGCGGCCGGCCCGATCGAGGCCGCGGTGCTCGACGACGCCACCAACTGGATCGCCATGAGCGAGGAGATCCGCCGGCCGGTCGTCGCCGGGCGCTACTTCGTGCATGGCCGGCACGACCGCGCGCGCCGGCCGCCGAACGCCGTCGGGATCGAGATCGACGCCGAATTCGCCTTCGGCACCGGCCATCACGCCACCACCTGGACCTGCCTCGCCGCGCTCGACCGCCTGTTTCGCCGCCGCGCCTACCGGCGGCCGCTCGACCTCGGCACCGGCACCGCCGTGCTGGCGATCGCCGCGGCGCGGGTGCTGCGCGTGCCGGTGCTGGCGACGGACATCGACCCGGTCGCCGTCCGCATCGCGAAGGCCAATGTGGCGCTGAACGGCGTCGCCGGCCTCGTCGCGTGCGTCAAGGCCGACGGCATGCGCCACCGCCGCATCGCGGAGGCCGCGCCGTTCGACCTGGTCATGGCCAATATCCTTGCCCGCCCGCTGATGCTGCTCGCCGCCCCGGTGGCGCGGGCGCTCACCCCGGACGCGACGGTGGTGCTCTCGGGCCTGCGCGTCGGCGACATCCCGCGCATCGTCGCCGCATACGGGATGCAACGGCTCCGTCTCGTCGATAAGATCGAGCGCGACGGCTGGGCGGCGCTGGTCTTCGAACGCCGGCCGCGCGGCCTCGTGCCGGCCGAGCCCTGAGCGGCGCCCGCCCGGCCCGATTTGTCCACCCCCAAGGGTTTTCAGGTTAGATCACGCGCATGTTCCAGAGCTTCGACGATATCGCCGATCCGAGCCTCGGTGCCGCCCGCCTCGCCCTGCTGCGCCCGGAACTGGCGCGGCGCGGCCTCGCCGGCTTCCTCGTGCCGCGCGCCGACGAGTGGCAGGGCGAATATGTGCCGGCCTCGGCCGAGCGGCTGAAATGGCTGACCGGCTTTTCCGGGTCGGCCGGCATGGCGGTTGTGCTCGTCGAAAGGGCCGCGCTGTTCGTCGACGGCCGCTACACGCTGCAGGCAAAGAACCAGGTGGACACCGCGCTCTTCGAGATCGTCGATGTCACGGCGACGCCGCCGAGCACCTGGCTGCCGACCGTCGTCGCCAAGGGCGACCGGATCGGCTACGACCCATGGCTCCACACGCTCGCCGCCGTGCGCCGCCTGCGCCAGGCGCTGGAGGCGGTCGGCGCCGAACTGGTCGAGACCGAGGGCAACCCGCTCGACGCGGTGTGGGCGAACCGGCCGGCGCCGCCGCTCGGCAAGGTCTCGATCCAGCCGCGCGACCTGACCGGCGCGGACGTCGCCGACAAGGTGACGCTGATCGCCGGGCTCGTGGCCGAGAAGAAGGCGGACGTCGCCGTCGTGACGCAGCCCGATTCGATCGCCTGGACCTTCGACATCCGCGGCGCGGACGTGCCCCACACCCCGCTCGCCCTCTCCTTCGCGCTGATTCCGGCGGAAGGCCGCCCGACCCTCTTCATCGACGGACGCAAGCTCGGCAACGCCGAGCGCGACCATATCGAGGGCCACGCCGACGTCGCCGAGCCCGCCGCCTTCGCGGCCGCGCTCGAGGCGCTCGGCCGCGCGGGGCGCAAGGTGCTGCTCGATCCCAACTGGGCGCCCGACACGATCGCGCGGTCGATCACGGCCGCGGGCGGCACGCTCGTCGAAGGCGACGACCCGATCATCCTGCCCAAGGCGCGCAAGAACGCGGCCGAGATCGGCGGCACGCGCGCGGCGCATGAGCGCGACGGCGCCGCCTTCGCCCAGTTCCTCGCCTGGTTCGACCGCGAGGCGCCGGGCGGCGGCCTCGACGAAATCACCGCGGTCGAAATGCTCGAGGACTGCCGGCGCCGCACCGGGCACCTGGTCGACATCTCGTTCGACACGATCTCGGGCGCCGGCCCGAACGGCGCCATCGTGCACTACCGGGTGACCCGCGCGACCAACCGCAAGATCGAGCCCGGCACGCTCTTCCTGATCGATTCCGGCGCGCAATACCGGGACGGCACGACCGACATCACGCGCACCATCGCGGTCGGCGAGCCGACGGCGGAGATGCGCGACCGCTTCACCCGCGTGCTGAAGGGCCACATCGCGATCGCCACGGCGCGCTTCCCGAAGGGCTCGTCCGGTGCCCAGCTCGACACGCTCGCCCGCCACGCGCTCTGGCAGGCCGGCCTCGACTACGACCACGGCACCGGCCACGGCGTCGGCGTCTTCCTCTCGGTGCACGAGGGCCCGCAGGGCATCTCCAAGCGCAGCACGGCGATCCTGGAACCGGGCATGATCGTCTCGAACGAGCCCGGCTACTACAAGACGGGCGAATACGGCATCCGCATCGAGAACCTCGTCCTCGTGACGGAAGCCGCGGTGCCGCCCGGCGGCGACCGGCCCATGCACGGCTTCGAGACGCTCACCTTCGCGCCGATCGACCGCCGGCTGATCGACACCCAGCTCCTCACCCGCGCGGAGCTGCAATGGCTCGACCAGTACCACGCGCGCGTCGCCTCGGTGCTCGGCCCCCTCGTCGACGAGGAGACGCGGGGCTGGCTGATGGCGGCGACGGCGCGGCTCGACTGAGGGCAAGCGCGCCGTCGGGCGGCGCGGGGCCGAAGCCGGCTCAGCCGCCCATGCCGACCCGCGCGCGGGCGGCGCGGAACGCGTCGGACCGGACGAGCCGCTCATAGGCCTCGCCGAGCGGCCGCCCGCCGAGCTCGGCCAAGAGTTCGGGCGTGAGGTCGCGGCCGAACACGCGGCGATGCGCCTCGCCGATCGCGGCCTCGCTCGCCGGTTTCGCCAGCTGGGCTTCCGGAAGCCCGGAGGTGAAGAGGCGCAGAAATTCGCCGTCGGACGCCGCATGCAGCGCCTCGAGCCAGGTCTCGGCGAGATGCCGGGCGAAGGCGTGGTCCGGATGGTCGAGGTTGCGCAGCGGCCGGCCGAGGCTTCGCGCCCGCACGAAGTCGTCGAACACATTGGGCGGCACGGCGAAGCGCGGCGCGAGATCCGCGGACTCCTCGCGCAGATAGAAGCGGTTCAGCCCGTCGAACAGCACCAGCCGATAGCCGGCCGCGAGGACGGCTGGTTCCCAGCCCTCGTGGCGCGGCTCGGCGGTGGTCGGGTAGGTCGCCTCGACGAGGAGGACGACCGGGCGCCAGCGGGCGAAATCCATGCCCGCGATGACCCTTCCCTCCGCGCCCTCCACGTCGATCTTCAGGAAGTCGATCGCCTCGACGGATTGCTCGGCGAGCACGTCGGCGAGGGTCGAGATCTCGACCTCGACCGGCACCGCCTCGTCGCCCCACCGGCGCATGTCCGCGGCGATGTCGCCGTCGAGCGTGGAGAGCCCGTACCAGCGCGGAAACACATGGAAGGTCGCCCGCCCCGGCGCCTCCGCGAGCGCCATCCGGAGGTTGGTGTCGCGCGGCCGGCAATAGTCGAGCTCGGCGATCCGCTCCGGCACCGGCTCGATGTTGAGCCCGGACCAGCCCGCCTCGTAGAAGCCCATCGTGACGCTGTCGAGCACCGGATGCGACGCGCCCACATCCACGTAGAAGCCGCTCGGGCCGGGAAAACATCGCCTGAGGATGACGTCTTCCAGGTTCTGGGCGTAGGAGACGAACATCAGCGTTCCCCCACCAGCGCGATCCACTGGTCCTCGTCGATGACCGCGACGCCGAGGTCGCGCGCCTTGGTCAGTTTCGAGCCGGCGCCCGGTCCGGCGACGACGAGGTCGGTCTTGGCCGAGACCGAGCCGGAGACCTTGGCGCCGAGCCGCTCGGCCTGCGCCTTCGCCTCGTCGCGGGTGAGTTTTTCGAGGCTGCCGGTGAACACGACGGTCTTGCCCGAGACCGCCGTGTCCGCCTTCGGCTTCTCCGCCTCGACGATGCCGCCGGTCATCTCGGCGACGAGGCGATCGACCACGCCGAGATTGTGTTCCTCGCCGAAATAGTGGGCGACGCTGTCGATCACCGTCTCGCCGACCTGGTCGAGCGCGTCCATCTCCTCGCGCGCCGCCGGATCGCCCGCCGCGACCTTGAGCGCCGCCGCGTGGAAAGCCTCCCAGGTGCCGTAGCCGCGGGCGAGGACGCGCGCGGTCGTCTCGCCGACGTTGCGGATGCCGAGTGCATAGACGAAGCGTTCGAGGCTGATGCGGCGCCGTTCGTCGATGGCCGCGAAGAGCTTGGCGGTCGAAGTCGCGCCGAAGCCCTCCTTGTCGCGCAGCTTGCGCAGGTTCTTCGCGTCGCGGGCGGCGAGCGTGAAGAGGTCGGCCGGCTCGCGCACACGCAGATCCTCGTCGGCGAAGAAGAACTCGATCTGCTTCTCGCCGAGCCCCTCGATGTCGAAGGCACGCCGCGAGACGAAGTGGCGCAGATGCTCCTGGCGCTGGAACGGACAGGCGAACTCGCCCGTGCAGCGGCGAACCGCGCCGATCGCGCCGGCCGCCGTCTCCTCGCGCACCACCTCGGTCTTCAGCGGACAGGGGCAGACCGCCGGGAAATCGTAAGGCGCCCGCCCCTCGTGCCCGCCGTCGTCGACGAAGCCGAGGATCTGCGGGATCACGTCGCCCGCCCGCTGCACGGTGACCTTGTCGCCGATCCGGACATCGAGCCGGGCGATCTCGTCGGCATTGTGCAGCGTCGCGTTGGCGACGACGACGCCGCCGACCGTGACCGGCTCGAGCTTCGCGACAGGCGTCAGCGCGCCGGTGCGGCCGATCTGGATCTCGATGTCGCGCAGGATCGTGGTCGCCTTCTCGGCCGGGAACTTGTGCGCGACCGCCCAGCGCGGCGAGCGGGACACGAAGCCGAGGCGCTGCTGCAGGTCGAGCCGGTCGACCTTGTAGACGACGCCGTCGATGTCGTAGCCGAGCGTGGCGCGCCGGCTCTCGATCAGCCGGTAATGGGCGAGGAGCTCCTCGGCGGAGGCGCCGAGGACCATGAGCGGGTTGACCACGAAGCCCCAGCCGGCGAAGGCCTCGACCATGCCCATCTGGGTCGCGGCCGGCATGGCGCTCATCTCGCCCCAGGCATAGGCGAAGAAGCGCAAGGGCCGGCTCGCCGTGATGCGCCATTCGAGCTGGCGGAGGCTCCCGGCGGCGGCGTTGCGCGGATTGGCGAAGACCTTCTCCCCCGCCGCGGCCTGCCGCTCGTTCAGCGCCGCGAAGTCGGCGTGGCCCATATAGACCTCGCCGCGCACCTCCACGACCTCGGGCACGCCCTTCGGCAGCACGGTCGGCACATCCGCGATGGTGCGCACATTCGCCGTGACGTTCTCGCCCTCCACCCCGTCGCCCCGCGTCGCCGCCGCGACGAGCCGGCCGGCCTCGTAGCGGAGGTTGCAGGAGAGCCCGTCGATCTTCGGCTCGGCCGTGAACGCGATCCCCTCGCCCGTCATGCGCAGGAACCGGTGCACCCGCTCGACGAAGTCGGTGACGTCCGCATCCGAGAAGGCGTTGTCGAGCGACAGCATCGGCACCGCGTGGCGGATCTTCTCGAAGCGGCCGGCGGCGCCCGCTCCGATCCGCTCGGAGGGCGAATCCGGGCGCTTCAGCGTCGGGAAGCGCGCCTCGATGGCGAGGTTGCGGCGCCGCAGCCGGTCGTATTCCGCATCCGAGACGGTCGGCTGGTCTTCCTGGAAGTAGCGCCGGTCGTGCTCGGCGATCTCGCGGGCGAGCCGCTCCAGCTCGGCGGCCGCCTCGGCCTCGCTCAAGCGATCGACGGGTGTGGCGGTGTCTCCTGCGGCGGACATGGGATCTCGCGGGCGGTTCATCTCGGTCGCGGACCTTAAAGCGGAGAGCGGGCCGTGCAAGGGGCGCACGGGGCCGGCGCGACAGCGCCTCTGTCAGGGGCCGATGCGACAGCCCCGTCAGCGGCCGGCCAGAAGCCGGCCCGCCGCCGCACGCGCCTCGTCGGTCACGACCGAGCCGGCGAGCATGCGGGCGATCTCCTCGCGCCGCTCGCGCGATTCAAGCTCGACCACCCGCGTCGCCACCCGCTCGTCGGCGACCGCCTCCTTGGAGATGAGGAGATGCGAGCCGGCGCGCGCCGCCACCTGCGGCGCATGGGTGACGGAGACGACCTGCACCCGCTCCGACAGGCGCGCCAGCCGGACCCCGATCGCTTCGGCGACCGCGCCGCCGACGCCGGTGTCGATCTCGTCGAAGACGAGCGTCGGCGCGGAGCCGCGATCGGCGAGGCTCACCTTGAGCGCGAGCAGGAAGCGCGACAGTTCGCCGCCCGAGGCGACCTTCATCATCGGTCCCGGTCGCGTGCCCGGATTGGTCTGCACATGGAACTCGACGCGGTCGAGCCCCTCCGGACCGGCGAGCGACGGTTCGGCCGCCTGCTCGACGATGAAGCGCGCCCGTTCGAGCTTCAGCGCCGGCAATTCGCCGTGCACCGCGGCTTCGAGCGCGCGGGCGGCCGCGGTGCGCTCCGCCGAAAGCGCCAGCGCGGCGGTCATGTAGGCGGCCTCCGCCGCGCCCGCGGCCTCCTGCAGCGTGGCGAGCCGGCCCTCGCCCTGGTCGAGCTCGGCGAGGCTCGCGGTCATGCGTTCGCGCAAGGCGGCGAGCGCATCGACCGTGACATTGTGCTTGCGGGCGGCGGCGCGCAGCGCAAAGAGCCGCTCCTCGGTCCGTTCCAAGAGGCGCGGATCGAACTCGGCGGCGCGCAGGGCGGCTTCGAGGCCGGCGCGGGCGTCCTCGAGCGCGTCGAGCGCGGCGCCGAGCGCGGTGACGACGCCGTCGATCAGCCCGGGCGATCCGGCCGCCTTGCGCTCCAGCCGGCGCAGCAGCCCGGCAACCGTCGGGATCGGCGAATGGGTCGACTCCAGCGTGTCGAACGCCTCCTGCAGGTCGCCTGCCACCTTCTCGGCCTGCTGCATGGCATGTCGCGCTGCAGCGAGCTCGGTCTCCTCGCCGACCGCCGGCTTCAGCTTGTCGAGTTCCTCGAGCGAGGCGCGCAAATAATCCGCCTCCCGGCGCGCGGCCTCGATGCGGGCGAGCGTGCGGTCGCGCTCGTCGACGGTGCGCCGCCACGCCCGCCAGGCCTCCGCGACCGCAGCGACCGATCCGTCCAGGGCGCCGAAGGCGTCGAGCAGGCGGCGATGCTCGCGTTCGTCGACGAGGGCGCGGTCGTCGTGCTGGCCGTGCACCTCGACGAGACGACCGCCGATGTCGCGCAGGAGCGAGGCGCTCACCGCCTGGTCGTTCAAGAAAGCGCGGGTGCGGCCGTCGGCGGTCTGGATGCGGCGCATGATGATGTCGCCGTCCGTGTCGATGTCGTTCTCGGCGAGCACGCGGCGCACCGGATGGTCGGCCGGCACGTCGAACAGCGCCGTCACCTGCCCCTGCGACGCGCCCGACCGCACGAGGCCGGCGTCGCCGCGGCCGCCGAGGGCGAGCGAAAGGGCATCGAGCAGGATCGACTTGCCGGCGCCGGTCTCGCCGGTCAGCACCGTGAGACCGCGCGCGAAATCGATGTCGAGCCGTTCGATCAGGACGATGTCACGGATCGAGAGCTGCGCGAGCATGGCGGGAGATTCGATTCTCCGTGAAAGACCGGCGCTTTCCTAGCACGTCCCGCGCCGCGAACGGAACACGAACGACGCCACGACAAGCGGAATTTCAGGCGGGCCCGAGACCGTGCCCGCCTCGTCGCCGATCAGATCAGAAGAGATCAGATCAGCTTGATGCCGCGGAACGACTTGGAGATCCAGCTCGACTCCGTCTCGGACGGCTCGTAGCCGCCGGACTTCAGGAGCGAGTAGCTGTCCTTGTACCACTGGCTGTCCGGGTAATTGTGCCCGAGCACCGCGGCGGCCGTCTGCGCCTCGGTGATGACGCCGAGCGCGTAGTAGCACTCGACGAGACGGGCGAGCGCCTCCTCGGTGTGCCGGCTCGTCTGGTAGTCGGCGACCACGATCTTGAAGCGGTTGATGGCGGCGAGGTGCTGGCGCTTCGACAGGTAGTAGCGCCCGACCTCCATCTCCTTGCCGGCGAGCTGGTCGCGCGTCAGGCCGATCTTGCGCTTGGCGTCGTCCTGGTAGCCGCTGTTCGGATATTTCTCGACGAGCGTCGTGTAGGCCTCGAGCGCGTTCTTGGTCATGGCCTGGTCGCGGGAGATCTCCGGGATCTGCCGATAGTAGGACTCGGCGATCAGATACTGCGCGTAGGGCGCGTCCGGGCTGGAGGCGTAGAGGGTGAGGAACCGCTTCGCGCCCTGCACCGCGTCCGTATAGGCGCCCTTCTCGAAGTTCGAGTAGGCGGCGAGCAGGATCGACTTCTTGGCGAGCTCCGAATAGGGGTGGAGCCGGTCGACTTCCTCGAAATCCTTGATCGCCTGCGTCGTCTTGCCCGAATTCATGGACGAGAGCGCCTTGTTGTAGAGCACGTCCGGCGGCACCGCGTCGGTCAGGCCCTCGTCGTCTTTGGAGGCGCAGCCTGCGAGCGCGAGGCCGGCGAGGAGGAGCGCGACGGTGCCGCGACGCGCCGTCCGCGGCCTGGCCGTACCATGCGGGGTCGCCTCGGGGGCGTCGAGCGAGACCTTGGCCAACAAAACGTCACCCCTCTGATTCGACGGCTGTCATGAGCCGCCTACGCGCGGATCGACCGCGCGGTTCTATCCCCTGCGTCCCGGCAAGCCAAGGGCCGAAGCCCGATGCCGCCGAACGCATGGCGGCTGCGACGCCGCTCCTCCCGCAGAAAAACGCCGACGGCGCCACTGAGCCGTCGAAGGTTCCCGCGTGCCCGGACCGGCGCGCCGATCCGGGAAGACCGCCGCGTTACGGCCGGCACCCGCGGGATACGCGGATGCGGCCGTTCCACCGCATCGGAGCCTTGACCGGACAATCGTCCGTTTTTGTGGCCGAAACGCGAAGCGCCGGGCGACGCATTCGCCTCCGTCATAACGAAATGCGGGCGCGGCACGATCGCCACGCCCGCAGTTCGAACCAAGACGTCAAACCAAGATCGAGTGTCGGATCAACAGGACGGTCAACTTAGGCAGGGGTCGTCGTAACGCGGGCTACGACGAGACGCGGGGGTCAGCGCGTCTCGGGCCCGAAGGCCGGAGCGAACATGCCGGCACCGATCTCGGCGGCCGGGGCCTCGCGGCGGATCGGCTGCTCGACCAGCGCATAGGCGGTGACGTCGGACAGGAGCGCCTGGAGGGCCTGGAAGTTCAGGCGATGCCCGCCGCGGAACGAACGGTAGAGGCCCATGATCGGGGCACCGGCGAGCGCGATGTCGCCGATCGCGTCGAGCGTCTTGTGCCGGACGAACTCGTCGGCGAAGCGCAGGCCCTCCGGGTTGAGCACCCGGTCGTCCTTGATGGCGATGGAGTTTTCGAGCGAGGAGCCGCGGCAGAGGCCGAGCGGCAGCAGCTTTTCCAGATCCTTGACGAAGCCGAAGGTGCGCGCGCGGGCGATGTTGCGGCGGAAGCTCTTCGGGTCGAGATCGATGGCGCAGGTCTGGCGGCCGATCACGGTGTTGGGGAAATCGATGGTGACTTCGTAGCGGGAGCCCTCGTGGGGGCGGAACTCGGCGAAACCATGCGCCGTCTCGACGCGCACCGGCTTCAGCACCTTCACGTAGCGGCGGCGGGCGGAGAGCTGGACGACCCCGGCGGCCTCGATCGCTTCCACGAAGTCCCCGGCGCTGCCGTCCATGACGGGGACTTCGCCGCCGTCCACTTCAACGAGGCAATTGTCCACCGAGAGCCCGCGCAGCGCGGCCATCAGATGCTCGACGGTGGCGACGGAACCGCGGGAGGGATCGCCGATTACGGTGCAGAGTTCGGTGGCGGAGACGTTGGACCACTGGGCGCGGATCTCGATCTCGCGCCCGTCGCGCACCGCGTTTCGAAGAAAGACGATGCCGGTATCGGCATCGGCGGGATGGAGCGTGAGGGAAACCTTGTCGCCACTATGGACGCCGATGCCGGTGAGCCGTACCGGTTCGGCGATCGTCGACTGGGTGTGCGCCCCATGTCTTGCCATACTGAACCACCCAATACGACCCGTCGTTCGACCACGCGGATCTTTTTGTCCAGGTCGCTTTTTCGCCTGATTCCGCCTCGGCGGAGCCGACGAGTCGCCTGGGTTGTGACTGTCGAGAGGCACGGTAACCGCCGCTCGGCCCTTCACAAAATCACGCTTGGTTACGGATTGTTACCGTGCCAGATGGTTACTAAATAATTGGTAAATCACTTAAAAATTGACTCGTTGCACATGCGCAACGGGCCCGCCGAAAATCGACGGGCCCGCATGTCTTACGTTACGTCAGGACTTGCGTCGCTTCAGGTGGACTGCCGGCGCAGGAAGGCCGGAATTTCGAGGTCGTCCTCCTGCCGGTTCTGGCCCTGGCTCGGCTGCGGCCGACCATGCGGGTCGAGCTGACCCTGGGCGGGGCGCGGCGTCGGCTCGGCGATGGGCGGACGGGCGGGACGGCGCACATAGTCCTGCGCCCCGGCGGGCACGGGCGGATGCCGCGGCGCCTGCGGCGGCTGCTGCTGCGGCTGCGGCCGGACATGCGCCTGGGTCGGCGCCTCGTCCTCGTCGCGGCGGAAGCCGCTGGCGAGGCGCTTCAGGAGGCCCATCGGGCGACGGTCCTCGTCGTGATGCGGCTCCGGCTGCGGGGCGAGCTGGCGCTGCGCCACGGGCGGGAAGTCGTCGATGCGGGGCATGCGGCCCTGCACCTGGCGCGGATCCTGCGGGCGCTCGGCCGCCGGCGGGATGTAGGGGTTGCGCTCGATCGGCGCCTCCACGCGCGCCGCGCGCGGCTGCTCGATCTCCTGGATCGGGTCGCGATACTGCTCGTAGTGCGCCGCCGGCGCCGGGTCGTAGCGCTCGATCGTGACCGCCGGGTCCTGCGCCGCATGGACGGGCGCCATGGTCGGCGCCTCCGGGATGGCGAGTTCCTGCTCGATCCGGGCCGCGGCCGCGGCTTCGGTGTGGTAGTTCGGCACGCCGGAGAGGTCGATGCGGCGCCCTCCCCGGTCCTCGGCGGCGGCCGGGGCCGCGGCGGCGGCAGCGGCGGCCGCCTGCTGGGCACGGAATTCCGCCGCGCGCGGGATCGGCTGGTTCTTGCGCGCCGGGCCGCTGATGTCGACCGGCGCGAATTCGGCGCCGAGTTCCTGGTCGATGCCGGTCGCCACGACCGACACGCGCACCACGCCTTCGAGCGTGTCGTCGAAGGTGGCGCCGAGGATGATGTTGGCGTCCGGATCGACTTCCTCGCGGATGCGGGTGGCCGCCTCGTCGACCTCGAACAGGGTGAGGTCCTTGCCGCCCGAGATCGAGATGAGCACGCCGCGGGCGCCCTTCATCGAGGTCTCGTCGAGCAGCGGGTTGGCGATCGCGGCCTCGGCTGCCTGGAGCGCACGCTTCTCGCCGGTCGATTCGCCGGTGCCCATCATCGCCTTGCCCATGCCGCGCATGATCGAGCGGACGTCGGCGAAGTCGAGGTTGATCAGGCCTTCCTTGACCATCAGGTCGGTGATGCAGGCGACCCCGGAATAGAGCACCTGGTCGGCCATGGCGAAGGCGTCGGCGAAGGTGGTGCGTTCGTTGGCGATGCGGAACAGGTTCTGGTTCGGAATGACGATGAGGGTGTCGACACTCTTCTGCAGTTCGATGATGCCCTGCTCGGCGACGCGCATGCGCCGCGCGCCCTCGAAGTGGAACGGCTTGGTCACCACGCCGACGGTCAGGATCCCCTGCTCGCGCGCCGCGCGGGCGACCACGGGAGCCGCGCCGGTGCCGGTGCCGCCGCCCATGCCGGCGGTGATGAACACCATGTGGGCGCCGTTCAGGTGATCGCCGATCTCGTCCATCACCTCCTCGGCGGCCGCGCGGCCGACCTCGGGCTGCGAACCGGCGCCGAGACCCTCGGTGACGGCGACGCCCATCTGGATGATGCGCTCGGCCTTGGACAGCGTCAGCGCCTGGGCGTCGGTGTTCGCCACGACGAAGTCGACGCCGCGCAGACCCGCCTGGATCATGTTGTTGACCGCGTTGCCGCCGGCGCCGCCGCAACCGAACACGGTGATCCGCGGCCTCAGCTCACGGATGTCGGGCATCTTCAAATTCAACGTCATGGCTCCCTCGCCTCATGTCCCTGTTCCGCCATCAAGGCGGGCAAACCCTACTCGTCGGTGCCGCCCGCCGCGGAGCGCCGGGGGCCGTTCACGCAATACTCGAGCCCGCCTGGAGACCGGCCGTGGCCGGTCCCGGCCGGGCGTCACCAACTCTCCCGCAGCCACTGGCCGACGCGGGCGAAATAGCCGGTGCCGGTCATCAGATGCCGGCGCGACCGCTGTTCGAACTGTTCGATCTGGGCGACCTGCGGATAGATCAGGAGGCCGACGGACGCCGCGAAGGCGGGGCCTTTCGCGGCCTGCGGCAGCCCGGCGATGCCGAGCGGCCGGCCGAGACGGACGTTGCGGCCGAGGATGCGGCGCGCCACTTCGACGAGGCCCGTGAGCTGGCTCGCGCCGCCGGTCAGCACCACGCGGCGCCCGACCCGGCCGGCATAGCCGGAGGCGGCGAGCCGGTCGCGCACCAGTTCGAGCGTCTCCTCGATGCGCGGGCGGATGATGCGGGTGAGCGAGCCGCGCGGGATGTTGATGATGTCGTGGCTGTCCTCGCCGACCGCCGGCACGCCCACGATCTCGTGGTCGTCCGAGGAGGTCGCGAGCGCGGAGCCGTGCAGCGTCTTGATCCGCTCGGCGTCGGTGAGGCGCGTGGAGAGGCCGCGCGCGATGTCCATCGTCACATGCCCGCCGCCGAGCGCGACCGCGTCGGCGTGGCAGAAATGGCCGTCGGCGAACACCGCGATCGAGGTGGTGCCGCCGCCCATGTCGACACAGGCGCAGCCGAGCTCGCTCTCGTCGTCGACGAGGGTCGCGAGGCCGGACGCATAGGGCGTCGCCACCATGGTCTCGACGTCGAGGTGGCAGCGGTTGACCGCGAGCTCCAGGTTGCGGATCGGCGCGCAGTCGGCGGTCACCACATGCATGTCGACCGACAGCTTCTTGCCGAGCATGGCGGTCGGGTCCTTGATGCCGCGCGAGCCGTCGAGGGCGTAGCCGGTCGGCAGCGAATGGACGAGCGCGCGGTCGTCGGTGACCGAGTGGTTGCCGCCCGCCTGCAGCACGCGCTGCACGTCGGCGTCGTCCACTTCGAGGCCGGCGACGTCGACGCTCGCCCGGAAGATCTCCGACTTCAGCCGGCCGGCCGAGAGATTGACGATGAGGCTCTCGATGGTGAGCCCGGCCATGCGCTCGGCCGCGTCGACCGCGAGCCGGATCGACTGCTCGCATTCGTCGAGGTCGACGACCACGCCCGACTTCATGCCGCGCGCCCGCTGCATGCCGTAACCGAGCACCTGCATGTCGTGGGTGCGGCCGGGCAGCATCTTGTCGGCCGGCCGCGGCGTCAGCCGGGCGATCAGGCAGGCGACCTTGGAGGAGCCGACATCGAGCACGGAGACCACGGTCGGCCGCCGGTTCGACAGCGGCCGCATGCGCGGCACCGAATGGCTGGGCGAGCCGCGTTTCATGTGGCCTCCCCCTTCTTCTTCGCTGTCCGCGCCTTGATCGCCTCGCGCCGGGCATTGGCCGAGGCTTCCGAGAGCTTCACGTAGAGGCGGTCGGCGGCGCGCAGGTCGATCGCCGTGATGTCGCGGTCGAGCAGCTTCTTGCCCTGGTCGAGCCGGGCCACCTCGGCGAGCGCCTGGGCGGGCGCGTCCTCGGGAAGCCGGATCTCGACCCCGTCGAAGGTCACGAGGTTCCAGCGGCGCTGCGCCACCAGCACGGCGGCGCGCACGCGCGGGCGGATCGAGGGGGCGGTGTTGATGAGGTCGATCGCCTCCCCGGCGCGCAGATTGGCGCCGTCGCCGACGATGAGCGGAAGCTGCGCGTGGCGCGGGCCGACCGTCTCGGCCATCACGACCCCGCCGCGGTCGATCACCTTAAGCTTGCCGTCCTCCTGCCAGAGCGCGAAGGGCCGCCGCTCGGTGAGCGTCACCTGCAGGCGGCCGGGATAGAGCTTGCGCACCGACACGTCGGAGACCCACGGGATCTCGGCGATGCGCTCGCGCGCCCGCTCGGCGTCGAGCATCAGGAGCGAGGACTGGTCGGTGACGTCGATGCGGTCGACGATCTCGGTGGAGTCGGCTTCGGCGAGGCCGCGGATCTCGATCTGGTCGATGGTGAAGCCGAGCGCGGCGGTGGTCTGGTCGAGGAACGAGCGGTAGCTGCCGCTCAGCACCGCGCCGTAGAGGCTCGCGGCGATGAGGAAGAGGGCGGCCCAGACATGGCCGTTGTGGCGGGCGATGCGCGAGCCGATCATGTCGGCCACGGCGGAGACGCGGCGGAACGTCTTGCCGATCCGACCCCGGCGAAGCCCCGCCTCGAAGGCGAAACCGTCCGGGATGGAGGCACGGGCCGTCCGCCGTTTCCCCGCTACCGATCGCAACTCGCGTCCTCCACCATCCATTCGACCAGCCTGTCGAAGGGCATCCCCTCGTAGGCGGCCATTTCGGGCACCAGAGACGTCGCGGTCATGCCGGGCTGCGTGTTCGTTTCCAGAATCACAAGTCCGCTCGCATCGTCTGCGCGATCGTCGAAGCGGAAATCCGTCCTGGATACGCCGCGACAGCCGATCGCGCGGTGGGCCTCCAACGCCAGTTTTTGGACGAGATGGTAAATATTTGGTTTAAGCGGCGCCGGAAGAAGATGCTCCGACCCGCCCGGCGCATATTTGGCGTCGTAGTCATAGAACATCTCAACCTTGGGTACGACCTCGATCACGGGCAAAGCGCGGTCGCCCATCACCCCACAGGTGAGCTCACGTCCGGGAATGTATCGCTCCACGAGCACCTGATCGCCGTACGGCCAGTCCTCGCGCAGCAGCTCCTGGGGCGGATGGGTGCGGTCCTCGCGCACGATGATCACCCCGAAGGACGACCCCTCGGCCACCGGCTTCACCACATAAGGTGCTGGCAGGACGTGGCTTTCGGCCGCCGTGCGGCGGTCGACCACGCGTCCCTCGGCGATCGGCAGGCCGACCGCCTGGTAGATCAGCTTGGCCTTGTCCTTTTGCATGGCGAGCGCACTCGCCAGAATTCCGGAGTGGGTGTAGGGAATTCGCAACATTTCCAGGAGCCCCTGGATGGTGCCGCCCTCGCCGAATCGCCCATGCAACGCGTTGAAGGCGACGTCCGGCTTCAGCTCCGACAGGACCGAGACGATGTCGCGCCCGACATCGATTCGCGTGACGCGATGGCCGCGGCTCTCGAGCGCGTCGGCGCAGGCCGTCCCGGACTTCAGCGAGACGGGTCGCTCGCTGTCCCACCCGCCCATCAGGACGGCGACATGCTGCTCGGCCATCAGCCTTCTCCCAAGAATTCTTTGACGGCGCGGCCCGGCGCATGGCGCCCGAACCGCTTGATTTCCCATTCGAGCCTTATGCCCGTCGCCTTCAGCACCCGCGCCCTGACCGTCTCGCCGAGGAGCTCCACGTCGTAGGCCGTGGCCTCGCCGGTGTTGATGAGAAAGTTGCAGTGCTTCTCGCTCACCTGCGCGCCGCCGATCGCGAGGCCGCGGCACCCGGCCGCGTCGATCGCCTTCCAGGCGGAGCCGCCCGGCGGATTCTTGAAGGTGGAGCCGCCGGTGCGGGCGCGGATCGGCTGCGCCGCCTCCCGGTGCGCCGTCACCGCGTCCATGGCGGCGCGGATCTCGGCCTCGGGCGCGGGCGTGCCCTCGAACACGGCGCTGGTGAAGACGAGGCCGGGCGCGGCGCCGGAATGCCGGTAGGCATAGCCCATGTCGGCGTTGGAAAGCGTGTGCAGGGCCCCGGCGCGGTCGACCGCCCTCACCTCCACGACCCGCTCGCGCGTCTCCCCGGCATTGGCGCCGGCATTCATGCGCAGGGCGCCGCCGATCCCACCGGGGATGCCGTAGTAGAAGGCGAAGCCGGAAAGCCCCGCCTCGAGCGCGGCTTCCGCGAGCTTCTTGTCCGGCACGGCCGCGCCGGCGCGGAGCCGGTTGCCGCCGAGCGGCTCCACCTGGCCGAAGCCGCGGGCGGAGAGCCTGATCGTCACGCCCGGGATGCCGCCCTCGCGCACCAGGAGATTGGAGCCGAGGCCGATCACCGTGACCAGCACGTCCGCCGGCAGCCGGCGGAGGAAGAGCGCGAGGTCCGCCTCGTCGGCCGGCTGGAAGAACAGTTCGGCCGGGCCGCCGACGCGGAACCAGGTGATCGGCGCGAGGTCGAAGCCCGGCTGCAGCGCGCCGCGGATGCCGTCCCGGTCGAGGCGCTGGAGAAGATCACTCATGCCCCGATCCTCAGGCCCGGACGCTCTGGTCGGAGAAGGCCGAAAGCTGCTTCGGCAGCGCATAGGCCCACTGGGTGATGTTGCCGGCGCCGAGGAAGACGACGTAGTCGCCGGGCTTCGCCGAGGCCTGCACCACGCCGGCGATCTGGTCGGGCGATTCCAGCGGCACCACACTGCGGTGGCCGCGCGCGCGCAGGCCGCCCACGAGCGCGTCGCGGCTCGCGCCGGGGATGGGCGGCTCGCCGGCCGCGTAGACGTCGGCGACGATCACCTGGTCGGCGTCGTTGAAGGCCTGGCAGAACTCCTCGAAGAGCGAGGCGAGGCGCGTGTAGCGGTGCGGCTGCACGATCGCCACGACCCGCCCGCCCCTTCCCTCGCCGGTGACGGCGGCGCGCGCGGCCTTGAGCACGGCCATGATCTCGACCGGGTGATGGCCGTAGTCGTCGAACACCTGCACGCCGTTCCACTCGCCGGTCAGCGTGAAGCGCCGCTTCACGCCGGCAAAGCCCGCGAGCCCCTTGCGGATCGCCTCCGGCGCGATGCCGAGCTGGTCGGCGACCGCGATCGCCGCGGTCGCGTTGGAGACGTTGTGAATGCCCGGCATGTTGACGACGAGGTCGTCGATCACCTTCTCGGTGCCGAGCACGCGGTCGCGGATGGTCACCGCGAAGCGCGAGGCGCGGCCCTGCGCGTTGACGTCGCCGTAGCGCACGTCCGCCTGCGGGTTGGTGCCGTAGGTGACGATGCGGCGGTCCTCGATGCGGCCGACCAGCGCCTGCACCTCCGGATGGTCGAGGCACATCACCGCGAAGCCGTAGAACGGCACGTTCTCGACGAACTGCTTGAAGGCGTCGCGCAGCTTGTCGAAGTTGCCGTAGTGGTCGAGATGCTCCGGGTCGATGTTGGTGACGACCGCCACGTCGGCCGGCAGCTTGACGAAGGAGCCGTCGCTCTCGTCGCTCTCCACCACCATCCACTGCCCCGCCCCGAGCCGCGCATTGGTGCCGTAGGCGTTGATGATGCCGCCGTTGATCACGGTCGGGTCGAGCCCGCCGGCGTCGAGCAGCGCCGCGACCATGGAGGTGGTGGTCGTCTTGCCATGGGTGCCGCCGATGGCGATCGCCGACTTGAAGCGCATCAGCTCGGCGAGCATCTCGGCGCGGCGCACCACCGGCAGGAGCCGCGAGCGGGCGGCGATCAGCTCCGGATTGTCGCGCTTGATCGCCGAGGAGACGACGATGACGCGCGCCTCGCCGAGATTGGCCGCGTCGTGGCCGATCGAGACGGCGATGCCCTTCTCGCGCAGGCGCTGGACATTGTAGTTGTCCGCCATGTCGGAGCCCTGCACGCGGAAGCCGAGCGTGTGCAGCACTTCGGCGATGCCGCTCATCCCGATGCCGCCGATCCCGACGAAATGCACCGGGCCGATGGTCGTAGGCATCTTCATAGGATCGATCCCCTGTTCGCCGCAGAAGCGGCCTGGCCCACAACGGGCGTGGCTCCGGTCGGCCCGAACGCGGCCGCGATGAAACTCAGTGACGCCCCGCCGCCGCGCTCTCGACGAGGTCGGCGAGGCGCCGGACGGCGTCCGGACGGCCCTCCCCCCTGGCGGCGGCCGCGGCGGCGACGAGCGTCGACGGCGCGCGCATGAGGCCTGCGAGCCGGTCGGCGAGCGCCTCCGGTGTAAGCGTCGCCTGCGCGATCGTCCATCCGCCGCCGGCGTCTTCGAGAACGCGCGCATTGGCGGCCTGGTCCTGATCGAGCGCATGCGGCAGCGGCACCATGATGGCGGGCCGGCCGATCAAGGCGAGCTCCCCGACCGTGGAGGCGCCGGAGCGGCACAGCACGAGATGCGCCGCCGCGATGCGCGCCGGCAGGTCGACGAAGAACGGCGCCGTCTCGGCCTCGATACCGGCCGCCCGCAGCGCCGCGCCGGTCCGCTCCATGTCCTCCTGCCGCACCTGCTGCACCAGCCTCAGGCGCGCGCGGAGATCCGCCGGAAGGAGCGCCAGCGCGGGCGGCACGGCGTCGGCGAAGAAACGCGCGCCCTGGCTGCCGCCGAAGACCAGGAGCTTGAACGGCCCGTCCGCGCCGGGCGCGTCGTAGGGCACCCGCGCCGCCTCGATCACCATGTCGCGCACGGGATTGCCCGTATGGGCGGACTTCTCCGCGAAGGCCTCGGCGTATTTGGTGCGCGCGAAGGAGAGCGCGATGCGGGTGACCCGCCTTGCGAGCGCGCGGTTGGCGCGCCCCATCACCGCGTTCTGCTCGTGCAGCGCGGTCGGGATGCCGCGGAGCCGCGCCGCGATCATCGGCGGGAAGGTCGGATAGCCCCCGAAGCCGATGACCGCCGCCGGCCGGATGCGGCCGAGGATGCCGTAGGCCTGCGCGATCCCCTTGGTCAGCGTGAAGGCGGTGCGCGCGAGCGAGATCGGATCCTTCTTGGCGAAGGTCGCGGAATGGATGATGTGGATGGTGCGGGCCGGGAAGGCGCGGCCGTACCGATCGGCGCGTTCGTCGGTCGCGAGGTCGACCGTGAAGCCGCGCCGCCCGAGCTCGGCGGCGAGCGCCTCGGCCGGAAAGAGATGCCCGCCGGTCCCGCCCGCGGCGACCAGGATGGTGCCCTTCGACCCCGCCGTCGGGGGCGCCCCCGCCGCCCCGCTCACGCCGTCGCTTCCGCGTAGCCCGACTTCGGGGACGCGTGGATGGAGCCGGCATAGCGGGTCGATTGCGGCCGCTTGCGGGTGAGCGCGAGCAGGCAGCCCATTCCGAACGCGACCGCGATCAGCGAGGAGCCGCCATAGGAGACGAACGGCAGCGTCATGCCCTTGGCCGGGATGAGATGCAGGTTCACCGCCATGTTGATCGCCGCCTGCACGCCGAACAGGGTGACGAGGCCGGTGATGCCGAAGCGGATGAACGGATCCTCCTCGCGGAAGGCGTGGCCGAGGCCGCGCAGCACGATGAAGGCAATGAGGCCGACGAAGGCGAGGCACATCAGGATGCCGAACTCCTCGCCCATCACGGCGAAGATGAAGTCCGTATGGCTGTCCGGCAGCACCCATTTCATGGTGCCCTCGCCCGGCCCCTGTCCGTACCAGCCGCCGTGCTGGAAGCTCTCCAGCGCCCTTTCCGACTGGTAGTTGTCGGCGCTGCTGACCGTCGCGGCGTCGGAGAGATGCTTGTCGAGGAAGCGGTTGAACCGGCTCGCCACATGCGGGAGCATCGTATAGGCGGCGAACAGTCCGCCGACGCCGACCGCGCCGAGCGCGACGATGTAGACCATCGACATGCCGGCGACGAAGAAGATCGAGCCCCAGACGGTGAGGACGAGGATGGTCTGGCCGATGTCCGGCTGGGCGATCAGGAGGCCGAGCACCATGGCGAGCAGCAGGAAGGCGAGCAGCACGCCGGGGATCTCGGGCCGCCGCTGCCGCTCGGCGAACAGCCACGCGATCATCACGATGAAGGCGGGCTTGACGAACTCCGAGGGCTGGATCGACATGCCGGCGACCGAGATCCAGCGCCGCGCACCTTTCACCTCCTGCCCGAACAGCAGCACCGCGCCGAGCGCCGCGATGCCGATCGCGAGCGCGATGAAGGCGGTGCGGCGCACCTGACGTGGGCTCAGGAACGAGACCGCCACGAGGGTGACGAGGGCGGGCACGAAGTAGAAGGCGTGCCGCTTGACGAAGTAGAAGCTCTCCTGGCCGATCCGCTCGGCGACCGGCGGGCTCGCCGCGAAGGAGAGGACGAGGCCGCCGACCAGCAGCGTCACGAACGCGGCGAGCAACGGCTTGTCGAGCGTGTTCCACCAGGCGGCGAAATTGGAGCGATCGGTGCGGGCGACCATGGCTTCCCCCGTCAGGCGCGGCGCGGCACGAGGCCGGGTAACTGGGCGACGAGGCGGCAGAAATGATCGCCCCGGACTTCGAAATTCTTGAACTGGTCGTAGGACGCGCAGGCCGGCGACAGGAGCACCACGGGCTCGGTCGCCGGGTCGGCGGCGGCGTCCCGCGCGGCGAGCTCGATCGCGCGGTCGATCGTGCCGGCCCGCTCGTGAGGGACGCGGCCCTGCAGCGTCGCGGCGAACTCGTCCTCGGCGGCGCCGACCAGATAGGCCTTGGCGACGCGCGGGAAGAACCGCTCGAGCGAGCCGATGCCGCCCGCCTTCGCCTTGCCGCCGGCGATCCAGTAGATCCGCTCGAAACTCGCCAGCGCCTGCGCGGTGGAATCCGCGTTGGTCGCCTTGGAATCGTTGACGAAGAGCGTGCGGCCGAGCCGGCCGACCTCCTCCATCCGGTGCGGCAGGCCGGGGAAGGTCCTGAGGCCCGCCATGATGGTGCGATGGTCGAGGCCGAGCGCGCGCACGGCCGCGATCGCCGCCGCCGCGTTCTGCCCGTTGTGGCTCCCTCTGAGCGAGCCGATGCCGCCGAGGTCGCCCGCGACCACGGCCGACGCGGTGGACGCCTCGATCACATGCGGCTCGTCATAATAGTAGCCGTCGGCGACGGGCCAACGCGCCGAGATGCGCTTCACGGGCCTCCCCATCTGCTCCCGGCTGTCGGCCATGGCGGCGGAGAAACGGTCGTCCACGCCGACGATCGCGAGCTCCGACCCGGCGACCAGCCGTTCTTTCACGGCGGCGTAGGTCTCCATCGTGCCGTGGCGGTCGAGATGGTCCTCGGAGAGGTTGAGCATCACACCGACGGTCGGGTCGAGCGATGGCGCGAGGTCGATCTGGAACGACGAGCACTCGACCACATAGTGGCGACCCGGCTGCGGCGGGTCGAGCGACAGGATGGCGCGGCCGATATTGCCGCCCATCTGCACGTCGCGCCCCGCATGGGCGAGGAGATGCGCGATCAGGGCGGTGGTGGTCGACTTGCCGTTGGTGCCCGTGATGGCGATGAACGGCGCCGACGGGGCGACCGCGCGGCGCTCGCGGGCGAAGAGTTCGATGTCGCCGATCACCGGCACGCCGTTCGCACGCGCCAGGTCGACGGTGAAATGCGGCTTCGGATGCGTCAGCGGCACGCCGGGCGACAGGACGAGCGCGGCGATGCGGCCCCAGTCGAGCTCTTCCAGCGGATCGGCCGCGAAGCCGAGCCCCCTCGCCCGCTCCACCGCCTCGGCGCTGTCGTCGGCGACGATCACGGTCGCGCCGCCCGCCCGGAGGGCCTCGGCGGTCGCGAGCCCGGACCCGCCGAGCCCGAACACCGCCACCGACCGTCCGCCAAGCGTCGCGACCGGAATCATCGCCTCACCTCAGCTTCAGCGTGGAGAGGCCGATCAGGGCCAGCACGAAGGCGATGATCCAGAACCGGATCACGACCTGCGGCTCCTTCCAGCCGAGCTGCTCGAAGTGGTGGTGGATCGGCGCCATGCGGAACACGCGCTTGCCGGTGAGCTTGAAGCTCGCCACCTGGATGATCACCGAGGCGGCTTCGAGCACGAACAGGCCGCCCACGATGGCGAGGACGATCTCGTGCTTGGTGGCGACCGCGACGGTCCCGAGCAGGCCGCCGAGCGCGAGCGACCCGGTGTCGCCCATGAAGATCGCGGCCGGCGGCGCGTTGAACCAGAGGAAGCCGAGGCCCGCCCCGATCACGGCCCCGAGCACGACCGCCAGTTCGCCGGTGCCGGGCGTGTGGTTGATGTTGAGATAGTCGGCGAAGATCGCGTTGCCGGTCGCGTATGAGATCACCCCGAAGCTCGCCGCCGCGATCATCACCGGCACGATGGCGAGGCCGTCGAGCCCGTCGGTGAGGTTCACCGCGTTGCCCGCCCCGACGATCACCACGGCCCCCATCGGAATAAAGAACCAGCCGAGATGAAGGAGGAAGTCCTTCACGAACGGGAAGGCGAGCGAGGTGGCGTAGGGCTCCTTGCCGGCCGCCATGATGGTCCAGACCGCGACGCCGGCGATGAGGAATTCGAGCGCCAGGCGCTGCCGGCCGGAAAAGCCGGCGTGGCTCTGCTTGGTCACCTTCAGGTAGTCGTCGAAGAAGCCGATCATGCCGAAGCCGATCGTGACGATGAGCACCACCCAGACATAGATGTTGGTGAGGTTGACCCACAGGAGCGTGGCGAACAGCACCCCCGACATGATCATGAGCCCGCCCATCGTGGGCGTGCCCTTCTTGCTCAGGTGGCTCTGCGGCCCGTCGGAGCGGATCGGCTGACCCTTGCCCTGCTTGACGCGCAGCGTGTTGATGATCGCCGGTCCGAACATGAACACGAAGGCCAGCGCGGTCAGGATCGAGCCGCCGGTGCGAAACGTGATGTAGCGGAAGACGTTGAGGGCGGTCAGTTTGTCGGAAAACTCGCCGAGCAGGTAGAGCACGGGTTCCTTGCCTCCTCAGGCGGTGACGTCGTCGGGTGACGCGGGAGCCGAGGCATAGCGAGACTTCAGCGCTTCCACCAGTGGGCCCATGCGGCTTCCGAGCGAGCCCTTGATCATCACCGCGTCGCCGGGGCCGACTTCGGCGAGGAGAAGCGGCTCCAGCGCGCGCGAGTTCTCCGCATAGGCGCCGCGCAGATCGGTCGGCAGCGCCTGCCAGAGCGAGCGCATCAGCGGGCCGCAGCAGAGCACCTTGTCGACATTTGCCGCGATCACCGCGGCGGCGAGGTCGGCATGCAGTGCCGGCGCCGTGTCGCCGAGTTCGAGCATGTCGCCGAGCACGGCGAGGCGGCGGCCGCGCAAGCCGACCGAGGCCTGGCCGAGCAGGTCGAGCGCCGCGCGCATGGAGGCCGGGTTGGCGTTGTAGCTCTCGTCGATCAGCGTCGCCTCGCCCGAGCCGACCCGGATCGTCATGCGCGCCCCGCGTCCCTTCGGCGGCGCGACCTCGGCGAGCGCCATGGCGGCGCGGGCGAGATCGGCGCCGAGCAGGGTCGCGGCGGCGAGGACGGCGAGCGCGTTCACCGCCATGTGGCGGCCGGGCGCGCCTATCTTGAACATCAGCGGATGGCCGAGCACCTCGGCGCGCACGGTGGAGCCTTCCTCGCCCGGCACGAGCGTGACGAGGCGCACCTCTTCTCCGGCGCTCTCGCCGAACCGGACCACCCGGGCGCCGACCTTGCGCGCCGCCTCCACCAGGATCGGCGTCTGCGCGATGTCGCCGTTGACGACCGCCGCGCCGCCCGGTTCGAGGCCGAGGAAGATCTCCGCCTTGGCGCGGCCGATGTCGTCGACGCTCGCGAAGAATTCCAGATGAACCGCCGCCACCGTGGTGACCACGGCCACATGCGGGCGCACCATGCGGGTGAGCGGCGTGATCTCGCCGGCGTGGTTCATGCCGATCTCGAACACCGCATAGTCGGCGTCCGCCGGCATGCGGGCGAGCGTCAGCGGCACGCCCCAGTGATTGTTGAAGCTCGCGACCGAGGCATGCGTCTTGCCCTGGCGGGAGAGGACGAGGCGCAGCGCCTCCTTGGTCGAGGTCTTGCCGACCGAGCCGGTGACGGCGACGATCCGCGCCCGCGAGCGGGCGCGCGCCGCGATGCCGAGGCGGACGAGCGCGTCGAGCACGTCGTCCACCGCCACGTAGCGCCCGTCCGGCGGCAGGTCGGCGAGCTTCGCCTCCGAAACCACCGCGAGCGCGGCGCCGGCGGCGAGCGCCTTCTCCACGAAGGCGTGGCCGTCATGCACGTCGCCCTTGATGGCGAAGAAGGCCTCGCCCGGCGCGATCGTGCGCGTGTCGATGGAGATGCCGGTGAGGGCGGGCGCCGGCGACCCGACCACGCGGCCGGCGGTGGCGGCGGCGAGCGCCTCGAGGGTCCAGAGGGGATCGCTCATCGGGAGACCTCCGCCAAGGCCCCGGCGACGGCCTCGTGATCCGAGAAGGGCAACACCCGATCGCCCACGATCTGGCCGGTTTCGTGTCCCTTGCCGGCGACGACCAGCACGTCCCCGCTCCGGAGCGAGCGGACCGCCGAGGCGATCGCCTCCGCCCGGTCGCCGACCTCGCGCGCGCCGGGCGCGGCGGCGAGGATCTGGCGGCGGATCGCCGCGGGGTCCTCGCTGCGCGGATTGTCGTCGGTGACGATGACGACGTCGGCGAGCCGCGTCGCGATCTCGCCCATGATCGGCCGCTTGCCCGGATCCCGGTCGCCGCCGCAGCCGAACACGACGACGAGGCGTCCGGCGGTGAACGGCCGCAGCGCCTCGATCACCTTTTCGAGCCCGTCCGGCTTGTGCGCGTAGTCGACGAAGACCGGGGCCCCGGCCGGCGTCGAGCCGATCAGTTCGAGCCGGCCCGGCGCGCCCTTGATCGTCTCGAGCGCGGCGAGCACCGCGGCCGGGTCGCTGCCGGTCACGATGGCGAGCCCGGCGGCGACGAGCGCGTTCGACACCTGGAAGGTGCCGAGCAGCGGCAGGCGGAACACCGCGCCGCGGCCACCGATCTCCACGCGGCAGGTCTGCGCGAAGCCGTCCGGCTCGACCGCGAGGAGCTTCAGCCCTTCGCCCGCCCGGCCGACGGTGAACACCGCCGCGCCGGCGGCGCGCGCCCGCTGCGCGGCCTCGAGCCCCCAGGGCGTGTCGACGTCGACCACGGCGGGCGCGCCCTTCGGCAGCAGCACGTCGAAGAGCCGCATCTTGGCCTCGAAGTAGGCCTCCACCGTCGGGTGGTAGTCGAGATGATCGCGGCTGAGATTGGTGAAGGCGGCGGCGGCGAGCCGGACGCCGTCGAGGCGGCGCTGGTCGAGGCCGTGCGAGGAGGCCTCGATCGCCGCATGGGTCACGCCCTCGGCGGCGAGCGCGGCGAGCGTCCGGTGCAGGTCGACCGGATCGGGCGTGGTGAGGCTGCCGTAGCTCTCGCCGGACGGTTTCACCACGCCGATCGTGCCGATCGAGGCGGCGGCGAAACCCTCCGCTGCCCAGATCTGGCGCAGGAAGGCGGCGATGGAGGTCTTGCCGCTCGTCCCCGTCACCGCCGCGATGGTGGCGGGCTGGGCGCCGGCGAGCCGCGCGGCCATGACCGCGAGCGCGCGGCGCGGATCGGCGGCGCGCAGGACCGGCACGCCGGGCGCGCCGATCTCGGCCCCTTCGGCCGCGACGACCGCGACGGCGCCGCGCGCGACCGCGTCGGCCACGTAGCGCGCGCCGTCCGTGCGGGTCCCCGCGAGCGCCACGAACAGGCCGCCCGGCGCCGCCTTGCGGCTGTCCGCCGTCACCGACGCCACGTCGAGCCCGGCCGGGGCGGCGCCCGGCGTCACGAGGTCGGCGGTGAGGTCGGCAAGATCCATCGGTCGGCGGCGTCCTACAGGCGGGGAACGGGGTTACGCTTGACGGGAATCCGGCGGTCGGCCGCCCTTTGTCGACGGGCGCAAGGTCCGCGTCAATTGGTAGCGTAGGCGAGAGGCGGAATGTCGAATTTCGGGAGCACGCCCAGCATCGGCGCGACGCGGCGCACAATGTTGGCGACGGTCGGTGCGGCGTTGAGCGACGCGGTCGCCGCGCCCACGTCCTTCTCCGCCTTCGGTTCGTCGAGCACGACCAGGACGACATACTGCGGATCGTCGATCGGGAACGCGGCGAGATAGGAGTTGAACCGCTTGTTGCCCGAGTAGCGCCCGTTCTCGATCTTCTCCGCGGTGCCGGTCTTGCCGCCGACGCGGTAGCCCGGCACGTCGGCGCGCTTGCCCGAACCCTTCTCGCCGTTGAGGCGGAACAGGAAGCGCATCTTGTCGCTCGTCTCGCGGCGGACCACCTGCACGGCGAGCTTGTCCGCCTCCTCGCGGGTGCGCGGCAGGAAGGTGAGCGGGATCTGCTTGCCGCCGTTCATCAGGGGCACGGTGGCGAGCGCGGTGTGCATGGGCGAGACCGAGATGCCGTGGCCGAACGACATGGTGGCCGTCGCCACGTCGGAGAGCTTCTTCTGGAAGAGCGGCCTCGCCGAATCCGGCACCTCGCTCTCGATGCGGTCGTGGAAGCCGAGCTTGGTGAAGAAGTCGTACTGTGCCTGCGGCCCGACCTTCAGCGCCATGCGCGCCGACCCGATGTTCGACGAATACATGAAGATCTCAGGGACGGTCAGGACGCGGTTCTTGCCGTGGAAGTCGGAAATGCGTGCCGAGCCGATCGACAGGCCGCCGCGCGCGTCGAAGCTGTCCTCCAGGCGGACCTTGCCGGAGTCGAGCGCCATCGCCGAGTTGAAGGTCTTGAACACCGAGCCCATCTCGAACACGCCGCCCATGGCGCGGTTGGCGCGCTCCTTCTCCATCGCCTGGATCGGGTTGTTCGGGTCGTAGTCGGGCACCGACGACATGGCGATCACTTCCGCCGTGTGCACGTCGAGCACGATGCCGACCGCGGCGACCGCCCGGTAGTGCTCCTTCGCCTCGGCGATCTCGTCGCGCACCACATGCTGGACGCGCAGGTCGAGCGACAGGCGGCGCGGCTCGAGGTTCTGCTCGGTGGCGAGGCCGAGCTTCTGCAGGTCGCCGAGGCCCATCGCCTCGTCGATATATTTCTCGATGCCCGAGACGCCCTGGTTGTCCACGTTCACATAGCCGAGCACGTGGCTCAGCATGCCGCCGCCCGGATAGAAGCGCTTGTTCTCGTCGAGGAAGCCGATGCCGGGAATGCCGAGGCGATGGATGCGGAAGCGCTCCTCCGGGGTGATCTCGCGCTTCAGCCAGACGAAGCCGGCCTTGGAGCGGAGCTTGTGCCGGACCGCCGGGTCGCGCAGCTCGGGCAGCACCGTGCCGAGCGCGTCCGCCGCCTCGTCGGCGTCGACGATGCGCTTCGGCTCGGCGAACAGGGAGGACGTCTTGATGTCGGTCGCAAGCACCTCGCCGTGCCGGTCGAGGATGTCCGGGCGCGCGGTGGTCTGGCGCGCAGCGGGGCCGACCGACCCGGTCGTCTCGGGTCCCTTGATGCCGATCGCGATCAGCTGCGCGGCGATCACGCCATAGACGGCGACGAAGCCGAGCATGGCGACGCGGAGCCGCCCGCGGCTCGCCGCCCCGGGCCGCCGCCGCGTGCGCGGCGCCTCCTCGGCGGCGTCGCGCGGGCGCGCTTTCACAGGGCGCTCGGGCGAGGCGATCGGTTTGATCAGGGTCTCGGTCGCGCCGGTCATCGACATGGCGACCTCAGCGCAGGAACGAGTTGATGGGATCGTTCGGCCGCGGATCGACCGTCTTCACCGGCTTGTCGCCGGGCTTCACCACCTTGTCGGCGGGTTTCGGCGCCTTCTCGTCGGGCTTCTTGACCGAGCCGGTGACGAGCGGCTTCGGCGCGCCGGCCTGCACGGCGGCGGCGCCCGCGTCCGACGCGGGCCGGAACGGGATCTCGTCGATCGTGGCGATCTGGCTCGGATCCAGCCGGTCGAGCTCCAGATAGGTGTGGTAGCGCTCGGCGAATTCCTGCAGGCGGCGCGGCTGGTTCAGAACGCTCCATTCGGCCTTCAGAGTCACGATCCCCTGGCGTTCCTGTTCGAGCTTGCGGGTCAGCTTCGAGATCCGGTTGGCGGCCCGCTCGGATTCGTATTTCAGATGATAGACGACACCGGCGCCGGCGAGCATGGCGCCGATCAGCACGACATTGAGGGTCCGCATCATCGCCGCGCCCTCCCCTTCGCCCGCGGCTCGGGATCCGGCACGCCGATCTCGGCGAGGTCGACCGGCCGCGCCGGGGCGCCCGTCCGCCGCGCGGCGCGGAGCTTCGCGGAGCGCGCGCGCGGATTGGCCTCGACCTCGGCCGCGCTCGGCTCCAGCGCGCCCCGGGCGGCGAGCCGGAAGGTCGGCTCCGGCACAGACTGGTCGGGCGCATGGCGCGAGCCGCCCGCCCGCTCGCGCGACCGCTCCGCAAGGAAGCGCTTCACGATGCGGTCCTCGAGCGAATGGAACGCGACGACGACGAGCCGGCCGCCCTCCTTCAGCACCGCCTCGGCGGCGCCGAGCGCACGGCCGAGCTCGTCGAGCTCGCCGTTCACATGGATGCGCAGCGCCTGGAAGGTGCGCGTGGCGGGATGGATCTCGCCGAACCGCTGCCGGCCGAGCACCCGCTCGCAGAGTTCGGCGAGTTCGGCCGTGCGCGTCAGCGGCGCGACGGCGCGGCGCTCCACGATCGCCCGCGCGATGGCGCCGGAGCGCTTCTCCTCGCCATAGACCCAGAGGATGCGGGCAAGCTCGCGCTCCGACGCGGAATTGACAACGTCGGCGGCGCTCGGCCCCGCCTGCGCCATGCGCATGTCGAGCGGACCGTCGGCGCGAAACGAGAAGCCGCGTGTCGCCTCGTCGAGCTGCATGGACGACACGCCGACATCGAGCACGACGCCGTCGATGTCCGCATGGCCGGCCGCGCGGGCATGGCCGTCGAGATCGCCGAAGCGGCCCTCGACCATGATCAGGCGCCCGTCGGATTCCGCGGCGAGCGCGTTGCCCGTGGCGACCGCGCCGGGATCGCGGTCGACGGCGATGACGGTCGCACCGCGCGCCAGGATCGCCTTCGTGTAGCCGCCCGCCCCGAAGGTCCCGTCGAGATGCACCTCGCCCGGCTTCGGATCGAGCTGGTCGAGCACCTCGGCGAGCATGACCGGGCGGTGGCGCGGGTTGGGGCTCATTTCGGGGGCAGAAGTCGCCGTCATGCGCCCGCCTGCCGGCCGCGCGCCGCCATGATCGCGGCGGCCGCCTCGCGCGCCCGCGCCTCGTGCTCGGCGAAGGTGCCGGGCGACCAGATCTGGAAGCGCTGCCCGATGCCCACGAACACGATCTCGTCCTTGGCGGCGATCGTGTCGCGGATCCAGTCCGGCACGACGATCCGCCCTTCCGCGTCGATCGAGAGGGTATCGCCGGCGCCGAGCAGCGTGGTGGCGAGCGCCAGGTGTTCCGGTGAGAAGCTGTCGTGGGCGGCGAGCGCGCTGTCGATCTCGCGGATGAGCGCGAGGCCGCCCGCCTCGACCGCCGGATGCCAGAGCGAGCGGACACAGAAGAGCCCCTCGAAGCCGTCGCGCCCGATCACCGGCCGGAACGGCGCGGGAATGGAGACGCGTCCCTTTGCGTCGATGCGCTTGGGATGTCGGCCCAGGAAGCGGTCCATGTCCCTCCACCTCGTCCGACCCATCCACGGCGTTGCGGCCTGCCGCCTGCGACGCGGTCGGCCCGCGCCAGCCCGTCCCCGAACGTGAAACGCCGTCGACCGTCGCCTCGTTGTCGATGAACGCGAGGCCCGGAACGCAAAGCGACACGAACTGTCGTCGGGATGGCTTGGGATAGCATGGGAGCATTTGGGCGTCAACGGAATCGAGGCTGTCCTGCTTGGTCCAGTCTCCCCTATAGAACTCTCGCTAAGGTTAACTTATCGTTTACGCGTTGCCCTTGAACGACCTGAAAAATATCAGGAATCAAGCAGATATCCGGGGGTCCGCGGAACGTTCCGGGAGGGGCCCCGCGGAGGCGCCGAGGGGGCCGCCCCAGGCGGTTGAGGCAGGCGCGCGGCGGCCCCGCCGGGCGGGCTGTCACGACCGCGACGACAGCTCGTTTTCCGGCGCCACGCAGGGTTTCCGGCGGTTCCGGCGGTCCTCGTCGCCAGGCTCGCGGACAGCTTTGCGTCCGGTCCGCGCTTCCTCCAACGGAGCCGATAGACCGACGTGGTCGCTGCGTGACATTTTGGCAAGCCTCGCGGGCGGCGTGTGTCTCACCGGCACCATCGATCGGCTCGTCGCCGACCGGTCCCCGTCCATGGCGCGGTCCTCCCTCGCCGTCGCCGGGCCTCGAACGGACCGCGCCGGACGCCCGCTGGCCGGCGAGCCGCGTGCCATCCGGCCCTCACACGCCTCCCGGCCACGCCATCGCCGATCTGTGATCGCCGGCGTCGCCCGCGCGGGCCCGGCCCCGCATTCGCCAGCATCGGCGGGTGCTTGACCGGACTTCGCGGGCGCCACACCATCGGCTTGTCCGATGGCCGTCGCCCGAGACTCCGGGCCGGCCGGTGACCGCGGACCCGGAGATGCGCCGACCATGCCGTTCCCTCTCCGCCTGATCGCCGCCGTCGCGCTCGGGCTCGCGGCCGCCGGGACCGCCCGGGCGCAGGAGGCGCTGACGAGCCTCGTCGCCGGGACGCCGGCCGACCGCGCCGCCTGCGCCGCCGTGAACGGCGCCTGGGTCGCCGCCGAGGGCCGGCCGGACTGCATCCGCTATGCCGTGTCCGTGGCGGGCGGCCGGCGCAGCGACGCCCTGGTCGAGATCCCCGGCGACTTCCTGGCGCTCGGCCGCGACATGAAGGCCGTGCTGAAGGTGCCCGAGCCGTTCCCGACCGCCGACGACCTGCAGCGCCGGGCGGATGTCCTTTCCCGGCGCGCAGGCACGGCCGCGATCGTGCTCGCCCGGCCGGGCACGCAGGGCTCGTCCGGCAATCAGCTCGCCGACAGCGGCTCGAAGCGCGAACTGGCGCTCCTCTCCGCCACGCTCGACCAGATCCGCCGCGAGCAGGGCTTCGACCGGCTGCACGTGGCCGGCCAGGGCGTCGGCGGCAACATCGTCGCGGGCTTCCTGGAGACCCGCGAGGACATCGGCTGCGCGGTGGCGGCGGGTGCCTCGCTCGCCGAGAAGAACCGCCTCGCGGTGGAAGCCGTGGCGTTTCCGCCCGCCCTGCTGCGCCGCCTGCACGATCCGATCGACCGGGTCGACGCGATCCGCGCCCGCGACGGCCAGCGCTTCTTCGTGCTGATCGACCGCGCCGCCGCCTCGCCGCCGCCGGAAGTGCCGCGCGGCTTCGCCGAGGCGGTCAGGGCGAACGGCGTGACTGTCGGCATCGTCGAAGTCACGCCGGCCGACGGGGAACCGGGCCTGAAGGAGGCCGCCGCCCGTGCCCTCGTCGCCTGCGCCCGGGGCGAGGACGACCGCGCGGTCGAAGCCGCCGTCCGTGCCGGGGCACCGGCGGCGGCGGCGCAGCGCCCGGCCGTCACCGCGGAGAGCCGCCCCGCCCCGGTTCCGGCCCCTGCCCCCGCCGCCCGCCCGCCCGCCGCGCCCGCGCCGCCGGCCGACCGCAAGCCCGAGGAGAAGCCGGCCGCGCCGCCGGCACCGCCGCCCGCCGCCGAGGCCGCCTGGCGCAAGATCCCGTTCTCCCTCGACGACCTGCGCAACGGCAAGAAGCCCGACGAGGCCACCTGCCGCGCCGACGAGGCGGCCGTGTGGGTGGTGGTCGACGGCCTCCCCTCCTGCATCCGCTACTACCTCGCGGACCAGTCGAACGGGCAGAGCAAGGACGCGGTGTTCTTTCTGCCCCACACCAACGGCCGCACCGATACGGACGGCAGCTACCGGCCGCGCGCGGGCTACGGCAACGAGACGCCGAACGACATCTACGGGGTGGCGCAGAGCTGGTCGACGCTGCACCGCGGCCCCTTCGCGGTGATCGCGCGACCGGGCGCCTACGGATCCTCGGGCAAGGAGCAGAGCGATGCCGGGGAACTGCGCGAGGTGCGCATCATCGACGCCGCCATCGACGCCATCAAGGCGCGCCACGGCTTCGACCATGTGACGCTGTCGGGCTACCATTCCGGCGGGCAGATCGTCACCACGCTCGCGCTGCAGCGCAAGGACATCCAGTGCGCCGCCGCGATTTCGTCGATCCTCGCGCTGAAGGAGCAGGTCGCCGCGCGCGGGCGCACCGTCGATCCGCTCGACGCGGGCCGTTTCAACGACCCGATCGACGCGCTCGCCCGCCCCGGCCTCAACCGCGACGTCCGGATCTTCTACGTGGCGGACCGGCGTGCGGCGTGGCTCGACGCCAAGCCGCTCGACGCCTTCTTCAAGGCCGCGAAGGACGCCGGCGCCCAGGTGTTCCCGATCGACGTGCAGGCGAGCGACCCGGACTTCTCCCGCACGGTGCCGAACGGCAACCGCGCCGCCGTCTTCTGCGCCGCCGGCCAGCCGACCGACCGTATCCTGCGCGACGTCGCCGCCTTCAAGGCGCCCGCCCCCGCCGCCCCCGCGCCGCCGGTCGCCGACGCGAAGCCGAAGGACCCGTCCGGCGCGCCGGCGCCGATGACCGCGGAGGTGATGGCGCCGAAGGAAACGGTGCCGATGAGCATGGAGTTCTTCGCCATCAAGGACGTCGTCGACGGCATCCGCGCCGACCGCGCGGTCTGCCAGTCCTACGCCTATGCGGTGTGGGTGACCGTGCAGGGCCAGTCGGAATGCGTGCGCTACTTCTATTCGAACGCGGGCGGCGCCAAGGAGGACATGATCATCGCCTTCCAGGGCGACTATACGAGCCGCGGCGCGGACGGAAAGCTGAGCGTCCCCGAATTCTACGAGAAGCTCTCGGCCGAGACCCTGACGCTCCGCGCCGAGCAGTATTCCCGCGTGTTCGGCGGACCCTTCGCACAGGTGGCGCGGCCGGGCGTCAACGGCTCGTCCGGGGTGGAACTGCAGATCCGCCACTCCAAGCGCGAGGTCGCGATCATCGACGCGGCGCTCAACGCCATCAAGGAGCGCCACGGCGTCAAGCGCTTCCACCTGATCGGCCAATCGGGCGGCGGCGGGCTCGCCTACAACCTGCCGGCGCGGCGGCAGGATCTCGGCTGCGTCGTCTCCGCCTCGGGCGACCTCGCGCTCCGCATCCTCTTCGAGGAATACGAGGCGAAGCAGCCGGCCTCGGCGGCCTGGCAGATCAAGAACGCCGACCCCTACGACGTGGTCGACAAGATCCAGAAGCGCGCGGACCTGCGCCTCATCATCCTGGTCGACCCGAAGGACCAGGTGGTGATTCCGGCGAGCACGGCGCGCTATGTGGCGCGGCTCAAGGACCTCCGCATCCCGCACCAGTACATCGAGACCATGGCGACCGACGACAAGAACCACGGGCTCTACCTGCACGGGATCCGCGCGGCGATCGCCTGCGCGCTCGGCCAGTCGGAGACGCAGGTCGCCGACATCGTGCAGCGCACGGTGCAGTTCGACAAGAAGATCCCGGAAATGTCCGGCCCCATGGCCGACATCAAGGACAAGCCCGTGGTCGCCGCCAAGCCGGCCGCGGGCAAGCGCCCGCCCGCGCCCGGCGCGCAACCGGAGGCGACGGGCCAGTAGAGGCCGCCGCCTCGGGCTTGCGAGAATTCGCCAGCCGGCCTGTAAGCCGGGTTCTGTAGGGCGAGGGTTGCCCCCCGCGCGGCGGCCATTCATCTGGGACGTTCGTTGCCGAACGCCTCGCGCGACCGACCCGGGCGGCTGGCTCGGAAACCAGCTGGGACCCGAAGGTCCCGCGCCGCCCCTATTTGGTCTTGCTCCCGGTGGGGTTTACCGTGCCGGCCCCGTTGCCGGGTCCGCGGTGGGCTCTTACCCCACCTTTTCACCCTTACCGCGGGCGCGCCCGCGGCGGTCCGTTCTCTGTGGCACTGTCCCTGGGGTCGCCCCCGCCGGCGGTTAGCCGGCACCGTGTTTCCATGGAGCCCGGACTTTCCTCCCCCCGCTCGCGCGAAAGGCGGCCGCCCGGCCGACTGGCGCCTGTCTTGTGGGGGAAATCCTCAGCCGGGTCAACGACGAACGGCGCGGCGGGTTCACCCCGTCCGCGCCGTCGGCATCGAAGTTTGAAAGGCGCGCGCTCAGTCCTGCACGGCCATCGCCTGGCGCACCTGGCCGCACAGCTGCTGCACCGGCTTGGTCATGCTGTCGGCGAGATAGCCGCCCTGCCACTTCATCAGCGCCTTGCACTGGTCGCCGTCGACCTTCTTGTAGGCGCCGCTCAGATAGCGCAGGCCCCAGCGGATGTTCGTCTCCGGGTCCCACAATTCGTCCTGGTCGCCCTTGTAACCGAACTGCTTGGCGGTGCGGAGCCGGATCTGGGTGAGGCCCGTCATGGTGTCGTCGCCGCGCTTCTTGGCGTTCCAGTTGCTCGCGACCTCGACGAAGGCGAGCGCGAATTTCGGCGGCAGCCCCTGCTTCTTCGCCTCGGCCTCGACCATGTCGCGGTATTTGTTCTTGAGCGCGTCCGCGCTCGCGGCGGGCTTCGCCTCCGGGTCGGCCACCGCCACGACGACCTTGTCTGCGCCCGGTTGGTCGTTCGCCGCGTCCTTCTGCTCCACGGGCTTCTGCTGCGGAATTCTGACCGTCTCGACCCGGACCGTCTTCGGCATCGCGAAGGACGGCGCCGCGGCGGCGAGCGTGGTGACGGCGCCGAGGCGCTGGTCGAGCTCCGGTTCGGGCGCCGGCACGGGCACCGCATAGGGCGTCCCCACCGCGACCGGCGGCAGCACGCCCTGCGGCAGCGGATCCGGCGGCAACAGCGGCAACTTGGCGCCCGGCTTCAGGGCGGGCGCGGTGGCGAGCTGGTCGAAGCCGGCGTCGAGCCGCTGCTTCGCCTCCAGCGCATCGATCGGCACGGAGCGGACGGTCGCGTCGCCGGTTGCGAGGTCCGGCGCGACGATCGAGGCGCCGGCGGGCTGGGCCAGCGGCGCGTCGGCGGGCTTGGCCACGGCGACCGCGATCGGCTCGGTACGGACCGGCTTGAACGACGCCTCGGTGGTGCCGGCGGGACGGTCGGACCGGTCGACCAGCGCGAGCGACGTCGGCACGGCGGCGGCCAGCGCCGCGGCGGCAACGACCCCGATCTTGACGGGTGTGAACATGGCGGTCTCCCCTCTACGCATGACAATCAGGCCACCAATAGGACCCTTGAATCGTGCCATAGCGGGGAGTGAATGCGGAGATTTCGCGTTCGCCCGTCAATCATTGTGACGGGAAATGGGCAAAGCATAGGGGGAACGCGCCGCTTCGAATACGCTACGGCAGCCCAAGTCTACTCGATATGACGTTCAGCGGCTCGCGATCTTCGGATCCGGCCTGATCGCGCCGATCGCGACCGTCGTCACGCCCTCCATTCCGGTAACCATTTTGACCTGATCGCAATAGCGCTGCGCGCCGCTGTTGATCGTCTTGGTCAGGAAGCCGCCCTTGTACTTCGCGATCGCCAGGCAGAGATGCCCATTGGCGAGCCGGAGGTCCTGGGCGAGTTCCTTGACGCCCCACTTCACGTTGACCTCGGGCTTGAGGAGGTCCGCCGTGGTGCCGCGATAGCCCATGGCCCGCGCGGTCGACGGCATCACCTGCATCATGCCGAGCACCGTATGGGTCCCGCGCAGATTCGGGTTGAACTTGCTCTCCACCCAGGTCACGCCGAGCACCACCCAGAGCGGCACGCCCTGCTCGCGCGCTTCCTTCTTGATGATCTCCAGATAGGGACCGGCGCCGGCCGGCATCTTGCGCGGCGCGTCGGCGCCGATCGGCGCGGCGGCCGCGGCATCGCCCGGGCGTGGCGCGAGCACTTCGGCGCCGCCGCCGAGCGAGGCGACCTGCACGGGCTTCTGCGCGGTCGCGGGCATGGCCTGGCGCGGCTTCGGGATCGGCAGGCCGGGCATGGGCTTGCCACGCGCGATCTCGCCTTGGCCGGCGATGCCGCCGGCAGGGCCGCCCGCTGCATGACCCGTCGTGATGGAGGCGAGCGCCGCGCGGCCCACGTCGAGCGTGGAGGGCGCGCTCGCCGAGGCGAGGCTGTCCCAGGCGTCGAAGCCGAACAGGCCGAACGCGGCCTTCAGGCGATCGGCGGGCGTGGCGATGCTCTCCGCGTCGGCGGCGATCGGCGCCGTGACCTTGTCGAAACGACCGACCGGCGCGCCTTCTTCCTCGGCGCCGCGCAGGGTCCAGGTCTCGGTGCGCACGAAACGGGCGCGCGACTGCTTCGCCGTGGCCTCGGGTTCGGCCGTGGTGCGGACATCCGCGAAGGCGACCGCGACGCCGACAGCCGCGATGCCCGATACGGCCACGCCGGCGGATTTGAGCGAGGACCAGGAGGTGCGGATCATGCCAATCCTCCTTGGCCGTCGGCCGGCGCGATGCGTCCGAGCAGACGGTGCAGCGTCGTCATGGTCGAGGCGTCGGCGACGCCGTCGACCCGGGCCGGACGCCAGTGCCGCTGGAACGCGGTGACCACGTCGGCGGTCGCCTGATCGAACGTGCCGGTGGCGGCGATCCCGTAGCCGAGCAGGCCGAGCATCACCTGCAAGGCCTCGACCGGCCGGCCGGCATCGCCGAGCGTGAAGAAGCGTCCGCCGGCGATCTGGGCCGGCTCGACGACGAGCCCCACCCCTTGCGCCGCGAGCCGCGCCCAGGGGAAGCCCTCGCCGGGATCGCGCTTGCGCGACGGGGCGATATCGGAATGGGCGAGCACGCGCTCCGGGCGGATGCCGTGGCGGCTGACGATGTCGCGCGAGAGGGCCGCGACGGCCGCGACCTGGGCCTCCGGGAACGGCAGGTAGCCCGGATGCTCCGGCGCGGGTTCCCCCGGCGCCGCGTCGGGCGCCCGGGCGAGGTCCCAGGGATGACCGGGATGGGCGATCTCGATGCCGATCGAGACGGAATTGATGTCGGTCTCGCCCGCCCAGGAACCGGCGCCCGCATGCCAGGCGCGCCGCGCCTCGGGGACGAGTTGCGTGACCGTGCCGTGCTCGTCCACCACATAGTGGCAGGAGACTTCGCTTTCCGAGGCGCAAAGCCAGCGGATCGCCCGCTCGGCCATGGTCAGGCCGCGGCCCGCCGGCATGCCGGTGTAGTGGAGCAGAAGCAGGTCTGGCGTGCGGCCGCCCCGGCGCTCGCCGTGGTTGGGCGAGGCGACGACCGCATCGACGAGGTCGCTGTCGGGCAGGAAGGCGAAACGCTGCTCGGCGCGCGAGCGGGAGGCGGACGCCGCCGCCTGAGACCCGGCCGCGGCCTCGGGGCCGTCACGTCGGTCGAGCTGCGCCGCCGGCCTCATGCGACGCCCCGCGCCAACGCCGCGCGAGCGCCAGTGGCCGCCACCGTGAGGCGCGGACAGGGCGTGGACACAGCTTGTTTAACGCAAGGTAAAGAGCGACGCATAGGGAAATTATAAGCACGAATGTGACCCGGTCGCCATGCAGGCTGCGTCGTTCTCCTAACGACTGCGTCCTAAGGGCAACACTTTGTTAAAGTCTTGCAAACTCACGCGCCACGCTCGCGCCGAATCGCCTCGTAGGCGCCGTTCACCTGCGCGAGCCGGTCCGTCAGGAGGCGCAGCGCCTCGGTCGGCAAGCCCTTGGACACATGCCGGTCCGGGTGATTCTCCTGCACCAGCCTGAGCCACGCCGCCCTCACCGCGTCGTCGCCCGCGTCATGGGCCACGCCGAGGATCTCGTAGGGGTCGCTTCGCCCGAACCGCATATGGCGGGCGGCGGTCCGGCGGAACGCGGCGTCGTCGAAGCCGAACAGGCGGGCGACCCGGCGTAGATAGTCGAGTTCCAGCTGGTGCACGAAGGCGTCGGCGGTGGCGATGTGGAAGAGCCCGTCGAGCACGTCGGCGAGCAGCACCCGGTCTCCCTCGGCGAGTTCCGCCATGCGTGTCGCATACACGTCGAAGCCGGCGACGTCGCGATGGGCGAGGTCGAACAACCGCTGCACGTTGGCCTCCTCGCCGGGCGGGATCTCGACCACGCGGCGGAACGCCTGCACCTCGTCGGCGGTGACGATGCCGTCGGCGCGCGCCATCTTGGCGGAGAGCGCGATCACCGCCACCGTGAAGGCGACCTGCCGGCGGTCGGATCCGAGCCGCGACACCGCCGCGACGAGGCGGTCGACGAGCGACCCGGTCGCCTGGCCGAGGGTCGTGGTGAGGTCGCGGAGCGCCGTCCAGAGGCTCATCGGTCCCGTCGCTTGTCTCATGTCGCGCCGGCGAATCTAGCCGCCCGGAGGCCGACGCGCGACCCCGCCGGTGCCGCCGCGCCACCTCGCCCGCGGCATCGCTCCCATGCGTCCGCGCGGCCGGATCGCGCTGGCGTCCGCCCGCCGCACCCGCTAGGCAGGCGGGCGGCGCGCACCGGACCCGCCGCGTGCAAGGACGGATGGCCATGACGGACAAGCGGCGTGACGCCCTCGGCCTCCTTCTCGGCTTCGTCGGCGTGGTGATCTTCGGCGCCACGCTGCCGATGACGCGGCTCGCGCTCCGGAGCTTCGACCCGGCGACGGTCACGATCGGCCGCGCCCTCATCGCGGCGCTCGCCGCCGCCCTCCTCCTCGCGGTCCTGCGCCGCCCGTTCCCGCGCGCGCATCTTCGCACGCTCGTCCTGATCGGCCTCTGCGTGGTGATCGGCTTCCCGGGCTTCACGTCTCTCGCGCTGCAGACCGTGCCGGCCGCCCATGGCGGCGTCGTGCTCGGCATCCTGCCGCTCGCGACCGCGCTCGCCGCCGCCCTCGTCGCCCATGAGCGCCCCTCCGCGGCCTTCTGGGGCTGGTCCGTCGCCGGCGCCCTGATCGTGATCGGCTTCAGCCTGCACGGCGCGAACGGCCTCGCCTTCGAGCTCGGCGACCTCTTCCTCCTCCTCGCCTGCGCCTGCGCGGCGACCGGCTATGCCATGTCCGGCCGGCTCGCCCGCCTGATGCCGGGCTGGGAGGTGATCTCCTGGGTGCTGGTCACCTGCCTGCCGCTGCTGCTCGTCCTGTTCGTGCCGGTGCTGCCGCGCGTCAACTGGAATGCCGCGCCGGTCGACTGGGCGGCCTTCGTCTATCTCGGCCTGATGAGCCAATTCATGGGCTTCTTCTTCTGGAATGCCGGCATGGCGATCGGCGGCGTCGCCCGCGTCGGGCAGGTGCAGCTGCTGCAGACCTTCGTGACCCTCGGCCTCTCGGCCTTGCTCGTCGGCGAGACGATCGACGCCCTCACCATCGCGGCGGCGATCGGGGTGGCGGGCGTCGTGTTCCTCGGCCGCAAGGCGCCGATCCGGCGGCCGGCCGAGGCGTGAGGCGCGCTACCGCAGGGCGGCCTCAGCTGTGCCCTTGCACCGGGCGCGGGCGGTAGGGCTCCTCGAGCGCGGCGATCGTCTCGGCGTCGAGGGTCACGTCGACGGCCGCGATGGCGTCATCCAGGTGATGGAGCTTGGTCGCGCCCACGATCGGCGCGGTAATGCCGGGCCGGGCGAGGACCCAGGCGAGCGCGAGCACGCTCGGCTTCAGGCCGAGCCGCCCGGCGACCTCGTCGAGCCGGTCCTTCACGGCGTAATCCTGGGCCGAGCCGAAATAGCCCTGCGCCAGCGTGTCGACCTTGCCGCGCGTGGAGGCGTCGCCGTCCTTCGGGCGGTTGCCCACCAGGAAGCCGCGCGCCAGCGGCGACCACGGAATGAGGCCGATGCCTTCCTCGGCGCAGAACGGGATCATCTCCCGCTCCTCCTCGCGATAGGCGAGATTGTAGAAATTCTGCATGGAGGCGAAAGCCGCCCAGCCGTTCGCCCGCTGCGTCATCACCATCTTGACGAACTGCCGCGCCCACATGGACGAGGCGCCGAGATAGAGCGCCTTGCCGGCCTTGACCACGTCATGCAGCGCCTCGAGCGTCTCCTCGATCGGCGTCTCGTAGTCGAAGCGGTGGATCTGGTAGAGGTCCACATAGTCGGTGCCGAGCCGCTTCAGGCTGGCGTCGATGCCTTCCATGATGTGCTTGCGCGACAGGCCCTTGCCGTTCGGATGCTCGCTCGTCGGCAGGCACACCTTGGTGGCGAGCACATATTCGTCGCGCCGGCCGAGATCCTTGAGGATCCGCCCGACCGCCCGCTCGCTCTCCCCGGCGCTGTAGTAGTCGGCCGTGTCGAAGAAGTTGATGCCCGCCTCGAACGCCTTGACGAAGAACGGCCGCGCCTCCGGCTCGCGCAGGATCCAGTTCCAGCCGCGCCAGTCCGGGTCGCCATAGGTCATGCAGCCGAGGCAGAGCCGGGAGACGGTGAGGCCCGAGCGGCCGAGGCGGGAATAGCGCATGGCGTGTCTCCTCGAGGAACGGCCGGCGGGCGGCGCCGCGTGACGCCGCCCGCGCGTCGTCTCAGTTGCGCGTCTTGTCGACCAGCGCCTTCGCCTTGATCCACGGCATCATGCCGCGCAGGCGCTCGCCTACCGCCTCGATCGGATGCGCGTCGTGCAGGCGGCGGGTCGCCTTGAACTTCGGCTGCCCGGCGCGGCACTCGCGGATCCACTCGGAGGTGAAGGCGCCCGACTGGATGTCCTTCAGCACGCGCCGCATCTCGGCCTTGGTTTCGTCGGTGATGATGCGCGGGCCGGTGACGTACTCACCGAACTCGGCCGTGTTCGAGATCGAGTAGTTCATGTTGGCGATGCCGCCCTCGTAGATGAGGTCGACGATCAGCTTCACCTCGTGCAGGCACTCGAAATAGGCCATTTCCGGCGCGTAGCCGGCCTCGACCAGCGTCTCGAAGCCGCCGCGGATGAGCTCCACGAGGCCGCCGCACAGCACCACCTGCTCGCCGAAGAGGTCGGTCTCGCACTCTTCCTTGAAGCTCGTCTCGATCACGCCCGAGCGGCCGCCGCCGATGCCGCAGGCATAGGAGAGCGCGAGGTCGTGGGCATTGCCGGAGGCGTCGTGATGGATCGCGATCAGGCACGGCACGCCGCCGCCCTTCTCGTATTCGCCGCGCACCGTGTGGCCCGGGCCCTTCGGCGCGATCATGATGACGTCGACCGTCTTCTTCGGCTCGATCAGGCTGAAATGCACGTTGAGGCCATGCGCGAAGGCAATCGCGGCGCCGTCGCGGATATGCGGGGCGATCTCGCCGTTGTAGATGTCCGCCTGCAGCTCGTCCGGCGCGCACATCATGATGAGGTCGGCCCAGGCTGCCGCCTCGGCGACGGACTTCACCGCGAGGCCGTCCGCCTCGACCTTCTTGGCGGTGGTGGAGCCGGGCTTCAGCGCCACGGCGATGTCCTTGCAGCCGCTGTCCTTGAGGTTCAGCGCATGCGCGCGGCCCTGGCTGCCGTAGCCGACGATGGCGACCTTGCGGCCCTTGATCAGGTTCAGGTCGGCATCACGATCGTAATAGACGCGCATGGTTCTCCCCCCTTGGCGGGTCGTTCGCAGTTTTCGATGACGGGACGGACGCCCGAACCTGCAGGACGGGCGCCAGAAATCGCGCGACGTTTAGCCGGATGGAAGCGGCAGGGCAACCGTGCCGCCGGACATGACTGCCGCCAGGCTGCCGCAACGGCCCCGCGCCGGTCGGGTAGCCCTGGCCCCGGCCAAGCTCCCTGCCCCGCCGTCGCCCGTCGTCACGGCCCCCGGATGGGCGGCGCGGCGGTGCCGGCGACGATCCGCGCGAGGATCCGGGCGACGACGGGCAGCCGCGCGGCCGGCGCCACGACCCGGTCCCGGATTGCCGGCAGGACGCGGCTGTCGGACTGGTAGAACGGGGTGAAGACGCGGCTGAGGCCCTGGTAGAGGCGCACATGCAGGCGCCGGGCCGCCGCGTAAGCCGCGAGCGCGTCGGGGAGCGCCGCGCTTTGCTCCAGGGCTGTCGCAAGTGCGACGGCATCGATCAGCGCCATATTGGCGCCCTGCCCGAGCTGCGGGCTCGTCGCATGGGCGCAGTCGCCGATGAAGGCGACGCGCTCCGCGAAGGGACGCGGCAGCGTGTGGTGGCCGTAGCGGGCGAGCACCAGGTCGTCGGGCGCGGCGATCAGGTCGAGGAGCCCGGTGGTCTCGGGCCAGAGCGCCCGGACGTGGTCCTTCCAGGCGTCGAGGCCGGCAGCGCGCCAGGCCTCGTAGGCGGCGGGCTTCAGGCTCCAGAAGAAGGCGGCGTGGCGAATGGTGTCGGCCGGGTCGGTGCGGCCGATCGGCAGCACGCCGACCATGACGCTCGCCCGGTGATAGCGCTGCTCCAGCGTGCGCGCGTCGAACGGCCCGCCCTCCGGAAACGGCAGCGTCGCCCAGAGCGCCCCATAGGCGAGCGGACGGTGCATCTCGCGGCCGAACACGGCGGGGACGAGCCGCGAGCGTGCGCCGAGGGCGTCGACCACGAGGTCGAACGGGCCGAACGCCCGCCCGCGCGCGTCGAGCAGTTTCGGCCGGCCGTCGGCGCCGCGGTCGAGGCCGGTGATCTCCACGCCGGTCTCGAGCGGGATGCCGGCGGCGAGCAGCGCGCGGTGAAGCACGCCGAACAGTGCCGCCCGGTGCAGCGCGAGCCCGGTCGGCGCGCCGTCCCCCAGCGCGGCATAGCGGACGTCGAGCGTGACCCGCCCGGTCCCGGCATTGCGTCCGTAGAGGCGGTCGATCGGCTGGGCGAGCGCCGCGACCGCCCCGTCGAGGCCGAGCGCGCGGAGCATGGCGAGGCCGGTCGGCTGGATCATCAGGCCGGAGCCGAGCGGGCGCGGCACGTCGAACCGCTCCAGCACGACGACCCGGTGCCCGGCCCGCGCGAGGAGGATCGCGGCGGCCATTCCGGCCGGCCCGCAGCCGGCGACCGCGACGTGGAGGGGTGTCATGGACGGCCTTCGCAAGAGAGCTTCGCGATACGAAGCCCTTACGCCGTCGCGGCAGGCCGGGGAAGTCCTCCCGCTGTCGCGGGCAGGCCCGCGATCAGGTCGTCGCGGGGAAGTCCGCGATCAGGTCGCTTCCGGACCGCGCGAAATCGCCGCGACGCCGGTGCGCGACACTTCCACGAGGCCGAGCGGCACCATCAGGCCGACGAATTCCTCGATCTTGTCGGCCTTGCCGGTCAGCTCGAACACGAAGCTCTCGGTCGTGGCGTCGACCACCTTGGCCTTGAACGCCTCGGCGATCTGCAGCGCCTCGACGCGCATGTCGCCGCGGCTGCGGACCTTGATCAGCGCCAGTTCGCGCTGCAGCGCCTTGCCGGTGACGGTGAGGTCGACGACCCGGTGCACCGGCACCATGCGGCCGAGCTGATTGCGGATCTGCTCCAGCACCATCGGCGTGCCGGTGGTCACGATGGTGATGCGCGAGAGATGCTTCTCGTGCTCGGTCTCGGAGACCGTGAGGCTCTCGATGTTGTAGCCGCGGCCGGAGAAGAGGCCGATCACGCGCGCGAGGACGCCGGGCTCGTTGTCGACCAGCACGGAGAGCGTGTGGGATTCGACCCGGCTCGTCGTCTCGGAGAGGAAATAGGCCGACTGCGGCTGGCCCTGGGTGGTCATGATGTTCATGTGCCCCGTTCTCGTTCTCGATTAGGCGTCGCATGTTCAGGCGATGGCGCCGCCTTCGGGCGGCGCGCGAAACTCAGACGAGGACCTTGCCCTCGCGGCTGATCGCCGAGCCGATCTCGTCGTCGGTGATGTCCTCGCCGAGCAGCATCTCGTTGTGCGCCTTGCCCGAGGGGATCATCGGGAAGCAGTTGGCGAGATTGGCGACGCGGCAGTCGAACAGCACCGGCTTCCTGACCGAGATCATCTCCAGGATGGCGTCGTCGAGGTCGGCCGGCTTCTCGCAGCGGATGCCGACGCCGCCATAGGCCTCGGCGAGCTTCACGAAGTCGGGCATCGCCTCCGTGTAGCTGTGCGACAGCCGGTTGCCGTGCAGGAGCTGCTGCCACTGCCGGACCATGCCCATATACTGGTTGTTGAGGATGAAGATCTTGATCGGCGCCTCGTACTGCACAGCCGCCGACATCTCCTGCATGGTCATCTGCACCGAGGCGTCGCCCGCGATGTCGATGACGAGGCTGTCCGGATGGGCGATCTGCACACCGAGCGCGGCCGGCAGGCCGTAGCCCATCGTGCCGAGGCCGCCCGAGGTCATCCAGCGGTTCGGTTCCTCGAAGCCGTAGAACTGCGCCGCCCACATCTGGTGCTGGCCGACTTCCGTGGTGATGTAGGTGTCGCGGTCCTTGGTCAGCGCATAGAGCCGCTCGATCGCATATTGCGGCATGATCGTCTCGCGCGACGGCTTGTAGCGCAGGCACTTTTTCGCCTTCCAGCCCTCGATCTCGCGCCACCAGGAGGCGAGTGCCCGGCTGTCCTGCTGCGGCGCATTCTCGCTCGCGGCGGTCTCGCGCCAGACGCGGATCATCGCCTGCATGACGCGGCCGACATCGCCCACGATGGGCACGTCGACGCGGATGTTCTTGTTGATCGAGGACGGGTCGATATCGACGTGGATCTTCCGCGAATTCGGCGAGAAGGCGTCGGTGCGCCCGGTGATGCGGTCGTCGAAGCGCGCGCCGAGGCAGACCATCACGTCGCAATCGTGCATGGCGAGGTTGGCCTCGTAGGTCCCGTGCATGCCGAGCATGCCGAGCCACTGCTTGCCCGACGCCGGATAGGCGCCGAGGCCCATCAGCGTGGAGGTGACCGGGAAGCCGGAGAGTTCGGCGAGCTCGCGCAGCGCCTGGGTCGCCGAGGGGCCGGCATTGATGACGCCGCCGCCGGTATAGAGGATCGGCCGGCGCGCCGACATCATCAGGCGCACCGCCTCGCGCACGGCGCGCTCGTCCCCGTCCACGCGCGGGGCGTAGGAGGTCATGCGGTTCTCGCGATGGTTCTCGTAGGTGCCGATCTTGAATTGGATGTCCTTCGGGATGTCGACCACGACCGGACCCGGACGGCCGGTGGTGGCGATGCGGAAGGCCTCGTGCAGGATCTTCGGCAGGTCCTCGATGCGCTTCACCAGCCAGTTGTGCTTGGTGCAGGGCCGCGTGATGCCGACCGTGTCGCATTCCTGGAACGCGTCGTTGCCGATCAGATGGGTCGGCACCTGGCCGGTGATGCAGACGAGCGGGATGGAATCCATCAGCGCGTCGGTCAGGCAGGTGACCATGTTGGTCGCGCCCGGACCGGAGGTGACGAGCACGACGCCCGGCTTGCCGGTCGAGCGGGCATAGCCCTCGGCCGCGTGGCCGGCGCCCTGCTCGTGGCGGACGAGGATGTGCTCGACCTTGTCCTGCTGAAAGAGCTCGTCATAGATCGGCAGCACCGCGCCGCCCGGATAGCCGAAGATGTGCTCGACGCCCTGGTCGATCAGGGCCTGCACCACCATTTCCGCGCCGCTCATCTGCCGTGTCATCGGTCTTCTCCGGTCGTTCCGCCTTGGCCCGGACCGCGGGTCTGGGCAATAGGCGGCCATGCGTTTCGAGGTCTGTTGCTTCGAGGTCGGTTTCGGATTTCGGCCAATAAAAAAGGGCCCCTCGGGCCCTCGGTCGCGCGCCTCTGCTGACGGTTCAGGATCGCATGATCCCCGTCGCGGCGCGCCAGCAAAGTACGATGGTGAAAGAGGCGAGCATGATGCCCAGGTCCCCAGGTTCGAGTTGGCGCGGACGCTAGCCCCCTCGGCGCCCCCGGTCAAGAGGTGCGAGCGGGGTTTCCTCAGCCGCTCGCCGAACTTGACAGGCCGGCGACCCGCCCGTCATCTCGGCCGGCCCCTCACCTGCCGGGACAAGGCCCATGACCGTCGAGACCCTCCCCTCGTCCGATCCGCGCATCCGGGTCGAGGTCGACGGCGCGGTCGGGCGGATCCGGGTCGACCACCCGGAACGGCGCAACGCCATGGCGCTCGCCATGTGGCAGGCCGTGCCGGACGCGGTGGCGCGGCTCGACGCGCATCCGGCGGTGCGGATCATCCAGCTCTCCGGCACGGGCGAGATCGCCTTCGTGTCCGGCGCCGACATCTCGGAATTCGCGGTCGTACGCAAGGACGCGGCCTCGGCGCGCGCCTACGAGCAGTCGAACGGCGCCGCCTTCGCCGCGCTTCGCAATGCCGAGAAGCCGACGCTCGCGGTGATCCGCGGCTTCTGCCTCGGCGGCGGCTTCGGCATGGCGGTTGCCTGCGACCTGCGGCTCGCCGCGGCCGACGCGGTGTTCGGAATTCCTGCGGGCCGCCTCGGCGTGGGCTATCCGCCCGACTGCGTGCGCGACGTGGTGAACGCGGTCGGGCCGGCCAGGGCGAAGGAGCTGTTCTTCACGGCAAGGCGCATCGATGCCGCCGAAGCGCTCGCGATCGGCCTCCTCGCCAAGGTGGTGCCGGTCGCGGATCTCGGCGCGGAAGCGGAACGGCTCGCGGCCGTCATCGCGGCGAACGCGCCGCTGACGCTGCGCGCCGTCAAGGCGGCCGTCGGCTGCGTCGCGGGCGACCCGGCCGCGGCCGATTGGCAGCGGGTCAAGCACTGGACCGACGCCTGCTTCGACAGCCGCGATTTCGTCGAGGGCCGCACCGCCTTCCTGGAGAAGCGCGAGCCCGTCTTCCGGGGCGAATGAGCGCGCCGCGGCCCCGTCGGGCGCTCAGGCCGGCCGGCCCGGCTTCCCCTCCGCCAGCAGGAACCCCACCACGGCGCTGGTGAAGGCGTCGTTCCGGTCGCCCGCCACCATGTGGCCGGCGTCCGACACGTCGGCGTAGTCCGCATGCGGCACGAGGTCGAGGAACTCGCGCGCGAGCTCCTCCGACACGAGCTCGGAGCGGGCGCCGCGCACCAGCAGCGTCGGGACTTTGAGCCGCTTCGCCGCGGCGATCAGGCGGCGCTCGAGCATGACGTGATCGGCACCGACCGCGCGCGGGCCGTCCATGAAGCGCGGGTCCCAATGCCAGCGCCAGCGGCCGTCCGGATGGAGACGCAGATTCTTGGCGAGCCCCGAGAGATCCTTCGGCCGCGTGCGGTGCGGCAGATAGGCGGCGATCGCGTCCGCCGCCTCCTCGATGGTGGCGAAGCCCTCGCGGAGCCGCTCGCGCATGAAGCCCTGCACCTTCTCGACGCCGCTCCGCTCCATGCGCGGCGTGACGTCGACGAGCACCAGTCCGGCGAGCAGCGGCCCCTTCGCCTCCCCTTCCGCGATGAGGCTCGCGAGGCCGCCGAGCGAGGCGCCGATGGCGATCGGCGCGCGGCCGTGCTCCGCCCGGATCTGCCCGGCCATCGCCACCACGTCGCCGCCGAAATCGTCGAAGCCGTAGCGGCCGGACGCCACCCATTCGCTCTCGCCATGGCCGCGCTGGTCGACCGCGATCGTGGTCATGCCGCCCGCCGCGAGGCGCATGGCCGTGCCGTCCCAGCTGTGCCGCGTCTGCCCACCGCCATGCAGCAGCAGCACCACCGGCGCGCCTTCGCGGGCGAGGATCGCGTCGCCGACGATGCGGTTGCCCTCGCCTCCGGTGAAGCGGACCGGCCGCCGCGCCGGCGCCTCGCCCCGGTCCGGCGTCGCGGCCGGATCCTCGCCGACGCTCACGGCCGGGCCTTCAGGAAGCGCAGCACGCCCTCCTTGTAGACCTTGTCGCCGACGGCCAGCATGTGGTCCCGGTTCGGAATCGGCAGCACCTCCGCACCCGGGATCAGCGCGGCCAGTTCCTCCGCCGAACCGGACACCTCGTCCCTGGTGCCGACCGCGACCAGAACGGGCATGTCGAGCCGCCCGAGTTCGTCCGCGGGAACCCGTTGGCGCGAGCCGCGCATGCAGGCGGCGAGCGCGAACCGGTCCGACTTCGTCTTCTCGGCGAACTCCCGATAGCCGCGCGCGACCGGATTGGCGATCGGCACGCCGTCCGGCGCCTCGAGCGCCTCGGCGATCGTCTCCTGGCCGCCGATGCCCTTGACCATCGCGATGCCGAGGCCGCCGAAGACGAGGCTCCGGACCCGCGCCGGATGTACGATCGCGAGATGGGCGATGATCCAGGCGCCCATGCTGTAGCCCATCAGGTCGGCGCGCTCGATGTCGAGATGGTCCATCAGCCTGACCACGTCCTCGGCCATGTAGTGGCGGGCATGGTAGACGCCGGGGTCGCGCGGCGTCCCGCTGCCGCCGTGGCCGCGGTTGTCGAGGGCGACGACGCGCCGGCCGTCGGCGGTCAGCGCCGCGATCCAGCCGGGATAGACCCAGTTCACTTGGGCGTTCGAGCCGAAGCCGTGCACCAGCACGATCGGCTCCCCGTCGCGCGGGCCTTCGTCGAGATAGGCGATCGGAACGCCGTCGGAGAGAAACGCCTGCATGGGAAGGGTGCGCCGGCTGTTGGAGGGGGTGAGCGGGACGGGTTTCATGGGCCGACGCTAGACCATGGCGCGCCGCCGGACAAAGCCTCTAGCGGCTCCGGGTCCGCGCGGAAAGCGCGCTCGGCGCCCGGACGTCTACCCGCTTTTCCCACTACCAAGCCGCCGGTCGCGGCACTATGGTGCGGCCGCGCAGGAACCGGAGCAGACTCATGGCCGACGCCGTCGTCCCTCATTTCGCCAACGACCTCGGCGTCGCGAAGATCCGAATCGGTGCGCATGAATTCATGTGCGTCGGCGCCAAGCCGCCGTTCGACCATCCGCATGTCTTCCTCGACATGGGCGACGAGGGCGAGAAGGTCTGCCCCTACTGCTCGACGCTCTATGTGCAGGACCACCACCTGAAGCCGACCGACTCCGATCCCGCCGGCTGCCTCTATCTCCCCGCCAACGCCGTCGCCGCCGAATAGGCGGAAGGGCGCCGCTCCCGCCGGCGCGAACCCATGGCTGAACCGCGACACATCCTGGTGGTCGGCGCCGGCATCGGCGGGCTGACCGCGTCGCTCGCCCTCGCGAAGGCCGGTTTCCGCGTGACCATTGCCGAACGCGCGAGCGTGCTCGCCGAGATCGGCGCCGGCATCCAGCTCTCCCCGAACGCGTCGCGCATCCTCGTGGACCTCGGCCTCGAAGCCGCGCTGAAGCCGAAGGCGGCGACGCCCGAGGCGGTCGTGCTCTATTCGGTGCGCGCCGGCGGCGAGGTCGCCCGCGTGCCGGTCGGGACGGCCGCGGCGCGGCGCTACGGCGCGCCCTACTGGGTGGTGCACCGGGCCGACCTGCAGGCCGCGCTCCTCGCCGCGGTCAGGGCGGAACCGGCGATCGACCTTCGCCTCGGCATCCGGCTCGGCGACGTGACGGTGCGGCCGGGCGCGGTCGCCGCAGTGTACGAGGCCTCCGACGGCGCCGGCTCCGCCGGGCAGAAGGGCACGATCGAGGCGGACGGCCTCGTCGGCGCCGACGGCGTCTGGTCCGGCATCCGCATGCGCGTGATGGACGGCGGCAAGGCGCGCTATTCCGGCCGCCTCGCCTACCGCGCGACGATCCCGATCGACGAGACGCCCGATTCCGTCCGCGACATCGCCGGCGTGTGGATGGCGCCCGGCGCCCATCTCGTCCACTATCCCGTCCGCGGCGGGCGCGAACTCAACATCGTGGCGATCGCCGAGCACGCCTGGGCCGAGGAGCACTGGTCGGTGCCGGCCGAGCGCGACGAGGTGATCGCCCGGTTCGGCGTGCCCGCCGGCGGCAGCTGGCCGGACCCGGCCGCCGCCCTCGTCGAGGCGCCGGCGCACTGGACCAAATGGGCGCTCGCTACCGTCGATCCGCGCTTCGACTGGGCCGGCGGCGCGGTCGCGCTGATGGGCGACGCGGCGCATGCCATGCTGCCCTTCGCCGCGCAGGGCGGCGCGATGGCGATCGAGGACGCGGCGGTCCTCGCCCTGAAGCTCGCCGAGGCGCGCGGCATCGCCGAGGGCTTCGCCGCCTATGCTTCCGCCCGGCGCGAGCGGGTCGCGGCGGTCGCCCGCTTCGCCGATCGCAACGGACGCATCTACCATCTGGCGGACGGCCTCGCGCTCCTGCGCGACACGGCGCTGCGGCTCGCGCCGGCGGACCGCCTCGCCGAGCGCCAGGCCTGGATCTGGGGCTGGCGACCCTGATCGACCGCCGCCCGCGATCCCGCCCGCGCCGGTTTGCGTAAGCGCTTGAGGGGACGCCCTCCTTCATGTATCGAACCGCACCGCCGAGGATCACCGCATGGCTTCGTCCGACCCCGCCCCGATCGTCACCGCCGCCATGCTGATCATCGGCGACGAGATCCTGAGCGGGCGCACCAAGGACAAGAACATCGGCTTCGTCGCCGACTACCTGACCGCGCTCGGGATCGACCTCCGCGAGGCGCGCGTCGTGCCCGACGTCGAGGACGAGATCGTCGCCGCGTTGAATGCGCTCCGCGCGCGCTACGACTACGTGTTCACCTCCGGCGGCATCGGGCCGACCCATGACGACATCACCGCCGACGCGGTGGCGAAGGCCTTCGGCGTGCCGATCGACCACGATCCGCGCGCCGTCGAGATCCTCACCCGCCACTTCGCCGAGCGCGGCATCGAGCTGAACGAGGCGCGCCTGCGCATGGCGCGCATCCCGGCCGGCGCCGACCTGATCGAGAACAAGGTGTCGAAGGCGCCCGGCTTCCGCATCGAAAACGTGCATGTGATGGCCGGCGTGCCCTCGATCATGCAGGCGATGATGGACGCGATCGCCCCGACGCTCCGCACCGGCACCAAGCTCCTGTCCGAGACGGTGCCGACGCGCGTGCCCGAAGGCACCGTGGCGGCCGGCCTCGGCGCCATCCAGAAGGCGCATCCGGACACGATCATCGGCAGCTACCCCTATTTCGACGGCACCCGCCACGCGACCAACATCGTGGTGAGGAGCCGCGACGCGGCCGTGCTCGAGGCGGTCGCCGGCGAGGTCCGCGCCCTCGTCGCCACCCTCGAGCCCCCCGCCGCCTGACCTGCCCGCCGCCTGACCTACCCGGGAGCCCCCATGGACAAGCCGCAGCCGAAAGCCTTCCCGGTCTCCTGGGACCAGTTCCACCGCGACGCCCGCGCGCTCGCCTGGCGCCTCTCCGGCCACGGCAAGTGGCAGGCGATCGTGGCGATCACCCGCGGCGGGCTGGTGCCGGCCGCGATCGTGGCGCGCGAACTAGACATCCGCGTCATCGAGACAGTCGGGATCGCCTCCTACCACGACTACAAGACGCAGTCGGAACTGCAGGTGATCAAGGATGTGAGCCACAACCTGATCGACCTCGCCGGCGGCGACGGCAAGGCGATTTTGATCGTCGACGACCTGGTCGACACCGGCAAGACCGCCAAGGTGGTGCGCGAGATGATGCCGAAGGCGCATTTCGCCACCGTCTATGCGAAGCCCATGGGCCGCCCGCTCGTGGATACCTTCGTAACGGAAGTTTCGCAGGACACCTGGATCTATTTTCCCTGGGACATGGGATACTCGTTCCAGCCGCCGATCCGCGAAGGCGGCGCCTGATTCCGGGCGCCCGCCGTGAACCGATGACAAAGGAGGGCCGGATGGCCGAGGATCCGTCTGAGATGAGTGAAGAAGACCTGGCCGCCTTCGAGGAGGAGCAGGAAGAGCTCGCCGAGGGCCTGCGCGACGCGGTGCTCGACTATGTCGAGGAGAACGACGTTCCCGAGCCGACCGCCGTCTGGGCGCTCCTGGAACTCGCCGTCTCCATGCACATGTCGGGCTATGCCTCGACGGTCGAAAAGCCCTCGGTGCAGGGCCTCAAGATGGAACTCGACCGCTTGACGACCGACGTGACCGACCTCATCCGCGAGGCCAAGAAGGGCGCCGGCGAGTTCATCGAGAACTACAAGACCATGCTGGAGGAAAACGACGACGAGGAGGAGGAGGACGAGCGGAAGTAACCGCCGCCCTTCCCCAGCGCTCACCTCCGACGGCGCGCGCGCCACCCGCGCCCCCGCCGCCCCTCATCCGCCGCATCCGGCCCCGCCCACGACCGGGCGGGCCCGAGCCCCGACGCGCGGTCCCGACCCCGCGCTCGGACCACGCCCGACACGCAGGGCGACGCAAGGCCGCTTGCCGAAATTGGTAGACGGAAGGCACTTAAAATGCCTCGGGCTACGCCCATGTGGGTTCGAGTCCCACAGCGGCCACCACCCTTCCTTCATTCTGGCACGCTGAACGCCCGGCCTTCCCCTTCAAGTCGGGCGCGATCGCCGGGTTTGCGCCGGATGCCCCCGCGGAACTCCCCCCAAACCCAAGGTTAAGACGACCCTTAGCATTTTAACTCAATGGTTTCCGTCCGAGCCGGAAACCAATCTCTCTAACTGTCCGTTATTGAATTCATGGGCATGAATATCCTCCAAGAGGCAATCATGCACATCGCCATCGTCGACGACAACGCCACCAACTGCATCCTGCTGCGTCACCTCGTACGCAAGACGAGCGAGTGCGACGTCGATCTGTTTCAGCGATCCGAGGATGCCCTTGAGGCATTTCGCACCCGCAGCTACGACATCGGCATCTTCGACTATCACATGCCGGGCCTGAACGGCGCGTCGCTGATCGCCAAGGTGCGCGAGCGCGAGGTGCACAGCGATATCCCGCTCCTCGTCGTGACCACCTTCGACGAGCAGGAGGTCCGGCTGGAAGCGATCGAGGCCGGGGCCACCGATTTCCTGAGGAAGCCGGTCAACGCGGTCGAATTCCGCGCGCGCTTCCGCAACATCCTGACGGTGCGCCGGGCGCAGATCGCGCTCCGCGATCGCGCCGCCTGGCTCGAGCACAATGTCAACGTGGCGACGCAACGGCTGTCGCAGCGCGAGCAGGAGATCATCCTGCGTCTCTCGCGCGCCGCCGAGTACCGCGACAACGAGACCGGCCAGCATACCGGCCGCGTGGCCGCCTATGCGCGCGACATCGCAGAGGCGCTCGGCTGCGACAGCACCTTCGTGGCGCTCCTGCACCGCGCCGCGCCCATGCACGACATCGGCAAGGTCGCGGTCGCGGATGCCATCCTGCTCAAGCCGGCCGCGCTGACGCCGGACGAATGGGCCGTGATGAAGTTGCACACCGAGGCCGGTGCCGCCATCCTGGCCGGCAGCCAGTCCGACCTCGTGCAGCTCGGCGAGACGATCGCCCGCTCGCACCACGAGCGCTGGGACGGCAGCGGCTACCCGGACGGGCTCGCCGGTGAAGCGATCCCGCTTGCGGCGCGCATCGTCGCCGTCGCGGATGTGTTCGACGCGCTCACCTCTCGCCGGCCCTACAAGCCGGCCTGGACGGCGGAGGCTGCCCGTCGGGAAATCAAGAACGGCCGCGGCACCCAGTTCGACCCGGCCTGCGTCGACGCCTTCCTCGCCCGGTTCGACCGCATCCTCGCCGTCCGGAGAGACCAGCCGGATCCGCACGACCTGCCTCAACTCGACTTCGCCATCTGAACCGAGACGCGCCGCCGCCGCGGCGCCGGAGAACCGCCATGCGCCAATTCGTCATCGCTGCCCTGGTCGCGCTCGCGACCGCCTTCGCCGGCCTCGCCACCCCCGCCGCCGCGCTGGAGCGGCCGACCGGCAAGGTCGTGCTCGTGATCACCGGCCACATCGAAAAGCGCAACAGCGAGCGCGGCGCCGAGTTCGACATCGCGATGCTGGAGGCGCTGGAGAGCCGCACGGCGACCATGCGCACGCCCTGGACCGAGGGAGAGACCACATTCTCCGGCCCGCTCGGCCGCGCGCTCATGGCGGAGGTGGGCGCCGAGGGCTCCGTGCTGCTCGTGCGGGCGCTCAACGACTATGTCGCCGAAGTGCCGATGGACGACTTCGTGAAGCTCGACACCATGCTCGCCTCGCGCCTGAACGGCGCCGCCATCCCGGTCCGCGAGAAGGGCCCGCTGTTCGTCATCTATCCGTTCGACAAGCGCGCGGACCTCTACAATGAGAAGTACTTCTCCCGCTCGGTCTGGCAGGTGAAGTCGATCGACGTGCGCTGACCGGGCGGAGCGCCGCCTTGCTGTTCCGCGCCAGAAACAACCCGAACGGCGGCCACCGCGTCACCTATGCGGGGCTCGCGGTGCTCTCCGCGCTGTTCCTCGCGGTCGTGGTCGGCATCATCCTGATGTTGCAGGACGCGCAGCAGAAGGCCGAGCTCGGCATCCGCGAGGACGCGCTCTGGGCGACCTACCAGCTCGATCGCGAGACCGCGAAATTGCTCCTGGAGCTCGACCGCGTGGTCGCGGCCGGCGAGCCGCTCACGCCGGAGGTGCGCGACGCCATCGCGACGCGCTTCGACATCCTCTTTAGCCGCGTCCGCTACATCAAGAGCGGGATGTTCGAGTCCGGCACGACCGACGCGGCGTGGTTCCGCGAGGGTTTCGACGGCGTGCGCCACCGGATCATGGACATGGCGCCGGCCTTCGACCGTCTGGCCGGGGCAGAGCCCATGGACGTGCAGGACCTTTCGAAGCCGTTGGCCGAACTCGAAGCGCTGCGCGGCGCAACCGAGGAACTCGTCATCTTCACCAATCAGCGTGTCAGCACGCTGAAGGCGGAACAGCGCAATGGACAGGTGGCGCTGTTCAAGTCGCTCACGATCGCGGTCGCGCTCCTGGTTCTCACCATGGGCGGGACCGGGGTTATGCTCGTCCGCCAGATCCGCGCCGAGGCGGTCGCGCGCCGCAAGGTCGAGGCGCTCGCGCACGAGCTGACCGACAGCGCCGCCGCGGCGGAGGCGGGCAACACGGCGAAGTCCGCGTTTCTCGCCACCATCGGCCACGAGATCCGGACGCCGCTCAACGGGTTCCTCGGCATGGCGGAGATCCTGCGCGACACCCCGCTCGAGACCAACCAGGTCGCGTGCCTCGACGCGATGCAGGACTGCGGCGCCGCGCTCCTCGACCTCATCAACGACGTGCTCGACTACACCAAGTCGGAGGCGGGCGAATTCCCGGTCGACCCGGTCCCGTTCGGCTTCGTCGCGCTCGTCCGCTCGGTGTTCGCCATGGTCGAGGCGCGCGCGCTGGCACGCGGCAACCGGCTCGTGCTCGACCTGCCTGAGGGCCTCCCGGACACCTATCTGGCCGATCCGAGCCGGATCCGGCAGGTGCTCGTCAATCTGGTCGGCAATGCGGTGAAGTTCACCGAGGGCGGCACGATCACGGTCACGGCACGCGCCGAGCAGGGCGAACTCCGGGTCGAGGTCACGGACACCGGCATCGGCATCGCGCCGGAGGTGGGCGACCGCATCTTCGACGCCTTCTCGCAAGGAGACGAGTCGATCAGCCGCCGCTTCGGCGGGACCGGCCTAGGCCTCTCGATCTGCCGGAGCATCGTCGAGCGGCTCGGCGGCAGGATCGGCTACGAGAGCCGGCCCGGCGCGGGAACGCGCTTCTCCTTCGCGGTCCCCGCCCCGGTCGTGGCCGACGATCGGGTGAGGCCCGACGCGATCGCCGCGCCGCGCCTGGCGCCACCGGTTTCCGGCCGCGTCCTCGTGGTCGAGGACAACACCGTCAACCGCGAGGTGGCGCGCCGGCTGCTCGAGCGGCTCGGCCAGACGGTCGAGCTCGCGGCGAGTGGCGAGGACGGCGTCCGGCGCGCCGCCGAGGGCGGCTTCGACTGCATCTTCATGGACATGCACATGCCCGGGCTCGACGGTGTCGCGGCCGCCCGGGCGATCCGGGCGCTGCCCGGGCCGGCCGCGGGCGTGCGCATCGTGGCGCTCACCGCCAACGCCTCGGAAGACCACCGGCGCGCCTGCAGCACCGCCGGCATGGACGGCTTCCTGGCCAAGCCGATCACGCGCCAGGCGCTCGCCGAGGCGCTCGGGGTCGCGCGCGGGGCCGGCGAGGCCGAGGCGTCGCGGCCCGCCGCGCGGACCGGACTCGACCTGCAGAGGCGTGACGAGCTCGTCGCGGAAATCGGCGCGGACGCCTTCGACGAGCTGATGGCGAGCTTTGTCGACGACGCCGAGGCCTTGCTCGCCGCCCTCGAGGCGCCGTCCCTCGCGCCGCAGGACGTGCGCGGCCTGCTCCATACCTTGCGCGGAGCCGCACTGAATTGCGGCTTGGTGGCGGTCGCCGAGCTTTCGAGCGGAACGGCGGTCCGACCGCGCGACCTCGCCGCCCTGCATGACGCGATCGCCGCGATCCGTCCTGGGACGAGCTCGCTCGCGGCCTGACCGTGGAGAAACCGAAACCGTCACCGGCCGGAACCGCCGCACTCCATGCAGGTCGCTGGCGAGCCCCCTCGCCCGCGTTCGGAGGCTTCCCGGTCAGGCCCGAAAAGCAGGCGACACGGCCGAGGAACCGCACTTCCCCGTGATGCAGACGACCGCCATCCGCCGGGCGCGTCCGCGCGCTCCGCGCCGCTCTACCAGGAGCGGAGGGCGCGCAGGGTCGGGGTCTTCTTCAGCATGTGTTCGCCCATGCGCACCTGCAGGCGGTCGAGCAGCGCGACCGCGTCGACCACCTTCGGACCCTTGTTGAGCATCATGCATTCGGCGCGGGTGCCCATCACCGCGTCGGTCATCTCGCCGCGGGACGGGATGCCGTCCTTGACCAGGCTTTCGAGCACCTGCGTCGCCCAGATGACCGGCACCGACGCGGCCTCGCAGATCCACAGGATCTCCTCCTGCATCTCGGCGAGTCGTTCGAAGCCGATCTCGGCGGCGAGGTCGCCGCGCGCGATCATCACGCCGAACGGTCCGCGCCCGGCCGCGCGCACGATGAGCGCCGGCAGGTTGCCGATCGCCTCGGGCCGTTCGATCTTCGCGACGAGACCGAGCCGCCGGTCGCCGATCCCCTGGCGCGCCAGCGCCGCGTCGAGCAGGTCGATGTCCTCGGGCTCGGACACGAAGGAATAGCCGATCATGTCCGCGGTCTTCACCACGGCGGCGAGGTCGGTCTCGTCCTCGGCGGTGAGCGGCGCGAGGCCGAGCACGGTGTCGGGGAGGTTCAGCCCCTTTTCCGGTTTCAGCTTGACGCCGCCGGTCTTCACCCGGGTGAGCCGGATGAGCGCCTCCCCAGGGCGCAAATCCTCGGCGACGCCCTCGGCCTTGCCGTCGTCGTAGCGCACCCGGTCCCCGATGCGGAGCCGCCGCACGATCTCCGGATAGGACGGCACCGCCACGAAAGGATGCGCGGCGGACGCGGTCGGATGGCCGCCCTCGCGCAAGGTGAGCGCGTCGCCGACCGCCATCCGAGCCTTGCGGTCGTGCGCCGCCACCGCCTCGGTGCGGATCTTCGGCCCCGCGATGTCCATCAGCACCCGGCAGGCGACGCCCGCCGCCGCGGCCTCGCGGCGCACATGGCAGGCCATGGCGGCCCAGCGCTCGGCGTCGTCATGGGCGCAGTTGATGCGGGCGACATCCATGCCGGCGGCGATCAGGTCGCGCACGAGGCCGGCATCCTCGGCGGCCTCCGACGGCAGCGTCACCATGATGCGGCCGCGCCGATGCGCGCGCGGCGACCCGAACAGCGCGTCGGTCGCCTCGTCCAGACCGGCCTCGCCGGCGAAGAATCGGTCCGGTGCGACCAAACCCTCCGGCGCCGCCTGCCCGTCCAGCCGGTGCAGCGCGCCGATGACGGCGTCGAGCGTGGGCAGGACGCGGCTTTCCAGCCGGCCGAGCGAGGAGAGGCCGAGCGGCATCAGCCGGCGCTGCAGGTCGCGCAGGTCGCGCCGGCGGATCGCCAGATAGTGCGCGAGATTCCGGATCGGCGCCGGCGCATCGATCGGCGCGCCGAGATCCTTAAGGATGGCGGGCGACTCCCGCTCGATGTCCTGGCGCAGCGTGGTCAGGGCCGCGAGGAGAGCGGCGACTTCGGCCGCGCCGTCCAGCACGGGCTTTGACCGTGCCCGCGCCTTCGTTCCGTGCCCGGCCATGCTCACTCCAGCTCTTCCATAAAAAAGACCATAGGTTGGGGACATGACGTCCCCGTGCCGGTACCACGGCCGGCTTCAGCCTCGCCGCCGGTCGGCGCCCAGGAAGCGGAACGCCTCGGCGCGGCCCCAGGCGATCGACCGGTCGTTGGCGATGCCGGTGATGGGGCCCTTCTTGCCGGCGGGTGAGACGAGGCTCGGATCGAACGCTTTCGCATCGTCCATGCCGGACGAGCGCGCCGGGGCCTCAGCCCGCGCGCAGGACCGCGAGCGTCTCAGCGGCGATCATCAGTTCCTCGTCTGTCGGGATGACATAGGCCTTGACCCGGCTGCCCGGCCGGGTGACGAGCGGCCCTTGCGCGGCATTGGCCTCGGCGTCGAAGTCGACGCCGAGCCAGCCGAGCCGCTCCAGCACGCGGGCACGCACGACCGGGCTGTTCTCGCCGATGCCGGCGGTGAAGACGATGCCGTCGAGGCCGTCCATGGCGGCGGCGAGGCCGCCGATCTCGCGCACGACGCGGCTCACGAAATAGTCGACCGCGCGCCGGGCGGCCGGGGCCGGGTTCTCCTGCAGGTCGCGCATGTCGTTGGAAAGGCCGGACAGGCCCTTGAGGCCGCTCTCGCGGTAGAGGAGCGTCTCCAGCGCCGCGGCGTCGTAGCCCTTCGACTGGATCATATAGAGGACGACGCCCGGATCGAGCTGGCCGCTGCGGGTGCCCATGGGCAGGCCGTCGAGGGCGGTGAAGCCCATCGTGCTGTCCATGCTGCGGCCGTTCGCGATGGCGCAGGCCGAGGCGCCGGAGCCGAGATGGCAGACGACCACCTTGCCGCGCGCGAGCGCCTCGTCGACCGCGATGAGCCGCTCGGCGATATAGGCGTAGGAAAGCCCGTGGAAGCCGTAGCGGCGGACGCCCTCCTCGTAGAGCGCATAGGGGATCGCGAAGAGGTCGGCGACTTCCGGGTGCCGGCGGTGGAACGCGGTGTCGAAGCAGGCGACCTGCGGCACGCCGGGGAGCCGGTCGCGGATGATCCGGATCGGGGCGAGGTTGTTCGGCTGGTGCAGCGGCGCGAGCGGCACCAGCGTGTCGAGCAGGGCGAGGATCGCGTCGTCGACCTTGACGGGGTGGCTGAGCGTCGCCCCGCCATGCACGACGCGGTGGCCGATGCCGATCGGCCGGACGCCGCCCATTTCGGCGAGCAGCCAGTCATCGAGCCGGTCGAGCGCTTCCGGCACGGTCGCGACGCTGTCGTCCGGAAAACTCTCGTCCTTCAGCACGGTGCCGTCGGCCGCTTTCGCCCTCAGCCTCGGATGCGTGCCGATCCCGTCGAACTGGCCCTTGAAGCGGAGCTCCAGCGCATCGCCCGCGGCGACGCGGTAGAGGCAGAACTTGATGCTGGAGGAGCCGGCATTGATGACCAGCAGCGTCTCGGTCATGCGTGCACCACCGGGGCATGCTCGCGCAGATAATGCGCGTAAAGAGCGGCGACCGCGCAGGAGGCGAGCCGGGTCCGCACCGTGTCGGCGCGGCTCGTGAGGATCACCGGCACCTTGGCGCCGAGCACGATGCCGGCCGCGTCCGCCTCGGCGAGGAATGACAGGTTCTTCGCCAGCATGTTGCCGGCCTCCAGGTTCGGCACGAGCAGGATGTTCGCCTGGCCGGCGACCGGCGAGGCGATGCCCTTGATCTTGGCCGCGACCACGCTGATCGCATTGTCGAAGGCGAAGGGCCCGTCGACCAGGCCGCCCTTGATCTGGCCGCGGTCGGCCATCTTGGCGAGCGCCGCCGCCTCGATGGTGACCGGCATCTTCGGGTTCACCGTTTCCACCGCGGCGAGCACCGCCACCTTGGGCGACTTCACGCCGAGGCCGATCGCGAGGTCGATCGCGTTCTGCACGATGTCGACCTTCGTCTCCAGGTCCGGCGCGATGTTGACCGCCGCGTCGGTGATGAACAGCGGCTCCGGATAGGTCGGCACCGCCATGATGAAGACATGCGAGATGCGCCGGCTGGTGCGCAGCCCGGTGTCGCGCGCGACCACGGCGGCGAGCAGTTCGTCGGTGTGCAGGCTGCCCTTCATGAGCAGTTCGGCGCGGCCCGCCTGGATCTCGGCGACCGCGCGCGCCGCCGCCGCCTTCGGCTCCTCCACGTCGATGATGCTGAAGCCGGCGATGTCGAGCCGGTTCTCCGCCGCGACCGCCTTGATCTTCGCCGCCGGCCCGACCAGCACCGGCACGATCAGCGCCGCCTCGACCGCCTCGACGACGCCGAGGAGCGAGCTCGCATCGCACGGATAGGCGACCGCACAGGGGATCGGCGGGATGCCGGCCGCGCGGCGCATGAATTCCTCGAAGATGTCGTGGGTCTGCACCGTGAAGGTCGGGCGCATGATCGCCGGCAGATGTTCCTTGGTGCGCGGCGCGCGGACCGCGGCGGTGCCGGTCAGCACCAGCGCGCCGTCCTGGTTGGTGCAGCGGCAGTCGAGCGTGACGATCGCGCCCTCGGCGAATTTGTCGGCCACGGTGACGGTCGCGGTGACCGTGTCGCCGAGAAAGACCGGTGCCTGGAAATGCAGGTCCTGCGACACATAGACCGTGCCCGCGCCGGGCAGCTGGTTGCCGAGCAGGTTGGAGATCAGCGAGGCGGTCCACATGCCGTGCGCGACCGGCGCCCTGAGACCGTGGCTCGCCGCATAGGCCTCGTCGAGATGGGTCGGGTTGCAGTCGCCCGACACGGCGGCGAAGCCTTCGAGCTCGCGCTTGGTCAGCTTGTGGGTGAACGACACGGTCTCGCCGACGCGGATCTCGTCGAATGTGCGATTTTCCACGAGGCCTTCCGTCATGACGCGTTGCCCCAGGTGGAGAGCGGCATTTCGGGCACGGTCGCGGGCACGATCAGCCGCGCGCTGGTGGCGGCGAGGATGTCGGCCACGCTGACGCCGGGCGCCCGCTCCTTCAGCACGAGGCCGTCCGAGCTCGGCTCCAGCACGGCGAATTCGGTGACGACCAGGCTGACCGGCCGGGTCGAGGTCGGCGGCAGGGTCAGCTCCGGCACGATCTTCGGACGGCCCTTGGCGGTGTGCTGCATCGCCACGATGACGCGCTTCGCCCCGCTCACGAGGTCCATCGCCCCGCCCATGCCCGGCACCAGCTTGCCCGGCACCATCCAGTTGGCGAGATGGCCGCGCCCGTCGACTTCGAGGCCGCCGAGCACGGTCATGTCCAGGTGGCCGCCGCGGATGAGCCCGAACGAGAAGGCGCTGTCGAAGCTCGCCGCCCCCGGCATGGCGGTGATCGGCCGGCCGCCGGCATCGGTCAGGTCCATGTCCTCCATACCCTCCGGCGGGCGCTTGCCCATGCCGATGATACCGTTTTCGGACTGGAAGTAGATCGTCATGTTGGGCGGGACGTGGTCGGCCACCTCGGTCGGCAGGCCGATGCCGAGATTGACCAGCATGCCGTCGCTGAGTTCGAGCGCGACGCGGCGGGCGATGACGTCCTTCGGTTCCATGTCAGCGAGCCCGTTCCACGAGGAAATCGACCAGGATGCCGGGGGTGTCGACATTGTCCGGCGTGATCATGCCGACCGGCAGGATGTAGTCGGCCTCGGCGATCACGGTTGAGGCCGCCATGGCCATGAGCGGGTTGAAGTTGGTGGCGGTGAGCGAATAGTTGAGGTTGCCGATATAGTCGGCCTCCTTCGCCTTGATCAGCGCGAAGTCCGCCGGCAAGGGCTTTTCCAGGAGGAACAGCGTACCGTCGACCTCCACGGTCTGCTTGCCGTTCTGGGCCATGGTGCCGAGCCCGGTCGGGGTGAGGATGCCGCCGAGGCCGTAGCCGGCCGCGCGCACCCGTTCGGCGAGCGAGCCCTGCGGCACCAGTTCGACGACGATCTCGCCGGCGATCATCTTCTTCTGCGTCTCCGGGTTCGTCCCGATATGCGAGACGATCGCGCGGCCGACCTGGCCGGAGCCGATCAGCTTGCCGATCCCGACGCCGGGGCGTGCGGTATCGTTGCCGATCACCGTCAGGTTGCGTGGGCCCGCCGCCACCAGCGCGTCGACCAGCCGTTCGGGGGTTCCGACCCCCATGAAGCCGCCGATCATGACGACGGCGCCGTCCGGGATCATGGCAACCGCCTCGGCGCACGAAATCGCTTGCTTCATGAGTCCCTCGCCTGTCGTTCGACCGCCCGTCCGCCGCGGTGCACCCGGTTCGAGCGGCCGCGTGCGGTGCCGAAGGCGCCCCCGAGCGGCCCCGCGTCTCGCTGCTGTCCGGATGCTGGCGGTCTCATGGCAAGGATGTTCGAACCCTGTTACGGGGAGATGACGGTAAGAATGCTTACGTCATTGTCGGGCAATTGTCAGATCAAGAGGCCGCGTTCATCCGGACTATTACAGATGCCGTGGTACAAATTCTGTCAGGCTGAGGATATAACCACGCCTCCGGCGGCACGACAACACGAAAAGCGCGATGGACCCTCCCCGCCCTGCCGGGATTCGGCGTGCCTGGCCTTGACCATTGTCCCATCGGCCGCCCCGGGACCCGCCCCATGGCCGCCCCGGATCGGGTTGCGCTGCAGCATGGCGGCCGCCGCGTCGACTCACGCCGCCGCGTCGGCGGTGCCGGCGAGCGGGTCGTCGGCCGCCGGCCGGGCTTCCGCAGCGTGACCGCTGCCTTGGCCGAGCGGCGCCTCGCCGGGACGGGGCGCGGCCTGCCTTCTCACAACGGGCCGATGCCGAGGCGGCGCAGCACGTACGCCGCAGCGACCCCGGACAGGATGACGAGAAAGGTCGCGTAGAGCACGCCGTGGGGTGTTTCGGTGAAGGGCATGTCCTTGACGTTCATGCCGAAATAGCCCGTCACCAGGGTCGGCGGCAGGAGCACGCTGGTGGCGACGGAGAGGATGTAGAGGTTGCGGTTCGTCTGGCTCTGCAGGCGCGACTCGATCTCCTCGTGGAGCAGGCGGGCGCGTTGCTCGAGCGACATGACGTCCTGGTCGAGCGCCGCGAAATGGTGCGCGCGCTGCTCGAACACAGCGAGCGTGCCGGCCTCGAGGGCGCCGGCATGGAACTGGTCGACCCGGTGGAACAGGCGCGCGGTGGTGCGCAGGATCCGGTGCACCTGGATGAGGTCCCGCCGGATCGCGCCGAGGCCCTCCTGCGCCTTGCCGCGCCTGAGGTTGAACACCTCCTCCTCGATCGCGTCGAGGCTGTCATTGCAGCTTTCCACCATGGCGCCGATGGACAGTTCGAACGCTTCAGAGAGGGCGCCGAACAGGTCCGCGGGCGCCTCGAAGCTGCGTCCGGCCTCGATCTCCTGGCGCACGGCGGCCATGGCCCGGAGCGGATGGCTGCGGGCGGTGATCAGGAAACGCTCGGTGATGAGGAAGCGGAACCGGTCGTAATCGGCCTTCCGGCCGCCGAATTCCTCGACGCGGAAATCCGGCATGACGCCGACGATGGCATGGCGCGCCGCCGAGAGGGAGAGGTGGCGGTCGCGCGCCAACAAGGCCCGGCAGGCGTCCTCCGGCGCGAGGCCGAGCCCCGGCAGATAGCTGGTCAGCCGCGCATCGCTGAGGGCGAGGTGCAGCCAGACGAACCCGTCGGCCGACAGGTCGCGCGGCGCCGTCGTGTCCGCGTCGAGCGCGTAGGGCGGCCGGCCCGAGCGGAAATGATAGGCCCAGACCAGACCCGGGATCGGCATGTCGTCGGCGACCATGGAGGCTACTGCCCTGCAGGTGAGGTTGCACCGGCATCATCGGGGGCGCCGCCGGTTCCCCGCATGTCGGGAAGCGGCGGCGCCCGGGTTCGATCGCTCAGGCGAACAGCGTGGCGAACACGACATAGAGGATGCCGGACAGCATCGTCGCCGCCGGCAGGGTCAGCACCCAGGCCATGAGCAGGTTCCTGACCGTCGACATCTGCAGGCCGGACCCGTTGGCCGCCATCGTGCCGGCGACGCCGGAGGAGAGCACATGCGTGGTGGAGACGGGCAGGCCGTAGACGTCGGCGGCGAAGATGGTGCCGGCCGCCACGAGTTCGGCCGAGGCGCCCTGCGCATAGGTCATGTGCGCCTTGCCGATCTTCTCGCCGACCGTGATCACGATCCGCTTCCAGCCGACCATGGTGCCGAGGCCGAGAGCGATCGCGACCGCCACTTTCACCCACAGGGGAATGAACTTGGTGGAGTCGTCGAGGTGCTGCTTGAAGGCGCCGAGCGCCTTGGTGGTGTCGGCGTCGAGGCTGACCACCGACTGCTTGCCGAGGAAGCGGATCGCCTCGGAGGCGAGATACATGTCGTTGCGCACGTTGGAGACGGCCTCGACCGGCACCTTCTTCAGGCTGCCGTAGCTGGTCACGTCCTTGGTGATCTCGCCGGCGAGCGCGGAGAGCGCGGCGAGCGTGACCGGGGTCGCGGTGCGCTCCTTGATGAAGCGGGTGACCTCCGCGCGCGGCGCGGCCGGCGCGGCCGTGCCCTTGGCGGCGGCGTCGAGCGCGCGCTGGGCGAGTTCGGCAACCGCCTTGAACTCGATCACCGCGTTCTCCGGCACCGAGCGGTTCAGCGCATAGGCGGTCGGGACCGTGCCGATCAGGATCAGCATGATCAGGCCCATGCCCTTCTGCCCGTCGTTCGAGCCATGCGCGAAGGAGACGCCGGTGCAGGTGCCGATCAGGAGGAGGCGGATCCACCACGGCGGCGGCGCGTTGCCGACCGGCTCCTTGTAGAGCTTCTCGACGCGGATGAAGGTCTTCATGGCGAGGAACAGGAGCCCGGCCATGCAGAAGCCGAACACGGGCGAGAGCAGCAGCGAATAGCCGATCTCGGTCGCCTTCGACCAGTCGACGCCCGAGGTGCCGTCGCCGCCGTGCAGCAGCGAATTGGCGACGCCGACGCCGATGATCGAGCCGATCAGGGTGTGCGAGGAGGACGCCGGCAGGCCTAGATACCAGGTGCCGAGGTTCCACAGGATCGCCGCGATGAGGAGGGCGAACACCATGGCGAAGCCGGCGCTGGAGCCGACCTGCAGGATCAGTTCGACCGGCAGGAGCGAGATGATGCCGAAGGCGACGGCGCCGGAGGAGAGCAGCACGCCGAGGAAGTTGAAGAAGCCCGACCAGACCACGGCGAGGTTCGCCGGCATGGAATGGGTGTAGATCACGGTCGCGACCGCGTTGGCGGTGTCGTGGAAGCCGTTCACGAACTCGAAGCCGAGCGCGATGATGAGCGCGACGCCGAGCAGGAGGAAGGGCAGGAAGGTGCGCACCGCCGTGCCGGTCTCGCTCACGTCGACATAGAGCGAGTAGCCGACATAGAGCAGCCCGACCGTCATCAGGCCGACGAACAGCAGGATCGTGCCGAGGCCCTGGTCGTGATCGAGCCGCGGGCGTTTCAATTCCCCGCCGGCCATTGCCGGGTCCATCGAGATATCGGACATGATTACCCCTCCGGTTGAAGTCGTGCCCGCGACCGCCCGCCGCGGATCCCGCCGCGCTTCGGTCAGACGTCCTTCAGCCGATGCACGTCGTGGATGACGATGCCCTGGTCCTTCGGCATCTCGAGCCAATGGCGCTGGGCGAGCGTGCGCTTGGTGTCCTCGTAGCCGCTCTGCCAATGCTCGCGCATGGAGGTGCGCGAGAACTCGTAGTCCTTGGCGTGGCCCTCATAGGCCTTCTGCTGGTAGATCAGCTGGATGATGTTGATCGACGGAAGATCCGCGAGGTCGGCGAGGAGCATCCGGTCCTCGTCGGTCAGAAGCTCGGCGGGCACCCGTTCGAGCGCGCTCTTGACCCGCAGCTGCCACTTCTGCAGGTGCCGGTAGACGTCCGTGTTGTAGCGGGTGCGCGAAGAATAGACGATGTCCTTGTGCCGCCCGAGCACGTCTTCCATGTCGCGCGGCAGCACGCCGCGCGCGCTGAAGAGGTCGACCTGGAAGACGAGCGAGTCCTTGCGGTCGGTGTTCTCCAGGAGGTGCTGCAGCGGCGTGTTGGACACGATGCCGCCATCCCAGAAATAGTCCGTGCCGATCTTCACCATCGGCAGCGCCGGCGGCAGCGCGCCGCTCGCGAGCACGTGCTCCGGGATGATCTCCTCGTTGGCATTGTCGAAATAGATGAAGTTGCCGGTCAGCACATTGACCGCGCCGACCGCGACACGGCAGGCGCGGTCGTTGATCAGCGAGAAGTCGACCAGGTCCTCGAGCGTCTCCTTGAGCGGCGACGGATCGTAGAAGCTCGTCGCCGTCGCGGCGCCCGCCGGGCTCATCCAGGCGCCGACCGGATGTGGCTTGAAGAAGTTCGGCTGCCCCATCGTCATCGTCATCATGGACGAGGTGAAGTTCCGCATGCGCCGGTAGATGTCGCCGTCCGGCGTGTAGTGCCACACGGTGCGGTCGGTGATGCGGTGCCAGAATTCGCGCAGGCGCTCCAGGCGGCGCTTCCGCGAATTGCCGGCGATGATCGCGGCGTTGATCGCGCCGATCGACACGCCGGCGACCCAGTCGGGCTCGATCCCCTGCTCGTGCAGAGCCTCGTAGACGCCCGCCTGGTAGGCGCCGAGCGCCCCGCCGCCCTGGAAGATGAGCGCGACGCGCTCGCAGCCCTCGGGCTTCCAGCCCGCGACCTTGCCGTCGCTCTCCTCGACCGTGGCGCCACGGCCTTTCACGCGCTGATCCATAGGACTGAGACCCAAGGTTAAGATGACACGAAGCTGACGTCGCGGATATGAAGTATGCAGGGGCACCACAGCCGCCCACCGAGGCGCCGCGGCAGCTGGTAAGCGGTTCCGACGACGCCATCCCGCAAGGGAATGCCCGGCTCGTCTGGCGATCCGCAGGGATCAACGCTCACCGGCGAAAGGCAGCCGCGGCGCTGCCCGTTCCGGAGGCGCACAGGACTATCCGTTCGACGGCGATTATTGGCCTTGTCCGAGTGCCGATCAAAGACCGAGGATCAAAACAGCTTCATGACAACGCTCCGTCATGCAGCCTTCAAACGATCGGTGTCTCTACGCTTCGGTCACGCGGCATGGACAGCCGCCGGCATGCCGCCGGCAGCGCGCACCGGCGCCTGGCCGATAGCTTGCGGAGGGACACATGCCGAAACAGCGCGTTGCCGTGGTGACCGGATCCACGAGCGGTATCGGGCTCGGAATCGCCAAGCGTTTCGCCATGGCGGGCTACGACGTGGTGCTGAACGGCCTCGGCGACGCCGCCGCCGTCGAGACGACGCGCGCGGCGCTCGCCGCCGAATCCGGCCGCCGCATCCTCTACGACAACGCCGACATGTCGAAGCCCGAGGCGATCGCCCGTTTCATGGCGGACGCGGAGCGCGAGCTCGGCGGCGTCGACGTGCTCGTCAACAATGCCGGCATCCAGTATGTGGCGCCGATCGAGGAATTCCCGCCGGAGCGCTGGGACCTGATCCTGCAGATCAACCTCTCGGCCGCTTTCCATGCGAGCCGCGCCATCCTGCCGGCGATGCGCGAGCGCGGCTTCGGCCGCATCGTCAACATCGCCTCGGCGCATGCGCTCGTGGCCTCGCCGTTCAAGTCCGCCTATGTGGCGGCGAAGCACGGCATCGCGGGCCTCACCAAGACGATCGCGCTCGAGGCCGCGCCGCACGGCGTCACCGTCAACGCGGTCTGCCCCGGCTATGTGCTGACGCCGCTCGTGGAAAAGCAGATCCCCGAGACCGCCAGGGCGCGCGGCATCACCGAGGAGGAGGTCGTGCGCGACGTGCTCCTCGCCGCGCAGCCGACCAAGCGCTTCGTCACCGTCGACGAGGTGGCGGCGCTGACGCTGTTCCTGTCGGGCGAGGAGGCCTCCTCGATCACCGGCGCCATCATCCCGGTCGACGGCGGCTGGACCGCCCATTGAGGCGGGACGAGGATCGCGGCGCGGGCAGCATTCGCGGCGGCCTCGGTCGCCGCGGGCGGCATCGCGAAGGTCGCGGTCAAGGTGCGGGGTCCGGGCGCTGCCGCCGTCTTCCTTGTCTCATGCTGACAGAAAGCTGACCTGCATAGTATTCGTTGCAAATAAACCGGCCTTGCGCCGACGGCAACCGTTGCTTTTCTTCCCCCGCCGCCGCATCGTCACAGTCGCGTCACGAGCCTGGGCTACCGCTCCGGTCGTCCCACCTTCACCGATCAAGAGGCACCCATGAAGCGCTCCGCAGTTTCGCTCGCGGCAATGATCGCCTGCGTCGCGTTCGGCCCCGCCGACGCACAGACGATCTACCCCCTCAACCGTGCGGAGATCCTCGCGGGCGCCCGGTTCGATTTCAAGGTCGAGTTCCCCGGTTCGCCGGCTAAGGACGCCGTCAGTGTCACGATCAACGGCGAGGACGCCGCCAAGGTGCTCGGCGGGACCGCCGCCTATGTGGACAAGGAGGACGGCCAGGACTACGGCGCCTACCTGATCCGCGGCGTCGAGATCGCCAAGGCCGGCCAGTACAAGGTCGAGGCCAAGGCCGGCGACAAGACCGCCACGGTGACCTGGGAGGTGTTCGCCACCCCGGCCCGCACGGCGAAGAACGTGATCCTGTTCGTCGGCGACGGCATGTCGGTGACCGACCGCACCGCCGCGCGCATCATGTCGAAGGGCCTCGTCGAGGGCCGCTACGGCGGCGAACTGGCGATCGACGACATGCCCTATATGGCGCTGATCTCGACATCCGGCACCGACTCGGTCGTCACCGACAGCGCCAATTCGATGAGCGCCTACACGACCGGCCACAAGTCCTGCGTCAACGCGCTCGGCGTCTATTGCTCGAAGGCCAAGAGCACGCTCGACCACCCGAAGGTCGAGACGCTCGGCGAACTGGTCAAGCGCAAGGCCGGCATGGCGGTCGGCGTCGTCACGAACTCCGAGATCGAGGATGCGACGCCGGCCGGCGTGGTCGCACACACCCGCCGCCGCTCCGACTTCAACGACATCGTCAAGATGTTCTATGATCTGAAGCCGGAGGTCATCATGGGCGGCGGTTCGCCCAACTTCCTGCCCAAGTCCACGCCGGGGTCCAAGCGGACCGACGAGGACAACTACATCGAGAAGTTCAAGGCGGACGGCTACGCCTTCGCCTCGACCGCGACCGAGATGCGCGCCGCCTTCGGCGAGGGCAAGACCAAGCTGCTCGGCCTCTTCAACACCGGCAACGTGGACGGTGCCTACGACCAGAAGTTCAAGAAGGGCACCACCGACAAGTTCCCGGACCAGCCGGACCTCGCCGACCAGACCAGGCTCGCCATCGACGCGCTGTCGAAGAACGAGAAGGGCTTCTTCCTGATGGTGGAGAGCGCCCGCATCGACAAGTACAAGCATTCGCTCGACTGGGAGCGCGGCGTGTTCGACACGATCCTGCTCGACAACGCCGTGAAGGCCGCCAAGGACTTTGCCGCCCGGAACAACGACACGCTCGTGATCGTGGTCCCCGACCACGCCCACATGGTCGGCATCATCGGCACCTATGACGATGACCTGCCCGGCCAGACGCCACGCGAGAAGCTCGGCACCTACGAGAAGTCGAAGTTCCCGCAGTACAAGCCCGACGCCAACGGCTACCCGGAATCGGTCGACCTGAAGCAGCGCCTCGCCTATACGTTCGGCTCCTATCCGGACCACTGCTTCGACGCCAAGCCGAAGCTCGGCGGCGAGTTCGTGCCGGCCGCGGCCGGCGCCGAGAAGGGCACCTTCGTGGCCAACGAGAAATACTGCACGCCGGGCTCGGTGCGCGTCACCGGCAACCTGCCGTTCGAGGCGAACAACGGCGTCCATGCCGCCGACGACGTCGTGCTGACCGCGATGGGTCCCGGCTCCGAGGTGTTCCACGGCCGTCTCGACAACACCCGCGTGTTCCGCGCCATCACCACGGCGCTCGGCCTCGCGGCCGAGTGAGGCCATGGCCGGACCTCGGAAGCACATCACGACGCGGCGAGGATTCCTCGCCGCGTCGCTCGTTGTTCTCGCCGGCTCTGCCCCGACCCGCGCGGCGGATCCGCAGAGCATCGGTTTCGAGAGCTTCTACAAGAGCTTCGGCGTGCTCGGCTACGAGTTCTCCGACCGGCTGAAGAGCCTCGCCGGCGTCGGCGTGGCGATCGCGGGCTACATGGCGCCGCCGCTCAAGGCCGAGAGCGCGTTCTTCGTCCTGACGCGCGAGCCGCTCGCGATCTGCCCGTTCTGCCAGAGCGACGCCGACTGGCCGGTCGACATCGTCGTCGTCTATCTCGCCGAGGAGACCCCGCTCGTCACCGCGGGCGCCAAGGTCAGGGTCGTCGGCCGGCTGGAGATCGGATCCTGGACCGACCCGGAGACCGGCTTCGTCAGCCAGCTGCGCCTGCGCGATGCCAGCTATCGGCGTGCCTGAGGTCCCACCCGTCCGCCCGCTCCGCTTCGAAGCCGTCGCGGTCGACCGCCGCGATGCCGGCGGCGCCACCTTCCGCACCCTCGACTTGCCCCTTTTGACCATCGCGCCCGGCGAGACCCTGGCGCTGGTCGGCCCGTCCGGCGCCGGCAAGACCACGCTGCTCGACGTCGCCTCCGGCCTCCTGAGGCCCGGACGGGGCACGGTCGCCTGGGGCGAAACGATCGTCTCCGCCCTGCCCGAGACCCGGCGCGACGCCTGGCGGCGCGCGAACGTCGGCTTCGTGTTCCAGGACTTCAACCTCGTCGCCGAACTCTCCGTCGTCGACAACATCCTGTTGCCGACTTCCTTCGCCGGCTTCAGAACCCCTAAATCCTTGCGCGAGCGCGCCATGATGCTCGCGCGCGAGACCGGGCTCTCCGACCTCGGCCGCCGCGCCGGCGTCCTCTCCCGCGGCGAGCAGCAGCGCGTGGCGATCGCGCGGGCGCTGCTCGCCGACCCTCCCCTGTTGCTCGCCGACGAGCCGACCGCGAGCCTCGACGCCGAGACCGGCGCGGCGGTCGCCGATCTGATCGTCGGCCAGGCGGCGCGCCGCGGCGCGACCCTGATCGTCGCGACCCACGACGCCGCGCTCAGGGACCGCCTCGGCCGCGTCCTCGCCATGGCGGGCGGACAGCTCGCCGCGCCGCCCCCGCCGCGGGAGCCCGCATGAACCCGTTTCCGATGGTCCTCGCCGATCTGCGCGCCATGCGCCATGCCGCACCGCTGACGATCCTGATCGTCGCGCTCGCGGTGGCTATCGGCGTCGCCATCGGCGCGCAGGAGCGGGCGCTGCGCAAGGCGACCGCGCGGGCGGCCGACGACTTTCCGGTCCTGATCGGCGCGCCGGCGAGCCAGACGCAGCTGGTGCTGACCGCGGTCTATCTGCAGCCCGAGGCGCTGCCCCTCGTCGACGGCGCCATCCTGAACCGCCTCGCCGCCGATCCGCGCGTCGCGGCCGTGGCCCCGATCGCCTATGGCGACATCGTGCGCGGCTATCCGGTGGTCGGCACGACGAGCGACTTCGTCACCCGCTGGGGCCGCCTCGCGCCGGTCGAGGGGCGGCTGTTCCAGGCCGAGGGCGAGGCGGTGATCGGCGCCGGCGTGCGGCTGGACATGGGCGCCACCGTCACGCCTTCGCACGCCACCGCCAATGGCTCCGCGGAGCCCGGCGTGGAGGGCGCCGAAGAGGCGGAGCACCGGCATGCGGGCGTGACGCTGACGGTGGTCGGCCGCCTCCCCCGCCTCGGCTCGCCCTGGGACCGGGCGATCCTGATCCCGGTCGAAAGCGTGTGGGAGACGCACGGCCTCGGCAACGGCCACGCCGACGGCACCACCCGCCTCGGCCCGCCCTTCGAGGCCGACAAGGTGCCGGGCGTGCCGGCCGTGGTGGTGAAGCCGCGCCAGGTCTTTGAGGCCTACCAGCTCCGCGCGGCGTATCGCCAGGGCGGGACGATGGCGCTGTTCCCCGCCGAAGTGCTCGTCTCGCTCTACCAGACCGTCGGCGACGTGAAGGACCTCCTGGTGATCGCCTCGGTCTTCAACAACGTCCTGGTCTTCCTCGCCATTCTCCTGCTGATCGTAACCATGACCGGCCTCAGGCGGCGCCGCTACGCGGTGCTGCGCGCGCTCGGCGCGACGCGCCTCTATGTCGCCGTGGTGGTCTGGCTCGGCGCGGCCCTGCTCGTGACGCTCGGCGCGCTCGGCGGCCTCGTGATCGGCGCGGCCGCCGCCGGGGCGCTGTCGGCGCTCATCGAAGCCCGCACCGGCCTTACGCTCGCCGCCGCGCCCGGATGGCCGGAGGTCATGCTCGCTCTCGGCATGGCCGCGCTCGGCAGCCTGATCGCCGTGATCCCCGCGCTCCTCGCCTTCCGCTCCCCGGTCGCCGAGGCGCTCCGCTCCTGAATTTTCGGCGTGGAAAGATTGGGTCCCCGGCCCGCGCTCGCGGCCCGAGCTGTCGAAAGACGGACATCGACGGTCAGGGCCGGAACGGCCCGACCGTTCAGGGCGTGAACAGCCCGATCGAGCGGCCGTCGGCGGTCTTCACGGGCTTGCAGGCGATCGGGTCGCGGCCGGGCGAGGCGGCGCCCTGGCCGCACAGCACGACCGCGCTGCGGGTGCCGCGATAGAGGCGCGGGTCGAAGAAAACCAACGCGCCGTCCTGCGCGCCGAAATAGGCCGTCTTCAGGAGCGACGCGAGCCCAAGGCCGAAGAGAATATGGCACCAGACGCTGAAGACGTCGCTGATCCATCCTACCCGCGCGCTCTCACACCGTCTTTGGCGCTTGTGGTTGGAGCGCCGCGGCTCCGTGGCCGCACGGTCCAAGATCGCGGCGTGTCGTCCCACCTCCGCCTTACATTGACATGTCCGCATCTAAAGCCAGCGAGTCCTATTGCGGCCGGGCTACGCCACCGATCACCAGCGCCTCGGGCATCAGTGCCGTGTCGAAAATCAGCATAGACAAAATTACAATCTCAATATATAATTTATAAACTAAAAATCACTCCTCGTGGAGTTTCTCGTCTTAAAGTTGCGCGCGAGACTTTCGTGCGATTCAAGGGGATCGATTGCCATGCGCCTGATACTTTCTCTCATCGTCGCGCTTATGATTTCGATCAGTAACGCTGGCGCCGCAACAGTACGAGTCTTCATTCTTGCCGATACTGCAGATGGTAGTATCGGTGCTGGGGTTAAAGCGAATTCAGAGCGGATGAAAACACTTGCGCGTAACGTAGCGGATTCTCTCGGTGCCGCGCTCGATTTATCCTACATTTCTGGCGCCGATTTTTCATGTAATCAAATCGGCGGCTTCATTGACGCCAAACCGATGTCCAAGGACGACATCGTTATCTTTTATTACGCTGGCCACGGATACCGCCTGCACAGTGACACGTCCCGCTTCCCGCGTTTGGCATGCAGTCGCTCGTTCTACAGCAATCCAGGAATCGAAGATGTTGGGCTGAAGCTGCGTTCACGCGGCGCTGGTCTGGTCTTAGCGATAGCAGACGCATGCAACAGCTATTTGGGCGAACCCGGCGAAGTCGCTGCCGAGGACGCGGCTACTGCGGTGTCAGGCGCTCTCAAAATACTATTTGGGCGTTACGAAGGCCTTTTGGTCATGAGCGGATCCGAACCCGGACAATATTCATTTTATGCGCCCAACGGAGGCTTTTTCTCAAACCAACTTTTTAGCGCCATCGCGGCCGTGGGCGCCGACGCGACTTGGGACGAAGTGATCAGGCGATCGACGCGAGCCTTCGAAACCAATTGGGAACAGCACCTTTACGTTCAGCAACCCATCACGCTTTCTACCTTGAGGGCACGAAAGAATTGACCCCGATGGAGAAAGCTAGACGAGTTTGCCCTGCTGGAGACAATAGTTATGCTTTGGATTTTCTCGTGTCTCACGCTCGTGCTTATCGCTCTGACGGAAACCTCGGTATGCGCGGCCGAGACTGGGCCTCAGTTGCCGAGCTTCGAATTGCAGAACGCCTTGAAGGCGTTCCAACCGCGAGCGGGTCAGCAGCCTGATCCGGTGACTGTTTGGAAGCGACCCAATCTCGGCAACCCCGATTTCGGCTCAAACAACGCGGAACCAAAGCCAATCCCGTTCGCCTCGTCGAACTCATTGATACTTCAGTTCCAACCAAATATCACTGGAGCGGACGTTGCCCAGTACTTCAAGGAGAATAATTTTATTGTGACAAAGACGTTTCCTGATATTGGCGCCGTTCAGGTCGATACGGATTTGAGTAGGTTTTTCAAGCCAAAGGAGACCGATAGAGACGTCAACGAACGCGTTTTTCGCGGCATAGTCGAAGCTAGCAAGTTCTTTAAGTCCGATTGGCGCATCAAGGAAGCAACTCCAGACGTATATTTTGGGGCGAAGTCAGTCTCCGACCAGGACGAATTCGACACAGCCGTCAACATCGTTGATAGCAAGAGCGATAAGGTTAGTGAGATCGGCTGGGGCGCGCGCGATATCGAAGCCCCTGACCTATGGGATTTGCCAATGGCTAAGGATGGCGTCGTATTCGGCATCTTGGATGTTGGATTTGGACGCCACGACAAGCTCACATACATTCGCTTCAAGGAGGATACGCACATAGCAAATCATGGGACGCATGTCGCAGGAATTGCCTGCGCCCGACATGACGAAAAGAAGGGCGTTCGAGGCATCATTCCGAATTGCTTCGTCCGGGCGAGAGTCAGCAACCTATGGTATAGTAACTCGCAAGCAGCCGACCCACTCAGAATTGCAATCGGTTTCAGTCAGGTTCTGTCGGCGGCCGGAGATTTTATAAGAGACGACAACGAGGTCGAAATCTTCAACTTCAGTCTCGGCTATAACTGGTATAAGCTGGGCTATAATCCGGATTTGCCGGAAGAAAGTCTCTTGAGAGGGGTTGTCGAGGCACAGGCGCCAATCTTTACTGACACATTACTATCCGCAAAAGTGAATAGTCCAAACAAACTGTTCTTCTTTGCAGCGGGGAACGACAGCTCTTCCCCGTCCAAGACGATAAACGTGAAGTACGCCAGCGCTTTCAATTGGGCTGTTCTGAAAGCGCGCGAGGCCGGCGTCCGGAACGGCATCATCGTCGAGGCTCATGATGACGAGGGAAACAGAACCGCGTTCTCCAATGTCGGCGGCCATGTTTCGTGCCCAGGTATGCGGATACTGAGTACGGTTGCGTTTGACAAGTATGAGAATCCGTCGTCCACCGCCTTCGGCGAAATGCAGGGAACGTCCATGGCGACGCCTTTCTGTGCCGCAAGCGTGGCCTTGTTCAAGCTTGTACGACCACGGTACAGCACGGAGGAGGCCTTGAATTGCATCCTCATTAGCGCGGGCCGCACCAATGAGGGAGTGCCGCGGCCTAAACTCAAGCAGGCGCTAGATGCTTGTCCCTGACAGCCACTCGACGGTGTAACTTTATCGCCTTAGCCGACGGGCGGACAGGATACGCGTCAATCTCGGCGATAGCAGACACCGTTGAGGTGTCCGATACGACGCGAGCACCACGACTCTGCAAGCTCAGATTCGCCTACGGCGTGAACAGCCCGATCGAGCGGCCGTCGGCGGTCTTCACCGGCTTGCAGGCGATCGGGTCGCGGCCGGGCGAGGCGGCGCCCTGGCCGCACAGCACGACCGCGCTGCGGGTGCCGCGATAGAGGCGCGGGTCGAAGAAAACCAACGCGCCGTCCTGCGCGCCGAAATAGGCCGTCTTCAGGAGCGCCTGCGGCAAGCCGGGCACGAAGCGCTGCAAGGTGGACATGTAGGGGCGGAACACGGCCGGGTCGGGCCGGCCGTCCAGGTGGTACATGCCGTGGAAGGCGACGAAGCTGAGGCCCGACGGGCTCGCCAGCGTGCGCCGGTTGACGCCGCCCACGAAGGCGATGGCGCAGCCGGAGGCGCAGAAGCCGACCACTTCCGTGTTCAGGCGGAGCTTGCGGATGAGCAGCGGCAGCGCGAGCATCTGCCCGACCCGCCCGCGCACGCCCGGCATGTCGTGGAAGCGGATGGTGCGGATGCCGGGATTCTGCGCGAGCGCGCTTTCGAGGCGCGGGAAATCGGTCTCGCCGTAGAAGAAGCCGCTCACCACCACGCGGTCGCCCTCGACGCGGATGTCCGCGGCACGGGCCGTCCCGCCGGAGGCGAGGACGCCAGCCGCCACCGCCGAGATGAGCAACCCCGTCACGAGCCCCGGGGCCCGCCTCGCGATCGCGCGCAACGCCGCACCAACTCGCCTCATCCGTCCCTCCCGAGGAGCCCCGGAGGAAAGGCTACAGGCTCGGCCTTGCCGCCGCCAGTGGGGCACTAAGCGAAAGCGCTATGTCTGTGATCCGCTCGCATCGCCGGCCGGGCGCCAGCCCGCCGGGGCGATCGGCACCCCGGCCGCTCTCGAGGACGCCTCAGGCCGCCTTGCCGAGGCTCGGATTCGGGATCTCGATCTCGATCTCGAGCGTCGAGAGGTCCGAGCCGCGATCCATGCGCACATGCACGCGCTCGCGGTCGATGGCGATGTGGCGGGCGACCACGGCGAGGATCTCCTCGCGCAGCTCGTAGATCAGTTCGTGGCGCGTGCCGAGCGAGCTTCGCTCGTGGGCGAGCAGGATCTGCAGCCGTTCCCGCGCCACCGGCGCCGTCCCCCGCTTGCGGAAAAGGTCGAGCAAGCTCATGCCGCCTTCCTCCCGAGCAGGCGATCGATCAGCCCGCGGCGTTCCGACGGCACGACCATGGGGATCGTCTCGCCCTGCAGGCGCCGCGCCGCGTCGAGATAGGCGCGGGCGGGGGCGCTCACCGGATTGGCGATGGTGATCGGCGTCCCGACGTTGGAGGCGCGCAGCACCTCCTCGCTCTCCGGCACGATGCCGAGGAGCGGGATCGCCAGGATGTCGAGCACGTCGTCGACCTTCAGCATCTCGCCGCGCTCCGCGCGCGCCGGATCGTAGCGGGTGACCAGCAGATGCTTGTCGATCGGGTCGCCGTTCTCCGCGCGCAAGGTCTTGCTGTCGAGGAGCCCGATGATGCGGTCGCTGTCGCGCACGGAGGAGACCTCCGGGTTGCACACGACGATGGCGAGGTCGGCGTGCCGCATGGCGAGCTGCGCGCCGCGCTCGATGCCCGCGGGGCTGTCGCACAGCACCCAGTCGAAGGCGCCGCGCAGGGCCTCGATCACCACCGAGACGCCCTCCTCCGACAGCGCGTCCTTGTCGCGCGTCTGCGAGGCGGGCAGCAGGTAGAGCGTCTCGATGCGCTTGTCGCGGATGATCGCCTGGGTCAGCTTCGCCTCGCCACGGACCACGTTGACGAGGTCGTAGACGACGCGCCGCTCGGCGCCCATGACGAGGTCGAGGTTCCGGAGGCCGACGTCGAAGTCGACCACGACGACCGATTGGCCGCTCTGCGCCAGGGCGGCGCCAAGGGCGGCGGTCGACGTGGTCTTGCCCACGCCGCCCTTGCCGGAGGTGATCACTGCGACGGTACCCATCGGACTCCCCTTTTGCATCGTTCCGGTCATGTCATTCGCCTCCTGGCTTCACGAAAGGGGTGCCGTTTCGATGCCGGCCATCCCGAGCCACGCCTGCGCGGCCTTGCCCCTGATCTTCGGGTCCATCTCCTCGGCGGTGCGGTAGACGCCGTCGATCGCGATCAGCTCCGCCTCGAACCGCCGGGCGAAGACGCGCGCCTTGGCGTTGCCCTGCACGCCCGCCACCGCGCGCCCGCGCAGCACGCCGTAGACATGGATTGAGCCGCCCGCGACGATCTCGGCGCCCGAGGCGACCGAACCGAGCACGGTCACGTCGCCTTCCGCCACGATGGTCTGGCCGGACCGGACCGGCTGGTCGATCACCAGCGTCGAGCGGCACGACATCTCCGGCTCGCGGCGCGCCTCGGCGGCGGATTTAGGCGAGGCCTGCGGCAGCGGCTCGACGATCGAGGCCGGGCGACCGCCCGCGACCGCCGGCGGCAGGTCGTCGCCGAGCCACGCCTTGTCGGCGCCCTCGATGGCCATGACCCGAATATGCATTTTCGTCAGGATTTGAATGAGATCGACGAGATCCTTGCGAGTCGGGATCACGTCGGAGACGCCGAGCACCACGGCACGGCCGACGAAGAAATCCGGCGAGCGCGCGAGCCACTGCTCGACCTCGACCAGCCAGTCCGCCACGGGCGCGGTCGGCTCCAGCACGAACGCCATGAAGGAACGGCCGCGAAACCGGATCGCCTGCGTCGCCTTCGCCTGTGTGTTCACGAATCCCGCTCCTTGCTTGACCCCTCCTTTGTCGAGCCGAGACGGTTAACGAATGGTAAAAACTTAACTGATGCTTAACTCAAATTACGCAATTTTAGCATGTGGACAAAGGCCGACGTGCAAAGTTAGCCACGATCGGATCGACGGGGCGAAACGGTCGCCGACGCGTCACGCGGACGGGCTATCCTGAGGCATGGACACGACCGGCCTTCGCTTCGAGACCCGCCGTTTCGACAGTGCCCTCAGTCCGGCGCTTGCGGCGCTGATCGAGGACGTGTTCGGGATCGACGTGACGCCGCTCGACCGCCTCGGCGGGCACGATCCGTCGATCGTGCGCTTCTCCTGGTTCGACGCCGACCGCATGGTCGCCAATGTCAGCCTGTTCGACAAGCGGCTGGTGCTGGACGGCCGGCCGGTCGAGGCCTTCGCGGTCCAGTCGGTCGCGGTCCGGCCGGACTATCGCGGACGCGGGCTCTTTCGCGACTGCATGACGCGCGCCCTCGCCTATGCGGACGCGCGGCGGCCGCTCGTCCTGCTCGCCACGGGAACGCCGGAGCTCTACCGCCGCTTCGGCTTCGTCGACGTGCCGGAGACGAGCTTCCGCGGCCGCGCGGCGCCCGACCCGGCGTGCCGGGCGCTGAGCCGGCCGCTGTCGCTGTCCGAACCGGCCGACGTGGCGATCATCCGCGACGCCTATGCCCGCCGCGCGCCCGTCTCCCTCGTCGCCGGGCAATACGGCATGGTCGAACTGGCGCTGCTCAAGGTGGCGCTCGAGCCGGAACTCAGCTTCCACCACCTCCCCGACCTCGACGCCGTGGTCGCGCTGGAGGAGGCCGACGGCCCTGAACTCCGGCTGATGGACATCGCCGCGCCCGCGATCCCCCCGCTCGCCGACATCGTGGCGGCGCTCGGCCGCCCGGCCGGCCCGGTCCATGTCCATGTCACGCCGGACCGGCTCGCCTGGGCGCCGGCGGAAGTCGTGCCGGAGGACGAAGGCACGATGGTGCGCGGGGACTTTCCGTTGCACGGGCGCGATTTCATCTTCGCGCCCATGGAGATCTAACCGTTCGTTCAAGTCAAGCCGTCTTCGTCTCGGCGAGGCCGAGCCGCTCCACCATCGCCTCGCGCATGCGGAATTTCTGTGCCTTGCCGGTCACCGTCATCGGGATCTCGTCGACGAAGAGGACGTGGCGCGGCACCTTGTAGTGGGCGATGCCGTTCCGGCAGAAGGCGCGGATCTCCTCCTCGGTCGCCGACTGGCCAGGGCGCAGCACAATCCAGGCGCAGAGTTCCTCGCCGTAGCGCGCGTCCGGCACGCCGAACACCTGGGCGGTCTGCACGGCCGGATGGCGGTAGAGATATTCCTCGATCTCGCGCGGATAGACGTTCTCGCCGCCGCGGATGACCATGTCCTTCAGGCGGCCGACGATGTTCATGTAGCCGTCCTCATCGATCGTGCCGAGGTCGCCGGTGTGCATGAAGCCGTCCCGGTCGATCGCCCGCGCGGTCGCCTCGGCGTCGTCCCAGTAGCCGCGCATGACCAGGTAGCCGCGCGTGCAGATCTCGCCCGCTTGCCCCACCGGCCGGGTCGCGCCGGTCTCCGGGTCGATCACCTTCACCTCCGCGTGCGGATGGACGCGGCCGACGGTCGAGACGCGCCGGTCGAGCGGATCGTCCGCGTGGCTCTGGAACGAGACCGGGCTCGTCTCGGTCATGCCGTAGCAGATCGTCACCTCGCGCAAGTTGAGCGCGGCGACGACGCGCTTCATCAGCTCGATCGGGCAAGGCGCGCCGGCCATCACGCCGGTGCGCAGCGAAGCGAGGTCGTGGCGGGCGAAGTCCGGATGGTCGAGCTCGGCCGCGAACATGGTCGGCACGCCATAGACGCCGGTGCAGCGCTCCGCCGCGATGGCGGCGAGCGTCGCGCCCGGATCGAAGCCCTCGCTCGGAAACACCATCTTGGCGCCGGTCGCCACGCAGCCGAGCGCGCCCATCACCATGCCGAAGCAGTGGTAGAGCGGCACCGGAATGGCGAGCGCGTCGGCTTCCGTGAAGCCCATCCGCGCCACGGTGAAGCGGCCGTTGTTGAGGATGTTGGCGTGACTGAGGGTCGCGCCCTTCGGCGCCCCGGTCGTGCCCGAGGTGAACTGGATGTTGATCGGCTCGTCCGGATCGAGCGTCGCCGCGAAGCCCGCGAGCCGCGCCCGATCCGCCTCGGTGGCGCGAGGGCCCACCTCGGCGAAGTTGAGCATGCCCGGCGTCCGCGCCTCGCCGGTGCGGACCACCAGGCGGAGCGCCGGTAGGCGGGCGGACCTGAGCGCGCCCGGCGCGGCGTCGGCGAGTTCCGGGGCGAGCGCCTGAAGCATGTCGAGATAGCGCGAGGTCTTGAACGCCTCGGCCGTGACGATCGCCTTGGCACCGACCTTGTTCAGCACATATTCGACCTCCGAGGTGCGGTAGGCCGGGTTGATGGTGACGAGGATGATGCCCGCCTCGGCGGTCGCGAACTGGGTGAGGAGCCATTCCGGCCGGTTCGGCGCCCAGATGCCGAGCCGGTCGCCCTTTTCGAGCCCGAGCGCCACGAGCCCGGCGGCGGTCTCCCGCACCAGCCGCCCGAACTCCGCCCAGGTCCAGCGGATGCCGTGCTCGTGGAACACGACCGCGACGCGGTCGGGAAAGCGCGCCACCGTGTCGGCGAGCGCCGCCGGGATGGTGCGGTGCCAGAGCGGCGGCTCGGTCTCGCCCTTGACGTGCGACAGGCCGCCGATCGGCTTCAGATGCGGACGATCCTCACCGGCCATGGAATGCCTCCCCTTTTCGTTCCGATGGGTGCCCGCCGCTCAGTCGTGCGCGAGCGCGCGCATTACGCCGCGGATCTCGGCGAGGCCGCGCAGGCGGCCGATCGCCGTGTAGCCGGGGTTGGTGCGCTTCGTGGAGGCGAGGTCGTCGAGCATGCGGTGCCCGTGATCCGGGCGGAACACGATCGCGTCGCCCGGCCTGCGCCGCGCATTCTCCACCATCAGTTCGCGCACCACCGCCACCATGTCGACGTCCCCGTCGAGATGGTCGGATTCGTGGAAGGAGAGCCCGTCCGCCTCCCGCTTGGTCGCGCGCAGATGTGCGAAGCCGATGCGCGGAGCGAATTCGCGCGCCATGGCGGGCAGGTCGTTCGCCGGACTGACCCCGAGCGAGCCGGTGCAGAAGCACATGCCGTTCGCCGGCGAGGGCACCGCGTCGAACAGCGCGCGATAGTCCTCGGCGTTGGAGGCGATGCGCGGCAGGCCGAACAGCGGGCGCGGCGGATCGTCCGGATGGAGCGTCAGGCGGATGCCGAGCTCCTCCGCGCGCGGCGTGACCGCCTCCAGGAACTCGACGAGGTGGCGGCGCAGCACCATGCGGTCGATGCCGCGATACTCCTCGAGCTTGGCGCGGAAGGCCGGGATCGTCAGCGGCTCATTGGTCGAGCCGGGCAGCGCGCTGGCGATCACCATCACCAGATAGTCGACGTCCGCCTCACTCATCGCCTCGAACGCGGCCTTCGCCTTCTCGCGCACTTCCGGCGTGAAGTCGGCCTCCGCGCCGGGCCGCTCCAGGATGTGCAGCTCGAACGCGGCGAAGCGCACCTGGTCGAAGCGCAAGGCCTTCGCCCCGTTCGGCAATTCCCATTCGAGGTCGGTCCGGCACCAGTCCACGACCGGCATGAAGTTATAGCAGACCTTGCGCACGTCGGACCCGGCATGGAGCGCCTCAAGGCTCGCAATCCAGGCCTCGATCGAGGCGCGCGCCTTGCCGCCCAGCCGTTTCACGTCGTCCGGGATCGGGATCGATTCGACCACGGTCCAATAAAGCGGCGTGCGCCCGGCCGGCGCGGTCTCGACGATGCGGCGCCGCTCCTCCACTTCGGCGACGGTCCAGGCGCGCCCGATCGGCACCTGGTGGAGCGCGGTGACGATGTCGCTCGCGCCCGCCTGCCTGACGTCGTCGAGCGACACCGGATCGTTCGGCCCATACCAGCGCCAGCCTTCCCGCATCGCCGTTCTCCCTCGGTCTTCGCGTTTCCGGACGCGTGTTATCGCAAGCGCCGGCGCCCGAGGCCAGCCGCCGGGACGGTCGACGCGGAGCTCGTCGAACGCCAGCGCGAGCGGAACCATGGGACCCGCTCATGCGTCTCGCCCGAGCCGCGGCCGCCGCATCCGACCCGACGTTGACGCCCGCAAGACCGGCGTGACAAGGTCCGGGAGCGGCAGGACGCCGAACGAGCCGGACCATCGCATGCGTCTCGACGCCCACACTCTCGCTCGCCTGCCCGCCGCCGTCCGCCGCCCGGCCTATGACCGCGCCGACGTCACCTGCGGGGTCGTGCATCTCGGCATCGGCGCCTTCCACCGCGCCCACCAGGCGGTCTATCTGGACGACGCGCTGGCCGCCGGGGAGACGAGCTGGGGCATCCTCGGCGCGAGCCTCCGGAGCCCCGGCATGCGCGACGCGCTCGCCCCGCAGGACGGGCTCTATACCCTGTCGGTCCGCTCCTCCGAGCGGGAGGACCTGCGCGTGATCGGCGCGGTACAGTCGGTCGTGGTCGCGGCGGAGGACACCGAGGCGCTCATCGCCAGGATGACCGACCCGAGCATCCGCATCGTGTCGCTGACCGTCACCGAGAAGGGCTACACGCTCGACCCCGCCTCCGGCGCGCTCGCCGAGGACCATCCGGACGTCGTCCACGACCTCGCCGACCTCTACCATCCGCGCTCCGCGCTCGGCTTCGTCACCGCCGCGCTGGCGACCCGGTTCAACTCCGGCCTGCCGCCCTTCACCGTGCTCTCCTGCGACAACCTTCCCTCGAACGGCGCCACCGTGAAGCGCGCGCTCGACCGCTTCGCCCGGCTGGTCTCGCCCGATTTCGGCGAATGGGTCGCCGCCGAGGTGTGCTGCCCGTCGACCATGGTCGACCGCATCGTGCCCGCCACCACCGACGCCGACCGGCAGCGCATCGCCGGAGCGCTCGGCCTGGAGGACGCCTGGCCGGTCGTCACCGAGCCGTTCAGCCAGTGGGTCGTCGAGGACCAGTTCCCGGCCGGGCGCCCCGATCTCGCCGCCCACGGCGTCGAACTCGTGAAGGACGTCCGGCCCTATGAGCTGATGAAGCTCCGCCTCCTCAATGGCAGCCACTCCACCCTCGCCTATCTCGGCTCCCTCGCGGGCTACGAGACCGTCGCCGAGACCGTGCAGGATCCGGCCTTCGAGCGGCTGGTGCGCGCCATGATGAGCCGCGAGATCGGCCCGACCCTCACCATGCCGCCCGGCACCGACCTCGGCCGGTACCAGGCGGCGCTGATCGAGCGCTTCGGCAACACCGCCTTGCGCCACCGCACGTCGCAGATCGCCATGGACGGCACACAGAAGCTGCCGCAGCGCCTGCTCGACACGATCCGCGCCCGCCTCGCCCGCAACCAAAGCTTCGGCCGCCTCGCCCTCGGCGTTGCCGGCTGGATGCGCTATGTCACCGGCCGCGACGAGCATGACCGCGCTTACGACGTTCGCGACCCGATGGCAGACCGGCTGGCGCCGATCGCGACCCGGGCCGGCCGCGACGCAGGCGCGCTTGCCGATGGGCTGATGGGCCTGCGCGCCGTGTTCGGCGACGACCTGCCGGCCGATCCCCGCTTCCGCGAGGCGGTCACCGGGCACCTCGCCGATCTCTTCGCCAAGGGCGCGCGCGCCACCGTGGAAGCGACCGCGCGGGACTGAGCCCCCGCGGGCCTTGTCACGGCGGGATCGCTTTCATGGCGCGGACCGGCTACAGCCTTCGCGCGCCCCGCCGGAAACCAGACCGTGACCGACGCCCCGACCCTCACCGAAGCGCGCGCGCTTCGCCTGCTCCTTCTGCTGCTGGCGATGTCGACCCTGGCGCGGCTCGGGCTCGCCGCGCTGCTCGACCTCGGCGTCGACGAGGCCTATGCGCGCACCATCGCGGTCGAGGCGGCGCTCTCCTATTTCGACCACCCTCCGCTCGCCTTCTGGATCGTCCACGCGGTGATGTCCATGGCGGGGCCGGCCGCGCCGGACTGGCTCCTTCGCCTCCCCTTCGTGCTCCTCTTCACCGGCACCACCGCGCTCGTCTACCGGCTCGCCCGCGACGGCGCGGGACCGGCGGCGGGGCTCTGGGCCGCGCTGGCGCTGACGCTCTCGCCATTCTTCCTCGTCTCCGGCGGCGGCTGGCTGGTGCCGGACGGGCCGCTCCTGTTCTTCCTCGCGGCGGCCGCGCTGGTCCTCTCCCGCATCCTCTTCGGCGCGGTCGACGAGCGGACGGCCCGCTGGCTCTGGCTCGCCGCCGGGCTCCTGCTCGGCCTCGCCATGCTGTCGAAGTATCACGCCGTGCTGACCGCGGCGGGCGCCTTCGTGTTCCTCGCCGCCTCGCCGCGGCATCGGCGCTGGCTCGCCACGCCCTGGCCCTATGCGGCGGGCGTCGTCGCGCTCGTGGTGTTCGCGCCCGTGCTCGTGTGGAACGCCGGCAACGGCTGGGTCTCGCTCCTGTTCCAGGGCGCCCGCGCGGCGGCGCGCGGCGACGGGCTCGCGCGCGGGCTGCAGACGCTCGGCGGCGCCATCGCCTATCTCTTGCCCTGGACCTTCGCGGCGCTCGCCTGGTCGCTCGCCCGCGCCCTGTTTCCCCCGCGCGACGGCACGCAAGACGCGGCCGGGCGCGAGCGGGGCCGCTTCTTCGCCACGCTGGCGCTGCCGCCGATCGTCGTCTTCACCGCCGTGCCGTTCCTCGGCGGCCAGGGCCTGCCGCACTGGTCGATGCCCGGCTGGCTGTTCGCCTATCCCCTGCTCGGCGCGAACCTTGCCAGATGGACGGCCGCCGGCTCGCCCTGGCCGCGCCGGCTCGCCGGCACGAGCGCCGGGCTGATCGCGCTCGCCGTGCTCGCCGTGGCGGCACTGCCCGCGCTGCGCGACCGCCTGCCTGCCCCGGCGGCGGCGGGGATCGACAAATACCTGGAGGAAGCCTCCGCGTGGCACGGTCTCGCCGGGGCGCTTGCGGCACGCGGCGACCTTCCGGCGGACGGCTTCGCGGTCGCGCTCAACTGGATCGACGGGGCACGGCTCGCCGAGGCGCTCGCGACCGCGCCGGCGACGGCGCAGCGGCTGCCCGTCCTCGTCTTCTCCGAGGACCCGCGCGGCCACGCCTTCCTCCACGATCCGGCGGCGGAGATCGGGCGTGACGCGGTCATCGTCGGTCGCGGCCGGCGCTTCGACGAGGCGCTCGCCCGCGCCGCCCCCCTGTTCGCCCGGATCGAGCGCAAAGCCGCGCTCGACCTGCCGGTGGCCGGCACCGCCGCGATCCGGCTGGAGGTCGCGCTCGGCCGCGACCTGCGCAAGCCCTACCGGCTGCCCTATCCGGTCCGCTGACCCGGTCACGCATCCGTGATCGCCGAGACGAAAGCTGAACGATTCCTGTCAGCGCCGTTCGGCGTCCATGCATGCAGTGAATGCGATGCTCATCCCATCGAAACACGGAGCCGCGCGCTCCACGACGAGGGAAGAGCACACCATGTTCCGCAAGTTCGCCTCCGCCGCCATCGCCGCTGCCGCCCTCGCCGGGGCGACCTTCGCCACGACGTCGACCGCTCAAGCCGGCTGGCACGGCTACGGCTACGGACATCACTACGGCTACGTGAAGGTCTACCGCCCCTGGGTCTACGTCCCGGTCTGCCACAAGGTCGTCCGCTACGACTACTGGGGCAACGCTTACTGGACCCGCTCCTGCCACTGAGTTTTCAGACGGCCGGCACGCTCCTCCCCCCGGCGAGCCCGGCCTCGTCGAACCGGATCCCAGTCCCTGGGGTCCGGTTTCGCCGTTTTCGGGCCCCGGCTGCGACCAGGCGCATGAAAAAGGCGCCGGTCTCGCGACCGACGCCCCTGATCCTTCATCCGGTCCGCGCGGCCGCTCAAGGCATGCGGGCTTCCTTCGGCGGCAGGAACTTGGTCGTGTAAATGTCCTCGGCCTTCGGCACCACCTTCAGCGCATAGGCCTCGGCGGCGACCTCGATCGACTTCTGCATGCGCGCGGGGTCGACATGGCCGAAGCCGTTCGCCTTCAGGTTCGGCGTCAGCATGGCGCGCTCCAGCACCATCTTCAGCCGCCCCTTCTCGAGGTCGACCTTGGCGAGCGGATCGACCTTCTGGATCGTGCCGACGAGGCCGTCCGGATCCTTCACCAGGTCCTTCAGGCCCGCGATGGTCGCGCGCACGAAGGCGGCGACGACCTCGGGGTTCTTTTCGGCATAGTCCTTCCGGACGATCACGGTGGAGCCGTAGAGGTCGAGGCCGTTGTCCGGGAAGGTCATGACCACGATGTCCTCCGGTGCGATGCCGACCGCGGTCAGGTTGAAGAAGGAGGTGGAGACGAAGCCCGAGATGGCGTCGACCTGGCCCTGCGCCAGCATGGCCTCGCGCAGCTGCGGCTGCATCGTGGTCCACTTCACCGCCGCCGGATCGATGCCGTTCGCCTTGGCGAAGGCCGGGAACATCAGCCGGGAGGAGTCCGCCTCGGGCGAGCCGAGAGTCTTGCCGGCCATGTCCTTCGGCGTGGCGATGCCGCTCTTCTTCAGCGTGATGATCGAGTTCAGCGTCTTGTCGAAGGTCTGGAACACGCCCATGACCGGGTTGGTCGGGTTCTCGCCGACGAACTTGATCACCGCGTTGATGTCCGAGAAGCCGATGTCGTAGGCGCCCGACGCCACCTTGGTGACGGCGTCGCCCGACCCGAAGCCGCGGTCGATCTTGACGTTGAGGCCCTCCTTGGCGAAGTAGCCCTTCTCTTGCGCCACGGTCCAGACGGCGTGGTTGCCCTGCAGCGCCCAGTCGAGCGTGAACTTCACGTCCTTCGTCTGGGCGGTCGCCGCCCCGGCGGCCATCACCAGTCCGATGGCGGCGCCGATGAGCCGCGCGCCGATTGCCTTCGTCATATCCTCGATCCTCCGAACGTGAGCCGGCCGGCATCCTGTCCGGCCGCTGACCGGGCGGCAGTTCACACCGGGCAAGTCGCGCTGTCGAGTGCTTTTTTGGGCAGCCCAGAAATTCATCAGATCGCACCCGACGGCGCGGCGAAGAGGGGGAGCCCGCGTGCCGCATGCGCGTCCTCGATGGCGAGGAGGCGCAATTTCGAGGCGACGCCTCCCTCGGCCGAGAAGCCGCCGGCACGCCCGCCCGCCGCCGTGACCCGATGGCAGGGAACGATCAGCGGGATCGGATTGCGCCCGAGCGCGGCCCCGACCGCGCGGGCGAGCCCCGCGTCGCCGAGCTGCCGCGCGACCGCCCCATAGGTCATGGTCTCCCCCGGCGGGATGCCGCGCGCCACGTCCCAGACAGACCGGTCGAAGCCCGGCGCCGCGCCGAAATCGAGCGGGATGTCGTCGAAGGTCACGAACCCGCCCGCGATCAGCGCCACCGCCCGCCTAGCGGCCTCCGCCACGAAGGGCGGCACTGCCGCACCCGCCGGCACGCCATGACGCATCGTCAGCCGCGCGAGACCGGCCTTCGGATCGGGCTCCGGCAGCGCGAATCCGACGATCGCCGCATCGCTCCAGGCGATCGCCGCGGTGCCGAGCGCCGTCTCGAAGGCCATCGTGCTGGTCATGGCAAATCTCCCGGTATCATGGCCGGCAACGTCCACCGGCCACCGGTCGGACGCAAGCCCGCGGCCCGAACGCTCCCCTCAAATCAGCCGCAACCCCTTGAAGCTCGCATGACCCTCGCGGCCGACGATGATGTGGTCGTGCACAACGATGCCGAGCGGCTTGGCGATGTCGACGATCTGGCGGGTCATCGCGATGTCCGCCTGGCTCGGCGTCGGGTCGCCGCTCGGATGGTTGTGGACGAGGACGACGGCGGTCGCCGAGAGTTCGAGCGCGCGCTTCACCACCTCGCGCGGATAGACGGGCGTGTGGTCGACCGTGCCGACCTGCTGCACCTCGTCGGCGATCAGGCCGTTCTTCTTGTCGAGGAAGAGCACGCGGAACTGCTCGCGCGTCTCGAACGCCATGGCGGCACGGCAATAGTCGATCACTTGCGCCCAGGACGACAGGATCTGCTTCTTGCGGAGTTCGCCCTTGGCGACCCGCCGGGTGGCGGCGAACACGATCTTCAGGTCCTGCGCGACGCTCTCGCCGCAGCCGGGCACGTCGCGCAGCCGCTCCTCCGGCGCGCCGAGCACCTCGGGAAAGGATCCGAACCGCTCGATCAACGCCTTGGCGAGGCCCTTGGTGTCGCGGCGGGGAATGGAGCGGAACAGAAGCAGCTCGAGAAGCTCGTAGTCGGCGACCGACCCGCCGGTTTCGCGGAACCGCTCGCGCAGCCGCTCCCGGTGCCCGTGATAATGCGGCGATCCGGCACCGGTTGACGCAGCGGAAGTCTGGGTTTTCGGCTTGGCCTTCGCCGGGCGCCCGGCGTCGTCGAAGCCGTCCATCCTTGTCAGGCCCCGACGATATAGGGCGGCTTGTCGAGCCCGCGCGGCGACAGGGTGAAGATCTCGACCCCGGTCTCGGTCACGCCGACCGTGTGCTCGAACTGCGCGGAGAGCGAGCGGTCGCGCGTCACCGCCGTCCAGCCGTCGGCGAGGACCTTCACATGCGGCCGGCCGAGATTGACCATGGGCTCGATGGTGAAGATCATGCCGGGCTTCAGCTCGATCCCCTCTCCCGGCCGCCCGTAATGCAGGATGTTCGGCGCGTCGTGGAACAGGAGGCCGAGGCCGTGGCCGCAGAAGTCGCGCACGACCGAGCAGCGCTCGCCCTCCACATAGTCCTGGATGGCGGCGCCGATGTCGCCGGTCGTGTGGCCCGGGCGGACCGCCGCCACGCCGCGCATGAGCGCCTCGTAGGTGACGTCGATCAGCCGCTCGGCGGCCCGCTTCACCTCGCCGACCGGATACATGCGAGAGCTGTCGCCGTGCCAGCCGTCGACGATGAAGGTCACGTCGATGTTGACGATGTCGCCGTCGCGCAGCGGCTTGTCGTTCGGGATGCCGTGGCAGACGACGTGGTTGATCGAGGTGCAGCAGCTCTTCGTGTAGCCGCGGTAGTTGAGCGTCGCCGGCAGCGCGCCGTTGTCAAGCGCGAAGCCGAACACGAAGTCGTCGATCGCCTCGGTGGTGACGCCGGGCTGCACCATGCCGGTGAGGAGATCGAGGCACTCGGCCGCGAGATGGCCGGCCTTGCGCATCCCCGCGAAGCCGTCCGGGCCGTAGAGGCGCACCGCGCCGGTGTTCTTCTGCGGCGCGACGGCCGCCTCGACATAGGTCACCATTGTGGTCCCGTCGGAGGGTCGGCCGCCGATGCGCGGCCTCGGGAGAAACGTTCCCGTCACATATAGCGGCTCGCCGGCCGAAACTCCAACCGCGGAGACGATTTTGCCGCTTTCACGCGAGCGGGATCCGCCGCTCGACCGCGATCTCCTCGGGCGTCACCCGGCACGCATAGGCGACCGCCTCGACGCCGCGCGCCATCGCCCGCTCGAAGGCGCGCGCATAGGCCGGGTCGAGATCGGCCGCGAGCGCGAAGCGATCGACGTCGGCGCGCTGGACCAGATAGACCATCACGGCCCGGTGCCCCTCCGCCACCTGGTCGCCCAGCTCCTCGAGGTGCTTGGCGCCGCGGGCGGTGACGCAGTCGGGGAATTCGGCGAGGCCCAGGCGGCGCAGGAGATGCACGTTCTTCACCTCCACATAGGCCCGGCCGCGCCCGGCATCCTCGAGCATCAGGTCGATGCGCGAGTTGCGCCCGTATTTCACTTCCGCCTTCAGGCTCGCATAGCCGGCGAGCTCGGCGAGCGTGCCGTCGCGGATCGCCGCCTCGACCAGGCGATTCGGGTGGCTCGTGTTGATCCCGACCAGGGTGCCGTCGGCCTCCACCATCTCCCAGGAATGGGCGAGCTTCCGCCTCGGATCCGCCGAGCGCGACAGCCAGACGCGGGCGCCGGGCGCGGCGAGGCCGAGCATCGCGCCCGGATTGGCGCAGTGCGCGGTCACCGCCTCGCCGCTTTCGAGCAGGTGGTCGGAGAGGAAGCGCTTGTAGCGTTGCACCAGGCGGCCGGGAACGAGCGGGGAGGAAAAGCGCATGGGTGACGGCCTCGATGCTGCGGCGGCTTCGTGGGGGTTGGCGGCGCCGCGAAAGCCATGCCGCAGGGGCGGCCGGCCCGCCAAGTCCGCGCGGCCCGGTTCCCTGCATCATTTTTAGGCAGGTTGCGAGCCTCAACGACCAAAATAGCGGGTTCGGACGGGCCGGAGCGTGACGAATCCAGCTTGCACCGTGGCATGAGCTTTGCGGAAATGGGGGACGCTGGTTCGAGCGGGAACGGGGAGCGGATTGCCGATGGGCGCCAAGGCATTCGATGAGATGACGGCGCTCGGCGACGACTGCCGTCCCGGCTACGAGATGGTCCGCGCGTGGCTCGCCACGACCCCGCCGGAAACGCTGCGCCAGCGCCAGCGCGAGGCCGAGATGCTGTTCCGCCGGATCGGCATCACCTTCGCGGTCTATGGCGACGCGGAGGGCGAGGAACGGCTGATCCCGTTCGACATCGTGCCGCGCATCCTCACCCGGCGCGAATGGAACAGGCTCTCCAGTGGCCTCGCCCAGCGGGTGACCGCGCTCAACATGTTCCTGAAGGACGTCTACGGCCGCGCCGAATGCATCAAGGCGGGCATCATCCCGGAGGAACTGGTCTACCGGAACCCGTATTTCCGGCCGGAGATGCAGGGCCTCGTCCTACCCCACGACATCTATGTGATGATCGCCGGCATCGACATCGTGCGGGTCGACGCCGACACCTTCTATGTGCTCGAGGACAATGCGCGCACGCCCTCCGGTGTCTCCTACATGCTGGAGAACCGCGAGGTGATGCTGCGGCTCTTCCCGGATCTCTGCGCCGGGCACCGCATCGCGCCGGTCGAGAACTATGCCGACGAGCTTCTCCAGACGCTGCGCTCGGTGGCGCCCGCCTCCGCGCCGGGCGAGCCGACCGTCGCCGTGCTCACCCCCGGCCCGTTCAACTCGGCCTATTACGAGCACTCGTTCCTCGCCGACAAGCTCGGCGTGGAGCTGGTCGAGGGCCGCGATCTCTATGTGCGCGAGAACGTCGTCTACATGCGCACCACGCAGGGGCCGAAGCGGGTCGACGTGATCTACCGCCGGCTCGACGACGACTTCATCGACCCGCTCGCCTTCCGGCCCGATTCGGTGCTCGGCGTGCCCGGCCTGCTCGCCGCCTACCGCGCCGGCCAGGTGACGCTCGCCAACGCGGTCGGGACCGGCGTCGCCGACGACAAGGCCGTCTACAGCTACATGCCGGAGATCATCCGTTTCTTCACCGGCGAGGATCCGATCCTGCACAACGTGCCGACCTGGCGCTGCCGCGAGCCCTCGGGGCTCGCCTATGTGCTCGATCACCTCGCCGAACTGGTCGTGAAGGAGGTGGACGGGTCGGGCGGCTACGGCATGCTGGTCGGACCCAAGGCGGACAAGGCGACGATCGAGAACTTCCGCCAGAAACTCCTGCGCGACCCGGCGAAGTTCATCGCCCAGCCGACGCTCGCGCTCTCCACCGTGCCGACCTTCGTCGGCGAGGGCGTGGCGCCGCGCCATGTGGACCTGCGCCCCTATGTGCTGACCGGCGCGCACGGCATCCGCACCGTGCCGGGCGGGCTCACCCGGGTGGCGCTGAAGGAAGGCTCGCTCGTCGTCAATTCGAGCCAGGGCGGCGGCACCAAGGACACCTGGGTGGTGGACGATCCGGTCGCCCGCCCCGCCCCGGTGGCGAGCCAGGTCCCGTCCGCCGCCGGCCAGTCGCAATCCCAGACCGCCTGAAGCCCCCTCGTGCGCCTCGCCAAAGAGTGACCCTATCCGATGCTCAGCCGCACAGCCGACAGTCTCTTCTGGCTCTCCCGCTACGTCGAACGCGCGGAGAACACGGCACGCATCATCGACGCCGCCTCCCGCCTCGCCGCGCTCCCCGCCGGCTATGGCGGCGAGACCAACGAATGGGAATCGGCGCTGATCTCGGCCGGTTGCCTGGAACCGTTCAAGCGCGTCTACGAGGAGGCGACCGCGCAGACGGTGGTCGACTTCCTCGCCTTCTCGCCGCAGAACCCGTCCTCGATCAAGAGCTGCCTGGAGATCGCCCGCTTCAACGCGCGCTCGGTGCGCACCGCGCTCACCACCGAGATGTGGGAGACGATCAATTCCGCCTGGCTCGAACTGAAGGACTATTCGGCGCGCGACCTGAGCCTCGCCCGCCTCTCCGACTTCCTGCGCTTCGTCAAGCAGACCTCGCTCACCTTCGACGGCTCCGCCTACCGCACCATGCTGCGCAACGACGCCTATTCGTTCTCGCGCATCGGCGTCTATATCGAGCGGGCGGACTCAACCGCGCGCATCCTCGACGTGAAATACCATGTGATCCTGCCCCCCGACGCGCCGGTCGGCGGCAGCCTCGACTACTTCCAATGGACGTCGATCCTGCGCTCGGTCTCGTCGCTCACCGCCTATCACTGGGTCTATCGGGAGAACCTGAAGCCCTGGCTGGTCGCCGACCTGCTCATCCTCAACGGGCAGATGCCGCGCTCCATCGCCGCCTGCTACGAGAATCTGAGCCGCTACCTCGACCAGCTCGGCCGCACCTATGGCCGGCAGGGGCCGAGCCAGCGGCAGGCGCGCGCGACCTATACGCGGCTGCAGAACACCAAGATCGCCGAGGTCTTCCAGACCGGCCTGCACGAATATCTGACCGAGTTCATCGGCGAGAACGACGGGCTCGGCCGCGCCATCAGCGAACAATATCTCGGCTAGCCGCGCCTCCGGCGCATGCGCCGGACCGACTGGCCCTCTCCGACGCCCGCCCTCCGACGCCCGAGCCCCGCATGCGCCTGCGCATCACCCACCAGACGGTCTACCGCTACGAGACGCCCGCGAGCTACGCGATCCAGACGCTGCGCCTCACCCCGCGCAGCACCGGCCAGCAATATGTCACCGACTGGCGGATCGACGTGAACCAGGACTGCCGGCTCGCCCCGGTCGAGGATCCGTTCGGCAACCTCACCCATTCCTTCTCGGTCGACGGCCCGATCGCCGAACTCGTCATCGTGGCGAGCGGCGAGGTCTTGACCGATGACACGACCGGCATCGTCGCCGGCACGCCGGAGCGGCTGCCGCTCGCCCTCTTCCTGCGCGACACCGATCTCACGCGCCCGAGCCCGGCGATCCGCGCCGCCGCGGAGGCCGTCGCCGCCGCGGCGGGCCCGGACCGCCTCGCGATCCTGCATGCCCTGATGGGCTCGCTCCACGGCACGCTCGGCGTCGCCGAGGCGCCCGCCCAGGCGCCGGTGTCGGCCGAGGCCTGCTTCGCGGCGGGCGAAGGCGCGGCGGAGGAACACGCCCATGTGTTCGTCGCCGCGGCGCGGTCGCTCGGCATTCCGGCGCGGGTCGTCACCGGCTACCGGTGGCGCGACGATGCCCCCGCCGAAGAGCCATGCGGCCATGCCTGGGCGGAGGCGCATGTGGCGACGCTCGGCTGGGTCGGCTTCGACACGGTCGCCGACCAGTGCCCCACGGCGGCCTATGTGCGGGTCGCCGCCGGGCTCGACCACCTCGACGCCGCACCCATCCGGGGCACCCGTTCCGGCGGAAAGCTGGACCAAATTTCGATTACGGTTAGCGTCCGCAAGCTCGGCGACTTTTGATAGTAGAGATTCTGACAAGAACTTTTGCGCGTAACGCGATAGGTAAACGAATCCTTCGGGCCGGATCGGGGGGCGGCGCGGCGGTGATTCGATAGATCCTTGTATTTAAAGAAAATTTTATCGACCACCGTAGTCCGGGCGTCGATCATGTCATCGTGGCCGGCGCTCCGAAAGGCGGTTAGGCGGCAGAGAACGTATATAAAGATCTAAATATAGTTTATCCCAATTAAACCTTTCGTTGCACCTCCATCAACATCCGCTTACCTGCTTTTCTTCAAGGATGCGAAAAGGCAAAATCGAAAACCAGTTCCATTGCTTCTATCTTCGTGCTTATTCTCTCGCATCGCAGATCACCGGTTTCCGTTCCAAACGGAAGCAGTCGAGTGATTCTGATCCCGACTCAGGATCAGTCGACACGGTTCGACCCAGGCACCGGGCTCCCCGACACCCCGGTGCAGCGGCTGGAGCGCGCATCCCTCGCGGGTTGCGCGCTCCATGCGATGTCTCGCGCGGAAATGCGCCCTCCCCGTCGCCGCCGACCCTCGCGTTTCAACGCGGCGCTCGGTTTGCACCGGACCGGCGCACCGGTATAACCGCCGAGCAAGGGCGGGGGCGCGACGATGACCTATTGCTGCGGGATACTGGTTCGGGAGGGGTTGGTGATGATCGCCGACACCCGCACCAACGCCGGCCTCGACAATGTGGCGACCTTTCGGAAACTGCACGTGTTCGACCGCCCCGGCGAGCGCTCCATGGCCATCGCCACCGCCGGCAACCTGGCGATCAGCCAGTCGATCGTGTCGCTCGTCACCGAAGGCTTCGAGAACCCGGAGACCGGCGACATCGAGACGATCGATTCCGCCCCGACCATGTTCAAGGCCGCCCAGCTGCTCGGCCGCGCCATCCGCGAAGTTTACCGCCTCGACGGTCGCATGCTGGAGCAGAAGAGCCTGAACTTCGACGTCACCGTGCTGCTCGGCGGCCAGGTCAAGGGCGGGCGGCTCCGCCTCTTCATGGTCTATTCGGCCGGCAACTTCATCGAGGCGACGATCGACACGCCCTATCTGCAGATCGGCGAGCACAAATACGGAAAGCCGATCCTCGATCGCGCCATCAAATACGACGTCGACCTGCAGGACAGCCTGAAGATCGGCCTGATCTCGATGGATTCGACCATGCGGTCGAATCTCGGGGTGGGCATGCCGATCGATCTCGTCGTGTGGAAGCGCGATGCCGTGGCGACCGAACTCGTCCACCGCATCGATCCGGGCGAGCCCTACTTCCACGATCTCCGCGAGCGCTGGTCCGCCGCGCTCCGGGCGGCGCATCAGAACATCCCGCGCCCGCCCTACGGCCTCAAGTGACGCGCGGCCGGCTCGTGATATATTTGCTGAAATATCACAACAATTTACACGTTCAGGATTGACCGGCCCTTAAACCGAGCCTGCGCAAGATGCGGGATCGGAGACAGGGTTCGACAACGTTGATGGCTGCTATTCGGCTGCAAGGGGCTTGGCGGGCGGCGACACGGGACGCCTCGGCGTTCCAGTCGATCGCCGCCCTGGTGGTGCTGTCGATCGCCTTCCTCACCGCCACCGCCATCTGGACGGCGCGCCAGTCGAACGAACTCGCGGTCGATCGCCAGATCCGCCTCGCGCGCAACGGCATCGACCAGGAGCTCGAAAACGCCACCGCCGCGCTGCAGGCCGCCGCCGTCTCGGACGAGGCCTGGCGCCGGCTGCATGTGCGCTTCGAGCAGGACTTCGCGGAGAACCGCCTGCCCGACCGGATCGGCCGCCCCTCGCCCGACACGCTGACCCTGCTCGTCGCGCCGCAGCGGGCCACGCTCGTGGCGATCGCCAACGGCCAGCGCACCGACCCGCGCGACGGCCAGGTCACCACCGCCGCCGCCGACACCGCCGGGCTCGCCGACCTGGTCCGCCAGCGCTTCGCCGACGCGCAGCGCCGCGCCGGCGGCCCTGACGACCCGGACCAGCTCGCCGGCCGCTTCATCCGCGAGGCCTCGCTGATGCGCGTCGCCGGCCGCCCTGCCATCGTCGCGGTCGCCCCGGTCATGCCCGAGACCGCGAAGCAGCCGCGCAAGGCCGGGCCGCCGACCGTGCTGGTCGCCATCGAGTTCTTCGGCCCGACGCTGCTCGATCGCGTCGCCCGCGTCTACATGCTGCCGGACCTGCAGTATGTGGCAACGGACGCGGTCGGCCCGGAACTCGCCTCGGTCGCGGTCATGGCGGGAAGCGGCGAGATGCTCGGCCGCCTCGCCTGGACGCCGCACCAGCCGGGCAACCAGATGGTGCGCCACCTGGTGCCCCTCCTCCTGGTCGCCGCCGCGCTGTTCGTCGCCTTCGCCATGCTGGTGGTGATCAAGTTCAACACGCGGTCGCGGCAGCTCGCCGAGAGCGAGGCGCGCGCCACCCATGCGGCGCTGCACGATCCGCTCTCCGGCCTCGCCAACCGCGTGCTCCTGTCGCGCCGGATGGACGAGGCGCTGGCGGAGGCGCGCCAGGACCAGAAGCCGGTGGCGATCGTCTATGTGGACCTCGACCGCTTCAAGGACGTGAACGACACGCTCGGCCACCAGGCCGGCGACGAAGTGATCCGCGAGACCGCGAAGCGCCTCGCCGCCATCGCGCGGCCCGGCGACACGGCGGCGCGCATCTCCGGCGACGAATTCGCACTGATCGTCCGCTCGGCGCCGGATCGCGACGAGATCGAGCGCCGGCTCGGCATGATCGTCTCGGAAATCGCCCGCCCCATCGCGATCGGCGAGCGCACCGTCTATCCGGGCGGCAGCGTCGGCTGCGCCATCGCGCCGGACGACGGCGTCGACCGCTCCGACCTGCAGCACAAGGCGGACCTGGCGCTCTACCGGGCGAAGAGCGGCGGCCGCGGCCGCTTCCTCGTCTATTCGTCCGACATGGACGACGGCCACCGCAAGCGCACGGCGCTGCGCCAGGACCTGCGCGCCGCCATCGCCGAGAACCGGCTGACCGTGCTCTACCAGCCGTTCTTCTCCACCGCCGACATGCGCTGCGTCGGGGTGGAGGCGCGCGTCGCCTGGGACCATCCCGTGCGCGGCCGCATCCCGGCCGGCGAGTTCATCCCGGTCGCGGAGGATTCCGGCCTCATCCGCGAGATCGGCGCGTGGATCCTCCGGCGCGCCGCGCGCGACGCCCACCGCTGGCCGGACGTCTCGGTCGCCATCAATGTCTCGCCGATCGAGATCCGGCAGCCGACCTTCGCCTCGAGCGTGCTCGCCATTGTCGAGGACGAGGGCCTCGACCCGCACCGCCTGACCGTCGACCTGACCGAGAACGTGCTCTTGGCGGATGCCGATACCGCGGTGTCGGTGATCGAGCGCCTGCGCAGCGCCGGGGTGCGCATCGCGCTCGACGAGTTCGGCTCCGGCCAGTCGAGCTTCAACTACCTCTCCCGCTTCCGCTTCGACCTGATCAAGATCGACCGCAGCTTCGTCGCCCAGTTGGAGACGTCGGAAGAGGTGGCGACGATCGTGCAGAGCATGGTCGAGCTCGCCAAGAAGCTCGGCCTGGAGACCGCGGCGGAGGGTGTGGAGACCTTCGGCCAGTTCCGCTTCGTCCAGGCGGTCGGCTGCTCGACCGTGCAGGGCCATCTCTGCGCGCGGCCGATGCCCGCCGCGGACGTGTCGCGCTTCCTGGAAAAGCCGCTCAGCGAGCGGTTGAAGATCGTCGCCTGAGAATCGGAGTTCGGATCGACGCCCGCGCGCGTCAGTTGACGCCGTTTGCGCGTTGCAGGGCGCGCACATAGGCGACGACGCGCTGCACCTCCGCGTCCGTCGTCTTCGGCTGCTGCGGCATGTCGCCGAACGTCCAGTGGCGCTGCTTCACACCGCGCCGGACCGCCGCGAGGAAGGCGGCGTCGCCCACCTGCGCCGGGCCGTAGATGACATGGACGAGCGGCGGCCCCTTGTCGGAGCCGGTGGCGTCCGGTCCGTGGCAGGAGAGGCAGCGTTCCGCATAGATGCGCTCGCCGGCGCGCGCGACGCCGTCGAGCGGCGGGACCACCACCTGCACGGCGGCGACCCCCGGGTCATCGCCGATCGACGGCGCCAGGACCGCCCAGCCGGCCGCCGCGGATCCGAGCAGGAGCAGCACGATCAGGAAAAAGCGTCTCACCGCGCGACCACCGCGCGGTCTCTGAGCTTCGCGCTCGCCCGACGGCGCTCGGGCGCCGGCGCGGCCGTCGCGCCGAGCCCCGTGAGGATGGCGCAATCCGGCCGCGCGTCGCCGTGGCAGCGGTCCGCGAGGCCGGCGAGCGTGTCGCGCAGGCGGCCGAGCTCGTCGATCTTCGCCTCGACCGTGCGGATGTGGTCGAGCACGAGCGCCTTCACATCCGCCGAGGCGCGGCCGTCGTCGCCCCACAGCGCGAGCAATTGGCGGCACTCCGCGACCGAGAAGCCGAGCCGGCGCGCCTGCGCCAGGAAGACGAGGCGCGCCACGTCGGCTTCGTCGTAGTCGCGGTAGCCGTTCTCGCGCCGGCCAGCGCTGAGCAGGCCGATCTCCTCGTAGTAGCGAAGCGCCTTGGCCGTCAGCCCGGCTCGCCGCGCCGCCCTGGCGATGTTCATGGCCGATCCTCCGATCTCCGGATGGTAGCGGAGATAAGGGTTGCCGTCAGGGCCAGGTCAAGGGGCGAAGGGCCGCCGCCTTCAGTGCAGCCGGTAGAGGCCCTTCACGGCTTTCCATTCGTTCGGGCCGATCAGCTCCTTGTGCGCCACCTCCACGGAATGGATCGGGCCGTCGAGCTCGCGCGACCAGAAATCCAGGAAGCGTTCCAGCTCCGGGAATTTCGGGGCGAGATCGTAGTTCTGCCAAATGTAGGATTGGAGGATCGCGGGGTGATCGGGCATGCGATAGAGGATATGCGCTGTCACGAGACCGTAGCCTGCCACCTGCAGGCGGAAGCCGTCGTCGACCTGTCTTTCCGGCATGGAGCCCCTCCTTCTCTGAAGCTCGGCAGCAAATGGGAGCAGAAACGCTCCTTCGATGCAAGACGCACTTCGCTAAAAAAGCGTTTCGTTACAACGTCTTAGCAGCACGACAGGAAGAGTGCTGCCAGCGCCGGCTAAGGGGTTCGCGCGCACGGCCGGCGCCGGCCCGCATCACGGATCCGTGATCGCGTGGCTCCGAACCTGAACGAAACCTAACGATGTTATTCGGATGTCATCCAGACGCCGGGTGGCAAGCTCTCACCATCGAAACACGGAGCCGAGCGCTTCGAAACCCGAAAGGTAGAGCACCATGATCCGCAAGTTCCTCATGACCGTCGCCGCCGTCGCCACCCTCGCGGGCGCCACCCTCGCCACCGCCTCCACCGCCCAGGCCGGCTACGGCTATGGATACGGCCACGGTCACAGCCATGGCTACGTCAAGGTCTACCGCCCGCACTACTATCCGAGCTGCTACAAGGTCGTGAAGTACGACTACTACGGCAACCCCTTCTGGACCAAGGTCTGCCACTGAGTTCGAGCGTATCGGCGGAGGAACCGGATCCCGCGAGGGGTCCGGTTTCTGCTTTTCCGCGTCCGGTCGAGCCCGTTACTTGGGCGGACAGCCGCTCGCCGCGTCGCCCGCGCGGGCGGCCGGCTTGCCGTTGATGAAGACGTTGGAGCCGCCGCCGATCACCACGCCGCCGCAGCCGGTGACGTCGCCCTGGCGCGCGGCCGGCTTGCCGTTGATGAACACATCCGGCGAGCCCTGCACCACCGGCGCGCCCGAGGCCGCGTCGCCCTGTCGCGCCGCGGCGGCGCCGCCGACCGATACGTCGCCGCTCCCCTGCTGCACGATCCCGGGCTTGCCCGGCGGCTCGGCGGCGCTTGCCGAACCGAGGACGGGCGCGGCCAGGAGGGTCGCCACCAGAATGGCCGGAGGGGCCGCAAAGCGGGCGGCTAGGTCGGCCGCAAAACGGACGGGCGGAACGGCGGTCGATCGCGCTCTTCCCATGCCCCTGCCCCCTCGCGTCCCGTCGGCGCGCCCGCAAGATCACAAGAAAATCCTTTATATTGTCGAAACTTGGACGGCGCCGCGGCGAGCCGTCCGGTCCCCTGGCACTCACGCTAGGAGAGTGCCAAAAATTTTGGCTCTCCCCCTTGAAGCCCCCAAATCGCTCCCTTAAGTCTCCGCCGCGGACGTCGGCGGCGCCTCGGCGAAGGGCCGCCGCGCCCACCGGCAACCACCCCGGCGACCGCCGGCGGAGGGGGCCGCGACCCTCAATCTCTCGCTCAATCGGAGGAGACCCGACATGGCATTCCGTCCCCTGCACGACCGCGTGGTCGTCAAGCGCATCGATGCCGAGCAGAAGACCGCGGGCGGGATCATCATCCCGGATACCGCCAAGGAGAAGCCGCAGGAAGGCGAAGTCGTCGCCGTCGGCCCCGGCGCCCGCGACGAGAGCGGCAAGCTCGTTCCCCTCGACGTGAAGGTCGGCGACCGCGTGCTGTTCGGCAAATGGTCCGGCACCGAGGTGAAGCTCGACGGTCAGGACGTCCTGATCATGAAGGAGAGCGACATCATGGGCGTCATCGACGCCGTCGCCAAGGTCAAGAAGGCCGCCTGAGCCACCATCGACGCAACAAGGGAGACTCCAGAATGGCAGCCAAGGAAGTGAAGTTCTCCGTCGACGCGCGCGACAAGATGCTGCGCGGCGTCGACATCCTCGCCAACGCGGTGAAGGTCACGCTCGGCCCGAAGGGCCGCAACGTCGTGATCGAGAAGTCGTTCGGCGCGCCGCGCATCACCAAGGACGGCGTCACCGTCGCCAAGGAGATCGAGCTCGAGGACAAGTTCGAGAACATGGGCGCCCAGATGGTGCGCGAAGTGGCCTCGAAGACGAACGACCTCGCCGGTGACGGCACCACCACGGCGACCGTTCTCGCCCAGGCGATCGTGAAGGAAGGCGCCAAGTCGGTCGCCGCCGGCATGAACCCGATGGACCTGAAGCGCGGCATCGACCTCGCGGTCGACGCGGTCGTGAAGACCCTGCAGGCGAACGCCAAGAAGGTCACCTCCAACGAGGAGATCGCGCAGGTCGGCACCATTTCGGCCAACGGCGACACCGAAATCGGCCGCTTCCTCGCCGAGGCGATGCAGAAGGTCGGCAACGAGGGCGTCATCACCGTCGAGGAGGCGAAGAGCCTCGAGACCGAGCTCGACGTGGTTGAGGGCATGCAGTTCGACCGCGGCTACATCTCGCCCTACTTCGTCACCAACGCCGACAAGATGCGGGCCGAGCTCGAGGATCCCTACATCCTGATCCACGAGAAGAAGCTCTCCGGCCTGCAGGCCCTGCTGCCGGTGCTCGAGGCGGTCGTGCAGTCGGGCAAGCCACTCCTCATCATCGCCGAGGACGTCGAGGGCGAGGCGCTCGCCACGCTCGTCGTCAACAAGCTCCGCGGCGGCCTGAAGATCGCGGCCGTCAAGGCGCCGGGCTTCGGCGATCGCCGCAAGGCGATGCTCGAGGACATCGCGATCCTCACCAACGGCCAGGTCATCTCCGAGGACCTCGGCATCAAGCTCGAGAATGTCACCCTCGACATGCTCGGCCGCGCCAAGCGCGTGATGATCGAGAAGGAGAACACCACGATCGTCGACGGCTCCGGCGCCAAGCGCGACATCGAGGCGCGCGTCGGCCAAATCAAGGCGCAGATCGAGGAGACCACCTCGGACTACGACCGTGAGAAGCTGCAGGAGCGCCTCGCCAAGCTCGCCGGCGGCGTCGCGGTCATCCGCGTCGGCGGCGCGACCGAGATCGAGGTGAAGGAGAAGAAGGACCGGGTCGACGACGCCATGCATGCGACCCGCGCCGCGGTCGAGGAAGGCGTGCTGCCGGGCGGCGGCGTCGCGCTGCTGCGCGCCGTCTCCGCGCTGCAGTCGATCACCCCGGCGAACGACGACCAGAAGACCGGCATCGAGATCGTCCGCAAGGCGATCCAGTCGCCGGCCCGCCAGATCGCCATCAATGCCGGCGAGGACGGCTCGATCGTGGTCGGCAAGATCCTGGAGAACAAGTCAGCCTCGTTCGGCTGGAACGCCCAGTCCGGCCAATACGGCGACATGTACAAGTTCGGCGTGATCGACCCGGCCAAGGTGGTGCGCACCGCGCTGCAGGACGCCGCGTCGGTCGCCGGCCTCCTCATCACCACCGAGGCGATGGTCGCCGAGAAGCCGAAGAAGGCCGCCCCGGCCCCGGCCATGCCGGGCGGCGGCATGGGCGACATGGACTTCTGATCGACCCCACGGTCGGACATGCGAAGGGCGCCGGAGCGATCCGGCGCCCTTTTCGTTCGGGCGGACGATGCTGGGGTGTCGCGGTCAGCTCGCGCCGGTCGAGCGCATCGCGACGGTGACGGCGCTCGCGCCCTCGATGCAGGTGACGCGGATGGTGCGCCCTTCCTGGCTCGCGACCTCGGCGCTCTGCCCCGTGGCGAGCGTCACGTTGAGGCGCGCGGCGGACGGCGCCAGCGCGCGGCTTTCCGGATCGACGGTCTCGCCGACGAGGACGGTGAGGCCGCACTGGTTGTCCTGCGAGACGAAGAAGCCGACGGCGCGCTTGGAGCCGAGGTCGTAGCTGAATCCCTGGGCGGGCCGGTAGCTGACGCCTTCGCGGGTCGGTTCCACAGTGAGGTAGCGGTCGACCGCCTGGGCGAGCGTGACGCTGCTGATCGAGAGGGCGACGCCGATTCCCCCGATGGCCACGATGACCTTGTTCATGGTGCTGGCTCCCACCGACGCAACAGAGACGGCCGCCTTCTGGTGGCCGGGGCGAAGCAGGACCGGCCCGTCCGTTCGCCCGTCTCCTTTGTAGGCACCGCGCATGTCCCCCGCATTGCGTCGCCGGGCGATATCTTTTCCGCGCGGAAACACACCGCCCGAACGGCAGTAAGGGACCCTAGGGACAAACCCGTAAGGCTAAGGTCAAGGTGTCGCAGATGATGCGTGCGGGATGACCTCGGGTCCGAGGTCACGACGGGCGGGCACGAAAGTGCCGACGCGGCTTAATGCAAAGCTTGATAAGCAAAAAGCCGGGCTCGGATAAGTCCGAACCCGGCTCCATTTCCCCTTGCGGGTGAAAGGTCTTCTGAGAAGGTATATCTGAACGTCCCCCGGAATGAACAACGCCGAGGCTAGGGGCGCCGTGTTTCATTAAGATTGCGTCCCCCCGCCATCCGGTTTCAAAACCGCTGTATAGCTTTTCATGAGGCATTCAGTGTTGCATATGTGTGCCAGTTTGGTGCAACCCCGGCTGCACCTCCGGCGGAACGGCAACATTTCTGATGCGCCGTCAGGCTTGCACATCCCGTCCGGTTCGGTTGAATCGGTCGCAAAGCGTCGAACGAAAGCGGCCCGGCCCGTCCGGAACCGCCAGCCCCTGAGGTTCCGATGTCCCTGTCCCGCCGCGCCATGCTCGCCGGCCTCGCCGTCCTTGCCGCCACGGCCGCCGAAGCACTCGGCGCGCCGCGCAAGAAGGCGACGAAGAAGCCTGCCCGCCCGACGCGGAGGAGCGCCGCCAAGGCCGCCCCGGCGCCGAAGACCCCGAACCTCGTCAAGAAGCCGGAAGGCCGCAAGCTGCCGATCCCCGAACTGGTCGCCCTGAAGGACGGCGATAGCGTCCGCCTCGCGGCCGGACCGGTGACGCACGACTTCCTGGAAGGCAAGCCGGCCGCCACCGCCGGCTATAACGGCCGACATCTCGGCCCGGCGCTGCGCATCGAGCGCGGTGCCCGGGCGCGCGTGACGCTCGCCAACGGGCTCGATCGCCCGACCGGCCTCACATGGCACGGGCTGCTGCTCGACGGCGCCGCCGATGCCGCGCTCGCGCTCGTCGCGCCCGGCGCCGAGGCGGTCGCGACGCTCAACCCCGACCAGCCCGCCGCGACGCTCTGGTACCACGCCGACGTCACCGGCCAGGTCGGCCGCGACCTGCAGGAAGGCCTCGCGGGCCTGCTCATCGTCGACGACGAGGCGACGCGCGCACTCGGCCTTCCCTCCGACTGGGGCGTCGACGACATCCCCCTCGTGATACAGGACAAGTCCTTCGACGAGGCCGGCGCGCCCCGTTACGACCTGACGCCCGCCGCGCTCGACCACGGCTTCCGCGGCAGCAAGGCCGTGGTCAACGGCACCGTCGACGCCGTCCACACCGTGCCGCAGCGCCTCGTCCGGATGCGTCTCGTCAATGCCTCGAGCGCGCGCAACTACCGCATCTATTTCTCCGACGAGCGCAGCTTCCGCATCATCGCCATGGACGCCGGCCTGCTGCCGGCGCCGGTCGAGGCCGACACCCTGTCGCTCGCGCCCGGCGAGCGCGTCGAGATCCTGGTCGACTTCGCCGACGGCGGCGCCTCGCTGATGTCGACGCCGGACGCCCAGGAGCTGCGCCGCGGCAGCGACATCGAGCGGATCGAGGACATCGTCGCCGACCCGTTCCGCATCTGTGCGTTCATCTCGGAGAAGGACGACAAGCCCTCCGCCAAGATCCCGGCCGAGCTGGTGCCGAACGCATTCCCCGTCCGCGCGCCGGACGGCGTGAAGCGGCGCCGTTTCGTCTTGAGCCTCGGCCTCCCCGCGCGCCTCCTCGCCGATCGCCCGGTGATGGGCGATGCGGTCATGCCGGCCGGGTCCGCCGGCGGCGCGGGGCCCGACCGGCGCGCGAGCCTGCCCGGCTTCGAGGGCATGGCTACGCGCATCAACGGCCGCACCTACGATCCGGCCCGCATCGACGAGGCCGTCCCGCTCGGCGCCACCGAGATCTGGGAAATCGTCACCCCCGACATGGCGCATCCCTTCCACATCGAGGGCGCCCAGTTCCGCATGCTGAGCGAGGACGGCGGCACGCCGAAGATCTGGAACCGCGGCGTCAAGGACACCGTGATGGTGGAGAACTCCGCCGAGCTGCTGGTCCAGTTCACCCGCCCGGCCGACCGCGCCGCGCCGCATCGCTACTACAGCACGCTGCGCGAGCACGAGGACACGGGCATGATCGGGACGCTGACGGTCGGGTGAGCGGCTGGCGAGGGCCCGGACTTTGGCGGAGCGTAGTTAGATCCACTCGACAGCGCTCGCCGTAAGGCCACATCAACCTGGATCACTTCAACGTTGAAGCTCAAAGATGGCGTCGTCGGCCCATACGTCGCACATGATCTCCCCATTGACCCTGCCGAGTGCCTGAATGCGATAAGAACCGGTAGAGGGAATTGGGAAAATACGCGTCAGAGTGACTGGCTGCATCATTGTATCGTAGTGTCGGTTAGCCATTGGCCCGACCAGAGTGAGATTGTGCCCAATCGTTTGAACGCCGAAGTCTCTTTCGAAGGTAAAACCAGACGATTGACCCATGTTTAGACCAAGCTCGACATAGAAATAGATTTCTTGACCGACATTATGAGAGGATCTTCCCTGACAGGTCATCTGCCTCGTCCACGTTACCTTCAATTCGGCTGGACGATCGATTTGAATATCGAGGGCGACCACATCTGAATTGAACGGCTCGTCGACAAGTATCCCTTGAACCCTCAGGCAGCTGAGGGTGGGCCGGCCGCAAACGCGCAATTGGGCCGACGCCTTGCGAGCCTGGCCGCTCTTGAGAGATAGACTAGCGCTCAACTCGGGAGGGAACCGGAGTTTTGCTTGCTTATCGGGATGGATCGACTGACCGGAGGCCGCAGAAGTTCCTATCGCCAAACCAACAATTATAACAAAAATTTGCGTAATACTATCGAACTTGCACATCATTTAAATCCACAAGATGAAAAATCAAACCTATCCAAGCACGGCCAACATCGACGGGCAAGCCGGCCAGGCAAAGATAGATTTCGCATTATTATTATGGTTTCCGATGCGAAGTTCAGTCGCACAGCTGGCCTGCCTCGACCGTTGGCTTCGCCCCTTAGGGTCGAATTCCTAGGCTAGTGCTGGATCGTCGTCAGCCAGGCGAGGAAGGCCTCGATGTCCTGCGGCTCCATGCGCACCTGCGGCATGGCCGGATGCCCGACCAGGATTCCCTCGCCGAGCGCCTCCTCCAGATCCTCGACCTTGTATTTGCGGCCGAGTTCGCGGAAGACCGGCGCCTGCGGGTTCGGGCTCGCGCCCTGGAGGCCGATCGCATGGCAGGGCGAGCAGGCGGCTTCCGCGATCTCGCGGCCACGCGCCTCCTGCTCCTGCGCGGCGGCGGCGGACGGTATGAGGGCGAGGACGGCGAGGCAGGCGATGATGATGCGCATCGGAACTCCTGGAGCCGGTCCCGTCCGGATCCAAACGATCCGGCGCAGAGGGCCGACTCACGCTGTTCACTCCAGAGGATCGCCACCGTGGCACCGTCGGCGGCGCGGAGCCTTGACGAGGATCAACCCGTCGAACGTCCGCGCCGGCGCTTCGTTCCCGGCGATCAGGCCGCGTCGGCCGCCTTCGCCCGCTGCAGGTCGGGCGGCACGGCCTCGTCGATGAGGGCGGCGACCGCCTCGGCGAGCGGCACCGTGCGGTTCTCCGGCGAGCCGAGGCGGCGCATGGCGACCGTCTGCTCCTCCGCCTCGCGCCGGCCGCAGACCAGGATCACCGGCACCTTGGCGAGCGAGTGCTCGCGGACCTTGTAGTTGATCTTCTCGTTGCGCAGGTCGGTCTCGACGCGCAGCCCCGCGCGGTCGAGCCGGGCGGCGACCGCCTTCGCATAGTCGTCCGCCTCCGACGTGATGGTGGCGACGACCACCTGCACGGGCGCGAACCAGAGCGGGAAATGCCCGGCGAAGTTCTCCATCAGGATCCCGAGGAAGCGCTCCATCGAGCCGCAGATGGCGCGGTGGATCATCACGGGCGTCTTTTTCGAGCCGTCCGCGTCCACATAGAAGGCGCCGAACCGTTCCGGCAGGTTGAAGTCCACCTGCGTGGTGCCGCACTGCCATTCGCGGCCGATCGCGTCCTTCAGCGTGTATTCGAATTTCGGGCCGTAGAAGGCGCCCTCGCCCGGATTGATGCCGGTCTTGATGCGCCCGTTCGACTGGCGCTCGATCTGTTCGAGGACGCCGGTCATCACCGCCTCGGCGTGGTCCCAGTTGGCGTCCGACCCGACGCGCTTTTCAGGCCGGGTCGAGAGCTTGACCATGATCTCCTCGAAGCCGAAGTCGGCATAGACCGAGAGGATGAGGTCGTTGATCTTCATGCACTCCGCGGCCATCTGGTCCTCGGTGCAGAAGATGTGCGCGTCGTCCTGGGTGAAGCCGCGCACGCGCATCAGCCCGTGCATGGCGCCGGACGGCTCGTAGCGGTGCACCACGCCGAATTCAGCAAGCCGAATAGGAAGATCGCGGTAGGACTTCAGGCCGTGCTTGAAGATCTGCACATGGCCGGGGCAGTTCATCGGCTTCAGGGCGAAGATGCGCTGGTCCTTCTCCGCGTCGGCCGGCGCCTCGAAGGCGGCCGCCGACTTCACCGCGAACATGTTCTCGGTGTACCAGCCCCAGTGGCCGGACGTCTCCCAGAGCGACTTGTCGAGCACCTGCGGGGCGTTCACCTCCGCATAGTCGCCACGCAGCCGCCGCCGCATATAGGCGATCAGCGCCTGGAACATGGTCCAGCCCTTGGCGTGCCAGAACACGACGCCCGGACCCTCCTCCTGGAAATGAAAGAGGTCCATCTCGCGGCCGAGCCGGCGGTGGTCGCGCTTCTCCGCCTCCTCGAGCATCTTGAGGTAGGCGTCGAGGTCCTTCTCCGCCGCCCAGGCCGTGCCGTAGATGCGCGAGAGGACGGGATTGTTGCTGTCGCCGCGCCAGTAGGAGCCGGCCACCTTGGTCAGCTTGAAGGCGTTGCCGATCTGGCCCGTCGAGCTCATATGCGGCCCGCGGCAGAGGTCGAACCACTGGCCCTGCCGGTAGATGCGGATCGTCTGGTCCTCGGGGATGGCGTCGATCAGTTCGACCTTGAAGCCCTCGCCCTTGGCGGCGAACACGCGCTTCGCCTCGTCGCGCGACCAGATCTCCTTGGTGAAGGCGGCGTTGCGGCCGATGATCTCGCGCATCTTCGCCTCGATCTTCGGCAGGTCGTCGGGCGTGAAGGGTTCGCCCGGGCGATAGAAATCGTAATAGAAGCCGTTTTCGATGACCGGGCCGATCGTCACCTGCGTGCCGGGGAAGAGCTCCTGCACCGCCTCGGCGAGCACATGCGCGGTGTCGTGGCGAATGAGCTCGAGCGCCTCGGGCGCCTCGCGGGAGAGGAACTCGATGCGGGCGTCGCCCTCTATCGGGTCGGCGAGGTCGTGCACGGTGCCGTCGAGCTTCATCGCGACGGTGCGCTTGGCGAGCGACTTGGCGATCGATTCGGCGACCGCGAGGCCGCTGGTGCCGGGGGCATACTGGCGCGCGGCGCCGTCGGGAAATGTCAGCGTGATCAAGGGTGCCTCCTGGCTCACTCCCGGATACGGACCCGGGTAAGCGCGTGTTTCTAACGAAGGGCTCTATAGAATGGTCGCGTCGCGCCTGTCCACCCGGACGAAGGCCTCAGCGGACGTGCCGGCCCCGCCAGTCGCCGAAGCGCCACGGCGCCCACCAGCGGCCGGCCTCCGGCAGCCGGTCCGGCACGGGGTCGAAGCCGCTCGGCCCCCACGGATGGCAGCGCAGGATGCGCGAGAGGCCGAGCCATCCGCCCGCCCACAGGCCGTGCCGCGCGATGGCTTCCTCGGTATACTCCGAGCAGGTCGGCAGGTAGCGGCAGTGCCGGCCCATGAGCGACGACAGCGTATAGCGGTAGAGCCGGATCAGGCCGCGCGCCAGGAGGACATGGACCCCGCGCGCGGGCCGCGGGCCGGCCGCGGCGGGACTCCGGTCGTTCTCCGCGCCGCCGGAAACCGGCCGGTGCGGCTCGATCCGCGGCTCTCGACAGTCTTTGCACACGACGGAACCGACCAACCTTTCCGACCGTTCACCCCGAAACCGCAGGTGCCCCGATGCCGAACGACGCCGTTCTCCTCACCAAGGCCGTCCATTTCGCAGCGGTCCACCACAAGGACCAGCACCGCAAGGGCGCCGACAAGGATCCCTACATGAACCACCTCGCCGAAGTCGCCGCCTATGTGGCGAGCTCGGACGCGGAGCCGGACGCCGAAGTGATCGCGGCGGCCTATCTGCACGACACCGTGGAGGACACCAATGTCAGCCACGAGGACCTGGTGCACAGCTTCGGCGAACGCGTCGCGAGTTTCGTGGCCGAGGTGACGGACGACAAGTCGCTGCCGAAGGAGGTGCGCAAGCGCCTGCAGATCGAGCATGCGAGCGAGCTCTCCTTCTATGCCCGCCTGATCAAGATCGCCGACAAGACCTCCAATGTCCGCTCGGTCGTGCATGCGCCTCCGGAGGACTGGTCGCGCGAGCGGCTGATCGACTATGTCGGCTGGGCCCGCGCCGTGGTCGACCGCATGCGCGGTACGGACCTCAAGATGGAAGAGGCGTTCGACCGCATCGCCGCGGACGCGGACCGGCACTTCGCCTGAACCGCGTTCGTCGCGTCGCGCCGCTCAGGCCGCCCCTTGCCGCCGCGCCTCGACCTGGTCGAGCGCGGAGACCACCGCGTCGAAGGTGAGCAGCGTGGAGGCGTGGCGGGCCTTGTAGTCGCGCACGGGCTCCAGATATTTCGCGTCCTCGAAGCGGCCCTCGGGCGGCGGCCCGTTCTCCTTCAGCATGCGCCGGACCTGGTCCCGCGCCGCCCGGAGCTCCGCCGCCGTGGCGCCGATCACGTGGCGCGCCATGATCGAGGACGAGGCCTGGCCGAGCGCGCAGGCCTTCACGTCATGGGCGAAATCGGTGACGCGGTCCCCCTCCATGCGGAGGTCGACCGTGACGGTCGAGCCGCACAGCTTGGAATGGGCGGTGGCGGTGGCGTCGGGATGATCGAGCCGGCCGAGGCGCGGGATGTTTCCCGCGAAGTCCAGAATTTTCTTGTTGTAGATGTCGTCGATCATGATCGTTCGATCCGCTTCGGGGCCACGGCGCGGGCGTGCCATGCCTCGGGACAGGGCTTCTGCACCTATATAGTGGGGAATGGCTGCACCTGCATCCAGTCTGGCATGCGGGAATGCCGAGCCGCCGCGGCGATCCGATCCGGGCGCCGGGCCGTATTGGCAGGGAAAGCCGCAAAGTTCGGAGACTGTTCCATGGACGCGATCGTCGATCTGCACCGCCGCGAAGCCGCTAAGACCCCGGCGAAGCCGAGCCGCGAAGAGGCCGAAGCGGCCGTGCGAACGCTCATCCGCTGGGCCGGCGACGATCCGACCCGCGAGGGCCTGCTCGACACCCCGAAGCGCGTCGCCAAGGCCTATGAGCAGCTCTACCGCGGCTATGCCGAGGACCCGGCCGACATCCTCGCCCGTGTGTTCGAGGAGGTCGAGGGCTACGGCGACATGGTGCTCGTGCGCGACATCCCGTTCAACTCCCACTGCGAGCACCATATGGTGCCGTTCGTCGGCAAGGCGCATATCGCCTATTACCCGACCAAGGGCGTGGTCGGCCTGTCCAAGCTCGCCCGCCTCGTCGACGTGTTCGCGCGCCGGCTGCAGACGCAGGAGAGCATGACCGCGCAGATCGCCAATGCGATCGACGATCACCTGAAGCCGCGCGGCGTCGCCCTGCTGATCGAAGCGGAGCACATGTGCATGTCCATGCGCGGCGTGCAGAAGGCCGGCGTCTCCACCGTCACCACCATGTTCACCGGCGTCTACCGCGAGGATCCGTCCGAGCAGGTGCGCTTCATGACCATGGCGAAGGGTTTTCGCTGACGAATGACGGCGGGCGCGGGCGTCGGCCGATCGGGTCTGCCCCTCGACCCGCCAAGCGGCTTCCCCTCCGCCCCGAAATTTCCTAGGCAATCGGTCCCGGCCCCCCGCCGGGGCCGATTTCGTTTGAGGAGACCGCCGATGACGTCCCCCGCCCCCACCGCCTCGGCCTTCGCGGCGCCGGGCGATCACGACGCGCTGGAGACCGGCTCGGCCTTCACGCCGCGCTTCGACGCGGCCGGCCTCGTCACCGCCGTGGTGACGGATGCCGACACGGGCGAGGTGCTGATGCTCGCCCATATGAACGCCGAGGCGCTCGCCCGCACCGTCGCGACCGGCATCGCCACCTACTGGAGCCGGTCGCGCGCCGCGATCTGGGTGAAGGGCGAGACCTCCGGCAATCTCCAGCGCGTCGTCGAGATGCGGGTCGACTGCGACCAGGACGCGGTCCTCCTGCGCGTGCGCGTCGACGGGCACGGCGCCGCCTGCCATCGCGGCTACCGGTCGTGCTTCTACCGCGTCGTGCCGCTCGGCGGCGACGCCGCGGCCGCCACCCTCAGCGTCGAGGGCGACGCGCCGCGCTTCGATCCGGACAATGTCTACGGCCACCCTCACGGCTGACGGGCGGCAGTAGCCGCGCGCCCGGCCCTCGAGCCTGGAGCAATTCCACTTCTGTCGGATGAGTCCATCCGACCGGGACATGCTCTTGCCGAACGCCGCCGATCAGGCGGTCGCGATATAGTTGCGGATCTCGTTGGCCTCGCGCTCGGCATGCTCGATCTTGCGCTTCACCACGTCGCCGATCGAGACGACGCCGATCAGCTTGCCGTTTCGCGTGATCGGCATGTGCCGGAAGCGGCCCTGGCTCATCCGCCCCATCACCTCGTCGATCGTGTCTTCCTCGTGGGCGGTGACGACCTTCGCCGACATATAGGTGGCGGCCGGACGATCGAGCGCGGCGGAGCCTTCCTGCGACAGGGCGCGAACCACGTCGCGCTCGGACAGGATTCCGGCGATGCGGTCGCCGTCCTCCACCAGCACGACGGCGCCGATCTTGTGCTTGGCGAGCGTCTGGCAGACGTCGATGAGCTTGGCCGACGGCCGCTCGGTGATGACGGTGCGGCCCTTCTCGGACAGGATGGTCTTTACGGTCATGCGTCGAACCTCCCTCGATGTCTCGACGGTGGGACGCTCGTCCCGGAAGTTCGGCATCCCGCCGTTTGCCCGCCCCTCAGGGACGGGCTCCGCCTCTTTTGTGACGGATCCCTATCATGATGCGGCTGTTCGGCCCGCCGCGCAAGGATCCTTGCGCGGTCGCGCATCCTACGCACGCCCCTCCGGGCGCAGGCGCGGCACCGGGTCGACCCAGCCGAAAGCGAGGAAACCGGCCGCCAGACCGCCGAGATGGGCCTCCCACGCGACGCTCGACTGCTCGCCCACGATCGCCCCGCCGCCGAAGGCGAACAGCATGTTGAGGATGAAGAACACGACCAGGAAGGCGAGCACCCGCTTCTCGCCGAGCGCCTCCAGGATCCCGAGGGCCGGAACGCGCGGCGAGGCGACGCGCATCGGGCCCTCCGAGGTGCGGATCCAGACCGGCGCCATGGGGCCGCCCGGCGCATAGGCGAAGCGCAGCCACGCCCCGAGCAGGCCGGAGACGGCCCCGGACGCGCCGATCACCGGCGTATAGTCGCCGGGATGGGTGAGGAGATGGGTGCCGGCCGCCGCCGCCGCGGTGAGGACGAAGAAGACGAGGAAGCGGGCCGCTCCTGCGCGCCGGACGAACAGGCTGCCGAGCGCGGCGAGCATCGGCAGGTTGAACGCCACATGCACCCAGTCGGCATGCAGGAACGCGTAAGTGATCCAGCTCCACAGCCGCGCCCCCTCCCCGCCCGGCACGATGTCGCCGGACGGTCCGAACCGACCGGATACGAAGGCGAGGCTGTAGAGCAGCTCCGGATAGACGCTGTCGGGCAAGAGCTGGAAGCCGGCATGGATCGCCAGCATCGCGACCACCAGCACGACCACCACCGGCGGCATGTTGAAGATCGGCTGCCGCTCGACGGGCTCTGCGGTGGGGGTGTCTGGCATGCGAGAACAGATAGGCGTGAACCGAGCGCCCCGCCAGTCGCCGCGGCGGTATGGCGCTGATATCGATCGGTGCCCGGGGCGTTCGAAGGCCGCGGCGACCGGCGGACCGGCGGCGATCGCGCGGGCGGTCGACCGGCCGAGCCCGGCGATCCTTGTCGCCGACGGGTCGATGCCGCCGATGGGTCGATGCCGGTCGCATCCCGGCGCGGCGGGCTCGGTCGCCGACGCGGATCGTCGTCGGAACACCTCATGCGAGCAAATAAAGTCCGCATACACGGCTTGATAACACCGCCGCCGGCGCGCGGCCTTGCCGACAAAAACCTGTCCCAAGTCTTAACAGAAGTTAACGTTAATCCCGTTGTGACGCAGTTTCTGTTCGACACTGACACGTCGGGGCTGGCACAGGGCGTGCAACCTTCTGCGGGCGATGGATCCACGCCGGCGAACCGATGTCCTTTCACATTCGGTTTTTGCCATGGAAAACAGAGGGATAGCATCGCCCGGCACGCGTGGGGGATGCCGGTGGGTATCGTCAGGGGCGCTTCGATATGAAACACCGAGTCACACTGGAACTTTACGAGTACTGGCAAAGAATCCGCGCTGGGCGTCCGGCTCCGGAACGCAGCGAGATCGAGCCGGCGGACATCCGGTCCATTCTCGGTGACACGTTCATACTGGAAGTGATCCCGGAACATGACTTCCGCTTCCGGCTTGCGGGCACGCGCCTTTGCGCGCTCTACGGGCGCGAGATGAAGGGCAAGGACTTCCTCTCCTTCTTCGCCAGGGAGGATGCGCTCTCGGTCGCGACCCTGCTGTCGGCCGTCGCCGGCGAGGCCGCGGCGGCGGTGCTGGGCCTCGCGGGCAAGAGCGACCACGGCCGCGATCTTAACCTCGAATGCCTTTTCCTGCCCGTGAGCCAGCCCGGCCAGGGCTTCACCCGCATTCTCGGCAGCCTCGTGCCCATGGACGACCCCTATTGGGTCGGCATCCACCCGATCATGCGCCAGCATGTGTCGAGCCTCAGGATGATCTGGCCGGACGAACGCCCGCACCGCCTCGGCCTGCCCCCGGACGAGGACGGGATCTCCGCCATCCCCGGCGGCGCGCATCTTGCCGCCCCGCGCCGCCGCGTCGGCCACCTCACCGTCTATGAAGGCGGCAAGGATTGAAGCGAAGCTCGGCAAAATTCACATACAGTTCCTGTCATATGCCGATGGTGCGCAACGTCGCTTTAACCAACCCGACCTAGGATCGACCTCGACCACGTCTCGTGGACGACCGAGGCCGCCATGCAGAACGCCGCACTCTCGAACCCGGAACCGGCCGCCCAGTGGCCGAAGATCGATCGGCGCCGGCATCAGCGGGTGAGCGTCAACCTGCTCGGCCGTTTCATGCTCGAGAACAAGCGCGAATATCCCTGCCAGGTGATCGACATGTCGCCCGGCGGCGCGGCCATCATCGCGCCCACCCAGGGTCGCATCGGCGAACGGGTCGTCGCCTATGTGGACCATATCGGCCGGGTCGAGGGGCGCGTGGTGCGCGCGCTCGACGGCGGTTTCGCGATGACCATCGACGCGACGCTCCGGAAGCGCGACAAGCTCGCCGCGCAGCTCACCTGGCTCGCCAACCGGCATGTGCTGAACCTGCCCGAGGACCGCCGGCACGAGCGGTTCCCGCCGAAGAACCCCTTCTCCACCGTGGTGATGCCGGACGGCCGCGAACTGCGTTGCCGCATCATCGACGTGTCGCTGTCGGGCGCCGGCATCGCCATCTCCGAGAAGGCGCCGGTCGGATCGAGCGTGACGGTCGGCCGCATGCGTGCCCGCGTCGTGCGCCATTTCGACGACGGCATCGCGGTGGAATTCGCCAACCTGCAGACCCCCGAGACGCTCGAGGCGCATCTGGCCGGCAACGGCTGAGGTCTGGCCGCGGGGCCCTGCGCGGGCCACGGGCGCGGGACGGCGTTCGGTTGCTCGGGTCGGCACCCGAGGCTCGCGGATGTGGTCCGTCCACTGTCCTCATGGTCACGACGCGTTGTGCGGGCGGGCCGACGGCGGCCCGGACCCGCGCGGCGCACGATGCGCCGCCTCCCCGGCCACGCGCGGTCGTCGGTCAACGCGTCAGCCCGCCCGCGCGGCGCGGCTCGAGGCCGTTGCCGCGGCGGCCCGCCGACATCGACCATGGCGTCGGGCCGTCGGCCCCTTTTCGGCGCCTCTCGCCGCCGGCGCTTCGATCGCCTCGATCTCTTCGAAGACGTGGCATGTCTTGCGAAATGCGGGCCATTCTCTTTCAGACTGGTTTACCCTGACAAAGGGTCGCCACAATCGCAGACTCTACCCATATTTTATCATTTGCATCTGTATGCTCCGAGCAAGTCCATGATTCGCAAACGCTTTCTCTCCATCCCTACAATTTGATTCAAATTTTAATCAAATTCGATTCAAGTTTTCGAAAAATTCGATTCAATTCGTCTTCGCCAATTTCAACGGGAATACGTTGTTCGTGAGTACAACTGGCCTCCGACATCTGGAGGCGGTGATGAAGTTCAGTCAAACGGGCTTTCTGCTCGGTGTTTGCCTCACGGCGGCTGGCATGATCTTGCCGGGTTACCTTGGCGCGGCCGAGTTGTCGCGTTTCATGGAGACCCATGGCGGCACGGCGCCGCCGATCGGCTTCGTCCAGTTCTGCCGCGAGCATCGGGCCGACTGCGTCGGACAGTTCGCGTCGACGCCGCGCGTGGCGCTGAGCCGGGCCAAGTGGGACGAGCTGCAGAGCATCAACGCGACGGTCAACCGCATTATCGAACCGGTCACCGACCAGGATCTCTACGGCGTCCAGGAGTACTGGACCTATCCCGAGACGAACCGCGGCGACTGCGAGGACTACGCGCTGTTGAAGCGCAAGATGCTCATGCAGCGCGGCTGGCCGGCGGGCGCCCTGTTGATGACGGTCGTGCAGGACACCCGCAACGAGGGTCACGCGGTTCTGACCGTCCTGACCGATCGCGGCGACCTCGTGCTCGACAACCAGAACCCGCAGGTTCTGACCTGGAACCAGACCGAATACCGCTATGTGAAACGCCAGTCCCCTTACGACGTGTCGCGCTGGGAAGCGATCGACGACACGCGCACGGACTACATGGCCTCGACGCGCTGACCCCCCGTCGGGCCGCTTGCCGCGGCCCCGATCCGACCGACGCTCTCGCCTTGACCGTATCGGACCCGCGGCCCGTGGGCCGGCGTCGCCACGCCGGCCCGCAAGGCTGTTCCGGCGTCTGCCGCGCGGTTCAGCCGAGTGCGACGAGGCCGTCCCGGTAGGCCCGCGCCCGCTTGCGATAAACCTCCGCCGATCCCGCGATCTGCGCGACCGCCTCGTCGTCGAGGCTGCGCACCACCTTCGCCGGCGCGCCCACGGCGAGCGAGCGCGGCGCGATGTCCTTGCCCTCGGTCACGAGCGCGTTGGCCCCGATCAGGCTGTCGGAGCCGATCCGCGCGCGGTTCAGGACCGTCGCGCCCATGCCGACCAGGACGCGCGCGTCGATCGTGCAGCCGTGCAGGATGGCGGTGTGGCCGATCGTGCAATCCGGCCCGACCGTCAGCGGACAGCCCGGATCCGTGTGCAGCACGGCGTTCTCCTGCACGTTGCTGCCGGCGCCGATCTCGATCCATTCATTGTCGCCGCGCAGCACCGCCCCGAACCAGATGCTGGCGCCGGGCAGGATCCGGACGCGACCGATGAGCACCGCGGTCGGCGCGATCCAGCAGTCGCCATCGGCGGGCAGTTCGGGACTTTGACCGTGGATCGCGTAAAGCGGCACTGCGGGCGGCTCCTCGTGCGGGCCGTCCGGCAGGCCGGGCGGCCATGGGCTCGGCGCGGCCGGATCGATCCGGCCGCATCCGGTCAGGCGAGCCGCATGCTCACATGCAGGATGAGATCCGTCACCAGGATTCCGGTGCAGAGGCTCCAGCCGGCCGCGATCGCCGCGCCGGCGAACAGCCAGCCGATCGGCCGGCGCTCGATCAGGCGACCGCGGATCGCCTGCCGCATGATGATGAAGGGTCCGCAGAAGATGCAGAGGAAGATCGAGAGGAAGCTCTTCTTCGCCGTGTCCCACTCGAAGCGGAAGCGCGGCGGCTCGTTCGTGACGAGCTGGTAGAAGCTCGATGCAAAGCCCGCGAACACGAAACCCGCCGCCAGCGCATACAGGATCAACATGGCCTGAAGCATCGCACACCCCCTGTCTTAACGTCTTCTTAACTTTTAGCACGCGGCGCGCCGGCCTGTCCCGACAGCGTGGTAAACGCTGCTTAACCTTTTTGCGCCTATGGTTAACGGGTAACCATCGTGGGGCCGGCCGGTCCGCTCGAAGCGGCCGGAAGGCGTCGTGTCGGCGGCCGGAAAGGCCGCGTGTGATCCGTGAGGGACTGAGCGAGATGCACTGGACGGGGGTCCTGATCGCCGGCCTCGCCCTCAGCGTCGCGGGCGCCGCGGCCGTGCTCGGCTGGCCCTCGCCGCGCGCGGACGACCCGGCCGAACCCGTCGCGGTGGCGGTGGCGGGCGAGCGGCTCAATATCCCGGCCGGCTTCTTCCGCTTCGACGACCAGCGCGCTGCCGGCCAGTCGCTGCGCATCGACCTCGCCATGGCATGGCCGACGCTCGGCCCGGTGGCGCCGAAGGCCGGGGACGATCCGGACCCGACCGTCGTCTATGTGTCGATCGAGCCGCGCGAGAACGACCTCGATTCGAGCGCCCGGCTCGGCACGGTCTATCGGCGCTTCTTCGTCGGCCCGGCGCTCGCCGGCCCGGACGGCCTCGTCGGCACCCGGCTCGCCAAGGGGTCCGGCTACGAGGACGAGATCATGTTCTACGAGCCCGGCCGCCAGCGTCCGTTCGTGACCCGATGCTTCGCCACCGGCACGGAGAATGTCGCGACGGTGTGCACGCGGGAGACGCTGCTCGGCAAGGGCCTCGTCGCGGTGTGGCGCTACCGCTGGCCGCTGATCGCCGCCTGGAAGGACCTCGACGCACGGATCGCCGCGCGCCTCGACGGTTTCCGCCCGGCGCCGTGAGCGCCGCGGCACGGCGCCCGCACGGCGACGGGCGAGGGCCTCAGCCCTCCAGGTCCATCTCCAGGATGGCCATCTGGAAATTCCACGAGACTTCGCCGTCCTCGTCGTCGCGGAAGATCACGCCGATGAACTCGTCGCCGAGAAAGACCTCCGCCGAATCCTTCTTCCTCGGCCGTGCCTCGACCCTCAGCGCCGGCGAATTGAACTTCGTGCGCAGATAGGTTTCGAGCTTGGCGATTTCTTTCTTGTCCACGCGGACGTCTCCCGGGTTCGGCCATGAGCGGCGGCCTTCGGCGGCACCGCTTCGATCCGCGGATCGCTCCGGCGCGGGCCGGGCGAAACGCCGGGTCGCTATGACACGGGATCGGCGCTCCGTCAAAACCGAACGGGCCGCCGCCGGCGTCGATGATCGCCTCAGATGTCCCGGCCGAGCATGTGGTCCATGGCGCGGGACGGCTCGCTGCAGGGGGCTTCTCCGACCACCTTGGCCGGCACGCCGGCGACGGTGGTGCGCGGCGGCACCGGCTTCAGCACGACCGAGCCGGCCGCCACGCGGGCGCAATGGCCGACCTCGATATTGCCGAGCACGGACGACCCGGCGCCGATCAGCACGCCGCTGCGGATCTTCGGATGCCGGTCGCCGGTCTCCTTGCCGGTGCCGCCGAGCGTGACGCCCTGCAGGATCGAGACGTCGTCCTCGATCACCGCCGTCTGGCCGACCACGATGCCGGTCCCGTGGTCGAGAAACACGCCGCGGCCGAGCGGGACGGCCGGGTGGATATCGACCTGGAACACCTCCGAGGCGCGGCTCTGCAGGTAGAGCGCGAAGTCCTGCCGCCCGCGCCGCCACAGCCAGTGCGCCAGGCGATGCGTCTGGATGGCGTGGAAGCCCTTGAAGTAGAAGATCGGCTCGATGTAGCGGCTGCACGCCGGGTCGCGGTCGTAGACCGCCTGCATGTCGACGCGGAAGATCTCGCCGAGCTGCGGCTCGTCGTCGAGCGCCTCGCCGTAGGTCTGCCGGATCAGCGTCGCCTTCACGGTCGGATGATCGAGCCGCTCGGCGATGCGGTGCACCACCGCCTCCTCCAGACGCGCATGGTTCAGCACGGTCTCCCACACGAAGCTCGCGAGCGCGGGCTCGGCATCCGCCATCTGCCCGGCCTCGGCGCGGACGGTGCTCCACAGCGGATCGACGTTGGAGAGGTGGGCGGTGTGCGTCTGAGCGCGGTTCGACATGCTCGTTTCTCCCCTCGGGGGCAAGGTCCCGGGTCGCGTGGTCTTTAGCATATCGGGTGCCCGGAGGCGAATGACGAGGGCCCGGCGCCGACGACGCGGGAACGAGCCCGCGACCTTCGATAGGCGGACGATGGAGCCGCCGGTCGCATCAGGGGGACGCCGACGCCGCCCGCCTCGGCCGCGCGGATCAACGCCTTGTCGAGGGTGGCAAGCGGCATGCGTCGACGCCGAGCGAGTTCCAGATACGCCGCATCGTAGATCGACAATCCATATAGGTCGGCAAGCTGCGTCGTAGCGTTCCAAGCCCGCTCCTCGGTCTCGGGGTCGACCGATATGTCGAGCTCCGCGAGATCGGCCAAGGCATCCGCCCGCTCGGCCGCCGAGATTCGATTGCGCCGCAGAGCGACCATCAAGCCATTGGCGACTTCCAGGTGCCACAGGCTGGGCACGATCGCTCCCTGATCGGCGCCTCGGTCGAACACGGCTTCGATGGCCGGCGTGCATTCATCGCCGTGCACCCAAGCCAGCGTCGCCGAACTGTCGAGCACGACGCTCACGTCCGCCCCTCGTCGCGAAATTGTATCCATTCCGCGACGCTGATAGGCCCGCTCGAGCGCCCGCGTGCCCGCGCGCGAATGCGTTCGACGGCCGCCTTCGCGGCGTCGCGATCACGGGCGGGCGCCTCCGGGACAAGCCTCGCAACCGGTCTGCCGTGTCGGGTGATGACGATCTCCTCGCCCTGTTCGACCAGGTCGAGCAGGCTGCCCAACCTGTTCTTGGCCTCCAGGGCTCCGATCCGGCGCATGACGGTCTTCCTCTATGAAAGGCGATGGCAGCGTAACCCGAGGCACCGCGGGGTTCAAGAACAAAGTAGGAACTCACTAGTCGAATACCAGCCGCTCCCATAGGCTTTCCGGCCAAATGACCCCGTGCTCACGGCGGCGGGACGCGCTCCCAGTCGGCCATGCGGTGGCGCAGCCAGGTTTCCTGGCGCTTGGCGTATTGGCGCGTCTCGGCCTTGGCGCGGGCGATCGCCTCGGCGAGGGCCAAGTCGCCGGCGAGGTGGGCGGCGAGCGGCCTGAGCCCGATCGCCTTCATGATGCCGGTGCCGGCCGTGAGGCCGAGCGCCATGAGCGCGCCGACCTCGTCGAGCGCGCCCTGTCCGACCATCGCGTCGAAGCGGCGCTCGATGCGGGCGTGCAGCGCCGCGCGCTCCGGCGCCACGACCAGGCGGCGCCAGCCGGGGCCGGCGACCGGCAGGGCGGCGGGTGCCGCCTGCCAGTCGGCGAGCGAGCGGCCGGTCGCCTCCACCACTTCGAGCGCGCGGGCGATGCGCGCGCGGTCGTTCGGGCCGAGCCGCGCCGCCATGGCCGGATCGCGCTCGGTGAGACGGCGGCGCAGGACGGCGAGATCGGGCTCGGCCCGGATCGGGTCGCGCACGTCGGATGGGATCGCCGGCAGCTCGGCGAGCCCCTCGGTCAGGGCGTGGAAATAGAGGCCCGTGCCGCCGACCACGATGGGCACGCGCCCCGCGGCTTCCACGGCGCGGATCGCCGCCGTGGCCTCGCCGAGCCAGCGGCCGACCGACCAGTCCTCGCCGGGCGCGGCGACGCCGTAGAGGCGATGCGGCGCGCGCGCCTCCTCCGCCGCCGAGGGCCGGGCGGTGAGCACGGCGAGGCCGCGATAGATCTGCATGCTGTCGGCATTCACGAGCGTGCCGCCGATCCGCTCGGCGAGGTCGAGCGCGAGCGCCGACTTGCCGCTCGCGGTCGGCCCTGCGATAAGCACGCCGCGCGGGCGGTCGTCCGCCCTGCCGGGCCCTGTCGTCACGCGCCTCTGCCCTCCCGCTTCCCTCCCCTGCTTGTGGCCGAACCTTGACGCATGTCGCAACCCTCATCTCGGCGCCGGACGCCCTCGCCGTCGGCGCCGACCTCCTGGCGGCGGCCGCGGCCGAGCTGCCGGGCGCGGGCGCGCCCGTGCTGCTGGCGCCGGGGCTCGCGGCGGACATCCCCTTCGCGGGCGGCGACCTCGCGGCGCTGGACGCCGCGCTCCGTGCGCGGCTCGGCGGCGCGCCGGTCGACCTGGTGCTGCAACCCTCCGCCGGCAGGCGGAAACGGCTTTTCCTCGCCGACATGGATTCGACCATGATCGGGCAGGAATGCATCGACGAGCTCGCCGCCGAGATCGGCATCAAGGACCGCATCGCCGCCATCACCGAGCGGGCGATGCGCGGCGAGATCGCGTTCGAGCCCGCCCTGCGCGAGCGGGTCGCGCTCATCGCCGGCCTCGACGCCGCGGTGATCGGGCGAATCATCGCCGAGCGGATCACGCCGACGCCGGGCGGCGCGGCGCTCGTCCGCACCATGCGTGCGCATGGCGCCTATACGGCGCTCGTCTCCGGCGGCTTCACCGTGTTCACGGGCCCGATCGCCGCCTCGATCGGCTTCGACGAAAACCGGGCGAACCGCCTCGTCATCACGGAAGGCCGCCTCGCGGGCCGCGTCGAGGAGCCGATCCTCGGCGCCGACGCGAAGCTCGCGGCGCTGACCGATCTCGCCGCCCGGCGCGGGATTCCGGCCGCCGCGACGCTCGCGGTCGGCGACGGCGCGAACGACCTGCCGATGCTGAAGGCCGCCGGGCTCGGCGTCGCCTTCCGCGCGAAGCCGCGGGTCGCGGCGGAGGCGGCGGCGCGCATCGACCACGCGGACCTGACCGCCCTCCTCTACATCCAGGGCTACCGGCGGACGGAGACGGGCTACGCGCCGGCCTATTCGGTCGCGTAGCAGGTGAGGCGCGGGCGGCCGTCCTGCATCTTGATCTCGATCTTCGCCGAGCCGGCGCCGATCCGCTTCCGCGCCGTCCCGACGAGGCCCGCGAGCTTCGCCCGGACCACGGCCTCGGGCTCGGCGAAGACGAGGGCGTCGTCGGCGAGGTAATAGGCGGTCGACCGGCGTGCCTCGATCGCCACCGCCTGCAGGTCGGCGAAGCGGGCATTGGCGAGCGGGACCGTGACGGTGGCGAGGTCGCCGGCCTTCTCCTTCACGACCTTCAGGGTCGGGCGGCCGAAGGCGGAGCGGATCGAGGCGGGGATCAGGCTTTCGCCGAGGATCCAGCGCCCGGCCTTGTCGATGGTGATGGTGCTGTCGATGAAGAGGCCGTAGGGGTGCGTCTCGCTGCAGCCCTTCACATAGCCTGCCAGGAAGTCGTCGAGCGCGACCCGGCCGTCCCCGGGGGCCGGCGCTCCGGCCGCGGATGCGGCGACCGGCGGCGCGGAAGCGCGCGCCGTCTGCGCCACGGCGGGCGTGGGCATGGCCGCGATCATGACCAGAACTGCCGCGCCGATCCGCTTCGCCCGCATGTCCGCCCTCCACGCCCAACCGCTAGCACGGCCGCCGAGGTGAAACTAAGGCTCGCCGTCAAAAGAAAAGGCCCGCCGGTGGGGCGGGCCTTTCCGAACGCCTTCGCCGAGCCGCCAGAGGCTCACTCGACCTGCACGGTGACGAAGCGCATGTCGCCTTCGGCGTTCGAGATGAGGAACAGCGCGCGCTTGCGGCCGTCCTTCTTCAGGGCCTCGATCCGCTTCACCACGTCGTCGGCGCTGGAGACGGCCTCCTGGCCGATCTCCACGATGATGTCGCCCGGCACGATGCGCTTCTCGGCGGCGGCGGAGTTCGGCGCGACCTCGGCGACGACCACGCCCTTCGCCACCTTCTCCTTGATCTTGAACTTGTCGCGCTGCGCCTGGTCGAGGTCGACGAGCGACAGGCCGAGCGCCTTGGCCATGATCGGCGGCGCGTCGATCGCCGGCGTCTTGGCCTTTTCCTTTTCCTTCTCGGCCTTCTCGCTCTCCTCGAGGCGGCCGAGCTTCACCTTCAGCACCTCTTCCTTGCCCTTGCGCAGGACGACGACGTCGACCTCCTTCAGCACCGAGGTGTCGGCGACCATGCGCGGCAGTTCGCGCACGCCGGGCACGTCGCGGCCATCGAACTTCAGGATCACGTCGCCCGCCTGGATGCCCGCCATCTCGGCCGGCCCCTTCTCGGTGACGCCGGCGACGAGCGCGCCCTTGGCGCCCTTCAGGCCGAGGCTCTCGGCGATGTCGTCGGTGACGCCCTGGATGCGCACGCCGAGCCAGCCGCGGCGGGTCTCGCCGAAGGCGCGCAGCTGCTCCACCACGGGGCTCGCCGTGTTGGACGGGATCGAGAAGCCGATGCCGATCGAACCGCCCGAGGGCGAGATGATCGCCGTGTTGATGCCGATCACCTCACCGTCCATGTTGAACAGCGGGCCGCCGGAATTGCCGCGGTTGATGGCGGCGTCGGTCTGGATGAAGTTGTCGTAGGGTCCGGAATTGATGTCGCGGTTGCGCGCCGACACGATGCCGACCGTGACCGTTCCGCCGAGGCCGAACGGGTTGCCGATCGCCATCACCCAGTCGCCGACCCGGGCCTTGTCCGAGTTGCCGAACTTCACCGACTTCAGAGGCTTGGTCGGCTTCACGCGGAGCACGGCGATGTCAAGCTTGCCGTCCTTGCCGACCAGCTCGGCCTTCAGCTTGGTGCCGTCCGGAAAGTTCGCGGTGATCTCGTCGGCGCCGTCGATCACGTGGTTGTTCGTGATGATGATGCCTTCCGGGTCGACCACGAAGCCGGAGCCGAGCGACTGGACGCGGCGCGGCTCGCTCGGGCGGTTCTGCTGCTTGTTGAAGAACTCGTCGAAGAACTCCTGGAACGGCGAGCCCTGCGGCGCGCGCGGCACCGGCACCGGCGACACCTGGCGCTCGCCCTGGGCGATCTGCGAGGTGGAGATGTTCACGACGGCGTCGAGCAGGCCTTCGGCGAGGTCGGCGACCGAATCGGGGCCCTTGCCGGGCGCCGCCGCCGCCGTGCCGGCGAGGCCGCCGAGGGCGAGCGCCGCGCCGAGCAGCGCCGCCGAAACCACGCCGGTCCGGCGACCCGAACCGGTGCGGCTTGTGGAGAACAGTGTCGTCATGGCCATCGGGCCTCTCTCCATGGGACGGGCCCTGCGCGGGCACGTCGGTGCGGATGATCACGCATCGTCACGCAATCAAACCCCAAATGGGGCGGAAAATCGACCGGAGCCGCGCCGCTCCGGTATCACTTGGCCGTCATATGCGAGCGCGGCGCGCGCGCCGAGTCCGTTCGGCCCGCCTCAGCGCACCAGCCAGACGATCAGCACGCCGGTCGCCAGCGACGCCACGCCCGCGAGGCGCAACGTATTCGGCTCGACCTCCAGCATGGCTTTCAGCGCCTGCCGCATCAACCCCGGAAACGCTGCGTAGAGGGTCCCCTCGATGGCGAGGACGAGACCGATGGCGAGGATCAGATCGTACATGAGGGCCTTCGGTCGAGCACCTTTTTGCAGAGGGCCCGGCCGCGCGCAGGGCGGGGCCGGGCCATGATGCTGGTCGCGCTCGTGTCAGCGCGGCGTCGTCACTGCGCGGTCGGCGCCATCACTGCGCGGTCGGCGCCATCACTGCGCGGCGGGCGCCGGGACGGTCACCCGCGCCGAGCCCGGGGCGGGCTGCGGCGCGGCGCCGGGCGCCGGCGGCGCCGCCTCGGGAGCCGGCGGCGCGGCGGCCGGGCGCGGCAGCCCGGACGGATCCGAGAAGTAGCGGAAGAACGACGAATCCGGGCTGAGCACGAGGCGCGTATCCGCCGGCTTCAGGCCCTGCTCGTAGGCCTGCATGGACCGGTAGAAGGCGAAGAAGCTCGGATCCCGGCCGAACGCTTCCGCGAAGATGCGGTTGCGCAGGGCTTCGCCCTCGCCGCGCGCCCGGTCGCTGTCGCGGCGGGCCTCGGCGAGGATGATCTCGCGCTCCTGGTCGGCTTTCGCCTTGATGCGCAGGCTCTCCTCGTTGCCGCGTGCGCGCAGCTCCGTCGCCTCGCGCTGGCGTTCCGTCTGCATGCGCTGGAACACCGCGGCGCTGTTCTGCTGCGGCAGGTCCGCACGCCGGATGCGCACGTCGAGCACCTCGACGCCGATCGTCTGCGCCTGCTTGTCCACCTGCGTCTTGATCGAGTGCATCAGGTTGGAGCGCTCGTCGCGCACCACCGCGGTGAAGGTCGCGTCGGCGAGCGTGGCGCGCAGCGCCGACGAGGTGAAGGTGTTGAGCCGCTGGCGGCCGTTCGGAATGGTGCGCACCGACTGGTAGAACTTCACCGGATCGACGATGCGGTAACGCGCGAAGGCGTCGACGATGAGCCGCTTCTGGTCGGAGGCGATCACCTCCTGCGGTTCCATGTCGAGATCCAGGATGCGCTTGTCGAGATACTCGACGTTCTGCAGGAAGGGCACCTTGAAGTAGATGCCCGGCCGCTGGATCGCCTCCCTCACCTGGCCGAACTGCAGGACGAGTGCCTGGGTGCGCGGGTCGACGATGAAGGCGGACATGTAGAGGAGGATCAGCGCGCCGACGACGATCGCGACGACGGTTCCCAAGAGACCTGACTTCATCACTGCGCTCCTCGGCTGGGGGCGGCCGGCTGCCGGCTCAAGCGATCGAGCGGCAGATAGGGCACCACGCCCTGGCTGCCGGTCTCGCCGAGGATGACCTTGTCCATGCCCCCGAATACGCGCTCCATGGTCTCCAGATAGAGACGCTGGCGGGTGATGTCGGGCGCCTTGGCGTATTCGTCGTAGACCTTGAGGAAGCGGTCGGCCTGGCCGCGCGCTTCCTCGACGGTCTGCCGCTGAAAGGCGAGCGCGGCGCCCATGATGCCGGCGGCCTGGCCGCGGGCGTCCGGGACGACGCGGTTGGCGTAGCTCTGCGCCTCGTTCTGCAGGCGCTCGGCGTCGATGCGGGCGGCCTGCACGTCGCGGAACGCGTCGATGACCTGCGTCGGCGGATCGACCTTCTGCATCTGCACGAGGCGGATCTCGATGCCGGCGCGGTAGTCGTCGAGCGCCTTCTGCATCAGGTCCTTCACCGAATTCTCGATGCGCCGGCGGTCCTCGGTCAGGACCAGCTGGATGTTGGTGCGGCCGATCGCCTCGCGCATGGCGCTTTCGGCGACCGCCTTCACCGTGTCCTCGGGATTCTGGATGTTGAACAGATAGTTGGCGGCGTCCTTGATGGTCCACTGCACCTTGAAGTCGACGTCGACGAGGTTCTCGTCGCCGGTCAGCATCAGGCTTTCCTGCGGCACGTCGCGCGACGAGAACTGGCCGCGGCCATTGTCCGTCTCGACGAGGCCGACGGTCTGCTCGCGCACGCGCAGCACCTGCGGCGTATAGACCTGGCCGATCGGATAAGGCGGATTGTAGTTGAGGCCCGGGCCGGTCTGGTCGACCACCTGGCCGAGGATCAGCTCCACGCCCACCTCGTCCGGCTGCACGCGGTAGAGCCCGGTCAGGCCCCAGGCGACGAGCGCCACGCCGATGAGCAAGGCGAGGCCGCGGCCGCCGAAGCCGCCGCCCGGGCCGCCGGGCAGGATGTTCTTCAGGCGGTCCTGGCCGCGGCGGATGATCTCCTCGAGATCAGGGGGCTGTCCGCCGGGGCCGCCGCCGCCGCTGCCGCGTGGGGGTTGTCCCCACGGGCTGTTGCCGCCGCCGCCTCCCCGCCAACCGCCGCCGCCGTTCTGGTTGCTCCAAGGCATGATGGTTCCTTGTCAGAGTGTCTCGTCGTGTCGTCCCGGCGGGAAATCCCGTCGATCGCCGCAGACCCTTGGGCCCGCCCGTCACCGTGCGTTATAGGGGGCTCCCCCGCCCCTTTCAACGAAGCTGCTCTGGCGATGTGATCGCCCCCGGCCGCCGAGCGTCAGGTGGGGCGCCGGACCCGCGCTGTCAACTCTTTGTCAGGTTAGCGTTAAGCGCCGGCCGGCCGGGCGCGCCGCCGCCAGGTCGCGTAGACGAAATCCGCGTCGTCGCGGGGCGACCGGACGCCCGCCTCGCGCGCCGTCTCCTCCCATTCGGCCGGGTCGAGCGGCGGAAAGCGGGCATCGCCGTCGGGTTCGAGATCGACCTCGGTCAAGTGCACCACCTCGGTGAACGGCAGCGCCGCCCGGTAGATCTCGGCGCCGCCGGTCACCATCACGGCCTCGACGCCGTCCCGCCGGGCGATGCCGCGACCGAGCTCGAGCGCCTCCTCGACCGAATGGGCGACCACCACGCCGGCCAAGGACCAGGCGGGATCGCGGGTCACGACGATGTTGGCGCGGCCGTCGAGGACGCGGCCGATCGAGCTTTGGGTCTTCCGCCCCATCACGATCGGCCGGCCGAGGGTGAGGCGGCGGAAGCGCTTCAGGTCGGTCGGCAGGTGCCAGGGGAGCGCGTTGTCGCGCCCGATCACGCCGTTCCTGGCGGCCGCCACCACGATCTCGATGCGCGGCGGCGCGGCCTCATCCGGCATGGCCGCCTCCGAGCATGGCGAGCGCGTCGCCGGTCAGCCGGTAGCCCGTCCAGCCCTCGACCGGCCGGGCGCCGAGCGAGCGGTAGAAGGCGATCGAGGGCGCGTTCCAGTCGAGCACCGACCATTGCAGCCGGCCGAGCCCCTCGGCGACGCAGCGGCGCGCGAGCGCCTCGAGCAGCGCCTTGCCGATGCCGCGGCCGCGGCTGTCCGGATCGACGAAGAGATCCTCGAGATAGATGCCGTGCCGGCCCTGGAAGGTGGAGAAGGTGTAGAACCAGAGCGCGAAACCGGCCGGCCGCCCCTCCGCGAAGGCGAGGTCGCAGAAGACGCGGCGGTCCGGCCCGAACAGGCTCGCGGCGATCTGGGCCTCGGTCGCCTCCACCTCGTGCGCCAGCCGCTCGTAGTCGGCGAGCGCGAGGATGAAGCGATGCACGGTGGCGGCGTCGGCGGGCTCGGCGGGGCGGATCGTGACGGTCATGGCAGCGGGTTACCGGACGGGCGCAGGCTTGTCGAGCGGGCGTCCGGCCGCCGAGGCACGGGCGGCAGCGGTTCGACGAGCCCGATCAGCCGGTTGCCGTCACGGCTTCAACCAGTGCCGCAGCCGCTCGGCCGCCTCCGCCACGTCGGCCTCGGTGCCCGCGAAGGAGAAGCGGATATAGCCGTGCCCGCGCGCGGCGTCGAAATCCGGCCCGGGCGTGGCCGCGACGCCGGCGTCCACCAGCATGCGGCGGGCGAAGTCGAGACTGTCGTTGGAGAAGCGCTTCACCGAAGCATAGACATAGAAGGCGCCGTCGACGGGGAGGAGTTCGTCGAAGCCGATCGCCGGCAGGGCGTCGAGGAGCAGGCGCCGGTTCGCCGCATAGGAGGCCTTCACGGCTTCGAGCGCGAGCGTCGCCTCCGGATCGAAGGCGGCGACCGCGGCGCGCTGTGAGATCTCGTTGTTGGAGAGATAGAGGTTCTGCGAAAGCCGGTCGACCGGGCGGATGAGCGTCTCGGGCAGGACCATCCAGCCGATCCGCCAGCCGGTCATGCAGTAGTATTTGGAGAAGCTGTTCACCACGATCGCCCGGTCGGAGAATTCGAGCGCCGAGCGCTGTTCGCCCGCGAAGACGAGGCCGTGATAGATCTCGTCTGAGATGAAGACGAGGCCGAGGTCCTCGGCGCTGCGCACGAGGCTTTCGAGCGCCTCGGCGCCGTACATGGTCCCGGTCGGATTGGCCGGGCTCGCGATCAGCACGCCGTCGAGCGGCCTTTCCGCATGGGCGCGCTCCAGCATGGCCGGCGTCAGGCACCAGCGCGTATCCGCCCCCGTCTCGATCTCCACCGCCTCGATGCCGAGCGCGCCGAGCAGGTTGCGGTAGGCCGGATAGCCGGGGGTCGGCACGGCCACGCGGGCGCCCGCGTCGAACGCCGCCAGGAAGGCGAGGCTGAAGCCGCCGGACGACCCCGCCGTCACAGCGATGCGGTCGGGCGCGACCGCCAGCCCGTAGGCGCGCCCGTAATGGGCGGCGATCGCCTCGCGCAGCGGCCGGATGCCCATCGCTTCCGTATAGCCGAGCCGGCCGCCCTCGATCGCCCGCCGCGCGGCCTCCAGCACGGGACGCGGCGCGGGCGCGCCGGGCTGGCCGACCTCCATGCGGATGACGCGATGCCCCTCCGCCTCGCGGCGCACCGCGTCCGCGAGCACCTCCATGGCCATGAACGGCTCGACGCGCGAACGGCGGGATGGGGCGGGGCCGGTCATGAACGCTCCTTTCACGCACCGCGCGCTAGTCTCACCGCGCCCGCGTGCCGTTGCGTCGGCTCGCGGGCGCGTGATCAAGTGAAGTTGACGACTTCGGCGCCGCCGCCGCTTCGCCCTCTTCGACACCTAGCCTATAACGCGTTCGACCAACGAGCCGTCAATCGGAGTTCACGATGTCCTTCCGCTCTTCCCTGTTCCGCCCCTGGGCCGTTGTTCCCGCCGCGCTCCTCGTCGCGCTGTCGATCGCCGCGGCGCCGGCCCGGGCGGCCGACCCGATCGACGCCGCGCAGAAGGCGGCGATCGAGAAGATCGTGCGGGACTACATCATCGCCCATCCGGAGATCATCGAGGAGGCGATGGCCGCGCAGGAGCAGCGCAAGACCGCCGCGGCCGCCGCCGCGCAGAAGGAGATCATCACCGAGAAGAACGGAGTTCTGTTCCAGTCGGCGCGGCACGTGGTGCTCGGCAATCCGAAGGGCGACGTCACCGTGGTCGAGTTCTTCGACTACAACTGCACCTACTGCAAGCGGTCGGTCGGCGACATGCTGACCATCCTGCAGGAGGACAAGAATGTGCGCTTCGTCCTGAAGGAGTTCCCGGTGCTCGGCCAGGGCTCGGTCGAGGCCGCGCAGGTGAGCGTCGCGGTCAACCGTATCGCGCCCGCCAAGTACATCGAGTTCCACAAGACGCTGATCGGCGGCAAGGGCGAGGCGAACCGCCAGCGTGCCATGGAGGCCGCGGCCGCCGTCGGCATCGACATCCGCAAGCTCGAGGCCGAGCTCGCCCATCCGGAGATCGCGGCGACGATCGACGAGACCTACTCGCTCGCCAACGGCCTCGGCCTCACCGGCACGCCGACCTATGTGCTCGCCAACGGCGTCACGCCGGGCGCGGTCGGGCTCGAGCGGCTGAAGGCGAAGATCGCCGACGCGCGCAATTGCAAGGAAAGCTGCTGAGCCGCGCCGGCCGGACCGGCCGCCGGCGGCCGCCTGCGTCCCTGTGACAGATGCGTGACAAGGCGCCCGGCCGCACGGACGGGCCGCGAAACTCGCGCGCGCTGCCCCCTTTCCCTCCTCGGCGCGACCGCCTATAAGCGCGCCTGTGCTCGGCCGTTGTCCCGAGAGCGGCGCGTCCTCGGATCCCCCACCCACCGCTTGGCTGGCGCGCTAATCTTCCAGCGACCGACCGATTCGGCGGCGGACCGTCCGAACGGCGGCGAGGCTCCCCGGTCGCCGGCAAGTCGGCCGCCGACGTCCCGATCCCCGCAGCCCAAGGCGCGAGAATGGCAACCACAAAAAAATCCTTCGACACCGAACTGATCCGCGACCTGGCGCTGCTCCTCGCCGAGACCGACCTGACCGAGATCGAGGTGGCGCACGGGGATCTGCGCATCCGGGTCGCACGCAACGTCCAGGTCACGGCCCCCGTCCATGTCGCCCCGCCGGTCTACGCGCCCGCGCCGATGCATCACCCGGCCGCCCCGCCGCCGGCGCCCGGCGCCGACGGCCATGCCCCCGGCCACAACGCCCCGGCACCATCCGACTATGCCAATCATCCGGGCCTCGTGAAATCGCCCATGGTCGGCACCGCCTATCGTGCCCCCGAGCCGGGCGCCCCGACCTTCATCGAGATCGGCGCCAAGGTTCGCGAGGGCCAGACCCTGCTCATCGTCGAGGCCATGAAGACGATGAACCAGATCCCCGCGCCGCGTGCCGGCACCGTCACGGCGATCCTGTTCGAGGACGCCTCGCCCATCGAATATGGCGAGCCGCTCGTCGTGATCGAGTGAGGAGCGGATGTTCAACAAGATCCTGATCGCCAACCGCGGCGAGATCGCCCTCCGCGTCCTGCGCGCCTGCAAGGAACTCGGCATCCGCACGGTGGCGGTGCATTCCACCGCCGACGCGGAGGCGATGCATGTGCGCCTCGCCGACGAGAGCGTCTGCATCGGCCCGCCGCCCGCGCGCGACAGCTATCTCAACATCCCGCAACTGGTCGCCGCCTGCGAGATCACCGGCGCCGACGCCGTGCATCCGGGCTACGGCTTCCTCTCCGAGAATGCCCGCTTCGCCGAGATCGTCGAGGCGCATGGCGTGAAGTTCATCGGCCCCTCGGCCGAGCATATCCGCATCATGGGCGACAAGATCGAGGCCAAGCGCACCGCCGAGCGCCTCGGCATCCCGGTCGTGCCCGGCTCGTCGGGCGGCGTCGCCAACGAGCAGGACGCGATCCGCATCGCCTCCGACATCGGCTATCCGGTGCTGATCAAGGCGGCGGCGGGCGGCGGCGGGCGCGGCATGAAGGTCGCGCGTTCGGAAGAGGACATCGTCGAGGCCTTCGCCATGGCCCGCACCGAGGCGCGCAACGCCTTCGGCGACGACAGCGTCTATATCGAGAAATACCTCTCCAAGCCGCGCCATATCGAGATCCAGGTGCTCGGCGACGGCCGCGGCGACGCCATCCATCTGGGCGAGCGCGACTGTTCCCTGCAGCGGCGGCACCAGAAGGTGTGGGAGGAGGCCGGCTCCCCGGCGCTCAACGCGCAGGAGCGGGAGCGGATCGGCGGCACGGTGGCGAAGGCCATGCGCGACCTCGGCTATGCGGGCGCCGGCACGATCGAGTTCCTCTACGAGGACGGCGAGTTCTACTTCATCGAGATGAACACGCGCCTGCAGGTGGAGCACCCGGTCACCGAGGCGGTCACCGGCATCGACCTCGTCAACGAGCAGATCCGCGTCGCCTCGGGCTCGAAACTGTCGTTCCGCCAGGAAGACGTGAAGTTCAACGGCCACGCCATCGAATGCCGCATCAACGCGGAGAACCCGGCGACCTTCGCGCCCTCGCCGGGCCGCATCAGCTATTTCCACCCGCCCGGCGGCCTCGGCGTGCGCGTCGACAGCGGCGTCTACCACGGCTATTCGATCCCCCCCTATTACGACAGCCTGATCGGCAAGCTGATCGTGCACGGGAGGAACCGCGTCGAATGCATGATGCGGCTCAGGCGCTGCCTCGACGAATTCGTGGTCGACGGGATCGAGACGACGATCCCGCTGTTCCGCAATCTGGTTGACAACCAGGACATCGCCAACGGAATGTACGACATCCATTGGCTGGAGCGGTATCTCGCCACGAAGCCCTTCGAGGCCCAGGGTTGAGCGCGCCGCCGGCCGGTTCGGCGACAGCGTAGCGGCGGCGACCATGGCGGCGAGAGACCGCGGGCTCGAAATCACGGCCGACGTGCTGCTGAAGGCCTATGCGGTCGGCATCTTCCCGATGGCCGAATCCGCCGAGGACCCCGGCCTGTTCTGGGTCGAGCCGGAACTGCGCGGCGTGCTCCCGCTCGACGGCTTCCATATGCCGAAGCGGCTCGCCCGCACGGTCCGCTCCGATCGGTTCGAGGTGACCGTCGACGTGGATTTCGCCGCCGTGATCGACGGCTGCGCCGCGCCCGCGCCCGGCCGCAAGAAGACCTGGATCAACACCCGCATTCGCCGCCTCTACGGCGAACTCTATGCGCGCGGCGCCGTCCACACGGTGGAGACGCGGCTCGACGGCGAGCTGGTCGGCGGCCTCTACGGCGTCTCCCTCGGCGCGGCCTTCTTCGGCGAGAGCATGTTCAGCCGCGCCACCGACGCCTCCAAGGTGGCGCTCGTCCACCTGGTCGCCCGTCTCCGCGCCGGCCGCTACCGCCTGCTCGACACGCAATTCGTGACCGACCACCTGGCAACCTTCGGCGCGCTCGAAATCTCGCGCCGCGACTACCAGAGGAAGCTCGACGCCTCGGTCGGCGACGACGCCGACTGGCACGCCGCGCCCAAGACCATGTCCGGCGCGGCGGCGCTGGCGCTCCTCGCCGAGCGCTGACGGCGCACGCCGCCGGCGATCACTGGGTCTTCGGCGCCCCCGGCACGTCCGGCGAGCTCGCCTTGCACTCGGTCAGCCACACGTCGTAGACGGCGTGCTCGACCGCGTGGAGGCCCGGGCTGTCGGCATACATCCAGCCGGTGAAGATGCGGCGGATCTTGTTGTCGAGCGTGATCTCGTCGACCTCGACGAAGGACGTGGTGAGCGGGGCGATCGTCTGCGGGCGCGAATAGCAGACCCGCGGCGTCACCTGCAGCGCGCCGAACTGCACCGTCTCGCCGATGCCGACGTCGAAGGAGATGATCCGCCCGGTGATCTTGTCGAGCCCGGAGAAGGTGGCGATCGGCTGCGAGATCTTGGTGCCGTCGTCGGGCGACGGCGGCGCCGGCACGGCGTTCTTGCGGGTCGCCGGCGGCGCGGTCTGCGCGCCCGCGTCCGTGGCGAGGCTCGCACCCGACAGCGCGGCGAGCAGCATCAGGCCGGCCAACCGCGCGCCCGCGTCCCATCGTCTCGCCAAGACCACCCTCCCCGTTCGCGGAAGCGGCGCGACAGGCGCCCGACCCGAGTCTCGCGCGCCGCGACCGCCGGCACGCGTCTAGACCATGGCGTGGAAAAGTCCATGCCCCTCGCGCCGCCCTGCCGTGCCGGGGGCGGCCCCCAAGGCTCTAGCGAGGGGTCGCGGCGGGAATCGGGCGGCCTTGGCGATTGACGTGTCCTTAAGACTACCGGGCCGTTCATCTTGTCGATTCAGTTCGATTTAAACATCGCGCCGTTATCACTAACGGCGAAACCTCGTCGATAAGTTCTTCATAAGAATGAACAGAACGGTCGAGTGTTCTCCTGGGCTCGGACCACATGCGTCGCATGCTTGTACTGCTGTCATTCCTCGGAGCGCTAGCCGGCTGTTCCGGCGAATACGCTGAGGAGACGTCGCCTCCGCCGGCGATCCCCCGCGTGCTTCCGATCGAGGGCCGCTGGATCTGGGTGACCGGCGCGCAGGCCATGCCGTCCCGCAATGTGGGCTGCGAGCCCGGCCAGGCGAAGCTCGGCATCACGGGAAGCCGGATCGTCATGCAGGGCGACGGCTGGAGCCACGCCGTCTACACCATCGCGGATTGGCACGCCGCCGGCGGCATGCTGACCCTGACGCTCGACGACACCTCCGCGGAAGGCCGCCGCCGCGTCGATGTCGACCTCGACGTGTCCGACACGGCCTTCGTCCGCTATCTCGGCAGCCGCGCCGGCGCTCCGGCGCAAGGCCGGCATCACGATGCGGCGCCCGACCGGCTCGCCGCCACCTTCACGCTGCTGCGCTGCGCCGACGCGTCGTTCCGCACCGCGAGCCTGCTGCGCGAGGGCGCCGAACCGGAACGGATGGAACTCCGCCGATGAGGACCGCCCGCCCGCTCCCGCCCGACGACGCCGCCGAGCCGGTCCCCACGCTCGCCGAATTCGTGGACCGGTCCGGCCGCGTCCGCATCGTGTCGATCGACCTCAAGCGGACCCTGCGCTTCGGCGGGGCGAGCCGCGGCCTGCACGACCGCGACGCGTTGCATCCGCTGCGCCTGCCTGGCTATTCCGTGCACTGACGCCTGCGCCGCCCAAAGGGCGCGCGTTCGAACCGCTGAAATTCTTGAAGCTGACCCGCGATGGCCCCGGATTATTCCGGGCGCCAGGCCTGGTAGTCGCCGGTCGCGGCCGGGCGGCGGCCTTCGGCGAGGATCGAGCCCTTCGGCCGATAGGCGGCGGCGGTGCCGGTCATGTTGGGCAGATGCGGCCGCTCCCAGTCGCGCGCCACATAGGTCTCCTCGGTCGGCGGCACGTCGGTGCGGTGATGCATCCAGCCGTACCAGCCGGGCGGGATTCGCGAGGCCTCGGCATCGCCGTTGTAGATCACCCAGCGCCGCTCGAAGCCGAGCGTCGGGTCGATCACGCCATGCTTGGTGCGGTAGTAGACATTGCCGAACTGGTCCTCGCCGACGCGTTCGCCGTGCCGCTCGGTGAAGATCCGGGTGCCCATGGTGTGGCCGTTCCACCAGGTGAAGATTTCGAGGAGAAGCTTCTTCATGGAGCGCTTTCCGGTTCCGGCAGGTGGCGCTTTATGCCCTGACCTCCCCGGCCTGTCCAGTCGACGGACGGCGCAGGCGCCGCGCGCGACCGCCGCTCAGGACACCGCCGGACGGACGAATTGCGGGCCGTCGGGGCCGCGCACCGGAACGGGGGACTTGCGCCGCGCGCCGAAGCCCGGAAGCTTCGGCTGCGACGGCGGCGGCTCGGGGACCCGGCGCGGCCGCGCCTCGCCGAGGCGGCGCGGCAGGTCGGTTTCCGCCGCGATCTCGATGGCGCGGCGCTTCTGCGCGGCGAGCAGTTCGGCTGCCCCTTCGAGCCGCCAGGCGCCGCGCGCCGCATCCGGCTCGAACACCCGGCCGTCGGTGATGATCGCCTCGAGGCGCTTCACCAGCGTGGCGGGCGCGATCGGCTTCGCCACCACATAGTGGACCCCGGCCGCGATCGCGCGCTCGATCAGGGCGCGGGTCGGATGCGCGGTCAGGAGGATCGCGGGCACCAGCGCGATCGCCCCTTGCGCCCGCCGCATGGTCGCCACCAGCGCGAGCCCGTCGGTCGGCTGCATCACCCAGTCGGTGATGACGAGATGCGGCGGTTCGACCAGCATGGACTGCAGCGCATCCTCCGCATTGTCGAAGCATCGGACGCGCGCGACCCGGCAGGCATGCAGGATCGACCGCAAGATGTTCTGCATCGGCTTGGCATCGTCGACCACGACGACGTCGAGGGACTCGATCGCCTCGCCATAGGCGCGGTGGTGGACCTTGCGCTGCATTGTGGCTCCCCGACGACGGTTTCGTCGCCTGCAACCAGAATGACAGTAATTATTGAACCCGCGGTTGCGCCCACATCAGACATTCAAATCAACTTAAACCTAATCCTCGCCGATCCCGCCGCGCTGAAGATTGCCGAATCGACCCTGTTGCACGCTCGCGAGTCCAGCCCCCGGCGCGGCAAATCCACACCAAAAGCGGTTGCCGTCGGGGCGCGGTGGACGACGACCTGGCCTTGCTTGACGCCTTCGGAAGACTCGGACTAGCGTCGTCAGGCTGGGGATCGCGTGTAGTCAGGCTCAGGTCGACCCGGTTTCAGATGGCACCCGTCGTGTCGCGCGGCTCGCCGAAAGGGCGGTCCGCGAACGCGTCTTCGTGTGCCCACGGGGTTGCGAAACTTTAATGTCACAGTAGGCATAAGGGCGCGTTAACACTATATTTGGTGGTATGCGACAGACTGAACACAAGATATCCGGGACACAGACTCTCGGAATCGGGCGGCGTTGGAACCTGGGTTCGGAGTTGGACGAGATCTTGGGGCGACGTGTCGGACGCGGCGCACCCAGCTTTGGGGGTAGATAGCATGCACATTGAGCGACGCTTCACGACGGCCGGCCAGTCGCCGTATGCAGCGATCGAATTCAGGACCACCACGAGCGAAATCCGCAATCCGGACGGCTCCGTCGTGTTCAAGCTCGACGGCATCGCCGTGCCGCAGCAGTGGAGCCAGGTGGCCGCCGACATTCTGGCGCAGAAGTATTTCCGCAAGGCCGGCGTCCCGGCGCGGCTGAAGCGCGTCGAGGAGGAGACCGTCCCCTCCTGGCTGTGGCGCTCCGTGCCCGACGAGGCCGCGCTCGCCGAACTTCCCGAAGCCGAACGCCTCGGCTCCGAGCTCGACAGCCGCCAGGTGTTCGACCGGCTCGCCGGCACCTGGACCTATTGGGGCTGGAAGGGCGGCTATTTCGACGGCGAGGCCGACGCCCGCACCTTCTTCGACGAACTCCGCTACATGCTGGCGAAGCAGCTCGTCGCCCCCAACAGCCCGCAGTGGTTCAACACCGGCCTGCATTGGGCCTATGGGATCGACGGGCCGAGCCAGGGCCATTACTACGTCGACCACCAGACCGGCGTCCTCACCCGTTCGGCCTCGGCCTACGAGCATCCGCAGCCGCATGCCTGCTTCATCCAGTCCGTCGACGACGACCTCGTCAACGAGAACGGCATCATGGACCTGTGGGTGCGCGAGGCGCGGCTCTTCAAATACGGCTCGGGCACCGGCTCCAACTTCTCCAAGCTGCGCGGCGAAGGCGAGCGCCTCTCCGGCGGCGGCCGCTCCTCCGGCCTGATGAGCTTCCTGAAGATCGGCGACCGCGCGGCCGGCGCGATCAAGTCGGGCGGCACCACCCGGCGTGCGGCCAAGATGGTGGTGGTCGACATCGACCATCCGGACATCGAGGACTACATCAACTGGAAGGTGAAGGAAGAGCAGAAGGTCGCCGCGCTCGTGACCGGCTCCAAGGTCTGCTCGCGCCACCTCTCCCAGGTGATGAAGGCCTGCGTCTCCGGCGAAGTGACCGGCGAGGACGCCTTCGATCCGGCGCGCAACCCGGCGCTGAAGCGCGAGATCCGCGCGGCGAAGAAGAACGCCGTGCCGGAGAACTACATCAAGCGCGTCATCCAGTTCGCCCGCCAGGGCTACACGGACATCAAGTTCCCGGTGTTCGACACCGACTGGGATTCGGAAGCCTATCTGACCGTGTCGGGCCAGAACTCCAACAACTCGGTGCGCGTCACCGACGAGTTCCTGCGCGCGGTCGAACAGGACGGCTCCTGGAACCTGATGCGGCGCAACGACGGCAAGGTGAAGAAGACGCTGCGCGCCCGCGAATTGTGGGAAAGCGTCGGCCATGCCGCCTGGGCCTCGGCCGATCCGGGCATCCAGTTCCACACGACCATCAACGACTGGCACACCTGCCCGGCCTCCGGGCCGATCGTGGCGTCCAACCCTTGCTCGGAATACATGTTCCTGGACGACACCGCGTGCAACCTCGCCTCGGTGAACCTCCTCCCCTACCGCAAGGCGGACGGCAGCTTCGACGTCGAGGCCTATATCCACACCTGCCGGCTGTGGACCTTGGTGCTCGAAATGTCGGTGCTGATGGCGCAGTTCCCCTCGCGCTCGATCGCGGAACTCTCCTACCGCTACCGCACGCTCGGCCTCGGCTACGCCAATGTGGGCGGGCTCCTGATGTCCTCGGGCATCCCCTACGACAGCCCCGAGGGCCGTGCCATCTGCGGCGCGCTCTCCGCGATCATGACCGGCGTCGCCTATGCGACCTCGGCCGAGATGGCGAAGGAGCTCGGACCCTTCCCGGGCTATGCCGACAACGCCGAGCCGATGCTGCGGGTCATCCGCAACCACCGCCGTGCCGCCCATGGCGAACATGACGGCTACGAGAAGCTCTCCACGCTTCCCGTTCCGCTCGACCATGCCTCGTGCAAGGACAAGCCGCTCGTCGCGGCGGCGACCAAGGCCTGGGACGACGCGCTCGCGCTCGGCACCAAGTTCGGCTTCCGCAACGCGCAAGTGACCGTGGTGGCCCCGACCGGCACGATCGGCCTCGTGATGGATTGCGACACGACCGGCATCGAGCCCGACTTCGCGCTCGTGAAGTTCAAGAAGCTCGCCGGCGGCGGCTACTTCAAGATCATCAACCAGGCGGTTCCGGCGGCGCTGCGCGCGCTCGGCTATCCGGAGGCGCAGATCGCCGAGATCGAGGCCTATGCGATCGGCCACGGCTCGCTCGACCAGGCGCCCGGCGTCAACGCCGCGACGCTCAGGGCGCGCGGCTTCACCGACGAGGCGCTGAAGGCGGTCAACACCGCGGTGAAGTCCGCCTTCGACATCAAGTTCGCCTTCAACAAGTGGACGCTCGGCGAGGACTTCGCCACGAAGGTGCTCGGCTTCACCGCCGCGGACCTGGACAGCCCGGGCTTCGATATGCTGACCGCGCTCGGCTTCACCAAGGCGGAGATCGAGGCGGCCAACATCCATGCCTGCGGCGCCATGACGGTCGAAGGCGCGCCGCATCTGAAGGCCGAGCACCTGCCGGTGTTCGACTGCGCCAATCCTTGCGGGCGGACCGGCAAGCGGTTCCTCTCGGTGGAGAGCCACATCCGCATGATGGCGGCGGCGCAGCCCTTCATCACGGGCGCCATCTCCAAGACCATCAACATGCCGAACGACGCCACGGTGGAGGACTGCAAGAACGCCTACATGCTGTCCTGGCGCCTCGCCCTCAAGGCGAACGCGCTCTACCGGGACGGCTCCAAGCTGTCGCAGCCGCTCAATTCGCAGCTCCTCGCGGACGACGAGGACGACGCGGAGGAGATCGCCGAACAACTGGCGGCGACGCAGCCCGCGGCGCAGCGCACCGTCGTGGCGGCGGAGCGCATCATCGAGCGCATCGTGGAACGCGCCATCCGCGCCCGCGAGAAGCTGCCGAACCGCCGCAAGGGCTACACCCAGAAGGCGATCGTCGGCGGCCACAAGGTCTATCTGCGCACCGGCGAATACGACGACGGCCGCATCGGCGAGATCTTCATCGACATGCACAAGGAAGGCGCCGCCTTCCGCAGCCTGATGAACAACTTCGCCATCGCGGTCTCGCTCGGCCTGCAATACGGCGTGCCGCTCGAGGAATATGTGGACGCCTTCACCTTCACCCGGTTCGAACCGGCCGGCATGGTGATCGGCAACGAGGCGATCAAGAACGCGACCTCGATCCTCGACTATGTGTTCCGCGAGCTCGCCGTCTCCTACCTCGCCCGCCACGACCTCGCGCATGTGTCGCCCGACGACATCGGCTCGACGGTGATGGGCGGCGGCCTGCAGGAAGGCGCGCCGAAGCCGGCGCCCGGCCCGGAATCGGTCGTCTCCCGCGGCCTCGTGCGCGGCAAGGTGCAGAGCCTGAAGGTGGTCGAGGGCAATGCCGGCCGCGGCACCGCCTCCGCCCAGGGGCTCGCCCAGAGTCTGGGGGCGTCGCAGACCTCCGCCATGGTGATCGGCACTGTGTTCGGCGCGACCGCGCTGAAAGCCGGCGCCGTCGCCGAGGCGAGGCCCCAGGCGCCCGGCCAGGCCGACCTCTCCGACCGCCCCGACGCCCGCATCGGCCAGAAGATCGCCGAGGCGCGGCTCAAGGGCTACGAGGGCGAAGCCTGCGGCGAATGCGGAAACTTCACCATGGTGAGGAACGGCACCTGCCTGAAATGCGACAACTGCGGCTCCACCAGCGGCTGCAGCTGAGCGACTGAACGGCGCCTCTGAACAAGAAAAGGCGATTTAGGGCGGTGACCCTGGTCGAGCCGGCGGCCTTCGCGCCGCGGATCGCTTGATCCGGGTCACCGCCCCATGTTTTAAGGAGAGCGAGTTACGTAAGGGAAGATCGGCATGACATCGTGGGGCCGAGCCGCCCAAGGACTGATGGTGATCGTCGGGCTCGTCCCCTGTGGCACCGCGCAGGCGGAGGACGATCAGAAACGGAGTCTCCGCGAGGCTAAGGAGCTGTTCCGTGTGGTGAAGGCGGACTTGGGCCTGAGCGCCCGCTCTCCTTGTGTTTTCGACGCGGGCTGGTCCAAAACCGCAATCCCTGAAGAGGTGGCCCGGACCCAATTCGGTATCACGGTGCGTGCCGACCTGGTCGCGTCCGGAATTGGCACACCCGAAGAAGTGCTCAACTTTCAAGACGCCGACAAGAATGCTTTTTGCGATGGATACGACAGACGAATATATAAGGAATCAAAACTTAAGCTGGTCGCGGCCGGAGCGGTCGAAAAGGCCGAATTCGGTCAAGAGAAATTTTCTTTTCCAGTATTTAACCGGGGCTATACGAAGGCTGCGTTTGCGCACGCGAGTTTTATGCAAGTTTGGTACGGGTCGGACCTTGAGAAAGGACCCGCCAGCGGAGGTTCGGAAAACGCGTACATTTATAAGAAGATCAAGGGGAAATGGCGTAAGCAAGCCGAGGTGCTCGTGGCAATCGAGTGATCCATCAACGGCGGTGGCTGCCCGCCATAAATAGATAATCGCCGAGGCGCGGCTCAAGGGCTCGCATGGACTGGCGCAAACTCTTCCGACGCCGACGTGCCGTGCCGCTCTACGGCCAGTATTACCGCGTCGTCTTCACGCTCTACAGCGAGGACGCGAAGCGCGAAGTCAAGGTTCTTGAATTCGAGAAGGGCGAGAGCTACCTCGACGAGAGCGAGTGGGTCGCCGGGACGACGTTCGAGAACCGGCACGGCGGACGCCTCGTCGGGTCTTTCGCCTCTCCTGAGGACGCGGAACGCTTCGTGATCTCGACCGACTGGTTCCGCGGCCAAGCCAAACCTTGATGACACGACGGCGCCTCGAAGCCCGTACGCATCGGCGCGTCGAGATCGTGCGACACGCGAAAGAGCGAGGGGCGGCGGCCGCACCGTCATGCCGCAGATCCGAATGGTTCCGGCGGCGAGGCTCCGTAAGGCGACATATGCCGTAGCGTCAACTTCAGTCTTTGCCGCGCGGAGATCCTGTGCTAACCGCCTTTTCCGGCGGCGCTTGATCCGGGGCGCGAGATGCGCACCATGTTTCGCGGCGCGGCCGGTGTGGACGACCGGCGGGCCGGCGACAAGCGGCGGGGAAAGCGGCGGCGGAGAAAGCGATGGCCAAGGCGCTGGCGCTCGGCGGCAAGAACTATCTGGGCGGGTGCCTGTGCGGCGCCGTGCGATTCGAAGCGATCGGCGCGCCCGAGACGCGGCGAACCTGCTCCTGCGAGATGTGCCGGCGGCATTCCGGCGCCCTGACCGTGGTCTGGATCGAGTTTCCCATCGGGCGCGTCAAATGGACCGGCGCCCAGGGCGAGCCCGCGCTCTATGCGTCGTCGCCGCTCGCGCTGCGCGCCTTCTGCCCGACCTGCGGCAGTTCGATCGGCGCGATCGATCCGCAACGCACGGCGGTCGCGCTGATGCTCGGGGCCTTCGACCGCCCCAAGCGGCTCGAACTGGCGCCGAGCACGCATGCCTACAAGGCCGACCGGCCGCTCTGGTGGCACGTGGAGATCCGCGTGACGACCACCGTCGAAGACTGATCTGTCCTCGGTTTTCAAACCGGTGGGTCTCAGAACGAGTGGGCCCGCAAAACCGCCGGTGGCCGCCGCGCCGGCCGGTGCCCCGCGAGGGCCCCGCCCGGGCGGCGACGCGGCGGTTCACTTGCCCTTCATCACCGTCGACATGCCGATCGCGTCCGAGAGCGGCGCGGCCTTGTCGGAGAGCGTCGGCATGCCGATCGCCTTCGACAGCGGCGCCGGATTGTCCGACAGGGTCTTCATGCCGATCGCGTCGGAGAGCGGCGCCGCCTTGTCGCTCAGGAGCTTCATGCCGAACAACGAGGAGAGCGGCGCGGGATTGGACGAGAGCGTCGGCATGCCGAACATGTCGGACAGCGGCGCGGCCGTGGGCGACAGCGCGGACAGTCCCATGACACGCGAGGCCGGCATCGGATCGCTCGACAGGACCGGCATGCCGAGCACCCACGACAGCGGCGCCGCTTCGTCGTAGAGTTCCATGGGATATTCCGGCTCGGCGACGCCCGAGTCGATCGGCTCGGAGCGATGCAGGATCTTCTGCGCGCGCGAGGCGAAGCCGAACGGTGCGTGCACGATGGTCATGGCGGCGCCGCCGGCGATGCGCTCGGCATAGATCGCGGCGTGGTCCTTCTCGATGCCCGCCTTGCGCAGCGCGGCGAGGATCGCCTCCCGCGCCTCCGGCGTCTCCTTGGCGGGCGGGGGCGCGGCCTCGCCTTCGGCGGGCGCGCTCGCCGCGGCTGCCGCCTTCGCGGGCGCCGTGACGAGATGAACGTCCTCCAGCCCGAACTCCTTGAGCGCGGTCGCCGCCTGCGTGGCAGCCTTCTTGGTGGCATACATCCGGGCGATGGTCTGCGTCATGAGCGCCTCCGTGCGTCGGTCGTCGGGATGGGACGAGCCCGATGGCGGGAGAGCATCCCGGCCGGGTCATCGCGGTTGATGAGCGGGACCATCAGGGCGACGGTCGTCAGCAAGAGCAGGATCTCGATCCCGTAGACGACGTCGTAGCCGACCGCCGGCCCGTGGCCGGCCCTGGCGGCCAGGGCGCCGGCAATGTCGCGCACGGTGCCGCCGAGCGCCACGGCGAGGCCGGCGGCCGAGGCCTGCACCGCGCCCCAGGCGCCGAGCGCGAGCCCGACCCGGTCCGGCGGCGCGAGGCGCATCGTGGCGGTGAGCGTGCCGTGGCCGAACAGGCCGGCGCCGAAGCCGATGCCGAAGGTGCCGGCCGCGAACAACAGGACCGGGGCGCCGAACGCCGCCATGATCACGGCGAGGAAGGCGGGCATCCCGGCCGCGGCGCCGAGCACCGCCATGCGCAGCGGATCGAAACCGCGCGCGAGCACTCTGGAGGCGAGACCGAAGCCGGAGAGCCCGCCGAGCGCCAGCAAGGCGGTGAGCGAGGTGGTCGACCCGACGCCGAGGCCGAGCACCTGCCCGCCATAGGGTTCGAGCAGGATGTCGTGCATGCTGAAGGCCATGGTGCCGCAGCCGATCGCGATGAGGCGCGGCAGCGAGCGGTCGAGGCCGATGAAATGCGTCCAGGCTTCCGCGAAGCTCGGCTCATGGGCGAGCGGCGCGGCGCCGGCGCGGCGGCGCGGCTCCTGCTTCCACAACGCGATGCCATTCAGCGCGATCGTCGCCACGGCGGATCCCTGGATCACCTGGATGAGGCGCGCCGGCGAGAACTCGGCGAGCAGGAACCCGAACAAGATAGCGCTCGCAATGGTTCCGGCGAGCAGCATCACATACATGAGGCCGACCACCTTCGGCTGCTGCTCGGTCGCGGCGAGATCGGTCGCGAGCGCGAGCCCGACCGTCTGGGTCGTGTGCAGGCCGATGCCCACGAGCAGGAAGGAGAGCCCGGCGGCCGCCTGCCCGATCCAGGTCGGCAGATGTGCCGCGTCGCCGCCGCCCGAGAGCACGAGGAGCGCGAACGGCATGATGGCGAGCCCGCCGAAATGGATCATCGTGCCGCGATAAATATAGGGCACGCGCCGCCAGCCGAGCTCGGACCGGTGGGTGTCGGACTTGAAGCCGATCAGCACGCGGAACGGCGCGAAGATGAGCGGCAGCGAGATCATCACGGCGACGAGCGCGGCGGAGACGCCGAGCTCGACGATCATCACGCGGTTGAGCGTGCCGACCATCAGCGTCAGCGACATGCCGACGGAGACCTGGATCAGCGACAGGCGGAGCAGCCGCGGCAAGGGCAGGTCCGGCGTCGCCGCGTCCGCGAAAGGCAGGAAGCGGGAGCCGAGGCTGAGCCAGGCCGTCATGACGGTGCGACTGACACGATTCATGAGCTTTACCGTCGTGGACGGAGGCAGGAACCTGACCCGCGATCGTCGCCCGGGCCGCGCTAGGAACGGCGAAGAGGGATCCGGGGCGCGTGTCCCGGATCCATGTCGGCCTAACGCACGCCGGTGTCAGTTCGGTGGCGGCGCAGCGAGGGCCAGAGGCCCGGGCGTACGAGCCGGATCGGCGGCGGCGGTGGCCGGATCGGCCGTCGCCGGGTCGAGCGCCGGATTGGCGACCACCTTGACGACGAACGAGGTCTCGCCCGTCGCCGTGGCGACCGGGGTCACCGTGACGGCGAAGCCCGGCGCGCTGGCGAGCGCCGCCGTGCCCGTCGCGGGCAGCACCGAGGCGGTCTTCGCCTTGGCGCCCTGCCAGTAGCTGCTCATCCAGGTGGTGTTCGTCATCACGGACGCATGCACGGCCAGTGATGTGAGCGCCACGCTACCGAGAAACAGCGGCAGACCCACGGTGGGGTGGACCACGCACCAGATTCTACCTTGGTTCATGACCTTGATCCCCTAGTGGAGCCACGGAGAATAGATATAGGCCAAGAGGTGGGCGAAAAGGGAGATCAAGAAGAATACACGCGCGCCGTCGATGACGTGCTTGTGCAGTTCTTCGGACTCCCTGATCGTCAAGCCTGTCGGCCAGACGCGATCCAAGTCATCACTCATTGAGTGTCCTCCTTTTGCCAAAGGAACGAACGTCTTCCCCCCGCAAGCGCTGCACCATCGCCACCGGTCCGAACGGTTACCCGTTCGCACCTCGCCCATCTGTGCGGGTCGTTGCTCCGTGGCTGCCGCGTCGGCCCATTGGTCGCCCAACCGGATCCTCGACGGCCTCCACGATGCATGACAGCGGTCCGGGTCTCACCTCTCTCGGGGTCTCAATCCTGTCACTACGTCAACGCTGTGTCAAAGGTGCGGAACATATTTTCCTGTACATTTTGATTGACAGTCAGTGTTCAAACGGATGCGGCCGAGCGTGCGGCGAAGCTCCACGCCGGCCGGCGGCGACGAAACGGCCGCGGATTGGGGTGGATCGGGCGACGTCGGTATCGGGAGGATCCGCCGAAACGGCCGTGTCGCGCGCCGGGCGAGCGCCTGTCGGGCGAACCTCGCTCGGCGCAGGCCCGGACGCACGGGACCGGCGCCGGAGCGCGAGCCCCGACGGCGGGTCATGGCAGCCTTGCACGGTGAGGGTCGGCGGACGCGGCCACGCCTGGCGCGGAACCGGCCCGGAATGCGCGGAAAACTAGCGCGCGAGCACGGCCCGCGCCGCCTCGGCGAGCTTCTCGCCGAGCCGGTCGACCTCGTCGGGGCTCTCCTCGGCGCGCGCGGTGACGGTGATCTGGTAGATCCCGCCCTTCGGCCGCGGCAACAGGACGAGCCCGATGCGGCGCGCGCCGAGCGGATCCTCGCAGTCGACCACGGCGAGCGCGACAGGATCGGGCTTCGCCTTGCCGGCGGACTTCGCCGGCGGCTTGGCCGGCGCGCCCTTGGCCGGGGCGGTCGGCCGGCGCGTGCAGCCGCTGTTCGACTTGACGATGTCGTCGGCGAGCGACTTTGCGCTCTTGCCGGCCCAGACCTGCACGGAGCCTTCCAGGCCGCCGGCGCGCCACACCACCGACTTGTCCTCGGAGGGGAACTCCGGCGTCCCGGCGGGCGGGCCGATGCGCACGTCGCGCGCCGAAGCCGCCTCCAGCAGGCGGCCCATCAGGCCGGCGATGTCGCGGCGCACTTCCAGTGATTCCGCCGCCGCCTTCTCGCGCCCGGGCGGCACGAAGCTCTTGTAGCGGTCGACGCAGCCGTCGAGCCAGTCGAGCGCGCGGCCGATGCCGGCGAGCGGCAGTTCGTAGAGCTCGTCGGCGGCATGCACGGTCAGCACATTGCCCTGACGCAGCGACCCGAACAGCGGCTTCGGATCGCCGCCGAGCGCCAGCACGGCCATCTGGTCGGCGGTCGCGTCCGGCTTCGCCTCCAGGACCGGCTTGCCGTCGACGCCGAGCCGGTAGGGCTCGCCGCGGCCGAACACGGAGACGCCCGGCTCGATGAAGCCGATCCGCCAGCCGTTCGACTTGTCGATCATGATCGCGGTGCCGACATCACGCATCGACGTGCCCGAAGCCCGCTTGAAGTTGGCGAGCACGGTGCAGCGGTCGAAGCCGCCCGAGGCGTCGCTCTCGGCGACCCCTTTCCAGCGGCCATAGGTGAAGCTGTCCAGGTCCACAGCGAGCGCGGGGCCCGCGAGGAGGACGAGCCACCCCAGCCCTGCCAGCAGACGCCCGGCCGTCTTCGCGGACCGGGCCGTCGTCTCGATCGGCATATTCATGTTCGACCTTCCGGTATTCGACACGCCGCCCTCCAGCATAGGACGACTGCGCGCTCCGCGCGAGATGCGAGTTTGCGCGGACGAACAGGCCCCCGCCGGGCCGCCGACGACGCGAAAAACGTCGCGCCGGAGACGCCGCTACACGTCACGCCGCCAGACGGTCAGTTCCACCGGCACCTTCGGATCGATCGTGACGGTCGGCCCCGCGCGCATGCCGGCGCCGATCAGCACCGATTCGACCGTCACCCCGCGCGCCGTGGCGGAGAAGATCGGCCGGCCGTCCGGGACCTCCACGCCGATGGCGCGGGCGAGGTGGAAATGGTCGAAGCCGCCCTCGGCGATGAAGAGGTCGAACAGCCCCTGCCCGCCCGGCACGGCGATGCGGCCGCCGCCCGGCACGATGCGTTCGAGCGCGGCGGCGAGCGGCACCGCGTTCGGGTTCCACCACCAGGCGTCGGGCCGCTGCTCCAGGCCGGCGACGCCCGAGGAGGCGACGAGCCGGCGGCGGCGCTTCGGGTTGGGCGTCACCTCGTGGCTGAGCCGGCCGAGCATGACGAGCCGGGCGAGGTCGAGCTCGCCCTGGAAATAGGCCCAGTCCGCGTCGTTGCGCAGGCTGTCGGGGATGCGCCCGTCGGCATCCGCGATCATGCCGTTCGCCGACACGATGGCGTAGCCGTGCAGCGCATAGCCGTCGAGGCTGCCGAGCCGCGACTTCGCCGGCTGCGGGATGCGGTGCCCGGCCGTCATGGCGGGCCCTCCCGGCCACGGTTCCGGCCGTGGCCCTTCACGTCGTCGGTGGATGGAACGGTCATGGCTTGCACCTCTGCTGCGCCGCTGTACGCAGGATATGGTGCAAGAGATCGCATGGGCGATGACCGCGCGCGGATCCGACGCGGCGGCGGCGGTCAGGCGGCGGCGCGCCCCTCGCCGCTCGCCTCGTCCTCCTCGGCCGGAACCAGGGCGGTGGCGAGTTCGAGGAACAGCTTGGCCGGCAGCGGCGGGGCGAACACATAGCCCTGCGCGGCGGTGACGCCCTTCTGCTTCAGCCGCTCGATCTGCTCCTCGCGCTCGACGCCCTCCGCGACGATGCCCATGCCGAGCGAATTGGCGAGTTCGACGAGCACGTCGATGATGGTCGAGGCGCCGAGGTCGGCCCCCATCGCATCGATGAACATCTTGTCGATCTTGATGATGTCGATGCCGAGCTGCTGCAGGTAGGCGAGGCCGCCATGGCCCGTGCCGGTGTCGTCGAGCGCGACGCGGCAGCCGAGCGTGTGCATCTCGGCGATGATGCGCCTGGCCTTCTCGACGTCGCGCAAGGGATAGCGCTCGGTCACCTCCATGACGAGCTGGTCGAACGCGATCGGCCCGCCGCCGTAGATCTCCTCGATGTCCTGGATGATGCGGCGGTCGTCGAAATGGCCGGCGAACAGGTTGACGGACAGCTTCAGCTCGGCGCGACGGCGGAACAGCGGCCCGAGGTCGACGACGGATTGCCGCATCAGCGCGCGCGTCATTTCGAAGACGTGGCCGGAGGTCTCCGCGTAGCTCATGAAGCGGCCGGGCGGCACCACGGTGCCGTCCTTGCGAATCCAGCGCACGAGCAGCTCGCAGCCCTCGATCTGGCCCGTCTCGATGTTCATCACCGGCTGGTAATAGGGCACGAATTCCTTGCGCCGGAGCGCCGTCAGGATCTCGTCGTCGACCTGCCGATCCGGCCGGTAGGTGAGCCAGACCGTCAGCCCGAGCAGGACGACGCCGACCGCCAGGCTGCCGGCCGTGAGCGTCACTTCGAGCGAGCGGGTGATCTCGGCGAAGCTCTTCGTCTCCGCCGCGACCGTGACCTCCACCGGGAAATTCCGCGAGCGCAGCCGCGCGGAGGCGATGCCCTCCTCGGGCGAGGTGGCGAGCTTCGCCCCGTAGCGCGCCCAGCGCTTGCCGCCGTCGATCGTGACCGAGACGGTGCGGCTGTCGCGCAAGAAGGTCGCGCCCGCGTCGATGTCGAGCGCGGTGGAGGAGAGTTCCGCTACGAGGCGCTGGCCGCCGAGGCTGTTCCAGCCGACCATCACCTTGGACGAGCCGACCTGCTCGGGGCCGATCGCGTCGGTCACCGCGATGACGATCTGGCGCTGTTCCTCGCTGGCGGGCGGCAGCACGGCGGCTTGCAGCACGGGCGGCGGCGGCTCCAGGCACATGGCATAGCCGTTCTCGTCGGCGAGCCCGACCCGGCGCAGGAAGGCGGAGCCGGACGCCGCCTCCACGAAGGCGATGCGCGAGGTCTCGTCGCAGCTGAGCTTCTTGTCGCGGTCGAGATTGCGCAGCACCGAGATCGCCTCGGCGATCACGCGGTCGACCCGCATCACGGTGCGGTCGGCGAGGCCTTCCAGTTCGCCGTTGCCGACGACGTTGGAATGGGCGCGCAGGATGCTCTTGCCGAGAGCGAGCGGCGACACCGCCACGAGGATCGCCACGAGGTAAGGCAGGAGGCCCTTCAGGAGGGACTGTCGGTTCACGCGAACACCCGAGCGAGGCACCCATCCGTCCTGGGTGGGTCCCGTCGACAGTGCCATCGCAAGGTAAACGCTCCCTGAAGTTTGCATGCCTGGCCGACGCCGAAGTGGAGCCCGAAGCCGCCGCTTCACCTGCAGGGCGCGGCAGGGTAGCCTCCGGTCTCATCGAAACGGGCGGACGGTCCCCATGCAGCACGCAGAAACCCCGGCGGAGGCCGCGATCCTCCGCCGCGAGAGCCCGGCGCCGGGCGTCCTGCGCCTCGTCCTCGCCGATCCGGCCCGGCGCAACGCGCTGTCGGAAGCCATGCTGGCCGCGCTGAAGGACGCGCTCGAGGCGGCCGCCGCCGACGCCGCCGTCAAGGTCGTGATCGTCGCGGCGGACGGGCCTGCCTTCTCGGCCGGGCACGATCTCAAGGAACTGACCGCCCGGCGCGCCGACCCGGACCGGGGACGGGCCTATTTCGCCGACATCATGGCGCGCTGCGCGGCGGTGATGACGGCGGTGGTGCGGCTGCCGAAGCCGGTCATCGCGGAGGTGGCCGGCATCGCCACGGCGGCCGGGTGCCAGCTGGTGGCGAGCTCAGACCTCGCGGTTGCGAGCGAGACGGCGCGGTTCGCGACGCCGGGCGTGCATATCGGCCTCTTCTGCTCGACGCCCATGGTGGCGCTGTCGCGCAACGTGGCGCCGAAGCACGCCATGGAAATGCTGCTCGACGGCGATCCGGTGGATGCCGCGACCGCCTATCGGTTCGGCCTCGTCAATCGGGTCGTGCCGGCCGCTCGCCTTTCCGCCGAGACGCTCGCCTGGGCCGAGAAGATCGCCGGCCGCTCAGGCGCGACGCTGAAATTCGGCAAATCGGTCTTCTACCGGCAGATCGAGGCGACGCTCGACGCGGCCTATCGCGAAACCGCCGCCGTGATGGTCGAAAACATGCTCGCCCGCGACGCGGCCGAGGGCATCGACGCCTTCCTCGCCAAGCGCCCGGCGCACTGGGCCGACTGATGGACCACGACCGCTACGACGACGAATACATCCGCTCAGTGCTCGGCTCCGTGCGCACCATCGCGATGGTGGGGGCGAGCGCCAACACCGCGCGGCCCTCCTACTTCGTGCTCAAATACCTGATCCAGAAGAGCTACGAGCTCTATCCGATCAATCCGGGCCTCGCCGGCCAGGAACTGCTCGGCCGCACGGTATATGCCCGCCTCGCCGACGTGCCCGTGGGAATCGACATGGTCGACGTCTTCCGCGCGGCGGAAGCGGTGCCGGGCATCGTCGAGGAGGCGATCGCGGTCGGCGCCAAGGTGGTCTGGATGCAGCTCGGCATACGCCACGACGCGGCCGCCGCGCGCGCCGAGGCGGCCGGCCTCACCGTGGTGATGAACCGCTGCCCGAAGATCGAGTTCGGCCGCCTGTCCGGCGAGATCGGCTGGGTCGGCGTCAATTCCGGCCGTCTCTCCTCGAAGAAACCCACGCTCGCCGCCGGCTTCCAGCACCGCAAGCTCGGGCCCCGCGAAGGCGCCTGACCGGCGCGCGCAACAGGCTTCCCCGTTCGGACGGTCCGGCGCAACGGCATGATGGCTTCGGCGAAGCCGGCGCGATGCTTGTGCTTTGACCGGACGTCGCCGATCGGGCGATATGGCGCTCGAGCCCGCCGGGCGCACGAACCCGGGCCGGCATCATCTCAGGGAGGACGACCATGACCGACCGAACCCCCGGCTTCGCGACGCTCGCGGTGCATGCCGGCGCCCAGCCCGATCCCTCGACCGGCGCGCGCGCGACACCGATCTACCAGACCACGTCCTTCGTGTTCGACGACGTCGACCACGCCGCATCGCTGTTCGGCCTGCAGGCCTTCGGCAACATCTACACGCGCATCGGCAACCCGACCAATGCTGTGCTGGAGGAGCGCATCGCCGCGCTCGAAGGCGGCACCGCGGCGCTCGCGGTCGCCTCGGGCCATGCCGCGCAGGTGCTGGTGTTCCACGCGCTGATGTCGCCGGGCGACGAGTTCGTCGCCTCGCGCAAGCTCTACGGCGGCTCGATCAACCAGTTCACCCATTCGTTCAAGAGCTTCGACTGGCGGGTGAAGTGGGCCGATCCCGACGACCTCGCCTCGTTCGAGGCGGCGATCGGGCCGAAGACCAAGCTGATCTTCATCGAGAGCCTCGCCAATCCGGGCGGCGTCGTGGTCGACATCGCGGGCGTCGCGGCGATCGCCCGCCGGCACAAGATCCCGCTCGTCGTCGACAACACGCTGGCGACCCCCTATCTCTGCCGGCCGATCGAGCACGGCGCCGACGTGGTCGTCCACTCGCTGACCAAGTTCCTCGGCGGCCACGGCAATTCGATCGGCGGCGTGATCGTCGACGCGGGCAGCTTCGACTGGCGCGCGACCGACAAATATCCGCTCCTGTCCGAGCCGCGGCCGGAATATGCCGGCATGGTGCTCGGCGAGACCTTCGGCAACTTCGCCTTCGCGATCGCCTGCCGCGTGCTCGGCCTGCGCGACCTCGGCCCGGCCCTCTCGCCGTTCAACGCCTTCCTGATCCTGACCGGCATGGAGACCTTGCCGCTGCGCATGGCGAAGCACTGCGAGAACGCGCTCGCCGTCGCAACCTGGTTGCAGAAGCGGCCCGAGGTCTCCTGGGTCTCCTATGCCGGGCTGCCGGGCGACAAGCACCACGAACTCGCCAACCGCTACCTGCCGAAGGGCGCCGGCGCGGTCTTCACCTTCGGCCTCAAGGGCGGCTACGAGGCGGGCATCGCGCTCGTCTCGAAGGTGAAGCTCTTCTCCCACCTCGCCAATGTGGGCGACACGCGCTCGCTCATCATCCACCCGGCCTCGACCACGCACCGGCAATTGACCGACGCGCAGAAGGTCGCCGCCGGCGCGGGCCCGGACGTGGTGCGGCTCTCGGTCGGCATCGAGGACGTGGCGGACATCATCGCCGACCTCGAACAGGCGCTCGCCGGCTGAACCTTCCTCAGGCCGGGTGACGGACGGCGCGGAGGTGCAGCACCGCCGCGCCGAGAACGATCACCGCCATCGCCTGGTGCACGAGCGCCAGGTGGAGCGGCACCGCCGAGAGAAGGGTCGCGATCCCGATCGCGCCCTGCCCGACCACGAGCGCGAGCAGAACGTATGCGCCGGTCCGCACGCGGCCATCGCCCGCGTCGACCGTCGCGGCGAGCGCGTGCCACAGCGCGGCGACGAACACGAGATAGGCGCCCATCCGGTGCACGAACTGGACGGTCGCGTGATCCTCGAAGAAGTTGTGCCAGACCGGCCGGAGCGCGAAGGCCTCGGGCGGCAGCACATGGCCGTTCATGTCCGGCCAGGTGTTGTAGACGAGACCGGCGTCGTTGCCGGCGACCAGCGCGCCGAGGAAGATCTGCAGGAAGACGAGCCCGACCATGAGGGCGGCGCCGAACCTCAGCCGCGCGGTCTCGGGCCGCCGCGGCGTTTCCTCCTGAAGCGAGGCCGCGGTCCAGACGAGGCCGGCGAAGATCACGCAGGCGAGCGTCAGGTGGAGGGCGAGCCGGTAGGGCGCCACGTCGACCCGCGCCTCGAGCCCGGAGGCCACCATCCACCAGCCGACCGCGCCCTGCAGCCCGCCGAGCAGCAGGAGCGCCACGAAGCGCCCCGCCTGCCCTTTCGGGATCATGCCGCGCCACAGGAAGACCGCGAAAGGCACCGCATAGGCGACGCCGATCATGCGGCCGAGGAAGCGATGCGCCCATTCCCACCAGTAGATGAACTGGAACTCGGCGAGCGTCATGCCGGCATTCTGCCGGCCCTGCGGGATCGCCTTGTATTTCGCGAAGGCCGCGGCCCAGTCGTCGGCCCCGAGCGGCGGGATGGCGCCGAGCAGCGGCTGCCATTCGGTGATCGAGAGGCCGGAATTGGTGAGCCGCGTGGCGCCGCCGACCACCACCATGGCGAACACCATCGCGGCGACGACGACGAGCCAGGCGCGCACGAGGGCGTGGCGTTCGGCCCGGGCGAGCGGTCCGGCGAGGCTCCCTTGCGGATAGACGGAGATCGACATCGGCGGCACCGCGGCGTTTGGCGGATTGGCTGACCCGCCCTCGACCGGGATATAGGAACTCGAGCCCCGCTTCCACCGAGCGCGCCGATCCGCCGCAGCCGGGACGGTCGCCGGTCGGCCGCCTGAAACGACGAGGTCCCCATGCCCCCCCGCCTGAAGCGCCTGATCGGCAATCTCCTGCTGGTCGCCTTCGTGATCTTCTACGCGGTCATCGCCATCAGCGTCGGCCACGTGATCATCGCGAGCAAGACCAAGCTCGTGCAGTTCATCTATTTCGTCGTGGCCGGGCTCGCCTGGGTCCCGCCGGCGGGCCTCATCGTCTGGCTGATGTATCGCGGAGAGCGCCGCGCCGGGGAATAGCCGCGGCGAGGCACGCCCCGGCGCCGGTTCAGGCGCGCGGGCGGGCCGTCCTCGCGAACAGCATGTGCAAGCCCTTCCAGGCCGGCGCCACGACGTTGCTCACGATCGGGATGAGCGCGGCGCCGAGCGCGAGCCCGATCACGCCGGACCCGAAGGCGGAGACGAGCCATTCCACGAGGCCGCCGAGAATCGGCGAGGCGGCGCCGGCCGCGGCCGCCGCGTCGTGGATCACGTGGCCGATCAGCGGCAGGCCGAAGACTTCGAGGCCGTGCACCACGATGCCGCCGCCGACCCAGACCATCGCCGCCATGCCGAGATAGCTGAGGCCCTGCAGGAAATAGGGCATGCCCGTCACGAGCGCGCGGCCGAGGACGCGCGCCGCGCCGTTCGCTGAGCGCGCGAGCCGGACGCCGAGGTCGTCCGCCTTCACGATCAGCGCGACCGCGCCATAGACGAGCACGGTAATGGCGACGCCGACGACCGAGAGGACCGTGAAGGCGCGCCAGAAGCCGGCCTCCGGAATGGCCCCGAGCGTGATCGCCATGATCTCGGCCGACAGGATGAAGTCGGTCTTGATCGCGCCGTTCACCTTCTGCCGTTCCAGCACCGCCGCGTCGGCCGGATCGATCGCGAGCTTCGCCTCGTGCGCCTCGGCGTCGTGCGGCGCGATCGCGTGATAGAGCTTCTCGGCGCCCTCGTAGCAGAGGAAAGCGCCGCCGATCATCAGGAGCGGCGTGATGGCTGAGGGCGCGAAGGCGTTGAGCACCAGCGCGGCCGGCAGCAGGAACAGAAGTTTGTTCTTCAAGGAGCCGAGCGCGATCTTGCGCACGATCGGCAGTTCGCGGTCGGCCGCGAAGCCCATCACGTAGCGCGGCGTGACCGCGGCATCGTCGATCACGACGCCGGCCGCCTTGGCGCCGGCCTGGGCCGCCTGCCCGGCCACGTCGTCGAGGGAGGCGGCCGCCACCTTGGCGATGGCCGCGACGTCGTCGAGAAGGGCGATCAGTCCGACGCTCAAGAGCACTCCTCGCCGTTAGCCGCCGCGTCGGGTCGCGGCACACCCTCAACGACAAGCCAATACAAACGTTGCGCCGCGATGACCAGTTTCGTCGACGGCGAAACGCGGCCGGCGGGTCGCGGCGTCAGAGCTAGAGCGAGCCCGCCAGCGCGGCGCCGCGACTTTCCGTCTCGCGCAGGATGCACAGCTTCCGCCCCTCCGGGCCCTCGGTCGCCGCGTCATAGGCGCAGAGCGGGCCGAGGCTCGCCTCCCAGGCCGCCTGCCCGGCTTGCAGGGCGCTGATCACGGCGGGCGTGGCATCCTCGGCGATGCGGGAGAGGATCGCGCGGTTGCGCCGCGCCGCGAGCGCGATGGCGAGGTCGATGCAGGCGGCGCGCGTGCCGGGGTCGGACACGGTACAGGTGGACCGGGTGGAGCGGACCGTGCCGTCGATCACCGCGGCGACCCAGCCGCTCACCGCGCTGACGCGCGTATAGACGCCGAACTGGGTGCGCCCGCCGCAGCGCGATCCCCAGCTGGCGATGCCGATCTGCAGCGGCTTCGTGCCGGCGCCGTTCGGGATGATCAGCGGTCCGCCGAGGTCGTAGTAGCAGGCGTCCTTGCCGCCCGGATCGTAGCCGGCGCACAGCATGCGCGCGGTGACGGCCCCGTCGTAGCCGTCCTTGGGGTCGTTGCAGCGCGTATTCGCCACGACCGGAACGGAGACCTGGGAGAGCGCGCCCGCGCGGTCGGTGTCGTCGTCGGAGAGCGAGCCCCAGCCCGCGAGCCGCGCCTGCACCCCGTCGGCCGCGAGGTCGCGGCGGCGCTTGTCGACCAGCCGGATCGGCGGGATGTCGGCGATCGGCGCCGCGAGCTTGACGAGCGCGACGTCGTAGTCGTGCGAGGCCGCCACGTAGCGCGGATGCACGACGAAGTCCGCGATCGCGGTGCGGACCCCGAGATCGGGCTGCAGGTCCTGGGCGTGGCTGAACACCTGCAAGGCGGCGGGCTGCACGGCGTCTACACATTTCGCGGTGGTGAGCACCCACCAGGGGTCGATCAGCGTGCCGCCGCAGGTGACGAAGGGCGGGTTCGACAGGGTATCCGTGGGGACGATCGCGACCAGGAACGGCCAGGTTCCGGCCGGCGCCGGCTTGGCCCCGAAGCTGCGCGGGGCAGGTGCCGAACGCTCGATCGGGGCACCCGGCCCGCCCGGCGGCTCCGCCCGTGCCGGACCTGCCAGGAGCACCGCATCGGCCAGGATCAGGCCGGTGGCGAGGCCCAGCATCGCCCGGTGAAGCGAACGACTCATCGTCGGCCCCCCTCTCGATCAGCGACCCTATGATCGAGCATGGCAGCTTTAAGGACGCGATCAAGCGGGTTGCAACGGCGCGCCCAGGGTCCGCACGGCGCGTCGCTGGCATGGGCGGTCGGCGGGACTCCCGAGCGGCCCCAAAACAACGCTAACTCATCGTTCAAGTCCATGGTTAACGCGGCAGCGACGTTAAATATAGATTCAATCTAATTTGACGATAATACTTTATTCAGCAGACTCGATTACGTTGAGAAATATCAGAATATGAAAGGTGATCCGGGGGTTCCGATGCTCCGTACAATCAAAGGCAAGCTTCTTGCCGTTCTCACGACGCTGTCCCTCGGCATGGTCGCCATGACCGGGCTCGGCTGGTATGCGGAGCATATCGGCGCCGAAGGGCTGCGCACCGTTTATGACGACCGGGTCGAACCGATGAGCGACCTGAAGGACATCGCCGACGACTATGCGGTCCGCATCGTGCACAGCGCGCAGAAGGCCGCCGACGGCACGGTGTCCTTCGCCGAGGTCGGCCAGGTCATGGACCAGGCTCTCGCCGACGTGAACGCCAAGTTCAGGGACTACATGGAGACCAAGCTGACCGACGAGGAGGCGGTTCTCGCCCGCACCGCGTCGGAGCGCATCAAGGCGGCGAACGGGGCTCTCGCCCGGCTGCGCGACATCGTCCGTCGCGAGGATCGGCCCGCGCTCGAGGCTTTCGTCTCGAAAGAGCTTTACCCGGTCGTCGATCCGGTCTCCGAAACGATTGACCTGCTCAGCGACCTGCAGGTCCGCGAAGCCAAGAAGTCCTACGAGGCGTCGATCGAGGCGATCGGCCTTGTCGCCAAGCTGATCCTCGGCTTCGGTGCCCTCGGCCTCGCCGCCGCGGCGTTCGGCGTGACGGTCACGCTGCGCGGCGTGATCAAGCCGCTCGGCCGCATGACCGAGACGATGACGGCCCTGTCGGCGGGCGACCTGAACCGCGACATTCCCGGCGTCGGCGAGACCAACGAGATCGGCGAGATGGCCGCCGCCCTCGCGACGTTCAAGGCGAACGCGATCGAGCGGATCGCGCTCGAGCGGCGCCAGGAGGAAGAGCGGGCGGCGCGTCTGCGCCGGGCCGAGCTGATCGAGCGCCTGGTGCAGGAGTTCGATCACGCTGCGGCGCAGGTGATCGACACCGTCGCGTCCGCCTCGGTCGAACTCCAGGCCTCGGCGCAAACCCTGACGGTGACGGCGGTGGAGACCTCGAACCAGGCGATCGCGGTGACCGCCGCGTCCGAACAGGCCTCATCGAACATGCAGACGGTGGCCGCCTCGACCGAGCAGTTCGCCACGTCGGTCAGCGAAATCACCAACCAGGTGGACATGTCCGCCGAGATGGCGGCCGCCGCGGTCGCCGAGGCGAAGTCGGCGGCCGGGTCGATCCGCGAACTCTCCACCGGCGCCATCAAGATCGGCGAGATCGTCGACCTCATCGGCAAGGTGGCGGCGCAGACCAACCTGCTCGCCCTCAACGCCACGATCGAGGCCGCCCGCGCCGGCGAGGCCGGCCGCGGCTTCGCGGTGGTGGCGAGCGAGGTGAAGAGCCTCGCCGACCAGACCGCCAAGGCGTCCGCCATGATCGCCACGCAGATCAACGACATCCAGGAGAAGACCGGGCTCGCCGTCGACGCGATCCGCTCGATCACGACGACGATCGAGCGCATCAACGGCTCGGCCTCCACCATCGCCGCGGCGGTCGAGGAACAGGCCTCGACCACCAACGAGATCGCGCGGAACGTGAAGGAAGCGGCGACCGGCACCGTGGAGGTCTCCTCCAACATCACCGGGGTCAGCCGTGCCGCCGAGGAGACGAGCGCGGCCGCCGCCCAGGTGCTCGGCGCCTCGCAGGAACTCTCCCGGCAGTCGGATACGCTGCGCGGCGAGATCCGCCAGTTCATCGACGGCGTGCGCGCCGCCTGACCGGCGCACCACGGAAATCCACGGAAAGACCACAGGGGAAAGGCCGGGCGGCTCAGGCGGCTCGGCCTTTCAACCGTTCCATGAGCGCGAAGGGCGCGCCGGAGACCAGCAGCTCCACATGCCGCCGCGCCTGGAAGCGGCCGTTGAGCGAGACGCGCGGCAGCGCCGTCAAAGCCCCGGCATGGGCGGGACGAAGCATGCCCGGCCGAGTCGTCACGGCGAGGTCGAAGCCCGCGCCCGCCGCGAGACGAAACTCCCGTTCGCCCGCCGCCGTCGGTTGGCCGTACGGATAGGAAAAGTGGCGCGGCCGGCGGCCGAGCCAGGCTTCGAGCCGGTCCGCCCCCTCGCGCATCTCCGCAGCCGCGTCCTCCGCGGAAAGCCGCGCGAGATTAGGATGCGTGACCGTGTGGGCGCCGATCGTGCAAAGCGGGTCGGCGGCGAGGTCGACGAGCTCGGCGACCGACATGATCCCGGCCTCGGTCGGCCCCATCGGGTCGACGCCGTTCTCCTCCGCGAGGCGCTTCACGGCCGCGACCGCTTGCCGCGGCTCGGCCTTGCGGACGAAGGGGAGGATGCGCGCGGCCGCCCGCTCCTTCGCGGAGATGCCGTCGATGTCGAGGATCTCCGGCCCGGCGCCGAAATCGAAGCGGATGCGCGCGGCGCGATCGAGGACCGCCTCGACCACCTCCCACCAGAGGATCGCGCTCCGCTCCACGAAGCCGCTCGTGACGAACACGCAATAGGGCACGCCGTGGCGGCGGAACACGGGCGCGGCGATCTCGCGGTTGTCGCGGTAGCCGTCGTCGAGCGTGAAGGCGGCGAACGGCCGGGCGCCGGGCTCGGCGAGCCGGTCCGGCACCGCGTCGAGCGCGACGCAGTCGAAGCCGGCCGCCCTCAGCGCCTCGATCGCCAGATCGAGCGTGGCGGGGGTGATCTCCAGTTCGGCATTGGGAGCGAAGCGGCGCGGCGCGGCCTCGCGCACATGATGCAGCGTCAGGATCACGCCGGCGCCGGTATCGCGCAAGAAACGCGCGGCCCCGGCGAGGTGCAACGCCTCGAAACCGGCGCGGAGGACCAGCGACTTCATGCGGCTCACGCGCGTCCACTCCTGTCGAACGGACGCGATTGTCTCTTGGACCGGTGGAGATTCCGCTAAACTGTCGGAAGAGACCGACCGGCATCAATTCATATAGATTTGCTTCTATATTCTTTACGGACCTGCGCTACACGGAGGCGAACACGAGGACACTCCGCATCATGGTCCGGAACGCCCTAGATCGCCTCGGCGCCGTCCCGGACCTGCGCGAGGACGACGCGCCGCGTCCGTCCCTCGCCGCCGCGGCGGCGGCGGTCGTCCATGTCCCGTCCGCGCCGCCGGGCGGAGCGCTGCGCATCGAACTTCTCCGCGCGCCCGAGACGATCGCGGAGGCCTGGCGGCATCTGGAACGGCACGGCGACGGCCCGTGTTTCGCGCGGCTCGACTGGACCACGCGGTGGATCGCCCATGAGGCGGCCCGTGGCGGCGAGCCGGCCGTCGTGGCCGGCTATCGCGGCGACCGGCTCGCCTTCGTCTGGCCGCTGGTCGTCCGCCGCCATCGCGGCGTGCGCGTCGCGGGCTGGCTCGCCGGCGCTCATTCCAACGTGAATCTCGGCCTATACGCGGAAGGCGCCATGGCGCGGCTCGGCGTGGCGGACGTACGCGCCGCGCTCGACAGGGTCGCCCGCGACGCCCGCGTCGACGCCTTCGTGCTGGAGCGGCAGCCCTTCGCCTGGGAGGGCGTCGCCAATCCGCTCGTCTTGGCGCTCTCCTCCGTGCGCGGCCCGAGCGACGGCTATGTCTGCCGTCTGGAGCACGGGTTCGACCACCTCCTCGCCGCCCGCAAGGGCGCGTCGAAAAGGAAGCGCATGCGCTATCGCGAGCGAGGCTTCGACGCGGCGGGCGGCTGGCGCTTCGGTGTGGCGGAGGATGCGAACGAGGCGGCGTTCCTGCTCGACACCTTCTTCGAGCAGAAGGCGCAGCGCTTCGCCCGGCTCGGCATCCCAGACAGCTTCTCCGCCTGCGGCGTGCGCGCCACCTATCACGGCCTGATCGGTGCGGCCGCGGGCGCGTTCGAACTGGTGCACCTCACCGTCGGCGATCGCATCCGCGCGGTGGCGGGGCAGATGCGGCACGGCAGCCGCCTGTCCGTGCTGTTTCTCTCCTTCGCCGACGACGACCTCGCCCGCTACAGCCCGGGGGAGGCGCTGGTCTACCGGCTCATCGAGCGGGCGGCCGCGACGGGCGCGCGCGCGGTCGATTTCGGGCTCGGCGAGGCGCGCTTCAAGGCGTCCTGGTGCGAGGACGTGGTGCCCATGGCGGTCTCCACCTATGCGGCGACCACGAAGGGGCGGATCTTCGTCGCCGGCTCGCTCGCCTGGAGCGACGCCAAGCGGCGCGTCAAGCAGTCCCCGCGCCTGTTCGCCGCCTACAAGCAGATCCGCAGGATCACCGCCGCGGGCCGCCCGCCCGTCGCCGGCGAGACGGACGACGACCTCCCGGCCGAGGACGCTCCCGCCCGTCCGGTCAGGCCGCCAGCGCCGTGAGTTCCGGCCGGTCGGCCGCGAACAGGCGCACCCGGTCGGGGATCTCGCGCACCAGCGCCGCATAGATCCGCCGCGTCGCCTCCGAGGCCTCGGAACCGTCGGTCGCCAGGATGGCGTGGTCGGCCCCGGCGACCAGGTCGAGCATGCTGGCCGGGCCGTCGAGCAGATGGCCCGCGAGCACGATCACCGCGTCATAGGTGGCGGCGAGCGCTTCGATCGTGTCCGCGAAGGACACGTCGGCGGGCAGCGCGTCGCCTTTACCGTACGACACGATATGCGCCCGCGAGCGGCGATCGCGGGCGATGATGTCGGCGAAGCTCGCCTTGCCGGCGAGAAGCGCGGCGACGCCGGGAGCCTCGTCGCGCACCATCCCGTCCAGGTCGTTCGCGCCGCCGACGAGCGACACGAGGCAGATTCGCGCCGCGCTGCGGGCGGCGGTGCGGGCGAGGCCGAGCGCGACCATGCGCGCCGCCGCCACGCTCTCGGTCGAGGCGACGGCGATGACGCCGGGCGTGCCGGCCGCCTTGGCGATCGACTGCCAGAGCGCATCGAGATCGCCCGGCGTGCTGCCCACCGGCACCGCCACGGCATCCGCCGCGGCGAGATCCATATGCGAGGCGCCGAGCGCCTCCATGGCGGCGGAGAGGCGGCGCGTCGAGTCCGCCGCCGCGGCGGCCTCGTCGGACGGGGGCGCGGCCGGCGGGGCGGTCGCGGGACCGGCTGGCGCGGAGCCGGCCGGCGGGGAACCGGCGACCGCCGGACCGGCCGGCGTCGCGCCCGACGTCGTGGTCCGGGCTGCCGTCGGTCCGGATGGGACCGGCCCGGATGTGACCGGATCGGTCGTCGTGGTCCCGGCCGTCGCGGGCCCGGCGGGCGCCGCGCCGCGGTTCGCCGGAGACGTGGGAGGCGCGGAGGGCGGAGGAGGCGCGGAGGGCGGAACACCCCGGCCCGCGGCGGCGGTGATCGGGTCGGGCATTCGCCCCGACGGCGCGGCGGGCGCGACCGTGGGCGCGCCGTTCGGTGCCGGCTTCGGCGTACTTGCACCGGCCGCGGCCGGCGGCGGGGTCGGGGCCGGAGGCTTGGCGGCCGCCTTCGCCGGCTCGGCCGCTTTCGCGGCTTCGGCCGGCTTCGGTGGCTCGGCCGCCTTGGCTGGCTCGGCCGCCTTCGCGGCTTCGGCCGGCTTCGGCGACTTGCCGGTCCGCGCCAACAGCGCGGCCTTGATCGCCGCGACCGCGGAGAGCTTGACGGCGGGCGGCAGCACCGGCCCGGCCTTGGGCGGTTCCACCGGCTGGACGACCACCTCGGCGAGCTTGGCGACCGGGTTCGGCCGCTCCTCGGGCGGCCGCGCCGCCGCCTCCGTGACCGGGCGGAGCGCCCGGCCGGTGACGAGTTCGCGCATCACCACCAGGGTGGCGAAGAGCAGGAAGGCGGCGAGCGTCACGACGCCGGTGAGCGGACCGACCTTCGGGAAGAACGGTCGCGCCGGCGGCGTCGCCTCGGAGACGACGCGCGCGTCCGGCGGCTGGGCATCCGCGCTCTGCCGCGAGGCGGCGTCGCGGTAGCGTGCCAGGAAGGTCTCGAGCAGGTCGCGCTGCGCCTTCGCCTCGCGTTCGAGCGCGCGCAACTGGATGTCGCCCTCGTTCGAGCGGGTCGCCACCGCCTTGTATTCGGCGAGCTGGTCGCGCAGCTCCTTGATGCGCTGGTCGGCGATGCGCACGTCGTTCTGCAGGGCCGCCAGCACCTTCTGCGCCTCGGCGCGCATCTCGCGGTCGACGTCGCCGACCTGCGCCTGCACCGCCTGGTAGGCCGGATGCGCCGGCAGATAGACCGCCGACAGTTCGGCGAGGCGCGAGCGGATCGCGACCTGCCGCTCCCGCAGCCTTTGGAACGCGGCGGAGTTCAAGACCTCGCTCGCCCCGTCGAGCGAGCCGCCCCGGTCGAGCATGCGCTTCACCTGGCTCGCGCGCGCCTCGGCGTCGGACTTCTGCGCGCGCGCCGCGGTGACCTGGGTGTTCAGCTCGGCGAGCTGCTGCTGCACCAGCGTGCCGGAATTGGGATTGCCGGCGAACAGCTCGTTGCGCGACCGGTACTCCTCCACCTTGGCCTCGGACTCGGCCACCTTGCGGCGCAGGCTCTCGATCTCGCCGTCGAGCCAGCGCGTCGTGCCGGACGTGCTCTGCAGCTTGGCGGTCGCCTGCCCGGCGAGATAGGCCTGCACCACGGCATTCGCCACCGCCGCGGCGAGGTCCGGGTCGGTGGAGGTGAAGTCGATCTGGATGACCCGCGACTTCTCGATCTGGTAGACCTGGAGCCGCTCGTAGAAGGCGTCGAGCCAGCGCTCCTCGGGCGACACGCGCTGCGGGTCGCGCGCGAAGCCGATCGCGGTCAGGAGCCGCGTGAACGGATCCATCGGCTCGTTGAATTCGCGCCGGTCGCCGAGCTTCAGGTCGGCCACGACGCGGCGGACGAGGTCGCGCGAGGTGATCACCTGCACCTGGCTGACCACGCCCTCCTGGTCGACGATGGTGCGCAGCGTCTCCGCGTTGCGCGCGTCGCGGCCGTCGGAGACCTGCTGCGGCTCGATCAGGATCTTCGCCTCGCCCTTGTATTTGGGCGCGATCGACGACAGCCCCGCCGCCGTGCCGACGGCGACGAAGAGCACCAGCGGCACCATCCACCATTTGGCGCGCCAGAGCGCCCGGAGAATGACGCCGAGATCGATCGAGAGATCGTCCGGGCGCGACGACGACGACATGACGGCAACTCCAACTTCTCGCCGCGGGAGTATCATTTCGTTAAGGTAACCGCCGAGTTAACGTAAACCGCTTCTCTCGCCGCAGGGGCGGGAGTTCAGCGTTCGTTAACCATAAACGGACAGAGTCCACTGCGTTCACTCGGGAGTACCTGCCGTGCGCCGCCGCTCGATTGCCCTGGTCCTGGCCGCCGCCCTTTCGGGCTGCGCGAGCTATGTGCCGCCGCAGCCGGCCTTCCACGAGGTGCTGACGCAGCCCTACCGGTTCGATTCCGGCGACCGGCTGCGCATCACCGTGTTCGACCAGCCGAACCTGTCGAACGTCTATCTGGTCGACCAGTCCGGTCATGTCGCCTTCCCGCTCGTGGGCGCGACGGCGGCGCGCGGCCGTACCGCGCAACAACTGCAGGCCGATCTCGCCGCCAAGCTCAAGACGCAGTACTTGCGCAATCCGGACGTCTCCGTCGAGGTCGAGCAGTATCGACCGTTTTTCGTGATGGGCGAAGTCAAGGCCGCGGGACAGTATCCCTATGTGGCCGGCATGACCGCCCAGAACGCCATCGCCATCGCCGGCGGCTTCACGCCGCGCGCGCAGCAGAATCTGGTGGACATCACGCGCCAGATCAACGGCGAAGTCATGACCGGCCGGGTTCCGAGCACCGATCCGATCCGTCCGGGCGACACGCTCTATGTGCGTGAACGCTTCTTCTAAGTTATATGTATCGAAATTACAGTTAATGTTAAGGTTAATTCTAACTGAACAGTAAACGACGACTTAAGATCGTCGGAAAATCCTCTTACGTATGCTCATTATTCATTGGTTCCGCGCTAGCTGGTCGCGGGGAGCATACTAAGATGTTAGTCCGTCCCATGAACGTCGTCCATTGTCTCCGCGCGCCGGTCGGCGGGGTGTTCCGCCATGTGCGCGACCTCGCCGAGAGCCAGGCGAGAGCCGGCCACGCCGTCGGCCTCGTCTGCGATGCCTCGACCGGCGGGGCCTTCGCCGAGGCGGCGCTCGCCTCGATCGCACCATACCTCGCCCACGGCGTCCTGCGCGTGCCCATGCGCCGCCTCCCCGGCCCCGGCGACATCGCCGCCACCGTGCGCCTGGTCCGGCATCTGAAGCGGATCGGGCCCGACGTGCTGCATGGCCATGGCGCCAAGGGCGGCGCCTATGCGCGCCTCGCCGGCACGGTGCTGCGCGCCGCCGGCCAGCCGGTCGCGCGCGTCTATTCCCCGCATGGCGGCTCGCTGCACACACCCGCCCGCTCGCTGCAAGGGCGCCTCTTTTTCCCGGTCGAGCGCGCGCTGGAACGGGCGACCGAGATGCTCGTCTTCGTGTCGGGCTTCGAGCGGACGGTCTATGCCGAGAAGGTCGGCGTGCCGACCTGTCCGTCCGCGCTCGTCTACAACGGCCTCGCCGCGCGCGAATTCGAGCCCCTCGCCCCGGAGCCGGACGCCGCCGCCTTCGTGTCGGTCGGCGAGATGCGCCGGCTGAAGGGCACCGACGTGCTGATCGAGGCGGTCGCCCTCCTTGCCGAGCGCGGCCGCGACGCGAGCCTCGTCCTGGTCGGCCCCGGCGATCCCGCTGAGTTCCGGGCGCTCGCAGAGGCGTGCGGCGTCGCCGGGCGGGTCGCGTTCCGCCCGCCCATGCCGGTGCGCGAGGCGCTCGCGCTCGGCCGCATCGCAGTGGTGCCGAGCCGGGCGGAATCGCTTCCCTATGTGGCGCTCGAAACCATCGCGGCGGGCCGCCCGCTCGTCGCCACCCGCGTCGGCGGCATTCCGGAGATCGTCGGCCGCTTCGCCGACGCGCTGGTCGAGCCGGGCGATCCGGTCCGCCTCGCCGACGCCATGGCGGCCGCGCTCGACGAACCCGCCGCGGCGCTCGCCCGCGCGGACGCGCTGCGCGCCGACATCCGCCCGCTCTTCTCGATCGACGCCATGGCCGGCGCGATCGACGGCCTCTACCGCCGCATCGCCGCGGCGCGGGCGAGGCCGAGCCTGCCCGCCGTCGCGCCGAACCACGACCAGACCCAGGGATCCGTCCGGTGAGCATCGCCAGCGAGTTCGCAAACGCCCCCGTCCCCGCCCCGACCGAGGCCCGCCCGCCCGCCGTGGTCGCGCCGGCCGCGCCGCCGACGCTCTCCGAGCGCGCCCGCGTCGCCGCCGCCGAGCACGCGACGCGGCCCATGTCCACGCTGCTGCTCGCCGGCGTCGTGCAGTTCGGCGAGGCGATCGGCCTGATGGCGATCGGGCTTACGATCGCCATGCTCTATGTGGACGACCCGGTCACCCTGTTCCTCCCCTATCTGTCGGCCACCGCCACGGTGGCGGTCGCCTTCACCATCGTGGAGGACGCCTCCAACGCCTACGGGGTCGGTTCGCTCCGCCACCCGCTGCGCTCGCTCGGCCGCGTCTGGCTCGGCTGGGCCGGCGTGCTCGGGCTCTTCACCCTCGTCATCTTCTTCGGCAAGCTCGGCGAGGTGTTCTCCCGCGTCTGGCTCGCCGCCTGGTTCGTCGGCGGGGCGGTCGCGCTCGGCGCGGGCCGCGTCCTCATCGCCGGCGCGGTCAACCGCTGGACCCGCGAAGGCAAGCTCGAGCGCCGCGCCGTGGTGGTCGGCGGCGGCGCCGCCGCGCAGGCCGTGATCGACGCGCTCGCGCGCGAGCCCGACAACGACATCCGCATCTGCGGCGTGTTCGACGACCGCGGCGACGACCGTTCGCCGGCCGAGATCGCCGGCCATCCGAAGCTCGGCACCATCTCGGAGCTCGTCGAGTTCGGCCGCCTGACGCGGCTCGACATGCTCATCATCACGCTGCCGATCACGGCGGAGCAGCGCCTCCTGCAGCTCTTGCGCAAGCTGTGGGTGCTGCCGGTCGACATCCGCCTCTCCGCCCATGCCAACAAGCTCAAGTTCCGTCCGCGCGCCTATTCCTATGTGGGCACGGTGCCGTTCCTCGACGTGCTCGACAAGCCGCTCGCCGACTGGGACGGCGTCGCCAAGCGCTGCTTCGACCTCGTCTTCGCGAGCCTCGCCCTCGTCTTGCTCGCCCCAGTGATGCTGGTGACGGCGCTCGCCATCAAGCTCGAGAGCCGCGGCCCGGTGTTCTTCAAGCAGAAGCGCTACGGCTTCAACAACGAGCTGGTCGAGGTGTGGAAGTTCCGCTCCATGTACGCCGACCAGACTGACCAGGACGCGGCCAAGCTCGTCAGCAAGGGCGATCCGCGCGTCACCCGCGTCGGCCGCTTCATCCGCCGCACCTCGATCGACGAACTGCCGCAGCTCTTCAACGTCATCGCCGGCACGCTCTCGCTGGTCGGCCCGCGCCCGCACGCGATCAGCGCCAAGGCCGCGAACCGGCTCTATGTGGAGGTGGTCGACAGCTACTTCGCCCGCCACAAGGTGAAGCCCGGCGTCACCGGCTGGGCGCAGATCAACGGCTGGCGCGGCGAGACCGACACCGACGAGAAGATCGAGAAGCGCGTCGAGCACGACCTCTACTACATCGAGAACTGGTCGCTCGGCCTCGATCTCTACATCCTGTTCGCCACCCCGTTCCGCCTCCTCGACGGGGAGCAGGCCTATTGAGCCTGGTTCTGGAGCCCGTCCCGTCCGGATCGCGAGGATCCGGACGAAAAGAACCGGCTCAAGCTGACGATTCCGGAGCAATTCCTTTTCGAATTGCTCCGGACGATCCCGGCGGCCGCTATACCGCCGTCCGCGCGCCGGCCGGGGCCACCCTGTCGCCGGCCCGGCTCGTCGACGTGATCCTCTTCCTCGGGGTCTTCAGCGGCTCGATCGTGATGTTCGAGCCGGCCCCCTACGACCTCGTCCTCGTCGTGCTCGGCGTCGCCGCCTTCGCATGCGGCCTCGCCATCCCGCGCGCGATCGGGCCGCTCGTCGTCTTGATCATGCTCTGGCAGATCGGCGGCATCCTGAACCTCACCGTGCCCATGGTGGAGGCCGAGCGCAGCCGCACCTTCGTGGCGGTCTCGATCTTCCTCGCCTTCACCTGCCTCTACTTCGCCGCGGCGATAGCCGACGCGCCGCACCGGCTGAAGCTGATCGTGCAGGCCTGCACCGGCGCCGCGCTGATCGCCGCCCTGCTCGGACTCGCCGGCTATTTCTTCGACATCGAGGCGCTCACCCGCTACGGCCGCGCCAAGGGCGCCTTCAAGGACCCGAACGTGTTCGGCCCCTTCATGGTGCTGCCGCTCGCCGTGCTCGTGCGCGAATTCATGGTCCGCCCGGTCGCCGCGGTTTGGTGGAAGGCGGTTCCCATCGTGATCCTGCTCGCCGGCATCCTGTTCAGCTTCTCCCGCTCCGCCTGGTTCCTCGCCCTGTTCGTGCCGCTCGTGCTCGGCTTCGTCGTGTTCCTCAACGCGCGCGGAAGCGGGCGGCTGCGGCTGATCGGCATCGCGGCGGCGGGCGTCGTGCTGCTCGTTCTGATCCTCGCCGTCGCGCTCTCGATCCCGGAGGTGCGCGAATTGCTCGAACAGCGCGCCCGCCTCACCCAGGACTACGACACCGGCCGCCTCGGCCGCCTCGCGCGCCACTGGATCGGCTTCGAATGGGTGACGCGCATGCCGCTCGGCCTCGGCCCGCTCGACTTCGCCACCTACTTCGTCGAGGACCCGCACAACGTCTACCTGAAGGCCTTCCTCGGCTATGGCTGGCTCGGCGGCCTCGCCTATCTGGCCCTCTCGGCCTGGACGCTCGCCAAGCTCTTCCCCCTCATGTTCCTGCACCGCCCCTGGCAGCCCTACGCCCAGTGCGTGTTCGCCGCGCTCGCCGGCCACGTGGTGATCGGCTGGGTCATCGACAGCGACCACTGGCGCCACTTCTTCCTGCTCTGGGGCCTCGCCTGGGGCATGGTGGCGCTGGAGGCAAGGCACAGGGTGGAGACGTGGCGAGGAACGGCGCGCAGGTCCGAGCCGACCGCCTGATCGGATGACCGGTCCGACCGATCAGGAATGGCGTTCACTAGCCGGGCCGACGCGGCGGGCCAATCTCCCACCCCTTCGCCCCACGTGTCACTTGGAGCAGCCTTGGTCCGAGCCGCGCATCGGCGGCCGACACGGGCCCTTCCTCGACGTCGAGAACATCGTCGGTCCGCCAGCCTTTGATCATCCAGGCACGACGGTTCCCGACCGTTTCGTCGAGTTGGAATGATTTCTCCGATGCCCAGTCACCTGCCTTTTTGCGCCAGACGACCACGGAGGTTTTCTCATTCCCCAAGGTTGCCACGACATCTCCCGACGGTGCGAAGAACGGATATTCCGGAAGGTCCGTTTCGACCCCTGTATTGACGTCGATGATCCAATAATTGTAATCCTCGTAACCGACCGACAAGAGCACAAAGACGCCCTGCCTCGGCAGATAAGCCATCAAGTACGCGTGACCGCACACGTCACTGTTTTCTTCCGAGCAGTGTCTCGATTGACGCTTGAGTTCTTGTCCGTTCGATAGGGAAAGGACCAAGGTGTCGCCGATCCGGCGAGCCGGTGCGCCGACGAGCGCACGCTGCTCTTGCACCGCGATCTTTGCGTCGTCTGCCCAAGGATCTATCTGGCCGCCAGCGTCTCCGGGCGGAGCGGGCAGCGAAGGCGCGCTCTGCTCCCGGGCGATCGGCGCGGAAACGGTCGGCTGGCAGGCCGCAAGGGCGCTGGCAATCGGCAGCGCGAGCGACGACCAAAGAAATCGCCGATTGATCATGTTTTGATATTTCAGCTTGAGCGTGTACACACCGGACTATGCCATCGCCCGCGCCGGAGTCCAGTGCCCCACGCCCCCGCATGCGGGGGCGGCGTAGAGGACGGTCGTACAGGGCGCCCGCGCCGCCGGCGGGTTACCGCGCGGTGAGCACCCAGCCGTTGGTGGCGTGGGAGACCGTGCGCCGGAGCCGCCGGACCGGCGCTTCGCGGGGGCCGAGCAGGCCTTCGAGCTCGAAAGCGTTGTCGGTGCGCCAGCCGATTAGGGTCCAGGCATATTCGAGCTTCTCCTGTCCCGAGCGCAGCTGCAGCGTGGTCTCCGACGTCCAGGACCGCCCGTCCCGCCGCCAGACCACCAGGACCATCCCGTCGTCCCGGTTGGTCACGAACACCTTGCCGGATGGCGAAAAGGCCGGCAGATCCGCGAGCTCGACCTCGCTCCCCGTGGCGAGGTCGACCAGACGATACGCCAGCCCTTCGGCCGTGCTGATAGTCACCAGAAAGGCGCCTTGCCTGGCGAGGAAAGCGGCCAGGAAAACCTTGGAGCAATGGCCGGGGTTGCGCTCGTCGTCGCAAGGCCCGTCCCGGTACGGGCGCTCCTGTCCGTTCGCGAGCCTCAGGATCAGGAGGGGCCCGGCCCGCCGCGCCGGCGCGCCGGCGAGCACGCGACTTTCGTGCTCCGCGCGACGGGCGTCGTCATAGGCGTCCCAGTCTTTCGGGAGGCCGAGCTCGCCGAGCAGGCTGAAGGCCGGCGCACGCATCTCCGGCTCGATCGGCACGGACGCCGGCGCGCATGCCGCGAGCGCGCCCGCTAGCAGGACGACCAGGGCGGCGGCACATCTATAAATAAGCATTCAATAATTCGACAGCCGGAGCGCGACCCCGGCACTATGGCAAAGCCCGCGCCGGAGTCCAGTGCTCGGCTCCGGCACGCGCCCTTACCTTCCCGTTGGAACGATACGGCCGCCGCTCATCTAACGCGGCGGATCGAACGCCCAGCCCGCAGGGGTGCGGACGAGGTTGCGCAGAATACTGCGCTCCTCAGAGGTACGCCGCCCCTTCGTGATTTCCTCGACCTCGAGGGCATCGTCGTTTCCCCAACCGTGGATCGTTCAATAGGTGTAGAGGTCGCCCCCGGGGTCCTCGGGCTTGAGGCGGAACTCGTTGATCCAGCCCTGCGCCGTTTTCCGCCAGATCTGGAGAACCGGCTCGAGGGCTTCCTCTTCCGTGGCGATAGCTATTTGAGAGGGTGAGACCTTCGGATAATCCGGTATTTCGACGGCGGTTCCGGTCTTGGCATCGACCAGCATATAGGTCTGATCTTCAAAGCGGCTGTAGGAGACCAGAAAAGTGCCCTGACCGCGCAGATAAGCCACAAGATAATAGTAGTAGCAATGCTTCTCGTCATCAAGCTCGCAATGCGTGGTGACGCTCTTGTAGCGACGCTCCCGTCCATTCGTCAGCGTGAGGAACAGCGTGTCACCGTTTCGCCGCGCGGGAACGCCGACAAGCGCGCGCTTCTCATGTTCGGGATAATCACCGCCACCGTGATTCCATGCCTCCAGCAGATCGGTGACGGCAGCCGGCACCGGCTCCGGCGCGGACGGCAAAGCCGGCTCGGCTTTCACGGGAGCCGAAGCGATCTCGATCGATGGCGTCTGGCAACCCCATAGGCCCCCGACCAGCACCAGCATGATCGCGGGCTTGGCACATTTATAGCTACGCATACTTCTACTCTACAGCCGGAACGCGAGTTCCGGCACTATGGCACCGCCCGCGCCGGAGTCCAGCGCCCCGCTCCGCTGCTTGCGATGCCGCGTTCCGGTCGAGACGCAGCGCCCTAGGCACGCCCTGCAACGCGGCGCGGCGCGGCGGGCCACTGTCGCAGCGGACTGAACGCCGAGCCCTTGGCGTTACGGGCGAGCGTGCGCGGGACGCGCGACCCAATAGGTGCCGCGCCGGCACTACGCAGCTGGCGTCCAGCGCCGCAATTGGTCCTCGGGCACCCGGAACACGCCCTTGATGCAATTGAGGTTCCGCACGGCGATTTGCGTGTGCGTCTTTTCGTTGAAGCCGGAGTTCGGGTAGATTGGGGAGCCCTCGATAAACACGCCGCGGACAGTATCGAGTGACGTGCCTTCCTGCTCCAAGATTGAGTGAAGGCGTCTCACGACCGCGCAATCCAAACGTCGCAAAAGAAGGTCGGAGCCATTCTTCGGAAGGTCCGTTCCTGCCGCTTCGAACGTGTCTTTCAAGCTGACATACGCAACCTTCACCATGTCGATCGCGCCGAGGGTTGTCATGTCCAGGCAGAGACCGAGATCGATGATAGACCCGACTACAGCCGGATTTTTGATCGACGATTTCTTTCGGGCGGAGGCCTCGATCGCGAAATCAAGCCCTCGTTGGGGGTTGGCTTCCCAGAAATACACGCCGGGTCCGAGCCAATCGTAGTCATTCTGGCTTTGCTTGAAGGCCTTGCCTTCGAGGAGGTCCTCGGCGACTTGAACGTCGCAACCGTGGTACCCCAATACGAAGCTTGTCGATAAGTGGTGCACTTACTTCGCAGAATAGTGCTTCGTGAGATTGCCCTTTGCAGTCACAATCCCTTCGCGCTGGAGAACAGACATAGCCGCCTTCTTTGACGACGACGCCTTGGCCGTGAAAGACGACGCAAGTACACGGAAATGGTCGACCGAGGCTGGTGAGCCGATGTCGTTGAGTGCCGCAACGGTCTTTTTGGCGCGCTGGATCTTCATGACAAGAAGGTATGATTTTTGGGTGATGAAGACAAGCTGCCTCACAGCCGGGGCCCCCCGTCGCTTGCGATGTCGCCTTTCCATCAATACGCTCCGGTCATGACGGCATGAGAAAAATGAAGTCGCATGGCTCGTCTGCTTGATGTCGAATTGACGGCACGATGTGACGCTTTCGCGCCAGAGGCGACGAGAAGGGACGATCCGCGATGAATGTCCGGCCCGAAGTGCCCGCGACCCACACGGTCGGCTTCCTGCTCGTCCCGAACTTCTCCATGATCGCCTTCGCCTCCGCCATCGAGGTCCTGCGGCTCGCCAACCACGTGACGCAGACGAAGCAGTTCGCCTGGCGGCTCTATTCGCCCGAGGGCGAGGCGATCGAGGCGTCGAACGGCATCGCGGTGTCGGTCGACGGCTCCTACCGCGACATCGGCCCGATGCCCGAGATCATCGTCTGCGCCGGCCTCGACGTGCAGAAATTCGACCACGCGGTGCTGATCTCGAAGCTCCGCAAGCTCGCCTTCTACGGCGTCTCGATCGGCGCGGTGTGCACCGGCACCTTCGTGCTCGCCAAGGCGGGCCTGCTCGACGGCTACCGCTGCGCGATCCACTGGGAGAATTTCGACGCCTTCAAGGAGGAGTTCCCCGACATCGAGGTGACGCAGGAACTCTACGAGTTCGACCGCAACCGCTTCACCTGCGCGGGCGGCACCGCGGCGGTCGACATGATGCTCGCGCTCGTCACCGCCAAGAAGGGCGCCGCCGTCGCCGCCCTCGTCACCGACGAGATGATCCATCACCGTATGCGCGACAGCCACGAGCGCCAGCGCATGGAACTGCGCGCGCGGCTCGGCGTCAGCCACCCGAAGCTCCTGCAGGTGATCGCCGAGATGGACAAGCGGCTGGAGCGGCCGCTCTCCTGCGCGCAGCTCGCCAAGCTCGTCAGCCTGTCGCCGCGCCAGCTCGAGCGACTGTTCCAGCGCTACCTGGATTCCACCCCGACGCGCTACTATCTCGGTCTCCGGCTCGACCGCGCGCGCCACCTGATCCGTCAGACCTCGATGCCGATCCTCTCGGTCGGGCTCGCCTGCGGATTCGTCTCCGCCTCGCATTTTTCGAAATGCTACAGCGAGTTCTTCAAGCGCACGCCGTCCGAGGAGCGGAACGGCATGCGCGGCGACAGGAAGCTGCGCGAACCGGTCGCCTGACCGGATCCGCGCCGCTCAGCGCTTGGTGAGATAGGCGCGGACGTTGCTGTTGAGCGCGCTCGCCTCGCGCACGCGGCCGACCAGGCCCGTGACGTTGCCGGCGGCGTCGAGGGAGGCGTCGGCCGCGGCGGACACGCCGCTGATCAGCCCGGCCACTTCGTCGGTCACCGCCTGCTGCTCCTCCATGGCGCCGGCGAGCGCGGTGGAGAATTTCTGCACCTCGGCGATCACCTTCGAGATGTCCTGGGTCGACTGGACCGCCGACGCGGTGTCCTGCTGCATCCCGCCGATCTGGGCGCGGATCTCGTTTGTGGCGCGGCCGGTCTGCTCCGACAGCGCCTTCACCTCGGAGGCGACCACCGCGAAGCCGCGGCCGGCCTCGCCCGCGCGCGCGGCCTCGATCGTGGCGTTGAGCGCGAGCAGCTTGGTCTGGCTCGCGATCGCCTCGATCATGCTGGTGATCTCGCCGATCTTGCCCGACTTCTCGGCGAGATTCGCCATGCGGCCCGACGCGACCTCCGCCTCCGCGGTCGCCTTGTCGACCAGCGCCGCGTTCTCCGTCATGCGCTGCGTGATCTCCTTGATCGACGCGCTCATCTCCTGCGAGGCGGCCGACACCGAACTCGCCTTCTCCTGCGCGGCACGGGCCGCATGACCGAGCTCGGTGCTCGCCCGGTCGAGCCCGTTCGCGACCTCGTCCATGCTGGTGACCACGTTGTTCACCTCCTCGGCGAGCTTCACCCGATAGGTGTCGACCGTCCAGGTGAGCATGGGTCCGAGATAGGCCCCCTTGTCGTCGATGATGGCGGAGATGTCGAGCCGCAGCGTCTCCGGCCCGACACGGATGAGCGCCGAATGCGGCAGGTTCTTCGGGTCGCCGAGCATGCGGCGCTGATGCGCCGGATTCTTGTGAAAGACGTCGACGGAGGCGCCGCGCAGGGCCGACGCCTTGATCGGCAAATGCTGTTCGAGCTTGGTGAGCGTGTCGATGCTGGTCTGGTTGCAGTAGTTGATGTCGAAGGTGACCGGGTCGCAGGTCATCACGTTGATCGGCATCTTGTCGAGCATCTGCAGGAGGCGCGCCGTATCGGCGTCCGCCTTGACCTTCTCGGTCACGATGTTCCACATCAAGGCGGCGCGCACATAGCGGCCCTTGGCGTCGTGGATCGCGGAGATGTGGAGGTCGAGCACCTCGTCGGCGAGCGTGATCCGGGCCGAATGGGGCAGCCTCGTCGGGTCGCGCAGGATCGACTGTTGGTGCGCCGGCTTGCGGTGGAACCGGTCGACCGACGTCCCGACGATCTGGTTCGGATCGATGTCGAGGATATGGCGCAGCTTCTGCAGGAGCCCGACCGAGGCGCGGTTGGCATAGTCGATCAACATCGTTTTGGGATCGCAGGTCATCAACGCGACCGGCGCGTCGTCCACGACCGCCCGGAACAGGTCCGCGGGCATCGCCTCGATTGAACCCGTGCTTTGGAAGAACGCCATACGCAACCCTTTCAACCCTGACCGCTCCCAAACCGAGCGCTCAAACACATTGGAAAATGACTATTAAATTACTGTGAATATTTATGGCCGGAACTGTTCTTTCAGCATATTCCGGACATTTTGAGTCTCTTTTGCCGCAAAGGAAGTCCAGTCTTCTCGGCCAGGCGTATCGGCTCTGTCAAAACCAGAGGGGGAGATATCCCATGTCCGATCTCGATTATAATGGCCTTCCGCAGCGCGATGGCGTGTACCAGACCTTCCAGCATGTCGCGACCGTGGCTGAGGAAATCGCAGACAAGGCGGCGATCTATCGCAACTACGCCGACCGGCTGAGAGAACTCATTGCGGAGCAGGACGTGGCCATGCGGTCCTGAACGGTGTAGGGGGATCGCGAGGCGCGGCGCCTACCAGTCGTCGAAGCAGCGATCCTCCGGCCCGAGCTCGTAGTAGTCGCCCTTGGCGGCGACGAAGATGTGCCGGGCGACCTTGAGGCCGGTCGGGCCGTCGAGCGTCCCGGCCGTCACCGACATCCGCGCTTCCCCCTCGGGCCGCCAGAACAGGTTCGATCCGCACAGGCGGCAGAAGCCGCGCTCGGCCGAGGGCGAGGACCGGTACCAGCCGAGCCCGGCCTCGGCGACGAGGTCGAACCGGTCGAGCGGGACCGAGGTCATCGCCGCGAAGTGCCCGCTGGTGCGCCGGCACTGCACGCAATGGCAAGCGACGACCGGGCGCAACGGCCCGGTCAGGCGATAGCGCACCGCCCCGCAGAGGCAGCCGCCGGCGTGGATCGCCGACGTGTCGTGTCCGTCCGTAACGGCGTCATCCGCGCCTGTCATCGCCGAGCCTCCGGATTTCCATAGAGCGCCGCGTCCCCGCGCGATCAGCCGCGCATCCGCAGGCCCTTCGGATCGAACAGCGGCTCCACCTGCACGCTGGCGCCGCGACGCTCGCCGATCACCTCGATCTCGAACGGCGCGTCCGCATCATAGGCCGCGGCCTCCACATAGCCGAGCGCGACCGAGGCCTTGGAACCGTGGGCATAGCCGCCGGACGTGACCCAGCCGACCACCTTGCCGTCGCGCCAGATCGGCTCGTCGCCGATCACGTCGGCATCGAGCGCGTCGACCACGAAGGTCGCGAGCAGGCGCTCGGGACCCTTGTCGCGGAACGTGAGGAGCGCGTCGCGGCCGATGAAGTCCGGCTTCTGCAGCGAGACGAAACGGTCGAGCCGCGCCTCGTAGGGCGTGTAGATCGGCCGGTATTCGCGCGACCAGGAGCCGAAGCTCTTCTCCAGCCGCAGCGAGTTCAGCGCGCGCCCGCCGAACAGGCGCATGCCGTGCGGCGCACCGGCGGCGAGAAGGCGGTCGAAGAGGGCGCGCTGGTGCTCCGGCCTGACCCAGATCTCGTAGCCGAGGTCGCCCGTATAGGTGACGCGGCCGACGATCGCGGGGATCATGCCGACGTCGAATTCAGCGATGTCCATGAACTTGAACGCCGCGGCCGACACGTCCCGCCCGGCGAGGCCGGCGAGCACGTCGCGCGATTTCGGGCCCGCGATCTGGAAGCCCACCAGGTCGAGCCCGTGGCAGCGGATGCTCACCCCGGCCGGCGCCTCGGCGAGGAACCAGCGCATGTGATAGGCCTCGGCGAGGCCCGAACCGAAGATGATGTAGCGGTCCTCGGCGAGGCGCCCGACCGTGAAGTCGCCGATCAGGCGGCCGGCCGGGTTCAGCATCGGCGTCAGCACCATGCGGCCGACGGCGGGCAGCCGGTTCGGAAGGATGCGGTCGAGGAACGCCTCGGCGCCGGCGCCGGTCACCTCGTATTTCGCGAAATTGGCGATCTCCAGGAGGCCGACCGCCTCGCGCACCGCCTTCACTTCCGCCGCTACATGGCTGAAATCATTCGAACGTCTGAATGAGAAATCGTCCCTGGCCTCGGCCTTCGAGGGGGCGAACCAGAGCGCGTGTTCGAGCCCGCACATGTCGCCCATCACGGCATGGGCCTCGACCAGGCGGTCATAGACCGGCGTGGTGCGGAACGGCCGCGCGGCGGGCAGTTCCTCGTTCGGGAAGCGGATGCGGAAGCGGCGGGCGTAGTTCTCGCGCACCTTCGCGTTGGTGTGGCCGAGCGTCGTCCAGTCGCCGTAACGGGCGACGTCCATGCCCCACACGTCGAAGCCCGGATCGCCGTTGACGATCCAGTTGGAGAGCGCGAGCCCGACGCCGCCGCCCTGGCTGAAGCCGGCCATGACGCCGCAGGCGACCCAGTAGTTCCGGAGCCCCTTCACCGGCCCGACCAGCGGGTTGCCGTCGGGCGCGAAGGTGAAGGGTCCATTGACGATCTTGCGGATGCCGGCGTCGGCGAAGGCGGGGAAGTGCTCGAAGCCCACTTCGAGCGAGGGCGCGATACGGTCGAGGTCCGGCTCCAGCAGCTCCGGGCCGAAGCTCCAGGGCGTCTCCTTCTCCGACCAGGGCTTGCAGGCCCGCTCATAGGTGCCCATCAGCATGCCGCCGCGTTCCTGGCGCATATAGATCTCGCCCTCGAAGTCGAGCGCGGTGATCACCTCCTTGCCGGTCGAGGCGTTGATCTCGGCGACCGCGGGCATGTCCTCGGTCAGGATGTACATGTGCTCCATGGCGAGGATCGGCAGTTCGAGCCCGATCATGCGCCCGCATTCGCGCGCCCAGAGCCCGCCCGCATTGACCACGTGCTCGGCATGCACGGTGCCCTGCTCGGTCACCACGTCCCAGCTGCCGTTGGCGCGCTGCACCGTGTCGACGACCTTGTTGCGCAGCACGATCTCGGCGCCCTTCATGCGCGCCGACTTGGCATAGGCGTGCGTCGTTCCGTAGGGGTCGAGATGGCCTTCGAGCGGGTCGTACATGGCGCCGACGAACTTCGTCTCGTCGATGAGCGGCATCAGCCGCTTCGCTTCCGCCGCCGAGACGATCTCGGTGTGCATGCCGAGATAGCGGCCCTTGGCATGCGCCATCTTCAGCCAGTCCATGCGCTCCGGCGTGCCGGCGAGCATCACGCCGCCGGTCAGATGCAGGCCGCAGGACTGGCCGGAGAGCTCCTCGATCTCGCGATAGAGCTCGACCGTGTATTGCTGCAGCTTGGCGACGTTCGGATCGCCGTTCAGCGTATGGAAGCCGCCCGCCGCGTGCCAGGTCGACCCGGCGGTGAGCTCCGCCCGCTCGATCAGCATGACGTCCGACCAGCCGGCCTTGGTCAGGTGGTAGAGCACCGAACAGCCGACGACACCGCCGCCGATCACCACCACACGGGCTGAGGATTTCATGGGAGGAGGCTCCTTCGAGACGCAAGGCTTGATGAGGCGCGCGCCGTGCGCATATAAGTGTGTATCAAACGAGGGGCCGAGTGCCGACGATTGAAACCAGCCGCCGGGCCATCATCGCCCGTCTCGAGCGCGAGGGTTGGGTCAACCGCGGCGGCGCGAGCCATGACGTCTTCCTCCATGCCGAGCGCAAGGGGCGCGTCATCGTGCCGAGGCACCGGACCCTTCTTTTCGGAACGGCCAGGTCGATCGCTCAGGCGGCCGGCTGGCTGAAGGAGACTTGAGCCATGACCCATTACATCGGTGTGCTCGAAGGCGCCGACGACAACTGGGGCGTCTGGTTTCCCGACATCATGGGCTGCGTGGGGGCCGGCACCACCCGCGAGGCCGCGATCGCGGATGCCGCCTCCGCCCTCGCCTTGGTGGCGCGCATGACCGTGGATGACGGGGAGACCCTGCCCGCGGCGCGCAGCCATTCCGAACTCCTGAAGGAACCCTGGGTCGAGGAAGCGGTGCGCAAGGGCGACGTTCTGATCGCCATACCGCTCTATCTGGAGAGCGGCCGCACCGTGCGCGCCAACATCTCGGTCGACGCCGGCACGCTCGCGCTGGTCGATGCGGCGGCCAAGGCGCGCGGCCTCACACGGTCTGCCTTCCTCGTGTCCGCGGCCAGGGACAAGATCCTGAGCGAGGTCTGATGCGCTTGCATCGGCAGGAAGCCCCTCCGCCCATCCGCCATGCGGCACCTTCGCACGAACCGGGAGGCTAATCTTGGCCCGCGACGCCGGATCGCCGGCGCGCACCGCCATCGTCGCCACCCCCGGCCGGACGTCCACCTCAAAAATCCGTCGGGGCGCCGCCTTCCGCCTTGCGGCGGGCGACGAAGGCTTTGAGTTCCTCGCGGATCGCCGGATCCATGGGCGGCGGCGCGTAGGCGGCGAGGCGCTCGCGGTAGATCGCCTCGGCGCGGTCGTAAGCCGTCGGGCTCCCCGCCTCGCGCCAGCTCTCGTAGTTGCGCCAGTCGGAGATCATCGGCGCGAAGAAGGCGTTGCGGTAGCGCGCCTGGGTGTGGGCGCAGCCGAAGAAGTGCCCGCCCGGGCCGACCTCGCGGATCGCCTCCATGGCGAGTTCGTCGGCATTCACCTGCACCGGCTTCAGGAACTCGGACACCATCGCGAGCAGGTCGGCGTCGAGCACCATCTTCTCGAAGGAGGCGTGCAGCCCGCCTTCCATCCAGCCGGCGCCGTGCATCAGGAGGTTCACGCCGCCCATGATCGCGCCCCAGAGCGAGAACACGCTCTCATAGGCCGCCTGGGCGTCGAGCGTGTTGGCCGCGTTGGTGTTGGACGACCGGTAGGGCAGCCCGTAGCGGCGGGCGAGCTGGCCGCCGAGCAGGCAGGCCTTCATATATTCCGGGGTGCCGAAGGCCGGCGCGCCCGATTTCATGTCCACGTTGGAGGTGAAGCCGCCATAGACGAACGGGCTCCCCGCCCGCATGCTCTGCGCCACGACGAGGCCGGCGAGCGCCTCGGCATTCTGCTGCGCCACCGCGCCGGCGATCGTCACCGGCGCCATCGCGCCGGCGAGCGTGAACGGGGTGAGCACCACCACCTGGTTCGCCTCGGCCATGCGCATGAGGCCTTCCAGCATCGGCGTGTCGAGGCGGAGCGGGGATGACGAGTTGATGATGGTGAAGACCGACGGCTCGCGGTCGAACGTCTCGCGCGTGATGCCGCGCGCGATGCGCGCCATTTCGAGCCCGTCCATGTTGCGCTCGCGGCCGAGCGAATAGGCGTGGATCGGCTTGTCCGAGAGGGTCAGCATGGCGTAGAGCGCGTCGAGGTGGCGCACCGAGGCATGCGCGTCGATCGGCTCGACCGGATAGCCGCCCCACAGATGGATGCTGTCGAAGCCCTGGCCGAGCCGGATCAGGTTCTCGTAGTCGGCCATGTTGCCGGGCCGGCGCCCGCCCGCGCGGTCGGCCACATTGGGTGCGCTTGCGACCGAGCAGAACGCCATGTGGCCGTCGCCGAGCCGCACGTTGCGGAGCGGATTGCGGGCATGCAGCGTGAACGACTTGGGCGCGAGGCCGATCTTCGATTCCACGAGGCCGCGGTCGAGCCGGATCCGCTCCGAGTTTGGGTCGACCGTCGCGCCCTCGCGCTTCAGGAGCGCGCGTGCCTCCGGATGCAGGAAGTCGATGCCGATCTCCTCGAGGATCGCCAGCGACGTCTCGTGGATCTGCTGCAGCTCGTCCTCGGAGACGGCCGGCACGGGCGGGAACGGGCTCTTCGGCTGCAGCGTCGGCGGCGCCGGCGGGGCGGCGCGCTGCCGCTCCTCGCGTCCGCGCCGGCGTGGACGCTCGGCGGTGTCGGCGGTCACGTCCATGGCGGCGGTCCTTAAGGCTGAAGCGCGGCGGGTGGCTCGGCGCCTTGCCGCGCATTAGTGCCGCGCGGGCGCGGGCGGGGACAAGGGCTGGCGCGACAGCATCGCATTTTTGGATCGCGGCATCGAATAAAGATCCGCCCGCCCGCGCCCGCGCTTCGCTAGACCTTGTGCGCCACGGGAGAACCGCCGCATGAGCCGCTACGAGATCGCCCGCATCCCCCATGTGACCGGCGGCGCCGGCGCCCGGAGCCAGGCCGGGGCGATCGCGGCGCGCCGCGTGGGCCGGGGCGCGGCGGTGCTGCTCGTCGCCGATCCGGGCCTCGCCGCCACCGGCCTCGTCGAGGACGTGCGCCGCTCGCTCGTCGAGGCGGGCCTGACGGCCGAGACCTTCTCCGATTTCGGCGGCGACCCGACGGTCGCCTCGGTCGACGCGGCCGCCGACGCCGCGCGCCGGATCGGCGCGAAAGCCGTCGTCGCGCTCGGCGGCGGCTCGGCGCTCGATCTCGGCAAGACCGCAGCGGCGGTCGCCCCCGCGGCCCTGTCCGCCGTCGACTACGAACTCTGCAAGCGCGACCTGCCGGCAGGCGGGCTCGTCCGCATCGCCATCCCGACCACGTCGGGCACCGGCTCGGAGATGACCCGCACCGCCATCGTCACCCGCGCCGACAAGGCCAAGGTCTGGCTGTGGGGCGACGAGATCAAGGCCGACGAGGTGATCCTCGATCCGGAGACGACCCTGTCGCTTCCCCCTCACCTGACCGCCCAGACCGGCATCGACGCGCTCGTCCATGCGCTGGAAGCCGCCACCAACGGCAACGCCACGGCGGCCAACAACGTCTTCGCCCATGAGGCGATCCGGCTCTGCGCCCGCTCGCTGGAGCGCGCCGTCGCCGATGGCCGCGACCTCGCGGCGCGCGAGGACCTGCAGCGCGCCGCCGCCCTCGCCGGCACGGCCATCGACAACGGCGGCACCGCGGCGGCCCACATGATCGGCCACGCGCTCGCCTCGATCCGCCCGCTCCATCACGGCCGCTCCGTGGCGCTCGGCATGATCGCCACGCTCGACTGGAACATCGCGGACGACGACGGCCGCTTCGACCTCGCCGCCCGGGCGATGGGCCTCGGCTCGGCACGCGACCTGCCGGCCGCCTTCGAGCGGCTCACCCGCGCGCTCGGCATCCGGATCTCGCTCGCCGAGGAGTTCGCCGGCGTCACGGCCGACCAGCTCGCCGAGCAGATGGGCCGGCCGGAGAACGCCGCCATGCGCGGCTCCAACCGGCGGCCGATCACCGACGACGTGCTCCCGGTGTTCGCCCGGACCGTGCTCGCCCAGGCCTGATCCTCCCCCTCCGGACCGGAGTCCCGCATGCTCGACCGTCCGAACAGCCGCGAAGCCTGGGAAGCGCGGGCGCGCGACCTCGTCGTCGAGGGCCGCGCCTTCATCGGCGGCGCCCATGTGCCGGCGCGCTCCGGCAAGACCTTCGCCAAGCACTCGCCGATCGACGGGCGGGTCATCGCGGAGGTCGCCGACTGCGACGCCGCCGACATCGACGCGGCGGTCGCGGCGGCGCGCGAAAGCTTCGAGGACGGCCGCTGGCGCGACCTCGCCCCGGCCGAGAAGAAGCGCATCCTGCTCCGCTTCGCCGAGCTGATCCGCGAGGACCTGGAGACGCTCGCGCTTCTCGAGACGCTCGACGTCGGCAAGGTGATCGGCAACGCGCTCGCCGTGGACGTGCCGAACTGCGCCAACTGCATCCAGTACTACGCGGAATTCGCCGACAAGCTCTATGACGAGGTCGCCCCGACCGGCCCGAACGACGTGGCCCTGGTGCGCAAGGAACCGCTCGGCGTGGTCGGCGCGATCGTGCCCTGGAACTATCCGCTGATCATCTCGGCCTGGAAGATCGGGCCGGCGCTCGTCGCCGGCAATTCGGTCGTCCTGAAGCCGGCCGAGCAGTCGCCCCTTTCGGCGATCCGCCTCGCCGGCCTCGCGAAGAAGGCCGCCATCCCGGACGGCGTCTTCAACGTGGTGCCGGGCTTCGGCGAGGCCTGCGGCAAGCCGCTCGCGCTGCATCCCGACGTCGACATGGTGAGCTTCACCGGCTCGACCGAGGTCGGCAAGCTCATGCTCGTCTATGCCGGCCAGTCGAACATGAAGCGCGTCGCGCTCGAATGCGGCGGCAAGAGCCCGCAGGTGGTGATGGCCGACGCCGACCTCGACGCCGCCGCCGAAGGCATCGCCTGGGGCATCTTCTACAATCAGGGCGAGACCTGCCATGCCGGCTCCCGCGTCCTCGCCCATGCCTCCATCCGTGCCGCGCTGATCGAGAAGATCGCCGCCGTGCAGCAGGCGCAGATCCCGCTCGGCCACGCGCTCGACCCCGCCGCGCAGATGGGCGCGCTCATCGAGAAGAGCCACATGGAGCGGGTGCTCCGCTACATCGAGATCGGCCGGCAGGAGGGCGCGCGCGTCGCCCATGGCGGCGGCCGCGTGCTCGCCGAGACCGGCGGCTACTATGTCGAGGCGACCATCCTCGACGACGTGATGCCCGGCTCCAAGGTGGAGCAGGACGAGATCTTCGGCCCGGTCGTGGTGGTGACGCCGTTCGAGACCGAGGCGGAGGCGATCCGGCTCGCCAATGCGTCGATCTACGGCCTCGGCGCGGCGGTGTGGACCAGCGACATGAATGCCGGCCACCGGCTCACCCGCGCGATCCGCGCCGGGACGGTCTGGCTCAATTGCTTCGACAAGTCCACCATGGCGACGCCGTTCGGCGGCTTCAAGCAGTCCGGCTTCGGCCGCGACCGGAGCCCGCACGCGATCGACAAATACATGGACTTGAAGACAATCTGGACCCAGTACGCCTGAGCGGAGCGACGCCATGAAAATCTCCGCCATCGAGATCACGCATCATCGCCTGCCGCTCGACCCGCCCTTCAATGCGAGCTGGGACACGCGGCCGCGCCGGCACTTCGACGCCACCATCGTGCGCGTGCACACCGACGAGGGCCCGACCGGCATCGGCTCGGGCGACACGATGACCGGCTTCGCCGGGCACGAGAGCCTGTTCGTCGGCGAGGACCCGCTCGCCATCGAGCGGCACTACCGCATCCTCTCCAACATCCAGTTCCACTACGGCCGCTGCTGGCCGCTCGACCTCGCGCTCTGGGACCTCGCCGGCAAGATCACCGGCCAGCCCTGCCACAAGCTGATCGGCGGCCTCGCCACCAAGGTGCGCGCCTATGCCTCGTCCGGCACGCTGCGCGCCCCCGCCGCGCTCGCCGACGCCGCCGAGCGCTACCTCGCCGAGGGCTTCCGCGCGCTGAAGATCCGCTTCCACCGGGGCGACTGGCGCGCGGACATCGCCGCGCTGGAGGCGGTGCGGGCGCGCGTCGGCCACAAGCTCGACCTGATGGTCGACTGCAACCAGGGTTGGCGCATGTCCTGGGACGCCTATGCGCCCTGGTCGCTCAAGGACGCCGTGCCGGTCGCGCGCGAGCTCGAGGCGCTCGGCGTCTACTGGATGGAGGAGCCGCTGCACCGCTCGGACCGCGAGGGCATGCGGCGGCTGCGCGAGATGACCGACATCCGCATCGCCGGCGGCGAGATGACGCGCGAGCTCTACGAGTTTCGCGACCTCCTGCGCGACGGCTGCCTCGACGTTGTGCAGCCCGACGCCGCGCTGGTCGGCGGCATCACGGGGCTCCGCCGCGTCGCCCAGATGGCGCAGGAGCACAACGTGGTGTTCACGCCGCACACCTGGACGAACGGCATGGGCGTGGTCGCCAACGCCCATCTCGCCGCCGGCTGCGCCGACGCGCCCTATCTCGAATTCCCCTACGACCCGCCGGAATGGAGCCTCGCCCGCCGCGACTTCCCCATGGCCGCGCCGCTCACCGTCGACGCGGACGGGTGGATCGTGTTGTCGGACCGGCCCGGCCTGGGCTACGAGTTGGACGAGGACCGGCTCGCCGCGACGCGCATCGGCTGACGCGCAGCCTGATCGCCGGGCGGTGGCAAGGAGGCCCGGATGGATCGACGCTGGCTACCGCTCAACGCGCTCCGCGCCTTCGAGGCCGCGGGGCGCAACCGCAGCTTCACGGCGGCGGCGCAGAGCCTGCTCGTCACCCAGTCGGCCATCTCGCGCCACGTGATCGGCCTCGAGGACCTGATCGGCGTCCCCCTGTTCGACCGCAAGCCGCACCAGCTGGCGCTCACCGAGGCCGGCCGCAAGCTCCTCCCCGTCGTGACCAAGTCGCTCGACCGCATCGACGAAGTGCTGGAGGAGATCCGCGCCGACAAGGAGGGCACGCCGCGTCGCTCGCTCTCGATCTCGCTGCCGCACACCTTCGCGGCGCAGCTGGCGATCCCGCTCCTCAAGGACTTCCGAGCGGAACACCCGGAGATCGGCCTTGACATCGACAGCCGCATCGCCACCGGCCCGCTCGAACGGGGCGCCGACGTGGCGGTCGTCTATTCCGAGCCGCGCGTCACCGACAGCGTGCTCGACCTCCTCTGGATGGTCCGCCTCACCATCCTGTGTCACCCGGACGTCGCGGCGCGCGCGGAAGCCGGCGACATCCGCCGCTTCGTCGCGGCAAACGACATCGTGCATGTGCGGCTCGGCGACCGGCCGAAGACCTATTGCTGGGACCTGTTCACCCGCCACGCCGGCATCGCCGACGCCCGCGTCGACCGCGGCCTCGTGTTCGACACCGCCCAGATGGCCGCGCTCTACGCCATGTCCGGCGAGGGGCTGGCGCTGGTCGATCCTCTCCTCTTCCAGGAGGAGCTCGCGAGCGGCCGGCTCGTCCGCCCGTTCGACCTCGAGATCGACGACGGCTTCGGCTACTACCTCGCGACCGACGCCGACGACCTCGGCGACACCGCCATCGCCGTGGTGCGCGCCTGGATCATCCGCCGCTTCTCCAAGCCACCTTTCTCCACCCGCACGGCGGCGTAGACCCACCGCCAGGTTTTGAGACGGCGAACAATCAGGCCGTAAAGTCATGCGACGGCGGCGAACAAGTCGCGTCGCGTGACTCGGAGCCGGCCGGTCCGTCCTCGCCTAGATTGTCGGCACTCGACGTGTTGATTGCTCCAGAGACCGGATTCGTTCCTTGGCTTCCGCCTACCGCTCCGTGGCCGCGCTGCTCTTTTCCATGTTCATCCTGCTCGTCGGCAGCGGGCTCCTGACCACGATCGTGCCGGTCGGGGCGAAGCAGCACGGCTTCACCGACGTGGAGATCGGCCTGATGGGCTCCGCCTATTTCGGCGGCATGCTGATCGGCGCGATCGTCAACCCGATCGCCATCCGTCATTCGGGCCATGCGCGCGCCTTCACCGGCTCGATCGCGGTCGCCATCATGGCGGTGCTGTTCTTCCCCATCATCGAGCACCCGGTCGCCTGGATCCTGTCGCGCGGCCTGCTCGGTTTCTGCTTCGCCGGGCTCTACGCCACGGTCGAGAGCTGGCTGCAGGCGAAGTCGGACAATGCCGGGCGCGGCAAGATCCTCGGCGTCTATTCGGTCGTGCAATATGTGGGCTGGGCGATCGGCAACCAGCTGGTCCGGCTCGACGCGCCGACGTCCTTCACGCTCTTCTCGCTCTCCGCCGCCATCCTCGCCGCCGCCATCCTGCCCCTGATGGTGACCACCCAGGACCCGCCGGAACGGCCGACCTATACGCGGCTGCCGTTCCGATGGCTCCTCAAGACGAGCCCGGTCGGCGTCATCGGCACCTTCCTGATCGGCTGGGCGAACGGCCCGTTCTGGTCGCTCTCGCCGGTCTTCGCGCTGGCGGTCGGCCTCTCGGCGGTCGGCGTCGCCACCTTCATGACCATGCTGACCTTCGGCTCGGCGGCCTTGCAGATTCCGGTCGGCCGCCTCTCCGACACGATGGACCGCCGCCTCGTCCTCATCGCGCTCGCGCTCGGCTCCATCCTGGTCGAGGCGACGCTCGCGCACTACGGCAGCCGCATGGGCGAATGGATGCTCTATGCCGCCGCCTTCGCCCTCGGCTCCGTCGTGTCGACCCAGTACTACGTGCTCGCCGCCCATGTGAACGACCGGACCGGGCGGGAGAACGCCGTCGGCGTCGCGGCGGTGCTCCTCTTCATGTACTGCCTCGGCAGCATCATCGGCCCGGCGACCGCCTCGGCTCTGATCGAACCCTTCGGCATCGGCGCGATCTACTGGCACAACGTCGTGGTCCATGCGGCGCTGGTCGCCTTCCTGGGCTGGCGCATGCTAAGGGTCGGCGCCCCGCCGGTCGCGGCGACCTCGCCGGACGTGCGGGCCCACGGCTGAGCGACCGGGCGCGCCTCTAGGATCCTCCCCGCATGTCCCGCAACCCGCTGATCGGCTCGATCTTCGCCCTCCTGGCGGGCAGCTTCTGGAGTCTCGGTTCGCTCGCGGTGCGGCTGGCGCAAGGCGCCGACCCGTTCCAGTACCTGACCATCCGCGGCATCGGCGCGCTCATCCTGATGGAGGCGGTCGCGGTCGCCAACGGCAGGGGCATCCTGCTGCCGCGCTTCCTCCGCGCGACGCCCGTCGATTTCGTGGCGGCCGTGTCCATGATGGCGGCGGCGATCTTCTTCATCCTGTCGCTCAGGCTCACCACCGTCGCCGACGCGGTGTTCTTCTCCTCGACCTCGCCCTTGCAGACCGCCGTGATGGCGCGCCTCGTCCTCGGCGAAAGGATCGGCCGCGCCGGCCTCGTCGCCATCGCGATCGGGGTCGCCGGCCTTCTCGTCATGATCGGCGGCGACATCGGCGGCGGCAGCCTGATGGGCAACATCTTCGCCTTCGCGTCGGCGACCTGCTTCGCGGTTTATGCGGTGGCCTTGCGCGCGGCGCCCGGGCGCGACTGGTCGGTCGCGATGTCCGGCTACGGCTTCCTCACCTTTGCCGTCTGCCTCGCCTTCACGCTCGCCGCCGGGCGTTCGCCGGTGGTGCCGGCCTTCGACGCCGGGCTCGCGCTCGCGCACGGCATCGTCCTCATCGGCGTCGGCAACCTGTTCTTCCTGCAGGCGTCGCGACAGGTCTCGGCGGTCGGGCTGACGGTGCTGGCGCAGAGCGAGACGGTGCTGGCCCCGATCTGGGTCTATCTCGCGCTCGGCGAACGGCCGTCGCTCACGACGCTCGCCGGGGGCGCGCTCATCCTCGCCGCGATCGTGCTGCAGGCGCTCGCCGGGCGTCCCGAGCCGGGCGGCGTCAGGGACGGCGAGCCGGCAGCGGGATTGGCGCGGAGCCGCGAGTGACGGAAAGCGGCCACGGCGGGGCGTCCGGCACGCAAATGACCGACGCCGCGTGTCGGTGCCGCCGCCGCGGCGGGCTCACGCCACCTTGCGCAGGCGCTCCACCATCTGGTCGTAGCCGGGCGGCAGGTTGTCGGCTTCCTCCGACATGAACTCGATCAGGCGCTGTTCGGCCGGCGTGACGCGGCCGTTCTGGCCGATCCGCTGGAACACCCAGGCGGCCTCGTCGCCGGTGATCACCGCGGCGTCCCGGATCGCGGCCTCGCGCGCGGCGGCCCGCTCCGCCGTCTCGGTCTCGTCGCCGTTCCTGAACAGCGCCGTCGTATCCTTGATGGCACCGCCGAAGCTGCCGAACATGCGGCCGAAGATGCCGCTCACGCCCTGGGTCGGCTCGTCGAGCCAGAGTTCGCGCCGGCGCGCCTCCTCGCGCGGCGGGGCACGGTGCAGCACCGCCGCCATCAGGTGGTCGCCGACCGCCTTGGCGAAGATCTGACCCCATTCCGGCACGTCGTCCTGGTCGGCGACGGCCTCGTCGATCTCGAACAGCGCCTCGGCCTCGCCGCGCGAAATGGCCATGCCGGCCGCGCTGCCGAGCCCGAACAGAACACGGCGGACCATCGCCACCTCGGCCATGGTGATGCGGCCGGGATCGAGCGCGCCGTTGCGGATCGGCCCCTCGCCCGTGATCACCGCATGCTTCACCTCGTCGAGCACGAACTGGGAGAGTTCGCGCGGCGCGGCCCGCGCCGTCTCGACCACCTTGACCAGCAGTTCCAGCTCGGTCGCGGACTTGATGCGTCCGTCGCGCGCCACGTGCTCCATGAGCCAGACGGCGTTGCGGTCGTCCACATAGTCCTCCGGCACGGCCTGGCGGACGATGTATTCGGTGATCGCCTCAATGAAGAATTCGGTCCAGGCCGGCGACGGCGCTTCGAGCGCGTCGTTCACGTCGAACAGCGCGGCCGCCTCGTCCTCGGTGATCTGCTGGTCGCCGCCGAAGAAGGCGCGCCGCATGTCGATCACGTCGCTGTCGGCGACGGTGCCGCCGTCCCGGCAGCGTCGAACCAGAGCCGCTACATCGTAAGTCATCTGTGTCCCCGCGCATTCGACAATTCGTCGTGGCGGTGAGACTAGCAGAGAGGCCTTGAGCGAGCGTTAAGTCGGATTGGCCAAGTCTAGAGTATCCCGCGACCGAATGCATTCATCGGACCGAAGAGGAAATGCCTGCGATCGAAGAACGCTAGCGGCAGCGCTTGGAACTCTCCGTCAGCACGATCAGCGCCATCCGGCTGCGCTCCGCCGGCGTCAGCGGGACTTGCGCCTCGCTGGTGATGCTGCAGCCGGCATTGCCGAAGGTGGCGGCGGCGCGCGCCTCGGTGAAGCAGAAGCCGCGCCGTTTCAGGATGAGGTTGCGCTCGCGCCAGAGCTCCGGGCAGCTCATCGCCGAGGGCGACGGCTCGGCGCCGCTCGCCGCCGCGGCGGGCAGCGCCGCGGCGAGCACGACGGCGGCGAGGACGGCGGCCGACACCCTCACAGCGGGATGTTGTCGTGCTTCTTCCACGGATTCTCGAGCTCTTTGTTGCGCAGGAGCCGGAGCGCGCGGGCGACCCGCGAGCGGGTGGAATGCGGCATGATCACGTCGTCGATATAGCCGCGCTCGGCCGCCACGAAGGGATTGGCGAAGCGGTCCTGGTACTCCTTGGTGCGCTGGGCGATCTTCACCGGGTCGCCCAGTTCGGAGCGGTAGAGGATCTCGACCGCCCCCTTGGCGCCCATCACGGCGATCTCGGCGGTCGGCCAGGCATAGTTGAAGTCGCCGCGGATGTGCTTGGAGCTCATCACGTCATAGGCGCCGCCATAGGCCTTGCGGGTGATCACGGTGACCTTCGGCACGGTCGCCTCCGCGAAGGCGAACAGGAGCTTGGCGCCGTGCTTGATGAGGCCGCCATATTCCTGCGCGGTGCCCGGCAGGAAGCCCGGCACGTCCACGAAGGTGACGATCGGGATGTTGAAGCAGTCGCAGAAGCGCACGAACCGCGCCGCCTTCTTGGACGCGTCGATGTCGAGCACGCCGGCGAGCAGCATCGGCTGGTTCGCCACGATGCCGACCGTGCGGCCCTCGAAGCGGCCGAAGCCGACGATCATGTTCTTGGCGTGATTCGCCTGGATCTCGAAGAAATCGCCCTCGTCGACGATCTTCAGGATCAATTCCTTCATGTCGTAGGGCTTGTTCGGGTTGTCCGGCACGAGCGTGTCCAGCGACCGGTCGGTCCGGTCCGGCGGGTCGTAGGCCGGGATCTCGGGCACCTCCGCGCGGTTGTTGGCGGGCAGGAAGTCGACGAGGCGGCGCACCTGCAGGAGCGCCTCCACGTCGTTCTCGAAGGAGCCGTCGGCGACCGAGGACTTCGTCGTGTGCACCGAGGCGCCGCCGAGTTCCTCCGCCGTGACGATCTCGTTCGTCACCGTCTTCACCACGTCCGGGCCGGTCACGAACATGTAGCTCGTGTCGCGCACCATGAAGATGAAGTCGGTCATCGCCGGCGAATAGACGTCGCCGCCCGCGCAGGGGCCCATGATCACCGAGATCTGCGGGATCACGCCGGAGGCGAGCACGTTGCGGGTGAACACCTCGCCGTAGCCGCCGAGCGCCGCGACGCCCTCCTGGATGCGCGCGCCGCCGGCGTCGAACAGGCCGATGATGGGCGCGCGGTTCTTCAGCGCCATGTCCTGCAGCTTCACCATCTTGGCCGCGTGCGTCTCGGAGAGCGAGCCGCCGAACACGGTGAAGTCCTTGGCGAAGACATAGACGATGCGGCCGTTGATGGTGCCGGAGCCGATCACCACGCCGTCGCCCGGGATCTTCTGCTCGCCCATGCCGAAGTCGACGCAGCGGTGCTCGACATAGATGTCGATCTCCTCGAAGGAGCGCTCGTCGAGCAGGCATTCGATGCGTTCGCGGGCGGTGAGCTTGCCGCGGGCGTGTTGGGCGTCGATCCGCTTCGGCCCGCCGCCGCCCCTCGCCTCGGCGCGCCGCCGCTCGAGTTCCGCCAGGATCTCCTTCATCGCGCCCTCGTCCGCTCCGCCGCCGAAATCCGGCTTCGGCGGTGCTTAACACGCGGGCCGGAGCCGGCAAAGTGAGCCATAGGACGGAGACGGCCCGGCCGGCGCGCGTCTAGAACGCGTAGCCGAAGGCCGCGATCTCGCGCGCATAGAGGCGGGCGACGGTGGCGCGCGCCGCGTCCGTGTAGAGATCGCGGTAGACGCCCTTGTCGGTGCGCTGGCGCGAGCGGGCATGCGGCAGCGCGCGCGGCGCCACGAGCCCCATGTCGTCGAGAAAGCGGGCGAAATCCTCCGCCAGCGTCTCGTAGCGCAGCACCCGGTCGGCGACGATCTTGCCGCCGATCGAGTAGATGTCGAAGTTGTCGATCGGCTTCCGCGCCGTGTGGTTCGCCACGAAGTCCGGGAAGCTCGGCCGCGGCTCCTTCGGGTGGTGGAAGTAGTAGTTCGACACTTCCCGGTCCCACGGATTCCGCTCGATCGCCACCTTGGTGTAGCTGTCGAACACCTCCGCGCCGATCAGGCGGCGCAGCCGTTCGGCGCGGATGTGGTTGAACAGCTCCACCCCCGCCGCCCGCCGGGACACGCCGAGCGCGACCAAGAGCTTCGCCGAGAGCGGCCAGCGCTCGCGCGGCACGTCGTAGTTCTGCCAGTTGATCTTGCGGTGCCCGATCTCGCGCGTCTTCTCGCCGTCGAGCGGCGTCACGATGTCGTCCGGGCCGCACAGGTCGCCGAGCACCATCTCCACGCTGGTCGAGCCGACCTTGCGGCATTTCAGATAGATGAAGCGATGGCGATGGCTGACGATCATGAGCCTTCAGAACTCGTAGCCGAGGAGCTTGATCTCGCGCTCGTAGAGTTCGGCCACGCGCGCCCGCGTCGCGTCGTCGTAGTAGCTGCGGTACGGCACGCCGGAGGGCCTCAGCCCCGACTTCTGCCAGGGCAGTTCCGGCACCTCCTCCACGCCGAGCTTGTGCACGAAGTCGGCGAACTCCGTCTTGAGGTTCTCGTAGCGAATGATCTTGTCGACCGCGACCTTGCCGTCGATCGAATAGGCGTGGAAGTTCTTCAGGAGGTGATGCTGCGCCGGGTCGAGCACCCAGTCGCGGAATTCCGGCTTCGGATGATCGCGGCGGGTGCGGAAGAAGTAGTTGGAGACCTCCCGGTCCCACGGATTCCGCTCCACCGCCACCTTGTAGTAGCTGTTCCAGATCTTGCCGCCGATCAGCGCCTTCACGCGGGTCGCGCCCATGTGGTTGTAGAATTGCGCGCCCGACCATTTCGGATGGCGGCCGAACAGGCGGGCGATCGGATAGGTCCAGGGCCGGTCCTTCTCGGCGATCTCCCAGTTGCGCGCGCCAGCGTCGCCGCGCCGCTCCTCTTCCTTGCGCGACACCGGCGTGATGATGTCGTCCGGCCCGCACAAGGTCGCCAGCGCGAACTCGATGCTGGTGCCGGCGGTCTTCGCGGTCTTGATGAAGATGAAGCGATGCTTGTGCGAAACGATCATGAGGGTCCCGGCGGATGGGCCCGCTGGCGGTGGCCTGGTGAACGGACGGAGCCGTCACTTACGCCAAAGGGCATTCATCGTCCAGCCGCGCGGACGCCCGGAGCCTGTCCCGATCGGATGGCATCCTCCGATCGACGAGGAATTGCTCCAGGCCCGGGAGTTGGCGCTCAGAAGACGAAGTCGAACGCCTCGATCTCGCGGGCATAGAGGCGCGCGATCTTCTCGCGCATCGCCTCGTCGAACAATTGGCGGTAGTCGCGCGTCGCGTCCGGCCGGAAGGTCGCCTTGGCGTCCGGCATGGACGGGGGTGATTCGACGCCGAGCCGCGTCATCAGCGCGGCGAAGTCCGCCGCGAGCCGGTCGTGGCGCATCACCATATCGGCGACGATGCGGCCGTCGATCGTGTATTTGTCCCAGTTGTGGAACGGGCGCCTCAGCCGGTCGTCGAGCACGAAATCGCGGAAGGCCGGCTTCTCCTTCGCCGACCGGTAGGTCCAGTGGTAGCTCGAGACCTCGCGGTCCCACGGATTGCGCTCCACCGAGACCTTCAGATAGCCGTCGAACACCTCCGCCCCGGCGGCCATGCGGATCTGCACCGCATTCATGTGCTGCCAGAACCGCCCGCGGTCCTCGCCGGTCTCCGGCTTCGCCCGGAACAGCGCCTTGGCGCGCGAGAAGAGCGTCTCCTCGCCGGGCCAGCGGAAGTTCTGCGGGCGCCGCCCCTTGCGCTTGCGCTCGTCGGGGGCCGACACCGGCGTGATCACGTCGTCCGGCCCGCAGATCTCCGACAGCGCGAGCTCGATGCTGGTGCCGGCGGTCTTGCGCGTCTTGATGAAGATCAGGCGATGCTGGTGGCTGAGAATCATCAGGCTCGGATCCGGCGTCCGCTCATCGATGCGGCTGAATACATCGCCGCCGGAGCCCGGTCCATCCGAGCCTCCCGTCACCCGGCCGCGGCGTCGGTCCCGCGGGCGAAGGCCACGGCCGCGTCGAAGTCGCGCCGGCGATGCGCCCGGCGTGCCTCGGCTTCCGCGTCGCGGCCCCAGAGTTCGTTGGTCCAGTCCTCGTCCACATGGGCCGTGGCCCAGGCGTCGTCCGGGTCGAGGCGGCCGTCGAGCACGGTGAGCGCGATGAGCAGCGACCCCGTCAGCGTCGTGATCACGTGGAAGCCGGTCAGCCGCCAGGCGTCGAGCGCGGCGACCGGCCGGCGCACCGCGGCGAGCGCCTCGGCGTCCTGCGCCACATGCACGATCCCCTCGGCGACGAGGAAGCGGGCGCCGTAGCGCTCCTCCGCATGGTCGAGCACCGGGTCCCAGGCCGCGGCCTGCCGCTCGACGAGCCGCTCCGGTCCGTCGGCGCGATAGCAGACGAGGTCGGTCGCCGCATATTTCGCGGCATCGTCGACCACCTCGCCGAGCCGTTCGGCGACGCCGTCGATCGCCGCATTGGCCATGCGGGTATAGGGCATCGAGGTCGGGTCGATCTCGACCCCTTGCGCCGCCCATTCGGCCGCTGCCGCCTCGGCGAGGCCCCGGCGCGGAAACACGAGCGGCCGCTTCGCCGGCGTCATCACCGGCCGGCCGTCGAGCAGGACGCGGAAGCCGCCGTCGGCCGCCGCGACCGAGGCCTCCGTGTAGAACCGCTTGGGCAGGTCGCGGCGCGAGAGCCGCCGCGCGCGCTGCACCGGATCGCCCGGATCCGGAGCGGTGAATTCGGGCGCGGGGGCTTCGGCCTTCGGGTCGTAGGACAGAAAATCACGCATGGGTCTTACATAAGGTCTCGATCAGGCCCAGGCGAGCAGCCGGGCGATGGCGGGGATCACGAGGTCGTAGCGCTCCACGATGGCGTCGGCGCCGTAGCGCTCGAGCGTGGTCGTGTCCTGGTAGCCCCAGCCGACCCCGAGCGCGGCGATGCTCGCCTGACGCGCCATCGCCATGTCGTAGGAACTGTCGCCGACGATGACGGCGCGGGTGCGGTCGACGCCGGTCTCGGCGAGCGCGGCGAGGATCATCGAGGGGTCCGGCTTGGACGGGTGGTCGTCGGCGGTCTGGATCGTGGCGAAGCGGCCGTGCAGGCCGTGCATGTCGATGAGCCCCGCGACGCCGCGCCGGCCCTTGCCGGTGGCGAGGCCGACCAGCACGTCGGGCCGCGCGGAGAGCGCGTCGAGCGTCTCGCGCGCGCCGGCATAGAGCGGCTCCACATGGTCCGGCCGGCGGCGCAGGTCGTGGAAGGCCTGCTTGTAGCGGTCCGCGATCGCCTCGACCGGATGCGCGTGCGGCTCCTCCAGGAGCCCCGACACCGCATGGACGAGCGACAGCCCGACCACGCCGAGGATCGCCTGGCGCGGCGGCACCGGCAGGCCGAAATCCTCGAACGCCGCGGTCATGGCCGCGACGATCGCATGCTGGCTGTCGACCAGCGTGCCGTCGACGTCGAACAGGACGAGATACAAGACGAGGCTCCCGGTTGGCGGCCGCCCGCGGGCGTCGGGCGGAGCATGCGGGGTTTCAGGCGGAAACGGAACAGACCTATAGCGCGAATTCCGGCGGCGGGGCGCTCGCGAGCGTGAGCCATCCGTGCGTGCGCGGATGTTCGAGCCGCAGCCCCGCCGCATGCAGCAGGAGCCGCGGCGCGGGCGCGCCGCCGTAGAGGCGGTCGCCCAGGATGGGGTGGCCGATCAGGGCGAGGTGGACGCGGAGCTGGTGCTGGCGGCCGGTCTCGGGCGCGAGGCGGAGGCGCGCGCGGGTCCCGTCCGGCGTGACGGCTTCGACCCGGTAGCGGGTGACGGCGGCGAGCGCGCGGGGCGCCTCCGGCGGCACCTCGACCATCCGGCCGCCGGCCGGCGTCGCGACCTTGGCGAGGGCGCGTGCGATGGCGCCCTCGGCGGGCGCAGGGACGCCGGCGACGACCGCCACATAGGTCTTCTCGACCCGGCCTTCCGCGAAGGCGCGGCCGAGCGCGGCGGCCACCGCCCGGCGGCGGGCGGCGACGAGGAGGCCGGACGTGTCCTTGTCGAGCCGGTGCACCAGCACGGGCCGTTCGCCGTCGGGGCCGGGCCAGCGGGCGAGCAGGCTGTCGAGGTCGCGCGTCGTGCCGGTGCCGGCATGGACGGCGAGGCCGGACGGCTTGTCGAACATGAGGAGGTCGTCGTCGGCATGCACGACGAGCGCTTCCAGGAAGGCGCGATCCTCGGGCGAAAGCCTTGCGGCTTCGGACGGCGCGCGCGGCGGGCGCCGGTCCGCCGCCGGCTTTCCGGCGAGCGCGACCACCTGGCCGGCGGCGAGCCGGTCGGTCGCCGCGGCGCGCCGGCCGTCGACGGTCAGCCCGCCGCGCTTCAGGAGGCTCGACAGAAGGCCGAACGGCAAATCGGGGAAATGGATCCGCACGAAGCGGTCGAGCCGCATGCCGTTTTCCGAGCGATGCACGGCGGCGCTGCGTACCGGCCCCGACGCCCCGGGCGCCTCGCGCGCCTCGCCGCTCATGCCTCGGCCGGTTCGTCCGCCGAGGCGTCGCCGGCGTCGAGCCCGAGCAGGTTCCAGGACTGCTCCATATGCGGCGGCAGCGGCGCGGTGACGTCGATCGTGCCGCCGCGCGGATGCGGCAGAATGATCCGGCGCGCGAGCAGGTGCAGCTTGTTCTGGATGCCGCCGGGCAGCTCCCAGTCCTTCTTGTCGAAATATTTCGGGTCGCCCACGATCGGGTGGCCGATATGATCGCAATGGGCACGGAGTTGATGGGTGCGGCCGGTGACCGGCTTCAGCGACAGCCAGGCGAGCTGCGGCCCCGCCACGTCGACGACCGAATAATAGGTGAGCGCATGGGCGGCGTTGTCGTCGCCGTGGCGGGCGACCTTCATGCGCTCGCCCTCCTCGTCGCGCGACAGGAAGGTGGAGATGCGACCCTGCTGCGGCTTCGGCACGCCGGCGACCAGCGCCCAGTAGATCTTGCGCGCCGACCGCGAGCGGAAGGTGGCGGCGAGGTCGGCCGCGATCGAGCGCGTCTTGGCGACGACCAGGCAGCCGGACGTCTCCCGGTCGAGCCGGTGCACGAGGCGCGGCACCTGGCCCTTGGCGTCTTTGAGCGATTCCAGCATGGCGTCCACGTGGCGCGTCAGCCCGGAGCCGCCCTGCACCGCGAGGCCGACGGGCTTGTTCAGCACCATCACGTCCTTGTCCTCGTAGAGCACGATCGAGCGCAGGAACTCCGCGTCGCTCGGCGTGCCCTTCGATTTCGGACGGGCGGTGCCCTCCTCCTCCGACGCCTCGTCGCGGCTGTCGGCGCGCAGCGGCGGCACGCGCACGACCTGGCCCGGCGCGACGCGGGTCGAGGTCTCGACGCGCTTGCCGTCGAGGCGCACCTGCCCGGTGCGCACGAGCTTCTGCAGCGCGCCGAAGCCGAGGCCGGGGTAATGCGCCTTGAACCAGCGGTCGAGGCGGAGCCCGCCCTCGTCCTCGCCGACCGTCTTCAGTTCCACCGCCGCCATGATCATCCTGTCCGTTCGGCGCGAGATGTCGCGCGAATGGGACCGGGATGCAAGGATCTCAGCCGGCGAGCAGCGCCCGGCCCGCCGCGAGCCCGGCCACGAGCGCCAGGATCGAGACGACCACCGAGGCCGCCACATAGCCGGCCGCGGTCAGGATCGCGCCGCGCTCGTAGAGCACCACGGCGTCGAGCGAGAAGGCCGAGAAGGTGGTGAAGCCGCCGAGCACGCCTGTCATCAGGAAGAGCCGGAGTTCCGTGCCGCCGGCCTCTGGCGCGAAGCGGCCCATGATCCAGGCGGCGAGGAGGCCCATCGTGGCGGAGCCGACCACGTTCACCATCAGCGTCCCCCATGGGTAGTGCGGGCCGAACGCCGACGCGGTCGCCTGGTTGACCAGATAGCGCAGGACCGAGCCGATCCCGCCGCCGGCGAGCACGAGAAGGAGGTGCCAGGGGGGGATGGTCATCGACGGCTCCGCTGAGGGGACCTCGCGTGTATCGCCCCCGCCGCGCTTCGGCACAAGGGAGCGCGATCCCGCGCTCAGGGCTCTCCGCGCTCGCGCCGGAGCTTCGCCCACCAGTCGAGCCGCTTCCTCACCTCGCGCTCGAAGCCGCGTTCGGGCGGGTCGTAGAACTGTTGTCGGCCGAGCGCCTCGGGAAAATAGTTCTGGCCGGAGAAGGCATCCGGCTCGTCGTGGTCGTAGCGGTAGCCGTCCGCGTAGCCCTCCTGCTTCATGAGCTTGGTCGGGGCGTTCAGGATGTGCTTCGGCGGCACCAGCGAGCCATGCTGCTTGGCGGCCCGCATGGCCGCCTTGTAGGCGGTGTAGGCGGCGTTCGACTTCGGCGCGGTCGCCACATAGATGACCGCCTCGGCGATGGCGAGCTCGCCCTCCGGCGAGCCGAGGAAGTCGTAGGTGTCCTTGGCGGCGTTGCACACGACCATGGCCTGCGGGTCGGCCATGCCGATATCCTCGATCGCCATGCGCACCACGCGGCGGGCGATGAAGAGCGGATCCTCGCCGGCGTCGAGCATGCGCGCGAGATAGTAGAGCGCCGCGTCCGGGTCCGACCCGCGCACGGATTTGTGCAGGGCGGAGATGAGGTTGTAGTGCCCGTCCTGGCCCTTGTCGTAGATCGGCGCGCGCCGCTGCACGACCTCCGAGAGCTTCGCGGCGTCGAACACCTCGCCCTTGCGCGAGGCGCGCACGACATCCTCGGCGAGCGTGATCGCGGCGCGCCCGTCGCCGTCCGCCATGCGCACGAGCGCCGCCCGCGCGCCCTCGTCGACAGGCAGCGCCATGCCGAGCTCCTGCTCGCAGCGCGCCAGGAGCTTCGCGATGGACGCCTCGTCGAGCGCGCGAAACACGAGCACATGGGCGCGCGAGAGCACCGCGGCATTGAGCTCGAAGGACGGATTCTCCGTGGTGGCGCCGACCAGCACGATCGTGCCGTCCTCCATCACGGGCAGGAAGCTGTCCTGCTGGGCGCGGTTGAAGCGGTGGATCTCGTCGACGAAGAGGAGAGTCCCCTGCCCCATGGAGCGCCGCCCGCGCGCCGCCTCGAACACCTTCTTGAGGTCGGCGACGCCTGAGAAGATCGCCGAGATCTGCTCGAAATGGAGCTTGGTGTCGCGGGCGAGGAGCCGGGCGACGGTGGTCTTGCCCGTGCCGGGCGGCCCCCAGAAGATCAGCGAGCCGAGCGTGCCGGTCTCCAGCATGCGCGTGATCGTGCCGTCCGGCCCGACCAGATGGTCCTGGCCGACCACCTCGTCGAGCCGCTTCGGCCGGAGCCGGTCGGCGAGCGGCCGCGGCGCGGATTTGTCGAAGCCGGCGGCGGCGAAGAGGTCGCTCAAACGCCCCTGTCCCTCAGCCCCGGAAGGCCATCTTGAGGATCTGCCCGCCGCGCGAGATGGCAAGCCGCCACACGCCCGGATCGGAGCCGGCGACGCGTTCGAGCGTCTTCGTCGTGTCGATGCGCGTGCCGTTCACCTCGGTCACGATGTCGCCCGGCTGGAAGCCGAGCCGCGCCGCCGTCGACCCGTCCTTCACCTCGGTGATGACGACGCCCTCGGCATTCGCGGCGAGGCGCACGTCCTCGGCGACCGCGGGCGACAGATTGGCGACGGTGGCGCCCTGGAACGGCGAGGTGGTGGCGATCACGCGGGTGTCGCGCGGCACCGTCTCGGGCGCCGGGCCGAGCGCCACGTCGAGCACGAGCGGCTTGCCTTGCCGCACGACGCCGAGCTTCACCGAACCGGTGAGCGGCTTGGTCGAGAAGCGGTAGCCGAAGCCGTCCGGATCCTCGATATCGATGCCGTCGATGGAGACGAGCAGGTCGCTGACCTTGAGGCCCGCGCGCGCCGCCGGCCCGCCGGCGACCACGCCCGCCACGATCGCGCCGACCGGCCGCTTCAGGCCGAGGCTCTCGGCGAGGTCGCTCGTCACGTTCTGCAAGGTCGCGCCGAGCCAGGGGCGCCGGACCGTGCTGCCGGTCTTCGCCTGCTCGGCGACGAAGCGCACCATCGTGACGGGGATGGCGAAGCCGATGCCGACCGAGCCGCCCGAGCGCGAATAGATCGCCGAGGGGATGCCGACCACGCGGCCTTCGATGTCGACGAGGGCGCCGCCGGAATTGCCCTGGTTGATCGCGGCGTCGGTCTGGATGAAGAAGCGGAAGTCGGCGACGCCGACCTGGGTGCGGGCGAGCGCCGAGACGATGCCCTGCGTCACCGTCTGGCCGATGCCGAACGGATTGCCGATCGCGAGCACCAGGTCGCCCACTTCGAGCGCGTCCGAATCGCCGAGTTCGGCGAAGGGATACTCGCCCTTGTCGCGGATCTTGATGATGGCGAGGTCGGTGCGGTCGTCCTTCAGCACGATGTCGCACTCGAATTCGCGCTTGTCCGAGAGCGCCACCTTGATCTCGGTCGCGTCCTTGATCACGTGGTGGTTGGTGACGATCAGGCCGGTGCGGTCGATGATCACGCCGGAGCCGAGCGAGGAGGCCATGCGCTCCTTCGGCATCCCCCCGTCGCCGCCGAAGAAGCGGCGGAAGATCGGGTCGTCGAACATCGGCGACTGCTGCTTGACCAGCGTGGTCGCATAGACGTTGACGACCGCGGGCGCGACCCGCTTCACGATGGGCGCGAAGGTCAGCTGCACCTGCGCGCGGCTCTCCGGCACCTTCTGCTGCGCGCCGGCCGGACCGGAGGTGGCGAGCGTGAGCGTGGCGGCAATGACGATCGCGAAGACACGAAGCATGGGGCGTTCTCCAATCCTTTTGACTTAAGCGAAGTGGCCGCGCCTTGCAAAGGGCGCCGGCGCCCTCCCCCGCCCCGGCGTGCCGTGCCGGCAACTCTCCGGAAAACGTGAAGTCCCGGCTGAAACGTTCGGTTCCTGTTCAGCGTATTCTGGTAGACGAAGCATCGGGTGCGTGGGGATCTGGACGGTGCCGTGGAATGATCGACTGGGACGGTTCTCGTCCCTCAAGGCCATCGTGTTCGCCGCCTGCTTCCTGCCGGGTCTCTGGATCCTCTGGCAGTGGCAGACCGGCGCCTATCTGCCGCGGCCGCTGACCGAGGTCATCCACGCGACCGGCGAATGGTCGATCCGCTTCCTCATCCTGGCGCTCGCGGTCACGCCGGCGCGCCACATCCTCGACTGGTCGAAGCTCATCGCGGTGCGCCGCATGATCGGCGTGACGAGCCTCGTCTATGCGCTGATCCACCTCGTCTTCTACGTGGCGGATCTCGGCGGCGACATCGCGCGCGCGGCGACCGAGATCGTGCTCCGCTTCTATCTGACGATCGGCTTCGTCGCCCTTCTCGGCCTCGTCGCGCTCGGCGCGACCTCGACCGACGGCATGATCAAGCGGCTCGGCGCCGCCCGCTGGCGCCGGCTGCACTGGCTCGTGCATCCGATCGCCGCCCTCGGCGTCTTGCATTTCTTCTTGCAGTCGAAGCTCGACGCCAGCGAGGCGACGCTGATGGCGGGCTTCCTGATCATGCTCTGGCTCTATCGCCAGTTGGTGAAGTGGCGGCTCGCCATGATATTCCCCGCCCTCGGCGCCGCCGCCCTGCTCGGCTCGGCTCTGACCGTCGCGCTCGAGGCACTCTGGTACGGGCTCGCCACCAAGGTGCCGGCGAGCCTCATCCTGCAGGCGAACTTCATGACCGAGGTGGAGATCCGCCCGGCCGTCTGGGTGCTGACCGTCGGGCTCGTCGTCGCGGCGGCGGGCGGGGTCCGCCACTGGAAGCCCGGTCCGCTCATCCGCCCGCGCCGGCGGCTCCCCGCGGCCGCGCCGGCGCCGGCGCAGTAGCGTCTCACTCCGGGTCGAGCACCCGCGCGGCGCGGCGCTGGATCACCGCGCGGTCCTTCAAGGAGGCGAGGCCGCCGACCGGGCGATGCACCGGCACCGTCGCCCCATAGGCGTTCGGCACCTGGTCGACGATGTAGTCGCCCACCAGTTCGCTGCGCGGCACCATCACATAGACCTGCCCGAACTCGCGCGGCGCCACGCGCCAGCGCTCGGCGATGGCGGCGATGGTGCGCGGCCGGTTCACATATTCCGGCTGCACCGTGTCGATTCCCGGATCGAACCGGCGCAAGGCCTCGTCCCAGACGACCAGCGCGTGGAACTGCCGGTCGATATAGTCCTCGGCATATTTCTCGTAGACCAGCGCGACCACGAAGCGGAACACGTAGCAGGGCTCGCCGACCGCCATGACGGCCGCCCATTCATTGGTGAGATACTGGTTCACCAGGTTTTCGAGCGGCGCATAGACGCGGCGATACTTGATCGCGAGGATGCGCTCCTCGGTGATCGGCGGCAGCCCGTTCTCCGCCCGCCGCCGGTTGCGCCAGGCGCGGAATCGGCGCCCGAGCGGACCGGGCCTGCCCACGGCGAATTGCACGAAGGGCTTTCCCGTCTTCAGGAAGAAGGCCTGGATCCTGACCGCGAAGGCGGTGCGCGGATTGAGGTAGACGTCGGTCAGCTTGCGCGGGCCGACCAGCCCGTCGACGATCAGGATGTCGCGCCCCTCCACATGGCCGACGATGGCCATGCCGACATCGAGGATGTTCGGCGTCTCGCGCCGGAGATCCTGCCACCATCCGACAGCGAGCTTGCCGGCGAAGGAGCCGGCGAAGCCGAGCATGTTCTTGACGAGGGCGTAGATGTTCTTGGCGATCACCCCCATCCCGACGCCGATCAGCACCAGCGCCAGATCGGGCAGCTTGTCGAGCCGCGTCAGCGCGTCGAGATCGGTGAGGAGCGTCTGGAGGTTCGGATCGGCCATGGCGGGGATTCGGCAAGGAAGCGCACCACGAGCCTAGCACGAAGCCGGGCGGGAACCGGCCCGCTCCGTGCCGAATCCTCCGCGCCGGTCAGGCGCGGAGCCGCGCGTTGTCCGGATCGTACGGGCTCTCGCCGATCACCACCGCGCGCCGCGTCTCGCCGAGGATGGTGACGTCGAGCGCCGTGCCGAGTTCGCCGAGGTCCGGCCTCACCATGGCGAGCGCGAGCGATTTCCCCGTCCGCCAGCCGAACCCGCCCGACGTGACGCGGCCGACGAGTTCGCCGCCGCGATGGATCGGCTCGGAGCCGCGCGCGTCGCAGTCGGTGATGCCGGAGAGTTCGAGCGTGACGAAGCGGTTCGCGTAGCCCTTCGCGCGGCCCTCGACGAGCGCGTCGCGGCCGATGAACGGCCCCTTGTTCGGATGCACGAAGCGGTCGAGCGCGGATTCATAGGCCGAATACTCGATCGACATCTCCCGGCCCACATTCCGGTAGGACTTTTCGAGCGCCATCGACACCATGGCGCGCACGCCGAACGGCCTGAGGCCGTGCCGCTTGCCGGCCTGCCAGAGCAGGTCGAACAGCGCGTTCTGCATCTCGATCGGGTGATGCAGCTCGAAGCCGAGTTCGCCGACGAAGTTCACCCTGAGCGCGTGGCAGCCCACATGCCCGACCGAGATCGGCTTGCCGGTGAGCCACGGGAAGGCAGCGTTGGAGAGGTCCGTGTCGGTCAGCGTCTGCAGCACCTCGCGCGAGCGCGGCCCGGCCAGCGCGAAGACGCCGAACATCTGGGTGACCGGCGTGAGCGTGACGCTGCCGTCCGCCGGCAGGAGTTTTGTGAGCACGTCCTGGTCGTGCCGCTCCAGCGCGCCGGCGGAGACGAGGTAGAACACGCCCGGGCTCCGCTCATAGAGCGTGAACTCGGCGCGCACGCCGCCCCGCGGCGTGAGCAGGTGGCAGAGCGCGATGCGGCCCTGCTTCGGGATCCGGTTGGCGAGGATCGAATCGAGCCAGGCACGCGCGCCGGGGCCGCTCACGATCGTCTTGGCGAAGGCCGACAGGTCCTGCAGGCCGACGCCGGCCTCGACATTCTTCACCTCGTTGCCAACATGCTCGAAATAGTTCGAGCGGCGGAACGACCAGATCTCCTTGACCCGGCCGTGGGCGTCCGGCTCGGGATGATTGTGGTTGGTGATGACGTCCGGCTTCGGAATCGAGGCGACGTCGATGCCGTAGCCCTCCGGCGCGAACCAGTTCGGCCGCTCCCAGCCATAGACCGAGCCGAACACGGCGCCGAGCGCCTTCATTCGCTCGTAGCAGGGCGTGGTCTTGAGCGGCCGCGCGGCCTGGCGCTCCTCGTCCGGGTAGTGCGGCGTGAAGACGTTGCGGTAGGCTTCCTCGTTCTTCGCCTTGAGATAGCCGCGCGAGGCGTAGGGGCCGAAGCGGCGCGGGTCGACGCCCATCATGTCGATGGTCGGCTCGCCCTCCACGATCCATTCGGCGAGCTGCCAGCCGGCCCCACCCGCCGCGGTGACGCCGAAGGAATGACCTTCGTTCAGCCAGAAATTCCTGAGGTCCCAGGCCGGGCCGACGATCGGCGAGCCGTCCGGCGTATAGGCGATGGCGCCGTTGTAGACTTTCTTGACGCCCACTTCGCCGAAGGCCGGCACGCGCGCCATGGCGGTCTCGATATGCGGCGCGAGGCGGTCGAGATCCTCCTGGAAGAGCTCGTATTCGCTCTCCTCCGAGGGGCCGTCCACGTAGCAGACCGGCGCGCCGTGCTCGTAGGGGCCGAGGATCAGGCCGCCGTTCTCCTCGCGCATGTACCAGGCGCTGTCGCTCTCGCGGAGCACGCCCATCTCGGGCAGGCCCTGGGCATGACGCGCCTGGATCGCCGGATGCGGCTCGGTGACGATGTACTGGTGCTCGACCGGGATGACCGGAATGTCGAGGCCGACCATGGCGCCCGTCTTCCGCGCGAAATTGCCCGTGGCGGCGACCACGTGCTCGCAAGCGATGTCTCCCTTGTCGGTGCGCACGAGCCATTCGCCGGACGGCGTCTTCTCGATGCCCACGACGGTGGTGAAGCGGTTGATCTCCGCACCGTGGCGGCGCGCGCCGATCGCCAGCGCCTGGGTGAGGTCGGCCGGCTGGATATAGCCGTCGTCCGGATGCTGGATCGCGCCGAGGAGGCCGTCCGTCTCGGCAAGCGGCCAGATCTCCTTCACTTCGGCCGGCGTCAGAAGGTTCACGCGCACGCCGATCGTCTCGGCGATCCCCTTGTAATACATGTATTCGTCCCAGCGATCCTTGGTCCGCGCGAGCCGGATGTTGGAGACGACCTTGAAGCCGACCGGCTGCCCGGTCTCCTCCTCGAGGCTGCGGTAGAGCTTCACCGAGTATTTGTGGATCTGCCCGACCGAATAGGAGAGGTTGAAGAGCGGCAGCAGGCCGGCGGCGTGCCAGGTCGAGCCGGAGGTCAGCTCCTTGCGCTCGATCAGGACGACGTCGCTCCAGCCCTTCTTGGCCAGGTGATAGAGCGTGGAGACCCCGACCACGCCGCCGCCGATCACCACCACGCGCGCATGAGATTTCATGAGGTCGTCGCCCTTCGCCGCCGGCCGCGTCCGTCGAGCGTCGCGGTCCCCTTGTCCCGAAGCGCGCACTGTCAACCGGGACGGGCGGCACCGGCTAGCGGGCGCCCGACCGCGGGTGTCGCCTGAAGGCAAGTGTTCCGCCGCCGCCCCGGCCCCCCGCCCGGCCGCCGACCCCCGGCCGGTTGCCAATCTCCGACACCCGATGACGCGTACCGGCCATCCCACGACGGGTGGGGCACAGTCGCGCGGGGCGGTCCACCGCTAGCCTCCGAACCGCATCGTCTCGGCCGCGACAGGGCGGCCGGCGGACGCCGAGCACCCGAGGGAGCGACCATGAACGAGATGCCGGAGACGGGCGGGCGGGACGGCCGGCGCGGGCGGGATGCGCGGCGGGCGGCGCGGGCGACGCGCGGGGCGGCCTCGATTCCTTACATCACGCGCAACCTGCCGGTCACCGAGGTGCTCTCCGAGGAGGGCCTCGCCCTCATCGAGGCGAATGCCGAGCGGCTCCTGGAGGAGATCGGCCTCGAATTCCGCGACTATCCGTCCGCGCTCGAGCGCTTCAAGGCGGCCGGCGCGGACGTGAAGGGCGAGCGGGTCCGCTTCCCGCGCGGCCTCGCGAAGTCGCTCATCGCCACGGTGCCGTCCGCCTACACCCAGCACGGCCGCAACCCGGACCGGACCGTCGAAATCGGCGGCAAGAACACGGTGTTCGCCCCGGTCTACGGCTCGCCCTTCGTGCACGACCTCGACCAGGGCCGGCGCTACGGCACGATCGAGGACTTCCGCAATTTCGTGAAGCTCGCCTATCAGAGCCCCTACATGCACCATTCGGGCGGCACCGTGTGCGAGCCCGTCGACCTGCCGGTGAACAAGCGGCATCTCGACATGGTCTACAGCCACATCAAATACTCCGACAAGCCGTTCATGGGCTCGGTGACGCATCCCGACCGGGCGCAGGACACGGTCAACCTCGCCAGGATCGTGTTCGGCGATGACTATCTCGACACCCACACGGTGATCACGTCGCTGATCAACGCCAATTCGCCGCTCGTCTGGGACAACACGATGCTGGGCGCGGCGGAGGTCTATGCCCGCAACAATCAGGCCTGCATCATCACGCCCTTCATCCTCTCCGGGGCCATGAGCCCGGTGACGGTCGCCGGCACGCTCACCCAGGTGCTCGCCGAGGTGCTCGCCGGCACCGCCTTCTGCCAGCTCGTCCGCCCCGGCGCGCCGGTCATTTTCGGCACCTTCGTGTCGACGCTTTCCATGCAGTCGGGCGCGCCGACCTTCGGCACGCCGGAGGCCGCGCTCGCGATCTATGGCGCCGCGCAGCTCGCCCGGCGCATGAAGATGCCGTTCCGCACCGGCGGCTCGCTCTGCGCCTCCAAGGTGCCGGACGCCCAGGCCGCCTACGAGAGCGCGCAGACGCTGGTGCCGACCGTGCATGCGGGCGCCAATTTCGTGCTCCACGCCGCCGGCTGGATGGAGGGCGGGCTCGCCAGTTCCTACGAGAAGTTTGTGATGGACTGCGACCAGCTCGGCATGATGCACGTGCTCGCCAAGGGCATCGACCTCTCCGAGAACGGCCAGGCCTTCGAGGCCTTCCACGAGGTCGCGCCGGGCGGCCATTTCCTCGGCTGCGCCCACACCCAGGCGAATTTCGAGACCGCCTTCTACCGCTCATCGATCGCCGACAACAATTCGGTCGAGCAGTGGACGGCGGAAGGCTCGAAGGACGCCGCCCAGCGCGCCAACGGCCTCTGGAAGAAGATGCTCGCCGACTATGTGCCGCCGCCGCTCGATCCGGGGATCGACGAGGCCCTCCTCGACTATATCGCGCGGAAGAAGGCGAGCATGCCGGACGCGACGCACTGAAACCGGGAGGAGATCGTCAGACGCTCCAGTCCTCGACGCTAAGATCGGGGACGCGGGCGAATTCGCGCATGTTGGCGGTGACCAGCGTCGCGCCCCTGGCGCGGGCTTGAGCGGCGATCAGAACGTCGTAGGGTCCGATCGGGGTGCCCTGCCGCCGGAGACGAGCGTAAATATCCGCTGCGTGCCGGGCGTCCTCCTGGCCGAAATCCAGAACCTCGATCCCAAAGGTTAGGAGGTCGTCCACGGAGGCTTCGTTGTCCTTCGGCTTGGCGCTGGCCTTGGCACCGTGCCGCAACTCGTAGAGGGCGATGATCGGCATGGCGAGGCGGACGCCGCCAGCGAGCGCAAGACGGAAGCGCTCTTCCACGCGGACCGGCCGCCGGTTGAGAAAGGCAATGAAGACGTTGGTGTCGCAGCAGATCATCAGTCGAAGAGCGCCTCGTCCGAAAGGTCGAGGATCGTCCCGTACTGCGCGTGGTCGACCTCCGGGAAGTCACCCGTCCGGTGTTTCTCCATGAGAGCCAGCCAGGTCTCCAAGTCCGGTTTTCGGCGAACCGGTTCGAGGATGACCTTGTCACCCTCGCGACGGATCTCCAGCTCCGTCCCGGACAAGTGAAACCCCTCCGGCAGCACGACGACCTGCCTGCCGCCCTCCGTCACGATCTTCGCCGTCGCGCCCATCCGCATCTCCATCGAATTCCGACGCCCACCTTATCACAAGCCCCGAGGACCCCGCCCATGCCCGACCTCACGATCATCTATTGGCGCGACATTCCGGCCCAGGTCATGGTCGGCTCCGGCCGCAAGGCGGTGAAGAAGGAGCTCGCCGAGCGATTCCAGGTGGCGATCGACATGGCGGCGATGCGCGGCGGGGCGCGCGAGACCGACGCCTATCTCGCCGACTGGCGCAAGGTGCCGATGGGCGCGCGTGACGGAGATCCGGAAGCCGTGGTCGCAAACGCGGCGGCGGAGATCGACGCGGCATATGACGCTGAGCGCCTCCGCCGCCTCGTCGAGGCCGGCGGCAAGGACGGCTGATTGCCGTCCGCCCTGGCCTCCCGCCCCGCCGGGCGAGCTCGTCCCCACACCGCCCGCGACCCGAGGTGCCATGCTCCGCGTCCCCGCCGCCTTCGAGCCTCCCGGCAAGCCGCCGCGCCCCGCCGGCCGCTTCGCGCTCCGCTTCTGGTCGGTGAAGCACTCCGCCGCGGTCGAGGCTTTCTACGAGCGTTTCGAGCGCCTGCTCGTGAGGCTCGCCCCGGCCGCCGCCCGCGTCGGCCTCGACCGGCTGGAACGGCCGGCGGCCTTCGTGGAGCGGCAGGTGAAGGGCGCCCTCTTCGACTGCCGGATGTGCGGCCAGTGCATCCTCTCCTCGACCGGCATGTCCTGCCCGATGAACTGCCCGAAGAACCTGAGGAACGGCCCCTGCGGCGGCGTGCGCGCCAACGGCAACTGCGAGGTCTATGCCGAGATGCCCTGCGTCTGGGTGAAGGCCTGGGAGGGCGCCGTCGAGATGCAGAACGGCATGGACATCCGCGGCGTGCAGCCGGCGATCGACCACCGGCTGAAGGGCCGCTCCACCTGGCTCGGCGTCATGCGCAAGGTGCTGCCGGCGCCCGCGCCCGCCGAAAAGCCGCCGGCCGGAAAGCCCGCCGCCGCCAAGCCCCCCGTCGGCCCGGGAGCCTGACATGAAGCCCGTCCTGCACCCGGAAGACTTCGGCGAGAACCCCTGGGATCCGCTCCCCGCCTTGCCCGGCCACACCTCGCGCGGGCGCCTCGAACGCGTGCTCCGGCGCGGCGAATTCGCCGTCACCGCCGAGCTGAACCCGCCCGACAGCGCCGACGCGGAGGATGTCTACAAGCGCGCCGCCGTGTTCGAGGGCTGGGTCGACGCGATCAACGCCACCGACGGGTCCGGCGCCAACTGCCACATGTCGTCGGTCGCGATCTGCGCGCTCCTCACCCGCATCGGCTTTTCGCCCATCCTGCAGATCTCCTGCCGCGACTACAACCGCATCGCCATCCAGGGCAACGTGCTCGGCGCCTCCGCGCTCGGCGTCAACAATGTGCTCTGCCTCACCGGCGACGGCGTGCAGTCGGGCGACCACCCGGAGGCGAAGCCGGTCTTCGACCTCGATTCGATCTCCCTCGTCGCCACCATCAGGCGCATGCGCGACGAGGCGAAGTTCCTCTCCGGCCGCAAGATCACCACGCCGCCCGAAGTGTTCATCGGCGCCGCCGAGAACCCCTTCGCGCCGCCTTACGATTTCCGCCCGCTCCGGCTCGCCAAGAAGATCGCGGCCGGCGCCCAGTTCATCCAGACCCAGTATTGCTACGACCTGCCGCTCCTCGAACGCTTCATGACGCGCGTGCGCGACATGGGGATCGAGGAGAAGTGCTTCATCCTGGTCGGCGTCGGCCCCCTCGCGAGCGCCCGCACCGCGCGCTGGATGCGCTCCAACGTGCCGGGCGTGCACATCCCCGACGCGGTGATCGAGCGCCTCGAAGGTGCGGCGGACCAGAAGGCGGAGGGCAAGCGCCTCTGCGTCGACATCATCCAGCAGGTGCGCGAGATCAAGGGCGTCGCCGGCGTGCATGTGATGGCCTACCGGCAGGAGGAATACGTCGCCGAGATGGTGCACGATTCCGGCGTGCTGAAAGGCCGCCAGCCCTGGCGCCGCGACCTCACCGTCCCCGGCTTCGATCTCGACGACCGGCTCTCCGAGAACCTGGAGCGGGCCTCGACCTGACCCCGCGCGGCCGACCTGATGACTTTCGGTGACACTCCGAGACCTTCGGCGGCGGGCGGTTGCCGCTGCGGAAGGGCCCGTATAGCGTCCGCGACAACGGGATCGCCGCGGGGACCCTATGTCGCGTAAGCTCTATCTTCACATCGGTCTGGCGAAGGCCGGGTCCACCTCGATCCAGGCGGCCTTGTACGCGAAGCGCGGGGCGCTTCTGCGTAACGGCATCCTCTACCCGGCCCTCGGCCCCAACCACTCCCGCGCCCTGCTCCTCGCCTTCGCGGCCGCCAAGCCCGACCGGGTGAAGGTCGGCGGCCGCACCACGCGCGCCCCCTACGACCGGGACTTCGTCGCGCGGTTCCGCGCCGGCATCGAGCGGCAGGTCGCCGAGGGCCCGCATCACACCTGCATCCTCTCGGGCGAGATGCTGCCGCAGCTCGGCCTCGCCGGCTGCCACGACCTCCGCCGCGCCTTCGAGCGCGCCTTCGACGAGATCCGCGTCGTCGCCTATGTGCGCCACCCGGTCGCCTTCGCGAACAGCCGCGCCCCGTTCGACCTGCAGCAGCGCCGCCACACGCTCGAAGCCCTGACCGGCCGCCTGCTGCTGCCTGGCAGCGGCGGACGGCTGGTGCCGCGCTACCGGCAGATCCAGCCCTTCATCGACGTGTTCGGCCGCGACGCCGTCGACATCCGCGTGTTCGAGCCCCTGTACTTCGCCGGCGGCGACCTCCTCGCCGATTTCGCCGACGCGGTCGGCCTGCCGCCGCGCCTCGCCCCGACGCTCGCGGGCGCCTGGAAGAAACGGGCGCAGAGCGCTGAATCGATTCACATCCTGAACCGCTATGTGCGCCAGAACGGCGCCGCCGCGGGCGCCCGCTTCCACAGCCTCCGCCGCGCCCTCGGCGCGCTCCGCGGCTCCCGCTTCTCGCTCCGCGAGGCCGACCTGAAGCGCGTCTGGCGCCGCACCGAGCGCGAGCTCGACTGGCTGCACGGGGTGCTCGGCCGCGAAGTGTTCCGCGAGACCTATCCGGCCACCGCCTTCGCCGACCCGAGCTGGTCGGGCGCCGCCGTCGACGACCTCGAACGCCTCGCCGGCCCCGGCCTCGCGCTCCGCCCCGGCACCCCCCTCACCGTCACCGCCCTCGACCGCGTCTGCGCAAGGCTGGAACGCGCCTTGCCGGCGGACGCCAAGGCCGTGGGGCGCGCAACCACCAGTCCTTTCGACGCCCTCGTCATGGCCGTCGCGGGGTTGATCACGCGCGATTATGTAGCGGTGGCTTGAGGGATCGCCTTCAGCCAGCATAATGCGGACGGGCGGGCAAGCGCAGAAGCGGGAACTAACCGAGCCGGGTGTGATGAACCAGCGGTCGAGCGATGGTTTGTCGGCCTTCGGTCGGTTGCGCGCGGAGATACAGCTCTGTCTTGCAGTACCACACTCCGTCGAATTTCACACAAGTAACGATTGCAAAAGCAACCTTGGCACCGTATGCATAGAGAAGCCGACCACCCGCGGTCGCGCTTCGTCATCGCTGCACATCATAGCTAAAGTAACGGATACTGCGATGGAACCTCAGCTAAATATAGCCTCTGAGGCTTATCAATTGATAGTAGAGCACGAATGACAAAAAATCATGCACCTCCGCAGGAAGCTCGCGCAGAAGCAGACATATTTGCAGATCTGGAAACGCTTTGCTGTTCCCCCGGTTATATTCATGCAATCGCATATTTATGCTTTCGCGATAACATTATCAGGTATCCTGGAAAGGACCTCACAGAAAATGATATCCAGCATCAGTACTCGCGTGAAAGGCTTATTAGAACAGAGATATCAACACTCATAGGCCTCATGGCAAAGGGTAGTGTCGAATTCATTCTCCCGGCGCCGGCGACAATCCAAAGATTTGTTGATCAGTCACAAGCGCTGCTGAGTGAAATGCACAGGAGTATGCAAAAACCCTGGGTGTCGGCTATGGGAGCTATGTCTCTCAAGGCAACCAGCTCGATTTTAGATAATCCATTTAGTACTGCCGAAGCTTTGCGAGAGCCAATATTTTACAGCGGCGAGTCAGCCTATAGTTTCCAGTATGAAGAATTAGCACTAAAAAAATATTTGAATGACGATGATTGGATAAAGTCTAAGATGGGTTTCTCCATTAAAGAAGCATGCACGCTTGCCCGCAAGCTCGGTAAAATGCAGATATTAAAAATTATGAATCATCGGGAAGCTATGCTGACAGCTAATCCAGACCATTGGACTTTTCTGCCAGGGTTTGTTTTTGAAGCTCATGAGTTAGCAGAATTTTCAGGGCTTAGCTTTGATAAGACAGAACGGATCCTAGCATCGTTTACCGTCGATAGGCAAAAAGCTATCGACTCATTCTCAAGCTTAAGTTCTTTCAATCCAACCAATTCTGCTCCACTCATCAAATTTCACGATGGCACGTACGCGCTCTTACAGCATTACAGCCTGCTTGAAGCACTTTATGAAGCTCCATTCTTCTGGATGGTCGACGATAAGTCCTATGCCGCTACAGCTGCACGGCATCGCGGGGAATTCGCCGAGAATTTCATCGCAGAGTGTTTTGTGCGCGTATTTGGCTCAGAGCATGTCTTTCTGAATGTAAATGTCTACAGAGGAAAAAAGCTGATCTCCGAATCTGATGTTTTGGTAGTATTTGGTGACCGGGCGGTCGTCATACAGGCCAAGTCAAAGAGGTTAACGATTGAGGCGCGGAAGGGTAACGACTTACAATTAAAGGACGACTTCAAAAAGGCGATTCACGATGCGTACGATCAAGCTCTATTGTGCTCCCAAGCACTTTTAGAAGGGGATTATAGATTCGTATTGCCGTCGGGGGATGAAATAGAGTTTCGAAAGAGACCAGTGAGAGTATTCCCTATCTGCGTAGTTTCCGATCACTACCCAGCACTTGGCATGCAATCGAAACAATTCCTCAAAATTAGATCTACTGACGAACTCCTGCCTCCGCTAGTAACGGATTTATTCTTTATAGACGTATTAACTGAGATACTTGAGAGTCCGCTACATATTATTAACTATCTGGCCTTACGCGCAAAGTTCGATGTGAAATTACTCATAAATCAAGAAACTGTGGCACTTGGATTCCACCTAAAGCATAATTTATGGGTTGAAGACAAATACGACATGGTGAACCTGGGTGACGACTTCTCCGGCCCCCTTGACCTTGCGATGTACGCACGAAGAGCTAGCGTTCCCGGGAAAAGAACACCTGAGGGGATCTTAACTCGCTTTCGAGGAAGCCAAATCGGAAGATTAATATCTGCGATTGAGAAAAGTGGGATTCCGGAACTTGTTGGGGTCGGTTTGTTGCTTCTTCAACTAGGACCTGAAAGCGCGAGGCACATCAACAATGGACTGGAAAGATTGATACATTCTTCGGTCAACGAAGGTCAACACGACCTGTCCGTTCCAGCGTTTGCCGAGAAATCGGGTTTTACTATACACATTAATGCGCGAACAGAGGAAATAGCGCTGTCTCGACTATCTCTACACTGCCAAATCAGAAAATACAGTACGCGAGCGAACTCTTGGTACGGCCTATTACTTATGCCCAACACGGGGGAAGTCAGAGGCGCGCTCGCCATTGAAGAAAAGTGGAGGGCAGATCCCGAAATGGCCAAAATCGTCAATAAATGGCCGAAAAGCCCAATTGTGCCAATTTCGACTTTGTCGCACGGTTCGCTTCGCAGAAAAATCGGACGCAACGCAGAGTGTCCGTGTGGTAGTGGCAAGAAATATAAACGATGCTGCTTGAATAATCGGTGATATACATCTGAATAAATTGTTTGAAATTGCCGGTGTCCAAATGAACGCTAACAGTGCGCAATGTTATTTGACTTGAAGATCAAATTCCTTAGCGCCTTCCCGTAGTCTCGAGTTTGCTTGGCTTGACTTTATGATTTACACTAAAGTTGACCGAACTTTGTAACAAGGCGAATCTGAAGCTGTCGGCTTGTCAAGATCCCGATGGGCGTCCACTGCGAGCCCCCTGACGCCCCCGCCCTTTCCCCCGTCGCATCAAGGACAGCCCCCGGTTTCCTCAACCCCTAGCGTCCCGGCCAAGTCCAACTCATCACCTCCGGAGCCAGCCTGCCCATGACCGAGACCATCCTCACCTCCGAGAAACAAAAGGTCGTGCTCGGGTTCGACCGGCGGTTCGTCATGATCGGGGAGCGGATCAATCCGACGGGGCGGAAGCTGCTCGCGGCCGAGATGGCGGCGGGGGATTACAGCCGGGTGGTGGCCGACGCGATCGCGCAGGTGGAGGCCGGCGCGCAGATGCTCGACGTCAATGCGGGCATCCCGCTCGCCGACGAGCCGAAGATCCTCGCCGACTGCATCCGCCTCGTGCAGGACACGGTGCCGGTGCCGCTCTCGATTGACAGTTCCATCGTGGAGGCGCTGGAGGCCGGGCTCGCCGCCTACAAGGGCAAGCCGCTCGTCAATTCGGTGACCGGCGAGGAGGAGCGGCTCGAACGCGTCCTGCCGCTCGTGAAGAAATACGGCGCGGCCGTGGTGGCGATCTCCAACGACGAGACCGGCATCTCGGAAGATCCTGACGTGCGCTACGAGGTCGCCAAGAAGATCGTCGAGCGCGCCGCCGATTTCGGCATCCCGCGCGAGGACATCGTGGTCGACCCGCTGGTCATGCCGGTCGGCGCGATCAACGACGCCGGCGCCAAGCTCATGTATCTGCTCCGCCGCCTGCAGGGCGAGCTGAAGGTCAACACCACCTGCGGCGCCTCGAACTTCTCCTTCGGCCTGCCCAACCGGCGCGGCCTCAACGCGGCGTTCCTGCCCATGATGATCGGCGCCGGCATGACCAGCGCGATCATGAACCCGCTCCACCACGAGGACATCCAGGCGATCCTCGGCGCCGACGTGGTGATGGGCCACGACCCGAACTGCGCGAGCTGGATCCGCAAGTTCCGCGAGCCGGCGCCCGAGGGGGCCGTCGCCAATCCGGAAGGCGGCGCCGGACGGCGCGACCGCGAAGGCCGCCGCCGCGCGCGCGGCTGAGCCGCCGAGCGACCTGGACCCCCGCCATCATGCCGTTCGACGCGCCCGCCCCGCATCCCGATCCGACTGCCGGAAAGACCGAGGAATCGCCCGCCATGGCCAAGGACCATCTCGTCTTCTTCGCGCCGTCGGGCAAGCGCGACCGCTTCGCGGAGGGCACCAGCGTCCTGCAGGCCGCGCGCAAGCTCGGCGTCGACCTCGATTCGGTGTGCGGCGGGCGCGGCATCTGCGGCCGCTGCCAGGTCGTCCCGACCGAGGGCGCGAACCCGAAGCTCGGCATCCGCAGCGCGGCCGACCATGTGAGCGGCTGGAACGCGGTCGAGGCGCGCTATGTGTCGAAGCGCGGGCCGCTCGCCGAGGGCCGAAGGCTCGGCTGCCAGGCGCAGATCTGCGGCGACCTCGTCATCGACGTGCCGCCGGACAGCCAGGTGCACCGGCAGGTGGTGAGGAAGCGCGCGGAGGTGCATCCGATCGCGGTCGACCCGGTCGTCCACCTCCATTATGTCGAGGTGCGCGAGCCGGACATGCACGACCCGGCCTCGGATTTCCGCCGCCTCCAGGAGGCGCTCGCCGAGATGCATGGGCTCGAGGGCGTGCATGCCGACGTCGCCGTCTTGAAGACCCTGCAGAAGACGCTGAGGGCCTGCGACTGGAAGGTCACCGTGGCACTCCGCAAGGGCCGCGACATCGTGGCGATCTTCCCCGGCTTCCGCGACACGATGCACGGCCTCGCCGTCGACATCGGCTCGACCACGATCGCGGCGCATCTCTGCGACCTCGTTACCGGCGACGTGGTCGCCTCCTCCGGCCTGATGAACCCGCAGATCCGCTTCGGCGAGGATCTGATGAGCCGCGTCTCCTATGTGATGATGAATCCCGGCGGCGAGGTCGAGATGACCGCCGCCGTGCGCGCCGCGCTGCAGGAGCTCGCCGAGGCGGTCGCGAAGGAGGCCGGCGTCACCGCCGGCGACATCCTGGAGATGACCTTCGTCGGCAACCCGATCATGCATCATCTCTTTCTCGGCCTCGACCCGGTCGAGCTCGGCGGCGCGCCCTTCGCGCTCACCATCGACGGCGGCTACGAACTGACCGCGCGCGACGCCGGCCTGAAGCTCGCCCCCGGCGCCATGGTGTACGGCCTCCCCTGCATCGCCGGCCATGTGGGCGCGGACACCGCGGGCGTCGTCCTCTCCGAAGGGCCGCATCTGCGCGACGAGGTCACGCTGCTCGTCGATGTGGGCACCAATGCCGAGATCGTGCTCGGCAACCGCCACCGCCTGCTCGCCTGTTCATCGCCGACCGGGCCCGCCTTCGAGGGCGCACAGATCTCGTCTGGCCAGCGCGCGGCGCCCGGCGCGATCGAGCGCCTGCGCATCGATCCGGTCACGCTCGAGCCGCGCTTCCGGGTGATCGGCGCCGACCTCTGGTCCGACGATGCGGGCTTCGCGGCCGCCACCGCGGGGACCGGCGTCACCGGCATCTGCGGCTCGGGCATCATCGAGGCGGTCGCCGAGATGCGCCTCGCCGGCCTCCTCACCCCGGACGGCATCGTGGATGGGACCAAGGCGGCGCTCACCCCCCGCATCGTGCCGGACGGCCGCGCCTTCGCCTATGTGATCCGCGAGGCGAGCGAGGACGGGCCGAAGATCGCCGTCACCCAGGGCGACATCCGGGCGATCCAGCTCGCCAAGGCCGCGCTCTACGCGGGCATCCGCCTGCTCATGGACCACTACGGCGTCGCGACCGTCGACCGCATCACGCTCGCCGGCGCCTTCGGCAGCCATATCGACGTGCGCTACGCCATGATCCTCGGCCTCATCCCGGATTGCGACCTCGCCAAGGTCGGCTCGGCCGGCAACGCGGCGGGCACGGGTGCGCGCATCGCGCTCCTCAACAAGGCCTCGCGCGCCGAGATCGAGGACGTGGTGCGCCGCATCGAGAAGATCGAGACGGCGCTCGAACCGGCCTTCCAGGAGCACTTCGTCGGCGCCATGGCGATCCCGCACAAGTCCGACCCGTTCCCGCATCTCGAAGCCGATCTCGGCCGCGTGTTCGAGCGCGGGTCCTCGCCGGCCGACAGCCGCGAGCGGCGCCGCCGCCGGGCGTGAGACGCCGGCCCCACACGCCGACGCTGCGTTAACGCGGCGTCAAGCTTAATGCGCGAGCTTGAATTCAATCTGCGCGGGCGGCCGGTTGCCGCCGCGCAGCCGGGGTTCCGCGCCATGAACATCCTCGCCGCCAGCACCAGCGAGCGCACATCGAGCACCGCCCTCGCCGCCCTGTCGAGCCGCGGATCGACCGCAGCGGCGGCGGTCGCGACCAGCACCGAGACGACGCGCAGCTCCGTCATCATCGATTTTTCGGGCGGGCCGCGCGCGGACGAGAAGCCGCGCCTCCCGCCGCGCGAGCAGCTGGCGCGGCTCCTCGACACGCTCGCCGCCCAGCTCGACGACGCGGGGGCCAAACTCGGCGAAGCGGGCGAGACGGCCGAGGGCGACGCGGACAGGGACGACACGGGCGAGACCGACGCGACCAAGGGCGCGGCCGACGCCACCACCACGCTGCAGCAAGGCAGCGACGCGCTCGACCGGCTCGACTTCGTGCTCACCTCGCTGAAGCTCATCCTCGCCGACACGTCGACCGGCCTCGGCGCCAAGCTCGGCCTCATCGGCTTTCTCTCCAACGTGGCGAACGGCGGGGAGAATTCGGACGCCGCCAAGCAGGCCTTCGGCGATCAGCTCGACGGCATCCTGTCGCGCGCCGGCCAGCCCCCGGCGGCCGAAGCCGACTACCGCAAGCTGCTCGGCACCTTCGCGACGGATCCCGCCGCCTCGACAGCCACGCCCCCTGCCGCGCCGCCGGACGGCCAGGACGGCGGATCGCAGACCCTCTTCACCCGCATCGACCGCGTTTCCGAGACCGTCACGGGCCTCGCCGCCAGCGCGGACGAGGACGGCGGCAGCGAGGCGGTCTACGAGCGCACCCACGAGGTCCTGAGCGGCTTCTCGGTGCGGGTCGAGGATGGCAAGCTCGCGGTCGACTTCTTCCGCCAGGAACGCGTCACGGAAGCCGCCGCCGCCCGCGCCTATCAGCAGAGCGGCCAGGACCAGCCGGGCGCCACCCGCAGCGCCGAGGCCTGATCGCCGCCGCGCCGACGCCGGCCGCCGGGATCGGGCGCACGGGGTGGGCGCTTGCGAAAACAATGTCGTCGACCCGACATTGCGGGTCCGAGGGGGAACAGCCGACCCGGCCCCCGGCGGGCACGGTGGATCCTAAGCCTTGAAATCCGCCGCGCCCGCGGCCGCCGAGGAGAACCGGATCCGCCATGGCCGACGACGATCTCGACCTCAATTCGCTTTCGGACGACGAACTCGTCGAGCAGATGTGGGACGACCTCTATGACGGCCTCGCCTCGGAGATCGAGACCGGCGTCAACATCCTGCTCGGCCGCGGCTGGACGCCCTACGACGTCCTGACCAAGGCGCTCGTCGAGGGCATGCGCATCGTCGGCGTCGACTTCCGGGACGGCATCCTGTTCGTGCCCGAAGTGCTCATGTCGGCGAACAGCATGAAGGCCGGCATGGCGATCCTGCGGCCGCTGCTCGCCGAGACGGGCGCCCCGAAGATCGGCAAGATGGTGATCGGCACCGTCAAGGGCGACATCCACGACATCGGCAAGAACCTCGTCTGCATGATGATGGAAGGCGCCGGCTTCGAGGTGGTCGACCTCGGCATCAACAACCCGGTCGACAACTACCTGAAGGCGATCGACGACCATCAGCCCGACATCGTCGGCATGTCGGCCCTGCTGACCACGACCATGCCCTACATGAAGGTCGTGATCGACACGATGAAGGAAAAGGGCATCCGCAACGACTATGTGGTTCTCGTCGGCGGCGCGCCGCTCAACGAGGCCTTCGCGGACGCGATCGGCGCCGATGCCTATTGCCGCGACGCGGCGGTGGCGGTGGAAACCGCCAAGACCATGATGGCGCGCCGGCAGGGCCTTGTCGGCTCGCGCTGAGCCGAAGATCGCGGCCGACCGCCCTGGCGGCGCCGCGCCGCCGCTCCCACATCGGTGTGACGGCGATCAGCAGACGAGGTCCGTCTTGGACGGCGCGGTGACGGCACGCACGGTCGGGCGGCAAGGCGGCCGGAAGGCGCGCCTCGCGCGGATGCACGCGCCGGCCATCGTGGCGACGCCGACATGCGATCCTCAGGTCGTCCCCCTCGACCCGCGCCCCGACCGCACGCTCGTGATCGCCTGCGGCGCGCTCGCCCGCGAGCTCGTCGCGGTGGTCGAGGCGAGCCGCTTCGTCCACATGGACGTGACCGCCATCCCGGCGAAGCTGCACAACCGGCCCGAGAAGATCCCCTATGCCGTGCGCTGCAAGATCCGCGCGGCGCGGCGCCGGCACGGCTACGGGCGCATCCTCGTCCTCTACGGCGACTGCGGCACGGGCGGCGAGCTCGACCGGGTGCTCGCCGAGGAGGGCGTGGCGCGCATCGAGGGCGCCCATTGCTACGCCTTCTATCTCGGCCTCGACGCCTTCGACGCGCTGCACGACGAGGAGCCGGGCACCTTCTACCTGACCGACTATCTCGCCCGCCACTTCGACACGCTGATGTGGAAGGGCCTCGGCCTCGACCGCCACCCGCAGCTCGTCGCCGACTATTTCGGCAATTACCGGCGGCTCGTCTTCCTCCGCCAGATCCCCGACGAAGGCCTGGAGGCGCGCGCCCGCGCGGCCGCCGCGCGGCTCGGCCTCGCCTTCGAGGCGCGCGACACCGGGCTCGGCGGCATTTCCCGCTTCCTCGACGCGGCGGCGCAGCGGCCCTGAGGCCTTCACCGCCGGGTTTCCCTACGCCGGAGGCGGCCCCCCTGCCCCATCGGCCCGGCCTTGCCGGAAGCGGTCCGCCCCGGTAACGCTCGGCGATGAACCGCGCCACCGCCAATCTCGTCCTCCTCTCCGTCGCCGCGATCTGGGGCGCGGCCTTCGTGGCGCAGTCGACCGCCATGGGCGCGATGAGCCCGAGCTGGTTCAACGCGCTCCGCTTCGCGCTGACCATCGCCGCGATGGTGCCGTTCCTTGTCGTCGAGGCGCGCCGCGCCACGCGTCCGATCGAGGCCTCCGACTGGACGCTGATGGGGATCAACGCCCTCGTCTTCGCGGCGTCGACGCAGCTGCAGCAGACGGCCCTCGTCACCGCCACGGTGACCAATGCGGGCTTCCTGACCAGCCTCTATATCGTGCTGACGCCGCTCGCGGCCTTCCTGATCCTCCGCGAAAGGCCGGCCGCGCGGGTGATCCCCGCCGTGGGGCTCGGGATCTCCGGCGCCTGGTTCCTGTCCGGCGGCGTTCACGGCCTCGGCGCGTCGGACGCGCTTCTGATGGCGAGCGCGGTCGGCTGGGCGGTCCAGATGGTGCTTCTGGGGCGCGTCGTGCAGCGGACGCATCGGCCGATCCTCGCCACCAGCGCGCAATATCTGGCGACGGTCGTGCTCGCCGGCGGCTACGCGATCGCCGCCGATCCGATCAGCTGGGCGGCCATCGGGGCCTCGGCGCGCGAGCTCCTCTTCGCGGGCCTCGTCTCCGCCGGCATCGGCTACACCCTGCAGGGCGTCGCGCAGCGCTACACCCGCGCCGCCGACGCCGCCATCATGCTCTCCTGCGAGGCGCCCTTCGCGGCGGTGTTCGGCGTGCTGCTGCTCGGCGAAAGGCTCTCGCTCTCGGCCATGATCGGCTGCGCCCTCATCTTCGCCGCCGTGCTCGTGGTCGAACTCTGGCCCGGATTGAAGAAAGACGCCGCCATTTGAAACGGCAACTATTAACACATTAATTTTCATATAATTTTAGCCTTCAGACTTGAGCGTTGCCATTCGTCGATTGTTGTTGTAACGTTAAAAATATTAGTAGGCTTCGCGTAGTCCGGCGAGGAGTGGGCCATGCGTCCGTATTGTTTGATCGCGTTGATGATCGCCTGCTCTTCATGGCTCGCCCCGGCGGCCCAATCTGCCGAGATCCCGACCAATATTGACGGGGGGCTTCGCAAGCTTCTCGAAGGCGGCGCCGCCACACCGCCGGCCGCGGCCGCGCGCGGGCCCGCGACGAGCAAGGGTCCGGTGCGGGCGGCGGGTCCGGTGACCCGGCGCGACGACAAAGGCAGGGTGCTCGTCTCGATCACGCTCGAACAGGGCGTGTCGCCGGACACGGTCAAGGCGGGGATCGAGGCCGCCGGCGGCGCCGTGACCGGCATCGCCGTCAGCGGACGGGGTCTCGTCAACGCCTTCGTCCCCGTGTCGTCCGTGCCGCGCGTGGCGGGAACCAAAGGCGTCCGCGCCATGCGGCTGTCGCGGCCGATCCTCAGGGCGGGTTCGGTCACGAGCGAGGGCCTCTTGCCGCTGCGCGTCACCCAGATCCTGAACAATCCGTCGAGCCTGAAGGGCGCCGGCATCACGGTCGGCATCCTGTCGGACAGCTACGCCCGGGTCTCGGCGCAGCCCAACGCGGCCGCCGATGTCGCCTCGAACGACCTCCCGACCGGCGTCGTCGTGATCGACGATACCTCCACCTCCGGAGGGGCCGACGAGGGCCGCGCCATGGCGCAGATCGTCCACGACGTCGCCCCGGCGGCGCGGATCTGCTTCGCGACCGCCTTCAACGGGGAGGCTTCGTTCGCCGCCAACATCCGCGCGCTCGCCAACCCGAACGGAGCCTGCAAGGCGAACATCATCGTCGACGACGTCGGCTATGCCGACGAACCCATCGCCCAGGACGGCATCATCGGCGAGGCCATCACGGAGGTCACGCAGAACGGCGTGCTCTACTTCACCGCCGCCGGCAACGACAACGGCTCGGGCTACCGCGCGGAATACAATCCGGTGAGCTTCGCGGACGCCGTGGCCGCCGCCCCGTCCCTGGCGCTGAACTCCATCCCGATCGGCCTCCGCCCGGACTCCTTCCACAATTTCGGCACGAGCGCCGCACCGGTGCTGGCCCAGACCATCGACATCGACGGCAGCTACCTTCTGCTGTGGGACGACCCCACGCTGAAAAGCAAGCTCACCCGCGATTTCGCCCTCTACCGGTTCACCGCCGCCGGCGCCTATTTCGACACGACTGACGACATCAACGCCTTGACGGACGTGCCGTTCGAGTTTCTGGACGCATCCGGCAGCTACCGGTTCCTGATCGGCCGGCGTCAGGTCACCGATGCCAATCCGCGCAAATCCGTCATCCAGACCCTGGTCTGGGGCGGCGCGGCGATGCGTCCGAACCCGCAGCCGACCGGGCCGACCATCATGGGCCACGCCTGCACGCTGGGCGCGCTCTCGACCGCCGCCTATTTCGCCACGCAGCCGGCGATCCCGGAGGCCTATTCGTCGCGCGGCCCCTGCATCGCCTCGATCGACAACAACGGCAACCGGTTCCCGACCGTGACCCGCCAGAAGCCCGACTTCGCCGCGCCCGACGGCGTGAGCACCACCTTCTTCACGCCGACCGGCGTGCCCGGATCCTACCGCTTCTTCGGCACCAGCGCCGCCGCCCCGCATGCCGCCGCCGTCGCCGCGCTGATCCTCGCCGATGCCCCGACTGTGCCGATCGGCAGCGTGGACGACATCCTGCGCCGGACCGCCCTCCCGCACTTCACCTCGACCCAGGTGGTGCCGCTCCGCCTCGGCGACGCGCTGCACGGCATCGACATCCGCGTGCAGGGCGCCGGCGACGTGCACAGCAACCTGTTCGTCGCCAAGCTGACCAAGGCCCCGGCCGGCGTCTCCCTGGCGTCGCTGCAGATCGATCTCCGGCGCTCGACGTTCCGGGCGTCCATGCTGCCGTCCACCACGATCTTCGATGCCGGCAGCGCCGCGCAGGCCGGCCAGGTCACCGTCACGCCCGCGGGCTCGGCCGCAGCCAAGATCGTCCTTCTCAAGGTCCAGCCGCGCCTTGTGACCAAGGGCAAGTCGCTCGTCTTCGGCACGTCCTACAGCCCGGATGCGAACCCCGGCATCCCGATCCCGGCGGCGCTCGCGGGCGCCTCGTTCACGGTCAAGCTCACCAACAACAAGACCTTCACCGGCGTCCTGAAGCCGGCCGGGCCGACGGCCGTATGGGACGCCAATTTCGGCTTCGGACAGATCGACGCGACCGCCGCGCTGCAGCGCGCCAAGCTCCTGGCGGTGAACATCCTGGCGCGGCGGCCCTGAACCCGGCCGGCGCCCGACCGCCCGAACCGCGGCCCGCTCGGTTCAGCGCTGCTTCACCGCCCAGTCCTCGGCCACGTAATAGGGCGCATTGGAGGGCGGCAGCAGCGGCCGGCCGAGCACGTGGTCGGCGATCTTCTCGCCGATCATGATGGTCGGGGCGTTGAGGTTGCCGGTGGTGATCGAGGGCATGATGGAGCTGTCGGCGACGCGCAGCGCCGCCACCCCGTACACCCGGCCCTCGCGGTCGACCACCGCGTCGGGATCGTCGCGCGGGCCCATCCTGGCCGTGCAGGAGGGATGATAGGCGCTCTCCACATGCCGGCGCACCCAGTCGTCGATCGCCTCGTCGCTCGTAATCCCGGCGCCGGGCTGGATCTCGCGGCCGCGATAGGGATCGAACGCCTTCTGGGCGAAGATCTCGCGGGTCAGCCTGACGCAGGCACGCATCTCCTCCCTATCGTCCGGATGGGTCAGGTAGTTGAACAGGATGCGCGGCTTCGCGTGCGGGTCGGGCGAGGCGAGCCGCACCCAGCCGCGGCTCTTCGAGCGCATCGGTCCCACATGCGCCTGAAAGCCGTGGGCGTCCGCGCGCGCGGCACCGTCGTAACGGATCGCGGCGGGCAGGAAATGGTACTGGATGTCCGGCGTGCGAATGCCCGCGCGGGACCGGATGAAGCCGCAGGTCTCGAAATGGTTGGTCGCGCCGAGCCCGTCGCGGCGCAGTACCCAGCGGGCGCCGATCAGGCCCTTCCCCACCAGGTTCATGTGCCGGTAGAGCGTGATCGGCTCGCGGCACTCCACCTGGAAATAGAATTCCAGATGGTCCTGCAGGTTCTCGCCGACGCCGCGCCGGTCCGCGACGACCGCGATGCCGTGGCGGGCGAGTTCGGCCGCCGGGCCGATGCCGGAGAGCTTCAGGATCTGCGGCGTGGCGATCGACCCGCCGCACAGGATCACCTCGCGCCGCGCCCTCACCGTCTCGACCCGCCCGCCGCGCTCGAACTCGACGCCGACCGCGCGGCCGGCCTCGATCACGACGCGGCGGACCAGTACATGGGTGGCGACCTTCAGGTTCGGCCGGCGCATGGCGGGGCGCAGATAGGCGTTGGCGGTCGACCAGCGGCGCCCCTTGTGCACGGTCATGTCCATGCGGCCGAAGCCTTCCTGGCGATAACCGTTGATGTCCGGCGTCTCGGCGTAGCCGGCCTCGACCCCCGCCTCGACGAAGGCGCGGTAGAGCGGGTTCGCGACGCGGCCGTAGCTCGTATGCAGCGGGCCGTCGCCGCCGCGATAGGCGTCCGCCCCCTCCGCGCGCGTCTCCGCCTTGCGGAAATAGGGGAGCACATCCGCATAGGCCCAGCCGTCCGCCCCCTCCTCCTCCGCCCAGCGGTCGAAGTCGGCCGGGTTGCCGCGCACATAGACCATGCCGTTGATCGACGACGACCCGCCCAGCACCTTACCGCGCGGGCAGTGCATCACCCGGCCGCCGAGGCCCGGCTCCGGCTCGGTCTCGTAGAGCCAGTTGTACTTCGCCATGTTCATCGGGATGGAGAGCGCGGTCGGCATCTGGATGAAGATCGAGCGGTCGGACCCGCCGCGCTCCAGGACGAGCACCCGGTGCGCGCCGTCTTCGGTCAGCCGCGCGGCGATGACCGAGCCGGCCGAGCCCGCGCCCACGATCACATAGTCGAAGTCGCCCTCCACGCGCGCCCCTCTCCCCGTCTCAGTAGGGGCTGTCGATGTCGGCGAGCGCCACATAGACGCTCTTCGCCTGGGTGTAGTGCTCGACCGCCAGCCGGCTGTTCTCGCGCCCGATGCCGGACAGCTTCACGCCGCCGAAGGGGAGCTCGATCGGCGTGACGTTGTAGTGGTTGATCCAGCAGGTCCCGGCCTCGAGCTCGGCGATGACGCGGTGGCCGCGCGTGAGGTCGCGGGTGAAGACGCCGGCCGAGAGGCCATACTCCGTGGCGTTCGCGCGCGCGATCGCCTCCTCCTCGTCGTCGAAGTCGAGGATGGTCATGACCGGGCCGAAGATCTCCTCCCGCACGATCGCCATGCCGTCGTCACAGCCGTCGAACACGGTCGGGGCGACGAAGAACCCGCGCTCGAGCCCGGGCGGGGAGACCCGCTCGCCGCCGACGAGGACGCGCGCGCCCTCCGCCCGGCCGCGCGCGACATAGCCCATCACCTTGTCGAAATGCTCCGCCGAGGCGAGCGCGCCCACATGGGTCGCCGGATCCAGCGGGTCGCCGATCACCATGCGGGCGACGCGCTCGCCGAGCCGGGCGACGAACGCGTCCTTGATGCCGCGCTGGACGAAGACGCGCGTCCCGTTCGAGCAGACCTCGCCGGCCGAATAGAAGTTGCCGAGGATGGCGCCCGACACGGCGTTTTCCAGATGCGCGTCGTCGAAGACGAGGATCGGCGACTTGCCGCCGAGCTCCAGCGTGACGTGCTTCAGGTTCGAGGCCGCCTCGGCCATCACCTTGCGGCCGGTGCCGACCTCGCCGGTGAGCGACACCTTGCGGATGCGCGGATGCGCGACCAGCGCGCGGCCGGTCGCCGCATCGCCCTGCACCACGTTGAACACGCCCGGCGGCAGCCCGGCCTCATGCAAGATCTCGGCGAGGATCGGGGCGGTCAGCGGCGTCAGCTCGGCCGGCTTGAACACCATGGCGTTGCCGCAGGCGAGCGCCGGCGCGGCCTTCCAGCAGGCGATCTGGATCGGATAGTTCCAGGCGCCGATGCCCGCGACGACACCGAGCGGCTCGCGCCGCACATAGCCGAAGGCGCCGGGGCCGAGGTCCACCTGCTCGCCCGTCATGGTGGCCGCCACGGCGGCGAAATAGTCGAGGCAGTCGGCGCCGGAGAGGATGTCGACCGCGCTCGTCTCCTGGATCGGCTTGCCGGTGTCGCGTGTCTCGATCTCGGCGATCTCGGTGTTGCGGGCGCGCAGGATGTCGGCGGCGCGGCGCAGGATGCGGCCGCGCTCGGCGCCGGTCATGCGCCGCCACACCTTGAAGCCCGCTTCCGCCGCGCCGACCGCCTCCTCGACGCCGGCCGCCCCCGCGGCTTCCACCTCGGCGAGCACCTCCGCGCGGGCGGGATCCACGGTGACGAAGCGCTCGGCGCCGGCGAGCGTGGCATAGGCGCCGCCGATGAAGTTCTTCTGGAGGGCATAGCGGGTCATGGCGCGGGCGGCCTCCTCAGCCGGGCGAGGTCGAAGATGGCGAGCTGGGCATCCACGAAGGCGCCGACCCGGGCGCGCGCGGCCGCGCTGTCCGGCTCGTCGGACGAGAGCGTGGCGCGCAGCCAGAGCCCGTCGATCACCGCCGCTGTCGCGCTGGCGAGATCGCGCGCGGCCTCCGCGCCGACCAGAGGACGGAATCCGGAGACGAGGTTGGAGATCATCCGCCGCTCATAGACGCGCTGCACGCGGCGGAAGCGAGGGCGGGTCGGGACGAGGCTCCAGAACGACAGCCAGACGGTGGAGAGGCGCCGGTCGAACTGGGCGGCGCCGAGATTGGCCGCGATCACCGCGTCGATGCGGGCGCGCGGGGTCTCGGCGCGGCGCTGCAGGTCGAGATGGGTCTGCTGCAGCTGCGAGGCGAGATGCCGGAGCGTCGCCTCGAGCATGCCCTCCTTGTCGCCGAAATAGAAGGCGACGAGCCCGTTCGACACGCCCGCCCGCTCGGCGATGGCGCCGACGGTCGTGGCCGGGAAGCCGAGCTCGGCGATCGCCGCGATGGTGGCGTCGATCAGCTGGCGGCGGCGCACGTCCTCCGGCTCGAAGCGGCGGGTCCGCGTTGCGGGTCTTTCGATGAGCGTATCGGGGGCCATGCTGCGCCTTGGGTCGGACGACACAGTATTTTGAATGCTCGTTCAGTCAACCCTTTCGACGACAAAGCCGGCGCGGACTTGAGCCTTCCCGGACACGGGCGAGACTCGACCGGCGGCGACGGGGCGAAGTTCCGATTTCCGGCACCGACGCGAGCGGCGGGCCGGAGGACGCTAGAAATCTTCCATATCGGCAATTGCTTATCCGAAAGACCTGCAAGATCGGTGATGCGATGCGGGCGGCGGACATCGCCGGAAGCCGCCCCCTGACGCCGCTGCCGATATTCCAGTGCGAAGCCGGCGCAAAGTCTCTTGCCAGCGAAGTTGATCGAGTATTCAATCGGGGCATCCAGGGCATGGACATCGCGGCGCGCGCCGACCGATGGGGGCTCGGACCGTCGCCGGGGCGTACGCCGCCGATCCGGCCGACGGAGAGCCTTCGGAAGACCGGACCGCAAGGCCGGCGACAACAGGGAGACTTCACCAATGGCTTCCAGATACCTCGCCGCGGCCGTCGCGGTCCTTCTCGGTTCCGTCGCCGCGGCCGCCGCGGCCGAGCCGGAGAGCTGTAAGACCGTGCGCTTCTCCGATGTCGGCTGGACCGACATCACCGCGACGACGGGGCTTGCGAGCCGCGTCCTGCAGGGCCTCGGCTACACGGCGAAGGCGACCGTGCTGTCCGTCCCGGTCACCTATGCGTCGATGAAGAACAAGGACATCGACGTCTTCCTCGGCAACTGGATGCCGACCATGGAGGCGGACCGGAAGCCCTATGTGGAGGACAAGAGCATCGAGGTGCTGGGCGCCAATCTGGAGGGCGCGAAATACACGCTCGCCGTGCTGGAGCCGACCTACAACGCCGGGCTCAAGACCTTCGAGGATATCGTCAAGTTCAAGGACAAGCTGAAGGGCAAGATCATCGGCATCGAGCCGGGCAACGACGGCAACCGGCTGATCCTCGACATGATCAAGGACGACAAGTTCGGCCTGAAGGGCTGGCAGCTCGTGGAATCCTCCGAGCAGGGCATGGTCGCCGAGGTCGAGCGTGCGTCGAAGCGCAAGGAGAACGTCGTGTTCCTCGGCTGGGAGCCGCACCCGATGAACACCAAGTTCAAGATGAAATATCTCGAGGGCGGCGACGACGTGTTCGGCCCCAATCTCGGCGGCGCCACGATCTACACCAACACCCGCGCCGGCTACTCCGCCGAATGCCCGAATGTTGGCGCGCTGCTCGCCAACCTGAAGTTCTCGCTGAAGCAGGAGAACGAGGTGATGGGGCTCATCCTCGACGGCGGCCTCGACGGCACCAAGGCCGGCGAGAAATGGCTGAAGGCGAACCCCAAGGTGCTCGACGACTGGCTGAAGGGCGTCAACGCCGTCGACGGCAAGCCCGGCCTCGCCGCGGTGAAGAAGAGCCTCGGGCTCTGACCGCCCGTCCAGTCCGGCGCGGAGCGGCCCGTCCGCTTCCGCCGGCAGGCGGCCGCGGCCCGGCGCCCGTCCGATAGGACGCGCCGCCCGCGGCGGGCCGAAGACGCTTTCGACCGAGCGCGCCGCTGTTTCGCACGGCCGCGCCTCGGCTATGCTTAGCCGTCGCGGGAGGGCGCCATGGAAGAGTGGATCGTCGAGCACAAGATCCCGTTCGGTCAGTGGATGAAAGTCGCGATCGGCTTCGTCCAGGACAATTTCGGCGAGGCGATCGACGGCGTCGCCGACGCCGTGAAGGCGCTGATCGAGGGCTCGGCCCAGTTGCTGCTGGCGCCGCCCGCGCTGGTGATGATCGCGCTCTTCACCGCTTTCACCTGGTGGCTGCACCGCAATCCGCGCCTCACCATCGGCGTCGCCGCCGCGCTGCTCCTGATCCTCAACTTCGGCTTCTGGACCGCGACCATGCAGACGCTGGCGCTGGTCGGCTTCGCCACCCTGACCTGCGTGGTGATCGGCGTGCCGGTCGGCGTCGCGGTCGGCCATCGGCCCTGGCTCTACGAGACGATCCGGCCCGTGCTCGACCTCATGCAGACGCTGCCGACCTTCGTCTACCTGATCCCGACGCTGGTCCTGTTCGGCCTCGGCGTGGTGCCGGGCCTCATCTCCACCGTGATCTTCGCCATCCCCGCCCCGATCCGATTGACCCAGCTCGGCATCACCTCGGTGCCGAAGCCGCTCATCGAGGCCGGCCAGGCGTTCGGGGCGACCAAGTCCCAGCTCCTCTGGAAGGTCGAGCTGCCGCATGCGCTGCCGAGCATCATGATCGGCATCAACCAGTGCATCATGCTCTGCCTCTCCATGGTGGTGATCGCCGCGCTGGTCGGCGCCGAGGGGCTCGGCACGCCGGTGGTGCGCGCGCTCAATACGGTCAACATCCCGATGGGCTTCGAGGCGGGTGCCGCCATCGTGCTCCTCGCCATCGTGCTCGACCGGGTGTGCAAGCAGCCGGAGAAGCGGAAGGTGACGCCATGAACGCGCCGACCTCACTCCCCGCGGCGGCGGCCGGCCTAGACGCGGAACCCGCCGCCATCGAAATCCGCAAGCTCGACATCATCTTCGCCAAGGATCCTCGCCCGGCGCTGAAGCTTCTCGACGAGGGCCGATCGCGCGGCGAGATCCTGGAGGCGACCGGCGCGGTGCTCGGCGCGGCCGGGGTCGACCTCACCATCCGGCGCGGCGAGATCTGCGTGCTGATGGGCCTCTCCGGCTCCGGCAAGTCGACGATCCTGCGCGCCATCAATCGGCTGAACGAGGTGACGCGCGGCGAGATCCTCGTCTCCCACGAGGGCCGCGCCGTCGACGTGGTGAAGGCCGCGCCGGATCTCCTGCGCGAGATCCGCCAGCGCCGCGTCACCATGGTGTTCCAGCAGTTCGCCCTCCTGCCCTGGCGCACGGTCCGGGAGAATGTCGGCTTCGGCCTCGAACTGCGCGGCCTCGACAAGGCCGAGCGCGACCGCATCGTGGATCAGAAGCTCGCCATGGTCGGCCTCACGCCCTGGGCGGAGAAGCACGCGCACGAGCTCTCCGGCGGCATGCAGCAGCGCGTCGGCCTCGCCCGCGCCTTCGCCACCGACGCCGACATCCTCCTGATGGACGAGCCCTTCTCCGCGCTCGACCCGCTCATCCGCACCAAGCTGCAGGACGAACTGCTCCTCCTGCAGAAGGAGCTGAAGAAGACGATCGTGTTCGTCAGCCACGATCTCGACGAGGCGCTGAAGCTCGGCAACCACATCGCGATCCTGGAGGGCGGCCGCGTCGTGCAATACGGGCGACCGGAGGACATCATCCTCCGGCCCGCGAACGACTATGTGCGCGAATTCGTGGCGAACGTGAACCCGCTCAACGTGCTGACCGCCTACAACGTGATGCGCGACGCGCGCGACCTGGAGCCGGCCGGCGAGCACTGGGTCTGGCTCGACCGCCGCCGCACCACCCGCTTCCGCCTCGGCGAGGACCGCAAGGTGGTCGAGGCCGAATCCATGGGCGGCGCGGCCACCTGGGTCGCGACCGAAGACGCCGGCAAGCCCTTTCCGCCCGGCACCAACGTCGTGTTCTGGGCCCGCCAGTCGACCCCCCTCCGCCCCGTCATGCTCGCCATGCACCGCGACGCCGGCCCCGTCGCCGTGTTCGACGCGGAGGACCGGCTGGTGGGGGCGATCGGCGTCCGGGACGTGTTGCAGGCGGTGTTGCGGCGGGAGCGGGATTGAGCGTGGCTGCGGAGGCCGACGGGCTTGGCGTCTCCGAGCGGAGCGCCTTGAGACGGCGCATCCGGACTGGAAGGATCACGACAAGCTGCGGCGCGAGGACCTTACACTTTGGCCGTCGGCCACGGCGATCAAGTCGTATATGAAATCGACGCACAAGACCTGGAGCGTACCGTCTTCGCTCAGCAGAATGTCGTGGGACAAAACGCCGTCGTCCAAGAACAATAGCTCGTCGACGCGCCAGTAGCTGTGACCGATATCGACCCATGGCTTCGCCCTCCGATTTGTCTCCCAGCTTCGTCGCTTTGAACTCGGCACACTAAAGGCATATCCGACGACATCGATGTAGTCGAAAACGAGCCGAAAATCCTCGTGATAGGTCAGAAGCTCCAAACGCATGTTGATCACGCGATGGTTGAGCGCCCCGTCTTCGCGAATGAGGATCTTCTCGATCCATCCGTTGTGCGCCGACCGATGGTCGCGCCAGTTGTGATTCCACTCCGCCCGGGCAAATTCGAGTGCGTCATCGCAAGGGTGACTGACGCCCTGGAGATAGTCCACATAGGCCGGATAGTCCCATCCCATCGGTCCGTTCTTCAGATACTTCATCGCTGGCCTCGGTGGGATCGCCACGATCTTTAGCGTTCTGGTAATGTCTTCAAGCTTATGATTATTTCTTATAGCTTCTCTACTACATCCTCGACTGTGTCACCTGTCAAATCGACGTCACGGAAGTAGTCACTCAGGACGTATATTTCCGCATCGAATGGTGAATGCTTGCCAAAAGATCCTGTTAGTCTGACAACCTCCCGTTGGAATACGAACCCGCACAGTCCGGGCGCGCCTTCCTTGGCAACGATGTCAAGCCGGAGTTGGATGTCGTCGCCATCCGACGTCTCGATGCGTGCATAATATGACCCAATGAGCGGCCTGATGGAGGTCATGAGGTGCGGTCCTGCGATAATCGGTGTCAGCCACCCAATGGACCAAGGCCAATTTTCTTCCTCAAGTCGTCTGCTAGCTCATAAGCTTCATGGAAACCACCTGCGGCGGCGCACAACATACAATCTAGAGCTTTTTGATGGTTGTTCTCCCGCATTTCATGTATGCCTAAGAAATAAAAAGCCATAACATTGCCTTCTTCACAGAGCTCCCTGAAAATGGAAACGGCCTCTTTGCGGTCAGCATCAGGAGCTACCTTGTGGAAGTAGAGGCTTTCTGCATACTCAAGTCTAGCCTTAGGATGTCCATTTTCCATGGCCAGACGAAACCATTTCTTTGAACGAGTTGGATGAGACCAAAGAAGTCGACTAAGCTGCCACTGAGCGTCTATACACCCTTTCTCGGCAAGTTCTCTAACTCGGCTCAGATACAAGTTTGACTTTAAAATTGATCCCTTCACATCCCGGCCACGCCTGTAGATCTCAGACAAGAATACATGCGCCTCCAGCGAGCCATTGTTGGAGGCGTCAATCATGGCTTGAACACCGACCTGTACGTCGTCAAGGAAGATATCCAGCGCACGATTAAAATCTTCGTCATTGCTTTTCATTGAAGCTGACTCTCGTGCTCGTCGTGACCTGCAGCCGCAGCGGAAGCTATCAGGAAGCCCATCATTGGCCACCGAATAGCGGCCCGTCGAGTTTGTCGAGCTTGGAAGATGAAGTTCAGGTTGACGCCGACGGTGCTCTCAAGAACAAGGCACTCGAGCGCGTCGTGGACAAAGGTCCCGCGCAACTCGCGGAGATCGAGAGGGGTGACCGTCGGCCGGACGATTAACTCGGAGGGCACCGGTGCTGCGCCGCGGATGTCGGACCTCAGGTCACACCGCGCTGCCGAGGCGATCCCCGCCCCTACCCCCTCCGCCTTCCACTCCTCACCCGCCCCTCCCCCGCCTCCGGCGGGGGGCTCGCGAGCGGGCCGACGGTGGCGACGATTTCGGCTTCGGTCGGGCGGGCGCGCTTGATGTGGGCGTCGACGGCGGCGCGCATGGCGGCGAGGTGGCCGGCGGTGGTGCCGCAGCAGCCGCCGACGATGCGGGCGCCGGTGTCGATGGCGAGGCGGGCATAGTCCGCCATCAGCTCCGGCGTGCCGGTATAGACGACTTTGTCGCCGGCGACCTTCGGGATGCCGCAGTTCGCCTTGGCGACCACGACCAAATCCGGATCGGTCGCAGTGATCTGGCCGACCGAGACGAGCAGGTCGGAGGCGCCCACCCCGCAATTGGCGCCGATCGCGACCGGATGGGCGTGAAAGCCCGCCGCGAGGTCGGCGAGGCCGGCGGGCGTCAGGCCCATCATGGTGCGGCCCGCCGTGTCGAAGCTCGCGGTCAGCACATAAGGCAGGCCGACCTGTTCGGCCGCGCGGGCGGCGGCGCGCATCTCGACCGCGGCGCTCATGGTCTCGATCCAGGCGACGTCGGCGCCGCCGGCCTTCAGCCCCGCGATCGCTTCGGCGAAGACGCCGACGGCCTCGTCCTCGGTCATCGGCCCGATCGGCTCGAACAGGTCGCCGGTCGGCCCGACCGAGCCGGCCACGACGATCACGCGGCCGGAGGCGTCGGCGACCTCGCGGGCGAGGCGCGCGGCCTTCGCCGCGAGCTCCGCCGTGCGAGGTTCGAGCCCATGCAGCGCGAGCCGGCGGCGGTTGCAGCCGAAACTGTTGGTCAGGATGATGTCGGCACCGGCATCGACGAAGCCCTGGTGCAGCGCGCGGATCCGCTCCGGATGGGTGTCGTTCCAGAGCTCCGGCGCGTCGCCGGACATGAGGCCCATGTCGAACAGGTTGGTGCCCGTGGCGCCGTCGGCGAGGAGGACGCCGCGTGCGCTGAGGAGTTCGGCGAGGCGCGACCCGGCCGCGGTCGTCTCGATCGACGGGACGGACGGTTCGGACGACGGGGACGCGGTCTCGGGCGCAGGATGGACGGTCATGGAGGCTCCGGTCGATTGAGCGCTTTCGATAGACTAAATCCTTGTCCGGTCAACCGCGGGGACGCTAAGTCAGCGGGGCGGCAGGACCGCTTGGAAGGGAGACCTCGATGGGAGACACGGCCGGCCCGGCGCCGCCCCCGCTCTGGCGCCGCATCCTGCGCGGCGTCCTGCGCGCGCCCCTGGTCGTGCTCGTCACGCTCTATTTCCTGTTCGAGGACCTGGTCGTCGCGCTGGTCAGGCCGGTGGAGCGGGCGCTCGCCGAACTCGCGTTGTTCGAGCGGCTCGGCCGCTTCCTGCGCGCGCTCGGCCCCTACCAGACGCTCGCCTTCTTCGCGGTGCCCTATCTCGCCTTCGAGGGGCCGAAGCTCTACGCGCTCTATCTCATCGCGACCGGGCACGGCCGGTTCGGCACGATCCTGCTCGTCGTCTCCCATGTCGCCTCCATCGTGGTGGTCGAGCGGCTCTTCCATGTGACGCGCGACAAGCTCCTCACCATCCGGCCGATCGCGATCGTGCATGGCTGGGGCGTGCGGCTGCGCGACTGGGCGTTCGGCATCGTCCGGGCGACCCGCGCCTGGAGCCTCGCCGTCGCGTTCGCCCTCGGCGCCAAGGCCGCCTGGGCGAAGGCGCGGCGCGACATCGCGGCGGTCGCGCTGCGGTTCGGCCGGTGGCTGCGGCGGGCGGGCCGCCTCTGAGCCGATCAACTTGCCGTGTGAAGGCCCCGGCCCATGCCACCGATCGGCCGGCGCGACCGTACTGAGGCGATATCGGACCAGAACGGAGCCTCGCCATGATCGACCGCCGCACCGCCACCCTCACCGGCCTCTCAACCCTCCTCGCCGCCGCCGTCGGCGTCGCGCCAGCCCGGGCTCTCGACGTGAAGCCCTACGACGCCGCGGCGGCCGACAAGGCGATCAAGGCCGGCCGCGCCGTCGTGCTGCATGTGCATGCCCCGTGGTGCCTGCAGTGCCGCGCCCAGGCCTCCATCCTCGCCGCGCTGAACGATCCGGCCTATGCCAAGCTGGAGATCTTCCGCGTCGACTACGACGGCCAGAAGTCCGTGGTCGAGGCGCTGAAGGTTCCGCGCTCGACGCTAATCGCCTACAAGGGCGGCAAGGAAACGGCACGCATGTCCTGGGGCACCAGTTCGGACGATGTCCTCCCCGTGCTCAAGGCGGCGCTGTGATCCTCGTCCTCGCCTTCGTCGCGGGGCTCCTGACGATCCTCAGCCCCTGCGTCCTGCCGCTCGCGCCGATCGTGATCGCCGGCGCCCGGGCGGAGGATCCGCGCGGACCGATCGCGCTCGCCGCCGGTCTCGCCACCAGCTTCGCGCTGGTCGGCGGGGCGCTCGCCGTGGCGGGGGTGGAACTCGGCAGCTCGCCCGTCGCGCGCGCCGCGGTGGCGGTCCTCATGCTGGCCGCGGGCCTCGCGCTGGTGGTACCGGCCTTCGCGAATGCCCTGGAATATCGCATGGCCGGCGTCGCCACCTGGGCGGAGCGGCGCAGCGGCGACCTGCCGGGCGGGCTGATCGGGCAGTTCGCGCTCGGCGCGCTGCTGGCGGTCGCCTGGGCGCCCTGCGTCGGCCCGACGCTCGGCGCCGCGCTGTCGCTCGCGGCGAGCGGCGGGTCGCCGCTCATTGCCGGCGCCTCCATGGCCGTCTATGCGCTGGGCGTCGCCATGGCGCTGATCGGCGCCGGCTTCGTGCTCGGGCGGCTCGCCGCCGGCGGGCGCCGTGCGCTCGGCGTGGGCGCCGGGGCCGGTCGCACCGCCTTCGGCTTCGTCCTCGCCCTGGTGGGCGCCGCCATCCTGACCGGCGCGGACAAGCGCCTCGAGGAGATTCTCACCACCGCCATGCCGGACTGGCTCGTCACGCTCGCGACCCGTCTCTGACTGCCATGTGTTGTTTTCGGTGGGTCAGGCTGCTCGAAAGCAACGCCTCTGTGTTCTGTGTGTAGAAGACGACCCGACCGAGCGCATGTGAAGCAGAGGGAAAGCAGGGCGAAGCCTCGTAATGCTCCCCGACACCGGCGCATGCAACGCCGCCTCGCCCTGCCTTGACCCTACGATCAATGACCGTCTGGTTGTCCGGTAACTGATCAGTTCCCGGCTAACGCAACCTAAGACTGCTCGAACCGAACTGCAAAGACATTTTACATGGCAGATCATCTCCGAAAACCGCCGTTCGGAGCCTGTAACCGCTTTAATAACGAGAATTGATCCTCTACTTGGGATCTAAACGGTTCAAGGTCTTAAAAGCCAGTTCACTATTTCCTGTGAGAGGTCATTCGTACTCAAGCCGGTCCCTTTCGGTCCGGTCGAAACGATCCGATCGAAGGGACGACTCGTGCTGTTGATTTTGGAGCAATTCCTCTTCGATCGGATGATCCGTCCGATCGGGACATGTTCTAATGGCCTGACGGCCCCGCCGCATGCTCCGCCAGCACGCGCTCTGTGCCCTGTTCCACTTCGCGCAGCAAGACTTCGTAGCCCCAGAGTTCGGCGACGAGCTTGAGCACCTGCTGCGCCTCGTCTTTCACGAGAACGCGCCCCTCCGGCACGGTGTGGTGGAGCACGAGTCGGCGGCTGCCGGTCAGATCCACGTCCACCACCTGGATGTCCGGCGCCTGGCGCCCGATGTCGTATTCCGACGACAGGCTCTGGCGGATCTGGCGATAGCCGCGGTCGTTGTGGATCGAGGTGACCTCCAGGGTCGGCGCGGACTGGTCGTCGAGCAGGCTGAACATGCGCCACTTGCGGATCACGCGCGGGCTCAGGAACTGGGCGATGAAGCTGTCGTCCCGGTAGTTGGCCCAGACGTCCTTCAGGATCTCGATCGCGTCGCCCTTGCCGGCGATGTCGGGGAACCACTGCCGGTCCTCCGCGGTCGGCGCCTCGGCGATGCGGGCGATGTCCGTCATCATCTCGAAGCCGAGGGCATAGGGATTGATGCCGCCGTAGTGGCGGTCCTCGAACACCGGCTGGCGCACCACATTGGTGTGCGAGGTGAGGAATTCGAGGTAGCTCCCGTCGTCGATCTCGCCGTTGTCGTGCAGACGCCGCATGAGGTCATAGTGGACGTAGCAGGCGCAGCCCTCGTTCATCACCTTGGTCTGCTGCTGCGGGTAGAAATATTGCGAGACGAGCCGCACGATGCGCAGGATCTCGCGCTGCCAGGGCTCCAGCTTCGGCGCGAACTTCTCGATGAAATAGAGGATGTTCTCCTGCGGCAGGCCGAGCAGGGCACGCCGCTTCTCCTCCGCCTCGGGCTTGCGCTTCGCCGCCCGGCCGGGGACCGTGCGCCAGAGGTCGTTGTAGACCCGCTCCTGCTCCTCTTTGCGGCTGCGCTCGCGCTGTTCCTCGACCTGCAGGTTGAGCGAACCCTTGCGCGGATAGCGATGCACGCCCTGCGGCATCAGGGCATGGGCCGCGTCGAGCAGGCGCTCCACCGCGGCCTGGCCGTGGCGCTCCTCGCAGCGCGCCACATAGTTCTTGGCGAAGGACAGGTAATCGAGGATCCCGCTCGGATCGGTCCACTGCTGGAACTGATAGTTGTTGCGGAAGAAATGGTTGTGGCCGAAGGCGGCATGCGCGATCACGAGCGTCTGCATGGTCGCCGTGTTTTCTTCCATGATGTAGCTGATGCAGGGGTTCGAGTTGATCACGATCTCATAGGCGAGCCCCTGCAGGCCCTTGCGGTAGACCATCTCCTGCTGCGCGAAGTGCTTGCCGAACGACCAGTGCTTGTAGAAGAGCGGCATGCCGACCGACGCATAGGCGTCGAGCATCTGTTCCGAGGTGATGATCTCGATCTGGTTCGGATAGGTGACGAGGCCGAGGCCGTCGATGGCATGGCGCTCGACGGCGTCGTGGATGCGGCGGATCGTGTCGAAGGTCCAGTCCTTGCCTTCGAACAGAAGGGGTCCCTTCGTCATGCGACCTGGCCTGCTCCCTGGCGTTGACCGAACAGGTCCCGGAACACCGGATAGATCTCGTCGCGGCTCGCCGCCCGGCGCATCTGGAACTGGGCGACGTCGCGCTGGATCGGCTGGTACGTGCGCCACAGATTCGTGCCGGTGGCGTGCGGGCGGAGGCCCGGCATCACGGTCTCGCTGCCGCTCACCTCAATATAGGCGAAGTACTGGCAGTGCGGCAGGATGTCGGACCGCATCAGCTGGTCGACCTTGCTGTTGTCGGCATGGGCGTTGTCGCCATCCGACGCCTGCGCCGCGTAGATGTTCCAGATGGCCGGGTCGAATCGCTCGCGCATTACCCGCCTCATCTCCTCGAGCGCCGAGGAGACGAGCGTGCCGCCCGTGTCGGTCGCGTGGAAGAAGGTCTCCTGGTCCACCTCGCTCGCCTTGTCGGTGTGGCGGATGAACACAACCGCGACCTTCTCGTAGCGCCGCGTCAGGAACACGTGGAGCAGCATGAAGAAGCACTTGGCGACCGTCTTCATGTGCTCGGTCATGGAGCCGGACACGTCCATGAGGCAGAACATCACCGCCTGGGTGACCGGCTTCGGGAACGGCTCGAAGCGGCGGTAGCGCAGGTCGAGCGGATCGAGGAAGGAGATGCGGCTCCGCTTCGTGCGGGCATGCTCGATCTTCAGCTTGAGCGCCTCGGCGAGGCTCGCGTCGCCGCTCGCCTCCGCCTCGACCAGCTGGCGCTCCCATTCCGCGAGCGTCAGGGCGCCGGGCCGGCCGAGCGCGACGCGCCTGGCGAGCGAGGTCTGCAGGCTGCGGCCGAGCGCCAGATTGGCCGGGGAGCCGGTCGTCGTGTAGCCGGCGCGGCGGATGCCGTCGACCTCCACCTCGCCGAGTCGGCGCTTGGCGAGGTCGGGCAATTCCAGGTCCTCGAGGAAGATCGACAGGAACTCCTCGCGGCTCAGCACGAAGCTGAAGCCGTCCTCACCGTCCATCCCCTGGCCCGCTTCGCTGCCCGAGCCGCCGCCGCCCCCGCCCGGCGGGCGCTCGATCTGATCGCCCTCGACGAATTCCCGGTTGCCCGGCAGGACGATGTCGCGCCGGTCGCCCGGGCCGCGCCGGAATTTCGGCTCGCGGATCCCGTCGACCGGGATCTTCACCTCGCCGGCGCTTTCGAGGTCCTCGACCCCCCTGTCGCGGCTCGATTCGCGCACGGCCCGCTTGACGAGATCCTTGGCGCGCCGGAGGAAGCGCTCGCGGTTGGCGAAGCTCTTCCCGCCCGGATTGAGCCGACGATCGACGATGTACATCTGCTGTGTCTTCCCTTCTCCGAAATAGCCCCCTTCATGCTCCGGCGCGTCAGCCCGCCTGCTTCACCCGCATGTACCACTCGACGAGCCGGCGAACCTGCCGCTCGGTATAGCCGCGCGCGACCATGCGCTCGACGAACTCGCCGTGCTTCTTCTCCGACTCGCTGTCCTTCTTGGAGCCGAAGCTGATCACCGGCAGCAGCTCCTCCACCTGGCTGAACATGCGCCGCTCGATCACGTCGCGGATCTTCTCGTAGGAGAGCCAGGACGGGTTGCGCCCCTTGTTGGCCGCCCGCCAGCGCAACGCGAACTTGACGATCTCGTTGCGGAAGTCCTTCGGATTGGCGATGCCGGCCGGCTTCTCGATCTTGGTGAGCTCCTGGTTGAGCAGCTCCCGGTTGAGCATCTGGCCGGTATCGGGATCCTTGAAGTCCTGGTCCTCGATCCACGCATCCGCGTAGTCGATGTAGCGGTCGAACAGGTTCTGTCCATACTCCTGATAGGATTCCAGATAGGCCTTCTGGATCTCGTTGCCGATGAACTCCGCGTAGCGCGGCGCCAATTCGGCCTTGATGAACTCCAGATACCGGCGTTCCGACTCCGGCGCGTGCTGTTCGCGCCTGAGCGCCTGTTCCAGCACATACATGAGGTGAACCGGGTCGGCCGCGACTTCGGTCGTGTCGTGGTTGAAGGTGGCGGCCAGCACCTTGAAGGCGAAGCGGGTGGAGATCCCGTCCATGCCCTCGTCCACGCCCGCCGCGTCGCGGTATTCCATGATGCTGCGCGCGCGCGGATCGACGTCGCGCAGGCCCTCGCCGTCATAGACGCGCATCTTCGAGTAGATGCTCGAATTCTCGTGCGGCTTCAGGCGCGACATGACCGCGAAGCGGGCGAGCATTTCGAGCGTGCCGGGGGCGCAGCGCGCATCGGAGAGTTCCGAGCCGCGGATCAGCTTCTCGTAGATTTTCTGCTCCTCGGTCACGCGCAGGCAGTACGGCACCTTGATCACATAGATGCGGTCGATGAAGGCCTCGTTGTTGCGGTTCGAGCGGAAGCTCTGCCACTCGGCCTCGTTCGAATGCGCCATGATGATACCGGAGAACGGGATCGCCCCGATATTCTCCGTGCCGATGTAGTTCCCCTCCTGGGTCGCGGTCAGGAGCGGATGCAGCATCTTGATCGGCGCCTTGAACATCTCGACGAATTCGAGAAGCCCCTGGTTGGCGCGGTTGAGCCCGCCCGAATAGCTGTAGGCGTCGGGATCCGACTGCGACAGCATTTCGAGCTTGCGGATGTCCACCTTGCCGACCAGCGAGGAGATGTCCTGGTTGTTCTCGTCGCCCGGCTCGGTCTTGGCGATGGCGATCTGGCGCAGCCGCGAGGGCGACAGCTTGACCACCCGGAACTTCGAGATGTCGCCGTCGAACTCGTCGAGCCGCTTCAGGCACCACGGGCTCATCAGGCCGCTCAGCCGGCGCTTCGGGATGCCGTATTTGCGCTCGAGTTCGTCGCCCCAGACGAGCGGGTCGAACAGTCCGAGCGGACTTTCGAAAACGGGGCTGAGCTCGTCCCCCGCCTTCAGCACATAGATCGGGCAGACCTCCATCAGCGCCTTCAGCCGCTCGGCGAGCGAGGATTTGCCGCCGCCCACCGGGCCGAGCAGGTAGAGGATCTGCTTGCGCTCCTCGAGCCCTTGCGCCGCGTGGCGAAAGAAGCTGACGATGCGCTCGATCGTTTCTTCCATGCCGAAGAATTCGGCGAAGGCCGGATAGATGCGGATCGTCCGGTTCATGAAGATGCGGCCGAAGCGCGGATCCCGCGACGTGTCGACGAGCTCGGGCTCTCCGATCGCCGTCAGGATGCGTTCGGCGGCGTTGGCGTAGACGCTCGGATCTTCGCGTGCCAAGTCGAGATACTCGGACAGCGAAAGATCCGCCGCCCTCCGGTCCCTGTAGGTCCGGGTAAACTCCGAAAAGAGATCGCTATCCATCATCGTGACACCTGCGTAGCCAGGAAACGGCCTCCCTGCGGTAACGCAGCAGGGCGCGGTAAGGTCACCGTCAAAGCGTCAGCCTAGCGGATTTGAAGCGAGTCGCGCGAAAAACATTCGTGTTCCTCTCCATCCGATCGAGACGCCTTCGGCGAAGCAAGCGGCGGGCCATCGGTCCCCCGACCGCCCTTAGCAGAACGTCGTCCGTGGGCGGATCCCATGCGCGTCGTTCCGACGCGGCCCCGCCGTGACGGCCCGAGCGGCACCGTCATCGAGCCGAGGCGGCCCGCCTTCTCGCCAGTGCGCCCGCCTTCTTGTTCGGTCTCACGACGGAACAGCGCGGACGTGCTCTGTGTTCAATATAGGACGAGCGGTGCCGTCTGGGAGGCCGGGGGCAAGCGCGGAAACAGATGACGCCGGCTCGTGGCCTGACCAAGGAGATGGTCACATGCGACATGCTAGCCTCGAAGACCTCAAGCAGACCGCGACCGTCATCCCCGCCGAGGACGCCCCCCGGGTGATGACGCGCAAGGAAAAGTTGGAACGGTGGGCGGACATCGTGGAAGCCTACGGGGATTCGCTGCGTCCGTTCTATCAGGTCGAATACCTGTCCCGTCAGGAGCGGCGCGGCCTGAAGGGCGACAACACCCCGCTCGCGCTCGCCTATGCCGACCCGGTCCTGCGCGCCCAGGGGCTGACCAGCGACAACTACGATGTCGGCCGCGGCTTCTTCCGGATGAGCGAACCGGAAGCGCATCGGCTCCTGTGCGATTGCCACTATCCGGGCGGCATGCATTCCTCGCAGGTCGCGGCGCGGATCCGCACCCTGGCCAACAAGGAAAGCCATTCCGCCTTTTGGTTCAGGCTGTTCGAGCGCCTGACCTTCCACCGGCACTGACGCCGGCCGCGCTGCCGCGCCAGGGCGTCGGCCGCGGCAGCCGACCCTGATCGTTCCGGACCGAACGCCCGGATCGACCCCCGCAAGCCGGTGACGGCGTCCCGGTCGCCTGTCAAGAACCGAGCGCCGGCCGAAGCCTGCACGATTGCGAAGGATGGACCGTCGCGGCGAGCGAGAGCGCCGGCGGTCCGCCTCACCCCTCGTCATCGGCGATGCCCGCGATCAATTGATCGCGAGGACGCCCCGGCTTGTCCCGCGTCGGCGCGGGGACCGCCATCCGGGGCGCGTATGGCGGAGCCCCTCACCCGGCGGGCGATCCCGGGCCCGGCCGCCGCTTCCAGGCGCTTCCTCGGTCCCGCCACCCCGTTAAACTGATCCGCGCCGCGCGCCGGACGCGACGTCGGCGCCGCTGCCGGACAGCCCGCCCGACGCCGCGCGTCGAGCCTCGACCGCTTCGGCGCCGCGCAGGGCGAGGGAAGCGTCGCGCCGGCCCCGCCGCGGGCGACCGGCGTTTCGCTGAGGCGGCAAAGCGCTGACAGGACAGGCGGACGAGCGACAACCTGCCGCGAAATTAACCAAACCGCCGAATTCCGTTGGCATTTCGTTAAAGATGCATTTATTAATATTTTATTAAGGGAACGGTTGCGTGCCTGCAATGCGTCTCGATTCGACTGATCATTGGCAACCCGTTTTGCCGCGTTGCAGTACCAAATTCAGCATCGCAGTCGAGGCGCCTTGTTGTTTGCGTTGAATCTTCTCCACGCTTTTCAAAACTCTGGCTCTGAACGAGAGACCTGAAACATGCGCGCTTGCAAAGCATTGCTATACCTGTCGGCGAGTTTGCTGACGTTGACCGTCACCTTGACCATGACGGGCCCGACGGAGGCCGCGAGCGCGGCCCGGAGTCCTTCTGCGCGCGCTGCGAAAACTGTTCAGCCTGTCGCCCCCGATTCGCTCGACGCGTTGCGGTTCGCCGCGGTGCCGCGGGAGCGCGAGAGCACGTGCCTCTTCACGAGCCCATTCTACAATCCCCTGATCTGCGACCCGATCGTCGACCAGCGGCATGACCCGTCATCCGGCGGCCTCTCGGCGTCGACCACGACCGGCTCGACGGGCGGCAACCCCGGGAGCGGTGGCGGCGGCGGCAACCCCGGTGGCGGCGGTGACAGCGGCGGTGGTGGCGGCGGCGGTGGCGGCGGTGGTGGCGGTGGCGGCGGTGGCGGCGGTGGCGGCGGCGGCGGCGGCGGCGGTGGTGGCGGCGGCGGCGGCGGCGGTGGCGGCGGC